>BNJV01000335.1_pt1 | contig 2257420 bp, 2271 predicted proteins | sample 8540591 | NCBI WGS metagenome assembly BNJV01 (sample SAMD00202457, study PRJDB9452) | human saliva metagenome | host: Homo sapiens | reverse complement strand
TTTCCGCTTCTGAAGTCAAGTCCAAAAATCCTGTGTAAAAAAATATGTAGGCTGTCCTATAGCTTATTTGCGTTTGGTGAAGTTGACAAGGAAGGGGCGTGCATTGGCCTGCCAAGCATCGTTTAAATCAATGAGGATGGCGCCAATTAATCGCTCAGCAGAAGCGACATTAGGATAGACGCCAATGACCTTATCCCGCCGTCTGATTTCACGGTTTAAACGTTCGACAGAGTTGGTAGTCCGCAAATTGGGATGGTAAATCTCAGGCTCCATCATAAACTGAACGGCATCTTCAAAGCCCTCGTCTAAAAACCTTTAAGGCCTTCTGATAGCGAGGATTGTCCGCGACGGAGGCCTCAAAAATCTTCTTTTGAGTCGCCTTGCATGTTCGGCGGTGGGCGCCTGGAAAATGGCCTTCAACTTAGCGCGCGCCTCTAGACTCCCCTTTCTGGGGATGGTCTCGACAATGTTGGACAAGAAATGAAAGACGCAACGTTGCCATGGCACCCCAACAAAGCAGTGCTGAATGGCGGCTCTAAGTCCAGAATGAGCGTCTGAAATAATCAGGGTGGGCTGGCTCAAACCACGGGCACGGAGAGACTGAAGGAAAGTCAGCCAAGCCTCTTTGCTTTCTTCTTCTGACACCCAAAAGCCGATGATTTCACGCTTGTTGGCCTCGTTAACGCCTTGGGCAAGGTAGACTGCCTTGGATACCACGCGGCCTTCTTCACGCACCTTAATGTAAAGGGCATCAAGGTAGAGATAACGGAAGTGGCTGTGGGTCAGGGTCCGGTTTTTGAAGGCTTCAATCTCAGGATCCAGCCGCTTCATGACATCTGACACAAAGGACTTGGAGACCGTCTCGCCACACAATTCTTGAACAATCTTAGTAACTTTGCGTGTTGAGACACCGTTGACTACCATTTCCATCATGGAGAGCAGGAAGGCCTGTTCGTTGCGCTGATAGCGTTCAAAGAGCTCGGTTTTAAACTCGCCAGAACGCGTGCGTGGGACTTGTAATTTAAGGGTGCCAATGGATAAGGTCCATTGGCGTTCATAGTAACCGTTGCGATAGTCTTGGCGTTGGTCGGAGCGCTCATGGGGAGCGGCTTGGATGAACTGGTGGCGTTCTTCTTCCATGTAGGCATTGAAGACGGTAATCGCCAGCGACTTCATGAGTGTGTTCATGTCACTGTTTAAAACTGCCTCTGTTAATTCTTCAAGTTTTAGGTTAATATTAAGGTAAGTCATGGTAATCTCCTCTTTCAATGTTTTCGGACAACTACATTGTACCAGAGATTACCTGGCTTTTTCTTTTTACACAATTATAGGGACTTAATCGCTTCTGACCCTGTTTCAGCTCTTTCCCAGGTAGCCAGTGGTCCACTCGACGGAGTGGACCACTGGCTCATGACTTTTCCGGGCTTCTGACCCTGTTTCAGCTCTTTCCCGAGGAGCTAGTGGTCCACTCGACGGAGTGGACCACTAGCTCATGACTTTTCCCAGCTTTTGACCCGCTTGCTGCCTTTTCCCGGGGAGCTAGTGGTCCACTCGACAAAGTGGACCACTAGCTCGTACCTTTTCCTGGCTTCTGGACCAGTTGCCGCACTAGCTCCCGCCACACTATATCTTGCGAAACTTTGGCCTAGTTTTGGCGGTCAAAGTTGGCTTGTCTAGACCGGACATTGGCACAGTTTAGGCTAGCTGTTTTGGCTATGGAGTAGGCGCCAACCAAGTTAGCACCCCAACACCTCAAGGTCCAGACAAGGACACTACATATAGTTGTGGAACAAGTTTATAAACACTATATATAGTGTAAAGCCTATTGACTTTACACTAAGACTGGGGTAGCATGTTTGAGGTGATAAGTATGAATCCACAAATTAGAACAGCCCAAGATATTCAAGCTGCTGTTGACCGCCTGCACCAACAGGAGTCAAGTATTGTTAACGAGAATGCCAATAAGGACAGCCAAGTCTACAACACCCAACGCGACTTAACAGCCAGGCATCGTTGCTAAAGCCATCGGCATTGGCATGTTGCCGGAAGCAGTCGCCCTAGCCCATTTGAACGGCGACTTGCACTATCATGATTTAGACTACCATCCCTACCAGCCTATGACCAACTGCTGCCTGATTGATTTCAAGACCATGTTCAAGCTCGGTTTCAAGATTGGCAATGCAGAAGTCGATTCCCCTAAATCCATCCAGACCGCCACCGCCCAAATGGCGCAGATTATTGCCAATGTGGCGTCTAGTCAGTACGGGGGTTGCAGTGCCGACCGTATTGACGAGGTGCTGGCGCCTTACGCCCAGCTCAACTACGAGAAGCATCTCAAGCTGGCGGAAGATTGGATTCCCGACACCACCCAACACCATGACTTTGCTACAGCTCGGACTAAGAAAGACATCTATGACGCCATGCAGAGTCTGGAGTACGAGATTAACACCCTCTACACTTCCCAAGGCCAGACGCCCTTTACCACCTTGGGCTTCGGCCTGGGGACTTCCTGGATTGAACGCGAAATTCAGCGCGCCATCCTCAAGGTCCGTCTGGGCGGTATCGGCAAAGAGCAAAGAACGGCTATCTTCCCTAAGCTAGTCTTCTCCCTTAAGCGCGGTGTCAACCTGGCCCCCAAAGATCCTAACTATGACATCAAGGAGCTAGCCGTCCGTTGCGCCACCAAGCGTATGTATCCCGACGTCCTCATGTATGACAAGCTAGTCGAACTGACCGGTAGCTTCAAGGCGCCTATGGGCTGTCGCTCCTTCCTACAAGGTTGGTGGGACGAGCATGGCCAGGAAATCAATGCCGGCCGCATGAACCTGGGCGTGGTGACCCTTAACCTGCCCCGCATTGCCCTCGAGAGTCAGTCACTAGAGGAATTCTGGCAGCAGCTAGAAGCCAAATTAGAGATAGCCCGCCAGGCCCTCTGCTACCGTATCGAGCGGGTCAAGGAAGCTAAGCCTTATAATGCCCCTATCCTCTATCAACACGGGGCTTTCGGTCGCAAGTTGAGTCGTGACGGCAAGGTCGATGACCTCTTCCGCGACAAACGGGCCACCATCTCCCTGGGCTATATCGGCCTCTATGAAGTGGCCACCCGCTTCTTCGGTCCCGATTGGGAGACGGATCAAGAGGCCAAAGCCTTTACCGTCGACATTGTCAAAAAGCTCTACCAGCACACCCAAGACTGGGGCAACCAATACGGCTACCACTTCTCCGTCTACGCGACGCCAAGTGAGAGCCTGACCGACCGCTTCTGTCGCCTGGATTTAGAGCGCTTTGGCTCGGTAGCTGACATCACTGACAAGGGCTACTATATGAATAGCTTCCACTACGATGTCCGCAAGAAGCCGACGCCTTTTGAGAAGATTGATTTTGAAGCGGCTTATCCGCCTTATTCGTCAGGCGGCTTCATCCACTACTGCGAGTACCCTAACATGGTTCAGAATCCTAAGGCCTTGGGAGGCTGTCTGGGACTTTGCCTATGATCGGGTCGGCTATCTGGGCACCAATACGCCGATTGATAAATGTTTTGAATGTGGCTACGAAGGCGACTTTAACCCGACCGAACGGGGCTTCGAGTGTCCTTACTGCAAGAACCGCAATCCCGAGACCTGTGACGTAGTCAAGCGGACCTGTGGTTACCTGGGCAATCCTCAGGCTAGACCTATGGTGGCTGGCCGCCACAAGGAAATCGTGGCCCGGCAGAAACACTTAACCATCCGCATTAAGTCCTCTAGCAAGGAAAAAGATTCCGACAGGGAGGACTAGCCATGGCCATTCCTGAGACGACTACCAAGGTGGCCGACTACAAGCCCTATAACTTCGTGGACGGTGAAGGCGTTCGTTGTAGCCTCTATGTCAGCGGCTGCCACTTAGCCTGCCCGGGTTGCTACAACAAGGTGGCCCAAAACTTCAACTACGGCACTCCCTACACGGAGGAACTGAAGGAAAGAATCCTGTCCGACCTAGCGCCAGCTACTGCCAAGGCCTGACCCTATTGGGTGGCGAGCCCTTTCTCCATACGGCGGTGCTAATTGACCTCTGCCAGGAAGTCAGACGACGCTATGGCCGCAGCAAGGATATCTGGTCCTGGACGGGCTACGACTGGGAGGAACTCATGCAGGAGACGCCAGACAAGTTGGAACTCCTGTCCTATGTCGATATTCTAGTCGATGGCCGTTTTATTCAAGAACAGTTAGACCTAACCCTGCAATTCCGGGGTAGCCGCAACCAGCGCATCATCGACGTCCCCAAGTCTCTGGCGACCGGCCAAGTTGTCATCTGGGACAAGTTAATCCGCTAAACACTAGACGATTTTTTGAAAGCACCCCATAAGTTGGATTTTGATTGTCCAACTTATGGGGTGCTTTTCATTTGATTGACTGTTTCTCAAGTCCTTATCTTCCATTATAGAAACTGGGATTTTTTAACCCTTAATATTATAGTTTAATGCAGAGTGTCGCGATGTAGTCATTTCCATAATGTGATAATCTATTTCTTTTATCACATGATTCATAAAAATCGATCATAGCGAGCCCATTTTTAAGTTGTCCTCTAATCTGACTTTCTAAGGTATGGCTAAATTCATAGCCATACTCTGGATCTATGGTTATTTTGCCTTCCGCTTCAAGCTCTTTTGAATTAAAAGGTAGTGAAAACTTCAAAAGTAATTCCTCATCGGGTTTGTCCCATACAACGTCCGCATCATACATGTAGATCCAAGGATTCATAAATCCGACCATTAAGAGTCCACCCTTTTTCAATACTCGAGCGGCTTCTTTATACATGTTTTCTAAATCTTCTATATAGACATTTGAAACTGGGTTAAAAATAATATCAAAAGTTTCATCTTCAAAGGGAAATGGTTTGGTCATGTCGCCTTGAAGGGTCTTGATTTCTAAGCCTTCCCTTTCAGCAACCATCTCGTCTCTTTCTAGTTGTGATTTAGAAAAATCCATGATGGTGACATCATAACCTTTTGCAGCAAAAACTGGACCCTGCTGGCCACCACCACAAGCTAATCCTAATATCTTTTTCCCTTTGGCTTTTTCAAACCATTCTGTTGGAACTTTTTTCCCCACAGTTAAGGCAACAGAAACTGGATGCTTTCTAGCTTCTTCTAATTCTTCGTGTGTCAATGGCTCAGTATAGGCATTTTTGACATTATTCCATCGATCTTCATTTAATTTTATATAATTGTTCATCTTATGATCTCCTCGTAATTATGTGCTATTTCGATTTAAGCATTAGATCCTTTTCCCCTGTCTATAGATCACTTATGTTCAGTTCATCTTAGGCAATCCAGGCCAGTAGTCCATCGCTTTTTTAATTATCTTATCGGCGTTGGGCGTTGAGCCAATGGAAGACATCTTGATAGGGCTGGCCGGCCACTTGGACCTGGGCTCTGCCACCACCGCTGGCATTATCGGCCTCAAAGCCACTTAAGCCTGGGCTTTGGCGAATGACTTCCCGGATCTTGCACGCCCTGGACCTGCTGATTGAAGAAGGGAATCCAGGAGAAATGGCCGGAATAGCGCATGTTAGGCAAGTCTTGGCCTTGCACCGATTGGAAGAGGGATAGCCAGATATTCTGACCGCCCGCATCGACTAGGTCCTTGTAAATCGGCAAGACATAGGCATTGGCTGGCACGGTCGGGTCATCCAGACTATGGACAAACCAAATGGCCTGATCCTTGAGGGCAGCCACCTTGTCCTGGTCGAACCATACTTTTTGGGTTGGCACATAGGTTTGAATACTGCCCCGTTTCTTAGGGTCTTTAATCAGATAGTGGCCGTTGTCCAGGCGCTGGAATTCATAGTAGGAATAGGCCGTAGCCTGGGGCACCAAGCCGGCAAAGTAGTCCGGATAGTGTAGGGCCATGTTGAGGGTCATATAGCCCCCGTTGGAGCAGCCCATGAGATGCACCCGATGCGGGTCAATCTGGGGATGGCTGGCCACATAGTCGCCAATGACCTGCATGAGGGACTCGGTATAGCGGGAATGGCCCGCCCCTGGCCCATTCAGCCCGTCTCCCTCATCCATCCAATAGGTCGGCGTCTGCACCGCCAAGACATAGGCGCCCTTAAGCTCGGTCTGGTCCGTCGCCGTAAAAATCTCTTGAATTTGTGGCCGACTGAGAGCTGTCACCTCATTGCCTAGCAGGGTAATGCGAGGATCCTCGCCCCCTTCGGCTTGGCCATGCAACCAAATCAAAAGCGGAAACTTGGCCTGGGTCTGATCCTTGGCAGCCGCCGGCTCAAAGGCTCCATAGTGCAGAGTCTGGCTCTCCTCTTGGCCAGTCAGGGGATTGGTTACGCCGTCTACATGGACTTGCTCAAATTGATAGCCGGCCAAGTCCGGTAGCTCCAGATGGGGCAGGGCGTCATAGTCCGTCAAGCGAATCTGGGCCGACTTGCCCTCTTGGGTCGTCACCTCCACTGGCCCTACAGCAATGAGATAGCTAGCTTGCCATTGACTAATCAAGCGATCCTGATTGTAGCCAAAGAGACTACCTAAATCCCAAGAGTCCACCACCAAGTCCAAGGCCAGCCATTGACTGGCTTGTCCCTCTGGCAAGGCCTGGCCCTGCTCATCAGCTAGATAGAGGGCACTCACTTGGCGCGCTTTGCCTTGGGTGGTGACCTCTAGCTTGGCACCAGGGTCCACCGCCGTCACAGGATGACTGAGCTGAAGGACAATTTTATTAACGGCCGGCCCAAACTCATAGCCCTGGGCCTGAATCTTGGCTTGGACTACCTGGACCTGATCCGACTCTGCCTGGGCTCGCGCCGCTTGGCTAGTCCACCAGCCCCTAATGACTAACAAGGCACCCAGGCAACCCGCTAGCAGGGACCACCAGTATTTGGCTTTCTTCATGACGACAACCTCCCTTTTGACTCCTATTCTAGCAGAAAAGCCCGACCCGCGCAAAAGCCCCCTTACCATCAAGTAAGGGGGAGCTTGATTCTTGATTTAGTCTACTTTGGCTGCCAATTGCAAGGCTAAGCCGATGACATGGTGCATGTCATAGTAGCGGTAGTGGCCCAAACGACCGGCGAAGGTCACCTGTGGCAGGGCCTTAGCCAAGTCAGTATAGGCTTGATAGAGCTTGGTGTTGCGCTCATCATTGATTGGATAGTAAGGCTCATCCCCTCGTGACCAGTTAGCTGGATATTCACGCGTTACCACGGTTTGTGGCTGAGTGCCGTACTCGAAGTGTTTGTGCTCAATAATGCGGGTGTAAGGCGTCTCGCGGTCGGTATAGTTAACCACCGCATTCCCCTGATAGTTGGCCTGGTCCAAGACCTCGGTCTCGAAGCGCAAGCTACGGTATTCCAATTCACCCAACTCATAGTCGAAGAACTGGTCGATCATACCCGTATAGAAAATCTTAGGAAAGGCCGCCAAATAGTGGTCCTTATCCGCGAAGAAGTCTGTCTCCAGGCGCACTTCAATGTTAGGATGATCCAACATCTTCTCTACAATCTGGGTGTAGCCCCCGATTGGGATGCCTTGGTAGCGGTCATTGAAGTAGTTGTTGTCATAGGTCATGCGGACTGGCAAGCGACGAATGATGAAGGCTGGCAATTCGGTGGCTGCCTTGCCCCATTGCTTCTCGGTATAGCCCTTAATCAGTTTCTCGTAGATATCACGACCCACTAGGGACAGGGCTTGCTCTTCCAAGTTGCTTGGCGTCTTGCCTGCCACTTCAGCCCGCTGTTCTTCAATTTTGGCGGCCGCTTCTTCCGGCGTCACCACACCCCAGAGCTTGTTGAAGGTGTTCATATTGAAGGGCAGGTTGTAGATTTCCCCGTGGTAATTGGCGATTGGCGTGTTGATATACTGGTTGAATTCCGCAAATTGGTTGACGTAATCCCAAACCGCCTTGTCGTTAGTATGGAAAATGTGGGCGCCAAATTTATGGACTTGAATGCCCGCGATTTCTTCCGTATAGATATTGCCCGCCACGTGGTCGCGCTTCTCAATAACTAGGACGCGCTTGCCTTTCTTGGCAATTTCGTGGGCAAAGGTAGCGCCGAAGAGGCCGGCACCTACTACTAGATAATCATATGTTTGTGTCATAAGTTTCTCCTTTTCTCCTTGAAAGCGGGCCTATTGGCCGAGTACTTGCTTGATTTGAGCTTGCCGCTCAGCTAAGCTAGCCTCATCTACTTGCATCATATAGAGTTCAGCGCCCGGCATAGCGTAAGATGGCAGGCCAGTTGACCCGTGACCGGTTAAGGCGACCGAAGTAACCGTATAAGCTTGACCACTCTCCAGTTGCTCGTTGACCAATTCCATGGCCTTAGCCAGTGGCAAGTTGGTTTGCACCGACTGGCTCATGCGGTCCATGACTTCTTGGGCTTGGAGCAGGGTCTGGCGACTGCCTAATTTCTTAATCAGCGCGGTAATGACCTTCTCATGATTCTTGCCGCGGTCATTATCCCCACCTGACAGGGAGTAGCGTTCACGCACGAAGCCTAGGGCTTGGTCGGCATTAAGGTGGAGTTCGCCGACAGGGAAATCGTATTTGCCGTAGAGGGAGGTAAAGGCTTGGTCGTTGTAAACATCGATGCCCCCCACCGTATCAATGATGTTGAGGAAGGAGGTGAAGTTGAGGCGGACATAATAGTCGATTGGCGTGTCATAGAGACGGGCCAAGGTATGCATGGAAGCCTCCACACCATAGATCCCCGCGTGGGTCAACTTGTCCTTCTGATCTGCCCCACCATCCGCGATGGGCACATAGGCGTCACGCGGCGTGGTGGTCAGAAGAATCTGATGAGTCTTAGGGTTGATAGTGGCAATGACGTTGACGTCTGACCGGGAGACGGAGCTGACTGGCCCGAAGGTATCAATCCCTGAGATATAGAGGTTGAAAGGCTGGTTCTCAGCTGGTGCCTGGCTGGTTTGCTGCTTGGCTGGCTCTGGCTTAGCTGGTTGATCGGCTACTTCGGTCACATGATTGTACTGGTAGAGCTTCTTGATCTTGCTGCTGAAGTCGCTAGCCATGCCTTCTAAGAGAGACTCATAACCTGAGTTGAGGACCATGGCTTGAGCCTTGCCGTCTAGGAGTTGTTGGTAGGCCGCTAGGTAGGATGGCACTTCCTGAACGGTCACCGTTACCTGGCGTTTGGCCTTGAGGTCGTCGACCAAGGCTTGGACATTGTCACGGTCTTGGCCCAGCGGCGCTAGGACCACTTTGCCGTCTAAGGCCGACACATCTGCCACGCCGCCCTCTGCTAGGGTAGCCAGGCTCATAGTCAGTTCCTGCTTCTGGGTATTGGTATTGAGCTTGTTGAAGAAATTGACGGTGGCATTCATTTGGTAAGCGCCGTAGCTAGCCCCCAAAATGACGATAGTGGCTAGGACCAGGGTAGTCTTACCCAGGCGCTTGAGTCCGTTGAGCAGAATGAGGAGCAGTAAGACCGCGCCCAAGCCGCCCAAGACCCAGAGATGGTAGCCGCGCCCGGCCAGAATCTTGTAGGTTAAGAGGAAATAGGCAACCAGGCCACTGGCCACCGCTGCCAAAATAATAAAGAGCCAGTTAATTCGCCAGAGCACTGACTTAGTCCGCCCATGACTGCGGCGGGAGTGGCCGTGACGCCGGCCCTTTGAGTGATGTGATGCTGTCATTGTTAAGTTCCTTCCATTAATAGGATATCATTCCATCGTTACTTTTTGCACTAAAAGTTATTATAGCAAAGATTCCGCCCCGGCAAAAGCCCCTAAGAAGCTTTTTTCTAGCTAGCGGTCTAGGTTTTCGGCCTTTACACCTGAGCTAGTGGTCCACTCGACGGAGTGGGCCACTGGCTCGCGACTTTTGCCCCGATTTCAGCCTTTTCCAGGCCTTTCCATCCGAGCTAGTGGTCCACTCGACAAAGTGGTCCACTGGCTCATGACTTTCGCCCCGGTTTCTGATTAAGTCCCTATAATTGTGTAAAAAGAAAAAGCCAGGTAATCTCTGGTACAATGTAGTTGTCCGAAAACATTGAAAGAGGAGATTACCATGACTTACCTTAATATTAACCTAAAACTTGAAGAATTAACAGAGGCAGTTTTAAACAGTGACATGAACACGCTCATGAAGTCGCTGGCCATTACCGTCTTTAATGCCTACATGGAAGAAGAACGCCACCAGTTCATCCAAGCCGCTCCCCATGAACGCTCAGACCAGCGCCAAGACTATCGCAATGGTTACTATGAACGCCAATGGACGCTATCCATCGGCACCCTTAAATTACAAGTCCCACGCACGCGCTCTGGCGAGTTCAAAACCGAGCTCTTTGAACGCTATCAGCGCAACGAACAAGCCTTCTTGCTCTCCATGATGGAGATGGTGGTCAATGGGGTCTCTACACGCAAAGTCACTAAAATCGTGCAAGAATTGTGTGGCGAGACGGTTTCCAAGTCCTTTGTGTCAGACGTTATGAAGCGGCTGGATCCCGAGATTGAAGCCTTTAAAAATCGGACACTGACCCACAGCCACTTTCGCTATCTCTACCTCGATGCCCTTTACATTAAGGTGCGCGAAGAGGGCCGCGTGGTGTCCAAGGCGGTCTACCTAGCTCAAGGCGTCAACGAGGCCAACAAGCGCGAAATCATTGGCTTTTGGGTGTCAGAAGAAGAAAGCAAAGAGGCTTGGCTGACCTTTCTTCAGTCTCTACGAGCCCGTGGTTTGAGCCAGCCCACCTTGATTATTTCAGACGCTCATTCCGGACTTAGAGCCGCCATCCAGCACTGTTTTGTCGGGGTGCCTTGGCAACGTTGCGTCTTTCATTTCTTGTCTAACATTGTCGAGACCATCCCCAGAAAGGGGAGTCTAGAGGCGCGCGCTAAGTTGAAGGCCATTTTCCAGGCGCCCACCGCTGAACATGCACGGCGACTTAAGGAAGATTTTGAGGCCTCTGTTGCGGACAATCCTCGTTATCAGAAGGCCTTAAAGGTTTTAGATGAGGGCTTTGAAGATGCCGTCCAGTTTATGATGGAGCCTGAGATTTATCATCCCAACTTGCGGACGACTAATTCTGTCGAACGTTTAAACCGTGAAATCAGACGGCGGGATAAGGTCATTGGCGTCTATCCTAATGTCGCTTCTGCTGAGCGATTAATTGGCGCCATCCTCATTGATCTAAACGATGCTTGGCAGGCCAATGCGCGCCCCTTCCTGGTCAACTTCACCAAACGCAAATAAGCTATAGGACAGCCTACATATTTTTACACAGGATTTTGGACTTGACTCGGTTTCTACACTTTTCCCGCCTTTCCTCCCGAGCTAGTGGTCCACTCGACAAAGTGGTCCACTGGCTCGCGACTTTCGCCCCGGTTTCTGCACTTTTCCCGCCTTGCCTACCCAGCCAGTGGTCCACTCAAAAGAGTGGACCACTGGCTCACGACTTTCTCCCCGGTTTCTGCCTTTTCCAGGCCTTTACACCCGAGCTAGTGGTCCACTCGAAAGAGTGGGCCACTGGCTCATGACTTTTGCCCCAGTTTCCGCCCTTTTCCGGCCTTGCCATCCGAGCTAGTGGTCCACTCGACGGAGTGGACCACTAGCTCGCGGCTCGGGCCTCGGGTTTCTGCCTTTTTCCAGCCCCCACATAGCCAATGGCCCACTCCTCTGAGTGGGCCATTGGCGCAAACTATATTAGCGGTGAATATCGGTATCTTCCTGGGTCCACTGGGTTTCTAGGTGGCTGACATAGCGGAAGTCTTTGGTATAGAGCTGCATGCGCTGGCGAATAATCTCGTACCAGTCGGCGCCCTCGGTGACCGCGTAGCGATTGTAGTCGGCCATAGGCACCGTTTCGTAGAACTCGGCATTCTCGGCGCCAGTGATATAGATTGGCATGAACTTAGGATCAGTGACGGTCACTTGGCCGTCCTCGCCGCGTTTGAACGTAACCTCGGTGATGCCCCCTTGCTTATTAGCCGGGTAAATTTGGCCCGACATGAAACTAGCCTGGGAGTAGATGGCAAAGGTCTGCTTGCCGTTAAACCACTGCATAGGTTGCAGAACATGCGGGTGGCCGCCCAGAATCAATTTGACGCCAGCATCGCTCAGGGCTTGGAAGACTTGCTCCTGGGTTGGGTCTGGGGTCGTGTCATATTCCTGACCTAGCTGCAAAGTCACCACTACAGCATCGACTTTATCTTTGAGGGCTTTGACGTCTTCTACCATCTGAGGCAGGTCTACCAGGTTAATCAAATAAGGCTGGTCTTCCGGCACAGGCACCCCGTTGGTGCCGTAAGAATAGGTCAGAATCCCTATCTTAATGCCATTCTTCTCGATAATGCGCGGGGTATCGTGGTCTTCCTGGCTCTCAAAGCTCCCCACATAAGGCATCTGGGCCTCTTTGAGGTTAGCAATAGAGGCCAAGGCACCACGCGCCGAATAGTCCAAAGTATGGTTGGTCCCGTTGGTGACCATATCCACACCGATAGCCTGCAGAGCCTTGATAATCTGCTTAGGCGCATTGAAGGAAGGGTAGCCAGTCACCGGATACTGAGGGTTGGCCACAATAACTTCCATATTAGCCAAAGTCACGTCGGCATAGGACATGTAAGGGGCAATCTGGGCCAGCATTGGATAGAAATCATAGTCGCCCCCTGGATTCTCCCAGCTGATGCCATCCTTGTGCAGCCGCTCAACCGCGGATTTGTAGAATGGGTTCTTGACGCTGGCCATCTCGCTGACAAATTCATGCAACAAGACATCGCCAACTGAGCGTAACTTGAGTTCTCCCTCTTTGCCTTCAAAAGGCGTCTCCTGGTCCTTAGCCTTAAGACCTACTAGGGGTTCTGCCAGGACCAGGGGCTTGGGCTCACTACTAGAGCTCTCACTGACTACCGACTCAGACTCATGCGTCTGCAAATGATCGTGGGGCTGGCTAGCCAAAAGGCCGATCATGGTGAAGCCGGACACCAGAAAGAGAACAAAGGCAAGTGCAATAAGCTGCGGACGATACTTACTGAAAAACTCTGATTTCATAAACAAGACCCCTTTGTTGGAAGATAAGTGCTATAATTACAGAAATAAGACATTCATATTACATATTTTACATCTGCCCGGTCAAACCCGTCAAGCCATTCCCCTAAAAATATTAGAAAATTTACTTGAATTTTCGTCCTTCGCCCACAAAAAGCAAAAAACGGCAGAAGCCTTAGCTTCTACCGTTATCATCTATACTTAAGCCTTACCGAAGTAAGCTTGAATACCTTGGACCAGACCCTTAATGAGCTTTTCCTGGTAGGCAGCTTGATTGAGTTTCTGGAACTCCTCGGCGTTATCCATGAAGCCTAGCTCCACTAAGGCCGCTAAACCATGTTTCTTCATTTTGGTGATTCCTCCTAAAAAAATACACTCCTTGTGGCTTGTAAATCCTCGTCTATCATACAAGTAAGCCATTCAAAAAGCAACAGATTTTATGCTGGATTGGCACCAAGAAACCAAACTTTCATCTTCTAGTTAAGCCAGTGTTACTGAATGTCATCACATGGTGACAGAAGTCATAGCTCTGGCCTATTCAAAAAAATCCCTCGCGACTAACCATAGCCACGAGGGTATTTTAAAATTTGTTTATAAGAGAACACGTATTTTGGCTGATTTCTACCCTATCTATTAGTGTAAACACTAATAGATAGGGAGACTGAATTAAGCCTTGCGTCTGTTTAAGAAGCCCAAGGCCATCTGGCCTAGATAGCTGACAAACTGCTCGCGACTGAACCAGAGAATAGCCAAATAAATTAGGCCGAAGACAGAGGCCGATAGCGCCAAGGTCCAAAATGGCGAGATCCAATGTCTGAACAAGAAGGTGCTCAGCGTCGCCAGGACTGTCGCCAAGCCAATCTTGCCTAGGTCGGCCAGGACCACCATTTCTCTGAGTTGGTCGCGCAAGTACCAGGCCTGATAAATGGTGACAAGCAATTCTGCCAAGAGCGTGGAGAAGGCCGCCCCGGCTACTCCCCAGCTTGGAATCAAGACCAGGTTAAGGGCGAAGTTCAAGACTGCACCCCAACAGACAGAAGACAAGACCACCCGCTCCTTGCCTAGCGGTAGGAGAATCTGAATCCCTAATAAATTAGACAGACCAATCAAGACAATGGTCGGCATGACTAACTGCATAGGGAAGACCGATGGCAGGAACTGTTCCTTAGATAGGAAGAGAATGGCCGGTTCCGCCATGACGATAAAGTAGGTCGAGAGTGGAATACTAGCGAAGCAGACGAAGGCAAAGGCCTTACGAGTCACCCGCTTAAAGGCCTCATGTTGTTCCGTCTGAATATAGTGAGACAGACGTGGCAGCAGCACCCCACCCAGGGCCGTCACCAGACTAATCAAGATGTTCTTAATCTTAATGGCCGCATCATAATAACCTACGGCTTCCTTGCCAATCATCATACCTAACATGACAGAGTCCAGACTGGTATAGATGGTGGTGGCGACAGCCATAAGGAAGAACTGCAGGGCCGGGAAGAAGTGACGCCAGATCTCCAAGTTAGGCTCTAGCTTGAAGCTGATATAGTGGCGAGCGTGAATGAAGTTGAGGACATTAGCCCCCACCGTCGCAAAGACCAGAATCCCCCCATAGATTAAATAGTCCGAAGTTGAGTGAACCAGGAGGAACATGAGCACCAGGGACAAGCATTTGAAGGCAATGGACCGAACCGTAATATAGCGGTACTGCTCCAAGCCTCGATAGATCCACTCCATACCGAAGAGATTGAAGACAATCCCCACCCCATTAATCAGGAAGAGGGTCTTATCTTCCGCAAATCTTGGCACCAAGGCAATACTGACCAGATAGAGGGCCAATGCGCCTAAGGTGGTAATGGCATTGAAGAAGAAAATCTCCTGAACCGTCTTGTTGAGCTCCCGCTGCTGGTTACGCACCCGCGCGACCGCCCGAATCCCATAGGTCGGAATCCCCACCATGCCTAACATGGTAGCATAGCTAGCCACCGAAGTGGCGAAGGCAATCCGCCCCGTCCCCAGCGGCAACAAGGTCCGCGAGATATAGGGAAAGGTAATAATAGGAAAGATAAAGGACGACACCGTTAAGATGAAGTTCATGATAAAGTTGATTTTAATGGATGCTTGTTTGTGTTGGGTCATGAGCGACCTCCTTATCAATAAATCATCTAACGAACCCAGCTTGCACGGTTTGGCCACAGTCTAACGAAGAGCTGGGTTAAGTAATAAGCGGCTAGCCCTGTTATAACTAAACGCAAAATCATCATGAGGACTAAGCCACCTAGGGACAGCATGCCAGCTGGTCCCAACAAGGCTTGGCCCAGACGCAATAAGACATAGTTCAAAGGGTCGGAGAAAATATAAATCCCTAACCCATTTAGCAAGACTGCCTTAACAAAGCTAGACTCCAAGAAGCCCTTCTGCTGAGCCAGCGACTCAGCCAAGAGATAGGTCAGCCCCATCCCTGCGACAGCTGCCAAGTCATTGACTAGGCGTTGCAAAGCTGGAATGCCAAAACGCCCTACATAGAGCGATAGCAGTGAGCAGACAATAAAGGCTGTCAGCCAGATAGTTAAGAAGACCGCTCGCTTAGTCCGGAAATAAGAAGTCAAAGTCTCGCGATAGCTTTCGAACATGGCTCCTAGCATATACCAAAGGAGAAACTCCATGGGTAGGCTAATTAAGGATAGCCCAACATAGGCACTCACTAGATGGATCCCCCAAAGTGGCAGGAGATACCAAACCTGCATACGCGGCACTAAGAAATAAGCAACTAAGGCCACAACGAACAAGGTATAGAGATACCACAAGTGCGAGTTACCTAAGAGGGTTAATTGGCTGCCTTCCGCCATTAAGAAATTAGCCTGGCCAAAATAGCCACTCAAATACTTAAGAGGCACTAGATAGAGCAAAGTAAAGACTAGATAAGGAATCATGAGACGTTGCCATTTAGCCTCAGCAAAGCTACCAAAGCCTGACCAACGCCCCTTCTTAGTCTGCAGCGCGAACAAGGCGCCTGAGATAGCCATAAACAGAGGCATATGGAAGAGGTAGATGACATAGCGAAATTTATCTATAAGATAATACCACTTGAATGACGTTCCACTGGGGGCAAGCGCTAGTATATTTACACCACCAAATTCATTTCCTACCTTATAATATGAGATATGACTAACTAAAACTAGAAGAATGGCAAATACACGTAATACCGTGTATTCATTAATTCGTTTAGACTGTTGCATCGAATCTCTCCTTCTTCATAATTTAGTGATTTAGGGTAATCTTATTGATAAGCGCCGCATATGCTGTCGCGGCAATCACATTAAAAAGCATCGTATTGTAGAAGATAGTTGTTAAAATCAAGATGAAGTACAAGCTAATGGCACACTTAGTTCGATTAGTAGAGGCGCCTGGCGCAAACAGTGCCATAAAAGGTGCAAACTGAACAATACCTTGTATGATGCCACCTTGAGCTAAACAACGAAGAAGCTATTGCTATATCCATAGTTTGGTCGAATTGCACCGTTCATATAGTATTCAATACTTCCAAGACCACTGAAACCCCACCCTGTAATGAGGCGATCGCGCCAGGCATTAAACCCAGCTACATAATCATCCATTCGAATAGCGGCCGAGTTACTAGCAGCCTTATCTTCAATTACTCGAGTTAAAGCATATACAAGTGCTGGAGTCGCCAATAAAGATAGAAAGCGAAAGCGGCTTTTCCGCACCAACAGCACGTGAGCTAAGAAACCTATCCCAATAACGTAAATCCCAGTTGTTGAGAAAATTGTTGCTGCTGTTAGTAGGATAACCACTAACCTCCACTTACTTAATTCTTCTAATAAGAATAACTCGATGATAAAGGCCAATGAAATAATCAAATTCCACATTGGTCCTTCTGTGAAGAAGGCACTATTACGAATAAAGGTAAAGCCCATAACACCAATACGTTGAGTTTCATAATATAAATGGTAGTAGCTATTTACTATATTACCTCCACTCCAAGCATTCACAACTGTGCCACTTGGCTTTAATATCCCTAGGAGGCTCCCGAAGAACCAGAAAAAGAGAGATAGCACTGCAAAAACTACCACAATTCTATTAAAAGCTAGCAAGAAATCCTTTAACTCCTTACGAAAAATCATCAGAGTAAGTGTAATAATAAATACCGGTAAGGCAATCAAATTCAACAAGATGAAGTCTCGGCTTAAATTTTCTGATAGATTTCTTAGCAACAAAACACCTTCTATTCCATAATAGCCACCTAGTATTAGCATAGTGTTCTGGAATAATTTCGATGGGATTCTTGTTTCATATATTAGAAATGCACACTGTCCAATTGAATAAACAAGCAAAGTCACAAACCATAAGAGACGGTTTTGATGAACAGCATACATGGTCTGGCATTGCAATATTAGTAAACAGGCCCATATATAATAACTAAGGGTCGCAATTCTTACTTTCATTCTTTCACCCAACTTCTTTCGATTCTTCTGTACATACTAACAATACTACCATTATCTTAGACTTTTAGCATCTTGATAAGACGCAATTTTCCTATTAATTAACGGTTTGATTAACCAACTGAGTACGCCTTTTGTCTGATAGTTAATGTAGGCAAGCCCACTTGTCTTATTACCTAGATTTAACTTGAATTTGAAACCCTTTTGCTCCATATATGCAAATAGCTCTCGATTCAGTTGATCTCCATCATCACTTCGAGGATTTCTTTCATTAACAGCAAGCTTGCCACGAAAAGTAATATCAGTAAAAAGAGGCTATTTTCAAAATAACGAGCATAAAACGAGGTATTCAATATAGTAAAAAACACAAAGATAGTATAGGCACTATAGAATAAATAGGTTGGTATACGAGATGGATATAATTTGATTGTCACTTAATCACCTTCACATTTGTTTGCGATGAGCTAGGTCTTGTTCCGCTTCCTTACAAGCAGATAGAGTCGGGGAGTCCAGAGAAAGAGCTGGTACTTCAACTTAAACTGGAGACTAACATGGTGCGATTGCCGAACGGTGTCCTGATAAACACGCAAGCGCCGGCGTATCCCATCAAGCTCTCCATACTGCTTAGCATTTGCAATTAGATCAATCAACCGGAAAGAGCCAGCCACACATTTGATATTGAGCGCAGCCTCCACCCGCTCAGCTTGATTACCAAATCCAGGCAAGAGCGCTCGATTTGCCTCCACCGCATCATAAAAATCATAGTGTTTAAGGCTAAAGTTTGAATTAACCGTACTTCCTGACCTTTGGTAATAATGATAGGTCACCAAGGGGCTTACCACAATCGTCTGAGCTGCTAAAACATGGGCAGCAGCAACAGAAAAATCCTCATAAATTTTCCCTACAGGAAATGGGTGGGACTCAATCAGCGACTTGCGATAGAGCTTACCACACGCGGAAACAGTCGCTTCATGATTATAGAGCATGGCCTCCAGAGCTTCTGCTTGACTGGATGTAGAGAGCCTGAAATCCGCTTCCTTCAGTGTATACCCATTATAGGCTTCGTACACTGTGGTCAACTCAACCTTAGTCGAGACTAGGTCAGCCTTGTAGCGACGTTGCAATTCAATCATTAAGATAGGCTGTACGGCTCGAGATAATCGTCCGGATCAAGAAAGGTCACCCACTCTGCCTGAGCCTTGGCTACCCCATAATTCCGTGCGTCAGATTGGCCACCATTGGCCTTGGCATAGTAATAAACATGGTCATAGCGAGACGCATACTCTTCACACAAACGACCCGAATCGTCGGTAGACCCGTCATTGACAAGAATCACTTCATAGTCTGTATAGGTCTGGGCCAGGAGACTCTCCAAGGCATAGTGGAGATAGTTCTGTACATTATAGACCGGTACAATAACAGATACCTTCATGTTAAGCTCCTTTCTGATTAGAGTGCTTGATTGAGCAGACGATGATAGTAGGTGTCGCCTGTCGCTGTGAGAGAAATCTTATAGGTACATTTATAAAGCTGGGTCTGAGCCTTGACCGAATGCCACTGGGCTTCATCGACCACCTCATTGATATGGTCCGCCACAAAGTACAAGTCCTGATTATTCTTAGGCACCGCATCAATGAGTTTCTTGATAGTAGATGAATAACGGTAGCCAATATCTAGAAAATAATCAATCAGAAAATAATCGATAGGTAGGCTATACTTGCTAAAATAGGCAATTTGGAAATCCCTCAAGAACCGGAAGACCAAACTATCCTTAGCCCCAGAAAAGCAGAATGTTCCCCAGCGATTATTTGCAATATACTTAGGGTACCATTCCTTGCCTTGAGCAGGTATGGTATAGAATGGCAACTCCCAAATAATTTAAATCTGTTTCAGTCGTAACTAGTAGAGTTGAGTCAAACCATATCCCACCATCTTCAACAATCAGACTAGTCCTTATTAAGTCAGATAGTCTCACATAGTCCATTTGGCCTGATGCTACTTTCTCAGCAAGTGATTCTGGCACTTGGAAGTACTCTTTCAGATTCTCCTGATTCAGAAATACCCACTCATAGCCGTAGGTCTGAGCAAAAGCTTCCTGAGAATTTAGCGTGGCTTGAACCAAGTCAGGAGCTGCTTCACGCCCTTGAAACCACATAGAAAAAAATGCGTCGGGGCACTGGCTCAGATGGATGATCCTGGCCCCGGAACTCATAATTGGCTAGAAAGTCAGCAAAATCTCCTTCTAAATACTTCAAGATAGCTCGGTGCTTAGCTTGGAAACCACGACGAATCAAGGGTCTGAAGATAGCTAGGCCTGTTTTATCTAGTTTAGTCAATACCTTATCGAGCAGCTGATACCACATAATGGATAGACTAAAAGTATGTCGATAGCGGTTAAGTTCTCGCCATGCCTTGGCAATTTTTCCCATGAGGCCCTCTCCCTCTCTCTTTTAGTTAGTGCGGTTAGATTTAAAATGTTTCAGATAGAAGGCTAGCGGTCCAAATAAACGGTAGCCACTTGAACGTAAGAGGCCTACTAATCTGCTTGGCGCTTCTGACTTGAAGGCTGAATCCAGTTGCTCTTCGAAGGCTACTAATTCTTGTTTACCTGCTTTCTTGTCAGGCATCATTAGGTAAAGTCGCACTTGTAGATTAATCATACGTTGAATTTGTGCCTTCACCACTTTTGCACGAATTCCATTCAACTTACCTGTCTGGTAAAAGGACACGAGTCGGTATATCACGTTTGGTGCATGGCCCTGTTCTTGAGATAACTTTCGAGGCTGACACTTTGACCCACTCTCCCTAGACGATAGCGATAGACAGGGGCATCAAACAAGCTGACTGTCTCGATATAAGGCATAGGGTAAGTGATATATTCCATATCGACATAGAACATCTTCTCACCAAGACGCACTGCATTATCCCGCAAAATAGAGCTTTTAATGGTCATGGTATGCATACCTAGTGTATGTTGCGTAATATTTAATAGTTCATCGAAAGTATAATGATGTTCTGGTGTCACACCTTGAAATTCGTGGTGCAACTCTTCTTGATTGCTGTCAACATAGACCTTAGTATAAGGCGACACTACCAAGTCATCATCCACACCCGCTAGATAGTCTAGGAGCGCGTCAAAGGCCTGAGTATCCACCCAGTCGTCAGCATCTACAACCTTGAAGTATTTACCTCGGGCCGCTTCAATCCCGGCATTAACGGTAGAGCCATGCCCCCCATTTTCCTTGTCGATAACCCGTACTACCTGTGGGTAGTCAGCCGCAAATTGATGGCCAATGGTCGAGGTCTCGTCTTTGGACCCGTCGTTGACAATCAACAATTCAATTTGATCAAGGTGGCGGCTAGCCAGAATAGTTGGGACCGTCTCAGGTAAGTAGCCTGCTGCATTATAGGACGGCATGACTACGGTCAATAATTTTTCCATCTTACTCTCCTAATAGTTCATGAATCAGGCCTTGCCATTGAGCCAAGATTCTTGCTTTATCGAATTTCGGTATCATCCATAGACCGGTCAGACATGGATTGTCTAAGGTCGGTATCATCAATCAGGGTCTGGATGCGCGTCACCATGAGGTCCACATCGTATGGCGCCACTAGATAGCCATTGCGGCCGTCACTGACAATCTCAGAAGGTCCAGTTGGACAAGCGAAGCTGACAATGGGCAGACCATACTGCTTAGCTTCTAACAAGACCAAGGGCAGGCCTTCATGATAGGAAGTCATGACATAGAGGCTGTGGCCTGGATAGATATGGTCCATGCCTTTGACATTGCCCTTGAAGTCTACTTGTTGGAGACAGCCCGCTGCCTCCAGACTCGCTACTAGGTCAGCCTTGATGCTATCCTGACCTTCCCCGTAGATATCCCAGGTCCAGTCCGGATTGGCCGGCAGGACTTGACTGGCAACCTTAGCCAATAAATCATAGCCCTTTTGTTGACTAAGCCGGCCCACAGTCAGGATTTTCTTAGCCGTCATGTCAATTTCAGGCTGGCCTTCTAAGGCTTCCAGCCAGTTATAGATGAAGCTGACCTTGTCGGCTTTCAAATGATACTTTTCAATGTAATTTTTGCGGTCTTCATCGGTTAAGCTAACTACTTTATCCGCAAACTTAGCGCCCAGATAACGCTGAACGCGGCGCCCTCTGCCGTCATCAAAGGCCAGGCTATGATGGTCGCAGAAGACCGTCTTAATGCCCGTCCCCATGCAAGCTAAGAGCATAATAGTATTAGTAGCCGGCGCAATGGAAAGACTAGTTCGATGCCATGTTGCTTGAGATAGGTCCGCAGGGCTCGACTGGCTTTCCAAGTTAGCTCGCGTACCCGCGGATTGCCCTGGAAGAAGTTGTGAAAATGAACAGCTGGGTCCAAGTCGAAGGCCAGACCCGCCCCATCCATAGTCATGGACAAGAGATGCACTTGATAGTCGGCAGACAAGGCATTGGCTAGATTAACTGCTACCTTCTCAGCGCCGCCGACATGGCTGAGATTATAGCGTAGAATTGCGATTCGTTTCATAGCGACCTCTTAACGCAGAACCTTGCGCAAGGACAGAATCATGACTAGACCATTCAAGAGGAAGTAACCTACTGTGAAGAGGTCATTCCACCCCAAGAGAATGGCAATTAACATGAAAACTTGCGGCATGCCGGAAATCGAAGTTAAGTTCAGGGCAATGACTTCAGCTAGGCCAAAGTTCTTGCGGCCTTTGAGTTGTTGGCTTTCTTGGGTCTGCACCGTGTTAATGGCCTTATGCATGACCAAGCGTGGGAAGATGACGAAGGCACCTGACAGAGCCCCCAAGACTAGTAACCATTCAGGCTTCCAAAAGCCGAACGCTGAACGATAGCTAGCCGCTACCCCCATGGCCAAGTAGCTGATAAACATAGCAGCATAGCCACTCATGGCGTCAACCACACTCCCCATTGGCGAGGAAATCCCCTTGTAACGGGCTAGGTTGCCATCGACCCCATCTAACAAATTCCAGAGGAAGAAGCATAACCATGCCAAAACTTGACCGGCTAAGGTCGGCACCAAGAGCATAAGCCCCAAGCCAAGTCCTAGTGGTAGTAAGGATAGGTAAGACACCTGGTTAGGCGTAATCGAGGTATTAATGAAGGGAATAGTTAATAAATAAGACAAGGGCCGCCCTACATAGAAGGCGAATAAATCCTTCTTAGCCTCTTGACGCTTTTCTGGCGACATGGTTTTCGCTTCGATATCTTTGATTGTAACCATCACTAACGGGCTCCTTTATTTTTTGAGATAGCGGTATAGACGAGGACGAACTTGTGACTGGATAAAGCCTAGGACAGGCGCGAAGAGCCCTTGCGGCAATTTGCGATTGAGGCGCGTCATCAGCCCCTCTTCTTGCTGGATGTAGGCACCTTGATAGTAACGCTTGAAGTCCTCGACCCCAGCTACCTGACTGCCTTCCACCCAAGGACGCTTGGAGGCGAAGCAAGTGGTAAAGTGTCGCACCACTGGTTGGGCTTTGGCTTCCTCTAAGATGGCTTCTGAATAATAATTGACTGGCTGCTTAAAGGCCAGCATGGAACGATAGTCAAAGTCATAGAAAATCGTCATGGCATTAAAACGCGGATGCACTTGCTTGTAGCGGTCATAGAGCGCCGCATTGAGAATCCCTAAGTCAGCCTGTAAGACTTTGCCTTGGAATTTTTGAATAATGGCGATGAACTTATCTTCAATTTTATCCTGACGCCAGGCATCCAAATCAATCCAGAGTACCCCCCGAATTGAACATAGGACGGTCAGCTGGAATTCCCAAGACTTGCTTATACTGCTTGTTGAAGGTATCCGACACTCCCATGACAATAGCCCCATCGAAAGGTGTTTCCACCAATTGATCGAGTGGGCCTTTGATGACCGTATCGCCATCTAAATACAGGACCTGGTGGACTGATTCCGGTAGGATAGTTCCCAAGAATAGGCGACCAAATTGACTCAAAGAGCCCCGGTCTGACTGCAATTCTGCCGGCAAGGTCATATCCTCTAACCACTCAATTGACGTTTGACCGTATCGGCTAGCTAACCGATCTAATTTAGCCTTATTAGCCTCAGTCACCCCATAGCTTAAAATCCAGACGCGCGGCTTTAGGTGAGCATTGGTCTCATAAAGGGAAGCCAATGAAACAGCTAAAATATCCACAAAATTATCGCTAGTCGCATAGACAATATTCATTTATTTCTCCCCCTTATCGCAAAATGAACCGATAATTAGACATTACCGGTTCCTTGCTGTTAAGTTTAGGCTTACTCTGCCTTCTTACCATAATTCCCATAGTTCCCGTAAGAACCATAGGCACCGTAGGCACCATAGTGGCTTGCCTTGACGTCCACCTTGTTGAGGACGACGCCCAAGAATTTAGCTCCGGTTTGTTCCAGGCGTTCTTTGATTTTCTTAACGGCACGACGCTTGATGGCGCCGGCTTCGATAACTAAGATGCTAGCATCACATTGGTGAGCAATAATCGACGCATCGGTTACCAAGCCCAATGGTGGCGTATCAACAATCACATAGTCATAGTGATGACGGCAGACATCGATTAACTCTTGGAAGGCTTCACCCTGCAAGAGGGCCGTTGGGTTAGGTGGCACTGGACCAGATAGAATCATATGTAAGTTAGGTTCTGTGGTCCCGAAGACAATCTCCTTAACGGTAGCTTCACCTGCCAAGTAGTGGGTCAAGCCAACTACCTTGGAACGGATCTTCATGCGGCCGACGAAGACAGAATTACGGGTATCCGCATCAATCAAGAGGGTGCGTTTGCCTAGGGCAGCCAGGGAAGCTGCAATGTTCATGGCAACCGTGGACTTCCCTTCATTGTCCTTGGTAGAAGTCACCGCAATGACCTTGAAGTCCTTACCAGAGAAGAGGATGTTAGTCCGAATGGCGTTGTAATATTCTTCAGTCTCTGGGGAAATGAGTTTTTTGTTTAATTTTGGTTCAACTTGTTCCATAGGATACACGCCTTTCTACTTGTGGTTGGCTTGAGGAACAATCCCCAAGAGCACGAGGCCTAAGCCGTCTTCCACGTCTTCCGCATAACGCACGCGGTCGTCTAAGAGTTCTCGCACAAGAATATAACCTGCTGATAAGAGGAAGCCTAAGGCTGCCGCCAAGAGGGTGTTACGGCGAGTTTTTGGAGAAGATTTAATGTTGGTTGGTTTGGCTTCTTCCAAGGTGGTCACATCGTTCACCTTGGTGACGCGTTTGATTTGTTCAGAAGCCACTTCACGGACACGGTTAGCCAAGTTGCTGGCCTTTTGTGGGTCGCGGTCAGAGACAGAGATGGATAGAATCCGTGTATCACGAGGAGAATCTACCTTAACCACACGTTTGAGCTGGCTAGGGGTCAAGCTTAAGTTCTCAGAGTTGATGACTTCCGACATAACAGTATCAGACAGGATGATCTCCTTATAGTCCTTAACCAGGAAGTTCCCTAACTGCAAGTCTTGAGTGGTGACGGCCTTGTCTTCGGTCTGGTTAACCACATAGACGCGGGTAGTTGATTCGAAGGTTGGTCGAATGACTACTAGGTTAACGAGTAAGGTCGCAACTGCTAGCACAACCGTAACAAAGACAATAATAAACTTAGCCGCCCAGAGCTTGCGCAAGAGGGACATTGGATCAATTTCAACAAATTCTTGGTTCTTAGTTTCCATGGGGGTGTGAACTTCCTTTTCCTATTATTTTTTCAGGGTTGCTGACAAAGAGTCGATGAGCATAGTCCAGGCCATACTTCTTGGCCACGACCGCATAAGCCTCCGCCATATGATAGGGCCGGCGGTCTATGCTATGGGCATCGCTGGCAATAATATCAATCAGACCAGCATCCAAGAGCTGACGCGCCCGCTTCTTGAGCACCTTGTGGCGGTCGAAGAGGCCAATTGGCAAGAGGCTAGCTGCATTAACTTGGATGTAGCAACCTAATTTCTTCATTTCCCGCACGCGTTCAGGGTGCTTATGGAGGCGTCATAGCGCTCGATATGGGCGATGACTACATCGTAGGCCAGTAGCTGGATGGCCCGAATGGCCCGCACGATTTCCCGATAAGCCAGACCGTAGTCGAACTCCACTAAGACATAGTCACTGCCGGCTAAAGTCAAGATTTGCCCCTGCTCCAACCGGTCCAGCATACTATTAGAATAGAAGACTTCTGTCCCTAGATGCAGGGTCAGATCTGGGGCAATCTCTTGGGCTAAGGCCTGGATTGCCTCAAAATGCCTTTCGATTGTCGCCCGACTGGCTTCGAAGCGCCCCTTTCGTTGATGAGGCGTCGCGATAATTGTCTTAATTCCCTGCTCATAGGCCTGACTTAGGAGTGCCCGCGTGTCATCCAGGGTTTGGGCCCCGTCATCCACGCCGTAGAGGACATGACAATGTATATCAATCATCTTATTTCCACCCTATCCTCTCACTCACTGCCACAGGCACACTGCTAGTGTGCAATATATCGAACCTATTGTAACATAGCCGCCATCAAAAGTATATAGAACTGTAAAAGTAAATCGTTTTTTTGAACAGATTTTTTTAGTCGCTGGAAATTAGCCTAAAAATACAGGCTCACTATGCGCCTATACCGTAGTCTAGCGGCGATTCAAAAGCCATTATTCTATTGGTTTAGGCCCTAGTAGACTAAGTCATCCTCCCCTACTAACATAATCGAAAAGTTAACCACAAATATAAGCAAGTTAACAGTTAAATATGAAGCATTTAATCTTTAAGTACATGTCCAAGAAAAGCACATAACCTAGCCAAAAGATAGAGGCAGAGAAAACCTCTGCCTCTCATAGTTTGTTCTATTGTGCCTCGCGTTCTTTCTTCAAGCCTAGGCCGACCATGAGGCTACCTAGGCCGGCCATAACCGCTGCCCAGAGACTGAGTGGGGCTTGGCTCTCACCGGTTGCGGGCAGTTGGCCTGCTGGTGCTTGGGCCACATCGCCGCCAAAACCTCCAAAACCGGCACGCGCCACAGACAGAGAATCAATTCGGTCTGGCGCCTGGTTTTCTTGCTCAGGTTCAGGCTGAGGCGCTTGATCTGGCTTGGCCTTGATCCGCAAGATCGTCGCCGTTAAGGGTTGCAAGGTGACAGATTCCGCATCATAGGCTACCCCTACCAGATCCGTCAGAGCTTGGGTCCCGGCACGAGCCCCGTCTACCAAGGCTTCTGCCTTATCTAAACCAGGGAAGCGCTCAGGGTTGAAGCGTAGCTTGCGAACCTTATTATCCGCGTTGACTACCACCACATAGCGGTCGCCATTAGAATCCACCGCCTGATAGGCAATGACATTATCGCTATCCGCAATGTCTGGCGACGTCATCATGGTCACTTGATCGGCGATTTCCTTAGCCGTCCCCCTTGCGGAAAGCATCGGTAGACTTACGTAGGGCAATCAGGCCACGAGTGTAGGCCAGCGTGGCTTGGTTGTGAGGATATTGACCATCCCCCGCTACCTTACTCCAGTCAAAGCGGTTAATGCTATCAGAAGAATCATAGGAATCATGAACGAAGTATGGATAGTCGAATGGCTTGCCCTGCTCATCGACTAAGAGATGAGTCTTATAAGGCGCCTTGTCGTCGTCCACCTTATGCTTGTAGGCTGGGTCCAACAATTGCTTGGTCCGCCCCATTTCCTGACCAGAATGGATAAATGGTGTCCCTTGGGAGGTCAGAATCATGAGGTTACCCAAACGAATGCGTTGATGAATCTCAGCCGCATGGGTCTTAGGATCCTTCTTAATGGATTGAGCGATAATATCGTGCAGGGTCAAGTTGTCGTGGGCTGCAATGTATTGAATCACATCACCCGGTGCATCTGCAATAAAGTTACTTGGGTTGGCAATAATATTATTGAAGATTTGGTAGACATTGCGTGGTCCGCCTGTCAGGAAGCGCGGTTGCCCTTCAGATGGGTAGCCAGACTTGAGTTCGTTACGAATCTCATCTGAGAAGACCGCCACACCATCAGTCGACCGCATCCAGTCTTGGTCGGCCGCTTGAACAGGATCTCCTTCGTCTCCGACAAAGGTCCGCCAACCTTCCCCAAGCATGAAGACCTTAGGATTAAGGGCGCTAGCTGCCCGATAAGCCTGGGCAATAGCTTCAGCATCATGGTCCCCCATCATGTCGAAGCGGAAGCCGTCCACCTTGAAGGTGTCGGTCCAGTATTTAATGGAATCGACTAGGACGCGGCGCGCCATCTTATGGGTAGTCCCTAGTCGACCGCCGCCGAAGCTTTCACGTGGGCTACCATCAGCATTCATGAAGTGGTAGTAACCTGGTTCAATGTCTTCAAAGATATGGGTCTTAGCTGTGTGGTTGTAGACCACGTCCATGATAACCCCCATGCCTTGGTCATGGATAGCCTTGATTAATTGCTTGAATTCTTCAATACGGGCTTGCGGCTTGCTTGGGTCGCTAGCATACATACCGCTGAGGCTGAAGTAGGACTGTGGATCATAGCCCCAGTTGTAGTTATTGTTTTGGGTGCTTGGTTGAAGCTCACGCTGAGCACGAGCACTCTCATTAGCAAAGTAGTAACTCATGACTGGCAATAGCTGGATATGGGTCACACCCAATTGCTTGAGGTAGCTGAGGCGTTCCGCAAAGGCTGAGAAGGTCCCAAACGGTGACTTGAGCTGACCTTCTAACTTAGGATCAGAAGTAAAGTCGCGGACATGGGCTTCATAGATAACCGCATCTTCGCGCTTCTTGAAGCCTGGAATATTGGCATAGGATAATTTTGGTCCAATCTTATTTGGATCCACGATGGCTGCCTTGGCCACTTTTTCCTTGGCAGTGGCTTGGTCCCATTTGGCTAAGGACTTAGCATAAGGGTCTAAGACCAGAACCGACTGGCCGCCACGGTCCACTTGGTAGTGATAGAAGTAGCCGTCCAGATTCTTGGCTGGCGTGTTTTGGCCATCCAAGGTCACCGTCCACAGGCCTGTGCTAGCATCCTTAGTCAAAGGCACGCGCGCCACCACTTGGTCCGGATTATCCTTGTCATAGAGAACCGCCGTCACGGCGTCCGCGCTTGGCGCCCAGAGACGCATCAGCGCGGAACCGTCTGCTTGAAGGGTAGAGCCTAACTCGCCCTGATAATTATAGAGAGAGTCAGTTAGCTTCCAACCGGTCTGGCTATTGACGGTCTCGTCATGGTAGGTCAGCTTAAGTGGCGTCCGGCTGACATCCTCTTGGGTCGTCAGAATCAGACGCTTGTTGGCTGCGTCAACTTCAATCTTAGTGACTTTGACTGTTTGACCGGTGTTCGTCGTAACGGCTAGGTCTTGCTGAACTTTGGCTAGGTCCAACTGATCCACTGCCGTAAAGTTGGCTAAGACTTGGTGCGGCGCCGTCACTTCGGCGCGGGTAATGCGTTCAGATAAGGTCTTAAATGGCGTCGTGTAGACCGTGTCTTCCTCATCATGCAGGTAGACTTGCTCATGGTTGGCGCGGTCGCTGAAGCTCATGTCTTTGGTTTGTTTTGAAGTTGCTTTGTTCACGAGTAAGAAATGAATGTCCTTTCCAAGTTCTGTAATAGGTAAATCTAAGTAGCGACCAAAAGGCCCGCTCTGATTGAATTCTAGGGCGCCCTTAGGCCAGTCGCTAGATGGATGCTCCACATCCTTACCCCAGACCCAGAGACCCCAGTTGTCATACTGGCCGTCTGCCCGGTGATAGTGGACACGCAGTCGGTTCTTGTTGGCAGGAATTGGCTCCTCCACACTGGCCTGGTAGTTTTCGTCCAACCAGGCTTGTTTCATTTGCGGGTTGGTAATGGCCAAGCTGAGGTCCTCGGTAAACTTCTTGCTGCCATCGTTGACGTTGTTGAGCAAGTAGTTGATGGCGGTCGCCTGCGGTGTCACCGGCACATCTAGGTAGTAGCCGTAAGCCGTCTTCTTGTCTTCCGAGAAGCGCATGGCCCCCGTTGGCCATTTGTCGGACGGCGCTTGAACCCCACTGCCCCAGACCCAGGCGCCAATCTCGCTAATGTTATCGCTTGGTAACTTAGCAAAATGCATACGGAAATGCCCCGCCGGAATCTCCGGCGCTTGGTCGGCCGGCGCCACCTGCGCTGTCACTGCCGGGGTAGCAGTAGGGCTAGCGCCTGCCTCAGGGGTGGCTGGTTTGGCGGTGTCTGCTGGGCTGGCGCTGTCAGTTGGCTTGGTGCTGTCCGCTGGGCTGGCAGCGTTCGCTGGGTTAGTGCCATCACTTGCTTGGGCCCCGTCCGCTGCCTGGCTGGCATCAGCCGGTTTCTTGCTGTCAGCTTGGCCGGCCGAAGTGCCTTGGTCAGCCGGCTTGACGCTATCAGCTTGCCCAGTGTCTGATTGGCCCGCTGGCGCTGGTGTCGCCTGGTTTCCTGCGCCTGCACTTGAGGCTGGCGCTAACTGGCTAGTCGAGTTTTCCTCTGGAGCTTGACTAGCCGCTAAGACTTGGGCACTGCCCGGCAGGAAGTAAAGAGTAGTTGCTACTAGAACAGAAGCCACTCCCACACTGAGTTTCTTAATGCCATAACGCTCTTGGCGTCGGACTTGAGTTGATCGCATATCTTTCATAGTTCAGATATCCCTTCTATATTATAATGCGCTTTCATTATTTTATTATAGCATGCTCTACCCTTCTTGGCTCCTAGCCTAGACCATTTTGTTAACGCTAACAAACTTTCTTTCAGCCAAAGAGGACTCCGCCAGTCCATCGTTCCCCCTATCAATGGACTGGCCACACAAGAATCACCGCGAAACACCCTTTTTGACTGCAAAAGCCCTCAGCTAGTCCACTGTTCCTCCTATCAATGGACTGGCTCCCCTTTTTGTCAGATTTCTAACCTAGCTAGTAGTCCATTAGCTCATGCCTTTCGCCTCTTTTCTGCCCCTTTTTCCCGGTTTCCCGCCCAGCCAGTGGTCCACTCTCCAGAGTAGACCACTAGCTCGCGACTTTCGCCTCGTTTCGGGCACTTTTTACCAGTTTCTGGCCTAGCCAGTGGTCCACTCGACAAAGTGGACCACTGGCTCGCGACTTTCGCCTCGTTTCGGACCTTTTTCCAGGTTTCCGGCCCAGCTAGTGGTCCACTCTCCAGAGTGGACCACTAGCTCGCGACTTCCGCCTCGTTTCTGCCCTTTTTTTCCGGTTTCCAGCCCAGTCAGTGGTCCACTCTCCAGAGTGGACCACTAGCTCAAGGACCCTGCCTTATATATCACCTTTTCCCCACACCAAAAAGCCCCTGTCCTAGGGACAGGGGCTATACTACCTAAGCTTCTGGCGCTAGGTGGGATTTGATGACCATGAGTTCGCTATCTTCAACGGCTTCCAGGGAGTGTACTTCGTGAGGAGCCATGCGAATGATAACGCCGGGATAGATTTCGGCTGTCTCCTTCTCATCAGAGAAAAGAATCCGCCCTTTGACTGGCACAACGACTACTGTATAAGGGACGTGGTGCTGACCGATGGCTTGCCCGGCAGGTAGGACCAGGTGGGTGACTGTCTGGCTAGGCGTCTCCACCAAATGCTCAAAACGTTCAATGTCTGTGCGACCATGATAAACTTTCATACTTAAGACTCCTCTCAACTACTTTCCTTCATTATAACACAATAAGGCTCGCCACACCCCCAGAAAAACAAAAAAACCGCACCGCTTGCGTCGGCGCAAGTTGGTGTGGTTTATGTCAATGCTCGAATTTTGCCCAGCAGCCTATTATCCCTCTGTTGTTTAATAAGCTAATCTTGACGTTAGAGTCCCTAATCTCTTGGCGCCAAGTCTCCTCAAGTGCAGAGTTTTGACTCTGCGCTGGCAACTGATGCTCGTGGCAAAAGTGTAGCATTTCCCTGTATATACGAAGATGCGATCGCCCGACGTCGTGATCGTCGTGGCAGCTCTTGTTCGTCAGTACAAGCTGTCATCTCCTTGGACCAGTGAAAATCCAAAAGGCAATCGTCCCCTTTGACTGCACGGGCCTTGAGCGAGACCCTCTGCCGTCCTTCTTACTTTAGAAGGTAATCCTATGAAACTATATATGACAAGGAGTCGGTACCCCCATACACGACTTCCTTGCTGAGGAGTTTAATCACGTTGCATAGGCATTATAGCACGACTTGTTTCGCTTGAAAAGGGGGTAAACTCATTTTTTTGTCAAATTCGACATTTTTTTGATAATTGTCTATTAAATCCCGGTCTCAAGGCGCTTTGGCGACCATTTTTGCTAGTCATTCGTCCTAAGCAGACCAGCCCAAAAATCCCTTCTAATTTGGGCCAGCAATCCAAGCCTCCATTTTTCGACCTCACTTAACCCTTCCCATAATCTTGTCAGGCAATATTAGCCTTAGGCTTTTATCATCTTTGCCTACATATATGACGAATTGCAAGATAACTCATCCAATTTATAAAGAATCTTTACAGCTCGGATTTGATAGCCTACTCCATCAAAAAGACCCGGCTATTGCCCGGTCTCCTTATCTGCTAATTTATCTTTGACGCCAGCCACCAGGTTGCGCCCCATACCCTTAATATGAGCTAGGAGGCCTAGGAGACTGTCCAAATAAGTGTCGTCGCCCCGCACCGCCAGCATGACGGTCTCGCTCCCCATGTAGGCTGCCAGGAAGAACAAGAGACTATAAATCAGATTGAGCAATTGAACACCCGTCCCAACCTGATATTGCCAGTAGGCCCAAACTTCTTGGACACCGTAGAGGGCTAGGATTAAGAGCAAGAACCATACCGCCTTCTGCCACTCAGGCGTGAAGCGTGCCTTGCGCCGCAACAAACAATAGGCTGCCGCAGCCGTTAAGATAATATTTACAGTCACCAGTAAGAAATTCAGCATCTTACTCCCTCCTCGCGTCATCTCGTTTTCTACTACTAGTATAGTAAAGTTTAGGGGCCCTAGGCAAGGAAAATTTGTCTCCAAGGTCAAAAATCGGTCTGGAGACCGAGCCCTAGGTCGGTTTTTTGTAATGCCGGCCAATTTGTTAGCTTCAACACTTACTAGTTGCCTTTCTAGGCAGACTTGCTATAATGATGATAGTACAATCGCGCACAAGGAGCATCCAACATGAAAAAGGCAAAACTCATCGCTCATATTATTCTTATTATACTGGCTATCGGGACAGTGGATGTGCTGGCTAATTTTAGTGGCTTAGATCTGATGAACCACCTGGATGCCTGGGTAGGCCGGCGCCCCGACCATATTTCGGCGCCTAATGAGTCTAGCCGCGAGTCATCCAAGGACTCCTCCTCTAGCGACCACTCCAAAGAATCGTCTGAATCCAAATCGGAAAGCTCCTCTTCTAGCTCTTCGTCTTCATCCAGCTCTTCCTCATCTGAATCCTCTTCGTCATCTAGCCAATCCTCCGAGTCCCGGCCAGCTACCCAAGACAACGATGACCAAGATTCTCCAACTAGTCCAAACACTCGCCAAAACGACGACTACACTGCGCCAACAAGTCCAACCACCCCGGCGCCAAACCCAGACCCAGTCACTCCGCCAACACCGGCGGACCCAGTGGTCGAACCCCAACCAGACCCAACACCTGACCCAGCCCCAGCCCCACCAGCCGATGGTGGCGGCGGCGTTGATGGTGCGGGGGAATAAGTAGATAGAAAAATCCCAATCCATGATGGATTGGGATTTTTCTTGTTATGATCTGCCTCTTTGCTTAGGGCTAATTTTCAGTCTTCTCCTTATAATATTTGACAGCTTTCTGGTAGAAGTCTAAATCTCTCATGACTAGAAGATTGAAGCGGAGATTCTTGCTCTCCTTGTCGCCAAAAGTTGCGATTGCCACGCCGACCTTATCATTCTGGACGAGAACAACAGTGTCTTTTTCTACTTGAGGGTTTGCCAACAGTTTCTTAAGCTCGCTCGTCTCTTCAAGCTTGAGCACTTTTAGGTAGGCAAGTAAAGCTTCCTTTGTTCCCAAGGTTAGGCTATAGCCCAGCGTCTTGCCATCCGCACTCGCAATAATACCTTCATAATCTTCGCTAATCTTATAGTACTTGACAGATCCGAAGTCTCCTAATGTCCTCTCTTCGGCATCTTGGAGATTTTTGTTCTTAATTAAGTCCATATAGTTCTTATAAGAAGATTCCGCATCATCGTTAATCAAGCTCTCTACCTTAGTAAAGTAGTCAGTATATACCTTAACTAGAAAATCCGAGGCTTTTTCTACTTGTTCTTGGCCGGCTAACTGACTCAACTTTACAAAAAAGGCTAAATCACGATAAATCCGGATACCAAACTGCCCTTCCAATGCAAATACTTGGACGATTGCCTTGTCATTCTTAAGGATTAGGACAGGACCCTTGAATTTATCAGGGCTTGTCAGCATCGACTCTAACTCACTGGTTGGCTCAATCCCTAAAGCTGCTAAATAGCCTTTAATAGCCTCGGCAGGAAGTTGATCAAAAGCATAACCAAGTGTTTGCCCCGTGGTGCTACCAAAAAAGGCAGCCTTATTATCCTCATTATCTCCTGTTCGATATAACAAATAGTCAACCTGAGATGACCAGGTTTCTTTTTTAGCCGGAATGCGCTCCGTGGCCTTGATAAAGTCCATGTATTGATTATAAGTCTTCTCCACATCATCGGTAATTAAGCCCTCTACTTGCGTAAAGTAGTCCTTGTATTCCTCAGCTGTTTGAGGCACTGACTCCGCGCTGACAAGGCTAGGCACCATTAGCATGAGGGCGAATATGGCGAGTAGTAGTTTTTTCATTGGGTCACTTCCTTTATGGGGATTCTTCTTTCTATTATAGCACGAAAGTGCCAGGGACAGATAACCTACTTTCATAGGCACTTTCGAATAGCCTGCGCCAGGCCCTCAGGATTTTCCCAAGCCATTGAATGACCCGCCTTCGGCACTACTTCAATTTTCACACCCTGCTCTTGCAACTTCTCAAAATCAGGATCGGGCAGTGTTTGCTCGCCGAAAATAAAATACTTAGGAAAGTCAAATTGATACAAGAGCTGTCTCCAAGAGGCTTGACCGCCTTGAACCGCATTTCGAGATATTTCGAATGCTGCCTTTGGCAACCAATTTCTTAAAGTTGCGAGCCAAGTTGTGTAGCCTGCTTGTTGGTAATAGACCAGTCTCTTGGCGAATTCCTGCTCCAAGTTGGCCTCATTCAGACTCGCAATATCAAAACTGGCTGCCCCATCTGAACTTGGGTCTAGATTCGATTCCGTCAGTATCAGCTTTTTGACGCGCTCGCTAATCAAATTACATAATTCGATAGCGACCGCTCCGCCTAGACTATGGCCGAAAACAATCACTTGATCTAGCTTCAAATCTTCCACAAACTCACTTAAATATTGAGCATGGGCCCTAACACTATATTCAAAATCCAAGGGCTTATCACTGTAACCCGCGCCCAACAAATCAATCAGAATGATTCGCTGGCTAGGCCCCAGCATGGGGGCTACTTCAATATAGTCGAAAGAACTGGCGCAGCCTAAACCATGTATGAATAGAATCGGTATCCCCTTGCCATGAAAATCATGGTAGCGAATGGTGTAATCAGTCTCCCTAATTCTGTACTCTCTCATTTCTAACTCCCCCTAAGCTGATCCAATACTTGACACAAAAGCCTCCCACCAAAAAGGATAGAAGGCTTTTGTATCATTCAGCTAAATTACTTTGCTTGCGATTATTCAAACTCAATATGAGACTTGAAATATTTCTCTTGAAATCTAACAGCTTCTTCAATTTCTTCTACTGTAAATTTTGTTCCTATTGGAGCAACAACCCATTTTTCTTCAACGTCATCGTCCCTTTTGATAACTGCAATTAATTCTCCCTCATATTCATCTACTGCTTTATCAACGCCAAGTACATACACATCTTGTTCTTCTCCATCAGGAGCGATTATTCCTTCAACATAACCATAATTGATTGGATAAATTTGTTCCGGATAATCAGGGTGAGAACTCCCTAGTGGACGATCTATTTTAACTTTTAAAACTTTGCCAATCATATTATCTCCTCCACAAATTCAGGTTTGTCACCCACTATTTCCACAAAAGCCTCCCACCAAAAAGGATAGAAGGCTTTTGTATCATTCAGTTAAACTACTTTGCTTGCGATTATTCCCATTCAATCGTTGCAGGTGGTTTACTTGTAATATCATAGACCACGCGGTTAACATGGGCTACTTCGTTAACAATCCGAGCGCTGATTACTTGTAGCACTTCCCAAGGTAGGCGGGCGAAGTCGCTGGTCATCCCGTCGATAGAGGTGACGGCACGAATCCCAATGGTGTAATCGTAGGTCCGACCATCCCCCATAACCCCAACAGACTTGAAGCCTGGGAGTACGGTGAAGTATTGCCATACGTCACGTTCTAAGCCGTGGTTAGCAATCTCTTCGCGCAGAATGGCATCTGATTCACGGACGATTTCTAGTTTTTCTTCGGTGATTTCGCCAATCACCCGAATACCAAGACCTGGGCCTGGGAATGGTTGGCGCCATACTAGGCTATCTGGCATCCCCAGCGCCGTCCCCAAGGCACGTACTTCGTCCTTGAAGAGGGTGTTGAGAGGTTCAATCAACTCGAACTGCATATCTTCTGGCAGACCACCCACATTGTGGTGAGACTTGATAGTCTCAGCTGTCTTGGTCCCAGACTCGATGATGTCGGTGTAGAGGGTCCCTTGTGCTAGGAAGTCTACCCCTTCCAGCTTAGCTGCTTCATCATCGAAGACATAGACGAATTCGTTACCGATAATCTTACGTTTTTGTTCAGGGTCGCTCACGCCGGCTAACTTGGACAAGAAGCGGTCCTTGGCGTTAACCCGGATGATGTTAAGGCCGAATTTGCCAGCTAGGCTATCCATAACTTGGTCGCCTTCCCCTTTACGCAAGAGGCCGTGATCGACGAAGATACAGGTTAATTGGTCGCCAATGGCTTTCTGTAAGAGCACGCCTACGACGCTGGAGTCAACCCCACCGGACAAGCCAAGCAGGACCTTACGGTCGCCGACTTGTTGGCGGATTTAGCTACTTCCATTTCGATGAAGTCTTCCATAGACCAGTCTCCCTTGGCCCCACAGATATTGAAGGCAAAGTTGCGGAGCAAGTCATTCCCGTGCTCAGAGTGACGCACTTCTGGGTGGAACTGTACGCCATAGATTTGACGGGCTGGGTTCTCGAAAGCCGCCACCGGGCAGTGATCGTTAGACGCCGTCACGCTGAAGCCTTCTGGGACTTGAACGATTAAGTCACCATGGCTCATCCAAACCTTCTCATGGCTATCCAAGCCAGCAAAGAGGCCTGTTTCACGTTGGTGAACATCTAACATAGAGCGACCATATTCGCGCTTGTTAGCAGATTCGACCTTACCACCTAAGAGATGAGTGGTCAACTGCATGCCATAGCAGATCCCTAAGATTGGAATCCCTAATTCGAAGATGGCGGGGTCAATGGTGAAGGCACCCTCAGCATAGACGCTGTGTGGTCCCCCTGAGAAGATAATCCCTTTGACATTACCTTCGGCTTGAATGTCAGCCGCACTGGTATCATTTGGTAATAATTCACTGAAGACCCCAAATTCCCGAATGCGACGGGTAATCAACTGGTTATACTGACTCCCAAAATCCAACACAATAATTTTCTCTAACGATGCCTGTGTTTTCATGCTCTGCTCCTTTACTTCATCTTATTATTGCCTATTGTACCAAAACCCCGACCCGGTGTCATTAAATGTCGATGAGAGTTAGAGCGTCTAGCCCCAACCCTATATATAACAAAAAAGGAGGGTTACCCCTCCTCGGTGATGCGGCCAAGAAGACTCGAACTTCCACGGGGATACCCCCACTGCCCCCTCAAGACAGCGCGTCTGCCATTCCGCCATGACCGCAAATCACTACTCGATTATTATAGCATCCTGGACTAAGCATGGCAAGCAATTTTTTCAGAATTTTATCGCTGGCCCCCTTCCCCTAAATAGAAAAGAGGCTGAGACAAAAGTCTCAACCTCTCTTATCTAAACTAGGCTTGATCTTCAGGACGTTTGGTTGCAACGAGGCCTAATCCGGCTAGTAAGGATAGGGCAGCTACGCTGAAGAGTAAGGTTTGATCACTTTCACCGGTAGCTGGCAATTGTCCCTTGCCCTCACTTGGCGTTAATTGAGCAGCCTGAGCCACCAATGGCCCGCCAGCTTGTTGACCTGGTTTGGCTGGTTGACTTGGGGTGGATGGCTGACTTGGAGGCGTTGGTTGACTTGGCGTTGCCTGACGCTTACCGAAGCTGACAGCATAGAGACTGAAGTGGTTAACGGTTAGGGCTACACGGCCGTCGGCCATCATTTCAAAAGGCACTTCATTGACGATTTCCTTGGTGTCGCTAGTTAAGTAGTAGGCCTTGGTTACAGCCTTGTCCACTGGGAAGATGACCTTAGCGTCACCTTTTACAGGGACTTCCTTGCCCTCCTTGTTGAGGAAGCTGATTTCATAGGCTTGATGCTCGTCTTCGCCTAGGGCTGCCAACTTCTCTTTGAGCGGCACAACCGATACTGCCACGATGCTTGGATCCAAGTGTTTGGTTGGAATCTTAACCGAAACGCGCGTATCACCGTCATTATCCTCGAAGGTTGCTTCGGTCTTGTCCGCATTGAGGGTCACCTTAACCCCTTGAGTCTCATAGAGTGGCAACTTGGTGCCTGGTTGATCCGGCTGACTTGGTTGGTCTGGCTGACTTGGCTCAGGTGCCTTGATTTGCTTGAGGTAATCCGTCATACGGTCCAGGGCCAACTTGGTTAATAAGTTGTCGCGGCTGAGGCCTTGGTAATAGACATCTACCGCCTTGAGTGCCTGACGGGCTTCCTGGCTATCAATGGCTTTGACCCGCTCTAATTGGGCTTGATAAGCGGATTGATCTAGTGGCGTATCGGCAATCTCTGGTAGGACAAAGCGTAATTCGGCCGCTGATTGGAAGGCGCCGCCATCCCCGTAGGACTCTGTCCCAGTAATGGTTGCCTTCTTGACCTTAATTGGCTTATCGAATGGAATCACCTTGGTCTTAGCGTCGTCGGCCCAGCCGTCAAATTCAAAGCGATGTTCCTTACCTTCGTCATCCACTAAGACTAGGTTCCCCTTCTTGAGGCGACCGTTAGAAGCGTCTTGTCGTGGCACATATTCAAAGCGTGTGATTTCCAATACTTTATTGAAGTTTACCGTAGCGGGTTCGCCGATGGCCCGACGATCCCACGGGGTATGCCATAAGCTGCTATTGTCTCCATCGAAGGCATACCAGAAATCTTCCCCTTCATGATAAGGGGCGTCGACAGATTCAATGTCATCCCAGTTAGCGGCAGAACGTCTCATTTGTAGGGCTTCTTTGGCTGTTTGAACGGCTTCAATTAGCTTGTTGGCCTCTTCAACGCTGATCTTGTCGTCAGCTTCAGTCAAGGCTAGCAAGGCATTCTTATAAGCTTCTAGGCTATCTGGCGTATAGTTGCCGTCTACTACTGGCACATTTTCTTTGTAGGCTTCGTCTACCAGTAATTTACCTGTAACGGTCACTTCTTCAATTTGGAGGTTGTCCATCATGAAGTCCTTATAACCGCGGAAGTCTACAGCACTACCAGTTTCACCTTTATTATCAGATCCTCGGCTAGTTGAGTAAATCCCTACCCAGGTATTGCCAGAATCAGAGGCTTGCACGATGAAGCTAGCCTTACCTGGCTTGTCGGAACCCTCCCAGGTATTGCGTAAGCTATGCATCTTGAGCTTACTGCGACGGGTGTACTCGCCATCCCCTTCGACAAAGGCATAGGCATCATGAGAACCTGCTTCATAATCGAAGGTGACGCGATAGGTCTTACCTGCTTCGAAGCGGAAGTTTTGTGGGATGGTTTGATAGACCAGTTTGTCACGTCCGGTCAAGCCATTGGTCTTGAGCGACCAGTTCCCCTCAATGACATCGTTAATTTTCTTATCATTCCAGCCCCGTTGAGTATATGGATCGTGGCGTTCTGACAAGTGAGTCCGGTTATCTTGGACGCCTTCAACGTTACCGATGACGAATGGGAAAATCCCTTGTGGGACATCTTCGAAGTCTTGCTTGAAAGTACCCGGTGTCGTATCATGCTTGCCGCTATACATCTTGGACTGGTTCTCAAAGACCCGAATCTCATCGAAGTAAGTCGCCTCTTGATCGGCATCACGGCCGAGGGTCAGGGTGACGTTGCTGACATCGGAGCCAGTCGTGAAGAAGACATACATGTTTTGGAAATAGCTGGTATTGCCCACGGTTGCGTTCTTAGGCAAAGTGTTGTGGGCGTGCGCTTGAACATAGTTCTTGGCAATGGATTTATGGGTGTAGTTGCTGATGGTTTGGTCACCAGACTTAATGGTGATGTCGGCCTTAGCATTACTACGGTTATCCACCCCAACATAGACAGCATAACGGGTGTTAGGCTTCAAGTCAGTTAATTTCTGCGTTAGGGTGACGCGTTCCTTGTTGCCTTCAATCCGCAGCATTTCATTAGCCCCTTGGGACTTGACGATTTGAGCGTGTTGGCTATCCCCTGTCTTAGTCCAGTGATCCAAGGTGCCGCTATTGAAACCTTGGTCATAGAGGTGGAGGCCTTCGCTCCAGGTCATGGTGCGTTTGCCTTGAGCTACTTTATAGAGAACATAAGGTTGATTAGCCAGCGCATCAATGGTAATGCGACCTTGGCTATCGACGGCAAGTTCTACTTGTTCCTGTTTACCTTGGTCAGTCAACTTATAGAGATAAACCTTGTCGCCACGCCAAGCTTCTGGTAGGGTCCAGGTGGTTTGCCCAGCTGTCTTGGAGAAGAAGTACATCTTCTCTTTGTCGCCGGTCAAGGCCTTACCGTTAGCATCCCAGTTCCATGGGGTCAGATAGGCACCGGTATTTTCAATCACACGACCGTTGAGGGTTACCGTACGTTGACGGTAGCCGGCATCATTTGGATCGTTAGATAGACGCTTGATGACGATTTGGTCACCCGCTTCATTAGCCAAATGCACTTCCATTTCTGGAATCCAGTTGTAGGTTTGGCCATTATCAGTCATTTGGACAGGGTGACCGTTGACCCATTTGGTGACTTTGTAGTGTTGGAAGAACTTAGTCATGACGTCGTGTTCGAAGAGGTTGGTAATATAACCCTCATAGTCACTGCGACCTTGCCAACCTTCGAAGTCCTTCATATCGTAACCACCCAGGAGTGGATAGTTGGCTGCCCCGCCATACCGTGGATAATCCCCTACCCAGGCATCTTTCTGGTGGTTGCGGATGAAACGAGCAATATTGGAGTTAATCCCCTTGTTGGTATAACCACCATAGGTTAGGTCAGCAGCCCAGTGTTGGAAGGTGGAATCATATTCACCCCCGTGGCCCCACTCAATGGTGAAGCGCCAACCTTGGCTATTGATTTCCTTGGCGATCACGTGGGTAGCCCAAGCGCCATTGTCCCCGGATTGGCCGTTGCCCCATACATCTAGGTAAATAAAGTCTAAGCCTTCACCTAAGGTTTCTTTGAGGTCTTTCCAGCGTTTGAGACGGTTATGGGCTAGGTCGTAAGCCGCATCAATGTTAATCCCTTGGTCTAGCCAGTTCCAACCATAACTATAGGTGCCGTCTTCGCGTTTGCGTAGAATCGCTTCGCTAAAGTATTTAGATTCTGGATAGGTTTCAGAAGCATTGACGTGAATCCCTAGTTTAGCCCCGTATTGCTTGGATTTTTCAATCAGGGTCTTGAAGTCTTTGACGCCCCCAATACGACGCCCAATGTCGGCATAGTTAAGGTGGCCAGAGTCGTGCCCTTCACTCCCGTAACCCTTAAGCAAGACAGATTGGCCTAGGCCATCTGTATGCAGATTGACCTTCTTAATCCCGTCTAGGGTCATGAGGAATGGGTTTGCGCATGAGAACCGAAGTTCATAGCAATCCGGTAAGCTACCAGATCCGGCACACTTTCAGATCCTTTAGGGTTATTCATAATCTTGCGGAAGGCGATGGCTCCATCCTGCCAGTCTACTTGTTTGTCCTTATTAAGGTCTTGGGCAAAGACCACCTTGCTACTTGGCAATTCGAGGGTATATTCAGGATAAACCAGTTTGCCATAGGCCCGTTGATAGTAGTAAGGCGAGCTTTGAATCCCGATATAGTTAACGCCTGCTACGCGTTGTTTGAAGGCGGTCAGACGGGTAAAGTCTTCAGAACCACCACCGTAACTAAATTGAGAGTTACTCCAAACCCCGGCTGCGACTTTGTCAGAAGAAACAAAGCCATACATGAAGCCATAGGCGAAGTCATCCATCTTACCTGGCACTAGGTCCACATGGCTATCACCTGCCCGATGGGTATTATTAGACATCCAAGAGCCGTCGAACTTAGCTCCAGTTTGATTAGAGCCAACAGAAACTAGGGTGTTACCTGGGAATTCAATCGTCGAAATCAATTTACGAGGATTGTCGATTTCCTTGCCCATAGTCACCAAGTTCTTGTTTTCCACCTTGGTCACATCAAAGTGCAGTTCATTGCCTACTACCTTAAGTTGGACGGTAATGACCGCATCAATAAAGGCTTCAGGATTTTTAACCGTCAGCGTGTACTCAGCAGTCGCTTGGTCCACCTTGCGGTAGGTCACTTGAGGCTTAACATCGGTTCCGTTAATGCTGAGCTTGTCTAGTTTTTGCACTTGCCCGGTCATGGTATGGCCGCCGAATTGATAGTGCTTGATGCGTGGGAAGAGGGTATCAATTTCAGCATCTAAGACGTCCGAGCGAATGTGGTCGTAGACGACATCTTGGTCGTTAGCTGCTAGGCCTGGATCTACCGCGCCATTATCTGGTTGACTTGGCTTGAGGTTAGACTGGTCGTCTGCCTGCACAGCCACAGTCGTCCGTTCATTGCCCCAGGTTGCTGCCTTAAGGTAAATTTTATTTTGCCCTTCTAAGGCCGTCTTAACTTCTTCAGGTACTAGTAAGGTATCGAAGAGGCTCTTACCATTGTTAGTGGCATTGAGCTGACCATCCTTCTTGTAAGTGATGGAGAGATTGTTGACCTCGCCTGCTTTAGGGGCTGCTACCCGACCTTTTTGATACCAGGTGCTAGCCTTAGGCGATTTATATTCCCAGAACCAGCCATCGCGGTCGTAGCCAACGAAGATATGGTTAGCAGGGTCCTTATACTTGAGGAAAACCCCGAAGCGGGATTGTTTTTCTGTTGATAGGTCCTTGAAGGTCAAGTTGACACTGGCATTGCCATCCTGATCCACTTCCAGTCCCTTTTTCTCAAAGAGGGCAGGGTTCTGCCCGTTATCATTCTGTGCAGTAGAAGCCAGTTTATTGTAACGTACGCCACCTTCTTCTACGACTTCGACGGTCCCCTTACGGCTGCCGGTCGCAGTCCAGTCTGGTGCTACTGCTTTGTCTTCGGCGGTCGCAGAGCTGGCCGCTCAGTGGCAGCAGGACTTGGAGTCTCTGTCGCTGGCGCCTCAGCTGGGCTGGCCGTTTCTGTTGGGGTGTCAGTCGCTGCTGGCGTATCTGTTGCTGTAGGGGCAGCTTCCGCACTTGCAGCTGGCTCAACCACATCAATGGCTCCCGCCGGAACAGGCTCTACCTCACTGGTGGCTGGGGTGTCGGAGACAGCTTCTTGGGCCGATACGCTTGGACTTTGGCCTAAGAGAAAGGCCCCGATAATGACGGAGCAAGTCCCAACACTGAGCTTACGAATGGAAAAACGACACTTCTTATCAAACAAGTTCTGAATCGAATTTCGCATGATAATCCTCCTTATAAAATATAATAGTTTCTTACCCCTCTATTATATTGTATCCCCTTACAAAATGAATTATAAATTCTTGCTGAATCATTTAGCTTTCTTGCGATATTTGTCTTTTAATTACGTTCCTTATGGTGATAAATCCTGTTTGCTAGCAATCTCCATAATTCCTTAATTCTCTCTGTCTATACAGATTTTAGGCACAAAAAAGAGGCTGATTAATCAGCCTCTTGAATATTTTGAATATTAATGATGTCTGCGTGCTAAGTCTTGAAAAGGCAAGCCCCGATCTTGAGCCCAGTTGCGCAAATCTCCTGTCAGAATCAGATCGGTAGTCTGAAGCTCTTGCCAGTCACGCGCACCTAGAAGCAGGTAGAGTTGGCGCAATTGCTCCTGCCAAGCTCTGACCTTTTCAATGGTCGCATCAAGCCCCTTATTTTCCAGATAGTGTAAGAAGAAACCGGCTAGCCCAACGGCTCTGGCTCCCATGGCGAGGGATTTGATAATATCAACCGGTTGATGAATCCCGCCACTAGCCAAAATCTCCAACTCGATTGGCGCCACTCGCGCTTCCAGGAGCGATTCGGCCGTCGTCTGGCCATATTGGTAGAGGGCTTGGAATTGAGGCGTCTCGTGTCGTTGATCCTCAATCTGGATGAAATTAGTGCCGCCCCGACCGCTGACGTCCACTGTCTTCACACCGACTTCAGCCAGGCATCTTAAGGTTTGCTGGCTCATACCGAAGCCCACTTCCTTAATGATAACCGGGCAATCTAGGCCATTAACTAAGCGCTCAATTTGCTTTAACCATTGGCTGAAGTCGCGGTCCCCCTCAGGCATGACCACTTCTTGGGGCCGGTTGAGGTGGATCTGCAAAGCATTGGCGCCCATAGCCTCCAAGACCCGCTGAGCAGACTCTAGACTGTGATGAGCCCCCAGATTAGCTAGGATAAAACCTTCTGGATTGACCTGGCGCATAACTTGATAGCTGGTTGCCACTGTCGGATCTTTAACCATGGCACTAGCCGAACCAGCCGCTAATGCCAAACCCGTCTCCCGCGCCACAATGGCGAGTTGCTCATTGTATTGGCCGGTTAACTTGGAGCCACCCGTCATGGCATTGATGTAAAATGGAAAGGCATGCGTGTGCCCTGCCCACTGGGTAGTCAGGTCAATCTCATCTTGAGACAGGAGCGCCAAGGGATGGTGGACAAAGCGTAGTTGATCGAAGCAACTAGCAGTCTGAACCCCTGCCTGTTGGGCCAAGGCTAAGTGAAGATGGTCGGCCTTACGATGAGCCACTAAATTTTCTTCTTGCATTAATTTCCTGCCTCCTCAGAGGGCCTTTGAGGCGCCCCTATCTCTAGTTCGACTAGGGTGATGCCGGCCGCCTGCCAAGCCGCCGCCAACTCTTTTTTGAGTCCTTGGCCTTGGCCGACCGCAATCCCGCAGTCTCCCCCTCCAGCCCCCGAGGATTTGGCCTCGAATTGATAGGCTTGAGCAATGGTCACCAGCTCTCGCAGGGCCGGTGTCTCAATAGAGAGGGTATTGTGTTTTTCAATTTGTAGTAATAAATGTCGGTAGTCTGCCAGGCGCGATTGGATGGCCAAGCTGTCGCCAGCCTCAAAGCTGTCTTGATGGCGAGAACCGTCTCTTTAGCTGAGTTTAGAAAGGCCTGATAGGCGACACCGGACCGGTCTTGCCACTGATCAATTAAGCTATCGGTGGAAGCTGGCACGCCAGTCCAGCCTACTAAGACCTCTAAATCTGCTGGCGCAGACATAGGCTGGATGACCAGGCTAGGCCAGTCTTGACTCAGCAGGGATAAGATCGAATGGTTTGCTAGGGCTTCTTGTAGCCAAACCCGGTCTGGGGCCACATAGTAGAGCCAGCCACCATAGGCATTGACCGCTAAATCAGCCAGACTGCCCTTGGACCCTAGGCGCATCATGGCCATAGCAGCCAACTTATAGTGCATGAGCGGCGTCTTAGCCACCAAGCCATAGAAAGCCAATAAGGCCTGGATGACTGCCACCGTCACTGCCCCACTAGAGCCAAAGCCGTATTTGCGGCCATTGTCTGCTAGTAGCTGACTATCTATACTTAGGCGATAGTCTTGTAAAGGACGCCCCAGTTCCTTAACTAGGTCTTCAACTAGTTGCATAGCGGCTAGAACATAGCGCCACTGACTTGAATCAGCCTCATAGAGATTTGCCCGCTCATAGTGCCAGTCTTCTAAGCCTGGCAGATTGGACTGCAGCAGGCCTCGTCCTGGCCAGGGGCTGATGCCCACTTGGCAATGCAAATACTGGCCAACTGCGAAGAGCAGGGCAGGCTGGTCTGGGGCCAAAACAGCATACTCGCCCGCTAGGAAGAGTTTGCCGGGGGCCCAGCCCTGATTGGTCCCAAAATTCAGTTCAGGTGCCAAATCAAAAAGCTCTAAAAGCTGATCCATTGCTTCCATGGGCTGCCTCCTTCTTAGTCATTAATTGGATAAGGTGCGGGGCCAGGATAGGCCACCGCCAATTGCTTGGAATCAAATACCGTCATAAAACGATCGCGAATAGCCTCTGCTTGACTTGCTGGACAGAGAACCTTGACATTAGGGCCAGCATCCATGGTGAAATAAGCGGTAAAGCCTTCCTGCCGTAGTTGCCGCACCAAGTCCATGGCCTTAAGCGAAGCCACCTCCCAATAGCTAAAGCTTGGGTTGGCCGCAATCATGGTCGCATGCATCTTCATAGCATTGTGTTCAGCAATTTGGCCGACACGGTCTAGTCATGGGCTAGAATAGCAGGTTGAATAGCCGCCAAATCCTTGGCTACTTCATCAGGCCACAAGGCATAAAAAGGCGAGGTCTCCATAGTCAAGGCCATGCCTTGGCGACTAGAAATTTTCTTGGTCCCTTTGTTAACCATAACGACTAGCATGGCTAAATCCCAGTCAGCTGCCTCAAAAGGTTCAGCATAAGAAGAGTCGCTGTCCTCTCCCTGGCCCGCATGCCAAATAACGAAGCCCCCAAAGAGACTACGGCTAGCAGAACCTGAACCCTGACGGGCTAGAATAGATAGTTGACGTTGGGATAAGTCCAAACCTAAGGCGGCATTGGTCGCACAGGCCAAGGCCGCGTAGGCAGAAGCCGATGAAGCCAAGCCAGCTGCCGTCGGGACATGATTGGTGCTGGTCACCAGGGCCCGGCAATCGGTCTGGGCTAGCGCACGAAACCGGTCTAGGAAGGCTGAGACTTTGGCTACTTGACTAGCCTCTTGCTCCTGGCCATCAAGAATAAAACGGTCATGAGCTAGCTGGGCATCAAAAGTCACTTGGGTATCGGTGTAGAAGGCATCTAAGGTCAGTGACAGCGAACTGGTCACTGGCAAGAAGAGGGCCTGGTCGCGTTTGCCCCAATACTTAATCAGGGCGATATTGGTATGAGCGCGATAGGTCGCGCTCCCTTTTGGCTGATTTGGCTGAATCATCGGGCTCCTCCTCTTTTTAAATGGCCATGGTCCAGGTGCGGCCGGCGCCTGCTTGACGCATGGCCTGGCTGATGGCCTCGGCCTGCTGGGCCTGGCTGGCTAGAGCAATGACACAGCCGCCCAAGCCCCCACCCGTTAACTTAGCACCTAGGGCGCCCGCTAACCAAGCGGATTTGACAATACTATCCAGCTCAGGGGTCGAAACCTTGAGCTGGTTGAGATAATAGTGGTTGTAAGTCATTAGACGACCCAAGGCCACCAAATCTCCTTGGCGAATGGCCTGTTGGGCTTGAATGGTGCATTCCCCAATAGCCGCCATGGTCTTCATGACCTGGTCAGGTCGGTCTTGCGCTAGCTGGGCTACTTGAGCGACAGCGCGTTTGGTTTGGCCTGCCTGGCCGCTATCGGCAATCACCAGATAGCCTCCTAAGTTCATTTGGAAGGCTTGCGGCGTGATGCCCTTACGATAGAGGGCTGGCTGCGTGGTAGAAGTCATTAAGGTATCCAAACCACTTGGCGCTCCGTGGGCCAAGACTTCAGCCTGGTTGACCATGTAGTGCAAGACTTCCTGAGTTAGGCTAACCCCATAGTAATCGGCCAAGGCCCGGACTAGGGCAACCGCCACAGCGGCTGACGATCCCATCCCTCTTTCCTGAGGGATGTCGCTATCAATCCGGATATGAATGGCCGAAGCCTGCTCTTTAGGTGCGCAGTGCTCCTGAGCCAAACTGATAGCAGCCTGAACATTTTGTAGTTCTTGTGGCGCATCTGCCAGAGGCCCCTTGTAATAGCGGCAGGACAGGTAGTCTGCCTGGTGTTGGGTGGGGGTCACCCGGACACGGATGGCCACAGCCGGTACTGGCAAGGCAATAGCCGGGTAATCGTAGACAACAGCATGCTCCCCCATAAGGATGACTTTACCGTGGGCGGTCCCCAAACCTGCCGAGCGCTCCGCTACTTGGCTTTTTATATTTAATTCTTTATGTTGATTTTCTAGCATCTTTTTAGGCACAAAAAGGTCCCCTTTACGAGTCAATTCGTCATGTTCTATTGTAGCGCATCCCAGGAAAAAGTGGGATTTTTAGGGAAAGTTTTAAGCAATCTTAAACTTTCTTAGATTCTGTGGTAAAATAAGCCTAAGCATCCCCGTCAGGAGGTATCTCATGTCATTGGAAATGTTCACGCGCTACGCGCCCCAAGAGTGGCAAAAGCTCCACCAAGAGGGCCAACCTATACCCCAAGTCCATGAATTGGCTCGGCTGGTTTCTCTTAACGACCGCCTGTCTCAGGCAGACGTGGCCACCATCTACGCCCCTATGATTCATTATTTGGATATGATGATGACCTATCAACAAGCCTACCAGTCGGCCAAATATCAATTTCTGCAGGGCCAGAACCATCCTTCTCTCCAATCCCACCAACCTTTTGTCATTGGAATTTCGGGGAGTGTGGCAGTCGGTAAGAGTACGACGGCCCGGGTCTTACATGAGCTACTGAGCCGGACCTATCCAGAGCGCAAAGTCGCCCTGATGACAACCGACGGCTTTCTCTATCCTAACGCTGAGTTAATTCGGCGTGGTATCCTAGGCCGCAAGGGTTTCCCAGATTCCTACGATATGCCTCGCCTCCTAGACTTCATGCAACGTATTAAGACGCGTAAGGGGCCAGTCAGCTACCCTGTTTATTCCCACCAGGTTTATGATGTCTTAGTCGGCCAAGAAGCCGTCATGGAAGATCCCGATATCCTGATTGTGGAAGGGATTAATGTCTTGCAACTGCCACAGAACCAGAAACTCTATGTCAGTGACTTCTTCGATGTCTCCATCTATATCGACGCTAATCCTGTCCATATTCAACGTTGGTACATGGAACGTTTCGAGCTCTTGCTGGACCTGGCCAAGCAAGATCCTCATAACTACTACTTCGATTTATCCCAAAAACCACGCGAACAGGCCCGGCAATATGCGAACGAGGCTTGGCAGACCATCAACCTAGTTAACTTGATTCAAAATATTGCCCCTACCCGTGAGCGGGCAGATTTGATTTTACATAAGGCCTCCAACCATTTGGTAGATAGCATTTATGTCCGGAATTACTAGAACTTCAACCAAACAAAAAAGTCGCCATAGTTAAACTTATGGCGACTTTTTATTTAAGTAATAGATTTAGAAATCTGCCGGTAACTTAGGTACAATCCCTAAGCCCTTGGTGCCATCACCCGTATGGGTACCGATGACAGGACCAATATTGGTATAGCTAAGGGGCATACCAGGATAGGCTTCCTTCATCATCTCATCTAATACCTTTAGATCTTCTGGCGCACCCGCTTGGCCAATGCCGACATGCACGCCCTGAGGGTAGCGTGTTTGCCATTCTGACACTAACTCCACCATACGACGGTAGACCTTCTTGGTCGTGCGGATTTTCTCAGAGACCGCAATCTTACCTTCTTCAAAATGCAGTAGAGGACGAATCTGTAAGATATTACCCAAGATGGCACTGGAAGCCGACAGGCGACCACCCTTAACCAAGTTATTGAGGTCTCCTACCATGAGATAGACATCCGAATGACGAGCCGACCATTCTAGGCGGCGCCCCACTTCCTCTGCTGACAGCCCTTGGCCAAGCCAATCTAAGGTTTCCTTAACCAAGAGTTCCATGACCATGCAAGATGAGCCAGAGTCTACCACATAGGCTTGTAATTTATCCTCATACTCACTCAAAAGCATACGAGCAGTTTGATAGGTTCCGCTGATTTCACTGGAGAGGTGAATGGCATAGACCGTATCATAACCAGCCGCTACTAATTGGTCCAAGATGGCCAAGTAATCCCCTGGTTGGGGCTGAGAAGTTGTCGGTAATTGGCTTTCAGACTTGAGGCGAGTATAAAATTCATTTAATAATTGCAAATCCGAAGTATCCTTCATAACTGAGCCATCGCTGAAATTAACCGACAAGGCAACTTGATAGACGTCTGGATGTTGGGCTAAGGCCTCTGATAAGTAGGCAGTAGAGTCAACAATCACAGCTGCTTTCATCAACATTCCTCCTTAATTCAAAATACGCTCCAGAGGGATTATATCAAATATCGCGCCAAATGTCTTGCCATGTGGTAGAATAATGTGGAAAGGAGACGCCCCAATGAACTATCTGACCATTGATCAAGCCAGTGTCCACGAAATCGAAATCAAGAAGTCCCGCTTCCTCTGCTATCTCTACCCTCTACAGGATGCAGCCGACTTTCCACCCATCCTTGCCGCTTTGCGCAAGGAACATTACAAGGCTGCGCATCATTGTAGCGCCTATATTATCGGGCCTGATTCCCTGACTCAGAAAATGAGTGATGATGGCGAACCTGCGGGTACAGCCGGTGTCCCCATGCTAGAAGTGCTTAAGCAACGTCAGTTGACTAATCTGGCCGCCGTAGTGGTCCGCTACTTTGGCGGGATTAAACTAGGGGCTGGGGGCCTCATCCGTGCCTATTCCAGTGCAGTCAGTGAAGCCTTGAATCAAGCTACGATTGTTGCCAACGTCAACCAGTTGCTAGTCGCCTTAGAACTGGGCTATAACCAGGTCGATTCCTTCCAGTATTTTCTAGACCATAGCGACCTAGATGTCACAATTATGGACACCGAGTATGCCGGCCAAGTCACCTATACTTTGGCTATCTATCAAGACCAAGCAGCGACCCTAGAAGCCCAGCTACGCGACCGTTTCAAGGGCCAAATAGGCTGGCTAGAACTAGGTGAGGAAACCGTCAATGTTCCCATCAAACAAGTAGCTGACCAAGATTAAGCCATAATCAAAAGACCCGAGACAAGTGTCTCGGGTCTTTGTGTTCTCTAAAATTTTTCGAAGAAGCTCTGCAACCAGTTCACAAAGGCACCTTGCTTGAGATTGTCAGGCAAGACCTGGTTCACAACCGCCACATGCTGTTCAAAAGAGCGGTTCATGATTTTCTGGATTTCTCTCAGGCGCATACCGCGTCCTTGCTGTTCTGCTATCGCAATCTGCTTGAGAACCTCGATATAACTGTAGGCTAAACTCAAGGTCAGACCTGAGGCAATAGCCCCTGTCACAGCGCCACCTGTTACTGTTCCTAAGCCAGGCAGAATCTTGAAGACGGATGACACCAAGAGTTTCCCCACCAAAGTCGTACCACCAGTCCCACCTAAACCCATGACTAGGCTAATTACTTGAGATTTCTCTAGCGACACCCCGAAGATGGCCGATAGATGGGCTAGCATGGTAATCTGCATGGGAACTAGGAGCGTCGCGTCAGCTACCGGAATTGGCACAAAGCCTACCCCAAATGCTGTCGTCACATAGGTTTGCGCCCAACGTCTAGCCTCTTTGACCTTTCTTGCCAAATCGACCTGTTGGGCGTTGATAAAAGCCCGGTGGACTGACTCCGGCACCAAACTTAGGCTCAACTCTAAGAGCTCATTTAAGCCATGAGACGGGATTAGGGCCTGTTTAGGCAAGCTATAGGCCTTGGCTAGAATAGGCACAATCCCCTTAACGGGTAGAGCCATAGCCTGTAACTGACTAAGAAATTCCTGGTTGTTGGGATCCAATTGTTGGGTCAAGACTAGAATTACCGGCACATACTGGGCCAAGGTCTTGATGATGTCGATTTCCATAGCTTCAATTCTGGCCATGGTGGAATTCAAGCAATAGTAGACCACATGGATTTTATCGCGCGGGTCACCTTGGCGCTTCTCAATCAGGAGATCCGACAAGCTGGCTAAGACCTCCCGCTGGGATTCAGCCGTCAACTCCAGTCCCTTGGTATCATAGAGGGTCAGAGGCACGCCTTCCTTAGTAATGCGCACGAGTTGTTGAGTAATGGGTAGCCCGGCCCCTGTGGTTGCCAAATTTTCCCGGAAAAGGGCATTAATGAGCGTGGATTTACCACTCCCTGTTTTACCCGCTACTAAGACATTGAGGGGCTGCATCTTGTCAACTTCAGTCTGGGTTTTATTGAGTAACTCATCCACCAGCTGGGTGTTGACCCGACGCTTGAAAAGTTGATTTAGTTGGCGCATAGGCCACCTCCTGGATTGACATTAGTCGTTGTTACGGCTAGATAGGATAATCAAACGGAGCAATTGTAAGGCTGTCGCACTGGCTGCCGCTACATAGGTTAAGGCTGCTGCATTAAGCACCTTGCGGGCAGCTGGCATTTCTTCTGGGGCCAAAAGTTGGTTTTGTTCCAAGATTTAAGCGCCCGTGCACTCGCATCAAATTCCACTGGCAGGGTCACCACTTGGAAGACTAGGACTAGGGAGAAAAGAATAATCCCGAATTGGACCAAGCCCATCATTTGGAAGATAAAGCCGGCAATAATCACTGGCATGGCCGCAGCAGACCCAATTTGGGTCACAGGCACTAAGGCATTACGCAAACGGAGCGGGAAGTAGTTCTCAGCGTCTTGGACTGCGTGGCCACATTCGTGAGCAGCAACCGCAACGGCTGCAACCGAAGTCTCCATATCGGTCGCATCAGACAGACGCAAGACCTTGTGACGGGAGTCATAGTGGTCAGTCAAATCACCTGAAACATGCTCGACTTGAACGTTGTTAATCAGGGTTTGTTGTAGAATAGCTTGCGCCACTTGGCGACCAGTCGTGCCCTTGCTAGTTTCCCATTCACTGTATTTGCTAAAGGTGGATTTTACTTTCCATTGGGCATAACCAGCAAAAGCCATCCCGATAATGATTAAGAAGTAAGTTGGATCAAATAAATATCTCATGGATATCCCTCCATTATTTCAAGTTATACCTTATTATATCAAGTTTAACGACCCTTGGCATCTTTTAGGCTGAGCCCTTTGGGAAAACTTAAGAAATCTACCATCCACCAAGTCATGACAAATGTCACATCATGTCATGACAGGCGCTACTACTAGCCTTCGATTGCTTGGCCTATAATAAAACCATCAACAGCAAGGAGGGAACTATTATGAGTCTCATTAATGTAAAAGGTGCTGGCAAGACCATCAAAGGTCGCCCCATCTTACAAGATATCAACTTCTCGATTGAGGCTGGCGAATGCATCGCCCTCATTGGTCCTAATGGGGCCGGCAAAACCACTCTGATTGAACTCTTACTACATGACAAAATCCTCACCCAAGGGTCCATTACCATTAAGGGGATGGCAGTGGGTAACCGCAAACTCAAAAGTACTATCGGTCTCCTACCTCAGACTAACGAACTCCCTAAAAACCTCAAGGTCAAAGAATTAATCAGCTTCTTCCAATCCATCTATGACTACCCTTTGACACAGGAAGAAATCCAAGATATTTTGCGTTTCAGTCCAAGCCAATACAATCAGATGACCCAATCCTTATCCGGTGGTCAACGCCGCCTGCTAAGCTTCGCCTTAACCTTGATTGGTCGTCCTTCCGTTCTCATACTAGACGAACCGACAGCTGCCATGGATACCTCGACTCGCCAACAATTCTGGGAAATTATCCATCGGATCAAAGAAACTGGGACAACCATTCTCTACTCTTCCCACTACATTGAAGAAGTCGAGCACACAGCCGAACGGATTCTAGTGCTCCACCAAGGCAAGCTCATTCGTGACACAACACCACACCGTATGCGATCAGAAGAATTAACCCAGTTCTTTACCGTCCCTGTGCGCTTCCAAGAACTATTGGCTAAGCGCCAAGACATTATGGAACTGACTGAAAACACTGATAACCTGACCTTCCATACTAAGAATGGTGCTGAAGTCTGGGCTGCCCTTAGCCAAGCAGGTTGCGCCTTCAGTGAATTAGAAGTCGCTCGCCGCACCTTACTCAATAGTATTTTCGAAACTACCCGAGACGACCAAGAAAGCGAGGTAAAATAAAATGAAAAACTTACGCGCCCTCATCAAAGTAGAGGCCTACTTTACATTACGCAATTGGCAAAGTTTAGTCATGGCAATCGGCATGCCCTTGGCCTTCTATCTCCTCTTCTCTGGCATTTATCAAATGGAGATGCCTTATAGCTACAGAGTCTTCATGATGATTTCTATGACGGCCTCCTCTCTACTAAGTTTCAACGTTTTCGCCCTACCCTATAATTTAACGGAAGACAAGCACTCCAATTGGCGGCGTTTTCTTCACCATTCACCGGTATCTGTGGTACAATATTACTTAGTAAAAGCCTTGCGCTTTGCCTTGCTCTATTCCCTCGCTATCGGCGTGGTCTTCGGCTTCGGTGGCTTAGTCCGCCAAATCACCCTACCCGTAGGCGACTATTTCATGGTTATCCTGATTCTCTTGGTCGGAATGATTCCCTTCTCCTTTATTGGGGCTCTCATCTCCTACTTGCCAAGCGAGGAAACTATCTCCATGGTTGGGAACATCGCCTTTATGGCTATGTCACTCTTAGGGGGCCTCTGGATGCCTTTAATGCTCTTCCCTCAATGGATGCAAAACCTAGCTAAATGGATTCCTAGCTACCACCTAATGCAAATCATCCAAAACTGGTATACTGACCGCATCTGGGCATGGGATTCTATTCTAGTTCTAATAGGCTATGGGCTCTTCTTCCTAGTCTTGATTGCCTTAGTGCAACGCAAAATTGAAGTAAAATAAGTCCTTTAGAAGGAGGGACTATCATGTTCCAACGTCTGAAAATTGCGATGAAACAGACTCACATCATGTTCTATATCAGTCTGGTCTTCATTCTATTCCCCGTTATTGAATCCATCAATCAGTCCCCCATCAATTGGGGGCTTTTGGGCTTCACCTTGATCTTTTTAGTTTCCTATCTCTCCCTCTTATGGAGCCGAGACCAACGAATTATAACCCTGAGTTGGATTTATGCAGCAAGCTTTATCTGTTACTGTGCCCTTTACCTCAATCCTAACTTCATTTGGTTTCTCTTTTATTTGGGCAATGTCATGGCCTATTGTTTCCCTCGTTCTTCCCTCTTGTCCTGGCGTTGGTTAAGCATTTATGGCATCGCTCTAGGCATCTATCTCTATCACACTTGGCAAGGATTGGGTCCCATTGAGTTATTCTATCTGGGCCTGCTGATTAGCTTCATCATCCTCTTTTCTATCGGTCAGCGCTTCGGCCGCTTGCGAGAGCTTATGCAGGAAAGAGAAGAAGCAAAAAACAAACAAATCAACCTACTTTTAGCAGAGAATGAACGTCATCGAATCCGGCGTGACCTCCACGATAACCTAGGCCATCTCTTCGCCACCTTGGCTGTTAAAAGCGAACTAGCCACTAGCCTGATGGACCGTCAAAAATATGAGGCCGCCCAAGAACACGTCAAGGATATTCACAACCTGACCCAGGAAGCGATGCACCAGGTGCGGGCCATTATCAACGACTTAGACCACCACGACTTGGCTAACGAACTCATCCGACTGCAAGAAATGTTAGAAATTTCTGGTATCCAGGTGGTCATCGATAACCAACTAGGTAACTTGTCCTTGACTCAAGACCAATCCTCCAGCCTAGCTTTGTGCCTGCTAGAAGCCAGCAACAATATCATCAAGCATGCCCAAGCTAAGCATGTGCTAATCCGCCTCTGGCAGAACGACAATTTCCTCTATGCCTTTGTAGAAGACGATGGGCAAGGTTTTGGACCCGTGCAAGAAGGTGAACTCCACACCATCTTAGATCGCCTGCAAATTCAAGGTGGACAGCTAAACATCCTCAGTCGTCGCCAACCTACCCAAATCCAACTTAAAATGCCCTACGAGAAAGGATAGGTGATTCCATGCGCCTCTTAATTGCAGAAGACCAAGCTATGCTTCGAGATGCCCTCTGTCAACTCCTAGAGCTGGAAGACCAAGTAGAAAGCGTCCATCCAGCCAAATGGCCAGGAAGCCATGGAAATTATAGGTAGCCAGACCATCGATATCGCCCTCTTAGACATTGAAATGCCCTACGCCAGTGGCTTAGATGTGCTAGAGTGGTCTAAGGCTCATCACCCTGAGGTTAAGGTCCTCATCTTCACCACCTTCAAGCGTCCCGGCTACTTCGAGCGCGCCCTCAAAGCCGATGTCGATGCCTTCGTCCTCAAGGAGCGACCTGTCCATGCCCTCATGGAAACCCTAGAAAACATCCTAGCGGGTAAGAAAGAATATGCGCCTGAGCTCGTTGATCGCCTTTTCACTCATCACAACCCCTTGACCCCACAGGAGCGCCAGCTCATGGCAGGCGTTAGAGAAGGGCTCTCCAACAAGGAATTAGCCCAGGAGCTCCATCTATCAGAAGGCACCGTCCGCAACTACATGTCTACCGTTCTGCAAAAACTAAGCGCAAAAAACCGGGCGGATGCCATCCGTATCTGCCAAGAAAATGGTTGGTACTAAAAATTTCGCCAAAGAAAAAAGACTGAGAAGTTGATGCTTCTCAGTCTTTTACTTTGTCTTAGTCTTCTAAGTCCACGTTGTGGTAAACGCGTTGAACGTCGTCATTGTCTTCTAAGACTTCAATCAAACGCTCAAATTTAGCTAAGTCGTCACCTGTTAGGGTCACTTCGTTTTGTGGCAAGAGGTCTAATTCTGCCACTTCAAACTCGCTAATCCCCATGGCTTCCAAAGCTGATTGGATGGCGTGGAAGTCGTTAGGTTCGCCGTAAACGACAACAGACTCACCTTCTTGCGTTACTTCACGAACGTCAACATCGGCTTCTAATAAGCCCATCATGATTTCGTCAGCATCTTGGCCGGCGATAACGAAGACAGCTGTCGCGTCGAAAAGGTAGCTAACAGACCCGCTGACACCCATGTTCCCGCCGTTTTTACCATAGGCCGCCCGCACATCACTGGCAGTCCGGTTTACGTTGTTAGTCAAGGCATCCACGATAATCATGGAACCATTTGGCCCGAAACCTTCGTAGCGGAGCTCTTGGAAGCTTTCGTCGCCGCCACCTTTGGCTTTTTCGATGGCACGGTCAATGACATGCTTAGGCACATTATAGGTCTTAGCACGATCAATGACAAATTTCAATTTTTGGTTACTATGGGGATCTGGATCGCCTTGTTTAGCAGCTACGTAAATTTCAATCCCGAATTTTGCGTAGACCTTACTGTTATTGGCGTCCAACTTGGCTTTTTTTTCTTTGATGTTGGCCCATTTACGTCCCATTCTTTCACATCACTTTCTCTTAAGATATTACTATTATAAGGCTAAGCCCCCGCTATGGCAAGGTCTGACACTCATTTGCCTTGCCAGTGGGCAGTAGGCTTTTAGTAGCCCCCGACCTTGCGAATGACTTTATAAACCTGGTTGGAAACCCAACGTCCTACTCGCGTATTCGCTGTTGTTAAGCGACCAAAGAACGCATAACGCAAGACTTTGAAGGCCTCAGGGTTACGTTCTTGTAGGAAGTTCCAAAGGTCTTGGCGCTTAGCTATCGCTTCTGGTGTTCCAATACGATTGAGCAAGGCGCTAGAAATGCTGGTGACAATCTCCAAGTGCTTAAGCAAATACTGGCGAATGCTAGGGTGTAGCGGCTGACTAAAGTCAACTGCTTCAATTAAAATTCGGTTAACTTTGAGTTGCTGGTCAATCCGCCCCATCATAACTCGTTCATTGACCGACTGGTCATCGCGGCCAATCAGATAACGATAGAAATCGACATCCAGATAATAGAGGCGCTGAACATGCTGAATCGGTTGATAGACAAAGACATTATCTACATAGAAAGTGTGTTCTGGTAAGTTAAGACCACAATCTCTCAGCAGTTGGGTCCGATATATCAATGAATGCATCATGAGATACTCGCCTACTGAGAATGGCTTGACTTCGTCCCAGCCAAAGAACTGATTTATAGGCAAATTACGCTCGTAGCGAACCGTTCGCTTAGCGCCTTCTTCTCCCTGCTCATAAACATAATTAGTCAAGAGAACATCCACCTGGGTGTCCTCGGCTTCAAAACGCTTCAGGGTTGCCATGACCGCCGCCAAAGCCGACTCATCCACCCAGTCGTCAGAGTCCACTACCTTGAAATATCGACCCGTCGCATGGGCTAGACCGGTATTAACCGCCCCACCATGCCCCTTGTTAGCTTGATGAATAGCCTTGACCTGGTCTGGGTAGCGACGCTGATAGTCTTGGGCTATGGTCAGGGTTTCATCTTTAGACCCATCATCAATGACCAAGATTTCAATCTGGTCGCCTGCTGGCAAGAGGGACTCAATAGCCCGCCCCATATAGGCTGCGGAATTGTATGAGGGAATTGCCACAGTTAGTAATTTCATTAAGTATTCTACCTTTCTAGTCGAAACATTGAAGTCAATGGCGCCTAGCCTTGGGCAGGCTTCTTGAAGAGGCGCTTGAGGCCAATACGGCCTTTTTTCTTATCTAAGACAGTGACTTCAACTTCCAAGATATCCCCCACAGCTACCGCTTCTGAAGGATGCTTGATGAATTTCTTGGATAATTTGGAAATATGAATCAGGCCATCTTGCTTGACCCCGATATCCACAAAGGCACCGAAGTCGACCACGTTGCGGACCACGCCTTGTAGTTGCATCCCAACTTCGAGATCGTCTAAGGACATGACATCTTCACGTAAAATCGGTGCTGGACCAGCGTCCCGGATATCATGTAGGGGATGCTTGAGGCCCTCAATAATATCTACAATGGTTGCCTGGCCTACTTCTAGCTCCTGAGCCAGTTGGGCTGGTTTAAGGGCACTTAAGGCCTCCACAGCATGATCAGAGCCAATCGCGTCTAGAGCTATACCTGCACGGTCCAGAATCATACGCGCCACTGCGTAACTCTCTGGGTGAATGCCGGTCTGATCAAGTGGATTCTTACCCCCGACAATCCGGAGGAAGCCAATGGCTTGCTCATAGGTTTTAGGCCCTAGGCGCTTAACATCCTTGATTTGTCGGCGGTCTTCAAAGCGACCTAACTCATCACGAAGGCTAATCAAGTTCTTAGCAGTCGTCGCGGTCAAACCAGATACGTGTTGCAAGAGGGAGACACTGGCTGTATTCACATCCACACCCACTCGGTTAACAGTGGTATTGACCACAAAGTCTAGTTCCTCGGTCAATTGCTTTTGGGCCACATCGTGCTGATACTGGCCCACCCCAATGGACTTAGGATCAATCTTAATCAATTCAGCCAAAGGGTCTTGCAGACGACGAGCAATGGAAACTGCGCTCCGCTCTTCTACCTGATAATCCGGGAATTCTTGACGGGCTAGTTCACTAGCTGAATAGACGGAAGCCCCCGCCTCGTTCACAATCATATACTTAACCGGTTGGTCCAAGGTCTTGATGACTTGCGCTACGAACTGCTCCGATTCCCGACTGGCGGTCCCATTCCCAATAGCAATGACTTCGACGCCATGAGCTTTAATCAAGTCCGCCAATTGGCCGCTAGCCGCTTGACGTTGGCGTTCACCTGCTGGTTTATGAGGGTAAATAACACCTTTATCTAAGACCTTACCGGTTTGGTTAACGACCGCTAGCTTACAGCCTGTACGGTAGGCAGGTCCAAGCCCAGCACTGTCCGTCCCTTAAGAGGTGGCGTCAGGAGCAAATGCTTGAGGTTGTCACCAAAGACTTGGATGGCTTGCTTATCTGCCCGCTCAGTCGCTTCATTACGAAGTTCCCGTTCAATGGCTGGAAAGATAAAACGTTTGTAAGCATCTCGAATGGCCGCTTGCCCCAAGACACGCTTAGCTTCTGGGAGATTTTCAGCTAGGACATGCCGCTCCAAATAATTGAAGATTGGCGCTTCATCCACCTCAATAGATACGCTGATAACCTCTTCCTTCTCAGCTCGGTTGAGAGCTAAAGTCCGGTGCGCTGGTAGGTCGCTAAGTTTATTTTCGAAGTCATAATACATGGCGTAGACTTGGTTAGGGTCAGCCTCTTCCTTCTTAAGCTTGGTCTTGAGGATGGCATTATAACGCATGTATTTGCGGATAAATTCGCGGTAGGCAGCATTGTCTGACACCCATTGGGCCAGAATTTCATGGGCACCCGCTAGGGCAGCTGCCACATCCGAAACTTCTTCGTTAAGATAGCCAGCAGCGGTCTCTTCGACATCGCCTGCTTGCTCATTCAACAACCATTGAGCCAAAGGTTCCAAGCCTTGTTCAATAGCCACCATGGCCTTAGTCCGACGCTTCTGCTTATAAGGACGGTAGAGGTCTTCCACTTGTTGCAAGGTGCTAGCCGCTTCGATTTGCCCAGCTAATTCTGGAGTCAGTTTTTCCTGTTCATCAATCAGACGCTTAACTTCTTCCTTACGCTCGGCCAATTGCGTGACATAACGATAGCGGGTCTCAATCTCGTGAATTTGGACTTCATCTAGGGCGCCTGTTTTTTCCTTACGATAGCGCGCAATAAAAGGAATGGTGTTGCCTTCGGCCAAGAGCTCTAAGACGACACTGACCTTATCAACCGGTAACTTAAGTTCCTTAGCTACCTCTTGTACTTCATGTGTTAATGTTACTGTCATGATTTAATCGTCCACCTTTGGTGCGTCCGAAGGAACGCAGAATGTTTCGAGAAGGGTCTCGTGATTGATTCGGACAGCCAATAGATGGCCACCGTATACTGCACCGCCATCAATGCCAATCAAATCACCCTCACGATGCCAAACATGATGAGTCTGGCCATCGTCATTGAGCCGGCCAATTGGGGTGTGGCCGAAGATAATTGGCCGCCGAGTCTTATTAGGAAGCGTATGGAAGGGTTCGCGAATCCAGACAAAATCGCGGCGTGAAGAATCTTGCCACTGGTCGACTTCCGGATTAACCCCAGCATGTGCAATGATGAAGTTGCCAAATTCTGTATAGAGGGGCAGGCTCTCCAACCAGGCTTGTAGCCACGGCTGAGTCTCCTTCAAGCAGGCAGACAGCAGCTGGCCAGATTGGTCTTCTAGCCTACTAGGCGTCGTCTCTAAAAATTCTGAGATGGTGGTCAAACCACCGTTACGCTTATAGCGGCCAAAGTAGTTTTCTGGGTCCGTCAAGGTCTCCAATAACATATCCTCATGGTTACCACAGAGACAGATAGCGCCATGACTGGCTTGAAGCTCCCTTACTTTTTCAACCGTGGCCTTCGAATTCGGTCCTCGGTCAATCAAGTCTCCCACAAAGATTAGTTGTTGATCTTCTGGGCGCCAATGGGTCAATAGTTCTTCCAAAAGATGGTACATACCATGGATATCCCCAATAACAAATGCTTCCTGCTTAGTCAAGGCTATCGCCTCCTTCTCATTCAATCCTCTTCATTATAGCATAAAAGCCTTTAAAACACGATATCTAGCCCTAAAGCTCCTCGTTTATCAGACATTTTGTTGCGAATTCTACACATCTTCATTCCACCTATCCTTGCAGTGTTCAAAAACACGAACATTCAATTTTTTTTGAAGACAAATCCGCTTAGAACTAGTTCTATCTGCCACTGTCTATGCTATACTCAACTCTGTTCTATTAATCCAAACATTAGGAGGCTATTATTTTTGGAACGTTTTTTCAAATTACGTGACCACGGAACAACCGTGGTAACTGAATTTATTGCAGGGATTACGACCTTCCTTGCCATGGCATATATTGTCTTTGTCAACCCGTCAATTCTGTCTCAAACCGGCATGCCTAGCCAGGCTGTCTTTCTAGCTACACTTTTTGCGGCAGCCAGCTCGACACTGGTCATGGGCCTTTTCGCTAATGTCCCCTACGCTTTGGCTCCAGGTATGGGCCTTAATGCCTTTTTCACCTTCACCGTCTGCTTCGGCCTAGGTTTCACCTGGCAAGAAGCCTTAGCCATGGTTTTCCTCTGCGGTGTCTTCAACATCCTGATTACCGTCACTAAAATTCGTAAACTCTTGATTGTTTCCATCCCAGAATCCCTACAACACGCTATTTCTGCTGGGATTGGGGTCTTCATCGCCTACATCGGGGTGAAGAATGCAGGCTTCTTGAACTTTACAGCCTCCGGTTCTAGCATTCTGTCCGTTAATGGTGGTCCAGCTAGTGCTACTCAATACGCTGGCGGTGTTACCAATGTCGTAGCTGATTCCGGTATCGTCCCAGCCTTGGTCAACTTCACTCAGCCATCTGCAATTCTCGCTTTGATCGGCTTAGCCATCACCATTATCCTCATGGTCCGTCAAGTCAAAGGTGCTCTTCTCTTAGGGATTGTGATTACTACCGCCTTAGCCTTTCCAATGGGCCTAATTGACCTATCAAGTGCCAACCTAGCACAAAATTCTCTTGGCAATGCCTTTGGAGAACTCGGTCAAACCTTCTTAGTTATCTTCCGTCCAGAAGGTCTTCCAGCCCTCTTTTCAGACTGGAGCCGTCTCCCCTTGGTGCTGATGACCATCTTCGCTTTCAGCCTCTCTGACGTCTTCGATACCATCGGGACCTTCGTCGGGACCGGCCGTCGGACTGGTATCTTCTCAGCTGAAGATGAATTGGCTCTACAAAACAGCTCAGGTTTCAGCTCAAATGGACAAGGCCCTCTTCGGAGATTCTATCGGAACCTTGATTGGTGCCCTCTTCGGGACATCTAACACGACCACCTATGTGGAATCTGCCGCTGGGATTGGGGTTGGGGGCCGAACAGGCCTTACTTCTGTTGTCACTGCCTTGCTATTCCTAGCAACCATGTTTATTGCACCTTTTGTCAGCCTAGTTCCATCTGTGGCAACTGCACCAGCCCTCATCATTGTCGGTGTTCTCATGATGGCTTCCTTCAGTGACCTCAACTGGACTGATTTCGCCGAAGCAGTGCCTGCCTTCTTCTCTTCCATCTTCATGGGCTTCTCTTACTCTATCTCTTACGGGATTGCAGCTGGTTTTATTACCTACGCTATCGTAAAAGTTACGCAAGGCAAGGCCAAGGAAATCCACGCCCTCTTGTGGGTCTCCATCGCACTCTTCGTCCTTAACTTCATTATTTTAGCTGTTATCTAATAGCAGCTAATCACTAGCAGAGACTCTGTCTCTGCTTTTTTCTTGCTATAAAAAAACTGAGACCGTAGGTCTCAGTTGCTTATGCTTATTGTAACCAGGTGAAGTGCTGGTAATGTTTATTGATTTGCTCCCAATCTTCCGGGCCAAAATGAGCCAGAGCCTCTTTCATTAAAGTGGCTAAATCGGTTTTCGACAAGGTCTTCATTTGGTCGCTTGAGAACATATGATAGTCGCCCCCACCGCAGGCGCGGTATTGTGTCAGAGCTAGGGTATAAGTAGCATCTAAGTCCAGCTCTTGGCCCTTGCGCTCATCCACGATGCTTACCACCCGTTGCCCTACCGGCTGAGTCAAATCTACTGTGGTCATCAAGCCACTGAAAACATCAAAGTTATAATGCTTAGGCTTAGGTGCAATGTAACTTGGATTAATGGCCTTACGCCCATCCTGGTCTAGCACTAGATAGTTGAGATCAAACTCCAAGGCATCCTTGATTGTCTGACCACTTACCTCAACAGTCGCAATTAAATTATAGTAGGGATAACTAGCTAGCAGAATTTCATTGGTAATAGGCCCATGGAAATCTTTAAAGGCCTCATTAACTAGGGCAATGGCGCTAAAGTCAGCCCCTGTTTCCCGCAATTGCAATTGGTTAAGGAACTCAATATAAGGATGCCCGTAGATACGTGCTTCAAAAGCATCATGAGTAACAGGTAAAAGAGGCGCCTCTCCTAGAACTTGATTCAACCAAGCCACCCCTTGGCTAAGCTCTGGTTCCATGACCTCGCGTACCGCCTGACTCGGACTCGTTTGGCTGGTTTCATGCAAGCTCGCTTGACCAGAAACAACTCGATGGTCTTGATCCAAGTCTAAAGTAACTTCTGCTACATATTGACCCGCAAAGCCTGGTTGCACTACCCAAGTCTGTCCTACTTGTTGGCAAATCACACGATGTTGATGCCCTGTTAAGAGCACATCAAGGCCAGGAATCCCTTGCAGCATCTCAGCCCCACGGTTTTCGCCTGTTAAAGCTTCAAGGGGTTCAAAACTATCCAAATCCCGTTCAAAACCACCGTGATAAGCCAAGATTAAGACGTCCACCTGAGGTCTGATTTGCTCAGCATATTTCTTGGCCACTTGATAGGCATCGAGGAAGGCTAGCCCTTCATAATGCGCTGGCAATTCCCAGTGAGGAATATACTCGGTTGTCACCCCAATAATCCCAATCCGGATGCCTTCTCGTTCGGTAATGACGTAAGGCTGGCCGAGTGCTGGTTGACCCGTTTCTTGCCAGACAATGTTGGCACACAAAATCGGTGCCTCTAGCTGTTTCAGAATATTATCGCGATAGTCTTGCCCAAAATTGAACTCATGATTACCAATTAATTGATAGTCGTAGCCGATTTTATTCATAGCACGAGCGAAGACGCTCCCGTCGCCCGCTTCCTGCTTGCAGTAAGTGGCGAAGGAAGAACCCTGTATTAAGTCTCCTAAATCAATGGTTAGGACGGGATGATTAGCCTTTTCTTTCAATTTCAATAGTTGCTGCTGTGTTGAGCAATGAGCGCTCAGCATTTTCTGGTGCTTTGAGCCAGAAACCATGTGTGTCACTGGTCATCAAAATGGATAATTGCTGCATAGTATGCCTCCTTAGTCTTAGCCTTCCTATTATACAGCATCCCGCCACCCCTCTCAAGTAGCCTAATAAAGTCAAAATAAAAAAGGAAAAGACCAAGAGGTCTCCAGCCCCTCAAGGTCTTTTCCCAAGTCAGTCAAGAAAACGAGCGATGCCTTACCCCCACGTAAGGTCGCACCATTTTCCGGCAGTGCACTCCTTGCATTGCCTAAGTCTATCATACAGCACTTGATTGGCAATGAAAAGGCTTATAGACGGTCTGTAGATGAAGCTTAACACTTCTGACATCTGCCCTTTATTTGATTGCAAATATTACACTCTTGTAACATTTGCCTAGACCAATCCTAGGCAAGAGCTTCAATTTGGTCTAATAAATGATCTACATAGCCAATTGCTGAACGTAAGGCGCCAGCATCCGCCATGGACACGCCGGCATGTTCTGCTAAGGCTAAAGGCCCCATGGTGCCTCCGGCTTTAAGAACTTCTAGCCACTTATCAATAGTGGTTTGGTCTCCTGCTGCAATCTTCTGCCCTACAGCCGTCCCAATGGTTAAACCTGCTGAGTAGGTGTATGGATAGAGGGCCATGAAGTAATGCGGCTGACGCATCCAAGTCAATTCGGCACCTGGCTTAATTTCCAGGGCATCACCCCAGAATTCTTTGAGGGTCTCTAAGAAGAATTGGTTGAGGCTCTCAGTATTGAGGAATTCATCACGGTCTACTGCCTCCAGCACCTTACGCTGGAAGTGAGCTTCCAAGAGGTGGGTGACCATATTGTGGAAGTAGGTCCGCGCAATAAACTCTGCAATCAAGGTTCGTTTTTGCGCAGCTTCTAAAGGTTGGCTGAGCAAATATTGACACATAATCACTTCATTAGCCGTTGAAGGCGCCTCGATAAAGTAGAGACTGGCTTCTGGTGTAATAGGCGATACATGTTGGTTGGTTAACTGGAAGTGCCCCGCATGCCCCAATTCGTGAGCCAGAACCAGTACTTCGCTAAGCAAGCCTGTCCAGTTGAGCAGAATATAGGATGGACCATTGGCTACCGTCGCACAGAAGCCACCAGTTGATTTGGTCTGATTCATTGGATAGTCAATCCAACGCTCGTCGAAGGCGCGACGCACGATTTCTTGATAATCTGGTCCTAAAACCTTGAAGGTATCTTCCACCATGGCACGCGATGCCTCAATGCTGATGGTTTCAGCAGGCTCCTTCGAGAATGGCATCTTAATATCTGCCAAAGATACTTTGTCCAAGCCCTGTTCAGCTGCCAGTAAGCGCGCGTAACGACGCATCACCGGCGCAAACTCTGACATGATGACATCAATCTGGCGGTTATAGGCTTCACGGCTCACATCTTGCTTAAAGAGTTCGTAATCAATGATTGAGTCAAAACCGCGCAACTTCGCTTCCTTCTTACTCGTTTGCACATAGTTGAGGTAGTTAGCTGCTGCCGTATGTTGATAGCGAGCCAAGCCATCGTGGAAAGATTTCCATGAAGCATGACGTACTTCATAGTCGCTAGCACCTTCGTAGTCCCCCTCGAATTTGACGAAACTATTTGGATAGGTCTTACCCGCCACTTGGAAATCGTCGAAGGTCAAGTCCTGGAACTTGAGGGTTCCATAGAGAGAATATTGGTTGTAGAGCGAGCTCTGGAAACTAGATAAGAGCTCTTCAACCTCCTTAGAAAGGACGCTAGGTTTTAAACGCAAGACTTCATTGAGGTAGCCCGCATAGCGCTTGCCCTTGTCAGATTGACTAAACTCTCTCAGGTAGGCTTCATCCAAGGCTGATAACTCTGGTGCTAGAAAGGCAAGCTTAGCCCCCACTAATTCAAAAAGCTGATCCAAACCTACGGCATTGGCTTCATTCTGAGCATCTAGTTTATCGGTCTCATAGGCTAGTGAACCATAATGAGATACCCAGGAAATGGCCACTTGAATAGCCTCATAGTCGGCTAAGGCCTTTTCTAATTGTTGCGCTTGGCCCAGAGTGCCCGCATAGTTAGCTTCAAATTCCGTCACCTGCTTCTTCAAGGCCTCCACAGCCGCTTCATAGGCTGCTTGGTCTTTATACAAGAGACTTAAATCCCAGGTCTCTGCCAGAGGCAGTTCCTGTCTTAAAGGTAATGACATCTTACTTTCCTCCTTGTTCTGCACGTAATTCAGTGATAAAGCGTTCAATGCGTTCAAAGGCTTGCTTCAATTCATCGATTGAGTAGGCATATGATACCCGTACGAAGCCTTCGCCTGACTGACCGAAGGCCGAGCCCGGCACAACCGCCACCTTGTGCTCCCGAATCAGACGGGTAGCAAACTCTTCTGAACTTAAGCCAAATTGACTAATATTCGGGAAGATGTAGAAGGCGCCAAAAGGCTCAAAGCATGGAATGCCTAAGCGTTTGAGCTCCGCCATCAAATAACGTCGACGTTGATTATAGCTGTCACGCATCATTTCCACATCACTAGCCCCATTCTTAAGAGCCATGGTACCGGCATACTGACTCATAGTTGGCGCGGCCATAATAGCAAACTGGTGAATTTTCACCATCTGCGCCAGGATTTCTTCTGGTCCACAGCAATAGCCCAGGCGCCAACCGGTCATGGCATAGGCCTTAGAAAAGCCATTGATATAGATAGTCCGCTCCACCATACCTGGCAAATCAATGAGCGAATAGTGCTTCTTGCCGGTATAAGAAAGTTCACTATAAATTTCATCTGTAATAACCAAGAGATCATGGCGCACAATGACCTCAGCGATGGCTTCCAAGTCCTCTTTGGTCATAACCGCACCGGTTGGGTTATTGGGGAAGGATAAAATCAAGGCCTTGGACTTAGGCGTAATCGCCGCTTCTAACTCTTCCGCCGTCAGCCGAAAATCATTGGCTTCCTTAAGTGGAATAGGCACCGGAACGCCATCCGCCAGGGTAATACATGGCAAATATGAAACATAGCAAGGTTCATGATAAATCACTTCATCTCCAGGTTCTAGACAGGCCCGCAAGGCTAGGTCGATGGCCTCCGACCCTCCAATCGTGACTAAAACCTGAGTGGCAGGATTGTATTGAACCGCGTGATTGCGCGCGATGTAATTAGAAATCTCGGTTCGTAATTCCATCAGCCCACGGTTAGCTGTATAGAAAGTCCGCCCTTTCTGAAGGGTGTAAATCCCCTCTTCGCGCACATGCCAAGGGGTATCAAAATCGGGTTCCCCCACCCCTAGCGAAATGACATCTTCAATCTCATTGGCGATGTCGAAAAATTTGCGAATCCCAGAGGGCTGAATGGATTGCACCTTCTGGTTGATAAAACGATGACTCATGGAGTAACCACCATCCGTTTGTGTTTGTCATCCTTAACGAACATGGTGCCGTGGTCTTTGTATTTAGTTAAGATAATATGAGTTGCCGTCGATTGCACTTCTTCAATCACAGACAAACGACTAGAAACAAAGAGGGCAATTTCCTTCATTGGTGCCTTTTTAAGCTCAACTAGGAAGTCAAAACCCCCAGACATAAGGTAGAGAGAGTCTACTTCTGGGAAGAGATATATTTTTTCGGCAATGCGGTCAAAACCTTGCCCACGTTGAGGGTTAACCTTCAATTCAATAATGGCAGAGACACTTTGATCATCGGTTTTATCCCAGTTAATTAGGGTATGATAACCGACAATAATACGGTCGGCTTCAAGCTCGGCAATGGTTTTGATTACTTCTTCTTCACTATAACCTAGGCGAACAGCCAATTCAGCCGGTGAAATTCTACTGTTGCTTTCTAATACTTTTAATATCGCTTGGCGTTGATTCATGATGAAACCTCCTACTAGACTTGTGGCCAGTCTTTGCTGACGCACCCTATTCCTATTATAGCACAAAGCGAGGCTAAGGCGAAAGACTGGAGGTCAGTGCCAAGCGGCCTTTTAAGGCTACTCAGCAAGTCATATTCGGAGAATTAATCCCCAACTTTGATATGGTCGGTAAGATCTCCTGATTGACTAAAATCAATCGGATAATCTAAGCTAGGCTGCGGCATCTGGTAGCCCAGATAGGTCACGGCAAAGTCCTTGAGCCGGGCGCCAATTTCACGAAATTCACGTTTGAATCGGGTTGAAGCTGCCTCTTCAGCTGCCAGCCCTACCGCCTGTAGACCTAAGCCACGCGCCAACATAAGGGCACGGGATAAATGATAGCCCTGGGTAACGATAATCACTCGGTTCTGACCCAGAACATGTTTGAGCCGATAAAGGCTATCATAAGTCGAGTAGCCCGCATGATCCAAATATATACGTTCACTAGCTACCCCATGCTGAACTAGATAGTCCTTCATGACTGCCACTTCATTATAATATTGATTGGTGTGGTCGCCACTCATAATGAGAGCCTTATTTGGAAAGGTCTGGGCTAGCGTAAGAGCCGAATTTAGCCTTCCTGCCAGGACCTTACTTGGCTCCTTATTGTCGATAATTCCAGCCCCTAGCACCAAAATAGGCACCTGGTCACTAGCCCAATCAGAGGCTTGAATCTGTTGAGGAGTTTTGGTTTGGAATTGGGCGCTCACAATCACCCAAAGATTAATGGCTAGGATTAGCAAGAGCCCTAAGGAGGCTAGCCCAATGATTGCTTTAAAAATTGATAGAATCATTCTCACGCGCCTCCCTCCTTCTCAAATATCTTAGCTTTTATAGTATAACAGTATCCTGAAGAGAAGTCTAAAATTGTCAGTCCTGTTGCGAAATTTAACTCAGCTGTTATCCGTTTGTCACGGACTCTGCCGCTTATCTATGGTAGACTATAGAAGATTACCCCGAGGGCTCCAGCCCCAACTATCAAATATCTCATAGAAAGAGGAAATCCCATGAAATTACGCCATATCTTTTTATTTTTGCTGGCCATTGTCTTAGGTGCCGGCGCCACTATTCTCTATCTCAAGTTCCAAGAACCTACCCGCAAGAACAATCAACCCCAAGAATCCAGCTCTAGCCAATTAATCAGTCAGGCTTCTTCTAGCAAACCTGAATCTAGTAGCATTGCCTCCTCTTCTTCAGAGCCACCACAATCTTTCTTGAATGAAAGTATTCCAGAAGACGCTAGCTACAAGAAGACGGTCTTACCTGCCGAAATGGACGGTAACGAACTCAACAAGAAATTAACGAATTCTACCAAGCCAACTACTCTGCAGAAGAGAAGGCTGCTAGCCAACAAGCACTTAGCCAGCAAGAATTAGCAGATTTGCAAAACTACTTGGATCAAGCTGGCAATGTTAGTGGCTTGGAAACTAAGGTCGACCAGATCGCGGTTAAGTTAGGCAATCAAACCAGTTACGTCGTTCGTTTAGTTGTGCCAATGACTCGCCAAGAAGCCAACAGTCGCGTCAAGGACAGCGATATTGAACTCATGAACCAAGCCTTATCCTATGTCGGCAACCGCCTGGTTTTAGTAGCCTACTATGATCAAGCTAAGCAAGCAGTGGTGCCTGTCAGCCTATCTAACAGCTCCCGCCCCGCTCTCTTCTACTACAACGTACAACCTTAAAGCAAATTGAAGGCCACCTATCACTTAGGATAGGTGGCCTTTATTTGCTTGGAGGCTAACTTTCAGCTGAGTCTCGAACTGTGTCAATGCCTAAAACTACTGCCAGAACTAATACCGGATGAATAGTCTCATCATAGATTTCAATCTCGAAGGTATCGGACCAGGTCATAATCTTACTCCGAATGGTCGCGATAATTTCTCCATCTGCATCATAAAGACTACAGCCCTTAAGCCAAGAAATACCATCCACTGTCCAACCTAGACCTTGAATCGATAAACGGGTACTTAGGATGCTGAAGCGCTCTTGAATGGTCGCCACTGCTTGGCCACCAATACTAATTGTTAGGCGTTGGAAGAAGAGCCGCCACATAGCCTGAGTCACTGTCGCTAAGGCTGTTCCTGTCTTGGCATCTAGAATGGTCATCTGGCGACGAAGCCAGGGCATACGGCCTCGAACTTGATAGACTACATTCCCTGCTTCATCATAAATCTCAAAGTTTTGGCGAATAGACATAAAATGTTGTTCCATATAGAATTTCATCATATTTTCTCCTTACTTGTGATAGGCGTGCCCCTTCATAATCCGAAAAGCCCGGTAAATCTGCTCGACTAGGACCAGGCGCATGAGTTGATGAGGTAAGGTAATTCGCCCAAAGCTGACCCGCCACTGAGCTTTTTGTTTGAGTCGCTCGGCTAGGCCCAGGGAACCACCGATAATAAAGCTTACCTTACTTTGACCATGTAGGGCCATGCGGTCCAAACGCTGTGCTAAATCTTCAGAAGAGATTAGATCTCCTTCAATGGCGAGGACAATGACCTGACGGCCAGCATCTAATCGAGCCTCTATGCGGTCTGCTTCCTTATCTAAAACTTGTTCAATTTCGAGAGCGGACATCTTCTCAGCAGTTGCTTCATCGGCTACCTCAACAATAGAAAGGTTGGCATAGGCGCCAAGGCGCTTGGTGTATTCGGCAATCCCTTGTTTGAGATACTTCTCCTTGAGTTTGCCAACACAGATAATTTCAATTTGCATCCTCATTCCTCCTACCATTATCATAGCATTTTTCGGCGATTTTTTGTATGATAATAGGGAATTGAATTAGAATCGAGGTTCTCGCTATGCAAGATCTATTCTCCCCAAGCAAATGGACCGCAACCCAGAAGCTTACCGTTAGCTTTCTGGTGGTTATTTTAACCGGGAGCTTTCTCCTCTGGTTGCCTATTTCCAACCAGCCAGGAACTCATCAAACTTATTTAGACCATCTCTTTACTGCTGTCTCCATGGTCTGTGTGACGGGTTTGACCGTCCTATCCATTAAGGACACCTATACCGTCTTCGGCCAGATAGTCGGCATTATCCTTATGCAGATTGGGGGCTTAGGGCTCATCACCCTGATTTCTGTCAGTCTCTTCTACCTGAAGCGACGCATTTCGCTCAAGGACCAAACCACCTTACAGATGGCCCTTAACCGTAACACAAATGACAACTACAAGAACTTTCTCTTTAACGCCTATCGCTTCACCTTTGCAGTAGAGGCCATTGGCGCTCTAGTTCTGATGATGGACTTCATTCCCCGCTATGGTTGGGCAAAAGGCGCCTTCAATGCAGTGTTTGTTGCGGTTTCTGCCTTTTGTAATGCTGGCTTTGACAACCTGGGTAGCAACAGTCTCCAAGACTTCGTCCTCAATCCGACTATCAACTTTACGGTTGCCCTACTCATTATTGCGGGAGGGATTGGTTTCACTGTCTGGGCCGAGCTGAGCGAAAGGTTGAATCACTACTTCCATTCTCGTCCACGCCTCTTGCGTTTGAGTTTCCGCCGTTTGAGTTCCCACTCACGCCTAGCGCTGATAGCAACTGCTACCTTGTTATTTGGCGGAGCCCTTATCACTTGGCTATCAGAACTCAGACATAGCTCAACTATCGGTAATTATAATATCTTCCAGCAGTGGATGATTTCTTTCTTCCAGTCTGCTGCCTTCCGTACGGCCGGCTTCTCGACTTTGAACTATGAAGCGACCCATCCCTTCACCAATCTGATCTATATGATTCTCATGTTAATTGGGGGGGCCCCAGGTGGTACAGCCGGTGGTATTAAGGTCACTACAGCTGCCATCATGTTCTTACTCTTCCGTTCCGAACTCAAGGGCCACACTGAAGTGACCTTCCATAAACGGGTTATTCCAGCCAGCGCCGTTAAGCAGGCTATGACCATCATTCTCTTTTTCTTCACGGTCTTAATGATTGGCTATTCGCTCTTACTCTTGGAGCATCCAAATCTCAATCCTTACCATCTTCTCTTCGAGGCCATTTCTGCCATGGCCACTGTGGGTTCTTCAGCAGGGATTACCTCGCAACTTACAACTTGGGGTCGCATCATTATTATGGGGATGATGTTCTTGGGCCGGGTAGGTCCCTTTACCGTCTTTCTCAGCTTGCTCCAACGTGACCGCAAAGAAATTCACTATGCCGATACTGATGTATTAATCGGCTAATCAGAAAGGATCTGTACACTTATGAAACCAAAACTTAATACTCGGATTATTGGCGTCTTAGGTCTGGGGGTCTTTGGCCGTACCGTCGCTAAAGAACTTAGCAAATACGATGTAGACGTTATCGCCATTGACAACCGACAAGCCAATGTCCAAGACGTGGCAGACTATGTTACTAAGGCGGCCGTCGGCGACATTACCGATTACGACTTCTTGAAAAATATCGGTGTTAAGGAATGCGACATTGTCATTATCGCAACCGGTACTAACCTGGAAAGCTCCGTACTAGCGGCTATGCACTGTAAAAAATTAGGTGTCCCTCGTATCGTGGGTAAGGCTCGTAGCTTAACCTTTGAAGAGGTCCTCTATGAAGTAGGCGTCCATGTAGTGGTCTCTCCTGAACGTGACTCCGGTGTACGTTTAGCATCTAAGATTCTCCGTAATAAGATTGACGAAGTACTACGTCTAGACGATGATACCTCGATTGTCGAATTCACAGCACCTGACGCATGGGTCGGTAAGACTGTCTTAGAATTAGACTTACGACGCAAGTATGAACTCAACCTAATTGGTATGCGGGAAGAAAAAGGCGAGAAGTTGAATTCTTCTATTGCCATCAACCACCCAATTGAAGCCAACACCATTTTGGTCGCGATGGCTAATTCTCATGTCTTCGAGAAATATGATTACTTAGGCTACTTTAACGACTAAACTTACTATCAGAAAAAGCCATGGTTTGAAACCATGGCTTTTTTTGCTAGTGCATTAAATTTAGGAACGGCGACGACGCATGAGGATAAGGCCAATCGCTGCAATGACTAGTAGAGCACCCACTAACAAGAATGGTAGGCGGTCCACTTCACCAGTGTTTGGCAGGCCCTTCTTATTTTCTCTTTTGCTTTCTTTCTTGACCTCTACCTTACTACTTGAGCTTTGACTTTCTTTTGATTCAGATTTAGACTCAGCAGGCTTAGATTCGCTAGATTTTGAAGACTCGTTAGGTTTGGATTCACTTGGCTTAGAAGCTGAGGATTGGGAAGATTCAGCTGGTTTAGATTCACTTGACTTAGAAGCTGAAGATTGGGAAGACTCAGCTAGTTTGGATTCAGTTGGCTTAGATTCTGAAGCTTGCGATGTCTCTGCTGGTTTGGATTCAGTTGGCTTAGATTCTGAAGCTTGTGATGTCTCAACTGGTTTGGATTCAGCTGGCTTAGATTCTGAAGCTTGCGATGTCTCTGCTGGTTTGGATTCGGCTGGCTTAGATTCTGAAGCTTGGGAGCTCTCTGCTGGCTTTTGTTCAGGCTTAGGTGCTGGCAATGAAATAACGGGTAGTACTTGTTTATCCGATTCATCTTCCAGAGGCAACTGTGCTAAGTAGCTATCGAATTTTTTCTTGAGCGCCGCAAAGTTTTGAACGGTTTGACTAGCATCATAAACGCTAGCAGTCACCAGACCTTCAGACGTTTCGCGTTCTTTGGCTGGTTTATATTCCTTCACACCCGCCATACCATCTTTTTCAAGGCCTTGTTCTACTAGCCACTTATGAGCCGCAGAGACAGCTTGATCACGATTACCCTCTACCAAGAAGTAGAAAACAAGCCCTTCTGTATTATCTTGGGCATTAACTAGAACATAGCGCACAATGCTGTGTTCCTTAGCTTGCGCTACCTGGCTAACCTCCGCCTCATTATTTGATGCAGTGGCTTGTGCTGCAACTGGATAGCTACCTAAAACACTGGCAACTAAACCCAAAACTAAGATTCCTTTCGACCACTTTTTCATGGTGAATCGCTTCCTTTCCTTTTGTTACACTTATTGTAACTCTGTTACAGAAAGATTACAAGTGAATCTTTGTTTTTTATTATTTATTTCTCAAATAATTCATAAATTCGCAAAACAACCCGTATTACCGGTTCCGTACCAGCAAATCATTTTGTTACATATATATTACAAGAACGAAAAAGCCCCTGTTTTCACAGGAGCTCAAAGCTTCAATTTAACCTTGTGTCAAACGCTTGCGGATGTAACTAGAGCTATACTCAACAATCAGGATAAAGGCAATTAAGCCAATTAAGATGGCACCTACTTCATCCCATTTGTAACCGTTAATCGCAAAAGTCAATGGTGCCCCAATCCCGCCGGCGCCAACAACCCCTAAAATCGTAGCGTCACGTAGGTTCATATCGAAACGGAAAATCAGGGTAGAGATCAGACTAGACCAAAGCTGAGGAATAATCCCGCAGCGAATTTTCTGGAAGGTAGAACACCCAGCCGCATCAAGCGCCTCAAGTATGGAATCATCTAAATCATCAATGGTTTCCGAGAAGAGCTTAGAAATCATTCCAATCGAAGTAACTGATAGGGTCATAACCCCGGCAAAAGCACCCGGACCGGTTACGCGGATGAACATGAGCCCATAAACGAAACTTGGGATGGTCCGAACTGCCATTACGAAGAGGCGTGTAAGGACGGTAATGGGCATTGGCATGACCTTACGTGAAGCGAGAAAAGCCAAAGGAATAGAGAATACAGCCCCTACAATGGTTCCCATAAAAGCAATAGCTGCCGTTTCTAGGAGCAAGTGGAGTACGCCACTCTCACTTAAACCAAGTAAGGTTTCCAAGTTAGGGTGGAAAATCCCGCTAATAATATTGAAGGCAATGGTCGGGCCCTTTTCAGAAATATCAATAGAGCCCAAAGCTGACCAGGACCAAACAATGAGAATTACTAAACCAAGCACCCATAAGGCCTTGAAATACTTGTCTGAGGTACGTGATTCATACATTTCATTAATTTTATTAATCATGATCCGAACCTCCTAAGTTAGTTTAGAGCGCAAGTAGCGACTGGTATACTCGATAATCAGGACTGTCACATAGAGGGCAACTAAAATCATACCTAAATTTGTATACTCACGCCAAGCAATCTTCTCATTCAAGATGACCCCAATCCCACCAGCACCAACCCATCCCAGAATGGCTGCGTGACGGACATTCCCTTCAAAAGTATAAAGGGAAGAAGCAAGATAGGAAGGTAAGACTTGCGGCAAAATGGCGCCTAGAAAACTATAAACCCGGTTAGCACCTAGGGCTTCCATGGCTTCAAAAGGTTTCATATCAACCGTTTCAATCATTTCATAGAGTTGCTTAGCCATAAAGGAGAAGGTGAAGATGGCAATGGCCACCGTCCCAGCAAAAGTCCCAATCCCAAAGACCAGCGTCAAAACACTGGCGTAAATCAATGTCGGCACTGTCCGAATCAAACTAAGAACTAATTTCATAGAGCCAGTAATCCACCGGTTAACAACCATGTTATAGGAAGCAACCACAGCGGCTGGAATGGCCAGCAAGGCGCCAATGACAGAGCCTAAGATAGACATTTTAATGGTATCTAATAGCGGTCCCTGAACAGAAGCCCAGTAATCCCAATTAGGCGGATACATCCGCCCTAAAATAACAAAGAACTGATTTCCTCGCTTGAGTAGGGTGGACATTTTGAAGCCCGTGAGTTCTATGGAATAATAGAAGGCTAGAAGGACTAAGATGAGATACAACCAAGTGAGAGAACGTTTCTTGCTGACGGTTTTACCATTGGGTAGGGTTCGGGTTCGCGGTCCCCACATACGATGCCAGAATGCATTCATCATCATGTCCCCCTATTCAATCGCTTGGCCTTTGTAAATCACATCCAAGATTTCAGGTGTGACTTGGTCAGAAGGCCCGTCATAGACAACTTCCCCATCACGAATACCAATGATACGATCACAGTATTCCAGCGCTAATTCCACATGGTGAATATTGAGTAAAATCGAAATCTTATCATCTTGGTTAATAGCTTGGAAGTCTTCCATTACGGCTTTGGCTGTCACAGGGTCTAGAGCTGCGACCGGTTCATCGGCTAGAATAATCTCTGGGTTCTGCGCCAGAGTGCGTGCTAGGGCCACCCGTTGTTGTTGGCCCCCAGATAGTTGGTCTACCCGAGTGTAGGCTTTTTCTAAAATCCCTACTCGGTCCAAGGCGGTCAGCGCTCGGATTTCTTCTTCCTTCTTATAGTAACCAATGAGAACCCGCCAAAAAGGAATATCTGGCACAAAAGCATTCATCACATTGCTGATAACAGACGCCCGGGTTACTAGGTTGAAAGACTGGAAGATCATGCCAATTTTACGGCGAAACGGCGTAAGCTTTGGCCTTTTAATTGGCTAACATTAGTCCCATTGACCGTTAGCTCCCCTTCACTAATAGGATGCATGCAGTTGATGGTACGAATCAGGGTAGACTTCCCTGCACCTGACAAACCGATAATCCCAACAAATTCTCCTTGCTCTATGGTCAAGTTGACATTCTTCAGAGCAGTCACCCCGTTGGGATAGCGCTTAGAGACATTCTTGAACTCTATCATGTGTAATCCTCTCTCCTCATTATAATGGCAGACAAGAAGCAATCCTTTAAGCTACTTCTGTCTGTGCTCTCTTATCACAAAAAGAGCAGAGCCTCACGGAGACTCTGCCGTCTTGAGCGTCATGCGGACTAGTTGCCCTTAATTAATTTTTGCGCTTCGCGCTCTTTGTTGTAGTCTTCGTCTTTTGCTTCTTTATAACCGGTGTGGTTGTAAATCTTGATGACTTTCTTACCTTCTTCGGTCTTAGCAATATCCATCAAGGATTTCTTGATTGCTTCGTTCAATTCAGGTGAAACAGTTGTGGAAGTCTTGCTGGCAGATACAGTATCGTTGACGATGTCTGGCGTTACACCGATAACGTTAGTTGCCTCCCAGATAGGTGCTGAAGCGCCCATCTCTTTTTGCCACTTGTCAACGTTGTCGCGACGTAGGTCAGCATAACCAACCACAATATCCACTTGTTCAGCAGCCAAACGTGTCATGGCATTGGTGTAAGAATCAGATTGTACCACGTTTGCTAAATCGGTAATTTTCTTACCAAAGTTTTCTTTGAGCCAGAGGGTTGGGTAGATATAACCAGATGCTGATGAAGATGAGAGAACAGTCCATTTAGCAGAGTTGAGATCCTCCCAAGTTAACTTTTCACCCTTGTTGACTTTCTCAGCTAATTCCTTACCTTTGGCAGATGGGCCAGCTAAAACCAAGCCTTTGTAGAAAGTTACTTGCTCATCAGTAGGTTCAGTTGCTTTCTTGTCATTCCAGTCTTTTGGCTCAGCAGAGTTTTTGTTAAGCCCTTGACGAGTAGCAGTTAAGAGAACTTCCACATCATCAGAAAAGAGTACATAAGTCCCTGAAGGGATAAAACCATAGTCAAGAGTCCCTGATGCTAATCCTTCCCCTACAGCTTCAAAGTTAGTCCCTACTGTGATTTCCACGTTCTCAACTTCAAAACCATTTTTAGCAAGTTCGTCTTTCAATAATTGCTTGAGTGGCTCGGTTGATGTTACGATTTCATCTGGATTACGTGACGGTACAAAACCAATCTTGATGGTATCGATTTTTTCTGCTGCTTTAGCAGTAAACGGTGCGGTTAATCCGGCCACGAAGGTCGCAATTAAGGTGAAGATGGCAAAAAGCTTCAGGCTTTTTTTCATTTTAAGGATCCCTCCAACAAAAATAATAGATTCTACCCAAATTATAACACCCCCTCATCTTCCGGCAAGAAATAAATTATCAGAAGTGTCTTTTTGCTGGTTTTATTTTTCAAACGTTCGTGTTTTTTGAGTCTTGCTTGAGCAATCATAAAAAAGCCCACGCCTCCTTGCCGGAGGTGTGGGCTAGCATTATTGACTATTAACGTTGGCCTGGGAATGGTAGGCGTGGAGTTTGGCCTTCTTGGCCGTTCTCTGGCTCTTGTCCTTGACCTTGTTGGCCTTGTTGATATTGTTGGAGATTATTGTTGCTTTGTTGCTCAGGTTGGGCACCGAGAGTGACTTGGACTTTGGTTTCCTTTCCTTCTCTTAGGACGGTTAACTCTACTTTGTCACCTACATTATAAGCATAGAGCTCCCGACGTAATTCCAAGATGTTCTTAATCTCTTTATCGCCAATCTTGGTGATGACGTCATATTTTTTGAGGCCTGCTGTTTCAGCTGGTGAGCCTTTGACCGTATCGGTTACCACGACCCCATCGGTTTGATCAGACTTGAGTTTGAGGATTTCGGTCTTAGATCGGCTGGTGATGTTAGCTAAGTCATTTTGACTAATCCCAATGAATGGTCGAGTGACTTTGCCATCTTTCAAGTTGGGCAATGACACGTTGAACTTCTTTGGACGGAATAGCGAAGCCCATTCCTTCGACGTCAACATTCGAGAACTTGCTAGAGTTGATACCCACTAGATCGCCGTCCTTATTGAGTAAGGCACCACCAGAGTTACCAGGGTTGATAGCTGCCGAGGTTTGAATGAGCGTAGTCTCAATATCGGCTTGGCCGTCTTTGTCGAGGTCCATTGGCACAATCCGTGATTGACCCGAAATAATCCCTTGTGTTACGGAGTTAGAGAACTTGCTGCCTAGAGGCGAGCCAATGGCGATGGCGATGCTCCCCACCTTAGTTGCGTCAGAGTCAGCAAACTTAATGGCTGATTTAACATTCTTAGACGAAATCTTGACAACAGCTAAGTCGGACACGGCATCACGGCCAACCAATTCCCCATCTTCTGTGGTCCCATCAGCTAATTTGACTTTAAGGGAATCAGCATTTTCCACCACGTGGTTATTGGTTACCAAATAGGCTGTATCACCGTCAATCTTATAGATTACGCCACTACCCTCACCCGCTAATTTTTGGGAAGCACTTGGGTCTTCCAAGTCCACTTGGTTTTCACCACCCGTGCCATAGCCATATAAATTATTTTGTTGGCTTTCTTTCTGGTAGTTTTGGATCGACACGACAGAGTCTTTAGCCTTCTCAACAGCCTTCATAATGGTCTCTTCAAATTCACTGGCTGTTCCTTGAGCTTGGACTGTATTGGTTTGATTCTGAGAAGCCGTCGGTGTTACGACATTTTGCAGGGCTAGACCACTTAAGATAAGCGCCCCCCCAGTTAAAGAACCCACGACTAATTTAATGATTTTTCTGCTTTTCATCGAACTTCCTCTTTTCTCTCATATGAGTTTATTGTTTTTCCTGATGCTTCTATCCTAGCACTGACATGTGAAAAGAATTTGAAAATTATATTACAAAGCAGTTATTAAATTGGTAAAGAATCCCGATTTTCAGGCCCATTTCACGGCAATTTCATTCATATTTTGATTACGATTCTAGGTAGACTTGTTGGCACAAAAAAGGACCAGAGGCAAGCCCCTAGTCCTATCTTAATGTCTAGCATTCATGTATCTTACCACATTTTGGACAACGGCCTCGCATACGGTTAGCTAAATCGATGAATTTGCTAACTAGCTGGCTATCCAAAGAATAGATTACATGCTTACCTTCCTTCTCGGAACGGATAATGCCGTGTTTACGCAAAGTAATCAAATGGTGAGACGTCGTCGCCACAGTCGCATCAATTAGACGCGAGATTTCATAAACGCAGAGGCGTTCATAGACTGTCAAGACATGCATAATCTTCACTCGGTTGAGGTCACCTAAAACCTTGAAAAGTGCTGCCTGAGCAGCCAGTTGATCTGGATCCATGACTTCCTTGAGCCGCTCACATTCCGTACTAATTACTTGTTCCTCTAAACATTCATATTCTGCCATGTCTTCCCTCCTTATAGGCCATACATCATCATGACGGCCACGCAGTTATTAATGATATGGACACAGATGGTGTATTCAAGCCGTCTGGTCTTCAAATAAGTCAGGCCAAAGATTAGGCCCATGCCAGCGTAAAGACCCCATTCTAACACATTAGCCGGTCGGTGCAAGAGCCCAAAAATGACACTGGGAAATCCCCAGTCCTAGCCAGGGTAGCTGAGGCAATAAGTACTTCATCAATAAGCCCCTGAAGAGTATTTCTTCAACAATTGGACCTAATATGGACAAGGCTAAAAAAGTCAGTAGAAATGGGGCTCCTTGCGTAGATATCCGTAAGGCAGCCTGATTCTGAGTGGTTTCAAAGGCTGGATTATAGGCAATCAGGACTTGGTCATAAAGAGTCAGGTAGCAATACATGATCCCATAAACAGCAAAGCCGCCTATTAGCAACTTCCATTTATTAAGCGTCCAATCAAAAAGCTTAAAACCAAAAATAGAGATACCTAAGAGTAGGACGACTAGCCCAACCGCCTCCATAATGACAAAGGTCCAAGGTTGTATATAGGCCAAGTCACTCAAATCCGCTCCTACTAAATCATAGGAATCGAGCCCTGACCGAGCCAGACCATACTGGATCAAGCCGGTCACAGCTAATATTTGGCTAGTTAGATAGACGCCTATTAGCAAAAGCACCTTCCACCAGCTATCCTTAACCGGATCTTGCCAAGCTTGGTTTAATTTTTGCCACATGCGCCCTCAACTCCTCTCGCTTAGTTGATCAACTTTCCAATTGGATAAGGCCTTGGAACCAGTCCGCACCTAAGACTTCATTGAATTGTGCTTGACTTAAGACTGCATTCCCTGTCGGTTCCGTCAGGGAAGCAGCTTTCAAATCTAGATGGTACTCTAGCGCCACCTTACCTTGAATCAGGCCAACTGAGATTTTTTTATTGGCATAGTCCAAGCTGATGGTCCCATCGTAATCATCTGTGAATAAATCAAAGGTCTCCTTGAGTCTTGGGAAGTCAGCTTGATGCTTCTTCATAATAGCGGTCAACTGCTTACCGGCCTCATCCGATAACTCATAGCTTAACACTTGGTTGTCTTTCTTGCTTGGTTGGGGTTGGCTCGCTAGCCAATCCGTCAGGACCGCTTGATAGAAGGCTTGCCAATCTTGGCTAATTTCATAGCTAGTTTGGGCCTGTTCTGTAGAATCCAAGGCTACAAATTTATCTTTGAGTGTAGCGGTCTTGCTCTCATCCAAATGAGCCAATTTATCTAGCGCCGTATCCTTAACGGCCTCCGCTTGACTATTAGCCACTTGCTTGGCAAAGCCCATCAAGTCTTCCACTGCCTGCCAAGCCGCTGTTACCTTACCGTCTGATAATTTCATCATGGCGGTAAAAGGCAGGGCGTGCGAATCTGTTTGGTGCAAGTAGCGCATGTCTCCATCCTTGATGGTAACCAAGGTTCTACCCTTAGGTTGCCCATTATCACGGCCATCAATTAAGGCCACATTCATGACTACGCGCGCCTGGTCGTGGTAGAGGGCGGTTAAGAGTGTTTCTGGCTGCTCTAGTTTAATCTCTGGTAAGTATTTATTGGGGTCTTCTTGCTGACTAGAGGATTGACTCTGACTAGGACTCTCACTCGTCGGCTGACTCGGTTGCTCTGAGCCTAACTGGGGCACAGGCGATAAATCTTGGCGTTCTTGCGCGCCGGTCTGGGAAAGGGACTGTGGCACCGTTAGGAAATAATTGGCTAAGATTAGGGCGAGGGCGCATTTTTTAAATGATGGTTTCATAGGCTTTGACTCCTTTTGTGTGGGGGAAGAGTATGGTTAGCGCTGATTTAAATAGGCTTTGACATCTAGGCCGACAAAGACTTGTCCTTGATCTGTTAGAAGAATAGGACGCTTGACTAACATGCCATCGGTCGCCAAAAGATCGAATTGCTGATCCGAGCTTAAGTCATCCCAACGGTCTTTAAGGCCCATGCCACGGTAGAGTTGACCACTCGTATTGACTAGCTTCTTGGTCGAGCTAAGACCAGCCTGCTGATACCAAGTTTTTAACTCTTGTGCACTAGGACGATCCACATTAATCTCGCGATAGTGATAAGCAATGCCTTGGGCCTCAAGTAGTCGCTCCACCTCCCGGCAGGTCGAACATTTTTTTAGACCGATTAATTCCATGGACTTTCCTCCTAGCTCTACTTGTTCAAGCAACATTCAAGTAGGTATTTGATATTCTATAACTCTCATTCTACCACAAAAACCTAAGAAAAACTAAGGATAATCGCTAGACACAAAAAGCCCCCTCCTAACTAAGAGGAGAGGGTAGCTAGTATTAGCTCACTTAATCTAAGACTGATAGGCGCTTAGTCCATGGTGTTGCCGTACGGGCGAGGACTTGGTTAAGGGCTTCAATATTGGCCTTACCTTGAGATTCCAGCCAGTCACGACAAGCTTGTTCACCTTCTGAAGCAAAGACAGGCACAGCATCCTTCCAAGTAGCCCGACCACAAAGCACCCCGTTGAATTCAGCGCCTGCTTCCTTGGCAAAGTCCAGGGTTTCCTGGAAGAGTTGAGCTGAGACACCGGCACTGAGGTAGATGTATGGCAGATGGGTTACCTCGCTTTGTTCTTTAAAGAGTTTGAGGGCTTCTTGACGGCTATAGACTACTTGCCCCTCCGCAAAACCTTCCACAAATTTCATATTAACAGGCACTTCTACCTTCAAGACATCAACATGGTAGCGTTTGTGGGAGAAAATTTTCATGGCTTCTAGCACTTTATGTGGTTTCTCCTTAGCAAACTCTGCCCCTTTCTCATCATTTAGGGTCGCATCATAGGTCACAATCTCTAAGAAGAAAGGAATTTCTTCCGCTTCACATTCAGAACCAATCCGTTCAACGAAAGCATGCTTGCGTTCATTGATCGCTTCGTCTTCATCTACATCATAATAGAGCAAGAACTTAACCGCATCAGCCCCTTGTTCTTTGAGACGGTAAGCTGACCACTCAGGCAACAAGTCTGGTAGCCGCCCAGGTTCAGATGCATCATAGCCAGTTTCTTCATAGGCTAAGAGCAAGCCCGCGTCGATTGAACGACGTGCCGCCGCAGGTAAACCATACTCTGGATCTAAGAGAATAGACGATGCGTATGGTGTCAATTCTTCGGAAATGGCAATCTTAAAGTCTTCAACAGCGCGTTGCACATCTTCAACACCGCCACCTGAAGCAATCATCTTACGTAAGGAACCACGTTGGTCAATGGCTAAGGCTGAGATAACTCCTGATTCAGTCGATAGTTGTTGTAATTTTTCGTATTTGGCTTTTGATACTTGTCTCATCATTTTTCTCTCCTTTTATGAGGCTTGCTTTAGGCTTGGTAACGGAGCTCGCCGTCTAAATAAGTCGCTTCTAATTCTAATTGGTCGCTGACTACGATGAAGTCAGCTTCATACCCAGGGGCAATACGGCCACAGACTGATTCAATGCCAACCGATTGCGCAGGTGTTAGAGAGGCCATGCGCAGGGCTTCTGCGGGGCTTACTAGACCCCAATCCACAACATTTGACCCCTTGTTTGAGCTCTAAGATCGATCCAGCTAGATTACCGGTTTCCTTGAGGCGGGCAGTCCCATCTTTGACCACTACTTCAAATTCCCCTAGGCGAGACTGGCCCTCGCCCATACCGCCAGCCCGCATACAGTCTGTAATTAGGACGGTTTCCTTAGGACCTCTGGCACGAGTCACCACACGAGCTGCCGCCGGATGAACATGGTGGCCATCGCAAATCATTTCAGCAAAGACCTTGTCTAAGCTCAAAGCTGCCCCTACCATACCTGGTTTGCGATGGTGAAGACCGCTCATACCGTTGTAGATATGTACAAAGATATTGGCGCCGGCATCAACTGCTGCAGCCGCTTCTTCATAGGTCGCATCTGAATGAGCCAAGGCCGTATAGACGCCTTTGGACTTGGCAAATTCAATGAATTCCTTAACGCCCTTGCGTTCAGGAGCAATGGCAATCTTATTGACCAAACCTTGTGATAGCTCATGCCATTTGGCTAACTTGTCAACGGATGGGTCGCTCATGTATTTAGGGTTTTGCGCCCCTTTGTATTTTTCAGTGAAGAAAGGACCTTCTAGGAAAATCCCACGAATCTTAGCCCCTGTTACCTCTTGATAGTGATTCCCAATGGTTTCGCAGACATCATTCAACAATTCAGCAGAAGAGGTCAAAGTGGTTGGCAACCAAGAAGTCACCCCACAGGATAGGAGGCCTTCGGAAATAACCTTAATGCCTTCAAAGTCATTATCCATGACGTCATGAGACTTGTAACCATGAATGTGGGTGTCCACCAAACCTGGGGCGACAATGGATTGGCTGTAGTCTTTAATGGGGGCATCTTGTGGCTCTTCCATCAGGATGGGGCCAAACTTCCCGTCTTCAATGGTTAGATAGGCCTTGTCAATGACTTGGTCATCGAGCACAATTTGCTTAGCATAAACATAGTATTTCATACGCTTCTTCCTTTCTTATCTAGGCGTAAGGATGAATGGTGACACCCTTCACGACACGGTTAACCGTGCCACTTGGTGATGGTGTGTCTGGTTTGTTGTGAACATGAACCGACGCTAGCAGAGCCAAGACCTGACCGACTACTAAATATGGGAAGGCCAGATAGGCATCTGGTAATTGACTGTGAGCTGAATCGAAAGCAAAAACCTCTACCCCTGGCGCAGCCTCGGTCCCCACTTGAACGGCCACGATGGCCTGGGCAATCTGGTCACCAGCCAACTCTGCTAGGATATCCTGGTCATAGAGACGGGTGTAGGCTTGGTTGGAAACATAGACCAGGGCCAAGGCCTCAGAATTAACAAAGGATTTAGGCCCGTGACGGAAGCCCATGCTAGAATCATAAACGGTTGCCAATTGCCCCGCCGTTAACTCTAGGATCTTCAATTGGGTCTCACGGCCTAAGCCTTCAAAGCCACCCGACCCCAGATAAATGACACGCTGGGGATTCTTAGCGATCAAGGCCTGAAGCTGACCTTCGCGATCCAACACTGTCTCAGCCATCTTAGCAATCTGATCAACATATGACTCCTTATCAGAATCAGAAGCCGGATCAAAAACTAGCAAGGCGGTAAGCATCATGCAAGAGAAACTCCCCGTCATGGCAAAACCTGCATCATTGGAACGACTCGGCTGCAAGAGCACTAGGTTGTGGTCGTCCCCTTGCGCGGCTTTGGCTAAATGGCCCTCAGGTGCACAAGTAATGGTTAATTGATAGAAATCCTTGACCAAGGACTGGCCTAATTGTACGGCCGCCACACTCTCTGGCGAGTTGCCGCTACGGGCAAAGGACACCAAAAGAGTTGGTAAATCTGCCTGGAAGACGCTAGTCGGATTGGAGACAATGGTCGTCGTTGGCTCGTGACGGAAGTTAAGACGAGACACGTCATTAACTTGACGTAAATAATTTGTAATAGCTTGTCCGACATAAGCAGATGACCCTGCTCCTGTAAAAATCACTTCTAGCCGCCCATAAGACTCTAACAAGGCAGCTATAAAGCCCTTAATTTCTGCCTGACGGTCAAGATACAATTGGTAGGTTTCGCGCCAGATAGATGGTTGTTGCTTGATCTCTCGCGTTGTAATTTCGGCACCCAGTGCCTCTAACGCGGCTTTGTCTAATTCAAACATGGCCTGACTCCTCTATTGATTTTTCATTATATTTATATTCTACTCTGTAAGGGCTTTTCTTTCAATATGCGTTTCGACCAAAATTAAACTGAAACTTGTCTTAAGTAACAAAAATAAAAATTTTTGTCTGTACATGAAGCGCTACCATGTTTTTTGTGGTACACTAAGGGTAGATTAATTTATTGCAATTTTTGGAGGTATTATTCCATGGAAATACTCGTTTATGATCAGTTCGATGCAGCATCCGATAAGGCCTTTGACTTCTTCGTCCAGGCGCTGGCAACTGGTCACAAAACCTTTGGCTTAGCAACTGGTTCGACTCCCGAAGCACTCTACCAACGCTTAGTAGAGTCCGATTTAGATTTAGTCAATCAGTTTCTGTCAACTTGGACGAATACTACGGCTTGTCTAGCGACCATCCAAAGAGCTATCACTACTTTATGAACCAACACCTCTTCCAGCGCAAGCCTTTCAAACATTCCTATCTGCCTGACGGGGACCAAACTGATAGCGACTATGAAATCAAACGCTATAATCAAGTCCTAGCTGACAACCCCATTGATTTACAAATCTTGGGGATTGGCTCTAACGGTCACATTGGCTTTAATGAGCCTGGGGCACCATTCGATGGCTTGACCCAATTAGTCGACTTGACCCAATCTACTATTGAGGCTAACAAGCGCTTCTTCGACCGTGTCGAGGATGTGCCAACTAAGGCCTACAGCATGGGGATTGCTTCCATCATGGCCGCTAAGAAAATCATCCTTATGGCCTACGGCGAAAAGAAAGCGGATGCCATCTACGGACTAGTTGAAGGACCCGTAACGCCTGACCTGCCAGCCAGCATTCTCCAACGTCACCCTGATGTGACCCTCCTCTTGGATAAGGCAGCTGCAGCTAAACTTCATCTTTAAGAGAATTTCCCATTATATCATATATGATATAATGGGATTTTTTATGAGACTTAGAAGCAGAATAAGAGGGCTAGACTCTGTGAAGTCTAGCCCTCTTGCTTAGGTTCCCTATTTAAAAGACTTGAATATCCTGGGCTGGCATCACGAGGAAGCCTGCCCCAATAATTCCGTTGTCGCCCCCAAGCTCTGTGACCCGAATGTGAGGCAGAATATGCATTTGTTCTTTGTGGGCATAGCGTTCCAGGACTGCCTTAATGCGCTCCACATAGAATGGATTCTTGACTGCCACGCTACCGCCAATGACAATTTCTTTAGGATCTAGGAGGCAGATCATAGCGAAGAGTCCAATGGCCACCCCCATGGCACTTTGGTCTACTAATTCATTGGCAATTTGTTCCCCTTTGAGGGCACGAGCGAAAACTTGGGCAACTGTCACCCGATCATCTAGATAGAGGGCGCGCGCCATGGCCTCGATGCCTGGGCCAGCGCAGACACTTTCCAAAGGACGAAGGCCAGTAGACGACGGCACTGGCAAGAAGCCAATTTCACCTGAGAAGCCATCGCCGCGAATAATCTGATGGTTGACGATGTTAGTGCAGGCAATTCCGGTCGAGACCGTCAAATAGCCGAACACATCCAGAGGTCCCATGCCGGCCAAACGATATTCCGCATAGGCAGCTGCTTTAACATCATTTTCAATGGCAATCGGCACTTGGGCGTAGCGATCCGCCAGACGCGCTACTACCGGAAATTTCTCCCAAGGAATATTATTTTGGAAGATAGCTACCCCGTTTAGGCTATCCACCTTACCTGGTATCCCTAAGCCGATACCGGTCAATTCAGACACTTCTACTTCAGCTTCCGCTAGACAGGCGTCAATGACCCCCACTACGCATTCTAACATGGCCTCACTAGAAGAGGTGTCGCTAGGCACTTGAACACGGTGCGTGATATGTCCCTGCTCATCAATAATAGCCGCCGCTACCTTGGTTCCGCCAATATCCACACCCATTGCTTTTCTCATTTTCCTTCCTCCTCTCCTTTGGTAGAGCCATCCGCCCTTAGTCGCGTTTAGGATGGTTAAAGTCGTAGTTATAGTCAAAGAGCACCGCTAGTAAACCTGCTAGCGCCAAGAGCATGCCCAAAAGATTTTCTCGGCTAACCGTCGTTTGAAGGTGGATGATAAAGCCAACGCAGACCAAAGCAACTATAATACGAATGAGAACACGAATTTTATGAGACATCTAAATCTCCTCCCATCGAATTTCGCTCGCAGCCAAGGAAACTTCATGGCTAATTCCTTGACCATCATAGACAGTCGTTACTTGTGGCTCAGCGGTATTGTTGACAATGGCATACTTGCCCTTAGCTGGGTAGGCATGAACCTCAACAGCTGGGTTGCTACTATGCCATTTATTAAAGTCGGCTTCCTTATGCGCCGCATAATAGAGAGCGCGCATGAGTAAACGCGTATTGTCAATGCTGTATGGTAAGCCAGCTAGGTAGACCCCACGCCCTTGACCATAATCGTGTGCTGCCATATGCACTTCGCCATTGCTGTACTCTAAAATTTCTGTCTCTTCACTTAGGGCATAGAGGTTATGCATGGACTCTCCGAAATCAGGGACTTGTCCAACCTCTAAATCTGCCGTGATAAAGTGACTATCTCGGGCTTGAGTGAAGTATTTGTCGGTTGATAAGGAGAAGCCTAGTTCCTTATCCACCCCGAGAATTTCAGCTAATTGGAAGAAACGACCATTTTGGAGATGGGCACTTGGCTCACCAACGCCCACCAAACCGCCACCTTGGTAGACAAAGCGGCGAATGGCACTTAACAATTCTGGACGAGCCCAATGTTGACCACCACTAAAGGCGGTTCCGGCATCGCCTGCGTTAATTAAGACGTCCACATCTGCTGGCACACCGTCAGCAATCACCTGGTCAAAACTCAAGAAAACTACCTCAACCGCCGCACCGCTGAGAGCTTCTAGAATCCCCAGATAGGAGTAGATTTGCTTATAGTGCAAGGCATGCGCCACCATGTGGGTTTGCCAGGTCCGAAGTGCCCCCCATGCGTTGAGAATCCCTACTTTTAGTCCCACATAAGGCTTGGTGTCTTTGACAATGGCGTAGATATCCCGGAATTCATCCGCCACTTCTTCAATATAGGAAACAAATTTAGGGAATTTATAGGCGAGGCTGAGATAACCCCCATAACCAATCCGGTCAACCGGCTTACGCATAATGGCCCGACGGGCTGTCAGCCAATTCTCGTTGGCTTCAATGGTCGGATCATTTCCTTCATAGAAGGTATCTGGGAAGAAGTATGGCAGGAAGCGTCCTTCGGTATATTTAACATGTGGAATATCAGCAATCATCCGCAAGGTAGCCCCGCCACCAACTGAGCCAACTACTGCGTCCAAGCCAATATCCTTGAAATAAGGGCCATAAGGTTCAGTTCCAATCCAGTTATCGCCTAAGAACATCATGGCTTCTTTGCCTGCTTCGTGGACGATATCCACTAACTTCTTGGCCTCTCGAGCCACAAAGTGGCTTTGGAAATCGACATAGTCTAAGTAGGCCTTAGAAGGTACGCGGAAAGCCGTATTATAGTAACCTTGGTCAACAAAGTCTTCCGGTCTCAGACGATAACCTTTGGCTTCTTGGAAGGCTAGGATGGCTGCTGGTGAGACTGAAGCCCCGTAACCAAACCAGTCGACAAATTTCTCTTTGGCCTTGTCATTGAAGACCAGGGTGAAATGGTAGAAGAAGGTGGTAAAGCGGACCACATCCGTCTTAGGATTTTCTTGGCACCAACGTCTGAGGTAGTCTGACATGAAGCGGTTGGAGTGTGGCTGACGCACATCAAAAGGAATATCATGAGCCACTGAGTCGCCCCAATTATTGGTGATATGGTTATACATTTGAGTTGGGTCCCAAATCTTATAAACCAAGAAGGAAACCGTATATTCATGGAAGGGCTCTGCCCCTTCCACAATCACTAGGTCCCGCTCTTGATCCACCTGCCACTGGCTGCTTGGGACTACTTGGCCAGTGGTGCGGTTAATGACTTCCCACCACTCCTTAGGATCGTGGTGATAGTCAGGTACTACTTGTTCCCGATAGTAGCCCTGCATGAAATCAATGGCCAAGCTTTCTTTGCTTGCGGTATGGAAAGGTGACATCAAATAAAGTTGTTGGCACTCTTCCATATGGTCTTTAATAAAATCATTATGATTACGAGCTACAAAATAGGTCGTATAGATAGAAGCATCTAAATCTTTGACTGCCTCTTCTAACTTGGTTCCATCGGAATCGCGGATGGCATCAGCCCCCCAGCGATCTAATAATTCTTGGGTTTGCGCAAGGAAATTGCGCTCACTTGGTAAAGTAAGTCTGCCTTTTGATTTGGCCATTTACTACATCTCCTTCGTCATCTAAGTCTCAATATCAAGGCTTGGCTTATTCCTTGGAACCGCCCGCTGTCATCCCTTCGGTCAGACGCTTCTGAACGAAAATATAGAGGATGAGGGTTGGTAACATGACCATGACCATGCCGGCATAGAGCTGGCCGTATTGTTGCGCCGCATTTTGCGCTGCCATTAAGTTCATCAACCCCACTGGCAAGGTCCGTAACTCTTGTTTATTCATTAGGGTAAAGGAAATGATATATTCATTCCAGAAGCCTAGGAAGTTAAAGAGAATAACCGTGATAATACTTGGCTTAGCCATCGGAATCATAATCCGCATCATGGTCGTAAAATGATTAGCCCCATCGATTGAAGCCGCTTCTTCAAAAGTTGACGGCAAGGTCATGAAGTAGCTAGACAAGAGATAGATGGTAAATGGCAGAGAAGTAGCCGCATAGACCAAGGCTAGGATGAAGCGGTTGTTTAAGAGTTCCGGCATCATGGCAAAGCCTTTTTTAGCATCAACCAGCATCAAGAAAATGGGTACTACAATGTAGTTAACGTTGATGAAGAGGCCACCCTTAAAGAGTTGGCGCAAAAGGCCGCGGCCTGGGAATTCAAAACGCGCTAGAACATATGCGGCTGGCAAGGCCAAGGCTAAGAGAAGTGCCAAGGCCATAGCCGTTACGACTACCGAGTTGAAGACATAAGCCCCCATACTAGCCCGATTCCAGGCATCGACAAAGTTCTGCCAGTAGAGCCCCATTGGCAAGGACCAAGGCGAACGGTAGAATTCTGAATTTTCCTTAAGTGAGGCCAGAAAGACCCAGCCCACTGGCACAATAATCGAAATAGCCAGGAGCGACAGCACTAAGTAGATAAAAATCTTGTATAAACGATTCGTTGAACGACTCATTTGACTGGCTCCTTTCTAGTATTCAAGAATGTCCCGCTTGGTTACGGCACTAACGACCGCTGACAAGACGAAGGAGAAGATGAAGATGACAACCCCAATGGCCATCCCGTAGCCATAGGATGAGTTGGTATAGGCTTGCCCATACATGTAGGATAAGACTACCGAGGAGGCCCCGTTTGGCCCTTCACTGGTCATGGTTTGAACCAAGAGGAAGCTGAGGTTAATGGTGGAAATAATGAAGAAGGTCAAGGTGGTCCGAATGTTATTCCAGACTAGTGGCAGGGTCACGGCGAAGAACTGCTTAACCTTACCCGCCCCATCTAAATCAGCTGCTTCATAGAAGGAAGTTGGGATATTGGCCATTGATGCCATGTACATGACCATGTAATACCCAATAGCCTGCCATACTAAAGCACCAATCAAGGCATAGAGCACCAAGTGCTTGTCCCCTAACCAGAGAATCGGTGGAGCCTGCTCCCCTCTGAAGATTGCCAAGAAAGAATTTAACATCCCGTTGTTTGGGTCATAGATGGCGGAGAAAATCCCGGAAATAACAACGATGGATAAGATATTTGGAATATAGAAAATTACCCGGAAGAAGTTTTGCCCCTTAATTTTCTCTGTCGATAGAATCGAAGCGAAGAGAATGGCAATGGCTAGGGTAATAATGGTCACCAGCACAATTAAGACTATGGTATTTTGGAAGGCCCGGATAAATTTGGTGTCGTTGAAAAGTTTGACGAAGTTATCGAAGTAAACGAAAGTCTTTTTAGCTGAGAATCCACCCCACTTGTAGAGAGACATGCGAAAGACTTGAAATGTCGGATACAACATGAAGAGGGCGAACAAGAGGGTCGCAGGTATCACGCAAATCAAGGCAAAGCGGGTTTTGGATGCTTTTGAATTCATGATAAGTACTCCTTTCTAAATCGCCGTGCTGGCGTCTCTTATAAGTATGACCCTGGCTCATAAGAGGCATCAACACGTGCGTTATCAATAAAAGTCCCACTCCCACCAAGGCGGAAGTGGGCACTATGTCAATGCTTAAGCTAGCATTAGTGGCTGATGCTGTCGTGGAATTGTTTCATTACTTCTACGACGTTTGATTGCCAATCTTTCACGCTGAGGTCACCAGATACTACAGAGTTGAATGCTTCGTAAAGTGTTGCCTTGAGGTCTACCCCTTCGATGGCTTCAGCAGATACGAAACCACCTAAACCTGGTAATACGCCTTCGTCATAGACTTTATAGAAGACTTGTTTTTCAGCAGGTAACTTGCTGATCAAACCTTTAACTGGTTGAACAGCCCCGTGTTTAGCGAAGATTTCAGCTGCCTTGTCAGAGTAGAGGAAGGCAATGAATTCTTTGGCTGCTTTTTGTTGTTTAGCTTCTTTTGGAATCCAGATATGTTCCAAGAAGGTATAAGCGTATTGTTTGCCACCTTCTTTGAGGGTTGGCACTGCAGCCATGCCCCATTCGAAGCCGTCAGCACGTGGTGCATCTTTCATTTCGTCCACTACCCAGCTACCGTTTGGCATGAAGAGGGCTTTGTTGTCTAGGACTGCTTGTTGGTTCTTAGTGAAGCCGTCTTTGTTAGCATTAGCTACAGTAGTTGCTTCAGTGTTCTTAGCTAACTCACCTAAAGTTTCGAAGACCTTGGTTAAATCAGCGCCAGACCAAACTTCTGGATCGTAGTTCATGGCTTTGTTGAAGAGTTCTGCCCCACCAGCGGAGTAGATTACGCTAGAGAAGAAGGTGTCTAGATAGCCTGCTGTTGGATAGGTGAAGAGGGCAATGTTTTCTTTCTTAGCTTCTTCAGCTAATTTCCACATTTGATCCCAAGTCTTAGGTACTTCCCAGCCTTTTGATTTGAAGAGGGCCTTGTTGTAGAAGAGACCAGTTGGAGAGTAGAACATTGGCATTAAGTAAGTCTTGCCATCGTTATATGGGTTGGTTGACGTAGAATCAGTAAAGCCTGGTAAGAGTTTTTCCTTAACTGTCTTATCTTCGCCTGGGACCTTCATATCCAAGACATCAGTCAAGTCAGCTAAAGCCTTATCCTTGATTAAGGTCTCTGGCAAAGCTTTCTTACGGCTTTGAGCTAAGAGCACAACGTCTGGATAGTCACCAGATTGGAGACGTGGGGTGATCGCATCTTCGAGTTCTTTTTCCATGGTCAACTTGATGTCGACATTTGGATTGACTTGCTTATAGGCCTCGATGATTTCTGGCCATAACTTAGTCCCATAAGCTGTTTCGATAGCTGCGAAGTCTAGGGTCACCTTTTCTTCAGCTGACACATTGGCAACCCCGAAGAAACTTGGTAAAGCACAAGCTAAAGCAGCTGCTGATACTAAAGCTTTTTTCATGTAAAACACTCCTTATAAAATTTTATTGGATCTTACACTCTTATCATACCACAGGTGCAACCGCTTTTACTTGCAGATTCTTGTTATAATATTGCAGATTCTTGCGGATTGTTGTATAATGTAATTAGATAAATGATAGCGTTTTAATATCTTTAAGGAGTGTCCCCACATGTATATTCGCTATACCATCACCCACAAACCGGAAGAAGTCAGTCAAAATCACTTCCAAGTTTTATCAGTTAATATTGTCTCCTACGATGCCAATTGGCATTCTACCATGCATCATCATAATTTCGCTGAAATTTTCTATTGTTTGGATGGATCAGGTTATCTCCTGACTGAATTTGGCCGTACGCCAATCCACAAGCATTCTCTCCTGCTAGTTAATCCCTTCATCGAGCATACAGAGCACACCTCTCTTATCTCCCCCCTTAAGTATCTGGTAATCGGCATAAAAGGCCCCGAAATTATCCTGCCTTCTCACGCTACAGATAATGGCCTATTTAGCTTCGAAGACAGCAACCATCAGTTCTATCGACTCATTCGTGAAGTCATGACTGAGTGTGAATTAAACCAGCCTTACTCTAGTCAGATAATCGACCATTTGATTAACTCCTTAATTCTTAGACTTAATAACGTGGCCAATAGTCAGCTGGCCATGGCTCGCGAAACGCCCTTATCAGCTAGCGTCAGCTTAGCTAAACACTACATTGATAACCACTTCTCCAAGAATATTAATCTTGAACAGCTAGAAGAAAGAGCTCATGTTTCGCGATTCCACCTTGCCCATCAGTTCAAAGAAGAACTCGGCCTCTCACCTATTAACTATCTTAATCAAGTCCGCCTAACACAAGCGCAAGAACTCCTACTGACAACCAACTACACTGTCCTGCAAATTACTGAGATGGTAGGTTTTAACTCAGTTTCCTACTTCTCTAATAAATTCCATGAGGCAGTCGGAATGACTCCACGAGCCTATCGAAATCTTCACGCCTCAAGCTTGATCCAAACTTGCAGTCTCAAAGAATCGTATCGCCTACCCGAAAATATGGCAAGAAAAAATTAGCACAGTTTCTTTATGAAAAACCACTGGCGCTGACGTCAGTGGTTTTGTTGTTGTACCAATCATTGCTTATGAAAATAAGCCATATATTATTAGTCAATTTAACTATTTTTTACACTAAGTCTAAACAAGTACCAAGTCTATGATAACAACAGTTGTTGCGCTTTCTCAGTATTTATGGTATAATATAGTTATCAAAATCACAAAGAGGTGTTTTTTATGGTAAAAGCGAGTAAGGAACGTTGCGAAAACTTAGTTGCTCTGTTGGACGGGTACTCCAAAAAAGGCGGTCACCATCTTAACATCAACGTGTTTGACCGGGATACTTTAATGGATGCTATGGAACATCCAGAAAACTACCCTCAATTGACTATTCGTGTATCTGGTTATGCTGTTAACTTCAACAAATTGACCCGCGAACAACAATTGGACGTTATCAACCGTACAATGCACGAAGGCATGTAATCTAGCCTTTAGCCCTAGCAGGAGCTAGGGCTCTTTTATTTGGATCATATTCTTACTATACAAAAAGAACCTTGAAGTAATCTTCAAGGTTCTTTTTGACTCATGCTTTCCTATCATTTCTGATGGAAGAATACCGGCGGCCGGGGTCGAACCGGCACGCCCTCGCGGGCACTGGATTTTGAGTCCAGCGCGTCTGCCAATTCCGCCACGCCGGCATGATATTATATGAGGTTTAAGGCGGTAACCGGATTTGAACCGGTGAATGAGGGTTTTGCAGACCCTTGCCTTACCACTTGGCTATACCGCCATTTATGAATAAAAAAAACTGGGGTAGCTGGATTCGAACCAACGAATGACGGAGTCAAAGTCCGTTGCCTTACCGCTTGGCTATACCCCAATGATAATATAAAATAGGCGAACGAGGGGAATCGAACCCCCGAATGTCGGTGCCACAAACCGATGCGTTAACCACTTCGCCACGATCGCCATAATAGCACAACAGGGACAGTAGGAATCGAACCCACACTAACGGTTTTGGAGACCGTTGTTCTACCGTTAAACTATGTCCCTAAAAGGAGGGCATGTTCTTCCCTACTATAATTAATGGAGGGAGGCAGATTCGAACTGCCGAACCCTAAGGAGCGGATTTACAGTCCGCCGCGTTTAGCCACTTCGCTATCCCTCCAATGGCTTGGGACGGAATCGAACCGCCGACACTTTGAGCTTCAATCAAATGCTCTACCAACTGAGCTACCAAGCCAATACGGTCCCGACGGGATTTGAACCCGCGATCTCCTGCGTGACAGGCAGGCATGTTAACCACTACACCACGGAACCATTTTGGAAATGGAGGTTAACGGGATCGAACCGCTGACCCTCTGCTTGTAAGGCAGATGCTCTCCCAGCTGAGCTAAACCTCCAGGTTATTTAATTAATATTTAAATTAATTATGATCCGTACGGGATTCGAACCCGTGTTACCGCCGTGAAAGGGCGGTGTCTTAACCACTTGACCAACGGACCATATTAACGGAGAGTATGGGATTCGAACCCATGAGACAGTGTTACCCGCCTACACGATTTCCAATCGTGCTCCTTCGGCCAGCTCGGACAACTCTCCAGCTAACCAACTCCGCAAGTAGGGCTCGAACCTACGACATCATGATTAACAGTCATGCGCTCTGCCAGCTGAGCTATTGCGGAATCAAGACAAGTTCACCCAGCATGGCAACGACCTACTCTCACAGGACCAAAGGTCCAACTACCATCGGCGCTAAGAAGCTTAACTGCTGTGTTCGGAATGGGAACAGGTGTGTCCTTCTTGCCATAATCACCACACTTGGGTGTTGTCTTAGTTGAGTGCTTGCACACTCAAAACTGAATAACCTCAAACCTAACCTCAAATCTTGTGGTTAAGACCTCGACCGATTAGTACTAGTCCGCTCCATGGATCACTCCACTTCCACTTCTAGCCTATCTACCTGATCGTCTCTCAGGGGTCTTACTTCTTTCGAATGGGAAATCTCATCTTGAAGCTGGCTTCACGCTTAGATGCTTTCAGCGCTTATCCATCCCGCACATAGCTACCCAGCGATGCCCTTGGCAGAACAACTGGTACACCAGCGGTGCGTCCATCCCGGTCCTCTCGTACTAAGGATAGCTCTTCTCAAATTTCCTACGCCCGCGACGGATAGGGACCGAACTGTCTCACGACGTTCTGAACCCAGCTCGCGTACCGCTTTAATGGGCGAACAGCCCAACCCTTGGGACCGACTTCAGCCCCAGGATGCGATGAGCCGACATCGAGGTGCCAAACCTCCCCGTCGATGTGAACTCTTGGGGGGAGATAAGCCTGTTATCCCCAGGGTAGCTTTTATCCGTTGAGCGATGGCCCTTCCATACGGTACCACCGGATCACTAAGCCCGACTTCGTCCCTGCTCGACTTGTAGGTCTCGCAGTCAAGCTCCCTTCTGCCTTTACACTCTGCGAATGATTTCCAACCATTCTGAGGGAACCTTTGGGCGCCTCCGTTACTCTTTAGGAGGCGACCGCCCCAGTCAAACTGCCCACCTGACACTGTCTCCCGTGCTGTTACACGTGGGTTAGAGGGTCCGCATCACAAGGGTAGTATCCCACCAGCGCCTCCATGTAGACTGGCGTCCACACTTCTTCAGCTCCTACCTATCCTGTACATGCCATACAAACACTCAATATCAAGCTACAGTAAAGCTCCATGGGGTCTTTCCGTCCTGTCGCGGGTAACCTGCATCTTCACAGGTACTATAATTTCACCGAGTCTCTCGTTGAGACAGTGCCCAGATCGTTACGCCTTTCGTGCGGGTCGGAACTTACCCGACAAGGAATTTCGCTACCTTAGGACCGTTATAGTTACGGCCGCCGTTTACTGGGGCTTCAATTCGTACCTTCGGATTACTCCTAAGCACTCCTCTTAACCTTCCAGCACCGGGCAGGCGTCAGCCCCTATACGTCATCTTTCGATTTTGCAGAGACCTGTGTTTTTGATAAACAGTCGCCTGGGCCTATTCACTGCGGCTGACATTTCTGTCAGCACCCCTTCTCCCGAAGTTACGGGGTCATTTTGCCGAGTTCCTTAACGAGAGTTCTCTCGCTCACCTTAGTGTTCTCCACTTGACTACCTGTGTCGGTTTGCGGTACGGGTTGTTAACAACTCACTAGAAGCTTTCTCGGCAGTTTGATTAGCCACCTTCGCTACTTAAATTTCGCTCCAGGTCACACGTCACAGTTATAGGTATAAGCATTTAACTCATACCACCACTTCGTGCTTCTACAGACACTTCCATCCGTCTGCGTGGCGTCGCCTCCTGCGTCCCTCCATCGCTCAAACATTGTTAACAAGTACAGGAATCTCTACCTGTTGTCCATCGCCTACGCCTGTCGGCCTCGGCTTAGGTCCCGACTAACCCTGGGCGGACGAGCCTTCCCCAGGAAACCTTAGTCTATCGGTGGACGGGATTCTCACCCGTCTTTCGCTACTCATACCGGCATTCTCACTTCTAAGCGCTCCAACACTCCTTTCGGTATGCCTTCACCGCCCTTAGAACGCTCTCCTACCACTCAATCATAAGATTGAATCCACAGCTTCGGTGTACTGTTTAGCCCCGGTACATTTTCGGCGCGGAGTCACTCGACTAGTGAGCTATTACGCACTCTTTGAATGGTGGCTGCTTCTAAGCCAACATCCTAGTTGTCTATGCAACTCCACATCCTTTTCCACTTAACAGTTACTTTGGGACCTTAGCTGGTGGTCTGGGCTGTTTCCCTTTCGACTACGGATCTTATCACTCGCAGTCTGACTCCCAGAGATGAGTCCTTGGCATTCGGAGTTTATCTGGATTCGGTAAAGCGTGAGCCCCCCCTAGTCCAAACAGTGCTCTACCTCCATGACTCTTACTCTGAGGCTAGCCCTAAAGCTATTTCGGAGAGAACCAGCTATCTCCAAGTTCGATTGGAATTTCTCCGCTACCCACACGTCATCCAAACACTTTTCAACGTGTCCTGGTTCGGTCCTCCAGTGCGTCTTACCGCACCTTCAACCTGCACATGGGTAGGTCACTTGGTTTCGGGTCGACGACACCTGACTTTCGCCCTTTTCAGACTCGCTTTCGCTACGGCTCCGTTTCTTCAACTTAACCTCGCCAACTATCGTCACTCGCCGGTCCATTCTACAAAAGGTACGCCATCACCCCTTAACGGGCTCTGACTACTTGTAAGCACACGGTTTCAGGTACTCTTTCACTCCCCCTCCCGGGGTGCTTTTCACCTTTCCCTCACGGTACTGGTTCACTATCGGTCACTAGGGAGTATTTAGCCTTGCCAGATGGTCCTGGCGGATTCCGACGGAATTCCACGTGTTCCGCCGTACTCAGGATACTCTTAGGTACAAATCAGTTTTCGTATACGGGGCTCTCACCCTCTTTGGCGCTGTTTCCCACCAGCTTCTACTAACTCATTTGAGTCCACGTTAGAGTCCTACAACCCCAGTGTGCATGCACACTGGTTTGGGCTCTTCCCGTTTCGCTCGCCGCTACTCAGGGAATCGATTTTTCTTTCTCTTCCTGCAGGTACTTAGATGTTTCAGTTCTCTGCGTCTACCTCACCCTCAGGTGTGACTAGCCATTACGCTAGCCGGGTTCCCCCATTCGGATATCTCTGGATCTTAGCTCACTTACAGCTCCCCAAAGCATTTCGTCGTTCGTCACGTCCTTCTTCGGCTCCTAGTGCCAAGGCATTCACCGTGCGCCCTTTGTTTCTTAACCACGATCATACTTGATGCATGATACTTTCGCGCTATTTTTTTCTTACTCTGTAATTTCTTACAGACTCGGTCAATTCTCGGTTCATTATTTTAGAAATAATGTGTTTTACCATCCATCCTGTCGGATGATAAACGGTTTGTTTGGTTATTCAGTTTTCAATGTGCAAGTTCGCTTACCAAGAATGATAAGCTATGGAGAATAGCGGGATCGAACCGCTGACCTCCTGCGTGCAAAGCAGGCGCTCTCCCAGCTGAGCTAATCCCCCGTAGCTGGATATTTAATTGTATCCAATGGGCCTAAATGGACTCGAACCATCGACCTCACCCTTATCAGGGGTGCGCTCTAACCAGCTGAGCTATAGGCCCGGATTATTTAAACCCTTTTGAGTTTGCTATAGTAGCACACTCAAAACTAAACAAAGACGCAAGCTCTGTGAGGTTCCGTTACTCCTTAGAAAGGAGGTGATCCAGCCGCACCTTCCGATACGGCTACCTTGTTACGACTTCACCCCAATCATCTATCCCACCTTCGACGGCTCCCTCCTATAAGGTTAGGCCACCGGCTTCGGGTGTTACAAACTCTCGTGGTGTGACGGGCGGTGTGTACAAGACCCGGGAACGTATTCACCGCGGCGTGCTGATCCGCGATTACTAGCGATTCCGGCTTCATGTAGTCGAGTTGCAGACTACAATCCGAACTGAGAATGGCTTTTAGAGATTCGCTTACCCTCGCGAGTTCGCTGCTCGTTGTACCATCCATTGTAGCACGTGTGTAGCCCAGGTCATAAGGGGCATGATGATTTGACGTCATCCCCACCTTCCTCCGGTTTGTCACCGGCAGTCTAACTAGAGTCCCCATCTCAATGCTGGCAACTAGTTATAGGGGTTGCGCTCGTTGCGGGACTTAACCCAACATCTCACGACACGAGCTGACGACAACCATGCACCACCTGTCACCGACGTTCCGAAGAAAAACTCTATCTCTAGAGCGGTCGTCGGGATGTCAAGACCTGGTAAGGTTCTTCGCGTTGCTTCGAATTAAACCACATGCTCCACCGCTTGTGCGGGTCCCCGTCAATTCCTTTGAGTTTCAGCCTTGCGGCCGTACTCCCCAGGCGGAGTGCTTATTGCGTTAACTCCAGCACTGAAGGGTGGAACCCCTCCAACACTTAGCACTCATCGTTTACGGCGTGGACTACCAGGGTATCTAATCCTGTTTGCTCCCCACGCTTTCGAGCCTCAGCGTCAGTTACAGACCAGAGAGCCGCCTTCGCCACTGGTGTTCCTCCATATATCTACGCATTTCACCGCTACACATGGAATTCCGCTCTCCTCTTCTGCACTCAAGTCTCCCAGTTTCCAATGACCCTCCACGGTTGAGCCGTGGGCTTTCACATCAGACTTAAAAGACCGCCTACACTCCCTTTACGCCCAATAAATCCGGACAACGCTCGCCACCTACGTATTACCGCGGCTGCTGGCACGTAGTTAGCCGTGGCTTTCTGGTTAGATACCGTCACACGCATAACAGTTACTCTATGCGCTGTTCTTCTCTAACAACAGAGCTTTTACGATCCGAAGACCTTCTTCACTCACGCGGCGTTGCTCCGTCAGACTTGCGTCCATTGCGGAAGATTCCCTACTGCTGCCTCCCGTAGGAGTTTGGGCCGTGTCTCAGTCCCAATGTGGCCGATCACCCTCTCAGGTCGGCTATGCATCATCGCCTTGGTAGGCCGTTACCCTACCAACTAGCTAATGCACCGCGGGTCCATCTCTTAGCGATAGCTTGCGCCACCTTTCCTCACGGAATCATGTGATCCCATGTCCTATGCGGTATTAGCAGTCGTTTCCGACTGTTATCCCCCACTATGAGGTAGGTTACCCACGTGTTACTCACCCGTTCGCCACTCACCTTGACCAAGTGCAAGCACTCAGTCGCGGTTCGTTCGACTTGCATGTATTAGGCACGCCGCCAGCGTTCGTCCTGAGCCAGGATCAAACTCTCATGAAAAATTTCATAAGTCTAATTGACTCATTTCTTTACTAGCTTGTTTTTTACCCAGCTTGTCTGCTGCCGAATTGTTGGTTGTTCATCAAGTTTCCTCGATGACCCTCACATTCTTGGTGTGTCTTTGTTTAGTTTTCAATGTGCTCGCTGTCACCACGTGACAACTTCTATATATTAGCACAAGCCTCACTTCCTGTCAACAACTTTTCAGAAGTTTTTTCGAAGTTTTTGCTTGGCCGTTGTCTCAGCGACAACTTCTATATATTAGCACCATCTTCTAACAATGTCAAAGCTTTTTCGAATGCTTTAGACGATTTTTCGAAAATGGTTCGTGTGTTCCTAAGAACATAATGTAATATACCATGACTAACCCTACTAAGTCAACACTTTCTAGCCACTTTTCAGTCCTTTTTTTGACCCAAAAGAAAAACACTATATATAGGTTGTATAGCCAAGTGGCTCCCCCTATATATAGTGCTAATTCTAGCCAAAGATTAAGGTCAGAATTTCTTCTGCTGTTACTCGACCAAAATATTTATTGAAGTCTAAGTTCTCAAATACCTGGTTGACAGCCTCGCGCTCGAAGCGTACGCCTACTAGCGCGTCTTCTACATCGCTAATGTCTCCAAGTCCAAAGAAGTCGCCATAGACTTTAACTTCCTTAATAACCCCTTGCTCCACATTGAAGCGGAAATCGACAAAGCCAAATGGGAACTTCTGACTCATTTGGATTGCAAAAGCTGGCGATTGCCCATAGTTCCAGTCCCAATTGCCGAAACGTTCAGCTTGAATCTCTCGAACTTTAGCCCAATCTTCTTCAGTCAACTTAAGTTCTTTGACTTGGTCACGACTTTCCACGCCAAATATTTCAAGCAAGAGTAAATCACGGAACTCCTCGGTAGTGAGTTTTTGATATTCCGGTGATACATAAGGTTTAATATTAGTTACACGACTACGGACTGACTTAATTCCCTTTGATTCAAATTTTTCCTTTCGGGGTTTAAGCGCCTTGGTCACTTCATCAAGATCCGCATCGAATAAGATGGTCCCATGAGCGGTCATACGACCATTCTTGGCATACATGGCATTACCTGAAAAACTTCTTGTCCTCAATCAGCAGATCATTTCGCCCTTTGAGCTCCGCTCCTTTTGCTCCCATTTTATGTAGAGCTTCTATTACCGGTTGCGTGAAGCTAGCGAAATCCCGGAAAGAGCCGTCATCGTCTTTAATGAAGCAAAAACGAAAAAGTTCCCTCGATCATGGTAGACAGCCCCGCCGCCGGACATACGGCGAACCACTCGAATTCCTTTTTTTCTTCTACATAGGCTTGGTTTACTTCTTCAATGGTGTTTTGGTTTCTTCCTACTATAATAGAAGGATCATTGATGTAGAAGAGCAAGATTGGCTCATCGACCAATCGGTTTTCCACCAAATAAGTTTCTAAAGCAATATTCAGACTTGCATCATAGTTGTTGCCATTATCAACAAAATACATATTATAGTCTCCCTCTTAAAGTGATAAAGTCAGACCCGGCTGACAATGAATTAAATTAATATCCGGGTTCAAATCCGCCGCTATTTGTTGGAGGATTAGCGCTTGATCCGCATGGGGTGCCATATGACTGGCTACCAGAGTTTGTATACGGGCCTGATTGGCCAACTGCGCCACTTCGCCCGCTGTCATATGAATCTCGTTCCGCCCCCGTTCGTTAGTAAAAGCCGAATCAGCAATCAGTACATGGGCGCCCTGGCTGAATTCAATTAATTCTGGACACCAACCCGTATCAGCCGTAAAGACTAGGACTTGTCCTGTCTCCAGCTCTTCCAAACGCATAGCATAGCAAGGCAGTGGATGGACCGTCTGGCAGAAACTTACGCGGAAAGGACCACATTCTAACACACTATCCGCCCCATAAGTCATCAATTGGCTGGTCTTGTCCTCAATGGCCAAAGGCGGAAATACCGATCGGTCATGCAAATAGATGGGCACTGGTGCATGTTTAGCTCCCGAAGGCTTTAACATTAATAAATGCTGGATAGTACCTAAATCCGCCACGTGATCAGCATGGTCATGGGAAATAATGACAGCATTAAGCTCTAATACATCTAGATAATTTTCTAGTGCGCGTGCAGCACCACTCCCTGCATCAAGCAAAATATGATATGCCCGGTCCTGACTCGAAACCACAAAAGCAGTTGTGCCATTGTCTCCTATTGGATAACCTCCGGCACATCCCAAACAATGAATATGCATATGTCCTACCCCCTAGACATTGGCCACAATATCGGCAACCGTCTGACTGTTGAGACGTTTGAGCAAGGCGGTCATCAGCGCCACTGTATGTTTGAAGTCATCTTCGTGGATAATCGAAGTATGGGAATGTAGATAGCGAACCGGAATGGTAATAGCAATGGATGGCACGCCATCAAGACTTTGGTGCTGTGCCCCAGCATCCGTTCCGCCACCTTTAATGCTGGTGAATTGGAATGGAATGTCTTCTTCTTCCGCCACATCAATCACGAAGTCACGCAGGCCTTTGTGAGGAATCATAGACGCATCATAAATTAAAACTTGAGGCCCTTTGCCTAATTCACTGTCTGCTTCTTTAGGCGTCATACCCGGTGTATCCCCCGCAGTCCCTGTATCTAAAGCAAAACTGATAGCAGGATTTAGTTTGTGGGTCGCGCCCTTAGCGCCACGCAAACCAACTTCTTCCTGAACATTCGCCCCGATGAAGAGCTGGCTAGCATGACCTTGGCTGGCCGCATATTTTAACACTTCAATCGCAACCGCAACGCCGATGCGGTTATCCCAAGCTTTCCCCAAGAGGAAAGGACCGCCATTGAGACGACGATACTCGATATAAGGCGTAATCATGTCCCCCGGACGAATGCCCCATTCTAGCACTTCTTCCTTAGAAGTCGCTCCTAAATCAACAAAGACATCGACTATATCTACCGCTACCTTACGTGCTTCTGCAGGCAGAACATGTGGTGGCTTAGAACCCGTCACACCATGGAAGGTTTTACCATCTCGTGTCGTAACGGTCACTTGTTGGGCCAAAACTACCTGGCTCCACCAACCACCTATCGGCACAAACTTTAGGAAGCCCTTGTCTGTAATCTGACTAACCATAAAACCTACTTCATCAAAGTGAGCCGCCATCATAATCCGCGGACCGTTGGCGTCCCCAATATGTTCCGCAAATAAGCCACCTAGGCCATCTTGAACGTAGCCTTGCGCATAAGGTGCCGTTTCTTCTTTGAAGAGTTGGCGAACCGCACCTTCATTACCCGCAATCCCATTGACTTCACTCAAGGCACGTAACAAAGTTTCATTGATTTCCATCCTATTCCTTCTTTCTACTATATAATATGTATCGCACTCTCTATTTTAGTACTCTACCCCAGCGACTTCAAGCAGGATTGCTCGCCTAGCTAGAATCGCAGAGTAAATTCTATTTCAGTCTCGGAACGCATACCGACTTTTAAATGCCAGCCATTGCGCTCTGCTACCGCTTGGGCTAAGGACAAGCCCATACCACTTCCTCCTTGGTCACGTCGGCGCCCTTGGTCTGGCCGATAGAAACGCTCGAATAATCGCTCTGCCTGCTCTTGACTCATTTTCTGACAATGATTGGCCACATACAAGCTCTTGTCAGTTTGTCGCCAGCCAACCTCAATCTCTGTCCCTGCCAGATGATACTGAAGGGCATTTTCAAGTAGAACCTGGCTGACCTGTTGAAAAGAGGCCCTGTCGATAGCCAACAGAATGCTATCAGGCAAATCCAAGGAAACTTGCGCCTGATTCGCCTCAATCAAGCCCCCTAAATCATCCAGTGCTTGTTTTAGTAAGACAACTAAATCCAGAGACTCTGGATTTAGGGCGACTTGGGCCTTCATCATAGCGAGCTAATTGCAGCATCTGCTCCACTAAGGCATTTAAGCGCTGGATTTGCCTACGATTACTTTGGGTCCATTCATTCGTGCAACCAGTCAATTCTAAGACATCGTTATTGGTGGCCAGCACCGCTAAAGGGGTCTTAATCTCGTGACTAGCATTACTTATAAATTCCTGCTGTCGTTTAATATTGTTAATCAAAGGCCGAATGGCTCTATTAGAAAAGTATCGCAGTAGACCATAGACGATTAGCAAGGTTAAGACCAAGACACCCAGTGAAATCATGGCCAGTCGCGTCACCGCCTGAAGTTGGCGACCAGCATCTACAAAGACCCATTCCTTATCTCCTTGCGGATTCGTCCGCTGATAATAGCGCAAGGCTCCAATCCAGCCCCGGGTTTTAGAAAATCTCACGAGTGGGCTAATCATATTCGCCAAAGTTTCCTGGTCGTAATCATCCATGTGGTCTAATTGACTGGTAACTAACTCACCATTGGCATCGGTTTTAGCGTAGATATAACGAGCCGTATGAAAATTAGGTTCCTGATAGCTCTGCCAGAGTCTAGCCCAATCAAAACCTTGATTCTTCGGCAGAGGTGGTCTTTCCTGATCGCCCTGTTGCTGATTCTGGCTCTGGTCTATTAGGTGACTTGCTTCGCCATCCAAATCTTGGACCGTCTGCCAATAGTTGAGCCCATTCAAACCCAGGAGCAGGCACAAGAGCACAGCCGTAAAAGATAGCATGGCGATTCGGACAAAACGGCCTTGCATCTGCTTAATCATGCGCCACCTCCAGCTGATACCCCAGGCCTCGCGAGGCTTTAATCGTCACTTTAGATCCCAGCTGCTGTAATTTTTTGCGTAAAGACGAAACATTGACCCAGACTACATTAATCTCGGCATCAGAATCTAAGCCCCATATTCTTTCCATGATTAAATCAGTGGACAGAACCTGTTGCTGATTCATCATAAACATCTCCATCAGTTGAAACTCCCGCTTATTCAAGGCGAGTTCATCCGCTCCTACCGCTAGACTGGCCCTTTGACGATAGAGGGTTAGATCGCCGCAGCGCAAGTCGTTCTCTACCAAGTTGGCAGGGCGCCGCAACATAGTCCGAATGCGTGCCAGGAGTTCCTGCATATCAAAGGGCTTGGTTAAATAATCATCCGCACCCAAGTCAAGTCCTTGCACCTTGTCCTCAATCTGGTTTTTGGCCGTCAAAAGCAAGGTCGGCACTTGAGAACCCTCGCTACGCAAGATTTTTAGGACATCGAAGCCCGATTTCTTAGGCATCATGACGTCTAAAATTAGGCCATCATACTCCATAGATCGTGCATACAAGAGGGCTTCTTCTCCATCTGCTACATGATCCACATCATAATGATGGTGCTTGAGAATAGCCTGGATTCCCTTGGCTAAATCTAATTCATCTTCTGCTAGTAACAATCTCATCTATCTTGCCCTCCTTTGCTAGTCTCATTGTATCACATTTGCCTTGTTAGTCGCTATTTGCAAGCGTTTAGCAAGGCGCTCCCTCACAATCATGTTATAATAAGGAAGGAAATCAAGCATCCATCTATTTTTACTTACTACTTTCCAAGGAGTGTCCGCTATGTTTTTATCTGATTCAATACTCGATTCTATCCATCAACGCGCAGACCATTACGACCGAAGCAACGAATTTCCTGAGCTAGACTACCAAGCGCTCAAAGAAGCTGGTTACTACAAAGCCTTTGTGCCCAAAGAATTTGGCGGGCACGGCCTCACACTTCAAGAAATTGCCCACGAACAAACCCGCCTAGCCAAGGCGGCACCTGGTACTGCCCTAGGTATTAATATGCACCAGATCATTGTAGGCTTGGGCCGACATCTAGTAGCTCACGGACAAGCTGCAGGCCAGCAAATCCTAAAAGACGCGGCAGAAGGTCACCTCCTGGCCTTCGGCATCTCGGAACCTTCTAACGACCGCGTCCTTTTTGGTTCTATCTGCCAAGCTCAACCCCAACCAGACGGGGGCTACCATTTCTACGGAGACAAGGTTTTCCTGTCGATGATTAAGGCCTGCAGCCGTTTCGTGACCTTTGCGACCGACTCCAGCCAAGACCAAGCCCTATCCGTCTTTGCCTATGCCCACAAACAAGATAATCAATTAGAGATTCACGAAAACTGGGATACGCTCGGTATGCGTGCCACTCAATCGCACAGCGTGACGCTCAAAGGTCTGCAAGTAAGACCTGAACAAATCTTGGCCAAACTGGCTCCTGGTCCAAGTTTAGATCCCACCGTTTTCGGTATTTTCGCTTATTTCGAGATTCTACTCGCCGCTACCTATTTAGGTATTGGCCAACGAGCCCTCGAACTGGGACTAGAAACAGTCAAAAAGCGTTATTCCGTCAGCAACCAGACAACCTACGACCAAGACAAGAGCATTCGTTGGCGCTTGGCTGAAGCCGCTATCCAACTGGATGCCATCCCGCCTCAACTCAATCATTTCTGCCAGGCTTTAGATCAAGGTCACCCTTATGATTTAAGCTGGTTACCACGCCTGTCCGCCCTAAAAAACCGTTCCGTTGAAGCCTCTAAAATAGCAGTCGAAGAGGTGATTCGCGCTTGTGGAGGGCAAGCCTACTTCAGCCAAAACGAATTATCCCGTCTCTATCGCGACGTCTTGGCTGGCCTCTTCCAGCCTTCCGATCAAGAATCACTCCACGAAGCTTGGGCTAGCATGCTTTTGGGCCCTATCAAGTCATAGCACTAGACAACTTTGCATGCTTTTCAATTCTGTATTATAATACTACTAGGATTTACTATTGGAGGTAATGAAATGAAAAAAACTTTACGCATTTCCTATCTAGCTTATCATTAACTGCCCTCTTAGCAGGCCCTACAATCGCTTTGGCAGAATCTTCAAGCAGCGAGTCAAGCGCTAGTAGCCAAGAAAGTACCGCTAGCTCAGAGTCTAGCACAGATTTCAAGGCGGTAGCTGAGGCAATCAAAACTGCAACTTCCGCTAAAGAAGCCAGCGTGACTTACACAAACTCAACCCCTATTACTTTTGGCAAGGCTCCTGTTGCGGAAACCATCCATGCCTACAGCTTAATCTCCCTCAAAGATTTCACCAAGGATTTAGCGATTCCTTTTGGTGGTGACACCCAAACTGGCGCTGTTCTTGTACTGGATATCTCCCTTAAGAATGACTCAGATAAAGATACCTATATTACCGGCGGTTTTTCTGGCTCCATTGTAGGCTACGACAAAGCAGTAAGCCACAACAACAACCTACTAGATGAGACGAAAGATCTAACCAAGGCTGTTGTAGACGCCAAGCAAGTACTTAAGGCTAAATCTGAGCTTCGTGGCTTCGTGGCCCTAACAATTGGTGGCGACGCCCTCAAACAATTAAACAAAAATGGCGAGTTATCATTCGATCCCCTCATTGTATTAGCTAATCAAGGGGACAAGATTACGGATGCTATTGTACCTACAGCATCTACTATTCTGCCAACGTCTAAAGAAGGGGAAGCAAAACGTTCAGCGGCTAGCGAATTCTACCCTGACAAACTGACTGCTGAAAACTGGGGAACTAAGACCCTCATTAGCTCAAGTACTGATAAGCAAAACGTTAAATTTGAAGGCTATGATGTGACTTTGAACGGCTACCAATTGGTTGACTTCAAGCCTAATGAAGATCAAGCTAGCCGTTTCGAAAAACTTAAAGGTGGCGTAGTAGTCTTAACTGCTGAAATTACCGTTAAGAACAACGGTAAAGTTGCCTTGAACGCGCGCCAGACCGCTGGTAACTTAGTTTTCAATGACCAACTAAAATTAATGCACGAAGGCATGGTTGAAGTTGAGCCGGCCAAAGATAAGGAAATAGTAGAACCTGGCCAAGAGTATACTTACCACTTAGCATTCGTCTACAGCAAGGATGACTATGACCTCTACAAAGATCGCTCACTTACTTTGAACGTCAACCTCTATGACAAAGACTTTAAGTCCTTAACCAAATCCGGCGATATTACCTTCCAACTTAAAAATAAGCTTAAAGCTAGAAAGCCACAGGTCATCAGACCTGTGGCTTTTTATATAGGGCTCTATGCTATCCCCAAAAATTGTGTTAAACTGATAGAAAGCGTTACCTATTTTTATTTCTAGGAGGGCTTGCATGACAACCCGACGTAAACTTGTATTCGTTGACGACGAGACTTTTGTACTCCAGTCCATTGTCAATCTGATGGATTGGGCTTCTTTGGGCTACGAATTAGTAGGCACAGCCAGCAATGGCCAAGAAGCGCTAGCTATAATAGAAGAAACTTGCCCGGATGTGGTCATTACTGACATTTGCATGCCACTCATGGACGGTTTCGAATTGAGTCAAGCCATCTACGAATTTGATCCTACTATTAAGATTATCTTTATCAGTGGCCACGACAAATTCGACTATGCTCAGAATGCCATTCGCCTTAACATCCAAGAGTATCTACTAAAACCCATTACCCCTTCAGATATCCAAGCCGCTCTTGCCCGCGTCAGCCAAAACCTTGACGCGCAACGCCAGCGCGCACTTGATATGCAGGAAATGACACGGGAATACATGTCAACCATTGAGGCCTCCCGACGTAGCTTACTCATTAGTCTTGTAACCGAACCTCTGACTCTAGAAGCTACCAGTCACTGGCAACACCGCATCAATCTCTATCAATTACAAATTCCCGGGCCCTTTTACACCGTCATCAGCCTCTGCCCACGTCAATCCTCTAGCCCCATCCACGCCGTCAGCTCAGACATGCGCGATGTTCTCTTTGCTGAAGAATTGAGCTGGGTCTCCTACCGTAAGACAGTCCTAGAAGTCTGCCATAAATATTTGCCGGTCGAAGCCTTCCCTTTTGCTGGTAAATTAATCATTATTCTTAGTCATGACGAGCCTGATTTAGCCGCTACCTTGGACCTTTTACTGCAAGATATTCAGCAAACCTTCCTGAAAAATTATCGGCGCACCCTCTACCTTGGTATTAGCCAGTCTTCCTCACATTTGATGGACTTAAAGCGCCTCTACCACCAGGCCCTTCAGGCTTATGATTACTGCCAATCCGCACCGAACACCGCCCTGTGTTACTACGGCGACTTCAGTGTCGAGATGGAATCAAACCTAGACTACGATGCAACCCCTGATCAACGTCTCTTGTCTTTGATTAAGATTGCTTCCTATCCCGAATTCGAGGATTACATTGTGAGCTTGATTAACCAAAGCCAACGTCAATCTTCCACTCCTTCGGCCGACTATCTCTTTTTCCTAGAGTTAACTTCACGGGTTATTCGTATCAGTCAAAACCTAACTGGCATCCAAAATTCATCTCTAATTGAGTCCTTTATGTCTCAAATGGTGGCATCTAACCAAGCCTCAGTAGCGGATTTAATGCAGACCTTCCTGGTCCACAGCAAAAAGTTACTACTCTTAATCCAGAGTGAGCGCCAAACCCTCAAAGAATCACTAACCCAGCAAGGCTTGCGTTTAATGCAACAACATTATCAAGATCCACTCTTTACAGGCAAACGCTTGGCTCAGTTAATGCATGTCAGCCCTAACTATCTCAGTTCTCTATTCACTCGCGAGACAGGGCAATCCTTCAAGGAGCACTTGATTCAAATTCGTATGAATAAGGCTAAAGAGCTCTTACTAACTAGCTCAGCCAAGGTCCAAGAAGTAGCCTTAGCAGTTGGCTACACCGACACTCACTACTTCTCCTATAGTACTAAGCGCTACTTTGGCCTATCTCCGCGCCAAATTCGTGAGGCCGCCCAAGAAGGGAGTCCCACACTATGACTCCGGCCAAACGCCACCCCTTGCATCGCGTCATTTATTTGACTTGTTTTCTCTTGTCTACTTCTATTCTAGGCATTAGTCTCTGGGGCCATTATCAAATTGCACGCGATCTCCTGATTAAGCAGACCATGACCCTAACCGAACAACATGTGGCGCGCTCCACAGAAGCCTTAGAAACTATGATTGCCACGATGGATGTTGCCAACGAAGCAATCATCCGTCGCATCACGCTCGAAAGCCTAACGCCTCAAGCTTTGCATGATTTGTTGGATTCTAGCGTCACCCTCAATCGCGATATCCAATCCATCGCAGTATTAGATGAAGAGGGCCAGGTACTAGATTTTGCGCCTAGTCGCTTCCAGCTTAAATGAATAACCAACATCCGATTTTATCTCCAGATTGGTATCAAGAAGAGGCTCAACACGACCAGACGCTCTATTCCAAACCCCATATTCAGCATCTCTTCCAAGGAGAATTTCCTTGGGTCATCTCCAATACTATCCCTTTCACCCACCAAGGCAAACGATGCCTTCTACTCATCGACTATAAAATCAAAACCTTCCAACGCTTCTTTGAGACTGGAGGGATTGGCAAACAAGGCTACACCTACTTGGCTGATGACCAGCAAGAACTCATCTATCATCCCCACCAAGCTCTGATGACTGCGGAACTCAAACAAGAAACCATTCCAGATTTAGGAGCTGAGACTACAAAAGTCCAACTAGATAAGGACAAACACGTCGTGTTAGCCAGTCAAGTAATGGCTGGCACTCATTGGCGTGTTGTCGGCAAAACCTACCTGCAAGAAGTATTGGCTAGTGGTCTATCACGAATTCTTCAGACTTCGCTTATTCTCTTCTTAGCCTTGACCTTTTTGATTAATGTTCTGACCTACTTACTAGCTCGTTTTATTGCCCGACCTATTCGTCGCCTTGCACGCCATATGCAAGACTTTCAGGATCTTCCCACTGGTCACTATGAGACTTCTGGTTACGATGAAGCCAATGAGCTCTATCAGGCCTACCACCAACTGCTCAACCAAGTAGACCAACTCATGGAGCAAATTAAACTTGAAGAAGCCGCTTTACGAAAAAGTGAGCGAAATGTCTTAGAGGCTCAAATCCAGCCACATTTTCTCTACAATACTTTGGAATCTATCTTGTGGATGATAGAGAGTCAAAACACCCGAGATGCCTCTCATATGGTGACCGCTTTAGGTCGTTTGCTTCGCATTACTTTAAGCAAGGGCAAAGAGTATATTCCCTTGGAACGTGAATTTGAACACGTCACTAACTATCTAGAGATTCAGCAAATTCGCTATAATCAACAATTCACCTATCAACTCAAGCTTCCAGAGCAAGTTCGCTCATACCCTACTATCAAACTAATCCTACAACCTATTGTGGAAAACGCCATTATACATGGCTTAGCCAACCTCTATGAACCTGGCTTGCTAACAATTGAAGCAAGGCAGACAGAAAAAGGTATTCTAATCCAAATTAAAGACAACGGCCAAGGCATGAGTGTGGAGCGTTTGGAAGAACTACGCCGAGAGCTAAACAGCCATCTGATGTAGCGGGCATCGGCTTGCGCAATGTCCATGAGCGCTTGCAGATTTATTTTGGGCCAGAATACGGGCTAACAATTGATAGCCAAGAAGACCAAGGAACTAGCGTTAGCCTCTTGATTCCGTACCTAGACTGGGAGGACTTACCAGCATGAGAAAACTTTCCACTATATTATTAGGGCTTGTCTTGATCAGCTTAGCTAGCCTCTTAGCCCTAAGTCTTTGGCTTGGTCAACCTGCTCAGACCATTACACATCGTATCTTGTTTGCTAGTAGCAAAGCCTTGAGTCATCCCTACAATCAGCAAGTCTTGGCAGGTCTCAAAGCTTCAATCAATCCCTCGGACGACGTAGAACTTCAAACCTTGGCTTTACCAGATAATGTTGATGAACAAGCAACCCTCTTAAGCCATCAAAAACTCCTAACAGGCGATCAAGTCATACTCCACTCTGCCTACAGCCTTGAATTAACGCCTCAATTAGAAAACTGGCTTAATCAAGGGATTAAACTGACCTTAATCGATAGTCCAAAAGTCCAACTATCCCAAGCAAGTCAGCTAGGCTGGTCCCCTCAAGAGCAAGGACAGGCCCTAGCCCAAGCCTTGAATTCCATAAGCGGAACAGATGCCCCCTTCATTCTAGCCTATCAGGCAAATAATCGTGAAAGCATCGAGCGCCTAAAGGAGTTCAGGATGTCCTAGATCAGTCTGGCCAAGCCTACCAGACGCTTGCATTAGCGGGCGACAAACTCGATAATCAACAGGCTATGCTTCATGCCGTTGAAGCCTCATCTTCCAAGCCAGCTGTCGCCTTACTCGATCAAGCCTCTATACAAGAGCTGGCACGTTACTTGCATCAAAATTTAGCTATTCCTAACATCTACAGCATCGGCTATCAAGCTCAGCTATTTAGCGCTATCGAAGCAGGGGACATCAGCCGTAATCTCACGCCTAACCCTTATGCTTTGGGCTATGCAGCAGGGCAAACTGGTCAAAATCAGTCTGACAAGGCTAGTGATATAGCCACTAAGCTTACCTATCAATGGATTGAGGCGCAAGACCTCTTCAATCCCCAATTTGCCAGTTGGCTCTTCCCTTTGGAATAAAAATACTGCTCGCAGTAAGCAACAGATACAAAAGAGAGTTGGCCCTTGCCAACTCTCTTCTATTATATATAGTAACAATATATATAGTAACAAAAAAGCTGGGATACAAATCCCAGCTTTTAATATATTTCTTATTAACGTACACGCACTGCAAATTGTGGTGTGAAGTTTTGGATGTTGTTGTAGCCTAATGGCGTACCTGGTTGAGAAGCATGAATGAAGTTCCCGCCACCAGTTGCAATCGCTACGTGGTAAGTTGAACCTGCGTCACCCCAGAAGTAGAGGTCACCCGCTTGTGCTTCTGATACAGAGATACGAGTCCCTGCAGATTCTTGTGGTACTGTCCAGCTACCTACATCGATACCGTATGCTTCTTTGAAGACATATTGTACAAAGCCTGAGCAGTCAAAACCACTTGGGCTCTTACCGCCCCATACATAAGGAGTCCCTACGTATTTAGCAGCTGTTGATAATACATCGCCATAAGTTGAAGCCGCTGGTGCTTCTGCTGCTGGCTCTTCTTCAGCCGCTGCAGGAGCTGCTGGCTCTTCCTCGGCTGCTGGGGCTTCTTGAGCAGGTTGTGGTGCTGGGGTTGTTGACTCTTCTTCTTGAGTTGAAGGAGTTTCTGTAGCAGTTGATTCTTCAGCTACTGGAGTTTCAGAAGCAGGAGCTTCAGATGACTGACTTTCAGTCGCTTCGGCTTGGCTGTTTGCTTCAGCTTCTGTAGTTGGTGCAGCTGGTTTTGCTTCTTCTGCAGCTGGAGCTGGTTGCTCAGCTAATTGAGATTCACGAGTTGCTTGCTCTTGAGCCGCTTGTTCTTGGGCAGCTGCTTCTGCTTGTGCTTGTTGTTGTGCTAAAGCTTGTGCTTGAGCTTCTGCGGCAGCTTGTTCAGCCGCTGCTTGTTGTGCTGCTGCAATCTCTGCTTGACGTTGTTGGTAAGCAGCTTTTTCAGCAATCAAGGCTTCACGAGCATTTTGTGCTAATGATAAATCAGAAGTCAATTGGTTGTATACTGCTTCGTTGTTAGCTTGTTCTTCGGACAAAGCACCTTTGAGGGCTTCTAATTGAACATGCTTAGCAACGTTATCCGCCTTAGTAGTTTCTACTGCAGATTTTTTAGTTTCAACAGCTTCTTTATCAGCCTTTTGTTGGCCTAAAAGTGTTTTGTTAGCTGAAACCATCTTCTTCACTACGTCTACACGACCAACAAAGTCGCTAACAGATTTAGAAGAAGCTACAACGTTAACGTAGTTTTCAGCCCCACCTGTTGCTTGAACAGCGCGAGCTTGATCAGCTAAGAGGCTTTCGCGTTTGCCAATTGCTACTTCTAAGTCTTTGATTTCTGCTTGTAAGCTTGCAATTGCTGCGTCATTTTCTTGGATGTTACCTTGAAGGGTAGTTGCTTGCGCTTGAACTTCTTGCAACTTAGCGTAAGAGCTAGCTAATTGTGCGTAAAGCTGTGCTTGCGCAGCAGATAAGTTTTCGATTTGGCTTTCACTTTGCCCGATTAATGAATCGTAGTCTTGTGCGAAAGCAGCCACAGGTGCAGCTACGCTCCCTAATACGACGGCTGAAGTTAATAACGTTTTGAATAATCTCTTGTTCATAAGCGATTTGACTCCTTTTAGTCTCGTAATTTGTATATCACGCTTGTGTTGGACACAGGCTTTGGTTTATCTTTTTATGACATGCTTACATGATACCACAAGTTTTGGCTAAGGTGCGGTTTTTCGACGATTCGTATAGCATCTGTAACACAGCTGTAATTTTACATGAGTTTTCACTGTTTTTTGACTCTTTTTTGCCACAATAGACTGACGAATAGACCAGGTCTTCCGTATTCTACAGGTGACGAAAATAGCTTGCCAGGCCGTTTTCCGCTTTTGTCTAGACCTTTGATCCGGATTAACTTCCCCAAAAGATAGTCTTGCAGATGGTGCCATAAAGATTGTCTCCATATAAGTCACTATGTTGATTCAATATTTATACTATGCCTTGAGCCCCTAGCACCGTTTTCGACCTCTAAAAAATCATGAAGAGAACCCAACTACATAGCCCACAAACCATACTCACGCACACAAAAAAAGCAGGCCAAAGGCCTGCTTCTCACATCTTAATCTTGATAGGTAACGAGTGTGTAATTTTTCTTACCCCGGCGTACGACCACATATTTACCCCCAATAGCATCTTGAGGCGTAATGACAGCTTCCACATCAGTTACCTTAGTGCCATTCAAGGTTATCGCTCCATTCGAAATAAATTCTCTGGCTTCACGACGAGATTTAACAATACCAGTATCTACTAACCAAATAGCTAGGTTAGCTTCCTCTCTTACGGCGCTGGCTTGCGGCATATTTCTAAAACCTTGCTCAATTTCATGAACCGTGAGTGAGCCTACCTCACCCGTAAATAAAGCTTCTGTAATCCGAATGGCTTCATCCAGAGCCTCTTGCCCGTGAACAAAGCGCGTCACTTCTTCAGCCAAACGCTTGTGGGCAACCCGCAAGTGAGGCTGAGTCTCAATTTCGACAGCCAAGGCATCAATCTCTTCATGAGATAAAAAGGTAAAGTACTTAAGGAATTTAACCACATCACCATCTTGTTGATTGAGCCAGAATTGGTAGAACTCAAATGGCGTTGTTTTTTCTGGATCCAACCAAACTGCCCCACCTGCTGTTTTACCAAACTTAGTGCCATCAGATTTGAGCATAAGCGGAATGGTCAGCCCATAGACTTCAGTCTCATGGCCTTCAGTCCGACGAATAAAATCCAATCCGGCCGTAATGTTGCCCCATTGATCGGCGCCCCCAATCTGTAATTGAACATCGAATTCTTTATATAGATGGGCAAAGTCAATGGATTGCAGAATTTGGTAGCTGAACTCGGTAAAGGAAATCCCTACCTCTAGGCGAGACGCGACAACATCCTTAGCCAACATATTATTAATATTGAAATGTTTACCATAGTCACGCAAGAAATCCAAGAGCGAAATCTGGCTAAGCCAGTCGTAGTTATTTACAATTCGAAAACCACTCGCTTGAACATCCCCTTTTAGGAAGAGGCGGTTCATCTGGTCTGCTAATTTACGCGCATTTCCTTTACCACATCCATGGTTTGCAAGGTGCGCTCGCTATTACGCCCACTTGGGTCGCCAATTGAGCCCGTTCCGCCCCCAATTAGCACTACTGGTTTATGGCCAGCCAACTGGAATCGTTTAAGAATCATAAAGGGAATTAAATGTCCAATGTGCATGGAATCCCCTGTTGGGTCGACGCCACAATATAAGCCAATCGCCTTCTTATTTACTAGTTCTTCTAAGCCTTCAGCGTTAGTCTGCTGATTGATGGCACCACGCCATGTTAAATCATCTAAAATTGACATCTTCTTTCCTCCTTATGTATTTTCTATCTTCCTATTATAACGTGATTACAAGTTTGAATCAATCTAGCAATAGCGTAAATTTTCGAACCTTATGCGTAAATTATTCTATGTAAGCGTTTCGCTATTAGAGGTAGAATAGATTCAAATCCTATAAGGTGGTGACATTATGACACAAATCGCAGAGTACCTATTGGATATTGAAGATATCGTCAAGGAGTTTCCAGGGGTCAAAGCCTTGGACGGTGCGCGACTTAAAGTTCGCCCAGGTACCATTCACGCCCTCATGGGTGAGAACGGTGCTGGTAAATCAACTATGATGAAATGTCTCTTCGGTATCTATATCGAGGACTCCGGTAGTATCAAACTCAATGGCCAACCCGTACGCTTTAACAACCCAAAACAAGCGTTGGAACAAGGCGTCTCCATGGTCCATCAGGAACTAAATCAGGTTCTTAAACGTAGCGTCATGGAAAATATCTGGTTGGGCCGCTTCCCAAAAACCAAACTTGGCCTGATTGACGAGCACAAGATGTACCAAGATACCAAGGCCATCTTCCAGCAACTCAACTTGGATATTGATCCACGGACTATCATTGGCAAACTCTCCGTCTCCCAACGTCAGATGATTGAGATTGCCAAGGCAGTCAGCTACGATGCCAAGGTAATTATCCTAGACGAGCCAACTTCCTCTCTAACGGAGCAAGAAGTTCAGCACCTCTTCCGCATCATGAACCAACTCAAGGATCAAGGTTGTGGCTTGGTTTATATCTCCCATAAGATGGAAGAAATTTTAGCCATTTCGGATGAAGTAACCATTATGCGCGACGGTCAATGGATTGCGACAGAAGCAGCTAAAGACCTAACCATGGAACGCATCATTCAACTCATGGTGGGGCGGGATATCGGCCATCGCTTCCCTCCACGCAACAACCATCCTGGCCAGGTAACCTTAGAAGTGCGCAATTTGACCGCTAAATATCAACCAAGCATTCAAGACGTATCCTTAACTGTTCATGAAGGCGAAGTCCTGGGGATTGCCGGTTTAGTGGGGTCTCGTCGGACTGAACTAATTGAATGTATCTTCGGGATTGCAACCCTAGCCAGTGGCGAAATCTACAAGAATGGTAAATTAATTCATAATAACAATTCCCGCGACGCTATAAAAAATGGCTTTGCCTTAGTGACAGAAGAACGCCGGGCAACTGGGATTTTCCCAATCGCGGACATTCGTTTTAACACGGTTATCTCTAACATGCGTCACTATCGCGGTAAGTTAGGTCTGATTCGCAATGCTTCCATGGGTAGCGATACCCAACGCATGATTGATGCCATGGCCATCAAGACCCCAAGTCAACGAACACAAATCCGCTCCTTATCAGGTGGTAACCAGCAGAAGGTAATTATTGGCCGTTGGCTACTAACCGATGCGGATATCTATCTCTTCGACGAGCCAACGCGGGGGATTGACGTCGGGGCCAAGTACGAAATCTACCAAATCATTTTAGACTTGGCTAAGAAGGGCAAGACCGTTATCGTTGTCTCCAGTGAAATGACCGAGTTGCTCGGTATCACTGACCGCATTGCAGTCATGTCTAATGGTCGCTTGGCTGGCGTCGAAAAGACCGAATCACTCACCCAAGAAGAAATTCTTCGCTTGAGTGCACTCTATCTCTAAGGAGGATGTCTCTATGGAACTAAGTAAAAAACTACGATTTACCAATAAAACACCGCGCGAGCTATTATTAGACTTTTCTCTTTATATTGTGCTTGCTGCCTTAATCGCCATCATTATTTCGATGGATACTTCTTTCGTTTCACCAAAAAACTTCATTAACATCTTGGCTCAAGCCTCCACGCGGATTATTATGGCCTGCGGGGCTGCTGGCCTTATCATCTTAGGCGGGACAGACTTGTCTGCCGGCCGCGTCTTGGGTTTAACTTCCCTGATCGCTGCCTCCCTCCTTCAATCAACCACCTACGCTTCGCGTATGTATCCCGATTTACCTCAATTGCCACTCTGGTTGCCACTCATCATCGTTATTGTAGTCGGCGGGATCTTCGGTTTGATTAACGGTTTTGGGGTAGCCGTTCTTAAAGTCCACGCCTTCATTATTACCTTAGGGACTCAATTAGTAGCTTACGGGATTGCCTTGATTTATCAACAACAACAAGCAGGGGGCGCCCAACCGATTGCTAACTTTGACGACCGCTACCGTAATTTAGTTAACGGCACCATCAACTTTACCAAAGATATTCAAATCCCTTATGTAGTCTTCTACGCTATTGTCGTCTGCGTCATTATGTGGATTATTTGGAATAAGACCCAACTTGGTAAGAACATGTATGCCATTGGAGGCAACATCGAAGCGGCCGAAGTTTCCGGGGTTAATATCGTCAAAAATATCCTCATCATTTTCCTGATTTCAGGGATTCTCTATGGCTTAGCTGGTTATCTGGAAGCTGCACGGGTAGGGTCTACAACTTCTAACACTGGTCTTAACTACGACCTCGATGCCATCTCTGCTTCTGTTATCGGGGGTGTCTCCTTCTCTGGTGGGATTGGGACTATTCCTGGGGTTATTATCGGGGCCATCATTCTCCAATTCATCAACTATGGCTTGGCTTATGTAGGTGTTAACCCTAACTACCAATACATCATCAAGGGCTTGATCATTATCCTAGCGGTAGCAATCGACGTCCGTAAATACATCAAGCGCAAATAAGACCGTAAATTTTCTAACCTGGAGTGTAAAAAAATCAATGTAATCGTTTTACATGCCGTGTTATACTCAATTCAACAAAATAAAATCCTTAAAGGAGTCGATCTTTATGAAAAAAGTCATTACATGGTGCGCCATCTTCTGCCTATTCTGCTTAGCGCTAGTTCCTAGTCTCAGCCCTAAAGTTCAAGCCGAAGATAAGAACATCAAAATTGGGGTTGCTTTCTACAAATACGATGACGCTTATATGTCTTCCGTACGTGTAGCACTTGAAAAAATCGCCAAAGAGCATTCCAACGTTGAACTCATTGTCAATGACTCTCAAAACGACCAAGCTAAACAAAACGACCAAATCGATGTCATGATTCAAAAGGGAGTGGATGTCCTCTTGATTAACGTGGTGGACACCGGGGCAGCAGAAGCAGTCGTTCAAAAAGCTAAAGACGCGAATATTCCGCTCGTGCTCTTCAACCGTGAACCAGCGACTGACGTTGTTAAAGCGTACGACAAAGCTCGTTTCGTTGGGACAACCGCTAAAGAAGCTGGGATTATCCAAGGTAAGATGATTGCGGAACTCTGGAAATCCGACAAGAAATATGACCGCAATGGTAACGGCAAATTAGACTACGTTATGTTAATCGGGGACCCAGAAAACCCAGAAGCAATCGCTCGTACAAAATATGCAGTTGATACTTTAACCGAAGCTAAGATTGAAGTGAACAAATTAGGTGACCAAGTTGCTAACTGGGATCCAGACAAAGCAAACTGCGACTGACGCTTGGTTAGCTAAAGACGCCGACAACATCGACGTCATCATCTCTAACAACGACTCAATGGCTTCTGGTGCTATTGCTGCCCTCCAAGGCGCTGGTTTTAACACTGATGCTAAAGCTGACAAGAAGATTCCTGTATTTGGGGTAGATGCGACTGAAGAAGCAGTAGACCTCATTGCACGTGGCATTATGACTGGTACTGTCAAACAAGATGCTGAAGGGATGGCAAAAGCTGTCTTCGCACTCTCTTACAATGCAGGTCAAGGCAAAGACTTCTTAGATGGCACTGAATACAAGTACGACGACACTCAAGTTGCTGTACGTATTCCTTACCAAGCCTTCAACGGCCAATAGGCTATTATCGAAGGGTATCTCCTTTAGGCAAGTTCCTCTGGAGCTTGCCTTGCTTTATCCATACTAGGAGGAACATGATGACCACCCAAGAATCCACCGAAAACAAACCTGAGGTAAGCAAAACTTCACCTAGACGCACCAATCTTTATGAGGGCATTCATCTATCTGAGCGCACCCTCAACATCATCATCGGCATGATTATCGGGTTGTTGGCTCTAACCCTCTACTTCGCCTTACCGCGTTAAGGCAGACAAAAAATAGGCTGAGACTTTTGTCTCAGCCTATTTTTTTATCTACGTACAAGGACTAAGCTTCCACTACAGGCTCTTGGCTAGCCTTGCGCGCTAATTCTTTAGCTTCACGTTCTTCCACCTGATCTACAAAATCACGTAGAAGTTGCTTCACAACAGTTGGGTCTTCAGTCTCATTGACTGCCACCTTAACCTTAGAAGAACGCGGAATACCTTTAAGATAGTAATGGGCTTGGGTCCGAAATTCTCGCGTAGCAGTCCGGTCACCCTTGAGGTCTACCAAGCGTTCTAGATGATCGATGGCCGTGTCGATTTTCTGTCTCGCTGTCATAGCCGGCAAGAGTTCACCCGTCTCAACATAGTGGACCATCTGCTGAATAATCCATGGATTACCCAAGGCAGCACGTCCCACCATAACACCATCTACGCCTGTCGTATCAAGCAAATGTTTGAGTTCTTCAGGCGTTCTAACATCCCCATTTCCAACAAAAGGAATGGTTTTGAGTTCTTTCTTAACTTGCGCCAAAATATCCCAGTTAGCCTTGCCTTCATACATCTGTACCCGGGTCCGACCGTGCATGGCCACCATGGAAGCACCTGCACGTTCAGCTGCTAAGGCATTTTCAATGGCGTAAAGATGTTCATCATCCCAACCCGTGCGCATTTTTACTGTAACTGGCTTTTGAACGGCATCCACTACTGCTGCCACCATTTCATAAACCTTGTTAGGGTCTAAGAGCCAACGCGCCCCTGCTTCTGCCTTAATGACCTTATTAACAGGACACCCCATATTTATATCAATAATGGCACACTCAGTATTTTCAGCAACATATTTAGCCGCCTCTACCAAAGTTTCTTTGTTACCTCCCATAATTTGAATGCTGAGAGGATACTCATTTGGTTCAATGTGTAGCATGCTCAGGGTCTTGTCATTACGGAACTGAATCCCCTTGTCACTAATCATCTCGCAAACAACTAGTCCTGCACCAAATTGTTTCACTATGGTCCGAAAAGCTGCATTCGATACGCCCGCCATGGGCGCGACCACGACTGGATTTGGAATCTCAATCTCTCTAATCTTGAACAAATTATACCTCCTCTGTTTCTGCTTGCTGACCTGCAGCTTCACCTGCTGCAATGATGGCTTCTAAATCTTGAGCGCTATAGTCATAGTGGTTCTCACAATAATGGCAAACCACTTCCGCCCCACCATCTTCGTCAATCATGGCTTGGATTTCCTTACGGCCTAAGGATTGAATACCGTGTCCATAGGCTTCCTTAGAACAACCACAATGGAAAGAAACATCCTTCTTAGACAGGACTTCAGAATTTCCTGGTCCTACTAAGAGATCTAAGAGGGCCTCTAAGCTTGGTTGTGACTCCAAAAGATCGGAGAAACGGCCTAAATCCGCAATGCGTTTTTCAATAAAGTCAATGGTTTCGTCAGTAGCACCCGGCATCACTTGAATCATAAAACCACCAGATTTAGCCACAGACTCATCAGGATTAACCAAAACAGAGAGTCCGATACAAGAAGCTGTTTGTTCAGACACAGCCATATAGTAGGTGAAATCTTCTGCCAACTCCCCACTTACCAATGGCACTTGACCAGAGAAGAGTTCCTTATTACCTAAGAGTTTACGTACAGCCATATTGCCGGGCATACCCACTGCCCCAGCAACATCTAACTTGCCAATGGCATTGAGTTCTAAGGCTACCTGCGGATTAGACACAAAGCCACGTACATGGCCGTAAGCATCCCCTTCCGCAATAATACGGCCCACTGGTCCCGTTCCGAGGATTTCTACCCGTAAGCGCTCGTCGCCCTTAGAATTAGACGCTAATAAAAGGGTCCCCACCAGGGTCCGCCCTAAGACAGCTGTTGCGGTATGCCAAGTTTTGTGCCGATTGACTGCTTCTTGGACAACACCAGTAGCATCCAAAACCAAAACCCGTAATTGGCCATCGAACGCCAAGGCTGTTAATAATTGATCTGACATGATTGCTTCCTCCATCTCCCAATGGGAGTCATTATATTCCGTTTCTAAGTATAGCAGACCCCACCAGTTTAGCAAGTCTTTGGCCTAGTGCTAATAGGCAAAAAAATCAGACCCATGAGGTCTGATTTCCTTATTAGGCTTGATGATGTTCAGATGACACTTGATCATCTGCAATGATACGGTCGCCAGCTTCCAGCGCTTCTTCTACACGTGAAGGAGTCGCTTTTTGATCTTGACTTTCGGCCGAAGTAGGAGTGTCTGTTTCTGCAGACTTTGCTACTTGCTCAGGCATCTTCCCAGTCTTGAAGAGAGACTCGATTTGCGCTGCTTCTAAGGTCTCCACTTCAAGCAGTTTCTCTGCAATCAAGTTGAGTTGCTCACGGTGCTCATTGATAATGCGGTGTGCCTCTTCATGAGCTTGGTTCAATAATTGACGCACTTCATTGTCAATCTCATAAGCTACCTGATCAGAGTAAGCAGGTTTCTGGCCATAGTCACGACCAACGAAGACGGTATGGTTGCCTTCGTATTGCACCGGCCCTAAGCGGTCTGACATCCCATATTCAGTGACCATACTACGCGCAATCTTGGTCGCTTGTTGGAAGTCATTGCTAGCCCCAGTGGATTGAGTGTTGAAGACAATCTCTTCGGCAGCACGACCACCCAGAAGCCCTACCATTTGATCATAGAGTTCCTTACGGGTCACAATATAAGCATCTTCACGAGGTAACATGACCGCATAACCACCTGCGCGTCCGCGTGGCACGATGGTCACCTTATGAACAACACGTGCGTCACTTAAGACCATGCCAATGATGGTATGCCCCGCCTCGTGGTAAGCCACGGTACGGCGTTGTTGTTCAGAAATCACACGATCCTTCTTAGCTGGCCCCGCAATCACCCGGTCATGGGCTTCTGCGATGTCCGCTTGGGTAATGGCTTTATGGTCAAAACGTGCTGCTACTAAAGCTGCTTCATTCAGTAAGTTTTCCAACTCAGCCCCTGAGAAACCAGGCGTTTGTTGTGCTACAACCTTAAGGTCAACTTCTGTTTCTAATTTCTTGTTACGGGCATGGACTTGAAGAATCTGTTCCCGACCCTTAACATCTGGGTTACCCACTAGAATTTGACGGTCAAAACGACCTGGACGCAAGAGGGCTGGGTCGAGGACATCCGAACGGTTAGTCGCCGCAATGACGATGACCCCTTCATTCCCTTCAAAACCATCCATCTCAACCAGTAATTGGTTCAGAGTTTGTTCACGTTCATCGTGTCCGCCCCCGAGACCTGCGCCCCGTTGACGACCTACGGCATCAATTTCATCGATGAAGATAATAGCTGGGGCATTCTTCTTGGCATTCTCGAAGAGATCCCGTACCCGGCTAGCCCCGACCCCGACGAACATCTCGACGAATTCAGAACCTGACATGGTGAAGAAGGGAACCCCCGCTTCGCCGGCCACTGCCTTGGCTAAGAGGGTTTTACCCGTCCCTGGAGGGCCCTCCAGTAAGACACCAGCTGGGATACGTGCCCCCAGCTTAGTGAAACGTTTAGGGTCCTTAAGGAATTCCACCACTTCTACCAGTTCTTGTTTCTCTTCTTCAGCACCCGCTACATCACTGAAGCGGACTTTGACTTTCTGCTTGGAAATATCCTTGGAGCGTGACTTACCAAAGTTCATGGCCCCTCGCATACCGCCTCCGCCAGCGCCACTCTGGAACATGTTATAGAGGAAGAAGCCCATCATGACCATCAGGAGCACCATCGGTAAGATATTGGCCCACAATACCATATTGGATTCGGCCAAGGTCTTCATCTTGACCCCTTGTTGGGTCGCTGTTTCCGTCAATAACTTAAGCGTGCTATCGTTACCTAGCACACGGCTGGTAAATTGAGTGGCAGTCTCACTTCCGCCTTGGAAGAGAGCCACAAAGTTAGTTTGTTCAGAGCGTGTTGTCCCGGTCTTGTATTTACCTTTAACATTATAAACACCGGAACCAATCTGGACATCCATCTCGGCAATCTTGCCGTCAGCAATCTCTGTCATCAACTCACTCTGGGTGAGTTCCTTGACTTGGCCACCCCCTAGTGCCCCTGACAGGGCATGGAAGAGCATAAAGAGCATGGCTAATGCCATCATAGATGTCAGAATGTTCCGCGTCGAATTACGATTTGGGTTTTGCATAGATGCTGTTCGACTCCTTTGTCTTGATCATTCTGTTCATTCTTGTATTTTATCATATTTTACCATAGGGTCCTAATGGAAGGCCCCTGTAAGGCTGGGCTTTACCAATATTTAAGGTTTGTTTTCGCCAAAAGACCCTAGATCACAGTCTAGGGTCTGGCACATGGCCTATTTGCTTTCGTAGACGGCAGGTGATAAGACACCGATATAAGGAAGGTTGCGGTACTCTTGTTTATAGTCCAAGCCATATCCCACTACGAATTCATTGGGGATATCTAAGCCCACATAATCTGCTTCCATATTGTTGACACGGCGCTCTTTCTTATCTAACAAGGTACATACCTTAACAGAGTTAGCCTTACGATAGTGGAGCAGGTCCACAATGTACTTGAGAGTTTGGCCGGTATCGATGATATCTTCCACAATCAGAATATCCTTACCTTCGACACGAGTGTCTAAGTCTTTGACAATCTTAACTTCACCTGATGACTGGAAGGCATCGCCATAACTCGATACGTCCATGAAATCAATGGTCAAGTAGCAATCCATAGCACGAATAATGTCAGCCATAAAAATTGCTGCTCCTCGTAAAATCCCAACGACCACTACTTCTTTATCTTTATAGTCTTCCGTTAAGGTCTTGCCTAGACGGGCCACTGCTTCTGCAATTTCTTCTTGGGTTACTAGTACTTTTAAAATGTCTTTCTCTAACACTGTGCTTTCTCTCCTTTTTATCTAGTGCCTTACTGCCGTGTCTTCCGATAAAGGAATATATGAGTTATTTTATCAGTTTGTGGCCCGCGAGACAATGGGGAATTGCTAACTGGCCCCAACCATACAATTTCGCCTTTTTCATCTACAAGCACTTTGATTTGATTTCGCTCATCACTTGGCAACTTAAGGTCCATGAGGATTCGGCCAACTTTCTTATGGTAGGCTTGCCCTAATTCGTCGCTTATTGCAACTTGGTCACCGTCTTGTCTCTGTCTTAGCTGGAAATTGAGTGGCGCCGTCTCCTGGGCCTGACTTAAGTGTAGGCCGGCCCAACCTTCAGCCGCTTCACGCATTTCCGGTGACACTTGATGGGCTGCAAAAATCCCCGCTTCTGCGCCACCATCTAGGGCATACCAGTGGTTGAGTCGACTTAAGATTAAGCGTTGACCAAATAAGCTTTGGGCCCCGCCTCTTCTGGTAGGATTTGGACGTAATCATAGCGTTTGACTGCTACCCAACCATGTCCTAGCTGCAAACGTTGATTAGGATCCCGGCGGTTACGCATCATCTGCTGCAATTGACCAACTAGGTCGCGGTTATAGGCAGGCACGTCTTCTATTAGGCGTTCTTCAAAGAAAATCCGCAGGTACATATTAAATTTTGCCTCAGGTAAGGCTAGAAAAGCCGGAATGTAAAGTAACCAATAGTGATTGGTTGAATACATTAGGAGCTGGGGCTCCAAATCCAGATAATCCGCATACTGAACAGTGTAGGAATCTTGAATTTGCTGCTGAATGGTCAGGAGATTCTGTAATAATTGAGGATTCTCCTGCATTAGTTGAGGAATATAAGTATGGCGGAATCGATTGCGCACGAAGTGATCCATGTAATTTGATGCGTCTTCAAAATACGTGACGTTGAACTTCTCGGCATAGGCCTCTAGTTCCGCCTTGGTCACCCCAATAAAAGGTCTTATGATGGTAGGCATCACCGTATGGCCACTAGGATCGCTCATCAGGCGCTGATAACAGCCCCGAATACCTTGCAAGCCACGAATGGAGGTGCCACGTGTCATCCGCATTAGGAAGGTCTCAGCCACATCATTAAGATGATGGGCGGTCATCAAAACATCCGCTTCAGTTGTCCGAATCACTTCTGCGAAAAACTGATAACGGGCGTCGCGCGCCTGAGCTTCCACATTAGTGGCAGCCGGTTCGCCCCACTCTGTCGCAAAATAAATACAGCCATACTCTGCCACAATTTCCTTAATAGCGACGGCCTCATTGTCTGATTCTGGTCGCAACTTGTGATTGAAATGGGCGACGACCAACTGCAGGTGATTATATTGACGTAACTGATTCAATTCATTCATCAATCTGAGCATGACCATAGAATCAACCCCGCCGGATACGGCCAGCACCACTGTCTTGGCCTCTAGCCAAGCTGGCCATGACTCCAACTGAGCCTTAACTTCCCGCATTAATTTTTCCATCTAGATTCTCCTTTAGATACAAAAAGCAGCCTAAAAGGCTGCTCTTATATCCTGTATTAGCGCACGACAAGAAACAATCGCACGTAAGCAAGACATCCCTAGCTACGTCGGCCACCACGGCCGCCGCGTTTGCCTTCGGTGTTACGTCTTAATGAGGACAGACGATCTTCACTGTCCTTTAGGAAGTTACTCATTAATTGGTCAAAATCATCCAACTTACGGCTATTATTATTTCCCGCATTGTTGAAGTTAGGCGATTCCCACCCTCTTCTTGACGACTCTTGAAGCGTGGGGCACGTTGGCCATGTGGTGCAGCACCTTCTTGGCGTTCACGTTTAGGCCGAGCGGGTGCCTCTGCAGGTCGATCACTGGCTTGACGAATTGACAGGCTAATTTTACCGTCGTCAGCGATAGACAGAACCTTCACTGCGACTTCTTGGCCGACTGTTAAGACGGAACTAATCTCCTTAACATAGCCGTCTGAAACCTCACTAATGTGAACTAAACCTGTTTTATTATCTGGCAAGCTAATAAAAGCCCCAAAGTGTGTGATCCCTGTGACTTTCCCTGTGATTTTTTGCCCTACTTCGATTGACATACGATGTCTTATCCTCCCTTAAGTTCTTTCATCCTTATATTCTATTCAGTAACTCTCATCCCTTAAGGATGCTTGGTGTCTTCCTGATGCGAAGATCCTAACTCGAAAATAATCTCACCTGGCTTGGTGTAGTAATAATCACGTCGTGCCACATCCTCTAGATAGGCAGGATCCTTCATTTGTTGAGTTGCTTGGAAAACTTCACGATTCTCTTCAACGGCTTGTTCCTGGCCCGCCTTTACCTCTTGATAGGCTTGCTCGGCTGCCACTTGGTCCTGATAAGCCCGCCATAATGGAATCCCTGCAAAAGCAAGAGCTCCAATCAGAATGACATGAAAAATCAGGCGTCGTCCGTGAGAGTGCGGTTGCTTTGTCTGACGGGGTGAGGAAGTCTGAACAGATTCCTGTGGATCTAATTTATAATTCATACTTTTCACCTCCATGATAAACCTAGTTTGAGTATATCAATATTCGCGCCTAATTTCCATTCAAACTTGTCGTTTTTCCAAGTTTTTTTGCGAGCTTGGCTTGAGGTAGCATAGCTGAGGCCCTAGCCAATCCCTATTTTAAGCTAGAAACTCATCTACTGGACGAACTTCATTATTAAGACGTTCTTCGCCCAAAATTTCGTAGAGGTTGCTTGCCTCTTCTTTCTTGGTGTTTTCTTTAAGTTCTGTCACACGCACGGTTAAAAGCCGGTTACCAAAACGAATCACCAACTCATCACCCACCTTAACAGCAGAACTAGATTTAGCTACTTGGCCATTCAAGGTAACACGCCCTTGATCCGCCACTTCTTTGGCAATGGTCCGCCGCTTAATCAAACGGGAAACCTTTAAATATTTATCTAATCTCATCTTATCTCTCCTTATTTTTGCTAGTGTCTTCTGCTAAGAGGCTAGCAACTTGACGTGCTAATTGCTTAAGGGCTCCCAACCAAACATAGGATGGCTGCTCTAGGATATCCAAGCTAATCACCTGCCGCGATCCTTCTTGGGATACGGTGGATTTCTGGGAAATGCCAGCCAAGGCTTCAAAAAGTTTGGCCCCTCGTAATTGATCTGAGGCCATCTGGTTGAAGCTGACCTTGACATGACGTGGGGTTTGCTGGATTTTGACAATGCCAGCTTCGAGCCCATAATGTTTAATCAAGGCAATTTCCAATAAATCTGCCACCTCATCTGGGAATTCACCATAGCGGTCAATCAGCTGATCTTGCAGATTACGATAGGCTTCTTCAGAATCAATCTGTTGAATTTGCTTATAGACCGAAATCTTTTGCCGTTCATCGGCGATATAGCTGGCTGGAATATAGGCGTCGATTAGCAGATGCCATTCAATCTGGTTGCTAGCCTGACTTGGTGTTTGCCCAATTTTCTTACCCCGCTTAATATCAACAGCTTCTTTAAGCATTTGGGAATAGAGGTCAAAACCGACAGAATCAATAAAGCCGGATTGTTGTTTACCCAGCAGATTCCCTGCGCCACGAATAGATAGGTCGCGCATGGCAATCTTAAAGCCTGATCCCAACTCGGTAAATTCGCGGACAGCCTGCAATCTTTTCTCACTGACCTCACTGAGTGACTTAAATGGCTCATACATCAAATAAGCATAGGCCACTCGATTGGTGCGCCCTACCCGCCCACGTAATTGGTAAAGCGTGGATAAACCCATATGGTCCGCATCTTCAACAAAAAGGGTATTAACATTAGGAATATCAACCCCTGTCTCAATTATGGTGGTAGTCACCAGGACATCGTAAGCCCCTTGGATAAAGTCCACTAGCACCGTCTCCAATTCCACCTCCGACATCTGACCGTGAGCATAAGCTACCCTAGCCTCTGGTACCAAAGCCTGGATTTCCATGGCCCGACGCTCAATAGTCGCCACTCGATTATAGAGATAGAAGACCTGACCTTCGCGTGCTAGCTCACGTTCAATACCTGACTTAATCGCTCCATCATTGCGCTCCATGACATAGGTCTGGACGGGGAAACGGTTATTGGGTGGTGTCTCAATCAAGGACAAGTCGCGAACACCTATCATCGACATATGCAAGGTGCGAGGAATTGGCGTCGCCGTCAAGGTTAAGACATCAACCTGTGACTTGAGTTGTTTGAGCCGTTCCTTGTGCTTGACCCCAAAACGTTGCTCCTCATCGACAATCAACAGGCCTAAATCCTGAAACTGGACATCTTTAGAGACCAAGCGATGAGTCCCGACCACAATATTCACGGCCCCCGTTAGTAAGTCATCAATGGTCTGGTCTTGTTGCTTTTTAGATACAAAGCGACTCATCAGCCGAATTTCAAAAGGATAATCAGCAAAACGCTGAACCAAAGAATTATAGTGTTGCTGAGCTAAAATCGTAGTAGGAACTAGGAAGGCCACTTGCTTGCCGTCCATGACCGCCTTGAAAATGGCCCGCATGGCTACTTCTGTCTTGCCGTAACCTACGTCACCGACTAGCAGGCGGTCCATTGGCTTGCTTTTTTCCATATCTGCCTTAATCTCTATTGCGGACCGGAGTTGGTCCTCTGTTTCTACATAAGCAAAAGCCGACTCGAACTCACTCTGCTCTGGTGTATCAGGCCCAAAAGCATACCCAACTTCTTGTTCTCGCTTAGCGTAGAGGGCGATTAATTCATCGGCAATGTCTTCAATTTTAGCTGCTACCTTGCGCTTAGTCTTAGCCCACTCAGTGCCCCCTAGCTTGTTAAGCTTAGGTGTCTTGGCTTCTGAGGCGACGTACTTTGTAGCAGATGAATTTGGTCGACCGGAATCAGAATGCGTGAGTCATCTTGATACACAACCGACAAGAGATCCTTATGAATGCCATTCATTTCGATGGTGTCCATACCACGGAATTGCCCTATCCCATGGTGAACGTGGACTACATAGTCACCGACTTCTAATTCTGAGTAACTCTTAATCCGTTCAGCATTAGTTAGCTTAGTACGCGATTGACGAGCCTGACGTTTTTTCAATTTATTGAAGAGTTCTTTTTCAGTTACCACTACCCACTTCAAGACCGGCAGCTCAAAACCATTTGACAGGGCGCCCACTCCGATATTAATAACTTTAGCTTGGGCTTGGTCTTCTGTCACTACGCTAGGGCCGATTTGAAATTCCTCGAAAAGCGCTTCAACCTTCCGCGCTTGTTCTAAACTCCCTACAGCTACTTGAATGGTATAGCCTTGTTTCAGCCAGTGATCCATCTCCGTTTTGACGAGAGGCATTTGGTTAAAGAAAGGGTTGAGGGTGCGATACTGGAAGGAATGCACTGCTCCTAAAGACTGATGTCCCAACCCTCGATGCATGACCGACAGATAGAGCAAGGCACCTGAGTAAGCTCGCACACAGGATTGAAAATCTGCTTTAACAGCCAATCCAGGTATCAGCAGACCTTTCTGAGTTTCCTGCTCAATCCAAAACTGATCTTCCTCAACCAGATGAAGGGCCTGTTGCTGTAGCTTATCAAATTCTGATAGAACTAAAAGTCCTTGCTCTCCTAAATAATCAAGGATCGTCACCACTTGGTCATCCTGAGCCAAGCTCAAATAAGCATGCGGATACTTGAGAGGCTCGCCATGGCGCAACTGATCCAACTGATTGCTGAGACCCGCTTCCATGGCCTCTCTTAATTCTTGATCCTTCACTTTCTTCAGGGCGCGCGCCTTCATATCCTCTAAACGTGGCAAGAGAGCTTGTTGTGCTTCTAGGCCAAATAAGACATCTTGAGCTGGCAGGATTTGGACAGAGTCTAGATTTTCAATCGAGGACTGGGTCTCAGCATTAAAGGCCCGAATAGAATCCAGCTCGGTATCAAAGAAATCCAAACGAATCGGATATTCGGCGGATACTGGGAAGAAGTCAATGATACTCCCGCGTACGCTAAACTCACCCGGTTGTTCTACCAAGCTAGCCCGATGATAACCCCAAGCGGTCAAGACACTTTCTAGCTGGCGTCGTTCCCAGTTATCTCCAAGTTCAAGAGTATGTTGAGCTTGACGCCATTGATTAGGTTGAGTCAATTGTTTTCGTAAACCGGCTACATTAGTAACTACAATACAGGGCTCGCCGTGAGCCAGTCGGTTAAGGATCTGAATCCGGTCCCGCATCTGATCTTCCGAAGCAAAGGCAAATTCAATGGCCAGAGCCTCCTCCACCACAAAGGCCTGCACGGACACCTGGGGCAGAAGCTGTGTTAAATCATCTACTAACTGTCCCAACTTGCTAGCAATGGGCTCCACAATTAAGAGTGGCCGAGGGCGAGCTTGGAAAAGCTGAGCCAGCATGACGGCACGAGCACTATCATCAATTCCAGTTACCAACTGGGGTAAGCTACCCGACCCTGCCTGATTAATGGCCTTTATTGCCGACTGAAAAGCATCTTGCGCAAATTCCATGTTTTTCCTACTTTCTCTCTAGTAAAACTGGCTCAGAGATTTGAGTCAGCTAACGCCACAAGAGGCTGCAACGTCTACCCACCCCTGGGAGAGTCGCAACCTATCTTAAGGCTTATGGTATCTTTAGTTATATTGGTTCATTAATTGGACGAAAGTCTCGCCCTTGGCCCAGGCCGTTAACAAGTCGGTTGTCTGGTCAATTTTCTGTTCTATTAAAGCGCGGTCATCTGTATCGAAACGTTGTAGAACATGGTCCACAACCTTGCGTCCATATTGAGGTCGGCCAATGCCAATCTTGACCCGCTTAAAATCTTGGGTCCCTAGCATTTCGATAATGCTCTTGACCCCATTGTGGCCACCCGCACTACCTGACTGGCGTAGACGCAACTTGCCAGGATCCAAATCCAAGTCATCATAAACCACCACAAGCTCGTCAGGGCTAATATTATAATAGGACATAAGAGGCAAGACAGCTTCACCCGATAGGTTCATAAAGGTATAGGGTTTGACCAAGAGCACCTTTTCGTCTCCCACTCGCCAAATAGTATAATCGGCACGAAATTTTTGGTCGGTCAATTTCAAACCTTCTTGACGCGCCAAAGCATCAATGACATCAAAACCCACATTATGGCGCGTCCCCTGATACTTATCACCAGGGTTCCCTAATCCAACGATTAACTTCATCCTGCTCCCTCCTCTGCATTTTCTATTATAACACATGTTTGGAGCATGTCACTAACAGAAAGATTCACGAGGCGAGCTGTATTATTCACCACAATAAACTGTACTACTCAAAAAATTTCCTCTTCACATTTTTGAAAAGAGTGGTATAATATAGCCAAGTGATAGAAAGGAGATATTCACTATGAAACAACCAAAGAACAAGATTATTTTAGTCGGTGATGGCGCAGTCGGATCTAGCTTTGCTTTCTCTCTCGTTAACCAAAACATCGGCCGTGAACTCGGCATCATTGATATTAACAAGGACAAGACAGTCGGGGACGCTTTAGACCTCTCTCACGCCTTAGCCTTCACTTCACCTAAGAAGATTTACTCTGCTGAATACAGCGACTGCGGTGATGCAGATATCGTCGTATTAACAGCTGGTGCAGCACAAAAACCAGGCGAAACTCGCTTGGATCTCGTTCACAAACTTAAGCATCTACAAATCAGTTATTAAACAAATCGTAGACTCTGGTTTTAACGGTATTTTCTTGGTTGCTGCCAACCCAGTGGATATCTTAACTTATGCAACCTGGAAGTTCTCCGGTTTCCCTAAAGAGCGTGTTATCGGTTCTGGGACTACCTTAGACACCGCTCGTTTCCGTCAAGAAATCGCACAACTTATCGGTGTTGATGCGCGTAACGTCCACGGTTATATCTTAGGTGAACACGGGGATACTGAATTCCCTGTTTGGTCTCACGCTAACGTGGGTGGCTTGACTATCTATGAATGGGTCAAAAACCACCCAGACACTGATGAACAAGCCTTAGTTGAAATGTTCTTCAAAGTTCGTGACGCAGCTTACGAAATCATCTCTAAAAAAGGCGCAACCTATTACGGGATTGCGGTTACCTTGGCTCGTATCTGTCGTGCTATCTTAGACGATGAAAAGGCAATCTTCCCTCTCTCTGTCTACTTAGACGGTGAGTATGGTCAATCAGACCTCTACATCGGGGCTCCAGCTATCTTGGGTCGCGAAGGGGTTGTTTCTGTCATTGAAATCCCACTTAACGACTCTGAGTTGGACAAGATGAATGCTTCTGCAAGCACCCTCAAAGCAGTGACTGCCGATGGTTTTGCTCGCTTAGAAGAAAACTAATCTCCCTATCAAATTCATTATCCGCACCTGGCTCCTTGCCAGGTGCTTTTTTAGGCTTAATGAAGCCATAAAAAAAAGCCAAAACCGCAGTCTTGGCTTTTTGAGCTTATTTTTTGTTTTGGTTACGTAAGGTTAAGCTTAAGAGGAAGGCCCCTAAGAAGCTGGCACCAACCCAAATCGCTAAATAGAGCAATGGATTCGTTACACCACCCGCTAACATAGCGAAGACCCCGCCGTGTGGCACCTTGCTGACGATACCAAAGAGCATGCTTAAGGCACCCGCTACACCGGCAGAAACTGCCAATGGTGGAATAACCTTCAATGGGTTGGCTGCAGCAAATGGAATAGCCCCTTCCGTGATGAAGGCTGCACCCATGACATAGTTAACTAGAGCTGAGTTACGTTCTTCTTCTGGCCAGAGGTTTTTGTTGAGGGTTGCTGCCAAGGCAATCGCCAACGGTGGCACCATCCCACCAACCATAACGGCTGCCATAACGTTTGAACCTGCGCCTGCTGATTGTGTCACTAAGGCAGTCCCTGTAACGTAAGCGGCCTTGTTAATTGGACCACCCATATCAATTGACATCATGGCACCGACTAAGAAACCTAAGACTAAGGCTGAACCTGTGCTCATACCGTTGAGGAAGTCTTGCAATCCTTGCATAACAGCCCCCATTGGGCCGTTCACAACGAAGAGCATGAGGAAGGACATAATCAGGACCCCAAAAACTGGGAAGAGGAAGATTGGTTTCAAACCTTCAAGTGATTTTGGTAGCCAAGCAAAGGCTAGACGGAGGACATAGATAATCCCACCAGCCAAGAAGCCGGCTACTAAGGCGCCTAAGAAACCTGACGGAATGCTTTTCTCAAAGAGACCTACCGCTCCAAAGTCAGACAAGACAGATGGATTAGCTAAAATCCCACCCATAAAACCAACAACCAAACCAGGACGGTCAGCAATAGAATGACCAATAAACCAGCCAACATTGGTAACATCATGGCGAAGGCTAATTTACCTGTTACAAAGAGGAATTGTGCTACTTGGTTATAGCTAGCATCTTCAGGGTTGAAGGAATTAATCCCCCAGAAGAAGGACAAGGCGATTAAAATCCCACCAGATACCACAAACGGTAACATATGAGAAACCCCGTTCATCAAGTGCTTGTAGAATTGACGACCAATGGACTCTTTGCCGACTTCAAGATCTGCTGCACCAGCGCCTTCTGCTGCGTGGTAGATTGGCGCCTCTGCTTTTGAGGCTTTAGCTACTAATTCATCAGCCTTGTGGATACCATCTGCTACTTTAGTGACAATTACTGGTTTGCCATCAAAGCGGGCCATCTCCACTTGCTTATCCGCTGCCACGATAATGGCTGTCGCCTTTTTGATGTCATCAGCAGTCAAACGGTTGCCGACACCGGCCTGCCCGTTGGTCTCAACTTTAATCTTGATCCCTGCGGCTTTCCCAGCTTGTTTGAGCTTTTCTTCCGCCATAAAAGTATGGGCAATCCCAGTTGGGCAAGCTGTTACGGCTAAGACATAGACATCTTCTTGTGCTGAGCTCGCTTGACTTGCTGGTTCAGCCCCTGTAGCTTGGGCTGCTTCCTCAGCTTCCGCTGCAGCAAAGACTGCTACCACTTCTTCAGGCGTTTTTGCTGCTGCTAAAGCGACCTTAGTTTCTGGTTGCATGAGGACAGAAGATAATTTAGCTAAGGCTTGCAAGTGCTCGCCACCGCCACCTGCTGGAGCTGCAATCATGAAGATATACTTGGCAGCTTGGCCATCAAAGCTATCCCAATCAATCCCCGCGTCACTACGCCCAAAGACGATAGCTGCTGATTTGATTGATTCATGTTGGGCATGAGGAATGGCAATCTCATCGCCGACACCTGTAGTTGATTGGGCTTCGCGGACTTCTAAAGCGGCCACATAAGCCTCAACGTCGGAGACACCGCCAGCTTGGTGGAAGCGTTCTGCTAAATACTTAAGCGTTGACGGCTTATCTGTTGTGCTCAACTGGAGGTCCATGGCCTCTTTAACAAATAATTCTGATAATTTCACTTTCTATTTCTCCTTTGAATTTCCTAGCTAGTGCGCGACAACATGAATCTGATCGACTAGGTCATCAATCAATTGACGTTCAGCTATCCAGACAGAATAGGCTGTCGCACTTCCGGTAGCCGCACCGCGTTTTAAGGACTGGGCAAAATCGCCTGTCTCTAGGTAGGTCGCTACAAAACCTGCCAACATCGAATCGCCTGCCCCGACTGAGTTAACCACTGTCCCCTTAGGGATATCTGAGCTAAAGACTTGGCCATCCTCCGTTAGAAGTAAGGCGCCCTCACCACCTCGGGATACAATGATATGGCGTGCTCCTAAGTCCTGAAGTTTCTTGGCATAATGGATTATTTCTGCCTCATCCTTCAAACTAACCCCAAAAATCTCACCTAATTCATGATGATTAGGCTTGATAACAAAAGGCCGGTAAGGCAAGCACTCGGTCAAAAGTTGCTTGTTGGTATCCAACACAAATTTTGCGTCCCGCTCTTGGCAGAGTTTGGCAATGGCAGTATAGGCCTTGACATCAAGCCCAGGAGCCGCATTTCCGGCTAAGAAAACCACATCATCTGCATCTAAGTCTCGCTCAAAAATGGCCAATAGTTCCGCAAACTTTTCTGGGCTCACTTTGGGGCCTGCAGCATTTATTTCTGTCTCTTCTTGAGACTTGACTTTGACATTGACCCGTGTAATACCATCCACTTCAACAAAAAGTGGTTTGACACCTTCTTGGATGAGGGTGTCTTTGATATATTGACCGGTAAATCCGCCTACGAATCCGGTCGCAGAGTTGACATGCCCTAAGCGCTGTAAGACAAGGGAAACGTTGATTCCCTTACCTCCGGCAACATAGGCCTCTCCCTTAGATCGATTTAACTCTCCTAGTTGACATTGGTCAACCTGGATGACAAGATCGACGGCAGGGTTAAAGGTAATCGTATAAATCACGAAATTTAACACTCCTTCACTGTCGTGAGTTGCACAAGAGGTGCCCGTTGCCCCTCTGTTAAGGCATGAGTGACAAGAATCGCCTCTTCTACATTGGCAACATGGCAGAAACTGACCCGTCCCAATTTTGAAGCATCAGCCAAAACATAGACTTGGTTGGCCTGCTGCATGGCCTGTTGCTTGAGGGCTGCCTCCTCCTGGTCTGGCGTCGTATAGCCCCATTCCGCATCCACCCCGTTCATACCCATGAAAACATGGTCAAAACGATAGCGTGCTAGTTGAGCCTGAGCTTGCGCACCAATGACGGCTCGCGTCTTTGGCTTAACTTGGCCACCTAACAAAATGACGGACTCACCGTAGTCACACAGCAAGTCGGCTTGACTGAGCCCATTGGTAACCACCGTCACGCCCTGCCCAACCAAATGCGGTATCATGGCCAAGGTTGTTGTGCCTGCGTCTAGGTAGATGACTTGTCCAGCAGATACCTGGGCGGCTGCTGTCTCAGCAATAAGGGCCTTGTCACCACTGTTCCGCCCTAGCTTTTCCTTGTAGCTAGATTCGCGATCCAAATGATAGACCCGTTTGGCCCCGCCACGCACTCGTACCAGGCGCCCTGCTTCTTCCAACTGAGATAAATCCCGCCGTATAGTGGATTCTGATACTGACAGCTTGGCCATCAAATCTTGTAGGCTGACAACATGCGCTTGCTCTAGTTCTGATAGAATTAGTTGATGTCGCGTTTGAGTTAACACTCTTATCACCTCACACCCAAATTATACACCGCTTTCGGTCATCATTCAATCGTTTTCGGTCATTTTCATTCATAAAACGGTCATTTTCATTCAAACCCTAATTTCTCGGTGCCTTAATATTGTAGAATTTTACGCTTTCAGAAAACAAGTTCGCTCCCAACTAAAACTTTAGAAAGATTTGAGAATTGCTTGAGAGATATTTGAAGTTCACTTGGTAAGCTATAGATAAGTAATAAGTAAAGGAGTAAGATCATGGAAGATATCTTAGTCATTCAAAATCTTAGTAAGCATTACGGCGACCAAGTAGCTTTGGACTCGCTCAGCCTCAAGCTAAAGAAAGGAGAAATCTATGGCCTAATCGGTCAAAACGGCGCGGGTAAAACCACCCTTATCAAGTTGATTACCCAAATAATCGCACCTAGTCAAGGCACCGTCTCCATCATGGGCTCACGTAACCCTAAAGAGTGGACTGCTGCCCTCCACCATGTGGGTACTGTCATTGAAACACCGGTGGCACACCAACATCTATCTGCCTACGACAATCTCCGTTTTTACTGCCTAGACCGTGGCATCAAAAAACCGGATAGTCGGATTAAGGAAACCTTGGACTATGTCGGCTTAAGTCAAACTGGCACAAAAAAATTTCGAGACTTCTCTCTTGGAATGAAACAGCGTCTGGGTATCGCCATTGCCATTCTATCTCGGCCTGATTTACTCATCTTAGACGAACCTATCAATGGGCTCGATCCTGTCGGCATTCAAGAGTTTCGCGAGATGGTCCTCCGACTTAACCGCGAGCTTGGCATGACCCTAATTATTTCTAGCCATATCTTGTCTGAATTATACTTGGTGGCTAGTCACTTTGGCTTCATTCATCAAGGACGGCTCATCCAAGAACTTTCCAAGGAGGACTTCGACCGCGAAAGTGGCGACTATATTATCCTCCAGTCCCAAAAGACTCAAATGGCTAAGGATATCGTTCAAAAACAGCTAGGTTTTAGACTTAAACCCAGCCATCAGGCCGACCAATTGCAGTTAATCGGCAAAGCAGAGGATATACCAGAACTCGCTAAGGCCTTTGTTTTAGCTGACATTCCAATCAGTGCGCTCTACTACGCCCATAAAGATCTGGAGCGATACTTTACCGATTTAATTCAAGTTAAAGGAGAAAATCACCGTGTTTAACAGTATCAAAGCCGATTATTACCGTCTGGTCCGCTCTGTCGGATTTTGGGGCATTCAGGCCTTCTGTGTCCTGGGAATTCTGCTTGCCATTTTTACTTCGCGCGTTACTACTTCTAATTCTGGCTTCTTCTTCGCCATGGATGCCGTGTCTTATAACATAGGCCTGCTTTTTATTTCCTGTAATGTGGTGACAACCCTACTCCTAGGAGTCGACCTCAACAACAAGCTCTATCATAATAATCTGACTACAGGCAAAACCCGTGGCCAGTATTATCTAGCTAAATCCCTGACCATTGCTAGTCTTATTCTCTTACAATTTTTCCTTCTCTATGCAGCAGGTTACGTCATTGAATTCTTGCGGTCAGGGGGCCAGATGGGGAGCCTACCAGCGGATTTCTGGCCTAAGTTTCTGATTACCTTCCTGATTCAGTGCCTTTGTACCTATGCTTGGTTCTGCGTTACCAGCTTCGTCCTCTTCCTAACTCGCAACTACAGCATGGTTTTCATTGTCTACTTTACCGTTTTTATCTTCTTAAATCCCTGGCGAATTGATTGACCCAAATAATGACTGGTTTAAGGCCATTGTCATGGAATTTGTCTATGAGAGTACAGCTAGCTTTAGTATGACTGGTAAGACTGCTATTTTCGCTTTAGCCTTAAGCCTAGTCTTCACTCTCGCTGGATTCTACACCTTCAAGCATCGCGACCTCTAAAACCTATCTTTCAAATAAAAGTCCCCCTATGTCATCTGACACAGGGGGCTTATTTTGGATATAGAAAAAGGGCCTCCGAAGAGACCCTTTTGGAAAGGCATATTAAGCTTAGAATTAAGCTAAGACTTTAGATACCACACCGGCACCTACAGTACGGCCACCTTCACGAATAGAGAACTTAGTCCCTTCTTCGATCGCGATTGGGTGGATCAATTCAACAACCATTTGTACGTTGTCGCCTGGCATAACCATTTCAGTACCTTCTGGTAAAGTAACAACACCAGTTACGTCAGTTGTACGGAAGTAGAATTGTGGACGGTAGTTAGAGAAGAATGGAGTGTGACGACCACCTTCTTCTTTAGACAATACGTACACTTCAGCTTCGAACTTAGTGTGTGGAGTGATTGAACCTGGTTTAGATAATACTTGACCACGTTGGATTTGGTCACGAGTTACACCACGTAACAAGGTACCAACGTTGTCCCCAGCTTCAGCGTAATCCAATAACTTACGGAACATTTCAACACCGGTAACGGTAGTCTTAGAAGTTTCTTCTTCGATACCAACGATTTCAACTTCGTCACCAACGCGAACTTGACCACGTTCAACACGACCAGTTGCAACAGTACCACGACCAGTGATAGAGAATACGTCTTCGACTGGCATCATGAATGGTTTGTCAGTGTCACGTTCTGGTTCTGGAATGTAAGCATCAACTTGTTCCATCAATTCTAAAACTTTAGCTTCGTAGTTAGCGTCGCCTTCTAAAGCTTTCAAAGCTGAACCAGCGATAACTGGAGTGTCGTCGCCTGGGAAGTCGTATTCAGACAAGAGGTCACGAACTTCCATTTCAACTAATTCGAGCAATTCTTCGTCGTCAACCATGTCAACTTTGTTCAAGAATACTACGATGTAAGGAACACCAACTTGACGAGACAAGAGGATGTGTTCACGAGTTTGTGGCATTGGACCGTCAGCAGCAGATACAACGAGGATCGCGCCGTCCATTTGAGCAGCACCAGTAATCATGTTTTTAACGTAGTCCGCGTGACCTGGGCAGTCAACGTGAGCGTAGTGACGGTTAGCTGTTTCGTACTCGATGTGAGAAGTGTTGATTGTGATCCCACGTTCTTTTTCTTCTGGAGCGTTATCGATTTGGTCGTATGAACGAGCTTCACCGTAACCTTGTTTAGCTAATACAGTTGCGATTGCAGCTGATAAGGTAGTTTTACCATGGTCAACGTGACCAATTGTACCAATGTTTACGTGTGGTTTAGAACGGTCAAATTTTTGTTTTGCCATTTTAATTTCTGCCTCCTAAAAATAGTTGAGTTTGTTTTATAGATTTCAATTAAATCTATCAGTAGTATTATACCTAGAAATGGGGCAAAATTCAAGATTTTGCACCATTTTCTAGGCTTGGGGAATAACGCTTATTCGTTATTCCAAGCAGTCCGGTCAGATTACTCTTCTGACTTGCCGCCGTATTTCTTGATGATTTCTTCTGCGATTGACTTCGGCACATCTTCATAGTGGTCGAAGGTCATAGAGAAGGTACCACGCCCTTGAGTTGCAGAACGCAAGGTAGTTGCGTAACCGAACATTTCAGACAATGGAATCATACCTTTAACGATTTGAGCGTTACCGCGTACTTCAGAACCTTCAACGCGACCGCGACGAGAGTTCACGTGACCCATAACGTCCCCGAAGTATTCTTCAGGCACAGTAATTTCAACTGCCATCATAGGTTCCAAGATGCTTGGGTTAGCTTTCTTAGCAGCTGCACGGAGTGCTAAGGACGCCGCTACCTTAAAGGCAGTTTCAGAAGAGTCGACATCGTGGTAAGAACCATCGTAAAGCTTAGCTTTGATGTCTACCATTGGGAAGCCTGCGAGGACACCATTTTCCATAGCGTCTTTCAAACCAGCTTCAACCGCTGGGATGTATTCACGAGGAACCACACCACCGACGATTGCGTTTTCGAATTCGAAACCAGCACCTTCTTCGTTTGGTGTGAATTCGATCCATACGTGACCGTATTGACCTTTACCACCAGACTGACGAACGAACTTACCTTCTGCTTGAGTTGCAGAACGGAAGGTTTCACGGTAAGAAACTTGTGGCGCACCCACGTTAGCTTCTACCTTGAATTCACGACGCATACGGTCAACGATGATATCCAAGTGTAACTCACCCATACCAGCGATAACTGTTTCACCAGTTTCTTGGTTAGTGTAAGCACGGAAGGTTGGGTCTTCTTCAGCCAATTTTTGTAAGGCTACACCCATCTTATCTTGGTCAGCTTTTGACTTAGGTTCAATCGCTACTTCGATAACTGGATCTGGGAATTCCATAGACTCGAGGATTACTTCGTTCTTCTCGTCACAGAGAGTGTCCCCAGTAGTAGTGTCTTTCAAACCAACTGCTGCCGCAATGTCACCTGAGAATACTTCAGGAATTTCTTGACGGTGGTTGGCGTGCATTTGTAAGATACGGCCGACACGTTCACGTTTGCCTTTAGTAGCGTTTTGAACGTAAGAACCGGATTGTAAAGTACCAGAGTAGACACGGAAGAAGGTTAAACGACCTACGAATGGGTCAGTCATAACTTTGAAGGCCAAAGCAGAGAATGGCTCTTCGTCGTTAGCATGACGTTCAACTTCAGCGCCAGTATCTGGGTCAATCCCTTTGATAGCTGGAACGTCTAATGGAGATGGAAGGTAGTCGATAACCCCATCCAACATTAATTGAACCCCTTTGTTCTTGAAGGCAGAACCACAGAATACTGGGTAGAAGTCCGCTGCAACAGTTGCTTTACGGATTGCTGCTTTCAAAGTAGGTACGTCGATTTCTTCGCCTTCCAAGTAAGCCATCATGAGTTCTTCGTCAGTTTCAGCAACTGCTTCAACTAACTTAGTACGCCATTCTTCAGCTAAATCTTGTAAGTCACCTGGGATTTCGATTTCTTCAATGTCAGTCCCTAAGTCGTTAGTGTAGTTGTAGGCTTTCATTTCCACTAAGTCAATGATACCTGAGAACTCATCTTCAGCACCAATTGGTAATTGAACTGGATGAGCGTTTGCTTGTAAGCGTTCGTGCAAGGTTCTTACAGAGTATAAGAAGTCCGCACCAATCTTGTCCATCTTGTTGATGAAGACCAAACGAGGAACACCGTAAGTGGTAGCTTGACGCCATACGGTTTCAGTTTGAGGTTCTACCCCAGACTGAGCATCCAATAAGGCAACGGCACCATCAAGAACCCGGAGAGAACGTTCTACTTCGACAGTGAAGTCCACGTGCCCTGGTGTGTCGATGATGTTGATCCGGTGGTTAGCCCATTGCGCAGTAGTTGCGGCAGAGGTGATGGTAATCCCACGTTCTTGTTCTTGCTCCATCCAGTCCATTTGGGAAGCCCCCTTCGTGGGTTTCACCAATTTTGTGGATACGGCCGGTATAGTACAAGACACGTTCAGTCGTGGTGGTTTTACCAGCATCGATGTGGGCCATGATACCAATATTACGAGTTTTCTCTAGCGAAAATTCTCTTTTTGCCATCTTTTTGTTTTACCCCTTTTCAGTTATTTTGAGAGTGTGCATAGTAGTCAAAAACCACTAGCTTATAACAGCTAGTGATATGACTGAAAATCTTACCAACGGTAATGAGCGAATGCTTTGTTGGCTTCTGCCATTTTATGCATGTCTTCGCGTTTCTTAACTGATGCACCAGTGTTGTTAGCTGCATCCATGATTTCACGCGCTAAACGTAATTCCATGGTCTTTTCACCACGTAAGCGAGAGTAGCTTACCAACCAACGGATGGCTAAGGTGTAACGACGTTCTGGACGTACTTCAACTGGTACTTGGTAGTTAGAACCCCCCACACGGCGAGCTTTAACTTCTAATAATGGCATGATGTTTTCGATTGCTTGTTCGAAACTTCCATTGGGTCTTGACCGGTTTGTTCGCGCACGATATCGAAAGCAGCATATAAGATAGTAGCAGCTTTACCGCGTTTACCATCGAGCATTAAACGGTTAATTGTGCGAGTAACTAATTTTGAATTGTAGAGTGGATCTGGCAAAACTTCGCGTTTTGCGATTGCACCTTTACGAGGCATTCAAAATCCTCCTTTCTGAATGTTTAATGATGAGGCTCTTAGCCTTTAGGACGTTTGGTACCGTATTTAGAACGGCCTTGTTTACGATCGTTAACACCAGCAGTGTCAAGCGCACCACGAACGATGTGGTAACGTACCCCTGGTAAGTCTTTTACACGACCACCGCGGATTAAAACAACGCTGTGTTCTTGTAAGTTGTGACCGATCCCTGGGATGTAAGCTGTCACTTCCATCAAGTTAGACAAACGTACACGGGCATATTTACGTAAAGCTGAGTTAGGTTTCTTCGGTGTCATGGTACCCACACGAGTACATACCCCACGTTTTTGTGGAGAGTTGTTGTTCGTTTGGGTCTTCTTGAAACTGTTGTACCCTTTGTTTAATGCAGGTGAGTTTGACTTAACGACTTTGGTTTTACGAGGTTTATTAACTAATTGGTTAATAGTTGGCATCCAAGCTCCTCCTCCCTTTGCTTTAATCTAGTCCACACATCCAAGTGTGCCATTTTTATGGAAAAATAATAATGTTGCTTCTATACCAGTCAGCACGACTGAATTTCAGGAATCTCGTATAAAAACACCTCTACTAATGTACCAATAAAATTCCCTTTCGTCAAGGGGGTATGGCGACTTTTTTTGAGGTTTGCTCGAATTTTTGAGCAGTCCTGTGAAAAGCAAAAAGCCCTACTCGTAAGCAGGGCTTCTTATATCCTTATTTCTTAACTAAGCGATAGCTTTCCGCTAACAAGCTGGTCAGTTGATCCCAATCAGTCTGTGCATCCAGAAGTACACTAAACCAATGTTTCTTGTTCATATGATAGGCAGGAAAATAGCGGCACTTATCGATGCGCTCAAGAATATGGTCAGGCTGACCCTTGAGATTAAGCACCAGCACCTGGTCAGTTCGCGAACTCGTTTTATCTAGTCGGCAATAGTCGACCGGTAAGAAGATACCAAATAGCTTATCGACCGTCGGCACCTTAAAGCCTATTATTTCCGGATGGCGCTTAAAGGGATGGGCTGGGGCCAGCCCGTAAGTCGTCGCCACATGATCCACCAAGCGTTCTACTAGCGGATTGTCTTGAATCTGCTGGCCTAAAATCCGATTGATAATCTCATCTACTTGCTGGCGGAGGGCTGTTACCAGCGCCCCACTGGCACTGGCTACCTCAAACAAGGTGTAGGGTTCCTCCATGGCCAAATCATAGACCACCAGTTCTAACTCCTGGTCTGATAAGGTCATGCCAAGCTCAAATTCCCCCTCGACCAAGACATATCGCGCCTGGCCATTTTCAAAACCCCATTCTGCGAGTGTTGCCTGGCTCAAAGGCTGACCTAGTTTAATCTTCATTTGTCAGTCTCCTCTCTCAATGCTAACAACTTGCTGGCAACTGCCTGCCAACGTTCCCAGTCGCCCGGCACAAGTTTGGCCTGCCATTCCTCCAACTGGTCTGGCGCAAGCCAAAGCCAGTCCTGATTTTCCTCTGGGTCCAAAACAAGGGCGGGCGCCGAATCCGCTAAAACAATCCCGTAAATATCTAGCCACCAATTGTCATAGCGATAGTCTTCCAACCAGACCAAGTCATGGGGCGACACCTTAATCCCAGTCTCTTCCCATAACTCGCGACAAGCAGCAAGTTCCGAGCTTTCGCCCGCCAAAACCGAGCCATTGGCGCCAAATTCCCAATAATTAGGATAATGAGCCTTACCATGACTACGCTGGGTCAGTAGAATCTGACCCTTTGCATCCATTACCAAAACGCGCGCCACCAGATGATAATGACCTGGTGGGATGAGGGCTTCTTGCCCCCTCAAATGTCTGATGCCAGTCAATTGCTTATTGACATCGACTAGTTCCCATACTTCTAGCATCCGACTAGTCCTTATCGGCATTGACCGCATCATACTGCGAGTCGCGTTGGAACTTAGCTACTACATAAGAGCATTCTGCCTTAATCTTTTTGCCTTCAGCCTTCATAGCCGCTACTAAGGTGTCCAAGAGTTCTTGGGCGACACCCTGGCCACGCAAACTATCGTCCACAAAAGTATGGTCGGCAATGACCACCTTGGGATCCTCTGTCGGCCGATAAGTAATCTCAGCCACGACCTCTCCCGCTGCATTATAGCCTTCAAAGCCTCTTTCTGTTCTTACAAATTCCATTCTTTCTCCTCCTTATTTTTCCCAATATATCATATATGATATATTTGTCTTTTTCTGTCTTGATTTTTGAGTCGGCAAATCAGCCTAAGCTCGCCTCTGGCAAGCGATAAACTAGCTGGAACTCTTCGAATACCAGTTCCTGGTCAGGGGTAAAAACTGACCGACCAAGCGAAACTCTGCTTCAAAGAAAGACCAGTGGGCCTGGCGCCAATATTCTAGGCTAAGGTCGCCCTCTCCTTCTTTTCTAGCCCAGGCTTCGGTTACTTCTTCATAGGGTATGGTGACCACCCCCGTAGTCTGAATGACACATTGAGCCTGGTTACGGCTATCCAGAATGACGCTATAGCTTCCAACTTCCGGCAGAGGCTCATCCTCCACCTCATAGAGCAATTTGGCTGAACAGGTGGCCGTCTTCTTGCCCGCCAAGACCAACTGAGCCAAAGGGTCCGCAATGGCACTGCACGGCCCGCCAAAACTAAAAGCCTCGTAGGGCGTATCCGTCGCCAACCCCTGACGCCTACAAAAATCCTGCCACATGACTTCACTGCGCATCTTGCTCGCCTCCCAGTCCTTTTCTACTATTATAACATGTTTTACATCATAAATATCCATACCTACTTTAAATCTGTTCATTTTAGAGCACAAAAAGACGACTAAGCACAACGCACTCAGTCGCTAAATTACTTATTCTGATATAGATACCAAATGTATTTTTCGGATATCCGGGTGAGTAGCCAATTCTTCAATTAATTGGGGCAGAGACAATTCTTCAGGGACATGGACTGTAAAAATATTTCGGTAAAGTCGTCGTCCTTCTGAGTTTTCTACATCAAATAGAATATCCGTTAGTTCAATCCCTCGGGACTCAAAGAATTTAGTCAGAAACTCCTTAGTTGCTACCCGATGAATATACTTAATTTCTAGTCGCTTGACATTGGGCATATGGACAATACGCCGAATCACAGTGAGCGAAAACATAACTGCCACACAAGTCAAGATGGCAATCTCATAATACCCCATCCCGATAGCAATCCCCATACCAGCTGTCGTCCACAGCGAGGCCGCTGTAGTCAATCCCGCAACACGTTGTTTAGTAACAATAATAGTTCCACCACCGAGAAACCAATCCCACTGACTATAGGCGCAAGTAGCCTTACTTGGTCAACGTTAATCTCTGGATGCACTTGTAATTTTTCATAGAAAACAGCTGCTTGAATCATCGAAATTGTTGTTGCACCAATACATACCAAAATATGAGTCCGCAAACCAGCTGGTCGGTTCTTCTTCTGCCGGTCATATCCTATTAATCCGGCGCACAGAATCGCCATAAAAAGTCGTAGACTAACCACTTGATAATCCACTTTATTCCTTCTTTCTTTGCTTTCTAAGGCTTGCGCTACCGCAGCACCTAGATTCACTTCATTTTGTAAGGCATACTCTTCTGCCCATATCCCAAAGCGAGAACCGGTCTGAAGGTTGGCCCTTAATTGACTTAACCACGGGTATTCAGCTTGGATAACAGGATCATCGACAACTGAACTCGTTGGCAATAGCCCACCTAGTAATGCAAGAGGTTTGGCTACTTCATCACTATAGAGCCACTCAAGAAAGTGTCCTACTTCTGGACGTTTAATAGCAAGTTTAGACACGCAAAGTACTCCACCACCTAAGAGTGGGCGCCCTCCTGGAATGGCTGAAACACCAATATCACTCGAATGGAAATGCGACGCACTCCCTACTAAATCACTCCCGTAGTTGGAGAAAATAATTTCCATAACAGAATGCCCACTGGCAAAGTTTGCTGCCGCATCTCCCCACCAACCATCGAAAACCTGCGCGCTATTCGCAAGACTCTCTCGATATGCTTTTAAACACTCTAAGAAGATTTCCGTGTCAGGTGTGGTTTCATCTAACTGATGGGCTTTCTCTAGTAAACGCGGAACGAAGTCTGCATAGGTAATTAGGGGGCCACCCTGGATAAGCGAATGCCCCACGAGCCCTTTCTTAAATTGAGCTTCCTGTATGAATTGGCTAATTCGGTCAAAAGCCGCAAAAGTCGTTGGCACTGCTAATTGCTCTCGATAACGTTCAAAATACTCTCGTTGTATTAATTTATCTTCAAAAAACTGCTTATGGTAGAACAACATTTGCAAACTGATATCTAGCGGCAAGGCGTACTGATATCCTGACACATGGGTGTACTCCTTAGGAATCCCTTCTATTAGAGATTGGTTAATCCTTGCCACTTGAGGTATAGAATCTAAGCGAGCAAATGCGGACCAATCCACACTTCGCATTCCCGCTATATCCAAACGGACAATATCTGCATCAATCGGTCCATATTGATTTAGGAGGTCATACATAGCCTCGTAGCCCAATTCTTCAACCTGAACGGGAACTCCACACACTTTTTCATAGCGCTGTGCAATCTTTTTAATTGCTTGAGTCATTGGCGTCCCAATGGTTAGAAAGCGTAATGGTTTGCTTTCTTCCAATATTAACGGGCTAGAAACGACCGGAATATCGACTGGCAAAATTTCAGATTGATAAACTTGTTGACATACTTGTTGTAGGGCGCGATATCCTAGTTGCTTCAAGTTTAATACGCCACCTGGACACTCGTGAAAGGGTGTAAGTTCACCTAGTACAATCACAGGGCACTTAAGCGGTAAATACAACCAATTACTCAGCTCTTCCAGCTGCTCCTTGTAACTAGGGCTCAATGCAACTACTATGTCATTTTCTGTCAAGTCGTCGAGTATATCGGCTAGTTCAATCCACTTATAATCTCCTTCAATTCCAATGACAGTTATCTCACTTTCAGGTAAAAGTGACTGAATTAAAGATTCATAGGCGAACTGAAAGCCCTGCCGATCGCTCAATACAACCACTCGCTGGTTCCCATCAACCCAAGCTCTTAGCATATGACCAACCGTCTCCTGATTAAAATCGATATAGTATACGCGAGAGGATAGAGGTTGCTCTGCTATTAGACAGTCTACCAAAAGTAAAGGGGTGTCAGCTTTATAATTGTCCAAAATTGCCTGCTTCGGCGCCGCCCCAAGGCAAAAAATTGCGCTCGGTATTGCAGTAGCCAACTGTTCTACAAGATTATCTAAGTCTTGACGCATCCGAAATAGGTCAACTCAATTTTATAGTCGGTGCCACTTATAGCGAGATAGGCACCAGAAACAAAGGAATCATATTTTCGTCTCAATTCAAATGGGATAATCAAATGGATAACCTTTGACATCCCCTTACGTAAGGTTTGCGCTGACTCGTTGACATAATATCCTAATGCTCTAGCAGCATCCTCAACCAGCTTAATTTTCTTAGCGCTCACATTCCCGCGCTTATTTAATACATTCGAAACCGTCCCGTGTGATACGCCAGCTTTGCGCGCAATATCATCCATCGTTGCCATTCCCATCACCTCACTAACACAAATTATAGCACGCACTTATGAAAAAATCAGCATAACTACAGCTGCAGTTATGCCGATTTATCGCTCATATTACTGAACCAATCGCCAATTACTTACGTAGCTTCTTCGGTGGTTTCCGATCCTTAGTACGCGTTAAGTATAGTGAGGTTGATGTCATAATCATTAAGACCACTGTATAGACGAAAATCATGGCCTTGGCACTAGTCGTAGCCGTTTCCGTACTTGCCGACCGCACGACAATTCCCAACGGAGTGAAAAGCGGATGGTAAAGGAAAACGGATAGGTCGTAATCCGCTAACAGAGAATTAAAATTGAGCGCCATTACTGACATGAGCACCGGTAGCAAGAATGGAATAATCACCCGCGTCATGGTATAGAAGGTTGACGCCCCCATGCTCTTAGCGGCCTCTTCCATATTATTATCAATACTGAAGAAAGCAGCCCTCGTCATCCGATATGAGAATGGCATTTTCACTACTACATATGCAATTAGCATAATCGCCAAGGTTCCAATCAGCACTCGATTGAATACAACAGCTTGCGGGTTATTGAAATAAAAGAGAAAGGCTACAGCAATCATGGTGTTTGGCAAAATCCATGGCATTAAAGCGCCCCATTGAAATAGCTTGTCTACTTTGTACTCAGCCTTATGAACTAACCGGGCAATAACAACCCCCAAGAGCGTCACAATCACTGCAGCCAAAGCAGCATACACAATGCTGACTACATATGGCATAAAAGATTCCGCATTGGTAAAGAGTTGGCTATAGTTTTTCAAGGTGAAATTACTAAAATCAAGTTGCCCTTTTTCAATAGCCACTGGGTCTTGGAAGGAGAACAAGATAATTAACACCACCGGCAGCATATAGATTAAGAACAGAACATATGCCACTAAATGGGCAATTGCATTCCACAGAGGAGATTCAATCTTTTGCTTTTTGAGTCGAGCCTTCGTCTTGCTTATTGAGATGTAATTCCCATTCCGCTCAATACGACTTAGTACTACTAGAAGTGTAATTGTCATAATAGCTAAGAAAATTGCTAAGACCGCTGCAATATCTTTTGAACTACTAGACTTGGCAAAAGTTATAATCATAGGGTTAATGGTCTGGAAGTCCGCTCCCCCTACAATCAACGGCGCCGAAACAGCCGATAGCCCCGATAAGAAAGTAAAGATTGTCAAGGCAAAGAGAGTTGGTTTCAGGGTTGGTAAAACTATCTTCCAGAAAACTGTGAACGGCTTAGCCCCCATATTTCGCGCTGCTTCAATTGTGTGGTAGTCTACGTTTCGAACTGCGCTAGTTAAAAACATAATATGGTTGGAAGTACTAGAAAAAGTTGCTACAAAGAGTACAGCTGCGAATCCTACAAACCATTGCCGATTAAATCCCGGAATAAAGTTTGCCATCGCATTAGTTAAGAAGCCAGTATCCCCATATAGGAATTTGTAGCCAGTAACTAAGACAACCCCACCATATATTAGAGAGGTCATATAGCCTATCTTGAGCATTTTTGCCCCTTTTAGATCCCAATACTCGGTAAATAGAACTACTAAAGTGCCTACCACATTAATAGTGATTACCATGGAGCATGCTAAAATAAAACTATTAAAAATACTCTTTAGAGCTCGTTCAGATTTCAGGACTTTTTCAATCGCTCTAAAGGATACTTGTCCGTTATTGACGAAGACTGTATAGAGCAAATTAAAGTTAGGCAAGACAATGAAGGCCAGAATCAGCCAAACTAGCAATAAGCGCAAAGCAATCTTCTGTACGATTTTACGGTCGAATTTCATAGGAGTACCTCCTAAAACTGCAGAATATCTGCAGGATTCATAAAGACAGAAATTTCAGACCCAATCTCACGTTTAGAGAATCCATCATTTTTATCAATAATATGAATATGCTTCCCATTGGTTAACTTGACGGTGTACTTGAGAAGAATACCATCAAATTCCATATCCAAGACAACCCCTTTAGTCTCCACATCATTTGGATAGTCTCGATTGAAACGTACACGTTCCAATCGAATATAGCCGGCCTTATCCTTAAAGGTATGGCCTGAAGATTGGCTCAGCATCTGCATAGTGCCCTCATCAAGACGATTGTTATCTCCAATAAAGTCACAAACAAACTCTGTTTGAGAAGCGTTATAAACTTCACTCGGTGTCCCGACTTGTTCAATTTCCCGTTATCGAATACGGCTATGCGGTCAGAAAGTGTCAAGGCCTCTTCTTGATCATGCGTAACATACAAAGTCGTAATTTTGAAGTCCTTTTGAAGTCTCTTGAGTTCCTTACGCAAATCAACCCGAAGCTTAGCATCTAAGTTGGACAGGGGTTCATCAAGGCAGAGAATCTTAGGCTCTAAAACAAGTGCACGTGCTAGCGCCACACGTTGTTGTTGTCCCCCAGATAGTTCCGAGACATTGCGCTGCAATTGCTTCTCGGTAATCTTAATTTTCTTAGCAACTTCATTTACTTTCTCACGGATAATTTCCGGTTTCATCTTCTTGACTTTGAGACCAAAAGCAATATTTTCGTATACTGTCATAGTTGGGAAGAGGGCATATGACTGGAAGACTATCCCAATCTCTCGGGCTTCAGGCTCTAATCGCGTGACATCCCGGCCACCTACTTCAATCTTACCGCGCGTTGGAATATTAAAGCCCACCAGGGCGCGCAAGGTCGTTGACTTGCCACAACCTGAAGGGCCCAAGAAGGTGAAAAATTCACCTTCTTGAATCTCTAAATTCAGGTTGTCCACAGCCACAAAATCACCATAACTGATTTGGATATCTGTGAACTTGATCATTGTGTAAACTCCTCTTCTTGTTTATAGCCTAAACGTTGATTATTGGATAAATTCTAGGGTAACCTTTTCAACCCATTGGTCAATGTGTTGACCAACAAATTCCCAGTCAATATCTTGTTGTTTAGTCTTTGAAGCAAACTCTTTAACATAATCTGGAGCTTTTTCCAAAGCCTTCTTATTCGCAGGAATTGTACCGAATTGATTACTCCAAGCCAATTGTGTTTCGGCACTACCGAACCAATTGATGAATTCCTCAGCTAATTCTGTTTTCTTAGAGTTTTTAACAATCCCTAAATGTTCAGAAACGAAAGGCATCCCGATTTCTGGTTGCATAAACTGCATTTTAACGTTGCGTTCTTTCTCTAGTTGAAGTAAGCCGTTCCCCCACATTTGACCGTACTTGTACTTACCTTCAATAATGGCAGTGCGGTGATCTTCCCCTTCAGTATAGATATGGGCATTTTGAATATATTTCTTAACTACTTCCCATCCTTCTTCTGATACTCCAAGCTCACCATCTTTGTCTGCGTAACGCGCTAGGATACTAGCCAAAATCATTTTTGGCGTCCCACCTGAGAGAGCAAAAATCCCGTACTGATCTTTGTACTTAGGATCTGTTAAATCAGTCCAGTCTTTCGGCATAGTTTGCGATTCATTCCCCATCAAAACCAATGGCACGACCGTAATTGGCCAATAGTTTCCGTCTGGGTCTGCGAGCCCCTCAGTTACTTCATCTGCCCAAGCCGGCTTATATGGTTTCAAAACATCTTCTTTTTTTAAGCTTATTGTATTCGATAACATTTAAGCCAAAAGTTACATCTGCAATTGAATTATTTTTTTTCCCCAATTAATCGATCAGCAATTTCCCCACCGGGAACTTCAACAATTTTAATTTTTAAACCCTGCTTCTGCAGCTTTTTCAATTAACCAATCACCACGTCCGCTAGATACTGCATTCGAGTAAACAACGAGCTCTTGCGACTTGTCTGCTTCAGCTTGAACTGCAGTAACACTTGCAACCGTTGAGAATACTGCTAACCCAGCAAACAACATCTTTAACTTCTTAAACATTTTAATCCTCCTTATTTTTGGCAGTTCTGGCGATAAGCTGCGAGCAGAAATGGCCAGTCTGTTTGAATAACATCTGGACGATGTGCCACAATATGTCCCCATCCCTCTGATGGATTGAGAACGGCTTGGTCCTCGTCAAATTGATAAAAAAGATTGTGTCTTACTCCAATATTAATACCGTTAAGTAACACTAGGTATCCAGCTTCACGGAGCGAAGATCGCCAATCAGCAGCAAGCAGAGGTGAATTTTCCTCTGTCGGCAATAACTCCGCTCCAATACAGTGAACATAAGGATAAGCATCAAAATAGGACATGTCCATTTGCTCGCGTAAAATCGGCATGTAAAACACATCGAGTCTATGCGAATTCAACTTAGCCAACAGTTCATCTTCTAGTGGACTTTTGAAGAATACGCGATCTAGTGTTTGTGTATCTACAAATAGTCTCATAAAAGCTGGGTCGTCCCAATAAAACCATGAACGGTCAATGTTAACCAGCCCATCAACTGGTAACCAAGCAAGAAAATCACTCAGCTTCTCTAGATGATATCCCGAATCATCACCAATCCCGTTCAAATAAGCGAGTGCATCAATCTCAGCACTAGTCAATTTTTCTAACGAGCCATTTTCTACCCCTAGTAATCTTTCTCGTTGTTATGATGGAACAAATAGTAGACCCCATCTTTAGAACGAGCAATATCTACCTCTACTAAATCTGAGCCTAACTGATAGGCCAACTGAGTAGACTTTATCGTATTTTCAGGGATGTTTCCTCCTCTCATACCACGATGGGTTAAGATTAAGAATCCTTTTTCTCTTAACCGTTGATGAAATAATGTGTCCTTCATCAATACTCCTCCTCAAAACAGAAAACGCTAACAATTGTTTACGAATTCATTTTACACGCATTTTTGACTCGTGTCAACTATTTTTTGTAAGGGTATTCTTGAGTGCGGGTAAAGCTCCTAACTATCGTGTTTATAGCGCTAATTTCCAAGTAGATTCGATAAAACCTCCTCTTACTTCAAGTAAAAAAAGAGGACTTATATAGAAGTCCTCTTTTGATACACTTATTTTATGAATGGTGGCGCATAGTTGGGAAGAGCAGGACGTCGCGGATAGCAGTAGCGCCCGTGAAGAGCATTACCAGACGGTCAATCCCTAAGCCCCAACCGCCGGTTGGTGGCATCCCATATTCCAGCGCTTCAATGAACTCATCATCCATTGGTTGAGCCTCATCGTTACCCTTGTTCTTTTCTTCCATTTGCGCTTCAAAACGTTGACGTTGATCAATTGGATCGCTCAACTCTGTGAAGGCGTTGGCGTATTCTTTCCCTACAATAAAGAGCTCAAAACGGTCAGTGAAGCGTGGGTCTTCTTCGTTCTTACGCGCCAATGGTGATACTTCCACTGGGTGTCCGTAAACGAAGGTTGGTTGGATACACTTATCTTCACAGTGCTCTTCGAAGAAGGCGTTGATGACATGACCCACAGTGGTGTCGTGGTCGTTGAGTTCCACACCATGCTCTTTAGCCAAAGCTTTGGCTTGGTCGAAGTCCATAGCTTGCCAGAAGTCCACACCTGTAACTTCCTTAATCAAGTCTACCATATGGCGACGCGCCCAAGGTTGACCTAACTCAATGGTGTGACCGTGATACTCCAAGCTAGTCTTGTTAAGGACACGCTCAGCTACATTCTTCAGCATGCCTTCAATCAAGTCCATGACATCTGTATAAACTTGGTAAGCCGTATAACATTCGATAGTGGTAAATTCTGGATTGTGGGTGGTATCAATCCCTTCATTACGGAAGATCCGCCCTAACTCATAAACCTTCTCAATCCCACCGACTACCAAGCGTTTGAGGTGCAACTCAGTCGCGATGCGGAGATAGAGCTCCATATCCAAGGCATTGTGATGGGTTACGAATGGACGAGCGGTTGCCCCACCCGCGATGGTGTGCAGAACTGGTGTTTCAACTTCCAAGTAGCCTTGGTCGTCTAAGAAACGACGGATTTCGCGCACAATCTTAGAACGCAAGATAAAGCGTTCGCGGCTTTCTTCGTTACTAATAAGGTCCAAGTAACGTTGACGGTAACGTTGCTCTACATTAGTTAAGCCATGGTATTTGTCTGGCAGAGGACGTAAAGCCTTGGTTAGGGGGTGGAATTCTTGAGCGAATACCGAAAGTTCACCTGTATTGGTCTTGAAGACATAACCCACAACGCCGACGATGTCGCCCAAGTCTGCTGCCTTAAACCATTGGTAGCTATCTTCACCTACTGAATCTTGGCGGACGTAGATTTGAATCTTGCCATCCATGTCTAAGAGATGGGCAAAACCAGCCTTACCCTTACCACGTTTGGAGACCATACGGCCTGCCACACGAACCGGGATTTTCTTTTCTTCTAAGGCTTCTTTATCAATCTCACTGTAGTCGTGCAAGATTTGGGCAGATAAATGGTCCCGGCTAAAGCCCGCCGCAAAAGGGTTTACGCCCGCTTCTGCCATTTGGGCCATTTTCTCACGACGAACCAAAAGCTGGTCGTTAAGTTCAGCCTGGACATCTTGATGTTGTTCAGTCATTTAATTTCCTCCTAGTGCTGTCTTGACGGCTCTTATCAAAAAAGCCCATACGTCTTTATTGTACCTGAAAAAAGCCTAAATGTCATGACTTTTTCACCTAAGCAGACAAATAGCGGGAGACAAGTAAACCACCTAGCTGGCGGACCAATACGGGGGCATCCGATTGGCCTAGCAAGCTAGGTGGGCGTAAGAGAATAAGCCAATTAGTGAGTCTCTTCCAAGACATGGAGGGTCAGCCGGTCAAACTGGTGGGTATCATAACCAAATCGTACTAAGACCTGTTTGATTTGTTGATTAGCATCCAGGCAGAAATGACGGACCGACTGCTTGTCCAGCGAAATCACCTTCTGCATCCATTGCTGTTGGGATTGGCTGAGAACTGAGCGGGCGCCTTCATAGCGAGACCAGTCGCCAATATCGTTGGGCAAGTGCCCTTTTTCTAGGCACCAGAGGGCCGACAAAATATTGCGCATCATCAAGATGCATTGCATGCAGTAGTTAATCTCGCCTCGCATCATACCTCTGCATAAGGTATGGAGGTGGGCGTAGTACTTGGTCAAATAGTGGTCAATCATGGCCTGATTGACTGACAATTCCAAGGCCAAGGAAGATTGTCGCATCGGTTCAATCATGCCTTCCGGGTCCCAAATGACTTGAATTTGTTTGAACCAGATGCTTGGCTCAAGTTCTGAAGCGTAATAGGCCAGCACTTTTAACTTGATAAAATGCTCAAAGTAAAAGGAGGCATTGACGTCATTTAGCTCTTCAATAAAGAGTAAATCAGGTGACCATGTCGCCAACCATTCATAGACCTGGCGCTTGGCTTTTTTGTCGATGACAATAAGACGGAGATCGATATCTGAGTAGGGATCGTCCTGACCTTGAAGCGTGTGGCCAGCTAGAAAAAAACCTCTTACCCAGGACTCCTGCTCCAAATCTCGACAAAGGGTACTTAGGAAAACAGCGCGTTGTTGAATCAGCTCTTTTGTTACCATGTGAGCACCTCCCTTTGCCTCTATTATAGCATATCACTAGCAAAATAGCACTGACGCACTCGAAAATTAAATGTTTTTTTCGTCATGTCATTCGCTTTATATTGAACCTTTTCGGAACTTTTTCAGAATCGGTTCCATTATCTTTCGTGCAATATTCTATCTCGTCTCTTGATATTTCTATCAAATTTCATGGCTTTGTTAGCATAAAAAATAGGCTGGGAATTTTCCCAGCCTATTGGCTCAGCACTTGAAGGCCTAGGCCTTAGCAGGTGCTTGATTTTCTAATTCAATATCTTCGTCTTCTGCTTCGACAACAGGCGGTTGGATGTTGGTTTCCAACTTACGGTAACGGGTCATCCCGGTCCCGGCTGGAATCAACTTACCAATTGTAACGTTCTCCTTAAGACCAAGGAGCGCGTCTTTCTTACCGCGGATAGCAGCATCAGTCAAGACACGAGTTGTCTCTTGGAAGGATGCAGCAGAGATGAAGGACTTAGTTTCCAAGGCAGCCTTGGTAATCCCCATGAGGACTGGACGAGCTGTCGCTGGCACTTCACCGGCTTGAATTGCGTTGGTGTTGGCCTTGGCGAAGTCTGAGATATCCAGTAAGGCACCTGGCAAGATGTCAGTTGAAGCAGGGTCCATAACGCGAACCTTACGCAACATTTGACGAACCATTACTTCGACGTGTTTGTCGCCGATTTCTACCCCTTGACCACGGTAAACTGCTTGAACCTCGCGGAGTAAGTAGTTTTCTACGGTCAAGACATCGGTTACGCGGAGTAATTCCTTAGGATCGATTGAACCTTCAGTTAAGGCTTGACCACGTTCTACGCTGTCGCCTTCCGCAACCTTGAGACGGGAAGTGTAAGGCACATTGTAAGTGCGGGTATCCGTCACGCCCTTAACCGTGATGTCACGGCTACGGTCGGATTCTTTCTCAACGATTGATTCAATAATCCCAGCCACTTCAGTAATCGTTGCTTGCCCTTTTGGATGACGTGCTTCGAAGATTTCTTGGATACGTGGCAAACCTTGAGTGATATCGCCACCACCCGCAACCCCACCAGTGTGGAAGGTACGCATGGTCAGCTGGGTACCAGGTTCCCCGATGGATTGAGCGGCAATGGTCCCCACTGCTTCGCCGACTTCCACTTCAGAACCAGTCGCTAAGTTACGACCATAACACTTCTTACATACCCCGTGGTTGGTATCACAGGTGAAGACTGAACGAATGGTTACTTCTTCAATCCCTGCTGCCACGATGGCATCTGCCATGTCTTCCGTAATAATGTGGTTAGCTTCTACTAATACTTGGCCAGTTTCTGGGTGACGAACTGTTTTACGTGCGTAACGCCCAATCAAACGTTCTTCCAGCGATTCGATGACGGAGTTTCCATCCATAATGGCACGAACGGTCATACCACGGTCGGTACCACAGTCGTCTTCACGGATAATGACATCTTGCGCCACATCAACCAAACGACGAGTTAAGTAACCAGAGTCGGCGGTCTTCAAGGCCGTATCGGTCATCCCTTTACGGGCACCGTGGGTCGAGATAAACATTTCCAAGACAGACAAACCTTCACGGAAGTTAGAGGTGATAGGCAATTCAATGATTCGGCCTGATGGCGCCGCCATGTTCCCCCGCATCCCAGCTAACTGAGTAAAGTTAGAGATGTTACCACGGGCCCCGGAGTCAGACATCATCGCGATTGGGTTCAGACGTGGCAAGGACTTACGCAATTCTTCTTGAATTTGGTCCTTAGCTTGTTCCCAAGTCCGAATGACAGATTCGTAACGTTCGTCGTCTGTAATCAAACCACGACGGTATTGCTTGGTGATGTTGTCAACACGGCTGTGGGCTTTTTCTAAGATTTCACCCTTAGATTCCAGACGTAATACGTCGGCCGCCCCTACGGTAATCCCGGCACGAGTTGAGAACTTGTAACCCAAGTTCTTCATGCGGTCCAACATAACAGAGGTTTCGGTAATCTTGAAACGTTTGAAGACTTGCGCGATAATGCGACCTAAGTCTTTCTTCTTAAATGGTGGAACTAAGTCCATTGCTGCAATGGCTTCTGGCACATTCACCCCAGGCTCTAAGAAGTACTTATCTGGTGTCTTCTCAGTTAAGTTCTCATGTGAAGGCTCATTGAGGTAAGGGAACTCTAATGGCATGATATCGTTGAAGAGTAATTTCCCAACGGTCGTTACCATGAGGCGTTCCTTTTGCCAATCAGTGAATGGCTTACCAACTAAAGCCTTAGCAGGAATCGCAATCCGGGTGTGGAGGTGAACGTAGCCGTTTTGGTAAGCAATCTCTGCTTCAGAGACGTCACTTACGACCAAACCTTCACCAATACGCCCTGCCTCTTCCAAGGTCAGGTAGTAGTTCCCCAAGACCATGTCCTGAGATGGCGTAACAACTGGCTTACCATCTTTAGGGTTCAAGATGTTTTGTGCCGCTAACATGAGCAAGCGCGCTTCAGCTTGAGCTTCTTCAGACAATGGGACGTGAACGGCCATTTGGTCACCGTCAAAGTCGGCGTTATAGGCTTCACAGACCAGTGGGTGCAAACGAATTGCCCGACCTTCAACCAAGGTTGGTTCGAAGGCTTGGATCCCCAAACGGTGGAGCGTAGGTGCCCGGTTGAGAAGCACTGGGTGTTCCTTGATAACTTCTTCAATTACTGGCCAGATGGCAGTATCTTGAGTTTCAATCATGCGCTTAGCATTCTTAATGTTGCCAGCAATGCCACGCTCAACCAATTCTTTCATAACGAAAGGCTTGAAGAGTTCGATGGCCATTTCTTTTGGCAAACCACATTGGTACATCTTGAGGTTTGGCCCCACGACAATTACCGAACGACCAGAGTAGTCGACCCGTTTCCCTAAGAGGTTTTGACGGAAACGACCTTGTTTCCCTTTCAACATGTGAGAGAGAGACTTGAGCGCGCGGTTACCTGGGCCTGTTACGGCACGGCCACGACGACCGTTATCGATTAAGGCATCGACCGCTTCTTGTAACATACGTTTTTCGTTTTGAACGATAATGTTTGGTGCACCTAAGTCCAAGAGACGTTTGAGACGGTTGTTACGGTTGATGACTCGACGATAGAGATCGTTCAAGTCACTTGTCGCAAACCGGCCACCTTCTAATTGGACCATCGGGCGAATATCTGGTGGAATAACAGGTAGGACATCCAAGACCATCCAAGACGGCTTGTTACCTGATAAACGAAAGGCGTCTAAGATGTCTAAGCGACGAATCGCCCGCATCCGTTTTTGACCTGTAGCGGTCTTGAGCACTTCCTTCAATTCTGCACATTCTGCTTCTAAATCAACGGCATCCAACAATTCTTTGATGGCTTCTGCCCCCATTTTGGCATAGAAACGATCACCGTATTCACGTTTTTCTCACGGTATTCCATTTCAGTCAGGAGAGACTTGCGTTCTAATGGGGTGTCGCCGCTGTCGATTACAACATATGAAGCGAAGTAGATAACTTCTTCTAAGAGTCGTGGACTCATATCCAAGACCAAGCCCATACGGCTTGGGATTCCTTTGAAGTACCATACGTGAGTGACAGGTGCTGCCAACTCAATATGCCCCATCCGTTCACGACGGACTTTGGCACGCGTTACTTCGACGCCACAACGGTCGCAGACCCGACCCTTATAGCGAATTCGTTTGAGCTTTCCACAGCTACATTCCCAGTCCTTAGTTGGACCAAAGATGCGCTCGCAGAATAAGCCGTCTTTTTCTGGTTTTAGCGTCCGGTAGTTGATGGTTTCTGGTTTTTTAACTTCACCATAAGACCAACTCCGAATTTTTCTGGAGACGCTAGGCCAATTTGCATCGCTTCAAAATTATTTACATCGATCAAAGGGCTGACCTCCTCTTTCTTTTGTATTGTTCTATTAGGAGGGCCAACCTAACCTAGAGTTCCTAGGCTAGGGGCTCCTAAAACTTAGTCTAATGAATCGAGTTCGTCTTCAACCGCTGAATCGATGAAGTCTTCCGCGATTGCCTGCTCGTCAAGGTTAATCTCAGCCTTTGGTTCTTCACCTTCATCATCAGCTTCTGCTGCATGATGGTGGGCCATTTGATCAGCCTTATAGCGATCGAGGGCATTGAAGTTGATTACTTCATCCTCATCGTCATCATCGCGTAATTCGATTTCTTGATCATATTCATCTAAGACTTTGAGATCTAAACCTAAGGCTTGCAATTCCTTCACGAGGACGCGGAATGATTCCGGCACTCCTGGACGTGGAATTGGTTGCCCTTTGACGATAGCTTCGTAGGTTTTCACCCGGCCGACTACGTCGTCAGACTTGTAGGTTAAGATTTCTTGCAGGGTATAAGCGGCACCATAAGCTTCCAAGGCCCAAACTTCCATCTCCCCGAAACGTTGCCCACCAAATTGAGCTTTACCACCCAATGGTTGTTGGGTAACCAGAGAGTATGGACCTGTTGAACGGGCGTGCAACTTGTCGTCGACCATGTGGGCCAACTTAATCATGTACATAACCCCAACAGAGACTTTTCGGTCAAATGGTTCACCGGTTCGACCATCATATAAGATAGTCTTAGCGTCAGCTTCTAAGCCGGCTTCCTTAACTGTTTCCCAGACATCTTCTTCACTAGCACCGTCAAAGACAGGTGTTGCAATCTTGATGCCCATTTCGCGAGCAGCCATCCCCAAGTGTAACTCTAGGACTTGCCCGATGTTCATACGGGATGGAACCCCCTAATGGGTTCAACATGATATCAACTGGGGTACCATCTGGTAAGAATGGCATATCTTCTTCCGGCATGATAAGGGAGACAACACCTTTGTTACCGTGACGACCGGCCATCTTATCCCCTTCATTGATTTTACGTTTTTGTACAATGTAGACGCGGACCAGCTTGTTGACACCTGGTGCCAATTCGTCGCCAGCTTCGCGGGTAAAGATTTTAACGTCGTGGACAATCCCGCCCCCGCCGTGTGGCACACGTAAGGAAGTATCACGTACTTCACGCGCCTTCTCACCGAAGATTGCGTGGAGCAAGCGTTCTTCCGCGGACAACTCAGTCACACCTTTGGCGTTACCTTACCAACCAGGATATCGCCGTCTTTTACTTCCGCCCCGATACAGATAATCCCGTCTTTGTCTAAGTACTTGAGGGCATCTTCGGAAACGTTTGGAATTTCGCGTGTAATTTCTTCAGGCCCTAACTTGGTGTCACGGGACTCTGATTCATATTCTTCAATGTGGATAGAAGTATAAACATCGTCTTTGACCAGACGTTCAGACATGATAACCGCGTCTTCATAGTTATACCCTTCCCAAGTCATGAAGGCTACCAATGGGTTCTGACCAAGGGCCATTTCCCCATTTTGCATAGATGGACCATCTGCTAAGATTTCCAAAGCATCAACTTGGTCGCCTAATTCTACGATTGGACGTTGGTTGTAACAGGTCCCAGCGTTAGAACGTGCAAACTTGGTTAAACGGTATTCGTCAACTTCACCTTCTGGAGTGCGTACGCGCACCTTGTTAGCATCGACATAAACCACTTCACCGGCGCGTTTACATAAGAGCGCAGCCCCTGAGTCGTGCGCTGCCTTATATTCCATCCCAGTCCCAATCAGTGGGGATTGTGGATTGATAAGTGGCACAGCTTGACGTTGCATGTTGGCACCCATCAAGGCACGGTTGGAGTCGTCGTTTTCCAAGAACGGAATGCTAGCAGTCGCGACAGCGACAACCTGTTTTGGCGATACGTCCATGTAGTCTACTTGGTCAACGTTAACCTCAATGTTTTGTGAACGGAAACGCGCCATAACTAGGTCATTGGCGAAGGTCCCGTCTTCGTTGAGTTTAGAGTTGGCTTGGGCTACTACGTACAAGTCTTCCTCGTCCGCTGCTAGGTAGTCAATTTCTGTCGTGACACGGTGTGGCGTAACCGATTTGTCCACTTTACGGTAAGGCGTCTCAATAAACCATACTTGTTAATCTTGGCATAAGAAGACAAGCTGTTAATCAACCCGATGTTAGGACCTTCTGGCGTCTCGATTGGACACATACGGCCGTAGTGAGAGTAGTGAACGTCCCGCACTTCATAGCCGGCACGGTCCCGCGTCAAACCACCAGGCCCTAAGGCTGACAGACGACGTTTGTGGGTCAATTCCCCGAGTGGGTTAACTTGGTCCATGAATTGTGACAATTGGGAAGAACCGAAGAATTCCTTAATAGCCGCCACTACTGGACGAATGTTAATCAATTGTTGCGGTGTGATGGTCGCAACATCTTGGAGCGACATACGTTCACGCACTACCCGTTCCATCCGGGATAGCCCGATACGGAATTGGTTTTGCAATAATTCACCGACTGAACGAATACGACGGTTAGCCAAGTGGTCGATATCATCTGTCACACCAATTCCTTGGTCTAAATAGAGATAGTAGTTCATTGACGCAATAATGTCAGCTGGCGTCAAGCACTTAATCTTCTCAATATTCCCGTTACCGATGATGTTAATCACTTGCTCGGCGTTCTTAGGTGAATAAACTTTAATGATTTGTAAATCGATTGGTTGAGCGACCACACTATCTTCAGAAGGATAGAGGGTTACCTTATTCAAGCCAGCCTCTAAGTATGGAATCAGAGCTTGAACACGTTCTTGATCCAAGACCGTTCCTTCTTCAAAGAGCACTTCGCCTGTTTCTGGGTTAACCAAGGTTTCAGCCAAGGTCAAGCCAACCAAACGGTTCTTGAGGTGGAGCTTTTTATTGATCTTGTAACGACCTACAGGTGCTAAGTCATAGCGACGAGGGTCGAAGAAGCGCGCAACCAAGAGGTTACGTGAGCTTTCTGCGGTCTTAGGTTCACCTGGACGGAGACGCTCGTAAATGTCCTTCAAGGCTTCTTCCGTACGAGAGTCTTGAATGTTTTTGTGAACATCCTTCTCGATAGTTAAGTCTAAGAGCTCAGATTGGCCGAAGATATCATAAATCTCGTCATCTGAACCAAAACCTAAGGCACGCATCAAGACAGTCAATGGAATCTTCCGGGTCCGGTCGATACGGACATAGGCAATCCCCTTAGCATCTGATTCAAATTCCAACCAAGCCCCACGGTTAGGAATAACCGTAGAAGTATAGCTGTGGCGGCCTTTCTTGTCCATACGGTCGTGGAAATAGACACCAGGAGAACGTACCAACTGGGAAACGATAACCCGTTCCGCCCCGTTGATAATGAAGGTCCCCATTTCGGTCATGATTGGGAAGTCCCCGAAGAAGACTTCTTGTTCTTTGACTTCACCTGTCTCTTTGTTGAACAGGCGCAAGGTTACATAGATTGGTTTTGAGTAGTTAGCGTCATGGCTACGAGCTTCTTCTAAGCTATACTTAGCTTCCTTGAACTCATAGTCTACAAAATGAAGTTCCAAGTTCTCCGAATGGTCGACAATCGGCGAAATGTCCTCGAACATCACTTTTAGCCCTTCATCCAAGAACCATTTGTAGGAATCCGTTTGGATTTCAATCAAGTTCGGCAACTCTAAGACTTCGTCGATACGCGCATAGCTTCGACGCTCAGCTTTTTTACCGTATTTCACGATATGACTCAAGCGATTCACCCCTATAATATAATCTAAGAACACCACTTTACATTAAGGTTACAATTATTAATAATTGTTAACAAATGACATTTTTCGGTCTCTGAAGCGCAAAAAAAAGACAACAGAACAACTCTTTGGAGTGACGTTACATGTTGTTGAGGCCTCAAATACCGGCTTGGACAAGATTTCAAGCCGCATTTACTTTCTAAAGTGCATACTCTTGCATCTGAATATTATACGGATTTTATAGGCTTTGTCAAGCCTCACTAACTCCCTCTGACCACACAACTTAGGAACCCCCATGCTGAATCATTACCTGTCAAATACTAAAAACCCTTTACGAGCTACTGAGACTCGTAAAGGGTAAATTTTTAGCAATCAGTCTTTGGACGTTTTCTAATTAACCAAGCAGCCAAAGCTAAACTTCCCGTCCCTAGCAAGGTCAGAGGAAAGGCTGACTCACCAGTTTCTGGCAATTTGTCTTGCGGATCCTCAGGCGTCTTAGGTGGCAATTCCGATGACGGAGGTGTAACCGGCTGACTCACAGGCTGTGGTGCAATTGGTGGTTCTGGTTTTTCAGGTGCCAGAGGCGCGTTTGGAGCAAGAGGCTCAGTTGGCGCTACTGGTGCAGTTGGCGCTTGTGGCGCTACCGGTGCTACTGGAGCAGTTGGTTGAGTAGGCGCAATCGGTTGAGTAGGTGCAACTGGCGCTACTGGCTTAGTAGGGACACCTTTGGCCGCAATCTTAGAATTGAATGCGAACCAAATCGAGCCCGAATTGTAAGCACCGATATCAAAAGTGATGTCGCTCGCCTGCGCTTGTCCTACAATGGCCCCGTACCAAGACAATGGCCCATCAGCCTTATCCCAAACACCGTAATCCCAACGTGACCCTTCGCTCGCATAGTTGATAGAACGATCTGCTTTAGCTGTTGTATCAGCTTGAGGGACAATTGCCGATCCAGTAATCGGGATATAGCGACCGTTAAAGCCTCGTACATATTCAGCGGAATTATTAGAAGCATTCAGAGAGGAGAAACTTACAAGAGCCCCGCTCATATCGAGTTTCTGATCGTCTTCTCCGTAAAAATCAACTTGAACTCCAATACGAGTTTCTCCATGAAAATCCAAATACCAGACTGTTTCGGTTGGATCTTTAATGAGGAAGAGTGGCATCAGATTACCTGACTTAGACGACTCCTTCAAGGTATAGGTGTAGACTACTTTTTTAATTGCTTTTCCATTGATACTTGAATTTTGAAGATTGCTATAAGTTGCTGTAACAGGCTTGCCTTTTTCTAGCACAATCTTCGTTAGATCGCTCTTCCAGTACATTAAATTAGCCCAGTCACTCATGGCTGTGCCATCTAAATTCCAGGAAGCAACTAAAGCGTTAATCTCATCCTTGTCATAGACTTTGACACCATCCTGAACGGTAAGAACCGCATTAGGCTCTGAACGAAAATCTAAACTTTGGCTCATTGGTTGAGAGAGGTAGCCCTCTTCATTTTTCTTAGCTTCTGCTTCGGCCAAGCCTGCTTCATACGCTGCCTGATCCTTATCAAACTTTGCTTAGCTTGATCATAGGCTGCTTTATCGTTGACATACCGGCTTTGAGCTTGGTCATAGTTAGCCTTGGCTTGCTGATAAGCCTTCAAATCCTTCTGATATTGAGCCTCTTGCTCGCGATACTTGCTTAAATCTTGATCATATTGTGTCTTGGCCTTAAGATATGCTGCTTGATCCATATCATACTGTGCTTTAGCCTGCCGATAGCGCACTGAGTCCTGCTTGTACTGCTCTAAGGCTTGATCATAGGTTGCTTTGGCCACCTGATAAGCCGCCATCGCTTCCTCATAAACGGTAACTTTGCTTTCATATTCCTGCTTAGCTACCTCAAAAGCTGCCTGAACACTTTGGAAGGCGCGCTCTACCGACTCAAAATTACTAGGATTTTGATCGTATGCCTCCTTTTGTACATCATAGTTTGCTTTGAGGGCTTTATAGTCTGCTAGGGCATCAACTGACTGAGCTGAGTTAGTCGATTCTGCCGTCTTTTCCTCAACGCTCTCAGTTTCTGCTTCCCCGCTAGCTTGGCTAGTGCTTGACTCGCTGCTTACTGGCTCAGCAGGCAGCGCTTGTGAGGACACCTCATTAGAACTTGCTTCACTGGAAACTACTGGCGCTTCCTCCGCAGTTACTACCTGACTAGTCCACGCAGTTAAGGCAAAAGCGCTCCCCATAAGCCCCAGTGCCATCACTTTGGATTTATTCATTTTTTTCTCTCCTTTTCCCCTCATAGGATAAAATTACGTTGATATCATATTAAAAATACCCTTGATTGTCAATATAAATGTTTGCCAGTCACCGATATTTTTGCATAATCCATTACCATTGTCTAAAGACGCTAACAAATCTTCCCAAACATAAAGATAACATCTCATAATCTCTATCGAATTACAAAATCGAATCGCAATATATTTTTACTCGATCTCCCGTAACTTACCTCGGAAATCATCCAAACAAGTATAGCCCTTTGCTTCCATAATAACTTCCAACTCAGCAACTAGGCGGTCAAAGATACCTACACCTTCTTGGTGGAGGGCCGTCCCTACTTGAACTAAGCTAGCACCACAGAGAATGTGCTCGAAGACATCCTGACCGGTTCTGACGCCCCCGGTGCCAATAATCTTAATAGATGGATTGAGTCGTTGATGGAAGGCCCGCACGTTAGCCAAGGCGGTTGGTTTGATATAGTCTCCACCTAAACCGCCAAAACCTCCCTTAGGTTTGATGACCACTTGCTCCTTATCTACATCAATATAGAGACCATTGCCAATGGAGTTGACACAGTTTACATAAGTCAGCGGAAAACGATTAAGGATAGCTGCCATCTGGTCAAAATGGGCAATATCGAAGTAAGGCGGCAACTTAAGCCCTAGCGGTTTAGTGAAGAAAGAAAAGACTTCTGTTAAGAGCCGCTCTGTCAATTCGAAGTCATAGGCGATTTGAGGCTTGCCCGGAACATTAGGACAAGACAAGTTGAATTCTGTCACGCCTTGATAGGCGCTAGCCTCTATAGTACGCAGGTTCTCAAGAATCTCATCGTAGCTTAGACCTACTACCGACAAGAATTGCAGGGCTTGTTGATCCTGGCGCGCTAAGCAATAGTCTAGGTAATAAGCTAATCCCTCATTGGGCAAGCCCATGGAGTTAATACTGCCTAATGGCACATCTACATAACGAGGTTGGGGATTACCCGCTCGATAGTCTCGCGTTGCCGTCTTGGTCACGAAGGCTCCAGCCGCGCTCTGTGCTAACTCATCCATCTCTGCTACCGTCATGCAGTGGACCCCTGATGCATTCATCAATGGATTGGCTAAGGTTATCCCTAAGAAGCTTGTCTCGACAGTCATTTGCTCACCATCTCTTTCTAAAATTTTACCTATTATAGCATAAGTCCAAGACTAACAGAATGCCTAGAACGAAAATTGTTAATCTTTTTCAACAGAATGTTCGCGTCTTTTGTTAGCACGAAAAAACAGGCAGCCATAGCCGCCTGTTCGCTATTCAGAACCTTCCTCAGACAAATGTATCAGAGAATCGTTAATAATGTGTTTAACGTGATGGTCATCTAGACTATAGTAGACATACTTGCCTTGTTTACTAGACTTAACCAATTTCATTAACTTCAATAGTTTAAGCTGGTGAGAGACTCCCGAAAGAGTTAAGCCAGTCGCCTCGGCCAATTCATTCACATTGGCTTCTTGCTTCATTAAATGTAGCAAAAGCTTGAGCCTGGAAACATCTGCTACCGCCTTAAAAAATTGTGCTAGCTCTTCAATTACTTGTTCGTCATACATTATGATTCACCTCGTGATGATAAGGGGACTAGAAGTCGTAACCCGTTTAATATCACTAGAAGAGTTGAGCCTTCGTGCCCCACTACACTTAGGGCGATATTGGAAACTTGGCCGACATTCATTATAACTAAGGCTAACACAACTAGCATGGAAAAGCCAATATTCTGCCAGATAATCCGGTCATGCTTCTTAGCTAGGCGATGCAAATAAGACAGAGATTGGAGTTGATTTCGAACGAGAATCACATCCGCCGTCTCCATAGCCACATCCGTCCCTTGACCCATCGCAACCCCTAGACTTGCGCTAGCCAGGGCAGGCGCATCATTGACGCCATCCCCCACCATGGCTACCATCTGGTGTTTGTCCATTAGCTTACGGATTTCCTCTGCCTTCTGGTCAGGCATGACTTGGGCTTGGACGGATTGGATCCCTAATTGCTGGCCAATGACCTGCCCCGTCAACTCGGCATCCCCCGTTAACATGACGGTTTTAACACCGACTCGCTTGAAGTAATCCAGAGTTTGACGGGCATCTTCTTTGGCAATATCCATCAGCGCCACCGCTCCCAAGACTTCTTGGTTTTGAGCCAAGTAAACCACTGTCTTACCCTGACTTTCCCATTCTCGACCTTGCCGCTCATAGTCTGGTGCCACCGCTTCAAAGGCAGTCGGCTTAGCCACCTGATAGCTACGGCCTCGATAATCTGCATAGAGTCCCTGCCCCATCTGATTGCTGACTTCTAAATCCAAAACGGGCAAACTAGCATAATGAGCCACAATGGCCTGCGCTAGAGGATGATTAGCTTGGCGTTCCATAGACACCCAAACAGCCAGTAGTTTTTCAGCTTCAGCTGATAAGAGGATGTCTGTCACCTGAGGCCGCCCCTGAGTTAATGTCCCCGTCTTATCAAAAGCAATAGCGCTAAGGCCTGACACTTGATGTAGGTGGCTCCCACCCTTGACTAGTACCCCTTGCTTAGCCAAATTCGATAAGGCTGACAAAGTTGCAGGAATAGCGCTAGCAGCTAAGGCACAAGGCGAGAGGGCAATGAGCATAACCAAGGTTCGATAGGCTATTTCATGAAATGAGAGCGATCCCCATAGTGTCACCACGAGCGCATACAAGGCCGTAAAGAGGAGCGCCCCCTTCACATATGCTGGCTCCAAGCGCTGAATCTGACTCGCTACCGGACTTTGTTTGGCCTGCGCCTCCTTGACTAGGCCAAGGATTTTGGCAAAAGTAGTTTGATCTGCCAAACGTGTTACTCGCATGACAAAGCTACTATTGCCATTGAGGGTCGCCGCATAGACCCTGTCACCTGCGCTTTTTTCTTGCGGTATACTCTCGCCGTTTATCATAGCCTCATTAATGACTGCCTGGCCACTCACAATTCGACCGTCAATAGGGATTTGGGCGCCATTTAGCACCTGCACCTGATCCCCAACAGCTAAATCTTGAACCGGTACGATTGTTACTGTGCCATCTCCCGCCAAGAGACGTGCTTCTTGAGGTTGCATGGCTAAGAGACTCGTCATTTCCTTCTTAGATTTGGCTTCTGCATAGTCCTCCAGAAAATGAGCACCAGCGAATATCAATATCAGCAAGGCTGCTTCTTGGAATTGCCCAATTGCCATGGCACCTAAAGCCGCCAGCCCCATCAATAAGTGAGTATTAGGACAAAAACGGCGCGCTTTGTAGCTAGCCTGCCAAGTCTCTAGCAAACCCTCACTTAAGACATGATAGCCGGACAAAAAGACCGTTAAGCTATAGAGGGCATTCACTAGCAGAGATGCTTGGCCTGTAAAAAGCCCTAGGAAGAAAGTAAGAAGCCCAATTACATAGGCAAAGATAGCTGATTTGAATGCATGCGCGTGGCCGTGGTGCTGATGTGTATGAGAATTGTGGTCATGATCACACATCTCATCCGCCTCCTTTATTTCGATTGAACAATTATTCAAGTGTTGATAGTTTTATTATATGATATCTAGTAGAAAAGTCAAGCCCTTCTGGCTAGCCATCGACCCATCAACAAAAAATGATGCAGACCGTCACCAGCTTCCCACCAACAAGACATACAAAAAGCCGGGACATTCAGTCCCGGCCACCATAAATAAGCTTAACGTTCTTGATAGGCTTTAGCAATCTTTGCCCCTAATTTGGCGTTATTATAAACCAATTGAATATTAGTATTTAAGCTAGCTCCATCTGTTAATTCAACAATCTTAGCCAATAGGAATGGCGTGCTATCTTTGCCTCGAATTCCCTTCTCATCTGCTTCTTTTACAGCCGCATCGATAATGGCATCAATTTTTTCATGTGGAATTTCGTGCTCAGCAGGAATTGGATTCGTCACCAGAATCCCACCCTTAAGGCCGAGCGCTTCAGAGTAGTCCATCATGGCTGCAATTTCCTCTGGCTTGTCAGCGCGACTGTTAAGCTTGTATTCTGAAGTCCGTGTGTAGAAAGCAGGTAGGTAATCCGTTTGGTAGCCAACTACAGGCACCCCTTTGGTTTCCAAATATTCCAAAGTTCTTGGTAAGTCCAAGATAGCTTTGGCACCTGCACAAACAACCGTTACAGGTGTTTGACCTAATTCGTCTAAGTCCGCAGAAATATCCATAGTTTCTTCTACGCCACGGTGTACGCCACCAATCCCGCCAGTAACGAAGACCTTGATACCCGCTAAATGCGCCCCAATCATGGTCGTTGCCACTGTCGTCGCCCCTAAGATGCCTTTGGCGAAGACTTCTGCCAAGTCACGGCGAGATACCTTAGCAACTGGCTTCTCACTAGCCAAACGTTCTAAATCCGCTTCTTCTAACCCAATCTTAAACTGACCATCCATGATGGCGATTGTTGCTGGCACTGCCCCATTATCACGAATAATTTGTTCTACTGTTTTAGCCATTTCAACGTTTTGTGGATAGGGCATCCCGTGAGAAATGATGGTAGATTCTAAAGCTACAACAGGTAAGTTGTGATCTAAAGCGTGTTGTACTTCTTTACTAATAGATAATAAGTTTTTCATCTTAGGCTAAACCTCTTTCTTTTAATGTCTGATAGTCACTCTCCAACTGGCTGGCAGAGAGATTGAGTCGAACGGTTTGCTTGACTTGAACCGTATGATAGGAATTGGCCATTCCATAATAAATGGATGTCTTCGCATCATGCCCCGTCAATTGGCCATAGAGAAGGCCAGCAGAGAAGGCATCACCTGCCCCTGTTACATCTACTACCTTTTGAGCTAGGAGAGGCTGGACTTCCTGGCGGCTGCCATCCTGATGCCCATAGAAACTACTTCGTGACCCTCTGGTCATGACCACTTGCAAACACCGGTTGCCAACCAAGCCTTCACCAAGTCCTCTGCAGGCAGATTTCCAAAGCGACTGATGGATTCATCCTCATTAACAACGAGCCAACTAACACCACTTAAATCTTCTGGCAAATGGCTCATCTTGGGCCCACTGACCGGGATAATGGCAAGCGGAATAGATTCAGCTTTTGCAAGTTGAATCAAATAAGTCACGGTTTCTAATGGCAAGTTCAAGTCCAGAATCAGGTAATCTGCTAGTTTAAGCCGTGGAGCAAATTGACTAATCCAATCTAAATCCATCTGGTCGGCAATCGCCATATCGGCTAGCGCCAATTGCATATCCCCGGACTCATCCAAAATAGCACTGTAGGTTGACGTTGCTGCCTCTGGAATCTGGGTTATTTGGCTCATATCCACATAGGCCTGAGTCTGCTGCTTAATCCAATCGTAATCCTGATCCACTCCCGCCACTGACAGCAATTGAACTGATTGACCTAATCGTCCTAGATTCTCAGCTACATTGCGGACTACGCCGCCCACACTGAGAGTTGAGGTGACAGGGTTACTAGTACCGAGCTGCATTGCGCCGGTTAGACGAAATTTACGGTCAATATTCATCCCACCGATGCAATAAATTCGTCGCGCCTCATTCAAAATATAAGCTCGTCCGCGCAACTGATGTTTCTGCATCAGAGAGGAGATTAAACTGGCCACCGTTGACCGACTAATTCCCATCAATGCCGCCAATTCTTGCTGGGTGCGGAAAGGGTCTTCCTCAATCAAGGCAAGCACCTTGGCTTCATTAGGCGTTAACATAGGCACCGCCTTTCTAGACTATTGTCTTTGGAATAACTTTTGTCTATATGATACTCCTTTTATTCTCTCGATGCAAGGATATTAGCGACTGATACTATCCTGTTTCGCCAAATAATCCTGCCATCCCGCTAAGAGTAGGTCCAAACCAAACTGAGCACTCGACTCCAAGGCTTGAGGTCGCCGAAAGCCCTGTTGTCGTCCTATATCGGCATAACCATGCAAATAACTACGTAGACTCCGATAAAAATGCGTCTCAACTTCCGGTGCTAATCTCCAATCCCCAGTAAGTTGACGTACTAACTCGAAGATTGACTCAAAGACAGGTCCTGCCGAACTCTTGCACCAAAAGATAGGCGCCTGCATCAATTCATACTCTCCCGGGTAGTCCCAAGCAAAGTTCAAATATGCCTCGGCTACCTGACGTATCTTTTCGGTGCCATCTCCTTCTTGAGCTGCTGTTGACAATAGCTGATAAAAACGCTTTGCCGTATCTTCTGCGATAAGCATCAGCAAGTGTTCCCGACTCTCGATATAGTTATATAGAGAAGGCAGCCGCATTCCTACCTCGTGCGCAACGTCTTTGAGGGCAAATTCCGTAAGTCCCTTTCGATTTAGTAAAGAAGAACCTATTTTAACGAGTTGTTCTAGGCTTATAGAGGGTCTACGCATGCTCCAAACGCTCCTTCATTCGCTTAATTACTGGTGGCAAGTCTAAGGCCGGATTTAAAACTAGTGGCCCGTGACCTAAAGCCAGACAGCTTGGGTTTAATTTCAAGACTGCCTCCGCACTAGTCAAGCCTGTTTGCGGCTCCACGTAGCCCAAGCTGGAAATGGAAAGGTAATACGCAAATCGCCTGTTACAGCCAAGCCCCCGCGCGTTTGGAAGGCATCGCCCGCAATCATAGTCCCATCAGGCGCTAAGTAGGCAACCGAACCTGGGGTATGTCCTGGAACCCCCACTACTTGAAAGCCTACCACTTGATCCCCTGGGATTACTTCTCGATGAATGTCAAAATCTAGCTCTGGCCATCCTCCCGAGATAGGACTTTGATCTTCTGTATCATCTAAGCTTAGGTCTCCGCGTAAAATTCTAGCCTCTCGAGCAGATACCACAATCTCCGCATGGGGATACAGCTTTGCAAAGGCCGAAATTCCGCTGATATGGTCACTATGCCCGTGTGTAATTAGCAAATGGGTCACTGGCTTGGCCGTCTTAGCTTCAATGGCCTGAACGCTTTTAACAAAGTTGCTCACTCCCATATCTAGAACGATTAGGGCATCAGCCGTCTCATACACATAAGCATTAATGGGGAAAAGGCGAGGCAAAAAGGTTAATTGATAAAGATTTCCGTGTTGCTTGATTCTCATCGAAATCATCCTTCCTTTTTAAACTAATCAGATTAGTTTATATTCTACTCCATCTAATCCCTACTTGCAAGTACGACCAAAAAACAGCAGCCTTAGCTGCTGTTTTCTGCTTTCTATTCGTTGGCAAATAGATTGACGGAAATCATCAGAAGCCTTGAAGAGTTGAAGGTAAATTTCGCGCTTCAAGTTATAGACATCATTCCGCATATTACCTGTTTGACGAGCTGATAGCACTCTGTCAACTGCTTCCTTCATCAGCGCTTCAATATCCGCCAAGGTGCTTACTTGGCGATCACGGACTGTAATTGGACGCAATGTTGCCCCATTGGCAACCTTATCCAGACGTTCCTTGAACATAGCCTTCTTAAAGGCATTAAGATCTTGGAATTCACCGTTAGAAACCTTCTGGATAATATAGTTATCATTTAGGGTCTGTCCATCCGTTCTAGCTTGACGTTCTAATTGGTTGGAAGCATAAGGGATGAAGCCATCTTTATATCCCTTATAACCCATCAGTTCCCAAGCCATTCGTTTGAACCACCAACCGCCTGGTGAGCCCTTATCATTTTGACCTGTCCCGTACATAGGGTGAAACATATTGATTCGCTCATAAGAGTTACGATCTGTCTCAAAACCATTACGGAAGTAGCGTTTTGGTGCTAAGCTACGATCAATGAAGTCATCAATCGACTGGATATTAAAGTTTGTCCACTCTTCATCACTAATCTCCACTACCTTATTATTGACATGGTTAGGCCCATTCGGCACATTAATGAAGCGGTTGAACCATTGCTTCATAGCATCTGGCCCCTTTTCTAGGACTGCTTTGGCTTCAGCATAGTCTAGCAAGTAGAGAATATCGAAGAGTCGGTGGACATATTGACCCCAGTCATCTGCAGACTGGAAGCGTGATGGTGTCGCGTTATAGAGGCGGTTCGCCTTATCGCTCCAGTCAAAGGAAGTATTAAGCCCAATATGATCAAACTCAGGTCCCTCAGGTGACTGCAAGAGACCTTGCGCATACTCTTCCCAGACTTCTTCCGGACGCCAGCCGTTCCCGCCAAGATAGACTGAACGTTCCATATTGTGGACCACTTCGTGAGTATAGTGAGAGGTCCCAATATAGTCTTCCAGAATATCCGTGAAGACAAAGTAAATCCCATTGTTAGTATCGGCATAAGCACCGGCACCGTTATTGCCATAAACTCGGCCGATTCGCCCAAAGAATTCCTTAATCCCCATTGAAGGGTATTTAACCGGCTTATTGGATGTATCGTTACCTAGTCCATCATACCAACCGCCATTCTTGCCATTAGCATAGCCATCCCAAATCAGCATAGCATTCTTGCGGGCCATGCGGTCTTTAACCGCTGGTAAGGCTACACGATACCAGGTATCGACGTGCATTTGTTGGCGATCTGCTAAGGCCTTAACGCGTCTGTCGAACTCTTCTGGCGTTAGGTTAGGACGTCGGTCAGTAGACCCCAAGGTTAGCGATAGAACATTGGATACAAGGAAAATCCGACTCTTCTTCAGATTGAGTAAAGGCAAGATGTAATCACGATAATCCGGAACAGACAAACGATCGTAGACCTTATAAGGAGATTTATTAAGTCCTTCTTCAAGAGATGGACGCTCCTCCATGGTGACATTGGCCTTGGTCGCATCGCGGAACCATTCGTATTGATCAAACTTGGTCCACAGCTCACGGAAATAAGAAAGGTAGTCGAGGACTGTCGGCAGTTTAGAGTCCGCACTTAATACTCGATTGTAAGTCTTAGCACTATTGACTGAGCGAAGGGGTTGAATCCCTTGACTCCCAATCTGAATCAACTTATCAATAATACTCTTCTGATTACCGAAGAAGTCTGTCTGATAGGTTGCGATTTCTCCTAAATTGAGGTCCCCAAAGTTTACACGATAGTGGTCTTGGAGATAAGCCAGACCTAAGAGTAGGGCACCACGATTATCCTTGAGTTTCTGAATCAAAGCAGCACGCGCCTGCTCATTATCCCCAAGGTAGTTGGCTTCCTGGCGGATAATCTTCACCAAGTCATTGGCTAAGGTATCTTGGAAAGCGCCAAAGGTTGCATTGAAGAAGAGTGTCTCAATCTGATAGGCACGCTGTTCGCGGCGATAGACTTCTAAATCTTCTGCAATTTCTTCCTCAGTTGCTGATCGGCCAAGCTTGTTCTCTAGGGCCGTTCGGCGATCATTTTTGACTCTGGCACTTACATCTGTGTAGAGAATATTGACACCTGCGGCTTGCCAAACAGCGTCAGATGATAAACCTGTCTCTTTCATGATATCGAGGACTGCATTCATGACATCATCCACTGATTTCAGCACTTGGTTAGGTGTATAGATAAGACCTGAATCCTCTAATTGATACTCAACCACGCCTGTTTGTTTGAACTCAGATTTCGCACCTAAGGCCAAGTATTGCACTGATTTATCAGCAAAGTGCAACATAATCCGGTCCATTGCTTGGTTGTAGTCCGTCACAAAAGCATTACCTTGCATTGGCGTAACCGCCAAGAGCACCTGAGTCGCCAACTTGCTGTCTGGCGCCACTAAGTTCCCATACTTAACAATTTGCTCCTTATTATAGAATGGCAGGAGTTTCTCCATATTGGCATAGGCCTGAGCACGACTAGCTTGATAATTAGCCAAACGACTATAATCGGTTGATTGTTGGTTGATTTGATCGACATAAGAGCTTGCAGGCGTATCCGTCAGGACCCCACCGGCCGCTTCTAATTGACTAGCTAATTTATCCACATCAGCTTGACTAGCCTTAGCAGGTTTAAAACTTGGCTCTTCTACACCGGTTACGCGTTCAGTCATCTTCCAAGCCACTTGATCATTACGGATATAGCCTTCTGAAATAGCACCATTATCACCGTAAACACGGTAGCCATTAGTGACTGCCACGTCTGAAATGATATTTTCTAATCGCCCATTCATCCAGGTAGAGCCGACGACCCCACCTACTTGTCCACCACTTCGACCTTGAACAGTAGAGCCTGTATTAGTAAGGCTTCCTTTAACAAGGACATTTGACTACTGCCTTGCCTTGGCTGGACACAACTCGACCAAAGGCGACGCCCGCACGAGTACTTTGCGCGTTAAGATTTACGTTCAGTTTGGCATCGACATAAGCGTTGGTAACACTGGATTGTTCGAGCAAACCTACTAAACCGCCCACTTCTTGGGCCTGGTTAGGCTGGCCACTCTGGCTAATCTCACCTTGGAATCGAACGTTCTCAAGCCTGCTACCACCCACTACGGTATGAACGATACCTGCTACATTGGTCGTCCCTGACACGCGCCCAGAAACTGCCACATCACTGATTGTCGAATTAGTCGCTCGTTTGGCTAGAGCAGCTATAGAGTTGCCAGATTCAATGGCCACTTGTTTAAGGTCTAAATGCTTGATGGTCGCTTGGTTTAACTGATCAAAGAGTGGTGCAACCAAATTATAGATAGCATGTTGCGTGCCGTCTGCAGTCTGGCCGGACAGGGTCCCAGTGAAGGTTCCCACAAAATAGGCGGTCGCGTTGGCTGCTAAGCTGACCTCGGACGCTGATAGGTTGGCACCCAGTATGTAGTCTCCAGCTGGGTTTTGGCGTATAGCCTCAAGCAAGCTCTTAAAGCTATAATGCACGTTCCCATCCGCTGGACGTTCTTGACCGACTAGGAATTGATAGCCTTGGTGATAGTCACTCGAGCCGCCTTGATTTTGCACTAGCTCAGGCGCCTGGGTCGTCACTTGATAATAAGACTGACCATCGTGACTTACTGTCTCAATAGAAGCAACTGGCAGATAGACATCCTTGAAGCGGTCAGACTGTACTTTGACATAATAATTAGATAAATCAGATGGAATCTGACTCAAACTAGCCATTAATTGATGACTCCCATCAGCTTGTCGATGAAAGAGTTGCACACCCTTGATTTGTTTGAGCTCAATCTTCTTCAAATCTAACTCTACTGCTTGGTCCTCTAACTGATCTTTCGACTGAGCGCCTTGCTGGTTCACATAATCCATCACAGTATGGAGGCGATAAGGCACATGATAATCCAACCCATCAATGCTTGCGGTCAAATCTTGGATTGGGACAGTCTTAACTAGGCGATCCCCCTGGAAGACTTGTACCTTGCCTCCCCGGTAAAGCTGGTTAGGGTCTTCTAACTGATAGCGCACGGTGACACTCCGAGATAAATCAGATGCAGGTTCTTCAACGTTAACAGCTGTATATTTAGGTTCTACTTGCTCCAATTGTGCCAATGTTTCTCGAAGGGCTTGGGTCGCTTGATCAACCGCTTCTTGGCTGCTATCGCCATCCTCTAAAACGGCCTGAGCAGCCTTGAGCTGGTCAGCAACTTTCTGGAAGCTAGCTGGCGTATAACGATTGGCGACAACTTCTTGTGCTGCCTCAACCTGTTGGCCAAGCGCCTCTTTATTTGAGCGGTCCATTAAGAGAGCCTGCGCTTGGTCTTTAAGCGCTTGAGCGTCTTTCACAGTTTCGATTACGGCGGCCACTTCTTCAGGCGTTGCATCCTGATTGGCTATCAAAGCTTGAGCCTTGGCTTTTGCTTGATCAATGGTAGCTTGATGCCCTGCAAGCGCCTGGCTGAAATCATTCACACTGCGCGGTGTTTTACCTGTCGTGTCAACTGGCAGATTCAACTGAGTCAGAGCTCGTTGTAAGTCTGCCTTGTCCACAAGATCCAAAATACCCGCTTCCGCTAATTCTAACTGTTGGAAAGCCTTGTTGACTTTTTCCGTACTTGCTAAGACTTCTTCCGGACTCGCATTAAGATCTTTTAATAGTTGAGCGGCTTCTTGGCTCAATTGCAAGGCAAGGTCTTTTGCTGCTTGGTAAGTCTGGACGGTCTTTGGTCGTTTCTGATCTGTCACAACTGGTTTCTGAATGGCTTGGTCCAGATTATTTGGCTTCCTCTAAGTCGGACTTATCCGCTTGTTGTCGCAGCAAAGCTTTGGCTTGGTCAAGTTTAGCCTGCACTTCATTTACTGCTACCAGGGCCTTATCCACCTGTTCCTGCTTAGCCTCTGGATCAGCCAAGATGGCTTGCGCTTGATCACGCATAGCTTCTAGACTGTTTCTCAATGAATCTAGCGCTTGTTGGTAATCCGCAATACTTTGCGGTGTCTTCTGGTCTGTATCAACAGGAGCGTCCAGTAAAGCCAAGGCTGCCGCTAGCGCCTTTGTATCTGCCTTGGCTTGGAGAGCCTTGATGGCAGCTTCCAAGGATTTGGCTTGGTTGACTACTGACCGAGTCATCGCCTCTACATCAACATCTGAGACTTCAGGATCCTTCACCACTGATTGAGCATTCTGGAGTGTGGCTTGTATTTTGCGAATTTCATCCGCTAAGGCTTGTTGGCTACTTGGTGTCTTGTCGCTTAAATCAAGCGCTTTGGCTGTTTTTACTTGCTCTGCTAAAGCTGCCATAGCAGTTTCTAACGGCGACTTATCTGCTTGGTCTACTAAGATATCAGCCAAATTAGTCGAAAGATTGACTAAGTCCTGCACTTGCTGAGCCAAAGCATCGATTGTTGCCTGTTCTGTCGTATCAGGTTGCCCTTTGAGTTCTTGCGCCTGGTTATTTAGATTTTTTAGTTTTTCCTTGACTTGAGCAACCCGCTCTTCAAAGGATTTGATTGTGCTAGGTTTCTTGCCGACCAAGGCCGTTCCTGATAAAGCTCCCAATTGATCATTTGCCGTCTTTAGAGTCATCTCCAGCTTTGTGTAATCTAATGTTTTAGGGGGCTCTGGAGTCGGTTCAGGTTGTGGAGTCGGAGTCGGTGCTACACTTGAACTTGTCTCTTCTGGTTGTGGGGTCGGAGTCGGCGCTACACTCGAACTTGATTCTTCCGGTTGCGGGGTTGGTGTTGGGGTTGCACTCGAACTCGATTCTTCCGGTTGTGGGGTCGGAGTCGGTGCTACATTCGAACTTGATTCTTCCGGTTGCGGGGTTGGTGTTGGGGTTGCACTCGAACTTGATTCTTCCGGTTGTGGGGTCGGAGTCGGCGCTACACTCAAACTTGATTCTTCCGGTTGTGGGGTCGGAGTCGGCGCTACACTCGAACTTGATTCTTCCGATTGTGGGGTCGGAGTCGGCGCTATACTTGATTCCGATGTTTGCTGGTTTGATTCTGCTGAAGTTTTTGACTCAGATTCTTGATATTGCGCTGATGACTCAGCTAAACTGCTCTCACTCAGCTCTTCAACAGATGAGCTCACTTCTGAAGAAACTGAAGATCCACTGTTTTCTGACTCACCCGATATGCTAGCTACTGAATCATTAGCCACTGATTGATCCAAGTCATACGTGGTCAAATAACCAAGATATTCATAACCTTCTATCTCAATCTTCGGATTTGGAAGTGTCTGCCCTACTGGTAGCTGAAAACTCTGGTTGAATTCTTGCAGTAAACGAGCCTCAATTGCCTGTAAACTTGGCGATAGTAAGACTTGACCTGCCATGGTCACTACCATGAAGCTAGTCAAAGCCTTCTTCTTGTCGCGAACTAAGCCAACAGCAAAGACAATCAGTGTTGCACTTGCTGCTAGGCCTAACAAGGCTGATGATTCCCCTGTAACCGGCAACTGACGCGTGCCTGGACTTGGTTGATAAACAAAATAGTAAACTTGATCTGCTTGTGCGATTTGATTAGGAGTGCCTGACTTAATGGCCTGACGTTGTGCCCAGCTTAATTCTTCGATGGACACATATCGATATTCTGTTGTAACAGTTTTTGGGGTTGATGGAGCATTCGTGATAGGGGTGGGGGCCTGGGCATTAACGGTCGGACCAATCAATGCCGATACAAAAAAACTCCCAATGACAACAGAAGCAATCCCAACAGAAAATTTCCGGATGGAGAATCGTTGGACCGTAGTAAGGCTGCTGGAGCCCTTAGATTTCTTCATTGAGTTTTTTCCTTTCGTATGAATATTCATTGCTAGTGTATTTTACCACAAAAATATTAAGAAATATACGGGAAATATTAATTTTGCAATTTTTTTGTTATGCTTTATAAACTAATTTTATCTAGACCACATTAGCATTAAAATAATGTCTATACAGATTTTTATTCTATCCTCCTAATCCCATAACTAAAAAGATAGCAACTTCATTATTTTATAATTATATCCAAGCTTCATCATAGTTAACTTACTATATAAAAAATCCTACGGCAAGATGCCGTAGGATTAAGATTATCAGCTTACTGTCCTTGGAAAATAGAGGTTCTGAAATCATTTGTTGCCAATAGATATTGACGATAAATTTCTTTCTTCACTTTGTGAACGTTATTGTCCCCTCTCGTCAGGAGGTTAGCCTTAATATCTGCTTCCATCGCTTGATGGATAAGTTGCTGGATATCAGCAAAAGTACGTACCTGTGTTCCATTGACTGTAATTGGAATCAGGGATTGGTTCAACTTATCAATCCGTTCTTTGAACATGGCCTGCTTAAAGACTGTCATGTTTTGGAACTCTCCTCCGGAGACAGATCTAATTACATAGGTATCACTTAGTTCTGCATTTCCAGCAGCCTTAGCTTCCTTCTGAAGCTTATCAGAGGCGTAAGGTACAAAACCATCTTCATAGCCCTTGTAGGCCATCATCTCCCAAGCCATGCGCTTAAACATGAGACCACCCGGTGAACCCGTTGTGTTTTCCCCAGTCGCATAGTTTGGTGCATACATATTAATTGTGACGTAATTATCACGATTATATTTAGCATTGGCTCCATAGCCACGCTTAACAACCAATTGGTGCTCAACCAAATCATTAATAGAAGTGAGATTGATATTCTCCCATTCTTGGTCAGTTAATTCCTTAATTAAGTTGTTAGCATGCACGCCATCCGCTTCATTGGTTACCTGATTATACATCTTCTTCCAGAAATCCTTACCGCGGGCCAAGACATCTAGTCCTTCCGCATAGTCTAGAGTATACAGAACGTCGAATACTCCATGAACATACTCATGAACATCTGCTGCAGTTTGGAAGCGATCTGGCGATTCATTGTAATAACGCAATTTCTCATTAGAGTAATCGAAGATAGTATTAATCCCCATATGGTTGATTGTGCTTGGATTCTCAGGTGCTTGTAACAAACCTTGTGGGTACTGCTCAAATCTCTCATCTGGACGCCAACCATAACCCCCTAAGTTGATAGATCGGTCTTGTAGGTGGACTAATTCATGCGTCCAAATCGACGCCCCGTTGTAGTCATTAAGCATATCCGTATGGATAAAGTAAATGTTACTAATCGTATCTGCATAAGCAGCCGAACCATTAGCACCGAAATAGCGTCCAATTGGGCCAAAGAATTCACGGATACCCATAGATGGCTTCTTAGGGGCATTCCCCTTGGCATTGCTCTCACCAAACTCGCCAAACCACTGTCCAGTTGCATCTTTATAACCATCCCAAGTTTGGTTCCCAGGGTTATTGGCAATACGGTCTTTAACAGCTGGCAAGGCCATTCGATACCAAGTATCCAGGTGAGTTTGTTGGCGATTGGCCATAAGGTTAACTAACTCTTCCAGTCTTTGGCGATCATAGCTTCGACGATCTAAGCTACCCCAAGTAAATCCGTTAACTGTTGAAATAGCAAACAAAGTACTGTCTTTAAGGTTAAGTAATGGCAAAATGTAGTTTTGCACAGATCTTGCCTTAAGACGTGGGTAGATCCGATACTCTTTATTTGCTAAACCAGCTTCTCTCGACGCCCGTTCTTCCAGTACCAAATTCTGCTGAGTAGCTTGTCGGAACCAAGCATTCTCATCTAAATCCGTAAGGGTTTCACGGAAGTAATCTAAGTAGTCTAGTAAATTCCCTACAGCTTGATCAGGACTAATGAAAGCTGCATAGGCACGGAAATTATGCTTAGTATGAAGCGCATTAATACCTCTTGAGCCCAAATAGATAAGTTTATCGAGCACGTTCTCGCTCTTCCCAAAGAAATCAGCTTGATAGGTGGAAATATCACCAATATTGGCTTCGCCAAACTTGATTTCATAGTGGCGATGCATGTAGAGGAGACCCAGTAACAAGGCTTCCTTGTTATCTAGCACTTGTTGCTTGAGTTGCGCTTCTAAACCAGAATGACCTCCATCAATCGCTTGATTCAAGCTTTGCTTAAGAACTTTTTTAACAGCATCCGTTAAGTTTGGTTTCAAGCGAGCCATTGTATCTTCTAGATAGAGGCGCTTGACATCTTTAATACGCTCCGCCTGGTTAACAGCATCTAAATCTGCTTGAAGCTCTTCATCTGTAGGAACACGACCTAGCGTTTTTTGCAGAGCATCTTTACGCGTTTGTTTAACCTTATCATTTACATAGTTCTTATCCTTGATGCCTAGTAGTTCAACATCTTATCAGAGTAGAGGTCTGTAGTGCTAAGCTGCGCTGCAAGGTCTTGAGCCATACTTTCTATCGAGGTCTGTTGAATTTGGTTTGGTGTGTAAATCAAGCCAGAGTCTTCCAATTGATACTCGACTATCCCAGTCTGCTTAAAGTTAGATTTAGCAGCGAGGCCTAGATATTGCACACTCTTATCAGCATAGTGCAACATAATGCGATCCATTGGTTGACTATAATCTGTTACATAGTTTGAACCCATCATAGGGGTAACAGATACAAGCACTTGAGATGCTAACTTGCCAGTTGCCAGGTTACCATACTTAATAATCTGTTCCTTGTTATAGAACGGCAGGAGTTTTTCCATGTTGGCATAAGCTTGTGCTTTATCTGCCTTGTAATTCGGCATGGTAGTATAGTCCGTCATCAGCGATTCTTTAGACAAGGTCGTCACAGCGTCAGAGCTATCGTCGAAGGAAACAGTGATTCCCATAGCTTGCTGACGACTAGCTGCCTCTTGAGGTGAGATAGTTTCTATATCCTTGAGAAACTCTTGCTCTATACCAGAAGCTACATCTTGCACAACCGCAATATTGCTGAAGCTTCTACGCGTTGATTCTTGCTGCTCCGCATTTCTATGACCAAAGAAAATACGGCCATTGTCTACCTTGGTTTCGCTGATTACTTGGTCTATACGGCTATTACTCCAGGTAGAACCTACTGCCCCACCTGTCGAAGAGCCCCAACGTCTAAGAACGCCACTACCGCTATTCCAGATGTTCCCTTTAACCACGGCTTTCGTTAGGCTGCTGCCTGAGCCAACAGCCCCAACCAGTCCACCATATCTACTATTTTCGTTACCAGACGAAAGGTGCATATTAATATCAACAGTCGCCTGTGTAATGCTACCTTTCTCAAGGTTAGCTACAATTCCACCTATAGTTGAATTTGCACCATTGAAGGCCATAGATTCGATGCTACCCTTAAAGCCGACTTGGCTCAACTGAGAACCGCCTAGCACAGTAGCCACTAAACCACCAATGCTCTGGCTACCAGATAGACGACCGCTAGCCGTCACATCGGTGATGGTTGTTTGGTTTGCGACAACTGCCAAGGAACCTACGTTATCACGATCGCGAATATCAACTCGCTTAAGGTCCAAATTAGAAATCGTAGCTTGATTAGTTTCCCTAAATAGCGGTGCCTTCAAATCAAAGATGGCATGCGATTGTCCATCAGCACCACGCCCTAGTAATTTCCCTCGGAAGGTATCCATTAAGTAGGCTTCTTGACCCTTAGCTAACACAACATCAGCTGCGCTAACATTAGAGCCTAAGATGAATGTGCCACTTAGATTCGCCTTCATAGCTGTCAACAACTCACCGAAGCTATGGTAAACATTATTCACGGCAGGGGCAGCCTTACGAACTAGGAACTGATGAGTCTGATGATAATCAGTTGTTCCCCCATTATTTTGTACTAATTCAGGCGCAGTGGCGGTCACTTGGTAGTAATCCTCGCCATTGTAGGTTGTTGCTTCTATTGCCGCTACTTTGAGTACCACATCCTTATAGCGATCCGAACTTACCTTCACCAAGTAGCCACTGAGGTCTTGAGGCACTGAGGCCAAAGCACTAACGCGCTTAAGCTCCTGCCCTTCCACTTGATAGAGGCCTTCTTCTTTAATCTGTTTAAGCTCAAACTTCTTGAGTTTAAGCTCTACCAGTTCTTCAGATAACTGTGGATCCGTCTTAGACACGCCTGATTTATCTGCATAGGTTAGCTCTGTTACCAAGCGGTATGGCACTTCATAATTAAGGCCATTAATTACGGCTTGATTATTATTAATCGCCACTGTTTGAACCAGTTGGTCTCCTTGATAGACTTTGACTTGGGCGCTTTGATATTTATTAGCTGGGTCAAACAAGGTATAGTTCACCGTCACACTTCGAGACAGCTCATCAGTTGGTAGAACAACTTCTTGGCTTGTAAAGCGTGGTGTGTGCATCACTAACTGGGCAATCGCTTGATCTAAGGCCTGCTTAGCACTATCTACGGCAGACTGGCTTGCATTCGGATCTTGATTTACTTGCTTAGCAGCACTTAACTGAGTCTGAAGGGCTTGCCAACTTGCAGGCGTATAGTGATTTTCTACTAGAGGGCCTGCCTCAGCTATGCTAGCCTGAAGGGCTTGCTTGTTGGCCTGATCAACTAACTTATTCTTAGCCTCATCAATTTTCACTTGGGCTGATTTAATCGCTTGTAGGGCCTCGTTCACTTGAACTTGGCTTGCATTCTCATTCGCAATCATTGCCTGAGCTTGAGCCTTAGCTTGATTAATAGTTGACTGATTAGCCGTCAAACTATTGCGATAAGCCGTAATACTTGCAGGTGTCTTACCGTCTGTAGCAATTGGTTCATTCAGCTTGTTTAAGGCTGTAATCAAGGCTTGCTTATCGGCCTTAGTTTGAAGCCCAGCTTTAGCTGAGGTCAAAGCTGTATGACTGGCCTTCAACTGATTAACCGCCTCTTGAACTTGAGCTGGTGTCGCGTTCAAATCGTTCTGTACACTTAGAGCTTTCGCTAGCGCTGCGTCAGCCTGAGCCTTGGCTGATTCATAAGCTGTAATACTTTGCGGCGTCTTATTAGCCAAATCTGGCGCTTTCGCCACTTCATTCTGAAGTTTTGTACGCTCACTTGTTAAGGCAGATTTATCAACTTGATCTACCAGTAAGGCTTTGGCTGCATTAACTTTTGCTTGGATTGCTTGAACCTGCTCTAGAGCTTGGGCTACTTGACTAGCTGTTACATTCTCATCCGCTAACACAGACTGAGCTGCTTGTTTTGTAGCATCAAGTTCTGATTGGTAGCCTGATTCTTGCGTACGGAAGGCATCAATACTTCTTGGAGTCTTACCTATGGTGGAAATTGGAGAATTTAAGGCCTCATAAGCTGCTCGTAGGCCTGCCTTATCCCCCTTGACTTGAAGGGCAGATTTGGCTTTCTCTAAGGCTTGTTTGGCACTTGCCAAACGATTAATAGCTTCCTGAACTTGCGCTTGTGTTGCGTTCGGATCAGCTTGCACACCTTTAGCTACTTCTAGAGCTGCTTGGGCAGTTGCCTTAGCTTGCTCATAGGCAGACACTGACTTCGGCGTCTTATCATCTAACGTTGGCGCCTTATTCACTTCTACTTGGCTATTATTAATAGCTTCCGATAATAAGTGCTTATCAGCCTGGTTCACTAACAGACCGACTGCTTGGTTGACCTGCGTTTGAGCTGCTTGTACCGCACGAAGTGCATCTTCCACTTGCTCGCGACTAGCATTCTCATCCGCAATCACTTGTGCCGCCTTAGACTTAGCAGGTGAAATAACTCCGTCCTGTGCCTTAAGGCGTGCTTGATATGCTTGGATACTATTTGGTGTCTTATTAGTAGTTGAAACAGCCTGGTTTAAGGTGGCTAGAGCCTGCACTAAGCTTGATTTGTCTGCTTTATCCCGCAGATTATTTTTAGCTGCCTCTAAAGCTACTTGTGCTTGAGTAATCCGTGTCTTCGCTGCTTCTACCACTTCTGGACTAGCGTTCAAATCTGCGATTACAGCTTGGCCCGCCTGAACTGCGGCTTGAGCGTCCGCCTTAGCCTGCTCGTAAGCTTGAACCGACTGCGGTATCTTATTAGCTAGGTTTGGTACTGCCTGAATTGCAGTATCAAGATTTTGTTTAGCCTGCTCTAGAGCTGACTTGTCTGCTTGGTTTACCAGAAGTGCCTTGGCAATATCTACCTTAGTTTGTGATTCGCGAACAGCTTGAAGTGCTTGAGCCACTTGAGCTTCCGTTGCGTTTTCATCGGCAATCACTGCTTGCGCTTTTGCTTTAGCTTGGTCAGTTGTCGCTTTATCCGTAGCTTGCGCTTGTTCAAAGGCACGAATGCTGTTTGGTGTCTTACCGTTCGTAGCAATTGGTTCATTCAGCTTGTTTAAGGCTATAATCAAGGCTTGCTTATCGGCCTTAGTTTGAAGCCCAGCTTTAGCTGCAGTCAAAGCTGTATGACTGGCCTTCAACTGGTTAACTGCCTCTTGAACTTGAGCTGGTGTCGCGTTCAAATCATTCTGTACACTTAGAGCTTTTGCTAGCGCTACGTCAGCCTGAGCCTTGGCTGATTCATAAGCTGTAATACTTTGCGGCGTCTTATTAGCCAAATCTGGCGCTTGTGCCACTTGATTCTGTAGTTTAGTACGCTCACTTGTTAAGGCAGATTTATCAGCTTGATCTACCAGTAAGGCTTTGGCTGCATTAACTTTTGCTTGGATTGCTTGAACCTGCTCTAGAGCTTGGGCTACTTGACTAGCTGTTGCATTCTCATCTGCTAGCACGGATTGAGCCGCTTGTTTTGCAGAATTAAGGTCTGCCTGATAGCCTGTCTCTTGCACTCGGAAAGCATCGATACTTCTTGGAGTCTTGCCAGCAGTTGAAATCGGAGCATTCAAAGCGGTGAGGGCAGACTGGAGTCCTGCCTTATTTGCTTTGTCTCGCAGATTATCCTGTGCTGTTTTCAGAGCTACTTGGGCTTGAATAATCCGTGTCTTCGCTGCTTCTACCGCTTCTGGGCTTGCATTCAAATCTGCGATTACATCTTGGCCCACCTGAACTGCGGCTTGTGCGTTTGCCTTAGCCTGCTCGTAAGCTTGAACCGACTGCGGCGTCTTATTCGTTAGGTTTGGCGTCGCCTGAATAGCAGTATCAAGATTTTGCTTACCCTGTTCTAAAGCTGACTTGTCTGCTTGATTCACTAGAAGTGCCTTGGCTTGATTTATCTGACTTTGTGCTTCTTGAATAGCTTGGAGTGCTTGACTGACTTGTTCTGGACTCGCATCCTGGTTAGCTATGATACGTTCAGCTTCATTCTTAGCCACTTCAACTTGCGCAAGTTGATCATTTTGGGCCTGATTAAAGGCCTGAATGCTCTTTGGCGTCTTGCCTTCCGTTGAGATTGGTTGTTTCAAGGTTGCCAAAGCTTGAATTAGCTGCGCCTTATCTGCCTGGTTAGTCAGGCCTTCTTGGGCCGCTTTAGGTTAGCTTGAGCTACCTTAATTTTATTGACTGCTTCTGCTACTGCGTTTGGAGTTGCATTGGCGTCAGCAATGATTGCCTGAGCATCTTGAACTTGGGCTTGAGCAGCCTGACGTGCTCGTTCATAAGCACCAATAGATTGTGGGGTTTTGTTAGTTAAATCTGCTTGAGCTTGTAAAATTGTATCTAGTGCTACACGAGCTTGTTTCAGGGCTGATTTATCGGATTGATTCACTAACTTTGCATGAGCTTGATCTAGCTTAGCCTGAGCGGCCTTAAGTTCAGTTAAAGCCTGGCTAACTGCTTCTGGTGTTGCATTTTCGTCTAGCATTACATCCTGAGCCTTTTGAATCGCTTGGTCGCGAGATACTTGATTTGCTTTCTTAGCTTCCTCAAAGGCTGTCACACTATTTGGTGTTTTACCAGCTAAATCAATCGGTTGATTGATTTGTGACAAGGCCTGTTCTAGCGCTACTTTGTCCGCTTTTGGGGTCAAAGCCGCTATCGCTGATTCGAGACTTGTCACGGTCGTCCGCGACTGGGCAAGCGCATCATTCATTTCATTTTCAGCTGTATTAGGATCTTCAATCAAACTACTTAATAAGTCTAATCCAGTTTCAGCTTCCTCCAGCACTTCTTGATAGTCTCTAATTGACGCTGGTGTTTTATCACTCAAATCTGGTTTTTGGCTTAATAAATCTTGAAGTCCTCGGCGAGCAGCTCGAAGTGCTGTTTTGTCAACTTGATTGACGAGTAGTAACTGGCTATTCGATTTGCGTTCTAGCGCTTGTTCTAGTGCACTAATTGCCTCCTGAACCGCCGCTTCTGTAGCATTCTTATCTTCAGCTACTTGTGCACCTTTAGATAGCGCCGCATCAATTTCCGCTTGATGACGACCATATTCTGTCTGATATTCTTGGATGCTCTTAGGAGTCTTACCCTCTGTTGAGACAGGTTTGACCATTTCTTCCAAGAGTTTGTGCAAGGTAGCTTTCCCCCTGCTTGGTCTCGGAGGTTTTCCTTAGCATGTTGCAAAGCTGACTTAGACTGATTGACCCGCTCTACTGCAGTCGCTACCTCTTGGGGGCTAGCGTCTAAATCTTGAACGATTCGATTCGCCTGCTCCAATGCATCGCGGGCCTCTTCCTGCTTCTGACGGTAGAGGGCAAGACTAAATGGTGTCTTGTTGCTTCCCTCTACTTCCTGGGCAAGGTCGGTTTCCAGAGCTCGAATAGCTTGTTCTAAAGCTGTCTTATTTGCTTGATCTTTAAGAAGCTTGGCTGCTTGATCCAATTTTTCCTGCTGGGCTTGAACCTGAGCTAAAGCAACCTCAACTTCAGCAGGGCTAGCATTTGCATCGTCAAGTACTGCCTGTGCTTGATCATTCGCTTGCGCCAACTCCCGAGCTAGCGCTTGAACTTGGGCCTGGTAAGCAGCCACACTCTTAGGGGTCTTACCCGTCGTGTCATGCTTTTTCGCCAGGGCTTGCTTAGCTTGTCGCAAAGACTCCTTGTCCGCAACTGCCATAATAGCAGTTTCAGCCGTACGTAATTTCTTGAGCTTGATTTAATTGTTCGTTCAGCTCTAGGACTTCCATAGGACTTGCATCAAGATTGGCTAGCAACTGGGCAGCTTCTTGCGTTAGGCGTTGAGCCACCTCTTTGGCTTGACGATAGGCCGCCACACTCTTAGGGGTCTTGTTAGACAAATCTGGCTCTGAAGCTAACAGTTGGTCTAAGTCTGCCTTGGTTTGAGTTAGCACCTTCTTATCAGTTTGGTCTACTAGAAGTTCTTGAGCCTGACTTACTTCTTGCTGGAAAGCCTGAACTTTTGCTACGACAGTATCCACTTGTTCCTGACTAGCATTCGGATCCTCCTGGACCGCATTTGCTTGAGCAGTCAGCTCAGCAAGACGCTCAGCATATGCCGCTTTTGCAGCCTCAAATTGTTTGACGCTCTTTGGTGTCTTGCCAGCCGTATTAACTGGTTTTGCTAACTGATTCAATGCTTCCTTTAAAACACTTAAGTCTGCTCTATCTTGAAGAGCTGCTTGGGCATCCTGCAAGGACTTTAACTGGTCAGCTAAGTTCTGTGCCATAGCGTCGATGTCTGCTTCAGTAGCGTCTCCATCCTTTAAGACACTGCCCCCATTTTGTAGGGCCGCCTGAGCAAACTTAATTTGTTCCTTGAGAGCTTGGACGCTAGCTGGTGTTTTCTGACTTAAATCTGTTGCATTCAGAGTCTTAACAAGATTAGCCAGATTATCGGATTGAGTGATGAGCGGCGTCTGATCTGCACGCTTGACCAAAGTGTCAGGCAAAGCCACTTGGCGCGCAATTATCCCTGTCATCTTCGAAGTCAGTTGATCGATTTCTGGCTGGCTTACGGCACCACTGGCCTGAAGACTAGTCATCGCCTCTACAAGGGCTTGATAGTCTTGTTTAAGGCTGGCTAGAGCATCATTGTAAGCTTTTACGCTTTTCGGTGTCTTACCTGATAAATCATCATTCGCTAAACCTGCCAACTTGCTTGAGCTTGTTCAAGATTTGCTTGCCAAGCAGCATAGTTAAGTGGCTTAGGTGGTTCAGGTTGTGGGGTTGGAGTTGGCGCCTCACTACTAGATTCTGCTGGATTTGGAGTTTGATTCTGGCTGCTAGCTTCGGAACTTGGCTGAGGTGTCGATTCAACTTGACTTGAAGACTCGGCCGATTGCGAGATTACAGCTTGACTTGATTCAGATTCTGCTGGTTCAGAGCTTACCGGCTGAGCACTACTTTGAGTCGATTCAATAGGCTGACTAGACTCACTAGATTGAGACGAGCTTTCACTTACGGTCACTTCTGATGATTGACTAAGGGAGGCCTCACTCTCACTTGATAGCGGAGACTCACTGCTAGATTCTGCGTTACTTGAAGATAAATCTGATGTAGAGGCACTTGACTCACTGCTTGCAACGGAACTAGTCACTACTGCATTAGCTGGCGAACTAGATGAGGATTCAGAAGCCACTTGGCTGGAAGGCTCTTCGCTAGAAACTTCCTCATTCGACTGGACTTGCGATGAACTTTCACTAGACTGTGGAAGAGTATTATTAGCCTGATTTAATGTCGCTTGAGCAAAGTAACCGACATATTCATAGCCTTCGATGTGGATACGAGGGTCTGGCAAATGATCTCCTTGCTGACTATAAAAAACTTGATTATAGCGATTTAGCAAACGTGATTCGAGGGCTAGCGTTGCCGAAGTCGATAGAATCTGCCCTAAACTTGATACTACCATCAAAGTCATTATCGTTTTCTTACGATCTCGAATAAGCCCCACTGCAACTATTAAGGTTAAAGCTCCTGCCATGGCTCCAAAAAGAGGCGCCGCCTCTCCCGTCGCTGGCAGTACTTGCTTGGATTCTATCGGACGATAAACAAAATAATAGACCTGGTCAGCCTGCGCAATATCGGAAGGCGTACCAGATAGAATCGCTTGTTGTTGGGCAGGTGTTAGCTCTTGCAGAGCCACATACTGATAGCTAGTCGTTATAGAGGATAATGTAGGTGCCGATGCTACATATTGAGAACTAGTACTCTCCTGAGCTTTGACCGAAATTGGTGCTATTGTCCCCATAAAAAAGCTCCCAATCACTACCGACGCAATTCCGACAGAGAATTTCCGAATAGAAAAACGTTGGATCTGGTTAGGACGCTGATGTTTCCCTTTAAATTTCACTAATTTCTTACCTTTCTAAATTTAATTTTGCAATTCATTCTACCATATAATCACTAAGAAATATACGATTTTTTACTTAAATTCACAAAATTTCTACTTTAGATTTAGCGACTTGATTTTTCACGAACGATAACATCACCCACCCTAGCACACGTCAGCTAGAATCGCCGTTTTTAAGCGGATATAGGAAGGTGAATTTTCGCTAAAATGCAAAAGGCTATCCTGACGAAATAATCAGAATAGCCTTATACAGTTCATTTAATATTGACTTTTGCTTTTCAAAATCCAATAGCCCTTATCTCGGGTCACTAACTCAACATTCCCAAAGACTTCCTCCATAAAAGTTTCCATAGAAGGAGCGCCTTGTTTTTTCTGAATTACGAGCCATAATTCACCGCCAGGTCTTAAATTAGCCTGAGCTGAGCGTACGAACTGTTGGATGACCTGCTTGCCGGCTCGGATTGGTGGGTTGGTCACCACAAAATCCGGCGCTTGACTAGCTTGCCATTGGCCAGCGTCAGCCAGTTGGTAGGCCGTATTCTCTACCCGATTAAGCCGGCTATTAGACAGCGCCAACTGGTAGGCGCGTTCATTAATCTCGACACCTGTCACTTGAGCTTGGGGATATAATTTTGCCAAGGCAATCGTGACTGGACCGTAGCCACTCCCCAGTTCCACTATTTGATAGCTTCCTACAGGAACTGCATCAGCGAAAGCTTCCACTAGCACCTTGGAGCCGTAGTCCATGCGTTGTTTAGAAAAAACACCATTATCGGTCTGAAAACTTAAAGTCAGGCCTGCCACACCATCTTGAATCTGGTGCAAAGCATGCTGACTAGTAGGACTAGATTTAAAGTATTGTTCACTCATTATCTGCTGATACGCTCCCCTCTTTAAGCCGGATGGGAACTAATTAAGGTTAGGGTCCCTTCCAAACGAATTTCTGTAACACCGTGCGGCAAAATAAAGGAACTTGCCAAATCTAAGTCATAAGCGACACCGTCCAGCCATAGTCGGCCTTGCCCTGCAATAACAGTTGCCAAGGTATAGGCATTATCTAAGCTTAAAGTCAGACTATCCACAACATCCCACTTGGTCACGGTGAAAAAGTCATTCTCCAAGTACTGAATCACTTGGCTATGACCAACTTGCTGAGTCTTCACTTGCAAGTGACGCTCTGGATCTGGATAGAAAGTGACATCCGCCGCCTGCTTAAGATGCAAATCACGCGGATTGCCTTGAGCATCCCGTCGATCATAGTCGTAGACACGATAGGTAGTATCTGAGCTCTGTTGTGTTTCCAGAATGACCACCCCTGCACCAATCGCATGAATGGTCCCTGCCGGCACATCAAAGAAGTCGCCCGCCTTAACTGGCACCTCCACTAAGAGGTCTGACCAACGTCCGCTCGCTACCAAGTCCTCGAATTCTTGCCGGGATTGAGCCTTATGCCCATAAACAATCTTGGCTCCTGGCTCCGCCGAAATGACATACCAACATTCAGTCTTACCAAGCTCTCCTTCATGCTCAAGTCCATAGGCATCATCAGGATGGACCTGAACAGAAAGCTCGGCTGCTGCATCTAGGATTTTAATTAAGAGAGGAAAAACAGTTTGACTAGGATTCCCAAATAATTCTGGATGCTCTTCATAGAGCTGATCTAAGCCCAAGCCTGCATATTCAGCAGGACTAGTCACGGTCGACACCCCATTTGGATGAGCACTAATACACCAAGCTTCCCCCACTGTGTCGCTAGGGCCTTTGAGACCAAATTCTAGCTCTAATTTGCGACCGCCCCATATTTTATCTTGTAACACAGGCTTTAAGAAAATCGGTTGTGTCATCTCGATCATCCTTTCAAAGATAAATTTTCTCGCTTCTATCATACCATTTTTTGACGATTTCGTGGTACACTATTTATACGAGAATTATGACGAATTATGGAGGTTGCCGATGATTAAACTCTTTGCATCCGACATGGATGGGACGCTATTAAACCCAAACCATGTCATTAGCGACACTACCGCCCAAGCTATTCGAGACCTTCAAGCTCAATCGGATATCGAGTTTCTGATTGCTACCGGACGAGATTATCGATCTGCTAAGTGGCTCCTGGATCAACATCAACTAACCGCTCGCATCATTGCCGTCAATGGCGCTGCAACTTATGACGTTAAAGGAAATTTGGAGGATGTCTTTGCCCTGGATTTAGCTGATACCCAGACCATTATCGAACGGTTTGCGGTGCCTGGAACTCAGACTTTGGTGTCACTCAAGTCTCTGAACGGTTATTATGTTAATGACCTTGCCCTCTATCGGCAGCGCATGGAAGCTTTCATGGAACATACCAAAGAAGCTACTAGTGATGATAGTCTAGCCCAGCTTGAGCTCCACTTCAAAGAGCTTCTGCCGCTTAAGGACTATCAACCTGACTTAGATCCACCACTTAAGATTATGCTGATTGACCGTCGCCCTGAGATCTTAGAGTCTGCCCGCCATTTCCTCAAGGACTTTGCCATTGACCTGACTTCTTCTGGCCCAGATAATTTAGAAATTACCAGTCTCAAGGCCCAAAAAGGCTTAGCGATTGAAGCCTACTGTCAACACCATGGATTCACGAAGCATCAAGTCTTAACCATTGGCGATTCGGCCAATGACCGCTCTATGCTAGCCATGTTCCCTAATAGTTATGCCATGGCCAATGCCAGTCAAGCCATTAAAGACTTAGCAGGCTATGAGGCTCCAAGCAACGCAGAAGATGGGGTAGCCCATATCATCTATCAGCTTTTGAAGCAAATGAAGTAAATTCTTTGAAGACGGGATATTGCCCCGTCTTTTTTGTTGCCCCAATCGCTAGCTACGCATAAAAAAGAGGCTAGGAAATCCTAGCCTCTTCCATATAATAAGCGGAAAACGGGATTCGAACCCGCGACCCCCACCTTGGCAAGGTGATGTTCTACCTCTGAACTATTTCCGCAAGTTGGCGATGCCGGCTAAAGGATTTGAACCCTCGACCCTCTGATTACGATTCAGATGCTCTACCAACTGAGCTAAGCCGGCTACAGCTTGCTAAAAAGCAAGAATGAGTCATACAGGGCTCGAACCTGTGACCCTCTGATTAAAAGTCAGATGCTCTACCAACTGAGCTAATGACTCTTGTAACGACTCATATATCATAGCTCAGATTTACATTTTAGTCAAGTCATAGCCTAAATCTTTTCAGATTTTTTGCTGAGATCTAGTGTTTCATTCCATTTTCAGTCTATATAGTATATAAGGAGGTGCTCAGTATGCTGTTTATCTTAGCCTTTTGTTTGGGGGCTTGCTTAGGTTCTTTGTACCGTGTTTAGCCCACCAACTAGTTTTTAACTATTTTGATTGGCGGGCTCGTTCCTCTTGCGATTATTGCCATCACCCACTCTCCTGGAAAGAGCTCATTCCTCTATTCTCTCAGGCCCGCCTCCATTCTCGATGTCCTCACTGTCACCAAGTAATCTCCTCCCTCTACTGGCAAAGCGAGTTGGCAGGAGGCTGCTTAGCTAGCGGTTTCGCTTTGATGTCATCTTATCAGGCGTGGCCTCCAAGTCAAATCTTCCTTTATAGCATCTTGCTCCTTTTACTTGCTGTGATGGCTGCTTGCGACCTCTGGGCTTACTGGATACCAGATAGCTTACAGCTTGCCTGCCTGCCTTTTAGTTGCTTTCTTGCCTTACTTCCAGCTTGGGATGGCTGGAAGTTGCTAGCCATTATTCTCGCCCTAAGCTTCCTTATCTTACTCCAAGCCTTCTATCCCCATTGGCTGGGCGGCGCTGATATCAAATTGCTAGGCCTGCTTTGGCTATCTCTCCCTCTCAGGGCGCTGCCCTGGCTATTGGGACTGGCAGCCGGACTTGGCCTCTTGATGGTTGGCAGTCGCCCTAGGTGCTGGCGCCAGCCCATCCCCTTTGTCCCGGCCATTGCCCTCGCCTACTATCTTATCTTAGCTCTGCTCCCCTGGATAAGCTAAAAAACCAAGCTGCAGTGAAGACAGCTTGGTTAGATAAGTCTTAACGTTGTTGGTAGAGACTGCGAGCAATAAAGGCCACATAGTGCAGGGTCCCCACTTCGTTGTGGTGGACACCATCCGACACATACCATTCCGGATGCCCCACTTGATAGGCTTGCCAATCAATTACATGGGCATTTGGATAGCGACGGGCCGTGTCTTTAATATAGCTATTCACTTCCGTATCCTCACCATCCGCATTATGGACGGTCACAAAGTAAACTTCTCTGCCCTGTAAAATCGCCATAAGCTGATCCATGGAATCAGTATCTAAGCCACCATTGACACCCAGTTGAATGACCACTTTAGGTTTAACTAGGCCTGACCAAACACGGTCCTGTAGAATTTCTTGTGCTCCGTTATAGACCGATAGACTGACCTTACCGTAAGTATTGCCTTGCCAGAAGATATCAGAGAAAGTCGATGAGTTAAGCAAGGCTACCGAGTCACCAAAGAGCGACACTTCTTGAGTAGTCGCATAAATGATTTCAACTGGCGACAGCATCGCTACAAGCTCTGGATTAAGAGCAGCGGCTTGCTCTAAAACTTCCTTATTCTCCTCAAAAAAGGCTTGCATTTCGGCATTAACCTGACTGGCTTTAATGGCCTTGTCAAGGACAGTCTGGCGAGACTGTGGCGTTACATAGTCGGTCTTAAAGGTTGTATCGACAGCCTTCAAATCGGTCTGTAGGGCATCCATGGCTTCAGTCCCAGGATATATAGCTTTTTGAACATGGGTCTTGTTGGTAAAAGCCAAGTACTCCAATTCAAATAAAGCAAGGCGTTGATAGTCAGCTGCTAGCAAGAGACCGACGACTAAGACAAGGGCTCCCACTAGCCCTAGGCTCGCCTTACGCCAGTCTGGCCAACGCCACCCCCCTTGTCTCAAACGCGTCCAGGCGTTCTTGAAACGGCTACCCCAAGTCCAGACAGGCTGAGGCGCGCGCGCCTCAACTAGCCAGTAGAAAATTTCGCTAGCTAGTAGTATGACCAACAAGACCAGGACAGCTGTCCAGGCGGTATGAGGTAGCGCCTTGAGCAGGCCGGTCAAGAGTGGATAGTACCAGAGATAGAAGGAGTAAGAACGACGACCAAATGGGTCAAAAAGCCCCAATCAAAGACTAAACGTCCTAGGGTTGCCCCTCCTACTAAGGCCAGTACTAGTAACATAGTCAGGATGTTGAAGGCTGGCAACCAGAGATAGTAGGTAATACCTGCCTGGTCTGATGCAGTAAAGCTAAGCACTAGCATGAGCGCGACTGACACCAAGGCCAGAATGTTAAGCATGGCTTGCTTGTGCTGATAGCGATAGCAGGCATTTAGGAAAATTGGCAATAAGTAGGCCAAGGCAATCCCACCCGCTACACTAGCAAAGCGGGTCGCCAATCCATAATAAACCAGAGATGGGTCACCTGACGGTTGGTAGAGATAGAAGGTCAATGTATGACTGAGGCTCATCAGTGCCAACCAAAAGGCCGCCTTATAGTAGGCAGAAAAGTAGGCTTTCTGGGTCACCCAGATACCAGCTACTCCGACTAGGAAAGACTGGACATAAAGCGAATTATACCAGAGGTGGGTAAAAGGCGAAGTCCCGGCCATCTGAGTAAAGTAGGACCGACCAGCGCTAATCTGGAAGTAATTATTGAAGAAAAAGAGACTAGATAGTATGTCGCTTCGGTCATAACTCAGCTCCCGCCGATCAAAGGCTAGGAGATAGGCCAACATAATTAAGATAAAGACCAAGAGTGGCCACCAAAGTCGTTGGACTGTTTTTAAGACATAGTTTCTTATGTGCCAATTTATCATGCGTTGTCATGCGGTTTTACCCGCATCATATCGAATTTAAGGCTTCCAAAGAATTACCATTTACCACCTATTATTGGTAGTCAGGTAAGGTAAATGGTAAGGTAAGCAAGCCCTTGGTCGTAAGACATATCGTTTAACATACCAAATAATCTCAACTGCAATATAATAAGCCATCCGCTAGGCTAGAAAGAAGACTTACTCTAGGTGCCACATTCGTGGCGCCTTTTTGTTTGGCTCCAACTCATTCCCCTCAGCGCAGCCGGTCACCGGCGCGTTCCCGGCTTCATTGCTAACGCAATTACGCTCGACCACCAATGCCCGGCTGCGCTGAGGGGAATGGGGGCCGGCCAGATCTAGCCAGTGGCCGGACAATGAACCTATAATGTCCTATAGCTGACATGCTTCATGGGAGTTGTACCCTGCCGCGCTCCTATGCCTAGAATATACTATACACTTCATCAATTCAATCTACCTGTTTGCAGGAGATTTCTACTCAAGCTATATGCCTCTGCTTCAGATACTTCTTTATAATCTTTGAAGTCGCTATCCAGCATTCTCTCCTGCCAATAGATACTTCTAACCCACCCCTGGTCCACATCATATACAAAAATCGTAGAACCGTCAGAGAGTAGCAATTTGGAATCTTCGGTAGTTGTGACATAGTACTTAGGTGACTTTAGTCTTTCAAACATCATCCACACTCCCTTAGGCAAAGAAATTCAAACGCAGGACAGCCCGTCGGCCCCAAGCTACGCTTCGAGCCGCTTACTAGCTCACGCCATATCAGCCATGGCAAGCCAAGGCTCCACCTTCGCTTGCTGACTTAGTGACACATTCGTATTCCACTATTACCCCTTCCTAGATTCCTTGTGGGGCTCGGCCCCACACCCTCGCCAACGTAGCGCGTTGGATCCGCACCTCTGGACGATGGCTAGGGTTAGGTTGCGTCACTACCCAATCCCCCTGTCCCTTCGTCCGTCGGTGGTCGACTGGAATAACACAGAGACTCTCCTGTCAAGGCTAACCCTGCGGCGTCTGAATCAGCCGGCCTTGACAGGAGAGTCTCTGTGTTATGGAAGCGGGAACTCGCCGACGGACGAAGGGACAGGGGGATTGAATTCTGTAACAGAACTAGCTGTATTTAAGTTTAATCTGCTTCATCCATTCTGGAATATCCTGTTCTAGCTCTAATGCATAATCTAGAGCATCGCCTTCGCATTGAGCCGTATCCGTCAATTCATCTATCAGAGGAATCGCCAAAGGATGTTTCATATCAAAACGCTCATAGGACTTCTTCAGCAGAACAACTTCAAGTCCTTTAATTGTTCGAATTCAGCAATACGCTCATCCAACTCACTAATTCTGTCACGAATTTCAGAGCGTTCCAGTTGACCACCAGCAGATTGAAGAACTTCTAGAATCGGCTTAATAAGATAAGAAACTTGATCTTCAGAATTTAAAGTATCATAGAACATCTATTCACCTTCTTTCCAAAACTCTACACATACCGTTTTTTTAGTCTTCAATTTTTAAAAAACCTTGTTCGAATGCACCAGGGAATTTAAATTTTTTCTCTACTCCTTTAAACCCAACAACAATAATATCTCCATCAATACCCTTTACAACACCATTTCCAAAAGCCTTATGGCTAACAGCACAACGCGCCTTAACTTTTGATCTATCTATAGATATTTTCGGTTTCTTAGTTATCGGCGTAGTTACCGGTGTAGGTGATACAAAGGCGGGACGATACGTTGAACCAGATGTTTTATTTGAATTAGTGCTAACATTGTTTGTTCCACTAGCACCTCTATATATTGCAGATTTTGGTATAGAGATATTGCTATCTTCATCGTCTGTATAATTGCTTATATTAGTAAATATAGGACGTTCAGGAATATCGTCCTGACTAGGTTCATCAGCCTCCATAGCTGAAGCCAACTGCCCCGCCATTGCATCATAATCTTCACGTGAAATTACAGTACTATAAAGACCTACATTTTCTCCCGTATGCTTATCGATACCCGTATAAATCAAACTAGCATCTTCATACCTTTTAAACTTATATACTGCGTCATTCATCAGTGCTTCATTAAAAACGTTAAGAGAAACAAGTAATTCAAAATCTTTTACATCAAGGCCAGTTACCTTTTTGAACAAATCAGGCTCTAACTGTGTAATTACATCCTGAAGACTATACTCACGATAATCTGTTAAATACATAAATACAGGGACACGTGTTGCAAATTTAATTAGTTTTTCTTGGATCATCTTACGTTTAGATTTATATTCTTTTTCGTCCTCAGAAAGTTGTTTTTTCTCTTTTGGAGTTAAGCTTTCACTTTCTATTTTTGCTTTCTTAACTGCATTTGATTTATTTATAATTGTCTCAATATCAGCGTTAAGACTTCGGAATCCCTCAATTCGCATAAGAGCATCCATCGCTTCTTCACTAGAAAGCAAGCGAGATAGGGTATCATTGTCAACATTAACAAGCAATGCACTTTCCCAACGTTTTGCAAGAAGCGTTGCAGATGTACCAGCCATAGCAATATCTAAAATTTCTGCTGCATTAACCTGGCGCATTGCACTTCCATCATAGGCGAGAACTGGAAGAAAGCTAATAAATTCACCAACCTTCTTTTCAGGATTGCTCTCAGCAACGTTCAATCGACAGCTATAGTCTGAAATCTGACGAATTGCTCTATCCAGAGCAAAATCAAATACATAACATTCTTTTTTTATTATCTCTTTCTTTCCGTCATCCTTTGCAACTTCCCATGGGCTTTGGACTCTAAAAGCTGTCTGAAAATATGTTTCCGGGCTAGATAGATTTCTAAGCATAAAAACGCCTGTCCATGGCTTTATAGTTACACCAGTTGTTAACTTACCGCACGAAAGTGTAATAGTTTTTGTTTCAAGCGGATCACCCATAGAATTACGCACTGGTTCTAATGCAGCTACGCCAATTCCGGCACTAGCACCGGCACATACATTTACTTTGTATTCATGATAAAAAGTATTCTGCTTTTGGGCTAATAAATTTGCCATTGCATAGCAGGACGCTACATTAGGTAAAAACCATAAAGTATGTGAAAGGACATTCAAAAGCCTAGTATCTGAATAAGGCATTGGTGGCTTTTGTGCGCCAAGTTTAAGCTCATCTACTGATGTTTCTAAAAATGATCCTCTTATTAGGTCAAGCCATTTCTGAACATAGTCTTCATACACAAAACGTGCCTCATCCCCTTTGCCTTCTGCAGAGAAGAATACATTTAAGTCAAACTCATCGAATTCACCTTGTTTTGCAATTTGTTGAATGCGTTCAGGAATTTTATATGTTAGCATAACCATTCGAGGAAGTGCTGCATAAGGGTTTTGTCCGTCTGCTTCATTCCAATTTTCTTTAGCCTTCTGTTCATCTGAATAAGTCCAATTATAAATTTGTTCCTCAATAAATTCACCAGAATTTAAAGCACGGAATGGCGTACCTGACAAATATAAATAATAAGATGTAGTGATAGGAAGCCAAGTTTCATCATATGCATTACCTGCATCATATTTGCTCATATCCTCGTCATAGGAAGTTTCTTCGTCCTGATCAAAGAGTTTCTTTGCACTGTCTTTCCATGCGCCAAAATGGTACTCATCAAAAATAACAAGATCCCAATTTGTTGTATGAACCCATTCATTATTTGACTTGATACCACCGGTTTTTTTATTGACTCCGAGAAAATCCTGGAATGAACCGAAGCACACAATGGGTTTACTCTTATCCGCTTTTCTGTATTGTTCATCTGTTGACGGTCCAGCAAGAGTAGTAGGACGACTAATAAACTGCCATCCCTCAAAATCCATATGTGTCATTAAATCTTCACGCCATGCTGTTTGAACTGCAGGTTTGAAAGTTAGAATCAATAGTCTCGTAAATCCCATTTTCTTAGCGAGTTCATAAGAAGCGAATGTTTTACCAAAACGCATTTTTGCGTTCCATAAGAACTTAGGTATACGTCCGCCGTTTTCTTCGTTTGCTGACTTGAAATATTTCATAGTCATATCAACTGCCAATTCTTGTTCCGGACGCATTGCAAAGTTCTGTGTTCTATTTTCGTCGTTTTCTTTTCCGATCTTGACAGCAAGCACAGCTGCCTCGATATCCTCAATACTACATTTGAACCATTCATTGCGATCTTCACCAGCATTTAGCTGCATAATGCCTTTTCTTTTTAGTACAGCATGTACATCATGGTCCGAAAAAGCGCTACCATCATTTTTCATTGCAGACCAAGAACCAAGCACTCTATGTTTAAGTCCTGCTGTGTGTAACTGTTCATTAATACGTGTCTCTACATCACGCTCTGTATAACCAACCTTGATATAACCTTGATTTGCTCCTATTATTTCATAAGCATAAATTGTTGGATGAGATTCAGGACGTTGAGGAAAAAAATCCATTTCTGGCATCTACAACACCTCCTTTTTAATAAAAACCTTCTTGATATTCAATGACATCTGGAGCTATTTCTGCAAGAATATAAATATCAAAAGGCACAAAATTTGAAGAACTATCCTTATTGTTATTAACAGGGCAAATCATTTTTCCATCCTGAACTTTGCATCTTAGCCCTGGCAATCCAGCATCAATGACAATACGATCCTCATCAATCATTGCTTTTAATCTAGGAATATTGATAACTGCATATTTCACAAATCCTGTCGCTCTATCTGCATTCCATTTATTTGAATTGATTATTCCATATACGAAATAATCAGCATCTAGTTTATAAAACTCTGATTTTCGTCTCTCTACATGAATATTTTCAGGTCTTTCGTATCTAATGGTAAAATCATTATATTTTTGATAATAATTATCTCTGAATCGCTCTTGAATTGTTATAAATCTTGGTGACGTGGGATCATTATTATCTATAGCACCGTAATCAACCGCATTTTGCATGTCAATATTTTCAAGCATTCTAGCATTTAAATCTTGAACTACCCATCCCATTTGTCTGTAGATAATATCTACGGCAAGACGATTATGAACATTATCAGTAAAACTTCTATCATCATTATATGGCATATTTTTATTCCTCTTGGTTAAGTACGAGATACAGGAGCCAAGGCGGATGGCTCCTAGTATCTTTGTATTTTATAGCTTTCCTTATATTTCTTTTTTTGTATTATTAATAAATATTTGAAATCGATTTATCTGGCCAAACAGCTGACTCTATAAACCTTATTTCTTCGTCAGTAAGGTTATATTTTTCATAGAGTTCCTTATCTGTCCAGGGTTTAGAAAAGTCCTGGATTGGAACAAATGCATATGTTTTACTCGTAGTATGCTGAGTTATTTTCTTTAAGCCAAGCATAAAATGGAAAAATCTAGTTTTTACATAGGATTCAATATTCTCTACATAGTCTTTATCGTCGTAAGGACCAACCACAACGTACGTTTCACTACATATTGTATTAGGTTGACCTACAATCGGTCTAATAACGTCGTTTTCCATATTACCAGAACCAATAGCTTCGGGGATATACAGCTTCCACTTATCTATCCAATCATGATTTTTTAACACCTGATTCTTTGCGACATACCCTCTATCTTTTTGAGCATAAATATAGATACTATTAGTATTATTTTTTTTCGGAGTATAATCTCTAAAGTTAGTGGCTAAACCAAACGGTTTTCTTGCGCTTACCAAGGTGTCAAAGGTTTCCTCTTTATCTTGTTGAACCTTTCTTAAAATTTTAATTGCCTCATTATATCTTATGAAAGTATCTCCTCCTTTTTCTAATAATGGTCTTTCCATAGAAGAGATTATTTCATTCCCTTTGTGTGAGTAAACGGTACAATCTTTATTTTTTGAATTTTCCCAAAGAAAATAACAAACCCCGCCTTTTATTTCGACACCAGTAAAGCAATCAGATGCGTCAACATAATCATGTAATTCTGTCAATCTATTATCATTAAGCATTTCATCTCTAAATGCATCTAAACCTTTTCCACCTGCATACCATCGCGCTGGTATAATCATAGTTAAGTATCTGGGATTCAGCTTCTTTGCTTGTTGCACAAACAATTGATAAATTGGTTTTGCGCTAGCGCCATTTCCACCATCACTTAAATGATATGGTGGATTACCAATAATAACATCAAATTTCATTTTAAATATCTCCTCTGGTTTAGTGGTGTGAATCATTTCATAAGCATGAGATTCCAACTCTTCGCCACGTTTATTCTTTCCATATTCCGTTTCTGTGGCGCCACAGAAAACACACTTACCATTTTGGAACCTATGTTTGATTTTCTTAAATCGAATATTTCCATCAATGGTATCAAATTGAGCAACTGAGTAATTACCGTTTGCGGTTTTGGAACAATATAAACTTCGTCTTGACAAATGTGAAGTAAGTTCTGTTATCGCAATTCCAAACAATTGCTCTTTAAAAATATGTTGCGTTCTTTCCTCTAAATCAGGAATTTGCTCTTCTAATCCTTCAAGTAATCTTTTAGCTATTTCCCTCAAAAACACACCACTTTTACAAGCAGGATCCAAGAATTTTGTGTTTGGATTAGAAAACAATTCTTGAGGTAACTTATCAAGCATAGCATTCGCTACCTCTGGTGGTGTAAAAACTTCATCGTTTGAAAGATTGGCAATGCATGATAATACATCTGGATTATACATTGTACTATAAAGATTATTTGTCATATTCTTGAACCCTCCTATAATCTGTGACATAAGATGTCATAAATTGACCTTCATCACTCGGTTTATTCTCCAGCATAGATAAGAGGCTCAATTGGCTAAAATCTTTATTATCTACACTATTTTTACTATTTTTTTTAGTGTTAGCCTTCGGCGTATAGTCGCCGGCTAACAATTTATCGAAACGGTAGTCTTTGCGTTGCATTTTATTTCCCATTACGAATGCCCACTCTGAAAATACAATAGGTTCATCTGTATCTTTTCCATTTTCATCAACAGTCTTTAAACTAAGAGCATTTCCGCAAACAATATTTCTACTCAGGATAAACTTTACTGCCTTTCTGCAATCTTCATTAACTTCCTTTTTGCAAATCTCTTTATATTTTGTATCCCAAATTTCAAATAGCCTCTCTCGACACGTTTTAACGTTATCCAGAAGAAGATCAACCCCGTATATACTAGCAATTGCAATTACTGCCTGTTTCTCATATTCAAGTGGAAGCGGGCGCTTCTTTTTTGGAGGGATAGCTCGTTTTTTTGCAGCTTCTAACTTTCTTATCAGTATTTCTGCCAGAAAATTTCCATCCCCGCAGGCTGGCTCTAAAAAACGACTGTCCACTCGTTCTGTTTCTTGTTTTACCAAATCTAGCATCGCATTAACTTCACGTTCAGCGGTAAATACCTCACCGTGATCTGCGACTCTCTGTTTGGTTTTTACTTGTGCCACTATAAAATCCTCCTCTTATATTTCTACTTCTACAATATAATTCTCAACCTCGTGAGAATAGCAAGTAGAATATCTATTTTGTTTTTTTAGTCTTCAAGTACGAATTCCATGATGTCCCCGACATCGCATTGTAACTCGTTACATATTTTCATTAAAACTTCTGTTGTGACATTCTGATCTTTACCGAGCTTGGCAAGTGAAGAAGAACTGATACCTGCGTTTTTACGAAGATCTGATTTCTTCATATTTTTATCAATCAGTAGTTTCCATAGCTTGTTATAACTCATCTTCATTTTATCTTTTTCTCCTTGTTCCACGACTGACCATAGAGCTCACATCCATCATCTGATAGTTGTAGTACCTTATTTTTTAATAAGATTTCTTTCGTGTTATCTGGATAAGCAGCCTGCTTATCAAAAGCAATAAATATTTGCTTTTTACTTTATGCATATATTTTCATTATTCCATCAACAGCATTATCACTTACATTTTTAAATATCAGTGAATCGTGTGCGATTGCCTGCAACGCCGTTGTATACGGCACTGCCAAGTCATATATAACCATTCCTTTATAATTTGATCCTGTACCTGTATCATCTGGTGTTTCAAAACTATAACTGTTATATTCCTTAAAATGGATTGTAGGAGCCTTTCTTGATTCATCATATAAAGAATCATTAAACTCTTTCATCTTCCTATTTAAATTTGACAGTAAATTTCATCCTGCATGCTAAGACTATGAATTTTACTTACAATATCATTAAATACTTCAGTATTGGCTTTCTTGACTTTCTTTAATTTTCTATAAATGAAAAATCGACAAGCAGATACCAAAGGGGTTATCGCAAACAGTGTAAATATTATATCACGAAAGTGTCCGTTTATCAAAGAAAATGTTTGCGTTATGGACATTTTTTACTTTTCTCAAATCTCATAACCAAACCAACACTATTCATCAATTCGCTATGTACTTTCCTGGCTAGGTGGCGCGTTCGTAGTTATAGTGGGCCCTAGTCAAGGCCGGTGGAACGTCCGCCGAAGGGTAGCCTTGACTAGGGCCCACTATTCTATTACACACGACCACCGACGGACGAAGGGATGGGGGTTTGGGTTAAGTTCTAGCTATATAAGCTATTATTTCATACTCAAGTGACTTAATTAAGAGCAGAATCTTGTAAATCCCAGAACTCATCATATCTTCTAACTCTAGGATGAGGATGCATCGTTGGGTTCCGCCTATCTTGTCTGTTTCCGTTCCAAGTTTCCCAAGCCTTTTTTGCTATATATCCCAGTAGAATTAACTCACATTCATCATTATTAGAGCAATACTCAAATACATTGTTAATAAAGGGATTTTTCCGTTTTTTAGTTCTACCATTTACTTTTTCGAAGTATCTGACATTAAGAAGTAGTATGTCCTGATCGTGCAACATTTTCACGATACGTTTACTTTCACCTTCTAACAATTCAGCGTTATTCCCTGCAGCATCAATTATTGTCTGCGATTCTGTCAACATTTCTACTGCTCTTCTAGCGCCAACACAAACTGATAATACACGCCGATACGATATGATGCTATATGGATCAATAGGCTGTATGAACAACGGTACAAACGCCACAACAGTTTGTATTTCGTCAGGTATATCGTTAAGATTATTATATCGAATAACGTCGTTATATTTTGGAAAGTCATTATTAGGAACACTGATATTAAAAGGACGGTAATTTCCCTGTCTAGCAGGATATGGATCTTGTCCAATTATAATTTTCATAGAAAATTTCCTTTCTTTTCGAAAATTGGTGTTACTAGGCCTAATTGTCATTAAGATAACCAACAAGGAACCTAGCATCGCTTAGATTCTATTATCTTTATTCGCTTAATTTAATAAGTGGATTATACTATTTGGCGATTTTACTTTCAATGCAATGTCCTATGATTTACTAATTATCATAACTTTTACACTAATTACCCTTCCCGCTCAATCACCCCGTACTTCTGGACGAAGTCTGGAGAGGGGTTATGACGCTGCCCAATCCCCATGCAATTCGTCCGTCGGCGAGTTCCCGCATCTATAACACAGAGACTCTCCTGTCAAGGCCGGCTAATCAGACGCCGTAGGTTTAGCCTTAACAGGAGAGTCTCTGTGTTATTCCAGTCGACCACCGACGGACGAATTGCATGGGGATTGAATAAGTGAGCATTCTATTCTTTATGGCCACCAATAAGCCCCGCTCTCTTTATAGCCGTGGCCCCAGGCAAGAGACTGCTCGCATGCACCAAGCTACCAAACCCATAGCGCTCGCGTATCTTATCTACCGCCTTATCTAGGGCTTCCTGCTCTTTGACTTCTTCCACATCCTCAAACAGGGACAGTTGCTGATAGTCCTTAGGGCGTAACTTGCCCGCTGAGATGCCGATGCTGCGGACTGGTTGAGGCAGGTAGTGCTTCTTCAGTAGGTAGATGGCTCCCTCAATGATCTTATGGCTAGCGTCCGTTGCCTCTATTTGCATTTGGCCACCAGAATGGCGGGGAATTTCATCATGAGCATAGCCAATGAAGAGCGATAGCTCGCCGGCTAATTGATGACCCTTCCTCAGTCGCCCAGCCACCTGCTCGGCCATTTCCCGAAGGACTAGGGCCACTTCTTCCATGGACCAATAGTCGCGCTCCAGGATTTGCGAGGCCCCATAGGACTTGCTGACTTCCTGATAAGGTTGGTGGATAAGACTACCGTCCAATCCGTTGGCATGATGATAGAGTTCTAGGCCCAGGACCCCGAAGTGGCGCTTGAGTTTGCGCGGATCTGCGTGAGCCAGTTGCTTAACTGTATAGATGCCCATGCGCTCCAGGGACGCCTTGGTCCGCGAACCGATGCCCCAGAAGTCAGATAAGTTGTCAATCTTCCATAGGGTCTCAGGCACCCGCTTATAGGACCAGTAGGCCAGATAAGGGGGCTTCTTTTTGGCCGCATTATCCAGGGCTAACTTAGCCAGTAGCATGTTATCCCCAATGCCCACACAGGTCGGGATACCGTATTGCTTCATGACCTCGGTCTGAATACGCCGGGCAATCTGATAGGTCGAGCCAAAGAGCGCATGGCTTCTGGTAATGTCGAGGAAGGCCTCGTCGATACTGTAGGGGTGGCAATCCTCTGGGGCCACAAATTGCAGAAAGAGGCGGACGATTTCCTGGTTGCGCTGAACGTATAGGCCCATACGTGGCGGTACTAAGACAATCTCAGGGTCCCGCTTAGGTAGCTCAAAGACGCGGGTCCCAGTTTTGACGCCGTACTCAGCCTTCATACGGGGACTAGCTGCTAGGACCAGCCCGCCCTTAAGATGCGCACGGGAGACAACACAGAGCTTAGTCGTCATGGGGTCTAGGCCGCGCTCGGCGCACTCTACACTGGCGAAGAAGGACTTGCAGTCGATACAGAGAATATCGCGTTTGGGAAAACGTGGATCGTCCGTCATTCGAACCACTTCACTTCCGGCAAGGCCTCAACGTGGCGGATATCCTCGTACTCAATGGGCATACGCTCCAAGATTACATAACCTTGGGCCCGCCCAATGATGCGCCCGATATGGTAAACGTGACGCTCTTCCCAGGTGCTAGATAAGGTTACTTTGACCCGCTCCTGATAGCGAAAGGCCCGTGTCAGGGCCTGGTCAATTTCTTCAGCTGTCATCTGAGGTGGCGCCTGATAAGGTAGCTTAAATTCGTTCATGACGCTATTGAGACTGAGGCGTAGCTCAGGGCTTGAATAGAAGGGCCGCCACTTCTTCATGCCGCGGTCCTCATAATCGGGTACTACTTCCATTTTTATCACCTCACACCCATATAATACGAACGTTTGTTCTGGTTGTCAAGATAAAGACTTGGGTATAGGAAAAGAAAAAAGCCACCTTGAGGTGGCTTTTTGTCTTGTATTAGCTAAGTAATTGGTTAACTCGATCCTGCACGGTCTGATAATCATACCCCGCCTCAGTCAACTCTCGCACCCGATCTTCCCCATTGCCATACTCACCCCGAATAACATCCCAGGCTACTGCGGTAATGAGGTCGTCACTAGGTGAGGTGGCTTCCGATGATGCGGTGGCTGGCCCCTGGCTGTCCTGGTCATAGCGTGGTCTTGCATACCCTGCAATGGCCTCATGATTCCAGTCGTAGTAGGCTCTGGCCACTCGGCCGTTGTAGTTGCCCTCTAGGGTGCTGATGGAACCGTCTGCTTGGACTCGCTCCACAATGCCAATGTGGTCTACTGGCCCACCGTCGAAGTTGAAGATGACAATGTCCCCGGCTTGTGGCCATTCTTGCCCTAGCCAGATGCCCTGCTCCTGGAACCAAGCTAGGTGGCGTGGCACCCCACACTCTCGGCCGATTAGGTGGCTGATGCAAGCCTCATCACCGCAGACGGTGACAAATATCGCACCAGTCGTCACTGTACTGGACGGCATAGCCGACGGGGATAGGATTGACTGAATTATAGGCGTCTACCATGGCCAGGTGGTCGTCCGACCATTGACTAGTACCCAGGTAACTCTGGGCTACTCTGATAAGTTTATCGGCCTGTCCCATGGTCGTCACCGCCCTTCTTCCAATAATCTAGGCTGGACTTTTGAATGAGTGCGCCTAAGAAGACGGCTATCAGGTTAAGGGTGGCCACTAACTGACTGGTTGGTGCCCAGCCATAGAGGTCGCCTAAGCCTGAAGCTAGGACGGCCAAGGCGGGTAAGAAGATTAGTACTAGCCACTTGAGCGCATCATAGTATTTATTGTCTAAGTTCATTTGCTTACTTCCTTTCTTCTAACAGTGTTTCTATCTTGGTAATGCGCAGATCCATTGAAGCTAAGCGGTCATCAATGGTCTTGACGACTAGCTTATTAGCTTCAATCTCTAGCTGCATCTCATCTATGCGGAGGATGAGGCTCTGGATGGCAGTAATGAGGTTGACTAGCTTGCTAATCAGGGTGATCACTGCTACCGTTGCCGATGCCAAGCCTCCAATTTCTAACAGACTCATCCGACTCATCTCCTTTATTATATATGAATAAGGGACCCGCTCCGCGGGTCCCCTGCACCTACGGTGCTTAGTTCTCTGCCTTGTAGATTTCTTCTACGGACCGGGTTACCATGTTAGCGTTCTTGGCGCTGGCATATTGGTCGACGCTGTCCTTCTCGAAGATATTCTTGGCTACGATGGTGTCCATGGCGGACTTAACCGTGTTAGCATCTAAGTTGTCCTTGGCGTGGGCTAGGCTAATCTTCTTGGACTTGCCGTCGGCTGCCTTGAAGTTGAGGTCTAGCTTCTTAGTGGTTTTTACTTCTGCCATTGTGGGTGGCTCCTTTCTTCTAGTTTAGTGGGTGCTAGGCCTAGTTGTAGGCATAGACTTCAGTGACTTTGGTTTCGGTGATTGGGTGCTTAACCAGTGTCCCCACTGCGTCACGCACCGCCGTCACATCTTCAGTTGAGGCATTGGCCACCACATGACCTAAGCTGACGTTTTCCTTCTTCTTGTTCTCGTCGATTGAGGTCATTTGGAGGGTGCCCTTAACAAATGATCGTGCCATTGTAATTCGCTCCTTTGCTTTGATTTGTAGCTACACTTATATATAGGGTGGTGGCGCGAAAAGTGTTACCTACATAAATAAGGGGAGTTTCATACGAAACTCCCCCTTATTTTTCTATACAGTAACTGACCTATTATCTACACTATATCTTGTAGTAACTCGTCAAATTCCTCTTGTTTTTCTTCATTATCAGACATGGGCCCCACATAAAAGTATTTAGGGTTAATCATATAGGTTCTTGCTTGTTTGCATCTAGCAATAAAGCCTCGCTCTCTTAACTTGGATATCGACTGTGATATTTGTCTGACTGAAATTCCGATATCATTACTGATTACTTGGTAAATAGGAACTACTGCATAATTATTATAATCCATTTTATCCAAGAGGTAATGTAGCACTCTTAAATCTGCCATCTGAAGCACTAATTTTTTATTATTAACAAACTCAGTTTGTTCCACTAGCTCTGCACTTATACATTTTAACCATTCCTTAGTGGTTGCAACAAATATTACATTCTTTATTCTCCTTACCATTTCATCACCTCGGCATGATTTATTATGCGTATTTTCATGTAAATGCGCATAATACTGCATTATATTATATACATAGATGCACTATAGGTCAATAAAATATATTTTAAAACCACTATTAAACCTTGTTATAAAAGGTTTTTCGTCATATTTTGGGACCTCGCTCTATATATACATGTTGAGTTTTAAGTCGTATAATGAAGAATGAAAGGAGGGATTCCAATGAATTTCAAGCTAAAACTTACTAGACAGCATTGCATCAGAATTAATGTAGAGCTCAATAATAATCCGCTACGGCTCAAGATAGAGTTTGATGACAATCAAGAAATTTTCACTCTTGATTTATGTCTCTAAAAAGAAACTATACGGATTCGTGCAGCTTCTTCTTGATGCGAGCTAGCTTCTGATAGTAGGTCTTACGGCTCATACCGAGCATCTTGGCCTTGTCAGATACAGTCCAATGGTCGTCAACAACCACTAGCAAGAAGTCGTACTCTTCCTTCTCCAGCACGCGCCGGGCGTTCGCTAGAAAGTCGATTCTTGTTAGCTCTGACTCCACTTCATCGCCACTCTGCTGGATGCATAGATTCTCTAAACGTATTTCTCGCTTACGCAGACGCTCTTGCTTCAGCAGCTGCCATAATTGACGCTCTAGCCCTGCCTTAGCATAGGCTACGAAATGCCCGCGCTCCGCATCATCGAGCGCGTCCCCCTGGAACTTGTCGGCCATATCAAGGAGCTTAATATAGAGCTCATTGAAGTAGTCGCCATAGTTCTGATGATGCGAAAATACACCGTGACGGTGCAAGGTATGGTGAATCACACTACTATACATTTCAACCAGTTTCTCCTGGTTGAACATGGTTGTCACCTCACTAAAAGAAAATCATTAAAACAACTTAACAAGGAGTGAATGCTATGCAAGGGAAAGGGATTAACTTTCTTTTTTGCTATATCGGATTATCCACCATATATATTTATCGTAAAAGTGAGTATATATGTACAAAATTGAAGCAAGATTTGTATCCAATCTCAATTTGCTTGACTTCTGCGCTTCTATTCGGCCTACTAACCATGTATTGGGGCGCGCTAGAATTTGAATTCATTGTCTTAGGAATCATCATAGGTTTAATTTGCTTCATATCTTGGAGCTATATAGCAATCGAAGCTGCCTCGGAGTTTTTATGTAAACAATCACTCTTTAACTTTGGATATGGAGTCTTGGCTATGATTTACATATTTTCGCTTCTTTATGCTCTAGTTACCTTATCAGCACTCCCTGGCTTTAGTCCTGGCGAACACCAAGATAGAGAGGCTCACCAGATGAACCAAGTGGAAAGAAAATCATCATTAGATCCCTTACCTACAACATATGTTTTTGCGAGCTTGGTTTACGCGGGATTAGAACTATGCAAAAATGTAAGAGATGACGTCTGCAGTAAAAAATAAATGAATTAGAGGGTTACTCTCTAATCCCCTCACGCCCTGTCCGTCGGTGGTCGAGTGGAATAACACAGCGATCCCAATGTCAAGGCTACCCTACGGCATTGAGGCAATGGTCTTGACATTGGGACCGCTGTGTTATGGAACCGGGTACTCGCCGACGGACAGGGCGTGAGGGGATTAGGTATGGACACCGACCCCAGATTAGCCCACTGTCCAGAGGCCCGAATCCAGCGCCGGCTGCGCTGGTGGGGTGTGGGGCTAGCCCCACGGGAAGGCCTAGTATCCGCCCCTAGCCTAGCTAGCTGGCCACCTCACCACGCCAGGGGCTAGTTACTAGCCTCTGGCCTAGGCAGGCTGAGACGGGCTCCTAGCCCCGTCTGCGGGTTGGGGCGCAGGCCGAGCCCGCAGGTCACTAAAAAGCTGTTAAGTGCAAGGTACAGACATTCAAGGGCATTTGGCTTATAATAGAAGCGTCCCCCTGAGTGACACACTACTTTCATTTCAGCCTAGAACCCCTCCCACAAATTGGGAGGGGTTCTTCTTTGTCTTCTAACTCCCCAGATGATAAGCCTGGGTCATAAGGGCGATTTCCCGATTTTCTTTTGGACTAGCCAATAAGTCGGCTAGCTGATCATATAGCTCGGGGTGATAACGGGCTTGAATGCGTTGGACTACCAAGGCGTAGAGCTCGGATAGGTAGTAGTCTACATTCAGCCCTGTCAGGAAGGCTCGGTCTAGTCCTAGGATACATTCCGCAAAGGACAGCGGGTCTGTCTGTCGGGCCACTAGATCTGCTACCTTAGGTCTAAGCTGGACACCGACCTCTTTCATTACGATGAGAACGGCCTCTAAGCAAGTCAAGGCGTCGGATAAGGCATAATCATTGCCTGCCTTAAGCAGCTTAATCAGCTGACGGTGTAGATTGGTAATCTTCCCTTCCCCCTCTGGCCAAGTGGGGCCCTGTCTCTAGGACTAACATACTGAGTTTGACTACTTCCTCGGCCAGAGCCGTATGGCAAATCACGATTGGGGTGACATAGCCCTCATAGACGACTTCTAGCCCATCATGGGGACCATGCCTGACGATCTGATAGCGTGAATAGTCGGACCCGGCCACTTTCTGGTGGCGGCGGATACTCTGGCCAAAGACCTGGGCATCATCTATGCCATAGTCGCGGAAGGCCACTAGGGCTTCTTCCGCTGTGACTTGGGCCTCTTGTAGTGTCTCTAACAATTGCCCCTTTCGGTGGGGGTTGTGGGGTTCTAATTCGGCAAATTGTAATTCAAACATAGTGTATCCCTCTTGTTTGTGCGTTGCGGTAAGGCTAGCGGTTTGATTGTTCCCAATTCATGCAAACCGCTGAGATGTAACGAATAGGATCCTTGGCCTTATTCTTGCTAGCCAAGTTAATGGCGTCTTGGACCTTACTAGCCCCTAGTTTGCGGGTCCATTGATTCAAGGTCTCAGTAATAGATGGCGTGATAGGGCCAAATGCCATAGTAAAAGCTGACTGCACCAACTTCTGCCCTGTCTCAACACCGCTAGCAGTTAGTGGTGTCGATGGCCTACTTGCCATATTAGCTGGCGACTCTTGCTTGATGAATCGTGCAGACGATTCGTTATGACGTGTCGTCTGCACGATTGGTCCTGACGATTCTTCATTGTCATTGTATATTTCATTATCATGATTTATCTCATTGTCATTGTCTTTGTCATTCTGATTTTGAGTCCTGAGACCCCGACGCTGGAGTTCCGCCTCAATCAGTTTCAGGATTTGCCCGTCCACTTCCCGTGTCGAAAGCCCCAGGAAGTCAGCCATGGCCTCATGTAAGTGTAAGAGCAAGTCGCCGTCGATAACTTCTTCAAGCTCCCGCTTAAGCAGATCGAGTACAGGCTTACCGCCCTTGATGATGCTAGACTTGAGGTAGCCTAAGATGGCCACCTCTTGTGTTGCATCAGAATAGACAATGTCGTGGTACTTGGTCTGGAAACGATCCAGTAAGACGGCAATGGCTTCTGGCGTATAGCCGATTTCAAAGGACATGGTGCGCCTTGGCAAGGCATAGACTCCTAACTGACTAGAGTGCGGATTGGTTCGCAGATAGAGGGCAAAGAGCTTGTCCTCAGGCGAGTAGCTATCCAAGACCTGACTGTCACTCCAAAAGCGCGTGTCAATCAGCCGCTTAATTGGCATGGGGCTCATCTCCCATAGGAACAGGCACTCCATTGGCGTTGAGAATGGCACGGGTCAAGGCATCTGACGGAATCCAACGTTGCCAGAATGCGACGACGGTGTCCTTCTGATCCATCTTGACCATGTGATAGCGAGGCACTTCGAAGCAGAGCTTAAAATCAGCTTCAGCTTCTTGAAAGACCTGATAGCGTAAGCGAAGGTTGCGATAGGCGGGGGCATTGGGCCCACCGAGAATTTGCGTTATCTTGGTTTTGCGGGTTAAGTCTAGGGCGCTCGCAACGGCTGGCGTCACATAGGCTGTCGAGACCTTGGTCTCCATACGGGCTACTTTCTTCTCTAGGTGTTGGAGCTTGTCAGCCAGCTTGGCTCTTTCAACCTCCAAGTCATAGATACGCGCTTGCAGTTTCTTTTCCATTTGGGGTCCCTCCCTGATTTGATATGTTAATCTTTGAACTTATATACTTGCAGTCTACTGGGCCTAGCGGATGGCTTCTTAGATTTTTTGTGTCTCCATATAGTGCTGCAAGTCATTTCTGTCATAGTAGACTCTGTTCCCTAGCCAGATTTCCGGCAGACCATTTGCCACCCATGTCTTGAGGGTGCGATGACCGATACCGAAGGTCTCCATGACTTCATGTTGTGTCAGATAAGCCTTGTGTTGAGTCGCTTCTAACTGACTAACTCGTTGAGACAGCGTAGCAAGCAGGTCATTCATTTTCCCCGCATAATTTTCCCAAAGATAATCAGCTAATTGAGTCATTAAGGCATCAGATTGTATTGGCATCTAGTATCACCGACTTTCAAGCGGAGTGCTTAGCCTTGTCACCCTCTCGCCTGAAGAAGATTTGTAATAATACCTTATCAGGTAGTTTGAGGGCTCTGGCAATGGCAACTGCCACGTCCAATGACGGATAACAGCGATAACAAGAGATTTTGCTGATGGTGGTCCGACTAACGCCTGACCGTTCAGCTAAATCACTCTGCGAATAACGACATTTCATCATCTCTTCAACCAGAAGCTTCTGGTTAATGTGATCTCGCATAATAATTCCCCCTTTTTATGTAAAACGTTTTCTTGTTAATTACAATATACACCCATTATCAACCTTTGTCACGCGTTTTTTTTCAGAAATCTAAAAGCTGTTAATTGCACTTAACAGTCTTTAGGAGTATAATGAGTGTGGAAATAGTTCCAAATGTAGGAGGTGAAAGAAACTTGAGCAGATTAAGAAAAATAAGGGAATCTAGAGATTTGTCACAAAAACAACTGACCCAAATGGCCCAAATTGAGAAATCAGCCGTGTCCCGTTACGAGCGTTTTTCATTGGAAAAGGCCCGTGTGGATGTGGTAGAGAAATTGGCCGATGCCCTGAATGTCTCCCCCGCCTACCTAGTAGGTTGGTCCGACGACAAGGATAGCAAGCGCAAGGGCAACCATAAGGCCACTAGCTCACGCCTTATTCGCCACAAGAAGAATTTGTCCGTGGTAGACGGCCTGAGCGAGACCAATCGCTTAGTCTATTCTAGCGAGAAAGACCCCTTGAAGTTCCTCATGAACCCTGATAGCTATGTCACCCTCTATTCCAAGGACGACAGCATGCTACCTGAGATCCAAAAGGACAGCCTAATCTTCGTCAATCAGCAAGCCAAGCCTAAGGTAGGCGACCGCCTGGCCCTATTCGTGACTGGCATTGACCACCCGCTAATACGCATCATGGATACCCTAGGCGACCAGGTAATCTACAAACCCCTAGATCCAAGTGCTACGGTCTACACGGCCGAGCAAGTGGCCCGCATCATCGGGCGTGTGATTTATACGCTTAATACGCCGAACTAACCTCAGATAAGGCATCATTCTTTTCTAGCCTAGCGGATGGCCACGAAAGGATGAATGAAATGAAAGTTAGTAAGTATCGCAAGAAAAATGGGGAGACGGCCTATCGAGTCTCTGTCTATTTGGGGACAGACTCCTTGACTGGACGAAAGCGAAATACCACTCTCAATGGCTTTAAATCAGAGAAAGAAGCCCTGGTAGCTGGTAGTCGTCGCCTAACCCAAAAAAATAACGAAGGAACAGGTAAGACCACCACCTTCGCAAATGTCTGTAGTGAATGGCTACAAACCTATCGCCTAACGGTCAAGGAAAGCACCTATAACAGTCAACTACATGTGCTGAATTGTTATATTCTCCCCCGCTTTGGCGAGATGCGCATTAAGCAGATTACACCTCAATTTTGCCAGGAAGCCGTCAATGACTGGTATATCAACTACAAGAAGTACCCTAATTTCATTGGCCTTACCTCACGTGTCTTCGAATATGCGCGTGTTCAGATGAAACTCATCAGCGACAATCCTATGCAAGATACTATCCGTCCTAAACGACGCCTGAAGCTAGATGAGCGGCGCTATGAGGCACCTTACTATAATCGACAACAGCTACAACATTTCTTGTCCTGTGTCGAGGAGCTTAATGACCCTCAAGCTAGTATTGTCTTTCGTTTGTTGGCCTACACGGGCATGCGGGAAGGAGAAGTTGTTGGTCTGAAGTGGACTGACTTCAATGAGTCCAAGGGAACACTTAATATTAGACGGACCGTAGCTAAAGGGGACAACGCTCAACGCATCTTACAGACTCCAAAGACACCTGCTAGTCAGCGCGAAATCTCGCTTGATTCAGTCACGATTAACATTCTCAAACGCTGGAAGACTAATCAGCGAAGAATATTAACCGCACTAGGCTTTAATATCTTCTCCAAGGACCAATTCATTATCTCGGATGAAAACAACAATTATCAGTATGCCGCCTATCCTTACGCCCTACTCAAAAAGTTGCGCAAAAAGACATCTATTGATTACATTACAATCCATGGACTGCGTCATACTCACTGTACCCTGCTTATTGAATCTGGAGTCCCTGTTAAGGAAGTCCAAAAGCGCCTTGGGCACGAAAATAGTGACATGGTTATGGAAGTATACTCCCATATCAACCGTGACCGCATGACAACAATCGGCTCAGAATTCGCAAATTTTATAGAAAATTAAATCGCCAAATCACTTTCAACTCACCAAATGACGGTCATTCCTTGTCTCCTTGGTGAGTTGAATGGTGAGTTGAAAGCCTAAAAACAGCACAAAAAAACACCCCACACAGAGTGTAGGGTGCTCCACAAACGTTGATATATCGCTGATAATTAACGTTTTGAGAATTGGCTAGCTTTACGAGCTTTCTTAAGACCTGGTTTCTTAAGGCATGTGGCCGGTTACCTTCTTGGATTTTCTCCATGCTTCGCGCAAGGAAGAAACCACCTAGGACAAAGAAACTATTGACCCAGAGAAAGCCACCGCTAGTCACACTCGGAAAGAGGTGATAGCTAATGACCATCAGAATAGCCAAACCCTTTATGCCATTCAGTCCTCGTATATGTTGTCCTTTCATCTTGCCACCTACTTGTACTTGTTATTTTATTATTATAAGGGAAATCTTAGCCCTATACCGTAACAATCAGATTACGTTCTCAGGGCTTTCCGGCAACAAACGAGCTCGTGTCCCCTTGGCCTATCAGCAAAAAAGAGACTGGAATCGAAATCCCAGTCCCTGCATGATACTTACTGGTCTTAGGCTTTGCCTGTTGAACCAAACATGTCCATGATTTCTTTAGTTGTCTTCACAATGGCTTCTTTACCAGGTGCGATGACTTTACGTGGGTCATAGACTTCTGAGTCAGCTGCTAATTTAGCGCGAACAGCTGCTGTCCATTGTTGTTGCAATTCAGTGTTCACGTTGATTTTAGCGTGACCACGTTCAATTGCTTTCTTGATTTGGAATTCTGGGATCCCTGAACCACCGTGAAGTACAAGTGGAGCACCAGTTGCTTCAGAGATAGCAAGCATTTCGTCGAAACCTAATACAGGTTCGCCAGCGTAAGTCCCGTGAACTGAACCTAAAGCAGCAGCTAAAGCGTCGACTTGACCTTCAGAAACCATGCGTTTGCATTCTTCTAAGTCAGCGTATTTGATCCCGCCGGTTACGCCATCTTCAGTACCACCAACTGTACCAACTTCTGCTTCTACAGAAACATTCTTAGGATGAGCATAAGCCACTACTTCTTTGGTTAAAGCGATGTTTTCATCGATTGGGTAGTGAGAGTGGTCGAACATTACGGAAGAGAAACCTGCATCGATGTATTGTTTACATACGTCAACAGATGAACCGTGGTCTAAGTGTAAAGCAACTGGTACTTTTACGTCCATTGCTTCCAACAAACCATTTACCATACCAACAACGGCAACAGGGCCACCCATGTACTTACCAGCACCTTCAGAAACCCCTAAGATAATTGGTGAATTGTTTTCTACAGCAGCTTGTAATACCGCTTGGGTCCATTCTAAGTTGTTGATGTTGAATTGACCAACAGCGTAATGACCTTCTTTTGCTTTCTTCAACATTTCCGTCATACTTACTAAACGACTCATGTTTATGCCTCCTTGAGTTGGATTATTTTATGTTATTATTATACTCCATTTTCACTGGGTTGGCTAGTCTTTCTCCTTTTACCTTGCCCATAAACTGCATCATAGCGCTTTCTTCACAAGTTTGCGCCTTGTCTAGACAGGCGCCACGCATATGTAGACAAAAAAAACGCACAAGCCCTGAGAACTTGTGCGCCGACGGATTATGCTTGATGCGCTTGGCAGGCAGCCACGAAACCATCAAAAATAGCTTGTGGACGATTAGGACGAGAAATAAACTCAGGGTGGAATTGCGCTGCAATAAAGAATGGATGATCTTTAATTTCAACAATTTCCACCAAACGACCATCAGGGCTAAGACCAGAGAAAGTCAAGCCAGCTGCTGCTAAACGCTCACGGTAGGCATTATTAAACTCATAACGGTGGCGGTGGCGTTCTTGAACCACCTCTTGGCCATAAAGTTGATGAGCCAAGGTCCCTTCCACTAAGCGGCAAGGGTAGAGTCCTAGACGCAAGGTGCCACCCAAGTCCCCCTCTGCCTCTTGGTCGGGCAAGAGATCGATAATTTTGTGTGGGCAAGCTGGATTTCTTCACCCGTGTCCGCATCATGAATACCTACCACATTACGGGCGAACTCTATGCAGGCTAGTTGCATCCCTAAGCAGATTCCAAAGAATGGTAACTTGTGTTCGCGAGCATAGCGAATGGCGGCGATTTTCCCAATCAGGCCTCGGCTACCGAAGCCACCTGGTACTAAGACACCATCGACATCAGCTAAGTAGTCCGCGACATTCTGATCATCCACTTCTTCGGCATCAATCCAACGAATGTCAATCTCAGTATCGTGTGCATAACCTGCATGCTTGAGTGCTTCCACAATGGATAGGTAAGCATCTGGCAAGGAGACGTATTTACCGACTAGGCCGACCGTGACCTTACCCTTAAGATTGAGCACCTTGTTTTCTAGCGCGCGCCAATCGGTCATATCTGCTTCTGGACGTTGAATACCAAAGTGGTCCAGCACCAAATCATCCATGCCTTGAGCTTGAAGATTAAGCGGAATGGTATATAGGGTCTCGACGTCGCGAGACTCAATCACGGCATTAGGTTTAACGTCACAGAAGAGGGCTAACTTGTCCTTTATGCCACTTGGTAACTCTTCTTCGGTACGGACTACCAAGATATTAGGCTGAATCCCCAAGCTACGCAATTCCTTGACGCTGTGTTGAGTTGGCTTGGTCTTGAGCTCACCTGCTGCCTTGAGGTAAGGAATAAGGGTCGTGTGAATATAGAGTACATTGTTGGCGCCCACGTCGGCCTTCATTTGACGCAAGGCTTCAAGGAATGGCAGGGACTCAATATCCCCTACTGTCCCCCCCTACTTCCGTGATGACAATATCGGCATCGGTTAATTCACCAGCGCGGCGAATTTTATCCTTAATCTCGTTAGTGATGTGCGGAATTACCTGAACCGTTGCCCCGAGGTAATCGCCCCGACGTTCTTTCTTGAGTACTTCTGAATAGACCTTACCGGTAGTGACATTGGAATATTGGTTCAAGTTAATGTCGATGAAACGCTCATAGTGACCTAAGTCCAAATCAGTCTCGGTCCCGTCATCGGTGACAAAGACTTCCCCGTGCTGGTATGGACTCATGGTGCCAGGGTCCACATTGATATAAGGGTCGAATTTTTGGATGGCTACTTTGAGGCCACGATTCTTGAGCAGACGCCCTAAGGAGGCTGCTACAATCCCTTTACCAATGGAGGAAACTACCCCACCTGTTACAAAAATATACTTTGTCATGTCACTACTCCTTTTCCTTGTCTATTTACTAAATGAAAATCGCTCCCCGTTCTAGGAACAGGGAGCGCTCACTTGGTCAGTTGCCCCTAAAAAGCTTTAGGGGGCCCACATAAATATTACGCTAAAGCTCTGACCACGTCAAGTTTATTCTTCTTCGTCTTGTAACTCTTCTTCGTATTCTTCGTCTTCTGATTCGAAGTCATCGGCTTCATCATCTTCGGCCTCGAAGGAAGCATCACCGTCAAGATCTAAGTCATCATCGCCGAAATCAGAGAGGTCAGAAGCGTATTCGCCCAACTCTTGATTTTCGTCGTCGTCTAAGTCAACGGCATCGTCTTCAATGAGGGTTAGACCACGAGTATCGTCGTCATCCTCATCTTCCTCATCTACATCACCGTAATCGTCTAAATCAGTGTCGTAGATATCATCTGCATCTTCTGGATCATCATCGTTGTAGTCGATCATGTCGTCTCCTTCAGAGAAGGCATTGTATTTACGTTTCTTACGACGGCTAACTGGACGATCATCTTCAGCTTCAGCGCTAGAGATAATTTCTTCATCGATTGCATCGATTGGGTACCAGCCACGCAAGCCCCAACGATTCTCCCCTAAGGAGATAAAACGACCGTCGATATTCAAGTCAGTATAGAAGCGGACCATACGGCTTTCCAACTCTAACTCTGATAATTCCAAGTAGTTTTGGATTTCAATCAGTAATTCCGTAAAATCTACCACATCACCTTTTTGTTCTAAAATTGCGTGAGCAACTTCAATCATGGATAAATCTTTGCGGTCTTGTCCTTCAAATTGTTTCAAAATCATGGTTTGACACACCCTCCCTAGTATACTCTTATATATTACCTATTTAAGCGACATAAATCAATCGAAAACGATAGTTTCCTAGCAATTCTTGGTCATTTTTTAATTGATAGTCGATGGTCAAGGCATAGCGGATCTTGCCTAGTTGATCCGCCGGCTCAAAATGCCAGTGTAAGTGCTGGGTATGGACACTCAAAGGCCAGCTGCCCTGAGGGGTCTGGTAGTTAGTCATGGTTTCTTGGTTGGGCACAAAAAGTAGGATTCCCTGAGCCTGACTGACTTGAATCTGGGTGCTTCCATCAGCTTGGGGTAGCCATTTGACTTCAACAGGTTCTTGATTGAGATTTTGATAGGTCAGCTTGGAAAAAGATTCTAGTTCTAAGAGGACCGCCTGGGTCTTGTGGTCATAACGTTCTACCTGCTGGCTATCGGGATAAATAATTTGTTGTTCGACCTGAAGGTCAATGCTTACACGTCTCATGAAGGTCCTTTCTGGCCACTTGTTCACTTTCTGTCACAAGATGAGCCCCTCGAATGGTTCTATATAGTCATTATACCGCAAATCGTGCTATAATAACACCATAGCAATCGCTCTCATCTGCATTTAGAGCGCAACTTTGACAAGAAAGGGGGAGGGCAGAATGGTATTGCCACAATTTCCATATTTATCACAGCATGAATGGCGTTACTTCGACGATGCTAGCCATGTTCCGGCGCTACCGGCAAGCGATAGTTTGGCCTATCAAGATAGCTTCATTCGTTGGCTCCCTCATTTACAAGGAGACCAAGCTCAGGGCCTCGTTCACTTCTATTCAATTGATCGTCCCACTGTCCTCTTGGGCGCCAAAGATAGCCGCCTACCTAACTTAGCGGCTGGCTTGGCCTACCTAGAAGAGCAAGGCTTCGACTATGCCCTCCGGCCCCATGGTGGTTTGGGTGTGGTCTGTGATCCAGGCATCCTGAATATTGGCTTGGCAAGCGACCTGACCCACTTCCCTCTATCCATTGATGCCGCCTATGAACAGATGGTAGCCCTGATTGGACTGTCCCTGATACCTTATGGCCTTGAGCTTGAAGCCTATGAAATCGCCCAATCCTACTGCCCTGGTACTTATGACTTGGTCGTGGGGGGGCCAAAAAATCGGGGGCATTGCCCAACGTCGCTTTAAGACCGGTCTGACAACTGCGGCTTATATTAGCGTAGCGGGCGACCAAGATGCTCGCGCCCAACTCATGGCGGGCTTTTACCAGGCAGCTGGGGCAGATGACAGCTATCCCAAGGTAGACCCTGCGGTCATGACGACCCTGGCTCAAGCTTGTGGCCAACCACTTGACCGCCAGACCTACCAAGAAGAGTTGATCCAGCTGATTAGTCGCTATCAAAAACTAGTGCCAGGCGACTATCAAGATTCTGACCTAGTCCCTATCTTTACCAAAATGCGCCAAGTTTCCTTGGCCCGTACCCAATCACTTAAAGCAGAAGTAAGTAGCAAGCCAGATAGCTAAGGAGGTTATGCCATGTTTAACTTTGATGGGGCCGTTGAGGCCCAAAACTCAGCCGTGAGAAGGTCTTCCGTGACCCGGTACATGGCTATATCCATATCCAAGATCAGATTATTTTAGATCTGATTAACACGCGAGAATTTCAACGCCTGCGCCGTATTAAGCAATTAGGCGGTTCTGTCTACACCTTCCACGGGGCCGAACATTCGCGCTTCGGGCACTCCCTAGGCGTCTATGAAATCACACGCCTCATAGTCGACAAATTCGAACGCCAATACCTGTCCCAAAAGCCAGGTGACGGCCTCTGGCAGGCCTCTGAGCGTTTGGTCGCCCTCTGCGCTGCCTTACTCCATGACATCGGTCATGGCCCCTTCTCCCATGCCTTTGAAGGGATCTTCCATACCAACCACGAGGAGATTACTCAACGCATTATCACCTCGCCTGAAACTGAAATTCATCAGGTCTTGCTCCAACTTGGCCCAGAATTTCCGGCTAAGGTCGCGAGTGTCATCAATAAGACCTACCCGAATCAACAGGTAGTCCAGCTGATTAGTAGCCAGATTGATGCCGATCGCATGGACTATCTGCTTCGCGATGCCTACTATGCTGGCGTCTCCTACGGCACTTTCGATTTGACGCGGATTTTGCGAGTGATTCGCCCCTTCAAAAATGGTATTGTCTTCGACTTTTCGGGTATGCACGCCATTGAAGACTATATCGTCAGTCGCTATCAAATGTATATGCAGGTCTACTTCCACTCCGTCTCCCGCGGCATGGAAATGGTCCTCCACAGTCTGCTGACTCGTGCTAAGACCTGCTATCTGGAAAAAGCTGACCAGATGAAGACCCAAATCAGCTTCCTAGAGCCCTTCCTGAGAGGGGACTGGCTCCTATCTGATTACTTGCGCCTGGACGACCATATCCTCAGTAGCTACTTCAATCACTGGCTAGACGAAGAGGATGTCTTGCTGGCAGATTTGGCTAATCGCTTCCTCACCCGCAAACCCTTCAAATCTGTACTGACCAGTCCAGAAGAGAAGACTGAGCTGACCATTGCCATCGACCAAGAGTTGGTCCGTCTGGGCTATGACCCTTACTATTATTTCGCGGAGAATTCTAGTTTTGATCTGCCTTATGACTATTATCGTGTAGGTCAGATTAGCAAACGCACCCAGATTGAGCTCATTACCAAGATGGGACAAATTGTTGAGCTATCTCAAGTTAGTCCCCTAGTCAATTCCCTAGCCGGCAAGCAACGAGGCGATTTGCGGCTCTACTTCCCTAAAGAAATTTTGACCACAGCCGAGGATACGGCGGCCGACCAGGTCAATGAGAACCAGACCACCTTGCTGGCGGCCTATTACAATGAGCGCAATGATGTTACCCAGAATATTCAACAAAGGTTGTTCTAAGGATTAGAAATAGATACTAGCTTTTCAAACGGTGAATAACTTCCGTCGCTCGAGCAAACGTCATGCCCATGGAAGGGGACCGGCTTTAGCCTGGCTCTCCGCCAGTCTTCCGCCTTGTCAAGCTATGGAATCGCTAAGTCGCGACGCTCCAAGCGCTTCTCATACGCCTGACATCCTCAACCTTCCGTGGGCATGATGTTTGACGCGACTACAGTAATTCACCTAGCTTCAAGGCTAAAAACTATCCTCTCACAGTACAAAAAATAATCCACACACAAAAATCCCATTATATCATATATGATATAATGGGATTTTTCTATGCGCTAACTTCTTCTAAGTATCCATCACGTATGGTAAGGACGCGGTCGTATTGGGAAATGAGGTCTGGCGTAATATGGTGCTCAATGTCAATAACCAAGCCGGGATACTGACGTAAAACTTGGTTTAAGGCCTTTGCAGCTTGAGCATCAAGTCCTGAAAGTGCCTCATCCACTAGTAAAATAGGCTTTTTGAAGAGAAGAGCACGTGCAACCTCTAATCGCTTGAGTTCACCGCCTGACAAAATTTGTTGGTCACCACCCAAAACTCTAGCCAAAGATTCTGGATTAGCAAACTTCGCCAATCCTACAGCTTGTAAGACCGTCTCCATTTCCTCTGAACTGTAATCTAGTCCTAAACTTAAATTTTCTCCTAATGTCAGATTAAAAACAAAGGGCGCTTGTTCTACCATACCAAACCAAGATCCTTCATCCGATGGTAATGAATCTCGATTCAGACTCACTTTGCCTTCCAGCAGTGGGATTTCGCCCATCAGAGTCTGGATAAGGGTTGACTTACCCGAACCTGATGGAGCCTGCAGGAGGATTTTTTCTCCCAAGTTCAACTGGAGATTCAAGCCTTTAATCAAAGGACGATTTGGATAACCAACTGTCCCATCCTGCACCTGAATCAATGTTTGCTTTTCACCACGCACTAACTCTAGGTGCGACTTTCGGCTTGAACTGGTTGCATTATCTTATCTAGGAGTGGCTGTGTTGCGGACATATTATTATAAAGTTGAATACAGGTCATTAGGGGTGAAATCACCCGATCTGCTGCCATGTAAATAGTAATCAACGCCCCCACCGTTAGACGGCCTGCCATGACAGATTGAATGCCAAGTAGCAAGCCCACCAAGAGGGCACCAACATAGAGTAAACTAACCAAGGTATTGGCTATTTGTTGCTTGAGCTCCATTTGGAGATAGGCTGACTCTGAATGATTCAATTGGGACATAACACGCGTTTGTCCCGGTAGTAGTGCCTGAAAACGACTTAGGAGTTTGCGCCCTTTAAGAAAATCATCCAATTGATTGACGAAAAGCTGATTTTCTCCTTGCCAGTTTAGAGTAGCCTCTTTGAGCCACTTGGCGCTGAGGCGCGGTACCAAGACAGGTATAAATCCTAGCCCAACAAAAATCAGCCCTACTGGTACATCAAGCATCATTAAGAAGCTAAAAGTAACCGCTGTCTGCAAAAGGCAGTAGACAAATGTCAAGAGGCTAGCGACAATCCGCTCATCAATCTGCGTCACCTCGGTCGTAATACTAGCCAGATAGCCACTAGCAGCGCCCAATCGCGGTCTAGCACTGGCCTTAGTCAATTCTTGCGCTTTTAACTCAATCCTAACTTGGGTCCGAATTTTAGCTAGGAAGTAACGCTGTAAGGCCTGCGAAAGGGCAATTAGCATGAGAAAAGCAAGCCACTGCACTGTTGTCCAAGTCCCGGAAACGTAATCTCCCACTGTCAGAAAGTCGGTAAACCGCCCTAAAAAGTATGGTCCCCCGATACCATCGAAGGAAAGTAAAATAGAAAAAAGGATGCAAGCCAGGATTAAATTAAACTTTCCAACAAACAATTTACTTATTTTCCTCATCTGTCACCCCGCCCTTTCCTAATAAGGCCCATATAAATTTAGTAGGATATCTTGTTTTGTATCTTATCCTTAAAACTCCCGTTTGTCAACATCCATAAAAGGATAGTAAAGAGGTATTGATTTCATACACTTTCTTAAGCGCATGTAACCAGAAGCAAGCTATTCATTAACGTATTCACGGACAAAACAAAAAAGCTAGAGACTCCAATAAAACGGAGTTTCTAGCTTTATTTCTTAGCTTGAAAATTACTTCAAGGTTACAGTTGCGCCAACTTCTTCCAAGGCAGCTTTCAAAGCTTCTGCGTCTTCTTTAGAAGCGCCTTCCTTGACTACAGATGGTGCGCCGTCAACTAATTCTTTAGCTTCTTTCAAGCCTAAGCCAGTTGCTTCACGGACAACCTTGATAACTTTGATCTTACCTGCACCTGCGTTAGTTAATTCAACGTCAAATTCAGTTTTCTCTTCAGCTGCTGCTGCTGGACCTGCTGCTACTGCTACAGGAGCTGCTGCAGTTACGCCAAATTCTTCTTCGATTGCTTTTACTAAATCGTTTAATTCGATGATTGTTGCTTCTTTGATTTCAGCAATAATGTTTTCAATGTTTAATGCCATGATTAATTTCCTCCATTAAGTTTAGTATTGTGTAATTAAGCTGCACTTTCTTTTGCTTCTGCAACAGCTTTAATAGCCAATGCAGTGTTGCGTACTGGGGCTTGCAGTACAGAAAGGAGCATAGAGAGCAAGCCGTCGCGGTCTGGAAGAGCTGCGAGAGCCTTCACTTCTTCTGCTGAAGCTGCTTTCCCTTCGATTAAGCCACCTTTGATTTCAAGCTTTTCAGCTTTCTTCGCGAATTCTGCGATAACTTTCGCTGGCGCTACAACTTCTGATTCGCTGAACACGATAGCGGTTGGGCCTACAAAGTGGGCATCCAAGCCTTCGATTTCAGCTTGAGCAGCAGCACGACGTAAGATGGTGTTTTTCACAACCTTCATTTGCACGCCGTTATCACGCAACTCTTTACGTAAGTTAGTCACTTCTTCAACGGTTAAGCCTAAGTAGTCAACAACGACTACAGATGCTGCAGATTTGAGTTCTTCAGCAACTTTTGAAACTTCTTCTTGCTTTTTCAAGAGAACTGCTTTTGTCATAATTTCACCTCCGCTAGTTTGATATAGAGATTTTTATGTTGCCATAAAAAATCTCTATGTCACCTTAGACATAGAGATAGCTTCCATTCGTGGAACTTCCTCGGTAAGAAATTAAGGCCTGCGCCACTTACTGTCTTCGGTCGTTATATTAACGTATGTAATTGTAGCGAAGAAGGGCCATCATGTCAAGCCTCTTCGCGGATTTCTCGCTAAAAATTAGAGAGAAGTAACATCCAACTTGATTCCAGGACCAAAAGTAGTGCTCAAAGTCAAGTTGTTGATGTAAGTACCTTTAGCAGCGGCTGGTTTCACACGCAAGATTTGCTCGTGGAGCGCCTTGAGGTTTTCAACTAATTTGTTGTCTTCAAAAGATACTTTACCAATTGGCACGTTCACGATACCCGCTTTGTCAGCACGGTAAGTTACTTGACCAGCTTTGATGTCGTTAACTGCTTTGGTTACGTCCATAGTAACAGTCCCGGTTTTAGGGTTTGGCATCAAGCCTTTTGGCCCTAAGACACGACCAAGGCGACCCACTTGACCCATCATGTCAGGGGTAGCGACCATCACGTCGAATTCTAACCAACCGTCAGAAATCTTTTGGATTAAGTCTGCTTCACCAACAAAGTCAGCACCTGCTGCTTCCGCTTCTTTAGCTTTTTCGCCACGCGCGATTACAACAACACGGCTGGTTTTACCAGTCCCGTGTGGCAATACCATTGCGCCACGGATTTGTTGGTCTGCTTTTTTAACGTCGATGTTTAAGTTGTAAGAAACTTCAACGGTAGCGTCGAACTTAGCGAAGTCGATTTCTTTTGCTAAGGCAACAGCTTCGTTAGCTTCATATTTTTTGTTGCGGTCTACTTTTGCAAGAGCCGCTTGTAAGTTTTTGCTCTTTTTAGCCATTTCTTCCTCCTATGTTGTGGTTATAACGGTTAGACCTCCCACACCCGATAGAATTCGGGTTGAGAAGCTACATTGTGCTTAGTCTTGGACTGTAATCCCCATTGAGCGAGCAGTACCTTCAACCATGCGCATTGCAGCTTCAACATTGGCTGCATTTAAGTCTGGCATTTTAGTTTCTGCGATTTCTCGTACTTGATCTTTGGTTACAGTGGCAACCTTAGTTTTGTTAGGTACACCTGAACCTTTGTCAACTTTAGCAGCTTTCAGTAACAATACTGGAGCTGGTGGAGTTTTGGTGATGAAAGTAAATGAACGGTCTTCGTATACAGAGATAACAACAGGAATAATCAAGCCTGCTTGATCTTGTGTACGAGCGTTGAACTCTTTACAGAACCCCATGATGTTTACTTGTGCTTGACCGAGCGCTGGACCTACTGGTGGAGCAGGGCTTGCTTTGCCGGCTGGAATTTGTAATTTAACTTGTTTTACGACTTTTTTAGCCACGAAACATTCCTCCTTAATTTTTGGTTCGTGATGTGGTTCATGGAAGCCTAAGCCTCCTCCCACTCAGTGTGCGTACTTTGCGCACCGTACTATTATAGCATACTCCAGCAAATATGCAATGCCTTAAGACCTGATTTCAAGAGATTTTTTTGTTCTGCAAGATTCTGCTCCTGCTTGGCTTTGTTCATACAAGAAAAGCCCCCTGGAAAGGGAGCTTCTTATTATGCTTCACCAAGTAATTCTTCAACCTTCTGGTCTTGGAATTTTTCTTCGTGTGGCAAGATTAAGTTGAGTAGGACACCCGCCAAGGCGCAAAGGGCAGTCCCAGATAAGGTCACCGGCCCCAATTTGAGAACCGCACCGCCCAAGCCTAACACTAACATGGAACTAGCGATAATCAAGTTGCGAACTTGGTGGAAGTCGACTTGCTTCTCAATCAGCACTTTCAAACCGTTAGAAGCAATAACCCCATAGAGCAGGATGGCCATACCACCTAAGACGGGCTTAGGAATGGTGGAGATGATGGCCGTGAATTTACCCATAAAGCTGAGCCCGATAGCAAAGAGGGCAGCATTGCGAATGACAGAGACGGATGCGATACGGGTCATCCCCACCACCCCAGTGTTCTCGCCATAAGTGGTATTGGCTGGCCCCCCCGATAAAGGCTGACACAGCCGTCGCCACCCCATCCCCAATCAAGGTCCGATGGAGGCCTGGTTTCTCCAAGAACTTACGGCCGCAGATTTGCCCCAACACCGTATGGTCCCCAATATGTTCGGCAATGGTCACGACCGCAACCGGCAAAATCGCCCAAGTTTCTGGTCCAAAGTAGAGGTGGTAGTGACTGAAGAAGCCACCGGTTTCAAAGGGTAGATAGAGATGTGGCACTTCAAACCAAGCTGCCTCTAGGACTGGCTTAAAGTCTACCAAACCAAAGACAACGGCCACCAAGTAGCCCCCAATAATCCCAAAAAGGAAGGGGATGATTTTGAGAAAACCCTTGGCTTTGGTATTAATGAAGGCCGTGATTAAGAAGGTAACAAGGGCGACCAGAATATGTTTGATGTCGCCCCCCTCAACAAAACCGGCACCTTGAACTGAGTCGAGACCATGTAAATGAGGGTCCCAATCCCTGAGGCAAAGAGCGCCACCGAAACCGGCATGCCCAGGATTAGGGGGGCCAGAATAGTCGCCCCAAACATAGCAAAGACGTGTTGGGCGCTCAACAAGAGCCCTTGTAGGAAAGGCGGCTTCTGCTCAACATCAAGCAGCATGCGGACCTTGGACGTTTGTAGTTCCATCATAACCTCTTTTCCGGGCTCCAAGACATGACAAAGAGCCCTCTGATTTTATTCCAAGGGCTCGGTAAAGTGATTTTAGCCTTCTCCACCTCACGGGATGGAATTAAAAGCCCTTATTGGGAGATAGTATAGCACAAGTGAGGCTCTTTGACGAGCCTAAGCTAGATAATTAGCTCATTTTGTTATGACTTCATCACTCGCCCCACAAAAAGAGACTAGGAAGCTTATTTCCTAGTCTCTACCTTGATTAAATATCTTCTTTTTTAACTTGCACGAAGTCTAATTCCGCCACCGTCTCACGGCCAAACATTTCAATAACCACTTTGAGTTTGTCGTGGTCGCGGTCGATTTCTTCGATTTGGCCGGATAAGCCAGAGAAAGCCCCGTCGATAATAGATACGTAGTCGCCTTCTTCAACATTGAGTTCCACGCGTTGACTTGGCATTGGCGCGTCACCCAAAATAGCCGCAATTTCTTCTGGCAAGAGTGGGGATGGTTTTGAGCCAGCCCCATGAGAGCCAACAAAACCAGTTACGCCTGGTGTATTACGAACAATAAACCAAGCCTCATCAGACATTTCCATCTCTACTAGGACATAGCCAGGGAAGGTCTTTTTCGACTTTCTTCTTCTCTACGCCATCGGTCTTCTCAACCACTTCTTCTTCAGGCACCGCAATGCGGAAGATGTGGTCTTGCATGTTCATGCTTTCCGTCCGCATCTCGATATTTTCTTTGACCTTGTTTTCGTACCCTGAGTACGTGTGTAATACATACCATTCTTTTACTCATCTGTCTACTCCTTTTTATTTGAACCGGCAAAATTAAAAAAACCTACATTGGGTAGGTCGCTATCGTTAGCCTTAGTATAACATAAGGGCGGCCACTGAGACAAGACCTGGCCCAAGGAATTTCCTCGGGCACTCGGCCTAGTGGCTAGTCTTGATTTCTCTCTAAGCCTGCGTGAGCAATCCGAGCTGCAGCAGCGGCTGCAATGGCGCCTACCAGGTCATCAATGAAAGTATTGACGCGGCCAGGCGTCTTGGAATCTAGTTCTTTGACAATGCCGGTCTTCATCTTGTCTACATAGCCAAAGTTGGTCAGGCCAATCGACCCGTAGACATTGACAATGGACAGGGCCAGAATCTCATCAATGCCATAAAGGCCTGCATCGCGCGCAATAATATCCCGCAAAATAGGCGAGAAGTGGCCCGCTTCTACCGCCATATCTAACTCAATACCAGTGACCACGGCGTGTTGAACCTCGCGTTTCTTGAGAACTTCTTGAACGTGGGCTTGGCATTGCTCAATGGTAATATGGGGCACATAATCTACTTGTAAGTCGTAGACAATGTGGGCAATATCCTTAATGGTCACGCCTCGTTGGCTTAAGAGATCATACATATGTTGTTCTAAACGTTCATCGTGTGTCATGAAACCACCGTCCTTTTCCCTAAAGTAAAATCAATCCGCCTAGAGAGATTCTCCAAGCGGATTGAGCTTTTCTATCTAAGTGCCTACCTCTCGCTCGCTTAGAGGGCGTAGAAGTAATTGAGTAAGTTGGACAAGCCAAAGTCGATGCCACCAAAGTAGAGGCCTAATAAAACGACCATAATGATGACTGTCCATGTATATTTGTTGACTTCACCTAAGCTAGGCCAAGTCACACGTTTCATTTCTTTTCCGACGTTCTTAATGTATCCCATGCTCTAATACCCTTCTATTTAGTTTCTTTATGCAAGGTATGCTTGTTGCAGTACTTGCAGAATTTCTTGATTTCTAAGCGTTGCGACTGTCCCATTTGTGTGGGTGTCATGTGGTAATTACGTTGACCACATTCACTACAGGCTAAGGCACCTTTCTTTTGAGCCAAGGCAACTACCTCCCTTTGATGCTATATCATCTTTTAATGATAGGCAGTTCCCGGCTATTTGTCAAGCCTCTTGCAGAAATCTTCTAGTTTTTTACGACAGCGGCTTAGGGCACTTTGACAAGAACGTTGGGACTTGCCCTTGACTTGAGACATCTCCTCGACGCTCATGCCATCCAGACAAGCCAAGAGGACCTCTTTTTCCCAATCAGACAGACTTGAGAAATAACCATCAGAGACTTCACGTGCTAAACACCAATCTTCTGGCGCCACATCATGACCTTGGGCTAGGGGACTCAAAGGATCGAAATGTGCCTCTAGTTGTTCTCTTACATAGTCATCCACGTCCAAAGAAACACAATCGGATGATTGAACGCGTTTATAAGCCGATTCGTAACGATACAAATGGCTAAAATGTCGGATAAGGACAATCTTGAAATAACTCTTGAAGGGAATTCCACCGTTATAAGTGAAGATGGCCTTCCACAAAGTAACTCTAGCTTCCTGTTGAAAGTCTGCATAATCGAGATAAGCAGACTTACTCATCAAATAACAACTTCTAATCAAAGGACTAAACTGGCGCAACAATTGTTCAAATTGTTGACCATCAAAATCTGCCTTGAGTGCTGCAACTGCTTGATCCAGTGCTGACAACTCTGTATCTTCTTGCTGATGAAAATCCATGGGTATTGCCTCCTCTATAGGGTTAATATAGGGGAGAAGGAAAAGGTTTATCCCATATGTTTAAAGTGTTTTGCGCAATTGATCGAGTCTTGCCAATTGTGTTGCGCTCCACGGACTGTGTCGGCGGAGCCGTCTACTATAGTAACGTTCGACATCTGCAGTCATTTCTTCCTTGGCTAACTTCAAATCAAGCCATAATTCTTGAGCCGACATACGAAGGGCTCCCTGTTGAAAAATAGTCCATTGCTCAGCCATATCACTCGTCGCCACCGTTACGCGGTTCAGCGGATGGATATAGGCTCCTACTCCCCTCTCAATATACGAGTCTGCCGTTTCGTTCTCCTCGGTAAAAACCACTTGCACTCCAGACTGCTCAAGCCTTGTCGCTCGTCCAGGTACTAATTGGGCATCAAAGACCACAATCACTTGGACCTGTCTCACCCTGGCATAACTGGCCAGTTCAGCTATTAGTCGATCCCGCGCTTCTTGGATATTAACCACTTGAAGACGCGACAGGTGTGGCCACGCACCAATCATATTGTAGCCATCCACCAAAGGTAGGCCTGTCTCTTCATCTAGTGATTCCCCTAATTCATCCGATGCCGGGCAACTTCATAAACCAATACGCCTGCTGCCACGCTAGCATTAAGACTTTGGACATGTCCCACCATTGGGATGGTGACAATACCATCTGCTTTTTGCTTCACAAGAGGAGAGACCCCTTGACCTTCATTCCCAATCACAATCGCCAAAGGCCCTTGACTATTCCACTGGCGCACATCTTCTCCCGCCATATCCGTGGCGAAGACCCAGATTCCTTGATTTTGTAGCAGTTCAATGGTCTGAGCGATATTCGCAACACGAACAACGGGCACATGTTCGATAGCCCCTGTGGAGGTCTTGGCAACAATGCCTGTTAAACCGACTGCGCGACGCTTAGGAATGATGATTCCGTGGACACCAAAAGCATCCGCCGTGCGAAGAATGGACCCCAAATTATGAGGATCTTCAATCCCATCAAGAATCAGTAGAAAAGGAGGCTGGCCCTTGCTTTCGGCCAAGGCAAGACAGTCTTCTATGGTCTGATAGTCAAAAGGAGGCACGGTGAGAACCAACCCTTGGTGATTAGCACCTTGGGTCAATTCATCCAGTTTACTTTTCGGAACTTCTTGAAAAATTCCGCCGTGGTTTTTTACTAATTCTATTATACTACTTATTTTAGAATCTGCCAGCCCTTTTTGATAAAAAAGTTTATTTATCCCTTTATTTTTTTTAAGGGTTTCCATTACCGCGTGTTTGCCAAAGATAATTTCCTCTTGAGAAGATACATCCGGGTTATTTTCTATTTTCTTGTCTGTTGTTTCATCATATTTCTTTATGCGTTTGTCGCTTGCCAGTTGATTTGCGCGACCGACTTGTATCATATTTCATTCTATTGTCCTCTCTGATCGATCAGGGCTAGAGACTGGGCAATCAACTCCTCCAAACGCTGACTTTGTCCGGAGAGATGAAGCCAGCCAAGTAGGGCTTCAAAGCCTGTTGCCTGACGGTAATCGCCAATGCTGGCATTCTTGGCTTTGGTATTAGCCTTATGATTGCGCCCCCGCTTATAGATAGTTAATTCTTCTTCATTTAAGGTCTCTTGATCCCGCAGACACTGCATAGCATAGGCTTGGCCCTTGGCCTCTACATAGCGGGTCGCTGCCCGATGCAGACGATTGGGCTGGGTCAAGCCAGAGGCGATAACATGCTGTCTGACATAAACCTCATAGATAGCATCCCCAATATAGGCTAGGGCAGCCCCATTTAATTGATCTACTTGATTCATCGATTCACTCGCTTCCAAACCGTACCTTGAGGCGTATCATCTAAGAGAATTCCTTGCTCCTTGAGTTGATCACGAATCGCGTCGCTGCGGGCAAAGTCCTTGTTGGCCCGGGCTTGACGGCGCTCCTCAATCAGTGCCTCAATTTCCTGATCAATACTATTGCTTTTATCTTCTAAATCCAAGCCAAATACTGCTAATAAGTCATGTAGAACTTTGTCATAAAGTGACAGAACAGCTTGGCTCACTAATTCTAGGTCCAAGTAACGATTCAGGGACTTGACCAAATCAAAGAGAGCCGTAATCCCATTAGAAGCATTAAAGTCATCATCCATAGCGGTCACAAATTGCTCTTGAATGTCACTAATCTCTGCTAACCACGTCTCATGACCTTCCGTGTTTGCGCTAGCTTGCTCTTGGCGGTGCTTGAGTCGGCGGAGCGCCTCCCGTAATTTGTTGACATTGGCTTGAGCCTCCGTAATCACAGCCTCATCATAGCGTAAAGGACGACGATAGTGGGTTGTCGCCAACATGTAGCGAATGACCATAGGCTCGTAGGCTCCTAGCAAGTCTCGCAGGAGGACAAAGTTCCCCAGGGACTTACTCATTTTCTCATCTTGCTTCCCAATGGTCACAAAACCATTGTGAAGCCAGTAATGGGCAAAAGTATGGCCGGTGCAAGCTTCAGACTGGGCAATCTCATTCTCATGGTGAGGGAAGGTGAGGTCTTGCCCGCCCCCGTGAATATCAATGGTATCACCTAGGTACTTAGTGGCCATAACTGAACATTCAATATGCCATCCTGGACGACCCGGTCCCCACGGCGAATCCCAGGCGATTTCCCCAGGCTTGGCAGTCTTCCAGAGGGCAAAGTCCAGAGGATTGGCCTTGCGTTCTGCGACCGCTTGGTCTAAACGCTCGCTTGCGCCTACTAGTAGGTCCTCTAGCGATTGGTCAGATAAATGGCCATAGTCCTTAAAAGATTCCGTCTTGAAGTAAACATCGCCTTCAGATTCATAGGCATGACCCTTTTCAATTAAAGTCTGAACGAAGACAATAATTTCTTCAATGTTTTCCATAACGCGTGGGTGAACGGTCGCCGCTTGAATATTGAGTTGACCCGTATCTTCCTTGAAGGCCGCAATATATTTATCAGCAATGGCTTCAGGAGTTGAACCTTCAGCAATCGCTGCCTTGATAATTTTGTCATCGACGTCAGTAAAGTTGCTGACATAATTAACTTGATACCCTCGATACTGGAAGTAACGGCGAATGGTGTCAAAGGCTACCGCGCTACGGGCGTTGCCGATATGGATATAGTTATAGACGGTCGGACCGCAGACATAGAAAGCCACCTGCCCCTCTTTAATAGGACGGAAAACTTCCTTCTGCCGTGTCAAGGTATTATAGACTTGTATTGCCATAGTATTGCTCCTTTGCATTAAAATAAGTAGATCGCTCTATGCAAGCCAATCAATTGGGGGCTGACCCTGGGCCTCTAAAAAGGCATTGGCTCGTGAAAAAGGTCGACTGCCAAAGAAACCGCGATAGGCAGATAGGGGACTAGGGTGCGCCGATTCAATTACCAAGTGTTGGCTAGCGGTAATCAAAGCTTTTTTCTTGCGGGCATAGGCACCCCACAAAATGAAGACAACCGGCTGCTCCTGTTGATTGACGACCCGAATGATGGCGTCCGTAAATGGCTCCCAAATCTGACCTGCATGGCCATTAGCCATACCGGCTGGTACGGTCAAACAGGCATTGAGTAGTAAAACCCCTTGCTGGGCCCAAGCCGTTAAGTCATGATTGGGCTTGACGCCAATGTCATCCGCTAATTCTTTGAGAATATTCTGAAGGGAAGGGGGGGGGCAGGCAATTCATTAGGTACAGAAAAGCTTAATCCTTGTGCCTGACCTGGCCCGTGGTAGGGATCTTGCCCCAGAATGACCACCTTGACATCCTCTAAGGCGGTCGTTTGGATAGCATTAAAAACTCGGTCACGCGGCGGATAGATTCTTCCTTGGCTATAAACTTGATCCATAAAATGGTTAATTTGACTGAAATAACCCGCTGGTAGTTCTTCCTTAATGGCTTGATGCCAGGCAGAGTGTGACATATAGGGAGCCTCCTTAGATAGCAGATGTCTAAAAACAAAAGAGGTTGAGGCAAGTGCCCCAGCCTCTTTTAGTCATCTTGAATTTTATGCCAAGAGAGCTACTACTTGGTCAATGTGGGCTAAGGCTTTTTCCTTGCCTAAGACTTCGATTAATGCCGGTAATTCTGGTCCATGCATTTGGCCACTCACCGCAATCCGGATTGGCATGAAGAGGCCACGCCCTTTGGCACCCGTTTCCTTCTGCACTTCCTTGATGCAAGCTTTAATATTCGCTGCTTCAAAGTCTTCTAAGTTCGCTAGCTTATCGCGAACCGCCGCCAAGACAGCAGGCACTTGCTCGCCCGCTAAACCTCGCGACTTTCTTCGTCAATCGTCAAACTATCGTTGAAGAAGAGGCTGGACAAGGATACGATTTCTGCCCCGTAAGACATTTGCTCATGGAAGAGGGAGACAACCTTAGTCACCCAAGCTAACTCTTCTTCCGATGGATTAGCCGATACACGACCTGCCTCAATCAGATGTGGCAAGGCTAGAGCCGTCACTTCTTCAAGACTCGCTTGCTTCATATAGGTATTGTTAATCCATTCCAATTTCTTGGTATCGAAGGAAGCAGGTGAGGTAGACAAACGTTCATAATCGAAGAGTTCAATCAACTGGTCACGACCGAAAATTTCTTCTTCCCCAACTGGAGACCAACCTAAGAGGGCGATAAAGTTGAAGATAGCTTCAGGTAAATAGCCCAAGTTACGGTATTGTTCGATAAATTGTAGGATAGCCCCGTCACGTTTGCTGAGTTTCTTATGAGTCTCAGCATTGACGATTAAGGTCATGTGACCAAAACGTGGGTAGTCCCAACCGAAAGCATCATAAATCATCATTTGCTTAGGTGTATTAGCGATATGGTCATCCCCCCCGCAATACGTGGGTAATGCCCATAAGGTGGTCATCGACCGTTACCGCAAAGTTATAGGTTGGCATGCCGTCGCGCTTGCGGATTACCCAGTCACCAGAGACACTGCGTGATTCGAAGGTAATCGGACCCTTAACTAGATCTTCAAATTCATAAGTCACATCTTCTGGCACGCGGAAACGAATAACCGGTACACGGCCTTCCGCTTCAAAGGCAGCTTCTTCTTCTGGCGTTAAGTGAGCGTGTTGGCCACCATAGTGTGGCATTTCGCCACGGGCTTGTTGGGCTTCACGTTCTGCTTCTAATTCTTCTTCCGTCATGTAGCACTTGTAGGCTTTACCTTCTGCTAAGAGTTGGTCAATCAGTGGGTTGTAAATATGCAGGCGCTCTGACTGACGGTAAGGACCCACTTGGCCTGGCTTATTAGGCGCTTCATCCCAGTCCATTCCCAACCAGGTTAAGTTATCTAGCTGGCTCTTCTCACCATGCTCCAGGTTACGTTTAAGTCGGTATCTTCAATCCGAATGACGAAGTCCCCGCCATAGTGGCGCGCAAAAAGATAGTTGAAGAGCGCTGTCCGTGCATTCCCGATGTGTAATTCTCCTGTTGGGCTTGGTGCATAACGCACACGTACTTTTGAAGTCATGTAGTTTCCTCTTTCCTTAGTAATGTGACTGCTTGGTTTCGATTTTATCTTGCGAATGAGCGGGCTTAGCGAAAATCATACGCCCAGCGCTAGTTTGAAGGGCGCTAGTAACAATGACTTTCAGTCGCTCATTCATATAATGTTGCCCGTCCTCGACCACAATCATGGTCCCATCATCTAAATAGGCAACCCCTTGTTTGCGCTCGGTCCCGGACTTAACCACCGTGACTTCCATGATTTCGCCAGGAATCACGACGGGTTTGACCGCTAGGGCCAGGGCATTGATGTTAAAGACGGTGACATTCTGAAATTCACAGACCTTATTTAAATTATAATCGTTTGTGACCACGGCTGCATCAATTAATTTTGCCAAACGGATTAATTTGCTGTCAACCTCTGGCACATCGTCAAAATCCCCATCATAAAATTCGATTGGGATGAGCGATTCTTTTTGCAAGCTGTTGAGAATATCCAGCCCTCGGCGACCGCGAGCGCGCTTGAGCGAATCCGCTGAGTCCGCAATGAACTGCAATTCCTTAAGCACAAAATTAGGAATCACTAGCACCCCTTCTAAGAAGTGGGTCTTAGCAATATCCGCAATCCGACCATCAATGATCACGCTAGTATCTAAGAGTTTGTAGCGGTGGAAATTCTCACCCGCCTTGCGCTCTAAGATACGACTTTCCTGTTTCTCCCGCTTGCTAGCAGAACGGCTAAAAATCGTCCGCCATTCATCCTGCCGACTGGTTGCGGTCTGGTAGCCAACAATGGATAGGATGACCGATAAAACCAAGGGCAGGGCGTTAGAGATAAAGGGAATTTGCAAATTAGAGAAGGGAAGTGAGATGAGATAGCCGATAATGAGACCGACAACCCCACCAATAGTCCCGAAGAAGATGGTTGAGGTGGTTTGTTTGTTTAAGATTTCTTGTGTCTTGCGAATCCAACGAGCCAACAAAGGTGAGGCGAGATTTCCCAAGAGGGCGAAAATAATTGCGAATAATAAACCGTTAAAGTAGGTATTCTGCAAGAAATCTTGCGTTAGATGTACCCACGGCCAAATAGAAGCCCCAAAGGACACGCCAAAACTCAGTCCGATAATGGCCGAAACCATTAAGACAATACGTTTAAACATAACCTTCCTCCTTTCCTATTTTTTAATGATGGCCTCCCCCTATTGGCGGGGGAAGACCTTATGAATGGCTTCCTGGATAGTAGCCACTGGCACAATCTCAATTGCCAGCTTCTGATCTAGGCCTGCTAGATTATTTTTGGGAATATAGGCCCGCTTAAAGCCAAGTTTGGCAGCTTCCTTGAGGCGCTCTTTGATTTGGCTAACCCGCCGGATTTCTCCCGTCAGACCAATTTCGCCGATAAAGCAATCTTCGATATTGGTGGCCTGATTCCAATAACTAGACGCGATGCTGACGGCAATGGCCAAGTCAATGGCCGGCTCATCTAATTTAACACCACCTGTAATCTTGAAGAAAGCATCCTGATTTTGCACCAACAGACCGCAATGCTTTTCCATAACTGCCAAGAGCAGTGACACGCGTTGATAGTCAATCCCCGACGAGGTGCGTTTGGCTGTCCCATAGACAGTTGGAGTCATCAGAGACTGGATTTCCGCCAAAATCGGCCGCGTTCCTTCAATGGAAGCCACAACAGTCGAACCCGTCGCGCCAGCCAAACGTTCTTCCAGGAAGAGCTCCGAGGGGTTGGTTACTTCTTCCAAGCCTGCTTCCAGCATTTCGAAAACACCTAGCTCATGCGTGGAACCAAAGCGGTTTTTCACGGCTCGCAAGACCCGAAACGATTATGACGTTCCCCCTCAAAGTAGAGCACGGTATCCACCATGTGTTCCAACATTCGAGGCCCCGCAATATTGCCCTCCTTGGTCACGTGACCAACAATAAAGGTTGCAATATTATTATCCTTGGCAATCCGCATTAAGATAGCGGTGGCTTCCCGCAATTGGGAAACACTTCCCGCCACCCCAGTATGATCTGCCAGTTGCATGGTCTGGATAGAGTCAATAATCAAAATATCTGGTGCAATGCGCTGAACCTCGCCAGCAATGACTGCCAAATCCGTCTCCGACAAGAGATAGAAATGACTGTCCTTGAGCGACAGACGTTCCGCCCGCATCTTAATCTGGGAGAGACTTTCTTCCCCGGAAACATAAAGGACGGTTTGACCTAGGTTGGCCAGTTGAATCGAGACCTGGAGCAAGAGGGTAGACTTACCAATCCCAGGGTCTCCCCCAATCAGAACCAAACTGCCGGCTACCACTCCTCCCCCCAAGACTCGGTCGAACTCTTGGAAGTAGGTATGGGTCCGCGTTTCAGCTTTGTAGGTAATTTCTTCTAGGCGTTGAGCCCGGTTGATGTCTTCGCCGCGCTGGGTCAAAACCTTGAACTGACTTTTCTCGGTCTTGATGGTCGATTGGACAATCTGCTCTTCCATCTGATTCCAAGCGCCACAATTAGGGCACTTACCCAGATACTTGGCCGATTCATAGCCACAGGCCATACATTCGTAGCTTACTTTTTTCTTGGCCATAGCTTTCCTTCTTTCTTTGGCTCTAGTTCTTAGAGCCTATTGTTGGTGATGACCAGAGGAGCCGAAGCCTCCCTCACGGCTAGCCTGCCCACCTTGATCGCTATCTGCCTTCAAGAAAGGCAAGAAGATGGCTTGAGCAATGCGCTCACCTTTTTGGATGGTTTGGTCAAAGAGCCCAAAGTTGCTAAGTTGAACGTAGACATGCCCTTCATTGCTAGGATTATTATAGTAATCTGCATCAATGACGCCCACCCCGTTAGGAACCTGTAAGAAACGCTTGAGCGGGTTACTAGAGCGGTTAACGATTTGTAAGTATTCGTCTTCCTGCATATAAACCTTAAGCCCAGTAGGCACAAGGGTTGGTTTCAACAAGCGCTGAGGATCCTCTGCTGGCTCCTTTTGAGTTGGTTTGGCATGAATCCATTGTTTCATTTCCATGGCTAAATAGCGGAAAACTTGTCGCCAGTAGGACGGAACTACAATGGTTTCTGCTGCTTCCAAATCATAACCAGCGGCATGATGGGTCGCTCGCTGTGGCAGTTGGATGGCTTTATCTTGGTAGCTAGTGATGACTTCAAAGCCACGTTTTCTTTCCTGGGTCATAAGACACCCCTTTTCTACTGAATCATCTCTATTTTACCAAATTTCCCGGCCAATAGGGTAATAAAAGCAATAAAAGTGCTTGAAAAATCACACTTTCTTGCTCTTTTTAGAAAACCTTTTACTTTTTGTACAATCTGCCGAAGAAATTTGTGCAGTTTGTCAATGGAATTGTAAACCGTTTTCATTTACACTATAGATGTCAATAAAATCAATCAATAAGGAGCGAATTTTCCTATGGTAGAAATGAAATTAAAAGGCATCCACAAAAAATATGATAATGCCGACTTCTATTCCGTTACTGACTTTAACTTAGACATCGCAGACCGCGAATTCATCGTCTTCGTTGGTCCTTCTGGTTGTGGTAAGTCCACTACATTACGTATGATTGCCGGTTTGGAAGATATTTCTGAAGGGGAATTATGGATTGGCGACCGTCTCATGAACGACGTGGCACCTAAAGACCGCGACATCGCCATGGTATTCCAAAACTACGCCCTCTACCCACACATGACTGTCTTCGACAACATGGCTTTCGGGTTGAAACTCCGTAAATATCCAAAAGAAGAAATCAAACAACGTGTTGAAAACGCAGCTGAAATCTTAGGCTTGTCTCAATACTTAGACCGTAAACCAGCTGCTCTGTCTGGTGGGCAACGTCAACGTGTTGCCTTGGGTCGTGCCATTGTCCGCGACGCTAAAGTCTTCCTCATGGACGAACCGCTCTCTAACTTGGATGCTAAACTCCGTGTACAAATGCGTGCTGAAATTGCTAAATTACACCAACGCTTGAACACCACTACCATCTACGTTACCCACGACCAAACCGAAGCTATGACCATGGCTAGCCGGATTGTCATCATGAAAGATGGGATTATCCAACAAATCGGTAGCCCACAAGAAGTTTATGATACACCAAACAACGTCTTCGTTGCTGGCTTTATCGGCTCTCCTGCCATGAACTTCTTCAAAGTTAAATTCGAAAACGGCACTATCAGCAATGGTCACGACTTAACTCTAGAAGTAACAGATCCACAACGTCGCTACTTAGTGGAACGTGGCTACGAAGGTAAGGAAGTTATCTTCGGTATTCGTCCAGAAGACATCCAATCTGAACAAATCTTCTTAGATTCTTATCCAAATCAGTGGTTCGTTCAGAAGTTGTCGTATCTGAGTTATTAGGGGCAGAAACCATGCTCTACTCTAAAGTTGGGGATACTGAATTCATCGCGCGTGTCGATGCTCGTGACTACCACAACCCAGGCGAAACCGTAGAACTCGGCTTCAACATGAACAAAGCTCACTTCTTTGACCCAGAAACTGAATTAGTTATTCGCGACCAAGCCTAAGCTTAACTCGTCTACCACTCCGGCCCTCCTCATTTGAGGAGGGTTTTTGGCGTCTATCTGACGACAATTGCACCTCAAATTTGTGACAAGTCCCTAACATCCGTCATTTAGGGACCGGTATCAGTTGCTTTTTGCCTGCCATCGTCCTAGAATAGAGCCATAGAATTGTAAAAGGAGGCTCGCACCATGCAAAACCAGACTTTAATGCAAGCTTTTGAATGGTATCTGCCGAGTGACCACCAGCACTGGAATCGACTTGCCCAACTTGCTCCAGAATTGGCGGCTAAGGGCATTCGCAAAATCTGGCTCCCGCCTGCTTTCAAAGGCACCAACAAAGACGACGTCGGCTATGGCGTCTATGACTTATTTGACTTGGGAGAATTCGACCAGAAGGGGACCATCCCTACTAAATACGGAACAAAAGACGACTATCTCAATCTGATTGAAACCTTGAAAGCCAACGGGATTGCTCCCATTGCTGACATCGTCCTCAACCATAAGGCCGGCGCTGACCACAAGGAACGCTTTACGGTCATTGAGATGAATCCCAACAATCGTCAAGAAGCCATTTCTGAACCCTTTGAGATGGAAGGTTGGACCTGCTTCACCTTTGATGGTCGCCAGAAAGCCTACAATGATTTCACCTGGCACTGGTATCACTTTACAGGAACTGACTATGACGCTGGCCGTAACCGATCCGGTATTTATCTGATTCAAGGGGATAATAAGGGTTGGGCTGACGACGCGCTCGTTGACGATGAGAACGGTAACTATGACTACCTTATGTATGATGACATCGACTTCAAGCATCCCGAAGTGGTTCAACACCTCTACGATTGGGCCCATTGGTTTATTGAAACAACCGGCGTTCGTGGCTTCCGCCTAGATGCCGTTAAACACATCGATTCCTTCTTTATGAAGAACTTTATCCGGGACCTAACCGAACACTACGGCGATGATTTTTATGTCTTCGGTGAATTCTGGAATGGCGATGAAGAAGCCAATAGCCAATATTTGGAGAAAACCGACTTCCACTATGACTTAGTAGACGTCAAGCTCCACCAGAACTTCTTCGACGCCGGTCAAGCTGGGGCAGATTACGACTTGACTAAGATTTTTGACCAAACCCTCATGCAAAACTACCCAGAATCGGCGGTCACCTTCGTGGATAACCACGATACCCAACGGGGTCAAGCGCTAGAATCGACCGTAGCCGAATGGTTCAAGCCTTTGGCTTATGCTATGATTCTCTTGCGCCAATCCGGTTTACCTTGTGTCTTCTATGGCGACTACTTCGGTATCCAAGGGGACTTTGCCCAAGAATCTTTCCAAGAAGTCATCGATAAGTTACTCAACCTACGGCTTTACCATGCCTATGGCCAAGAAACTGACTATCTCGATGACCCCAACTGTATTGCCTGGACTCGGGCTGGTAATGAAGAAAATGATGGCCGGCCATTGGCAGTTATTCTCTCCAACAAAGACGATGCTAGCAAGCGCCTCTTCTTAGGTCCTGAATGGGCTGGCCGCACTTTCCGTGATGGCTTAGAACATCACGAAGCCAGCGTCACTATCGAGGAAGACGGCTGGGCTGATTTCCCAGTTCATGGGGCTTCTGTCTCCGCTTGGATTTTGGCAGATTAAACAATTGAGCATAGCCAAATTAAAGGACGAGGCTTACCCCGTCCTTTTAACTTTCGCTAGATAAATTTCCCATTATATCATATATGATATAATGGGAAAGCAAAAGGCTGAGACTTGAGTCTCAGCCTTATTTTTTATTGATAATTTACTTGATCTTCTGGCCGATAAGACAAGTTAGAAAACTTGTTATACTCTTTCTTAAAAAGTAAGTTGACGGTGTCTCGGGCCCCTGACCGGTTCTTGGCCAGAATCACCTCAATCGTGTTATCTGGCAAGGAATCATCATGGTCTGGTTCGTCACCCGGCTCATCATGGCGGTGATAATCGTGACGATAGAGGAAGGCCACGATATCCGCATCCTGCTCGATTGACCCGGATTCCCGGATATCACTTAAAATTGGACGCTTGTTTTGACGCTGTTCCAAGCCCCGTGAGAGCTGGGACAAGGCAATAACTGGCACATGCAATTCCTTGGCTAACTTTTTGAGTTGGCGTGAAATCTCAGAAACTTCTTGTTGGCGGTTTTCACGACCATTCCCTTCAATCAATTGCAAGTAGTCGATGACAATCAAGCCTAAGTCAGGGTTCTCTTGCTTGAGGCGGCGACATTTGGCCCGAATTTCAGAGACCTTAATCCCCGCCGAATCATCGATAAAAATCTTAGCATTCTTAAGGGTATCGGTCGCAATAGTGAAGCTAGACCACTCATCTTCGGTTAGTTGACCCGTCTTCATGTTGGATGCAAAGATATTTCCCTCAGCGCAGACCATCCGATAGACTAAGTCAATCGCCCCCATTTCTAGAGAAAAGATGGCAACTGGCACCTTGGATTTGGTAGCCACATTCTGGGCAATATTGAGGGCAAAGGCCGTCTTACCTACGGAAGGACGGGCAGCGATAATAATTAACTGATCACCTTGGAAGCCTGAAGTCATCTTGTCCAAATCATGATAGCCCGTAGCTAGCCCCGTAATGTCGCGTTTTTCTTCCGAAAGCTTAACGACACGGTCATAGGCTTCCACCACTAGGTGGCGCATTTCTTTTGGTTTATTGACCTGGCTACCTTCCCCGATTGAGAGAATCAGCTTCTCACTACGGTCTACGATATTTTCTACACTATCGGACTCATCATAGGCTTCCGAACTAATAGTAGTGGTAGCCGCAATCAGACGACGCAGGGTCGATTTTTGTTTGACGATATTGGCATAGTACTCTACGTGTTCTGCCGTTGGCGTCGCTTCGATTAATTCCGCCAGATAGCTGGCCCCTCCCGCATTTTCTAAGGCATCATAGGCTTCCAGTTGGTTGACCACCATGACGAAGTCCAAGGCCCCGTTGCGGTCGAAGACCACATCAATGGCATTAAAAATCAGTTGGTGAGATCGTTTATAGAAGTCATCTTCACTAATGATGGCTTGGACGGTCCCGATTTTACGTGGATCTAGGAATAAAGCACCTAGCACTGCACGTTCAGCTTCAATATTATGAGGCATTATTCGTTGCTCATTAAGATTTAATTCTGTCACTAGGTTCCCTTCTTTCTACTCATATGTAGTTTACTAAATGTCTTAGCCCTTTTCAAGTAGGGCGATATGCCCTTGCAAAATCCCCTTAAATTCTATATAATACAGATGAATTAATAGTAGCAGTCAAAGTGCTTACTACCCCAACTGGCCATATCCAAGGGGGTAGTCTAGGCACTTTTTTTTTGTGACAAGAGAAAGGAGCCCGCCATGTACACCCAAGATACCATTGTTGCCATCTCAACTGCCCTAGGCGAGGGCGCTATCGGCCTAGTCCGCCTGTCCGGGCCAGAAGCTATCGCCATCGCCAACCGGCTTTTTCCTGAAAAGGACCTTAGCCAAGTGGCTAGTCACACCATCCACTATGGCCATATCCAAGATCCCCAGTCAGGCCAAGTCTTGGATGAAGTCATGACCAGCGTCATGAAAGCCCCACGTTCTTATACGACAGAAGATGTCGTCGAAATCAACGGCCACGGCGGGATTGTTGCCATCCAATCGATCCTCAATGCCTGCTTAGCCCAAGGGGCTCGCCTGGCAGAACCAGGTGAATTCACTCAACGAGCCTTCCTTAATGGCCGGATTGACCTATCTCAGGCTGAAGCCATCATGGATTTAATCAGCGCCAAGACTAATCGTGCTAAGGATGCGGCCATGAGCCAGCTTCAAGGTAGCCTCAAACACAAAATTCGCCAGTTGCGCGACACCATGCTCAATACCTTGGCTCAAGTCGAAGTCACCATCGATTATCCAGAATACGATGATGTCGAGGAACTTTCTCTCCAGCAACTGGGCTCCACAGCAGAATTGGTGCAAAGCGAAGTCCGCGCGATTTTACGTCAGGCCACCCAAGGCAAGCTTTTCCGTGAAGGGATTAAAACGGCCATCATTGGCCGCCCTAATGTTGGTAAATCCAGTCTTCTTAATTACTTAATTGGCGAAGATAAAGCCATTGTCACCGATATTGCAGGCACCACTCGTGACACCATTGAAGAATATATTTCTATTAAGGGTGTCCCCCTCCATATTATCGATACCGCCGGCATTCGCCATACGGATGAAGTAGTCGAGCAAATCGGGGTAGAAAAGAGCCGCGCCATGATTGAATCGGCAGACCTGATTCTGCTTATCTTGAATCAGGCCCAAGCCCTAGACCCTATGGATTTGGAACTTTTAGAACTGACCCAAAATAAATCCCGCATCATCCTCTTAAATAAGCAAGATCTACCTAACCAATGGACCATTGAAGACTTGGCAAGTCATCTGCAAGATGATTCGGACATTATTAAACCTCTGTCCTAACTGAGGACGGCTTAACAGCCCTTGAAGATGCTATTTCGGCACGCTTCCTATCCGGTAATCTCCAATCTACCGACCTCAACTATCTCTTGAATAGTCGCCACACCCATCTGCTTAATCAAGCTCTAGCTAGTTTGGACGAAGTCATCCAGTCTTGTGCCATGAGCCTACCAGTGGATCTCATTCAGATTGACTATACCCGCGCCTGGGATGCCCTGGGCGAAATTACGGGTGACAGTGTTCAAGATGAGCTCTTAACCAAGCTCTTCAGTCAATTCTGCTTAGGTAAATAAGGAGGATACACTATGCCAAAACTCGCCACCATCTGTTATATCGACAATGGCCATTCTCTGCTATTGCTCCACCGCAACAAGAAACCCAATGATGTTCATGAAGGCAAATGGATTGGTGTCGGCGGTAAATTAGAAGCCGGCGAAAGCCCAGAGGAATGTGTCATTCGCGAAGCCAAAGAAGAAACGGGCCTGACCCTCCATCAGCCACAATTAGTGGGCATTATCGTCTTCCCGGAATTTACGCCTGGCCATGACTGGTATACTTACGTCTTTCGCGCCCGTCATTTTGAGGGCCAAGTCATTGACTGTAATGAAGGCACCCTAGAGTGGGTACCCTACGACCAAGTCCTTAGCCGGCCTAGTTGGGAAGGAGATCATATTTTCTTAACTTGGATTTTAGAGCAGAAACCCTTCTTTTCAGCCAAATTCAGCTATTCCCCTGATAATCGCCTACTTGATCACGATGTTATTTTTTATAATCATCCATAAACTACAAAGGAGTCAAAACCATGCAAGAATTCTCTGCTGGCCACTATGAAGTCATTGTTGTCGGCGCTGGCCATGCCGGTTCAGAAGCCGCACTTGCTGCAGCTCGTATGGGCTGTCGCACCTTACTCTTAACCATTAGCTTAGAGATGGTAGCCTTTATGCCCTGCAACCCTTCTGTAGGGGGGCCTGCCAAGGGAGTTGTCGTTCGCGAAATCGATGCTCTCGGTGGCGAAATGGGCCGCAATATTGATAAGACCTACATTCAAATGCGCATGCTCAACACTGGGAAGGGCCCTGCTGTCCAAGCTTTACGTGCCCAAGCAGACAAACATGCTTATGCGACTGCTATGAAACAGACCATTGAAGCCTGCCCTAACTTAGACCTTAAACAAGGTCTAGTTGACCGCCTAGTAGTAGAAGAAGGGCAAGTCCGTGGCGTTGTCACTTCAACTGGTGCCCGCTATAGTGCGGATGCCGTTGTCTTAACTGCTGGTACCTCTTCACGCGGCCAAATCATTATTGGTGAACTTAAGTATTCATCTGGTCCCAACAATACCTTACCATCCCAGAAACTCTCTGAACACCTTTTGGAACTGGGCTTTGAGTTAGCTCGTTTCAAAACTGGGACGCCAATGCGTATCCATAAATCTAGCATTAACTATGAAGCCATGGAAATTCAACCTGGTGATAGCCAACCCAACCATTTTTCCTTCCTAACACCAGATGCTGACTACCGACCTGACTTCGTCCCTTGTTGGCTGACCCATACCAGTCAAGATACCCATGAAGTCATCAAAGCCAACCTTCATCGCGCGCCGATGTTTACCGGCATCGTGGAAGGGGTAGGGGCACGTTATTGTCCTTCTATCGAAGACAAGATTGTGCGCTTCAGCGATAAGCCACGCCATCAAATTTTCGTTGAACCAGAAGGTCTAACGACTGATGAGATGTATATTCAAGGCCTATCCACCTCTATGCCTGAAGATGTACAACTTGAGATGCTACATTCTGTAGCGGGTCTTGAAATGCTAAACTCATGCGACCAGGATACGCAATTGAATATGACGTGGTCATCCCGCATCAATTGCGTGCTAGCTTAGAAACCAAATTAGTCCGTGGCCTCTACACAGCTGGTCAAATGAACGGAACCAGCGGCTACGAAGAAGCAGCCGGCCAAGGCCTTATTGCTGGGATTAACGCTGCCCGCCAAGTCCAAGGGCAAGATCCACTTATCATCAAACGGAGTGACGGCTATATCGGCGTCATGATCGATGACTTAGTTACCAAAGGGACCACAGAACCTTATCGTCTCTTAACTTCTCGGGCAGAGTATCGACTCTTACTACGCCACGATAATGCTGATTTGCGTCTGACTGAAATTGGCCACCAAATTGGCTTGGTCGATGACCAACGCTATGAAACCTATCTAGCTAAGAAAGCCCTAGTGGACGCTGAAATCAAACGCTTGAAGAAAATCACCTTGACACCTAAGACACCTGGCCTTGAGGAACTCTTTGAACGTGTGAGCTCTTCATCCCTCTTAGATGGTATCAGCGCCTTCAATCTGCTCAAGCGCCCAGAGATTCGCTACTTAGATTTAGTGACGCTTATTCCGCGACCAGAAGGTCCATTGGAACGCCAAGAAGCTGAACAAGTTGAAATTCAAATCAAGTATGAAGGCTATATCCAAAAGGCTATCGAAAAAGTCGAAAAAGTCAAAGCCATGGAAGAAAAACGTATTCCTGAAGATATTGACTACGACGCTATCTTGAATTTGGCTAACGAAGCGCGTGACCGACTGAAATTAATTCAGCCGACTACCTTAGCACAAGCTAGCCGGGTCAGCGGTGTTAATCCTGCTGACATTGCTATCTTGTCAGTCTATATCCAACAAGGTAAAATTGCCCGACTGCAAGATCGTCAAGCCCAAGACTAGAAAGAAAAGCCCCTTAAAGGGGCTTTTCTTCTATATAATATAGTAAAAAGACAGGGCATAAACCCTGTCTCTTTTTTCATTATTTAATTGAGTGTCTACGACGTGCAAATTCTTGGAAATGAAACTTCTCAAGACGTGTATGAGAAATACTGTATTGGAAGAAGGTAGTGTCTTCCAAGTAAACAAAGCTGTCTGTCTTAATAACATAGTCCATAGGTGTTAACTTCATGAGTTCCAAGCCTAGCTCAGAAACAATCTCAGCCCGCATATCCTTAGTAGCGTAGCTAATATCTAAGTCCAATTGGCCTTCTAGGTACTCATAGACGGAGTTTTTAGCCACGCGGCTTGGGATAGATGGCACTACGCTGCAACGGAACCAGTCTTCATCAATAATCATGACTTCGCCCGCGATAATCCGCGTACGCAATAAGTAAATAAAGCGTTCATTCTCAGTCACGCCTTCTTTACCAATGAGAAAGTCTGGCGCCTTCACGATTTCATTACGGATTACCCGTGTTTCAGCTTTCATATTTTGATCAGCCTGTAATTCTTTGAAGCTGACAAGTCCCGAGATAGGAAATGCAAAACGATTAAAATCTAAAACAGTAGAGCCACGACCTTGTTTCTTATGAATAAAGCCATTTTCTAACAAGAGTTTTTGTGCCTTACGGATGGTTTCGCGGGATACATCATAGATTTCAGCTAGTTCATGTTCAGTTGGAATTAATTCACCAATTGGGTAAGTCCCATTTTCAATTTTTATGCTTAATGTCTAGATAGACTCTCTCAAATTTATTCATTTTTACACCTCGATACGTATTCTAGCATAATCTGTGACTTTGTGAAAGAGTTTATTCAGATTTTTTTCGATTTTTTTACTGATTAGACCCTAACCAGCTTGGATTTACTTCCCAAATGCCATTAGCCGGAATCGGTAAGGTATCGGGTGATAGAATTAAGCCTCCAACTGTCAGTTTCACTTGGCTAACACCATAGTAATCAGCAATTGTTTGAACGATGGCTGGCAAGACAGCTGTCTCGCGAGCAGTGTGTTGATTCATAGCAGCTACCACACCTGGTGTAAAATCTACAGTGGCAATTTGAGAATCAATTTTTATATCTTTGACTTCAACAGATGCATTAATCCATCCTTCTTTACGGAACAATTCTGTAAAAGTTTTACCAGGATTCTGATTAGTCTGCCAAGTTAATTTTCCGGTCCCCTTGGTTAAAATAGGATTCATTTGATTGCTTGGCTTCGCTATATTGATGGACTGAGTAATGCTAACTTGATGTTGGTTTGACTTAAGCGTGAGCGCGATATTCTCACCACCGCTATTAATGGCTTTCTGGCTAGACATAACTAGGCCCTGGTCCTTGGCATAGTAAGTATGGACCTCTTGATCTGAGCGGAAAGTTGTCACTTCAATAACATCCTCATAAGTCGCATCTCCAATTTTTGCAGACTGATAGAGATTTGTTATAGTAGACCGGCTCCCTTGACTATCCTGCCACATGGTTCCCACTTGGATAGGCGCCATGAGATAAGGGATACGATGTGTGTGGCTCACTTGATCTAGGTGGCTAGTGGTATCTAAACTGTCAAGCGCCTGCCAAGAAATTTGCCAGCCTTCCTTGGTTAGTTGATAGATTGAGACATTAGCTCGTCCATTCGGTAGAAGGGTTCGGATCTGCCATAATTGGCGGTTATTATCAGTATAATCTGTGTAAACCAACTGGGCCCCTTCGCTCGTCTCGAATTCTTTCAGTTGATTAATACCATTAGGGGCATAGTGACTGATATCATATTGTGTCCCATCTGGCGCCTTCTGCCATGCTGACGTATCTACTTCACCTGAAACTTCTGCCATGCTAGCACTTGTATCGGCTGAGGAATTATTGGCAGTCCCTTGCCGATCAGCAGCCTTCTTGTCTATCGATGCCTGTACATCTGGACTAATATGAATCATAGGTTCTTGCTTGCAAGCACTTAATAGCAATACAAAACCAACAAGAAGAATCCCTCTTTTCATGTCGCTGCCCCTTTCTTTCCTGTTGTTATCTAGCATATTCGTCTTATTTTACCACGCTAGAAAGGATTTTACCATTCTTCAATTCTATCGAGTGCTAGTTGACATATAAAAAGGACAAATCCCTAGAAATTTGCCCTTTAATACTTCATTTATTCTGCTTCAAATAAGAAAGCTACTGCTTCATAAGGTCCTAAAGTCAGGCCTTCATCATATTGAACTGGCCCATTGCCAATCAACTTTGTCGCTGTCCGACCACGAAAGGCTTGAGGTAATTCAATTTCTACATTTCCATCATAAAAATGTCCTAGAACTAGCAATTGTTGACCCTCATACTCTCTTACAAAGCCCATAATACTAGGGTGATCCAAGAATAAACCGCTGTAAGTCCCATCCGAAATCACATCATAATCCTTACGCAAGTGAATAAGTTCTTGATAATAGGCATAAATTTGACCTTCCGCCAATTCCTTCTCAACATTAATAGTAGGATAATTAGCTGCGACTTCTAGCCATGGCGTGGCCTTAGTAAAGCCTGCATGAGCGGTCCCATCCCATTGCATAGGCGTACGACTATTATCACGGGATTTGGCCTGAATAATGGCCATGGCTTTCGTGGGAATAACCCTTTTCTCTCATGATTTGATAGTTATTATGTGTCTCTACATCATTGTATTGGGTCAATTCTTGGTAGCCTGGGTTAGTCATGCCGATTTCTTCACCTTGATAAATATAAGGCGTCCCTCGCAATAAATGGGTAACTGTCGCAAGCAAGGTTTGCGTTTGATAAGGATAATTTACCACATCCCCAAAACGGCTATTAGACCGGGGTTGGTCATGATTATTGAAGAAGAGGGCGTTCCATCCCTGTCCATCGGACATGCCTGTCTGCCACTCATCCAAAATACGCTTGAGCTCTAAGAAATCAAAAGCTGGATTGGACCATTTTTCCCCATTTTCGTAATCCACTTTGAGATGATGGAAGGAAAAAATCATAGACAATTCTTGATCTTTAGGATTGGTGTAGCTAATCCCATTTTCAATTGTAGTGGATGACATCTCCCCCACTGTGACGATTTCTTGGTCCTGCCCAAAAGTAGCTTGGTTCAGTTCCCGAATCCAAGTATGCACAATTGGCGTATCCGTATAAAGTGACTTCTCCTGACTAGAGCCGGGAGCTTGGCTATCAACTAATTCTTCTGACTTGCCGATGACATTCAAAACATCAAAGCGGAAGCCTTTGACCCCTTTTTGACGCCAGAAATTCACCACTTGGTGAAGTTCTTGCCGAACCTGAGGATTGTGCCAGTCTAAGTCTGCCTGCGTCACATCATAAAGATGTAAATAATATAAGTCAGTCTTGCCAAACCTCTCCCAGGCAGGTCCGCCAAACTTAGACTCCCAGTTGGTTGGCAAACTACCGTCAGCCTTAGCAGGTCTTAAATAGAAGTAAGCTTGATACTTAGGATCCCCAGCCAAGGCTTTTTTGAACCATTCATGTTCTGTCGAAACATGGTTTAAGACCATGTCGAGCATGAGTCCAATACCCCGTTTGCCTGCTTCCGCCACTAACTCTTCGAAATCTGCCATAGTCCCAAAGGCCGGGTCAATGGCACAATAATCCGAAATGTCGTAGCCATTATCATGTTGTGGGGAAGGGTAGAAAGGGTTCAACCATATTAAATCAATACCTAAACCCGCTAAGTAGTCTAGTTTTTCGATGATACCGCGTAAGTCTCCCATCCCATTCCCTGTCGTATCTTTGAAGGATTTAGGATAGAGTTGATAGACAACCTTTTTTGATAAGCGCATAAGAACCTCCTTTCAAAAGGGCTAAGATAATTATCCTAGCCCCATAGCCTTTACTTGTTAAAGAATGGAATATCAAAGTCAACAGCCTTATTATCCAAGAACTTGAATTGACGATTGAAGAGGAGTGTTAAGACAAATGGAACCACTAAAGCGACTACCATGCAGACAAAGAACATAGCCATAGATCCCGGTTGAATCACGATAAAGCCTGGTAGGCCCCCAACCCCAATGGCGTTAGATGTCACCTTATAAGTTGTCGCAATCAAGCCCGCAATACTAGAGCCAATCATGCCTGCAAAAATGGGTAGAGATACTTCAGGTTAACCCCAAAGAGGGCTGGCTCAGTAACCCCTAGGTAACAGGAGACAGCGGATGGTACTGTAATTTGGTTCTGCTCCTCATCCTTACGTGTCAACCACCAAACAGCTAAAACAGCGGAGCCTTGGGCAATGTTAGAGAGAGCAATCATAGGCCAGAGACCTGTCCCATTAAAATTAGCTATGAGTTCAGAGTCAATCGCGTTAGTCATATGATGGAGACCGGTGATCACTAATGGAGCATAGAAGGCACCAAAGACAGCACCAAAGAGCCAAGAGAAGGTGCCAGTCAAACCTGCTCGAACAACCTGTGAAATCCAGTAACCAATTGTCCAACCAATTGGACCTAAAACTGTATGAGCCAAGATTACTGCAGGAACTAGGGCTAAGAATGGCACTAGAATCATGGACAGAACTTCAGGCACCACTTTACGCCAGAAGATTTCAAGATATGACAGGGCCAAACCTGCTAAAATAGCCGGAATGACTTGAGCTTGATAACCAATTGCATTGAGTTGGAAAAAGCCAAAATCCCAGAATTTAAGGGTATGGTCTTTTGATGCCTGAACATAATCGTAAGCACTAGTTAACAGATTTGGTGATACAAGGGTAATCCCAAGTACAATCCCCAGAATTTGGGTGGTTCCCATCTTACGTGTTACCGACCAGACAATCCCTACCGGTAAGAAGTGGAAGATTGCTTCACCCGGTAACCATAAGAAGTCATTAACCCCACTCCAAAACTTAGAAACATTGACAATTGTGTTATAGAGTATGGTACCATCTGGATTAAATTGGGCTTGCCCATCAACAAATTTCTGTCCTAAAAATTCAAGCGGCACATTTTCTAGAATATTGCGGAAACCTAGAATCAAGCCACCTACGATAATAGCTGGAATAATTGGGGCGAAATCTCTGCCATAGTGGTCATAGCGCGTTGTAAGAGACTTTGGTTCTTCTTAGCAGCAGCCTTGACTTCATCCTTGCTAGCCTCACCTACACCAGAGACTGCTTGGAATTCTTTGTAGAATTCAGATACCGCATTACCAATAATGACCTGGAATTGACCCGCTTGAGTAAAGCTCCCTTTGACAGATGGTAGCGCCTCGATTGCCTTAACATCTGCTTGACTAGGGTCAACCAAGGCAAAACGCATCCGTGTTGCACAGTGGGTCACTGCTGAGATGTTTTCCTTGCCACCAATTAAGGACAATAATTGCGTCGCATCTTGTTTGAAGTTTGACATCCTTTTTCCTCCTTTTAAACTTGTCTGTACAAATTTATAATTTCATTGTATCACTTACCACAGTGAATGCAAGCCTTTTTTGTAAGAGTTTTCTTATTGTGAAAACATACTTCCATAATAAATCAGCTGTAACTGACTTATGCGTCAATTACAGCTGATTTTACTTGTTATTTTCATTTAGTTTTCATACTCAACGACTAAATAGCGGTTAGGTTCAACCCCTTCAGAGTGGGTCTTAACATGCTCGATTTGGCTGAGATGAGAGTGAATTTGCTTACGCTCGAAAGCTGGTAGAGGATCTAAGATTACTGCTTGCTTAGTCTTGAGGACTTGGCGAGCTGTACGATCTGCAATACTTTCTAAGATGCCTGCGCGACGGTCGCGGTAGTCGCCCACATTGAGCAGAACTGCTACACGACGGTGATGGCCGCGATGAACCATCACTTGAGCCAAGGATTGCAAGGCATCAATGATTTTACCATGTTTCCCGATAATCAAACCAGATTTGTCTGTTTCAATATTGAAATGTACTTCGCGGGAACTTGCTTCTACACTAACCTTTGCTTCGGCACCAAAAGCCTTAATGACATCTTCAAGGTAACGTGCTACCGCCTCGAGACTAACTGAGGTTTCGGATTTGTCTTCAGACTCAACCACTTCTTCTGTTTCTTCCACAAGAACAGTTTCTTCAACAAGTGGACTCACTTCTTGGCTTGGCACAACTGGCTCAGCGACTGTTTGGCTTTCAACAGCTACTACTGCCACTTCTTCAACTTCTTTGGTTTCTTCTGCTAAGTCGTTGAGCGAGATTTTAGTTTTGGCACTAATTTCAACAATGGCATCTTGTTTACCAAAGCCGAAGAGCCCCTTCTTACCTTCATTAATGACAGTTACCACTGCTTGATCTTCAGTGATATTAAGTTTTGATAAGCCAATTTTGACTGCTTGTTCCACGCTAGGTGCTTTAATCGTAACACTGTTATCTAACATAAATGAACGCTCCTTTACTTATACTAACTATTTAACCTTCTTCAGCGCTTTACGTAAACGACGCTGACGGGCTTTTTCTTCTTGGCGTTTTGCTTCTCTTTGGGCAATAATCTTGTATGGATTATAGAAGATAAAGGTTTGGACAACCCGTACCGCATTGGATACCACCCAGTAGAGAGTAACCGCTGCTGGGAAGTTGAAGGATACCAAGAGAATCATGGCAGGTGCCACATAAGTCATGGCTTTGCTAGCGCCATTTTGGATAGGATTAGCCTTAACTGTTAGGTATGAGCTATACCAGGTTAAAACTGCGGCTAAAATTGGTAAGATGAAGTAAGGATCTGCTTTACCCAAGGCTAGCCAGAGGAAGTGGCCATCCCGTAAACTTCAGTTCGAGTAATTACCTGATAGAGGGCGAACATGACTGGCAGTTGAATGAGAAGCGGTAAGCATCCTGCAAATTGGTTAACACCGCGTTCCTTCATCAAATCCTGTTGAGCCTGCTGGAGGGCTTCCATGGACGCACGATCTCGGTTAGGGAATTGTTTTTTCAGTTCTTCAATTTCAGGTTGGATTTCAGCCATTTGGAATTGCGAATCCATCTGCATCTTGGTCAGAGGGGTTAATGCGACCAAAATAATAATGGTAAAGAGAATAATACCTAGGCCATAACTGCCTCCCAATAAGTTGGATAACCAAATAATGAATTGAGAGAGAGGGTAGATGATGTAGCCATCCCAGACACCACTACTGTTGGCGTCGACATTTGATGTGGCACCGCAACCCGCTAAGAAGATTGGCAAGGCCAAGAGCATGGCTGCTTTCATCCATCGTGATAAATTTTTCATTGAAACCTCCTATGAATGGGATGATAATAACTTTGCAACGGTCATAACATGTCGCAGGGATTGACGCACCGTGGCTTGATCCTTGTCTTTAATATCAGGACGAGCAATGAGAAGATAATCATATTCGTGGGGGATTTCATGCTCTAAATCCTGCAAGGATTGACGGAGATAACGTTTGACCTTATTGCGCATGACAGCATTCCCGATACGTTTTCCAACCGATAATCCGACGCGAAAATGTGCTTGTTCAGGTTTCGGATAGACATAAAGCACTAACTGCCGGTTGGCGTAAGTCTGGGCATGGTGATACACATGTTGAAATTCACGTTCTTTCTTGATTCGATAAGCTTTCTTCATGTTCTCTCCTTATTCTGCCTCAGGTGCAAAGTATTTCCCTACTATTATACCGTATTTTGCAAGCTTTTACATCTATAATTGTGTTTTGGAGCGGTTTTTCTTTTCATCTTTTGTAAGCTTATGCCTATTTACTTAAATTTATAAAAAGTAATGGTTGCTTTTTATAATCTAGTCCTTTATACTATAAAAAGTAACCATTACTTTTATAAAGGAGAAGCATATGAAACGTACTTTATTTTTATTACTGAGTCTCTTTGCCCTAGCAGTGAGCCCCGTCTCTGCTTTTGCCCACGGTAACCATTCCCACCATGAAGTAAAACCGCATCAAAAAGGGGTTTTTGAAGACAGTCAAGTCTCTGACCGAACCTTAAGCGACTACAGCGGTGACTGGCAATCTGTCTATCCTTATATGGAAAGCGGAGAGTTAGATATGGTTATGCGCTACAAGTCTAAGGCAGAAGGCGCGACCAAGACTTTCGAAGAATACAAGGAATATTACCTAGCGGGTTACAAGACAGATGTCACTCGAATCGTGATTGACGGCGATAGCGGAAATTACCTTCTATAAAGGTGATCAAGCTAGCACGGCAACCTACCGCTACGATGGTTATAAGATTCTGACCTATAAATCCGGTAAGAAAGGTGTCCGTTACCTCTTTACAGCTGAAGGTGACAGCCAAGGAGCACCTAAACACATTCAATTCTCTGACCATGAGATTGGGCCTACCAAAGCCGAACACTTCCATATTTTTGCTGGCGACCAAGACCACGAAAAATTATTGGAAGAAATGGAAAATTGGCCAACCTACTACCCAAGCAATCTTGATGTCTATGAAATCATCGATGAAATGATTGCCCACCATTAATTAAAAAGCCAGACCACGGATTTGATTAAACTTCCGCAGTCTGGCTTTTTAATATCTAAAATGTTGGTAAAATATCTTTTAACCAAGGACGATCACCTATAATGATGCCCTTAATTGTTTTTTTTATGTGCTTCTTTCATTATTCTCACCTCTTCTATAAATTACCTTTCCTAAAAATTAACTTACTAAAATAGGTTCTGTGTGAATATGACCGTCTCTTAACACAACTATCGCCTCCTTTTCTAGTTTAGTTGAAGAACTCCATCAAGCTGTTGAAGGATTTCTGGGTGTAAGTGATGTGTAACCATGATAAGCGTTTTGCCCTTTTGCTGGATAAGTAAATTTTCTATTTTTAGCATAGTTTCTTGGTCTAATCCGGATGTACTTTCATCCAATAAAAGAATAGGTTTATCATGTAAAAGGGCACGGGCAATAGAAAGTCGTTGAAGTTGTCCGCCAGATAATAGACTGCCTTTGTCACCTATCTTTGTATTTAATCCGTCTGGAAGCTGAGTGATTACTTGTTTTAAATCAAGAGCCTCTAAAATTTTATATATGTAGTCGACCGATAATTCTTCTCCAAAAGTCAAATTTTCTAAAATAGTACCCTCAATTTGGCTATCGTGCTGATTAATATAAATCATATCTTGATAAAGTGAATCATAATCTACATCTAAAATACTATTTTTTCCATACCGTATAGTCCCTTGATAGTGCCTATTTTTACCTGCTAATAGATTCAACAAAGTAGATTTACCTGAACCACTATTTCCAGTAATGGCGTATTTTCCTCCTTTCTTAAACTGATATGATAAACCAGTAAATAATGGCTTCTCTTGATAGGCAAAACTAATATTTTCTAGGCTTAATTCGTCTATAGGTGTTAGATTTTGAGAAATATAATGAGCTGGTTCTAATGCCTCAAATTTATCGAAAATAGGCTTACTACTCTTGATAATGGCAAGATACTGGCTAATGTTACTTACTGTATTAAAAATATCACCCGCTAAAGAAGCAGTTGCTGATAAAGAACCAATTGTAACGATTTGTTGAACTGCTAAATAACCAGTCAAAGCATAAAGAGAGAACTGACTCAATATATTTCCTAGACCGCTTATCACAGTCACCCAACCAATTTCTTTCTGATAATCATTTTTTTCTTGAGCCAGATGATCTGATGCCTGTTCTGTCTTCTTGATAATATAAGAAAACTTTCGATAAGAAAAAATTGTATCATAGGCCATTAAATAGTTACCAATCTTCTGTATGAATTCCTCATTTGCTTGAGCCACTTGACGAGTGGTACCTTCCATCCTCCTAGAAAATAATTTGGGGATAAAAAGTAATACAAGAACCAGACTCGCCGTTAAAGCAATTAATGACCAATGCATAGTTAGGAGAGCAATTCCAGATGTAATGGCATTAATAATTCCTCCTATTAAGGCATACAGGGGAACCAAAGATTGTTTTTCGATTAAGTCCATATCATTGGTGAACCAAGAAACATATGATTGAGATTCCTTAGACTTGAAATCTTCATAGCTAATTTGGCTAATTTTTTTCAGTACTTTAACCCTTAGAAAGGTTGTTTGCTGCTGAATTAATTTGCTCTGATATCTTATTTTTAAGTAAGTCATTCCTAGCATTATCAAATAGGCCATCAATAAATAGCCCATCGCCTGCAAAAAATTGATAAGATTTAAGCTAATGAGCGCATCTAAAATTAAAATTTGCATTAAGCTAGTCGCCGTTAGCGCAAGAGCATTACCTAACAAGATGACTATCATCAGGAGATTTTCCTTCCAAAAATGTTTGATGAGCTGTTTCATTGATTTTTACCTACTTTCTGTTATGACATTTTCTAATAGTAATCAGATACAAATTCAAAAATAATAGGTCTTCGCATAGTATCATCACCCCCAATCCTTATTTACATTATTAATTCTATAGCTTAAACTATATGTGGAGGAAACTGTCGTAAACGACATAAAGGAGAATTACAGATGGAAATTGGTGAAGCTCTATATTATTATCGTAAAAAATTAGGCCTAACAATGGAAGAAATGTCCGTCGGTATCGTGACTCCTTCGTTTTACTCGAAGGTAGAAAAAGGTATCCACCGTATTTCAGCTGAAGATTTATTTCATATTCTTAATACACATGGCATTGATATCACAAAGTTTGTAAGATCTGTTAATATTTCAACCGATTCACTCGGTTTTGATCGCGCGCAGCATCAAATTCTTCAATACTATACACGCTATCAAAGTCAAAATCTAATTCAGTTGAAAAGTCAATTTCAAGGTGATAGTAGTCTTAATCAACTTGAAAAAGATTTACTTACGGCAATTGTTGATGTTTATCTGGCCGACTTAAACGATGATATATCCATGGTTGCAGAAAATACCAAACATTTTCTGCAAGATAAGCTTTTCAACGCTGAAAACTGGGATAGCTATAAATTATCTTTATATACTAATATTATGGATCTATATGACCTAGAAGCTAACCGTCAAATGATTTTTTCTATACTTCGAAAAAACTTGGATGCTTATACAAGTAAACAACGAATGATGATATTAGCAATTCTTAATAATTTTATTTATACTTGTATCAGAGAGAATGAAGATGAATTAGCTCGCTACTGTCTAACAATCATAAATAAAGAAGTTACTTTATACGAAAATCTTCCAGAAAAAATACATGCGCTATTTTACCAAGAACTATTAGCCTATCGAGCTACTCCACACTCTTTACATGTAGACAAAATTGAACGCATCATTGATTCTCTTAGTCTATATGGACTCGAGGAGACTAGTCATCAATTTCGGAAATTCTATGAAGAAAATAAAAGCTGTGAATGATAGCATTCACAGCTTTTATTCATTACCCAATTTCTAATTCTAACTTCACTCGAATCTTCACTGTGGTTTCCTCCTTCCAATCTATTAGGTGAGACTAGAAATCACAATGAATAGATAAGTGATTTTTAAATTCGATCACCTTGATATGAAACTAGTATATCCTCCACATGGTTGATATTTTAAAATACGGCTAATTCGAATAATAATTGTCGAATACGAAAAAACCTTATTCCCAAGTAAATCGATAGGAATAAGGTTTTATATATTATTTATTTAACCCAAATCACTAATTGATCCAGTGTTGGAAGAGATGGAACTGGCCAACCTACTATCCAAGCAATCTTGATGTCTATGAAATCATCGATGAAATGATTGCCCACCATTAATTTAAAAAGCCAGACTTGGAGGGATAACCCCCCTAGTCTGGCTTTTTTTAAATTAGATAATACATAATTATTTAAATATAACGTCGGACCCTTTTCATGTAGTCCTTATAGCTTTTTCCAAATTTTGCTAGACACCATCTTTCTTCAGAAAGAATAATCCAATGTGCCGAAATCTGGAAGATTAAGACTGTTATCAACATTGGCACAGACTGTGTTAAGAAAGACATTCCTAAGAAACAAATAAAATAGGCCACATACATCGGATTTCTTGATAATTTATAAATACCGTTAATATTTAACCCATTAACATCTGGCAATGCAAAACTTACAACAGAAATTGCACATAATAGGATACCTACTATAAAAAAGACAATTCCACAATAAAATAAAAGTGAATCATCAATTTTTACAGATGACATTATTAAGCATATGAACACTCCAATATTGGACACCTGATAAATGTAATATGCTATTTTTTCTGATTTTTGTAGTGGAGCAAAATATGCAGCTCGCTGTATCGCTTCTCTCTTTATGATTGCTAATAACCCGAATCTTACTATTAAGAATAGCAACAAAAGCCAAATCCCAGCCATTATCATCTCTCCTCAAAAGTTCATCATTTATTTAACCCAAGTCACTAACTGATCCAGTGGCTGGCGAGTTTTTTGAGGGACTGAACCAAGGCCATAGCCGAAAGCCACCATGACAGAGACACCCCATTCACTAGGATCTAATAGGCCACGTTCAGTTAACAAATCAGTCACTGCCTGACGATTGAAGCCTTCCATAGCCAGAGAATCAATGCCTCGCAAGGCTGCAAACTGCATCATCTGAGCTAGTGCCAGATAGGACTGCTTGCTAGCCCAATCGAAAGTGGCCCGTTCAGTGCTCAATAAGTCGAAATCTTCCTTCTGGAAGGTCTCGAATCGTTGTTGCTTAAGTTCACAGAAATCCTCCGGCAGTCCTTGAACTTCCCGCATCATGTAATCAATATAAGGCGCATCATAGCGTAAACTTGCCTGCGTACGCGATAAAATGATGACAAAATGGCTAGCTGACGCTAAAGCTTTCTGAGCACCTAGGGCGATTGGAGCCAAGGCTTGCTTGAGTGACTCCGATTCAATGACTAAAAAGTGCCAAGGCTCAAAACCATAAGAACTAGGTGCTAATTGGCCTGCTTCTAAAATCAAGTGGAAATCCTGGTCAGAAATCTTACGATTAGGGTCATAGTCACGACAAGCATAACGTCGCTTAAGTAAATCTCGAATAGCTTCTGGGGTCATAATATAGTCCTTTCTTTAGGTAGCTTACTATAGATAAGAAGAAAGGCCGCTTCTGGTTCAGAAGCGGCCTGTTAAGGTCTCATAATTATTGAGCCAGACGTTTGCGTCCTTTTTGGCGGCGACGTTTTAAGACGTTACGGCCGTTTTTAGTGCTCATACGTTTACGGAAACCATGCACTTTTTACGTGTACGTTTCTTTGGTTGGTAAGTTCTCTTCATGCGATCCACCTCCTGCTGCATTCTTATGTAGAGTACTAGATTAGTTTAATGAAGTTAGGGCTGAAAGTCAAGGATTTTTGTAACTTTTGCTAAACTTTCTCTGTCACAAGTAGGCACTGAATCCGACATACTGTGCACAAATGTGTGGATAAGTATCATAACTTGTGCATAAGTCTTAACTCTATCCACAAGTTATTTTTGATTTATCCACATTTTTAAACTTATGCACATTTTAGCGACTTATGCACAGAAATAAGTTGATAATTGCCATGGAAGCTTATATAATAAGGTTTGTATTCCTTTCACTTATGCACACCTAGCTGTGTTTTTCTCTCTAAATGGACTTTATCCACACTTTTTATACACCTGTGGATAAGTTTCCGTTCATATGTGGATAGTGGGACTTATCCACAGAAACTAGAGAAAATAACCCAATTATGCTATAATAGAAGTGATTGATTCTGCTTATGAAAGAGGTGACCCCGTCAATGGAAGAGAAAGAGCTCTTTTGGCAAGAACTCCTAGAATATATTCGCCACTATGGTGGTTTAGACGAAAAGACTTTTGAAGCTTTCGTTTCTAGTGCTGACATCATGGAATTAACAGAAAACTCCTTTAAACTGCGCGTTCCCAATAGTCTTATTCGCAACTTCTGGGAGCAGGGGAAGCTTAAGAATGTCGTAGTAGATTTTTCCTTATCTACTTTGGTCGTCAGTACCAAGCTAAATATGTAGTGTCTCCTTCTAAGCAGCAAATAAATACGCCAGTAGTCCAGACGCCAGTTCATATTTCTCCCTTGGAGATGGAGCCCAATGAACCAAGTTCTTATAGCCGATCCCAATTAAACCCTAACTATACCTTCTCTAATTTTGTCATTGGGGAGGCCAACAAAATGGCCCATGCGGCGGCCTTGACCGTCTGTGATGCGCCGGGAGAAACTTACAACCCTTACCTGATTTATGGGGGCGTTGGGCTAGGTAAAACTCACCTCATGCAGGCTATTGGGAACGAAATTCTTAGTCGCCAACCGCATGCCAAGATTAAGTATGCTACGACTGAGTCCTTTACTAATGACTTTATTACGGCTTTAGAGAAAAACACAATCGAAGAATTCCGCCATATGTACCGGAAGATTGATGTCCTCTTGATTGATGATATTCAGTTTAAGTAATAAGAACAAGACGCGCGAGGAGTTCTTCCATACCTTTAATGAACTTTATAATCACGGCAAACAGATTGTCATGACCTGTGACCGCCTGCCAAGTTCCTTAAGTGGCTTAGAAGATCGACTGATTAGTCGCTTTGCTTGGGGCTTGCAGATTGATATTACGCCACCAGACTTTGAAACGCGGATTGCCATCTTACGTAAGAAGGCAAGTAATGAATTCTCGGCCGATACCCTGCAATATATCGCCAGCCACGTCAATACCAATATCCGGGAACTAGAAGGTGCCTTGACGCGGGTCACAGCCTATGCAACTATCCACAACCGTGAAATTACCACTAATTTAGCGGCCGAAGCTCTGTCCAGTCTCCTCAATGGGACTCCAACCACAGGCGATAAGCTATCCATTGATGAGATTGTCACCCAGGTTGGTCGCTACTATAATGTCGAAATCGACGAATTAAAGGGTAAGAAACGGACTAAGGAAATAGTTCATCCCCGTCAAGTTGCCATGTATCTCTGTCGTGAATTAACGGATGTCTCCTTCCCAAAAATTGGCGAAGCCTTCGGCAAGCGTAATCACACCACCATTATCCATGCCTATGAGAAAATCAATGACGAATTACAACATAATGCTCGACTCAAACAAGAGCTTAGCGAGCTCAAACAAAAACTAGGTCAGTAAGCTTGTTGATAAGTCTAAACACTTGTGGATAATTATGCACAGGGTTTTCCACATGCAAAAATCCCTTTATCTTCCCACTCAAGACAGTCTTCCACAGAATCCACAAGCCTTATGATGAAGAAGACTATATATATTTATCTTATTATATTTATGAATAAAAGGAGTCGACCCACTATGCATTTTTCGATTAACCGTGATTACTTCATTAATCAACTCAACCATGTAGCACGGGCTATTCCAGGTAAAGCAGCTATTCCTGTCTTAACTGGGATGAAGTTAGAACTAAAATCAGATCGACTGATTTTAACCGGTAGTGACGCTAGCATTTCCATTGAAAGTGTCATTGAAACGAGCCAAGAGGCAGCCCAACTTCAAGTTACCACACCAGGTAGTATTGTCTTATCAGCACGTCTCTTTATTGATATTGTGCGCAAGCTACCAACTAACCAAGTAGAGATTCAAGTTCAAGACCACTATAATGTCCAATTGACATCAGGCAAAGCAGTCTTTACCATCCAAGGGGTCGACAGTAGCCAATACCCTGTCTTACCTGAAACAGATGAAGATAAACCTGTCACCTTACCAGGTTTACTATTTAAGAAGTTAATCAATCAGACCATCTTCTCTGCCTCTAACCAAGAAAATCGTCCAATTTTAACTGGTTTGAACCTGTCCTTCCATGACGGTTATTTGACTGGGGTCGCAACCGATAGTCATCGCTTGAGTAAGCGTGACATCCCAATTAAGGATCTCAATCCAAGTCTCAAGGGGCTGAATATTACCATTCCTAAAAAAACAGTGATTGAGTTGACTCGTATCTTAGATGACGAAACTAACGTGACTTTTTATGTTATGGCTCAGCAACTAGTTTTCCATTTTGATAATCTAGTCATTTACTCTCGTTTACTAGAGGGGAACTTTCCCAGATACTAGCCGCTTAATTCCAACTACTTACAATACAGAATTAACCGTCAACACCCAATCCTTCAGCCAGGCTTTGGAGCGGGCAGCGCTCTTAGTTCATGTGGCTAAGTCTAATGTGGTTCAACTCAAAATGAGTCAAGGCAGTGTGGCGCTTCTAGTACAAGGTATTTCAATTGGTCAGTCTACCGAAGAGTTAAGCTATGATAGCTTGGAAGGGGACGACTTAACAATTGCCTTCAACCCTGATTACATGCGTGATGCTGTTAAATCCTTCGGTGATACCACCATTAAATTAGGCTTTATCTCAGGTGAACGGCCATTATTGCTCCGCGAAGATAAAGTTGAAGAAGGTCATAATGACTTGATCCAACTCTTAACGCCAATCCGTACTCACCACGCTTAAAAATCTAAAACTAAAAAAAAGCGCCTTTTTAGGCGTTTTTTTATTTAGCTAACTATAGGGCTTATTTACCAGAAAAATTGCTTAAATCGAAAAAAAAGAGTATAATTAGAGGGTAAAGGTCTAAAATCAAGATAGGTTAAGGTGATAAAATGGCAAGACAAGAAATAAGCATTGAGTCAGATTTCATTACCCTAGGACAGGTATTGAAAAATGAAGGCATCATTGCAACAGGTGGCCAAGCCAAATGGTTTCTGTCAGAAGAAAAGGTCTTGGTGAATCAGGAGCAGGAAACACGCCGAGGGCGTAAGCTCTATCCAGGGGATCAGGTCACCATTCCGGCTTTGGATTTTGATGCCTTGATGGTTGCAGATGAAGCTTAAGACCTTAAAGTTAAGCCATTTTCGTAATTACCAAGGGATTGAGCTTTGCCTAGGACCGGGTTTAACTATTCTGACAGGTGAAAATGCCCAGGGCAAGACTAACCTCTTAGAATCGATTTTTCTCTTGTCCTTGGCTAAAAGTCATCGAACGAATCATGACAGCGAAATGATTGAGTGGGACCAAGAACAGGCGCGGATTGAAGCGGTTATTGAAACCAAGAACTATGAAATTCCCCTGGCTTTAACCTTGACCAAAAAAGGCAAGGTAGCTCAGGTTAATTATCTAGATCAATCGAAGCTTAGCCATTTTGTGGGGCAATTCAATACGGTGCTATTTGCGCCAGAAGATATGCAACTAATCAAGGGGGCACCTAATTTACGGCGTCGTTTCCTAGACATCGAGTTAGGTCAGGCCAATCCCATTTATCTTAATCACCTCTTAACCTACCAGCGTTTGCTTAAACAGCGCAATAGCTACCTCAAGCAGGAGGGACGAGGCAAGAAATTCGATCAAGTCTTCTTTGAAATTTTGACTGAGCAACTATGCCAAGAGGGTGCTCATTTGATTCAATATCGCATGGAATTTCTTGAAAAATTAGGGCAAATCGCTAGTCCTATCCATCAGAATCTATCCAATGGTCGTGACCAGTTGCATCTTGAATATGTCAATGGTAGCCAAGTATATCAGCCCTTAACCTTAGAGGAAAGAATCAAGCAACTCCTCGATCAAGCTAGCACTTATGCCAGTCGTGAGCGTGATCAAGGAACGACCTTGTTTGGGCCTCACCGCGATGATTTTATGACCTATGTAAATGATAAAAAAGCCCAATTCTTTGGATCCCAGGGTCAGCAACGTACCATTGTCTTGAGTTTAAAACTGGCTGAAATTGAGCTCATTAAACAAGCAAGAGGCGAATATCCTGTTCTACTCTTAGATGATGTCTTATCAGAGCTAGATGACGATCGCCAACATATTTTGATGTCTTATATTAAAGATAAGGTCCAGACCATCCTGACGACTGCGACGATTAAGGGCCTTAAACTACATCAGTTGCCTCATGCCGAGATTTTCTATATCTCAGCAGGTAACATCAGTAAAGGAGAACACTATGACGGAACAAATGCAAGAACCCCAACAGTATGATGCGGGTCAGATTCAGGTCTTAGAAGGTTTAGAAGCCGTCCGCAAGCGTCCCGGTATGTATATCGGGTCTACCTCGATTGTCGGTTTACACCACTTAGTTTGGGAAATTGTGGATAACTCAATCGACGAAGCCTTGGCTGGTTATTGTGATCATATCGAAGTAACCATTGAAGCCAATAATAGTATTACCGTTCAAGATAATGGGCGGGGGATTCCTGTTGATATTCAACCTCAAACAGGCCGTCCAGCGGTTGAAACAGTCTTTACGGTCCTCCATGCTGGTGGTAAATTTGGCGGTGGCGGTTATAAGGTGTCGGGTGGTCTCCACGGTGTGGGGGCATCTGTCGTAAACGCCTTGTCTACTGAATTAACCGTTCAAGTTTCGCGTGACGGGAAACTCTATCAACAACGTTACCACCGTGGAGCCGTTGAAGGCGACCTCGAAGTGATCGGGCAAGCTACAGAAACAGGGACCAAGGTCAACTTCTTACCAGACCCTGCTATCTTTACTGAAACAACGGTCTTTGAATATGATCGTTTGAAGAAACGGATTCGCGAGTTAGCCTTCCTTAACAAGGGTTTGCGGATTACCATTGAAGATAAGCGTCTGGATCAAGAAGAAAAAGATAGCTTCCACTATGAAGGTGGGATTAAGAGCTATGTACAACATCTCAATCAACATAAAACGCCAATTTTTGAAGAACCAATTTATATTGAAGGCGAAGTCGATGATATCCAAGTCGAAATTTCCATGCAGTATACGGATAGTTACCATACAACCATTCTGTCCTTTGCCAACAATATTCATACCCATGAAGGGGGTTCTCATGAAGCTGGCTTTAAGACGGGTTTAACGCGTGTAATCAATGATTATGCCCGTAAGATGAACTTAATCAAGGAGAATGACGAGAACCTAACCGGTGAAGATGTCCGTGAAGGCTTGACCTTGGTTCTCTCTATTAAACACCCAGATCCTCAATTTGAGGGGCAAACCAAGACAAAATTAGGTAACTCCGAAGTACGAGCCATCACAGACCGACTCTTCTCCAATGGGTTTGATGTTTACCTGATGGAAAATCCTAAAGTGGCACGCATTATTGTCGATAAAGGGATTTTAGCGGCTAAGGCTCGTATGGCGGCTAAGCGTGCACGGGAAATGACAAGACGTAAGTCAGTCATGGAAATTAGTAACCTACCTGGTAAATTAGCTGACTGTTCTAGCCGTGAAGCGGAACTCTGCGAATTATTTATCGTCGAGGGGGACTCAGCCGGCGGTTCAGCTAAGCAGGGTCGTTCTCGTATGTACCAAGCCATTTTGCCTATTCGTGGTAAAATCCTTAACGTTGAAAAAGCGTCCATGGATAAAATCCTTAATAACGAAGAAATTCGTTCCCTATTTACTGCCATGGGGACAGGCTTTGGTGGGGAATTCGATGTGTCCAAAGCCCGTTATCATAAGCTTATTCTTATGACCGATGCGGACGTCGATGGGGCTCACATCCGTACCCTACTTTGACCTTGATTTATCGCTATATGCGTCCACTTTTAGATGCGGGTTATGTTTATATTGCTAAACCACCGCTCTATCAAGTTAAACAAGGTAAGCGTGCTATTTACTTGGATACTGATGCGGAGCTCAAGGAGTGGCAAGAAGAAAATCCTAATGCGCGCTACACCATTCAGCGCTATAAGGGTCTTGGGGAAATGAACGAAGACCAATTATGGGAAACAACCATGAATCCAGAAAATCGCCGTATGTTGCAGGTGACGGTGGAAGATGCTATTGAAGCGGAAGCCGTCCTGGAAATGTTGATGGGTGACGATGTAGAACCACGGCGTGCCTTCATTGAAGATAATGCTGTCTATGTCGAAAACCTTGATATCTAGCAGGCTGCGACAAGGAGAAAGGAACTAATAGTATGAGTGAAAGCTTTGATCATACACCGCATAATTATGAGGTAGTCAATCTCTCTAACGAGATGCGGACTTCCTTCCTAGATTATGCTATGAGCGTCATCGTTTCTCGGGCCTTGCCTGACGTACGTGACGGACTTAAGCCGGTTCACCGCCGTATTCTCTACGGGATGAATGAAATGGGAGTTACTCCGGATAAACCTTATAAGAAATCTGCTCGTATCGTCGGGGACGTTATGGGTAAATATCACCCACACGGGGACTCGGCCATTTATGAAGCTATGGTCCGGATGGCCCAACCTTTTAGTTATCGGGAACTGCTAGTTGATGGGCATGGTAACTTTGGTTCTGTTGATGGCGACGGGGCAGCGGCGATGCGGTATACTGAAGCGCGTATGTCTAAGATTGCCATGGAAATGCTCAAGGATATCAATAAGGATACCGTTGATTTCAAGGACAACTATTCTCAAGAAGAAAAAGAACCTGTAACTCTTCCCTCGCGTTTCCCTAACGTCTTAGTCAACGGGGCAGCCGGGATTGCGGTCGGGATGGCACCAATATTCCGCCACATAACTTAGGTGAAACCATTGATGCCCTCAGTCTCTTGATGAAAAATCCAGATGTGTCAGTTAATGAGCTGATGGAAGCTTTACCTGGACCTGACTTCCCAACAGGTGGGATTGTCATGGGTAAATCAGGTATACGTAAGGCCTATCAAACTGGTAAAGGCAAGATTATTGTTCGAAGTCGTGTCGAAATCGAGCAAATGGCCCATGATAAGGAACGAATTGTTGTGACCGAGATTCCCTATGGGGTCAACAAGGCTAAGTTAGTAGAACGGATTGCCGAATTAGCTCGGGAGAAAAAAATTGAAGGGATTACCTATGTGGCCGATGAATCTGGTCGTGAAGGTATGCGGATTGTCGTAGAAGTACGACGTGACACTAGTGCCAATGTCGTGCTCAACAATCTTTATAAATACACTGCCCTTCAAGTTACATTTGGCTTCAATATGCTAGCCATCGACAAGGGCGTTCCAAAGATTATGAGTCTCAAGGAAATCTTGACCAAGTATTTGGAATACCAAATAGAAGTTATTCGTCGTCGGACTGAGTTTGAAAAACGCAAAGCCGAAGATCGTGCTCACATCTTAGAAGGTTTGCGTAAGGCGTTAGACTTTATTGATGAGATTATTGCCATTATTCGTGGCTCTCATGATACAGAAGTAGCCAAGGCTCAGTTAATTGAACGTTTTGAGTTCTCGCCAATTCAGGCCCAAGCAATCCTAGACATGCGTCTAGCTCGCTTGACTGGTTTGGAACGTGAGAAGATTGAAGCAGAATATAACGATTTGATGGAATTAATTCGTCGCTTAACTGAAATTTGAGTTCAGAAGCCAACATTATGGCCATTATTGAAGACGAATTGGCAGATATCAAGAATCGCTTCCCAGGTGAGCGCCGGACGGAATTACGTGTTGGCGAATTGACTAGCATCGAAGATGAAGACTTAATCGAGGAAGAAGATGTCTTGATTGCCTTGACCTCTAATGGTTATATCAAGCGTATGACCCAGGATGAATTCCAAGTCCAAAACCGTGGTGGCCGTGGGGTCAAAGGCATGGGGATGAGTGATAACGACAATATCCAAACCCTCGTTTCCTGCTCGACTCACGATAGCCTACTCTTCTTCACCAATAAAGGGAAGGTCTATCAAAGTAAAGGTTATGATATTCCTGAATATGGTCGGACTGCCAAGGGGATTCCAGTGGTCAACCTCCTCAATATCGAGAAGGAAGAATACGTTAAGGAAATCATTGTCCTTCATCCAAGTGATGAAGATCAATACCTCTTCTTCGTCACTAAGAATGGGATTGTGAAGCGTTCTGATGTCAGCGCCTATGCTAACATCCGGAATAATGGTTTGATTGCCCTTAACATGCGCGAAGACGATGAATTAATCAACGTCCTAGTCACAAATGGTCATCAAAACATTATTATAGGTAGTCACAATGGTTATGCTATGACTTTCGCGGAAACAGATGCCCGTATTATGGGCCGGACAGCGACCGGGGTACGTGGGATGAAACTGCGTGAGGGTGACTATGTTGTTGGGGCTGCCGTCTTAAATCCTGAATCCAATGTCTTAGTTGTAACCGAGCGTGGTTATGGGAAGCAAACCCCAGCTAGCGAGTATGCTGTTAAGAACCGAGGCGGTAAAGGGATTAAGACCTCTAATATTTCTGCTAAATCTGGTCAGCTTGCTGGTATTGTAGCGACTGAAGGTGATGAAGACCTCATGGTGATGACAGATCAAGGGGTTGTAATCCGCTTCAATATTGCTAGCATCTCTGTTACTTCACGTGCTACCCTAGGGGTGAAAATGATTCGTCTAGATGATGGGGCTAAGGTAAGCTCTATTACCAAGATTATGAAGACAGGTGAAGAAACTCAAGAATTGGCTGAAACAGAAGTAGATACTGAAGAAGCCAAGGATGACTCGGATTCTGAAGAAGAATAAGAAGTTCAATCAAGAAGTTGGCTCCCAATAAAGGGAGCCAACTTCTTTTGTTGTCTTAGCATGATTTGACATGATAGTTAAGAAAGGATAAGATTAAGACTTAGAGAAAGGTTTTGAGAGAGGAGGATTATCCCATGAAAACTTGGCAACAAGTCTGGACTCTGGTCGGAGCAAAATTCAAGCAGAGTTTTACGTCTGTCAAAATAGCACCTATGATATATATAACGATTTTATATCCAGTAATAATGAATTTCATTCTTCCAAACGATGTGAGTCCGATAGAACGACAAGCCTTTGTTATGGTTATGTTTTTTTCCTTTTTAGGTAGCGTGTCTCCTATTACGCTTTCTATGTTGAATTTAACTGAGGATAAGGAGCATAAAACGTTACGTATTTTATTAGATAGTCATGTTAGGCCTTGGGTTTATCTACTGTCCCTAGTAATTTTGACACAGATTACTATGTGGGTGACAGTAATGATAAGTTTTCCTTTAATGAACCTAGATTATCAGTATTTAGGCTCTATTTTTGGCATGATTTTCCATTTTGGTATGTGCTTTCTAATTTCTAGCATCTTGGGATTGATTTTTGGTTTAATCTTTGATCGGTCTGCAACAGCTAATGCTGCTAGTATGGTTCCCATGTTAGCCATAGCCTTTATTCCTTTATTTAGTAGAATGAATGACCATTTAGCAGGATTGATGCCTTATTTTTATACTGGACGTGCTAATGCCTGGTTACTTCATTTAGATTATGGCAATCTAGGGATAGATTTCTTGGTTTATGGCATTTGGTTACTAGCTAGTCTGATTGTTTTGACAATTTGTTATCGACAAAAACGGAATCGACTCTATCTATAAAAGGAGGATGAGGCCATGAAGTTATGTGAATGGCAAGATGTGATGAAGCAGTCGCAGAATGGCATGTTACTCAAGGATTTGAATTTTAGTATTGAAGCAGGGCAGCATTTAGGAATCAAGTTCACGCAAGATGAACGGCAAATATTCTATGAGCTTTTGGTGGAGCGTGAGCGACCAACTAGCGGTCAAATCAACCGAAGTTTTAAGTCGTTGGCAAGCTGTCGTTTGGATGATGGAGTCTATGAAGGTCAGACAGTTAAAGTAGCTATCACTCTTTAGTCGTTTGACTGGCTATGCTGGTAGCTTATCTGAGCTCTATGAAGCTTTTGCCTTATCGGATTTAATAAACTACCGCATTAAGGATTTGACGATTGATCAGCGCTATCGTTTGCAACTGCTACGTGCTACTCTTAAGCAACCAGATTTGCTCTACCTAGAAAGTCCAATTTCGCTACTAAGTCATGACGGTGTAGGTCTCTATCTTAGGGCTTTGGATTATATCAAGTCACTACCCCTAACCCTATTGATTACGGCTACCTCGTTAGAAGAATTAGTCCTCCTTAATATTAAGACCTATCGTTACCAGGTTCAAGATGGATTAGAATTGGTAGATGTCTCTGAGGAAGAATCGGATTCAGAAGGTAAGGAAGCAGAGGAATTAACGGCGACTGAACTCAACCGCGTCTTTAAGGTTGCCTGCAAACTCAGTGATAAAACTGTTTACTTTAATCCAAATGAAATAGATTATATTGAAAGCATTAATAGCGTATCGACTGTTCAAGTTAATGGTGATTCTTATCCGACTGCCATGACCTTGTCTGACTTAGAAGATAAGTTGAAGCACTTTGGCTTCTTCAGATGTCATCGATCTTACTTGGTTAACCTCCAACGAATTAACGAATTGGTGTCTTATTCTAAGAATTCTTATACCCTAATTCTCAAGAAACCTAAAGAAACGCTCTTACCTCTGTCGCGCAGTCGATTGGACTCTTTACGACAATTAATTGAATTATAGCCATTTCTGAGGTACCACTCAGCCCGTTTTTTCCACACTTGGGCCGAGTGGGCCTCTTTTTGACTTTTTGGCCGTACGTTTGAGCGATTTTTTACGTCAAAAGTCAAAAGTCGGTGTAGACTATAGTCATCAAAGCAAATACCAGAAGGAGGCAGTCACATGTCACACACATCTGTTATCGAGGTACGCGACCTCGTCAAACAATTTAAAAATCAAACCGCGCTCAATCATTTAGATTTTTCAGTTGAATCTGGAGAAATTTTTGGATTTTTAGGACCATCGGGTGCAGGTAAAACAACCACCATTAAAATCCTAACTGGTCAACTACTCGCTAGCTCAGGTGAAACTAAATTATTAGGCAAAGCAACGGATGCTCTGACCCAAGATATCTATCAGGAAGTCGGGATCGTCACCGATAACTCAGGTCTCTACGAAAATGTTTCGGTCTATCATAATATGAAGTTTTTCGCCGATCTACTTAAGGTTGATAAGAAGCGAATTGACTTCTTACTTGAACGCGTTGGATTGGCTCAAGATAAGAAGAAACTTGCCCGCCGTTTATCGAAAGGGATGCGCCAGCGACTAGTATTAGCCCGTGCCCTTCTCCATTCGCCTAAGGTTCTCTTCCTAGATGAACCAACTTCGGGTTTAGATCCAGCAACTGCTCAAGCCATTCATAAGTTGTTGAAGGAAGTACAGGCTGAAGGAACTACCATCTTCCTAACAACACATAATATGGAAGAAGCGACTAAACTCTGTGATCGAGTGGCTCTCCTCAATGACGGGAAGATTGTCTCACTTGATACACCAAGAAATACCTGCTTAAACTTTAAGCGAGAACGCAAGTTAGAAGTAGGCTTAAAAGACAAAGTCAGGTAGTCATTAATCAGGACTCGGCAGGGATTGCCCAACTGAATGAATGGTTAAGCCAAGACTTAGTCGAAACCATCCATTCCAATGAACCAACGTTAGAAGAAGTATTTATTGCTAAGACAGGGAGAGAATTACTATGATGAACTTACACAAAATCTGGACTATTTCAAAATTCAAAATCTACCAAATCGTTGTTAATATGCAGATTTTACCTATTTTGTTAATGGGTATGATTATGCCGGTTGCTATGAATTTTATCTTGCCACGGACAGATGAATTTGCTCAAGGAAATGTTCGCAGTATCATGATTATTTCCATGGGCTTCATCTTTATCGCAGGGATGGGGAGTGCCATGACCGGTATGATGAGCTTAGTAGAGGAAAAGGAGAAAAAAACGCTTCGGGTGTTGATGACCTCAACGGTAACAAGCTTAGAATTTCTTATTGCTACCCTACTGCCAACAGTTGTTCTTTTATTACTTCTTAGTTATCTCTTGATTCCTTTATCAGGTATGAGTTTTTCTGATTTATCTCTTCTTAAGTATGGGATTGTCAGCTTATCAACCATTGTTTCCGGATCTATTATTGGCTTTATTTCAGGAATTTTCGCTAAAAATTCATCTGAGGCTACTGCCTACAGTATTTTCCCTTTGATGATTTTAATCTTCGTTCCTTTCTATTCCATGTTTAGTGAGCCTTTGGCAAAAGTTGCGCCTTATCTATACACTAACTTCTTCTTCAGTTGGTCGCGTAACTTTGCGGATGCTAGCTTACCTATGCGTGAGGTCTTAGTATCCTTGGCTTGGTTGCTAGGTCTTAGTCTGGTTTTCGTTTTACTCTATCGTCGCAATGGATTAGAAAAAGAATAGGAGGAAACTCTTATGTCATGTACTCGTCCTAAGCGACTGATCAATATGGTCTTGCTGCTTGTCCTTATGTTAAGCCTTTTGATAGAAGTCACGATAGGATCAAGCACTAGCCTTTGGTTGTCCATTTTAGGCAATCTCTACTTGCAGCGTGCCATCGCCATGGCCATCATTGGAAATTTTTGCTATAAGTTGTGTCGTCAAGAATGCTAAGTAACTCTATCCCCCTTTTCTGGGGGATTTTTGTTAAGAGACTTATGGGAGATTCTTCTGATTATAGCTTGCAATTCTTGCTAGGCTCGCGTATAATTAATAGATGTGAGTATGTGACTATTTCCATACTCTCCTTGCTCTTAATGAGCCAATAGTCCAAAAGGAGGTGCAGTCAATGAGTCAAGCAACTAAATACGAAATCTTGTACATCATCCGTCCTGATTTAACAGATGATGCTAAGAAAGAATTGGTCGAGCGTTTCGATTCAATCTTAACTGAGAACGGTACTGAAGTTGTTGAGTCGAAAGACTGGGCGAAAAAACGTTTTGCTTACGAAATCAACGACTACAAAGAAGGTATTTACCATATCGTGAATGTTGTCGCTGAAAACGCACAAGGCATTAACGAATTCGACCGTCTTGCGAAAATCAACCGTGACATCTTACGTCACATGATCGTCAAAGTCGAAGCTTAATTGTTTCACGTGAAACATTTTGAGGGAGGAACCAACATGAATACTGTACAATTAGTCGGACGTTTAACCCGTGATGTTGAATTACGTTTTACCTCATCTGGCACTGCAGTCGGTTCTTTCACCATTGCGGTTAACCGTAATTTTACTAACCAACAAGGTGAACGTGAAGCAGACTTCATTTCGTGTGTGATTTGGCGGAAGGCAGCTGAAAACTTGGCTAACTTTACGCGCAAAGGTTCCTTGATTGCTATCGATGGACGTCTTCAAACACGTTCATATGATAACCAACAAGGTCAACGAGTATATGTAACCGAAGTGGTTGTTAACAACTTCGACTTGCTAGAATCTCGTTCTGTGACTGAACAACGTCCTGTCTCTAGTCCAAACACTAATCACCAAGCAGGTGCTTATGGTGCAGGTGGAGGCCAAGGATACCAATCACAACCACAAATGAATCAAAATAACTATAATCAATCATTTTCTTCATCAAGTACTTCTCCATTCATGGATGAAGGTCACCCAATTGATATTTCTGAAGATGATTTACCATTCTAAGAATTAAGAAGGAGTATGACATATGGCTGAACAACAACAACGCCGTGGCGGCCGTCGCCGTCGTAGAAAAGTATGTTTCTTCTGCGCAAACCATATCGATCATCCTGACTACAAAGACGTAGATTTACTCAAACGTTTCATTTCTGAAAAAGGGAAAATCTTACCACGTCGTGTAACTGGGACTTGCGCGAAGCACCAACGTGCTTTAACCGTTGCTATTAAACGTGCACGGATTATGGGTCTTTTACCATTTACTGTACAAGACTAATTTTACTGACTAGAACTTCGGTTCTAGTCTTTTTTGTTTCACGTGAAACATTACTCGTCAACTAGAGAAACTAGAATAAATGTGGTAAAATAGAAGAGAACAAAATTACTAGGAGGTGGACAGTGAAAAAAGATAGAATAAGGCAGTTTATAAAACTGTTGGACCGTTCTTCAATGAAGTGGCCAGTATTGTTTTTTACCGTTTTTATCTCTCTATTATTCTAGCAACGCTTGCTTATATGCCCTGGATAGCACTTCTAATGCTAGTGTTAATGTTCTTATTCATACTGATTGGTTTTAACCATTTTGAAGGTTATATGCAATATTTAGAACAGCAGTACTCTAGTGTGGCACCAACCTTGCACTTAGCGCAAGAAGATGCCTTGTATCGTGCTCCTATTGCGGTACTTATCTACAATAATAAGCGCGAGGTAGCCTGGGTTAACCCAGAGTTTCAGCATCATTATGGGAATCTACAACTTCTGGGACAGCCACTTGCTAAGTTGCATCCAGGTCTAGGAGAAATAGTGGGCCAAGAAAATCCAGAAAAGGCATGGCAGACTATTGAAATAAACCAAAAATATTACCGCTATCTACATCAACCGTCCTATCAGGCGATTTACTTTATTGATCAAACGCCTGAACATGAGATGGTAGCTCAAAGAGCTTATGATCGTTTAGTGTTTGGTTACTTGCTTATTGACGAATACGACGAATTAGTACAGTCTATGGATGATAGTGAGACTTCGCTCTTTGATGCTAAACTATTAAATGGTTTGCGAGAATGGGCTAATCAATTCAACCTTTATCTCAAACGTTTAGAAGATGATCGGTTTTTAATCTTGGCTAATCAAGCAGCCCTAGAGGTGCTGGAAAAGGATAAATTCAAAATGCTAGAAAGCATAAAAGAAACGGAAGCTAAACAGTCAATCCCTGTATCGATAAGTGTAGGGCTTGCATACTCAGAGGACACCTATTATGGGCTTGATGAACTAGCCAATCAAGCTCAACTTAATGTAGAGTTAGCTTTAGCGCGTGGGGGTGATCAGACTGTAGTTCGCTCACACAACGGTCAAGCCCGTTTTTATGGTGGTAAGTTGAACGTTAACCAAAAACGCTCAATTACACGTTCTAAATTGGTTTATCAGGCCTTACTGACCTCTGTCGAACAAGCCAACCGTGTGATTATTGCGGGTCATAAATATCCTGATATGGATGCTATCGCGTCAGCCCTAGGGATTCATAAGATTGTTAGCCAACAAGGAAAATTTGCTAGAATTATCCTTGATCGTCAGGAGTTATCTGATGATGTGGCTCAGCTTCTTGAATTTCCTGCAATCAAGAATGAGGCCTCCAATCTATTCATTAGCTTAGAGGAAGCTCAAGAGATTGTTGATAATCGTACTCTTGTTGTCATGGTAGATCACCACAGACCTAGCTTATCTGCTGCTGGCCCACTAGTGAATGAGCATGAGGTGGTCATCATTGATCATCACCGCAGAAGTGAAGATTTCCCTGCTAAACCAGTCCTAACCTTCATTGAGCCTTATGCCTCATCAACGTCAGAATTAGTGACGGAATTCTTCATTTATATGCGAAACAATCACGAAACGCTAAATAAAACAGAAGCAACGGCTCTCTTAGCAGGCATTATTGTGGACACTAATAACTTTGCCAGTCGCACAGGGTCGAGAACTTTTGATGCAGCAAGTTATCTTAAGTCTCGTGGTGCTAATGAACATTTAATTCAGCAGCTGCTTAAGGAAGACCTTAAGCGATTGTTAGAGCGCAACGAGATTATAGCTCAAGCCCATTATATCGGTGAAGATATTATTGTAGCTAAGGCTCAAGAGGGAAAAGTTTATGACAATGTGACAGCCTCTCAAGCAGCGGATGTCATGCTGACACTTAAAAAAGTAGAAGCTTCTTTTGTTATATTTGAGCGCCCTGATCAAACAATCGGGATTAGCGCCCGTTCCATGGGTGGACTTAATGTACAGACCTTAATGGAGGAAATGGGTGGGGGTGGTCATTTGACTACTGCTGCGACTCAAATAAAGGAATCAAGTCTTGATCAAGTCTATCAAGACTTACTAGAGACTATTCAACGTAATAAGGAGGAAAGTTGATGAAAGTAATCTTACTACAAGACGTAAAAAAACAAGGTAAAAAAGGTCAATTGATTGAAGTATCGGAAGGTTATGGCCGTAACTTCTTAATCAAGAATGGCTTGGCTAAACTTGCTGATAATGCCGCAGTTAATCAATTAAATGCCGAAAATAAAGCTAAGGCACGCTTAGAGGCTGAAGAATTGGCTCAAGCAAAAGACCTAAAAGAAAAACTCGAAGATGAAAAAACTGTGATTGTAATTAAGGCTAAGTCAGGTGCAGATGGTCGTCTCTTTGGGACTATCCCATCGAAACAAATCGCTGAAGAACTAAAAAAACAGTATGACCTGAGCATTGATAAACGCAAAATTCAATTAGAACAAAACCTAGCTTCCTTAGGCTACCACCATGTAGCAGCTAAGTTACACCATGACGTGACCGCCAAACTTAACGTTCATGTTGTCGAAGCCTAAGTTATATCTTAAAGGGATTGACTAGATCAGTCCCTTTTTTGTTTCACGTGAAACATTCGATCTAAACAGAGGCAAAAATAGGCAGCTATCAGTTGCTATTTTTCCAGATATACGGTAAAGTAAATAGTGGTTGTGAAACTTTTTTGTTTCACGGATTATTCACAAGAAAGAAGGCTCTCATCCATGAATCCAGAGACATTTATAGCCCAATGCGCCGCACATGGACTGGTGCTGAATGATCAGCAAATCGACCAATTTGAGCGCTATTACCAACTACTGGTTGAGTGGAATGAGAAGATGAACTTGACGGCGATTACCCAGCGTGAGGAAGTCTACCTCAAGCATTTTTATGACTGCTTAATGGTTCTATGGAATATGCCTCTAGAGGATTATGCCCTCCAACTATGTGATGTTGGGGCCGGTGCAGGTTTCCCAAGTATCCCCTTAAAAATTGCGCATCCGGAGCTGCAGGTGACTATTGTCGATTCGCTTCAAAAGCGTCTAACCTTCATTGAACATTTGGCTGAGGAGCTTGGCTTAGAAGGGGTATCCTGTGTCCATGGACGTGCTGAAGATGTAGGACAAAATCCTGTCTATCGAGGACAGTTTGACTTAGTAACAGCTCGAGCGGTCGCAAGCCTCAATGTTCTAGCAGAATACTGCCTTCCTTTAGTTAAGATTGGAGGCCAGTTTTTAGCGTTAAAAGCACAGAAATCTGACCAAGAGTTAGAAGAAGCTAGGGCTGCTATTCGTATTCTGGGAGCTAAACTAATCAAGGTAACGGAAGACCAGTTACCCGTTGAGGCAGCAGACCGTCGATATATTTTAATTCAAAAAACGAAAGAAACACCTAATAAGTATCCACGTAAGGCAGGTAAACCTGCGAAGAATCCAATTAAGCCTAGGAGGTAAGCTATGGGAAGAATGATTGCAATCGGAAATCAGAAGGGTGGCGTTGGTAAAACAACGACTACCGTCAACTTGGGTGCTGCCTTGGCTTTTCAAGGAAAGAAAGTCCTAATTATTGATATGGATTCACAGGGAAATGCAACCAGTGGTTTAGGGATTGAACGGGCTGACGTTAAGCAAAGCGTCTACGAAGTCCTAGTCGATCAAATTGAAGCAGCGGGAGCTATATTGCCTACTTCTCGCGAGAATCTCTGGATTTTACCATCTACCCTCCAATTAGCAGGGGCAGAGATTGAACTTGCAACAGCAGACCACCGTGAATCAAGGCTCAAACAGGCGATTGAACCTATTAAGGCTGACTACGATTATATTTTAGTAGATTGTCCACCATCACTCGGCCAGTTATCGCTCAATGCATTTACAGCGAGTGATACCATCTTGATTCCAGTACAATGCGAATACTATGCCTTAGAAGGTTTGAGCCAACTCTTGAACACTATTCGCTTGGTTCAACGTACCTATAATAAGAACTTTCGGATTGAAGGCGTACTCTTGACCATGTTAGATGCTCGAACCAATTTGGGCTATGAAGTGGTTGAAGAAGTACGTAAATATTTCCAAGAAAAAGTCTATCAGACTATCATTACGCGTAATGTCCGACTCTCTGAAGCGCCATCCTATGGTCAGTCGGTTATAGACTATGATCCAAAATCTCGTGGAGCTGAAATGTACATGGACTTAGCCAAGGAGGTGGCTGCAAATGGCTAATAAACCAAAACCTAAGCAAAAACGCAGTGGTTTGGGTCGGGGCATGGAGGCCTTGTTTACTCCCTTAGAAGAAACCCCATCGGAATTCGAACAAGTTGAAGAAATTACCCTGGAAGATATCCGACCTAATCCACATCAACCGCGTAAACATTTTAATGAAGAAGCCCTGAATGAATTGGCAGACTCCATCCGAAATAACGGTGTTTTCCAACCCATTATCGTGCGTAAGTCAGCCATCAAAGGCTATGAACTAGTGGCCGGCGAACGTCGGGTTAGAGCTAGTCGTCTAGCCGGGCTCACCACCATTCCAGCCATTGTCCGTCAACTTGATGAACGGGTTATGATTGAGATTGCCGTTTTGGAAAACTTGCAACGGGAAGACTTGAGTCCACTGGAAGAGGCGGAGGCCTACGACATGCTCATGAACAAGTTGAATTTGACCCAGGCAGAAGTGGCTGAACGTATGGGTAAGAGCCGGCCTTACATTGCTAACTATCTACGCCTCTTAACTTTACCAGATGAAGTAAAGAAATTGGTTCAAAAAGAAGCACTATCGATGGGCCAAGCAAGAACCCTTCTGTCACTTAAGGATAAGAAGCAGTTGGTGACTCTAGCGCAACGTGTCATCAAGGAACAACTAACGGTCCGTCAGTTAGAAGACTTGGTACAACAACTCAATGAGAAGTCCCAAGCCAAACAAATCAAAAAGACCAAAAAAGCAGACAAAAAGCCATCTTATATCTTAGCTTGCGAGCAAAAACTGCAAGAACGCTTTGGCACCATGGCCTTGATTCAACAGCGGGGTGACAAGGGTAAGATTGAGATTGAATATATGGATGAATCTGACCTCATGCGTATCCTAGATTTGTTACAAATTCAAGCCTAGGAGGAAACCATATGCAAAAAGACTATGATCTTCATGACATTATCGAGATGAAAAAGCCTCACGCTTGCCAAACTAACCGTTGGCAGATTATCCGTATGGGCATGGACATCCGAATCAAATGCTGTCACTGTGGACATATTGTGACCTTAACCCGGCGCGACTTTGAAAAACGACTTAAGAAGATCAAAGAAAAAGCGCCTGAAAAAATCTAGCTAAAGAAAGAGTGAATGACATTGGCATTAACAGCCGGTATTGTAGGTCTTCCTAACGTCGGGAAATCTACCCTATTCAATGCAATTACAAAAGCAGGTGTCGAAGCGGCTAACTATCCCTTCGCCACCATCGATCCAAACGTCGGGATTGTTGAAGTTCCTGATCAACGTCTGATTGAAATTACTAAACTAGTTAAACCTAAAAAGACGGTACCAACCGCAATTGAGTTTACTGACATTGCCGGGATTGTAAAAGGCGCAAGCCGTGGTGAAGGGTTGGGTAACAAGTTCTTAAGCCATATTCGCCAAGTTGATGCCATCTGTCATGTAGTCCGTTGTTTTGCCGATGGCAATATTACCCACGTATCGGGTAAGGTAGACCCACTCTCAGATATTGAGACTATTAACCTAGAATTGATTCTAGCCGATTTGGAAACCATCGATAAGCGTATTGGGCGCGTAGCCAAATTAGCTAAATCAAAGGATAAGGATGCAGTAGCAGAATTAGAAGTGCTAGAAAAAAATTAAAAGGCTGCACTAGAGAATAATCAACTAGCTAACTCTGTTGACTTCTACGATGAACAACTACCTTACGTACGCAACCTCTTCCTCTTGACACGCAAAAAAATGCTTTATGTTGCCAATATTGGTGAAGATGAAGTGGTGGACCCTTCTGATAACCCATATTTAGCTCAAGTGCGCGAATTAGCGGCTAGTCAAGGTGCAGATGTCGTACCAATTTGTGCGCGTTTGGAAGAGGAAATTGCTGAATTAGATGATGAAGAGAAGGCGGTCTTCTTAGAAGACTTCGGCTTGCAAGAATCTGGTTTGGACCGCCTAATCCAACATGTCTATAGTCTCTTAGGACTAGCCACTTACTTTACGGCTGGGGAACAAGAAGTTCGAGCTTGGACCTTCAAACAAGGTATGAAGGCGCCACAAGCAGCTGGGATTATTCACTCTGACTTTGAACGTGGCTTTATCCGAGCTGAGACAGTCTCTTATCAAGATTTAGTCACTTACCAAAGCATGCAGGCAGCCAAAGAGGCTGGTCGTGTGCGTTCAGAGGGTAAAGAATACGTCGTGCAAGATGGCGACATTATGCTGTTCCGCTTTAATGTATAGCCTATAGGAGGAAGAATCATGACTGAAGAAATCAAACAAACAGAGCAAGTAGAGACGGAAGCAGAGGTTGCAGTTGAGGAGGCTTCTGCCAGCTTAACAGAGTCAGAAATTTTTGGCCGTTTAACCAAACGCAACCAACAATACATGTTGACCTTGGACAGAAACTTAGCGGCTGCTAATCTAACCGAGTCCATTCGCCAACAAATCTACCAAGAAATGTGCGAAACCTTGGAAGAGGGCCAACAGACCGGGCAGACTGCTCGCCAATTATACGGCACACCGACTGAATGTACGGCGGTTATCTTAGAACAACAGTTTCCTAGTGATGAAGAAGGGGGAGCGCTCAGCTGATTGGAAGATTGCCCTCGATGGTGGCTTGCTATTAGGGTCTGTCTTTACTTTGATTACGGGTTTCTCACTTATGCGACAAGGGCAAAATAGTGAAGCAACCATTAACAATATGGGCTTAATCACCTTAATCGTTAACTATTTAGTAGCAGGGATTGCCATGCTGATTGTGTCCAAGGTGCTACCAAACATGGATGCGCCTAAAGGTAAGCGCGGTTATATTAAATACTTCTCCCGTTTCTACTCTAGCAATGTTAGGATGGATTTTCGCTGTCAGCATCTCGAGCGTTATCTTCCCAACAGCCATTAACCCAGTCTTTCCATATGATATCTACTTCATTATTGGGGGCTTGACCTTCCTCTTGCGCTTCTATCTCAAAAAGCGATGGAATATCAAAGGTGGACTTTTCTAACAAATTGAAAGACCGATTCAGTCGTAAACTGAATCGGTTTTTTAGTATGTAAGATCTAGGAGATTAAAGTAAAGCAACAAGATTAGAATTTAAAAAGAATGAGACTTTAGGCTTGCTCCTAAGGGGCGAAAGTGGTATTTTATTAAAAATAACTGTTGCTGAGAAGTCAAAGGAGGAAATAGAATGTCAGGTTGGGAAACGAAATTTGTACGTGAAGGATACACATTTGATGATGTCTTACTGGTGCCAGCGCGCAGCGAGGTATTGCCAAATGATGTAGATTTAAGAGTTGAGTTAGCGCCTAATTTAAAATTGAATATTCCAATTATTAGTGCCAGCATGGATACTGTGACGGATTCCACTATGGCAATCGCTATGGCCCGTCAAGGTGGACTAGGTGTCATCCATAAAAACATGTCCATTCAAGAACAGGCTGAAGAAGTTCGTAAGGTAAAACGTTCAGAAATGGCGTCATCATCGATCCTTTCTATTTAACACCTGACAATACGATTGAGGATGCGGAAGAATTAATGAGCCGTTATCGGATTAGTGGGGTACCGATTGTAGAGAGCCTTGAAAGCCGTAAGTTAGTCGGGATTATTACCAACCGCGATCTCCGCTTTATTCCAGATTATAGCCATAAGATTGCAGATTACATGACACATGAAAAATTGGTGACAGCTCCAGTTGGGACAACTTTAGAGGCAGCCGAAAAAATCCTCCACCAACACCGGATTGAAAAATTGCCAATCGTTGATGAGTCTGGTCGCCTATCCGGCTTAATCACCATTAAAGATATTGAGAAAGTCATTCAATTCCCTAACTCTGCCAAGGATCAACACGGTCGCCTTTTAGTTGCGGCGGCTGTGGGGATTACCAGTGATACTTTCGATCGTGCAAGTGCCCTCATTGCTGAACAAGTGGACGCTTTGGTTATCGATACTGCCCATGGTCACAGTGCCGGAGTTATCCGTAAGATTAAGGAAATTCGTGAGACCTTCCCAGATGTCACCATCATTGCTGGTAACGTGGCAACCGCTCAAGCTACCCGTGACCTCTTTGAAGTAGGGGTAGATGTAGTCAAAGTTGGGATTGGGCCAGGTTCTATCTGTACTACCCGGGTTGTAGCCGGTGTCGGTGTGCCTCAATTAACTGCTATTTATGACTGTGCGACAGCTGCCAAAGAATACGGCAAGGCTATTATTGCAGATGGTGGGATTAAGTATTCAGGGGACATCGTCAAAGCCCTTGCTGCTGGTGGTCATGCAGTCATGCTAGGGAGCATGTTGGCCGGTACGGACGAGTCACCAGGTGAATTTGAAATCTACCAGGGCCGTCGTTTCAAGGTTTATCGTGGTATGGGAAGCTTGGCTTCAATGGAAAAAGGTTCAAGCGACCGTTACTTCCAAGCTACTAACGAAGCTAACAAACGCGTGCCAGAAGGGATTGAGGGTCGTGTTGCCTACAAGGGAAGCGTGGCTGACATTGTCTTCCAAATGATTGGGGGCCTTCGCTCAGGTATGGGTTATTGTGGAACACCAAATCTCCAAGCCCTACGTGAAGACGCGCAATTTATCCGCATGAGTGGCGCAGGCTTGATTGAGTCTCACCCACACGACGTTCAAATCACCAAGGAATCACCTAACTACTCACGTAGCTAAAGCTTTTACATGAGATGCCCTTAGGGGCATCTTTTCTTTGTCTATAACTTTTAATAAAACTTAAGACACAAGGCATCTGGATTGATGTATAATGAAGGAGACTTGATAAGAAAGTGAGGACAGCAAGATGCGAATTTTGGTAGCAGATGACGATCGCGAAATTGTTGAATTACTCAATATTTATCTTCATAATGAAGGTTACGACGTAATTAAGGCCTATAACGGCCATCAAGCCTTAAGCTACATTAAAAACGATGTGGACCATGAAATTGGCTTAATCATCTTGGATATCATGATGCCAAAAGTTGATGGAATGCAGGTTCTAGATAAGTTGCGTGCTGCAAACTATGAGACGCCCGTCTTAATGTTGAGCGCCAAAAGTTCAGATCAAGACAAGATTCAAGGACTGACCAGTGGGGCTGATGATTATGTTACTAAGCCATTCAACCCATTAGAAATTATTGCGCGGGTCAAATCCATCTTGCGTCGCCAGTCCACCTACCAGAAGGAAGTGGCAGAGCCGGATGTAATCGAGATTGGACCTTTAATTATTCGACGTGCTTCCCACGAAGTGAAGACTTTAACTGACAAGATATTCAGTTGACAGCCTTAGAATTTGGCATTCTCTATCTTCTGGCTAGCCATCCCAACCAGGTCTTTAGTGCAGAAGAAATATTTGAAGCCGTTTGGAACCAAGAAAGTATTGTGTCAGCCAAGACGGTGATGGTCCATGTCAGCCATTTACGGGATAAGATTGAAGCGGCCACCGAAGGTGAACGTGTCATTCAGACCGTATGGGGAGTAGGTTATAAAATTGAAGGATAAGGATAAAAAAGCAACTCAACCACTCAGTATGCGTCTGACCAGAAGTGAGCGGAGTGAACTGGTCGTAGAGGCCATTATTACCATGAGTTTAATCTTCTTCCTCTATCTAAGCGCGCTCTTAATCTATCGCCAAGCCATTGATTATAAATTAAACTTCTTTGGTCTAGATACCACGCTACGCCACATGTTAGGCTTAACACGCCAGCAAATTATTGTCTCCGTCTATATTTTTTCTCTTGCCTCTTGTGTGGTTGCTATCTTTGTCACCAATTGGCGGGTCAAGCGTCGAATTAATCAAATGAAGTTAGCCCACATTCTGGACTATCTTAAATATATTGCGCAAGGTCACTATGAGATTCGTATTCCTCAGACAGACTTAGGTGAGATGGATGAAGTTGTCAGCTCAATCAATCATTTGGTAGACAGCACAGTTAGAGCCATTGAAGAAGAACGAAAAATCGAAATCTAAAGATGAGCTCATTACCAATATTGGACACGATATTCGCACGCCTTTGACTTCGGTTATTGGCTACCTAGGTTTGATTGAAAACCAGCAGTATCATAGCCAGGAAGAACTAGCACGTTATGCTCACGTTGCCTATCGGAAGGCCCAACAGATGCAGAGTTTGGTCCAAGATCTTTTTACCTATACGGCTACTCGTCAGACGACTACTGAAATTAGTCCCGTTCAGGTTCAGGTGCTACGGTTCATGGAGCAACTAGTAGCTGACTTCGAGCTTAGTGCCAGAGAGAAAACCATTGAACTACGCTTGGATATCCGTCCTAAGAATCTGGTGGCTAGTTTTGATGTCGATAAGATGGCACGAGTTTTCCATAATCTTTTGTCCAACGCACTTAAATATGGTATTGGCGCACATTATATTGAGTTATTAGCCTATCAAGAGGAAGACTATATCTACTTTAAAGTTAAGAATGATGGCCAACCGCTTGATCAGAGCGAGTTAGAAGATATTTTCCAGAGAAGTTATCGGGCCGATCAGTCAAGAAGTGCTAACCAACCTGGGACAGGTTTAGGATTGGCCATCGTTCGCAATATTGTAGAGCTTCACCATGGCCGTGTTTACGCCGAGGTAGAAGGCAAGGAAACCATTTTTACTATTGAAATCCCCCAAAAATCCCCCCAACAATAAGGTGTACTATGAAAAAACGTAATCTCTTCCTAGCCTTTTTCAGTCTATGGCTAGGGCTACAGGCTTTAGCCACAACGGCTATCCAAGCAGTTGGGACAGAGCCGAATCTCAACGCTCAGTCTGCTATTGCGGTAGATGCTGCTAGTGGGCAAATTTTATATCAGAAGAATCCAATGGCGCTATTAGAAGTCGGTAATTTGACCAAGTTGCTTAGTCTGCTAATTATCTATGATGCGCTAGACCAAGAAAAGATTCATTTAGATGATCGTGTAACCCTATCTGATGAGCTTATGCCCTGAGTCAGAATTATGAAATATCGAATGTGCCGTTACGACAAGACTTAGACTACTCTGTTGCCGAACTGTTAGAGGCGGTAGAAATTGGCTCTGCCAACGGAGCGCTCTTAGCCTTAGCTGAGTATACGGCAGGAAGCAAGGCCGCTTTCCAAGACTTAATGCAAGCCAAAGTTCAATCCATATTGGTAGATTCAGATAAGATTAATGAGGTTGATCGAGCAGAGTGGCTGGCCTTAGTGCCCGAGCTTACCAATCTAACGGGTCTTGTCGAACAAGAAGAAGGTGTGGCAAGCAAGCAGCAGAATAAGCTCAATGCTATCATTCTAGCAGCTGTAAGCTACCAATTAGTCAGTCGCCATCCTGAACTATTAGACAATACCAAAATAGATGCTAAGCTTTTCCGCCAAGGGACTGATGATCAGTTTGAGATGCATAACAGCAACCAGATGTTAGCCGGCCAAGCCTATGAATATGACCAAGTTGATGGGCTGATGAGCGCAGCGACAGCTCATGATGGCTATGGAACAGTCCAGACCATGGCGCGCGATAATTTCCGCGTTATTGTTCTCACACTAGGAAATAGCGAGTCGTCTCAAAGTTACCATGACAGCAAGAAACTATTGGATTATGTATATGGTACCTATCAACTTAAACGTGTTATCTCCACAGGAGATTCAGTTACACAAATTAACCAATTACTGGCACACGATGGTGAACCTGAACAAGTACAGGCCTATTATGGTGAAAACTTGGACCTTGCGATCCCTATCGTAGATACCACGCCTCGCATCGACTATCTCTTTGAACCAGATACGAGTCTAGTGAGTGCTATCGACAATGGTTGGAATATTCAGGCGCCGCAAGCAGGCGGTCAAACAATCGCCAAGTGCAGGCCTCAATTAAGCAACATGCCATGCAGTTTCTTCCCACAAGTAAAACCAATCGAGTCAGTGTCAAACTTAGCCATGACATTAAGGAAGCTGGTTTTATGGCCAAGTTCTGGCGGGGGCTAGGCCGTTTCTTCAGTGGTCTAGCAGAAGGAATTCGGCAGTTCTTTACCAGACTATTTAATTAATATCAAAGGAGAAGCTTTAGGGCTTCTCCTTTAATATATTGAATAAGCAATATATTGTGGTTCTGACAGGGTGAGTTCAACTATGGAATGGAGCGAATAGCTAGATAAAGCCAAAGGCAAAGTGGGTAAGTAGAAAAGAATCAGAGCACTATATTTAGGTAGAACTAAAAATTAAATCTACTAGATATAGTAGCCACCAGAAAAGTTGATAAAAAGCTAAAAAAATGAAGGAAAAGTATTGACGAACAAAGGGATTCATGCTAATATATAGAAGTTGTCACGTGGTGACAATGAGCACATTGAAAACTAAACAAAGACACACCAAGAATGTGAGGGTCATCGAGGAAACTTGATGAACAACCAACAATTCAGCAGCAGACAAGCTGGGTAAAAAACAAGCTAGTAAAGAAATGAGTCAACAAGACTTATGAAATTTTTCATGAGAGTTTGATCCTGGCTCAGGACGAACGCTGGCGGCGTGCCTAATACATGCAAGTCGAACGAACCGCGACTGAGTGCTTGCACTTGGTCAAGGTGAGTGGCGAACGGGTGAGTAACACGTGGGTAACCTACCTCATAGTGGGGGATAACAGTCGGAAACGACTGCTAATACCGCATAGGACATGGAATCACATGATTCTGTGAGGAAAGGTGGCGCAAGCTATCGCTAAGAGATGGACCCGCGGTGCATTAGCTAGTTGGTAGGGTAACGGCCTACCAAGGCGATGATGCATAGCCGACCTGAGAGGGTGATCGGCCACATTGGGACTGAGACACGGCCCAAACTCCTACGGGAGGCAGCAGTAGGGAATCTTCCGCAATGGACGCAAGTCTGACGGAGCAACGCCGCGTGAGTGAAGAAGGTCTTCGGATCGTAAAGCTCTGTTGTTAGAGAAGAACAGCGCATAGAGTAACTGTTATGCGTGTGACGGTATCTAACCAGAAAGCCACGGCTAACTACGTGCCAGCAGCCGCGGTAATACGTAGGTGGCGAGCGTTGTCCGGATTTATTGGGCGTAAAGGGAGTGTAGGCGGTCTTTTAAGTCTGATGTGAAAGCCCACGGCTCAACCGTGGAGGGTCATTGGAAACTGGGAGACTTGAGTGCAGAAGAGGAGAGCGGAATTCCATGTGTAGCGGTGAAATGCGTAGATATATGGAGGAACACCAGTGGCGAAGGCGGCTCTCTGGTCTGTAACTGACGCTGAGGCTCGAAAGCGTGGGGAGCAAACAGGATTAGATACCCTGGTAGTCCACGCCGTAAACGATGAGTGCTAAGTGTTGGAGGGGGTTCCACCCTTCAGTGCTGGAGTTAACGCAATAAGCACTCCGCCTGGGGAGTACGGCCGCAAGGCTGAAACTCAAAGGAATTGACGGGGACCCGCACAAGCGGTGGAGCATGTGGTTTAATTCGAAGCAACGCGAAGAACCTTACCAGGTCTTGACATCCCGACGACCGCTCTAGAGATAGAGTTTCTTCGGAACGTCGGTGACAGGTGGTGCATGGTTGTCGTCAGCTCGTGTCGTGAGATGTTGGGTTAAGTCCCGCAACGAGCGCAACCCCTATAACTAGTTGCCAGCATTAAGATGGGGACTCTAGTTAGACTGCCGGTGACAAACCGGAGGAAGGTGGGGATGACGTCAAATCATCATGCCCCTTATGACCTGGGCTACACACGTGCTACAATGGATGGTACAACGAGCAGCGAACTCGCGAGGGTAAGCGAATCTCTAAAAAGCCATTCTCAGTTCGGATTGTAGTCTGCAACTCGACTACATGAAGCCGGAATCGCTAGTAATCGCGGATCAGCACGCCGCGGTGAATACGTTCCCGGGTCTTGTACACACCGCCCGTCACACCACGAGAGTTTGTAACACCCGAAGCCGGTGGCCTAACCTTATAGGAGGGAGCCGTCGAAGGTGGGATAGATGATTGGGGTGAAGTCGTAACAAGGTAGCCGTATCGGAAGGTGCGGCTGGATCACCTCCTTTCTAAGGAGTAACGGAACCTCACGGAGCTTGCGTCTTTGTTTAGTTTTTGAGTGTGCTAACACTCAAACTTGCACATTGAAAAACTGAATAACCAAACAAACCGTTTTATCATCCGACAGGATGGATGGTAAAACACATTATTTCTAAAAATAATGAACCGAGAATTGACCGAGTCTGTAAGAAATTACAGAGTAAGAAAAATAGCGCGAAAGTATCATGCATCAAGTATGATCGTGGTTAAGAAACAAAGGGCGCACGGTGAATGCCTTGGCACTAGGAGCCGAAGAAGGACGTGACGAACGACGAAATGCTTTGGGGAGCTGTAAGTGAGCTAAGATCCAGAGATATCCGAATGGGGGAACCCGGCTAGCGTAATGGCTAGTCACACCTGAGGGTGAGGTAGACGCAGAGAACTGAAACATCTAAGTACCTGCAGGAAGAGAAAGAAAAATCGATTCCCTGAGTAGCGGCGAGCGAAACGGGAAGAGCCCAAACCAGTGTGCATGCACACTGGGGTTGTAGGACTCTAACGTGGACTCAAATGAGTTAGTAGAAGCTGGTGGGAAACAGCGCCAAAGAGGGTGAGAGCCCCGTATACGAAAACTGATTTGTACCTAAGAGTATCCTGAGTACGGCGGAACACGTGGAATTCCGTCGGAATCCGCCAGGACCATCTGGCAAGGCTAAATACTCCCTAGTGACCGATAGTGAACCAGTACCGTGAGGGAAAGGTGAAAAAGCACCCCGGGAGGGAGTGAAAGAGTACCTGAAACCGTGTGCTTACAAGTAGTCAGAGCCCGTTAAGGGGTGATGGCGTACCTTTTGTAGAATGGACCGGCGAGTGACGATAGTTGGCGAGGTTAAGTTGAAGAAACGGAGCCGTAGCGAAAGCGAGTCTGAAAAGGGCGAAAGTCAGGTGTCGTCGACCCGAAACCAAGTGACCTACCCATGTGCAGGTTGAAGGTGCGGTAAGACGCACTGGAGGACCGAACCAGGACACGTTGAAAAGTGTTTGGATGACGTGTGGGTAGCGGAGAAATTCCAATCGAACTTGGAGATAGCTGGTTCTCTCCGAAATAGCTTTAGGGCTAGCCTCAGAGTAAGAGTCATGGAGGTAGAGCACTGTTTGGACTAGGGGGGCTCACGCTTTACCGAATCCAGATAAACTCCGAATGCCAAGGACTCATCTCTGGGAGTCAGACTGCGAGTGATAAGATCCGTAGTCGAAAGGGAAACAGCCCAGACCACCAGCTAAGGTCCCAAAGTAACTGTTAAGTGGAAAAGGATGTGGAGTTGCATAGACAACTAGGATGTTGGCTTAGAAGCAGCCACCATTCAAAGAGTGCGTAATAGCTCACTAGTCGAGTGACTCCGCGCCGAAAAATGTACCGGGGCTAAACAGTACACCGAAGCTGTGGATTCAATCTTATGATTGAGTGGTAGGAGAGCGTTCTAAGGGCGGTGAAGGCATACCGAAAGGAGTGTTGGAGCGCTTAGAAGTGAGAATGCCGGTATGAGTAGCGAAAGACGGGTGAGAATCCCGTCCACCGATAGACTAAGGTTTCCTGGGGAAGGCTCGTCCGCCCAGGGTTAGTCGGGACCTAAGCCGAGGCCGACAGGCGTAGGCGATGGACAACAGGTAGAGATTCCTGTACTTGTTAACAATGTTTGAGCGATGGAGGGACGCAGGAGGCGACGCCACGCAGACGGATGGAAGTGTCTGTAGAAGCACGAAGTGGTGGTATGAGTTAAATGCTTATACCTATAACTGTGACGTGTGACCTGGAGCGAAATTTAAGTAGCGAAGGTGGCTAATCAAACTGCCGAGAAAAAAGCTTCTAGTGAGTTGTTAACAACCCGTACCGCAAACCGACACAGGTAGTCAAGTGGAGAACACTAAGGTGAGCGAGAGAACTCTCGTTAAGGAACTCGGCAAAATGACCCCGTAACTTCGGGAGAAGGGGTGCTGACAGAAATGTCAGCCGCAGTGAATAGGCCCAGGCGACTGTTTATCAAAAAAACACAGGTCTCTGCAAAATCGAAAGATGACGTATAGGGGCTGACGCCTGCCCGGTGCTGGAAGGTTAAGAGGAGTGCTTAGGAGTAATCCGAAGGTACGAATTGAAGCCCCAGTAAACGGCGGCCGTAACTATAACGGTCCTAAGGTAGCGAAATTCCTTGTCGGGTAAGTTCCGACCCGCACGAAAGGCGTAACGATCTGGGCACTGTCTCAACGAGAGACTCGGTGAAATTATAGTACCTGTGAAGATGCAGGTTACCCGCGACAGGACGGAAAGACCCCATGGAGCTTTACTGTAGCTTGATATTGAGTGTTTGTATGGCATGTACAGGATAGGTAGGAGCTGAAGAAGTGTGGACGCCAGTCTACATGGAGGCGCTGGTGGGATACTACCCTTGTGATGCGGACCCTCTAACCCACGTGTAACAGCACGGGAGACAGTGTCAGGTGGGCAGTTTGACTGGGGCGGTCGCCTCCTAAAGAGTAACGGAGGCGCCCAAAGGTTCCCTCAGAATGGTTGGAAATCATTCGCAGAGTGTAAAGGCAGAAGGGAGCTTGACTGCGAGACCTACAAGTCGAGCAGGGACGAAAGTCGGGCTTAGTGATCCGGTGGTACCGTATGGAAGGGCCATCGCTCAACGGATAAAAGCTACCCTGGGGATAACAGGCTTATCTCCCCAAGAGTTCACATCGACGGGGAGGTTTGGCACCTCGATGTCGGCTCATCGCATCCTGGGGCTGAAGTCGGTCCCAAGGGTTGGGCTGTTCGCCCATTAAAGCGGTACGCGAGCTGGGTTCAGAACGTCGTGAGACAGTTCGGTCCCTATCCGTCGCGGGCGTAGGAAATTTGAGAAGAGCTATCCTTAGTACGAGAGGACCGGGATGGACGCACCGCTGGTGTACCAGTTGTTCTGCCAAGGGCATCGCTGGGTAGCTATGTGCGGGATGGATAAGCGCTGAAAGCATCTAAGCGTGAAGCCAGCTTCAAGATGAGATTTCCCATTCGAAAGAAGTAAGACCCCTGAGAGACGATCAGGTAGATAGGCTAGAAGTGGAAGTGGAGTGATCCATGGAGCGGACTAGTACTAATCGGTCGAGGTCTTAACCACAAGATTTGAGGTTAGGTTTGAGGTTATTCAGTTTTGAGTGTGCAAGCACTCAACTAAGACAACACCCAAGTGTGGTGATTATGGCAAGAAGGACACACCTGTTCCCATTCCGAACACAGCAGTTAAGCTTCTTAGCGCCGATGGTAGTTGGACCTTTGGTCCTGTGAGAGTAGGTCGTTGCCATGCTGGGTGAACTTGTCTTGATTCCGCAATAGCTCAGCTGGCAGAGCGCATGACTGTTAATCATGATGTCGTAGGTTCGAGCCCTACTTGCGGAGTAAAATTTTATATTGCCGCTTTAGCTCAGCAGGTAGAGCGCATCCATGGTAAGGATGAGGTCGCCGGTTCAAGCCCGGCAAGTGGCTTATCAAGAAGTATCTGACGATACTTCTTTTTTATTTGCCCGATATATCATATATGATATATCGGGCAATAGAAAAAGAGCCATCTCCTGAGAGATGACTCTAATCGAAAGTCTTATTTTTCTTTCTTCAATTCGTTTAAGATGTCTTGTAATAAGTCTTTCTCGCTTGGACCTGCAGGTGGCGCAGGTGGGTTGATCAAGTCTTTGCCTTGAGCCTTCCCTAAAGCTTTTAAAGTCAAGAATAACAAGAAACCGATGATAACGAAGTTAATAACAGCTTGTAAGAAGTTACCTACACCTAGGTAAGTATTCCCAATGCGTAATGCGATGCCAGAAACGGTAGCTTGACCAGTTACAGCAACGAGGATTGGCATGAAGATATCATTTACCAAGCTAGTTACGATACTTGAGAAGGCACCCCCCCAAGATCACAGCAACTGCTAAAGTTACGATATTGTCTTTGGCAATAAAGCCACGGAATTCTTCAAAGATTTTTTTCATTTATAATTCCCCTCCTTTCACCTACTAATCATAACATGTTTAGACTAATTTGTGTAGTGAAAAAGGGTTAATTCTTAGACTTTTTTAATGTAGGACTCAATTGGATAAAGGCTTTGATCCAAGTCGCAATGTCCTTTGCTGACATGCTTGACCCACTGATAGCCAAGGAAGGGGCCACTCGTTAAGCCCGAGGAGCCTAGGCCACTGACAGCCCAAACAGATTCAAGTTCTGGGACTGGGCCAACTAAAACGGCATAATCTGGCGTATAGGCACGTATACCAACTTTAACCTGATGATAAGGAACTTGATTCGATAAGAAGGGCAGAAGGCTGCTAGCACGTTCCTGAAGTTCGGCCAAGCGCTGGTCTTCAACGGCCAAATCATAGCCCCGGTCGTTTCATGCGTAGCGCCAATGACGAGTTCGCCATTTTGGAAAGGAATGATGTCAAATTTACCGGGTGGCATGACAACTGGCCAAGTATTTCCCGCCCAGTCAGGCTGATAGACGCTAAAGAGTTGTCCCTTTTGCGGGCTAATGGCAACCTCATAGCCAAGTGGCTCTAAAATGTGAGGTAACCAAGCACCGCAGGCCAACAAGATGGCGTCATAGGATTTTGATTCCTTGTCTGATTCTATGACGATAACCTGCTGATCATCATCAGCTTTAAGCTTAGCTTGTTCATGAATCAACTTACCACCTAGTTTTGGAATTAGGTCATGCAGTTGTCGAATCAAAGCAGCGCCATCTAGTCTTGCACCGCCAGAGACAAAGCTTGCTGGATAAGGGGTTTCCAAAAGTGGAAATTTATCCATGGCTTCTTGGGCGGATAGACTAGTCAGGCTACCAATGGATGGTGAAGCTGGTCTGCGTTCTTGCGCTCGCTCCTGGTCACGCGTTAGAGAGTTTTCATTTTTACGAACCAGTAAAGCGCCAACCTCTTGGAAGATAGGCTTGGTATCCAAACCATCCTCAGCCAAATCCGCCATGAAGCGCCGATAGAACTCAGCGCCTTGAGAAACCAGATAATACCAGGGCTTGTTACGGCGTAAAGTGAACCAGGGACAGATAATGCCAGCGGCTGCCTTGGTTGCTTGGCCGGTGCCATCTTCATAGAGGGTGACAGCGTGGCCTTCTTTGAGGGCATAGTAGGCTGCGGTCGCACCCACGATACCGCCACCAATAATTGCAAGATTCTTCTTCATCTTAGTACCTCCTTCAATTAGCTAATGGCAAAGGCTGAGGGATTACCTCAGCCAGTTTGCCTGTCTATTTAGGATTGTGGAAATAGTTTTCTTTCTTCATATCTTGAAAGACAACATGAATGCGTTCAGCAGGTGCACCACTATGTTTGGACACGACCTCAATGATTTCTTTGGCCATGGCCTCTTTGGCTTGAGGACTACGACCTTCTAATAGTTCAACGTGGATAAATGGCATAGGAACTCCTCCTTAAGATTATTTAGTCTTTTCTTGGGTAAAGGCCTGAATTCGATTCATGGCTTCTGCTAATTTTTCAAGGCTGGCAGCATAGCTGATACGGAAGTAGCCTGATCCACCAGGGCCAAAAGATTGGCCAGGGACTGCCCCAACCTTAGCTTCTTGAGCCAAAGCCAGACAGAAGGCGAAGTCATCACCTTGGAACCAGTCAGGTACTTTGACGAAGAGGTAAAGGCACCTTCAGGAAGTAAGGTTTGGTAGCCAATCTCGCGGAAACGGCCAATCAGGAATTGTCGGCGTTGGTCATAGGCTTCTCTCATCTCATGAATACTGTCATCGCCTGAGTGATAGGCAGCAATAGAGCCATATTGTGAGACGGAAGGTGGCGTATTAACAGTTGCTTGATGGACCTTGAAGATTTGGCTCAGATAGTCCTTAGGCCCAGCAATAAAGCAAGAACGCCAACCAGTCATGGCATAAAATTTAGAGGTCCCGTTAATCAGGATAGTACGCTCAGGAGCCAGTTCCGCCATGGAAACATGCTTATCAGAATAGGTTAGTTCACTATAAATTTCATCTGAGACAATCATCAGATTATATTGGCGAGCTACATTGGCTAGCGCTTCTAACTCTTCACGACTATAGGTAACGCCAGTAGGGTTGCAAGGATGGTTCAAGAGCAGAATTTAATTTCAGGATGGCTTTCTAACTGAGCCTTGAGTTCTTCTGCCTCTAGCTTGAAGTGACTATGGCTGACATCGTGACGGATGAGTTCTGCTCCAGCAAGACGAACTTGTGTTTCGTAGATAACATAGTTAGGTGCAGGTACAATCACTTTTTGGCCAGGGTTAAGTAAGCCAACCAGACTGGCAAATAAAGCTTCGGTCGCGCCCACGGTCACGATGATTTCTTCTTCAGGACTATAGTGGAGTTCATAGTGACGCTCTAGAAACTCACTAATAGCTTGGCGCAAGGCTAAGAGACCACGCGAATGGGTGTAGCCATTCAGGTCCTTGCGGATGGCCTCAATGGCTGCTTCCTTAATGAAATCAGGTGTCGGAAAGTCTGGTTCCCCAATAGTGAGGGGAATCAAGCCTTCGATTTTGCTGATTTGATCGTTGAAACTACGGATAGGGCTCGGCTTAATGGCGAGCAGGCCTTGGTTGACTTGTGGCGTTGACATCTGATGAGCACTTCCCTTTCTTCCTTAACTTCTATCTATTAGTTTATCATACATAGACCGACATAATCTAGAGCATGGTGAAAAAAGTCCAAGTAAAAATGAGAAGAACTCACCTCTTCATCAGAATTTTATCATAAAAGACTTGACTTTTAGCTGGAATCTGGGTATAGTAGAGGCATATCTGAAATATCGTTGAACAGAAGAGTAGTAATACTAGCGATTCAAGAGAGGTGCCGGCAGGTGGAAGGTACTATCGAATAGATTATGAAGATGGTCTGGGAGATAAATGCGCCGATAGGTAGGTGTATTCGGGTCATTCCCCCGTTACCAGGAATACCAGTTACGCTACAAGGCCAGCTGGGTAGAGGGAAGTATAAGCTTCTGAATAAAAGGTGGTAACACGATCACATCGTCCTTTTACTAACAAGAGTTAGTAGAGAGGGCTATTTTTTTTAAGATTAGATAATGTGATGAAATAGTAAGTAAGGTCGCCTCGCCTTCACAGAGAGCTTCGGGTGGTGGAACGAAGCAAGGCAACGACATGAAAATGGCTATGGAGCGAAGATTTTGAATGGCTTAAGCTATTTCAAGTCTCGGTGCGACCGTTAAAAGCAAAGAGTATCCAATCAGGATACTCGTTAAGGGGCAATATGTGAGTATTGCCTGAACAAGAGGTGGTAACGCGTCATGACGCCCTCAAGGTAGGCTCTAGGCCGCCTTGGGGGCTTTTTGTAACCCGCCCACCCACGAGCCTTGAAATAAGGAGGAATTATAGGTGATAGAATTAAAGAATATCTCTGTCACATTTAGACAGAAGGACCGCCAGGTTCAAGCAGTCAAAGATGTTGATTTGACGATTGAAGAAGGAGATATTTACGGGATTGTCGGTTACTCTGGTGCCGGTAAATCCACCCTGGTCCGGGTCATCAACCTCTTGCAACGTCCAACAGGCGGGCAAGTGACCGTTGGTAAGGTAGCACTTCAGGGGCTGTCCGGTCGACGTTTGCGTGAGGAACGTAAGAAAATCGGCATGATCTTCCAACACTTCAACCTCATGCACAGTCGGACAGTCTTCAATAACGTGGCTTTCCCACTCCAGTATGATGGTGAGAACGTCCGCAAGTTTGGCCAGCATGTAGGTCAGGCCCTGGCCTTTTGGAAATGGTCCGGTAAGGCCGGCGAGAAGTTGACCGCACCTTTCAAGTTCTGGTCTCAAGTTCGCAAGGAACGTCGCCAAAAAGTTCTAGAGTTACTTGAACTAGTAGGGATTGCTGACAAGGCAGAAGCTTATCCAAGCCAATTATCTGGGGGGCAAAAGCAGCGGGTGGCAATTGCGCGGGCCTTAGCTAGCAACCCTAAGATCCTACTCTGTGATGAAGCAACCAGTGCGCTTGACCCTAAAACAACCCTGCAAATTTTGGACTTGCTCAAGGAATTGAACCAAAAACTAGGTTTGACCATTGTCTTGATTACTCATGAGATGCAAGTAGTCAAGGAAATCTGTAACAAGGTAGCCGTAATGGAAAATGGGGAAGTGATTGAAGCCGGCTCAGTGGTGCCAATCTTCAGCCAACCAGCTCAAGCCTTAACCCGCGACTTCATTCGGACTGCAACCCATGTAGACCAGGCTTTAGCTACTATTCTCAGCCAGCCAAATTCTCGCAACTTAAGGATGATGAATGGCTAGTAGAATTATCCTATTTAGGTGACGAAACAGATGAGCCACTAATTGTGACACTCTACAGTCTCTTCAATGTCACCGCCAATATCTTACATGGTAATGTCGAGATTATTGATAATACGCCAATTGGGAATTTAATTGTCACCTTGGCTGGGGCAGAAGCCGACAAGGAAGCTGCTGTTGCCTATATTAAAGAACAAGGTGTCAACCTTAAGTTTCTTAAGCGGCCGAACAGCGCCAAAGACTACAAGGGAGGTGCAAAAGACTAATGGCAACATGGTTAGCAGAGTTTTCCGATAATTTTGGCGCTTGGTTTAACCAAGCCTGGGCAAGTTTAGAGCCCATCATGCCTAACGTGGCTAAAATTCCTAAGGACTTTTTAGAGGCCACACAACAAACCCTTTACATGACCTTCTGGACGGCCCTCTGGTCTGGTATCTTCGGGATTTTGCTGGGTGTGATTTTAGTAGTTACCCATGACGGCGGAATTCTGGAAAACCGTTGGTTCTACCGAATCTTAGATCAACTGGTTAACATTTTCCGGTCCATTCCCTTTATTATCTTAGTCGCCCTCTTGGCGACAACTACCCGCTTCCTAGCAGGTACGACAATTGGTTCCAAGGCAGCCTTGGTGCCACTGATTGCAGGGGTTATTCCTTTCTTCGCTCGTCAGGTCGAGAATGCCCTCTTAGAAGTCAATCCAGGGGTCGTGGAAGCCGCACAAGCCATGGGGACAAGTCCTTGGGGTATTATCTTCCGCGTTTATCTAAAAGAAGGTCTACCGGGTATCGTCCGCGCGTCAGCCCTCACCTTAATCAGCGTAATTGGTTTAACCGCCATGGCAGGTGCTGTCGGTGGTGGTGGTCTAGGGAACCTAGCTATCTCTCGTGGTTATAACCGATTCCAGACAGATGTCACCTTGATGTCGACCATCTTGATTTTAATCTTGGTCTTCATTACTCAATTTATTGCTCGACGTATTGAAAAACGCGTCACCCACTAATCAACTCACAATTTTAGGAGGAACACTCAATGAAAAAATGGATTAAAACACTTGCTGCAATTATCACCCCAGTTAGCCTAGGTATTAGCGCTCTAGCACCTGTCACTTCTGCTCAAGCGGCAGAAAAAGTTAAACTTGGTTTAGTCGGCGACGACACCCGAGTATGGGACAATGTCAAAGAACGCTTAGCCAAAGATGGCATCGAGCTTGAATATGTAAAATTCACAGAATACAGCCAACCAAACGCAGCTTTGGCTGACGGCTCAATTGATCTCAACGCTTTCCAACATCAAATTTTCTTGGATAGCTACTTACAAGAGCACAAGGATCAAGAATTAGTCTCTATCGGGAATACCGTTAACGCGCCATTAGGGGTTTACTCTAAGAAAATCAAAGATATTAAAGACTTGAAGGAAGGCGACACAGTGGCGATTCCTTCTGACCCAACAAACGGCGGTCGTGCCTTACGCCTCTTGCAAACAGCAGGCTTAATCAAAGTAGATGAAGCAAAAGGCTACAAACCAACCGTTTCTGACATCAAAGAAAACAAGCTCAACCTTAAGATTCAAGAGTTAGATGCTTCCCAAACGGCTCGTGCTTTAGATGACGTGACGGCTTCTATCATCAACTCAGGGGTAGCAGTTGATGCAGGTTACACACCATCCAAAGATGCTATCTACTTAGAGCCAGTTGATAAAAGCTCAAAACCTTACGTGAACATTATCGTGGCACGTAAGAAAGACGCAGAAAATGCGACTTACAAGAAAATTGTAGAAGCTTACCAAACAGAAGATACTAAGAAGGTTATCGAAGAAGTTTCTAAAGGTTCACTCTTACCAGCTTGGGAAACTTTCGGTACTAAATAAGCCTTAAAATAAAAGGAGGTGGGCCAATGACCCAGGCCTACAAAGATAGAATTCGCGAAGTTGTCGCGGAAAAATTAGCCACTTACCAAGACCATGCCAAGGCCATTTATGAGCGGCCTGAGGTCTGCAACACAGAATATTTTGCATCTGACCTACTGGCTAATCAATTGCGGCAAGAAGGCTTCGAAGTCACCCAGAACATTGCAGGTCATGAGACTGGTTTTGTCGGGGTCTACCGGGCAAGCAAGCCAGGTCCTGTCTTGGCCTTCCTAGCCGAGTACGATGCCCTACCAGGTATTGGCCACGCTTGTGGGCATAACCTATTCGGTAATTATTCACTCTTAGCAGCCGTAGCCCTCAAAGCCGTCATTGCTGACCTAGTGGTGAGATCCGAGTATATGGAACACCTGGAGAAGAAGGCGGGGAGAACGGATCTGCCAAAGGTTCCTACGTCAAGGCGGGTTTCTTCCAGGATGTTGATGCCGCCCTTTGTGCTCACCCAGCCCACAAATTCGCGCCTACCTTACGGCTATTGGCTAATGCGCCAGTTGATATTGAGTTTTTTGGCCGGGCTTCACATGCAGCGGGGGCACCGGAAGCAGGTATTAACGCCTTGGAGGCTTTGATTCAAGTCTTCAATTCCATTAATGCCCTACGCTTAAATCTGACCAAGGATGTCAATATTCATGGTATTATCACCAACGGCGGTCAGGCTGCCAATGTCATTCCAGAATATGCATCAGGTCGCTTCTATCTCAGAGCTGCTGAGCGCAAGACTTTGGAAAGTGTCTACCAAAAGGTAGAAAATATTGTCAAAGGAGCGGCGCTAGCAACGGGATGCGACTACAAGTTTGGTCTCTTCCAGAACTGGGTGGACGATGTGGTACCAACGCCACTCTTCGACCAACTCTTCTTCCAAGAAGTCGCCGACTATGGCATTGACGAGTCCGAAATCGAAAGAAGCGAGCGTAATTCGCTAGGTTCTTCTGATGTCGGCAATGTCTCTCAAGTCGTGCCTACTATTCAACCTACGGTTTCCATTAGTGACAGCCCAATTCCAGGCCATTCCGAGGAGTTTAAAGCCGCAGCAGGTAGCCCTAAGGGTTATGCTTCCATAGCGGTGGCAGCCACCTTGCTAGCTAATACGGCCTTGGCGCTACTATTGGACCCGGAAAAATTAGCGGCCATTAAGGCCCAGCACCAATCGTTGACACAAACAAATAATAATTAATAAAGGAGTCATGCAATATGAAAAAGTTTGTTAAAAAATTAGGGGCTTTAGCCCTCGCAGCAGGTTTAGTGTTTGGGGCTAGCTTCCCAACTGCACAAGCGGCCAAAGAATTTGAAGGCCAAAAAGTAAAAGTTGGGGTTGTCGGTGAAGCTGACAAGGAACTCTGGCAAGCTGTAGCAGAAAAAGCGAAAAAAGATGAAGGTATCGAAATCGAAATTACTAACTTTTCTGATTACAACTTACCTAACGCAGCAGTAGAAGACGGTTCATTAGACATCAACGCTTTCCAACACATTATCTTCTTGGAAGAATGGAACAAGGCTAACAAGGGCAAAGTTGTGAACATCGGCTTCACCTACGTAGAACCTCAAGGTATTTACTCTGAAAAAGTTAAATCTTTGGATGAGTTAAAAGCTAAAGATGGGGCCAAAATCGCTATTCCTAACGATGTGACTAACCAAGGTCGTGCCCTTTTGACTTTAGAATTGGCTGGCTTGATTGAAGTAGACGATGCTAAAGGTATTCTAGCTAGCGTTAGCGACGTAACCAAGAACGAAAAGAACATCAAGTTCGAAGAAGTGGACGCTTCTCAAACAGCACGCAGCTTGAAAGACGTGGATGCAGCAGTTATCAACGGGAACTATGCAGCAGATGCTAACTTAACCGTTAAAGACGCTCTCTTCGTTGACGCAACTGACAAAGCAAAATTGAAGGATGAATACAAAAACATCATCGCTGTTAAAGAGTCTGAAAAAGATAACAAACTCTACAAGAAAGTCGTAGAAATTTTCCAATCAGACGAAATCGCTAAGAAGATTGAAGAGTTAAGCAAGAACTCTAAGATTCCGGTATGGTAATCTGAGCTATCAAAAAATCCCGCATCTTATGATGCGGGATTTTACTTTAATCGAGGTCATCAGCAAATTGTTGACTAGAAAAATGGACTTCTTGACTGAAGAGAGTACGAATTTGACCGTGAGGGGCTTGAACCAAGAGATGACCCTGATCGGTGATTCCTTGGATAATACCGGTGAATTCTTGGCCCGCTTGTTGGTAGCTAACTTGGCGCCCGACGCCCAGTAGATGTTCTTCATAGTGGGGTAGGTAGGTTTGTCAGAGAGGGTACGGATATAGTAGGCTAATTGCTTAAGATAGTCATGAATGACTTGGTTGGGATTGAAGTCATTTGGCATTTCCTGACCAAAGAGAGTCCCTGCAACAGATTGAGTTGCTGCCTCCGCTTGACTGAAGTCGCCGCTTAAGTTGAGGCCGATACCAATAATAATCGAGGATAGGCTACGACTTTCAATGTCGGTTGTCGCTTCCGTCAGAATGCCAGCGATTTTACGACCACGACAAAAGAGGTCGTTAACCCATTTAATACGCACTTTTTGGCCACTAGCTGCTTCCAGAGCGCTTACCATGGCGCTGGCCGCTAGTAGGGTGTATTGAGGTACCTCTTCTAAATCTGTTACTTGGGGTTGGAAGACGACAGATAGATAGAGACCTGAGGCAATATCGGAATGAAAATGGCGACCTGAGCGGCCCCGTCCCTGGGTTTGTTTACGGGCGATGAAGAGGCCGGCTTGGCCAGGTGATTGAATGGCAAATTGTTTGGCTAGGTCATTGGTTGAGGTGACACTGTCATAGAGGGCCACATGTAGCGATTCAAAAGGTGCATCCAAGTCACGCTTGATTTGTTGGGCATCTAGGGTATGGCTGACTTTCTCTAGCAGATAGCCCTTCTTGCTTAGACTCGCAATTTGATAACCTTGTTGTCGTAAGCTCTCGACAGCCTTCCAGACAGCTGTCCGAGACAAGCCTAATTGATCCGCCAAGGATTGGCCAGAAATGGGCTGACCGTCTTGTTCTAGTAAAACTGCCAAAATTTCATCTTGTGTCGACATCATGTGACCTCCTCGTCTTCGATAATCTAAGTCTAGCAAATGTCTGGTCCGGGGTCAATTCCTGCCCACCTAGCTTGAAATAGGGATAGCTGGACCTATAATGAACTTGAGAGGGGAAGACGGGCAAGTCATGCTTCCCATTATGAAGGATAATATAAGGAGAGTCTTTCCCATGAATCTTATGAAGAAGTTAGTGCCCCTGTTAGGTGGGCGACATCAATTGGGATTGCCAGGAATTCGCCACTATCTAGCTTGGCGTTACCCTCAGGTCAATTCGGATTTACGCTTTCGAGGCTGGATGACGGATATCCTAGTCGATTTCAAAAAGCCAGAGGACTTAAAGGCCTATAATCAGACAGGTCTTACGACCTTCTTAGTGCCCTTGCCCCAGGACCCGGACCTAGTCATCGAAGAAGTGAAGATTCCAAGTAGTCAGAATCCGGATTTAAGTGTCCTTATCTATCGCTCTAAGCAGACCCGGCCCCAAGCGACCGGCTTACTATGGCTTCATGGGGGTGGCTATGCCCTGGGCCATCCGCGCTTGGAATTACCCTTCATTCGGCAATTTGTGCTAGAGACCAATACGGTGGTCCTAGCTCCTGATTATCGGCTGTCTGCTCAGGAGCCCTATCCGGCAGCCTTAGAAGATGCCTACGCTAGCCTAGTTTGGCTCAAGGAAGAAGCGGAACATCTAGGCGTCAATCCTGACCAGCTCTTTGTGGGAGGACCTAGTGCTGGTGGCGGTCTTACCATTGCTACGGTTCTCTATGCTAGAGATCGAAATCAGGTGCAAGTGGCCTTCCACATGCCTATTTATCCAATGATTGATGACCGTCTATCGACAGAGTCCATGAAGGGCAATCAGGAAATGATTTGGAACGAGATTAAGAATAAGGCAGGCTGGCAACTCTATCTAGGAGACCTCTATGGATCTGAAGAGGTGCCCATCTATGCAGCGCCCTATCGTGCATTAGACTTATGTGGCATGCCCCCCGCCTACACGCATGTGGGAGATTTAGATCCCTTCTTGGATGAAACCTTAGACTATATGAAGCGACTGCAAGCTGCGGGTGTAGCGGCTAAGTACCGCGTCTATCCGGGTGCCTATCATGGCTATGAGGCTTTCGACTGCCCCTTAACGCGACAGACTATGGCTGATTGGTTAGCAACTTACAAGGAAGCTGTCACTCAGTATTTTGCCCCACAAAAAGAGTCATAAGCACAAAAATCCCCGTCTGTCTGATGACAGACGGGGATTTTAAATGGTTTAGTTACGCCATACGCTTTCTAAAATCATGGTTTGTTCGCGGTCTGGACCTACGGACAAGGTGGCAATTTTAGCCCCCACTAATTCGCTAATACGGCGAACATAGTTTTGGGCATTCAAAGGCAGGTCTTCCAAACGACGACAAGACGTAATGTCTTCAGTCCAACCTGGTAATTCTTCATAGACAGGCGTACAAGATTTGAGTAACTTGAGACTAGCTGGATAGTACTCAATCACTTGACCATCTGGTGTCTTATAGGCGGTACAAATCTTAATGGTTTCGAGGCCGGTCAGAACGTCGATGGAGTTAAGGGAGAGGTTGGTAATGCCTGATACTCGGCGGGAATGACGCATGACCACAGAGTCAAACCAACCCACTCGACGAGGACGACCGGTAGTAGTCCCATATTCACGGCCCACTTCGCGAATTTGGTGGCCAATTTCATCGAAGAGTTCAGTAGGGAATGGGCCATCCCCAACGCGAGAGGTGTAGGCCTTGCAGACACCGACGACACGATTGATACGGGTTGGGCCGACCCCACTCCCGATAGTGACCCCACCAGAGACTGGGTTAGAGGAAGTAACGAAAGGATAGGTCCCTTGGTCGATGTCTAACATGACCCCTTGAGCTCCTTCAAAGAGGACGCGCTTGCCTTGATCCAAGGCATCGTTCAAGATAACGGAGGTGTCAGTCACGTATTGTTTAATCTCCTGACCGTATTGATAGTACTCTTCAAAAATATCTTCAAAACGGAGGGGATCTGAGCCATAGACGCGTTCAATAAAGAGGTTCTTCTCTGCCAAGTTAGTCCGTAGGCGTTCTTCAAAGATTTCACGGTCTAATAAGTCGGCAATCCGAATCCCAACCCGAGCAGATTTATCCATATAGGCTGGGCCAATCCCTTTGTTAGTAGTCCCAATCTTGTTATCGCCTTTAGAGGCTTCTTGGAGCTTGTCCAAGACAATATGGTAAGGCAAGATAACATGGGCACGTGAAGAGATACGAAGATTATCGGTTGAGACACCTTCGCCATGTAGGTAGGCAAGTTCTTCTACGATAGACTTAGGGTTAACAACGACGCCATTGCCGATGACGCTGATTTTGTCAGGGGAGAAAATCCCGGAAGGAATGAGGTGTAACTTGAAGGTTTTGCCGCCAAACTGAATGGTGTGGCCAGCATTGTCGCCACCTTGGTAGCGCGCGATGACTTCGGCATTCTCGCTTAGGAAGTCGGTAATTTTCCCTTTACCTTCATCGCCCCATTGAGTTCCTACAACAACAACTGATGACATAAACATACCCCTTTACTGATTGAGATTGGTTTGGAAATATGGTTCGACATGGACATCGACATCATACACATTATAATTATACGCTAAAATCTGTTCGATTTCCTCTGTTATGTGATGAGATTGAATAACTGAAAGATGACCGTCAATTAAAACGGTGATATCCACGTGGACATACTGGCCACAGAGACGAGCGCGAATTTGCGGCACAGCACGGATGTGAGGGTGCTTGAGGACAATTGCGCGATAGGCTTCTAGTTCCTCTTGGTCAAAACCATCTGATAATTCAAAGGTCGAATCTTTGAAAATGGTATAGGCAGTATGAAGAATAATGGCCCCGATGATGAGGGCTGTCAGAATATCTAGCCAGGCTAAGCCTAGACTTGAAGCAGCAATGGCCACCATAGTAGCAAGTGTTGTCAAAAAGTCACTGAAGAGATCCTTGGCACTGGCCTTGAGGCCCATGCTTTGAGTTTGCTGGGCTAAATAATGGATGTAGCGCTGGGTGACGAGTAAAATGACACTGGCAGCCAGCCCCACCCAAAGAGCTTGGAGGTCGGGTGTCGGATAATCCTGGGCTATAAAGCGTTCTGCTGAAGATTTGATGACTTCTAGGCCGACCGTAAACATGATGAGAGAGGTGGCGAAGCTGGCCAGGGGTTCAAATTTGGAGTGACCAAAATAATGATCTTCATCTGCTGGTTTACGGGCAATTCGAAGGCCAATAAAAATCAAAATCGATGAGATGATGTCCGTTAAGTTGTTAAGACCATCGGCTCTGAGAGAAGCTGAGTGGAAGAAATAAGCGGCGCCTAATTTGAGGCTCGAAATAATCAAGTAGACGATTATACCGACTAGGGCCCCACGGGCCGCCGTCTTGAGTTGCTGGTTTTGTCTGTCGCTAGTTTGCATAGAATTTTCCTCCGCGAGATAATGCCAAAAATCAGGAGCCTTAGCTCCTGAAATGATGCTTATTTGGATAGGGCCCAATAGTTGACGCCTTCTTCCATCATGGTTTGGGCTGGAATAGCCTTAATGCTGAACATTTTGCTTGGGTCATCATTAGGGTCGTTGACATAGACTTGGCCATCTTGGTAGCCACGAATGACGAGAATATGGCCAGTTTCAGTGAAGAGGCCTGGTTTAACCGTTGCTACAATGGCTTGGCCTTGGTTGACAGCCTGCATGGCTTCTTCAAAGTTATTACCGAAATTGGTGAACTGATAATTGAAGGATTGAGCGAAGTCATAGAAAATGTTCCAGGAAGTTCCTTGGTTGTGGACATAGTACTGGTCCTTGCTCCAATCCAGAATGGTCTGCGGTGTCACCGTAGCTTGCGGATTATAGTAGGCATGAATCATAGCCAAGGAGAGGATAGCACAGCCATTTTCGCCCAATTGGCGAGTGGTGTCCGTTCCGTATTGGAGGGTCCGCCATTTAGGGTCTTTTTGCAGATAGAGTGGAATGTCCAATTGTTTGACGTTCTGCAACTGGCTAACTTCGGCTGGTTTTTGAGGCAGGAAGAGATAGCCTAGCTCGCTGATATTTTGGCGGTGCTTGTTGATAGCAGCGACGATGTCAGACTGGGCATTAAGTAAGTCGTTCTGATAGTCCTGGGTTTGGATATCTTGCAAGACTTCAGAGAGCTCGTCCTTGGATAGGTTGTGAACTAGAGAATCATCCGATAGCTGCAAAGGGACCGTGTTGAAAGGTGCCGATTCTGACTCACTAGACGACTCAGGTGTGCTAGAGGTAGAGGTCACTTCACTACTTGGGACCTGAGCAATATGTTCTTGGCCAGCCACTTGGTTATTCAATTTTGATGCCTGATGCGTATTTTCCTTAAGGAAACGACAATCGCCGTCCCGCAAATCAAGAGCAAGAAGAAGGTAACAACGGCAATCGTATTTTTACGACGTTTGCGCATAGGGCCAGCTCCTTTGGTTAAGTAATCAATCATAAGGGAAGTATAACAGAGAGATATATGATAAATATGAATTTTCTGGCAAGAAATCAAAGAATTTCTCTGATACAATCCTTAGTTATTGTATCAAAACCTGGAACATAAAGCACCTAATCTGGTTGCCTGTTACAGAGACTTAATAAAGAGAGGCTGGGTGTTACACCAGCCTCTAACTTGTTGATTAATAGTTTTTGAAGTATTGTTCTAGTTCCCATTGGGTGACTTGCTTTTGATAAGCGAAGTATTCGGCTGTCTTCTCAGCAATGAAGTTTTGCGCGATGTGGTCACCCAAGGCTTCCAAAATGACAGGTTCTTTCTTGAGCTCTTTGAGGGCTGCACGCAAGGAACCTGGTAGGTCTTCTACCCCTCAGTGAGACGCTCTTCGCGCGTCATGGTGTAGATATTACGGTCAACAGCAGAAGGTGGCATAATCTTATCTTCGATCCCCTTGAGGCCGGCTGCCAAGAGGACAGACAGAGCCAAGTAAGGGTTAGCCGCTGGGTCTACACTCCGCGCTTCAATCCGAGTAGAGTTACCTCGAGCTGCCGGAATCCGGATAAGCGGTGAACGGTTTTGACCAGACCAAGCTACGTAGACAGGGGCCTCGTAGCCAGGTACCAGCCGCTTGTAGGAGTTAACGAGTGGGTTACAGATAGCCGTGTAGGCACGAGCATACTTGAGCAAGCCACCGATAAAGTAGAGGGCGGTTTGGGAGAGTTGGTCTTCTGTGTCAGGATCGTAGAAGGCATTACCTGATTCGTTAAAGAGGGACATGTTACAGTGCATCCCGCTCCCGGCAATGCCGAAGATTGGCTTAGGCATGAAGGTCGCGTGCAAGTTGTGGCGACGGGCCACGGATTTCACAATGAGTTTGAAGGTTTGGATATTGTCTGCTGAACGAAGGGCGTCTGCATATTTCCAGTCGATTTCGTGTTGGCCAGGACCTACTTCGTGGTGGCTGGCTTCAATTTCAAAGCCAAGAGCTTCTAGTTCCAAGACAATATCACGACGGCAGTTCTCGGCCAAGTCGTTGGGCGCCAAGTCAAAGTAGCCACCGTTGTCGTTGAGTTGCATGGTTGGCTGGCCTTTTTCATCTAATTTGAAGAGGAAGAATTCTGGCTCTGGCCCAATGTTGAAGGATGTGAAGCCAAGGTTTTCCATGCGTTTGAGAATGCGCTTGAGGTTGCTACGAGGGTCACCTTGGAAAGGCAGACCATCCACACTGTTAACGTCACAGATTAAGCGGGCAATCTTGGTGTCGCCAGCGCCATCTTCCCAGTTGAAGACTAGCCAAGTATTGTAGTCAGGTACCAAGTACATATCGCTCTCTTCAATCCGGACAAAGCCTTCAATTGAAGAACCGTCGAACATCATTTTGTTGTCTAAGGCCTTTTCTAATTGGGAGACAGGCACTTCGACGTTTTTGATGGTCCCGGTAATGTCGGTGAACATGAGCCGAACATAGCGAACATTGCGTTCCTTAGCGTCTAGTAAGATACTTTCTTTGGTCCATTGAGTGGTTGGCATGGAAATCCTCCTTTTGATAGTAGGCTAGTCAGTCTAGCCAGACTTAGCGAAATCGACCTTGGATGTCTAACTCATCCCATAAAATCCGACGGACATCTTGGTCAGTTAGGGGTTGACTGGTAGTAGGGTGCCCCATATGAGGGCGCTCGGCTTCTGACTCGAAGCGGCGTTTGATGCCCTTTAGGGTCATGCCTTCCTCGAGCAGGTCACTAATTTCCAAGAGCCGATCTACATCGTTAAGCGAGTAGAGCCGACGGTTGGTCGAGCTTCTGCCGGGCACTACCAGACCGAAATCTTCGTAATGCCGGATTTGCCGGGCGGTCAAGCCTGTTAGGGTCATGACGGTCCCGATGGGGAATACGGCGAGAGATTTGCGGAATTCTTTGGCTGCCATAGTTGTCACCTTCTTTTATTGTTTATGATTATACGGAATGTCAAATGAGGGGTCAACTACTTCCTAACCTCTTATGTTAGATAATATGACAAACGTTCGGATTCTGCAAGCCAGAGCCCTAGATCAGTCGCTAAGCCAAATAAATAAGCTTGCCAAAGTTACTTAGCAAGCCGGGATTAAGTTTGGGTAATGAGTGTGCAGAAATAGCCTAGAGCCAAGAAATCGGCACTGCCGCCGGGGCTGAGGTGACGTTCTATGAGGACTTGGTCATAGGCTATAAGTCGCTCTTCTAGCTGAGCTAAGGATAAGTCAGGAAGTTGGCTTAAGAGTAGACTCATTTCGCCTTGAATCTGGGCTAAGGCGGTCAGTCCACCCCGATGGAGTAGGTTGCCATCTTGGACAGTAGCCATTAAATAGACCAGAGCCTGCAACCAAAGCTGGCGTTGATCCAGGTCTTGGCGCTGATAGACAAAGGGTAGCAAGCCTTGGCGTAAGACCGGATAGCCTGCTGCTGCTTCGCCCCGGACCCCGGTAATACCATGCTCCAAGTAAAGACGTTCGCCGTAAGAGAGGGAGGTTTTTTGGGCCAAATGGGCAAAATCTTGAGTCACGAGATGCTGGGTCATGGCCTTAATCAAAGGCCAACTAGCTTCCAGGTCGCCATGGCAGGCTCCCAAGGCACCTAATAAGAGGGCGAAGGAAAAATTAGCCCCCTTGTGGGTGTTGACTCCATCGGTCGCAGCTAACATAGCGGCTTCGGCTTCTTGTCCTAGCTGACGTAGGGATTGGAAGAGCTGATCAGACGACCCCGCATGTGTTTGGCCTAATTGGACATAGCCCTTAAAATAAGGACGCAAGGCCTCGATACTAGCGGCGAAGGTTTGGGGTGTCATATCCTGGTGGGCGCCATTGGACCAGGGATCCACCAGGCCAGGTTTAGGTGCCAGTTGAACTTCAAAAGCCAGGGCCTGGCAGGCTAGTCTGCCAGATAATCAGAAGAGAGCGTCTTATTAGTCAATGTGGAGTTTCTCCATTTGCTTGAGGATGAAACGCAGGGACCGATCCAGATGCTCGTGGGTAATGAGGGTAATCTGATCAATATCGTGGTTGCACATACCGCGGTAAATCAGCCAGTGTTCTTCTAAGGCTGCGCTCCGGCGTTGGGAGGAGCGAATGGACAAGTCGCGGAAATAAATGACATAGGTCCGCAGCTCAGAGACGATATCCCGCAAACGGGTCATCTGGCTCTTGGCATAGATGAAGTCATTAAATTTAGTAAAGTTAGCCAAGACCTCATCCACGCGGTTGGCCTGGTTGAGTTGCTCACACTCTTCTAGGATAGCTTGAAGTTCTTGGAAGTCTTCTGGAGTCATCAAGGTCATAGCCTTAATGGTAGCTAAGGTGTCTAGGGCCTTGCGGATATCGTAGATTTCTAGGGCGTCCTTGATGCTAATGCCTTTGACAATAATGCCAATCTTAGGAATATGCTCTACTAAGAGTTCCTTGGTTAATTCTGTTAGGGCATAGCGGATGGGCGTCCGACTAATATTGAGAGCAGTAGAGAATTCCTTCTCATTGATCCGCGTTCCAGCTGGGATTTGGCCCAAGATAATCGTCTTACGAAAGGCTTCGTAGAGCGAAATCTTGAGGGGTTTATTCTGAGTAATATCTAAGTTGCGTTTGACCGCCTCGATAATCGCAGACATAGGGATTCTCCTTTTCTTTTTGATGTCATCATGTCCATTATACCTAAAAATAGGGACTTTAGCCAAGCCAAGGCCTTGTTAGGGCCCTTAGGATTTAGCGTGGCGGACAAAATATTGGATAGCTTGACTGACGAATGCTGCTAGGTCGGGAGCAAAGCGATTGAGATTGTGGCGAAAATCAGGATTGTCTTGATAGTTTTGTCCAATGTAGCCGAAGACGGTCAGGGAGCAGTCAAAGGCATAGGTATTGAGGAGATGGTAGAGTTCTTGACATAAGCTTTGGACAGGCTCCGACTCGATTGAAAGTCCGGCCTCAAAATGCTGAGCCCATTGGCGAAAGACTGCATTGAATTTCTCGGCGACCTCTATTTTCTGCCCCTCTTGGCGCTTTCAGCCTCAATCATGACGTCTAGGCCGTAATCTTGTCGCGCTTGGCTGACATAGGGCAGCATATCTGGATAGCTAAAACCGCGAAATTGCGCTTGTGGTGATAGGGACTGGCCTGCTTTTTTAGCTTGGATGCTAGCCGTTAAGGTTTCAATTAAGGTGTCTAAACGTTGGCGCTCTGATTGCAGTTGAGTCAGCTGTTGCTCCAGAAGTTGGAGGAAATTAGTGCTATTGGCCTCTAGCAACTTGCCAATGTCCTCTAGTGAAAGACCTAAGTATTTATAGTAGAGGATGAGCTGGAGACGCTCCAAATCTTCTTCTTGGTAATAGCGGTAGCCATTGGCCTCTTTCTTAGCTGGTAAGAGGCCAATAGCATCATAGTGGTGGAGTGTACGAGGGGAAACTCCAGCTAGTTGGGCAGCTTCTTTGACCCGATAAATCATGCCTGCTCCTCCTTTTTAGTAAAATCTAGTATTTAGTATAACATAGGGCTTGACCCTAACGTAAGGTTAAGGTGTAGACTAATAGAGAAAAAGGAGGAATTAGGATGAATTTAAAGATCATTCGTACAGATCAAGTCTATCGACAAGTCTTGGCCTTATCCCCAGATCAGGGCGAAGCCCTATTCAGGAAGGAAGTTTTAGCGCCTTTTCGGGGGAAATTTGCCCGCCAGGGTTTAAGTATAGAAGCTGGACAGGGGGCGGATGCCCTGCAGATTTTGAGCTTGGCCAATCTAACACCCTTTAACTTAAGGCCTGAGCATAGCGCTGATATTGAAGCACTAGACGATTCAGTTTATCAGGAGCTAGAAAAAGCCTTCCATCTGGCCATTGACAGTTTCGAGCAGGCAGGAATCCATCCACCGTGCAAAGAATATGTCTTAGCGATCTTGCTAGGCAAGGCGGAGAGTCCTGTTATGCGCCTCAATGATAATTATCTGGGTGAAGGCGGCATTCCGGGCTATATCTTCTTGTCCTTGGTACCGAGCCAGGAGACCTTGCGACGTTTGCCAGCGGCCTTGGCCCATGAATGTAACCATAATGTGCGCTACCAATTTGTGGATTGGCAACAAGGAGCCCTGAAGGAGCTTATGGTGGCAGAAGGCTTGGCTGAGAACTTCGTGCTAAAACTCTTTGGGCCCGACTATCTAGGCCCATGGGTGACCAAGACCGATTTGGCGACCTTAGACAGTCTCATCAAGCCCAAAATCAAGACTAATCTTGATATCTCTAACCTCTATGGGGCCGCTCCTTATCTCTACGGGGATGAATTGACCCAAGTGCAAGGGGGGCGCCCTGTCGGTCTGCCCTATGCAGCAGGCTATAGCTGTGGCTATCACTTGGTACGCTACTATCTTAAGAAGACGGGCGTGAGCATTGAAGAAGCTAGCTTGAAGACAGCTGATGAGATCTTGGCTCAGGTACCAGAATTCTGGGAGCAGCCAACTTCCCAACTCTAACCAAGCAATCTTGCTTTGCTACCCTATCTATCAATCTATCTATTGATAGATAGGGTCTGAGTTAGGAAATTTACGTGCATAAGTTAGCACAATTTGAATAGGGACACAAAAAAAAGAGCTAGGACTTAGTCCTAGCTCTTTTTGGCTTAAGTATTATTGTGCTAAGTAGAGTGGCATGTGGCCCATTAAGACGATGGTAACCACGAAGATAACGAAGACCACTGCAGCGTACTTAGCAGATTCACGTTGCCATTCGCCCATGTCCAAGCCAGTTAAGCGGAGCAAGAGGTAGATGAAGGCAACCAGTGGGCTCAAGAGGTGGAAGGCTTGCCCCATGAGAGAAGCCAAGGCCATTTGCATAGGTTCAAAGCCATATTGACGGCCGATCTCTGAGAATGGAATCAGTACCCCGTAGTAGAAACCATCATTGGTTAAGAAGAAGGTCCCTGGTACAGAGATGAGGGCAATAATCAAGCTCCAGAAGCCTGCTAATTGTTGCGGAATGATGTGGACGATGCTGTCGGCCAAGGCCTTAGCCATACCTGTCCCTTGGAAGAGGCCCATGAAGACCCCTGCCCCGAAGACGAGGAGGACCACTTGTACCGCATCCCCAGCGTTTTCCCCAATCCGTTTGGATTGTGACTTGAGGTCTGGGTAGTTAATCATCATGGCTAAGCCGGTCCCGATTAAGAAGAGGACAACAGGCTTGACTTCAATGGATTTGATGAAGGAGCCAGCTACTAACCAACCGATTAGGACGATGGTCATAACAGCGTTAATCCAGAAGTTTTGAGGACGGCGGATAGCCAAGACTTCAGGATCAGAAATAGTAGTTAATTCATCCAGTTCAGCATCGGTTAACTCTTTGATACCTAAACGGGCACGTTCTTTTTTACCCATACCACGGGCAACGAAGAAGATTACATAAAGGATAGAGAGGACCATCCCTGGGGCTAAGTAACCCAAGATGTCGGCTTCAACGCCCAAGACGGACATGGCACGAGCGGTTGGGCCACCCCATGGCAAGAGGTTCATGATGGTGTTTTGCAAGATAACTAAGACACCCAAGTTCATGAGTTTCATGTCGAGTTTCTTGTAGATTGGCACGAAGGCCGAGCAGCAAATCAAGGTAGTGGTTGTTCCGTCACCGTTCATGGAAACAGCGGCCGCAACAATAGCAGTAGCCACGAGGACTTTCATTGGATCGCCTTTAGCGTAGCGAATCATTTTGTTAGTGATTGGGTCGAAGAGACCAGAATCTAACATGAGAGAGAAGTAAAGGATGGCGAAGAGGAGCATAACCCCGGTTTCAGCCGTCCCGCTTATTTTAGTGAGTTTATCCTTTGGAGTCGTTGCCAAAGAGACCTTGGCGAACGAGCGTCCCGATGTTGACATCTTGAACCACGCCAGTTAAGACTGCTACCAGCGCAAAAGCAAGCGGAATGAGTACTAGGGCAGTGAATGGTGACATTTTCTTCTTCATGATGACATACATGAAGACAACCATCATTGCATAAGCAAAGACTGTGAGTAACATCATATCTTCCTTTCTGAAATTAAAATAATAATAGCGTGGGCAGGGGCCAAAAGTCGCTAAAACCTTCTGACCCAGACCCGACACGTCCATTCCATGAAATGAACGCGTTTACTTTATGCCTGTATCATAGCGAATGTTTAGACAAAAAGAAAGGGCTTTAGCTAAAAAGAACACTTAAAAAACAAGGGCTCAGGGAATTTGTATAGCCAAAAAAGACGCCTTGCTTAAATAGGAAGACTAAATCAAAATCTTGGCCTAATAGAACACAAAAAGAACAGTATTTGACTAGTGTAAGCGCTAGTTTAGGGTATAATACAAGTAGTAGATTAATCTGGAAGGGAGTGAAGAAATGGAACTACTCAGACGATTATTTGGCGGCCGACGCCGCGCTGAAGAAGCAGAGAGTCAAGCACAAGCGCAAGCTCAGCAAGCTGCTTTTGAGGCAGAATGGGAGCCAGTGGCAGCCTATGTGGCGGCCGACTCAGAAGAGGCGCTAGAAGTCAGCGTGATTGCTTCTGCTCTAGCAGCGGCCAATTATCCCGACAGTCAATTTGTGGTCAAGCGCGTCTTGAAACGCAACCCCGAAGCGACCACTGTATCGGTGATTGCGTCAGCCATTGCGGCTGGGGACGCCCCTGACAGCCAATGGGCGGTCAAGCACATTTATCAAAAACGCACATAAGGTTTATGGATTTATTTAGGAGGAATTATACAATATGTTACGCAAATTCAAAATCAAAGTTGACGGCAAAGAGTACTTGGTAGAAATGGAAGAAATTGGTGCCGTAGCGCCAGCTGCTCCAGTTACACCAGCACCAGTGGCTCCTGCTCCAGCCCCAGCTGCACCAGCTAGCGAACCTGTAGCAGAAGCAAGCCCAGCGCCAGCCGCACCAGTTTCTGTAGCACCAGCCGGAGCAGATGCCATGCCATCTCCAATGCCAGGGACTATTCTCCGCATCTTAGTTAACGTTGGGGACACAGTGGCTGAGAACCAACCATTAATGATTTTAGAAGCCATGAAGATGGAAAATGAAATTGTAGCATCTAAAGCAGGGGTCGTATCAGGGATTCATGTGGCTAACGGCCAAGTAGTTAACCCAGGTGATGCTCTTATCACCATCAACTAATATAGTCAGTAAAGGAGACAGACAGTGGAAACATTAATTCAAGGTATTACGACCATTAACATTGGTCAAGTTTTCATGATGGTCATTGGTGGCCTGCTCATGTATCTGGGGATTAAGAAGGAATACGAACCAACCTTGCTAGTACCAATGGGCTTAGGGACGATTCTGGTTAACTTCCCAGGTTCAGGGGTCCTAGACCAAACCGTCGGTAACGTAACTCAACACGGGGTTTTAGACATTCTCTTCCGTGCCGGGATTGAAACTGAACTTTTCCCTCTACTTATCTTCATTGGGATTGGGGCTATGATTGACTTCGGGCCATTACTTCAAAATCCTTTCATGTTGCTCTTCGGTGCGGCAGCCCAATTCGGGATTTTCTTCGTCGTCGTAGTTGCAGTATTAGCGGGCTTTGACATTCGTGAAGCAGCTTCTATCGGGATTATCGGTGCGGCTGACGGTCCTACTTCTATCTTCGTAGCCAACCAATTGGCACCTCATCTTTTAGGGGCCATCACGGTTGCAGCCTACTCCTACATGGCTTTAGTGCCAATCATTCAACCAGTTGCTATTAAGTTAGTAACGACCAAGGAAGAACGCAAGATCCGCATGACTTACCATGCTGAAGGCGTATCTAAGATGACTAAAATCCTCTTCCCAATCGTTATCACCATCGTGGCTGGTTTTATCGCGCCAATCGCCTTACCATTGGTAGGTTTCCTCATGTTCGGGAACTTATTACGTGAGTGTGGCGTCTTAGATAGCTTATCCGCAACCGCTCAAAACGAATTGGTTAACATTGTGTCAATCCTCTTAGGGATTACCATTTCGGTTAAGATGCAAGCTGGCCTCTTCTTGAATGTCCAAACCTTAATGATTATCTTGTTCGGTTTGGTAGCCTTCATCATGGACTCTATTGGGGGCGTTATCTTCGCCAAAATCTTGAACCTCTTCCGCAAGGACAAGATCAACCCAATGATTGGGGCGGCTGGTATTTCTGCCTTCCCAATGTCAAGCCGTGTTATTCAAAAGATGGCAACCGAAGAAGACCCTCAAAACTTCATCTTGATGTATGCTGTAGGGGCTAACGTTTCTGGGCAAATTGCCTCCGTTATTGCCGGCGGGCTCTTGTTGTCTTACTTCATCCACTAAGATTGCGAGGTAAAACTTATGAATTTAGATAACTTACGACAAGCTCTTGAACTCATGCTGATTGGGATGGGTGGGGTCTTCTTAGTTCTCGGTATCTTATACGGGGCATCTGAACTCCTCATCAAGTACTTCCCAGTCGAAAAGGACTAAGACAAAATGGACGGCTATGTGACCAGACGCCTCTGGTTGGATCGTGACCCACAAGCCTTGAAAGATTGGCAGGCCTTAATGCAGGCCGCCAAGCTGAGTGACCAGGAAAGGGTCGATTATACAATCGGCATTTATGATGGGACACGCTTGGCAGCAACTGGGTCCTTAGACGGCAAGATTCTCAAGTGCTTGGTGGTCTGCGCCGCCTATCAGTCAGAGAACTTGCTGACGCAAGTGGTTATGGCCCTCTTGGAACGTTTGGACCAGGAAGGCTTGACCAATCGCTTCGTCTATACTAAACCAAAGAATCTTCCTTACTTTAAGGCCTTGGGCTTTCGGCTTCTGGCGCAAACCGAAGCCTTGCTCTTTATGGAGCAGGGCTTTCCGTCCTTTCAGGACTATCTGAGCTACTTAGCTCAGCATAAGGTGGGCAGTTCCAAAAATGGGGCCATCGTCATGAACGCCAACCCCTTTACCCTAGGTCATCGCTATTTGGTAGAACAGGCTTTGTCCGCCTGTGACCACCTCTATATCTTCGTGGTATCCGAAGATCGGTCCTATTTTAGCGCGCAAGATCGCTTCAAGATGGTCCAAGCCGGGGTGGCAGATTTGGCCAATGTTACCGTCTTGCCTAGCCGAGATTATATGGTCTCGCAGGCTACCTTCCCCTCCTACTTCCTTAAGGAAAGGGCGGATTTGGCGGTGGCTCAGGTCCAGGCAGAACTTGATGCGCAAGTCTTCAAGGAGTTTATTGCGCCTAGTCTAGAGATTGCCGTTCGCTTTGTAGGGGAAGAACCCCTATCGCCGGTCACCCAAGTCTACAATCAGGCCTTGGCCCAAGCCTTCGGTCAGGACCTAGACCTAAAGATTATCCCCCGTCTAGAAAAGGACGGCCAGGTCATTAGTGCGACCCGCGTACGAGCAGCGATTCAAGCAGGGAAGCTAGCTGACTGGGTCAACCTAGTCCCACAATCAACCTATCATTACATACAGTCACAAGACTTACTGGGCCAAGACGTCCAGAGAGAAAAGGTGGAATAAAGATGGAAATTAAAAAAAGTGCAGTTGTTGGCACCTTGGAATCAAGCGACATTATGATTACCTTGAATCCAAGCGATGCTGGACGCATTGACATTCAATTAGAAAGTTCAGTCGAAAAACAATTTGGGGCGCAAATTCGTCGTGTCATTGAAGACACCTTGACCCGCCTAGGCATTCAATCAGCTCAAGTAGTAGCAGTTGACAAGGGTGCCTTAGATTGTACCATCCAAGCCCGGACCATTACGGTGGCCCACCGTGCTGCTGACTTATCAGAATACAACTGGAAGGAGATTGACTCATGGAACGCTTAAGAAGAACAATGATGTTTGTCCCTGGTGCTAATGCTGCCATGTTACGCGACGCACCACTATACGGGGCTGACTCTATTATGTTTGACCTAGAAGATGCAGTCTCCCTCAAGGAAAAAGACTCTGCCCGCACCTTGGTGCACTTCGCCCTCAAAACCTTTGACTACAGCAATGTCGAAACCGTTGTACGGATTAATGGTCTGGACACTACCGGTGCCCTAGATATCGAAGCGGTCGTCTTGGCTGGGGTTGACGTGGTACGTCTGCCTAAGACCGAAAATGCCCAAGATATCGTGGATGTCGATGCTATTATTACCCGTGTCGAGCAGGAGAATAATATTCCAGTGGGTCGCACCAAGATGATGGCGGCCATCGAATCAGCTGAAGGGGTGCTAAATGCTCGTGAGATTGCTAAGGCATCTGACCGTCTGATTGGGATTGCCTTAGGGGCGGAAGACTATGTGACCAACATGAAGACTCGCCGTTACCCTGATGGTCAAGAACTCTTCTTTGCACGTAGCATGATTCTACATGCAGCGCGTGCCGCAGGGATCGCCGCAATCGACACCGTCTACTCTAACGTAGACAACATGGACGGCTTCCGTGAGGAAGTCACCCGCATCAAGCAATTAGGTTTCGATGGTAAATCGGTCATCAACCCACGCCAAATTCCAGTGGTTAATGAAGTATATGCCCCAACTGAGAAGGAAATCCAACAATCTAAGGAAATTATCTGGGCGATTCGTGAAGCTGAAGCTAAAGGCTCTGGCGTCATCTCAGTCAAAGGGAAAATGGTCGACAAGCCAATCGTGGAACGCGCTGAGCGGGTCATTGCCCTAGCCAAAGCAGCGGGACTCATTAGCGAGGAGGAAATTTAAGATGGTAGTCAACAAAGCAGGACGTGAAATTCCACAAGCAATCGCCGATCAATACGGCGTCTATGAAGGAGAGCTGGCACGGATTAAGCCTTATGAAGCTTCAAGCCGTAAGGTAAAGCCCGTTGAACCACGCCAAGAAAAACTCTTGGGTAGCCTTCGCGAAGCCATTGAAAAGACCGGCCTCAAAGACGGCATGACCATTTCCTTCCACCACCATTTCCGTGAAGGGGACTATGTCATCAACATGGTCATGGAAGAAATTGCCAAAATGGGGATCAAAAATCTCTCCATCGCACCTTCTTCAATTGCCAACGTACATGAACCCCTCATCGAACACATCAAAAATGGGGTCATCACCAACATTACCTCTAGTGGTCTGCGTGACAAGTTAGGGGCTGCGATTTCTTCCGGTATTATGGAAAATCCAGTGGTGATTCGTTCCCACGGGGGGGCGTGCCCGTGCCATTACGGCAGGCGACATCCACATTGACGTAGCCTTCTTAGGTGCCCCAAGTTCTGATGAATATGGGAACGTCAACGGGACCAAAGGGAAAGCGACTTGTGGCTCCCTAGGCTATGCCATGATTGATGCTAAATATGCTGACCAAGTAGTGGTCATCACTGACTCCTTGGTACCATATCCAAACACCCCAATTTCCATTCCACAAACAGACGTGGACTATGTGGTCGTAGTAGATGCTATTGGGGACCCTCAAGGGATTGCCAAAGGGGCAACTCGTTTCACCAAGAATCCTAAAGAGCTCTTGATTGCAGAATATGCTTCGAAGGTAATCACAGGTTCTCCTTACTATAAGGAAGGCTTCTCCTTCCAAACAGGTACGGGTGGTGCTTCGCTAGCTGCAACCCGCTTTATCCGCGAACAAATGATTAAAGACGGCATTAAGGCCAGCTTTGTGCTAGGTGGGATTACCAATGCCATGGTTGAACTCTTAGAAGAAGGCCTCGTTGAGAAGGTCATCGACGTTCAAGACTTTGACCATCCATCGGCAGTATCCTTAGGTCGCAACGCAGACCACTACGAAATTGACGCGAGCATGTATGCTAACCCACTGTCCAAAGGGGCCATGGTTAACCGTTTGGATGTCGCCATCTTGTCTGCCTTGGAAGTCGATACTGACTTCAACGTCAATGTCATGACCGGTTCTGACGGGGTTATCCGTGGGGCTTCTGGTGGTCACTGTGATACCGCCTTTGCTTCTAAGATGTCCATGGTGATTTCGCCATTAGTACGTGGTCGCATTCCAACATTCGTAGACTCTGTTAACACGGTCGTAACTCCAGGGACTAGCGTGGACGTGGTCGTCACTGAGATTGGGGTTGCGGTTAACCCTAACCGTCCAGACTTAGTCGAACACTTCAAGTCTCTCAAGGTGCCTCAATACACTATCCAAGAACTCAAAGAAAAAGCCTACAGCATTGTGGGCAACCCAGAACCGATTCAATACGGGGACAAGGTCGTAGCGGTCATCGAATATCGTGACGGTAGCGTCATCGACGTGGTGCGCAATGTCTAAGGGACTCTTTGATGGGCCTGAAGTCCAGTTGGGCCAGGTTCTATCAGCCCGCGAGGCGCGGAGCCAGCGCCAGGCTCACTTACTCGAGACCTATGCGCCGGCCGTCTTGGTCTCCATGACCCTCAATACGCCGGGACCTGTCAAAAACTCTGAAGGCCTGTCCAAAATCGGTCACCAGCTAGCCCAGCTCGTCGGTGACCATTTGGCCCAAGAGGCGATCCTCTACCAGGATCTGGTGGAGGCCGTGACAGGGCTAGAGGCCTATTGGGTGGTTAGCCAGGAGGCAGAGCTAGTCAAGCGGCATTTAGTGGCCTTTGAAGGGCAGCATCCCTTAGGTCGTCTACTGGACTTGGATGTGCTGGAACTGGTGGAAGGCATACCCTGCCCGATCAGTCGCCGGCAGTTAGGATTGGCCCCGCGCCAGTGCTTCCTCTGCCAAGCAGACGCCAAGCAGTGTGCACGCTCACGCCAACACTCAGTAGCGGACATGCAGGCCTATATCAGTCAGGCCGTTGCTAACTATGAGGCCCAGACTGAATCCCCTTAAGGAAAGGAATAAACTATGAGCAAATTAATTCGTATCACTGAAACAGTCTTACGGGATGGGCAACAAAGCCAAATTGCCACTCGTATGACAACGGAAGATATGTTGCCAATTCTGAAAACCCTGGATCAAGCGGGCTTCCATGCCCTAGAAGTGTGGGGCGGTGCGACCTTTGACTCTTGCATCCGCTTCTTAAACGAAGATCCATGGGAACGTCTGCGTCAAATTCGCGCAGCGGTCAAAAACACCAAGTTACAAATGCTCTTGCGGGGTCAAAACCTGCTAGGTTACCGTAACTATGCGGACGATGTAGTGAAGCTCTTCGTGCAAAAATCAGTTGAAAATGGGATTGATATTATCCGTATCTTCGATGCCCTGAACGATGTGCGCAACCTACAAACTTCGATTGAAGCAACCAAGGAAGCAGGGGGCTTAGCCCAAACAGCTATTTCCTACACCACTAGCCCAGTCCACACCATAGACTACTATGTAGACTTGGTAGGACGCATGGCCAAATTCGGGGCAGATTCTATCTGTATCAAGGATATGGCAGGGGTTCTAACACCGCAAGCTGGTTATGAATTGGTTAGCCGTATCAAGGATAAGGTAGATTTACCTTTGGAAGTCCACACCCATGCAACTAGCGGGATTTCTGAGATGACCTACCTCAAGGTAGCAGAAGCAGGGGCCGACATTATCGACACAGCCTTGTCATCCTTCTCTGGCGGGACTAGCCAGCCAGCTACCGAATCGATGGTCTTGGCCTTAGAAGACTTAGGCTTCAAGACAGGTGTGGATATGAAAGAGGTAGAAGCGGCAGCAGCTTACTTCAACGGCATCCGCGACAAGTTCCGGGCTGAAGGTGTGCTCAATCCTAAGGTTAAGGACACTGAGCCTAAGACTTTGATTTATCAAGTGCCTGGCGGTATGTTATCCAACTTGCTCAGCCAATTAACCGAACAAGGTCTGGCTGATAAGTATGATCAAGTACTTGCTGAAGTACCAAAAGTACGGGCTGACTTAGGCTATCCACCATTGGTAACCCCATTATCACAAATGGTAGGGACCCAGGCAGTGATGAACGTCATCTCTGGCCAACGCTACAAGATGGTGCCTAAGGAAATTAAGGACTATGTGCTAGGTCACTACGGTCAAGCACCTGCTAAGATTGATCCAGAAGTCAAGCAAACCATTATTGGGGACGCAGAAGTTGTAACAGTACGACCTGCCGACTTGATTGAGCCGCAATTACCAGAATTGCGGGAAGAAATTAAGGACTATGCTAAGTCTGACGAGGATTTACTCATGTATGCCCTCTTCCCACAACAAGCCAAGGATTATCTAGGCCGCCGGGAAGATCCCTACTATGATGTGCCTGTGCAGACCGTGGAAGTTTCCCTGGATTTACAATAAGCTAGAGAGGATGGGAGGAATTCCCGTCCTCTTTTTTTGTTGGGTCGGGCCAGGAAATAGAGGACTAGTTGAAAAGTTGTGATTAAATCAGCACGTAAAAAAGGGGGCTTCAGACCCTATCTATCAATAGATAGATTGATAGATAGGGAGAGAGCATAGGGAGTATACTCTAATATTAGCTCTAGGGAAATAAAGAAAGCTATGATAAAATGAAGATAAAGGAGAGCCTAGGAGCCAAGTAGGGCGAGCAAGACAAAAGGCCTAAGAAAGCGGGGATAAATAATGGCTGACAAGAAAGAGAAGAAGTCCTTTTTGAGTCGTTGGGGTCTATTAATTTTCTATGTTGGGATGATTTTACTGCCGGTAGGGACTCATATTTGGCGCCATTGGCAAATTGAAGCAGAGGTTAATCGGACGCTACATAGTGTGGAAGTCCAAAAAAAGATTGAAGAAGATCTGAAGTGGCGAGAGCCGAAGGCATTTGAAGCCGGAGGGAAAATTCAAAGCTATACAATCGACTATGAATCTAAGCGTATTCATCCAATGGGAGGGATTGTGTTCAGAGCCTATATAAATGGGGACAAGACTTTAACGATTAGCTTTATTCTTAATAAAGACACTCAGAGAGGAACCTATACGCTATCTTCTTCTGCTTCAGAGGCGCTTGCTAGACTCTTAGAGGAGAATACAGATGAATAAAGGTTCCATATGGCAAGTTCTGTATGATGAAAATTGTGAAGCGTCTATGGGAAAAGAGCATATTGCAAAAGAAGGGCCAAGTAGGGCGAGCAAGACAAAAGGGCTAAGAAAGCGGGGATAAACAATGGCTGACAAGAAAGAGAATAAGTCCTTTTTGAGTCGTTGGGGTCTATTAATTTTCTATGTTGGGATGCTTTTACTGCCAATAGGAACCAATATTTGGCGGCATTGGCAAATTGAAGCAGAGATCAATCGGACGCTACATAGTGAGGAAGTCCATCAGTTAATTGAGAAGCAGTTGAAGCGTGAAGACCCTAAAGCCTTTCAAACTGGGGGTAAAATTCAAAGCTATACAATCAACTATGATTCTAAGAAAATTAATCCAATGGGTGGGATTATGTTTGAGCTCTATGTAAATGGCGATAAAGAATTGTCGATTCGTGAGATTTTAACGAAGAACACAGCTACAAACGAATACAGTCTAATATCAACTGTTTCAGAAAAACTACAGTTATTAGTTGAGGCAGCTAAGAGTGACTAGACCATAGAATAGTTGGAAGCGACACGAAATGTGGCTGATACTAAAAACTTAAGGAGTGACAAACAAAAAAGGCAGCTAGCCCAGTAAGGGCTAGCTGCCTTTGGTCCTATACCCGCGGAAGTGAAGGAAGTGAGGCGGGTCTTAAGGCTTTATAGATAGTGTGCTTGGAAATGGGCCATGGCGTCAGCGAAGCTAGCAACCACATGGGTGGCTTGGGCTTGAACCTCAGCTGGAGCATGATCCATACAATAGGAAATATCGGCCACTGCGAACATGTCGCTGTCATTGCCTGAGTCGCCAAAGACTACCAGGCGGTCATAGTCAGACCGGATGATAGCTAAGCCGGAGGCCTTGGAGACCCCTTGGGCCGTTACTTCCAGCCGTGTAGAGCCTGACTTATAGGTAGCCAGTTGAGGAAACTTGGCTTGCAGGTCAGCTAGGTAGAAGTCGGCGGTCTCAGCACTTGGGCGGACATTGACCTTGTAGAGGCGATGACCTTCCAAGGCTGGATAAGGGTCTGGCAAGCAAATCAAAGGCATATTCCAGAGCCGTTGCTTATGCTCGTGGTCGAAGTTACCAATACGACGTTGACCGTCTAGGGCATCAAAGATTAATTTGTGCTCCTTGAAATAAGCCAGCAGCTTGGGCGTGACGTCTTCAGGTAAGTGATGCTCGGCCAGGAGTTGGGCATAGCGGGTCACCACCGCGCCGTTAAAGCCAATCATATGCGTGACATCGAGGTCATTGCCTTGGACAATGTACTGGATCTCTGCCAGGGAGCGGCCAGTGGCGATGGAGAAGTCGCCCAGCTCTTTGGCGGTATGGAAGGCCGCCAAATCAGCTGCATTGACCGTGACAGAATCCTTGACGAAGGTACCATCTAAGTCTGTCACAAAGAGGTTACGCATGACTTATTCCTCCATGCCGAGGATGTCTTGGATCTCCATTTTCAAGACATTGGCGTGGGCCCCATAGATTGATTGCATTTGCATGTCGTTTTCGGCGAAGCCGAGGGCACCTAGTTGGTGGACGATGGTGTCTTTATCTACTTGGGCTTTGTCTTTGACATTAATCCGCAGGCGGGTGATGCAGGCGTTGACTTCTTCAATGTTGTCAGGGCCACCGTGAGCGGCAATTAAGCCTAGGGCTTGTTGATGGATGCCTTCGGGACTGTCAGGAATGGTCTTCATGGCAGTACCTGAGTTTAGCAAGGCTTGGTCTTCAGGGTGTAAGTCATTGTTACTGTTGTCTTGGCCGACTTGGTTAATGGTAACACCCAGTTTTTCGCGCGCTTCTTTTTTGCTTGAAAGTTTGACTTCATCGCTATCTTCACGACCTGGTGTCTTCAAGTTGAATTTAAGGATGAGCAAGCGGAAGACATAGTAGTAGAGGATGAAGAAAGGTACGCCGACGATGAAGACTAACCACCAGTGGGTTTTAGGTCCTTGCAGGACGCCATAGATGATTAAGTTAATAAACCGTGACCGGTTGGTGTTGCCACCCCAGCACCTAAGAGGTGCATTACCAATAAGGCAGTCCCAGCCATGAAGGCATGAGCGATATAGAGGATTGGGGCAACGAAGAGGAAGGTAAATTCAATTGGTTCGGTAATCCCGGTTAAGAAGGCAGTACCAGCAGCTGCGAAGAGCAGAGAGCCGACAACTTTGCGTTTCTTAGGATCGGCTGTCTTGTACATAGCGTAGGCAGCCCCAGATAAACCAAACATGAAGTAAACGAACTTCCCGCCGTTGAAACGGGTGATGGATGGGTCGATTGAAGTAATGTTAGGATCTGCAAGGGACGCTAGGTAGGCATTGATAGTACCCACAACGCGTTCGCCATTGATGGTCCAGGTCCCACCTAATTCAGTGGTACGTACTGGCCAGTTCAGCCCGTGGTGGAGACCAAATGGTAGGAGTGCCCGTTCAACTAGCCCATAGAGGAAGGTGCCTAGCGGACCAGATTTGAGGATGAAGACGGACAAAATCGAAATCCCTTGTTGGATTGGTGGCCAGATAAAGAAGAGGATAACCGAAACAAAGGCCATGGCAACGATGGTCACAATCGGTACGAAACGTGGGCCACTGAAGAAGCCAATTAGGGCAGGTAATTGTTTCTTAACCGCCCAACGGTGAACGAAGAAGACCACGACCCCGACGATAATCCCACCGAAGACGCTGAGGTCCAGGGTTTGAATCCCCATAACCTTAGTCTGCATGGCATTGGCCATGGCTAGTTTAGCTTCAGCGCTGGATAACTTGCTGGTGTCTACCAAGCTATGGCTTTGGACTAGGAGGAAGTTGAGGACGGAGTGTAAGACGATAAAACCGAGCACCCCGGATAGGGCCGCCGAACCTTTTTCGCGTTTGGCTAAACCAACGGCAACGCCGACAGCGAAGATGATAGGTAGGTGGTTGAAGGCTGTGTCCCCTAAAGTAATAAAGAATTTCATAATGAATTGGAAGATTTGGTTCTGAAGAACAGGGAACATCTTCAAGGTATCTGAGTTAGAAAAGGCAGTCCCAATCCCCTTAATAATCCCGGCCCCTGGCAAGACCGAAACAGGTAAGAGGAAGGATCGGCCAAACTGCTCAAAGGCATAAACAAATTTGTTTTTTTGACTCATTGTAGTCGCTCCTTCATAATTTGATAAGTCTATTCTAGCAAAAAAGCAAACGCTTTAGTTTAATGTGCTAAAAAGTTCCCAAGGAAGATAAAATTGACTCCAAGAGGTAAAATTACCTCTAAATTTTGTGGCTAGTCCCAGCTGTGGTACAATAGAAATGTAAACCCTTAGGGGATCAGGAGGGATGACATGTTTTTCGTTAACCTAAAGGCTCACTATGAAGAATTATCGGTCTATGAACAGGAAGTCATCGACTATCTTATGAAGCAGGACAATATCGAGGCCCAGACCCTTAAGTCCATTGGGGCGGCCTTGCATTTGTCGGCTTCGACCATTGTGCGGGCAGGTAAGAAGTTAGGCTATGCTACCTTCAATGAACTCAAATATGACCTGCGCCGTAGTAAGGAGTCCAATCAGGAGTCCCATCATCTGGAGGCCAGTCATTTTGACTTGATGAAGGCCCAATTGACGGATGAGTTCCAACGGACCATGGCCCTATTAGACCAGGCTGATTTCGAGTCGGTGGCCGACCGGGTCTTGGCGGCGCGTCGGGTCTTCTGCGTGGGGATTGGGTCTAGCTATATGCCCATGTCTGACTTTAACCGTAAGCTCAAGCTCATTGATGTCTGGGCTAATGACTTCTTCGAACAGTATAGTATTGAACGCATTCCCGACATTGCGACCAAAGAGGATGTCATCGTGGTCTTCTCCCTAGGTGGGGCCAATAAGACGGTCAATGAGACCTTGCTCAAGGCTCGCCAGCAGGGGACCCATATTGTGGCCATTACCAGTCTGACCCACCATCCTTTGGCTAAGCTCAGTGATCAACTGATTCAGATTTATGATGCGCCTAAGGCGCGTAAGAAGATTCGGTCCCGGCTTATGCTTAACCTGGCTGGCACCCTCCTCTTCGAGACCTTACTCAAACGCCAGGCCGCCCAACAAGAGCAGGCCTAGGCAGAAAGAAGCGATTGACTCATGCATGCTGTAAAACTTGGCATTCTCCATACCAATGACACCCATTCCTATCTGGATTTATTTGGCCAGCGGGCCCATCTGATTAAAGGCCTGCGCGCACGCTATGAGGCCAGCTTGTTGCTGGGGGCGGGAGACCTCTTTGTGGGTGGCCCTTATTTTCAACTCTTCGCCGGTCAAGCGGAAATTGCCCTCTTGAACCAGCTAGGCTATGATGCGGTCACTTTTGGCAACCATGAATTTGATTTGGGACCTAGCTTTTTGGCCTCCTATCTGGCCCAAGCCAGGGTGCCCTTTGTGTCCAGTAACCTAGACTTTAGCCGGGAACCGGCTTTGGCTGACTTGGCAGCGCAGCAAGTGGCGCCTTACTGCCTCTATGACCTGGCGGACGGTGTCCGGCTGGCCCTCCTAGCCGCCACAACCCTGGAAACGCTGGAAAATTCTTCGCCGGGGGAGCTGATTGGCTTTGAAGAGCCTCGTCTGGCCTTAGAGCGGAATCTGGCCTTGGCCCGCCAGGCTGGGGCAAGCCACTTTGTCCTCTTAAGCCATCTGGGTTATGAGACGGACCTGGCGCTGGCCCAAGAAGTGCCGGACTTTGCCGCCATCATCGGGGGCCATACCCATACGGTGACAGAGCAACCCGCCCTAGTCGGCCAGACTTTGGTGGTACAGGCTGGCTACTATGGTCGCCTGCTAGGCGAACTCAGCCTCTGGCTTCATCCGGATGGCAGCCACCAGCTCGGTCACTACCAACTACATGATTTAAGTCATTATGCCAAGGTGGCCCGTCCGGTGGCTAAGGAACTCAACATCTGGCAGAGTCAGGCCCAGGCGCGGATTAGCCAGGTCATCGGCCAAAGTCGCCAGGCCCTGGATGGTAGCCGGGAGGCCCTAAGTCAGGGCCATACCAACCTCAGCCAACTGGTCTGCCGGGCCTATGCGGCAGCTGCTCGGGCCAAGGGCTGGCAAGTGGACTTTAGCCTTATTAATGGGAGAGGCGTCCGCGCCAGCCTGGATCAGGGGCCGGTGACCTATGAGGAGGCTCTGGCCATTCTGCCCTTTGGTTGCCAGCTCTGGGTGCTAGAAGTGACGGGGGCCGACCTCAAGGAGGCGCTGGAATCCGGCCACTATCCTCGTATGATTGACGGTCAAGGCCAGCCCTTAGAGCTTGAAGAGGCAGTCAAGGGACTGGACCCTGAGGCCACTTATCAGCTGGTAACCAACGACTTCTTAGGACGAGGCCGGGATGGTTATGAGGGCTTGGCTCGTCACCAGCTGCTGGATCAGCAGCTGGGTAGCGACCTGGATGCCTTGGTGGCCTACCTGGCCCAAGAGGCTTAAGCCTATTTAATAGTTACACTATTAAATAGGGTTTGAGAGGGCAAAAATTCTGACTTTTTGGGAGTTACGAACAGAAAAAGTCAGAAATTAGCCGGAAACGTTCGTCTTTTGGCGGCCAAAGCCTGTCAGACCGGGCTTTGGACCCGGCCACTTATGAAAATCCAAATATATAATCATTTATATAAAAGGGGCCTCAAGCTCCTTTCTTTAGCCTTAGGCCAAGCAATTAGGTTGGCAAAAGGTCTGATTTGGTGTACAATAGTCAAAGAAAGTCAATGTAAGGAGGGGTAACATGTCAAGCCGCAATATGACCGACATCATTGAGGCCTATTTGAAGGAATTTCTTAAGCACCAAGAGCATGTCGAAATCAAACGTAGTGACATCGCGGAGCATTTCGACTGTGTCCCATCACAAATTAACTATGTCATCAAGACACGCTTTACCCAGGAGCATGGCTACCTGGTCGAAAGTAAGCGAGGCGGTGGCGGCTATATCCGCATTCTCAAGATTGAATTGGCCGACGAGGCAGCCTTGATTGATCAGCTGATTGAATTAGTGGGCGATAAGATTAGCCAACGCAACGGCATTCATATGATTGAGAATTTGATTGGCAAGGGCCTGATTACCAATCGCGAGGGGACCTTAATCCTGTCCGTGATTGAAAAGTCCGTCCTCCATCAAATCAGTGAGCAAGAACAGGCGGCCCGCGCCCAACTGCTCAAGACCTTTTTGCAACAACTCAAATACAGCTATTAAGAAAAGGAGTGAAGACGCGATGTTTGAAGAACTATTTACCGAAAGTGCCCATCAAGTCATGATCATGGCGGCAGAGGCCACCTACCAATTGCGCCATTCAGCCATTGGTACCGAACATATCTTGATTGGTCTAGCCCGCGAAGAACGTGGGATTGCCGGCGTCATTCTCCGTGAATTTGGCGTGACCCCGGAACTGATTCTGAACGAGTTACGGGCCATCCACGGCGATGTAGAAGCACCCATGCCGCGGGGGGAAGTCACCCTACCTTATTCGCCGCGCGCTAAGAAAAATATCATGGATGCCTCCAATACAGCTAAGCGTCTGGGCGCTCGCCAAATTGGCACCGAGCACCTCTTATTAGCCATGCTGCCACAAGAAATCCTGGCGACCTTAATCTTACGTAACCTAGACGTAGACTTGGATGCTCTTAAGAAGGCTGTCTATCAAGCCATCGGCATTGATAAGATGCCAATGGGCCAAAGCAAGCCTCAAGCGCGGACCCAAAAGGCCAGTGAGACTGCGCCAAGTAAGACGCCGACCTTGGATTCCTTTGCCCGCAACCTGACCCAAATGGCCAAGCAAGGCCAGATGGACCCAGTGGTGGGCCGCGAGAAGGAAGTTCAACGCATGCTGCAAATCATCAGCCGTCGTAAGAAGAATAACCCTGTCTTAGTCGGGGACCCAGGGGTCGGTAAGACTGCCCTGGCAGAAGGCCTGGCCCAACACATCGTATCAGGCGACGTGCCGGCCGATATTGCCAAGAAACGCCTCATGATGCTCGATATGGGGAGCCTGGTGGCTGGGACCAAGTACCGGGGTGAGTTCGAAGAGCGCATGAAGCGCATTGTGGAAGAAGTCATGGCTGACGGCCAAGTCATTCTCTTCATTGATGAGCTCCATACCTTGATTGGGGCCGGCGGCTCTGAAGGGGCCATTGATGCAGCCAACATCCTCAAGCCAGCTCTGGCGCGGGGTGAAATCCCAAGTCATCGGGGCAACAACCCTGAGTGAATATCAGAAATACATTGAAAAAGACGCGGCCTTGGAACGTCGTTTCTCCAAGGTGCAAGTGGATGAGCCAACGCCTGAAGAAACCATCCAGATTCTGCAAGGGCTCAAGACCCAATATGAAGTTCACCATGCCGTGACTATTACCGACCAAGCCATTGAAGCGGCGGTCAAACTCAGTGTCCGCTATATTACATCACGCTCCTTGCCTGATAAGGCCATTGATTTAATCGATGAAGCAGCCGCTAAGGTGCGGATTGAAGAAGCCGTCTCTCACGATCCCCTTTTCGCCCTAGAGAAGGAAATGGCCAAGTTGCAAGCTGATAAGGAAGAAGCCGTGCTAGCCCGCAAGTTCCCTGAGGCAGCAAGCCTTCGTGAAGCCGAACAAAAACTGGAAACGCCTAGCCCGGGCCCGCAAGAAAGCCCAAGCTCAGGCTGGCCAGCCAGCACATTTAGTCGTGGATGAAGAGCAAGTGGCCCAAGTGGTGGCCCTGTCAACTGGCATCCCAGTGACCCAAATGGCCATGAAGGAAAGCCAACGCCTGGTTAACCTAGAGCGGGAGCTTCACCAACGGGTCATCGGCCAGGAAGAAGCCGTGTCCGCCGTGTCACGCGCTATTCGCCGGGCTCGTTCTGGCCTCAAGGCGCCAGGCCGTCCAATTGGTTCCTTCCTCTTCTTGGGACCAACCGGGGTCGGTAAGACCGAATTAGCCAAGGCCTTGGCCCAAGCCATGTTTGGCTCGCAAGACAATATGATTCGGGTCGACATGTCCGAGTACATGGAGAAACACACCGTGTCACGCCTGATTGGTTCGCCTCCAGGCTATGTCGGCCATGAAGAAAGCGGCCAGTTGACTGAGAAGGTCCGCCAAAAACCTTACTCTGTCATTCTCCTCGACGAAATCGAGAAGGCCCACCCAGATGTTTTCAACATCCTGCTCCAAGTCTTTGACGACGGGCATCTGACGGATTCCAAGGGTCGCCAAGTCGATTTCCGCAACACCATCATTATCATGACCTCTAACCTAGGGGCCACCGCCCTGCGGGATGAGAAATCCGTCGGTTTTGGGGCTAAGCAGTTTACTGCTGACCACCTGGCCATGGAAAAACGTATTCGTGAAGAGCTCAAGCGTTCTTTCCGCCCAGAATTACTCAACCGGATTGACGAAACGGTGGTCTTCCATTCCTTAACTAAGGAAGAAATTCGCCAAATCGTTAAACTCCATACTAAGGATATTATCAAGCGCCTAGGCGAATTGGCCATCAAGGCTCGGGTGACCGACACAGCGGTGGACATTATCGCCGAAGCCGGCTTCGACCCAGAATACGGGGCGCGTCCAATTCGTCGTACGATTCAAAAACAAATCGAGGACCAACTCAGTGAGTTGCTGCTTAGCGGCAGCATTGTCACCGGGGACTCGGTGACCATTGGCGGCCGGTCCGGTAAGATTAACATTGCCGCTAAGGACCATGAGGCTGGCTCAAGCAAGGCCAAAGCTAAGCCCAAAGCCAAGCCTAAATAATCTAAGACAGGAGCTAGCCCATGTTTGAACAACTGCAAAGACTCTATCCCCAGGCCCAAGCAGTCGCACCGGATGCGGTGCTGCCCGGCTATCTGATTGTCCAATTAGGGGATCAAGGCCTGGCCATTCCTCAGGCTGACCTGACCAGCAAGGAAGAAGAACTCTTACTTATGATGAGCTTGGCCAAGGCCACCCCTCAGGTGCCGGTCGTGGATTTAGCGCCACATCAACAGGCCTGGCGGGCCTTTCTCCTAGAAGGTCAGCCACTGGAAGGCCAAATGCGGGGCAGTCTGGTCTGCATCTACCTAATTATGCAGGCCAAGTCAGAGACCTTCGACCCTGTCTTGTGGCAGCAAACCCTGGAAGATTCTCTGGAAGCCATTGAAGTGGTCATTCCGGATGAAGCCAACCGTTGGCTAGTCTGCCTTCGGGGCATGGAGCACGTTGGCGCCTTGGTGGACATTATTAAGACCTTGGACATTGACTTTGAGACGGTGACCCGGGGCTGTGTCGGCCTAGTAGCCAAGTTGGACCAGGATTATGTGGCCCATTTCCAAGATGAGCGGCGTCTGGTTCACAGTATTCTGTCTCAGATTATGGAACCTGAAATTGTGCCTCTAACCTCAGTCCTCTTACGCCTGGTAGGGCGCGAAGTGACCAAGCAGTATGCCTTTATGGATCGACTGCACGATGTCCTCAAGCACAATCCAGACTATGCGGCGACGGTGCGAGCCCTCTTTGAACATCAGGGCAACCTGAGCCAGGCAGCCGATGAACTCTATATTCATCGCAATACCCTGACCTATCGTCTCAGCAAATACACCAAGGAGACAGGGCTCAACCTACAACACCTGACGGATCTGATTGTCAGCTACCTGGCCCTGGAACATAAGGGGTGAGGCCATGATGGATGCAAGCCAACTGGCGCCTACCGACTTGGCCCAGCACGAATATTGGATGCAGCAGGCCCTAGGACTGGCCGACCAAGCCCAAGCTCTAGGCGAAGTGCCTATCGGCGCCCTCTTAGTTAAGGATGGCGTCCTCCTGGCTTCAGCCTACAATCTGCGGGAGGTCAACCACCAGGCCACGGCCCACGCCGAACTCCTGGCCATTGAGGCCGCCAACCAAGCCCTGGGCGCCTGGCGCTTAGAGGGCTGCACCCTCTATGTGACCTTGGAACCCTGCCCTATGTGTGCGGGTGCCCTGGTCTTATCGCGGGTGGATCAGGTGGTCTACGGCGCCAGTGACCCCAAGGGCGGTTGTGCCGGCAGTCTCATGAATCTCTTGGAAGACAACCGCTTCAACCACCAGCCTCAAGTCATTAAGGGAGTGCTGGAAGCCCAGTGTAGTGACAAGCTCAAGACCTTCTTCCAAGGCCTCCGCAAGCGGAATAAGTGGCGTAAAGCTCAAGCCAAGCTAGTGGATGGACAAGCTGACTAATTAATACAAAAATCAACGCTCAAGTCAGCCCTCTTAAGGGCTAGTCTTGAGCGTTTTTTGCTTGGCTAGGAAGGCGGATTTGAGCTGGTTTGCAAAAATGAACTTTTTCATAAAAAAGTGTCAACAAAGCGACCGCTTTGTGGTACAATGGAAAGTTGACGGTCCAGGACCGTCTCAAAATTATTTAAGGAGGCATTATCAATTGCAAGTATTTGATAAGTTAGTTGAGGTTTTAAGTAACCCCAAGTTTGTAGAGAACATTTTCTCTACAATTTCTATTATCTTAGTCGGCTATTATATTCGTAAGAAGAATATTGTCGACGAAAAGAGCGGCAAGGTTATTAGTAACCTAGTCCTGTCAGTCGCGATTCCGGCTTTGGCCTTTAAGGCCTTTATGGCGCCAATAAGCAAGGAAACCTTCACCAAGGGTCTCAACGTCTTTATCTTTGGTTTTGTAGCCTACGTGATTCTGATTGTCCTAGGTGAGCTTTTCTTCGTTAAGGAAAAGGGCGACCGCAAGACCACCTTATCTGTTCTGACAACCTTTGGGTCAACCACCTTCTTCGGTATCCCAATCATCAACGGCTTACTAGGGGCAACCGGGGTACTCTACGCCAATATCTTCAACTTGGCTTACCGGGTCTTCCTCTACTCTTACGGCTTGATCCGCATGAGTGGCACTAAATTCGAGAAGAAGAACCTTAAGTCTATCTTCGGGAACATTATTGTGATTGCGACCTTCGCAGGTCTCCTTATCTGGCTCTTCCAAGGCTCTTTACCACAAGTATCCGTTATGGATCCTAAGACCAAGGAAATGGTGAACGTCGCCTTCCTACGTATTGACTTAACTGCGCCATGGCTCTTCAAGGCCCTGACCTACTTGGCAGACTTGAGCTCTCCATTAGCTTGGTTAGCTATCGGGATTACCTTGGGTAACATCTCGATTGCAGATGCCGTCAAAGAAAAAGCTGCTTGGTACTACTCAGTCGTTAAATTACTCTTTGTCCCTGCTATCTTTGTAGCCCTTATCTTCGCCATCAACTTCTTCTTGCCAATGGGCTTTGAAGCGGCTATGGGGATCATTATCATGTTAGCAACCCCACCAGCAACGGTTGCGGTGGCTTATGCCATTAAATTCGACCGTGAAGCGGTTCTAGCAAGTAACGTCTCCCTCTTGGCGACCGTGCTCAGCATCTTGGCGATTATCTTCTGGATTGTCGTAGGACAAGGGATTTTCGCAGGCTTATAATTAGTCACAAGCACTAGGCAAAGTAGACGGGGTTCCGACCTCGGTCTACTTTCCTCTTTTATAAAGGAGTATTATCAAATCATGAAAGTATTAGCATATGGCGTCCGTGACGTCGAACTACCAATTTTTGAAGCCGTCAATCAAAAGTTTGGCTATGACTTAGTCTGTGTAGCCAACTACTTGAATGGGCCTGAAGAAGCGCGTCAAGCTGCTGGTTGCCAAGCGGTTATCTTACGTGGTAACTGCTGGGCTAACAAGGAAGTCTTAGACATCTACAAGGAATTGGGCGTAGAATATGTCTTGACCCGGACTGTTGGTGTTAACCATATCGATGTGGCCTATGCCAAGGAATTAGGATTTAAGTTGGCTTATGTGCCTTTCTACTCGCCTAACGCCATTTCTGAATTGGCGCTAACCTTGGCTATGACCCTCTTGCGTAACGTGGCCTACACGGCTAACCGCACTAGCCAACAAGACTTCCGTGTGGACAATCAAATGTTTGCCAAGGAAATTCGTAACTGTACTGTTGGTGTAGTTGGGATTGGCCGGATTGGCTTGACAACCGCAACCCTCTTCAAGGGCTTGGGCGCGAATGTCTTAGCCTACGACGCCTTTCCAAAAGAAGGGGTAGACCATATCTGCACCCAAGTAGAACTAGATGAGCTCTTAGCTAAGTCAGACGTGATTTCCATTCACGCGCCTTACATTCCAGCTAATGGCAAGGTCATCACCAAGGAATTTATCAGCAAAATGAAGCCAGGGGCTATTTTGGTCAACACCGCGCGCGGTGAGTTGCAGGATGTGGATGCCATTATTGAAGCCATCGAATCTGGTCATTTGGCTGGGGCAGGCTTAGATGTCTTAGAGAACGAGAGCCAATTCTTCTTCAAGGACTTGCGCGGTCAAAAGATTAGCGATCCTGCGGTTAAGAAATTGGTTGACCTCTATCCTAAGGTCTTATTAACCCCTCACATGGGGAGCTACACCGATGAGGCAGTAGAGAACATGGTGGAAACCAGCTTCAATAACCTCAAGTCTTACCTGGAAACAGGCCAATGTAGCAACGACATTGCCTAATAGTGAAGCAAGCTAGGAAGTCATTCCTAGCTTCTTTTTATGGGGAAATTGGCGAGGTAGGGGGGGCCTAGTGGCTTGCATCTTGCATTTTGAATCAGCTTTTGCTAGAATAAGAGTAGGCAATGGCGGCGTCATGAATCGAGTCAGGACCGGAAGGTAGCAGCTATAAGTGACAAAGCCATGTGCTTATTTTTTTATTTATCGAGTACCATTAAAACTGCCCATTATATCATATATGATATAATGGTTTTTTCTTATGCTACGTTGTATACTAAGGTAGAATGATAAAAACACATGAATCGGTTGGTAGTCCGGTCCTAGCTTTGGCTAGCAGTAACCTGCCCCTCCTGGGTTGTCCCTTCATTTGAATTCAAAAAAGGAGGGACTGTTATGACGGAAAGCATCTGTCTCACAGTATATTTCGACGGGAGTTTTTGGCTAGGGCGCTTGGAATGGCGTGAGGCCAAGCGCATGCGGGTGGCGACCTACACCTTCGGCCAAGAACCGACTAATCCTCAGCTTTTGGCCAAGCTACCCAGTATCTGGCAAGACTTGACTTGGAGTCCGGCAGTGGACCAAGAAAAGCTAGACCCGCACAAAAGGCTCAACCCCAAACGTCTCTTGCGCCAAGCCAAACGCGCCTTAGTAGAGGCGCCAGTAGCCAGTACCAAGGCTCAGCTTGCCTTGAAGGTCCAGCAAGAGACCCGACAACAAAAGGGCAAGCGTCAAAAAAGCGCCAATAAACGCGAGCACCAAGCGCGCCAATTTGCCCTTAAGCAGGCTAAACGTCGAGAAAAACATCGTGGCCATTAAGGCCCGAAATGCCTCCCATTTGGGGGCATTTTTTTGATTGACAGAGCCAAATATTAGCGCTATACTAAGGGTGCAATTCGGTAGGTGAGACTACCATAGGGATACGGATGACTACCGCAAAGAAGTGGAGACACTTCGCGTTGGTTAGCAGTTGCTGTCGAGAAGGCGGCGACTAACGTCATTTCATCGCCCTATGATGTTAAAGCTTGGACGATGAATGAGAAAGTGAGACGACTTTATCTTGTCATGGTCTAAGCCATCACGAGGTAAAGTCTTTTTTGATGCCTACTGCGCAAAAATCAACTAAGAAAGGAGTGTTCAGCATGCCGAATGCCGATAGTGAACCAATACTGAGGCCAAAACCTGAATATCGAAGCCAAGGCGCTGAACACGCCCTGGTTTGGCTATTTGGGTAACCCTATAAATTAGAGAGGTGAACCCATGTTAACAGCAAAAGAACGTTTAGAATTAGCAATGATGCAACCAACGGCTGAACTCCTAACCCAAGTAGGGAGCTCTCCCCGTGGCTTGAGCCCAGAGCAAGTTGAAGTCAATCGCGAAACTTATGGTGAGAATGTCATTACCAAAGCCAACCAGGCTAGTCTCTGGCAAAAATTTATGAATCCATTATTAACCCCTTCACCGTCATTCTGCTGATTATTGCCTTGGTCTCCCTAGTGACCAATGTCATTTTAGCCGAACCTGGTGAGCAAGATCCGACCACCCCTATTATTATCCTTGTTTTAGTTATGGTATCTGGTGCTATTCGCTTCTTCCAAGAGCTCAAGAGTGACCAGGCTGCCAGCAATTTATCCAGCCTGATTGTTAACACTGCTACGGTCATCCGAGATGGGCAAGAGAGTGAGGTGCCGATTGATGAATTGGTTGTAGGGGACCTGGTTAAATTAAGCGCCGGCGACATGCTTCCGGCAGATGTCCTGCTATTAGAATCCCGCGACTTTTTCGTCCAACAATCTAGCCTGACGGGTGAGAGTGATTCCGTCGAGAAGAAGGCTTATGCCCTGCCTGACCCTAGTCAAGCTAACAAGAGCCCATTGGAGGCGGAGCAACTCGTCTTTATGGGGTCCAACGTAGTGAGCGGAAGTGCTACTGCCCTAGTCTTGGTGACGGGGAACCATACCTTGATTGGGCGGATTGAGAAGACGCTGAACACCTATGACGAGCCGACTTCTTTTGAGAAGGAGATGAACAGCATTTCCTGGCTGCTCATACGTCTGATGCTAGTCTTAGTACCGGTGGTCTTCGTGATTAATGGGCTGACCGATTCGGACTGGCTAGAGGCAGGGGTCTTTGCCCTAAGTGTGGCGGTTGGTTTGACACCTGAGATGCTACCGATGATTATCACAGCCAGTCTGGCCAAAGGCTCTGTCATCATGGCAAAAGAAAAAGTCGTGATTAAGAAGCTCAACGCCATTCAGGATTTAGGCGCTATTGACATTCTCTGTACAGACAAGACCGGTACTCTAACCCAGGACGAAATTATCCTAGAGTATCCCTTGGACATTCATGCGCAGCTAGACCTAGGAGTCCTTAAGGTTGCCTACCTTAATTCCTACTTCCAGACAGGACTTAAGAATCTCCTGGATCGGGCCATTATTGGTCGTACAGAGAAAGAAGCTCTAGAACATGAGGACCTACGGGACCTAGCCAGTCGTTACAAGAAATTGACGAGCTCCCCTTTGACTTTGAACGTCGTCGCATGAGTGTTATCGTTCAAGAAGGGAGTCAAGTTCGCATGGTGACCAAAGGGGCCCTAGAAGAGATGCTGTCAATTTCCAATTATGTCCAAGATGACGGTCAGATTATAGCGCTAACGGACGAGATTCGCGCTGATGTCCTAGAAGCCATGAGTGATCTCAATGACCAAGGGCTACGTGTCCTAGGAGTCTGCTACAAGAATTATGACAATCCCCACCATGCCTTCACAGTCCAAGATGAATCGGACATGATTCTTATGGGCTACCTAGCCTTCTTAGATCCACCTAAGCCTTCGGCAGCGCCAGCCATCCAAGCCCTACGCGAGCATGGCGTGGCAACTAAGATTCTGACTGGGGACAACGAGAAGGTTGCCCGGACAGTTTGCGAAAAGGTAGGATTAGATGTTGATCACATTCTGCTAGGGACAGAGATTGACATGATGACTGATGAGACATTAGGTGAACTGGTTGAAGATATTACCATCTTCGCCAAACTCTCACCGGACCAAAAGGCCCGTATTATCCGCTTGCTCAAAGCCAAGGGCCACAAGGTCGGTTATATGGGAGATGGCATTAATGATGCGCCTTCCTTACGAGTGTCAGATGTGGGGATTTCTGTTGATACAGCGGTTGATATTGCCAAGGAAGTGGCCGATGTTATCCTCTTAGACAAGGACCTCTTGGTCTTAGAAAAAGGCTTAATTGAAGGCCGTAAGGTCTACGCCAACATGACCAAATATATCAAGATGACGGTCAGCTCTAACTTTGGTAATATTTTCTCCCTCTTGTTTGCGTCTGTCTTCCTGCCATTCTTACCGATGGCACCTGTGCATCTGATTGTGCTCAATCTGGTCTATGATTTGTCTTGTATTGCCCTGCCTTTTGACAATGTAGACCCTGAATTTCTCAAGGAACCACGGGCATGGTCAGCTAAATCCATTACACGCTTTATGGCCTGGATGGGGCCAACGTCCTCTATCTTTGATATTATCACCTTTATGGTGATGTTCTTCCTGATTGGGCCCATGATTACGGGGGCCAGCTATTTTGAGTCAGCTGACCCAGCCTACTTCCTCATGGTATTCCAAACAGGTTGGTTCATTCAGTCCATGTGGTCGCAAACCATGGTAATCTATATGTTACGCTCACCAAAATTGCCTTTTGTGCAGTCCCTACCGGCTTTCTCCTTAGTGGTCACTTCACTATTTGCAGTTTTCGCCGTAACCATCTTACCTTATACGCCATTAGCTGGCGCACTTAAGTTGGCACCATTGAATGCGCCGTACTTTGTCGCCTTACTGCTGATTATTGTCGCCTACATGGCCTTAGTGACAGTAGTGAAAGCAGCTTATATCAAACGCTATAATGAATGGCTCTAGAGCCAAAGGCTGGGATCAGGTCCCAGCCTTTTTGGTTTGCTAGGATGAAGAAGCTTGCTCTAGGGGGCTCCGTAAAGAACTAGATTTGAAAATATGTTAAGAAAAATAACCGTAGATTTGCTAACTTCTACCCTATTTATCTATAGAATAGATAAATAGGGAGGCCATGAGGCCAATGGAGATTTCTAAGTCCCCGCCTAGCGGATAGGGGGTGAGGTATGCTATAATAGATAGGAAATATCTGTGCCCAAAAAGGAGGGTGGACAATGAGTTATCAAGCCTTATATCGGGTCTGGCGGCCCCAAAGTTTTGACGAGTTAGTGGGGCAACCCCTAATTGCCGAAACCCTAAAAAATGCGGTTAAGAACCAGCAATTAAGCCACGCCTATTTGTTCACCGGGCCACGGGGAACAGGGAAGACCTCTGCAGCCAAAATTCTGGCCAAGGCAGTCAATTGCCCACATCAGACAGATGGCAATCCCTGCAACCAGTGTGAACTTTGCCAGGCCATTACGGCCGGCCAATTGAGCGACGTCATTGAGATTGACGCGGCCTCCAACAACGGGGTCGAGGAAATCCGTGACTAAGGGACAAGGTGCGCTATGCGCCGAGTCAAGCGACCTACAAGGTCTATATCATCGACGAGGTCCATATGTTGACCACCGGGGCCTTTAACGCCCTGCTCAAAACCCTGGAAGAGCCACCGGCTCAGGTTCTCTTCATCCTAGCGACGACGGAACCGCATAAGATTCCTGCCACTATTATCTCGCGGACCCAACGCTTCGACTTCGGCCGCATTAGTCAGGCTGACTTAGTTGGTCGCATGCAGTACATTCTGGAACAAGACGGGATTGATTTTGAAGCGGAAGCCCTAGCAGTGATTGCGCGGGCCGCTAATGGTGGGATGCGGGATAGTCTGAGTTTGTTAGACCAAGCCCTTTCCTATAATCGCTCAGCGGTGACTGTTCAATCGGCCTTGGAAGTGACGGGGTCCTTGTCTCAGCTCGTCTATATCGATTACCTGACTGCACTGCAAGCTCAGGATGGGCCTAAGGCCTTAAGCATCCTACAGACCAGTCTTCAAGAAGGCAAGCAGGCCAACCGCTTTGTGGAGGAGCTAATTCTCTTCTGCCGGGACCTCTTGTTGACCTTGAATTCCAAAGACAACTTCACCCTCCTGACCGAAGCAGAACTCAAGCCTCTGCGTCAAGCTGGGGACAACCGCTTCTATTACAATCTAATTGAAAGACTGAATCAGGCCTTAAACCAAATGCGTTTTGCTACACAGGCCGATCTCTTCGTGGAAGTAGCCACCATTGAATTGGCCCAAGAGGTCGCCAATGAGCCGGTAGCTGCTGGCCTTGAATCAGGCGCCCTAGCCGAGCTTGTCCGGCAGGTGCAAGCCCTGGAGGCCAAGGTTAGCCAATTAGAAGCCCAGTTGCGGGCGGGAGCTCCTGCTCAAGTAGGGACAGGCCCTCAAGCGCCAGCAGTAGATGATCAACCGCGGGTGCCGCGCGAGCGCCCTGCAGGCCAGCGCCAAGCCTATCAGTTAGACACGGATGCCGTCTATGCTGTCCTCAATGAAGCCACACGTCAAGACGTCAGCCAGCTCAAAAGTGGCTGGGCTGCTTGGCTAGAATCCCTGCCACCACAAGACCGTGTGCGCTTGACGGGCGCAGAGGTGCAGGCAGCAGGTCCTGAACGTATTCTCTTGGCCTTCAAGAGCCAGGACTTTTGTGGTCGGGTCCAACAAGATGCTGATTTCGTCCAAGAACTTAGCCGCCAACTGGCTCGTCACTTTGATCGGCCAGTCGCCCTGGCCTTTGTCTTACAGAGTGAGTGGAGTCAGGTGCGTCAGACCTATAAGGTCCTCTATGACCAGGCAGGAGGCCCAATCAAAATTGGCGCCGTGGCAGAACCTATTAGGCTAGCCCTAGAGGCGGAATCTCTAGAAGCTGAACAAACCAGCCCACCATCAGACGACTTCCAAAGCCTAGAACAAGTCATGATGGACCTACCAGAGGCGCCAGAAGCAAGTGAGCCAGGCACTGATTTGTTTGGTCTGCCAATGGAAAGGCCAGAGCCTGCTCAGCCACTAGCGGACCAGGAGGACTTGCCGACGGTTGACCCTGTCTTCGCACAGGCACCAGATCAGGACAACCTCCCACCTGTTGTCAGCCAAGCCTTGGCCCTCTTTGGTCAAGATGTGGTCGACATCGATTACGAAAAATAAAGCAAGCATTAAAGGAGATATAAAGATGCGTGGAATGGGAAATATGGGCAACATGCAAGGCATGATGCAAAAAATCCAAAAATGCAAAAGGAAATGACCAAGGAGCAAGCGGCCATTGAAGCCACTATCTTCCAAGCTCAAGATGTTAACCAGTTAGTGACCGTCAAAGTCAACGGTAAGAAGGAATTGGTAGAGTTGGACCTAGCGCCAGACTTGGTAGATCCAGATGATATCGAGATGTTACAAGATTTAGTCATCGCAACGGTTAACGATGCTTTGAAACAAGTGGACCAAGCGACGGAATCCCGCCTGGGTAAATACACCCAAGGCATGAACCTACCCTTCTAGCCTATAAACCATCAAAGGAGGTGGCCACCCAGTGCAATACCCTGCACCTATCGCGAAGTTAATCAATAGTTTTACCAAATTACCGGGTATTGGAGCCAAGACAGCGGCTCGGTTGGCCTTCTATGTCCTTGACATGAAAGAATCCGACGTGACCGAGTTCGCCCAAGCCCTGATTCAAGTCAAACGCGATTTGCGCTTCTGCCCGACTTGTGGCAATATCACGGACAGCGAGCTCTGCGTCATCTGTTCCGATCAAAGTCGTGACAGCAAGACGGTCCTGGTGGTAGAAGATGCCCGGGATGTCATGTCCATGGAGCGAATGCATGAATATCATGGCCTTTACCATGTCCTTCATGGGGTCTTATCGCCCATGGAAGGCACGGGGCCAGAAGATTTGAATATTCCTTCGCTCCTGCGTCGTTTGCAGGAGACGGAGATTGAAGAAGTCATTGTAGCCACCAATGCCACCGCTGAAGGGGAAGCGACCGCCATGTACTTGGCCCGCTTGCTTAAGCCAGCCGGCATTAAGGTGACTCGCCTAGCCCATGGTTTGGCGGTAGGTAGTGACATTGAATACGCCGATGAGATGACCCTCTTCCGGGCCATTGAAGGGCGACGTGAATTATAGTGGAAAGACAAAGTGAGGAGAAGGCATGTTTCCAGGAAAGTTTATAACCCTTGAAGGTCCTGATGGGCCGGCAAGAGCAGTGTGATTGCGGAGTTGACCGCCTATTTAGAGGGCCAGGGCCATCAAGTCCTGACCACTCGAGAGCCGGGGGGCGTGCCCATCGCGGAAGAAATTAGACGGGTCATTTTAGACGTGGACCACACCGCCATGGACCCGCGGACAGAGGCCCTCTTGTTTGCGGCAGCCCGCCGTCAACACTTGGTCGAAGTGATTCTACCAGCCTTGCGTCAAGGTAAAATCGTCCTCTGTGACCGCTTCGTGGATTCGTCCTTGGCTTACCAAGGGATGGCTCGCGACATTCCAGTGGATCTGATCTGGTCCATTAACCAGTTTGCAGTGGAAGACCAACTACCGGCTCTGACCCTCTTAATCGATGTGCCAGCTGAGGTGGGCCTAGCCCGCATTCATCAGGCTCGTGGTCAGCGCCAATATGACCGTCTAGACCAAGAATCCCTGGACTTTCATAACCGGGTCCGCCAGGCCTTCCTAGATTTGGCCCAAGCTTCGCCAGAGCGTATTAAGGTCATTGACGGTCAGGCGCCACTAGACCAGGTTGTGGCTGCTTGTATTGACGTTCTACATCAACATGCCCTCTAGAGACAGAGAGGAGAAGGAGTATCATGATGAAATTAATTATTGCTATTGTTCAAGATCAAGACCAAAACGAATTGAGCCGCGCTTTCTATGATGCCAATGTCCGTGCCACCAAGTTATCTACCACCGGTGGTTTCTTACGGGCCGGCAACACTACCTTTATGATTGGGATTGAGGAAGAACGGATTGAGGAAGTCTTGAAGATTATTGACCAATGTTCTAAGGCGCGTGAACAATATGTCAGCGCTCCGCTCCATTTGGATATGGGGCTAGACTCAGCTGTCAACCTACCTGTTAAAGTTGAAGTAGGGGGCGCAACCGTCTTCGTCTTGCCAATCGAAAGCTTCCACCAATTCTAGGCGGCGACTGGTATGGCTACCTATAGCGTCGAAGCCCTCAAGGCTTATTTTGCCCAGCAGGTTGAGGAAGGCCACCTAGCCCATGCCTACCTGCTGACAGGTGGGGACATGACCAGCAAGCGAGCCGTCATGACAGCCCTAGCCCAAGACTATTTCTGTGCGGATAGCGCTGGCGACCCAAGGACTATCCGTCAACGGATTGCTGACAACCAGTATGCCGATATCTATTACTTAGAGGCTCAAGGCCAGACCCTCAAGGTCGACCAGGTCCGTGAACTTAAGGAATGGTTGGGGCAGAGCCCGCTAGAAGGGCGGGGTAAGTTTGCTATTATTGAGCAGGCTGAACGCCTCAACGCTTCTTCGGCCAATGCCCTCTTGACCGTCTTGGAGGAGCCGGTGGACAATGTCTATCTCTTCCTCTGGAGTCCCAGTGCCAACTTGCTCCTGCCGACTATTTTGTCACGGGTTCAAGTCCTACATTTGGAGGCGCCAGACCGCCAAGCCCAGGCAGCGGACTGGGAGGCTCACGGCGTCTTGCCCGTTCATGCCCAGATTCTGGCAGGTTTCAGAGAGGAAACGGTGGCCCGTTGGACCAGCGACTATGAGGCGACCCAGTTTGAGCAGGCCATCAAGACCTGGAATGGCTGGTATCGCCAGCTAGTGATGGGTGACCCCATGGCCTTTGTGGCCCTGCAGACCCGTCTCAAAGGAGACCTGACCCAGCAAGGCGGCTTGGACCTAGCAGATTATTGCCTGCGTCTGACCCATCAGCTCCTAACCAAGGCAGCAGCCTATGATTTCCAGGGGCATTTCTTGACCGACTTGGCCAAACAAGGCCTGCCTAGCCAGGCTGACCTCTTGCGGGTTAACCAACTCTTGCTAGAAGCTAAGCAGCGGATTTTAGCTAATGTATCCCCTCAGTTGGCTTTAGAACAGTGCGTCTTACGATTTAAGATGGGACGCTAAGCAAGCCAATTTACTCTTATTGATAACGAAAGGATGTTGTGCTAATGGATGAGTCAAACTTGACCCAGATTCTGGCCCTAATGGATAGTCAGTTTAGCCAATTAAGTGATACCATGGCGCAACTCAAGCACCAGGTAACAGAACTTTCCCATGAAAATAACCGCCTTCGCATGGCCAATGCCCAGTTAGCATCGGTCGTTAGCGAAGCCAGTCCACCCCTGACGGATCTACCCCAAGAGCAAGAAGACAAGCGTCAGGAGGAGACCAGTCAGGCGGTGCCAGCCAAGCGGCAACAGGCAGGGCGCGAGCGATTGCAGACCTTCTACCAGGAAGGCATCCACATCTGCCATACCTTCTATGGTATGAAGCGAGAGCCAGGCGAAGAGTGCATCTTCTGTCAGAATCTCCTGGATAGTTTCCAGCGCGACAACCACTAGGAGGGGCTTATGACAGACGCGACTGACTTACTTAAGCCCGGCGAGCGCCTAGATTATCTAGCCCGCGAGAACTTATCGATTATTCAAAATCCAGACTACTTCGCCTTCTCAGTCGATGCCATCCTCTTGGCTCATTTTGCCAAGGTGCCACGGCGCCAGACGGCCAGAATTCTGGATCTCTGTAGTGGGACGGGGGTTATCCCCTTCTTGCTCAGTGCCAAAACAGCCGGTCACATAGATGCGATTGAACTGCAAGAGGCCCTAGTGGATATGGCCCAGCGCTCTTGCCAGCTCAATAATCTGACGGACCGGCTGACTTTTCGCCAAGGGGATGTCAAAACCATGGAGGCGGCGCGCCCCCTCTATGACGTTGTCACTTGCAATCCTCCTTATTTCTCGGTCACTAACAAACAGGCCCAACACCACCTGACCTCCCATGCCATTGCCCGGCATGAGGTCTACTTGACCTTGGAGCAATGGGTGGCCCAAGCCAAGCGTCAGCTCAAGACCCGAGGCAAGCTCTTCTGTGTCTATCGGCCAGACCGCCTAGACGACTTGATGGAGACCTTGCTAGGGGCGGGCTTTAGTGTTCATCGCCTGCAATTTGCCTATGGCAAGGCTGACCAGGTGGCCAAGGTGGTGCTGGTTGAAGCCATCTACGCAGGGGGGCGCCAAGGCCTGAAGGTGGAGCCGCCGATTGTCATTTATGGGCCGGACCAGCAATACACCCCAGAAATGAAGGCAATTTATTATGGCGACTAAACAGTATTTTTTCTATGTGCTTTACTGCGCGGACCATACGCTCTATACCGGCTATACGGTGGATTTAGAAGCGCGGACTGCCAGTCATAATGCTGGCAAGGGCGCCAAATATACCCAACAAGCCAAGCGCCGGCCGGTTCGTCTACTCTATGCGGAGGAGCGGCCTAGCCGATCTCTGGCCATGCGAGCAGAAGCGCGTTTTAAACGGCTGACTCGGGCCCAAAAAGAAGACTATCTCTTCCGCCATGGCTTGACGTCCTTATCGGCCAGCCAACCCTTAATTATTCCCCTGGAGGTGCAAGATGGAACAACGGAGCTTTGAGTCCCGGACGGGGGGTACTCTCTACTTGGTGCCAACACCGATTGGTAACTTAGAAGACATGACCTTCCGGGCTATTCGCCACCTCAAGGAAGCGGATTTGATTCTGGCGGAAGATACCCGCAACACCATTAAACTCTTAAACCATTTTGAGATTGAGACGCCCATGCAGAGCTTCCATGAACATAGCCAGGCTGACCGTCTCCAACCCTTGTTAGAACGCTTGGCGCAGGGCCAGGATTTGGCTCTGGTATCGGATGCTGGCATGCCCCTGATTAATGACCCGGGACATCCCTTGGTGGATGCCGCCCTTAGTCAGGGCTTGGCGGTGGTGGCTCTGCCAGGCGCCAATGCGGCTCTGACGGCCTTGATTGCTTCGGGCCTATCTTGCCAGACCTTCACCTATTACGGCTTCTTTCCACGGGATAAGAAAGGCCAGGTCGCTGTCTTAGATCTAGTGGCGGGCCAGGAGGCGACGGCCATTTTCTATGAGTCGCCCCACCGCATCAAGCAGGCTCTCCAGGCCATTCGCCAGGAATTGGGGCCGGACCGAGCCGTGGTCATAGCGCGGGAGTTAACCAAGCGCTATGAGACCTATATTCGGGGTGAGGTCCATCAAGTGCTCATGAGCCTAGCCGACCAGGAAATCAAGGGCGAATGTGTCCTCTTGGTCGCTGGCGGGGGCAAGGTCGAGACGGGCCCTGAGCTGACCGCAGAGACCGACCTTAAGGCCTTGGTCCAAGACCTCATGGCTCAAGAAGGCCTCAATTCCAAGCAAGCCATTAAACAAGTGGCCAAGACTTACGGACTGAAAAAACAAAGCGTCTATCAGGCCTATCACGACCTGACCGATTAATAGAGGAGGAAGATTTATGGCATTAAAAGATGAAGATTTCTTATTGAAAAATGATAAAGACTTAGAGACTGCCATGGCCAAATTAGGCTTAGTCCTAAATGAAGAGAAGAAGGAATTTGTCGATCCTACCGACCAATTCGACTTTGATCCTAGCGCCTTAGAAGATGACCATGACCAGGATGACCAAGCCAAAGGCAAGGACCATGGACGCAAGTAAAAACGTTGCGCCTGGGCCACCAATATGCCAGATTATTACCAGGCCTACCATGACCAGGTTTGGGGCGTGCCCCAGCACCAGGATTTAGACCTTTTCAAATGGTTGGTCCTGGAATCCTTCCATGTGGGCTTGTCCTGGCGCTTGGTTCTATCCAAGGAGGCTAACTTTGCCCGTGCCTTGGAAGGCTATGACTATGGCCGTATTGCCCAGTATCAGGAAGAGGATGTCGAACGTCTAGCCCAGGATGCGGGTATTATCCGCCATCGGGGCAAGATTCGAGCGACCATTGCTAACGCACAGGCCTTTCTCAAGGTCCAGGCGGAATGGGGCAGCTTCGATGCCTATATCTGGCACTTTACGGAGGGCCAGGTGGTCTTTCCGCCCCCAGGGGAGCGGCTGACCCGAAGCGACTTGAGCGACCGCATAACCAAGGACCTCAAGAAGCGGGGCTTTAAATTCCTAGGCAGTGTGACGGTCTATTCCTATCTCCAAGCCATTGGCCTGGTCAATGACCACGAGCCAGAATGTTTCTGTTATCAAGCAGTGCGCTAGCCCTTGAAGGCCGGCGCTTTTTTTGCGAACAAATTTTCGCACCTAGGAGACTAAGTGTGCTATAATGGGTAAGGTAAGATTGAACCAGAGGAGAAAGACAATGGCCAAAGATAAAATCGTAATCAAAGGGGCACGTTCCCACAACTTAAAAAATATTAACCTAGAGATTCCACGTGACCAATTAGTGGTAGTGACGGGTCTTTCCGGGTCAGGTAAGAGCTCCCTGGCCTTTGACACCCTCTATGCGGAGGGCCAACGCCGCTATGTGGAGAGCCTGTCGGCCTATGCCCGCCAGTTCCTAGGGCAAATGGATAAGCCAGATGTGGACTCCATCGAGGGTTTGAGCCCGGCTATTTCCATCGACCAGAAGACTACTAGCCACAACCCGCGCTCAACGGTCGGAACCGTAACCGAAATTAACGACTACCTGCGTCTATTATATGCTCGTGTGGGGGTACCCTACTGTCCCCATCACCATATTCCTATTCAACGCCAATCTGTTGAGCAGATGGTCAACCAGGTCCTAGACCTACCTGAGCGTACGCGTATCCAGATTCTGTCCCCTCTGATTCGTAATCAAAAAGGCCAGCATCAGAAGACGCTGGAGAAAATTAACAAGGATGGTTTCGTCCGGGTACGAGTGGATGGTCAGATTTATGATGTCACCGAAGTGCCTGAACTAGCTAAGAATACCAAGCACAATATCGACGTCGTGGTGGACCGGGTCGTCATCAAGGATGGCGTTCGCTCCCGCCTCTTCGATTCCATGGAGACCGCCCTCAAACTATCTGAAGGCTATGTCATTATTGATGTCATTGATGGTCAGGAGTTGCGTTTCAATGAACACTTTGCCTGCCCGCACGGCGACTTCCAGATGGGCGAGTTGGAGCCTCGTCTCTTCTCTTTCAATGCGCCTTTTGGTGCCTGTCCAAGCTGTGACGGCTTAGGTTCCCGTCTAGTAGTGGACGAGGCCTTGGCTATTCCCGATGAAAATCTGACCTTGGAAGAAGGGGCTTTTGTCGCTTGGAATCCAATCAGTTCCAACTACTATATGTCCATGATGCGCCAATTCTGTGAACAGGAAGGGATTCCCATGGATGTTCCTTATAAGAAGCTCAAAGTCCCAGCAAGCGGACCTTAAGTATGGGGTCAAAGACGGACGCAGCTTCAAATTCACCTACACCCCAATGTCGGGAAACGGCACGCGGACGGTTGATACGGTCTTTGAAGGGGTCATTACCAATATGGAACGTCGCTACAACGATACGGGTTCCGACTACACCAAGGAAGTCATGCGCCAGTACATGGTCGAGCATATCTGCCCAGCCTGCCAGGGCCAACGTCTCAACCCAACGGCCTTATCAGTTCGGGTAGGGGACCTCAATATCGCCCAAGCCACCGAATTGTCTATTAGTGATGCCTTGGCTCACTTCAAGAGCCTGACCTTTGGGCCGGCCGATGAAGTCATTGCCAAGCCCATTATCAAGGAAGTGACCGATCGTCTGAGCTTCCTTAATAATGTGGGCCTGGACTACCTGACCCTGAGCCGGGTAGCTGGTTCCTTGTCAGGTGGGGAAGCGCAACGTATTCGTCTGGCTACCCAAATTGGTTCCAACCTTAGTGGGGTCCTCTATATCTTAGATGAACCTTCAATCGGTCTCCACCAACGCGATAATTCCCGTCTCATTCAGTCTCTGACCCAGATGCGGGACTTGGGTAATACCCTGATTGTGGTGGAACACGATGAAGAAACCATGATGACAGCCGACTATATTATTGATATTGGGCCGGGTGCCGGTGAGCACGGTGGCCAAGTGGTCGCATGTGGGACACCAGAAGAGGTCATGAAGAACCCTAATTCCTTAACGGGTAAATACCTGTCAGGTAAGGAGAAAATCGCCTTGCCAGCCAGTCGTCGTCAGGAAGACAAGGGTTGGGTGACCGTTACGGGAGCTAGCGAGAACAACCTGCAGAATGTCACTGCCAAGTTCCCCTTAGGGCGCTTTGTAGCAGTGACCGGAGTTTCGGGCTCAGGTAAATCCAGTTTGGTCAATGCCATCCTCAAGCAGGCCTTGCTCAAGGAGCTGACCAAGGCCAAGACCCGTCCAGGTAAATTCAAGTCGATCAAGGGCTACGAAAGTTTAGACAAGATTATCGACATTGATCAGAGCCCAATCGGCCGGACGCCGCGTAGTAACCCAGCGACCTATACGGGGGTCTTCGACGATATACGAGACCTCTTTGCCCAGACCAATGAAGCCAAGTTGCGCGGTTATAACAAGGGCCGTTTCAGCTTCAATATCAAGGGCGGGCGTTGTGAAGCCTGTGCCGGTGGCGGGATTAACAAGATTGAGATGCACTTCCTGCCAGACGTCTATGTGCCTTGTGAGGTTTGTGGTGGCCGTCGTTATAACTCTGAAACCTTGGAAATTAAGTATAAGGGTCTTAACATCACCGAAGTGCTAGACCTAACCGTTGAAGAAGCGGTGGAGTTCTTCGCTGCGATTCCAAAAATTAAGCGCAAACTCCAAACCTTGCTGGATGTCGGTTTAGGCTACATCAGCCTGGGTCAGTCTGCCACTACCCTGTCAGGTGGGGAAGCTCAACGCATGAAGTTGGCGGCCGAATTGCAGCGGGTTTCGACAGGCAACACCTTCTATGTCTTGGATGAACCAACGACCGGACTTCATGCCCACGACATCCGCAAGTTGCTAGAGGTCATCGACCGCCTAGTCCAAGCGGGCAATACCGTAGTGGTCATTGAACACAATCTGGATGTCATTAAGACCGCCGACTATGTCATCGACCTTGGCCCAGAAGGCGGGGTTCGTGGTGGTCAGATTATCGCCACCGGGACACCAGAAGAAGTAGCCAAAGTCAAGGGCTCCTTCACTGGCCAGTACCTCAAACCATTATTGAAAAAATAAAATAAGACTGGGACATTTGTCCCAGTCTTATTTGTTTATTTAAGCTCCCCTATTTATTAGTTACACTAATAAATAGGGTTTAGCGCCATGATTTTTACGGTCTTATTTAGCCATTTTTCACAAAGTCGGACGAATTTCACATGAACGTTCGTCTTTTGGTTGGAAAAGCCTGATTTAGTAGGTTTTTGCTAGGAGGACTCGTCAAAGCCTCAATATATAATAATTTATATTTTTCCTTATAACGTAGAATAAGTTATGCGTTTAGAGCGGCTGAGCCCTGTCAGCCGCTCTTTTCATCCCTAGGTCCGAGCAAATATCGGTCCTAGGCCCTATGTCAAACGAGTGGAAAACTGGCATAATAAGGGTGTAGTTAAGAAACAAGCCCTCATTTAAGGAGTGAGAGATATGAATGAGAAAGAAAGAATCATTGAATTAGTCAAACAACAAGTCATTACTATGGATGAAGCCCTTCGCCTCCTCGAAGCATCAGCCCAAGCAAAATCAGCGGACCAAGTAGAGGAGCCAGCCGACGCTCAAGACCAAGCCCAAGTGACAGATCAGGCAGCCTCAACTAATCAAGAAGCGCCAGCTGACCAAGAGCCTGAGCAAGGCAAGAAGGCGGGCTTCGACTCAGAACAACTTAAGGCTACTGTCCAAGAAGCCATCGACAAGAGCCTGAAATTTGGTCAAGAAATCATCTATAGCGTCCAACAAAGCCTTGATGACAAACAAGAAGATAAGCAAGATGACAGCAAGTCAGCAGAGCCAGCCCAAGAAGCCTCTGAGTCAGAAGCTTCGGTCAGCCAAGAAGAGGCGGAAGCAGCGGCAGCCAAGCGCCAAGAATTAGAAGAAAGCCTGGAAAAAGAAGGCCAAGCCCTCCTAATCGCCAAGCAACGTCTAAGAGAGTTCGAGATTCTGGCAGAATTAGACGAGCTCAGTGAAGAACTCCAAGCTCAAAAAGCTCAAGTAGCAGCAGAAGTCCTGGAGCGAGGCCAAAAGATTGACCAGCTCCAAGAAGAACTCAAGGCCTACAAGCCAGCAAGCCCTGCTTCAGAGCCCTTCGCCCAACGACTCAACGACTTCGTTCGCCAAGTTAATGAAGGCGGCCAACGAGCAGCCGACCACGTCAGTCGGGCAGCGGATCAATTCGGCCAGAAAGCCGACCGCGCCGGCCAACGTATTGATAACGAGGCCAACCGCCTAGGCCGGGTCATTGGCCAAGTGGTGAGCACAGCCTTTAAGGCGGCGCGTGAAGGCATTCGCGTAGGCGTTCGGGCCTACGGCCGTTTAGGCAATGAATGGGAGCATACTTTTAACTTTGACGCTAAGGACCTAAAAGTGTTAGACTTTAAGTTATCACGAGGCGATGTCAAAGTCACGCGCGCCCATGTGGATCAAGTTTCAGTCAATGTCAAGGCTAGCTTCTTCGGTAAGATTCCAAATCCTAACCTAGAAGATTTCCAAGCCCACAGCATTCTCTCCATGGACGACGGCAACTTGCTCCTGCAAGTAACTGACGCCCATATGTCAGCGGATATTGAAGTGACCCTGCCAGACCAAGACTTAGAAACTGTTCGGATTGAGACCACCCAAGGGGATATGGAGCTAGACGGTGTCCAAGCCAAAGAAATTTATCTGACGACTGTCAATGGGGATGTCGACCTATCTGATGTGGCAGCAGATTTATTAGACTACCATTCAACCAATGGGGATTTAGACTATCGCCTAGCAGAGGTTAAGCGCCTCAACCTAGAGACAACTAACGGCGATTGCCGCGTAGTGGGAGCCATTGGCGATGTAGCAGCTAGCCTGATTAGTGGCGACCTGCTCTTAACCAAGCGCGATGAGACGCCGGCTGCCATGAAGGTCAGCACGGTCAGTGGCGATGTCAAGATCGCCATTCCAGCTAACTTAAGCCTAGAAGGCAGCGCCCAATCTAGCTCAGGTGACGTGGAACACCGTATTGGCCACCTAGACGTTGAAACTCACCGTCATCACAGCTTGGAATTCCAACGACTGATGACCAACCAAGAACGCCCCGTTCATTTAGAAATTAACACCGTATCAGGCGACATCCGCCTCAAAGATACCGATTTATAGGAGGAATTTATCATGAAACGATTAACTCGTAATAGCCGTGAAGGAATGCTTTTAGGCGTTTGCGCCGGGATTGCTGATTATTTTGGTATAGACCCAACGCTTGTGCGCGTAGTCTGGGTGATTTCCGGTCTTTTAGGTGGCGTAGGCTTGTTCGGCTACTTGATTGCGGCTTTTATCATGCCAGAAGCCTAAGCTTAAGTAAGGTAGAAAGAAGGAACGACCATGAAACGACTATATAAATCTACCCGTGACCGTAAAGTAATGGGGGTCTGCGGGGGGCTGGGAGAATATCTAGGCATTGACCCTACTTTCCTTCGCCTAGTGTGGTTTGTCCTCATCTGGCCAGGTTGGGGGACACCTTTCCTCATTTATTTGGTCTTGGGGATCATTCTGCCAAGTGACTATACGGTTGCGAATGGCCCTACCAGTCGCTCTAGCCGCCGCGAACAGGAAAGAGACCGTTATCGCCAACAGGCTAACCGGGCAAGAGAGGAACTCAATGACTTTCTACGCCGCTATCAAAAAGGCGCAGCAGGTCGCGATGCTAAGGCAGAGCCTAAGCGACGTGATGTGACGCCTAAGGATGACTGGAGTGATTTCTAATGCGTCGGATTTTATTGAATACCCTACTCTTTATGGGCCTGGCCCATGTTATGCCGGGTGTCCACGTTACGGGCTTTGGCGGAGCCTTAATATCAGCCTTTGTCTTCGCCCTCTTAAGCGTGACGGTAAAGCCAGTCCTAGAATTCTTTGCCTGGCCCCTTAACTTCTTGAGTTTGGGCTTGGTCAACTGGTTGATTGCCGGCTTTATCCTGCTTTTAGCTAGCTGGTTGCCGGGTGGCCTTACCATTAGCTCTATCTGGAGCGCTATGTTGGTGGCCGTTGCCCTTTCCCTAGGCCAAAGCTTAGTTGGCCTGGACAGTCCCTATCATGATTAAGCCCCATAAAAGACCGCAGACCGGATGGCTGCGGTCTTTTGCTTAGGGTGGTAAATTCAGTCTTTTCAAGGGTCTGTCCGGGCAAACGAAAAGATAGGAATTCTCCGCCGTCTATGTTAAGATTAGGAGGTAAAAGTCAATGAGGAGGCAACATTTTCATGTCCAGCAGTGTAACCGTCAATGAACTCGTAAAAACCTTAAAAATTCAATATGCCTTTGGGGAAGATTATGGTTCTCGTCAAATATATACTAGTGAAGTATCCCGGCCAGGTTTGGCCCTAACAGGCTTTGTGGAGGACTATCCCTTCGAACGTATTCAACTGATTGGCCGGACAGAGCTCCTCTATCTCGCGAGTCTACCAGAGGAGCAGCGCCTTTAGCCTATGAGTCCCTCTGTAATGAGGAGACACCCGCTATCATCTTCGCACGTGACATGGCGGTGCCTGAAGATATCTTCGCCGTAGCAGATAAATATCATGTGCCAATCTTGGTGGCACGCTCTAAGACCACCCGGGTCTTAGCCAACTTGACTAACTTTTTGGAAGGGCGTTTAGCTGAACGTTTGGCTAAGCACGGCGTCTTCGTGGAAGTATTCGGGATGGGGGTCCTCCTGACCGGGGGGAGCGGTGTCGGTAAGTCTGAAACGGCTCTAGAATTGGTCCAACGCGGCCACCGTCTGATTGCCGACGACCGGGTTGAACTCTTTATGATTGACGAATTGACCCTAGTCGGTGAAGCTCCTGAAATTCTCCAAAACCTCTTAGAAATCCGTGGTTTAGGCATTATCGATGTCATGTCTCTTTACGGGGTCGCGGCCATCCGTCGCTCCAAGCGTCTAGAATTGATTATTAATCTCGTGCTAGATGATGGCCAAACCGAATATGACCGTCTAGGCTCACAACGTGAATATGAACAAATCTTTGAAGTCAATGTGCCTCGCATCCGCATTCCAGTTAAGACCGGGCGGAACTTGTCAGCCATTGTTGAGTCGGCGGCCATGAACTTCCGGGCTAATCAAATGGGTTATGATGCGACCACTACTTTCAATCGTAAACTAGACGCCCTCATCAAGAAGAATCGGGTTGATAACTAGATGCCAATTTTAGCCATTGATCCCATTGCCTTCCGTTTGCTGGGCTGGCCCGTCCATTGGTATGGCCTCTTGATTGGCTTAGGTATGGTCCTATCCTATCTCTTAGTCATGCGCGAGGGGCGCCGCAAGGGCCTGTCGGAAGATTATCTGTCGGATGCTTACTTCTGGACCATTATCTTAGGCCTGCTGGGGGCGCGCGCCTACTATGTGCTCTTCCGTTTGGACTACTACCTGGCCCATCCCGACCAAATCGTTCAGATTTGGCATGGTGGGGGTGCCATCTACGGGGCCATCTTGCTAGGGACAGCCACCATTATCTATGTGGCGCGGCGCTATCAGCAAGACCTGATCCTGACCTTGGATGTGGCAGCGCCAGGCATTATGTTGGCCCAAGCCATCGGACGTTGGGGCAACTTCGTTAACCAAGAGGCCTATGGACCAGAAACCAGCCGCGCCTTTCTAGAAGGCTTGCATTTGCCGGCTTGGCTCATTGATCAAATGCAGATTCAAGGCCATTATTACCAGCCGACTTTCCTGTATGAGTCCTTGTGGAACTTACTGGGTTTGGCCCTGATCTTAATCTTGCGACGACAAAAGGCTTACTCAAACGTGGCGAATTAGCGGCCGGCTACTTCGTCTGGTATGGTCTAGGTCGCTTCTTCATTGAAGGTCTACGGACTGATAGTTTATACTTGGGTCCCTTGCGCATTTCGCAGGGGGTGTCCGCCGTCATGGTAGTGCTGGGCCTAGCCTGGATAATCATCAGACGGCGAGCAGGTCACAGTGTGGCCTATTCAGATTTCCAATTAGAAAAGAGGTAAGGACATGAAAATTGCGGTATTAGGTTCAGGTTCCTGGGGGACTGCCCTAGGCCAGGTCTTGGCTGAAAATGGTCATGAGGTGGTCTTATGGGGACGTGAAGACTACATCGCGGACGAAATTAACCAAGCCCATACCAATAGCCACTTCCTGCCAGGCATTAACCTGCCAGCGACCATTGTGGCGACAACGGACTTGAAAGCAGCCTTGGATCAAGCCGCGGTCTTACTCTTCGTCTTACCAACCAAGGCTATTCGCTCGGTTGCCCGTCAGGTAGCGAGCTATCTTAGTCAGTCAGATGCCCAACCCCTCCTAGTGCATGCCACTAAAGGCTGGAGCAGGGGACCCATTTGCGGGTCAGCCAGATGATTGAAGAGGAAATTCCGCGTCAAGACTACCAAGACCTGGTTGTCTTGTCAGGTCCAAGCCATGCCGAGGAAGTAGCCCGCCATGACCTGACGACTGTAACGGCCGCTTGCCCCAATTTGCAAGCAGCTGAGAAGGTGCAGGCCCTCTTTAAGAATCACTACTTCCGCATTTATACCAATACCGATGTGATAGGCGTGGAAATGGGCGCGGCCCTCAAGAATATTATTGCCCTAGGCGCCGGTGTCCTAGCGGGTGCTGGCTACGGCGACAATGCCAAGGCTGCGCTAGTAACGCGTGGTCTTGCTGAAATTTCCCGTATGGGCATTAAGTTGGGGGCAGACCCGCTGACTTTCGTTGGCTTGAGCGGGGTAGGCGACCTAGTGGTCACCTGTACCAGTCCCCACTCCCGTAACTGGCAGGCAGGAAATCTGCTAGCCAAAGGTTACAGCAAGGAAGCCATCGAAGAAGAAATTCAAATGGTGGTGGAAGGGATTGCCACTTGCCAGTCAGCCTATGAACTGGCCAAGGAATCCGGTATCGAAATGCCAATTACCGAGGCCCTCTATGGTCTCATTTATGAAGGTGCGCAGGTCAAGGAAGGCCTGCTTCGCTTGATGACGCGCGATGGCAAGCAAGAAGCCTCCCTGTCTCAGGCGCATTATTAAGAGAGTGAATGATAGAATGGAAAAAGAATTAATTGTAACAGATGTTGTCGTGATTGGCGCTGGGCCGGCTGGGATGACCGCCGCCCTCTACGCTTCACGCGCGAATCTCAAGACCCATATGATTGAAAAAGGCGTTCCCGGTGGGGAAGTCAACAACACAGCTGATGTGGAAAACTATCCTGGCTTCTCCCTGGTTTCTGGCCCAGAATTGGCCCAACACATGTACCAAGGGGCTATGCGTTTTGACGCAGTCCACGACTACGGCGACGTGAGCCATATTGAAGTAGAAGGCGACCTCAAGCGAGTGCATACTAGCTCCAAGGTTTATGAAGCCAAGGCCGTCATTGTGGCGACCGGTTCCTTCCACCGCCATCTTGGCGTGCCAGGGGAAGAAGAATTGGCTGGTCGAGGCGTGTCCTACTGTGCGGTCTGTGACGGTTTCTTCTTCCGCGATAAGGAAATTATCGTGGTCGGCGGGGGGGACTCAGCTGTTGAAGAAGCCCATTATCTGACTCAATTTGCTAGCAAGGTCACGATTATTCACCGACGTGATGAGCTCCGAGCGCAGAAAGTCCTGCAAGACCGGGCCTTTGCCAATCCTAAGATTGAATTTATCTGGGATAGCGTGGTGGAGGAAATTCTAGGGACGGATGCGGTTGAAGGCGTGCAAATTAAGAACGTCAAGACTGGCCAGACCAGCCGCGTGGATGCCCAAGGGGTCTTTATCTACGTTGGTTTAGTGCCTAACTCAGAAGCAGTTAAAGATTTAGGAATCACCGACGCAGAAGGCTGGATTATCACGGATGACCATATGGCCACTAGCCTGCCAGGCGTTTTTGCAGCCGGCGACGTGCGTCAGAAGCACCTGCGCCAGATTGTAACAGCCACCGGCGATGGCGGCACGGCTGGTTTCCAAGCCTACCAATACATTGAAAGCCTTAAAGACTAAGCTAAAAAGCCCTGCACTGATAGCCAGTGCAGGGCTTTTGTTTGAGCTAGTGGTCCACTCCGGCAAGTGGACCACTAGCTCCTAGGAAATGGCCGAAAATAGGCAAAAGTCAGGAAAAGCTTCAAGCCAGTGGTCCACTCCGGCAAGTGGACCACTAGCTCCTCGGAAAAGGCCCAAACCAGGCCGAAATCCAGGAAAAGCGCCGCGCCAGTGGTCCACTCCGTCGAGTGGACCACTAGCTCCTCGGAAAAGGCCGAAAACAGGCCAAAAGTCAGGAAAAGCATCGAGCCAGTGGTCTACTCTGGCAAGTGGACCACTAGCTCCTCGGAAAAGGCCGAAAACGGGTCGAAAGTCAGGAAAAGCATCGAGCCAGTGGTCCACTCCGGCCAGTGGACCACTAGCTCGGCTAAAAGATAGGATTCAGGGCAGATTTCATGAGATTCCGAGCTAGCTCAGCCAAAACCCTAGAGCTAGAGCCGCTACCTCTCCATCAAGCTAACCACACAAAAAGGACTGGGCGTCAATCCCAGTCCTTTTGCCTTAGTCTTAGGCGGTTAGTTTAGCGATGTCTGCTTCAATCTTAGCAGCCTTAGCTTCTACTTCTTCATGTGAAGCGCCTTGGGTGCCTAGATAGAGCTTGATTTTTGGCTCGGTACCACTTGGACGGAAAGCCACCCAGCTACCGTCTTCCAAGACATACTTGAGGGCGTCAGATGGTGGGAAGGTCAAGCTCTCAACCGTGCCGTCAGCCAGAGTGCGTGTGCCAGCTAAGTAGTCAGCCGCGCTCACCACTTTGAGACCACCCATTTCCTTGATTCCTTCGGTCCGGATTTGCTGCATGATGGCTGCCATCTTAGCTTGCCCAGAAAGGCCTGGGAAGTCGACCGCGATGGTCTTTTCATAGAAGTAGCCGTATTTTTCGTACATGCTTTCTAAGACATCAGCCAAGGTAAGGCCCGCTTTTTTGTGGTAGGCGGTCAATTCGGCCAAGACTACCAAAGCCTGGATCGCATCCTTGTCGCGCACAAATGGCTTGATGAGGTAACCGTAAGATTCTTCAAAGCCCATGAGGAAGGTCTTTGCGCCAGTTTCTTCATATTCTTGAATCTTCTCAGCGATAAACTTGAAGCCGGTCAGTACTTCTACCGCTTCTAAGCCATAGTGAGATAAATAGCGTTAGCAAAGTTAGTCGATACGATGGACTTAACCGCTACCCCGTTCTTAGGCAGTTGGTTGAGTTCTAACTTAGCATTCAAGATGTAGTCCAACATGAGGGAAGCGATTTGGTTCCCAGTCAAGAGTTGGTAGTCCCCCTTGCTAGTACGTACCTTAGCCCCGAGCCGGTCAGCGTCTGGGTCAGTCCCTAAGAGAATATCCGCTTCTACCTTCTTAGCTAATTGCTCAGCCAAATCAAAGGCAGCGGCAGATTCAGGGTTAGGCGACTTAACAGTTGGAAAGTCACCGTCTGCTTTAGCTTGTTCTTCTACCACGTGAATAGTGTTAAAGCCAGCTTGGTTGAGGGCTTTAAGACCTAGGTACATACCAGTCCCGTGAAGTGGCGTGAAGACGATGCTGACTTGGTCCGCCATTTTCTTGACTAATTCAGGGTTGATGGTGACAGCCTTCATTTCTTCTAGGTAAGCTTGGTCCACACGGTCACCGATGATTTCTACAACGCCGCTACCCAATAATTCGGTCTTGTCGCCTACTTCCACGGTTAGTGGGTTTTCCACTGCGCGCACAAATTCTGTTAATTTATCTGCATCTTCTGGTGGCATTTGCCCGCCATCTTCGCCGTAAACTTTGTAGCCATTGTAGGCGGCAGGGTTGTGGCTAGCAGTAATCATAATCCCAGCGTAGGTGTTGAGGTAACGCACGGCAAAGGATAATTCAGGCGTTGGCCGTAGGCTCTCAAAGACATAACTCTTGATGCCGTGACGGCCCAAGACCAAGGCAGCTTCCATGGCGAATTCAGGTGAATAATGCCGTGAGTCATAGGAAATCGCAACCCCGCGGTCTTTAGCCGCTTGGCCAGCTTCTTCGATTAATTGGGCTAAGCCTTCTGTTGCTTGGCGAACGGTGTAGACGTTCATGCGGTTAGGCCCTGCCCCTAGGACACCACGCATACCTGCTGTCCCGAAGCTGAGATTAGCGCCAAAGGCATCCTTTAAGGCTTCTTCATCTTGGTTATTGGCTAATTCTTCCTTGAGAACTGGATCAAGGGCGTCGTAATTTTTCCAGAGGTTTAATGTTTCTTGCCATGTCATAGCATTACCACCTTTCAGTATTGCGTCATAAGAGAAATGAAACCTAGTGAGAGGCTCCTCACTTTATGCTAATATTCTACCATGAAATGTAGACGGTTACTAGTGGGGCTAGAAATTTGAAGCGAAAATTTAGTGATAGCACTATGGCAAACGTCCGGGTTTAGCATAAGGCTAGTGCCCAGAAAGTTTAGTAAATCTCCTTGGTTACCCTAAAACCGCCATAAGCAGGCGTCCGGCTCCTTGGTCGCTTTTCCCGCCTAAGCATGGTATACTAGGGAGGAAAATAGCAAGGATTCCACAAAGAAAGAGGCGATGATATGGCAGACACACTCGAACTAGTCATTATTACAGGGATGAGCGGCGCCGGCAAGACGGTTGCGGTCCAAAGTTTTGAAGATTTAGGCTATTTCTGTATCGATAATATGCCCCCAACCCTGCTCCCAACCTTCTGGGAACTGGTCAAGGAATCGGGCAAAATCAGCCGGATTGCGCTTGTCATCGACTTGCGGAGCCGAGATTTCTTTAATGAAGTCGACAGCCTGATTGCGACTTTAGATAACACACAGTTAGTGACGACCCGCATTATTTTCCTGGACTCCAGTGATTCAGTTTTAGTATCGCGCTATAAGGAGACCCGCCGGAATCACCCTCTGGCCCCAGACGGTCGCGTATCAGACGGGATTGCCAGAGAACGCGAGTTACTCATGGACTTGCGCACCCGCGCCCAAATCATCATCGACACGTCCGATATTTCACCGCGTCAGTTACGTGAGCGCCTGATTAAGGATTTTGCCACTAAGGATTATCAGACCTTCCATGTGGAAGTCATGTCCTTTGGCTTCAAGTATGGGGTGCCCATTGATGCTGATATTATCTGGGACGTTCGCTTCTTACCTAATCCGCACTACATTCCGGAATTGCGCCCGCAGACTGGGATGGATGCGCCGGTTTATGACTATGTCATGAAGCAACCCGAAACCCAGGCCTTTTACAGCAAGCTCATTGATGTCATTGAGTTCTGCCTACCAGGTTACAAGAAGGAAGGCAAATCTAGCGTCACTATCGCCATTGGTTGTACCGGCGGTAAACACCGGTCCGTAGCCATTGCTGAGCGGATTGCCAACCATCTTAAGACAGATAACTATGCGGTTAATATTTCCCACCGTGACTATATGAAGAAGAAAGAGACCGTGAACCGGTCATGAGCGAGACCAAATCGCACCGCTATAAGGTAGCAGTCATCGGTGGTGGGACCGGACTACCTGTTATCTTGCGGGGGCTCAAACGAATTGACGCCGACATTACGGCCGTTGTAACCGTGGCGGATGATGGCGGTAGCTCAGGCGCCATTCGCGACTATATTGATGTCGTCCCTCCGGGCGATATTCGTAACTGTATGGTGGCCTTATCCGATGCAGACGAGCTACTGCTGGACGTCTTCCAGTATCGTTTTAACACGGATGATGACTTCTTGGCCGGCCACGCTATCGGCAACTTACTGATTGCCGCTTTGAAAGAAATGCGAGGTTCCTTGACCGAGTCCTTAGACATTTTGTCCAACTATATGAAAGTTCAGGGCCAGATTCTGCCGGCAGCGACCGAGCCCCTAGTCTTGCACGCCCTCTTCGAGGACGGGACCATTGCGGTCGGCGAGTCTAAGATTGCTCGTCATCGGAAGAAGATTCAACAAGTCTTAGTGACCACCATGCAAGGGGAGCCAGCCATTCACGCGACACCCCATGTCGTGGAAGCCATTGAACAGGCAGATTTGATTGTTCTGGGGCCAGGTAGCCTCTATTCCAGCATCCTGCCTAATCTCATGATTGAAGAAATCGGCCAGGCCATCAAACGGACCCAGGCTGAAGTCGTCTATATTTGTAACATCATGACCCAGTTAGGGGAGACCGAGCAATTCTCGGATGCTGACCATGTCCGGGTCTTGCATGAACATTTGGGCCAGGCCTTTATCGACACGGTCCTCGTGAACATTGCCGAGGTACCTCAGGATTACATTGACAATCAACCTAATGAAGAGTACCTGCTTCAAGTCCGCCATGACTTTGAAGGCATGCGCAAATTGGGTTGCCGCGTCATTTCCAATAGCTTCCTCAGTATGAAAAATGGTGGTGCCTACCATGATACCGAATTAGTGGTGGAAGAGCTCCGCCACCTCATGGAGACTCTCAAACTTAACCGTCGCCTCAAACATCAGGCGACACACAGTTAAAGAGTTGCCCAATTTAAGTCCAAGCAGAAAGGAGGGTTCTCATGACCTTCGCATCAGAAGTTAAGAAGGAATGTACCCTCTTAGAGGTCCACAAGGAACACGCCAAGGCGGAACTTGCGGCCCTGATTCGGATGAATGGGGCAGTTAGCCTCTACCAACAGAAGTTTATCCTCAATGTTCAGAGCGAGAACGCGGCCATTGCCCGCCGCCTCTACAGTCTACTCAAGCAGTTCTATCACACTGAGAGTGAGCTCATGGTTAGACGCAAGATGAAGCTTAAGAAAAATAATGTCTATATCGTCCGTTGCCGTCAAAATGTGCGGGAAATCTTGGAAGATTTGGGTATCTTCGATGGCTTCATGATTAACCATCATATCGCGCCTGACATTATGAATAATGAGCAGAAGGAACGCTCCTATTTGCGGGGCGCCTTCCTAGCAGCTGGTTCCGTCAACAACCCGGAGAATAGCCGCTATCACTTGGAAATTTATTCCAACTACGAGGAGCACAATGAAGACATCTGCAAGATGATGAATCATTTCCACCTCAATGCTCGGACCATTGTCCGCCGCAACGGCTATATCACCTACCTTAAGGAAGCTGAGAAAATTGCCGAGTTTCTGGCCATTATCGGTGCCAACCGGGCCATGTTGCGCTTCGAAGATATTCGCATTGTTCGTGACATGCGTAACTCCGTGAACCGTCTGGTCAACTGTGAGACGGCCAACCTCAATAAGCAAATCGATGCCTCGCAACGACAGATTGAAGCCATTCGTTACCTAGCGGACACGAGAGGGCTGGATAGCCTACCTGATAAGTTGCGGATTATGGCGGAATTCCGTCTGGATCATCCCGACCTCAGTTTGGGTGAGTTAGGCCAATTAATTCCAGGTGGTCCTATTTCCAAGTCGGGTGTCAACCACCGGCTCCGAAAGTTAGTGGAGCTAGCAGAAAGTCATGCTCTATAGCAATCTACCCCTATCCTAGCGATAGGGGCTTTTCTTTTTGCGGGCTAGCTGAGGCTAGTCTATTTTTATATATAAAATCCTATATATGCCCTTTGCAAGGCAAAGTTGATAAACCAAGGCTAGCTTGTAAGTAACATAAATTTTCAACTTTTTATCGCCAAAACCAGTAAAAAATCGAGTCCCAAAGCCTATATATCTATGAAAGGCAAATTATTTTCTGGAGGAATACCTATGAATCAGTTGTTGCTTGTTGGACGTTTGACCCGTCCTGTCGAAGACCGTCAGGTGGGTGACCATCGGGTGGTCAATAATTGCCTAGCCGTCTCCCGCCGCCATCGCGACCGCAATGGTGAGCTGCAGACCGACTTCATTCCCATTGTGGCCTGGGACTATCTAGCTGACCTCTTAGTCAAATACGCCCAAAAGGGCCACCGCATTGGGGTGGTAGGGCGGATGGAATCCCGTCACTACACTAATAATCAAGACCAAAGTCTACATCCTGGAATGCCATGTCCAAGATATTACCCTGCTTGAGAGCAAGAATGGTAGTGCCGGCAGGGCTAGCGGTCAGAATCACAGCACTCCTAAGGGTCAGGAAGACTACGATACCATCCGGCGCCAGTATGAAGTGCCCAGTCAAGAACAATTGGACATGCGCCAACTAGCAGGATTTAAGGCTTAAGACCTCAAGTTGCGCCAGTCTTTATGACAATTTTGCGACTAGGTAAGCTCTACCATTACATTTGCTAACTTTTGGTATATAATAGGAGTGAAACCAAGAGTTAGGAGGTCGTCGAATGAACGTATTAATGATTGAAGATAACGAATCTGTCTGCGAAATGATGTCCATGTTTCGAGAAGGAGCAATTCCAAGGCCACTTCTACCATGATGGCTTAGAAGGGTACAACGCCTATGCGGAATCTCCAAGTAAGTGGGACATTGTCTTGCTAGACATTAACTTGCCGTCTATGGATGGCATCACCATTTGTCGGAATATCCGCAAGATTTCCAAGGAAACACCGATTATTATGCTGACTGCTCAAGATTCAGAGAGTGACCAAGTCATTGGCTTGGAAATGGGGGCTGACGATTATGTCACCAAGCCTTTTAGCCCCTTGACCTTGATGGCTCGCATGAAGGCCCTCTACCGTCGTAGTCAAATTCCTGGTACGGACCACAGTCAAACTCAGGAAGAAGAAGGCTTCGATGTTGTGACCAAGAGTGTTAAGATCAATACCGTGACGCGGGAAGCATACTATAATAACCAGTTGATTGAGAACCTGACACCTAAGGAGTTTGATTTATTGCTGACCTTTGTGCGCTCACCTAAGCGGGTCTTCAACCGTGAGCAGTTGCTTAAGCAGCTCTGGGAAGATCCTTTCTATGGCGACGAGCGGACCGTCGATGCCCATATTAAGAAATTACGGCAGAAGATTGAAGTCATCGGGCCGCAAATTATTCAGACTGTCTGGGGTGTCGGCTACAAGTACGAAGATCCAGGTGATCATTAATGCGATTTAGATTTCTCTGGCAATTAATTGCCGGATTTCTGCTGGTCATGCTGGTGACCTTGGCTCTATCGGCCTCACGGATTAGCAATTATATGAATCAGCAAATCCACAGTGAAGTCGAGACGCGCCTGCTAAATTATGGTAGCAACATTGTCAGCAATAACTTCTCCCGTGAGGATATTAAGAAGGTGGACCAACTGCTGGCTTCGGACAACATCTCCATTCAGGTCTATCTGGCCAATGGGAGCATCATCTACCCAACCTATCGCCAGGAGTACCGGGCCAACCTGACAGATAGCGAATTGCGGGCCATTCGCCAAGGGCAGAACCTGCCGCTGCGTGTGACCTATCGTCCAGATAAGGGGAAAATCACCCGTCTGGCCACCGTCTATCTGCCACTCAATCGCCAGGCTAGCGACAGCGCCCAATTTCCGGCCGGCTTTATCAGCCTGAGCGAGCCAATCGAGAACCTGGAGACCCGTCAGCAAGAAGTCTACAACAATATTATCTTCTCCTTCGGGATTGCAACCGCCATTGGTCTGGCTATTAGTGTGGCCTATGCCCTCTTCCAGACCCGTAAGATTCGGCGCTTGCAACAAGCCACTCGTCAGATTACAGCGGGTAACTATGATGTCCAGCTTGATATTAGTAATAAGAGTCGGGACGAGTTTGGCGACTTGGCCCATGATTTCCAAGTCATGACGGATTCCTTGGCAAAATCTCGCGAAGAGATTAAGCGTCAAGAAACCTTAAGACGCCAATTTATGATGGATGCGGCCCATGAGATGCGGACGCCCCTGACCACCATGAGCGGGGTGATTGAAGGGCTCCAGTATGATATTTTCCCTGAGCCCCAGCGCAAACGTAGCCTAGAATTGTTGGCTACTGAGACCCAACGGCTCATACGCTTAGTTAATGAGAATCTGGACTACGAAAAATTCGAACCAACCAGATTAGCCTTAACAAGCAGACGCTTAAGGCTTATGAGTTGCTCTGCCAGATTCGGACCCAGCTAACCGCTAAGGCCCAAGAAAAGGGCGATCGCCTAGTCGTTGATGCGCCTGAGGATCTTCTGATTTATGGGGACCGGGACCGGCTGGTTCAAATTATCATTAACCTAGTGACCAATGCCATCCAGTTCTCAGAGAATAGTGACATCACCCTCTGGGGGCGTCAAGATGGCAACTTTACCGAGCTCCGCATTATGGACCAGGGGATTGGAATTGATGCCAAGCAGATTGAAGACATCTGGGAGCGATTCTACAAGGTGGACATTTCCCGTAAGAATACCAAGTTCGGTGAGTCCGGGATTGGCTTGGCGGTCGTTAAGTCCCTAGTCGAGGCCCATGGTGGCACCATTCGGGTCGAAAGTGAGCTAGGCCAAGGTTCGACCTTCATTATCCGCCTACCGCTAGAGGCGGCGGAATCTGGAGACCAGGTCCAAGCCCAAGAGGCCGCGCCAAACAAAAGCAAAAAGAATCTGGGGACTTTCCTAATTGGCAACAAGAAGGCCAAGTCAGAAGACAAATAAGTCCCCACAGAAAGGAAGCCTGTCGTGACTAAGACTATCGTCTATTTGGCCCACCCTGATGTGGCCGGCTCTAGTAGCCAACAATTTTTACAGCAATCAGGTTGGCCCTGACGGAGGTCAGCTATGTCGATTTGCAGGCGGAATATGAGGCCAATGGCCGGCACTTCGAAGCCAGTGTGGAATTGGCACGTCTGACTCGCTATGACCGGGTGATTTTCCAGTTCCAACTCTACTGGTACCAGGCGCCAGCCATCCTCAAAATTTGGCTGGATAGCGTCTTCGATATGTCCAAGGCCATGCAGGCTGCCATGCCTCGCCTCGCTCAGATGGAAATGGGCTTGGTCGTCATTGCTGGTGTTAAGGCCAGCCGCTATCAAGTTGGAGGCCGCGAAGGCTTTAGCCTGTCCTCGCTCCTGTCACCCTATTATGCCTGGGCTAAGCATTTTGGTTTAGCGCCCTTGGCTTATTTCCCGGTCCATCAGTTCCACTATCTAACCGAGCCCCAGAAGAAGCAGCTGCTAGTTCACTACGCCTGCTACCTTGAGACGGGTAAGGTGGATGACTTCGAAGCCTTGCAGACCTTTGTCTTGGAGCGACTAGCCAACCTGGACTTGTCCTTATCGCTTGAAAGCCAGGCAGTCTATGACCAGTTCCGTGAGGACCTGAGTCAAAACCGTGATGAAATCCAGGAGCTGCAGGCCCTGAATAAGGAGGATTAGACTAGTATGAATCCCTATCAAGACTATGTTCAGGACTGGCAGGCACAGGCTCCCGACTATCCCAGTCAAGCCTTGCTACAAGTCGCTTGCGACCTTTACCAGCAACAAGAAGACCGTCTGCGCCAGCTAGAAGGCCAGTTAGACGGTAGCATGTGGAGTCCAAAGGACTGGCAAAATTAAGTTAAAATCTAACCCCGCCCCTTGATTAGAAGGAGGCGGGGTTTTGTTATGCTTCTAAGCGTCAGGCGGCCGAGTACAGACCTGGTAACAAGTTGGTGTCTGCAACCGGAAACCCTTTCCCAGGACTTGCGACAGAGGGGCTTTTGGTGGTATGATGGACTGTGGCACAAAATGCAATGAAGGAGACAGACAACATGACACAGCAAATCACGACCCAGGTAAGATTTTGGGGAGGGCTTGATACCATAGGTGGTAATATTGTCAGTCTAGAAGCGGGTAACTACCGTATTCTGACAGATTTTGGCGCCTTATTCGGAGCAAGCTTGGATGAATTGAAGCAAGTCGACTTGACCCCAAGCCTGCTAGAAAAGGGGCACCTGCCGGCCATTGACGGCCTCTATACCCGCCAACAACTAGGAGCAAGTGACCTAGTAAGCTATGAGGAGACTGATATGAAGACCATCGTCTGCCTATCTCATCTCCATCTAGACCATATTGGGGGCTTCGGTCAATTGCCCGAGGACTTACCCATTTATGCCCTAGAAGACAGTGTTTCCTTCTACCAACGCCTAGCAAGCGACGGCTTGTTGCCTGACTTCAAGGTCAATTGGCAAGCCGTTCAATCAGAGGAACCTTTCCAATTTGGACCTTTCACTATTGAGTTTGTGGTCAGCGACCATGACACCATTGGGGCAGCTAGCATCTTCATCACCGGGCCAGACCTTAAGGTGGTTAACTCTGGTGACTTCCGTTTAACTGGTTTCCATCCGGAACGCGTCTTACATTGGGCGCAAAAAGCCCGTGACTTCCAGCCAGATCTCTTCTTAGTGGAAGGGACGACCTTCAGCTTTGACCCAGGATCACGCGATGACCGGATGCAACTGCCAGAGGACTTGGCAGCTCGCGTAGCCTCAATCTCAGCCGGCAATGAAGCCAAGTTCCTCAAGGACTTTACCCAAGTAGTTGCGCAAGCTGGCAATCAGTTAGTGGCGCTTAACGTCTATCCACAAAATATTGAACGTCTGGTCTATATGGCGCAAGCGCTCAATCGCGCCGGACGGACGCTGGTCTTAGAGCCTAACTACTACCGTCTCTTGCGACCTTACATGGCACCAGAGGCAGCCTTGGCAACTATCAACTGGGATGGTGACAGCAAGCTGCCAGCTCAAGATGTCTTGACCTGGGACCAAGTGCAGGCAGCGCCTGCTCAATATGCGGTTCAAGTCGACTATGAACAACACCATGATTATATCTTCAGCCTATCGGAAGGTATCTACATTCACTCCAACGGGGTGCCGCTAGGAGCTTATGATGCGCGTTACCAACCTTGGTTGGAAGGCATCGTCAAAGCAGGCTGGCAATTCTATCACGGCCATGTGTCTGGCCACGCTTCGACTCAAGACCTCTGCTTGGTCAACTATGTGGTAGGCGCTAAGCTGGTTGTGCCATGGCACAGCTTTAAGCCAGAACGTTATGCAGAAGCCTTAGTTGATTTAGGGCTGACCCCATGGTTGCCAAGTCTAGAGACGACTTACTCTGCTGAACAGATTAAGAGCCTAGCTGACTAAAAAAGCTTTTATTAGAATAGCATGAAAAACGCAGAAATTGAGGGAAATATGATGCGATTTATGCTATAATTTACGCTAGAGCTGTAAGCTCCCTAGCACTTATTAAGACTGACAAAAATGAGGAGAATCAACGTGCAAGTTAGATTTGAAGACGTGACCATGCAGTTTGAACAGAAGACTGTCTTGGACCGGATTAATTTTACATTGCCTAGCCAGCAACTTATTTCCTTCTTAGGACCTTCTGGCTGTGGTAAATCTACAACATTATACTTAATTTCAGGGTTACTGAACGCAACATCAGGTAAGATTTTCTTCGACGATAAAGATGTAACTAAATTAGACCCAGTTAAGCGTCGGGTAGGCTTAGTCTTCCAATCCTATGCCCTCTATCCACACTTGACAGTCTTGGAAAACATCATGTTCCCGCTCAAAATGGAAAAAATGCCAAAGCTGAGCGTCGCGAACGTGCCATCGAAATGGCAAAACTAACGCAAATTCAAGACCAGCTAGATAAGTACCCACGCCAGTTGTCAGGGGGGCAACAGCAACGGGTGGCCATCAGCCGGGCTATGGCCAAATCACCTTCCATCCTACTTATGGACGAGCCCTTGTCTAACTTAGACGCTCGCCTCCGGATTGAGATGCGTGAAGAAATTCGCCGTATCCAACAAGAGACCGGTGTTACTACCGTCTTCGTTACCCACGACCAAGAAGAAGCCCTGTCTATCGCGGACAGCGTCATGGTCTTGGAAAAGGGTGAGATTCAACAAGTAGCTGATCCAGTCAGCCTCTACCAAACACCTAGCAACCTCTTCGTGGCACGCTTCATCGGGTCACCAATTATCAACACCTTTGCTAAGGGTTCTGCCGCTCTTAACCCTAACAGTGCCTTCGCGGAATTGAACTGGGCAACTATCGGGGTTCGTTCCGAGCATTTCCGTCTGGGGACGGCGGATAACTACCTAGTCCGCGGGAAAGTAGTCCGTGTGGAAGCCGTAGGTAAGGATATTACCGTTCACTTGGAATGGGAAGGCGACCGCTTCGTGGTTTCCAACTTAGAAGGTGACTTAGAAGTAGACCAAGAAATCTACTTGCAAGTACCAGCTGAACGCCTACTCTTCTTCCAAGAAGACCAACGTCGCATTCTGTCAGAAAGCGAGCGTGAGGGCTAGATGAACCGCAAACCTACTCTCAAGAGTAGCCTCCAGGCCCTACTCTATTTAGCGCCGGCCTTGGTGTTCATGACAACCTTCACCATTATTCCGATTATCCGCTCTTTCATGATGAGTTTCTATGAAAACTACAAGTTGCGGAATATTACTAAGAACAAGCCAGTGGTCTGGTCTCTGGATAACTTCCAGAAGATTCTGGCGGATCAAAAGTTCTACTTAGCGCTAACAAATACGGCAACCTACGTTTTCTGGGTGGTGCTCTGTTCCATCACAATTTCCGTAACGGTTGCGGTCTTGCTCAATCAGATTCCCTTTCTCAAAGGCCTCTTCCGAACCGCCTACTTCTTGCCATTCGTTACCTCAACGGTGGCCATCTCTGTGGTTTGGTCTTGGCTCTATCACTCAGAGTACGGGTTACTCAACTATCTCTTAGGTTTAGTAGGGATTGACCGTATCAACTGGCTCAATGATCCTAGGACAGCCATGACGGCTGTCATTATCATGGCTGTCTGGAAGAGCCTGGGCTTCAATATCCTGCTGACCCTGGTCGGCTTGGGTAACATCAACGAGACCTACTACAAGGCAGCTCAAGTTGATGGGGCCAATGCCTGGAAGAGATTCACCAACATTACGCTACCGCTCTTGCGGCCAACCCTCTTCCTCTTGTCAACAGTCGGCATTATCAATGGTTTCAAGGTCTTCGATGAAGTCTTCGCTCTCTTCAATGGGCGCCCTGGACCAGGTGGTTCAGCCATGACCGTTGTCTACTATCTCTTCGATCAGTTCTATGTTCAATATAACTACGGGATGGCAGCTGCGACCGGGATTATCCTCTTCGCCATTGTCCTTATCATTACCGTCTTCCAGAACATGGGCAACAAATACTTCGAGAAGCGGGGAGGTTAGGACATGGCACGCACAAAACGTATTCAAACCATTCTGCTCTATGTCATCTTGACCTTGGGCGCGCTGGTCATGATTCTGCCATTCTACTGGATGGTGGCGACCAGTCTGAAGTCAGGGTCCGAAGCAATCTCCGTACCGCCAACTTGGCTACCACGGAACTGGCTCTTCTCTAACTATGGCCAAGCCCTGGAGAAAGCCCCATTCGGCCGTTACTTCCTTAACTCGGTCTTTGTTACAACTGTGACGACCGCCGGGGAACTCTTCACCTCAATCCTAGCAGCTTATGCCTTCGCTAAGCTCAAATTCTGGGGTAAAGACATCCTCTTCATTCTCTTATTGGCAACCATGATGGTGCCTGGGGAATTGATGACCATTCCAAACTTCGTGACCTTATCAAGTTGGAAGTTAGTCAATACCTACTGGGCCTTGATTATTCCTTGGTTCGCCTCTGTCTTCTCGGTCTTCACCTTGAAGCAAAACATTCAGACGATTCCAGACGAGCTCTACTATGCTGCCAAGACGGATGGCGCCAGTGACTGGCAATTCCTCTGGGAGATGGTCGTGCCCCTGTCTAAATCGTCCATTATCGCCGTGATGATTCTTAAGGTCATCGGGTCATGGAACTCCTTCCTCTGGCCAATGATCGTCACCAACTCGGCACCTGACTTACGGACTTTACCTGTTGGACTCCAAGCCTTTACCACTGAAGCCGGCACCCAATTCGAACTCTTGATGGCGGCGTCGACCCTGGTAATCTTGCCAATGGTGATTATTTACTTATTGTTGCAGAAATACATTATTCAAGGTATTTCACGTTCTGGCTTGAAGGGCTAGCCCCTCAATGCTTTCCTATTAACTATTTGGAGGTAACATCTAGTGAAAAAAATCAAAGTGCTTTTCGCATTATTACTCTCAGTAGTCTTAGCATTCAGTGCTTATGCACCATCTGCTCACGCTGCTGACAAGGTTAAAGTAACTTTCTGGCATGCAATGAACGGTCCTCACGCTGAGGAATTAACCCGACTCGTTAAGGCCTTCAACGAATCTCAAGATAAGTATGAAGTTGAAGAAACTAGCCAAGGGAACTACAAAGCCCTACAACAAGGGGTAATGGCGGCGGCTGCTTCTGGCGACCTACCAACCATGACCCAATTAACTGCCTCTAGCTTCTCTGGCTTCAAGTCAGAAGGGCTCTTAGCTCCATTAGATGAGTTCTTAACTGCTGACAATGGCTTCACTGAAGAACTTAAGAATGACATCTACCCAGGTTTCTTGAAGGGTGTAACCGTTGAAGACAAGATTTATGCGATTCCATTCGCTAAATCTGTGCGTCTCATGTTCGTCAACCAAGACATGCTCAAACAAGCAGGTAAAGAAGTACCTAAGACTTGGGCTGAAGTCAAAGAATTAGCAGCTGCCCTCAAAGAAAAAGGCGTTGATAAGCCAGCCTTAGGTTTGGAAAATGGTCTATCTATCGAAGTGGAAACTATGGCTCGCCAAAACGGCGCAACTTGGGTTTCTGACGACTTGAAGACAGTTGACCTCACTTCTGACAAGCCATCGAACCTATCCAATTTATCAAAGACATGGTTAAAGACGGTTCAGCACGTTTGGCCGGTGAAGACAAGTACATGTCAGGTCCATTCGCAGCTGGCGGTTCTGCAATCTACATTGGCTCATCTGCGGGCTTACCTTACGTAGTCAAGGGTGTGCAAGAATCAGGTATCAACATTACCACTGCGCCAGTCCCAACCTTCGGTCAAGGCAAGCAAATGACCCTCTTAGCAGGGAACGACTTAGGGGTCTTCGAAGATGCTTCTGATGAAGAAAAAGCAGGGGCTGTAGCCTTCATGTCCTTCCTCCTCAATGCGGAGAACACTGCAACTTGGGCATCTAAGACTGGTTACCTACCAATCACTAAGTCTGGGACTAACTCAGAAATCTGGACTAACTATGTCAAAGAAAACCCACTTGTTAAGGCAGCATCTGACGAATTAGAGTACGGCTTTACGGATCCAATCTATGAAGGTTCTGCTAAAGTCTTCTCTGATTCAGAATTAGCCTTGGAAAACATCGTCGTTAACGATGCGGACATCAAGACTGAAATGAAGAAGTTAGAAGACCTAATCAAGGGCTACCTACACCTATAATCAGCCTGATTAATACAATAAGTAAATAAGTCAAACGAGAGACTGGGACTTGCTCCTGGTCTCTTTTTTTGGCTAAATAAGCCCAGCTGTTAAGAGGGCTAAGCTATTTAGGATGGTTCAGAGACTTATTATATGTAATAAAACACAAGGCTCCATAGGGTTGGAAGCAATAAAGTATAAATTGTCTAGTCATAAGCTAGACGACAAGTGTCGTGAATTGTTTGGAAATTTAGTGCATTATATGATAAGTATGACTTAGGGCAGACAAACAGACTGTAACAGCTAAGTGACAGGCAGATAAAAGATACGAACGATTCTTAAGCTAAAAAGCTTGAATGTAAAGGCTAAAATGTGGAGCTATCTTGAAAAAAAGATGAATAAGGTAGGATTTTTCGATTATATATTTCAATATTGTAACACAGGTGTGGCAAAAACGAATTTTCATGAAAAGATACAAAGAATAATCATTATAAATATAAAGAAAAAACAAGAAGACGAGGGCGGCTGAATTTAGAGGATTTTTATGGTAACGGGATCAAAGTGAGCAAAAACGTAAGAAAATCGTAAAAAATCTGTGATTTAGACAACTTAGAATGTATACAATCCTTGCCCTGTGTGGTAAAATAGGGGATAGCTAATAATGCAAATCTATGCTTAAAAGAGCTCAAAAAATTATTTTTTTGAAATTACGGATCTTGCTCCGGCCAAATCCGACACAAGCATTTGAGCATTGGATAGGGATTCATTGGCAGTAGCGTAGCGGCAAAGCCGTATAGGGGGACCTAAGCTGCGTAATAATAAGTAGACCATGCTGAGCATGGCGAGCACTGAAACAATAATAGGGGGGCGAGTTATCGTTTAGGTTAGCGCAAGCTAAGCAATCTGTTTATTATGATCAAGACCGTTTGGAACGTGAGTCGGCGTTCGCGGTTCAAATGGGCGGCAAGCGTCGCCAGGCACTATAGCCGGGAGATACTTGTCAAAGTTCTCTATTCAATAGAAGGAAATACAATTTTACAAGTCAGGAGAGATACACAATGACCCAAGAATTGAAGAAAAAGTTATTGAATGTCGTAGCCTTATCGGGTTTAGTCGCGGCATCATTCCCAGTTAGCGAAGTTCTTCAGCACCAAGCAACTCCAGCAGTTTACGCGCAAGAAGATCAATCTGCGCCAGATGACGAAGAATTGCCAGATGCAGTAGACCTCGCAGCAATCAAGGCGGCTGAACAAGTTATCCAGGATATCAAGAATGCTTATCAAGCGGCACTTGACGACGGTGAAGATGAAGCTGGTGCTAAGGACGCAGCACAGTTCGCCAAAGATGAAGGGCAAAAGAAACTCAACCCAATCATCAACAAAACTATCAAGAACAAGAAAGAGCTCCAACGCCTCACTGAATTGTATAACAAGGAAGTAGCCAAGCTCTTAGGTGAGACGCCATTACCAGAACCTTTCCCACAACAAGGCCCTAAGGTTGAAATCAAAGAGGAATCCGAAACAATGGATATCGACTTTAGCACCAAGGTAATTAAAGACGATAATTTAGATAAAGGTGTGACCGAGATTGACGTCCCAGGGAAGAAAGGGACCTTGACCATCACTTACACCGTGGAATATCACGATGGCGTTCGCCAAGCTAATACTCGTAAAGAGAAGAAACGTGAGCGTACAGTTGAACCTGTAACTCAAGTTGAACGCCACGGTACCAGAGACGTTGTAACGACAGAAAACGTCAAAGAAGTGGAAGAAATTCCATTCGAGAAGAAAACAGAAGAAACGGATCAACTCGACAAAGGTAAGACACAACTCAAAACGCCAGGTAAGAAGGGTGTCCTCACTAAAACTTATCGTTATAAAGTAATTAACGGTGCGCGTGAAGAGGCAACCAGAGAATTAGTAGGCTCCGAAGTAACGGTTGAGCCTGTGGCAGAAGTAACCTTGGTTGGGACGCGCCCAGTTGTAACGACCCAAGAAATCTCAGAAGAGTCAGAGATTCCATATGGTACTCAAACTCAACAAAACGCTAACTTAGCCAAAGGCGTGAAGAACACAGTGCGTCCAGGGGTCAAAGGTAAGAAGAAGGTAACCTATACCATCACCCTCACTGACGGCGTTCAAACCAACAAACAAGTGAAGAACACGGAAATCCTTCAGGCAGCAGTTGATGAAATCATCGAAATTGGGACTAAGGAAGAGCCTGTAGTACCAGAACGTACTCGTCGTGAGAATGTCCGCACTGAAACAGTGGCCTTCGATATCGTTAATAAAGATAGCGACCAATTAGACCTAGGTCAGACTCAAATTGAGACCGAAGGGACACCAGGGGTGCGCACCATCACTGAAGAATGGTATGCAGACAAAGACGGCGTTGAAATCCCAGGTACACGCAAAGTGATTGGCGATGCTGTTACCACTCAACCTGTGGCGCGTGTTGTCCTACATGGGGTAAAACCAGTAAAACGTACGCGTACTGAAACTAAGGAAGTGGACTTCAAGACCGTTAGAAAAGAAGATCCAACTTTGGCTAAGGGCGAGACCAAGACTGAAACTCAAGGTGTCAAAGGTCAAGAAACCATCACCTATGAATACCTAGAAGGTAAGGATGGCTTAGTAGCTGGCTCTGAAAAAGAAGTGAAACGCGAAACCACAGTTCAACCAGTAGATGAAGTAATCTTAGTTGGGACTAAAGAAGAAGCGTCAAGCCAATCAAGCTCTGAATCTTCATCATCAAGCTCCGAAGCGTCAAGCTCATCAAGCTCTGAGTCTTCATCATCAAGTTCAGCAGCATCAAGCTCATCAAGCTCAGAATCTTCATCATCAAGTTCAGCGGCGTCAAGCTCATCAAGCTCTGAGTCTTCATCATCAAGTTCAGCAGCGTCAAGCTCATCAAGCTCTGAGTCTTCATCATCAAGTTCAGCGGCATCAAGCTCATCAAGCTCTGAGTCTTCATCATCAAGTTCAGCAGCATCAAGCTCATCAAGCTCTGAATCTTCATCATCAAGCTCAGCGGCATCAAGCTCATCAAGCTCTGAGTCTTCATCATCAAGCTCAGTGGCATCAAGCTCATCAAGCTCTGAGTCTTCATCATCAAGTTCAGTAGCTTCAAATGGATCAAGCTCAGAATCATCATCAAGCACATCAAGCAATGACCCAGGTCAAAATGGTAAGAAACCTGGCAAGAAAGACGAAGGTAAGAAATTACCTAAGACAGGCGAATCTCAAAATGTTACATTCCTCATGGGGATCATGATGATGTTTGCCTCCGCAGTGGTAGCTTTATTCCGCCGCAAACAAAATTAATGTAGCTTCATTAGAACGACGTAGCGATGTTAATTTTGGCTCGTGACCATTAATTAGTGAAAAGTCCTTGTTGATTATGACAAGGACCCCACTAATTTAGATAACATCGCAAGGATGTTCTAATATTTAGAAAGAGGGGATATAAATAATGAAGCACAAAGAAAATCTTAGAAAGGGTTTCTCGATACTGTTCGTGTTAATGATGGTCTTGTCGGTATTTCAAGGCCTCATTCAACCAGGGCATGTAGTGCATGCGCAGAACAATAACAATGTTCGAGAAATTCAGTCAGGAGATAGTCAGACTACCATTCGTCAGGATGGGTGTGACCTCTTCATCAACAAAACGCAAGATACCGAATGGTCCGTACCACGGAAGCCAATTGACTTGGTTATTCTGCAGGATACATCTGGTTCCTTCAAGAACACCATTGGTGGCGTCCAAAACGCCTTGCGCGAATTGACTACACCAGTGCCATCGACCCAATACGATCCAGATCATCCACGTCTGGTCTTCACTGACAACCCTAAGACCACTGACCGTGTCATGGTTGCAACCTTCCAAGGGTTAGACGGAAAGGTCACTTATGACCGTTGGGATACTAGCAGCGTCTATGACTCATGGCGTCGTGCCTATCCGGGTTATAACCCTGATAGTAACTTTACAGACAATCCAGTCTACGAAAAATATGATGGAACCTCCTATCGAATCAATAACACAAGCTTGTCTAACAATCCGAGTGAAATTCAAGACTTCATCAACAATATGGTAACCGAAGGTGGTACACCAACAGTACCAGCCTTGGAAGACATCATGACTCGTTATAGTTCACAAGTTCAAGCCTCCCAAGGTGGGATGGAAAATGGTCGTAAGACAGTCTTCCTTCTGATCACTGACGGGGTAGCCAACGGGAAACGCCTTGCCAATGGTAAAGTTGCCATCGAATATAGTGGTGCCCGCATGTATCAATTGATGCGTGACTGGAACTTGACAGAAGACTGGCTCTATATGGAAGCCAGCCAAAATATCTTAGCTCGTGCAGAAGAATTAAAGCGCGCTGGGGAACAACTCAAAGCAGCAGTTGGTCCTGAAGGTTCAGTCGTTATTGGTTTCTGGGAAGATGTAAAAGGCTTCACCGGGAACGGTCAATATGGGCGTACTTATAAGGAAGGTTTTGGTCATACCAACGTTAACTTCGGTGACAACCGTTCGGTACAAGAAATCTTCTCTACCACCTTGCGTAGCATGGCCTCACCAGACAAAGTTGTTAACGGGAAGAATGCTACCTTCTATGTTAACGAACAAAATGATATCAATGTCTTCGCTAACAAGGTCCTTGAATCGGTAGGGGCTGCCTTAGTTAAGGAAGACGTAAAAGGTGACTTCACCATCACGGATGGCTACAAGGTTAAGAGTGTCTCCATTAACGGCAAGAAAATTGTAGAAACAGTCACTGATAAAGAAAGAAATCCGTGGTACAGTAACGCAGGAAGGTAACAACGTTAAGATTTCTGTTCCGGATGCGGCCTTCAACCCAGGGTCTAACAAATTCGACTATGAATTAGTGCGTACCGAAACTGCACCACCGACCAATGAAGATGAAGAAGAAGAACCAGGTGACGACTATACACCAAGTGAAGTTGAACGTGAAGTCGGTCAATTGGTAGGTAAATTCTCTGTTGGGGAATACAGCACAACCCAAATTGGTTCTAAAGACAAACAAACAGTCAAAGTTAATGACCTGTCCTACTGTTACCCATCACTTTCTAAGACCATCACTGATGGCGATGCAAGTAATGACCAAGGTCAAATCGATGACCCAATCATTACCTATAAGAAAGCCTATGCGGCTAACTTAGGCACAGTTCACGAGCCATTCGAATATACGGTTACTTACCGTATGAACAACGCGCCGTTGAACTTCAAGAAAAACCCAATCTTGGTTGACCGTGTTAACTACCGTCTCTTAGTACAAGAAGCTTATGTAACTGACATGAATGGTAACCGTCTCGACGACTTCACGATTCGTCAGGTTCAAGAAGCCGACCAAGAAGGTAACATGGGAACCACCGTTATTGCGGATATTCCTAAGAAGCCAGGTATTAAGACTGAGAGCGTCAATGAAGGGGAATGGGGTGGCCACAAGTGGGCACGTTACCAACTCCACATCAAGGCGCGCTTCAACGATCAATATCCATTTGATGTTAACCAGAAGGAATACATTAAGATCCTTCAAGAAACGATGGTCTTGGGGTCTTGAACCAAGGTCAAATCATGTGGAACGGGGAGTCTAACACGCCTGACTCTGAAGGTACCAACGTTCGTCGTTCTAACAGCGTCTTCGTAGTACCACCAACCGAAACGACTATTACTAAGAAGGTTCGTGGCGCTAGCCAAACGGTAGAACAAGGTGCCGAGCACTATGACTTACCATTACGCGACGACGAATACTACTACGATGTTAAGGTGGCATGGCCAGGCCTTGCTGACAAGTTCTTAGTAGAAGATGAATTAGTACCTGAACTAGAAGTAGTCAAGAGCGGTGCCAAACCACACGGTCATGACATTGAAGTAATGGTTAACGGTAAACCAGTTAAAGCGCTCGAGAAGTTTATCTCAGTCAGCGGCAACAAGGTTACCATGCAGGTAAATAAAGCGGACATTACACGTACCCTCAACAACACCATCAACCGTGCTAACAAGGGTAACTTAGGTCCAGCCGAGATTCATCTTCAAATCAAGGCGAAAATCCGCCAAGATGCTAACCTTGATCGCTTCAAGGATGCTAACGGTGTAGTTAAGATCCCTAACGATGCTAGCGTAACGCTCGACAACAAGGCTCCTAAGAAGTCAGAAGTTGTAACGGTTACTCCGGACGAGCCAGCTGTCGCTAAGAAGATTAACGATACCTTAGACGACCTTTACATCCCATCATGGGAAGAAAACCACTACAACTACAACATCAAGACTACCTTGCCAGGTAACATCCGTGACTACGGTACTTACGTAATTAAGGATGTCCTTGATGAACGTCTAGAACTGCAAGCTGGTCAACAACCTTCTATTAAAGGTGAAGACGCTAAGTACTTCGACGTGGCATACGATGAAGCATCACGCACCATCACGGCTACTATGAAGTCTGATGCCTTTGGCCAAATCGCAGGTAAATCTGTCGTTGAATTAGTCATTCCAGCTAAGATCAAGGATGGCGAAACTTCAGCTAAGATTCCTAACACGGCAAAAGTGCTTTACAACAAGCAAAACGCTACGGGTGATCCAAAAGAAATCACCACTCCTCCTGTAACGGTAACACCACCACCATCAGGCCCAACCAAGAAGATTAATGGTAACCTCGATGACTTGGTGATTCCAAGTGCAGAAGAAAATGCCTACACTTACAATATCAAGGCTAAATTACCAGGTAACGTTGAAACCTACACGCAATGGGGCTTCAAAGATACCTTAGATAACCGTCTTGAATTACAACCTGGCCAATCAGCTCACATTGAAGGGCCAAATGCTGACAAGTTCACTGTAACTTACGATGCAGCAACCAACACCGTAACAGCTGAAGTCAAGGCAGGCCAATTCGCTAACTTGACAGCTGGTACAGAAATCGAATTAGTAATCCCAGCTAAGATTAAGGATGGTATTACTGATAAGAAGATTCCTAACACGGCAACTGTCTACTATAATAATCCTGCTGATGGCGGGGTGCCTCGTGAAACACCACCGACCCCACCGGTAACTGTGACACCACCACCAACCACTCCAGATATTTCTAAGACAGTTAATGACGTAGAGCATTATCAATTAGCAACTCCAGAAGAGCCATTCACCTACAAGATCGACACCAAGGTTCCGTTTAACGCAACAGCCTTCAAGATCACCGACGAACTCAAAGACGTTCTCGAATTTGTAGGGACTGCAACTGCAACAGTTGACGGCCACCAAATCGCGGCTAGCCAAATCACTGTATCTGGTAAGACCTTAACTGTAACCCTCAACGAGCAAGAATTGAAAGACTACCAAGACAAACCAGTCCACGTAGAATTCCAAGCTAAGATTGTTGACGGTGCTAACTTAGAAGCTTACCGCTCTGCTGAAGACGGTACTGAAAAAGTTCCTAACACTGCTAAATTCCAAATCAACGATAACCCTAAACTTGAGAAAGAAACCAAGCCGGTTACCGTAACGCCACCACCATCAACTCCTTCTATTAAGAAGACTGTTAATGACAAGGCGGCAGATCAATTAGCAACTGCAACCACTCCATTTACCTATAAGATTGACACCACTGTTCCACGTAATGCTAAGGCATTCCGCGTATTGGATACTTTGGAACATGTCTTACAAGTAGACGGTTCAGTCACTGCTAACCTTGATGGCACTGAAATCCCATCAAGCCAAATCACAATTGAAGATGTGGACGTAGACGGCAAGACTCGTCAGAAGATTACGGTCACCTTGACTGAAGAACAAGTATTGAAGAACGCTGAAAAACCAGTACACGTACAATTCAATGCTAAGATCAAGGACAATGCAGATCTCTCTGCTTACTCTTCAGCTGCTGACCCTACTGTTAAGGTTCCTAACAAGGCTTCCTTCCAAGTAGACAACAAGCCAGAAGTTGAGTCTGACCCTGTCACTGTAACGCCACCACCATCAACACCAGCTATTACTAAGACGGTTAATGATGCAAGTCATTACCAATTACAAGCTGCTGGCGAAGAATTCACCTATAAGATTGATACAACCATCCCACAAAACGCGACAGCCTTCACTGTAACCGATGAACTCAAACCTGTTTAGACTTCGGTTCCGGCGAGGTAACTGCAACGGTAGATGGCGTACAAACTGCTGGTGAAATCACTAAGAACGGTCAAACCTTGACTGTCAAATTCACTCGTGACGAAGCCCTCAAATCAGGCAAACCAGTTCACGTAGAATTTAAGGCAATCATCCGCGCTAACGCAGACTTAACAGACTACCGTACCGCAGATGACAACACTGAGAAAGTTCCTAACACCGCGAAGTACATCGTTAACGATGATCCGAACATCTTCAAGGAATCAGAACCAGTAACAGTAACGCCACCACCAACCACTCCACCAATCACTAAGACTGTCAATGGTGCTGAACATGCCCAACTCAATGACAAGGCTGAAGAATTCGAATATGTTGTTAAGACTAAGGTTCCACGCAACATCACTGAATTCAAGGTAACCGACCGTCTTGAACCAGTCTTAGAAGTTAAAGGCAATGTAACAGCAACCTTAGACGGCAAGGCAATCGCTGCTGACCAAATCAAGGTTGAAGCTGACGGCGACCGTCAAGTCGTAACAGTAGCCTTAACTCAAGAAGAAGTCTTGAAATCAGCTGAAAAAGAAGTCGTTGTAACCTTCAAAGCTGCTATCAAGGCAGATGCGGACTTGTCTAGCTACACGACCGCAGAAGACGGCACTGAACGCGTGCCTAACAAGGCATCTTATGGTGTCAACATTCCTAACGTTCCAGATGTTGATTCTAACACTGTAACAGTAACTCCTCCGCCAACCAAGCCAGACTTGAAGAAGACTGTTAACGATGCAGAAAGCTATCAATTGAAGGCTGACGGCGAAGAATTCACCTACAAACTCGATACTGAAATGCCGCGTAACATTACGGCGATGACAGTAACCGATACTTTAGTAGACGAATTAGACTTCGGTACAGGCGACGTAGTGGCTACAGTCGACGGCGTCCAAACCGCTGGTGAAATCACCAAGACAGGTCAAACCTTGAGCGTGAAATTCACTGCAGAAGAAGTCTTGAAGAACGCTGGTAAGGCAATTCATATCGAATTCAAGGCTAAGATCCGTGAGAACGCGAACTTAGACAAGTACATCGATAAGACAGATGGCCGTACCAAGGTTCCTAACGAAGGTTCTTACCATATTAATGACAACCCTGACTTGAAGGTGAAATCTAAACCAGTAACGGTTACTCCACCACCTACAACGCCAGAAATCACTAAGACTGTAAATGATACGACTCACTATGACGTATTAACGCCAGAAGAAGAATTCACTTACAAGGTAGAAACTCTCGTTCCTACAAACGCAACTGAATTTGAAGTGACCGATACAATCGAGCCAGTTCTTCAATTCAGCAGCACTCCAGTTGAAGCAACTGTTGATGGCGAAGCGATCACTAACGTGACAACGGTTGACCGTCTCTTGACTGTGACCTTGTCTCGTGAACAAGTACAAGCTAAAGCTGGTAAGAAGGTAAGCATCACCTTCAAGGCTCGCTTCAAAGAAGGCGTAACCTTAGAAGAATTGAAGCCATACATTTCTCAAACTGATGGCGTAACGCGCGTACCTAACAAGGCAGCTTACCGTATCGACCTCAGCGACCAACCTAACATGCGTAAGGAATCTGAGCCAGTAACGGTAACGCCACCACCAACTCGTCCTGACATCACTAAGAAGGTTAACGACGTTGAAGATTACACATTGAATGCAGAAAACGAAGTCTTCACTTACACTGTTGAAACTTCTGTTCCTGAAAATGCCACTGTCTTCAACATCACTGACCAATTAGATCCTGTCTTGCAATTTGAAGGCACACCATCTGCAACTGTAGACGGTACTGCTATCGACGCAAGCCAAATCACGATTCAAGACCAATTGTTGACTGTGAACTTGACTCCTGAACAAGCTGCGATGGCTAAGAAGCCAGTTAAACTCACCTTCCAAGCACGGATTCGTGACAATGCTGACTTACGTAACTACGTAGAAAATGGCGTCATCAAGGTACCTAACAAGGCAACCTACCACATCAACAACAAACCAGAATTCGACAAGGATTCTAACCGTGTAACGGTAACTCCACCGCCAACTGAAACCACTATCGAGAAGAAAGTTGACGGCGCTCACTACAAGAAACTAGATGCGGCTGACCAAGTCTTCAACTACACAGTTGACGTAACGGTACTAAGAACGCAACTGCCTTCTATGTAAGTGATACCCTCGTGCCTGAATTACAATTTGATGGCGAAGCAACAGCGACCTTGGATGGTAAGGACCTCAGCGCAGACCACATTGTCAAAGATGAGACTGCTGGTAAAGTGACTGTGACCTTGACTGAAGAAGAAGCCCTCAACAATGCAGACAAAGTTCTTCACTTGAGCTTCAACGCAAAAGTTCGTCCAAACGCTGACCTCTCTGGCTACATTGACAACAACGTCATTATGGTTCCTAACACTGCTAAATACAGTGTCAACCATCAACCAGAGAAAGACTCTAACACCGTACATATCACACCACCACCTTCTCAACCAGATCTCGATAAGAAGGTTAACGGTAAGGTTGATGAGCAATTGGCAACGCCAGAAGCTGAATTCACCTACACCATTGACACAGTAGTGCCTACACACGCTGCTACCTTCACTATCACCGACGAACTCAAGGCTGAGTTGGAATTCGTGGGCGACGCAACCGCTGTTACTGCAACAGTTGGTGGCGAAGCAATCACTGATGTACAAATCAACGGTCAAGTACTGACTGTCAACTTGTCACAAGATCAAGCATCTAAGAAACCTGGCCAAGCTGTCCATGTTGAATTCAAGGCTAAGATCAGACAAGGGGCTAACCTCAGTGCCTACATCGTTAACGGTGAAATTAAGGTGCCTAACACGGCTCAATACTTGATCAACAACGAATTCAAGAAAGAGTCTAGCCCAGTAACCGTAACACCACCACCAAGCGAAGAGAAGATTGAGAAGACTGTTAACGATAAGCAAGCAGAAACTCTTGATACTCAAGAATCACCATTTACTTATAAGATTCAAACTGTTGTTCCAGCTAACGCAACTGCCTTTGCAGTCAGCGATACCTTGGATCCTGTCCTCGAACTTGCGGGTGACGTAAGCACAGTTGAAGCTAAGTTAGGTGACGATGCAATCGCTGCAAGTCAAGTAACCTTCGACGCAGCAACCAGCACGCTTAAAGTGGAATTGACCGAAGCACAAGCAATCAATAACGCTAAGAAAGCTGTAACAGTAACCTTCCAAGCTAAGCTTAAGGCAGGTTTGACCCCAGCTCAATTAGCTCCATACATTGATGCAACTGATGGCGTAACCCGTGTACCTAACAAGGCGCGTTACAGCGTCAACCATCGTCCAGATGTTGACTCTAACACTGTAACAGTTACCCCACCACCAAGCACACCAGATATCGAGAAGAAAGTTAACAACGACTTCAGCGCTAACTTAGCAACACGCGAAGAGTCCTTCACTTACACTCTCGAAACTCAGGTACCAAACAATGCCTACATGTTCGAAATCGGCGATACCCTCGAACCAGTATTGGAATTCGATGGCACTGCTACCGTTGAATTGGATGGTAAAGATGTAACTAGCGAAGCAAGTGTCGAAACAGTTGACGCTAAGAAGACTGTTGGTTCTGAAGAACAAGATACTAAACGCTTAGTAGTGAAATTGACCCAAGACCAAGTAACTAAGAACCCAGGCAAGAGCGTGAAAGTAACCTTCAAGGCTAAGATCAAAGCTGGCGCGAGCCTTGCTGCCTACATTACTAATGATGGCGTCAAGATTCCTAACAAGGCCAACTACATGATCAACAACAATCCTGACATTACCAAGGATTCTAATGAAGTACCAGTAACGCCACCACCAACCACCCCAGATATTACTAAGAAAGTAAATGGCCAAGCTCATGTAGACTTAGGTGCTCGTGACGAAGAATTTACTTACACCATTGAAACTACTGTTCCAGAGAACGCAACTGTCTTCGGTATTACTGATACCCTGGTAGACGCTTTAGAATTCGTAGGCGATGCTTCAGCAGTCGTAGCAACAGTAGACGGCGAAACCATCACCAATGTGAAGATTGAAGGGCAAAAACTGTCTGTTGACTTAGACAAGCAACAAGTATTGAACAAGTTTGGCAAGGCAGTCAAGGTTGAATTCAAGGCTAAGATTAAAGCCGATGCAGACTTGACACCACACATTACTGCTGATGGCGTCAAAGTTCCTAACCAAGCAGGCTACGATATCAACAATGATCCAAAACTTCATAAAGATACCGAACCTGTAACAGTAACACCACCACCAACCACTCCGGACATCGAGAAGAAGGTTAACAACAAGCTTGAAGAACTCCTCGGCAAACGTGACGAAGTCTTCACTTACACCCTCGACACAACTGTACCGGATAACGCGATTGCCTTCACAGTAACCGATAAACTGGATCCTGCACTTGAATTTGCAGGTAATGCATCTAGCGTTAAGGCAACTGTTGATAATCAAGCAATCACTGATGTGAAGATTGAAGGCGACCTCTTGACCGTCAACTTGACACAAGAACAAGCAGTCAAACTCCACGGTAAACCAGTACACATTGAATTCACTGCTAAGATTAAGGCAGATGCTAACTTGAACGTGAGTCCTTACCTGACCGAAGATGGCGTCAAGGTACCGAACAAGGCTCAATACACAGTTAACAACAACCCTAACATCAGCAAAGAATCGAACGTTGTACCAGTAACTCCACCACCAACCACGCCTGATATTGAGAAGAAGGTTAACGGCCAAGTCCACGCTGACCTAGCTAAGAGCGACGAAGTCTTCACCTACACAATCAATACCACTGTTCCAGAGAACGCTACTGTCTTCGGTATCACCGATACCTTGGTAGACGCCCTCGAATTCGTAGGCGACGCAAGCAGCGTCACTGCAACAGTAGACGGCGAAGCCATTACCGACGTGAAGATTGAAGGTCAAACCTTGAAAGTCAACTTGGCTAAGACTCAAGTTGTCAACAAGTTCGGTAAGGCTGTCACAGTAGAATTCAAGGCTAAGATTAAGGCCGATGCAGACTTAACACCACACATCACTGCTGATGGTGTCCGCGTACCTAACCGTGCGTCATACGACATCGACAATAATCCTAAGATCCATAAGGATTCTGAACCTGTAACAGTAACACCACCACCAACCACTCCTGACATCGAGAAGAAGGTTAACAACGCCTACGAAGCAATGCTTGCTTCCCATGACGAAACCTTCACCTACACCATCGATACCACTGTACCAATGAACGCGACTGCCTTCACGGTAACCGATACCTTGGTAGATGTACTCGAATTTGTAGATACGCCAACTGCAACGGTAGATGGCCAAGCTATTACCGATGTTCAAACAAGCGGTCAAACCTTAACTGTCAACTTGTCTAAGGAACAAGCAATTAACCTTCACGGCAAGCCAGTTAACGTAACCTTCAAGGCTAAGATTAAGGCGGGGGCTAACCTCAACCCTTACATCGTTGGCAATGCAGGTGAACCAGGCAACATTAAGATCCCTAACAAGGCTTCTTACATGATCAACAACGATCCAAACATCCGCAAGGATTCTAACGAAGTGCCTGTAACACCACCACCAACCACTCCTGATCTAGAGAAGAAAGTCAACGACGCAGATTCTGCTTACTTGACGGCTAAGGAAGAAGTCTTCACTTACTCCTTAGACACAGTTGTTCCAACTGCTGCTACTGCCTTCGCAGTCCTCGATAAGTTAGAACCAGTCCTTGAATTTGTTGACAAAGATCAAGTAGTTGCAACCCTTAACGGTCAAGTCTTAGACAATAGCCACATCACGATCATGGGTCAAACCATCCGTGTTGCCTTGACTCAAGAAGAAGTGACCTCAAACGCTGGTAAGCCAGTACACATTGAATTCAAAGCCAAGATTAAAGAAGATGCTGATTTGACACCTTACATGACTGGTCAAGAAGACCCTCGTGTACCGAACAAGGCTCAATACATCATCAACAACAACCCTGATTTAGTGAAGGATTCTAACGAAGTACCGGTTGTACCACCAACCAAGCCAGATGAACCAAACATCACTAAGGCAGTCAACGACCAAGACGCTTACCAATTGAAAGCTGTTAACGAAGAATTCACTTACACGATTACAACAGCTGTTCCTACGAACGCTCATGCCTTCAACGTAAGTGATACCCTCGAGCCAGTATTGGAATTCGTTGGTCAAGCAGAAGTATCTGCTAACTTCGCACCACTTGCAGACACTGATTACCAAGTTGTCCAAGATGGTCAATACCTCTTCGTTCAATTTAGTAAGGAATTCGTGAAGGCTAACGCCAACGCACCAATCCAAATTAAGTTCAAAGCGAAGATCCGTGACGGTGCAGACCTCACTCCATATAACACGAGCGGCACTCCAAGTGTACCGAACAAGGCAAGCTACATGATCAACAACGATCCTAAGCTTCAAAAAGATTCCAACATCGTTCCGGTTACACCTCCAGGCCCTCCAACCACACCTCCTGGTCAGAAGGAAATTTACACCGAGTCAGGTACAACTCCTGATGCGGATAACAGACTTGAACTTCAATCAGAAAACGAAGTATTCCGTTATGAAGTCAAGGCTAAGCAAGATGTCATTCCTGCTAACTCCTTCCACAAACAAATGAAGATTACTGACGTACTTGAATCCGTATTAGGCGTTCAACGTGCAAGCGTCAAGATCGACAGCGAGAAGGTTGATATGGACCAAGCTCTCCCTGAACTCAAAGAACTCAAAGACAAGTTGGAAGACAACGAGAAGAAACTCAAGAAACTGAAAGGTGAAGATGCCGCATCTTCTAGCGAATCATCTTCAGCAGCCCCAATTGCTTCAGAGCCTACCGTTGATCCAGCACTTCAAAATGCACGTGTAGCAGAACTTGAAGGTCAATTAGCTGCTGCTCAAGCAACAGCTCAAGAAAAAGCGCAAGCTCTTGCTGGCTTGAACGAACAATTAGCTGCAACTCCTGAAGATCAAGCAGAAGTTCGTGCTAACTTACAAGCTCAAGTAGAAGCAGCCTCTGCTGCTCAAGCAGAAGCTAATGCCGCTGTTCAAGCTTGACCGCTCAACTCGAATCTGCACGTTCCGCTGCCCAAGCTGCCCAAGCAATAGCAGGCGATAACTCTGTGATCACGAGTCAATTGACTCCAGAAGGTCAAGAAGAGACTCCAGAGCAAATTGCTGAACGCGTCAAAGGGTTCGAAAAACTCATCAAAGAACTCAAAGAGCAGATCAAAGAGTACGAAGATGGGAAAGACTCACTTGATGCAGAGAAAGGTAAGAAATACCAAGCAATCAAGGACTTCAACGAAGCAATCGAAAACCGTAACAAAGTTACCGGCGAATTGACTGATGAGTCTATTGCTAAGTTAGGTGAACTCAAAGTAGTAGGTAACCAAGTAACCTTCGAAATCACCAACGAGTATGTCTTGAAACTCCTAGAAGGTCGCAACATCCGTCTTGTAATCTACGCAACGATTACTGACATTGATCGCGCACGTAAGGAATACTTAGCTGATCCGAACAACGGCTATGTACCTAACAAAGCGACTGTAGAGTTTGACCACACACCTGAAGTAACCAACATTGTGTACGTCAAACCTTACACACCACCAACCCCACCACAAACACCACCAACTCCACCAACTATCTCAATTCCACCAGCTAACCCTGGTCCAGAATTGCCAGCAACTGGTGAAGTAACCAACATCGGTGCAATCCTCGCTGGGTTCCTCATGACCCTCGCAGGTGGGTACCTGACCTTCAGAAAGCGTAAAGACGCCTAATCTGACATGAGTCCTAAACAAGCCTCCCCCTAGGGGAGGCTTGTTTTTGTCTATATAAAGGTCGGGCACCTTGCGAGCAGGGGGTGGGAGTGGTATAATTGGGGCATAAAAAAGAGAAGGAGGAAATACTATGGTTGGAATCGTGATGAATGCTAGAATACGTGTGAAAGACAAACAAGAATTCAGCTCGTTGAACAAGCTGCTTTCCTCTGCAAATGAGAAAATCAATATAGAGGAAGCCGTTCGTGGAAAGGACAGCAAAGAAATCTCGATTAATCGAGATATTGCTAAGGCCCAGGAATGGAAAAACTAGACTTAGTCCCTATAGGGTCCGCACTAATTAGTGCAAGTGATTTAGAGGCCTTTGATTGTGGAAACCCCATGATTGACCAGTACTTAGTACAACAAGCAAATGTTTTTGATGAAGAAAATCGAGCTAAAACTTTTTTGCTATTGAGTCATCAAGGCATAGTAGGTTATTATACCTTGATTGTTGGGTGCTTAGAAGTTGAGGATATTCAGAACCAGGTGCTTTTGAAGAAACCATATGTCAACCTAGCTTACTTCGCTATCAATGCCACATATCAAAAGCAGGGCTATGGCAGACTACTAATGGGTGAAGTTTTTCAGAGCGCAGCAGTTATAGGTTCTTACGCAGGGGCAGAGCTCATCTATATTGAGTACACCGATGAGAGTGTTCCCTTTTATGAGCTTCTTGGCTATCAGTTGTTGCATCCTTTGCGAAGGCCAGAAAATTTCACTGTCGATACCTCAACCATTGAGTTCCCGATGAGCATAACCTTGAAGACTTTACATAGAAATGGCTATTATGGCTATCTTCAAAACTTTGTTAGAAGATTATTTGGGGAAGAGTTAAAATTATAAAAAAGTAAGACCTGTCCATATTTGCTGGACGGGTCTTACTTTTTAGCCACAGATCCTGTGTCCCTTCCTTAACAAGTTTGCCATTCCTACTGTCAGGGGCCTACAATTATGTTATAATAGAAGTAATTTGAAGAAATAGAAAGGGGCACTCATTCGTGACCACGCAAAAACCTACCTATTATATTACAACGCCGATCTACTACCCAAGTGGTAAGTTACATATCGGTAACTCCTACTCTACCCTAGCCTGTGACGCTATGACGCGTTATAAGCGTCTACAAGGCTTTGATGCTTTCTTCCTAACCGGGACCGATGAGCACGGTCAGAAGATTGAACGAACAGCAGAGGGCCTAGGAGTAAGTCCTAAGCAATATGTCGACGAGATGGCCGACATCATTAAGAAGCTCTGGGATCTATTAGATATCGACTATTCACACTTTATCCGGACTACGGATGACTACCATGAGAAGGCTGTGCAAGATGCCTTTGAGCAACTCCTAGCCCAAGATGACATCTATCTAGGCGAGTATAGTGGTTGGTATTCCGTTAGTGACGAAGAATTCTTCACCGAGAGCCAATTGGTTGAAGTTTACCGCGATGCGGATGGTAATGTGACTGGTGGGATTGCCCCAACTGGTAACGAAGTGACCCTGGTTAAGGAAGAGTCTTACTTCTTCCGTATGAGCAAATATGCGGATCGTCTGGTGCAATACTATGAAGATCACGCTGATTTCTTAGAGCCTGCCTTCCGTAAGACCGAAATGATCAATAACTTCATCAAGCCTGGCTTGGAAGATTTGGCGGTGTCTCGGACCACCTTCACCTGGGGGGTGCCAGTTAAGTCCAATCCTAAGCATGTCATCTATGTCTGGATTGATGCACTCTTAAACTATATTACGGCTTTAGGTTACGGTTCCGGCGATACTAGCCGCTACAACAAGTACTGGCCAGCAGATGCCCATGTCATCGGTAAGGATATTTCCCGTTTCCACATGATTTACTGGCCAACCATTCTCATGGCCTTGGGCTTGCCTTTGCCTAAGAAGATTTTCGCTCACGGCTGGTACCTCATGAAGGAAGGTAAGATGTCCAAGTCTAAGGGGAATGTTATCTATCCAGAAACTTTAGTGGAACGCTATGGTTTAGATGCTACTCGTTTCTATCTCTTGCATGAAATGGGTGTCGGTAACGATGCGGTCTTCACGCCAGAGGGCTTTGTCCAATTAGTCAACTCCGAATTGGCTAATGACTTGGGTAACTTGCTCAACCGGACCGTTGCTATGATGAACAAGTATTTCCAAGGTCAAGTGCCAACCGAAGGCTTAGAGGCGACAGCCGTGGATGCTGACTATGATGCTTATGTTAAGGAGCAAATGGCGGCCTACTATCAAGCCATGGATGCCATGAGCTTGAGTGCAGCCTTGAGCCATGTCATGGCCATTGTGTCCCGTACCAACAAATACATCGATGAAACCATGCCTTGGGTCTTAGTTAAGGAAGAAGCGACCCTAGGTCAACTACGTTCTGTCATGAACCATTTAGCAGAGGCTTTACGCCTAGTGGCCCATTTGTCACGTCCATTCATGACCCAAGCGCCAGCTAAGATTTTCGAGCAATTAGGCTTGAGCGACCAAATGGATTTAGACTTCACTCAATTAGTCTATGGGGCCTTCCCAGCAGGCGCAAGCGTAGTGGCTAAGGGGACTCCAATCTTCCCACGCTTGGATGCAGAGGCAGAAGTGACCTATATTCAGGAAGCTATGGCAGCTGGCAAGCCAGGTGCTAGCCAAGCCAAGGTTGACGACCCTAACTGGGATCCAGAAGCCACTGAATTAGTGCACCGTGAAGTAGCAGAAGCCGAATTCGATGACTTCTTGAAGATTGAGATGAAGGTGGCAGAGGTCTTGGATGTTCAACCAGTCAAGGGATCTAATAAGTTGCTACGCTTCCGCCTGGATGCAGGTGATAAGGGCCACCGCCAAATTCTATCTGGGATTGCTAAATTCTATCCAAATCCGGAAGAATTGATCGGCCGTAAGGTCTGCATCGTCTCTAACCTCAAGCCGCGTAAGATGATGGGCTATGTCAGCCAGGGTATGATTCTGTCCTCTGAACAGGACGGCCAACTCCATCTCTTAGCAGCAGATCCAAATGCAGCAAATGGCGCTTGGATTGGCTAGACGAGGTGACCAAGATGCCTTTATTTGATACGCACACGCACTTGAACGCCCAGCAATTTGCGGGCCAGGAGGCAGATTATATTGCCCGAGCCCTAGCGGCGGACGTGGGCTATCTAGCAGTGGTGGGATTTGATGATCCCACCATTGAGCGTAGTTTGGCCTTAAGTGCGGCCTACGATAATATTATTTCGGTAGTGGGTTGGCATCCGACTGAGGCCCACACCTACACTGACCAGGTGGAGCGCCGCTTGGAGGAACAGTTAGAATTGCCTAAGGTTAAGATGCTAGGCGAGATAGGCTTGGACTACTATTGGGATACTGCCCCTTGGGATGTGCAAGCCCAGGTCTTCCGGCGCCAGATTGCCATTGCCAAGTCACACGGTCTGCCCATCACCATTCATAACCGCGAGGCAACCGAAGACACCTATCGCATACTCAAGCAAGAAGGTCTTCCGGCTGCGGGTGGCATAATGCATAGCTTTGGCGGGACAGCTGAAGAAGCCATGCGTTTTGTAGACCTTGGCATGCATATTAGCTTCAGTGGGGTCTTGACCTTCAAGAAATCCGAGGCAGTCCGTCAAGCCGCGGCCTTAGTACCTGCCGAGCGTCTCTTGGTGGAGACCGATGCGCCTTATTTGGCGCCCGTGCCTAAGCGTGGTAAGCAAAATGAACCAGCCTATGTCCGCTATGTGGCGGAATGTCTGGCTCAGGTGAGAGACATGAGTCTGGAAGAGCTAGCTAAATTGACGACAGGCAATGCCTGCCATCTCTTCCGGTGGTGGCCTGAGGGGTGGGACCAATGAGTCAAGCCATGCCTCAAGAGATCATAGTGGTCGAAGGACGCGATGATACTAAACGCCTGATTGAGACTTTTGGCCCAACGGTCAAAACCATTGAGACGGGTGGCTCAGCCCTAGAAGCGCCGGTCTTGGCTCAGATTGTAGAAGCTGCTAAGACCCATGGCATTATCGTCTTGACAGATCCTGACTACCAAGGGGAGCGTCTGAGACGTCTGGTGACCCAGGCGGTTCCGAGCGCTAAGCAAGCCCATATTAGCCGGGCGGCAGCCTTTGGCGGTCAAGGCAAGAGCCTGGGGGTGGAACATGCTAGCCCCCAAGAAATTCGCCAAGCCCTGAGTCAGGTCATGACGCCGGCTGAGGGAGACTTAGTGGCTGTAATTCCCATGGGCAGCCTGGCCCGGTGGGGGCTGACCGCGGGCTCGGGCGCCAAGGAGCGCCGACAGGCCGTCAGTCAGCACTTTAATTTAGGTTATACCAACGCCAAGCAATTGCAGCGTCAACTGCAACGCTATGGCATCGACCAGGCTAGCTTGGCAACTTTCGTTCAAGCCCTGGATCAAGCCCAAGGAGGGACCCGAGAATGAGAGATTTCCGGCCGATTGCGACGCCGACCCGTACGGTTGAGATTATGCGTCGCTTCGATATTCAAATGAAAAAGAGTCTGGGTCAGAACTTTCTAATCGAGCCCCGGATGTTAGAGAAAATGATTGAAGCCGGCCAAGTCGATGCAGATACCACAGTCATCGAGATTGGTCCTGGCATTGGCGCCCTGACCCAATATCTGGCTCACCATGCCAAGCAGGTCCTGGCCTTCGAGATAGATCAGCGGTTTGTGGGCATCCTGCAGGAAACCCTAGCAGACTGTGATAATGTCCAAGTGGTCCACCAAGATATCTTGTCTGTGGATTTCTCTAGCCCAGAATATGCCTGGCTACAAGATCAGTCTCGTCTGGTTGTGGTGGCAAACCTTCCTTATTATATAACCACGCCTATCATCATGCGCCTGATTGAGAGCAATCTGCCCTTCCAGTCGCTAGTCATGATGATGCAAAAGGAAGTGGCAGAGCGGATGACGGCGGCGGTGGGCACCAAGGCCTATGGTTCCCTGTCAGTGGCCATTCAATTGGAGATGGAGAGCGAGATTGCCTTCATTGTGCCTAAGAATGTCTTTATCCCTAAACCAAATGTGGATTCTGCTGTGCTCAAGCTAACTCGCCGACCAGCACCCTTGGTCCAAGTCAGCGATAAGGAAGCCTTTCAGGCCTTTGTCCAAGCGGGCTTCAAGCAACGGCGCAAGACCTTATGGAATAACCTCAAGTCAGCTTATGTACCAGACCTTCTTAGTGAAGACAGCTTACGTCAGGTCTTCGACCAAGCGGGCATTGAGCCTAACCGCCGAGCTGAGAGCCTCAGCCTTATGGATTTCGCTGACTTAGAGGCTGCCTTTGAGGCTCATAAGGCAAAAGGCTAAAAATTAGCAAAAGGCGAACGTTGTCAGTTTTTTTCAGGATAAGTTGCCGACCTTTCCTAGGTTAGTCTACCTAACTGTGCTATAATAGTAGGAAAGAGGTGAGGCTTATGCCAAAAGAAATTGCCGAGATTAAATCCCTCATGGATCAAAACATCGGCGAAAAAATTATTATCACCGTCCAACTCGGTCGTAACAAGAAGCGTACGCGCCGAGGCGTCCTGAAAGAAACCTATCGTTCTGTCTTCGTTGTTGATTTAGAGCAAGAGGCCAACACCCTAGCGTGTGTCTCCTATAGCTACTGCGATGTTCTGACCAAGGCCATCGACGTAGATTTTGCGCAATAGCCATTATTATTTTTAGCCAAATGCTCCTGAGAGGGCCTTGGCTATTTTTGTGTCCAAAAGGTCAAATAATCGGCCGAAACATCACCTAAAAGGTGAATTGTTATCGGCCGGGTCACAGAGAAATCGTCATCATCCGACATGAAAACGAAAACATGCAAAAAGGCCAAAAAAACTTGAGAAAAGCCTTGATTTACAAGTATTCCTACGCTATAATAATGATTGTGCCTTAATGGGTACCAGTGTGCCCATCGCAGGACATACCCCCTCTTAGAAGTGGGGAAGACAGCTATGAAGCGAGAGGTTGCGACACACCCGGACGCTTTGCCACGGGCGGGTGAGGTTGGAAATTCTTGTGGAGCAAGTCATTTTATCAAAATTGACGAAGGAGGAAATCTAAATGGCAAACAAAAAAATTCGGATTCGCTTGAAGGCTTACGAGCATCGTGCATTGGATTTAGCAGCAAGCAAAATCGTAGAATCAGCACAAAGAACAGGAGCGAAGACAGCGGGGCCAATCCCACTGCCAACTGAGCGTTCTTTATATACCGTGATTCGTGCGACTCACAAATACAAAGACTCTCGCGAACAATTCGAAATGCGTACACACAAACGTTTAATCGACATCTTAGAACCGACTAACAAAACAGTTGATGCTTTGATGAAATTAGACTTACCTAGCGGTGTAGACGTAGAAATCAAATTATAATTTTAGAAAAATGGAGGTGTACTCATGACCAAAGGAATCTTAGGTAAAAAAGTAGGGATGACTCAATTCTTCACTGAGAACGGTGAATTGGTACCTGTAACTGTTATCGAAGCTACTCCAAACGTGGTATTACAAGTTAAAACCATGGAAAACGATGGCTACGAAGCGGTTCAATTAGGTTTCCAAGACTTGCGTGAAGTATTGTCAAACAAACCTGCTAAAGGTCATGTAGCAAAAGCAAATGCTACTCCTAAGCGCTTCATTCGCGAGTTCCGCGAAGTTGAGCTTGGAGAATATCAAGTAGGACAAGAAATCACAGTGGAAACTTTCGCAGCTGGCGACATCGTCGATGTGACGGGTACATCCAAGGGTAAGGATTCCAAGGTGCGATCAAGCGTCATGGCCAATCACGTGGTCCAATGGCTCACGGTTCTCGTTACCACCGTCGTCCAGGTTCGATGGGTGGGGCTTCGTTCCCATCACGCGTCTTCAAGGGTAAAGGCCTTCCAGGTCAAACCGGTGGCGAACGCGTAACCATCCAAAACTTGGAAGTTGTAGCGGTTGACGTAGAAAACAACGTAATCTTGATCAAGGGTAATGTCCCAGGTGCCAAGAAATCACTCGTTGAAATCAAACAAGCAATTAAAACAGTTAAATAATTCGAGGAAGGAGGAACGAGTAAATGACAAAAGTAAGTTTATTTAAACAAGACGGTTCACAAATCGGCGAAATCGAATTGAATGCAGCTGTATTTGGGGTTGAACCTAACGAAGACGTAATCTTCGACGCAGTAATCATGCAACGTGCATCTTTACGTCAAGGGACTCACGCGGTGAAGAACCGTTCCGCTGTACGCGGTGGTGGCCGTAAGCCATGGAGACAAAAAGGGACTGGCCGTGCACGTCAAGGTTCTATCCGTTCACCACAATGGGTTGGTGGGGGTACCGTATTTGGTCCAACACCTCGTTCATACAGTTATAAATTACCAAAGAAAGTACGCCGCTTAGCGTTACAATCTGTATTATCTCAGAAAGTATTAGAAGGCAAGTTAGTAGTTGTTGATGAACTCAGCTTTGCAGCTCCATCAACTAAGGAATTCAAGTCAGTATTGAACAACCTTAAAGTAGATGCGAAAACTCTCTTAGTATTAGAAGGGACTAACGCCAACGCTTACTTCTCAGCACGTAACTTAGCTAACGTGAAAGTGATCGACGAAGGCAACGTGAACGTATTAGACGTTGTAAACTACGACACACTTGTCATCACTAAAGCAGCACTTTCAACCGTAGAGGAGGCTTTAGCATAATGCAATTATCAGAAGTAGTATTACGCCCAGTCATCACTGAACAATCAGTTGCTGGTTTAGACGAGAAAAAATACACGTTCGAAGTAGACCGTCGTGCTAACAAAACTCACATCAAACAAGCGGTTGAAGCAATGTTTGAAGGGGTTAAAGTTAAGAAAGTTAACACGATCAACGTTGACGGTAAAGCAAAACGCATGGGCCGTTACGCTGGTTTCACTCGTAAGTACAAGAAAGCAGTCGTAACCTTGACTGCTGAATCAAAAGACATCGAATTATTCGCTAACGAAGCTGAATAATCACCTAGAAAATGAGTAAGTAGGAGGGAATAAGAGTGGCGATTAAAAAGTACAAACCAACCTCTAACGGTCGTCGTAACATGACTGGTTATGATTTCAGCGAAATCACTGCATCAAAACCAGAAAAGACATTGTTATCTTCACAAAAACAAAAAGCCGGCCGTAACAACCAAGGTAAAATCACTGTTCGTCATCAAGGTGGCGGTAACAAACGCGCTTACCGTATCATCGATTTCAAACGTAACAAAGACAACGTAGTAGGGACTATCGCAACCATCGAGTACGATCCAAACCGTACCGCTAACATCGCCTTGGTACACTACGAAGACGGGATCAAGACTTACATCTTGGCACCAAAAGGCTTGAAAGTAGGCCAAAAAATTGAATCTGGTGAACATGCCGACATCCAAATCGGGAACGCATTGCCATTAGCAAACATCCCTGAAGGTACTGTGATCCACAACATCGAATTAAACCAGGTAAAGGCGGTCAATTAATCCGTTCTGCTGGTACTAGCGCTCAAGTATTGGGTCACGAAGGTAAATACACTTTAGTTCGTTTGAACTCTGGTGAAGTTCGTATGATCTTATCAACTTGCCGTGCAACTATCGGGGTTGTTGGTAACGAACAACACGAATTAGTAAACATCGGTAAAGCCGGTCGTGCACGTTGGATGAGCAAACGTCCTGAAGTTCGTGGTTCCGTAATGAACCCTAACGATCACCCACACGGTGGTGGTGAAGGTCGTGCACCAATCGGGCGTAAATCTCCGATGTCTCCATGGGGTAAACCAACACTTGGTAAGAAAACCCGCTCTAAGAAAGCTAAATCTAGCAAGTTAATCATCCGCGGCCGTAAGAAATAATAGGCGCCGGTAACAAATAATCGAAGGGAGGCTTCATTGTGAGTCGTAGTTTGAAAAAAGGACCTTTCTGTGATGCGCACTTAATGAAAAAAGTGGAAGAGCAAGCAGAAAGCACAAAGAAACAAGTTATTAAAACCTGGTCACGTCGTTCAACCATCTTCCCTAACTTCATTGGTTTAACCATTGCCGTTTATGATGGCCGCAAGCACGTGCCTGTATATGTTCAAGAAGATATGGTAGGTCACAAATTAGGTGAATTCGTACCAACTCGTACTTATAAAGGTCACGCAGCTGACGACAAGAAATCTAAGAAACGCTAATTTATAGGAGGAAAACAAGATGTCTAACCAAGTTACATCTGCAAAAGCAGTTGCAAGAACAGTTCGCATTGCGCCTCGTAAAGTTCGCTTAGTCTTAGATCTTATCCGAGGTAAAAAAGTTGGCGAAGCAATTGCCATCTTAAAATTCACACCTAAAGCAGGTGCCCCAATCGTTGAGAAAGTGTTGATGTCTGCTATCGCTAACGCGGACCACAACTACGATCTTGACTTGGAAAACTTATACGTGAGTGAAGCATTCGCTAACGAAGGTCCAACCATGAAACGGTTCCGCCCACGTGCGAAAGGTTCAGCTTCACCAATCAACAAACGTACAAGCCACATCACTGTTGTGGTATCTGAGAAAGAGGAGGCTTAATCAATGGGTCAAAAAGTACATCCAATTGGTATGCGTGTCGGCGTCATCCGCGACTGGGACGCTAAATGGTATGCAGACAAGAACTTTGCTGAATACTTACACGAAGATTTAGCTATCCGCAAATTCTTATACAAGAAATTAAAAGAAGCATCAGTTTCTAACATCCAAATCGAACGTGCTGCTAACCGTGTGATTGTATCTGTTCACACTGCTAAGCCAGGTATGGTCATCGGTAAAGGTGGTTCCGAAATCGATGCAGTCCGTGCGGAATTAAGCAAATTAACCGGCAAGAAAGTCTTTATCAACGTTGTAGAAATCAAAGAACCAAGCTTAGACGCTAAATTGGTTGCTGAAGATATCGCACGTCAATTAGAAAACCGTGTGGCTTTCCGCCGTGCTCAAAAGCAAGCTATCCAACGTACTATGAAAGCTGGCGCTCAAGGGATCAAAACCATGGTATCAGGCCGTTTGAACGGTGCAGATATTGCGCGTAGCGAAGCATACTCTGAAGGTACTGTGCCACTCCATACCTTACGTAGCGACATCGACTACGCATGGGAAGAAGCGGACACTACTTACGGTAAGTTAGGAGTTAAAGTTTGGATTTGCCGTGGCCAAGTATTGCCACAAAAGAAAAACTCTGAGAAAGGAGGGAACTAATCAATGTTAGTACCAAAACGTGTAAAACACCGTCGTGAATTCCGTGGTAAAATGCGCGGAGAAGCTAAAGGTGGTAAACAAGTTGATTTCGGTGAATACGGCTTACGAGCTACTGAATCTCACTGGATCACAAACCGTCAAATCGAAGCAGCCCGTATTGCGATGACTCGTTATATGAAACGTGGTGGGAAAGTATGGATTAAAAATCTTCCCTCACAAATCATATACTGCAAAAGCTATCGGGGTTCGTATGGGTTCTGGTAAAGGGGCACCTGAAGGTTGGGTAGCACCAGTTAAACGTGGCAAGATTATGTTTGAAGTAGCGGGTGTATCTGAAGAAATCGCACGTGAAGCATTACGTTTAGCATCGCATAAACTACCAGTTAAGACCAAGTTCGTAAAACGTGAAGAATATGGTGGTGAATCGAATGAAAACTAATGAATTTAAAGCGTTAATCAAAGGGTTATCCACTGCTGAGTTGCTTGAACGTGAAGCTGAGTTGAAGAAAGAACTTTTCAACCTTCGATTCCAATTAGCAACAGGACAATTAGAAGATACAGCACGTTTACGCACTGTACGTAAATCTATCGCACGTATCAAAACTGCTTTACGCGAGCAAGAATTGTCTAAATAAACCAGCAAAGGAGGCTAACATCAATGACGACAGAACGCAACCAACGTAAAGTTTACCAAGGTCGTGTCGTGAGCGACAAAATGGACAAAACCATCACGGTTTTAGTCGAAACTCGTAAGACTCACCCAAAATACGGTAAACGCGTTAAATATTCTAAGAAATATAAAGCACATGATGAAGAAAACCGTGCAAAAGAAGGCGACATCGTGCGCATTATGGAAACTCGTCCATTATCAGCTACGAAACGCTTCCGTTTATTAGAGATTGTTGAAGAAGCAGTCATTATCTAATTAACCAAGTATATCTCGGAAGGAGGACATCGAAATGATTCAAACAGAAAGTCGATTAAAAGTTGCTGACAACTCTGGCGCACGTGAAGTGTTAACAATCCGTGTATTAGGTGGTTCAAACCGCAAAACTGCTAACATCGGGGATGTTATCGTTGCAACGGTTAAACAAGCAACGCCAGGTGGAGTTGTTAAAAAAGGTGACGTCGTAAAAGCAGTAATCGTACGTTCTAAATCAGGAGCTCGCCGTAAAGATGGTTCTTATATCAAGTTTGACGAAAATGCTTGCGTCATCATCCGTGACGATAAGAGCCCTCGTGGTACGCGTATCTTTGGACCAGTTGCACGTGAATTGCGTGATAACAACTACATGAAGATTGTTTCATTAGCTCCAGAAGTTTTATAAGAAATATTAACGAAGGAGGAAACTATTCATGCGTATCAAAAAAGGCGATACAGTTAAAGTAATTGCAGGTAAAGATAAAGGTAAAACAGGAACAGTTTTACGTACTTTACCAAAAGAAGACCGCGTAGTCGTAGAAGGCTTGAACATTGCCAAGAAGCACGTTAAACCTTCTCAAGCAGGTCAAGGCGGGATCGAAGAATTCCCAGCACCAATCCACGTGTCTAACGTTAAACTCGTTGATCCTAAATCAGGGGAAGCAACACGTGTGGGTTATCGTTTCGAAGACGGCAAGAAAGTCCGTTTCGCGAAGAAATCTAACGAAACCATCTAATCAATAGCGAGAGGAGGATTAACACTACATGGAAAATCGTTTAAAAGCTAAATACTCAAACGAAGTAACTAAAAAATTGATCGAACAATTCAACTACACTTCTGTAATGCAAGTACCTAAAGTTGAAAAGATCGTCATCAACATGGGTGTGGGTGACGCAGTAGCTAACGCTAAGAACTTAGAAAAAGCTGTTGACGAACTCACTTTATTATCTGGTCAAAAGCCAGTGATTACCAAAGCTAAGAAATCCATCGCGGGCTTCCGTCTCCGTGAAGGTATGCCAATCGGGTGTAAAGTGACCCTACGTGGTGCGCGTATGTACGACTTCTTAGATAAGTTAGTCACTGTATCTTTACCACGTGTTCGTGATTTCCACGGTGTCAGCAACAAAGCCTTCGATGGCCGCGGGAACTACACCTTAGGGATCAAAGAACAACTTATCTTCCCTGAAGTGAACTATGATAACGTTGATAAAGTCCGCGGGATGGACATCGTTATCGTAACAACTGCGAAATCTGACGAAGAGGCACATGCTTTACTTAAAGAATTAGGCATGCCTTTCCAAAAATAAGACAAGGAGGCGAATGAACATTGGCTAAAAAATCAATGATTGCAAAAAACAAGCGGTCACCTAAATTCAAAGTTCAAGAGTATACGCGCTGCGAGCGTTGCGGACGTCCACACTCCGTATATCGTAAATTCAAACTTTGCCGTATTTGCTTCCGCGAACTTGCTTACAAAGGACAAATCCCTGGCGTGAAGAAAGCCAGCTGGTAATCCATACTGAACAAAGAGGAGGTAAATACAACATGGTTATGACAGATCCAATTGCTGATTTCTTAACTCGTATCCGTAACGCTAACAGCGTAGGCCACAAGACTGTATCAGCACCATCTTCAAAAATCAAAGTAGCGATTGCTGAAATCTTGAAACAAGAAGGTTTCATCAAAAACTATGAAGTCGCAGAAGACGACAAACAAGGTGAAATCACCATCTTCTTGAAGTACGGCCGTAACAACGAAAAAGTTATCACTGGCATCAAGCGTATTTCAAAACCTGGTTTGCGTATCTACACCAAATCAGAAGACCTACCTAAGGTATTAAACGGCTTAGGGATCGCCATCATCTCAACTTCTAACGGTGTTGTGACTGACAAACAAGCTCGTCAAGCTGGTGTCGGTGGCGAAGTATTAGCTTACGTTTGGTAATCTAATCGATTCATATTCAAGATAACTAGAAATAAGAAAGAGGAGGTGCAGCCCTGTGAGTCGTATCGGTAAAAAACCAGTCGTGATTCCAGCAGGCGTAACCGTCGAAGTAAAAGGTCATACAGTGACTGTAAAAGGCCCTAAAGGTACTTTGACACGTGACTTCCACCCAAACATTGCGTTGGAAGTTCAAGAGAATGAAGTAGTCTTCACTCGTCCAAATGATTCAAAAGAAAACCGTTCATTACACGGGACTATGCGTTCTGTCTTCAGCAACATGGTTGAAGGTGTAGCGAATGGCTTCAAGAAAGAATTAGACCTTATCGGGGTCGGTTACCGTGCTCAAAAACAAGGTAACAAATTAGTATTGAACGTGGGTCTTTCTCACCCAGTTGAATTCGAACCAGTTGAAGGTGCTAACTTTGAAGTTCCTTCTAACACTAAGATTATCGTAGAAGGTTACGATAAAGAGAAAGTCGGCGCATTAGCAGCCAACATCCGTGGCGTACGTCCACCAGAACCATATAAAGGTAAAGGGATTCGTTACACTGACGAATATGTACGTCGTAAAGAAGGTAAGACTGGTAAGTAATAGACCGGTCCTGATCTTCTCCTATAAATTAAACTTAAAGAGGTGAAAATTGTGATTACAAAACCAGATAAAAACAAAGTACGTCGTAAAAGACATGCTCGCGTAAGAAACAAATCTCTGGTACTGCTGAGTGCCCACGCTTGAACGTGTTCCGTTCCAACACGCACATCTACGCTCAATTAATTGATGACGTAGCGGGTGTGACGCTTGCAAGTGCCTCTAGTAATGACAAATCAGTAACAGGGACCAAAGTTGAACAAGCTTCAGCTGTAGGTAAATTAGTTGCTGAACGTGCGGTAGCAAAAGGCTTCAAGAAAGTTGTCTTCGACCGCGGTGGGTACCTATATCACGGTCGTGTGAAAGCTTTGGCTGAAGCAGCTCGTGAAAACGGCCTAGAATTTTAATAGAAGGAGGACACTAGTTCATGGTTCACATCAATCCAAATACCTTGGAAAACATCGAAGAACGCGTTGTGACGATTAACCGTGTTACCAAAGTTGTTAAGGGTGGACGTCGTCTACGTTTCTCAGCTTTAGTAGTTGTCGGTGATAAGAACGGTCACGTTGGCTTTGGTACTGGTAAAGCTCAAGAAGTTCCAGAAGCAATCCGTAAAGCTATCGAAGATGCGAAGAAAAACTTAATCGAAGTACCATTGACAGGAACCACAATTCCTCACGAAGCAATTGGCGAATTCTGTGGTGGTCGTGTCTTAATCAAACCAGCACCAGCCGGTTCTGGGGTTGCAGCAGGTGGTCCTGTTCGTGCCGTAATGGAATTAGCAGGGGTAGCTGACGTAACAAGTAAGTCTCTTGGTTCTAACACACCAATCAACATGGTGCGTGCGACTGTAGAAGGCTTGAAACAATTGAAAGTAGCTGAAGAAGTTGCTGCTTTACGTGGCAAATCAGTCGAAGAAATTTAGGCTAAGGAGGACAATCAAATGGCGAACTTACAAATCCAATTGAAACGCAGCTTGATCGGTCGTCCTAAAAATCAAATCCAAACTGCTAAGGCTTTAGGTTTAACTAAGACTTACAAGACCGTTGTTAAACCAGACAACGAAGCAGTTCGTGGGATGATCAATACGATCAGTCACTTAGTTGAAGTAAAAGAAGCATAAAAATTAGAGACTAATACAAGGAGGTGCCACAGGAATGAAACTTCATACATTAAAACCTGCTGAAGGTTCACGTCAAGAACGTAACCGTGTCGGTCGTGGTCAAGGTTCCGGTAACGGTAAAACTGCTGGTCGCGGTCAAAAAGGTCAAAAAGCCCGTTCTGGCGGTGGCGTACGTTTAGGTTTCGAAGGTGGACAAACTCAATTGTTCCGTCGTTTACCAAAACGTGGATTCAACAACATCAACCGTAAAGAATATGCAGTCGTTAACTTGGAAGCTCTCAACCGCTTCGAAGACGGTACGACAGTTACACCAGCTCTCTTAGTTGAAGCAGGTGTCGTTAAGAAAGAATTATCAGGAGTAAAAATCTTAGGTAATGGTCAACTTGAAAGAAAATTAACTGTTCAAGCAGCCAAATTCTCTAAAGGTGCAGAGCAAGCAATTACTGCAGCTGGTGGATCAATCGAGGTGATCTAATGTTTACCTTCATTAAAAATGCATTTGCGGATAAAGATACGCGTCGTCGCATCTTTTTCACGCTCTTCGTTTTTGCGGTATTCCGATTAGGGTCACATATTCCTGTACCTGGGGTTCGAGTTTCAGCGATTAACACTTTCGCTGAGAGCGGCCTCTTAGGCTTATTAAACACTTTCGGTGGCGGGGCCTTGAAGCGCTTCTCGCTCTTCGCCATGGGGGTTTCTCCATACATTACCGCCTCAATCATCATTCAGTTATTACAAATGGACATCGTGCCTAAGTTTACTGAATGGGCTAAGCAAGGGGAAGTTGGGCGTCGTAAGCTCAACCAATGGACCACTTATGTTGCCATTGCCCTTGGTTTAGTACAATCTTACGGTATCGCCCTCGGTTTTAACCGGATGGCGCGTCTGGGCTTGATTGCCAACCCAACGACAATGCGTTACCTGACGATTGCCCTCATCTTAACAGCTGGTTCCATGTTCTTGGTCTGGTTGGGTGAGATGATTACCCGAAGCGGTGTCGGTAACGGCTTGTCCATGATTATCATGGCCGGGATTGTTGCGGAAGTGCCTAAGGAATTGATGGGTTATCTCCAACGCCATCTGGTAAATGGTGGAGATCATGCTATGACTAACATGTTGGCTTTAGCAGCCATTATCTTGGTCATTGTCATCTTAATCGTCATTATCGTTTTAATGGAACGGGCACAATTGCGAATCCCAATCCATTATTCTAAGAAAGCGTCAGGGGCGCGCTACTCAGCTCACCTCCCGCTTAAGATTAACTCAGCTGGGGTTATTCCAGTAATTTTCGCTAGCTCGTTCATTACAACACCTCAGATGATATTCTCGTTTGTGACAGTCGATCGGACTAATCCATGGATGGACTTCCTGGTACAACTCTTCGACTACCAAACAGTCTACGGTGTAATCTTCTACACTGTCCTATTAATTGCGTTTACTTATTTCTATTCATTGATTCAAGTGAATCCGGAGAAAGTTGCCGAGAACTTGCAGAAGTCGAGCGGGTACATTCCAAGCGTACGTCCTGGGAAAGATACCGAAACTTACTTAACCAAAGTAATCAACCGCTTGAGCGGAGTAGGCGCACTTTACTTGACTTTGATTGCGGTATTACCGATTGTGGCAGGGTTCTTCTGGAACTTAACGTCACGTATCTCACTCAGCGGGACTAGCTTGCTGATTGTGGTCGGGGTTGCCATTGAGACTGCTAAGCAGGTCGAAGGGCGCGTTATCAAACGCCGTTATCAAGGATTCATTCAATAATCATGTGTCAAATAGAAGTAAAGGGAAGATACAAGATGAATATTTTATTAATGGGTTTGCCTGGTGCCGGTAAAGGGACACAGAGTGAACGTCTAGTAAAAGATTATCAAATCGTACATATTGCAACTGGGGACATTTTCCGTGCTGCGATTCAGAACGAAACCCCACTTGGGCTCCAAGCCAAGGCTTACACTGACAACGGGAACCTGGTTCCTGACGAAGTGACCAACGCCATTGTACGTGAACGTTTAGCCCAAGACGACGTGAAAGCCCAAGGCTTCATGTTGGATGGCTACCCACGTACAAGCGCACAAGCTCAAGCGCTTGATCAAACTTGGTGGAGTTAAACTCTCCAATCCATGCTGTTATCTATATCGATGTAGATCCAGAAGTCCTCAAGGATCGCTTGAGTGGCCGAATCATCTGCCGCAACTGTGGGGCAACCTACCACAAACTCTACAACCCACCGAAGGTTGAAGGGGTCTGTGACAATTGTGGTGCCAGTGATTTCTATCAACGTGAAGATGACAAGCCTGAGAAAGTTGCATATCGTATCAATCTCCAAATGGAATCAATTCGACCAATACTGGATTATTATGAGGAACGTGGGCTTCTTCACCGAGTGGATGGTCAACAAGCCATCGACAAGGTCTACGAAGATATCCGCCAGATTTTGTCCTCAGTGGCACAATAGCCTAACAGTAAGTTGGTAAGAGGAGGAAGTATGAATGGCTAAAGATGATGTAATTGAAGTTGAAGGTACAGTCATTGAAACTTTACCAAATGCAATGTTTAAGGTTGAATTAGAGAATGGGCATGAAATACTGGCTCACGTTTCAGGTAAAATCCGGATGAACTACATCCGTATCTTACCAGGAGATAAGGTAACGATTGAATTATCTCCTTACGATTTGACACGTGGTCGTATTACCTACCGCTTTAAGTAAACCGTTCCGTTTCGAATTTAAGGAGGGAATTAGTTAAGATGAAAGTTAGAGCATCTGTAAAGCCAATTTGCGAAAAATGTAAAATCATTCGTCGCAACGGCAATGTGATGGTAATTTGCGAAAATCCAAAACATAAACAACGTCAAGGTTAATAAGAAGGAGGTGCCAGATAAATGGCTCGTATTGCTGGAGTAGATATTCCGCGTGAAAAACGTGTAGTAATCTCATTAACATACATCTACGGTATTGGTTTGAAAACTGCACAACAAGTATTAAAACAAGCAAACGTTTCTGAAGACACTCGCGTTAAGGACTTATCAAACGATGAGCTCGACCGTATCCGTGAAATCATTGACGGCCTCAAAGTTGAAGGGGACTTACGTCGTGAAATTAGCTTGAACATCAAGCGTCTCCAAGAAATCGGTTCTTACCGTGGCTTACGTCACCGTCGTGGCTTGCCAGTTCGTGGTCAAAACACCAAGAACAACGCTCGTACACGTAAAGGACCTAAGAAAATGGTCACTGGTAAAAAATAATACTCGAATATAGAATGAAGGAGGTATAAACTTCATGGCAAAGAAAAAACAAGTTGCACGTCGTCGCCGTCGTGTTAGAAAAAATGTCGAGAAAGGTGTAGCACACATTCGCTCTACATTCAACAACACTATTGTTATGATCACTGACGTGAATGGTAATGCTATTTCATGGTCATCCGCAGGTTCATTAGGTTTCCGTGGTTCTAAGAAATCTACCCCATTCGCTGCACAAATGGCTTCAGAAGTGGCTGCTAAAGGTGCTATGGATCACGGGATGAAGACTGTTGAAGTAACAGTAAAAGGCCCAGGTTCAGGTCGTGAGTCAGCAATTCGTTCATTGCAAGCTACAGGTTTAGAAGTAACCGCCATCCGCGACGTTACCCCTATTCCTCACAACGGTTGCCGTCCTCCAAAACGTCGCCGCGTATAATCTAGATGACTCAAGCAACTGTGAAGCGCGTTATTACCAAGACTAACGTTTTGAAAGGGGAATATAATCGATGATCGAAATTGAAAAGCCAGAAATTAAAACGATTGAAGTCAGTGACGATGCCAAATTTGGTAAAATTGTCGTTGAACCACTTGAACGTGGATATGGAACAACCCTTGGAAATTCATTACGTCGTATTTTATTATCTTCATTACCTGGTTCCGCTGTTACTAGCATCCAGATTGATGGAGTACTGCATGAATTTGCTACAGTTGAAGGTATCGTGGAAGATGTTCCAACGATTATCTTGAACTTGAAGAAATTAGCATTGAAACTTCACACTCAAGAGTCAAAAGTAATTGAATTAAACGTCACCGGTCCAAAAGTTGTGACCGCAGCTGATATTATGCATGATAACGATGTGCAAATCCTCAACCCTGAGCTCTACATTTGCACCCTGGCTGATGGCGCTGAATTGAAGATGCGTCTCAACGTAGCCAACGGTCGTGGTTATGTACGGAGCGAACACAACAAACGGGAAGACATGCCAATCGGCGTCTTACCAATCGATTCGATTTATACCCCAATTAAGAAGGTAAACTATCAAGTCGAAAACACCCGTATCGGGCAAAAGAACGTTTATGATAAATTAACTTTAGATATTTGGACCGACGGTTCAATTAGTCCTGAAAAATCATTAAGTTTAGCCGCTAAAATCTTAACGGAGCACTTGAATATCTTCGTTAACCTCAACGATGAAGCGCGTCAAACTGAAATTATGGTTGAGAAGGAAGAAGCTGAAAAAGAGAAAATGTTAATCATGACGATTGAAGAGTTAGACTTATCCGTCCGTTCATACAACTGTTTGAAACGCGCGGGTATCAACACGATTCAAGAGTTGACTAACAAATCAGAAGCAGAAATGATTAAAGTACGTAACCTTGGCCGTAAATCATTAGAGGAAGTCAAACAAATTGGCTAACCTTGAGTTGAGCTTACGCCAAGACGACTAGTATAGGATATTTCATATTCAAAGCAAAGGAGGAAACTGAATAATGGCATACCGCAAATTAGGACGTAAGAGCGCACAACGTAACGCATTATTGCGTGACTTAACTACTGATGTGATCGTATACGGCCGTATCGAAACCACAGAAACTCGTGCCAAAGAAGTACGTAAATTCGTTGATCAAATGATTACCTTAGGTAAAAAAGGTGACTTAGCATCACGCCGTCGTGCTGCAGCATTCTTGCGTAACGAGATTGCTAGCGCAACCGTTGAAGGGAATCAAGTCGTTGTTGAACGTGTCTTGACTCGTTTGTTCGGTGAGTACGCTGAGCGCTACGCTGACCGCCAAGGTGGCTACACCCGTGTCTTGAAGACCGGCCCACGTCGTGGTGATGGCGCCCCAATGGCAATCATCGAATTAGTATAATAGAGTGAGAATTCGCTTTATGATGAGGAGTGTGACGATTCTGTAGCATTGCTAACCAACTACAGGGTCTAGCTCTATAGCACGATTGGGGGAGCACCGCTTCCCCAATCGCTAGCTATCATCGTAAAAGTGATTTTTTTTTGGACTTATACTCAAATTCTTGAAAGTGACGCCCCCAGGTGGTAGAGTAAGGGGGTGAGTTGCTTTCATAGCTAAGGCTAGGCAAGAAACTGGCTTTAGCTATGAAAGTAGCAAGGAGGCCCCAGAGGCAGAGAGGATGAAACAGACATGGCAGCAAGCGTTGTAAAACTATCGCATATCGATTTTCGTTACTATGGTAGCGAGGTCAATTCCCTGACCGATGTCTCCCTAGAAATCAAGGAAGGCGAATGGGTGGCCATTATTGGGCCAAACGGCTCAGGTAAGTCTACCCTAGCCAAAATTATGAATGGCCTCCTCGTGCCTGCGGCAGGCCAGGTAACCATTAAGGATTTAACTATTGACGAAGAGACCGTTTGGGAAGCGCGGCGCTCAGTGGGCATGGTCTTCCAGAACCCTGATAACCAGTTTGTTGGGTCGACGGTAGAAGATGATGTGGCCTTCGGTTTGGAGAATAATGGAGTGCCACGCCAAGAGATGATTACCCGGATTGAAGAGGCGCTGGCTGAGGTTCGGATGTCAGAATTTAAGGATAAGGAGCCTGCTCGCCTATCAGGGGGCCAGAAGCAACGGGTAGCCTTGGCTAGCATCTTAGCTTTACGACCTGACATTATCATCTTAGATGAAGCGACTTCTATGTTGGACCCTAACGGTCGCCAAGAAGTGATTGCTGCCATCCGTAAGATTAAGGAACGCTTCAACCTGACGGTTATTTCCATTACTCATGATTTGGACGAAGCTAGCTTGGCTGACCGTATCCTCATGATGCAGGGCGGCCGCCTAGTTCAAGACAAGAAACCAGAAGAAATCTTCCTAATGGGTGAGCAATTAGTGGCACAGGGCTTGGATGTACCTTTTTCACAGAAACTTAAGGACGCTCTAGCTGACCGCGGACTGAATGTGCCGGATAACTATCTCGATGAGGAGGCCTTATTGACATGGATCACACCATTGTATTTGACCAAGTAAGTTACCATTACAATGCCAATACGCCTTTTGAGGTAGCGGCCCTCTTCGACGTGAATTTAACCATTCCAGCCCACCAAGTGACTGCCGTCATCGGCCATACGGGTTCAGGTAAGTCGACTTTGATTCAACACCTTAATGTGTTGATTAAGCCAACCAAGGGGTCTGTACGTCTAGGGGATGTCTTGGTTACCTCCACGGCCAAGTTACCTTCCCTCAAGCCCCTGCGTAAGCAAGTCGGGGTCGTCTTCCAATTCCCGGAAGCCCAGCTCTTTGAAGAGACGGTCCTAAAGGATGTCATGTTTGGACCTTTGAATTTTGGGGTCTCGGAAGAGGAAGCGCTCGCCATTGCTAAGGAGAAACTAGCCCTAGTCGGCATCAGCCCAGACCTCTATGAGCGCTCGCCATTCGATCTCAGTGGGGGCCAAATGCGACGGGTGGCCATTGCCGGCGTGCTGGCCTTAGAACCGCAAGTGTTGGTCTTAGACGAGCCAACTGCCGGCCTAGACCCACTGGGTCAAGCCCAAATGTTGGACATGTTCATGCGCCTGCAAAAAGAAGATAAGTTGACCCTAGTCTTAATCAGTCACCAAATGGATGACGTTGCCCGTTATGCCGACCATGTCATTGTCATGGAAGGGGGCACGGTGGCTAAGACAGGGACGCCTGAACAGGTCTTCAGCCAGACGGATTGGCTGCGGCAACGGCGCTTGGATGTGCCACGCTCCATGCAGTTTCTGGAGAAATTACAGGAGCGCTTAGGGGACCAAGCCCTGGATATTGACCAGGCGCCCCTGACCGTTGAAGCTTTGGCCGACTTGCTTATGGCCCATCTTCCAGCTAAGGAGGGGACCGGCTATGTTGGATAAAATGTTGTTGGGACGCTATATCAATATGGATTCCTGGGTCCATCGACTGGATCCACGGACCAAGTTGCTAGCTTCTTTCTACTTTATTTTTGCGGTCTTCTTAGCCAATTCCTGGTTGGGTTATGCCATTTGGCGCTCTTTACCCTCTTGGCTATTAAGTTGACCGGTCTTTCCTTTAAGTTCTTTATTAATGGGGTCAAGCCCATGATTTGGTTGATTCTCTTTACTGTGGTCTTCCAGATCCTCTTCACTAATGGGGGCCATGTCTTCTGGCAGTGGGGACCCTTTGTCCTCTCGACTGGAGGGCTGGAGAGCGGAGCCTTTATCTTCATGCGTCTGGTCCTCATTATCATGATGTCCACCATCCTAACCTTAACGACGGCGCCCCTGGAGCTAACGGACGGGATTGAACATCTCTTGCGGCCCCTGACTCGCTTTGGCTTCCCTGCCCACGAGTTGGCTCTCATGCTGGCTATCGCCTTGCGCTATGTGCCAACCCTCATGGATGAAGCCCAGAAAATCATGAACGCCCAGCGCTCGCGTGGGGTAGAGTTCGATCAAGGTAGTCTCATGCAGAGAATGAAGGCTGTCGTACCAATTTTGGTGCCCCTTTTCATCTCTGCCTTCAACCGGGCCGAAGAAATGGCCACCGCTATGGAAGCGCGGGGCTATCGTGGAGCAGAAGGCCGTACCAAGTATCGCCAGTTGGCCTACAGCCCAGCTGATAGACAAGTGCGTTGGGCCTTGCTAGTCCTGACCTTAGCCTTGTTAGCTAGCCGTTTCTGGCCAGTGGGGTGAGGCCATGCCACGTTATGCCATTCAACTCGCTTATGACGGTAGTCGCTTTGTCGGCTACCAAGTTCAGCCCAATGGCCCTTCTATTCAGGCCAATCTAGACGCGGCTCTAATCAAAATGGCCAAGTGCCCAGAAGGCGTGACCATTCCCACAGTGGCGTCAGGCCGGACTGATTCAGGTGTCCATGCCTTAGGCCAGGTAGTACATTTTGATTATCCCGCCCCTATGCCTCAACAAGCCATGCAAAGAGCGCTCAATGCTCTCTTGGATCCAGCGATTAAGGTAGTGGCAGTGGCCCGAGTAGCTGATGATTTTCACGCCCGCTACCATGCCATCGGTAAGGAATATCGTTATCGGGTGGATATAGGCGCCTATGCCAATCCCTTCAAACGTCTCTACAGTCTCCACCATCCTTATCGTTATGACTTAAATCGAATCAATCAAGCCTTGGAGGCAGTGGTGGGAACCCATGACTTCACTAGCTTCTGTTCGACTAAGACCGATAAGGAAGACAAGGTGCGGACCGTTCATCTAGCCCGAGTTTGGGAAGATAAGGATCAGCAGGAACTGGTCTTCCAATTCCGAGGGACCGGTTTCCTCTATAATATGATTCGGATTCTGGTCGGGACTAGCCTACAAATTGGGGATGGCCTGCGACCTGTCAACGAACTAGACCGTTTAATCCAGGTTCAGAACCGCAAGGAAGCAGGGCCAACGGCACCGCCACAGGGCCTCTATCTCCATCAGGTTTTCTATGAACCATCACCATTTACTAAATGATGAATCAAGCCCTCTTGCCCTAGCAAGAGGGCTTAACCTTTGCTATTAAAAAAGCATTGACATTTGTTCAGAGTTCCCTTAAATTAACTCATGTGATTTTAATTTAACCTAGGAGGATACTTATGAAACAAGTACTCAAGAAAACCTTGTTAGCCGGCGCTGCCTTTTTGGCCTTGGCTGCAAGCTTACCAACACCTTTGCCGGCACACGCTCAAGGTAAAGAAGTCAACACCGTTGTGTCTTCAGAAATGGCAAGCATCGACCCAGCCAAAGCGTCTGATGCGCCAAGCGGGAACATCATCCATAACGTCTTTGAAGGTTTGACCCGTGAATCGCAAGACTTCAAGAGCCAAGTGCCAGGTGTGGCCGAATCTTGGCAAGTCAGCGAAGATGGCAAGACCTATACCTTCAAACTACGTTCAGACGCTAAATGGTCTAACGGCGACCCTGTTACTGCAGGGGACTTTGAATATGCTTGGAAACGTGTCATCAATCCTGAAACAGGGGCTGACTACGCAGGGCTCTTCTTCGTCATTGAAGGGGCACAAGCCTACAACGAGGGCAAAGGTAGCGCAGACCAAGTTGGGGTCAAAGCGGTTGATGATACTACCTTAGAAGTGAAGTTGGTCAACCCAACTGCTTACTTCTTAAGCTTAACTGCTTTCTATGCATTTGCACCTGTTAACAAGAAGGTGGTAGAAGCTAATGCTGACTGGGCTGACGACTTGAGCGACAAGTATGTCACTAACGGGGCTTTCAAGTTAGCTGAATGGAACCACAACTCAGATATCGCCTTAGAGAAGAATGACCAATACTGGGATAAGGACAATGTCAAGGTTGACCGCGTTAACGCTCAAATCGTAGAGTCTGACGCAACAGTTACCAAGATGTTCCAATCTGGTGAAATTGACTTTGTCAGCGCACCATTCGGGACTTTGTCTTTAGATTCTTTTGAAGGCTTCAAGAAGCAAGGGATTCTTAATGTGACACCACAGTCAGCTATCTACGTCTACAAATTCAACACCAAAGACCCTGTAATGTCTAATGTCAATATCCGTAAGGCTTTGGCTTTAGCTATTGACCGTCAAGGTTTGGTAACCAACATTACCAAGGCTGAACAAAAACCTGCTAAGGGGATTGTGCCAGCTTCTGTTACAGGCTTTGAAGCAGACGCTAAGTACTTCAAGGATGCCGACTATGAAGGCGCCAAAGAATACTTGGCTAAAGGTTTGCAAGAATTAGGTCTCAAGGACCCAAGCGAATTAACCGTTAAGATTTCCATGAACACCAGTGAAGCTCACGCGGCCATCGCCCAATACATCCAAGAGGGCTGGGCTAAGAACTTAGGGATTAAGGTAGAGTTGGACAACTCTGAATTCCAAGTGTACTTAGATCGCCTCAAGACTGGTGACTTCCAAGTGGCACGTTTAGGTTGGTCTGGTGACTTCAACGATGCCTTAACCTTCTTAGATCAATACCGTAGCGCTGATGCAGGTAACAACTACACTGGTTGGGAAAATGCAGACTACGCTAAGTACTTAGAAGAAGCAGCCAAAGAAACAGACACTAACAAGCGTCTAGACTTACTCAAGAAGGCTGAAAAAGTCTTAATGGACGAAATGCCAGTAATTCCAATCTATGACTACACTCAAGTAAGTGTTAAGAAAGACAACATCAAGGGCTTAGCAACATCGCCTCTTGGTAAGATCGACTTGAAATACTTAGAAGTAGAATAAGAGTCTTAAAATCAGGTTTTATGCCGAGTGCTCCCCTTGCTTAGCGAGGGGAGCTTTTTTATGCCCAGAAAGCGCCTATTGTCGGAAAAAACATTGACAAATGGTGAATTAAAGATTAAAATTAATTCATGTGTTTTTAATCTTTCGATTGATGCTTTGTCAGCTATTGGGGCGAAAGCCGACAGAAAGTCATCCTCACGCTTAGTTCGCTAAAGTTTAAGCCGTGATTTTAATGAGAGAATAGAAGTAGCAAATAAGAGGTCGGGTTAATACTGATACCCCGCCCTTAAATTATTAGAGGAGGAGTAGACATGCGCAAATATATCTTCAAGCGCCTAATTTATATGGTCATTGCCTTATTCTGTATTATCACTTTGACCTTCTTCCTGATGCGAATTGCACCAGGGAACCCATTTGCCAGCGAGAAGGCCTTGCCGGCTAACATTCAAGCCCAGCTCAATAAGCAGTATGGCCTGAGCAACCCATGGTATATCCAGTTCAGAGATTACCTAGTGGGCATTCTCAAGTTCGACTTCGGTTATTCCATGAAGTACCGGGGCCGTTCAACCAACGATATCATCTTTTCTAGTTTCCCAGTATCCTTAGCCCTAGGGATGCAAGCCTTGGTCATCGCCGTTGGTTTGGGGACGACTTTAGGGGTTATTTCTGCCACCTACCATAACAAGGTGCGCGACTATGCCGCGACTGTAGTGGCAGTGCTAGGGATTTCTGTGCCTTCCTTTATCTTGGCGGGCTTAATCCAATACCTCTTCGCCGTACAATTGGGTTGGTTCCCAGTGTCTGGTTGGAAAGGATTCAACTACACCATTCTGCCATCCTTGGCTCTGGGCTTAGGCTTCATGGGGAATATTGCCAAATTAACCCGATCTAGTATGTTGGAACAGAATACCTCTGAGTATGTCAAGCTAGCCAAGGCCAAAGGCCTCAGCAAGTGGAAGATTGTCTTCAAGCACACCTTGCGGAATGCTCTCTTGCCAGTTGTGTCCTACTTAGGGCCACTCTTGGCTGGGGTTGTCACAGGTTCCTTCATTGTCGAAAACATCTTCGCCATTCCAGGTTTGGGTGGCCAGTTCGTTAAGTCCATTACCAACCGTGACTACACGGTCATTATGGGGACCACGGTCTTTTATTCCATCCTGCTATTATTTGCAGTTTTAGTGGTGGATATTGTCTATATGTGGATTGATCCACGCATTAAGTTAGAAGGAGGCGAGTCAGCGTGAGCCAAGTAGAATATACAGCCCAAGACTTTGAGTTGGTCGGGATCAAAGAAGACCAGACTGACGTCTTAAGTCAGAAGACCACTTCCTTCTGGGGCCAAGTCTTCCATACCTTTGCCCGTAACAAGTTGGCCCTCTTCAGCGTGGCCTTGCTAGCGGTCATTGCCCTTTTAGCTATTTTCGTGCCTATGTTCTGGCCAATTAGCTTTAGTGATCAAACGGGCTCTTACAATACGGCCCCAAATGCTACCTATCTCTTCGGGACTGACAACCTGGGACGGGATGTCTTTGTCCGCGTCTGGGTAGGTGCCCGTATCTCCCTCTTCATCGGCTTAATTGCGGCGGTCATTGACCTAGTAATCGGCGTCCTCTGGGGTGCAACAGCTGGCGTCTTAGGTGGACGTGTGGACGATGTCATGATGCGGATTGCCGACGTCTTAACCGCGCTGCCTTATCTCTTGGTCGTGGTCCTGGTCATGGTGGTCCTGGACAAGGGCTTGCTGCCAATGATTGTGGCCCTATCCTTGACGGGCTGGGTACGTATGGCCCGGATTGTGCGGGGGGAAGTCCTGTCCATTAAGAACCAGGAGTATGTCCTAGCTTCTCGGACTTTAGGGGCTAGCACTTGGCACCTAATCCGTCGCCACTTGATTCCAAATGCCTTGGGTGGCATCATCGTTACCATGACTTTATCAATTCCGGGGGCAATCTTTACCGAGTCCTTCCTAAGCTACCTTGGTTTGGGGGTTACCCAACCCATGGCCAGCTGGGGGACCATGGCCTCCGAAGGGAACGAAGCCTTGGCAACAGCGCCATGGCGTCTTATCTTCCCAGCCTTGCTCATCTCCATTACCATCTTCGCCTTCAATACCATTGGCGATGGCTTGCGGGATGCCCTGGATCCAAAATTAAGAAAGTAGGGAGATCTCATGACTGAACCATTGTTAGAAGTAAAGAATCTCCGCATTAATTTCAAGACTTATGCCGGCCTGGTACAGGCAGTACGGGGGGTGGACTTCACCTTGGCCAAGGGCGAGACCCTGGCTATCGTAGGGGAGTCCGGCTCAGGTAAGAGTGTCACCTCTAACGCCTTGATGCGCCTTATTCCGCAGCCTGCTGGTCGTTATGAAGATGGCCAAATCCTCTTCGAGGGCAAGGATCTGCTCAAATTATCTGAACGGGAAATGGAAAGCATCCGTGGTAACGAAATCGCCATGATCTTCCAAGATCCTATGACGGCCCTCAACCCTACCATGCGGGTAGGTAAGCAAATCATGGAAGTGATCCTGACCCACAAGAAAGGGGTCAGCAAGGAAGCCGCTAAGCAACGGGCCATTGAGCTCCTAGCAGAAGTAGGGATTCCAGATCCAGAACGTCGCTTCAAGCAGTATCCTCACGAGTTCTCTGGTGGGATGCGGCAGCGGGTGGTCATCGCCATTGCCTTGGCGGCTGAGCCTAAGATCTTGATTGCGGATGAACCAACCACCGCCTTAGACGTGACCATCCAGGCGCAAATCCTGGAACTCATGAAGAAAATTCAAGAGAAGAACGGCAATGCCATTATCTTTATCACCCACGACTTGGGTGTGGTAGCCAATGTGGCCGACCGCGTGGCGGTTATGTATGCCGGCCAAATCGTCGAGTATGGCTCTTCTCATGACATTTTCTATAATCCTAAACATCCTTATACTTGGGGCCTATTGGGCTCTATGCCAGACTTGGATAGTGAAGATAGCGAGGAGCTCTATACCATTCCAGGTGCGCCACCTAACTTGATTAATCCACCAGTAGGGGACGCTTTTGCGCCACGTAACCCTTACGCCTTGGCAATTGATTACAAGGCAGAACCACCTTTTTATGAGGTGAGTCCTGGCCACTATGCCAAAACATGGCTACTCCATCCTGAGGCGCCTAAGGTAGAACTACCTGAGGTGATTCGCCACCGGATTGAATCTTATCAAGCGCGTAGAGAAGAGGTGCCACATGCCTAAGAAGTTATTAGAAGTTCAAAACCTAGTCCAACACTTTGGCAAGAAGTCAGCGCCTATTAAGGCCGTTGACGGCATTAGCTTCGATGTCTATGAAGGGGAGACCCTAGGCTTGGTTGGGGAATCAGGTTGTGGTAAGTCGACGACGGGGCGTTCCATTATTGGTCTCTATGACATCACCGATGGTCAAATCATCTTCGACGGCAAGCCAGTATCAGACCTTAAGTCCCAGGCTCAACGTCAAGCCTTCGCTCGCGATGTGCAAATGATCTTCCAAGATCCTTATGCTTCCCTCAACCCGCGGATGACCGCCGGGGAAATTATTGCCGAAGGTTTCGATATTCATGGCCTCTATCGTAATAAGCAGGAGCGGGCAGACCGCATTGCTGAATTACTGGAAGCAGTCGGTCTTAACCGCGAGCATGCCAACCGTTATGCCCATGAGTTCTCAGGTGGCCAACGCCAACGCTTAGGGATTGCCCGGGCCTTGGCGCTCAAGCCGCGCTTCATCATTGCCGATGAGCCTATTTCGGCCTTGGACGTGTCCATTCAAGCCCAGGTGGTTAACCTGCTCAAACGCCTGCAGAAGGAACGCGGCCTGACCTATCTCTTCATCGCCCACGACCTGTCCATGGTCAAGTACATTAGTGACCGTATTGCGGTGATGTACGCAGGTAAAATCGTAGAAGTAGGCCCAGCCCACGATCTCTATCATTCACCTGTCCACCCATATACCCGCTCCCTCCTATCAGCGGTCCCTCAACCGGACCCAATTAGTGAGAGCACGCGTGTGCGTCAGCCTTATCAACATGAGGCAACTGATGCGCCCCTAAGTCAACATCAAGTAGCAGAGGGCCACTATGTCTATGCCAGCGATGAGCAATTCCAACGCTGGATGCAAGCCCGTTAAGCTAGCTTTTAAGGCTGAGATTGAAATCTCAGCCTTTTTTGGTTACAGCCAGGTTACTATTGTGTAAGCTGAGGCCACTTGGCTTGCATTTAAGGGGTCTGGATGGCACAATAGAAGGAACTTTAGCCAGAGAGCACAGAGAGGATGTTTGCCATGTCAATCGTAATTCGATCCGCCAACCCACAAGATGCCCCAAGCCTGAGAGCCATTTACCGGCCTTATGTGGAGCGGACGGTGATTTCTTTCGAGTATGAAGTGCCCTCTGTGTCAGATTTTCGTCAGCGGATTAAGCAGACCCTGGCCCACTATCCCTATTTAGTGGCGGAATTGGAGGGGGAAGTAGTGGGCTATGCCTATGGCTCCGCCTTCCATCCCAGAGCTGCCTACCAGTATGTGGCCGAAGTCTCTGTCTATCTCAAGCGCTCAGTCCGGGGTCAGGGCATAGGGGCCAAGCTCTATGCGGCCCTAGAAGAAGCCTTGCGTCAGCAGGGCATTCGGCGGGTGACCGCCTGTGTGGCCTATCCTGGCGAAGGTAGCGTAGAATTCCACCTCAAGCAGGGCTATCATCAAGTGGCCTTATTCGAGAAGGTGGGCTATAAGTTTGATGCCTGGCAGGATGTGGCCTGGTTCCAGAAAGACCTTTAAGGGACAAGTTATGTCACATTATCTAACATAACTTGTTACCTCTTCCTTGCAATGTCTGGGACCGTCCTCTATACTGTTGGAGTATATAAAAGGAGTGAACCAGTTTATGAAAGATATGATTAAAAGGCTCATGCTAGTCTTGGTGGTCTTCTTAGGCCTACAGGTACCAAGTGTCAAAGCCGCTGAACATTATGTGATTGCGACGGATACCACCTTTGCGCCCTTCGAATTCCAAGACTCCTCAGGTAACTATGTGGGGATTGATATGGACTTGTTAGCAGCCATTGCGGAAGCCGAAGGCTTCACCTATGAAATCAAGCCCCTGGGCTTTGCTGCGGCCGTTCAGGCCCTAGAGAGCGACCAAGTAGATGGCGCCATTGCCGGTATGACCATTACCGATGCGCGTAAGGCCAGCTTCGACTTCTCGGATAACTACTATGAGTCCGGTCTCCAATTTGCAGTAGCCGCTGATAGCAAGATCACGGATTTAGAAGGCTTGCGCGGCAAGAAAATCGCGGTTAAACCGGGACTGCCGGAGCTGACTTGGCTAACAAGCTGAAGGATGATTACAACTTCACCGTGGTGACCTTCAAGGATTCGGCTAATATGTATGAAGATGTCTTAACGGGTAACAGTGACGCGACCATTGAAGACGCGCCCGTTATTGCCTATGCCATTAAGAACGGGAATCTCCGACTTAAGCTCATTGGCGAAAAATTAGAAACTAGCCAAACCGGCTTTGCGGTTAAAAAAGGCAAGAATGCTGAGCTCTTGGCAGCCTTCAACCGTGGCTTGGCTAGCCTCAAATCTTCTGGTAAGTACCAAAGTATTTTAGATAAGTATATTGGGGAGGATGCGGAAGCTAGCGCTCAAAACTCCTTCTTCGGTCAACTGGCTGAGAATGGGCCAGCTCTCTTGTCAGGTTTAGGCACTACCTTGTGGATTGCGCTAATCTCAGTGGCCCTAGCCCTGATCTTAGGGATCATCCTAGGCCTCTTGCGAGTTCAAGCCAACCCTTGGTTGAGTGGGATTGCTGCGGTCTATGTCGACCTCATGCGTGGGGTGCCTTTGATTGTCCTATCCTTCTTCATCTACTTCGGGATTCCGCAAATGACCGGCGTACGCTTCAGCTCGGCAGTGGCCGGGATTACCACCCTGAGTCTCAACGCAGCGGCTTATGTGGCGGAAATTGTCCGCGGGGGAATTCAAGCCATTGACAAGGGTCAGATGGAAGCCAGCCGCAGTCTAGGGCTCTCCTATGGTAAGACTATGCAGAAGATTATCTTGCCTCAAGCCATTAAGCTCATGATTCCATCCTTCATCAACCAATTCGTCATTACCCTGAAGGATACCTCGATTCTGTCGGTTATCGGCTTAGTCGAATTGACCCAAACCGGGAGCGTCATTATCGCCCGTACCTACCAGTCTGGTTCTATGTGGTTGATTGTCGGCCTCATCTACCTGATTGTCATTACGGCCTTAACACGCCTATCCAAACGTCTAGAAGGAGGGAAGTAAGATGACAGAACTAAGCCAAGAAATGCCAAAAGTCCTGGTTCGCGGACTTAAGAAACAATACGGCGATAATGTGGTGCTTAAGTCTATCGACTTAACCATTCAACCGGGGGAAGTAGTCTGTGTCATCGGACCTTCCGGTTCCGGTAAGTCTACCATGTTACGCTGCCTCAACCGAATGGAAGAAATTAACGGGGGCAAGGTCTTCGTGGATGGGGTGGACATTACCAATCCTAAGGAAGACATCAACAAGATTCGCCAGAATATCGGCATGGTCTTCCAGCACTTCAACCTCTTCCCACACTTAAGTGTCTTGGACAATATCACCCTAGCGCCTATGGAACTCAAGGGCCTATCCAAGGTTGAAGCTGAGTCCCTGGCCCTCTATCTCTTAGAGTCAGTTGGCTTGGCCGACAAGGCCCATGTAGCGCCTAACTCCCTATCCGGGGGACAAAAGCAACGGGTGGCTATCGCCCGAGCCCTGGCTATGCAACCAGATGTCCTGCTCTTCGATGAGCCAACTTCCGCCCTGGACCCTGAGATGGTTGGCGATGTCCTAGACGTTATGAAGAAGTTAGCAGAAGACGGTATGACCATGATTGTGGTCACGCACGAAATGGGCTTCGCCCGTGAAGTGGCCGACCGCGTTATCTTCATGGACGGTGGCTTTATCGTCGAAGAAGGTGCACCTGAAGAACTCTTCAGCCATCCAAGCCATGAACGGACCCAAAGCTTCCTGAATAAGGTGCTTCATTAATAAGCTAACCAGTAAAACCTAGCCTGAGAGTGGCTAGGTTTTTTGCTTTACCCTATTTATCTATTACATAGATAAATAGGGTCTGAGTCAGCAAAATTACGTGCTCCATTCGACACAAATTGTGGGGCTAGCAGGCCTAGGAGCCAAACAAGTCCTACTCCCTCCACTTAATGAGGCGATTGACCGGCCTTTTTAGTCAAAAATCCTTGCTAAATCCGGGAAATTTGCCACAATGGTAAAGTGAATTCAGAACAGAGGAGACTTAGCCATGAACCAAGTCAGTCATTACCTGCCAATCACTGCCTTGCAGGTGCCAGACTATTACTTTGATATCCATTTACCTTCTTGGGAAGAGGTGGCCCGCGTCTTTATCCATCAAGTCGCCAAGCAGGCCTATCCTGAGCTAGATCAAGCAGAGGCTAACCTGACGGATGAGCAGGTGGCAGCACTGGGCTTACAAGGGGTCAGTAACCTGACCGATCTTAAGCACTATGCCATGGACCTCTTCCGCCAAAGCCAGATCCAGACCCGCTTCTATCAACATATCCTGCCTTTCCTAGCCTCTTATATTGCGGAAACGGCTCAATATGTTCTAGATGCTGAAGATATGGCCACCGTGGTCTACAGCCAACTCAAGGAAATGAACCAAGAAGATCCCCAGCTTGATCAAGATGCTATTCGGGAAAGCCTAGAGGAAGACTATATCTTCCGCCTAGTAGCTGGCCAGTGGTATGCTGACCAAGGGGGCGGCCTGACCGAGTTAGACTATGACGCCTATATCGTGTCCAGTGCGGTCAACCAGGGGGCGGATGAGATTGCTCTGCGGGAACGCTTCTCCTATCCAGACTTCCAAGTCATGATGCCGACTTTAGCCTACACTGAGGCCCTCTTCCAACACTTCCTGCCTCGCTTCCGCTTTGTGATTGCGCCGGCTAATCAAGAAGGGGGGCAGCCAGCTTGAGTCAACCAACACGAGCTCAGTACCGGTCCAATCATAAGGGCCAGAAAGCGCCTAAGAAGACGCGGACAGAGCAGACGCATGGCTCCTATAAACGTTACTACTTATTAGCTCTGGGCTTGGTGGCAGGTCTGGTGCTAGCAGCAGCAGCCTTTTTCCTCTGGCTCATGCCGCAAATGAAGCAATCGACCGAGCGCTCGCACTTGGCGCGGGCGGCCAACTGGGTGGATACCTATACGGTGGACCTGGATCCCCAGCGGGAGGTATTGGTTGAGGACCTGCGTCAGGTCGACATTCAACCGGAAAACCAAGCGCCTAGCGCCCAGTACTTTACTAAGCAAGAATTAGATAAGCGTACCGAGACTTCCTTTGCCCGGCGGGTTCGTCAGGTAACTGATACGGATGCCAATGGCTTTGCCTGGTATTGGGGCCAGCAGCAGGAGGAATACCTCTATCGCCATGGCCGGCCTTATACGGGTTGGTTTGGTCAACCTGGTAGTGAGTGGACCTACTATAAGGATGGCCGCTTGGATCAGCAGGCAACCATCGATAAGGAAACGGCTCGCCTACGGGCTGACGAGGCGACCTTTATCCAGTCCTTCGTGCCAAGTTATCAAGCCCGCTTTGTCTACCTTAAGGCTAAGAGTGAGCCGATGTATTACGTGGACCGCCAGTCCATTCGTTATTCCATTCTCAACCGCGGCCGGGATGGGCTCTTACTATCCAACTTCCCCGGCCAGCCTAATTCCTACTTCCTAGCCAATACCAACAAGTATGCGGATATTCCGATGGAAGTGACCGAGGAAGCCGTAGTCGATAACCAGACCTGGCTCCATGTGGCCATCGGCTACCAAGACTTGGGCTGGATTCGTCAGGATTTGACCTATCAAGACTATGTCTTAACCAACTATAGCGAACGCAAGCTCATTGACACCGTCCAGCAAATCATGCGCGAGGAAATCGACAGCATGGGCATTATGGCGGGGGCTTCCTTCGTCGATAATGAGACCATGGCCCAAGTGGATGTGGATAATCAAATCTTCTTCCCAGCCAGCACGCAGAAAATCTATGTCTTGACCGAGCTTTACCGCCAGTACAAAGAAGGCAAGCTCCAACCAAGCCAGACCATGGCTATGGAAGGTTCTAACATTGTGCCAGGTGCCGGCCATATTAATGAGTCACCGGCTGGGACGGTTTACAGCCTAGACGAGCTCGTCGATTATGTGGCCATCTATAGTGATAACACGGCGGCTAATATGCTGATTGAAGCCGTAGGTGGTGGGGGCATCGTGACCCAGCACGCCCATGAGTTGGGCATGTTGGATACCTATCTGGAAGGTAAGTACTACCAGAATGATAATGGCCGCTTCCAGACCACGCCCGATAATGCGGCGCGGCTTTTCGCCAAACTCGCCAACCATGAGCTTAATGGCGAGCCATGGGATTCCATGCTCATTGACAAGTTGCGACTCAACAGCCATTCCTTCCTGCGGACCTATCTCTATGAGACAGATTCCTGGAACAAGTCAGGTCTAGGTGCCCCAGAGCAAAATGACGTGGCCACCTTCGTGACCCAGTACGGCAGCTATTCCATTGCCGTCTACACCAACTCCTGGAATGACTATGATGCGCGCTTCGACCAAGTAGGCCGCCTGTCCCAACGGGTTTATGAGGCCTTCAACCAGATTCGTTCCGACCTCTGGCACCCTTATGACCCAGAGCAAGGCTTCTATCGTTAGAAATAAAAAAGTCCCAATATATCATATATGATATATTGGGACTTTTCTTTGTGGGGAAAAACAGAGTGCAGTTAATCGTAATTGGGTAATTTTGAAACTGCATTATAAATGTGTATTGCATATAGGCAATTGTGTGGCCAAGATTGATAGATATAACCTTAACAGTTATAATTAAACCGAGCTCTTTTCTAGTAGACATTTTGACTGGTTAAATATAAAAGACAATGCCTCATATATTTTAGTTAACCAAAGCGATAAAATACTATGCGTTATATTAGAATGGGAGAAAGAATTAAACTCAGTGGGTCTTACCACAAAAATATCTGCCACCCGATACATCGAGCCATCACAAGAGGGGGACAAAATGAAACATAAGTATTTATGGTCGACCTTAGTTTGTATCACGTTAGTAGCAGTACTTAATATTGTATTCAATTACCGTATTCAGTACGTTCTTAATGCAATAGTCGCGCAAGATTACGGGCAGTTCTCTTATCAGATAATGGTGACAGCTATCATTATTTTGGGGATGTTATTGGTTGAATATGGGAGACAAGTTTTGAACGCTCGCTACCTAAATAGTCAAGGATTTAGATTGCATGGAACCTTGCTATCACGCATTTTGGCTTTGAGACCACGAGCGGTTGAACAAGATGTGGGCCACTACCTCTCACAAGTGACGAATGATATTGAAGAGGTCAAGAGCCTACATTATGATACGCTCTTATCTGTTTACCAAGGGTCAATCTCATTTTTGATTGCTGCTGTCGCTTTGATCAGTCTAAACTGGGTGACGGCTTTATGGATTTTCATTGCCTCTGTGCTTCCACTGGTGCTACCGCTGTTGTTCAAACGGATAAGAGCCAGAATAGAGCAAGACTATCTGTTCCGTAAATCAGCTTATAGCCGGCGCTTCGTTAATTATTTACAGAATTTCGGCCTCCTGCGTAACCACCAAAGCGAACGGGAATACGCAGAAGAGCTGACCCGTGACTACGCTGACATAAATCATATGGCTAATACGAAAGCATCCTATAGTGCACTCGTGAATGTCTTAGCAGGATTAGGGTTTACGCAACGACCTTAGTAATCTTGTGGATTGGTGGGCTCCAAGTGTTGGAGGGGAAGTTGACTGTCGGCGGGCTGACGTCCATATATAGTATTTCGCTCGAATTGGTATTGCCTATTCAACTCTTGATTAGTGCTTTTAGCGATTTATCAGCGATACAAGATACCAAGCATCAGCTCGAGCAGGAACCAGTCATGGAAACGGTCATGGTTGAATGCTCAGCTGATCAACCTGTGCTGGCAGTGCGCCAACTTGAACAGCCACCACTCTTCCAAGGGCTTAACCTAACCCTTCAACCGGGTAAGCGCTACTTATTAACGGGGAAAAGCGGTATTGGAAAGACCAGCTTAGTGGCTCTTTTGACAGGGGACGTAATCGCTCCTACAGGGACGGTCTTGCTAGATAAGTGTTCCTTAGACCAGTTGACCTACGAGCAAATTCAACATTACATTGCCTATGTACCACAAAGCTCAGATGTTATGGGGGAGTATGTGGGATAACATTACACTACGTCAGATGTGTGATGAAGAAGAAGTCATGCGACTCATTCAAGCATTCGGGTTAGGCGACCGCTTCCCTGACGTGAGCCATCTTAAGCAAGAGCAATATAATGAAGAAAGTGCCTTGTCGGGTGGACAGAAGCAACGTATCGCCTTAATCCGAGCACTTTTGCAGCATAAGCCGATCTTAATTGTGGATGAGGGCCTATCCGCCTTGGATCCAGAGTCATTTAAGCAAGCAGAAAGTCTCTTGTTAGGCTGGCCTACGCTCACCTTGTTACACATCTCTCATCACTCAGATGAAGCGAGTGCTCATCGCTATGATGCGGTATTTGTGCTAGAGGATGGGCAGATTGTGCGCTCTAGATAAGGCATGAGTTCTTAAGGCGTATGATGGGTAATCAGTGGCTCTGGTTGGGCGCCCTCGAGAAGACAAGAAAACCCGGCTGACACACTATGTCAGCCGGGCTTCTTTGTGTTTATTTCCCTTGGTACAAGTCATTAACGCGTTGTTGCACGTCTTTGTTTTCCAAGTATTCTTCGTAGGTGGTGTCAATGCGGTCGAAGGCCCCGTTAGGCGTCAACTCGATGACCCGGTTACAGGTGGTGTTGAGGACCTCGTAGTCGTGGGAAGCCATGAGGATGGCACCCTTGAACTTAATGAGGCCGTCGTTAAGTGCGGTAATAGATTCCAAGTCCAAGTGGTTGGTTGGTTGATCCAATACCAAGACGTTTGCCTTAGATAGCATCATCTTAGATAACATGCAACGAACTTTCTCGCCCCCGGATAGGACATTGACTTCCTTCATCACGTCTTCACCAGAGAAGAGCATACGACCCAAGAAGCTACGCAAGAAGGTGTTGTCGCTCTCTTCCTTGCTAGCGTATTGACGGAGCCAGTCCACGATACTTAAGTGCACGCCGTCAAATTCATCGCCAGAGTTCTTAGGCAGGTAGGTTTGGCTAGTGGTCACACCCCACTCGAAGCTACCGCTGTCTGCTTCCATCTTGCCCATGATAATGTCGAAGAAGGCGGAGAGGGCGATGTCGTTACGGCTGAGGAAGGCCACCTTGTCATCACGACGGAGAGTGAAGGTGATGTTGTCTAAGACCTTCTCACCATCGATGGTTTTGCTGAGGCCTTCTACTCGTAGTAAGTCATTCCCGATTTCGCGTTCTGGCGTGAAGCCTACGAATGGGTAACGACGGGAGGATGGTTGAATGTCATCCAGGGTAATCTTATCCAGCATCTTCTTACGGGAAGTCGCTTGTTTGGATTTAGAAGCGTTAGCTGAGAAGCGGGCGATGAAGGCTTGGAGTTCCTTGATCTTCTCTTCCTTCTTAGCGTTTTGGTCAGCGGCCATCTTAGCAGCCAATTGGCTGGATTGGAGCCAGAAGTCGTAGTTACCGACATAGAGCTTGATTTTCCCGAAGTCCACATCAGCCATGTGGGTGCAGACCGTGTTCAAGAAGTGACGGTCGTGGGAGACCACGATGACGGTGTTAGGGAAGTTCAAGATGAAGTCGCTCAGCCATTCGATAGCAGCCGCGTCCAGACCGTTGGTTGGCTCGTCTAAGAGCAAGTTGTCTGGCTTGCCAAAGAGGGCTTGGGCCAAGAGCACCTTAATCTTGTCGGCTTCAATCAGCTCGCGCATGTAGCTGTAGTGAAGGTCCTTACCAAGACCTAAGCCTTGCAGCATGTTGCTAGCTTCGGCTTCGGCTTCCCAACCGCCCATTTCAGCAAAGGCAGCTTCGAGTTCGCCGGCGCGGACACCGTCTTCATCGCTGAAGTCTTCCTTAGCGTAGATGGCGTCTTTTTCTTTCATAATGTCATAGAGTTCCTTGTGGCCCATCATCACGGTTTCGATAACGGTGAAGTCTTCGAAACCATAGTGGTTCTGGCTGAGGACTGCTAGGCGCTCATGGGGATCCATGGAGACATTCCCGGTAGTTGGCGCGATTTCGCCGGCCAAAATCTTCAGGAAGGTTGATTTACCTGCCCCGTTGGCCCCAATGACCCCGTAGCAGTTGCCAGGGGTGAAGGTAATGTTCACATCGTCGAATAATTTACGATCTGAAAAGAGTAAGCTCACGTTTGAAACGTTGATCATTTAAGTGTTTCCTCCTTGGTTCATGTTGGGTCAAGTCAGCTTGACGCATACCCTACTATCATACCATATTTTAGCGGGCTTGGCTCATTTATTTGGCAACTTGAGCCAGTTGACGTTGGACAGCAGCTGGCAGATCAGCAGAAGCCGTCACAATCTCGCCTCTTAGCTTAATGAGGCCGGTCGTGTAGAGGTTGACATAGCTAAATTGAGACTCGGCTACCTCTTGCAAGGCCTTGAGTTTTTCAGGGTGACTGCCCCCCTTGTTGGCGGACATCGGTATAGAGGCCCACAATCGGGATGCCGGCTTGATAGGCAATGCCGATTTCAGAGGCTACACCTGGGTCGATCAGCTGCCCATCTAGGACGGCCACTAGGACGTCGCTCTTAAGGACGGCTTCCGTATCGTAGCGGGCGATCATTTGGGAATCGGCGTAGGCATTTTTATCGTTGATGGCTTCTTGCTCCTGGGGCAGGAAGACGGTTAGGTCAGGGACTTGAGCACGTAGATTAGCGACCACTTGGGCGTTGAAGGCCCGCTCCATTTCGGTGAAGAGGGGGCTGGCAAAGTATAGATGGGGCATAATGACTCCTCCTTGGGCATTGATACCTTCATTATAACGGAGAATGTGTCAATTAGCTATTGCAAAATTACCAGAAAATGGTAGACTAGATAGGGTCGCTGTCATGATGGGACAGCCCCCTGCGACACTTAGCATCCTTTGGTCGCAGTAAGTACTAGTCGGCCTGAGCCGGACTACAAAGGAGGAACTTATATGAATAACCATCTTAAACCTAGTTGGCTAAGCTGGCCCAACTGGAAGGACAGCCGTGAGCTGACCCGCGCAGGCTTAGTTGCCGGCCTCTATATCGTTTTGACTTTCTTGACCCTGCCTTATTCTTTTGGCTTGATTCAATTCCGCTTGGCAGAGACGCTTAACTTCACCAGTCTCTATAACAAGCGCTATGTTTACGCCTTGACCTTAGGGGTCTTCATCGTCAACGCCTATCAATATGGACCTGTTGACATGATCGTAGGCTCCTTGCAGACCTTACTCTTCCTCTGGCTAGCACGCTGGATTGGGGACTTGGTTGTGGCGTTTTTGCCAAAGGGGCATCCACTAAGATCCAAACCATTATACGTTACGCTGTCTTGACTCTGGTCTTCTCCCTATCCATGTTTGTCATTGCCTTAGAGATGGTGGTGGTAGGCGTAGCAGAAGCTGGCTTCTGGGCAGCCTACACACAACTCTTCACTAGCGAATTGGTTATGTTGACACTAGGCTCCGTCATCATGTACTATGTCAGCCAACGTGTAGACCTTGAACGCTAATTAATTTTAAGACGAGGACTTGTCCTCGTCTTTTTTGTGTAAATTGTGCTCTTTTGGACACGTAATTTGGCAGCCCTGCCCCCTATTTATCTATGTAATAGATAAATAAGTCAAGTCCTCGGTGGGGAGACAGGGACAAGTCCACAAGCGGGAGCCATACACCACTCATTTGTGGGAGGAGGACTTGGCACACCGGTAGAATACGGACATGTGCCTTTCGTGGTGAAAGTTTACCCAGATGGCCCATTCATTATCTCCGAAACCAATTACAATGGCAATCCCAACTAAACCTTCCGTAGATTATCTGGAGTGGATAGTAGCATGAGTTTTGCTTATACGACGAAAATAAGAAAGAATATGCTAACAAAACGAAAAGACGTTAGCGTATCCTTTTGGTTTATCGTTGATTATTTCAAAACAATGTGCTAACATTGTTTTGAAGTGTTAGCATATTGTTTTGGAGGTGGTGATATGGATTTGTTAGAGCAACCCATTTATAATTATATTAAAAATAATCATGGAGTAATAACTTTTCGTGACATGGAAGAGCTTAACTTTTCTTATCAACAACTGAATCAATTAGTCTCAAAAGGGAAAGTGGAATCAATTGAAAGAGGCATCTATCATCTGCCAGATACCTATATCGATGACTATTTTAGTTTACAGTACCGTTTTCCAAAAGGAATTTATTCCTTAGAAACAGCACTTTGGTTACATGGTCTTTCACTTACCGTTCCATTTGAGCCTGTGATGACTTTCCCTTTTGGGTCAACACGAGGCTAATGAAAGACGCAGGTATTAAGCCGATTGTTGCTAGAAATTATCATGAAATTGGCGTTATAAAACTGGAGCGACAGGCTGGGCAGTTTATTTCAGTGTATGATATGGAACGAACGTTGGTTGAGTGCCTACGAACGATTTATCGTGTTGATATTCAAGTCATTGCACCAGCTTTTCAAGTTTACTTCAAAAAAGGAGCTGTGAATTATGCCAAGTTGTATCACTATGCACAACTATTTAAGGTAACTAAAAAGCTACAATCTTATGTGGAGGTCTTATCGTGAAATTCTCAAATGCCAGTAGTTTCAAAGCCAAAATCAAGAATATCGCAAGAGAAAAAGGAATACCTGCTCAACAAGTTCAGCAAAACTATCTGATTGAGCAAGTCCTAAAACTCATCTCTGAGAGTAGGTATAAAGATTCCTTCATTGTAAAAGGTGGATTTCTTATCGGACAGATGATTGGCTTAGATAAACGGACTACAATGGATTTAGATGTTACCTTGAAAGGTCAACCTCTTAACGAAGAATATATTCAATCAATCTTCAAAGAAATATTCAATCGACCTTCTGAAGGTTTCCAATTTGAAATTGATAAGTTAGAGCCAATTCGACAAGATGACGAATATGGAGGTTATTCCCTTAAACTAAATGCGACATTTGATACCTTACGTGAGGTTGTCTTTATTGATATAACGACAGGAGACTATATTACGCCACGAGAAATTACATACCAATTACAATCCGTTTTTTCAGAGGATAAGCTAGAAGTTTGGACTTATAATTTAGAAACAGTTCTTGCTGAAAAACTAGAAACCATTATAAGTCGAGGAGCTGCTTCAACTAGACCTCGTGACCGCTATGATCTCTACACATTGTACTACCTTCGAAAAGATGAGATTGATGTACCTATACTGAATATTGCTTTGCACAATACTGCTAAAAAAAGAGAAAGTTTAGATATTTTGATGCATTGGGAAGAGCAATTAGAGACACTCCGTAGCTCTGACTATCAGAAACAGCTTTGGTCTCGGTATCAAAAATCATTCAGATATGCTAGTGAAACTAGTTTCGAGGAATCTGTGGACGTAGTAGCAATTATTTTAAATCATTTGGGGGTTTAGTATGTTGACAGGGACTTTACAGATGATGGGATATGAATTTTTTTTCGCATTCAATGAAGAAAGATTATCCTTGATTCCTAATGAAGAGGAGAAGAACGGGATTATGCATTCTTGGTTCTTTACTAAATTAGCAACAGGGGCCTTTGCTTGGCCAGGGGAGCCTAAATTTGTAGAAGAAGACTTTCTTTATGGACGGATAAATGAAACAAATGGAATCATTACATTTCTAACAAATAAATACGTCCAACTTCATGAAAATAATGGCATCATTACCGTACCGATTCTGTCCTATTTTTTTAGTTATTCTGACAGGCCTATGATTAGTAGGATGTCATTCAGCGGGTTAGAGTTAAATTATATTCATCCAATTAATCGTGCCTTTGAAATTTCGATTAGTCCTGAAAAAAACGATGGAAAAATAAATATTAGTACCTATGATTTTGACTCAACAACGACAAAAGAACAAAACTTTAGCGTCTTTGGGAAGGAAGTTCAAGTTTATTTCGGCATTACTAGAACAACGAATCTATCCATTGAAAAGCCACCTCTAGCATTGTCATCGTCAATGATTTTTCATTTTGAAGAAACTTAAGATTATTCTTTTATACGAGAGTTATATCGTATTGCAAAGGAGTTTATCCAATTTCTTTGTAATCGAAGAAATGTTAGTTTTACTGATGTTCGATTGTCAAATAATCAAGGAAAAGTTGGGGAATTCAATATGATTGAAGAAAATATTGAGATCGAGATGAAGCCGTTGAAAGACGGAAGATATATTCAACAAAAGTATATTGCTGGCTATGAGGGGAAGATATTGGATGACATAGCTGAAAATAATCTATATCTCAGACATCTAGGTAAGAGTTTTAGTGATAGTTGGATAATTGATGCTGCTAGTTTTGTATTAAGAACTGCTGCTTTTGAATGGGAGTTTAGTAGACTATTTTCAGAAGATGAATGGAAAAGTGAACAAAGAAAAAAAATAGAGGAAGAAGCTAGTAAAGAATTAGATTGTTTAATTGAAACTTCAACAGGTAAATTAAAAAAGATTTACAAAGATTTGAAAAAATCAGTCGTTTCCTATTTGTCTCTTTCTCAAAAAATTAGTCAAATATTTGAAGAATACGGTGCGAATATGTTGGATGACTTCGGTCGTTATATGTATAAATTAAATGATATTTCTTATGATCATTATGAAATAGGAGAGCGAATAGGCAAACAAAGAAATAATTTTTGCTCACGGAAATTTAGATAAGGAATTTATTAATGAGTCTTTGCTAGATGTGGTGTTCCTTGAAGAAATTGTCCTAGCTATGCAACTCCAATATTTTTGGAATAGATGAAATAGAAATAAAAAAAATTATAAATGAAGTATTTTGCCATAATTTAATCGCATAGAGTTGTTAAAGAAAAGTATACTCCAAAAGTCTAGAAATACTAATTTCGTATACTTGGGTTCATGGCTTCATTGTAGTTTTGTAACAGAGTATAAAGATAGAAGATGTCAATTCATCATTTATATCAATTTATTGATGAAACGTGAAATTAGTGGTAATATTGTTGCATCGAATTGGGGCGTGCTAGTCACGTCTGGGGGGGGGGAGGCGTCAGTCCTCCTCTTTTTAATTTTAAAGTCCCAATTTGTAAAATTAAGCTAGATAGAAAATCCATCTCTGTTAGTCTAGGGTAAACCGCTGCCCTCCTCCGGCCTCCGCACCCCCTACTTAGCCACCTCACTTAATATCAGCCCCAAAATATGTTACAATATGGAAAACCCTACCAAACCCAGAGAAAGGACGTGCTAAGATGACTATGCAAACGACCATTGTTTACGCCCACCCCTATGAGGGTAGTCTCAACCATGCTATTTTGGAGCGCCTAGTCGCCACCCTAGAAGCCAAGGGCCACCCGGTGACCGTTATAGACCTCTATGCTGACCAGTTCAATCCGGTTCTGTCGGCCGCGGACTTAGCCGTCTATGGGGAAGGCAAGACGACCGATCCCCAAGTAGAGCGCTATGTCCAAATTTTGGACCAGACAGAGCAAATTATCTTCATCTATCCTATTTGGTGGTATGACATGCCCGCCATTATGCGGGGCTTCCTGGATAAGGTGCTGCTGCCGAAGTCGGCCTTCGAGGCCGAAAATCAACGCCTCCTAGCCAGCCGCCAGGTGCGCAAGACCTACATTTTCACGACCTCAGCCGCTTCTACAGAAGACCTGGAGCAGGTCTTTGGCGACCCCATTCGGGGCACGACCATGGCCGGAACCTTCAAGGATGTGGGCTTCCTCAATCCTATTTGGTACAATCTGGGCGGCATCGGCCATATCAGCCAAGAGGAGATTGACGTCTATCTGGCAACCTTGTCCAGTCGCGTTTGAGAAGATTGACGTCTATGTCTAATCGCGTTTAAGGATGAGAGGCCTGGCCCTCTCTTTTTTTGCTGGAATATGCTAAAATAAGAAGGAAAATGATTGGAGGTGGCTCCGCGTGTTAGAAAATGTAAAAATCGGTGTCTTTGTCATGGGGGGCATCGCGGCCTATAAGGTACCAGAACTGGTCCGCCAGTTAATTAAAAAGGGCGCCCAAGTTCAGGTGGCTATGACTCAGTCGGCCCAGGAATTTGTGACGCCGCTGACCTTGCAGGTCCTGACCAAACGTCCGGTCCTCACCCATACTTTTGACGAGCGGGAGCCTAGCCAAGTCCAACATGTGGCCATGGCCGACTGGTGCGACCTAGCCCTAGTGGTGCCAACCACAGCCAATGGCCTGGCCAAAATGGCGCACGGCTTGGCAGATGATGTGGTGACTACCACCCTCTTGGCAGTAACAGCTCCTATTCTGGTGGTGCCAGCCATGAATGTCCACATGTACGAGAACCCCGCGACCCAGCGCAACCTAGCTCAGCTGCAAGCAGACGGCCTGACCATTATGGAGCCTGACACAGGTTTCCTAGCTGAAGGCTATGAAGGCAAAGGCCGCCTGCCTGAACTCCATCGCATCGTGGCCCAAGTCGAGCGCCTCTATGCCCGGACCCATTTGCCTCAAAGCTTAGCCGGCAAGCAGGTCATTGTCTCGGCTGGCGGAACCCGCGAGCGCATTGACCCAGTCCGTTACATTAGCAACGATTCGTCTGGCAAAATGGGCTATGCCATGGCCCAGGCGGCTGACTGGTTAGGTGCGACCGTCACCCTAGTCTCCACCACGCACAGTCTCCTGCCACCAGAAGGCATCCAAGTCCAACAAGTAGCGTCAGCCCAAGAATTGGCCCAGGCCATGACCGCTCACTATGACCAAATGGACTATGTCGTCATGGCTGCAGCCGTCAGTGACTATCGGGTCAAGCAGCCCCATGATCAGAAGATTAAGAAGGTGGCCGGTCAGACGGACTGGCAACTAGACCTAGTCGCAAACCCAGATATTTTGGCTCAATTGGGCCAGACCAAGCGCCAACAAGTCCTGATTGGCTTTGCGGCGGAAACCCAGAATTTGCTAGAACATGCCCGAGCTAAGTTAAGCAAGAAAGGGGCCGACTGGCTCATCGCCAATGATGTGTCCAACCCGGCCATCGGCTTCAACTCTGACAAGAACCAGGTCTATGTTCTGGGCTCAGGGTCAGGAAGTTCTCCTGCCCCAACAGTCCAAGACCAGCCTAGCCTTGGCAGCCTGGCAAGTGATTCTAGCTGAAGGAGAAGAGACACTATGACAATTTCTGTAGCCGGATTGGCCAGTGGTTACCGCCAGGTGCCGGTCATCCAAGACATTAACTTCCAGATTGAGTGGGGCCAAATTGTGGCCCTGATTGGTCTCAATGGGGCGGGCAAATCCACCCTGCTCAAGACCATCTTGGGTCTGCTCAAGCCCCAGGCCGGGACGGTCACCCTGGATGGCCTCAGCCTGCAGGAAAACCACCAGGCCTTCGCCAGCCAGCTAGCCTATGTGCCTGAGACACCTATTCTCTATGAAGCTCTGACCTTGCGCGAGCATCTGGAACTGACAGCCCTGGGCTATGGCCTGGACCCGGCAGTCGTGATGGAACGGGCTCAACCCCTGCTCAAGCTCTTCCGTTTGGACAAGCAGTTAGATTGGTTCCCGACCCATTTTTCTAAGGGCATGAAGCAAAAGGTCATGATTGTCTGCGCCTTGGTCTCCGACGCCAAATTCCTGATTATTGACGAGCCTTTCTTGGGCTTAGACCCCTTGGCCATTCAGCAATTCAAGGATATTCTCCAGGCCCGCGCCCAAGCCGGCTGCGCTATCCTCTTGACGACTCACGTCCTAGGCTTGGTGGAAAACCTAGCGGATTCCTACCTCATGATGCAGGCTGGCCGCCTTTATGCTCAGGGTACCCTGGCTGACTTGCAGGAAGCCTTAGAAGCGCCGGGTGCTAGTCTGGATCAACTTTACATCCAAATGGCCAGTCGCGAGGTGACGGCATGAAGGATTTGAACAGTCTCTGGCAGGGGCGACTGCGCGACTTTGCCAAGACCATGAGTCGCTACAGCCGGCTCATTCTCAACGACCACATGGCCCTCATTCTTTTGGTGGTCTTCGGTTTCTTCAGTATCTATTACCAACAATTACTGGTCTCCCTGCAAAGCCAGCCGCCCCAAGGTTTGGGTCTCATGATGACGGCGGTTTGCTTGCTAGTCTGGTGGGCAGGCCTGGCTTGGGGTCGGCCCTTGCTCCTAACCTACGAGCCTGACAAGAGTTATCTCTTCGCCCGGGGTTATCAATGGCATGCTGTCTGGAAATGGGGCGTCTGGTTGGGTGCTCTTGCTCCTAGTCTGGTCTTGGCTGTCTTAACCTTGTTGCTGGCGCCACTGATTAGTTTGGGCTTTGGATGGTCCTTGGGCCAGGCCATCTGTCTGATTGTCTATGTAGTGGCCGCCAAGTTCTTAGTGGCTTGGGCCGGCTATCTAGGTTTTTATAGCGGTTTGCTGCCAAAAGCTTTGTCTGCTTCTCTGCTAGCTCTGGCCTTGGCAGGACTGGGAGCGGGGAGCTTGTGGCTGCCGGCTAACCTGGCTTTGGGACTTTTAGCCTTGCTGCTGATTCTAGGCGTTGCCTTTCTCTGCTGGACCTGCCGCAAACTAGACCAACATTGGATTGAGTTTGAAGCCTTAGTAGCCCAAGAGCAGGCCCGTCGCGCCAGCCTCTACCGTTGGTTGGCCCTCTTTGCGGAGGTGCCTCAACAGATTCCGCCCATTAAGCGACGAGCTTATCTGGATGGTGTCCTCAAGAGCTTGTCTGGCCGACTGGGCAACCGCTACGCCTACCTCTACTTGCGCCATCTAGTGCGCAATACTGCCTATTCAGGCATCTGGCTGCGGGTGCTGATTTTCTTCAGCCTGGTCATCGTCAGCAGTCAACAAGTCTGGCTCTGGGCGGCAGCCGGAGCGCTGAGTACGGTCCTGACCCTAGTTCAGCTCATGCCCCTAGCCCTAGAGCCTCTGCGCCATCCGCTAGAGCGACTTTATCCGGTTGGCCAGCAGTCCCTAGTACCTGCCTTACGCCCGGTAGTGGCCATGATTCTAGCGCTACAGTTGCTAGTCTATAGCCTCTTAGTTGCAGTTCTAGCTCAGAGCAACTGGCCTCACTTGGGCCTCTGCCTCTTGATTTGGCTAGCCGTCGCAGCGCTAGGCCTCCTAGTTTACCTGCCATTTTGGATTGGTCGCCATAGCCGAGCAAATTAATCAAGTTTACTCCCTCTTTCAATAGCCTATTGAAAGAGGGCTTTTTGTATAGTCTGAAAAGCCCCGCCTTCGCTAAGCACCAGTGGTCCACTTTAAAGAGTGGACCACTAGCTCGGTGTGAAAGTTCGGAAAGAGGCCGGAAACCAGGGATTCAAGGGGAGCTAGTGGTCCACTTTGGAGAGTGGACCACTAGCTCAGGGCGAAAGGACGAAAAGAGGCCGAAAACCAGGGAATCAAGGGTAGCCAGTGGTCCACTTTGGAGAGTGGACCACTAGCTCAGGGCGAAAGGACGAAAAGAGGCCAGAACCAAGGGAATCAAGGGTAGCCAGTGGTCCACTCCGCCGAGTGGACCACTAGCTCGGTGTGAAAGGGCGGAAAATGGCCAAAAGTAGATTAAGTCCCTATAATTGTGTAAAAAGAAAAAGCCAGGTAATCTCTGGTACAATGTAGTTGTCCGAAAACATTGAAAGAGGAGATTACCATGACTTACCTTAATATTAACCTAAAACTTGAAGAATTAACAGAGGCAGTTTTAAACAGTGACATGAACACGCTCATGAAGTCGCTGGCCATTACCGTCTTTAATGCCTACATGGAAGAAGAACGCCACCAGTTCATCCAAGCCGCTCCCCATGAACGCTCAGACCAGCGCCAAGACTATCGCAATGGTTACTATGAACGCCAATGGACGCTATCCATCGGCACCCTTAAATTACAAGTCCCACGCACGCGCTCTGGCGAGTTCAAAACCGAGCTCTTTGAACGCTATCAGCGCAACGAACAAGCCTTCTTGCTCTCCATGATGGAGATGGTGGTCAATGGGGTCTCTACACGCAAAGTCACTAAAATCGTGCAAGAATTGTGTGGCGAGACGGTTTCCAAGTCCTTTGTGTCAGACGTTATGAAGCGGCTGGATCCCGAGATTGAAGCCTTTAAAAATCGGACACTGACCCACAGCCACTTTCGCTATCTCTACCTCGATGCCCTTTACATTAAGGTGCGCGAAGAGGGCCGCGTGGTGTCCAAGGCGGTCTACCTAGCTCAAGGCGTCAACGAGGCCAACAAGCGCGAAATCATTGGCTTTTGGGTGTCAGAAGAAGAAAGCAAAGAGGCTTGGCTGACCTTTCTTCAGTCTCTACGAGCCCGTGGTTTGAGCCAGCCCACCTTGATTATTTCAGACGCTCATTCCGGACTTAGAGCCGCCATCCAGCACTGTTTTGTCGGGGTGCCTTGGCAACGTTGCGTCTTTCATTTCTTGTCTAACATTGTCGAGACCATCCCCAGAAAGGGGAGTCTAGAGGCGCGCGCTAAGTTGAAGGCCATTTTCCAGGCGCCCACCGCTGAACATGCACGGCGACTTAAGGAAGATTTTGAGGCCTCTGTTGCGGACAATCCTCGTTATCAGAAGGCCTTAAAGGTTTTAGATGAGGGCTTTGAAGATGCCGTCCAGTTTATGATGGAGCCTGAGATTTATCATCCCAACTTGCGGACGACTAATTCTGTCGAACGTTTAAACCGTGAAATCAGACGGCGGGATAAGGTCATTGGCGTCTATCCTAATGTCGCTTCTGCTGAGCGATTAATTGGCGCCATCCTCATTGATCTAAACGATGCTTGGCAGGCCAATGCGCGCCCCTTCCTGGTCAACTTCACCAAACGCAAATAAGCTATAGGACAGCCTACATATTTTTACACAGGATTTTGGACTTGACTCAAAAGAAGTAAGGGATTCAAGGGTAGCCAGTGGTCCACTTTAAAGAGTGGACCACTGGCTAGGGATGAAAAGGCAGAAAATGGCTCAAACCAGGGGGTTCAAGGGTAGCCAGTGGTCCACTTTGGAGAGTGGACCACTGGCTCGAGGCGAAAAGGCAGAAGATGGCCAAAGTCAAGGAGTTCAAGAAGCGTCAGTGGCCCACTAGCTCGGGAAGACCAGGGAAAATGATCTTTCCAAGCCCGACCTATTTCTCTAACCTAAAAAATCCCCTTCAGCATTTTAAGTAAATTTTAACTAGGGCCTCTATACTAAAATCAAGTTAAGTGATAGAGGGGACGTCTGACTATCACTTAACCCATTATTAAAACAATCCAAGATTACTACAGACAAGACCAATAAGGGAGGTCCATAACATGAGAAAAAGAATTACTATCGCCACCCTAATCAGCCTGACCGCCAGTATGTCCCTGGCTTATCCAGCCTTAGCCCAGTCGGGCGCGCAGGAAAGTCAGTCAGTGACCAGTTTCCAGGCCCAAACTAGCTTTGATGAGAGCCAGGCTACTCAGGTGACTTTGGCTGCCCAAACGGCCACCGTCACAGGCCAGGGCGCCAGCTTCAGCGACCAGACGCTGACCATCACCCAGGCCGGCACCTACGTCCTGACCGGTAGTGGCAAGAACATCAAGCTAGTGGTAGAGGCAGCTGACACTGACCAGGTCCACTTGGTCTTTCAAAATCTGACCCTAGAAGGGGAGGGCAGCCTGCTGAGAATTAACAAAGCCCAAGAAGTCGTCATCAGCCTAGCGGAAGGCAGTCAGAATGCTTTGACAGAAAGCCAGGCCAGCGACGATGAAAAGGTTAAAGCCACCATCCACAGTCAGGTGCCTCTGACCCTGAACGGGACAGGCAACTTGACCCTCACGGCCCTTACCAAGAATGCGCTAGAGGTGGGAGACGACCTCAAGGTGTTAGGCGGGACCTATACCGTCAAGGCCGCCAACCATGGCTTCAAGACCGAGGGCGCCCTTGATATTGAGGCGGCCACCTTGAGCATTGAAGCAGGCAAAGACGGCCTCCACGCTGAGCATGACGAGACGACCGAACGAGCTAATATTAGCCTCAATCCGACTCAATTAAGTATTGCGGCTACCGAAGATGGGGTGGATGCCGGCAATGAATTGACTATTAAAGGCGGGACAATCACCGTGAGCCAAAGTGAGGAAGGACTCGAAGCCCGCGTCATCCGTCAACTAGGTGGCGATGTGACCATCAAGAGTAGCGATGACGGGGTCAACGCTTCGGCCGGTTCCTCTAGCAAGACCACAGACACGAGCGCTACAAGCAAGACTACAGAAGCTGGCGCCACAAGTAATTCAGCTGACACCAGCCCTTCTGCTAGCCAGGCCACTAGTGATTCAGCCACCGCCAGCGCTCCCGACAGCCAGGCCACTGCCGACCCAGCAGCTACCAGTCAGACCGACCCAGCCAACAAGGACAAGAACCAAACACCGCCAGCACCACCGGCTGGCCAAGCGCCGCCACAAGGCGGCCAGCCACCGCAAAATGGACAAGGGCCTGGCGGCATGCCGCCAGGAGGCCAGGAAGAAAGTGACCCAAGCCTAGAAATCATCCTTGCAGGTGGGACCCTCACCGTTGATGCGGAAGGCGACGGCATTGATTCCAACGGAACGGTCACCATTAGTGGCGGTAGCCTAGTCGTCAATGGCTCAGTCCAAGACGGCAATGGCCCCCTCGATGCAGCAGGCGATATCACTATTACTGGTGGTACTGTCTGGGCCTTAGGGACCTCTGACATGCTGCAAGGTTTCGCCCAAGGCTCCACCCAGGCTTCTATCACTGCTAACATAGCAGGGACGGCAGGCCAAACCCTTATCATCCTCGATGCCAAGGGCAAGGAAGTGGCACGTCAGACAGCCAGCAAGGATTTCCAAGCGGTCATTATGTCGAGTGCCGACCTAGTAGACGGTCAGACCTACACCATTCAGGTGGATGGGACGACCCAAACTGCCACGGCAGCCCTTGTCACTCCAGTGACAGGGGGCTTTCATCCCTAAGCATTAGGGACATTTTCCTCTACGAAGCTAAGTGCCGACACTTAGCTTCGTATTTTTTTAGCTGAAATAAGGTCTAGTTGAAAAACTAAGAAGAGGCTTGTAAAAGCAAGATAAATGTGTCATAATAATAGTGTAAAGATAGCGGTTTCTGATGGAACTAGTTCCAAAATTGAAACTGCAATATCTTGAATACTCATCACGAGAAGGGGAGGATGTGACCGGTGTTAGTCATAATACCTGTCTATCCCAAGCACCATACCCCTGTGAGCTAGTGGATAACTTGCCCAGTCTGACCAACCAATGGCGGACAGTAACCCAGTCCAATGGGGTGGCGCCGGATAGATATGCGAATGAAGCAGGAGGGCTTGATAAGCCCAATACGGCACAATTTAAAGGAGTGAGGACCGCAATCTAGTAAGTGAAGAGTGTTGACGCAACTGATGAATCGTGAGAATTTGACGTGAGTCCTAGAGGCTTGCGTGTGGATGAAAGGACGCGTTTATAACGAACAAATCTGATCACCGGCCATAGGGCTAGTGGGCGGGTTTCTAAGTCATAAAACGAATTCAAGCACGGTAAATAGGCGTCAAAAGTTTGTGGGCAGGGCATTATACACAATCTTTTGACATTTTTTTGTATTTTCCTTTTAAATTTACTTGGATTTAATGTAAGATAATGTTGAATTATGTAAGTGAAGCAAGCGTAAGAGATTTTTAGTAAGATACAGTCTAGACGCCCTTGGGGCGGTCTAAGACACACTTGTCATAAGCTCTATGCTACTCACTACCAGCGAAGGCTAGATAATCGCTAGGAGGGTAACAATGACAACGATTAATGATATTGCAAAATTAGCAGGTGTTGCCAAAAGTACGGTTTCTAGACATTTGAACGGGGGTTCCGTCAGCCGGAAGACAGCTGCCAAGATTGAGGCAGTGATTAAGCAAACCGGCTACGTACCTAATTCTTTTGCCCAAAGCTTGAAAGCCAAGGAGAGCCGTATGATTGGCGTCATCATACCGCGGCTTGATAGTTTTTCAGCCAACTGTATCCTGAGTGAAATTGACGAAGTTTTCCGTCAACATAACTATCAGGTTTTAATTATTAATTCTAATTTCTCGGTTAGCCGGGAGGAAGAGGCCCTCAGAACCTTCCAAGTTAACAAGATGGACGGGGTCATCTTCCTCATGTCCCACACTGACAACCGGATTATTGAACTTCTGGAGAATGTCCAGGTGCCCATTGTGACCATTGGCCAAGAATTCCTGGACGAGAATACCATCTACTACGACGAGGAGAGTGCAGGTCGCCAGTTAGCTGACTACCTCTATGCCATGGGTCATCGGGATATGGACTTCCTGACGGTGACTACGACTGATCCCGCTGTGGGGATTAAGCGCCGGGATGCCATTAAGCAGGAATTCCTCAAGTATGGGGATACCAGCTTCCGCGAATATACTTGTGGCTTAACCTCATGGATGGCTACCAGGTGACGCGTGATCAAGTGCTGCTCAATAAGCCGCGCCTGATTGTGGGGGCGACCGATATTATTGCCATTGGTGCCATGCGGGCTTGTCTAGAGGCAGGCTATCAGGTGCCTGAACAAATTAACTTTGCGGGTTTTGGCAATAATGTCCTAGGCTCTTCTATCTATCCTGGTTTGACTACGGTGGAATATCCTTATCGTCATGCCGGCTATGTTGCTACCAAGATGCTGCTAGACAGAATTCAGGGCCATGAGACAGCCACCAAACGCAAGCTCGAAACTTCCCTTGTGATTAGACAGTCGGTCACAGCTGTTTAGCCTAATTTGAAAACTAAACGATTTCATTTTCACATTTAATGATATTGACACCGGTTCTATTCCAAGTATAATAAAGCTTAGAGGAGAACCGGTTTCTTTTCTACAGGCAATTATTGTTTTAGTCTCATCTGAATGAAGGAGGAACACAAATGGGATTTAAAGAAATCGCACAAGATGTTGTCAAATACCTAGGTGGTAAGGAGAACATCTCTAGCGTCGCACACTGCGCAACTCGTCTACGTGTTATGGTCAAAGACGAAGCCAAAATTGATAAGGAAGCCATCGAAAATACCGACAAGGTAATGGGTGCTTTCTTCAACTCTGGTCAATACCAAATCATTTTTGGAACCGGTACGGTCAACAAGGTCTATGAAGAAGTATCTGCCTTGGGTGTTAACGCTGTAACCAAGTCCGACCAAAAAGAAGAAGTTAAACCACAAGGGAATGTCCTACAACGTATGATTCGGACCTTCGGGGACGTCTTTGTACCAATCATCCCAGTCTTAGTGGCAACCGGTCTCTTTATGGGGGTTCGGGGTGTCCTCACTCGTCCAGAAGTGATTGGACTCTTCGGCTTAACCGATCCTAAACAAATCGACCAAAACTTCTTACTTTATACACAAATCTTAACCGATACTGCCTTTGCCTTCTTACCAGCCTTAGTTGCTTGGTCTAGCTTCAAGGTCTTCGGCGGGAACCCTGTCTTAGGGATTGTCCTTGGTTTAATGATGGTCAACCCTGCCTTGCCTAACGCTTATGCAGTAGCAAGTGGGGATGCGCAAGCCTTGACCTTCTTCGGCTTCATTCCAGTTGTAGGTTATCAAGGAACCGTCTTACCAGCCTTCTTCGTAGGTTTAATCGGGGCTAAACTTGAAAAATGGCTCCATGACCACGTTAAGGATACCTTCGACTTGATTGTGACACCATTCTTAACCTTCTTGGTAATGTCTATCTTAGGTCTCTTCGCTATTGGGCCAGTCTTCCACTCCTTGGAAACAGTCGTACTGGACGTAACCAAGCAGATCTTGACCTTGCCGTTTGGTTTAGCGGGTCTCATCGTCGGTGGGGTTCAACAAATCATTGTGGTTACCGGGATTCACCACATCTTCAACTTCTTAGAGTTACAATTATTGACTAACGGCGACAAGACTAACCCACTGAATGCTTACTTCACTGCCGCTATGGCAGGGCAAGCAGGGGCAACCTTCGCTGTAGGTTACAAGACAGTTAACCACAAGGTTCGTGCCTTGGCATACTCTTCAGGTATTTCCTGCTTGCTAGGGATTACCGAACCAGCTATCTTCGGGGTTAACCTCCGTTATGGTAAACCATTCGTGATGGGTCTCGTTGCCGGGGCTGCGGGTGGTTGGTTAGCAGGCCTCTTCAAATTGGCAGCGACTGGTATGTCTGTCACTGTTTTACCAGGGGTCTTACTCTACCTCAACAATATCTTTGCTTACCTCTTGGTGCTGGTAGTCAGCTTCGGGATTGGTTTCGGCTTGACCTACGCCTTCGGTTACAAAGAAGACAAACAAGCTTAAGCACAAGCATGACTTATGACAGGACGGGGCGACTCGTCCTGTTTTCATAGGTGCCAGTTGGCAGCTATGCTATAATAAAAGTAGATAAGAATCAAAAAGGAGGACCAGCCATGTCAAGCCGCAACAAAGGGCCTTACGCCCAACACTTCCACCTGACGCCTGAGCAGGGACTACTCAATGACCCTAACGGGCTCTGCTATTTCCAGGGTTACTATCATATTTTCTATCAATATAACCCGTATGCGACCGATCACTCTACCAAATACTGGGGTCATGTCCGGACCAAGGACTTCGTGACCTATGAGCAGTTGCCGGTGGCCCTCAAGTCTGATGACTGGTTCGATAAGAACGGGGTCTATTCGGGTGGCGCCATCGTCCACGAGGAGACGCTCTACCTCTTCTATACCGGTAATACCAAGGATGAGGCAGGTCGCCGGACCAGCTACCAATGTATTGCGACTTCGACAGATGGCGTTCATTTCACCAAGTTAGGCCCTGTAACTGAGCAGTTGCCAGACTATACCGGCCATGTGCGGGATCCTAAGGTCTGGTATGATGCGACCGTCCAAGGTTGGTGGATGTTGCTAGGTGCCCAACGCTTGGATAAGACCGGCGACACCGTAGCCTTCTTCTCCAAAGACCTCAAAGACTGGGATTACCGCGGTTCTATCTTCCAATTTGATCAGCCTCTGGGCTATATGTGGGAGTGCCCGGATATGGTCTTCTTGACAGATGAGGTGACAGACCAGGATAAAGCCGTCTTCATCTTCTCACCGCAAGGGGTCGACCCAATCGGGGATAGCTACCATAATATCTTTAACACCACTTACTTAGTCGGGACCTGGGATAGCCAGACTGGCCGCTTCCTGCCGGATAATGCGGACTTTGCGGACATGCAGGAATGTGACCGTGGCTTTGAATACTATGCGCCTCAATCCTTTGTGGCGCCTGATGGCCGGGTCATCCAATACTCTTGGATGGGCATTACCTGGCCTGACCAAGAGGCCGCCATCCCAACTCGTCAGGACGACTGGATTCATCACCTGACCATTCCGCGCCAGTTACGCCTAGTGGACGGCAAACTCTATCAGACGCCGATTGCGGAATTGGATGGGTTGGCAGGAGATAGCCAGTCGCTGGATTGGAATGCGGCTGACTTCCGCCTAGACTTGGCGGGCCGGGCGCAAAGAGTGCAAGTGGATTTTGAGACCTTAGCAGATTGGGAACTTTTCTTAGATGATAACGTGACGTTCAAATACCAGGCCGTTCAAGGCCGCCTAAGTTTAGCTCGCTTCAACTGGCTAACCGGCTTGCAAGAATGGCGCCATATGCAGCTAGAAGAGGAGCTCAAGCACTTAGACCTTTGGCTCGATGCCAGCTCGTTAGAAGTCTTTGTTAATGGCGGGCAAGTAGTTGCCTCCCTCCGTTACTTCGCCAAAGAGCCCCTGACGCGCCTAGAAGGCAAGGCCGACGCCGGCCTCCAGGCTAAGCTAGTAGCTAGTCAGTTGGCCGCTCATCAATATATATAGGAAGAAAAAGGGGCGTCAGCCCCTTTTTTGTTTAGTTTTGGACACGTAATTTTGCTAACTCGTACCCTATTTATCTATGTAATAGATAAATAGGGGAGCTAAGTTTACTAACCAGGAAATAATCTCAAGTAAGTCGTCGCAATAACAAGCAGATCCTCTCAAGTAAGTCGCCGCCATAGCAGGAAACTCTCTAAGCAACCGCCGAAACCAAGCCAAAATCTGTGAAGAGCGCCGCGCCAGTGGTCCACTCCGCCGAGTGGACCACTAGCTCCCAAGAAATCGCCCAAACCAGGGCAAAAACCAAGAAAAGCGCCGCGCCAGTGGTCCACTCTGTCGAGTGGACCACTAGCTCCCCGGAAATCGTCAGAAACCAGGGCAAAAACCAGGAAAAGCGCGGCGCCAGTGGTCCACTCCGTCGAGTGGACCACTAGCTCCCCAAGAAACCACCCAAACCAGGCCACAAACCAGAAATCCCCCACCAGCTAGCCACCCAAAACGGCACCGATTCCGCGCCACATAAGGCCTAGACAAGAAAATGAGCAAAAGATTAAAAAACTTTAATAAAAGCATTGTAAAATAAGCCGGAGTAGTGTATACTTTTCTCATCATCATGATTTAGGAACCATATTTTAGGAGGTACACTATGAATTTTAAAAAGTTAGGAACAGCACTCTTCGCGGGTCTCTTGCTCGCATCCCCATTAGCGACTGTCTCAGCTCAAGACACTGTCAAAGTTGGCGGTAACTTCGAGCTCTCAGGGGCGGCTGCCGCTTACGGGACACCAATGGCTAATGGTTTGAAATTAGCTGTTAAGCAATACAATGAAGAAAACGGCGGCGTTAACGGCAAGAAAGTTGAAGCGCAAGTCGAAGACAACAAGTCTGATAAGACAGAAGCAGCCGCTGCTGCAACCAAATTAGTTGCTGCTGGCGTGGCAGGGATTGTAGGTCCTGCAACTACAGGGGATGCCTTAGCAGAAATTCCAGTTGCTAACGACGGCAAAACACCTGCTATCTTCCCTGCTGCAACTGGTAACGGGATTACCCTCGACTCTGCAGGCAAAGTCTACGACTACATCTACCGTGTCTGCTTCGAAGACTCCTTCCAAGGGGTTGCTGCTGCTAACTACTTAGCAGATACTCAAGGTTACAAGAAAGTCGTGCTCTTGGTTGACCAAGCGAACGACTACTCACAAGGTTTGGCTGATAGCTTCGTTAAGCAATTTGAAGCTAAAGGCGGGACCATCGTAGCCAAAGAATCTTACCAAACTAACGATACTGACTTCTTAACTGTCTTGACTAACATCTCTACTCAAGACTTCGACGCCCTCTACGTACCAGGTTACTATACTGAAGCTGGTTTGATCATCAAGCAAGCGCGTGAACTCGGGATCGACAAGCCAATCGTCGGTGGTGACGGTTTTGCTAACGACACCTTGGTTGAATTAGCAGGTAAAGACAACCTTAACAACGTCTTCTACACTTCTCACTACTCTGATAAGAGTGAAGACCCAGCAGTTAAGAAATTCGTAGAAGCCTATGAAAAAGAATACGGCAAGAAGCCAGATACTTTCGCAGCTCTCGCTTACGATGCGACTAACGTGCTCTTGCAAGCTATCAAGGATGCAGGCTCAACTGACCCACAAGAAGTGAACAAAGCCTTGGCTAAAATCAAAGACTTCAAAGGGGTAACCGGGACCTTCTCATTTGACGAAAAACACAACCCAGTGAAGACAGCGGTAATGCTCCACTTCGAAAAAGGTGAAGTTACCGAAGCTGTGAACGTGTCAGCTGAGTAATCGACAGCAGACTCCCTCATGCTAGTGTCGTATTGTTGCTTGGACATCCAGTCATAGCACAATACGACCTTTTTCATGAGGAAGTATGGCGCCTCAGCCTTAGACTGCTATACTTAATTTGTAGCCATCATACATAGAAAGGAGCTTATGCCTATGAACCTCCAGTGGTTCTTACAACAACTTTTTAACGGCTTGTCGACGGGGAGTATCTACGCCCTGATCGCCTTGGGTTATACCATGGTCTACGGGACCATCCGCTTGATTAACTTCGCCCACGGGGACATCCTCATGATGGGGGCCTTCTTCGGTTTCTATCTGGTTAATGTCCAGGGCATGGACTTCTACTTATCCTTAGCTTTAACCATGGTCTTCACCTCCGTCTTAGGGGTGACCATTGAACGGGTGGCCTACAAGCCCCTACGTAAATCGACTCGGGTAGCCGCCCTTATCACCGCGATTGGGGTCTCCTTCCTCCTAGAAAATGCCATGATCTATTTCTTCGGTCCGGAAGTCAAGGCTTACCCAACTAGCTTTACGACCACCACCTTCAAAGTGATGGGAGCGGTCATTAACTCCAAACAAATCTTAATCTTCGTGACCACTATCCTCTTAATGGTAGCTCTACAATTTATTGTTAAGTACACCAAGATGGGGAAAGCCATGCGGGCGGTAGCAGTCGATGAAGAAGCAGCTCAACTCATGGGGATTAACGTTGACGCGGTGATTTCCTTTACCTTTGCTTTAGGGTCTGCCCTGGCAGGGGTAGCCGGTGTCCTCTACGGTCTCTACTCCAACCAAATGGCGGCCACCATGGGCTTGACGCCAGGGCTTAAGGCCTTCGTCGCTGCCGTTGTTGGTGGGATTGGCTCCATTCCGGGTGCCATGGTCGGGGGCTACCTAATCGGTCTCTTGGAGACTTTCGTCTCCGCCTTCGGGGGATCAGCCTTCAAGGATGCGGCCGTATATGCCCTCTTAATTGTTATCTTGCTCGTCTTGCCGGCAGGTCTCTTCGGTAAGAACGTCAAAGAGAAAGTGTAGGTGAAGCCACATGCAACGATTCCATCAACGCAACTTCGTTTGGTTGACGGCAGCCCTCTTGGGTTATGGCCTCTTGTGGCTTTTAACGTCGACTAACTTAATCGATTCCTACTACCAAATCACCTTAATCAAAATTATGATTGATGTCATCTATGCCATCGGGCTCAACCTGGTCTTAGGGGTAGCCGGCCAGTTCTCGCTGGGGCATGCGGCCTTTATCGCTGTGGGGGCTTACTCAGGTGCCATCTTCGCAACACGTCATGCAGACCTAGGGGGTCTCTGGACGGGGATGCTGGTCGGTGCGGTAGTAGCCGCTATCTTGGCTGTCTTAGTCGGGATTCCAACCTTGCGCTTACGCGGGGACTACTTGGCCATCGCCACACTGGGTGTTTCTGAAATCATCCGGGTCGTCATCACCAACTACAAGACCCTGACCAACGGGCCTCAAGGGATTAACGCCATTCCTAAAGTGGCAACCTGGCCATTGGTTTACTTCTTCATGGTAGTGACCACCATCGTCATCCTCAACTACTTCTACTCCAGTGCGGGCCGGGCAACCTATGCCATCGAACAAGATGAGATTGCCGCAGAGTCCATGGGGGTTAACGTGACTAAGTACAAGGTCATCGCCTTCGTCTTAGGTGCCATTACTGCCGCTATCGGTGGTGCCCTCTATGCTGGTAACATCGGGGTCGTCACCCCAGGGGACTTCACCTTCAACAAATCCATTGATGTCCTCATTATCGTCGTATTCGGCGGGATTGGGAGTTTCACCGGTTCCTTCGTGGCAGCCGTCGTCTTAGGAATTCTCAACACCCTCTTACAACCTTATGGGCAGCTTCGTATGGTCATCTATGCCATCGCCCTCATCCTAATCATGATCTTCAGACCGGGTGGTCTCCTAGGAACCTGGGAATTACGTCTAGGCTCCCTCTTAACCAAGAATAAAGCGAAGAAAGGAGCAGTCTAATGGCCTTACTAGAAGTCAATCAACTTACTAAAAACTTTGGCGGTTTGGCGGCCGTGTCCAACGTCTCCCTCAAGTTAGAAGAGCAAGAGCTTGTAGGCCTTATCGGTCCTAACGGGGCCGGCAAGACCACCTTCTTCAACCTCTTAACAGGCGTCTACGAGCCAACAGAAGGGACTGTCACCTTATCTACTGCTGATGGGGTCAAGACCTTGAACGGCATGGCACCTTATAAGATTAACCAACTAGGCTTGGCGCGAACCTTCCAAAACATCCGCCTCTTCAAAGACCAAAGCGTCTTGGAGAACGTCATGGTAGCCATGCACGGACACAACCACGATGCCATCTGGTCCAGCATTTCCGGACCAAGGCCTACTATGAGACAGAAGCTAAGATGAAGGCTAAAGCCTTAGAACTCTTGGAAATCTTCGACCTAGCTCAATACGCTCAAGACAAGGCTAAGAACTTGGCCTACGGTCAACAACGCCGCCTGGAAATCGTTCGGGCCCTGGCCACTGAACCTAAGATTCTCTTCTTAGACGAGCCAGCAGCCGGCATGAACCCAGCAGAAACCGCTGAGTTAACCGCCCTAATTGAACAGATTCGCCAACAATTTGGCTTAACCATCGTCTTGATCGAACACGATATGGCCCTGGTTATGGAAATCTGCCAACGCATCTATGTCTTGGAATACGGCCGACTCTTGGCCCAAGGCACGCCAGAAGAAATTCGTCAGAACCCAGATGTTATCCGGGCCTACCTAGGAGGTGACGCCTAATGTTACGTGTTGAGAACTTAGCCGTCAACTACGGCATGATTAATGCAGTCCGTGGCGTTAACTTCGAGGTTAACCAAGGGGAGATTGTCTCCCTGATTGGGGCCAACGGGGCTGGTAAATCAACCATCCTACGGACTATCTCCGGTTTGATTAAGCCCGCTTCAGGGACTCTGACCTATGAAGGCCAGAACATTACTAAAACCAACGCCCAGAAGATTGTCCAACTGGGGATTTCCCACGTGCCAGAAGGCCGTCACGTCTTCAAAGGCCTGTCTGTCCGCGAAAACTTGGAAATGGGTGCCTTCTTACGCAAGGACCGCGCCAATATCGAAGCAGATATTCAAGCAGTTTATGACCGCTTCCCAGTCTTGGGCGAGCGTCAGAAGCAGGATGCTTCCACCCTATCAGGTGGGGAGCAACAGATGCTAGCCATGGGACGGGCCCTTATGTCCAAGCCTAAGCTCCTCTTGTTGGATGAGCCATCCATGGGCTTGGCGCCAATCTTCATCCAAGAAATCTTCAACATTATTCAACAGATTCAAGCTCAAGGGACCACCGTCCTCTTGATTGAACAAAATGCCAAGATGGCCCTGTCCATTGCTAGTCGGGGTTACGTCTTGGAAACCGGTAAGATCGTTCTGAGCGGGACCGGCCAAGAGCTCCTCGAGAGCGACGCCGTCCAAAAAGCATACTTAGGAGGTTAAGCAAATGTACGTTAAACTATATGTCAACCGACTTGGTGACCATCACGCCAGATACCACTGTCATTAAGGCGCTGGACTTGATGCGCCAACACGACATTCACCGTTTGCCAGTCGTAGTCAAAGGCCAATTGGTAGGGCTCTTAACAGAGTCTGTCATTGCCAAGAACTCGCCTTCTACCGCGACCAGCCTGAGCGTGCATGAACTCAACTACTTGCTCAACAAGACGACAGCGGCAGACATTATGATTCGTCGCGTCATTACCACCAGCCCAGATGCCCTCTTGGAGCAAGCCGCTTCTGAGATGCGCAATATGGACGTCGGTGTCCTGGTTGTCATGGACCACGCCCAGTTAGTGGGGATTATCACCGACAAGGACATCTTCGAAGCCTTCATTGACATCAATGGCTACTACACCCCAGGGACTCGTTTCGTGGTGGAAGTAGTCGATGACAAGGCAGGTATTCTAGAGGACATCGGTGAGACCACCGCTAAAGCACAACTGGAGCATCACCCAAATGAACGTCTACCACTTGGACGAAAAGACCAATGTGGTGGTTCATGTAGATACTCAAGATTCTGAGGAAGTTGCGCGCGTCTTCCAAGAAAAAGGCTACAAAGTGTCCGGTGTCTTCGTGAAGCCGGAATAAAGCTAATAACTAAGGAACAGGCTGAGTGTCATCTCGGCCTGTTTTTTTGTATGCTGATAGCAAGGGAGTAAAGTAGATACATACATGAAGCGCTTGCACAACGGATTGCGGAGGACTATAATAAGGCTAGAGGGTGGGATTGTAGGCAGGTACCATCAATTTAAGCCTAGAAATATAGTGGGAGGTATCCTTATGTTTGTTGAAAATGACTATATCTTACGCCAAATCAAGCAGATCATTCGAAATTTGGCTAGTTTAACGAATTTGCAGACAGTTTGATTTGTTGAGTGATACGATTAATGTACAGGATGAAGCCACTGTTCTTAAGGTGACAAATGCCTACTATGCAGAATTAATACGCATCAAATTGCAAAGTAAAGATAGTGAGTACATGGAGAGGTTGAGTCATAATTCTGGCTTGCCGCTTCATTCCCTAAATAAACTGCTAAGCGGGGAAGAAATGCTAAATAAAGAACAAGTCGAATTACTAAAAGCCTATTTTGGAGACTAAAGATAAGGTTGAGTGGGAAAAAACTTAGGATTAAAATAACCTTGTTGGCTACTAGCATACTTGAGTAGGTGATGATAATGAAGTCATTCAGAAAGATAATCTGGATTATTGTGGCCATACAATTTGTCTTTACTACTATATGTTTTGTCTTTGTCGCACCTGAAACAGTCATTACCCACTTCGGATTTAAGGGGATTGATTCAGTGGGGCCACGCTATATGCTGTTTTTGGAGCCGATTTGTACCGTAATTAGTGGTCTTTTGATAATGTGGGTAGCAAAAGTTAGACGGCGTGAGAATGGAATTAAGGAAAATCTGGATGTGATTATGCCCGCCGAAGGGATGCTGCTAACGGGACACTTGTTGATTGCTGTCATCATGTCAGTTTTGATATTAGATCAAATAGGACTTACGCATATTTTACAACTTTATTGAATGGTGCCTAATCAGAGAAGGGGAGGGGTGAGCGGGTATGAGAACCTTTAGAAAAGTCCTATGGGCCTAGTGGTGGCTCAGCACTTGTTTACGCTTGTCTGTTACCTAGTGATTGCGCCTCAGCCAGTCGGCTTATTTAGTGTGGATGCGCTCAGTTCAAACTACCGGCTCTTCTTAGAGCCTTTCGCCGTCTTCTCTTGTGGCCTAGGTTTGAGCTGGTTGGCCAGATGCTATCGACACAGGAAGGGGATCAAAGCCACCTTCCCAGGACTAGTGCCCTTTGAGACCTATTTGTTGCTGGGCATGCTGGTCTATTGCCTCTTTATGTCCTTCCTGGTTCTAGACCATAGCGGCATCATGAAGATGCTGCTGGGCTAGTCAAATCATAATAGAAGTGTTGCTAGCGTGACTAGCAACACTTTTTTATTTTGGGAAGGGTGGAGTGTGGCGAGCCAGTAGCTAGTTGGCAATGTACGGCTTACTAACTAACTTTTTCTATAATAATTAGTTGTCATTTCCTGCTGTATAAATTATGAAATAAAGGCAACGAAAATATCTGTTGCGCTTACAAAGGTTGATAAAATAATAATTCAGTGTTTACTCAATGTAACAAAATTCCAATTTCTATTGTATTTCTTAGAGGATAAGTAGTATAATATAGGAGTAACAAGATAGGGTGAAGCACACGCTATCGACTGCTAAGTAAGGACTGTGGAGGCTGGTGGGACCCGGCCTCTTTTTGTATATAGAGAGTTTGAAAAAGGAGTCAAGTAATGAGTCGATATCTTAAGCGAATTATGATACTGCTTGTATTGGTAGGAATATCAACATTTACCTATACGCGATGGATGGGCCATATGGCTTTGCGTAACTTTGATTACTTAGAAAAATTTTACCCCACTAAGGATTTAAGAGAACTGTTCAAATACTTCCCGGAAGATTTTGCGGTTATTCATATTAGGGAATTTGCTGAAGAAGGGAAGCCTGGGCAATTCATAAGAATAAGGATTATCATAGAAGGGGAGAGTAAAACGCAAAAGATTAGTGCTAAGGCGATACTTAAAAAGATTCTTCCTATCAGAAGTTCAGAAATACTAGAGACGGTAGACCTTACCTATAAGGGTGGCGTGTCCTTCGACATTCCAAAAGACAAGCAGATTTCTAATTATCTCAATAATTTTGAACTCTTAATGGCGAACTATGATTATAGGGCTGAGGATTTTGCCCAGGCAAAGCCCTTAGACATTTATGATAATCCTGCAGAGGGCTCTTATGAACGACGCTATCATTTTGAAGCCTCAGATTCGATTTCAAGTGACTATGGTGTGGACTTCTCAAAGTCTAAGTACGAGATTGAATTTGGTAAATCACTGTCGCGTATAGGCGGATTGTTTAAAAGTACCATAGGCATTCGAACGAAAGATTTCAAGCCCATAAGTAATGAAGCAAGAACGATGATATTTGCAGTGAAACGATTAGTGCTAACCGGTCAAATATAGGTAGCGAGCACTGATAAATAGACTTCAAGTCTAAGAGCAATCGCTTCATTGGCTTCTAAATGAAAGGGAGAAATATATGCGAGTTATAAGAACCTCATTCATTATCGTTTTTTGTATAGTAGGCGCGCTATTTTTGGCCTATCAAGGTGTATATTGGATGGTACAGAATAATAAGAAAGCTCAATACGCTGAGCTTGTCAGCTTCTTTGATTCGCAGGAAGTGAGGGCCGAAATAGAGCAGGTCATTAAGTCCGAAGATCCCCATGCCTTCACTGAGGCAGGAGTAATAAAGAAGTATGATTTAGATTATGACAGCATGGGTGTGCGAACTGGTAGAAGTATTCGTGTTATTATAAATGATGATCCTAGTATATATATAGGGGTTAAATATATATTTGTAAACAACAAATGGCAAATGAGCATAGTGACAGTTTCCTATAAACTACATGTACTGCTTAAGTCAAAAGAGTAAAGGACTATTTCGTTTTAGATCAAAGTTTCTTTCGGAATGGTTTATTGGAACTGATTCGGGCGGAATAGGGGTTAGTATTAACAGGGAAAGAAAGGATTGTTGATGAGGCAACCCCTAGACGTGTTCTAAATATCAGATTAATGAATAAGGGAGAGTAGTTTTATGGAAAAAGGAAAGATAATTAAAATTTTTCTTGTCTTTGTGGCGCTTAGTTTTCTTAGCTATATAGGAAGTCAATATCAAAAAATACAGTCTCAGCTACCTGACCCTGTGACCGTTCCTGGTGAGGTTGTGGCAAGCTTTGATAACGGGGATGGAACAGAAAACCATATTTTGAAGAACGATACAATTTTTCAAGTAGAAATTAATTATCCAACTGCCAATAAAGACAGTCGCTATTTCTATGGGTTTAAAAATTTATTTGATTATCGAGCAACTCGGTGGTTTGATTTGACCGTACCTAATCAGCATTTTGAAGCTAACTTCGACGTCTATCTCAGTGAGTGGAGCAAGATTCATAAAGCATTAAAAGCAGGGAATAGCCAAAATAAAACACCTTTGGCAGGGGCTGCGACAAATGAGGCTTTTAAACAATTGAAAATCAATGGCCAACGAGTTGATGAAGTCAAAGAGTATGTAGATGCAGAAGGGAACACTTGGTATTTATGGTACTTTAAGGATATACAACTCAAGTTTTCAGGCAACAAGGTAACGTTTGAATAAAAATCATGATTCCAAGTCTGTGCAATGAAGATAGGCTTTTATAAGTCGAGATGCTTAAGTAAACAGGAGGGACCTCGATGGGTAAAAAACTAAAATGGCTTGCCATCCTAGCAGTCTGCCTAGGTGGCCTATTCTTCCTAGGGATGAAATGGCAGGAACATATGGTGGAGCGGAACTTCGATTATTTAGGGTCTATCTATCCAGTTGAGAATTTGGAGCAATTATTTGATGTCTTCAAGGGTGGTTTTAATATCCGCGATACCTTCTCAATATATGAGCCAGAACGAGAAATAATGGTGATAGTAGATGCAGAAGGGAATGGATATACTAAGCAAATTGATGGGAAAGTGAAAGTTCTAAGCTATAAAAATAATGACAAGGAGACAATCGAAGAATATTCTGTTGAGATTAGACAGGGGCAAATAGTAGTCCCTGAGAATAAGCAAACAAGCAAATACCTGAAGCAATTCAAATTTCTGGTGACAACCCTAGAATTTGATAAGACAAAATTTAAGCGACAAGCAGCATACCATATTATCGACAATCCATCTTGGGGTAGGTATGGAGAATATTATCTTCTGGGTAATGCGACTCTCCTTCTGGAGAAATACGGGCAAAAGGATATTAGCGGTGACTATACGATTGAGTTTCTCAAGCCATTAAAGCCTGAAAAAGGGGAGACGGACGTCTCGATTACCATAAGCGGGGGTTCGAAAACGCATATTGATGGAGTAATTATTGATATTGGTGAACACTTTGTAGGCTTTGATAGAGTTAAGTAACTTCTAGGAGGTTATAAGATGAAAAAGTGCAAGCAATTCATAAAGAAATGGTATCCCTTCTTAATCGTTATCGGGATGATTGTCGGCCCAATTGTCTATCACGTGGTGGCAGTTCAATTGGAAATACATAATCTAGTCTACGGTCAGGAATTAAAAGACCAACTGGATAGCTACTTCACTCAAAAAGATGAGCATGCCTTCACATCAGAAGGGACTATACAATCTTATGCAATTAACCAGAAAAAAGTGGAACGTAATCCCATGGGCGGTGTAGAATTTAGTGTGTCGGTTAATGGTGATGAATCCGTGCAAGTGAGTTTTATTGTGACTAGAATCATGCCGAGTAGGGAAGTTTGGCTAGGTTTAGTTGTAGAATCTCTAGAGTTCAAAAAACTATTGGATGGGAACTAGTAAGGGCAATCGTGTTCTAGACCATGCCAACACCCTTCTGAAGTCGCAGTGATAAAATAGCTTCTATTGGAGCTCATTCCGCCAGAATAGGAGGTATCACCATGAAGAAAAAAGTCAGACTCCTAATTTTTCTCTGCCTACTAGTCTGCCTTACTGGCTGCAAAGTAACCATCGGCGGCTCCATTGAGGAAATGCAAAGTCGTTTCAAGGTTTTAGAGCGGCTCTATCCTACTGAAAAACGTAGAGGGTTTGTTTGAGAAGTTTCCTGATGGTTTCAGTGTGGTTAATCTCTGGATATACGACAACACGGAATTGAGTGTTGAGGTTAAGGGAAATCCTGATACCCATCAAGTGACAGGAATGATCGTCCAGCGACCAATTCAGGTTGAAGAGAATATGCCTGAAAAAAATATGCGAAAGCTATCTATTTTGAGAAGGGCCAAATGAAGATGGAGGACGGTAGCCAGGTCCCAGAGGAATTTAAGGACTTCCGCTCTTATTTCAATCCTTCCATTTCAAAGAAAGCTTCTTTGATACGGCAACTTATAATGCGAAGAAGACATCTTACACTCCTGGAACCAGCAATTATTTTATTTCATATTATGCCAAGAACGCAGAACTAGCCAAATATCTAAAAAGTGCCTGAAGATAGTCAATTGAAAGTGCAGTTTGAGGGGGATCTCCAAGATGATGAAGAACATCGATTTACAAGAATCGTCGATGTGGAAGCCGTGGACAGCAGAAAATCGTTTTTTTCGAAAAAATCCATGCGGAATAGATGACGGAGATGGTAGCTTGGTCTGAATGTCTGCTGACGTGGACGATTCTTACTTTAATGTGAGGGAGGTATCACCATGAAGAAATTCCCAATCCTTATCTGTTTGCTGGCCTTAATTGGACTAGGCGTAGGCTGTAATCTAAATAAAAAAGATGATTACCAAGTACTGAAGGACAAATTTAGAGTTCTAAAGCCAATCTATCCTACGGATAAAATTGAAGATTTATTTGCTCGCTTCCCAAAGGGATTTAAGATTTTGAATATGAGGGGCGAGGGGGACAAAGAAATTAAGATAGAGATGCATGGAGACCCACAGACAAAGAAAATATCTGGTCATATTATAGAAAAAGAGATTCGATTAGGAGAACCAGATCCAGAATTGTTGAATAAAGAAATCTACTATCAGGATGGAGTATTCCGATATGTCGATAACGGAGAAGTTCCAGATTTACTAAAGGACTTCAAGTTTTTGTTTCAAGTGTATGATATTGACAATTTTCTCAGCATAGAATCAGAACCTGTGACATTACGCAATTGGCGTACAGCAGGGACAAGCGACTATAGTCTAGTTCATGATGTCAGTGATGACTTGTTGGCAGATTATATCAAGGTGCCTAGAGGAACAGAGCTTAGAATAAGTGTTAAAGGAGATTTTGATGCAGATGTCAAAGGTAAATTCAAGAAAAGCATCAGAGTCTGGAATGTTGACTTAGGTAAATCTGTATTCGAAATGATCGCAGAAGAGTAGGGGACAGAATGATGAATAGAATTAGAGGCAAATGGAAGCTACTACTCTTCCTCCTAATATTAGGTGGAGCTTTACTAGTGACCCGCCTAGTCGCAGATTCGACTCAAGGCAAAGATGAGATAATCGCAACCTTCGACAATGGCATTGGTGGAGTGGATACCATGACTAGAAAGGGTAAAGTTCTAACGCTAAAAGTAAGTTCCAAGTCTGCGAAGATTGAAAGTATCGAATGGAAAGACAAGTCTGCTTTTGATTATAATGCAACTAAGAAATTGGAAGACGGACAAGCTTTTATTAGTCTTGAGAAGAGCTTCCGGTTAAGACTAGCGGCTGCCTACCAAACTCAGCAATCACTCTATAACGCCGGAGCGGCGCACTATCCTTTAGCTGGAGAATCGACAAAGTCGAGTATCAAGAACCTAAAAATCAACGGCCAAGCGGTTGATGAGGTTAAGGAATACGTAGACGCTGACGGCCATACCTGGTATCTTTGGTACTTTAAGAACCTTAAACTGAGAGAAGACGAGAATGTAGTGAGCTTCGACTAGGTAAGGGGAAATTTCGAAGCAGTAAGATGTGATTTAGCGGGAAAGGGAAAAACATGGGATTTATTAAACGAGCAATTAGCATATTTCTAGGATTATTTGTAGTAGTAGGTATTGGTGGATATATATTCACTAGATTTTACTATTACACATCGGCACCTAAATCTCCAGATGGCATCGGGAAGGTCATTGAAGTGTATCAAGTATCTGAAGATGTTGAAGATAGAATCCGTCAAGATGGCGATACTTTTCAATTTGTGTCAATCGACACTAAAACTGATCAAGTGATTTTTTCGGCGCAGCTCGAAAACTATTTCAGTTATAATGCGCAAAAAGACCTAATAGGGTCGGGTGATAAGCCCACTGATAAATTAACCTTTATGTTAACGAAAAATTATCTGCCCCTTTGGCAGGCCAATCAAGCCCGCTTCAAGGACAAGTATAGCTTGTCTCGTTTTCCAATCGCAGGGACATCTGTATATCCGGAAATTAAGCAACTAAAGATTAATGGTAAACCAGTAGATGAAGTGAGAGAGTATGTTGACTATGATGGTAGAACTTGGTACCTCTGGTACTATAAGAATCTGGAGCTGAAAAATTCAAATATAGTTACCTTTGAATAAAAGAATGGCTATGCATTAAGCAGCTTATGTTAGTTGCCAGATGGCTTAGTCAAACAATAAAGGCAGAGTAATAGAATAGGTAAGGAGATATAGGATATGATAGAAAGATTTTTTAACTGGTTGATGCGCAATAAGATGTTGATTTTTCTTGCGCTTGTTGCTTCAATGATTTCGATATCTGGTTTTAACTTGTGGGCCAGTGGTTATGACGAATTGACTCCTATCACCCAGCTAGGCGAAATAAAGGGGAAGTTACCTTATAGAGCTACCTTGGGTAAACAAGGTGAGAATCTAGTCGTAGAGTTGAAATGGAATAAGTTTCAAGATGACAAGAAAGTTCCTGTAGTGAAGAGAACGGGCTTTGCTGGTTTGTTTAATGCAGAAAAACAAGATCGTGGGAACCAGTCTGTGGAGGAATTTCTTAAAGCATCCTACAGCACCTATTTATCGGATTTGTTTCGATATCAAGAGCCTGTCGCTGAAGACATTAAATATGTCCCGACTTTTGGTGTCTCCAAGTACCCTGAGGTTAAGAAGATGAAAATTAATGGTTCCTCAGTAAATAAAGTCATCGAACTCACGGATGAACAAGGACAAAATTGGTATGTATGGTACTTCGAGTGGTTAGAACTCAAAAAAGAAGGAAACACGATAGAATTTGCTAAGTAGGAGGCATCCCCAATGAAAGAATCACGTAATAAAGCCCTTAAACATTTCTGGCGTTATGCCCTAGAATCGCACCGAGAAACGAGTCGGTCGGAGTATGTGTGGGCATTTATTGTCTATGTTATACCATTTTTAATCCTTTACCTTGTTACGAGTAGGTGGTCAACATCCGTGACCATCTCACTGACACAACAGACACAGAAAGTAAGCTTTATTAATCGCAATCCTTATGTCTTAATGGCCTATGTATTCTGGTTTGTTCCGGTAGCGAGTTTAACGATTAGTAGGCTCAAGACCCTTGGTCGACGTACAGCGTGGGCTTTATTGCTTCTGTTTCCAGTTTTTGGTCCGTTTTTGACCTTTTTACCTTGTTTCTTCAAGAAGAGAGGGCGCCAGGACTTGTTAATACCAGGCACCCCGCGTGGTGCCATGCTAGCCCCAGAGTTGCCACAAAAGCAAGAAGCTAGTGCGACAGAAGCGGTAGAAGCAGGAAACTAAATAGATTAATTTAGTGCCAAGGTATAACAAGTAGCGAACCCTAGCGAGATTGTTTAATTTAAATATGTTATGAACTCATGATACAAAAATAGAATCTGCACAAAAATTAATTGGGAATTGCGGGGCTGTTATTTGTTTATAGGTGAATAATTCCGGTTGTTATAACCGGCGATATGAAATATTGACTTATACATGTGATGATAAAGTGATCGGATTGGTAATTATATATTATGAAATAAGAGCGAGTTGCAAAACGGGTCACGCTTACAATTGCCGGTAAATTAACGAAAGTTGTTAACTTTAGTGAAATAAAAACCCGTTTTTCTATTGTACTTACAATAGAAGAAGTAGTATAATGTGGATGTAACAACAAAGCTTGTTGCGCATAAAAATCGCTTAGGAGGTATTCTTATGGCAGGACAAATTCGTATTAACCCAGAGGTCTTAGCAGACCGTGCTAAAACTTATGGTAATGCTGCTACAACCGTTGACCAAGTGCTTGAGCAATTACGCGTTCTTCAAAGTGAATTGGAAAGCGAGTGGGAAGGTCAAGCATTCGCTAAGTATACCGAGCAGTATGAAGCTTTGCGTCCAAAAGTTGAGCAATTCGCGAACTTATTACGTGATATCAATGGACAATTAGATCACACTGCAAATGCAATGTCACAAAGCGACGTTGCACTTTCTCAAAACTTTGGTTTGAATGCCTAAGTAGCGACTGTGGAGGCTGGGGGGACCTGGCCTCTCTTTGTATATAAATTATAATAAAATACTCTATATTATATGAACTTGAAACTAAAATGGTTAGGGACTGATTAGGTGGTGTCATACGAGTGATTTTGACAAATTATCAGATAGAATAGTCTTCAGAACTATGCTAGGAGAAACAACAATATATTGCGCAAGGAAGGAACCCTAATGAAACGTAAATTTTGGCCTTTGGCCATCGCCATATTAGTCGGCTTGACGGCTGGCATGACCTACTTTGGGATTATTCGTCCCAAGCAGGTCGCACAACCCAAAACAGAAACCTTGGTATCGCAGAGCGACGTTACAATAGCTGTCGTTAATGAGGACCAAGGCTATCGCTATAATGGTCAGAACGTTCGCTTAGCAGATATGCTTTTGGCGAATCTGGCTCAAACCAATCAATATCGTCTTGAAACGGTGCCACGCTCAACAGCTAATGCAGGTTTAGATAGTGGTAAGTATCAAGTAGTTTTAGTGATGCCAAGTAACTTCTCTAAGGACTCATTAAACCTAGAGAGCGCGACACCTACCCAGGCTGTCTTCCAATATCGGATTAAGTCTGACCAACAAGTTTTGCTTAAGCAAGCTGAAGAGGCAGTTTCCAACATTAAAAATGCTTTTAACAAAGACATTATCAACATTTATTTTTCTAGCATTGTAGGAAATCTCCAAGTTGCGCAAGCTCAAGTGACAGATGTGGTCCAAACCAAGCGACAACCTTGGCTAAGTATCGAAATTCACTTGTGGATCCACTTAATGCTTACAGCAAGAGTTTCACTGATATTAGTAATGTAAGTGCGGGTACCGTGACAACAATGGATAATTTAGGCGGTGTTCTCACTGGTACGAATGAAGCTTTCACATCTATCATTGATACCAAGAAGGATTACTCAGGAGACGTTGAGTCAGTAATTAATTCGCAATCTGCTTGGAGTCAAGCAATGGCTCAGCGGGAGCTAGCTTTGGGCAATTTCTACACTAATCTTCGGGCTGTTGATGTCTCTTCGGCCTTGAATGGCTTGAATGTCATGAACACGCAGACTTTCCCAAGCCTAGTAGCGGCTCAACCCATTGATGATGCTGTAAATGGCTTAACTGCTTTGAATGAACGCCTTGAAGGTTTTGAGAGTGAAATCAGCTCAAATAACGAAGAAGTTACTAAGTACTTAGATGAGACCTATCGGGAACGGATCAAAGAAGCGGTAAAAGATTCAATGGCTAAGACGGTATCGGAAACACCAAATGACCAGCTTACTCTAGGAATGCTTGTCACCTCGCTTCGCGAAAAGATGAATGCCGCAGTGGCTGGTTTCGTTTCTCAAATGACGATCTACTCGGACGATGCTATTAATAGGATGACAATTTCCGATCAAGATAAGTTCTTTATGAAGAATGTTAACCAATTTATTAACCTCGTGGCGCCTGGAGTGGGGCGTGTTTCTAACACCACTTGGCAGGCTAGTCGACTATCGGAAATTAAAAATGCCGTCCAAGGACAAGAAGTGACCTTAGATGTGGAATTAGGACGGATTGAAGGAACCATTCGCGACGTTCAGATTGATTTAACCGGAGATAATTTTGAATTGGTATCAGCTACCATTAATGGAATGGGGCTAGCTGTCAATGGAAACGTAGCGACAGGACAACAGTTGAATGTTGCGGCATCAACTGCAGTCGCCCGAGCGACAGTACGAGTGAAGCAAGTATCGGACGAGAATTTGGTGAATCTTTTTGCTCCGGGTACAGTTCGAGCTTATGTGATTACCCAAGAAGCTTTAGAAGTGACCGAACGCCAGAATGTAGTAGCGCCAACGCCCGCTCCAGCTTCGCCAACTCCAGATGCTGGCTCTGAAAATGGGGCCAACAATGCGGCACCAGCAGCACCTGCTCCTGCTGGTCAGCCGAATGCTCCGACTGTTGAAGAGCACGTTTCAACAACGGAAAAACAAATCTATCGGACCTATTCGAATGCGTCAGGGGTTTCAGTTGTTCAATTCATCTCATCAATGGATACCGCTCAGGCTGCGGTAGCAGATATGCAACAGTATGCAGCGTTGGCGGGGATAGCTTCAGCTTACTATGGCCTATCCTTGTCGACTGACCCAGTAGGGAGCAGCCTCAACCCAAGTCCGCAGTCGCTTTATGCGGCGCTTTCCATGGAGCAGTTGTCGGATATATTAGTTCAGACAGTAGCTGATACTATTTCTCAAGACCTGAAAGAACAACTAGTGATTCCTAATGCTTGGTCAGAAAATGCTAAAAAATTAAAAGAAGAAGCCAAGAAACTAGAGGAGTCCCTACAATCTATTCGGACGACAACAGGACAATTGAATGGCGAAGTCGGCAACTTGATCTCCTTAGCTCAAGGTGTTCATGATCAAATTGCCAATGTTCCAGCCTTAGAAGTTACAGAGATGCCAGATAATGCCAATATGACAACTGTAACGATGGGAATAAACTCAGACTTACTTAAGTTAATGGGCGCTAGCCAAACCCTGATGGCCAATACAACTGCTAACCAAGCGGCACTAGATTCAGTTAAATCCGGATTGGGGCAACTAAATACCTCCGTCACGACGCTTGAAACCGAAGGGAAACAGTTAACAGATAAGGTAACGACTTTGGGGGATAGCCTAGATACTGAGTATAATAATAATAAGACCTTCTTAGATCAGTTCAGCCAGGTTATGGCCAATACTAAGACCGGGAACCGCAAGAATCAACTAGTTTATGACTATCTCTCTAATCCTGTGAATGCGGATAATGTTGATACCACCTTGCAAGAATCCCGTGCGCCACAAACGCAAAAAGTTGATACACGCTCTAGTCTCATCTTCTTGATGATTACCTTCATAATGAGCCTAGTGCTTGCACAATTCCTGAGAGATTTAGACTGGACACGCCTGAATTTCTTCAAGGCAACAGAACGCCAACATCTTCGTAATAGCTTAGTACCTGTGACAGCTATTGCATTATCAGGTGGCCTCCTTGGAACTCTAATTGCGATAATTGGTTCTAGCCGATTAAATCTTGCAGGTAATCAGGGAATTGCCTTAGGCATTATTTTAGCCTTGATGGGAATGGGCTTTGTTCTAGTGAGTCATGGCATCTTGCTCCGGCTTAAGTCATTTGGTCTATTGGTTTTAGTAGGGCTGTTGATGGCTTATGTTATCTCAGCCAGTCAACTGTTTGATGGGGAGTTCGATAATCTCAACACCTTCATTCGAGGATGGAATCCGCTGACCTATATGGATCAACTCTTGACGGCCATTCTTAACTTTCAAACTCATTGGCTCCACTTAGTTCTGGTGCCTTTAGCAGCCCTTGTTTTGGGCTTGGCGATTAACAGCCATTATTACCGAAAACTAAGATAGGAGGCATGGCAGATGCGCAAAGGAAGACTGTGGCTAGTGATCATAGTCGGAATCTTCTTTGGACTATCAATGCCTATCCAGGCACGTGATGGTTCACTTAAGATTGATACAAACCGATATGATGCGACTAAATCCAATGAGATTACTTATTCTGAACAAGAGCGACTCTTTGCCAAGCTGTTTACGACGGATTTAACGGAGTTAATTAATCGTCATCTCCAACGCCAAGAGGCGCCTCGTCAAGCACTTGCACCTCAGCTCTTCCAAGCGCCAATCCAAGCCCTAGATCGAACCGCCAAGGCTAAACAAGTTGCCTTTACATCTGACCATCCAACACAACGTGTGGAACGCTATAACCATCGTTTAGCAATAACAGACCAACCCAAGAGACCTTATTTATGGGTTATATTCTGTCTTGCATTAGCTGTTTTCTGCGGGCTAATTTACTATTATTATTTCCGACCAAAAAGGGCAGGTGATTAAGATGACAAACCAATCGAACTATGTTCAAATCACGTTAGATTTGAGTCGATTAGGTGGACCACTGCTAGATTTAGCGGTTCCTCGCCAGTTAACGGTGAAGAGACTCTTACATGAAGTGAATCAATCCTATCAACTGGGATATGAATTGGTTTCCCCCCATTTGTCGGAACTTAGAATATGAAACGGTACTTTTCGCAACGGATAGAATTGGGAATAGATCCGTCCGCGACGGAGTAACCTTGCAACTAGAACAGCTATAGGAGAAGACGATGATAAGTAAACAATATACAGCCGATTTAATACGTGGCAATCGCGATTTAATTGAACAACTCTTAACTAGCAATGCGACATATTTCGCCTCTCTAACGATTCGCAGTGAAGAAGATCAAGCTGATGACTTGATTGTAGACTGCCTGTTGCCGGAAGATGGCTATCACTATGAAGCCGTTCGTCAGTTAGAGTTGGCGACACGGTGCCGCTTCCTTCTAAACTTGGCTACTGTACAAGAGGAATTAGCAGAAGGCTTGTTTACCTTCGAGATGAAACCTGATAGCTTCTCCTTTACTCGGAATGGTATGCCTATCTTCCATTTCAGAGGCATTCGCGAGAAGTTGCCGCCATACGAGGGCATGACCGAAGACGAATTTCTTTCAAGCTATCAAGCCTACTGTGTAGCAGTTCTTGACCCTAAGACTAGCTTTGAGACTTTAGCAGAAGGGAAATTAGCCTTCTATAAAGGTAACCTATTAGCAGAAAAAATAGTTCAAGCGACTGACATTAATGCCATTCAAGACTTGCTGAAGGAAGGTATCCAAGCCGAAAAAAGTCGGATTGAATCAGATGAGATTCAAGTCAACCGTCAACAATATGTTCTAGTTCGTTGGGTGATGGGGATTTCACTCATTGTGAGTTTAATGTGTCTTGCCTTCGCTAGCTATTGGTTTTTGTGGGCAATACCGCTTCAATCGCGCGTTAGTGATATTCGCATGGCCTTCATTAAGCAAGACTACAGCGAAGTGGTTAGTTTGAGTCGAGGGTTAGATAGTCGCTATATTGGCCAGGAAGATAAATATCTCATGGCTTACTCTGTTGTGATGACAGAGCCTCTGACACTTGACCAGAAGACACAGCTACTCTCTATGTCTATGCAATCAAATGAAGCCTATCTCAGATTTTGGATAGCAATTGGTCAAGAGGACATTAATGAGGCGCTGAATATAGCATCCTACCTCAATGATCCTCAGTTAACCCTATATGCGTCTACTAAAAAAATTGATGAGTTACAACGAAATCCTAATCTAGCTGCAGATGAACGAACCACTCAAATTGAATCAGTCCAGAACAAGATAGATGGCTTGGTTAGTCAGTATTTCTCCTCAGAAGAATCAAGCGAATCATCTAGTACCTTAAGCGACTCATCTGAGAGTGGTACGACTAGTAACGAGTTCCAAGCTAGCAATGAAGTGAGTGTTGAATCTAGTCAAGAGTCTGCCTCCAACCAAGCAGGAGAATAGGAGGGTTGCCCATGAAATTCTATTTGTCTTATCAAGGGCATTACCATGCTATCGAACCGGGCCGACGCTATGAGCTAGGCGCTCAGCTTGCGTCAGATTTTATCTTGCCACTCAAGCAAGTCTATACGCTCATTGCCTCAGACAAGGAGCTTGTGTTGGAAGAGCAGCGCTATGATTTGGCGGGCCTCTATCCAGTAGAACTTGAAGGGATTACTTTCAAGATTTTGGCTTTGGGCCATCAATCAAGCTATTGGTTGCCTGATGAACTAGTATACTTATCCAAGCATCCCCAAGCGAGCATTCAATTAGAGATGATGGGTGAGATGACGCTACATGAGGAAGGCAATCTCTATCGTGTGTGGAGCGAACGGCCTGTCACCTTAAATGGCCGGAGTATGCAAGGAAACTTCCAAGCGCAAATTGGAGACTATCTCTTCGTAGAGGACGGGCATGTCCTTCATCTTCGGGAGCATCATGTGGAAATTGGGAGTATTAAGCCAATTCATAGTCGACTGCTACCAGTTGAATCAGAAAATCACGAACGAGCCCAACGGGCAGCAGACTATCACCGTTCTCCTCGAATTATCCGCAAGGAGCCCGAGAACAAGGTCACCTTATTGGCCCCTCCTACAGAAGATGAACATTCAGGACAACCTATTTGGCGTACAGTTCTGATGCCACTTACCATGATTGGGATGACAGGTCTTATGTACTTGTTATCTGCAGGTCGTGGGATGATGTTCCTTATGATGGGGATGTCGGTGGTAAGTATTATCATGAGTGTCCATCAATACTTCTCCGAGAAGAAGAAGTTTCGAGATAAACAAGAACGCAAAATTGTGACCTATCGTGAATACTTAGATACTAAGTATCAAGAAATCGCTAAACTAGCAGAGGAGCAACGCCAAGCTCGTAGCTATCATTATCCTGCTGGGTCTAGTTTAGTTATTATGGCACGCCATGTGGACCGCCGTATATATGAGAAAGGGGCATCTGCCTTTGACTTCTTAGCCTATAGTTTAGGCCTTGGCGACGTCAAGCCAAGTTTCGACTTGAAATACCAAGCCGCAGAACTCAGTCATTATAACCGGGCAGTGGCGGATGAGGCCAGAGCCTTAGTCGATGCTTACCGCACAATTTCCCAGCTACCTATACCTAACTCGCTGAGCTTTGGACCGGTCGGCTATATCGGGAATCGGCAAGTAGCGATTGAACAAGTTCAACAGGCCTTGATTCAGCTAGCGACCTTTCATAGCTACCATGATGTTCAATTCATTGTCGTAGGAGCCGAAGAAGAGCAAGCGTCATGGAAATGGATGCGATGGTTGCCCCATTCCTACCTCAGCGCTCTTAATACTAAGGGTTTTGTTTTTAGTCAGGCTAGTCGAGATCGCCTGATGACCTCTCTCTATCAAATCATCAAAGACCGTAAACTAAAGGTTGAGACACAGAATGACTCTAAGAAAGGGCTGCGCTTTTTACCTCAGTACATCCTCATCGTGACAGATATGAGCCTCCTTCAGGATCATCTTATCAGTGAGTTCATACAAGAAGATTTAACTGAATTAGGTATTTCTCTCATGATTGTTGAAAATGTCATGGAGAACTTGCCTGATCATGTTAGAACGGTTCTCCACTGTGCGGATTGGCGTAAGGGAGAGCTTGTCTTGCAGAACGGAGAATACATTCAGCAGTCATTGCAGCCATATGCTGCAATGTCGGGGCGAGAGAAAGGGCAATTTGCTCGCTATTTGTCGAGTATTCACCATGTTCTTACCATGAAAAATGCCTTGCCAGATAGTGTTTCCTTCCTCACGATGTATGGAGCGCAACAAGTCGGGGACCTGCAGGTCTCTGAACGTTGGCAGGATCACCACGCTTATCAGACCTTAGCGGTACCTATCGGGTATCGAGGCCGTGATGAGTTATTGCAACTGGATCTCCATGAGCAAGCACACGGCCCTCATGGCCTAATTGCGGGGACGACCGGTTCAGGTAAGTCTGAGTTGATTCAGACCTATATCTTATCCTTAGCTGTCAACTATCACCCTTATGAAGTGGCCTTCCTCTTGATTGACTATAAGGGTGGGGGGGATGGCTAACCTCTTCCAACATCTACCACATGTGGTTGGGATTATCACGAACTTGGAAGCTGCTCAAGCCAATCGGGCCTTAGTGTCAATCCGTGCCGAGTTACTTAAACGCCAACGCCTGTTCGCTGAACACGGTCTTAACCATATTAATCAATATCATAAGCTTCGTCAGCAAAATTCAGACTTAGAGCCTATGCCACATCTCTTCCTTATTTCGGATGAGTTTGCGGAGTTGAAGGCTGAGCAACCAGACTTCATGAACGAATTGATTTCGATTGCTCGGGTAGGGCGGTCTCTCGGTGTCCATCTCATTCTGGCTACTCAAAAGCCAAGTGGGGTTGTTAACGATCAGATTTGGTCTAACTCTCGCTTCAAGATTGCACTCAAGGTGCAGGACATCTCAGATTCGCGCGAGATTCTCCATACACCTGACGCCGCGACTTTAACGCAAGTCGGTCGTGCCTATCTTCAAGTCGGCAATAATGAAATCTATGAACTCTTCCAGAGCGCATGGAGTGGCGCCCCTTATCAAGGAGCAGGCGATAGCCAACCACGGTCAGATGAGTTAACTCTCTACGAGATTGAGGAAACGGGACAATTACGGCCGATAAACCAAGACCTAAGTGGCTTAGATTATCAAGAAACGATTGAATCAAACCTAACAGAATTAGATGCCGTGGTAGAAGACTTAGCGACCACCTTCCAAGCAAGTGGTGAGGCCAAGGTGGCTCAACCTTGGTTGCCGCCACTTGAGGAGATGATTGTAGATTCTGATTTTGATATGGAACAATTTAAGACCTCTTGGCTATCACCTCGACCACATTTTGCTGTGAACTTAGGGATTGTGGATATTCCAAAACGTCAAGAACAGTTGCCGTTCATCTTAAACTTAGACGAAACAAACAATATTGTGCTGATTGCCAGTCCAGGTTACGGCAAGACCAATTTTGTGCAACGATTGGCGCTAGAAGTAATGCGCCATCAGACGCCTCAAGATGTTCATATCTATCTCTTAGACTTTGGGACGAGTGGATTGATTAGCCTGTCAAACTTCCCTCATGTGGCTGACTATGTAACCTTAGACGATGAAGCTAAGCTACGAAAATGGCTTAACATCATGGAGTCGTTATTGAGGGAACGGAAGGCACAGCTCGCGACTCAACATGTTGCAAACTTTCAACAATATAATCAGACAGTGAACAAGAAACTCCCTATGATTCTAATTTTAATAGATAGTTTGGATGGCTTGAATGACTCCTCAATGTTTGATGACACTTATGCAACTTTGGTCAAGTTAGTACGAGAAGGGAATTCTTTAGGGATTCAAGTTGTGGTAACGGCATCGCGTTGGAATGCTTTACGAATCCAGATGCAATCAGCATTTAAGACTCGTATAGCCCTCTATCTCTTTGAAGATTATGATGTAACAGCTGCAGTTGGTCGATTGGGCTATAAGATTGAATCTATTCCCGGTCGTGGTGTAATACGTATGGAAGATCTGGTAGACTTTCAATTAATGACACCATATGCAACGGGTGACTTTTTACAATATCCATCCATGATGTTGCAAGAGGCTAAGTTAATGCGAGATCACTGGCAAGGTGAATTACCAGCGAAAATTCCAATGCTACCAGAAGTGGTAACATCGGATCTAATCTACGATCAAGTGCCTGCTAGCGCTAAGACCCTACTAATAGGGCTCTATAATGAGACTGCTAAGGCTGTGTTGTTCGGATTGAACGCAGCTATGATTATGACTACTGACAATCCTCTAATCTTGGAAACTATTATCGCCTGCTAGATTACCATTATCAACAATATAAAGATGAATATTCTGTACTCTTACTGGATGCTCAAGATGCGGTGCATAGTGAGCTGTTTGTAGGTGGACAACGCTTATCGACAACCCTATCTGTTACTGGGGCATTCAGTGGTATACTCCAGGATTTGAAAGAGCGTCTGGAACAGCCAGATAAAGAGTACAAAAAGTGGATGCTGATTATTACTGACCTCAGCCTATTAGTTAATTCGGGTAATTTATCTGAACGGGATACGCGACTCTTAATTGAGCAAGGGCCAGCGGTTGGGATTGTGCCAATATTTGCAGGTATGAGAACACAGACTATTAGCTCAACCACCAACCAAGTGAAATTAGTGAGACAGTTAGTAACCCAGATCTTATATGGTGGTAAATTGTTCGAGCAAGATATTGTCAGCGTACGTATTGTAGCAAGACGTGAGCCACAGCTTAAGGCGCAAGAAAGTTATGTTCTAGAAAATGGCGAGTGGCAGTTAGTGCAGATGGCGGAAGCATTAATGTAATATAATGATATGTGGAGGTGAGCCCCAATGAAGAAAATGTCGATGTTTATAATTTTACTGAGTCTAATCGGAATAATAGGAGGTTGTAATATGAATCAAAAAGATGATCAGCAAGTGTTGAAGGACAAATTTAGAGTTCTAAAGCAAATCTATCCTACGGACAAAATAGAAGGCTTATTTAGTCGCTTTCCAAAGGGATTTAAAATCTTGAATATGAGAAGTGAGAAGGGAGAAAGGATAGAAATTGAATTAGATGGAGACCCACAGACAAAGAAAATAACGGGTTATATTATGGAAAAGAAGTTGCGGTCAGGAGAACCGGATCTTGAAATACTAAATAAAGAAATCTACTATCAAGATGGAGAATTTCGATATGTCGATAACGGAGAAGTTCCGGGGTTGCTAAAAGACTTCAAGTTTTTGTTTCAAGTATATGATATTGATAGTTTTCTTAGTATAGAATCAGAACCTGTGGCATTACGCAATTGGCGTACAGCAGGGACAAGCGACTATAGTCTAGTTCATGATGTCAGTGATGACTTGTTGGCAGATTATATCAAGGTGCCTAGAGGAACAGAACTTAGAATAGATGTTAGTGGAGACTTTGATGCAGATGCCAAAGGTAAATTCAAGAAATACATAAAGCGTCTGGAATACTGATTTAGGTAAATCAGTATTCGAAATGATTGGGGAAGATTATGGTGATTAGTTATGTCATATAGAGATGTACTAGTAACAGCGCGACTTTCATATGGGGTAGATACTTATTATTTAAAGCATCCCGAGCTAAAGCTCCAATCGTTGTCTACTCCCTTAAGCGAGGATTTAAAAAGAGAGATTAAAGATTATTTGTATAAGTGGGACAAAGTTGTTTCGCCAGTGCGGAATAGCGCTATAGACACTAATCCGGAGCATTTAGAAGTGATAGATGCATACTTTGATGCAGATACTTATACAAGTGGTACTGCGTTTAGAAACACTAATACAAATGAAATCATTGTGGCATACTCAGGGTCAAATGGCGAAGCGACATATGAAAATTTTAGAACAAATGGGACAGAAATTTTCAACATGCGAGGTGCAATGGAGCCTGCCGCGATTGAATTTTATAGGCGAGTAAAAGATAATACAGGCCAACTCCCCATATTAACAGGCCATTCTCAAGGCGTTAAACTTGCCTCCACGGTAGCAATTGTAGAAAATGTTACCGAAGCGTACGGATTTAATCCAGCCCCCACTTTTTTCACCGAGATCCAGAATAAAGCATGGAAAGAATTTCGAAGGGAAAATCCTATGCTTCCAATTATTCTTCCCTTTGCCCTCGTAAGGGGTTTGTATGATGGAGTTGGTGAAGTGGAATATAACGCTGAATCATATAGGACTCTCAATTCTTTGCGGGAAGGATACTCAGGGAATATGACTTATATTGCTTCTAGTGGGGATTTTTTGTCAGGAACGTTCATGGAAGGGGCTAATAGGCAAATATACCTAAATTATGTGGGGCGTTGGCTTGTATTGGATAACGCTGGATTGCATATGTTAGGTGACTTTTTTACGAAAGAGAACATTGAAAAAGTCGAAGCATATTTAAATTCAGGTAGAGAGTGGAAAACAAATAGTAAAGGTGAGATAATAGATATAAATGGCAAGGTAATATGGGAGAGGAGAACGACATTCCTACCTTACGAACAACTATTTTATGGATTATATGATGACGCTAAAGGGAGGCTAACGTCAACTTTAAAAGAGCTAGATGATCTTTATTCGCTTCGCTTACAGTGGCAACAAAACGGGAACCTAACTCATAATCAAGAGATATACCTTGATTATAATAAAATCATTATAATCACAACCGGGCTTATTGAGACCCTAAAGATGCAACTTACAACTGTGACAAAGATTGGCAATGACTTTGAGACCTTCGCGACTAATAAATGGGATACTATAACAGCTGACATCATCGGTTCACTTAGGATTTTGAGCTCAACAGAAGCATATGATGTAATGAGTGAATGTGGGGTATCTCATACAAGAAATGTAACGGAACAAATATCACAAATTAAAGAGAGTATGTATAAATTAAGAACGAAGATAGTTAAGTTAGAAACCGTTTTGGAGCAAGCAAATAATGCGACTAAAAATCTGGTTAAAAAAGACCAGTTTCTGTCGAAAATGATCAAATTTTGAGGTAGACAATGGATGAACTTAACCTTGCGAGTATTAATGAAAGTTTGATGACACTCAAGAATGCGCTCTTTGAATGTGAGTATCGATATCATCAATATGTGGAACAAATTGATGAACAATATATAGAGTTCCGTAAAAAGATTAGGGACTTGAAGATAGAAGAGAGCTTGCGAGAATTAAATAAAAGTAGAAGAAATATCTTAGATAAACTTCAAGACGAGTATTTAAAGTCAAGACGTAAAATTGAGAATGATATCGAAAGATTAGAATTCTTAAGAAAGGAGAATAATTGAATGTCATTTGATGATCGAATGCTAGAAGAAGAGATGAGGCATTTTGATATTGAGTTTGTGAAAATTAGTTGTCTAAGGATTCCGATGAATATAGACAATGAAAAAGCAAAAGCTAAATCAATGCTGGACACAATTACTACTGACATGGACATGTATATTCAAAACGCAATGTCTGTTTTAGACACACAATTAACGGGTAAATTAGGTAGAAAAGTGATAGAGACACTGGAGTTAGCAAAGCGAACCTAAGTGTTTTGAGAGTTTGATATTAAGGTGTTGCTCTAGACGCTTGTTATAAAATGTGTTCAAAACTAGTCGATTAATTAGCCTATTTAGATTTCTAATGAAATATCGGGATTGGAGAATCTGATAGGACTGTATTATTGAGGGAACAAAAAGTCGTTAATCTAAAAACTACAAAAAGATAGACTATTAATTGACCAACTCCTAACCAATGCTCTTGAACTCATGGATTTTCAACTTTTTATATGATTTTTAAATGATAAATTTTTAAAATCTCAAATATTGGCAGTATAAGGCCAGTGGCTTGTGCTTTTGGGTGAGATATCTGCATATTTATACAAAGATATTAACGGTTTTTCAATCTAGAAGAATTATGCTTGGGGGGGAGATTGATATACGATAGCGTCTCCTAATTTGCTACACCTAAGAATTAGCGCCGATCCTATCCAACCAGGTGCTTGGCGCTTTTCTACCAACCTCTACCCGTCACCCCCAAGCACCGCAATTGCATTCTGACATCAACTTGCATATAATATAGAGGTAACACAAGGGGTGCCGCGCCTGCGGCTGAGATGGGGCTTTGCCTCGGACCCTCATAACCTGATGAAGTTAATACTTACGTAGGGATGTGGCAAGTTGAATCTGACTGATGGACTCATCCTGCGCGTCATGCCGGGATGGGTCTTTTTTTATCGAGTCCAAACGCAAGTGGGTGTTACGTATTCTCAATAGAAAGGAGACGGTAACCATTAAACAGAGAGTGCATCGCTGGTTTGAATCAAGTGTGGCTTGGCTGACAGGCTTAGGGCTCCTGGCCTTATGGGAAGTGACGGCTCGGCTGGGTATGCTGCCGCGTTTTATCATTCCGGCTCCGTCGGCGGTTCTAGCGGCTATCTGGCAAGATGCCCCTAACCTCTGGCGCAATAGTCGGGTGACCCTAATCCAGGCCTTTATCGGGCTGGGCATTGGGATTGTCTTGGCCTTTATTCTGGCGGTCATCATGGACCGCTTCAAATGGGTCCACCGGGCCCTCTACCCACTCTTAATCGTATCTCAGACTGTGCCGACGGTGGCCATCGCCCCGATTTTGGTCTTGGCCCTAGGCTATGAGATGACGCCTAAGATTGTCTTAGTCGTCTTAACCACGATTTTCCCTATTATCATGAGTATCTTAAGTGGCTTCGCCCATTGTGACCAGGATGCCTTGCAGTTGCTGAACATGATGGGAGCCAGTCATTGGCAGACCTTGCGCTATGTTAAGATACCGACCAGCCTACATTTCTTCTTTTCCGGGCTTAAGGTCAGTGTCTCATACGCCTTCGTGAGTTCGGTTGTGGCGGAATGGCTAGGGGGATTCGAGGGTTTGGGTGTCTATATGATTCAGACCAAGAAGGCCTTCGCCTACGACAAGATGTTCGCGGTCATTTTCCTCATTTCAGCACTGAGTTTGATATTCATGGGGCTAGTTGCCCTAATTGAACGACTCGCCTTGCCTTGGCGCTCAAGCAAGGCCCCCCATATTTCCTAAGATTAGAGGAGTGACACACACATGCAAAAATGGATGAAAAAATTCGCGGCGTTGCTTGCCGGCCTGTCTTTGGCTGGGACTACATTACCAAGCGTAGCCGCTCAATCAAGTGATGACAACAAGGTAGATCTGATTTTAGACTGGGTACCTAACACCAACCATACCGGGCTATACGTAGCCCAAGCCAAGGGCTACTTCAAGGAAGTGGGCGTGGAAGTCGACATCAAACGTCCACCTGAAGGCTCAACCACTGAATTAGTGGGGCTAGGTAAGGCGGCTTTTGGGATTGCCTTCCAAGATTCTTTGGCTAAGCGTTTTGCGGGTGGTTTGCCAGTAACGGCGGTAGCGGCTATTATTGAACACAACACCTCCGGTATTATTGCTAAGGAAGAAGCCGGCATCAAGGATCCTAAGGGTCTGGAAGGCCACAAGTACGGGACCTGGAATGATCCAATTGAGTTGAAGATGATGGAATACATGACTAAGAAGGCCGGCGGGGATTTCTCCAAGGCTAGCCTAGTACCTAATGATGGCGACAACTCCATTATCGGTTTAGCTAATAACCAATTCGATGCAGCCTGGGTTTACTATGCCTGGGACGGGATTTTGGCAGGCTTCCAGAAGGTCTCCACCACCTTCTTCCAAATTCGGGACATCGCGCCAGAATTGGACTTCTACTCACCAGTTATTATTGCCAACAATGATTACCTCAAAGCCCACCCAGATCAAGCTAAGAAGGTCTTGGCAGCCATCAAGAAGGGCTACCAATATGCTATGGAACATCCAGAAGAAGCGGCCGACATTCTGATTGAAGCGGCCCCAGAATTGAAGGACCAACGTGATTTCGTCCTGGCTTCCCAAAAATGGTTGAGCGAGCGTTACGCTAGCGATCCAGCCAAATGGGGTCAATTCGATCCAGCTCGTTGGAACGCCTTCTATCAATGGCTCTATGACAACAAGTTGGTCGAAAGCGACCTTACTAAGGGCCAATACTTTAGCAATGAATATTTAGGAGCGGAGTAAGGTGCTAGAAATTCGGGACTTAGCCTACGGCTACGACCAGCAAATGGTCATCCAAGATGTTAATCTTCAGGTGGCAGCGGGCCAAACCGTGGCTATCCTGGGTCGAAGCGGGGTCGGTAAGACCACCCTCTTTAATTTAATCGCTGGCATCTTGCCGGTCCAATCGGGCTCAATTAGCTTGGGGGGACAGCCTCTGGCCCCTGGACAGGTCAGCTACATGCTACAAAAGGACATGCTTTTTGAGCACCTGACCCTAGTGGACAATGTGGCCCTGCCCCTAGTGGTGTCTGGGGTCAAGAAGTCTCAGGCCCGCGCGGAGGCCAAGCAGCTACTGGAAGAATTCAAGCTAGCGCCTTGGGCCCAACACTATCCTAAGTCCCTGTCAGGGGGCATGCGCCAGCGAGCGGCTTTCCTGCGGACTGCTTGCTTCAAGCGTCAATGGGTCCTCTTGGATGAGGCCTTTGGTGCCTTGGACGCGGTGACCCGGCGCCAGCTACATCAGTGGTTCCTCCACTACAAGCAGCAGATGGGCTGGTCAACCCTGCTCATCACCCACGATGTGGATGAAGCCCTGATCTTAGCTGACAAGGTCTACGTTATGGGCGGCAAGCCAGGGACCCTGCAAGCTGTTCACGACATTCAACTGGATAAGTCGGACTTCGAAGCCATTGGCTTTAGTCCAGAATTTCTTCATTACAAACGCCAACTACTCGATGATTTAGCCAAAGGAGTGCTGCCAGAAGATGCCCTTATTTAAGCAAGATGCGACTTACTACGCGCAAGAAGTCAAGGCCGGTCGTTTGACGGCCAGCCAATTGGTGGACTGGGCCCTAGAAAATATCCAGGCCCTCAATCCGACTCTAAAAGCTGTCGCCCATGTGCAAGCCGAGAGTGCGCGGGCCCAAGCTCAGGCTCATGACCAGCTCTGGCGTCAGTTAACAGAGTCAGAACGTCAGGAATTGCCAACCTTCTTTGGGGTGCCTATTCTGCTCAAGGACTTGGGCCAGCTCCAAGCTGGTGAGCCTTCCTACGCGGGCGCCCAGCTCATGGCGGACTATGTAGCCAACCAGACTTCTTACTTCGTAGAAAGCATCCAGGCTTTGGGCTTATCGTGGTCGGCCGGACCAATGTGCCGGAATTTGGCTTTAAGAATATTAGCGATGCCCAGTTTACCGGGGCAGTCAGCTATCCCGGGGACCTAACCCGCAATGCGGGGGGATCCAGTGGCGGGGCGGCGGCTGCGCTCAAGGCTGGCATGGTGCCAATCGTCACAGCTAGTGACGGCGGGGGCTCTATCCGGATTCCTGCCAGCTTCTGTGGCCTGATTGGCCTCAAGCCTTCCCGTGGCCGGGTGCCAGTTGGCCCCGATGGCTACCGGGGCTGGCAGGGGGCATCGGTACATTTTGCTTTGACCAAGTCGGTCCGAGATACCTGGACCTTACTTGAGGGGCTGCAGGTGGAACAGTGGGCCGCGCCTTACATGGTGCCGCGCTTAAGTCCTGGGCCCCTGACCTTGCCTCAGCGTCCGCTCCGAATCGCCTATCTGCTGGATTCGCCCCTAACACCTCAAGTTCGCTTAGATGTGGCTAACTTGTTGCGCCAGACGGTAGAACGATTGGCAGGCATGGGTCATGAGCTAGTCCCAGTTGACTTCCCAGTGGATGTCATAGCGGCGGCGCGTGATTATACCACCATGAATGCAGTTGAGACGGTTGCTATGATGCGAGGATTTGAGGCTAGTCTGGGTCGTGCCTTGACGCCAGACGATATGGAGCCAATGACCTGGGGCATCTACCAGGCCGGCTTGCCTTGGGATGCTGCCGATTACAGCCAGTTGCTGGGCCGTTGGGATCAGCTAGCGGCTGATATGGAGAATTTCTTCCAGGACTATGATTTACTTTTGACGCCTGGGACCAACGGGCCGGCGCCCCTGCATGGGAGTTTTGCGGCTTCAGCGGAGATGGCTCAGCGCCTCTTGAATCAGGAGGGCTTGGCCAAGGAGGCTCGCACCGATCTCATTATGGAGCGTTGGCAGGACAGTTGGGCTTACACGCCTTGGACCTTCCTCCAGAACCTGGCTGGTCAACCGGCCATCATGTTGCCTCTGGGCAAATCGTCAGAAGGCCTTCCGCTGGGTGTCCAGCTTTGGGCCGGCAAGGGCCAGGAACGGGTCCTTTGCCAGTTGGCGGCTACCTTTGAAGCAGCAGGTGTCCTAGAGACAGAAATTATCGAATAGACAGCTCCGAGGCTGGGACGAGTTCCCAGCCTTTTCTTATGGCTTTGTCTTGGGTCCCAGCAAATCCCTGTGTTATAATAGAAGGGAAAGAAGAAGGGAGCGCGTATACATGCAAGCTGAACGATTAGAAGCCCTAGTTAAGGGCCTTAAGACGGCGGGGATTGCCCAACAATTAGTGACGGACCCGTCAAGTATTGCTTATTTGATTGGCTATGAGACCCAGCCGGGAGAGCGGCTCTTACTGCTCAAGGTAGCAGCTGACGGTCGCCATCAACTCTATCTCAACCAACTCTTTCCACAGGCTAGTGACATAGCACACGACTTAGAAATTGTGACCTATCGTGATGGGGAGCCAGTCATCAGCTGGTTGGCCCAAAGTCTAGCGCCCGGCAAAACGGGGATTGATAAGGTTTGGCCCAGTCATTTTCTCTTGGATCTGATGGCGGCCCGCCAAGATTTGCAGCCAGTGAATGCTGCTTATTTGGTGGATGACCTGCGGGCCATCAAGTCACCTGAGGAGCAAGAACTCATGCGGGAGGCGTCTGCCCTTAATGATCAGGCCACCCTAGCCCTCATTAACTTGGTGGCGGATGGCTTGCCAGAATCTGAAATGGTCAGCGAATTGGCCGGTATCTATCAGCGTTTGGGTTGCCAAGGCTTCTCCTTTGAACCGATTATTGCCTACGGGGCCAATGGGGCCGATCCCCACCACGAAACCAATGACGACCGACCTCAACCGGGTGATTCAGTGGTCATTGATATCGGCTCTACCTACAAGGGCTACTGTTCGGATATGACCCGGACTGTCTTCTACGGAGAGCCAGACGAGGAGTCGCGGCGGGTCTATGAGACCGTGCGCCAGGCCCAAGAAGCAGCCATTGAGGCAGTCCGTCCAGGTGTGACCTTGGCCAGCATTGACCGGGCGGCGCGCCAGGTCATTGAGGAGGCTGGCTACGGGGAATACTTCACCCACCGGACCGGTCACTTCATCGGGCGAGAAGTCCACGAAGCAGGGGACGTTTCCGAGTTCAACCAAGCTCAGGCCCAAGTCGGCCAAATCTTCTCCATCGAGCCAGGTATTTACCTGCCAGGCAAGGTCGGGGTGCGGATTGAAGACTTAGTCTTGGTGACAGAGACCGGTTGCCAAGTCCTCAACCAAGTCAGCAAGGACCTGATTGTAGTAGAACCACACTTGAAATTCTAATTGATAAGTGGCTAGGGCCTAGTGAGCTCTGGCCACTTTTTACTTAGCTAGGTGACTACTTTGACATCAAATCCTAAAAAAAAGTTAACATTACTGACATCATGCGATTTTTAGTGTATAGTAGACTTGTTGACGGTCTGTCCAAGGGACAACCGTGAGACATGACTTAAAGGAGTAGACGCTATGAGCAAGTTATCGCTCGAGAAAAAACGGAAACTGATTCAAATTCTGACCGTTGTGGGTTTGATTCTGACCGTTACGGGCTCAGTCTTTATTGCCAGTTCGCCTTATTTTAAGGAAGGCGGGGGCTTTGGAGAACTGCTTAAAAGTATGGGGATATTTGGTCCTTTACTCTTCCTCTTATTACAAATTTCCCAGACAATTTATCCCATTATTCCCGGGGGCCTACACAATGTCATTGGCGATGTGATCTACGGTCACTTTGGTGGCTTCCTGCTCAACTGTACGGGCATGGTCATCGGTTCCTGTATTAACTTCTTCCTAGGCAAACGCTTCGGATCTAGTTTCATCAAGGCTTTCTTGTCAGACAAGCAATACGACCACTATATCGCCAAAATGAATGATGGCCCGGGCTTCCGTCGCCTGCTTAAAATCGGCTTCGTGGCGCCCATCTTCCCGGACGATATCTTCTGTATGATTACCGGTATGTCCAACATCACCTTCAAAGAATTCGTCAAGATGGTACTGCTTTACCGGCCAGCTTCCCTCTTCTTCTTCACCTTCCTGTCCAGTGAGATCATTCAGTGGCTCTTCCGGACCTTCCTCCAGAAGGGGTGATAGGATGTTTCGTTGGCTCTTCATTAAGCTAGTGCGATTCTACCAGTTGGCCCTATCGCCACTGTTCCCGCCTAGTTGTCGCTATAGTCCAACCTGTTCCACCTATACTATTCATGCCATTGAAAAACACGGTGCCTTCAAGGGCCTCATCATGGGCTTGGCGCGGATTAGTCGCTGCCATCCCTTTGTAGCAGGGGGCAAGGACCCGGTGCCGGACTACTTTACCTTAAGACGCTCAACCCTACCAGATGGCAGTCCCAAGCCCCATCCCAAGGGTTGTTGTCACCACCATCACTAAGATGAAACATTAAGCTAGGACCTCCAGGGCCTGGCTTATTTTTGTGTCGGAAGGGTTTTATGGGGCCTGCCTCTTTTTTTGTGGTCTTGCTTAGGGTATACTAGTACTTGTAAACTTGATGAAAGCGAGGAAATCCTATGATGAAATCCTTCAAATCCTTCCTAATGAATGTCTTAAATGGCTCCGCCCTAGGGGTCATCGCTGCCTTGATTCCCGGGGCTCTCCTAGGAGAACTCTTCAAGGCCTTAACGCCAACTTTCCCTGACTTGGCCTTCATGACCCAGATTGTCAGTGCCACCAATACCTTTGTTGGCTTGCGATTGGGGTGGCGGTTGCCATTCGTTTCGCCCTTAACCCCCTAGAGACCATCACGGTCGGTATGACCACCATGTTGGCAGGTGGTTCCCTTCAATTCCTAGAGTCTGGCCTGCAGCTTAAGGGGACGGGGGACATTATCACCATGTGTGTGACGGCCGGTCTGGCGGTGGCAGTCATTCAATTCTTGCGCCCACTCGTGGGGGCTTACGCCATTCTGGTCATTCCAACCTTGACCGTCATTGTAGCGGGTGGCCTGGGCCGTGTGCTCTATCCATACTTCATCCTCATTACCGGTAAGATTGGTGAATTTATCGCCCATCTCTTGACCTTAGAGCAAACCACGCTCTGCATCTGTCTAGCCATTATTTTCGCCTTGATTATTGTGTCGCCTATTTCCTCTGTCGGCATTGGGATTGCCATTTCCTTGGCGGGCGTCGGTTCAGGGGCAGCCAACCTAGGGATTGTAGCTTGTGGCTTTGCCTTAGCCATTGCAGGTCGTCGGGTTAACTCCCTAGGGACCTGTATCGCCCACTTCATCGGTTCGCCTAAGTTATCCATGCCTAACATTATCAGCCATCCTAAGCTCTTATTGCCAATCTGCCTTAACGCCGGCATTATGGGCCTCTTGGCCTCCGTCTTCTATATTCAGGGGACGCCGCTATCAGCTGGTTTTGGCCTCAGTGGTTTAGTAGGGCCAGTCAACCACCTCAATATCGTGGGTTGGACAGCCGGGAATGGCCTCGTAACGGTCTTACTCTTCGTCGTGGCCCCAATTGTTTTGGGCTTTGCTAGCGACTACCTCTTCGTCACCCGCCTAGGCTGGATTGACCCAGAAAACTATCGTATTACCATCTAATTCAAGAAAAGGAGACAAAGTTATGAAATTTGCAATTGCTGGCGCCGGCGCTATGGGCTGCCGTTTTGCCTATCAACTTAAACAAAGTGGCCAAGAGGTTATCTTAATCGACCGCTGGCCAGCTCATATTGATGCCATCCGCCAAAATGGTCTGCATGTCGACTGGAATGGCCAAGAAATAGTGGAGCAATTCCCTATCTACTATCCTGAAGAAGTGACCGAACAAGTGGACGTGGTCATCGTCTTCACCAAGGCCATGCAGTTGGCGGACATGTTATCAGCCATTCAACCGGTCTTCGGACCTGACACCGCGGTGGTCTGCTTACTCAATGGATTAGGCCACGAGTTAGTCATGAAGCAATATGTGGCCGAAGAGAACCTAGTCATGGGCTCTACCATTTGGTCGGCCGCTTTAGACGGCCCAGGCCGAGCAGTGCTGCATGGCGTGGGGAGCCTGTCCCTGCAAAACTTTGTCGACACACCAAACGCTCGTGCCAAGACCCAAGCCATTGTGGCAGCCTTGGATGCGGCGGGCTTGCAAGCTAGCTACAGCGAAAATGTCAAGGCGGCTATTTGGCGCAAAGCCTGCGTCAATGCCTGCGGTAACGCGCCAACTGCCTTGTTGGAATGCGACCTGGGTGGCTTCTTCGACAATCCTTACACAGAAGAATTAGTGTCTGCTATCGCCCAAGAGTTTACAGCGGTAGCCGCAACCCAAGGGGTGGAATTTGACCCAGCAGAACTGACTCAATTCATTATCTCTGCTTCCCTTAAGATTCGTGAGCACCATGCTTCCATGTACCAAGATTTGATTATCAACCGTCGTTTGACTGAAGTTGATTACATCAACGGGGCCGTAACCCGAATTGGAGAAGCTGCTGGCATCCCAACACCTGTTAACCGCACCATCACCCAACTCGTTCATATGAAGGAATTACTCTTGGGTGCCCAATAAGCTAGCCATCACCGTCTGCTCTTGGAGTAGGCGGTGTGTTTATGTCTGAACATTTTTCACTCTAAGGGGCTCAAAATACCGAAATGGCCTTGATTTATTAAGGTTTTTACGGTAAGATACGAGTAATACTAGGGCCATTTTTCGGGGAGCAGGCCCCCACCTGTCCCTTAAGGCACTAGCTTAGATAAAAACAACTGTCAATGTTCCATTGAAAGTAAGGAGGAAAAGCATGAAAAAATGGCAGTATTATTTAACCCTGCTGGTCTTATTGCTTTCCAGTGTGCTCTCACCCGTGAGTGCCTGGGCGCAAGAAGTTGCAGCACCCCAAGAAACCTCAGCCCTAGTTGGTGACAGCCAAGCTCAACCAGAAGCAGAAGCGACGGAAGAGTCTGAGGAGGGCTTGGATTCAAATCTGCCTAGTGATGTCGACTTAGATGAACTCATTCGACAAGCGCCAAACGTTAAGGCAGTACCCAATGTGGTGACACGTATTTATGCCACCACGCGTGACGGCAAGCCCATTACCAAGAATCTCTTGAAGTGGGAAGCCTTCCGGATTAACGTCGACTTTACCCTGCCTAACAATGTCATCAAGGCTGGGGATACTACCGTAATTGAGGTGCCAAGTACCTTGGCCTTTACCGAAGTATCCAACTTCGAAGTGCGTGACTCCAGTGGTCAGCATGTGGTGGCCACTGCTACCATCCAGCCAGGTGCTCGCACCGTGACCCTGACCTATACCAGTTATGCACAAAACAACTCGGATATCACCGGGAATCTCTTCTTCTACGCTCGGATTAACCATGCCGAGGTTACTGAGAAGGGTAACGTGGATTTGAATTTTGTCGTAGAAAACAAACAAATTCCAGGGGGCTCTGTACCTTTCGAGGGGGCACCAATTCCTAAGGGGAACCCAATGGATAAGTCTGGTTGGCAATTACCAGGTCAGCCTAATAAGATTCGCTATATCGTGGCGGTTAACCGTCGTGGCGAGCAACGCAAACATGTCGTTATTCGCGACTACCTTAAAGACGAAGGCTTAGCCATTGACCAAAGCTCTGTCTCCATTACCAAGGGACACTGGGTTTACCAAAATGGTGGCTGGGTGCTCCAGAATGGTGCCAATGCAGCAGGTTCCTACAATATCACTTGGGACCAAGGGAATACAGGTTTCACCATTGATTTTGGGGACTTAGATACTCAGACTGGTTTTGAGATTCTCTATACTGTCAATATTCCATATGATGCGGCCGATGGCGAGAAATTCGGCAACTATGCTGCCATGAATGATGCCAACGGGACCGTCGCCTATACTAACTATGATTACAGTTACTCAATTGCCGGCGGGAATGCCGAGGGCTATACCTTCGTGGTCAAGGTCCATAAGCATGATGGCCAAGGCAAAGATTTAGCCGGTGCTGAATTCGAAGTTGTGCGGGATGCCAACAAAAAGGTTGTCGGCAAGATTGTGACCGACGCCCAAGGGAACGGGCAAGTCGCAGGCTTGCTGCGGGATGCCTATACCCTGCGTGAGATTAAGGCGCCAGACGGCTACCAATTATCTAATGAAGAAATTAAGATCCAAGGTGGCGACTTTGGCGCAGATAAGAGCGTGCTGAAGCAGGTTGTCAACGTACCAGCGGTGACCACGGTAGATGTACGCGGGACTAAGACTTGGTCCGATGCTGAAAACCAAGATGGTTTGCGTCCAGAACAAGTAACCATCAAGCTCTTAGCTAACGGCACTGAAACGGGCCAAACGACTACTGCGACAGCAGCCAATGGTTGGACCTATGAATTCACCGGTCTTGATGCCAAAGATGCCCAAGGTCAAGCCATTACCTATAGCGTGGCCGAAGAAGCAGTCACAGGCTACACCTCAACCGTGAACGGCTACGATATTACTAACAGCCATACCCCAGAGACCGTGGACGTGCGCGGTACCAAGACCTGGGAAGATGGCGACAACCAAGATGGTTTGCGTCCAGAACAGATCACCCTTAAGCTCTTAGCGGATGGCGTTGAAACAGGTCAAACCACGACCGCGACAGCAGCCAACAATTGGACCTACGAATTTAGCAACTTGCCTAAGAATAAGGCGGGTCAAGCTATTACCTATAGCGTAGCTGAAGAAGCGGTGCAAGGTTATACTTCAACCGTGAAAGGCTACGATATTAGCAACAGTCACACCCCAGAAACCGTCTCCGTTCAAGGGACCAAGACCTGGGAAGATGGCGATAACCAAGATGGTTTACGCCCAGAACAAATTACCGTCAAGCTCTTAGCTGACGGTGTCGAAACAGGTCAAACCACAACCGCGACAGCGGCCAACAATTGGACCTACGAATTTAGCAACTTGCCTAAGAGCAAGGCCGGTAAGGCCATTACTTATAGCGTGGCTGAAGAAGCAGTAGCCGGTTACACCTCAACCGTGAATGGCTACAATCTTACCAACAGCCACACCCCAGAAACGGTCTCTATCCAAGGGACCAAGACTTGGGAAGATGGCGACAACCAAGATGGTTTGCGTCCAGAACAAATCACCGTTAAGCTCTTAGCGGATGGCGTCGAAACAGGTCAAACCACGACCGCGACTGCAGCCAATAACTGGACCTACGAATTTACCAACCTACCTAAGAACAAGGCGGGTAAAGCCATCACTTATAGTGTGGCTGAAGAAGCGGTGCAGGGTTATACCTCAACCGTCAACGGCTACGACCTCACTAACAACCACGCCACCGACTTGACCAGCGTGTCTGGGACTAAGACTTGGCAAGATAATGATGACCAAGATGGTCTCCGTCCAGGCCAAGTGACCATCAAGCTCCTAGCGGATGGTGTCGAGACCGGCCAAACAGCAGTTGCTAGCGCAGCCAACAATTGGACCTACGAATTTAGCAACTTACCTAAGAATAAAGCCGGTAAGGCCATTACTTATAGCGTGGCTGAAGAAGCCGTTGTAGGCTATACGGCAAGCGGCAATGGCTACAACCTTACCAACAGCCATACCCCAGAAACGGTTTCTGTCCAAGGGACTAAGACCTGGCAAGATAATGACAACCAAGATGGTGTCCGTCCAGAACAGGTGACCATCAAGCTCTTAGCGGATGGCGTCGAGACCGGTCAAACAGCAGTCGCTAGCGCAGCCAACAATTGGACCTATGAATTTAGCAACCTGCCTAAGAATAAGGCTGGCAAGGCCATCACTTACAGCCTTCAAGAAGAAGCGGTAGCCGAGTACACGGCTAGTTATCAAGCTTATAATGTAACCAATAGCCATACGCCAGGCCAAACAAGCCATACCGTTCAAAAGGTATGGGATGATGGTCAGAACCAAGATGGTCTACGTCCAGTTGAACTCAAGGTTCAGCTCTATGCAGATGATCAAAAATATGGCGATGAAGTCAGCCTAACAGCAGCTAACAATTGGACCTATACTTGGAGTCAATTACCAGAAAAGGCCCAAGGTAAAGCTATTTCCTACCAAGCACGCGAAGTAGCCGTGCCGCAAGGTTATCAAGCAGATCAACCAAGCACACAAGCAGGCGTGACAACCTTGACTAACCGCCATACGCCAGAAGTCACGAGCGTGTCTGGGACTAAGACTTGGAAAGACAACAATAACCAAGACGGCGTTCGCCCAGAGCGTATTAAGGTTAACCTCTTAGCAGATGGTGTCCTTAAGGCAAGCAAGGAAGTTTCCGCTGCCGATAACTGGCCTACAGCTTCGATAATTTACCAAAATTTGCTGCTGGCCAAGCTGTAGTCTACACGATTACCGAGGATGCGGTGGCAGAATATAGCACGCAAGTAGAAGGCTATAACCTAACCAACAGCCATACGCCAGGTCAGACTAGCCTGACAGTTACCAAGCAATGGCAAGACCAGGGCGACCAAGATGGCCTACGTCCAAGTCAAATCCAAGTTCAGCTCTATGCTGACGGTGTTGCTTCAGGTAGCCCAGTTACCTTGACAGCCGCTAATAATTGGGTTTACACCTGGTCAGGTTTGGCTGAGAAAGCCAATGGTAAGACCATTGAATATAGCGTCAAGGAAGTCGACCAACCAAGTGGCTATACTAGCACGACTAGTCAAGTAAGTCCGGGTAATGTCCTCATCGTCAACCAACACACGCCTGCGACCACTGAAGTCAAAGGTCAGAAGACATGGGACGATGCTAACAACCAAGATGGCAAACGCCCTGAATCTGTGACCGTTCAACTCTATGCCGACGGCCAAGTAGTGGCTAGCCAAGTCGTGACCGCGGCCAACAATTGGACCTATAGCTTCAGTAACCTCCCTCAATTTGCTAAGGGCAAGGCCATCAGCTACTCCGTTCAGGAATTAGTCGATGCCGGCTTAGACAAGGCGGGTTACCGACCAAGCTATGAAGCTTACAATATCACCAACCACTACAAGCCAGAAGTGACAAGCTTTGAAGTTCGCAAGGTCTGGAATGACCAAACCGACCAAGATAAGTTACGTCCAAGTCAAATTCAGGTTCAACTCTATGCTGACGGCAAAGCCTTTGGCGAGCCTGTGACCCTGAAGGCCGACAATGACTGGCGTCATGTCTTCGCTGATTTGGCTAAGTACCAAGAAGGCAAAGAAGTTGTCTACACAGTGGAAGAAGTCGCTGTACCAAGCGGCTATAGTGTCACAAGCAGTCAAACTGGTGTAAATCAAGTGACCTTGACTAATACCCATCAACCAAAACGTCCTGAAGATCCAGGTAAGAAGGACCTGCCTAAGACAGGTTCAGCTGAGACCTTCTCCTTAGCCTTAGCCGGCCTCATGGCCATGACAGGCTTGGGCATCTTATGGGGGACTAAGCGTCGTCAAGCTTAGTCTTAACTAAGGACGATTTTAAACCAATAAAAGTGGCTAGGATAAGCGTCCTAGTCACTTTTTCTTTTGCTTTTAATTTCTTCTTTTTTTTTCCCAACAAGTCTTGCTATACTATAGTTAGTTGAAATCATCGTGTCTATTGAAAGAAAGGGAATTATCACATGGCATTAACGAATATTTTCGGCCTCTTGGGTGGTTTGGGCCTCTTCCTCTTCGGGATGACCCTCATGTCCCAAGGGCTAGAAACGGCTGCCGGCAGTCGTCTCAAGCAGATTCTGGAGAAATTGACCGCTAACCGCTTCATCGGGGTAGGGGTCGGTGCCTTAGTCGCTGCCTTGACTCAATCTTCTTCCGCAACCACGGTTATGGCCATTGGGTTCGTTAACTCGGGTTTGATGGACCTCAGAAGTGCGGTCTGGATTATCATGGGGGCCAATATCGGGACCACCATTACCGGGCAGTTGATTGCCTTGAATTTCTCGGCCTATGCGCCGCTTATTCTCTTCGCTGGGGTCCTCTTGGCTATGTTCGCAGCCAAAGGGCGCTCCGCAGCAGTGGGCCAAGTCTTAATTGGGCTTGGTATGCTCTTCATGGGGCTGGAGCACATGTCCCAATCCATGGAGCCACTCCGCTATATGCCAGAATTTACTGGCCTCTTGGCTAAATTTGAGAACCCATTGCTGGGGATTGCCGTCGGGGCTATCTTCACCGCGGTGATTCAGTCCAGTTCAGCCTCGGTCGGGATCTTGCAGACCTTGGCCCTCAGTGGCGTGGTTACCTTGCCAAGTGCCATTTATGTCCTCTTCGGGCAAAATATCGGGACCTGTATTACCGCCATTCTGGCTTCGATTGGTTCCGAGCGCAATGCCAAACGGGCAACCTTAATCCATCTCTTATTTAATGTCATTGGGACCATTGTCTTCGTGGCTATTAGCCTGACAACGCCATTTGTCCACTGGATGGAAGGCCTGACACCAGGCAATGTGCCAGTCCAAATTGCTAACGTCCACACCATCTTTAACGTGGTGACCACCTTCTTACTCTTGCCATTTGGGGCTCAATTGGTGCGTCTGACCTATGTTTTCCTGCCAGACTTACCACAAGAGCCAACTCCAAGTGTGGTTCGTCACCTGGACTTCAACATCTTCAATCAAGAATACCATGTTGGTTTGACCACCATGATGGGGGCGCAACTCTACAAGGAAGTCATGAATATGTTAGGCTTGGTACGCCAAAATGTGGCCTTGGCTTTCAGTCTCTATAATGCGTCAGATCTCGAAGACAAGGTAGCGGAGTTAAAGAGTCGCGAGCAAGATATTGACGAGCTCAACCAACAGATTGTCCAATATGCGGCCATGTCTCTGACTCATGATGCCAACTTGCAGAGTGGTGAATATGTCAAGATTGCCTCTGACCTGGAGCGGCTAGCGACCACGCCACTAACATTATGGAGCGCTTGCTACTAATTCATGACAGCAAGCACGACCTGTCTGAAGAAGCGCGGGAAGAGTTGACGACTATGTCACGCTTGGCTCTAGAAATCTTAGACCAGCTCAAGGAGACTGTGGGCGACAACCTGGAAGAAGTCAATAACCAAGAACAATTAATCGACCAAGCCTACGAGACCTTCGAACGCATGCAAATTCAACGGCTTAAGAGCAAGGTCTGTGGGACTAGCAACAGCGTCCACTTCGCTAAGATTCTGACCGACTTCGAGCGGATTGGCGACCACTGTCTCAACATCGCCCAAGAAATGAACACCATCCACCCAAGTTGGAAATTCGTTGAACAACAAGACTAAACTATCAAGGCTAGGACCTAAGGTTCTAGTCTTTTTGTTTTGTCATTAAAATGTTAGAAGGAAAAAAGTGCCAAAACCCCCTCTTTTGGGTATTTATAGAGGGAGGGATAGAAATGGGAGTTCAAAATTTTCTAGCAGGTCGTTGTTTGACCCAGGCAGAAGCCCAAGAAGTGTGGGAGGCGACTGGAACTAGGGACCAGAGCTTGGAAGCTTGGCTAGCTAGCCTGCCTTCAAAGCCTGCCCTGACGGGACCGCCCTGGGTCTGTGGTCGCTGTGGAAACCAAGATCTACATCAGTTCTGGACCTTCCAGGGGCTGGACGGTCAGCCTAGGACTTATTGCCTAGACTGCCTATCGCTGGGTCGCGTCATGTCGGGTCAGCGACTTTATTGTCAGCCAGCTCCAGCGGGAAGGCCCCTGAGCCAGTCTCCGCTGACTTGGCAGGGAGAGCTAACCCCAAGTCAGGCTGAAATTGCCCAGAAGTTAGTCGCAGCTTGGCGGGGCCAGGAGCGGCGACCGCAATTAGTCTGGGCGGTCACCGGCGCCGGCAAGACCGAGTTGGTTTTTTCTCTCTTGGAGCAGGTGTTCATGGATGGAGGCCGGGTCTGTCTGGCCTCGCCCCGCATTGATGTCTGCTTGGAGCTAGCACCCCGGGTCAAGGCAGCCTTTGCTGGCTTAGACTGCCAGGTCCTCTATGGGGGGAGCCAGGATAGCTATGAGCTCAAGCCGCTGACATTGGCGACAACCCACCAACTGCTACGTGCTTATCAGGCTTTTGATTGCTTGATTGTGGATGAGGTGGATGCCTTTCCTTATGTGGATTCACGTGCCTTGCATGAGGCAGTAAGGCGAGCCCTTAAGCCGGGAGGGTTATTAGTTTATCTGACCGCTACACCGGATGACCGGCTCTTGTCGGACTGGGAGGCGGGGCGCTTGGTCTGCCAACAATTGCCGGCTCGCTATCATGGACATCCCTTGCCCCTGCCGCAGTTGCAGTGGGTGGGGGACTGGCCTAAGGGCTTAGCTGCCGGTCGCTTGATTAAGCCAGTTAAACAGATTTTGCAGCGTTTTGGCCATCTAGAGGGACCCAAATTACTCTTTGTACCCCACATTCCGCAAGCCCAGGCCTGTGCTCGCCTTTTGAAGCCTTTGCTGCCGAATCTGGCCCTAAGCTCAGTTCATGCCAGTGACCCCAAACGCCAGGACAAGGTCATGGCGCTAAGGCAAGGGGAATTAGATTTGTTGGTGACGACGACCATTCTAGAGCGAGGTGTGACCCTGCCCCATTGCCAGGTCTGTATTCTGGGGGCAGATGATGAGCTCTATACGCGGGCCAGTCTCATGCAAATGAGCGGACGGGTAGGGCGAAGCGCTGATCAGCCGACAGGCGCCCTGTGGTGGTTGCATCAGGGGCAAAGTCTTGCCATGCGTCAGGCCATTCAGCAACTTAGGGCCCTCAATCAGACAGCTCAAGCGCGCGGGCTTTTGCGGGTCAACTAGGAGGTGGAAAGTTTGAAGTGTATCATGTGCCAAGAAGCCTGCCATCAGGGGCCGACCATCTGGGACTACCTAGCTTGGGGGCCCTTGCCAGAGTCAGTTGTCTGTCGCACCTGCCAGGACCTCTGGCAGACTCAGATCGAAGGCCAGGTCATTTGCTGGGGCTGTGGTCGCGCCTTGTCCCAGGATGCCCAGGATCCCTATCATGCCGTGGCGTTCTGGCGGGATCAACATGCCTATTGCCAAGAATGTCAGGCCTGGTTCAGCCGCTATCCCATCGACTTAATCCATCACCAGGCCCTCTGTCCCTATCAAGGAGCCCTGCGCCAGTGGCTCCACAGCTACAAATACTTAGGGGACATTCGCCAGGCCCAGGCACCGGCCCAGCGCTTGAGGGCCTTTGCCAGTCAACATCCAAAGGCCCATTGGTTGGTCTTGCCCTCGTCGCCAGCCAGTTTGGCCCAACGCCAATTTCATGCCACGCGCCAACTCTTAGAAGTGGCGGGTTTGAAGGTTGTTTGTCCTTTTGACTATGTGGGGGATGGAGTCAAGCAAGCTAGCAAGAGCCGGCAACAACGCCTAGCGCTAGGCCAAGTTTTTGCCCTCAAGGAACAAGTATTAGCACACTTGCCTAGGGGCGAATGGTGGCTATTTGATGATGTTTACACAACTGGAAGCACGCTCTTGCGGGCCAAATCCTTGTTGTATCCTGTAGCAAAAAATCGGCAAATCCCCCTCTATTCCTTTTCTTTATTCCGTGAAGGACGTGCAGAAAAATAATTGAGTGTTTCCGCTTTCAATCTTAGGATGGGTATGCTATAATAAGCATAAGCAGAAGATAAACTGCTTGAAAATAGGATTAAGATCCCGGGATTAACCCTATTAATCACCAACAGAAATGAGGGATTCGGTTATGTTTAACTATAATGTACGCGGAGAAAATATTGAAGTGACCAAAGCCATCCGTGACTATGCAGAGAAGAAAGTCAGCAAGTTAGAGCGTTTCTTCGACAATGCCCCAGATGCGACGGCTTACGTTAACTCAAGGTATATCCCGACAAGACAGCTAAAGCCGAAGTGACCATTCCGCTCTCCTTCCTAGTGTTGCGTGCGGAAGAAACCAACCCAGATTTATATGCAAGTATTGACCTGGTGGTGGATAAACTCGAACGCCAAGTGCGTAAACATAAAACAAAAATTCACCGTAAATATCGCGAAGTTCATGGTGATGCAGGGGCTTATGATGCGCTCCTCAACCAGGCAAGTGAACCTGCTAGCGAAGAACCTGAGCTAGATATCGTGCGGTCAAAACGCATTAGCCTCAAACCAATGAGCAGCGAAGAAGCGGTATTACAAATGAACATGCTGGGCCATGACTTCTTCGTCTACACCGACGCAGAAACAGAAGAATTCAGCATTGTCTATCGTCGTAAAGATGGCCGTTATGGCTTGATTGAGACGGCAGAACTCTAAGCTAAAGTTGATTTTGAAAAGGCGAGACCTAGGTCTCGCCTTTCTTGTTTGGCTGGATACTGACGGGCTATTATTTAGGGCGCTAGATCCAATCCTTGCAGGAAAGAAGTCCAGCCGGGCTTTTTTTCATTTTTTGGGATAAAAACATTCAAATTCTGCACGGATTCTGCTATAATAGAATAGATGCATTAGGCATAACTTATGATGTAGATAAACAAAGGAGATTATTAATGGCTAATTTTCTAAGAAACCTCGTTGAAAACGATAAAGCAGAATTGCGCCGGACAGGTCGTATTGCCGACCAAGTCATGGCGTTAGAAGACAAATACAAGGCCATGAGCGATGAAGAATTACGCGCCCAAACGGCTGAATTTAAGAAACGCCTGGAAGCAGGCACTAAATTAGACGACCTCTTGGTAGAAGCTTTCGCTGTTGTGCGTGAAGCGGACCGTCGTGTCTTGGGGCTCTTCCCATACCGCGTCCAAATCCAAGGTGGGATTGTCATCCATGGCGGGAACATTGCCGAAATGCGTACCGGGGAAGGGAAAACCTTGACCGAAACCATGCCGGTATACCTCAATGCCCTAACTGGCAAAGGGGTTCACGTCGTGACCGTTAACGAATACTTAGCAACTCGTGACTCCAAGGAAATGGGGGCTGTCTACGAGTTCCTAGGTTTGACAGTCGGGCTCAACCTCAACAGCATGTCAGCAGCTGAGAAGCGCGAAGCTTACAACTGCGACATTACCTACTCTACTAACAACGAATTAGGCTTTGACTACCTCCGTGATAACATGGTGGTTTACAAGGAGCAAATGGTACAACGTCCATTGCACTTTGCGGTAGTCGACGAAGTAGACTCCATCTTAGTCGATGAAGCGCGTACGCCGCTGATTATCTCTGGTCAAGCTGAGAAGTCAACCGCTCTCTACACTCGGGCAGACTACTTCGCTAAAGGCTTGAAGGCTGAAGAAGACTATACTATTGACTTAACTTCTAAGACCATCTCCTTGACTGACCAAGGGGTTGACAAGGCTGAACGTGTCTTCCGTCTGGAAAACCTCTACGATGTTAACAACTCTGTCTTGGTTCACCATATTGACCAAGCTTTGCGTGCTAACTACATTATGTTGCACGACATCGACTACGTGGTTGACGAAGGCAAGGTTAAGATTGTCGATCCATTTACGGGTCGTATCATGGACGGTCGTCGTTACTCTGACGGTCTCCACCAAGCCATCGAAGCCAAGGAAAACGTTGAAATCGAAGACGAGTCTAAGACTATGGCGACGATCACCTTCCAGAATTACTTCCGTATGTATGAGAAGTTGTCAGGGATGACCGGGACGGCTAAGACCGAGGAAGAAGAATTCCGCGAAATCTATGGCATGAACGTAGTCGTGATTCCAACCAACCGTCCAGTACAACGGGTGGATGCGCCAGACCAACTCTATCCAAGTCTTAAATCTAAATTCAAGGCAGTCGTGGCCGATATTAAGGAACGCCACAGCAAGGGTCAACCAATCTTGGTTGGTACAGTTGCCGTTGAAACATCTGAATACCTGTCTAATCTCTTGACCAAGGAAGGCATTCCTCACGAAGTCCTCAACGCTAAGAACCACTTCAAGGAAGCGGAAATCGTTATGCAAGCGGGCCAACGTGGCGCCGTTACCATCGCAACCAACATGGCCGGTCGTGGTACTGACATTAAGTTAGGTCACGGTGTTAAGGAATTAGGTGGTCTCTGCGTAATCGGGACTGAACGTCACGAATCTCGTCGTATTGATAACCAGCTCCGTGGTCGTTCAGGTCGTCAAGGGGACCCAGGTGCTTCCCAATTCTACCTATCATTAGAAGATGACCTCATGCGTCGTTTCGGTTCTGACCGAATCAAAGCCATGTGGGAACGTCTCAATGTGACGGATGAAGAGATGGAAGATATGGCTATTACCAGCCGTTTCCTCTCCCGCCAAGTAGAATCTGCGCAAAAACGCGTCGAAGGGAACAACTACGATACACGTAAGAACGTCTTGGAATATGACGAAGTCATGCGTGAGCAACGTGAAGTTATCTATAGCCAACGTCAACAAGTCATCAACGAAACAGACAACTTAACTGACGCAGTTAAGGGGATGATTAAACGTACCATCATCCGCGAAGTTGAAGCGGTGACTGAAGGCGACAAGAAAGACTGGAACTACCGTGGTCTCTTGGATTACGCGCACGCTAACCTGGTCAACCCAGAACAATTAAGCCTCCAAGACCTAGAAGGCAAATCAGCTAAAGAATTAGTTGAAACCCTTTATGGGACTGCCATGAAGGTCTTCCAAGAAACTCGACATGCTTTATGGTCCAGAACAAGTCTTGGAATTCGAGAAAGTGATTATCCTACGTGTGGTAGACAGCAAGTGGACCGATCACATCGACATGATGGATCACCTACGCCAAGGGGTCGGCTTGCGGGCTTACGCTCAAACCAACCCATTAACTGAATACCAAACTGAAGGTTACGAACGTTTCCAAGAAATGATTGCTGAAATCGAGTTTGACGTGACACGCTTCATTATGAAGTCACACATCCGTCAAAACTTGGATCGCGAACAAGTTAACGCATAATCAAAAATCCCATTATATCATATAAGATATAATGGGATTTTTTTGTGGCTAATTTTCATGGAAGAATGTGCCTTTCTAAAAAATATGTCATATATAGTTGACATATCTTCCCGGAAGGTCTATACTATGTGTAACATATATGTGACACACAAGAAAGAAGGCGTGCTATGAACCGCGTGCGAGAACTACGTCAGAGCCGGAAACTCTCACAGTTAGCCCTGGCCAAAGAGGTTGGGGTCGCCCGACAAACCATTAACTTGATCGAAAATGACAAGTACAATCCATCCTTGGATCTCTGCCTCAAACTAGCCTATGCGCTCGAGACAGATTTGAATACCTTATTCTGGGAGGTCGAATTGCATGAATCAACCACACAAGCATAAGAAATTTAGCTGGGAGAACTGGATCCGCCGTTTCTACGGGGTACAGAACTTAGACGAATATCGCATGGCCGAAATCAATAAGATTGGCAACAAGGCCTATCTGATCTTGTTGCCCTATCTTAGCTTGGCCAACGTCGCAGCCTATTTTCTCTGGTATTTCCAACCCGAATGGGCCTTTGGGGCATGATTGGATGTAATCTCTTGGTGCTACTAGGGCTCAACACCTATGTGGCGACCAAGGTTCATCGCCTCAAGCTAGATGCCTTAGAAGTCGAACCTAATAAGGTCCAACAGGCCCTCAAAGACTTAGTCTGGTCGGCCATAAAAGCCGGGATTTTCTTCGCAGTTTGGATGCACTTTTCCCTGGCGGCCATCGGGGCCCTCTTGGGTGAAGATGGCATGGCCCATCTGACCCAGTGGCGCTACATTATCATTAATGCATTAGGAGGTGTCTTCTTCGGGATTGTGACCTACACAGTAGGACGTCGGCGCTTGCGAGATGGCCAAGCAGGCCTAGAAGAAGACCTAGACGCAAGTCAAGAGGAGGATGACCATGAAAACTAACTATTTAAGATGGCTAGCCATTCTGGCAGGTATGGGCCTGATTGCCATCGCCCTGTCTCGTGGCATGGGCTACTGGCAGGAATCCCTCATTCAGATGGATTCGACCCTACGCATTAGCATTGGCCTCATTCTAGGCCTGACTTTCTTCGTATTTGTTTATTGGCAACAGAGAAAAAATAAAAAGTAATCAGTAGATTAGGAGGTAATTCCCATGATTGAATTCCAAGACGTCTCTAAAACTTACGGGGCCACTCAAGCCCTCAAGAATCTCAAGCTCAGTATCCCAGAAGGCCAAATTGTCGGCCTAATCGGCCATAATGGAGCCGGTAAATCCACTACCATTAAATCCCTAGTCTCCGTCATTAACCCGACTTCAGGCAAAATCCTAGTCGATGGCTTAGACTTAGCAAGTCAGCGGCTAACCATCAAGCAAAAATTGGTTATGTGGCCGATTCACCAGACCTCTTCCTACGCCTGACGGCTCAGGAATTCTGGGACTTAGTGGCTGCCTCTTACGGCATGACCAGCAAGGATTATGAAGGTCGCTTGGTGGACTTGCTTAAGCTCTTTGATTTTGCCAGCCACCGCTATGAGGTCATTGAGACCTTCTCGCACGGTATGCGGCAAAAGGTCTTCGTCATTGGGGCCCTGCTGTCCGACCCAGATATTTGGGTGCTAGACGAACCTATGACCGGATTGGATCCTCAGGCTGCTTTCGACCTCAAGCAACTCATGCGGGCCCATGCAGATAAGGGCAAGACCGTGCTCTTTTCTACCCATGTCTTAGAAGTAGCCGAGCAAATCTGTGATCGCCTGGCTATCCTTAAGAAGGGGGAACTCATCTTCTACGGAACCGTGGCAGAGCTCAAGGCGGAACATCCCGACCAAAGCCTGGAAGTCATCTATTTGAATTTGGCAGGGCGTAAGGAAGAAGGCGAGTCTCATGCGTCTTAAAATGATATGGCAACTGATGAAGGTCAATATCCTCTATGCGGGTCAGGCCAGTGCACTCACCCGCTACCGTCAGAAGCAGGCCGCCAATCCTAATAAGAAACTGGATGTACCCATGATTCTCTTCCGCCAGTACCTGCTAGTGGGAGCCTTGTATGTCTTTCTTTTCTGCTTTATGAATGGCTTTTTCCAACTGGCAGGGGCGCCTATTCGGTTTACAGTGATTGTTTCCGTCTTCGTGCTCATGATGTTGGGACAGGGCTTTATGACTTTCTACAATGTCTTCTATGAAAGTGGCGACTTACAAGCTTACCGGCCTTATGCCTATTCCGAGGGCGAAATTATGCTGGCCAAGCTCTTGTCGGCTCTGATGGTCATTCTCTTTACCATCTTGCCAGTTCTCTGCTACTTTATTCTCTTAGCCATTCAGAGTCCCGGCTTGTTGGTCTTGACCTTGCCGCTAGCCTTGCTAGGCTTTAGTCTGATTTTGGCTACTATCATTTCATTGTTGATTGTGCTAGCCCATTATTTGACTAAAACTACTGTTTTCCGCCAACATAAGCAACTAGCTTCCAATCTACTCATGGCTTTGGTGATGATTATCACCTTCTGGGCTATCTTCCAAATTAATGGCAGCCGGGATGACTTAAGTCATCTATCTGGCCTGGCACAGATTTTTATGCCCTTCTATGACCTGGTGGTGAATCCAGGACAAATGGGCGTCTGGCTAGGGATTTTGCCATGGCTAGCAGCCTTAGGGGCGCTCCAAATCCTCTTGCGCCTTCAAGTAGTGCCACAATTTTACGAAGCGGCCCTGACAACTTCTAGCCAATCCGGCATTGGTCAGCGCAAGAGCCGCATCTATAGTTTGGATGGCCAGGGACGTCTATCTTGGGTCAAAACCTATGTTTGGCGCCTGGTAAGTGAGGGGTCAGTTCTCATGCAGGCCATCCTGATGAGTAGCATTTTCCCTTATATCTTCCTGATTGCCATCCTAGGGGGCTTGTCAGAAAAACCAGAACTGTTGGCGGAGTTGGTCCAAGCTCGCTACTTGGCACCGCTTATGCTCCTAGTAATCTTTATTGCTGGCTTTAACGCCGGCTACGGTGGCCTAGCTATGATGGGCCATTCCTTGGAAAAAGGACAATCTGGCCTATGTCCAGACCTTGCCAATGGATTTAATGGGCTATCTCAAGAAAAAATTCTGGCTATTAGTTGGTCTGCAGAGCCCGCTAGCGCTGGCCATCTTGATTGGCCTCTGCCTCTTCTTAGGCATGGAATGGTGGGTCATCGGCTGCCTAGTCTTAACCTGGCTAGTGGTCAGCCTAGCTTGGTCCAGCTGGTCCTACAGCAAGGATTATTTGGAGCCTGTCACCCAATGGTCTAATGTCTCTGAACTCTATAGTCGAGGCAGCACCTGGGTGCGGAGCATGCTGATGCTGCTAGGCTATATTGTGACCATTGCTTTGGTTGTAGGCGAGTATGTGCTCTTGATGAAGTTGCCTGAGAGAACAGGCTATGTTCACGCCCTCTTCCTGACCGCAATCTTGCTAGCAGTCGCGGCCATGATTGGGATAGTGGCCTGGCATCGCCTAGCCGTCCAAGTCCGTGGGACTGAGGCGGTTGGCCAACTAAGACATAAATGGTATTATTGGCCACCAGCCATTGTCCTGGGCTTCCTGGCCATTATGTTCAGCTTGTTGCCACAGGTTGTCGTCTTTAATTTACTGGCTCAAGTCGTGGGAGATCAACAGACCTACTTGATGTTGGCTGCCTTAGCAGGTGGGATTATCTTCACCGCTATCAGTCTCAAGTTCTATTACAAGCTTTCCGGTGAACGTCTCAAGTTCGGCTGGAAAGACTTGGGCATTGCGCTTGTTTCTACCATTGCCATGCGAATAGTGATTATCCTGGTCTACAGCATGATGCAAGCTTACCAACAACAAACGGCCAATGATGTATCCTTAGGCAACGCCTTGGGATTAGCCACTGAACCTAGCCTATGGATTGCTTATTTCGTCATCTCGGTAATTGGACCGATTAGCGAAGAACTCGCCTTCCGTGGCTACTTCAAGAAACTCTTCTGTAGTAAGGGGCATTTTGGTTGGTTAGCTGGCCTGGTGTCATCTGGGATATTTGGTTATTTACATGGCTCTAGCACCTTCTTCGAATGGGCCATCTATGGTGGCATGGGATTTCTTTTCTACCTCAGCTTCCGTCGCCGGAATCAACTCATCGATTCCATTGCCCTCCATATTGGGAATAACCTATTCGTTAGCGTCATGCAGCTACTAGTTTATTATGGTATTTTGCAACTGCATTAAGAGACAACCTCGCTCCTGAGACATTGGAGCGAGGTTTTTATGCGCATAATAGACTTACAAGCGCTAAACTATGCTATAATAGGAGTCAGATAGGGAGTGACTTGAAATTTATGAAATATCTTTTATTACTTCGCGGAATCAATGTGGGTGGCAAGAACAAGGTGGTGATGAGTGAACTTAGAGCTCAGATCGAGGCTTTGGGTTATGAAGCAGTCACTACCTACATCAATAGCGGGAATGCCTTCTTCGAGACGGAGGAGCCTTTGGAGCGTATCAAGGCTAAGATTGGTGATATGTTAGCGACTTATCCCTTTACTATTTATCATGTAATCTTAAGTCGCGATGCCTACTTGGCGGATGCCGCACAAGTGCCGGCCTGGTGGCAGGAGCCCTTGGCACGTCGCGATGTGCTCTTCTATACCGATCAGGTGGATTATGAGCATATGAAGGCTCGCATTCAGGCCATGCCCCTACACGATGAAGTGGTTCATTTTGGCGACCGGGCGGTCTTCTGGGGCAAATACACGGAAAGTGAATACCTCAAGACTTCCTACCACAAGTACCTGCTCAAGGAGGACTTCTACCCACAGATTACCATCCGTAATGGCAAGACCTTCGATAAATTGCGGGACTTGCTAGACTAAGCCCAAAAAGAAGAGCCGGATTCGGAAGTCCGGCTCTTTGCTTAGCTGAACCAACAGGCTAGCCAGAGAATCAGGGATAGGGTGCCACGAATTAAGAGGTGGCTTGCCTGTATTCGACCTAGTAGATAATGGCCGTTGAGCAGGGCACAGATCATCAGGCTGACTAACGCCAAACCTAGCCCAAAACAGGCAGACCCGTGGGCTAGCCAGCCCAAGCAGGTGGCTAGGCTGGCTGCTATAAGGCTCAAGGCGCAGAAGACATTAAGTCCGGTCAGCCAAGCCAGACCGGGGCGCCGGCTATAAAGACTGGCGCCTAGCATGGCTAGGCGTAGAGGACTAAGAGCGTTAGTAAGATAATTTTCATGATAGGACCTCCTTGTAGGTTACTATCTCTAGTAAAACCTGAGGGGCTAAGCCCCTGTCAAGAGGAGGAGACCAAAATGTTGCAGACAGGTCAGATTGAAGCCAAATACCAGGTCAGTCGCGACACCCTGAGATTCTATATTGAAGAGGGTCTCGTGGTGCCCGACAAGGTGGCCGGTAAGTATCAGTGGTTGCCTGAACATGAGGCGGCTTTGACCAATATTTTGGAACTGCGGGCCTTGGGCTTATCGGTCAAGGCCATTAAACGCATTAAGGAATTGCATGAGACGGCTTGCGGGACCGAGATTCAATGGCGGGAGAATTTGGCGGTTGTGGAGGAAGAACTGGCAGATTTAGACCGCCAACAAGCTGACTTGGACCGTCGCAGGGCGTCTTTGGGCGCTTTGGCCGACCAGTTGCGTCAGCGCTTAGAAGTTTAAAACTAATAACAATTAAAGCCGTAGGCCCCCTGGTGGGGCCTTTTACCATTGTCCCACTAGGTTTTGCGTGGTACAATAAGGTGATTGACTAAACGAAGGAGCGTTGATTATGGAATTATATGAAATTCGTCAATTCATTGACAAAGCCAATAACCAATTAGCTAGCTTCAGGGGGTCTCTTTGACTTAGAGGCTTTAGAAGCAGATATTGCCGACTACGAACATCAGATGTCGGCGCCTGATTTCTGGGATGATAACGAAAAGGCTCAGAAAATTATCAGCCAACTTAACCTAGCTAAGGAGACTTACTCGACTATTCATGCCTTGGAAGAAGGTGTGGCCGACATTGAAGTGGCCCTTGAACTCTATGAAGAGACAGAAGATGCTGACATCTTGGCCGAAGCGGAAGGTCAAGTGGCCCAAGTCCAAGCAGACCTGGACGCCTACGAGATGAAGTTGCTCCTGTCTGGGCCGCATGATGCCAATAATGCTATCCTGGAAATTCATCCAGGGGCCGGCGGGACCGAATCCCAAGACTGGGGCAGCATGCTCTTGCGTATGTACCAGCGTTGGGCGGATAAGCAGGGTTTCAAGGTAACAGTCTTAGATTATCAAGACGGGGAAGAAGCGGGTATTAAGAGTGTAACTTTGGAAATCGAAGGCCACAATGCCTATGGCTACCTCAAGTCAGAGAAAGGGGTACACCGTTTGGTGCGGATTTCACCTTTTGACTCCAACAGCCGGCGCCATACTTCCTTCGCTTCGGTAGAAGTGACGCCTATGTTGGATGACACCATCGAAATCGACATCAACCCAGATGATTTACGTATCGACACCTATCGGGCATCAGGGGCAGGGGGTCAGCACATCAACAAGACGTCCTCAGCTATTCGGATTACCCATATCCCGACCGGCATTGTGACCCAGAGCCAGTCCCAACGTTCCCAGTTCCAGAACCGGGATTTAGCCATGGCCATGCTCAAGGCCAAGCTCTACCAATTAGAGGAAGAAAACAAGGCCAAGGAATTAGCCGCCCTCAAAGGGGAACAAAAAGACATTGCCTGGGGCTCCCAGATTCGCTCCTATGTCTTCCATCCTTACGCCATGGTTAAGGATCACCGGACTGGCTACGAAGTGGGTAACACGGGGGCCGTCATGGATGGCGACCTCAACGGTTTTATCGATGCCTATCTCAAATGGCAAATGGGCGACTCAGCCTCCTGATACACAATTGACATCTCCTTGTGACCCAGTGGACGAGGGAATGTGGTAGACTTAGAGTGACCAATTTTAGAAAAAAAGAGAAAGAAGGTGACCAGATGATTCAATTACAACGTGTCAGCAAACAATATGACAAGGGGACCATTGCCCTACGCGACATCAACCTCTTCATTGACAAAGGGGAGTTTGTCTACTTGATTGGGCCAAGTGGCTCCGGTAAGTCAACCCTGATGAAGTTGCTTTATCGTGAAGAAATGCAGACCCGCGGAACTATCCGAGTAGGGGACTTTAACCTCAATAAGCTCAAGGAGCGGCAAGTGCCACATTTGCGCCGGACAGTAGGGGTAGTCTTCCAGGACTTCAAGTTGCTGCCTAAATTGAACGTCTACGAAAATATCGCCTATGCCCTAGAGGTAACGGGCGAGAGTGGCCGGACTATTAAAGCCCGGGTCAAGGAAGTTTTAGAATTAGTGGGTCTAGCCCATAAGGCTAAATCCTATCCAAATCAATTATCAGGTGGGGAGCAACAACGGGTGGCCATTGCTCGGGCTATTGCCAACCGGCCAGCTATTTTGATTGCGGATGAGCCAACTGGTAACTTGGACCCTGAGACAGCCATGGGTATTCATCGTGTCCTAGAATCGATTCATCGCCGGGGAACCACCATTTTGATGGGGACCCATAACGATACCCTGGTGGACCACTTCCAACACCGAGTAGTGGTGCTAGAAGGTGGCCGGATTGTCCGCGATGACCGGAAGGGGGATTACCATGAGAGCCATTAGAAGTTTCTTCCGTCATATTCGCGACGGTTTCCGTAACCTCTTCCGTAACGGGCTCATGACCTTGGTGTCCATCTTCACCATGACCTTAACCTTGATTATGATTGGGAGCTTCGTCCTAATTTGGACTAACATTAATGAAGCAACGCGAAATATCGAACAGACCTTCCAAGTACGGGTGCTGATTGATCGCATTGCGACAGAAGAAGAAGAAGCCACACTCAAGACGCAAATCCAAGGCCTGGAGCATGTCACGGATGTGGTCTATCGCAGCAAGGATGAGGAACTAGAGCACTACAAGAAGACGATTACTTCTGACTTCGATGTCATTGAAGGGGATAAGAACCCCCTCAATAACGTTTATGTAGTCTCAGTGGATAAGGGTGAAAACCTAGATAAGGTGGCCCAGGATATTCGTAAGCTAGCCAAGGTAGAAGCTGCCAATTATGGTTCCACAGACGTTGAGACCATTCTGGGCAACATCAATGCTGTGCGGATCGTCCTAGCCGTACTGGCCTCTATCTTCGTCGTCTTTGCGGTACTCCTAGTGTCTAACACCATTCGTCTGACTATTTTGGCCCGCCGCACAGAAATCGAGATTATGCGCCTAGTAGGGGCAACCAAGCGTTACATTCGCGCGCCTTTCAAATATGAAGGGGCCTATATTGGTTTGATTTCGGGTCTTCTGGCCTTTGGTGCCTTGTATGGCATCTATGAAGGAGCCCATAGCTACTTGCCGGGCTTCTTAGGACTAGCCAATCTCCAGCTGGTAGACACCATGCCAATTATGGCCTATGTAGGAGCAGGACTCCTAGTGATTGGGATTGTCTTAGGTCGCCTAGGGGCAGGCCGCTCAATCCGCCGTTTCTTAGATATATAAGAGAGCAAAGGACTGGAAGATATTGCCAGTCCTTTTTAATATGAAAAAAAGCCACTAGCTTGGCTAGTGGCTGGGTCTTAGTTGAGGTTAGTCTTCTAATTGGTTGCTTAAAATGTTGACCTTGTAGAAGCGAGGCCAGTAGGCGGTCACGCCTATCATAATAACGCCGCATAAGAGGAAGAGTAGGCTAGCTGGCAAGTAGTCGAAACCTAAGGAGAAGATGACCATACCTAGGGGCGAGAGGAGTTGGCTAGCCGTTGAGACGATATTGAAAATCCGGCCTTGATAGTGAGTGGGTACAATCTGGGTGACCCAGGTCATCATGGGAATGTTAACGGCTGTTGAGATACCACCAAAGATTAAACTAATAAGGAGGAAGAAGGCGAAGAAGGCATCTGTTGACAGAGGTAACCAGAGGACAGCCCCCATAAGCACCACTAGGCCGCCAATGGTGAGGATGGATTTCCAGGCTAAGAGTAGTGGATAGCGGATAGCCTTACGAGCGGAGAGGTAAATCCCCACTAAGATGAAGCCTAGGCTGAGCGCAGCTTCCGTTAGGCCGTAGTAGTAATCTGAGAAGTGGAGGACTTTGACTTGGACATAAGGCATGCCCACAATGATCCCTGTAATCAGAAGGTTAACGAACATGAAGAGAGCCAAGGTATGTTGGAATTTCTTGTGGGCCTTGATAAAGTCCAGCCCTTCCTTGAAGAGGGTGAAGAGAGAGGCTTCAGCATCTGCTTGATGATGCGCAACGAGGTGGAAGTTAAGGGTCAGGGTGATGATAATGACGAGAGCTTCTAAGACAATCTCTAGCCCTACCAGGTATTCCAATGGCAGAGTGGCATAGAGGGCAACCCCAGCAATAGGCGCGATAAATTGAGACAGGGCGCCAATGGTTTGTTCGATGGATCTGAGTTTATGGACGTGCTCCTCAACCACTAGGTTGGTAGCGGCCGACACCGAAGCGGTAGACAGGAATTGGTCGGAAATCTTGAGGGCAATCAAGAGCAGGAAGACTATGAGCAGATTGCTAGTCAGATGGGTGGTGGCGATAAAACCGGCGAAGAGCCCCAGGGCTAGGATGCTGAGACCTTGAGCCCAAACAATGATGTGTTGTTTGTTGTATTTATCGACTAAGCTACCGGTAAAGGGAAGCAGTAGCAGGGAAACCACCGGCCCTGCTGCTTGGGACAGGCCGAAGTAAATGGCTGAGTCACTGTGCTTAAGAATAATCAAGCCGATGACGAAGGTCAGGATGGCCGAGCCGAGCGTACCGGCTAGGTTGGATACAATCAGTTTACTGAGTTGTTTATTGGATGCTTGGGTGAGTCTAGCTTCCATGGGAATCACTCCTTTCTTAATCGATTTTAGTCTAACATAGGAGTTGGAGGCTGCCATCGGCCTTAGGACCGAAATTTGAGACTAAGGCGAGTCATTCAACCACAACTCGGAATCGCTTACATCAACTATTTAGTAGAAAAGTATTTTACCTGGGTCCATTCCATGGTAAAATGGACTGTATGCTTATGAGAGAGGAGGCGCCCGGATGCGAGATGGACAGGAACAAGACTGGCAAATGACCCCTATCGGGGGCGCTAGTGGTGATGCCTATATGGGCGTTAAGAATAACGAACGCGTCTTCTTCAAGCGCAACTCCTCGCCTTTCTTAGCGGCCTTGTCAGCGCAAGGGATTACGCCTAAGCTCATGTGGACCCAGCGGACCTATTCAGGGGACCTCCTGGTGGCTCAAGAATGGAAGGATGGCCACTTGTTGAACCGGGAGGACATGGGACAAGAAAAGGTGATTCAATTAATCCGTTCCATTCATCAATCCGACTACCTGCTCATGATGCTCAAGCGCAGTGAGGACCAACTCTTCTACCCCTTGGACTTTATTGCCCTCTACCGCAAAGACCTGCCAGCAGCCCTCTGCCAGCATCACTTCTTCAATGAAGTCATTCATTCACTGGAAGACGCCTTAGATGATGACTTCTATAATGTTAACTACTGTGTCTGCCATGGGGATTTACATCACCTTAATTTCTTGGAGGCGGAAGATGGCCAGCTCTATTTAGTAGACTGGGAGAACGTCCGCATTGCTGATCCGCTTAGTGACCTTAGCCGTCTACTCTGTGAGTATTACCGGCCTAGCGAGTGGACCCAATGGCTGAAGACCTATGGCCTGCGCTTTGATGCCACTACTTACAAACGGGTCCAGTGGTATAGCCAGATTAACTGTCTACTCATTATCAAACACTATTACCAGGAGAACCGCTTCGACCGTATGAACGAGTTGGTCCTACTCTTGAAGTCTATCTACCAAGGGGCGCAAGCTGATAAGCGTCGCCTAGCCCATCAACCAAAGGAGTTTTTCTAAGTTATGAGATTACGTCATAAACCTTGGGCCCAGGATAAATTGGATGCCCATCCTCAGTATGTGCCTCAGCAGGCGGAGACACTCTGTGGCCAGTGGCAGACCCGTTTCGCCAAGGAACAGCCTATTCATATCGAAGTGGGTTCCGGTAAGGGCCGCTTTATCGTAGAAATGGCTAAGCGTCACCCTGAAATTAACTACATCAGTATTGAGATTCAAACCAGTGTCATCGTGACAGTCTTGGAACATCAAATCCGGGAAGACTTGCCTAACTTGCAAATTCTTCACGCCGATGGCCGCAACCTCAACCAGTACTTCGCGCCGGGCGAAGTGTCCCTGGTTTACCTCAACTTCAGCGATCCTTGGCCTAAGAAGAAACATGCCAAGCGTCGTCTGACCTCGCCTGACTTTCTGGCCCAATACCAAGAGATTTTGGTGCCAGAAGGGGAGATTCACTTCAAGACCGACAACCAAGGGCTATTCGAGTATTCCTTGGCTAGCATGTCCCAGTATGGCCTCTACTTCAAACAGGTCTGGTTAGACTTGCACCAGTCAGACTTCCCTGATAATGTCATGACCGAATATGAGGAGAAATTCTCTTCGCGTGGCCACCGTATTTATCGCATGGAAGCAAAGTTTAGAAAATAAGACTCAGGGGCAGGAAGGCGACTTCCTGTCTCTTTTTGATTGGACCTGGCTCGTTTGGATTAAGCGTGTCTCTATACAAGGCCTGATAAATTTGGTATAATAGCGTTATCAAAAGCAACCGGAGGCGGTATTATGGTAAAAGATAATCCATTAGAAATCGAAAACATCGAAGACGAAGAATTGGCCGCACAAGACCATGCGGATGGTCATTGTGGTGTAGGGTGCTGCAGCACCTCCTTCCACGTAGTTGATTCTGAAGAAGCCTTCCAAGAACTTCTTCGGGGTTTGCAAGACGAAGGTTCATTCTAATCTTGCAAGACCCTGAGGCCCTTGGGGCCTCTTTTTTCGTAGAGAGGGAGGAGAAAGTGTATGGATGAACTGGTCTTGTTAAAGGAACTCATTGCCATTGGCCTGGCGGGTGTCTTCTATTCTAAGGATGTCTTCGACACCGAACGCTATGAGCGGATTCAAGTCATCGCCAAGGAACTGATTGCCCAAAGGTCTAATTTGACCCGGGAGCAGCTGGACCTGGGCTTTGATGGCGAATATGGCTATCAGACGCCTAAGGTCGATACCCGAGCGGTGGTCTGGCGAGACGGAAAGATTCTGTTAGTTCAGGAAGCCGATGGGCGCTGGGCCCTGCCAGGTGGATGGATGGACGTGACGGAGACCCTGACTTCTAATGTCCTCAAGGAACTTTGGGAGGAGGCCGGTGTAGTCGGACAGGCTAAGCGTCTGATTATGATCCAAGACCGTAATCTGCATAATCCAGGTCATAGTCCTTTAACTATTCTCAAGTGCTTCATCGAGTGTGACTACCAGAATCAAAACTTCCAAGCCAATGTCGAGACCCAGGCAGCGGAATTTTTCGCTCCGGATGACTTGCCGGAACTCTTTGAAGCCAAAAGCTCCTACCAACAAATCGCGCTCTGCCATGAGGCCTATCAGGCGGGTGAGCGTTGGCAGGTATTAATCGATTGATTTTTGAGCATTCGAACATTTAATTTGTTCGATTTTTACCCGATTCGTGTTACAATAAAGGCAAGCAACAAAGCAAAGGAGATATGCGCATGTTTAATGAAAAAGACTTACTCGCCGTCAATACCTACGGACCCTGAGTGTGGACCAAATTGAGGCTGCTAACTCAGGACACCCTGGTTTACCAATGGGGGCGGCACCTATGGCTTATGCCTTGTGGGCAGGCCACTTGAATGTTAACGCTAAGGATTCAGACTGGCTCAACCGCGACCGTTTTATCCTCAGTGCGGGCCATGGTTCAGCCTTGCTATACAGCCTGTTGCATACCGCTGGCTTTGATGTAAGCATTGATGACTTGAAGAACTTCCGCCAATTAGGCAGCAAAACCCCTGGTCACCCAGAAGTGGGTCACACGCATGGGGTAGAAGCGACTTCTGGTCCTTTAGGTCAAGGGATTGCGACAGCTGTCGGCATGGCCATGGCTGAAGCACACTTAGGCGCGACCTACAACACGCCCGACTTCCCAGTGATTGACCACTACACCTATGCCCTTTGTGGTGACGGGGACTTAATGGAAGGGGTAGCCTATGAAGCCTGCTCCTTAGCTGGTAAGCTCCAATTAGGTAAATTAGTAGTGCTCTACGATTCTAACGATATTTCCTTGGACGGGGACTTATCTCAAGCCTTCGTAGAAAATGTCAAAGACCGTTTTGAAGCACAAGGTTGGCACTATCTCCGCGTGGAAGATGGTAACGACTTGAATGCTATTTCTGCAGCCATTGAAGCAGCTAAGGCTCACACTAGCCAACCAACTATCATCGAAATCAAGACCGTGATCGGATTTGGTTCTAAGAACGAGGGGACTGCCAAAGTTCACGGGGCACCTTTAGGCTCAGAAGATTGGGCAGCAACCAAGGCTAAATACGGCTGGAACTACCCTGCCTTCACTGTGCCAGAAGAAGCAGCTCAACTTTTCGCTGAGAAAGTTCAAGCGCGTGGCGCCAAAGCCAATGAGGCTTGGAACCAATTATTCGAAGCTTACAAGGCTGCACACCCTGAAAGGCTGCTGCCTTAGTCGCTGCCTTCCAAGGTAAATTGCCTGAAGGCTATGATGCAGGCCTGAAACTAGTTGGTCCAGAAACAGCGGCTGACGCAAGCCGTAACTCAAGCTTCAAGGCCATTCAAGCCTTAGGCCAAGGCGTGCCTTTCCTATGGGGTGGCTCTGCCGACTTATCTGGTTCTAACAAGACTATGAACAGCCAGGAACAAGACTTCATGCCTGACAACTACGCAGGTCGCAACATCTGGTTTGGGGTACGTGAATTCGGCATGGCAGCTGCTATGAACGGGGTAGCCCTCCATGGTGGGTCTAAGATTTACGGTGGGACCTTCTTCGTCTTCACTGACTACCTCAAGGCTGCAGTACGTTTGGCTGCCTTATCTCAATTGCCAGTGATCTATGTCATGACACATGACTCAATCGCAGTTGGGGAAGACGGCCCAACCCACGAACCAATCGAACAATTGGCTGCCTTCCGTGCCTTGCCTAACCTCAACGTCTTCCGTCCAGCAGACGTGAACGAGACTTATGTGGCTTGGAAAGTGGCAGTGGAAGAACAAACTCGTCCAAGTATGTTAGTCTTAACGCGTCAAAACTTGCCAGTCTTGGCTAATAGCCAGTCCTTGGCAGAAGAAGGTGTCCGTAAAGGGGCTTACGTAGTATCCCCAGCTCAAGGTCAAGTGCCTGCTGGTTTACTCTTGGCTTCTGGTTCTGAAGTAGCCTTAGCGGTCGCAGCTCAAGCTAAATTACGTGAAGAGCACGGCGTGGATGTATCCGTTGTATCCTTCCCAGCCTTCAACCGCTTCGACGAGCAAGATGCGGCTTACAAGGAATCCGTCTTACCAAATGCTGTTCGCAACCGTCTGTCTGTTGAAATGGCCTCAACCTTCGGTTGGCAAAAATATGTCGGCTTAGACGGTGTCACTGTGGGGATTGATGGCTTCGGGGCATCAGGTCCAGCTGACCAAGTCATGGCTCAATTTGGCTTCACAGTAGATAACGTGGTGGCACGTTACTTAGAAGCTTTCGGTAAATAAGCTAAAGAATTTAAAAGGGTTGGAAGCTAACTTCCAGCCCTTTTTTCTATGGCCCAGTTAGGTGGGCGAGAGGGGGCCAAAGTGTGCATTTAAGCGCACATTTTTGATGATTGGAGTTGTTTCAAAGGGGCGTCATCGGGTATAATAGAAGGGAGTAGCTTAAGAAGGGGGATACTACTATGCGCGAATATGAACGAATGATTTCTGGGCAAGCTTATGATCCATCAGACATGGAGTTGCGCCAATTGGGCCAAAGGGGCGCTTGGCGATGGAACGCTACAACGCCTTGTCACGGACGGAAAAGGAAGCTCGTTATCAGATTCTCAAGGAGACCTTCGCGGCAATTGGTCAGCGTTGTCATATTGAGTCTCCCTTCTATGTGGACTATGGTTGCAATATCTCAGTGGGCGAGTATTTCTACGCCAACTTTGATTGTATTATGCTGGACGTGGCGCCGATTACCATTGGCCGCAATGTTATGTTTGGGCCTCGGGTCAGCCTCTATACGGCGACCCATCCCCTGGATGCTGGGGTCCGCAACCGCGTCATTGAATTGGCTAAGCCCATCAGTATTGGCGATGAATGTTGGCTAGGTGGCAATGTGGTGGTCAATCCTGGTGTCACCATTGGCCCTCGTACGGTCGTAGCCTCCGGCTCGGTTGTCACCAAGGACCTGCCGGCTGATGTGCTAGCGGCAGGCAATCCAGCCCGTATCATTCGGACCTTAGGTCAGGAGGAGCGCCTGCATTGGGAGGCGGTTGAAGCTGACTACTTTGCTAGCAAGACAGCAGAGGAGGGGAATCGTGATTAAAAAACTCCGCGGTCGTTTTACTACTGGGCGGGCCCTAGTGACGACCCTCCTGATTCTGATTCAGCTAGTCTGGTTTGCCACGGTCTTTCTCAACATCATCGATTACTCCTTGGTACTGGACGCTCTCTTGCGGGTCTTCACGGTCATCATGACCCTATATCTGATTCGTAAGAACGAGAACCCGGCCTATCGTATGAGCTGGATTATCTTGATGGGCCTCTTGCCTATCTTCGGTGGGCTCTTCTATGCCCTCTTCGGTAACAAGCGGCCTAGCCGACGCATGGCAGCCCAGGTAGCCAACCAGGTGGCCAAGGATTACGGCCAAGCTGTGTCGGGGGCTTATCCTCACTTGCTAGAGCAAGATCCCCGTTTAGCTAGCCTCAGCTATTATATTGAACAAACTTCTAATTTGCCGGTCTACGGTGATACCCGAGTAGACTACTATGCCGCAGGTGAGTTGGCCTTGGAGCCTCTTTTGGAGGCTTTGCGGGCAGCTGAACGCTATATATTGCTTGAATTTTTCATTATGAATCCAGGCCTCTTCATGGATCAGGTCTTCGAAGTCTTAGCGCAAAAGGCTGAGCAAGGAGTGGAGGTTCGGGTGATTTATGATGATTTTGGTTGCTTGACCACCCTGCCTAGCGACTTTGTCGCGCAAATGGAAGCTATTGGCATTAAGTGCCTGCAGTTCAATCCTTTACGCCAGTGATTTCGCTAGCCGTTAACAACCGTGACCACCGTAAGATTGTGGTCGTCGACGGCAAGGTGGGCTTTACAGGTGGTATGAACCTAGCCGATGAATATATTAATGAAATTGAACGCTTTGGCTATTGGAAGGATAACCTGATCCGCCTAGAAGGGCCAGGTGTCTGGAGTCTGGCCACCCTCTTCCTGGATATGTGGAATGCCTTCTATCCTAAGAAGGACATTAACTATGAGACCTTCAAAGACGACACCCTAGCGGAACGGGCGTTAACACTAGCCAATCCTGCTCAGGGCTTTGTCCAAGTATATGGCGACACACCTTTGGACAATGAACCCCTAGGTGAAAATGTCTATCGTGATATGCTCAATATTGCCCAGGATTATGTCTATATCTATACGCCTTATCTGGTTATTTCCTATGAATTGCAAACGGCTATGACCTTGGCGGCGAGACGTGGGGTGGATGTCCGCCTCATGACACCAGGTATTCCAGATAAGAAGATGGTCTTCCGTATGACCCGTTCTTACTATCGTCCCTTGATTGAAGCAGGGGTTAAGATTTATGAATTCAGCCCTGGCTTCCTCCATGCCAAGACCTTCGTGGCAGATGACCGCTTGGCCAGTGTGGGGACTATTAACCTGGACTACCGCTCCCTCTATCTGCACTTTGAGTTGAGCGCTATGTTATACAATCATCCAGTGATTCCAACTATCAAGGCGGACTTCCTAGCAACCCAAGCCCAAGCTCGCCAAATCACCCTGGCAGATACCCGCAATACCTTGACTGGTATGTTATGGGATGCTGTCTTACGGATTGTTGCACCATTTGTATAAATTAAGTCAAAAATTATTGTTGAAGAGGACGGATTTGACATGTCAGACCAAGAACAAGTAAGCAAGCAAGATCCAATTAAACCTTCAGAAGAGACCAGTCCCAGCCCTGGCAGTGACCCAGCCGCTCTGCGAAACGGGCAACCCGGACAGGCTTGACCTTCTTAGCGGGAGCTATCGCAGTGCTAGTGCTGGCCTGGGTGGCTTTCCCTCTTATTCGCGGGGGTTCAAGCCAGAGCATCCAAGCAGCCGAGAGCGCCATTCAGGACCTCTACCTCAACCAGCAACGGGACTTCTTGGCTCAAGATATCTCGACCAGCAAGTTAGAGGAGGCCAAGTCTAAGGTCCAAGCCTTGGGAGGTTGGTCTGGTTACCGACTTATGCAGGACTACCAAGCAGCAGAAGCCCGTTACCAAGCCATTCAAGCCCTGAGCCAGCTCTATGCTAGCGACCAGGCCCTCATTCAAGGTAGCCAAGTCAACCACCAGGCAAAATTAGCCGAGGGTGTGACGGCTGAGACAGTTAAGACCGTGGCTGGCAATGAATCGGTGACTAAGGTAGGTAAGCAAGATGCCCTCGGCCAAGCCATCCAAGAACTGATTGCGGAGGCTGATCAAGTCTTTAGCTTGAAAGATAAGGTGACGGCGGCGATTAGCGACTTGTCCTTGGGGACGACCGTCGACCAAGCGACGGTGGATACTAACGTAGCCACTCTTCAGGCCATCGAGCAAGATATCCAAAAGATTGAGGCTCATACCGATGCCCAGGACTTGAGCGACCAACTCAAGGATAAGGCCAAAGACTTCGCCAAGGCAGTAGCTAAAAATGCCACCGACGATAACTTATCCAAGGAAAGCATTGAGGCCCTCTGGTCTTGTGCTAGCCTAGAAGATGGCTTGTCGGGCTCTGCCATTGACCACCGTAAACTGATCAGTCTAACTTTTGACGATGGTCCTAACCCAGAAGTGACAGAGAAGTTACTGGCAGTCTTAGATAAGCACCAAGTGAAGGCCACCTTCTTCATGATGGGGGCTTCGTCGAGAAGTATCCTGAGATCGCCCGTAAGGTGCGAGATGCCGGTCACCAAATTGGTAACCACACCTATACTCACCCGGACATGGCCAAGGAGTCAGATGAAGGGGTTAAGAAGCAAATTCAATACGCCCAAGAAGCCATTCAAGAAGCGACGGGTGTCACCCCAACCCTCTATCGCCTACCATTCGGGAGTGGGGGTAAGCGGGTAGTAGACCTCCTACAACCTATGACCTCGATTGTCTGGAACGTGGATTCCGAAGACTGGAAGAGCCACGACAAGGACATGATTATCGAGCAGGTCTTGAGCCACTTGCAACCCAAGTCGGTGATTCTCATGCACGATACCCACATCTCAACGGTGGAAGCCATTGATGTCCTCATTCCTATCTTCAAGGAGAAAGGCTATCACTTCGTCATGCCACAGCAGAACGATCTAGGTTATTACTATTACTAAGCCAAAGGACCGGAAGGTAGTTTCCGGTCCTTTTCTTGTGCTGACTTAAGCACAACTTGTTTCGTCCCGCTAGGCAAGCGAGCGCAAGTTTGTGTATAATGGAGGAGAGTTAGCATGTCTAGACCTCGCATATTTGAATTAATACTATAGGAGTTACCACTATGCAACGTGATGTACGTGAGACCGTCATGAAGTATGTCTTCTTGATTTCGGCTTTGATCTCGGTCTTATCTATAATCCTGATCTTTACTTTATCTTCTCCGGCGGTCTGCCTTTCATTCTGCGGCAGGGAGTCTGGGAATTCCTGACTGGGACTAACTGGCGGCCAACGGCCAGTCAGCCTGAGTTTGGCATTCTGCCCATGATTGTAGGTTCCCTGATTGTCACAGGAGGCGCTATACTGATTGGGGTGCCCATTGGGGTTCTGACGGCCGTCTACATGGTCTTCTACTGTCCAAAAGCCTATTATCGCTATGCCAAGTCGGCTATTAATCTGATGGCAGCCATTCCTTCCATTGTCTATGGCTTCTTCGCCCTCCAAATCTTCGTGCCTTTCTTCCGGATTATGGGCCGGTCGGGTATGAATATGGTGACAGCCTCGCTCCTGCTAGGCATTATGATTCTGCCGACTATTATTGGCTTGTCGGAATCAGCCATTCGCAATGTACCTAAGTCCTACTATCAAGGGGCCATCGGCCTAGGGACCACCCACGAGCGGGCAATCCTGACGGTCGTGGTGCCAGCTGCTAAAAACGGCATTTTGTCAGCCATTATCCTAGGGATTGGCCGGGCAATTGGGGAAACCATGGCCGTCATCCTGGTGGCGGGCAACCAACCACGCATTCCTACAGAACTCAACCAAGGGGTTCGGACCCTGACAACCAATATCGTCATGGAAATGGCCTATGCAACCGGCCAGCACCGGGAAGCCTTAATCGCCACAGCTGTGGTCCTCTTCATCTTCATTCTGATTATTAACCTCTTCTTCACCCGGGTTAAAAACAAAGGAGGTAAACGCTAATGTCTAAGCTTACTTGGGTTAAGTGGCTGATCTATGCTTCGGCTGCCTTCACCTTAGGCATGTTAGCCTTCATTGTAGGTTTTATTGTCTGGAACGGACTTGGTGCCTTGACGCTAGCCTCTTCGCCTGGGACTACACGACGGAGAATCTGTCCTTGACGCCCGCTTTGATTTCGACCTTGATTACGGTCGGTCTGTCCCTGGCTATTGCCACCCCCATTGGTGTCTTTACCGGCTTCTATCTGGTGGAGTACGCTGACCGCAAATCACGAGTCGTCAAGGTTATTCGTCTGGCTACGGATACTTTGGCAGCCGTGCCGTCCATTGTTTATGGCTTGTTCGGCATGCTCTTCTTCGTTATCTACCTACGTTTCCAGTTTTCACTCTTGGCCGGGATTCTGACCATTGTCATTATGGTCCTGCCTATTATTATTTCGGCGACGGAAGAAGGCCTGCTCCAGGTCGATAATTCCCTGCGCATGGGGAGTTTGGCTCTGGGCGCCGGCAAGTTGCGGACCATTTTCACCGTCGTCCTGCCTGTGGCTATGCCAGCCATCCTTCAAGGGGTCATTCTGGCTGTCGGGCGGATTGTCGGGGAAACGGCTGCCTTGCTCTTTACTCTGGGGTCGGCGACCGGCCTGCCATCCAGCCTTATGTCCAGTTCTCGGACCTTGTCCCTACACATGTACGTGCTCTCGTCAGAAGGGCTTCACCTTAAGGAAGCCTACGCGACCGGGACCGTCATTATTCTCTTAGTACTAGCAATTAACGGCTTATCGAGCTACATTGGGCGCCGCTTAAGCCGAGGAGGAAATTAAGATGACTCAGCCATACAAGTTTAATGTTACCAATCTCAATCTCTTTTATGGAGATTTTCATGCCCTCAAAAACGTCAATATGCAACTGGAAGACAAGGTCGTGACCAGCTTTATCGGACCATCAGGTTGCGGTAAGTCTACCTTCCTTAAGACCCTTAACCGCATGCAGGACTTGGTGCCTAGCGCCCGCGTAGAAGGGCTGATTGAGCTGGACGGCAAGAATATCTATAGTAAGAACTATGATGTCACCCAACTGCGTAAGCAAGTGGGCATGGTCTTCCAGCAACCTAACCCTTTCCCTAAGTCTATTTATGATAATATCGCCTATGGGCCACGTACTCACGGCATTAAGGACAGCCAAGTCCTGGATGAAATCGTGGAGAATAGCCTCAAGGGGGCCGCTATCTGGGATATGGTCAAGGACAAGCTGCATTCTAATGCCACTGAATTATCAGGGGGGCAACAACAACGTATTTGTATTGCCAGAGCTATCGCCAATGACCCTGAAGTCCTACTTATGGACGAGCCGACTTCAGCCCTGGACCCTATTTCAACCAACAAGATTGAAGATTTGATTCAGGAACTCAAGGACCGCTACGCCATCGTGATTGTGACCCACAACATGCAACAGGCAGCCCGTATTTCGGACAAGACGGCCTTCTTCCTATCAGGGGAAGTAGTGGAATTTGGCGACACGGCCCAAATCTTTACCGATCCACACGATCAACGGACCAATGACTACATCTCAGGCCGCTTCGGCTAATCTAGAGGAGGTATGACCTATGCGTAATAACTATGTTCAAGAATTAGAAGCCTTACACAACAAGCTCTTAGACCTAGGTAAGGCGGCTGAAACTTCAGTCAACAAGGCCACCCAAGCCTATATCGAAAGCGACACCGAGTTGGCTCACGAAGTCTTCAGTGATGACCTGAGAATCAACGCGACGACGGCCGAAATCGAAAAAGATACCCACAAAATTATTGCCTTGCAGCAGCCCGTAGCCCAGGACTTACGTATGCTCTTCGCGGTTCTTCATGTCAGCATTGACCTGGAGCGCATTGCTGACCACGCGGTTTCCATCGGAACTATCGCCCTGCGCAATCAAGACCACGACGAAGAAAGCCAGACGGTTAAGGGTTACCTAGCCCGCATGGCGCAAGTGGCCGAGAAGATGATTGCGGACGCCTTGGACAGCTACATCAGTCGTGACGCTAAGAAGGCCCGTAAGGTGGCTCTCATGGACGAGGAAATTGATGAATTGCTGGAGGCGGTCTACCGCGATACAGCTGAGCGTATGGAGCGCAAACGGGAGCTGATTCCGGCCGGGATTGACTACTTGGGCGTGGCCGGCAGCTTGGAGCGGATTGGCGACTATGTAACCAACATTTGCGAGCGGGTGGTCTTCCTCAACACGGGCGAAATCGTTGAGCTCAACTAGGAGGCTAGTAGATCATGTTTAAGCAAAAGAAATGGGGGAGCCGACGCCTCAAGTGGGCGCTGGCAACTCTAGTGACTGGGCTTCTAGCTGGCGTCCTTGGGCCAATTGGTTTGGAGGCAGCCGCTGCTAGCTCGGTCAGCGGTCAGCCCATTATTGTGGTCAGCCGGGAAGCGGGGTCTGGGACGCGCCAAGCCTTTGTGGAATTGGCTAAGGTAGTCAATGCCCAAGGCGACGACAATATCACCGTGGAAGCTGACGTCCTTAATACGACGGGCGGCGTCCTCCAGGTGGTGGCAGGCAATCCGGCGGCTATTGGCTATATTTCCTTTGGTTCCCTCAATGACAGCATCCAGGCCCTGAGCTTGGATGGGGTGGCGGTCAGCGCTGAGGCAGTGCGTGACGGCTCCTACCCCCTGGCCCGGCCCTTTAACCTAGCTTGGAAAGAAGAGGGGCTAAGCGACCTGGGTCAAGACTTCATGTCCTTCGTCTTCTCGCGTGAGGGGCAGGCCATGGTGGAAAGCGCCGGCTATATCAGCCCCGGTAGCAAGGCAACTTGGCAGGAGCAGGCGGCCGGCACCTATGACTACAGTTCGGATGGCCACAAGGGCCAGCTGAGTTTAGTTGGGTCAACTTCCCTGACGCCGGTCATTGAAAAGCTAGCCGAGCGTTACGAGAAGCTCAATCCTGGCGTTAAGATTAACGTGACCTCCAACGGGTCGACAGCCGGATTCACTGCCGCTCTGGATGGCACCGCCGATATCGGCATGCTATCACGGGAGCTGACTGCTAGCGAGGCTAGCCAGGTCGGACACGCCACCTTTGCCTTGGATGGCATCGTGGTGGTGGTCAACCCGGCTCAGAGTCAGCTGAAAAACCTGACACTGACCGAATTACAAGCCATTTTCAGTGGCCAGAAAACTCATTGGTAAGATAAAAAAAGCGGCTAGGACTGGATCCTAGCCGCTTTTTGGTGAGCCAGTGGTCCACTTTGTCGAGTGGACCACTGGCTGGGACGGAAACTGCGGAAAAGGGCGCAAATAGGGTGGAAAGCTGTGAGCTAGTGGACCACTTTGAAGAGTGGCCCACTGGCTGGGGCAGAAACTGTCGAAAATGGCGCAAATAGGGTGGGAAGCTATGAGCTAGTAGACCACTTTGAAGAGTGGACCACTAGCTCGGGCAGAAGCTGCGGAAAATGGCGCAAATAGGGTGGAAAGCTGTGAGCTAGTGGACCACTTTGAAGAGTGGCCCACTGGCTGGGGCAGAAACTGCGGGAAATGGCGCAAAAGGGGTGGGAAGTCATGAGCTAGTGGACCACTTTAAAGAGTGGACCACTGGCTGAGGCAGAAGCTGCGGAAAAAGGCGCAAAAGAGGTGGGAAGCTATGAGCTAGTGGACCACTTTGAAGAGTGGCCCACTGGCTGAGGCAGAAGCTGCGGAAAATGGCGTAAATAGGAGTCAAGTCCAAAATCCTGTGTAAAAATATGTAGGCTGTCCTATAGCTTATTTGCGTTTGGTGAAGTTGACAAGGAAGGGGCGTGCATTAGCCTGCCAAGCATCGTTTAAATCAATGAGGATGGCACCAATTAATCGCTCAGCAGAAGCGACATTAGGATAGACGCCAATGACCTTATCCCGCCGTCTGATTTCACGGTTTAAACGTTCGACAGAATTAGTCGTCCGCAAGTTGGGATGATAAATCTCAGGCTCCATCATAAACTGGACGGCATCTTCAAAGCCCTCATCTAAAACCTTTAAGGCCTTCTGATAGCGAGGATTGTCCGCGACAGTGGCCTCAAAATCTTCCTTAAGCCGCCTTGCATGTTCGGCGGTGGGTGCCTGGAATATGGCCTTCAACTTAGCGCGTGCTTCGAAACTCCCTTTTTCTGGGAATGGTCTCGACAATGTTAGACAAGAAATGAAAGACGCAACGTTGCCAAGGCACCCCGACAAAACAGTGCTGGATAGCGGCTCTGAGGCCAGAATGAGCGTCTGAAATAATCAGGGTAGGCTGGCTCAAACCACGAGCACGTAGGGATTGAAGGAAGGTCAGCCAAGCCTCCTTGCTTTCTTCTTCTGACACCCAAAAAGCCGATGATTTCGCGCTTGTTGGCCTCGTTGACCCCTTTGGGCTAGGTAGACCGCCTTGGATACCACACGACCCTCTTCACGCACCTTAATGTAAAGGGCATCGAGGTAGAGATAGCGGAAGTGACTGTGGGTCAGGGTCCGGTTTTTTTGAAGGCTTCAATCTCAGGATCCAGCCGCTTCATGACATCTGACACAAAGGACTTGGAGACCGTCTCGCCACACAATTCTTGAACAATCTTAGTAACTTTGCGTGTTGAGACACCGTTGACTACCATTTCCATCATGGAGAGCAGGAAGGCCTGTTCGTTGCGCTGATAGCGTTCAAAGAGCTCGGTTTTAAACTCGCCAGAACGCGTGCGTGGGACTTGTAATTTAAGGGTGCCAATGGATAAGGTCCATTGGCGTTCATAGTAACCGTTGCGATAGTCTTGGCGTTGGTCGGAGCGCTCATGGGGAGCGGCTTGGATGAACTGGTGGCGTTCTTCTTCCATGTAGGCATTGAAGACGGTAATCGCCAGCGACTTCATGAGTGTGTTCATGTCACTGTTTAAAACTGCCTCTGTTAATTCTTCAAGTTTTAGGTTAATATTAAGGTAAGTCATGGTAATCTCCTCTTTCAATGTTTTCGGACAACTACATTGTACCAGAGATTACCTGGCTTTTTCTTTTTACACAATTATAGGGACTTAATCTGTAAATAGGGAGAAAAGTCATGAGCTAGTGGACCACTTTGAAGAGTGGCCCACTGGCTGAGGCAGAAGCTGCGGAAAATGGCGCAAATAGGGTGGGAAGTCATGAGCTAGTGGCCTACTTTGGAGAGTGGACCACTGGCTGGGACGGAAACTGCGGAAAAGGGCACAAATAGGGCGGAAAGACGTGAGCTAGTGGTCCACTTTGAAGAGTGGACCACTGGCTGAGGCAGAAGCTGCGGAAAGGCACAAATAGGGTGGGAAGCTATGAGCCAGTGGACCACTTTTGAGAGTGGACCACTGGCTGAGGCAGAAACTGCCGAAAAGAGAGCAAAAGGGGCGGGAAGTCATGAGCTAGTGGCCCACTTTGGAGAGTGGACCACTAGCTCGGGTAGGGGCTATTAAATCATCAGCCTTGTAGTTCGAAGCTTTTCCAGGCGGCGTATTGGCCGGCGATGGTGCCGGTCACGAAGGCGGCGGTGATGTTGTAGCCACCGGTGTAGCCGTTAATGTCTAGAAACTCACCACAGAAGAAGAGGCCTTGGGTCAGCTTGGACTCCATGGTCTTAGGATTGACTTCCTTGGTGGAGACGCCGCCCCCAGTCACGAAGCCCTTTTCCAGAGGTTGAGAACCGGTCGCGCTTAGTGGGAAGGCCGTCATGAGCTGCCAGAGCTGGGCAACCTGGGCATGGGTCAGCTGCTTGAAGGCAATTTCTGGCGCCACCTCTAATTGTTGGCAGAGGACCAAGGCTAGGCGCTCGGGCACCCACTGCTTAAGCAAGGTCAGTAGCTGCTTGTCGCGGCCGACCTCTGCCTGGGCGCTCAGTTCAGCCTGCGTCAGGTTAGGCTGGAAGTTGACTGTTAGCAGACAGGATTCGGCTTCCGGATGGGTAAAGAGCCACTGGTTGACGTGGCCGGAACAACGTAGGATGGCAGGACCTGAGAATCCAAAGTGGGTGAAAATCATGTCCATTTGGTGGGTAACGATGGCCTTGGCGGAGTTGGCAGGCCCGCCACTAGCTGTTTGGGCTTGGGAAGAGGCAGAAGGAGCTCCCGCCGCATCCCAGACTGTCACTGCCACGTCACGCAGGGAGACGCCTTGTAGAGATTTGTCTACAATGAAGCTATCCTGACTCAAGAGCGGGGCTTCGGTGGCATAAAGGCGCTCGATGGTGTGGCCGGCAGCCCGGGCCCAGGCGTAGCCATCGCCGGTGGCCCCGGTCTTAGGATAGGCGCGGCCACCCACTGCTAGCACCACCGCAGGCGCCAGTACTTCTCGGCCGCTAGCCAGTAGGACACCACGCACCCGGCTGGCTTCCCGATCCAGGAGCAGGCGCTCAACGGGCGCTTCATACCAGATGGTGACATCTAGAGCCTCCAGCTCAGCCAGCAAGGTATCCAGAATGGTCCGAGCCGAATTAGTCACCGGAAACATGCGGCCGTGGTCCTCTTCCTTGAGGGCGACGCCCCGGGACTGGAAGAAGTCGATAATGTCATCTTGGTCGAATTGATTGAGGGCCGAGTAGAGGAATTTACCGTTGCCCGGAATGTGGGCAATCAGGTCCTGGCGGCTAGTACGGTTGGTGACGTTACAACGGCCACCACCTGATAGCAGGAGCTTGCGGCCAGGTCGCTTATTCTTCTCCAGGAGGAGGACGCGAGCCCCTTGGCTGGCGGCATTAATGGCGGCCATGAGGCCACTGGAACCGGCACCGACCACGAGGACGTCGAAGCTAGGATGTGTCATGTGAATTCTCCTTATAAAACGTGTTTCAAGTCCCCTTTACTTTACCGTAAGGGCGGGCTTAAGTCCACTTTTTCGCTGTTATGCGTTTGTAATCTTTTTTGGGGGAGGAATTTGGCAAATACTATTGACTTTTGGGGCAAATCACGTTAATATGGATAACGGTATTGTTTGCCCCACTATGAGCCCCGGAAACTCAATAGTAATGTCAAACAACTAGATTTATATTGGAGGAAACTATCGTGCGTACAACATACATGGCTAAGAAAAACGAAGTTGAACGTAACTGGGTGCTTGTAGACGCAACAGATGTCCCATTGGGTCGTTTGTCTGCTGTAGTGGCATCAATTTTACGTGGTAAAAACAAACCGACTTACACCCCTCACGTTGACACGGGTGACTTTGTCGTAATCGTCAATGCTGATAAGGTAGCCTTGACCGGTAAGAAAGCAACCGACAAGATCTACTACCGTCACACTGGCCACCCAGGTGGTTTGAAACAAATCACTGCTGGTGAATTACGTGAAAAGAACCCAGTTCGTTTGGTAGAGCAATCTATCAAAGGGATGTTACCAAGCAACCGCTTAGGTCGTCGTCAATTCACTAAATTACATGTCTACGCTGGTGCTGAGCACAACCATGCTGCTCAACAACCTCAAGCATTGGACATCCAATCATTAATTTAAGGAGGGAACCACATTGTCTAAAGCACAATACTTAGGTACAGGTCGTCGTAAAAACTCTGTTGCTCGTGTACGTTTAGTGCCCGGAACTGGTGTATTCACTGTCAATGGTCGTACATTGGAAGAATACATTCCATTCCCTCACTTACACGAAGTAATCAAACAACCATTCGCAGTGACTGAAACTCTCGGTCAATACGATGTATTGGTGAACGCTAACGGTGGTGGCTTCAACGGCCAATCCGGTGCAATCCGTCACGGTATCGCACGTGCGCTCTTAACTGTTGATCCTGACTTCCGTCCAGCCCTGAAAGCTGCAGGTCTCTTGACCCGTGACCCACGTATGGTTGAACGTAAGAAACCAGGGTTGAAAGGCTCGTAAAGCTAGCCAATTCTCAAAACGTTAATCTTTATTTACGTTCTTTCAAAGCATCTCGTATTTTGGATACGGGATGCTTTTTTGTATGTGCCAGTATTTTTGGCTGAAGTGCCCTCTTTTATCTATCTAAAAACTTCAAAGCAAAGATTACTAGGAAGCAGAAACAGATAAGAAAGAGGCCATGCGGGGGTTATTTATAGCTTCAGACTAAAGAATGCTAAAATTCGTGTTCCACTGGAAGTAGCTACGTTTCTTATTTTTCTTGGGATTTTTGAATCAGAGGGAGTTAGTAGATGCAACCACTCAGAGGTCTGTGTAGTTGGTTTGATAGGTAAGCGTAGTGATTATTACTGTTGGAGCGGATTTTTTCTCTGAAAAGTAGCGGATTCATTTATTGTTTTAAAGTTTGCTTTGGTGTAAATCATTAACTCAGAGTATACTCTGAATCGTAGTAGAATAAGTGGAAATATTGCTCCTTGAATAGGTTTAGCTAATTAAATAACCAACAAAAATGTCTTTTCGGAACTAACAAGTAAAAAATATCGTTCTGTTAACAAGAATAGATTGCCTTATAATCTGAATTTATTGAGATAATAGGATTGACAGGAGTTAACGTTTTAGATTATAGTGGTTATAAAATTATAAGGTGAAAAAATTTTAAATACGTAAAAGGAGTATATGTATGAACGCAGAATTTAATTTGTGGCCGGTTGGACAAGGATTATTCTATTCAGGATTATTCTATGGGTATAAGCTAATTTATGATTGTGGTGGGAGCAATGAACGCCAAGTTAAGAGCGCCATCGAATCGTATGTTGAGAAATACTCAGATCCAGAGGGATTTTTAAAAATAGATATGTTGATAATCTCGCATTTTGATTCCGATCACATAAACGGTTTGCCTTGCTTGATTGAGAAGTGTAGTGTAATCGATAAAATTTATATACCGTATTATGGAGGAATCGAAAGCTATCTTTTATTAGTTGCATATATTTACGGTTATGGAGAAAACTTTAGTAACAAAGTTAAAGAAATCGTAGCTGTGAATACTCCAGAGACAAATAATGAGATTGGTCGATTTGGTGAAGAATCTAACATGGAAAAATACAAAATACACGAGGTTGTTTACCGGAAAGTAAATGAGCAGGAGATATCTGACATAGAGAAGCAAATATCTTGGAAGTTTAAATTTTATAATCGTGTAATAGATGGTAAATCTAATGTTAAGGCAGAAATAGATAAACTTATTCAAAATATAGAATGCAAGAATAAAACATTAGAAGGCATATTGACGGAGAAACCAGAAGAAGCACGAGCAGGATTGAGAAGAATATATGATTCCTATTGCCAAAGAAGTAGTGGAGATAAATCTAAACAAAATCAATCAAGCCTCTGCCTATATCATTCTCCATCTGTTAGAGATAGATATGTAAGTTTCTATAGTTATAATACTTATTATTTTAGAAAGCGTATTTTACTTTTGATGGGCGATGAGAGTTTAACTGTTAGTGGCAACCGCGATTGTTTCGGAACCCTTTTAACAGGGGATATATCGCTAAAGACCAAATCAGAATATACAGAGTTTTTAAATCACTATAGGCAAGAAATTGTGAAAACCCGTTTCTTTTTAGTACCACATCATGGTTCAGATAAAAATTGGAATAATAGCATTATAAATGACTACCATGGTATTTCAATCTTTCTATGTTCTGCTGGAATCAAGAATAATTATCACCATCCAAATGAAGGTGTACTAAGAGATATATGCCATTCAGGAAAAATACTAAGGTGTGCAAATGAAAATGTAATGGTGAGCTATTCAATATGTTGAAGGTTAAAACGCTAACTTAGCCAGAACTGAACACTTAGATTAGTATATCAATGGCTTTTCCCAGATTGCTTGATTAAAATAACCCTTATTTGTATTACGAAAACTACTAGCAATGCTAGTAGTTAAGGAGAACTTACAGTTAGGTAAGTAAAAAGAATTAGGCAGGATTTATTGTTCATACGGATAAGTTAGATTCTCAAGAAACTGCCAACAGATTTTTTTAAAGAGGTAATCCTCCTAGTTTATGAAGGTAAGCTAGTTATCGGAATAAGGCCCGCAGCCTTAATGCTATAGACAAGAAAAAGCCATCAAGTTTATAAACTTGATGGCTTTAACTTTTACACTCTTACCCAACATCCTTCCGCCCAAACCACCAATAAGCCACTGCCAGCGAGCAGGCTGACAAGACTAGCCCAACTCCAACATAGCCTAGGTTTAGGCTACCATTAGGGATGATTTCGGCGCCGTCCACGTAGGCGAAGGGCGTGAGCCATTTGAGAACGCCCAGGCCAGGGGCGATATTGGCGACTAGGTTGGCTAGGTAGAAGCCAAGTACCAGCCCGATGCCGGCGCCTAGCCAGTGCCGCGACGTTTGCCGGACAAGGCCGACAGACTCAGACAGAGGGCGATGAACTCTAGGTGCAAGATCAGGTAAGCCAAGTGCAAGAGTAGGAGTTGCCCCACAGGTGCAGGCTCACCCATCAGGGTTAGACTTAACAGAACAACTGCCAGGGTCACCGCGTTGAGAATCAGAAGTTGGCTGACCAGGGCCAAGGCTTTGCTGGTGACAACCGAAGCCCGACTGAGGGGATGGGTCAGCAGGAATTCAGCGGTGCCGGCTTGTTCTTCTTTGGCTAGGGAATTGCTGGCCAGAATGGCGGCATAGAGGGCGCCACCCAGGCCTAGGACGCTCTGACATTCAACGGTATAGAAGCCGATGAAGCTGCCCATGTTGAGCTTGCTCAGGCCGAAGGCGTCGGAGAAGGCGCCCATGGTGCTAATCAGGCCGTTGATGCTAGCCATCTGGTCCTTAACTTGAGGGAAGAGTAGGGAAATCAGACCCATAAAACCTGCGATGGCCGCTGTCCACAGGATCAAGCTACGCCAACCTTGGCGTAATTCGTGGCGGAATAGAATCATGACAAATCGCCTCCTTCTTGGTAGTAGTGGCGGAAGATTTCTTCCAGACTTGGCTCGGCCAGGCTGAAATCGCGGACTTGGCCGCCTGCCAGACAGGCTAGTAAGGCATTGAGGTCTCCTTGATAGAGGAAGCTGGCTTGGTCTTTGCCCTTGGCTTGCCAGTTGGAGACGCCTGCTAGGTTTGCCAGGCCAGGTACTTGGCCGGACAGGCTGACGCGTTTGGCTTGGTGTTGCATAAGGCTGGCGACATCTTCGGTGGCTGCGATTTGTCCTTGGCGGATAATAGCCGCTCGGTCGCAGTGGTTTTGGACTTCGGACAGACATGGCTGGATAGGAAGACGGTCCCGCCGGCTTGGCGACGTTCCTCTAGGAGGGCGAAGAATTCTTCTTGGATGAGGGGATCCAAGCCACTAGTAGGCTCGTCCAGAATCAAGAGGTCAGGTTGGTGCTGGAGGGCAGCTACAATGCCCACCTTCTTGCGGTTACCCAGAGATAGTTGGTCTGCCGCAATCCCCAGGTCTAGCTGCAGCCGGTCGCTGAGGCGGCGGCATTCTGCCTGGCAGTCCAGACCTCTCAGATCAGCAGATAATTTGAGTAGGTCGCGGGCGGTCATGCCGGCATAGAATTGGGTTTCGGATGGCAGGTAGCCCACCCGGCGTAGGATTTGGCCTTGTTGGCGGCCGACTTCTAAGCCTAGGACCTGGGCACTCCCGCTGGTAGGCTTAATCAGCCCCAGTAGGGTGCGGATAGTGGTGGATTTGCCGGCTCCGTTAGGCCCGATAAAGCCAAAGAGCTCGCCCTCTCGGACGGTCAAGTTGAGCTTGTCGATGCCTCGATGCTTGCCGTAGGATTTGGTCAGTTGATGTGTTTGAATAGCGTACATGGGATCACTCCTTTCTAAGATAGAGAGACTTCCAGAAGTCAATCAGTTGGTTGAATTCCGCCTCGATGGTTTCGGGATCAACGGACCCTCGCTGGACATGCTCCCAGAGATAACCCTGGGCGGCCCAGGTCATATCCTTATACATGAGCTGAAAGTCGATATCGGGCCGAAAGCAGCTCATATCTAGCTTGTCCATGAGCTGGACCTGTTTCGCCTTGACTTGTTTCATGCGTTGGGCCAATTCTGGCATAATCTCGGGATCCTGCTCGTAGTAGGTCTTAAGACTAAAGGCCAGCCAATCGGGATTGAGCCGGGCTAGTTGCACCTTGGTCTGGGTCACGCTCTTGAAGAGCTCGAAGAAGTCCAGGGTCTCATAGCAGCCCCCTTCTTTTAGGACGTTTCGGTCTGCTGAACTAAGAGGTCGAAGAGGAAGAAGTAGAGTTCCTTCTTATTATGGAAATAATGGAAAAGCAAGGGTTTGGAAATTCCCGCCGCGTCAGCAATGGCGCTCATGGGCGCCTTCTTATAGGTGTGCTGGCCGAAGACGCGGAAGCCGGCTTGGATAATGGCCTCCTGCTTGGCTTGGGGCAGGGAATAAAACTTAGGATTCATTGCTTTCTTGGCTCCTTTCATTAAGAAGTTAACTTCATTATAGACCCGTTGACCGTTTTTGAGAAGGGGGTCAGAAACTTGTGTACCCTATCTACTAGTTCTACTAGTAGATAGGGTGCAAGGCAGGCAAAATTACGTGGTGAGATGGTAACAAAATGAAGGAGCTGATGTTTCCTTAAGAGCAGCTATGCTATAATAAAGGTGAAAGCCAGCTTATGAGCATCGCACTTGCTGGGATTGGATACCCTAGATTTCCCGCTCCCTAATTCTAGGACTCCCACCCTTCTTTTCAGCTATACTCAAATTGTCAGGAGGTCATACACATGAATATGATGGAAGCTTTTAACCGTACGCTAGACTATCTGGACTCTACTCTAGATGGGGAGCTAGATGAGTTGCGGGTGGCGCGACTGTCGGGTTATCCTTATGCCATGTTTAGCCGGCTCTTCTCCATGCTGACGGGGACGTCACTGTCAGAGTATTTGCGGGAACGTCGCTTAACAGAGGCAGCCCTGGCCCTACGCCAGTCTGAGGCCCGAATCATCGACATCGCCATCCAATATGGCTATGAATCAGCTGACGCCTTCGGGGCAGCTTTCAAGAAATTTCATGGTGCAACTCCGACACAAATTAGACAGGGGGCGCCTTTCCGCCTAGTCGGGCGGCTACAGTTGCGGCTGACCCTGCAAGGAGGAGATAGTATGAAAATCAATATCCAGAACAAGCCTGCCTTAACAGTGGCAGGGTTCAATGCCAATAATATCCCTAGCAGCCAGTGCCCTCAGATCTGGCAAGATCTCTACAGCAAATTCTCCCATGAGGACTTAGCCAGCCTAGGTAGTGGCCAAAGCTTAGGTGTCTGCCACGACATTGACACGCCAGAGCGTCTCAACTATATGGCCGGTTATGAGGTGACTGACCGGGCTAAGGCTCAAGAACTGGGGCTCGATATCTTGGAAGTGGCAGCCACTGAATATGCGGTGGTTGAGTTGAATGGGCCAGTGCCAGACTGTATCCACGCGGGTTGGCGCTACCTCATGGAAGTCTTCTTCCCTGAGCAAGGTTTCCAACATTCGGGCGCACCTGACTTCGAGGTTTATGGTGAAGGCAATATGGGGGCGCAAGACTATCGTATGGAACTCTGGGTGCCGATTGTCAAAGTCGATTAAGCCAGGACAGATTGAAACAGACGGGCGGACTGTTAGTAGGCGCCCGTTTTTTTACGACTTATTTTGTGAGCGCCTGTGCATTTTGGACAGGAGCCGGCAAGTGGATTATAATAGGGAGCATCATTAAATTAGAGAGGTGATCCCCTATGGATAGACTGAAGAATATGTTTCAATCCCTCAACCGTGATTGGTTAATCCGCCATTATTTATTTGGTTTTGCTTTTTACGCCTTCTTCGTCTTTACATCCGTCAGCCAAGTTGGGAGATTCGATGCTAAACTGCTAATCTTCCTGCCTTGTGCCTTGCTTTATCCCTTCGCTATGTTTGTCTATGAGAGCCTAGTCAACTTTATTGTAGGCGACAATGTCTTCTTCATCAGTGGCCTTTTAATGCTGGCTTGGAAGGTTTTCCGCTTTGTCATTATCTGGGTCTTGGCCGTGCCAATTGGCTTGATTGGTTTTATCTATCTTTATTTTGTTTACGGACGTCAATCCTAAACTATAAAAAATTTAGTTAGAAGAGGGAAGCGAGTGCGCTCCCTCTTTCTTTTTTTAACAATCGTGGTATACTATTCATGTTGACATTTCAAGATAGAAGGGAGCATTATAATGTCTAACTTATTACGCAAAATCGGCGCCGGGATCGCGGCCTTAGGTTTAGCTTTCACAAGCTTATCTGCGACACCTGTCCACGCCCAAAATGAATTCGAAGGCAAGACCGTCAAAATAGGGGTTGTCGGTTCAACCATGAAGGATATCATGACCTATGTAGCTGAGAAAGCTGCCAAGGAAGGGATTACCTTAGAGGTCACTGAATTGAACGACTACAACACGCCTAACACGGCTTTATTGGATGGCGATATCGATATGAACGCCTTCCAACACCAAGTATTCCTAGATGACTGGAACAAGGCTCACAATGCTGAACTCCAAAACATTGGCTACACTTTCGCGGTGCCATTACGTCTCTACTCTAGCAAGTACAAGTCCTTGGACGAACTGCCAGAAAAAGCCAAGATTGCCATCTCATCTGACCCAGTGGGTTCAGCTTATGCCATCAAAGTTTTAGCGACTGACGCTAAGCTCTTCACCCTGAAGGATCCAGACATGGAAAGTCCTACCAAGGATGACATTGCTGACAATCCTAAAGGCATTGAATTAGTAGAATTAGACGCAGCGCAAATTCCAACTTCTATGCCAGACGTGGATGCCGGGATTATCCAAGATTCCTTCCTCAAGGCCACAGAATTTAAGCCAACAGATGCCATCTACATCTACGGCGACAAGGCCGACACCTTGAACCTCAAACGGACCAACATTTTCGCAGTGCGCAAGGAAGACAAGGATAACAAGCTCTACCAACGTATCGTGCAACTCTTCCAAGAAGAAGACGTGGCTAAGAAAATTACGGAAATCTCTGAGGGTGGCTTAATTCCTGCTTGGGATTTAGTTAAGGAATACCTAGAGAAACATCCAGATGCAGAATTGCCAGGCCTGCAAGCCGCTTCCAGCTCTGCTTCTTCAAGCGAGGAAAGTAGCGCACCTGAAGCAGCACCAGCTGATGCCGCATCTGAAGGGGCTCCTGCCACTACCCCACCTCAACAACCTGCACAAACCATGCCACAATAAGCATGACTGATTGAAGTCACTACCTAACTAGGTAGTGGCTTTTTCATTGACTTAGCACCTAGCTCAACAAAAGTCCCTAGCCAATCATTTGCTATGTATATTTGGGGCGACTTATGGTAAACTATAAGTGATACACAATGAATCAATAGAGACTGAAATTAGGGAGTTTTATATAATGAAGAAATTAGTCATCCGCGGAGGTAAGCCCCTCACAGGTGAAATTACCATTAATGGGGCCAAAAATTCCACAGTTGCCTTAATTCCAGCCGCCATTCTAGCGGATTCGGAAGTCGTCTTAGAAGGTGTACCTGATATTGCAGACGTCTATTCCTTAATCGAGATTTTAGAAGATTTCAATGTTAAGGCTACTTTCAAGGATAATGTCTTAACCATCGATCCAACAGAAATTAAATCCATCCCCATGCCAAGCGGGAAAATTCAGAGCCTACGTGCCTCTTATTACTTTATGGGGGCGACCTTGTCGCGCTTCGGTGAAGGGGTCATTGGCTTGCCAGGGGGTTGCTTCTTGGGCCCTCGTCCAATCGACCAACACCTCAAGGCCTTTCGTTCCTTAGGGGCTAAGGTAGAGGACGATTTTGGCGTTGTGACTCTGACGACCGACCAAGAAGGCCTTGTTGGGGCGCGTATCTACATGGACGTGGTCAGTGTAGGAGCAACCATCAACTGTATCTTGGCAGCAGTGAAGGCCAGGGGCAAGACCATTATTGAGAATGCTGCCCGCGAACCAGAAATTATTGATGTCGTTAACCTCCTCAACAAGATGGGGGCTAAGATTCGCGGTGCCGGGACCAGCGTCATCCGGGTAGAGGGCGTGGAGCATTTGCATGGCTGTACCCACACCATTATTCCGGACCGGATTGAAGCCGGGACCTATATTACGGCTGCCGTGGCAGCTGGCCAAGGGGTCCGCGTCAATAACGTCATTTTCGAACACATCGAAGGCTTCATTGCTAAGATTGAAGAAATGGGCGCCCAATTGGAGATTGGCGAAGATTCCATCTTTGTACATCCAAGTCCCAATCTCCGTATGGTCAGCGTCAAGACCCAGCCTTATCCAGGCTTTGCCACTGACTTGCAACAACCGCTGACGCCGCTTTTGGCTATTGCGGCAGGTAATGGAACCATCATTGACACCATCTACCCAGCCCGTGTCAAACATATTCCAGAACTCAACCGCATGGGGGCTGATATCAAGGTCGAAGGGGCCATGATTCGGGTCAATGGGCCGGCTCATCTGAGCGGAGCACAAGTCAAGGCCAGCGACCTGCGGGCAGGTGCCTGCCTAGTCATTGCCGGTTTGTTGGCGGATGGCGTTACCGAGATTACTGGCGTCGACCATATCTTACGTGGTTACTCTAACATCGTAGGCAAGCTGCGCGATTTGGGTGCCGATATTGAAATGATTGAAGTAAGCGAGATGCAAGAGGCCTAAGGGCCTTTTGCTGTTTAGGGGAGGCTATTCGCCATGAAAATACATAAAACCAATGCTATGCGGCTACTCGACCAACATAAGGTGACTTATCAAGTACGGGACTACAGTTCGACCGGCGCCTTATCGGGCTTGGAAGTGGCAGAGGCCTTGGGCCAGAAGCCTGACCAGGTCTTCAAAACCCTGGTGACGGTCGGGAAATCAGGTGGCCATTATGTCTTTGTCATTCCGGTGATAGCCAGCCTGGATCTGAAGAAGGCCGCGCGGGCCGTAGGTGAGAAGCATATCGCCATGATTAAGGAACGCGACCTCCTGCCCCTAACGGGTTATGTGCATGGCGGTTGTTCGCCGCTAGGCATGAAGAAAATCTTCCCGACCCATGTTCATACTAGCGCCTGGGACCATCCCTCGATCATGGTTTCGGCCGGCAAGATTGGCCTGCAGTTAGAGCTTGATGTTCGAGATCTGGCTTCAGTCCTAACTCTGAGCGCGGATGATTTAATTGAATAAGCCATGGTAAGCAGCCAGTCCTCAGGGGCTGGCTGCTTTTGATTTTCAAAAAAAGGTTCTTTAGCATAGACGCAAGGGGCGTCTTGCGCTATAATAGAGTTAAGAAAACGTATACATAGCAGGAGGGGTCAACATGTCAGACTTAAACAAGCAACAACACGTGGTGACCGTCATTCAAGCTAATGGGCAAAGCGAATTTGAAAGTATTCCTATTGAAACCATTGAAGGGGATAGTCAATTGTGGCAAATGCTCGGTTTGAGTGCGGCCCAACTTACTTATTTCCTAGAAGATGAAATTCTAGAAAATCCCTTCATTGAACTAGACTATCCTAAGACCAAGCCCCAGCAAGCATCGGTTACCCTACAAGAACACAGTGCCATTATTGGGGTGGATCCGCAGATGCCGGAAGCGCCGCGTAATCTGCCTATGTTTCTCTTCGAGCAGATTATGATGTACCGCCATACCATTATTCGGGACGCCATGGTGCGCCTGATTGATTTATTAAATCCTCAAGGTTATCTGCCTTACAGCTACCAGGAAGTGGCCAAACAATTAGGCATCGAACCCATCATTGCCTTAGATGCCATTACCCTCTTCCAACAATTGGAACCTGCCGGGATTGGGGCCTATGACATGCGCGAATGCTTAATGCTGCAGACCGAGCAAGATGCGCATGCACCTAATGTGGCCTACTACCTCTTAGAAGAATATTTCGACCAACTCAAGGCAGAAGATTATCAAGCCATCGTAGCCGCGACTGGCTTAGCACTAGCAGATGTCCTGGCCTGTGTCAGCTACTATCAAACCTTGCGGACCAGTCCAGCCGATCTCTTCCAGGTGGAAGAAGAGGACCATCTATTAGATGATGTGACGGTTCTCCAAGACCAGGAAGGCATGAAGGTGCGTTATAACGCCCACTACTATCCAAAATTAATCTTCAATGAGCCTTACTATCAAGAGATGTTAGCGACTCAAGAGCCTGAAGTGGTGGCCTTTTCCAAGCCACAGAAACTCATGTATGATCGCCTAGCTCGCAACTTGCGGGTGCGGGAGCAATTGATCCTGAAAGTTGCGCAAGCTATTGCGGCGGTTCAACATGATTACTTCAGCCAAATTTCGGATGCCAAGGTGCCCCTCTTGCTCAAGCAAGTAGCAGAGATTACGGGCTTGCCTGAACCAGTTGTCAACCTCTTGGTGTCTAATAAGAACATAGGCTTCGGCCAATATGTCCTACCTATGACGGACTTTATCACGGTGGCAACGCGGGAAGGCCGCGATGGTTTCTCTGCTGAGAAGATTAAGCAAGTCATCCATGAGATTCTACATGATGCGCCAGCTGACTTAAGCGATGAGGAGCTAGTGGAACGCCTAGAGGAACGTAAGATTATGATTAGTCCATTCATGGTACGTAACTATCGCCAAGCACTGGGCCATTAGAAGAAACAACCCGCTCTAGACTTGAGTCTGGAGCGGGTGTTTTATGTTAAATTGAAAAGCAAGATTTTGGGGCGACTTGTGGTTAACCAGAAGTCGCCCTAAAATCTTGATAATACAAGAAAGTGCTAGTTCGTCTTATAAGTGCTATTATCATAAGATGACTGCTAAATTTTATTCTTAAAAATGCCTTTTTAGTCAAAATTATCCCCCGGCTTCCATCAAGGAGTCCGGGGGATTTTTACTAAGCTACTATTTAACTTCCGCACGGTTGAAGAGTTTGACCGCAATCCAGAAGAAGAGTAGGAAGTAGGCAAAGGCGACGATTGGCGTCAAGTCCAAGTTTAAGTTGCCCCAGGTCAGCGGCTTGCCTACTTTTAGGAAGGTGAAGAAGAAGGCGAAAGCCTTATCCGCACTCAGGAATTTTTGAACCACATTCCCCATGTTTTGGGTGTTAGTGGTTAAGAATGAATAAACACCGCCTATGATTTGGTTAATGAAAGTGAGCAGGAGATAAGTAAAAATCAGTGGGCCCTGGCCAGCGAAGAGGAAGGCAGGGATGCTTAAGAGGGCGATGTAGCCTAGGAAGAGAGGGATGCTAGGAATCAAATAGCTAGTGAAAAATCCGAGGATTTCATCACCCTTGAAAGTAGCCCCCGACATACTGCTCCCGATTAAGAGAGCGGCTAGGCCCAAGCATAAAGCCAGTAGGAGGTAGAAGAGTCCTACCAGGATCTTGCTGAGGATGACAGAGCGACGGCGGTGGCCATAACTGATGGTGTTAATCAAGGTCCGGTTCTTAGTCTCATTGTTAAAGGTCAGGATTTGAGCCACAAAACAAAGAATCAGAGGGATTTCCTTAAGGCCAATGATATAGGAACTCAAAACTTGATTGCCCACAAGAGCCTTTTGCAGTTCAGTGATTTCTACAGTCCTTAGTCCGGCGAAAGCAAGGTAGTAGCCAGATAGGCAATACCGAGTGTTGCCAAGAAGCTGAGCAGCAACATAGTAAAAGGCACCACCCGATGACGGATTTGATAGAATTCTGCGCGTAATAGCTGGAACATCTTAGTTGCCTCCTTCTGTAAGATTCAAGAAGACGGATTCGAGGTCATTCTTGTGGCTACCCAGGAAGAGAAGTTCGAAGCCTTCATTTACTAGGCGTTTGGCAATTTCAGGTAGGGGCACTTCTAAGTCATAGATGGCAATTAGCTCTTTGCCATCTGCCGCCACCTTATCTTGGCCTAGCCATTGGCTTAGGAAGTCAATGGCCTTGGCATTGTCGGTAGTTTGGACCTGATAATAGGTGCTAGCTTGATGGGCAAGTTCTTGAGAGCTAATGTCGGCCACCTTGCGGCCCTTGTTAACGAAGACGAAGCGACTTGCCAAGTGCTCCAATTCCGACAGGATATGGGAAGAAATCAAGATGGTCATGTTCTTTTCCCGGTTGAGTTTCAAGAGTAGCTCCCGCACATGGATAATCCCAGCAGGGTCCAAGCCGTTAATAGGCTCGTCTAGAATCAAGAGGTCGGGATCGTGTAAGAGGGTTAAGGCAATGGCCAAACGTTGCTTCATCCCCAGGGAGAAGTTCTTGACTTTCTTATTGCCGGTCTTGTCCAGGCCAACCAAGGCCAACACTTCGTTGATACGGGCGTTGCGGTCTTTGACCTTGCGTTGCAGGGCATAATGAATCATATTCTCCTTAGCGCTCATGTTATCGACGAAGGCAGGGGCCTCAATCAAGGCGCCGACGAAGTGGCGGTTGGTTAAGAGGGCCTCGTAGTCTACCGAGCCAAAGAGCTGAATGTTCTTCTCAGATGCAGGGGTTAGGCCCACGATGCTACGTAGCAGGGTGGATTTACCAGCCCCATTGGGTCCGATGATGCCGACGATTTCGCCGCGCGAGACGGAGAGGTCGAAGGAATCTAGGGCCCGTTGCTTCTTATAAATCTTAGTCAGCTGGCTTACTTCCAAGACAGACTCTAAGACGGATTCGGTCATGTAAATCTTCCTTTCTTAAAGGGAATCGCTATCTATAGTATAGCAAGGATGCCTCTTGATTCCAAGCCAGACGGGTGGCGGACGGGAACGCCTGGGGCAAAAAGATAAAGATTACGGTTGACATCCGGTCAGAAAGGCGTATAATAAACTATGGAAAGTAACCATTACATATTTTCATAGGAGGAAGATTTAATGAAACGTAAATTATCTGCACTTTTAGCAAGCCTTGTATTGGTGCTTGGCTTATTGGCACCATTGGCAAGCACCGTCTCTGCCGCTGGCAAGAAGAAGGTCATGACCACCTTCTATCCAGTTTACTATTTAGCTCAACGTATTGCCGGGGATAAGGCGGAAGTTTCCATGCTCTTAGAAGGCAACCAAGACGCCCATGACTACGAAATGAGTGCCCGCGACGCAGCTAAGGTTCAAACGAGTGACCTCTTTATCTACCAAGATGATGAGATGGAGCACTTTGTTGAAGACTTAACCAAACTCTTGGATACTGACAAGACCAAGATTCAAAAGACAACCGAAGGCATTGAACTCCTCAAGGGCGATGCCGACCACGAAGATCATGAAGACCACGACCACGATCACGAAGCGGAATCTGGTCAATCTGGGGAAGAGCATCATGAAGAGGGCGAAGAAGGCCATCACCATGAATTTGACCCACACACTTGGATGGACCCAATGACCTATGCCAAACAAGCAGAAAATGTCAAGAAGGCCTTGGTGGCCCTAGACCCTGAAAATGCGTCCACCTATGAAGCTAACGCTGCTAGCCTAACAGAAGACCTTAAGAAATTAGACCAAGAATTTAAAGAAGGCACCGCTAAGCTAAGCGACAAGAACTTTGTGGTACAACACGCTGCCTTTGGCTACCTAGCGCATGCCTATGGCTTAGAACAACATGCCATTACGGGTATCTCTTCTACGGCAGAACCAAGTGCGGCTGCCCTAGCTAAGATGCAAGAATTTGTTAAGGAACACAAGACCAAGGTCATCTTCGTTGACCCATCCTTGGATGATGCCATTGCCAAGACCGTAGCATCTGCTACAGGTGCTGAGCTCCGTCCATTGCGTACCTTGGAAACTGTCAGCGCAGAAGAAATTGCAGCTGGTGCTGACTACTTCAGCCTCATGCGCGAAAACCTAGCTAACTTGACCAAGTAAGGCTAGTTAAGATTAAGACACCTCAAGCAAGCGGTGGCACTGGCCACTGCTTGCATTTTTTGTCCTGAGTGGTCTATAATAGGAGAAGCCAAGTGTAGCAATTACTATCCAACTAATTGCAACGCGATCGTTTGCGTCCCGCCTAGTAGGAGGGACCTTTTTAGCCAGCAAATTATCTGCCAAGGAGGCAAGTCATGACCCTAGTCAGTGTCAAAAACCTCTCCTTCTACTATGATCGGGAGAAGGTTCTTAATGAAGTAAACTTTGAAGTCAACCCCGGCGAGTTCGTTATTCTGACCGGGGAAAATGGGGCGGCCAAGTCCACCCTCTTGAAGAATATCCTAGGCCTACTTAAGCCAGCGTCAGGCACGGTCACCATTGCCAAGACTAATGCCCTAGGCAAGCCCTTGTCTATCGGCTATGTGCCACAGAACGTCAACTCTTTTAATGCCGGCTTTCCTAGCCGAGTTCAGGAGTTTGTTGAGTCCGGTCGCTATCCAAAGGGCGCTGGTTCAAGCGCCTAGACGCCCATGACAAGGAACACGTGGATCGGGCCCTATCGGCTGTCGGCATGAGCCATTTACGCCATAAGAAAATTGGAGAATTGTCAGGCGGTCAGAAGCAACGTATCTGCCTAGCGCGGGTCTTCGCGACTGATCCGGACTTCTTCGTCTTAGATGAGCCGACCACCGGGATGGATATTGAGTCCCGGCGGGCCTTCTACCGGCTCTTGCGCCATGCCTGTAAACATCACGGCAAGTCCATCCTCATGGTGACCCATGCCGACCAAGAAATTGAAGGATTCTATACCCGCGAAATTCGACTAGTGAGAGAGGAGGGAACCCCATGGAGATGTTTCAGCTTGACTTCATCCAACGCGCACTCCTAGCAGGTCTGGCCATTTCCTGCATTACGCCCATTATTGGCCTCTTGCTGATTCTGAAGCGCCAATCCATGATGGCCGATACCCTGTCCCATATTTCCTTAGCGGGGGTAGCCTTGGGGATGATTCTACGGGTCAGCCCGACGGTAACCACTCTACTAGTCGTCATTGTGGCCTCCGTCTTGTTAGAATACTTGCGGCTTATCTACCGGGACTTCTCTGAAGTGTCAGTCGCCATTATGATGGCGGGTGGTATGTCGGTGGCCTTGGTACTTATGAACCTTAACCGCAACGCCTCTAACTTTAAGATTGAACAATTCCTCTTCGGTTCTATTATTTTGATTTCACCTCAAGAGGTAATTCTCTTGGCGGTCCTAGCGGGCATTGTCCTAGCCCTCTATCTGCTCTTCCGTCGCCCCCTCTATGTTATGAGTTTTGATGAAGCGACGGCACATACGGCGGGCCTACCTGTCAAGTTCATGTCCATTCTGCTGTCCGTGGTGACAGGGGTCGCCATTAGTGTCATGATGCCGATTGTGGGGGCCTTACTGGTATCTGCCCTCATTGTAATTCCGGCCGCCACTGCCATTAAGCTATCTTCAAGCTTCAGACAGACCATTTTGATTGGTTTTGTCATTAATGTGCTAGGAATTATCGCTGGTTTGATGGCCTCTTACCATCTGAATACACCGCCAGGGGCTTCCATTACCCTAGGCTTTGTTATCTTATTTGTCGTGATTTCTCTGGTCCAAGGCCTGCTTAGCTGGTGGCGGAGTAGAGCTTAATCTAGGCAAGAAAAGCGGCTGAGTCCTTGACTCGGTTGCTTTTTATTTGTACAAAATATAAAACAATTATGTAATAATTAATGATATACAAGCGCCTTACATATTGCGGGCAAAAAGCAAGTGGAATTGCCTGTCTCTTACCGTCTTTCACATAAAGATACTAATAGTTAGGCCATGACCATGTCTAGACCTTTCGGCGGTAAAAAAATCAGAAAGACGAATATTGTGAAAAACAACTATGGAAAACGTTCTAGTTTCTGATATAATAAAGTTAAACCAAAAAGGAGTTGTGAATCATGGGTGTAGAAGCCAAGAAATTTAAACGCAATCATCGAATTGTATTCATCTGCCAGTATTTAATGGAACATCCCAATCAGCTAGTCACCTTGTCCTTCTTTGCAGATTACTTTGATTCTGCCAAGTCCTCAATCAGTGAAGACATCAATTTTGTTCGCGATGTCTTTCAAGAGAATGACCTTGGGGACATTCGCACTGTGGCTGGGGTATCTGGTGGTATTATCTTCTACCCGACGATTCAAGACCGTGATTTGAAGGACCTCTTCCAACGCGTGGCTAAGAAAATGCAGTCAGGCAAACGGGTCTTGCCAGGTAACTATATATATATGGGCGATGTCTTGCAAGACTCAGACATCCTTAACCGTCTAGGCAAGCTCATCGCTTCGCGCTATCAACAGAGTGGCGTGGATGCTGTTATGACTATCGAGACCAAGGGGATTGGCTTGGCCGTCGCTGTTGCCCGCTATCTCAATGTCCCTCACGTAGTAGTTCGTCGTGACTCACGTGACGCTGAAGGATCAACCATTTCCATTAGCTACCTATCTGGTTCCCTGCAAACGGTCAACAAGATGGAATTATCCAAACTAGCCCTAGCGCCTAAGAGCAAGGTTTTAGTGGTGGATGACTTTCTCCGTAATGGTGGGACGATTTTTGGCCTCCTGTCCATGTTGGAAGAATTTGAGTGCCAGCTAGCCGGTGTCTGCGTCTTTGCTGAAAATACGGACCAAGAAAAGCAAAAATTACCACCTCACGAGTCCTTGATGAAAATTCAAATGGTCTATAACCCAGAAATCGAGCATTTTGAGCTCTATACGGAACCTGGTAGCTTCTTCCAAGACCAGGCCTTTGAGCCTTTTACCACTTCCCTCCACTAGAAAATGACAAATTGATAAAAAATGATAATTCGATTGGATATCTGCGCCTGAAATCGGTATAATAGTATCGGTAGATTACGAAATTAACGTGCCATGTCGTACGTAGTAAGTAAAGGAGTATGATGAATGGAGAATCGGATGGCAGTCATTCTAGCTGCAGGGAAGGGAACACGAATGAAATCTTCCCTCTACAAGGTCCTGCACCCAGTGTGTGGTTTGCCTATGGTGGCCCATGTGGTGCGAGCAGTTGAAGCCAGTGGCGTCAACCAAATCGTCACCATCGTGGGGCATGGAGCGGAAGCTGTACAAGCCTACTTGGGCGATAAGTCTAGCTATGCCTTACAGGCAGAACAACTAGGGACAGGTCACGCAGTCCTACAGGCAGAGAGTGCTTTGGGACATTTAGCGGGTAGCACCCTGGTGATTTGTGGTGACACGCCACTCTTGACTGCTGAGACTTTATCGGCCCTTTTTGACTATCACCAAGCTCAAGGGGCAGGGGCAACCATTTTGACCGCTGTTACCGAAGATGCGACAGGATACGGACGGATTGTTCGTGACGCTGAGGGTCAAGTTCTGAAGATTGTGGAACAGAAGGATGCCACAGAGCAAGAGGCGCTGATTCGTGAATTCAACACCGGGACCTATGTCTTCGACAATCAATTATTGTTTGATTGTCTCAAACGTGTGGGTAACGATAACGCCCAAGGCGAATATTACTTGCCGGATGTCATTGCCCTGGCCCGTCAAGCAGGACGGACCGTGGCTGCCTATGTTATGGCAGATGAGACCGAAGCCATTGGGGTTAACGACCGAGTGGCCCTAGCGGAAGCGACCCAATCTATGCGTCGTCGTATTAATGAATATCATATGCGCCAAGGCGTGACCATGATTGATCCAGCTTCAACTTATATTGAAGCCGATGTGGTCATTGGTCCAGATACCGTTCTGGAAGCCAATGTTAGCCTCAAGGGTCAAACCCGTATTGGGGCTCAGTGCCAAATCGGGGCCAATACGGAAATCCATGACAGCCAATTGGCGGATGGCGTCTCTGTGACTCAATCCGTAATCGAGTCTTCGACTGTCGCCACTGGCGCGACTGTTGGGCCATTTGCCCACCTGCGACCAAATAGCCACCTAGGTCAAGATGTTCATATCGGCAACTTCGTCGAAGTGAAGAACTCTACCTTAGGGGCAGGCGTCAAGTCAGGCCACCTAACCTATATTGGCGATGCTGATCTAGGTCGCGATATCAATATCGGTTGCGGCACCATCTTCGTCAACTATGACGGCAAGAAGAAGCACCGTTCAACTGTAGGTGACCAAGCCTTTATCGGCTGTAATGCTAACATCGTGTCACCAGTCAAGATTGGCGACCAAACCTTTATTGCAGCGGGAACAACTGTGACGCACGATGTACCAGATCAAGCCTTGGCCATTTCCCGCGTCAAGCAAGATAACATTCCCAACTATTGGCAAAAATTTAGCAAAAAGTAATTTTTAGGAGGAACCATTGTGGGTAAACATTATAAAGATCCGAAGTTGAAGATTTTCTCTTTGAGTTCAAACCGTCCTTTGGCAGAGAAGATTGCGGAGGCAGTTGGTCTAGAATTAGGGAAAATTAGCATTTCACGTTTTTCAGACGGTGAAGTCAAGGTCAACGTGGAAGAAAGTATTCGGGGGGCGCACGTCTACATCGTGCAATCGACTTCTGACCCAGTCAACGACAACTTGATGGAACTCTTGATTATGATTGATGCTTTACGCCGGGCAAGTGCCAAGACCATTAACGTGGTCATGCCTTACTACGGCTATGCGCGTCAAGAACGTAAGGCGCAGTCGCGTGAACCAATTACCGCTAAATTAGTTGCTAACATGATTACCATTGCTGGGGCAGACCGCGTCCTAACCTTAGACTTGCATGCACCGCAAATTCAAGGCTTCTTCGATATCCCAGTGGACCACTTAATTGGGGTGCCACTCTTGGCTGACTACTTCTTAGAAAAAGGCCTCTTTGGTGAGGATGTCGTGGTCGTTTCTCCTGACCATGGTGGGGTAGTACGGGCCCGCAAATTGGCCGACTTCCTCAAGTCACCAATTGCCATCATCGACAAACGCCGTCCACGTCCTAACGTCTCTGAAGTCATGAACATTATCGGGGATGTCGCAGGCAAGAAATGTATTATTATCGATGACATGATTGATACCGCAGGGACCATTACCTTGGCAGCAGCTGCCCTGCTAGATAAGGGTGCTGATTCCGTCTATGCTTGCTGTACCCACGCTGTCCTATCTGGTCCAGCGGTTGAGCGCCTAGATGAATCTGATATCAGAGAAGTTATCGTGACCGACTCTATTCAACAACCAGAAGGTCGCCACTTAGACAAACTCCAAACCATTTCTGTCGGCACCTTAGTAGGGGAAGCTATCAAGCGTATCCACGAAAACCGTTCAGTAAGTCCACTCTTCCAAGAAAAATTCAAGTTGGAAGATTTAAGCAAAGAAGATTAATCCTATTCCAGTCTAGAAAGGAAGAACCCCATGAAACAATTCTTCAAGAAAATGGCCGCTCTTGTGATGGCCTTGACCTTGATCTTCGTCTCTTTACCTAAAGTACAAGCGGAAGATCTAGCCATCTCTGAACTTTTAGGCCGTAGCTATGAAGCTTATCGTGGCCTTAAGAGCTTCCACACCCAAGGGACGCTCAAGGCTGCCATTGATCGTCAGACCCAACATATGGACCTAGGCCAAGTTCAAGTCGACGGTTATGTCGATATCCAAACCTAAACGTTGATTTGAAGATGGTCATTGATTCAATTTTCCTGCCGCAATTCCGCAATGTTCGTTGGGGTGTGAAGGACAATCAAACCTTCTATGAAATTGATGATCGCATCGCCCAAGTGGAAGATACTAGCGCGGAAAAAGCTGATCTTAAGAAAACTTTAGAGCGTGAAGGTTTCAACTTCCCTGCTAAAGACGAAGTCGTTAAGGCTTTGGCTCAACATGATGAGCTAATCAAGCAAATTTTCAAGCTAACTGAGACAGATAGCGAATATGTACTCAGCCTGCGCGATGATATTGATGCCAAGAAGCTCTTCGATGATAACAAGGCTGCTTTGGATGAATTTAAGCAACGAATCTATGATGAAATGGAAGAGCGTGGCGAAAAGGTATCGCCAAGCTACAAGGCACAAGTTGACCGTTTCTACAGCGCTGAAACCTTAAGCAAGTTCTTGGAAAGCAAGCCAGTTTATGAAGTTCATTTTGCTAAGGATAGCTACCTGGTGACATCTTATAAGGTGGAAGTGACCTTGCGCTTCACAGACTTCCTAGATAGCAAAGAAGTTGAACAATTTGGTCTCTATAGCTTCTACTACAATGCAGAAATGACCTTTGACGGCTTCAACGAGAGCCGCGAGATTACAGTGCCAGAAGAAAAATTACCTGGTTCAGAGTCTGATTCAAGTCACTTGACAGAATCAAGTGAAGACAGCTCTTCAAGTTCTGCTTCAGAATAAGGACAATTTTCTAGCAGCCCCTAGGGGCTGCTATTTTTGTAAAGCCAAGGCCAGGGACGAACTTTCCTTGCTTTAGACCCTGTGTTTTGTTCGGAATAATGGGCTTTTTCTCGGCCTAAAGTATGAAATTTATGTGAAATCGAGGGCTTTTGGTTGTAATTTAAGCTGAGCGCGTTATAATAGGGACAAGTAAAATCTTTTACGAAAAGGAGAATGATGATGAAATCCATCAAGAAATTTTTTGCTGTAACAGCTGTTGCTGCTACTGTATTCGCTACTACCCCTGCTACTACTGCTCACGCTGTAGGTTTGAATGAACTCTTCAGCAAAGCAGATGCAGCTTTGAAGACTGTGAAGTCTGTAGAATTGAAAGGTGACTTAGCTGTTGCTTTTGACCAAAACGGGACTAAAGTAAACGTTGCTAACGTAAACTTTGAAACTGAATTAGACGTAGAAAACGTTCAAGGTGAAGGTAAAATTGAAGTTGCGAGCCAATTGTCTCCAAACGCTCAAAAACAAGCTTTCCAAGTGAAAGATGATACCTTATCAACTCAAACTGGTGATAAAGAATGGACTAAGGCAGACTTCTCTGCTCAACGTAACCAATTCAAGACTGCTATCCAAAACGGCTTGCAAGCAGCTTACAAGGACTTAACTCCTGAACAAGAAGCTACTTTAGGTCAATACTTCGAAGTGAAGGAAGACGGCGAAGACTATGTTTACGCCCTCAAACAAGGTATCGACGGGAAGAAATTCTTCGAAGATAACAAAGAAACCTTCGCTCGCGTTAAAGACCAAGTCTTGAAACAAGCAGAAGCGAACGGTCAATCTGTATCTGATCAACAAAAAGCAACCTACGACAAGCTCTTCAGTGCAGAAACCATGGAAAAATTCTTTGCATCAAACCCTAAAGTAGAAGTTCGTTACAACAAATCTACTTTCTTAGTATCTAAGGTAACGCTTGATGTAAACTTGAACCCTGCTGACTTCTTACCAGCTCAATCAGCTCAAGGCGCACCAGGTAAAGTATCTGTACAAGCTAACTTAGAAGCTAAAGACTACAACCAACCAATCGAATTAGAAAACCACTAATCCGTTATAAAAGCACCCTTAGGGGTGCTTTTTTAATGGCTTTTTGACTGCAGAAAAAGAAGAAACGAAAGAAATTCTACTTTTGTCTAACTTTTTGTGTGTAAAGACTTGAAGTCTGGCTCTTAAAGTGTTAGCATAATATTATCAGGTGCTTGCCTAGTCAAAACCTGGAATGTAACTGCGACTAAGAGGAGGAATGAAAATGAAAAAATTAGTCAAAGTATTAGTTGTTCTCTTGGCTTTCTTTAGCCAATTACCTTTCGCTGCAGCTCAAGATGCTGCCCCATCTTTCGTTGATTTGATGACCCAAGCCAACGAAGCAGCACTCAAGTTGGAGACTTTCCACTTGGAATCTAGCCTGTCTGTTATTGGTACTACTAAGACTACACCACGTAGTTTAACGGCTAACCTAACAGGTGACGTGGATGTTAAGAATGCTGAACTCCAAGGTTCACTTGATTTACAATTGCCACCAACCACCAATGGCCAATTTGAGGCAGTGGTAAAAGGTGCCAAAGCCTTCTTCCGTGAAGGAGACAAAGATTGGCATGTATCGGATGTTTCCGTCAACAAACAAGAATTCCAAAAAGCTTATGCCAAGTTTTTAGAAGTAGCTAAGACAAATTCTGAGTTAGACAAAGAATTTAATACAGCTCTTTCTGAATTATTCAATGTGGAAGCAAAAGATGACGAGTATCAAGTTTCCCTCAAACAAAACATTGATGGTGCTAAGTTCTATCAAGATCACGAAGCCCTCTTCAAGAAATTGCAACAAGCGGCTCTAGACCAAGCTAAACAAGCAGGTCAAAACGTTAGCGAAGAAAGCTTCAGCAAGGTCTTCACTGCTGATAACTTCAAGAAGTTCTTCGAATTGAACCCTAGCTTGGTAGTAAGCTACGATAAAGAAACTCACTTCGTCAAAGCTTTCAACCTTGTCCTTCATGTAGACGTGGCTCAAGTTAATCCTAAATTAGCTGAGGGCGACGACGCACCACAAACTGTGGATGTTACTTTCTCTGTAACAGTAAGCAACCACAACCAACCAGTTGATATCAAGGAACCTGAAGCAGGGGCTGGCAATGCTAACTCCGCTTCATCTTCTGAAGAATAAGCAAGCTATAAGGCTAGGACTTGGTCCTAGCTTTTTTTCTTGTCTAGGATTTATTTTAGGGTCAAAAGTGCTCAGGATTGCTTGTCATCTAAGCCTTAAGGTATAATGAAAGGGTAGATGAATCCTGGAGGGATAATATGAATATCAAAGCAATTGCCAAGGAAGTCTTAGAATTCCTGGTTTACTTAATTATTATGGTAGCGGCGGTTTTCGCCTTACGTCATTTTGTGGTGGAGTCCTTCCGTGTGGATGGCCACTCGATGGACTATACCCTACAACATGATGAACGTCTCTTTATGTGGAAACTGGCCAAAATTGAACGTTTTGATGTGGTAGTCATTAAGGCACCGAGCGACCCTAGCAAACGCTATATCAAACGTGTCATTGGGGTGCCAGGTGACACCATTGAAGTGCGCGACGACAAACTCTACCTCAATGGTGTGGCTACTGACGAGCCATACTTAGCTGAGAAGGTTAAGGAGTACCAGGCAGCCAATCCGAATGGCAACTTCACGCAAAACTTCACCCTAGCACAAGTTGCAGGGGCCAGCACAGTGCCAGAAGGCAAGTATTTCGTTTTGGGGGATAACCGTCAGAACTCGCTGGACGGTCGTTCCTTTGGTTTTATTGATGCCAACACGGTCGAAGGGGAAGCCGATGTCAGCTATTGGCCTTTAAACCGTCTAGGCCTCTTGCAAAAGTACAAATTAAATGATGCGGGGCAAATTGTCAACCGCTAAGTGAGTCAGGTCCAGGGACGTAGTCCTGGACCTTTTTTGTTGCTAGGAGCCAGCAGAGGACAGCTTGACAAAGGGCTTAAAAATGCGTATATTTATAGCTGTAAATAGACTAGTACAATCCCTATGGTTTTAGAGAGTGCGTCCTTGGCTGGAAGTCGCATACCCTCTGGTGGATTGGAACCTACTATTGAAGAGAACAAGTGGGCTAGCCTCCTTATCGGCTATAAGTTGGCCGGCACCTATGTCGGCAAACAAGGTGGTACCACGGAGTGACTGTGCTTCGTCCTTGATTAAGGATGGAGCACAGTCACGATTTTTTGTAAGGAGGTTTACCAGATGGTAACAAGACAAGAAGATTTCTCAAAATGGTATTTACAAACCATTCAACAAGCAGATTTAATGGACTACTCGCCAGTGCGAGGCTGTATGATTTTTAAGCCAGACGGCTATGAAATCTGGGAACATATCCAAAAAGCCATGGATGCTCGTTTCAAGGAAGAGGGCATCCGTAATGCCTACTTCCCAATGTTAATTCCTGAATCATTCTTCAACAAGGAGAAGGATCACATCGAAGGCTTCAGCCCAGAATTACCATGGGTAACGGAAGCAGCAGGGGAGAAGTTAGAAGAACGTTTGGCTTTACGTCCAACTTCTGAGACCATTATTGGGGATGCCTTCTCCAACTGGATCCAGTCCTACCGAGACTTACCACTCGAAATCAACCAATGGGCCAACGTGTTCCGTTGGGAGAAGAAGACCTTACCATTCTTGCGGACCTCTGAGTTCCTCTGGCAAGAAGGTCATACAGCTCACGCTGACGGTCAAGAAGCCTTGGACCGTACTATGCGTATGCTCCAAATCTATAAGGAAGTCGTGGAAGGTGTCTTGGCTGTGCCAGTGGTAGACGGTGAGAAGACTCCTTCTGAGCGCTTTGCCGGGGCTGTTAGCACCTTCTCCATTGAAGCCATGATGCAAGACGGTAAAGCTGTTCAAGCCGGGACTTCCCACTACATGGGGACTAAGTTTGCGGAGGCTTTCGACATCCGTTACCTCAATACCGATAACGAGCACGTTTACGCGCACACCAGCTCCTTCGGGGTATCCACTCGCTTGATTGGGGCTATGATTATGACTCACGGCGACGACAAGGGCTTGGTCTTGCCACCAGCAGTTGCGCCAACTCAAGTAGTCTTCGTTCCAGTAGGCCCATGGCAAAAGAACCCAGCCATTCTGGAGAAAATCCATGAATTACAGGCACAACTCAAAGCTGCAGGCATCCGTTGCCGCGTAGATGACAGCAACAACTCACCAGGTTTCAAATTCAATGAATGGGAACTTCGTGGGGTGCCAGTTCGTATTGAGTGTGGTCCACGCGACTTAGAAAATGCGCAAGTCATGATGAAGGCTCGCGACTTAGATGACAAAGTAGCCGTGCCATTTGATAACTTCTTGACTAGCGTTCAAGCAGAATTAGCTAGCATGCAAGGACGACTCTTAGAAAAGGCGCGCCAAATGAACCAAGCCAACTACTATACAGACATTAATAGCTTAGAAGAGCTCAAGGCCCACATCGAAAGCAAGCGGGCAGCTGGCCAAGTACCTGGTTGGGTGCTAGCAGGTTGGGATGGCACCGAAGAGAGCGAAGCCAAGATTAAGGAAGAAACTGGCTTCACTACACGTAACATTCCATTTGCAGGCCAAGTGCCAGAGAAAGCAACCTGTATCGTGACTGGCCAACCGGCTAAGCATACCGTATGGTTGGCGCGGGCCTACTAAGAAAGAAGGAAGCTAAGATGGAGGCTAAGTTTTGCCGCGAATCTCGGGCGGTGCAAACCCACCGTATCCTACCTTTCCATTGTAATATGCACCAAACCCTCTATGGCGGTCAGCTCATGGAATTCATTGATAACTGTGCCAGTATTACAGTGTCCCGCCATACGCGCAGTCTCTGTGTGACGGCCTCGATGGACCAGCTCAACTTTATCCGGCCTTTGCACTTGTCTGACTCCGTCTGTGTGGAAACCATTGTCACAGGTACCGGCCGTACCTCGGTCGAAGTCTTTGCCAAGGTAGTGGGGGAACGTCTGGAGACGGGCGAGCGCTATCTAGCAGCGACGGCCTTCCTGACCTTTGTGGCCATCGATGAGACGGGGGCTTCGGTTGAGGTCGCCCCTATTCAGCCAGAGGGCCCAGAGGAAATCTTTGTCTGTGCTGGCTACCCAGAACGCCAGGCCAAGCGTATGGCCGAACGCCAAGCATCGGCCCAATTCCAGTCAGGTCTCAACTTGGATTTCCCATGGGACGTCCACTAAGAGGTGTTTAACGCCATAAGTCAGCTTTTCTGACTAGGTGCCAAATTTATTCTTTACATTTGGCAGAGAATTAGGTATGATATTAGTGTTGCACCGAGTGCAGACAAATAACTCTAGACTAGCAAATAGCCTAGGGCAGAAAGGAAGTTCATAAATGAGACCAGATATTCATCCAAACTACCAACCAGTTGTCTTCATGGACACTACTACTGGTTACAAATTCTTGTCAGGTTCAACGAAAACTTCTAACGAAACGGTTGAGTGGGAAGATGGCAACACTTACCCATTAATCCGTGTGGAAATTTCGTCTGATTCACATCCATTCTACACTGGGCGTCAAAAATTCACCCAAGCAGATGGTCGTGTGGACCGCTTCAACAAGAAGTACGGCTTCAACAAATAAGCCACTATTCTATCCACAGAAGATTAAGAGCCCCTTGGGGCTCTTTTTTTATTTTAGGTAACAATCTTGCGCAAAGCGTGACAAGACAAGGTTTTTGGCTTATAATAGAGGACGAGACTAAAATTCGAAAGGATGTTTTTTATGAGTACATTATGGACTGTTTTAGGGATTATTGCTGGGATTGTGGTCCTATTAGTAGTCTTCTGGGCATCTGTCTACAACCGTTTAGTTCGTTTGCGTAACTGGTCTGAAGAGAGCTTCAGCCAAGTAGACGTGCAACTCCAACGTCGTAACGACTTAATTCCAAACTTAGTGGAAACAGTCAAAGGTTACTCTAAACACGAGAGTGAAACCTTAGACGCTGTAGTGAAGGCGCGTCAACAAATCGTTAACTTGCCAATGGATGCAACCCCTGAGCAAAAGAACGAATTATCAAACCAATTGACAGGTGCTTTATCACGTTTATTGGCTGTAGCAGAAGCTTATCCTGAGCTCAAAGCTAACCAAAAACTACTTAGACTTACAACGTAGCTTGGAAGAAACCGAAGACTTGATTGCCAAAGCGCGTCAAATCTACAACTCAAGCATTGGCCAATACAACACTGGGATCCAAACTTTCCCTAACAGCTTGGTAGCGGGCTTAAGTGGTTTTACACCAAAAAGCTTACCTACAAGCACCAGCTGAAGCTAAAGAAGCACCAAAAGTAAGCTTCTAAATCTAAACTTACTACCATTATATTATTGACCTACTAGCTAGCATGGAAAGGAGGCATGAGATGAAACGGGTTAACCTCTATGTGCATTATGACTCGGTTACCAACTATATGATGACCCGGGCCCTAAGTCTGACTAGTGACGACTTTAGTGCACAGAATTTACCTAATAACTTGATTTTGGCAGAAGCACCGGCTAATTTTGGCCGCTTCGATGTGCAGACCAACTTCAAGATTTTGCGGGGACGGTCTGAAGTCTTACGGTATATGGAGACAGTCCAAGCCCAGAAGCTGCGGATGTCTAACTGGATTGACTTCGAATCCATTGAACTCATGCATCAATTGACTCCTCAGGAAATTGCGGAATTGCTTTACCTCTTCCACTCTTCTAATGTCCTACGCTCAGCTTTCTTCTATAAGTTGCAGAACAACTTTGTCTATCTCACTTTACCTAATGGGCTGAACAAGCTCTTCTATCGGCATATTCAAGACTTCTACCCGCGCTTTGCTCGGAATATGACCGAACGCATGATGGATCTGGTCAATGAGAATAAGAACCTCTTCTTCTCTAAACGCCAGACAGTCTCCCTCTTGCCTGCGCATGTAGCAGAGGAACTGGCCCCTTTATTCGCCAACGGCATTAAGGTGGACTTCGTGCAAGCTCACTCTCATAACGGAAAATGGTCAGTGCCACTCTTCGTCATTGAAGATGAGTTGACCCTGCTCTCACAGAATCAGAATATGGCAGAGCAGATTGGGGAGATTGTCTATGATACAAGTGCCAACCATTGGCGTCTGGTATTGAATATCTAAAATTGATGGAGGAACTTTACATGAAATCGTCTTACTCTATGGTGGGCAGAGTGCTGAACATGATATTTCCTTGATTTCAGCACATAATATTATGCAGTCCATCATGTACAACTACTATGAGGTACAACCTGTTTATATTACTAAGCAAGGAGACTGGCTCAAGGGAGCGCCTTTATCAGGTCCGCTTAGCCACTCTAACCAATTGGCTTTAACTGCTGGTCCGCAAGCGCGTTGGGCTGAGGGGCCAGAGGGTCAATCAGTCGGCACCTTAATTCAACCTGGCGATATTAAGGAAGCAGACACTATTGTCTTTCCTGTCTTACATGGGCCTAACGGCGAAGACGGGACTATTCAAGGCTTCTTGGAAGTCTTAGGCATGCCTTATGTCGGGGCTGGCGTAACTGCTAGCGCTTGTGGCATGGACAAGGTCATTTCCAAACAACTTTTCCACCAAGCTGGCTTACCACAAGTGCCATATGTAGCCTTTGATTCTCGTGAATGGGCTCAGTCCCCTGAGGAATGGATGAATCGCTGTGAAGGCAACTTACTCTATCCGCTCTTTGTAAAGCCTGCTAATATGGGCTCCAGCGTGGGGATTTCTAAGGCCACTACAACCGAAGAGTTACGCGCAGCTGTAGAGAAAGCCCTGCAATTTGACCGTCGAATCGTGGTGGAGCAAGGCATTTCTGCCCAAGAATGCGAAGTGGCAGTTCTAGGTAACGATGATGCGCACGCTAGTGTGGTCGGCCGTCTGGTCAAGACCGCTGATTTCTACGACTACGATGAAAAGTATGTTAACAATACAGTGGAAATGGAGATCCCGGCTCAATTGCCAGATGCCATTAGTGACAAGATTCAAGAATATGCTCTACGCGCCTACCGCGCATTGGATGGCAAGGGCTTGTCACGGGTTGACTTCTTCGTAACGGCTAGCCATGATATCTATATTAACGAAATTAACACCATGCCAGGCTTTACGCCTTACAGCATGTATCCTTGTCTTTGGGAAGCGACCGGGCTTAATACCCGCGACCTAATCGAAGAGCTCTTGCAATTAGCGCTTAAGAGCTTTGAAGACAAGCAAGCTTATAAACAAGTAAGTCGTTAATGACAAAAAAACCGCAGGACACAGGCCCTGTGGTTTTTTGATAACATTAGAAAAGCGAAGTGCTATTGCACTTCGCTTTTTTCTTAGGCATTGAGCGCCTGAATAATGTCCGCAATTAAATCTTGCGGGTCTTCAATCCCTACGGATACCCGTAGTAAGTCGGCTGTTAAACCATAAGACTCGCGAATGTCTTGCGGGATGTCGGCATGGGTTTGGGTGGTTGGATAGGTGATGAAGCTTTCGACACCCCCTAAGCTCTCAGCGAAGGTGAAGACCTTAAGGGCTCGTAAGAAGCTGTCTACCTTGTTGGCATCTTGAATCTTGATGGACATCATGGCGCCGCGACCAGGATAGAGGACTTCTTTGATTTGAGGGTGTTGCCTTAGGGCTTGGGCTAGGGACTGAGCATTGGCTTCTTGCCGGTCTAGCCGCAAGGATAAGGTCTTAAGTGAGCGGATAAAGAGCCAACAGTCAAAAGGTGACAAGGTTGGGCCTGTTGTGTTGGACAACCAGACTAATTGCTCGCCCAAGCTAGCATCCTTGGCCACTACTACACCGGCCAAGATGTCGTTATGGCCAGTTAGATATTTGGTGCCTGAATGAATGACTAGGTCAGCCCCTAATTCTAAAGGTCGTTGACGTAGAGGCGTCAAGAAGGTATTGTCCACGATAAGGCGCGTTTGGTGGTCTTGACAGAGTTGAGCAACAGCCGCCAAATCAATCTCCTGCATGAGCGGGTTGGTAGGGGTCTCGACGAAGACCGCAGCTACTTGATCGCTAATTAGGGAGGTCAGTTCTTCTAAATCTTGGAAATAAGTAAACTGATAGAAGCCCCGAGCTTGGAGCTTATCGAAGTAGCGGAAGCTGCCTCCATATACATCGCGTGTTACCAGGAATTGACTACCAGCTGGGAAGAGGCCTAAGACTAGCTGAATGGCGCTCATACCGGAAGAGGTTACCACTGCTTGGGCTCCACCTTCAAGGGCAGCCAGACCTTCTTCTAAGACGGTGCGGGTAGGGTTTTTGGTTCGGGTATAGTCAAAGCCTGTGCTTTGGCCCAAACCTGGATGGGCGTAAGCAGTAGACAGGTGGATAGGCAGGGAGACCGCGCCGGTTTGTTGGTCTTGGCGGTTGCCCAGTTGGGCTAGTTGAGTGTCACGATGGGTCATCAGGGTCAACTCCTTTATGGATTAATAGGTCAAAGAAAAAAGCCCGACGCACAGGGAAAGGCCTGCGCGCCGGGACGAATCTTCGTGGTACCACCCGATTTTGTGCTTGCCTCACAGCAAGCACCTTGGTAAGTCTAAGACTTGGCAGTAACGTTGCGAACGTCTCACTGGCTGAAAAACAGTGAAATTCTCAGAGGTCATCTTGGGTCAAGGTGGCCACCCCTTTGCAGCAACTAGGGCTCTCTATAGACCGTGGCTTGACTTACTCATCTCGTCATCGAAGTAGTATTTGCCTCAGTGTAACACGAAAGCAGAAGCCTGTCAACAGAGCCATTTTGTCCGGAGCCGTCTAATATGACTGTCATGGGCTTTAATCATATTATTACCTCTCGAAGGCAATTCTTGACCTTGAACCACTAGAGGCTATCCAGTATAATAGAGACTATATTGGTGACCAATTGGACTGAAAGGGAGGAACTATAATGGCGCAAATAATACAAGAAAGACTTCAATCTGGCGTCAGCTAGGCTACATCTTGCTCTGCCTCGTAATAGGTGCTGTTATCGGCCTTCTAATCGGGCGCTTCTTTGGCCCTTCACTTGCCGATCAGATGCGTCATGTGTCTATTACCTATTTGCTAGCGACCTTTATAGTGAGCACAATCTTACATATTATTATTCATGAAGGGGGCCATTTGCTTGGTGGCTTGCTGACGGGTTATAAATTTGTTAGTTTCCGGGTCATGGATTTAAAATTGGAAAAATCTGAGTCAGGTGGCTTTAAGTTTCGTTGGCAACATGTGGCCGGGACGGGCGGCCAGTGTTTGATGCGCCCACCACGCTATCAAAGCCAACATTTTCCCTTTAGGCTCTACTTAGCGGGCGGATTTTTAGCCAATATTTTGACTAGTGTCTTAGCCTATTGGCTTTGGCCTAATATCTATGTCTTTGTCTTTGCTAGTCTAGGAGTTCTAATGGGCCTGACTAACGCCATTCCTATGAGTTTTAATGATGGCAAAAACCTGCTTTTATTGAGCAAAAGTGAATTAAACCGCCTGGTTCTCTTCATAATGTTAGAGGATAATTATTGGGCCAATCGTGGTAAGTCTTATGATGAGAAATATCGCTATCTCCGGCGCGTTACCATTAATGAGACTAACTTCTTAACGGATGCTACGATTTTCTATGACTTAGAGCAACTAGTGGATCAGGGTCAGTTCGAAGAAGTCTACATCTTGGCTAAGAAAATCTATCAGGAACGGGAGGATATGGTGACGCCCTATCGTCAGGAAATTTTACGCCTCTTACTTTGCGGCTAGCCTGCAACATCCCGAAGATCCCCTGATTACAAGCTTACTGGAGGATCCTCTCTTAGTAGCTATGCTGAAGACCAAGCGACCAGAAAACTCAAGCGCCCAAGCTGCCTATTACTGGCGGGTCAAGGGGGATGTGGCGACGGCTCTGGAGCATCTGGCCCAAGCTAAGAAACGTCTGCCTCGCGCCCATAATCTTAGAGCCCAGGAGCAGGAAGCTCGGATTATTGATTACTTGGAAGAAAAAATCCAAGCAGAACAAGCAAATAGTAAATAAAAAAACTCAGGAATCGGTACTAAGCCGAGTCCTGAGTTTTTTTATTTGCGACTCATAATTTCCGGGGTATTAAAACCGGACGTTTCGATTCAGTTGATGCTTTTTGTTCGGAAAAGCTTTACTTTGAGTAGGATAATCGCTATATTTAGAGTAAACAATTTGAAAGGAGTGACAGTATGAACTGGTTTATCTTAATTGGTATTGTTATTATTGTCCTTGGTTTTTCGCTCAAGTTGGATACCATGGCGGTCCTAATCGTGGCGGCCTTGTCAACGGCTTTAGTGGCTGGCATTCACTGGCAAGAGGCATTAATTCTCTTAGGGGAAAACTTTGTCAAGAACCGTTTGGTCACCATCTTCTTGATTCCAATTCCCATGATTGCCATGGTGGAACGATTTGGTTTGCGCCAACAAGCCCAGCATCTGATTAGTAAGCTCAAGGGCTTGACGGCACCTATTTTGCTCTATACCTATGTTGTGATTCGTGAGGTCTCCCTGGCCTTCCAAATTCCTCTAGGTGGGCACGTGCAATTCATTCGTCCTTTGATCTATCCCATGACTGAAGCAGCTGTGCGCGAAAAATGCGGTGAGGACTTGAGTGACGAAGAAGTGGACGCGATTAAGGGTAAGTGTGCGGCCGTAGAAAATATCGCTAACTTCTACTCCCAAATATCTTTGTTGGTTCTTCAGGAGTCTTACTGATTATTTCGACCTTAACTGAAGCAGGATATGATGTAGCGGCAACAGATGTGGCCAACACAGCCTTAACCGTAGGGATTGCAAGCTTAATCGTGGTGGCACTCTATATGGCATACTGGCAACAAGGGCTTAACAGAAAGGGGCGGAAATAATGGAAATTACTGCATTACGCGATTTAATTTTAGAATTCGCCTATTACATTGCGGGCGCGATTTTCTTCCTGTCGGCCTATTATGTTTATCGCTCGGATAGTAAGACTCGGATAGGGACGACTCTCTTCTGGAGTCTCTTGGGGGTTATTTTTACTTTTGGTTCTTACCTACCTCCGCTTCTAGTGGGGATTCTTCTAGTGGTTATGGCAGTTCTGACTGTAACTAAGCAAGTGACTACGCCTAGTCTTCACGCGGTATCAGATGCAGTGAAGGAGGAACGTGCTAAACGTTTTGGCTTGTGGATTTTCCTGCCTTCTCTAACCCTGGCCTTAGTGGTTGTCATATTAGTCTACAATGTTAAGGGGTTAGGTGGTCAGGCTCCTTTAGTAATTGGGGGCTTAACTGCTTTAGTAGTTGCCTTGATTATGTTGCGCCCTAAACCAAAGAAGTCTACGATGGAACTACACAAATGATTCTGCAAATGGGGGTAACCATTATCTTGCCTCAGCTACTTGCAGCCCTTGGCATTATATTCACTAAGGCCCAAGTGGGGAACCTAATTTCGACCGCAGTGGCCTCAGTGGTGCCAGCAGAGAACCGTTTGTTGGGTGTTGTAGCCTACGTTTTAGGTATGGTTATTTTCACTATGATTATGGGGAACGCCTTCGCAGCCTTCACGGTAATTACAGCAGGGATTGGGATTCCTTTTGTTTTCGCTTTGGGAGCAAATCCAGTCGTAGCTGGTACCTTAGCTATGACAGCAGGTTATTGCGGGACCTTGATGACCCCAATGGCAGCCAACTTTAACTCCATGCCGGCTTCTCTCTTAGAAATGAAAGACCCAAATGGTGTCATCAAGCAACAAGTGCCTGTCGCACTGGCCATGATTGTCCTACATATTGCCTTGATTTACTTCATGGCTTATTAGAATAGGAGATGAAATTATGAAAATTTTAGTAACAGGTTTTGATCCTTTTGGCGGGGAAGCCATTAATCCTGCTTGGGAAGCCGTTAGTCGCTTGCCTAAGGAAATTGAGGGCGCTGAGATTGTGACCGTTCAGATTCCGACCGTTTTTGGTGATTCAGCTAAGCGTCTCTTTGAAGCGGTAGAAGAGCAGCAGCCTGATGCGGTTGTCTGCGTCGGTCAAGCGGGTGGCCGTTTCGGTATTACGCCTGAACGGGTGGCCATTAACGTGGATGATGCGCGGATTGCGGATAACAAGGGTCAACAACCTCTGGATACAGTCATTCAAGCTGACGGGGCGCCGGCCTACTTTACGACCTTGCCTGTTAAGGCCATGGTAGAGGCAGTCAAGAAAGCGGGCTTGCCTGCTAGCTTATCTAATACGGCTGGAACCTTCGTCTGCAACCATATCATGTACCAGAACCTCTATTATCTGACTAAACACTATCCAAAGACTCAAGGTGGCTTTATTCATGTCCCTTATGTGACGGAACAAGTGGTCGATAAGCCAGGTCAAGCCTCAATGGCTTTAGCCGATATTGTCAAAGGTCTGACGGTCTGCTTAGAGACCCTTGTAGCCTACCAAGGCAAGACAGATGCGCAAGTCGTGGGTGGCGAAACCCATTAATCGCAAATAAAAAATGAAGCCAACCCAAGGGTTAGGCTTCATTTTTTTTGTCTGAACTTGCTTCAGTTTCCTTAATAATATAGATAGGACGTCGTTTGGTTTCCATAAAGATTTTTCCAATGTAGTTACCAATAATCCCTAAAGACAGGAGCTGGATACCTGAGAAGAAGAGGATGATGGAGACAATTGACGGCCAACCAGCCACCCGGTCACCATAGAGCATGGCCCGGATAATAATCACAACCAAGAAGAAGGCTGAAATTAGGCAGGTGATAGTCCCCATAATAGAGGCTAAGGTCAGAGGAACTTCAGAGAAGTTGATGATGCCGTCGATGGAGTAACGGAGTAGTTGGAAGAAGTTCCAACTGGTTTGGCCCGCTACGCGGTCACGGTTCTCGAATTCGAGGTAGACCGTATCAAAGCCCACCCAGCTGAACAGGCCCTTAGAGAAACGGTTGTACTCGGATAATTCTAGGATAGCATCCACCATTTGTCGGGTCATTAGACGATAGTCACGAGCCCCGTCTACGATTTCGGTTTGGCTGATACGATTAATCAATTTGTAGAAAGGCGAGCGAAGAAACTACGAATAGGCGGCTCCCCTTTGCGGTTAGTTCGCCGGGTTCCGACACAGTCAACGCCCTTACTTTGAATGAGATCGAACATCTGTGGCAGTAACTCTGGCGGGTCCTGTAGATCGGCATCCATTAAGGTGATGTAGTTGCCCCGGCTAGATTTGAGTCCAGCGTAAATGGCCGCCTCTTTACCGAAGTTACGGGAAAAGGATAAATAGCGAACCCGATCGGGGTTGGCCTTATGTAAGTTGCGTAAAACTTCTAAGGTCGAGTCCTTGGAGCCATCGTTAACAAAAATATATTCGGCTGGAAAGTCCAGGTCCTGTACTACTGCCTCAGTAGCAGCAAAAAAATGTGGAATGGCGTCTGCTTCATTGTAGCAGGGCACAATAATGGATAACATGCTGATTCCTCCTGTCATATCTCGTGACTATTATAGCATACGGTGCCTAGCTTTGCGAGGTTTGAGCTGTGCTAGTGGAGTTCAAAGCTTAGTAAGGGTGAGTGGCGAAAAGGGAGCTGACAAAAATTATTAAGCAAAATGAAATAGCTTACAAAAACCTCAAAATATGCTAAAATAAAGCTGACGCCTATCCAAATGGGGATAGCCAATCGATTATTATATTTGCCTCCTTAAGAGGCACTAGGGGAGTCTTATAGATGAAAGAACCAATTCTAGTCATCATGGCAGCCGGAATGGGCAGTCGTTATGGTGGCCTCAAACAGCTTGATTCAGTCGGACCAAGAGGGGGAGGTTATGCTGGATTATTCGCTCTATGATGCCAAGGAAGCAGGCTTTAAGAAGGTTATTTTTATCATTAAACCCGATATGGCCGAGCGTTTTAAGGCCCAAGTTGGCGACCGTGTAGCGCAATATCTAACGGTAGAATATGCCTTTCAGAAACTAGAAGATTTACCAGCCGGTTTTAGTGTGCCGACTAGTCGAACCAAACCATGGGGAACTGCCCATGCGGTTTGGTGTGCGCGAGACCTGATTGACGCGCCTTTTGCGGTTATTAATGCCGATGATTTCTATGGCCGGCATGCCTTCCAGTCGGTCTATGATTATTTGGTGAAGATGCAGACCTATCGTAATCCGCGCTATAGTATGGTGGGCTATCCTCTCAAGAAAACGATCTCGGCTAACGGGGCGGTTTCACGTGGCCTTTGCCAAATTAATGAGTCAGGCTACTTAGTTGAAATCGAAGAGCAGACTCAGATTGAAGCCTATCCAGAAGGAATTCACTATACGCAAGACGGCTTAAACTGGGTGGATGTAGATCCAGAAACCATTGTGTCCATGAACCTCTGGGGCTTCCCCGAGGCTTTCATCCAAGTTATTGAAGGCTATCTGCCAGAGTTCTTGGAGAAAGGCCTTCGGACTAAGCCTGATAAATGTGAGTACTATTTGCCTAGCGTAGTTCGCAAACAAATTAAATCTGACCAAGCCAGAGTCAAGATTTTAGAAACCCAATCCCAGTGGTTTGGGGTCACCTATCAAGAAGACAAACCTTTAGTGGTAGAAGCCATTGAAAGTTTGACTCAGTCAGGTGTTTACCCAAGCCCTTTGTGGCCAGAAGTTTAGGATAGTAGCAAAAGGAGTGAAGCATATGTCAACCGTTCTAGCAACTGATTCGCCGGCCTACTTGGCCTATCAAGCTTATGATTTACCAGGGAGCTTGCTTGCCTTAGAACCCTTAGGTAACGGACTAATTAATAAAACCTACCGCATCCAACAAGGGAATGATCAAGGCTGGCAAGGGGAGTATGTCCTCCAAGAAATCAACCAGTCTATCTTTCCAGATGTTCCTGGGCTTATGCAGAATATCTTGGCTGTGACGGATTACATGAAGGGTATTATCAGTCGCCGTGGTGGTGATCCCAAGCGGGAAACCTTGACGGTTGTGCTTAATCGTGAGGGCTTACCATATACGCGCTTGGAAGATGGGACCTATTGGCGCATCTATGAGTTTATTAAGGACAGTTTCAGCATTGAACAAGTCACCAATGAGGACGAGTTCTATCGGGCTGGCCAAGCCTTTGGGGCCTTCGCCGCTGATTTAGATGATTTTGATGCTAGCCAACTGACTGAAGTCATTCCCAAATTCCATGACACCCGTCATCGCTATGCTCAGTTTGAAGAAGCCGTCGCCCAAGACCGTGCGGGACGTGTGGCGGAGGTTCAGGAATGGATTGATTTTGTACGAGCTCGCAAATCTGATTGCTACCTGCTCTATGACTTGTTAGACGCAGGCCAATTACCTCTGCGTGTGACCCACAATGATACCAAACTCAATAATATTCTCATGGATGCTAGCACTGGTCAGACTCTCTGTATCGTAGACTTGGATACCATTATGCCAGGTCTGGTGCTCTTCGATTATGGGGATGCCATTCGCTTTGGGGCCAACCATAATGCGGAAGACGAGTCGGATTTGAGCAAGGTCCAATTTGATGCCTATTTATTTGAAGTCTATACGCGAGGCTTTTTGAAGGGGATGGGGGATCGCCTAACCACCTTAGAAATTGAATTGCTGCCTTGGGGAGCACGGGTCATTACCTTGGAGCAGGGGATTCGATTCCTGACCGACTACCTCAATGGCGACGTCTATTACGGCACCAGCCGTCCAGGCCAGAATTTGGATCGGACAGCTACCCAGTTGACCTTAGTGGCTCAGATGGAAGCTCAATGGCCTGAACTCAAAGCCATTGTAGCGCGCGCGGCTCAAAGTCGCTAATAACAAATAAATGAGACTCAAAAATGCCGACTAAGTCGGCATTTTTTCTTGTCATTGAATAAGTCAAAAAAAGTTTTTATGGCTTTAAGTAGATTTTAAGTAAGCATCCTATACTTAAGCTATCAACTAAAACAAAAGAGTTGACGAAAGGATGATTAAGATGAAAAAACTACATAAAATTGCCGCACTTACTAGTTCTGCTTTTATCTTAGCGCAAGCCAGTCTCATGACGCTTACGCTTAATACCCCACTTGTTCAAGTTCAGGCAGCACCACCTCAAGCACCTCCAGGTGGAGGCGGAGGATTTGGTGGATCTGGCACCGTTAATCAAGGGACAACTGCTACTGAGATTACCGAGGACGGCACTGTGACCGATACTCAGTATAGCTCTACTGGTGATGATGAAAATGCCCTCAGAGTAAGCAATGCTAAAGTGACCTTAACCGGCATCAAAGTGGATAAGACAGCAGGAGCAAGCTCTAACACAGAAGACGGTGACTTCTACGGGATGAATGCTGGCTTACTAGCAACAGACGGTGCCACCGTGACCATCAAAGATACGACCGTTAATACCAGCGCTCAAAACGGGAATGGGATTTTCTCCTATGGCCAAGGCACGACGGTGAATGTAGCGGATACGAAAATTACAACCACGGCTGACAACTCTGGTGGGATTCAGACGACAGGGGGGTGCAACTATGAATGCGACCAACTTGACCGTCGAGACAGCCGGTAACTCAGCAGCAGCTGTCCGGTCAGACCGGGGTGGTGGCACAGTAGTGGTTGATGGCGGGACCTATACTTCTAAAGGTTACAACTCACCAGCCATTTACTCAACGGCCAATATTACAGCTAAAAATGGGACCTTCACAGCTCAGAACTCTGAAGCCCTCGTAATCGAAGGTCAAAACTCTATTACCTTAGAGAATGCGACAGTTGAAGGCAATATGAGTGATACCAAAGGCAGCAGCTCTGATACCAATGTGCACAATGTCATGATTTACCAGTCTATGTCTGGGGATGCGGAAGTCGGTAAAGCCACCTTCACCATGACGGATGGGAACTTGATTAGCAACAATGGCGATTTAATCTATGTCACCAACACGCATGCTGACATTAACTTAAGCAATGTCACCACCAAAAACCTGGATACAGAAGGTCGACTCTTAGCTGTCTTAGGGAATGATGCCAGCCACGGTTGGGGGACTGCCGGCGCCAATGGCGCTAACGTCACCATGACAACCCAAAATCAAACTTTGGAAGGCGCAATTGAGGTTGATACCATCTCTACCTTGAATTTGACCTTAGGCAAAGGCAGCAACTTTACCGGCACCATCAAATCATCGATAACGCAGACGGTGGGACGGCAGTTGCGGATAATGCAGTGGTCACAGTAGAAGAAGGTGCCACTTGGAACTTAACCGGGGATGTCACCCTAACTAGTTTAACCAACAAAGGCACTATCAATTTCAATGGACACACCATCACCTTAGCAGATGGGACTGTCCTTAAATAAGCACAAAAAGTAGCCCTCCCACTTAGGGGAGGGCTCTTGCTGTGTTTGGAGGTTTATTTTGCTGACTGGTCATCAAGCGTGGTTAAATCATAAGGTGTTTGTTGATAAACCAAGTTCAGCCAATTATGGAAGAAAAGATAAGCGCTAGATCGCCAACGATGTTGGGGTGGTAAATCCGCTTGATCTTGCGGATAGTAGTTGAGAGGTAGGCAGACTTGAGGGTTAGAACCTAAATCTCGCCGATATTCTTGATCTAAGGTTAAGGCGTCGTATTCCATATGACCCGTGACAAAAATTTGACGGTTGTCCTTAGAGGCGGCCAATAGGGTGCCTGTTTCAGGCGCAGCGGCCAGTACATCCAACTCTGGGTGCTGCGCCAGTCTAGCTTCATCGATGCCCGTGTGACGTGATTGTGGCGCCAAGAAAGAGTCGTCCATTCCTCGTGTTAGGGGATGGTGACGTTGGGTCAATTCATGACTAAAAATACCAAAGAGCTTAATAGGTAGGCTGTGTTTAGTGATGCCATAGTCGGTATAGAGCCTTGCTTGTGCCCCCCAACAAATATGGAGGCAAGAAAAGACATGGTTTTTAGACCAGTCGAAGATGCTTTGGAGTTCCGACCAGTAGGTGACGTCTTCGAAGTCAAGGTGCTCTACTGGAGCTCCCGTCACAATTAACCCGTCATAATAGCGGTCTTGGATTTGATTAAATTGGTAGTAGAATTTCTCCAAGTGCGAGGCGTTGGTGTGGCTAGACTTGCGACTCGACATCTGGAGGAAGTCGACTTCAATTTGTAGAGGTTGGCTACCTAGAAGGCGTAGAAACTGAAGTTCAGTTTCTTCTTTTTTGGGCATGAGATTAAGGAGCAAGATTTTAAGCGGGCGAATATCCTGACGCTGCGCTGTCTGCTCTTCCATGACTTGGATACCCTCACGAAGTAATTCTTGTTTGGCGGGTAGGCCATCAGCAATACGAATTGGCAAAGGGGCAACCTCCTTACGTGATGACTCCTATCATGTAAAGGAGCTTTTCTCTTATTGTAAGGGCTAGAGCAGGGGGAGGGTCAATCATCTGGCTATACTGTTTTTATAGGATTATCTATAGTTTTTAGCTATAGGTCGTCGATGTTTAGAAAAAAATATGGGGATTTACACTCAAATTTAAGGCTAAAAAGCGAATGGAAGTTTATCGAAAACGTTTCAATAATGGGTCCGGTTAGAAAACAAGAATGTAATTCAAAAAAAATCAGGGAAAGTTCATATAATTCCGAATGTTTGATTGCGTGAATACCCACTTATTTAAGAAAATATTTTGAAAATCAATATATTGACCGGGCGTCATTGGCGTGATATAATTATTTCGAATTCGAGATAACTAAGTAATCTAAGATACTGCTTTTAAATATAGAGGGGAAGTAGTTCTTTTGCTGTGTGTCGTTTCGAATTTAGGATGATTGTGACGACGGCTGGTTTCAATCACATCAATCGCTTGTGGGTTAGATACCTAAATCTTATGCCACTTATGGTTCTTTTTTCACCTGAGTGTGGATTCGGCTGAAAGAACCTATCCTGTCAGGGAGTAACGGCGCGTTGCTCCTAGCAATGGGGTACGTGAGTTGGCAAGAGATCAAGGACAAGCGATGGCTACAGCTTGGTTATTTGATGAGTGGTTTCTCTGCTTAATAGGGATGATGGCCTGATACCACCGTTGATCACATTATCTGAGGTTGCCTTTTGAAGGGGCTGTAGATACCTCATCCTGTAACTTGACACTGACCATGAGATTGAGGGATCTCGGTCAGCCCAGTCAAGATACTTCATGGCTAGCACAGGGCTAGCATAACCTCATTATTATTGGTTACTATTCGAATGATGGATGCGCTGATAAAGTGGTCGACCTTTAGGGGAAGGCCGACCATGGTTCAGTTGGATATCGTCAGTCAAATAGGGAGTATAGGGGCATACCGAAAACTTTTCTATTTTGACGCGTTCTATCATGATGACAAAAAGCGTGTTGACTTAGGGGAGTCAACACGCTTTTTCTTAGTCTTGGTTCTTTAGGAACTGAATATATTTGCCACCCCAAGTGCCTAGTTGCTCTAGGACTAAACGGAACTCAGTACCAATCTCGGTTAATTGGTATTCCACCTTGGGTGGAATCTGAGGATAGGCCTTGCGGAGGATGATGCCATCTTCTTCTAACTGACGCAATTGCTTGGTCAGAGTAGCTTGCGTGATCCCGGATAGCTCACGGTGGAGGGCGTTAAAGCGTTTAGGACCTTGCTCGAGGGCGTGGAGGATGAGAATAGCCCATTTGCCTGATAATACCTTTTGGGTGACGACAAATGGACAAGTGGGGAGTTTGTCACTGCTGAAGCGTGTCATATCATTTACTTCCTTCGTATATATAATTTTGATACTTAATATATTATATAGAGTTATAATCGAATCGTCAAGTACAAAAGTTTTCCTTGTTGAAAAAAACAAGACTTGTTATAATAAAACCTTAAGTGTGAAAAGAGAAGGAGAGTGACTTATGCATCAAGAGCTAGCATTAAAAGTTGTTGTAGGGCTAGTGCGTACAAGTGGTAAACTGCTCCAATTTCTTAAGAGTGATATCACCCATTATGGCCTGAATACGACGGAGTTTGGGGTGCTCGAGTTGCTCTACTCCAAAGGGGAATTTCCAGTTCAGCAGATAGCCAAGAAAATTCTTATCTCTTCTTCGTCAACTACCTATACCATTAACCAGCTCGAAAGTAAGGGCTTTGTGGTACGCCGAGTGGATCCTAAGGACCGCCGGGTGGCCTATATTAGCCTGAGTCCGTCAGGTTATGATTTAATGAAAGATATTTTTCCCGAACACGCAGCCCGGCTCGATCAAATTTTCGGTAAATTAAGTGAAACAGAATTAAAGCGGCTCAGTACGTTACTCAAGAAAATCAAATTTGACTCAATTGAATAGCCTATATTACTTATAAGCGTCTCATACAGGGAGCCTGTTTCAGGCTCCCTGTTTTTGTCTGCTTTAGTGGGTATAAGAGAGGTCTTATCTAGTCAAATAAGACAAATTTAACAAAATGGTCGGCTGTATAGAGTTATATGTTTCTAATCAGACCAGTAAGATTTCATTGTATTATATATAGATTATAATCATAATAACTCTGATTTTCTATTTAGATGCTTATAAATATCTATATTATAAGTGTTTGGGCTGTTCCGGCAATTAATATAATGCTTACATTTACAAACTAAAGTAAAAGTTAAGTCTAAAAATAAGGGTTCAATATATTTGTGTTTATACCCCTAATAAAGATAGCTAAAAATTGAACAAAACTATAATTTGTGCTAATTTTTCTATAGTTTGTGCATATTTTTTAGGGGGAGCCTCTCTTATACTGGAAGTATCAAATAACCAATAGGAGGAATCGAAATGGGCAAGAAACATTCTACCCGCTTCAAATATGCCTTGGCGACCTCTATCGCTTTAGGTATGGCCTTGTCCTATCAGGGACAAGCACAGGCAGTTGAACCTGCCAATTCCACTTCATCCGAAGTACCAGTTCAGTCTACTGTCCCCGCAGTAGCTAGCAAGGAAGAGACTTCCCCGGTCTTACCACAAGTGCCTGCTGAATCCGTCAGCCCGGAATCAGCAAGCCAAACGCCTCAGACTGAGCCAACTCCAGAGGCTAGTCAAACAAGCCCAGCGCCTCAAGCACCTGCTGAAGAAGAAAATGTGGTGCTTGGAGCTAGCATTACTTATCAATCTGCACCTGGTCAAAATGCTGAGACGGCCAACAAGATGTTGAACGGGACTAAAAATGGCTTATCTGATAAGTACTTTACGCCTAAGAGCCAAGCACGTGTTGAGATTAAGTTAGACCGTCCGCGGACCATTGTGCGCTTGGTAGTGGAACACGCAGGGGCAGGTGGCGAAGATAGCGAGATGAATACGCGCGACTTCGACCTGATTTTCCGCGATATGAAGAGCAGAGGCTGGAAACTAGCTAAGGCTATTCGTGGTAATGAAGAATCTGTGACAGATGTCTTATTAGAACGTCCCTTCGAATCTGATGAGTGGGGCCTTGTTGTTAAGACGGCAACCAATGGTAACAAGCATCCAGGCGTTCGAATCTACAACTGGAAGATGTATGAAAAAGCAAACCCTGAGACTCCGGCGCTGGATCCTAGCCAAGTGACCCTCCATGCTTTAGGGGAAGGCTACGTGCAATTGGGCTTGAAAAACTTGCCACAACATAGTAGCGTAACTGTCTATGATAATGCCAAAGTTCGCAAGATTGTGGCGACTGGTATCGCGGATCAAGGTGGCAATTTATTACTTAAACCGCTAGCCTTAAAAAATGATATCAAGACGCTCTACTATCGCATTCAAACTCCAGGCCTAGCACAAAGTGCTGTAGGGCAATTGGACGTTCCAAAAAATGCGCACTTGGCCATTAGCCAGATGACCCTTGAGGTAGACAAGGCAAAACGCATTTATAGAGTTGGGGAAGAATTAGACTTTAGCAATACTTCACTCCTAGTTCGTTATGTAGGGGACTTTGCAGGTAAGGTCTATGATCTAACTAACCCAGCCGTAACGGTTTCAGGCTTTAATAGCCAAAAATAGGCCAACAAGACCTAGAAATCAGCTTCTTAGGCCACAAGGTACGCTTACCTTGGAAGGTCTTCGTTTACAAACCAGCGCCGGACAACTCACGCGTAGTTGTCGGAATGGATGTCGTGACCTTACCGAAAGCTGAATATATTCAGGGTGAAGACCTAGATTTAATTGGCGGACGCTTCCGTCTGCTCTATAGCGATGGGCGTGCAGTCCTGCAACCATTCGTTCACCGTCGTGTGGTCTACTCAGGCTATGACAAGAATAAATTAGGGACCCAACGCATCACCATGACCTTCAAGAATGAAGTGCTCAGCCACTTCGATGTGGTGGTCAAGCCTAAGGAACAACTTGACTTAACTCGCCTTAAAGCCTTGGTTGCTGAAGCAGAAGCCGTGATCCAGACGGGTCACTACCAATATGCCACTTTAGGTGCGCGGGTAGCGGTCGATATGGCACTTAGCCGGGCCAAAGCAGCCTTGAATTCACCATTCACTCGTAGCAATGAGGAAGAAGGGGCACGTTGGAGCCTCTATGGGGAGTTGCGTCGTCTCAACGGGACAGCCAACAAAGACAAGGTCTTAAATGATTTCAAAGCCCTCATCAACCGAGGGGAAAACTTGATGTCTCGCTTCCCAACCTCAACCTTATATCCATCCATTCAAAAAGCAGTGAACGCGGCTAAGGCCTTGTTGCCTTTAGAAGTGATTCCTGCAAGAGAAATCGAATCACTTAGCCGACAAATGAAAGACTTATTTGCTTGGTTTTAATTCAAAAGGTGAGAGACTTAGGTCTCTCGCTTTTTTCTGTCTAAAAAGCACAGCCAAAGAATATTTAGAGAAATGAATTTAAACTAAATGAGAGACATTTTATCCAGCTCTATTTGATATAGGGGCATTCTTTATGTCTTGTATAACTTTCTTGTTCGGTCACGATTCTACCCTGATTTGTGGTTAACCACAAATCGATGTGAAATTGCTTCAATAAGGTTATTGTTATCTGGCTCGGATGATGGGCTATTTGTCAGTCCGTTTGGCGCGCTTGGCTAGTCCTTTAAGATAAGCCTATAGTTTGTAGAAAAAGGTCTATATTTTGTACAGTCAGGGTCATGCTATAATAAGGGTGAGGTGATGACGATGAAAGTAACATTTCCAGTAGATTTTTGGTGGGGTGGGGCAACTTCTGGCCCACAAAATGAAGGGCGATTCCATAAGCCCCATGTCAATGTATTCGATTATCATTATGATACCAAGCCGGAAGATTTCTTCCGCTATGTGGGGCCAGATGTAGCCTCCGATTTCTACCATTTATATGAGTCAGATATCGCCCTATTCAAGGAATTAGGGTTTAATAGTTTGCGGACCTCCATTCAATGGACTCGCTTGATTGATGATCTAGAGGAAGGAACCTTGAATCCAGAAGGGGTAGCTTACTACAACCGAGTCATTGATGCTCTCTTGGCAGCCGGTATTCGTCCGATTATCAATCTCCATCACTTTGATCTGCCCATCGAACTCTATGAGCGTTACGGTGGTTGGGAGTCCAAGCATGTCGTAGAGCTTTTTGTGAAATTTGCGCGCCGGGCCTTTGAATGTTTCGGCGATCGTGTGACCGACTGGATGACCTTCAATGAGCCTATGGTAGTCGTAGAAGGCCAGTATCTCTATAGTTTCCACTATCCTATGTTGGTAGACGGCAAGAAGGCGGTGCAAGTAGCCTATAACCTACAACTAGCCTCTGCTAAGGCCATTCAAGCCTACCGCCAAATCAATCAAAATCCGCAAGGTCGGGTCACCATTGCCCTTAACCTGACGCCGGCTTATCCAGCTAGCCAATCTGAAGAAGATTTGGCGGCGGCACATTTTGCCAACTTATTTGTTAATCGCCTCTTCTTAGATGCTTCCGTTAAGGGGGAGTTCCCAGAGGAATTAGTGGCCATTCTGGCTAAAGACGGGGTCTTGTGGGAATCGACGCCAGAAGAGCTAGCCATTATCCGCGACAATCGCGTGGATTATATTGGGGTTAACTACTACCACCCTCATCGGGTCAAGGCGCCAGAAATTTCGCCTAACAGTTTAACGGTTGACTGGATGCCACAACGCTACTTTAACGACTATCAAATGCCAGGTCGGCGTATGAATGTGGACAAGGGCTGGGAAATCTATCCTCAAGCTCTCTATGATATTGCTAAGAACCTTCAAGACAATTACGATAATATCCCTTGGTTCGTATCTGAGAATGGGATTGGTGTCTCGCGCGAGGAGCGCTATCTGGATCAGACAGGCATTATCCAGGATCACTATCGGATTCAGTTCTTCAGTGAGCACCTCTACTGGCTCAACCGAGCTATGCAAGAAGGGGCCAACTGCTTTGGTTACCATGTCTGGACGCCAGTCGATGGTTGGTCCTGGCTCAATGCCTACAAGAACCGCTATGGCTTAATCTCTAACGATATTCATACCCAGACCCGGACCGTCAAGAAATCCGGTTGGTGGTTCAAAGATTTGACTGCTAATCATGGTTTTGAATGGGAGGAAATGACATGACCGAGTATTTACTGGTTTGTGATGTCGGGGGGACGAGCGTTAAGTATGGAATCTTTGATGGGCAAGTCTTGAGCCATCAAGGGAAGTTCCCGACGCCAGCGACTTGGGAGGAATTCCAGTCCGAGCTTGCTAAACTCCGCCAAGAATTGGACGTGCCTATCAAAGGAATTGGCTTTTCCGTGCCAGGGACCGTCTTGCCGGACAAGGGCCTTATCGAAGGCATTAGTGCCGTTCCTTATATCCATCATCGGCCTTTTGTTCAAGAGATGACCCAAGCCTTCCAAGTGCCCGTCACCATTGAAAATGACGCCAACTGTGCGGCAGTGGCCGAAGTCCATTCAGGTGCTGCTAAGGGAGCCCAAGCCGCCGCCCTCCTAGTCTTAGGATCTGGTATTGGGGGAGCCCTAGTCTTAAATGGCCAGCTCTACCGGGGGCCAGGAGGCTTTGCCGGTGAGTTTGGTTATGGCATGGTCGACTTTAGTCGCCGGGTCAGCCCAACCATGAGCCCGGTCAATGTGGCGCGGCGCTATAACGGGTCGAGTGACTTCAAGGCCCTCTTGGAATTGGCTACACAAGGTTATCCAGAAGCCAAGGATGCCGTCAATCAAATGGTAGATGACCTTGCCCTCTTGATTCATAATCTCTATGTCTTTATGGATTTGCCGCTTATTTTGATTGGGGGCGCCTTGTCAGGCAATCAGGACTTCAGCCGGGCACTGGAAGAAAGGGTCAAGGCCTTCTTAGAAGCGTCTGAAGTTCCCCATCATCCTCAGGTACGTTCTTGTGCCTATCAAGCAGATGCTAATCTGATTGGGGCAGGGGTAACCTGGTTGGCAGCAGCTGAACTTAGTGAGTAGCCTGGCTTCCAAGGAGTCAAACTCATTTAGCTTATATTTCAGGCATGACTGAAGTCATGCCTTTTTACTTTGATCTGACGCGACCATAAAGTCTAGTAAAATATCTGCTTAATTTAAGAGCGAGAGAGGGCCTTAAAAAGTACAAGTTAGTTGCTAGAGTCTCGGGCGAAATAACTATTTGTCTATACGGGTTTAGTGCACAATGTATGATTTAATACCTATAATTTTTAATAAATTACCTATGATTTGAGGATAGGAAGCTCAAGGGGAATGGCGTATAATACAAACTGTAAACGTTAACAGAAAAGAGGAGTGACAATGGAAACAGCGCAAAAAGCTAAACGAACCAAGCAACGGCGCAAATGGAGACAGAATTTACCATTGCTAATTATGACCTTGCCGGGACTCGTCTGGCTCATTTTTTTCTACTATATTCCAGTATTGGGGAACGTGGTGGCCTTTAAGCAGTTTCGTTTCTCCAAGGGCGGATTTGTTCAGTCCATCCTCGACAGTAAATGGGTAGGGTTCGCCAACTTTAGCTACCTATTTTCAAGTTCTAAGGCCTACCTCATTACACGCAACACCGTCTTATATAACCTAGCCTTCATCGTTATTGGCCCTATCTTCGCCGTCATGTTCGCGATTATTCTCAGCCAATTACGCAGCAAGCTTTTGGTTAAGACCATTCAAACTTCCATGCTCTTACCTTATTTCTTGTCATGGGTTATTATCAGTATCTTCGTCTTAACCTTCCTGTCTACGGACCGTGGGCTATTGAACCAAATGTTAGGGGATATGGGCATGAAGGCCGATACCAACTGGTATACAACACCTGACATGTGGCCACCATTTCTTGTCTTCATGGGGATTTGGAAAGGGATTGGTTATTCTTCCATTATCTACTTCGCGACCATTGTGGGGATTGACCGGACCTACTATGAAGCCGCTCAAATGGATGGGGCTAGCAAGTGGGACCAAATTCGCCACGTTGTAATTCCGCATTTGGTGCCAATGATGATTATTCTGGTTATCTTGGGGATTGGGAACATCTTCCGGGCCGACTTCGGGCTCTTCTACCAAGTGCCACTTCAATCTGGTCCACTTAAGAATGTGACGTCCGTCTTAGATACCTATATCTATGATGGTTTGAAAAACGCAGGGAACCTGGGGATGACCACCGCAGCCGGGCTTTATCAGTCCTTCGTTGGTTTCATCTTGTTGCTGTCAGCTAACTTGATTGTGCGCAAGATTGATCCAGATTCTGCTCTATTCTAGGAGGTGCCACCATGACTCAGACCAAGAAAAAACTGGGCAAGGTATCGGTGGATACCTTTGGTCCCAAAGCCAACTTCTTCTTCAGTATTCTGATGACACTGGTTGGTTTGACCGGGATTTTCCCCTTCATCTTCGTTATCATCCTATCGCTGACCGATGAAAGCTCCATCGTGCGAAACGGTTATCGCCTGATTCCGGATGCCTGGTCTACGGCAGGTTATGAGTATCTCTTTACCCAAAGTTCGACCATCCTGAATGCCTTTATGGTGACGGTCTTCGTCACAGTGGTTGGGACCTTGATTAACGTAACGGTGACCTCAACTTATGCCTATGCCTTATCGCGACCTTACTTCATCTTCCGCCGCTTCTTCCTCTTCATCATTTTGGTGACCATGTTGGTAGGGGCTGGGATGGTGCCAAGCTATATCGTGATGACTTCCTTACTCAAGCTAAGAAACTCTATCTGGGCCTTGATCTTGCCAATGGCCTTGAGCCCATTCAACGTCATCATCATGCGGACCTTCTTCCGCAAGTCCATTCCTGAATCCATCATTGAGTCCGCTCGGATTGACGGGGCAGGCGAATTTCGGATTTTCCGCCAAATCGTCCTGCCACTGGCCATCCCAGGGATTGCAACTATCTCTCTCTTTGCGGCTATTGGTTTCTGGAACGACTGGTTTAGCGCTTTGCTCTACTTAGATGATCAAAACCTCTTCCCACTGCAATATGTCTTGATGCAAATCCAAGCCAATATTGACTATATCGTTAAAAATGCTGCCCAAGGGGCTTCGGCCGTATCGGGCGTCTCCATTCCGCGGGAAGCAACGCGTATGGCCATGGTGGTTATCTCCACCTTGCCAATCGCCCTAAGCTATCCTTTCTTCCAGAAATACTTCATTTCTGGTTTAACCATCGGTGGCGTCAAGGAATAGACGCGACCACTCCATTCTTACAGGTAATAACAATATAAAAATTTTAGGAGGAATCCACAATGAAAATGAAACGTCTTGTACGTAATATGGCTATGTCTGCTTTAGCAGCAGTATCTGTAGCTTCTGTCTTCACTCCAGCTGTTAAAGCTGAAGAGCCAACTACTATCACCATGTACCAAATCGGGACACCACCTGATAACTTGGATCAACTTTTGGCTAAAGTCAACGAAGCTTTTGTTCGTGACTTAAACCTTAAACTTGAAATCCGCTACCTAGGTTGGGGTGAGTACGATGACAAGATGAACGTGATGACCAACTCAGGTGAAAAATACGACATCGCGCGTGCTTCTGGTTATATCCAAAATGCTTCAAAAGGCGCTTATGCTGACTTGACCGACTTAATCAAAGAACACGCTCAAGACTCCTTCAAGTACTTAGATGAAGCTTACATCAAAGGGAACACAGTTGACGGCAAGATGTATGCTTTCCCAGTAAACGGGAACGTGTATGCGCAAGAGTTCTACACCTTCAACCCAACCTTCTTGAAGAAATATAACCTCAAATTAGACGGTATCAAAGAACTGAAAGATGTAGAACCTCTCTTACAAACCATTAAAGACAAGAACCTGGTGTAGCACCTTTAGCTGCAGGTCGTGGCTGGCGTGTAGGGCATGACTTTGACTATGTCATTGGCGATGCCGTGCCACTCGGGGTTTACCTCAAAGGCGACACCGCTAAGATCGTGAACCCTTATGAAGAAACAGATGCCTTCATTCCAGAAATCAAAGTAATGCACGAATTCTACGAAAAAGGCTTCGTTCCTAAAGATGCTGCCACTTCTGACCAAGGTTACCCATTAGATGCGGATACCTGGTTCATGCGTCGTGAAACAGTAGGGCCACGTGACTACGGTAACTACTTACTCCGTGCTGTTTCTGGTAAAGACTTAGAAATCGTGCCTCACGGCGACTCTATCATCAAGACAAACGCTCAAGCACGTATGTCTAACTTCGTTGTCGCGCAAAACTCTGACCACGTTGAAGAGTCAGTGAAATTGCTCAACTACATCAACTCTAAACCAGAAATCATGAACACCTTGGTTTACGGCCTTGAAGGCGAAAACTGGGAAAAAGTTGGCGAAGACAAGATCAAACTCTTGCCTAAGTACAACGAAGGTGCAACTCACATGTCTGCATGGAACACAGGGAACGCTGCCTTGCTTTACAAGGATGAACGCGTCACACCAGAACAATTGGCTGCTTCTGAAAAAGGCTTGAAAGAAGCAACTGATTCTCCACTCTTAGGTTTCAACTTCAACCAAGAACCTGTAGCGGATGAAATTGCTAACGTCAACAACGTTGTTAACGAATATGTTGCAGGTCTCCACACTGGTACAGTTGACCCTGAAAAAGTATTGCCTGAATTCAACAAAGCTTTGAAAGACGCAGGTATTGATAAGATCAAGGAAGAAATGCAACGTCAATACGACGAATTCTTGAAAAACAAAAACTAATGCCTAATGAATGAGGCGAGGCTGGGACTCAGTTCCAGCCTCTTGTTGTTAACAGACGGCTCAAGCCTTGTGGCTCGAAAGCAGAAGTCGGGAGCTTTTGCGCTCCCTCGGATCAAAGATTGAGGATTGAAAGAAAGGAAGAAAAGAGATGTCAGCCCCTTACCAAAGCATTGATACCCGTTGGGGAACACGGAATAGTCACCGCTTGGGCCAGGGCAACACCCTGCCTTATACTGGGGTCCCCTTTGGCATGAACCATTTTGTTTTGGAAACCCGGCCAGGAGAGGCACGCTTTTTCCATCCGGAAGACGGGACTGCATTCGGGATTCGTTTGACCCACCAACCCAGTCCCTGGATGGGCGACTTTGCTTGGGTGACTTGGCAGGTGGCCTGCCTAACGGATAAGGAGTGGAGTCAACTTAAGAGTCCGTTGTCGGCTGAGGCCAGTCGAGAATTAGCAAGTTCTGGCTATCGCGGTGATTTAGCTCAATTTCGACCAGGCTTTTTGTCCTACCAACGTTTGCGGGACGGTTTGCAGGTGGCTTGTTGTCCAACTCGGGATGGGCCAGTCTTAAGGTGACACCTGACCGGCGCTATCCTAAGGGACATTGGGTCATGAGCCTGGTTCTGGCCCAAAGTGGCTGGTATGAGCTAGAGGGGCGTCAGCTAACTTACTATACCAATCAGCTAGCAGGGTCTAAGTACGGCCAATACGGTCAATATGGCCGTATGCTAGCGCCTGAGGGTGTAACTTTCAAGCTTTGCCAGGTGGTAAATTTGGGAGAGGAGCTTCAGCAACTTTGGCTAGAGTTGGACGGTATTGAAGCTGTCCCAAGTCAGTTCTTGCACTTGGAATGGGTGACCTCTTATATTAGCCCAGCCCAGCTAGAGCTTAATTATCGGCAATCCAATTTCTTCGGCCAGTCCTGGGACCAGCAGTGCGCTCAGACGGAGGCCGCATGGGAGGCCTATCTAAGCCGTTTGACAGTTAGTCATCGAGAGGACAAGTTAGCCAATCGATTCTATCATTGTCTCTATCGAACGGCCACCTTCCCTCAAGCGGCCTATGAGTGGTCAGAGGCTGGAGAGCCTATCCACCAATCCCCTTATACGGGTAAGTTGGAGCCTGGTTACTTCTTCACCAACAATGGCTACTGGGACACCTTCCGGACTAACTACCCACTCTATGCCTTAATTGTGCCTGAAATGGTTCCGCTCTTCCTAGAAGGTATTCTAGCGGTTGCCCGAGAAGATGGCTTCTTGCCTAAATGGCTGTCTCCTGATGAGCGGGGGCTCATGCCAGGTACCCTAGTAGATGCGGTCATAGCGGATGCCATCGTCAAGGGGTTAGTGCCTGAAGAATTAGCTCAGGAGCTTTATCAGGCCATGCTTTATACGGCTGAGACAGAGAGTGGCCACCACTTGGAAGGTCGCCAGGGGGCGGGTGACTATCGTCGTTTGGGCTATTTGCCAGCAAGCTACGGCGAGTCGGTTAATAAAAGTTTGGACTATGCTTATAGTGACTTCTGTATTAGTCAGGTAGCCCAAGTCTTGGGTGATTGGGAGAGAGCTAAGTACTACCGCCAACAATCACTCAATTACCGTCAGCTTTTCGATGACGAAAGTGGCCTGATGCGGGCCAAGGATCAGGCTGGCCAATTCTTAGGCGACTTTGTCAGCCAAGCCTGGGGTGGCCCTTATACCGAGGGCTCTGCTTGGCAGCAGTCTTTTGCTGTCTACCATAATTTAGCTGATTTAGTGGCCCTGCATGGAGGAGACGCCGCCTTCTACCAGCAATTACAAGCCTTGGTCAATCAACCAGCCAGCTACCGGGTAGATGGCTATGGCTATGAGATTCATGAAATGTTAGAAATGGCCCGTCGCGACTGGGGGCAGCTAGCCTTGTCCAATCAGCCAAGCTTCCATTTGCCTTATTTGCCAATCTATGCTGGCTACCCACATATGGCCCATCAATTGCTTAAATCGCTCATGCTAGAAGCCTTTAAGTTGGAAGAAGAAGGTTATATTGGCGATGAGGACAACGGCTCCTTATCAGCCTGGTTTGTTTTGAGTTCTCTGGGAATTTATGCCGTCACACCGGGAACCGATCAATATGTCTTAGGAATCAGCATCTGGGACCAAGCTAGACTAAACTTAAGTGATGGCCAAAGTTTCCAATGGACTACCCTGAATCCTAGCCAAGTACTCAATGTGGTTTTGAGCCGCCAATTAAATGGCCGAGATTATGCTGCTCACTTCTTGACTTATGAAGATATCATGGCGGGTGGCCAATTGGAGCAAGAACTTGGCTTGCTGCCGTCAATCAAGCCGTTGGAAGCATCTTTAAGACCGTTTTCTCTAGCGCTAAATGACCAAAGGGAGTATAATAGTCTTGATTGTAAGATAGAGGAGGAAGCGCATGGAAACTAAACTTGTTGAGATGATGATGCGAGTCTATTATTGGATGAAGGGAGCCGCCTATTTCTGGTTGGGTTGGTTAGCTGGTTTGGGCCTTTTTGGCACCATGGCTAGTCTGACGGCCTTAACTGAAGCCCATCAAAACGCTAAATGGCGGGCAGACCTCCTGACCTTCTCTAGTTTTTGGGATAGCTATAAGGCCAATCGTCGTGATAGTTGGGGTCTCAATCTCTTCTATACCCTCTTGTCTATCTTCCTGTGCTGGTTGATTTTTATTACGTCTCAAATGCGGGGCCTGATTTTCTTGGTGGCCCTTGTCATCCAAGTGACCGTTTTAGTCTTAGTGAACCTAGCTTTAGTGGCAGAGAGTCAAATGCGGGTAGTCTACCAGGGGGGAAGCTAGCCAATTCATTAAGTTTAGCTTCTTCCAACTCTTGGTGACGCCGCGTCCCAATCTTCTGACCTTGGTTTATAGTTTGGTTATTGTCTGGGTAGTGATGACATTCCCGGCCTTGGCCTTTATCTTCGCGGTCCCTCTCTGGGTGACTAGCTTGTCGTCCTTCTGTTTGAGAGAATGGCGCCGACAAGGAGTGATTCCGCATGAGCCAGAAGAAGAATCCCAATCGCTTTAGTCGGCTCTTACGCTACTATGCGACCTTGATTCTAGTCTTGGTCTTTCTTTTGCCTCTTGTAGCGGTCTACTTGCTCTATCAACATAACGTCAATAATGCCCTGGCAGAGCTTAATCTCATGCACTACCATATTCAGACAGAACTCAGTCAGGCCGACCAAGACACCCAAAAAATTGCGCAAAAACTGACGGAGTCAACCAAGCAGATTGAAGCCTTGCGTCATTATGCCAATTACAGCTACCAGGAGTCGCTAGAGAGCTTTCTAATGAACCGTCAGTACAATCTCTACTTGCCGGATAAGCTCTATCGACTTCATCGGGAGTTTCAAGATATTACCTCGATTGTGATCCATGTCGATAATGCTAAAGAACTAATTGTCTCTACCGCGGATAACACACGTGGGCGTAAGATGATGCCGTCTGATATAAGTAAAGAAGAGGGCAAAGAAATTGGCTTTGACCGTCCTTTATTTGACTTGCGTTCTGGCCATAGTTTGGGGCAGGTTCAGGTCAACTACCATGCTGACCGTTTCTTCCAGGGGCTGGCCGAGTCGCCGCTCCTAACCAAAGCTCAAACCGTCGTCGTCGATGCCAAGCTCAAACGTATGCTCCTAGAACGTGGCAAGCTGAGTCATGACAAGCTACAAGCAGTTATCAAAGGAGAAAACTCGCTGTCTGGCTACCTAATCAGCCGCATGGAGACGGGCGAGGATCTGCTGATTATTAGCCTCCTGCCTAAGTCGATTATCTGGCAACGGGTCACGGGTCCAGTATTAGTGATTACCTTGATTACCATATTGGTGGCCGGCATTCTCTTAGCCTTGCTTTATCGTTTCTTCGGGGCTTATTCTAATCAAGTTCATGATATGGTCACGACCCTCAATCGAATTGGAGAAGGCCAGTTCTACTATCGTATTCGAGAAGCTGATAAGCAGGATGAACTGCGGGAAATTACCCATTCTATTAATACCATGCTAGACCAGTATCAGGTTAACATACAGGAACTCTATTCCATGGAAGCCCGCGAGCATGAAGCCATTCTCAAGGCCTTGCAGTCGCAAATCAATCCGCATTTTATGTATAATACCTTGGAATTTATTCGGATGAGTGCACTAACGGAGGGGGCGGATGAGTTAGCCGATATCGTCTATGACTTCGCAGCCCTACTAAGGAACAATATTAGCGATGAGAAAGAGACGACCTTGGAGCGTGAGCTTTCTTTCTGTCGTAAATACATCCACCTTTACCAGGTGCGTTATCCTAACAAACTGCAGGTAGAGATTGAAGTGGCGCCAGAATGTCAAGCTTTCGTCTTGCCTAAGTTTACCTTGCAACCACTGATTGAAAACTACTTTGTGCATGGCGTGGATTTTGCCAGAAGCGACAATCACTTAACCATCAAAGCCTGGGTGGAAGACCTTCCTGACCATGCCAGTCTGACTAGCTGGCTCTGGATTCAAGTGTCTGATAATGGGAGAGGTATGTCCCCAGAAACTCTGAACGCCTTGAATCAAGGATTAAGAGAGGGAGCTCGCCCCATTGAACCGAATGGCCGGCAGTCAATTGGGATCTTTAATGTGGCCGAGCGACTGCATCATTATTTTGGTGGCGAGGCTACTTTATCCTATCAAATAAATGAAGAAGGAGGTGTCCGCGTATGGCTCAATTGTCCTTTCAACCCCACCCACTCAGCGTCATGATTGTGGACGATGAGTACATGATCGTCAAAGGGTTAGAACGCCTGATTCGCTGGGAAGAACTGGGCCTGCAACTTGCAGGGACAGCCGGCAATGGCCAAGAAGCCCTAGATATAATGAGCCGTCAAGCCGTGGATATTGTCATCACCGATGTCAATATGCCTAATGTGACGGGAATTGATTTTATTAGCCAAGCCAAGGAGCTGGGACAGGACTTTGCCTTCATTTGTGTCCGGCTATCAGGAATTTGAATATGTCAAGCGTGGCATGGAGTTGGGTGCCAAGAATTACCTGCTCAAGCCTATCGACAAGGTGGAACTACATCGGGTGCTTAGCCAAGTGGCCCAAGAAATTCGGGATAAGCGGACCCTAGCTCAGGTCCTTTCGGATCACGAGCAAGCACAACTAAGCACTTGGCTAGAAACAGGCCAAGGGAGTTTACCTCTTCGGTTCCAAGATATTAAGGCAGCTAACTGGCAGTGGATTTTGGCCCCAAATTCTTGTTTGTCTCAATTATTGATGGCAGGTGGTTGGTCTATTATGACGCTAGGTGATTGGCTGCTAGGGATTATGCCTCAGTCAGAGTCTAAGCAAGAGTTTCTAGAGGGTGGCATGCAGATCCAAGCTAATTTGACGCTTACCGACATTCATCATAAACTCCAAACCTTCCTTCAGGCCGAGTCTAGACGACTGTTCTATGAATGGGAGTGGGATGAGGAGCGAGCTAGGCAAATCTTTTGGCAGGATGAGATTGAGGCTTCTCAGTCCGATCCCGCGACCGATAAATTAGTGGTTCTATTAGTCGGGCGTCTCTATGAAGCGATCGACAAACAGAATAGTATTAAACTGGATGCGGACTTAGATAGCTTCTTGGCCTTTTGCCAGGAACGGGAACTAGCGCCTCAGGAAGTAGTGCAATTAACGGCCTTGATCCGACATTACTTTGATATTAAATCCAACCAACACACCCCAACTAGTCTGATAGATGAAGGGGCCAATCAGCCCCTGACTTTGCCCAGCTGAGTCAACACCTCAAGGAGAGTTTAGATTTAGGTGGGCGCGAGAAGCGCCATCAGCTCTATCCGCCAATAGTTAACGAAGTCTTGGCGGCCATCTATGAGCGCTATAACGAGAATATCTCCATGAAGAGTTTGGCGGATGACCTTCATGTCAATGTCATGTACTTGGGGCAACTCTTCAAGCGCGAGGTTGGCATGACCTTGTCTCGCTATATCAATCAATATCGTCTAGCCATCGCTAAGGATTTACTAATTGCGTCTAAACTGTCGGTGGCCCAGATAGCAGTCAAGGTTGGCTATCAGAATCAAGCTTATTTTTACCGGGTCTTTAAACAATCTGAGGGCGTCAGTCCCAAAGAGTATCGTCAACACTATCATGATCACCTTAAAGCTCAAGAAGATAAGCAAACGACACGGTAAGGTTTGGCCTTGCCGTGTTTTTATTTAGGTTAGGAACAGAATCCTGTGGGCTAAGTGGGGCTCTTTTTAGCGAAAATACATTGTATTTTGACCCAATCAAGAGTAAAATAGTACTGATACAAAAGAATGCAAATCTATAGAAAAGGTGGCAGTATGATTTTGAATAAAGATATAGCCGGCTATGTCATAGACATCGTTGAAAGATTAAATCGGGGGCAGAAACAATTTTTCTGGGCCATCAGTGACTTAATAAGTTTTATTGTAGCCATTGTGGTATCCTATGTCCTCTTCTATACCTTGATTAACCCCAATCCCTTTGACTACATTGTGTATGTGGGGCTAACTTTTGCAATTTACCAAGTCTTAACCCATCTTATGGGCTTGGCGGCAAGTATGAGCCGCTACAATTCCCTGGACGAATTTATGAAGCTCTTTTCTACCATCGCCATTTCCAGTGTGGTCGGCTATGGCATTAGCTATGTCTTCTTGCCTCAGTTTTCGGTGCGCTTCTTGGTTCTCTTCATTCTCTTGAGTACCTTCTTGGTCTTTGCGCCACGTTTGATTTGGCAACTCCTATACTCCCAAAGAGATCGTGGTCAAGAAGTGGCGACCAGCCGCCGGATTTTCCTAATTGGGGCGGGAGACGGGGGCGCAGCCTTCATGAACAGCTATCAGCCCCAAACCAGTGATTTGGACATCGTGGGGATTTTGGATAACGACCTCAATAAGAAAGGGCAACAGTTAAGTGGTGTGCCTGTTTTAGGCCGTTATGATGATTTAGCTAGCCTAGCCAAAGAATATGATATTGACGAGGTTATCGTGGCTATTCCGTCTCTGGAACCACGTGAATATGAACGTATCCTCGAAATGTGTAATGAGGCAGGCTTGACCGTCTATAAAATGCCTAAGGTTGAAGATGTTATTCAAGGTGCTGGCCCACAACGCAATGGCATTAAGAAGATTGACATTGTAGACCTCTTGGGTCGTAAGGAAATCCGCCTGGATGAGTCTTGCCTGGACCAAGAGTTAAGCCATAAAACCATCTTAGTGACCGGGGCAGGTGGCTCAATCGGGAGCGAAATCTGTCGCCAAGTTAGTCGCTTCAAGCCTAAACGGGTTGTCCTCTTAGGTCATGGCGAGAACTCTATTTATCTGATTTACCATGAATTAATTAAGAGTCATCCAGAAATCGAATATGTGCCCGTTATTGCAGATATTCAAGATTTTCCACGCTTATTACAAGTCTTCCAGGATTATCAACCAGCTATCGTCTATCATGCAGCAGCTCATAAGCATGTGCCCATGATGGAGCGTAACCCTAAGGAAGCCCTCAAGAATAATATTCACGGAACCTATAATGTGGCCAAGGCAGTCGATCAAGCTGGTGTGCCAAAGATGGTTATGATTTCGACAGATAAGGCGGTCAACCCACCTAACGTGATGGGGGCAACTAAACGTGTAGCCGAACTGATTGTGACGGGCTTCAATAAGACCAGTCAATCCACCTATTGTGCAGTTCGTTTCGGTAATGTCTTAGGTAGTCGAGGCAGTGTCATTCCAGTCTTTGAACGACAAATTGCTGCAGGGGGGCCACTCACGGTGACCGACTTCCGCATGACCCGTTACTTTATGACCATTCCGGAAGCGAGTCGTTTAGTCATTCATGCTGGGGCATATGCCCGTGATGGTGAAGTCTTCATCTTAGACATGGGTGAACCTGTTAAGATTTATGACCTAGCTAAGAAAATGGTCCTACTCAGTGGCCATACTGAAAAAGAAATCCCAATTATTGAAGTGGGGATTCGCCCAGGTGAGAAACTCTATGAAGAACTCTTGGTGGCATCGGAATTTGTGGATAATCAAGTTCATGATCAAATCTTCGTTGGTAAGGTAAACACCATGCCACTGGCGACCATTGAAGCTAAAATGGCAGAATTCGATAACTTAGAAGGCGATGTCCTCAAAGAAGCCATCATTGGCTTCGCTAATCAAACTACTCAAGCTGACTAGGAGGCTCAAATGATGAAATCAAAACTCCAGCATTTGCTTTTAATCCTCATCTTGGGCCTAGTGGCCAGTCTCTGGCAAGGGCCTCAAGTTCAGGCGGCACCAGATTCTGAGCCAATGTCTTTCCTCTTTCTAGGGATTGACACGGGGGAGCTGGGCCGGACAGAACAAGGCCGTTCCGATACCATTATGGTGATGACCCTCAACCCTAGCCATAAAACCCTACGCCTCGTTAGCCTGCCACGAGACACTTATGTCAATATTGAGGCTACGAGGGTATGGATAAACTCAACCACGCCTATGCCTATGGTGGGGCAGAGCTCTCTAAGCTAACCGTGGAACACTTACTTGATGTTCCTATCCAACACTATCTAGCATTGAATATGAAGGGGCTAGAAGATTTGGTGGATTTGGTGGGCGGTGTAGAGGTGGTGCCACCTGAGACATTTACCATTGATGGCTATGAATTTTACCAAGACACGCCGGTTTATTTAGATGGCCGGACAGCCCTCTACTATGTGCGAGATCGCTTCTCTTCAAGCGGTGACTATGCCCGCCAAGCGCGGCAACGACAAGTGCTTGAAGCCCTGATGCATAAGACACAAGATGCCTCTTTTAAGTTAGATCCTTTGAAAGTGGCCTCGCTTATGACTTCTGTCTCGACTGACTTGTCCTTGGATCAACTCATGGGGCTTTTCAATCAATATCGCCAAGCGGGCTTACAACTTGAACTAGGTCAATTACAAGGGCAGGGACAAACTATTAATGGCATTTACTACGATATCCCTGATCAAGCCTCTCTAGCTGAATTACGCACAACCTTGCTGTCTGACTTGAAAGAATAGGAGATATCTCATGAAGAAAATTAGAAAAGCTGTTATTCCGGCGGCCGGCTATGGAACAGGCTTCTTGCCAGCCACTAAAGCCTTCGCCAAGGAAATGCTTCCGATTGTAGATAAGCCCATTGTCCAGTTTATTGTGGAAGAGGCCATTGCGTCTGGAATTGAGGAAATCTTGATTATTACCGGTAAAACTAAACGGCCTATTGAGGACCACTTTGATTCCAACATCGAATTGGAAGACAACCTTCGCTCAAAGGGTAAGGCTGACTTACTTAAGCTAGTGGAGGGCACAACCCAGGCTAATCTCTTCTTTGTTCGCCAGTCTTATCCAAAGGGCTTAGGAGATGCGATTTTAGCAGCTAAGGCCTTTGTGGCAGATGAGCCCTTTGTGGTCATGTTAGGTGACAACATTATGACGGGGCAGCAACCCGTCACACGTCAGCTCATGGATCTCTATCAAGAAACTCAAACGGCCAATGTGGCCATTATGGAGGTTTCTGATGAAGAAGCTGAGCAAATGGGGATTGTCGAATTGGGTAAAGTGGTCGACAATCAAGTGGGCTTACCGGTTCATCACATTAACAATATGGTGGAAAAGCCAAAAGCCAGTGAGCTCAAGAGTCACATGGCCATTGCCGGACGGTATGTCTTGCCACCTGAAATCTTTGAACTCTTGGAGGACTTACCTGTGGGTAAGGAAGATGAAGTTCAGCTGACAGATGCCCTTAACAAACTCAATCAGACCCAACGTGTCTTGGCTGTTCAGTGTCAAGGTAACCGCCATGATGTCGGCAACAAAATGGGCTACATGCGCTATATGGTGGAGTATGGCTTGAGTCACCCTGAAACCGCTGAAGGGCTAAAGGGATATATCAAAAATATAGCAACAACATTGCGCTAAAATAATGAATAATATGGAGGCTAAGACCTAGGTCTTAGCCTTTTACTTTGTTTTGCCCTTAAGACTAGGTATGAGAGTAGCGAGAGCTAGTAAAAGTTTGCTAAGCATTTGCTAGTAGATTCTTCTATCATTTAAATAAAAGTGATGGTTAGCTTCTAAAATTTATTTTGAGAAGTATAGAATTTTTGGGTGACAGATGCTATAATAAAGTGATGCAATAAATAGGAATTTATCAAATTCTATAAGGAGGACGCCCCACAGTGACCACGAAAGATCGTGATTTGAAAAAATTCTTAATTTGTATGGTTGACTTGATGGGTGTCATCTTGGTCGGCCTACTCTTAACCACCAGCCGCTCACCACGACTCCACATGGATATGGACGATGTCAATACCTTGCTACTCATTCATATAGCAGCCTTCTATGTGTCCAATCAATTTAATTCTTTGTTTGACCGCGGCTACTTGGAACAACTCAAGTCAGTTATTATTTATTCTATCTATTTCCTTGTCGGCATTACCATGATGGTCTTTATGTCTAAGAACCACTTCTATATTGCTCGGACGGCGTCCTTGGTTTTCGTGACGCTAAATGGGATTTTGGTTTATGCCGTTCATTCCTCGATTAAATATTATTACCAACACCTCTATCCAACCCTCAAATATTCGCGCAAGGTACTCTTGGTGACGACATCGGATCGACTAGAACGTATTGCGGCTCGCTTTGAAGCCAGTAGAGCTTGGGGTGGGCAGATTTGTGCCATTGCGCTCTTAGATAAACCAGAGGAATTGGTCTTGCCTAAGATTTTCCAAGATAAGCTCATCCTTTCTGTAGATGAGCTCGAACCCTATGCGACTCAGAATGTGGTCGATGAAGTCTTTCTCAATCTGTCTCGTGATTTTGATGAGCAAATTGCGGATTACCTCTTGCTCTTCCAGTCCATGGGGATTGTGGTCAGTCTCAATATCTCAGCCTTTGAGATTCCCCTTAATTCGGATCGTCGAGTTCGTAAGCTAGGCAAGTACAGTGTCTTGACCTTCTCCACTAAATTCTATGACTACAAATGGATGACCATTAAGCGGGCCATTGATATCTTGGGTGCCTTAGTGGGCTTAGTCATTACCTTCTTAGTTGGCCTAATCTTAGTGCCTTTGATTAAGTTAGAATCTAAGGGTCCTGCTATCTTCGCCCAAAATCGTGTAGGCCGTAATGGACGGGTCTTTAAGTTCTATAAATTCCGCTCCATGTATGCTGACGCTGAAGAGCGCAAGAAAGAATTGGAACAATACAATCAGATGAAGGGTCTCATGTTCAAGTTAGAAGATGACCCACGTATCACCAAAATCGGTCGCTTTATCCGCCGGACTAGTTTAGATGAGCTGCCGCAGTTCTACAATGTTCTGATTGGTGATATGAGCTTGATTGGCACCCGGCCGCCGACCGAGAGTGAGTTCAAGACCTATTCTGCTGGCCATAAGAAGCGCCTCAAGTTGCGTCCTGGTATAACCGGACTCTGGCAGGTAAGCGGACGTAGTGATATTACGGACTTTGAAGAAGTGGTCCAGTTAGATGCCGAATACATTGATAACTGGTCCTTGTGGCTAGATTTCAAGATTCTCTTGAAGACCGTTAGAATCGTCCTCCTAGGCAAAGGAGCACGCTAAAATAGTACTAGAAAAGGATCGGCTACGGCTGGTCTTTTTGTCTGTCTATGGAAGGTTACTAGATCAGTAACAGAGACAGTCAAAAGCCAGGCGAAAAGTTCACTGTACAAATATTTCCTTCCCCTAGCTAACTTATGGTATAATAAGTCGAATACAAGAGAAAGGTGAGGAGAAGATGTTGGATTGGTTTCATCAATTCTTAGTGGATAAGCCTTTAGTTCGACTCCTGGATATTGCCATAGTCTGGTACATTATCTATCGTGTCTTACTCTATGCACGTAATACACGGGCAATGAACTTATTAAAAGGGGTAGGCATAATCTTAGCCGCTAAATTTATTGCCTCGGTTGTAGGCCTGCAGACCATCGATTGGTTGCTGCAACAAGTTATTTCTTGGGGTGTGGTGGCCGTGGTCATCCTCTTCCAACCAGAATTGCGCCGGGCCCTAGAGTCTATTGGGCGAACCGTCAGCTCTCGCTCGCGCAAGGGATTAGAGCAAGATCCGACCGCTCGTTTGATTCAAGACTTAGACAAGAGTATTTGGTACATGTCCCGTCGTAAAATCGGGGCGCTGATTTCCATCGAACGAGAAAATAGCCTGAATGAGTACATCCAAACGGGCATTCCCATGGATTCAGCTATTTCCCATCAGCTCTTAGTCAATATCTTCATCCCCAATACGCCACTCCATGATGGGGCCGTTATTATCGCGGGCCATCGCGTGGCAGCTGCTGCCTGCTATCTACCTTTGTCTGGTAGTCAGGCCATTCCTAAGGAATTAGGGACACGCCATCGGGCAGCGATTGGTCTGTCAGAAGTCACAGACGCGGTCACCTTGATTGTCTCAGAAGAGACGGGCGGAGTCAGCTTGGCCATGAGAGACCATTTGCACCGGGATGTGGACCCTAAGGAGCTCAAGGAACTCCTAAAACGTTACTTAAGTAGAGACGACCAAGGCGATAACGCTGAGTCTAGTCGTAACCGCCTGGTTAATGATCTCTTGTCATTCTTTAACAAGCAGAAAGGTGGTGCCGCATGAAGAAGTTTTGGAATAGTCGTTGGTACGACAATAAATGGTTCTTGCGGATTGCTTCTCTAGTTTTTGCGGTCTTCCTCTATGGTATGGTCCAGGCAAGTAGCCCCTCAGTGACTAGCCTATCTAATTTGCAGCAAGTAGTCAGTGTGGATACAACCGAAACCATCTCCAATGTGCCAGTTAAATTAGGTAAGCACGACGACGACATTTTCGTCAGCCAACTGCAAGAAACCGTGACCGTTACCCTAACGGGTCCTAAGAATATCGTCTCTTCGTTAGCCAGTGGCAATTTGGTTGTCCAAACCGAAGATTTAACCGGTATTGAGACAGGGCAACAAACCCTTAAATTAGAAATTCCTGGCTTGCCAGACAGTGTTAAATATCAGATTAACCCATCGCGGGTAGTCGTTCAGGTCGCAAGACGTAAGACCGTGACTGTACCAGTAGAATATGAAATCGAAGAAGGTACCATTGCCTCTGGTATGGAAGTTGGAAATGTGACGCTCAACCCAAGTCAAGTTGAGTTAACGGGCAACGAGGAAAATATCAATAAGGTGAAACGCGCCTACATCCGCATCAGCAATGCGACGGCTCACAACCGGTCCTTTAGCGGTAAGTTCAAACTCCAGGTAGTAGATGCTGATAATAAGCTCTTGGATGTTAATGCCAATGTCAGTGAAGTAGAAGCTCATGTGGAGCTTAACGCCCAACAGCGTAAGACGGTCAACTTAGTAGTGGCCGCGCAAGGCGAATCTAATAGCTATCGTTACCAATATCAATTGGTAGATGCCAGTCAGATTGCCCTTCAAGGATCGGCATCGGTTCTAGAAAACATCCGCAATATTAAGGTCAATGTAGACGTCAGCAACCTGACCTCTAGTGCCACCCTCAAGGGTCAGTTAGAACTGCCCGAGGGTGTCACCGCCAATCTCTCAGGTCCCGTTTCAGTTGCTGTGACGGTCACCCCAATCACAACGGATACCAGTGATACTACCAGTAGCACACCTGCCGCTAGCTCCAGCAGTGCGGTGGAAGAAGCCCCAACAACCCCCAATCAAAATGGCGGCAATGCCAACCCAGGTGTGACAGAAGACAACAACGCCAATCCAGGCGGCCAAGATGTCGAATAAGTATAAGACATCCTTAGATTAGTTGATAAGAAGAAGGAGAACACAAACATAATGGGAAAATACTTTGGAACTGACGGCGTTCGCGGCGTCGCTAATACGGAATTAACACCGGAGTTAGCCTTTAAACTAGGCCGGTGCGGGGGTTACGTTTTAATGCAACATGCACCAGAACAGGCGCATCCACGCGTCTTGGTGGCACGCGACACCCGGATTTCTGGCCAATTACTAGAGCAAGCTTTAGTAGCCGGCCTTTTATCAGTAGGGATTGAGGTTATGCAATTAGGCGTTATCTCGACGCCAGCAGTAGCCTATTTGACCCGTACGCAGAATGCGGCAGCAGGGGTTATGATTTCTGCTTCCCACAACCCAGCTTTGGATAATGGGATTAAATTCTTCGGTTCTGACGGTTTCAAACTTTCTGATCAACAGGAAGAAGAAATCGAAGCCTTAATTGATGCACCAGAAGATACCTTGCCACGACCAAGTACCGACGGTCTTGGTACTATCGATGAGTTCCCTGAAGGGGCCATCAAATACTTGCAGTTCCTGCAATCGACTATTTCGGGCGATTTAGAAGGCATTCGTGTCTGCATCGATGCCGCTAACGGGGCAACAGCACCTCTAGTTAACCAACTTTTCGCAGATTTGGAGACCGACTTCTACACCATGGGCGACCGCCCTAACGGCATTAACATTAACGATGGCGTAGGTTCTACTCATCCAGAAGGTCTGCAAGCCTTCGTTAAAGAAAAAGGCGCCATGGTTGGTTTGGCTTTCGATGGGGATGGTGACCGTCTGATTGCAGTAGATGAGAATGGTGAATTAGTTGACGGTGATAAGATTATGTTCATCTGTGGCCAACACCTTAAATCTAAAGGTCGCCTAGAGAAAGACACCATCGTATCGACGGTTATGTCTAACATTGGCTTCCACAAGGCCATTGAAGAACATGGCATGGTCGCTCTGAAAGCCCAAGTGGGTGACCGTTACGTAGTAGAAGCCATGCGTGAAGGGGGCTATGTCCTTGGGGGCGAGCAATCTGGTCACATTGTCTTCCTTAACTTGAATACAACTGGGGATGGCCTCTTAAGTGCCGTGCAGCTCCTAGCTGTAATGAAGGAAACAGGCAAGAGTCTGTCTGAATTAGCGGCTCAAGTGACCATCTTCCCACAAAAACTAGTTAACATTCGCGTACGCGACAAGCATACGGTTATGGATGAACCTGCTGTTAAGGCAGTGATTGAAGCGGTTGAAGCTGAAATGAACGGTGACGGACGTATCTTGGTTCGTCCAAGTGGGACTGAGCCTCTCTTACGGGTTATGGCAGAAGCCTCAACCGACGAGAAGGTTTCCCGCTATGTGGATACCATTGCCGATGTCATTCGTGCTGAACGCGGAATCGAGTAAGTCAAGTATTAGGTTGGGACCTTAGGGTGCCAACCTTTCTTGTTGTTATTGACTAGCCCGATTGAAAATTCAGCGGATAAGGGCTATAATGTCCAATGACGACCATGCGATAGAAAAGTGCGGAAGGAGCCAATTATGACGGAATTAAAAAGTAAGAAAGACCGGACTCAGGACTGGCTCCAAGCGCATTTGGGGCATCTAAACTTACGCTGCCATCACTGCCATCAAGCTTTGAGCCTGGAGGGCTATAGTTTGGTTTGTCCTCAGGGACACCGAGTAGATAGCCATAAACAAGGCACCTATTTTTTGAGCAATAAGTCAGTTGATGACCATTATGACCGGCAACTTTCAAGCAAGACGGCGCTTTATTCAAGAGTCTGCCTATTATGCTCCCTTGCAGGAACTGCTCAACCAATTAGTAAGCGACCATCAAGCCAGTTTAGGGAAATCAGACTTACCTTATCGTATTCTAGATGCAGGCTCGGGCGAAGGGAGTCACTTGGCCTGGCTCTTAGATCAAGACTCTAAGCACCGGATTGGACTTGGTGTGGATTTGGCGCGGGCAGGTATTGCACTGGCTACCGATTTTAATGGGCAACAACTTAATCTAGTAGGGGACCTAGCTCAGTTACCAATTGGCGACCAGACCATCGATGGGCTATTGTCCATCTTATCGCCTTCCAATTATCAGGAATTCGACCGGGTCTTGGCGCCGGGTGGACGGGTCTTCAAGGTTATTCCAAATGCCGGATATTTGGCAGAAATTCGTAAGGCCTTAGGGCAAGAGACTGTCAAGCAAACTTACGACAACCAAGCAACGCGACAAGTCTTTGAAAGCCACTACCGACACCATCAAGCCTATCCATTGCAGGCAAAGCGCTTGCTCACACCCCAAGCCAAGGCTGACTTAGTGGCGATGACACCTCTAACCTGGCACTTAGATGCAAGTCAGGCCAGCCAACTAGTGGAGTCTCTGCCAGATGAATTTCTACTCGATCTGACGGTCTTAGTAGGTTGGAAGGAATAAGGATTTACTTAAGGAGTTAGCTTGAGAGAGCTAGCTCCTTTTTCTATGGCATCTAGTCGCATATTAGCTTAGGTTTCTAGTAGCCGAAGGGGCTTCAAATATGATAAAATGAAGGGTGTGAGTATCAGGAGGTGGGTTGCATGATCGCGGATGATTTTATTGATGATTGGCAATTATTTTTGGCACCCTATGAGCAGGCAGTGGATGAGCTTAAGCTCAAACTTAAAAACCTGCGCAAGGAGTTCGTATCGAGCATCGCCGGGCGCCTATCGAGTTTGTGACGGGGCGGGTTAAGACGCGGGAGAGTATCTTAGAGAAAATGGAAGTTCGCAAGATTGCGCCAGAAGATTTTCTAGTAGGGGTACAGGATATTGCCGGTGTTCGGATCATGTGTCAGTTCGTAGAAGATATCTATGAAGTGGCCAATATTTTGAAGAATCGTCAGGACTTCAAAGTACTCTTAATTCGCGATTATATTCAAAACCGTAAGCCGAGCGGTTATCGCTCCTATCATATGGTTTTGGAGTATCCTGTCCAGCTAGCTTCCGGCGAAGTCAAGCAACTCATTGTTGAGGTTCAGATTCGGACCTTGGCCATGAACTTCTGGGCAACTATTGAGCACTCGCTCAACTACAAATACCAAGGTGAATACCCACAAGAAATCTTAGAACGGCTAGAGCGCGCCTCCGAGGCAGCCTTTCGCCTGGACGAAGAGATGTCGGAGATTCGCGATGAGATTCGTGAAGCGCTCTTGCTCTTCGACAAACGCTAAGGAAGGACGGTTGACGGATGAAACAAGCAATCATGATTTATACCAATCAACAGCCCCAATCCTTAGAAATTGAGGCCAGTCTCAAGGCTAAATTGGAGCTTGCAGGCTTCCGCTTGGTGGAACCTGGCCAGGTGCCTGATTACCTCATTACCATTGGCGGTGATGGCACGCTCCTAGCGGCCTTCCACGATTATCAGGACTGGTTGGATTGTGTCATCTTTATCGGGATTCACACCGGTCATCTGGGCTTCTATGCCGATTGGCTACCGCATGAATTAGATGAGCTGGTAGATAGTTTAGCTCGTTCTGGCGGTCAGGGCCATGTCAGTTATCCCTTACTTAAGGTACAGGCTGCTTGCAAAGATGGCAAAATTCATGAGTGGCTGGCCCTCAATGAATGTTCCCTACGGACCATGGCTGGCACCATGGTAGCCGAGATTCAAATTAACGACAAGTTCTTTGCCACCTTCCGTGGCGATGGCCTCTGTATCGCGACGCCAACTGGGTCCACCGGCCTTAACAAGTCACTAGGTGGGGCAGTCATGCATCCTCGTGTGGATGCCTTACAATTAACGGAGATGGCCGCCCTTAACAACCGGGTCTATCGAACCTTGGGTGCGCCTATGATTATTCCACGTGATGAATACCTAACCTTGGTTATCCAAGAAGAAGCTCAGACCATGCTCATGATCGACCATCTCACTTGCGAGACAAAGGGTATCCAGTCAGTCAAATTCCAGTTGGCTGATACACGGATTAAGTTTGCCAGCTTCCGCCACACCCATTTCTGGGACCGCGTAGAGAATTCCTTTATCGGCCACAAGCAGGAACGGGATCCAAAAATCAAATATTAACAAGTCAGTAAAATAAAAAAGAGGGAAAAATATGCGTTTTAATAAACAACACTTAATCAAACTCGGTCTCTTAGGCTTAGCCAGCTTAAGCTTGGCTGCCTGCAACTTAGGTCAAGGTGGCAACAACTCCAGCAACACTACGACTAATGCGACCGTCACCGAAGTCGATAAGAAAGTCGAAATTCCAGACAACACCAATATTGCAGGCATGTCTGAGTCTGAAAAAGCCAGTTTCTATTCTAGCTTAGACCAGATTACACTTGACACCAGTGAGGGCCTCAAGCCAGGTGAATACTCTAACATCAAAGAAATTGTCACTGAACAAGAGTATAATGACCTCATCCTATCAACGACCGATGGGCCTAAAATTGTCTATCTTGGTTTTGACGAGTGTCCATACTGCCACGCCTTCTCTCCTAAGATCAACCAATTAGCTAAGGAAAAGGGCGTTACTGTCTACTATTACAATACCCGTAAACACGCCAATGACAGCAACTTCCAATCTGCTATGCAAGTCTATGGGGTTAATAAGGTACCTAATGCCTTCATCGTCAAATCAGGCAAACCTGGCACCAATGTCAACCACTCAAGTAAAATGGCAGATCTCGAAGCTTTTATTAACGAGGCAGCGAAGTAAACGTGGTCCAGTTTCAATGGCACTATGAGGGAGAGCATCCGGTTCGAATCAAGGACTATCTCAAGCATCTGGGCATCCCTCGCAAGTTCGTATCACATGTTAAATTCGAAGGTGGCAACATTTTATTGAATGGGCAAGAAGTCAATGTCCTAGCAAAATTAGAGACAGGCGATGTCCTAACCTTGGTGGCAGCTGATGAGGGAAGCCACGAGACGGTGCCACCTTCACATGTCCCCATCCAGGTTATTTACGAAGATCGGGACCTACTGATTGTCAATAAGCCGACTGATGTAGTCTCTATCCCTTCCAAACGGATTCCGGATTCCGCCATGGCCAATCGGGTTAAGGGCTATTATCAGCGCCAAGGCTACGCGGATCAGGTCATTCATATTGTCACCCGTTTGGACCGCCAGACCACTGGCCTCATGTTGATAGCTAAGCACCGTTTAGCTCACGCCATGTTGGATAAGCAGGTCCAAGGGGGGCAAGTAGAAAAATATTATTTGGCCATTTCGACAAAAGCAGACTGGCCGGATCACGGCGTCATCGATCGGCCCATTGCGCGAACAGAAGATTCGATTATCACGCGACGGATTCATGAAAGCGGCCAACGGGCGGTCACCGAATATTGGCTAAAGCAGCGCTTTGTTGACAGCAGTCTACTCAAGCTTCGCCTTCATACCGGGCGTACTCACCAGATTCGGGTCCATATGCAGGATGCAGGTGGGGTCCTAGTAGGAGATGACCTATATGGTGGCCCGCATTTAGAAGCGATTAGGCGCCAGGCCCTGCACTGCGGTGAACTCCGTCTCACCCAACCCTTTACAGGGCAGCGTTTGGTGCTATCGGCTCCTCTGCCTGAGGATATGGCTGCTTGGCTAGCTAAAAGACAACATCACCTATAAAAAAAAGAGCTCGATAGCCAAATATCGAGCTCTTTTCTTATAGAAAAAGCTTGGAGTTAGCTCCAAGCCTTGCTTAATGTAGACGATAGCTTCGAATACGATAGCCACGTCGTTCTAGTTGTTTGACTAATTGATTATACTCAACAGGGTCCAAACTGCTTGGAAGCGCATAGAGGATTTGGCCCTTGGTATCCATATCGGTTTTCTCTAGGGTGGTAGCAGAGACAATATCGCTAAAGCGATTGATTAACTTGCTGACTTGAGCCAGTTCGCCACGGCTACCCAAGGTTTCGACTAAGAGGGCAAACCAGCATTCGGCATGGCCCAGGCTTGAGCTAGCCACTGCAGCATGGTATTGTGGCGGATAATACCGCTGAAGCGATTGTCACGGTCTAAGACGGCTACGTAAGGTAAGTCGTTGAGGGTAAAGACCAGGTGGTAGAAGGAGTCCTGCTCGTGCACTACGCGAGTCGTGTTTTTTAGGAAGTGGGTGACAGGCAAGCGACTCAAATCCTCATCAGGGTGATGGTAGGCGTACTGATAGATATGATAGCGATAGAGATTACCGCGGTAGAGGGTTTGGGTGGCATCTAGGACGGGCACGCAGCGTAGCCCTTGGTCTTCTAATAAATCCAAGGCGCTGGCGCAGTTATCGGCTTCGGTTAAATAGCTAATCTGTTGTTTAGGGACGACCAGTTGTTCAATCATGGCGGCACTCCTTTCTGGGGAACTTCTAGCCCCGTAATGGGGCCCAATCTCGTATAGTGTATCAAAAATAAGGGCAGAACACAACATTTTCTCATGGATATCTCATAGAATATTAAAAATATCTAAAAGAAAACGTATTATTGACCTCTAGCTCTTGCAATTTGCACCATTTTTACCTATTATTAAAGTTAACATTATATTGTAAAAGCAAAAGGAGATTGACGACAATGGACCCCTCGGGGAATTTAAGTACACAAATCTTATTAATCTTAGTACTAACCTTTATTAATGCGATTTTCTCGGCATCAGAGATTGCCTTCGTGTCGCTCAACCAACAAAAGATGACGCAATTGGCTGAATCAGGCAATGTTAAGGCCCAACGCGTGATGAAACTTTTGGATAATTCGGACGACTTTTTGGCCACTATTCAAGTAGCCATTACCTTAGCTGGCTTCTTCTCTAGTGCGTCGGCTGCGACTAGCTTCGCAGACCGAATTATGACTTGGCTACCAAGTCTGCCGGGCGGAAAAGCAGTCGCGATTTTGATTGTCACCTTTGTTTTATCTTATTTAACCCTGGTTTTAGGGGAGCTCTATCCTAAGCAAGTCGCCCTTCAAATGCCTGAAGAGATTGCCTTAGGGACGGCGGGCTTTATCTCTGTGACCCAGTGGCTAGCCAAGCCTTTTGTAGGCTTGCTGACGGCTTCAACAGGTCTTTTGAAGCGGTTGACGCCAATTGATTTTACCAAAGAAGAAGAAAAATTCACCCGTAGTGAGATGAAGGCCCTCTTGGCCAACAGTCGCAATGACGGTGCCATTGACACGGATGAGTTTGCTATGATGCAGGGCGTGCTATCACTGGATAGTAAGTTGGCTCGTGAGGTCATGGTACCTCGGACAGATACCCAGATGATTGATATTGAAGATCCACTGGAAGAAAATATCAATGCCTTATTAGATAGTCCTTTCTCTCGTATTCCACTCTATGAAGGAGATAAGGATAATGTCATTGGTGTGATTCACGTCAAGAACCTCTTACGTGCCTCACGTGAGCATGGCTTTGATAACTTAGATTTACGTGAGATTGCCAATGAACCAATGTTTGTGCCGGATACTATCTATACGGATGATTTACTCCTCGAATTCCGTCGCGAACAAACTCATTTGGCTATCCTCAAGGATGAATACGGCGGTGTCGAAGGGATTGTCACCCTAGAAGACTTAATCGAAGAAATTGTCGGGGAAATCGAAGACGAGTCCGATATCAATAGCGAGTCACTTCAAGCGATTGATGAAACCCACTGGGAAATTGACGGGGGTATGACCCTAGATAAGTTTAATGCGACTTTCAATGAGTCAGTCCGATCTGAGGACGTGGAGACCATTGCCGGCCTCATGATTCAAATTATCGGCTATGTGCCAGATGATGATGAGCGTTTGTCGGTACGGGTTAACGACTATGTCCTGACTACCACGCAAATTGAAAATGGTCGTATCCGTTGGGTGCTCCTAACACTAGATGCTGAGCGCATCATGACCACTGATTTTGATTACCAAGACTTCGAAGAAGAAGAATTTGGTGACGAAGAAAACGAAGAAAACTAGACTTTTAAAGGGGTAGAGACCAGCGTCTCTGCCTCTTCTTCTATAGGATTTGAGAGGAAGGAAAAACATGATTATCTTAATTGCGGGGGCATCTCATACAGGGAAGACCCTACTTGCTCAGAAGCTATTAGAAAAATATCATTATCCCTACCTATCCATCGACCACCTAAAAATGGGCCTGATTCGGAGTGGCCATAGTCCCCATCATGCCATGACAGATGATCAGACCTTGACCGAATTTCTCTGGCCTATTGTGCGGGAGATGATTAAAACGGCCATTGAGAATGGGCAAAACTTGATAGTAGAAGGGTGTTATATTCCTTTTGATTGGGCCAAGGATTTGAAGCAGACGATCTTAGCCAGATTAAGTATTATTGCTTGATCATGAGTGAGGATTATATTAGAAAGCATTTTGCCGATATCAAGGCCCATGCCAATGCCATTGAACAGAGGGTCGATGACACTTGGTGCACCCTTGACAGTGTCTTGCGAGATAATGCAAGTCAGCTGGCTCAGGCTAAGCAAGTAGGCGCCAACTATCTTCTGATTCAGGATGATTATCAGGTAGATATTGACTTATAGAAGGGATTGGGGCACTGCAGGAGCGGTGCCCCAATCGATTTATCTGAAAAAAACACTAAGTGTGGCTGCAAATAAAAATAGGGACCAAGTCTTCCATGGTACCGGTTTTATTGTATAACCGATAATTATGCCGAAACACCGTCGAAACGGTGTTCTAGTTTTCTTGTGGCCCCTGAATGACCCCTTCCAATTTATCTGCTATGTCGCCATGGCGGCTAGGGTATAGGTGGCTATAAATATTTAGGGTGGTTTCCACTCTCTCATGACCCAATCTCTCACTAATGGCCAAAGGTGAGACTCCTAATTCAATCAGCATAGAAGCGTGGCTATGGCGGAGGTCGTGGACCCTAATTCTTGGTAGCCCAGCCTTGTCTGCTCCTGTCCTAAGCGTCTTGCCATAACTATATACCCCTATGGTGAATAATCGCTCTGACGGCCTGTAATAGGGCAATTTAGAGGTTTAGTCATTTAGTAGTTCGAGTATTGAGGGTGGTAAGGTAATGCTGCGATTAGATTTAGGCGTTTTGGGCTCGGTGATCATATCGACGCCATCAATCTTAACATAGGTCTTAGATGTGCTGACAGTCTTTGCTTCCTGGTCGAAGTCCGATAGAGTCAAGGCCTGAAGCTCTCCAATCCGCATGCCGGAATAAAATAAAAGAGTGAACGCCAGTTGGTAGTAGATATTGTCTTCGACGGTAGACAGGAAGGTATCGAATTGGTCCTTGGTCCAAAACGCTACCTCGCTCTTACCAATAGTTCCTGCCACTCTGACAGGGTTATTTTTTATGCCATGGAATTTAAGTGCATAGTTAAAGATAGCGGATAGGTTGGTATTAACGGTCCTTAGTGTCGTCTGGGCTATCTTTTCGCCTCGATTAGTTGGTTGATTCATGAGCCAGTTTTGTCATCGTCTGACTGTCTTAGCATCTATATCAAGCATGGGTTGATGGGACCAACAACCGATAGATTTTTTTACGCCAAGGTCGTCCATATAGCTTACCTTGGTCATCTAGGTCTTTCTGGCCTTATCCTGTCTTACGCTCATTGTAGTACCTCCTTCGTTGTGGTACAATAAGGGCATAGCAAATAGCCACATTGCGGGTGTTTTGTGGTAGCTCCACCGATTACTGTTTGGCGACGGGTTCGGTGGAGCTTGTTGTGTTTTAATGGCGTCACTTAGCATTTTACTTACGTCAGTAAGTCAGTCGAGTTGAGCCATATATACAAAAAGTGCCCTGGATTGCAAGACACCTAAAATTATCGAAATAGTTTTCACGCCAACTTTGTCCCCTAATTATAACATATATGCATGGGTCAATCATTGATGTAACCCTTGGCAAAACGGTTAGAGTGTTTTTTTAGTCTTTACTACAAAAAAACCAGCTATACGTTAGTATAGCTGGTTATGAGCGCTAAGGCTCTCAGTCTAAAAAATATGGGAGCAAGTCCCTTCATAGCTATACTATATCATCCCCCCCACATTTTGTAAAGGGGGAAACGGTTAATATATATATAAATCGGCTATTTTTTTATCTATGCGGTCTAGCGACTCTTGAGAAACAACAATTTTGCCACATGGATCTAGATTGTTTTTAAAAATAATACGGTCTTTGCTGATGGTTGTAATGTCCGAACATTTGGCAAACGAAACTTTACGAAATCTGTCATAATGAATAGCCAAATCTAGTGATTTGTCAATTTGAATCGACAAATCAGCTATAAAAGCCTCATCTATTATAGGTTGTTCCATGTCAGAAATCTTATCAGCAAACATCTCGTGATATTTATTATACAAATCAATGAATCTATCGTCGTTTCTGTATATGTATTGAGGGTCATTTTTCAAACTCTCCATCACCAAGAACATTTTTATAGAGTTTGACCTAGAGTATTCCCGAATAAATGACGTTGCACTGGTGGCTATGAGCCCATCGATTTTGACAGATTGCCATCCACTTTTTGAACTTATGGGGACAACAGTTAAGGTGCCTTTTCGAACACTATCTTCTTTATTCAAAACTATTGCCCAGTGTCGATTAGACATCTCTTGTCCGATGTTAACGCCAAATTCAACAAATATCAATGCACCTCTTTTAAATTTTCTATATATTTTCGGCTCTTGCCTTTGAGCCTCATTCAGCATAAATTTCGAGAGTCGCTTTGTTGTGCTAGTTAGAAATTGATACTTGTTTGATGTATGTCTTCCAATTTTTTGCTTTGCATACATATTGTGAATGCTATTTAAGTTGGTTGCTGCTTCATACAAATCGTTATTTATTTTTTTGCGAATTTTGGCCATTCAATATACCTCCATGCCCTATTCTGGATTTTTTAATTTGTTCTAACCGATTGGAATTCCAACTGTTATAAAATCGTCACCTTTTCTTTTTCAGGTAAATTCCGGGCCTATAAAACGACATCACGTATGGCTTAGTTAATTTTCCAAGTAAATTCCGAAAGTGTAAATTTTATTTTATAAACCGACCCGTCTCAGGCGGAAGTCCGTAGTACTCCAGTACAGCGCCAACGGTTTCGATTGACTCTGCTTCGTGGCTGCCATCAATCAGCATGTGTGTGGCAAATTAGTTAGACTTTCACTCGATTTTAAGTTTTGACGTTAGACTCAACCTTGATTGCTTCGGCGTCTTCTCGTCTGGGTGGAGCAGAGCGCGTCCCAATTCATACGCGCAAGTAAAGCGGCGCTTATGGGAGCACAGATTTCGATTAAGAACAATCAAATTAATTCGTCTGACTCTGGTGTAATAGCCCATGACTTCTCCCAAGTCAGTTTCTAATATGTAAATTCCCTTGGACTCATCCATCTTAAATAGAGTTCTCGACTTCAAGGATCTAATAAAGCGTTTTAACTCCAATCATGATTAATCTCGATATTTCTTAGGCGTATACTTACGTTTAGCTTCCATTTTAGCAATACATACAGCCTGCTCTAATGCAATTAGTAGCTCTTTGGGTTCCTCACTAAACTCTGCCGTTTCCTTCGAGTATTTGAGGCCATACAGGTCTTCTATCAAGCGTTCAAGGTGATGGTTCGTCTTTTTCCGTCAAAGCATAGTATGGCGTTTCTGTTCGTCCTAGCAAATAGTCAGTACTTACACGGAAGTAGTCAGCAGCTTTTTGAAGACGTTCGTTGGATGGGATGATGCATCCCATTTTCTAATAGAACTGTTAGCCAGACCAAGTACTCGTTCCAATTCTGCCAAGGTCATCTTTTGCTATCAGCAAGGCTTTTTATTCGTTCTACTAAAGACATTTTTATCAACTCCTAAGAGCTTACCAAAAAATACAGAGAAAAATTTCCGTTCTATGTAAACAAGAACGGAACCTAAACTCAGAATATTTTCTAAAGAAAGGCGGGTGAACCATGAAATAAGTACTAAAAGAACTCCTCGCAGAAATTAAAATCATCAGCGATAAGTTGGAAAGGATTGAAAAACATGTGGAACCAATTAGCTTCAAAGTAGATGTCACTACTGAGTTAGCCGAAATCAATGCTAAGAAATATCTCCATGAAGGCTAACCACGGATAAGGTTAATCTCTACCAAGAAGTAACTTTATGCCGAATATAACAGGGCCTAAAATGGCTTTTACTGGGTCTGACTCAATTTGACCGCTAGCAAAATACCAAAGTACTCCTAGAACGATATTAATCAACATATCGGCAATGTATGTTCGGATTGCCTCCGGAACCTTTTCAATATATGACTTAATTACAGAAGGAGACACGCCATCGTCAATATCATCAAAAAATTTCTCAATAAGCTTTTCAGATTCTTCCTTATAAGCGTCGTTTTCATTTTCATCTATGTATGTATGGTTTTGATAATTTTCTTCAACTTCAAGTACGACGTTGCTCGCGAGATTATAAAACAGCTCGGGCTCGATTTCACTGTTGAAGACAGACAGGAATTTCTCAGTGTTGGGGAGATTAGCGAGGATGCTGCTGATACCGTTCAATTTTTCATTTATCTCAAGAGACATTTTTCCAACTAAGTATAGTGACGGTTGAGCTGCCTCGTATAAGCGTTCAGATGCAGTTGCAATTACTCGTGAAGCTTCGTAAAATCTATCGAAAATTTCATTTTGTTTTTGGTAGATAGGCTCTGCAATCTTACTAATCCGAACCATAGAATCTGTTATCTCTTGAGTAAGTTGGTTAAGACGATACACAGATTCTGATAGGTTAATGTTTTCATCTGACATTATTATCACTTCCCACCGACTAAGATTCCCGAATGAGGGTACAGTCATCGTTATTCTAACAGTTCGGCTGGTGGGGGGATATATAGAAATCGAAATTCAGCAAGAAACCTAAAACATATAACAAGAATCTTAAACTTTAGAAAAGAGGATGACTGTGTTGTGGTCCTCAGATCGACAAAGGTTAGAGCCCTCTATAGCCAAATGGTAGGGCGTGGCACTCGGTTATTTCCAGGAAAGAAGAGTTACTGTTACTAGACTTCCTGTGGCACACAGAACGTCACGATTTATGCCGGCCAGCAAGTATTATTGCAACCGACGAAGCCGTTGCTAAAGCGATGACTAAACGTTCAGAAGAAGCAGCTAACGTGGCCCTGGACATCATGGACTTAGAAGAAGTAGCAGTTAAGGATGCAGTCGCAGAACGTGAAGAAGCACTGGCTAAGAAACTATCTGAGATGCGTAGACGTAAGCGTTCGTTGGTAGACCCTCTGCAGTTCGAAATGAGTATCCAAGCAGAAGACTTGGCCAATTATGTTCCCGCATTTGGTTGGGAAGCTGGTCCACCGTCTGAAAAACAACTGAAGGCACTAGAGAAATCCGGTATCTTCCCAGACGAGGTAGAAAATGCCGGTAAAGCCAAGCTTATCCTTGATCGCCTCGACAAGAGACGAAACGAAGGGCTAGCGACGCCGAAACAAATAAGATGCCTAGAGCGGTATGGACTCCGCAACGTAGGCACCTGGAAATTTGATAATGCTAAGCGACTTATCGACCGGATTGCAGCCAATAACTGGCGTGTCCCTCGTGGTGTCGATATCGCTAGTTATGAGGGGTGAGAATTATGGAAATCATCTTACTATCAATCATCACATCTGGCATCGTATCTTTTCTGATGATGAAGCTACAAATGAAGATGATAGAGATTTGGATGAATAGATTTTTTGAAGAAGAGTCCAGGAGAATAAAAAGATTACTCAGATAAGCAAATCTTGCAAAAGTTTTTGCCAAACGCTGTCATCTCCGCCAGGCCTTTATCAATATCAATAGATTCCACATCAGGATATTTGTTAATGTCATTTGGCAGATTAACTCCTTGTTCTTTGGCAAGCTTTAAAGCAACGACGCTTTGATAGAAAGATTCGTATTCTTTGAACTCAGGAGATTCTCTAAATAATCATATCTTGAGTCTGGAAAGGCCCATGAAGAGTATGTGATATCAATTAGCCCGAGTCTTTTGAGGTTATCTAATGACGGAGCTATCTTTGAATGACTTTGCTCGTTCGGATTATCTAAATAAAGATTGGTGTAAGGGATTATTGAGCCTCCATCCTTAAATTTTAATTTCACACCAGCAATCAAGTTTTGCCCTTTGTTAAGGTATATGAGGTTTTGTGCGTCTAGCGGAGAAAGCTGTTTAATTATTTCTACATACGAACTATGTACTTCATTGGTTAATCTATCATCCATTGAGGCGGCAATGAGGTTGGCGAACATTTCTCTCACATCTTCCTCTTCAATATAGAATTTAGACGCTTCTATAGCTGGACCAACGACGGCTAGCGAAGGATCTTGGAGATTTTCTTCAGGAATGGCAACAACTTTTTGAGCAATGCTTTCTTTGTATTGTTGAATATATAGTTCATTCTCAACCCGCCTTTTCTCCGCAGCTACGTGCAATTTATCAAATCCAGCAAGCACCATAAGATCATCCAGAACTTGCCCTGGTCCAGTGGCTTTACCTAATGCAGCTCCTGCAAAGCCTGAAGCAAAAGTTGTTAAAGCAGTTGTAATGATTGGATCCATACAAGACACATCCTTATACGTGTATTTTTAATCACATTATATCACACAGAGAAAGAAGGTGATACCTTGTCAGAAATTAAATTAACTGAGCTACTCGAATATGTCGACCCTGCATTGTGCTCCTACCAGGAATGGGTCAACGTCGGTATGGCACTCAAACACGAAGGCTACACAGCTATGGACTGGGACTCATAGTCCAAAGGAGACCATTCACGCTATCACGCAGGTGAATGTTTAAGAAATGGGACTCCTTCGAAGGGAGCAGCACCCCAGTTACCGGTGGGACCATTTACCAAATGGCAGTCGATGGCGGCTATGAACCTCCAAGGTCATACGACGATGGCCGAGGAGAACTCGACTGGGATAGCACAATCAAGTATGACAACGACTATAGAATCATCGATAAAGGCTGGGTAGAAGCCAAAGAAATTAAAGAGCCTGATCATTGGAACCCAGTGGAGGTCTTTTTAATTTTTACTTCTGCCCCCTAAAATTCAGAAAGAGGCCAGAACGGAGTCTTTTTTTTGCACAATATGAATAATAGGAATAACGTAAAATAGCCAATGCTATTTATTCGGCATTTATGGTATACTATAGGTAGATAAAGATGGGAAGGAGATGAGGCCATGCACGCTAAGATTAACGCAGAAGAAGTCTTACGACGTCTGAAGAATCAGACCATTAACTATGACAAGGTCTTACGCAAAATGATTGTTAAATGGGAGGCCCAGGAAGACAAGCCAACCATTCTCTTGCATTCTTGCTGTGCGCCTTGTTCGACTTCCACCCTAGAATTTCTCAGCCAGCACGCAGAGGTGACCATCTTCTTCTCTAACTCCAATATTCATCCTAAGTCTGAATATAAGCGCCGAGCCCATGAGCAGAAGCGCTTCATTGACCAATTCAATGAACGAACTGGTCATCAGGCGGGCTTTATTGAAGATGAATACCGGCCAGAAGTCTTTACGCGTATGGTCATGTTCCATCAATTGGCGGAAGAGAAAGAAGGGGGGCGAGCGTTGTTCAGCTTGCTTTAATATGCGACTAGACCGAGTGGCTCAAGTGGCCCAAGAATTGGGCTTTGACTACTTTGGTTCGGCTCTGACCCTATCCCCTAAGAAAAACAGTCAGCTCATTAATGAATTGGGGCTAGAGGTCCAACAACTCTATGATGTTAACTACTTACCAAGTGACTTTAAGAAATAAAGGCTATGAGCGTTCAATCGTCATGTGCCGCGAATATGATGTCTATCGCCAGTGTTACTGTGGTTGTGTCTTTGCAGCCAAGCAACAAGGCGTAGACTTACGGGAGGTGAATAAGGAAGCCTTGGCTTATCTTAAGGATAAGCACGAGAATTGGGACAAGATTTCATTCCACTTTGGCAGGGGTGAGGCGAAGGAGGCCCAAGAAAACCATGATTAAGATATTTGGTGGCGTGGTGGACAACCACTTACCGCGCGTGGAAACAGATCGCCTAGTCCTGCGCAAGCGGACCCTGGCGGATGCGGAAGACATGTTTGCTTACGCCCACTTGGATAGTGTGGCTCAAGCGGCGGGTTTCCCGCGCATTCGGAGTCTAGAACAAGAAATTACCTACTTTACCCAAGTTTTTCCTCAAGAAATGAGTTATCGCAGGGTGCCGATTGGTTATGGCATTACCCTCAAGGGAATTGACCGAGTTATTGGCTCCATTGATTTTATTGATCGTCTGGGGCCAGATATCTTAGAGATTGGCTATGTCCTGCATCCTACTTATTGGGGACGAGGCATTGCGCCGGAAGCAGTTTCAGCCTTTATCGAGGTGGCTTTTGGCCTACTGGATCTCTACAAATTAGAGGCGTCCTGTTATAGCAGTAATGAACAGAGTCAGTCAGTTCTACGCAAATGTGGCTTTTCCCTAGAAGCTTGTTTGCGGGGTAGACACCAGTTGGATGATACCCGCATCGATGACTTACGTTATGGGTTACTCAAATCAGACTGGGCTCGTCGGCGCGAGCGCAGTTCTTATGCATAAGCTAAAATGGAACCGGTACTGTACGATGCTAGCGTACTAGCCAAGAAGACAGGGTCAGAGTGCAAGCTCTGGCCTTGTTTTTGTCTATCGAGCTAGGGAAATGGCAGGCGCTTGTCGATAACCCCCCTCATTGCGTATAATAGAAGTAATCAGCAACTTATGTTAGCTTAACAAGCACCATTTTTTTCGTCACCCGCTAAAGGAGGTAATGCTATGACCACTCAGCCCCTCACTCTGGCCTATATCGGCAATGGCAAGAGTACCAACCGCTATCATCTGCCCTTTGTCGACCAACTGACCCATTTGTTTCGGGTTAAAAGCATCTATGTCCGGCACTTAATTTTGCTTGGCCAAAACGCCCAGAAATCCAATATAGTCAGGACTTAGCAGCTATTTTAGCAGACCCTGAAGTGGACTTAGTGGTCATCACGACGCCCTTGGACTCCCACTATGACTATATTAAACAGGCCCTCCTTGCAGGTAAACACGTTTTGTGTGAGAAGCCTTTTTTAGCGACTGCCCAAGAGGCGCGCGAGCTCTTTGACTTGTCGGAAGCATTAGGCCTGCACCTAGAGTGCTATCAAAATCGCCGCTATGATTCGGACTACCTCACTAGCCTGGCGGTCATCGAGTCGGGCAAGTTGGGTGATTTGCTGGAGGTCGAGATGCACTTTGATTACTATCGGCCAGAAGTTCCGCAAGGACAGGAAACCTTTACTCTCAATTCGAGTTTTCTCTACAGCCATGCCTGCCATACCTTAGACCAAGTGATTGCCTACTTTGGCCGGCCTGACCGGGTGAACTACGATGTTCGATCTCTTTTAGGCCCCAAACGGATGAATGACTACTTCGACCTGGACCTCTATTATGGTTCCCTCAAGGTTTCTGTTAAATCCTCCTACTTCCGCCTAGAAGAACGGCCTTCCTTCCAACTTTATGGCAGTAAGGGCTCCTTTATCAAGGCTAGCAAGGACCGCCAGGAGGAAGACCTCAAGGCCTTCTATATGCCAGACCAGCCTGATTTTGGTTTGGATAGGCCAGAGCACTATGGCATTCTGTCTATCCTCGATCAAGAGGGGCGCCTAGTCCGACAAGCCATTCAGAGCCAAAGGGGCGATTATGGCCGCGTCTATCAGGCTCTCTATGCCACACTCAGAGAAGGCGCCCCCCGTCGCGTTCAACCGCAAGAGACCTTGCTTCAGCTAGAAATATTAGAAGCCGGTATCGCCAGTCTGAAGGCCAGTTGGCAAGTAGCACCTTAGTATTCAGCCAGTAACTTAATTTTAAGAAAAGGAGTTGTCGCCCATGGCCAACTTTATCTGGGACCTGGACGGGACCCTCATTAATTCCTATCCCCATACCCTAGAGGCGCTAGCCGAAACCTATCAAGCCTTGGGTCTCAGCTTTGACCGAGAGGCAGTGGCGACCTACATAATCGATTATTCTATCCGCGACCTCATCGCTAATCTAGTGGCTTCTGGCCAGGTGGATCGCGACCGTTTTGTGGCTAGACTCAAACAAGCGACTGCTGCTCGGGACGGACAGATTGGTCCCATGGAAGGGGCAGATGTCACGCTAGCTGGCTTGAAGCAAGCGGGCCATCGCCACTTTGTCTACACCCATAAGGACAAGGCTGCCTTCCAAGTTTTGGAACGATTGGGGTGGTCTGACTATTTCGATGAAGTCATTACCATTGAAGCAGGATTTAAGCGCAAGCCTGATCCTCAAGGGGTGCATTACCTCTTAGCTAAATATCAATTGGATCCGGCTCAAACCTACTATGTCGGTGACCGCGACCTAGATATTGAGTGCGCGCTGGCTGCTGGTGTGGGAAGCATTAACTTTATCGGCGCAGAGACTGGTCAGCAACGCGTCATGACGCGGTTAGAAGATATTCTAGATTGGTTTGTGCCTCATGATGGCCCCGTCACACCGCAATTTCAAGCTAAGTTAGCGGCATGTTTGTCAGCTCACTTAACACCCTTGGACCATCTTTCGCTGAATGCAGTTTTCCGGGCCGACTTGCCTCAGTACCAACGGCGCTATTTCGTCAAAGTGTATGCCGAAGTAGATAAGTTTAATCGGGATAAGCTAGGTCTTCTGGCAATCTGGCCTGATTGGTATGTTGCGGATTTGGTCTTAGAAGGGCGCCATGTTCTCATTCAAAACTGGCAGGAACTAGACCCAGTGGTTGCGCCAAGCCTTGAAGATTTAGGTAAGCTAGGGGAGCTCCTAGCCAAAACGCATTTGAAGCTAGCGCCTTTAGCTGATCACTTGCGGCGTCAACCGCCGCTCAGTCAGCAAGTGAAGAGCTGGCACCAGGATTTACTAGGTAGCTCTGAAGCGGCAAGGCTAGCGCCCCTCTATGCTTTTTTCCAAGCTCGCTTTGACCAAATCGATGCGGAGTATGCCAGTCTTCCGCAAGCGGTTCTGCATGGGGACTACTCCTGGCGTAACCTCAAACGTAGGGGGGATGAGTGGGCGGTCATTGACTTTGAGCGCCTTGTGGTCGATATTCCCTGGCGTGAATTAGGTAAGCTTTGGTTACGTGAAGTCAAGTCGACAGAAGAACGCCAAGCCTTTCTAGCAGGCTACCGCAAGATTCTGCCCCTGCAAGAACCAAGCTCCCTGCTAGATGCCTGTCTCTCCTTCCAATTGGCCCAAGGCATCTACCGTTATGTTCTCAAGGTCGATGACCGAGAGTTCCGTCAGATGGCGGATGGGGTGATTGAGGATGTGAAAGCCTGGTGTGTGACCCAAGGATTGGATATGAGTAATTAATTTTTTTTACCACAGTCCCTCAATTTTTTGCTATAATATTCACTAGAAGAGGTGATGGTATGCGTAGGAGATTTCAAGAATTTGCGGCTCGCCGTAATAAGACACGCTATGTCTTAGCGGGGCTCTTAGTCGGGGGGCTAGTGGGGTGTATTGTGTCGGCTTTCCGCTTCATGATAGGTGCTGTCCTGTCATGGATTGTGTCCGCCTATCAGGCCATGCAGGTTAATCCTTGGCTGATTTTGCCTTATATTGCAGGGACCCTAGTCCTAGGCTATGTTCTAGGCCTAATTGTTCGGAGTGAACCCTATATCAAGGGCAGCGGGATTCCGCAGGTAGAACTCCAACTTCAAGGGCATCTAAGCCTTAACTGGTGGTCTATTCTCTGGAAGAAATTTGTGGCGGGTGGTATTGCCATTGGGTCCGGTCTCTTCTTAGGCCGTGAAGGTCCCTCCATTCAATTGGGATCAGCAGTTGGTCAAGGGGTCGCCAAGGTAACCAAGAGCAATCGCGTCCAAGAAAATATTCTGATTTCTAGTGGAGCAGGGGCCGGTCTAGCAACGGCTTTTAATGCGCCCATTGCGGGCTTGCTTTTTGTTTTGGAGGAGATTCACCATAGCTTCAGCCCGACAGTCGCTTTAACGACTTTGACAGCAACGGTGACGGCTAACTTTATCTCCCTACATGTTTTTGGTAATCAGCCGGCACTTGATTTAGGCAATCACCTTAAGTTTCCTGTTGCCTACTACGGTTATTTGGTGGTGCTAGGCCTTTTATTAGCAGTTTTCGGTTGGTGCTATCAACGTGTGACCTTCGCCTTGCCACGGCTTTATGCTAAGTTAGTGCCTTGGGTTAAACCACCTTTTTATGGCATTGTGGCTGGTTTGCTTATCATTCCAATTGGATTGGTGGCGCCCCACATTCTAGGTGGGGGTGGTGAGTTGATTTTAGAATTAGCCCACACTAAGACGCCACTCTTAGTCCTAGCCCTTATTCTACTAGTGCGTTTTGTGTTTTCTATGGTTTCCTATGGGACTGGCCTGCCAGGTGGGATTTTCCTGCCTATCCTGTCCCTAGGTGCCTTAGTAGGTGCCTTATACGGCCAGTTCATTATCAATGTCACCGGCATGGATCAGGAACTCCTACTCTGCTTTATTTTCTTCGCTATGGCAGGAGGCTTTGCAGCCATCGGGAAAGCGCCACTTACGGCTCTGCTTCTGGTTAGTGAAATGGTAGGGGGCCTCAACCAACTCATGCCGCTCGCGGTAGTGGTCCTATCTGCCTTCCTTCTTGCGGAAGCCCTTAAGATGCCACCGATTTATGAGGCATTAGCTGAAAAAATGCTGCACCAAGAGGACCTAGCCAAGACAGGGCGACGGACCACCTTCGAAGTGCCCATTTATGTTGACAGCCCCTTGGTTGGCCAGAAGGTGGCCGCTATTAAATGGCCTGAAGAGGTCTTGATTGCCACCATTCGCCGTGGTGAGAAAGAGTACATCACCAAAGGCAAAATGCTCCTGCAGGCAGGCGATATTCTGATTGCGGTGACGGATGAAGGCATTGTGGGCAACATGCATCAAGCCATGACCCAACTAGCCATGCCGGCGCAAGATTCATGATAATAAAAAGGCTGAGACAGCGTCTCAGCCTTTTTGTTAGTTTTGCATTTGGCGTTTAGAGTAAAACCACCCGATTAAAATCACTAGGGCGCAGAGTAAACTGAAAACCAAAGTAGTTTGAAGGGAAGAAATCAAACTCCCACCAATGACCAGAGCAGCCCCGATAATCCCCATCACTGGAGCAAAGAGACTGGTCAGACGATTGCTAGCCAAGCCCTCGCGATTGAGTTTGATGACGCGAAGATAGAGGATGATGTAGAAGATGTAGTTGAAGACAATGGTAATTTCGCTGACATCGCCCTTGCCCATAATCCCGAATTTTTGTGTTAGGTAATGAATCAAGAGCCAAACTAGCGTAATAGCAGTGAAGAGGATGGCGGAAGGCACGGATACCTGATATTTAGGGTGAATCTCTTCCAAGCGACCTTTTGGTAACATGCCTTTTTCAGCATAGGCCTGTGGTAGACGCATCCCAGCTAAGAGAAGGCCGTTGAGGACCCCTAGCATGGAGATAATCACCACGACTAGGATTAGGTTACCAGCGCGTTCACCTAAGAGTGAAGTCAGGGCGTAGGTGATGGCTTGGTCACCAGTTGATAGTACGAAAGTTGCCCCCAGAATGCGGACCATGCCATAGAAGAAGAGCAAGTAAGTCAAGAGAATAATGAGCGGGCCAATAATGAAGGCACGAATCAAATCGCGTTTGGATGTTTGAGCTCAGGTGCAATGGTCACGACATAGTTCCAGCCTTCATAAGTGAAGGCCAGGGGCACTAGGGCTGATAGCCAACCTAAGCCCACATTGCTCGGTTCAATTGCGGAAACACCAGCTGGAAGATTTGGCGCGGGTGCTGACCAGAAGAGACCAGCAAAGACAATCAGGGCCAAGGGCACCATCTTGACGAACATGGTTAGGGTTTGGAAGTAACCCCCGAGGACACGAGAGAGAACATTCAAGGCCATGAAGAAGAGGGTATAGGCCATACCTAAGAGCACTTGCTGACCTAGGTTCAGGTCAAGATTGAAGAGTAAGCCGGTGTAAATTGCAGAAGCCCAAGATACGACAGCAACCACACTTGGAATCATGACGAAGGCTAAGAACCAACCATAGCCAGTTGCTAAGCGCGAAGAGATAAAGCGATCCAAGTAAGCCACAACTCCACCACTTGAAGTCTCTAACTTAGCAAATTCTGACAAGGATAGGGAGCCAAAGACAATATTGCTAGCCCCAATGGATAGGACCAGTAAGCCTAAGGCTAGGCTACCACCCGTATAGGTTAGGATGTCATCAGCCTTGAAGTAAATCCCAGAACCGACAACAATCCCAATAATCATCGCTACAGCTGTTAAGAGGCCGTAGGCTTTTTTTGGTTGATTCATATATAATACCTCCTAATATCAAAGATGAATTACTCTACATTATACGTGTTTAGTCCTTGGGGTACAAGAAGAATTTGAATAAAGTGGCAAAAAAATGAGAATTGGATGAGTTCTACTCGGTTCTGAGCGTTTTTTTATACTGGAAATATGTGTAAAAGCTACTATAAATATGACAAAAGTCCCTTAGTGATTAATCAGCACATAGAGAAGGTAGCAAAATAAGATAGTAAAATATTTGCTAGGCGCTTACAATTATATTAGGTAAGTATGATTACTTTTATGAGGAGGAGAGGCGTATGGAACTCCAAAGCCAAACGCTTATCGGACATTTTGTCTGCAATCATCAACAGTTTTACTTAGACCGGCTGACTAATAGACAGACGGGAAAGACCTATCTCTTAAGTGAGAGTGAGCCTTTTGTTATCCATTGGCAGGAGGGCGGGCAACTAGCTGCTAGCCAAATGCAAGTTCAGCTTGAGAAAGAGACCGCAGAAGCCATTCAGGTAGATTACCAAGGTGACCTAGCACGAGTCAAGGTAATCTATGAGCTAATAGACGGTTACCTCAAATGCAAGGTTAGCCTCTTAGAGGCAAACCAGGCGATTAATTTCCTAGATTTATCGGCCATGACCTTCCAGGAGGATGCCAAGTTTTATCAACCAAAGGAACAAGAGGCAATTCCTGAGATGGCAGGATTTAGTGGTTACTATGTGGCCTGTGGCCAGCCAGTCTACGCCAATAGTTTCTTCCTAGGGATGGAATTTCCCCTAGCAGAGAACCACCTAGAAGAAGGGCGCTATTGGTCACGCTACTATCTAGGGCGAGAGGTGACTTCAGACCAACCAGTGAATTTACATGCGACGATTATAGGCTCAGCGGCAAGCCCTGAATATTCAAGCATCCAACAAGCCTTCTTCGCTTACATCGATAGCATTGCATTACCCAACCACTTCCGCCTACAATATAATTCTTGGTATGATCATATGTTAGACATCGACGAGGATAAAATTATGACTTCCTTTGCCGCCATACGAGCAGGTTTCAGTGATTACGGGGTGCCACTGGATACCTATGTGGTGGACGATGGCTGGGCCAATTATGAGAGTTTTTGGGAATTCAACGAGAAATTTCCGTTTGGCCTCTCACGTATCAAGGATCAAGTGGCCAGCTATGGCGGCCAACTTGGTCTTTGGATGGGGCCGCGCGGTGGCTATGGGGGCACGCAGCTGACCATGAGCAACTGGCTCAAGGCTCATCCAGAATTAGGTCTAGGGACTAAAAATGAACGCACTCAAGACGTCAATGTGGGTGACCCGGCCTATTTGGATGCCTTAGAAGCTAAGCTCCTAGCCTATCAGGACCAGTATGACCTGTCTTATTGGAAGCTAGATGGCTTTCTGATTGAGCCAGCTCAGGATGATGCCTCAGGTCCCCATGGCATGTACCAGATGACGGCGACTTACGAACGTTTGATTAAGCTCTTCCAGAACTTACGGACAGCCTATCGCCAAAAACATGCCCAAGATAATAATGAAAGGGGCGAAGCGAGATTTATGGTTGAATTTAACTTCTTACGTCAATCCAAGCCCATGGTGGCTAGCCTATGTCAATAGCCTTTGGATTCAAGTTTCTCAAGATACAGGCTACGATTCACTTGGGGAGACCGATTTGGCCCGCATGATGACCTATCGGGATGATCGTTATCACGCCTTCATTCGCGAGCGAGCTATCCAAGTGCCACAGAAATATTTCTATAACCATGAGCCAATCTTTGCTCATCGGGCGACTGCAGGGCTCTTAGACCATCCTATCCAGGCCAGTGTCAGTGAATTCCGTGACTATCTCTACTTTATTGGGACGCGCGGTAATGCCTTCTGGGAGTGCTATTATTCCTACGACCTCTTCGACCAGGAACGTTGGCGTGCCAATGCCGAGGCCATTCGCTGGGTACAGGATAACTATGACGATTGCCTTAAGAATAGTCGCTTTATCGGCCATAAGCCAGCAGACCATACGGGGTTGTATGGCTATCGCTGTTTGAGTGATGACGGGCGTCGTGTCATTCTGTCGCTACGTAATCCGACAGCTCAACCTCAAACCTATGTTTTGGGGGATGGCGAACTCCAGACCCTCATGCAAGTCGCAGGTCGTGCAAGCTTGGAACGGACGGAAAAGCATATTTGGCAGGCTACTTTAGCGCCTCAGGAACTGGTCATCTATCAACTGACCTATGCTGATCCCATGGTTGGTTCAAGAACTTAGAATGTTAAAAAAATCCGCACTGATTGAGTGCGGATTTTTGTATGCCATCATACCCCTCGGCTAACGATAGCGCCGACGCCATTCCATAGGTGTCATTCCCTTGACACGTTTGAAGGCCGAAGAAAAGTTGAACTGATTGCTGTAGCCAATTTGATCGGCAATGTCGCGAATGGAACGATTAGTTGAGGCCAAGAGCTCGCAGGATTGGTTGATACGATAGGTCAAGATAAACTGCGAAGGTGTCATGTGGAGCTCTTGTTTGAAGAGTCGGGTGAAATAGTTGCGGTTGAGGTGGCAGATGTCTGCCAGTTGATCGACGCTGGGATTGTCCATATAGTGGTCCTGGATATAGTGGATAGCCTCTCGAATATAGAAGGAGTGAATCTCGTTAGGACGCTGCTGAGGACTGTGCTTGGAAAAGCGAATCAGATGATCAACTAAGAGATAGAGCTGGGCAATCAGAAAGGACTCATGCTGGGAGTGGTTGCGGATGATGGTCTCTAGAGTGTCTTTGATACTAGAGATAATCATGGGCTTATGAGGTGTAAAGATCAGGTTGTTAGCATTCAAACCTGCTTGGCGCATGAAATTAGCAGCCTTAAGTCCATTGAACTCAATCCAGCAATAGGTCCAGGGATCGTCTTGGTCAGCCGTATAGGAACAAACCGTGTTAGGAGGCATGAGAAAGCCTTGGCCTGGTCCCAGTTGAATGGCCTCGTGTCTCTCATTCTCAAGAAAGCTCCCCCGCCCCGACAGGATGTAGTGGAAGAGGTAATTATGGGTCAGGGTTGGCCCATAATGATGCCAGGGGTCACACTTCTCCTTGCCAAACTGAATGGGGTAGAGGTCAACAGAAGATATATTATGGAAAACGTAAAACTCTTGCTCGGACATGGATATCACCTCGTCTGATAGAAGTTATAATACTATTATAATGCTAGTTAGCTTGGATAGTCAATTTAGATATGTTGAAAAGAGACAAAATATATGTTGTACGTACATGATGCGTCATTCTTAAATAAAAAACTAGGCATTATAAGATATGAAACCGCTATCTACCAGTGTATAATTTAAATATCAAATAAATAAGGAGTGTTCATCATGTTATCAGCACATAAACGTCGTTGGCCAAGCTTTATATTCAGCCTATTATTGGTATTGGGTGTAGTAACTCCAACACTATTTGTACATGATTCTGTGGCCGCACAAGGGCAGACAACAATTACTTACGGTATTTGGGACTCACGCCAAGAGCCGGGGTTGAGACAGATTGCAGACGATTTTGAAAAAGCTAATCCTGATATCAAGGTTGATATCCAGGTAACAGGATGGGAAGGCTATTGGACAATGTTAGAGGCTGCTGCGACAGGTGGATCACTACCTGATGTATTCTGGATGCATTCAAATGAAATCTATAAATACGGTGCTAATGATCAATTGTTGCCACTGGATGATTTAATCAAGGAATCTAACTTAGATCTTAGCAAATTCCCTCAAGGTCTGGTTGATATTTATAAGGTCAACGGTCATCAGTATGGTATTCCAAAAGACTTTGACACTATCGCATTATGGTATAACAAGAAGTTATTTGATGAAGCGGGTGTTGCCTATCCGACTGATAAGTGGACCTGGGATGATTTAAAAGAAGCCGCAAAGAAATTAACTAATAAGGATAAGGAAATTTATGGTATTGCTACAATGCTAGCAAACCAAGAAGGCTTTTATAATTTTATGTATACCAATGGTGGGACTGCTTTAACATCTGACAATAAGTCTGGCTACACGGATCCAAAGACAGTTGAAGCGTTAGAATATTATTTCAGTTTTGGACGAGAAGGCCTAAGTCCAACTACTGGCGATGCCATGGATTATTTCGCTAATGATAAGGCAGCGATGGCTCTCTTTGGTTCATGGCGGATTGGGAGCATTATCAGTAATGAAAGTCTTAAAGATAAGGTGGATGTAGTGCCATTGCCTAGCAAAGATGGTAAGAGAGTATCTATTTATAATGGTTTAGCAAATGCTATCTCTGCTAAGACAGAGCATAAAGAAGCGGCTTGGAAATTTGTTAATTATCTGTCCAGCAAAGAGGTACAAGAAAAGGCCTCTAAACTAGGGGTTGCAATCTCCGCCTATGAAGGTGCTTCTGATGTTTGGGTGGATACTAACAAGCAATTTAACCTTAAGTCATACATAGAAGAGATCAAAGATGCTCAAATCCGTCCATATACACACGAAACCACAAAATGGGAAGAAAAAGTATATGAAATTCTTAAGCCAGCATATCTAGGTGAAAAACCAGTGAAAGAAGCTGCAGAAGAAGCAGCTAAAGCTATGAACGAGCTTATAGAAGAGGAAGAGTAGTGCTTAATAAGTAATGTTTGTGTGGGGCTATCTTGAAAGGTTAGGTAGCCCCGCTCTTCAGATATGAAGATATTATAAAGGCAAGCAAGGCGGTGAAATCAATGACAAACTCGTTTAAGAAGAAAGATTGGATATGGGCATATGGCTTTGTTGCGCCGACTATTCTGGGGCTCCTTATTCTCAATATCATTCCAATTTTTCAAACCTTTTATTTGAGCTTTCATAAGTCAGGCGCATTTGGAAAGGGCGATAAATTTATTGGCCTTAAATTATGCGAAGTTATTTTCGGATCCCCAAGTCTGGCAAGCAACGTGGAACACTTTACGCTATATGCTACTTGTCGTTCCACCGACTATCGTTATTTCCTTAATTCTAGCGGTTATTCTGAATAGTAAAATTAAAGGGCGAAATTTCTATCGCTCAGTTTACTTCTTGCCTATGGTTGCAGCGCCGGCCGCTATTACCATGGTATGGAAATGGCTCTATAATACCCAGTTTGGTTTAATAAACCATGTATTAGGTTATTTTGGAGTTGGCCCGATTGCTTGGATTGATGATCCGCAATTTGCTATGTACTCTGTTGCCATCATCGGCATTTGGGGAAGTATTGGTTACAACATGATACTTTTGTTAGCCGGCTTACAAGAAATCCCTAAAGATTATTACGAAGCAGCCACAATGGATGGAGCAACGCCCATTAAAAAGTTATTTTCGATTACCTTACCGCTCTTGTCACCACAGATATTCTTTGTTTTGGTAACAAGTATTATTTCATCTTTACAGGTGTTCGATACTATCTATATGATGATACTTAATACCAGTCCAGCCTATGACTCAACAGTTTCTTTAGTTTACCTTTTCTATAATAATACCTTTAAGTATAGTGATAAAGGCTATGGATCGACTATTGTCATATTGTTATTGGCGATTATTATGCTAATTACCGTGATTCAAGTTCGGCTCCAGAAGAAATGGGTTAATTATATGGAGGGATAATTATGTCAAAACCGATGGTATCAAAAGGTCTAGTTCATGTATTTTTGATTCTAGTAGCTCTATCTATGTTGTTACCCTTCTTATGGATGGTTCTGACCTCCTTCAAGACGGTAACGGAATCTACTCAATTAGATCCATTTGTCTTCTGGCCCAGCCAGTGGCATTTTGAGAATTATACGCAAGTAATTCGAGATAATAACTTCGCAGTCCTATATTTTAATACACTAGCTATGATGTTTTTTAGACTAGTATGTGGCTTGCTATTTTCAGCGATGGCTGCCTATGCCTTTGCTCGACTGCAATTTCCAGGCAGAGATTTGTTATTTGGATTGGTGCTTTTCCAAATGATGATTCCCTCTCAAATTTTCATTATTCCGCAATACCTGATGGTAGATGCTATGGGTATGCGTAACACGATTTTTGCGCTTGTTTTCCCTGGGATTGTCTCAGCATTCGGTACTTTTCTCTTGAGACAGTTCTTTATGGGACTACCACGATCCTTAGAAGAATCTGCCATTCTTGATGGGGCCAATGTGGGACAAATATTCTTTTCCATCATGCTACCATTGGCAAAATCTGGTCTGGTTGCCTTAGGTATCTTCACAGCGCTATTCGCTTTTAAGGATTTAATGTGGCCACTAATCATTAATCCACAGGTAGATAAAGCGACCCTTTCATCGGCTTTATCCAAGATACAAGGCGCCTACACAGTCAACTATCCGCATTTGATGGCCGCATCAGTACTTGCAATATGGCCAATGGCGCTAATTTATGTCTTCTTCCAACGACAGTTTATTCAAGGTATTGCAACAACTGGTAGCAAATTATAAGGAGGGGTTTAGATGATACATTACAACGACAAAAATAAGACCTTTCATCTTCAAAATGATCAAATTTCTTATGTTATGAAAGTTGATGAATATGGTGTGTTAAGTCATTGCTATTTTGGCTCGCGATTGCCACGATATTCTAACTACTTGTCTTACCCAGTCATTCATAGGGACTTTGAAGTTGACTTTGTTGATCAAAATCAAAAAACTAAACGAGATTGGTCATTAGGAAATATCTTACAGGAATTTCCAGGATATAATCATGGCGATTATCGTCACCCGGCTTTAATCTTACGGCAAATGGACGGAAGTAGTGTGACAGATTTTAGATATCAGTCATATGAAATTATAAAGGGGGCCTCATCTATAGAGGGGCTACCGCATGCTTATGTCGATTCAAGTGAGCTGGCTGAAACGCTGAAAGTTCGTTTGGGTGATCCAATCCACTCATGGTTTGTAGATCTCTACTATACGGTTTTCAGGAATCATCCAATTATTACTCGTTGGGCAGTCTTTCGAAATGAAAGTGAAGAACCGGTAACGATAGAGCGTATGGCTAGTTTTAGTTTAGATCTATCAGCTCGCCCATCTGAAATCATTCAACTGAATGGAGCTTGGGGACGCGAAAGAATGCTCGAGAGAGAAGCCGTTCACCGAGGCCGTAAGGTATATGATAGTAAGCGGGGGACGAGTAGTCATCAACAAACACCGTTTATGGCTTTGGTATCACCAAACACAACGGAAAATCAAGGGGTTGCCCTAGGGGTTCAGTTGGTATATAGTGGTAGCCACGAGCTAAGTGTAGAACAGGACCCCTATCAACAAATCCGATTACAAGCAGGAATCCAATCGACAGGTTTCCACTGGAAAGTAGAGCCCGACCAAGAATTTGCTACACCACAAGTTGTGCTCGCGTATAGTGAAGATGGCCTAAATGGTATGTCACAAGCATTCCATCATTTTCTTAAAAATCATCTCATCCCAGCTCGCTTCCGAGATAAAGAACGTCCTGTACTTATCAATAATTGGGAAGGCACCTATTTTGCCTTTACTGAAGAACGTCTGCATGCAATGGTGGACTCAGCTTCAGATTTAGGTGTTGAGCTTTTTGTTTGGATGATGGGTGGTTTGGCAAACGAGATTGGGACGATTCGTCATTGGGCGACTGGTTTGAATATAAGACTAAGCTGCCTCATGGACTTAAAGGTTTAGTGGATTACGTTCATAGTAAAGGGATGCAGTTTGGACTTTGGTTTGAACCTGAGATGATCTCAGAAGATTCTGAGCTCTATAGGCAGCACCCTGACTTTGCTCTCCATACACCAGGACGTGCTAAGTCCTATGGTAGGAATCAATACGTTCTAGATATGTCTCGTTCGGATGTACAAGACCATATATACCATCAAATGGTAGCTGTTATCGAGCAGACTGGATTGAATTATATTAAATGGGATATGAATCGACATTTAAGTGAAGTTTATTCAAGTGCTTTTCCTTATGATCAACAGGGAGAGATAGCTCATCGATATATGCTAGGGGTTTATGCCTTAATGTCACGTATTACTTCTCGATATCCAGAAATACTCTTTGAAAGTTGTTCTGGTGGTGGCGGGCGCTTTGATTTAGGGATATTGGCTTATATGCCGCAAGTATGGACTAGTGATAATTCGGATGCGGTAGCTAGATTGAAAATTCAGTATGGAACTTCTCTTATGGTACCTACTAATGCGATGGGGGCACACGTCTCAGCTGTACCAAATCACCAAACTGGGCGTAAGACACCGCTAGCATCACGAGCGGCAGTTGCTTTCTATGGAGCATTTGGCTATGAACTAGATTTTACTAAGCTAACAAAATCTGAGCAATCCGAAATAAAGGATCAAGTTGCATTCTATAAAAACCATCGGACTCTTTTCCAACAAGGGACTTTCCATCGTTTACTTAGTCCTTTTGAAACTGATGGGAACCTTACTGCTTGGAGTTTGACCAATGATTCTCAGACAGAATCTATGGTCATGGTCTTCCAAGTATTAAGAAAGGCTTCGCAGCCATTGCAAGTACTTAAACTAGAAGGTCTGAAATCAGAATGTCAATATCGTGTGACCCAAGTACTAGGCGAAGGCGCTTGGGGTGCCACCCTTGCAAAAGAAGAAGGAGGTCCAGAAGCTGAAGCTATGGCTTTAAATGAATCGGCATGTGATGACTCAAATTCTAATAACAGTGGAGTAGAGTCAGGCTTCCAATCATTTGAAGCAAGTGGTGCAGAGTTAATGAAGGCAGGTTTTTATCTCTACCCTCAAGTAACGAAGGATTTTGTAGGTAGGCTCTTCTATGTAGAGGCTATAAAATAATTTAACCGAGGCTAAATTAAAATGAATTTAGCCTCGGTTATTATTTTTAAGGGGTGTTTTGATGGACGAAACATTCAACATCCAAAAGTCAGCAGAAAATTGACAAGATACAAGATGTGAATAGTTAAAATGTTGATTTATCAGGTTTTCATCGGGTGTATAGGGTTAAATCTAGTGAGAAGGAATGAAGCGAAAGCTTTACCAAGCTTTGAGAACTTTAGTATAATGATGACATATTAATAGTCTATTAATTAAAGTCTTAACGGCACGAGGTTTTTTTAGGGCAGACTGTGAGGTAAGGATAATGACAGAAGAAGTCAAGCAAAGCCACCAACCAGGCTTTGAAAGATACATGTCTATTTATACCGCTTTAAGAGTCATTACTTTTGTGACTGGTATTATTATGCTAGTTAACTTAAACCGATACCCAGACGGAAAAGTAGGAGGTAGTCCTAATGTCAGAGAAAAAGAAGCATCATCATAAACCGCACTTTTATGATTTTATGTTTTGGTATACTATCATGAGAATCCTGACTTTTATGACAGGACATCTTTTATTCACTTTTCATCCCTTTGTTCCACTTTTTGCGACTATCTATTTTGGTAGGCTACTAGCTTTCTATTTGTTAATGAGAGGTTGGATAGGCAATAAGGATATCCATTTCAAGGCAGGCTTTCTGATAGATACGATACTGACTGGGATTGAACTTTTACCTTGGTTATTAGGATTCTTAATAATATGGCCATATGCGCTTGGAGCATTAATATCATCCTGGCATATGCCTTTGGTATTTGTGGTTCCAATCGTTATCTGGCTCGTTTTATTTGGAGCCAAGCGCCGTTTTGATTCAGACTAGTCAGATTGGCTGTTTAGTTATGGACTAGTAATATAAGCTTAATTGTAAGTTAAGGAGGCACATGCATTGATTGACGAGAGTAAAAAGGGGCGCCAGTCCAAGTTTAACCTTTACATGACCTTGTACACTGTTTTGCGAGTATTAACGTTGATAACAGGCTTAGATTTAATGTCGTTCGCATTTGTACTTGGGTTTGTATATGTTGGGCGCCTATTGGCTTTCTATTGGTTGATGATTGCGTGGAAAGATCATGATGCGACAATCTTCAAAAGAGGCTACCAACTGGATTTAGTTTTGACCAGTCTAGAAGTAGGCTTAGGGGTGCTTGGAATCTTATTTTTCCCATATATTTTATGGGCAAGCCAAGGCCTTATCCTGATACTATTGATTATCCCTATCATAATCTGGCTAGTACTCCTAGGCGCCAATAACCGTTTCGAAGAAGCAAGGGCTGTTTGGTTACATGAACTGGAAACTAAGAGATACGAGCGGCAATCGTAAGATTAGTAGGGAGCCTAATGACAGAAGAAAACAAGAAGGATCACCAAGCTGATTTCGAAGGTTTCATGATAATTCCGTTTTAAGAATTCTATCTGTTGTGCTAGTCACTTTTTATTAGAGCTACCGCAGTCTACATACAGTGCGGTCTTGCCTAGCTAGTTCTAACTAGGCAAAGCCAGTAAGATTGAATATCCCTAAGAGGAGGAAAACATATGCAAGTTAACAGGTCAGTATCTAATCAGCAACGTTGGTTGCTGGAATGCCAACTGGTTTATCTTTTATTCCGGCTTAGCCCCATTCTTTTTGGTTCTGCCATATTTAGTTGGTTAAGTCAGACTATTTTAGGGCACTTATTGTTAGAAGAAGCAATCTTTTTATTACCACTAGTACTGACTTGGTTAGGTTATAAGTCAAAGCAAGCCTGGTGTCATTATCTAGCTAGCGCGGTCAATGCCGGTATTGTCATCTATACCTTGCTAAGTTTCAATTTTCAAAGCTTATTGGCCTTTCGCCACTTATCGCTTTATCAAATCTCATCCCAAAACTCTTTGTATCAGTAGTTCCTATGGTTTATTGTGCCTATCAGCAATTCTTGGTCGGACGCCAATTGAATAAGCAAGGAAATCAATTAAAGCTAGTTCCAACTGAGGGGAATAAGGCACTTAATCGTGTGTTTTTAGGCTATCTCTTCATTAAAGGATGGCAGATGCTCATCTTACACCTGAATTATTCTCATGAGCCCCTTTACCTATTAGTTATAATCTTATGTCTTGCTACTACCTACTTAGCTTGGTGGGGTTACCGCCATCATCGCCCGGACTTGCTCAAGAGAGCCTGGAACTTAGATCTAGTTTATCTCCTAATGGCTATCTTGTTTCTTATCGTTTATAGAATCGCTCTTTTGGTGATAGGGGCGATGATTTTTCAATTTCTTAATCAGGCGAGAGATTCCGAGATATTAGCAAATGTTATCTATAGCCTGGGCTTATCTGCTCTACTCTTGATAGGGCTACCGACACTCCCCTTATTTTTCTTACGTAAGCTTAAAGCGGGTGTTCAAGACTATGTCTTTGGCGTGACTTCCCATTACCAAGGGGAAGAAGCCTATCAGTTACAAGATTTAGACCAAGTATTGACCCAAGCAGAGAACTTAAAGACCAATCGATTGAATGTCGAATGATTATCGATGAGAAGGGCTTTTTAGGACAAGTAGGAGATGCTTACTGGTTTACTTTCAGTCAGTCTACTGGTGGGGGAGCCTCAGCTAAAGTTCTGCGGGTGCGTGTTCAGGGAAAAGTCCCACACGCTATCAGCAGTTGGCAGGGAGTCCTAACTCTTCGTGGACAAGTAGGCTATCATGAAACAGACAGTCAGGCCATCCCTAACGGTTGGTTTCTAGATGCAGACTGGCTTGCTTTTGTGCCAGATAAGAATTAAGAGCTGTTTTTAGAAAGTGCGGGAGACTCCGCACTTTTTTTGGCTAGTCGGTTAATGACGCATTTTGGGGACTCTGTTATAATAAAAGAAAAGAAAGGAGGGACTGCCATGGAACCCATAGTAGACAAAGCAGGCCAAGAACGCGCCTTTGCTTTATTTTTAGTCTTCAAGGTTTTGGCCGGTTTATGGATTTATCAGAACATCTTTAACTGGGACTTCATTAACTTGCCTTTTGCTGCCTGGCTACTAGCTATGGCAGTCACCTGGTTGGCTTGGTTATACCAATCTGGATCCACCATGAGATGGGCCTATCGCTTGGAATGGCTGGGGCTGGTTGTGCTCTGGGGGCGTCTGCTGATGGGGCTGCTTGTGCCAGGGCAAGGAAGCACAAACTAAGGACTGCCTACGAAGTCGACTTGATGATTCGGTCAGGGGTCTTCTTCCTGGCTTCACTAATTTGGAGTCATCGCCTTAAGAACTTCGCCCAAGCTTGGCCTAAATCAGAAGGGGTTCGAAATAAGAAGCAAGTGGCCTTGGGACGTCATCAGTTGGGCTTGGCTTACTTACAGACAGGGATGTTGCTCTATTTCCTAGTCCCTTTATTGAATAATTTGCGTTTTGGCTTTAATAATATGGATTGGCGTGAGGCAGCGCTTCTCAATGGCCTCTTAGTCTTGGGCGCGATTCTAGCGACAGTAGCTCGTCATGGCCAGACCTGGCGGCTATATCTTGGGCTCGCAGGGGTCAATCTTCTGATCTTCAGCTATCCTTTTCTCTATTGGCTCATGATGCGAGGTGGCGTGGGAGTCGGTCCTGCTTATTGGCGAAGCCTGGTCTTGTACTTGCCTTTTGCCTATTTGTCGGCGCAAAGCGCCTGGCTAGTTAGCAAAGTGAAGTAAAATATCTACTAATAAATCAAAAAGCATCGTCAGCTAAGAACAGGTTCATAGAGCCTGTTTTCTTTTGCTAAACAATGAAACTTTGTTTCTTGTTGTAAACAATTAGGTGAAACTCAGTTGTCGTAAGGGCTTAAGTATGCTATACTGTAGGCGAAATGGGCTGGGGAGACCCAGTATGAGAGTGGTATATAAATTGATAAGGATAAAGGAGTGAAAGCAATGAGTTGTATTACCAAGATTAAGAGTGCCTTGGAATCCATGACCGCTACCGAGCAAATGATTGGCCGTTATATTTTGGAACACCGTCATGAAGTCTTGGAGATGAATACGCTAGAATTGGGTTGGGCTTCAGGTACATCAGGGGCAGCTTGGACTCGTTTTGCTAAGAAGATGGGCTATAAGGGTTTACCTGCCTTGAAGTTGGATTTGGCCCAAGATCGCACCGATGAAGAGATGCCAGAAGTAGATCTTTTCTTGGATCCAAGGGATACGCTAGGGGCCTTGTTGCATAAGACCCAGACCATTTTGGAACAGAATCTACGTCGAACCTATGAACTCATTGATGAAGCTGTCCTAGCTCAAGCCATTGACATGATGGCCAGCGCTCATCGTCTCTTCCTCTGTGGGATTGGGGGCAGTGGGATAGTCTGCATGGACCTGGTTCACAAATTGACGAGGATTAATCGCCCTGTTACTTATGACCGCGACACCCATGTGCTGATGGCGCAAATGGCGCACTGTATGCCAGGAGACGTGGTGTTAGTTGTCAGCTATAGCGGTAATACGCATACCGTTAATCAAATGGCTTATTTGGCTAAGGAACAAGGGGCTAAGATTATTGCCATTACCGGCCACAATCTAAAGGCGCCGCTCGCAAGTTTAGCGGATGTCTGCCTCTTCATTCCTCGGGACGAAAAGGAAATCCGTCTAGGCTCGGTAACTTCTCGAGATGGCTCCTTAATTGTGACAGACCTACTCTACTATGGTGTGGCACAACGCCAATTCCATGCAACCAAGGAACACCTGGTTAAGACCCGGAAAATGATTCGAAAAATTGATTAAAGCAAAAAGGTTGGGTTTAGACCCAACCTTTTTTGCCCAGATAGGGTGAATTAACTAGGCGCTTGACCTCCTAATGATTTTCAGATTTTAAAGTCAATTCAGCAAATTTTTTAAAAGGCGTTTTGAATAAAATTTATTTCGGCTAATGCCTGTATAATAAGTGAATAAGGTATAGAATATAACTTTCTTAATTGGTCACGATTTTATTGGGAGTTCGGGTTAACCCGAACTAGTGGTATAAAATTGAACCAATATAGTTAATTACTGAGCGATGCACCCTGGATTATAAACCGTTTACATATCCGAAGAATCATGCTATACTAATTAATAACAAATGTAAACAAAAGGGCGTAATCAAAGGTTAGTCTTATCTTTATTATTATCAGAAAGAAAGAAGGATTCACATGGTGAAACGTTTGATTAGTGCCAACACGTCGGAAATTCTGGCCATGTCAGCAGCAGAACTAAAGCAGAGTATTAAGGCTAGTGAAGGTCGAGTGATTTTGTCTGAGAATGTGGGCTTTAAGGAGTCCTATATTGGGGATATTACCAACTCAGAGATGGCTCGCGCTTTTGGGGCGGACCTGATTTTGCTTAACGGGGTGGATTTATTAAACCCGGTCATATCAGCCATCGATCCAAATGTCCCTAATTTTGTCGCAGAGCTCCATCGACTAGTAGGTCGGCCAATTGGGGTTAATCTGGAACCTGTTGATGCTAGCGCCCAGATGAATGAAGAACGGCAGGAATTGGTGACGGGTCGCCAGCTTAATGAAGCTTCCTTACAAGCGGCTCAAGCGCTAGGTGTGGATTTTATCTGTTTGACTGGAAATCCCGGGACCGGTGTGACCAATAAGACCATTGCGTCAGCCATTAGGCTGACTAAGCAGCACTTCTCGGGCTTAGTGATTGCGGGTAAGATGCATGGGGCAGGGGTTGACGAGCCTGTGGCAGACTTAGAAGCAGTCAGCCAATTCATTGAGGCTGGAGCGGATGTCATCTTAGCGCCGGCTGTAGGCAGTGTGCCAGGCTTCGATGAGGCCGATCTCAAGGCCATTGTTCAGCGGGCCCATCAAGCAGGTGCCCTAGTCATGAGCGCCATTGGAACTAGCCAAGAAAGCTCGGATACGGACACCATTAAGCAGATGGCTATCCGCAATAAGATTTGTGGGGTAGACATCCAGCACATTGGGGACTCCGGTTATGGTTGTTTGGCGCCTGTGGAGAATATTTTTGCCCTCAGCAAGGCAATTCGCGGTCAACGACACACTATTTCTATGATTGCGCGTTCCATTAACCGCTAATTAAGACAATAAAAAGAGCGGACCTTCTACTAGCTTCAGTGGAAGGTCCGCTTATTTTATGCTGATAAGAAGTTGGCTTTAACGCAGAGGCTAGTAGCTGCCCGCGCAATATTGAGTGGGCTATAGGCCAGGGGAATGAGCCGTATTTTCTTTTGCTTGTGGAAGAGTGGGGTGGTAGCCGCCAGTTCCTGGTGCAAGAGGGTGTCGACTAGTGGGTAGGAGAAGAATTGGCCGTCAAGGTAGATGGCGTCACTGTCAATCAGCTGACTGAGATTGGATAGGGCAATCGACAGGTAGTGACAGGCTTGCTGAACCAATTGTAGACAGCTAGTATCGCCTAAGGCGCAGGCATCCATAATGGTCGTCAGCGTAATAGCTTCGGGCTCTGATACCAAGCTAGGCAGGAAGGTGGATTGGGCTACCCGATAGAGGGTCTGGGCCTTAGCAATCAGGCTAGCTTCGCTAGCATAGACTTGGAGGCAACCCCGTTTGCCACAGGTGCAGGCTTCTCCTTGTGGATTCAAAATCGTATGGCCGATTTCGCCAATCAAGAAGTTCTGGCGCCCGTAGATTTGCCCTTGATACATATAGGAACAATGAATACCGTGAGCGACATGGAAGACGATAAAGTTATGGTCATTTTTGTCATCTTGGCCATAAAGTCTTTGGGCCAAGGTCAAGCAATGAGACTTATTATCAAAATAAACTGGCAGGCTAAAGGCCTGGGCCAACTCTTCCAGATTGAGATTCTGCCAATGCTGATTGTTGGATTGAATATAGGGACTCAAGTCGAAGTCCACATGCCCCGGTAGCCCGACGCCAATGGCGGTCAAGGGAAAGTCTGGGTATTGTGACATAAATTGATGTATAAATTCGGCCAAATCAGCACTAGTTGGATAATTGCCTAGCTCTTGGAAGGTCATGCAGTAGTTGCTGGCTTGAATCTCGCCTAGATTATCCGTTATAACTAAGGCTAGGTATTTTTCAGAGATTTCGACACCTAGATAATAGGCACGATGGGGCATAAGACTGAGCAAGGTTTTCTTGCGGCCTACAGTGTCGTCCTCAGCTTCGCCAACTTCATAGACAAGATCTTGGCGAATTAAGTCCCCAATAATAGCCCCCGTAGTGGCAGGCGTTATGCCCGTTTCTTTGGCGATATCAATACGTGATAGTGGTGCCTTGGCGTATAGTTTATCTAATATGGTAGCCCTTAGAGCGGCTTGTTTCTTGGTTATTGTCATGACTGGTCACTTCCTCACAAATATCATAACAAAAAATAAATAAATCCACAAATGAAACGTTGACATTCAGAATTACAAGCCCTATAATATTAATAGAAAGTAAATAATTGTTGAGAATCGGTTCCGTTATACGCCTGCTTGTTTACATTTTAAAAATAATGGGAATCGATTCATTTTTTCTTGCTTTCAAATTGGAAGGAAAGGGTGTTATGAATGGAAACCAAGCAAATCATGTTAGTCTGTGCCGCTGGCATGTCGACTAGTCTCATGGTCTCCAAGATGGAAAAGGCTGCGCAAGATCAAGGCTTAGATGCCAATATCTTTGCTGTGCCAGTGCCAGAAGCCAAGGAATATCTCCAGAACAATGCAGTAGATGTCTTATTGTTAGGCCCCCAAGTCCGCTATTTGAAGAACGAATTTTCCGCTGACTTGTCAGCCCGTGGCATCCCAGTGGAGGTCATTCCCATGACCGATTATGGCATGATGAAAGGCGATAAGGTCCTGGCCTTAGCCGTCAGTCTCATGGGATAAAGGAGTCAGCCTATGTCACAAGAAGCCTCATTAGAAGTCGCCATGCAGTTAATTATGTATGGCGGTGAAGCCAAATCCTGTGCCATCGAAGCCATGGCGGCAGCTAAGAAGCGAGATTTCCAGGTCGCGACGGAGCGAATGGCAGCGGCGCGAGCAGCCTTGTTAGAGGCCCATCACGCTCAGGCCAAGGTCCTAGCTCAAGAAGCGCAGGGCATTGAGCAGCCTCTCAGTCTCTTTATGATTCATGGTCAGGATCATCTCATGACCAGTATCGCCTTTGTCGATTTAGCGCAGGAATTAATCGAAGTCTACCAAGTTTTAGCCCAATAAGTAGTTGCGGAGTAGTCCTAGCTAGGTTGGTAGACACCTAAACCCTGGTTTTAATTAATTTATGTAAAAATTTAAGGAGGAATTATCATGGCAAGTTTAGTCGATCGTTGGCAAGAGCGTCTGATGCCTATCGCCAACAAAGTTGGGAACCAACGGTTCCTTGTTGCACTTCGGGATTCCTTTATTGGGACCATGCCGGTTATTATGGCCGGCTCATTCGCTCTCATGATTAATGCCTTTTTGGCAGATTTACCTGGCCAATTTGGCAATACTTTCATCCCGCAGACTTTTGGTTGGTTGATTGATATCAATTACATCCTCTTCAAAGGGTCTATCCCAATTGTTGTCTTCCTCTTTCTCTTTAACTTTGGTGTGAATATCGCCAAGATTTACAAGGTGGATACCGTCTCCGCTGGTTTGGTGGCTGTTGCTTCCTACGTCATTACCATTGCCAATACTGTAACGCAGAACTTTAAGCTAGAAAATGTTGACTCTAAGGCCTTAGCTGGACTGCTGGGCGATAAGCTACAAGGTGTGGCAGTTCAAGGGGAGGAATTAGCGGTAACGGTACGTAATGCCATTCCGCTAGACCAAATCGGGGCCAAGGGTTACTTTACAGGGATTATCATTGGTTTCGTATCGGTCATCATCTTCTGTAAGGTCATGAATCGGAACTGGACCATTAAGTTGCCTGATTCAGTACCACCTGCTATCGTTAAGCCTTTCCTATCTATTATTCCGGCAGCTATTGCCATGTATGTAGTCGCCATTGCCACCTATGCCTTCAATCAATTGACTGGTGAGCTGATGATTACTTGGGTTTACAAGGTCTTACAAGCGCCACTGCTTAATATGTCGCAAAGCTTCTTGGCTGTCCTCATCATTGTCATCTTAAACAAGATTTTCTGGTTCTTCGGCCTCCACGGCGGCAACGTCTTGGCGCCTGTTATGTCCAGTCTCTTCGGGGTGACCATGCTAGCTAACTTAGAAGCCTACCGCGCTGGCACCGCCATTCCATACTTATGGACAGATAACTCCTTCGGTGCCTTTGTCTGGTTCGATGCCATCGGCCTAGCTATCTCTATTCTCTGGATGGCACGTAGTCGTCATTTGCGTGAAGTAGCTAAATTAGGGATCTTCCCTATGATCTTTAACATTGGTGAACCTGTCATGTACGGGGTGCCAATCGTCCTTAACCCAATTATGTTCATTCCATTTGTCCTAAGTCCAGTGCTGATGGTAACAGTGGCTTATTTTGCGACAACGATGGGCTTGGTAGCACCAGTTACTCAGAACGTAACTTGGGTAATGCCACCTGTTCTCTATGGCTTCTTCGCAACAGCCTTCGACTGGCGGGCTATTGTTCTGTCCCTAATTAATGTTGGGATTTCCACAGCTGTCTATTATCCATTCGTTAAGATTGCCGATAAACAACAGGAGATGGGCGCATGACACAGTTCGAAATTCGCGACCAATTCTATTTAGATGGTCAGCCCTTCAAAATCTTGTCAGGAGCAATCCAGTATTTCCGTCTGCATCCAGATCAATGGGAAGATACCCTCTATAATCTCAAGGCATTAGGTTACAATACAGTCGAAACCTACATCCCTTGGAATTTGCATGAGCCTCATGAAGGGGTCTTTGAAGACAGCGGCTTGCTGGATTTCAAGACCTACTTTGACCTAGTCAGCCGTATGGGACTTCACTTGATTGTCCGCCCCTGTCCCTATATTTGTGCGGAGTTTGATTTTGGCGGCCTGCCGGCTTGGTTGCTCAACTATCCTGGCATGCGCTATCGCACCTATGATGAGACCTTTCTGGCTAAGGTAGCAGCTTATTATGATTGGCTCCTACCACAGCTAATACCTTATCAGTTCACTCACGGGGGCCCCATCTTGATGATGCAAGTCGAGAACGAGTATGGCTCCTATGCAGAAGACAAAGCCTATTTACGGGCCGTGGCCCAAATGATGCGTGACCGGGGGATAGAGGTGCCACTCTTTACCTCGGATGGCACCTGGATTGAAGCGCTAGAGTCCGGCACCTTGATTGAAGATGATATCTTTGTCACTGGCAACTTTGGCTCGGATGCACCGGGCAATACCCAAGCCCTCCAAGCCTTCTTCGACCGTCATGGCAAGCAATGGCCGCTTATGTGCACGGAGTTCTGGGATGGTTGGTTCAACCGTTGGAATGAGCCTATTGTCCGCCGTGACCCAGAGGACTTGGCCCATGATGTTAAGGAAATGATGGCTGTCGGCAGTGTTAACCTCTTCCTCTTGCGAGGCGGGACCAACTTTGGCTTTATTAATGGCTGTTCTGCGCGCAAGCATCGGGACCTCCCGCAAGTCACTTCCTATGACTTCGATGCCCCCATTAATGAATGGGGCCAACCAACTGCCAAATATTATGCTGTTCAGCGGGTGACCCATGAGTTGTTCCCAGACTTACCTCAGTTTGAGCCACGTAGCCGCCAGGCTAGAGCCTATGGTACCTATCCAGTGCTTGGCTGGGCCGATTTGCTAGAAGTCGCCGACCAGTTAGGAACCGGCCAAGAAGTGGACTACCCGCTAGCAATGGAAGCCTTAGGCCAACACTATGGTTATACCCTCTATCGGACGCGGGTCGCACACCATGGCCATCCGGAACGACTTAAAATCATCAATGCTCATGACCGGGTTCAAGTCTTTATCCAAGGCAAGCACCTAGTGACCCAATACCGAGAAGACATTGGCGATGAAGTGCTCTTTGATACCGACCAGGCGACTGCTCAAGTCGATGTCTTGGTAGAAAATATGGGGCGCGTCAATTACGGCTTCAAACTCAATAGTCCAACCCAATCTAAGGGGATTAAGGGCGGAGTTATGATTAACCACCAGTTCCGCAAAGGCTTCAGACAATATGCCCTAGAATTCAAGCCAGACATGTTAGCAGCAGTTAGCTACCATGAAGGTCCGCGACCTACACAAGCAGAGAGTCCCCATTTCTACCGCTTCGAAGTTGAGATGGATCAGATTCAGGATACCTTTATTGATTGCTCGGCCTATGGCAAGGGTTGCGTATGTGTCAATGGCTTCAACCTGGGTCGTTACTGGTCTCAGGGCCCTATCCAATACCTCTATGTTCCGTCGGGCTTCCTCAAGGCTCACAACGAGTTTGTAGTCTTTGAGACGGAGTCGGTGCCAGTAGAGAGCTTGAACCTAGTCGATCAGCCTGTTTATCGACCAGAGGAAAAAGAGGAGGCTGAGGCATGAAGACCATAAACTTAGGAGGTCAGCTAGCGGGTGCCAGCGCCATTGCCTTAGGCTGTATGCGCATGGATAGCCTAAGCTTGGCTGACAGCCAGAAGGTCCTAGCGACCTGCCAAGACCTAGGAATTAATTTCTTCGATCATGCAGATATCTATGGCAAGGGCCAATCTGAATCACGTTTTGGCCAAGCCTGGACAGGCATGGGATTAGCCCGCCAGGACCTCTTAATCCAATCCAAATGTGGCTTGGCCGATGTCTGGTCTAACTACCATTTCGATTTCTCCAAAGACCACATTATCCAAGCGGTGGAAGGTAGCCTCAAGCGACTTCAAACGGACTACCTAGACGTCTTAGCCCTACATCGGCCAGATGCCTTGATGGAACCAGAAGAAGTAGCTGAAGCCTTCCATGAACTTCATCAGTCTGGTAAAGTCCGCTACTTTGGCGTTAGCAACCAGAATCCAGGTCAAATGAGCCTCTTGTCTTCCTACTTAGATCAAGCCCTCATTGTCAATCAGTTGGAATTTGGGCCAGCCCACACGGTTCTCCTAGATGCTAGCTTGAATGTCAACACCAAAGACTCGGAAAGTATCAATCGTGATGGCGATGTCCTCAATTATTGTCGTCTTCACCAGGTAACTATTCAGGCCTGGTCGCCTTTCCAAGTGGATTTACACCAGGGCCCCTATATGTTACACCCAGACTATCAGGACTTAAGGGATTGTTTAGCTAGCTTGGCTTTAAGCTATGGCGTCAGTTCGGATGCCTTGGCTCTAGCCTGGATTCTACGCCATCCTGCTAAAATGCAAGTCTTAGTGGGGTCCATGCAGCCTTGGCGCTTAGTGGACTTGGCTCAAGCCTGTCGCATTGACGTCAGTCGTGAGGACTGGTATCGTATCTATAAGGCGGGAGGCAATCGTCTCCCATAAGTAAGTCAGTCACCATCCTATGCCGCCCAGTATAGGATGGTGTTTGTCTATTTTGGCTAGGGTAATTTTATTGGGGTTTAGCGGTGCACCATGTTATAATAGGGTTAATATATTGTCTCTATTATTTGCTCTTGTCTTGTAAATGAGGTGATAAGAATGAAAATTGCGTGGTTCTGTATACCAGCTCAAGGCCATACCAATCCAACCCTGGGTTTGGTGCGCTATCTAGTGGAGGCCGGGCACCAGGTAACTTATTTTTCCTTTGAGCGCTTCAGACAAGCCATTCAGGCGACAGGTGCTCAATTTGTGGCTTGCGATGACTATGGGGATTTCGACTTGGGGCTAGATGAGCGTGAGAGCTCAGACCGCTCGGGCAAGGACTTAGCTTTGCCACACATTTGTTAGTCCAATCTACCTTGGCTATGGAAGGTCCAGCTCTAGAGGCCCTAAAAGCACTTCAGCCGGATTTAGTGGTAGGCGACTCGATGGCAACCTGGGCCAAGCTCTTGGCTAAGAAATTGAATCTACCTTATGTTTGCTCCAACACGACCTTTGCCTTCAATAAGGAGTCCTCACGTTATATGAGGCAGAGTATCTGGGCCTTATTGAAATTGCTCTGGTCCATGCCAAGTATTAATCGCGAGCTCAATCGCTTGCGGGAGCGAGGCTATGAAATTGGTAGTGTCCTAGACCTAATTCAAAATGATGAGGCTACCCCTACCATGGTCTATACTTCCCCCTTACTTTCAACCATGTTGGGATAGTTTTGGCTCCAACTATCGCTTTATTGGACCGTCAATTCGACCGGTTGAAAAACCTTATCCTAAGACACGAGCCAAGACCATCTACGTGTCCTTGGGGACAGTCGTTCATAATGAGGACTTCTATCATGCCGTAATAGAAGCCTTCTGGGATTTGCCGGACTATCAAGTCATCATAGCTTTAGGCCAGAGTGAGCTTAGTGACTGGCAGGGCTTGCCTGACCATATAGAAATTCACGATCGAGTCGATCAAATGGCAGTATTGGCCATTGCGGATGTCTTTATGACCCACTGTGGCATGAACTCTGCCTCAGAAGGACTCTATCATCAGGTACCCCTTATTCTCTGCCCCCAAACGCCTGAACAAGGAGCCGTAGCCAAACGGACTGCTGAATTGGGAGCCGGTTACTGGCTCAAGCTCATGACACCAGCCACCATTCGGCATGCCGTCTAACCGTTTTGGAAGAGCCTCATTATCGTGATGCAGCGGGACGTGTGGCCAAGAGTTTTAAGGCCAGTGGTGGTTATCAAGAAGCCCTTGCCTTTATGGAGCAAGTGGCCCAAAACACTTAAGTACCAGGTGCTCTACTGAATGGTAGGGCGCCTTTTTTGATAGCTTAGCTAGGAAAAGCCGAACGTTTAAGGCCTCCGCTACTAAGACCGGCAAACAGGGCTAGTAGCTGACTGGCGACTATGATAGAATGAAAGAAGTGAATGAATCCGGTTTAGAAAGGGGGACGCGCAGTGCGGCGTTTGGTACAAGGATTAGTAATTTTGGTAGGGGTAATGGCTGCTCTGTGGGGGATACGCCATCATTTGGAGCAGTCCCTTCAAACAACCGCCCAAGGGGTGGAACGTCAGCCCCTCTATATCTTTAACTGGGGGGATTATATTGACCCTGAACTGATTACTGCCTTCGAAGAAGAGACTAATTATCGGGTTATCTACGAGACCTTTGATTCCAATGACGCTATGGAAGCCAAGCTTAAGCAAGGCGGAACACCCTATGATTTAGTCTTTCCTAGTGAGTCCATTGTTGCGCGTCTTAAAAACCAGAACTTACTTAAACCGCTAGATTATAGCCGCTTAGAAGGGACAGAGCACCTAACACCTTGGTTGCTCAACCATGCTTTTGATCCAGGTAACCAGTATAGCTTGCCTTATTTCTGGGGGACCTTTGGGATTATGGTGAATACAGAGCAAGTGGACCCAGCCACTATTGAGAATTGGTCGGATTTATGGAAACCAGAATTTAAGAATTCTATCCTAGTCCTAGATGGCCATCGCGAGACTCTGGGGATGGCCTTGCAGGCGCGCGGCTATTCGCTTAACAGCCAAGATCCAGGGGAGTTAGCCATTGCCGGCACCTACCTCAAGGCACTGGCACCTAATGTTCGGGCTGTCTTAACCGATGAAATCAAACCACTCATGCGCTTAGGCGAAGCGCCGATTGGCATGGGTTATTCCGGGGATGCGGCCAGCGTCATAGCCGACAATCCGAATATTGTCTATATCGTACCAAAAGACGGCTCGGCTGTATGGACAGATAATTTCGCGATTCCTAGCACCAGTAAAAATGAAGCCGGCGCCTATGCCTTCATTAATTTCATGCTACGCCCTGAAAATGCGGCTAAAAATGCAGAATATGTAGGTTACGCGACGCCAAACGAGTCAGCCAAGGCCCTATTGCCTCAAGAGACGCTGGACAACCCAGCCTTCAATCCGCCTGCTGAAATTTTGCAACAACTTGAACACTACGAGTTTCTACCAGCAGATATCATTAAGGAATTTAACGAACAATTCTTAGGCTTTAAGATGGCCTTATAGGAGGGAATCATGCACTATTTATTGAAGACACAGGCCCTTTACAATCCATCTAAGGGGACCATTGGGCCAGCCCTTGTGGAAATTCGGGACCAACGTATTGCTGCCGTCTATGAGCCAGACCATCAAGAAGCGATGGGAAGCCAAGCTAATATTGAGGATCTAGTGCCAGAATCACTCAAGCACTTGCCGCTCAAGGACCTAGGTCAGCAAATGTTGCTACCTGGTTTTATTGATGCGCATGTTCATTTCTATCCTTCTAGCTTGATTCAAGCTGGCATCTTGGGGCAAGTAGGGGGCGCGACGCCCGAAGTGGTCGCACGCCAGGCCCAGGATTTGCCTCTGCGTCAGGGGTGGCGTTTAGGCATTGGCTGGTATGCCAGTGAGTTTCAACCCGCTCAACAGCCCCATCGTCTGACCCTTGATCGTTACTGTTCAGAGCCCACCATGCTCTTGTCAGGGGATGCTCACTCTATTTGGCTCAATACCGCAGCCTTGGAAGCCTTGGGCTTGAATCCTGATAATGTTGTGACCCTGTCAGGCCAGGCTCTAGTTGATGAGACAGATGGCCAATTGACGGGCACCTTCCTAGAAGCTGCTGCAGTCTACTATCAGACAGAGGTCTTCCGGCGCTTTCAGGAAGAAGCGGTCCTGGCTATGCAAGACTTTAGTCGTCACCTTCATGCCATGGGGGTAACGGCGGTAGGGGATGTCGCCATTACAGGTGAGAGTCCTGATGACATGGTCTATCCGGAACTCTATGAACGCGCCTTGGCTCAGGTTCCGTTGCGTCTCAGCTTCTTCCCGGCTATGCGGGCCAATCGTGAGCCTCTGCGTCAACTCTATCAGCGCTATCGTGGCCCTTGGTTGCAAATGGGCGGGGTTAAGCAATTCTTTGACGGCGTGACTTCTTCACATACGGCCTATCTCAAGTCAGAGTATCCCGAGCCCTATCATCCGGGAGATGTGGGTGGGCCCCTAATTCCAATTGAAACCCAGCATGACTTTATCCTAGCTGCTAGCCAAGAAGATTGGCCGATGCGGATTCATGCCATTGGTGACCGGGCCATTGAGTTAACCTTGACCTACTACAAAGAAGCCCTAAGCAAATTCCCTCTTAGTCTGGGTAAATTCCACACCATTGAGCACCTAGAAGTAATGGATTGGGCTGATTTAAATTTAGTGGCCCAAGAGCAACTAGTGGTTTCTGTTCAACCAAGCCACCTGATGGTAGGCTATGATAGCTTGGATGAAGAAGTAGGGCCTGAACGTGCTAAGCACATGTTTCCTTTTAAGGAGTTCCTGAAGCAAGGTGCAACACTGGCTTTTGGGACCGATACGCCTGTGGTAGTCAATGTGACACCATTGGAGAGTTTGCATTACGCAGTCCATCGCCAGACTTGGGATGGGCTACCGCCTCAGGGCTTGATGCCAGAACAACGCTTGACGCTTGAAGAGTCCCTCTATGCCCACACACTTGGCGCCGCTAAGGCCCTTAGCCGAACCGACATTGGCGGTGTGGAAGCTGGGATGTGGGCAGACCTAGTCGTCCTCTCCCATGATTTGCGGACTGTCAATGATTGGCGACAAGTCAAAGTGACGGCTACTTACTTGGCTGGTCAGCAAGTTTATTAAGATTATAGAAACTGAGACCTAATTAGGTCTCAGTTTTGCTTTTAAGAATGGCTTGGCAAAGGGCTTTTGGTGGAACCAGTTCTGCATATTGTAGGCAAAAAGATGGATTTGTAAAGGAAATACCCTTGAATTTAGGTAGCGCATACATTATAATGTAGATAATAAGTGGTGTAACTATTAGATTAGGCATAACTTTCCCATATAGGGAGAGTTGTGCCTATTTTTTGTCGAAAGGGGAGGTGCGCAGTGAAAGTCATTCAATCACTCAACCAGAATGCTGTCTTAGTCGCTAGAGATGATGGGGCGGAATTGGTAGCATTAGGGAAAGGTGTAGGGTTTGGCAAGAAAAAAGGGGACACCATTGACCCAACTGCTGTGACCAGGGTCTTTAGTTTAGCGTCTAGTTACCGGCAGGAACAGTTGCTAGGCTTAATTAAGGAACTGGAACCATGGGTGTTCGAACTAGCTCAAGACATTACCATCATCGCCGAGGCCTGTTTGAAGAAATCCTTGATGGATACCTTCATTTTCACCATTGCTAAACATTTGCAATATGCCTTGGACCGGGAGCCTAATGAAGGGGGCGATTACGACCCTTTCCAGTACCAGCTCCATTATCTTTATCCGGACGAGTATCAGGCGGCGGCCGAGGCCATTGTCCAGGTCAATGCCAAGTATCAACTTCGACTGGCCCAGGAAGAGGTTTCCTTCCTGACCTTGCATCTGGTCAATGGCCAGATTGATCAGGCGGGCTTCCATAATGTAGTAGAACTGAGCGGAATCCTTAATCGTTTGATTCAAGTGATTGAGACTAAGACGGGAGAGCCCCTTGATAAGGAGTCACCTGACTATGGGCGCTTCGTGGTCCATATCCGCTACTTCCTGATTCGAACCCTAAGCCATCAGCCAGGCCAAGAGGCCGTTTCGCCGGAAAAAATCGAAACTGTCTTAGAGACGACTGCAGGCGTCTTTTCCCGGGAATGGGACCTGGTAAAGACCCTTAAGGAGACCCTGCAAGAGGAATTCAATCTAAGCTTTGGCCAGGATGAAGATTTTTATCTCTTATTGCACCTTGTACGTATTCTAGGAAGGAAGTGACCCGAATGGGGGTTGTAGCAAGTTTAATTCAGTCGGAATTGATTGATTTGGCGTGTGAGGAGACAGACCAAGCCCTCTTCTTTGCCCACCAGGCTGCCAAGTTGCAAGACTTAGGTTATGTGGCCGATAGCTTCGGTCAGGCTTTGGCGGAGCGCGAGGCAGAGTTCCCGACAGGATTGGCCTTGGAACATGTGACAGTGGCTATTCCCCATACCTATGTTGAACATGTCAAACGTCCCTTTATCGCCTTTTACCGCCTGGTAGAGCCGATAATACCTTTTATCCAGATGGGGACCGATGATTTGGTAGTTTATCCGCGTTATATCATGATTTTAGGCATAAAAGAAGCCAAGGCTCAGGTGGATCTCCTTGCAGAGCTCATGGCACTTTTAAGCCAGGAGGACTTGGTAGCCAAACTAGAAGCTGCCCAGTCGCCAGAAGCGATTGTAGACCTATTAAGCCATTAGAAAGGATGATTGATTATGAAAAAGATTATTGTTGCCTGTGGTTCTGGGGTTGCGACCTCTCAAACAGTAGCGTCCAAGTTAGATAAGTTGCTCAAAGGCAAGGGCGTACCTGCTCAAGTCGAAGCAGTGGACATTAAATCACTCAAACATCATGTCAAAGATGCGGATGCCTATGTCTCCATCGTTAAAACTAAGGATCAAATCGACATCCCAACCTTTAACGGCATTGCCTTCCTGACAGGTATGGGGCAAGATGCTGAGTTACAAAAGATTATTGATTTCTTGAAGGCCTAGGACCTAGCTTCCTAGCAACGACGACCGTGTGAATCAAGGAGGAATGACACATGGATATCTTACAAACAGTTGTCAATTATGTCTTAAATGATTTGGGAGCAGCCGTTTTTGTTCCCCTCTTAATGTTGATTATCGGGCTTCTTATGAAGATGAAATTCTCCGAAGCTTTCCATTCAGCGCTGACCTTAGGGGTAGCCTTCTCTGGGATGGGGCTATTGATTGGTTACATGATGACCTCTATGGGGGATGCAGCTGCCTCTATGGCTACGAGAACAGGTTTCTCCTTGCCCGCTGTGGACGGTGGCTGGCCGGGTATGGCGGCCATCTCTTGGGCTTGGCCATATGCCTTTCTCATGTTCCCTCTGACCATTGGGGTCAACATTATCATGTTGATGCTCAAACAAACCAAGACCGTCAACGTGGACATGTGGAATGTCTGGGGTAAAATCTTTACCGCCGTTATGGTTTCCTATATTACCGGCAATGTCATCATGGGCTTTGTTGCAGCCACGATTCAAATTATTTTCGAGCTCAAGGCGGGCGATATGTACGGACCTGAAGTGGAACGTTTGACCGGGATTCCAGGGGTAACCGTGCCGCACTTTATTGTCTTAATCTCCGTTATTCTCTATCCAATTGATGAGTTACTGAAGAAGATTCCTTTCTTCAACAAGCCAATGGATGCGGATGCTCTTAAGGAAAAAATCGGGATTTTTGGCGAAAACTCTGTTATGGGGCCATTATTGGCTTCGTCTTGGGTTTGGCAGCCGGTTACGGCCTATCAGGGTCCCTCAAGTTAGCAGTCCAAGCAGCGACCGCTATGACCCTCTTCCCAATGATTTCTAAGCTCTTCTCTCAAGCCCTATCGCCTGTATCTGAGGCTATCTCTGAGTTTATGCGGACGAAGTTTAGCGACCGTGAAGTCTTTATCGGCTTGGACTGGCCTATCTTGGCAGGGCGTAACGAACTATGGGTAGCCGTGATTATTACCATCCCAGTGCTCTTGATTATGTCTGTTATCTTACCGGGTAACATTGTCTTACCATTTGCGGGGATTATCAACTTGTCCTTCGTTGTAGGGGCCTTGCTCCTAACCAACGGGAACTTGGCGCGGATGATCTTCCATGGGGTGGTGTCTGCACCGCTCTTCCTCTACGGGGCAACTTTCTTCGCTACTTATATTACCCGTTTGGCTAATGAAACAGGGGCTGCGGCAGTAGAAGCTGGGAAGCTCTTGTCTTGGTCAACCTTTGAAGGTCCTGATTTCCGTTATCTCTTATCTACTGGTTTGTCTGGCAATATTGTCAGCATCTTACTCTTCGTCTTGTGGGCTGGCCTCTTCTATGTACTCTATCGTGCACGCATGGCCTACAACAAAAAAATGGAAGAGGCAGGTGAATAGAAGATGTTCCAAAACAGCACCATCGTTGCGGAATTTGCTGATATTACACATGTTATGTGGTCTATGGGTTGGGATGAGAAGAATGGGGGCAATATCTCCGCTATTCTTACTGAAGAGCAACTCACACAAGTTAATCAAGTGGCATCCCCACCTTTTGTTCCCTTGGAACATGTGCCGGAGAATATGGTAGGTCGTCATGTCCTGATTACAGCGTCAGGCTCAGAATTTCGCCGGGTACGGAATTCCCTGACGGAGACTTTAGGTGTGATTCGAGTAGAGCCTAATGGTTACGCCATTGTCTGGGGCTTCGAAGGGGACAATAAACCAACATCAGAGATTTATATGCACCTACTCAGCCATAGCACTCGACTGGCGGTGGATCCTCATCATCGGATTGTCCTCCACAACCATGCGACAGAAGTCTCTGCCCTCAGCTTTATCCTGGATCAGACAGATCAAGCCTTCACTCAGACCCTCTGGCGTATGATTACCGAGTGTTTGATTGTCTTCCCTGATGGTATCGGGGTCGTACCTTGGATGGTCTGCGGGACCGAAGCCATTGGTCAGGCGACAGCAGCCAAACTCAAGGACAGTCGCATCGTAGTCTGGGCTTATCATGGCATCTTAGCCACTGGCTCAAGCATTGCGGACTGCTTTGGCCTCATCGAGACCGTCAACAAGGCAGCCAAGGTCTACCTCAGCATCGCTCACTTGCCACATCAAGATGGCATTAGCGATAGCCAGTTATATGACCTAGCTGATTTCTTCAAAGTAACCCCACGTTGGGAACTACTAGAAAAATAGTCCACTAGTAGGTTGTCAGAATAAATCCCCGGTAGCTTGATAGCTGCCGGGGATTTTGCATGAGAATAACCCTACTCTGTAACCAAATTGTAAGCCACCAAAAAATGCGAGAGGCAGCTCTTTGGGCTATATATAGAGGGAGGGGTCTTTATGTATGCGGCTTTGAATGGAGCGGGTAAGTTGGTCTATGCTAGTCAGGTGGCGGGGTTAGTGGGGGAGGGGCCCTGGTTTTGTCCGCGCTGTCATCGGCCGCTTAAATTACGGTCGGGGAGACGGGTTAGACCCCATTTTGTTCATATGGATGGTGTTTGTGGGCAAAGTAAATTAAGTAAGCGCCAGGTCATGGAGTCGGAGCGGCATCAAGCGGCCAAGCGTCTTTTAGGTCAGACCTTCCAAGCCCAAGGCGAGAGTGTGAGTTTGGAGTATTATTTGCCTTCTTCGGGACAATTTGCGGACCTCTACCTGCCCCAGCGTCAGTGGGTGGCGGAGTATCAACAATCGATAATTTCCGCTCAGCTTCTAGCTAGTCGGCAGGCGGATTATCAAGCCTTGGATCAGACAGTGGTCTGGCTATTATCAGCTGACGTCCTAAGGGGCAAGTTCAAGACCCGTTGGAAACAAACTTGCCTACACTATGCTCCTGGTTGGGGTTATTATTGGCTAGCCCTGGATGTGGAGGGCGCCTGCCTAGTTCAGGATTTTAATCTGCCCTTGGTCTATTCCCGCCTGTCCTATACTTACCAAAGTCGTACCCTCTTACTGAGGACTTTGTCTCAGCAGGCTTGGCAGGCGGATTGTCTGGCTTATGGTGCTTGGTTGGGACCAAGGGCTTGTCACTGCCAAGAAGGCCAACCTACCAGCCATATACGCAGCCATTTGGTGGCTGGTCACCAATCTTATTGGCGTCAACTCTATCAGGAGGGGATTCAGGTGGGCTCTCTGCCGGCTTGGTGCCTACAGGGGCGCTATCAAGTCCTCGTCAGCCCAGAGCCTGGTTGGGTCTGGTTGGCCTATCAGGCTGCTTTTTGAAGGAGGCTAAGGAAGCCAAGCAAGGATTTACAGACCAGGAATGGTTGCTTTTCCATGAAAGTCTAGTAAAGGCCGATAAGCTTCACCTTGCCCCGACGCCTTTGTTAGGAGAGAAGGGGCGAGCCAGACTGCTGCCAGAAATTTGCCAGTCCTTCCTACGCCTATGGCAATGGCAAGGCCACCTAGCCTTTGATCGAGATTGGGGCCTTTATCGTATTATTAGCTATGGATTGACATGTCAAACATAATCGAGGTGACTAAAAGGGCACTTCTTTCTCTTCTTCAAGGGCTTTCAATTCAATTTATAAGTGAATTGTGCTAGAATTTATTATGTATAACTATTTACTAACTTTAAGATGAGGTGACCTTATGTCAGAAGAAACATTACGCACGCGTGAACAACAACCTGAAGCCTATACCTGGGACTTGACTTCGCTCTATGCGGACGCAGATCAATGGCAGGCTGAGTATGACAAGGCAGAGGCCATGGTGGCGGACTTAGCATCATTCAAAGGCACCCTGAATCAAGGTGGCGCCCACTTAGTGACCGTTATTGAGGCTATTCAAGCGGCTTGCTTAGTTGTTGAGCGTCTCTATGCTTACGCCCACTTAACCTACGATCAAGATTCGACCAACAGTGCTTCTCAAGTTCTCAATGCTCGAGCTATGCAGCTTTACAGCAAGTTGGCAGAAGCCATTGCCTTCTTCGACCCTGAACTTTTGAGCTTGCCATCCGAAACGCTGGAAGCTTACTTCCAAGAAACACCTGAATTAGATTTCTACCGTCAGTACTTGGATGATATTACCCGTGGGCGTGCCCACACCTTGTCGGCTTCCGAGGAGACCCTCTTAGCGCAACTAGGTGAGATTTTCAGCAGCTCTTATTCTACTTTCTCCTTGTTGGACAATGCTGACTTTGTCTTCCCAACCATTGAAGGGCCGGAAGGGCAAGCGGTACAATTAACACACGGGACCTATGGTCGTCTCTTGGGAAAGCACTGACCGCCGTGTACGCCGCGATACTTTCCAACAGTACTACACTGTCTACAACCAGTTCAAGAATACCTTGGCCAATGTCTTATCTACCAATATTAAGACTGACAACTACAAGGCCAAAGTCCGTCACTACCCGTCTGCACGGGCCGCAGCCCTCTTCCGCAATAATGTACCGGAATCTGTCTACGACACCTTATTAGAGACGGTGGGCGATCACTTGGGCTTGCTCCACCGTTATACCGCCTTGCGTAAGGACCTCTTGGGTCTAGACTCACTCGAAATGTATGACCTTTATACACCGCTTCTTGGGGACGCTCCGATCAAGTTTAGCCAAGCGGAAGCGCGGGATATCGTGATGGAAGCTTTAGCGCCAATGGGACCAGACTACTTGGAAATCATGGCCAAAGCCTTTGATGAACGCTGGATTGACTGGTATGAGAACAAGGGCAAACGCTCAGGCGCTTACTCAGGTGGGATGTATGACAGCAAGCCTTATGTCCTACTCAACTGGCAAGACAATATCAATTGGCTCTTCACCTTAGTTCATGAGTTGGGTCACAGTGCGCATTCTTACTTGTCTCGCACCAACCAACCTTATGTTTACAGTGATTATTCGATTTTCTTGGCTGAGATTGCCTCAACTACTAATGAAATCTCTTGACGGACTACCTCTTGAAGAAATATCAAGATCCTCAAATCCGTCTCTACGTCCTCAACCACTTCTTGGATGGGGTTAAGGGAACGGTCTTCCGTCAAACCCAATTTGCGGAATTCGAGCACTTCATGCACCAAGCAGATGCAGAAGGGACACCATTAACTCACGAATTCTTGACGGAGAACTACCGTAAATTGAATGCTAAGTACTACGGACCAAGCGTTAACTCTGACTCTGAAATTGGGCTAGAGTGGGCACGGATTCCACACTTCTATTACAACTACTATGTCTTCCAATATGCGACTGGTTTCTCCGCAGCAACCTTCTTCGCAGACAAGATTGCGGCTGGCGACAGTGCTTTACTTGAAGCCTACAAGGGCTTCCTCAAGTCAGGCTGTAGCCTCTATCCAATCGACACCATGAAGAAGGCTGGTTTGGATATGACGCAACGTGACTATATCGAAGCAACACTCAAGGTCTTCGAAGCACGCTTGAACGAGTTTGAAGCCCTCTTGGCAGAAACTAAATAATCCAAAAAACTGGGGAAGCAAGCCTTCTCCAGTTTTTTCTTAGCTATGGGGTTTAGGACTGAGCACTACTTTTATTTTCCCACCGCAACTGCTAGAAATCTGGCGCTATCCGTGATAAAATTTAGATATGCGACTTTCTAAGAATATGAGGGATTGAATGAAAAAATTTGAATCATTACCGGCGGAACTGCAGAATGAGCAAGTGCGCCCCTATTACGAGGCCTTAGCCGCTAAGCGCGGGCAATTATTTTTGAAACGGGCCTTCGATATCTTGGTGAGTGCTATCTTGCTACTCTTACTCTCGCCAATTTTACTCTTTCGCTATTTGGATTAAGTTAGACTCACCGGGACCAGTCTTCTATCGCCAGGAACGGGTGACAACCTACGGAAGAATCTTCCGAATCTTCAAGTTCCGGACGATGAAGGTGGATGCGGACAAGATGGGGTCCTTAGTGACTCTCAAGAATGATGACCGCATTACCCGCGTAGGCCATGTCATTCGCCGTTATCGTCTAGATGAACTACCTCAATTGTTGAACATCTTAACAGGGGATATGAGTCTGGTTGGTACGCGACCTGAAGTAGCCAAGTATGTGGCCGCTTATACGCCTGAGATGAAGGCTACCTTGCTCTTGCCAGCAGGAGTAACCTCTACTGCCAGCATCCTTTTCAAGGACGAAGAAGAATTGATTGCTAAGTTCATCTTGGAAGGGATGGAGGTAGATGATATCTACATCACCAAGGTCTTACCAGAGAAGATGCACTATAACTTATCCTATCTCAAGAATTATAGCTTTCTAGGCGATCTGAAACTCATGGTTCGGACTGTCTTGAGAGTCTTCAAATAAAGGAGCGTTTGCTATGAAAAAATGGAATATTCCCTTCTCACCACCTGACTTAGGCCAGGCCGAAATTGATGAGGTAGTGGATACCCTCAAATCCGGTTGGATTACCACCGGCCCTAAGACTAAGAAATTAGAAGTGGAGCTTTCAAGCTATACGCAGACGCCACGTACAGTCTGCCTTAACTCAGCCACTGCAGCTTTAGAATTGATTTTACGGGTATTAGGCATTGGGCCTGGCGATGAAGTCATTGTGCCAGCCTTGACCTATACGGCTTCCTGTGCGGTAATCGAGCACGTAGGAGCGACGCCTGTCTTAGTTGACTTGCAGTCCACTGGCTTTGAGATGGATTACGACTTATTGGCGGCTAGCTTAACGGCTAAGACCAAGGCGGTAATCCCGGTTGAAATCGCGGGGATCCCTTGTGATTACGACAAGCTCATGGCAGTCCTAGAAGCTAAGAAGGATCTCTACCAAGCCAATACTGATCATGCTATCCAAGCACTCTTTGATCGAGTGATTGTTATTTCCGACTCTGCTCACGCCCTAGGAGCAACTTATAAGGGACAACCAGCAGGGACATGGGCGGACTTCACTTCCTTCTCCTTCCATGCAGTTAAGAACTTTACGACGGCAGAAGGCGGTAGCGTGACTTGGAAGGCTCGTCCAGGCCTTGATGATGACGAACTCTATCGTCTCTTCCAAGTCTTCTCCCTACATGGCCAAACCAAGGATGCCTTGGCTAAGACCCAGCTAGGGGCATGGGAATATGATATTGTCATCCCTGGTTTCAAATGTAACATGACCGATATCATGGCTAGCATCGGCTTGGTACAATTACAACGTTATCCAGGTCTCTTGGCTCGCCGTAAAGAATTGGTAGCGCAGTATGATCAAGGTTTCGCTGGCACCCCTATCAAGCCTTTGCCTCATCAAGGCGCGGATTATGAATCTTCTCGCCACCTCTACATTACCCATATTGAAGGGGCTAGTCTGGAAGACCGTAACCGCATCATCACCTTGATGGCAGAGCGGGGCATTGCGACCAATGTCCACTACAAACCACTGCCACTGCTCACCGCTTATGCTAATATGGGCTTTAAGGTGGCGGACTATCCAAATGCCTACGCATATTATGAAAATGAAATTACCTTGCCTCTACATACCCGTTTGACGGATGAAGAGGTAGCCTACATTATTGAAAGTTTCCGTGAGGTTGTGGCCCAAGTCCTTGAGGAAGGGGTGTAGACTAATGTTAGTTTCAATCATCACGACAGCGATGAACGAGGAGGCTTATTTGCCAGGTCTCTTCTCAGATTTTCTCAACCAGACTTATCCCCACGATCAAATTGAAATTATCCTCATGAATTCTATGTCGACTGATAAGACACGAGATCTAATGCTAGATTTTCAAGCTCAGTTCCGCGATGAATTCTACGATATTCAAGTCCATAACAACCTACGCAAATCACTGGCGGCCGGTTTGAACGAAGGCATTAAGGTGGCGCGCGGGGAGTGTGTTCTCAAGGTAGATGCCCACGCGACTATTCCTGAAGATTTTGTGGAACAGAACGTGGCTGTTATCTCTCAGGGGGAATTCATCTGTGGCGGTAAGCGTCCGACCATCATTGAATCAGACGATCCATGGAGTAAGACCCTGCACCAGGTGGAAGAAGCCATGCTAGGTAGTAGCATCGCCTCTTACCGTAAGGCTGATAGTCCGCGCTATGTCAAATCGATTTTCCATGGCATGTATAAGAAGTCTGTCTTTGACCATGTTGGGGAATTAGATGAGCGACTAGGCCGGACAGAGGACAATGAAATCCACGACCGTCTGCTCAAGGCTGGATATCAAATTAAGTACGATCCTAGAATTGTCTCCTACCAATATATGAGACCTAACTTCCAGAAAATGGTGAAGCAAAAATACAGCAATGGCTACTGGATAGGCATGACCAGTCATGTTCGACCATCCTGCCTATCGCTCTATCATTTTGTACCATTTGTCTTCACCTTAGCGGTGATTTTCTCCATCCTAATGTTGCCAGTAACGGGTTGGTTCCTGGGCCTCTTGGCCTTAGTCTACTTTGGGGCTATGGCTGCTGTAACCGGCCTAACCATCCGAAAGGAAGGCTTCCTACCCCATTATTTGGCCATGCCGTTCCTCTTGTTAGTCGTCCATCTAGCCTATGGCTTTGGGACTATCGTAGGTCTTTTCAATGGTCTACGTTGGCGCCAAGAATACTTTGCTGATGAGGGAGAAGCAGAAGAAACAAATAAATCCGTCTAGCCCTTATGAAAGGAAGATACCTATGTATTCAAACAAATCGTTAAGAACTGTGCTAATGCAAGTTTTATCCGTAAAATGTTCGAGAAAGGTCTGGAATTAGCCAAGCAATATGGCCCAGAGAATGTCTATGACTTCTCCATCGGTAACCCTTTTGCTGAACCACCTGTAGACTTGCGTGAACGCATGAAGGAATTGGTTGACCAACCAGGTGTTCACCGTTATATGCCAAATGCTGGTTTCCCAGATGTTCGCGAGAAGGTGGCAGCTTTTTATAGCGCACGCTCTGAAAAACCAATCCCTGCTAGCCATATTGTCATGACGACCGGGGCAGCGGGTGCCCTTAACGTCTTGTTCAAGGCTATCTTGAACCCAGGCGAGCGTATCGTAACTTTTGCACCTTACTTCGTTGAGTACGGCTTTTACGCTCAAAACGTGGGCGCTCATTTGGATACAGTAGAAACTGAATCAACTGACTTCTTACCAAACATTGAAGGCTTGCGCCAAGCGATTAAGCCCGATACCCGGATTCTCTTGTTAAACTCTCCTAACAACCCAACCGGTCGCATCTATTCACGTCAAGATTTAGAGGCAGTAGCTGGGGTATTACGCGAAAAGTCAGCAGAATTCGGCCAACCAATTTTCTTAGTATCGGATGAACCTTATGCAACCATTACTTATGATGGCCATCAAGTTCCGAATGTCTTAGATCTTTATGAGCATGCCATCGTGGTTAACTCCTTCTCCAAATCTTTAGGTTTGGCGGGTGAACGGATTGGTTACATCGCGGTTGGCGCGGATGTTCCAGAAGTTGAAACCTTAATGGATGCCCTCATCTTCTGTAACCGGACATTAGGCTTCAACAATGCACCTGCCCTGGCTCAAAGGTAGTAGCTGAGTACTTGGATGTCTTGCCTGATGTAGCAGACTATCAAGCTAAACGTGACCTACTTTATAAGGAACTAACAGCCCTTGGTTTCGAGACCAGCTTGCCAGAGGGGGCTTTCTACTTCTTCATGAAGGTACCAGCCGGCTTCGAAAGTTCCGTAGACTTTGCTAACTATGTAGCGGACAAACACCAAATTCTGGTCGTGCCAGGTTCTGGTTTTGGCTGCGAAGGCTATGTCCGTCTGTCTTACTGTGTCAAGATGGAAGTAGTAGAGCGTTCGCTCAAGGCTTGGCAGGCTCTAGCAGATGAGTTAGGCCTCAAGAAATAGATGAGTAAAACGCCTCCTTGTGTATTCAAGGAGGCGTTTTTTGCATTCAAAAATCCCAAGTGATAGGAACTCGCTTGGGGTAATTTCTTTTTAAGCCTGGTTAAAGGCATCTAGGAAGCGACGGAGGCCGGCGCGACCTTCTGGGGTTTGCTTGTAGACCCCAGCGTCTTCAAGAACGCGGGCGAATTTGGCCCCCACAGCTGCTTGGAGCAGGCCACCGACTTGGTCAGCGGTCACCTGAGGGTGATTAGCAGCCAATTCTTGCGCCCAACTTTGATGATAGTCAGCTACCTGATCCAAGGAGGATTGGCCTAGTAAGAAGTCCTTGATGGTGGCTAGCTCGCCCACTAGACGTGGAGGCAAGATTGCCAAGCCCATGACTTCAATCAGGCCGATATTTCCTTCTTAATGTGCTGAACATCAGGATGTGGGTGGAAGAGACCATCTGGATAGGTATCAGTAGTCCGGTTGTTGCGCAGCACCAAATCCAATTCGTAGGCGCCATCTCGACGTCTAGCAATTGGCGTAATGGTGTTGTGCGGAGTCTCCCCACTAAAGGCCAGGATGTCACAGGATTCATCACTGTAACCTCGCCAGAAGTCGAGGAGCGCAGTCGCTGCATCCGCCAGTGGCGCCTTATCTTGGCTACGTAATCGAATAACAGATAGGGGCCATTTGACTAACTCAACGCTTAAATCTGGAAAGGCGCTTAGGCTAGCCGTCTCATAGGCTGGCGCCTGATCCATAGGGAAGGTGTGACGCCCGCCCTGATAGTGGTCGTGGGAGAGGATTGAACCGCCCACAATTGGTAAGTCGGCATTAGAACCGGCGAAATAATGCGGCAATACCTCAATAATGTCTAGTAGGTGCTCAAAGCAAGCGCGGTCAACCTTCATGGGCACGTGCTCTTGGTTGAGGAAGATGCTGTGCTCGTTATAGTAGACATAAGGCGAGTACTGCATGCCATAGTTTCCGCCACCTAGCGATAGGCGAATCAGTCGGTGGTTCTGGCGAGCGGGATGATTGGTGCGGCCTCGGTAGCCTTCGTTCTGCATGCAGAGCAGGCACTTAGGATAGTGGCTTGGCTTAGCTAATTTAGCCGCCGCAATATCCTTAGGATCCTTTTCAGGCTTGGAAAGGTTGATGGTAATCTGCAAGTCGCCGTAGTCGCTGGCCGCGCTAAAGGCAATATTCTTGGCAATGTGGCGGGTCTTGATATAATCATTAGCCCGCGACAAGGCATAGAAATAATCTGTGGCCCGCTCTGGTGACTCCTGGTAGAGGGCCCAGAAACGTTGGTTGAGCACAGAAGGTAGAGGCGTCAACAAATCCATAATAGCCGCCTCAAAGGCCTCGCGGCCGAAGGCAGAGTCTGGAATTAAGCAGTGTTCCAGGGCATAAGCCTCTAGTTGGTCTAGATAGTCTAGGAGGGTTAACTCAGGGTCTAGGACTTGTTCACAAGAATCGAGACCATCTAATGCTAAACGTGCTAAGAGCTGGTTGACGGTGTAATCGTAATCTAAGGGGTCTAGCCAGCCGTCTTGGATGGCGCGGCTGACAAAATGGTGAATGGTTTGGTCAATAGGAATAGTCACAGCGTTCGTCCTCTCTACTTGCCTGATTTTTTGGCAAGCATTCATCATGATTTAGTCAGCTAGAGCGTGGGCACCAGCGCCAACTTGGGCAATATAGAAGCTAGCAGGGTAGCCAATACTTGCCTCATAAGCTTGGCCAATGGCTGCTTGAACTGCCTCAACGGCGTCTTTAGCCACTAAGGCAATGGCACAACCGCCCATGCCGGCACCTGTCATGCGAGCGCCTAGGACGCCTTCTTGTTGCCACGCCGTGTGAACCAGGGTGTCTAGCTCACGGCCCGTTACTTCATAGTCTTCCTGTAAGCTCATATGGGAAGCATTAAGGAGTTGACCGAAGGTCTTCAAATCGCCGGCAGTCAAGGCTTCTTTGGCTTGAACCGTCCGTTGATTCTCGTAGACCGCATGTTTAGCGCGACGTTCTAAGACTTCGTCATTAATCAGATGACGGCTAGTTTCAAAGCCATCAGGGCTCAATTGGCCCAGGCTTTGGATTTGCATGCCACCTGCTTGCAGGCGGCGCAGGGCTTCCTCACACTGGCTACGACGTTCATTATATTTTGAATCTGCTAACTCGCGGCGTTTGTTGGTATTCATAATCAGTACTAGGTGTTCGCCGAAAGCCGCAGGGACCAGTTCGTAATCTAGGCTATTGGTATCCAGATAGATGGCCATGTCTTTGGCCCCCATACCAATGGCAAATTGGTCCATAATACCAGAATTAACGCCAATGAAGTGGTTCTCGACTTGTTGGCCAATCTTGACTAAATCCAGACGAGTTAAGGTTAAGTCGAAGAGGGATTCCAACGTAATCCCCACCAATAATTCCAAGGAAGCAGAACTTGAGAGACCTGCCCCGTTTGGGATATTGCCATAAACCAAGAGGTCGAAGCCTTGGTCGATGGTGTGGCCGGCTTGGCGCAAGAATTTGACTTCGCCTTTGACGAAGTTAGTCCAGCTATCTTCTGGTCGGTTAACTAGCTCTTGCGATAGATCAAAGCTGATGAGACCAGCTTCTTCGAAGTTGAGAGAATAGCAACGAACTAAGCTATCTTGACGTCGACGGGCAATACCATAGGTCCCTTGGGTGATGGCACAAGGGAAGACCCGCCCACCATTATAGTCAGTGTGCTCACCAATCAGGTTAATTCGCCCAGGCGCGAAGAAAGCCCGGCCGGGTTCAGATTCAAAAACTTCTTGAAATCGAGTGTGTAAAGCAGATAATTCCATACAAGTTCCTCCTAGTACTAGCTAGATAATTGAGTAATATAGTTCTATTATACGACTAAATGTAAGGGTGTTCAATGTTATTTCTAACAGAATTTTTATCCTTTTTGGGTAAGGACCCTTTACGTTTACTTTTTAAGTCCAATTTCGGTATAATAAGGAGGTGAGAAAAATAGGAAAGGAGGGTAGCGCCATGATTCGCAGTGTCCCCCTGAACGCCCAGGATGTCTGGATTAATATTGAAGCGGATGCCCTAGAAAAACATCCCGAGTGGATCGAGGAGTTCGACTTGGACGATGAGATAATCGAATATGCGGCCGACCGTAATGAGCGGGCTCGGGTGGATTATGATCGCCAGAGCCATACCTTCGTCCTGATTTTCAATGTGCCTAATCGCATTAAGCAGACTCGGCACTACGAGACCGTACCGATGACCTTCATCGTTCAAAAGCATCGTCTGATTACAATCAGTAACGAGGAAATGCCTATATTCTGCAACGTATGCATCGCAACCTAGAGTTAGAGCCAGAGCAAAGCCTCTTCGGCTTTCTATTCGAAGCCCTCTATCGGGTGACGGATGAGTACTTTCCTTTGGTTGAAGAAATCAACCGTGAACGAGATCAGTTGACCCGGCTCTTGCGTGATAAGACCACGCGGGAGAATCTCCTGGCCTTATCAGATATGGAGACCGGCATGGTCTATTTCATCACTGCCAGCAAGCAGAATACCGTCCTCTTGGAGCAATTGCGGACCTTATTGGTTTTCCGCTCGCTAACGGAAGTAGAGCGGGAGCAATTAGAGGATACTCTGATTGAAGCGCGCCAGTTAGTGGAAATGACCCAGTTGACAGGCCAGACCCTACAACAATTGTCAGACACCTATAACAATGTCTTGAATAATAACTTGAACGATATTTTTCGAATTCTGACCACGCTAGAGATTATCCTCATGGTACCGACCTTTGTGACCGGCTTCTTCGGTATGAACGTGCCGATTCCTTTTGCCAATCATCCTCTGGGCTGGTTGATTACCTTGATTATTAGTATTGCTGGATGCTTAGTGATTAATGGCGTCCTCAAAAGTCTCTTGGCCCGAAAATAAGAAAGGAGGCTCCCCATGATTAGCATGCGACCAATCAACGAGACAGATAGCTGGCTCAATATTGACGTGGACACCATTGCCTCCCGGCCGGACCTCCTCAGTCAATATGGCTTAGATGAAGAAATTGTCGAATACGCCCTGGACCGTAATGAACGTGCCCGGACCGAGTACGACCCTGAACGCAATACCTTTATTATCATCTACAATGTCCCTAATCCCATTAAACAGGATTACCACTATGAGACGGTTCCGATGACCTTTATTGTTCAGCCCAACCGACTCATTACGATCAGCAATGAGGCCAATGCTTACCTGATACCAGAATTCAGCCGTTATCTAGATGCCAACCCTGGGGTTTCGGTCTTTACCTTCCTCTTCGCTTCACTCTATACCGTGTCTGAACAGTATTTCCCTTTGGTTGAGAAAATCAATCAGGAGCGCGACCAACTTAACCAGGTTCTCAGACAGAAGACCACCAAACAGAACCTCTTCGCCTTGTCAGACTTGGCTACTGGGGTTGTTTACTTTGTCTCAGCCACCAAGCAGAATGTGGTGTTGTTGGAACAACTGCGGACCCAGTTTATGTCTCGTCTGCTGGATGAGGCAGCGCGCGAGGAGTTGGAAGACTCCTTGATTGAAGCCAAGCAATTAGTGGAAATGACCCAGTTGACCTCGACTATTTTGCATCAGCTGTCGGGCACCTATAACAACGTCCTGAACAACAACCTGAATGACACCATGAAACTCTTAACCATTGTGTCCATTCTCCTGACGATTCCAGATATTATCACCTCCTTCTTCGGGATGAATATGCCCCTGCCTTTCGAGCAAGATGCCATGGGCTGGGTCTATATCTTGTTGATCTCGGCAGTTGGCTGGGTAATAGGCCTGCGAATCCTCAACTATCTCATGGATAAGAAGCAATAGCGACTAGGAAAGGGGGCAGACGTCACATGGCCCTGATTGAACAAGAAGTAAAAATTGCCTTGGAGGCTGAGAGCTTTGCTCGGCTTAGGGCGGGTTTAGGGTTAGATAGGGTGGAACCACGCCAACAGGTTAACCACTATTACGATAGTGAGCAGGGCGCCCTTAAGGAAGCAAAGGCTGCCTTGCGCCTACGGCAATACGGCCAAGTGAGTGAGTGGACCTTCAAGCAGGCTTTGGACCAGTTTCAAGCCTTGGAAATCACGCAGACTAATGTGGGGCGTCTAGATTCGGTGCCTGCTAGTCTAGCTGGCTCCTGGATTCAGGATGAGGATCTCTTAGCTGCCTTAGTCAAAGTAGGCCTAGCCCCCCAGGACTTAGTTCTGCGCTATGGTTTCCAGACACATCGCTGGACTTTAGACTTAGGCTGGGGTGAGCTGGTGCTAGATCAAACTCTCTATGGTGATCAGGTCGACTATGAGCTGGAGTTAGAAGCGCAAGACCTGCATTTGGCTCAAGACTATATAGCCAAATTAAGCCAGACCTATGACTTCCCGCTCCTGGCAGCAGATAAGAAAATTGCCAGAGTTAGCGCCTATTACGCCGAACTAGAGAAGAATAAATGAGCCAGTGGTCCACTCTTCGGAGTGGACCACTAGCTACATGGAAAAAGGACGAAAAGGGCCCAAAATGTAGAGAAAGTCGAGAGCCAGTGGTCCACTTTGGAGAGTGGACCACTAGCTACATGGAAAAGGACGAAAAGGGCCCAAAATGCAGAAAAAGCGGAGAGCTAGTGGTCCACTCTTTGGAGTGGGCCACTAGCTACATGGGAAAATGCTGAAAAGAGCCCGAAATGCCGAGAAATCCGAGAGCCAGTGGACCACTTTGGAGAGTAGACCACTAGCTAGCTGAGAAATAGAGGAGAACAGTCCGCTTCATCCCAGCAGAGCAAGATTCCGGCCTCAATGTCTTTTAGCCAAGCTATAAGTCATTTCATTAGAACTTGTCTATTCTTTGTGTTAAGATAAATTTAAGAAATCCAGTCGGAGAGGAGGGACAGTCGCATGCCACAAGAGCAAGTGGCCTATCAAGTATCGGGCCATGGTCAGGCCAGATTATTTGAGTTGTATCTCTTTGTTAACCCCCTAGGGCAAGACTGCCGCAGAGTAGAGCGCGAACTCAGCCGTGCGATTAAGCAAATGCCGGCCAAGACGGATGTGCATATTCTCTGCTTTACCAGTCAACCCTTCATTGCCCGTTACATGATGCAGCTGGGTTATGAACCTCAGGATTTGCGTCATCGCAACGAAATTTTCCAGAAATTTATTCTGCCACCTTGGCTTACCGGGCAGCGGGTCTGCAAGGCAAGCGTCGTGGCCGTCAATACCTCTACGAAATGCAAAGTCGCATTAATTCTGATTTAGAACGGCTGACGGATGAATTCTTGGCTAGCTTAGCCTGTGATATTGGCTTGGACTTGGCCCTCTTCGAGAGTGATCGACGTTCTCAATACGTCAAGGAACTCTACTATCGTGATCAAAAGATTGCGCTCGAGATGAAGGTGCAAGATACACCGTCACTCATTATTTTTGAACAGTGTTCCGGGGACTCCGGCATCCTCTTGCAAGGGCCGATGGAGTGCCAACACATTCTGGAACAAGTGGACTTATTAATGGATAAAACCTGCTGCCCTCGACCTACCCGGTTGAAGCTGGTTGCAACAAAAAAATAATAAGAGAGAGGCTAGAACTTGGTTCTAGCCTCTTTTTTGTGTTCAGTACCTATAAAAAAGCTTAGGAGCAGAATGAATCTATTAGGTTTTTTCCACTTCCTCTCCCCCTTCCACATTAATCCGGAAGTAAGATGATTTATCTAGACAGCAATCCAAGGTATAATTTAAGCAGATGAAAACGTTTTGATCTTACTTTAGGAGGGAGCCATGAATAAACGACAGATGCATATGTTGGATTATTTACTTAAGCAGACCGACTATGTGGCTAGTACCCAGATTGCCCAGCTCTATGGCGTATCGGCCAAGACAATTTATCATGATTTGGCTAAGCTTAATGAGGCCTTAGCACCGCATGGCTTAGCCATAGACAAATCACCTCGTAATGGGGTGCGATTAGACTTAAGCCAGGCCGACGAGGCGAGGTTACGAAGTCTGATTAAGGACTGGCAGCAAGCAGACCAGTGGGAAGCTTATGGGCCTGACGATCGCGAGCGTCACTTACTTAAGGGCCTATGTTTGGAACCAGGAGGACTAGACTTAGAAGATTTAGCAGACCAACTATATGTGTCCTCTGCGACCCTGAACCGCGACTTGAGCCGTTTGGGGCCTCGCTTCCAAGCTTGTGGACTGACACTGGTCCGCCAAGAAGGCCGCTTGCAAGTTCGGGGACGGGAGTCAGCTATCCGTCAATGTCTACGAACTTATCTGCAGGAGTGGCTCTATCAGATTGCAGAGCCGATTCGGGACTTAGTGGTCTTTTTCCCAGCGGAAGATATTGCCCTCTGCCAGCAGGCCTTGAATCAGTTAGGTCAGACTTATCAGCATGATTTTACCGCAGATTATTATCTGCTACTCTTGCTAGAATGCTTGATTATCCGACACCGAGGCCAGTTAGGTCAGGTCCTTCAAGTTCGAGCAATGGAATTGGTCCGCGACCTCAGCCATCTGGAAGTTTACTTTCGCTGGGGAGCTCCTGGAAGCAGTGACAGGCCAAGCGCTAGTACAGCTATCAGCTATCGAAATCGAATCTCTAGCCTATACCTTATTGGCTGTAGGGTTCAAGATCCAAAGCCCCGACTATGAACGGGAGTTACGTCAGCAAGTCCAGGCCCTGATTCAGCGGGTCTCAGACTTTCTCAATGTAGATCTAAGCCAAGATCAGCACTTGCTAGCAATGCTAGCTAATCATATGTCTTCAATGATTTTCCGCTTACGACATCATATGCATGTTACCAATCCTGCCTTGGATGAAATTAGGAAGCAATTCTTAACCTTATTTAATATCGTCTGGCTGGCTTTGCGGGATTTTGCTGAACACTATGATATGGAGGTGCCGGATGAGGAGTTGGCTTTCTTGGTCATTCATTTTCAGATTGCCCTGGAGAAGGTCCAACGACCTCTGACTATTGTGGTGGTTTGCCAACATGGTCTAGCTGCCTCTGAGTTAATTCTAGCCAAGTTGCAGCGGATTTTCAGCCCTTCAGATCGTCTTCTCAATCTTAAATGGCAGGAGTTAGCTGATATGGATTGGCGTGGCGTGGATTTAGTTATTTCCTCTCTCGACTTGAAGGATGAGCTACCAGTACCTGTTCAGCGAGTAAGTCCAATTATGACTCAAGATGAGCTCGAGCAGATTCGCCATCACTACGACCAGTTAACCTCCGGCCATCACCAGATGGTCAAGGCACTCAGGCGCGAGTCTAGCTTCCATGTGGCTAGCTTAGCGGAGCTAATTAAGACTCCAGACCAAGTCCAATTGACTGCTAACAATCAAGATCAAGCCTTAGAGCTAGTCTTGGCCCAAGCTAGCCCCCAGAATTTGGCTAATCCGGCCTTTACCCAGTCGGTTTATGAACGAGAGCAAATGGGAGCAACTAGCGTCTATACGGGTGTGGCCTTGCCTCACAGTGATCCTAAAACGGTGACTCACTCCGAAATCGTCCTAGTCTCGCTAGCCAAGCCAGTTAGTTGGGGCCAGAACCAAGTCAAACTTATCTTCCTAATTGCGGTAGCAGAAAGAGACATGAAGCTATTTAAGGAGAGTCTGGTTACCCTCTACGCCCTAATTGAAGACCAAGAATTAATGAATCAACTCAGTCAATGCCAGGATGGAGCCAGCCTCAAGGCTCTTCTATTAGAGGAAGTGAATATCAATGTTAGATGAGAATATCATGCAGTTCCAAGTCAGTGGCCTCAAGACGAGAGAGGAGGTGTTAGCCTATCTAGGCCAAGTCATGGTGGATTGCGGTGTGGTTTATGAATCCTATCCCAAAGCAGTCTTAGAACGAGAAAAGATTTTTCCAACGGGCCTCCAGTTTCAGGATTATGGGATTGCCATCCCGCATACGGATGTGGAGCACGTGAAGAAAGCCCAGTTAGCCATCATGACCCTAGACCAACCGGTAGAATTCTACCAGATGGGAACCTCAGATGTAGTCGTACCTGTCCAGGTAGTTTTCATGCTCGCCCTTAAGGAAGCCCACCAGCAACTCACTTTACTGCAAGATCTGGTAGCCCTACTGCAGGATAGCCAAGCCATGGCAGCCATCTGTCAATTGCCTGATCAGCCTGAATCTCAGGAGGTCCTACGTATGATGCTTGCCCAACATGGAATTTTATAGTCGTTTTTTCCCATTCAAAGGAGGAAGTAAGATGTTAGACTTGTTTAAAAGCTTCGTTGATTTAGGCGCTATTGTCGTCTTACCTATTTTGATTTATCTTTGGGATTGCTTTGGGGACCAAACCTAAGAAAGCCCTAGTCTCTGGTATTATGGTCGGGATCGGTTTTGTAGGCTTGAACATGGTTGTTGACCTTTTGGGCGGGAGCTTAGGCCCTGCCGCGCAAGCTATGGTGGAACGTTTTGGCTTGAACTTGACTACGATTGACGTAGGCTGGCCAGCCGCCGCAGCTATTTCTTATGGGACCCTCTTAGGGAGTTTATCCATTCCGATTGGGATTGGGATTAACTTGCTCTTGCTTTTCTTAGGCTTAACCAAGACCCTCATGGTAGATATGTGGAACTTTTGGCACGCTGCCTTCGTAGCTTCTTTAGTTTATGCTGTGACCCAAGACTTCTCACTTGGTCTCTATGCGACTGTCACTTATCTGGTTATGATTTACCTCTTGGGGGATATTATTGCGCCAGCTATTAAGAAATTCTATGGTTTTCCAAATATTACCTTCCCTCATGGGACTTCAGCGCCTGGCTTCTTAGTAGCTATTCCTCTTAACTGGCTTTTCGACCGGATTCCTGGTTTTAACAAAATTGAAGCCGACCCTGAAACTATCCAAACGCTTTGGGATTTTTGGGGAATCAACCGTATTAGGTTTAATCATCGGGATTATCATGGGACTCTTGGCCGGCTATGAAGTAAAAGAAGTCCTGCAATTAGGCGTTAAGATGTCCGCAGTTATGGTTCTCATGCCTCGTATGGTTTCCTTGCTCATGGAAGGGTTGACGCCTATCTCTGAAGCGGCCAATGACTTTGTACAACGTCGCTTCCCAGGCCGAGAAGTCAACATTGGGATGGACTCTGCTCTATCAGTAGGGCATCCAGCAGTCTTATCATCCTCTCTCTTGTTAGTGCCAATTACTATTCTCTTAGCAGTTATCTTGCCAGGTAACCAAACTTTACCATTTGGTGACTTAGCAACCATTCCATTCGTTGTCTGCTTGATGGCAGCAGTCTTCCGGGGCAATATCGTCCGGACGGTAGTAGGTGGGACTATTTATATGGCTAGCATCCTCTATGTAACATCATGGGCTGCCCCATTAGTTACCAAAGCTGCTCAATCAGCTAACTTCGACTTAGGTGGCAACACCAGTGTAACGGCGATGGCAGAAGGTGGACTCTGGCCAACCTGGCTCTTCATTTTCGCGGGCAATCATATGCCTTGGGTCATCTTAACCCTAGTGCTTCTGGCTTCGCTAGCAGGTCTCTACTATGTCAATAAGGTACGTAAATCCTAGGGAGGAGTAAAAGCTATGAAAAAACTCTTAATTATGTGTGGCTCAGGTATTGCCACTTCTACGGTTGTTGCAGGTAAGGTCAAAGATTGGTTGAAAGCAAATGGTTATAGCGATTCTGTCCAAGTCTTCCAATCCAAGGTGGCCGAAGAGGTTAACCGAATTGATGACTATGATGTTGTGATTTCGACGACAGTGGTGCCAGATTCTATCAAGGACAAGGTGATTATGGGCCTGCCACTCTTAACCGGCATGGGCTTGGATGCCCTTTGGTCAGACCTCAAGTCTCAGTTGGAGGCTTAATCAGAAATCCTTATGGACCTTAAGGAGGGAACTTTATGACGGTTGATTTCAAAGGCAAGTTCTTTATCTTTAATCCTAAATCCTATCTCTTCGGGGAGTACTTACTGGAAATGGCGCGGGTAGCCGATCAGTTGGCCTTAGATTACCCAGACATTACGGTGGTTTTGACCTGTCCCTATGCAGATCTTTATCGCGTGGCCTCCCAGACTCAACATTTAATTGTTTGTGCCCAGCATCTGGATGGCATTGAGCCGGGCAGAGGCATGGGCGCTGTCTTACCAGACTCGCTCTATGCAGCAGGCGCTCGTGCTAGCTTCCTCAATCATGCAGAACATCCATTAACCTCCGCCCAGTTGGTAGCCTCGGTTAAGCGAGCCCATGACTTGGGAATGGCGACCATTGTATGTGCGGACTCTTTAGCTGAAGCGCGAGCCTTGAGTCTTTTGGAGCCGACGATTATGCTCTGCGAGCCAACCGAGTTGATTGGCACCGGCCAAACTAGTGATGACGAATATATGGCGATGACCAATCAAGCAGTGAAGGCTCTCAGTCCCCATACTTTGATCATGCAGGGAGCGGGCATTATGACGCCTGAGGATGTCTACCGGGCGATTCGCTCCGGCGCCGATGGGACAGGATGTACCAGTGGCATTGTTAAAGCTCCTAATCCAGCCCAAATGCTTAAAGACATGGTGGCTGCAGTGGATAGAGCCATGAAGGAGGGCTAGCTGATGGCAGTTTATAATGTGGAATTTAAGGTAGCTAGTCAAGCTGGACAAGTCTCCTATGTTGATATTACGGAGACAGTCAAGAATGCGGTAGCGATCAGTGGTATTCAATATGGTACTGTCACCATTGTCACGGCCCACACGACCTGCGCTATTCTCTATGAGGAATACACACATGACGTAGACGAGCATGGTAATGAGTGGTTACATCTGGACCTTAATGATGCGTTAGAGAAGATTCTGCCTCCTCATATTAGCGCTCAAACTTATCGCTATCCAGGGCCACTACATTATGCGGAAGTGGAATCCTGGCCGGATGTTGATGACTGGCTGCCGGGCGGTGATAGAAGCCTACTATGGAATGGCGATGCTCATCTTAAGGCGACCCTCATTGGCGCCAGCGAAACCTTTGCAGTCGTGGATGGTCAAGTGGCGGTTGGTCGCACAGGATACTTCTACCTAGCAGACTTTGACCAAACTCGAGAACGAGTACGTAAGTATCGTATTGTTGTAATTGGAGAGTAGGAAAACTATCGCATAAAAAAAGAGGCTGGATTCGTTAGAGTCCAGTCTCTTTTTTGCTTTCTAAATCCAGTTATGTTGAGCTACCCACTCTTGATCGACCACAAAAACCTGATCTTGGCCAAATTCTGGGGCCCGCTCAGCTACTTGCTGGTAGAGCGCTTCATCAAAGTCTAGCCCCAGCAAGCCAGAAGGAGTGTAGAGGTAGAACAATTTGTCTCCTTCAAGGTTAAGTCCGAAGTAGAGGTCGACTAGGTCATTAGGAAGGCTGTCGGCTTGTTTTAAGGCCTGCTTAACTGCCTCCATGATACGATCATCATAGCCGGCAGTGAAGATGGCTACCTTCTCCATGAAGTCCAAGGGATTGGTCACTAGGCGGACTTGATAGTCGGCATAGTTAGGACCATAAGAGGCGACCGTCTCGGGCAATTGCTTGAGGAGTTGAGCGGCTTCCGCTTCATTTGGCTGATAGTGTATTCTGACCTTAGCAACGCGGTCTTCGTAGAGGGTAGGGTAGAGGATGCGCTCCTGCTTTTGACACTGCTGACAGCTAAAAGTCGCCCAATCACCTGAAATAATGCGGTCACGTAGCGGGGGCTCCATATCGCCAGTCACAAGCAAGAGAACTTCGAAGTCTTGGATATGCTGGCAATGAGGGCAGGGCATTTGGACAGTATCACGAACAATCATAAGGACAACTCCTTCGAATTTAGTTTAGCAAGATTACTTTATACTTACTAGTTTACACCTGAATGATGGGGCCTACAAGTAGGGGGCAGAAGCGTGAGCCCTTAGCTTGTCTTAGGTTTCTTGATGTCGCCACTTACTTGGGTTGACGCCAAAAAATCTTTTGAAACTCGTGGAAAAATTAAAAGAATTGGTAAAACCGACGGATTCAGCAATGTCTTGTATAGAAGCAGAGGTAGTTGATAAGAGCTCACTAGCCATTTTAAGACGATATTGAAGAATGAATTGGCTAGGAGAAAGCGATAGTTCTTTCTTAAATAGCCGGCTAAAGTGGCTTCGGTTTAAATTACAATGATCAGCCAATAATTCTACTGATAGAGCTTCATTATAGTGATCGTGTATATATTGGATAGTCTCTCGAATATAGAAATTTTGAATATCATGTCGACTATCGGGACTGTAGTATCGAGAGTTGATTGCTAATTGTTCTAGGAAAAGATAGAGATGGCCAATTAGGAAGGTATCAGCCTTGGTAGAATTTTCTATGATAGTCATCAGTGAAGTTTTGATTTCGGGATGGACGTTAGGAATTTTAGGATAGTAAATCAGATTTTGGCGGGAGAGGCCTGCAGATTTAAGATAATGCATGGCCTTTAAGCCGTTAAATTCTATCCAAGCATAGGTCCATGGAGTATTTAAATCTGCTTGATAGCTACAAATTGTATGAGGTGGAATTAAGAAACCTTGTCCAGCACTTAGCTGAGTGGCGTGATTTTCTTCGTTCAAGTAGAAGGTTCCATTGCCTTCTAGTATGTAGTGAAATAGGTAGCCATTAACAGTTGTTGGCCCAAATGCCTGGAGCGACTTACAACTCTCTCTCCCAAATTGAACAGGGTAAAGATCGACGCTACTTTTATTATGAAAGACATGAAATTCTTGTGAGTAAGCCAAGTAGACACCTCCTTAATTCGTTGCAATATCTTTAGTAGGGTGACAATACTACGCAAATATAAAGAGAAAGTGTCACCTAATTAAATTGTAACCGCTATCCGACTGGAATACAATAGAAATGTACAATAAATCAGAAATTTCTTTAAAAAGGGGGGCAATAATTTATTAGTTTGTCATCTGCTGATTTCAATTATCTGTTTTGAGGAGGAGTATTAATGAAAAAGTGGTTGAAACTTGCTGCCCCTACATTCGCGAGCCTAATCTTAGCTAGCGCGATTGTGCCTTCTGTTTATGCAGAAAAGGAAGTCTTAGAATTCTATCATGGCTATCATCAAGATGAATCCGAATGGCTAGTCGCTAAGACTATGCGCGACTTATTTGATGAGTTCGCTAAGGAACATGCGGATGGGGAGGTAGAATTTAAACCTATTCCAGTATCGGGGAGCCTTGTAGACATTATGAATAATAAAGTTGCAAGTGGCGCATTCCCTGATATTATTGACTTAGCTGGGCAATCCCTGTCTTTGGCAGCTATCGAACAAAATTTAGTTATGGATCTTAAACCATATATTGATGAGAAGAAACTTCAAGATAATGTGGGACTTAACTATACACAAAATATGGTAGACGGAAAACTCTACACAGTTCACGATCAACTTTTTACGATGGGTTTGTGGTATAACCAAGATATCTTTAAGAAGGCTGGCGCCAAGGAACCTCAGGACTGGGTTACTTGGAAGGACTTTTCTGAAGCGATGGCAACCGTTCGGAAGGTCGATGGCATCTATGCCTATGGTGCAGGAGAAACATCTATTCGGCTTCTCAACACCTATTTAGGAATGTCGGAAGAAGGGCGAGCTCTCTTGAATCAACCTTTAACCAATGAAGCGATTGATTCACCGGCCTTTACTGAAGCTTTAACTGCAGTTATGACAGAAGTAAATGCCAATGGGTCAACTCATGCAGGGGGGGACAGCAGATGTTTATTCGGCTGATTTCGCTCAAGGTAAGTCCGCCGTCTTTATTAATGGAGTGTGGGCTGCTGGCGGCATGAAAGACAATAAGGCTTTACAGCCAGGCCTCTACCCTGGTGGCGTAGCAATTAGTGCCGCAGGCGGAGGGATTACAATCTCTAATCAATTGTCAGAACCTAAGAAGAAATTGGCATTGGAATTTCTAGAATATATGACAAGTGAAAAAGTTCAAAAGGTCATTTTCGAAAAAGTAGGTGCTAATCCAGCTAACAGTAAGGTAGATATTGACGGGATTGTTAAAGCAAACTCTGACCCAACCGTACAGATTTTGGGTAAGGCACTAAACAAGTTCATGGAGCCAATCAGACGGTAACCACTATTGCTAATGCATGGGGTGGAGACGTTAAAGATGCTCTTATTAATGCCCTCACCGAAAGTGCCGCGGACGGGGTTAATATTGAACAGAAGGTGCAAGAAACTAAGGATGTACTTAAGGCCTTGATTAATTAGTCAAGTAATCTGAGTTCTGGCTCCTCTACTATGAGGGGCCAGAATTCAGACTTAAACAATGTCATAAAGGAAGTGAAGACCATGTCTCAAACCGTCACGACCTTGAAGAAGAGGCAGAATCAGAGACGGCGTTTTATTTTTATCTGTCTCTTGCCAACCCTTATCTGTTATGCCGTCTTCTATCTGTATTCTATTGTGACAGTTTTCGTGTCATCATTTATGAAATGGGACTACAGCAATCTTAACTCGCCTAGATTTCTGGATATGTCACATATTTTCGACAACTACCGTTACATTTTTCAAGATTATCCCTTTTTCAAAGAAGCCTTGACAAATTCACTTATGTGGGCAATAGCAGGTGTGCTTGTTCAGGTTCCTTTGGCAGTACTGGTTGCGTTAGCACTCTCAAAGAAACTGAGAGGGTGGAAGTTGGTTCGCAATATTTACATCATACCTTCCGTCATTTCGAGTGCGGCTATGGGCTTAATTTTTTTACAGATTTATAATCCAAACTATGGGATTGTCACAAGTCTTGTTAAAATTATAAATCCTAACTTTACCGGTGCCATACTACTGACTCCCGGCTGGAATCTGGTAGCGATGACCTGCGCTTATATCTTCTTTGCTGGAGCCTCTTGTATGATGGTATTAGGTCAAATTTTCTCTGTTCCACAAGCTATTTATGAAGCGGCTATGTTAGACGGGATAAGTGGCTGGCGACGGGAATGGTATATTACGCTTCCTATGATTAGAGATACTATTAAGACGATTAGTGTCTTAGCAGCAACATCAGGTTTCTTACTTTATAACGAGGTCTACTTCCTTACTCGTGGTGCAGCAGGGACCAAGTCGATTAGTTATATTATTCGGGATTTAGCAGTTGGAAGCTCCCGCACCCAATACGCTCGAGCTAATACTATTGGTGTCTTCCAAATTGTAGGTGGTATGTTAATTATTCTGACTATTAATTTAATTTTCAGAACTCCTAAGAAACAAGCGAATCGCTTGAAGGCAGCCATGTCTAATGACAAAGGAGGAAAGTAGCATGTCTAAAGGAATGTCAAAGTGGGGCAAGATACTTGTCTACTCTTATATGCTCTTAACCTGCGCAATTTCTCTTTTACCTCTAGTTTGGGTATTCTTGTCTTCATTGAAAGTAGATCCAATTTCTGAACATGGGTTTAGCTGGCCGGCATCTCCTACGGTAGATGGCTATGTTAATGTTTTTACCAAGCTACATGTTCTGGATTACTTCTGGAATAGTTTCAAGGTGGTTTCTGTCTCCGTACTATTGAGTATTTCCATGATATCGTTATCTGCCTATGTAATTGCACGAATGGATTTTAAGGGCAAGGGTTTAGTATCTGCGATGATATACTCGACGCTCTTTATCCCGGCGACTGCTATGACTTTTCCTATCTATAACTTAGTTAATAAATTGGGGATTTATAATACACCTATGGCCTTAATTTTCGTGTATACTTGTAGTGGTATTGCAATGAGTTTCTTCATTATCCGTAATTACTTTTCGATTATACCGAAGGAAATGGAAGAGGCGGCTGAAATTGATGGATGTAGCTACTTCCAAGTTTTTTGGCACGTAATGTTACCAATTGCTCGCCCGGGTATTATGACAGCAGCAGTTATTGCTTTCATGAATAACTGGAACGAGTATTATTGGTCATCTATGCTACTGATAAAGTCTGAATCATTGACAGTACCAGCCCTGTTAGGCCAGTTCACAACAAGTTTTAATACTAACTATAATGGTCTCTTCTCGGCTATTGTCGTTATTATTTTGCCACCGATTATTTTATTCGCTTGCACGAGCAAATACTTTGTTGAAGCACTAGGTGGCGGGGCAGTTAAAGGATAGTATCAACTCAAAGTTTTTAGGAGGACACAAAATGAAGTTATCATCTATCAACCAAGGAGGTGGGCGTTCATGACCCAGACTTTGGCTCAAATTATGGAACGGACTCAATGGTTCCGTCAGGCGCGTTTTGGCATGTTCCTACACTGGGGGCTATACAGCATTCCCGCTCGAGGTGAGTGGGTACTTAGCCATGACCCGGGAATCGTCGAAAGATACCCTCGCTATCTAGACTGCTTCAATCCCGAGGGCTACCAGCCCAAGGAATGGGCACGCCAAGCCAAGGCGGCAGGTATGCAGTATATGATTTGACGGCTAAGCACCACGACGGTTTCTGCCTCTTTGATAGTCAGTGGACGGACTACAAGGCGACTAATACCCCTTGCGGTCGTGACTTGGTACGGGAATTTGTTGAAGCTGCACGTGCTGAAGGCCTCAAGGTCGGACTCTATTACAGTCTCTTAGACTGGCACCACCCTGACTACCCACATGCAGGTGACCCCTATCATCCCCGCAAACATCAAGCAGCTGATCCAGGCCAAGATTTCAATCGCTATGTCGATTATATGCACCGTCAGGTCGAAGAATTAGTAACCCAGTATGGTCGATTGGATATCCTCTGGTTTGACTTCTCTTATGGTCAAATGTGTGGTCAGGCTTGGCGGGCCCAAGAATTGATTGAGCTCGTGCGGGGCCATCAGCCTTGGATTTTGATTGATAATCGCCTGGAGACATCTGGTGAGGGCTTTGGCAGTATTGTAACTGAGACTATCAGCGACTATGCCGGCGACTTTGTCAGTCCTGAGCAAGTGGTACCACATGAAGGTATCCGTAACGAAGCCGGAAACTTTGTGCCTTGGGAGCTCTGCTTGACTATGAATAATAACTGGGCCTATCATGCCAGAGATCATCACTATAAGTCATCAGCAACACTCATTCATAAGCTGGTGGAGTGCGTGGCTAAGGAGGGCAATATGTTGCTCAATATCGGGCCAACCGCTCAAGGTCGCTTCCCAGCCGAGAGTCAGGCTATTCTCCGTGATTTTTCTGACTGGATGGATTTACATGCGGAAAGTATCTATGGCTGTGGCTATGCAGACCTGCCAAAACCTGACTGGGGCTACTACACGCGCAAAGGCCAGACCATCTACGCCCATCTCTTCGAGCAACCGATTGGGCCCCTGTATTTGCCGGGCATTAATCGCGATCAAATCAAACGAATTTCATGGTTGAATGATGGCTCAGAGCTTCAGGTTTCGGACAGTTGGAATATCAAGGCCTTTCCAGGTTTGACCTTCGTCCAAATGGGGGAAGTGGAGCATTATACCTATCTCCTACCTAACCAGATTGATGCCGTACTGAAGATTGAATTGAAGGATTAAAGACTAAGAGGCTAGTTAAACTGGCCTCTTTTTATACGCATATCACTAGCGCTGAAGGCCCCTTTTGCGTATACTAGACAGTGGAGATGAGACTAGGTAAAGAATTTCAGAGGGTCTCAAATAGTGTGTGAGTTGAAGATAGGGAAGTAGGCGAGTGTGTGATAGTAAGAGCGCAGGAAATGAGCCAGAATGCCAATGGCTTAAGGTTTTCAATCTTGGCGTCTGGTAGTAGCGGCAATGTCACCTATGTGGAATCAGACCGTCAACGGCTCTTAGTCGATGCGGGTTTGAGTGGCAAGAAAATTGAATCCTTAATGGCCCAGATTGACCGCAGTGTGGCTGATGTGGATGCTATTTTGGTGACGCATGAGCATAAGGACCATATTCATGGGGTAGGAGTTCTATCTCGTAAATATAATTTGCCAGTTTATGCTAATAAGGCAACTTGGCAAGCCATGGATGGAATGTTGGGGGCCATTGACCCTGACAACCGTCGCGAGTTAGAACCAGATCAGTTGGTGACCTTCGGGGACTTGGATGTCTTAACCTATCAAGTCAGCCATGATGCGGCCATGCCTCAATTCTATGCCTTCCAACAGGGAGACAAGCAGTTCGTCATGTTGACGGACTCAGGTTATGTCAGCGAAAGACTTCGTAGCCTTTTGCAGAATGCTAACGCCTATTTGATTGAATCTAACCACGAGATTGAGATGTTGCGCTATGGTGCGTATCCTTGGTCGCTTAAGCAACGGATTCTGGGCGACAAGGGCCATTTGTCTAATGAAGATGGTGCCCTGGCCATGGTGGATATGTTAGGGGCCAGCACCCAAGATATTTATCTAGGCCACTTGAGTAAGGAAAATAACACTAAGGAATTAGCCCTTTCTACCTGTACGGGAATTCTCGAGCAACATGATATTGAAGTCGGTCGTCGGCTCAAGGTTCATATGACCGATCCAGAACTAGCGACGCCGCTTAAGTATCTTTAATCATTTGAATTCAGACCCGCCTTTTGGCGGGTTTTTATCTTTTTTAGCGGTAGATAAGAACAAGTCTTCTCTAGTCAAGAGGGTAGCATACAACAGCCATAATTTCTGATAATTTATCTATAGTTTTGAGATAGTTATTGTGTAAGCGCAGTCATATAATGGGGATAAAGCAAGACCAAATATGAAAGGAGTTAGAAGTATGAGCAAGACAAATGTTTCCCCCCATTGGCAGATGAAGGCAGCCTAGCCTCTTCCCTGGCCATTGGTTTGTTGTTGGCTGGCGCCCCTCATGTAGCGGCAGAAGAAGTGGTGACTTCAGATTCAGAGGCATCCTTAGACCAGACCAGCCCCAAGGCTGAGGTCAACCAAGCTGCCGCATCCCCTAGTGACAGTTCTAGTCTAGGTGAAGAGCCAGCCTCCAGCTCTGCTGGCAGTGAGTCAGATCAGACCAGTCAAGCGAGCGCAGAAAGCAACCAAGCAAGCGCTAATCCTGCCCCGGCTCAAGAAGTGCCTGACACACCGCAAAAGCAAGACGGAGAGGTCAAGCCAAAGGAAGTGAAGTTCCAAAACTGGAAAGAACTCCTAGACTGGCAACCAGGAGCGCGTCAGGACGATGAAATTAACCGGGCCAGTGTCCCCCTAGCTTCACGTTATCAAGGACATGTAGTCAACCCAACGGCTAACCCAGACGCCAAGGTCCAAGCCCTATCGAATATGAACGCTAAGGCAGAGGATCATGCTTCAGTTGGGGGCGAGGAGTTTAAGACCTATGCCTTCGACCACTGGCAATACCTGGATTCCATGGTTTTCTGGGATGGTTTAGTGCCAAGCCCTGATGTCATTGATGCTGGCCACCGTAATGGGGTGCCAGTCTATGGGACCCTCTTCTTCAACTGGTCCACGAGTCGTGCCGACCGCAAACGTTTCTTGGAGTTCTTGCAAGAAGATCAAGAAGGCTCTAACACCTTCCCGCTCGCCCGCAAACTAGTTGACGTAGCCAAATACTATGGCTATGATGGCTACTTTATTAACCAAGAAACCACCGGCCATGGCCTCTACGGCAAGGGCGAGAAGATGCGGCAGTTCATGCTCTATGCTAAACAATATGCTGCCGAGCAAAAAGTGAACCTCAAATTTTCTTGGTATGATGCCTTTGATATTAACGGCCAACGTAATCACCAGAACGCCTTAACAGAAGCGAACCGCGATTATATGAAGGCAGAAAAACCACAAGGTCCTGTTCCAGTGGACGAATTCTTCGCCAACTTCAACTGGGGTAAGGCATCAGTGGATGAATCGGTCAATAGCGCCAAGGCGGTCAATCGTTCCCAGTATGATGTCTACATGGGCTTTGAATTACAGAAGAACTCTTATAAGACCCAGGTGCCATTCTGGGACTTGCTAGATGACCAAGGCAAGCTTCGTACTTCTCTGGGGCTCTTTGCACCGGATTCTATTCTAGGGATTGGGACCACTGGGGAAAGCTACCACCGGGAAGAAAATAATTTTTGGACGGGTTTGCAACAAGACCCAACCAAGCCAAAACCAGAAGATAGTACCTGGTATGGTTTATCTGGCTATATCGCGGATAAAACAGCCATTCTAGGCGACCAATTCCACACCAGCTTCAATACGGGTCACGGTAAACGCTGGTATGTAGATGGCCAAGTCTCTAAAGACTCTGAATGGAACTACCGGTCGGTGTCTGGTATTTTGCCAACCTGGCGTTGGTGGATTCGCTCTAAGAATGGGGAAGCTGGCCTTAAGGGTGACTATGACTTTGAAGATGCCTATAATGGCGGGAACTCGCTTCAATTTCTGGTCATTTAGGGGCGAAGAATCCCGAAGAAGCTATGCTTTATGCCACCAAATTAGCTGTGGGCGAGACTACGCAGTTGAAGCTAGCCCACAAAGGTGGCCTAGGAAGTCGTGTTCGGGTCGGCTTAGCCACCCAGGCCAACTATAGTGCCGATAGTTTCCATTACTTTGATTTGACCCCAGGCAAAGACTGGCACCAAGATACTTTGGATCTATCTAGCTTGAAGGGCAAGACCATTTATGCCATTAAGTTTGCCTTTGAAAGTGAGACAGATCAGGCTGCTTATCGCTTCAACCTAGGTCAAATCGACCTCTTAAAGACGGCAACAGCCCCTGTGGCCCCAAGCCAAGTCCAAGTAGTATCCAAGCAACTCAGCTCGAGCCGTCAGGCCCAAGCCCATCTAGCCTTTGCTCCAAGTGCCAATGCGGATTACTATGAAGTCTATCAAGAAGTCGCGCCTAATAAATGGCAATTACTGACAGGTTCATCTAACCACCATATTTATTTAGCTAAGGTGAGTCGACCACAGGATGCCAGTGGGACGACCCAACGGCTCAAGGTAGTAGCCGTTGGCAAGAATGGCTTGCGATCTGAAGCTGGCTATGCGACTTTTGACTGGCAAATGACTACGTCTGATACGACCCAACCACAAGAGCAGGCACCTAATATTGTGCCAGGAGCTACTGTGACCTTTGCATCCGGGCCTAGCGATGGCTCTGAGCCAGCAGACGCCATGTTGAACGGGACTATTACCTCTAATGCCGATAAATGGTGTATTCTAGATCCTCAAGGCCATGTTGATATTAAACTCAGCCAAGTCAGAACGGTCCGTCGCTGGGTGGTTGAACATGCTGGGGCTGGCGGTGAGTCCGTTAATGACGGTCTCATGAACACCCGCGACTTTGACCTCTACTACAAGGATATGACTACCGGGGAATGGCTGCTAGCTAAATCAATTCGGGGTAATCGCGCTCATGTAACGGATGTGGACCTAGATCGCCCAATCACTGCTCAAGAATGGCGTTTGGATGTGGTAACTGCCCATAACGGGACGCCATGGGGTGCTATTCGTATCTATAACTGGAAGATGTATGAACAAGCCGCTTCTAAAGAATCTACCAACCTGCCAATGGCCAATGTAGCAGCTCAATCTTTGGGCAATGGCTATGTCCAAGTTGGTTTGAACAAGGTGCCTGCCAAGGCCACAGTGAGACTTTATGCTGATCGGGAGGCGACTCAGCTACTAGGGGAAGTAAGGGCTGACCAAGCGGGAGACTACAGTTTCCAACCAGTTCACTTAGCAGAAGGCAGCCATTTGCTCTACTATAAGACCTGGGAAGAAGGTAAGGAAGCTAGCAACCTATCCGCAGTCTTGGTAGATTCCGTTAGCGCCCATCAAAAGATTCAGCAAGTCAGCTTGGAACAAGGCTTAGAGCAAACGGTCTATCATGTCAAGGATGGCTTGAATTTAGCGGGTGCTAAGCTGCGGGTTCGTTTAGAAGGTGCCAAGGAAGACCAACTCATTAACCTAACTCACCCAGGTGTGACAGTCAGCGGTTATGATGCGACTAAACTGGGTGCTCAAGATCTAACTGTCAGCTACCTGGGCCAAACCCTAGCTCAAACGCTGAGAGTCTACGTGGCTAAGGCTGACTCGAACGATGACAGTAAGGAAATTACCCATCTGGCTATTACGACTCTACCAAATCAACACTATCGTCCAGGCCAAGACTTAGATTTATCTAAGGGCAGATTCCAAGTAGTGTATTCCGACCAAAGCCACCACACCCATACCTTCCAAGATCCAGGTGTGACAGTCTCTGGCTACGATCCTCAACGATTAGGTGAGCAGACCGTGACTCTTCACTATCAAGACTTTACCGCGGACTTCTCCGTTTGGGTGGAAAAAGAAGAAGCTAACTTCGAATATCTCAACCAGAAATTAGCTGAGGTTGAGCGCCTTCTTCCACATTATCGCTATCAATTTGCGACCCCAGAAGAACAGGCGGCCCTTAAGGATAGTGTCAGCAAGTCTCAGGACTTAGTCAAGGCAGCGCAGACCGCTGAGCAAGCTCAGGTAGATGCGGCACTGGCTAATTTGAATAAAGCCCTAGGCAATCTATCGGGTCAGAAAGGGCGCGACGAGGCGCGCCTGGTTCTAGGGGCAGTGGCCTCATTAGGTCAGGACTGGGTGGATCGTCTACAAGATTCTGAATTAAAGGACAAACTAAGTAAACAAGTCAGTCAGGCACGGACCTTGATGGACCAAGACTTGGTAAGTCCGGCAGACTTTGCGACAGCTAAGGCGCAACTTGAAGCAAGCATCTTAGCTGCTAAGAAAGTGACGCCAACCGTCTTGCATGACCCAGGTCACGATGTGACCGTGGCCTTCTCAGGGCTGGAGCCAAGTCATATTACAGGTCTCAAGGTCGGTAAGCTAGGGCCAGAAGACCTGACGGAAGCCGAAACAAGCTTTGGCAGGACGGCAGGCCCTTGTCTACGATATTGAAGGCCAAGACGCTCAGGGTCAAGATGTGGATACGCAATACCCTGCTAAGGTCAGTCTACCATCGCCTCAAGATCAAACAGTAGAGCAAGTACTCTTCTTGCCTGAGGACGGGCCAGCCCAAAGCTTGCCTTTCCAAGTTCAAGATGGCCGAGTTGTCTTTGAGGGGCCACACTTTACCCACTACGCCTTAGTATTCGCTAAGGCAGAACAAAGTCAAGAACCGAGTCAACCAGGACAAAGTGATCCGGTTGGGCCAGAAGACCAAACACAAGCAAGCCAAACTAGACCTGCTGGTGACAAGGTGTTAGCAGCGGCTAGCCATGAGGACCGCCTACCCGAAACGGGTGAGAGCCCATCTGGCTTTGTCCTAGGTGGACTGGTCCTATCCTTCTTAGGAATCTTAGGACTCCGTCCTAAACGTGAAAGAGAGTAAGAAGGCAAAACTGCCCCTTAGGGGCAGTTTTTTGTGGGGAAATGATAACAAGTTTGGGGTGTGTGGGTTCCTGACCAAGGGACTTATGCTATAATAGAAAAGAAGGAAGCGCATCCAGGGGTCTCAATCTGGTTATGCGCTGAAGGGGGATAGCCATGTTAATCAGTAATTTTTTTGAAGACCTGAGTCTTCAGTCTGTGGGTCAAATGCCGCAGGCGGCCTACTTCATTCCCTATGGGAATTTAGAAGAGGCCAAGCAAGCCAAGCGGCGACAGGAATCGTCCCGCTTTGTGGACTTGAATGGGCATTGGGATTTCCATTATTTTGATAATGTCCGCTTGATTGAAGTACCTTATTGGTTGACGACTCACCAAGAGGACTTGGATTGGACCACGATGCCGGTGCCGAGTTGTTGGCAATATCAGGGATTTGATAACTTTCAATATACCAATACGGAATACCCTATTCCTTTTAATCCACCGTATGTGCCCTATGCCAACCCTGCCGGGCTTTATAAACGAAGCTTTGAGATTAGGGATTTGGCAGATCTGCCTGGGACAGAACTGGTGCTAGAAGGGGTAGACTCAGCAGCCTATGTCTGGGTCAATGATCATTTTGTCGGTTATGGGCAAATTTCGCACAGCCTGCAAGTCTATGATTTAACCCCTTATATCAAGGAGGGGCAGAACCAGCTAGCAGTGCTAGTTCTCAAATGGTGTGACGGAACTTATTTGGAAGACCAGGACAAATTCCGCATGAGTGGTATTTTCCGCGATGTCTATCTGAGACGGCGGTCGGCCCAAGGGCTGGTTGATTTCCATCTTCGTCCCCAAGTAGCACCAGATGGCCAGTCGGCCCAACTGGAATGGTCTTGGTCCCTTAATCAGCCAGGGGGGAGCGGGTCCTATCGCATGGAAGATGCGGAGGGTCAGCTAGTCTTGGAGGAGACCAATCTGCCACTGGATACTAGCCAGCAGACCTTGACCTTGTCCCTTGAAGAGCCTCATCTCTGGTCGGCTGAAAAACCATATCTATACACGCTCTACTGGTCGGTGGCAGGCGAGACCTATAAACAAGCCATTGGCCTGCGAGAGTTAGCCGTGGATAAAGACGGGCTCTACTGTAACCATCAGGCTATCCGACTCATAGGGGTCAACCACCACGATTCTTGGCCGGATACGGGAGCGACGGTGACCTTGGAACGCCAAGTTCAGGACTTGATGCTCATCAAGCACCATAACTTCAATGCCATTCGGACGGCTCACTATCCAAAGTCACCAGAATTCTATGAGCTATGCGATCGATTGGGCTTTTATGTGGTCAGTGAGGCCGACATAGAGTGTCATGGGGTGGTAGACCTATACGGGCGTGGCTATAGTCGCAACTTTAACCAGATAGCGGAGGATCCTGAGTGGCAAGAGGCTCTAGTAAGCCGTATGGCAGCCAATGTCTTGCCATTGAGGAATTTTTCTTCCATCATCATGTGGTCGGCGGGCAATGAATCAGGTTTCGGCGTCAATTTCGAAGTCCTACTGGCTCAAGCCAAATCTTGGGATTCAACGCGGATTCTGCACTATGAAGGGTACTATTTCCGCGACCCAGTTAAGCAACACAATAAGCAGCATGTGGAAGTCTATAGCCGGATGTACCTATCTATTGAAGAAATCGAGACGCTCTACTTTAGCGAGGGGGGCGAGTATGCGCCACTTGATCGGCCACTTATGCTCTGCGAGTATGCCCATGCCATGGGCAATGGACCGGGTGGTCTGGAAGATTATTATGACTGCATGCAGCGTCATCCTCAATTGATTGGCCTCTTCGTCTGGGAATGGTGTGACCATGCCATCGCGGTGCCACAAGCGGGGCAGGCAGAACCTGCCTACCGTTACGGGGGCGACTTTGGCGACTATCCGCACTTCGGCAACTTCTGTATGGATGGCTTGGTCTATCCTGATCGGACCTTGCATACGGGTCTCTTAGAGCACAAACAGGTCTTCCGGCCAGTCCGCTTATTAGACTTTGATTTACAAGCCCATCGAGCTTGCTTCCGTAATGACTATGCCTTTTTGAATTTGGCAGAGGCCTTCTACTTGAGAGTGGAAGCCTATAATCGGGAGGGCTTGCTCTTAACCAGTCAAGACTGTGCAACTTGGCAGGCTGAGCCAGGCCAAACTACTTGGGTCGACTTAACTTGCTGTGGGGACCTAGCGAGTGTGGCCAGCGTCCGCTTTGTCTATTTGGGTCTGGAAAATGAAGAGGAATATGGTTTCGACCAAGTAAGCTTGGCGTCCTATCAAGTCCCTAGCCTGAGCCAAGCGCCACAAGTTGTTAGTGGCCAGGAAGACCTGGCCAGTTATCAGTTGACCTGGGGCGACCTAGTCTTGACCTTTGATAAGGGCAGTCTGGCGCCAAGTCAAATTAGTTATGCCGGTCAGGAACTGCTCAAGCAAGCCGCCTTCTGGCAAATTTGGCGGGCTCCGACAGATAATGATCGTCATGTTCGTAAGGAATGGGAAGCGGCCAATTATCATCACAGTCAGCTTTGGATTCGAGACAGTCACCTAGAAGTTCAATCAGATGGTGTTAGCCTACATTTCTCAGGGGCTATGACGGCGCTGGCGCGGCAGAATCCATTGAGCCTGACAGGGGCTTGGAAACTGGCTAAGGATGGCCAGTTAAATTTAGAAGTCCAAGCTAACTTAGATAGCCAAATGCCTTTCTTGCCACGCTTTGGCCTTTGCCTGCCATTGGTGGATGCCCAGACGGTTCATTATCTGGGGCAGGGGCCTTTTGAAAATTATGCCGATAAGCAGGCTGCTAGCTACCGGGCCCAATTCAGTTTGGATGCCGGAGATTTCTATGAGCCTTACATTAAACCGCAAGAAAATGGCAACCGTAGCCAGGTGTCATGGCTAGAAGTTGTCCAGGCACCGGTTCTCTGGCAGGTCCAAGATCAGACTCCAGCTAATTCGGGGCTTAACTTCAGTCTATCGCCTTATAGTGCGCAGACCTTGAGCCAGACTAGCCACCGCGATCAATTGCCGGAGCTATCAGGTTATTATCTCAACCTAGATTTAGCTCAAAGTGGTCTAGGGACCAATTCTTGTGGTCCTGCCTTACCAGATGTCTATCGCATCACAGGACCTAGCTTGTCTTGTCGCTGGACCATGGCCTGGCGGCTCCTGGACAACTAAGCCTCAAACAAGAAATCCAGGGCTCTTGTCCCTGGATTTTATAAAAATAAGGCTAAGTTTTAAACTTAGCCTTTTATGTTTATTCAAAGTCTTTGACCATCGCCTTGTAGAAATCATGGTTGTAAATCACGAAGAGATCGTACTGTGGTTTGTCAGGCTTTTTCTCGTCCTGACCGATGCGGTGGCCACTTAGAATAAGACCGAAATCCTTAGTCTCGACAAAGACCTTATCGACAGGCGAGGGTTCCCGATTAAGCAATCGCTCCATTTGGGCTTCAGGTTTGACCCCGAGGCCTGCCATGCGTTGTCGGATGCTATCGGCATCTAGCTTAGCCATAGCAAAGGCTAGCACCTTGTTATCGGGAGTTGATAGGAGCACTGCCTCAGGGCCCAAGCGGTGGATGGTGTACTTGAAGTCGGTATTAGCTAGTTGAGATTCCTTGCTATCCGTTACTTCCCATTTGAAGACTTGAGCGAGATTGTCAAGAGTCTTCTTAGCATCCTTGAGGTCTAAGGCTTCCTTCAGTTTGGGAGTCAACTCGTTGCTAGCAGCCTCTAGGCTTTCGTAAGAAGTTTGACTTGAGTCAGACTGGCTAGACTCAGATGACGATTGGGCTAGTACGGGGCTAGTCGTTAAGACCAGACCGGCTGCTAATAGACTAAGTTTCTTGAATAGAGACATATACTTCCTCCTTGACTTACTTGTCTGAGATGGCATCTTCAAAACGAAGACTTGGTTTGACTTGCATCAGATAGCGGAAGAGTTCAATGAGATTGTCGTATTTTTGCTGACTGACAGTCCCCATATCTAAAGAATGCATTTCCTGCTCACCTTCTCTCATGTAGAGGAAGAAGAGGTGGTTGGATGAGACATGTGGGCCGTCTTTCATGCGTTCAATCTTTACACCGATTAGGCTTAACTCTTCGATTTGGTAGTCAATGAAGCCGTTTTTGATATAGAAGAGGGTATCGCGGTAGACATAGAATTGGTTGAGTGGGTCCACAAAGCTAGCTTGCTCCGTCAGCAAGGAGAGGTTGTCACGCAATTCAGGGTAGCGTTGGTAGGTCGCTTCGTAGCGCGCCTTGGTTTCCCGTCTGCTTTTGAAAGCCAGGAAAATGAAGCTGATGCCCATAGGGATAAAGAGTAGGCCAAAGATACTAGATATGATAATGCCGACCTGATCCTGTTTATTGATTGCACTCGGGATATTGAGAACAGCCCAAAGACCCATGAGGATGAAGAAAATCCCGAATGGTAAGGCTGTGAACATCGCATGATTATTATTCTGTTTCATTGAAAACCTCCTAAGATAGTCTTTGCCTTATTATAGCATAAGACAAGGTTTTTTGTCTTTGGTTGCCAATCCAAAAATGAGGCTAAGTTGAAAACTTAGCCTTTTATGTTTATTCAAAGTCTTTGACCATCGCCTTGTAGAAATCATGGTTGTAAATAACGAAGAGATCGTACTGAGGTTTGTCAGGCTTTTTCTCGTCCTGACCAAGGCGGTGACCACTTAGGATAAGGCCGAAATCCTTAGTCTCGACAAATACCTTATCGACAGGTGAGGGTTCCCGATTAAGCAGGCGCTCCATTTGGGCTTCAGGTTTGACCCCGAGGCCTGCCATGCGTTGTCGGATGCTATCGGCATCTAGCTTAGCCATAGCAAAGGCTAGCACCTTGTTATCGGGAGTTGATAGGAGCACTGCCTCAGGGCCCAAGCGGTGGATGGTGTACTTGAAGTCGGTATTAGCTAGTTGAGATTCCTTGCTATCCGTTACTTCCCATTTGAAGACTTGAGCGAGATTGTCAAGAGTCTTCTTAGCATCCTTGAGGTCTATGGCTTCCTTCAGTTTGGGAGTCAACTCGTTGCTAGCAGCCTCTAGGCTTTCGTAAGAAGTTTGACTTGAGTCAGACTGGCTAGACTCAGATGACGATTGGGCTAGTACGGGGCTAGTCGTTAAGACCAGACCGGCTGCTAATAGGCTAAGTTTCTTGAATAAAGACATATACTTCCTCCTTGATTTACTTATCTGAGATGGCATCTTCAAAACGAAGACTTGGTTTGACTTGCATCAGATAGCGGAAGAGTTCAATGAGGTTGTCGTATTTTTGCGGACTGACAGTCCCCATATCTAAAGAATGCATTTCCTGCTCGCCTTCTCTCATGTAGAGGAAGAAGAGGTGGTTGGATGAGATACGTGGGGCGTCGTGCATGCGTTCAATCTTTACACCGATTAGGCTTAACTCTTCGATCTGGTAGTCAATGAAGCCGTTTTTGATATAGAAGAGGGTGTCGCGGTAGACATAGAATTGGTTGAGTGTGTCCACAAAGCTAGCTTGCTCCTTCAGCAAGGAGAGGTTGTCCCGCAATTCCGGGTAGCGTTGGTAGGTCGCTTCATATCGCGCCATGGTTTCCCGTCTGATTTTGAAAGCCAGAAAAATGAGGCTTATGCCCATTGGAATTAAGAGAAGGGCGCCGATACAAGACATGATAAGGCCTACTTGGTCCTGTCTATTGATTGCATTAGGAATATTGAACACAACCCAAAGGCCCATAAGGACAAAGAAAATCCCGAATGGTAAGGTTGTAAACATCTCGTAATTGTTATTCTGTTTCATTGAAAACCTCCTAAGATAGTCTTTGCCTTATTATAGCATAAGACAAGGTTTTTTGTTTTTGATTGCCAATCAAAAAAGAGGCTGAGACAAGTGTCTCAGCCTTTATCCTCAGGCTCCGAAGAGCTAGGAGAAGTCTTGTGAAAAGGTACAATCTGATCCTGACCTGGGTACTTAATCCAGGCAGGCGCTTCGTATACGATGGCACCTGCAGGCACATCTTGCTTGATGACGACATTACAGCCGATTTTGGCTCCTTGGCCGATGGTGACATTACCCAGAATCTTGGTGCCCGCTCCAATCAGGACATGGTCTTCAAGCGTTGGGTGGCGCTTGACGGGGTCTAACTTGGTCCCGCCGAGGGTCACGCCCTGATAGAGGGTGACATCCTTGCCAATAATGGCTGTTTCACCAATGACGATGCCCATGCCATGATCCATAAAGAGGCCAGGGCCAATTTGGGCGCCGGGATGAATTTCAATCCCGGTCACGCGACGGGCGCGTTTAGCCAGAAGTCTAGCTAGGAGTGGATGGCCCTTGGCATAGAGCGCATGGGCAATGTAGTGGTAGTTAAGAGCCTTAATATGTGGATAGGTCCAGAAGACCATCCAAGGCGACTTGGCAGCTGGGTCAAGGGCCATGACGCGTTGAATATTATAGGAAAGTCGTTGCCAGAAAGACATTAAACTTGGACGTAGTTCCCACCTTCAAAGTCCAAGACGGAGAGATATTTCTCTCTACGCCATCAGGTAAGATGGTCACAATTTTTTTGTCAGGATATTGGGCAGCTAATTTCTTAGCCCCGGCCAAGGCTGCACCAGACGAAATACCGACCCCAATACCAGTCGTCCGGATAAAGTCTTTGGCTTCAGCGAAGGCTTCGTCATTGCTGATAGTTAGGACTTGGTTGGCTAATTCAGGTTTGAAGTTACCTGGCAGGAAGCCAGTCCCAATCCCTTGAATCTTATGGGCGCCGGCCCGGCCTTGGCTGATAACAGGTGAATCTTCTGGTTCTAAGGCCACTGCTAGGACGCCTGGTTTGTGTTCATTCAAGTATTCCACGACCCCTGTGAAGGTACCGCCAGTCCCAATCCCTGCGACAAAGATATCAAGGTCTGGCACTTGTTCTAGGATTTCCTTACCTGTAGTTTGGTGGTGGTAAGCTGGGTTAGCTGGATTATCAAATTGGCTCAAAATAATAGCGTTTGGATAACGGCTCTTGATTTCTTCCGCCTTAGCGATAGCTGCCTTCATGCCGCCTTCTTTTGGAGTCAAGACGAGTTGCGCCCCGTATGCTTTGATAAGTTGGCGACGCTCCACGCTAAAGCTTTCAGGCATGATGACAACTGCCTTGAGACCCAAGACAGAGGCCAGAAGGGCGACTGCAATCCCAGTGTTACCAGAACTTGGCTCAACAAAGATGGTTTCAGGCGTTACTGCACCTGCTGCTTGAGCTGCTTGAATCATACCCAGAACGGCACGATCTTTGACGCTGCCACCCAAGTTGTACTTCTCGAGTTTGACATAGATATTGCTATTGTCTAATTGATAGACAGGGGTATTGCCGATAAATTCTAATGATGTTTGGGACATATAGTTCAACTCCTTCATATTTGGCTGTCATCAGCCGACTTATTGTTGATAAGTATAACACAGTTTGGTATGTCTGGCGCGGGTTTAGGGCTATTTTGGCTATCTTAATTTCATATAACCAGCTATAGTTTTTGACTTGAAAGGTGAGTTTAGTCTCAGGATTTGTTATAATGGGAGTTGAGATTTAGAAGATGGAGGTTGGGCATGTGACGGCGCTAGATACGTTGATTAAAGGCTTAAATTCAAACAAAGAGAGGCGGTTCTGACAACGGAAGGGCCTGTCCTCATTGCAGCCGGAGCAGGGAGTGGTAAGACGCGGGTCTTAACTCATCGCATCGCCTACCTGATTCAGGAGCGACAAGTCAATCCTTGGAATATCCTGGCCATTACCTTCACCAATAAAGCAGCAACCGAGATGAGAGAACGGGTCCAGCGTCTAGTGGGGGAAGAGGCTTCTTCCATTTGGGTGGCTACCTTCCACGCCATGTGTGCCCGTATTCTGCGTCGGGAAATCGAGACGCTGGGCTATGCCAAGAACTTTACCATTATTGACCAGGGCGAGCAGCAGACCCTGATGAAGCAGGTCTTGCGGGACTTGAACTTGGACAGTGACCAGTATAACTACAAGGACTTGCTCTGGGTGATTGATGCGGCTAAGAACCAAGGTTACCTACCGGATGACTTCCTAGCTTCGGATAGTGGCTATATTCATGAAATTCATGCCAATATCTACCGCAATTACCAGAAGCGACTTAAGGCAGCCAATGCCCTAGACTTTAACGACCTGATTTTGCTGACTGTGCGACTTCTTGAACAGAATCCAACCATTCGCCAGTTCTATCAGCAGAAATTCCAATATATTCATGTAGATGAGTATCAAGATACCAACCACAGCCAATACCGTTTGGTTCAACTCCTAGCGGGTTTGCTTAAGAATATTTGCGTGGTGGGGGATGCCGACCAATCTATCTATGGTTGGCGGGGGGCCAATATGGCTAATATCCTTAACTTCGAGCAGGACTACCCTCAAGCTAAGGTGATCTTGCTAGAACAGAATTACCGTTCAACTCAAACTATTCTTAAGGCCGCTAACAGTGTGATCGAAAATAACCTTCAGCGTAAGGATAAGCAACTCTGGAGTGACGGCCAAGTAGGGGAAAAGATTCAAATCTACTCTGCTGATAGTGACTTGGAAGAAGCAGATTTTGTGACGCGGACTATCCGGCATTTGCGGGACCAAGAAGGTGCCAACTATAGCCAAGTAGCCGTGCTCTATCGGACTCAGGCCCAATCACGGGGGCTAGAAGAAGCCCTCTTGCGGTCCAATATGCCCTACAAGGTAGTAGGGGGACTTAAGTTCTATGCCCGCAAGGAAATTCAAGACACCTTGGCTTATCTGCGGCTCTTGGACAACCCACATGACAACCTCAGCCTTAACCGGATTATTAATGTGCCTAAGCGGGGAATTGGGGCGACAACGGTGACCAAGTTGGCTGAATTTGCGGATTCCCTGGGGGTCTCCTGGTTTGAGGCCATTGGGCGCCTGCATTTCTCCAACTTCTCAGCCAGTGTTCAGAAAAAACTGCTGGACTTTGCTCACTTGATTGAGACCTTACGCCAGCAAGTGCCTTTCTTACCCCTCCGGGACCTAACTGAAGAAGTTTGGGATAAGACGGGTTACCTTAAGTCGCTTAAGGAAGAAGGGACGGTCGAGGCGGCCAACCGTTTGGAGAACTTGGAAGAATTTGCCTCAGTCGTCACCCAGTTTGACCAAACGGAGCGGGAGGCGATCTTGGAACAAGATCCTGATTATTTGGCTCAGACTCAGGGCCAGGAAGAAGTAGCTTTGGCGCCACTAACGCAGTTTTTAACTGATGTCTCCCTTATGACCGATGCAGACAATCAGGAAGAGGTTTTAGATCAGGTGACTCTCATGACCCTGCATGCAGCCAAGGGCTTGGAATTTCCTTATGTCTTTATGGTAGGCATGGAAGAGGGGCTCTTCCCACTGCGTCGGGCTAGTGAGAATCCTGACGAGCTAGAAGAAGAGCGACGTCTGGCCTATGTGGGCATGACCCGGGCTGAACGCGCCCTCTATCTGACTGCTAGTAAGCGACGCCTACAATATGGCCGGACGGTGACCAATCCACCTAGCCGATTCTTGGATGAAATCCAACCTGATTTGGTAGAGTGGCTAGGGTCAGGCCGTCAGTCAAGCGCCTATGGCCAAAGTAGCTGGCAGCAGACTTGGTCTGACAACTCTTCTTGGACGGGCTTGCATCATCAGCCAACCGCCAACGTTGCGCCTAGTCGGACCATTCGCAAGCAAGAAGCGGGTGACCGTCGTCTTAAGAATCAAGCGGCCCTCCGGCATAAGGGACCGGCTGTCGGGGCTAGCCCTGCCTCAAGTGGGACAGGCCAAGCTTGGCAGGTCGGGGATAAGGTCCTTCACAAGACCTTCGGCCAGGGCACCATTGTTAAGGTGGCTAAGGCTGGCAAAGACCAACTACTGAGCGTGGCCTTTGCCTCGCAAGGTATCAAAGATTTGATGGCAGCCTACGCCCCTTTGACTAAGGCAAATGAATAAAATAAGCCAAGCTGAGACTGAAGTCTCAGCTTTTTTCGTATGACTTAGGTGTTCGATAATGGTCTCCTCGGGAGGGCATATTGCACTTTTGTAAAAAGTTCGCATTTTCCGAGAAAAATTCGCTCAAATGCGCTATAATGTAGATTAGGGTAGTGGGCCCATGGCTCACTAGCTGACCTGGATATGAAGGAGAATGAAAATGCCAAGCCAAAACCTTCAGGCACGCCTTGAAGAAGTCAAGCACTTATTAATGACTATGCCTACCATTACTATGTTCTAGACCAATCCCTGGTCAGTGACGCAAGCTATGATGCCCTCTATCGGGAACTGGAAGAAATTGAAGCGGCGCATCCAGAATGGATCACGCCAGATTCGCCTACCCAACGGGTCGGGGACCAGCTTCTAGAAGGCTTTAGTAAGGTTGCTCACGCAGAATCCATGTATAGTCTAGGCAATGCCTTCAGTCCAGAAGAAGTGACACAATTTATTGAGCGGGTGACCCAACAAGTCGAGGGCCCTGTCTCCTTCATGTGTGAATGTAAAATCGATGGCTTAGCCATTGCCCTTACCTACCAGGATGGCGTCTTTGTACGTGGCGCCACGCGGGGGGATGGGACAATTGGCGAAGACATCACCCAGAATCTTCGTACCATTCGCTCCTTGCCTCTACGTCTAAGACAAAATTTGTCAGTAGAAGTGCGCGGTGAATGTTACATGCCTAAGGCTGTCTTCCTTGCACTCAATGAGGAGCGCGAAGCCCAAGGCCAAGAAATCTTTAAGAATCCCCGCAATGCAGCGGCTGGTGGCTTACGCCAGTTAGACCCGCGTGCGGTGGCTGACCGCCAACTCAATATCTTCCTCTACAGTGCAGTCTACACGGATGAATTTCATCCTGAGAGCCAGGCCGGTCTCTTTGCGGCTTTTGAGCAATTAGGGCTACGGACCAATCCACTCAGACGTGAATGTCAGACAGCTGAAGAAGTGATTGACTATATCCAAATGATTGGCCAACAGCGCCATGACTTGCCTTATGAGATTGATGGCGTGGTCATCAAGGTTAACCGCATTGACCAGCAACAGGCCTTAGGCTTTACGGTCAAAGCACCACGCTGGGCCATTGCCTATAAATTTCCGGCTGAAGAAGCTGTGACCACTCTACGTGAGGTGGAATGGACCGTGGGGCGGACGGGTGTCGTGACACCAACTGCCATTATGGATCCCGTGCCATTGGCAGGGACAACGGTTCAACGCGCTAGTCTTCACAATGTGGACTTGATTGAGAGCCTGGATGTGCGGATTGGAGACCAAGTCACGATTCATAAGGCGGGCGACATTATTCCTGAGATTACCTCAGTGCTTTTGGCTAAACGGCCCCAAGACAGTCAGCCCCTGACCATTCCGACCCATTGTCCGGAATGTCAGACGGCCTTAGTACGTCAGGGTAAGGAAGTGGCTTTACGCTGTCCTAACCTGGTCTGTCCGGCCCAGCGTCTAGCCCTCTTGAGCCATTTTGTCTCTCGGGGTGCTATGAACATTCAGGGCTTGGGACCACGCATTCTTAACCAGCTAGTCGCTAGTCAAGCAGTCACGGAATTGGATGGCCTCTATCGTTTGACCTTAGAAGATCTCTTAGGTCTAGATAAAATCCAAGAAAAATCCGCCCAGAAATTACTGGCCGCCATTGAAGCTAGCAAATCCAACTCCGCTGAGCGTTTGCTCTTTGGCTTGGGCATTCGACATGTGGGCGCCAAGGCAGCGCGCTTAGTCTTGCAAGTCTTTGGTGATTTGAATCGATTAAGCCAGGCGACTGCCGAGGAAATTGGGGCCATTGAAGGAGTCGGGCCAATTATCAGCCAGTCTCTAGTGCAATATCTGGCCTTGGAATCCAGCCAAGCCATGCTTAAACGTCTAGCAGAGGCAGGCGTTAACCTGACCTATCAGGGCCCACAGCCTCTTGAAGTGGCGGAAGGTGCCTCAGCCAATGATTTCTGGTTAGGTAAAACCGTTGTCCTGACTGGGACCATGGAAAGCTATTCGCGTTCTGAAGCCAAGGAGCTCTTAGAAGCGCGGGGGGCTAAGGTCACCGGGAGTGTCTCTAAAAAGACCGATTATTTGGTGGCAGGTCAGGAAGCCGGAAGCAAATTAAGCAAGGCGGAATCCTTGGGTGTAACCATCCTTGACGAAGCCAGTTTCTTAGCAAATCTATAAAAAGTGGTGAAAATATGAAAAATAAATGGCAGAAGGGACTGACCCTCGCGGCAGTCAGTCTGACCCTGGCAGGGTGTCTTAACAACCTAGAAGCCGAAATACCAAAAAGCCAGTGGTAGGACCTAACCAGGTGGTGGTTCAGACCACTCAGAACCAGCTGTCTAGTGAAAACTATCGGGCAGTTATCAGCAATGGTCGCTACCAATTAGGGGTAGCCAGCAGCTCTGACAGCAACCTTAGTTCCGCCGGTAATATCCGTGCCTTTGAAGAAGGGCTCCTGCGGATTGCCAAAGGCGTCTTTCCAACCAACCAATATTTCTTGCAGGAAGGAACCTTGATTAATCTGGAGACCATGACCCGTTGGACGGGCCGTGAATCAGATGATAACCCAGAAGGGCTCAATCCTCGTTTGCCCGATGATGCCGAGCAACAGCGTAAGGCTGAAAGCACCATTTCGGCGCAAAGTAGTGAGTCAAGCCAGGAAGAATCGTCTAGTGCTGAATCAAGTTCCAATGATCAGGTAATTACGGATGCGGCTGCAACGCCAATTTACCTAGCCCAAATCATGGAAAAAGACATCATGGTGGAAACTAATGATGGCTACTCCCTATCAGGGATCGTCATCGGTTTGGCCATGAATAGTGAATATCAATATACCGACTCCAATAACGTTGTTCACCGCCAAGAAATCTCGATTGGGGAAATGCGTGAACGGGGTAAAGCATACGCCAACACCATCGTAGGTCGTTTGCGGGCAACTCCTGAATTGCGTTCCGTGCCAATCTCTGTGGCTATTTTCAGCCAAGCACCTGCAAGTAACGTGGTAGGTGGGACCTTCGTCCTAGACGGGATTTCGCGTGAGGGGAATGCGGTAACCGATTGGACTGAGCATAACGAAAGCCGGGCTCTCCTGCCATTTGTAGGGACCAACCAAGGTAGTAACGACCAGTACCCAGGTTTTGAAGAATTCCGGACCAAGGTCAGCGACTTCTTCCCTAAACTAAATGGGATTACGGCTGAAGCCCTCAATATCAACGGCAGCCTAGCTTCGCTTAAGATTAATATCGTAACCCAGTTTTATGATTTAACCGAAATTACCGCCCTGACCCAGCATGTGACAGATGTCGCCCAGAATACCTTCCCTGAAGGTCTGGACCTGCAAGTGCGGATTGAGTCATCAGAAGGGACCGAGGCCGTCATTACCAAGCCGGCGGGCAGCAACCAGTATCAATCGCAAATCCTAAAATAAGGTCCGCTCGTGCCTCTATCAACTAGCAAATAAAGTCAGTATCAGAAAGGAAGAATCGCATGGTCCAACCAGCCGATATCAAACACGTCGCCAAATTGGCGAAACTCTCATTCGATGACAGCAAGATTGATGCCTTTACCGAGGAATTCAATTCTATTATCGACTTTGTTGAGCAACTCGAACAAGTGGATACCCAAGGGGTCGCACCGACTTATCATGGCAACCAACTCATCAATGTCTTCCGAGAAGACAAGGCCCAAGCAGGGGTTGAGCGGGAGCTATTATTAGCTAATGTTAAAACTAGCAAGGATGGCTTCATTCAAGTACCAGCCATCATGGAAAGTGAGGAAGCCTAAGATGACCCAATATCCAACGACAATCTTAGCCATGAAAGAAGGCCTAGCAGCCGGTAAATTTACGTCACAAGACTTGGTACGGGCAGCTTTCGAACGTATTGAAGCGACAGACGAACAAGTGGCAGCTTTCTTGGCCCTCAACAAAGACTTGGCTCTAGAAGCCGCCGCTCAAGCGGATGCACGTGGCTATGGGGCGGATGCGCCAATCCTTAACGGGATTCCTATCGGGGTTAAAGATAATATCGTGACCAAGGGCTTGGTAACCACTGCTGCCAGCCGCATGCTAGAAGACTTCGTACCAACCTATGATGCGACGGTCGTGGAAAAACTCCACCAAGCTGGTGCCATCATTGTAGGGAAACTCAACATGGACGAGTTTGCCATGGGGGCTAGCTGTGAGCGTTCGGCCTTCAAGACGACGCGTAACCCTTGGGACTTGAACCGCGTACCCGGTGGGTCATCTGGTGGTTCTGCGGCAGCAGTAGCCGCTCGCCAAGTGCCTGCCAGCTTAGGGACCGACACTGGGGGGGAGTATCCGTCAACCGGCTGCCTTTACTGGTTTAGTCGGGATGAAACCAACCTACGGTTCGGTTTCTCGTTATGGGCTTATCGCCTTTGGTTCTAGTTTAGACCAAATTGGGCCAATGACCTTAACGGTTGCTGATAACGCCTTGGTCTTAGAAGCCATTGCCGGCCACGATGCTAAAGATTCCACTTCCTTACCTGAAATTGATACTGACTATAGTGCCAAGATTGGCCAATCGTTAGCTGGCTTGAAGATTGGTTTCCCAGTGGATTATCGCTCAGAAGCCATCAACCAAGAAATTCGCGAGCGCATGGACCAAGCGGCTGCCTACTTTGAAAGCCAAGGGGCAGAGATTGTGGAGATTTCCTTGCCACATTCTAAGTACGGGATCAATGTCTACTATATTATTGCTTCTTCAGAAGCCTCTTCTAACTTACAACGCTTTGATGGGATTCGCTATGGCTACCGTTCACAAAGCGCGCAGACCCTGGAAGAAGTCTATGTGCAATCACGGACGGAAGGTTTCGGGCCAGAAGTACAACGCCGGATTATGTTAGGGACCTTCAGCTTGAGCTCAGGTTACTATGATGCCTACTTCAAGAAGGCAGCCCAAGTTCGGACCTTGATTATCCAAGACTTTGAGCAAGCCTTCCAAGCCTGTGATGTAATCATGGGGCCTGCGACCACCTCAACCGCCTTTGAAATCGGAGGCCGGATTCAAGACCCAATCGAAATGTATGTGGCTGACCTCTTGACCGTTCCAGCCAACTTGGCCGGGCTACCAGCCTTGTCAGTACCAGCTGGTTTAGACCAAGCAGGGCTTCCTATCGGCTTGCAACTCATGGCTAAGCCATTGGATGAAGCAACCATCTATCAAGTGGCTGCTAACTTCGAAGCCGGACATGACTATGTCAACCAATCCCCACGGGCAGCCGTAGAATAGGAGACCGCTATGAATTTTGAAACGATTATCGGACTTGAAGTCCACGTGGAATTGAAGACTGATTCCAAGATGTTCAGCCCATCGCCTGCACATTTCGGGGCCGAACCTAACACCAACACTAACGAAATCGACTGGGGTTACCCTGGTGTCTTGCCAGTGGTCAACAAACGGGCCATTGAATTTGGTATGCGGGCAGCTTTAGCGCTTAACTGTCAAATCGCGCCTGAAATGAAGTTTGACCGCAAGAACTACTTCTACCCAGATAACCCTAAGGCCTACCAAATTTCTCAATTTGATACGCCAATCGGGTCAAATGGTTACATTGACATTGAAGTCGATGGCCAAACCAAGCGTATTCGCATCGAACGTCTACACTTGGAAGAAGATGCAGGTAAGAATACCCACGCCACAGATGGCTATTCTTATGTCGACCTTAACCGTCAAGGGACTCCTCTGATTGAGATTGTCTCTGAAGCGGACATTCGCTCACCAGAAGAAGCTTATGCTTATCTGGAAGCTTTGCGTGAGAAAATCATGTATACTGAAGTTTCTGACGTTAAGATGGAAGAAGGGTCTATGCGTTGTGACGCCAACATTTCGCTCCGACCTTATGGGCAAGAAGCTTTCGGGACTAAGACCGAGCTCAAGAACCTCAACTCCTTCAACTTCGTTAAGAAGGGCTTGGCCTACGAAGAGAAGCGCCAGGCCCAAGTGCTCTTAGCTGGAGGTAAGATTGGGCAAGAAACTCGTCGTTACGATGAAGCGACTGGAAAGACCTTGCTCATGCGGGTTAAGGAAGGGTCTGCGGACTACCGCTACTTCCCTGAACCAGACCTACCATGGATTACCATTGCACCTGAATGGGTAGAAGCTGTAAAATCTACCATTCCTGAAATGCCAGATAGCCGTCGGGCACGCTATATCAAGGAGTTCGGCCTACCAGCCTATGACGCTATGGTCTTAACCTTGACCAAGGAAATGTCAGATTTCTTCCAGGCTACTGTGTCAGAAGGCGCAGATCCAAAACAAGCCTCTAACTGGCTCATGGGTGAAGTATCGGCTTACTTGAACAGTGCCAAAACTACCTTGTCTGGGACTCAATTGACGCCACACAACCTAGCACAAATGATTCGTTTGATTGAAACAGGGACCATTTCTTCTAAGATTGCTAAGCAACTCTTCAAGATTCTGGTGACTGAAGGTGGCGATGCGGATGTCATTGTCCAAGAACGTGGCATGGCCCAAATTAGTGACCCAGCGCAAATCCAAGCCATTATTGATCAAGTCTTGGAGGCCAACCAAGCCTCTGTCGAAGACTATCGTAACGGGAAAGACCGAGCAGTTGGCTTCTTAGTCGGTCAAATTATGAAGGTATCTAAAGGGCAAGCCAACCCACAAGTCGTCAACCAATTGTTGATTAAGACTTTACAAACCTTCATCTAAACGTATAATAGAGAGTAACGATAATTTTAGATAGGGGATTTGCCAATGAAACGCTTTTTGAAATACAGCATGATTCTTCTGGGTTTATTAGCAGTAGCCTATATCGGGGGCTTGATCTTCTTCCTAGATCGCTTCACCTTCGGTAGCTACTTTGGAGATATTCCGCTTATGGGCTTAACTCAGGCCCAAGCCCAAGAAAAGATTGCTGAAGAACTTGGCAAGCGCCAAATTAACTTGCAAGAGAATGGGAAACTACTGCCCAAGTGACCTTGGCTGAATTATCACCAAGTTATGACTTGGATAAGGCGGTGGGTCAACTCTTCAACCAGCAAGATCCAGTGATGTGGCCCTTAAGCTTTGGTAGTCACCAAGATGTTAAGGTAGACTCCAACATGGTCCATGTAGATAAAACCAAGGCAGCTCAAGTCTTGGTAGCCAAAGGAATTGACAATAGCCAACGCCAGGCGGCGACAGATGCTAGCATCGAATATAGCGAAGCAGATGGCTACCAAGTGAAGCCGGATGTGACAGGGACTCAGGTTGATACCGATAGCCTAGCTCAAGATATGTTAGTCGCGGCCACACAAGAAAAGAACAGTGTGGATGTCAGCCAGGCTTATGCCAAGGCAACGATCCAAGCAGATAGCGACACCATGAAATCTGCACTTGGTTTAATTAAGCAATATAGTGAGAACCCAATCGTCCTTCAAATTGCCGGCGATGATGTTCAAATTCCGACCAAGACCATTGAATCTTGGATGCACTTTGACGAAAATAACCAAGTCAGCTTCGACCGCGAAGCCATTAAGGCTTACGTTCAAGGTTTGAATGACAAATATTCTACCTATAATAAGACGCGTGAATTCAAGTCTACCTTACGCGGGATAGTTGAAGTTCCGCCAGGCATTATGGGCTGGGGCATTGAAGTCGACCAAGAAGTTGACAAATTGGAGCAAGAACTACTGGCTCATCAACCAGTTAAGCGTGAACCTACCGTTAACTCAACTGGTGGCGTACCTAACGCCAAGGATGATATCGGCCCAACCTACGTGGAAGTCGATATTAGCAACCAAACCATGTTCCTCTATAAGGATCATAAGAAAATCTTGGAAGCTCCTGTAGTTACAGGTCAACCAGCAGCTGAAACAGTTCCTGGCGCAGGGGCCATCATTGAGAAGCTTTCTGGGACCCGACTCAAGGGTTACAACCAGTTCTACCGAGTAGACTACTCTGTGCCGGTTAACTACTGGATGCGTTTCGATGATAAATCCCAAGGGATTCACGACGCGCCATGGCAAAGCCAATTTGGTGGTGATGTCTGGACCTATAGTGGTTCCTTAGGCTGTGTCAACTCACCACTTGATGCAGCAGCAACCATCTACGAAAACGTAGAGTACGGTACACCTGTTATCGTCTTTAACTAAAAGCCAAAAAACGAGGCCCCTAGGTCTCGTTTTTTTAGTGATTGTCGCAAAAGAAACTTCCCATTATATCATATATGATATAATGGGAAGTTTTATTGTATTAAAAAACCGGCTGAGCGCTGGTCTCAGCCGGTATATGTCTTAATTAAAGATCCCAAAGATACTACGCATAAAGTTAGTGAATGGGTTGTTGCGGCGATTAGGAAGACTTTCAACATTTTCTTCTTTGTTGCTACCCGCTGCTTGGGCCTTGCTTGCGGCTTCTTCAGAAGCGGCTTTAGCTGCTTGAGCTTCCTTCTCTGCTTGGGTTGGCAAGAGGTTAGTAGCCAAGCCTTCTAATTGATAGAGGTCAGGGTGCTTGTTCAAGCCATCCAAGAGAATCTTGGTTTCTTCATAAGAAGAGTAAGGTTCTTGAACCCCCATGACAACGGCAATCATCTTACGGCCATTTTCAGTTGTGGTAGTGACGAAGCATTTGCCGGCTTCATCTGTATAACCTGACTTCAGACCCGTTACGCCTGGGCGGCCATATTGAGCCCCTTCAAGCAGCAAGTTGTTGTTGGCCATTTTAATTGGATGGTCACTGTCTTTGGCCATGGTGTATTCACGGGCAGAAGACAGTTCTAAGATTTGTGGATACTTTTCAGTGATGTATTGGGCCATTAAGGCAACATCAGCTGCTGACATCTTGTTTTGGCTGTCCTTGGTTGAACCTTCAATCCAGTAGCTTTCTGGTAGGTACTTGTTAGGCGCCCCAGAAGTGGTGTAGAACTCATAGTTCTCAATCCCCCATTCATCGAGTTGGCGACGAATGGCAGCAACAGCTTCTTGTTCAGAACCGTAGATGTGAGACATCAGAAGAGTAGTCGCATCGTTACCAGATGCTAACATAATCCCGTATAAGAGGTCTTGGACGGTGTATTCTGCATCGGTCACTAGACCAGCATTAGATAATTCCGCATTATCGGTGAAGTCACGGACAATGGCTTCAGGTACCTTAATCTTATCGTCCAATTTGATTTTGCCTTCCTCGATGGCTTTGTAGGTCAAGTAAACTGACATAATTTTGGACATGGAAGCAATTGGGTAAGGCTTATTCCCTTCACGTTCCATCAAGACCTTGTGGGTATCTTGGTCAATCACGACATAAGAACGGGTATCTTCGGTTAAGCTATTCAATTCTTCAGGGTAGCCACTCGGCATGGTGAAGCTAGATGCTTGGCTAGCTTGACTTTGGCTAAAATCCTTAGTTAAATCTGGGGTTTTCTTTAGCTCTTGGGCCATAATAGGGCTAGCTAAACCTAGTAGGGTAGTGCTCGCTAGAGTAAGTAAAACGAGCTTAGTATGTAACTTGGTCATCGAGTCTAATCCTCCTGTTATTTGGACCTATATAGTCATTGTATCAGAAAAAGAACCTTATGCCAATAAATTTAGCCTATATTTCGTATTAGGCAGGCATTTAGAAGAGTTCTTCCGGGGCACTACCGGCTTCCAAGGCAGCCAGATTGGCGGGATCCAGGTGGATAAGGGCCTGGATTTGGCCGCCTTTATCCAACCCTAGCACGGCTAAGCCGTCTTGACTACCTTCAAAGGCAAGTTGGGCTTGCCAACCGGCCTGGCTCATGTAGGTCATAAGCCTTTGGGACCAGTATTGACGGCGGGCCAAGTAGCGCTCGACTTCCTGCCGGGGAATCCAGTAATTGTCAACCAGTACAGTGGCTGCTAGGCGGAAACCCTTGGTAAGCTTGGGGTTAGGCATGGATATGGCTCCTTTTCGAGGTGTACTTTCATAGTATAGCTAATAATTGCGAAGATTTTGTGAAGATAGCTAAAATACTAGTGGGGATTGTTATTTTTCAGCACAGATGGTATAACAATAGAAGAAAAAGACAAGAGAAGGGAGGGGGCGCCATGTCCCTGCCATTGCGAACTGCTAAATATACCCTAGCTGTCTTAGCGGCGGCGCTGACAGCTCAGGCGTTGGGGCTCTTGAATCCGATGACAGCAGGGGTCATTGCCCTCTTGAGCTTGTCGGATACACGTCGGACTACGCTCAAATTGGCTCAGGAGCGATTAGTGTCCATGGTATTGGCCTTGGCTCTGGCTTGGTTGCTCTTTGCTGGTCTGGGCTTTAATTTGCTGAGCCTAGCCCTCTTCCTGGTCATCTATGTGCCCCTTAGCTATCGGCTCCAGCTCATGTCGGGTCTAGTGGCTAGCACGGTCCTCGTCACCCAACTCTTAGGTTGGCAGTCGTTAGCCGCCTCCTATTGGCTCAATCAAGTCGGTCTCTTTGCCATCGGGGCAGGGCTGGCCCTAGCCTTTAATAGCTATATGCCGTCCAAAGAAGACCTGATTCTGGCCCACAGGGCGCGCATCGAAGACCAACTACGCCAGTTGCTTTTGACTATTCATGATTCTTTGCGCCAGCCCCAAGCTAGACGGGGTGCGGACTTAGCTGCTATAGAGACCCTTAATCAGGAACTAGAAGCCGCTTTGACCACGGTCTTGGCTGAGCGTGACAACCGCCTCTTCAAGCAGACCAATTATGATGTCCACTATGTCGAAATGCGTCAGGCTCAGGCCCAGCTTTTGGAGCAGATGATGACCACCCTGCCAGACTGTTTCTTAGAGAGCGAAGAAAGCAAGGTCTTGGCGGGTATTTTCTACCTGACAGCTAGCCAGCTCAAAACGGCCAATCCAGGCACCTATCTTATGGCTGATATTCAGGCTTTGCTGGCCTATTATCGGGAACGGCCCTTGCCAGTCAGCCGGCAGGAATTCGAGAATCGAGCCCGACTCTTCCAACTCTTGAATGACCTGAGTCGCTTTATCGCCCTTAAGGTAGCCTTCTACCAGACCTATGCCCAAGATTGGCAGGCGGAACAGGATTAGGGCTTGAATTCTTCAAGCAAAAGTGGTATAACATATCTAGAATCTTAATCGAGAGTGAAGCCATGAGTGGCTAGTCGCGTTGACAAGAGAGGGATGGGTTGGTGCAACATCCTGGCGCTATAGTTGCTTACCTCTTCACTGATTCTTGACCTAAGGGCAATAATTAGCCTGTTAAGTCAAGACGGTTGCTCCCGTTACCAGCACCAAGAGGCTTTTGCCAGTGGCAGAAGCAAATTTGGGTGGAACCACGTTATCAACGTCCCATTGACTCTGTGTCGTAATACCAGAGTCAATGGGATTTTTTATTTCCAATGATTAAGACTGTCGACCAAGCACTATTATCCAATGAGGAGGAACTATTATGTCTCAAATCGCCTTAACTTTCCCTGACGGCAGTGTCCGTCACTATGACAAGGGTGTCACTGTCGATCAAGTGGCTGCTAGCATCGGCTCTTCTTTAGCCAAAGCAACCCTAGCCGGTAAATTCCAAGGTCAATTGGTGGACTACGACCGGCCTTTGGAAGCTGACGGGGCCATCGAAATCATCACTGACAAGAGCCCAGAAGCCTTAGAAATTATGCGTCACTCAACCGCCCACTTGATGGCTCACGCCTTAACTCGCCTCTATCCTGGTATTCATTTTGGGGTAGGGCCTGCCATTGAATCAGGTTTCTACTACGATACTGACAAGGAAGTTCAATTAACTGAAGACGACCTACCTGCAGTTGAGAAGGAAATGAAGAAAATCATCAGCCAGAACTACCCAATTGTAAGACGGGAAGTATCTCGAGCTGAGGCTCTCGAACTCTTCAAGCACGACCCTTATAAGGTTGAATTGATCACAGACCTGCCAGCAGATGAAGTCATCACTGTCTACCAACAAGAAGACTTTACTGACCTCTGCCGTGGGATTCATGTGCCATCAACAGGCAAGATTAAGGTCTTCAAGCTGCTTAGCCTGGCTGGGGCTTACTGGCGTGGTAACTCTGACAACAAGATGATGCAACGGGTTTATGGGACGGCCTTCTTCAAGCAAGCTGACCTAGATGAATTCTTGCGCCTACGCCAAGAAGCTAAGGAACGTGACCACCGTAAATTAGGGAAAGAACTGGGTATCTTCATGGTATCTAAGGAAGTAGGTTCTGGTTTACCATTCTGGTTACCAAAAGGGGCAACCATCCGTCGCGTCATTGAACGTTATATCATGGACAAGGAAATCAGCCTGGGCTATGACCATGTTTATACCCCAATCATGGCCAAGGTAGACCTCTATCAAACATCTGGCCACTGGGCTCACTACAAGGACGACATGTTCCCACCAATGGACATGGGCGACGGCGAGATGCTGGTCTTACGTCCAATGAACTGCCCACACCACATGATGATTTATAAGAATGACATCCACTCCTACCGCGAATTGCCAATCCGGATTGCGGAATTAGGTATGATGCACCGTTATGAGAAATCAGGGGCTCTATCTGGTTTGCAACGGGTTCGTGAAATGACCCTGAACGACGCTCATATCTTCGTGCGTCCTGACCAAATCAAGGAAGAATTCATCCGCGTGCTAGACTTGATTAAGGCGGTTTACCATGACTTTGGGATTACAGACTACCGCTTCCGTCTCAGCTACCGTGACCCAGAAAACAAAGAGAAATACTTTGATGACGATGCGATGTGGGAAAAGGCGCAAGCTATGCTTAAGGAAGCCATGGATGAGCTAGGCTTAGACTACTTCGAAGCCATCGGGGAAGCGGCCTTTTACGGTCCTAAATTGGACATCCAGTTCAAGACTGCCATTGGCTTGGAAGAAACCATGTCTACCATTCAGTTAGACTTCCTCTTACCAGAACGCTTCGACCTGACTTATGTTGGGGAAGATGGGCAAGATAACCACCGCCCAGTGGTCATCCACCGTGGGGTTGTGTCTACCATGGAACGTTTTGTGGCTTACTTAATCGAAGAGTACAAGGGAGCCTTCCCAACTTGGTTGGCACCTGTTCAAGTGGCCCTCTTGCCAGTTAGCCTAGAGGCGCACAGTGACCGCGTTCAAGAAATCTATGAAGACTTGAAGGCCAAAGGTTTCCGTGTGGATATGGACTTGCGTAATGAGAAATTGGGCTATAAGATTCGTTCCGCTCAAACAGCTAAGATTCCTTACCAAATTGTTATTGGGGACCAAGAAGTGTCTGAAGGCACGGTTAACGTCCGCCACTACGGTTCTGCCAAGTCAGAAAGCTACAGCTATGACGACTTTGTCCGCCTCTTAAGCGAGGACGTCGCTAACAAGAGCCGTCTTAACTAATAGGTATTGAATAAATAGAAAAGGGCTAGATCCTGCCTGCCGTCCTAGGGGACGAGGCAGAATCTAGCCTTTTGGCTCTTATCGCAGGCAAACTAGGCACAACTTGTGTCTGATAGAGCACGTAAATTTGCTGGCTCATACCCTATCTATCAATAGATAGATTGATAGATAGGGTGAGGATTAAGCTAGCAGAAAAGAAGATGCTGATGATGGATTTTACTTATAGGATGATTGGAAATTTCCGGCCAAATAGGGTAAAATAAGAAGGTAATAATTGACCCTGATCAACGAGGAGTAGCTTATATGGAAACTACTGAAAGCAAGCAGGCGACACGGCCAACGTTCCGCGATCTAATGTCGCAGCCTGCACTCATTATGACTTATGTAAGTATCTTAATTCTTTTTCCTTTTTATATTAGTGTGCCAGCGGCGGTAATATCCGTGGGCTTGATTTTTTGGAAGTACCGGCGACGTTTATGGAAGATTGCCCTAGGAACGGGCTGGTTCGGCGCGGGCGCGATTTTTAGCTTTATCATAGCCTTTGCCAACCGCAACCAGTACGGCATCTGGGCAGCCATTGGCTTTATCCTGGTTTGGACCTTCTTCCGAATTTATCGCAATTTTGTCACGCCTGACCTGCTGATTAAAATGTTGAATATTATTGGCTTGGGAAGTATCGGAACTAGCCTCTATGCTATCTATCACTACCAAGTCTTTATTGCTAGTCATGGCCTCCCCCTGGACTATATTGTGCGGGATCCTAACCCCCAACACCGGGCCATGTCCACCCTCTTTAATGCCAACTATTATGGGCTCTTCTGTATTTTTGCCCTCTTGGTGGGGGCCTACCTCTTTGTCAAGGCAGGCACTAAGAAGGCCAAGGTCTGGTATGGTCTTAGCATGGTCTTGAATGTGGTCGGCATTTTGCTGACCGCCTCCCGCATGGCCTTACCGGCCCTGGTAGTGGGAACCATCACCTTTGTTTTCTTCATTAATCGGCGCCTGGTCTTATGGCTAGGGGGGATTGGGTTAGCAGGGGCCTGTCTGGTTTTCTTCTTCCCGGAACTCTTGGCGCGCTTTACCTCGGCTTCCTTCTCTCATAGCTTAGAAGAGCGGGAAATGATTTGGCGGGCTGCTTGGGGTATCTTCACCGATTATCCTTTAACAGGGCGGGGACCTATGTCCTACTTCAGTTTCTTCTATCTCTATGGTGGTAAGGGACAACCTCACGCCCATCAGATTTTCCTAGAGTTCCTCTCTTCTTATGGTCTCTATGGGACGGCAATCTACTTGATTGGGACGGTTGGCTACTTCCGTGAGCGGGTGGCCCTCTGGTTCAAACCAGAAGTTCAAGCTGAGATTGGGCTAGTGACCGCCATGATTGTCACCGTCTTGGTCCATGGCCTCAGTGATGTTGCGGTCATGTGGCTACAGACCGGCTACATTTTCCTTTTCATCGTAACTTGTCCAGTGGCAGTTTGGGAAGCCCTGGCTTCTTATCGGTCAGAAGATGGCTATCTAAAAATTAAAGCATAAGTTTCAAAAAGCAAGTGCCTATCACTTGCTTTTTTGACTATTTTAGACTATTATAAAAGAGTGGTTAGCACTTGAGGTGTTTGAGTGCTAAGTCTGAGTATGAATGGAGGAAAATAACATGTTAAAACCATTAGGCAAACGACTGGTAATTGAAGTAGCCCCAGCAGAAGAAAAAAGCGTTGGAGGCTTGATTTTATCTAGCGCCGCCCAAGAAACAAGAGACCGGGACAGTCCTAGCAGTCAGCAAGGAAGTAGCAAGCGCTGGCGAAGTAGCAGTCGGTGACCGTGTTGTCTTTGAATCCTATGCGGGTGTGACCGTTAAGCAAGACGGCCAAGAATATTTAGTAATTGAATTAGACCATGTCTTGGCCGTTTTAGGCTAAGTACAAGGCAGAGAATAGAAAAGGAGTGACTCTTGATGGCAAAAGAATTGAAATTCTCAGAAGACGCTCGCGCAGCTCTCTTGCGCGGGGTAGATATTTTGGCAAACACAGTCAAAACAACCTTAGGGCCTAAGGGCCGTAATGTGGTCTTAGACAAGACCTTTGGCTCCCCTTTGATTACCAATGATGGGGTAACCATCGCACGTGAAATCGAATTAGAAGACCGCTTCGAAAACATGGGGGCGCAATTGGTGCTGGAAGTGGCTAGCAAGACCAATGATGTAGCGGGTGACGGGACCACGACTGCAACTGTCTTGACCCAAGCCATTGCCAATGAAGGGATGAAGAACGTGACGGCTGGGGCTAACCCAGTTGGCATCCGCCGCGGGATTGACAAGGCTACTAAGGCAGCAGTTGAAGCTTTACAAGCCTTATCTCAACCAGTTTTATCCAAAGAAGCCATTTCCCAAGTAGCCGCAGTCTCTTCTGGCGACCCAGCTATTGGTGACTTGATTGCGGACGCGATGGAACGTGTTGGCAACGACGGTGTCATCACCATTGAAGAATCTAAGTCTATCGAGACGGAATTATCAGTAGTCGAAGGGATGCAATTTGATCGGGGTTATCTCTCTCAATACATGGTAACCGATAATGAGAAGATGGTTGCTGAATTGGAAAATCCTGTTATCTTCGTGACCGACCGCAAGATTACCAACATCCAAGATGTTTTACCACTCTTGGAAGGCATTATGCAATCTGGTCGTCCGCTCCTTATTATTGCGGAAGATGTAGACGGCGAAGCTTTGCCAACCTTAGTTCTCAACAAGTTGCGTGGGACCTTGAACGTGGTGGCCGTTAAGGCGCCTGGCTTTGGGGACCGTCGTAAGGCCATGTTGGAAGACATCGCAGTCTTGACCGGGGCAACCGTTGTTTCAGAAGAATTAGGTTTTGAACTGAAGGATGCGACCGTAGAACATCTAGGTCATGCTGGCAAAGTAACGGTGACTAAGGACTCTACCACTATCGTAGAAGGGGCAGGCAACAAGCAAGCCATCGCAGACCGTATTGCGGTCATTCGCGCCCAAGCAGAAGAAAGCACCTCAAGCTTCGACAAGGAAAAACTCCAAGAACGTTTAGCTAAATTGTCAGGTGGGGTAGCCGTTATTAAAGTAGGGGCAGCTACTGAAACTGAGCAAAAAGAACGCAAACTCCGCATCGAAGACGCCCTCAACGCGACCCGTGCGGCCGTAGAAGAAGGGATTGTGCCTGGTGGGGGTACCGCCTTGGTTAACGTTCAAGAAATCGTGGCAGCAGTAGAAGCTGAAGGCGACGAAGCAACTGGGGTTAAGATTGTGGCTCGTGCTTTGGAAGAACCAGTTCGTCAGATTGCAGCTAACGCTGGTAAGGAAGGCTCTGTCATTGTGGACACCCTCCGTCGCTCTGAAAAAGGCCTAGGTTATAACGCCGCAACTGATGTCTTTGAGAACATGATTGAAGCAGGGATTGTGGACCCAACCAAGGTAACCCTGTTCTGCCCTTCAAAATGCAGCCTCTGTAGCAGCCTTGCTCTTAACGACAGAAGCCGTTGTAGCAGATATTCCAAAAGAAAGCCCTGATATGCCAGCTGGAATGGGCGGCATGCCAGGTATGATGTAATAAATTTGGCTGAGACCTTGGCCTCAGCCTTTTTGTTATCTAAAAGATAGAGGGTGTGCTAGACTGAGAGTAACAAGTGTGGAGGAGGGATTTTGATGACCCTAGTGCAGGCTTCATTTTTGGCAGGCCTTTTTGGGGCCCTGGCCTGGTTAGTGGGCGATCTATTATTAGTAGGTTTTGCGCCGGTGACGGAAGAAGACTTGGCACGCTACCAAGCAGGGGGCTTGACCAATTTACGTCTGGCTCTTTATATGAGATCAGGGGCAGACCGCCGATTGCGCTGGGGTGTTTGGCTGGCTCAATTTTCTATTTGGTTGCCTCTGCTTAGTCTCTATGGCCTCTGGCAAATGGCTCAACCAGTAAGGGGCTTGGTCTGGGCCGGAATGCTTTGCCTTCTCATCGGCTTCAGTCTGTCCCCTTTGGCCCACGGGGCCTTCTATGTAATCGCCATTCTAGGCAAGGCATATTGCCAGGATTACGCAGAGGCAGGAAAGGCCAATGAGCAGTTGATTGAGGCGCTCAATCGAGCTAATCACTTACTCAATGTGACCTGGCTATCGGCCCTTCTTGTGACCTATTTGGGTTGGGCCCTGTATGGTTGGGCCATTGTGACCGACCAGACCCAGTGGCCGACTTACTTTCTACTAGCCACCCCGCTGGTGACCACGCCAATTTGGCTGGGCCTTAGCCATTACATCATCCGCCGGTGGACGCCCCTCTTTAATGGCGCTGCCCTTAACTTAGCCTGGGTCAGCTTTTATGCCTTGGCTCTCTGGCTCCTCACTTAAAATCATGGCATGCAAAAAGGACTGAGCTTAGGCTCAGTCCTTTTATTTGCTTAAATAGGCGATAATTCGTTCAGCTAATTCAGCCCTTACACCAAGCTTGGCGTAGTCCTCAATCGAGGCTTCCTTCATAGCCTTGAGGGACTTGAAGTGCTTGAGCAATTTAGTGCGGGTCACCTTACCCACGCCAGGAATGGCATCTAACTTAGAGGCAAATTGTTGCTTGCTCCGTACCTGACGGTGGTAGGAAATGGCGTAACGGTGAACTTCTTCTTGGATTCGTTGGATATAGTGGAAGACAGGCGACTGGCGGTCTAGCTCTACCAGCTCCTCGCTATAGCCATTCATAAGGGAAGCAGTCCGGTGTTTGTCGTCTTTGACCATGCCGGCGACAGGGATGGAGAGGCCTAGTTCCTCTTCAATCACCTGGCGGGCTGCCCGGACCTGGACCTTGCCCCCATCCATCAAAATCAGATTGGGTAAGGGTTGTTCCTCGCGCAGTAAGCGCGAATAGCGACGGCGGATGACCTCTTGGGTGTGGGCAAATTCATTGGTTTGGTTAGAGTCCTTGATTTTGAACTTACGGTAGCTCTTGCGGTCTGGCTTGCCTTCTTTGTAAACTACCATACCCGACACCAGGCCAGTCCCTGAAATGTTGGAGTGGTCGAAGGCTTCGATATGATAGGCCAGAGGGATACCCAAGGCTGCCGCCAGGTCTTCGCTGACACCACGAGTTTGTTGGGCTTGGATGTCCAAGAGGTTGAGGCGTTCATTGAGAGCCAGCTGGCTGTTCTTTGCGCAAAGGTCCAGCATGGACTTTTTCTTGCCTCGCTGTGGCGTGCTGATAGGAACTGAAATCACTTGCGATAACAAGTCCTTGTCAACATCTTCAGGGACCAAGATGGCTTTGGGAAGCAAGTGATTTTCTTCCTGATAGAAGCGGGCGATAAAGGTCGTCAACTCCTCATCAGGGTCCGTATACGCCGGGTAAATAGCGGCCTCACGTTTGAGAATGCTGCCTTGTCTGAGCATGAAGACCTGGATGGAAATCCAACCGCGTTGGAAGTCATAGGCGAAGACATCAGTATTGTCGTAGTCCTGGCTCATAATAATCTGACGCTCGATAGTGGTCTCAATGTATTGGAGTTGGTCCCGGTAATCGGCGGCCTGTTCGAAGTCCAGGCGCTCGGCGGCGGCCTGCATCTTGTCCTTGAGTTGAGTCATAATAGGTTGAATATCACCGTTGAAGAATTGCTTAATCTTCTGAATCTGTTGCTCGTACATGTCCTTGGTGACTTCATGATCGCAGGGGCCAATGCACTGACCTAGATGATAATAGAAGCAAGCCCGTTTCTCATTTTTACCACAACGACGTAGGGGATAGACCCGATGCAAGAGTTGCTGGGTCTGGGTGGCCGCTCCTACATTAGGGAAGGGGCCGAAGTAGAGGCCACCGTCCTTGGTCACATTGGATGTGATGATGAGCTGAGGATGGCGCTCCTTGGTGATTTTAAGGTAGGGATACATGGTCCCTTCCTTGAGTCGAATATTAAAAGGCGGCTTATACTGCTGAATCAGATTGATTTCCAGCAAAAGTGCTTCCTTATTACTATTGGTGATGATGGTCTCGAAGTGGTCGATTTCGGACACTAATTTGGTAGTTTTGGTGTCGTGGGCGCCACGGAAATAGGAGCGCACCCGGTTCTTAAGGTTCTTGGCCTTGCCGACATAGAGAATCTGATCGGCCGCATCTTTCATGAGATAGCAGCCAGGTAAATCAGGCAAGAGCTTGAGCTTGGCTTCAATCCGTTCTTGAACCTTGGCCCGTTCTTGGGCAGTCTGGGACTGGGCATCCGTCATGGGGGACCTCCTTCCTTTAATCTAGGGGCAGGGAGCCCCGTCTACTCTAAACATTATACGCGTTTTTAGGACTTGGGACAAATGTCCTGTTCAAATCTTAAGAAAGGGTAAATCTCAGTCATCAAGATTGAAATCTCTGTCAGAATTGCCTAAGATGGTAGAAGAAGGAGACTGACCATGAAAAACGATCTACGACCCCTTTGAAGTTAGTGGCGATTATTGTCGTCCTCTGCCTGGCCCTCTTTGCCAGACGGGATATGATTCAGGCTGTCTGGCAGGATAATAGCCTCAGCCGCCCGCAAGCCATGCTGACTATCGCCCAAAAATTATTGAATATTCCACAAAATAAGCCTCAGGATAATCAGTCCCATGTCATTCAATCTGGGGCCAACCAAGAACCCCATCAAGTAGCAGCCAATGTGGCGGCTAGTCCTATATATCAGAAGGCCGCCCGCACAGCCCAAGCCTTCAATCAGGGGTTGGATTTGAATGGCCTAAATCAGGCCTTTGTCAATCAAGTTAACCAACACCGGAGCCAACTCGCTTGGCCCGAGATTCAGGTTGGCCATCAGTTAGCTGCAGGGAGTCAAACTCGGGTACGTCAATTATCTGATTACTATTACTTGAGTAGCCGGACCTTAGATGGACAAGATTTCCGTACAGCACACCCAGCTATTGAAGATGCCAATTCCAGATTAGGGGAATCCACCTTTGAACTATACATTGCGGCGGATGACATCCACCTAGATACCTGGCGCCAGCACCCTGAAATTCTGGCTGATTATCTCTATAAGGCCTTTGCCAAGATGGAAGGCCAGGAGACCAGCGCCTATATTGCCAGTCAATATGTGACTCTCTACGCTCAACCTAGCGACCAATTGGTTGGCGACGTGGCCTACGTGCGTTTGGTGGCCGTTGTCACCTCCGATACTCTGGCCAGTCCTTAATTCAACTTGAAGGAGCCCCACCATGACTTCACCTTATGCTTTTTTATTGCCCGGTCTAGTTGGCCTGGGGCTAGCGACTTGGACTTATGGCCAGGTCTACCAGCGTCGGCATGGCCTCAAGCCAAGTAATGACCGCGAGCAAGTCTTTGACGTCGCCAGCTGGCAGGCTAAGGCTAGCGGCCAACATGCCTGGTTATCGCAAGCCCAGTTCGACCAAGAAATGACAGACTGGGTTCAGCCTTATCTGGCCCAACATGGTCAGTCTGAGACGATTACCTTAGAAGACGGCCAGACCTTAGCCTTTGACTTCTATCCTCATGCTGAGGCTCAGGCGACTCTTCTAATCATCCATGGTCTCAATGAGTTCAAGGAAAAATTCCGGGAGTTAACCTATTACTGGCATCAAGAAGCCTGTCAGGTCATTGCAGTGGACCTAAGAGGGCATGGCGCCAGTGGACCTTATGGTCCCAAATCCAGCATTCATAGCCAGCATTTTGATCAATATGCTGAGGACCTGGCTAGCCTTTTGGACTATTTAGGTAAGCAAGGGAAATTACAAGGTCCCTTAGTCTTATTCGGCCACTCCATGGGTGGAGCGGTCGCGACTCGCCTCTGCCAACTCTATCCCGGCTTAGCTCAAGGTCTCATCCTTTCCTCGCCTATGTTGGCCATCGACACAGGCAAGATTCCTTTTGCCTATGCGCATTTATTAAGTCGACTAGTCTGCTCTTTTGGTGGTGGCAAGGCTTATGCTCCGCGTCAGGGGGCCTTTGATCCTGATCGCCATAGCCAGTATCCCCGCCAAAATCGTTGGACCACTCAATATGAACGTGGCCAGTATTTCCATAATTGGCATTTAAGCAACCATCCGATTCCTAGCTGGGGCGCAACTTGGTCCTGGCTAGCAACCAGTTTAGCTAGCTCGCGCAAGATTTTGTCACGCCGAGGTCTTGCCCAGCTTACTTTACCAGTCTTGATCTGGCGGGCGGAGCTTGACGACCATGTTCTAGCTAGTGGCATTCATGGCTTGGCATCGAGCCTTGCGCAAGCCCAAGCCTACTGTGTGCCGGCGCGTAAGCATGAATTGTATTTGGAGGATGATGCCTTCATTCAAGCTTATGTCACCTACATTCGTCATTTTATTGCCAGTCTTGCGCCAGCAAGTGGCCATTAATTCAGAATTCATTGAACTTTGAACTAAAGGGAGTTACATATGACACGCGTATATATTACAGAAGTCAAGCGCTCGGCTATCGGCCGCTACCTTGGCGCCTTATCCAATCTCAGTCCGTTAGACTTAGGTAGCCAAGTCCTCCGGGCAGTCTTAGAATCCGACCAAGTACCAGTAGAAGCCATTGAAGAAGTGATCGTTGGGAATGTCCTATCGGCTGGCCATGGTCAAAACCTAGCTCGTCAAATCGCGCTAGAGGCAGGACTGCCGATGACGACTCCAGCCTACACTGTCAACATGGTATGTGGGAGTGGCTTGAAAGCAGTCTATGAAGGCTATACCAAAATTAAAGCCGGCGAAAACCAGGCCCTGATTGTAGGTGGCGTGGAAAGTATGAGCCAGGCCGCCTTCGTCTTAGATGGCAAATCTCGCAAGGGCATGGCTTATGGTGGCAGCCCTCTAGTGGATACCCTCTATCGAGACGGCTTGTCTGATGCCTTTGGGGGCTATGCTATGGGCGTAACAGCAGAGAATTTGGCTCAGCAATATGGCATTAGTCGCCAAGCTCAAGATGCTTATGCCTATCGGTCTCAAGTCAAGGCTCAAGCCGCGCAACAAGCAGGACTCTTTGACCAAGAAATTGTAGCGGTGACAGAAGTCGACCACAAGGGCAATCGCCAAGTGATTGATCGCGATGAGTATATTAACTATCAAACTAGTCCTGAAAAATTAGCGAGTTTGCGCCCTGCCTTTCAGGCGGAGGGGACTGTAACGGCCGGTAATGCGTCAGGCATTAACGACGGCGCAGCCTTTCTCTGCTTGGTGAGCCAAGCAATCGTAGACCGTTATCAGCTGACACCACTGGCTGAGGTCCTAGGTTTTGGTCAGGCAGGAGTGGACCCTAGCCTTATGGGGATTGGCCCTGTAGGGGCTATCGAGCAGGTTTTAGCGCGTACTGGCGTGCCTTTTGAAGCAGTTGACCGCTTTGAACTCAATGAGGCTTTTGCGGTTCAAGCATTGGCTGTCTCACATGATTTAGTAGCCCATCACGGGGTATCAGCTGAATGGTTGGCTGAGCGGACCAATGTCCATGGCGGGGCAATTGCCTTAGGCCATCCTATTGGCGCTTCAGGCGTCCGAGTCTTAGCGACACTCTGTCATGAGCTGGTTCGTTCTGAGAGTCAATATGGCCTTGCCTCTCTTTGTATTGGCGGGGGTATGGGGATTGCCAGCCTGATTAAACGATATCAAGCTTAGTTAATTATCAAGCCAAGAGGCTGGGAATTACCAGTCCTCAACATACTAAAATAAAAAGAGAGTCCCACGCGTGATTTTGTTTGCAAGTTGCCGTGGGCTTTTATATACTTAGGGAGAAGACAGAGGGAGGAATTACCTATGAAATGGAAGTTAGTAGCCGATTCAGGCGCGACTATCTCGCCGGACCTGTTCGCAGGGACGGATGTCGCTTTTGAATTAGTACCTTTAATGATTAATATTGGCACTCAGGTATATGTGGATGATGCCAACTTAGATATGGCAACTTTTGTAAAGGATATGCAAGACAGCAAGGAGGCCTCTTCGACTGCTTGTCCGTCTCCTCAAGCTTATGCCAATGCCTTCGAGGGTGCAGAAAATGTTATCTGCTTTACCCTCTCAAGTGGCTTATCAGGTTCTTATAATAGCGCCCAGCTTGGTCGCAATATGGCTTTGGAAGAAAATCCATTGGCTAATATCTATATCTTTGACTGCTTATCTGCCGGGACAGAGAACGACCTCTTGATTGCTAAAGGTTTGGAGTTAGTAGAATCTGGTTTGGATTTTGACCAAGTGGTAGCTAGCCTGAAGGATTATCACCAGAAGACGGATGTGGTCTTCATCTTGGAGTCAGTAGATAACTTGGTCAAAGCCGGCCGTGTCAATCGTCTAGTCGGCGGTATGATTGGTCTCTTAGGCATTCGCCTGATTGGGGTTCGTACATCTGAAGGTAAGATTGAGATTGGGACTAAGTCTAAGGGGAGCAAGCGGGCTGTGAAAGCAACCGTAGAAGAAATGCTCAAGCATGGCTACCAAGGTGGTAAGGTGGCGATTTCTCATAGCGACAATCCAGAAGTGGTTGAAGCGGTGAGTGCTTTGCTGCGTGAACACTATCCTCAAGCTCAAATTGAGGTAGTGGATTTTAATGGGCTCTGCACATTCTATGCCCATTATCACGGCTTGATTATTGGCTTCGAGAAAGCCTAATTCACTAATAAGAAAGAAGGGTATCTGTATGTTTATTGGGAAGTTGCACCGCTCTAACCTGGTGCTATTAGCTAGTTTGTTTTTTGCTGCTACAGGGATTGGTTTTGCCTTTCATGGTGAACTACAGTATGCCCTAGTCTCTTTAATGATTGCCGCTATCATTGATTTCTTTGTTGGCAGTGTGATGAGACAGTTTCAGTCAACGGTGGCGGAGGCTGCCTTTGGCAAGGAATTGAAAACCTTAAGTAATTTCTTGATTTACGGCGTTTTGCCAGCTGTCTATATGATGGCAGTCGCGAAAGCTGGGGGCTTAAGTTTAGTTGTATTTGCCTTCTATATTTTGGCAGTAGGGACTCGTTTGGCTTATTTTAACCAGTCGACTCAATTCCAGGAACCTCAAGACAAAGACTTCACTACTGGCTTGCCACTTGAGTTAGGGACGATTGTGATTCCATTAGTATCGCTCTTAGGTTTCCTCTTGCCACTAAATATCTTCCAAATCTTTTTAATGCTGATTTATCTTGTGCTCGGTTTTGCCTATGTCTATAAGGTTAAAATTCCGCGCTTACCTAAGCAATGGCTTTTCTATCTAGTAGCGCTAGAAGCCTTGCTTTGCGTGGCTTGGCTCTTCCTTGGTAAGTTTGGGGCTTAATAATAGCAAAATCAAAACCGCCCGTGACAACGGGCGGTTTTGATTCGGGGCGCAGATTGTATAATTAAGTGCAACACCGAAAAAGGAAGATCGCAAGAATAAGTGCGGCAACCCAAATCATTGCTTAAAATGACTCATGGGAGAAAGATATGAAATCAAAATGGAAGTTATTTATAATTGTATTTATAGTTACCGTTGTAGGACTTTTTGCATGGACGAAAGTGTCAGACAACTTATCAACTTATAGCGTATACTATGCAAAACACACCGAAGGAATATACTCGCCCTTGCAAGAAGCAATGCGAAACTTTAATCAAATCGAGCATCCTGAACTTGATAATTATAAGTACAAGAGAGATAATTTAAGCGGGGATTGGGAATTTACCACGGCGTATAATGGAGCCAAAATTCGTTATATCGTAATTGCGGACAGTAGACAACTCTATTATAATGATGAGGCCATCCACTACTCGCTAACTCCTTTGGGTCAAGTTGAGTATATACCTGTAGATACTCCCTTATTAACTAGTCTGAGACATGACATTTCAGATGAGGAGCAAATATTCGTAGATGAAGCACTTGCTACAATTTTTGAACCTATCATTCAAGCACAGCCTGCTCCAGATTGGAATCTTCAATGGCTCTATAATTTGCTGAATCAGAGGAGATAGGCGCTTCCTGATGTATGCCTCTCTTGCTTGCTTGTAACGCCTTACAGCCATTGCATTGGGCATGTTTACATTGTCAGGATGGTTAATTGCGACGAAAATTAGGAAAGAGGGTCAAAAAGCTTCGAGCACTGTTTATCTTAAAAAGAAGCAAAGCGAACTAGAAAGAATAAATATTAATGAAACTAGAAAAGAGGTAAGCGAGGTTAGGAAGGCAATCCAAAGAATAACTTCACCGGTGAAGCGATTTATAAATACAGTTATAGCTCAAAAGGTATTAACTCCAGTAAAAAAAGTAGCTGGAGCAATACATAGGAAGGTAAACTCTGTAGTAAGCAGCTACAATAAGCTGTTGGTTGAGCGATATATTAAGCGTCCTATTGGCAAGGTAACAAATTATATTAAACGATGGTTAAGAAGGTAGGGATAAGGGTGAAGAGAAAAAGAATGTTGATTATCATCTTCTCGGCCTTACTGATGCTGGCACTCTTATTTGTTAAGGCGAGACTGGAATTGAATCTTAAGAAATATGCACCCTATTACGCACAAAACGTTGAAGGGCGGTTCTCACCAGAGTGGGAGGCTTTGAGGTTTATGTTATATAGGGACTCCCGTCAGATACCAGGGTATCACTTTAAGCAAGATACATTGACTAGTAACATAAGGTTTAGAGTTAATAGTCGTGGGAGTGATATTACATTTGCAATTTATGGTGACGAAGGCACAGAGATTAATCTTACTTATCATAATGTTATGTATGCCTTAAGTGCTGAGGGGAGAATAGAGTATATATTTAGCAAGCGTTGTGATTGCAGAGTAAGCCCTTCTGAAGAAGACCAAACACTCATCAATGAGATTATCGAAGAAATTGGGGCACCTCTAGTAGACGCACAGCCTACTCCAGACTGGAATCTTCAATGGCTCTATAATCTGCTGAATCAGAGGAGGTGAGAATACCTTGAAAATAAAACAAGTCTTACTCCCCTTCAATGCTTTCTTTTTGGTGTTTTCAATTGGAAATTTCCTAATCTTAAGAGACACTATCGAGGCGCTAGAAATAGCCCTGAGCATCCCGTCGCCCATTATGTTAGCAAGTTTGGGTAGCCATTGGCCGCTTCGTATTTATTTTGGCAGTATGCTGATTTTGACGGTCCTAGGAATTATACTATCCCTATGGAGTCTTCGTGGCCAGAAGACCACACTGGAGAAGTGGGTGGTGGGAGGTACCTTGTTCGGATATATTGCCCTATTAGGACTCCCTTTGTCATGGAGCTACCTTCCAATCGTGGCGATGTTAATCGTGACAGTAGTCAGCCTCATGTGCAACCGTGCGACACCATGTTTTTTGGGCTAAGTTGCCTGACTAGACACCCAAAGACAGCCGTTCCCACCTACGTGTGGGAACGGCTGTTTTTGCCATATATGTTAGAAGCAGAAGGCCAGGCCATACAGGATACTAATCAGCAAGTAACTAGTGCTGAGATAGTTGAGTTTATTTTGGTTTTGGTTATGTTGTCGAGTTCGGACCAAAAGAGGGGCTAAGGTCAAGACGCTCCCGGCGATAAAGAGGAGTTGGAGCATAAAATAAGATTTGGATGGGAAACTTAAGTAGGTCCCGCCAGCTACCGCTACTAGGCTCAAGATGAGGACTAAACTTGTCTTTAAGCTATGTGGCAAGACGCTAGATGTCCTGTTAGCTGACTTACTAGGCTATTACCTTCAGCTTGAAAGGCCAGTTGTAAGGCCGCCAGAGGCAAGAGGCTGATGAGGAAGCCAGTCGTGATGGTGCCTGTCTGGCTGAAGTAGGCTAGGTTGTTGACGATGAAGGCCTGGAAGAAGACATTCAGGATCAATTGGTAGGAGCTGTTAATCAAGTTATAAGGGTAATGCTGGATGTGGGTGTAGGCGATATAGAGGAGGAGCAAGAGGTTGGCCCCCCAATGATGCTGCCACATAAAGCCCACGGTTGCTGCCCAGAGTAGAATCTCCATAGCGTACAGGATCACTGGCGAGCTAGCATTGGCCTTGCGGGTATTGAAGCGAACGAAAAAGTAGTGGTCAATCAACTGACTGCTAACTAAAATCAGGTAGAGATAGCCCAAGGCTAACCAGTTGATTTCGGTTGTGTGGTACATCCCTACGATTAAACCATATATCCCAAAGCCTAGTGGCGCTAGGAAGATTCGAATGAGGGGATGTCTTAGAAAGTGTGCAAAGTGTTTCATAGCTAATCCTCTTTTTTCGACATTTTTTACTATCTATATCTACTATACTAATGTATAATGGAGTCAGTTACAACAATAAATTCCCGATGGGATTCATTTTCTTAATGAAGTTGCCTTGTAACCAATCTACAAAATGGGGGAAATTACTATGGAAAGAAAGTTGTTTACATCTGAATCGGTGACGGAAGGACACCCAGATAAAGTTGCCGATCAAATTAGTGATGCCATCTTAGATGCCATCTTGACACAAGACCCACTAGCCCGGGTGGCCTGCGAGACCGCAGTCAATACTGGCTTGGTATTGGTCTTCGGGGAAGTCAGCACGACTGCCTATGTCGATATCCAACAAATTGTACGCGAAACTATTAAGGGCATTGGCTATAATTCAAGTGATTATGGCTTTGATGGCGATAATGTGGCGGTCTTGGTCGCGCTTGACGAGCAATCGCCTGATATCGCTCAAGGGGTAGACGCGGCCATTGAAACCCGGGACGAAGCAACCGATCAATTGATTGGGGCGGGTGACCAAGGGCTCATGTTCGGTTATGCCTGTGATGAGACGGAAGAATTTATGCCATTGCCAATCGCGCTTAGTCATCGCCTAGCTAAACGTCTGAGTGAGGTGCGCAAGTCTGGCCAATTGGCTTACCTGAGACCAGATGGCAAGTCCCAAGTAACGGTTGAGTACGGAGAAGACGGTCAAGCCCTACGGGTGGATACAGTCGTCATTTCAACTCAGCATGCACCTGAAGCAACCTTAGAAACCGTGCGTCAAGACGTGATTGAACAAGTAGTGAAGCCAGTGATTCCGGCACATTTATTAGATGATCAAACCCGCTTCTTAATCAATCCAACCGGTCGTTTTGTCATCGGTGGACCTAAAGGGGATTCCGGTTTGACAGGCCGTAAGATTATTGTCGACACCTATGGTGGCTATGCTCGCCACGGTGGCGGTGCCTTCTCTGGTAAAGATGCGACTAAAGTGGACCGGTCAGCTAGTTACATGGCTCGTTACATTGCTAAGAATATCGTGGCAGCAGGCTTAGCTAAGCGTTGTGAGGTGCAATTGGCTTATGCAATTGGGGTCGCGCAACCCGTTTCTATTCGGATTGAAACCTTTGGAACAGGTGCCGTCTCTGAAAGTCGTCTCGTTCAGGCAGTACGTCAACTCTTTGACTTAACGCCAGATGGGATTATCCGCACCTTGGCTCTACGTCGCCCAATTTATAAGCAGACGGCGGCCTATGGTCACTTTGGCCGTCAAGACGTGGTCTTACCATGGGAGCAAGTCAACAAGGTAGATGAACTCAAAGCTGCGCTCGCAGAATAAGACAAAATGAAAAGCTGAGACTTAGGTCTCAGCTTTTTTACTAACTTATTTGATACGTTCGATGATGAGAAGTTGCGGTGGATTATTCCGTTGGTTGATGAAGCCGTAGTGAAGGACTTGGAATTCTTCTTGGGGCCATCCTGCTAAGGCCTGGAAGAGGGCGTCCTTTTCCTTGGCACCTTCAGGGTGACCACTGTAAATCACCAAGATGATTTGACCGCCAACCCGAAGTTTGGCTCGAACCTGGTCTAAAGAGGCCAGGGTCAAAGTCTCTTGAGTTGTGATTTGGTGGTCGCCACCGGGTAGATAGCCAAGATTATAAATGGCACCACTGAATTGAGGGACCTCCGCTAACAGCGTATGGATTTGGTCGTGAGAGGCCAGGAAAAGCTGGGCGGACTCCTTGTTGGGCAGCTTAGCTAGACGTTCCTGGGTCCAAGCCAAGGCCTGATCTTGGATGTCAAAGCCCATAACCTGGCCGCAAAAGCCTGGTTGGCTTAGGATAAAGGCTGTGTCATGTCCTTTGCCTAGGGTACCATCAATATAAACGCCATCTGGAAAGCGTTGGATTAAGTCAGCTAAGAGGGTGTGGCTGTAGTGTAGAGCGCGTTGCATAGACAAACTCCTTTGTATTACGTGAAAGTTACACAATCGTTAAAAGTAGACGAAAAGGGTGCTAGGCCCCTTTTTTTAGCGAGTGGCTTTCTATATAATGGTATTGTATCATAAAATGGCAGAATGGGGGAATATACGTGAAATTAACGCGTCAAGCGGTGATTAATCGTCGTAAACAAGCACAGCGCCACGAATCAAATAAGAAAATTGCCAAAGTGGTTAATGCAGGCTTAGTCTTATTCGCTTCTGCATCTACTTTAAGCACGCTCACTGCACCAAAGGTGACCGTACAGGCTCAAACAGCTACCCAACAAACTTCTTATCAACTATTGGAGGGTATGCACGCGATATCGCTAAGAATAATGACTTGTATGCCTCTGTAATGATCGCGCAAGCAATCTTAGAATCAGGTTGGGGCCAAAGTGGATTAGCATCAGCACCTAACTATAACTTATTCGGGATTAAGGGTGACTACAACGGTAATACCGTTCGTATGGATACCTTAGAAGATGACGGTAGTGGTAACTACTATGCTGCTAAGGAACCTTTCCGTAAGTATAGCAACTATGGTGAATCCTTGAGTGACTATGCTTCGCTCTTAACTGGGGACAACAATCCTAACAGTTGGCGCTATAAATTCTATTATGGGGCGCGCGTGAGTGCGACCAACTCTTATCAAGACGCAACACAACACTTAACGGGTCGTTATGCGACAGATACTCGTTATGCGTCTAAGCTCAACCAATTAATTCAAACCTATGGCTTGACTCAATATGATGCGGGTGGTTCCAGCACTGCTAGCCCAGCTCGTCCACAAGCTCAAGCGACTGGTGGCGGTTCTTATACAGTTCAAGCAGGTGACAGCTACTGGCGCATTGCTAACAAGTACGGCATTTCGATTGAAGAATTGCAACGCTTGAACGGCACGTCTAGCTACTTCCTCTATCCAGGTCAAAGCTTGGTAGTACCAGGTTCTGCTTCAACTACAAGTGGCTCTGCTTCTTCTGCTTCAAGCTATACTAGCTCAACAAGCACTAGCTCAGCAGGTGGCAACTATACAGTTCAAGCCGGTGATAGCTACTGGCGTATCGCTAACAAGTATGGGATTTCTATTCAAGAACTCCAACGCTTGAATGGCACATCTGACTATACCCTCCATCCAGGCCAAAGCATTAAAGTGCCAGGTTCAGGGACTAATGCGTCAGCTTCATCAAATAGCTCTTCTGCTTCAACCAGCACAACAAGTGCAGCACCAGCAGCAGGCGGTTCATACACCGTCCAAGCAGGTGACAGCTACTGGCGTATTGCTAACAAGTACGGGATTTCTATCTCAGAACTCCAACGTTTGAACGGCACATCTGACTACAACCTCTACCCAGGTCAAAGCCTCAAGGTGCCAGGTTCAGGGTCATCTTCAAGCGCAAGTGCTTCATCAAACGGCACTTCTACTTCAACTAGCACAACAAGTGCAGCACCATCGGCGGGCGGTTCATACACAGTCCAAGCCGGTGACAGCTACTGGCGTATTGCTAACAAGTACGGGATTTCAATTTCAGAACTCCAACGCTTGAATGGGACTTCAAACTACTTCTTGTACCCAGGCCAAAGCATTAAAGTGCCAGGCTCAGGTTCAGCAAATGCGACTCCTGCTCCTGCAGCAACCACTGCAAGCACAACATCAGCACCTGCTGAAACACCAGCCCCAGCGCCAAGCACAGGCGGTGGCAACTATACAGTTCAAGCCGGTGACAGCTACTGGCGTATTGCTAACAAGTATGGAATTTCAATTTCAGAACTCCAACGCTTGAACGGGACTTCAAACTACTTCTTGTACCCAGGTCAAAGTATCAAGGTACCAGGTGGTGGCGCCGCTGCTGAAACACCAGCCCCAGCTCCTGCAGAGAGTCCAGCGCCAACTGCTGCTGAAACACCAGCTCCGGCCGCAAACAACGCTAGCCAAGCAAGTGGCGGTTCATATACTGTCCAAGCAGGTGACACCTTGTACTCAATCGCTCGTCGTAATGGGGTAGATGTTTACAAATTGATCGCTAACAATGGGGGTTCCCATTTCATCCAAGTAGGTCAAGTCATCTCATTGAACTAGTCGCTAGTATTTGATATACTAGACTTAATAGTAATTCAATATTGGAATTAGTAGGCGGTACAACTGTTATAGAGAGCTTATGGGTGGTGGAAATAAGCCGGGAGTGCTACTGAACTCATCCAATTGAAGCTAGTCTGAATCTTCAGTAAGACTAGACGTCCGCCGCGTTAAGGCTAGAGATAAGCTATTCTAGCTTAAATTAGGTGGTACCGCGAAAATTTCGCCCTATGTGAACTGTGTTTAACACGGTTTATGTAGGGCTTTTTTTATCAGAAATGCAAGGAGGTTATGTGATGACCTATAATCACAAAGCAATCGAAGAAAAATGGCAAAACTACTGGCGCCAAAACCAAACCTTTAAACTCAGGAGCGTCCTGGACATCCTAAGTTCTATGCACTAGACATGTTCCCTTATCCATCTGGTCAGGGCTTGCACGTAGGGCACCCAGAAGGCTATACAGCAACAGATGCCGTGGCGCGTATGAAACGGGCACAAGGCTATGATGTCTTGCACCCAATGGGTTGGGATGCCTTTGGTTTGCCTGCTGAACAATACGCTTTGGATACGGGGAATGACCCAGCTGATTTTACTGCTGCCAATATCGAAACTTTCCGCCGTCAAATCAATTCACTTGGTTTCAGCTATGACTGGGAGCGGGAAGTCAATACAACCGATCCTAACTATTATAAATGGACCCAATGGATTTTCTCCAAAATGTACGAAAAAGGCTTGGCCTATGAAGCAGAAGTAGCCGTTAACTGGTGTCCTGCCCTAGGGACCGTCTTGGCGAACGAGGAAGTCATTGATGGTAAATCCGAGCGTGGGGGCCATCCTGTTTACCGTAAGCCAATGAAACAATGGATGCTCAAGATTACAGCCTATGCAGAGCGTCTACTAGAAGATTTGGATCTCCTAGACTGGCCTGAAAGCCTTAAGGAGATGCAACGTAACTGGATTGGTAAATCTGAAGGGGCTTTGATTAACTTTGATATTGTGGGGCACCCTAATCAAGTGCAAGTCTTTACCTCACGTGCAGATACCCTTTTCGGGTCTACATATGTGGTCTTGGCGCCTGAACATGAGTTAGTGGCGAAAGTCACCAGCCCTGAACAGGAAGCCGCTGTAAAAGCCTATGTCGAAGCAGTGGCAACTAAGAGCGATATGGATCGGACCTCTCTTAATAAAGACAAATCTGGTGTCTTCACAGGGGGCTATGTCAAGCATCCCGTAACTGGTGAATCCTTACCAATTTGGATTGCGGACTATGTCTTGGCTTCTTATGGGACCGGGGCGGTCATGGGGGTACCAGCCCACGACGAACGTGACTTCGAATTTGCTAGCAAGTATGAGTTGCCAATTGTGTCCGTAATTGAACATAATGAGTCTGGTTGCTATGAAGGCGATGGGCCGCACATTCATTCTGACTTCTTGAACGGCCTTCATAATGCAGAAGCCATCACAACCATGATTGATTGGTTAGAAGCCAAGGGTAAAGGCCAACGTCAGGTCAACTACCGTCTACGTGACTGGCTCTTCTCACGTCAACGTTATTGGGGCGAGCCTATCCCAGTGATTCATTGGGAAGACGGCAGTATGAGTCTAGTGCCTGAAGATCAATTACCACTTCGTCTGCCAGTGACTGATAAGATTCAACCAAGTGGTACGGGCGAATCACCATTGGCTGCTATTGAAGAGTGGGTCAACGTAGTGGATCCAGAGACAGGGCGTAAAGGTCGCCGTGAGACTAACACCATGCCACAATGGGCGGGAAGTTCTTGGTACTATCTCCGTTATATCGACCCACAGAATTCAGAGCGCCTAGCAGATCCAGACAAGTTAGCCAAATGGTTGCCAGTTGACCTCTATATTGGGGGCGCAGAACACGCTGTCTTGCACTTGCTTTACGCGCGTTTCTGGCATAAATTCCTCTACGATTTAGGTGTAGTACCCACTAAGGAACCATTCATGAAACTCTTCAACCAAGGCATGATCTTGGGGACGGACGGCAACAAAATGTCCAAGTCCAAGGGCAATGTGGTCAATCCTGACCATGTGGTTGACCAATACGGGGCAGATACCCTACGTGTTTACGAAATGTTCATGGGACCATTGGATGCCTCTATTGCTTGGAGTGAAAATGGTTTGGAATCTACTCGTCGCTTCCTTGAACGGATTTGGCGTCTCTATGTGGCAGAAGACGGTAGCCTCAGTGAGCGAATCCAAGATGTTGAGAACCCAGCCCTAGAACGTGTCTACCATCAAACAGTCAAGAAGGTAACGGAAGACTATGAAATCCTCCACTTCAATACCGCAATTTCTCAAATGATGATTTTCCTCAATGCTACGAAAGACCAGGCCATCATTCCAAAAGCTTATGCCCAAGGTTTGATTCAATTGTTGGCGCCATTGGCTCCACATATTAGTGAGGAAATCTGGCAAAAGCTAGGTTACCAAGACAGCATTTCGCATGTCGCTTGGCCAAGCTATGAGGAAGCTTTGACCATTGAAGATCAGGTAGAAGTTGTAGTTCAAATTAATGGTAAGATTAAGGCTAAGGTCATGGTAGAAGCCAATATGGCAGCAGATGCTTTAGGTGATTTAGCTCTTAACTTGTCAGAGATTCAAGCACAACTTGAAGGTAAGACCCTACGCAAAGTGGTAGCAATTCCTAACCGATTAGTCAATATCGTAGCAAATTAAGGAGACGATGCAGATGACAGAAAGAGACAAGCTCGATTTAGAGCGCGGCGCACCAAGCCCGGATTTACAGGCTTTGTTGGCCGAAGAACAAAACTTGCATGAGACCGTCATCTTTTCCAAAGAAGACATGAAGAAACTACGTCGGCCTAATGTGCAACCAGAAGATGGCGATTACTTTAACCTCAATCTGCCGGCAGACTTGGACCTAGAATTAGACGATGATCAATTTGATGTAGACCCCATCTTCCAAGCAGATGCCGAGCCAACTCCTAGCCAACCAACCAAGGAAAAGGCAGATTGGGTAGTCAATGACTTACCAGCCTGGGAGGAAGAAGCTGAGCCAACGGAGCAAGATGAAGTTGAGGAAGAACAAGACCAACTCGATGCTGATCTTCCAGAGTTAGAGCTAGAGAGTGCTGAAAGCAGCTCAGTAAGCAATCTTGATTTAGAAGGACAAGACGATCCAAACTACAATCCTTTTATCTATCGCCCAAAACATCCTCAGCCTCAGCCGACAGAAGCTAAAGCATCAAAATCGCTTAAGCTACCTCGCTTAGATTTAGACGCTGTCTATGAAGCCCACTATAGCTTAGATCACTTAGACGATTTGGATGCTTATGACCAATTTGGGGCGCCAGAATTAACCCCAACCAAGATCGAGCGACTGATGCAAAATTGGTGGCAAGGTATCACGCAAAGAGTCAATAGCCTCAAAGCTAAGGAAGAGGTCGCCGCACCAGAAGAAGCGTTAGCTGAAGAGCCAGTAGTGCTGGAAGTTAATGACGAGTCTAGTCAGACTGGAAGTCAAGCAGAACCAGAACTCGAAGCAAGTGATACAGAAGTAAAATTAGCTGAAGTTGAAACGATTGAACCAAGGGAAGTAAGCCATGCTTCAGAAATGATTGAAAGTTCAGAGCCTAGTCAAGAAGACCAAGAAAATCAAGCTCTATCCCAAGAGGAGGCAGTAGAAGAAGCTGCTGAACTTGATTTGCTAGAGCCTGTTGAGTTGGAAGAAGCCGAGCTAGTTACAGAAGAAGGTAAGCATGATGATGACCATCAATGGGCGCCGGTATCTGTCTTAGATATAGAGGAGCAAGAGGCGGAGCCAGAAGCTAACTCCGAGCTCGCAGATGATGCAAGCTTAGACTCAGATCAAGTGACTGAGCAAGAGCCTCAAGAAGAGCAAGAAGCTGAGCCAAAACTTAACCTATGGCAACGCCTAGTACGTTGGATTCAAGAAGGCGAACCTAAGGAAGAAGAGGAGTCAGAGCAAGAAGCAACTTCTCAAGAGGCTTCCCAAACGAGTCAAGCTTCTGATGAGTCAGATTCTGACCATGATGAAGATGATAGTCAAGGTGGTGCCAGCCTAACAGCTTCGGAGCAAGAAGTAGAGCCAGAGGCTGAACATGACGCCTCAGAACTTGAAACCGGCTCTGATACCTCCCCTAGTTCAGATTTGATTTGGAACTAGAAGAAGAGGCGGTGGCCGCCCACCCGGAGCCTCAAGCGGCGCGTCCGACGGAAAGACCTCAGACCGCCAGTCCTGAAAGCCCATCTCTAGGCCAACAACTAGCCTTTGACTTAACGGACACCCAGGCGATTACGCCAGAGGCCATTCAAGCCTACAGTGACCAGGTTAGCCAGGCTACTCAGGTCTTTACGGAGCCTATTCTGACGGACCAGGTCCTAGAAGAATACCTGAATGAAGATGATGTCACCATTGAGGCGGAACTTAATGAGAAGCAAACCATCGTCAAAGGGGCGACTTGGCTGACTTTCGGGAACATCTTCTCTCGGATTTTGGGTGCCATCTATGTCATTCCTTGGGCAGCTTGGTTAGGGGCAGACTATCTCAATGCCAATACCCTATATAGTGCGGGTTACCAACCTTATGCGCTCTTCCTAGCCATTGGGACGGCAGGTTTCCCAAGTGCCATTGCCAAACAGATGGCCTACTATCACTCCAAAAAGCAATACCGTTTTGCCGACCAACTCTTTAAGGCAAGTATGATTGTCATGAGTTTGATGGGCTTGGTGACGGCTACCGCGCTCTTCTTCGTAGCGCCGGCCTTAGCAGCAGCGACGCCAACCATTGACCATGCGGCAGCCACTTTGGTTATTCGTTCCTTAGTACCACCGCTAGTTATCTTGCCAGTCATGAGTCTTTTACGGGGCTATTTCCAAGGCTACAATAACATGGTGCCAACAGCTGTATCCCAAATTCTGGAACAAATTGCTCGCGTCTTCTATATGTTGGCAGCAACTTATGCTGTTATGAAGCTCTTCAATGGGGCAGCGACGACAGCGGTTATCCATTCGACTTTTGCAGCCTTTATCGGGGCGGCGGTGTCACTGGTCTACTTGATTTTCGTCTATCTTCGTCGCTTGCCGATGATTAAGGCTTTAATCGCGACGGACCAATCCCGTGATGAATTCGACTTAATGAAGACCCTGCGAATTATGCTTATAGACTCTGTTCCTTTCATCCTGGTAGGATCCGGTATTATTATCGCGCAAAACATCGATACCTATACCTTCGGCCAGATTATGGGTTACACTTCTAGCCTCTTGCGTAGCGAAATCGCGGAACTCTATGGGGTGCTGAGTCTAGACGTCAACAAGCTGATTATGATTATCATTTCCTTGGCTATTGGGATTTCCCTGTCTTCTCTGCCAGCCATCACCAAACGTTTTGCTGAACAGGATAAGGAAGGGACGGGCGATTTAATTCAGCACGTTATCTTGCTCTTCAGCTTTGTGATGTTGCCAGCCGCAGTTGGTATGGCAAGTATTCCAACCGAAGTTTATCAACTTTTCTATGCTAATGGGAGTCATTCAGGACCAGGCCTTCTGGTGACAGCCTCCTACATGTCCATTATCTTGGGGCTCTACACCATTCTATCGACCATTCTCCAAGCCATGAACTTCCGCCGTCTCTCCATCTGGCATCTCTTGATTGGTTTAGTCGTCAAAGTTGTCCTGCAATTCCCACTTGTGGCCCTCTTCCAAGCACAAGGAACCTTCCTATCGACAGGCCTTGCCTTCTTGGTATCTTCCTTGCTCATGTGGCGGACCATCCACAAGTCGGTACCTTTGCGCTATAACGAGATGACACCAAAACTTGTTAAAATGCTAGTGGGGACAGCACTGATGGGCGTTAGCACCAGCATTTGGGCCCAAGTCCTGAACGGCCTCATGGGGCCAGTTGGACGAGGCATGACTTTCGTCAAGGTAATCTTGGTTGTCTTGGTAGGTGTCTTCGTCTATATGACAGTAATGGCCCTCTTTGGCCTCTTACCAATCCTCTTCGGTTCGCGTAAGAAAGACTTGCAAGATAAGATGAGGTTCTTCTCATGAGAATTGAGAAATATTTGGCGGATACGGGCTGGGGCAGTCGGAAAGACATCAAGCAATTGCTAGCCCAAAAAATCGTCACTATCAATGATCAGGTTTGCAGCAAGGGCGGCACGCAAGTGACACCCGGTAGCGACCGCGTTGCTGTAGGGGGCCAATTGGTCCCCTATCAGCGATATCACTATTATTTACTTAACAAACCAGCGGGGATTTTGTCTGCCACAGAAGATCGACACCATCAGACCGTTATTGACTGGCTAGGGGAGGGCTACCAACATCTGGACCTCTTCCCAGTTGGTCGTTTGGATATTGACACAACTGGCCTTTTGCTACTCACCAATAATGGGCAGCTTGCCCACCAGCTTTTGTCGCCTAAGAAGAAAGTGGATAAAACCTATACTGCCACCATTCGAGGTTTGGTAGACCAGGCGGATATCGCGGCCTTTGAGGCGGGGCTGGACCTGGGGGATTTTATTAGCTTGCCAGCTGAGTTGACGGTTTTAAGTCAAGATGTGGATCATGGCACTAGCCAAATTCAAGTCATTATCCAGGAAGGTAAATTCCATCAAGTGAAGCGTATGTTCCAAGCCGTCGGCAAGGAGGTTCTGAGCCTCCATCGCTTGGCCATGGGGCCCCTGTGTTTAGAGTCAGATTTAGCCCTTGGCCAGTGGCGCTCCTTGACTGAGCAAGAGGCGCAAGCTCTCGAGCCGTATGGCTATGTGGCAGAATAAGTTTTTAGGAGGTAGACTATGACAAAGATTAATTGGTTACAAGAAGTCGAAGCGCGTAAAGAAGCGCTATTCGCAGATTTATTCCGTTTATTGAAGGTGCCATCTGTTCGTGAAGATGATAAGGCAACGCCAGAGGCGCCAGTAGGTCCTGGACCTAAGGCGGCCTTGGAAGAGTTTTTGAACATGGCACAAGAAGATGGCTTTGAGACTAAGCAGTTTGGCCCTTGGGCTGGACGTGTGGAAGTTGGTTCAGGTGATCAGCTAGTTGGTATTCTGGGTCACGTCGATGTGGTACCAGTAGGAACTGGCTGGGATACCGATCCTTTTGAACCAGTAGTGAAAGAGGGCCGTATCTATGCCCGTGGCTCTAGCGATGACAAGGGGCCAACAGTGGCAGCTTACTTCGCGCTCAAACTCTTACGTGAATTAGGTTTAGAATTAAACCAACGCCTCCACTTAATCGTCGGGACAGATGAAGAGAGTGGCTGGCAATGTATGGATTATTACTTCAAGCATGCTGAAATGCCAGACTATGGCTTCTCACCAGATGCCATTTTCCCAATCATTAACGGGGAGAAAGGTAACGTGTCAGCGACTTTTAACTTCCAAGCTGGGGCTAAGGCGGCTGGAGCTAACCACTTAGTTAGCTTCGAAGCAGGCTTACGTGAAAACATGGTGCCTCAAGACGCAACGGCTGTTGTTGAAAGTGCTAATTTAGCCGAGCTAGTGGTAGACTTTGAGTCCTTCCTTTTAGAACATCAATTAGGTGGCCAAGTGCAATTGCAAGGCAATCAAGCGACCTTCTCCTTGATAGGGAAGGCAGCCCACGGTTCGACACCAAGCAAAGGGGTCAATGCAGCGACCTTCTTGGCTAAGTATCTACACCGTTTTGAATTTGATCAAGCAGGTGCAGAGAGCTTCCTTCACCTTTTAGCGGACCATCTTCATCTGGATTTTGAAGGGGTTAACTTAGGCCTGGCTCACCGTGACCCAGTCATGCAAGAATTGACCATGAACGTGGGCTTGGTTAACTACCAAGACGACAAAGGCGGTAGCGTCGTCGCTAACTTCCGTTATCCAAAAGGCACTGACCCAGAAAAAATGGCAGCTCAAACGGCTCAACGTTTGGCTGGCCATGATTTAAGTGTTGAGTGGGGCGAGTTCAAAGAGCCACACTATGTGTCAGTTGATGACCCAATGGTTAAGGAATTGCTAGCAGTCTATGAAGAGCAGACTGGCCTTGAAGGACATGAAATGACTATCGGTGGCGGGACCTATGGCCGCCTGATGCCACGTGGGGTAGCCTACGGTGCCTTGTTCCCGGATTCCATTGACACCATGCACCAAGCCAATGAATTTATTGCGATTGATGACTTACTTAAGGCAACAGCTATCTATGCTGAAGCTATCTACCGTATTACACGCTAGGTCTTGCCATGGAAGTGATTCAATCCAAGCAAAATCCTAAGATTAAGGCCTGGAAGAAACTAGCTACTGCCAAGGGGCGCCAGAAGGCGGGGCAGTACCTGATTGAGGGGACTCATCTGGTAGAAGAGGCCCTTAAGTCAGATCAACCAGTCCGTCATTTGGTAGCTACACCGGATTATGATTTAGGTCAGTTGCCTGATCAGGCCCTTAGCTTGTCACTTGTCCTGGTCAGTCCTGAGCTCTTGAAGGACCTGAGCGAGACGCCAACACCCCAAGGAATTATGGCGATTATCGACTTACCGTCATCGCCCCTTGATTGGCAACCTTCTGGTCAACGTTACCTGATTTTGGATGCGGTGCAAGACCCAGGTAACCTGGGAACCCTGATTCGAACAGCAGATGCAGCAGCTTATGATGGGGTCATTCTAGGCAAAGGTACAGTGGATGTCTACAATGACAAGGTCCTAAGAGCTAGCCAAGGTTCACTTTGGCACCTGGAGGTTGTCAGTTTGGACCTCTTACAGGAGGCCCGTCCAGCCTTTGAAGCCGCTGGTATTCCTTGGTTGGTTACGGCTCTTCACCAGGAGGCGAAAGCCTATCAAGAGGTGCCAGCCAATCAGAAGCTAGCCTTAGTGCTAGGCAACGAAGGACAAGGAGTCTCTGAAGCAGTTATTCAAGTAGCTGACCAGACTATCTACATTCCTATGCCAGGGCAGGCTGAGTCACTCAATGTAGCAGTTGCTGGTGGCATTCTAATGTTTTATTTTCAAGCGTAAAAAGCAGGCCTAGGCCTGCTTTTTTTGAGTAAAAACTAGGGTAAAACTTATCTGTTTTGTTGTTTTTAATGATGCCTATTGCAGATAGAGTGGAGAGTGCTAGAATAATGTTTGTGGATGATTATACTATTTAATAGTAGGAATTATTCTGTGTTGCGTGAAAAAATGAGAGGGAAGTGTGTGCAATGAAAAAGTCAGTCTATATTAGCGCATCGTTTCTATTGTTATGCGCCGGTAGCACTCTAAGTGCAAATGTATCTGCTAAGGTTAGTCAAGATAGTTTGGGCTATAAAGTTTTGGCTCAGCAAACGGGAGACAGAAAAGTCACCAAAGTAAAGTCTATTGAGGCCTTAGAAGGTGACTTAATCAAGGTAACTCTACCAGATGATTCAAGCTATGAGGCACATTTAGCTATGGTCAATGCGCCCGAAATGAAAGGTAATAAACCTTTCGCCAAAGAAGCAAAAGAACGCTTAAACAGTTTGCTTGAGGAGGCTGACACACTCAATGTAGAAGAGTCGGGAGGAGCAGAACAAAAATTGACGGTAAATCCACACTCTTTCTATGGGCGGATGATGTTTTGCTTCAGGAAGCTCTAGTTACGGAAGGATTAGCGCGAGTGGACTATATTCAGTCAGCGGATGAACCTTACCTCAAAGTCATGCGGGAATCTGAAGACTATGCCAAGCAATCCAGTAGCAAAATTTGGTCTCAGAGCGGAGTGTATTCCAATGATCCAGTTCGCAAGGACTTGAGTGCTAGCCAGGCTCAAACGCCAGCTGCTGCTCCTGCCCAACCATCCGTTTTCTATAAGAACTGTAAGGAAGTCAAGGCGGCTGGTGCTGCACCTATCCGGCCAGGTGATCCAGGATGGGATCCAAAGTTTGATCGTGATGGAGACGGTATCGGTTGTGAACGATGAGACGGTCACTTTTTATACTTCTATTAGCTCTAGTGACTATCTGTGGAGGTGTTTGTTCAGTAGGAGTGGTAGCCCAAGCTTCACCTAACCTGCAGGCTAAGCCAGTTAGTCCAAAATTACTTGAAGCAGTAAAGGCATATCAGGTAGTCGACGGAGATACTGCCTATTTTGACCTAGGCTCCGGTAAGGTGATTAAAGCGCGTTTGTTACTTATAGACACTCCTGAGTTACATCATCCTCGACTGGGGCAACAGCCATATGGACTTGAAGCCAAACAGAGACTCCAGCAGTTGCTTCGTGAAGCACACAAAATTGAAGTTGAATATGATATTGGAACACACAAAGATAAGTATCAACGTGATTTAATTTATGTTTGGGTTGATAGTCAACTTGTCCAAGAAATTTTAGTGCGTGATGGCCTCGCCCAAGTTGCTTATGTTTACCCACCTAATACGCGATATTTGAATTATTTGGAAGCATCGCAAAAAGAAGCCAAGGAAGCTAAAATTGGTTTATGGTCGTTGTATGGGCCTGAAAGGTGATGGACACAGTAGAGATCGGTTTAAGTAAGAAACTCATTGGTAATTAATTTATAGGGAAAGACTGGAGCTTGTTCCAGTCTTTTCGTCTTGCATAGGAATTTGGGCAAGTTAACGAAAATTCAAAGACAAATTGAATGATACTTGAAAACGCTACATTTCATGGTAAGATTAAGAAGTAAGAGGTGATACTATGAAAGATGCTAATCAATTTTCAGCCAAAGCGACCATGAAAGATGTCGCGGAACGGGCAGGCGTTGGCTTAGGAACAGTCTCTCGGGTGGTCAATGGCTTCAGAGTTAAAGACTCAACTTATGAGAAAGTTCAGACTGCTATTCGTGAATTAAACTATCAACCCGATGAATATGCACGTGGGCTTAAAACTAACCGTAGTAATATTGTGGCCTTGATTGTCCCCACCATTTGGCATCCATTTCTCACAGTTCGCCTATCATGTGGAGAAGGAACTACAACAGCATCACTATAAACTTCTGATTTGTAATGCCGATGGTGATGCGAGTAATGAGATTGAGTACATTGAAATGCTGAAGAAGAACAAGGTGGATGGTATCATCGGCATTACCTATTCAGATATTGACAAGTATATTCTGTCCTCGCTACCCTTGGTCAGCATCGACCGGCATTTCTCGGAGAATGTCTATTATGTTACCTCCGAAAACTATGAGGGGGGTCAGCTGGCGGCTAAGGAGCTTCTAGAACGAGGCGCTAAGCAGCTTGCCTATATTGGTGGGACTAATATCCATGAGAATGAGACAGTATTGCGCAAGGCGGGTTTCTATGATTATGCTGCCAAGCAAGGATACAGCGTTGCTAAGCTAGATATGCCAGAGCCCATTGACAATGTGGAAGGGCGTATCCGGGCCTTTGTAGAAGAACATGCCGACTTAGATGGCTTCTTTACCGTTAATGATTTTATGGCCCTTCATGTGATGAAGGTTATGCAAGCGTTAGGTAAGTCTTGTCCAGAAGACTATCAGCTAATAGGTTTTGATGGACTTAAGACGGCGGAGGGCCAAGATTATCTCCTCTCAACCATTGCCCAGCCCATTGATCAGATGGCCATTGCTGCGGTCGATCTCTTGATGACCCTGATAAAAGGACAAGTTCAGCCAAGTAGTCATCGCATTATCTTGCCAGTACATTTTCGTGAAGGAGGCACCACACGAAAAAAATTGAATTGAATCTCCAAAAATGTCTTGACAAGCCGTGAAAGCGGTATTATTATTAAGGTATAAATTGAAACGTTTCAAATACTGAGCCCCAGCTAGACCCATTATCCTGCCGTGGGCTTGACTTTTAAAAGGAAATTGAAACGTTTCAAAAAGGAGGAAACAACATGAAAAAAGGATTCATCTTATCGGCTCTGACCACTTTATCGATGAGCTTCTTAGCAGGAGCAGTGGCGCCAACCCCCGTAGCCCATGCTGCCGGCCAAGACATCAAGGTTTGGGTACAATTTTCAGATGAGACCGCAGAAGGGAAGGCTTGGGCAAAAGTCGTAGAAAACTTCAACAAGAAGTACGATGGAAAGTACCAAGTAACAACAGAATACATTCCTCGTAGTGGTTCTGGTGGTGGTTATGAAGACAAGGTCAACGCGGGTATTACCACTAACACCTTGCCAGACGTTATTACTTTAGATGGACCAAACACAGCAGCCTATGCTAAGTCTAAGGTGATTGCGCCATTGGATGACTACTTAGCTGACGCTAATATGGATGATGTACTTGATTCCATCAAGCAACAAGGGACCTATGATGGTAAATTCTATGCCTTTGGCTTCTCTGAATCCAACGTTGGGATTTATTACAACAAGAAAATGTTCAAGGAAGCTGGGATTGAAGATTCAGAACTTCCTACTCTGCAAAAACCATGGACTTGGGACGAATTTAAGGCAATCAGCAAGAAGTTGACAGACCACTTCAAACAACCAGCAATTGACTTCCGCCTCAATTCTATGGACGAAATGCTGCCATATGCATATATGCCATTACTCTGGTCAAATGGTGGGACTGTTGTGAATGAAGACGGGACTAAGGCACAAGGTTACTTCAACAGTAAGGAAAGTGTTGAGGCCGTTCAATTCATTCAAGATTTAGTCAAAGAAGGTTACACCACGATTAGCCCAGTTGAAAAAGGCTTTGAAACAGGCGTTTACCCAATGGTCTTAAGCGGATCTTGGACCATTAATGACTTAAATGAAAACTATAAAGACATTGAATATGGTATCCTGCCTTACCCAGTATCTAATACTACTAAGAAATTAGTTTCCCCATCTGGTAGCTGGCAATTAGCTGTGACGGAAAAATCCGAACAAAAAGAAGGGGCAGCTGAATTCATTAAGTTTGCAACCAACACCGAGTCTAGTGAAATTATTAGCCTAGGCAACAGCGTCCTACCAATCCGTAAGACCACCATTGCGAATATCAAAGACAAGGTATCTGAGCCAATGCGCTTCTTGATGGAACAAAATGCTGCGACCGCCCACGCTCGTCCAGTAGTGGTCGCTTACCCACAAGTATCTCGTGCTTTCCAACAAGCAATGCAAGATATTAGTTACTATGAAGAAAATCCGGATGTGCAACAAGTCTTGGATCAACGTGCTGAAGAAATGCAAATTGCGATTGACGAAGCGCTCAATCAATAAGACCTTGGGCAGGTAGTTCCGCTAGGGGCTATCTGCCTTCTTTGAAGAAAGAGGAGTCTGACATGAACAAGAAAAAGAAATTCAAAGAAAATCTCTTAGGCTATGGTTTTCTGTCACCAGCCTTGATATTGCTATTTATTTTCCTAATCATTCCGGTGGGTATGGTCATCTACTATGCTTTCACAGATTACTATATGCTAGCACCAGACGAACGTAAATTTATCGGGTTGGATAATTTCTTCCGTCTAGCCAAGGACAAAACTTTTATTAAGAGTTTTTGGAACACTGTGCAATTCGTCGTCTGGATTATCCCTGTTCAACTGGGAGCAGCCCTAGGGATGGCCCTTATTGTCAATAAGAAGCGTAAAGGAAATATCTTTTTTAAGGTGGCTTTTTTTGCACCGGTTGTCATGTCCCTGGTCGTTATTTCGATTCTATGGCTCTACCTCTTGAATCCTAATAATGGGCTCTTGAATGCCCTCTTGGAAAAAAAGTCGGCATTGCTAAGCAACCATTCCTGACTAGTCCTAAACAAGCCATGTACGCCATCGTCTTTGTATCTGCCTGGCAGGGAGCTGGTTACCAGATGTTGCTCTTCTTAGGGTGGCTTACAAAATATTCCGCAAGATGTCTATGAGGCAGCTGAAATCGATGGCGTCAGCAAGTGGAATCAATTCCGCTATATTACCATGCCATTGCTCAAGCCAACGGCCTTGTTCGTCCTTTTGACGACCTTGATTTCGGCCTTTAAGCTATTGGTCCAACCAATGGTTATGACACAGGGTGGCCCGGCTAACTCTACCATTACCATGGTTTACTACATTTACCGCAAAGGTTTCACAGACCGTTTGGTAGGGTACTCTAGTTCCATTGCCCTAGTCTTTACAACCTTAATTGGGGTTATTTCCCTGGTACAACGCCGGGTCTTGAAGGAGGATGAATAGGATGAAACGCTTGAAACCAAGTAACTTGCTTGAATATATTCTCCTGATTTTGCTGGCTGGCCTCTTTCTCTTCCCTATGATCTGGATGGTGGTCTCATCTATGAAGCCAGAGGCTGATGTCTATAAGAACTTAAAAGGCTGGGAAGCTTTCCTACCAAGCCTTAACCCAGCCAACTGGTTCAAGACTTATGAAGAAGTCTTGCAACGTTTTAGTATTGTGACCTATATGGCCAACAGTATTTTCTATGCGGTCACTTTTGCGGCGGGCTCTATTCTGGTCAATTCTCTAGCAGGTTTTGCCTTCGCCCGCATTAATTTTACAGGTAAGAAATGGCTATTCGGTTTTCTCCTGGCTTTGCTGATTATTCCAGGTGAAACCATGCTGATTCCTCAGTTCACAATTATCAACTCGCTAGGGCTAGTCAATAACCGTTTAGCGGTTATTATTCCTGGCTTGGCTAGTGTCTTCAATATTTATCTCTTCCGAAATTTCTTCATTGCCATTCCAGAAGAAATTATTGAGTCTGCGCGGATAGACGGGGCTGGCATTGTGCGGATTTTCTTCCGTATTATGTTGCCAATGTCTAAGCCAGCTATTGCTACAGTTGGGGTTCTATCCTTTATTTCCTGCTGGAACGACTATATCTGGCCACTCATGGTCTTGACGGATTCTTCTAAGTTCTCCATGCAGGTGGCGATTACGACGATTAATACTACACAACCTGTTTATATTAACCAAGTGATGGCCGTTCTGACTATTTCAACTATTCCACTGATTCTAGTTTATGTCTTAGCTCAAAAATACATTCTTCAAGGCCTGGGTGGTTCCGGGACTGGGATTAAATAGTAAGTAGGTGACCACATGCAAGAACAAATCTCACGGGCAAATTCCTACATTGCTCAGCAAGCACCACAGGTAAATCCGCGCTTTCGTCACGGCTATCATCTTATGCCTCCTGTGGGTTGGATGAATGACCCCAATGGTTTTATCTACTACGAAGGTTACTATCATCTCTTCTATCAGTTTTATCCCTATGATAGCGTCTGGGGGCCCATGCATTGGGGGCACGCACGCAGTAAGGATTTGATTCATTGGGAAGAGCTGCCCGTTGCCTTGGCACCGAGTGAGCCATATGATCAATCAGGATGTTTCTCTGGCAGTGCCTTAGTTATTGAGAATCAGCTAGTCTTAATGTATACCGGCCATGTCGATATAGCGGGCCAGGTGACTCAAACTCAGTGCCTGGCGGTGTCGAATGATGGGATTAGTTTCCGCAAATACGAGGGAAATCCAGTCATTGCTCATGCCCATATTAAAGGAATTGCAGATATTGCAGATTGCCGGGATCCTAAAATCTTAAAACACGATGGCCGATATTATTCAGTCGTCGCATCGAAGACGGTGGATAATCGTGGCCAAATCCTACTCTTTCAATCTGCTAATGGATTTGATTGGGAGTTTAAGTCTGTTTTGCTTGAAGGGCAGGCCGGACAGGGCATCATGTGGGAGTGTCCAGATCTTTTCCCGCTAGACGGAAAATGGGTACTCATTATGTCACCAATTGAGCGCGAGCGAGAAGGAAATGCCTATTGGAATCTGAACTCTACTGTGGCCTATATCGGCCAAATGGACTGGGATTCTGGCCGCTTCCAAGTAGAAAATCAGCATGAAATTGATGGTGGCTTAGACTTCTATGCACCTCAAACTTGCCTGAACTCAGAAATGAGCGAATTATGGTTGCCTGGATGCAGATGTGGCAACGTAATATTCCATCTCATGAACTTGGGGATGGTTGGGCCGGAGCCATGACCCTGCCAAGAAAGCTAGGGGTGATTGATAATCGACTTTGTCAGTCAATTCCCTCACCGGTTCTAGCACAATTAAGATGCGATAAGAGCTGGCAGGGACAATTAGGACCTGGTCAAGAGCACTACCTATCCGATTGGGTCAAGCCACAACAAGTCTTGAAGCTAAAGCTAGATGCCTTGCCAGGTGCTGTCTTCCAACTGCAATATGGTGGTAAGGCCAATCAGCCACAAGGTCTCACACTAACTTGGCAAGCTGATCAACATCGCTTGTCTGTATCCCGCGAAGGGGTAGGGCATCGTATCATTGGTAAAGAAGAGCCTTACCAAGATAGCCGACAGCTTGATCTATGGAGCAGTGACTCTTATAAGCTTGAGCTGGAAATTGTTCGTGATACTTCGTCTATTGAAGTCTTTGTCAACCAACAACAAGTCATGTCTTTCACTTTTTATGCTGAGGGGCTTGGAACAGGCATAGGCTTAGTGTCAAGTCAGCTAGTAAAAGTTGAGAATTTGACCAACTATAGTCTCATATAAAACTATAAGAGAAGGCTGGAAATGTGTAAGTTCCAGCCTTTTGCATATCTTGAGGGGAGGCCCTCCAAAAAACAGGGAAATCTTCATAGGTAGAGTGAATCAAATTCAGTCTGTTTTTTACGATGCTAGTAGGCAATTTAGGCCTCCCTTATTCTTGTAATCAAAATGTAACCAGACCTAAGAGTAGATGTGATATAATAATTCCATAGCAAAATTATAGGGGGTTATTTTTATGTCATTAAATGCATTAAAAGTCTTAAAAGGCATTTCTAAAGTACCGAGTGTTTTTCTAAGTGGCGTCGCTTTTGGGACGCTTGGACTCAAATTGTTGACAAGCAAAGAAGCTAAAAAAGGTTATGCGACTGTCTTAGCCAAAACCTACAAGGCTAAAGACGGTATCGACAGCATGGTTTCTGCCGTCAAGCAACATGCGGACGACATAGTAGCTGACGCTAAGGATCTCTATCAAGCAGAGAAAACAGCAGATCAACTCGCATCATTAGAGGGTGAATAACGTGCAATTTCAAGTGTTGCATCAGTCAAGTGGCCGGGTTCGACTTCGCGCCACTTTCCTTTTACTGAAGATGTAAAATACTATCTTGATGGCCTAGCTTCGGGCTTCCCCGATATTCTAAGACTGAACTTTTATGAAGATCCTTATGTGGTAGCCATCCATGTGATGCCTGGTCGTCAGGGCGTTGTAGCTCAATTATGGCACTTAATTCAGAAGGATAAATTAGAAGAACTTTATCGTCATCCCCAGCATCACGCAGCTTCAAGCCCTTATGCCTTAGTATCCTCAGCTATGGCGCGTCACTACCTCTTTAAGTGGTTCATGCCAGTGCCTGTACGTTTGGCTAGAACCCTGTGGAAAGCTCTGGGCTACTTCCGTGATGCTTGGCGTGTTCTGCGACAGGGTAAGTTAACCATGGAAATTTTGGACTGTTCCGCCATTCTAGTGTCTCTCGCGATGAAACAGACCGATACGGCTAGCGCCATCATGTTTATCCTAGAATTAGGGGAGACACTCAACTATTGGACCCAAAAACGCTCCCTAGAAGATCTTGAAGCCAGCATCGCTGGTCAAGGCCGCCAAGTATGGTTACTCAAGGGAGACCACTTGCTACAAATCGATAGCCAAGAAGTCCAAGTAGGTGATGTGCTTGTCTTCTATGAAGGCAGTGAGCTGCTCTTTGATGGGATTGTCTTGAATGGTCGAGCTAGTGTCAATGAGAGCTCCTTGACTGGTGAATCCTTCCCAGTAATCAAGGCTGTGGGGGATGAAGTCTACTCTAACACGGTCTTAACCAGTGGAGAACTACACATTCGTGTAGAAATCCAACTGCTAACTACCGTATACAAGAGCTAGTTAAGCTCATGCAAGAAGCGGCACAGCAGGAAGGAACCTACCAGTATAAGTACACCTCCATTGCTGATCGCATCGTCAAGTATAATTTCTTGGGAGCAGCGTTGACCTATATCCTAACAGGATCCTTTACCAAGGCAATTTCCTTCCTGTTGGTCGATTACTCCTGTGCGCTTAAATTATCGACTCCTATGGTGTACCTCTCCGCCATCAAGCAATTGATGCATCAGCAAGTTGTTGTGAAGAATTCGACAGTTCTGGACCAATTTGATGAAGTTGATACCTTAGTCTTTGATAAGACGGGGACCATTACCACTTCTCGTCCAGTTATTGAAGAAGTCATTCCTTTTCATGGCTATAGTGCAGAAGATGTCATCATGATTGGCGCCTGTTTAGAAGAGCATATTTACCATCCAATCGCTCATGCCTTGGTGGATAAGGCGGCTCGAGAAGGCATCGTTCATGAAGAAATGCATACCGAGCTCAACCACATAGCTTCCAAGGGTATTCGTTCTGAAATCGATGGTAATGTTGTAGTGATTGGGAGCTTAGGTTTAATGGAAGAATCAGGGATTGAGATTGAAGCCGATCAGAGTCATTTGATTCGTCAGAAAGAAACACACTATAATTTACTCTACCTAGGTTATCGCCAGAAACTGATTGCCATGTTCTGCGTGGCGATTCCAGTTCGCCATGAGGCGCATAGTGTTCTACACGCTCTAAAAGGCTTGGGCAAGCATTTAGTCCTCTTAACAGGCGATACAGCGACCAGAACCAATCGCTTAGTAGCAGACTTGCCTTTTGATGAAGTTCATACCAGTATGACGCCAGTGACTAAATTTGATTATGTCCAAAGGATGCAAGCGCAAGGCCACCGCGTCCTGATGATAGGGGATGGCCTCAATGATTCGGCTGCCCTATCTGCCAGTGATGTGGGCGTGGTTATGGGCGAAGGGGCGGAGGTTTCTAAGCAGATTAGTGACATTATGCTGCCATCCAATAATTTAGATTCGCTCTTAACCTTGCATCAAGTCTCTGTCAATCTCAAGCAAGAAATTCAGGGGAATGTGCGGGATACTATTGCCATTAATTCAGGTCTTATCGGCTTGGGGGTACTGAATTGGCTTAAACCAAGTAGTTTGGCAATCTTGCATAACATGACGACCTTTGGGATTCTTTGCCGTAGCTATCTGAAGGGCAATGTAAGGCTAGAGAGTGCGGCAGAGGAGAAGTAATGACTTTGTTTAAAATACTTATCGAATGTGGAGTCATACGGTGGAAACAACCACGATCAACATAGAAAAAGCAAAAGGCCCCCATGACTTAGAATGTTAAGTCATGGGGGTCTCTTCTACATTTTCTAAGGGGTGTGGAAGCTAATTCGGATTGGAGCCATCTATTTTTGTTTGGGACAGCGCAATTAGCCCTAGTAAGGTGAAGAGTATGGAGAGGACCTGAGAGCTAACACTTGATAGATCACCAGTCTCAGGGAGTTTAGCTGAAATCTGCTTACTTCCTTCTGCTCCACCAATTAGCTGTTGGTTTTCAGAGGAGCTAAACAATTCATTCGAGCTGGTGTCTGCTACCAAAGTGCTGGGTTCATTCTGGCTTGTTTCTAGTTCTGGACGGTTAAATTGTTGATTTGCCGCCATCAAATCGCCTAATTGGAGCAGGTAACGGTCATTTCCTATGGCAGCATTAAACTGAATGCCTAAAGGAAGGCCAGATTTGGTGACTAAAGCAGGGAGACTTAGGGCAGGCTCACCTGTCAAATTGGCGAATTGTGTGTAAGGCGTAAGGGCCAGAGATGGGAGCCAGTGATCATAAATCAGTTGCATCTTGGCCTCATGGCTCAAATTTTCCGAATTCTTAATCAGTTCAAGGTCTCGGTCAGACACTAGAGCTTGATCAATGCGCGGAGCGGTGTAGGCCGTTGTAGGTGTTAAGAAAAGAGGATAGCGTTGGTGGAAATCAGCCATGGTTTGACGGACTTGCTGGATGCGAGCCCAGGCCTGATTTACTTCTTCCTTGGTCATGGTCTTGCTTGCCTGGTAGAGTAGCCAGCTAGTAGGGTCTACATCATCATAGCGTAGCTCTCGTTTGAGCTTGGTCTTGGCTAGATAACCTACTACACCCATTTGGCTAGCATTGATTGTATAGTAATCCTTCATTAATTGGACACCATCAAAAGGCCAGTTTACTTCTTCCAAACGGAAACCTTTGCCTCGCAAAAAGGCTACGGTTCGCTCAACTGCCAGTTGAGCCTCGGGGCTGACTTGCGTTCCAACGGGAGATAAGCTGGTATAGCCAATTGCTAGTCGTTTTAACTCTGCTTCAGTCAAGGCTTGAGCCAAGGAAGCATCCGGTTTCTTCATCGCTTCAAACAAGCTCTTGGTATCTTCCATGGTTTTGGTCATCATAAAATGGGCCACTGTATTTTTGTCGATGGAGGCATTGCCCACTATGACGCCACGACTAGGCTTAAGGCCAATAAGTCCATTCCAGGAAGCCGGAATACGAATGGAGCCCCCCGCATCACTGCCGGTTGCAGTTGGGGTCATGCCAGCGGCTGTAGCTGCACCAGAGCCACCGCTGGAACCGCCTGCCTGATGGTCAGGGTTCCAGGGGCTGCCAGTAGGGCCATAGAGCATAGAGTCTGTAATGTTCTTTAGTCCCATTTCAGGGTAATTGGTCTGACCAATGAGGATAAAGCCTAAGTCTTGCAAGGACTTAACGAAGGGACTTGTAGAGCCAGCTTTTTGGTTGGCTAAGAAGGTCAGGCCATTGGAGTTGGGCATGCCCTTAATGGTGTGACCTAATCCTTTTACCAATAAGGGAACGCCTAAGAATGGTTGGCCTTGATCTTTAATTTGCCTAGCTTCAGTCAAGGCTTCTTCAGCTCTTAGACTAATAACTGCATGCAGGGCAGGGTCTTTCCTTGATAGTGGTTAGAGCAAAATTTACCAATTCTTCACTTGTGACTTTACCAGAGCGGACCCATTCAGCTTGTTGACTAGCATCAGCCGCTTGGTAGGCAGCAAGGTCTATCTTAGATTCTGCTTGATCGTTAGCTTGACTGGCTGCTTCATCGTCTCTTGAGGATACTTGACTGCTTTCGATGTCTGAACTAGAAACGTCTTGTGCCCAGGCAATCGGATGGCCAGCGCTTGTTAGCAACCATAGGGATAATAGGGCCAGTAAGCGCGTCTTAATTTTCTGTTTTAACATTTTCTACACATCCTTTCATAACTTGCCAGTTTATTATACGCCTTCTCTTAAGCGCTTCCTATACCCTTAGTCATTTAAGCCACTAAAAAAACATCATCATTCGCCATTTGACTCCATGAGGGGAGAGCAAAGGAAAGAAAAGTGAACATTTGCGAATAATATGACTTGAAGCCCCACCTAACTATCGATCCTCTGTTGACTATGCATTTGCTTTAAGCTATACTAGTAGCTATCACAGATGAAGCATAAAGCAATGAGGAAATCCGTTAAGTTCGCACAAGTCAGGGAGGCACTTCACCGACTGCAAGGGTGCCAAAGGTAAGCCGAACTTAGCCTTCAATTTCTTAGCTTGACCGTTAAGTTTTTAATCATATAGAAATGAACAGGTCACCGCCCGCCACGGTTAACGGCAACAAGTGCTCGAAGAACTAGCTTTTTCGAGAACGAGGGTGGTACCACGGTAGCTCGTCCCTTATAGGGGCGGGCTATTTTTTATTACCTTGTTTCATCTGAAAAAATGATAAAGGAGTCATGCACCATGTCAGATATCAATACGCATATTGAGGCCTTAGAAGCCTTGCGTCAACAAGCGATTCCGCAATTAGAAGCAACTGAATCCATCAAGGATTTAGAGAAAGTTCGCCTAGATTACCTGGGTAAGAAAGGGCGTTTTGCGGCGGTTGCGCAAGCCATGCGCGACCTGTCAGCAGAAGATCGGCCTAAATTAGTCAGGTAATGAACCAAGTGAAGTCGGCCTTCGAAGAAATGTTGGAAAGCCGCCGCCACAAGTTAGAAGAAATGGCCCTGGAAGCTAAATTAGCTTTGGAGACAGTGGATGTGACCTTGCCAGGTCGAAAGCCAGCTGGGGGCGCCCGCCACATCATTACCCAAACCATGGAAGAGATTGAAGACCTCTTTATCGGCATGGGCTATCAGGTCGTGGAAGGTCCAGAAGTGGAGTTAGACCACTACAACTTCGAAATGATGAACCTGCCTAAGACCCACCCAGCTCGCGATATGCAGGATACATTCTATATTGACAGCGAAGTCTTGTTGCGGACCCACACTTCGCCAGTTCAAGCCCGGACCATGGAAAAACACGATTTCAGTCAAGGACCATTGAAGATGATTTCGCCAGGTAAGGTCTTCCGTCGCGATAGCGATGATGCGACTCACTCCCACCAATTCCACCAAATTGAAGGCTTAGTCGTAGACAAACATGTGACCATGGCCGACCTCAAGGGGACACTTCAGGCCTTTGCCCGAACACTTTTTGGGGCGGAACGTGAAATCCGTCTTCGTCCATCCTACTTCCCATTCACCGAGCCATCAGTTGAAGTAGACGTAAGCTGCTTCAAGTGTGGCGGGGATGGCTGTAATGTCTGCAAACATACTGGCTGGATTGAAATTCTAGGGGCTGGTATGGTCCATCCAAATGTCTTGGAAATGGCCGGCATTGATTCAACTGTTTATTCCGGCTTTGCCTTCGGTTTAGGCCCTGACCGGGTAGCGATGTTGAAGTATAACATTGACGATATTCGTCACTTCTATCAAAATGACTTGCGCTTCTTAAGCCAGTTCAAAGGAGGTCAGAACTAATGTATTTATCATTCGAATGGCTCAATGACTATTTAGACTTAACAGGTTTGACAGGGGAAGCCCTAGCAGATCGCATGTCCCGGACTGGGATTGAAATCGAAGCAGTTGAAAACTATGGGGCTCAACTATCTGGTTTAGTGGTTGGGCAAGTTTTGTCGGTTGAAGACCACGCTGATAGTGACCATCTCCATGTCTGCCAAGTGACTGTAGGCGATCAGGAGCCCCTCCAAATTGTCTGTGGGGCACCCAATGTGGTGGCTGGCGCTAAAGTTATTGTGGCCACTATTGGGGCACGCTTAGCCGGTGGCTTGAAAATTAAGAAGGGCAAACTACGTGGGGTCGAATCCCATGGGATGTTGTGTGCCCTCCAGGAACTAGGATTCTCTGATAGCGTGGTGCCAAAAGTCTATGCAGATGGTCTCTTCCTCTTACCAGCAGATGCACCAGTCGGAGCAGATGTGGTGGAATATCTCAAGTTAGACGATCCCATCTTAGAACTATCAATTACACCTAACCGGGCGGATGCGCTCTCTATGCGTGGGGCAGCCTATGAAGTAGGGGCCATTATCGACCAGGTACCTAACTTCGATAATATTCATCGCCAAGCGACACAAGCCGCTGATGCAGCTCTCTTGTCTAATGTAACGGTAAAAATTTCAGATAGCGATTTGTCTGCTTGCTATCAAGCTCGAGTGATTGATCAAGTAGAGATTAAGGAAAGTCCACTTTGGTTGCAAATGCGCCTGATGAAAGCAGGGGTTCGTCCACATAATAATATCGTGGACATCACCAACTACTTCCTCATGCTTTACGGTCAACCACTTCATGCCTTTGACTATGATACTTTAGAGCACAAGGCCTTAGGTGTTCGCCCAGCTCGTGAAGACGAGGTGCTTGTGACCCTAGATGGTAGCGAGCGCCACTTGTCAGCAAGCGACCTGGTCATTACCGACCAAGACCGAGCGGTTGCACTAGCCGGGGTAATGGGCGGCTTAGATACAGAAGTGACCGATAAGACCCGCCGTGTCCTCTTAGAATCAGCCGTCTTCAATCCGATTGCTATTCGTCAAACTTCTAAGAAATTCAACCTTCGTTCCGAATCTAGCATGCGCTTTGAAAAAGGCATTAACCATGCGACTATCAGCGAAGCGGGCCAAGAGGCAGCTAACTGGATGGCCTACTATAGTGGTGGCCAAGTGGTGCCTGGTTTAGTCGAAGAGAATCATTTGGATCTGAACCCAGTGGAAGTCACCGTCCCTTATCGTGCAATTCAAGATAAGATTGGGATTGACTTGAGCCATGAAGAGTTGAGTCATATTTTCCGTCGTCTTGGCTTTGAGTTGGCTTTAGGGCAAGATAGCTTCACCGTGACCGTGCCTAAACGTCGTTGGGATATCAGCATTGAAGCCGATATTTTAGAAGAGGTAGCCCGAATTTATGGCTATGATAACCTACCAACGACCTTACCAGTAGTACCAAGTACACCAGGTCATCTCAATGCTAAACAAAAAAACTGGTGCGTCAGACTCGCAGTATCTTGGAAGGCCTGGGCCTCAACCAAGTCATCAGCTATGTGCTGACTTCACCAAAGCAAGCTGATTTGATGAAGTCGAAAGACTACCCAGTAGTCGCTTTGGACTTTCCAATGAGCGAAGACCGTTCTGTCTTGCGTCAGAGCCTCTTCCCAGCCCTCTTAGAAATCGCCAAGTACAATGCTGCACGTCAGAATCCAAGTTTGGCCTTCTATGAAACAGGTAAAGTCTTCTATGGTCAAGGCAGCAATGTCCAACCACTCGAACAAGAGCGTCTGGCCATTCTCTTATCAGGCGTTAAGGAAAGTAAGTCCTGGTATGGGCCAGCTCAATCCTATGATTTCTTTGATCTCAAAGGTGCTCTTGAAGGCTACTTGGCAGCTATCCGTTTGGATAAGCAAGTCAGCTTCCAGGCTGTGTCCAGCTATCCTGAGCTCCATCCTGGTCGGACTGCTCAAGTCCTCTTAGGTGACCAAGTCATTGGTGTTATGGGACAAATCCATCCAGTCTTAGCTAAGTCTTACGACTTGGATGAAGCCAGCTTCTTCGCTGAATTAGACTTCGATGCTATTTTAGCAGTTCAACGCCCAGCCTTAGTTCAACGTCCAATTCCTAAGTATCCTTCTACTTCACGAGACTTAGCTCTCTTAGTAGATTTAGCGCAAGACCAAGCAGGCCTAGCTCAGCTTATGAAGCAACATGGTGGGGAAAACTTAGTGTCGGTTGAGCTCTTCGACTTATTCATTAACCTTGACCTCTTCCGAGGTAAGAAGTCGCTAGCCTACCGTTTAATCTTCCAAAATCCAGATAAGACCTTAACAGACGAGGATGTTCAATCCGCTATGGATCGGATTAGAGCTGCTCTCGAGACAGTGTCAGGTTTAGAAATTCGTTAAGCCTATGAGAGACTAGAAGACACTTCTAGTCTCTTTATTTTGGCCTGGGCTTTTCATTTAGCAGGCGAGAAGGTATACTGTAGCTATGTATAAATAAAGATTAGGAGGCCATGTGGCATGAGGCGAGAGCGGATATTAAAAGCGTTTGGGGTAGGTTTGTTGCCCCTAGTAGGGCTAGCAGTCCTACTGGAAAAACCCCTTTGGTGGGGGAGTGTGACCTTATTTGTCGCGCTCCTAGCCTTGGCTGTCTTTCTCTTCCGGCAATCGGATCAGCTTGCCACCACAAGTCAAGAAATCATCGCGGCTTCCATCAGCAACTGGTTTCTGATTTTAGCAGCCTTCTATCTGAGCCCTGACAACTGGCTACTAGCGGGTCATAGTATTAGTCGTATTTGGGGTTTGGTTCTTGTAGCCTTAGTCCATCTGGAGTCTTGGTCCTGCACGTGACCAGTCGCCAAGTTAGTCGCCAGACGGCTCGTCAAGTCATGGTGATTAGCATAGGCTATGTAACCATCATGGGATTGCTTGTGGCAGGCCTTCTGGCTATGGAGCTAGCGGCTGTCATTCCTGTCTGCCTCTTGTTAGCTTCCATGATCTATTTCCTACTTACTTTGTCTTATTTAAGTAAGAGAGCTGAAGGTAAATAAAGGAGAAACCGCTCGTGATTACGAGCGGTTTCTGATTTTTCTTTCCCTATTTATCTATTACATAGATAAATAGGGTGTGAGTCAGCCAAATTACGTGCTTAAAAGAGCACAAATTGATATTTTCCGGGGAAATAAGATAAATCCATCAATAAAATGAGAAAAAAATGAGAGGATCCATTGATTTTTAATAACTGCTAGTTATATAATAATAGCCATAAAAGAAAATTAGGGTGACTCAAAATGACAAGATAGAAAATTAAAGGAAGAATCACTTTATAAACAAGTATGACTTATTCTGTCATGTAGTTGTTTTTGGAGGTATGGGTCATGATGGCGAAAAATCTGTTAAGTTAGCCTATAGACTTTTATTAAAGAGAGGAAGGAAGAATGAAGAAATATCTCTATAAAAATAAGTGGCGACTCATACTAGCCTTAGTAGTTGGGGCGCTAGGAGCCATATCCGTGGTGGCGATGGCATATATTATACAGTTACTTGTAACAGCCATTATTTCGGGTGATGCAAAACAAATGGTGAATGTAGGGATCATCTCTGCAGTTTATGTTTTAATCGACTCATATATGGATTATGCTGTTGAAATTGTGAATGAACGTTTAACACAGGCTGTCATACTTGATATTAGACAGGATGTACTAAAAGGGATTAGTCATTTAACAGTTAAGGGTTTCTATCAGGAACCTGATGAGTACTATATGAACTTACTAACCAATGATATGGATGTTGTTGACGAAGAATATTTGAAAGAGTTGCTTAGCATGTACAATGATATTTGGACTTTTGTATTAGGTCTGGCATCTTCCTTGATTCTAAGTCCTTTCTTCAGTTTAATCATGATTTTAATGAGCCTTGCTCCTATTGTGCTACCTAAACTAATGGGGGAAAAACTTCAAGCAGCAAGAAAAGAAGTGTCCAAAGCGCAAGAAGGCTATCTAGGGCGATTGAAAGAAGGCTTACAGGGCTTCTTAACTTTGAAAATATACCAAGGCTTTGTAGGCTATTTAAGCATCTTAAATCAGAAGGGTCAGCAGATTGCAGATGCAAAAGTAGAGAATACACGCCGTCAAAGAGGTGTATATGCTATTTCCTATGGTTTACGAGAATTTGTTAACATCTTTTCTTGGGTTGTTGGGGGATTTTTCGTCATTGCTGGTCAATTAGAGTTTGCGACCTTCTTTGCTGTAAAGCAGTTAGTGGCCTATGTCGCTTATCCTATTCAGGGTTTAGTGCTAGTTACACTGGACTAGTTGCTGCTCGGTTTAATTGCGACAAGATTATGGCTTTCATTGAAGCCACTAATAAAGAAGATTTAAGCCAAGAGTCAACTCAGAAGGTCCAAAGGCTCATTCTATCAGATGTGAGTCTAGAAAAGAATGGAACTTTGATCCTGGATAATATCAACCTTAAATTTGAGATGGGGAAAAAATACCTGATTGTCGGCGAAAGTGGCAGCGGGAAAACAAGCCTATTAAGGACCATACTCGGTATGTACACTCCGAGTTCAGGGCAAATTGTGTGGGAAGGCCTTACTCCTACGGCTAATGGGGAGTGGCCAATTCAGAATTTACTTGGTTTTGTTCAGCAGGACACGGTAATCTTCAACAATAACTTGGCTGATAATGTGACCTTATTTAAGCAATATAATGAGGATTTATCACCACTCTTAGAAAAAGTGGGATTAAATAAATGGAGAGAACTCAACCAATTGGAATCAGGCGAGCAGATGCTTCATCAGCAGTCAATATCTGGTGGCGAAAAGAGACGATTGGATATAGCAAGGGCACTCTATCATAGTCGTGATATTTTGATTTTTGATGAACCGGTAGCTGGCTTAGATGAAGCAAATCGCCAAACAATTGAAGAAACGATTCTATCCTTGAAGGACAAGATGGTTATTTACATTACTCATCAAATCAGCGAAGAGAAGATAGCTGATTTTGATTGTGTGATTGAACTTCATGAGGGGAGAGTTTCAGGTTTGGAAGGCGAAAAAGTTCTAACCAAATCAGAATAGCTAATTTTAATGCACGACAGACAGTTGGAAGTCAATTCCAACTGTTTTTCTTTGGCTTTTGGGCTGACTCAAGGGGCTTCTTATGGTATGATAGAGGGTGGAAAAAAACGAAGCAAAGGGGTTGGTCGATGTGAGTCCCGACTTAAGGAGTGACAATATAAACTAAGACTCAAAGGAGGAAATCCCCTATGCTCGTAGAAGAAATTCAAACAGCCCTATTAAACGAACATTCTGAAGCCATTTACCGTATGATTCGGGAACATCACCCGGCTGATATTGCCTTGGCCCTAGAGGAACTTGAAGATGAAGAAGTTTTCAAGTTTGTCAGCTTTATTTCGGACAAGGCCCTGGCCTTGATTTTGGAGACACAGATTTCTGAAGAACTCCAGGTTAAGATTGTAGAAGCCGTGCCCTTTGCCCGTATGCTCAATGTCTTCACTTATATGTCCCAGGACGATATCGTTGATATCTTGGGCAATCTATCCATTTGGCAACGTAAGCAATTCCTGAACATGATGAAGAATCGTGATTCGGATGACCTGGAGAAACTCTTGGCCTACGATCCGGATACTGCCGGTGGTCTCATGACGACTGAGTTCATCGCCTTGAATGAGAACTTGACGGTTTATGAAGCCTTCGAGACCATTCGTAAGATTGCGCCAGAGAAGGAAGTTATCGAGACCCTCTTCGTGGTCGATGCTAAGACCTTACTCAAAGGGACAGTCGATATCCGCGATATTTTCACCAAATCCGACCAACAAAAACTCAGTGAAATTCTCAATCCTAATGTCATTTCGGTGACGCCAACGACGGACCAGGAAGAAGTTTCCCTGATTGTTACCAAGTATAACCTGTCAGTTGTACCGGTCGTTAATAACAAGAACCGGATTCTGGGGATTATCACCAACGACGACATCATCCACGTCATCAATGAAGAGTACACCGAAGATATGTACTTGATGGGTGGGGTAGACTCGGAAGAAACGCTAGACAGCCCAGTCTTCGAGTCCGTCAAACGCCGTCTGCCTTGGTTGGTTATCAACCTCTTCACAGCCTTTCTGGCCTCATCCGTTATCAACCTTTTCTCCGATACCATCAGCCAAATGGTGGCCCTAGCGGCTGCTATGCCGATTGTAGCTGGGATGGGGGAGAATGCTGGTACCCAGACTGTTACCATTGTGGTTCGGGCTCTAGCCTTGGGCGAAGTAGACTGGGGTGATTGGCGCGGTATGCTTAAGGAAATCGGGGCTGGTTTCGCCAATGGTCTCATTACTGGTGGCGTGGCTGCTATTGCCCTTATACTCATGTATGGCAATGTCTACCTGGGTGTAGTCATCATCCTAGCTATGATTGTAGATATGGTCATTGCTGGAATTTTTGGCTACTTCATCCCCTTGGCGGTTAAGAAATTCCGCGGGGATCCTGCCTTAGTATCAACCGTCTTCCTGACTACGGCTACTGATGTGGGTGGTTTCTTCAGCTTCTTAGGCTTGGCCACTCTCTTCATGCCTTTACTTATATAATGATTACCTTGCCTACTCCCTTGGGGGTAGGCTTTTTGCTTGTTTAAACGCCTTAAAAAGGCCAATCCCGTAGGCTAATGATAAGGTAAGCTGAGTGTCACTTTTGGCTTTTTAGGCCTTCGGACAAAATCGCATTACAGCGCCCTTAAATTATGGTAGAATAAGAAGGAAAAGTCTGTGACCCTAGGGTCCGAAAGGTGTGGTATTCATGCAACGTTTAGATGGGAAAACCCTCTCTCAATCAATTTTCGCTCGGCTGTCCCAGGCGACAGCGGCCTTCCGTTCCCAAACCGGGACCCAGCCCAAATTGACCGTTATCTCAGTCGGGGAAGATCCTGCCAGCAAGGTCTATGTTGGCCAGAAACAAAAACGTGCCTTGGAAATTGGCTATGCCTTCGAATGGGTACTTTTGCCAGCAGATATTAGCCAAGAAGAATTGGAGCGGACCATTAAGGTTCACAACCAAGATCCTCAAACCCATGGGCTCTTATTGCAATTGCCTCTGCCTGAGCATTTAGATCCATTGTCAGCTATGCACCTAATTGACCCAGAAAAAGATGTGGATGGCTTCCACCCCTTGACCATGGGACGGGTCGTTGAAGACAATACAGACCTCTATCCTTGTACGCCCAAGGCATTGTGCGACTCCTAGAAAATGCCCAGATTCCTTTGCAAGGTCAAAATGTGGTCGTCGTAGGCCGGAGCCAAATTGTGGGCTTGCCTATTTCTATCATGTTGATTAACCGCGGGGCAACTGTGACAGTCTGCAATTCCAAGACCCGGGATTTAGGCCACTATACCCGTTACGCGGATATCTTGATTGTCGCGACTGGCCAGGCGCATTTAATTGGACCAGACCATCTCAAGGAAGGCGCAGTGGTAGTCGACGTTGGGATTAACCGGCTCATGTCTGGCAAGCTGGTAGGGGATGTAGATTTTGAGGCGGTAGCCCATAAGGTTAGCTACATCACACCAGTTCCTGGTGGAGTTGGCCCTATGACGGTAGCCATGTTGATGGAACAGACCTTTACTTGTGCCTGCCAACAACAAAACATAGATCCCTTGACCTTCTTGAGCCAGGAGGAGGCCTAGTCAGTGACCGATACACAAAAGGACTATCTCAGTGTCAAGGCCCTGACCCGCTATCTCAAGCGCAAGTTCGACGTGGATCCTTACCTGCAGAAAGTCTATGTAGTAGGGGAGGTTTCTAACTTTCGCTTGCGGACAGGCCATCAGTACTTCAGTCTTAAGGAAGACAATGTTAAAATCAACGTCACCATGTTCAAACAGGCCTTTAGTAAGCTGCCTTTCAAGTTAGAAGAAGGCATGAAGGTCTTAGCGGTAGGGCGGGTTTCGATCTATGAACCTAGTGGTTCCTACCAATTAACGCTTGAGTCGCTTCAACCGGACGGTGTGGGTTCTCTCTATCTGGCCCTAGAACAACTTAAGGCTAAGCTTAAGCAAGCGGGTCTCTTGGATTTGCCTAAGAAGCAACCGCGCCGTTTTCCGCGGCGGATTGCAGTCATTACCAGCCCAAGTGGGGCCGTCATCCGCGATATTGTGACCACCCTCAAACGACGCTATCCCATTGCCCAAGTGGTAGTTTTCCCTACCCGCGTTCAGGGTAAGGAAGCCAGCGGCGAAATTGTCGCAGCCTTTGAACGGCTCAAGGCCAAGCAAGCTGCCTTTGACACTGTGATTCTAGCACGTGGGGGCGGGGCCATTGAAGACCTTTGGCCTTTTAACGAGGAGATTGTGGCTCAGGCGATTCTAGCCTGTCCCTTGCCGGTCATTACGGCCATCGGCCACGAGACAGACACGACCATTGCTGACTTAGTGGGGGACTTACGCGCTCCGACACCAACCGCAGCAGCTGAAATGGCAGCTGAGGAATTAAGCCAAGTCTATCTCAAGTTGGAAGAAAGTCGGACACGTCTGGCTCAAGCCATGCTAAGCCGGATTCAACATAAGCAAACCCAACTCCGCCGTTATCAGGAAGTCTATATTTTTCGGGAACCCGAGCGACTGTACCAAGCCTATATGCAGCAAGTGGATCTCATCAAGGAGCGTTTGTTACGTGCTCAGTCGTCTTATTTGCAGGGGCAGGCGCAAGGCCTGGCTCTCCTATCCACCCGTCTTAAAGCTCAGGGGCCAAGCGGGCGTTTGCATCTGGAAGGGGAGCGGCTAGCCCGTCTCCGTCATCAGTTGAAACGAGCCATGGCTCAGACTAGTCAACATTATCAAGGGGAGCTGGCTCGTTATAGCCAGCTCCTAGAGGCCTATAGCCCCCTCAAGATTCTGGCGCGGGGTTATGCCATTATCGAAGACAAGCAAGAAGCGGTAAAATCAGTCCAGCAAATTCAAGTTGGTCAGGTCATCGATTTAACCTTACAAGATGGCCAAGCCACCGCTCAAGTTCAAACCATTAGCGCTCAGAAAGGAAAAAACCATGGCAACAAAAAAGAAAAAGCCTGAAAGTTTCGAAGCAGCTTTAGCTGAATTAGATACCATTGTGCAACAACTTGAACGAGGCGAATTGCCTCTAACCCAAGCTCTGGATGCCTTTAAGCAGGGGGTAGAATTAACCCAATACTGCCAAAAGACCCTCCATGATGCCCAAGAAACTGTCGCCAACATGATGGCAGAAGAGGGCGATTTTGTCCTGGATGAGGATGTCCAATGAACTTCTTAGAACTCGATACCCTGCGTCAGCTCTTCGAGCATAGCTTGGATCAGCAAACACGTTATCACTTAACACCTCCGCGTCTTATTGAAGCCATGCGCTACTCCCTCAAATGGAGGCAAGCGCCTACGCCCAGTCATGCTCCTGGCAGTTTTGGCTATTCAATCAGAAGACCTGGTCAAATGTGGCCTTAAGACAGCCATCGCCTTGGAGTATATTCACACTTATTCCCTGATTCATGACGATTTACCGGCTATGGACAACGATGATCTACGTCGAGGGCAAGCCACCAACCATAAGCGCTTTGGCGAGGGACTGGCTATTTTGGCTGGGGATGCCCTCTTAACAGATGCCTTCCAAGTTCTGGTTTCAGACGACCTCTTGGATGATTGTACCAAGCTGGCCTTGATTGACCAACTTAGTCAAGCGGCTGGCTCTTGGGGCATGGTAGCAGGTCAAGTAGGGGATATTGAAGCCGAACAGACGCCGGTTGACTACCAGGGCTTGAAGCAGATTCATGATCAGAAGACGGGTGCCTTATTCCGTTTTGCTTTAGAGGCTGGTGCTATTATTGGTGGGGCGGATGCTAGAACTTGCGAAGCCCTGCGTCAGTTTGGACGTCATTTTGGCCTAGCCTACCAGATTCACAATGATTTAATGGATGTATTAGGCAGTCAAGAAATGACAGGTAAGGTCACTCAGGCGGATCAAGCCCTAACCAAATCTACCTATCCAAGTCTTTTGGGTCTTCAAGGAGCCAAGGATGCCTTGGCAGTAGAGGTTAGTGCAGCTAGCCAAATCTTAGAGGATTTAGCTAAAGAGAGCGGCCGCCCTTATCAGATTCTGGGGGGCATATTGGATTATTTGACCCTACCCTCTGCTAAGTAAAAGGAGCAGCTATGAAGAAGGAACGCATTGATAAACTGGTAGTTCAGAGTGGTCTGACCGAATCACGCGAGCAAGCGCGTCGCTTGATTATGGCCGGTCAGATCTATGACAGCCAGAACCAACGTTATGACAAGCCCGGTGAAAAAAAGTGGATGCCTCCAAGGTGTTCCATATCAAGGGTAAGACGCTACCTTATGTCAGTCGTGGCGGCCTTAAGTTGGAAAAAGCCATTAAGGCCTTCAATATTGACATGACTGACCAAATCCTCTTAGATATTGGGGCCTCGACCGGGGGCTTCACGGACGCGGCTCTCCAATTCGGCGCAGCCAAGTCTTATGCCTTGGATGTAGGTTACAATCAGCTAGCCTACTCCTTGCGCCAGGATCCTCGGGTCGTTGTAATGGAGCGAGAAAACTTTCGTTATGCCCAGCCTGACCAATTTCAAGAAGGGCAACCAAGCGTGGCCTCAATCGACGTCTCCTTTATCTCCCTACGTTTAATTCTGCCACCTCTGGTGCCTATTCTAGCGCCAGGAGGCACCGTGCTCATGCTGATTAAGCCACAATTTGAGGCTGGTAAGGAACGCGTGGGTAAGAAGGGAATCGTGAAGGATCCGGCGGTACACCTAGATGTCCTCAAGGAAATCTTGTCCTATGCCTGTGGCTTGGGTTATCGTGTATGTGATTTGACCTTCTCGCCTATTACTGGGGGCGAGGGCAATATCGAATTCTTGGCCTATCTGACCAACGACCAAGATCTAGCCAATGATTCTTGGCAGCAGGTGGATTTAGCCGGTGTGGTGGAAGCCGCACATACAACCTTTGAATAGAAGAGATTAGACAAGAAAGGAGGTCCGATTATGTTACGGAGTCTCAACATTGAAAATTTTGCCATTATCGACCATGTGACCCTGGATTTAGAGATGGGGATGACCGTTCTAGCAGGGGAGACTGGGGCCGGGAAATCGATTATTATTGATGCTCTCAGCTTGCTTATGGGCAGTCGTGGGACCAACGATTTAATCCGTCAAGGTGCCGATAAATTGGTAGTGGAGGGTCTCTTTTCTATGTCGCCAGCTCCTGCACCACTGTTAGCACAATTGGCAGATTTTGGTTTGGAGCTTGAGGACCAGGAAGACCTGATCATACGTCGTGAGCTTAACCGACAAGGCAAGAATACCGTTCGGGTTAATGGTCAGTTGGCCAACGTGTCTTTGCTTAAGCAGATTGGCTATTACCTAGTCGATATTCATGGCCAGAATGAGCATCAGGCTTTGCTTAATAAGCAATTCCACCTCAGTCAGTTGGACCAATTTGCGGGCGACCGCCTAAACCAACTCAAACAAACTTATCAAATTGCTTTCGAACGATATGACCAGCTACGTAAGGACTGGCTGGCTAGTCAGCAGGAGGGGACTGATAAACGCCAACGCTTAAGCTTCTTAGAATTTCAGTTGCAAGAATTAGAAGCCGCCAACTTAGTCGCTGGGGAAATGGCCCAGCTAGAACAAGAAAGTCGGCGTCTGCAAAATAGCCAGAAGATTGGCCAAGCCCTAGCCACGGTTAATTATTTGTTATCGGAAGCGGACACCAGCGCCTTGACGCAACTGAGCCAAGCCCAAGCAGCCTTAGAGGAAGTAGCTAGCTATGACTCTAGCTATCCGGCCTTGGCGGCTCAATTGCAAGATCTCTACTATCAACTAGAAGAAGTGGCCCACCAACTAGCGGTCAGCAACCAGGTAGTTGATAATGATCAAGCTATTGATGAGCTTGAAGCGCGTCTCAGCCAATTGGGCCAACTGACCCGTAAATATGGCATGGATGAAGCTCAGCTATTGGCCTATTATGATGCCATTAGCGAAGAAATTTACCAGCTCACACACCAGGAACAGTATACAGAGCGCCTAGTTAAGGACTTGACGGTCGCTTATCATGACTGTCTAGCGGCTGGTCAGGCCCTAGATCAAGGTCGACGCCGGGAAGCTCAGGACTTAGTGGCAGCGATTGAAGCAGAATTGGCCGACTTGTATATGGCTAATGCGCGATTCCAGGTTGACTTTACGAGCCTGGGTAGTGATGCCAGCCTAGCTAGTCTGCTCCCAGATGCACAGCGCTTAAGTGCCGAAGGTTTAAGCCAGGTAGAATTTATGCGACTACCAACCTTGGTGAAGCCATGAAGCCCCTGGTTAAGATTGCTTCAGGTGGGGAATTATCGCGCTTTATGTTGGCCCTCAAACGGGTCTTCAGCCAAGGTATGACGGATATGACCTTAGTCTTTGACGAGATTGATACAGGGGTATCAGGCCGCGTTGCTCAAGCTATCGCGGAGAAAATGCAAGGTATTGCCCAGCATCATCAGCTGCTCTGTATTACCCATTTGGCTCAAGTAGCTGCAAGTGCCGACCAACATCTTTACATTGAAAAAGTTGTTGAGAATGAGCGTACGCGTACCCGCGTGCAGGCATTGAATGAGGAAGGTCGTATAGAAGCCATCGCCAGCATGATGTCTGGTAAGGTCTTAACGCCAGCTTCCCTGCAAATGGCCCAAGATTTACGTCGTCAGTTGCAGACCCATCGTGCCAAACTAGGCGAGGAGGACTAAGCCATGTTGAAGATTTATGCCCATCGTGGCAATCAAGCTCAGGCTGTCGAAAACAGCTTAACCGCCTTCCAAAATGCCGTGACAGCGGGTGTGGATGGTATTGAATGCGACTTGCACTTGACGGCAGACGGTGCCCTCGTTGTAATCCATGATGAGCAATTAGACCGGACGACAGATAGCCAAGGTGAGGTTAGCGATTTAAGTCTGGCCCAGATTCAAGCCGCACGTCTGCGCTTTCCCGATGGTCGTGTGACTCCAGACCGAGTGCCCAGTCTACCAGAATTATTGAACTTATTGCGAGACTTAGATTTTAAGGGGACGCTGAATCTAGAACTTAAAACTGACCAAAAGGATTATCCTGGCATCGAAGCAGCTGTTTTAGCCACCGTGGAGGAACTAGCTCCAGATTTTGACGTTGTTTATTCTAGTTTTAATTGGTACACGCTCAAACGCCTTAAGACGCTAGCCCCGGAGGCTAAGATTGCAGCCTTAGTAGAAGAAGCCCTTTTACCTTATTTGTCGCATTTGCCAGCTTTAGAGCCGACGGCTATTCATTTGGATCGACAACTTTTCCAAGATGAGGATTTGCGAACTCAGTTCAAGCAGTGGCCTATCCGTCTCTGGACAGTCAATGATCCGGCTGATTGGGCGCACTATATTAGCTTAGCCCAGGACGGCCAGCTAGAAGCCATTATGACTGACACGCCAGCTGCTGCGCTTGCAGTGCGAGACCAAGGGGAGGCTTGCCATGACTAGATTAGCGGCTCCCTTAATCGTCATTGGAGGGCCCACCGCTGTGGGCAAAACCCAACTCAGTATTGACTAGCCAAGCGCTTTGGGGGCGAAGTTATTAATGTCGACCGTCTGCAATTTTATCGAGGCTTGGATATTGGGACGGGCAAGGTGACGCCAGAAGAGATGCAGGGTGTGCCTCATCATGCCTTGGACTTTCTGAATGTTGATCAGGATTATGATGCCAGCCAGTTCCAAGCTTTAGCCCAGAGCCTGATTAGTGATTGTCATGCACGTGGTATCCTGCCAATTTTAGTTGGTGGCTCTGGTCTTTATCTAGAAGGTCTACTTTATGATTTAGAGTTCGGTGGGAAGGCTAGCCATGACCCGCTCATCCGTAAAGCCCTCGAGCAACGGCTAGAGACGGAAGGAGGTCAGGTCCTCTATGCTGAGTTGTTAGAACAAGACCCACTCGCAGCGTCTAAGATCCCAATTCAAAATCATCGTCGCCTCTTGCGAGCCTTAGAGGTCATGCAGGTGACGGGGCAAAAATTCTCTGACCAGAGCCAGCATGAGACCGCCCAAGCACGCTATGAGACCTGTATTCTTGCCTTAGACCGGCCCCGTGACCAACTCTATGAGCGAATTAACGCTCGAGTCCAAGCCATGGTGGCGCAGGGATTGGAAGCAGAAGTTCGTCATCTCTACCAAGTAGCGCAGGGCCAGTTGTTGCCAAGCGTACAAGGTATTGGTTACAAGGAATGGTGGCCATATTTGGCAGGGGACATGACCGACCGTGAGGCAGTTATTGCCGCTATTCAGCAAATTCTAGGCGCTATGCCAAACGTCAACTAACCTGGTTCCGCAATCGTATCCAGGGCACTCATTGGCTGGATGCTAGTGATTATGAGACGGCTTTGGCTCAGGCGACTAGCCTAGTTCAAGATTTATTAGATAAGCAGGCAGAGAAAGGAGGGAGCCTATGATAGACTTACAAGTTGGCCCTGAACGCGTCCTAGTCATGGCAGTTCAGACGGATCAATATAGCCCGGAACAATTTCAAGTAATCTTAGATGAAATGACCTCGTTAACGGAGACAGCGGGTGGCCAGGTCATTGAAGTAGTCACCCAGAAGTTGCCTAAGTTAGACGGCCGGACGGCTGTCGGGAGCGGGAAACTAGAAGAGATTGCCGCCCTAGTAGAAGCCCGTGAGATTGATCTAGTCATTAGTCTTAATGCCCTGACACCTAGTATGAACCGCCAACTGGAGGCTAGCCTCAAGGTTCAAGTTATCGATCGAGTTCAGCTGATTTTAGATATCTTTGCCATGCGGGCACGAAGTCGCGAAGGGAAACTCCAGGTGGCTCTGGCCCAGTATAACTATCTCCTGCCACGGCTCTACGGCCAAGGTAAGCATTTGTCTCGCCAAGGCGGTGGGATTGGGACCCGCGGTCCTGGTGAAACCAAGTTGGAAAGTGATCGCCGTCATATTCGCAGTGTTATTCACCATGTTAAGGAGGAGTTAGCTGATATTGCCGCTCATCGTGAGCGCACTCGTTCGCGTCGTGCTCAGGGTGGTCACTGGCAAGTTGGTTTGGTGGGTTATACCAACGCCGGCAAGTCTACCTTGCTAACCCAATTGACCCAGTCAGAGACTATGTCCAAGACCAACTTTTTGCAACCTTAGACCCATTAACTCGGCGTATGCCCCTTAAGGGTGAGGATCGCTTCACCTTGACGGATACGGTTGGCTTCATTGAAGAGTTGCCGACAGAACTCATTCATGCTTTTAAGTCAACTTTGGAAGAAATCGGGGGCATGGACTTGTTACTACATGTCGTCGATGCTTCGGATCCGGCTCAGACGCTACATGAGCAGACCGTTCTGCGAATCATTAAGGAGTTGGGATATGGGCACTTGCCAGTCCTAACAGTCTATAATAAGATTGATTGTTTGGCTCCAGACCAGTCAGTCCAAGCAACGGCCTTTCCAAGTATCGCCATCTCTGCCTATGAACCCAGCCATATTGACCGCTTGAAACAGGAAATCTGGAAGCTCTTAATGGCAGATGCTGACTGGGTTGACCAACGCATTCCTGCCCATGAAGCTTATAAGGTGGCTGGCATGCGTCAAGAGCTCCTAGTGACTAAATTCGACTATGATGAGAATACTGGCGACTATCACCTGCAGGGTTATCGTCGTCGCCAGCAAGACCGAGAGGAGGAGACGCATTGATTACAATGCAAGATATTATTGAAGAAGGACATCCTACCCTCCGCCAAGCTGCGGAAGCCGTAGAATTTCCTCTAACCGATGAGCTCAAGGCAACTGCCTTGGCTATGCATGAATTTTTGGTTAATAGCCAAAATCCTGAGATTGCCGAGAAATACGGCCTACGCGCTGGTGTTGGCTTAGCTGCTCCGCAAATTAACCTACCTAAACAAATTTTTGCAGTTCACATTATGAGCTATGATGAAGAAGGAAATGAGGCGGAACCGCTTTTGAGCGAGATTCTCTTCAACCCTAAGATTATTAGCCATTCTGTTCAGGAAGTGGCCCTGCGTGACGGGGAAGGCTGCCTATCCGTTAATCGTGAAGTGCCAGGCCTGGTGCCACGACCTCGCCGTATCCGCCTGCGCTACCAAGATATGGAGGGCAAGGAACATGAGTTGCGCCTACGCGACTATGAAGCCATTGTGGTCCAACACGAACTAGACCATCTCAAAGGTATTATGTTCTATGACCATATTAACCAACAACAGCCTTGGTATGAAACCAGGTTTAGAATTATTGTAAGAGCGAGTGACTGGGTAATAATCTCAGTCCTCTTTTTTTATGCGGGGAGAAACTATTTTTACCTGTCTTGTTTAGATTACTTGGCTCTATCTTGTCATGGAAGAGAAATGCGGTTAAAATAAGAAAGAAAGAGTTTGCAAATGCAGGGTGTATCCCGGCCAAAAGGAGATATTTATGTCAGCAACACATCAGCCAATTATCCCGCATGGGCCAGTCCCAAGTCCCGCCCAATTGGCCTATCATCAAGATGAATTAGCGGCCTTTATTCACTTCGGTCCCAATACTTTCAATGACCGGGAGTGGGGGACCGGGACAGAGTCGCCAGAAGACTTTAATCCTAGTGACTTTGATGCTGACCAATGGGTTCGTGTGCTTAAGGAAACAGGATTCAAACGTCTTATTCTGGTGCTCAAGCATCACGATGGTTTTGTCCTCTATCCTTCAGCCTATACGGACCACAGTGTCAAAGCGAGTCCCTGGCGCCAAGGACAGGGAGATGTCTTGGCTGAGGTGTCAGCTGCAGCCAACCGCTATCATCTACCATTAGGATTCTATCTATCGCCTTGGGATGCCCACCATCCTGATTATCATGTTGACCGACAAGAAGCTTACAACGACTATTACTTTAAGCAATTACAAGAGTTGTTCGAGAATCCAGCTTACGGCTATCAAGGGCGTTTTGTTGAAGTCTGGTTAGATGGCGCGCGTGGTGAGGGAGCCCAAGCCGTGACGTATGATTTCAAGCGTTGGTTCGACTATATTGAATCGCAAGGTTATCCTGTCGCAATCTTCTCAACAGAACCGACCGCTCTGCGCTGGGTAGGGAACGAACGAGGCTACGGAGGCGATCCGCTTTGGCAGAAGGTCAAGGCTGACCGTCTTCGTCAGGGGGACATTGATTACCTCAATCACGGGGATCCTGAAGGTGATCTCTACTCCTTGGCTGAGGTGGATGTTTCAATCCGCCCAGGCTGGTTCTATCATGATAGTCAGCAGCCTAAGACAGTGGCTGAACTGATGGATATTTACCTTCATTCGGTTGGCAAAGGGAGCCCACTGCTACTTAATATTCCACCTGATCGGCGAGGTCAGTTTGCAGAGGCAGATATTGAGGTTCTACGAGATTTCCAGCTTACGCGGCAGGCACTCTATGAGACCAATTACTTAGCTGGTGGCCAAATCCTAGATAGCAGTGGACAGTCGCAGAATCAATTGCTAGATCAATCGGGTCTTTGGCAGGCTTCTGTTTGCCATGATAATGTGCTAGAGTTAGTCCTACCTCAAGTTGCTAGCTTCGATCTAGTCCAAATTCAAGAAGCTATTCAGTATGGTCAACGGGTGTCAGCCTTTCATATCGATTACTTAGATCAAGCAGGCCAGTGGCAACCATTTGCCCAAGGTCAGACCCTGGGCTATCGTCGACTAGTCAAGGGGCCGCTAGTTCAGAGTCAGCGACTACGCCTAGTGATCGATCAGGCGCAAGCGGCGCCTATCCTGAGTGGCCTGGCTATCTATCGTTGGCCAGATCAAGCCAAGGCTCAGCAAACATCAAATGAAGTGATTTTTGGGCAAGCTTGCTATGAGGGAGTTAAAGGTCAACCTTTGACCGTGACCTTGCTTCGACAGGGGGATTTGGGTCAGGCACTTAAGGTTAAAATCGCCACTGAACCTGGGACTGGCGTGCATGGACGCGTTTATGAGGACGCCCAATACCAGGTAAACTTTGAAGCAGGGCAGGAAGTGGCTCAAATCCAAGTGCCTAGTCTCTACTATGCTCAAAATCAAGCACATGATTTCTATCTGAAAATCCTGCCGAATGGCCCTAAAACTAGACTACTAGTCCAGTAACAAGGGATTAGGGTTTAATTCTAGTTCAAAATTCTTTATAATAAGAGTAGACATTAGCAAAGTAGGTGAAACATCGAATGAATATTGGCTTTTTTACGGATACCTATTTTCCGCAAGTGAGTGGGGTATCGACTTCAGTCAAACTCCTAAGGGATGAATTGGTTCGCCAAGGACATGAGGTCATTATCTTCACTACAACTGATCCTAATGCGAGGCCAGAACCGGGCGTTGTGCGTCTGCCTAGCGTGCCTTTTGTAAGTTTTGAGGATCGGCGGGTGGCCTATTCAGGTTTCGAGCGCTGCCTTAAGATTGCCCGTAATTATCAATTGGACTTGGTCCATACCCATACGGAATTTAGTCTGGGCTTAGCTGGCCGTTATGTGGCAAGCCGTCTCAAGATTCCAACTATCCATACCTACCACACCATGTATGAAAACTATACCCACTATATTCTCAACGGCAAGTTAATCCGTCCTGGCACCGTTAAGGTCTTATCCAAGGTCTTCTGTGACCAAGGAAATGGGGTTATTGCCCCTAGCCTCATGACTAAGGACACTCTGACCTCTTATGGCATTAAGGCGCCTATCCGAGTCATTCCAACAGGAGTTGAGATTCCAGAGTATAATCCGGAAGGCCGTCATAGCTTGCGCCAAAAATTAGGTTTGAGCCAAGATGATATCGTGCTTCTTTCTCTCTCTCGTTTGTCCAAGGAAAAAAATATCGCGGCTGTCTTGGAGGTCTATCCAAGAGTCTTAGATAAGTTGCCACAAGCCAAATTAGTCATTGTAGGTGAGGGACCAGAGCGCCCAGTCTTGGAGCAACAGGCAAAGGATTTAGGCATTAAGCCTATCTTTGTTGGTGAGGTAGAACACAGCCAAGTCTCTGCTTATTACCAAATGGCGGATCTTTATATCAATGCCAGCATGTCAGAGTCACAAGGTTTGACTTATTTGGAGGCTTTTGCCAACCGTCTACCGATTATTGCCAAGCGCAATGATTACTTGGCTGGCATTATGACTAATGATAATTTCGGTGCCTTGTTTGATGATTTTGAAGATTTCGATCGCGCCATCTTAGATTATTTGGCTAAGATGGAGGCGGGTTTCCGACCAAATATTGACCGCCAATTACTTTACCCGCTGTCACTCGAGCATTTTGAACAGCAAGTGGCGGATTTCTATCAAGAAGTGATTAAGCAAAACAAACGTCGTAAGCGGAGTAGTGGCCTAAATAAAGTTGTGGCCGGCGTTAAGTATCGCTACAAGCAGCTGATGGGAGGTTAAGCAGATGGCAAGCGTTGGATTTATTGGCTTAGGTGTGATGGGGGCTGCGATGGCGCGTCACTTGATGGGCGCAGGTTATCAGCTAGTCCTGTATACACGGACAAAAGCTAAGGCGGAGCCTTTGTTGCAGGCGGGTGCCCGGTGGGCGCATACGCCCAAAGAGCTAGTCCAGGCCTGTGACCTAGTTTTTACGATTGTAGGCTATCCTCAGGATGTTGAGAGCACCTATTTTGGTCCAGAGGGCCTCTTTGCCGGTGCCCATCCGGGTAGTTGTTTCGTGGATATGACGACTTCAACGCCTCAGTTGGCAATTAAGATTGCTGAGAAGGCCCAGAAATTAGGGGTTGAAGCCTTAGATGCGCCAGTTTCAGGTGGCGATTTGGGAGCTAGAGAGGCGCGCTTAACCATTATGGTAGGTGGTAGCAAGGCAAGTTATGAGCGTGTGTTGCCTTACTTGGAAGTAATGGGTAAGACGATAAAACGCCAAGGTGGTCCCGGTGCTGGTCAACACACTAAGATGGCCAATCAGATTATGATTGCTGGGACCATGACGGGGCTGACTGAGATGTTGGTCTATGCTAAGGCGGCGGGCTTAAGCCTTAATTCCGTCTTAGAGACTGTTGAGGCCGGCAGTGCATCCAACTGGTCCATGGCCAACTATGCACCTCGCATCTTGCGACAAGACTATTCGCCAGGCTTCTTCGCTAAGCATTTCAAGAAAGACCTAGGCATTGCTTTGAATGAAGCAAAGGCTATGGGCTTGGAATTACCAGCCACCAGTCTGGCTTGGCAACTCTATGATAAACTCTGTGCAGCGGGTCATGAAGATGATGGGACCCAGGCACTCATCAAATTATGGTGGCAATCTGAGTGAGAAACTTGCGTCGAGCTTGAAAGTAAGATATGATAACATTGTAGTTTGAGGAATGTTGTCCAGACTTTGCCTCATGGCGAGAAATCGTAGCGCAATGGGCAGCAGAGTTAAGAATGGAGTGAAACTATGAAAAGTTCAGTATTAAATGGGATTATCCAACGTTTAGAAGCTATGACCCATACCGAAAGTGACGTAGAAGTACGCCGCTTCGAGATTGAAGGCGTGGAAAAATGCCAAGTGGCTTATGTAAAAGAAAGCGACACCTTTGAACTGACTGACCACCAATCTGGGTCTGTCTTCCAATACGATGACATCGACCTAGTAGCAATCGAAATTTTCGAGATGTTAGGTTAATAAATGAGACAAAGAGGTTAGGGCCATGGCTCCTAGCCTCTTTTAATTTGCTGGTGGGCTTAAGTAGAAGCTTAAGGTTTGATTAAGCCGACGAAATCAAGGACGAGCGGGTTTTCTTATGCTATAATGGAAGTGATAGACTTTAAAGGAGCAATGTGTGAATGAAACGCTACATAACGCCAAGTTGGACCATTAACTCGGTCTATGATATCCAGCCCCAAGACCTGCTCAAGCGGGGCTATGAGGCGGCCATTATTGACCTAGATAATACCGTCATTGCTTGGAATAATATGAACTATACAGAAGAAATGGCAGATTGGATTAGCCGTATGACGCAAGCCGGTGTTAAGATTTATATCTTATCCAACAATAAGGTGGAGCGAGTTGCTAAAGTCGCAGAGCCACTAGGAATCCCCTACAAGGCCGGCGCACTCAAACCTCGTCGCAAGAATTTTCAGCTGGCTTTGGATGCCTTGGGAACTAGTCAGGCTAATACTATTATGATTGGCGACCAAATCATGACCGATATTATCGGGGCTAACCGAGCTAAAATGGCTAGCATCTTGGTCAAACCAATCGCTCGAAACGATAACTTCTATACTTGGGCCAACCGGGCTATTGAACGACTTGCGCTTAAGTTAGTAGGCATTAAACGCAAAGGGGACTGGGGGGATCAACTTGACTGAGGAACACTACCAATGTATCGGCTGCGGGGCGACCATTCAGAGTCAGGATCCTGAACAGGCCGGTTATTTACCAGCGTCTGCCTTGGCTAAGGGCTTAGAAAAAGGGCAATTTTACTGCCAACGTTGCTTTAAGTTGCGCCACTACAATGAATTACAAGACCTGCAAATTCCTGACCAAGTCTTCCTAGACAAGCTCAGCGAAATTGCCCATGATGATGCCTTGATTATCAATGTCTTAGATATCTTCGATGTCGAAGGCAGTCTTATCCATGGCTTGGCCTGTTTTATTGGCAACCAACCTTTTGTGGTTTTCGGGAATAAATTCGACTTACTCCCTAAGGTGACCCGTCAGAATCGCGTTAAGCATTGGCTCAAAGGCATTCTGGCTGACAATGGGCTCTTTCCACAAGATATCATTCTTGGTAGTGCCCATAAGGGCCATACCCTAACCGAACTGCTGGAATTGATTGAAGCCAATATCCATGACCGTAATATTTATATCGTGGGTGTTACCAATGTAGGTAAGTCTACCCTAATTAATCAGCTTCTAGCCCATTATGGTGGAGAAGGCCAGATTATTACAACCTCCAATCATCCAGGTACGACTTTGGATATGATTCATATTCCCTTGACGCCTGACCACGCCATTATTGATACCCCAGGGATTATCCACCGGACCCAATTAGCCCATTATTTGTCTCGGGAGGCCATGCGTAAGCTATTGCCAAGCAAGCCTTTCAAGCCTATGACCTTCCAGCTTAATGCGGGGCAGACCATTTTCTTAGCGGGTGTTGGACGAGTTGATTTTGAAAAAGGGGAGCGGACCTCCTTTACCTATTATGTCTCCAAGGACTGCTACCTACACCGTACCAAGTTGGACAAGGCAGATGCCTTCTATGCCCAACACAAAGGTGGCTTACTAAGCCCACCTAGCGAAGAAGAAGCTGCTGATTTCCCTGACCTAGTGGCTAAGGAATTAACCCTCAGTCAGGACCAGGATGTGGCCATCTCAGGTCTGGGTTGGTTCAGCGTGAATCGACCTGTCCGTGTGACGGTTTGGGTACCCAAAGGGGTTGCGGTGACCGTTCGCGACGCTATTATTTAAGAAAGACAAGAGGAACAAGCAAGTGACATCACTTAACAAGAAACAAGTTAACCATCTTAAAAAGATTGCCCATCACGAAAAACCAATTTTTCAGATGGGCAAAGAAGGCCTAGGTCAATCTTTCCTTGATCAGGTGGATCAGGCCTTGACTAAGCGGGAACTAATTAAGTTTAAGGTCCTGCAGAATAGTGAAGAAGAAATTCGAGAAGTAACGGCAGAGATTGCCTATGCCCTGGATGCCCATGTGGTTCAGGTTATCGGTCACACAGGCGTACTCTACCGGCCTTCTCATATTGCTAAGTATCAGAGATTATCGGCTGATCTTAAAAAAATCAAGTAAGACCATGCCCACATTTGGGCTGACATAAGCCAATCATTCAAAGAGGTGATCGCATGATGACACAAACGGAAACCCTAGGCAAGACCCTAACCAGTCTGGCTCAAGAAGTGCAGATTCAGGGGCCAAAACGCATCGGCATCCTAGGTGGGGCATTCAACCCACCGCATTTGGGCCATTTACTACTAGCTGAGCAGGTGGGGAAGGAATTGGAACTAGACGAGGTCTGGTTCATGCCGGTAGCCAAGCGTCACTACGAGCAAGAGGGGACGGATGTGCCCGTCATTCATCGGCTCAAGATGGTGCAACTGGCCATTCAGGATAATCCCTTCTTCAAGATTCAACCTTATGAACTTTTGCACGGGGATAAGTTATTTACAGTCGATAGCATGCGTTATTTCCGTCGCCTCTTCCCTGATGCTCAGTTCTATTACCTAATGGGAGCAGATCGAGCCCAGAAGTTACATAAATGGCATCAGATTGAACAATTGGCGGAGCTAGTCCATTTTGTGGCGCAAAAGCCAGTCGGGACGCCTATGCCCGAGACCGAGTGGCCGGTTGAATGGGTGGAAGCTCCAACCTTGCCCGTCAGCTCAACTGATATTCGTTTGCGAGTCTTCTGTGACCAAAGCATTCGCTATCAGGTGCCTGAGGCAGTGGCTGACTATATTGAAGCACAAGGACTCTACAAAACGGCCTTTGGTCGAGCATAGGGGGAGGCAGACATGACTTATTGGAATACCAATCGCCAGGCCTTCTTGGATGATTTGGCTCAACGTATCAAGCCCAAACGTTATCAACACGTCCTGAGGGTGGAACAGACGGCTATTGAATTGGCTGAACGCTATGGAGCAGATGCCGAAGCGGTCAGCATTGCAGCCTTAGCTCATGACTATGCCAAAGATTTGGATGTGGAGCAGGCGCGTGTTTTGGCCCAGACCTTTTGGCCGCAAGTGGACTTAAGCCAAGAGGGAAGTAACATTCTGCATGGCCCAGCCGCAGCTCAAATCCTCTTAGACCGCTATGGTGTGACTGACCGTCGCATTCTAGAAGCGGTGGCTGGCCATACTGTGGGCTGGTATCAATTTGATTTAATCGGCAAGATTCTTTATCTAGCTGACTACATGGAACCAGGCCGCGATTTTCCAGGAGTTGAAGTAGCTCGGGAACTTGCTGCAACTGATTTGAACGCGGCATGCTGGTACAAAATGAAACGCACATTAACTTATTTAATTGAAAAGGAAAAAACCCTCTTTGATGGAGCAGTAGAAATCTACAACCGCTGGTGCCAAGAGGGAATTTAGGAGGAACCTATGACAAACAGCTTTAGAAATTTTAGAATTAGCCGTCCGGGCAGCCGATGATCGTCTAGCCCAAGACATTGTGGCCTTAGATGTACGTAATGTGACCCCTATCGCTGACTACTTTGTAGTCACACATGCCCGTAACGATAAACAATTGGATGCCATTGTAGACTCCATCGTAGAGGCAGCCCACAAGGAAGGCTTAGAAGTCAAGAACGTCGAAGGTAAAGACGGTGGTAAGTGGGTTCTGATTGACTTAGTAGAAGTTATTATCCATGTCTTCCATTACACTGAACGCGACCACTACAATTTAGAGAAATTATGGCGGGATGCGCCATTAGTGGATGTAAGCGCCTGGGTTAGTGCTCAATGAGCGCCGGTAACTTCAGTCAAATAGCTCATGTCTACGACCACTTCAATGATCTAGAAATCTATGAGCGCTGGTTAGACTTTACTTTGACCAGTCGGGATCAAGCACCAGTCAAGGTCTTAGATGCCGCCTGTGGGACGGGCTGGTTCACTCAGCTTTTGGCACCTTTCTGTGGCCAAATCTTAGGCTTTGACTACGACCCGGCCATGATTAAGGTAGCTCAGGAAGAGCCAGGCAACAGTGAGAATTCTGACTATCTGGTAGCAGATTTGTTGGATTTGAGTGCCTTAGACCAAGATTATGATCTTATCACCTGCTATGCTGACTCGCTTTGTTTTTTAGAAGGCCCTGACCAGGTGGCTAGAGCCTTGAAAGAGCTATATGAGCGATTGGCTCCTGGGGGCCAACTTTTGTTTGACGTTTGGACACCGCAACAAATTGAGTATTTTGATGGCTTTTCATACTTTGATAGTGACGACCGCTATGCCTTGTTGTGGGATAGTGAGTCGGACTTGGATCAATTAAGTGTCCAACACTATCTGACGGTCTTTGAACAAGTCGGGAACCATTATCAAAGGACAGACGTCAACTTAGAAGAAAGAACCTACCCCCTAGCTTGGTACCAGTCAGCGCTGAAAGAAGCTGGCTTTAGCCAGGTAGAAGTACTAGTGGACTTCGGCCAGTCCTATTATCAGGAAGGGCAGACGGCTGATCGTTGGTTCTTCCGCGCTAGTAAGTAAAGAGTCAGGAGAGGAGGCTAGATCATGGCCCTGATAGGAATTTTGGCGGAGTATAATCCCCTACATCGGGGCCATGCCTACCAACTGGCCTGGGTCAAGCGACACTTTCCCCAGGACCAGATTCTGGTTTTGATGAGCGGTAATGTGGTCCAACGTGGCGAGTTTGCTATCATAGATAAATGGCATCGGGCTCAGGCTGCGGTAGCCGCAGGGGCAGATTTAGTGATTGAATTACCGACCCTAGCTAGCTTGCAGTCAGCGGATTACTTTGGTCGACATGGGATGGCTATCCTAGCCAAGTTGGGTGTGGATAAGATTGTTTTTGGAACAGAAAGCGCCCAAATTGCTCAGCTTAAGGACTTCTTGACATGGGAAGATCAGCATCAGGCTCATATCGACAAGGGCATTCAAGAGGCCCTTAAGACAGGCTTAGCCTACCCCGCAGCCTATCAAGTGGCCATCCAGTCTCTGGCTGATTGGTCGGAGCTAGGTCCTTGGCAGGCCAATCACCAGTTGGGGCTTCAGTATCTTAAGACGCTCGCTCAACTAGCGCCAGATTGTCAGGTGCTGAGCCTACCCCGTTTGAAAGAAACTGGAGATGGTCAGCCTATTCTGAGTGGTTCTGCTATACGTCAAGCCTTTCGCCAGGGCCAGGAAGTGACGGCAGATTTAGCATCTGGTCTCCAGGGCCAACTGAGTTCTGAACTAGATGCGCCTTGGTCAGCCTACTGGCCTTATCTGCGCTATCAGTTACTGACCCAACCTCTAGCTTCTCTAGAGCAAATAGCCGGCGTCAAAGAAGGCTTAGCCAATCGGCTTAAGTCGCAAGCAGAGACTAAGGAAAAATGGGAGGACTGGCGTCAAGCTATGATTTCCAAACGCTGGACTCAAGCGGCCATTCAGCGAGTGGCCATGGCCATTCTCTTGCAAATTCCTCAGACGGCAGTGACAGCCTTCAACCAGGGATCAACACCCCAAGTCTTTAGATTGTTAGATGCCTCTCAAGCGGGGCGACCTTGGCTAAGTGCTTGGCGAAAGCGAGAGGATTTAAGCGTCTTTAGCCACTATCAACCTGATTATGAGGGAGATTATGGCTGGAATTTAGCAGCAGACGCCATCTACCAGTTACGCCCGGGGGGACAAATTCAGTCGCAAGTCCAACCTAAACAAGTCCTCAGCTTTCTTCGATAAAAAAATTAGAAAGCTAGACTGAAAAGGGGCCAGAAACGATTGACAGGCCCCCAAAATTTAAGTATAATACAAGAGTCGTTTTAGAGGTGATATTAGATGAAATGGACCTTACGTAAAATTCGCGACCACAAGGAAGAGTTACTCCACTTCGATGTCGAATTGGATGTGGCAGCCAAGGTGCAAGCGATGGAACCGTCAATTCTCCATTTAACTCCCGTTCAAGTAACAGGTTATTTCGTTGCTCATGGACAGGAAATATTCTTGCATTGTACTGCAAGTACAGTGATGACATTGCCATCAACTCGCAGCTTAGAACCTGTACCGGTTCACTTACAAGTTCCGATTGACGAACGCTATGTGATGCCGGAATATGATGCGAATGCCGATGAGTACGAGGAGACGACAATTGTGCTCGAACACGATTATATCGACCTCGAGTTAGCAGTCATCGATGCCTTACTGTTGAATCTCCCAATGCGTGTCGTTGGTGAAGAGGAAGAGACGGCTGCATTACCAAGTGGCAAGGATTGGGCTGTGTTGACGGAGACGGATTATCTAGCAAGTCTAGAACGTCAGTCATCGGAAGCAGGGGACCCACGCTTTGCTAATCTAAAAGCTCTATTAAACGAAGCCAATGTGGATGAGTAATCTTATTCATTCCACAAATTTTTCAGGAGGTGTAAACCATGGCAGTACCAAAGAGAAGAACTTCAAAAGCACGTAAAAACAGACGTCGTACCCATTTCAAATTAGTTGTTCCAGGAATGAACCCTTGTCCTGAGTGTGGTGAATTACGTTTAAGTCACCGTGTATGCTCAAACTGTGGTTACTACGACGGCAAACAAGTCGTAGCCAAGGAAGCTTAATTATAGTCATGATGAGGAAGTCATCCAATTGGGTGGCTTTTTTCTTTTGATCTTGGCGCTTGCAAAGCAGAGCTAATGTAAGAGCATCCTGCTTGACCTTTATTGACCAAAGGGTATACTGAGACAGTAGTAATCGGCTCAGAGCCGAATTCGAAGGAGGAAAGGGAATGAACTTAATTCCTACAGTCATTGAACAATCGTCACGTGGCGAACGCGCCTACGATATTTATTCACGACTCTTAAAAGACCGTATTGTCATGCTATCCGGTCCTATTGATGATGCGGTGGCTAATAGTGTAATTGCCCAACTCTTGTTCTTGGATGCCCAAGATCCTGACAAGGACATTTATCTCTATATTAATTCACCTGGCGGGAGTGTCTCTGCCGGTTTGGCTATTTTCGATACCATGAACTTCATTAATGCTGATGTGCAAACCATCGTAATTGGGATGGCGGCTTCTATGGGAGCTTTCCTTCTAGCTGCAGGGGAAAAGGGCAAACGCTATGCCTTACCTAACGCAGAAGTGATGATTCACCAACCTTTAGGTGGAGCCCAAGGTCAAGCGACCGAAATTGAAATTGCTGCTAAGCACATCTTGAAGACTCGCGATACGCTTAACAAGATTTTGGCCGAACGTACTGGTCAAACCCTTAAGGTTATTGCCCGCGATACAGATCGCGACAACTACATGTCAGCTGAAGAGGCGGTCAAATACGGTCTGGTTGATGCCATCATGACCAATTCTAAGAATCTCAAAAAATAATTTTAAACAACGCCTGCCCACTAGGGCAGGCGCTATTTTGTATCTTGGCAGCTACTTATGGGCTAGGAAAAAGCTAGAGAATTTTTTCGTATTTTCTTGACTTTGGGGCTTGAAATTTGCTGAAAACAGGTGTAAGATAATGAAGTAAGCTAATTAAGCTTTACGGGGGTATAGCTCAGTTGGTAGAGCAAATGACTCTTAATCATTGGGTCTAGGGTTCGAGTCCCTATACCCCCATTGCACTCGCCTATCAAAAGGCGAGTTTTTTTCTTTTTCAGGCTTATTTTAGGCCTAGTTTTTTACATTGTAATTCCCCACCATAACTGTTATAATCAAACTCAGTGAGGGGTCCCCTCATGGCAAAAAAACTACCCAAAAGGAGTCAATAATTGTCGAAAAAATAACCCCTATGGGGGCAACAGGAGCAATGTAATGAATAAAACGCAACACAGCGTGGTTCTCAAAGGCGTCACTAAGTCTTATGATGACCAGCAAGTCTTAAAGTCGATTGATATGGAGCTTGAAAAAGGCAAGTTCTATACCTTATTAGGTCCCTCTGGCTGTGGTAAGACAACTATCTTACGAATTATCGCAGGCTTTTCTTCGGCCACTAGTGGTCAGTTTATTTGGATGGTGAGCCAGTTACAGACGTGCCCGCCAATCAACGGAAGGTCAATACAGTCTTTCAAGACTATGCCCTCTTCCCTCATATGAATGTTTACGACAATATTGCCTTTGGCCTATCGGTTAAAAAGGTGGATAAGGCAACCATCAAGGAAAAGGTAACGGAAGCCCTCAAGATGGTCCGACTCTCAGGTTATGAGAATCGTGCAATCTCTGAAATGTCCGGGGGGCAGCGCCAACGTGTGGCTATCGCCCGTGCCTTGGTAAATGAGCCAGAAGTGCTCTTGCTAGATGAGCCTCTATCAGCTTTGGACTTGAAGTTGCGTACCGATATGCAGTACGAATTGCGTGAACTGCAACGTCGACTAGGCATTACCTTCGTCTTCGTCACTCATGACCAGGAAGAAGCGCTTGCCATGTCCGACTGGATTTTTGTCATGAATAACGGGGAAATTATCCAATCAGGGACCCCAGTAGACATTTACGATGAGCCAATTAACCACTATGTTGCCGACTTTATCGGTGAATCTAACATTGTGGATGCCCGCATGATTGAAGATTACCGCGTAGAATTTGTTGGTAAGATCTTTGACTGTGAGGATGCGGGTATTCCAGCTGGTGAAATGGTTGAGATTGTTATCCGTCCCGAAGATATCGACGTAACCACGCCTGAAAAGGGCAAGCTGATTGCGACCGTCGATACCATGCTTTCCGTGGCGTCTTCAACGAAGTCATCGCCTATGACGAAGATGGCAACGAGTGGATGATTCATACCACTAAGAAGGTAAGCGCTGGGTCCAAAGTAGGTCTCTTCTTTGAACCAGATGCCATCCACGTAATGCGCTTCAATGAGTCGGAAGAAGATTTCGATGCCCGCCTAGAACAGTACGAAGACTAGGAGGGGGCCTATGAACCGCAAGTATAACCATCTCTATGCCATTCCTTATTATCTTTGGCTAGGTCTCTTCGTTATTTTACCCTTGGTCTTAGTTTTGGGTTCTTCCTTCTTTGATATTCATGGGAACTTTACCTTGGCCAACTATGCTGAGTATTTTTCTTCTATTAACTATATCAAGATGACTATGAACTCCTTTATCTATGCTGGGCTCTTGACCATCATTACGCTAGCTCTTAGCTATCCTATGGCCTATCTGCTTAGCAAAACAAAGCACCGTCAGCTCTGGATGCTTTGGTCTTGCTGCCAACCTGGATTAACCTCTTGCTTAAGGCTTATGCCTTCATCGGCCTCTTGAGTCAGACTGGTTCAGTCAACCAATTCCTGACCTTTATGGGGATTGGACCTAAGCAGTTACTCTTTACCGATGCGGCCTTTCTCTTGGTAGCTGGTTATATCGAATTGCCATTTATGATTATGCCTATTTATAACTCTATTACGGAGATTCCACATTCCTTGATGGAAGCATCTTCAGACTTAGGGGCCTCAAAATGGGCGACCCTTCGTCGCGTTGTCTTCCCATTGTCCATGCCTGGTGTACGTTCAGGAATTCAGGCGGTCTTTATTCCGTCCTTGTCTCTCTTTATGTTGACCCGTCTCATCGGTGGGAACCGGGTTATTACCTTGGGGACAGCCGTTGAACAGCACTTTATGGTCACTCAGAACCGAGGCATGGGTTCCACCATTGGGGTCGTCCTCATGGTGCTCATGGTGCTAGTCATGTACTTAACCCGCGACCGTAAGGATAAGGGGGCTATGACTCATGAATAAGTTTTTTAAGTTTTCTAACCTATATCTCTGGTTTATGTTCGCCGTTCTCTACTTGCCAATTTTCTATTTGATTTTCTACTCCTTTAATGCAGGAGGGGATATGAATAGTTTTACTGGCTTTACTTTAGACCACTATACCAAGGTCTTTGGCGATACCCGTCTTATGATTTTCATTCTCAACACCTTCATTTAGCCCTCTTATCAGCCTTGTTGGCAACAGCCATTGGGACTTTAGGGGCAATCATGATTTACTATTTGAGACAGAAATCCAAACGTCAGTTAGTACTGAACCTTAACAATATTCTGATGGTAACGCCTGACGTTATGATTGGGGCAAGTTTCCTCATTCTCTTCAGCCTCTTGGCCATTCAATTAGGTTTCTTCAGTGTTCTCTTGGCCCACATTGCTTTTAACGTCCCAATTGTAGTCCTTATGGTACTACCGCGTCTCTATGAAATGAATGATACCATGGTGACGGCTGCCCAGGACTTAGGGGCTAACTACTTCCAAGTCTTGACTCGAGTAGTTTTACCTAGCATTGCCTCAGGGATTATGGCCGGTTTCTTCATGGCCTTTACCTATTCTCTGGATGACTTTGCAGTCACCTTCTTCTTAGCTGGTAATGGTTTCTCAACCTTATCAGTGGAAATCTACTCGCGTGCGCGTCGCGGTATTAGCCTTGAAATCAACGCCATCTCTACTTTGATGTTTATCATGAGTTTGATTTTGGTAATCGGTTATTACTTCATCCAAACTGGGGAGCAACGCCGACTCAATCGTATGGCTAAGGCACAGAAGGGAGGCCGTCGCCGTGCGTAAGATTGTTCAAGGGATTCTAGCGATTCTGGCTATTAGTGCTGTCCTCTTCGGTGTTCGCTATCAGTTGGAACATGCAGAAGGCTATACTGGTGACAAAGTTATTAACTTCTATAACTGGGGTGACTATATCGACCCAGAATTGCTCAAGGAATTTGAAGCTGAGACAGGCTACAAGGTTATCTATGAGACCTTCGATTCCAATGAGGCCATGATGGCTAAAATCCGTCAAGGTGGCACGCCTTATGATATCACGGTTCCCAGTGAGTACATGATTCAAGAGATGATGAAGGACGGCATGGTCTTACCTTTGGATCATAGCAAACTCAGCAACTTACAGCATCTGGATCAACGGTTCTTGAACCTTGACTTTGATCCGGGTAACAAGTATTCTGTTCCTTACTTCTGGGGTACCCTTGGGATTGTGTATGACACTAGCAAATATAGCGAAGAAGACTTCCAGTCATGGAATGATCTCTGGCGACCAGAATTGCGTAATGATATCTTGATTTATGATGGGGCGCGTGAGGTAATGGGGATTGGCCTCCAATCCTTAGCTACTCCCTCAATGAAACAGATGATTTAGCACTTGAGTTAGCAACAGTTAAGCTCAAACAATTAATGCCAAACATCCGGGCTATGGTATCGGATGAGATTAAGATGTATCTGTCTCAAGGCGAGGCGGGCGTTGGTATTACCTTTTCGGGAGAAGCCAAGACTGCCTTGGAACGTAATCCTAAGCTAGCTTATACAGTGCCTAAGGAAGGTTCCAACATCTGGTTTGATAATATTGTCATTCCTAAAACAGCGCGCAATGTAGAAGGTGCCTATGCCTTGATTAACTTCCTCTTGCGTCCAGATGTGGCTGCACGAAATGCTGAATATATTGGTTACGCAACTCCCAACAAGACTGCGATGGAGCAGTTACCTGAAGAGGTAACGCAAGACACGGCTTTCTACCCTGACGATGAGCTCATTGCTCGTTTAGAAGTATATAAGGGCTTGGGTCAAGCCAAACTCGTTGAATACAATGACCATTTCTTAGAGGTCAAGATTGAGGCTAAATAGTGAAAAATAGATTATCGACTCAAATTTTGAGCTTCCTGGTGGTCGGCGGACTCTCGACACTAATTGACTTTGCTATTGTCTATGGTCTTAATGGTATCCTGGGCTGGCATTATCAGTTAGCGGTTGTTATTGCCTTTATCCTAGCTACCATCTTCAATTACTGGGCAAGTATGCGTTTCACCTTCGAAAGCAAGTTTAGCCCGGAACAAACATCAAGAGTTCTTGCTTTTTTTAGTCCTAAGTTTACTTGGGCTGGCTCTAACCGCTGGACTCATGTGGGTGGCAGTCGATGCCATGCATTGGCCGGTCATGCCAGCTAAGGTTGCGGTGACAGCTGTTGTCATGGTCTTTAACTTCCTGACTCGTAAACTCTTGCTAGAAAAATAGACTACTAAGCTGACATTTGAGCATGTCAGCTTTTTTTGTGGTTAAGTCGAAGTGCTGTAAGAACATTGTGACTTTGATTAGATTTTTAACTAAATTATTCATGCGTTTCAGTCTTTATATCTTGATGAACTGTTTCCAAGCCAGTAGAATGAAGGTAACAATTTTATCTGCCAATTATCCTAGAGATCACAAAAGGCAGATAAAGATAAGAAGGAGAATCAACATGACTCAGAATATTGAATTAGTCTCTTTTGATGAAAATAAATTGCGAGCCGTTTGGGAGTTAGGATTTCGTGATGCGGAGCCTGAGTGGGCGCGTTGGGATGCACCTTACTTTCAAGAGTATCAAGCATATGAAAGCTTTGAAGATTTTGCCTCTAGTGGTATAGCAGCTTTTCTCTTAAGTGAAGGTGTGCGCTGTATCCAGGTAGAAGGGCAAGCAGTGGGAATGGTCTCCCGAACTTGGGAAGATCGACGAACTCGTTGGATGGAAGTAGGGATTGTCATTTATGATGCCAATCGCTGGAACACTGGTGTGGGGCGGAAGGCTTTGGAGAAGTGGACGACCGATACTTTCGCTCACTTTCCTGAATTAGAGCATCTGGGTCTAACGACTTGGAGTGGAAATGCCCGTATGATGAGTTGCGCAAAACGTCTCGGTTGGCAACAAGAAGCCTGCATTCGTCGCGTTCGCTACTGGCAAGGGACCTACTATGATAGCGTCAAGTATGGGGTCCTCAGAGAAGAATGGGGAAAATAAGGGATGAGAACCCACTGAGTCTTTGGCTTGGTGGGTTCTCTAGTCTTCAGTTATTGAGGGCTTATGAAGATATGTTCGAATTCCTTGTTCCCTAATAGCATGAGTAGTAAAATTAGATTATCCACTTCCGCATATGAAACTTACTTTAGTGGTGAACAATGGATGACTTTCCCCAAAAAAGGAAGCAGAAAGGTAGATGACATATGAAAATTAAAGACATTGTACGTGACTATGACTTGGACAAAGAGGCTTTTGAGGCCTTCCTACAAGACCAAGGAATCGCAGTGAAGTTTTCTCTTACTGGCTCCTATCTAGATGATGATGTGGATCTCAATTATTTATTGGACCAATTTCAGAACTATATGGCTGACCAAGATGAGGAGTTTGCTGATCAACTTGTCCAGCAAAAAGAACGGGAGCAAGGAATTGCCAATATTGTAGTGACTACGGGACAGGGATTTGATGGCTATACTATCACGCATTATGGCGGGCCTGTAGCTAGTGATTTGGCACATTCTATCGCGCGTGGCGTGGATGGTGGGCGTGGAGACAATGCTTTAGGTGACCCGGCTCAAAGTTTGGTAGATGTTATGGAAGAAGGGCGTATTCTTACCTTAGCCCATCTCAAGGAACAGGCCTATAATCTTGGTTGCAATGCCATTATCAACCTTAAATTTGATTATGTGACCTTAGAACCAGAAACAGTCAATACCCAAGGAGGTACAACCTACCTTCCATATGTATTCTGTGTTACTGCCTTAGGGACGGCAGTCTACGCGGATGAAGTCTAATCAGCCAAGCGCATCATTTCTGATCCCAAATCAACCCGCTGGACCATATGGTTTGGTGGGTATTTTTTCATTGAACTAGTAAATTTAGGTGAACCTCAAAGAATAGGACCTAAGTCCTATTCGCTTAGCCCCGTCATATGGTATAATCATCTTGTCCTTGAAATGAGAAGTTGATTCAAAGGACAGGAGGATTATAATATGAAAAAAACGTGGTTATTTGTGATTGCTGTTCTGGCAGTCATCGCCATTGCCTTAGGTGGTACCTATAATGGCCTAGTATCATCGCAAAATGCAGTTACTCAAGCCCAGGCGGACGTGCAAGTTGATTTGCAACGTCGCTATGACTTAATTCCTAATGTAGTCAACAGTGTGAAGGGCTATATGAGTCATGAATCCGAAATCTTCGAGAAAATAGCGGAAGCCCGTGCTAAGATTGGTTCTGGTAATGCGTCAGAAGCCGAGCAAGGCCAGTCTGACCTATCATCAGCTGTGTCCCGTTTATTGGTTTTGACGGAGAACTATCCAGATTTGAAGGCCAACCAACAGGTAGAAAATCTCATCACTGAATTGGAAGGCACTGAGAACCGTATCAAGACCTCTCGTGGCGTTTTCAACGAAGTAGCGACCAAGTACAATACTAAGGTTCGCTCCTTCCCAACTAACTTGGTAGCGGGAATCTTCGGTTTCCAACCGGTGAACTTGTATCAAGCAAGTAGCGATGCGCAAGTAGCGCCAACAGTAGATTTGAATTCTTCTAGCCGTTAAGGCGACAGTAAGTCCTATGAGGAGGCATGACCATGAAAACTAAAAAATGGCGAGGATTCCTACTCTTGCTCGGATTTGTTTTCTTGTTTATGGTGGGGTGTGGCGCTAAGACTAATAACTTACCGGATAAACCTGAGCGGTCGGTTGTAGATGAAGCCAAGGTTTTGTCTCAGGATACTTTAGCCTATATTGACCAGGTCAACCGACAACTGGCTCAGACCTCAGAGCAGTATCAAATTGGGGTTTATCTGCCAAATGATCTCAAAGGTTTTAGTATTGAAGAGCTAGCCAATAAGGTAGCTAAGAAATGGCAAGTCGGTTTCTCTGGCACTAACAATGGAATATTGCTGGTGGTCGCGCCTAATGACCGTAAGATGCGGATTGAGACCTCTAATAAGGCGTCCCAAGCTCTACCCGACGTGGCGGCCAAACGTATTTTGGATTCTGCCAAGAGTGAACTCAAAGCAAAAGATTATGACCGAGCAGTGCGTCTGCAGATACAGGGGATTATCCAGTATCTAGGATTGTCGGATAGCCAACTGACCCAACTTGGGGTGACCAACTCGGCACGTGCCGAGCATGAGACAGCCTTGCGTTGGTCTAAGAGCCCTTGGCGTTTTGTAGCCAGTGCTTGGCCTCTCTTCCTAATTTTACCTTTTGGCATACCACTTGGTATTCGTCTCTTACGTCGACGACGTGGCGCCTTCCGCTGGTCCGATGACGATGATGATTTCTTCGACGGATTCTGGGGTAGCGGTGGTAGTGGCGGTATCCTAGGCGGTTGGTGGAGCTCTGGTAGCTCCGGCTCTGGTAGCTCTGGCTCTGGCTCCGGTTCAAGTGGTAGTTCAAGTGGCAGTTCCGGTGGTTGGGGCGGCGGCGGCTTCGGCGGCGGCGGTGCTTCCAGTGGCTGGTAAAGTAATCAAATAGCTAAGGCTAGGACTGAGTCCTGGCCTTTTTCATTTGGCTAGATTGAACCTATCTTCTGTGATATAGTAGGAAAGAAGAGATGAGGAGGATAAGCATGAAATTTCTTATACCGAGTGCCAAGCAGATGTCAGGCTTGTCTGATGGCAAGTTAGTTGAGTTAGCGCCAGCTAGCCAGGCTGTATTAGCTCAATTAGTTGATTTATCAACTGAAGAATTAGCTAAGTTTTATGATATTTCTGACGCTCAAGCTGTAACCGAGGCGGAACGTTGGCAGGCCTTGGTGGCAGGAAAAGCGGCGTCATATCCTGCCATGGATTTATACGATGGCCTAATGTATCGTCAATTCAAGCCGGTACTTAAGTCAGATAAGTCTCGAGATTTTGCCAGCCAGCATGTCTTAATCGCCACTTCGCTCTATGGCTTGATTGTGGCTAATGCCCTGATTGCGCCGCACAGATTAGATTTCATGAAATCTCTCAAGGTTAATGGAAAGGCCCTAAAGCCTACTGGAAGTCACAGTATGATGAATCTATAAGTGTCAATCGTGATGAAGTCCTCGTGTCGCTTCTGTCATCAGAATTTGAACAAGTCTTTAGCCCGACTATACGGCGACGCTTCTTACGAATTCAGTTTCTAGAAGAAGCGGGGGGCCGATTCAAGCGCCATTCGACTATTTCTAAGAAAGGACGCGGGCAACTACTAGCTTATTGTATAGAACATCAAGTCCAGACTCTAAAAGCACTCCAAGCTGCTAAGTTTGATGGCTACAGCTACCGGGCAGATTTATCCAGTGAACTAGACTGGGTCTACGTTAAAAAATAGAAAAAGTCAGTCCCTTAGGGACTGACTTTTTTAGCTAGTAAATGCTATTTTTCATTATCACTAATCGAGTCACTTTCGGGTTTCTTACCCTCCAACAAATCTAGCGCCCAACGGTAGCCAATATAGTGGAAGTCACCACGCAGGTCTTTTTCCAGGATTTTGCGATATTTGCCCTTAACGAAGTCAATGAGCTTTTGGTGTAAGTCGACCAGAATTTGATCTTGATCGGTCACATAGAGGATACGTTCCGCTCCTTTGTTAGGATAGTAGTAGCGCGCCTTAACTGGTGTATCAGGTTTCTCAGTTGCGAAGAGTCCGTCCGTCAAAATTTTGACTGCTTCAATGATGCGGTCATCATGGCCAGATTCGAGGATTTGAATCTTCTCTAGTAATTCAGGAACGGTAGTTACTAAGCGTAGTTGGTAGTGGTCTAGGGAGAAGTTGAGACCTGCTAAGATTTGCTCCAAGTCTTCTTCTAGGTGGTCCTTATCTTCCAGATAATGAGGTAGGAGAAAAATCATATAGGCAGCTTGAGGATTATGATAGAGAAATTGATAAGTGAGTTGACGCTCGGCACCACAAGTAGGACATTCAAAACGGAAGAGTTGGCCTTCGAATAACTCGCGCACTAACGGTGCTTGGGTCTTGCTATTAAGGTGAGTAGGGTAGTCTTTATCTACGTGGGTCTGACAGACGGGGCAAGTCAGGTGGAGTTCAGGCATGGAGAAGCCTCCTTCATCAATCTTTCTTATATTATATCAAAAAAAAAAATATGAAATCTATCTCAAGCTACTTAGATTAGAAAAAATGTGGTACAATAGGAATGTAAGGGTGCCCGTAAGTCAGTCGCGAGCAGCCTCTGAATGCATGAAGAAAGGGATGGAAGTAATGAAGTGTTTAGTGGTCTATATGTCACGTTATGGCTCGACCAAACGCTATGCTGAACAAATAGCCAAAGTACTCAATTGCCGTGTCTGTGCTCACAATGAGGTGACGGATACACTCCTGGCAGAGAGTCAGATTATGATTCTAGGAACCTGTATTTTGGAAGGGCGCTTAGAAGGTGCGCCTGTTTATCAAGAATGGATAGAGGCCTGGCCAGATAAATCTTGGATTCTCTACACAGTGGGACTTTCCAATCCAGCCCTCACCAACTTTGATCCCCTCATGGCGGCGGCCTTTAAGCCAGAAGTATTAGAACGAATTACTGAATTCCATTTTCGAGGAACGATTGTCTATAAGCGTCTAGATTTCATGCAGCGCTTAGCTAAACAACTAGAAGATTCTAAGGAACATTCCCTTGATACAGTTAGTTTAGGTGATGTGGAACGCTCCATGTTAGAGACTTACGGCACCACCTATGATTTAACCGAAGAATCCTCTCTGGAGCCCTTAGTGGCTAGAGTTCGTGCGATTCAGAAAGGAGCAAATAAATGGTAGATACCAAGGAACTAGTCGGCCGTTATGCCGCTAATTATGTTAAAGACGGCATGGTGGTCGGTTTAGGGACCGGCTCAACAGCTTATTGGTTTGTGGAAGAGGTAGGTGCGCGGATTGCCGATGGCCGTCTCAAACAGATTGTGGGAGTGGCTACTTCTCGTCGGACAGCGGAACAAGCCCTTAAGTTAGGCATTACCATCATGGATTTAGATCGGGTTAACCATATTGATTTGGTCGTTGACGGGGCGGATGAAGTAACCCGCGATTTCTACGGCATCAAAGGGGGCGGGGGTGCTCTCTTGCATGAAAAGATTGTGGCTAAGAATGCTAAACGCTCTATTTGGGTTGTAGGAGAAGATAAGTTGGTCGATACTTTAGGAGCTTTCCCCTTACCTGTTGAGGTGGTGCAGTTTGGGTCCTGGAATCTTTTCCGTCAACTGATGGCAGCAGGCCTAGAACCAAGCTTCCGTAAAGTTGGGTCTGATTCGCTCTATATGACAGATTCTGGTAACTACATTATTGACTTGAAACTAGGCCAGATTCCTTACCCTCACCAGCTTGCTCATGAATTGAAAAATACGGTGGGGGTAGTCGAACACGGACTCTTCCTAGATGTTTGTGATACTTTCTTGGTGGGACGTGCGGACGGTACCATTCTCCTCTATCAAAAAGATCAAACCGAACCAATGACAATTGAGGTGAACTAAATGCGAGTAGTAGACCTAATCGAGAAAAACAAGCAGGCCTGGCCTTGAGCCAGGAAGAAATTAAGTTCCTAATTGCCGGTTATACAGATGGCACAATACCTGATTATCAGATGAGCGCTTTAGCCATGGCTATCTATTTCCAAGGCATGACGGAAGAAGAAGCTAGCTACTTGACCATGGCCATGGTCAAGTCAGGAGATGAGATTGATTTATCCGCTATTCATGGTGTCAAAGTCGATAAACACTCAACTGGTGGCGTGGGCGATACAACTACCCTGGTGCTAGCACCTCTAGTAGCTGCCTGTGGTGTGCCAGTTGCTAAAATGAGTGGTCGTGGCTTGGGGCATACGGGTGGAACCACTGATAAATTAGAGGCTATTCCTGGCTTCTCCGTGACTCTATCACCCCAAGATTTTATTGATCATGTTAATCGCTACAAGATTGCGGTAGTTGGGCAAAGTGGTAACCTAACTCCGGCCGATAAAAAACTCTATGCCTTGCGGGATGTGACGGGTACCGTCCAATCTATCCCCTTGATTGCTAGCTCCATTATGAGTAAGAAAATTGCAGCCGGAGCAGATGCCATTGTCTTAGACGTTAAGACAGGCGAAGGGGCCTTCATGAAGACCTTGGCAGATGCGGAAGCTCTGGCTCACACCATGGTGAAGATCGGCCACCAAGTGGGCCGTAAGACCCTGGCTGTTATTTCCGATATGAGCCAGCCGTTAGGCTATATGATTGGGAATGCCTTAGAAGTTAAGGAAGCCATTCAGACCCTTCAAGGCAAAGGACCAGAAGATTTGACAGAACTCTGCCTGGTTTTAGGTGGCCAAATGTTGCTAGCAGCAAATCGAGTAACTAGCCTAGAAGAAGGCAAAGCCCTCTTGAAAGAACAAATCGACTCAGGTCGTGCCTTGGAAGTCTTTAAGACTTTCCTAGCCAACCAAGGTGGAGATACAAGAATTGTCGATAATCCAGATTTATTACCTCAAGCTCGCTATCAAATTCCTTTCCTAGCCCAAAGCACAGGTCTAGTCAGCCAATGGGTGGCTGATGAAGTGGGGGTAGCCGCTATGATGTTAGGCGCAGGACGTGAGACTAAGGAAGATATTATTGACCCAGCGGTAGGGATCGAGCTCTGCGTTAAGGTTGGTGATCCTATACAAGCGGGTCAACCACTTGCTATTTTACACAGTAACCGCGAAGACGTTAGCGAAGTACTAGATCGCTTGTCTGCTGCGGTAACTATTGCTGACTCTGCTCAAGCGCCAGCATTAATTCGCAAAATCATTGTGGAGTAAGTTTATCAACCAATCAAACAGCCCCCATCAGTTGGAAAATCAACCAACGGTGGAGGGCTGTTGAATTATAACGAGCTTTTCTAAAAAAGTCTTAACTAGGGTGGTTTTAGTTTACTTTTGCAAGTCAGAGTGTTAAACTGACTGATGAATTTGTATGATTTTCGGAAACGAAATGAGGTGACAAAATGTCAATCAAACTAAGAACAATCAAGCCTTTTTCTTATGGGGTATTGGCCTTAGGATTAGCGCTTTTACTAGGGAGCACAGAGGCTGTAGGGGCTCAATCAGATGCGGAGCAAGTAGACTCATCAAGTCAAGTGGAAAGTCTAGCTACTTCTTCCGAGAGTGTTAGTTCTCTATCTGAATCCCAAGTAGAATCCGCTTGGTCTGAAAGTTCATCTGAACCTCAGTTATCCAAACCAGAACAATTGCAAGCAGCCTTGGACGCTATGAATGATTTGAAAACCTACCAGGTTCGATATGGCTTTACCTATATCAAAGATCGAGCTTATACCGCCCAAGTACAAGCGGTAGGAGACCGTAGTCGTGGCATTGCCAAGATTCAATTAACCTATTATGGCGATAAAGGTGAAGGCCTTAAGTATCAACTTGATTTGATGACTTATGATAACCTCTCACATGTCTACATTAAACAAAGTCAATTGTTAACCAGCATGACTTTCTTCCCTGAATTATCTCTAACCCCTGAACAACTCAAGGCCTTAGAAGCTTATGATGATTATTATATTGAACTTAGCAAGGAACAGCTTAAGCAAGTTGGCTTAGATCAAGAAGCTTTCCAGCTGCTTTTCTTAGAGCCTAACCGTAAGAAGTTGAGTCAGTTACCAGAAACTAAGATTCATGAGTTCAAGGGGACCGTGATGACTAGTGCAGAGCTAACAGAAATTCCAGAATTTCTCTTTGACCAGACCCGTAACTTGCATCTGGATTATCGTCTTAAGATGGAGTGGGAAGCAGGGGACAAAGGACCTAGTCTTAAGCTCAATCCCCATCTAGATTTGGTAGGGAAAGGCGTCGGTTTGGACCTCCAAGGGGAGGTGTCAGCTAAGATTCGCAAAGGCGAGTTTGGCCTCAACCGCATTGCCGACATCGCGACTGGTAAGGTAGATTTTCTAAAAGCTATGCAATTAAAGACCAGTCCTGTGTTACAAAAGCTCAAACGTTTCAGCTTGCGAGTGAATCCTAAGGAACATAGCTATCGAATGAGCCTCTTAGGGGTAGTCGAAGATACCAATCTTAATCTCTTCAGTAGTAATCCTGCCTATACACGCTCTTATGACTATGTAGTGGATTATGAGTTGACCCCTAGCCAAGAGCACTTACCAGATATTACGGAGCTCAAACGCCTTTCTGCCCAGGAATATCAATCTCTATTAAATAAAATCTTAAGTCAGACACCACAAGAATAGGTATTGACTTGCCAATTGCCAGCTTGCTAACTAGCAAGCTGGTTTTTTGATTTTAAGCTACAGGTATGAGCTTGTTGCTCAACAAATGAATGATAGAGTAGGATTGAAAGCTTTTATGGGCATATTTTCTTTAAGAAAAAATTAGTTTTTGTGAAAGATGACTAATAAGCAGATATAAAGTAATAAAAGGACTAGACAAGTGATTATTTTATCTAATCATGACTTATAATATAGCTAGAATATAAGCTTTAATAAGTAGATATTATGACCTTGTTTTTAGCCTGAACTGCTCCGATAAAGTGTCATATTAGCGGGCTCTAAGAAGATTAATCGGAGTTTATAAAAAAGTATAGTCGTCAATAAAACGATTATTAAATGATTAGGGTCAAATTTTCAAAAAAACATCGTGCAATTTCATTCGGCATATACTATAATAGTGGACGAAGTGAACGAAGCAAGTTAGCAAGGGCATTACCTTGGTGTGCAGATTCTCTCTGAGAAAAACCTCCTTGTTAGTTTGCTTCTTTCATCATATATTTTTATTGGAGGAGTCAGTCTATGTTTAGTAAGAATAATCGGCAGATGAATCAGCAAAAACAAGGCGAAAAAGTCACGCGCTATGCGATTAAAAAGTTTAGCTTCGGGGCGGCCTCAGTTGCTGTAGCCTGCGGGATTTATTTCGCTAATGGCCCAGCAGTTCAAGCTGAAAGCCAAGATAATGTGACTACAACTAGTTTAGATCACGAAGTAGCGTCAGAGACAAGTCATCAACCGGCAGTCCAAGCGGCCAGTCTGGATCAAGCGGCAGATGCAACACCTGCTAGCTCAGCTTCATCAGACCAAGCAAGCGCACCGGCAGCATCTGAATCATCAGCTGCTGAGTCGTCAAGTCAGAAGGAAGAGCCTGCGACTAGCGAGGGACAAGCAGACCAAGCTAGTTCTGAAAAACCAGATACACCAGCAGCACCTGCTCAACCGGCGGCAACGAGCCCTGCGTCTAGTGCAGAACAACCAACGGCAAATACTGAGGTAACTCAACCTAGCCGTTCTCGTCGTGTACGACGAGATGCTACACCTACCGGTTTACGGGATGGTGATCCTAATAACACAATTGCGAAACCTACTTTAGCGGATTCAGAGAAGAAGCGTCCAGCAGATTTAATGAAACAAATTAACTGGTTAGACTTCAGTGATTCAAAATCATTGACTAATCTTGATGCTAATGGCGCTTTCCAAGTCGGCACCGTCTACGAAAAAGAAATTTCGCCAGGTTATCGGATTAAGCTGACTGTTACTTCCTTGAAGCCGTTTCACTCAACGGAAATCTACCGTGACCGTGTGAAGGGGACTGAGCACAAAGATAGCTATGATCCAAATGCCAAGAATACCTGGTTGTCTTATTCTGGCAGATATTTGGATCAGCAGGACAAAGGCGATGATTATCGACCTAAGATTATTGGGGCGCCCCAGAATAGATGGACAGCTGTTAAAGAACAAGGAATTGATACTAAGGGCCGTAAAACTCAGTTACAGGTGCCTACAGATGGTACTAACTATGGGGTGACTTTCAAGGTTGAAGCGACCTATCTTGGTAAGCCGGTTAAGGCGACAGTAGTCATGGCCGATGGTGAAGAAGCGAACCCAGGTGAATATGCTATCTTTACCACTAATGGTAAAGGATGGGAGCATCTAGCAGAATGGAAGCGTGTTTCGCCAAACGGTAGAGAGATTACAGAAACCTATGCACCAATGCAACCTAATACAGATGGCCAATATATCCGGAATGATAATAGTGGTGTAGATTGGTTTGCTTATACCAATCCTGATCAAAGAACGGGTGGTTTAGGTTCACAAGTCTTTGGTCCAAATACTTCTAAAGACCATACTGTCCCAATTGTGATGACGCGTGAAGCATCAGAGGTGGGTATTTATATCGCATCTTCTGGTCAGCAAGCTGCTATGATTGGTTTCATGGTTGTAGATACTGGGGATGCGCCTGAGTCTTATGGTAAGGCTGTTCACGCAATTTCTGGTTATGATGCGGAGACAGGTGCTAGAAATCCACAACCATACCTTGGTCGTGTGGCAGCAGATATTGACACGTCTTCTGGCGGTGACTGGACTCACGATGATAATACAGATCACGCCGATGAAGGTATCAAGCAACTCTTGCCTGATGATTTAGTTAATCAAACTCACAATCTTTTCCGAGCAGATCGTCTTCGTGACGGAAATTACTCCGTTCGTTTCCACGCAAATGCCAATGGCAATGCCAAGGCATATGTCCGTGCTTGGATGGACTTCAACCAAAACGGAAAGTTTGATGATAATGAAGCCAGTGATTTCACTGAAGTAACGGGTGAAGGCGACTTCACTGTTAACTTTAGAAATCATCCGCCGATGACCAATGATCAGGTGAACAAGATTGGGATGCGTATTCGTATTGCCTTGAACCAAGGGGATATTGAAAAACCTACTGGAACAGCATTTAGTGGGGAAGTAGAGGACTTAGAAGTGCTCTTAACCTATCCACCAAAAGGTGAGAAGAAGGAGACTTTTGGTTTGCAAGGTCAACAACAAAAAGCGACCCTTCACTTTACTCCTCGTGGTGTGGACAAAAACGATGAGAATGCCAAAGCAGCCATTGACACTAATAAAGCACCAATCGTATTAGATAATACTGGTCAGACTCTAACTCCAAATGGCGAAGGCTGGTACACTACGACAGAAGGACGCTATAAAGTTGCCGCAGATGGCGCTGACGTTAATGTTGTTTTTGAGCCTGCGGCAGGTTTTACTGGTAAAGCTGCAGGATTAATATTCGTCGTTTTGATACCAACGGATCAGACACTAACTGGACCGCTAAGAACAATTCAGAAGCACCTGTAAGTGATACGCTCAATACTATGGACGCTCGTTATGTTCCAAATGTATTGAAGCATACTGAGAACGTTTCAACCGACGCACAAGGTTTACCACAAGAAAAAGATATCGTCTTTAATGATGGGGATCCAGCCAACACACCTGTTCAGCCATCGGCTAGCAATCCAGCTACTTTCTTAGATACTGAGGGTAACCCTGTATCAGGAACAAGTATTCCAGCAACTTCTGGTGGTAAAGAAGTCGGGACCTTTAACTTAGATCCAGCAACAGGTCGTGTAACTTTCACTCCAAACAAGTCATTTGTTGGGACGGTAGATCCAGTTAATTTACAAGTAAATGATGCTTCTGGGCAACCTCACCGAGCGACTTACCAACCGAAGGTGACGCCAGTTGTACCAACAGGTCAGAATGCAAGCTCTGAAGGTATTCAAGGGGCTGAGCAATCCGGCAACCTAGTCTTCACTCCAGGTGATAGCCGTGTGCCAATTGATGAAGCCGTTGCACCAACCTTTGACAATGGTAAATCAACTAAGGAAGTTCCAGGTGTTGGGACATATACAGTGGATAATACAGGTCGTGTAACCTTCCAACCACTTCCTGGCTATACTGGTCGTCCAAATCCTGAAACGGTTAAACGTGTGGATAAGAACGGGACAGAAGTAACTGCTACTTACCAAGCCGATGTCAAGGCTGCAACCCCTACAGGCCAAGATACTCAGACTACTGGGCTTCAAGGGCAACTTCAAACTAGCCAACTTAACTTCACACCGGGTCAAGCAACTGTTAATAACCAAACTCAAACAGTTCCATTGAACCCAGCTGGGCCACAATTCGTTGTGGATGGGCAAGTTCAACAAGGTAATACCTTGACAGTTAGCGACGCGAGTGGCAAGGTACAAGGAACCTATACAGTTAAACCAAATGGGGAGATTAGCTTCCAACCTGCTCCTGATTTCTACGGAACACCTACTCCTGCACGCCTTCGCGTAACAGACAGCAATGGTTCTACGGCAGATGCAGTTTATCAGCCAAACGTTACACAAGTAACGCCAACCAGCACCAACGCTGAATCCAATGGTTTACAAGGGCAACCACAAAAAGGCACACCTACCTTCAAAGCTGGTGATCCTTTAGTACCACTTGATGATACGAAACCAATGACCTTTGAAGATGGTTCAAAGATTAAGAAGGTTCCGAATGTCGGTGAATACTCTATCAACTCAGATGGTTCTATCACCTTTACCCCAGAGAAACAGTATGTTGGGACACCAGACCCAGTGACAGTTAAGCGTGTGGATAAGAATGGTACGCCAGTAACCGCTACCTATACACCGACTGTAACCAAGGTAACCCCAACTAGCACCAATGACACGTCAGAAGGTGTACAAGGGCAACCACAAAAAGGCACACCTACTTTCACTGCGGGTGATCCTTTAGTACCACTTGATGATACGAAACCGATGACCTTCGAAGATGGTTCAAGCACTAAGTCTGTTCCGAATGTCGGTGAATACTCTATCAACCCAGACGGTTCCATCACCTTCACACCAGAGAAACAGTATGTTGGTACTCCAGACCCCGTAACGGTTAGACGAGTTGATAAGAACGGTACACCAGTGACTGCTACTTATACGCCTACAGTGACCAAGGTAACGCCAACTAGCACCAACGCTGAATCGAACGGTATTCAAGGTAAGCCACAAAAAGGGACACCAACCTTCACTGCTGGTGACCCACTTGTTCCACTTGATGACTCTAAGCCAATGACTTTCGAAGATGGTTCAAGCACTAAGAAAGTACCAAATGTTGGGACTTATGTCATTGAGTCTGATGGTACGATTACCTTCACGCCAGACAAACAATATGTCGGCACACCAGACCCAGTCACTGTTAAGCGTGTGGACAAGAACGGTACCGAAGTAACCGCGACCTACACTCCAACTGTAACCAAGGTAACGCCTACTAGCACGGATGATACCTCAGAAGGTGTACAAGGCCAACCACAAAAGGGAACGCCAACCTTCTCACCAGGTAATCCTGAAGTGCCAATCGATTTGGATAGTCCTATGACTTTCGAGGATGGTCAACCTACTAAGACAGTACAAGGTGTCGGCGTCTACACCATCAATCCAGATGGCTCCATCACTTTCACACCAGATAAACAATACGTTGGTACCCCAGACCCAGTAGTTGTGAAACGTGTCGACAAGAACGGTACGGAAGTGACTGCTAAGTACACGCCAACCGTAACGCGAGTAACGCCAACTAGCACTAATGCAGAGTCTAGCGGTATCCAAGGTAAGCCACAAAAAGGTACGCCAACCTTTACCGAAGGCAATCCATTGGTACCAATGGATGATAGCAAGCCAATGACCTTCGAAGATGGTTCGAGCACTAAGACTGTGCCAAACGTCGGTGTCTACACCATCAATCCAGATGGTTCCATCACCTTCACGCCAGATAAGCAGTATGTCGGGACTCCAGCGCCAGTAACAGTTAAACGTGTAGATAAGAACGGTACGGAAGTAACTGCGACTTACACCCCAACTGTGACCAAGGTAACCCCAACAAGTAAGGATGACACCTCGACTGGTGTCCAAGGTCAACCGCAAACTGGCACCCCAGTCTTCACGCCTGGTGATCCAGCGGTGCCAATCGACTTAGACAGCCCAATGACCTTTGAAGACGGACAGCCTACTAAGACAGTGCCTGGCGTGGGTGAATACTCCATCAACCCAGATGGCTCCATCACCTTTACACCAGACAAGCAATACGTAGGGACACCAGACCCAGTAGTTGTAAAACGTGTCGATAAGAATGGAACTGAAGTGACTGCTAAGTACACGCCAACTGTGACGAGAGTAACGCCAACTAGCACCAATGACACTTCAGAAGGTTTACAAGGCCAACCTCAAAAAGGGACTCCAACCTTTACTGCGGGCGATCCGTTAGTGCCACTTGACGATACTAAACCAATGACCTTCGAAGATGGTTCAAGCACTAAGACAGTGCCAAACGTCGGTGTCTACACCATCAATCCAGATGGTTCCATCACCTTCACGCCAGACAAACAATATGTTGGTACCCCAGATCCAGTAGTTGTAAAACGTGTGGACAAGAACGGAACAGAAGTAACCGCTACTTACACGCCAACTGTAACCAAGGTAACCCCAACAAGTAAGGATGACACCTCAACCGGAGTTCAAGGGATTCCACAAACAGGTACGCCAGTCTTCACCCCAGGTGACCCAGCTGTGCCAATCGACTTGGATAGCCCAATGACCTTCGAAGACGGGCAACCTAAGAAGAGCGTTCCTGGAGTGGGTGAATACTCTATCAACCCAGATGGTTCTATCACCTTCATGCCAGACAAACAATACGTTGGGACTCCAGCACCTGTTACTGTAAAACGTGTGGACAAGAACGGAACCGAGGTAACGGCTAAGTATACGCCGACCGTAACTAAGGTAACCCCAACAAGTAAGGATGACACTTCAACCGGAGTTCAAGGGATTCCACAAACGGGTACGCCAGTCTTCACAGCAGGTGACCCAGCAGTTCCAATTGATTTGGATAGCCCAATGACTTTCGAAGACGGTTCAAGTACAAAATCAGTTCCAGGCGTAGGTGAATACTCTATCAATCCAGATGGCTCCATCACCTTCACACCAGACAAACAATATGTAGGCACTCCAGCGCCAGTAACGGTTAAACGTGTGGATAAGAACGGCACGCCAGTCACTGCCAACTACACACCAACCGTCACAAGAGTCACTCCAACCAGCCAAGATGCTGCATCAACAGGGGCTCAAGGCTTACCACAATCAGGTACGCCAAGCTTTACACCAGGTGACCCAGCGGTTCCAATCGATATGGATAGCCCAATGACCTTCGATGATGGTCAGACGACAAAATCAGTTCCAGGCGTAGGTGAATACTCTATCAATCCAGATGGCTCCATCACCTTCACACCTGAAAAACAATATGTTGGAACACCAGCAGCAGTGGTAGTTAAACGTGTGGACAAGAACGGTACTCCAGTCACCGCTCAATACACCCCGACTGTGACACCAGTCACTCCAACTTCTGAAGATGTCAGCTCAACTGGCCTTCAAGGTCAAAAACAAACTGGTACCCCAACCTTCACCCCAGGTAATCCTGAGGTACCAATGGACGACACCGTGCCAATGACCTTCGAAGACGGTTCAAGTACAAAATCAGTCCCAGGTGTAGGTGAATACTCTATTAACCCAGATGGTTCCATCACCTTCACGCCAGACAAACAATTTGTGGGCAAACCAGATCCAGTAAGAGTCAAACGTGTAGACAAGAACGGTACTCCAGTGACTGCTGACTACCAAGTAGAAGTGACGCGAGTTACTCCTACTAGCACGCCTGCTACTTCGACAGGTCTGCAAGGTCAACCACAAACTGGCAGTCCAGTCTTCAAAGAAGGGGCGCCAGAGGTGCCAATGGATGATACCGTGCCAATGACCTTTGAAGATGGTTCAAGCACTAAAACTGTGCCAAACGTCGGTGTTTACACCATTAATCCAGATGGTTCCATCACCTTCACCCCAGACAAGCAATTTGTCGGGACGCCAGATCCGGTAACAGTCAAGCGCGTAGACAAGAACGGTACTCCAGTCACCGCGACCTACACGCCAACTGTCACTAAGGTAACCCCAACAAGTAGCCCAGCTACTTCAACAGGTGTTCAAGGGATTCCGCAAAGCGGCAGCCCAGTCTTCACGCCAGGTGACCCTGCTGTGCCAATTGATTTGGACAGCCCAATGATCTTCGAAGACGGCTCAAGCACCAAGTCAGTCCCAGGTGTGGGTGTCTACACCATCAACCCAGATGGCTCCATCACTTTCACCCCTGAAAAACAATTTGTGGGCACCCCAGACCCAGTCACTGTTAAACGCGTAGACAAGAACGGCACGCCAGTGACCGCGACTTACACGCCAACTGTGACCAAGGTAACGCCAACTAGCACTCCAGCCATTTCAACAGGAGCGCAAGGTCTACCACAATCAGGTACGCCAAGCTTCACCCCAGGTGACCCAGCCGTGCCAATGGATGACACCGTGCCAATGACCTTCGAAGATGGTTCAAGCACTAAAACTGTGCCGAATGTCGGTGTCTACACCATCAACCCAGATGGGTCCATCACCTTCACCCCTGAAAAACAATTTGTTGGGACGCCAGACCCAGTTACAGTCAAACGTGTAGACAAGAACGGCACCCCAGTGACCGCAACTTACACGCCAACTGTCACCAAGGTGACGCCAACCAGCACGCCAGCAACTTCAACTGGTTTGCAAGGTCAACCACAATCAGGCAGTCCAGTCTTCACTCCAGGTAACCCTGAAGTGCCAATGGATGACACCGTGCCAATGACCTTCGAGGATGGTTCTACGACTAAGTCAGTGCCAGGTGTAGGTGAATACTCTATCAACCCAGATGGCTCTATCACCTTCACGCCAGACAAACAATTCGTAGGCAGTCCAGATCCAGTGACAGTTAAACGTGTCGATAAGAACGGTACGCCAGTGACCGCGACTTACACGCCAACTGTGACCAAGGTAACGCCAACCAGCACGCCAGCTACTTCAACAGGGGCGCAAGGTTACAAACAGTCAGGTAAGCCAGTCTTCACGCCAGGTGCTGCTCTTGTGCCAATGGATGATACCGTACCAATGACCTTCGAAGACGGCACCACTACTAAGTCTGTCATCGGCGAAGGGGTCTACACCATCCAAGCAGATGGCTCCATCGAGTTTGTGCCAGAGAAGACCTTCACGGGCCAAGGTTCACCATTGACGGTTAAACGCGTTGATAAGAACGGCACCCCAGTGACGGCTACTTACCAAGCAACCGTTATCCCAGTTAAACCAGGTGCAAACAACGACTACTCTTCAGGCGTGGTTAACCAAGCCCAAACAGGTCAAGTTAAGTTTGTACCAGGTTCTACCAATATTAATGGCACTGAACAAAGCGTGGACTTAGTTCCAGGCAGCCTCAAGTTTGTGGTCAATGGCCAAGCAGTGGCTGACACCACTATTCCAGCCCTAGACCAAGATGGCAACCAAGTAGGGACCTACAGCTTAGCCCAAGACGGGACCGTGACCTTCACACCAAATCAAGGTTATGTAGGGCAACCAGTCCCAGCTCGTGTTCAAGCCACTGACGTCAACGGGACGACCGCTGAAGCGACTTATTCACCAGTGGTCAACGCTAGCGTAACTAGCGAGGGCATGAAGGGTCAAAGTCAAAGCAAGTTACCAGACTTCAAGGGCCAAGTGGATCCAAAAGTTCCAGCTTACCTTGAAGGTGGGGTCACCAGCGTGACGGTTCCAGGACAAGGGACTTACACCGTCAACCCTGAGACAGGGGAAGTGACCTTCACGCCAGAAGCAGACTTTATTGGCCAGGCAAGTCCAATTACGGTTATCCGTCGTGATGTCAACGGGAAAGAACTGAAGATTCAGTACATTCCAACCGTTTACGGACAAGTGAAGACACAAGATACGACTTCAACCGGCTATCCAGGTGAAAAACAAACCGGGACGCCAGTCTTTGAAGGGGATGTGGATCTAACCATCCCAGCTACCTTCGAAAATGGTCAAACTGAATTAACCGTGCCAGGGGAAGGGACTTATGTTCTTAACCCAGACGGTTCTGTGACCTTCACACCAGAAGCAGGCTTTGTCGGCCGAGCAAGTGGTGTGACCGTGGTTCGGGTTGACCGCAACGGACGCAAAGTGACCGCACAATATGTGCCAACCGTTGTGCCAGTTCCAGTCGCTCCAAGTGAGCCAGAGGTGCAAAGACAAGGGCTCTTACCAGCAACAGGTGAAACCCCAGACTATAGCTTCTTCTCAGGTGTGGCCTTGACGATCTTAGCAAGTGTCGGCCTAGTTGCGACGCGCAAGCGCCAAGCGACAGATGAAGACTAAAGCCTAGTCAAAATCCCTCAGCCTTCTTAAGAAGGACTGAGGGATTTTTCTATCTATACAAACCAAACACTAGAACGCTGGCTAGCCTTGTGTAGGGCTCTTATGCTAGAATACAAGAAAGGAGTGTGACGGGGAATGGATTTAAAAATCATTGAGACTTTTGCGCGTCAACGTATGGCGCAAGATAAAACAGGACATAATATCCAGCACCTTGAGCGAGTGGTTGCTAATGCTCAACGTTTGATTGCAGCTGAATCACAGCCTATAAAAACTTCCATTGTGCTAGCTGCAGCTTGGTTGCATGATATCATTGATGATAAGGTGACGTCGAATCCAGCTCAAGCGCGCAGAGAAGTAGCTGAGCTTCTAATACAAGCAGGCGCAACTTTGCCAGAGCGAGACGCCATTTTAGAGATTATGGACCGTCAGTCTTTTAGCAAAAACCTACAAGAAAGACAATCTTTATCACTTGAAGGGCAAATTGTACAGGATGCAGACCGATTGGATGCCTTAGGGGCAATTGGCATAGCTCGTACCTTTTATTATGGAGGTTCACGAGGACATGATCTCTATAATGACTTGCCAGCTCGTGATTTGTCTCGTTTAAGTCCGGAGGATTATCGTCAGAATCAGAGCAGTCTGGCGCATTTTGACGAGAAATTATTAAAGCTAGCTGACTTGATGAATACTGCCTCAGGCCGTGCTCTAGCCCAAGAGCGAACAGCCTTTATGCGTCAGTACCTGGCACAATTCTGGGCTGAAATCAAAGGAGAATGTTAGAGATGGATATGCTAATCTTGAAGAAGAAAGTCAGTCAAGGGCTGAAAAAAGGCAAGGTGCTGATTCGCCTCGCTGATGTCATTGAGCCAGAAGTAGCTGAACGGCTATCCGAAGGAAGCATAGTAGGCTTAAAGTCAGTAGCAGGTGAGTGGCTGGGACTCATGCTAGTCGGACGCCAGCAGAAAGGACTGGGGTGGCTGCTAACTCGAGACAGTCAACTAGACGATAACTGGGTGGAGAAACGGGTTCAAGTTGCTTTGTCTCAGCGCCAGGCCTATTTCAATCGTTCAGACTTAACTGCCTTTCGCTTAGTTAATGGAGAAGGAGATGGATTGGGCGGGGTGACAGTGGATTGGTATGCAGGATTTATCCAGCTTAACTGGTATTCTCAAGGAATTTATCATTACCGCGATGAGCTAGTATCAGCTCTTAAAGCTCATGTTTCCGACATCTTGGGAATCTATGAAACTCAGCGCTTTGATCAACAAGTGGCTGAACAAGCTATTAACCATCTTGAAGGGCAGCTTGCACCTGCCCCAGTCATTATTCGTGAAAATGGCATTCACTATGCCATTCATCTCGGACAGGAATGGATGACCGGACTCTTCTTGGATCAACGGCAGGTGCGAGACTATGTCATGCAGGGAGCTGCTGGCAAGAAAATTCTAAACCTTTTCAGTTATACAGGGGGCTTCTCAGTAGCGGCTGCAATGGGGGGCGCAAGCCAGACCGTTAGCGTAGATGTGGCTAATCGAAGCCTAGCTAAGACCCAGGAAAACTTCGCGTTGAATGGGATAGAGGCGCCTAGTCAAGCGCATGAAATTCGTGTCATGGATGTCTTCGACTATATCCGCTATGCTAAGCGTAAAGGACTGACCTTTGACCAAGTTGTGTGCGACCCACCTAGCTTTGCTCGGACGAAGAAATATACTTTTTCTGCACTCAAAAATTATGGCCGGCTTGCGGCAGATCTTTGGTGTTTGGTGGCCCCTGGTGGTCAATTAGTCTTATCTACCAATCACTCAGCCTATTCTTTAGAGGACTTTAAAGCAGATTGCTTAGCGGCTTGTCCAGATGCTGAACTACTGGCTCATTTTGGCTTGGGAGATGATTTTCCGCGGTCAGAAGATGAGCGCAGTGATTACTTAAAAGTATTAGTCCTGGCCAAGGGGACCAAGTGCTAATTATTGTGATAAGGCGCTTTAATTTTTAGCTTTTCTATGATAGAATTGTAGGGAATAGGTAGCAACCTAATTAGAGGAGGGATTTAAGATATGCAATGTCCAAACTGTGGCAAGCCAGTCAGAAGTAAGACGCACTGTGCCCGTTGCGGCTACTCCTTCACGGAGAAGAAAGTGGTAAGGGAACCACATCAACAGGCTGAAGATGCCTTTGATCCAAATGCAGTCATGCCTCATGATGATTTGCATGAGACCATGGAATATGAAGCTTGGCGTAATACCCAAGAACTGAAGAATTTTGACCAAGAAGCGGTCAGTCAGTCTTTAGATTTCCAAACAGAGGATGAAGACGAGGAATTAGTACCTGAATTCAAACCAAAACGTCGACGTGGCTTTATGCGAGTAATTTTCAGCATCTTACAAATGGTAGCGGTGCTTATTCTCTTGTTCTTAGCTTTCTTGTATGGCCCTGAATTGCCTAAATACTTACCACAAGCTTTGAATGCAGTCGGGATTAAGTGGGGTAATCAAAATACGGAAACACCAGCCTCCTCGACCTCTAGCCAAGTGGCGCAAGAATCTAGCAAGGAAGAAGCAAGTACTGCTGCAGGTCTCCAAGCCAAAGATAAAAAAGTGGATGTTTCCAACTATCCATTCGTAACCTTAACCCTGACCTTCGAACGCCCGTTAGAGAACTTAACGCGTGATACTTTCAAGTTCTCCGTTGATGGGACTGAATTGACAGAATACTCTTTGGTTAAGGAATCCAATAATCTTGTCTTACGTTACGTTGATCCAAGCTATCAAATTACTAAATCGACAGGTACTAAAGTCAATGTTGCCATTCAGGCTGATAGCTTAAGCTATAATGATCAAGTTGACTATCAGACACCTGATTTAGGCTTAAGCCAAGACCAAGTTAAAGCTTTAGATACAGCTTTCAAATCGGACAGTAAGCAAATCCTTGCTTTACAAGAAGTAGGTAGCAAGGCTCCTTACTTATCAAGTACCAAGTCTACAGAAGCCTCCAACCTTTTTGCTTGGTTTGTTTAGCTCGGACTTATCAATTGATTGATGAGAAGAAATTCGAATTGACAACCGAAGTTGAAATTCAGGAATCCTTGCGTATTGGGACAGGGGAGACGGCGATGTCAACTCATGCAATCGGCTCTAAGATTAGTATCCAAGAGTTGATTGATGCAGTAGTCGTTTCTCAAGATGCTACTGCTTTAAATTACTTAATTCAACAAGTAGGGGGCGCCAATGAGTTAAATATTTGGCTTAACAGTCAAGGCTACTATTCTACTAAGATGAGTGCTAACTTGGGTGTGAACGACTCTGGTGATATCACAGGCGTGGCAACAAGTGCCTATGATCTGACTAACTTGCTTAATCAGTTAGCTCAAGATAAGTTGGTGAACGAGAAGGTCAGCGCGGCAATTAAGGAAGCAGTTCTTAAAACGCCAGTGTCTACTAAGTTCCCAGCGGACTTGACGACTGTCACTCGACGTTATGAGATGACAACACCTGACCAAGCAGGGTCTATGCATCACTATGCCGCTATCTTAGAGATGAATGGTAAGTCAGTGATTGTCGTAGTTCTGGGTGCTCCTGGACAAGGTGAAGCTGGTAACGCTAATGTTGCGACAATCGTAAAGACCTTAGCTGAATTTGATTTAGGCCAAGCTAGTGCTAATGAATCTAGCTCATCTAGCAGCGATTCTTCATCAACTAGCAGCTCTTCAGGACCTGAATTACCTACTCAGGCTGAGCTTAACAATCCTAATGTGGAACCAGCTCCAGTCTTCGATTACTTTGATGATGATGGTGACGGAGTTCTCGATTCTACGCCACGACAAGGGCGTTGGTATTGGGACACTACTCGTGGAACCTGGCTTTACTATTAATACAAAAAAAGAGCTGAGACGAATAATTCTGTCTCAGCTCTTTTTGGTGTAAGGATTCGGTAAACTACTGAGCCTGTTTCTTAGCTTGAGGATTTGGTAACAGGCGATTAACTAGAATGGCAATGGCAGAACCAATGATAGCATCTAAGATTCGATTGGCACCATAATCTAAAAGGTGTTCTTTGGGCGTATTAAGGAAAACGACAAAGAATGTTGCGCTCGAATTAATGACGCTAGCTGGATGGTTGAAGGCATTACAGAAGACAATGATTAAGAGAATTCCAAGACTGGCACCTAAAACCCGGTAGATAGGTAAGGGGAGATTCATCCAAAGGGCAATTTGTGTCAATAAGATAGCAATAATAACTCCGAGGGTATTACCAAAAAGGCGGATACGACCAAACTTAACGGAGGTCTCATGTTCAGTTCTTAGGGTAAAAACGGCTGCGATAGCTGCCAAAACGGCGGGCTGGCGGTGCAAAAGTTCGAAGAGGGTAATCGTTAAGCCGACCGCAATGATGGTCTTAAAGGTTCTCATTCCAACTTTAAAGGCTTTAGGGTCGAAATTTAGTTTCATATAGCTTATATTCCTTTGTAGACTTTCTTAGGCTTAAGTGTACCAAAAAAAGAACTTAGGGACAAACCATTTGATAGTTCACCTAAAAGGTGTATAATGGAAGTCAAGTAATCCATTAACGAGGTGATAAAAATGAACCAAGCCCTTATCAGTATTGTGCTCAATGCCGTCAAAGAAAAATATGTAACGGAGAAGGCCTTTTATACAGATAAACTCGGCATCAGTGCCCAGAGTTGGGATCGCTTCAAAAAAGGGGAGCAAGGTCTCAAATATGAGAATGTTAAAATCTTATCAACTCTCTTCACTGATTACGAATGGATGCTCGTGCAAAAAGTCGTTCGTAACGCTGAACGTCTGAGTGATGTCATGGCCAATCCTGTCAAAGAATATCAGTACCTCAAGTATCAGATTGCCCGCCGTTGGATTCATCAAGGAATGGCCCGTATGGAATGGCACCATAGTGAACCTAATGAGGAATCATCTAGTCGCAAATCCAATATGATGATTTTACAAGTGATTGCGGATTATCATATCTGGGGCTATAGTGATGTCTTAGAATTGCGATTGCCAGGAATTATTCGCCAACAAATTGAAGGTGATGAGATTAAACTCTTAGAGTGGTTTGATGATCAGCTAAATGGACAACTCTAAGACCTAGCAAGAGAAGAAATAGAGTAAGGAGGTGACCCATGGCCAAAAAAGGTAAAAGCTACTATGCAAAGAAGAAAAAAGCAAGTAGTGGCTGGAACTTGAAAAAACTCAAAACTCGCTGGCGGAAGTTTCGTCTAGCCCTTTACCAGAAATTGGGCAAGGGGACCCTACTAGCTATTGGACTTGTGTTGATTTTATTTTTGACCTACCAAGTGATTCAAGATCGGGGTGGTCAGCCGGAGAATAATAACCAAGTACAACATCTTAATCGGGAATCTTTTGTACAGAAATTAGTTCCTACTGCTCAACGTTTGCAGAAGCAGTATGGCGTTTTAGCGAGTGTTTCCTTGGCGCAAGCCATGGTTGAGTCAGATTTTGGACAGAGTCAACTAGCAGCTAATTACTATAATCTATTCGGTGTCAAGGCTGAAGCCGGAGATCCTGATGGAGTGGATTTAGAGACTAAGGAATTTGTTAATAATGAGTGGGTAACCATCATTGATCGATTCAAAGTCTACAAATCTTGGGAAGACTCTCTAATTAAGCACGCGGAACTGATTTTACGGAACAACTTGGAATGCCAAGCAATATCAAGCGGTATTAGAGGCTAAGGACTACCAGTCTCAAGCAAGGGGTTTACAGTCTTCTGGTTATGCAACAGATCCGGACTATGCGGAGAAGTTAATTGCGGTCATTGAGGAATGGCAGCTAACCCAATATGATCAATGAGTTGATAATTTTTCGTGGGTTTAAGTGACAAAATGTGTTACACTAGTAAGGTAGAAAAATGAAGGAGGCAGCGATATGCCAGAGAAACATTACCCAGGCGCAACTGTAGGGATCATCGGGTCCAGCGTCCATGCTGCGCTCCTAGCCCAAGCAGCTGGTAAATTAGGTTACCGTGTAGCTAGTTTGGTCTTGAATCCTGAAAATTTAGTGCGGCAATTTGCCACCTGGCAGACAGTGGCTGAGGCATATGATGAAGCAACCTTACGCTTCTTTGCGGGGCGCATTGATACCGTTATTGTAGAGCCTGGACTCTTGTCTAATTTGGCATTTAAGGTCTTAGCTGACATTACAGATGTCAGTTTATCAGAAGATCTACGGGCTATTGCTACAGACCGACTTATCGAAAAGGCCTATCTAGATGAGAAACGTTGCTTAGTGGCGCCTTTTGCTATGGTGACATCGCTAGAGGATGTTAAGGAAGCAGTTGAGTTCATTGGCTTTCCTTGCTATCTCAAATATACGCAACGTCACATTGAAGCTGTGAGCAATCACCTCATTCTCTATAGCGAGGCTGACTATGAAGCTGCCCAAGCCAAAATCGCACTGGGCACCTGTATTCTTGAGGCCTGGATTCCTAGCGAAAAAGTGGTCTCCTTATCGGTCGTTCGGAACGAGCGTGGAGAACTCCTAGTCTATCCGCCATTCGAACAAGTTCAATCTAGTGCGGTGAGCGGCACTCAGGTCCGCTACCCAGTCAAACTCTATGAAGAAGTAGAGCGTGAAATCCGCCGCTTGGGGCGCTATTTAGTAGAAACCCTGGCCTTGGTAGGTTGTATGACCATTGATTTTCTGGTGACGTCTGCTGGAGTAGTTTATATTAATAGTGTTGAGATAGGGGCTAAGGATGCCGCCATGTTTACCCTAGGTGCCATGTCCTTGTCCTGTTATGAAGCGATGGTTAGGTCAGTGGTTGGATTGCCTCTGCCTAGTCTAGTACCTTTGGCTGATGCGGCCATCGCCCTGCCGCTAGAGGCCTTAAACGCTGAGCAGGTGATGACTCAATATATGTTGCGTACTGACTGGGGCTTTGCTCTCTTCAATCCAATGGGACGTAATCCACTCGATTTAGAAGGGCAAGTCATTGTCACAGGGGAAAGTTTGGCTCATTGTCAACGTCAGATTGAGTTGACTGACATCTTGAAAAAATAAGAAATGGGTAGCCTGTTGGCTGCCTATTTTTGTTTATAAGTGTCAAGAAGTCATTTCTAGCTTTAAGAAAATATCCGCCAAACTTAGCCCCAGCCTTGCATTCTGAGACAATTCACGCTAGACTAGAGAACAGGGGTTTCAGGCCCAGGCCTGGAATGACAGATTGTATAAGGAGGGTTTCCATTTGGTGGAACATCAAGAAGAAAAACAACAACCTTTTCTCTATCGCTTTTTGGTAGGGATACTGATTGGCTCTGGCTTTATTGTGCCAGGGGTTAGTGGCGGGGCGCTTGCTGCTATCTTTGGAATCTATGAGCGCATTATTGGTTTCTTGGCCAACTTAACCAAGAACTTCAAAGAAAATATCCTCTATTTTATTCCGGTAGGACTGGGGGCGCTTTTCGGTATTGTCCTCTTTTCTTTTGGGGTCAGCTACCTATTAGCTAACTATGCTACCATCGTTTCTTGGTTCTTTGTCGGCTGTATCCTAGGATCCGCGCCTGCTTTATGGCGGGAAGCTGGTAAAGAAGGGCACAGCCATAAGGACTTATGGGTCTTAGCTGGCTCCTTATCTTTGGGATTGTACTTTTACAGTTTGGTAGCCATCTCTTTAATGGCCAAGTCGAGGCTAACTTCATTTCTTGGTTTATCTCTGGGGCGCTCATTGCCCTAGGAATCCTAGTACCTGGCCTTAGCCCATCTAACTTTATCCTTTATATGGGACTCTATGAGAAAATGGCGACAGGATTTAAGCAACTGGATTTAGGGGTTCTGATTCCGATTGGCTTAGGTGGCTTAGCGACCATTATCTTGCTGTCTAAGTTGATTGAACGTATTTTCCGCAGTCATTACAGTGTCTTCTTCCATTTTATTTTTGGGATTGTCCTTGCTTCAACGATTGAGATTATTCCAAGAGAGTACACTGGCTTTGGCTTGCTCCAATACCTACTCTGTTTCCTCACCCTACTTTTGGGGACAGGGATGGGTTGGTGGATGGCCCAGCTTGAAGAAAAATATAAGTAAAACAAAAGCCCGGGAAACCGGGCTTTTTTCTTTAGGCATAGAGCTTGCGCCAATCGTAGGGAGCCAAACTTTTGACGCGTTTAAAGGCAGCAGAAAAGTTGAATTGATTGGTATAACCGACTTGCTGGGCAATAGATTGGATGGATAATTGGCGATTAGTTAGGAGCTGGCAGGCAATATTCATGCGGTAGTTAAGAATAAATTGAGAAGGAGTTAAGCCCATTTCCTGTTTGAATAACTTGCTAAAGTAATTGCGATTCAGGTTGCAATGTTGTGCGATATCATCAATCGAGATAGACTCGGCAAAATGATCTTGAATAAAACGAATGGCCTCGCGAATATAAAAGTTGTGAACATCATTCTGAGGTAGCAATTGCGTATGATTAGAGTAACGAATCAGGGCATCCATGACTAGGTAGAGTTGGCCAATTAAGAAAGACTCATGTTGTTTAGGGTTATTAATCAGTTGCATGAGGGGGGCCATGATGTTATCTTGCACAGACTGCTGCTTAGGTTTAAAGAGATAATTAGAAGCATTAAAGCCCGCTTCCTGTAAGAAGTGCTTAGCTTTTAGCCCATTAAACTCAATCCAACAATAGGTCCAAGGGTCGGATTCATCCGCTTCATAGGCACAAATGCAGTCGGGCGTCATCAAGAAACCCTGCCCAGCAGAGAGTGTTTGTGCCTTCTGACCTACCAGTGAGAAGCGCCCTTGGCCAGATAGAATGTAATGGAAGAGATAGTTATGGGTTTGCGTGGGTCCCATGCGATGCAAGGGGGGCGCAAGCCTCGCGACCAAATTGAATAGGATAAAGTTCAATAGACGTTTTGTTGTGGAAGACATAGAATTCTGCTCGGCTCATAGGGATCCTCCTTTTCTCAATTATAGTAAACGCTTTAATAATTAGTCAAACTTTATATTCGCTAAAGCGCTATTATATATCTGAAAATCATCTTATAACTTAAAAACGAATAAAGGAAGTGACATTTAACTATTCGATGGCTTGGAATGACATGTTATAGTTAGCTTAAACAAAGTTCATTATGACAAGGACTTACTTATCAATTATTCTTGGATTAGGCAACCCTAGAAACTCATTTTTTGAAAGGAGCACATAAACAATGGAAGTTATTTTCGATAGTAGTCAACAAGTCTTCCACTTACGCAATAAGAAGCTGTCCTATCTGATTCAGTTGGAACGTTTGGTTATGTCACTCATCTCTATTTTGGCCAGCGCTTGGAACATTACAGTGGCATAGCGGCTTATCCACGGATTCATCGCGATTTTGAAGTGGAGTCGGTCGAGTTTGGAGCAGATGTACGTGATTTCTCGGTTGGGAATTTGCTTTATGAATATAGTCAATATAATCGTGGGGATTTCCGGCACCCAGCCCTAGTCTTACGTCATGCTGATGGCTCCACGGTCAGTGATTTTCGGTATGACCGTCATGAAATTGTGGCGGGCAGTCCAACCTTGGAAGGTCTCCCTCATGCGAAAGTAGATGGAGGTCAAGAGGCCGTCACCCTCAAAATCTACCTTAAAGATGCACTTAAATCGCTAGAGCTCGTCTTGTCCTATACGATTTTTGAGGGGCAGACAATAGTGGTGAGGTCAGCTACTCTTCACAATAAGGGCAGTGAGACAAGTCGGATTGAGAAAATTTCCAGTTTTCAATTGGATTTGCCGCCAAGGCAAGCAGAACTTATCCACTTAAACGGTACCTGGGCTCGGGAGCGATTCGTGGAGCGTGAGGCCATCCATCACGGCATCAAAGTTCTAGATAGTAAACGAGGAACCAGCAGCCACCACCAGAGCCCTTATATGGCCATCGTAGCGCCTGAGACGACTGAACATTTAGGTCAGGCTTTGGGTGCCCAGCTCATTTACAGTGGCAGCTTTGAGATGTCTGTTCAGATGGACTCCTATAATCAAATTCGGCTTCAGGCAGGCATACAATCGCTAGGATTGGATTGGGAGTTGGCTCCTGGGGAAAGCTTCCAAACTCCACAGGTTGTCTTGGCTTATAGTAATCGTGGTTTGAATGGCTTATCCCAAGCTTACCATGATTTGTCAGTCAGCATTTGATTCCTAGTCGCTTCCGTGGTGTGGAAAGACCGATTCTCATAAATAACTGGGAGGCAACCTATTTTGACTTTGATCAACCTAGATTGCACGCCTTGATTGACCAAGCAGCTGATCTTGGGATTGAACTCTTCGTCCTAGATGATGGTTGGTTCGGCCAACGTAATCATGATAATAGTTCGCTGGGTGATTGGTTTGAACAGGAAAGTAAATTGCCACAGGGCTTGGTGGGTTTATCGGAATATGTCCATGGAAAAGGGATGAAGTTTGGACTCTGGTTTGAACCTGAGATGATTTCAGAAAATAGTAATCTCTTTCGAGAGCATCCTGAGTGGGCCATCCAGACACCCGGTCGAAGTTTGACACCTGGTCGTCAGCAGTTAGTCTTGAATATGGCCAATCCAGATGTCCGAGATAACCTATTCCAACAGATTAGCAAAATCCTGAATCAAGTACCGATTGACTATATCAAGTGGGATATGAACCGTCATCTTACTGAAGTCTATGCTCTACATTTACCTGGCCAAGCTCAGGGACAGGTTGCTCATCGTTACACTTTAGGTGTCTATGCTCTCATGGAACGGTTGACTAAGGCCTATCCTCACATTCTATTCGAAAGTTGTTCAGGTGGGGGAGGTCGTTTTGACTTAGGTATTCTCGCCTATATGCCACAAACCTGGACTTCGGATAACACGGATGCTGTAGAGCGCCTGAAGATTCAGTATGGGACCTCCATGATGGTGCCGCAACACACCATGGGAGCCCATGTGTCCGCAGTGCCTAACCATCAAACTCAGCGTGTGACACCTCTCGCGACTCGGGCTCAGGTCGCCTACTTTGGTGACTTTGGCTATGAGCTCGATTTAACCAAACTGCCAAAAGAAGAACTTGAAAGCATTCGACAACAAGTGAACTTCTACAAGCGACATCGTGCTCTCTTCCAGTTTGGTCGCTTTAGTCGCCTACTAAGTCCTTTCCAGGATAACCTGACAGCCTGGATGGTGGTTAGCCCAGAGCAAGATCAGGCAATGGTCTTGTTAGCTCAGACTCTAACTCAAGCTGCCATGCCATTGCAGGTGCTTAAGTTACAGGACTTGCGCCCAGAAAGGCGCTATCAAGTGAAGTCAGAGGAGCAGGAATTTGTTGCCACTGGGGCAGAACTGATGCAAGTAGGCTTCTATGTCTTTCCACAATTGGTGGGTGACTATGCAAGCCGACTCTACCACGTCAAGGCATTAGTAGATTAAGAATTAGACATTCAGCACCTGGTTTCAGGTGCTGTTTTTTTAGGTCTTGAGGTAAAAATAAACTTCCCATTATATCATATATGATATAATGGGAAGTTTTTCTAATTAGCCGTTTTCTAAGAAATACTTAAATTTTCACGCTTAGCAGTCAAAATTCATAAGAAATTCGTAATTTTCCAGTATAATAAGGGACATGAATGAAGTAATGAGGTGATCATAATGGCCAGTCAAGCAAGTTTTAGAAGCCGGCTTTGGCAAGGCTTCAAAGGCATCTGGTGGTATTACCGTGGCTGGAAATGGTTAATCCTTATCGGCATGTCAATCATGCTAGTCATGTCGACCTACCTGGTTTTTATCGCTAAGACGACCAATGTGGCTATGCTACAAGATGCACTCAAGACGGTTACGACCATCTATGATAAGAATGACCAAGAAGCTGGGACACTGAGTGCCCAGAAGGGAACTTATATAAATTTAGACCAGATGTCTACTACTATACGTGAAGCGGTGGTGGCAACGGAAGACAAGCGATTTTATCAGCATAACGGATTTGATGCCCAAGGGATAGGGCGCGCTCTAGTGCGATTTGTAATCAATCGTAATACCTCTGGCGGGGGCGGCTCGACCTTGACCCAACAATTGGTTAAAATGCCTTCTTGACCCTAGACCAAACCTTGCAACGTAAGCTTAAGGAATTCTTCCTAGCCTTGGAAGTCGAGAAGCAATTCAGTAAAGACCAGATTCTAGAGATGTATCTCAATCATGCCTACTTTGGTAATGGAGTCTGGGGTGTCGAAGATGCCTCGCAACGTTATTTTGGTCACTCGGCAGCTAGCCTGTCTTGGAATGAGGCAGCGGTTCTGACAGGTATTCTCAAAGGGCCATCACTCTTTAACCCTATTGATGACTACGAGGCGGCAATCGAACGCCGTAACGTAGTGGTTGGTCTCTTGGAACAGGAGTCAGTGATTGATAGTCAAACGGCGCAGTCAATTAAATCTTCGGGTATTGAACTTCATGATGCCTATGTGGCTAAGGAGCAGGACCAATATCCGGCCTATTTCGATGCAGTGTTAGATGAGGCGGTAGCTGAAACAGGGATTCCTGAAGCGGACTTGCTGGCTAAGGGCTATAAGATTTATACCTACCTGAATCCTGAATATCAAAATGCATTGGATTCAGCCTATCAAGTGCAGGGGATTTTCCCAGATGATAATACGGGCACCCCCTTAGTACAGAGTGCCTCAGTTGTGGTAGAACCTTCAACAGGTGGTGTGATGGCCATCTACGGTGGGCGAGGTGATTACGTTCACCGTGGTTTTAACCGGGCAACTGACATGAGACGCTCGCCAGGTTCTACAATCAAGCCACTGGCGGTCTATGAGCCAGCGCTTGAGGCAGGTTATAAAATTAATAGTCAAGTGCCTGACCAAGTACGAGCCTATGGTAACAACCATTATGCACCTGAGAACTATGATCGTCAGACTGATCCATCTGGTCAAGTCCCACTTTATTATGCCTTAGCCCAAAGTAAGAACACTTCGGCCGTCTATTTAATGGACCAACTGGGGATTGGTAAGTCAGTGCAAAAATTAGATCAATTTGGTCTCAAGATTCAATCTCAAGACCAGCAACTCACCTTGGCCTTGGGCGCCCTCAGCCAAGGGGTATCACCTTTGCAGATGGCCAGTGCCTATGCAGCCTTTGCCAACAAAGGGATTCGTAATGATAGCTACTTAATTCGTCAAATTAAAGACGCCAGTGGCCATATTATCTATCAGAATACTCGACCAACTAAATATATGGTAATGACACCACGAGTAGCAGCCGACATGACCAGCATGATGTTGGAAACTTATGGCGGTAATGGGACCGGATATGGTGCCGGACCTAGTTTTGGTCAAATCGCGGGTAAAACAGGGTCAACGGAAGTATCGGACGGCAACATGGCAACTCGTGATAAATGGATGATTGGCTATACGCCAGATTTTGTTATTGCCTCTTGGGTAGGATTAGATAAGTCCGGGGAGCAGTCACTGGATGACTTAATGCCTAACGGCATGCGCCAGCTCTTCTCTATTCAGACTACTAATCTTATGTCGGCATCGCCACAGACCTCTTTTGGCTTGGAAATGGCTTCGCAAATGACGACCGACTCCAATCCAATTGCTGATGCGGTTCAGCACTATAACGTTGGAGAAACAATTGATCAGGGCGCTAAATGGGTTAACCAAAATGCGGGTAACCTATGGGACGACATTGTCTTCACTACCAAGGAAGCTGTGCGTGGTGTGGGTGATTGGTGGCGCTCGATTGACTGGCCATTTTAAGAGAAAGAGTCAAAGAAAGCAGGGACCTCGTTCCTTGCTTTTTGCTGGCTAGGGGGATAAAATAGAAAATGAGTTTTGCGTCTCAAATTCTATGATGCGCTTGTCTTATTAGGTCCCTCTGCAGGCCTATTTATTAGCTTAATGAATCCAAATTTTGAAGTTGAAGGAGTCTCTTTATGACCTTACGAAGTAAATTAGCGACCGGAGTAGGTCGCTTAACCCGCTGGGCCTTAACGACCTTTACCAGTGGTGGTTCTAGCCTGCCAGGGAAACTGGCCCTAGCTCTTGATCCGAATCTTCTGGCCGAGTTGGCGAAGAACTATGATGTGGTGATTATTACGGGTACAAATGGTAAAACCTTGACCACAGCTTTGACAGTCCATGCCTTGGCCCAGTCTTACGAGCACATCCTGACTAATCCAACAGGTTCTAATATGAAGCAAGGGATTGTGTCCACCTTCCTGTCTGCACCTGCTTTGCCTAAAGGACAACGAGGTGTAGCCGTTCTGGAAGTCGATGAGGGCTCCCTTAAACACGTGGTTAAGGCACTAGCGCCTAAGGCTTTTGTCCACACTAACGTCTTCCGAGATCAAATGGATCGCTATGGCGAAATCTATACCATCTATAAACTTATGGCGGACGCTGCTAAGCAAGTGCCAGAAGCGACGGTGATTGCCAATGGGGATTCTCCTCTATTTAATTCAGTAGCTTTGCCTAATCCTCGAGTATACTTCGGTTTTGATCATGAAGAGGACCATGAGGTGGCGCCTCACTATAATACGGATGGTATTCTCTGCCCAGAATGCCAGCATATCCTTTGCTATCACAGCAATACTTATGCCAACTTAGGAAAATATTATTGCCCACATTGTGGTTTCAAACGTCCAGGTTTAAGCTATCGTGTGACAGCTCTGGAAGAACTAGCGCTGACGCATTCTCGTTTTGCCATTGAAGGGCATGAGTATGCTATTCCAGTAGCAGGACTCTATAATATCTATAATGCCTTAGCGGCCTATAGTGTGGCTCGTGAATTTGGCGTGTCTCCTGAGGCCATTGAAGCTGGCTTTAAGCAAGCAGAGCGGGTGTTCGGCCGTCAAGAGTTCTTTCAAGTAGGGGATAAGAAAGTTTTACTTAATTTGGTTAAGAATCCAGTCGGCTTGGATCAGGTCTTAGCGCTTATTAAATTAGATCCTGAACCTTATAATTTAGTGGCCATTCTCAATAACCGCTATGCGGATGGGACAGACGTCAGCTGGATTTGGGATGGTCATTATGAACAGATGGTTGATTTTCCAATCCAAGAAGTCTATACGGCAGGGATGCGGGTTAAGGATATGACCAAGCGTCTTGAGGTAGCAGGACTTGATTCAGAACGCATCCATGAGTTAGATAGTCTTGAGGCGGTTGTTGCGGCTATTGAAGCGAGCACGACACCACATATTCATATCTTGGCTACCTATACCGCCATGTTAGATTTACGTAAATTACTAGTAGCCAAGGGCTACCTGAAACAATAAAACGGGAGGGCTAGATTGAATGAAAACTTTACGAATCTGCCATCTCTATGGCAATCTCTTGAATACCTATGGAGATAACGGTAATCTCCTCATGCTGCAATACCATGCCAAACAAGCCGGCTACCAAGTAGAAACCGATTTGGTTAGTTTAGGTGATGACTTTAAGGCGGATGACTATGATATTGTCTTTATTGGTGGTGGGCAGGATTACGAGCAAGGCATTATTGCGCGCGATATTGGTCGTTTAAAGAGTGAACTAGAACGTTACATTGAATTGGACGGTGTCTTACTCGCAATTTGTGGTGGCTTCCAATTTTTGGGTCAATACTATATGACAGCGGAAGGGCAGAAAATTGAATGCCTAGGTATTTCCACATAAGACAGAACGCCAAGAAGGCACTCGCTTCATCGGGGATATTGAAATCTATGATGAAGTCAATCAAGTGACTTATTATGGCTTTGAAAATCATAATGGGGTGACCACGCTAGGTCCCGATCAAGCACCGCTTGGTCGCGTAGTGACCGGTCATGGGAACAATGGCCAAGACAAAACCGAGGGTATGCACTATCGCAATACTTATGGTAGCTATTTCCACGGCCCACTTCTAGTACGGAATGAAGGTTTAGCAAAACATTTGGTGGCATTGGCTATTGCCAATCATGAAGCTAAGAAGGCTTCTAAAGTCTAAGCCAGCTATAAAGGATTAAAGAGAGACTAGTTGCCTAGTCTCTTTTCTTGTACCTTAGGTAAGAGGTGACGGCTAATTTCTGAGGAAATTTCACAAGCACAATATCAGGATGTAGGTGCTTAAATGAGAAGTTAGTGATAACTATTTACTAGCTTTGACTTCTGTGTTTGTCCATCTAAGAATTATTTTCAGAAAAATGAAAAACTACCTTGCAATAAGATTAGAAATAAGTTAAAATTATGGCATCCTAAAAGAAACGAGGTATCTCTATGACGAATGAAAAGACCAAATCGTCTGCCTATAATTTTATAAACAATGTATTGAATGGGACAGCCATTGCTATCGTAGTAGCTTTGATTCCTAATGCAGTCTTGAAGGCGGCGCTCACAGCCCTTCAGAGCAATTACCCTGCTATTAAGCCATATTTAGTGGACTACTTAAATATTATTACTATCTTCCAGTTCTTCATTCCTGTTATGGCCGGGTTCTTGATTGCACATCAATTCAATATGAAGCCAATGCAGATGATTGCGGTCGGTGGGGCTACCTTTATCGGGTCTGGTGCTTGGAAAGCGGTTGAAGCAACCATCGGTGACAAGACAGGCCAAATCTTCCAACTTGCCGGGACAGGAGATTTGATTAATGCTATGGTAACGGCAGCTCTTGCGGTAGCTGTCATCCAGTTAGTGGGCCACCATTTTGGTGCCTTAGAAATTATCCTCTTACCAATTGTGGTAGGTTCCGGAGTCGGTTTACTTGGTTACAAGCTCCTTCCATATGTTAAACAAGTGACAGATACGATTGGTCACGTAATTGAAACCTTCGTACAATATCAACCATTCGTAATGAGTATCTTAATTTGTATGTCTTTTGCTATCTTAATCTTAACCCCAATTTCAACCGTCGCGATTGGCTTAGCTATTTCCTTGACTGGCCTATCAGCTGGGGCGGCCTCTATGGGGGTCGGGACTACGGCTCTATACTTAGTCTGGGCAACTCATAAGAAGAATAAGCCAGGTGTTCCAACAGCGATTGCTTTGGGGGCTATGAAAATGATGATGCCTAACTATCTGACTCATCCAATTATGTCAGCCGGGCTTCTCTTATCTTCAGCTATTACAGCTGTTTTGGTTCCTGTCTTTAACTTGACAGGGACACCACAAACCTCTGGTTTTGGTTTAGTTGGTTTGGTTGGCCCAATCGCTTCCTTACCAAGTTTAGGAAATAACTTCTTGCTCATGCTCCTCATCTGGGTGGCTGTGCCAGCAGTGGTAACTTTCCTAGTTCACTTCCTCTTCACCAAAGTCTTGAAACTCTATGATGAAGAAATTTTCGTATTCAAAGGTTCTAACTAATCTCATTATTATATTGGAGGAATAGACAATGACAACACCAGAACAAATGGATTGGAATAATTTAGGTTTTGGCTATACTGATACGGGCAAACGTTACCGTGCATACTACCGTAATGGTGCTTGGGAAAAGGGCGGTATTACAGAAGATGCCACCATTACCATGAGTGAAGCGGCTAACGTTTACACTATGGTCAAACATGTTTTGAAGGTTTGAAGGCTTACCGCACCAAATCTGGTGAAATTAACCTTTTCCGAGTTGATCAAAATGCGGCGCGTATGCGCCGTTCTGCTGAGCGTCTCTTGATGCCGGCCTACCCAGAGGATTGGTTTGTTGAAGCAGTTAAAGAAGTGGTAGCAGCTAATGCGGATTGGGTGCCACCTTATGAATCAGGCGCGACACTTTATATCCGTCCTTTCCTCATCGGCTTGGGTGCATCAATTGGGGTTTCACCTGCAGATGAATACCTCTTCGGAATTTATGTATCTCCTGTAGGTGCCTACTTCAAGGGTGGCTTAACTCCAAGTAACTTTGTTGTATCGGATTATGACCGTGCAGCGCCACAAGGGACAGGGGCTGCTAAGGTAGCAGGTAACTATGCTGCCAGCCTCTATCCAGGTAAGAAGGCTAAATTAGATGGATATACTGACGCTATCTATTTGGACCCAGCAACCAAGACTAAGATTGAGGAGGTTGGGGCAGCTAACTTCTTCGGGATTACTAAGGATAACAAATTCGTTACGCCATTATCTCCTTCTATCTTGCCATCTATTACCAAGTATTCACTCTTATACTTAGCCAAAGAACGCTTGGGCTTGGAAGTAGAAGAAGGCGATGTGTATGTTGATCAATTAGATCAATACGTAGAAGCTGGTGCTTGTGGGACGGCTGCCGTTATCAGCCCAGTTGGCTCAATCACAGTTGGTGATAAGAAGTATGTCTTCCATTCTGAAACAGAAGTGGGGCCAATCACTAAACGTCTTTATGATGAATTAGTGGGCATCCAATACGGAGATGTTGAAGCTCCAGAAGGCTGGATTCAAAAAGTACCAGTTAAATAATCAGGATTAAGGGGCAGGAACTCAAGTTCCTGCCTTTTTGTTATGGAAAAATTATAGGTTCAGAAGGATAGAATTTCAGATGGGTTGAGCTAGCTAGCTTTGCTGATTCTTTGATTGACTATTGAGCTCTTTTCCCTTATCATTACTAGTTGGGACAGTGAAATTTGCGCTTAAAAATACCCAAGAAAGGATGCTTAGTGTGGCACAGTTTTATTTTAAGTATGGCGCCATGAATAGTGGGAAATCGATTGAGATTATTAAGGTGGCCCATAACTACGAAGAACAAAATAAACCGGTTGAACTTTTTACCAGTGCCATTGATACGCGCGTTGATGTAGGAATTGTCAATAGTCGGGCAGGTTTCCAACGCCAAGCCACGCCTATTACAGAGGACATGGACCTATTTGAGACCATTAAGGATTTGACGCCTAAGCGTTACTGCATCTTAATTGACGAATCGCAATTTCTCAGCAAAGAACACATTTTGCAGCTAGCGCGAGTAGTGGATGAGCTTGATATTCCAGTCATGTGCTTTGGCCTTAAAAATGACTTTACCAATGAACTTTTTGAAGGATCAAAATATCTCTTGCTCTACGCTGATAAGATTGAAGAAATTAAAACCATCTGTTGGTTCTGCCACCGCAAGGCCATAATGAATTTGCGGATTTCAGATGGCAAGCCTGTTTATGAAGGTGAACAAATTCAAATCGGAGGCAACGAGTCTTACTACCCGGTTTGCCGTCGCTGTTACAAGAATCCCGGATTAATTAAGTAAAGGAGACCACTATGTTTGAACAATTGGATGCCCTCATTTTTCGTTTTGAGGAATTACACGAATTACTCAGTGACCCAGAAGTCATCTCGGACTCCAAACGTTTGCGGGAACTGACTATTGAAGAAGCTGACTTGAGCCCTAAGGTAGCAAAGATCAAACGCTACAAGCAGGTCCAACAAGAAATTAAAGATACCGAAGAGATGTTAGGTGAAGGCTTAGACGCTGATATGGCTGAATTGGCTAAAATGGAATTGGCAGAATTAAAGGCTGAAAAACCTCGTCTAGAAGAAGAAATTAAAGTCATGATGTTGCCTGAAGATCCAAATGATGGCAAAAATATTATCATGGAAATCCGTGGTGCAGCGGGTGGGGATGAAGCGCAACTTTTTGCCGGTGACCTACTCAATATGTATACGCGATACGCTGACAGTCAGGGTTGGAAGGTTGAAGTCTTAGATGCTAATATTACTGGGATTGGGCTATAAGGAAGTCAGCCTCATGATTACCGGCCATAAGGTTTATAGCAAGCTTAAATTCGAAAATGGGGCTCACCGTGTTCAACGGGTACCCGAGACGGAATCTCAAGGCCGCGTGCACACCTCTACCGCAACCGTAGTCGTGATGCCTGAGGCAGAAGAAGTCGACCTAGATCTTAAGGATGCTGACATCCGGGTAGATATCTACCATGCCAGTGGGGCCGGCGGACAGCACGTCAACAAGACTGCTTCTGCTGTTCGCTTGACTCACTTGCCAACTGGGGTGGTCGTTGCGATGCAAGATGAGCGGAGCCAGCTTAAGAACCGGGAGAAGGCCATGAAGGTCTTGCGTGCTCGTGTCTATGATATGCTCCAATCAGAAGCTCAGGCAGAATATGATTCTAACCGTAAATTAGCTGTCGGTACTGGTGACCGTTCTGAACGGATTCGGACCTACAACTACCCACAAAACCGGGTAACTGACCACCGCATTGGCTTAACTATTCAACAACTCGATGCTATTATGTCGGGGAAATTAGATGAAATTATCGACGGGTTAGTTCTGTTTGACCAAACCCAAAAATTGGAGGAGCTCAATGGCCCTCAAATCTAATGCAAGCCTGGCTGAAGTACTCAAGAGTGCTTCAGTTTTTTTGGAGGAAAGAGGGTTTGATGGCACCCTAGCCCAGTCTTATTGGTTGCGTGTCTTTGATTGGACTTTAACCGATTTGGTCAGACAGCTTCATCAGGTTCCTTACCAGGAAGACTATGAGACTTTTCAAGAGGTTTTAGAACGCCTAGTGACGCATGAGCCCTTGCAGTATATTCTGGGTTATGAAGACTTTGATGGTCGCCGTTTTAAGGTAACACCTGCTGTCTTAATTCCCCGAGAAGATACGGCAGGCATCTTAGATTTAGCGGCTACCTGGTTAGAAAAGCATCCAGATGCTAGTCAAGCTTTGGATTTAGGGACGGGATCTGGTATTCTAGCCATTAGTTTGGCTTTGCGTCATCCGCAACTTCAATTGACAGCGGGCGATTTATCGTCTGAAGCCCTAGCTATTGCCAAAGAAAATGGCATTAGTCTTCAGGCCACTGTTGATTGGTTGGTGACGGATGTCTGTCAAGGTTTGCCTCGAGATAGAGCTTATGATTTAGTAGTATCAAATCCACCTTATATTAGTGAGACAGAATTAGATTTAATGGATGAGTCGGTTAAACGTTATGAGCCATCTATGGCCTTGTTTGCTGAGCAAGGGGGCTTAGCTTTCTATCGCCAACTGGCTAAGCAAATTGGGCCCTATCTCAAGCCAAGTGCTTGCTTGATTCTAGAGATTGGTTTCCGACAAGGGCAGGCGGTCGTGGACATTTTTCGTCGAGCCTTCCCACAAGCCAAGGTTAGTTGCCATCAGGATTTGAATGGCCAAGACCGCTATATCCAAGTAGAGATTAATGAATGAAAGGAGATGACCTCCTAAGATGTTGACCAAGAAATTTCGTTTAGGAGAATTAGACGAAGCAGCAGCTCTCTTAAGAAGGGGCGAGCTAGTCGCCTTTCCCACCGAGACAGTCTATGGGTTAGGTGCTATCGCAACTAAAGAGCAGGCTGTGGCTAAGGTCTTTCAAGCTAAAGGTCGTCCTAGCGATAATCCACTCATTGTTCATGTCAAGGATGCCCAACAAGTCTTGGACTATGCGGCAGAGGTTCCTGAATTAGCCAAAGAGCTAATGGAACGCTTTTGGCCAGGCCCTTTAACCATTATTCTGCCTGTTAAGTCTGGTGTTTTTCCGGCAAACGTTAATAATGGCCAAGAAACGGTTGCTTTCCGCATGCCAAATCAACAGTCGGCCTTACGCCTAATTGACTTAGTAGGGACGCCTTTAGTTGGCCCGAGTGCCAATTTATCAGGTAAACCTAGCCCTACAAGTGTCGACCATGTCATGCAGGATTTTGATGGAGTCATCGCTGGCGTAGTGGCTGGCGATACGGATCAAGCCCAAATTGGTGTTGAATCGACAGTAGTCCGTCCTATGGCTGACCGATTGGTAATTCTCCGCCCGGGTGCAATCACTCAGTCCATGTTGGCCCAAGTGTGCCCAAACGTTCAAGAATTCTCAGTAGCAGAGCAATTAGCTGCCCCTCAGCTCCAGTCGCCAGGCGTTAAGTATCGCCATTATAGCCCTAAACAAGAAGTTTATTTGTTTGAGTCCACTGAAGATAGAGCTAGACTTCGGGCTAAGCTAGTGGCCAAGGGTGGGGAAGTCGGGCTATTGGCTGATGAGTCAATCATTCAGGCCTTGGGTCATCAGAGTCCAGTTGTGGCAACTTATTCCTTAGGTCAGCCTCATGATGCGGTCAGTGCGACGCGTCAACTATATGCCGGTTTACGGGCCTTAGAAGCGAGTGGCTGTGATTGGATTTTAGCGCAGGCAACCTTAGATTCAGAAAAATATCATGCCTATATGAATCGTTTGAACAAAGCAGCCACAAGTATGTTATAATAGGAGGCAGAACATAGGTTGGCGGGAGTCAACCAAGAAGGAGGTTACCTATGACTGAGAGATTACATGATGCCTTGGTTTGATACTATTGAACGTGAAGAACGGCGACAATTAGAAGGAATTGAATTGATTGCCTCAGAGAACTTTGTTTCACCTGCAGTCCTTAAGGCGCAAGGAAGTGTCTTAACCAACAAGTATGCTGAAGGCTATCCTGGCCGACGCTATTATGGTGGCTGTGAATACATTGATGTCATTGAACAAGCAGCGATTGATCGAGCGAAAGAACTTTTTGGTGCGGAATATGCCAACGTACAACCCCACTCTGGTTCATCTGCCAACCTTGCTGTTTACCGAGCTTTCCTCAATGTTGGCGACCGTGTCTTGGGCATGGATTTGTCACAAGGTGGCCACTTAACTCATGGTTCGCCTGTTAATTTCTCAGGCCAGTCTTATGAGATGCATGCTTATGGTGTAGACCCTGTTACTGAATTGATTGATTATCAAGCGCTAGAAGCTCAGGCTGAGGCTGTAAAACCTAAGATGATTATTGCAGGGGCATCTGCTTATTCCCGGACCATTGACTTTGAACGTATTGGTCAAATTGCTAAGAAAGTAGGAGCTATCTACTTTGTGGATATGGCCCATATTGCTGGCTTAGTTGCGGCAGGTCTCCATCCTAACCCAGTGCCTTATGCGGATGTGGTAACAACGACTACCCATAAAACTTTGCGGGGTCCTCGTGGTGGCTTGATTTTAGCTAAGGCTCAGTATGCTAAGCAACTCAATATGGCTATTTTCCCAGGCATTCAAGGGGGGCCACTGGAGCATGTAGTAGCTGCTAAGGCGGTTGCCCTCTTGGAAGCTTTGCAACCAAGTTTCAAGACTTATGCAGCGCAAGTTATTAAGAACGCTCAAGCCATGGTGGAGGTTTTCTTAGACAGCCCTCTACGGGTTGTGTCTGGTGGAACGGATAACCATCTCTTCAATCTTGATGTGACACCACTGGGTGTGACAGGGAAAGAAGCCCAAGAGCGTCTGGATCAAGTAGGGATTACCGTTAACAAGAATTCGATTCCTAACGACAGTCGTTCCTTCATTGATCCAAGTGGTATTCGGATTGGGACATCTGCTATTACGACGCGTGGCATGAAAGAAGCGCAAGCTCAGACTGTTGCTCGTCTGATTCTCAAGACCTTAACAGCTTCTGACGACCAATTGGCGGCTATCCGTCAAGAAGTTAAAGAACTAGTTGCTGGTTTACCACTTTATCAAGCTTAAATTGATTGACTCAGAAAAGGAGAGACTAAGATGGCAAAATGCGTAGTAATTAACCACCCACTGATTCAGCACAAACTAACCATTATTCGTGACAAAAACACCTCTACCAAGGCTTTTCGCGAAGTAACCAACGAAATCTCTATGCTTATGGCTTATGAGATTACACGTGATTTGCCAGTAGAAGATGTAGTCATCGAAACGCCGTTAGTTGAAACTACTCAAAAGCGGATTGCCGGGAAGAAAATGGCGATTATTCCAATCCTAAGAGCTGGCTTGGGCATGGTTGATGGGATTTTGGATTTAGTGCCTGCTGCACGTGTGGGGCATATTGGTCTCTATCGTGACCACGAAACCTTAGAGCCAATTGAGTACTTTGCTAAATTACCACAAGATATTCAAGAACGTCATGTCTTTGTGGTGGATCCAATGTTAGCGACAGGTGGTTCAGCGATTGCTGCGCTAGACCTTCTGATGAAAAAGTATGGCGTCAAGCCAGAAAATATCACCTTTTCTTGTTTAGTTGCTGCACCAGAAGGGGTAGCAGCTTTACAGGCGGCGCATCCAGATGTGGATATCTATATGGCGGCGCTAGATGAACGCCTCAATGAGCACGGCTATATCTTGCCAGGTCTTGGAGATGCGGGAGACCGTATTTTTGGTACTAAATAAGGAAGGAAGGCTAGGGAGGAATTTCCTAGCCTTTTTATTATGCCATTTGTTACGCGTTACGAACATTTGGAGCAAGAAATTGGCCTTTTCTTACTTTAGTACTTGTATTCATTTAAAATACATGATATTCTAATTTATATTTAATGATTATGCTGAGGTGAAACTATGAATTACTTGATGATGTCCCCCCATTTCCCTAAAAACCTCCAGAATTTCGCGATTCGACTCAAAGAGCGTGGTGTGAATGTCTTGGGGATTGGCACAGAGCCCTATGACTGGCTCTCACCAGAGTTACGTGAAAGCCTCACTGAATACTACCGTGTCGAGGATATGGAGAACCTTGATGAAGTGAAGCGTGCGGTAGCTTTCTTAATTTATAAGCATGGACCAATCGATCGTCTGGAATCTAATAACGAATACTGGCTAGAGTTAGACGCTGCCTTGCGCGAGCAATTCAACGTACCTGGAGTCAAACCTCGTGACTTAGAAAAAACCAAGTATAAGTCAAAAATGAAGAAGTTATTTGAGAAAGCCGGCGTTCCAGTGGTGCCAGGTTATCTAATCAAGAATGAAAGTCAACTCAATAAAGCTTTGAAGGAAGCTGGCCTCCCTGCAGTAGCAAAACCTGACCGTGGAGTAGGAACCGCAGCAACTTATCGACTTGAGACCAAAGAAGATGTTGCAACCTTCTTGTCCGAGTGGGACCAATCCATTCCCTATTTTGTGGAACCTTATGTCTTGGATGCGGAGCTCTGCACATTTGACGGTTTAGTTGATGAAAATGGCCAGATTGTCTTCTCAACGAGCTTTGTCTATTCCTTGCCAACCCTAGAATTGATTGAGGGCCAGTGCGATTACACCAACATTGTCCAAAAGGATGTAGAGACTAAGTTGGCTGAATACGGCCAAGCGGCAGTTAAGGCCTTTGGAATGAAGGAACGCTTCTTCCATATTGAATTCTTCCGTCGTAAAAAGGGAGACTACGTAGCCATCGAGTATAATAACCGACTGGCTGGCGGTTACACAATCGATCTATATAACTATGCTTATGGTTGTGATCTCTATGCTATCTACGCCGATATCGTAACTGGAAGGCTAGAAGAAACCCCAAGCTATGATCGACATTATGGGGTGGGTATCTCACGCCGTGATGAGTTATCATACGCGCACAATGTTGATGAGATTCGGGCAAGATACGGTGACCGTGTGAAAATGGTTGATCGCTTGCCAGATGCTTTTTCAGCCATTATGGGGAATGAGTTTTTAGTCGTTCTTGCGGATACCCAAGAAGAAGTTGAAGAAGTAAGTCAATATGTACATAAGAAACAAGGAGGACAATAATAAATGCACGTAGAATGGTTAAGTCACTGGAGTGGTCAACTCAATCGCGAAATGCCTCTCAATCGTTATGGTCATGCCGGACTACCGATTGTGGTCTTCCCGTCATCAGGCGGAACCCACAATGAATATGCCGACTTCGGTATGATTGATGCTTGTCGGGATTCCATTGAGGCAGGACGGGTTCAATTTCACCTTAGCTAGTGTTGACAGTGAAAGTTGGTTGGCCGACTGGAAATACCCACACGATCGTGCAGAAATGCATCGGGCTTATGAGCGTTATGTCATTAGCGAGGCGATTCCTTTTATTAAGCATAAAACGGGCTGGTTTGATCCAATGATGACGACAGGTTGCAGTATGGGGGCCTACCATGCGCTCAACTTCTTCTTACAGCATCCAGATGTTTTCCGCGGGGTGATTGCCTTGAGTGGGGTCTATGATGCACGTTTCTTTGTAGGGGAATATGGCGATGATGAGGCAATCTATTCTAATTCGCCAAGTGATTATGTCTTCAACCAACATGATTCTTGGTTCCTTGATCAATACCGTCAATCCAATATTATTGTCTGTACCGGGCATGGGCCTTGGGAGCATGATGGTTTACCATCCTTCTATAAGGTGAAAGAAGCCTTAGAAATGAAGGGAGTACCTGCTTGGTTCGACGAGTGGGGTGGAGATGTAGCGCATGACTGGCCATGGTGGCGCGTGCAAATGCCATATTTCTTGAGTCGTTTAGGCTTATAATAAATGAGGCTAGGAGTTTCCTAGCCTTTTTGTGTGTATTTAAATCTTACAATAGCTTGGCCAATCGTCTGATTTTGGAAAGGAAGATAAAATAGCTAGAATGATAAGTGTAAATCAATGAAAAATAGATGGCGCTTTCATGTAAATACCATAGAAGCAAGGATAAAAAATGAAGCTAGTAGAAAATCAATCATGAAAATAATTTTCTTCATAAAAACACTTGAAAAATATTTTCTTTGGTGTATAATGAAAGCGTAATCAGTTGAAAGACAGAAAGAGAGGTGACAAATTGGATGAATTACTTGTGCTTTGATATTGGCGGGACCTTCATTAAATATGGTCTCTTCAATGAAAAGGGGGAAGCGCTAGGCCAGACTCAGAAGGTCAAAACTAGCGTTGACCAGTATTCTAACCAGATATTGCAACAAGTTCTTTCGATTACAAAGCAGGTTCAATCCCAGGAAAGCCTATCGGGCGTGGCGATTTCAACTGCTGGAGTGGTTGATTCTCGTGACGGGTCTATACGATTTGCAGGGCCCACTATCCCAGGTTATACGGGGACGCCACTGAAAGCTGAAGTGGAAGCACTCACTGGTCTGCCTTGCTATGTGGTAAATGATGTGAACGCAGCTTGTTTGGGTGAATACTGGCAAGCCAGTCGAACAGGCCAGCCACCTAAGTCCATGATATGTTTTACGATTGGTACAGGTGTAGGGGGAGCCATTGTTTTAGATGGACAACTGCTAACCGGTGTGAGCGACATGGCCGGAGAGGTTGGCTACTTGCCTATTGGCAAAGCAGCCTTTCAGGAATTAGCCTCAACAACCGCTTTGTTAGAACAGGCGGCTCAAGCGACAGGCGAAAATATCAGTGGGGAAGCCTTCTTTGACCGCTTGGAAGCAACTGGAGATTCAGTCTTAAGCCAAGTACTCGACCAATTTCTAAATCATTTATCCACCGGACTTTTATCAGCGATTTATCTACTGAATCCAGAAGTCCTTGTCCTAGGGGGAGGAATTCTAGCACGTGCTGATCTCATTATGCCACGTCTAATGGCAATCTTGGAGCAACGTGTGATTGATCCACGCTTCCTCACAACAGAGATTCGACCAGCCCAGTCAGGTAACGATGCTGGGATGTTAGGTGCGCTATCTCAACTCATTAAGCTAACTCAATAAGGATGTGATCCCATGGGAGTATTAGAGCGAATTGAAGCCAACTTCGTTCATCTATCACCAAAGGAACAGCTCCTTGCAACCTATATTATGCAAGAAAGTCCCTACTTTACTAACATTACCATTAGCGAGATGGCCAAAGAAACAGGTGTTTCAGCCGCAACCATTACACGCTTTTGTCGTAAAGTAGGTTGTGAGAGCTTTGTTGATTTGAAAATTCAACTGCAAGCCAGTGAAGGGGAGTCGGCAAGCAATCACCAAAATCATGATATGTTCGATACGGTTAGCGAATTCTATAACCGTATCATTCAACGAACATCAGAATTACAATCAGAATATCAGCTCCGCCAGCTAATTCAAGTCCTCTCTCAAGCCAACCGAATCATGGTTTATGGGATGGGGTCCTCGGGGCTAACGGCTCGGGAATTGGCTATTCGCCTGTCACGTATGGGCCTGCCAGCAACGAGTGAGACGGACTCGCATATGATGATTATCTCCAGTACGGTGACACGTTCTAGTGACGTGGTAATTGCAATTAGTAATTCTGGTGAAACAAAGGATGTGATTGATGCTTTAGGCAATGCCAAGCAAAATGGCGCCATTTTGGTAGCTATAACTAGCATGAAGGGAAGTAGTTTGGCTAAGTTGGCCGATGAGACCCTTCTGGTACACAATAGCCGGTTTGTTAATAGTGAGTTTTTCGTCAATACTCAGTTACCGATTTTCTTTCTCATCGACGCCATAACGCTAATGATGCTAGAAAATCCTGTCTTCAGTCAAAATATGCAGAAGACGATTCAAGAAATTACATCTATCAACCAAAAATTACAAATGGGGGAATCAACATGAAATTATCAAAAGTTTTTGCAGCTGCCTTATCTTGTGGAATTTTATTAAACACAGTTGTGACAGCGGTACCATCCGATGTGCGTGCTGAAGAGACAGTAACCATTAAATACTGGAACTTCCCTAACTTTACTAGTGACTCAGAGTTTAAGACTTCTGAAGAATACGATGCAGCCTTGATTAAAGCCTTTGAAGCTAAGAACCCAGGCATCAAAGTTGAATACCAAAAGATTGACTTTACAGATGGTCCAGCTAAAATTGAAACAGCTATCCAATCTAAGACTAACCCTGACGTAATCTATGATGCACCAGGTCGTGTCATCGACTGGGCAAGCAAGGGTTATTTGGCACCATTCAAAGACGTTGACACTTCAAAATTAAATGAATCAGCTGTTAAGGCTAGCTCCTTCGAAGACGAATTGTATCTCTATCCACAAGGGATTGCGCCATTCTTGATGGCAGTTAACACTAAGTTGACTGATAAGTTAGGTGTGACAGACCTCTTGCCATTCGAAAAAGAAGGCCGTAACTGGACACCTGAAGAATTCCAAAAATTCTTAGAAGCAGTTCATGAGAAAGACAAAGATCTAATTCCAACCGTGGTTTACGCTAAGTCTGCAGCTGGTGACCAAGGTCCACGTGCCTTTGTCTCTAACCTATACGGTTCTTGGATTACTAACGACGAGGTTAATAAATATACCATTAATGATGAAAATGGGGTAAAAGCCCTTCAATGGATTCGCGAACAAGCACCTAAAGGTATTATCGGCCAAGGGGCAGCCTTAGAAGCAAAGATGCTTTGGAATACTTCAAGTCTGGTAAGTCTCCATTAAGTATCTTGGCAAGTCCAGGTCTCTACGCTCAATGGAAATCAGTAGAAGACTTAAACGTTCGCTTCTTACCATTCCCTAACGCTAACAAATCACCTAAGTATGAATACTTAGTAGCTGGTCCTGCAGTCTTCGATAACGGTGACGACAAGAAGATTGAAGCCGCTCAAAAATTTGTAGACTTCATGATTAACGACCCAGAATGGGGTACTCGTACCTTGAAGGCAACTGGTAACTTCTCTGCTCAAAAAGGCGTGAAGGGCCTCTATGACAACGAAGAGTTGAAGTTTGCTGAAGGCTTGTCAGATCACTTCGGTGCTTACTACAACACCATTCCAGGTTACGCTAAAATGCGTCCACTTTGGTTCCCAATGCTCCAAGGGGTATTGTCTGGCCAAGGTGATGTAAAAGAATTAGTGGACAGCTACGTAGAACAAGCGCAAGCAACCTACGAAGAAGCAAAATAAGCCACACTATAATCTGAATTCAGAGAGTGCTTGATTTACTGGGACAAATCTAGCGCTACCCGGACCAGGTTCTCGCGTGCGACTAATATAAACATCCTACTCCCAAGCGCCCAATATTTTGGACTTACGGGAGTTTGGGAGTAGTCGTTTATAGTGATCGCGACCTAGGGTAGCCGATTTGTCCCTTTTATTATGAATTATTCTCTCGAAAGGAGACCTCTATGTTAGCCAAATTAAGAAGAAAGTACGACTTTAGCGCCTATCTTTTCATTGCACCCGCTATGGCCTTCTTCCTGACTTTCGTACTCTATCCAATGTTACGTGGGATTTACATGTCCTTGCTCAAGTATAGAGGGCGGAGAGTTAGCTTTGTAGGCTTAGATAACTACACTAAGCTCTTAGGCGATCAGACTTTTATCAAGTCCTTAAGTAACACGATTTTCATCGTAGCAATTGCAGTGCCGATTGTAGTAGTCTTATCACTCTTCATCGCCATTAACATCTATAACAAATCAGCTCATGTACGGAGCTTCTTCCGTGGCGTCTTCTACTTGCCAGCTGTATCCTCAGTTGTTTCGATTACAGTAGTATGGTTGTGGATTTATAACCCTGACTTTGGGATTCTCAACTATATTCTCAAATCCATGCATGTCATTGAAGGGAATGTCCAATGGTTAGGGAATGCCTCTACTGCTATTTATGCAGTCATTGCCGTTCTGATTACGACCAGTATTGGTCAGCCAATTATTCTCTATATTGCAGCTTTAGGGAACGTTCCTGTGGAACTGCTCGAGTCAGCAAAGATTGACGGTGCCAACAACTGGACTATCTTCAAAAATATTATCTGGCCTTTGATTATGCCAACGACCCTTTATATCGTGGTGACAACCACCATCAACAGTTTCCAAATCTTTGCCTTAATCCAATTGATGACTTCTGGTGGTCCTAACTATGCAACAAGCACCATCATGTACCAAGTCTACGAGATGGGGATTAAGCAGCAATCCTTTGGCCAAGCCTCCGCATGGGGTGTTGTGCTAGCCTTGATTATTGCTTTAATCTCGGCTGTTCAATACAAATACTTCAACCGCGATATTGATTAGGAAGAGGTGACGATTTAACATGGAATTCAAAAAATTCGGTCTCTACAACATTATTTCCTTCACATTGTTGGGATTCTTGACCATTTTCTTCATCTTCCCATTCTACTGGATTGCAACGGGTGCCTTTAAGGTTCAAGACGTCGCCATTGCTATCCCACCAGAATGGTTCCCGATGAGCCCAACTTTAGATAACTTCAAATCACTTCTAGTGCCACTAACTGCACGTTGGTTCTTCAACTCTGTATTCGTTTCAGTGGTAACTACTATCTTGGTCTGCACGACGGCTTCCTTAGCGGGTTATGCCTTAGCTAAGAAACGTTTCCCAGGCGCTGGCTTACTCTTCGCCGTATTTATCGCGGCCATGGCCTTGCCAAAACAAGTTATCTTGATTCCTTTGCTTCAATTAATTACGGATCTCAAACTCATGGATACCTACCGCGCCTTGATTTTGCCAGCTGTCGGTTGGCCATTCGGGATCTTCCTCATGAAGCAATTCTCCCACTCTGTACCTGATTCTCTCTTAGAATCGGCAGACATTGACGGTTGTGGTGAAATCAAGAAATTCGTCAATATCGTCTTGCCAATTGTGAAACCAGGTATTGGTGCCTTGGCTATCTTCACCTTCATTTCCTCTTGGAACGACTATTTCTCTCAATTGGTATTCACTAACTCAGAAACAATGAAGACTTTGCCTTTAGGGTTGGCGTCTATGGCTCAATCTGCTGAGTTCTCTCTTAACTATGGGGTCCTCATGGCTGGCGCGCTCTTGGCTTCCTTGCCAATGATTATTGTCTTCCTGATGTTCCAAAGCTTCTTTGCCCAAGGTATTACAGTCGGGGCGGTGAAAGGATAGTGACTACAATGCATCCAACAATTGAAAGATTAAAAGGAAACTGATTATTTCCTGCCAGGCTTTACCTGGCGAACCGCTCTATCGAGAAGAAGGTGGGGTCATGGTTCTCATGGCCAAAGCAGCTATTGAAGCTGGAGCCGTCGGTATCCGGGCTCAAGGGGTTACAGATATTGCCCAGATTAAGGAAGCCTTTGATGTGCCAGTGATTGGGATTATTAAACGAGCTTATCCAGGTTATGGTTCCTATATTACCGCTACTATGAAAGAAGTGGATGAGTTAGTAGCAGTTGGTTCTGATATTATTGCCCTAGATGCTACCTTACGTGAGCGAGCTGGGGAGACTTTGGATGAGTTCATCGCTCAAATCAAAGCCAAATACCCTAATCAACTGCTGATGGCCGATATTTCCACTTTGGAAGAGGGACTGAATGCTGAACGCCTAGGTTTTGACTTGATTGGGACCACAATGAATGGTTATACGTCGTATACGGAAGGCCAAACCACTGGCCCTAACTTTGAGCTAATGAAAGCCTTAGTGGAACAAACCCATACTCCAATCGTGGCTGAAGGTAAGATTCATACACCAGAAGACCTAGCGACAGCTTTCGCCCAAGGGATTCACACAGCTGTTGTAGGTGGCGCTATTACACGACCACTAGAAATTGCTAAACGCTTCGTTAGCGTAGTAAACTAAAGAAAAGCGAGAAAGAGAAAGGAGTGCCTGATATGACCCTGGAGCAACTGATTATTGGCTGGTTCTTCTATGGAATCTTCTTCATGGGCTTGTCAGTCTTGGCAACCTACCTGATTAACCGAGTAGCCAAGCGTTACTATACTGCGCCACTCATAATCAATGCGGTAGCCATTATTATTCTCATGGGAATGGTCGCCTTAAAACAATTTACGGCAGACATGTTCCTACAGAATTACCTCTTTACCTATATGCCAATTGTAGCGGCTAGTGTTACCTATAATCTGGTCCTCTTTCTCATTCGACGCGGGCGACCCCTACACGATCCTCGCGAAGAAGCCTTAGATACCGATAAATAAACTGTTGTTGGCAAAGAGGAGGTGAAAAGATGATTGTAGATCAATTACAAGGTCTTCAAGCATACAGCGATCGTATTCCCCACATTAAAGCAGCGCTTGATACGTTCAACAGCTTAGCTCAAGAAGCTATCGGGCGGTACGATTTCGAGGGAGGTTACTTCTTCATTCAAGATGGAGAGCTGGGCGCAGTTGATGCATCGTATTATGAGGCCCATCGGAAATGGTTAGATATCCATGTCCCGCTAGAAGGACATGAATATCTCATTGTGGCCCCGACATGTCAGCTGAATGAAGTCACCGCCTACGATGCCGAAAAGGACATTGCTTTTTTAGACGGTCCAATCCAAACCATTGTTAAACTCTACCCTGGACAAGCCTGTGTGGTTTTTCCAGAAGATGCTCATAAGCCTGCCCGTCATTTAGGTCAGGCCAGCACCTATAAAAAGTTAGTCATAAAATTACCGGTTGCATAACCAAAGGAGTCTTAAACGTGTCAAAATTCGATAAGTACAAAGGAATTATCCCAGCCTTCTATGCCTGCTATGACGATGAAGGCAATATCAGTCCAGAACGCACCCAAGCACTTGCCAAACATTATCTAGAAGTAGGGGTCAAAGGTCTCTACGTTGGCGGTTCATCTGGCGAATGTATCTACCAAAATGTGGAAGAGCGCAAACAAGTTTTAGAAAATGTCATGAAGGCAGTTGGTGGCAAGATGACCATCATTGCCCACGTCGCGGCTGCCTCTACACGTGATTCAGTTGACTTAGCTAAGCATGCGGAAAGCCTAGGGGTAGATGCCTTAGCGGCGATTCCACCAATTTACTTCCGCCTACCAGAACATTCAATCAAGGATTACTGGAATGCTATGATTGATGCCACAGAGCTTGACTTCATCATTTACAACATTCCGCAACTATCAGGTTATGCCTTGACTCCTAGCATGTTCAAGTCCATGTTGGAAATCCTAAAGTGATTGGGGTTAAGAACTCTTCTATGCCAGTTCAAGACTTAATCACTTGGAAATTGACGGCTGGTGATCGTGAAGTCGTTGTCTTCAACGGTCCAGACGAGCAATTCATTGGTGGTCGTGTTATGGGGGCTGACGGGGGGATTGGTGGTACCTATGGGGTAATGCCAGAACTCTTCTTAGCAGCTAATGCAGCCCTAGAAGCAGGCGATTTAGCCCTAGCCTTCACTATCCAAGGCCGCATTGATGAAATCATCTTCACCTTGGTCAGTGGTAAAGCTAACCTCTATGCCGTACAGAAAGAAATCCTCAAGCGTGAAGGCCTCAACTGTGGTTCTGTCCGCCCACCATTAACAGGGGTTGGCCCAGAAGACCTTGCCGTTGTTGACAAGGCGCACGCCATGATCCAAGCCGCTCGGGCGGAATTCGTTAAATAAGCACTCACACTATGCAAGACCTGACTACTAGGAGGCTAGTTCTAAGCTAGCTATCCTGGTAGCCAGATTTTGTTGTATCAGCAACCCAAAATCCCTATAATTTGGAGGCTTAACATGAGTAAACAAGCAAAACACCTTTTTGATCGCCGGTCTCGCTTCGCCATTCGTAAATTAGCGACGGGAGTCTTCTCAGTTGTCATTGGACATGTCCTCTTTTTATCACCTCAAACGACTGTTGCGGCTCAAGAAATCCCTCAAGCAAGTACAACGGAGTCCATTAGTCAACCTGAAAATGTAAACGTTTCCGAAAAAGTGAATGAGCTTTCTGAAACTAGCAAGCCTGAAGAAGTCCCAGCGACTGATGCAAGCTCCCCCAAAGCAGAGGAAGAAAGCTCGGTCTCAAGTTCTGAAAAAACCGAAGAATCCAGCCAACCTCAACGTGATGAAATCGTGCGAGAAGTGGGGCGTGAAAACCAAGTGTTAGACCAAAATGATGTCGCAACCAATCAAGAAAATAATCAACGGGTGGATTTAAGCCATCATCTTGAAAGTCTGAAAAATTGACTAATGCCACCATCCATATGGAATTCAAACCAAGTGAGAAGGCCCCGCAATTCTATAATCTATTTTCTGCTTCGAGTAATAAATTTGTAAATGAATATTTCACCCTTGCCGTTCATAATGGGACTGCCTTGGTGGAAGCTCGTGGGCGCCAAGGTGAGCAATTCTATGGAAGTTATAGTGATGCGCCCCTAAAAGTAACGCCAGGCCAATGGAATTCAGTGACTTTCACAGTGGAACGTCCAGATCCTAACAAAGCAACAGGCCAAGTTCGCCTCTATGTCAATGGGGTCTTGTCACGAACTAGCCCAGTATCAGGTAAATTTCTAAGTGATATGCCTGATTTGACAGATTTACAAATTGGCAAGACACGTAGAGGATCTGACTTACGTTGGGGTAGTGACTTAACAGTACGTAACTTATCCATTTACAATCGCGCCTTATCACAAGAAGAAGTGGGGGAACGCAGCCAACTATTCAAGCGACAACCTTTACAGTTAGAGCCAGCACCGGGAGCAGAGATTTCGGATAAAAAGGACGTTTCGAGAGCGGGCATAGTGGTCAACCGAATGCTGACGGAATTGCTAGCTATCGTATTCCTGCTTTGCTTAAGACTGATAAGGGTACTTTAATTGCTGCTGCCGATGAACGACGACTTCACGCTTCTGACTGGGGCGATATCGGGATGGTGGTTCGACGTAGCGAGGACGGCGGTAAGACCTGGGGTGACCGCATCCATATTGCCAACCTACGAGATAATCCTAATCCTGAAAGAGCAGACCAAGCCTCTCCTGTGACAATCGACCAGGTGCTAGTTCAAGATCCAAAAACCAAACGCATCTTCTCAATTTATGATATGTTTCCAGAAGGCCGAGGCATCTTCGGTATGTCTGAGCAAAAGGAAACCATGTACCAGACCATTGATGGTAAGACCTATCAAGTGCTTTACCGTGAAGGTGAGCAGGGACACTACACTATTCGCGAGCAAGGGTATGTCTATGCACCTGATGGAACCAAGACAGACTATCGAGTAGTGGTGGATCCGGTAAAACCAAAATATGAAGATAAAGGGGACATCTACCAAGGTGAGAATCTCTTAGGTAATGTCTACTTTACTAGCAACAAGACCTCACCTTTCCGAGTAGCCAAAGACAACTATCTCTGGTTATCATACAGTGATGATGATGGCAAGACCTGGTCAGCGCCTCGTGATATTACGCCAATGGTAAAAGCCGATTGGATGAAATTCTTAGGAGTAGGGCCAGGGACAGGAACAGTACTTCGGACTGGGCCACATGCTGGTCGCATTATCGTGCCAACCTATTCGACTAACTTTGTATCTCACCTTAGTGGCTCCCAATCTTCTCGTGTCATCTATTCTGATGACCATGGGGAAACCTGGCACATGGGAGAGGCGGTCAATGATAATTTGCCAATTGAAGACGGCACCTTACATTCAAGCACCATGGATGATTACTGGTATCAAATACAGAAGCTTCAGCCGTTCAACTTGATAATGGGCAGGTGAAACTCTTCATGCGTGGTCTATTTGGCCAGTTGCAAGTGGCGACCAGCTATGATGGCGGTCAGACCTGGGCCAAACAATTGGATTACTATCAAGATGTGCATGATTCATATGTTCAATTAGCGGCCATTTCAACTCACCATCAAGGACAAGAGTATATCGTGCTCTCTAATGCTAATGGGGAAGGGAATTCACGAAGTGAAGGGACCATTCGTCTGGCTCGAGTAGAATCAGACGGAAGCTTGACTTGGCTTCACCATCGCTTGATTCAGCCAGGGTCCTATGCCTACAACTCACTTCAAGAGGTATCGCCAGGAGTTTATGGGATTCTCTATGAACACAAGGAAGGGGCTCAAAATGACTTTACCCTGTCCTACAAAACAGTTAATTGGGACTTCATTACCAAGGACCCAGTTCGGGCCAGTGAAGTCAAGGCCTTGAATACAGAGCACTATGACAGTAAAATTTTTGCTGTGAATTTTGACCATGAAGTGCTAGTGAATGATTGGCCAGTTTTGACCTTATCAAACGGTAAGACTGCACGATTCTACACGCAATTATCTAGCAAAACCTTACTTTTTAGTGCCGAAACAGTGCATGACAAGGTAAGTGTGACGGGGTTAGAGTCTGGCCATATTGAAAGTTTGCATGGTCTACCAGTCAAGGTTGAAGGCGTTACCTTGCCAATTAGACCTGCAGATCCCGTGACGCCAGAACCTGATCGTCCAACTGATCCTGTGGCGCCTGAGCCAGACAAACCGACTAGTCCGTCAGACACTGATGTGACAGTGCCACTTTATCGCAGCCAAGGGGTTAATGTTACCTACAACCCAGATGGAACGGTGACCTTTGAAGATAATGACAAGGATACTGGCGTTAGTGTTACCATCCCACCAGAAGGTTTAGGCAAGCAAGTAGTGTCTTTGCACGTGGGACGAGTTAAGATACCTGGTTTACCTGATAATGTCTTGGTCTACGAGATTCATTTTCAGGATAAGAAGGGGCAAGGCGTTCAAATCCAACGACCAGCCCAGGTTTCTATTCCAGTAGATGGGACGGTTGCCAAGGCCTATCATTTAGATGATCAAGGTAAGCCAGGACAAGCAGTGGATTTCCGTATGTCAGAAGATGGACGCAAGGTCATCTTGACCGCGCCTCACTTCTCACTCTACGCGGTTGAAGTTGGTTCTAACCAAGCTGATACAAGTCAATCAAATCAAGCTCAGCAAACACCGGCAGAACCTGGATATGCATCTACTAGTCAGAGCCCTACAGGCAATGCTAATAAGACAAAACAGGGGCAATTACCAGCTGCTGGGGAAGAAAGTAACTTCTTCTTTAGTGCTGCTGCCCTTAGTCTCTTAGCTGGTTTAGGGCTTGCAAGCTACAAGCCAAAAGAAACTGAATAATCTTGATAGCTCGGGGTAGGCTCACCCCTTGGAGCGTAACGAATTAAAGACACGACCTTTTCTCCTTTGGTCGTGTCTTTTGTAATTTTGAAGCGCCAAGCTAGGGGAACTAAGTCAGAATTTGATATAATAGGAAAAAAGGGGGAGTCAAATGATGGAGTGGGCACAGTCACTGACAGACTATCTGACTTATCAAGGTCAGCACTATCGTAATCCGGCTAAACTAGATAATCCAATAGAAATTGAGGACATGGAAAACCTCAAAAAAAGTGGCCAAGTAGCCCGGCAGGCTTTTGCGAAGCTGGCAACTGCCTTCGGTCAGGCTTTTCCAGATTGGGCTCAGGGGCGAGTAAGTGCCTGGATGAATCAAGCTCAAGTGGCTCGTCCTCATTTTTGGGTCTATTATTTTCCGCCAGAAAATCGGCCGGCTAGCCCAAGCTTTGCCCTGCGGTTAGTATCGGATCAAGGGGCGCTTACCGTCTGCTTGGAGTTAAGTTTTATTGAACGAAGTCGCCAAGAGCAGACGCTAGCCCAGCAGGCGCGAATCTTAGAAGTGGCAGCACCACAAGATGCCTATTATTGGGTTCAGGATTCAGATAAGCAAACGCGACGGGTGACCACAAGTGAGGGGCATCGCCAAGAACTGGTGCAAGCCTATGGGGCGGAGCAGGTACGCAAGGTGCTTTTACGTCAAGATATGCAGCCAGTGGCGGACTATAGCGACTTAGAAGCTTTGGTTCAGGACTTAGTTAAGGCAGTAGATGGCTTTTGGCCCCTCTATCAAGTGACTCAGAGCTAGGGAAGGAGACATGAGGATGGATTATGAGTATATAAAGGGACCTGACTACGACTACTATACGGTACCGGCTTTGCTTGAGGCTGGCTTGGAGCATCGTTTTATTGGTAAGCCACTGAATTTTAAACCTGATTTTAAGGGGAAATCTGTAGAGGTTGTCAACCGATCTTTTCTAAAAGCGGATATGCCCCTGGCTGAGGTACACCAGGTTCATGGAGCTGATATCTGCCAAGTAAGGGCTGGCCAATTGGGGACGGGATGGGGCTTGCGCTCTCTAGGTGACTACGATGGTTTGGTAACGGAGGCAAGTGATCTGGCCTTAATGGTCAAGATTGCGGACTGTATTCCCATTATTCTCTTTGACCCGGTTAAAAAGGTGTTTGCCTTGGTCCACTCTGGCTGGCCGGGCACACTCCAATCGATTGGCCAAAAAGCCTTAGAAGTTATGATGAGCCAATATGATGTGACGCCATCTAATCTGTTGATTGCCTACGGGCCCGCCCTTAGCATGGAAGATTTTCAAGTTCAGGAAGATGTCTATGGTCGCTTCCAACCCTTTGAAGCAAGTCATCCCCAGGCCTTCAAGCAGGAGGATGAGCTTCACTGGCTTATAGACACCAAAGGAATTAATAAGGAGCGTTTCCTCGCTATGGGGGTTCCTTTGGAACAACAATATGACGTGGCAGTATCGACTAAACAAGCCTTAGGCTGTCATTCTTATCGGCGCGATGGACGAGATGGCTATGGCCTCAATGCGGTTGTCGCCTATCTGAAATCCTAAGAGGAGGGAATAGAATATGGCCAAAGAAAATTTAAAGATTCGCGATGCCATCATGCAGGCGCCGGAAAACCAGGTTTATAGTAAGGCGGGGATTGAACCGCTTTTTACCGCGCCTAAAGCTGCTCGCCTAGTGATTGTGGGCCAAGCCCCGGGCTTAGCTACTCAAGAAGCCGGTCGACCTTGGGATGATCGCTCTGGTGACCGCTTGCGGGAATGGTTGGGAATGGATCGTTCGACTTTCTATGATTCTGACCTTTTGGCAATTCTTCCCATGGACTTCTATTATCCAGGTAAAGGCAAATCCGGTGATTTGCCACCTCGTAAGGGCTTTGCAGCTAAGTGGCATCCTCAGATCTTAGCTCAATTACCGGAGATTAGATTGACTCTATTAGTCGGCCGTTATGCCCAGGACTATTATTTGGCTAAGAGCAAAAGAAGCAATCTGACAGAAACAGTCGCCCATTATCAGGACTATCTGCCGAACTATTTTCCCTTAGTCCATCCTTCACCTCTCAACCAACGTTGGTTGAAACAACACCCCTGGTTTGAGCAAGAAGTGGTGCCGGATTTACAAAAACTAGTCCAGGTTATCCTCAAGTAGACAAAAAGGACTGGAAAATTGCCAGTCCTTATTTTGGTAAGACTAATTCTTCTTCTTGGCTTGAACTAGCGCTAGTTGATTGACTAGCGTCAGTGCGGCCACCGGTTGAACGTTCGCCGTGAATCTCGATAATGAGTCCATGGGGTAGGCAGATGGAAACCTGACCTGGTCGACCCACCCAACTGGTTTTAACCGCAATTTGGTCAGGGCTGTTGTCTTCGCGCACACGAATTCGTTTGCCATCACGCTCAATAATGTTATATTGACCCGGATGCGGGTAGTAGGTTTTCTCTTCGTGCGGAGCGTCTTCCGAGAGGTCGAAGCGGTCCACTTCCTTGCCGTCTATTTTGATGAGGGCATAGGTGGAAGAAGATGCGGGAGTTGCCTTAGTGCTGGATGCTTCAGTAACTTGGCCGACTTCCTCCGAATTATTCAAGCCTTGGTAGTGGTAGAAGGTCAGGATATTGGGCAAGAAAGATAAGGCAATGACCCCCAAAATGATCAGGTAATCAAAAGGTTTTAATAAGCTAAATAACCGTTTCATTGAGGAATCACCACCTTGTCTGAGCACAAAACTAGTACTATTGTATAAAAAAAGGGTAGAATAAGCTAGCAATTTGTGCCGTTTTTTGGTAAGATACCATTATGCCAATAAAAAGCGCTAGTCGCTTTATAAAAAAATGCAAGCAAAAGGAGTTTTAAATACCATGTCATTAAAAGCAGAATTACGCGAAAAAGTGGGCTCTGGCTCAGCTAAAAAAGTACGTGAAGCTGGTTTAGTTCCAGCAACTTTATACGGGAAAGGTTCAGAGGCTGTTTCTTTAACAGTTAACCGTCGTGAACTCGACGTTGTCTTGAAAACTCAAGGTTTGAGCCAAGCTTTTGAATTAGAATTCGACGGCAAGAAAGAAAATGTTGTCGTTAAAGCTGTTAACAAGGCTGCTTTGGCAGACGAAATCTACAGCGTAGACTTCAAACTCGCTTAATTTTAAATGATAACTCCCGCTAGTCAGTTCTTGGCAGCGGGATTTTTTGTGGCGACCTCTAGAGGCGCCCACTAAGAAGGAGAGCCTATGAAAAATCATATTGCCTTATATCAACCGCTAATGCCGGCAAACACGGGGAATATTTCTAGAACCTGTGCTGCTACCAATACGCCACTCCATCTAATCAAGCCTCTGGGTTTTTCGACCGACGATAAGATGCTTAAGCGTGCCGGCTTAGATTACTGGGAGCATGTGGAAGTTCACTACCATGAAAGTCTGGAGGATTTCTTAGCTTTTGTGGGTGAGCGGCCACTCTACTTGATTACCAAGTTTGCGCCCCGCATTTACTGCCAAGCAGACCTGGCTCAAAATAGCGCTGGCGAGCAATTCTTCCTCTTCGGTAAGGAAACAACCGGCTTGCCCGCTGACTTGATGGAAGAGCGCAAGTCAGACTGCTTGCGCATTCCGATGAATGACCAGCATGTTCGGAGTTTGAATTTGTCCAATACAGCTAATATCGTCATTTATGAAGCTTTAAGACAACAAGCTTTGAGGGATTGGATGTCACCCATCACTATCGTGACACGGACAAGGCACGCGATCTCAATTGGTAGACTTGCGCCAGTTACGGATTCGTGATAGTATAGAAGCAGATAAATGATGCGACGGTTTTGACTAGTACAGGATAGGACGTCTTCAGAGAGATGATGGCTGGTGTGAATCATCACGGACTAGCCCTGGAATCCACCAGAACCCTGCAGCCTATGACTCAAGTAGTGCCGGTTGCCCCCGTTACAGGCCTTAAGTGCAGGAATAATGTCCTGAAATCGGGTGGTACCGCGAAACCAAGAAGAGCCTTTCGTCCCAATAAGACGAGGGCTCTTTTTGTTATTTGACCAAAAGGAGGAAACGAGATGTTAGATCGTAAATTATTGCGTGAACAATTTGAATGGGTGGTAGAGAAATTAGCCACTCGTGGTGTAGACCGGGAGGTATTGGAGAATTATCGTCGCCTAGATAGCGAGCGCCGTGAACTTTTGATCGACGTTGAAGGGGCTAAACAATACCGTAACCAAGTGTCTGGAGAAATCGCCCAACTCAAACGTAACAAGGAAAATGCGGATGATAAGATTGCAGAAATGAAAGAAATCGGTGATCGTATTAAGCGCGACGACGAGCGTTTGGCTCAAATCGAAGCAGATTTAGAAGCCATCGAGCATCGTTTGCCTAACCTTCCAGCTGAAGGGGTGCCAGTTGGGGCCGACGAAGAGGATAACGTGGAAGTACGTCGTTGGGGTACGCCGCGCGACTTCGACTTTACGCCACTTAATCACTGGGAGATTGCTGAAAAATTAGATATTATCGACTTTGAACGTGGTGCTAAGGTGTCTGGTAGTCGCTTTGTCTTCTACAAGGGCTTGGGAGCGCGTTTGGAGCGGGCCATCTATAACTTTATGTTGGATACTCATACCCAACACAATGGCTACCAAGAAATCATCCCGCCATACATGGTGAATGATCAATCTATGTTCGGGACAGGTCAATATCCAAATTTGTTGAAGACACCTTCCGGGTTAATGACGAACGTGGTTTGACCCTGATTCCAACAGCAGAAGTACCATTAACTAATTATTACGCTAATGAAATCTTACCACTTGAGAACTTGCCAATTAAATTCACTGCCTTGAGCCCATCATTCCGTTCTGAAGCGGGGAGTGCAGGTCGTGATACACGTGGTCTCATTCGTTTGCACCAATTTAACAAGGTAGAAATGGTTAAATATGCGCATCCAGATCATTCCTTCGAGGAATTAGAGAGCATGACCCAAAATGCTGAAGGTATCTTACAAGCCTTAGGGCTGCCATACCGTGTCATTACCTTATGTACTGGCGACATGGGCTTCTCAGCAACTAAGACCTACGACTTAGAAGTTTGGATTCCAGGCCAAGATACTTACCGTGAAATTTCTTCTTGCTCAAACTGTGGCGACTTCCAAGCTCGTCGTGCTAAGATTCGCTTCCGCAATGCTGATGACAAGGTGGAATATGTTCACACCTTGAATGGCTCAGGTTTGGCGGTAGGGCGGACCTTCGTGGCCATCCTAGAAAACTACCAACAAGCGGATGGGTCTGTTAAGATTCCTGAAGCCTTGGTACCTTACATGAACGGTATTACCGAAATTCCAGCTAAATAATAAATAGTAAGAGGCTAAAACAAAGTTTTTAGCCTCTTTTCTGATGATCAACAAATCAAAAAGAGCCAGGGATTATCCCTAGCTCCTAATAGCTGGCGCTTATTTTAAGATTAATTTACCAATTTCTTGGCCACGGCTTACTTGACCTGAAGCAGTGAGTTCGAAGCTTTCTACTAAATCATTACCATTAGTGAAAATCACGATCATGGCGTTGTCTTTGCCTTCAGCTGCTAATTGATTTAAGTCAACGCTAGATACTAGGGTGTTAGCATCAACGTGTTGAGCGTCAGAAACCTTGGTGTCGAATGGACCACCGTTAAGCGCCACCGTATCAATCCCCATGTGGAGTAAAACTTCTAAGGCACCAGACTTGAAGCCAACTGCGTGTTTAGTAGGGAAGACATTGACCACTTCACCTGCAACAGGCGCAGAAATTTCACCATTAGAAGGGACGATTGCGAAGCCATCACCCATCATTTTTTGCGCGAAGACGATGTCGTTTACTTCTTCGATGTTGATCAATTGGCCATCAGCGACAGCGTAGAGTGTTACTTCTTTTGAAACGGGAGCCGCTTCTTCTTTTTTCTTTTTGAAAAATCCAAACATGATCCTATCTCCTTTGTGTTTGAAATTTATTTCTTGTCCTTATCATACCACATTCTTTGCGAGAAGTTCAATGCATTTAATGCCAAGATGGTGTATAATGGGTGATAGCTTATAAAGAAAGGACCTAAAATATGAATGGAATTATAGAATTAGTGAAGGTAATCATCCTTGGGATTGTTGAGGGGATTACCGAATGGCTACCGATTTCTTCGACTGGCCATATGCGTTTAGTGGATGCTTTTATGCCACTAAAATTAAACAAAGCCTTTACCGATATGTTTTTCGTGGTCATTCAGCTGGGAGCTATCTTGGCAGTAATGGTGGTCTTCTTCCACAAACTTAATCCGCTGTCGCCAAGCAAGTCAGCAGCAGAAAAGAAAAACACCTGGCTTTTATGGTCTAAGGTGCTTGTGGCAACTATGCCAGCCTTTGTTCTGGGTTTCCTATTAGATGACTTAATGGACCAATACTTCGACAAGCCATGGGTCTATGCGATTACTTTTACCGTCTACGGTTTAGCCTTTATCTGGGTGGAATCCGGCAAGCGTAAAGCTAAAGCAAGCCGTATCAATAGTTTAGAAGCTATTAGCTATAAAGATGCCGCCCTCATGGGGCTATGGCAGTGCTTGGCCTTGGTGCCAGGGACTTCTCGTTCTGGAGCTACTATTATCGGGGCGCTCTTAATGGGAACCAAACGCTATGTAGCGACTGAATTCTCCTTCTTCATGAGTATCCCAGTCATGTTTGGGGCAAGTTTCCTCAAGTTAGTGAAGTTTGGCTTCCACTATACAGCAGCTGAAGCGACTTATCTAATCTTAGGGATGTTGATTGCCTTCGGGGTATCACTCTTAGTCATCAACTTCCTTTTGGGTTATATCAAGAAACACGACTTCAAAGTCTTCGGTTACTACCGCGTAGCCTTGGGGATTTTAGTAGCTGTGCTCTACTTCTTAGGAGTATTTAAAGGCAAATAAAAAAATGTCTGGAACCTATTAAGGGTTCCAGACATTTTTTATTATCAAAGTTAGATAGGATAGATACAGACACATTCAGGCGCCAGGGTCTCTGCCTCGATGAAGCTGACAAGTCCACTGTCAGCATCGCGACTGAAGACGGCGATATGGTCACTGTCTTGGTGGGGTACAAGGAGATAAGTCTGGTCTTGGCTTAGGACGAAGTCACGTGGAATTTGTCCGCCGCTGGCAACTTCTTGAATTTTAAGAGGCTGTTGAGGGTCGGCCAGAGAAAAGACGCAGATGACATCATGGAAGCGACTGGAAGTATAGAGAAAACGACCGTCCTGACTGATGCGAATGGCAGCACTAGCGGCAGATTCTAAATATTCAGGATCCAGCAGGGCTTGCTCATGAACCAAACTAAGTTGACCTCTTGAATCAAGGGCTAGGGTTAGGAGGCTATTGGCTAGCTCGCCAATGACATATACTAGATTTTGACTAGGATGAAAGACTAGGTGACGAGGACCAGTTCCTGGTGGACAAGTAAAGGTCTGAACCAAGCTGAGGGCACCAGAGCTAGGGGTTACGTCATAGACATAAATTTTGTCACTGCCCAAATCGCAGACATAGAGCAGGTCGCCCTCAGGATTTAAGCCCACAAAATGGATATGAGCACTGGCTTGATTAGGGTGAACGCTAGATCCCACATGTTCGTGGCGTTCGAAAGGACTTAAGACAGCCTGATCATAATGGTAGCTATCAACGGAGCCTTCATGGTAATTAGCAACATAGACGGTTTGACTAGCTTCATGGACTGCTAGATGGCAGCCAGGGATTTTGGTATTGAGTAGGCGACTGACCTCCTGCCAGTCCTTACCCTGGTGTCTAAAGGCTACCAAGCCACTTTCTTCCTGGCCGCGGTGAAGGGCGAAAAGGGTGCCACTTTCCTTGGCATAGGCTAGAAAAGTAGGTTGATTGAGTTTAGCAATCAGCTGTGGCTCGCTTAAATGGCCAGTAACAGGGTCAAAATCAAGGATTGAAATTCCTTGGTTGCGCCCCTTAGTGTAGCCACCTAGGATATAGGTTTCCGTCATAAAATCAGGTCCTTTCGCAAATGATTTGAGTTTTATAGCCTTGGCCGTGTATAAATCTAAGACAAGGCACCTATCCTTATGGTAGAATAAGATGACAGAAATTTCAAGGAGGGAGTTCTATGCAAGAACACACACCAAAACGCCAGTCGTCTTGGTTTACCCGTCAATTCCTAAATAGCCAGATGGTAGTCAGTCTTCTGATTTTGCTCTTGGTTTTATTAATTATTTGGGTCTTTACTAGAATCACACACGTTTTCGCGCCAATCGGGGTGGTCATTGATGTGGCGGCTTTCCCTATCATTACCTCAGGTGTCCTCTATTATCTGCTTTATCCACTAGTAGATCGATTGGAAGCGCGGGGAATGAATCGCCAGTGGGCCATTTGGGCTATTTTTATTGGCTTAATTCTATTGTCAGCTTGGGGAATTGCCTCCCTTATTCCGACCCTACAGACTCAGATTCTGAGCTTTGCTCGTAGTCTGCCTAAGTACTATGATGAAATCTACCATATGTTGTATCAGTCACCTTTTCTGACTGAGAATAAGGAAGTCACCCAACGTCTGCAGTCCTTCCTAGATGGTTTCGATTTCCGCAGTATGGCGGAGCAGCTGAGTCGTTTTGCTTCTTCGACCTTCGGTAGTTTAGGATCCGTGGTTGGGGCAGTGACCTCCGTCATTATGGGGCTCTTGACCGTGCCAATTATTCTCTATTATCTCTTGGCAGATGGTCAGCATTTGGGCGATTATATCTTGAAATTTGTGCCGACTAAGCATCGTCCTATGGCTTCCCGTATGATGTATCAGGGGCATTACCAAGTGGCCCAATATATTCGGGGGCAAATTATTGTGGCAATCTGTGTGGCCATCATGTTCTCTATCGGCTATAGTATCGTCGGGCTAGATTATGCCATTGCCCTTGGGGTCGTGTCTGGTTTCCTCAATATTATTCCCTTCCTAGGGTCCTTTATTGCAGTGATTCCAGCCTTTATCATTGCCTTGATTACCAGTCCTGTGATGGTCTTGAAGGTGGCCATTGTCATGATGGTCGAGCAAACCATCGAAGGACGTTTTATTGCCCCACAAGTTTTGGGTAATAACCTCAAGATTCATCCGGTGACCATTCTGATTGTGCTCTTATCTGCTGGTAAGGCCTTCGGTTTAGTCGGGGTCATCCTAGGGGTGCCAGGTTACGCCGTTATCAAGGTAATTGTGGGTGAGTTTTATGAATTATATCGTGAGCGTTCTGGGGCATATGGTCCCAAAGAAGCTATCCAAGCTTCATCAGACCAAACTAGTCAAACTCCTGCTAGCAATGAAAGAAAGTAGTGATAGAATGTCAGTAAAACAAGTATTCAAACGTATGACCCTCTTGGGTCTAGCCCTAGCGACTGGCTTGAGCCAAGGAGCACTCTTAGTCAGTGCTCAGACTGAGTCATCTTCCAGTGGCCAGGTCAAGATGGTAGACCCAGCCGAGTCTAGCTCTTCCTTCCAAGAGGCGGATACCTCGGTTAGTCGTGAGGCCTACAATCAATTAGAAGAATTGCTCAAGCAAAATAGTCAGGTAAAAATTAATCCCCAAGCCTTCTACCAAACAGATGATGATTTTAAGGCAGACCAACAGAACTTTGCCGTGACAGTGGATATGCTGAGACTCTACACGGTCAATAGTTTTGAAAAAGAGCTAGAGAATGAGTTCAACTTTGAAGAAGGTGGCGGGGGATTAGTGGTCATGCACGTCTCTATCACCAACAAGACCAAAGAAACCGTGCATTATCCGATTGAGGAGCTTAAGTTATCTTATAACGAGGCCAGTTTAGAAGTATCGCCAAGTTATCAACTCTATCCTGCAGAGGATGGCAACCTAGCCCAAACCTTATCTGACAATAAGGGGACCATTGATGCCGGTCAAACCGTGTCTGGCTACCTGGTCTTCGGTTTAAGTGCTAGTTCAGTCAAACGGGTTCAGGAAGATGGCTACTTCTATATCAAGGTAGTTTCTCCTAAGCGTAGCGAATCAGATATTACTGGGATTAGTGTTAATAGTTTAGGTGACGAGCAACTGCTCTATTTACCGGCTAAGGATGAAGCGGCTAAATCGCTCAAAGAATCTGCCACTCATGTACCAGACCGTCTAACTACAGAATACTGGGGGACTAAGCGAGTCTTGGCTGACGATAAGCCTAAGCTTAAGGAAAGTGATGAAGGTATCGATGTGACGATTACGCGTTTGGAAGTCAGTGATTTCCAACCAAATAGCTACAACGAAGAATCCTTCCGTAACTTTAAATATGGAGCCGTGATTGTTTCCGTCGAATATGATGTGACCAATAAGTCCCAGAAGACACTCTTGCCAGTTGACGGTAATACAGTCTTAACCATTAATGGGGATCCGATTAATAGTGACTATGTCTTAACCAACCAAGTTTATGGTAAGGAATTGGCGCCGGGTCAAACCTACCATGTAATCAAGACTTTTGCCTTGGATAAGAGTCGCTACCAGGAACATTGGCAAGGTCATGACTATAGCCTAACCATTTCCGTTCCTGAAAAGAAACCTGTAGTGGATTCTGCCAGCTCAAGTCAAGAGGGCCAAGAAGGTCAAGCTGATCCAGAAACTCAAGACGCTCAAGTGCAAGGCCAAGCTAGCAACCCAGCACCCGAAGTGACCACCTATAGTGTGACCTTCAATTTGGTGCCTAAGTTGATTCAGACGCTTAGCGAAGAATTGAAACTTCAACCTGCTAATAGCACAAGCAACAGTCAAAACCAATAGCAGAATAGGGCTGGGACCTAGGTCTCAGCCTTTTTCTTATGGTTAGGATGGGTGGCCTGTTCTTTTTTTGTTTTTGCGTCAACCTATAAGCGTTACCTGGTTGACATTAAGAGGCGAATTACCTATACTCAAAACATAGCTATTATTCTAGGGGCCCTAGCCCCAAATAAAGGAGATTTTACTAATGTTCAATGATTTTAAAGATGTGCGTGTTTTTAACCCGCATGGCCTTGGGCTTGGCAGTCCTAATCGTCTGCTCCTATTTGTCCTTCCCCTTGTGGGGCTTCCCAGCACCTATTACCATGCAGACTTTTTGCCCTCTGCTTGATTGGTTTGGTCTATAAACCTAAGCAAGCCTTGGCGATTATCTTACTCTACTTATTATTAGGGGCTGTAGGCTTACCGGTATTTGCTGGTGGTCGTGGCGGATTTGCCTCTTTTGTAGGGCCATCAGGGGGTTACCTCTTCTCCTTCCCAATTGCCTATACCTTGTTATCTATCTTCAAGGGCAAGAAGCCAAGCTTTGTCTCCTACGCCTTGCGGACTCTCATCATCACCGTTCCTATTGTAACGGTCATGGGGATTTGGGGCTTCGTGCAGTTCGCACATATGGACTTAACTAAAGCGGTGACGGTTGCTCTGACTTTTGTACCAGGTGACATCCTCAAAGCGGTAGTATCAGGTTTCTTAGCAGACCGTCTGCAGGTGGTAACACGTCATTTTAACTAAGCATCTTCCTGCCCGGGAAACAAGTGATTGAACTTGGTTCCCGGGCTTTTTTTTTGGTTATAATAAATGAGAATGTGAGTAGGAAGGAAGCACTATATATGACTAATTCTAGAAGTAGCTGGCCTCAAGCTATGGTAGCTTGGGACCAGGCCCGAGTCCAGGCCTTTCGGAAGGACCTCCTAGCCTGGTACGATAAAAATAAGCGTGATTTGCCCTGGCGTAAGAGTCAGGATCCCTATGCTATCTGGGTCAGCGAGATTATGTTGCAACAAACCCAGGTGGCTACTGTTATTCCCTATTATCAACGATTTATGGCGGCCTTGCCCACAGTGGCCGACTTGGCTCAAGCGCCAGAAGAGACCCTGCTCAATCTCTGGCAGGGACTAGGTTATTATAGCCGAGTCCGTAATATGCAGGCAGCGGCTCAACAAGTTATGGCTGACTTGGCGGTCAGATGCCTGACCAAGTTGACAGCCTCTTAAGTCTCAAAGGCATTGGCCCCTATACGGCGGCAGCTATCGCCTCCATGGCCTTTGGTCGGGTGGCGCCGGCCCTGGACGGCAACCTCTTCCGGATTGTAGCTCGCCTCTTCCGGCTCAAAGACGACATTGCCCTCCCTAAAAGTCGTAAGGTCTTTATGGAAATTCTGGATATTTTGATTGACCCAGATCGGCCGGGAGATTTTAATCAGGCCATGATGGATTTGGGAGCCTGTGTCATGACACCAAGCAATCCCCGGCCAGACAATCATCCCTTGGCGGCTTATGATGCTTCCTATCAAGTTGGGGATTCTGACCAATATCCGGTCAAGAGCAAAAAAGTCAAACAAACCCGACATGATTTGACCGCCTACTTTCTTGTGGATAGCCAAGGCAATTGGCTCCTGCGCCGTCATGGGGAGAATGAACTCCTGACAGGACTTTGGCACTTCCCAATGCTGGAACAAAGTATGGTCTATGAAGAAGTGACGGAGGCCGAATTGACTGAGCCACTCTTAGATTGGCTAAGGGAAGAAGCTCTAGTAGAGGGTGATAGTCCCCTAAGTAGCCAAGTACTGAGTACAGGCCTAGGCCAAGTCAAGCATGTCTTCAGCCACCGCATTTGGCAGGTACAGTTGGTAGGTTTGCGGCTGGATACGACTAGTCCCCTCCAAGAAGGCTGGTGCTGGGTGGCGCCAGAGGCTGTTGGCCAGCTACCTCTGTCTACCTTGCAGGAAAAACTCATGCAGGCCCTAGTTCATGAAAGAGAGGCCGTCCGATGAAATCTTTATGGTCTTTTTTTAAGGGCTACCGTGGGGTGGCCCTTTTGGGGCCCTTGCTTAAGTTGGCGGAAGCCCTACTTGAATTAGCGGTACCCTTGGTAGTGGCCCAAATTATTGACCGCATCTTAACGGGTGATGGTGCCATTTGGGGCTCCATTGCCTTGCTATTGGGCTTGGCTCTGTCGGGTGTCTTCATGGCCATTACGGCCCAGTATTTTTCGGCCAAGGCGGCCATTGGCTATACCCGGCAATTGACCCAGGCCCTCTATCAAAGATTAGTCGTCTATCAGAGTCGCAACGTCAGACTATAGGGGAATCCAGTCTGATTACGCGAGTGACCAATGACAGCTATCAAGTGCAGACGGGGCTTAATATCTTCTTCCGTCTCTTCTTGCGGTCACCTTTTATTGTCTTCGGGGCGGCCTATATGGCCTGGCAACTCAATGCCCAGTTGGCCAGCTATCTCTTAGTCATGATTCTGGTTCTATATCTGATTTTGGCGGTCTTAATGGGGCTGACAGCGCCTGGCTATGTCAAGATTCGCCAAGCTACTGACCGAGTAGTCCAAGTCACGCAAGAAGGCATGGCGGGTTATCGAGTCATCCGGAGTTTTAACCAGGTAGATGGCTATCTGTCTACCTATAACCAGGTTAATCAAAACTTGCTTGGCCATCAATTAAAGACTGGCTTCCTGGCGGCTCTAACAAATCCCCTCACTTACTTAGTCGTCAATGTCACCACGGTTTTAGTCCTCTGGCAAGGGGATTGGGCTCTGGGCCAAGGGCTCCTAGCCAAGGGGGCGCTGGTGGCTCTGGTCAACTATCTGACCTTGATTTTGGGCGAGTTGATTAAAACAACCATTGTCCTAGGTAACCTCAACAAGGCCTGGATTAGCGCGCAAAGAATTCAAGCGGTCCTAGCTATGCCAGAAGAGCTTTCAGACCAGAGAACAAGCAGCCAAGTGACAGGGGACAGCTCTGATTCAATCTGGCGAGCTCAGTCTCTGACCTACACCTATCCAGGCAGTCCCATGCCAACAATTAAGCAGGTCAGCTTGCAGCTTCAAGAAGGCCAGTGGCTAGGATTGACGGGGGTTACCGGGGCAGGTAAGACTAGCCTAATCAAACTCCTGCTGGGTATCTTACCGGCTGACCAGGGTAGCCTAGTGGGGCCAGATGCTGAAAATTTAGCCTGGGTGCCTCAACAAGCCCAACTCTTCAAAGGGACCATTCGCTCTAATCTACTCTTGGCCCAAGACAAGGCTAGTGACCAGGACTTATGGCAGGCCTTGGCTCTGGCTCAAGCAGCAGACTTTGTTGCCGAAAAGGGCGGACTGGATGCCCAAGTCACAGCCTTTGGTCGTAATTTCTCGGGTGGCCAACGGCAAAGACTGACTGTGGCCCGAGCCTTGCTTAAGGCCAAAAAAGGCCTGATCCTTGATGATGCGACCTCAGCCCTGGACTATGCCACCGAAAGTCGCCTCCTGTCAGGCCTAAAGGCAGCGCGACCTGACCTCATGGTCATCATGGTTTCGCAGCGTTTGAATGCCTTGCGTTTTGCTGACCAAATTTTGGTCTTAGAAGATGGCCAGACCACGGGTTATGGCCCAGCCCAAGACTTGGCCCAATCCAATCCTTATTACCGGACCCTAGTCCAGACCCAAAGCCAGGGAGGTGACCGCCAATGACACAAGGTCAAGTAATGAAACGTCTACTTAAAGGTTTGGCTAGTCGACCATGGCTCATGAGCCTAGCCTTGCTGTCTACCTTAATCCAGGCGGGTCTCGTCCTCTATCTACCCGTCCTGATTGGTCGGGCCATTGACTGGATTGGGACAGGGCAAGCGCAAGTCCTGCAAGATTTGCTGGTCCAAATGCTAGTGCTTATTGCCCTAACCATTGCCTTCCAGTGGCTTAATCCTTGGCTCTATAATCAACTGGTCTATGGCCATATGGCCGATCTAAGACAGAAGGTCATGGCCCAGCTTCAAGTTAGTCCGGTGCCTGCCCTTGATGGCTTTGGCCTGGGAGACTTGGTCAGCCGTCTGACCAATGACTTGGAGCAATTAACGGATGGCCTTATGATGCTCTTCACCCAACTCATGAGTGGCCTCTTCACTATTGGCGTGACCCTCTATCTCATGGCGGGCATGGACTTGGTCCTCTTTGGCTTGGTAGTCATTCTGACCCCAGTCTCCCTCTTCATTGCCCGTTTTATCGCCAAACAAAGCTATCACCGCTATCGGGATCAAGCCCAGACCCGGAGTGACCAGGCTCAGCGGGTAGAAGAGACCATTCGCCAAATGACCTTGCTGCAGGAACTAGATGCCCAGGAATTCCTAGCTGACGAGTTCCAAACCTTGAACCAGGCCTATAGCCAGGCAAGCTTGGGGGCTACCTTCTATTCTTCAACGGTCAATCCTATGACCCGCTTCGTCAATGCCTTGATTTATGCCCTCTTAATTGGAGTGGGGGCTAGTCGGGTAGTGGGCGGCCAGTTTACGGTAGGGGAATTGGTGACTTTTCTAGCCTATGCCACCCAGTACACCAAACCCTTCAATGATATCTCCTCCGTCTTATCGGAACTTCAGGGGGCCATTGCCTGTGCCGAACGCCTCTACCAAATTCTGGATTTACCAAGCTTGGTCGAAAATGCTACGCTTGACCTATCAGGAGACCAGGTTCAAGGCGCTGTTGACTTTGTCGACATGTCCTTCTCCTATGACCCATCCCAACCCCTGATCCAATACTTCAATCTGCATGTGCCGCCTGGCAGTATGGTAGCCGTAGTGGGGCCAACTGGTGCCGGTAAATCTACCATGATTAACCTGCTCATGCGCTATTATGAGCCAAGCTCTGGGGCCATTGAGCTAGATGGCCAAGCTATTGCGACCTATCGACGACAATCTTGGCGGGACCAACTTGGCTTGGTGCCCCAGGAAACCTGGCTTTTCACTGGGACGGTCCATGACAATATTGCCTTTGGCCGACCAGAAGCCAGTCGCCAGGAGGTAGTCGCTGCAGCTAAGGCGGCTAAGGCCCATCACTTTATTGAACTCCTGCCCCAAGGCTATGACACTATCCTGTCAGGACAGGGTGGGGGACTGTCACAAGGTCAGGCTCAACTGCTAGCCTTGGCTCGAATTTTCATTAAGCCCCCTAAGGTTTTATTGCTAGATGAGGCGACCTCGTCCATCGATGCTTATACCGAGCTCAAGGTCCAAGAGGCCTTCAACCAGCTTATGGCAGGCCGGACTAGCTTTGTTATTGCCCACCGCTTGGCTACTATTCGCAGCTCGGACCTGATTATTGTCATGAATCATGGAGCCATTGTAGAGCAAGGGACTCACGACCAACTCATGGCCAAGCGCCAACTTTACTACCAAATGCAAGAAGAAGTCTAAGACTTTTCAGAAAAATTTGCTAAGTCCGCATAAAGCCTTAGCATAATAGGTGAAATTGTGCTATAATATCGGAGTATTGGTTAACGGTCGAAGTACCGGTTCAATTTGGAACGGAAAGTAGGTTCAGTGATGAAACAACCCAAGGAAGGCGAGTTCATCACGATTAAAGTTATAAGCATGATGGGTCTTTGCATCGGACCTGGCGCGATACCATGGTATTGAAGACCAGCGATCAATCCATCATTGGGTGTAACGATCATACTTTAGTAACGGAATCGGACGGTCGTCGCTGGGTAACCCGGGAAGCAGCCTTGCTCTATTATCACCAGCATTTCTGGTTTAATATTGTAGCCATGATTCGCAAACGCGGCGTTACTTATTACTGTAACTTGGCTTCTCCTTATCTAATTGATAATGAGGCGCTCAAGTATATCGACTATGATTTAGATATTAAGGTATTTCCTGATGGGGAAAAGCGGCTGCTGGACTTGGACGAGTACGAGCTCCACAGCAAGCGATACCGCTATCCGGAAGAAATCGATCGTATCCTCAAATATAATATCCAAGAACTGGTCCGCTGGATCGAAGAGAAGAAAGGTCCCTTCGCACCAGAATTCGTGGATATCTGGTATGAGCGGTATTGTCAACTGACTCATCGACGTAAATCTAAGCATAACTGATTAATCGTGATGCCAATTGATTAAAGAAGAGGCTGGGAAAACTCCCAGCCTCTTCTTTTGTTTGGTATTCAGCCCCAAATCTTTCAGATTTGGGGGCGGGCCTTTGCTTGTGCTAGCCTATGAACTTACTAGCCTTGCCTATTTATAGGTTACACCTATAAATAGGGTTTGAGCACGACTTTTTTACGGGGGAATTTGGCTGGATTTCACATAGTCGGGCCAATTTCACAAGAATGTTCGTGTTTTCGACGAAAAAGGCTGATTTAAAGGGATTTTTCTTGGAGCGCTTATGAAAATGCCCTTATATAACAAATGTATATTTAGCTATAAATTTTGTCAGCCTTAGTTTATAAGTGCGTTCAATCCCGGTCTAATCAGGAGTTGAGAATTTTTGACATTACAAATACTTTATAGTAAAGTATAAGGAGCTTTTAGAAAATTCGAAGTCAAGGAGGATAGTTGTAGATTAATGGATAGCGCCAGCCCTTCACATGAGAAGGGGACGAGGAGCGGGTTTATCGAATTTTCGGCGGATGACCCGGGGCCGTGCAGTCCACAAGAGAGAGCATAAAACTGGGGATGTAAATCCCAGGACAGAGACTCTGTCTAAGCACCTAAAAGCAACTTAATTTATGATAATAAAGGAGTTGTTACCCCCCATGTGTGGAGTAGTAGGAATGATCGGCGCGGGCAAGGTTCAAGAAACCTTGATTACCGGCCTAGAAAAATTAGAGTATCGTGGTTATGATTCAGCAGGTATCTTTGTGCGCAACAATGAGACTGTTGGCTTCTTCAAGGAAGTAGGGCGCATTGCTCAACTCAAGGAAATTGTGGATTTCGATTTACCTGCCACTGTTGGGATTGGACACACCCGTTGGGCTACCCACGGGCCAGCTACCCAATACAATGCTCACCCACATTTATCCGCTAGCGGTCGTTTTGCCTTAGTGCACAATGGTGTAATTGAGAACTTTGCTGACCTTAAGGCTAACTATCTGCAAGACGTCGACTTCAAGTCTGATACGGACACAGAAGTCGTAGTTCAATTGATTGAGCACTTTGCCTTAAAGATGGCTTGTCAGGTAAGGAAGCCTTCAAGAAAGCCCTGAGCTTGATTCACGGTTCTTACGCCTTCGGTTTAATCGATAGCGAGACCCCCGATACCCTCTATGCAGCGAAGAATAAATCACCGCTCTTAGTAGGCTTAGGCCAAGGCTACAACCTGATTGCGTCAGATGCCATGGCAACCATTCATTTAACTGCTGACTACCTTGAAATCAAGGACAAGGAATTCGTAACCTTGACCCCATCTGCTGTGACCATCGAAACCTACTCAGGTCAAGTGGTAGAGCGTGCTGCTTTCAAAGCAGAATTAGACGCGGCAGATTTAGAGAAGGGTGCTTACCCTTACTACATGATCAAAGAAATCGACGAGCAACCAACCGTTATGCGTCGTCTGATCCAAGAATACCAAGGCGATAAGGACCACTTCCATGTATCTGAAGACCTTTTGGCTGCCTTAACAGAAGCGGACCGCCTCTATGTGGTAGCCTGCGGGACCAGCTACCATGCAGGTTGGGTCGGCAAGAACTTGATTGAGAAGATGGCTGGCAAACCAGTCGATGTCCTCTTGGCCAGCGAATTTGCCTATGACCTGCCAATCTTTAGCAGCAAACCGCTCTTTATCTTCTTGACCCAGTCTGGGGAAACGGCAGACAGCCGTCAGGCTTTAGTTCGAGTCAATGAGTTGGGTTACCCATCCTTGACCATTACCAACGTTAAGGGCTCTACCTTATCTCGTGAAGCAAGCCATACCCTCTTGCTACACGCAGGGCCAGAAATCGCAGTAGCCTCTACCAAGGCTTATACTGCTCAAATCGCGGTCATGGCCATCTTGGCAGACTGCCTAGCCCGCCACTTAGGTAAGGAAACAGACTTCGACATGGCCCATGAGCTGAGCCTAGTGGCTAGCGCCATGGAATCTATCTTGGCGGAGAAAGACCAGCTTGAAGCATGGTGTAACGCCAACTTGATGGAACCTCGCAATGCCTTCTATATCGGCCGCCTCTTGGACTACTACGTGTCCATGGAAGCTGCCCTCAAGCTCAAGGAAATTACCTATATTCAGACCGAAGCCTTTGCAGCCGGTGAATTGAAGCACGGGACCATTGCCTTGATTGAGGAAGGGACGCCTGTCTTGGCCTTAATCAGTGATCCAAGCGTAGCCGCTCATACTCGCGGTAACGTGGAAGAAGTTAAGGCACGTGGCGCCCAAGCCGTTGTGATTGCAAGCCAAGAAGTAGCCAAGGAAGATGACTTCTTCGTGGTACCAAATGTAACCAAATTATTGAGCCCACTGGCTATGGTTGTCGTGACTCAATTGATTGCTTACTATACTGCCCTAGGCCGTGGCCTAGACGTGGACAAACCACGTAACTTGGCTAAGTCTGTGACAGTTGAATAAGAATAGTGGAGGTTGAGACACAGGTCTCAACCTCCTTTTATTTTAGAGAGAGCAATCACTCTCCTAAAGGATAAATTTTATATAAACACTATAGTTTTCTATTGATTCCGAAAGTGTTACGATGTATAATATGATTGTAGAAAGGAGGGGGGATAAGTTGGATATCAAGGAGCGGATTGCTCAGATGATGTTTCAGTACCGTAAACAAAAGCAATGGACTCAAAAAGAGTTGGCGACAGGTATTTGTACACAGACAGTTATCAGTAAGATTGAAAAAGGGGAATCTCTACCGTCTGTTGACCTTTTCTTTAAGTTGGCTAAGAAGCTAGAAATGCCAATGGAGGATATCTTGGCGCTATTCAATCTTGAAACACAGGTCACTAACCAACTGTCACAAGACCAGATTCAGACCCTTTGTATCGGCAAGACTATCAGACCTTGGCCTTTCTCTTGGATAAGATGAATTTAGAAACGGCATCTTACAATGATGTCCTAACCTATAAGTGGGTCCACGCCATCCTAGCATTTCATCTTGAAAAAGATGCCCCTCGTGCACTAGAAGAATTTGATGAGTTGATTGCCAAAGAGAAACAGTCTCAGCGTATATATTATCTAGCACTCAATTCCAAGGCTATTGTCCAAATGGAAATTAAAGACTACCAAGCTGCCAAAGTTACCCTAGAAGGGCTAGAACAGCATTATTATGAATTTTTGGGGCCGGAGTTTGTAGCCAAGGTTCTAATCAATTTAGCACGATTATATATGTACCTCGATAATAATGTAATGTGCTTAGATTATGCCACGAAAACAGTTGATTTATTAGTGAAGGGCCAAAAATTATTCTTGTTAGGCGAAGCCTATTTTTATCAGGCATATGCATGGAATGAATTAGGGTTACTTGATAGCGCCTTACTGTCTTGTCAACGTTCTGTCATGTTATTCGAAATTGAGGAGAAAAAATTGGCTTTAAATGCAGCAAAATCCTTGTTGAGAGAAATTGAGGAGGGGATAACAACATATTAATTCTATAGCATCATTAACCTTGTTCATGCACTATTTATCGGCTGTAAACTCTAATGAAGTCAAGTTGTTGTGTTGTGAAAGAGAATCTTACTCCATCAAATCTCAGCGAGGGTTAAAAACTGTTCAATTAACTAAAAGGAGGTAGACAATTATGAAAGCACTCAAACAATTTCTCATTCCTTTTCTAGCTATTTTACTTAGCTTGGTCACTTGGACTTCGGCGGCAGCCAGTCCGCGTCAAGTGGTTTTTCGCAATGATAGGGCCGACAGCAGTCTAGTAGCCATTGAAATCAAGGACACGACGGTACGACTCTATCTGCCAGAGACCTATCGCTTTAACCGCGACAGTCAGACCGACCAAGTGCTAGATGATTTTTATCAACTAACCCAGAACCCCCAAAGAACTTCCTTGGCTGATCCAAGTAAGAAGCAGGAGGCCAGCCAGGAAAGGCTGGACTATGTCGAGCATAGTGACCATGACCAAGACATCACACCGCGTTACTTTGAGTTTAAGAATGTGGAAATAGTAGAAGAGCCATCTTCTATTAAGGTCCTATATGATAAGACCACGGTCACGCGTTTAGTGGCTCAAATTCTGACCGGCAAGGCCCTGGATTTACAGGGTAACTACTATACTATTCAAGAAGTCAAGCCTTAAGACCATAGCCGACTACTAGCAGTTACTTGCCAAAGTAGTCGGCTTTTTCATTGCTATTTCATAAGCCTATGCTATAATAAGATTATGGAAACGCTTAACAAGGAGGTTCTTATATGGAAAAAGTTGTGTACACGAACTATTGGGTAGACCGCTATACAGATGCCCGCAAGGAGCATGGTTCCTACCCGACAGAGGAAGAAGCCCTCAATGCTATTTACACCTGGTGGCGCATCCACAAGGAACACCATCGGGACGTCAAGGAGACGCGGACTAATACCGGGGCCTTGGAAATCACCTATGATGATGATCGTTACGTTTATCGGATTGAAACGCAAATTCCAAGGCAATTTGCCAAGTCGTAGCTATCAACTCTGGACCCAAGGTCAAATTGACGCCCAACGTCAACAACTGCAACTGTCCGATGACGAGTTCCTCTTCGACGAGTTGGCTGAGCCTTACCGAGACCGTCTCATTGAAGTCATGGCTGATGCTAGCAAGGTACGCAACTTCTGCTATACCCAAGATGGCCGCCTAGTGGTGAAACTGTCTGACCTTAAGGCAGCCCGGCAACGTTAAACACAATAAAATAAGCCCCTGAAGCCATTCGGAATTCTGGCTTCAGGGGTCTTTTCTTGATAGCATAACTTAATAGCCTTCAGGCGCGAACAGAGCACTGCCCACACGCAGGAAGCTAGCCCCTTCCTCGGTGGCGATGGTATAGTCTTGGCTCATGCCCATGCTGAGCTCTGTACAAGGAGCGTGAGGATAGCCGGCTTCTTGGACTAGGAGTTGGAGATGTTTGAGCGTCTTGAAGAAGAAGTGGAGCTCGCCTTCTAGGGCATCGGCTGGCGCCATGGTCATGAGGCCCACGATTTCAATCTTGTCGTAAGGGGCCAGTTGCTCGATGGCCGCAAAGACTTGCTCGGGCTCATAGCCTGTCTTGCTCTCTTCGCCCGATACATTGACCTGGAGGAAGCACTTAATGGGGTGGTCGGCCCGTTTTTGAATTTCCTTGGCTAAGTCAAAGCGGTCCAGGGCATGGAGATAGTCAATTTGATTGATAAACTCCTTGACCTGGCGGGTTTGGACCCGGCCGATGAAGTGCCAGACAATGTCTGGAGCAGTTTGGGCTAGGGCGGCCTGCTTTTCTAAGAGGGCAGGGTAGCGGTTCTCACCAAAATGTCGTTGGCCCAAATCATAGAGGGCTTGAATCTGGTCAGCGCCCACGGTCTTGCTGACGGCAATTAGCTGCGGGGCTTTGCCTTCTGGGCTATGTTTTTGGATACGGTCTAAGACCGCCTGATAGCGATCCTGGATGAGCTTCTGAGTCATGGAATATTCCTCCTACTTAATGGCTGTAGTATAGCACGGCCGCTAACTTTTTGCAAAAGTCCCGCGTTCCCAAGTAGCGCGGGACATGCTATACTAAGGAGGTAGAATACGTCTTGAGGAGGATCTAAGATGCCAGCAGATTTTGGAGGCTTCTATCAGAAAGAAATCGGCCAGCGCCGGGCCATTTTGGCGACTTATTTGGAAGAGGAAGGGTACGGCCAAGCCCTGGAAACAGCCCTGGCCTTACCGGAGTCAGTGGCCAACCAGTTGATTGAGAACTATGTGGGCAATTATAGCCTGCCTTTTGGTCTGGCTCCGACCTTCAAAATTAATGGGCGAGACTATGTGGTGCCCATGGCTATTGAAGAGCCTAGCGTAGTGGCTGCCGCCAGCAACGGAGGCAAACGCCTGGGCAATATCCAGTCTCAGGTCTTGAGTCGCCAGCTAATTGGACAGATTGTGCTGACTGATATTGAAGACTTGACTGCAGCGTTTGAACAAGTGATAGTTCAAAAAGACCACTGGCTAGACCTAGCACGGGCAGCCTGTCCTAGCATGGTGGCTCGTGGTGGCGGGCCTTGCGATTTATGGGCCGATAGCTACGGGGATGACCAGGGCGATTTTCTCTGTGTCTATCTAAGTCTGGATCCCTGTGACGCCATGGGCGCCAATGTCATGAATACGGTCCTAGAGTCCCTAGCGCCTGAAGTGGAAGCCAGCCTGGGTGGCCAAGCCCTCCTGCGGATTCTTTCTAATCATGGCGACAAGCTCCTAGTCAAAGCCCAGGTTAGCTTGCCCGTCTCCCAGCTTCACGCCGATCCAGAGCAAGCCTTGACCCTGGCCAAACGCTTGAGTCAGGCCAGTCGCGTGGCCCAGTTGGATCCACGTCGGGCGGTGACCCACAATAAGGGCATTATGAATGGGGTAGATGCGGTCTTGCTTGCCACAGGCAATGACTGGCGAGCGGTGGAAGCTGGCGTCCACGCCCATGCGGCTCGGGATGGGCAATATCGGGGGCTCAGTCAGTGGTCCCTTTCCGCTGACCAAGCTAGACTAGAAGGGGAATTGACCCTGCCCTTGTCCCTTGCGACCGTTGGCGGGACCCTAGCAGTCCATCCAACTGCCCAATTGGCCCTAGCTATCTTAGGTAAGCCCAATGCTCGTGAACTGGCCCAAATCATTGCAGCAGTCGGCCTAGCCCAGAACTTTGCTGCCTTAAGAGCTTTGGTGACCGATGGCATTCAAAAGGGCCATATGGCCTTGCAAGCCCGGTCCTTGGCCCTGCAAGTCGGTGCCAGCCTAGAGGAAGTGCCGGCCCTTGTTAAGGCCTTGCGTCAGGCCCCTGCCATGAACCGTACTTTAGCTGAGCAATTCTTGGCCCAGTTACGCAGCCAAAAGGGAAGTTAAAAAATTTATTAAGTTAGCGCGCCTTTAAGTTAAAGGCGCCTTTTTCGTGGTACAATAAGCGTGACAAATTAGGAATATAGGTGATAAAAGATGACCGTAACTGTCGGTATAGACAAAATCGGGCTCTATGTGCCCCAATACTATATTGAAATGACCGAATTAGCTCAAGCCCGTGGCGTTGAGCCAAGTAAATACACGATTGGTATTGGCCAAGACAAGATGGCCGTGCCACCCCTAGACCAAGATGTGGTCGCGATGGCGGCCAATGCGGCAGCTAGCATCTTAGATGAGTATGACCGTTTAGCTATTGACCAAGTCATTGTAGGGACTGAATCGGCTTTTGACTATTCCAAGTCAGTAGCTAGCTACTTACACGAATTATTGGATTTACAACCCTATTGTAAGGCCTATGAAATCAAGCAAGCCTGCTACGGAGCGACCGCTGGCCTCCAGTCGGCCTGTGACTATGTACGCCTACGTCCGGGCCGCAAGGTCCTGGTAGTGGCCACCGATATCGCCCGCTACGGTCTGGGCACGCCAGGTGAGCCTACGCAAGGAGCTGGGGCAGTTGCCCTGCTCATCTCTGCTAATCCGCGGATTTTGGCCTTGGATAGCCAGTCTATTTCTTATACTGATAATCAATTCGATTTCTGGCGTCCCTCTTATTCTGATGTGGCACTAGTAGATGGCAAATTCTCGACTGAACTCTACCAAGATTGCTTCTGTCAGGTCATGGCGTCAGCCAAACAAGCAGGTTTGTCGCCTGAAAGCTGGCGCAATGTGGTCTTTCACCTACCATTTACTAAGATGGGCAAGAAGGCCCTAGATGCCTTGGCGCAAAAAGGAAGCGTGGATGCCGGCCTAATTGAGCGCTGGCAGGCAGCCTATGAACCGGCTACGCGTTTGGGGCGTCAGGTGGGTAATATTTACACCGGTTCCCTCTATCTCAGCCTCCTATCCTATTTGACGCAAGTAGAGGATTTAGCGGCAGGGGACAGCCTGGGACTCTTCTCCTATGGCTCGGGCGCGGTTGCGGAACTCTTTTCTGGGACACTACAAGAAGGCTATAGAGAGGCTCTGGATCTGGCAGCCTTGAAGGCTCACCTGGAGCGCCGACAAGCCCTAGCAGTCCAAGACTACGAGCGGATTTTTGCTCAGCGCTTGCCACAAGAAGCGGACTATCAAGTAGCTCGCCAAAGCCAGGAAGCAGGCTTTGTCTTAGATAAAATTGACGGCCACCGCCGTTACTATCGCCAATACTAAAAAACTGGGACGCAAGTCCCAGTTTCTTTCTTATATAGGAAGTCTGCCTAAAGGCTGTCCAAGCTAAAATGGAGGCTGCCGTCTTCCTTAGTAAGACAGGTACGCCCACTCTTGCGCCATCTTTAACAGCTTGGAACTCTGGTCGGCTATCACGCAAGTGGAGAAAGGCCTTAAGTTCCCGCATGGAGTTCGTAATATTGACTGCATCATAGCGGATACCACGAGCTTCAAGTCCAGCTACAAAAGGTTGGGTATCGGGGCACTTGTCACTAAAAAATAGAGTAGGCTGAGTCATGAAAAAATCCTCCTCAAAGTAATGGTCTTTAGACTCATTTTAAGCCTGATACGACTAGGAAACAAGGGATTTGCTTGTAAGTTTTGAAACTAGTTCTATTGCTTGATATTCTGATACCGAGAACATCAGGGAAAGGCATTGCACTTGCATTCCGTTTGCGTATAATTAGAGTTGTCAAAAAAGAAAATATGCAAAGGAGGTTTGGGTATGCAACGTACGAGTGGCGTACTCCTTCATATATCATCTCTCCCATCTAAGTTTGGGATTGGGTCTTTCGGGCAATCGGCCTATGACTTTGTCGATTTCCTAGCTAAAACAGGCCAACAATACTGGCAAATTTTGCCTCTAGGGACCACGTCTTATGGAGACTCCCCTTACCAATCATTCTCTGCCTTTGCCGGCAACACCCACTTCATCGACTTGGATCTCCTAGTTGAAGCAGGCTGGCTAACAGAGGCTGATTATGCTGGGGTAGACTTCGGTGACCATCCAGAATATGTGGACTATGCCAAGGTTTATACAGAACGTCGTCCAATCTTGGAGAAGGCAGTCGCTAACTTCTTAGCTAAAGCTGATAAGAAGGACTACCAACAATTCTTGGCGGATAACTACGAATGGTTGGAGCCTTACTGTGAATACATGGCAATCAAGGAGCACTATGATCTCAAACCTTGGTTCCAATGGGATCCAAAAGCTACCTTGCGCGATGAAGCAACCATCGTTCATTTGCGTCAACAATTAGCGGATGTACTGACCTACCACCGTGTAGTACAATACTTCTTCAGCATCCAATGGCAAGCACTTAAGAAATATGCCAATGCTCAACACATTGAGATTATTGGGGACATGCCAATCTATGTTGCAGCGGATAGTGTTGAAATGTGGATGACCCCACATTACTTCAAGACATCTGAAGATCACCAACCAAGCGTAGTGGCTGGTTGCCCACCAGATGCCTTTACTGCTGATGGCCAACTATGGGGTAACCCAATCTATAACTGGGATGCTATGAAGGCTGACGGTTATGCTTGGTGGATTACTCGCCTTAAGGAAAGCTTCAAGCTCTACGATGTAGTCCGGATTGACCACTTCCGTGGCTTCGAGTCCTACTGGGAAATTCCATTTGGCGACACCACTGCTATCAATGGTGAATGGGTCAAAGGCCCAGGTAGCGACCTCTTCCGTGCTATTCGCAAGGAATTAGGCGACGTGAAGATTATTGCTGAAGATTTAGGCTTCATGACCCAGGAAGTAATTGATATGCGGGATGAAACCGGCTTCCCAGGTATGAAAATCATGCAATTTGGTTTTGGCGGAGGGGATTCAGTTGATTTACCTCACAATTACGTCTATAATTCTGTATGTTATGTGGGAACCCACGATAACGAAACAGGCTTAGGCTGGTTCCAAGATTCAGCTGATGAGGCATCACGCGAATTCTTCAATGCCTACATGAGACGTGGGGAAGATGAAACAGTTTCTCATGCCCTTAACCGCGGGATTGCTGCTGCTGTCAGCAAGATGGCAATCTACACCATGCAAGACTTGTTGAACTTAGGTAATGAAGCGCGTATGAACGTGCCATCTACCTTAGGTAACAACTGGAAATGGCGTATGAAGTCAGATGCTCTGACTGACCAATTAGCGGAAGAATTATTGGAGTTGACAACTACCTACTGCCGTTTGAATCCTGCCTTCAAAGCAGCAAGTGAAGAGGCTGAGGTAGCGGAAGAAACTAAGTCAACTAAGACTACTGAAGTTCAAAAGGCCAAAAAGGCCACAACTAAGTAATACCCAGCAAGACACGTAAATAAATGTGGCCGGTGTTAGGAGATTTCTTCTAACACCTCTTGCTTGCCTACCTGTTAACCAGAAAGATCATTGAGGCTTACGGCCTAATCAAAATAAGGAGTTAAACATGACTATTTTAGAAAACTACACTAACAAGCTTTTCAATAAATCAATTGATGCTTGTAACGATGCAGAACTTTACAAAGCCCTTTTAGATATTACGCGTGACAAATCTCGCGAATTACCAACTCACGATGATAAGAAAAAACTCTACTACTTCTCTGCAGAGTTCTTAATCGGGAAACTCTTGAGCAACAACCTCCTGAACTTAGGTATCTACGATGAAGTGAACGCTGAGTTACAAGCTCACGGCAAATCTATCATGGACATCGAACAAGCTGAAAATGAACCTTCCTTAGGTAACGGGGGCTTGGGTCGTTTGGCTGCCTGCTTCGTTGACTCTATCACCAAATTAGGGATTAACGGGGACGGGGTTGGTTTGAACTACCACTTCGGGCTCTTCCGTCAGGTATTCAAAGACAACCAACAAACGACTATTCCAGATGCTTGGTTGACTGGTGATGACTGGACTATCCAAAGCAAGAAAGCTTATACTGTTCCATTCCGCAAGTTCTCCTTGCATTCTACCCTTTATGATATCGACGTATTAGGTTACAAACAAACCAAGCGTAACCGTCTCCGTCTCTTCGACTTAGACAGCGTGACTTCTGACATTATTGAAGATGGCATTTCCTTCGATAAACACGACATTGAGAAGAACTTGACCCTCTTCCTCTACCCAGATGACTCTGACCACGCAGGTGAAGTATTACGTATTTACCAACAATACTTCATGGTATCTAACGGGGCTCAATTAATCTTGGATGAAGCAGTCGCTAAGGGCAGCAACTTACACGACTTGGCAGACTACGCAGTGATCCAAATTAACGATACTCACCCAGCCTTAGTTATCCCAGAAATGATTCGTCTCTTGGGCGAACGCGGGATTGAGTTCGATGAAGCAGTGGAAATCGTTCGTTCAATGACTGCCTTCACTAACCACACAATCTTGGCTGAAGCCTTAGAAAAATGGCCAGTATCCTTCTTGGAAGAAGTAATTCCTAACGTAATGGCCATTATCCGTAACTTGGATGCTCGTATTAAAGCACAATTCCCAGATAATGATGCAGTACAAATCATCGACCAATTTGACCGTGTTCACATGGCTCACTTGTCAATCCACTATGGTTTCTCTGTAAACGGGGTTGCGGCACTGCATACAGACATCTTGAAGAAGTCAGAATTGCGTGCCTTCTATGAAATCTACCCAGAGAAATTCAACAACAAGACCAACGGGATTACTTTCCGTCGTTGGATCATGGATGCTAACAAGGAATTGTCTGACTATATCGACTCCTTGATTGGCCGTCAATGGCACCACACTGCTGAATTAGAAGGCTTACTCAACTATGTCAACGACCAAGCAGTCCTAGATAAGTTAGAGTCAATCAAGTTCAATAACAAGCTCCGCCTCAAACACTTCCTCAAGGAAGTACAAGGCGTTGACATTAACGAGAACTCTATTTTTGACATCCAAATCAAACGTATGCACGAGTATAAACGTCAACAAATGAACGCTCTCTACGTCATTAACAAGTACTTAGACATTAAAGCCGGCAACATTCCAGCAACCCCATTGACTGTTTTCTTCGGTGGGAAGGCTGCACCAGCTTATACGATTGCGCAAGACGTTATTCACTTAATCTTGACCTTGTCTGAGGTAATTGCTAATGATCCAGAAGTAAGCCCACACTTACAATTGGTAATGATTGAGAACTATAACGTAGAACGTGCTCAATACTTGATTCCAGCATGTAACATTTCTGAGCAAATTTCCTTGGCTTCTAAGGAAGCAAGTGGTACTGGTAACATGAAGTTCATGTTGAACGGTGCCTTGACCTTAGGGACTGAAGACGGGGCTAACGTGGAAATCCACGAATTAGTGGGCGATGACAACATCTACATCTTCGGTAAGCACAGTGATGAAATCATCAAGCTTTACGAAACTCAAGGGTATGTAGCGCGTGACTACTACGAGCATGACGCGATTCGCCCATTAGTTGACTTCATCGTGAGCGATAAGATGTTAGCAGCAGGGAACGAAGAACGCCTCAACCGTCTACATCATGAATTAATCAGCAAAGACTGGTTCATGACCTTAATCGACTTGGAAGAATACATCCAAGTTAAGGAAAAGATGTTGGCTGACTACGAAGACCGTACTGCATGGAACAAGAAAGCCTTGATTAACATTGCTAAGGCAGGCTTCTTCTCATCTGACCGGACGATTGCAGAATACAACCGCGATATCTGGCACTTGAAAGAAAACCGTGTAGAAATTGACTAATCGATTAATTAGAAAGCTGGGTTTATCCCAGCTTTCTTTTATATAACAAAATAGCCGGAGGACTTAAGTCCTCCGGCTATTTATTAACTTTCTTGAGGGCACTGAGCAAGCTCATTGCCAATATTATTAAGTCGTTCAATCAGTGTTTCAATGGAGATGGCATTGATATTGATGAATAATTTAGAATGTAATTGCGGAATAGGCACATTGCTGAGAATGACGTCATATTCAGAACGAATCACTTCCCGGACATTCTGATAGAGAACCTGCGGGGCATGGAACTCAAGTTGCTGGGAGCAAGAACAAGCCAAGAGGTCACGAATCATCAAGGAGTGGGAAGAGTTAATATTACTGAAAATCCCCACTCGAATCTTCTTTTGACATTTCATAAGCTGTGGAATTAATTCAGACCAAGTAGAGAAGATGGTGTAGATTAAGTATCGAACAATTTCAGTACCTGTATGAAGCTTATTGGCTTGACGGTATTGGATAACAGACTTCTCAATATAGTTGTAGAAGTCAGGAAAATCTTCGTAGAGATGGCTCATCCAAGTAGCCCGACGTCGGAAATTTCAGATTTAGCGAATACCTCGTAACATTCAACGGAAGAGGCGTTATGGAAGAGGATGGTCAGAACTTCTGGGTTGTTGATTTCAAGATTGAAATGCTGGCGAATATCCTCAATCATAAGCTGAGCCTGAGTCAGTGAAGTATGGATGGAGGCTTGTAAGCGCGACGCCTTAAGCATATCTTGATAGGTGTAGAAGAAATCATCCCGCAAGAATGGGTAGAGTAGGTTAGACAGCACGATGTCTCCCAAAGGCTCTCCCACATAGTCAGATAAAGATTGAACAAATTCCTGGTCTGCTTTTTGCTCTAAGGCCTGAGCAAAAAGGGTCGAGACATTGGTTTTGTGAAGCGGTAGGTCACGCTTGAAGTGGTGACGCTTAATGTTAATGATTGTGGCGCGCTTAATCAGGTAGTAGAGGGAGAAATCCAGTGGCCGATCCAAAATCTTGATGAAGGTAGCCACGAATTTGTCTACATGGGCTTCTTTGATATCGTCAAAAGGCCATGTAGTAGCAGGGTAGCGTTCCGCAAAGTACTGACCAAAGAAGAAGCGGATTTCATTTTCATTCCCGATGATGGCCAAGGGTTTGGTTGATACCTGGATATTATAGAGACCATTAAACCAACGGTTAATACGGCGGATAGTACGGTAGAAAGTGGGGTAACTCATGAAAAAGTGCTCGAGGACCTCTTCCATTTCAGTATTGGGGTGGAAGAAGAGGTATTCTAAGACTTGGAAGTGGACAGAGTTAGCCAGGTAGAATTGGTAGGCAAGGTTGATGTCGACCGTGAAGCGATTGACCATTTTAGCGCCATCAGGTTGGACTGAAATCTCATACTGCGGTAGATTACTGGCGATTTGTTGGAGATCTTCCTTCAAAATACGGGTAGAGCAGTCGAGGCGACTAGCCAGCTGGTCTAATGGCAGGGCGTCATCGGAAGAGTGGAGGATATTTAATAACTGGAGTTGACGCTTATGCGTCTTGGAAAGTAACTTTTCGATGATGATGGCCCCCTTAAATTTGTACTGACGAATTCCTATTAATTATATCATAAAAACGTTCGTTTGAGGAAAAAAGATGACCCAAAATCACGAAAAAAACAAGCCAATTTGACAGCTTTTAACCATACAAAAAACACCTCCCAAAAGGGAGGTGTGAGAAGTCATTATTCTTTGACAAAGGCAGCGGATTGTTCACCAGCTTGGCGACCGAAAATAATGATATCGGCAACGGCGTTACCACCAATACGGTTAGCACCGTGAACCCCACCAGTTACTTCACCAGAAGCGTACAAACCTTTGATTGGTTGGTTTTCCTTGTTGAGGACTTGCGCCTTAGTGTTAATCTTGAGACCACCCATGGTGTGGTGAATCCCTGGTGCGATTTTAATTGCGTAGTAAGGGGCTTGTGACAAGTCATTGTCCATCCCGGTAGTCCGGCCGAATTCTTCGTCCTTCTTATCAGCAACAGCCTTGTTCCAAGTTTCCAAGCTAGCTTTTAGGTTAGCTGGGTCAACACCGATTTCCTTAGCCAAGTCTTCAATGGTGTCACCTTTGACCACTAAACCTTTGGATTCGTATTGGTTGATAGCTTTAACGCGACCCTTGAGGGCTTCGTCGAAGACAACGTAAGCTGATTTGCCTTCTTGGCCGATAATGGCAGCAGAAACCTTATCGCGGGTTTCTAATTCGTTGAAGAAACGTTTACCTTCTTGGTTGATTAAGATAGCACCTTCACCACGAACAGCTTCAGTGATTAAGTAAGAAGTCTTTTGTTCAACGGAAGGGTGAATTTGGATTTGGTCCATGTCAACGGTTTGGGCACCAAGCTTTTCAGCCATCTTGATACCGTCCCCTTGGGAACCTTCTTGGTTAGTTGTAACAAAGCCTTTGAGTTCTGGCTTAAGTTGGCTGACCATGTCTAGGTTAGCCCCGAAACCACCGGTAGCTAGGACAACAGCCTTAGATTTGATGGTTTTTTCTTGGCCTTCAACCGTTACTTTGACACCAGAAACAGCGCCGTTTTCTTCCGTGATTTCTGTTACGTCAGAGTTAACGAAAGTTGGAATCTTACGTTCAGTTACGTTAGCGTAGAGGCCTTCTACTAAGTAGCCCCCAACTGCAGAACCATCAGATGGACGGTGTGTACGTTTAACGCTCATCCCACCAGTTGTGGTTAAGTTATCTAACTTAATGTTCATGGAATCTAACCAATCAATGGCGCTAGCAGAGTGGTCTACTAAGAAGCGAAGCAATTCTGGATCGTTCTTTTCTTTCCCACCTTTGAAGGTTTCTTCGTAAAACTTGTCGTTAGAGTCTTCGATACTAGCTTCCTTTTGGAATTTGGTTTCGCTGGCGTTCATCCCAGCAGAAGACTTGCTGGTGTTCCCACCCACGATTGGCATTTTTTCGAAAATTACAACGTTGGCTCCAGCGTCATGGGCTGCGATTGCTGCGGCCATACCGCCACCACCGGAACCGACAACGACTACGTCGTAGCTTTCCTTGAGTTCAGCAGGGTCCGTATATTTTTTCTCGGACGCCCCTGAAGTTGTATCAGGCTTTGAAGATTCTTGGGCTAAGACGGACAGGGTTTGACCGAGACTAGCAAAGACCAGGAACAAAGCTGCGAAAATAATAGATAATTTTTTACGCATGTGAACTGACATCTCCTTTTGTGATTTAATTATCTTGCTATATTATACAAAATTTTGGCTCAAATTTCAATGCCTTCCAAGGAAAAGACCGGAAAAGAAATAAACCCTTGCCTACATGAGTAAAATGAAAAACGTTTGTGAAAGCAAGGTGGGCAAGAGTCCCGGTATGAATAGGATGTAAACGCTCAAGAAAAATGCACTAAAGAGTCTAAAACGCTATCCTTTTTACTGTATATATGGTATGATGTATCTGTTGCTAAGCAATATCTTAAGGAGGAAGAAAAATATGAAAGTAGTAGTAGTTGGCTGTACTCATGCGGGTACATCATCTGTTAAAACTATTTTAAACGAAAACCCAGGAGCGGAAGTGGTTGTTTACGAACGTAACGACAACGTATCTTTCTTGTCTTGTGGGATTGCCTTATACGTTGGTGGGGTTGTGAAAGATCCTCAAGGGCTCTTCTACTCAAGCCCAGAAGAATTAGCTGCTTTAGGCGCTAAAGTAAATATGGAACACGATGTTTTAGATGCTGACTTGAAGGCTAAAACCTTACGCGTTAAGAACCTCAAAACAGGTGAAGAATTTGATGAAACTTTCGACAAGTTAGTGGTAACGACTGGTTCTTGGCCAATCATCCCACCATTAGAAGGTTTGGACTTAGAAAACGTTCAACTCTGCAAGAACTACAACCAAGCAAAAGAAATCTTCGCTAAGAAGACTGACAAGAAAAAAGTGGTAGTTATCGGTGGGGGGTATATCGGGATTGAGCTCGTTGAAGCCTTCAACTTAGAAGGTAAAGACGTTACCTTGCTTGACGGTTTAGACCGTATCTTGAACAAATACTTAGACCCAGAATTCACTGATATCTTAGAAGAAGACTTACGTAACCGTGGCGTTGAAGTACGCCTTAACGAAATGGTTAAAGGCTTCAAGGGCGAAAACGGCGTCGTTAAGAAAGTGGTAACCACTGGAGGTGAATACGAAGCAGACATGGTAATCCTCTGTGTTGGCTTCCGTCCAAACACTGACTTAGTTAAAGACCAAGTTGAAACTATGCCTAACGGTGCTATCATCGTTGACGACTATATGAAGACTAGCCATCCAGATGTCTTTGCAGCAGGTGACTCCTGTGCGGTTAACTACAACCCTAACGGTGGTCATGCTTACATCCCATTAGCGACTAACGCTGTGCGTATGGGTGCTTTGGTTGGTAAGAACATCGCAGGTGACAAAGTTCGTTACCGTGGGACTCAATCAACTTCTGGTCTCCACCTCTTCGGTTGGAACATTGGCTCAACTGGGGTGAATGAAGGTTCTGCTAAGCACTTCGGTTTAGACACTCGTTCAGTATACGTGGTGGACAACTACCGTCCAGAATTCATGCCAACAAACGAGAAATCTACATGAAGTTAGTTTATGAAGTAGGGACTAACCGTATCGTAGGTGGGCAAGTAATGTCTAAATACGACTGTACCGCTTCTGCTAACACCTTGTCCTTGGCTATCCAAAACAAGATGACCATTGAAGACTTGGCTTATGTTGACTTCTTCTTCCAACCTGTCTTTGACCGTCCTTGGAACTACCTCAACATCTTGGCTCAAGCTGCAGTTGAACAAGAACGCAAACTTAACGCTTAATAGCAAAAGAGACTGGCCTTGCCAGTCTCTTTTTTTGTGAGTTGGAGGAGACAAGAAAAATTCCCATTATATCATATATGATATAATGGGAATTTTGTCTGCCTATAAATCAGATTTGAGCAGGCTATAGTGGGCGGAATCCACAATGCCCTGGTTGTTATGCATGGCTTGGCGTAGGATGCCTTCGAATTGGAAGCCGGCCTTTTGCATGACGCGACCAGATCCAGGATTGGCAGTGTCATGGGTGGCAATAAGTCGATTGAGGTCTGCTTCTTGCAAGAGGAAACGGCTGACCGCAATGAGGGCTTGGGTCATGTAGCCTTTGCCCCAGTAATCTCGGCCTAGGACATAGCCTATGGTCATGGAATTGGTGGAAGGCACATAGTCGAGGGCACTAATATCGCCAATGACTTGGTCAGGCTGGGATTTGAGAGTGATGGCCCATATAAAGGTACCGCCGTCTTGATAGGCCGCTACCCAACGTTCTAGGATGGCTTGAGTGACGCTTAAGTCGGCATGAGCCGGCCAGATCAGGTAGGTGACATTGTCGGGACGGCCCGCCCAGTTGCTGAACATGGCAGGCGCATCTGATAGTTCAAATCGTCGTAAATAAGGTCTTCTGTGATGAGAGTTTGGGTTCCAATGGCTTTCATAAGCAAGCCTCCTTCTATAAATCAGATTTGAGCAGGCTATAGTGGGCCGAATCCACAATGCCCTGGTTGTTATGTCCGGCCTGGCGGAGGATGCCTTCGAAGTGGAAGCCAGCCTTTTGCATGACGCGTCCAGAACCCGGGTTGGCAGTGTCGTGGGTGGCCCGAACTCGATTGAGGTCTGCTTCCTGCAAGAAGAAACGGCTGACCGCAATGAGAGCCTGGGTCATGTAGCCTTTGCCCCAGTAATCATGTCCTAGGACATAGCCAATAGTTATGGAATTGGTGGCAGGGTCATAGCCGACGCCACTAATATCGCCAATGACTTGATCAGGCTGAGATTTGAGGGTGATGGCCCATTTGAAGGTGTCGCCGTCTTGATAGGCCGCTACCCAGCGCGCCATGGTGGCTTGAGTGACACTTAAGTCAGTGTGAGCTGGCCAGGTTAGGTAGGTGACATTGTCGGGGCGGCCCGCCCAGTTGTTGAACATGGCATGCGCATCGGACAGTTCAAATCGTCGTAAAATAAGGTCTTCTGTGATGAGGGTTTGGGTTCCAATGGCTTTCATAGGCAAGCCTCCTTTCTTTGTCCTTGATTATACGCTCAAGAAAGAAAAAAGCCAAGACAGAGGTGCTGTCTTGGCTAGGTTTATTTTTTGTGCAAAAGGCTAGGAAATTGAATCTGTTCAATCAGTCGTTTGATTGGTTCGTTATTGAAGAGGTAGTAGAGGGCTACGGAATTGACCACTAGGGAAGCCATATTTTTGTTGAAACGTACTGGCAAGATAGCCATGATAGCTTTTTTCTGAACCATCATGGTCCAGAGGGTATTAAGCCCCAAGTTACAGATAAGGGTAACAGCCAAGACGGTCAGGAAGATTCGAAGAGGAGTCTTAGCTTGACGGTGAAGGCCAAGCCCATAGATGAGTCCGCCGACAATAGCTGTTAGGGTGTAACCAGGGAAGTAGACACCTTTAGCACCACCTAAGGCGAACTTAAGAATATCGTGGGCGGCGCCAAGAATCATGGCAGGAATTGGTCCGGCAATTGCGCCAGTCAAGGCAGCTCCCACAAAACCAAAGCCCATTTTAGTAACGCCTAAATCGATTTCTGGTAGGTAATCCAAGGCGAAATGGATAGCCAACAAGATGGCCAGGGTAGTTAACTGTAGGGTGGTGACGGCGCCTTTACGGCGGTATACTTGATTTTCCATTTTAATAGCATCTCCTTAATTTAGCGAGCTGCTTCATTTAACTGACAGAACCAATTAAATGCAGCGAATGCAGAAAAGAAACCGCAAAATGGCCAGCATTTTTTCGTATAGGAGCAACATTCCATCTCGCTATCACTTAACGCTTCTTTTCTTACTCTGGTGTTAGTTGGTGTCAGCGCCCTCCTTGCCTTAACCTCCTTCTTCTAGATTAGGGTTCTAACCTCCTAAGCATAGGGATAAAAGTAGGCTTTGTCAAGCCTTGCAGACTAAGAATTCCGGTGCTATAATAAGCTTGTTCCGGAGACGTACCGAAGAGGCCGTAACGGGAATGACTCGAAATCATTTTGTCGGGCAACCGGCACGTGGGTTCGAATCCCACCGTCTCCGTAAGATAAGGGCTTATCACTCTGTTAAAACGTTGATAAATCAATGTTTTAGGCAACAGGTGATAAGCCTACTTTTTGTTTTTCTTTAGCTTTCTCAGAAATTAGCATACTTTCTTAATGGAACGAAATTTTCAAGCAGAACCAAAACAAGGCCGAAAAGCTATCAGTATCAAATTTGAAATCAGTGAGATTAATAAAGAGTTAGCCAAGGCAAATATGATTTAGAAGCGCAAATTATGGACTTGTCCGGTAGCCTTTATTGTCAATTGGAGATAGCTAAACAGGAAATCTTGGATGCTTATGTGGCTCGCGTCAAGGAAGAAAAAGGAGAAGCTCTAAAACAAGCTTTCAGTACTTCGTTCGGACTACAGAATGAAATCTCGCTGGCTGCTCGCCTCTACCAGGATGAATTGAATACTGAATTAAGAGGGTTTCGCCCTTACGGTATTGGGGATAGTTTAGCTTTTGACCGTCGTTCAATTCCCGTAACCCTCTGGACTCTAGTGGCCAAGAATAGGGTAGAGTCACGTTGATTATATAAGTAAGAACTTGTATAATGTAGGTGTAGAGAGTAAAGTGAGGTGAGAGCTTTGAAAATTAAAGATATTAACATCTTGGATGGCCCACCACTCAGTGATGAAGTTTTTTTGATGATAATTGATGAGGCTCTCAAAGAGGAGTCTGATTAGCACCCGTTGAGGTGCTTTTCTTTGCACTGTTATATAACTAATTATGGAATCGCATTTTTAGAGAGAAGGGTTAGACATGACAACCGAATAGCCCAGTAGTTCTCGAAAGAATCAATGGGATTTTTGATCCCGTCAAAAACAAAGATGTTTCTGAGGAAGTTGTTGGGAGATTAGCTCTCATATCATCATCTCGTGAAGCTGTTATGGGGTACTGTGAAGGGCACCTAGCAACAGTGCTTTAGATGTCCTTGGTGTTATGAAGTATCAAGGTAACATTCCAGAATCACTAGATTTATTAACAGCCAATTTACATGGCTAATCGCTTTTTAGAGGCGCTTTATTTGCTCGCGTGAAGGGTATAGAAAGAATCAAATCGAAGTAAGGTGATTAAAATGAAAAAGTACTATGTGACTACAACTGAAAATCCTAAAGTACTCAAATTTGATGTTGATACTATGTATGTATTTGATGGCGGGTGGAAAGCAAGTTTTTACTGGAGAGACAAAATTCTAGTAAGTGACTACGTCAACTTCGATGAAATAACAGAAGAAAAGGCCTACGAAATCATTGGTCGTATGGTGGCTAAATTCTAGCACCTTTCGAGGTGCTTTACCTGCGCACATGAGTTAGGTCACGCTCTACTTCACTCGGACGAGAAGACGCCAAAGCCATCTAGGTTGAGTCTGACATCCGAGCAGAAGATTGAGCGAGAGGCTAACGAATTTGCTACAAACCTGTTGATTGATGGTAGCCACAAGGAATAGTCAATCGAAACGGTTGGCGGTGTGCTAGAGTACTTCGGGCTGCTAAAAGAAATAGGGCATTTTATAAAATAAAATGTACACTTTAGGAATTTACTTGAAAAAGACAAGCTGGTGATTTTAAAACAGTTGGAATTCCAATCGGTTAGAACAATTAAAAAGCCTATAAGGGGGTCGAGTATGAAAAAAAGGGTAAAATATCCCGTTTTTAAGCAAGGAACTCTGTTATTCGTAGACTTTGGAGAAAATGTAGGGTACGAATATCGATATAAACACTTCGCTATTGTCCTCAACAATAATGATTCAGATACCAGTGCTTCGGTCATTGTTGTTCCTTTAACCTCAAAAGATAGACATAATAGGCATGTAAAACTAGAAAAGTCAGTGATAAACTCTATCGTAATGTCTAATCTTCAGACGTATCTTCGAAATGTTGAGGCTTCAATGAGAGCAAGAGCTCAAAATGATGTAGCTAGAATTATACGCCCTAAAGATGGTATTTTGATGACCCGCGACAAGGTCCTCATTGATTATGTCTCCAAACACAACGCTCTTTTGATGGTGGTGAATAATGAACTTATGCTTAAATGGCTCGAAGAGGATAGAAAAAAAGCAACAGCCGTATCTGAACATTATAAACAGTACAATAAAGACTCATACGCAAGACTTGATTCTATCAGACAAATTGATAAAAGCCGCATAGTACAAGGGATAAATGACCTTGACCCAATAAATAAAGTAGTACTTCCAGAAAAGTATCTTAAGAAAGTACAAAGCGTTTGAAAACATCATTGATTGACCTATGTACATATGTAATAATTAAGGCACGAAGTCGGCGTGAACCGGCGTGAAAACCATCTTGAGAATTTTCGGTGCCTTGGAATATCCAGGGCACTTTTTGTGTCTTGGCATACAATAAAAAAACGCCCCGAAGGGCGGGGGAGGAAGTAATGGAATTTATACAAGCTCTTGTCATGTTGATATTGGCAATAGGATTTAACGGAGGAATTAGTGGAGGCCTTAATAGTGAGATTTTGCCACCAGGAGCGACTCTTATTCCGCCTGGTCAGTATAAGTCGGCCGAGGAAGTGTTTAGCGGAGAGGACCAATATAAGGCGTATTCAGAGGATGAAGATGGAACGCTTATCATGAACCCTATGTATAGAAACGCTTGGGGCCCATCAGATGCCCCAATCAATCAAGTGGACCCAGTAGAAAACTACTTTGACAACGAAACACAGCCAGAAAACGGTGGTCGATGGTATTGGGATGAAGCCCGTCAAGCTTGGCTACAGTATTAGGCCGAAACATTGAAATATAATTAAAATGCCTAAAAGGGCGGTGGAGGAGTATTATGGAAAACTTATCGGAACGACTAGTGGACAAGAGTATCGAAGCCTTTGTTATGGGGCTAGAAGTCTATAACAAGCCGACAATCAAGTACAGAATCGAAGGGTTTAGCTTCTTTGTTTGTAACGCCTGGGAGCTGATGTTGAAAGCTCGAATTATTAATACAATGGGAGAGCAGGCAATTTACTTCCCAGAATCCCCAGACAGGACAATCTCTTTAGATAACGCCGTTAAATTGATTTTTCCCAATGAGCATGGTGGGTTAAGACAAAATTTAGATAAAATAATCAAACTAAGAAACACTAGCACCCACTTTATAACCGAGGATTATGAACATATCTATGCACCTTTGTTCCAGGCTAACGTTCTCGGCTTTAGCAATAAGCTAAGAGAATTCCATGGAAGAGATATATCCGATTATATTTCTCAAAATTTCCTAACACTATCTGTCCGTCTAGACCATTTGACAGAAGTAGAGATACGTGGAAAGTACTCTGCTCCTTTGGCCGAAAAATATTTAAGAGAGGCAAAAGACATAGAGCAGGCATCTAAAAATCTCAACGCGGAATTCTCGATACCAATTGACATGCGAATCTATATAACAAAGGATAAAAATGATGCCGATCTTCTGGTAGCTATGGACAAAAATTCTGATGTTAAGGCTAACTACTTTAGAGAGGTTAAAGACCCTAATAACCTCTTCCCATACCGCAGGAAAGATATCGTTACTCAAGTAAATAAAAAACTGAAAATATCGGGTATTCTACTTACTAAACAAAATGGACTTGAAACGAAGCAAAGTACCTTCACAACTAAAGATTTTGATTTATTCGTCAAATTCTATGGAATAAAGGGTAATGAAAACCTTTGCTTTTACTACAAAGTAATGAATCAATATAGTTATTCTCCTAGAGTGGTAGATTTCTTAGTAGAGCGGATTGTAGAAGACCCAGAGAATGTAGTGCAAAATTTAAAAGAAGGCATAAAAAAATAAGATAACCCCAGGCACATGTGAATTCTCGTCCGTTGACTTACTCCCATTAGGGAACACAGCGTTTATCCTTCTCAAGTTATCTTAACCATAGTATACCACCACGTGGGAAGGATGTAAAGACATAACAAAAAATAAAAAGCCCCACCCCTGAACTTCGGGAAGGACGAGGCAAACCCTACCAGAATATATATATGGTACTCCTTAATTTTACCTCTTCTATTACATATGTCTGCTGCCACTCTTTGTGGTGGCTTTTGACATTTTAATCTCTAAAATAATGAGGCAGGCTAGCGAAGACGCGTTTGTCGGCCCAACCAATCCAAGCGCCTTGGCAGAGTAGGGCGGCGATGGTGCCCAGGTTAACGGCATAGAGGTGGCCGGAGAGGACAAACATGATAATCAGCATGGCAATTGGGATGCTAAAAGTTAGGAGTTGTGCATGGACCGGATTGCCATTACAGAACTTGAAGCGGAGGGTGTTAGTCAATTCATCGAGAGGATGAATAATCCAATTGACCCGTTGATAGATAGAAATGGCAATAGCAATCAGGAAGATACCAGCCACATTCAAGACAAGGCGTAACCAAACCGGCAGACCAGGTAAGCCTAGCCAGCCCATACCTTGAACGAAAAACTGGACCATGACACTGAAAGGGAAGATGAAGGCAAAGTTCCCTATAATCAGGGGAATATCTATTTTCTTATCAATGATAATGTTCAGGATAATGCCTAACAAGGCGTTAAAGAGCAAGACGGTACCCAATTGAATAGGGAAGTAGTTAGAAATATTGACGGAGGCAGCGGTCCACATGGAAGAGCCCATATTCATAGAGACTGTCAGGGCATTGCCAAAGGTATTAAGCAAGATTGAGATAGATAGGTAGTAGATTTTTTCCTGGAGAGTGAGTGGGCGGGGTTGAGACATTATTTAAAGTTCCTTTCTTGATTTGACAACCCTCTTATTCTAGCATAATTCGCCTAATTTGCCTATCCGGAAATCCTCAAGCAGACGGGTTGAAGTTCAGACGCAAAATACCTATAATAGTAACTAGCAATAACCCGTATTTTATAGGAAGAAAAACTTCCTCCCCCTCCTAAAAAAGGGACTGACAAACGGATTTCTGGCTGAAGAAAGATAGAAAGAAGGAATACTATGGCACAAGTAGAAAGTTTTACCCTAGATCATAATGCCGTTAAGGCGCCGTATGTTCGCCTAGCCGGCACGGAGCGCCACGAAACTGGAGCCCTCTTGCAAATATGACTTGCGATTCTTGCAACCTAACCAAGACGCAATCCCTACAGGAGCGCTTCATACCCTAGAACACTATTTGGCCATTAACTTACGCGATGAGTTGGAAGGGGTCGTAGATATCTCACCAATGGGCTGCCGGACTGGTTATTACATGGTGATTTGGAATGAGCACACACCAGCAGAAGTAGCCCAAGCGCTAGCTAACGTTTTGAAGAAGGTTCAAGGTTTTACAGATATTCCGGCAGCGACGGCTAAGGAATGTGGTAATTATAAGGATCATTCGCTCTGGGGCGCCAAAGAGTATGCTCGTTTGGTCTTAGAACAAGGCATTAGTACAGATCCTTTTGTCCGTGACCAAGTAATCCGTTAATTTATATCAAAAAGGGCAGGCACCGACCTGTCCTTTTTGTCTACTCCAAGATAGGAATCAAAAAAATGTTGTCGACAGGAAAGATAGGGTAAGGACAAGAGCCGACTATGAGAGAGTAGGGCGTTAGCCTGCCATCCTGACTTCCTTATAGGACATAAAAGGCGATGACAGCGTAATTTTCATGAAAGCACTTCCTGTTTACTGGTCGTTTTCCGACCAACTTAAACCAGATGAAATTTAGTGAGAAATAAAACTGTATGCGGTTTAATATTTGCATTATAGGAATAAGAATGGTATCATAAAAGAGGTTAGAGAAGGAGCGATTCTTCTTAAGACAGGAGTCTGAGAAGCTTTGCATGGTCAATCTTTGACCAAAGGAGGCAGATGATGCGAGATATGTTTTCTTTGATTGAGAAAGTCGTCCCGCAAGTCGGCCAAGAATTAGTACAGCGATTGCGCATAATGAAGACCTTGGCCCAACATCCCGAGCGGATTGGTCGTAAGACCCTAGCAGAGGAAGTGGCCCTATCAGAGCGTAGCTTGCGAACCTTGATGGATAGCTTGCGGTCTCAGGGCTTGGTGGATGTCAAGCAGTCGGGGATTCGGCTAACGCCTATTGGCTTAGATGTTTTGGAAGCCATGGAGCAAGCCTTAGACGATAACCATGAGTTCTTCGAGCTGGCTCAAGGAGTCAAGGAGAAGCTAGGACTGCAAGAAGTCTGGATTGTCAAAGGAGATGCCGATGTCGATCCTAAGGTCGGGAGCCGGCTAGGGCGAAAGGTAGCAGAATTTCTGGCCTTGAACCTAGAATCAGGACGTCAAGTGCTAGCCATGACCGGGGGAACCACCCTGGCTCAAGTAGCCCAAGAATTCACACCTCAATTGGGAGAGGGACGGGATTTAGTCTTTGTACCTGCCCGCGGTGGAGTTGGTGGCTCCTATGATATTCAAGCCAACAATATCGGGGGCTTGATGGCTAAGCAGACAGACGGTCAATTTGTGCCACTCTTTATCCCTGAGAACATCGGGGAGCAAGTTTCGCAAGTACTACTCAATAATTCTTCTATACGTCACGCTGTTGAATTAAGCAAGACGGCTAATGTGCTCTTGTTATCGGTCGGCAATGCCAATGTGATGGCAGAACGACATGATTTAAGGGCAGATCAGAAGCAATTATTGAAGGACCAAGATGCGGTTGGAGAAGCCTTCGGGGTATTTTTCAATCAAAGCGGCCAGGAGGTCTTACGTTTACCGAGATTCGGAATTCAATTCCAGTCTTTGCGTGAGGTGCCTCTCTTGATTACCGTAGTAGGCGGCGCTAGCAAGGCCCACGCTGTAGAGGCTTACTACAAACTTATCCAACATCATGGCGTTCTAATCTGTGATGAAGGAATCGCAAACATGGTTTTAAGTGGGGCTAATACCCCGTTAAAATAAATTTTTCCTTAAGGAGGAAGTCAAATATGACAGTAAAAGTAGGTATTAACGGTTTTGGACGTATCGGTCGTTTAGCATTCCGTCGTATCCAAGAAGTAGAAGGTTTGGAAGTTGTCGCAATCAACGACTTAACTGATGCTAAACAATTAGCACACTTATTAAAATATGACTCAACTCAAGGTCGTTTCAACGGTGAAGTTGAAGTATTAGACGGCGCTTTCCGTGTGAACGGTAAAGAAGTTAAAGTTTTAGCTAACCGTAATCCTGAAGAATTACCTTGGGGTGAATTAGGTGTAGATATCGTGCTTGAATGTACTGGTTTCTTCACTTCAAAAGAAAAAGCTGAATTACACTTAAAAGCTGGTGCTAAACGTGTAGTTATCTCAGCTCCTGGTGGTAACGACGTACCAACAGTTGTTTACAACGTTAACCACAACATCTTAACTGGGGATGAAACAGTAATCTCTGGTGCTTCATGTACTACTAACTGCTTGGCTCCAATGGCTAAAGCTTTACAAGACAACTTCGGCGTAGTAGAAGGCTTGATGACTACTATCCACGCTTACACTGGTGACCAAAACACCTTGGACGCTCCACACCCTAAAGGTGACTTGCGTCGTGCTCGCGCAGCAGCTGTAAACATCGTACCTAACACAACTGGTGCTGCTAAAGCTATCGGCTTAGTAATCCCAGAATTGAACGGTAAATTAGACGGGGCTGCACAACGTGTTCCTGTACCAACTGGTTCTTTAACTGAATTAGTAACTGTTTTAGAAAAACCTGTAACTGCTGAAGAAGTTAACGCAGCTATGAAAGCAGCAGCTAACGAATCTTACGGTTACACTGAAGATCCACTCGTATCTTCTGATATCGTAGGGATCACTTACGGTTCATTATTTGACGCAACTCAAACCAAAGTAATGACTGTAGGCGACAAACAATTAGTTAAGACTGTATCTTGGTATGACAACGAAATGTCATACACTGCTCAATTAATTCGTACCTTAGCTTACTTCGCAAGCTTATAATCATAAGTTTCATATACGAATGTCGAGCTTAGTCGCATGACACTCTAGGCGGGGAAGTGACAAGCTTCCTCGCCTTTTGTTTGTATCACCGCTTTGGTGTTGAGGTCAGTTGCATCAGCAGGTTGGCCCATCGCCAGGAAGAGTCACTGCTGTCAATTGATAACAGCACCAAATCGCATGCCCAAGGAGGTTTTTATATGGCAAAAAAAATCGTAACTGATTTAGATGTAGCAGGTAAAAAGGTATTAGTTCGGGTGGACTTCAACGTTCCAATGAAAGACGGCGTCATCACTGACGACAACCGGATCGTTCAAGCTTTGCCAACCATTCAATACTTAATCGACAACAAAGCAAAACTCATCCTCTTCTCTCACTTAGGTAAAGTTAAAACTGAAGAAGACAAAGCTTCTAAGTCTTTGGCTCCAGTTGCAAAACGTTTAGGTGAATTATTAGGTAAGGAAGTAACTTTCGTGCCAGAAACCCGTGGGGCAGCTTTAGAAGCAGCTATTGACGGTTTAGCTGAAGGCGATGTCTTAGTATTCGAAAACACTCGTTTCGAAGATGTCGACGGCAAAAAAGAATCTAAAAACGACCCAGAATTGGGCAAATACTGGGCAAGCTTGGGTGACCTCTTCGTCAACGATGCTTTCGGGACCGCTCACCGTTCCCACGCATCTAACGTTGGGGTGGCTAGCCACTTGGAAACTGCTGCTGGTTTCTTGATGGATAAGGAAATCAAGTTCATTGGTGGCGCGGTTGACAATCCAAAACGTCCATTCGTTGCAATCTTAGGTGGGGCTAAAGTCTCTGATAAGATTGGGGTTATTGAAAACCTCCTCGATAAGGCTGACAAAGTCTTAATCGGTGGTGGGATGGCCTACACCTTCTTCAAGGCAAAAGGCTACGAAGTAGGGCTTTCGCTCTTAGAAGCTGACCGCGTAGAATTAGCTAAGGAAATCATGGCCAAGGCTGGCGACAAATTAGTATTGCCAATCGACAACAAGGTTGCACCAGAATTTAGCAATGACGCACCTATTACAGTGGTAGCTTCAGACGCTATCCCAGCAGATCAAGAAGGCTTAGACATCGGTCCAGCGACTGTAAAACTCTTCTCTGACTACTTACAAGACGCTAAGACTGTTGTATGGAACGGGCCAATGGGTGTCTTCGAGTTCTCTAACTTTGCTGGTGGGACCATTGGGGTCTGCGAAGCAATTGCGCACCTTGAAGGGGCAACCACTATTATCGGTGGTGGGGACTCTGCAGCTGCTGCAGCTCAATTAGGCTATGCTGACAAGTTCACTCACATCTCAACTGGTGGGGGCGCATCCTTAGAATACCTCGAAGGTAAGGAATTACCAGGGGTTGCTTCTATCTCAGATAAATAAGAATTAAATCAATCTGTGAAGGCCAGGGCTTCTTTCTAAGCCCTGGAGCCTTCCGTAATCCTTAGGAGGATACTAATGAGAAAACCAATTATTGCAGGTAACTGGAAAATGAACAAAACCAACGAAGAAGCAAAAGCTTTCGTTGAGGCGGTTAAAGGTAAATTACCTTCCGCAGATCTTGTTGAAGCAGTTGTGGGCGTTCCAGCTTTAGTGGCTTCTGACGTTAAAGCAAGCTTAGCTGGGTCAAAATTAGGTTTGGCAGTACAAAACTGCTACTTCGAAGATGCAGGTGCCTTTACAGGTGAAACTAGCCCAGCATCACTCAAAGCATTAGGTGTTGACTATGTTATCATTGGTCACTCAGAACGTCGTGAATACTTCCATGAGACAGACCAAGACGTTAACAAGAAAGGCTTAGCAATCTTCCGTAACGGCATGGTGCCAATTATCTGCTGTGGTGAAACCTTAGAACAATACGAAGCAGGTCAAGCAGAAGAAGTTGTTGAAAAACAAGTAACAGCTGCTTTGGCAGGCTTCTCAGAAGATCAAGTTAAAGCTTCTGTTATCGCTTATGAACCAATTTGGGCGATTGGGACTGGTAAATCCGCAACCCAAGAAGACGCACAAAAAATGTGTGCAGCGGTTCGTTCAGTCGTAGCTAAGAACTTTGGTCAAGCAGCAGCAGACGCTGTACGTGTGCAATATGGTGGCTCAGTTAAACCAGAGAACGTGGCAGAATACATGTCATGTCCAGATGTTGACGGTGCCTTAGTCGGCGGTGCTTCTTTAGTGCCAGAATCATTCTTAGCGTTATTAGAAGGTGTGAAATAATGTCAAAAGCTCCTGTAGCCTTAATCATCTTGGACGGCTTTGCTATTCGCGACGAAGTATTCGGGAATGCCGTTAAAGCAGCCAAGAAACCAAACTTTGACCGTTACTGGGAAACTTACCCTCACAACCAACTCAAAGCCAGCGGTGAAGACGTAGGCTTGCCAGATGGCCAAATGGGTAACTCCGAAGTAGGTCACTTGAACATTGGGGCAGGGCGTATTGTATATCAATCCCTAACCCGTATTAACATTTCCATTCGTGAAGGCCAATTCTATGAAATTCCTGAATTGGTTGAAGCGGTGAAAGCAGCCAAAGAATCAGGTAAAGCTCTTCACTTGATGGGCTTAATCTCTGACGGTGGGGTTCACTCTCACTACGAGCACCTCTTTGCGCTCTTGCGTTTAGCTAAGCAATATGGCCTTGAAAAAGTCTATGTGCACGGCTTCTTAGATGGTCGTGACGTGGCGCCATCTTCAGGTTTAGACTTCGTTAAGAAGACTGAAGAAGTCTTTGGTGAAGTCGGCGTAGGTCGCTTCGCAACCATTTCTGGTCGTTACTATGCCATGGACCGTGACAAGCGTTGGGAACGGGTGCAACTGGCTTATGACGCTATGGTTCACGGCAAAGGTGCCCAATTTGACTCTGCTGTGGCAGGGATTGAAGCTTCTTATAAAGAAGAAGTTTACGATGAATTTGTCGTGCCATTTGTGGTCACTGAAGGTGGTCAACCAGTAGCTGAGATTGAATCTGGCGACTCTGTTGTCTTCTTCAACTTCCGTCCAGACCGAGCTATCCAATTAGGGACTGCCTTGTCTAACCCAGCGTTCGACGGTTTTGACCGCGGCGACTATCCAAAAGACCTCAAATTCGTGACCTTCACTGTGTACAGCGATGATGTCTTAGCAGAGATTGCCTTCAAGAAGGTTGACCTCAAAAACACCATCGGTGAAGTCCTGGCCGATAATGGCAAACAACAGTTACGGATTGCAGAAACTGAGAAATATCCTCACGTGACCTTCTTCATGAGTGGTGGCCGTCACGAGGAATTCCCAGGCGAAGATCGGATCTTAATCCCATCTCCTAAGGTCGCAACCTATGACCTCAAGCCAGAAATGTCTGCTTATGAAGTCAAGGATGCCTTAGTAGCTGCCATCAATGAAGATAAGTTGGATGCCATCATCCTTAACTTTGCTAACCCTGACATGGTAGGTCACTCTGGTATGTTAGAACCAACTGTCAAAGCAATTGAAGCAGTTGACGAGTGCTTGGGTGAAGTCGTTGACTTAATCTTAGCTAAAGGCGGTTCTGCCATCATTACAGCTGACCACGGGAACTCGGACGAAGTGGTGACTTTAGACGGTCAACCAATGACTGCCCACACAACTAACCCAGTGCCAGTCATTGTAACTAAGCCAGGGGTAGAGCTCCGTTCAGGCGGCCGTTTGGCTGACTTAGCCCCAACCATGCTAGATTTATTAGGGGTTGCGCAACCGGAAGAAATGACCGGGGAATCCCTCATTAAGAAATAGGTTAAAAAGCAAGAAAATCTTTGCATTTTGCCACGAAAATCACTAAAATAGATAGTGGCAATACTCTTAAGTAATTAAGAGGCTAATCAACTTTAAAGGAGAGAACAATATGCCATACATTACAGACGTTTATGCTCGTGAAGTCCTTGACTCTCGCGGTAACCCAACCATCGAAGTAGAAGTTTACACTGAAAGTGGTGCCTTCGGTCGTGGGATGGTTCCATCAGGTGCGTCAACTGGTGAATATGAAGCAGTTGAATTGCGTGATGGCGACAAATCACGTTACTTAGGTAAAGGGGTTTCTAAAGCAGTTGACAACGTGAACAATGTCATCGCTGACGCTTTGTTAGGCTACGATGTTTTAGAACAAAACGCCATCGACAAATTGATGATTGAATTAGACGGGACTCCTAACAAAGGGAAACTCGGTGCTAACGCAATCTTAGGTGTATCGATTGCTGTTGCTCGCGCTGCTGCTGACTACTTAAACGTTCCACTTTACAAATACTTAGGTGGCTTCAATACGAAAGTATTACCAACACCAATGATGAACATTGTCAATGGTGGTTCTCACTCTGACGCGCCAATCGCTTTCCAAGAATTCATGATCTTGCCAGTAGGCGCACCAAGCTTCAAAGAAGCACTTCGTTGGGGGGCAGAAATCTTCCACGAATTGAAATCTATCTTACACAAACGTGGTTTAGTAACTGCAGTTGGTGACGAAGGTGGTTTCGCTCCTAACTTTGAAGGGACTGAAGATGGCGTAGAAACTATCTTAGAAGCTATCAAGAACGTTGGCTTGGAACCAGGTAAAGATGTATTCTTAGGTTTCGACTGTGCAGCTTCTGAATTCTACGAAGATGGCGTATACGACTACACCAAGTTCGAAGGCGACAAAGGTGCAAAACGTACTTCTGCTGAACAAGTAGACTACTTGGAAGAATTAGTTAACAAATACCCAATCATCACCATTGAAGACGGTATGGACGAAAACGACTGGGATGGTTGGAAATTATTGACTGACCGTTTAGGTTCTAAAGTTCAATTAGTAGGTGACGACTTGTTCGTAACTAACACTGCTAAATTGTCTGAAGGGATTGAAAAAGGGATTGGTAACTCAATCTTAATCAAGGTTAACCAAATCGGTACCTTGACCGAAACCTTCGATGCAATTGAAATGGCTCAAAAAGCTGGTTACACTGCGGTAGTATCTCACCGTTCTGGTGAAACTGAAGACTCAACCATCTCTGATATCGCCGTAGCAACTAACGCTGGCCAAATCAAGACTGGTTCATTGTCACGTACTGACCGTATCGCTAAGTACAACCAATTGCTCCGTATCGAAGACGAATTAGGCGAAGTAGCTCGCTACGACGGCTTGAAGTCTTTCTATAACTTAGGTAAATAATTCTTAAGTAGGCTTGAGACTAGGACGTACGTCCTAGTCTCTTTTTGTTGACTTTGGAATTGGCGACTGACTAGATAGAGGACAAGCAAGCAGCCAGCTTCAGACACTAGTCTGGAGCTGGCTGCTTGAGTGCTTAGTTATAGTAGTAAGAATTGTTGTAGTTGTAGTCGTATTGATTGTAATGACCGTAGTTATAATTGTAGTTATAGTCATAATCATTGCTGTAGTAATAGTTGTAATTGTAATCATAGTTATAATCGTAGTTTTGATTATAGTTATAGTCATAGCTGTAATCGTAGTTGTTGTCATCACTACTATGGTAAGAAGGTGTTTCTTCTGAATGGCTTTCGCTTGATTCGTGATTGTTTGATTCTAGCTCATCTTCTTGGGAAACTGAACCTGGTTGGGATGGAGCGGGTGGAAGTGTTGCAGTCGTCATTACTTGACTGTCTTCAGGAGCCACAACAATAGGATCGAGTGGCTTGTAACCGTTGGCCATCGTGTCTTTTGGTTTGGTCTCTTGGTTAGAGAAGCGAGGAACAAAACCTGGTAAGCCTTGGCTTGGTCTTGGAGGCAGCTCGTCAGTCGTCATGACTTGGTTGTCCTCAGGAGCTAAAACAATCGGGTCAAGTGGCTTGTAGCCGTTGGCCATCGTGTTCTTTGGTTGGCTTTCTTGGTTAGAAAAGCGAGGAACAAAGCCTGGCAGACCTTGGCTTGGTCGTGGGGGTAGCGTATCAGTCGTCATGACTTGGTTGTCCAGGGGGTCTAGGACTAATGGGGGGAGTGTAGCAGCTTGGACGTTAGCGGTAGCTAAAGCACAAGCGGCAAGAGTTGATAGCCCTAAAAGGCTAATAAGGGATTTTTTCATAGGATTCTCTCCTTTATGTTTTGATGGACTGAGTATAGCATGGTTGATATGTATTGTAAACGAAAAAAATTAAAGAAAAATAATAAAATAGAAAAACTTAATATATGTATATAAACGATAATAATAGCAAGGTTTAAAAAGGTAGTTTTAGTTATTTTTAGGGACCGTAAAAACCTATTTATCTCGAATTTTTATCTATAAAAGGCGATTATTAGAATTTAATGTGTAGACATTTTATTTTTAAATATAATCGATACAATTTTTTTAATTATACATTTTTTATGAGGATTTAATTTATAAAATAGTGGTACCATGGAGTTCTTTACTTGTGCAAAATAGCTGATAATTGTGTAAAATAGAAGTGACGAGAAGTGATGACGTCAGAGGAGCGCGTATGAGTGTGAGTGGAATAGGGGTACTATATTTTCTGATTATTGTAGTTGCTAATGCGGTAGGTAGTGTGTCTGGTATGGGCGGTGGTGTCATTATCAAGCCGGTCTTGGACTTTGTAGGCCATGATTCGGTAGTAGCCATCTCTTTTTATTCGACGGTGGCAGTTTTTACTATGTCTTTAGTATCAACCATACGTCAAGTTCAAGCGGGACGTAAGATCCAGTGGCAGCAAGTAGCCTATCTGGCCTTGGGGTCAGTTTTGGGCGGCTACCTAGGTAATCAAACTTTTGAGTTTTTGCTTAAAAGAGTAGCACAGGCCAGTCAAGTTACCCTGATTCAAATCGTAGTGACAGTGGCGCTGTTAGTTTTTGCCATGATTTACACGCGCTACGAAAACTTCCATTGGTCCAAGCAAGGAGCGCTTTGGTATAGTGCTATTGGCTTAAGTCTGGGATTTTTTGCTAGTCTATTAGGAATTGGCGGGGGACCCATTAATGTTTCCTTGCTTATGCTGGTTTTCGCCATGCCAATCAAGGAAGCAACGGTCTATTCCATTGCGACCATTTTTTGTTCCCAGTTAACTAAGTTAGTGACCATTGCCTGGGGAACAGGCTTTGCCCGCTATGACCTGTCGATTTTGGTATATATTGTGCCGGCTGCCATAGTAGGTGGCTTATTGGGGGCTAGAATGTCGCGACTTCTATCCGACCAAGCTGTTCGCCGGGTCTTTCAATGGGTGGTCTTGCTAGTCATAGGGATTAATCTCTATAATGCCTACCAAATATGGCATTAGGAGTTGTTAGCTTGCCTAATATGTGGTATTATAAGGGGTAGAGATTTTCGAAAAGGAGGAAGTACCTTGTCAGAAGTATTGACTGTTGCCTTAGTCATCGTATCAATTATTCTAATTATGTTGGTCATCATGCAACCATCTAAAAGTAATGCAGCAAGCTCATTGTCAGGTGGTAGTGCCGAGAACCAAATGAGCAAGACCAAGGCCCGTGGTTTTGAGGCTTTTCTCATTCGCACCACTGTGGTATTTGGTGTCTTGTTCTTTGTATTAGCCTTAGCACTCGCTTATTTCTCTTCTAAATAAGTTGCTTAAGTTTTAGATCTCTGACCTTAGATTCAGAGGTCTTTTTTCTTGAAAAGGAGGAATGACTATGCCCCTCTCTAAGGGTGCCTATTATTTAGAAGCTCCGGGAGCACGGCTTGGTATCATTCTCTGCCACGCCTACACAGGTAGCACTGCTGACGTAAGGCCCCAAGCTGGGTTATTGAATCGTCAAGGCTACGGAGTACTCTGTCCCTTATTCACAGGGCATGGGACGACCGATATCCAAGATATCTTAGATGCTGGTCCCGAGATTTGGTGGCAGGATTTGCAAGAGGCATTAGCCTTTATGAAAGAACGCTACGATAAGGTCCTAGTCTTCGGGCTATCTATGGGGGGCGTCATGGCCATGCGCGCCCTTTGTGAGGCGGATAGTCAACTTGTAGGTGGGGGCGTCTTTAATTCGCCAGTGATTAGTCGCGATGGCCTACAGCTAGAAAATCGCTTCATGTCTTTTGCCCGCTACTTGGCAGAAAAGCGAGGCGATTTGCCTGCCTATTTGCAGACGGAAGAAGCAGTGCGGACTGCCCACCGGCAACAGGTGGCGGACATTCAGTCTTTCGCTCGTGGTTTTGAAGACCAACTCGCTTCGATTGAGCTACCTGTCTATATTGTTCAGTCGGCCCAGGATGAATTAGTGGATCCAGAAGCGGTCTATGATTTGCTAGAGGCTCTGGAATCTGCCAAAATCAGCTTCCACTGGTGTGAAGAAAACACCCATGTTATTACCACTAACCGCAATCGGTCAGACTTCGAAGCTAGTCTATTGCAATTTATTCAAGCATTTGATAACTAAAGAAATTTAATATAAAACAAAGGAGGTGCATGAGACGCTATGAGTGCACTCACAAGCATTGAAAAAAGAATTTTGTCCTATCTGAAGGACCAAGAAGTGGGGGCGACTGTGACAAGCCAGTCATTGGCCAAAGCCCTCAATTATGGTGGCACCAAGATGTATAAGAAATTGGTGCGTGCCATTAATTATTTAGAAAGTATCGGAGAGCTAGAGCAGACCAAACGAGGCCATTATCGCCTTAACGCCAAGACTGCTAAAACAGTAGTGGGGACCTATCGAGCTAATGCCCAAGGCTTTGGTTTTGTCACCTATGCTGAAGGTGAGCCTGATTTCTTCGTTCCTCGAGGCCGAGCTTTGAATGCCATGCAAGGGGACACGGTTGAGGTTGAAGTCCTAAAATTGGCTAATCCTCAGACGGGTAAAGGCTCAGAAGTTCAAGTTTTACGCGTACTAGAACGTGCTGTGAGCCAGTTGGTAGGGGAATTCGTCGCTTACCCGAGCGAAGTACGTCAGGAACGTCAGGCTCTGGGCTATGTCTTACCACAAGGTGATTACAGCGACGCCGTCCGGGTTGAAATCGATCCAGCTGGGATTCAGCCTGCTGATCATTCTATTTGTATTGTTAAGATTAGTCAGTATCCGACAGCAGAAAACCCTCACCTCTTACGAGGTCTAGTAGCCAAGGAAATTGGCCACCGCGATGAGCCAGGTGTGGATATCTTGTCCGTTCTCTATCAATTCGGAATTCCGCATGAGTTCCCAGAAGTAGTGAAAGAAGCGGCTGAGGCAGTGCCTCAGACCTTATCGGCTCATGACCTTGCCAATCGGGAAGATTTACGACAAGAGGTCATCCTGACGATTGACGGGGCAGATGCCAAGGACTTGGATGATGCCATCTCGCTTAATCGCCTAGAGAATGGCGACTATGTCCTGGGTGTTCATATTGCGGACGTATCCTATTATGTAGAAGAGGGTTCTGCCTTAGATTTAGAAGCTTATCAGCGCGGGACTTCTGTCTATTTAACTGACCGAGTTGTGCCAATGTTGCCGCAACGCTTGTCTAATGGGATTTGTTCCCTACATCCGCATGAAGATCGCTTGACCTTATCTTGCCAAATGGTCATAGATAGCCAGGGACAGGTGAAATCTCATCGTATCTTCCGCTCAGTCATCCATTCTTCTTACCGCATGACCTATGATGATGTCAATGCGATTCTAGAAGGGGATGAGGGGCTACGCCAAAAATATGCGCCAATCGTGGACCTTTTAGAAGATATGAGCAAGCTCCACCATCTGCTTGAAGCCAAACGAATTAAGCGAGGTGCGCTGGATTTTGATGCGCCAGAAGCCAAGGTCTTAGTTGATGGCCAAGGTCATCCATTAGATATTCAATTGCGGGAACGAGGTGTGGCTGAACGCCTGATTGAATCCTTTATGCTAGCAGCCAATGAGACGGTGGCTAAGCACTATATGACACGCGACTATCCTATGATCTATCGGGTCCATGAACAACCTGATTCAGAACGTATGCAGCGATTCGCTGAGTTCATTACAGCATTTGGCATTGTCCTCAGAGGTAAGGTAGAAACTATTGCACCTAAGCAACTTCAGCAAGCCCTTAAGCAGGTTGATGGGCAAGACTTTGAACAGGCTGTGTCCACTATGATGTTACGTTCTATGAAACAAGCGCGCTATAGTGAGGAAGCCCTAGGTCACTATGGTTTGGCAACAGCTGAGTATACCCACTTTACATCGCCTATTCGGCGCTATCCGGATCTGATTGTTCATCGCCTTATTCATCGTTATCTGGATAAGAAACCAAGTCATCAGGATAAGGCTCGTATTTTTGACCAGTTGCCAGGCATTGCTGACCAAAGTTCTAAAATGGAGCGTCGGGCCATTGACGCCGAGCGCGATGTGACTGCCATGAAAAAGGCTGAATACATGCTAGATAAATTGGACAAGAATTTGAAGGGGTTATCTCTTCGGTGACCTCCTTTGGTATCTTTGTTGCCTTACCTAACACAGTAGAAGGCTTAATTAGTCTTAAGGATTTGACAGGCGACTATTATGAGTTTGATCAGGTCCATCTCTTGCTAGTAGGGCAAAGAACAGGGCGAATCTTCCGCATTGGTCAGAAGGTTAAAGTACGCTTGGAAGCTGTTAATGTTGGCGAACGCGAAATTGACTTTAGCTTACTTGAGGCTGAACCCGTGACTGGCTTAGATGTAGACTTGGTCCTACAGCGCAGTAAGCAAGCCAAAGCTGCTAATAAGTCGGCTAAAGGTAAGACTCAAGACAGACAGCGCCAAGCCAAAAAGCTTAAAGGCACTGGTAAGCAGAAGCGTGCGACTAAAGAAGACAAAGTCTCTAACAATAAGTCTGGCGCTAGCAAGTCCAAGGGCTCAAAAGCCAATAAAGCCCGTCAAGAAGACAAGGGGAAAGCCAAATCTAAGTCTGCTAGCAAGCGTCATCGCAAGGAACTGTCTGAGCATCAAAGCAAGGACAGCCGTCAGGCTAAGAAACAGTCTTTTGCAAGTGACAAGGCTAGCAAAAAGTCAGCTAAGTCTACGGAAAGCAAGTTCAAGCAATTTAAGATTAAACGCAAGCAGCCCCAGGCTAACCGCCTAGGCTAGCTCCTGCGGAAAAGAGGTGACTGATGTCGCAAGATAAGCCCTTAGCTCAGAATCGTAAGGCGCGTCATGATTATGAGATTCTCGAAACCTATGAGGCAGGTATGGTCTTAACCGGGACAGAGATTAAGTCCATTCGCAAGGGTAAGATGAACCTCAAGGATGGCTTTATCTCCATTCGTGACGGGGAGGCTTGGCTGAAGCAAGTCCATATTAGCCCCTATGACCATGGCAATATTTTTAACCATGATCCCGAGCGTGATCGTAAGCTCTTGCTTCATAAGAAAGAGATTCAGATTCTTCACCGCGAAGTTCAACAAAACCGGATGACCTTGGTACCACTAAAGGTTTATCTGGTAAGAGGACGGGCCAAGTTACTCTTTGGCCTTGCGCGTGGTAAGAACAAGTATGATAAGCGTCATTCCCTCAAGGACCAACAGGCCAAACGGGATATTGACCGTGCCCTTAAAATCAGATAAGCAACTGGGACCATGGTCCCAGTTTTTTTGTGTCCATTATCTTGAAAAGGGCTAGGTCGATAAGCTTTTATGTAAAAAAATGGTTACCATACTTTCCTATTAAGAGGGGATTGTGGTAGAATAAGATTGATAGAGTCTGCCTCGCTCAGGAGGCAACTAGATAGAGAAAGGAAGTTATTAATCAATGATTTTTAAAGTAACATATCAACCCAATACCCAACAAGTTCCTACTCGGGAAAATACGCAGACCCTTTATGTAGAAGCTGCTAGCAAAGGGGAAGCACGGGAATTGATTGCTAAGTATACACCATACAATGTGGAGTTCGTCCAAGAATTATCACCTGCTCATTTAGCTTATGAGCAAGAGTCCAACCCGGACTTCGAAGTGTCGGTGTTCTAGTATGGCAGTTAATTTAAAGAACAACGAAACCGGCGTCTTCGCCCTAGGGGGCTTAGGCGAAATCGGGAAGAACATGTATGGTGTACAGTTCCAAGATGAAATCATCTTACTAGACTGCGGGGTCATGTTCCCGGAAGATGATTTGTTAGGGATTGATTACGTAATTCCTGATTTTTCCTATATTATGCAAAACCAGAGTAAGGTCAAGGCCCTAATTATTAGTCACGGTCACGAAGACCACATCGGGGGCATTCCCTTCCTCTTGCAGCAAATCAATGTACCTATCTATGCCGGTAAATTAGCGGCTTCGCTCATTCGCAATAAGTTGCAAGAACGCGGACTTCTGCGCCAAGCTGAGATTCACGAAATTGATGAAGATGCAGTCATTCGTTTCCGCAAGACAACAGTCAGCTTCTATCTAACAACCCACAGTATTCCAGAAGCCTACGGGGTGGTTGTTAAGACGCCTCCAGGCAACATTGTCTTTACAGGTGACTATAAGTTCGACTTCACTCCCGTAGGTAAGCCAGCGGACTTACACCGCATGGCTAAAATTGGGGAAGAGGGCGTCTTAGTCCTTTTAGGGGATTCTACCAACTCAGAAATTCCAACCTTTACTAAGTCGGAACAAGTGGTGGGGCAGTCCATTAAGAATATCATCCAAAAGGTAGAAGGCCGGGTTATCTTGCCACCTTCGCCTCCAACGTTTCGCGTCTTCAACAGGTAGTCGAGACAGCTCAAGAAACAGGGCGCAAGATTGCCGTGTTCGGTCGCAGTATGGAATCTGCTATTAAGACAGGGCGAGAATTAGGTTATATTAAAGATGACGACGAACTGTTTGTAGAGCAACGTGACCTCAACCGTGTGCCGGCTGAGCAACTCATTATCCTCTGTACAGGTTCGCAAGGTGAACCGATGGCGGCCCTAAGTCGTATCGCCAACGGAACTCACCGTCAGATTCAAGTTCAACCTAACGATACAGTCATCTTCTCAAGTTCACCAATTCCTGGTAACACTATGAGTGTTAACCGTGTAATCAACCAACTCTGTGAAGTAGGCGCCCATGTGATTCACGGTAAGGTTAACAACATCCATACATCTGGTCACGGCGGCCAGCAAGAGCAATTGCTAATGATGCGCCTCATGAAGCCTAAGTACTTCATGCCAGTCCACGGTGAATTCCGTATGCAGAGTATCCAAGCTGGCCTAGCCCAACAAACAGGGATTCCTAAGGAAAATTGCTTTGTGATGGAGAATGGCCAGATGCTCGCCGTAACCGCTGATAGTGCTCGAATTGCTGGCAAGTTTACGGCAAACAGTATCTATGTGGATGGGAGTGGTATTGGCGATATTGGCCATGTCGTGATTCGCGACCGTCGTAACCTATCAGAAGATGGCTTGGTAGTGATTTCTGCTACTTTAGACTATGAAAACAAGCAGTTGGTTAGCGGACCTGATATTATGTCGCGTGGCTTCATCTATATGCGAGAGTCTAGCGACCTAATTCACTCCTTACAGTCTAGCCTCAAGTCGGCCATTAACCGTGGCCTCAACGAAAATGGCAATAACGTGAGCGAACGCTTGATTCGCGATATGATTATGGACACCATCGTGCCTCTAATTTATGAACGGACCGAACGTTCTCCAATGATTATGCCAGTCTTGCTGGACATCAATAAGGGTGTCCGCCGTCGCAAACAACGAACCGAACAAGAGTAAGCAAAATCTAAATAGGTAATCTATTAGGAAAGAGGAATGTTTATGTCACGTATTGAAAAAGTAAGAGCTCAGCTCGCTGCACAAGGATTAGATGCCTTGGTAGTGACCAACTTAAAGAATATTCGCTATTTAGCTAATTTTACAGGGACGACGGCGGCCTTGATTATTACGTCAGATCAAGCCATTTTCGTGACCGATTTCCGTTATGTGCAGCAAGCAAGTAAGCAAGCACCAGATTTTACCTTGTTACAAAACAAAAAGGAAATCTTTGCTGAAATTAATGACTTCTTAGTTGCTCATAAGATTCAAAAAGTCGGGATTGAAGCGGACGAAATGAACGTTTCTACTTATCTTCGCATTAAGGATTTCTTTGGTCCAGAAGTGGTACCAACTCAGGGCTTAATTGAGAAAATCCGCGAAATTAAGGACGCAGACGAATTGGCAACCATGAAGAAGGCCTGCGAAATTACGGACCAAGCCTTCAGTCATATTCTGACTTTCATTAAGCCTGGTGTCACTGAGATTGAGGTGGCTAACGAATTAGAACGTTACCTCAAAACCTTAGGAGCTAGTGCCATGTCCTTTGATACCATTATCGCTAGTGGCTTACGTTCTGCTATGCCTCATGGGGTAGCCTCTGACAAGGTGATTGAAGAAGGCGATGTAGTGACCTTAGACTTCGGTTGCTACTATCAAGGTTATTCTTCCGATATGACCCGGACTATTGCGGTCGGGTCGATTGATCCAAACTGGAAGAAATCTACCATGTCGTGCTTGATGCCCATAACTTGGTCAACCAAAAAGCGAAAGCTGGTATGACAGGGGCGGAACTAGACGCTATCGCGCGTGACTACATCAGTGAAAAAGGTTATGGCCAATACTTCGGCCATAGTTTGGGTCACGGTGTTGGTTTGGACATTCATGAAGCGCCAGGCGTTAATGCCAAGAATGACCAACCAGTGGAAGTTGGCATGGTTATTACCAATGAGCCCGGTATTTATATCGAAGGCTTAGGTGGTGTGCGGATTGAAGACGACTTAGTAGTTCATCCGGACCATGTAGAATTGCTCAACCGCAGTCCAAAAGAATTGATTATTTTAGAAGTTTAAACCTAAAAAGGAGGAAGCCCAGATGACCCAAGAAAACAGTCATTTTGAACCACAAACGGTGGCACCCTTAGGGGAAATCAACATCACAACGGGTGTTCTTGAAGCCATTGCAGCTAAGGCTGTAAGCGAAGTAGAAGGTGTCTACCAACTCCACAAATCCTTCCAAACAGAAGTAGGTGGATTCTTTGGTATGAATCCTGATCGGGTAGGTGCCCGCGTTCGTCGCGATGATTCAGAAATTGCCATTGATGTTAAAATCGACCTTAAATACGGTTATTCTGTACCTGAAGTAGCCATGAAGGTTCAACAAAAAGTTAAAGAACAAATCTTCTTCATGACAGACTTAGTTGTTCAAGAAGTCAATGTCCATGTTGCTAGCATCCAAACAGAAGCTAGTCAGGCAGTGGATTATCTCCATTTAGATGAAACTGATGGTGAGTAGTGTGACCAAGATGAGCAATCGACACCAAGTTCGGGAGAAGGCTGTTCAGACCATCTTCCAACTCATACGACCTCAAGTACCTGTCAGCCTAGACCAAGCTTGTGCCTTCGCTCTTGAAGCAGGTAACGACCCTGAAGCTGGATTTGAAGGCTCTGATGCCTACTTGGACTGCCTGGTTCAGGGTGTCAATCAAACAGCCGAAGAGTTAGACCAACGTATTAGTCATTATCTAGCTGAAGACTGGACCTTGGATCGCTTGGCGCGGATTGACCTAGCAATTCTACGTGTCGCTTTCTACGAACTGCTCTATGTGAGTGAGGACGAAGTGCCAAGCAAGGTAGCGGTCAATGAAGCGGTAGAGCTAGCCAAGACCTTTAGTGATGACAAATCAAAACAATTCATTAATGGTGTACTGGCAGGTCTTCTAAAAGACCTTAAGAACTAAACATAAAAAGACCACCAAACTAAGATTTGGTGGTCTTTTTATGTTGTCTCAGAGCTTGGTAGAGGTCGCTAATGAGCGTGTCCACCTCATCCATTGGAAGGCCAGAAAAACTCAGGAAGATTTGCTGATCGAAGCCAGCCTGAACTTGGATAGAGAAATCGGCTAGCGTCTTGAGCCGAATGCCCTCCTGAGCTAGCTGGGCTAGGAAAGGCTGGCTATGGAAAGCGAAACTAGGTTGGATTAATAGGTGGAGACCTGCATCAAGGCCAATGAGTTGGGCTTGGGGATCTTGCTCTTCAATAGCGTTAATCAACCTATCGCGCTTGCGTTTGTAGAAACTCCGGGCTCGATTGAGATGGCGTTCTAAGTGACCTTGCTGGATAAAATCCTGAATAGCATACTGAGAGATGGTATTGAGGTTGACTGCGAATTGCTTTTCCTTTTGATAAAAAAGAGATAGGAGGCTTGTTGGTAATACCATATAGCTGATGCGGAGGCCAGGACTGAGAATGCGGGACAGGCTACCCATATAGATTACTTGATTTCCTTGGTCTAATTGTGCTAGAGAGGGGATAGGGCGTCCCGAGTATTTAAATTGGCTATCGTAGTCATCTTCAATAATCCAACGATTAGGACTCTGTCTACCCCAGTCTAAGATGGCTTGGCGACGGGTTAGGGGCATAAGGGATCCAGTCGGAAATTGATGGGTAGGAGTAACGCTGAGAATATCTAACTGGTCCAGCGGCACTTCTTCAATAGCTAGCCCTAGTTGATCAAGTGGGCAGGCTTGAACCTGCCAGCCCATTTCTTTGAGAAATGGTAGCTGAGCGTGGTAGCCGGGATCTTCAATCCCAATTCGACGCTTAGGAGGAAGGAGCTGGACTAAATCTGAAAAAGGGCCTGAGCATTAGGGCCGAGGATTAGTTGGTCTGCTTGACATGGAACGCCACGTTCATTGGCTAGATAGCTTGCCAAACTACTTCTAAGTGGCGCTAAGCCCTGAACAGAACTAGGCCTAAGCAAGTCAGGTGACTGGGAGTCAAATCGCTGAGTATAAAGTCTACGGAAAATTTCAAAGGGGAAGAGACTAGGGTCGGTTTCGGCCTTGGTTAAGTCATAGCGCCAACTAGGGCTAGGACTAGTGGTTAGGCTGGCTTGTTCCGAGGTCAGTTGGACTTGGAAACGCACATCGGCCACGAAGTAGCCTTGGCGTGGTTTGGTTTCTAGGTAGCCTTCGAGGCTTAATTGGTCGTAGGCGTTAATGACGGTATTGAGGCTGATGCCTAAATCCTTGGCTAATTGGCGCTTGCTTGGGAGCTTTTGATGGGCGGCTAAGTGGCCGGAATGGATTTGATTTTTAATAGCCTGATAAAGTTGACTGTAGAGCGCTTCTTTCTTGTTTGGATCGAGATGAATAAGCATAGAGTCCTCCAACTGGTACTAGTCATTTATAAGAAACTGGCACTATTAATGGTACCAGAAATAGGGTATGATAACAAGCAGAGGGAGGGGATTGAATGGCAAGTATTTTGGTAGTGAATGATATTCCTGGCACTGGCCAGGTGGCTGGTTTAACGAATTTGGCTGTATTGAATGCAGCTGGTTACGAAGTGACCCTCCTGCCTACAGTTTACTTAACCCACCATACTGGACGTTGGCCAGTCTATCGCGAGAGTTTGGATGCAGCCTTTCCGCCTCTTTAATGGCTTGGCGGCAGGTCAAGTTCCAGGCGATTGTGACCGGATATTTTGGCAATGCCAACCAGATTCACCAATTTGTTAACTGGTATAAACATTACCAAGCTGACACCTTTTTGGTGGTGGACCCTATCATGGGAGATCGTGGCCAGCTTTATACCGGGCTGGATCAGGATTATGTGGTGGCTATGCAAGAACTGGTTGCCTTAGCTGATTATGCCCTGCCGAATTTGACGGAGGCCTATCTCTTGGCTGGTCTAGATGCTGAGTTAGTTAAAACTCAGGAAGATAAGCAAGCTCTAGAGACTTTGGCTAATCTTGAATCTAAGCCAAAGTCTTGGGTCATCACGGGGATTGAAGTGGATGACCAGATTGGGGTGGCTTTGAGTCTAATCAAGAGGCTTGGACTCAGCGCCAAAATTGCCATTTGTTTGGCACGGGGGACTTCTTCACTTCCTGTTTCCTGGCCTGCCAGGTAGGTGGCTTATCTCTAGAAGCGACATGCCAATGGTGTGTTGACCTGGTTGGTCGTGCAGTAGAAAACCAGGAGTTAAACCAAGCTATAGCTCGCCAGGAGCTTTATTATCAGCCTTATTTACCTTTTATCAGCAAAACCTTAAGAAAAGAGGACTCATTATGAATCAAACAAAAACAGCCTTTCACCGTCGCTTAGTAGGCTATATCGAAATTGGCTTATTCGCAGCACTTATCGTTCTTGCGATTACTTATTTAAAAATCCATATGCCGGGTAAAACCATGGTTCATGTCGGCAATGCCTTAGTTGTTTTATCCGTCTTACTACTAGGCTTCAAGCGTGGTTCTATTGCTTCCTTTTTAGGTCTTTTCATCTTCGATGTGTTCAATGGCTTTGCTGCTTCTGTCGCCTTTACGCTTTTGGAAGCAGGTCTGGTTCTTGTCACGGTTAATGCAGTCTACACCTATGTATTTAAAAAACGTGACACGCGCTTTAACCTTGTTGCGGTTTCCGTTGTGGCTGGTTTAGTCAAAATTGTCAGTCGGCCAGTCTCCATTGTGGCGCAACAATTGGTTTTAGGATCTAGCTGGAATGCAGCCATGGCAAAAGTAGTTGAGAAGATGCCCGCCACCTTCTTCACTGCTATCGTAACGGCCATTTTAGTTGGGATTCTCTACTATCCAATGAAGCGCGTGATTGAACGTTTCCATCCAATTGGCGAATAGTGATTATGCTGAAGCTGGTTTAACCAGCTTCTTTTTTTTTGTTTAAAAAAATGCACAAAGATCTCAAAAGAAAGCGCATGAATTGCGTCTCGAGGCAAATAACGGTAGAATAAAGGAGACTATAAGGAAGGAATAGGTGACGAAATGCCAGTATTAGAAATCAAGGATTTGCATGTGGCCATTGAAGGTAAGGAAATCCTTAAAGGGGTTAACTTGACCCTCAAAACAGGAGAAATTCATGCGGTTATGGGACCAAACGGGACTGGGAAGTCCACCCTAGCGGCGGCCATTATGGGTAACCCTGCCTACCAAGTAACCCAAGGTGAGATTCTCTTAGATGGTGAAGATGTCTTGGAGATGGAAGTAGATGAACGTGCCCGTGCTGGTCTTTTCTTGGCGGTGCAATATCCAAGTGAAATTCCAGGCGTCACCAACGCTGAGTTTATGCGCGCAGCCATTAACTCTCGACGGGATGACGACAACAAGATGGGCGTCCGCGAATTCATCAAGAAATTGGATGAGAAGATGGCGCTGCTAGATATGCCAGAAGAAATGGCCGAACGCTATCTCAATGAAGGATTTTCAGGTGGGGAGAAGAAGCGTAATGAAATCCTGCAATGCCTCATGATTGAGCCTAGCTTTGCTATTTTGGATGAAATCGACTCTGGTCTCGATATAGATGCCCTTAAAGTGGTATCCAAGGGCGTCAATGCCATGCGGGGGGAAGGTTTTGGTTCCCTGATTATCACCCACTATCAAAGATTACTCAATTATATCACGCCTGATGTGGTCCACATTATGATGGAAGGGCGCGTGGTAATGACAGGCGATGCCGAATTAGCTAAACGCTTGGAGGCTGAAGGTTATAAGGGTATCAGTGAAGAATTAGGTCTTCACTATGATGAGAAAGCCTAGGTGATAGCATGACTAGCAAACACTATTTAGACCAGATGCAGGCTTTGGCTACTTTTGCCGGTCTGCCAGACTGGTTCCGCGCTATTCAAAATCAAGCCCATTCAGTCTGGCAGGATTTGCAGTTGCCAGTGATTGAGCGGGTTAAGTATCATCGTTGGCCCCTCTTGTCCCAAGAAGTAGTAGCGCCACAAACCCTAGAGGAACCTCTACTCTATGGTCTGGATGCAGCTTTGGCTGAGCAAGACCATCTGAGTGGGCAGCTAGTTCATGTAGGTAATCATACTCTGGTAGAAAGTTTGGACCAAGACCTAGTCGATCAGGGGGTAATTGTGACGGATTTGTTCCAAGCTATGGCAGACTATCCTGACCTAGTTAAGGAACATCTCTTTTCGGTGATTGGCGCCCATGAAGACCAAATCGAGGCCTATCATACGGCCTTCATGAATGGAGGGCTCTTCATCTATGTGCCAAGAAATGTAGCTGTGACTTTGCCACTTGAAGCTCTCTTGGTTCAAGACAGTCGCTATGATCAAGCCTTCAACAAACATGTCCTGATTGTGCTTGAACAGGGGGCAAGTTTAGATTATGTGGAGCGTTTAGAAACTTATGGTGATAAGCCAAACTCTACTACCTATTTCGTTGAAGTGGTCGTCAAGTCTGGCGCACAGATTAAGTATTCTGCAGTCGATACCCTAGGCGCCAAAAGTCACGCCTACATTAAGCGTTACGCCCAAACGGCACGCGACGCCAAGATTGACTGGGCTATTGGTGAACTCAATGATGGTAATGTCATCTTAGACTTAGACACCTACCTCAATGGTGATGGTTCAGAATCTCAAGTGCAGATTGTGGGTATTTCAACCGGCAAGCAAATCCAAGGCATTGATTCTAAGGTGGTCAACCGCGGTAATCATTCTGTCGGGAACATTCTGCAGCATGGGGTTATCTTGGACCGGGCAACCTTAACCTTCAACGGGATTGGATTGATTGAGAAATACGCCAAGGGTGCTGACGCTCAGCAGGAAAGCCGAGTGCTCATGTTATCTGAGAAGGCTCGAGGCGATGCCAACCCTATCCTTTTAATCGAAGAATTTGAAGTGACCGCAGGGCACGCAGCTTCTGTAGGTCAAGTAGATGAAGAACAACTTTATTATTTGATGAGCCGTGGCTTAAGCCGTGAAGCTGCTGAGTATTTAGTAGTACGTGGTTTCTTAGGCCCAGTTATTGTGCAAATGCCTTCGGCAGAAATCAGACGACAGTTAGTAGAAATTATAGACCGTAAATTAAGTGGTTTAGAAGGTAGCCAGGAAGATTAAGCCTATTAAACGCGAAAGGAGATAGTATGATGCCAGCAGAGAATACTAGCCCATCACCATGGGCTAAGGACTTTCCCATACTCAAGCAAAAGGTCCATGGCCAAGACTTGATTTATTATGATAATGCGGCGACAAGTCAGAAGCCACAGCTTGTCTTGGATTGCTTGGCTGATTACTATCTCCAAGACAATGCCAATATCCATCGTGGGGTTCATAGTCTGGCTAACCGAGCCACTCAAGACTATGAAGCAGCCCGCCAGAGAGTAGCTGACTTCATGGGTGCCCAGCCGCAAGAAATTATTTTTACCAGTGGGACTACTGCGGGTTTGAATTTTCTGGCGGACCGTTGGATAGGACCCAGTTTACAGCCAGGAGACCAAATTGGAGTGACCTACCTAGAACATCATTCCAATCTAGTGCCTTGGCAAGTCCTAGCCCAAGAGAAGGGTGCCACACTCCGCTATCTCCCCCCTGAAGGAGGATCACCACTTGGATTTAGTGGCCTTAGAAGACAGCGATTGGACCAGGCTGAAGGTCATTACCATCCATCATGTCTCCAATGTCTTGGGTATTTCTCAGGATATAGCTGCTTTAACAGCCTGGGCTAAGCCACGAGGCATTAAGGTTATTGTTGATGGTGCTCAGGCGGTTGCCCATTTGCCAGTAGATGTAGGAAGTCTGGGAGTCGATGCCTACTGTTGGAGTGGTCATAAGCTCTACGGTCCGACTGGCATTGGGGTTTGTTATCTCAAGCAAGATCATCATGCCGCTTGCCAACCATTTTTCTATGGCGGTGAAATGGTCCATCAAGTAGGAGATTACCAAACAGACTATGCAGTCGCCCCGCAGAAATTCGAAGGGGGAACTCCACCTATTGCTCAAGCCATTGGCTTGGCAGCTGCCATTGAATGGCTGTCTTCTATCGGATGGCAGGATATTGAGACCCATGAGAGTCATCTGACGCTAGAACTAGTAAGAGGCTTACAGGCTATTCCCGGTGTGGAAGTCTATGGACACGGCCACGGCATTGTGACCTTCAATATTTCGGGTGTCCATCCCCATGATGCGGCGACGGCCTATGATTTAGAAGGTATTGCCTTGCGAGCAGGCCACCATTGTGCCCAGCCTTTAATGCGTCGTTTAGGTCAGGCAGCGACTCTGCGGGCCAGTATGGCGCTCTATAATGATGTGCAAGAAGTCGCACGTTTTATCGAAGTTACCAAAGCAGTGAAGGAGTTTTTCTGTCCATGAGTTTAAATCAATTAAATCAACTCTATCGCCAAGTCATTTTGGACCATGGGCAACATCCCCGTCATTTTGGTAAGTTGGATCATGCCGATCAGGAAGTGGAGCTATTCAATCCTACTTGTGGTGATGCAATCGTCTTGTCCCTAAAAATTGAAGATGACCATATTGTTGATTTGGCCTTTAGGGGTCAGGGCTGTACCATTAGTATGGCTTCTGCCAGCATGATGTGTGAGGCCTTGTTGGGCAAGTCAAAGGATCAAGCCCTAGCCATGATTGCGACTTTTCAAGCCCTAGTAGGTGGACCTGGACAAGTGGACGAGTCTTGGGAGCAAGCGCTAGTGATGCGGCCCTCCTAGAAGGAGTTAAGGCCTTTCCGGCCCGTTATAAGTGTGCCATCCTGGCCTGGAAAGCCCTAGGGCTGGGATTAGATCAAGATACAAGCTTGGATGAGGGCTTAAGCCGTCATAACCAAGTGCAAGAAAGTGAGTGACGATAATGAGTGACGTACCTGTTGTTAACGACTATGCCTATGGCTTCCACGATGATGCCGAAATTATCTTTTCTACTGGTAAGGGTCTGAGTGAAGAGGTTATTCGGACTATTTCCAAGGAAAAAGGGGAGCCTGAATGGATGTTAGACTACCGTCTGCGTTCACTTAAGGTCTTCCGTGATAGTAAGTTACCTGACTGGGGGCCAGACCTGTCAGCACTAGATTTTGACGATATTATTTATTACCAGAAGGCTATGGATCGTCCGGCCCGTTCTTGGGATGATGTGCCTGATGAAATTAAGGAGACTTTTGAACGGATTGGGATTCCTCAGGCTGAACGCGAGTATCTAGCGGGTGCCGCGGTTCAATATGAATCGGAAGCAGTTTACCACAATATGAAGGCAGAGTTTGAAAAATTAGGCATTGTCTTTACTGACACAGATTCTGGCTTACGGGAATATCCTGAGCTTTTCAAGGAACATTTTGGGACAGTGGTGCCACCAACCGATAACTTCGAGGCAGCTCTCAATAGTGCTGCTTGGAGTGGGGGGACCTTTATCTATGTTCCAAAAGGGGTCAAGTGCGACATTCCACTGCAAACCTATTTCCGCATTAATAATGAGGGGACTGGGCAGTTTGAGCGGACCCTGATTATTGTGGACGAGGGCGCCAGCATCCACTATGTGGAAGGCTGTACGGCACCAACTTACTCAACCGCGTCGCTCCATGCCGCCATTGTGGAAATTATTGTCAAAAAAAGACGCCTATTGTCGTTATACCACCATTCAAAACTGGTCTAACAACGTCTATAACTTAGTGACTAAGCGGGCTCATGCCCATGCGGGAGCGACCATGGAGTGGATTGATGGTAACCTAGGCGCTCATACCACCATGAAGTACCCAAGTGTCTATCTTCAAGGAGAAGGGGCGCGGGGCACCATGCTTTCCATTGCCTTTGCCGGTAAGAACCAAAAGCAAGATACAGGTGCTAAGATGATTCATAACGCGCCTAACACCTCCAGTTCGATTGTGTCCAAATCCATCGCCAAGGATGGGGGAGAGGTTAACTACCGGGGGCAAGTAACCTTCGCTAAGAACTCTAAACGCTCAATTTCCCATATTGAATGCGACACTATTATTATGGACCAGGCCTCTAAGTCTGATACCATTCCTTTTAACGAGATTCATAATGGCCAAGTCTCCTTGGAACACGAAGCCAAAGTCTCCAAGATTTCGGAGGAACAACTCTTCTACTTGATGAGCCGTGGCCTGTCTGAATCAGAAGCGACGGAAATGATTATCATGGGCTTTGTTGAGCCTTTTACTAAGGAATTACCGATGGAATATGCGGTTGAGCTCAACCGCCTCATTAGTTATGAAATGGAAGGGTCTGTCGGCTAGGGTAAACTAAATAAGCGAGAAAGCCTGTTATATTAGGCTTTCTCGCTCTTTTAGTGTTGGAAACTGGATGACCTTTGTCCCTTTTATTGTCCCTCTGGATGAGAAGGCATCAAGCTCATCTGCTATGCCGGCCTTCCGGTCCTTGGAGATATGTGTGTAGATGTCCATCGTTGTTTTGAGGTTCTTATGACGTAGTCGATGCTGGGCATCTTTGGGGTCTATGCCTAGCTCGTAAAGGAGTGTGGCTTGTGAGTGCCGGAAGCCATGAGGCGATATGCGATGCAATCCGAGCTCTGCAAGCTCTGCCTCATACTTACGCCATAGCTTGGCAAGCCATTCGTTTGGTGCCGCTCTGTGGAAGTGGCTCATGTTCCGAGGGCTTGCGAATAAGTACTTGCTTAGAGAGACATCCACGACTTGATGCCAGGAGCCTTTGACGATGGCTTTGCCACATAGCTCCATAACGAGCTCAAACGTGTGCTGGTCGAGGTAGACCTTGGTTTCTCCATGGTCAGCATTGCCTGTCTTAGTGTGGTGAGCCACAACGGTAGCATTGTCCGGGCCCTCTGCCAGGGTCTTGTTAACGACTATCGAGCGGTCATCTTGATTGATGTCCGACTTGAGCAAGGCCAGTGCCTCGCCACGTCTAAGACCAGTAAAGGCTAAGAGGCGAAAGTAGACATACTTTTGTAGCTCCAGATGGTCTCGGCAGAAGTCCAGGAAGGTGACCAACTGCTCTGGCGTGTAGACGTTCTGAGAGGCGCTTATTCTGCGTTCCTGGTAGCGTTCTTTGCTTGGGCTTATAATCACCTTGGCGAGAGGGTTCTCGCTTAAATAGCCCTCCTGGACGCCGAAATTAAGGACAGCACGAGCATGACCTACAATCTTCCGGAAGTCCTTTCGCTTGGCCCGGACCTGGGCCACCCATTTCTGCAAGTCGGGAACGGTCAAGGAATCGACGTAATACTTTCCCAGGTAAGGCAAGATGTGTCCTTCGGAGTCGAGTCGATACTTGATAACGGTTGATTCTGTGACGCCTGTATCGCGGTAGAAATCGAGGAATAGGGCATATAGGTCCGCGTATTTGATTCTCTTCTCTGTGCCCTGTGACCGGACCCGGTCCAAGGCTCGCTCATAGTGCAGCTTGGCCTCCGCCTTGGACGAGAAGCCCTTGCGCCGGAGCTTAATCTTGTCCCCAGTCTTGGGGTCAACTCCAGCATGGCCATAATACTGCCACTTGGTCTGGCCCCTGGATTCGTATTTAGAGTACTTGACCATGTCGGTACCTCCTATCTACCTCGTCTGTATGACGGGGCTATATTCCTGTAAAGAACCTAAATAAAAGTCTGATGATGCCCCATACAATTATGGCAGCGATAGGGGAAGAGAATAGGTTCATTGCGATACCTTCTCCCTTTTGCATCCCGGTAATGAAGTAATAAGCCGCGAACCCTAACCATCCGATGGTATCTACAGTGGTCCATCTTAACGGTTTTCGCTCTTTAACAGGCTCTGGTTTCCGCTTTGCAGCATCCTTGTCTAATTTCATAGGCTCCGAGGTGCGAATAGGCTTTTTCTTGACCTCGGTTTCTTGGGGCCTGTTTTCTAAAATATCCTTGAGTCGTTTATCAAACTTAGCATCAGTTTTTGATTTAGCTTTCTTCTTGCTACTGCCAGACGCACTCAACGGATTGACTCCGACAGTGGTCCGCTTGTAAACGCGATTCTTAATCGACTTCGACGGATTCTTGAGGAGACCGACGCCTTTCTTGCCATAGAACGGATTAAATGCGCTCTTGGCCTTGCGCTTCCACTTGCCGACGGTTCTGGCCTTGAGCGATTTCTTAAGGCTTGGCTTTCTCAATCCGATTTTCATGCTATACCTTCTCTCTACAACTCTGTGCTTACCAGGACAGCCTTTCCGATGATTCGGGCAGGGTTGTCCTTTGTTATTACATAAGGCGGATAGTCCGGATTGTCAGCAATCAACATGACGATGTCACCTTGTTTCTTGACTCTCTTAAGAGTGGCCTCGGTGTCACCATTGACCAAGACCGCTGCGACTTCGCCATACTCAACTGTTGGCTGCTCACGAATAAGGACCAAGCTCCCCTCTGGGATAGTAGGAAGCATGGAATCGCCTTGAGAGCGAAGATAGAATAGGTTACCAGACGGCAATCGGTCCGATAGCTCCTCGCGGTAGCCGGTGATGTTTTCCTCTGCCAGGATTGGCTGGCCACACTTGATGGTTCCGAGGACAGGGACCCGGACAACCGATGCTCGGTCTACTTTAATTAGGTTGGTGGGGATGCTGGCATCAGTGTTCCATCCCATGATAACGTCCGGTGTGGTTCTAAGTGCGACAGATAACTTCTCGACTACCTCAATAGGCATCTTATCAATCTCGCCTTTTTCGTACCTATATACGGTAGTTTTATTCACGCCTAACATCTTACCTACCTCTTCGCCAGATAGGCCAAGCTCAAGCCGGCGTTGTCTGATTCTATTGCCCACAGACATTTTTGCACCTCCTAAATCATTGCTATATATACATTATACTGCATCGTTGCAAAAACGCAACGAAAAAATAATGCACTTTTGCAACTTTTGTGTTGACAGATAAATATTGCGGGTGTAATATAGAATCAAGAGGTGCAGAAATGCACCCAAAGGAGGTGAAGATATGGCAAACATGAGCAAGTTGAAAGGGCTGATTGTAGAGCGAGGCAACACTCAAGAAAACGTCGCGAAAGAGATTGGTATTGACCGGTCAACATTTTATCGTAAGGTGCGAGAAGGCGGACACCGATTCACAGTGTCGGAAGTCAACGGAATTGTGAAATCCGTACCACTTACTGCGGAAGAAGCAATGGATATTTTTTTTACTAAAAAAGGTGCATAAATGCATCTAATAAATTTAAGGAGGAGCTATCAATGCAACTAGTAACACTAAACGAAAGTCACGAGCCAATCGTAAGCGGACGCACACTCCATCGAGAGTTGGGTGTAGGCACCGAATACGCCAAATGGATGACACGAATGACAGAGTACGGATTTGTAGAGGGTCAAGATTTCAACTCCGTCAAAATTGACGAGGTTCGCCAAGAGGGTAACCGACACGTCAAGCGCGAAATCACAGACCACGCTCTAAAGCTAGACATGGCCAAAGAAATTGCCATGATTCAACGGACGGAGAAAGGTAAACAGGTCCGTCAGTATTTCATCCAAGTAGAAAAGGAATACAACAGTCCAGAGAAGATTATGGCGAGAGCCTTGCTAATGGCCAACAACAAAGTGCTGACCCTTGAGACTCAAGTCGAAGAGCTTAAGCCAAAGGCGCTATTTGCCGATGCAGTGGCAGCGAGCAAGACAAGCATCCTAATGGGTGAGCTAGCCAAGCTGTTGAACCAAAACGGAGTGGAAATCGGTGGGACGCGCCTCTTTGCTTGGATGCGAGAGAATGGCTACCTAATCAAGCGAAAGGGCCAAGATTGGAACACGCCAACACAACGCGCTATGGAAATGGGCCTCTTTGAAATCAAAGAGCGAACACACAGCAATCCGGACGGTTCTATCATCATTAGCAGAACTACAAAAGTGACCGGAAAGGGTCAGCAGTATTTCATTACAAAATTCCTATCTTAGGAGGACATACACATGGAAGCAATAATCATCCCACGCAAGGACGCATGGTTCCGAGAAAAGAAAGGTCTTTATCCATACCGTATGGAGCTAGCCGAAGGCGAGCAACCGTATGACATGAGATTCGACCTCCCTGACGGTAACAGCGAACTTTGCCACGCTACCGGACTGATGCTTGTAACAGGTCCTGGCATCGCGGACCAATGGATTGAGTATCGCGATAATCAAGGGGGGGCTGCACTATGGCAGATAGCTCGCTGTTCTCTCAGAGCTTCGAGGCGGTCCTAGGTGGCCAACTAATCGGCCTGGTCAAGGATGCCATCGGACGAATCGAGAAGGAATATCGCATCAAGGCAGAGTATCTCAGCAAAGGGGATGCTTGCACAGTCGCAGGGGTCGCTAGACCGACGCTAGAGTCTTGGCTTCGGAAAGGATTGCCGGTATCGAAAATTGATGGGTGTTATCTCATCAAGAGAACAGACCTCGACGATTTCATCGAGGCACACAAGATAGGAGAGTAAAGAATGAAAGTGACAGAGAAGAACATACATTGGCTAATGCTCGGAGCTTTAATGGTCATCTGTTTTGCGACCATGGTCTGGGCATGGTGGGTCAACGATTGCAAGCCAGGAGGCGATGGCATCGCAAATGGTATCTGCATAATCGCAATGGCCACTGGATTGGTGGCCTGCGGATTCGCAGACATGAATAAGGAGGACAAGTAATGGTCCAAATCCTATACAAATACGACGAACTAAAGCCAATGGCACAAGAGACAGCCGAGCATTACATCATGTTCGAATTTGGTCTCACAGACATGGATTCCGAATACAACGACATCAAAGACTTTTGTCGGTGCTTCCTATTCGACCGCCATGGCAATGCAGAGGGACCGGACAAGCGCAGACGAGCGTTCCTTATACAACAGCTCGAAAAGTCGCTTGATGGCTTGGAGAAAACAGGAGAACAAGGTCACATCGATGACTTGCGAGTGTTCATGGAGAAAATAAAAAAGACCGACCAGGTTGCAGCCCGATTCGGTCAGTAAACAGATACAAGGAGATTATATCATGAGAATTAAGCTAGATTCAATCACTATTAGAAACTTTAAGGGGATTTCACAATTCGAGCTTGTGGCTTTAGGCAAAGGAATGGCTCTTTACGGTGGTAATGGTACCGGAAAGACAACGGTGTACGATGCCTTTCTATGGTGCCTGTTTGGTAAGGATAGTAAAGACCAATCGGACACAAAATTCGATTGGAAGCCTCTGGATGAGAACAACCAGGAGAAGCATCACCTTGAGACAGAGGTCACCGTCAATCTTGTAATTGATGGTGTAGAGAAGGAGTTGACTCGGAAGATTGCCGAGAAGTGGACGAAGAAGCGCGGCTCATTAAAAGAGAGCTTCGATGGACACACGACATCGTACTACATCGATGAGCTCAAGGTAACCCAGAAAGACTATAAGGCAGCCATTGAGGAGCTTGGTGGAGAGGCATTATTTCAAATGTTGACGAAGGTCAACTACTTCGCCGAGGTCATGAAGGCAGATGACCGTCGGAAGATTCTGCTGGAAATGGCTGGTGACGTGAGCGAGTCCGATGTAATTGCATCCAATAAGGAGCTTGCTAAGTTGCCGGACATCCTAGATGGCAAGAGCGTAGAGGAGCGGACAGCTTTAGTCAAGCAAGCGATGAAACAGGTCAATAAGGACATCAAAGAGCTCCCCGGTCGGATTGATGAGGCACAACGTAGCCTACCGGATATCGAAGAGCTCGATAAGCAAGAGTTGTCCACTCGCAAGTTGTCGCTCCAGGCTGATTTATCTCGCGCACAAGACGAGCTATCGGCCGCAAAGACCAATCAGCTAGGAGCGGAGCTAAAAGCCCGGAGAGCTGAGCTAAAGGCCAAATTCGCAGAGGCTGAGCGGTTATACACATTAAATGAAGTTAAGAAGTCAGCAGATGCGCTGGCTTTGGAGCAAGACAAACTCAATCGGATGCGAGAATCAAGTGCCGGAGTCGAATCAGAGCGCCACGAAGCTATGTCCAATCTTCGTAAGGCTAAAGACGGACGAGAAAGCGCAGAGAATGAAATCCGAAAGCTAGAGAAATGGAATGAAGATGCAAGAGCAGAGTTTGAAAAACTGCAATCGGAGACATTCCCAGAATTCGACGAGCATCGCTTAACTTGTCCGGTATGTGGCCAAAACTATGGCGAAGAAAAGATGGCTGAAATAAAAGCCAAGTACGAGCAAGAAAGGCCGGATTCAATGAGATGAAGTCCGATAAGTTAAAGGACATCAGAAGCCAAGGCAAGAAGAATGCTGCTGAAATCAAACTTCTAAAGTCGGACATTGAAGAAGGCTCGGACTATATCAAAGAGCTCGAATTGAAAATCAAAGAGCTTGACAGCTTACTAGAGATTAAGGCGAAAGATATTACTGAACAAGCTAATCGAATCAAGGACTTAACCAAAGAGGCGCCAACATTCCGTACTACTCCAGAGGCCAAGGCTCTAATCGAAGAGGGTGAGGAAATTAACGCCAAACTAGAATCCCTGGACCGCGACCAGGCAGCAGTTGTGTTAGAAATCGAGGCCAAGGTCGGAGCTATTCTGGCAGAGATTAACGAAGTCAACGACTTGCTTTACCGATTCGAGCTACACGCCAAGCAACAAGAGCGTGTGGATGAGCTCATTGCCAAGGAGCAGAGCTTAGGGCTTAAATTTGGCGAGCTAGAGCAACAGCTCATGGTTCTGGAAGAATACGTCCGGACCAAGGTCAGCCTGCTGACAGACACCATCAATAGCCAATTCCGAATCGTGAAATTCAAGCTATTTGATACAGCCATCAACGGTGGCTTGATTGAATGTTGCGAGCCGACTGTTGGCGGAGCGAACTACTCAACAGGCCTCAATAACGCAGCAAGAATCAACGCTGGTCTCGATATCATCAACGCGTTGATGAACCACTACGACCTACACTTGCCTCTGTTCGTCGATAACGCCGAGAGCGTCAACGAGCTCATTGAGGTAGATACGCAGGTCATCACTCTATCAGTATCTCAAGATAAAAAATTAACAGTAAAGGGGTAATCAACCATGGCAAACGAATTGACACTATTACAGAAAGATATCACCGACAACATCGCTCGCAAATTAGATGAATTGAAGAAGGATGGAGGATTGTCCATCCCTGCCAATTACAATCCGGCCAACGCATTAAAGAGCGCGTTCTTCGAGATGACGAATTCAGCAAGTGGCAACTTACTAGAAAAATGCTCTCGTGAGAGTATCGCCAATTCCCTCCTCAATATGGCCATCCAAGGCCTTAGCCCTGCGAAAAAGCAGTGCTACTTCGTCCCTTACGGACAAAACTTGTCCATGCAGCGTTCTTACTTCGGAACGCAGAAAGTAGTTAAGAGCCTAACCAACGTAGACGATATTTGGGCAACAATCATCTACGAAGGTGATGAATTCGAGATTGAGATTGAGGGCGGCCGAGAACGGATTGCTAAGCACACGACCAGCTTCCTCAATCGTGACAACGACATCATCGGAGCCTATTGCATCATCAAAAAATCAGATGGCGAAGAGGTCCTCACAGTCATGACTCGCAAAGAAATTGAGCATCCTGGAGTCAATCGAAGAACAAGAGCGTACAGAATAAGTTTCCGCAGGAGATGGCCAAGCGGACGGTCATCAACAGAGCGGCCAAGGCATTCATCAACACTAGCGATGACAGCGACGCACTCATCCAGGCAGTAAATGACACAACCGAAGAAGAATTCGAGAACGACCAAGAGCGAGCTGTTCGCGACGTCACCGAGACAGTCGAGCGAGAGGCTAATCAAGTACTTATCGAAACAAAACCAAAAGCAAAGGCAAAAGCTAAGCCTAAGCCAGAGCCAGAAGCTGTTGAAGTACCAGAGGACATCTCATTGCCAGGCGAAATCATTCAAGCGGAAGAAATTGCTAACGAAATGGGTGATTTGTTTGAAGAAGGGCCGGGGTTCTAATGGTTGAAATAAAGACATTTGGCTCTAGCTCAAAGGGGAACTGCTACCTTCTAACCGAAGGTGGCAGCAGCCTCCTCATCGAGGCCGGGGTCAATCCATCCAAGCTCAAGATTCCATGGTCTCAAGTTGATGGAATCTTATTGACACACGAGCATCAAGACCATGGAAAGTACATCAATCAAGTGCTCAAGCGTTGCTCTGCAAATGTGGCAAGCACAAAAGGGACGCTAGATGCTCTGGACGTGCCAGACCATAGACGGATAGAGCTCGATAACAACGATGAGACTTCATTCAACACAAAGAACAAGGCGTGTGCCTGGGAAATCGAGGTGTTTGACGTCGAGCACGACGCAGCAGACCCAGTCGGATTTGTCATCATAACGCCGATGGGAAAGGTCATCCTCTTTGCGACAGATACCTATTACATTAAATACAGGTTTAGCTATGTAAATATTGCTATGATTGAATGCAATTATGACCTAGTCCGGTTAGAGCAACGATTCCAATTAGGTCATATCGACAAGCGTCAATACTCTCGGATTCTGAGAAGCCACTTCGCTTTGGACCATGTCATCAAATTCTTCAACGCAAACGACTCTTGGCAGGGGGACCTGGAAGAAGTGCATCTGCTGCACTTATCCGACCGCAATTCGGATGCCGAGTATTTCCGACAAGAAATCGCCAAAGTGACCGGCGTTCCGGTCTATATCGCAGGAGAGGAGGAAGCCTAGATGGGAGTTACCTGGATAAAGCTAAGCGTCAATATGTTCGATGACGAGAAAATCAAGCTCATTCGGACGATGCCAGAAGGCGAAGCAATTACTCTAATCTGGGTCCAGCTCTTATGCCTGGCTGGCAAGATAAATGACGGAGGAGCGGTGTACATGGGCCAGAACCTAGCTTACACAGATGAGATGCTAGCGACTATCCTAGGTCACCCAGTTAACACAATGCGAGCAGCCATCCAAGCATTCGAGCAATTCGAGATGATTGAGGTCAGCACAAACGGAATGATTGAGATTGCCAACTGGGAAAAACATCAAAATGTTGAGGCGATGGAAGAAATGCGAGCGAAGGATAATACGAGACAGAAGAAAGTCCGTCTCCGTAAGAAGATTAAGTCTTTAGGCTATGACCCAGACGCTCCGGAAGTACCAAAAGAGCTCCCTCTACTTGAGGAATATGTGAGTCAACTTAATAATGTCACGTGACTGTCACGTGACTGTCACGTGACGCGTCACGTGATGTCACGCCCTAGACTAGATAAGACTAGACTAGATTAAGACTAGACAAAGACGCCGCCCTCCCGGCGGCCACCACTAAACAAGTTATTAGCTGTATATATACTAGAGTGCACATACTTAGTATATATACATACCCTAAACATACTAAATAAGTTATATATACAGGGAGATGAGAGCACCATGCAAGAAATAGGACAGGTATTAGGCGAGCTACCAACCACAGAAGAGCGCAAGCAGAGGGGGAGGGATAGAATCCTAACCATCTTGGCTGATGAGGATGTTAAATCATTTATTGCAGAGCATCATCTCGATAAGGCGAAGGTTAAGGAGTCGCTATCAAGGCTCAATGAATACTGGTTAGCTAAGCGAGACAAGCCTAGCAAGCCTCCAGAGCTTAGATATCACGATGGGCAGGTACAGGTCTACTATCCACCAGTTGAATTCACTCCGAGACAACGGATGGGAATCAGCACAGCGTTGGTCCTGGATAAGGTGACAGAGGCATTGCCAATCTTTACGCTAGACCAACTACACGTCAATCCGGAAGCAGAGGGCATTCTCAAGGCATTCAAGCGCCTGGTTCGCAATTATGAATTCATGGGAGACCAAACAGGTGTCTGGCTATATGGTGACTTCGGATTAGGTAAGAGTTACCTCATGGCAGGAGTCGCTCGGAGCTTACACGAGAAAGGGGCCGGGGTGACGTACATCACAACATCAAGCCTCTTGGAAGATATCAAAGCGATGTTCGATGTCAACGACAACGCAAAGATTCGCAAGATAGCGAGCCTCAAGAATGCGGAGGTTCTCATTCTGGATGACATCGGGACAGAGAACACAGGCGAATGGGGATATAAGACAATTCTGTATGAAATCCTCAACTACCGGGCAAATAACAAGCGACTGACGTTCTTCACATCGAACCTCACGCAGGAAGAATTTGCGGCACAAGTAGAGCGTCGGCTCAAGAGTCGGCTAGACGCAGGACGGATGCTAGAGCGCATCCAGGTATTGTCAAAGCAGGTCCTAATGACAGGACCAAACATGAGAAAGAAGGCATGACATGAATTTAGACAAGACACTACAAACGCTTAAAGAATGGCTAGAGCGAATAGGCTTTGAGGCTAATATCGCCTCCGCCTATCTGCATATCTGGACAGGCGACAAGCACCTCGGAACAGTCGGCTTTGACGGCGTGTTCTATCCTGGTAAATTCTTCGCCGGTCTGAACGACAAGGACCAAGGCCAGATAACTTACCTAATCGCGAAATGGAAAGGGACGGTCAAGCATGAGGCAATACTGGAATTCGGGCCGGAAAAAGGCTAACAAGTACGGAGCAAGGCCTAAGACGGTCGACGGCATACGCTTTGATTCGACTCTGGAAGCTCGATACTACGAGCACCTCAAACTACTCAAGCAAGCAGGCGTCATATCCAAGCTAGAGCTACAGGTCAAATGCGAGTTACTGCCGGCTCAGAAGCACCCAGTCACAGAAAAGCACATCCGAGCGATTAACTACATCGCCGACTTCCGCGTGACTTATCCAGATGGCTCCGTCGAGTATCTGGACACGAAAGGCTACGAAAAGCCGGAATTTAAGCTCAAGGCCAAGTTATTCATTGCCAAATACAAGCAGCCACTATGGCTGATTCGTAAATCGGGCAAAAAATGGGTCAAAGAGGCGATTTATTCTTGAGGAATATAAATACATGACTTTGCTATTAAAATGGCAGGAGCATAGGAAATTTTGCCGAATTAAGCAAGATAAGGGGGAAGCAAGATGAGATTACACGAGATTAACTGGTACGAGGTCGGCAGACGCATCCGGCAGGTCAGAAAAAAATTAGGCTACGAGCAATGGGAAATGGCTCAAATCGTCGGATGTAAAAAGACTTCACTCGTAAAATTCGAGCAGGGAGAGCGAGTCAACAGCACTCAAACGCTCGTCAACATCGCCAACGTCGGCAACGTCAGCATCGACTGGCTGATTCTTGGAGATAAGGAAATTTTAAGAAAAAATATGAAGCCATTGGCGAAATCACTAATGCAACCATTAGTACAGCCTTAGGTAGATATTGATACAGATAGGAGATGCAAAATGGGAATCGTAATATTGGCAGCAATCCTATCCGCAGCTAGCTTGATTAAATTGCTGCGGATAATACGCAAGCAAGCGGAAATCGAGCAAATCAAACGCGACGGAGAGGCCGGACTATATGACTATCGACGACTAGCCAAGGCGCTCATGCTATTGGCAGACGAGCTTAAAGACAAGGAGCGAGGATGATGGAGAAGATTGATAATAAAGCTGTCGGTGCCAGAAATGGCGTAAAGCGGTATATGTATGGCATCGAGTGGTGGAATGGAGAGATATATGAAGATGCCGACATGGGAGCCTTTCGAGTATTGTTCTCAACCAATCTAGCGGCACATAACTGGCTGCTTGAGAATGGATATGAGGAGAATTGTCTGGAATCGTATGGTTATTACAAAGAAGAGCCAACTTATGACGGTGACCCATTCCCGGATGTTAAATGGGCCAAAATTATCGAGATGGAGGTCATGGAGTAATGTTTATCAAAGTAACATTCAATAATAGAGAGACATATATTAACGTCGAGCATATCGTGGGCTTTAAGCCTCGTGTTGATTATAGTCAAATATGGCTATCCGACGGTGATATTATCGAAGTAAACGAGACTTCGGAGGAAATACTTAAACTAATCGAGGAGGCACGAAACCATGGCAACCAAGGCTAGATTGCGAATGACGTTTGAAATGCCATCGAATGGCAAGCTAAGACAATTTACAGTAACGAACGAGGACGAATTGCTACTTGGAGTTACCAAGGACCACAGAACGTGCTTGTTTATCAATGGCTTGTATATTGATATCGACCTGGAGCACGACGAGGCTCGCGAAATTATAAAGTCGGCAAAAGTGGAGGAGATGGGAGCATGATGACCGATATGGATATATTCGGAAACATACTAGCTGGTTTCATGTTTAGCGGCTTAATCTATGTCATTTACGAAATCAAAAAATGCGGCTTGAAATTTGAGCATATAGATAAGCCTATTGTTGAGGGGAAAAGTGCGCTAGACGTGGCTCTCCGAGAATTTGCTAGGCAAGTAGTGAGAGGCCTATTGATAACTTTAAGGGTGGTGGAAAGAAAATGAAAGCTGATTATTGAAATGCCAGACGAAGCCAACATGGTATCGCTGGCTACGGTTGCGGTTGAGCCGGACGGTACAGTGGCCAAATTGATGGTGCACTCTCATGTAGTCAATTTGGAAGGTGAGGTTACAGAGCTAGACCTAAAAACTGTGTGGGAGGAATATAAGAATGATTGATTTAATCTTACTATATGCAGCCTGCGCTATTGGAATTGTCATGTCGTTCTTAATATTTTGGCTTACAGATGAATTGAGACAACAGAGAAGAGAGAACGCACAAAACGAAGCATTATATAACATTGTCATTGACCGACAATTAGAAACGATTAACGAGCTAAAAAAGAAGATTGAGGAGCTGGAATCATGATTAAAATTTATAAAGTTGACACGTTTGAGAAACTTGAATATCTACTTAACACCTTGCATGAGCGAGGGGCGAAGTGGTCTAGTGGGGATGAATTAGACGATAAAGAGAAAATGACTCGTATTTGGGACAAATATTCGGTCAATAATATCTTTTGGCGTTGCGGATTGATTATTTACAACGAAAATGGGTCGGTTTTGTATGATGAGCCTCGCCATTTAATCGATGCTATTAAAAGCTATGTGAAAGAGGGACAGGAATACACAATCATCGACGATGTGAAGTTACCTAATCCAAAACAAACGGATGGCAACCAAGTCGAGCAACCTAGCCACTACATCGGAGAGAAAGGCTTGGAGGTCCGAGAAATTGAGGAGAATTTCTTAATTCGCTACCAGGATGGCCACCTAGCACATCTAGCCGGAGCGTTGCTGGAGTACCTATTACGAGCTCCATCCAAAGGTAAGCTGGAAGAGGACATTCAGAAAGTCAAATACCTGGCAAACGAAATGGCTGAATATATTGAGAAGGTTAAAGAGGCTCGTTGATTATGAACCACAAGAAAAGAATCAAGTCGTTAATCAAGAAAACACCTGCTTACGATTACCAAAATCAAGTCATGAAAAAGCATGGTGACTTCATCAGAGCGTATTGTGCCGACCGCATGGAACAGGCACTTTACAACTATCTCGGAGCCACGATGATGGTCTTGAGAGACAAATACGGATTTGGCAAGCAGAGGTTGGAGAACACGATGAGAGAAATCACTCTTCAAGTGGGCCACATCACGTCCAAACACGCAACAGCAGAGGACATGATTGCTCTCATCGAGGAAGAAACGGGATTCAATTTGCCAGCATTCGTTGCTGGAATGTATGAGGAGGAAAAGAAATGAGTTTAGTAGTACGAGCCATTGCAGTGTCATTGATTGCAGGATTGGCAATATTAGGAGTGGACCGCATCGTCTGCCATGTGCTTAGAAAGCGTCATGAGCGAAACGAAATCAAGGAACACATCGCAGCCCTAGGATTTATCACTGAAACTTTAGGAGGGGCCATGGTTGAGTTGGTAGAGCGCGTTGAAAAGCTAGAAGCTGAAAGAGATACGGAGGAACAAGCATGAAAAATATTGCTGTCTATGGCAAACCTAATTGCCCTAATTGCGACAAGGTCAAGACATGGCTATCAGAGCATGAAATTCAATTCGATTATTACGATGTCACACTCGACGCAGCAGCACTCAACCGCATCAAGGTCGAAGGCTACCAGCAACTCCCAGTCGTATCAATCAACGACTTCGAGGACTCATTCTCCGGATTCAACCCGGCAGGTCTAGTCCGGCTAACCTGGGAGGAATAGTGATGAAAGCTAGCCGGATGGTTGTTGGAGAGAAGTACAAGGTAGGAGTTATCGTCGGAACATACGTCCGAATGAATGGCAAGATGATTGTGCTAGAGAACAATGGCACAGAGGTCCATGCCAACCCTAACGATAAAATCAAGAAGTACACAGGCGAGACAACAGAGTCGCTATACACAAACAAATATCCATGCAAAGCCTGCGGAGAGCGTAAGCTGGCCTGTGAGTTTAGACGGACAAAGAATGGCGGCTTAACGCACACCTGCCTAGAATGTCTATCTCAAGCTCAATCCAGAAACGCTCGGAACCGCTGGAAGAGCAAGAAACAGGAGGAATCCAAATGAAAATTGCAGAAGAGAATCCAACGTATCACGAGGCATACGATGACCACGTCATTATGAGTAAATTTGAGCCAGGAGACCATCGCACAGTCTATCGATTTGAGAATGGATTCGACGCAAATGTGATAAATCACCTCTGGAGCAATGGCACCAGCTTGACCCAGGTAGAATTTGGCCGCCATGGAGAGATTATCCGACTGGAAGCAGGGGATGACTCAATCGGGACAATCCGAGGAATCGTAGATAAAGATGAGCTATCGCGCCACCTCGAAACTATCGAAGAAATGGAGAAATTAAGATGAATTATACAATCCAAATCGGACGCTTGACCAAAGACGTCGAGCTCCGTTACACACAACAAGGCACAGCAGTTGCTAACTTTACTGTGGCAGTAAATCGGGACAGAACAGCTAATGGAGAGCCGGAAGCAGACTATCACCGATGCACTGCATGGGGCAAAACAGCCGAGGCCATTGCTAACAACCTTCGGAAAGGTGCCATGGTTGCTGTGTTTGGCAAGGTGTATAATCGCTCATACGAGAAAGATGGCCAAAGAGTCTACATCACCGAGATTAAGGTAGACCAAGTCAAATTCTTGACCCCTAGAAACCAACAGCAAGGCCAAGGACAGGCTCAAACGTATAACCAAGGTAATTACAACACTCACGCTCAAAACTCCGTACAGGCTAGTTTTGGGGCCGATACGTCATTCATGAACGAGGGACATCCAATCGACATCTCAGAAGATGACCTGCCATTCTAGGAGGTAGCTATGGAAGTAGATTTATTTAAGCCAATCGATGACGAAAAGACAATCGATAACGTGAAGCGATTCCTGTCGACTTACTATTGGCGATGGAAACGGACGTCCGGTGAAGCATTCGAGAGCAAGGTCACAGCGACCTACTCATTCGAACCACGCTCTTATACTGGACAAGTAAGCAAGCCAATCGAGGCTCACGTTGTAAGGCAGCAAACAGCCATCAAAGAGGTGGAAATCATCGAAGAAGCCATCAATAGCATCTTTGATTCGTTCGCTCGCCAGGTCATCATCGAGCGTTACTGCATCAATCGACCAAAGACCATCGAAGAGATATGCTTGGACTACAATTACTCTGTTGAGACATTCTATCTGCTCCACGACAAGGCGCTTCTCAACTTCGCAGACTACTATAAGGCTGGAGAGCTCCAGGTTTATAAAACCGAAGAAAAAGAGAAGAAATCCAGAAAGAATTCAGAGTGAAAGGCGCTATATTAAGTGTTATGATTGTATTGTGAGGTAGGAAGGTAAACTCCCTCACAGGTTCATGGTATTGCTTCCTTAAGGGACCTGTATATACTAGCGAGAGGTTTCTTTCACACTTTCTTCCTCTCGCTTGTTTTCGAGAAAGAACAACGGAAGTTCACTTGACTTGCGAGTCAAGAGGTGCTGGTTCGAGTCCGGCTCTCGAAATAGCAATGGTCAATCTACCCTATGATTAGTTGTTGTGAATCGTGACTGACTTGCACGATGTGTTCCTCTCTATATAGTCTTACCCCTCTTTAATTGGAAGAGGGGTATTTTATTTCATGATTAAGAGGTGATGGAAAATGACGAAATTGTCAATAAAGCAAAAGAGATTCGCCGATGAGTACATCATCAGTGGAAATGCCTATCAATCAGCTATTGATGCTGGTTATAGCGAGGCTTATGCGAGGGCTGATTCTCATAAGTTCCTGGAAAATCCTGGTATAAAATCCTATATTGCTGAGAGGATGGCTGAAATCGACAAAGAAAAAATGCTAGCCAGCAAGAAGTACTCGAATATCTGACATCAGTAATGCGAGGAGAGGTCACTGAGCCGCTCACTGTTTTGGACGGTGAAGGATATCAAAAGGTGATTGATGCCTCGCCGAGTGTAGCAACTCGCAACAAGGCAGCAGAGCTCTTAGGTAAGCGATACAGGATATTCACCGAGAAGCAAGAGGTCGAAGTGACTGGCCAGGTGATATTCAATGGCGAAGCCGAAATCGAAGATTAACATTCACCTGCCTTCGCTCATTGGCAAAGGATATGGAGCTTTTTGGCGCTCAAGGGACTTCTATCGAGTAGTCAAAGGAAGTCGTGGGAGCAAGAAGTCCAAGACAACTGCGCTCAATTTCATATTCAATATACTGAAATATCCATGGGCCAACTTGTTAGTGGTCCGGAGATACTCAAACACCAACAAACAATCAACCTATACCGACTTGAAGTGGGCTGCGAACCAATTAGGCGTGGCTCACTTATTTAAGTTTAACGAGAGCCTTCCAGAGATAACAGTCAAAGGCCACAGGGCAGAAGATTCTATTCCGAGGCTTGGATGACGAGCTCAAGATAACGTCTATCACCGTTGACGTCGGCATTTTGTGCTGGGCATGGTTCGAAGAGGCTTATCAGATTGAGAACCAGGACAAGTTTTCGACCGTCGTTGAATCCATCCGGGGTAGCTACGACTCACCGGATTTCTTCAAACAGATAACGGTCACCTTCAACCCATGGTCCGAAAGGCACTGGCTCAAGCGAGCGTTCTTCGATGAGGAGACCAAGCTGGCCAACACGCTATCCATAACGACCACGTTTAGATGCAATGAGTGGCTCGATGACGTCGACGTCCAAAGGTACCTAGACTTGTATCGGACCAATCCGAGACGTGCCAGAATCGTCTGTGACGGTGAATGGGGCATCGCAGAGGGTCTTGTATTCGACAATGTGCATTACAAGGAATTCGACAAGGACGAGCTGCTCAAAACAGGGAAATATGAGCTCTGCGTGGGTCTTGACTTTGGTTTTCACCAATGACCCTACTGCTCTCATTGCCTATCTCATTGATGAGGAGGCAAAGGAGATTTATATCTTCGACGAGCATTACCAGCAAGGCCTTAGCACTCGTGAGATAGCCCAGATGATTCGCAATAAGGGTTACCAGAACGCGGTCATCGTGGCTGATAACAGCGAGGGACGTCTTATCTCAGAGCTTAAGAATGAGCATGGTATAAGGCGGATTCAAAAGACCAGGAAGGGGAAGGACAGCATCAATGCTGACATCTCCGACCTCAAGGACTACAAGATTTACTGCCATCCGGACTGCGAGGAGACCAAGGAAGAATTCTACTCCTACACTTACCAGCAGGACAAGGAAGGCAACTGGCTAAACAAACCAATCGATAAATTCAACCACTTGATGGATGCTTTCCGATACGGATTGCAGTGCGTCAAGAACAGAGCGAAAATCAAAACATTCAAAGGGGGCTTATAGATGGCTAACATCAGACTTAGCAAGCGCAAGCTGTTCACGACTTCGCGCAACAATCCAATCACACCGGCACTCGTCGCAGAGGCCATCAACTTGCACAAGGCCAATCTATTAGGCAAGTACAAGGAAAACGAAAATATGTATATGTCAGACCATGGCATCCTTCACCAGGCACCTAAAGAGGCATTTAAGCCGGATAACAGGCTGGTCATCAACTATGCCAGTACATCGTGGACACCTTCGGAGGTTATCACATGGGGATTCCGGTCAAGGTAAGCCATGATGACACCAAGGTCGATGATTTCATTGCTGACTTCCGCAGACGGAACGACATGGAAGATTCAGAGTACGAGGTAGCCAAGCTCGTGGACATCTTCGGCCATGCTTTCATCTACCTTTACCAGGACGAAGCAGCCGACACTCGGATGACCTACGACACTCCTATTAACATGATTATGGTCCATGATGATAGCATCCAAGAGCGACCTTACTTCGCTATTCGGTACTCTCACGATGAGAAAACTAACTTCTCAAGCGGTGAGGTCATCACTGAGGATGAGATTATTCCATTGGCCAAGAACCTATCGACAAATGATGTCCGATTCTTAGAGCCTACGCCTCACCACTTCGCTGGCTTACCTATTATCGAGGTCATCGAGAATGACGAGCGTCAAGGCTTATTCGATGCTGTCAAGACACTCATCCATGGCTTGAATAAGGCTGTGAGTGAGAAGGCCAATGACGTGGACTACTTCGCCGATGCCTACCTAAAGATTATCGGGGTGGAGCTTGACGAGGAAGTCACCCACGCTATTCGAGACTCGCGCATCCTCAACCTATTCGGAGAGCAAGGCGTGACCGTTGATGCCGGCTTCCTGGATAAGCCAAACGCCGACACGACGCAAGAAAACCTCATCCGGCTATTGACTGATTCCATCTTTACAATCTCGATGGTGGCCAACCTGTCCGATGAAAACTTCGGTCAATCAAGTGGGACTGCCTTAGCATTCAAGCTCCAGCCAATGTCAAACATGGCACTAGCTAAGGACCGAAAGATTCAATCGGCATTCAATCGGATGTACCAGCAGGTCTTTAGTATTCCACTCTCCGGCATTCCAGAAGATGCCTGGAAGGAAATCAAGTATCAATTTACTCGCAATATGCCTCGTAACCTCAAGGAAGAGGCAGAGGTTGCTAAGCTACTGGATGGCCAAGTCTCCGACGAGACGAAGCTCTCGACGTTGTCAGTCGTTGATAACGCCAAGGACGAGCTGGAGAAAGTCAAGAAGGAGAAAGAGTCTGGCAGCCAGCTAGAGCGCCAGATTGAGGTCAACAAGCGCCTCACAGATGCTGACCTGTTGGGAGACAACGGGGTGATTGCAGATGGCGGACAAATAGTTACTGGAGCAAGCGGCTCAAGCAAGAAATGATGGCCAAGCAAGCGAGCGAGGCGGATGTCGACCAAGCGATGTCTGCCTTGTATCGAGTGCATCAGACCAACATCGAGAAAGAGATACAAGCCTTCTATCAGAAGTATGCCGATGACGAAGGCGTGTCTATCACTGAGGCCAAGAAACGAGCCGATAAGGTTGATGTGCAGGCTTTTGCTGACAAGGCCAAGCGATATGTCGAGGAGAAGGATTTCAGTCCACAAGCTAACGCAGAGCTCAAACTCTACAACCTCAAAATGAGGGTCAGTCGAGCAGAGCTATTGCAATACAATATGGACCTGGAGTTATTGGCTCTGGGTGAAGGTGAGCGTCAACTGACCGAGAAATTCCTAAGAGCTGGATTTGCAGATGAGGTCAAATCGCAATCTGGCATCCTTGGCGAGTACATCAAGAATCCTAAGACTGTTGAGCGGTCCATGGAGGCTGTTCTCAATGTGCCATTCGAAGGCGTGACCTGGTCTGAGCGAATCTGGGAGCGACAGCAAGCCTTGCGTCAAGTAGTGGCTCGCACAGCTCACGAGACGCTCGTTAGAGGCCGGAATGCCATGGCTATGATACCAGAGCTCCGTCGAGAGTTTGGTGTCAGCAAGTCGGCAGCTAAACGATTAGCAGTCACAGAAGTGGCTCGTGTCCAATCAGAGGCTCAGGAAATCAGCATGATAGAGAATGGCTTTGATGAGTATGAGTACATCGCAGAGCCGACAGCTTGCCCTATCTGCGCCAAATTAGATGGTAATATCTACAAGGTATCAGAGATGGAGCCGGGCAAGAATTGTGCTCCGATGCACCCTCATTGTCATTGCAGCACTGCTCCTCATATGGACCGGGAGAAAACCTGGGACAAAATCGACAAAATACTCAATTCCAATGTTGCATTGTCTGAATTGGAGGAGTATAATGGAGATACAAAGGCGAGTGGAGCTATCTATGGCGCTTGGAATGACAATAACGACCCTTACCTGGTCGAAAGAGATAGACACGCAAAGCTGTTCTATGAATCGGTTCGTAACCGAGATAAACGACACGAAGTAGCAAGGATTGCTAAATAGCGGATTCTCTGAGGATGACATAGAGAAGGTCTTTGACCATGTGTTCATCAATGAGTATGTGCTATCCGGAGAAACAAAGCGATTTGACCCTAGCTATGACATGGCCGAGAGCTGGCGTAGATTGTCGGAAGGTAAAGAGATACAGAAGCACGATGTCACTTTGCTTCGACATGAGCTGCACGAATACGGTTTGATGCGTGAAGGTTACTCATACAAAACAGCGCACGAAATGACCAATGAGCTTTATAATTACCAGAGGGAGCTCAGAGAATGGAAAAAGAAAATGAGGTGATAGTATGCTGAGGGTTGTAAAAGTAATGGAATCAGATAATGGCAATGTAAGATACCGATATTATGCCGAACAGGACAATAGACCTGGATTGGTCGAACTGGATATGTCCACAGGAGAGGTCGAGGTTATTGAACAAACGCCATACGAGCAAGACGGAGATTATCCATACTATACCAACGAAGCGAAAGGTCTAGTCCACAGGATGTGGCGAGAGAATAAATTTGAGGTTGAAAAGTCCCTTGTTTGGGGCTAGTCAATACAAGCACTCGAAAGAGTGCTTTTTTTGTGCCTAAAAACCGTCCGAATCATGCTTAAGACGTTAAACTGCGCAAGTAATAACCGTCAACAAAGACGTTAAAAAAGGAGGTTGTCCGAATGGATAACAACGAAAATGTAGAGCTAGAACAAGCTCAAGCAACACCAGAGCAACCGCAGAATGATAACGTCGACAATCAGCAAGCGGAAGCTCCTAAATCATTCACCCAGGAGGAAGTGGACAAGATTGTCACTGACCGGGTGAATCGGGCCCTTAAGAAGGCAGAGAAAGAAGCGAAGGCTAAGGCTGATGAAGCCGAGAAGCTCCGCTCTATGAATGCCGAGCAAAAGGCCAAATATGAGGCAGAGAAGAAGGACGCAGAGATTGCTCGTCTGACAGCTCAGCTCAACCGCCAAGGTATGGAGAAAGAGGCATCTAAGATGCTGGCAGAGTCCGGCATCACAGCTAATGACTCAATCCTAGCCTATGTGGTCCGAGATGACGCAGAACAGACGCAAGCAGCGGTCCAAGAATTCTCCGCCTTAGTCGAAGCTGCATCCGAGGCCAAGGCTCGTACCATGCTAGCAGGTAAGACGCCTAAGCGCGAAGAACACGCCAAGGACATCAGCATGGCAGACCTGGCAAACATGACGCCAGACCAAATCAATCAAAACTGGGATGCAATCAAATCATCCCTCTCAAATTAAGGAGGAAATCTAAATGGCAATTACTACTGGATATAAGAACTTTATTCCTACATTATGGAGCGCTCGCCTCTTGTCTCACTTAGACAACGCACTTGTTGCATTGCAACTCGTAAACCGCGACTATGAAGGGGAAATCACCGCTTTTGGTGATACGGTTAAGATTAACCAAATCGGCAACGTAACAATCAAAGATTACACTGGCAACGACATTGATGCTCCAGAAGAATTGGACAGCACTCAATTATCATTGGTAATCGACCAAGCGAAGTACTTTAACTTTGCTGTTAAGGACATTGCGAAGGCTCAAGCTAATGTAAACTTGATGGATGCTGCGATGGCTCGTGCTGGTTATGGTATGGCGGCTGTTGTCGACACTGACATCTTCTCAGAAGTCGCAGCTCAAGCAGGTAACCGAGTAGGTACCACTGCTAAAGCAATTGAGGTTGAAGTATCTAACGCTTACGACTTAATCGTTGATTTAGGCGTGACCTTGGACGGGAAGAATGTGCCACGCGCTGGCCGTAAGCTCGTATTACCTGCGTGGTACTTCGGCTTGCTATCTAAAGATGCTCGCTTCACTCGTAACTACGACATCTTGGAGAACGGTGTAGTTGAAGGAGCTACCGTTGGTGGCTTCCAACTCTTGATGTCTAACAACCTCAAGAAAGAAACTGGCGATGTTGTCCACTCTGTTGGTGGTACTACACAAGGTATGACATTTGCTAACCAAGTTGTTGAAACTGAGGCTTACCGTCCAGAGAAGAACTTCTCAGACGCTGTCAAAGGTCTTAACGTTTGGGGTCGTAAGGCAGTACAACCTAACTGCTTAGTTGACTTCATCATCAAGCCTAAAGCCTAGGCGGTGACTGACAATGCCTTACATCGACAAGACTAAGACGTTGTTGGGCATTCTCGATGACCAACAGGACCAAGTCCTCTCTACAATCCAGGAGCTGACAGTGGCTCAATTCCAGACGCTCACAGGAGCCAATCTGGTGCCATCTGACCTTTCCTGGATAATCGTTGAGGTAATGGTCAAGCGATACAATCGGCTCGGCTCTGAGGGGCTATCAAGCCAATCTGCGGAGGGGTTATCAATGACCTTCGATAGCTCTGACTTTGAAGCCTACGCATCTATTCTGGCCAAGCGATTCAAGCCGGCCAGAAAGAGTGGGGTGAAATTCATATGAGATTCCGAAGCAGGATAACCTTCGTCAAAAAGACAGCCAAGCGCAAGTATAACCCAGAAACTGGCCAACATGAAGGCGGAGAGAGCTCCGAAGTGTCACGCCCTTGTGTTCTATTGGACGCAGGGCTTGAGCTCTCACAGCGCTTATTTGGGGGCTATGAAGAGGGGCGTAAGGTGGCTTTGGTACAGCAACCATACACAGCAGACTTTGACCACGTCATGGTCGATGGTATCAAGTACCGAGTGAAGTCCATTACTCGCCAAGGCAGGTCTTTTGTGTTGGAGCGTGATAGCATTGCACGTTAAGTCAACGGACTAGAGGACTTAATCAAGAAGTTGGGTGAGATGAAGGCTAAGACGGCCGTCAAGCTCATCGTCAAGCAGAATGGCGCAGCGCTCCAAAGCAAGATGGAACGCAATGCGTTATTCGTCAAGGGCTACTCAACAGGCCAAACGAAGCGCAGTATTCCGGTAGGCGCAGGTTTTCGTGATGATGGGATGACAGCGTATGCTGGACCAACAACGGAATACGCGCCTTATTTGGAATATGGGACTCGATTCATGAGCGCCCAGCCATTCGTCAAGCCTGCCTGGGAAGTCCAGAAAGAGCAATTCAAATCTGATATGCGGAGGTTAGTAGGGCGATGAAAAAATCAGTAGACCAGCAAGCGTTTGATGCCATCTACAAGGTATCGGATGCGCTTGGCTATTCCACTCATGTGGAGCTACCAGATGCTAAAGAGCCTTATCCCTTCGTTGTATTGGGTGAGGTTCAAATCATCCCACTGGCAACACTGTCGGGGATGTTAGGGAGAGTGGTTGCAACCATCGATGTATGGGGCACCAGCGACTCTCGACGAGAAGTGGCTAGTATGTGTCAATCACTGCTGGTCAATTCAAACTACCTGGCTATGCAGACAATAGATGCTAGCCTTGATGCAAACGCATCGAATTTCAGAATTCTTAGAGACGATAGTACCGAGTCAGTCTTATGGCATGGTGTGCTATCGCTCGAATTTAATTTGAGGAGGAAATAATCAATGGCAGAATTAACACCTATTCATGGTAAATCACGTTTCTTACTTTCCGTCTATTAAAGGACGCAAAGACTAAGACAGCAGCTAAGTTGGCATTACAAACGGAGCACGAGTGGAGCTACGAGCGTGATGTCGAGCAAACAAAGACCAAAGATGGGTCCATCCCTAGCTCTGGTGCTTTGGAAGTAAAATTGGATATCAAAGCAATCGCTAGCTACGACGAAGTCAACAAGATGCTAGAAAAGGCTGTTACCGAGGACGAAATCTTGGAAGTATGGGAGATTGACATCTCCAAGCCTAACTCTGACAAGACCAAGTATGCTGCTAAGTATGCTCGCGGTAAGTTGAGCTCTTGGACATTGCCTAACAACTTGGACTCTAACGTCGAAGTGTCAACTAGCTTCGTTGTTGAAGGACGTCCAGTTGATGGCGAGGCTACCTTGACAGATGAGCAAAAACTCTTGATTAAGGCAGCTTACGACTTCGCAGACACTACTATCGGTAGCTAATACTAGGCCCCTAAATGGGGCCTTTTTTATTTAGATTAGGAGGAAAACGCAATGAATAATAAAGCAACACTACAAATCAACGGTCAAAGTTACTTACTCACTTTCGGTCTCAAATTCCTGGAGCTATTGAACAGCAAATACACGCTTGAAATCGATGGCTTGGCAGTAGGCGCTGGTCTCGTGACAGTATGGACAGAGCTCAAGATGCAAAACCCAGTCATGATTCGCGACATGATTCTATTCGCTACTGCAACCAACGTCAACCGACCAAGCGAGGATGAGGTGGAAGCCTATATCTTCGAGCAACTTGAAGATGAGGAGAAGGCAGTCGCTCTATTCAGCCAATTTGGTGATTTTTTAACGCTTGCACCAGGTGCTCGCCGATTCATCAAAGCAGCGGAAGAAGCGACATCACAGACAGCTCAACCAGCTCAAACAGAGAAACCAGCCAAGAAAGCGACCAAGAAAACCGCTTCGAAGTAGCAATCTATAATTGCCTTCGCTATCTCGATGTAAGGAGCCTGGATGAGGCATGGAATATGTCTCTGGCTGAGTACAATCTGCGGATGACTGCCTATCAAGAGCGCAGGAAAGAAGCGGAGAAGGAGGCCATGGCGAGACTGTGGCTCCAAGAACGTGTGCTCAAAGCAACCGATAAGGACGGGACCTATACAATCAAGACGTGGGATGACTTCTATCCGGAAGATAAGCCTAAGCCGAAGGTCAATCCGATGCTTTATAAAGTTGCCGAGAACCTCCGTAAATACCGAGAGAAAGGAGGAACTACATAGATGGAACAATATTCAGTCGAGGCCGTCCTGTCGGCTGTCGATAAGGGATTCACGTCCACGCTTGAGAAAGCCGGGAACGCGGTTAACAAGCTCCAATCTGGCACATCTAAAGTCACCAGCTCTATTGTTGGTTCGTACAAGAAGATGGCTGTTGGCGTTGGTGCTGCGATGCTCGGAACAGGTGGTCTTGTAGCTACGTCTGTGGCTACTGCCGGCGAAATGAGAGCCACTGAGGCTCAATTTGAGCAGGTGTTTAAGGGCGTTGAGTCCAAAGCGACAGAGGCCTTGCAAGGCATCGCCAAGGAGACTAGCATCCTCCCTAGCCGGATGAAGCCGGCATTCAACCAAATCGCTGCCTTTGCTAAGGTAGCTGGTCGTGAAGCACCAGAGGCTCTATCGTTCACCGAGCGAGCCATGAGAGCTGCGGCCGATACGTCAGCTTACTGGGACAAGTCCTTGGAGCAGGTAACCGATGACCTCAAATCGTACTTAAAAGGTAACTTCAATGTTGCCGATAACTTGGGGATTCTTTCGACCGAGACAACTCGTAACGCCAAGGCGATGGAGCTGTTTGGTCAGAAGTATAAGGACCTCAAGGGCGTACAGCAACAAGAGGTCTTGCTCAAGATGTACGAGGAAGCCAACAAGCTGTCTGGTGCGTTGGGGCAAGCCTCACGCGAAGCTGATGGCTTTGAGAACGTCATGGGTAACTTCAAGGGGAAATTCAAGGAGATTCGGAACGCTATCGCAGCGCCTTTGCTAGATGGCTTCCTGGGTGGCATTAAGAAGGCAACTCAAATCATGGGAGCCTTGGCTCCTAAGATGGAGATATTCTATGCCGCACTAGCCAAGACCAATGTCGGTCAAGGCCTTATCAATGCATTCAAGCAGATAGGCAATGGCGCAGACAAGCTCTTGTCCATCATAAATGGCCTAAACGAGAACAGCTTTGCCGGACTCGATAAGATGGCCGCTAGCTTAGGTGCAGTACTAGCAATCTTCCCACTCCTCAACGTGGCCAACGTGGGCCTGTCTAAGCTACCTCTTGCTTTTGAGCTTGGTAGCAAAGCAGCAGGCAAATTCAAGTCGGTTACGTTTGGAGCCTTTGATGGTCTTAAGAAAGGCGCAGGGGCAGTCGGTGGACTAGCCTCTAAGATTCCTGGAGTAAGCTCTGCTATCTCCTCTCTGGGGGGAAAATTCACTTCAATCTTCACGCCTGCAACAGCAGCCATCGAAGGCATCGCAAATCGGTTCCCGTTAATTGCGAAGAGTGCTGGATGGGCTGAAAAAGGCATTGTTGGGTTCGGTAAGAACTCTCTCAGCATGGCCACTCAAACGTCTGGAGCTATTGCTAAGCTAGCTAAAATAGGGCTACAACTGGTAGGGCCTGTCGCCGTGGTTGGTGCTTTGATTGCAGCACTAGGGCTAGCAAATAATGCCTTTGGAAAGCAAATTGGGCAGATGATTAACACAGCGGTTACTCAAGGACCGCAAATCATCACCAATTTGGCTAATGGTATCATCAGTCAGATTCCAGGGCTTATCCAGTCCGGTGTCCAGGTCATCCAAGGCTTAGGTAATGCTATTGCAGTCAACCTGCCAGTACTGGTCCAAAAGGGTGTAGAAATCATCGTGACCTTGGCTCAAGGTGTGAGCGCGGCTATGCCACAGCTCATCGCTACTTCTATCCAGGTCATCACGACGGTGGTCAACAGCATCATCAGTGCTATTCCTCAACTTGCGTTGGCAGGTATGCAGGTCATCATGTCCTTCGTGGATGGATTGATGGCCAACATGGGGAATATCATCACAGGTGCTAATCTCATCATCACCAACCTGGCAAATGCTCTTAATACCTATCTGCTCAAATCATCGACACTGGGGTTCAAATCATCGTCAACCTCATTACAGGGATGGCGAACAATATGCCTCAAATCCTAACGACGATGCTTCAAGTCGTGCAAACAATCATCACCGCTCTGACAAATAATCTGCCTAAGATTATCGATGGCGGCATCAAGATTGTTAAGGCATTGATTACAGGTATCGTGCAGAATGCTCCTCAGATTCTGAGTGCAATCGGTCAACTTGCCGGCATGATTTTCAAGGCCATTGTTGATAATGGTCCACAAATCCTAAAGGGTGGCTGGGAAATTATCAAATTTCTTGGGAAAGGTCTTAAAGAGACCGCAGGAGAATTACTTAAGATTGCTGGAGAGCTCGTTATGAGCGTAGTCAATGCTATCAAGGATGGCGTGGCTAAGTTTGGTTCGAGCGTCTGGGATGGCTTCAAGAAGGGCCTTGCTAAACTCAATCCGTTTGCCAAGAAGGAAGCGGACGAGATGGTTGAGACCGTAGCCGAAGCCGGTGAGAAAATGGGTGAAGCCACTGACTCACTTGCCGAGGACATGGGTTCTGATATGGCAGAGGCCAAGGAAGCTGTGTCACAACAAGCTGATGAGACAGCAACCAACGTCTCGCAATCATTCAGTCAGATGAACACCGACGCAACCGGTCAATTCGACTTGATGAGCCAGAACGTGAGCGGTTCTGCTAGCACAATGAACTCCAACGTTGCTAACATCTTGGGACAAATGTTTGGGACAGTATCATCACTAACTCAACAAACGACCGAAGTAGCACAGTCCAACACTCAACCTGTTGGGACCTTTGGTGACTTCTACAACAGCCTCAATGATGACGCCAAGCGGTATCTTGGGGAGTACAATGCAGTCGTTGATTTACTCACCGCAGAGACAGCAAACCAAGCCTTTGCTAATACCAGCGAGGTCAAGTCAATGTCCGAGTGGTGGGACTCACTGCCAGAATGGACTCGTAATTCGCTTGAGAAGTATGGCGTGACCGTCGATAGCTTAACTCAACAAGCTGTCGATAAAGGGAAAGCTAATACTGAGGGAGCTATGAGCTTTGCTGACTACTATGCAAGCCTTACTCCACAGGCTCAAGCCTACTTAGGCGAATACAACGCTGTTGTGGACCTCATGACAGCCGAGACAGGAGATACAGCCTTCAACAACACATCAACTGTGTTGAGTGCTGCTGATTGGTATGCCAAGTTGCCAGAGTGGACTCGGAACTCACTGGCACAGTACCAATCCGAGGTTGACACTGCGACAGCTAACACAGCTAATACCGCAGTGGCCAACACTGCTCAAGTCGAGCAAGCTAGCTTTAGCTATCAAACTTTGCTCAAGGTGCCATCAATGCCATCTCTGGATTGGTTGGTGGTGTGTCTGCTAACACTGCGACCGCTGCCTCGACGGTAACTAACAACTCGCAAGAGGTCTCCAATGCTCAGACCTACTACGAGACCTTGAGACAAGCCTCGACCTCTGCTCTGCAAGTCATGGCAGGTCAAATCACATTCATCTACACGAAGCTGACCGGCGATGTTGTCCATCAATCAAACAAGATGGCCACAGATACCGGCACAAGCTACGAAGGAATGAAAACAAACGTCATCAGCAAGTTGCAATCGATGCTCCAAGTGACTCAATCTAAGCTCGTGTCTATCATGTCTGCCTGGACCAGTGCCATGTCTAAGACTAACTCTGTTGTTTCCAGCTCCATGTCGAGTGTAGAGAGTCGTGTGTCTAGTGCTATGTCGAGCGTCCAAAGCTCGATGAATGGCGCAGCATACGGTGCTTATAGTGCCGGTTACAATACTGGTCTAGGATTCTACAATGGTCTGTCTGGAATGGCATATTCCATCTACAGCCTGGCAGAATCAATCGCTAGCAACGTAGCAGCCACCATGAGAAGTGCCTTGAGCATCCATTCTCCGTCTCGTGTCATGGAGAAAATCGGGGGCTACACTGGTGAGGGGTTCGTCATCGGGTTAGCAAGCAACCTCTCGGATGTCGTAGAGACCTCCAAGTCATTAGCTATGGCAAGTATGCCGGTAGCAATGGCAAGCGGTGGCTACATTGGAAGTCAAACAGTATCGGCTCACAGCTCAATCTCTGGCAGTGGTTTAGTAGCCAAGGCTTCACAGCCTCTGGAAGTTATCTTACAGATGGGCGGTAGCGAATGGCGCGCTTTTGTTGGTGACGTGACCGATACGCAACAAGTAAACGCAAGATTAAGGAGAGTGTAATATGTATCAATTCCAAGACCCTAATGGTCGAATCACAACTGATGCAATCATTGCTCCCTCTGACAATTTGACCGTCAATGGTCAACGTCTGGACGCTGTGGTCCCTGGTTATCGTCATCTATACGTCGATGGCCGGGGCCTTATCGCCCAGGAAAATGATTCTGACAAGGTTCCTGGTCGAGCAGGTGTCGCTCTTAAAGGTCGGCAGTATGCTTCCAGGAAGATAACGGTCTACTATCAAATCAGAGTCGGCTCATCAAGAGAGCTAAGAGATAGCTATGCAGCCCTTAACAAGGCTCTAGCAGGTAATCTGACGCTATCCTTTGCTGACGAGCCACTGTGGGAATACGAGGCTATTCTAGCCGATGTATCAGAAGGTCCGGAGCAATCTTTGGATGTCAAAGGCCACTTCACTCTGCTTTGCCCTAGCCCTTGGAAGTATCTTCAAAAGCAGACCTCTTCAAACGGCCAAATTCGCCTCTCTCACGCGTCGGAAGTCACTCCCTTAAAACTAGCTGTGATTACATCCAAAGTCTCTGACAGGGTGGAAATAATCAACAGAGGACAACGTATCGTTTTAGGCGGTAGTTTTGCCTCTGGTCAGTTAGTGACAGTGGAGTACAAGCCGGACGAGATATCCATCACTTACGGTGGCCGGAGTATCTTACATCAGCTCCAACGATTCTCGGACCTGGAGAATTTCACGCTACGAGATGGTGACACTGTAACAGCAGTCAATGCGACCATCCAGACGATTGAATGGAGGGACAAGCGCTTATGATTTACCTCTACAACAACCAAGAGGAGCTTATTCGCGTCGTTCCATCTGGTTCAGTCTATTCTGCTTACCACACTCAGTCATTAACCGATGAGCACTACGTCTCCGAATTATTGGAGACGGAGCTTATCGAGTTAGATGACGCCTTTTTGGACCAAGTGGAATACATCAGTATTCCGAATATGGATGACAAGTACAAGCACCATCTATTCTTCGTCACACGAACCTCGACAGAGAGCGGAGCTACTACTTTTTTCGGTACTCAAAGCGGTGTAGAGGAGCTCAGAAAGACGCCTGTCAAGGACATCAGACCACAGAACCAACCGGCCGCAACAGTAGTCAGACGATTGCTGGAGGGGACCAACTGGCAAATGGGTTACATGGCCGATGTTCCAAATGCGTCAACGAACTTCTACTACACCAATGTCTTTGAGGCTCTTAAGACTGTCTGCCAGGTGTGGGGCTTAGAGATGCAATTCTTCGTAGAGATTAACGGAAACCAAGTCGGTGCTCGTTACATCGAATTTAGGAAGAAACTTGGCACACACAGCGGAGAGCGCGTGGTTTATGGCCACAATGCTCTTAAGATTATCCAAGAATCCGAGAAGGTAGAGCTCTATACAGCTCTCATCGGGCGCGGTAAGGCGCTAGAGGTCTCTTCGGCTCAAGACAATGCATCTGGTCAAGCTGGCTATGGACGCAAGCTGACGTTCGCAGACATCGAATGGAGAGCCAACAATGGCAAGCCGGTAGATAAGCCTAAAGGTCAAGAATACGTCGAGCTCAAATCAGCAACAGCCAAGTATGGCATCAAGTCAGCTAATGGTAACCGGCCAAAGGTCGGGGTGGTTGAATTCGAAATCGATGATGCGGAGGTATTGCTCCAACGGACCTACGAGCGGCTGCTAGAGGTAAGTCGGCCAAGTATGACCTTCAAAACCTCCACAGCCTATCTAAAGGCGCCAGAATCGGGAACACTGTCAGAGTAATCGATGCAAATCGTCATCTGGACTACGAGACTCGCGTCTTTGAAATCAAGTGGAATCGTATCGACAACAGCTCGACGGACGTCAAACTGGGTGACCAGACCAACGTCTCGGAAGGAGCTAAGACGCTCCAGCTCAAGCAAGAGCTGGAGAACAAGATGACCGGTGGAATCATCCAACGAGTCATCAACTATCTGCCAAGTGCCGATGGCAAGAACACCAACTGGTACACTGACTTTGACCCTATCTCAAAAGCGGAGACAAAGGGCAAGGTTAGGATAGGCGATACCTGGTATCAACCGGACCCGACAGACGAAAGCGAGACTATCGTCAAGGTATGGACTGGTGAGCTATGGAAGGAGCTATTCCGGACCAAAGGCTGGACAGACGTAGAGCGAGAGCAAGCAGAGCTCAAGAAACGAGCGAAGGCCCTTGAGGTTCAGCTCGAAACTGTCGAAGGCACCAAACTGCCAGAGATGGTCAAACGCATTGAAGCTCTCGATGACCAGGCAAAGCTGTCGGTCGGCATCATTGGGAATGACAAGGAGCAAATCTACTCTGCTAACCGCATCCCTGTTGAGATTGACACGTCTCAAGACGTCTTAGTCAGATTCGAGGACGGTAAGCTGACGTTTACTCACAACGGGTCCGGATTTACTCCAGGACAGCTTTACACATTAGCTGGCATCAACCGATTTGTAGAGCGACCATACAGTAAGCTATCGATTATCGGTACCGGTGGAATGACGGTCACTGCTAAGCCGGAAAATGCCAAATATCCGACTAGAGGTGGCTCTGGAGCCTATGTCTCAATTCCAAAAGCCTATCACGACAAGTACACCGTCACAGCGATTGCGCCAGGTCTTGTGCCTAGGGTTTACCAGGTGCAAGTTGACAAGCCAATCGTCGTACAGGTCAATCAGACCGCGCCGGTGGCACATGAGCTAGTGGAAGTCGACGGGGCTGTAAATAAAATAACGCACACTGGACAAGACGCGGTCGCTTACTGCCTCTTGCCTAGCATCGAAACTACTATCAAACTGGGGGACTGGTAACATGGCCTTAAGCCAATTACAACTCACTAATGCAGGGACCAGGGAACTGGCCAAAGGCCAAGCCTTGACCCTAACTAAAATCGCGATTGGGGACGCTCAACAGAGCAACCCAGCAATTGCTACCAACCTATCTCAAAAGGTAGGAGAGGTGGCGCCTACGGTAACCACAGACGGTGATTACCAGGTAATCGAGGGTGTGTTCGATAACATCGCTCTCAACGTCACAGCAGAGAAGAACATCCAAGAGGTCGGCATCTTTGGGAAGGTAGGAAATGGGCCAGAAACGCTCATCTACTACGCCAAAGGTCAAGCCTTTCTCTTCCCTGCTAAAACACAGCAACAGATGACTGTCAAGATGCCATTCAGAGTTAAGATTGTAGGCGCTCCAGAGGTGAGGGTCGAAATCAACAATCAAATCAGTGGCATGGCTACGGTCGAGTCAGTAAATAGGGTGCAAGACACTGTCAACAAGTTTAAGACTGGGTCACCTAGCGAACTAGAAGGCTTATTCAATGTCGAGAATTTCAGAGCTATCTTCGGTAAATTGGCGAAGTATGTAACTAATAGCGAGGTCGATAACTTGTCGACCCCTGGGATTTACCAGTATGCAACCGACATGGGGAGCAAAGGGGTTCCTAGCGGATATGGGTTCATAGCTGTGGTATCGAATGGCGTCAAGCAACTTGGACAAGCTGGCAACTTTACATGGCAGTTTTTCTTCGGAACTAATGGTCGAGTGTGGATTAGAAAACGAATTAACGCTGAACAATGGTTTACTGAACCTGTGGCAAGCGGTAATTATCTAAACGCTCTCTTGAAACGGCTAGGTCTTAACCAGTGGCTCCTAGACATAGACATTGTCACCTGCTCGTCCGGTACTAACTTTGGAACCTTCGTCAATAGTAGCCAAGTACCCGTCGGATTTAGCATCGTAAGAGACATGAATGCACCGGTCAAAGAGGTGTTCGTGTGGAAACCTTCGACAAATTATGTCTATTGTTTTGCTCCGCATTGGAATGGTGATTTCTATGTTGGCGCAGTGACCGGTGGCTCATGGAAGCCATGGACTAATCTATCACAGCACACGAAGCTGTCCACCAGTCAGAACAATCAAGACTTTGGGGACTACCTCAAGTCTGACGCTGTGCCGGTCGGAATCTCGATGCAAAAGGACTCTAAGAGCGGAGCCTTTGGTACAGCTACGAAGGTCGACAACAACAATGTCATGTTCTCTGGCACACTTCGCAAAGGCAACAAGACCTATCAAGTCGTGATGTCGATTGTCAATGGCGTTAAGCCTAGCGCGTTCACAGAATGGCCTCTGACAGATTAGGCGGTGATTAGATGGGCTTACATTTAGACGTCCAAATTGCCGACCAGCTAAGACAGGTGCTCATTGATGGTGACGGTTCATTCTCGCACACATTCATTCCAAAGACACCAACAGACCTCATCCAGCTATTCAATGCAAGCGTTGAGCCGGATATGATTGGGGACAATGTTCTGACTCAGCTCCGGCTCGTCCATGGGTCTGATGCTGGTCCTTACGTCAAAAACACGTCAGAGGCTAGTCGTATCGCTCAAATCTTCAAGAACTTACAGCAATTCAGACTGGACTTCACTTCTCTTCGTGGTGACCTTGAAGCTCAAATCACCTTATCTCGGAATGGCCTTCTAGCTCAATTTTTGGACAATAATAACAACCTTCGGACGGATATTGCATCCATCGCCGGTCAGATTATTGCCAAGGCATCGAGCAACACATCAGAATCTATCCGAGAGCAGACGCCTCGCATCATAAGAGACAGCGTGACAACGGACCACTTTAAGTCCATCATCGAGCAGTCTCCGGACAAGGTCATCCAAGCCATCAGTGACAAGGTCAATGGCGGTGAGTCTATCTTTAGCCAAACTGCTGACGGATTCCGATTGGCAGGCAAGATGACCTCAATCACCGGCGAGACCTTGATTGAGAAGGGGGTCATTACCGATGCAAGCATCAGCAATCTCAATGCTGACAAGATTACATTCGGGACACTCAATGGCTCTAAGCTAAAGGTGGTCAACATTGACGTTAAGAGCTTGGTAGGTCAGACAGCCGACTTCGTCAAGGCAAATTTCAACAGCATCAGCAACTCGCTCCATATCACCGGAGACGGGATGTTCACCCGAAGGAATGATGGAACTATCTCGGCCAAGTACCTCTCTGATGGCATTCAAATCTGGGGGGACAATGCCTGGGCCGGTTCCTTGTCATTCTGGAGCAATGGAGAGAGAGTAGGAGACAGAGGCCTTGTTCTATGGGCAAAGCATGGTCGCAAGCTAAACCTTGGCTATGGTTTTGGAGAAAACACATTCAAAACTGCCATTGAAATTGATGGCTCTCTTGGTGATGTAAACCTTAAGACGTCTCTTGGTAATGACGGTGTTGGCTTCGTGCTGCAAAAGTGGACCATCGGTGGAGAGCCGGGCATCTTGATAAAGAACAAGACCGCTAATAGCGGTCTATTCTTAGGCAACTACGGAAGTGTTATGCTACATGACCATGGCGGATTCTTTGCTAAGAACGTATGGGGCGAATAGGAGGTAACTATGGAAAAATTATTGACAGACTCTATCCAAGAGGCATTGGCCGAGACAGCCTTAGAACTAGCCAACGAGCGAGCTAATAAGGCGATGTATAAGAAGGCCTACGAGGCTCTTGACAAGGAGAACAAAGAGCTTAAAGCTCGCCTGGAGAAATTGGAGGTGCAGGATGATGTTCCGGATAGTAAGTAAGCAGCTCACTTTTGATGCGGAACGAACCAGAGTGCTGATACAATCTATAGATGGAGAGTACACAGCAATGGAGCGCGAAATTGATGGTAATCATCTAGCAACACCGGACAATGAAGTCATTGATATGGTGCTGCTAAAGGTGTATAAGGATTCTTTCCAGAAGTACGCCATGAACGATGCCATCAAACAAGCTGACCAGACCGCAGAGCAAGTCGTGACGCTTAAGAAAACACTCGATGATTCGCAAGAACTCATTGAGGACCAACGCAAACAACTCAAACGAACAGAAGAGCTGATTGAGAAGGCTAGTGGCGCCATGCTTGAGCAAGCCGATGATAATGCAAACATAAGCGAGCATCTACTCATCGTCAAGTATCAAATTGAAGAAATGGCCAAGAGTATGAATTTCACTCTTCCAACCGAGGTCCCGGACTCATTCCGGGAGAAATACGAAACTGACAAAGAAGCCGGACACTCCGACAAGGAGGAAGAAGAGGGGGCTGATGGTCATGCTGAGTCGCATTAAAGAATTGGCATTATCAGCAACCACCCACGTCCGGAATTTGTGGGGAGGAGGTGACAAATTTATGGAATTACATTTCTTATATGCTCGACACATTGAGCTTGCAAAACGTACTTTTGCATCAGTGCCACGTCGACACAAGAAAGGCGTTCGTGAGCAACTCCAAATCCTCGGCTTAGCTGACTTGGAATTCATGACGTTAGACCAGCTCAAGCAACGTCTTGAAGAGTTGGAACAAGGCGAAGAGTAATCGCCTCAAATTATAGGGTGCCTAGTGCACCCTTTTTATTTTTAAGTGAGGTGATTGTATGAGTGTAGCGGAGCTCACAGCCTTAATTGGGGCCTGTGGAGCTGCCTTAAAAATAATCTGGGACATGGTACAGAGCACAAAAAACCTCTCCAAGCAAATTGGCGAGGTGCTCGTAAGAATGGATACGCTGGAGACGAATCAAAAGAAGCTCCAGATGGTAGGCCAAGCGAATAGCTTGTCCAATCGCAACTTAACTAGATATCGAATTAGGCAAGAAATGTTAAAAGCCATACGCCGAGGCTATGAGACCTATGACAACTTCGAAGAGGTGGTCAACCTCATTGATGGTTATCATGAAGCCGGAGGTAATGGCGCAATCGATGCTCTTTATCAAGAGTATATTAAACTACCAAGGAGAGAAAAGTAATGAATAAAATCAACTGGAAAGTACGATTCAACAAGAAACGTAGCCTTTTTGGCTCGTTTCTTAATGGCCATCTTGGTGCCAGCATTGGCATATTTAGGCTACAAGGCTGAGGATGTTACGTCCTGGGAAGCAGTAGGGCGCATCCTAACTCAATTCATCAGCAACCCTTATCTGCTCGCTTTGACTGCATTCAACGCATTCAACATGATTCCGGACCCTACAACAACAGGGCTCGGTGACAGCGCTCAAGCGTTGACTTATGAGGCTCCTAAAGAGTCCTAGAAAGGGGTGAGTCCGTATGCTTAAATACGGAAACTATACCCTCTCGGATGATTTGATTGGCAAGATTCAGAAAGTTGCTCGGCACTATGATTTGGTGCCGAGCTTCGTTATTTGCCAGCTCTGTCACGAGACAGGGTGGGGGCAACATCCTAAGTCAACGTCTGCGAGAACAGACAACAACTGGGGTGGGGCCACATGGTACAAAAAAACAACTGACCCATTTACAAGAGGGAGCGGAGTTACTGTAAGACCTGGTCTGGCACGTCCATCTGATGAGGGTGGCTACTATATTCACTATGACAGCGTCGAGGACTATTTGAAAGACTTTGGATGGCTTCTCCGAAACGGAGGCTATTACAAGTGCAGTGGTAAGAAAACGCTTAGAGAGTATGCTTTAGGGCTATTCAAATATGGCGGTGCTGTCGCTGACTACGCTGGTGACGGAAACAACTCCGAGAAGGTCTTTAATTCTTATTACACTAGCATGAAATATCTATGACACACTCAATGCAGATGGGTCACTGGATAGAATCGATAAGGGGGAATCTAGCAATATGGCTGGACTACAATCATTATTAAGCATTGCTCGTCAATACGTCGGCGAGCCAATGTATGGCTCCGGACATCGTCGCATCGTCGACACTTACAACGGTCAGAATCCGTTGCCGGTTGGCTACAAGCTCAAGATTGACGATGACTGGTGCGCTGCATTCGTCACAGCAATGTCTATCATATCTGGCAACTACGCTCTGACAGGTGGTGAGTGTGGCGTCGAGCGATTCGTTCGGAACGAATTCCAACCGAAAGGGATTTGGTTAGGCAAGGTCCGTCCTCAAGCCGGGGATATCATCATCTTCGACTGGGACGCGAACAGTTGGGCCGACCATATCGGCTACGTCGAAAGCGTATCTGGCGATACTGTATACACAATCGAAGGCAACTCTGGCAGTCCAAGTGCTGTCCGTCGGCAATCTTACACATGGAATATGTGGCAGATTAAGGGTTACGCTCGCCCTAAATGGAGCGATGCAAGTCCTGCTCCGCTATCTGGTGGTGGCAAATCAATCGATGCTATCGCTCAAGAGGTGCTAACTGGCGCGTGGGGCAATGGTGATGAGCGTCGTAATCGACTGACCGCTGCCGGATATGACTATACAGAGGTACAAGCCAAGATTAACGCTATCCTCAACGGCGATTCTGCTCCAGCTCGTAAAGAGGGATGGAATCAAGATGACACCGGCTGGTGGTATGTCGTAGATGGCGAGTATCTCAAATCAGAATGGCGCAAGATTGGTGACTACTGGTACCTATTCGACCGCCATGGCTATGCTTATTGCAATGGCTGGGGCCTAGATGGTGACAAGTGGTACTACTTCGATGAGAATTGTCGCATGGTGACCGGATGGATTCAGTATCGCGACAAGTGGTACCATCTGGAGGACGAGGGAGAAATGTCCTCTAAAGAGTACGTCAAAGGCTTTGATGGGCGCCTGTATTATGTAACAGAAGATGGCGCTATGCTTGAGTCTACAGACATCGCAGTACATGAGGACGGTAGTCTTTACGAAGTATCAACAGGCAAGCCAATCGGCACATTCTAGGAGGAAATCAGATGAAAGATGTTATTGCAACAAGCTGGACTAAGCAGAACGGTCAATGGGTGGCCTGGGATGGCCAAACTCGCATCATGAATGGATGGGTGTTGTATAAGGATGAGTTATACTACATCAAGGACGGATTCATGCTAGAGGACCAACTAGCCGACATCTACGGAGAAACCTACTTGTTCGGCAAGGACGGTAGATGCCTTTACCGTTGGCAAAAAGTCAATGGCAAGTGGGCTTACTTCTACTTTGACGATGGGACAATGGTCAAAGACAAGATTGTCATCGGCAAGGATGGCAAGCTCTACTACCTGGACAGCGACGGTTACCTAATGACTAACTTCGATGCTCGATTCGCTGCTAATGGCGAGTTAACCATCCGAGGTAAAGCAGTAGACGCATCACTCATCATCAATGACGGTGACGCAAACAACTAAGAGTCCGTCATAATGGACCAAACCGAAAAGGTCCATAATACCAGACTTTTTATGACATCCCCTTGGCTTCGGCCAGGGGGTTATTTTTTATGCCAAAAATTTCATCTTACCTATTGCATACTACATTGTAGTGTAGTATAATGTAATCAGAAAGCAAGGGAGGAATTAAAAATGGGACACATCGCAAACATCAATAAAATCGAATGGCTACTAAAGGGCCAAACAGGCTACCGCATCAGCAAACTCACCGGAATCGGCGAGTCAACCATCAACAGATGGACCTCTGGCAACACACCGCTAGAAAAGATGCGATTAGAACACGCAATCAAGCTAACCGATTGCGCAGAGGCATTAGAGCTTGAGCAACTAGCCATCAGCAGATGGAAGGGTGGCCACAAGCTAAGTGATTGGCTAAATGGTCTGATGTTAGAGGCTCTAAAGAGTTACCAGGGTTGGATATGGACGAATTAGTCAAGATGCCAAAAGAGGTCTTAATGGTAGAGTTGCTTTCAAACACCAAGAAGCAATCAGTCGTAAATGGCCCAGAGGATTGGAACAACTCGGACCTGTACGAGATTGACCTCTACGGTTTACGAATGGATGACTTCCGAGACACATTGAAGGAATACGAGGAGGGTGCCAAATGGGTGCAGCCAATCAAAGACTATCTGGCAACCAGATAAGATTGAAGCTCAATCAAGAGCCATGGGTGGCCATGGTATCTGGCACAGACAGAGTCTACAAGCTAAGACTCAACTTCCTAGACCCCGACCGGACCAAGGACGGGGTCGGGGAATGGATGCTAGATGATGGATTCTACTGCTACTCCGAATCAAGAGGTAGCAAGAAGAGATACATCAGAATCACAGACGGTGACATTGAGGAAGTCGACCAGGCAGATGTCATCCAGGTAATGGAAGAGCAAGAAGGATTCCTGGCATATTGGTAGAGAGAGCCCTAGTGGCCCTTTTCTCGTCCCCGATTTTGTCCCTCTAGCTTTAGAATCTTATGAAACTATATGTGGTAAAGTGAAGTAGAATCTAATCAAACAAGCGTATTATCAAACTATTTTCTACTATTATATATGCAGTTATCTTTTGGAAGGCTCTGTTGGCTAGACAGGGGCTATTAAGATAAGTGAAAAACACCCCGTGACTTAGGATGATGCCAAGTCACGGGGTGTCTTATAAATAAAAAACCTCATTGGCCAGTGTGACACTAGCAATGAGGTTTTTTAAATAAATTATTTTGGTGTCCAGGATTTAAGAATTTCTTCTAAGGCATCCATGTCTTTTGGTGCCCCTTCAACCGCTAAGTAGTAGACTGAATCAGGGTCAGACTCAGGGGTGAAGAAAATGAGACGCAAGGTTTTATCCTTAAATTGTGCCTCAACACCGACTACGTCTTTATAGCTAGATGGATAGCCTTTGACTGCACCTAAGGTGAGTTTTTCATGATCGGGCATGGTGGCATAGGTAGCCATGCGGTCGGTCGCAAAAACATAAGGTTTAGGTAATTTACTGAAGACAGGGTGGTTTTCAACCCCTTGATAAGGTTGCATCTTATCCAATGTGACCACCGTAAAAGCGTCTTTAGAAGACCATTGGAGTTGGCTAGATGAGTGTTCTCCAAGTTCATTGAATTTGACAAAGTCTGAAGGAATCGTGAGATAGCCTAGTGTGTCACTACCGACTTTCTGACTTAAATCAAGTTTAGTAGTGGCTTGGCCACTAGATGATTCTTCGGCCAAGACAGTTTGAGGTGCAAGCACGACCAAACTAGCCAAAAGACATAAAAAGGTTAAAAATCGTTTCATTGTGTGGCTCCTCCTTCTTAAGGTTTCTTACTAGACCAGGTTTTAGCAATGTCACCGAATGAGGAAAGGCTCTCTGAATTAGGGCCGTCCATGCCAATTAGGTAGACATAGTTGCTATCATTTTTATCGGTGAAATAGACGCTACCAATAGCGCTCGAATCCTTATAGCTAACTAGGTAGTAGCCATCAGGCAAGTTGTCGAAGCCTGCAGGTCCAGATTGAAAGGTAAGTTCTTTATCAGGTAAGCGATAAACAACTTCCTTCATGATAATCCAAGCGGGAAGAGTTAACTTAGCCAAGGACTGAGGCTTACTTTGAATATAATCTGTTGCATTCAGTCTCATTAAGCTAATAGAAGTGTTGGTGGACTTATTGACGAATGATAGGCCACTAGAGCTTTGGTCACCAGTTTCGTTCGCTTCGTAGCCCTCAGGAAGGGTTAAGTAGCCAACCGTATCGTTGCCGACAACTTGTGTGCCAGCCGTTGCTGCGCTTGAAGTTTGACTAGCTGTGCTAGCGTTAGACTCAGCGAGAATGGCGACAGGCTGCCAGAGGGTAGTGGCTAGCAGTCCTAAGGCTACAAGCCTACTGAGTTTTTTGTTCATGAAAATCATCCTTTCATTGCCAGAGGGAAAGCCTCTTAACTTAGGGGACAAGTTTGTAGGGTTGCCACCTATATGGATAGTATAGCACTTCTACTAGGGGCATTCAAGAAAGGCTAGTTTCAGAAAAAAGCTAAAGATAAGGTTTTAGCAGCATAATGAAAGGTGACTGGGGTGTATTTGTGTGCTTTTAGGCTTTACATTAGCCCCGAATGATTTGTGAAGGTTTCGGGCTAAATGTTAAGAAACCTTGAAATTTGAAAGACAAATGTGGTAATTCATCGTACTCGAGGAGTCAGTGTGTTACAATATACTTAGACCAAATTCTCTAGATTTAGGAGTGAGGAAACTATGAAGAAATCAACTAAATGCCTCGTTGCTTTAATGGCAGCTCTTGCTGTCGCACCAAACGTGGCCTATTTAAGCCAATCAACATCAGAACTAGTTTCTGCGGTAGAACAAGCTCAACAACAAAAACTATTGTCTCTGGGGGCCTCATTGAACCCTCAACAACAAGAACAAACCAAGAATCTCTTGGGTGCTAAGGACTTTAGCGCAGCCAATACGCTCATGGTAGATGGTAATACCATTAACCAATATCTACATGATGGATCTAACGCAAGTACTACTGTTTATTCCAGTGCTTATATTGAACAACAAGCAGCTGGTTACGGGGTACAAGTTCAAATTGTGACACCTCAAACATTACTTTAGTCAGCGCTACGACTTATCAGAACGCAGCCATTACATCTGGTGCGAAGGATGTGCTGATTCGTATTGCCACCGTTAGTCCTGTAACGGGTGAGGGGGCATTGGCAGGGGTCTATGCCTTACTTGCTAAGTCAGGGGTTAAAGTAGATGAGAAAGCTGTTAAGGTTGCTGAAAAAGAAATCAAGGTAGTCGAAGTTGTCAAGAAAGAAGATAAATTAGACGATACCAAGGCTAACCAAATCATTTCTGAAATCAAAAAAGAAGTCACCAACCAACAAGCCAACCAAGGGGTAAATGTGGATACCCAAGTGGCACAAACCATTGTTAACCAAGTGATCAATAACACTACTGTTAATAATAATACGACCATTAATAACAACACCACTAACAATAACACGACCGTTAATATTTCTGATTCAACTAAGGAAGAGTTAGTAAAATTAGCGGAAGAATATGCTAAGACTGAGGCAGCTAAGTCTAAAGATACTATCCAACAATTAGAAAAATCTGTAGACAATAGCCTCAATGCGCCTTGGAAGGAAGTCCTCAACAGCTTAGATGAAGCTAGCGCGCCAAGCAAAGAAGAAATCTTAAATGCGGAACGCAAAGACTACTCTGATCAAGCTGTTTACAACCCAATTCTGCCGGCAATGTTCAAGAAATTCTATGAACGTGTGCAAAATGGCGAGCCTGTTTATGACATTTACTCTCATACCTTCATCCTGGAAAAATTCTTACCAGACATGAAGCCAGAGGAAAAACAAGCCCTCAACCAATTGCGGGTATACCTCTATCAATACACCAACACTTTAGACAAGGATCGTAAGGAAGCTTTGGGTAGCGACTACACCAGTGTTAAACAACGTTGGACTGCTCAACTCAATGCAGCTGAAGCGGTGGGTAACCAAGCAGAGCTTAAGAGCCTAACAGACAAGTTTGCTTTGGCGACAGGTTATGCTAATGAAGTGTATGCCTACGAATTCGTTCAAGATGGTAGCAAGATTACTGCCTTCCCTCGTGTGGACTTAGTAACTCATGTATCAACAGCTGATCACCTCTTCTATGATACAGCGACTGGTCAAGTTAGCGTAGGGATTGAGCCAAATGTGACGCCTGTAGCCAATGGACTCTTCAGCTTCCAAAATGCCTACGGTGTTGACGTCAAGCCAAGCGCTGATTTAACCATTAACTTACCAAAAGACTTTAAGATTCCGGGTTATAATGGGGATAATCAAGCAAGCAGCTCCAATAGCCAAGAATCCCAAGCTTCTGGGCAAAATCCAGCTGAAGCGCCAACCGCTCCTGCTAATCAAGATCAAAACCAACCTGCACCAGCTCAACCTGGTACTGAATCCAGTGAAGCAGGCCAACCTGCAAATAACGGTCAAAACCCATAAGGGTTAGCATAATAAAGAGACCCTCGGTACGCCAGAAAGGCAGTGCCGAGGGTCTTTAATTCGTTCAGATATTTCAATTGTTACATTTAACGCTCAAATCTAACTTTCTGCTTTAAAATCCCCGCTATTAGTGGTATAATCGAAAATGATTATTTAGGCATTTTTCTCGTTAAGGCCTAAAAATGGACATAAGGAGGAGCGAACACATTGCAATTTACAGGTATATTACTATTAATTATTTTGGTTTGTGTGCTTGGTTACTTTGCCTATTACTTCTACCGAAATAAAAATACGCAAAGCATCCGAGAACTTGAAGCAAGAAAAGAGGAGATGATGGCGATACCGATTGCCAATCAACTCTTCCTCCTTAAGAACATGAGCCTATCGGGTCAAACAAAACGCAAGTACGAGAGCTTGGTTAATCAGTGGCAATCCATTACCAACTTCCAGTTTGTAGAGATTGAATCTGCCTTGGTTGGCGCACAACAATATGCTGATCAATTGAATTTTATGCGGACTGGCCGGACTATTGCTCAAGCACGTCAGTTGATTGATGAAACCATGGTTAAGGTGCAAGACCTCCATCAAGACTTGTCCGATCTTTTGCAGGTAGAAGTTGACAATAATGAGTTGAATGCGGCTTTACATGAGCGTTATAATTCAGCCCGCAAGAATGTCATGAACCACAGTTTTGATTATGGTCCTGCCATTGAGACCTTGGAGAAGAACCTCCAGTATTTGGAACTCAACTTCACCAAATACAATGAGTACACTGAAAATGGGGACCACCTTGAAGCGCGTGACATGCTCAAGACTATTGATGCTGATATGACTAGCCTTGAAGATATCCTGGAACGTATTCCGTCAATGTACGACAAGATTAAGAATGAATACGAAGACTCTTTAGATGATTTGCGTGAAGGCTACCAAAAAATGGTAGATAGCCGCTTTGACTTTGATGGAGTAGCTATTCTAGAAAAAGTGGACGAAATTCAAGAGAAATTGAACGACGCCAAGAATGAAATTAAAAATGCCGATTTATCAGAGGCTAAGACTTTGATGGATAAGGCAGAGCGTGATATCAAGTCGCTCTATGATTTAATGGAGACTGAAATCGAAGCTAAAGACTATGTTAACAAGAACATCCAAAGCCTTCGCCGTAAAATTGATGAAGTAGCTGAAAATGGCCGTTATGCTGGCATCGAAGTAGACCGTATCGCGCAAAGCTATATTCTCCATGAGAACGAAGTGGATCAAATTGCTGATTTAAGCGACCAAATTCGTCATGAATATAACCGATTCAAAGACTTGGTGGCTGAGACAGAAGGTTCTGCAGTGGTTTACACCCAAGCTGAAGGTCGTATTAAGAAAATTCGCAAACGTATCGAAGAAATTGATGAGCAAGTATTGGCAATCACCAACAAAATTGCTCAACTCAATACGCGGGAGAAGGACGCCAAGACTAACTTGGATGACTATGAATTAGCTCTACGCAATATTAAGCGTCGGATTGAGAAAAGTCATTTGCCTGGTCTCAGTGATTCCTTCTATGATCAGTTCTATCGTGTAACAGACCAAATTGAACACTTGGCTAAGCAACTCAACCGAGTTCGTATTGATATGGATGAAATTGAAAGCTTAGAAGATGAACTGGAGCGTCACCTTGCTGCTTTAGAAGAAATGACGGAATCAGTAGTAGACAGTGCTATGTTGACCGAATACATGATTCAACAGAGCAATCGATTCCGCTATGACTACCCTGAAGTGGATGCAGCAATCAAAGAGGCTCAGTACCTCTTCCATCGAGAGTTTAAGTACCAAGAAGCCTTGGCTGTTATTGAGAAATCCCTACGGCGGGTGGATCAAGAAGCGCCAACCCAAGTGCGTCGTATGTACCACCAAGAAAAGCGGAGCAGCCAATTTTAAGTTTACTAGGTGAAATAGTTTAGAGACAAAAGGCCCAAGACACTTGCTGTCGGGCCTTTTTGTAAGAGGAGGAAAGCGATGATTTATTTGGATAATGCCGCAACCACCCGGATTCATCCCCAGGTCTTAGCTAGCTATAGTCAGGTGGCTCAAGAATTTTTTGCTAACCCGTCAAGTGCTCACGGCTTGGGTCGCAAGAGCCGACAACTCTTAGAACAAGCCCGCACTCAAGTGGGTCAACTTTTAGGTTACCATCCTCAAGAAATCTACTTTACTAGCTCAGGGACTGAAGCGAATAACTGGGTCTTCCAACGGATTGTGACCCAAGCTCACAAACGCCGACCAGAGGCTAAACTTGTTTTGGTCAGTCCTATTGAGCATCCTGCGGTCTTAAGACAACGAGACTACATCGAAAGCCAGGGCTTGACTTGGGTAACTTTGCCAGTATCTGCCCAAGGCCAAGTAGATTTGGGCGCTTTCCAAGCAATGTTAGGACCAGAAGTTTTGCTGGTTTCCACCATGGCTGTCAATAATGAGATGGGCGCCTGCCAGCCTTTGAATCAGATGGCGCAAATCTTGGCTGACTATCCACATATTATCTGGCACGTCGATGGGGTTCAGGCAGTTACGACCGAATTGTCTCGAATTCAAGAGGCTAGAATTGATTGTTTAAGCTTGTCCAGTCACAAATTTCATGCGCCACGAGGTGTAGGGATTTTGGCTTGTCGCCAGCGAGTGGATTTAGTTCCGCTTATAACTGGAGGCGGTCAGGAGCAGGGACAAAGGTCCGGGACCGAGAACCTAGCCGCCATTGTAGCGACTGCCAAGGCCCTACGTCTAGCCCAAAGTGAACAAGCTCAGACGCGTTCGCGACTTAAGGCCTATCGCCAACAACTAGCACAAGCCTTAGAGGCGCAAGGGTGGGTTGTCTTTGCCCAAGAATCGGCCGCATCCCACATTCTTTGTGCCGCTCTTCCGGGTATTCCTGGTGAGGTCTTACTCAATGCCTTCGAGGCTCAGAGTATCTATGTCTCAACCACTAGTGCTTGTTCCAGTCGAGTTAAATCTGACCATCATAGTTTGGCGGCTATGGGGGTGCCCCAAAACCTAGCCCAGTCCGCCTTACGCTTCAGCCTAGCGGCGGATACCAGTGACCAAGATATTGAGAACTGTCTAGTTGCTATTGCGAAAATTAGTCAACAATTTGAGAAAACACGAGGAAAATCATGAGTCAAAAACAAATTCTTATTCATTACGGCGAACTCTCTACTAAGGGTCGTAATAAAAAAATGTTTATTAATAAACTAGCTGAGCATATCCGCTACCGTACCCAGGATTTAGAACGTATTAAGATTGTACCTGAATATGACTTTATGCATTTGATTTGGCAGGAAACGCCTTACCAAGCAGTGATTGAACGGCTTGAGACAGTGCCGGGTATTTCGCGTTTCGAGCCAGTCTATCGGGTGGACAAGGATTTGGACGCAATCAAGGCGCAAGCACTGGCTTTATTTGAAGAAGTGAAGCCAGCTGCTGGCAGTTCTTTTAGGGTCTTGGCCAAACGTTCTGACAAGACCTTTGCCTACGACACCATGGACCTACAGAGAGAAGTAGGGACCAGCCTAGGTTTAGCCTATCCTGACTTGGAGGTGGACTTTAAGACCCCAGATTATAAATTAACCATTAGTATCCAAAAGGCAGGCGCCTACCTAAGTCTCTTGTCTTACAAAGGGGTAGGGGGATTGCCTTATGGGGCTAGCGGTCGCGCCTTACTCATGCTGTCTGGGGGGATTGACTCTCCTGTAGCAGGCTATCAAATGATGAAGCGTGGTTTGGAAATTGAAGCAGTTCATTTTGCTAGCCCACCTTATACGAGCCCACAAGCCCTTGAAAAGACCAAAAAATTAACTGCGCAGTTGGCTCAATATGGTCGGAGTTTGACTTATCACTGTGTTCCTTTTACTGAAATTCAAGAAGAGATTAAGGACAAGGTCCACGATGATTTTTCCATGACCATTATGCGGCGTATGATGCTTCGGGTCATGGAGGCGCTACTCAATCGGCAACAAGCTGATGCCATTGTGACGGGTGAATCCTTAGACAAGTGGCCTCTCAGACATTGAAGAGCATGCGGGCTATCAACCAAGTGACTTCTGTGCCGATTTTGCGTCCTTTAATTGCGGTAGATAAGAACGATATTATCGCGCAGGCTGAAGCAATCAGGACTTATGAAATCTCCAATGAGCCATTTGAAGATTGCTGTACGGTTTTTGCGCCTAAATCACCACGTACCAAACCCAAATTGACGTCTGTAATGGAGTTAGAAGCTCTCCTGGATGTGGAAGGATTAGTTGAGCGCGCGGTTGCAGCTACCCAAACTGAAGTTATTGGCGCTGATTACGGTAAGGTAAGTAGCCCAGATTTTAGTCACTTATTATAGATTGTTTGATTGCAGCCTGGAGGTTTTGACTTCCAGGCTGTGATTTTTATCTCTAGGTCATAAAATCGGATTGTAAGCTAATAGAAACCTTGTCAGTCTAGCCTTCATCAGGCAAAAATGGCCTTTAAGAAATGGGTCAGAATCATGACAAATTCAAGATAAGGAGATTAACTATTTCTTTTTCCCTCGAACTTATGTTATCATAGTCTTGGACTTGAAGGAGTGATAGACATGCAGACGAGTGTATATGGTATGGCAGTACTATGTCTCCGTCTCATCATCCTAGGGATGAGTCTCCTCATTTTCCGGGGTGTGAACTGGAATCAGCTCATGCGCCAGAATGCTAAGCAAGGGGCCTATGCGGTTTATGTCATGGTCAGCCTTGCAGTGGGGCACTTAGTCGGGTCGTTTATGATTGAAATGACGGAATCCTTACAGAACTTATTGTTAGGTTTCCTTAAATAAGAGAGTGTATCCCTATTTGTTCGCTCCAAAACGAATAGGCGTAAGAATAGGAGAATTTTTGATGGAAGAGATTATTGTTCAAGGTGGTAATCGATTAGAAGGGGTAGTCAAAGTAGAAGGAGCTAAAAATGCGGTCTTGCCAATTTTGGCTGCGGCTATTTTAGCAGAAACAGGCAAGGTTCATTTGTCTAATGTGCCTGTCTTATCCGATGTCTTTACCCTTAACAACTTGCTGACTGCAATTAACGTAAGCAATGAATTTGATCAAGAAAACAATGAAATGACTTTAGACGCAACCGGTCCTGTGTCAACCACAGCTGATTATGACTTTGTCAGCAAGATGCGGGCATCGATTGTTGTGATGGGGCCACTCTTGGCTCGCTTGGTCATGCAAGAGTGGCAATGCCAGGTGGCTGTGCCATCGGGACTCGTCCTATCGACCTCCATCTCAAAGGTTTTGAAGCTTTGGGGGCAAAAATTACACGCGCAGCAGGCTATGTTGAAGCGCAGGCTGATAGATTAGTGGGTGCGCGTATCTACTTGGACTTCCCAAGTGTGGGCGCGACTGAAAATATCATGATGGCGGCTGTCTTGGCAGAAGGCACTACCATTTTAGAAAACGTAGCTCGTGAGCCGGAAATTGTTGATTTAGCTAACTTCTTAAACCGTATGGGGGCCGATATTGTCGGCGCTGGGACGGAAACAATTAAGATTCATGGGGTAAAAGCCCTACATGGCACCTCCCATGATGTGATTCCAGACCGAATTGAAGCAGGTACCTTTATGGTGGCAGCCGCTGTTACCCAAGGCGATGTCTTGGTTGAAGGGGCTGTGTCAGAACACAACATGCCATTGATTAGTAAATTACGTGAAATGGGCGTTGTATTCCATGAGTACCAAAATGGACTGCGGGTTATTGGGCCTAAGACCTTGCAACCGACAGATGTTAAGACCTTACCATATCCTGGTTTTCCAACCGATATGCAGGCACAAATGTCAATTGCTCAACTCTTAGCTGAAGGCTCAAGTTCCTTGACCGAAACGGTCTTCGAGAACCGCTTCATGCACTTTGAAGAGTTGCGCCGGATGAATGCCCACTTCACCATTGATCGCCAAAATGTGGTCATGGAAGGTCCTACCCAATTCTATGGTGCTAGCGTTAAGGCTACCGATTTACGCGCAGCTGCAGCCTTGATTATTGCTGGCTTGACGGCTGAAGGGGTGACCCGCGTTTCTGAATTGAAGTATCTAGATCGTGGCTACTTCCGATTCCATGAGAAACTCAAAGCCTTAGGTGCTAATATTGACCGGGTGAATAGTGCGCAAGTAGCAACGCCACAAAAGACTACGACTCTTGCATAGAGGAGGGTCTTAAATGGCTAAGAACGTCGGAATCGACTTAGGAACAACAAATGTTTTAGTGAATTTATACGGTAAAGGGATTATCCTGAATGAGCCTTCTGTCGTAGCCATTGATACACGCAGCCAAGAAGTCATTGCTATTGGCCATGAAGCATATGAGATGATGGGCCGAACACCTGAATCTATTCAGGTCATTCAACCGCTAAAGGGTGGCGTCATTGCCGATTTTGATATCGCAGAGGCCATGCTTATGCTCTTTATGCAACGTTTGAATTTAACTTCTTGGTTTGCTAAACCCAATGTTTTAATTTGTGCCCCATCTAAGGTGAGCGAGATTGAACGCCTAGCCTTAATTGAAACTGTTGAACGTGCAGGTGGAGGCCGTATCTACTTAGAGGAAGAACCAAAGGTAGCCGGTGTAGGTGCTGGGATTGACCCACTAAGCTCATCGGGTAGCATGGTCATTGATATTGGTGGTGGAACAAGTGACTTTGCAGTCATCTCTGCGGGCGAAGTAATTGCTAGTGAATCCATTAAATTGGCTGGTGATGACTTAGATCTAGCCATTATTCAATATCTCAAAGACAACTTCCATATTCTGGTTGGTGAACGTTCAGCCGAAAGTCTGAAGAAGGCGGTCGCGTCTGCAGTTCTCTTACCGGAAGAAGAAGTAGAAACCTATGATGTGAAGGGACGAGACCTCTTGACTGGCTTGCCTAAGTCAGTGAATGTCGACTCTAATATGATTTGTCAGGCTATTCGGCCTATCTTGATTGAGATTGCCCGAGTCGCTAAGCGAGTCTTAGAAACAATCCCACCTGAGATGGCAGCCGATGTTATGGAGAAAGGCATCCTCTTAACAGGGGGAGGCGCTTTAATCTATCACATGGATACCTTCCTGACAGATTTCCTTAAAGTCAGTGTCCTTAAGGCTGAGCAGCCTATGAACTGTGTGGCTATTGGCTCAGGTTTGATGTTGGATTTAATTCTCTCAGGTAAATTAGAACGTACCAACCCGACGTGGCGCCAACGATTGAAGCGCCGCTTACAACGTATCAAACGTCGTATTTTAGGGTAGAAAGGAGTCCTTATGGCAGAAAAACTTATGAAAAAATCCGTCTGGGCCACTGTTGGTAAGACTTTGTTACGGGTCATTATGTACCTACTCTTACTTTTCTTGTTTTTTGTCATCGGGCTGATTATCGGCTATGCCATAATTGGCAAAGGCAACTTCTGGGAAGTGCTGAGCCAAGATACTTGGCGTCATATTATTGATTTAGTCATGAAATAGAACAAGCGTCTACTCCATTGGAGTAGGCGTTTTTTATGTATTGGCGAGACTATTTTTCAAGTTCTGAGGTTTAGGACTAGGGATAGGCAAGGGCGAGATTACGTGCTATAATAAGGGGAATGAGGGGGTGAAGTCGTGTATCCATTTGATTGGCGGGAAGTGCTATTATATTTATTACCAATTGTATATGTCATTTTATTTGATCGCTTTTTCCGCGAAGCGATGGCTTCGTTTGCCTTCTACAAGTTTTCTCTAGCTGAAATGCTCCTCCCCATGTGGTGGGTCTTGATTCATGGCTTCAGTAGTTTTATCTTTGGCTTCAGCCTAGGACTCTTAACCCTCTATCTGACCTTGATTATTCTAGTAGTCCACCTCTACGACTACATTCGGCGGATTGAAGTTTTTAGTTACCGACGCTACCTTCACCAAGCTAGTCGAGTCGTCTTCCTATCCTTTTCTAGTATGTTATTAGGGCTCATGCTCCTTCGCATTGCTAGCCTCTGGATCCTTTAGGGAAAATCCCCCACCTCTCCACCACGCCCACCCACCTGGTAAAACCTTGATATAATAAGCTTTTTAAGCTCCGCTAGTTTTCTAGTGGGCTTTTTTTTATGAAATTTAAAAGAATGAGTGGTGAAAAGTGGTGGATTGTGGTAGAATATGGGTAAGCTATCATGGGAGGTGTATGCAATCGTGTTAATTGGAGAATTTCAACATAATATTGATGCCAAAGGGCGATTGACTATGCCTGCTAAATTTAGGCCTGAATTAGGTGGCCAATTCGTGGTGACCCGGGGCTTGGATGGCTGCTTGTTCGGATACCCTATGGAAAATTGGGCCCTTCAAGAAGAAAAATTAAAGAAACTCAACCTAATGAAAAAAGATGCTCGGCAATTCGCCCGCTTCTTCTATTCAGCTGCCACTGAAGTAGAAATTGACAAGCAGGGTCGGATTAACTTGCCACAAACGCTTCTTGACTACGCTAAGATTGATAAGGAATGCCGTGTCATCGGTGTTTCAGATCGTATCGAAATTTGGAGCAGCGAACGTTGGGATGAATTTGTCGGTGACGCCGAAGAAAATTATGAAGCAATTGCTGAAGGTATGATGGATTTTGACCTGTGATGGAGTGAAGATAATGGAATTTAAACATGAGACGGTGCTCTTGCATGAAACCGTTGATGGTTTGGATATCAAGCCAGACGGCGTCTATGTTGATTGCACCTTAGGGGGCGCTGGTCATGCCCAGTATTTACTGGGCCAACTAGGACCTCAAGGGCATCTCTATGCCTTCGACCAGGATATGACGGCCATTAACAATGCCAAACTTAAATTGGCTGACTATGTTGAAAAAGGCCAAGTCACCTTTATTCACCAAAATTTCCGTCATTTGAAGCAAGCTTTAGAAGAACTTGGGATTAGCCAAGTGGATGGGATTTACTATGACCTTGGAGTGTCTTCGCCACAACTTGATGTGGCCGAACGTGGCTTTAGTTATGGTCAAGAAGCTCGTCTAGATATGCGGATGAACCAAGAACAGGCCTTAAGTGCCTATGAGGTCGTCAATGACTGGCCTTATGAAGACTTGGTGCATATTCTCTATCGTTATGGGGAAGAGAAGTTTGCCAAGCGTATTGCACGTGCTATTGAAGAAAGACGTGCTCAGCGACCTATCGAGACAACGACTGAATTAGCAGAAATTGTCAAAATGGCCATTCCTGCTGCTACCCGTCGTACGGGTGGACATCCAGCAAAACGTAGTTTCCAGGCCATTCGAATTGCGGTCAACGATGAGTTGGGGGCGGTCGAAGATTCACTGGAGCAGGCACTAACCCTTTTGAAACCAGAGGGACGTATTAGCGTCATCACCTTCCATTCCTTGGAAGATCGGTTAGTTAAGCAATTATTCAAAGAAGTAAGTCAAGGGCCAGAAGTGCCTCGTGGCTTACCCGTTTTGCCTGGCCAGATGCAGGCGCCTTTTACCTTGGTTAATCGCAAACCGATTGTAGCCAGTCCAGAAGAACTAGAGGCTAACAATCGTTCGCGGAGCGCAAAGTTGCGCATCCTCCGCAAGAATTCATAGAAAAAGTAAGAATTAGAGAAAGAAAGAAGGGATACCATTGGCTGAAACTGTAACAAGCGAACAATACTTTAAGCGCAGTTCTCAGGCTCGTTACCGCCAAGTGGCAAGCCCAGAGCCGCCTATAGCGACCAGTGCGGCAATTGACGACAGCCCAGTATTAGATGCACCTGATTTAGTCAGTCGTCCGAAAGCAAATAGTCAAACTAAAAGCAGAGTGGGTTCTTTGAGACTCAGTCGTTATGAGATTCTGATGCTCATGCTAACCTTTTTGGTTGTGGTGGGGAGTGTCTTTATTAATCTCATCATGCAGTCCAAGACTCAATCTATTCAACGTTCTAGTCAGGAGTTGATGCAACAAACTTTAGAGTTGCAGAAACAGACAGATGTCATGCGTGACCAAATGACGGAACAATATAAATACGATAACATTAAGCAAGCGGCTGAAAAGCAAGGAATGAAAGTCCGCCAAGATAGTGTGAAGGATTTGACCAAGCCATGAGTCAACCAAACAATCAAATGATTCAACGTAATCTCAGATTCTTGGCAATCCTCCTTGCTGGATTAGCAAGTATCGCGATTTTCCGTTTCACCCAAATTAGCCTTTTCAAAACAAGTAATGGGCAGGATTTAACTGCCTATCATGAAACAGGGACCAAGAGAAGTAGTATTACCGAGGCAAGGCGGGGGAGTATCTTTGACCAACAAGGGAACCCTATTGCAATGGATACTACTTCTTATTCTCTTTTTGCGGTGCTTCGCAGTGATTGGGGCGACACGAACCTTGTCAAAGACCCAGACGTGACGGCCAAAGCTTTAGCTAAGCATTTAGGGTTAGACCGTGACAAAATTTTAGCTCAGCTTACTCAAAATAATGTTTACCAAGTAGAGTTTGGGAACGCAGGACAACATTTATCATCTGAAACTAAAAAGGCCATTGAGGCTGAAAATCTACCGGGTTTAGTTTTTGTCAGTGAAACAACACGTAAATATGTTAATGACGTCTATGCCTCTCACTTAATTGGCTACGCGACGGCGGCGGCTAAAGAAGAAGATCAACCCTTAAGTGCTCAAGTCTTGGATGGCAAACTTGGCCTAGAGGCTGCTTACAATGTTAGCCTTAGTGGTCAGGATAGCAACCAGTCATCAAGCCGCCAATTAATTGGTAAGGATTTACATCTGACTTTAGACTCACGTCTACAAAACAAACTGGAAGAATTAATGAGCCAGTACCAAGCGACATACCAGCCGGAAGCATTGCAAGCTTATTTGGTGGAGGCTAAGACTGGGAAGCTAGTAGCAGCTTCCCAACGACCAAGTTTTAACCTCAATACTCGTGAAGGCATTGAGGCAGAATGGAAAAACTTAATGGTAGAAGAAGCCTATGAACCAGGTTCAACTATTAAGATTCTGACCATGTCGGTGGCCTATGACCGGCAACTCTATAAACCAGGTGAACTCTATCAATCAGGCTCCATCCAAGTCTACGACCAAGTGGTTAAGGACTATAACAAAGTAGGTTGGGGGCAGATTAGTTTTGAAGAAGGCTTGGCACGTTCCAGTAATGTGGCCATGGTCAATCTGGTTAACCGCATGGGGGACCAAGAGTGGGTCAAAAAGTTAGGCGACTTTGGCTTCGGTAAGGGAACTGACTTCGGCCTTGAAAATGAACAACCGGTAACTTCCAATTTGACAACCCGGTTTCACGAATTATGAGTGGCTTTGGTCAAGGCTTCTCCGCTACCCCTATTCAACTCTTACAAGCCTATAGTAGTATAGGTAATCAGGGCCAAATGCTGAAAGTCCAAGTGGTTCAAGGATTGGATTCAGCAGTTGAATTCCAAGCTCGTGTCTTAGGGAAGCCTATTTCTAAGGAAGCAGCTAACCATGTACTCCAACTTATGGTGGACACGGTTGAGAAGCCCTATGGGACTGCCGTTTCCTTCCGTAATCCTTATGTTAGGGTTGCGGCCAAGACAGGGACCGCTCAAATTGCCGATCCTAATGGTTCAGGATATCTAACGGGAGCCAATGATTACTACCACTCAGTGGTAACCTTTTTCCCGGCAGATAATCCTAAATACATGCTCTATATGGCCATGAAGCGTCCGCAACAAGACCATGGGCTTATTGGATCACAGATTTTAGGGAAACTCTTTAATGACTATATTGAATATATTATGGTGAAACCATAAGAAGAAAGAAGGACATAGGATGCAAGTAGAAGACTTACTAAGAGCAGTTCCTAGTGGTCAATTGTATGGCCCAGAAATCAAGGGGGGAAATCACGCAACTAGTTAACGATACGCGTAACTTAGTGCCTGGTTGTGCCTTTGTTGCTATTAAGGGCCTACAATTTGACGGTCACACTGCTGTGGATCAAGTAGCAGCAGCTGGGGCTAAACTTATGGTGGTAGAAGTCCTGCCTGAAAATTGGCAAGACTACCCATTAAGCTTTTTCTTGGTTCCTTCAACTTTCCGAGCACAAGCTTTATTAGCCAATCAATTTTTCGGCCGACCTACTGAACAATTGAATGTGGTGGCAGTCACGGGCACCAATGGTAAAACAACCATTTCTAGTCTCATCAGTGATTTGCTCATGCGATTAGGGCATAAGACAGTCTAATTGGGACCTTACATTATAAGGTCGACCAGACCTACTATCCGTCTATCAACACAACTCCAAATGCCTTAGCCCTCCAGCAATTATTTGCTGAGATGGTATCAGTAGGCTGTCAGGATGCTCTCATTGAGGCTTCTTCTCATGCCTTGGCTTTGGGGCGTCTTTGGGCAACAGATATTGACTGTGCCATCTTCACTAACTTAACTCGGGAGCACTTGGATTTCCATAAAACCATGGAAGGCTATGCCTATGCTAAGTCCTTGCTTTTTGCCCAACTAGGACAAAAGTTTGCGGGAGAGGGGCCAAGACTGGCTATCATCAATGCTGATGATCCTTATGCTTCCATTATGATGCAAGCAACTTCAGCAGATGTTTTGACTTATAGTCTTGAAGATCCTAAAGCTAGTGCCTATGCTGACCAACTAGCAGTACAGGATGGTAACCAAACCTTCAGACTGCATTACCGCAATCAGACCTATCAAGTTGTGAGCCCTATGCTTGGCGCCTACAACGTAGCTAACTTTATGGCGGCCTTCCTTTGTTTGGTAGACTATTATCAGGTTCAACCTCAAACAGTAGTTGATCTAATGCTCAGCTTTGGTGGGGTTGAGGGCCGGATGCAAAGACTAGATTTAGGGCAAGAATTCCAAGTGGTAGTGGACTTTGCTCACACGCCGGATGCCATTGAACGTGTACTACAAGAATTAAAGGCCCAATCTCCAAAACGTCTAGTGACGATTATTGGTCATAGTGGGGGCAACCGTGACAGCGGGGCGCGCCCAGAAATTGGTGACAAGGTTTTTGATTATTCGGATTGGATCATATTCACAGCTGATAATCCAAGGCATGAACCTGTGGCAAAGATTTGTGCTGAGTTAATTGGAAATCACGATGAAGTGCCTTATGAGGTCATTGAAGACCGTAAGGCGGCTATTGACTATGTCATTTCTCAGGCGCAAGCAGGGGATTTATTGGTCTTTGCCGGCAAGGGGAGTGAGCCCTACCAGATTATTGGTGATGACAAGCTACCTTATGATGAAGTAACAGAAATTGAAGCGGCTGTTACCCGCCACTTTGGCTAGGAAGGCCGAAGAAATAGTAAGCAGAGAGGAAGAGAGAGATGGAATTACTATTGCCAATGGCCGTGAGTTTTGTAATCACGGTAATCATTATGCCGTTCTTTATCGGCTACTTTAACTATCGAAAGATTGGACAGACAACCCGTGAAGAAGGCCCAAAGTGGCATGAAGTCAAGACAGGAACACCTACCATGGGTGGGACGGTCTTTATCATGGCCATTTTAGTAACACTTCTAGGAGCTGCTGCACTCTTGCGTCTCTTAGACGGTGGTGTCTGGATGCTCCTATTAACTTTCTTGTTATTCGGCGGGATTGGCTTTATCGATGACTTTATCAGTATTTTCCGCCATCAAAATGAAGGCTTAACACCGCGCCAAAAATTCTTAACTCAATTGATTTTTTCTGGCATTATCGTTCTAATTGGCCTTTTGAACAAGGTAGAATTAGCCTTCAACCTAGCCCAATTCTTATCAGTAATGCTGTTGTGATTGGTATTTTCGCCTTTATCTGGATTACAGGCTTCTCCAACGCTGTCAACTTAACAGATGGTCTGGATGGTTTAGCAACAGGCTTAAATATTTTTGCTTATGGTGTTTATGGGGCCATGGCACTTAAGAGCAAACAAACCTCCTTAGCCCTGATTTGTTTGGTGGTAGTAGGTGCATTAATTGGCTTTTTGTATTATAATAAAAAGCCGGCCAAGATTTTCATGGGGGACGTTGGTTCCTTGGCATTAGGCGCTGGTTTAGCGGTGATTTCGCTCTTAGTAAACAATCCTTGGAGCTTACTCTTAGTCGGCATCGTCTTTGTAGTAGAAACTGCCAGCGTCATGTTACAAGTAGCGTCCTTCAAGCTAACTGGTAAACGAATTTTCAAGATGAGCCCAATTCACCATCACTTTGAAATGAGTGGTTGGAGTGAACAAAAAGTTGTGACCGTATTTTGGCTCGTTGGCCTCTTAGCAGGGTTAGGCTATTATTTCATATTCTAATCAGATAAGGTGTGGAGTTTAATGGGACAAACAGGTCAAGATTTAAAAAATAAAAAAGTGCTAGTAATGGGTTATGCTATGACAGGACGCTCTGTCGTTGAATATCTCTTAACTCAAGGGGCACAAGTAACCTTAAATGACCGGGGAAATCTTCTAGAAGATTCGTCGGTCCATTTGCTTATGGACAGAGGTGTCAAGGTGGTGGATGGTGGACATCCGCTAGAACTTTTAGACCAAGACTTTGATTTTATGGTCAAAAACCCTGGGATACCTTATCATGTGCCTCTAATTGAAGAAGCTCAAAAAAGAGGCTTGCCTATCTATACAGATATTGAGCTAGCATCATGGATTGCCCCCTGTCCTATTGTGGCTGTGACAGGAAGTAATGGCAAGACCACCACGACGAGTTGGATTCATCAAATGCTAGCACACCGACCACAAGGTCAGGCGCGTTTAGCAGGAAATATCAGGGGTGCCGTCACTTGTAACGGCTAACCAAGCAAGTCCTGATGATGTAATTGTTATGGAAGTATCCAGCTTCCAATTGATGGGGACCGAGAAATTCCGGCCAAGTATTGCGGTTATGACCAATCTGACCTCAGCCCATTTGGATTACCATGGGAGTCAGGAAGGTTACGAGGCGGCTAAATTCAAGCTAGTGGCTAATCAGACGGCGGCCGATTTTTGGGTCTATAATGTGACAGATCCAACCCTTCGTGCGCATGCCAATCAGGTTAAAGCCCAGCAGGTGCCATTTAGCCATTTGCCAGCCAGCCCTGAAGTGCAGGCCCAGGGTGCCTATCGCCAAGGGGATGCTCTATATTTCCGCGGTGAGGAAGTAGCCAAAGTGTCACAAATTGGCGTGCCAGGTGATCATAACGTTCAAAATGCCCTGGCAGCAATTGCAGTGGCCAAGTTATTAGGCGTCTCCAACCAAGCTATTCAAGCGGAGTTGAGTGCCTATGCTGGCATGCCTCACCGTTTGCAACCTATTGCTAAATCAGCGGGTCGTATCTTCTACAATGACTCTAAGTCAACCAACATGGTAGCAGCTACTACTGCTCTTAAGAGCTTTACCCAACCAATCCGTTATATCGGTGGTGGCCTAGATCGAGGCAATGAATTCGATGATTTAATCCCCCACTTGGAGCATGTTGTAGAGGCCTTTCTCTATGGGGAAAGTAAAGAAAAAATGGCTAGAGCTTTCCAACAAGCTGGGGTGCCAGCCATCCATCTTTATAAAAACTTAGACCAAGCGAGTCTGGCTGCCTATGAGGCTGCTCAAGCAGGAGAAGTGGTCTTATTCTCACCTTCATGCGCAAGTTGGGATCAATTCGCTAACTTTGAGGTGCGAGGTCAGCATTTTGTGGACTTGATTCAGTCTTATCTGGCTGAAAAACCTTATAAGGACTAAAAGGGAGGTAGTCTAGCATGACTGAGATTAAACGTATCGTACTTTCAGGTGGCGGAACAGGTGGACATATCTATCCAGCTCTCGCCCTCTATCAAGTCATTAAAGCCAAATATCCGGAGGTAGAGTGCCTCTATGTTGGTAGTAAGAAGGGCTTGGAGGCAGATATTGTCGCAAAAGAAGGGCTCGCCTTCCAATCAGTGGAGATTCAGGGTTTAAAACGTTCTTTATCTCTTGAAAACCTTAAGACAGCTTGGCTCATGTTAACCAGTGTCCACAAGGCAAAAAAGATCTTACGGGACTTTAAGCCAGATGTGGTGATTGGGACAGGAGGTTATGTTTGTGCACCAGTCCTCTATGCAGCTAGCCGTCTAGGTATTCCAAGTTTAATTCATGAACAAAATAGTGTAGCAGGTGTTACCAATAAATTCCTTAGCCGTTTTGTCAATCGCATTGCGACTTGCTTTGAAGAAGTGAAAAGTGACTTTAAGGGGCAAGAAGCCAAGATTATTTTAACTGGCAATCCGCGAGGCCAAGAAGTAGTAGCTACACCTAAAATGGACACCATCCTTTCAGAGCAATTCCAGTTGGATGATCAAGTGCCAACTGTCTTAGTATTTGGGGGGAGCCGTGGTGCGCCAGCTATCAACCAGGCGGCCGTTGAAGCCATTCCGTCCTTTGCTGGAAAAGACTACCAAGTGATTGTGGCCACAGGGCGAGTGCATTATGATGAATTGCGCCAAAGCCTTAAGGAAGAGCTACCGTCTAACGTCCGTCTAGTGCCTTATATCGACAATATGCCAAGCCTCTTGCGTCAGATTAAGTTGGTTGTTGGTAGAAGTGGGGCAACTAGCTTAACGGAATTAACGGCATTAGGCTTGCCAAGTATTCTGGTGCCAAGTCCTTATGTTACTAACAACCACCAGGAACACAATGCCATGGCTCTTGTAGACCATGGAGCCGCTCGTATGATTAAGCAAGCGGATTTGACTGGGGCTAGCCTAGTGGAGACCATCCAGGAACTGATGGCTGACCCAGAAAACCTAGAGAAAATGGCTCGCTCAGCCTATGAATTAGGAATTCGTGACGCCTCAGATCGCTTAGTCAAAGTTCTGGAAGAAATCATTAAGTAAGAAAAATAAAATCTAGAGAGAGGAGGGAAGTAATGGCTAATTATCGTCTGGATCAGCGTAGTCGCTACCAAGAAGATTATCAAGAGAACCGACAAACGCTCAACCAACGCCGCCAACCTAGCCGGCAAAGAAGTCAAGGCAATTACCGCTTAGATGCAAATGGACAACCTGTTATGCGACCTAATCAGGATCGACAGCGACCTCGCCCTTATCAGGAAGAACACTATAACTATGAAGAAGCACAAAGAGTTCCTAATCAGCCTGACTTTTTAGGCAGACGCCAGGGCAATCATCGGATTAAGCCCAAGCCGGCTCAATCAAGTCAAGCCTGGACGGACTATGAAGAGGATGATGAGCCCCGATTTGTGACTAAGCCCAGAGCGGGTAACTATCGCCAAACTCCTCATCACACTTCCCTCCCCAGTCAAGAAAAAATAAGTAAGGAATTTGGACAAGCACGTTGGCCTAAGGGCAAGATGAAGCTCTTTTCCGTCTTCGTTGTCTTAGTTTTAAGTCTGGCAGTGGTGGGTTATCGACTCTTGCCAACACATTATGTCAATGCTGTTCAGATTGTTGGTAACCAGCGAGTGGATGGTGAAGCCATTGTCGCCGCCTCAGGTATTCGCGATTTTGACCGCGTCAAAGACATCATGGCTAAGCGCAAGTCGATTGAACAAGCCATTATGAAGGAGAATCCTCTTGTCAGCAAGGTGACCTTACGTCGTCCTAATATGCAGAGCCTCCAACTAGAAATAGAAGAGCATGCTATTGTAGCCAAGATTAAATCAGGTGACCAGTGGATTGCTGTTTTAGATAATGGGACTTGGGGAGATTTTAGTGCCAGTGTGGCAGCCAAAGAAGCTGTTAACCTAGATCAACTGCCTGAGTTGTTGGTACAGGCACCATCAGGCCGAGTAACAGAGTTGACAACCATGTTGAAACAAACCCCACCTGACATTCTCAGCCAAATTGAAAGTCTCAAGCTAGGTCAAGAGGCCAGCAAGAATAGTGCCTTTGAAGCTAAGATGCGGGATGGCAACCTGGTCAAGGCAGTTCTACCAACCTTCAATCATAAGATGACCTTCTACAATCAAATGCTTAAAGAATTAGGTGATAAGAAGGGAACACTTAATCTGGAAGTGGGAGCCTACTTTACGCCCTTTACAGGCCAACAACGGCCAGTAAGGGTCCAGTCTGGACAACAACCTTGATAGACAAACAGAAGCGAGGACTTAGTCCTCGCTTTTACTATAGGCCCGTCTTCATAGTGCCTTAAGAGCAGGATCGGGATGGCCTGATTATGTGAATAAGAACTTACAGAGACAAATAAGGGGAAAATCTATATTAATTCTTTGTGACAGGCATTATTTCGCTTCATATCAAGGCCAGTATGTGATAGAATTATAGGGAGAGATTATATCTCATCCAGGGAGACCAAGCTCCCCTGTGAGAGGACAAAGGAGGGCTAACGCTTGTGAGAACCCCAGAAATTTTTGTTAGTTTAGATATTGGGACTACCTCAATTAAAGTGGTTGTAGCTGAGCACATGAATGGCCAAGTCAATATTATCGGTGTAGGTAATGAAAAGTCACGTGGCTTAAGCCGTGGCGTGATTGTTGATATTGATGAAACGGTCTATTCCATTCAACAGGCCATTGCGCAAGCAGAGCAAAAAGCACAAGTTAAAATTAATGATGTCATTGTCGGCGTACCAAGTAACAAGCTGATGATTGATAACTGTCACGGTATGATTGCTGTTTCCAGTGATACCCGTGAGATTACCGAAAAAGATGTTAATAATGTTATTATGGCTGCTAAAGTGCGGTCTGTCCCACCTGAACGGGAAATTATTTCCATCATTCCAGAAGAATTTATTGTGGATGGTTTTACCGGTATTCGCGACCCTCAAGGCATGATTGGGGTTCGCCTAGAACTATACGCACGACTGATTACAGGTCCTAAGACCATCATCCACAACATTCGTCGTTGTGTGGAGAAGGCTGGACTCAACATTACGGAATTAGTGGTACAACCTCAAGCTATTGCAGAAGTAGCCCTAACGCCTGATGAACGTGAATTTGGGACCATCATCGTAGATATGGGTGGTGGCCAAACCAGTGCCTCAATCATCTATGATAACCAATTGAAGTATTCCTTCGTTGACCAAGAAGGTGGCGACTTCGTTACCAAGGATATCTCCTTAATCCTCAATACATCCTTAGAGAATGCGGAGCGGATTAAGCGTGAGTTTGGTTACGCAGTCTCTCGTCAGACTTCTGAAGAAGAATACTTCCCAGTGGAGACAGTTGGACGTAAGGAACCTGTCCGCGTAGATGAACGCTACTTATCTGAAATTATTGAAGCCCGTTTGGCGCAAATCTTCGAGACAGTTCGAGATGACTTAGAAGGGGTCGATGCCCTCGACTTACCAGGCGGTTTCGTTCTGACTGGTGGAGCAGCTTCCTTGCCAGGCGTCTTAGAACTAGCCCAAGAGTATTTTGGTCCTAAGGTTCGCCTCTATATTCCAGAGCAAATGGGGATGCGAAACCCAGTCTTTACAACGGCTATTGGCATGGTAGAATATGCAGCAGGCCTAGATGTTGTGCATCGTATTGCCCAAGGAACTTATCAAGCAGCAAGTGCACCACGTCAAGATCGTGGGTTTGAGCGGCCTTATCAAGAGACTGCATCACAGGATGTAACAAACCAGCCAATGATGCCACCTCGTCAGCAAGCACCTCGCCGTCCGGCAAGACCAGAACGTCAACGGCCGGTAACAGAGCCAGTATCAGATTATGATGCATACTCCAACCTTGGAGGCTATGCTGCTGAAGAAAGCAACTATGTTCCAGAACCGGAGGCAGGCGTTAATTATGATAACCCAGTCCCTGTTGTAGGAAATGGCATTATCAGTAAAATCCAAGCATTTTTCAGAACATTTTTCGATTGAGATTCAGGAGGAACGATTTATGGAATTAGCATTTGATTCAATTAGCGGCCGTGACGGCGCCGTTATCAAAGTCATCGGGGTCGGAGGGGCCGGCGGTAATGCCGTTAACCGTATGATCGCTGAAGGCGTCCAAGGGGTAGAGTTTATTGTAGCCAATACAGATACTCAAGCTCTCAAAGGCTCACAAGCAGAAACTAAGATTCAATTAGGTCCTAAGGTAACCAAGGGCTTAGGGGCAGGTTCAGTCCCTGAAGTAGGTCTTAAGGCTGCTGAAGAGAGCGAAGAACAAATCCGTACAGTACTTGAAGGCGCAGACTTAGTCTTCGTAACAGCTGGTATGGGTGGGGGGACCGGTACGGGTGCTGCCCCAATCGTAGCGCGTATTGCCAAAGAATTAGGCGCCTTAACAGTGGGTGTCGTGACACGTCCTTTCACCTTTGAAGGTCCTAAACGTGGTCGTTACGCAGCTGAAGGCCTTAAGAATTTGAAGGAAAACGTGGACACCTTGGTGACCATCTCTAACAACCGTCTCTTAGAAATTGTTGACCGTAAGACACCAATGTTAGAAGCTTTCTCTGAAGCGGATAACGTTTTGCGTCAAGGGGTACAAGGGATTTCTGACTTAATCACGGCGCCAGGTTACGTCAACTTGGACTTTGCTGACGTGAAGACCGTCATGAAAGACCAAGGGACTGCCCTCATGGGGATTGGGGTGGCTTCTGGTGAAAACCGTACTGCTGAAGCAACTAAGAAGGCCATTTCTTCTCCACTATTGGAAGTTTCAATCGATGGGGCAGAACAAATCCTCTTGAACATTACCGGTGGTTCTGACTTAACCCTCTTTGAAGCACAAGATGCTAGCGAAATCGTGGCAAATGCTTCAACTAGCGATGTAAACATCATCTTCGGTACTTCTATCAACGAAAACCTAGGTGATGAGGTAGTCGTTACGGTTATCGCAACTGGGATTGACACTGAGAAAAATGCACCTAGCAAGATGGCTCAACGTCCAGCGCGCAACAATTACAATGCAGCGCCTGCTAGCAATGCGCCAGAACCAAGCCAACCAGCAGTGTCACCAAGTAATGACATTGAATTAGCACCACGCGGTCGCGAGAGCGAACGTGACTTATTCAGTGACTGGGATATTCGTCGTGAACAAAGCACTCGTGAGTCTGCTCATGAGATGCCACAGCGGACTTTCCAACGGTCAAGTGACGTTAGCCGTAACCGTCAAGTTGACACAACGGAAGATAACGAACTTGATACACCACCATTCTTCCGCAAACGCCACCGTGGCTAGTTAACTAACTAGTTCTGGGCAAGCACCATGGGCACGCAAGTCTACGCTTCTGGGCGCTAGCTAGCGTGCCTATGGTCGTTATTGAAGAAGAAATTAAGTAAAGAGGTAGAGCTATTATGCTGATACAATATATTTCTTGGGCCTTTACGGCTTATGAGACCCTCATTCTTATCTGGGCTATCATGTCCTGGTTCCCTGATGCCCGTTATAGTGATTTGGGACGTTGGGTTGGGAGACTGGTTGAGCCTTATGTTGAGCTTTTTGATCGCTTTATCCCACCAATCGGGAATGTTAGTCTTTCGGCCTTTGCGGCACTTGCGGTACTCCATTTAGTGCGTAATTTTCTCCTACGTCTCTTGATTGGGGTGTAGTCCCATGAAAGAGGGCATTTATCAACATTATCGTAAAGAAGAACAGGCCTTCATTGACTATGTGCTAGAACAAATGGCCTATGCGGCTAGTCGCTATTGTCCGGTCACTAGCTATTTTGTGACCCCGCGTGAAGCCCTGATTGCCCAACAATTGGCTAATGGACAAGATGAGGTTCAATTAGCCTGCCAAGGGGGCTTGCCAGGAGCTGAACGGCAAAGACTGGTTTTTTATCCTCAGTATTATGATTTAGAAACTAGCGACTTTCAGATTCAAGCCCTAAAGATTCACTTTCCGCAGAAATTTGCCAATATACGACATGGGTCTATCCTTGGTTCCCTCCTTGGGGCTGGCCTAGAACGCAATCGAATTGGTGATATCATCACTGATGGTCAAGACTGGCAAGTGCTAGTGGATGCAAAAATTGCGCCCTATGTTTGTCAAAATGTGACCAAAATGGGAAATGTCGGAGTAAGACTTGAATATATTGAGCCTGATCAGGTTCTGACGCCACAAGTTCTCTGGGAAGACCAGACGGTCATTACCACATCATTAAGGCTTGACACTATGCTGAGTAAAGTCTATAATTTTTCTAGACAGCGTGCAAAAGAAGCCGTCTTAGGGGGCTTGGTCAAGGTCAATTATTTAGAAATTAATCGACCGGATTTTGAGCTAGAGGCAGGCGACTTTGTCTCGCTTAGGAAGTTTGGACGTTTTCAAATTGATGCCGAAGAGGGTTTGACTCGTAAAGACAATATTCGTCTTAAGGTTAAAGTCCTAGTCGTCTAAAGAAGAGAGCAAGAACAAAGGAGTGTGTGACATGCCAATTACACCAAATGATATTTTAACCAAAGACTTTGATCGCGAATTCAGAGGTTACGCCAGAGAGGAAGTCAATGAATTTCTAGATGAAGTTGTCGTTGATTACGAACGTGCTTTGGATCAAGTGACTGCCCTTAAACGCCAGTTAGCGGAAGCCGATGAGAAAAATCAAGAATTTTGAGAAATTGCAAGAATCCTTGAATAGCTCAATCTTGATTGCTAACGAAGCCGCTGAACGCCTCAAACAAAAATGCCCGCAAGGAAGCTGAACTCATTATTTATGAGGCAGAACGTGAGTCTGATCGAATCATTGCTAATGCACATGATACCGTCAACCACTTGGCTAATGAAGTAGAACTCTTACGTCATAATGGACGCAACCTCCAATTCGAAATGCAACGCATGTTGACTCAACAATTGGATTTAATTAAGTCTCAAACATTTGAACAGGAAATTGCTTTTTGCAACACCTACGACAGAAGATAGTCAAGCTGAAGAACGTAGTTCTGAGCGCGTGGCTGCCTTAGAACAAGAAGTGGAGACACAAGTTACATCTGACGTTGAAGAATTCGTCCATGAAACTCAAGGTGATGTAGAAGCTAAGGCAGCACCTGACAAGGATGACCAAGCTTCTGTTGAAAGTATCTTGGGCCAAACTATTAAAATTGAATTACCAGAAATGATGTAAGACCACTATCTTCACTACACATCCCCAGCGATCTAGGAAGGGTGCAAGCCTAGAGTTCCCTGTAGAGTAGATAATCAGCTTACTTATAATGGCCGGTGAACCTAAGTAGCCGGTGCCGCTTAAAGAGCGTTATCATGTAAGAGAATTTGTATGACTACAAATAAAATTGGGTGGTACCACGTTGCGACGTCCCGTTGAGGGGCGTCTTTTTATATTTTTTTGTAGTTAATACTGTCAAGAAAGGAATATTGCCAATATGAAACTAAAAGAGACCCTCAACCTCGGTAAAACCGATTTCGCCATGCGGGCGAATTTGCCAACAAAAGAAGTTATCCTACAAAAAGAGTGGGAAGATGCGAATCTTTATCAACAAATCCAAGCTAAGAATGCTGACAAGCCGACTTATGTGCTCCACGATGGTCCTCCATATGCCAACGGGAAAATCCACATGGGCCATGCCCTCAACAAGATTAGTAAAGATATTATCATCCGCTCTAAATCTATGTCTGGCTTCCGGTCACCTTATGTACCAGGTTGGGACACACATGGTCTACCAATCGAATCAGCCCTGACCAAGCAAGAAGGGGTTGATCGCAAGTCCATGTCTGTGGTTGAATTCCGCAAACTCTGTCAAGAATATGCCCTGCGTCAAGTAGAAGGCCAAAAAGCTGACTTCAAACGCCTAGGTGTAACAGGTGAGTGGGACAATCCTTACTTGACCCTAGCCCCTGAATATGAAGCAGCACAAATCCGTATTTTCGGCCAAATGGCAGCAAAAGGCTACATCTACAAAGGCCTGAAGCCAATCTATTGGTCACCATCGAGTGAATCGTCCTTGGCGGAAGCCGAAGTTGAATATGCAGATGTAACCTCTCCTTCTATCTATGTAGCTTTCAAGGTCAAAGACGGCAAAGGCATTGTGCCTGAAATGCTGAGTTCGTAATCTGGACTACCACGCCTTGGACCTTGCCAGCTAACTTAGGGATTTCAGTGAGCCCTGTAGCTAGCTATGTTCAAGTTAAAGTGGGAGACCGTCATTTCATTGTAGCCCAAGACTTGCTCGAGTCACTGGCTAAAACCCTCAACTGGGAAGATTATCAAGTAGAGGCTCACTATCAAGGTCAAGATTTTGACCGACTCACTGCTTGGCATCCTTTCTATGAACGAGAGTCGCTACTCATGGTGGGAGATCACGTTACCTTAGATGCCGGGACCGGCCTGGTTCATACCGCTCCTGGCCACGGGGAAGACGACTATTATGTTGGGAAAGCCTACGGCTTAGATGTATTGTCTCCGCTAGATAACCAAGGCCACTATACTCATGAAGCTCCTGGCCTCGAAGGTGTCTTCTATGCCAAAGGGAACAAACTAGTAGTGGAATTGCTCAAGGAAAAGGGCGCACTCTTGTCTTACTCAGAATTTGTCCACAGCTACCCACATGACTGGCGGACTAAGAAACCTGTTATCTATCGGGCAACACCACAGTGGTTTGCTTCTATTGATAAATTCCGTGAAGAATTGCTTAATGCGGTTGAAACGCAAGTTAAATGGTACCATCCATCAGGCCAACCACGTATCTACAACATGATTCGTGACCGGGGCGACTGGGTCATCTCTCGTCAACGGGCATGGGGTGTGCCACTTCCAATCTTCTATGCTGAAAATGGGGAGGCTATCTTAACAGCTGAAACCATTGAGCATGTGGCAACTTTATTTGAAACACATGGTTCTAATGTCTGGTTTGAACGTGAGGCTAAGGATCTCTTGCCTGAAGGCTTCACGCATCCTGCAAGTCCAAATGGTAAATTCACCAAGGAAACTGACATCATGGACGTATGGTTCGACTCTGGGACCTCATATGCAGGAGTTTTAGAAGCCAGAGATTATCTGACTTTCCCAGCAGATCTCTACTTAGAAGGGTCTGACCAATACCGTGGTTGGTTCAACTCAAGCTTTACCACTTCTGTTGCTGCTAAGGGCGTACCACCTTATAAGGCAGTACTGTCTCAAGGTTTCGTCTTAGACGGTAAGGGCAACAAGATGAGTAAATCATTAGGCAACGTTATTGTGCCGGAAGAAGTCATGAATGAACTTGGGGCTGACATTATCCGTCTTTGGGTTCTCAGTGTCGACTCAGAATCAGATGTACGTATTTCTAAGGACATCCTTAAGCAAATTGCTGAAGCTTACCGTAAAATCCGGAATACCATCCGCTTTATGTTAAGCCATGTGTCAGACTTCGACCCAAGCAAGGATAGTGTGGCATTTGAAGACTTACGTCCAGTTGATCAATACATGACGGCTAAGTTCAAGCTTTTTGTTAACGATCTTTTAAGTGCCTACGATAAGTTTGAATTTGCTAGCATCTATAAGAAAGTCATCAACTTCATGACGGTTGACTTGTCTGCCTTCTACTTAGATTTTGCTAAGGACGTGCTTTACATCGAAGCGCCAGATAGCTTACCTCGTCGTCAAATGCAAACCGTCATCTACGGCATCTTGCGTGACCTCTTGCCACTCTTGACTCCAGTTCTCTTGCATACCATGGAAGAAGCTTGGAAGGAATTACCAGGTGTTGAAGGCTTTGTTCAGTTAGCAGAATTCCCTCAAGCAGTTGATGGGGTTGCTTATCAGGCCCTGGTGGATCAATGGAAACTCTTCTTCCACATCCAACAAGGGGTACAAAAGGCCTTAGAGGAAGCGAAAAATGCGGAACAAGATCCAATCAAGAAATCTTTTGAAGCAGCGGTGACCCTCTATGTCAATGAAGAACAAGCTAAGGCTTTGAAGGCCTTGAGTCAAGATTTAGATCAATTACTCATTGTCTCTCATCTAGACTTAGTGACCACGCCGGCACCAGATCACGCCTTAGTCTTAGACGATTATGCAGTTTCTGTTAGCCGAGCACAAGGTCATGTCTGCGAACGCTGTCGGGCAGTTCGTCCGGAAGTGGGCACCATTTCGGAAGCACCAACTCTCTGCCATCGTTGCCACCAGATTGTCAAAACACATTACCCTGCTTACTTTGAAGCAGAATAATAAAATAGTAAGTAAGAGCAACATTCCTTTCGGATGTTGCTTTTGCTTGAAATGGAGTATGATAAATGAGCAAAAAGCTTCAGTCTAAAGATGCCCTGTATTTGGGTTCCATGCTTTTCGGTATGTTATTTGGGGCTGGGAACTTGATTTTCCCGGTTCACCTAGGACAAGAAAGTGGCGCTCAGGTAGGCCTAGCCGTAGTGGGACTCTTGATTTCAGCCATTGGTCTGCCTTTCCTGACCATTCTCGCTATGGGAATGTCCAAAAGTAAGAGCGTCACCAAACTAGCCAATCGGGTCAGCAAGAAATTTGGGGCCGTTTTTACGGTCTTGCTCTATTTGGTAATTGGTCCCTTATTTGCGGTGCCACGCTTGGCAAGTACATCTTATACCATTGGGCTAGCACCTTTTATCGAGTCGAGTCACCAGGGACATGGGCTTCTAATCTATTCTGTCATCTTTTTCCTAGTAGCGGGCTTTCTGTCTCTGAATCCGGGTAAGATTCTAGATTACATTGGTAAAATTCTCAACCCAGCTTTCCTACTGGTTTTAGGGCTACTTTTAACCCTGACAGTCCTCAATCCAATGGGGCAAGTCGGGCAAATGATGGCCCAGGGGCGCTATGCTCAACAAGCAATGGCGACTGGCTTTTTGGAGGGCTATCAGACCTTGGATGTGCTAGCGGCCTTGGCCTTTGGGATTGTCATGATTCAGGCTATGAATCGTTTAGGGATTGAGGAGCCAGGCGAACTGGCTAGAGGTATGGTCAAATCCGGTGCCATTAGTATCGTCTTAATGGGTCTAATTTATGGGCTCTTGGCCTATGCCGGTGCGACTTCCTTGGGTCAGTTTTCCATGAGTGCTAATGGTGGGATTGCGCTAGCTCAGATTGCCAATCACTATCTAGGTTCAGCAGGCAGTATCCTTTTGGCCTTAATTGTCACTCTGGCCTGCCTTAAGACGGGGGTAGGACTCCTGACTGCTTTTTCAGAGGCGATGGTAGAATTATTTCCTAGCCTGGGCTACAAGCAATACTTGCTTGCGGTTAGTCTCTTGGCTACCCTGATTGCTAATGCCGGTTTGACTCAGATTATTGCTTGGGCAGTGCCGGTGCTCATGTTTCTTTATCCTCTGGCCATTGTCCTAGTCATGGTCACCTTATTGTGCCGAGGTCGAGCAATCGACAGCCTTTACTACCAATGGGCTATGGCACTGACAGGGATAGTGGCGCTAATCGATGGAATTCAAGCCATGCCAGATCTAGCTTGGGTACTACCATTGAAAGAATTAGCTTCCACCTTCGCTACTTATTTGCCATTGAGTGGCCAGAGCCTAGGCTGGTTTGTGCCTAGTTTGTTGGGCCTAGCTATTGCTCATTGGCAAGTGAGACGAAAAGCATCGTAATAACATAAGTGAAAGAGCTTGGGTTTGCCAAGCTCTTTTTTAATATAAAAAAAGAGGGCAGGAACCTTAGTTCCTACCCAAATCCGTTAGTGCCGTTTGGTCATATAGATGTTTTGAACCCGCAATCTAAGCAGGTGGGCACCTAACGACTAACCGCTGACTACCAAGTGAAAAGGCCTGTCATAAGTCAGCCGAATTGGTTCCCTATATCTAAAGAAAAATGTTCGGTCAACACAGTGTATATGTCACGTACACCACAGATCTTCTATACTTTTATTATAGCACGACTTGCTGAATTTGCAAGTAAGCGCTCTTATTTTTTGAGGATTTCTTTAACTTTTTGGTAGTAGTGAGCCAAGGCTTCCTCATACTTGCCGCTAGGGTCTGGTTGGAAGAATTGGCTGTGTGCTAATTCTTTAGGTAAATATTCTTGAGCTACGATATGACCTGGATAATCATGGGGGTAGCGGTAGTCAATTCCTCGGCCCAACTTGTCAGCTCCTTGATAGTGACTGTCTCGCAAATGGTCTGGGACTGGGGCGACTTGACCTTGGTCAACCGCCGCCATGGCAGCCTTGATAGCGCGATAGCTAGTATTGGATTTTGGACTCAGGGCTAGTCAATGACCGCAAAACCTAAGGGAATACTGGCTTCTGGTAGACCTAGCTTTTCGGCGGCTTGAATGGCGGCAACCGTTCGTTGCGTGGCAGCTGGGTGGCCTAGACCGATATCCTCATAGGCAATGACTAGCAGGCGCCGGCAGGCAACCGTTAGCTCACCGGCAGTCAGTAATAGGGCTAGGTAATATAGGGCAGCGTCGACATCACTACCACGGATGGATTTTTGAAGGGCGGAAATGACATCGTAGTGGGCATCACCATTCTTATCATGTTGAAGGCGTCGACGCCGCAAGCAATCACTGGCCACTGCCATGTCGATGATAATTTGCCCATCTTGGTCGGGTTGGGTTGAGAGGACAGCCAGCTCTAAGGCGTTAAGACTGGTCCGAATGTCACCACCCGACACTTGGGCAAAATGTTCCAGAACGCCATCCTGGACTTGTACGGGGTACTTACCGAGTCCACGTTCTTGATCGGCTAAGGCCCGAGTCAAACCTTGGCAAACCTGTTCAGGACTAAGGGGCTTAAGTTCGAAAATTTGCACCCGACTTCTAATGGCGGGGTTAATGGCAATATAAGGGTTCTCGGTAGTCGCCCCAATCAGAATAATCCGACCACTTTCTAGATGAGGCAGAAGGAAATCTTGTTTGGTGGTGTTTAAGCGGTGAATTTCATCCAAGAGGAGGATGAGGGTGCCGGAAAATTTGGCTTCTTCGACTACTTGTTCCAGTTCCTTCTTGCCATCCGTGGCCGCATTCAGGGTGCGGAAAGCATAACGGGTTGAACCCGCAATAGCGCTGGCAATGGAAGTTTTGCCGATACCGGGCGGTCCGTAGAGGATCATGGAAGTCAGGCGCTTGGCCTGCACCATGCGGTGGATAATTTTGCCGGGGCCAACGAGATGTTCCTGACCTAGGATATCTTCCAGTTGACGCGGGCGCATGCGATAGGCGAGTGGTTGGAGCATGACAGGCCTCCTTTCGTTCTGTTATCTGCCTCTTCATCATACCGCAAAAGACCGGATGAGACAAATCTTCTGACCAAACTTATGGATAGGCGAAAGGCTGGGAGTGTGCTATAATAAGAAGGAAAGTCTAATCTGAGAGGAGGAGGCCAAGATGGCGATTTATCTTGATTATGCTGCGACTACACCTGTACGTCCAGAAGTTGTCGAAGCGATCACAAGCTCCTTATCCCAACTTTATGGGAATCCCTCTAGTACTTATCAATTGGGCAAGTCTGCTAAGTATGCTCTCAATCAGGCCCGTGAGGCCATTGCCAAAGACTTGGGCCTAGCCTCAGCCGCCTGTCTCTACTTCACGTCTGGGGCGACAGAAGCTAATAACTGGGCTATCTGGTCTCAGGCTCAAAGTGCTCTAGCAGCTGGTAAAGCCCGCCACTTGGTGGCTTTGGCCGTAGAACACCCTTCAGTGAATTTAGCGCTCAAGCGATTAGAGGAGCAGGGCTGGGTGATTTCCTGGATTCAACCCCAAGATGGGGGCAGTGACCAAGACCTGATTGACCAATTTCTAACGGCTAGTCAGGAAGATACCAGTGGCTGGGTAGCCATGGCGGTCAACAATGAAGTAGGCGCCATTTATCCCATTCCTGGATTGGCGCAAGAAGCTCGTCAGCGCGGTTATTTTTTCCATGTTGATTTGGTTCAAGGAATTACCAAACTACCTTGGCAACTAGACCAGATAGCTACATCTTGGAGTCTATCAGGCCATAAACTAGGTGGCCCTAAGGGGATTGGCTTACTCTACTTCCAAGCATGGCAAGGTCAACCAGGCTTGCAACCTTACTTAGTAGGGGGCGGTCAGGAAGCTGGTATGCGGGCAGGGACAGAGAATTTAGCCTATATTCAAGGATTGGCTCAAGCTATCCAGCTGTCACTAGCAGAAGCGGAACAGCGACAAGCGCATTTGGCAAACTTGGAAGCTTACTTCTTGGAGGAGCTAACTCGAGCAGGAATTGACTATCAAGTCAATCGCCCACAGGCTCATCATTTGCCAGGCTTCCTTAATCTCTGGCTCAAAGGCCTCAAGGCTAGTCAGGTCCTAATCCAATTAGATTTGGCTCAGATTTATGTTTCGGCTGGGTCAGCCTGTTCGGCAGGTAGTCTAGAACCGAGTCGTGTTCTTAAGGGTTACTATCCTGACCAGGAAGACCGGCAGCGTGAAAGTATTCGTCTGACCATGGGCTTGGGCCTAACGCAAGCAGACTTAGACCAAGTGGTCAAACAACTTGGCCTCTTAAAAGCAAGACAACAAAAGTAAACAAGAAAGGCGATGAATTATGGCATTCACCAAACAAGCAACCTTAAAAGGTTTTAACCGTACCTTCGAAATCAACCCAGCCTGCAAACCTTATACTTTGCGGGACAATGGTTTTACCGAGTCAACTGGCGGTAACTTCCAATACAAACGTCCTCTAGATAGTCATCACCGTGATGGATTGGTGCTCAAGGTCTTGGTAAACAAAGACTTGAAGACCCTCAAAATCTCAACCGTCAATAACAAGGGTTTAACTGCTGTCGATGTGACCAAGTTAGCTCATAATGAAATGGTTGTAGAGAAGATTAACTTTATCTTTGACGGCTTTGTTGAGCGTAACGTTTTAACTGAAGTCTAGCCTAAGTGGGGAGAACGGGAGAGTGCTTTCGTTCTCTTCTTCTGTTATCAATTAAGCACATATGTCAGGATGCTCTGCCTTCCACGGAGTTATCCATAGAGAGAAAGAAAGGAAAAGAACAATGACAACAAATGGAAAACGTGTTGTTTTGGGGATGAGTGGAGGAGTAGATTCTTCTGTCGCTGCCTTGCTACTCAAGGAGCAGGGCTACGAAGTCATCGGCCTCTTCATGAAAAACTGGGACGATACTGACGAAAATGGTCACTGTACAGCAACTGAAGACTACCAAGATGTGGTCAAAGTCGCAGAGAAAATTGGCATTCCCTATTATTCTGTTAACTTTGAGAAAGAATATTGGGATCGGGTTTTTGAATATTTCTTACGCGAATATCGGGCGGGGCGTACGCCTAACCCAGATGTGATGTGTAACAAGGAAGTTAAATTCAAGGCCTTCCTAGATTATGCTATGGAATTAGGGGCAGACTATATTGCCATGGGCACTATGCCCGTTCGGAGCGAGATGAAAATGGGGTAGTCCACCTCTTGCGTGGCCTAGATAATAATAAGGACCAAACCTACTTCCTTAGCCAACTTTCCCAAGCCCAACTCCAGAAGGCGCTCTTCCCTTTGGGCCATTTGCAGAAGTCTGAGGTTCGTGCCCTAGCAGAAGAGGCCGGCCTGGCGACTGCCAAGAAGAAGGACTCAACCGGTGTCTGCTTCATTGGAGAACGGAATTTCAATGAATTTCTTTCCAACTACCTACCCAATAAGCCAGGTAAAATGGTGACCCTAGATGGACAAGTCAAGGGCGAACACATGGGACTCATGTACTATACCATTGGCCAACGCCAAGGCTTAGGGATTGGTGGCGGTGGCACTAGCAATGAACCTTGGTTTGTCATTGGTAAGGATCAGACGACGCAAACTCTCTATGTAGGTCAGGGCTTCCATCATCCAAATCTCTATTCAGACTATCTGACGGCTAGTGAAGTGTCCTTTACTGCGCCTAATTTGTCGGATGTGCCAGAAGAATTCCATTGTACGGCCAAGTTCCGCTACCGCCAACAAGATATTGGAGTGACGGTTAAGCTTAGCCAAGATAAGACTCAGGCGACTGTTATTTTTGATCAACCAGTCCGGGCCATTACACCGGGACAGGCAGTGGTTTTCTATGATGGCCAAGAGTGTCTGGGTGGCGGTCTGATTGACTCGGCCTACAAAGAGGGGGTGCAACGCCAATATGTCTAAGGAGCAACTTCGTTGGACTGAGGCTATTCCGACTGTCCAAGACTATCTAGATTTGCGCATTGCTACAGGCTTGGGGGCTAAACCCCCCTCAAGAAGTGGCTGAACGTGCGCTAGCTAATTCCCTCTATATGATTTGTGCCTACCAGGGGCAGCGGCTCGTTTGTTTTGCCCGGATTGCTGGGGACGGTGCCTTATCTTATATCATCAATTCGGTCATGGTGGCACCTGAATTCCAAGGTCAAGGACTGGGTAAGGCCCTGATGCAAGCTATCTCGGATTGGCTCATAGCTAATGCGGATGCGTCTGCTTATGTCTGCTTGATGGCCAAGCAACCGGCCGACCAACTCTATCAGCAGTTTGGTTTTCAAGCTATTCCAGGCAATATTGGGATGCGGTGGATTAAGCCCTAAGTCTCATCTTATAGCGTTAAGAAAGGAGGCCGCTTATGGCTGAGCAAATACATTTGATTGGCGAAGTTGAGTCGGTCTTCTTCGAAAACCCACAGAATCTTTATAAGGTGCTAAGGGTGAAGGTGTTAGAGTCCGACAGCGACCTAGTAAGCGAGGACTATGTTACCTGTACGGGTCAATTTGCATCCTTGCATCTCGATACGGCCTATGAATTCTTTGGCCAAGTGACCGTTCATCCGCGTTATGGCGAGCAATTTGCGGTTAGTCGCTACCAACAAGTAGCGCCAACCTCTGAGGCTGGTCTAGTAGAGTTTCTTTCTAGTGCCCGCTTCACTGGGATTGGTAAAACTCTAGCCCAAAGGATTGTGGATCAGCTGGGATTGGAAGCCATTGATTTAATCTTGCAAGATCCTGACTGCCTCAAATCGGTCAAAGGCCTAACACCAGACAAACGCCAAGTGCTAGCCGAAACTCTGCGCCAACACCAGGGGACTGAACGCATCTTCTTGCAGTTAACAGAGTGGGGTTTTGGGCCTAAGTTGGCGGATAAAATTTATCAGACCTTTAAGGATCAAACGCTGGCCACGATTGAGAACAATCCCTACGCCTTGGTAGCCAAGGTAGAAGGGGTTGGCTTCAATAAGGCTGATGCCTTGGCTGAGCAACTAGGTATTGAGGCTGACGCTGTCACACGTTTGGTGGCGGGACTCTATACGGCCGTATCCGAAGTTTGCTTGCGGTCAGGGGACACCTATGTCCAGCGACCACGCTTGCTGGCACTTGCTACCAAGATTCTAGAACGTAGTCGGGCTTATCTGATTGAGGAAGAGCGCCTAGCAGAAGCCTTGGACTTGGCTATCTTGGAAGGGACGCTTTATTCCTTGGACCAAGGCATTATGTTGCCAAGTCTCTACCACGCAGAAATGGGCATCGTCCGACGTATCAGTGACTTCTTCCAGTATGAAGAAGTGGAGACTTTCAGCAAGACAGAAATTGAAGACAAGCTGGATCAAGTAGCCCGCGAGACGGGAATCAACTATGATGAAACCCAACGCCAGGCCATGATTTTAGCCATGCAATCGCCACTTTCGGTGATTACGGGTGGTCCAGGGACGGGGAAGACAACTCTGATACGTGGAATTTTGACTCTCCACCGGCTCTTGCATGGCTATCATCAGGGCGATGTGACCAATCCTTATCAGACTGGCCCCGTCTTGTTAGCTGCGCCAACGGGGCGAGCAGCCAAGCGTATGCAGGAAATGACCGACATCCCGGCTTCTACCATTCACCGACTGATTGGTTTCAATCGTGAGACCACCGTGGAGGGCTTTGATCCGACGCCACTGGAAGGTCAGCTATTGGTAGTGGATGAAATGTCCATGGTGGATACCTGGTTGATGAATTGGCTCTGGATGGCTATTGGCTACCGAATTCAAGTCATTTTGGTAGGGGATAAGCATCAATTGCCTTCGGTAGGGCCAGGTAAAGTCTTTTCAGACTTGATTGAGTCTGGGGTGATTCCTACTATTAGTCTGACTAAAATCTATCGCCAAGCCCAAGATAGTTCCATCATTCAACTGGCCCATCAGATTCGCCAGGGTCGCCTGCCTCAGAACCTTATGGAAAGACAACCTGACCGTTCCTTTATTCCATGTAAAACCCAGCAGGTAGCTCAAGTAGTGGAACAGGTGGTAGGCCACGCCTTGACTAGGGGCTTTGATGCCAATACCCTGCAGGTTTTGGCGCCTATGTATAAGGGACCTGCTGGTATTACGGCCCTCAACCAACTCTTGCAAGGACTCTTCAATCCGCCTAGTCGCAAGAAACCGCAACTAGAGTATTTTGACCAAATTTCGTCTGGGAGACAAGGTGCTTCAGTTGGTGAACAATGCCGAGGAAGGCGTCTATAATGGGGACATCGGGAAAATCGTCGGTGTCTTCTCAGCACAGGCATCTAACAGCGGGAGCGAAGAGGTCGTGGTGGCCTTTGATGACGATAAGGAACTGACTTATCGACGGTCAGATTTTGATCAGCTGACTCTGGCCTACTGTTGTTCGGTCCACAAATCCCAGGGGAGCGAGTATCCTTTGGTGATTCTGCCTCTGGTCGATGCCTACTATCGCATGTTGCGTCAGGACTTGCTTTATACAGCTGTCACCCGAGCACAGTCTAGTTTAGTCTTGGTGGGGGACCCGGACGCTTATGTCCAAGCGGTTAGTCAGGATCGTGATCCACGCCGTACCAATCTTAAGGACTTGCTACAAGTTAAATTAGCGGGGCTGACGAAGGGAGAAAAGATAGAGCAAGAGCCGGCTATAGAGCCGGATCAAGTTCCAAGCTCTGAGGCCGAAAAAGCTTTGGCCAGTGAAACAACTCAGGCCAAGCCTCAAGCTAGTCCTGTGGCAAGTGTTTCGGTTGCGGTGCAATCAAGAGACTGGATACCTAAGCAACAAGAGTCATTCCGCTTAAGTCAGGATTTGATCGACCAAATTGATCCTATGATTGGCATGGAGGGAATCAGCCCTTACGACTTTGAGAGTCAGACTTGTTAAAGTCCTTTATTCTTAGCGAATAAGGGGCTTTTTTCATGCTTTGAGTTTGTGAAATAAACGCTACCAAGTGCAAATAATTGTCTATTCTACTGAGCATGATATAATTTAGGTATACTATATCCGAGGAGGAATGACCATGTCATTTACATTACCAGCCTTGCCATACGCCTATGATGCGCTTGAACCAGCCTTTGACGCGCGCACCATGGAAATTCACCACACCAAGCATCACCAAACCTACGTTAACAACTTGAATGCAGCCTTAGAAGGTCACGCAGACTTGGCAGCTAAGTCTATCGAAGACTTAGTCGCTAACCTTAAAGATTTACCTGAAAGCATTCAAACAGCAGTCCGCAACAATGGTGGGGGTCACTTCAACCACAGCTTCTTCTGGGAAAGCTTACAAGCACCAAGTGCAGAAGCAGCTATTCCTGCTAGCCTCAAGTCTCGCTTAGAAGCAGACTTTGGTTCTGTTGAAGCCTTCAAAGAAGCCTTTGCTAAGGCAGCTGCGACTCGCTTTGGTTCTGGTTGGGCTTGGCTTGTAGACCGTGACGGTCACTTAGAAGTCTTATCTACTGCTAACCAAGACACACCTTTAGAATTAGGGCTTAAGCCGCTTTTAGGTTTAGATGTGTGGGAACATGCTTACTACCTCCACTATCAAAACCGTCGTCCAGACTACATCCAAGCCTTCTTCTCAGTAGTCAACTGGGATAAGGTAGCATCACGTTTGGGCTAATATTCGACTAGCGCATAGAGAAGCTGAGACTTAGGTCTCAGCTTTTTTGTATTAAGAGGTCACTTTACAGTGATGGTCGTTGCTAAAGTAAAGATGACTAGGAAAAGCAATTAATCTATTTTATAGAAAACTGTAGATTAGCTAATAAGGAATCAAGTGTGCAATAGGATTAAAGACTGGCTTAAGGAGAATAAGTAGAGGTATTCAAAAATAGAAGCATTTGGGGTATGAGCTATTCTAATAAATACTTCAATTACGAACATTGGCTTAGTAGGCAATAGATTTTATTCAATTGGGATAAAATTACCTTGAAAGTATGGAAGGAATAGAGTACAATCTAACTAATATTTAATGTTTTTTTAATCTATACCTATTTTAGCATTGAGGAGGTCGCAAAATGTTCAAACTAGAGCTTAGGCACTTTATCAAGAATCATCGCTTTGTCTACTTACTCTTAATCTTGCCACTTGTGACCATGCTAGGACTAGGACTATATCGTGGACAGGTTAGTCATGACTTAAGACATCAAGAGCGTCAACAGGCCAATCGTTTGGCTTCAGATTTGAACTGGTCCATTTCCACTATGCAAAGGCAGGGGGTACCAGAGGATAATCCCCTTTTAGTTAGCTTGAAGGAAGCAGAAAAGACACGTTTTGATTACAGTGTGGCGGCCTATTATGAAGAATGGGATCGAGTGAACCAGGACAAGCTCTCTATATGGCGGACTTTATTGACCCTCAATAATCAGGGTAAGGAATTATTAAGTATCTCGCGTCAACAGATAGAAGCGGAATTACCTGTTATCGAATGGCAAGTTAATTACCAAATCGGTCGCTTGGATGTCAAGACAACGCGAGAATCCGGTTATCTAATGACACAACTCTCTCCTTATTTATTGGGGATTCCACTACTTTTGTTGTTCTCATATTTGGTAGGGCTTCCACTCCTAAGAGATTTCTTCGCTAATCAGCAGGCTTTTCTTAAAACCTTACCTATACCCTATAGTCGCTTGCTAAGCCGACGCTTAGGTGTATTCTTGTGCCTGGGATTAGGCTATGGTTTGTCGATAGCAGTTGGGTGGGCTATCTATCATGTTCTTTTTGACCAACTTCCCCTTACGGCTTTACTCCATTATCCTATGGCACCTGGTTGGCCACTGTGGCAGGGAATCTTGGCTCTCTATCTATTCTGGTTAGGGCTGGTAATTCTTTTCTGGCTTATTTTGCTACTTATTAATCGATGGGTACAAGAGCTGTTATTAGTTTGGCTAGGTCTAGGTGTATCGGTTACTTTATTAGCTGAGTTTAGTCGCCTCTTTGATTTCTACCCTTTTTATTCTATTTTTAGCTACTGGGATATTTATGGTTTTGTATTACACCAGTCAAGCCTAGAAATTTTGTATACAGTGCTTATTCTTTTCGGTCTCTTACTTGGTGTCTGGCGGCTGATAGTAACCCTATCCTATGCAGTACTTAAACGTGGTCGAGCGCGTCGCCGTTATGACTTATCTTCTAGCCGTTTCCAAACAAGTTTTGAATGGCTGAAGCTATTAAGAGGTCACCTTTGGTGGCAAATTTGCTTGTGTATCTTGGCCTTTTTTCTCTATTATGGGGTTTCACAGGGGATTCAGTACCACCAATTACAAGCAGCTAACATTGCGCAAAAATCTGAGTTTCTTAAGATTAATCTGAGTGATTATCGTCAGGCTTATCCAACGGAAGAACTCTATCAGTCAGCGCTAGCAAGTTTTCAACGCCAAGAAGCTCTTGTTGAGGAGCTTAAACAAGGGAAAACTAACTTGGCCACGGAAATGGAATATGATGAACTGAAGCAGGATGTCGACTTCCTGCAAGGCAAAGGTGATAGAACTCTATTGCCAATCCGTGACTGGATTTTTATGCCGAATGCTTACATCAATTATCAGTTAGCTGAGTGGAAACGAAATTATGGGATTGATTTCAGCTGCCTGGTGGTCCATATTGGACGCTCTATATTCCAAATTATGAGCAATCACCAAGAAGTGGTGAGGACCAGCCACCTCTTTCGATTGATATTGCGGTCTTTGAAGCCTATCTAGCGCGTGTCAGCAAGCCTATGAAATCTTATACTGCACTAGGAATAGTCGGTAACTTGTTTGAAGAGCGTCTCTATTTAGGACTCTGGGTTATTTTAGTAATCTTCTTAGTAGCGCCTACTGTGCTAGATAAAGAAACCGGACGCTGGCGATTCCAGGCAACCTTGCCTCTTGCAAGGAAGTATCTCGTTAAGTTGCGTCGACGCATATGCCTTCAACAGGTGTTTCTGCTAATGCTAGGGTCAGTTATCTTACTTGCCTTGGCTGGTAGTTTAATTGCAGGTTTAGGTCATATTCAGTTGCCTCAGGTCAGATATTTAGTAGATGGCCAACAGTGGGGTGGTTTGATTGGTCAGCGCTTGCGTGTACCAAGTACCCATCAATTTTTTGAGATATTGCCTAGTTGGTATTACTATCTAGAGGCTTTCTTACTGTTAGTTGCAGTGACTTACTTTATTAATAGCCTTTGCCATTTTGTGGCTAGCTGGGTTAAGTCGACTGCAATCTATGCTAGTTTAGTCGCTGGAATCTTAGGTGTTGGTTATGGGGCAACTCTCTTATTGCCGAGTCTGGCACAGGCTATGAGTCCCTTCCGTTATTTGGATTTAGCCCCGGTATTGGATGGACGCCTATCGGTCTCTTTAGGTCAAGGTTTTTTGACTCATTGGACTGGCCTAGTGGTCTGTGGTCTTGCAGGCTTGTTTTTGAATATATGCTTGCATTGTACTCTGAAAGGACGTGACCAAGTATGATTGAAGTAAAAAATCTTAGTGTTTCCTACGGCAGTAAAGCGATTTTGAAGCAGCTAAATTTTCAGATTAAGGCCGGGGAGGTAGTAGGCTTAGTAGGACTAATGGTGCAGGTAAAACGACCTTGCTGTCAGCCTTAACGGGCTTGTTGCCTTATTCGGAGGGACAAGTAAAGGTAGCCCAGCTTGACTTACCAGCAGGTAAGTCCCTTTATCGTAAGATTGGTTTCATGCAAGATAATAGTGTTCTCTATCCACAATTAACGGGTTACGACCACCTTCAGTATATAGCCTTAGCCCAGGGACTCTCCAAAGAGAGCATTATTGAAACGGCCGAACGAGTAGGAATGATAGGGTATTTAGATCAAGCGGTGGGGACTTATTCCTTGGGAATGAAACAACACTTGCTCTTTGCCTGTGCTATTCTCCACCGACCACAAGTACTCTTTCTGGATGAACCTTACAATGGTTTAGATCCTACTAGCCTGATTCGGATTCGTGAGTTGGTCATGCAACTTAATCGCGAAGAGGGGATGACGGTATTGATTTCTTCGCATAATCTTGACGAAATCGACCGAATGACTCGCCGAATTCTATTCGTTAAAGAAGGTCAAATTATTGAACGCACTTTGGCTCAGAATGAAACAAGTGACTATGTGGTAACTGTTCAAGAAACGTTAGCCGATGATTGGATTCGCCGCTTATCGGCTCATAGTTTCCTGGTATCTGCCTCTCAGCTAAGCCAAGCTTTAGGGAGTTTGGAACGAGCCGGTTTGACTCTGAAAGGAGTAGAGCCTCGTCAATTGGGCAGTGAACAGGTCTACCGTGAACTTTTCGAAGTGAACTGATGATAAAAAGGCAAGTAAGCTATTTAGCTACTTGCCTTTTACCGTTATCTAGGCAAACTAATCCACTTGAAAACACGAACAAATTTTCGTATACTAGAGGAGAAGTATGACAGGGGAGAGGAGGGGCACCATGCGATATGGGATTTAGAGTTTAAGGATCCGGTGCCGGACACATCACGTAAGATACTGCATGTGGATATGGATGCCTTCTATGCCAATGTCGAGGCGCGGGATAATCCAGCAATTGCTCATAAACCTATTGTGATTGCCAAGCATCCTAAGTTAACTGGTGGCCGGGGCATCGTCTCCACTTGCAACTATAAGGCGCGCGAATATGGTATTCATTCGGCCATGACGGCTGCTGAAGCCTTCAAACGCTGTCCCCATGCGGTCTTTATCGCAGGCGATTGGTCCCACTATCAGGAAGTGTCTCAGCAGATTCGGACGATTTTTGCTCAGTACACGGATTTGATTGAGCCCATGTCCCTGGATGAGGCCTATCTGGATGTGACCCATAATAAGCTAGGCATTCAAAGTGCGACCCACTTAGCCCAGCGCATTCAAGCTCAGATTAAGGCAGAACTCAATCTGACCTGTTCAATCGGGGTGTCCTATAACAAGTTCCTGGCCAAAATCGCCTCTGACTACCGCAAGCCCTTTGGCATTACGGTGGTGACACCTGACCAAGCCTTGGAATTTTTAGATGACCTACCCATTGATAAGTTCTATGGGGTGGGGCGGCAGTCAGTACCTTATTTCCACCAGAGGGGGATTATGACAGGGGCAGACTTGCGAGCAATTGAATTAGAAGACCTAATTGAACATTTTGGGAAAATGGGCAAATCCCTCTACTACAAGGTGCGCGGGGTCCATGATGCGCCGGTCCAGCCCCATCGAGAGCGCAAGTCTATTGGTAAGGAAACTACCTTCATTCAGTTTCTGGCGGAAGAAGAGAGGGTTCTAGATGCCTTGACCCAGCTGACCAAGCGGGTGGTGGCAATCTTAAAGCCAAGAATTTCCATGCCCAGACTGTGACGCTTAAGATTCGCTATGATGATTTCGAGACCTTAACGCGTCAACTATCCTTGGGCTCTCCTAGCCAAGATGTGGAGGTGATTAGCCAGGCGGTGCAGGAACTCTGGGAGCTTCATGGTCATTTGCATAAGTCCGTCCGCTTACTGGGGGTCTCTACAGCTGGGCTAATCCAACTCGATAAGGTCAATACACAATTATCTTTTGAAAAAATGTAAAACAGGTCTGTTACTTTTTAAAATAACTGTTATAATATGAAGTATAACAGTTATTTTTGTGTCTAAAGAGAAGGTGACGATATGGCAACCAAGCATGATTTGATTATCCAATACATTGAATCCCTCCCCATCGGGGATAAAATCTCGGTTCGAGGGATTGCCAAGCATCTCAAGATGAGTGAAGGAACGGCCTACCGAGCTATTAAGGACGCCGAAGTACTAGGGATTGTCTCGACTATTGAGCGGGTTGGGACCATTCGCATTGAGAAGAAGCAAAAATATTCGCCGGAAATGTTAACCTTTGGTGAAGTGGTGCAAATTATTGAAGGGGAAGTCCAAGGCGGCAGCCAAGGGCTGACCCAACACCTGTCTAAATTCATCATCGGGGCCATGACCAAGGATGCCATGGAGCGTTACTTTACCGACGATTCCCTAATTATTGTGGGGAACCGGGAAGACGTCCAACTCTTTGCCTTGGAAAAGGGCGTTGCGGTGCTCATTACCGGGGGCTTCAAGGCCAGTGATCAAGTCATTAGTTTGGCCAATGAACGCAATTTGCCGGTGATTTCCACTACCTTCGATACCTTCACGGTAGCGACCATCATCAACCGGTCCATGGCGGATCAGATGATTAAGAAGGAAATCATGACCATTCGGGATATCTACACACCATTATCCCAGGTGCCACTTCTAGCGCCAAGTGATTCGGTAGCTGACTTCAATCGCTTGATGGAAGAAACGGGACAGGAACGTTTTCCTGTCTGCTATAACCAACGTCTGATTGGGGTTGTGGCTGCTAAGGATGTCCAAGGTAAGCAAGAATCCATTCAGTTGGAGCGGGTCATGACCAAGAATCCGGTGACTGTCAAGACACATATGTCCGTGGCTAGTGTCTCACACAAGATGATCTGGCAGGATATTGAGATGATTCCGGTGGTGGAAGATAACCTTCAACTGCTTGGGGTGGTGACGCGTGAGGAAGTCTCCAAGGCCATTCAAGTGGTTCAACAGCAACCCCAAATGGTGCATACCTTTGAAGAAGACATTACGGCCCAGTTAGAAGTGGCTAGTGAAGTGACGGACTATGATTTCCAAGCCTTCGTACAACCTCAAATGATTGGCAACTTCGGGACTATTTCCTATGGAGTTCTGACCGAATTGATTGCCCAAGTGACGGATCGCAAGGTCTTTGAGTTGACCCATCTCAACAGTGTCATTGAGAAGATTGACCTTCATTATTTCAACCTCATTCAAATCGGCAATGAAATTCAATTTAAGGGCCATGTCTTCAACCACAACCGTCGGGCAGCCCTGACCCAGGTGGATGTTTTCCACGAGAATAGTCTGGTGGCCAAGGCCATTATTACCAGCCAAATGATTGAACGCAATTAAGTTTAGTGAGTAAGGAAGTAGAAAACTACTATGTATATTGAACATCACGAGGCGCAAGCCCTCCTCCAATTAATTCAAGCAGCCCAAACCATTATCATTCACCGTCATGTGAGGCCTGATCCGGATGCCATCGGCTCCCAATTAGGACTCAAGTCTCTGATTGAATCCACTTTTCCTGACAAACGCGTTTTAGCGGCGGGCACGACGACCCAAGGGCTCAAGTGGATTGGTGCCATGGACAAGGTGATAGCCGCTGACTACCAAGGCGCTCTGGTTATTGTCTGTGATACGGCCAACCAACCCCGGATTGACGGCGATCATTATGACAAGGGGGCGACTTTAGTCAAAATTGATCACCATCCGCCTGTTGATGACTACGGGCAACTTCAAATTGTCCATCCGATTGCCAGTTCCACCTGCGAAATCATTGCTGAAATAAGTCGCCACCTAGGTGACCAGCTACCTATGCAGGATCAAGCCGCGCGCCTACTCTATACAGGTATGGTGTCTGATACGGCTCGCTTCCTCTATGAGTCCACCACCTCACGGACCTTGGAAGTTGCCGCATGGCTCAAGCAATATGACTTTTCATCCTTTGAGATTAGTGACCGCTTTATGCGACTAAGTTTTGAAGAAGCTAAATTCCAAGGACATATCTTTGAGACTATGTCCATTAATGAAGCCGGTGTCGCCTGGGTGACTATTAGCCAAGAAGATATTAAGGCTTTTGGTATTAGTGAAGAACAAACCCAGATTGCGGTGACCTTGCCAGGGCGTATCGAAGGCGTCCTGTCTTGGGTCATCTTCGTTCAACAAGAAGGCAATGGCGACCACTATCGTTGCCGTATTCGTTCCAAAGGGCCTGTCATCAACGGAATTGCAGCCAATCATGATGGCGGTGGTCATCCTATGGCTAGTGGCGCCAATGCCCATAGTTTAGCCGAGCGACAAGCCATTGTGGAAGAGCTGACACAAGCCGTTCTGACTTATCGCCAAGAGATTGAGCAAGAAGCTTAACAAGCTGAAGAAAACCCATTATATCATATATGATATAATGGGTTTTTTATGTCCGAAAATGGAGCTAGTGGTCCACTCCGCCGAGTGGACCACTAGCGCGCCAAGAAAGTGGCAGATTTCCCTCAAAAAGCCACAAAAATTCAGAGCTAGTGGCCCACTCGACGGAGTGGACCACTGGCGCGTAAAAAAAGTAGCCGATTGCCTCAAAAGTGCTACAAAAGTCCAGAGCCAGTGGCCCACTTTTTCAAAGTGGACCACTAGCTCATAGACAGCAAAAAAGAGTTTAGGCTCAAGTCCTAAACTCTTTTTCTATCTTATTTAAGGAGCCATTCGAAGCCATCACGGGCTAAGAGGTCATCGGCTTCTTGAGGGCCATGACTGCCAGCAGGATACTGGGCAAGTGGTGTCTCAGTATCGGCAGTCCAATAGGCTTGAATATTATCCAAGAATTTCCAGGCCGCGGCTACTTCACACCATTGAGTAAAGTGCTCACGATCTCCTTGGCTAGCCTCGAAAATTAAGCGGGCGTAGTCATCTGGACTTTCTGCCAATTCTTCTGAATTGTAGCGGAAGCTGAGTGGCACGCGGTGGCTATCTTGGCTGTAGCCGATGGTTTTGGTGTTAAGCCAGAGCGTGTAGCCCAGGTCAGGGGCGATTTCAATGCGGAGATGAACGCCTTCCAAGCCTTCTTGAGTTGGACGATAGAGAACATCCACCATGGTTGCCTTCTGATTGAGGCGCTTGCCGGTCCGCAGATAGAAAGGAACGCCTTCCCATTCTGGCAGGTCTAGTGTCACCTTGGCTGCAAAATAAGTCTCAGTCCGTGAAGCAGAATCGACACCTTCTTCTTCTAGATAGCCCTTGAGGTCGCCTTGGGCACTGTATTGGCCACGAACTACACTCGCTTGACATTCTTGGGCGTCAGCATAGTGATGTAGGTTAGCTAGGCTACGATATTTAGCTGCCTGAATATCTGCTGTTTGGTTGGAGGCAGGTTCTGCCATGGTCAGCAGGGCGAGCAGTTGGAGTATGTGGTTTGAACCATGTCGCGGCTAGCACCAGAATGATCGTAGTAGCCTGCTCGTTCTTCCACCCCCACCATTTCAGGTAGGGAAATTTGGATGCTGGCGATATAATCCTTGTTCCAGGTATGGCGGAAAAGTTGGTTGTGGAAACGCAAGTGGTAGAGGGCTTGGACTAGTTCTTTACCCAGATAGTGGTCAATGCGGTAGATTTGCGATTCATCGAAGGCCACATTGAGTTTGTCTTGCAATTCTTGGGCAGAAGCTAGGTCGTGTCCGAATGGTTTTTCGATAATGAGGCGGTTAAAGCCTGACCCCAGAAGCCCTTGCGATTTAATGTGCTCGGCAATAATTGGAAAGAAGGTAGGCGACATGGACAGGTAGAAGAGGCGATTACCTTGGGTTTGGTAAGTAGCATCGAGTCGGTCTGCCAATTCTTTGAGTTGATCATAGTGTTCGGTATTTTGAACATCGTGGGACAGGTAATAGAAGTGGGAGGCGAATTCCTGAACGTGGGCAGGGCTAAGCGCCTGAGCACCTACACTGTCTACAATGACTTGGCGGAAATGTTCATCAGACCATGGACGACGGGCAGTCCCAATCAGAGCAAAATTCTGAGATAGGCGGCCACTGCGATAGAGTTGGTAAATAGCAGGGTAGAGCTTGCGGAAAGCCAAGTCACCCGTTGCCCCAAAGAGGGTTAAAAGGATAGGTTGTTCTTTCATGGGATACCTCCAATTCATTCACTTGTATTATAACCTATCAATCCCGGATTAGACAATGTAGGTGCTTAGATCAAGCAAATTTTTTGCTATCAAGTTCCTCTTGCGAGAAAAGGGTGGACTGGGTATAATAAAGGAACACATGGCTTAGAGACCTGTGACATTATATGATTAACGAAATCATGTTATAAGGAGGCCTTTCGCCTATGAAAGATTTTTTGACAACTACTCAGTCCGCGCCGCCCGCCATTTCCTTGGGCTGGTTCTTGATCATTGTCGGACTGTTGGCCTTGCTTGGTTGGACAACCTTACGAAAATATCGTGATCCTGCCTATGTTAAGACCTTCCGCATTATGCAAATTATCCAGTTGACCGTTCTCTATACCTGGTATGTGGTTTATTCCCTGCCTCTGTCTACTAGCTTGCCACTCTATCATTGCCGTCTGGCCATGTTTGCCCTGATTTTATGGCCTGGCAAATCGGCCTTCAAGCAATATTTCGCCTTACTAGGAGCTAGTGGTGCCTTCTTCGCCTTGGTCTATCCGGTCTTTGATCCCTATGATTTCCCGCATGTTACCAGCTTTTCTTTCTTAGTCGGTCACTATGCCTTGTGGGTCAACGCCCTCATCTACCTCTTCAAAAATTATCAACCTAATCTGCTCAAGCGCTGGCAACTGGCAGCCATCACCTTTGCACTTAATGCCGGCTTAGTGCTAGTCAATATGTTGACAGGCGGCAACTATGGTTTGCTCAGTGAACCACCTTTTATAACGGGTAGCCCACTCTGGGTGATTTATTTGGCAGTCAGCTTGGTTCTAATTGCGGCCTTGCTTGTAGCAGACTTCTTAGTGGCCAACTGGAAGGCCAAACAAGCCTTAAGACCTCAGGAAATTTATCTTGAAAACTAAGTTTCAAGCACCTAGTTAGCTAGGTGCTTTTTATATGTTTTTGGAAGTGGCTAGTTGGCTAACTTATAAAATATGTATAAATAGCCAAAGCCTAAGTAATCCCGCTAGCCTAAGGCTTAAGAGATAGTCTATAATAGAAGAAGTGAAAAAAAGCCTACTAAAAAAATGCGACAGCTAGGTTTTTGGTCTATATATATAAGGAGGGGTATGATGAAGGCAGAACTTATTTCAGTCGGAACAGAACTTTTGATGGGTTATGTGGTCAACAGTAATGCTAGCGATATTGCTAAGCAATTATTGGCTATTGGTATTGGTACCTACTATCAACAGACAGTAGGAGATAACTGGGAACGTTTGACCCAGGCCTTAGCGCTGGCACATTCGCGTTCAGACCTAGTCATTTTAACCGGTGGTTTGGGTCCTACTCATGACGATATTACCAAACAAGTGGTGGCGGCCTTTGTTGGGACGACCTTGGAAGAGGACCCTCGTCAACTGGCTAAGTTAGAGCAGCATTTAGCTCATGAGGGGCGGGAGTGTGCGTCAATTGACTTGATGCAAGTCCTCACTTTGAAAGGGGGAAAGGCTCTTTGGAATGCCTATGGCTTAGCATGTGGCTCTGTCTACCAACATGAAGGGGTGACCTACATCCTTTTACCTGGCCCGCCTTATGAGATGAATCAAATGCTCAAGCAAGAAGTCCTACCGGATTTAGCTAAGCAGTTAGGTAAACAAGAGGCCATGGAGTCGCTCTATCTTAATTTCTTTGGTATCGGGGAATCTAAATTAGCCCAAATTTTGGCCCAACCCATTGCAGAGCAAAGTAATCCTACCCTAGGTCTCTATGCCAAGCCACGTCATATCGCGGTGCGTTTGACAGCCAATGCTGCGACCTCTCAAGAAGCTCATGCTCTTAACCAGGCCTTGGCTCAGGAGCTTATTACCCTGGCTGGCGATTATTATATGGGGCAGGGAGAAGACTTTGATTTCGCGGGTTATGTTTTAGGTAAAATGGCAGAAGGAGGTCAGCGATTAGTAAGTTTAGAGGGCTTTACCTATGGTCAACTAGCTAGCCGTTTACGTCAACAAGATCCTGAGGCGTCGGTTTATCAGCGAGGCTTTATTCAAGAAGTGACAGAAGCAAACTTAGAAGCGAGTTTAGCCTCTCTTGGCCAGGGCATCGAACAAGGTACTTTCTGCTTGGTCAACTATTCGTTAGATCAAGATCAGGCAATGCTGCTTTTAGTTACACCGTCAGGCCAACGCCTAGAGCGACCGGTCTACCTAGGCCAGCGACCTTACGAGATTCAGGCTAGCATTGTCGTCTATGAAGGCTTAAGCCTTTTACATAAGCATTTAAGCTAAAATAAAAGAATCAGAACAAATGTTCTTATTTTGCTTGCTTTTTGCTGAGATTTTAGGTAAACTATAGAAGAGTTCAGAAAGAGGAGATGTTAAAGAATGAATGAAGATCGCAAAAAAGCCCTAGATAAGGCCCTAAAAGATATTGAAAAAAGCTTTGGTAAGGGCTCAATCATGCGTCTGGGTGAAAAAGTCGACACCAAAATTTCGACCATTCCGTCAGGTTCCCTGGCTTTAGATATTGCCTTAGGGGTAGGTGGCTATCCACGAGGCCGAATTATTGAATGTTATGGTCCAGAGTCTTCCGGTAAGACGACTGTGGCCCTCCATGCCATTGCCGAAGTACAAAAACAAGGGGGCTTAGCAGCCTTCATTGATGCTGAGCATGCCTTAGACCCAGATTATGCTGCCGCTTTAGGGGTTAACATTGATGAATTGCTCTTGTCCCAACCAGATACAGGTGAACAAGGTTTGGCTATCGCCGATGCCTTGGTAACATCAGGGGCGGTTGACATCATCGTCATTGACTCGGTTGCAGCCTTGGTACCACGCGCTGAAATCGATGGGGAGATGGGGGATGCCCATGTCGGCTTACAAGCCCGTCTCATGTCCCAAGCGCTTCGTAAATTATCCGGTAATGTCAACAAGACCAAAACCATCTGCTTCTTCATCAACCAATTGCGTGAAAAAGTAGGGATTATGTTCGGGAACCCTGAGACGACACCAGGTGGTCGTGCCCTCAAATTCTACTCGACCGTTCGTTTAGAAGTGCGTAAGGCTGAGTTGATTAAGAACGGTAGTGATGTGATTGGTAGCCGTGCAAAAATCAAAGTGGTTAAGAACAAGGTAGCGCCACCATTTAAGGAAGCCCTAGTAGATATTGTCTACGGTAAAGGGATTTCTAAGGTGGGTGAGCTAGTCGATATGGCAGCTGATTTGGATATTGTCAACAAGGCAGGCTCTTGGTACTCCTACGGCGAAGCTCGTATTGGGCAGGGTCGTGAAGCTGCCAAACAATACCTCTTGGATAACCCAGAAGTACAAGCAGAAATCGAAGCTCGTGTTCGGGCCCATTATAAGATTGGTGAAGCACCTGAGACTAATGAAGAAGATCAAGTGGCTTTAGGTGGACTTTTCCAAGAATAAGATAAAAAGTATGTGGCTGGAATTCTTCCAGCCACATTTTTCAAAGACAAAGAAAAAGTCCGCCATCTGGCGGACTTTTTTTAGTTAGGCGCTAGCATTTTCCAATGGCTTACGGTATTTCTTGAGCCAAGTCTGGTCTAAGACGAAGGCAGCCATACCTAAGAGACTGACCCCTAAGCCAATCCATACTGGCATTGGGAAGTAGTGAAGGGTAATGGTGTGGTCGCCCTTCTTAATTGGAATAGCCAGTAGGGTGTCATTTAAGACTGAGATGCCTTGGACAGGTTGGCCATTATCTGTAATGCGCCAGTGCTTGTCATGAGGAATGGTGAAGAGCAGATAGCCTTCTTCTTGTTCCGTATTGATAGTACCGGTAATTTTGTTGTGTTTGAAGCTTGTTACTTTGAAGAGATGGTCTTGCTTGCTAGCAATCATAGCATCATAGCGGGCCTTATCAAACTCATAAAGTTTTGGTAGGTTAGCTTTTAATTCTGGCTTTTCAAGACGAACCTTGAGTTCTTGATTATCCTGAATTTTTTTGTAGGATGCGTTCGTGATTTGTCGGAAGGAGAAAGTCCCGTAGAAGTGGTAGGCTTCGCTGTTAAGGTCTAGCTTGGTCTTCTCACCATCGTATTGACTAGGAAGGGTGAAGTAGTAAGGATTTCGCTAGTCGTATTGAAGCGGAAGCTGAAGTAGTGAGGTAGTTTTGGCTTGGTCGGATCACTGTCATTTGCTTCGCTATTACGTGAATAGGTCATATAATCCCCGTCACCGCGGTTGGTGATGGTGACATTGACAGGCGATTCTTCCTTAAGCTCATGCTCAGTAAAGTATGGCTTGCCGTTACCCTTATAGTCCACGAGGCTGAGGAGGTATTCTTGGTTCTGAATAGGTTGATGGTTAACCAAAGGATCAGATAGGAAGGTCAATTGCTTTGAAACTTCAATCCCCAAGCCCAGACGTTCAGTATTCTCATGCACCACATAACGCGGTTGACTATCAATGGTTGGGTAGGCTTGAATATCCAAATCAGTCGCCACTTGATAAAGTTTATACTGATCAGGCAAGGTATTGGCTGCCGTATCTTTGGAAGGGTCCAAGAGATAGCGGATATTGAAGAAGTCATCGGTGAAGAGGGTCCCGTTAGTATACTCTACAACCCCAGATGTCTGAGGCAGCCCCAAATAACCAAAGAGTTTAGGAGCATTAGCATCAATGGTAGAGCCAAAGTGGTTCATCCCATTGAAATGGGTGTACATGGCCTCATTCTTAGAACGTTGGTAGGTGGTATGAATTCGGTAGAAGTCATCCGATGGGTTTCGCAGTCCTGTAAGAGACTGGTCTAAAATCGAAACATAGTCATTAAACTTAGAAAGTTGAACGTAACTGAGCTCTTGCAGAATCAAGGCACCATTGGTGAAAATCTCGCAGGCTACAACCGCTAGTAAGGCTACTTGCATGAGCTTAGGCATGAGAAACTCGAAGTGCAAGACTAGAATAATCAAGAGGGCAAAAATCAAGCTTAAGAGTAGGTTGGCTTCAATCTTGGTTGTCCCTAGGTTATTAAAGTCGATATTGATAGCGTTGAGTTTGAGGAACTTGTAATCGGCCATACGCCCATAATAATAGTAGGTGTAGATCGTGACACCGACAATCATCAGGATGCTTTGCCAGTAAGCCAAGGTCTGACGGCGATTTTGGAAGGCTTTGAGGGCCAAAATGATGAGGAAGAAGGTAGTCAAGAAGGAGAAGCGGAAGTGATACCAGATTGGGAACTGGCCACCATGCCATAAACGGTCAAAAATCTTGAAGTGGAATCCTAAATAGAAAGGAATCAAGACCACAATGGCTGCAATTTTTTCTTGCCAACGAATCTTACGGATGAAGAAGTAGTAGACTACGAAGAGACTGACTAAGATAGAAGAGTAGAGGTTTGGCGAACCTTTCTTAATCTCGTCGAAAACGAAGGAGCCAAGGAAAAGTTTGGAACCAATAGCCTCTAGATTATGGGCCACGTCCCAGTTCCAGTCGGTCTTGGTATGGGTTGCTTTACTGCTGAGCAAGGCCATAAAGGTGGGGATTAACATCATGGCACTAATGGCAGCCCCTATCAGAGACTGGATGACGAAGTCACTATAGTGTTGGATAAAGGATTTAATGGTCACCTTAGGGAACTTCTCGAAGATGACATAGCCGGCATAGAAGGCTAGGAAGATACACATCATAAAGCCGATGTAATAGTTGGAAATCAGGCTGACGGCCAACATGATGACATAGAGCTTACTGCGACGTTGAGTCATGATGCGGTCTAGGCCTAGGGCAATCAGTGGTAGGAAGACCAAGACGTCGAACCACATGATGTTGAGCATATAGGTAAAGGTATAGCTCATTAAGGCATAGGCATTAGCAAAGAGGCTACTCATGACAGTGTTAGTCTGATATTTCTTACGCGCAAAGTAGAAGAAGGTCAGGCTAGCCCCGGCTAGTTTGAGATAGGTTAAGAGGGTCACGCCGACAGCTAGGTGCTGCTCATCGAAGAGGAGCAAGACGAGGTTAAAGGGACTCATAAGATAATAAGACCAAACCCCAATCATCTCTCCCCCCGTAGCCCTTTTGGAAGCTATAGAGGAATTGCTCTGGCGTCTGCGTCAGGGTCTGCCGGAAGAGACTGAAGAAGTCGATGTATTGTTGACCTAAGTCGATAGTTAGCATGGAATTGGATCCAAAAGGCGCAAATCCTTTGAAAAGGGCCAAACCAAGTAGAATAAGTGTGGTTAAGCCCAGGTTTAATAGATATGGTTTGTAGCGTACGAAGCGTTGCAACGCGCGCTGGTTCACGTGCTGGTTCATATATACCTCCAATGATTTATTGCATTCCCATTTATTCTACCAAATTTTAAGCCTAATAGCATCCTCTAAACAACTAGATTTTTAGCTTTTTTTATGGATTTACGATGAACTATTATCTTTTGACGGATTCTTTTGGTATAATAGAAGAGCTTAAAATGTTATGAAGGGAATGGAGAGCTGAAATGCCACGTTATAAGTTAAAGAAACCAAAGAATAAATCCCATATTCCCTTTCGTTTGAACTTACTATTAATGATATCCTTTTTATGTTTTGCGGCCCTCTTCGTGCGACTGGGCTATATCCAACTCTATAATGGGCAGATGTTCAAACGAATGGTTGAGCGGACCGAGTCGACAACTTCGACGGGTTCTGTACCGCGGGGGATGATTTACGACAGTAATGGGAAATCCTGGTCGGTAACCAGCCTGAACGGGCGATCCTCTATACCCGTGACAGTGATTCTAAAGTCCAAGCCAAGGATATTATTGCGGTAGCTCGACGCCTAGCTTCCTTAGTTGATGTCCCGACTCAAGAAGTGACGGAGCGAGACCGCAAAGATTACTTCCTAGTGACCAATCCGGATACTGTCAATGGGCGTTTGACGGCCGAACAACGCAAATTAGCGGGTTCTGAAGCCTATGAAGCACAATTAGGGACTGTGACGGAAGATGATATTCAATACTCAGAGTCTGAACTTAAGATTATTGCCCTCTTTAAACGTATGAACAGCGCCTTCTCGCTGTCAACCGTAACTGTCAAGAATAAAAACGTAACGCCTGATGAAGTGGCACGGGTTAGTGAACACTTGGGTGAGTTACCTGGTATTCAAGTTGGGACCGATTGGCAACGGGTATACCCGCAAGGAGAAATGATGCGTTCTATTCTGGGACAAGTCTCTTCTGAACAACGAGGTTTACCAAGTGAACTGGCTCCTATGTACTTGGCGCGTGGTTATGCCATGAACGACCGGGTAGGGATTAGTTATCTGGAACAACAGTATGAAGATGTCTTACATGGGGCCAAGTCGGTATCTAAGATTGTCACCGACTCTTCAGATGATGTCTTAGCTAAGCAAAAGGTCTATGAAGGTTCTAAGGGAGATAACCTGGTCATGACCATGGACATCGATTTCCAGAAAAAACTGGAAGAAATTGCCGAAAGTTCGCTTAAGAAAATTGAAAACCGGGGCTTAAATGACCGGGTCTACATCGCAGTTGTGAATCCTAATAATGGGGATGTCTTAGCCCTAGTGGGTAAACGATTCAAATACAATCAAGCGACCGACTCTTATGATTATGATACCATCGAAGATGATACCTTGGGGACCTTGAATACTTCCTACGGGATGGGGTCTTCGGTTAAGCCAGCCATGGTTGCTATGGGTTACATGTCAGGTGCACTCAGCCTAGATAATAATACTATCTTGGATGAACCCATGAAGTTCCAAGCCTCTGCAGAAAAGAGTTCTGTCTTCAACCGTTATGGCCAAGTCAATATCAATGATATTGAAGCCTTGCAAAAGTCTTCCAACATCTACATGATTAAAACAGCCATGAAGATGGGGGGGCAAAATGAGTATACCAAGGACGGTAAGTTGGACATTGATCCTAAGACCTTGGATACCATGCGTGAATACTTCGCCGAGTTTGGTTTAGGGACTAAGACAGGGATTGATATCCCGAGTGAGTCAGTGGGTTACCTACCGGAGTCACAACAATTGGTTAACATCTTGGACTTGTCTTTCGGACAGTTCGACTTGTATACGCCACTACAATTAGTTCAATATGCCAGTGTCCTTGCCAACGGTGGCGTTCGTTATGCGCCACGTTTGGTTAAAGAAATTCGCAATACAGATGCCAACGGCCACTTAGGTGGGGTCGAAACGACAATCGAACCTAAGGTTATGAACGTAGTGCCTGTGGAAAAAGCAGTCATGGATCGGATTCATGAGGGGATGTATCAAGTTTCCCATACTACGGACGGGACAGCCCATTACCTCTTCTTAGACTACCCAATTAAAGTCGGTTCTAAGACAGGGACGGACGAAGCCTTCTATGCTGGCCCAATCCAATATGCCGCCAATAATCCAGTGGTTAATGCCACCTATATCGGTTATGCGCCTTATGATAAGCCTGAAATTGCGGTCAGCGTGGTCTTACCTTATCTACCAGCTGACGCAACCGGCCGTGATTCCACCCGAATTGCCCGGGATGTCATGAATGCTTATTTCGAAACGAGAGAAGCAACGCGCTCAACAATTGAAAGTTACAAGCCAAACCAACCATAAACGGGAGGGGCTGGAACCTAAGTTCCAGTCCCTTTTTTGGACTTTAGCTACTATTAGTTTACTCGTAAGAGACCAAAATTAGGTGTCTACTTGTTAACTATTTATGTAAGCTCTATAAAAAATGAGTGCCAGCGTATATTTTTGTGCCTAACTTTGTTATAATAAGGGAGTAGTATTGAGATGAAGGAGGCGGGTTAGTTGCCACAAGCATTAATTATTTATGCAAGCTTGACCGGAAACACTGAAGCCTGTGCAGATATTCTGGCAGAAGCCCTAGAAGAACACGGGGTTGAGGTCACCCTGCATGATGTCATGCAAGCCGAGGCAGCAGACTTTGAAGACTATGATTGCTGTATCGCGGGGGCTTATACCTATGGTGTGGACGGTGTCTTGCCTGATGAAATGTTAGATTTTTCTGAAGACTTAGGTCAACTTGATTTATCAGGTAAGGTCTTTGGGGTCTTCGGCTCTGGGGATGAGTTCTATGAAGTCTTCTGTGGGGCAGTGGATACCCTAGAGGAACAATTCAAGAAGACAGGGGCTCGCCAAGCTGGTGCCAGCGTCAAGGTTAACCTCTACCCAGAAGACGAGGCCGTAACTGAATTAGAACGTTTGGCACAGGATTTAGCCGACGCTTTAGCTGACAATTAAGATTAAGATAGATACAAGGAGAAACTTATGACTTTAGCGAATTTTGATGAATTATTAGCCAAATATGCCCACCTTTTAATCAAAAAGGGCCTGAACGTAGGGAATGGAGACTATGTCCACATCAATACGGATGTAAACCAGATTCAATTGACCCACCTCTTGGTCAAGCAGGCCTATGAGGCAGGGGCAGCCCATGTTGCCGTTGACTTCTCAGACGACACCTTGACTCGCCTCAAATACGAAAATGAAAGCACAGAAACTTTGTGCGAGGTACCTGACTATGCTGTAGCTAAGGCAGAATACTTTTTGGAAACGTGCTAAGCGCCTAGCCTTACGCTCAACTGACCCTAACAACCTATCTGGCTTAGACGCTCAGAAAATTAGTGCGTCACAACGTGCCTTGCGTTCAGCTATTGCCCATGTGTCAACCGCCATCCAAGCCAATGAAGTGAGTTGGTTGGTAGCGGCAGGGGCTGCACCAGCTTGGGCGGCAGTCGTCTTTCCTGACTTAGGCTCAAGTCAAGAGCAAGTAGATGCATTATGGGAAGCCATCTTTAAAGCTAACCGTATCTATGCTGATGATCCAATCGCGGCTTGGGATCAACACGTTGAAACTTTAGATCAAAAAGCTAAGTTCTTGAACGATACACAATTTGATGCCCTTCACTATACTGGGCCAGGTACTGACTTAGTCTTGGGCTTACCTAAGAACCATGTCTGGGAAAGTGCGGGCTCCCTTAACCGTAAAGGTGAAATCTTCATTGCTAACATGCCAACTGAAGAAGTCTTCACAGCACCTGATTTCCGTCGCGCTGAAGGCTATGTTTCGAGCTCTAAGCCATTGGCTTACGGTGGGACAGTCATCGAAGGCATGAAATTTACCTTCAAGGACGGCCAAATTGTGGAAGTGTCAGCTGAAAAAGGCGAAGAAACCCTCAAACGCCTAGTAGAAGAGAATGAAGGGGCTCGTGGTCTAGGGGAAGTTGCCCTCGTAGCGCACAAAACACCTATTTCTCAATCAGGTATCACCTTCTTCAATACCCTCTTCGACGAAAATGCCTCTAACCACTTAGCAATTGGGCAAGCCTATGCGACTTCGGTTCAAGGCGGGACTGACATGAGCCAAGAAGAGTTGGCGCAAGCCGGTCTCAACCGTTCGATTGTCCATGTTGACTTCATGATTGGGAATGAATATATGGATATTGACGGAATCAAGGCGGATGGGACACGTGTTCCTATCTTCCGCAAGGGCGAATGGGCCTACTAAGCTAGAGAGGATGTAGAAGATGCCGACACACGATGCAAGCCAAGACCTTAGCCGTAAGATTAATCGGCGCCTAACCCGTAGTGGTTGGGTCTATATGCTAGGCCTAGTGGCTTTCCTCTTTGTAGCCATCTACGCCTTCAATCAACTCTTTCAATTGCCGATGAAGAAGAAACGGCTGAAATTGAAAGTCTCAATAGTCGTATAGAAGAAATGGAGTCACGTCTAGAACAAGTAGAGGCTAGCCTCTCTATTGAAGTACCATCAGAATAGGCCATAGGCCATCAAACTTCATGAAAAGGAGCAAGGGAAATGGTAAAAGTTAAGAAAGCAGTCATTCCTGCTGCAGGTTATGGGACACGCTTCCTACCAGCTACTAAGGCCATGGCTAAGGAAATGTTACCTATTGTGGATAAACCAACCATTCAATTTATTGTGGAAGAAGCCATTGAAGCAGGGATTGAAGATATCCTGATTGTCACTGGTAAGAGCAAACGCCCCATTGAAGACCACTTTGACTCTAACATTGAATTGGAAGAACACCTACGTAAGCAAGGTAAGGATGATTTGCTGGAATTGGTTAAGCCAACCAATGTCAACCTTTTCTTCGTTCGCCAATCTTATCCTAAGGGCTTGGGGCATGCCATTCTGCAAGCCAAAGCCTTTGTAGGCAATGAGCCCTTTGTGGTCATGCTAGGGGATGACATTATGCAGGGTCAGGAGCCCCTAACTAAGCAATTGATTGATGTCTATGAGAAGACACATGCCTCTAACATTGCAGTCATGGAAGTGCCTCATGAAGAGACGTCTAAGTATGGGATTATTGCACCTGAGCGTGAGCTAGAAGATGGCATCTACAATGTTGAATACTTTGTAGAAAAGCCTAAACCAGAGGATGCCCCAAGTGACCTAGCCATTATTGGGCGCTACTTGTTGACTCCTGAGATTTTTGACATCTTAGAAAATCAAGCGCCGGGTGCAGGTGGTGAAATCCAGTTGACCGATGCCATTGATACCCTCAACAAGACCCAAAGAGTCTTTGCTAAGCGATTTGACGGCAAGCGCTACGACATTGGTAATAAGTTAGGTTTCTTGGAAATGAGTATCGAGTATGGGCTTAAGCACCCAGAAATCAAAGAAGGTCTGCGTGACTATCTCTTAGACATTGCTGAGAATTTAGAATAATTAAACCCAGAGGCTGAAAGCTTGCTTTCAGCCTCTTTTAATATGTCGGCTCTAGCAGGCAATGCTGAGATGCAAAAAAATATCCGAATAATTATCACAACATTTTAAACTTGCCTCCAAAGCCTTTGGTAGCTTGAAAGATAAGATAGTTACTATCTGGTAACTAAATCTAAAAAAACTATAAAATTCTGATTTGGGACTCTCTCTTGTCCCTAAAATGTGCTATAATGAGACTGTTCAATAAAAATATGTAATAGGGGTGTTCCTATGGCAATTCTCGTAACAGGTGGAGCAGGTTATATCGGTAGTCATACCGTCGTGGAATTATTAGCTGCTGGCCATGAAGTTGTAATTGTTGATAATTTTTCTAATTCTAAACCAGAAGTATTAAATCGTATTCGCCAAATCTCAGGTAAGGACTTTGCTTTATCAAGTAGATGTCTTAGACAAGGATGCCATGCGCCAAGTCTTCAAGGAAAATGATATTCAAGCAGTCATTCATTTCTCAGGCTATAAGGCGGTGGGAGAATCCGTTGCGGAACCAATCAAGTACTACCACAATAACGTGGGTGGTGCCATTGCCTTAGTGGAAGTTATGAATGAATTTGGGGTGAAGCATATTGTCTTCTCTAGTTCGGCAACCGTCTATGGCCTCAATAACCCATCACCTTTAACTGAAGATATGCCGGCACATACGGCTAACAGCCCTTACGGTTCAACCATGGTCATGAAAGAGCAAATTTTCCGTGACTTGGCAGTGTCGGATCCAGACTGGTCCATTACCATCTTGCGCTACTTTAACCCAATTGGCGCCCATGCTTCCGGTCGTATTGGGGAAGACCCACAAGGGATTCCAAACAACTTAATGCCTTATATTACCCAGGTCGCTGTTGGGAAATTACCTGCCTTGAGTGTCTTTGGGAATGACTACCCAACGCATGATGGGACTGGGGTTCGCGACTACATCCACGTCGTAGACTTGTCCCTAGGTCACCTCAAGGCCCTAGATCGTAACTTAACGGTAAAAGGGGTCGAAACCTATAACCTAGGAACAGGCGAAGGCTATAGTGTCTTGGACTTAGTTAAGGCCTTCGAAGAAGCGAATGGTATTAAGGTTAACTATAAAATCGTCGATCGCCGCCCTGGTGATGTGGCAACCTGCTATTCTGATGCTAGCCGGGCTAACCAACTTTTGGGTTGGTATGCTCAACGGAACTTGGTCGAAATGTGCCGGGATTCTTGGAAATGGCAGAAAGAAAATCCGCAGGGTTATGATGTGTCCTCTCAAGCTTAAGGTGGAGGACTGTTTTGAAAGAAAGACGTACAAAACGGTCAATCCCTTCATCCTATTATGAATATGACGATCGCAACTATCGGCGGAGTCGCCTACTAGTGCTGATTGTCTTCTTCTTGATGGTTATTGGAGTAGCATGTTTCTTCTATGTAAGTTTTGTCTTGCGAAATATCGGCTCAGCCTATGAGCCCTTAGTCGAACTGACAAGCAGTTCAGCTAATGCTGAATCTAGCTTGCCAGAGCGCATTCGGGAGCGAAAGCCGCTCACCCTCTTATGGCTAGGGGTAGATGATAATGAATCGGGGCGCTTAGTCTCAGAGGAGACGCGCCTGATTAGCCTTAGTCTGCTAGAAGTCGGTGAAGGCAAGGGCACCCGACTACAGATTCCAAGCGAGTCTGCCCTTAAAGAAGGGGCTAGTCTACCAGCAGGTAAATTAGGTCAAGTTTTCATGATGAAACCATTACAATCAATTGAAAAAGCAACACATGAGTTGCTTAATGTGCCGATTGATTATACAATAGAAGTCAGGTTTTCTAAGCTTCGTCCCCTAATCGATCGATTGGGTGGCGTCACCTTAGTACCTAAGCAGGATTTTGTCTTGGAGAATCGTCACCTGGCTAAGGGCCAAGAGGTGAAATTGACAGGACGTGAAGTCTATGTTTATCTGGCTCGTCAGACGGATGAGACCTCTCTCAGCCAAGGCCAAAGACAAATGGACGTCATAGAAGGACTTATCAACCACCTGGCTAATTGGCAGAAAGTGCCAAGCTTAGATCAGGAAGTGGCACTTTTGCAAGAAGCCATCCGGACAGATATGACCTTTGATGAATTTCTGGACTTATTCCGGGCGGGCTACTTCAGTCATATGACCGAAGCCCAGATGTCAATTGTCAACCTAGATGCTGATAGCCAGCATGTCTTACTCCAACAGCTACAAGAGAAGTTGGAAAATAATTAAGGAATGTGATGGAATGACTAATAAAGTAAAACAATCGCGTAGCGAGCTGCACGGTTCTAAGAAGAAAAAATGGGGACTAGGTCGCTGGTTTCTCATCTTCTTCTTTTTAGTGCTCCTTGCAGGCGCTGCTCATGCAGTCAGAATACTATGGAAAATTAACAACACTGTTGATCAAGTCAGTCAAAATTCGACTGAAATAGGGAAGAGTGGAACCGTAGATGTGAAGAAAATCCGACCTAAGGAAGCTTCTATTGAAACCGGCGATCCGATTAATATTCTTTTACTAGGGACGGACGATGATGGTCGCGGACGTGACACTAGCAAGGGCTATGTGGGTCGTTCTGACTCCATGATTATCTTATCTCTCAATCCAAAGACTCGTACCACTAAGATGCTTAGCATCCCGCGTGACGTCTATACTGATATTCAAGGTCATGGCCAAGATAAGATTAACCATGCCTTTGCCTTCGGTGGCGTCGACTTAAGCATTGATACGGTTCAAAACTTCCTCAATGTGCCAATTGACTACTATGCCGTGGTCAATATGCAAGGTCTGGAACAATTGATTGATGCCGTAGGTGGGATTGATGTCACGAGCCCAATTACCTTTACCTATCAAGAATCTAGCTTCGTAGCAGGTGAAACCAAGCATGTCGATGGTTGGAATGCCATGAACTTTGCTCGGATGCGCTATGATGATCCTGAAGGGGAGACCGGGCGTCAAAACCGGCAAAAACTGGTAATCAAGGCCTTGGTTGATAAGCTCTCCAATGTTGGGGCGATTGCCAACTACCCGCAATTGCTAGAAGTTGTGGCTAAGAATGTCCAGACTAACTTAGACCTCAAACAGGCCCTTAATATCTATCAGAAATATTCGCCAGCTCTTCAAAATATCACCGCTATTCGCTTGAAAATTTGGAAGATTTGATGTTGAATGAGATTTACTACTACTATGCACCTCTATCTTCCCGCCTTAAGGTGGCCAATGAGTTGCGTTTGAATTCTGGCTTAACACCAATTAGCGCCAGTCAACTTCATGATCCTCTTGGAGATACAGGAGGGACGACCACTGCGACGGTGTCCAAGACTTCTAAGTTGATTATCAATCAATATCCGACTGGTTTTACAGCAGAAGAACTGCAACAAGTATCCCAAACACAGGATAATGCGCAAAACTTTCGGCAAAACGAGTACTATACACCAACAGCACCGGCCACTGATTATTACTATGAAGAGCCGGTAGTACCACAGCCGGTTCAACCAGACCCAGTTCAGCCAGTTGCTCCTTCAGAAAATACCGAGCAACCTGCCGCTCCAGCGCAACCGACGCAACCGGTCCAACCGGTAACGCCACCAGCGCAAGGCTCAGGTAACGGCCAGGGAACACAAGGTACAGGCCAATAAACAGTTTTCAAGCCTCGTCTATGACGAGGCTTTTTCTTATTCTTGCATACAAAAAAGACGACTCAGGAGTGAGACGTCTAAGAGAGTGTAGTTGCTTCATCAGCCCAAAGACCATGGCAGTGGCTTGGGTGGGTCAAGGTTTATTTTACACGGAGAATTTGTTGGCTATCCAACAAGAAATCTAGGCCAGAGTCGCAGGCCATAAAATGGAAGTGGCCATTGCTTAAGAGGCCAGTGACATAAACACGGCGTTCACCCAGTTGGATTTTGCCGGCTTTATCATAATATTCGTAGGTGAGCGTCAAGGCTTCTTGACTGACATAATGCTGATGCAGACGCTCCAGAACAAGGTCCATTGGCATGATAAAAGCTTGGACATTCGCCTCTGATGTCGGAGCTTGGAAGAAGGGTTGTAACAATTGGCGCGTTGCCTTGGATACATTGCTGAAGAGGGCGGGCATTGCTTTAGTATTTAATGAGAGTTCCATGGGGGTCATCCTTTCTGTGCGAAATAATGTTCTCGCGAACACCTGTTCTATACCTCTAGTATACGAACATCCGTTCATAATGTCAAGCACTTTTTTTCAAGGTATGGAAGGAGGAAGGATTTTGCTATAAAAAACGGGATTGTTTTGGTATAATAGTAGGCGTATCCGAGTTATAGGAGGTGCAATTAAGTGTGAATACAACAATGAAAGAAATGCAGGCCATCGAGCGTGAAGCCGAAGCCTTAAGACGTGACTATCAAGAACAAGTAGCTGCCTTAGGCCAAGTGCGCGAGGAAGAGCTGGCAGGCGTCATCGCCCAGTTCGACCAAGTGACCCAAGGGCTAGTGGCAGAAGAAGAAGCCCAGTTAGAGGCACGCTATCAAGCCGCACAAGAAGAATTAGCTTCAACCCAAGAGACGAGTCAAGCCTTGGTTGAGCAAGTCTTGGCTGGCCAGCGTGAACACTGGCTCCAACACATTTTGACAAAGGTGGTAGACAATTATGGCCGTTAGTCCAATGCAGAAGATTACCTTGGTGACTAGCAAGGCCCTTCTGCCGGAATTACTGACTGTCCTTCAAGAAGATGGCCAGGTCCATCTCAATAAACTCAAGGTATTGGACGATTGGCAAGACCTTGAAGCCAGTGAGCGAGGGACGTCTAAGCGGGAAGACGAGGCTGAAGCAGTCAATCTACTTCCCCAACTTCAGAAACGTCAGGAAAGGTGCAAAAGGCGCTGACTCTATATCAGCAACATTTGCCTAAGAAGGGGTTGGTAGCCTCTTTAACCGAGGAACTGCCAGAATTGACCTTCCAAGAATTGGAAGCTCAAGGACGTCAGTTCAATGAACAATTAGCCGTTAACCGAGCAAGTCAGCTCAATAAGCGACTCAAGGATTTAGAAAAAGAAGCGCAAACCTTGCAGGCTGATTTGGCCCTCTTGACCCAATGGCAAAAGCTAGATGTCTTACCTCAAGGAGGGCAAGACCATCAAGTGGTCAATGTGGCAATTGGGACCGTTCCGGCAGACAGTATTGACCGTTATTACAAAGCTTTGGCAGCCTTGCCAGACTTAGTGGTTAAGCGAGTCTTTAGCAATCTCCAAGAAGTGGGGGTTGTGGTCTTTAGTCAGAAATTAAGCAACCAAGCAGACTTCTTAGATAGCTTGGCACCTGCTTCCTTCCAGGCATTAGATTATCCTTTTGATTGCTTGCCTCAGGAGCAACTGCCACTGACTTCTGAACGACTCAAGACAGTGCAGGAAACCATCCAAGCTATCCGTCAAGAGTTGACCCAGTCTCAAGAGACGGTTGACCAACTCAAAATTCAATTAGATTACTTAGCCAACCACAGTTTGCGTGAGACAGCGAGCCAAAATGCTGGTTTAACTGAACATTTAGCAGCGGTTGAAGGTTGGACGGAAACACGCGCGACAGCGCATTTACAAGAGACTCTCAAGCAAGCTTTCAATGGCTTAGTCGTTATGAAAGTTGCTGATGCTAAGGATGAAGAGCTAGACCAAGTACCAATTAAACTACGCAACCATCCATTAGTGGCACCTTTTGAATCGGTCACTCGCATGTATGCCTTGCCTAAGTATAATGAAGTCGACCCAACGCCTTATTTGGCTCCATTCTATTGGACCTTCTTCGGGATGATGGTAGCCGACTTGGGCTATGGTCTGCTGGTTATGTTAGCAACCGCAATTGGTCTCTGGTTGATTAAGGGGCGTGAAAGCCTAAGAACGACTTGTAAGTTCTACTTCTCTCTAGGGCTATCTACTGCTATCTGGGGGGCTATTTATGGGTCAGCCTTTGGCTTTAACTTACCATTTAAATTAATCGATACCAATACAGATGTTACGACCATCTTACTGATTTCAGTTGGCTTAGGCTTCTTGCAAATCATGACCGGGCTCTTCCTCAATACCTACCAGAAAGCTAAGCGGCGTGACTTCCATGAAGCCTATGCCAATGGCTTGGCTTGGATTTTCATCTTGCTAGGCTTAGTTGCTATGGTTCTGGGACCAATGATTCCAGGTGCAGCTTGGTTAGGAACAGTGGGCCAAATCCTAGCTGCCGTCAATGCTATTGGGATTGTCCTCAGCTCCGTCATCAAGGCTAAGAGCCTAGGGGGACTGGGTTCAGGTCTCTATAATCTCTATGGGATTTCTGGTTACATTGGGGACTTTGTCTCTTATACACGTCTCATGGCCTTGGGCTTGTCAGGCGGGAGTATCGGGGCGGCCTTTAACACCATTGTGGCCTTTTTACCAGTATGGGCACGCTTTAGCATTGGGCTCTTGCTCTTTGTGCTCTTGCACGGTCTTAACATCTTCCTGTCCATGTTGTCAGGTTATGTCCATGGCGCTCGTTTGATGTTCGTCGAATTCTTCGGTAAGTTCTACGAAGGCGGCGGTCAGCCATTCCAGCCCCTGGCACCAGTCAATCAAAACGTTCAAACAAAAGTAAAATCGGAGGAATAATTACATGGAACAATTAGCTGCTTACTTTACAGAATACGGGGGCGCCTTCTTTGCTGGCTTAGCCATCGCTATCGCCGTTATCTTCAGTGGGATGGGTTCTTCACGTGGGGTCGGGACTGCCGGTCAAGCCGCAGCCGCTTTATTGAAAGAAGAACCAGAAAAATTTGCCCAAGCCTTAATCTTACAACTCTTGCCTGGTACCCAAGGTCTTTACGGCTTCGTTATCGGCTTCTTCATCCTCTTACGTATGTCTGCTGGGGTTAGCTTGGCAAATGGTCTGGCTTATGTTTTCGTAGCCTTACCAGTAGGGGTAGTGGGTTACTTCTCTGCTAAGTACCAAGGGAATGTGGCCACTGCAGGTCTCCAAATCTTAGCAAAACGTCCTGAACACGTCATGAAAGGGGTCATCTTAGCGGCCATGGTAGAAACCTACGCGATTTTGGCCTTCGTTGTTTCCTTCATGCTCTTAACCAACGTTCAATAGACGCTGGGGAGGAGGTCCTAATATGAGTGAAATGGAATCCTTGCGTCAAGCTATCTTGGCGCAAGTGACAGAAGAAGGAGAGGCCTTGCTCAGACGGGCGCGTCATGAACACCATGACTTGCTTGAAAAGGCTGAGGCTCAGGCTATGGCAGAACGTGATCGCCATCGCCAGCAGGCCTTGACTCAGGTGCGTCGTCGCTACCAACAACAGTTACAACAAGTAGAGTACCAAAAGCGTCAAGCTAAATTGACTGCTAAACAAAGTCTTAACAGAACTTTTCACTGAGGCTTTAGCCCGGATGGAAGCTTGGGACAGCCAGCAAATCTGGCAGTTCATGGAGCCGGTCCTCAACCAATTTAATGGCCAAGCCTTTGAATTGGCGTTAGGTGAAGTCACACAAGCTAAGTTCAGCCATGACCAACTGGAGCAACTCCAAGCGCGTTATCCAAATATGGCGCTGCGAGTGCCTTTGCGCCATGAAACAGGCTTTGTGATTAGCCAAGGACGGATTGAATACAACTATCTCTTCCGCGAATTGTTAACTGCTGTCTATGAAGAGGAAGGCTATCAAATTGCCAATCAAATTTTTGCTGACTAAAAAGGAGGCTAGGACATGACGGTTCATGACTATTCTCAACTGAATACAGCCATTAGTGTCAAGGAACAAAGCTTCCTCAGTCGGGCTAACTTAGTCCAACTGCTGAATGCTGTCGATGATGAACAGCTAGCTCTTTATCTAGAAGGCACACCCTATAGTGTCCCTTTGGCCGAGATTCGGCAACACGATGTCTTAGACCAGACTATTATGAAGGCGCTGGCGGCGGACTATGATTTGCTTACCAGCAATGTCCAGACCCAAATCTGGTCAATGTTTTTGGGCTCAAGTATGTTTACCACAACCTTAAACTCTTTCTGAAGATGCGGGCCATTGGCCGTGACTTGTCACATCTTCTGATTCCTATTGGTCCCTATCCCTTGGAGGCGCTCAAGCATTTGAGCCTGACCCTAGAGTCTGACCTATGTGACCCCTTGATTGTGGAAGAAGTCGCTCAGACTTGGTCAGAATATAAGGACTATGAGAACACGGTCGCCATTGATATGGGGATGGACTCAGCCTATTTCCGTCATTTGCGGGTCATTGCTGATCAGAGCGACTTGCCGCTCTTGCAAGAATTAGTAGATGCCAAGATTGACTTTTTCAATGCTATTACGGCCTTGCGTGCGCTTGCCCAAGACAAGCCAAACAGTTTTGCCTATCAATTAATGTCTCGTAAGGGGACCAAGCGACCTAAGGAAATGTTGCATTTTGCTAAAGACGGCCAGCTAGCCAGTTGGTTTAATGCCTTTAATGCCTTGCCCTATACCAAGGCCTTTGATGCCTATATCCAAGCTATGCAATCAGGCAAGATTCAAGCCAGTCAGATGGAGCAGCTACAAGATCTCTACTTGACGCACTTAGTCAATAGTGCCTCCCTAGATGCCTTGTCTGGCGGACAGATTTTACGTTATCTGAATGGCCGTGAGATGGAGGCAGTGAATCTGCGTCTGATTCTCCTTGGTCGAGCCAATGGCATTGCCAAAGAAGCCATCGAAGAAAGGATGCGACTGGGTTATCATGACAACTAAATCTTACAAAATTGCCGTAGTCGGCAACCATGATGCCATTCTGCCTTTTCAAATGATTGGGTTTGACATTTATCCTGTTCGCCAAGTAGAGGGACTAGGTCGCCTCTTGGCGCAGTTAGCTAAGGATAACTACGGCATTATTTACCTGACAGAAGATTATGCTCAAGAAATTCCAGAAGTTCTGGCATATTACCAAGGACTCGTGACACCGGCTCTTATTTTGATTCCAACCCATAAGGGGAGCCTAGGAATCGGCAAGCAACAGATTCAAGACAATGTTGAAAAAGCAGTCGGCCAAAATATCTTGTAAAGGAGGGGTTTGCTTGAAAGAAGGAAAAATTATTAAAGTATCAGGCCCTTTAGTGGTCGCTGATGGAATGGAAGAAGCCAATATTCAAGACATTTGCCGTGTTGGGCATCTGGGCTTAATTGGTGAAATTATCGAGATGCGGGGCGACCAAGCCTCCATCCAAGTCTATGAAGAAACTTCGGGCTTAGGCCCAGGTGAACCAGTGGCTTCAACTGGTTTGCCCCTGTCTGTTGAGCTAGGTCCTGGTATGATGTCTCAGATGTTTGACGGGATTCAACGGCCCCTAGAACGTTTCCGTAGCCAAACAGAAAGTGACTATCTCATCCGTGGGGTAGCCCTACCTGTCTTAGACCGTGAACGTAGTTGGCATTTTATTCCTCAAGTTCAAGTGGGGGAAGGTGTTAAAGCCGGTCAAATTCTAGGTTATGTGCAAGAAACAGATTTAATCCAGCACCGTATTATGGTACCTAATGGTATTTCAGGGCGCTTGACGGCCATTGAAGAAGGTGACTATCGGGTAACGGACACTGTCTACCAAATTGAGGGTAAAGACGGCCAAGTCTTCCAAGGCAGCTTAATGCAAAAATGGCCAGTTCGTAAGGGACGTCCTTTTGCCCGCAAGCTGATTCCGGTCGAACCGATGATTACGGGTCAGCGGGTCATCGATACCTTCTTCCCTGTCACCAAAGGGGGAGCAGCGGCCGTTCCAGGACCATTCGGGGCTGGTAAAACCGTGGTGCAACACCAAATCGCTAAGTTTGCCAACGTGGACATCGTCGTGTATGTTGGGTGTGGTGAACGTGGGAATGAGATGACGGACGTCTTGAACGAATTTCCAGAATTGATTGACCCGGCTAGTGGTAAGTCCATCATGGAACGGACCATTCTGATTGCCAATACCTCCAACATGCCAGTAGCGGCACGTGAAGCCTCTATTTATACGGGGATTACCATTGCTGAATACTTCCGTGACATGGGTTATTCCGTTGCCATTATGGCGGACTCCACCTCTCGTTGGGCTGAAGCCTTACGGGAAATGTCCGGTCGTCTGGAAGAAATGCCTGGTGATGAAGGCTACCCAGCTTACCTAGGGAGCCGAATCGCAGAATACTATGAACGGGCAGGTCGTGTAGAGGTCTTAGGTTCTGGCCTAGAAGGGACCATCACCGCTATCGGGGCCGTCTCGCCTCCAGGTGGGGATATTTCCGAGCCAGTTACTCAAAACACCTTACGTATTGTTAAAGTTTTCTGGGGGCTGGATGCTGGTTTGGCACAACGCCGTCACTTCCCATCTATTAACTGGTTGAACTCTTACTCGCTCTATAGTGATGAAGTAGGTCAATATATTGACCAAACTCAGCAAGTCGATTGGGCAGCGAAGGTCACCAAGGCCATGAACCTGCTCCAAGAAGAGAGTGAATTGGAAGAAATCGTGCGTTTGGTCGGGGTAGATTCCCTGTCGCCAAAAGACCGCATGACTCTCAATACGGCCCGGATGATTCGGGAAGACTTCTTGCAACAGAACGCTTTTGATGAAGTCGATACCTATACATCTTTGCTAAGCAATATGCTATGTTGACCAACATTCTGCGCTTCCATGAAGTGGCGCAAGAAGCCTTGGTTTTAGGTGCTTATTTCCATGAAATCATGTCTGGAACCGTGGATTTGCGGGACCGTATTGCCCGGAGTAAGTTTATTCCTGAAGCGGAGCTAGATCGTATTAAGGATCTAGCCCAAGAAATTGACTCAAGCATCCATCAAATCTTAGCCCAAGGAGGTGAACTCGATGGCAGTCATTAAAGAATACCGCACGGTCAGTGAAGTAGTAGGCCCCTTGATGTTGGTTGAAGACGTCCAAGGAGTTCGCTTTAACGAACTGGTGGAAATCCGCCTACATAATGGGGAGTTCCGCCAAGGGCAAGTCTTAGAAGTCCAAGAAGACAAAGCCTTGGTCCAACTCTTTGAGGGTTCGGCTGGGATTAACCTAGCCAGTGCCAAGGTTCGCTTTACGGGTAAGCCCCTGCATTTAGGGGTTTCGGAAGATATGGTCGGCCGTGTCTTCAACGGCATGGGGGAAGCCATCGATGGTGGCCCAGACCTCATTCCTGAACAATACCTTGACATTGATGGTCAGGCTATTAACCCGGTTGCGCGGGATTATCCGGATGAATTCATTCAGACTGGGATTTCGGCCATTGACCACCTCAATACCTTGGTTCGGGGACAGAAATTACCTGTCTTCTCAGGTTCAGGTCTGCCTCATAAGGAGTTAGCCGCACAGATTGCTCGTCAAGCAACCGTACTGAACTCAGATGAAAACTTCGCCGTGGTCTTTGCCGCTATGGGGATTACCTTTGAAGAAGCGGAATTCTTCATGAATGACCTGCGCGAAACAGGTGCTATGGACCGTTCCGTCCTCTTCATCAACTTGGCCAATGACCCAGCTATCGAACGGATTGCAACGCCTCGGATTGCCCTGACGACAGCAGAATACTTGGCTTATGAGAAGGATATGCACGTTCTGGTTATTATGACTGACATGACTAACTACTGTGAAGCTTTGCGTGAAGTCTCAGCAGCACGTCGGGAAGTGCCAGGTCGTCGTGGTTACCCAGGTTATCTCTATACTAACCTGTCTACCCTCTACGAGCGTGCTGGGCGGATTATTGGTAAGAAGGGTTCAGTTACCCAGATTCCAATCCTGACCATGCCAGAAGATGACATTACCCATCCAATTCCTGACTTGACCGGTTATATCACTGAAGGTCAAATTATCCTGTCACGGGACCTCTATAATAGTGGTTACCGGCCACCAATTAACGTGCTCCCATCCTTGTCCCGTCTTAAAGATAAGGGGTCAGGCGAAGGTAAAACCCGTTACGACCATGCGCCAACCATGAACCAGCTCTTTGCAGCTTATGCGACTGGTAAGCAGGCTAAGGAATTAGCTGTCGTTTTAGGGGGAGTCTGCCCTGTCCGATGTAGACCGTAAATACATTGAGTTCACCAACCGTTTTGAAGAAGAGTATATCAACCAAGGTTTCTATACCAACCGTTCAATCCAAGAAACCTTAGACTTGGGTTGGAATTGCTCTCCATCTTGCCACGGACAGAACTCAAGCGGATTAAGGATGATATGTTGGATACCTTCCTTAAACCAGTAGAATAGGGGGATGGAAGATGGCGCGCTTAGATGTCAAACCGACCCGGATGGAACTCAATAACCTCAAGGATCGTCTGAAAATCGCCAGCCGTGGCCACAAGCTCCTCAAGGATAAGCGGGATGAATTGATGAGACAGTTTATCGAATTGATCCGGCAAAACAACCAACTTCGTCAGAAGGTGGAAGGGAACTTAGTTGAAGGTATGCAAGACTTCGTGCTGGCTAAGTCCCTAGAGAGCGATGCCATGGTGCAGGAACTCTTCGCTGTACCTTCTAAGGAAGTGGCCTTGCAAATTCGTCTGGACTCTATCATGAGTGTGGCGGTACCTAAGCTCTTTGCAGATGTCAAGGAAGCAGCCAATGCTAGCGAAGTACCATACTCCTATGTCGGGTCCAACAGCGAAATGGACCAGGCCATTGGTTCAATTACGGCCTCCCTAGACGACCTCTTGAAGTTAGCGGAAATCGAGAAAACTTGCCAGCTCATGGCAGATGAGATTGAAAAAACGCGTCGCCGTGTTAATGGTTTAGAGTATCAGATTATTCCGCAGTTAGAAGAGACCATTTACTATATCGAAATGAAGCTTGAAGAAGCCGAACGGGCCAACCTGATTCGGATGATGAAAGTGAAGAATATGTAAGCTTAAGAGGCTGGGAGGATTCCCAGCCTCTTTTGTCGTGTGCAGACTTGGACACATATTTTTAAAGATTTCCTTATCGCCAGAGGTCATCCATTTAGTTTGAAGGGTATTTGTGATAGAATAGAAGTAAGCGTATTAGAAAGTCTAGTTAAGGAATGAATGTCATGAAAGATTTACCAATTGGCTTTATCGATTCAGGTTATGGGGGCCTGACAGTGGTCAAGCAAAGCCTCAAGCAACTGCCCAATGAATCCATTATTTACTTGGGGGACAATGCCCGTTGTCCATATGGGCCACGGTCCATGGAAGAGGTTAAGGATTATATTTGGCAGTTAACCCGTTTCTTGCTTAAAAAGGCATTAAGATGCTAGTCATTGCCTGCAATACCGGGACAGCTGCAGCTTTGGAAGAGATTCGCCAGACCTTGGATATTCCAGTAGTCGGAGTCATTCATCCTGGTAGCCGGGCTGCCATTGAGCGGACAGAGAACAACCATATCGGTGTTATCGGGACCCAGGGGACCATTGCAAGTAACCTCTATGAACGGGTCATGAAGGATAAGGCAGACTATCTGCAAGTTACTAGTGTGGCCTGCCCAAGCTTTGTCCAATTGGTAGAAAATCACCAGCTCAATAGCCCTCTGGCCTGGCAGCAGGTTCGAGAAAGCTTAAGTGCCTTTGACCAGACAGGTATTGATACTCTGGTCATGGGTTGCACCCATTATCCCCACCTCAAGCCGCTGATTCAGGCGGTCATGGGGCAAGGAGTGACCTTGATCGATTCAGGCGTAGAGACTTTGAATGAAGTCAGCATGCTCTTAGACTATTTTGGCTTGAGTCGCAGTGCCAAAGATGCTCAGATTCAGCCACCAAGCCAACATTTCTATACAACGGGGGATGCCAAGCAATTCGCCCAGTTTGTGACCGCTTGGTTGGAACAAGCAGAGCCAAGCATCGGTCAGTGCCAAATTGAAGGAGATGAGATTCTTGAAGTTAGTCATCGCAACGCAGAATAAAGGCAAAGTAGCCGAATTTGAACGTCTTTTGGGGCCTAAGGGCATTGAAGTTGTCTCGCTCTTAGACTATCCTGATTTACCAGAGGTTGAAGAGACAGGGGATAGCTTCGAAGCCAATGCTCGACTCAAGGCTGAAACCATTGCTAAGCTCTTGAATCTACCAGTCTTGGCAGATGATTCGGGTCTAGTAGTACCCTATCTAAATGACGCGCCTGGTATCTATTCGGCCCGCTATGCTAGTCAACCTAAGTCAGACCAAGCTAATATTGACAAACTCTTGCGGGAGATGAGTCAAGCCAGTGGGGACCAACGTCAGGCCTACTTCGTCACTTGCCTAGTGCTAGCCTCGCCTGACCATGACAGTCATGTCGTAGAAGGGCGAGCCTATGGGACCATTGCCCTGGAGCCAAGTGGAGATTCTGGCTTTGGCTACGATCCAGTTTTCTATGTGGAGCAAGAAGGGGCTACCTTTGCCCAAATCCCACTAAGTCGTAAGAACCAAATCAGCCATCGGGCTAATGCCATTAAGGCCCTCCTGGCTAGCCTACCTGAATGGCTTGAGGTGACAGCATGAAAATCTTATTAATGAGTGACAATCATGGCCGTTGGCCTAAAGTCCATGAATTAGTGGAGTATTACCGGCCACAAGTTGATCTTATACTGCATTGTGGTGACTCAGAGTTTGCACCTGATGATCCCGTCTGGGAAAAGGTAGATGCGGTCGTAACCGGTAATAACGACTATGACCCAGAATATCCGGATGAACTGATCATCAACACTCGCCAAGGTCGTATTTTCCTGACTCATGGTCATTTCCACAATGTCTACTTTAATAGCAAACGGATGGTCAAGGCGGCTCATGACAACCAATGCCAATTTGCCTTCCACGGTCATACCCACGTGGCCTATGCCAAGATTGAGGATGGCGTCTTGCTCTGCAATCCAGGTAGCCTTAACTACTCACGTGGATCCTTGCCATATCGAACCTATGCTATCCTAACTTTTGAACCTCAGACCATTAAGGTAGAGTTCTACGATGATGACAAACATCGTTTGGATCAGTTGACCCAAGTCTTTGATCGAAATTTACTTGAGGAGGCTGGACATGATACATCCCAAAATTGAAGCCTTAGTGGCTAATAAGATGCTGGACTTCATGATTCCAGCGGATAATGTCGCCAATGTGATTGATCAACATACCCTGAGTACCGGGCTTTTAATCTTAACCCAGTCCAACTACACCATGATTCCGGTTTTGTCAGCCGAGTCTAAGTTGATGGGGGTCATCTCCATGTCCATGATCATCAAAGCCGTCATGACGGTAGATGCCATTGAAATGGAGCGCCTGGACGAGCTTAAGGTTCGTGATGTTATGCTGAGTCAACCGGTGCGGGTTCAAGCGAATTGTCATTTAGCGGATGTGCTCAACTACTTAATTGACCAGAACTTTGTCTGCGTGGTGGATGAGGATAACCGTTTCTTGGGTATTATTACTCGTAAGAATGTCCTACAACGTCTGACTCATCTCCTGCATTTAACTTCCAACCCTGGTGAGGTGGCTCGACTCATTAAACTATTTGAGACGGCCAAGACAGGAGCTTAGGAAAGGGGGCAGGCAGAGACGGTGGATGTCTTTAACCAAATTAGTCATTTAGCTTGGCAGGAAATTCTCAACCGGGTCTGGCAATTTTTCCTAGTAACGGTCATCTTTTGGTTGGGGAGAGGCTTGGTCAATCGCTTCTTCGAATCCAAATTGCGCCACAAGGTCTTTCAGGTAGCACCTAAGACCTCACCGCAAAGACTCCAGACCATTTGGACCATTACAAAAAATGCCATTAACTATGCCTTTTATTTCTTCTATGTCTATGCTGTTCTAGGTATTCTAGGTTTTCCAGTTTCTACCCTAGTGGCTGGGGCCGGGATTGCCGGGGTAGCCGTCGGTTTAGGGGTCAAGGACTTCATTACCGATGTGGTCAATGGTTTCTTCATTATTTTGGAGGGCCAATACGAAGTAGGCGAAGAGGTTAAAATCGGGGATATACGTGGCAAGGTCCAGACCGTGGGGATACGTACGACCATTATCCAGGGGACTAGTGGCAATCGCTACTATATTCCAAATGGGGATATTAGTATTGTCAATAACCTCAGTCGTGAGAACCGCCAAATTGTCATTGATTTACCTATTACAGACCAGACTCAGTTGGAAGATCTGGCCCATCAGGTTCAAGTCATAACGGAGGGGCTGAGCCAGGACTATGCAGAGGATTTAACAGCTGAACCGGTCATTACCGGTGTGGTCAATGATACGACCACAGGGAAATTTCATTATGAGATTTCCTTCTATGTGACCAACGGTGCTCAGGGGCGGTTGACAGGGGCCTTTTATTTCCGCTATTTGACCCAGCTTCAACAGGCTGGGATTCATCTCTTGGATTAAGTGCTTACCTTGTTCTCCTCTTAGAATCGTGGTATGATAAGGACAGTAAAGTTTAACGTGAAAGGATTTGAGGCAGAATGGAATGGACAAGCATTGCAGCCTTAATTGCGGCGCTAGCCTTTGCGATATTAGTCCTCTTTCTGTGTTGGACCTTAATTGGTTTCAACAAAATCATGAAAGAAGTTAAGCAAACGGTGGTCGAGGTCAATGATTCCATTAAAATCATTACCAAAGATGTGGACCAACTTTCAATTGAAGTGGAAGGACTTCTTAATAAGTCCAATAGCTTGGTTGACGATCTGAATGGTAAGTTAGCACAAACTGACCCGCTCTTCAAGGCCGTAGGTGATTTGGGAACTTCAGTCAGTGGCGTACAGGCTTCTACTCGTAAGGTGACCCAATCCTTCAAGGCAGGCCACTTCTTAAAACGTGTGACGCCTTTTGGTGGCCGCAAGCAAGAAGCAGCAGCTAAGACACCAGCAGCGACAGATGTCAAACCGACGACGCCTACAGCTGACAAGCCTAAGCCTAAGGCGACCGGATCACAGTTGGATTACCTAATCCAGAAGAAACCGTCACACACGGCGGGCGAAATTACACTAAAGAAATGAGGTATGTAGCATGTCAAGAAAATCAGGATTTTTTGCAGGTTTAGTATGGGGGAGCCTTGTAGGGGCTGCCGTAGCCCTCTTGTATGCCCCAAAGGCAGGGAAAGAATTGCGGGAGGACTTGACTGAGCGTGCTCATGAATACAAGGACTTAGCAGGCGAACGTTTTGTTGAATATCGCGACCTGGCCTTAGAACGGGCAGGGGAGTACCGCGATTTAGCAGTCGAAAAAGGGGTTAACTTCTATGATGCGGCTAACAGCAAGACGGAAGAAATCCGGGTGAGCTTAGCTAAATCAGCCCAAGAACTCAAGGACCAATTAGTCCACGCTACCTTCCCTTCAAAACAAGAGGAAGTAGCAGAAGATGCTGAGACGGTTATCACGGAGTTCAAGGAAGCCTTAGAACAACAAGCTAACCAAGCAGAAGAAGCCTAAAAATCTTAACTGGAAACGGCGATATCGTTTCCAGTTTTTTGATGGGTAAAAATCCTGATAAGAAAGCGTTCTGAAAAGCAAAATGGCAATTGAAAGCCCCCCCTGACATGTGGTACACTTAGCAAAGGAATAATCCATCAGCACCAGTAGGTGCGATTTTCATTATCAAAAGGAGTTATGTAATATGTCATTAGGCGTACGTTTATTTGCAGAGTTTTTAGCCACTGCTATGTTAATCGTCTTTGGGAACGGGGCTGTTGCCAACGTTGACTTAAAAGGCACCAAAGCGGGTAGCGGTGATGGGGCTCACGGTTGGAACCTGATTGCGATCGGTTATGGTTTTGCGGTTATGATGCCAGCTATGATCTTCGGTCATGTCAGCGGTAACCACATCAACCCAGCTTTCACTCTCGGTTTGGCTATCAATGGTAACTTCCCATGGGCAGAAGTTGTACCTTACATTGTGGCTCAATTCTTAGGGGCAATGTTCGGTCAACTCTTAGTAGTGGCAATGTACAAGCCTTACTATGATCAAACAACTAACCAAGCACACATCTTGGGGACTTTCTCAACGGCTAACGCTGCTAACAGCCAATTGAACGGTTTTGTGGGCGAATTTATTGGTTCTTTCATCCTCTTCTTCGCAGCAGTAGGGATTACCAAAGGGCAAATGTTCGCTAACAACCCAGGTTTGGCTCACTTAGCGCTTGGTTTCTTGGTATGGGCTTTGGTTATCGCAGTCGGCGGCCCTACAGGTCCAGCCCTCAACCCAGCTCGTGACTTAGGTCCACGTTTGGTTCACCAATTCTTACCACTTAAGAACAAAGGGGACTCTAACTGGTCTTACGCTTGGGTACCAGTACTTGCCCCAATCTGTGCAGGGATTTTAGCAGTCTTTGTATTCAACACTTTCTTCTTAGTAAAATAAAGAACCTTTTAGAGGCTGGGACTATCCCAGCCTCTTTGCTTTTCTAGTATTCAGTCGGCCCTAGTTGATTGCGTAGTTAAGCACTGTTTGCCTAGCTGGGAGTGACTCCCGTTAGGCTTCGTGGTATAATAGGAGCGGAGGTGTCTTATGAGTGAATTAAGCCGTTGGATTGAAGCCTGTGAGGAATGTCAATCCCTGGACCAAGTCAATAGTGTCTTAGAAGGAGCACTCCTAGAGGCACCAGATGATACCCAAACCTATCAGGGTTTGCTAGATTTATCGGATTACTTTGCTAAGCGGGGCTATCGGGACTGGCAAGTCTGGCTCTTAGACCAGCTCTATCAGCTGACTCATAAGAAAAAGGTTGCCTACTATCTGGCTAAGGCCTGCTTCCAGCTGGCCGATTATCCCAGTGCCTATGAATGGCTCAGCCGGGCCAAGACAGACCAAGCCGTCTTTCTCGTCCAATGGTTAGAGGCTCAGATTCTCTTTGAACTGGGGCAGTTAAAGGCCTGCCAGAAGGTCTTACAGGACTTAATTCAGACCTATCCGACTCGCTTTGAGCCCTATCAATTGTTAGCCCTGGCCAAGATTGAAGAAGGGGACTATAGCAAGGCCAAGTACTACTATCAAGTTCTGCTAGACTACTTCTCAGATAAGGTGGACCGAGCCTTGATTCGTCAGCGACTCCTAGCTTTAGCCTTAGAAGATGAGATGATTCAGCTGGAATGGATTCAATCCCTAGGAAGTTGGGAAGACCTGCCACTGGTTAGTGCGGAAGATTATTATCTCTTGGCCTTGGCCTACCAAAAGGCGGGGCATCTGGCTCTCGCTTATGAGGCTGCTCAACAAGCCCTTACCCTGGACTCAGATTCTGTGGACATCCACTACCTAGTGGCAGAGTTTGCTTTAGGCCTGGGACACCAAGCTAGCTTGAAGGAGAACCTTGACTGGCTCTTTCAAGTGACTCTGGCAGACGATGGCCGCATGGCGGATTATCTGGCCTTATGCCAGGCCATTGACTATCTGACGCCGGCCATTAAGGACAAGTTACTGGATGCCTATCTGCTCCAGGAAGATGAAGATTTGACCTATGCCATTGCCACCTATCTGATTGCTTGGCTAGCTCAGCACGAGGGCGCCCAGCCAGCCTTAGAGGTCTTAGATACTCTGGCGCCAGACTTTCCAGATCCCGAATATCTGTCTTGTCTCTATGCACCGCTCTATGCGGACCTAGGCCAGCGGGAGCAAGCTCAAGTTGCCTATCAAGAGGCCTTGGACCTGATGGCAGGGGATCAGGATTTTTGGTTACAAGCCCGTCAGTATTTTGAGGCTTGGGGCTTAGACCAAGAACTTGCTGCTTTAGACCGAATTTTGGCGGAAACAGACCAGGAGTCTCAGAATATAGAAGAGTAAAGATAAGTCTAAGAAAGGAGGAAACACTGTGATTAATAAGCATCAACGTAAACGTCAGTTTATCGCTTGGCTCTTGCAGCATTATCGGCATGCCAACCCAACGGTTAATTACTTGCTAGAGTTTTTAATGGTTCAGCCTGATTATATTCAATATGTTGAGTTTTCGGATCAAGTCGAATATGCCAGTCACGGTGTCTATATCTCCTATGTGGAGCAGACGGCGGTGCCTTTCCGTTACTATAAGGAAGGCAAGTCCTACATCTCCTGTGAGCAGGCTTTCCACGATTTGAGACTTAATACTCAGGGCGGGCAACCCGTTACTTTTTACATCGAGCTTAATATCCCTGACTATATAGCGACCCTCTACCGCTATGATCTCTTTACTCAGCCGGATTATTTACCTGAAGATAGTGCCTTTTTGGATCAATTGGAAATGGGACTGACGCAGGTTACCCGCCAGGTCAGACGCAAGCAATTGAAAGAGCAGGTCGATCTAGCCTTAGATCAGGGAGCTTTTGATCTCGTCAATCAACTATTAAATCAACTGGAGGAACTAGAAGGGCATGACCAAGACTATTAATCTCAATAATCCCTTGTTTCAGACGGCCATGCCCCCTCCTAGAAGCCATTGAGTCTCATGGTTATGAGGCTTATTTTGTTGGCGGGTGTGTGCGTGATGCCCTTTTAGGCAAGGATATTCACGATATCGACATTGCGACCAGTGCAACGCCGGATGAAATCCAGGGGATTTTTCCGGTTACTTTTGATGTGGGTAAGAAGCACGGGACCATTGTAGTGGTCTACAAGAAAGAAAACTATGAAATTACCACCTTCCGAACGGAGGGGACCTATAGCGATCGGCGCCGGCCTGACCAGGTGAACTTTGTTCGCAATTTACGCGAGGACACCCTAAGACGGGACTTCACCATTAATGCCTTGGCCTTGGACCGTTTGGGTAGGGTCTATGACTACCATGGTGGAGAAGAAGATCTAGAAGCGGGCATTATACGCGCTGTCGGGACTGCCCTGGAGCGTTTCGATGAAGATGCTCTGCGCATGATGCGAGCCTTGCGCTTTGCTAGTCAGCTAGGGTTTGAGATTGAGTCCCAGACCTTGGAGGCTATTGGCCAACTAGCCCCTAACTTATCCTATGTGTCCATTGAGCGCATTCGGATTGAACTCAGTAAGCTTATGCAGGGTGACTATCTAGGGACAAGCTATAAAGCCTTGACTGAATCAGGCCTTTGCACCTATTTATTGGGCATGGAGCAAGTGGATGCCTCGGCTGTTTGGCAGCAAGTCTATGAGACCCTGGCTGCTCAAATTGCTGCTGGGCTAGCGCGCGATGAACGTTTGGTTTGGTGGGCTTTAGTTAAGGCCTTGGGCTTGGATTCAACTCAGGCCCGCGCCTTCCTGCGCGACTGGAAGCACAGCAATCCCTTTATTAAGGATGTCAGTGACTTACTGGAGCTGGATCAAGCCTTTGCTTCAGGCCCACTGGATGCCTGGCAGCTCTATCAGATGCCAGCACATGTTTTGGCTATTTACGAGACCTATGCCTACCATCAAGCCTGGTTGAGCCAATCGAATCAATTGACCCAGGCCAAGGCCCAATTGCCACTTGCCAATCGGTCGGATTTGGCCATTAATGGGCAAAAGGTCATGGAGGCCTTAGGCTTAAGCCGAGGTAATGCCGGACTTGGGCGCCTACTTTTGGAGCTGGAGTGCCAGGTTGTCATGGGGGATTTGCCTAATGAGCCAGCCGTTCTCTTGGCCCAAGCTCAAGCGTTAGGAGCTGATTATCTTGAATGCTAAAGGACTAAGAATTGCGGTTGTCGATTTAGAGACAACAGGCTCTCACCTAGATCAAGGTGATCAAATTATCCAAATTGGGGCCGTGCTGATTGAAGATGGACAGGTCCTAGCTCAACATAGTATGTTACTCAATCCTGAGCGTAACATTCCGACTCATATTACGGCCATTACAGGCATTCAATCAGACCAGGTTCAGGATGCGCCGACCTTTAGCCAGGTGGCAGGTCTCTGGTATGAGCGACTTAAAGACTGCTTCTTTGTGGCCCATAATCTGGGCTTTGACTTGACCTTTTTGCAGGCCAAGTTTGCTGAACAGGGCTTAGACTTTCAACCACCTGCCTTGGACACTGTCCAATTGGCGAAAATCTTCCTGCCTCAGGCGCCGGGTTTTAACTTGCAGGATTTGAGCCAGTTCTTTGGCTTGAACTTCCAAGACGCCCATGATGCCCTGGGGGATGCCCGGATGACGGCCCATTTGTTGGATGTTTTAGCTCATCAGGCAGCGGATTTGGACTATGGGACTAAGCTGGCCTTGCAACCAATTTTTAAGGCTTTGCCCTATCAAGCCAGTCAGTTTCTTAACCAAGCTAGCAGCTTTTATTGCCAAGTAAATTGGCCGGAAGGGCAGGGCGTCAGTCAAGCTCAGGCTAGTCATGCTAGCCTAATTAGCGCTAAGCAAAGAACCGCGGTAGCCTATTGGCAAGAAGCAGGTCAGGATAAATCGCCCTTAGTCCTAGAAGCGCACGCCCGTCAGGACCACCAAGGTTTGGCGCTGGCTCTACTTGATGCTTGGCGTCAAGAAGGGGACAAGGCCCTGCTAGTTCTAGAAATGAGGGTCAAATTAGCCATTGGCAGACCTTGTGGCAAGAAGTCAGCAGTCAGGAGGCGGGCATTTACCGACCATCCTATCAGTTTGTCGATATGGCCTCAGTCTACCAATTCTGCCATGAATTTGATTTAAGCCGGGCCAACCAACAAGAGCTTACCGTTCTAGCGGCTGCCTTGGTTTGGTTGACGAGCAGCCAGTACGGCTGTTTAGATGAATTGAACTCTGAACTGGATATTAGCCAGATTATGCGGCGCTATGACTTTGTGGCTAAGACGGGTAAGAAGGTGGGCTATCACCGTTACGTAGAGGGGCTTAAAGCCAAAGACTTAGTTTTAATGAGCCAAAGACTGGCTGTCCTTAAAGCAAGTCGACGACAGCCCATTGGCCTTTCTGGGTCAGGCTCGGGTCCTGGTCCTAGATTTAGAGGCCAGTTACCAAGGCCTGGTGGACCAAGAAAGCATGACTCTGGATGCCAGCCAGCTCTTTGTGGAGCTTAAGGCCTTACTAGATCAAGGCCAGGAGGAAGCTCAGCTAGAGTCCTGCCTAGCCACTAGCTATGACCTACTAGAAAGTATGCGGGCAGAGTTTGAAGCCAGTGATATAGGGAATGCTAGCAATGATTGGTGGACAGCCTGCCTCGTCAAGGGCAGTTCCCGCTATTTGACCGTTATGGCTCAAGTGGCGGCTTTAGGCCAGCATCTAGAGGACTGGTTAAAAACCGCCAAACTAACCGCCAAACAAAAGCGGTCCTACCGCCAACTAGCTACGACTTGTCGCCTGCTAGCTAAGCAGTCAGAGGGAACTTATGTCCGACTTCAAGGTCAGGTCAGCAATAGTCAAATCTACCAATTGGCCCTTAGTCGGGTGCCTTTAATCATGAGAAACAAGCACTTGCCTCAGCTAAGCCAATACCGACAGCTAGCTTTCTTGTCAGACGGTCAGTATGACCAGCCTTTAGGCTATGGCTTGTCGCGTTTCTGGCAAGTGGAGGCCACTTACCTAAGCTTACCTGAGCAGGGGCAGGCCAATAGTCTGACCCTCCAGGTGCCACTGGCTTATGCCCAGTCAGGTCAGGGCTATGAGGAGGCCGAGCAATTGTTGGCCTTTATCAAGGATCAGCTAGCGGATAAGGGCGCTAGCCACGTCTTAATCCTTGCCAATAACAAGGCCCAGGCCCAGACATACTACCGTCTCCTATGGGAAAGTTCCCTACTGGAAGAGGGCTATCTGATTTATAGCCAGGGACAAAATGGTAGCCTTAAGAAAATTAAGCGCCGCGCCGAAGCCGATGACAAGGCCATTGTCATTGTGCCAAGACGTCTCTTCCTAGAGGAGTCCTTTACCTTGTCAGTCGATCAGCTCTTAGTAGTCTTGGACCGTCTGCCGTTTGATTCCTTGACTAATGAGCGGACCCTAGGCCAAAGTCAGGTGCTTGGCATATCAGATAACCAGGCTTTTGATCAACTGACCCTACCGCAGATGATTTTCCGTCTTAAGAAATTGTTAGCTCAGGTCGCTAGCTCTAGTTGCAAGGCGGACTACTATCTCCTAGATGAACGCGTTTGGACTCGTTATTATAGCCCTAAGGTTGAGGAATACTTGGCGCCCGCCATTGACCTGGTTCCCATCTTGCCCAGTCACTAATCCAGCCTAGTCAGACAGCCAAAAATTCATGCAATTTTGGAGAAATTATGGTATGATAGTACAGATAAGTGGCGACAGGAGGAGTCAAGTATGTTAAACCGTAAAGTGGTCTCAGGACTGACGCTCTTTTTCCTCATCATCTTTCTCATCTTTGCTTGGGTCTTCTATTCAAGCCAAGCCAAATCGCATCAAGCTCAACAAGAAGCTGTGCGACTGATTGAGACGGACTACACTGTCAAAGACGTCAAAAAGTTCTACTGGACGACCATCTCTGAGGCTTACTTTGCCTTGGATTTTGTGGATGACAGTGGCCAAGAACGTTATGCGATTGTGAAACGTGAGGGTGGGACCGTTAATTACTACACGCCAAGTCAAATTATCTCAGAAGAGGATGCCAAGGCCATTGCCTTAGCAGACAATGAGAATTATAAGATTATGCAGGCGCGTTTGGGCATGATCAAAGACACGCCCGTCTGGGAAATCACCATCAAGAATGATAATAATACCTTGACCTATTACTACCTCAATGCGCAGGATGGGTCCTGGTTACAAAAAATCGAAATATTTAAGACAAGACTATGGAGGCAGGCAGAATGCAGACAATTACCATGCGTCAAGCAGCAGATTATATTGATCAAACGGTCATCATCAAGGCATGGGTGACCAACAAACGGAGCAGTGGGAAGATTGCCTTCTTACAATTGCGTGATGGCTCCGCTTATTTCCAAGCCATTGTGGTCAAGGCCGATGTCAGCGAAGAAACCTTTGCTTTGGCTAAGGGCCTTAACCAAGAAACCAGTGTGAAGGTAGTTGGTAAGATTCAAGCAGACACTCGTTCAGCTTTAGGCTATGAGCTCTTGGTTCAAGACATTGAAGTGATTGGTGAAAGTCATGACTACCCAATCACACCAAAAGAACACGGGACTGATTTCTTGATGGACCACCGCCACCTCTGGCTTCGTTCATCTAAGCAGCATGCTATTATGCAAATCCGTAATGAAATCATCCGGGCAACCTACGAGTTCATGAACCAAGAAGGCTTGATTAAGGTAGACCCACCAATTTTGACGGGTTCTGCGCCAGAAGGGACTACTGAGCTCTTCCACACCAAGTACTTTGATGAAGATGCCTTCCTTTCTCAGTCTGGTCAGCTCTATCTAGAAGCAGCAGCTATGGCTTTCGGTAAGGTCTTCTCTTTCGGGCCAACCTTCCGGGCTGAAAAATCTAAGACCCGTCGTCACTTGATTGAATTCTGGATGATGGAAGTAGAATTAGCCTTCGTTGAACACGAAGAAAACCTACAATTCCAAGAACGTTATGTGGCTCACCTGGTTCGCAATGTGATTGACCATTGTGGTCTAGCACTTAAGACTTTGAACCGTGATGTGGCAGTCTTGGAACAATACACCAAATTGCCTTATCCACGTATTAGCTATACGGATGCCATCAAGCTCTTGAACGACAATGGCTTTGATGATATCCAATGGGGCGATGACTTTGGTTCACCTCATGAAACCTTCATTGCCAGCCAGTATGACCGTCCAATCTTCATCGTCAACTATCCTAAGGCCATTAAGCCATTCTATATGCGCATTAATGAAGAAGACCCACGCACTGTTCTATGTGCAGATATGATTGCACCAGAAGGTTACGGTGAAGTCATTGGGGGTTCTGAACGTATTGTGGACTTTGAGACCTTAGATGAAAATATTAAGGCCTACAACTTAGATCCATCTGCTTATGCTTGGTACCTTGACCTCCGTAAGTATGGCGCTGTGCCACACTCTGGTTTTGGTCTTGGTTTGGAGCGGGCAGTGGCTTGGTTATCAGGGATTGAACATATCCGTGAAACCTCACCATTCCCACGTTTGCTCAACCGTATTTACCCATAATAAAAATTCCCATTATATCATATATGATATAATGGGAATTTTTTTCTGCTTAGAAAAACCACCTAGCTCTACTTGGCTAGGTGGTTGGAGGAGGACGAAAGCGTTAGAGGCTTAAGGGTTGAAGGAAACATGGACATGGTCGTAGTGGTTGGCTGTGTCTCCACCACGGTCTGGCATCAGGTTCCAAGTATTCGCTGGCCCATAGTAACTATCGTAGTTAGCGTAGAAACGTTGTTTCCAGATGACATAGTTGATGTCATTGCTTTCCATGTCGGAGGTGGCGTAGTTGGCAATCTGGTCACCTAGCTCGGTATTGTCGTTGACCACGAAGTCAACGGCTAGACCCTTGCCATGGTCATCGTTAGAGCCTGGACGGTAGAGGCTGAAGTTGGTGACGCCAAACTTGTCAGCGACTTCTTCCTTGTACTCAGCGGCCTTTGGCTGCAAGCCTTGGTTGGCTGGGTTGGCAGCCGCACGGGCAGCATAGTCAGTTGAAGCTGGGGCTTCTTGAGCCGTTTGGTCTTGAGCAGGCTGAGTCTGAGCTGGCTGCTCTTGAGTTGTTTGGTCTTGAACTGGTTGGGTTGCCTCTTCCTGACTCGTTTGCTCTTGAGTTGTTGGCTTTGCCTCAGCTTCCTGGTTAGGACTTTGTTGTCTTTCTTGGCCATCTGTTGGCGTATTGGTTTGATTTACTCCTGTAGGATTGGCAGGCGCAGCGTCACTTGCATCTTTTTCTGGCTGCTTAGCCTGAGTAGGCGCCTCAGCACGAGTTTCTTCTTGTACGGTTGGCAAACCAGATTCCTTGACATCGTCGCCGATAACAGGGGCTTGATCAGCATTGGATTGATTTTGAGGCTGAGCTGGTTTTTCTGGCTTAGCAGGTGTTTGAGGTGTCGCTGGTTTGTCAAGATTGGTTGGCTTGACTTGGTTATTTGGCGTTTGAGGGCTAGTAGCTGTCGGTTGAGCAGGTGTTACAGCCTCTGGCTGGCCAGGAATTTGGGTAACCGGAGACAGGTCTTGGCTGGCAGCTTCCTGATTTTGGACAGGACTTTCCTCAACAGGTGCTTGAGCTTGCGGGTTAGCTGGGGCAGTCGCCTGGTCTTGGTTAAAGTCTACTTGGCTAGTTTGGCCATCAATAGTGACCGTATTTTGCGTCAAGTCAGCCCGAACACTAGGGCTTTCTTGGTTTTGGTCTGGGGCTTGAATTTCCAGACTAGTCACTTTGTGGTTACTATCTAAGGTAGCCGTTAAAACAGTACCTGGGAAATTAAATCGGCGTCTGCAATCTCATTAATAGAAACTAAGACTTGAAGGTCGACTTCAAGGGCTTCTGCGATGGCTGAGAGGGTGTCGCCATATTGAACTGTATAGCTGAGTTTGTCAGCTTGTTTGGAAATATCTTCTTTAATTTGGCTGACCGTCCGAGGCGTCCATTGGGAGGCTTCTTGGGCTTGAGCTGGAGTCAAGGGGAGTGCGAGTAAAGCCGCTGCTGACGTTAAGAGCAGTGTTCTTTTTAGTGTTAATTTCATAATCACGCTTCCTTTGCTTGTTTATGAGACCATCATAGCATAGAAAAAGGCAAAAGTGGTCTGTTTTATCTGGACTTAATCCAATCATAGGCTCCTTGTAATCTCTTTTTTCACATGGCGACTAGGCGGGACAAAGCTGTAATATATGAAATAGCAAAGTTCTCAAGCTAGCTTAGTCAAGGGCTTAAAATTTAGTCTATTTTCCTGGCTTAGGACTTGATTTTTCATAGCTTTTATCGTATATTTAGAGACGTGGTCGTTTGTTGCTTTATCGATGTTCGGCTACTTATAACACCCCGGCCCAGTTTAACGAATCACCAACGTTTTACTTAGCTTGTGGGATACTATATCGGAAAGAGGTGAAACTGAGATGGCATTATCAAAAGAGCGTAAAAATGAAATCATTAAAGCTTATGCTACTCACGAAGGGGACACTGGTTCTCCAGAAGTACAAGTTGCGGTTTTAACTGAAGATATCAATATCTTAACTGACCACATCCGTACTCATAAGAAAGACTATCATTCCTACCGCGGTTTGATGAAGAAAGTTGGGCGTCGTCGCCACTTGCTTTCTTACCTGCGTGAGAAAGATATTCAACGTTACCGTGAATTAATCCAACGTTTAGGTTTACGTCGTTAATTTTGGTAGCAGGGCGGCTACGGCCGCCTTCTTTTTTTTTAGAGCTTTACCATGGAATATGTGCTAACCAAATAAGAGCCGACCAGGGCGGCTTGGCCAGTTCTTATTTGATTAGTCATGTTCCATTATCAAGGGAGCTAATCCCAATTTATAAGGAGGACATTCCATGCCAAACAAACAAGTATTTTCTACAACTTTAGCGGGTCGTCCGCTATCTGTGGAAATTGGCGAATTAGCCAAACAAGCTAACGGCGCTGTCTTGGTTCGCTACGGTGACACCGTAGTGTTATCTGCAGCCGTTGCATCTAAGAAAGCCGGGACCGGCGACTTCTTCCCCTTAACTGTTCACTACATCGAGAAGATGTATGCAGTCGGTAAAGTCCCAGGGGGCTTCATCAAGCGTGAAGGCCGTCCATCTGAAGCGGCCACCTTAACTAGCCGTTTGATTGACCGTCCCTTACGTCCAATGTTCCCAGAAGGCGTTCGTAATGAAATCCAAATTACCAACACCGTTTTATCAGTTGACCAAGACTGCACCCCAGAAATGGCTGCTATGTTGGGGGCTTCCCTGGCCTTGGCTGTGTCTGACATTCCATTTGATGGGCCTGTTGCAGGTGTTAACGTAGGGCGCGTCAATGGGGAGATTGTCATCAACCCAACGGTTGCCCAAGCAGAATTATCTGATATCGAATTAACGGTTGCTGGTACGGCGACTGCCATTAACATGGTGGAATCTTCTGCTAAAGAAGTGTCAGAAGCCGATATGTTAGAAGCCTTACTCAAAGGTCATGCTGCCATCAAGGAATTGGTAGCCTTCCAAAATGAAATCGTCGCTCAAATCGGTAAAGAGAAATTCGAGTTTACCTTGGCAGAAGTGGCGCCAGAAGTGGCGGCTCAAGTAGGAGAACGCTACAAGTCCCGTATGATTCAAGCCATCCAAACCCAAGAGAAGAAAGCGCGTGAAGCAGCTGTTGATGCCGTTATGGAAGAAGCAACTGAATTCTTTGCTGCAGTTTACGCTGATCGTGATGACTATGATCAGCTCATGAAGGACGTATCTACTGCCTTACACGACTTAGAGAAAGACGAAGTGCGTCGTCTCATCACCAAGGAACGTGTACGCCCAGACGGTCGTCGTATCGATGAAATCCGTCCATTGAGCTCTTCAGTAGCCCTCTTGCCACGCGTTCATGGTTCTGGTCTGTTCACTCGGGGTCAAACCCAAGTCTTGACTGCTGCTACCTTGGCACCGCTCGGAGAGCACCAAGTAATCGACGGTTTAGGTATTGAAGAAGGCAAACGTTTCATCCACCACTACAACTTCCCTAACTTCTCTGTTGGCGAAACAGGTCGTGTGGGCAGCCCAGGTCGTCGTGAAATTGGTCACGGTGCCTTAGTGAACGCGCCCTCAAACAAGTGATTCCTGCGCCAGAAGATTTCCCATACACCATTCGTTTGGTATCTGAAGTCTTGGAATCTAATGGTTCTTCTTCGCAAGCAAGTATCTGTGCCGGCACTTTGGCTCTTATGGATGCGGGTGTGCCAATTAAGGCGCCAGTTGCCGGGATTGCTATGGGCTTGGTTATGGAAGGGGGAAGACTACACCGTCTTAACTGATATTCAAGGTCTGGAAGACCACCTAGGCGATATGGACTTCAAGGTTGCCGGGACAGCTGCCGGGATTACGGCCTTACAAATGGATATCAAGATTCAAGGGATTACCGAAGCTATCTTAACGGAAGCTTTGACGCAAGCTAAGAAGGCCCGTTTAGAAATCTTGGATGAATTGGTCTCTACCTTACCAGAAGCTCGTAAGGAATTGAGCCCATATGCACCTAAGATTGACATCATCCAAATCAACCCAGATAAGATTAAGGTGGTCATCGGTCGTGGTGGGGAAACCATTAACGGCATTATTGACGCAACTGGCGTTAAAATTGATATCGACCAAACAGGTAATGTCTCCATTGCGTCTAGCGACCAAGACATGATTAACAAGGCTCGTCAAATGATCGAAGACTTAGTTCGAGAAGTTGAAGTAGGCCAAGTCTACACTGGTAAAGTTAAGCGCATTGAGAAATTCGGTGCCTTCGTAGAAGTCTTGCCAGGTAAAGACGGTTTGGTTCATATTTCTGAATTGGAACACCGCCGTGTGGCACAAGTCGAAGACGTGCTCAAGATTGGCGATGTCGTAGAGGTCAAAGTCATCGAAATCGACAACCAAGGTCGGATTAACTTGTCTCGTAAGGTTCTCTTACCTAAAGACTAATTCACTATCATCACTCAGGCTAGGAAGATTTTCCTAGCCTTTTTTGTATGCTTATCTCTTTGTCACAAGCAAACACGAACGTTAAGTTGACAAGTGATAACAAAGTTCGAATATCCCTTTTATTTGCTAGCCAGGAATCCTATAATAAGGGTAGATAGGACTTAAGAAGTTTTGCCTAGAGAAAGGGTGTTAGTGTGGTAAAAGTAGCAGTCATTATGGGGTCCAAGTCAGATTACGCCACCATGGTCGAAACCTGTCAACTATTGGATCAATTCGGGATTCCTTATGATAAGAAGGTCGTAAGTGCCCATCGGACACCAGATTTGCTGGTTAGCTTTGCCAAAGGGGCAAGACAAGCTGGCTATTCATTGATTATCGCTGCAGCAGGAGGGGCTGCCCATTTACCGGGGATGGTTGCGTCTATGACAACCTTGCCGGTTATTGGTGTACCCATTAAGTCTTCGACTTTAAGCGGCCTTGATTCCCTCTATTCCATCGTCCAAATGCCCTATGGAGTGCCCGTCAACACCATGGCCATTGGGGTGGCCGGGGCAAAAAATGCGGCCGTCAGTGCCTTGGCTATGTTGGGCATGACGGATCCAGCCTATGCCCAAGTGTATCAAGATTTTAAGTTAGAACAAGAACGCCTAGTATTGGAAGAGATGACACTATGAAGATAATTTTACCCGGCCAAACCATTGGCATTATTGGAGGCGGTCAGCTAGGGCGCATGTTGGCTATGAGCGCTAAGGAAATGGGCTATAAAATCGCCATCCTGGATCCAAGTAAAGATGCCTGTGCCCGTCACTTTGCTGACACCTTCATCCATGCGGACTTTGATAACCGTAAGGGGCTGGAGCGCCTCTGTCAAATCTCAGATGTCGTGACCTTTGAGTTTGAGAATATTGACAGTGACCTCCTGGCTGAACTAGAAAAAGACTACCATATTGTGCAGAGCGCTAGCCTACTCAAGACCGCGCAACATCGCTTGCTAGAGAAGGAATTTGCCCGTTCCTTAGGCATCGAAACGGTGGATTACCAGTATGTGGATGAAGACACGACTGGCGTCAAAGTAGACGGCACCTACCTGATGAAGACGGTGCGCTTTGGCTATGATGGCAAGGGCCAAAGTCGGATTACAGAGGCCAGTCAGGTTCAACCCTACACCTTGCTAGAACGTCTGGTGCCACTGGATAAGGAAATCTCTGTGGTGGCCTACAAGGATCGGACGGGCATTGGGATCGTGGCGGTCGTTGAAAATGAGCACCGAAATAACATTCTCTACCGGTCCATTGTCCCGACGACAGCAAGCCCAGAACAGGAAGCGCAAGCCATTGATTACACCCGTCGTATTCTAGAGGCGGCTGATTATTATGGTGTCCTAACAGTTGAATTTTTCATTTCCCAGGGGCGCGTCATCTTTAACGAAATGGCGCCACGGGTCCATAATTCGGGCCACATCACCATGCAGTCCGCCAATAAGTCCCAGTTTAGAGCCCATATTGAGGCCATTTGTGGACTAGAAGTTGGGCCCATCCAGAATCAAGCAACTACCCTCTATAACATCCTAGGTCAGGACTTGAGCTACTTCCTCAAGCTAATTCAAGAGCGACCAGCCCACCTACATCTCTATGAGAAGGAGCCACGTCAGGACCGTAAGATTGGCCATATTAATTTCCCAGGACATATTAGATTGGAGGAACCCTTCATTGGATAAGCGAATTTTTGTTGAAAGCGTGAGCAGTATAGACAGGAAGCTAGCCAACTCATGGATAAGCTGAATGGTGAGTACGGCTTAGGCTTAGAGGACTTACATGTCTATGTTATCTATGATATTTACGGCATCGACTCCGCTACTTATGAGCAAGCCAAGGCTTCTGTCTTCTCGGAAGTCATGATTGACCAAGTCTATGAAGAGATAGACCTAGTGCCTGGCCACTACCTAGCTTATGAAGTCCTGCCAGCCCAATATGATCAACGGGCAGACTCTGCCATGCAGGCGATTGCCCTCCTTAATCAAGAAGCCAAAGTCTTGGTTCGTAGTGGTAAACTGGTTACCTTTGACAAGGCCTTGAGCCCTCAATCCTTAAGCCAAGTAGAAAAATACTTGGTGAACCCAATTGAGGCCCGCATCAAAGACTTGTCAGTATTGGAATTCTCGCTGGACTCTGAACCCAAGCCACTTAAGGATTTAAGCGGCTTTGGCAACTTTGGCGATCAAGAATTATTGGCACTAAAGGCTGACTTGTCTTTGGCCATGAACCTAGAGGATTTACGTTTCATTCAGGACTATTTTGTCAGCGAAAAACGAGATCCAACTGAGACGGAAATTTATGTCTTGGACTGCTACTGGAGCGACCACTGCCGTCATACCACCTTTGAGACAGTCTTAGATCAAGTCATCATTAATTCCGATAAGTTCCAAGTACAAATGCAGGAAGCCTTTGACTACTATGTAAATTCGCGGCGAGTTAGGGATTACTAAGCCCATGACCCTAATGGATATGGCTAGCATCATGGGCAAGTACCATGTTCGAGTTCTCAAAGACCAAACCATCGAAGTCAGTGAAGAAATCAATGCCTGCTCCTTCTTCGTGACCGTCAATAATCAAGGCGAGGAAGAAGAATGGCTAGTTCAATTTAAGAATGAAACTCACAATCATCCGTCTGAAATTGAGCCTTTCGGGGGTGCTTCAACCTGTATTGGGGGCGCTATCCGCGATCCACTATCCGGTCGTTCCTATGTCTATCAAGCTATGCGGGTTTCCGGTAGTGGCAATATCTTGCAAAAACGGGAAGAGACCCTAGAAGGTAAACTACCTCAGGTGACCATTTCGACTGGGACTGCCCACGGTAATTCCTCTTATGGTAACCAAATCGGCCTAGCTACTACCTTTGTCCGCGAGCTCTATGATGATTCTTATGTAGCCAAACATATGGAAGTAGGGGCTGTTGTCGGGGCGGTTAAGGTGGGTAATTACCAACGCCAAAGCCTAGTTCCTGGCGATATTGTGGTCATGATTGGCGGCCGTACAGGACGTGACGGCATCCAAGGGGCCAGCGGCTCTTCTGTCGAACATACCAGTGATTCCCTAGAGACCGCAGCTAGCCAAGTTCAAAAAGGGAATGCCCCTGAAGAACGTAAGTTACAACGCCTCTTCCGACGTCCAGAGTTAACGCGATTAATTAAGAAATGTAACGACTTTGGTGCTGGTGGGGTCTGTGTAGCCATTGGTGAATTAGCCGAAGGTATTGAAATTCATTTGGATAAGGTTCTGACTAAGTATCAAGGATTGAATCCAACTGAACTAGCCATTAGCGAGTCCCAAGAACGTATGGCAGTAGCCATTGATCCAGCGGACTATCAAGCCTTTGTTGACATGTGCCGGGTCGAAAATATTGAGTATGCCCATGTTGCTACCATTACAGACCGTCGCCGCCTGGAAATGTTCTATGGTCAAGAGAAGGTCGTAGACATGGGAGCTGACTTCCTAGCAACGGCTGGGGTTCGCCAACATGCCAAGGCACGCCTAGTCGATAATGCGGGCGCCAATCCTTTCCTAGCTAAACAAGTAAGCAAGGAAGCGGTCTTAGCTGAATTAGCTAGTTTGAATGTGACTTGCCAAAAGGGGCTAGCCCAACAATTTGATGCTTCAATTGGTAATAGCACGGTCTTGATGCCATTTGCGGGTAAGCACCAGCTAACGCCTGTTCAAGCCAGTGTCCAAGCATTGCCAACTCTACATTCAACTAGTGACACCGCTACTATCCTGACCTATGGGTTCATTCCTAAAATCTCTCATTACTCCCCATTCTTATCGGCTATCTATGCAGTACTAGAATCAGTTGCCAAGGTCTATGCCGTTGGTGGGACCAAGGAGTCGCTCTACTTCTCCTTCCAGGAATACTTTGAAAAATTAGGCCAAGACCCGGCTAAGTGGGGCAAGGTGACGCAAGCCCTGTTAGGTTCTCTAGTAGCCCAAGAAGCGATTGGACGACCAAGTATTGGGGGTAAGGACTCCATGTCGGGAACCTTCCATGACTTGAATGTCGTGGAAACCTTGATTTCCTTTGCCTGTGCGCCGGTCAAAATTGCCGACGTTATCACGCCAGAACTCAAGGCAGTAGGTAACAAACTTTATCATGTGCCAGTCATTCGCGATGACCAGGGTTATCCAGATTTGGTAGCCACGATGGCAAACTATGAGAAAGTTCACGCCCTCATTCAAGAGGGAAGTGTTGTCTCAGCCTATGTTCAAGAAGAGGGTAGCCTGACAGCCTCCCTAGTGAAGATGGCTCTAGGAGCTGGTTTGGGCTTTGAGATTGAGTCTGCCAATGCGCTTAACTTTGATGTAGCTTCCCTGGTTATTGAAAGTACGCGGGAGCTAGCAGACTTCACCTACCTAGGCCAAGTTCAAGCAGAGGGCCACTACCAAGTGAATGGTTTAACCTTTAGCCAGGAGGAACTTTACCAGGCCTACACGCAAACCTTAGAAGACATCTATCCTCTCTACCAAAACCAAGAGGCAGGCGCGACTGAAACTTGTCGCAAGAGGCAGACCAAGTCTATGCCTACCCAGAATATGTGGACCAGGTTCAAGTGGTCATTCCTGTCTTCCCAGGTACCAACTGTGAATATGATAGTGAGCGGGCCTTTGTAGAAGTGGGGGCAAATGCTCAGTCAGTGGTCATTCGTAACCAAAAACCAGGTGATATTGAAGCCTCTGTCAAAGACTTTGTCGCAGCTGTCAAGGCCAGCCACATTATTTTCTTCCCAGGTGGTTTCTCAAGTGGGGACGAGCCGGATGGTTCAGCTAAATTTATCGTAAACTTCCTCAAGCATCCTGAAGTGACAGATGCCATCCATGCCCATCTGGCTGACAAGAAGTTAATTCTTGGTATCTGTAATGGATTCCAAGCCCTTATTAAGTCAGGTCTCTTGCCATATGGTCAAATCAAAGATCTAGCACCTAGCGACTTGACCCTCTATCGCAACGATTCCTACCGTCATATTTCAACCACAGCCGTGACCCGTGTGGCCTCTACTCGTTCGCCTTGGACCCAAGGCTTCCAGACAGGCCAATTGCATGAAGTGGCCTTTAGCCATGGGGAAGGGAAATTGGTTGGCGAGTCCGTGGCAGCTTTCAAAGATTTGGTAGCCTTCCAATATTGTGACTATGACGGTCAAGCAACGCTAAATGGACGCTTTAACCCTAATGGTTCTCTATTAGCCATTGAAGGCTTAGTCAGCCCTGATGGTCTGATACTGGGTAAGATGGGGCACAGCGAACGTTATCATCAAGGACTTTATAAGACCAACACCATTTTAGGTCAGCAATCCATCTTTGCGAATGGGGTTCGCTACTTTAAGGGAGGAAAATAAACCATGAAACTCTTATACGAAGGCAAAGCTAAACAACTCTTTGATACCGGTAATCCTGAAGAAGTCTATGTTCACTATAAGAATAGTGCCACAGCCTTTAACGGTGTTAAGAAGGAAGAATTTGATGACAAGGGTAAACTCAACAATGCCATCACTAGCTTGATTTACCTACCTAGCAGAGCAAGGCATCCCGACTCATTTTATTAAGCAGGTCAATGAAACCGACCAAGTCTGCCGCCATGTGACCATTATTCTCTTAGAAGTCATTACCCGTAATATCGTGGCAGGTTCCATGGCCAAGAAATATGGGCTAGAAGAAGGACGCCAATTAGCTAAACCAGTCTTTGAATTGAGTTATAAGAATGATGCGCTAGGCGATCCTCTTATTAATGACGACCATGCAGTGGCTTTGGAACTAGTGACGGAAGCGGAACTAGCACAAATTAAAGATTTAACCGCTCGTATTAACCGAGCCCTACAAGACTTGTTCTTAGCGGCCAACTTGATTTTGGTGGACTTCAAGATTGAGTTTGGTAAGACTAGCGACGGACAGATTATACTAGCCGATGAGATTTCACCAGATACTTGTCGACTCTGGGACAAGGATACTCGAGACAAGTTAGATAAGGACCGCTTTAGACGCGATCTAGGTGATGTCATGGCAGCCTACAAGGAAGTATTAGGGAGATTAGAAAATGCGCGGAATTAATGAAGAATGTGGGGTGTTCGGGATTTGGAACCATCCCGAAGCTAGCCATGTGACCTACTTTGGTCTCCATAGTCTCCAACACCGTGGCCAGGAAGGGGCTGGGATTGTAGCGGGTTCCAGCCAGGGATTGGATAACCATCGCGGTCACGGTTTGGTGAGTGAGGTCTTTCGTGACGATAGTATTTTGGATCGTCTGTCAGGTGACCGGGCGATTGGCCATGTCCGTTATTCTACCTCTGGTAGCAATCATATTGAAAATGTGCAACCCTTTCTCTTTCATTTCTATGATATGGATTTGGGGATTTGCCACAATGGGAATTTGGTCAATGCTCGCGCTTTACGCAAGCGCCTTGAAGAGCGAGGGGCCATCTTCCATTCTTCCTCTGATACGGAGGTCTTGGTTCACCTCATTCGCCATAGCCAAGCGGAGACCTTCGAAGGTAAACTTCAAGAGGGACTCAATCAACTGCGTGGCGGTTTTACCTATCTGATTGTCACTAAGGATGCCCTCTATGGAGCGGTGGACCAGCATGCCTTGCGTCCTCTAGTAATTGGCAAGATGAAAAATGGGGCCTATGTTGCTGCCAGTGAAACCTGTGCCATTGATGTGGTTGGGGCAGAGTTCGTCTGCAATATTATGGCCGGTCAATATGTTGTCATCAACGATCAAGGCATTCGGATTGAAGCCTATGCGGCACCTCAAGCGCCTGCTGTAACAGCTATGGAATATGTATATTTTGCTCGACCTGACTCAGTCATTGCCGGTCAGAATGTCCATGCCACTCGGAAACGTGCTGGCCGTCGCCTAGCTCAAGAAGCTCCTGCCCAGGCCGACATGGTAATTGGGGTACCTAATTCATCACTCTCAGCCGCTACCGGCTATGCTGAAGTATCCGGGCTGCCTTATGAAATGGGCTTGATTAAGAACCAATACGTAGCCCGGACCTTTATTCAACCTACTCAAGAATTACGGGAGCAAGGGGTTCGCATGAAACTATCTGCCGTTAAATCCATTGTGGGCGGCAAGCGAGTCGTCATGGTAGATGATTCCATCGTGCGGGGGACTACCTCGCGTCGGATTGTCCAATTACTTAAGGAGGCCGGCGCCAAGGAAGTTCATGTGCGGATTGCGGCGCCACCTATTCTCTTCCCATCTTTCTACGGCATCGATATGTCGACTTCGGGGGGAATTGATTTGCGCCAATCACAGTTTGGCGGAGGTTTGCCAGCTCATTAATGCAGATAGCCTGGCCTTTCTCAGTGAAGAAGGGCTCAAAGACGCGATTGGCCTTGAGGCTGAAGGTCCTAATAAGGGCCTCTGCATGGACTGCTTCTCTGCCGACTATGTAGCTGGTCTACACGATTATGAGCAGCAATTCTATGACTCACTGACCCCAATCCAACAAGCCTATTTAGCCAAAAAGGAGGCCCAACATGAGTAAACACTATGCAGCCAGTGGCGTGAGCCTTGAAGCCGGATATGAATCTGTCGAACGTATTAAGAAACATGTAGCTAGAACCAAGAATCTTGGCATGCTAGCCTCCATTGGGAGTTTTGGTGGCTACTTTGATTTGAGTGCCTATCATTTCAAGAATCCCGTCTTGGTAAGTGGTACTGATGGCGTGGGGACCAAGCTTAAGCTGGCTTTGAGCTTGATATTCACAACACCATTGGGATTGATGTGGTGGCTATGTGTGTCAACGATATCTTGGCCCAAGGTGCTAAGCCACTTTTCTTCCTAGATTATCTTGCGGTAGGTAAGAACTATCCAGAGCAAATCGAAGCCATTGTCAGTGGCGTGGCCGATGGCTGCGTCCAAGCTGGCTGTGCCATTGTAGGTGGTGAGACAGCTGAGATGGCGGGCTTCTATGAAGACGGCGAGTATGACATTGCAGGTTTCTGTGTAGGGGCCCAAGAGAAGGAACTCTTGCTTTCTCCTGAAAACACGCGAGCTGGCCAGGTTGTGGTTGGAGTCCCTTCAAGTGGTGTCCATTCAAATGGGTTTTCGCTGGTTCGTAAGATTATTAGAGACCATGATTTGGACCTTAAGTCAGCTTTTGGCAACTCGACCTTAGGTGAGACCCTTCTAACCCCTACGCGTATTTATGCCAAAGAAGTGGAAGCCGTTATGGCCCAAGTCAAAGTGGCTGGTATCGCCCATATTACAGGGGGTGGCTTCCATGAAAACCTACCTCGTTGCTTGGCACCTGGGCTGGGTATGAGCCTTGATAGCAAGGCCTATCAAGTGCCAGAAATCTTCCACTATTTGAGTCAAGTAGGCCAGGTAGACTGGGAGGAAATGTACCATGTCTTCAATATGGGGGTTGGTCTAGCCTTTGTTCTAGAGCCTGAAGATGTTGAAACCGTCTTGGACCTTCTGCCAGATGCCTTTGTTTTAGGCCAAGTAACTGACCAAGAAGGGATTGTTATCTTATGACCCAAGCCAAAAAACGCGTCGCCATCTTCGCCTCAGGGACCGGGTCTAATTTTCAAGAACTAGCCGACGATGACCGACTGAAGGAAGTCATGACCATCAGCAAATTAGTCTGTGATAAGCCTGGCGCGCCGGTTGTGGCCAAGGCCCAAAGCCGTGGCATTGACTGCTTTGTCTTTAGTCCTAAGGAGTATGCTAGCAAGGCCGAGTTTGAAGCAGCCATTCTAGAGGCCATTGAGCCAGTTGACCTGATTATTTTGGCGGGCTACATGCGGATTGTTTCTCCTTACCTATTAGAGCATTACAAGGGGCCCATGATTAACTTGCATCCTTCCTTGTTGCCAAAATACAAAGGAGTAGACGCCATTGGCCAGGCCTACCGGGCAGGCGATAGTGAAATTGGCATTAGTGTCCACTATGTCAATGAAGAGTTAGACAGTGGCCAGGTCATTGCCCAAGCCAGTCTCCAACATCCAAGAGATGAATCCTTGGAGGATTTAACGCAACGTATTCACGACTTGGAGCATGAACTGCTGCCTCAGGTTGTCTATCAATTACTAACCCAAGAATGAGAAGGAGGGCAATATGAGTAAAAAACGTGCCTTATTAAGTGTCAGCGACAAGACGGGCTTACTAGACTTCGCCAAGGGCCTAGTGGCTGCTGGCTATGAGTTAATTAGTACGGGTGGGACGGCCACCTTTCTGAAAGATGCCGGGCTGGAAGTCTTGGATGTAGCCTCTGTCACTGGTTTTCCCGAAATTTTGGAAGGCCGAGTTAAAACGCTGCATCCGGCTATCCATGGTGGCCTCTTAGCCAAACGTGACTCTGATTTGCATCGTGAACAAGTTAGTCAAAATCAAATTGATTATATTGACTTAGTCTGTGTCAATCTCTATCCTTTCGAAGAAACAGTCAAGAAAGCAGGCGTAACGGAAGCAGAAGTGATTGAAAATATCGATATTGGTGGGCCGAGCATGTTGCGTTCAGCAGCCAAAAACCATCAAGATGTGACGGTTATTTGTGACGTGGCTGACTACCCGGCTGTCTTGGCAGAATTAGCTGAGAACGGGCAGGTGTCTACAGCCACTCGTCGACGCCTAGCCATTAAGGTTTACCATAGAACGGCAGCCTATGATGCAGCCATTGCCCGTTACTTTGATCAAGCCGATCACTTAGTGCCAGATACTTTGACCTTGTCTTACAAGCTTCAAGATAGCTTACGCTATGGTGAGAACCCACACCAAAAGGCTTGGCACTATGTCAGTGATCAAGCCGAAAGCTACACCCTGCAGTCAGCTACCCAACTGCACGGCAAGCAAATGTCCTATAATAACCTTCAGGATGCCAGCGCTGCCTTGGATATCCTCAATGAGTTTCAAGGCCAGACAGCCTGTGTGGTCTTGAAACATATGAATCCTTGTGGGGTAGCGCTAGGGGCCAGTGTCAAGGAAGCCTTTGATAAGGCTTATGAGGCGGATCCAGTCTCGATCTTTGGTGGGATTGTTGCCATTAATGGGGTAGTAGATTTGGCGACCGCAGAGCGATTACATGCCATTTTCTTGGAAATCATCCTAGCTGAAGGCTATGAGGCGGAAGCTTTAGACTTGCTTAAGAAGAAGAAAAATCTGCGTCTCTACCAAATTCCACAAGGTGGCAACTTAGCTCAAGCTCAAATTAAGAGTGTGCGGGGTGGCCTCTTGATTCAAGATGCCAACCAAGCCCTAGCAGAAGACTGGCGTCAAGTGACCCATCTGGCCCCAAGTGAGGACCAAAAAGCTGATTTAGAATTTGGTCTTAAGATTGTGAAGCATGTGAAGTCCAATGCCATTGTAGTGGCTAAAAATGGCCAGACGCTAGGCATTGGCGCTGGACAAATGAACCGGGTTGGGGCAGCTAAGCTAGCCCTCGAACAGGCTGGCGACAAGGCTAAGGGAGCAGTACTGGCTTCAGATGCCTTCTTCCCAATGCCCGATAGCCTTGAAATTGCGGCTGACTATGGCATCAGCGCAGTGGTGCAACCAGGTGGATCCATCAAGGACCAAGCTTCCATTGATGTAGCCAATGAGAAAGGTGTGGCCATGGTCTTCTCGACCACACGCCACTTTAAACACTAAGATGGCCAAGGTACTCGTAGTAGGTGCCGGTGGACGTGAGCATGCCATAGCTTACAAGTTCCACCAAGAAGGTCATCAAGTTTTTCTCCTAGGGGATAATCCAGCCGTGGCGGAGTTTGGGACCTGTTTATCTCTGACCGAACCTGAGCTCATTACTTTTTGTCAGACGGAACCCATAGATTTGGTCTTCATAGGACCAGAAGTATATCTAGTCGACGGCCTAGTGGACCGCCTTCAAGCAGCCGGTATTCGGGCCTTTGGTCCTTCTGCTCAGGCGGCTCAGTTAGAAGGTAGCAAGGTCTTTTCCAAACAGATGATGGCCAAGTACCAGATTCCAACAGCCAAGCATAAGAGCTTTATCGATTATGAAACTGCTAAACAGTATCTTGCCCAGCAGGCAAGCCCTATTGTCCTCAAGGCCGATGGCCTAGCCGCAGGCAAGGGGGGTTATCATCGCCCAGACTCAAGAAGAAGCGCAAGAAGCGCTCAAAGCCATGATGCAAGAAGCTAAATTTGCGGACGCAGGTGGCTCAGTCGTTATTGAAGAATTCCTAGAAGGGGAAGAATTTTCCCTCATGTGTTTCGTGTCAGACCGCAAGGTCGTGCCTATGAAGGTGGCCCAAGACCATAAACGGGCCCTAGACGGTGACCGTGGCCTCAACACTGGGGGCATGGGCGCCTATCTGCCCATTTCTCATATCAGCGACCAAGACGTTGCCCAAGGCTTAGAACAAGTGGTTCAGCCTATGGTCGATGCTATGTCTCAAGAAGGCATGCCTTTCTATGGCATCCTCTATGCTGGCCTGATGAAATGTGCCGATGGTGTCAAAACCATTGAATTCAATGTTCGTTTTGGGGATCCAGAATGTGAAGTCCTCCTTCTCCAACTCAAGTCCAGCCTTTACCAGGTAGCTAATGCCGTCATTGATGGCCAGGACTTCCACTTGGAATGGGATCAAGATGCGGTTATTGGCGTGGTTTTAGCCGCCAAAGGTTATCCTGAAGCGAGTGTTAAAGGTAGCGTCATTAAGGGCTTGGATCAGCTAAGTGTACCAGTCTTCCACATGGGGACCCGCAAGGTAGCCAATCAGCTGACCATTAATGGTGGACGTGTCCTCATTGTCTGCGCCAAGGGGACCACACTTGCCAGCGCTAGACAGAAGGTTTATGATGAGATTAAGAAGATTGATTGCCCTGATTTATTCTACCGTCAGGATATCGGCTATCGCTCATTATAAGCGCAGGCTCAAGTAAAGGAGTTATAAGATGTTAGAACGTTACAGTCGCGAACCTATGCGTAGTATTTTTAGTGATGAAAATCGTTGGCGGGCTGCCCTCCAAGTTGAACTATATGCCGCTAAAGCTTGGTCAACCTTAGGTGTAGTCCCTGAAGAAGATGTCCAAGCCCTCTTTGAAAAGGCCGACTTCGACCTAGCGGGAATTCTAGAATTAGAGAAGGAAACCAAGCACGATGTCGTGGCTTTTACCCGCAATGTCTCCAGCTACTTAGGCCCTGAGAAGAAGTGGATTCACTATGGCTTGACCTCAACCGACGTTGTGGACACGGCCTATGGTGTCCTCTATAAAGAAGCCAATGATATTCTCTATCAAGACCTCTTAGATTTCCAGGCCGCGCTCAAGGAAAGCACTCAAGTATAAATTCACGCCATGTATTGGTCGGACCCACGGGGTACATGCTGATATCTCTAGCTTCGGGCTCAAATTCGCCCTCTACTATGATGAATTTAATCGTCATATTGAACGCTTCAAGGCTGCTCGTAAGATGGTAGAAGTCGGTAAGATTTCAGGGGCTGTGGGGACTTTCTCCAACACACCACCGGAAGTTCAAGACTATGTCTGCCAAAGCCTGGGTATTGAGTCTAGCCATGTGTCTACTCAGACCCTCCAACGGGACCGGCATGCTGATTATTATGCCACCTTGGCCTTAATCGCGAGTTCGATTGAGAAAATTGGTGTGGAGATTCGGCATCTCCAACGGACTGAAGTGCGAGAAGCAGAAGAGTTCTTCTCCAAAAATCAAAAAGGGTCCAGTGCCATGCCACATAAACGCAATCCAATCTCAAGTGAGAACATGGCTGGTTGTGCTCGGATGATGCGGGGCTATATGCTGGCAGCCTATGAGAATATTCCACTCTGGCATGAACGGGACATTTCCCACTCTAGTGCGGAACGTATCTTATCTATGGATGCAACTAGTCTCTTAGATTACATGTTGGCGCGCTTCACTAAGGTTATCCAAAATCTGACCATTTTCGAAGACAATATGATTAAGAATATCTATGCCACTCATGGTGTCATCTTCGCTCAGCGGACCATGTCGACCTTGATTGAAAAATACGGCTTTGCCCGCGAGCAGGCCTATGACCTAGTGCAACCGCTGGCCATGAAGTCTTGGTTTGAGGCCATTCCTTTCAAGCAACTCTTGCAAGAAGACCCAACCATTCAAGCCACCATGGATGCTGCGACACTTGATTCCTGCTTCGAGTTGGAAGTTCATTTAGTCAATATTGATAAGATTTTCCACCGGATTCCTGGTTTGGAAGACTAGTTTAACTTTCACGGCTTTTGCCTATGAGTTGGTGGACCAACTAGGTGGCAACGCCCAAGCTCTACGTCAAGCCATGCTCTATCAGGACATTTTTGGTCAATAGCATTAAGAAAAGAGGCCGACAGGCCTCTTTTTTAGTGACTGTATTTCCGTAAGAAGTCTAGCACAAGGGGATAGACAAGGTCTAGTCTATCCATCTGACAGTGAAGGGCTCCACCCGTCTGACTAGTGAAGAGGTGGCTTTCAATAGCTTTAGCATGGATTAATTTTCTTTTCATCTGCTTGAGACGATAGGCAGGGACATATTGATCTTCTTGTCCCGCTAATAATAAACAAGGTTGACTAATACGATTTAAGATAGGGGCTACCTGGTGACGATCTAAATTTCGATAGAAATCATAAGGGGTCTTCTCACCAGTCAGTTGGTAACCATTCTGTAGAGACCACTTGAGTTGTATATTGGATTTTGTAAAATAATCAGTTAAACCATTAATCAACGGCTTAGCCCTTAAATGATAGAGTAGTCGAAAGCCAGAATAGGCTACTGGGCCCAAGGTTAATTTGAGCGCATCCATAGCCGAATAGAAAATATCCATACAAATAACTGACTGAATGCGGGGCTCAAAAGCCGCCGCTCTCATAACAAGGTATCCGCCCCATGATAGCCCCATCGCGTCGCAGGACTTAAGGCCAAAATAATCTAGGACGACTTTAACGGGCACTTCAAAATTGGGCTGAAAAGTTAAGCCTTGCTGATAAGTTTGGCCCTGACCGGGTCCGTCGAACAAGATAAGATGATATCCTTGATTTTGAAGGGGGGCCACAAAATCACACAGTTCTTCAAGCATTCCGTCAAAGCCTCCAAGAACGAGGAGGGTTCGACTAGCGCCGGGACATTCTATCCGCAGGGCTGGCAAGTATCCACCAGGATAGGGAATTTTATGGTAGCTATACGGGGAACCCTGGTAAGTTTGATAAAAAAGGGCCGTATAATGATCTAAAGTGGACTTTTTGCGAGGGTCGTTGGCGTCTAAGTAGAAGGCTGCTGCCCGAAAGTAGCGTGCCGCAATATCTATTTTACCTTGGGCTTCATAATAGTTAGCTTTGCTAGTCCACCAAGTGTACCAAGATTCAAAATCAGTGATGGCTTGACCTACTTCACTCAAATCTGCCATAACTTCAGGGTGATGTTTAAGTCGAGAGGTAAAGCGAATAATCTGGAAGTCAAATTGCGGGTCGCCGGTATAGTGTTGCATAAGTTTCACTCCTTTTGGTCTATCTGTCACTAGCATAGCCAAATGGTGTATAATAAGACAGAACAGAAAAGCTCTATCTGTTGTTTATCCAACAGATTAACCTGATTTGTTGGATTAAATAAGTTGTTTGACTAGGAGGCTCAGTCATGGATAGACGAATTATCAAAAGTAAACAGGCACTTAAACTAGCCTTGCAAAAGCTGATCCAAGTGGATGAATTTAGGCATTTGACGATTGAAGAAATTTGCCAAGAGGCAGGCTGTGCAAGGTCAACATTCTATAGCCATTTCGAAAGCAAGGAAGAGCTACTAGAGGAAATTATTGACGAGCAAATGGCTAAGATTGAGCGACTGATTGCCAGAAGATTTGATAATCAGTTGGACTTTTATCAGTATCTGGAAGGCTTCGTGACCGAAATCGTAGAACCCGACCGTCCCTTCTTCCAAAGCTTGTTAGCTATTAATTTAGGACCAGATGGATTCCGGGCACGACTGGACCAGGCCTTTCAGGAATTATTTATGAAACACTTAGGCCATCTCAAGTCTTCTCATATCCTCAGCCAGTATTTCAGTGCTATGGCCTTAAAAACAACGGATCTGATGGTGACAGAATCGATTGCAGGTCAGGATATGAAAGTTTATGCCAAACTGGCTCAAGCTATGTGTAAGGCTGTGATTGAAACAAGTAAAAACTTTGGCAATTAGGCTTTTTGGCGGAGGACGCAGGCTCGATTCGTCCTTTGCAAAATCAGGCAAAACAGTATATAATAAGGAGAACATCTACAACAGTTGTGATAATTGCTGGACCGGTTTACGACAGCACTTATCGACTTTATGAAATGAAATTTTGAGGTGAATTATGAGCAATATTAAAATTATTCCCCTAGGTGGGGTCCGCGAAGCAGGGAAGAACCTGTATGTGGTAGAAGTCAACGAGTCTATTTTTGTAATGGACTGTGGCTTAGTCTTCCCAGAGGAGGGCTTGCTAGGGATTGACGCTGTTATCCCAGACTTCTCCTACTTAGAAGAAAATGCGGACCGCGTCGTGGGGATTTTCCTCACTCACGGGCATGCCGATGCTGTAGGTGCCTTACCCTATCTTCTAGAAGTGATTGAAGCCCCTGTCTTTGGGACGGAGTTGACCATTGAATTGGCTTCACTTCTAGCTAAGGAACGGGGCTTGGCGGACCGTTTGGAGAACTTCTTCAAATCGATGAGGAAGTAGAGATTGAATTCGAAGATGCCAATGTTTCCTTCTTCCGCACGACTCACACTATTCCAGACTCTGTGGGGATTGTCATCCAAACCAAGGAAGGTTCCATTGTCTATACCGGTGACTTCCGTATTGACCCAAGTGCTAAGCCACTTTACAAGACTCACTTTGGACGCTTGACGGATATTGGAGAGAGTGGTGTCTTAGCCCTCTTAGCTGATTCTTCGGAAGCAGAGAGCCATGTGGAAAACGTGAGTGACCAACAGGCGGCGGATGAGATTCTAGAGACTTTCCGTAATGCCCATGGTCGTGTCATTGTGGCCTGCGTCGGCAGCAACATCGCGCGTCTCCAACAAGTCATGGATGCTGCTCACACTTCTAAACGAACCATTTTCGTTCCAGGTGGGGAGCTCATGGATATCGTGGATACGGCTATCAAGCTAGATAAATTGATTATGCCAAGTAAGCGTACCTTCGGCCAAATGAAGAATATTAGTAAGTTCAAAGATCATGAAATTATTATCTTAGAGACCGGTATGTCGGGTGAACCTATTCAAGCCTTGCAACTCATGGCTCAAGGTCGCCATCGTCAAGTCAAGATGCAAGAAGGAGATTTGGTTCTTTTTGCTTCAACACCTTCAATTGCCATTGAGACAGCTATGGCGCGGACTCAAGATATGATTTATCGAGCGGGAGCTCAAGTTAAGGTCTTAACCGACAGCTTCAAAGCATCTGGTCACGCGACCCCTAATGAGCTCAAACTCATGATTAATTTCTTACAACCAAAAATCATCATTCCTGTTAACGGGGAATACCGTCAGCAAGCTGCTTTAGCCGATATTGCCAATCAATTAGGTTATGAAGATGACCAAATCTTCATTCCAAGCGCTGGTGACGTGATTGAATACCGTAAGGGTCAATTCCTAATGACTCAAGAAGTACCAGCAGGGGACATCTTGGTGGATGGGAATGGGGTCGGCGATATCGGAAGTGTGGTCTTGCGCGATCGTCGTATCCTCAGTGAAGATGGGATTTGTGTCATCGTGGCGACAATTTCCCGCCGCCTCAAGAAGGTATTAGTAGGGCCACAAATTGTAACCCGCGGTTTCATCTATGTTAAGTCCAGCATTGATCTGATTGAATCTGCTTCGGACATGACCCTAGATATCTTGGATAAACACTTGGCCAGCGAAGAATTCGATTGGGCTGAATTGAAGAGCGATTTGCGGGAACAAGTCAGCAAGTACTTCTTCAAGGAAACCAAGCGTCGTCCAGTTGTGCTTCCAATCATTATGGAAGCGTCGCAGTACCAACCTAATAAAAACTAAGGAGGGACGCCTTAATGAATAAACATACAGTACGTCGTTTGCGAGATGTTCTGCTAGCCATTGTCCTCAGTTTGGCAATTTCTATTGCCTGGCTGAAACTGGGTGAATTGCCTCTCCATACTGCTCTGGTTGTCTTGCCCCTCATTTGGGTAGGCCTCCGTCATGGTGGTGCCAATGCCGTGGTGAGTGGCGTGGTGGTTGGCTTAATCACGGGCGCCATTGCGGGGCATTTTGGCGATATTGTCTCAACTGCCTTGATTGATGTCTTGCCCTATACAGCAGCAGGCTTGGCAGGTTTCTTCGCCAAATATACCCAAAAGACCCTCAACAACCGCCGTTATTCCTCAACCTACCTGAATATGGGGACTGCCAGTCTTTTAGTGGTAGCCAGCTTCCTAGCGATTAAGGTCGGTATGCTTTGGCTCATGCAACAAGAAATTCCCTTTAACTGGGGGACTGCCGCTCTAGCTGGCCTAGAGGCTTGGGCTTTAGCCTTCGTTATCTTAGTGATTTTGGCTCGCACCAATGTCGAGGCCATCATTCCAAACGCAGTCGCTATTTGACTCGTCGGGAAGTTTCACGCCTCTTAAATGACTAATTAGCCTTTAAACAAAACGCGCTTGCCATTGGCAAGCGCGTTTTTTATCATTTGTTAACAAGTTGCCTAAAAGTCGTCAAAGTCTTAGTAAATTCATAGGCGTTTTCACAAGAATGGGGTATAATAGAACTAGTAGTTTTAGGAGGTGGGAGCTTGAATTCTCAACAATTATCGCGGCGTTTAGCCACCGTGGCAGATTTGATTTGCCAGTATGGGTCCAGTGACATCCGTTTGGCGGATATTGGCAGTGACCATGCCTATTTGCCTTGCCACTTAGCCCTCAATCAAAAATTCAAGCAGCAGTAGCAGGAGAGGTCGTAAAGGGACCTTATCAATCTGCCCAAGCCGAGGTTCAGAGTCAAGGCTTAGATTCAATGATTCAAGTTCGACTGGGCGATGGCTTAGCCGTCATCCAAGCTGACGATGCCATTAATGTTATCAGTATTTGTGGCATGGGCGGCAGTCTCATTCGCTCCATATTGGATGAGGGGCAAGATAAGTTAAGTCACGGCCCATTGCTAGTGCTTCAGCCAAATATCGGGGAAGCGACCTTAAGAACCTGGCTCAGTCAACACGACTATCAGATTGTCCATGAGACCATTGTAGAAGACAGTCAACGACTCTATGAAATCATCGTTGCCCAGCATCAACCAGGGGCCTCAGAATTAAGTCCCCACCAGTCCTATCTTGGGCCAATCTTAAGCCAAATCAGAGGGCCTTTATATAAACAAAAATGGGCGCGAGAGGAAGCCAACCTCAAGGCCATTCAAGCCCAAATTCAAGCAGCACCTCAACCAGATCAAGCGAAGCTAGCCGAAATCGCTGAAAAGTTAAGCTGGATTGCGGATAGCTTAAGCCAATGTCAAGCAGAGGAGTAATGATAACATGACAAATTTTCGCCAATTAATGTCGGCCCTTGAGGCCCACTATCCGCCTCAAATGGCCGAGTCCTGGGACCAGGTCGGCAACCACTTTGGTCGGCCTGAGGCTCCTGTTAAGCGTCTAATGGCCGTTTTGGATTTAGATGATGCCAGTCTAGCCGAAGCTATTGAGAAGGGCGTAGATACCCTAATCGTCCACCATCCGGTCCTCTTTAGTCCAATTAGACGATTTGACTTTTCTAGTCCTGAACAGGCTCGCTATGAAGCTTTAATTAAGCATGACATCAAAGTATTTGCCATGCATACTAACTTTGACATTGCCCACAATGGTATGAATGACTGGCTAGCAGAACAGCTAGGCCTAGAAGAAGTGACGTCCTTAACACCGGGCGTGCAAGAAGGTCAACCTGGCTTAGGGCGAGTGGGCAATCTGCCTCAAGCGCTCAATCGTCAAGACCTATTGAATCTCTTGAAGTCAACCTATGGCCGGACTGAATTGCCAGTGGTAGAGGCCAAGCCTAAGGACAGCTATCAAAGAATTGCCTTGATTGGTGGTAGTGGGACCCAGCCAGAATATATTCAAGCAGCGGCGCAAAGCCAGGCTGACGTCTTTTTAACTGGGGACATTTCCTACCATCGGGCGCAGCTCTGCTACCAAGAAGACATGATGACGGTCGATGTGGGTCACTATGTCGAGAGCATCTTCAAAGAAAAAATGCCAGCCTTCTTGACTCAGTTAGCTCAAGAACAAGGCTTTGACTATCAAGTTATTCCATCTCAAGCATCAACTAACCCCTTCCGTTATGAATAGGAGAGACATCTAATGACAGAACAATTTTTCCAAGAAACCCAAGAACGTTTAATCCGTTACGCTAAAATTAATACCCGCTCTGATGAAGCTAGCACCACTGTGCCTTCAACTGCATGCCAACTAGACTTACTGCATCTCTTAGTGGATGAGTTGAAGGCCATTGGCCTCCAAGAAGTGAAATTCAACCCAGAAAATGCCTTTGTGACGGCGACCCTACCAGCAACTAGTGACAAGCCAGTCCCAACCATCGGCTTTATCGCGCACGTGGATACGGCAGACTTCAATTCTGAGAATGTTCAACCTCGCCTTATTCCCAACTATGATGGTCAAGACATCGTCCTCAATCAGGCTCAAGATATTGTCATGAAGGTGGCGGACTTCCCAGCCTTAAGCAGTTACCAAGGCCAAACTTTGATTGTAACAGATGGGACAACCCTCTTAGGGGCAGATGACAAGTCTGGTATTGCGGAAATCATGACAGCTATGGCTTATTTGGCGGCTCATCCTGAAATTGAACATGGTAAGGTAAGGGTCGCCTTTGGTCCTGATGAAGAAATTGGGCGCGGAGCCGACCGCTTTGACGTGGCGCACTTTGGCTGTGATTTCGCCTATACCATGGATGGGGGTCCAGTCGGTGAGCTCCAATATGAGAGCTTCAATGCGGCAGGGGCACGTTTGCATTTCCACGGCAAGAATATCCACCCAGGGACGGCCAAGGGTAAGATGATTAATGCAGTACAGCTGCTTAAGGACTTCCTCTCTGCTTTGCCAGAGGATCAAGTGCCTGAGAAGACAGATGGCCGCCAAGGCTTTATCCATCCAATGGAAGCCCAAGTGACCGTAGATCAAGGCCAGTTAGATTTAATTATTCGTGACCATGACCGTCAAGCTTTTCAAGCTAAGAAGGATCTTGTCCAAAGCATTGTTGACAAGATGAATGCGGCTTATCCCGTCCCAGTTGTTAGCCTTGAAATGAAGGACCAATACTACAATATGGCCGAAGTCATTGAGCAAGACATGAAATCTGTTGAACTGGCTAAGTCTGCCATGGAAGCCATTGGGATCAAGCCAATTATTGAACCCATTCGTGGTGGAACCGATGGATCTAAGATTTCCTTCATGGGCTTACCAACACCTAATATTTTTGCCGGGGGCGAAAACATGCATGGGCGCTATGAGTTTGTCGCAGTTGAATCCATGGTTAAAGCCACCCAAGTCATCGTCGGCATTATCCAAGCAAATGCTCAGGCCTAAGGTCTGAGCTTCTTGCCCTATAAAATAGACATCACCATCGATAGAGAAAGGAGGGCCCCACATGCTGCAATTTGTCCTTGGGGGACTGGATCGCGCCAAGAAAAGCGTCTTACTAGATCACTTATTAGACATTCAAGCCAAGGAGCCTGAGGCCCAGTTCTTTTATTTAGTACCTGAACACTTAAAATTTGATATGGAGTCCTATTTGCTAGCGGCTGTCCAAGACAAATATGGATCTAATGAGGCGGCTCTAGTCGACATTCAGGTAGTTTCCTTCAAACGCCTGGCCTGGTTCCTCATGCCTAACAGCCTAGCCGAAGAAAAGCCAATTTCTAGTATTGGCCAGATTATGATCATTAAACGCTTGCTAGCTCGTTATCAGGACAAATTACAGGTCTTTCGTGGTCAGGTCAAGCATCAGGGCTTTGCCGAGAAGTTAGCCCAGCTCTTCGACGAACTCTATCTAGGGCAAATTCAGCCAGAAATCTGAGTCAAGTGTCTGACTTGAATCCGCAGGAAGCCAAGCGCCTGGCTGAGTTGGCCATGCTCTATCAAGGCTTTATCCAAGAAATTGAAGGGCAAGTCTTAGGGCATTATCACGACTTGCAACGTTTGGACAGCTATCTTAAGGCCCACCCCTTGAACCGACCAACCTATTTGGTAGTGGATCACCATTACTTCTTTAATGGTCAGCAGCTACAATTATTGACGACCTTGATTCAACAATGTCAGGCTGTCTGGATTACCTTGCCTTTATCCCAGCAAGCGGCTCGTTCTAAAGCCTATGATCCACTAATCGAAGTAGCTCGTCATACCTATGGGCAAATGCAATTGTTGGCCCAGTCACTCCATTTGCCTGTGGCCGAGGATTGGACCATTAATCAGGTACAGGAAGGCTACCAAGCTAATATCTTAACGCTAGCTCAGGCCTTCGAAAATCACTTGCGGCTGGCCCCTCAAGAACTGAGCCAGCCTCTCAATCAAGTCAAAACGCATGTGATTTGGGAGCACGATGCCATCCAGACGGAAGTCCGTCATACTAGCAACAAGATTCATCAGTTGGTGAGTCAGGAAGGCTACCGTTACCGCGATATCTTAGTCCTCACGCGGGATATGGACCGTTATCGTCCCTTAGTGACTGCCCTCTTTGAACAGAATGATATTCCTTATTTCTATGACCATGCCGTCAGTATGGGCCAGCATCCTCTGGTCCTGTGGCTGGAATCGGGGCTTAAACTCTATCGCTATCGCTACCAGCTAGCCGACATCTTCGGCATTCTCAAATCAGGGCTCTGGTTACCCACTGACCTGAGGGCTGCTATAGCCAAAAATCCCCAGGATGGGCCAGCCCTAGAAGAGGAATTTAAGGCTCAAGTGGACTTACTCGAAAATGTGGTGCTGGCCAATGGCTATGTGGGCTATCGCTTTGCCCAATTGTCTTTTGAATGGCGTTTTGATCAAGCTGACCGTCCTTATGTCAATGCGGCTGGTCAGGTGACCGACCAGACCTATGGTCAAGTGCTCCAAGCCTTGCGGGAGTCCTTCTTGGCTGATTTTGCCCCTTACCAAGACTTAGCTCAGCTAACTAGTTTTAGCGGCCAAAAAGCAGCTGAATGGCTCTATCAGTGGTTGGAAGAAGTTGGCGTTAAGGACCGCCTGATTGCCCGACGCGACCAAGCCATTGAAAAAGGGGACCTGGCTTTGTCTCGCCAATATGAACAGGTTTGGCAGACCTTGACCGCCAGCCTAGATGAATTCTATCAACTTTATGGGGAGGCAGAGCTGACCTTTAGTGAGTTCCAAGAACTCCTGCTAACAGGTTTGAATGAAGCCACCTTCCATATTATTCCGCCAGCCCTAGACCAGGTCATGGTTACCAGCATGGAAAGTCCACAGGTTCAAGCCTATAAGGTTTGCTTTGTGCTAGGGGCAGATGAGCTGACCCTGCCTAAGCATCATCAGGAAGATTCTTTGCTGAGCCTGGCCAACCGTCAATCTCTGGGGGAAAGTCTCCTACCTTACCAACAATTGCGCCAGTCTAGCCAGCACAATTATAGTTTAGAACTGCTTATGACTCAGCAGGTCTTACTCAGTGCTAGCGACCGACTCTATCTCTCTTATGTGGCTATGAAGGGCCAGCAGACCGTTAAGCTCTCGCCATATTTGCAGCAATTAGCTAAGCAATTCCATCTGCCTATTAAGACCTATACCCATACCTTGATTCATCAGAATCAAGTCAAATTAAGCCGACTTGAGTTTGGTCGTTATCCAGTCCAAATGAGTCCGCTCTTACAGCTAGTCCATCACTATTCGCAGCAAAAGGACCGACCAAGTGCTGCCTTTCTAGACTTTTTAACTTTAATGGCCAGCCAAAATCCTCATACTTGGGTGCTCTTGGCTCAACTCTTCCAATTTAACCAACTGCCTCAGAATCTGACACCAGAGACGGCCTTGGCTCTCTTCGGCCAGAAGATGACGGCATCGGTTTCTAAGTTGGAGCAGTATTACCAGGATCCCTATAGCCACTTCTTGCTCTATGGGCTCAAGATTCGTCCCCGTCAGCAATTAGAGTTAAATGCCGCAGGGGCAGGGGATTATTATCATGATTTCCTAGATAAATTTACTCAAGCCCAACAGGCTAGCCCTGATTTTGAGGCTAACTTTACTAGCATTCAGACCCTGATGGCGGAAGACCTACGCTTTAATATTTTTGGCACCAATCCTCGCATGCACTTGATTAAGCGCAAACTGGATCAGCATTTGCGGCAATTTTTAAGTGTTAGTCTGGCGCAAAGTCAAGCTCTGACGGTTCAACCTGTTGCGACCGAGCTAGTTTTTGGTAGCCAGCAAGAAGCAGGACTGATTCTGCCCTTGGATAAGGGCAGTTTAACCTTGCGTGGTAAGATTGACCGCATTGATGCGGATCCAAGCCAAAGTTACTACCAGGTAGTGGACTACAAATCCGGTAAGAAGGCCTTCAACCTAGTAGACTTTTATTATGGTTTGGATTTGCAGGTCTTGACCTACCTGAAAGTTGCCAATCAGCGCTATCCACATGCCCAGGCGGTAGGAGCCTTCTACCAATCCTTAGCAGGCGGCTTCGTCAAGGTAGATGGTAAGCAGATGGCTCGACTGAGTCAAGACGGGCTAGACTTGGCTAAGAACCAACTTCATCCATACAGGGGGCTAATGACTATTTCGGGCTCTGAATTAGTGGCCATTGAACCTGGCCTAGCCAATCAGTCTAAGAGCCAGATTTACCCTGTTCAGCTTAAGAAAGATGGTAGCTACTATCAGCATGTTCCGGCTGTCAATCAAGCCGAATTAAGCCTCATCAACCAGCATCTTGTCCATATGATGACTCAGGCAGGGAATGCCATCCAAAGAGGGGATATCAGCCTGGCTCCCTTTAAGGATGAACGCTTCACACCTAGCCTGCAAGCCGACTATCGGGTTATTACGGGCTTTGATGCGACGGTGCATTATGGTGCTTATCGTCATAAGCGTCTCGCTAAGGATCAGGTCCTAGCCCAAATCGAAAAAGAAGCAAGCAAGAAAGAAGACACGGAGACGAGTGAGAAAGGAGGTCAGTTATGACCTTGGAAACTTTACCAGCTAAACCTTTGAATTCTCGATTTAATGATAGCCAGTGGGAAGCCATCCACCAACGGGGTAGCAATATTCTGGTCTCCGCTTCAGCTGGGTCAGGTAAGACCACGGTCTTGATTGAACGGATCCTCAATCATTTGTTGACCCATTATGCCAATATGGACCAATTGCTGGTGTCTACCTTTACGGAGGCTGCTGCTAGCGAGATGAAGGCGCGGATGGAGAACCGGCTCAAACAAGCTGTCAACCAAACGGCCGATAGGGCCGAGCAAGCTCACTTGGTCAGTCAACTTCAATTGTTGCCAGCCTCGCATATCCGAACCTTGCATAGTTTCTGCTTGCAGGTTATCCAACAGTATTTCTATATTATTGATTTTGACCCAAGTTTCCGACTCTTAACAGATGAGACGCAGAAGTCCTTGCTCTATCAAGAAGTTTGGCAGGAGTTGATGATTGGACTGGCCCAAGATACTGACTGGCAGGAAAAACTTTTCCAACTGCTAGCTCAATTCAGTCCAGGACCAAGTGACCAAGGGCTCTATCAACTGGTTTTAGATCTTTATCAGTTTGCTTCATCTCATCCTGAACCCCAAGTCTGGCTGTCTCAGTTGGCTCAACAGGCCTTGCATTTTGAGGATTTTGCTCAAACTGGACTCTATCAGGCAGTCCTCTTGCCTGAATGGCAGGCTAGTCTGGCACATGCTAAGCACCTGCTAGAACAGGCCTTGACTAGCCTTGAGAGCCTGACAGATGCTATGATAGCAAACTACAGCCCCTGCTGGAAGCTGAATTAAGCCAAGTGCAGAATTTGCAGACTGTTTTGACAGGTCAAGATTTAGCTCAAGTATTCGCTAATTTCCAGCAAGTCTCCTTCGATCGATGGCCAAGCGGTAAGAAGGCGGAAGAAGACAAGGAGCTTTTGGATCAACTAAAAGCCCTACGAGATCAAGCCAAGGAGCAAATTGAGCGGGTGCGGCAATTGATGGTCCTAGATTACGATACGACGGTCTATGTAGAAGGGCAGGCGGGGGCTAGCATCCAAGACCTTGCCCACTTGACGCTTGAATTCCGTCAGGCTCTCTGGCAAGCCAAAGTTGCACAAAACTGCATTGACTATAATGACTTAGAGCATCTGACCCTGGATATTCTGGCCCCTTATGATGCGGACTTAGGGCAGCGGCAACCTTCCGAGGCTGCCCTCTATTATCAGGATCTCTTCCGCGAAGTCTTAGTGGACGAGTATCAGGATATTAACGACATTCAAGCGACTATCTTAAGTTTTTTGTCGCGTGAACGGCGCCAAGACTTAAGTGGTAATCTCTTCATGGTAGGGGACGTCAAGCAGTCCATCTATGGCTTCCGTATGGCAGAACCTAGCCTCTTCTTAGCCAAATATCAGGCCTACCAAGAGGGTAAAGGCGGTCATCTGATTGTCTTAGATGCCAACTATCGTTCTCGTGACGAAATCTTACAATTTACTAACTTTGTCTTCCAGCGTCTGATGGATCCTGGTTTTGGGGAAATGCAATATGGTGCCATGGAGTCGCTTAAGACTGGCAATCACAGCTTCTTACCTGCACCCCCTGATCCGAAATTCGATATTGAATTCTTACTCTATGAGTCCTCTGCAGCAGATGAAGGGGAGCCTGAAGACCAGGAACTAGACTTAGATCAAGGAGTGGAGACTAGCCTTGAAGCGGAAGCTTGGCTTATTGGCCGGGATATTCAAGCGCGCGTCCAAGCGGGATGGCAAATTTACGATAAGGAACTAGGTCAGCTACGGCCGGTAACCTATCAGGACTTTGTTATTCTGAGTTCGACCCGCCATCCCTTCCAACCAGTCAAACAAGTCTTTGAGCAGCTAGGTATTCCGCTCTTAAGTCAAAATGTCGAGAATTATTTCCAACGCCAGGAAATACGACTCATGCTAGCCCTGCTTAAATTGATTGATAACCCTCATCAAGACATTCCCCTGGTGGCCATTTTACGGTCACATTTTGTGGGCTTAAGTGATGAACAACTCAGTCAGATTCGCATTCGGGTACCTAATAGTGGTAGCTTCTATGAAGCTTGCCAGCAAGTGCTACTCATAGAAGAAGCGAGCTTGGTGGCCTTGCAAGAGACTTTAGGCAACTTTATGGACAAACTCAAAGAATGGCGCCAGCTAGCCCAAAGAGTGGATTTGGTCACCTTAATTTGGACCCTCTATCAAGAAACCTACTTCTTAGATTATGTGGCAGGTTTGGATCAAGGAGATCAACGTCAGGCTAACCTCCATGCCTTCTATGAACGGGTAGTGGAATTTGAAGCGGGTAACTATAAGGGCTTAACTGCCTTCGTTGGCTTTATTGAACAAATCATGGCCCACGACCAGGATTTAGCTGAGCCCCTCTTACTGAGTGAGGATCAGAATTTTGTGCGAGTCATGACGGTTCATGCTAGCAAGGGGCTGGAGTTTCCATTTGTTTACCTGATGCAGACAGGCAAACGTTTCAACATTCAGGATACGCAGAAGGTTTATGTCCCTTCCAAACGCTATGGCTTGGGGCTTGATTATCTGGATATCAAGCATCAATTGCAGTATCCTTCCTTTATTAAGGAAGCTATTAAATTAGAACGTCGTGGCCAGTTGAAATCAGAAGAAATGCGTAAGCTCTATGTTGCCCTGACGCGTTGTGAGCAAAAACTAGTGATTGTCGGAAGTGTTAAATCTCAAGACCAAGTCCAGACTAAACAGGAGCAAGCGGTGGCTGCAACTGGCCAAGAATTGGTCATGAATCGCGCCCTCCGTCAGGGAGCAGGAAGCTGGCTGGATTGGTTGCTCATGGCGACGGCCTTTAGTGGGCGTCATCCGCAATCTACAACAGACTTTACTAATGAGCAGGTGCATCTGACCTATGTGACGGAAGCAGAGCTTTTGCCACTTCTCAAGGCTTCTGCGTCGAGACCTTGGCTTCAGGATGACCAAACTGGTTGGCAGATTTGAAATTAACAGTCGATCAACATGAGGTAACAAGTGAGGTGGGGGCCTTTATTCAAAGCCTCTTAGAGAGTCATTACGACTACGGTCTGGCAAGTAAGACCTCTAGCTACCAATCTGTGTCAGAGCTCAAGCGTCTCTATGAAGAACCCCATAATGAAAAATTGTCTCACTTCACCGACCGACGGCCAGGGCAAGCAAGTCTCGAATGGCTGGTCCAAGGAGATGAGAGCAGGGAAGAAGAAGACGAGTCGGGGCAAAAAGCTGGTATTCAAAGTATTCGATTTACTGGAGATACCTTCCAAGCGCCGCGCTTTGTCCGAGAGCGCCAAGCCTATACAGCAGCCCAGATTGGGACCTTTACCCACTATGTTATGCAACAACTTGATTTTAGTGCGTTAGAAGGACTGGATGAGTCGGATTATCCGACGGCTATCCAAGAACAGGCACAAGCCTGGCTAGCCGCTGGCTTTATGGAAGCTAGTCAATGGGAGGCCGTTAAGTTAGCCAGCATTTGCCAATTTAGCTAGTGACTTGGGCCAAGTCCTGATTAAACAGGCTAAATCCCTACATCGCGAGCAGGCCTTCTCTTATCGTTTGCCAGCGGCCAAGTTGTTTGCGCGTCAGCTGGGGGCTGACCAGCTCCAAGAACTAGCCAATAGTCAGCTTCTGGTCCATGGGGTCGTCGATAATTATCTTAATTTGCCAGATGGTCGTCTTATCTTAATTGACTATAAGACCGACCGCTATCGTCCATGGGCAAGCTTGACAAAGTCAGCCCAGATTGACCAGATTGTAGACAAGTATCGCTTCCAAATGAGCCTCTATGCTCGGGCCTTAAGCCTAGCAAAAGGCAAGCAAGTGACCGAAGTTTATCTAGTCTTACTGGATTTCGATCAGGTGGTTTCAGTTACCGACCTTTATGACTTCGAATAATAGGCCTTGAAAGGCTAGGACAAGGAAACTGAAGCTTGTCAAAAGTTGTCTTCTCTTAACAACTTTTGCAGGCAGTTGACCTTGCTCCTAGCTTTTTTGCTTAAGTGGGAAGGGTTCTTCGGCCCAATGAAAAGGAGGTTGGAAGGCTAAAACGGCAGATATTAGACATAAATTGATATAATAATTTTATTACATGTCTAGAAGAATATTTGAGAATTACTATTAGCTATTGCATTTATGTAAACGTTATACTATACTAGAAGTTGAAATTATATATTTCAATTTTTATTTAGGAGGTAGAATCATGGTTGGTATTATTATCGCAAGTCATGGTGAGTTTGCTGATGGTATCAAGCAATCCGGTTCAATGATTTTTGGTGAACAAGCCAACGTTGAATCCGTGACCTTTATGCCAAGTGAAGGTCCAGATGATTTGCAGCGTAAATTACGTGAAGCCGTAGACCGTATTGAGAGCGAAGAGATTTTGTTCTTGGTAGACTTATGGGGAGGCAGCCCCTTCAACCAAGCCAATATTCTCTTTGAAGAAGCGCCAGAGACACGTGCCATTGTCGCGGGTCTTAGCCTACCTATGCTGATTGAATCATATGCAAGTCGCTTCTCTATGGACAAGGCTCACGATATCGCCAAAGCCATTATTCCAACGGCCAAAGACGGTGTCAAAGTGCGCCCTGAAGCCTTACAACCAGAAGAAGCGCCAGCAGTGGCTCAAGCAGCACCCGCTGCTCCACAAGGTGCGATTCCAGAAGGGACAGTCCTAGGCGACGGCAAAATTAAATTTGTCTTGGCTCGTATTGATACACGGCTCTTACATGGCCAAGTTGCAACAGGTTGGACTAAAGCCACTCAACCTAACCGGATTATCGTGGTGTCCGATACTGTAGCCCAAGATGACTTACGTAAGAAGCTAATTGAGCAAGCAGCTCCCCCAGGTGTGCGTGCTCACGTAATACCCCTTGACAAGTTCGTTGCAGTATCTAAAGACCCTCGCTTCGGTGAGACCAAGGCTTTGGTACTCTTCGAAAATCCACAGGATGCGCTCAAGGTCATCAAGGCTGGGGTAGAGATTCCAGAACTCAACGTAGGTTCGATGGCTCACTCAGTCGGTAAGGTATTAGTAACAAATGTCTTGTCTATGGATCAAGATGATGTGGATACCTTCAAGGAGCTTCGTGATCTTGGCGTTAAGTTCGACGTCCGTAAGGTGCCAAATGACAAGCCAACTGACTTGTTCAAGAGCATCCAAGCTAAGGCCAGTGAAGGCCTCAAAGTCTAATAGGAGGTATCATAATGGAATTTAATATTCTATCAATTCTTGCTGTCATTGTGGTAGCATTTCTAGCAGGGATGGAAGGGATTTTGGACCAGTTCCAATTCCACCAACCAATTATTGCTTGTTCCTTAGTAGGGCTTGCAACGGGTCATCTCAGCGAATGTATTATGTTAGGTGGGGCCCTGCAATTGATTGCGATGGGCTGGGCTAACATCGGGGCTGCGGTTGCGCCTGACGCGGCTTTAGCTTCTGTTGCTTCTGCTATCATTTATGTTAAAACTGGTAACTTCACAGATGAAGGTCAGAACTTGGCCATTGTAGCAGCGATTACCCTAGGGACCGTTGGTTTGGCTTTGACCATGGTGGTTCGTACCTTATCTGTGGCCATTGTTCACCGTGCTGACGCTGCCGCTGAAAAGGGCGACTTCCGTGGTGTAGAATTCTGGCATATAGTAGCACTGGCTTGCCAAGGCTTACGTATTGCCATTCCGTCTACTTTCTTGCTCTTCTTGCCGACCGAAACCGTTCAAGGTGCCTTAGCAGCTTTACCTGATTGGTTTACCAAAGGGATGGCCATCGGTGGTGGCTTCGTCGTAGCGGTCGGTTATGCTATGGTTATTAACATGATGGCAACTCCTGAAGTATGGCCATTCTTCTTCCTAGGCTTCGCCTTAGCTCCACTTAACCAATTGACCTTGATTGCAACCGGGATTATCGGGGTAGTCTTGGCCGTTGTTTATATTCGCCTCAGTCAAAACACGGGTGGTTCTGGTGGTGGCGGGAGCCAAGCTGGGTCCGGCGATCCACTAGGCGACATTCTCAATGACTACTAAGGAGGATAAAACGATGACTGAACAAAAGAAACACTTAACGAAATCTGATCGTTTTAAGGTAATGTTGCGTTCCCAATTCCTCCAAGGGTCTTGGAACTATGAACGGATGCAAAACGGTGGTTGGGCTTATTCCTTAATTCCAGCCCTCAAGAAGCTGTATCCACAACGCGAGGAGGCTTCTGCAGCCCTCAAACGTCACCTTGAATTCTTCAACACACACCCATACATTGCCGCTCCAATCTTAGGGGTTACCTTGGCTCTGGAAGAAGAAAGAGCCAATGGCGCTTCAATTGACGATGCTGCTATCCAAGGGGTTAAAGTTGGGATGATGGGGCCTTTGGCCGGGATTGGTGATCCAGTCTTCTGGTTCACTGTTCGTCCAATTCTTGGGGCAATTGCTGCCTCTTTGGCAACTGGGGGTTCTATCTTAGCACCGCTCTTCTTCTTTGTAGTATGGAATGCCATTCGTGTAGGCTTCCTCTGGTATACGCAAGAATTTGGTTATGCTAAGGGGTCTGAAATCACTAACGACCTGTCTGGTGGCATCTTGCAAACCTTAACCAAGGGAGCATCCATCTTAGGGATGTTCGTTATGGGGATTCTGGTTCCACGTTGGACATCCATTAAGTTTGCACCTGTGGTATCTGACGTACCATTGGCTGATAATGCGTACATTCACTTCCCTAAAGGGGCAGTGGATGGTGCCACCTTGCAGAAAATTTTGAGTGATATGGGCAATAGCTCTTTAACGCCAAATAAGGTGACAACTTTACAAGACAACCTTGACATGTTAGTGCCAGGTTTGGCGGCTGTCCTCTTGACCTTCCTCTGCATGTGGCTACTCAAGAAGAAAGTCAACCCAATCCTCATTATCTTCGGCCTCTTTGCTGCCGGGATTATTGGGTATGTCTTAGGCCTCTTCAAACCAGCTTAAGCGCCTAATAGTTAAAAAGTTAGACGGACTTTATCAGTTAAAGCTGATAGAGCCCGTCTCTTTTTTATATAGGTAAGAAAAAAGATAGTCAGGAAATGAATCTTCCTGACTATCTCATGTTACCTAGCGTTGGCCTGGTGTATTGTTTTGGTTGTTATTCTGGTTGTTGTTATTATTGTTACCACCTGGGGTCTCGTTGCCGTTACCCGGGTTTTCGTTAGCAGCAGAAGAACTTGATGAGCTTGAAGAACTTGACGATTCTTGTTGACGTCGTTGATCTTCTTGGCGTCGTTGTTCTTCGAGTTGTGCACGGTAGGTGGACCAGAAGTTAGCCAATTCTTCATCCGTTGCACCGAATAAGAACTTGTAGTTCAATTCTGGAGCTGGATGGCTGACCTTGAAGAGATCCTTGTAGGTTGGACCTGTGATGGAAATAGTCCCGCCATTATCTAGACGCATGGTCCCTGGCTTAGTACCAGTTTGTTGCAAGACGTCCGTTTCTTGGACGCTAGATGGACGACTGAATTTCCGGTCTACCCCAAAGATATCCGGACGGGCAGCATAGAGTTCATTGACTACATTAGCCCAATAACGTTGACTCCGTTCACTTTCACGACCGTAGCCGTCGTCGATATTGATGGTGTAGTTTTGGAAACGACTGTCATAGCCAATCCAAGAACCAATGGTGATGCTTGGCGTGGAGGCGATGAACCAGACGTCCTTAGAGTTCTCACTAATCCCGGACTTAGCAATCCAGTCACCACCCATGGACATGTAGCCCTTAGCAATCCGACCAGTACCTTCTGTCATGGTATTACGTAGCATATCAATCATGAGGTAGTTGGAATCTTCACTGAAGACTTGGGTAGGGTTGCTTTGGTGTTGGAAGACTACATTACCAGCTGCATCTTCAATCCGGTCGATGAAGTAGCCGTCATGGTAGTTCCCATTGTTGGCAAAGGTTGCAAAGGCGCGAGTTTCTTCTAGGACAGTTGGACCACTTGAAACCCCACCAATAGCAAAGGCCAAGTTCTTGACGTCTTCTGGTGTATAGGAGGCAGCAGGGTTAAAGCCCATTTTCTCCAAGTAGCCCATGACATCAACTGAGCGTTTTTGCATTTCTTGGTAGACCCGAACAGCAGGCAGGTTGTCCGATTTATAGAGGGCAACCCGAGCAGATTCAGCGCCACCACTGACTACGTTACCATAGTTAGTAGGGGACCAAGTCGTTCCGTCCTCAAAGGTTTGTGTAAATTCCGTATCCGGAATAACCGTCGATGGATGAATCAAGTTTTCTTGAATAGCAGGACCATAGACGGCTAATGGCTTAATGGTCGAACCAGGGGAACGACGAATACCAAAAGCATGGTCGATTTGGTTGTTTTCAAAGTCTGTCCCTGCGATAAAGCCTAAGACTTTACCGGAGTTGTTATCCATGACCACCATCCCATTTTGAACCTTCTCAACATAGGAGGTCTCTTGGCCGGTTTCAGGGTCAGTATAGACGCCTTCATAGGCCATCCCTAGGTCATTGATGTGTTTCTTAGCGGATTCCTGCAAGAGGTCGTAGATTTGTTGGTCAATGGTTGTGTAAACCTTATAACCACCAGTCTTAAGTTGCTCTTCGGCTTCCTTATAATATTGGTTGTACCAGTTGTCATCTTGATAAACTTGAGTCCAAGTCAGTTTGTCACGCTCAATATTGAGACGCATGATTTGTTCGATGGCGCCTCGCTCCATTGCTCGGTAGAGGTAGGATTGGCGCGTCACACTTGGACTGCCGGCTGGCAAGAAGTCAGCCTTAATATCATAGTTGAGGGCGGCTTGATAGTCGGCCTCACTAATTTTATGGTTACGGTACATGAAGTAGAGGACGTCCTTCATCCGGCCAATCCCGGCGGATAAGTCGGTCTTTAGCTCCCCGTTTTGTTGGTAAGGGGTGTAATTGTAAGGGTCCTGTGGTAAGCCGACCAAGAAGGCTGCTTGAGCCAGGTTGACTTCACTAGGCTTCTTACCAAAAATCCCTTCTGAAGCTTTCTCAATCCCGGCTACGTTATCCCCGTTATGGTCACGACCAAATGGTGACACGTTGAGATAGGCAGTGAGGATTTCATCCTTGCTGAAGAATTGCTCCAGACGGAGGGCCAAGAGAATTTCATTGGCTTTCCGGAAGAAGGTGACATCGTTAGTTAAGAGACGTTGCTTGACCAATTGCTGGGTCAGAGTAGAACCACCGGTCCCGCTACCTGGTGACAAGACTTCCTGCAGGGTAGCCCGCAGAATTGCCTTAGGCACAACCCCCTTATGTTCATAGAAGGAGGAGTCCTCAGTCGATACCAGACCATTAACGATGTTAGGCGACACATCTGACAGGCTAGTCACAGACCGAATGACATCGGCTTGGACGTTAGCAATCGGTGTTCCGTTGGCATAGTAAATGGTGGATTGCTGTTCCAATTTGTTAATCTTGGCAGCCATTTCTTCACGATTAGGCACCTTGGTGTCAGAGACTAGGTGGGCAAAGTACCCAGCCCCAGCCCCAGCGGCTAAGGAACCTAAGAGAAGGCCAATCAAGACGATATAGAGAGCAATGCGGCGAACTACATTGACTGCCACATTAAGACCTAAGAAAATCTTTTCTCTGGCAGTGTAGTTAGATAGGTCAATGACCTTAGCCTTGGCTTTACCTTTTCCTGTGGTTTTGCGACGCTTGCGCTCTGAATCTTGGCTAGCACCTAGTCCGGCAGCAGCCAAATCTAGGGCAGCGGACGCTTGGTCATCAGATTCAGTTTCTAATTTTTGGCTCTGAGACGCATCTTCCACATCATGGCTTTGTTCGGGCTCAGCCTCGCTGGCTTGAGCTTGATCAAAGTAATCTGGATCCAAACTAGCTAGCTTGCTAGTCTTAGCCGTCCAAGCAAAGTCTTCTTGGTCGTCTGAACTTGAGGCTGAATCAGCCTGGGCTGATTTTGGCTGCTCTGATGGCTCCTCAGCTAAGCTTGGCTCGACTTCGGATAGTTCTGACGCTTGAGGAATCCAGTTTTCTTGACCATCGACTAGTGAAGTTGCCTCATGATCTGATTCCTGATCAAGGTTTGCTCTAGTTTCAAATTCTGCTTGAGAACTTGTTGGCTCAAGAGATAGGTTTTCCACTTCTTGATTCAGGTGATTAAGCTCATCTGGATGGCTTGAAGGCACAGCCACAAGTTCAGGCTCAGTCTCGATTTCAGATTTATCTGTCGAAGTAGAGTCAGCTTCTTGGTGGCTTGAATCTGTCGTACCTTGTTCTAAGTGCCCAGCTTCCTGGCCCTTGTTTGAATCTCCTGCAGCAGAGGCCTGATTTGGTACCTCAATAGGTGTAATGTCATCGAAATCGACAAGAGCGAACTGAGTCGGGCACGACCCCGTGATGAAAGGTGAGGAGCTTCTTCTTGGTCTTGAGAGCTTTCCAGTGAATCTGCAGCCTGTGGCGTATTGCTAGGCTCCAATTCTGACTTGTAGTCATTTGAGTTAGTGACTGATTGAGTAGGGGCAGGGCTTTTCACTTCACCCACTTGGTCTTCTTTAGGCTGGTCTGAACTTGGTCTTAATAAGTCAGCATCTAAAGGTTGATAGACACGAGCCTCTTCTTTCTCGGCTGAGTCTGATTCTAACAAGCTCTTTTCCTGAGTTTGCTTAGCTCTTGCTTGCTCAAAATCCAGGTTACGGCGTCGCTCGCGTTCCTTTTGGATATCGGCAGGACTTGGCAGGGGCTGACTAGCCACACTGTCTTGGTCGAGCTCAATGCGAGGTTGGTAAACGCGACTAGCAGGCTTAGAACTAGCAGAAGATTCTGCAGATAAGTCTGGCATGTCAACAGGTCCTGCTAGGCCTAAGTCTGTGCTAGCTTCTTCTTCTGGATTTTGGTCGTGATTATCTCGACTGGTCATACCTGAAAAGAGCCGACGCCGACGAGGGCCTTTGTCAGAAGACTCGGATGAGCTTGAAGTCTCTGGACTTGGCTCACTTGGTCTCACTAGTTCTGGCTTAGCCTTAGACTCCGAAGGTTTAACAACTTTCTTCTTCTTGGCTTTCCTTGGCAGGACTAACACGGTCTTTTTCTGTTTCCTCTTGGAAAAGATGAGATTGGAAGTCCTGGTCGGACACTTGATTTGTCTGCTTATAAGGGTTGGCTTCATCAATACTTGGATTGAAGTTAGAGAAGAAGTCACGAACGCGTTTGACAGAGCGATCGATGAACTCGGAAGATTGAGCCATAACGGTTTTCTCATCCGACTTAGGTTGGTAATGCCAACTATCTTGATCTTGTTGCCCTTGAATAGAAGTTGAGTCAGGTGTTTGACTGCTCTCTAGCAGGTCTTTGTTAGTTGAAGTAGATGCTTGATCATTACTTTCAGCGTTCGCTTGTCGAGCTTGTGCTTGTCTGCGGGAATAATCTTCGTAGAAATTATCCCAGCGTGATGGCTTAGAAGTTGCCTCGTTTGAAGGCGGGGTAGAATGACCCCTTGAATCCTCTTTATCAGGCGCGATGTCAAAAGAGACATCATAGTAATGCTGGTCCGATTGTTCGGACACTTTCTTCTTGTCATCGTCTAGTGTCATTCATTCACCTACTTTCCTTATGGGGTATGGCTCTTAAGCCGTTACTTGATCATTTAGGGATTCGCCTAAGGCATTGAGACGAGCTTCCCATTCTTGATTAGTCAATTTGTTTTCCGCAATGTAGCGGTTACGTGGGTGGCGACGGCATTCTGGGCAGCAACCACGAACGTATTTGTCTTCATTTTCAACGCTTGTTAGGATACGGCGGTTACATTCTGGGTTTCCACAGTTAACATAGCGTTCGCATGGGGTGCCATCGAACCAGTCTTTCCCGATTACAACAGGATCTACGTGGTTAATGTCAACCGCAATCCGTTCGTCGAAGACATACATCTTACCATCCCACAATTCGCCTTTTACTTCAGGGTCTTTACCATAGGTAGCAATCCCACCGTGAAGTTGGCCGACATCTTTATAACCTTCACGTACCATCCAACCGGAGAATTTCTCACAGCGGACACCACCTGTACAGTAGACAACGACACGCTTGTCCATGAACTTTTCCTTGTTGTCGCGTACCCATTGTGGTAATTCGCGGAAGTTGCGAATATCAGGACGGATGGCACCACGGAAGTGACCTAAGTCAAACTCATAGTCGTTACGTGTATCAAGGACAACGGTGTTTTCATCTAACAAGGCTTCCTTGAATTCTTGTGGTGACAAGTAAGCACCAGTAGTTTCCAATGGGTTGATATCGTTGTCGAAGTCATTATCTTCTAAGCCCAAGTGGACGATTTCTTTTTGTGACGAACGAACATCTTCTTGAAGGCTTGTTCTTCTTCTTCGTCAATCTTGAACCAGAGGTCTTCCATACCCGGTAGGGAGTGGACATAGTCCATATATTTTTGAGTGGTTTCGTAGTCACCTGAGACAGTCCCGTTAATTCCTTCGCTCGAAACGAGGATACGGCCCTTAAGGCCAATGGACTTACAGAAGGCCAAGTGATCAGCTGTAAACTTCTCAGGGTTCTCGATGTTAACGTACTTGTAGTAAAGAAGTACGCGAATTGGTTTGGTCATAATTTACCTCCTTGTAGTTGCAAACTACATAAATTTATGGATAGTATCATTATACGGCAAAAAAGGCTTGAGGACAACTTTTGAGCCGGTTTTTGCGCTATCTGTAAGAAACTTGTAACCTCCCTACACAATCCCTAACTATGTGGCTCTAAAATGCTAAAAAAGCTGGCCAGACTAATTCTGAGCCAGCTTTTGGTTGAAGCGTTCTTGAAGATGATGTTTGTGATGGTGATAGGCTAGAAAGAGGGGGACACATGCGCCTAGCCAGGCCAGAGGACTGGCAATAGCTGGGCCGACGAAGCCTAGATATTGGCTGAGAATCAGGGCGGCACTCATCCGCATGGTCAACTCCATAATACCGGCAATAGTCGGAATTAGGCTGTCACCAAGCCCTTGCAAGGTATAGCGATAGATGAAGAGTAAAGCTAATAACCAGTACGCAGGCGCCGAGCAGTAGAAGAAGACTTGACCATAGTGGGCCATTTCCAGTCCTTGGTTACCTTCTGCAAAGAGGGTAACAACCTGAGCTCCGGTCAGTGCTAGGATGACGCCAGACACTAGCGCAACACCGACAGATAAGAAGGTCATTTGGCGGACGCCTTGACGGATGCGATCAAATTGGGCGGCACCAAAGTTTTGGCCCACGTAAGTTGCCATGGCAATCCCAAAGGACATGAGCACTAAAATCACAATCTGTTCAATTTTAGATGCGGCGCCATAACTTGCGATAGCTAGAGGGCCTAACTGATTGAGGGCCACTGTGACCGAAATGGAGCCAAGGGCAATAATAGAGGATTGGAAAGCCATCGGAAAGCCCATATTGAGGTGATAACGGATTTCTTCAGCTACTAACATGGCCTTTTGCCAGGAAACCTGCAGTAGTGGCCAACGGCGATGAATAGCCCAGAGGCAGAGGACAACCGAGACAGCTTGTGACAAGACTGTCGCGAAGCCAGCACCCGCAACCCCCATGCCCACGTTCACGATGAAAACATAGTCTAAGACGATATTGGTTAAGGCCGCGATGATGAGGAAGTAGAGGGGCGTCCGGCTATCACCCAAGGCCCGCATCATATTACTTAGTAAATTGTAAAGCATGGTGACAGTACAAGCGCTGAAGATAACGATGAGATAATCGTATGTATATTGAATGATTTCAGGTGGCGTCATCATGACTTCTAGAATTTGGCGGAGGAAGAAGGTAGACAGGAAGGTTAAGGCCATGGAGACGCAGAGCGCGATGGTCCAAGCAATAGTGACCGAACGTCTTACCTTATGGAAATCCCTAGCACCAAAAGCCTGGGCCAAAGGAATCGTTAATCCTGCCGTCAGCCCTTGGGCGAAGCCCAGAATCAGGAACATGACGCTAGAAGAAGCTGAAATCCCGGCTAGTGCATCTCGCCCCATGGTGCGTCCAACAATAAAGGTGTCGACCATATTATAGACAAGCTGGAAAATATTACCTATCAGGAGCGGAATGGAGAAGTTAATAATGCGTTTGAGGGGGGACCCAGTGGTCATATTATGCATAAGTGACTCCTTTATAGTCAGAATGAATACTCTGAGTATAAAGGAGTCACTTAGCAAAATCAAGTGGCTTTGGCGCTATTAGAGTAGGAATTTAGTCATCCCACTGAACGGTATAGTAGTCAGCATCTTTGGCTTGAATCAGAGGGAAATTGGTTCGGTAAATAGAGCCGTCTTGGTCTTGCTCGAGGTACATAACAAAACCATTAGGGTAGAGGGACAGAATCTTGGAATAGACATGGTCCTGGTCAATAATGACGGTCTTGATTTCTTGGTCGCTAGCGAACCAGTCCGTCACTAAGTGGAAATAGGAACCGATGGAGACTTTGGTTTCATAAACAAGGGTCGTAATAATGGATTGATTCATGGTTAACGCTCCTCTTTTTATAAGCTATTTCTATTATAACAAGGAAATGGGGGCGGTTTCAAACAAAAATTCGAAACTATCTTACAAATTCTTGTCGGATTGGGAAATTTTTGACTTATAAGCTATAAAGCGCGCCAAACGTGCTATAATAAGAATTAGAAACGGTTTCATTCAGAAAGGGTGGGTCGTATGAGAGTCAAAGTCACTAAGTCAGAGCGTGAGCTCATAGAACGTGAGCTGAGACGGGGGACCACTAAGTCTCGGATAGCCTCCCTCTTGCATGTCAATTTCGAGACGGGTTGCCAAATGATTCAGCGAGTCCGTGAACAGATTCGACCTGAGATTGGTGACCAGATACGCTTTACCTTCCGGCAGGTCCATATGCGGGGGACCATCCGTAAGCTCCTGACCAACAGCGCAGTCGTTGACATCGATTGGCTCCGGTCGGATCCGACCATGAAGGATATCTGTACTAGCCGCACCATCGTCAATTTCAAGGATATTGTCGCCTACATCAACTGTGAGCATCTTATTCAAGATGATGAAGAAGGGGAAGCGCCCCTAAGTCCTGCTGCTCAACAAGGGATTTAAGCTGACAGCATTTAAATAAGAGCCTCCTATCACGTGTTTGCGATAGGAGGCTCTTGGTCTGAAGACTATTGTTCTTGGTAGATTAATTGATAGAGCTCAGCCGCGACAGTTTGATAAGTATGGCGATGCTTGGCATCTGGTACTAGATCATAAGGAGTTGGTAGGTCATTCTCCGTCAAGAAAAGCTGGAACCACTCCTTGGCTGAACCGAAGGCTTCTTCAAAATAGGGGTAAACGGTTAAGGCCTGAAGGACAAACTGCTGGGAAAACTCAATCATGAGATGAGGATTGAATTGTTCGCAGTAGTCCTCAATCACCTGAAGTCCAGCTACATAAGATGGTTGGTGACGGTAATCTTGGAGTCTGGCTACTGTCAATTCATGGGCTTGGCCAAACCAGTTATAGGTTACTTTACCTGGATAGTTCTGATAGAGTAGGTAATGTAAGACGTCACTCTTGATATATTGAGGTAGGTCTGGATGAGTCAGAATGGCCTTAAAGAAAGGCAAGGCCTTGTCTAAAGGCAGGTCGTAGGTATATTTAAGGAAACTGAGTAACTCAAATCCTTGGCCGTCATAGATTTGATTGATAAAAGTCTCAATGGCTTCCTGACCTTGATCCAGGGCTTGCTCCAAGCGCCGGGCTAAGCGCTGGGTATGATTGAGTTGATGAATGAATGGTAATAGGTCTTCACTGTCCCATCCAGCTGCTTGGAAGCGTGCTTGAAGCTGATAGAGCCGCAAGAGGGCAGCGTCTAAGTCGTAAAGGAGGGACAGACTAGCGCCATATAAGAGGAGAACATTCCAATCATTTACGGCTTCTATATCAGGGAAATAAGTTTGCCAACAGTTCAAAAGGTCAGCTTTTTGTCCCCGAGCAATATATAATTTAATCAGTTCCTCGAAGACATGAACCTGAGGATCCGTCTCATAACTCTTGATAAGCAATTCTTGTGCACGGCCAAAGTCATGGACCTTGAGGGCACTGAGAGCTTTGCGATAATATTGGTCCGCATTGGTCGGAAATTCAATTACATCACTCATTTTGCCACCTCTTTCTTGTCAATACTTAAATCCGTGCTATACTAGTTATATTATAGCACAATACATTAATAGTTTGTAGACAAATAACCGATAAGGAGCGAAAAAATGCTGAAGGTTTATACGGATGCTGCCTTTGCCTATAAAAATCAATCGGCCGGCCTAGCCATTCGGATTCTAGCGCCTGATCAACTCTATGAACAAGTTGCTTTCCTCCAAGAGGTGGCCGACAATCACCAAGCAGAATTTTTGGCTATCTTGCGCGCCCTAGACTGGTTGATAGAGTTGGGGCTAACCCAGGACTTTATTTGGTTACATGCAGATAGTCAAGTGGCTATTCGAGCCATTGAAAAGTCCTATATTAAGGATGCACGTTACGCCCCTATCTTGGATCATATCCTAAATCGACTGGTTCACTTTCCCAATCTCTATGTCAAATGGATAGCTGAAAAGGAAAATCAGGCAGCCGACCAGTTAGCAAAATCGAGCCTGAATAAGGCAGTTAGCTGGAAACGGACATCGCTTCGCTAGCCAAGTTGGCTTTTGCGTGGCATAATAGAGATAGTTAATCAAGGTCTGGATCTCAGATTTATGGGGCTAGATTATGTGACTAAAAGTGCACAATTCACTAGGGTGCGAACGTATATTCGCTAGCATTCTTAGGCATTTCGTGGCATAATAAATTGAATAGACTTCTCTATTTAAGATAGAATCATTAATTCTTCTGAGAAAGAAGCAATCATTGATGGAGGTAGATGAGCGATATGGCAGAAAAAAATTTAACCGCTAAAGATATTTTACAAAAAGAATTTACCCGCGATTTTCGTGGTTATAAAGCATCTGAAGTAGATGAGTATTTGGATAGCATTATCCGTGACTACGATTCTTACCAAAAAGATGTGGCGACTTTGAAGAATGAAAATGAGCGCCTAATCAGCAAAATTGATGAATTGACCAAGCAACTTGCCTTGGCTAAGAAGAACAATGTGCCAACCTCACCAGGCTCTGGTGTCACTAACTTCGATATCCTTAAGCGTCTCTCTAACTTAGAGAAACATGTCTTTGGATCTAAGATTGGTAGCACAGATAACACCATGTCTTATTCAGACGTGACACGTTTCCAATAAAAGAACCTCAAGTAGATTTTAGGTAATCGCGGCTAGTAATAGTTGAGGAAAGTCCATGCTCGCACAGGCTGAGATGCCTGTAGTGTTCGTGCTTAGCGAAACCATAAGCTAAGGTAGTGCCTAGCGCTAACGGCAGGCAAAAGGTCTAAGGCTTCGGCTATGACCGAGTAACCTCTAAGGTGCCACAGAGACGAGGCTGGTTGGAAACAACTAGCGTGGAACGCGGTAAACCCCTCGAGCGAGCAACCCAAATAGTAACCTAGTTTTATAGGAAGACTGGTCGGGGCACTTTTCCTAGGGAATTGAACCGATGGAAGAGGCGGGTCACTGAGTGACCGGCAGACAGATGATTACCCCACTTAAGGTGCATAGCCTATTTCCCTTAAGTGACAGAACATGGCTTATCGAAATTTACTTAATAGGCTTTTGCTTAATACAACAAAGGCGCTTCTCCCTCTCTGGTGAGGAGGGCTTTTTTTCTAAGGGTAGGAATGTGCTGCCCGCAACGACAAGTTAAAGATGAGGAGCCCCTTATGACAAACTATAACCTATTGGCTACCGTTGCCGCCGGCATTGAGTCCGTGACGGCCCAAGAATTGAAGAAGCTAGGCTATCAAGTTCAGACGGAGAATGGGCGCGTGCGTTTCTCTGGGAATGTCCAGGATATTGCTAAAACCAACCTTTGGCTAAGAACGGCTGACCGTATTAAGATTGAATTCGCTAGTTTCCAGGCCAAGACCTTTGAAGCTCTCTACGATTTGACTTACGCCTTGCCATGGGAAGATATTTTGCCTTTGGATGCCAATTTTCCTGTGTCTGGAAAATCCGTCAAGTCCCAGTTACATAGCGTACCTAACTGTCAGAAATCGTCAAAAAGGCCATTGCTAGTCGGCTCATGTCCTACTATCACCGTCGGACCAATTTACCTGAGACAGGGGCGGTCTATCCTATCGAAGTCTCTCTGGTCAAAGACCAAGTCAGCCTAACCCTTGATACTTCTGGCAGCTCCTTATTCAAGCGTGGCTACCGGGTAGAGAAGGGGGCAGCCCCACTTAAAGAGAATATGGCAGCTGCCTTAGTCATGCTAACGACTTGGTATCCTGACCGGCCTCTCTACGACCCATGTTGTGGCTCAGGAACCATCGCTATTGAAGCAGCCTTGATTGGCCGCAATATGGCGCCAGGCCTTAAGCGAGAATTTGCGGCCGAGCATTGGACTAGCTTAGATCCAAATGGCCAAGTGTGGCAGCAGGCCCGTCAGGAAGCCAAAGCTCAAGCCAAGCCAGAAGTCATGATGGACATTGAAGCCTGCGACATTGACCACCGTATGGTTGAAATTGCTAAGGCCAATGCCCAAGAAGCTGGAGTAGCAGATACGATTTCCTTTAAACAAATGCAACTCAAAGACTATCGTCCTAAGGTGGATTACGGTATTTTGATTGCCAATCCGCCATATGGTGACCGGATGTTGACGGAAGAGCAGGTTCACACCCTCTATGAAGACATGGGCAAGCTCTATAGCCAAATGCCTACCTGGAGCAAGTATATTTTAACCAGTGATGAAGCCTTCGAGACATACTATGGGGCCAAGGCAACCAAAAAACGTAAGCTCTATAATGGCGCCCTTAAGGTAGATTATTACCAATATTGGGGTGAGCGGAAACCCCGTCAAACAAGCCATGATAAGTAGATATGAATAGCAAAAAAATCCCTCAGCAGAATCTGCTGAGGGATTTAGTTTGTTATGGAGATGAGGGGAATCGAACCCCTGTCCAAATATCTCGCCACAATCGAGTCTACGCCAATAGTCTAGCTATTTGATTTAGCGCAGAGACCGCCACTAGACAGGCTTTCATCCTTGCGAGTCTGATTATCTCTTCGTGATTTAACAGACGGATAAATCACGCGTATCCCACTTAAATAAAACCAGCTACTAGCACATGGGCGATGTTAGGCTGATTTTCCGCTGCAGGTTATTAAGCTGCTAAAGCGAAAGAGTTGTTTTGGTTGTTTGCAGTTATATTTAACTGTAGCGTTTTAAGGCGGACGCAACCCTCCTGACGCGTCAAAAGCTCGAACAATACCTGTCGAAACCGTGACATCCCCTAAAGGATAGCTAGATTCTATCAATAAAGGGCTAAATTGTCAATTAATCAGCTTGGGAGCCAGGTTTAAGGGATTGACTTTTGCCCCTATAATCTTTAAGCTAATAGGGTAAATAATTTTTTAGGAGGTCACCCCATGACTAAGAAATATCATGTGGCCATCTGCGGTGCGTCTGGTGTTGTTGGACGTAAAATGCTGCAAGTATTACACGAACGAAACTTTCCATTTGAGACTTTAACCTTGTTCGCTTCCAAGCGTTCAGCTGGTAAAACTATTAGCTATGCTGGTAAGGACTATGTTATTCAAGAATTAACGGAAGAGGCTCTTCAAGCGCCGATTGAGATTGCCTTGTTCTCGGCTGGGGGCGAGACTTCTAAGCATTTTGGGCCAATTGCGGCTAGTCGTGGTATCTACGTGATTGACAATTCCAGCGCTTGGCGTATGGATCCTAAGATTCCATTAGTAGTGCCAGAAGTTAACGGTGATGTCTTAAAGGCGGAAGACCATCTGATTGCCAATCCTAACTGCTCGACTATTCAGTCAGTCGTGCCACTAGCTGTTCTACAACCATACGGCTTGAAGCGCGTTATCTACAATACCTATCAAGCAGTATCAGGGGCAGGTCAAGCCGGTATTAATGACTTAGAAAATCATACGACTGAAAAATTCCCTTATTCAATCAATAAAAATGTCTTGCCACATATTGATGTCTTCACTGAGTCTGGCTATACCAAGGAAGAAATCAAGATGATTGAAGAAACTCGGAAATTCTACGTATGCCAGACTTACGTGTAACAGCTACTACAGTTCGAGTTCCAATCAAACACTCTCATGCTGTCTCTATTAACGTTGAATTGGAACGAGACTTTGATTTAGCAGACATTCGTCAAGCCTTCCAAGAAGCAGAGGGTATTATCCTTCTGGATGATCCTGCTAACCTTAAGTATCCACTTCAGTCAGAAGTGGAAGACCATGATGAGGTTTATGTTGGACGAATTCGTCGTGACGAGTCAGTTCCTTACGGCCTCAATATTTGGGTAGTAGCCGACAACATCCGCAAAGGAGCGGCCACTAACACCATTCAAATTGCAGAACAACTCATCAAAGACGGTATTCTCTAAGGAGAGACTAGGCGCCCAAGTGGCGCCTTTTTATATTATTAGTAAAGTGTTTGGTTGATAGTGCTAATTAAGATAAGTCCCTGTCGGAGGATTCTTGTCTTAATTAATGATCAAAACTAATTAAGACAAGCCTCTTTGTTTAATGTTCTTTTTAATGAATTGTTTTCACTATAAATTGATTAAGGATGGCTAAAGGCTTTCATAATAGGGATTTTAAGAGATTTGTTAGGACTATTTGGCCATGCCTAGGGATTGACAGACGGCCTATAAAACCGTATGATAGAGGGTGTGGTTGACACATTATTTATTTTGAAATCATCCAAAAATTTGAAATGAATAACGATAATAATGAATAGATTAATAGGAGGTGATACGATGGACCTATTGCAACTCACCTTCGCAGTAATCGTTGCTTTAATTATCGGGGTAGTGATCGGCTATATTTTCAAGAAGAAAAGCGATGAAAAGCACATCGGAAATGCTAAGGCAAATGCAGAATCCATTGTTGATGCGGCTATTGCACAGGCTAAGACCCTCAAGCGGGAAGCCTTGTTCGAAGCCAAAGAAGAGAATCTCAAGTACCGTAATGAACTAGAACAAGAATTGAAGGAACGCCGGACCGAAGTAACTGGAATGGAAAAACGTCTCCTTCAACGGGAAGAGACCTTGGACCAAAAGAGTCTGATTTTAGACAAACGCGAACTCAACCTTGAGAGCAAGGAACAAGACTATCAGAAACGTCAAAAAGCCTTGACTCAACAAGAAGAGAAGGTTCAAGAATTGGTCGTAGCCCAACAAAGTGAATTAGAACGGGTAGCCACCCTATCGCGCCAAGAAGCGCAAAACATCATTATGACTGAGACGGAGCAAGCTTTGTCCCAAGAAATTGCAGTCATGATTCGGAATGCAGAGCAAAAAGCTAAAGATGAAGCTGATCGCAATGCCAAAAACATTATCTTACAAGCCATTCAACGGAGTGCTCCGGACATTGTGTCTGAGAATACAGTGACCGTAGTACACTTACCAAGCGATGACATGAAAGGTCGGATTATCGGGCGTGAAGGCCGTAATATCCGCACCTTGGAAAGCTTAACCGGGATTGATTTAATTATCGATGATACGCCAGAAGCAGTCGTATTAAGTGGTTTTGACCCAATTCGCCGTCAAATTGCGAAGTTAGCTCTGGAAAAACTGATTCAAGACGGCCGGATTCATCCGGCTCGTATTGAAGAAATGGTGGACCGGGCGCGTCGTGAGATTGACGAGAAATCCGAGAAATCGGGGAACAAGCGACCTTTGATGTGGGGATTCATTCTCTCCATCCTGATTTAATCAAGATTATTGGTCGTCTATCCTTTAGAACCAGTTATGGTCAGAACGTCTTGAACCACAGTATTGAAGTTGCCAAACTTGCTGGCGTTATGGCTGGTGAGTTAGGTGAAGATGTGGCTCTTGCCAAACGTGCAGGTCTCCTTCACGATATTGGGAAGGCGCTTGACCATGAGATTGAAGGCTCACACGTTGAAATCGGGGCAGAAATTGCTAAGAAATACAACGAGCCAGAAGTAGTAGTCAATGCTATTGCTTCCCACCATGGTGATACTGACCCAACTTCAACCATTGCCATCTTGGTAGCCGCGGCCGATGCCTTATCAGCAGCGCGTCCAGGTGCTCGCAGTGAATCCTTGGAAAGCTACATCCGCCGTCTGGAAAAATTAGAAGAAATCTCTAATAGTTTCCCAGGCGTGGCTAATAGTTTTGCTATTCAAGCTGGGCGCGAAGTCCGTGTCATGGTTCGTCCAAACGAAGTCAATGACGCAGGTGCTTCACGAATCGCTCGTGATATCCGCAACCGGATTGAAGCAGAAATGAACTACCCAGGCAATATTAAAGTAACCGTTATTCGCGAAACGCGCGCGGTTGAATACGCCAAATAATTGATGAAGAGGTTGGAACTTGTTCCAACCTCTCTTTTTGTGCATTTTTTTGGGGGATTGCGACCTGGCTTTGATGGCGCTTACTATGATGTAGGATTTCTCAAATTCATTTAAGACCCTAGGGATGGTCTTTGGTCAAACAGCTCGGACTTTCCTTTTTATTTTGACCTTTTTGTGTTAAAATGTAGAAGAAAAAAAGGAGGCGATGAGGTGGTTCGTTACGGACAAATAGTCAAGGCCCGCATCAGTGACAAAAATGAGCGTCACTTTTTCGCTCAATATGAAGGAGAGACCTTCACCGTTCTGCCAGGGCAGATAGATATACAGAATTACCAAGTTGGCGACCAGCTAGAAGGCCTGATTTATGAAACCAAGGCTCGTAAGAAGGTGATTCAAGTTGATTTGCCTACTATCCGACCTGATGTTTATGGTTGGGGGAGCGTAGTTAGCACTCGTAAGGATTTAGGTGTCTTCGTTGACATTGGCTTACAGGATAAGGAAGTGGTCGTATCCTTGGATGACCTTCCTCTTAACACGGCCCTCTGGCCTAAAAAGGGCGACCGGCTTTTCCTGACCTATCAAGTGGACGCTAAGAATCGTTTCTGGGGCAAGTTGATTGAACCTGAAGCTATGCAGGCTTATTTTAAGCGCGCAGCTCGTGCTATGAAGAATCTCAATGTCACCGCTACCGTTTATAAGGTTAAGTTAGCGGGTTCACTCTGCATTACAGACGGTGGACACTCGGCTTTCTTACATGAAAGTGAGACACTTGACACCCCACGTCTAGGTCAAGTCTTGAAAGCTCGTATTATCGGCGTCCGCGAAGACGGTGGCCTTAATTTGTCTGTTAAACCACGAGCTTATGAAGCCTTGGATGATGATGCCGGTATGATTCAAGCCCTCTTAAGAAAAGCCCCCGGACATTATTTGCCACTGCATGATAAGTCAGATCCAGCGACTATCCAGGCTCAGCTTGGTATTTCTAAGGCCCAGTTCAAACGTGCCGTTGGGACTCTAATGAAACAGGGACTTATTCGTCAAGTCAAAGGAGATGGACTCTATCTGACGCAAGTCCAAGACTCCAGCTCAGAGACTGATTCATTAGGCAATGACTATGAAATTTAGCCAATCCGTCCAGGATTTTGAACGTTATCTTCTCCTAGATATGAACCGGTCCGCCAATACCATACAGAGTTATGGGCGCGATTTGGCTAAGTTCCAAGCCTATCTGACCGAACAGGGGATTGAGGAAGTAGAGGCGATTGATGAGGTCACGGTGCGAGCCTTTCTGGCAAAACTCAGCCAAGATGCCTATGCGGCTTCCTCAACTAGTCGCATGCTATCCAGTTTGAAGCAATTTTTCCTCTTTTTACGCAAAGAGGGCATTCTGGAAACAAATCCCATGTCTTTGCTCCATCGGCCCAAACAAGGAAGACATCTCCCTAAAGTCCTAACGGCTTCGGAGATTGAAGCCTTGCTTCAAGCGCCCGACACTAGTAGCCCGCATGGTTTGCGTGATCGGGCTATCTTTGAACTCATGTATGCCACTGGTTTGCGGGTAACAGAGTTGGTTCAGCTCAAATTAGAAGATTTGCACTTAGAATTAGGTTTTATTCAGACTCTAGGGAAAGGGGACAAGGAGCGTCTGGTCCCCCTAATTGATGAAGCCATTGAATGGCTAGAGGCCTACCTGGAGCAGGTCCGTCCTAGTTTCCTAAGATTAGCTGGCTCTGCCAGTCCGCAAGAAGTCTTTTTGACAGAACGGGGCAAGGCCTTCACCCGTCAAGGAATCTGGAAAAATCTCAATAAGTATGTGGCTTTAGCTGGTATTAAACAAACCGTCTCACCTCATATGTTGCGTCATTCTTTCGCAACTCATCTGCTAGAAAATGGTGCTGATTTGCGTATGGTTCAGGAACTACTGGGCCATGCGGATATTTCAACGACACAGATTTATACCCATATCAGTACCCAACGTTTGCAGGAAGTCTATCGTAAGTACTTCCCGCGCGCGTAACTTGTCACCCTCCGACTGGAGAGGTGGCCTAATAATATCAAGACGGTTATTCACTGACCGTCTAGGAAAAGAGGAAAAAGTATGAAATTCAAACGTATTCATTTAATCGTCTTAGATTCTGTTGGGATTGGTGAAGCCCCAGATGCTGCAGACTTCAATGATTTAGGGAGCCATACCCTAGGCCATATTGCAGAAGTTGCGGGTCTAAAGGTTCCTCATATGGTAGAGCTAGGTTTGGCGAACATTGAGCCCCTGGCTGCTTTAACACCTGTGGCATCCTCCAAGGGTTACTGGACTAAATTGGAAGAAGTGTCTGCTGGTAAGGACACCATGACCGGTCACTGGGAAATCATGGGGCTTAAAATTGAAACACCATTCCGCGTCTTTCCAGATGGATTCCCAGATGAATTAATTGAACGTATTGAAGCCTTTTCTGGTCGTAAGGTGGTCTGCAATGCCCCAGCTTCTGGTACTGAAGTGCTTGACCAATATGGGGAACATCAAATGAAGACAGGGGACCTAATTGTTTATACCTCTGCAGACTCTGTCTTGCAAATTGCTGCCCATGAAGACATTATTCCATTAGAAGAACTTTATCGCATCTGTGAGTATGCCCGTGAGATTACCTTAGAAGATCCCTACATGTTGGGACGTATTATTGCGCGTCCATACATTGGGACCCCTGGCAACTGGACTCGTACTGCCAACCGTCATGACTACGCCTTAAGTCCTTTTGCAGATACCACACTAGACTTCTTGAAGGCAGGCGGCTATGATGTGATTTCCATTGGGAAAATCAACGATATCTTCAACACTAAGGGGATTACGGATGCCGTTCGGACCAAGTCTAACATGGACGGGGTAGATCAACTGCTTAAGATTATGGACCGTGACTTCACTGGTTTGTCCTTCACTAACTTAGTGGACTTCGACGCCATTTACGGTCACCGTCGTAACACAGAAGGTTATGCCCAAGCCTTAGAAGATTTCGACAACCGTTTGCCAGAAATCTATAGCAAGCTGCGTCAAGATGATTTGCTCTTGATTACTGCGGACCACGGCAACGACCCAACCTATAGCGGGACTGACCACACTCGTGAATATGTGCCTATTCTGGCCTATAGCCCATCCTTCAAGCAACCTGGTGAGCTCAAGGCGCGTTACTATAGCGATATCGCAGCCACCATTTCCGATAACTTCGGTGTTGCCAAGACTGAACAAGGTTCTTCATTCTTAAGCCAATTAAATTAGGGCATAGTCAGTAAGGAGGAAAATAAATGTTTACAGAAACCATTCAATACTTAAAAGACCAGGGTTTAACGCATCCACAAGTTGGTTTAATCCTAGGGAGTGGCCTGGGGGAGCTTGCTGAAGATGTGGAAAATGCTATCCGCATTCCATATGAAAATATTCCTAATTTTCCAGTCTCTACAGTTGCTGGCCATGCTGGTCAATTAGTTTATGGGGACTTGGCAGGTAAAAAGTCTTGATTTTACAGGGCCGTTTCCATTATTATGAAGGTTATGATTTGAACACTGTGACTTACCCAGTTCGTATCTTCAAGGAACTTGGGGTAGAAACTGTGATTGTAACCAATGCGGCAGGTGGGATTAACACTTCTTTCCAACCAGGGGACTTAATGATTATCACGGACCACATTAACCTAGCGGGTAACAATCCACTGATTGGCGCAAACTTAGATGCGCACGGTCCACGTTTTGTTGACTTAACAGAAACTTATAGCTTGCGAGGTCAAGCCATCTTACGTCAAGCTGCTGCCAAAGAAGGAATTCATCTCCAACAAGGGGTCTATACCTGGGTTACCGGGCCGTCTTATGAGACGCCTGCTGAAATTCGCTACATGCGGACCATTGGTGGTGATGCAGTTGGAATGTCAACCGTGCCAGAAGCCATTGTGGCTAAACATTGTGGTATGGAAGTCTTAGGGATTTCATGCATTACCAACTTAGCAAGTGGCATGCAGTCTAGCCTCAACCATGAGGAAGTCATGGAAATCTCTGCTAAGGTAAAACCACGCTTTAAGAACTTAATTAAAAATACCCTAGCTTTACTTTAAGCGACTTGCCAGATTGCTAGGGAAGAAAGGAGTACGCCGTGCTCATTAAATCTAAAAATAAAAATGAAAAGATTATTCTCGGCCTGCTGTCCTATACCTTAGAAGAAGGGCAGCACCAAACCGACCTCTTGCAGTCGATTTGGAAACCTACCGGCAATCTGATAGCAAGGAAATCTATCTCTATCGAGAGCAAGACCAAGATAATTTCATTGGCTTAGTTGGGGTTGAAACCTTTCAATCGCCTGGAAACGAGTCAGAACATCCAGAGTCAGTCGTTATTGACCGTATTGCCCTATTACCATCATTCCGCAATGAGTCTGTGGGCTATCAGATTTTCTGTGAGCTTAAGGAGCGCTATCCTAATAGTGCCTTCTTAGGGTCACGTCTGACCTCAGAACTTCTTGTCAAATGGAGCAGTCGTTATGCCCAAGAACACCAAGAATCTTAAGGGTCATCAGGGGCAAGATAGCTCCGTGACCAAGGACAAACAGCAGCTCAAGCTCCAATTGGCCTCTTTTCAGGGGCCCTTTGACTTGTTACTGCACTTAATTAAACAGATGAAAGTGGATATTAATGATATCCCCATGGCCGAAATTACTAGTCAGTACTTGGCTTATCTTCACTCTATGCAAGAGCTAGAGTTGGACAAAGCTGGTGATTACTTAGTGATGGCTGCCACGCTCTTGGAAATCAAGAGTCGTCTGCTCCTACCTATCGAGCCGGATGCTGAATTAGATGGAGACTATGAACCTGGTGATCCACGTCAAGTGTTGGTGCAACAACTGCTCTTGTATCAACAATTTCAAGATGTGTCCTCACTACTAGAAATGCGCCAAGAAGCTCGTGCAGCGCTCTTTTCTAAGCAAGCAGATGACTTGTCGGACTATCAGGACCAAATCCCGCTACAAGAAGGGGAAATTAGCCTGGATCAACTGGTGGCGCGTATGCAAGATGTCTTGGCCCGCCAACTAGCTCGTCAGCCCTTGGAACGTCAAATTCATCATGATCCTTTGACAGTGGAGCAGAAGATGGATGATATTTTAGCGCGCTTGGGACGACTAGAGCGACAAGAACGTTTGTCTTTTGAACAGTTGATTGACAGAGCAAGTCGCCCGGAGATTATCACGACCTTTATGGCACTTTTGGAGCTAGTACGTAAGCAGTTCATTGTTTTCTACCAGGCTGAAGCCTTGGCACCAATTGAAATTGAAAAATAGACGGAGTCGAATAGATGGAATTAATTACCCGCCTGCATGGCATTATCTTTGTAACAGGAATTGAAGGGGTCAGTCGTAAAGATTTGGCGGCTAGCCTTCAGGTGCCCTTAAATCAAGTGACAGATGCCTTGCAACAATTACAATTGAATTTACAGGAAGACCCGCTGTCACCAGTAGAATTGGTTAACTACAATGACCAATACCGTCTGGTGACTAAGGCTGAATTGGCACCTGATGTGGAGGCTTATGCTCACTCGCCCTTTACCCAGAAGCTCAGTCGTGCTGCCGTTGAGACGCTAGCTATTGTAGCTTATCGCCAGCCGATTACCCGTATGGGGATTGATGAGATTCGTGGCGTGTCTAGCATTACCATGCTACAAAAGTTGCTTGCCCGCGACTTGATTCGTGAGGTTGGTCGACTCGAAGCACCAGGCCGTCCGGTCCTCTATGGGGTGACGGACTACTTCATGGATTACTTCGGTCTCAAGTCTTTGGAAGATTTACCAAATATTGAGCCACTTAACCTCAATGATGAGGTCACTTCGGATGAATTATTTAATACCAAGCAATGGCAGATTAGTCTAGATGACGAGGCCTCTTATCAGGATGTGCCATTTCTTGATTCCGATTTAGAAGAAGGGGAGGAGGATTAGATGGATCGATTGCAGAAAGTGATGGCTCATGCAGGTATTGCTAGTCGTCGTAAATGCGAAAGCTTGATTACAGAAGGCCGGGTCAGCGTTAATGGCCAGACAGTTCGTGAATTAGGGACTCAGGTATCCAGTAAGGACCGTATAGAAGTAGATGGCGTTCCAATCTATCGAGAAGAACCCCGCTATATTCTGATTAATAAGCCAAGACATGTCATAAGTGCCGTGTCCGATGACAAGAACCGTCAGGTCATTCTAGACTACATTCAAGGCATTGAAGAGCGAATTTATCCGGTCGGACGTTTGGACTATGATACGACTGGGCTTCTGCTCTTAACCAACGATGGGGCATTTGCTAATCAACTCATGCATCCGCGCCACCAAATTGATAAGGTCTATGTAGCCAAAGTCAAAGGAATTCCATCTGAAAGGCACTTGCTCGACTTGAAGCCGGCATTGTGTTAGACGGTAAGAAGACAGCCAAAGCCAAGGCTCAGCTCTTAAGCCAGAATCTGGATAACCAGACGGCAATTGTAGAACTGACCATTCGTGAAGGTTGGAATCATCAAGTTAAGCGTATGTTTGAAGCGGTGGGGCACCCAGTCAACAAACTCAAGCGGGAACGCTATGCTTTCCTGACTCTAGGCAAGCTCTTGCCAGGAGAATGGCGTGAGTTAACGGCTCATGAAGTCAATAAGCTTAAGCAAATGAGTCAGAGCGAGGGACAAGCCGGACAAGAAGCAAGAAAAGCTAAACCTAAGCGTATAATGGGGCGTCCAACTGGTCAAAAGCCGTCTCGTAAATCATCTGCGTCTAGCTCAGCCCGTAAGGCTAGAAAAGGGCAGTCCAAGCCCAAACCTGCCAGAAATTTTAAATAAGAAGATGCCCGGCTAGGCAAGTCGGGCATCTTGTGCTATAATGAAGGTATCAATCGAATAATACAATTAGTCTTCAGGGCAGGGTGAAATTCCCGACCGGTGGTAAAGTCCACGAGCCTGGTACCTTAGGGTCTAGGTTGAACTGGTGAAATTCCAGTACCGACAGTAAAGTCTGGATGGGAGAAGTAAGCTAATTAACAGATAGATTCACAGGGTTTATTTGTCTTTGCTGCGTTTACTTTCCCAAGTAAGCGTATTTTTTTGGCTTCTAGAAGACGGATAAAAGGAGGAATATCTATGAAAAACATGCGATTGACACGTCAAGTATTACTGGCTATTTTAGGGGCCTGGGCAGTGGTTTTCCGACTGCTCGATTTTCCTTTGTTGCCATCGGCACCATTTCTTAAGTTCGACTTTAGTGATGTACCGGTCTTCATTGGGCTTTTGATTAATGGACCAATTGGGGCTGCAGTGGTAGCCTTCATCCGCGATTTCATTGAATACCTACGTAAGGGAGGAGAAGCAGGAATTCCGCTAGGGGTCAGCATGAGTTTCATTGGCACCATGACCATGATGTTGATGCTGCATTTTTACCTGCGTCGCAACAAGGGCACATGGCAACTTAAGCAGATTGTGCTCACATGTGCCAGCTTGGCTGTTAGCTTGACTATTATTATGAGCTTGCTCAATTATTTCATTGCGCTTCCTATTTATGTAGAGGTCATGCATTGGCCAATCAAAAATATGATAGAAATGGTCTTAGTAGCCATTGTGCCATTTAACTTACTTAAGGGAGCTATCTTGGGGGTTCTGCTTTCCTTAGTTTACAATCAATTCAAGGCATATCTGATTAAGAGGGGCTTCATACTAGCAAACTATCAATAAGAGGGAAAATGACCGGGACTAGTCCCGGTCATTATTTATGTGCTTATACTTAGTGTGAAGTGGCAGAGGTGTCGTCTACTTCCTCAATCGCTCGAGTCGGACAATCGAAGATAGCAGAACGCGCTAAAAGCTGTGCTTGCTCAGTGGCATCTTCTTGCACAAAGGCAATTCCATCGTCTTCACAATCAAAGACTTGTGGAAAATTGAGATAACACTTACCGCAAGCAATGCATTTTTCCGATTGAACAATTAACTTAGACATACAAAAACCCCCTTTTATGTTACGAAAATGTTACAGAGCCTTATCAAATTCATATAAAAGCGTTTACTTCCACCGTATTTTTAGCACAGGTCGCTTAGAATATGGTACTATAAACTAGTAAATACTAATATGTGCAACATGTGCCCTTTATGGATCTAGTCACATTGTATCATATTTTAGGAGGAATTTTGATGTCTGAAGAACAAAAATCAAATTTCGATCAAGAAAATTTGAATGAATCATCAAATCAATCATCGGAAACGTCAGGCAAGTTTAGAATGCCATGGAACAACAAATTTGGCGAAGACGAAAACTTAAAAAATCGACAATACTCTCGGACGGCTCGTAACCAGCCAGAGCGTGAAGCAACTACCTTATCCAAGGTCTTACTCTTTATGGTTATCTGCGTATGTATCGTACCATTCATCCTTTTCTTCTGGGTCAATGCGTCACGTCCACAGAATCCATCACCACGGACGGCTTCACAAGTGTCTATCTCTCGGGCTGAAAGTTCAAGTGCAAGCTCTAGCAGCGCTAGCGAATCTAGCTCAGCAGTAGCCTCAGCTTCAAGTCTTGAATCCAAAGCAAGTGAATCTGGCCATGGTTTGAATAACCAGCAAGGTGAGCAACCTAACCAAAATCAACAAGGTCAACAACAAGGCCAAAACCAGCAAGGTCAACAACAGGGTCAAAACCAACAAGGTCAGCAACAGCAAAACCAAGGTGGTACGACTTATGTGGTACAAGCAGGGGATTCTTGGTACCGGATTGCAGCTAATAACGGAGTTTCCTTAGACGCCTTATTAGCGGCGAATGGTGCCTCACTTGAAACCACCATCTTACCTGGTCAAACCATTGTTATTCCATAAAAAAATTGAGAAGTCCCTAGTTTTAGGGTAGAATAGAGCTTAGGAAACTAAGCTCTATTTTTTTGTAGAGAGATAGAAGAGGATGAAGCATAGATGACACATTTGACAATTGCAATTGACGGGCCTGCTTCCTCAGGCAAAAGTACCGTCGCTAAGTTATTAGCTGGCCAATTAGGTATTACCTACATTGATACGGGTGCTATGTATCGGGCAGTGACCTTAGCAGCACAGCGCCAAGGAGTGAGTGTAGAGGATCAGGCTGCCTTAGAGAATCTATTGGCTAAGTTGGACCTGTCATTCCGCCGCCAGGATGGGGTGCAACATGTATACTTAGGAGAAGAAGATGTTTCATCTGCTATTCGTAGTGTTGCAGTAACGCAGGCGGTCTCTGAGGTGTCAGCCCAGCCCCTTGTCCGTGAGGCTTTAGTTGCCATGCAACAAGCTATGGCAGCTAAAGAATCCGTTGTAATGGACGGCCGGGACATTGGTACCGTGGTATTGCCTAATGCCAGCATTAAATTTTTCTTTGTTGCCGATGTAGCAGTTCGCGCTGCGCGTCGTTATAAGGAAAATATTGAACGAGGGATGACCGACCAGTCCTTAGCAGAGATTGAAGCAGATATTGAGGCGCGGGATTTATACGATAGCACGCGGGAACATAGTCCACTTAAACAGGCAGAAGATGCTATTTTAGTGGATACAAGTCATGAGACCTTGGATTCACTCTTGGCCAAACTCACGGAGATGATTCAAAAGCGAATGTAAGGCCTTAAAAGCTAAGTAAAATTCGACTATTAAAGAATAAATTGCAATTATGACTAGACTAATCGGATAGAATTTGATAGAATAGATACTAAGTAGGTTCACAAATCGTAAAAATTTTCTGAACAACGCTTGAGTATTGCCTTAGGAGGAACTGGTAGATGACAGAAACTGTAGAAAACCAACAATTACAAACAATGGAGGATGCTTTGGATAGCGTCTTAGACATCAAACCTGGTGATGTCGTAAAAGGGGACGTCTTGGCTTTTGAAGATAACCAAGTACGTGTCTCAATTAAAGAAAGTGGCGGTTTAGAAGGTGTAATTCCACGTCGTGAACTTTCAGCAAAACCATTCAACGAATTCACTGAAGTGGTAAACATCGGTGACGAAGTTGAAGTAGTGGTTTTAAAACCAATCCGTGACAAAGAAAACGGGAACTTCTTACTCTCAAGAAAACGTCTTGAGTCTAAGAAAGTTTGGGCTGAGCTCAAAGAAAAATTCGATAACAAAGAAATCATCACAGCACCTGTTAAAGAAGCTGTTAAAGGTGGTTTAGTGGTAGATTTAGGCTTACGTGCCTTCGTGCCAGCTTCTATGGTGGATTCTTTCTACGTAGAAGATCTCAAAGTATACGTAGGTCAAACCTTAGACTTTGTCATCGTTGAACTTGATGAAAAAGAAAACCGTTTAATCCTCTCTCACAAAGAAATCGCAGAACGCGAACGTGCAGAGAAACGTGCAGCTGCTTTAGCTAACTTGGTAGAAGGTTCTATCGTTGAAGGGACAGTTGCTCGCTTAACTAACTTCGGTGCTTTCGTTAACTTGGGCGATGTAGATGGTTTGGTTCACTTGAGCCGCATCTCTCACTCTCACATCCGCAAACCAGGCGATGTCTTGAACGTAGGCGACAAAGTAAATGTTAAAGTACTTTCAGTTAACCCAGAAGACGGCCGTGTATCCCTCTCTATCAAGGATACTTTAGAAGGTCCATGGGATAACATCCAAGAAAAAGCTGGTGAAGGGACTGTCCTCAAAGGGACTGTTAAACGCTTGACTGACTTTGGTGCTTTCGTAGAAGTATTACCTGGCGTAGAAGGTTTGGTACACATTTCTCAAATCTCTCACGAGCACATTGCAACTCCAGGTGAGAAATTACAAGAAGGTCAAGAAGTTGACGTGAAAGTATTGAGCGTTAACCCAGAAGACCAACGTTTATCATTGTCTATCAAGGCTTTGTTGGAACGTCCAGCACGCCCTGAAGGCGAAGTAAGCGACAAACCAAAACGCGAATCAAAACCACGTAAACCTAGAGCTAAAGCTGAACCAGCTCCTACAATCGTAGCAGAAGCAGAAGGTTTCACTTTAGGTGATGTGTTAGCTGGTGCTTTCGGCGACCTTAACACCGAAGAATAAGCCACTGTAACCACGAAAGACTGGCCTGAGCGTCAGTCTTTTTCGTGTCATAAACCCAAAATGAAGGAGGAGACCTTATGTCCATGCCAACCGTGGCCCTCGTAGGCCGCCCAAATGTGGGGAAGTCCACAATATTTAACCGATTGGTGGGGGAGAGACTCTCCATTGTTGAAGATTATCCAGGGGTGACGCGTGACCGTATCTATGCGACGGGTAAATGGTTAGGCCGTGAATTCCGTGTCATTGATACCGGTGGGATTGATATGATTGATGAGCCCCTTATGGATCAAGTGCGCTACCAAGCTGATATTGCCATGGAAGAGGCAGATGTCATTGTTTTCTTGACCAGCATGCAAGAAGGTTTGACGGATGCAGATGAGGCTATTGCCCATCGCTTGCACCGGACTAATAAGCCAGTTGTCCTGGCTGTCAATAAGGCAGATAACCCAGAAATGCGCCAAATGGTCTATGATTTATGCCTTGGGGCATGGCGATCCCTATCCTATTTCCGGTTCCCATGGGACGGGTTTAGGGGATCTCTTGGATGCCGTTGTGAGCCATTTTCCAACAGACTTGGCTGAAGCTGAGGAAGAAGATGTCATCAAGTTCTGCTTTATTGGTCGTCCTAATGTCGGTAAGTCCAGTTTAGTTAACGCCATTCTTAAGGAAGAGCGGGTCATCGTCTCCAATATTGAAGGGACCACGCGTGAAGCAGTCGACACCCATTTCACAGATGAAGAGGGAACGCGCTATACCATGATTGACACTGCCGGTATTCGTAAGCGAGGCAAGGTCTACGAAAACACTGAAAAGTATTCAGTGCTGCGGGCCATGTCCGCCATTGAACGTTCCGACATTGTCTGTTTGGTCCTAGACGCTGAGACTGGGATTCGGGAACAAGACAAGAAGGTAGCCGGTTATGCCTATGAGGCAGGCAAGGGCATGGTCATTCTGGTCAATAAATGGGATGCCGTAGACAAGAGTGATAAACTCTTTGAGACCTTTACCAAGGAGATTCGTGCGCATTTCCAATATTTGACTTTTGCGCCAATCCTCTTCGTTAGTGCTCATACAGGCCAACGGCTCAATAAGTTGCCTGAACTCTTGAAGACCATCTATGATAATCGTCACCGTCGCATTCAATCTTCAGTCTTGAACGATGTCTTAATGGATGCAGTCGCTATGAACCCAACCCCAACAGATAAAGGCCGTCGCCTCAAGATTTACTACTTAACTCAAGTGGCTGTCAACCCACCAACCTTCGTGGCTTTTGTTAATGATGTTGAGCTCATGCACTTCTCTTATGAGCGTTTCTTAGAGAACCAATTGCGTCAATCATTTTATTTTGAGGGAACCCCGATTAAATTGATTACGAGAGCGCGACAATAAGGCGAAAAGTGCTAAAAAATCAAATTTTAAAGGGCGAATCTATTGTATTAAAGCCTATTATGTGGTAATCTATACAAGAAATAGCAATATGCTATGGAAAAACGCGTAACCACGCATACTTTAGGAGGAGTTTTATTATGGCAAACAAAGCTGAATTAGTAGAAAAAGTAGCAGCTAAAACTAACTTAACTAAGAAAGATGTAACGGCAACTGTTGAAGCGTTGTTCGAAACCATCCAAGAAACTTTATCAAAAGGTGAAAAAGTTCAAGTAATCGGCTTCGGTACTTTCGAAGTACGTGAACGTGCAGCTCGTAAAGGCCGCAACCCACAAACTGGTAAAGAAATCAAAATCGCTGCAAGCAAGGTTCCAGGTTTCAAAGCTGGTAAAGCCTTGAAAGACGCTGTTAAATAATAACAGTCATTCATAAGTAAGTAACAGAGGTTGAAACTTAGCTTTCAGCCTCTTTTTCTGTTTAGGACAAGTGACTTGATAGTAAAAAAAAGGACCTGGGAGTTTAACCCAGGTCCCTAGTTATTTTATGCTACAAAAGCTCCATGACATCCACCATGTCCTTAAAGTGCTCAGTCTGATTATAGGCAATGAGCTGGAATTGGCCATGTAGGTATTTAACGGTTGTTACGGAGGCATTGGCTAAGGGTTCGCCTAACTCGAAATCCGCTACTAGACCATGGATGAGGTTCTGAATGGTGAGGCCATGACAGACTACCAAAATTGTCTGGTCGCTGCCAGCATGACGATTTAAGAGTTCTAAGAGGCCTGTTTCGACACGTTGCCAGAATTCTAGATAGTTTTCTGCCAAGCCAGTTGGATCAGAGGCCTTCATCTTGTTCATGGTCGCCTCTACTTGGATGCCGGCATCACGTGGCAGTCCCAATTCATGATTGGTTTCAGCAATCATGTCCCGCCAGACAGATTGTGCTTCAAGGCCTTCGTAATAGCCGAAGAAGACTTCACGGAATTCTGGCATAGGGGTAATGGTTAAATCTTGGCTATGGTGATTTTCTTCTAATAAATCTGAGCCGTTTTGATGGTCCGACCCAAATCGCTCGTATAGACCGCATCGAACTTGACGTCCGCAAGTCCACGGCCTGATTGGTGGACAATTTCCAGGCCTTCTGGGGTCAGAGGGGCATCAGCCCAACCTTGGAAACGTCCCAAACGATTGAGATAGGTTTCGCCATGTCTGACGAAGTAGAAAGTAACACCTTTAGTCATTGGATAGCCTCCTTATCTTATACAGTCTCATTATATCATTCTGGCCCCCGACTGTCATCTGAGGTTATGTTTTTTGCTTATAACCAACTATAGGAATAAAATCAGCTAAAAGACTTGGCCAGTAAGTGCATTTTAGGCCAAAATGTGGTAACCTTAATATTGTCTATTCTACTCTGCAAAAATACAGAGAACTATTAAACTATAAACAACGAGGGAATGATTATTAATGAGAACAGTGAGACGCCTGAATAACCATTCAGAGTCGCGCATTGATTATGGGATTATCCTAAACGTCATGATTTTGGCCATTATTGGGTTAGCGAGCCTTTATGCCACAACCGTCATGATTGAGAACAAATCCATTTTGCCGACACTCTACCATGCACTCTGGTACTGTATTGGGGCCATTGCTATTTTAGTGGCTATTCAATTTGATAGTGAGCAATATTGGAAGCTGTCTACAATCTTTTATGGGGTGGGGCTGGTCCTCTTGATTGCCGTCCTCTTCTTCCACGACCGAGGACTAGCGGCTGATACAGGGGCACGTTCTTGGTTCCGCTTAGGGCCGATTAGTTTCCAACCTTCGGAAATCTTCAAGATTGCCTATATTGTCTTTATGGCCCGGATTATCACGGAACATAATAATGAATACACCAACCGTAGCATCAAAACTGACTGGCTACTGTTAGGGAAAATTCTTCTATTCGCTGCCCCGGCCCTTTTCTTGATTCAACGTCAAAATGACTTGGGGACTAACTTAGTCTTGCTAGCTATTACTGCGGGTATGGTGTTAATGTCAGGTATTTCCTGGAAGATTCTATTACCTATTACCCTCATCGTCACCATTGTAGGGGGGACGCTCATTTACTTAGCTGCCTTCCAACGTGATTTCTTGCTGAGTACGGGCTTAGTTCGACCATACCAAATTGCCCGGATTGACTCTTGGTTCCGTCCATTCGATGACACACGTGGGGATGCTTATCAGTTGGCTCAATCCATTAAGGCCATTGGGTCAGGACAGTTATCTGGTAAGGGCTTTGGTATCTCTCAAGTACCGGTGCCAGTCCGTGAGTCTGACTTTATTTTTACAACCATTGGCGAAAACTTTGGTTTCATTGGGGCAGGGGTGCTACTCTTTGTCTACTTCATGTTGATTTACCAAATGGTGCAAACTTGCTTTGAGACTAAGAATGAATTCTACACCTATATTGCCACAGGTGTTATCACCATGATTATGTTCCATATCTTAGAAAACATCGGGATGAATATTGGGCTCCTGCCTATTACAGGGATTCCGTTACCTTTCGTCTCGCAAGGGGGTTCTGCTCTCTTGGGGAATATGATAGGGATTGGCTTGATACTTTCCATGCGTTATCACCATCGCTCCTACATGTTCTCTAGCCAGAACGACTCGGAATTTTAATCGTTGAAGAAAGGATTAAGTACTATGAAACGTTATGGCAATCAACTTTGGGTCCAAGTAGTTGGCCCTGACCGTTACCGTATCGGCGTGACAGACCAGCTCCAATGTGATGCGGGCGATATCTCTTACGCCAATATTGCCCCACTAGGAACATTAGATGTCGATGATACCCTAGTTAATTTAGAAGCTTCTAAGGCGGCCATTGAGGTCGCAAGTCCCCTCAAAGGTCAGGTAGTAGCGCGGAATGAGGCAGCGGAGACAAATCCTAGCCTCTTGGATTCTAAGAATCCAACGGACCACTGGCTAATTGAATTAAGCCAAGTGGATGCTCAAGCTTTTGAGGCACTCGCAAAAGAGGAATAACCCCACACACTAGCTCTATTGCTAGATATAGAAAGAAGGAATGACCATGCGGCCAGTAATCGGTGTAACGGGCAACATTATGCAAGCCCCTGAAGATAAATTCAAATCCTTTAAAATTAACTATTCCCCATGGGGATACACGGAGGCAGTGCGCTTAGCCGGTGGGACTCCGGTCATCCTACCTTTGACGGAACCGACTTGTGCAGCCCACTATATAAGTCTTATTGATGGTTTGGTTTTGACTGGCGGGGAAGATATCTCGCCTTATCTCTACAATGAAGAACCTCATGTTAATATTGAAGCTACTTCGCCAACGCGTGATGCGGTTGAAACAGCTTTGATTAAGGAGGCTTTGGAACAAGGTAAGCCGATTTTAGCCATTTGTCGGGGCATGCAACTAGTCAATGTTGTATTAGGTGGTAACCTCTATCAGGATTTAGCGGGTCAAGCCAATGTGACCATTCAGCACGTCCAAAAATCACGTCCAAGCATGGCAACCCACTCTATCAAGGTAAAAGCCGGTAGTTATTTATCACAACTAGTGGCCGATGGTTGTCTGATTAACTCTGTTCACCACCAGGCTATACGAGAAGTAGGGGAGGGCTTAATCGTCTCCGCCCGTAGTAAGGATGGAGTCATTGAAGCCATTGAAAGTCAAGACAACTCTCTTATTCTAGGAGTTCAATGGCATCCAGAGCGCTTGACCAAGCATGATGAGTGCAGTATGGCAATTTTCCAAGATTTAATCGAGCGCGCGCTTGAGGCTAAGCAAGCTTAGGTAAGCTAAGAAGTAAATAGAAAGGAGGGGACAGGCATGACCTTTCAAGCTAGCATCAGCCAAATTCGTAAGGGTCAGTTGGGGACAAACTATTTCCTAGCTGGTACTGAACGTTATTTGCGGCAACAGTTGCAGGATGCGCTGATTGACCAGGTAGACCAGGCAGGTAGCTTTGAAGTTAGTCGCTTTGACTTGAATGACACGGAATTAGCCGCCATTCTGGACGAGGCAGATGCCTTCTCTTTCTTTGCTGATAAGCGTGTTGTCCTAATCGATAATGCTCAGATTCTGGTTTCAAGTTCTAAGGTTAAAGTAGATGATCAAGATCAAAAGCGTCTCCTTGCTTACTTGGCAGATCCTAATCCTGCTAGTTTGCTGATTTGGATTTGTGACAGTAACCAAGTTGATAAGCGCAAGAAGCTGACCAAGGCTTTTCAGACCCAAGCAAAATGGGTCGATGTGGCGCCTTTAGACGCCAAGGAAATGGGGGCCTATCTCCAAGCCTACCTCAAGGAAAGTAGCCTCCAGATTAGCCGTGAGGGGCTAGAGGAGCTACGTATGAGGGTTAATGACGATTTGACCCTAGCTATGGCAGAACTCCATAAATTGGCCCAATACAGCAATCAGGGAAAGCCAATTACGCTAGAGGTCATCAAGGACTTAGTACCCAGAAGTCTTGAGACGGATGTTTTTAGCTTGTCACAGGCGGTCTTGAAGCGGAAGTTGAGTCAGGCGGTCCAAATCTACCAAGATTTACTCCTAGCCAAACACGAGCCCGTGGCCTTGCACGCGCTCTTGGTCAGTCAGTTTCGTTTGTTGATTCAGGTCAAATTGCTTGGCCACCAAGGCTATCATCAAGCTGAGATAGCGCAACAATTAAGTGTTCATCCTTATCGCGTTAAATTGGCTTTAGAGACTGTCAGACGCTTAGATTTAAGACAGCTCTATGATTTCTATCATGCGCTAGCTGAGGCTGATTTTCAGCTCAAACAAGGCATTGGCGTCAAGGAGATACAATTTGACTTGTTAGTGAGTCGTTATATGACCGGGAGTCCCTAATTACTGGAGCAAGTACTGTTCCAGTAATTTTTTTGTTTCAGGGGCAAAAAAATAAGCTACCCTCAAGGTAGCCTACTTTCTTAGTTAGCTTTAAGTAAACGAGCCAAACGTGACTTGTCACGAGCTGCTTTGTTTTTGTGGATTAAACCTTTAGTTGCTGCGCTGTCAATTTCTTTAGCAGCTAGACGGAATAATTCCTCAACGTTTGCTTCGCCAGCTTCTACTGCAGAACGGAAACGTTTAACCGCAGTACGCATTGCAGAAACGTGTGCACGGTTGCTTTCAGTCTTAGTAGCTGTTTGACGGATACGTTTTTTTGCTGATGGGTTGTTAGCCATTTGAGTCACCTCTTTCATTGCGATTTGTCTATAGTCCGAAGGACTAAGTCAACAAGCCTTATTATACATGAAAACCCGGTCAGGATGCAATAAAAAGATGGAAAATAATTCAAATTCGTCTAGCTTAGCTTCTAAGTCCTTGGACTAGACAGGGGGCTAGGTTTTTGTTATCATGAGAAATGAAGCGAAAATTTGTTCGCGCAAGGATTGAGCAGTCAGAAGGAGGAGAGGGCATGGATTTTCAATTAGTAGCTCCCTATAGCCCAAGTGGGGATCAACCAGAAGCCATTGAAGCCTTGGTCCAAGGTGTCAATGATGGCGTTAAGGAGCAGGTCTTGCTAGGGGCGACAGGGACAGGTAAGACCTTTACTATTGCCAATGTTATTAAGCAAACGGGCAGACCGACCTTGGTTTTGGCCCATAATAAGACCCTAGCCGGGCAGCTTTATAGCGAGCTTCTAGAATTTTTCCCAAACAATGCGGTCGAGTACTTTGTCTCCTACTATGACTACTATCAACCTGAAGCCTATGTGCCATCGTCTGACACTTATATTGAGAAAGACGCCAGCATTAACGACGAAATCGACAAGCTCCGTCATTCGGCTTCTTCAGCCTTAATTGAACGCCGAGACGTCATCGTGGTGGCCTCTGTATCGTGCATCTATGGCTTGGTTGACCCTGAGAACTACCGCAGTCATGTCTTGTCCTTACGAGAAGGCATGGAGATTCCTCGTAATGTTCTGCTGGCGCGTTTGGTTGAAATGCAATTTGTCAGAAATGACATTGACTTTCAACGGGGGACCTTCCGAGTAAGAGGCGATGTGGTAGAAATCTTCATGGCATCGCGCGACAAGGAAGTAGTCCGAGTGGAATTCTTCGGGGATGAGATTGAACGTATCCGCGTCGTTGATTTCCTAACCGGCGAAATTAAGTACGATGTAGACCATTATCCAATTTTTCCAGCGACTCACTTTGTGGCTAGCCAGGAACAAACAGCAGTGGCAGTCGAGTCCATTCGTCAAGAATTGGAAGAGCGCCTAGCCGAATTACGGGCAGACAATAAATTGTTAGAAGCGCAACGTCTGGAGCAAAGAACCACCTATGATTTGGAAATGATGTTGGAAATGGGCTACTGTAGTGGGATTGAGAACTACTCGCGCCATATTGATGGACGGGCACCAGGTCAAGCACCTTATACACTCTTAGACTTCTTCCCTGATGACTTTCTGATTGTGGTGGATGAGTCCCATATCACTATGTCGCAAATCCGCGGTATGTATAATGGTGACCGGGGCCGTAAACAGCAGCTGATTGACTATGGCTTCCGTTTGCCAAGTGCGTTGGACAACCGACCTTTGCGACTGGAAGAGTTTGAAGAGCATGTTAACCAGATTATCTATGTTTCTGCGACACCAGGGCCTTATGAGTTAGAGCATACGGGTGGTGAAGTCATTCAACAAATCATCCGACCAACTGGCCTCTTGGACCCAGTGGTTGAAGTACGACCAATTGAAGGTCAGATTGATGACCTAGTGGCTGAAATCAAGGCTCGCACTGAACGAGACGAGCGGGTCTTCATCACAACCCTAACCAAGAAAATGGCGGAAGATTTGACTGACTACCTCAAAGAGTTAGATATCAAGGTCAAGTACCTGCATAGTGACATTAAGACGCTGGAGAGAACGGAAATTATTCGTGACCTTCGTCTGGGCGTCTTTGATGTCCTAGTGGGGATTAACCTCTTGCGGGAGGGCTTGGACGTGCCAGAAGTCACCTTGGTAGCTATTCTGGATGCAGACAAGGAAGGCTTCCTACGGAGCGAACGTTCCTTGGTACAAACTATTGGTCGGGCAGCCCGTAATGCGAATGGACGCGTCATTATGTATGCGGATCAGATTACGGCTTCTATGCAGTATGCCATTGAAGAAACAGAGCGACGTCGTTCCATCCAAATGGCCTATAACCAAGAACATGGGATTGTTCCTAAAACTATTAAGAAGGAAATCCGTGACTTGATTCGGATTACCCATGATGTTGAAAACGAGGACAAGCAGGAGTCTCTCCTCAAGCAGTTCCGCAAGCTATCTCGCCTACAAAGAGAGGAACAGCTGGAACGCTTGGAGATGGAAATGCGACAGGCCGCCAAGGATCTCAATTTCGAGGCAGCCGCCGATCTGCGTGACATGATTATGGAGCTTAAGGGTGCCTATAAATAAGCTTAAGGCAGGAAGTGACTTCCTGCCTTTTGAGCTATTTACATGACAAGTAGATAAATTTACTGGAATCTTTTGATAAAATTCAGCTGATTTGAGTAAATCAGTCTTTCCATTCTTGCTTAAATCTCCTATAATAGAAGTGTCTATATATTTAAGCAAAGAATAAGGTGATGGTATGCAACAGGAGGTAAAATTACGAGGACTAGATGGACTTAAAGGTCTACTTTTATTGGTCCTTATAGGCGTTGGGATTTTTCGAGGTGACTTATTGGCGGGCCAATTGGTTCCCCTCAGTCTCTTCACTGTCCTTGGCTATCAGTGGGCCTATCGTTTAGAACGGCAGCAGGACGTTCCCTTTTGGCGTCACTGGCAAGCCGTCTGGTCCGCATGGTTACCGGTCTTGTGGTTGACGGCTATCACCACGATTGGCCTCTTAGGACTTAATTTTCCGCTCTTAAATCAAAGTAAATTTGACTTGATTTTTAGTCCGCTTTTAGTCGAAAATATCAGACAGCTTTGGCTAGGTGGGGTAACCAGCTTAAGTCTTGATGCCGCAAGTGGTCTCAAGAGTCTATGGTATTTAGGTCATGGGGTGCAAGTAGCAGGGCTGGTTGCGCTCATTAGCTGGCTTCTAGGCCGCACTAGCCTAAGCCTGTTAGGTAAAGGCATGGTCTGGATGGTCATTCAGGCAAGCCTATGGTTGTTTGCTGGTTTTGGTGTGATGAATGGCAGCTCACTTGCTTATATCGAGTTAGCCTTTTATGCCTTGGCCTTTGTGTCCGGGGTTTCCATGGTCTACCTGGTACCGGTCCTGCTTAACCAAATTTACCGTCTTTCTAGCAAGTATGTCTTCTTAATGGGTTTAGGCCTACTCGGTAGCTTAATGCTTTTGGACTTCTTCCTTAGCCAAACTTGGACAACTGCGCTCATGGGTCTGGTATGGACTGCAGTAGTGCCACTCTTTACCACTTGGCTTATCTTGTCTTACGTAGCCGGGACTCCAGTCTTGCGTCGTATTCTTGAGTTTTCAGCTTGTGTGGCCTTGGCCATCGTCTAATTCATTATTATGTGGCCTATGCCTTTGTGACTTTCTGGTTAGCAAATGGTCCCTTCTGGTTACAAGTGATTCTAGCAATCTTGTTGGGTGAAGTACTCTACTGGCTCTTAGTTAAGGGGCTACCGCAGCAGTACTTCTTCAATGGTCGCTCTTGGATTAGCGATTATTATGCCTTCTATCAAGCCATGGCTGAAAAGAATCTCAAGACCTGGCAGCTAGTCGGAGCCATTGTTATCTTCCTTTTACTCTTTGTTAGCATTTGTGTCCTAGGTTTACTAGTTCTGATTCAGTAAAGTAGGATTTTAAATAAAGAAACAGCAAGCCTTAATAATTCAGGCTTGCTGTTTTTATTAGTTCCCTAGCCAATGAAGTTCTTCATTAGGCTAGGGAGTTTTTCACTAATCTGATGAGGTAGGACCACCCACTGAGTTTGAGCCATTTCTTGTGCCAGGTAGGAGTGGAGGAAAACGGCACTGCATAAGGCTAAATTAAAGTCATCAGGAAATTGAGCCAAAAGGGCGGCGACCATCCCCGCCAAAGTGTCACCCATGCCGCCGGTCGCCATAGCTGGTGTGCCGACTGTCAATTGGTAGCAGGAACCATCCGTCAGATAGAGTTCCGTGCCTGGTTTCTTGAGTACTAGGTTGAAGCCAAGTTTTTTTTGAGCGGCTAGATTGGCTTGGGGAGTCTGGTCCTCAATGGCTAGGTCGGATAGGCGCTGCCACTCAGCCTGGTGGGGTGTAATCACAATAGGCACTCCACTAGGTAAGGGGTGGGGATGACGGGCCAAGAGCGTTAAGGCATCGCCATCTAAGACTAACTTTTGTCCAGGCTTTAGCCAATCTAGAATCCGATGCAGACGTTGGCAGGAAAAAGCGTCCAGTCCCATGCCTGGACCAAGCAAAACTAGATCAGCTGCTTGTGTTAGCTCCTTAAGCTGAGCTAGATTAGACCAGTCACTGACCATAGCCTCAGGCAGGCGAGCATGGAGGGCCGTGTGGTTCGCGACATCAGTGGCAACAGTCGTGAGACCACTACCAGCGTAGACAGCTGCTTGAGCGGCTAGGATAATGGCACCACCTAGCTGAGCATTGCCACCTACTAAGAGCGTCCGGCCAAAAGTTCCCTTGTGGGATTGGCTAGGTCGCTTGGGTAAACGATGGGCTAGCCCGTCGTAAGTTAAAGGTTGAAACATGACAGTCACTCCTTTGGACTTAGGTCTTATACACTTTTATTATAGCACTTCTGAGTCAAACTAGGCTAGTTGGGCCTGGGTGCAAGTGGGAGAGAATAAGTTCATATCCTGTTTATAAGCTAGTAAAGGGTCACATATTTTGGGGTGAGTGCCTAAAAATCAACTAATATTCCTGATTTTGGGCATTTTTAACAGCCTAGTCATTGAATTTTTGACGTATTTGTTTCATAATAAAGAACATAGATAATCGTGAAAGGACGTGTTAATATGGCTGAAACCTGGTCTAAGGTGGTAGTTTCACTCGACACTCTGGATCCAGCAATGATTGATTTACTCAGTCATCTACTCTTTGAAGCTGGTGCCATTGGGGTGGAAGTGGACTATGCCCAAGGCTATTTGGAGAACCACCCTAATTTATTTGGAGAATTAGCGGAACCACTGCCCAAAGAACGTCTGGAGCACGAGACAGAATTAATTGCCTTCTTCGAAGAGATGCCAGATCTAGATAGTCTCAAGACTCAGTTGCAGAGTCAGTATAGTGATCCGTTTCGCCTTGAAGCCAGCGAGATTGAAAATGAAAATTGGCAGGAAAATTGGAAGGTTAACTATAAGCCTGAGCGTATTAGTCGCTACCTAACCATTGTGCCGATTTGGGAGGATTACCATGCCCAAGCGGGTGAACAAGTTATCTACTTGGATCCAGGTTTGGCTTTGGGACAGGCAATCATCCAACTACTCAATTAGGGGTTCAGGCACTTGAAATGTACCTACGAGGAGGAGAACGCGTCTTAGATGTCGGTACGGGGTCGGGGGTTTTAGCCTTTGTAGCGGCCGCCTTAGGTGCCAAAGAAGTATGGGGCTACGACTTAGATCCTCAAGCTGTTGACAGCGCGCTTCAAAACTTGGTTCACCAACAGGAACGTCAAGATGAATTGGCCAAGGTATTCAAGGAAACGCCGATTCATTTCCAAGTTAAGGATTTGCTCAAAGGGGTAGACTGGCCAGTAGAGGTGATTGTAGCCAATATCTTACCTCACATTCTGGTTAATATGTTAGAGGATGCCCATCGCCTATTGACAGAAAATGGCTACCTAATTCTTGGTGGGATTCTCAATGAGAAGGCTGATCAACTGCTGGAAGACATAGAAGCACATGGTTTTCGTCTTGTTCAACGGGTCCAACTAAAGGGCTGGACAGGTCTGGTAACTCAGAAGCAAGAGGTTTAAAGCATGCAACGTTATTTTATCGACCAAACTGGCTTACTAGTCCAGGACTTAGTGAGCCTGACGGCTGATGATAGTCGGCATTTCCTAAGAGTCATGCGATCTCAGCCTGGTGCTAAAGCTTGGCTAGTGACTGGAGACGGGCAATGTTACTTGGCCCAATTAGAAGGGGAAGTGGACCGCCTGGCCCAATTTCGCCTCATAGAACTTCAGGAGGGTGCTGACCAGGTAGAATTACCTGTTGAGGTCACCGTTGCCTGTGGCCTGTCCAAAAATGATAAGCTAGATTACATTGTCCAAAAGGGAACCGAATGTGGCGCTAGTCATTTTCAACCCCTAGCCCTCAGTCGAGACGTCGTCAAATGGGATAGCAAGAAGGCTGGCCAACGTCTAGACCGCCTACAAAAAATTGCCAAAGAAGCAGCCGAGCAATGTCACCGCCTTCGCATCCCTCAAGTGGCCCAGCCCCTAAGTTTAGCTCAATTACTGGCTAAGTCAGCTGACTATGATGCTTGCTTAGTAGCCTACGAAGAAGACGCTAAACAAGGCGAGCATAGTCGCTTACGACAGACCTGCCAAGCTCTTAAGGGGCAAGCGGGTGCCAAGGTCTTGGTCGTCTTTGGCTCAGAAGGTGGCCTGGCGCCAGAAGAAGTTTCTCAATTATGTGAAACGGGCTTCCAGACGGTCGCCTTAGGACCTCGGATTCTCCGCGCGGAGACGGCCCCAATCTATTTCTTATCAGCCTTATCCTATGCCCTAGAACTTGAATTATAAGGAAGGAGTTTATTTTATGGAACTCGCAAAATACATTGATCATACGGCGCTTAAGGCCGACACTGGCCGTGCCGCTATTGAAAAACTCTGCCAAGAAGCCCGCGACTATGGCTTTATGTCGGTCTGTGTCAACCCGACTTGGGTGGCTACCGCTCATAGCTTACTAGAAGGTTCAGATGTTAAAGTCTGCACGGTTATTGGCTTCCCCTTGGGGGCCAACACTTCAGCGGTAAAAGCCTTTGAGACCCGCACCGCTATCCAAGAAGGAGCGGATGAAGTCGACATGGTCATCAACATTGGTGCTGCAAAAGACGGCAATTGGGACCTAGTCAAAGCGGATATTCAAGCCGTCGTGGAGACTTCCAATCATCAAGCTTTAGTTAAGGTGATTTTAGAAACATGTCTTTTATCCAAGGAAGAAATCGTCAAGCCAGCCAAGTAGCCAAGGAAGCTGGAGCAGACTTCGTTAAGACCTCGACCGGATTCTCAACTGGCGGCGCAACTGTCCAAGATATTCGCCTTATGCGGGAAACAGTTGGACCAGACATGGGAGTTAAGGCCAGTGGTGGTGTTCAAAACCGCGAGGATGCCTTGGCTATGATTGAAGCGGGCGCCAGCCGAATTGGCGCCTCCAAGGGGATTGCGATTGTGACCGGCCAGGCTACAGGCAATGCACCAGGGAGCTATTAATAATTGCAAGTAAGAAAGGAAGAGTAGGATGGCACAAGCACCAGATTTAACGGCCGCAGATGTCATGGCCCTCTGCGAAAGCTACATGAATGAAAAGCATGTGGCCTTCGTTAAAAAGGCGTTGGATTTCGCCACAGAAGCCCACAAGGAGCAATTTCGCTTATCGGGAGAAGCATACATCGTGCATCCTATTCAAGTTGCTGGAATTCTCGCCCAACTCAAGATGGACCCTGATACGGTCGCGACCGGCTTCCTCCACGACGTGGTGGAAGATACTGACTACACCCTAGAAGACATCGTCCGCGAATTTTCTGAGACGGTCGCCTTCTTGGTAGATGGCGTCACCAAGTTGGGGAAATTTAAGTTCCAGAGTAAGGAAGAAGCCCTAGCAGAAAATCACCGTAAGATGCTCTTGGCCATGGCCAAAGACATGCGGATTATCATGGTTAAATTGGCTGACCGCTTGCATAATATGCGGACCCTTAAATTCCAGAAGCCGGCTAAGCAAGTGGAAAAATCTCAAGAAGCCATTGAGATTTATGCGCCTCTGGCTGACCGTTTGGGGATGAATCTGATTAAGTGGGAATTGGAAGATATCGCTCTACGCTATACCAATCCCGATGCCTACTATCAGATCGTCAACTTGATGAAGTCCAAGCGGGAAGAGCGCGAGACCTATATTCAAGAGGCCATCAAGGATATTAACGAGGCTATCGAAGAGCTACATATCAAGGCCGATGTCTATGGCCGTCCAAAGCACATTTATTCTATTTATCGTAAGATGGTCAAGCAGAATAAGGATTTTGATGAAATCTATGATCTCTTAGCCATTCGGGCCTTGGTACCGACCATTAAGGACTGTTATGCTGTCCTAGGAGCGGTCCATACCAAGTGGAAACCAATGCCTGGTCGCTTCAAAGACTATATTGCCATGCCTAAGGCCAATCTCTATCAGTCCATTCATACGACGGTTATCGGTCCACATGGTAAGCCAGTCGAAATACAGATTCGGACCTTCCAAATGAACGAAGTGGCGGAGTACGGGGTTGCAGCTCACTGGGCCTACAAGGAAGGTAAGACCCAGCAAGTCCGCGAAGATGAAGCCATTAAGAAGCAGCTAACTTGGTTCCGCGACATTGTGGAATTAGAAGATGAAGCCAAAGACGCTGGCGAGTTCATGGACTTCGTCAAGGAAGACATCTTCAAGGACCAAGTCTATGTCTTCTCACCTAAGGGAGATGTTTTCGAGCTGCCTAATGGGGCAGGGCCTTTGGACTTTGCCTACCATGTTCATACGGATGTTGGGCAAAAAACCATTGGGGCCAAGGTCAACGGCAAGATTGTGCCGCTTAACTATAAGCTCAAAAACGGGGATATCGTGGATATCTTAACCAACCCTAATTCCAATGGGCCAAGTCGTGACTGGTTGAAATATACGGCTACTTCCAAGGCGCGAAACAAAATTAAGCGATACTTCAAGCTACTTGATCGCGATCGTAATAGTGAGCGTGGTCAAGCTATGGTGGAAGAAGAACTCAAGAAAAATGGCTATAGCCTTAAGCAACTGGCTAAGAAAGCCTACGAGAAGGAACTCTTTGAACGCTACAATGTACCGAGCTTGGCTGACCTTTTTGCAGCCGTAGCCTTGGGAGAAGTGTCGGCCATTAGTGTCTATAACTTCTTGCATAGCAAGGAACAGAAGGATGTCCCGCCGGCAGAGCCGCTGACCAATGAGCAAACCCTCAACAAACCTGAGACCGAGGCCATGAAGATCCAACATGAAATGGCGTCATGGTGCGTGGGGTTAATAACCTTATGATTCGCCTCAGCCGTTGTTGTAGCCCGGTTCCAGGTGACCAAATTGTGGGTTACGTGACACGAGGTCGGGGAATTTCAGTTCACCGTAAGGACTGCCCTAACTTACTCAATGAACCCGATTTGCAACAAAGGACCATTCCAGTTGAATGGGAAAGCACTGGCCAGCTTGGTGCTGACTATGTCACTGAGATTCGGGTAGTGGGCTTTGACCGCAATGGTCTCATCAATGAAGTCCTACATGTGGTCAACCACTCGGTTAAGACCTTGCGCAACGTTAACGGGAAAGTTGATGACAAGACTTCGACGGCGACAGTCACCATTAAGGTTGCCATCTCTAATACAGCTCAATTAGAAGACCTCATGGTTAAATTACGTAACATTCCGGACGTTTATGAAGTAACCCGGGTCAATAATAAGTAGGAGGACTCTGAATGCGAGTAATTATTCAACGTTGCCGTCGGGGTCAGGTTTCAATTGATGGTCAAGTGGTAGGAGCGATTGATAGAGGTTTTGTCCTCTTAGTCGGTGTGACTCATGAAGATAATTCAGAAGATGTGGCCTATTGCGCCCGCAAAATCAGCAAATTGCGTGTTTTTGAAGATGAGCAGGGGCGGATGAATGCCAGTCTAGATAGTTTGCCTGACGGAGCCATTCTATCCATTAGCCAATTTACGCTCTATGGCGATGTCCGTAAGGGCAACCGGCCAAGTTTTACCCAGTCAGCTCGTCCAGAAGTGGCGGAGCCTCTCTATGAGTCTTTTAACCAAGCTCTTAGGGAAGCAGGTTTCAGAGTGGAAACCGGGCGCTTTGGAGCAGACATGCAGGTCCTAATTGAAAATGACGGACCAGTGACCATCCTAATCGATTCAAAAGAAAAATAAGAAAAATCCAGGGATTAAGCTAGCTTCAATCCCTGGATTTTTCCTTAATGATAAACAAAAAGAGCCCTGTCAGGGCTCTTTTTATGATGCGGAGAAAGGGATTTGAACCCTCACGTCCTATTGGACACATGCGCCTGAAGCATGCGCGTCTGCCGTTCCGCCATCTCCGCTTAGCACAAAAATGTATTATACTACATTTTGCTGAAAAAAAGGGAATGACAAAGGCCTAAAAAGCGGTTAAGTTTTTAGTGGACTAGAGGCTAACTCCCATAAAGTCGCGAATGATGGGAACTAGACCATCTTGGTCGTTGGAGAGGGTAATATGGTCGGCCGCTTCTTTAAGCAGTGGGGTGGCATTAGCCATGGCAACGCCCAAACCGGCCGTCTCTATCATGGTTAAGTCGTTATTCCCATCGCCGCAGGCAATGACCTGGTCAAGGGTCAAACCAAGATGTTGGCAGAGGACTTTAATGGCCTGGCCTTTGGAGACTTGGTGGTGAACGAATTCCAAGAAGTATGGCTTAGAGGTGGTAGCATAGGTTAATTCACCGAAGCGACCTTCAAGTTCAGCATCGGCTGCTGCAACTAAATCCGGGTCACCAACGCCAATAAATTTCATACGGGCTTTAGCTAGTTGAGACAGGTTCGCGATGGCCTCAGGGTCATAACGGTCGGGAATACCTGTTAATTGACTTTCAATGTGGCTATAATCATTGGCCTTATCCATGACCACGTAGTCGTCCATATAGGTTAGGACGGTCAGCCCCTTAGCTTGAATATATCGGACAATATCATCTTGAGCTTCTGCTTCTAGGCGTTGGCTGAAGAGTTCCTGGCCATCCGGCATGCTGGTGATGGCAGCTCCATTAAAGGAAATGATGTAAGAATCGAAATGGTCTAATTTGAGCTGCTTAGCCGTTTCAATCATAGAAGGGGTTGGTCGGCCGCTAGCTAGCACGACTTTCTTGCCCTGTTCCTGAGCCTTCATCAAGGCCTGGTAGGTGGCATCAGAGATAGTGTTCTCACTGGTCATCAACGTATCATCAATGTCTAAGACCAGCATTTGATAATCTGTCATAAGTGAACTCCTTAATCGATTTGCTAGATTTATTGTATCGAAAAGCCTAGAAAATGACAACTATCTGCGTTACAATTAATAGGTTAAGGTAGCGCCAGACAGACCATGTTTAAGGCGTTAAGGAGGCAGGAGAGCAGATGCAAGAATTAGCAATTATCGCCCACCAAGGGGCTGGAGGTGGACAAGGACGTAAAGTCTTGGAGGAGACCTTGGCAGCCCTGGGTAAGCGCCAGATAGAGCCTAAAGTCCATATTAGCACTTATGCTGGCCACAGTGAGCTTTTGGCTCAGCAATTGGCCCAGGAGCCAGTCATTGCGGTTATTGGTGGTGACGGGACTCTGCACGAAGTTGTGGCCAGTCTAGCTGGCCATTCACAGCCACCTGCTATTCTCTACTTGCCGGCGGGACGTGGTAATGATTTTGCTAGAGCCTGGCAGGCTAAGCGAAGCCTAACAGAAGCCTTGGATCAATGGCAGGCAGGTAGCCAGTGTCAGGTACCCATTCTACGTTTGCAAGATCAAGTCAGTGGGCAAATTAGCTATGGGATTAATAGCCTAGGGATAGGGTTTGATGCCATGGTTAATCAACAATCCAAGGCTTTAAGACTGGGGCGTTTATTAGCCAAGTGGCATTTGGGCAAGTTGTCCTACCTAGTGGCTGTCTTTGCTAGTTTACCTAAATTACAAGCTTTTGAGGTCAGTCTCAGCCTAGATAATCAGTCGCCTCAACTAGTATCTGATTGCTACCTCTTTAGTGTCCTCAAGAATCCTTATATGGGTGGCGGAATTAAATTAGATAATCTAGGCCAAGCTAGCAATCCAGAGATTAGTGTCATGGCCTTTCACAGTATCAAGGTACGGCATTTACCAGGCTTGATTTGGCGGGTCTTAGTCAGCCATCAGCAGGACCAGTCGCCTCAAGTCAGCCGTTGGACCGGTCAAAAGCTTGATTTGGCCATCAACCAAGCCATTCTAGGTCAAGTAGATGGAGAGGTCCAGGAGGCAGCGCCACGTCAACTGACCATCGATTGGTTGACTTATCCATTTATTCTGGCAGAACCTTGACTTTTAGGGGCTTTTAGCCGTATAATGGTAGAGGTATAAGGCTATGTTGAACCCAGCCTCAGAGAGACTTCATTTGGTGGAAGAAGTCACGGGTCTCAATGCTCCCTTAGGTCTTTCTAGTGGCAACACTAGCGTAGGATTGGCGTTAACAATCATTAAAGATGTAATGAAGCAGATTCGTTATAAGCAAGGTGGTACCGCGACTTATCGCCCTTGCATGTAATGAATGTGTTTTTTATTTTTATTAGAAAAGGAGTTCACGTATATGAAACAATTGACGAGTGCGCAAATTCGCCAAATGTATCTTGATTTCTTCGCAGAGAAACAACACCAAATTATTCCAAGTGCCTCTTTGATTCCGGTCAATGACCCAACCCTCTTGTGGATTAACGCCGGTGTGGCGCCCCTTAAAAAATACTTCGACGGGACGGAAGTGCCAGACAACCGTCGTTTGGCTAACGTACAAAAATGTATCCGGACCAATGATATTGAGAACGTAGGTTACACTGCCCGCCACCACACACTCTTCGAAATGCTAGGGAACTGGTCTATTGGCGATTACTTCAAGAAAGAGGTCATTGCTTGGGCTTGGGAATTCTTAACTAGCGAGCGTTGGTTAGGTTTTGAAGCAGACAAACTCTACGCTACCTACTATCCAGAAGACAAGGAAACGCCCGAAATCTGGAAGCAACAGCCAGGCTTTATTGCTGGCCATTTAGTGGCGGTAGCAGATAACTTCTGGGATATCGGGGCTGGCCCATGTGGTCCGGATACGGAGATTTTCTACGATCGTGGCCAAGAATTTAATAATTTAGCAGCAGATGATCCTGAAAACTACCCTGGTGGTGAGAATGAACGTTGGTTGGAAATCTGGAACCTAGTCTTCTCTGAGTTCAACCACTTACCAGATGACACCTATCAACCACTTCCTAACAAGAACGTCGATACCGGGATGGGCTTGGAACGGGTAGTCTCGGTCATTCAAAATGCTAAAACCAACTATGAGACAGACCTCTTTGTGCCAATTATTCAAGCCATTGAAAAAGTGTCTGGTGTGGACTTTGCTTCAGCTGGTGATAAGCAAGTTAGCTTCAAGGTTATTGCTGACCACATTCGCGCGGTTTCCTTCGCGATTAGTGATGGGGCACTGCCATCCAATGAAGGGCGTGGCTATATCCTACGTCGTCTCATTCGTCGTAGCGTCATGCATGGTCGTAAATTGGGAATTAGCCGTAGCTTCTTAAGTGAATTAGTCCCAGTTATTGCGGATATTATGGGGGCTTACTATCAAGAATTGACGGAACAATTAGCCTTCGTTCAAAAGGTCATCTTAAATGAGGAAGAGCGATTCCACGAGACCATTGAAGGCGGGGAAGCCCACCTGAATGACTTGATGGCTAACCTCAAGGCTGAGGGCAAAACCGTGGTTCCAGGCGCCCAAGCCTTCCAACTCTATGATACCTTTGGTTTCCCATTAGAGTTAACGGTTGAATTGGCTGATAGCCAAGGTTTCACAGTCGATCAGGCAGGTTTCGAGACAGAAATGGAAGCCCAACGTCAACGGGCTCGTGCGGCTCGTTCTAAGGAAGAGAGCATGCAAGTCCAAAGCGACCTCTTACAAAACATTACCGATGCTTTTGATTTCGTGGGTTATGAAACGCTTGTGACCAACGCGACTATCAAGGCCATTGTGCTGGATGAAGCTAAGGTAGATCAGTTACCAGCTCATCAAGAAGGTTGGGTCTTCTTCAACCGCAGTCCTTTCTATGCAGAAATGGGGGGACAAGTAGCGGACTCTGGGATCATCCTAGACGGTGATCAAGAAGTAGGCCAAGTCCTAGATGTTAAGAAAGCACCTCAAGGTCAGTTTATGCACCGCATCAAAACAGGGGATATGCCATTGACTGTTGGTCAATCCTATACCTTGGAAGTGGACCGGGCAGCGCGTCTTAAGACCAACCAAAACCATACCGCAACCCACCTCTTGCACCGTGCCTTGAAGGTGGTCTTGGGTAGCCATGCCAACCAAGCAGGTTCTTACGTTGGGCCAGATCGCTTACGCTTTGACTTCTCACACTTTGGTAAAGTGACACCTGAGGAACTCAAGCAAATTGAAGCCTTTGTCAACCAATGGATTGCCAACTCTGCTAATGTTGATATTGCTGAAATGTCCATTGAAGATGCCAAAGCGACAGGTGCTATGGCCCTCTTTGGGGAAAAATATGGTGATGTTGTACGGGTTGTGAATATTGCGGGCGAATCCATCGAATTGTGTGGTGGGACCCATGTGTCGAACACTAACGAAATTGGCACCTTCAAACTCCTGGCTGAGTCTGGGATTGGGGCCGGGATTCGTCGGATTGAAGCCTTGACTGGTCAAGCTGCTGTTGCGGATTATCAGGCTCAAGCTGACCTCCTCCAAGAAGTACAAAATCACCTCAAAGTGGCTCAGTCTAGCCAACTCTTACCACGCCTAGAGCAATTGCAAGAAGAACTCCGTCAAGCCCAAGCCCAAGTAGAATCGCTCAACGCAAAATTACTGCAAGCTGAAGCGGGCAAAGTCTTCCAAGATGTACAAAATGTTGGCGATATGACCTATGTAGCCATTAACTTAGGCAATCAATCTGTTGACGGTATGCGTCAAATGGCTGATATCTGGAAGAAAGAAGCACCATCTAACATCTTGGTCTTAGTTGCTAGCCAAGAGGAAAAAGTTAGCCTGATGGTCCAAGTGGACGAGCAAGGCTTAGCAGCTGGTCTTAAAGCAGGGAACCTCATCAAGCCATTAGCGGCAATTGTCGGCGGTGGCGGTGGTGGTAAGCCACAAATGGCTCAAGCCGGTGGTAAGAAACCAGAAGCGATTCCTGAGTTGTTGGCGCAAGTCAGCACCATCATTAGCGAACAATTATAGGCTTTTTTGCCGGAATTGTTGCAAAAAGGTTCCAATCTTGTACAGAGTCATGTACAATAAGATTAAACGAGAGGATTGGTGATAGTATGCAATCATTAGATGAAACCATCTTATTTAGCTTAGATGATCTCAATAAGCAGACCATTCGCGAAGTACTAGAGATTGTATTTAGCGCCCTAGAAGAAAAAGGGTATGATGCAACCAACCAGATTGTGGGTTATCTCTTGTCAGGGGACCCAGCTTACATTCCACGTCATCGTGACGCCAGAAACTTAATTCGTCGTTATGAACGCGATGAGATTGTGGAAGCCTTAGTCCGCTACTACGTTAAAGGAAATCGCTAAACCATGTATAAACGTATTATGGGCTTGGACGTAGGATCCAAGACAGTAGGAGTGGCAGTGAGCGACTTAATGGGTTGGACTGCTCAAGGTCTTGAGACCATTCGTATTGACGAGGCAGCGGGGGACTTAGGTTATGACCGCCTGCTAGAACTAGTTGATCAGCACCAGGTTAAGGAGCTTGTCATTGGTCTGCCTAAGAATATGAATAATAGCCTAGGACCTAGAGCTGAGGCCTCAATGGCCTATGGAGAAGGGATTAGTAAGTTAAGACCTGACCTGGCTATTCACTATCAGGATGAACGCCTCACCACTTCACAAGCAGAACGCATGCTGGTGACGGAGGGCAATGTCAGCCGCAAGAAACGTAAGCAAGTCATTGATAAGCTGGCTGCGGTCATTATCCTACAGAATTATTTAGATCGAATTAATTAAGGAAGGGGGCATAGCAATGCCACACGAACACGAACACCATCACGATCATGATCATCATCACCATGACCACGACCATCACGAACACATTACCATTGTGGATGAGAACGGCAATGAGGCTTTATACGAGATTCTCTTTACCTTCGAATCCGAAGATTATGGCAAGAATTACGTCATTCTCTACCCAGCGGGTGCTATTGACGACGAGGACGTAGAACTTCAAGCCTACTCATTTACGGAAGGCGAGGACGGACAGTCCGGTGAATTATTGCCAATTGAAGATGAGAAAGAATGGGATATGGTTGAGGAAGTCCTCAATACCTTCTTAGACGAAGAAGGCAATTTCTAAGCTAACAAAAAAGGGAGTCATTATGACTCTCTTTTTTTAATAGCTAGCATAGCAAGAATAGAAAAAAGAAGAGGGCTAGGAGTGATCCTAGCCCTCTAGTAAATGGTAATATTAGTTATCCCATTCAAGTGGACGAGAGTTTAATTCTTCAATCAGAGATTCATGTGAAGCTGCTGCATCTGAATCATCGTCTTGTGCTGGTAATGGTTGGAAACCATCGTTTGCTGCACCACCATCAGCTGATTCGTTGATGGTAATCTTCCAGTAGTAGGTGCTGTCTGCTTTTTGTAATAAGGAAACAGAACCAGAAACTGCACGTGAGCTTAATAAGGTTTGAGCGTGTGCATTACCTAAGAATTTGTTTACTACTTCAGAAGGAGAAGCAGTTGCACGAGCTACCATACCGCTAGAATCCCAGTTCTTCAAGAGACCTTTGAGGGCTTCTTGACCAGCTGAGTAGCTTGCATCGTCCCAAGTCAAGGCAGGTAAGCCTTTAGCAGTACGAGCTTGGTTGATTAAGGCAAAGGCTTCTTTAGCCTTGTCCATGTCTTCATAACCGTACTCAGAATTTTCATCTTGTGCATTACCTTCTACTTCGTAGACGTAGTTGACATAGCCCCATTCGTATTCTTCTTTACCGGTGCTAGTAATCTTAGCTTCTAAGATGTAACGACCACCCCAAGCGCCTGCAGCGTTACCTTTGAGTTTGTCTTCATCTTCAACAGAGTAGGTTACTTTTAAGTCGTAACCATAGTTGTCTTTGAAGACGTGGTTAACTTTAGATAAGACATACTTCTTGAATTCTTCAGTGTTGCTGAATGGAAGAGGCTCGCCTACTTTACCTTTACCTACAATGATATCAGAGTAGAGTTTAGGAGAAACAGTTTCATCGTAAGTGTAGCCGTACTCGTCACTGTTGTTTGGATTTTCGTGAACGCCTGATTCAAAACCTGGGTCACCTGGCCAGTATGCCTCACCGTGAAGGAACCATCTGCCTTTTTCCCATGTCCACCAGTAAATGTCTTTACCTTTTTCGTCTTTTTCAACGAAGTAGTGTTTACCATTGTTGTAGCGGTAACGTGAGTCGTTGTAGACTTTAGGGTTGTTAGGTGTACCTGGAGGGTAAACAGCAGTTCTTACACGAGCATAACCTTCGCGAGGGATAGGGTATTCGCTACCGCTCCATACAGAAGAAATATCTGTAGATTCGCTAGTTGAAGTTGGATCTGGGTAAGATAATTGGCTGCTTGAAGAGCTTTCTGAGCTTGAGCTGCTTGAGCTGTTGAAGTCAAAGTCGCTGTGTGATTCTTCCGAAGAAGATTCTTCAAGACCTGGGAAGATGTTTTCCGCTGATGATGAAGAAGATGCTTCAGATGAAACAGAAGAAGATTCTGATGAAGATTCAGAAGATACTTCAGATGAAACAGAAGAAGATTCTGATGAAGACTCAGAAGATACTTCAGATGAAACAGAAGAAGATTCAGAAGATGCTTCAGATGAAACAGAAGATGATTCAGAAGAAGTTTCTGATGAAGAGTTATCTTCCTCTTCTAAGGTACCCATTGGTTGTTTTCCCATACTAGGTATTTATTGTCGCTAGTCAATTTGTAGTAGCGACCGTTGTAGTAGAAGTAGTCATTAGAGGTAGACTCTTCAACGTAACGTACCCATTGACCATTGCTGTAGTAGTAAGTTACGTTGTTACGGTCGGTATACCAGTAACGACCATTATAATAAGTAATTCGACGAGTCGAGTTGTTGTTGTAGTTATAACCGTAGTCATAGTTATAACCATAGTAGTAGTTATTGTAGCCATTACCATAGTTATAGCCATAGTAATAGTTATTATAACCATTGTTGTAGTTGTTGTAACCGTAGTTCCAATAGTTGTTGCGATAATTACTGTAGTTGTTGTAGCCGTAGTTCCAGTAATTGTTGCGGGTGTTATAGCTACGAGAGCTGTTGTAGCTATAATAGTTGTTCCGCGAACGAGCCGCAGAAACTTCTGAGTTAGTAGCAGTGGCTGTTAATAAGGCTGCAGCCGCTAACCCAAAAAGAAGTTTTTTCTTCATAGGTAGTTTTCCCCTCTCAATATAGAGTTTATTTTAGATGTTGGTCGTCCTGCCGAGAAAACCAAAGCCCTTGAACGCCCCTAACATTTTTGTGTCCAATGTTTCAGTTTCAATACGGATTTCCAACACTGTAGACGATTATAGCAAAAATAAAATTCAAAGGCAAATATAGTTTGATGAAAATTTTAAATTTAGAATTAGAAATTGGTTAATAAAAACAAAAACCCTATATTATCAACAGTTCGGAGTTTATTAAAAAACCGAAATATACGAAAGTTGCTAACTTTATTATACATCAAAAATCTCGAATCCGAGGTATTACTTTATTGAACTATGAAATATTTTGATATTCAAACTATTTTATTGACCTCTTCCTTGTCTATCCTTGGTTTACAAACAAAAGGAAGTGCCTTAACCGACTTGTAAAGGGATAATAATGGCTATTTAACAGAAAAATTGATATAATGCATAGGATATATTGAATCTATCACATAGCGAAGGAGGTTCCTCAGTGAAAGTAGATTGGGACAAAGTCAAACAAGATGCGGAACTTAAGGAAGATCATCAAGTAAAAGAAGAATTGATGACCCAACGCATCGTCAAATACATTATCTTAGGATTAGTAGCCTTAGCCTTAGTTGTAGGTTTAGGTTGCTTCTGGTACTATAACGATTCCCTAAAAGCAGTTAACAATCAAAAGACGGAGACTGTGCAAGTGACCATTCCGATTGGCTCCAGCAGTAAGGACATCGCGCGCTTACTTAAGTCTCAAGGCTTGATTAAGAATGCCGATATCTTTAGCTTCTATATGAAGGCCAAAAGTGTCAATGGTCTCCAAGCAGGTCACTATGACTTAAGTCCTTCTATGGATGCAGATACCATCATTGCAACCCTTCAAAAGGGTGGTAAGCCGATTGAAGTCGATGTGGATACTAAGTTAACCGTTGTGGAAGGCATGCAACTGGAGCAAATTGCTCAAATGGTGGAAGAAAACACCCCGATTAAGGCAGCTGATTTCCTAGCAACTGCTAATGATGCCAGCTTCATCGAAGAGTTAAAATCTCAATATCCAAGCTTAATTTCAGGTTTGGATGGGGTAGAAGGGCTCAAATATAAGTTAGAAGGTTACCTCTATCCAGCAACCTATGACTATATCGCCGGCACCAATGTCAAAGACTTGATTAAACAAATGGTCGGCAAGATGAACCTTGAATACCAAACTTAAGGAAGATATGGGGAATACCAACCTGACCTTCCATCAAATTTTGACCTTAGCTTCTATTATAGAGAAGGAAGGGGTCACGGATGAAGACCGCAAGCTCATCTCGGGTGTCTTCTATAACCGTATGAACAACGATATGCCACTCCAATCCGATATTACCGTCCTCTATGCCTTAGGTGAGCATAAGGAGCTGGTAAGCATTAAGGACACGGAAGTGGATTCACCTTACAACCTATATAAACATGTTGGCTTAGGACCAGGCCCCTACAATAGCCCAAGTCTCAGTGCCATCCAAGCTGCCATTTACCCAACAGCATCTGATTACTTCTACTTTGTCGCAGATATCGAGACAGGAAATGTCTACTATGCGACCACCTTGGAAGAGCATGAAGCTTTGGTAGCTAAGTATGTTAATAAGAACAGCAGTCAAGAATCTAGCGTATCATCTAGTCAAGCAGAATAAGAATAGAATGAGGGGAAAATAGTATGTCAAATCGTCCGATTGTAATTGGCGTAACCGGGGGTTCCGGGAGTGGGAAATCCAGTGTTAGTATGAAACTGATGGAGATTTTCGCCGATTTATCTGTCATGATGCTCCAACATGACTTCTACTATAAGGACCAATCGCACCTACCTTTTGAAGAAAGACTTAAAACCAACTATGACCATCCATTGGCTTTCGACACGGATTTATTCGTGGCCGATCTCAATCGCCTCTTAGCAGGGGAAGCCATTGATAAGCCAGTTTATGACTTTGCCAACCACACGCGTAGCAGTGAAGTCATTCATCAAGAATCTAAGGATGTCATCATTGTGGAAGGGATTCTCATTCTGGAAGATCCGCGCTTGCGCGACTTGATGGATATTAAGGTCTATGTTGATACTGATGATGATATTCGTCTAGCCCGTCGAATTCTGCGCGATATCAAAGAGCGTGGTCGTTCAGTAGAGTCGGTTATCAACCAATATGTTGAGGTGGTTAAGCCTATGCACCACCAATTCATTGAGCCAACCAAGCGTTACGCCGATATTATTGTCCCAGAAGGGGGCTATAACCAAGTGGCGATTGACCTCTTAGCCACCAAGATTCATTCTATCCTACAAGGCAAGGCCCTCGAAGCCAAACAAGAAGCCTAAGTAAAAGATGCTCTATAAATTTTTATGCCTAACTGTCAAATTATGATTGCTAAATGACCAAGATAGTGTTATATTATTTCTGTTCTGACAGAGGCAAGACCGAGTGAGTTGGCGTAGGGCCAATTCGCTCGTGTTCTTTTGTTTCTCCTAGGGGACGAGAAGCAACTATCCATTATAAATAAGGAGTTAAGACGTATATGGAAGAAAAAGTATACCCAATGACCCTGGAAGGGAAAGCCAAATTAGAGGCTGAATTGGAAGATTTAAAAGTTAATAAACGTAAGGAGATTATCGAGCGTATTAAGATTGCCCGTTCATACGGTGACTTATCTGAAAACTCTGAGTACGATGCAGCCAAGGACGAACAAGCCTTCGTTGAAGGACGTATCTCTGTCATTGAAAAAATGATTCGTTTTGCGCAAATCATTGATGACCGTGATGTGGCAGATGATGTAGTAACCTTAGGTCGTACGGTAAGCTTCATTGAATTGCCAGGTAGTGACGAAGAGTCCTATACCATTGTGGGTTCTGCTGAAGCTGATCCTTTGGAAGCCAAGATTTCTAACGATTCACCAATTGCTAAGGCAATCATTGGTAAGAAATTAGGGGATGTCGTAACAGTGGAAACTCCAGGCGGATCCTTCGATTTGAAGATTACCAAAATTGAGAAAAATTAACTTACTTAGAGGCTAGTATGTGATGCTAGCCTCTATTCTTTTGCCGAATTATGGAGTCGCTTTTCCTAGGTGATGGGGGTTAAGGGTTTTCCTATGGCTTAAAATTGTTTATAATAAGAAGCGTAAGCTAAGAAAGGAGGACGGACAGATGATTGCTTTTTTAAAGCGCCATATTTTCCAGATTTTGGCTTTGGCTGGGACAGCCTTGGTCTTTGAACTCATGGGGCGGGGCGTCACCTTTCTCTTGTTTTTAGGAAGCCTAGTCCTGCTGGTCGCCAGTGTCTACATTCCCATCGGGATTTTTAGGGGCATGACCCTGGTTGTGTCCTTGACTAGTTTCTTTGTGGCCATTTTTATGACCCAATCCATCTGGCTAGTGCTCTTGGTCTTGGTGCTCTTTTACTGGCTCTTCCGTGGCCCTAACGGCAATGAATTTCTGGTCTGGGGTGAGTCCTTGCTCCATCCCTTCGGTGGTGCCAAGGAAGCCTATCATGGGGTTAAGTTAATTCAACCTCAGAGTGGCCTGCGGACCCTAATCAAGCGTGAATCCCTGATCGCCTCAATGGAATCTAAAACCAACTATTATGAATGGGATGATATCAATATTGTCTTCTTAGGGGGGAGCTCCATTGTCGACTTGGGCAATACCCTCCTACCACCGGAACAATCGACCATTGTCATTCGTAAATTATTTGGCCGTACGCGGCTGATTATTCCGCGTGACGTAGGTTTCCGGCTCAATATCTCAGCTATATCAGGTGCGGTGGTCTTCGAGAACCAAAGCTATTCCTTAGTAGGGGAAAACTTCCGTTGGGAGACTGCGGGATATGCCGCCACGCCACGTCGGCTAAATATCATGATTTCTGTTGCCTTTGGTGAAGTGGAGGTGATTGTGCTATGAACCTACATTTATGGCGCCGTCTCTTCCTCTATCAGCTCTTGGTTAATTTGGCCATTACAACTATTATGGTGGGTCTTCAAGTCTACGTCTTCCAGACCTTGACCTTGGCTAGTCTCTGGGAGTTGACCTGGTTCCAAATTCCATTTTATCTAGTCTTGGTAGGAGCTAATTTCAGTATTGCCTTAGTAGTATCGGGTTTCCTGACCTTCTTCCTTAGCTCACCTTATGAGGAGCTTCGGGCAAAGATTAATTGGCTTTTGCTAGGGAAATATCAGCATCCTATTTTTAAGGATTCTGGTAAAGGGTTGCACGCCTGGTATGATTATAGTGGCGTGGTTTCATCAGATCTCAATCGGATCCGTGACAAGTTAGTCCAGCTGTCTAGAGACCTGCAGGATTTTGCTGCTTCTCCAACCTTCGTAGGGGAAGAAACCAAGGAAGAAATTATCGAGACTGAACGCCATCGTATTGCGCGGGAGCTTCATGATTCGGTTAGTCAGCAGCTCTTTGCGGCTACCATGATGCTTTCGGCTATTAAAGACCAAGAGCAGGTGGAAATCGCAGAACCTATTCGCCAACAAATTATTCGAGTTGATAAGGTGATTGCGACGGCTCAAATTGAGATGCGAGCCCTCTTATTGCATTTAAGACCGATTGGGCTAGAAGATCGTTCCCTTAAGCAGGGGATTGAACAGTTACTGATTGAGCTCAAAACCAAGATTCCGACGACGATTGTCTGGGATTTGGCTGATGTCCGACTGGAGTCTGGTATTGAAGACCACCTCTTCCGCATTGTGCAAGAAGCCATTTCCAATACCTTAAGACATGCTAGAGCTAATCGGCTGGAGGTTTATCTCCAAGTGGATGAGAGCTCGGCTCAACTTAAGATTGTGGATGACGGGCTAGGCTTTGATATGGACAAGGCTGACAAGGTCGGATCCTATGGTTTGCGTAATATTCGAGAACGGGTGACCAATCTTGGGGGCGAATGTAAGATTCTCAGTATGACAGGTAAGGGGACAGTTCTGGATATCACCCTGCCAATCAGATTTTAAGGAGGTAAGTAGATGATTAAGGTATTACTAGTGGACGACCATGAAATGGTCCGACTAGGAGTCTCATCATATTTAATGATTCAGTCTGACATGGAAGTAGTGGGGGAAGCCAGTAACGGCTTAGAAGGCTATCATAAGGCCCTTGAATTACGACCAGACATTATCCTCATGGATTTAGTCATGGATGTCATGGATGGAATTGAAGCCACTCAGAAAATTATGGCAGATTGGCCTCAAGCTAAGATTATTATCGTGACCTCCTTCCTAGATGATGAGAAGGTCTATCCGGCCATGGAGGCGGGAGCTAGCTCCTACTTACTTAAGACTTCGTCTGCTGCTGAAATTGCCCAAGCCATCCGTTCTACCTATCAAGGGCATAAGGTGATTGAACCTGCCGTGACAGAGAAGATTATCGAGCACCGATTAGATCAAGCACGGCCTAAGCCTCATGATGAGTTAACTAATCGGGAGTTGGATGTCTTACGTCTAATAGGTCAAGGCTACTCCAATCAAGCCATTGCCGAGGAACTGGTCATTACCCTTAAGACGGTTAAGACCCATGTCTCCAATATCTTCACTAAGTTGGAAGTAGAAGACCGTACTCAGGCGGCTATTTACGCGGTTCACCATCATTTGGACGGTCAGTGAGCACCTAGTTAGGTCCTGTCTTAAGGACCATGCTATAATAAAAACAGCAAGTCAAGAGAAGGAGTGTAAGGGATGGAATTAAAAGTAGATCCAGCATCAGTTGCTTGGTTTAAGGAAGAAGTAGGATTGCCCCAAGGGGCTGGCGTACGTTTTTTAGTCAAGGTTTATGGTTGTAGCCCTATTAACAGCGGCTTTTCCCTCGCTATGGAAACCAACTACCCGAGTGAACCAGGTGTCACTTATGAAGCAGACGGCGTGCTCTTCTATATTGAGAGTCGTGACGAATGGTTCTTCGATGGACATGATTTGTCGGTTGAGTTTGATGAGGGTCATGGTGAGCCGGCCTATATCTTTGTAAAAGATGGCGTGCCAGTCAATCCCCTGGTGAAGGAGGCCTAAGGCATGAATCCAAATCAACGCTATGGTTCACAAAATAAGACCAATCAACTCGTTAAATTAAGTGTCTTTGTGGCCTTGATTATTATCCAGTCATGGGTGCCTATGTTGGGCAACATTCCGACACCTGTCTTATCCATTACTTACATCCATGTTACCGTCATTTTAGCAACTCTCTGGCTAGGTTGGAAAGAGGGCGTCCTGGTTGGGACGGCTTGGGGATTAAATTCTTGGATTCGTGCCCTAACTGTGCCTTTGTCACCCATTCATGCCCAAGTCTTAAGTGATGTCATGGTCAGCGTATTGCCACGTATGCTCATGCCATTGATTTTGGCCGGTTTGATTGTGGTCTTCAAGTCTTGGAGTAAAAATCCACGTCTAGTGGGAGCCTTGGCTGGCTTTAGTGGTAGTTTTCTCAATACTTTCTTGGTTTTAGGAGCTATGGTTTTATTCAAGCAAGAAGCTTATATGACTATTCAAGGGGTAGACCAGACCGGCCTTTGGAAATTATTAGGGGGCATCATTGCGACCAACGGGATATTAGAAGCCTTTGTAGCGGCTGTCTTAACACCAATTTTCTATCAGGTGACCTTGCAACTGACTAAGCGTCAGGGGCAACATTAAGCCTATCAGAAGCGAACTTAGAAGGTTCGCTTTTTTGTACTTTTAGGGCTTAGACTGCCTTGCTTTAAGCAAGATTTAGTCGGCTTTTCGGCTAGCTAGCGCACTAGGGCAACATTTTCATGAAAATACACGAACGATTGAGAATGATATTAGGAAAGCATCATCGAATTTCTTGCTAGATTGACCTAATAATGATATAATGTAAGGGAATTCAGAGCGAGTTCACGAGTAAGAAATATTCAAAGGAGATGTTTTAATGAAGAAAGCTTTTGGATTAGCAGCTACAGCCTTGACAGTAGCAAGTTTGGTAGCACCTGTTGCCGTAAATGCGGCTGATTTTTCTGCAGTGATTGTCACAGACGTAGGTGGGGTAGACGACAAGTCCTTCAACCAAAGCGCCTGGGAAGGTCTTGAGCAATTCGGTAAAGAAAACAAGTTAGAAAAAGGGGTAGGTGGCTATGACTACTTACAATCCAATAGCGACTCTGACTATGTGACTAACCTTAACTCAGCAGTCCAAGCAAACTTCTCCTTAATCTTCGGGATTGGTTATAAATTAGAAGCTGCAGTCAAAGAAGCGGCGACTCAATACCCAGATAAGCACTTTGCCATTGTGGACTCTGTAGTTGACTTACCAAACGTTGCTTCCTTGACCTTCAAGGATAATGAAGCAGCCTTCTTAGCAGGGGTAGCCGCTGCTAAGACTACTAAGACCAAACAAGTTGGTTTTATCGGTGGGGTCGAAGGTTTCGTTATTGACCGTTTTGAAGCTGGTTTCGTTGAAGGCGTAAAAGCAGTTGATCCTTCTATTAAAGTTGAAGTTCAATACGCAGGTTCATTTGCTGATGCAGCTAAAGGGAAACAATTAGCTGCTGCTATGTACTCAGGTGGTGCGGATGTTATCTTCCACGCTTCTGGTGGTACCGGGAACGGTGTCTTCTCTGAAGCTAAGGATATCGTATCTAACGATCCTAAACGTGAAGTCTATGTTATCGGGGTTGACTTAGACCAAGATGCAGAAGGTCTCGTTACAGTAGATGGCAAAGAACGTCACTTAACCTTAGCTTCAACACTCAAAGGGGTAGGCTCTGCGGTTAAGAAGTTCGCACAAGAAACCAAAGAAGGTCAATTCAAATCTGGTAACACTGTTTACGGTTTGAAAGACGGCGGGGTTGACTTAACAACTGCCCAATTATCACCTGAAGCTAAAAAAGCGGTTGAAGAATACAAAGCTAAAATCGTCAAAGGTGAAATCACTGTACCTGAAAAACCAAATCGTTAATTAAAGGCTTAGGTACTAGGAGCTGGGGCAACCTGGCTCCTTTTTTGAAAGTAAAATGCACTTATAAAATAAGGTAAGTATGAATTAAGAAGGAGGGATTCTATGGAAACAGTGACGCATCCAGTGATTGAAATGCGTGGCATTTCCAAACAGTTTGGGACATTTTTCGCCAATAAAAATATTAACCTCGAGCTCAAGAAGGGCGAAATTCATGCCTTGCTTGGAGAGAACGGGGCGGGTAAATCCACTCTGATGAACATTTTGTCCGGTCTCTTACAACCGACTGATGGGCAGATTTATATGAATGGCCAAGCGGTTAACATCACCAATCCAACGGTCGCTAATAACCTACATATCGGGATGGTTCACCAGCACTTTATGTTGGTGAACGACTTTACGGTCGTTGAGAATATCATGTTAGGGAATGAAATGGTTCAAGGCCTGCGTTTGGACTATAAGAAGGCCAAGGCTCATATTATGAACTTATCCAAGCAATATGGTTTAGCCATTGATCCAGATGCTAAGGTGGCCAATATCACGGTAGGGATGCAACAACGGGTGGAAATCCTCAAGACCCTCTATCGTGGCGCCGATATACTGATTTTCGACGAACCAACGGCCGTTTTAACGCCACAAGAAATCGATGAACTCATGCTTACACTCAAGTCCCTAGCGAGTGAAGGCAAGTCCATCATTATCATTACCCATAAGTTAGCTGAAATTAAGCAGGTAGCCGACCGTTGTACTATTATCCGGCGCGGGGAGTCCATTGACACGGTGGATGTAGCCACTACTTCTGCTAAGGAATTAGCCGATATGATGGTAGGGCGTTCCGTCTCCTTCAAGACCGAGAAAAAGCCTGCTAGTCCTGGCCAGGTATTCTTGAATGTGGAAGACCTAGTGGTTAAGGATGAACGGGGCATTGTTGCTACTAAGAACTTGAGTTTCCAAGTAAGACGTGGCGAAGTAGTGGGGATTGCCGGGATTGACGGGAACGGTCAGTCCGAGCTAATTCTAGCGCTTGCGGGTCTCATTCCAATTGAGTCAGGTAAGATTGAATTGGACGGCCAGGATATTGTAGGTAAATCACCACGTCAAATTACGGAGTTAGGCTTTGGTCATATTCCTGAAGACCGCCACAAATATGGCTTGGTCTTGCCAATGAAGGTTGAGGAAAACTTAGTGCTCAAATCCTACTATCATACACCATACTCTGAAAAAGGCTTCTTACGTTTCCAAGCTATTGAGAAGAAGGCTAAGGCCTTGATTGAACAATATGACGTACGGACCGTCTCCGAAAAAGTGCCCGTTAAATCCCTGTCAGGGGGGAACCAACAAAAGGCCATTATTGCCCGTGAGTTGAGCTTGAACCCTGATTTTCTGATTGCTGCTAACCCAACTCGGGGCTTAGACGTAGGGGCCATTGAATTTATCCATAAGGCCTTGATCGCTGAACGTGATGATCAGAAGGCTGTCCTCTTGATGAGTTTCGAATTGGACGAAATTCTCAATGTATCCGATCGTATTATTGTCATGCACGACGGCCATATCATGGCAGATATTCCGGCATCTGAAACCAATGAACAAGAAATCGGCTTGATGATGGCGGGTACCTCTTATGAAGAAGTATTAAGCCATCGTCAAACAGGAGGTGACGCTAATCATGAAGGATAAACTACGTGCCATTTTTGTTCCTATTGCATCAGTTGTGATTGGGATTATCGTGGGGGCCTTGATTATGTGGCTCTTCCGTTATGATGCGATTAAAGGTTATGAGGCCCTCTTCAATGGGGCATTTGGTAAACCTTTCAATATTGGTCAGACGCTACGGGCTGCCACTCCGCTTATGTTAACAGGTTTAGGCTTTGCAGTGGCCTATACGGCTGGTTTCTTCAATATCGGCTTGGCTGGTCAAGCCCTCTGCGGTTGGTTAGTCTCCGTTTGGGTGGGGCTGACTTTAGGTGATTTACCATCCTTTATCGTCTTACCAATTGCCATTGTGGCTGGGATGGTGGCAGGTGCCCTCTGGGCAGCTATTGCTGGTTTTCTTAAGGCTTACTTTGATACCAGTGAAGTCATTGTGACTATCATGCTCAACTATACGGCGATTTATTTATCAGACTATCTCTTGCGTAATGTCATTACCAACCGTTTGGATGCAACACCTATCTTGAAAGACAATGCAACCTTAAAAATGCAGTGGTTGTCAGACTTAACTAATGGGTCTACCTTACATGCTGGTATTTTCATCGCAGTCTTAATGATTCTAGTCGTTCATATTTTAATGACGCGTACGACTCTTGGTTTTGAACTCAAAGCCGTAGGGATGAACAAGTTTGCCTCAGCCTATGCGGGGATGAACGCCAAGCGCAATATTATCCTATCTATGGTGCTATCTGGTGCTCTTGCAGGTCTGGGTGGTGTCATGAACGGGCTAGGTGAGTTCCGCAACATCTTCTTGATGAACGGTAAAGCACCAGATATTGGCTTTGATGGTATGGCCGTTGCCCTTTAGGGATGAACAATCCAATCGGAATTTTCTTCTCAAGTATTCTCTTTGGTGGTCTCAAGACCGGTGGGAACTTGATGCCTTTGGCTGCTAAGATTCCGAGTGAAATCGTCAACGTCGTCATTGGCTGCATTATTTTCTTCGTTGGATGTAGTTATATTTTCCGCTTCATTATGGAGAAGGTTCGCAGCAATAAAGTCAGCAGCAAGGAGGGAGCATAATGCAAAATATACTCGCTTTAGTTGTATCCAATGCGCTCTTGTACGCAACACCGCTGATTTTTACTGCCCTTGGTGGCGTCTTCTCTGAGAGAAGTGGGATTGTTAACGTAGGTTTGGAAGGAATCATGGTCATTGGGGCATTTTCATCGGTTGTTTTCAACTTGACCTTCGCCGGTCAGTTTGGCGACTTAACTCCATGGTTAGCGCTCCTGGTCGGTGGGCTTTGTGGCTTGCTCTTTGCCTTGATTCATGCGGTAGCGACCGTTAACTTACGGGCTGACCACATTATCTCAGGGACCGTACTTAACTTGATTGCACCATCTTTGGCCATTTTCTTAACCAAGGTCCTCTTCCAAGGTAAGGGTCAAACAGACTCCATCAAGACCAAGTTTGGTAAATTTGACTTCCCAGTCTTATCAGATATTCCAGTCATTGGGCCAATCTTCTTCGCCAAGACTTCTATCTTGGCTTATGTGGGGATTGTGCTAGCCTTTGTGGTCTGGTATTTAGTCTTCAAGACGCGTTTTGGTTTGCGATTGCGGTCAGTCGGTGAGAACCCACAGGCTGCCGATACCTTGGGGATTAATGTCTACCTCATGCGTTATGCTGGCGTCTTACTTTCTGGTTTGCTAGGTGGGATTGGTGGGGCAGCCTACACCCATACTATTTCAGAAAACTTCGCGGTATCAACCATTGCCGGTCAAGGTTTTATGGCCATGGCCGCTATGATTTTCGGTAAATGGAACCCAATTGGGGCCATGTTAGCAGCTATCTTCTTCGGTTTAGCTCAGTCCTTGGCCGTTATCGGGGCGTCTATTCCAGTTATTAGGGATATCCCATCAGTTTACTTGCAAATTGCACCTTATGTGATTACAATTATTGTATTGATTGGTTTCGTTGGCCGCTCCAAGGCGCCAGAAGCCGTTGGGACAACCTATATCAAATCAAAATAAGAGGAGAAAGACCCGTGTTGGCTCCATTCAGGGGCTGGCACGGGGCTTTTTTCCTAATGAAGGAGAGAAAGCCATGCAAGAATGGCAAGCTGGCATCCACTATCAGGCGGTTGCCTCCACTAAATATAAAACCAACCAAGTCATTATAAAGGCTATCTTACCTTATCAAGCCGAGCGGGCGGCCGCCTGGTCCTTGCTAGCTCGTATGATGGAAGACGGGAGTGATCGTATTCCAAGTAAGGCGGCCTTGGAAGGTATTTTGGCCCAACTTTATGGTGCCTCTCTGTCAGTAGGGGTCCAACGTAAGGGGACTTTTCTAGAATTTGTTATGGCTAGCCAAAGTGTTCGGCCAAGCCTAGTCCAAATGCCTGACTTAATGCCGGCTTGGCTAGACTTAATGGGGCAGTTGTTGTTTGAACAGGAGTCGCTTGATCTAGCCTTGTCGCAAGCTCAGACTCGTTTTGAACGGGAGCAGGCCTTTCAGCTGCAACGCATTAAGCGGATGAGCGATGACAAACGCCGCTTGGTGGTTCAAAAACTCTACCAGGAGCTTTACCGTGAGAATCCTGACAAGGCCTTGGCTAATCTAGGAGATGAGGCCAGAGTCCAAGCCCTGACCCTAGCAGACTTGGCTAAGGCTCATAGGGAAATTTGCCAGGAAGCCCAATTCTATCTTGTCAGCAATGGTGATTTGACCGATAGTGACTTGATTAAGTGGCTAGAGAGCTGGTCACTAAAGGGACGCCAGGCTGACTGGGATTATGGTGATAACTATCTGGCCTTAGCTAAGCCTTTGTCAACGGATAATCTAGGGCAGTTGATTGAGGAAAAGGTTCAGGGCCAGCAAGCTAATTTGGCTATGGCTTTTGCTTTTCCACCGGCCAAGAGCCTCAAGGAACGTATTATATTGCAAGTGGCCAATGGGATTTGGTTACCTACCAGTTTCGCGTCTTTTTACAGAAATTCGGGAGAAGCAGAGTTTGGCCTATGCCATTCATTCTGGCCTAGATTTTCATCGCTCTTTTGCCTTGGTCCTGGCGGGCATTAGTCCCGATAAGGTGGAACATGTCTATGAAGAAGTCCAAGCCCAGTTAGCTGATTTAATGGCCAGCCTGGAGGAAGGAGACTACTTAGAGGAAGTGAAACTGACTCTCTTGAGTGCCGATGTACAGTCGCGAGACTATCAACATTTGGAGACGGATAAGATGATTGCCCAGGATTTGTATCCTGACTTCGATTTGTCGACAGACTACTTTGAATCAGTGGTGAGAGCCCTCAAGGCGGAAGAGATTATTGCTTGCTTAGGCAAATGGCGTTTAGTGGGGGCCTATGCCCTAGTAGGAGGTAAAGATGAAAGAACACTATCATAAAGTTTTGGATGAAACCTTCTTTGAAAAGGTGTTGCCTAATGGTTTAACCGTTCGCTTGGTCCCTAAACCAGGTTACCACCGCAGTTACGGAATTCTAACGACGCACTATGGTTCGGTGGATCAAGTGGTGCGACACAAGGAAACGGGAGAAGAAAAGACCATTCCTGCGGGAGCTGCCCATTTCTTGGAACACAAGATGTTTGAAGGCCAGGGCGGGCTAGATGCCTTTGCGCTCTTTATGAAGCAGGGGGCTATGGCCAATGCTTTCACCCACTACTTCCAGACCTCCTATCTATTCTCTGCTTCCTATTATATTGAACGTAATGTCGAGACCTTACTTGATTTTGTGCAGACACCTTATTTCACACCAGAAGGCATTGAGAAAGAAAAGGGCATTATTACGCAAGAGCTCTATATGTATCAGGATGATCCTCTCGGGGTCTCCTATCAGGCTCTCAATCAAGCCCTTTATCCCGATCATCCTTTAGGTGTAGATATCCTGGGGACGGAAGAAAGCATTAAGGCTACCACTTATGAAGACCTACGCTTGGCTTATGATACCTTCTACCATCCAAGCAATATGAATTTGATTGTGGTGGGCAACTTCGACCCGCAGGATTTACTAGCCCTTATTGAAGCCAATCAGGCCCGCAAAACGTTTGATTCACCTCGCTATCAAAGGGTAGAAGAAGAGGTGACCGCTCCCGTTCTGCCTAAAACGCAACTTGAGCGAGACATCAGCCAACCAATTATCGAGTTGGCTTGGCGCTTTTCGCCACAAAAATTATCAGGCCTAGAATTGATTCGTCAACGCATTATAGGGGAAGTCTTCTTCGAAATGTTAATGGGGCCTATGTCGACAGCCTATGCAAGTTGGTATCAGCAACAATGGGTAGATACCAATTTCTACCAGTCTTATCAGTTAGACCACATGATGCACCATTTAGCCATTCATGCCCAGAGCCATCATGCACCAGACTTGATTGCTGCAATTAAGGAGCTTTTGGCTAACTGGCAGCAAAGCTCTGATTTGACTGAGGAGCACTTGAAACAAGTGGTGACAGGGCGCGTTGGTGATTTCTTACAACACCTCAATTCCTTGGAGTTCATCGCCTATGAGTTAATTGAAGCCGTTATGGATGGCTATGAATTAGCTGATATCCTAACTTGCCTTCAGGAAATCAAACTTTCAGACCTCCAGGACTTTGGTCATCGGGTTCTCTCAGATGCCTCAGAGGCAGTTGAGGTCCTAGTTAATCCTATAAGTGAATAAGCCGAGGGGCCAAGTCCTTAATGGGACTTGGCCTTTTGATTTTTCTAGCATAAGTTTTACAAGTTTTGGAGAAAAAGATTAACTCCCCTAGTCAGAATATGATATAATACTTCTTGAATGTAGAAAGAAAAGGATGAACGGCGATGAGTGAATTAGGAACAAAATTACGCGATGCCCGCATTGAAAAAGGCTATACCTTAAATACCTTACAACAAATGACAAAAATCCAAAAAAAATATTTAGTAGCTATTGAAGAAGGGCGCTTCGAAGAAATTCCTGGTAACTTCTATACTAGAGCTTTTGTAAAACAATATGCTGATATGGTAGGCCTAGATGGGGATAGTCTACTCTTAGATTATCAAAGTGAGCTTGAAGCGGTGGAGCATGGCTTGTCTCAATATGAAGAGCAGGAGACAGAAGCTATGCCAAGTCGTTTGAATCGTAATCAAGCCCAATCCGAGCAATCCCTTTTAGACCGCTATGCTAAGCATCTACCGGTATTAATGTTGGCCGGTGTCTTCATTCTAGTCATGGCCTTTATTACGTGGACCATCTACTCCGTATCCCAACGTGAGCGCCAACAACAAGCCAATAGTTCTAGCGCCACTAGCTTGGTATCATCAGTAGAACCAAGTTCGGCAGCTCAACATGCAGCTAGCAGCAGTAGCGAGACTTCTTCCCAAGCGAAGATTGACGGCGCTGAATTCTTTGGCGATGTTCAAGGAAAGCGCGTATCTGGTGAAGGCGAAGAAACAACCTACGAACTCTATGCGCCGATGAATAAATTTAAGTTCACAGTTAAAGGCAAGAATTATGTCTGGGTAGGTGTCTATGAGGATGAAGAAATCACCATGGATACGACGGTAACTGAAGGTGAAACCTTAGATATTAAGGTCAAAGGCCAAACCCGTAGCGTACGCATACGCTTGGGCTATCCTGAAGGGGCTGAGATTCAGGTGAATGGTAAGACGGTGAAAATCGCCAACGACTATATCACGGATTCTATTGTCTTCCGCCTGCATGCCGACCAGCCAACTGGCTCAAGCACTAATGAAGCTAATCAAGGCGCTGAAAATCAACAAGGCCAAGAGCAAGGTCAAACCCAAAATCAAGCCCAAGGTCAAGGTCAAGGTTCTTATCAAGGTCCAGCCGTTCTGGATCCAAACCGCCAACAGAACAACGATAACAATGGGCAATAAGGCCTAGTCTAGAGGGAGGATTGTCATGAATATCGCCAATAAGTTAACGCTCTTGCGCATGCTGATGATTCCGGTCTTTATCCTTTTGGTCTTAAATCCTTCGGCTGACCAAGTTGTGTGGATAGGAACCGCCATTCCTATCAATCAAGTCTGGGCTGCCTTGGTTTTTGCTCTAGCAAGCTTTACGGACTTTTTGGATGGCTACCTAGCTCGTAAATATCATCTGGTAACCTCTTTTGGGGCCTTCTTCGATCCTATGGCTGATAAGTTGTTAGTCATGGCGGCATTGATTTTGTTAGTTCAAGTCGGTTCTGTTCCGGGCTGGATAGTCTTTATCATTTTAGCCAGAGAATTGATGGTGACTGGTTTAAGAGTGCTGATTGCCCAATCCAATGGTAAGGTCATGGCAGCAGCCATGCCAGGCAAAATCAAAACGACGACTCAAATGCTGGCCATTATCTGCTTCTTATTGCAAGATATGGGGCGGTCAGTTTGGGGCTTCTCCCTAGCTAATCTCTTGCTGTATGTCTGCCTCTTCTTCACCATTTACTCGGGTTTGGAATATTTTTATCATGCCCGCTATGTCTTCTCCGACGGACTCAAATAAAGCCTAAAGTAAAAATTAAAAGCCTGAATCATGGATTCAGGCTTTTTAGTTTGCTTTTTTAGACTGATTTTGGGCTATAACAGAAGAAGAAGGGAAGATAGGAAGCGAAATAGGTTGGTTTTATACAAAATTAGTTAGGCTCATACGTCCGATTTAATTATGGTTGTCTACAATATGCCTGTAACATATTTGTTATCCGCCAACCCTTGTAAGTTTTCGTGACTTTGATACAATAGGAATGAAGTAACTATCGAAAGGAAGGTGTCGTATGCAACTCTGGATTTTAGTATGTATTTTACTGGTTGTAGCCATCGTCTTATTTGCCTTATCCATTTATGTCAAAGATGACAACGTTCAGGATCAATTGGACGAGTTTACGGCTCAACAATCACAAGAATTCTATGCCATGAAGACGCGTTTAGCTGAGCTTGAGAAAGCAGCTCGTGAGCAAGAAGCTGTCAAAGTTGAAGTGCCTGAACAAACAGGTAACCACTATGTGGAAGCTGAAGCAGAACCAGCTTTGGAAGTTAATCTTGACGACGTGTCAGATTTAACTCGCGAAGAAGTAATCCGTCTCTACTCACAAGGTTACACCATGCATGAGATTTCTCACCATGTGGCCTTATCTCAAGAAATTATCCAATCTATCGTTGACGATTACATTGAGAACCGTTAACAGACGACAAGGAGGAATAGTATGAAATTATCGCGTAACACCTTACGCTCACTGGCTGTCGGCGTCTTAGCCTCAGCAGTGGTTACGGCTGCTTTTGCCCTATCTCAGGGTCATTTGCCTGTCCAAGGTGTCAATGGGACTAACGTATTGAATGGCGGGACAACGACAGCCAACGCTGATCAACAAGCTCGTCTTGATGCCTTATCAAGCGAAAAGTCAGCTTTGGAATCAACCCAAAACACCTTGAACGCGTCCCTAGCTTCGCTTAAGGAACAAGCTTCACGTCAAAGCAGTGAATTAGAAGCCTTGAAGAGTCATTCAACTTCATCTTCAAGTGCAAGCAATGAATCATCAAGCACTTCAAGCGAAGGTTCAAGCTCAAGTTCTAATGAAGCAAGCCAAGCAGACACAGCGGAAGCAAGCCAAGAAGAAACCAATAATGCGGGTACTGCTGGGACTACAGCACCTAGCGATGGGCAATGGACTACTGAAGGTGGTAACTTCACTGTTAACCCAGGGGACACATCTGAAGATGTTGCTCAAAACTTGTATGATGCGGGTATTATCAGCTCACCAGATGTCTTCTTAGAAGTGGTAGATCAATGGGATTTATCAACCCTTCTGATTGCAGGGACCTATGAGTTGAATTCAGGTATGAACGTTAATACAATTGCAGAAATTTTAACTAACGGGGCCTACTACTGGCAACCATAGTAATAAAGCGGTGGAGTTGATTGCTCCACCGCTTTTTTTGTGCAAATAATAGGGGAGAAGCAGATAAATTTAAAAAAGTGGCAAAATCATGAGAATAATCAGCGTCTGGACTAGAATTTTTTCTCATAATTGTGTAAAATAGGGAAGAGAGTATCTAGATTGCATTAGGAGGCGATTAAATGGAAGATACAAAGAAACACCGCGTATTGATTATTGAGGATGAGAAACCTGGCACGCTTTGTTGACTTAGAACTTCAACACGAAGGTTATGAGACAGCCATCTGTCATGATGGGCGTAAGGGTCTAGAGACTGCCCTCAATCAGGAGTGGGATGTCATCCTATTAGATTTAATGTTACCTGAATTGAATGGTTTGGAAGTCTGCCGTCGAATTCGTCCTATTAAGGACACCCCTATTATTATTATGACGGCACGGGATTCGGTTATTGACCGGGTATCTGGTCTAGACCAAGGGGCAGATGACTACATTGTTAAGCCATTTGCCATTGAAGAATTGTTGGCACGCTTACGTGCACTTTTCCGTCGCATTGACCATAACAAGGAAGAGAAGAATCAATCCCAGCAGTCTTCTGTTAAATACCGTAACTTGGTCATCGAGAAGAAGGGCCGCATTGTGAAACGTGATGATCAAGTCATTGATTTGACCAAGCGTGAGTACGAACTCTTACTTTACTTGATGGAAAATCTTAATACGGTTATGTCTCGTGAAGTCTTGCTAGACAAGGTTTGGGGTTACAAGACGGAAGTCGAAACCAATGTAGTGGATGTCTACATTCGCTATCTCCGCAACAAAATTGATGTTCCTGGCAAGGATTCTTATATCCAGACTGTGCGCGGGACAGGCTATGTCATGAGAACCTAGTCATGAGATTACTGAGTTTTCAACTTAAACAGCCACTTTCGCTTAAATGGAAGTGGACGATCTTGTTGTTTTTAGTTTTTAACTTAATTGGGGTTGCCAGTTTGATGGGCTACCGGCATTTGAGCCAAGAACAGGCCCTAGCTGCCATTAAGGCTAATGGACAGATGCGCTTGGATCAGACGCAGTCTGTTCTCAAGGCAGCCAAATTAGATATTGATCGACTGGGGAACAATGCAGAAAATGCCTCAGCTGATGACTTGTCTCTTTTAACGGCCTTAGAAAATTCTGAAACTAGTTTGCGCCTCTATAATAGTGCCAATCAGTTGGTCTATGAGACACGGCGATTGGATGTGCCGACTGTGGCAGCCTCGCCACAAGTGGATATCTATCCTTATAAGAAACAACTTTTTGTGATTGGTACGGTTAGTTTGCCAGGAAGGGATGGGACTGCGGGAACCTTGCAGTATATCTATCGTCCCCTACAATACCAAGATTGGCTAGCTAAACAGCAACAATTAAGCAGTTGGGTCTTGCTTGCCATTCTAGTAATTTCCCTTGTTTTTGCCTATGGCTTGGCGCGCTATCTCTTGCTTCCTCTGGAGTATCTTAATAATACGCTGGACCTGGTGGAAGAAGAGAGTTTGTCGACCATTCGAGTCCGTAAACCACGCAGTAATGACGAATGGAGTGACTTGAACATTCACGTCAATCGCCTCCTGGACAAAATTGATGGCTATGTTCAAAACCAAAAGCAATTTGTGGAAGATGTTTCCCATGAGTTGCGGACGCCAGTTGCCATTGTTGAAGGTCACTTGCAGATGCTCAATCGTTGGGGTAAGGATGATCCTGAGATTCTAGCGGAGTCGATCGATGCCTCCTTGCAAGAAATCACCCGTATGAAAGACCTGGTCCAAAATGATGTTAGACTTATCGCGGGCAGAACATGCTGAGGTCGACTATAAGGATGAAATGACCGAAATTTATACCACTACGCGCCAGGTCTTCAACAACTTCGTTATGCTTTTATCCTAACTTCCGTTTTTTTATCTGGACTCGGAAGGGGAGGACAAGGAGCTTTATGTCAAAATCTACCGCAATCATTTTGAACAGATTTTGATTATTCTCCTAGATAATGCGGTTAAGTACAGTACCAATCGCCAAGAAATCCATATCGCAGTGAGTGCTTCTTTCACGACGGTCGAAATTGCTATTCAAGATTTCGGTGAGGGTATGAGTCAGGAAGACAAGCAAAAGGTCTTCGGACGCTTTTACCGGGTGGATAAGGCACGTTCTCGCCAGAAAGGTGGGAATGGGCTGGGCCTCAGTATTGCCAAGCAATTGGTAGACAGTTATAAGGGCCGAATCTATGTGGAGAGTGTGCTCCATCATGGTTCTATCTTCTATGTAGAATTCCCAATCTTGCTGGATAAGGCAGAAATTGAGAAGAATAAGAAGAAGGTTTTAACCAAGAGTCTATAACTTAGAGAGGATGGGAGACTTCCCATCCTTTTATTTTTTGCTTAAGTTTAGCCCAATCAGTCCTAGGGCTAGAGGATGATTTTAGGCTTGACTAGACGAAAATACTTGAAAAAGAGAGCGTATTTTTATATAGTTAGAAGGTGAAAACTTTCGGAAATGAGTGAAGTAATTTTGAAAAAACAACGTAACTGGCAATTGATGGCCCTCTTGGTCGTCGTTGTATTGATTGCATCAGGCTGTGTGTCCTATGATGCCAACGGTCAACCTTATGGGGCGGTCTATGAATATTTGGGTAAACCAGCCGCTGCCTTCCTAGACTTCTTAGCTGGCTTCTTATTCAACAGCTATGGTTTAGCTATTATCATTGTGACCTTGCTGACGCGGGTCTTCATGTTGCCATCCTCCCTAAAGATGACGCGTGATACCATGATTAGTCAGGCGCGCATGAAGGTGGCCCAACCAGAAATCAACGAGATTCAAGAAGAAATCAATGCAAGTAAGGACCCAGCAGAGCGTGCTCGCTTGCAACAAGAGTTGATGGGTGTCTACAAGAAATACAACATCAACATGCTGGGTGGTTTATCTGGCTGCTTACCATTGCTCTTACAAATGCCAGTCATCTCGGCCGTTTATGCAGCCATTCGCACTTCGTCAGCCATTCAAAACTCCACCTTCTTAGGTATCCAATTAGGGCAACGTTCAACCCTCATTGTGATTCTGGTGGTTGCTGTATCGATTCTTCAAAGCTGGCTTATGCAAAAACAAATGCCAAGCACACCAGGTAATGAGAAGGCCGGTCAAACAAGCCAAGTCATGTTCTGGATGAACCCAATCCTCTTTGGTTGGATGACTTGGACAACAGACGCTGGTTTAGGTCTCTACTTCTTGGCAGGGGCAGTCTTCATGATTGGGCAACAACTCTACACCAACCATGTGGTTAAACCAAAGATTCAAGAAATCATCGACCAAGACATGGCCAACGTACAGGCAACACCACGCCGTCCGCGTAAAGACGTAACGGCCCAAGCAACCAAGGAAGCTAACCGTAACCGCTTGGTTCCAACTAAGGAAAGTGTTGGGGCAGCAGGCTCCAAACGCCGCAATGCAGGTAAACAAACACGACGTTAATTATATGATGAGAGGCTGAGAAATCTCAGCCTCTTTTACTTTTGTCACAAGACAGGGAGACTTAGAAAAAGTTAGGGCTAGCATGAGAGCAAGTAAGCAAAAAAGTCCCTAAAAATAGGGCTAGAAACTTTTCTAATGGGGCCTTTTGTGGTAGAATAAAACTATTGATTTACTGCAAGTAATGGAAGGTATGGAGGTTCGAAATGTCAGCAAGTCGTGGGTTACTCATTGTCTTATCTGGCCCGTCCGGAGTAGGGAAGGGAACAGTGCGGGCAGCAGTCTTTGCCAATAATCAGTTTCAGTATGTATACTCAGTGTCAGCCACTACACGCGCGCAGCGCCCAGGGGAAGTTGATGGCAAGGATTATTATTTTGTAAGTCGCGAAGAGTTCGAGACCATGATCCAAAATGAGGACCTACTAGAATATGCTGAATATGTGGGCAACTATTACGGTACCCCTATTCAGAAAATTGAAGAAAACCTAGCGGCTGGTCACGATGTCTTCTTGGAAATTGAAGTTCAAGGTGCCATGAAGGTTAAGGAGCGTATGCCAGAAGGAATCTTCATCTTCTTAGCGCCACCTAACTTGGAAGAGTTAGAATCCCGGATTACAGGGCGGGGCACAGATGCCGCTCATGTCATCCAAGAGCGCATGGCGACAGCCAAGGAAGAAATCGAATTGATGCAGCATTATGACTACGTCGTAGTTAACGACCAAGTCCAACATGCAGTAGACAAGATTAATGCCATTATTCAATCAGAACATCTCAAGGTCGAACGTGTAGTGGATCAAATCCGACACGACATGGAAACTTATTACGAAAAGGAGCGGATTTAGCCATGATGTTATACCCATCAATTGATAAATTATTAGAGAAAGTACCTTCCAAATACAGCTTGATTATTTTAGCTAGCAAACGATCACACGATTTGCAAGTCTACCAGAACCCACAACTAGACAAGTATGAGTCAGTTAAGGCCGTAGGTAAGTCACTCGAAGAAGTCATTGACGGCAAATTATATATCAAAGAAGACTAGTCAAGAAACTACTATGAGGACGTGTGTATGCAGTTCATATCATAGTAGTTTTTTCTACAAATTCCCCTGAATTCATTCGGAGAAAGGAGCCTGCCCATGTTTGTCAAGGTGATTGTCGATATTCCGGCTGCCCAAGTCAATCGACCCTTTGATTACCAAGTCCCTGAGGCCTATCAGGATAGCCTTCAACTCGGCATGCGGGTGCAAGTTCCTTTCGGCAATCGCCAACTGCTTGGCTTTGTGGTGGGCATCCACCATACCAGTGACTTCAAGGGGACACTCAAACCCATTACAGCAGTCCTAGATTATGAATCCTTTATTAACGAGGAGCTACTAGACCTGAGTGAGCATTTGGCCCGGACCTTACATGCCTTCCGCATTAATGTCTTACAAGCCATGTTGCCTGCCATGCTCAAAGTCAAATACCAGAACATCTTTCTGATTCATCAGCCCCAAGGTCTCAGCGACTATGAGCTACCAAGTGACTGGCTCAATCAGAGTCAACTTGACAAGGATCAGGTAGAGGCGCAGTTAAGTCGCAAGCAAATCAAGCAACTATTAGACCAAGGCGTCCTGGAGTTGGTCTATCAGGTCCAAGACCAGACCACTACTAAGACTCAAACCATGATTGAGTTGGCTATGCCGGCTGAGTCAATCAAGCAAATTATCCAAGACTTACCCGCTAGAAGCCAGAAAGTAGCCCAGCTCCTGACCTATCTCTTAGCATCAAGTCAGCCCCAGTGGGAGCAACAAGCCCTTTTGGCGGCAAGCCAAGTCAGCGCCAGTAGCTTAAAGACGGCCCTCAAACATGGCTATGTCAAGTCCCAAAAGGTCAGAGTCTATCGGGATCCTTTGGCTCATCTGGAGGTTGAGCAGAGTCAAAGTCGAACCTTGACTGAGGCTCAGAAGGCGGTCTATGAGCAGGTGGCCCAAGCATTAGAAGAACATCAGGATCAGACCTTCCTGCTAGAAGGTGTCACTGGCAGTGGTAAGACGGAAGTCTATCTCCAACTCATGGCTAAGGCCAGCCAAATGGGGCGGGGCGCTATTCTCCTAGTTCCTGAAATTGCCTTAACTCCGCAAATGGTACGTCAGGTTAAGAGCCGTTTTCAAACTGGGGTGGCGGTCTTGCACTCAGGTCTGACTAATTCCCAGAAATACGATGAGTGGCGTCGCATTATACGGGGCCAGGCTACCATTGTCGTAGGTGCGCGCTCTTCAATTTTCGCGCCTATTCGTGACTTGGGCCTAGTCATAATTGATGAAGAACATGAGACCACCTACAAGCAATCGGATACGCCACGCTATCATGCCAGAGAAGTGGCTATCTGGCGTTGCCATTATCATCAAGCGCCGCTGCTTCTGGGGTCGGCGACGCCTTCGCTGGAGTCTCGCTCACGCGCTCAGGTAGGGCGTTACCAACATCTGCGCCTGCCTGAACGTGTTAACGGGCGGCCTTTACCACCCGTTACTCTAGTAGACATGACTAAGGAAATGGCCCAGCAAACGACCGACGAGCTGTCCTCTGTGCTTAAAGACAAGATTGCCGACCGTTTAGCCAAGGGGCAACAGATTGTACTTTTGCTTAATCGGCGAGGCTATGCCTCTTATATGCTCTGTCGGGAATGTGGTCAAGTCATTCAATGCCCACGTTGCGATATTTCCTTAACCTATCACAAGCATGAGCATCGACTCAAATGTCATTACTGTGACTACCAAAGTCCAGTCCCTGACCGCTGTCCTAACTGCCATAGTGACTATCTCAGAACTTTTGGCTTGGGAACGCAGAAAATTGAAGAATTACTCAATCAGCATTTCCCTGAGGCTCGTGTAATCCGCATGGATATGGATACGACGCGCAAGAAAGGCCAACACGAAGCCCTCTTGGATAGCTTCCGTCGCCATGAGGCAGATATTCTCCTAGGCACCCAAATGATTGCCAAGGGTCTGGACTTTGAGACAGTGACCCTAGTCGGTGTAATCAATGCGGATACGGCTCTCAATCTGCCGGATTTCCGGGCGGGGGAGAAGACCTTCCAACTCTTGACCCAAGTAGCCGGTCGTACTGGCCGGGGGCGTTTTGAGGGTGAGGTTTTGATTCAAACTTATAATCCAGACCACTATGTTATGCAATTGGCCCAGCAACATGATTATGAGTCCTTCTTCTATTATGAGATGAAGCGACGCCATCTAGGCCATTATCCGCCTTATTTCTATACCACTTTAATTACCATTTCTAGCAAATATCAGGCCAAGGCACAAGCTATGAGCCATCAAGTTAAGCAAGCCCTCTTGGCAAGTGGCGCACCGATTGAGATTCTAGGTCCCAGCCAGGGCGCGATTGCTCGGATTAATGAACGCTATTATTTTCAACTCTTACTCAAGTACAAGGATGGTCAAGTCATCAAGGAAAGCCTTGGAGCAATCTTAGACCAATCTCAGCTTGAAGCCAAGCAGGGGAATTTATATCACCATTGACCACGAGCCACTCTTTTTCAACTAGCGAGGTGTATCGAACATGAAAAAAATTATCTTTATGGGAACGCCACAGTTTGCGGCAGAAATTCTCCAAGGCTTACTCGAGCATGCCTCCTACCAGGTCATTGCGGTAGTGACCCAGCCTGATCGACCAGTTGGCCGTAAGCGAGTCTTAACCCAGTCTCCTGTTAAGCAATTGGCCTTGGCTCATGATATTCCCCCTCTATCAACCTGAACGAATTAGTCGTTCAGAGGAATTAGAAGAACTGATAGATTTAGATGCCGATATTATTGTGACGGCAGCTTATGGCCAGTTCATTCCCACCCGTCTCATTAATTCAACGCCCCATACGGCCATTAATGTCCATGCTTCGCTACTACCTAAGTATCGCGGTGCTGCGCCTATTCATTACGCCATCTGGAAGGGCGATCATGAGACCGGTATTTCCATTATTTACATGACCAAGGAAATGGATGCGGGTGATATTCTAGCCCAACGTTCCTGTGTCATCGAATCGGATGAAACCGTAGGGGGACTTTTTGAGAAGTTAGCCATTATTGGACGAGAATTACTCCTGGATACCCTATTCAAACTCTTTGCAAATGAGATTACGGCGGTAGAGCAAGATGTCAGCCAAGTGGTCTTTTCGCCTTCAATTACCAAAGAGCAAGAACAACTTAACTGGCATGAGTCTGCTCATCAAGTGGACTGCCATGTTCGGGCCTTCAATCCTTTCCCTTCGACTTATACGGTCTTAGGTGACTTGCGGATTAAGGTTTGGGCAGGGGCACCCATGGATTATGAGCCAAGCCCAGAAGATCAGTCAGCAGAGCCAGGTACTATTTTAGCCTATAAGCGCAAGCACTTGATTGTGAAGTGTGGTCATCATTCCTATTATGGCATTCGCGAGTGGCAGGAGTCCGGTAAGAAGCGCTTGAGCCTGGAAGACTATTTCAAGGGTAATGATTTGGCGCAATTAGCAGGCCAAGTTTTCGCCTCACCACAAGTGGAAGATGGAGAAGCTCATGAAAGTTAAGCCACAAGCCTCTAAACGGCTCAAGCATAATGTCCGCTTTCAGGCCTTGCAGCTTTTGGTAGAGATTGACTGGCATGACCAGTATTCTAATGTTCTTCTCAATCGGGCGCTGAGCCAGACAGAACTCAAGCCAGTCGATCAAGGGCTTTTGGTCAATTTAGTTTATGGCAGCATCCAGCATCGTTTGACCTTGGATTTCTACTTGGAACCTTTCATCAAGGGCAAGAAGTTAGAGGCATGGATTCGTAGCCTCTTAAGAATGACCGTCTATCAGATGCTTTATCTGGAGCGGATTCCGGACCATGCGGCCATTAATGAAGCAGTTAACATTGCCAAACTCAATGGACATGCCGGCCTGGCTGGCCTAGTCAACGGCGTCTTGCGCAATTTCCGTCGTCAGGAACTACGCTCCTTGGATACAGTGACAGACCCAGTTGAAGCCCTCAGCATTCAATATAGTATCGCCCCTTGGATTGTGGCCCTCTTACAAAAACAGTATGACCAGTCAATCTTGGTTGATTTATTGGCTAGCCTCAACCAACGGCCACGCCTAACAGCTAGAATTCAAGCCCATCCTAATGAGCGCGACCAAATCCTGGCCCAGCTGACTGCAGCCGGCTATCAGGTTGAGGCCGGCAACCTATCGCCCTATGCTATTGAAAGCTTAGATGGGCGAATCATAGAGTCGCCAGCCTTTCAAGCAGGGCGTTTGACTATTCAAGATGAATCTTCTATGTTGGTGGCCCCAATCGGCCGACCTGTGGCAGGTCAGCGTCTTCTGGATGCATGTAGTGCGCCTGGAGGCAAGGCAACGCATATGGCTTATTTACTAGAGGCCGGGCACTTAGATGCCTTGGATATTTCTCAAGCCAAGCTAGACTTAGTGGCGGGGCACATGGAACGCCTAGGTTTAAGTCAGCAAGAGGGCTTGACTATATCACTTCATGCTACAGATGCCTTAGACTTTATGCCCCCAAGAGGGACACTCTATGATATAATCTATTTGGATGCACCATGTTCAGGTCTCGGCCTCATGCGTCGCAAACCTGAAATTAAATACACTAAGCAAGCAAGCGATATTGAAGCACTTAGCATGCTTCAGAGTCAGCTCTTAGACCATGTTGCCAGTCTACTCAAACCAGGCGGAACCTTGGTCTATTCAACCTGCACATTGGCACAAGCTGAAAACCAAGACCAGGTCAAGGCCTTCTTGGCAAGACAGTCTGACTTCCAACTCAGTCCGATAGGGCCAGAAGAAGTCCAAGGGGCCTCAGTTCTGACTGCAGATGGCATGATTGAAGTCTTGCCACAAGACTACTTGACCGATGGCTTCTTCATTGCACGTATGACCAAGTCAGCCTAGCTTGCGATAAAATCAACTTATGAAGGAAACAGAGGTGACTACATGAAACTTGCACTAAGCTCCAATATCGGTAAGCGTCGAACGACCAATCAGGATTACGCGGATTATTTCCTAAATGATTTTGGCCAACTCTTGCTCATCCTCTGTGATGGGGTAGGTGGCCATTTGGGTGGCGACGTAGCCAGCCAACGCACGACGCAATATATTGGACAATATTTCCAAGATTTGAACCAAGCCTTAGCACCTGATCAGGTAGCTGCTTGGATTGAAGGGACCTTACAGCTTGTCAACAAGCAAATTTATCAAGAAGCCCAAGCCGATAAGAACTTAAACGGCATGGGGACCACTATTGTCTTGGCCTTAATTGTCGATGGTACGATTTATTTAGGCCATGTAGGGGATAGCCGCGCTTATATCTATAAAGAAGGCAAGCTCCAGCAATATACGGAGGATCATTCCTTGGTTAATGAATTGATTCGTGCTGGGGAAATTACCTTGGAAGAATCTTATCTTCATCCTCATCGCAATGCCGTCACCCAATCCATTGGTTTGACGCATCCACTTGAGGTAGCCATTCAGACCGTGCCAAGCCAGGAGGCTGAGATGTTGCTCCTTTGCTCAGATGGTTTGACTAATATGGTGACGCCTGAGGCCTTGGAAGAGCTCTTCCGGTCCTCGCGCCAAGAGGCTAATTTTGCCCAACAATTAATTGCAGCAGCTAACGAAGCTGGAGGCATGGATAACATTTCCGTTATTATTGCTTCAGACTTAAGCACTGAAAACTTAGAGGAGGTATCTGAATGGAAATAGGCGATAAATTATCAGGCAGATACCTGCTGACAGACTTTATCGGTCAGGGCGGGATGGCCAATGTTTTCCTAGCCCAAGACTTAATCTTAGAAAGACAAGTAGCCGTTAAAGTCCTGCGTTTTGACTTCCAAGACAACCAGGATGCCATTCGTCGCTTCCAACGTGAAGCCATGTCGGCTAGCCAATTGCTGCACCGCAACATCGTCGAAATCTATGATGTCGAGGAAAAAGAAGACCAGCAATACATTGTCATGGAGTATGTGGATGGGACAGATCTCAAGACTTATATTCGTCAAAATGCGCCCCTATCCTTAGAACTCGTGGTACTAATTATGAGTCAGATCCTCTCGGCTATTGAAGTGGCCCACAAGAATCAAATTATTCACCGGGATATTAAGCCTCAGAATATTTTGATTACCAAGACAGGCGCTATTAAGATTACCGACTTTGGGATTGCCATTGCCCTGTCGGATACTTCCATCACGCAGACTAATACCCTCTTGGGTTCGGTTCATTACCTGTCACCTGAGCAAGCGCGTGGTAGCAATGCCACCGTTAAGTCAGATATCTATGCCCTAGGGGTCGTCCTCTATGAATTGATTACTGGCTCTGTGCCATTTGATGGCGAATCAGCAGTCTCCGTGGCCCTTAAGCACTTCCAGGAAGAATTCCCACGTATCCGCGACAAGATGGACTATGTACCGCAAAGCTTGGAAAACGTGGTTCTCAAGGCTACGGCTAAGGACCCAGCTAATCGCTACGATTCTGTTCACAGCATGTTGGCGGACTTATCGACGGCACTCAATGCGAGTCGTATGAATGAGCCGGTCTTTGTCCCCAATGCTAGTGGCCAGGCGCGAGTTCAAATGAAACCTATTAAACCGGTCAAAACGCCGGTTGCAGCGCCAATTGAAGCGCCAGAACCCATCGATTATGATGCCTATCAACGCATTGACGAGGTAGCGCCTTTGGACAAGCCACGTCGCAAACGTCGGATTGCGGCCTGGCTCTTGGCCATCATCAGTCTCTTAGTCATTTGTGGTGGCGTCTATATCGCCTACACCCGCTTGACCGAGTACACTTCTGTGCCAGAAGTGGCTAAGCTTAGCAAGGATGAGGCGGTACAGAAAATTCAAGCAGCCAATCTACAAGTGGGAGCCATTAAGCAGACTTGGAGTGACAGTATTCCTCAGGGTCAGGTGATTAAATCAACACCAGGCTCTGGCGCGCGGATTCGTAAGGCTTCAACAGTCGACTTAGAAATCAGTAACGGGAAAGAACAGGTTGAAATCGGCAACTATGTCGGTCAAGACTATGAATCAGTTCGCTCCCAACTGACCGCGGCTAACTTTATCGTAGAACGCCGTGACTTTGCTTCGACGCCAGAGAATAATGGGAAGATTTTAGCCCAAAGCGTGGAACCAGGTTCCAAGGTGGTGCCAAGCACTACTTCTCTAGTCTTTACCGTAGGGAAGGTGGCAGACTCCACCACCATGCAGGACTTCAATAACCTACCATTGGAAATGGTGCAAAACTTCGCGGAAGCCAACGGACTGACTGTAGACGTCAGCGAAGACTATGATAATGACATTCCTAAAGGGCGTGTCATCAGCCAAAGTCCTAAATATGGCGTGGCCTTAAGCCAAGGTGATACCATCAAGGTTACCGTTTCTAAAGGACGCAAGGAAGAGAAGGTGCTGACGGCCGTTCAACGGGTAAATATTGAGTACGTGCCTAAATATGCGAGCACGGATGTTAACCAACGTAACCCATTGCCTAATAAGATTCAGGTCTTCATCGGCGATAGCCGCAACAATATTAATACGCTGGCCCAAGAATTTGAGATTTCAGAATCACGCAGCATCGAGATTCTGCTCTATATTATGGAAGGCGGCGTTGGTCAATACCGCGTCATGCGGGATGGCGAAGTCATTGCTGAAAGTAATGAAGTCTATCCAAATGATAATTAACCTTAAGAGGCTAGAAGTTTCTAGCCTCTTTTTGATGGGAAAATATGAGTCCTGATTAGTCTAGCTTGTCTCGTCAGCCAGAACTGACAAGGCGCTTAAAATATGGTACCATTAAGTCAGTATCGAGCAGAGGGTGACAGTATGGCAGAAGACAAAGTAATCATCAAAGAAGGCATTATTTCCCAATCTCTTAGTGGCTTTTATTCGGTGCGGTCAGAGGGCCAAACCTATGTGACCAAGCCTAGGGGGAATTTTCGCCACCAACAGCTCAAGCCTTTGGTGGGGGACCATGTTACCTTTGAATGGGAGGAGGGCTTAGACCCCAAGGCCGACCAAGCCTTAGGACGCTTGATTGAGGTCCTGCCTCGTCGTAATCAATTCATTAGACCAAGTGTGGTCAATGTCGATGATGCGCTGGTGGTTATGTCCTTAGTGGAGCCAGACTTCTCTTATTCCCTAGTCGACCAATTTTTGGCTTCAGTGACCTCGCATGGCATTGAGCCTCATCTGGTTCTGACCAAATACGACCTCCTGCTAGCACAAGAAGGGGAGGAACAAGCCCAAGAGCGTGTCGCCCAGATCCAAGCCCTTTATGAGGCGGCTGGTTATACAGTAACTGTCATGGATCCTGCATCGGATGCACTAGCTAATCTTAGTCAACTTTTGCACCAAGGCCTCTATGTGGTCATGGGCCAGTCTGGGGTCGGTAAGTCCACCTTGCTTAACCAGCTCCTGCCTCATGCTGACATTGAAACCGGCGAAATTAGCCAGTATCTGGGACGTGGGCGCCACACCACACGAGAAGTGACCCTCTATCCCTTGAATCAGGCTTTGATTGCTGACACGCCAGGATTTTCTGCCCTAGATTTTGAGCAGATTGAGAAGGAGCAAGTGACCCAACTTTTCCCAGAAATTCAAGAACTCAGCCAAGAATGCCGCTTCCGTTCCTGCCTCCATTTGGAAGAACCAGGCTGTGCGGTCAAGCAAGCGCTAGAAGCGGGAAGCTTGGCTGCTAGTCGCTATCAGTCCTATTGTCAATTAGTCCAAAAAATTGATCAGCGCAAACCCCAATACCATCTTAAAAAACGCCGTTAAGGAGGAAACTATATGTATATTGCACCTTCCATGTTGAGTGCCGATTTTAATAACTTAGCCCAATCTATTCGAATGGTTGAAGAAGCTGGGGCTGACTACCTACACATTGATATTATGGATGGGGATTTTGTACCCAACATTTCCTTTGGGCCTATGCTCTATCAAGGCTTGCGCGCTCAATCTAAGCTAGTCTTTGATGTTCACATGATGGTGACCAATCCTGAACGCTATGTGGACCAAGTGGTCAAGGCGGGCGCTGATGTGGTGACTGTTCATGTGGAGGCGACACCTCATATCCACCGAGCCCTTCAATTAATTAAGGCAGCAGGGGCCAAGGCGGGCGTTGTTATTAATCCCGGCACGTCAGTTTCGGCCATTGAAGCAGTCCTGGGTCAAGTTGATCAGGTCTTGGTCATGACAGTTAACCCAGGTTTTGGTGGTCAAGCCTTTATTCCCGCAACCTTGGACAAAGTCCGCCAATTGGCCGATTTGCGTCAAAAACAAGGCTATGACTATCTGATTGAAGTTGACGGTGGGGTGAATGATAAAACGGCGGCTGACTGTCTAGCGGCTGGCGCAGATATCCTAGTAGCAGGTTCTTACGTCTTCGGGCATTCAGATCCAGCCCAAGCTATTCAGACGCTCAAAGCCTTGGCTTAGGCAAAAATAGGAAGTAGGGGGCAGTCTAAGTGGCGACAGCATGTGTCATTATCTGTGGGGGAGGACCTAATCCGGCCCTTGATCAGATTGATAATTTAATCAAAGCCTATGACCAGGTCTATTTTGTAGGGGCTGATCGTGGTGCCCTAAGATTAGTCAGAGCAGGTTATGAGCTAGACGTGGCCTTGGGCGACTTTGATTCAGTATCAGAAGAAGAGCGCCAAGTCATTGAGGCGCATAGTAGGGAATTTCAAGCCTTTCCTAGCGAGAAGGACGATACCGATGGCCATTTGGCTTTGGACCTGGCCATGAACCGCTGGCCGGAGGCAGATTATGTGGCGCTTGGTTTTCTAGGCGAAAGGGGTGGGCGACTGGACCATTTCTTGGCTAATATCTGGTTGGCCCATCAGCCACGCTTCCAAGCAGGTTTGTCTCGTCTTACTTTGCTGGAGGCTCATCATAAGGTGCGTTTCCTGGAGCCGGGGCAGCATGTTTTGGCCTATGAGCCCTGTCTCTATCTGTCAGTCATTAGCCTGACACCAGTGCAAGGCCTGACCATCCAAGGGGCCAAGTACACCTTGCCGGCAACTGATTATGCTAGTCCCCAGTCCCTGATTAGCAACGAATATAAAGCCAGTCAGGAGCCTGTGGAAATTGCCTTTGAGTCGGGTCTAGTCATGATTTTCTGGGTCAACCAAGTCTAAAAACCGAAAAAATCCCCCTCAAAGACTTGTCAAATGAGGGAAAATATGATAAATTAGTTCAGTATGATAAAGCAGAGACATTAAGCTCCTGCAGCGAAAAGGAGGAAACAAGAATGGCTAAAGAATGTTATTTCACTGGGCGTAAAGCTCGTTCAGGTAACACTCGTTCAAAAGCGATGAACAAAACAAAACGTCGTTTCGGCGCTAACTTACAAAAAGTACGCATCTTAGTAGATGGCGAACCTAAGAAAGTTTGGGTTTCTGCTCGTGCTTTAAAATCAGGTAAAGTAGAACGCGTTTAATAGCGATGATCCCAGTCCCTTGGATTGGGGCTTTTTTTTGAGTAAGACCTCCTCTGTCTAGACAAGTATAGAAGACAGTCCCCCAGTTTGGAATGGTCTTTATCTTAATGAGTGCACAATCAAGCATTTTATGCTAAAATAGATATGATATATTAGATGTGAGGAGGAAATCGCATGACAATCAAATCCAAACACCCAATGGACAAGTGTCCCTAACTCAAGATGTGATTTCAACAGTTGTCGGCACTGCCGTAACAGATAACTACGGTGTGGTCGGAATGGTAAGTAAGAACTTCTTCCGTGATAACTTAATTGAGATTCTAGGACAGGAGAACTACTCCAAAGGGGTTGTTATCACCCAACATGGGGATGACGTTCTAGTAGATGTCTACATCTTAGTGTCTTACGGGACTAAGATCTCAGTTATCTGCCAAAACATTCAACAAGCCGTGAAATACAGTGTTGAACAATTGCTGGGCTTCGAAGTCAGCTATGTCAATGTTCACGTACAAGGCGTAAAAATTGATTAAGTCAACCGTATAGAACGGTAAGGAGGATAAAAATTGGAATTGAAACAATTAACGGCAAAAGAGTTTGTGCCTATGGTTGTAGCCGGAGCGGAACGCTTAACATCCAATGTCGAATTAATTAACTCACTCAACGTATTCCCTGTGCCAGATGGCGATACCGGGACTAACATGAACATGACCTTTGTTTCTGGGGCGGAAAACCTCAAATCCAGTCAAGCTAGTCACGTCGGTGAACTAGCGGGCGCCTTAGCAAAGGCCTTTTAATGGGGGCCCGTGGTAACTCTGGGGTTATCTTATCTCAGATTTTCCGTGGTTTCTCACAACGGATTAAGGAAGAAGAAGTCTTAGACGCTAAGCATTTTGCCCAAGCCTTCTTAGGTGGGGTTGAATCAGCCTATAAGGCAGTTATGAAACCTGTCGAAGGGACTATTTTGACGGTTGCCCGTGAATCTGCTTTGCGCGGTGAGAAGGCAGCTGAGAAGACCGATAACATTGTTGAAGTTATGAAAGCTATTGTCGAAGGCGCTCAATTGGCCTTAGACAAGACACCTGAATTATTGCCAGTCTTGAAACAAGTGGGCGTAGTAGACTCTGGTGGTAAAGGCTTGCTCTGCGTCTATGAAGGTTTCTTGTCATCCTTGACAGGAGAGACCGTAGTAGAAGTTAAGGCAGCTCCTGCAGCTCCTGGCCACTCTCACGCTATGTTCGAAGATGGCAATGAGCCACCAATGGCCTTAGAAGATATTACCTTTGGCTACTGTACAGAAATCATGGTACGCATTGGTCAAGGCCCAACTGTTGAGAAGGCCTTTGACTATGACGCTTTCCGTAGCACCCTCAACACCAAAGGGGATTCCCTCTTGGTAGTAGCGGACGATGAAATCGTCAAGGTTCACATCCATACTGAAAACCCAGGCGAAATTATGCAATTGGGTCAAGAATTTGGGGAACTGATCAAAATCAAAGTCGACAACATGCGTGAACAAGTCCGTGGCTTAGAGGCGGAAGAACATGCTATGAAGGAAGCCCCAGCAGCGGCTGCACCAAAAGTTCCTTATGCGATTATTGCGGTAGCAGCAGGTGAAGGTGTGGGTCAACTCTTCACTGACCTAGGGGTTGCCAAAGTCTTGGCCGGTGGCCAAACCATGAACCCTTCAACTGAAGATTTCGTTAAAGCTATTGAAGCAGTCAATGCAGAACAAATCATCCTCTTGCCTAACAACAAGAACATCATCATGGCAGCTGAACAAGCAGCCCAAGTAGCGGAAGTGCCAACCGTTGTGGTACCAACCACTACAATCCCTCAAGGGATTACGGCTATGATGGCCTTCGATGCAAGCTTAGATTTAGCAGCCAATGGGGCCCAAATGAATGAGTCACGTGATTTCGTCCAATCTGGCCAAATTACTTACTCCATTCGTGACACCGAGATTGATGGCGTGTCCATCAAGAAGGATGACTACCTAGGCTTAGTTAACAACAAGATTGTCTTGTCCTTGCCTGATTTGAAGGATGCCCTCTTGGCAACCTTAGAAGCTATGGTGGATGAAGACTCTGAGTTGGCAACTATTATTGTCGGGGAAGAAGGAACTACTGAATTAGCAGATGAGGTCGCAGAGCTCTTAACTGACAAATTCAATGACTTAGAAGTTGAAATCGTCCAAGGGGACCAACCAGTTTACCACTACATGATGTCAGTGGAATAATCAAATCAGTTAAAAGACTAAGGCTCATGCCTTGGTCTTTTTCTATGCCCGAGCGAGCTTGGAATCCAGCTTGAATAGTCGCTATCTGGCTATAAAAATGTTATAATAATGAGACAGACAAGCAGAAAGGAGGGGGGGCTTATGGGACTTAATTGGTTAGATAGCATTGATCATCTCAAGGGAGTAGGACCCGCGCGCGTCAAGCTCTTCCAACAGGTAGGCGTCTCAACTGTCCGCGACCTCATGTTTCATTTTCCCTTCCGCTTTGAGTCGGTAGCCGTGCGTCCTTTGGCGACCATCCTAGATCAGGAGAAGGTCACCCTTAAGGGCAAGGTCGTGACGCCACCTGTGGTAGCCTACTTTGGTGGCAAGAAGAGCCGGGTTTCTTTCAAGCTGGCGGTCAATGACCACGAAATTATCAACGTGTCTTTCTTCAACCAACCCTATCTTAAGCAAGCCATTCAGTTGGGACAGGAGCGGGCCATTTATGGCAAATGGCAATCCAATCGTCAGACTCTCTTAGGTATGAAGCTGATTCAAGTAGCTCAGGAAGGCCAGGACTTTGCACCAGTCTACCATGCTACCAAGGGCCTTAAGCAAAGCGCCATTGTGGCTAGTATTGCGGCCTCCTTCAATCAGTATCAAGAGGCCATTCCAGAGGTCTTACCTCAACATCTCAACGACCAGTATCGGCTCTTAGATTTGCCCCTGGCCCTCTATGCCATGCATTTCCCGTCTGACCAAGAGCAACATCATCAGGCCACGCGGAAAATTATCTATCAGGAGTTTTTCCTCTACCAATGGCGCTTGCAAGCGGCCCTTAAGCAGCATGAAACAGAGCCAGGTCTTCAGATTCATTATGACAATGATCAGCTTAAGACTTGGATTAGCCACTTACCTTATGAGTTAACTCAGGCTCAGAAGCAGGTAGTTAATGAAATCTGTCGCGACCTCATGGCCCAGCATCCTATGCGACGCATGGTGCAAGGGGACGTTGGGAGTGGGAAAACCCTAGTAGCCTTTCTGGCTATTTTAGCTAGCTTTAAGCGGTGGCTTCCAGTCAGCCCTCATGGCGCCGACTGAAATTCTAGCCAAGCAGCATGCCCAGTCCTTCAACCAGCTCTTTGCCTCTATGGGGATGGAAGCTGCGCTCTTGACCAGTGCTATGACAGCTAAGGCCAAGCAAGCAGTCTTAGACGGCTTAGCTAATGGGCAGATTCAGGTGGTAATCGGAACCCATGCCCTAATTCAAGAAACGGTCCAATTCAAGCAGCTAGGCTTGGTTATCATTGACGAGCAACACCGCTTTGGGGTGGGCCAGCGTCAAGCCCTAGTAGATAAAAATGACAAAATAGCCGTCAACCTACTTCAAATGACGGCAACGCCAATTCCACGTTCCCTAGCTATGACCCTCTATGGCGAGATGCACGTCTCCACTATCGATCAGTTACCTAAGGGCCGTCAGCCCATCACGACCCGTTGGCTCAAGGAAGATCAACTAGAGGAACTAGAAGACCATGTGGCCCAAGAATTAGAGGCCGGACACCAGGTCTACTATGTGCTCCCTCTGATTGAGAGTTCCGAACATTTGGAACAGATAGAGAACGTGCTAGAGGTAGCAGACCGTTTGGCCGACAGTTTCCCAGACTATAAAGTCGATGTCTTACACGGTCAACTCAATAAGGAAGAACAAGAAGCCGTCATGGACCGCTTCAAGCAAAATCAAGTTCAGATTCTCGTGGCGACCACCATGGTGGAAGTCGGAGTCGATGTGCCCAATGCCACTATTATGGTGATTCAGTCAGCTGAGCGCTTTGGCTTGGCCCAGCTCCACCAGTTGCGTGGACGAGTAGGGCGGAGCCAGCTAGCCAGCTACTGTTACCTAATTGGCAGTCCCACAACCGAACAGGGCAAGGAGCGACTTAAGATTATGGTGGACCACCAAGATGGTTTCCTGATTAGTCGAGAAGATTTGAAGATTCGCGGTATGGGGGACTTAATGGGACGTAGCCAAAGTGGTTTGCCGGAATTCCACTATGCTAACTTGATTGAAGACGAAAAAATCTTAACAGTTGCCCGCAAGGATGTTCAGGACTTACTCAAGCATCCAGAACGCCTATCGGAAGCCGAATGGCAGGCCCTTAATCAATGGAGTCAGACGCAAGCGATTGAGGTCTAGCCCAAACTGCCAGATTCCCATCTAGGTTGACGGCTTGGCAGGGACTTGTTATGATGAAAGCACGAGAATTGGTATAGAAATTACCAAATATTGATAGATATGATTAGTTTATAAGGAGGAAGACAAGGAATGATTAGAATTGCAGTAGATGCCATGGGCGGGGATTTCGCGCCTGAATCAGCCGTAAAAGGGGTAAATCTCGCCATTGCAGCCTTTGATAACATCGAAGTGCTCTTATTTGGTGACCAAGATAAAATTCGACCATATTTAGAAGCGACAGAGCGGGTCGAAATCATCCATACCCCAGAAAAAATCAATGGGGATGATGAGCCAGTGCGTGCTATTCGCAAGAAGAAGAATGCCTCCATGGTATTAGCGGCGCAAGCAGTCAAGGAAGGCCAAGCTGATGCCTTGCTGTCAGCAGGTAACACCGGGGCCCTCTTAGCTAGCGGTTTGCTGATTGTGGGTCGGATTAAGAATATTGATCGTCCGGGCCTTATGCCAGTCCTACCAACTGCTTCTAGTCAACATCCTTACTTGGTCTTGATGGATGCCGGTGCTAACGCTGACTGCAAGCCAGTCAACTTACTGCAATTTGCGGTTTTGGCCAACTTCTACGCCCAACGAGTTTGGGGATTGCGCAGCCTAAGATTGGTCTCCTTAACAATGGGACTGAGGCTACCAAGGGCAATGAATTATCTAAGGCGGCCTATGAACTCTTGGCTGCTGAGACTAGCCTAGATTTCTACGGTAATGTGGAGACTAAGACCTTGCTAGATGGCCCAGTTGATATTGTGGTCACGGATGGCTTTACCGGTAATGCCGTATTGAAGACTCTGGAAGGGACCTCTAAAACCCTCTTTAGTCTCATTAAATCCCAATTATTGGGTGGCGGGCTGAAGGCTAAATTAGGAGCGCTCTTAGTCAAAGACGCCTTATCAGGTCTCCGTGACAACTTCGATGATACCAAACAGGGTGGGGCAGTCCTCTTAGGGGTTAAGGCGCCAGTCATCAAGGCCCACGGCTCTTCTAATGAACAGGCTATCTTCAATGCCATTCGTCAGGCTCGCACGATTGTTGAATCTGGCATTATCCAGGAAGCAACTGACTACTTCGGTCAGGAACAACCAGCTCAAACAGAAGAATAGTCTTATTCGGCCAGGTCATGTTAGCCTGGTCTTTTTGCATGTCAAAAGAAGTTGGAGGCACATCAAAAAGCTTGAAAAATGATTGAGGAATAAAAAAATTAAAAGAAAAGATAATCGACAGTTTGGGTTAAATAGGTAATCCTATGACGCATCATCGCCATCTTGCTTTTCAATATGCATAGCCTATTTCTGGTTAACCCATAATAGGCTATTTATCTTGAAAAACAGGATTATTATAGTGGCCTTTTTAGAAAGACTAATGGCTGATAGAAGGTAATTTTTAGCTTTATTAGGAATGATTTTGAAGATATCGCTTACTTAGTCGCAATCATGGGCAAAGTCTAAGCAAGTTTTGAGGGATAAATGAGAAGAATGAGAGATTTCATAATTTTCTCTGCCAAAACCATGGACAATTGGCTTAAAACTTAGTAAATAAGGAAGTGTAGATTTTATGTCATATTGAACGGAGGTGTATAGATGCCCCAGACCCAGGAAGTTTTCCAAACAGTCCAGCGATTGATTGTTGAACGATTTGGTTTAACTGAAGACAAGGTCACCAATGAGATGACCTTTGAAGATCTCGGTGCAGACTCAATTGATGTCTTCGAACTGATTATGGAGCTCGAGGACACCTTTAGTGTTCAATTTGAGGATAATCGTATTGAAGCCCTTAAGAATGTAGGCGAAGTGGTCACTTATATTGACCAGCTTACTCCCTAAGAACTGAAAAGACGATGAAGTCAGCACGCTCTATCTATGCAGTGCTACTTTTTTTACTTAGATGAAGACATAAAACATGATCACGAATGGAGGAACTAGAATGGATAACGAAAAAGTTATTCTAGATGTAAAGGACTTACACGTTGGATTCCGCGTTAAGGATACCTTCTACAATGCGGTAGACGGCGTTAGCTTTACCTTATCAAAGAATGAAAAATTAGCCATTGTTGGGGAGTCAGGCTGTGGGAAGTCAACTCTTGCCACTTCAATCATTGGTTTGCATAATCCTCGCAATACTAAGATTGAAGGCCAAATTAACTACCGTGGCGATAACTTAGTAGAATATACTGAGAATCAATATAACAAAATCCGTGGGAACGATATTGGGATGATCTTCCAAGACCCATTGGCATCGCTCAACCCATTGATGACCATTGCAGCTCAAATTGATGAAGCCCTCTACTACCACACCAAACTCAACAAGGAAGAACGTCAAAAGCGTGTCTTAGAGCTCTTGGATCAAGTAGGGATTGTTAACCCAGAGCGGACTGCGCGTCAGTATCCACACGAATTATCTGGGGGGATGCGTCAGCGGGTTATCATCGCCATTGCTTTGGCATGTAAGCCACCGATTATTATTGCCGATGAACCGACTACCGCTTTGGACGTAACCATTCAAGCTCAAATCTTGGACTTGATGAACGACATCCAGAAGGAGACCGAAGCAGGGATTATCCTCATTACTCACGACTTAGGGGTCGTAGCTGAGACAGCTGACCGCGTAGCCGTGATGTATGCTGGTCAATTCGTTGAGATTGCACCTGTTGAAGAACTCTTCAACAATCCGCAACATCCATATACACGTTCACTCTTGCGTTCAATTCCGCAAACCAGTGAATTAGAAGGTGGCTCTGATAAGCTTCACGTGATTCAAGGGGCAGTACCACCATTAACTAAGATGATCCGGACAGGCTGTCGTTTTGCGCCACGTATTCCTTGGATTGCGGAAGATGCCCACGAAGAGAACCCAGGCTTACACGAAGTATCACCAGGTCACTTTGTCCGTTGTACTTGTTACAAACATTTCCATTTTGAAGGGGAGGAGAACTAATGGCTGAATTTATGCGCATTGAGGACCTAAAAGTCCACTATCCTATTCGGTCTGGTTTCCTGAACCGCGTGACCGATTATGTCTATGCTGTAGACGGCGTCAACTTGACCTTAGAAGAAGGTAAGACTTATGGCTTGGTTGGTGAATCAGGTTCTGGTAAGTCTACCATCGGGAAGGCCATCATTGGTTTAGAGAAGATTACCTCAGGGAAAATCTACTATGAGGGTGAAGAAGTCTCTAAAGCAGCGCGTCATCGCCGTTCTAACTACCGTCACAACGTGCAAATGATCTTCCAAGATTCCCTCTCTAGCTTCAACCCTAAACGTCGGATTACCGACATCTTAGGGGAGCCAATGCGGAACTTCCTCAGCTTAACACCTGATGAAGAGAAGAAGCGCAAGTTGGAGCTCTTAGATATCGTAGGGTTATCGGAAGAAGCACTCTACAAGTACCCACATGAGTTCTCTGGTGGTCAACGTCAACGGATTGGGGTAGCACGTGCTGTAGCCCTCAACCCTAAATTAGTGATTGCCGATGAGCCTGTTTCTGCCTTGGACTTATCTGTTCAAGCCCAAGTTCTTAACTTCATGAAGCAGATTCAAGAAGAATATAATGTTAGTTATCTCTTCGTTTCGCACGACTTAGGTGTCGTTAAGCATATGTGTGATGAGATTGCTATTATGTACCGTGGTCGCTTCACTGAGTATGGAACACGTGATGATATCTATAATGACGCACGTCACATTTATACCCGTCGCCTCTTGTCGGCTATTCCAGAAATGAACCCTAATAATCGTGAGCAAAACAAGCTTAATCGTTTACGGGTCGAAAAGGAATACAGTGAAAATGCGTCGCTTTATTATGACGAAAACGGTCGAGTGTATGACCTTAAACCAGTTTCTGAGACCCACTTAACGGCTCTTCGAACTGTAGACACTAATAAAGGAGGCGAGCTCTAAAATGTGGAAAGTGATATTTAGACGTTTGTTACTGATGATTCCGCAACTTTTGGCGCTCAGTGTTCTGATTTTCGTTATGGCTGAGTTAATGCCAGGGGATCCTTTGACTGGTTTGGTTGATCCAAAAATATCCGCTGAACAAATTGAAGCTATGCGGGTAAAATTAGGTTTGAACCAACCGCTTTGGAAACGATACATCGACTGGATGGTTGGTATGTTCCATGGTGATTTTGGGCGTTCCTTTGCCCACAAACAGCCTGTAACGGCTATTATTGCCCAACGCATTTGGCCAACGGTATGGTTGTCTCTATTCACAACAATTATCACCTACATGATTGCCTTACCATTAGGGATCTTGTCAGGGCGTTATAGTGGTGGTTGGTTTGATAAAGTTGTTAACTTTTACAACTTTTTAACCTTCTCTATCCCTAGTTTTGTTTTAGGCCTATTCTTCCTTTGGTTATTTGGCTATACTTTAGGTTGGTTCCCAACACGTGGTACAGTTGGAGCTGGCTTGCAACCTGGTACTTTGGACTATGTATTGTCTCGTATCTACCATATGATTCTACCTGCCTTTACTTTGGCCGTTTTAAGTACAACTTCGACTATCCAATGGTTACGCTCTGGGATTGTAGATGCTAAAGCAGATGACTATGTTCGGACTGCTCGTGCAAAAGGTGTGCCAGAACGTGTTGTATATAACAAACACATCCTTCGAAACGCGTTATTACCAATTGCAGCATTCTTTGGTTACGAGCTTACTGGGCTCTTTGGCGGGGCAATGATTACTGAGCAAATCTTTACTTATCAAGGGATGGGGCAGTTATTCATTACTTCAGTTTCTGGACGCGACTATAGTGTTATGATTACCCTAGTATTGTTCTATGGCTTCTTGACACTACTTGGTGGTCTCTTGTCCGATATTATCATGGTATTCGTAGATCCACGAGTACGGTTAGATTAGGAGGTGAGAGAGTATGACAAAAGATAAAAGCGCAAAATTAGCTAAAACAAAAAATAAAGATCCAGAATCTCTCCCACCAATGGGCTTTGAGGTCATTCGTCGTGAATTCATGAAGGATAAGCTAGCCTTGTTTTCATTATTGGTATTGATTGCAATCTTCTTGTTCCTTTATGTCGCTCCATATTTCTTGAATTTGGAGTCTGCAACCAAAGTTCAGATTTTTAACCGTTACACAACGCCTGGTTCAGTAGTAGATGGACATACATATGTTCTTGGCGCGGATGAAGGTGGTCGTGATGTCCTAGGACAGTTAATTTTGGGTGGTCGTAACTCTGTCTCGATTGCCTTAATTGTTACTGGCTTGCAAATGGTTATTGGGGTAATCTTAGGTTTAATATCAGGTTACTATGGCGGTCGTGTTGACAATGTCATTATGCGAGTGGTTGACTTCTTCTTAATCATTCCAACGATAGTTCTGATAATTGCAATTGGGACAATTTATAAGAGTAATGATATCTATGGCCTATCCTTGACTATTGGTTTCTTAGGATGGATGGGGGTTGCTCGATTAATTAGAACGAGAACCTTAAGTGAAGCATCCAAAGATTACATTAGTGCGTCTAAGACTATGGGAACCTATGACTGGAAGATTATGTTGTTTGAACTTCTCCCAAATATTTCTTCTATCGTTATTACGCGTTTAGTATTAGCTTTGGCAGGTAATATTGGGTTAGAAACAGGGCTATCTTTCTTAGGGTTTGGTTTGCCAATCGGTACGCCATCACTAGGGACCTTGATTGGGGCTGCTAAGACTGCGGATATTATCGAGAATAAACAATGGGTATGGCTACCTGCTGCACTCTTCATTCTTGTTATGATGCTCTGTATTAACTATGTAGGTCAAGCTTTACAGCGTACAACTGACGCTCGTCAACGTTTAGGTTAATAGAAAAACTGAGCCTTAGGGCTCAGTTTTTTTGTGCTTAATTTTAAGTCTATGCTCCAAGGCTAAGGGGATGACATGATAATGTCATATAGCCATTCGCTATAGTAGCTTATAGTAAAAGTATCTTTGACTATCACTAATAAAAGTCTTAAACTAGTCCCTAACATATCTTTAGCCCTAAGGAGGTTGACTTATGACTAGAATCAAGACTATTTTTCGTTCCTTACTCGCGCTAGGACTCACGACTAGCACGCTCCTTACAGCTCAGCAGGCCACTATATCAGCGCAAGAAGTAAGCCTTAATCCTGCCATTGAACAGAAACTAAGTATTCCTGCTCCGTCTGAGTTGGCCACCTTGGATTCAGGCCTCTATTCAGATATCGCCAGCATGGATGTCATTGGGCAAGTTTTTGAAGGTCTCTATCGAATTAAGAATGCGCAAGAAGTGGAACTGGGGCAGGCAGCTTCCGTTAAGGTCAGTGAGGATGGCTTAACCCACACCTTCACTCTACGCGATGACATTTATTGGTCCAATGGTGATCCAGTCAAGGCACAAGACTTTGAGTTGGCCTTCCGCCGTCTAGCGGATCGTCAAGCTGGTACGAGCGTGACTTCGATTGAAATTCTTAAGAATGGGGCGGCTATCCGCAATGGTGACAAGCCTGTCGAAGAATTAGGGGTCAAGGCTATTGATGACAAAACTCTGGAACTAACCTTGGAATACCCAGTGCCGGCTTTGGCTAAGATTCTAACTGGTTCGCGTTACATGCCGATTAATAAAACCTTCTTCCAAGAAAAAGGGGATAGTTATGGGACCACAGCAGATAATGTGGTGACTAATGGGCCCTTCACGATTCAAGGATGGAATGGGACCAACCTCGAGTGGGACTTAGTTAAGAATCCTCAATACTGGGATGCCAGTCATGTTTATCTGACTCAGGTGCACCAACAAGTCATTAAGGAGAATTCGACTGGGGCAGATTTATTTGATAGTAATCAGTTGGACTTCACAACCTTGTCCGACCAATTTGTCCAAGAATACTCAGGTGCGCCAGACTTCCACAGTATTCCCAAAGCGACAATCGGTTATCTGAGTTTCAACACGACTCGTCCGACAACAGGCAATGCCGCTCTCCGTCGGGCTATTGCCCAGGCATTTGATAAGCAAGTTTACGCTGATTCCGTTATTCAGGATGGTTCTCAGCCGCTCAACAACTTAGTGCCTAAAGCCTTCGACGTCAATGAGGCTGGTGAAGATTACCAAGAGCAGGCTGGACCCATGTTGACCTACGATGTCCAAGCAGCACAAGCTGATTGGGCTAAGGCTAAGGAAGAACTAGGCCAAGAGACGATTGAGTTACAACTCTTAACGTCAGATGTAGGCCTCTCCAAACGAACAGCTGAATTCCTCAAGGAAGAGCTGGAGAAAAATTTACCAGGTCTCAAGTTAAGCGTCCTTTCGGTGCCACTTAAGAATCGTCTGGAAATTCAACGTAAATTGGATTATGATATTTTCTATGGGACTTGGACTCCTGAATATCAGGATGCGGTTAACTTTATTGAACAGTACAAGACAGGTGGCGGGACTAACTTCGCCAAATATGCTAATCCTGAATTTGATAAGTTAGTCGAATTAGCTCGCAATGACTATGCTAAAGACCCTGCCAAGCGTCGCGAGACCTTAATTGAGGCAGAGAAAATCTTAGTCAAAGAAGATGGCGTGGTCGCCCCTATCTATCAAGCTAGTGCAGCCTACTTACTTAAGCCAAAGGCTAAACAATTTGAAGTGTTGCCTTTTGGCCGATCCAATAACTTGCGTCCAGTTTATATTGATGAGTAGGGACACGAAAACTAACAGCCTTGCATGTATTTAAGGATGATTTGTCTACCAAAATCCACTTTCTCAGGCCAAATATAGTCAGATTTGACCTAAATAAATTTTTCCCTACAAAAACATGAATATAAAGTGAGAAAATTATAATAAAACGCTTGCTATTCCCTAGCAAAAAGGGTAGAATAGGAGCATATAAAATAATATCCATTGGGGGTACAATATGAAGAAGTCTATGAAGAAGAGCTTAGCTTTAGTAGCTGCTGCTTTTACTTTAGCTGGTGCTTTTGCGCCAACCTTAGCCCACGCTGAAGGCGCTAATTTACCTGTTACGGTAGATAACGAAGGGACACCTATTTCTGGTGGTACTTTGAAAGTTGCTTTGGTCGGGGACCCATTTGCTGGTGTATTCAACCAAGTATACTATTCTACTGGTCCGGATTCAGATGTTATTGATAACTTTATGGCTGGTCTATACGGTTACGATGAGAACTTCGTTATTAACGATACTGGTTTTGCTAAGTTGACCTTTGACAAGGACAACAAGAAAGTAACCATCAAAATTCCTGAAAATACTAAATGGGATGATGGTGAGCCATTAACTATCGATGACGTTATCTATCCATACTATGTCATCGGTCACAAAGACTATGCCGGCATTCGTTATGGGGATGACTTTGAGAACGTTGTAGGGATGGCAGAATACCATGAAGGTAAAGCTGAAGAAATCTCAGGTCTTAAGCGCGTTGACGACTGGACCTTAGAAGTAAGCTATAAGGAATTCCCAGCTGGTATGTTACAAGCAGGGGGCGGTGTCTCTCAATTTATGATGCCTAAACATGTCTTCGAGAAAATTCCTGTGGCAGAACAATTAGATTCAGATGCAGTTCGTAAGAACCCGGTAGGGAACGGACCTTTCCGTGTTAAATCGATTACACCAGGGGAATCTGTTACTTTCGAAGCCAACGAATACTACTACAAAGGTAAGCCAAAAGTAGATGGTATGCAATTAGATGTAGTTAACCCTTCAACTGCCGTGTCAGAAATGAAAGCCGGCAACTATGACATCGCTAAGTTGTCTTCTGATGAATACCCAACCTATGCAGATGCTACTAACTTCAAAACATTAGGTCGTTTACAGAATGCCATGAGCTACATCGGTTTCAAGATGGGTAAATGGAACGCAGACAAGAAGGAAGTTGAATACGACCCAAGTCGTGTTGTATCTAATAAAGCCCTACGTCAAGCCATGGGTTACGCTATTGACAATGCTGCAATCGGTGAGAAATTCTACAACGGTTTACGTACTCGAGCCAACACCACTATTCCAGCCCTCTTCAAGGACTACAACGATAGCTCAATTGAAGGTTACACCTACCAACCAGAAAAATCTAAACAAATCCTTGCCGATGCTGGTTTCGTCGACAAAGACGGTGACGGCTTCGTAGAAGATCCAAACGGTAAGAGCTTCACCCTTAAATTTGCTTCTATGCAAGGGGGCGCAACGGCTGAACCAATCGCGCAATACTATATCGACTCTTGGAAACAAGTAGGGATTAACGTTGAGCTTGTAGACGGTCGTCTCATGGAATTTAACGCCTTCTACGACTTGCTCAAAAAAGATGGTGACGTTGATGTCTACCAAGCAGCCTTCGGGGTAGGTGGGGATCCAAACCCTATTAACTTGTTTGGTCGTAAGGCTGCCTTCAACTATACTCGTTGGGCAACTGAAGAGAACGACAAGCTCTTGGATGCTTTAGGTTCTACTGAATCCTTCGACGAAGCCTTCCGTAAGAAAGCCTTCAGCGACTGGCAAAAGTACTTCACTGAAGAAGCACCAGTTATTCCAACCCTCTTCCGTAATGAGTTAATTTCTGTTAACAACCGTGTGAAACACTATGACTTCAAAGTGGGTTCAACATTTGACCTTTCTGAAGTTGAATTAACTGCTGATCAACCAGTTAAATAATTCAGATTAATGAAAAGAGACTAGGGCATTTGTCCTAGTCTCTTTTTCATCTGAGCAAATTGATAGGGGATTTAGCAAGAAGAATACAAAAAGAATTGATTAATTGAGAAATCGTTACCATATCCCTTATCAAGCCATTTAGCCAAGATTTAATATGAGTATATGATAAGCCTGAGATGAGAAAACGATGAAGAAATCTCTTGCTATTTTCTCAGTTATCAGTTATAGTATCCTTAATCGTATTGACTAAGCCAATATGAAGGAGGAAATCTTATGAAAAGTTGTATTAGCAAGTCCTTGACTGCATTGGTAGCAGGATTATCTGTGGTCGGCATGCTGGACCCTTGGGCAAGTGCTCAAGCTCAAGATGCTAATTTATCTACAGTAATCGATAATGAAGGGACACCGATTTCAGGTGGGACCCTCAAGTATGCCATGGTTGGGGATCCATTCTCAGGTGTTCTATCCCCACTCTACTCTGATAACGGCAAGGACTATGAAATTGTTTCGATGTTTTCTCCTAACTTGTTTGGGAATGACGCCAACTATAAGTTAGATGACTCTGGCTTTGGTAAAATCAAGTTCGACAAGGATAACAAGAAGGTAACTATCACCATTCCGCAAGGAACTAAATGGGATGATGGTGAGCCAATCACTATTGAGGATGTTATCTATCCTTACTACGTCATCGGTCATAAGGACTATACGGGTGTCCGTTATGGTTCTGACTTCCAAATGTCGTGGGGATGGAAGAATATCACGCAGGTACAACCGATACTATTTCAGGTTTGAAGAAGGTTGATGATTATACCTTAGAAGTGACTTATAAGAAATTCTCCAACTCTATGCTGCAAGCTTGGGGTGGGGTAAGTAACTATCTGATTCCTAAACATGCCTATGAGAATATTCCAATTAAGGAACAAGCAGACAGTGACCTTATGCGTAAGAATCCGGTTGGTTTTGGACCTTTCAAGGTTAAGTCCATTACGCCAGGTGAATCTGTCATCTTAGAAGCCAATGAATACTACTACAAGGGTAAACCTAAGATTGACAAAGTGCAAATGGATGTAGTCAACTCTTCAACCGCTGTCTCCGAGATGAAGGCCGGCAACTATGACATAGCTAGTCTACCTGCTGATTCTTACAGTACCTATAAGGATGCTACTAACTTCAAAACGATTGGACAAGTAGAGAATAGAGTTCAATATCTTGGTTTCCACTTAGGTAAATGGAATGCTGATAAGCAAGAAGTTGAAGTAGATGAAAGAAAGATTGTCAATAACAAGAGTCTGCGACAAGCCATGGGCTATGCTGTAGACAATGGCGCAATCGGTCAGCGTTTCTATGAAGGATTACGTTGGCAAGCCAACTCGCCAATTCCGCCAACTTTTAAGGATATTGCGGATAGCAGTCGTGAAGGCTATACCTACCAACCAGAAAAAGCTAAGCAAATCTTAGCCGATGCTGGTTTTGTGGACAAGGATGGCGACGGCTTCGTTGAAGATCCTAAGGGTAATCAATTTAGCCTCAAGTACTTGGCCACGTCAGGGACTGATGTAGCTGAGCCAATCGCCCAATATTATGTAGATTCTTGGAAGCAAGTCGGCATTAATGTCGAACTCTATGAAGGTCGCTTGCATGAGTTTAACTCCTTCTATGATCTCTTAGGGACGGATGCGGACATTGATGTCTTCTCAGCCTCTATGGGCTTTGGTGGGGATCCAAACCCTGCCTTTATGTTTGGCCGTAACGCCCAATTCAACTTTATGCGTTACGCTAGTGAACAGAATGATAGCTTGCTTAAGGACATCCGCTCTGATGCTTCCTTTGATGCGGATTACCGTAAGGAAGCCTTCAAGAAATGGCAAGATTTCATCATGGATGAAGTGCCAATGGTGCCAACGCTCTACAGTTACCAGTTAACGACATTCAACAACCGGATTAAGCACTATGATGCAACTCCAGGGGCTGACTTCGACTGGAACCAAGTAGAATTAACAGCAGATGAACCAATCAAAGAATAAGTGAACGAAAAGGCTGGGAATATCCCAGCCTTTCTTGTTTTGTCTAGCTAAGTGAGTGACGACTTCTCACCACAAAAAATTGAAGGGCATTTAGTCTCTTTTGGAAATCGTTACCATATCTTTTATGAAGGGATTCATCAAAGGTTTAATATGAGTATATGATAAGTTGAAGATGAGAAAATAATGAAGAAACCTCTTGCTATTTTCTCAGTTATCAGTTATAGTATCCTTAATCGTAATGACTAAGCCAATATGAAGGAGGAAATCTTATGAAAAGTCGTATTAGCAAGTCCTTGACTGTTTTGGTAGCGGGATTGTCTGTAGTTGGCGTATTGGCCCCTTGGGCTAGTGCTCAGGCCCAAGATGCTAATTTATCTACAGTAATCGATAATGAAGGGACGCCAATCTCAGGTGGGGCCCTCAAGTATGCCATGGTTGGGGATCCATTCTCAGGTGTCTTGTCACCACTCTATACCAGCAACAGCAAGGACAGCGACATCGTAGGCATGTTCTCACCTAACTTATTCGGTAATGATGCCAATTATAAGTTAGACGACTCTGGCTTCGGTAAGATTAAGTTCGATAAAGATAACAAGAAGGTAACCATCACCATTCCGCAAGGAACCAAATGGGATGATGGTGAGCCAGTAACCATTGAGGATGTCATCTATCCTTACTATGTCATCGGTCATAAGGACTATACCGGTGTCCGTTATGGCTCTGACTTCCAGAATGTTGTAGGGATGGAAGAATACCACGCAGGTACCACTGATACCATCTCTGGTTTGAAGAAGGTGGATGACTATACCTTAGAAGTCACCTATAAGGAATTCTCTAACTCCATGCTACAAGCTTGGGGCGGGGTAAGTAACTACATCGTGCCTAAACATGCTTTTGAAAATATCCCAATCAAGGATCAAGTGGACAGTGATGTGGTGCGTAAGAAACCAGTTGGTTTTGGGCCTTTCAAAGTTAAGTCCATTACGCCTGGCGAATCGGTTATTTTAGAAGCCAATGAATACTATTACAAAGGTAAACCTAAGATTGACACAGTACAAATGGATGTGGTCAACTCATCAACAGCTGTTTCTGAGATGAAAGCCGGCAACTATGATATTGCTAGTCTCCCTGCAGATGCCTACAGCACCTATAAGGATGCTACAAACTTCAAAACAATCGGTCAAGTGGAGAATACCATTCAATATCTTGGTTTCCACTTAGGTAAATGGAACGCTGATAAGCATGAAGTTGAAGTAGATGAAAGCAAGATTGTCAATAACAAGAGCTTACGTCAAGCCATGGGCTATGCTGTGGATAATGGCGCTATTGGTCAACGTTTCTATGAAGGTTTGCGTTGGCAAGCCAACTCTCCAATTCCACCAACCTTCAAGGATATTGCGGACAGCAGTCGTGAAGGCTATACCTACCAACCAGAAAAAGCTAAGCAAATCTTGGCAGATGCTGGTTTTGTGGACAAGGATGGCGATGGTTTTGTAGAAGATCCTAAGGGTAATCAATTTAGCCTCAAGTACTTGGCTATGTCAGGGACTGATGTGGCTGAGCCAATTGCCCAATATTATGTAGATGCTTGGAAGCAAGTTGGCATTAACGTCGAACTCTATGAAGGGCGTTTACATGAGTTTAATTCTTTCTATGATCTCTTAGGGACAGATGCAGATATTGATGTTTCTCAGCAGCCATGGGCTTTGGTGGGGATCCAAACCCAGACTTTATGTTTGGCCGTAATGTCCAATTCAACTATATGCGTTATGCCAGTGATCAGAATGATAGCTTGCTTAAGGACATCCGCTCTGATGCTTCCTTTGATGCGGATTACCGTAAGGAAGCCTTCAAGAAATGGCAAGACTTCATTATGGATGAAGTCCCAATGGTGCCAACGCTCAACCGTTATCAGTTAACATCCTTTAACAACCGGATTAAGCACTATGATGCAACCCCAGGTGTGGACTTCGACTGGAACCAAGTAGAGTTAACAGCAGATTCACCAATAAAAGAATAAGTGTAAGAAAAGGCTGGGATCTTCCCAGCCTTTCTTCTTTTGACAGGGTAAAAATAGTGTTAAAAATGGCCATTTGATGGCTTTCAAAAGAAAAAGATGATAGGGAAATTAAAAAACGGTGAAAAAACTATTGCTTTTTCATAGGAATAGGAGTATAGTAAACTCAATCATAAAATGATACCTATGTTTGGAGGAGAAAAACATGAACAAAACCTTTAGAAAAAATCTTGCTCTCATGGCCACGGCCTTATCAGTCAGCGCCATTATGTGGCCTTCAGCTATTGCCGTGGCTGAAGGCGCCAATCTTCCATTATCAGTGACTAACGAAGGAACTGCGATTGATGGTGGAGTATTCAAATATGCCTTAGTTGGGGATCCCTTCTCTGGTGCACTCAGCAGTCTCTATGCTGAGAAGTCTAATGACATGACTATTACTGGTTTTATCAACCCAGGCCTCTACGGTTCTGATGGCGACTATAAGATTGACGATTCTGGTTTAGCTAAGCTGACCTTCGATCAAGCTGACAAGAAAGTGACCATCAAGATTCCGGAAGGCGTGACCTGGACTGATGGCCAGCCCCTCACCATTGAAGACGTCATCTACCCTTACTACGTAGTAGGGCACAAGGACTATACCGGTATCCGTTATGGTTCTGACTTCAAGAACGTGGTCGGGATGGAAGAATACCATGAAGGTAAGTCTGACACCATTTCTGGTCTTAAGAAGGTCGATGATTACACCTTAGAGATTAGCTATAAGGAATTCTCAGCTTCCATGCTTCAAGCGGGCGGTGGGGTATCCTCCTACGTAGAACCTAAACATATCTTGGAGAAAACTCCAATCAAGGATCTTGAAGATAGCGAACAAGTTCGGACTAATCCAGTCGGCTTCGGTCCTTTCAAAGTTAAATCCATTACCCCAGGTGAGTCTGTTGTCTTCGAACGTAATGACAACTACTACAAAGGCAAGCCAAAAGTAGCAGGCTTACAAGTCGATGTAGTTAACGCCTCAACTGCTGTATCAGAAATGAAGGCAGGGAACTATGACTATGCTGCCTTACCTGAAGAGACTTACAGCACCTATAAAGATGCAAGCAACTTCAAGACCTTGGGCCGCTTGACCAACGTCTACAGCTACATTGGCTTCCACGTTGGGACTTGGAATAAGGAAAAAGAACAAGTCCAACCAGATGACAGTAAGCCACTCTCCAATAAAGCACTACGTCAAGCCATGGCTTATGCGATTGACAATGATGCCATTGGCAAACGTTTCTACGAAGGCTTACGGGTACGAGCTAACTCTCCAATTCCATCCATGTTTGCAAGCTACAATGATGGTAGTATCGAAGGTTACACCTACCAACCCGAGAAGGCCAAACAAATCTTGGCTGATGCTGGCTTCGTCGACAAAGATGGCGATGGCTTCGTAGAAGATCCTAATGGCAATAGCTTCAAGTTGACCTTTGCTGCCATGTCAGGTTCTGATGTGGCGGAGCCTATCACTCAATACTATCTCGATGCCTGGAAACAAATCGGGGTTAATATTGAACTCTATGAAGGTCGTTTGCTTGAGTTCAACGCCTTCTACGATCTCTTAGATAGCGATGCTGATATTGATGTCTTCCAAGCTGCCATGGGGGTAGGGGGCGACCCTAACCCATCTAGCCAATTTGGTCGTGACAACCAGTTCAACTCTATGCGTTGGGCAACTGAAGAGAATGATAAGCTCTTAGCAGCAATTAACTCTGACGCTGCCTTCGAAGATGCAGCCCGTAAGAAAGCCTATGATGATTGGCAAAAATACGTAATCGACGAAGCGCCTGTTATTCCAACCCTCTACCGTCACTCACTCGTGTCAATCAACAACCGGGTTAAGAACTTTGATATTACCTTAGGTTCTGGCACTGAATGGCAAGATGTTGAATTGACTGCTGATCAACCTGTCAAAGAATAGAACACAAAAAGATGCAAGGACTTTCCAGTCTTGCATCTTTTTTGTTTACATAAATAGGCTAGGATTATGAGTGATAATCCTAGCCTAGGGCAGTAGCCTAATTATTTAATCGGTTCGTCAGCTGTTAATTCTAACTGTTCGATCCCAAAGCTTGAGCCGTTCGCAACATCATAGTGCTTAACACGGTTGTTGACAGAACGGATACCGTAACGGTAGAGGTAAGGAATAGCAGGAAGCTCTTCGTTGGTGTATGCTTGCCATGCGTGGAAGGCTTCCTTACGGTAAGCTTCATCGAAGGCCTTGTCAGAAGATAGAGCATCTAACAATTCTTCGTTCTTATCATCAGCCCAACGTTCGTAGTTAAATGGCGCTTTCTTACTATAGAAACCAGTTGGGTTTGGGTCACCACCGGTACCCCAAGCCCCTTCGAAGACATCAAAGGATTGATCATCGCTACGGAGCATATCAGCATAGGAGTTAAAGTCATAGAGACGACCGTCTAACAATTCGACATTAATCCCCACTTGCTTCCAAGACTCAACGAAGTAGGACCAGAGCGGTTCAGCAATATCGCTAGAACTACGAGCTAAGAATTTGAGGGTGAATGGCTTACCGTTAGGATCCTCTACGAAGCCGTCCCCGTCCTTGTCCACAAAGCCAGCATCAGCTAAGATTTGTTTAGATTTTTCTGGGTCATACGTGAAGCCAGGAAGATCTGAAGCGTGCACACTCTTGAAGAGGGAAGGAATCAAGGTGTTAGCGCGGAAGCGGAGGCCGCTGAAGAAGCGTTGACCGACAGCATCTGCATCGAAGGCGTAAGCCATGGCTTGACGTAAAGCCTTATTTTGGATGACCTTGCTGGTATCCATTTCAACTTCTTCCTTATCCTTGTTCCAGCTACCGAACTTAAAGCCGATGTAGGAATAGGTGTTTTCAACTGTCCCAATGGTCTTGAAGTTGGAGGCATCTTTAAAGGTATCGTATTCATCAGTTGGTAATTCAGCCAAGTCGTAGTTACCAGCCTTCATTTCAGCTACGGCAGTAGATGGGTTAACCACCTCAATGACAGCACCGTCAACTTTTGGTTTGCCCTTGAAGTAGTATTCGTTGGATTCTAAGACAATGGCTTCACCTGGAGTGATGGATTTAACGCGGAATGGCCCCATGCCGACTGGATTGACACGTACTTGGTCGCTATCAGCAATATCCTTAATGGCAATTTTGTCGTAAATGTGTTTAGGTTCTACGTATGGAGAAATCCCACCCCCAACTTGCTTCATAGAAGCAGAGAAGGTCTTGTAGCTAATTTCAAGCGTATAGTCGTCAATCTTCTTGAGACCTGAGATAGTGTCAGAATTGCCGTCATGGTAGTCTTCAATCCCGACGACGTTTTTAAAGTCATCCCCATAGCGGATACCTGTGTAGTCCTTATTGGCGATGATGTAGTAAGGCGCGATGACGTCATCGATAGTAAGAGGTTGACCATCTGACCATTTTTGGTCTTTACGAATGGTGATGGTAACTTTCTTGTTCTCAGGATCTAGTTTGGCACTTGCTAAACCAGTATCCTTAATTTGAAGGTTTTCGTCATATTCGAAAAGCCCAGTGTTGATGTAGCCTTCCACGACGCTTAAGTCAGTCGATTGGTCAGCCACGAGAGAGCTGAAGGCACCAGAAAATGGCTCGCCGGCTACCGCCGCAATTTTCAAAGTCCCACCTTGAATAGGGGTTCCTTCGTTGTCGACGCTTGTTTCAAGAGCAACTTGTGCATTAACTGCAGGGCTGATGGTCCCTGCCAAGGTAAAGGCAGCCAAACCTAAAATCGCTGCTTTACGCAGTACGGAATGATTCATGTATATCCCTCCACAAAATAATTAAATGTAAGATACTGTAACAGTTTACTCCTATTTTCAAGCCTTTTCAAGGCAATGTAAGCGAATAGTTTATGTTAAATAACTATTAGGTCTTATAGTTTTAAGTTATAGCTTGACTTCCCTTTGTCAAAAGGGGGGCAAACGTGATAAAATAGATAGGATGATACAGAGGAGGTGAATGGCTATGAATCGGACCATTCGTGTAATAGAGAAGCAGTTGAATCTGACTTTCAATAAGCCGGAATTAATTCAACAGGCCTTTCGCCATACATCCTATGCAAATGAACAAGCCAGACGCCACTTACCACATTATGAGCGTTTGGAATTTTTGGGCGATGCCGTCTTAGAACTGCTATCCAGTGAATTTCTCTATCACAGCTATCCAAACTTACCCGAAGGCAAATTAACACGCATGAGAGCTCAGATTGTGCAAGAGAAGAGCTTGGCCTACTTGGCTCGCCAATTAAAATTTAATCAATTCCTTCAACTGGGCAAGGGGGAGGAGTTGAGCGGTGGTCGGGAGCGTGACTCGATTTTAGCGGACTGTTTCGAAGCGGTTCTGGGCGCAATCTATGAAGATCAAGGCCTAGAGGTCGCCAAAGACTATCTCAACCGGGTTATGTTCAGTCAACACCAGCTCTTGCTTGGCAGAGTGACGCAAGACCATAAGACTCTCTTCCAAGAGCGAGTTCAAAGCAAGGCACGGTTCAGATTGACTATCGTCTCAAAGATAAGCAAGGCCCAGCCCACGACCAAATTTTCACTGTAGAGCTCTATGTTAATGACCAGCACATTGCCACTGGCCAAGGTTCTAGCAAGAAGCAAGCTGAAATGCAGGCGGCTGAGCTGGGCATGGCATCCGTAGATCCCAAAACTGGCAGCCTCAAGCTGCCAGATTCAACACTTAGAAAGGGAGGTTAAGCCTTGTATTTAGCACGTATTGAAATGACAGGTTTTAAGTCTTTTGCCGACAAGACTGTCATTGAATTTGACCGCGGGATGACGGCGGTCGTCGGCCCTAATGGGTCGGGCAAGTCTAACCTCTCGGAAGCTATCCGTTGGGTCTTAGGGGAGCAATCCGCTAAGAGCTTACGGGGCAATAAGATGGAGGACGTCATCTTTAACGGGACCCAAGCCCGTAAGGCGGTTAACCTGGCCAAAGTTACCTTGGTCCTCAATAACGAAGACCGATACTTGGACTATGATTTTAGCGAAATTTCCATTACGCGTTCCTACAACCGTAATGGGGAATCCCAGTACTTCATTAATAATGAGGCGGTCCGACTCAAGGATATCGTCGATTTACTCCTAGACTCTGGTTTGGGTAAGAACAGCTTTGCTATGATTTCCCAAGGTAAGGTAGAGTCCATCTTCCTCAACAAGCCGGAAGAACGCCGCTCTATTTTTGAAGAGGCAGCGGGGGTTCAGAAGTACCAGTTCCGTAAGCAAGAAGCTGAGCGCAAACTCAGCAAATCCAGCGACCATCTTAGCCGGGTGCGGGACATTATTCATGAGTTGGAGCTCCAACTCAAGCCCCTCAAGCAGCAACAAGAAGCGGCCTTGCTTTATTTGGAACAGAAGGAAGCTCTTAAGCAACTAGAGATTTCCCTCTATGTCTATCAGGTTGAACAATACCGTGATGCCTGGCAAGCGGCCAAGGCTAAGAACCAGGCCGTTAGCCAAGAATTAGCTCAAGTGACGGCCCAGTTAGAGAGCTTAACTGTCCAACTGGAGCAAGAACAAGCTACCTTAGAAGATTATATCCAACAGATTGAGCAAGCCTCAGAGCGCAACCAAGCTCAGGTCCAAGTCATTGAACAGACTAGGGCCAAGCAACAAATGTTGGACCAACAAATCCAGTTCAACACCTCCAATTTACATGAGAAGCAGCTGAGCTACCAACAACATCAAGCAGAGGCCCAAGCCCTAACTGAGCGCCTATCCGCCTTGAAGGAAGAAGAAGGCAAGGTTCAGTTGGAATTGGCCGAAATCAAACAACATCTGGCCAAGCTGGAAGCCGAGCGGTCCAGTCTTGCAGGCCTGTCTGAAGATCAGGCCGAGCGTTTGCGAGCTGACTTAATTGATGCCTATCAGGCTGAAGCCAGTGCTAAGAACCAGTTGGCTCACCAAGAACAAATTAAGCAACAAGCCCAAGCACGTCTGACCCACTATCAAGCTCAGGCTGCTCAAGCCCAGGCGGATCAAGGTGACTTAGAGAGTCAGTACCTTGAGGCTCAGGAGCGCTACGAAAGCAGTCGTGAGACTCAAGCTAGTGCCCGTCAAGCCTTCCAGACCCTCAATGAACAGTTGCGTCAAGGCAATAGCCAACGTGAAGCCTTGCAGGCCAAACTCTTCCAATTTGAGCGCCAAAGCCAGATGCTGGATGCTAAGGTCCAATCCTTGGCCCAGCTCCAAGCAGACTATGCGGGCTATTACGCAGGCGTCAAAGCCATTATGAAGCGTAAAAAACAATTGCAGGGAATTGAAGGGACAGTGGCAGACCTGATTAAGGTGCCGACTGACTACCAAGTAGCCATTGATACGGCTCTGGGTGCCAGTGTCCAACACGTCGTCGTAACAGATGATGCGGCTGCCCGGGCGGCCATTTCCTACCTCAAGCAAGCCCAAGCAGGGCGTGCTACCTTCCTGCCTCGTGCTAGCATGAAGGCCCGCCATCTAGACGCTGGTCAAATCCAAACAGCTAGTCAGACTGCTGGTTTTATTGGCCTGGCTTCTGATTTAGTGGAGTATGATTCGGCGAACCAGATAATTGTGGCCAATTTGCTAGGGATTACCTTGGTTTGTGACCGTATCGAAGCGGCCCAAAGCCTTGCCAAAGCCCTTAAGCATCAGGTCAAGATTGTAACCCTGGATGGAGAAGTTCTCATGCCGGGTGGTTCTATCACCGGTGGACGCCTCAAGCAACAAACTAGCTCCATGCTAGCCCGTAACCAAGAGTATGAAGCAGCTAAGACAGAATTAGCGCAAGTCATCAAAGACCGGGCTCAGGCAGAAGCTGAATGGCAAGCTTTTCAAGTCCAAATTCAAGACTTGCAGGGGCAGGTGGAAGCTGCTCGACTGAACATGAGTCAGGCGGATTTAGCCTTCCAACAAGCTCAAGAAGGCCTAGGTCACTTGGCTAGCCAAGTCAAGCATCAATCCCAACATCAATTGATTGCCCAAGACGAAGTCAGCCAGCTTAGCCAGACTATTGCTAATGCGGAAGCACACTATGAGCAAGCTCAGGAAGACTTAGTAGCAGCCCAAGCGGCCATTGCCCGTCTAAGTCAGGATTTACAACAATTAAACTTAAGCGAAGAGGATCGTCAACAGCAATTACAAGTTCTGGATGCCTCGCTATCCCACTACCGGACTCAAGAAGCCGTTAAGCAAGTAGAAGTGCGGCAGTTGCAACATGACCTAGCGACAGCTAAGAGTCAATTAGAGGAACGTCAGAATTTCCTCATGCAGTATGAGAACTTGGCAGACCAGAATACTGCCGATTTAGCTGAATTAGAGCGCCAATCGGCTGATTTGCTAGCGCAATTAGCAGACTTAGAGTCCACAGCTCAGCAGCAACAGGCGGAACTGACAGCATTAAGAGAAGCGCGGCGACTTCTTAACGAGACCTATCGGGCACATGAACAAGAAGATCGTCAGCTCCAAGGCCAGCTTCAACAGCTTTATAAGGATGAAGCGCGAGCACAGGCTCAGATTGAGAAAAACGAATCCCTAATTGATTCTCACTTGGACTATTTAAGCCAGGAATATCAACTGACCTATGAAGCCGCTAAGACAGAAGCTAGTCAGCTAGAAGATGCCAGTCAAGTTAGCCAACAAGTTAAGGAAATTAAGCGTCAGATTGACGATCTTGGTCCGATTAACTTGGCGGCCATTGACGATTATGCTGCCTTAGACGAGCGTTACACTCACTTGCGGGAGCAAGAAACCGATCTGCTGACTGCTATGGGACAATTACAAGAAACCATGGATGAGATGGATGCGGAGGTCATTAAGCGATTCAGCGAAGCCTTCCATCAAATCAATCAGCAATTCCAGAAAATCTTTAAGAAACTCTTTGCCGGTGGGGAAGCCGCCCTGCAATTGACTGATCCAAGTGATTTGTTGACAACAGGGATTGACATTATCGCCCAACCACCAGGCAAGCGTAAGCAACATTTAGCCCTCTTATCCGGGGGTGAGCGGGCCTTCACTGCCATTGCGCTCTTGTTTGCCATTCTGGAGACACGTCCTGTTCCCTTCTGTGTCTTGGATGAAGTGGAGGCGGCCTTGGATGACGCCAACGTCTTCCGTTATGGTCAATATCTACAGAACTTTACCGAAAATACGCAGTTCATCGTCATTACCCACCGTAAGGGGACTATGGAACATGCCGACGTGCTCTATGGGGTGACCATGGAACAATCTGGTGTCTCCAAGTTGGCTTCCGTACGTTTGAGTGAAGCCAACTACGACTAAGTATTAGATTCAAACCCATTTATAGAAGGAGGAAGGTTATGATTAAGCTAATTGCCATTGACCTCGATGGTACCTTACTCAATGCGCAAAAAGAAGTTTCCCAGGCTAATCGTCAGGCACTAGCCTATGCTAAATCTAAGGGGGTCAAGGTGGTGCTCTGTACCGGCCGACCTTACTTCGCCATGAAACATTTCCTAGCTGATTTAGGCTTGGTAGACCCAGAAGATTACATTGTGACCTTCAATGGTGGTATGGTCCAGAAGGCTCAGGATGGCCAGGTATTGGTCTCTAATACCTTAGGGACATCGGATGTCTTGGCTTGGTATCAAGTGACACAAGATTTGGATTTGCCAATTAATGTCATTGATGCCGATCGTCTCTATGAGCCGACTGCCTATCCTGCAGGCTATCCATCCCTCTACTTGGAAATGTCACTAATGTGCCGAGTGTAGTCCAAGACTACCGGACCTTTGACCCAGATCATGCCTTCAATAAATTCGTCATTGTTACCACTCAGGAGCATTTAGATGCCCAAATTCCTAAGTTGGATCCAGCTTTCAAGGATCAATACGCTGTCTTCAAGTCACGGTCCTTTTTCCTTGAAGTCATGAAAAAAGGTGTCAGCAAGGGCGATACCCTAGCTAAATTAGGGGAGCTCTTAGATATTAGTCCACAAGAAATGATGACCATGGGCGACCAGGAAAACGACCTGTCCATGATTGAATTAGCAGGTCTAGGCGTTGCCATGGGCAATGCGACCGATCAAGTCAAGGAAGCTGCCCAATATGTCTCCTTGACCAATGAGGAAGATGGCGTAGCTCACGCTATTCATAAATTTATCGTATAAACCAAAAGTCAGCTAAGACTTAGAAAGGGGTGAACCCATGGGGTTATTTGATCGTATACGGCGTGCCTTTACCGGGGAAGATGCCGTTGTCAAAGAAGAAGAAGTAAAAAAAGAAGACCAGATAGTCATTGACTCCTATGACCAAGGGACTGCTAAGACCCGTCGCAACTTCACAGATATTATGACTAATCTCTTCACGAGTTTCCGTGAAGTGGATGAGGAGTTTTATGAGGACTTGGAAGAAGCCTTTATCGGGGCAGATGTTGGTTTTGCGATGACTATTGCCATTACTGATGCCATTCGCGATGAAATCGAACGGACAGGTGTCCACAAGCCAGAAGATGTGAAGCGTGTCCTCCTGGAGAAAATGGTTCAAGTCTATGAGCGGGGCGGTCAAAATCTGGTCTCCCTCAAGAAGAACCCAGATGGTCCGACCGTGATCCTCTTTGTCGGGGTTAATGGGGTAGGGAAGACAACCTCGGTCGGTAAGATTGGCTATCAGCTTAAGCAAGAAGGCCATAAGGTTCTCATGGCGGCTGCCGATACCTTCCGGGCCGGTGCAGTCGAACAGCTGAATGTCTGGGGCGAGCGTCTAGATATTCCAGTGGTAACGGGCAAGGCCCAAGGTGACCCGGCTGCTGTTGTCTATGATGCGGTTAAGAAAGCCAATGCGGAAGGCTATGACTATCTCTTAGTCGATACGGCCGGTCGTTTACAGACCAAGGCCAATCTCATGGAAGAATTGGCTAAGATTAAGCGGATTATTGAGCGTGAGAACCCAAATGGAGTCCAAGAAGTCCTATTGGCTTTGGATGCCACCACCGGGCAAAATGCGCTCATCCAGGCCAAACAATTTAATGAAGCGACTGAGATTACCGGCTTGGTGCTGACTAAGTTAGATGGAACGGCTAAAGGGGGCGTAGTACTCTCCATTCGCTATGAATTGGATATTCCAGTTAAGTACATTGGTCTCGGTGAGAAGGCGACTGACTTGAAGAAGTTTGATGCCGAAGCCTATATGTACAGCTTGGTCAAGGATGTTCTTGAAGTGAAGCATTAAGATAGTGAGAGGTTGGGGCAGCCCAGCCTCTTTTTCTAATGGAGATCAAGTCGCTGCTATTTGGATTATTGCAATCTTAAGGAAAACTTTACTTGCGTGGGGGCATTTTTTAGGGTAGGATAGGATGTCAACGATTTATCTGTTCGAGGAGGCCCTATGGAAAAACAATCTTCCTTTAAGTTTGTCATTCAATATAATCTACTTTTATCCATCTTTGCTAGTACGGCCATTTCAGCCGCTATTTTAATAAATATGGTCAGTTTTCTTGGGGGCAGCTGGCCGTGGATACAACCCAAGCCATTATTATCAGTGTCTTGGTCGGCGTGGGCTTTCCTTTTGACTTGATTACCAAGCCACTTAAGTCAACTCTGTCATTAAGCGGCTGGCCTTTGCGTTTGGCAACGAACGCCATGATTTGTGCGATAGTCGCGGCGGTTGTGACCATCTATTTCAAGCTGCTGATCTTTGGCTTTGGGCCGGCAACTGGCCCTGCCTTCCTAGCCGATTATCCCTTGTCCTGGGCAGTTGGGGTAAGTGTGGCTTTTATTCTAGAACCTTATCTCTTATCATTTTTGCAAGCAGATAGCTAAAATAACCTAGTGCTCTTTGGGCACTAGGTTGTTTTTATAACAATAAGACTTAGGCAGGCCTAATCTAGTTTGTCTTGACTCTAGAAACATGGTAGAATAAGACAAGAAGGATTAGGAGACGAGGTGTCGCAATGAAAAAAAGCCAAAGTCAAGAAGACTACCTTAAGTTCATTCACGAGGCAGGTCATGGCCAATATGTTTCTAACAAGGAAATTGCCACTGGTCTCAATGTAGCCCCCCCCTTCGGTGAGTGAGATGATTACTAAATTGGCCCAAGAAGGTTTGGTAGCCTACAGGCCCTATAGTGGGGCCATGCTAACGCCTCAAGGTCAGAAATTAGCCATTGAACTAGTGCGTAAGCATGAAATCTGGGAATATTTCTTAGAGCACAAACTAGGCTATACTAAGACGGAAGTCCATGAATTGGCGGAGCTCTTAGAACACGCTACTTCAACGGATTTGGCCAATCGCCTGGCTGCCTATATCCAATATCCTGAAGGGTAGGCGGCATTAATGGATTTAGCAAAAGTAATGCGGGTCAACCAGCTGCTTGGTTTTTACGGCGGGCTCTTAACTGATAAGCAACAAGCTATGCTTGGCCTCTATTATGAGGAAGACTTTTCCCTAGCTGAAATTGCCGACCACTATGATATTAGTCGCCAAGCTGTCCGGGATAATTTGAAGCGGGCTGAGCAGACATTAGAGCACTATGAAGATCAGCTCCATCTCTTAGCACGTCGAGAGGCAAGACTAGCCTTGCTAGACCAGCTAGCCAGTCATACGGATCAAGTGGGTCAGACTTTCCTAGCAGAAATTCGGGCAATGGATCAGTAGCTTGATTCTGTAATTATGAACAAGATAAAATCAAAACATGGGGCTAGTTGAGTGCTAGCCAAGAAGGAGGAAACAATGGCGTTTGAAGGATTATCCGAACGCTTGCAGAATGCCATTAGCGGCATTGGTGCCGGAGGTACCATTAGCGAAGCAGACTTAAGACAGATGATGCGGGAGATTCGTCTAGCCCTCTTAGAGGCCGACGTTAACTTCCAAGTGGTGAAGAGTTTTGTTAAGACAGTCAATGAACGGGCCTTAGGCTCAGATGTCTTGGCTTCATTATCACCCGCTCAACAAGTAGTCAAGATTGTTGACGAAGAATTAACCGCCCTCATGGGTGGCGAACAGGTGCCACTTAACTTTGCGACCCAACCGCCAACCATTATCATGATGGCTGGTCTCCAAGGGGCCGGGAAGACGACAACCGTGGGTAAATTGGCCAAATACGTCCAAGCCCAAGGCAAGAAGCGTCCTTTACTGGTAGCGGGTGATATTTACCGTCCAGCGGCCATTGCCCAGCTTCAAACTATCGGCCAGCAACTCGGTTTTGATGTCTTTAGCTTAGGTTCTGATGTTAGCCCGGTTGAAATTGCCCGTCAAGCGGTGGCTCAAGCCCGTATACAAGGCAATGATGTGGTCTTAATCGATACGGCAGGTCGTCTGCATGTCGATGAGACTCTGATGGAAGAGTTGCGCCAAATTAAGGCAGCGGTTAACCCGCACGAAATTCTTCTGACAGTAGATGCCATGACCGGTCAAGATGCCGTCAACGTGGCCAAGTCATTTAACGATTCTCTGGATATTACTGGGGTTATTATCACCAAGTTAGATGGGGATACCCGGGGCGGGGCGGCCTTATCGATTCGCTCAATCATTGACCGACCAATTAAGTTTACCGGGCAAGGTGAGAAACTCGATGCCCTAGAGCCATTCTACCCAGACCGCATGTCCAGCCGGATTCTGGGTATGGGGGACATGATGACCTTGATTGAGAAGGCTCAACAGGAGTTTGATGAAGCCCGCGCCCAAGAGATGGCAGATAAGATTAAGGCCAATAGCTTTGACTTTAATGACTTTATCGAGCAAATGGACCAAGTCAACAAGATGGGCCCGCTCAAGGACTTGATTAAGTTAATCCCTGGGATTAACAAGATTCCTGGCCTGGATGAACTAGATGTCAACCAGAAGGATATGGCGCGTGTTAAGGCCATTGTCCTCTCCATGACACCAGCTGAACGTGAGAATCCAGATATTATTTCTCAGAGCCGTCGTAAACGGATTGCAGCTGGTTGTGGTCAGTCGCTAGCCGATGTTAACCGCATGATTAAACAGTTCAATCAGTCACGCGATATGATGAGCCAAATGTCTAATGGTAAGATGGGCGGTATGAAGAAAATGATGGCCCAACTCCAACAAGGCGGCGGTGGCTTCCCAGGTATGGGGGGCGGCGGTATGAGCGATACCGACTTCATGACACCCGAACAGTTAGCTAAACGTAAGGCTGAAAAGGACTTACAACGCAAACTCAAAAAATTGAAGAAACGTCGTTAAGACAAGCAAAGAGGCTGGATATTCCAGCCTCTTTTTCTAGCTATATAAGCGAAAGTCTAAACTTCTTTGAAGGTATTATCGCCCTTATAATTCTCTTCCAACTTGCGGAATTGGTCGCGGGTATCTTGTGGCAGGGCTTGGCCGATATCCATCATGCGGACAATGTCCTTGAAGGCGGCCTGAGGAATGGCCAAGTCGGCCAAGTCTTCAGGACTAATCTGCAGATTAATCGGATTAGGATCTCCTGCAGCAAACTTATTGACAAAGTCTGGATCCACCACAAAGGGGGTAGAAATCCCCACTAATTCAGCATGTTCTAGGGCTTCTTGGGCCTTGGCAATAGAATTAATGCCACCCGTTACCATGAGAGGAAGCCGACCAGCTAAGTGCTCGTGGACGACTTGGTTGATTAGACGGCCTTGATGGGGGCCCGCAGCTCTGACGCGGTTGCGGAAGACATCCCGTCCCCAACTTGCTAGGCAGAGGTAGTCCAAGGGGACACGCTCCAAAATCCAATCCGTCACTTGATTGAATTCTTCTACTGTATAGCCGACTTCTTGGCCACGTGTTTCCTCAGGCGTACAGCGATAGCCTAGGATAAAGCCTGAAGGTGCTAGTCGTTCGACGACTTCCATAATGGCGTCCCAAATTTCTAAAATCAAGCGAGCGCGATTTTCTAGACTATCAGCCCCATATGCATCCGTCCGCTGGTTGGAGAAGGTTGACAAGAAGGACTGAGGCAGCAGACGTTGGGCACTGGATAACTCGATGCCGGCAAAGCCCGCTTGGATGGCTCGGCGCGTTGCGTCCGCATAGTAGCCAATAATGGCCTTAATCTGTGACTGATCTAAGGCTTTTACTTGGTGGGGGATAGGGGAATTTAGGGTCATTGGGCTGGGGCCGTAAACATAGCCCTGACGTCGCAGGTAAGGCTCCGCAAATCGTCCCGCGTGGGTCAATTGGATGAGCGCCTTGGCGCCATCTTGCTGCATAGCCTGAGCAAGTTTTGTCAAACCCGGTACACAGGCATCCTCAGCCAGACTGGGCCCAAATTCGAAGAGTTGTCCCTGGGGATGAATGTAGGCAGCCCCGGTGATTTGCAGGGGGGCTGACTGGGCCCGGCGGCGGGAGTAGGCCAAGTCTTCTTCGGTAATGTGACCTTGAGCGGTTGAGGAATTAGTGGTCATAGGTGAGAGAACGAAGCGATTGGCTAAGCTATGGGCACCTAGACTTAGTGGGCTAAGCAGGGGGGATGGCATGTGAGACACTCCTTCGGCAGCTGTTCAATCAGCTAGCATAATCAGATACTTACACGTTAGCACGAAAATTTTATCTGGTCAATCGCCATGAGTTGACAATCCCCTAGGTCTGATTGATAATAAAATTATTGATGAAAATGGAGGGGTCACATGTTATTAAGTGTTTTGGATTATGCCATGGTAGACAGTGGCCGAACAAGCCAAGAAGCCCTGAGGGAGACAGTGGCCCTAGCGCAATTAGCAGATAAATTGGGCTATCACCGATTCTGGGTGGCCGAGCACCATCAGGTGCCAGCCCTAGCCAGTGCTAGCCCGGAGCTCATGATTATGCATTTGTTGGGTAAAACGCAACGTATTATGATTGGTTCGGGTGGTATCATGTTGCCTCACTACCAGCCTTATAAGGTCGCAGAGTGGGTGACGACCCTCAGGTCTCTCTACCCAGGTCGTGTCAATGTGGGCTTAGGAAATAATCCAGGTACCAGCTCTGTCAGAGAATTGATGGGGACGGGCGAGCTTAAACGTTCAGATTATGCCCAACAAGTGACCGATTTGGTGCAGTATTTGGCGGATCCTGATGCAGTTGGTTTGCACTCGGCGGGGCCCAGCCAGGAAGCCCTCTGGTTGCTGTCGGCTGGCCTTCAGTCAGCCCAGTTAGCAGGAAGTTTGGGTCAGGCTTATGTCTATGGCTATTTCTTGGCGCCTGGCAAGGACCCACTTGCCAGTGCCCGAGACGCCTTAACTACCTATCGAGCTGCCTGCCAAGAAGCAGGCCACAGGCCGCAAGCTAGCCTGGCGGTCTTTGTGGTCTTAGGTCAGGATGAGACTCAGTGTCAGCAACTCCTATCAGCCTTAGACATCTGGCAACTGGGTAAGCAAGACTATGCTGAGTTCAAGACCTTTCCAACAGTCCAGGAGGCGTCCGCTTATCCCCTAAGCCAGGAGGATCGAGTACAGATAGAAATCAACCGCCAGCGTGTGGTCGTAGGCACCCTTGACCAAGTCAAGCAGCAGCTAGATGACTTGGCAGCTAGTCTAGACCTTGAGGAACTTATGGTTATTCCCCTAGTGCCAGATATTAAAAATCGCCAAGTAGCACTCCAGGCTTTAGCTCAAGCCTATCAACTAAATCAAGATAAGAAATCGGAGGAATTATAATGAAGAAATTAGGAAACTATTTATGGGTTGAAAAAGAAGGGGATATCTACACCCTCAGCATGACGCCAGAATTACAAGATGATGTTGGGACGGTTGGCTATGTGGAATTTACCCGCGAAAGCCAAGTCGAGGCTGGCGACTCTCTCTTAAGTTTAGAAGCCTCTAAGACCGTCCTAGATATTTTCTCACCCCTGTCTGGGCGTATTGTGGACGTTAACACAGCTGCTCAAGATCAACCAACTTTGCTTAACTCAGCTAATCCAGCAGAATCCTGGTTGGTGCGCTTGACAGATGTTGAGGAAGCAGCCTTCTTAGCTTTACCAGATCCGCTAGACTAAGACAGGAGGGGCTGACATGTTTGCGCAAGAATTGGACGCCCTGATTCGCCATCTTGGGGCTAGCCCTGAGCCGGGGACTGATGAAGAAAAGTTCCGGCAATATCGTGGCTTAGTTAATCAACGCTTGCCTTATCCAGTTAGTCAGGACTACCTAGATTTGGAAAGTCGCTTCTTGGCAGCCTGGCGTCAGCAGGAACCTATCTATCATTTGGCAGATTGCCAGAAGACAGCGCATCCCTCACTTTATCTCTGGCAGGGCGATATTACCCGTTTAGCGGTAGATGCTATTGTTAATGCAGCAAATTCAGCCATGTTAGGTTGCTTTGAACCTAACCATTATTGCATTGATAACCAAATTCATACTTTTGCCGGCGTTGGTTTACGCTTGGCCTGTGCTGATTTGAAAAAGGCCCGGGGTGGTAAGCCGCTGCCTGTCGGTCAAGCTCTCATGACATCCGGCTTTAATTTACCAGCCAAGCAGGTCATTCATACGGTAGGGCCACGCATTCATCATTTGCCAGTATCGCCCATGATGCAGGACCTACTCAAAAAGGCTTATCGGTCTTGTTTGGCTTGTGCCGACCAAGCGGGTTTGGAGACAATCGCTTTCTGTTGTATTTCGACCGGTGAATTTTCCTATCCTATTGAAGAGGCGACTCCAATTGCCATTGAGACGGTCTCTGCTTATCTAGCAGAGACGGGCTCCAAGCTCCAGGTCATCTTCAATGTCTGGACAGATAGCCAGTACCAACTCTATCATGACTTACTTCATTCCAAGGAGGCCTCCCATGTGGCAAGCACTTACTAAAACCTATCCCAGTCAAGCCCAGCAACTCTTGGCCCTGCTTAAGGAAGCAGAGGCCGTAGTCGTAGGGATTGGGGCTGGCATGTCAGCTGCGGATGGTTTTACCTATATTGGCCCACGTTTCCAAGAGGCTTTTCCTGACTTTATTGAAAAGTATGGCTTCCTCGATATGTTGCAGGCCAGTCTCTTTGATTTCCCTAGTTGGTCGGAATATTGGGCCTTCCAAAGTCGCTTTGTCTGCCTCAACTACCTGGATCAACCCGTGGGGCCCTCTTACTTGGCCCTCAAAGACTTGCTCAAGGACAAGGCCTATCATATCATTACGACCAATGCCGATAATGCCTTCTGGGTGGCTGATTATGATCCTAACAAGGTCTTCCATATCCAGGGGGAGTATGGCCTGATGCAGTGCAGTCGCCATTGCCACGCCCAGACCTATCGGAATGATGCGCTGATTCGCCATCTGGCTCAGCACCAAGTCCAAGGCCAGGTGGCCTATGAAGACATTCCCCTCTGTCCTAAGTGTGGGGCGCCACTAGAAATCAACAAGCGAAATGCTGAAAAGGGCATGGTGGAAGATGGAGACTTTATGGCCCAATTGGGTCGCTACAAGGATTTCTTAGCTAACCATGAAGGGGACAAGGTGCTCTATCTTGAAATCGGGGTAGGCTTTACCACACCACAATTTATTAAGCAACCTTTCCACCAAGCGGTGATGGCCAATCCCAATGCCATCTTGGTGACCTTGAATCAAAAACAATATCGCATGCCACGCGCCATTCAAGACCGGACGGTCTGGCTGTCTCAAGACAGTAAAGACCTCTTGTTGACCTGTGCGGCTGCAGCTAATCAAGCTTAGGAGGATGACATGTATCTAATTGAACCTATTCGCAATGGCCAATATCTGCCTGATGGGGCCTTAACGCTGGCTATGCAGGTCTATGTCCTTAATCATTTAGACCTAGATGAGACCATACTTTCCCCTATTACTGTAAGCCTAAGGTGGAAATCGGTCGCTTCCAGAACGCAGAAGTAGAAGTCAACCATGCCTATCTTAAGGAACATGATATTCAGTTAGTCCGTCGTGACACGGGCGGTGGGGCGGTCTACTGTGATCAGGGGGCCGTCAATGTCTGCTATATTATGCCGGGTGACACCAATATCTATGGCAACTATCAACGTTTCTACGCACCCGTTGTCAAACTCTTGCATGATATGGGAGCAAGTGAGGTCGAACAAAGTGGTCGTAATGACCTGACGGCGCTAGGTAAAGGTATCAGGTGCCGCCATGACCATGGTAGGTGGCAAGATTTATGGTGGTCATTCCCTCCTATTAGATGTCGATTATGAAGCCATGGTGGAAGTGCTCAATCCTAACCGGAAGAAAATTGATTCTAAAGGGATTAAATCGGTGCGCAGCCGAGTTATGGGCTTGCGTCAACTCTTGGATGAGCCCTATCGTCATATGACCATTGATCAGTTTAAGGATGAGGTCATTTGTCGTCTAATGGAGATTGACTCCATTGATCAAGCCAAACGCTATCAGCTGACTGAAGAAGATTTGGAAGCTATTGAAGCCTTGGCGGATGCTAAGTATCGCAACTGGGAATGGAACTATGGCAATTCGCCACGCTATAGCTATAATCGCGACGCTCATCTGGGAATCGGGACTGTAGAGTTCAGCCTAGAAGTTGAGGCTGGTCGCATTAGCAAATGCCGTATCTATGGTGATTTCTTCGGTAAAGGGGCCATCCAAGATATTGAAGAAGCCTTGCTGGGCACACCTGTTACCAAGCAAGATTTATTAGAAGTCCTGTCCAAACAGGACTTGGCTCATTATTTTGGGCCAGTCAGTGCCCAAGAGCTAGTGGACTTAATCCTATCCTAACATTTCGGCTCCTGTCCTTTGAAAAGGGCGGGGCTTTTTTTATGATGCGGCTTGAAAAATTTTCGTCATTAATTTCTGGGCGGATGTCTCAAATGCAGTGGCCAAAACTAATATCACTGCTAACAAGAAACCGATATAATGAACTAGTCATGAAAAGCGCCTATCACCATAGATAAACATAAGTTTGAAAGCTAAAAGCCCCTAAACCTAAAATCACAAGAAAAATTTTTGCAAACCTAAACATTTTAGGTTGACCTAATCTTTTCTCTGGTGTACAATATAATTAGCGGTAAGAGAGGAGATGATTCATGTGATTAAGACACAAGATCTAACGGTCAGTTATGACAATCAAGTGGTCGCTTTAGAAGGGGTTAACCTGCAATTAGCAGGTCCGACCATTACCGGCATTATTGGGCCCAACGGTGCTGGTAAATCTACTTTTGTCAAAGCAATCTTGAATATGATAGACCATGATGGCCAGGTGTTTCTAGACGGGGTACCTGCCAAGAAGATGCTGAAGAAAATAGCTTACGTCGGCCAAAGAGTGACATTGATTTCAACTTTCCAATTAAGGTCAAAGAATGTGTCTCCTTAGGCACGTATAGTAATCTCGGTATTTTCCGCAAGGTAAGTAAGAAAGAATGGAATAAAGTTGAAAAAGCGCTCGCCCAAGTTGGCTTGAGTGACTTCGCTAACCGACAAATCTCAGCCCTCTCGGGTGGACAATTCCAACGCGTTCTGATGGCGCGCTGTCTGGTTCAAGAAGCAGATTACATCTTCTTGGACGAGCCCTTTACTGGGATTGACTCGGTCAGTGAAGAGATTATTATGAAGATCTTGAAGGACCTCAAGAACCAAGGCAAGACCGTCTTGATTGTCCATCATGATTTGCATAAGGTACGGCGTTACTTCGATCAGTTGATTATCATCAATAAGCAACTGATTGCTGTAGGGCCTACTGAGCAGGTATTTAATGACCAGAATATGAAGGCCGCCTATGGCGACAGTGTTTATTTTGGTAAGGGAGGTGACCAGGTATGACCTTGATTCATGACTTTATTGAAAATGTGACAACCCTGCATTATATGCAGAATGCGCTAGTCACCGCCATTGTCATTGGGATTGTCTCAGGGGCTGTAGGGTGTTTCATTATCCTAAGAGGGATGTCTCTTATGGGGGATGCTATCTCTCACGCGGTATTACCAGGGGTCGCCTTATCCTTCATCTTGGGGATTAATTTCTTCGTTGGGGCCATTGTCTTTGGGCTTTTTGCCTCCATGATTATTACCTTCATTCGAGGAAATTCAATTATCAAGGGGGATACAGCGATTGGGATTACCTTCTCCTCCTTCTTGGCCTTGGGGGTCATCCTGATTGGCTTGGCCCGGAGTTCGACAGACCTCTTCCATATTCTCTTCGGGAATATCTTAGCGGTTCAAGATTCTGACAAGTGGATTACCATTTGGGTTTCAGTAGCGGTGCTAATCGTCATCATCCTCTTCTTCAAGGAGTTGCTGATCACGTCCTTCGACCCGCAAATGGCTAAGCCATGGGTATGAAGGTTAACTTCTACCACTACCTCTTAATGATTCTCTTGACCTTAGTGTCTGTAACGGCCATGCAAAGTGTCGGAACCATCCTGATTGTGGCCATGCTTATTACACCTGCTGCCACCGCCTATCTCTACGTCAATAGCCTTAAGTCTATGATTCTCCTCTCATCGACTTTGGGGGCTGTGACTTCAGTATTAGGTCTCTTCCTCGGGACTAGCTTCAACGTGGCGGCAGGCTCCAGCATTGTACTCACCTCAGCTGTGATTTTCGCGATTAGCTTCTTCATCTCTCCAAAACAACAATTCTTTAGAAAGCGGGTTTTACGCAAATGAAACATAAGCTAATGAAATTAGTGGCACTCTTGACGGTATTGTTTTGTTTGGTACCAAGCGTGAGCGCCCAAGATAAAAAACTCAAAGTTGTCGCAACTAACTCTATTATCGCCGATATCACCAAGAACATTGCGGGTGATAAAATCGATCTTCACTCCATCGTACCAGTAGGCCAAGACCCTCATGAATATGAGCCACTACCTGACGATATTAAGAAGACCACCCAAGCTGATTTAATCTTCTACAATGGTATTAACTTGGAAACTGGGGGCAATGCTTGGTTCACTAAATTGGTAGAAAATGCCAAACGAGTGGAAAATAAAGACTACTTCGCAGTCAGCGAGGGCGTGGAAGTCATTCACTTGGAAGGTGAGGGCGAAACCGGTAAGGAAGACCCTCATGCTTGGTTGAACTTAGAAAATGGGGTAATTTACGCTAAAAACATTGCCAAACACCTGATTGAAAAAGATCCAAGCAACAAGGACTTCTACCAAAAGAACTTGGACGACTATGTTGCCAAGTTAGAAGCTTTGGACAAGGAAGCTAAAACTAAGTTTGATGCTATTCCAGAAGAGAAGAAAATGATTGTTACTAGTGAAGGCTGCTTCAAGTACTTCTCTAAAGCCTACAATGTACCATCAGCTTACATCTGGGAAATTAACACCGAACAAGAAGGCACACCTGACCAAATTCGTGATTTGGTTAAGAAGCTCAAAGGCTCTAAGGTACCAGCTCTCTTCGTAGAATCAAGTGTGGATGACCGTCCAATGAAGACCATCTCTAGCGAGACCGGTATTCCAATCTACGCTAAAATCTTCACTGACTCTATTGCTGAAGAAGGCCAAGAAGGCGACAGCTACTACTCTATGATGAAGTATAACTTAGATAAGATCTCAGAAGGTTTAGCTAAGTAAACAAAATTTTCGCATCTGTAAAGTAAAAATACTTTACAGATGCTTTTTTATATGTTAGACTAGGGTCTGTAATCAATTGAGGAGGTGAAATTAACATGGCAGTTAAAATTCGTTTGAAACGTATGGGTTCTAAGAAAGCACCTTTCTACCGTATCGTTGTTGCTGACTCACGTTCTCCACGTGATGGTCGTATCATCGAGAAATCGGTCACTACAACCCATTAACTAACCCAGCTACTTTAGAAGTTGAAGAAGAACTCGCATTGAAATGGTTATCAAATGGTGCGCAACCATCTGACACCGTGCGTAACCTCTTGTCTTCAAAAGGCATCATGAAGAAATTCCACGAAAGCAAATAGTCTCGAGCAGTGTTCTAGATAAAGGATGATGAGATATGGTAAATATTGAAGCATTAATTACTGCAATCGTGAAGCCGCTCTTGGACCACCCAGAAGATTTTGGTGTGGAACAAGTAGAGACCGATGACTTCATGGAGTATCATTTGCACTTGAATCCGCAAGATGTAGGTCGTGTGATTGGGAAGAAGGGCCGTGTAGCCCGCGCCATCCGGACTATCGTCTACAGCGTTAAGACTCGTGGTCGCAAGCGGTCACGCATTGTCATTGCTGACCATGCGGAAGAAAGTTCAGCAGAATAATCAAGCGCCCTTAGGGGCGTTTTTCTATATTCATTAGGAGGAAATCGGTGAAGAAAGAAGAAAGAAAAAAGCTTAAAGAAGCATATGGTTGGCGGACATGGGCCGGTAGTGGCCTCTTGCTGTTCTTATTAATTTACGTTCTTTGCTTATCTGGCCCTCCTTGCGACCCAACCTCAAGCTCTTTTGGCAGGACAGGAACCTTTCCCAGAAAGCTCCAGCAAGCATGTAGTGGTAGAAGCAGAGTCGATCTTTCTCTTGGCTCAAGAGGATAATGTGGCCATCTACCTTGTCTCAGCCGCTAAGGTAACAGATAAGCCTTACCTAGTCTTGGTCGCTAGCAAAGATGATTCGGATATCGCCGCTGCTCGCCTCAAGACCTATGGCGCCTTGCTCAATGAGCCTGCAAAGCTAATTGGGGAAGTAGATAAGAGTGACGCGGCCAAGAAACTCTTAGATACGATGGCAGATAATAGTGAAACGGGTCTTCCATACCGTGATCAGCTATGGACGGAATATCTGGTTAACATGAAAGACTATCGTCAGTCACAAAGGACCATTCATTGGCTAGCTTATGGTTTTACAGCAGCCAGTGTCTTGTGTTTCTTATGGGGCTTGTTCAATCGTTATCGTCGCCATCAGATCTATAAACGTCTCTATCAAGCTTTCCCTGAACTCAAGGGCCAGCTTGACCACTTGCAAGTAGCCAGTGACTACGCAGATGACTATCGTGGCCTTTATCTCTACAAAGACAGTCTAATCTGCTTGGGGTTGCGCATGGCCCTTCTGCCTATAAACGAGCTAGCCTCTTTGGCCTTGAATAAGATAGTTTCGCAGGGCCGTTACGGGGTCAAACAAGTCAACTACTTCTTCCGGGCGCGAGATGTGGAGGGGCAATTCCATACCTTTAGAGCCTATCATGGTCGCAAAAAAACTCTGGCGGAAGACTTGGAGACCTTCCTAGTTGTCGTAGGTCAACGTTATCCTGATTTGAAAATCGCTTCTAAATAAGCCTAAGACGTCCTTTTGGGGCGTCTTTTTTAGTAGGGAAGGATGTCTCAGAGCCTTTCTTTATTAAGCTCGGAGCTTTCATTAAGGTATATTCCTTATTAAGTAAAAAATAGTTTGAAAATATCTGTACAAACAAATGAAAAGGGTTTATAATATAGCTATACTAAAGTAGAAAGAAGGGCAGCTATGAAGGAAAAGAACTTACGTGGCCTTTGGGCAACCGTTTTTCTCACCGTTTTATTTGGTGGATTTGCTATTGTAATGTGGTTTATAGGTGGGATTGCAAGTAGCCCTCAGTTTGTTGTGGACCGGGGTGGTCTCTTTCCAAGCAATTTTGGTCAAAATGTAGCCATCAAAATGGAGGCTATCAAAGAAATTGGCGCCATTAAAGGTGATGATAAGGCCGGAATGTACTTAGTTCAATCAGGAGATAAACTTGTTGCCCTTGTAGCGTCCAAGGATGATGCAGATATTAAAGCTGCCTTAGCCGCTCAGGAAAAAGGTGAATTAGCTAATAGTCCTGTGCTTGTAGCAGGGGATAAGGCTGATAACTCAAGTGCCAAGGACAACATCTCTAAAATTCGTCAAAACCTTAAAGCAGAAGCTCAGTCGTCCTTAAATGGTTCCTATCTCATCGATGTCCAAAAGCATAAATCAAATGCCCAAATGCTAATGTACGGTGCCTATGGCTTTGGTGCGATTACCTTGTTCTTCATCGGGTTCTTTGCCTTCAATGTTTCCCGCCGTAAGAAAGCCTATCGTGAACTCTATGCCCAATTCCCAGAATTGGAAGGCAATTTGGATCTCTTGGTATCAGGTGGCCAATATGCTGACAGTAAGCGTGGCCTCTATGTCTACAAGGATCATCTTATTTCCTTGGCGCAACGCAATACCATTGTACCTGCCAAGGACGTTCTCTACCTGGTGGCTGTCAAACAAACCATTCAACAGGGGATTGCTAGCCATGTTATCTACACGGTTGAAGCCTATGATAAGAACTTCAAGAAACATGTTCTCAGCACATTATTAGGCTCTAAGAAGACCTATGATGATGATGTCAATGCCTTTACTTACTTCGTAGATCAGCACTACCCTAATATTCTAGTGGGTGCCGACCATGCACCAGAATACCAAGCATTGAAAAATGCTGCAGGTTTTAAATAAGCCCTCACCGGGAGAGTCAGCCTTAGGGCTGGCTCTTTTTTGACTGTAATTGCTTCACACTGACTTCTAAAAAGGGTATAATGAATTTATCATTTAAGAAAGAAGGTAAGTTATGAAACGTAATAATCTACGCAATGTTTGGCCTTATTTAATTTTTGCCATGATTTGCGCGGCTCTGGGTGGCTTCTCTTCTACAAGAGTCAGAATTCAAGTGCAGATCAATTTGTAGAACAAGGGCTGGTCTATCCTAAGACCGAAGCTTTGACAGGGCATACTGCAGTAAGCATTAAAAATATTATGTATGTTTTTGATCTTACGCTTGAACGCAAAAGAAATGGCGTCGTGACTTCCACGGACACTAACACAGGCCTGGCAGCTTTTTTAGTTTATGATGGAGAACACACTTACCCAGTTGTACTCCATGAAAAATCTAATGTAGTCCATACATTGCTAGAACGTCTAGAAGCTGGCCAACTAGAATCGAATCCTGTTAACGTAGTGGCCTATGCTCAAAAAGGGAAGAATGAATTAGAAATAGCGGGAGAGGTAATTAAGGATGCTGAGGTGTCAGCTGATTTCAAATCAATCTTTGACGATACGGCTCTCTTAAATGTGGCTGATGCTGAAAGCCGCCTCAAGATTATTCATTTCGCCAGCTACGCCTTAGGCGCAGCGGTGCTATTATTACTGCTTACCGCTCTCTGGAAATACTGGAAAAATACTAAGTTCTACAATACCTTGTATGATCACTTCCCAGAATTAGCGCAAGACCTAGATAAATTAGTGACCGACAGTGATTTCCATAGCCCTGAGTTAGGTCTCTATGTCTACAAGAATCACTTGGTAGTGATTGGGGCTAATGACCGCATCATCGACTTGACTCAAATCATCTATACTTATGCAGTCCGTCAAACCAATAATTCAGTGGTTACCTTCCAAGTTCACCTGCATAATAAGCAATTCCGTCGCCTTGTGGTCAAACCGCGTCGCTATCAAAGAGAGTTCACACAAGCCATGTTAGATCGTCTCATGCTCTACTTGCAAGAGGCTTATCCATCTATGTTGGTAGGCGTTCAACATGCGACCGATTATAAAGAATTAAAACGTCAAGCACGTGGCTAAGCCATAAGTGACTAAGCAAAGGACTGGGGTAACCTGGTCCTTTTTATAGTAGTGATAAGAAGGATAATCTTGTATAATAGACCTAGCAGCGATGGAAGGAGACAAACTATGAAAAAATATAAGCTAATGAAGATTCTACCTTATTTGCTCGTAGCGGCTATCTGCATCATAATCGGAGGCGGCCTTGCCTATATCAGCCAAGGGACGAGCGCAGATAGTCTCCGTGCCCAAGGTTTGGTCTATCCCAATGTCTCTAGAGTCAGCCGTTTGACTGCTGTCCCAGTAACCAGAATCACTTATATCTCTGCCGTTAGCAATGTGGTCAAGGAGCGAGGTAAGATTGTCTATCGTGATGATAAGACCGGAATGAGCCTTTCCTTGTTAGTGATGGGGGACTGGATATCCCAATTTTGTTCCGAGATGACTCTTCACTTCTTCCTATGCTCACAGAAAAAAGCGATCAGGGGCAACTCGCGAATGAGTCCCATTATGTCATGGCCATGGTAGATGACAGTGATAAAAGCAAAGAATTTCTACAATCAATCGAAAGCTATGTCACCAATAAGACGGGCCAGCGCGTCTTTATAAGTGGGACCTTGCTTAATCAAGACAAGGCGGAAACCTACATTCAATCCATGAAGTTAGTCATCTATATCTTCTTTGCTTTAGCGCTGGCGGTATTGGGCTTCACAGCCTATCGCTATAGTGTCATGCGACGTTTTTGGAGCCAAGTTTACCAAGCCTTGCCAGAGCTAGCAATGGACCAGGACTTGCTGATGACTCAGAGCCAGTTCAAGTCTAAGCAACTGGGGCTTTATCTCTACCGTGACTATCTTATTGTATTAGGCGCCAAAGAACGCTTGATTGACCTTAGCACGGTATTGGGTTTAAATCTGAACAATGAAAGCAACAATGGCCGTTTGAAGAGCCGGCTAATCCTCTATTATGACCGAGATCAGTTTGAAACAGTTAAAATTCGCCCCTATCCAGAGAAGGAGGCGCGTGCCTTCCTAGAAGGTCTGATGGCCTATCTTGAAAAACACCATCCTCATATCCTGCTAGCTGATGAGCGTTTGTCTATCTAGGAGTTGGCTAGACAAGGAAAAGGCAGTTCGTTATAATAAAGTAACGAATAATAACTAGAAAGAAGGAATTCTATGAAACCCAACTTTAAGCGTGGCGTGATCAGTCTTGTGATTTATGGTTTGTTACTTTTAAGTGCAGCCGGCTTCTTCCAATATGTGGCGACCCAATCAACACCGGAGAAGTTAGCTAGCCAAGGCTATGTTTATCCTAAGACTAGCGATACCAAGACCAGTAGCAAGACCACCTTCGCCGTAAAAGCTATTTACAGAATTAAAGATACTAAGTACGGAAAAGCACCCTTTGTCATGGCCGATGATAAGAGCCTTCTGGCGACTGAGGCAAAGCCAGATTTGCCCATTATTAAAAAGCTAGAAGAAGCGCAAGAAAAGGGCACCCTAGCGACTAATCCTATTACGATTATGGGGGAAGTCAAGGAGCTCAGTAGCGTTCCCTTCCAAAACACTAGAAATTCTCTAGAAAAGCAAGAGCCTGGAGTGACAGACAATAAGGAATTTGAGATTAAGAAACTCGACCTAACCAGTGTTGCTAATGTTGAAAGCACTGGTACCATTATGACTGCAGGGACTGCCTTAGTAGGATTAGGTTTCCTAGCCTATGCTGTCTTTCGTTATCTAGCTAATAAACGCTTCTACGACCAACTCTTAGTAACCTTCCCTGAACTAGGTCAAGATGAACAAGCCTTACGTAAGGGTGCGACCTACTACGAGAAACATTTGGGCGTCTATGTCTATAAGGATCAGTTGATTGTCATGGGGCGTAAGAATGCCATTGTGGACTTGCGTGACATTATCTATAGCTATGTCTACAAGGAAACCAGACGCTTTAACCTCTACAAGACCGTCAAGTTTGTGGTCTATCTCCATACCAAAGACTTCAAACGCTTAGCTGTCTTCCCAGCCAAACACACAGTTAAAGACACTGAAGCCAAGTTAAATCGACTCATGGAATATCTGGATGCAAGCTATCCTCAAATGCTAGTCGGATTTGACCATAAGGACGAATATATGGCCCTTAAACAAGCGGCGGGCCGTCGTTAAGACAACTAGAATCAGGCTCCCTTTCATGGTATACTGAGAGGGTAGGCCTGATTTTTATTAGGCATAAAAGGAGGACAAGTATGACTTATTATCGTGTAGCCCGAATTGTGAATACCTTCGGGATTCGGGGTCAACTCAAATTAATTGCCGATACTGACTTTCCAGAGGAGCGCTTTGCAAGTGGCAAGACCCTCTATATTCTGAAGGATTCGAATTCCCAACCGTTAGCTAGTGTTCAAGTCGCCAAGGCCGCTATCCATAAGGGGACTTGGCTCATTAGTTTTGTTGGCTACGACAATATTAATCAGGTCGAAGTCTTCAAAGGCTGCTGGCTAGCCATTGACGAAAGTGAGCAGGATGAGTTAGAAGAGGATAGCTACTATCATCATCAACTCTTGGGCTTGGAGGTTGTGACCCTAGAAGGCAAGACCCTTGGGAAGATTAAGGAAATTCTTCAGCTAGGCTCTAATGATGTCTTTGTGGTTCAACGTAATATTCCCAAGGCCAAAGACGCCTTAATTCCTTTTATTGGCGATGTGGTTAAAACTGTGGATCTAGAGGCTGGACAGGTTAAGATTGAACTAATGGAAGGGCTGATTGACGATGAAGCTTGATGTCCTGACCCTCTTCCCTGAGATGTTTGAGCCTATGCATCATTCCTTGATGGGGCAAGCGCAAGCCAAGGGATTGATTGACTTTCAGACCCATAACTTCCGGGATTTTGCGGTGAATAAACATGGCCATGTGGATGATTATCCCTTTGGTGGTGGGGCAGGCATGTTACTGCGGGTGGATCCCATTGTTCATATGCTAGAACATATTGCGCCCAAGGAAAATGCCCGCATTATCCTGATGGATCCAACCGGGGTACCTTTTAGTCAGAGTTTGGCCCAGGAATGGTCTCAAGCCGAGCAGTTGGTCTTTATTTGTGGTCACTATGAGGGCTTTGACGAACGGGTGCGGTCTTTTGTAACGGATGAAGTTTCACTGGGGGATTATGTCTTAACCAATGGGGAGCTGCCGGCTATGATTATGATCGATGCTACCGTGCGCCTGATTCCTGAAGTTTTAGGCAATGCGGAGTCCATTGTGGGCGAGTCCCACCAACGGTCACTCTTAGAGCATCCTCAATATACACGCCCACGAGATTTTCGTGGCATGGAAGTGCCAGAGGTACTCTTCAGTGGCCATCATGATAAGATTCGCCAGTGGCAGGGCAAGGAAGCAATCCGCCGGACTTTGGAGCGCCGACCGGATCTACTAGAACAGGCTGATTTGTCCAAAGAAGAACGCAAGTGGTTAGCTGAAATTCAAGCCGAAAAAAATGTCAATTAGGCTTTACAAATAGGCAGAGTTTGGTATAATACTAGAAGTGGTGAAAAACCGCAGATATCACAATATTCCGCTGGCTACGCCCTAGGGCTAGTTATGAGTATTAGTCGAGAGGAGAAAAAAACATGAGTAAAGTGATTGAAAAAATTACCTCAGCTCAATTACGTAGCGATATTCCTGAGTTCCGCCCTGGTGACACTGTACGTGTACACGCTAAGGTTGTCGAAGGTTCACGCGAACGTATCCAAATCTTCGAAGGGTTAGTAATCAAGCGTCGCGGTGCTGGCATCAGCGAAACTTACACAGTTCGTAAAATTTCGAACGGTGTAGGGGTTGAACGTACTTTCCCAGTACACACTCCACGTGTTGCTAAAATCGAAGTTGTTCGTAAAGGTCGCGTACGTCGTGCTAAGCTCTACTACATCCGTGCCTTGTCTGGTAAGGCTGCACGTATTAAAGAAAGAGGCCGCTAATATACCGAAACAGGTAAAGAACCATCAATCGTCTTTGGACGGTTGGGGGTTCTTTTTTTTGTTTAATCGGAGCATATGAAGTCAGAACGCTAGGTGAGTAAGGGAGCATTGTCAGTATCCAATTAGATACTAGCTTATATTATCGATAGTAACTTTTGTTAGCCGAATAAGAATGACATTTTTTTGTCTAGTCCTTTTTGATGCTGAAGTCGCTAAAATATCTTTGAATCTTGTCTTTATTTTATGTTCATGTGAGCGGAAATAGTGAAGCTAAGACGCTAAGATTGGCGTTTATAAACAGACATCTCCTTTTATTTATTGATTGTTGGAACAAAAAATTGTTCCATTAAATTGTTAGTATTCAAATGATAGATATTATTTTGACGCTATCAAAAATAGAATTAAGGTATCTTGTAAATACCAATGCAATTTTAGATAGCATAAAGTTTTGGTCAAAAAGCAGACAACGGTTACAAAATGGATTATGAGAGGAAAGTGAGGATATAGTAAGGTTGTGATGAAACCACCAAAAAAGCAGGCAAATTTGTTACGAGAGGATTACTTTTTGGTAACGACCCGCTACCAAAAGGAGATAACCTTTGACCTACATTTATAGAATGATATAATAGGGCCGACCTGAGGGCAGGGGCTATCTAGGTGCATAAAGACAAGCATCTAAGATTTTATTTTGTAATTCCGTCTTATAACTGACAAATTCATTTCTATTTATATTGTGATGATTATAGGCGGTTTCGGCAATTACAAAGAGACGCTGCCACAAAAGAAATTCGAGGGGTAAGAAACAATCATGAACATACTTGTAACTGGAAACACGCGGTACTTGACGCGAGAATTTATCCAAGAAGCCTTTCCCGACATGCGCGTCATTATTTTGGGAGCCTGCGATCTAAAATCTTCCTATCGCCAACGTTTGACGGTGCTATCTCCTGATAATAAGGACTGGGCCTTGGAGGAGATTTTTGACACCTATGATATTGACCAGGTAGTCTTCTTCTCAAACTTCCTAACCTTACATTCTCAGGAAGTTGGGGAAGGGGAATCACTTCAACAGTTACTAACAGCTTGTAAAACCCATAAAATTCAGCGCTTTTGTTATTTGGAAGGTCCGCAAGCTGGCTATCAAGATAAGCAACAGGGCACCCAATTGGCGCAAAGCTATGAGCAACTCTGTTTGTTCGAAGGGCATGACCATGGAGTAGCAGTCAAAGTCATTCGCCTGCCACATCTCTATGCAGACCATTTATTACCTGACTATTTGGATCGGATCTTTAGCCAATGGGCTGCCGGTAAGCCTGCACGTTTCAAAGAAAATCGAGAGAGTGACTTTCTCTTCTTACATATTCATGATTTGGCTAGCTTATTGCATAAGGTTTTGGATGATTGGACGGATGAATCAGAACTCTTGCTGGTGCCAAATAGCTTCAAATTGACCTATCAAGATTTAGCCTTAAGTATGCATCACTTACAGCCCAAGGTACCAATCAGCTTTACCAAAGGTAATTTGCAGCAAGTTGATGCTAGCCAGGTGACGGAACCTTCACTACGGACACGCTATGGTTGGTTCCCTCAGTTGAATCCACTTGAAGACTGGCAAGGGATTTTAAAAGAATCCTACCTAGGTAAGGTCAATACGTCTATCTTTGCTTGGTGGCAGGACTTGAAGACCTGGATGGGACTTCATCCAACCCTTGTTCGTATTCTAGAATTGTTGCTTTTATTTGGTCTATCAGAAATCTTCGCGCTCCTATTAAGTAACCAACAACAGTTCCGAGTGATTGATGTCCGCTTGCTTTTCATTGTGATGATGGCCATGACGGGAGGTATCTCGATGGGCTTATTAGCAGCTAGCTTATCCTCTATTGGCTTGCTCTATGTCTACATCACTTCAGGAAATAACTGGATTACCTTATTCTACGATCCACTCAACTGGGTCCCTTTTGTAGTCTATTTGGTAACAGGGGCCATGGTAGGACGCTTACGGGCAGAAGCCTTACATGACAAAGCAGTCTTATCCAGAGAGAACCAGCTGCTGCGGGATAAAGGGCATCTAGTTCGCCAACTCTATCGCGATATGCTACTTGAAAAATCCAGTTTGAAAAAGCAAATTATGGGGCGACGGGATTCCTATGGTCGATTATATAGTTGGGTGGAGCAACTCAACCAACCAACACCGGAAGCGGTACTTAAGGTAGCCCAAGAACTACTGGTAGAATTAGTAGATCCAATGGCTTTAGTCTTCTATCAAGTAACAGGTGCCAACCAATTAGCTGCAGTTCCTGGGCTGAGTCAGACTTTGACGACCCCGCTCTTAGATGGGGCACTGGGTCAATTGGCAGAGCCATTAATGTCGGGGGAGCTTTGGCTTAATCGGCAACTAGATCCTAATTTGCCACATTATGTTGCTGGATTACGCTACCGTAGTCAGTTAGTCATTGTCATCGGTTTACAAGAAGGCCAGTTAGATCCGATGGATTTGGCTCATTATAACCAACTCCGGGTCATCTTTGGTCTAATTGAAATAGCTTTCCAACATGCCTTGGAAGTGAATGGTCGCTAACCGATGACAACTAGCAAGAAAGAAAGAAGGGGAAACCATTATGCTACCGACCTTAATATTGCTGGTCTTATTATTAGGACACAGCATCCTAGCTTACGGCCTCTATCGGCATATGTTGGCCCGTAAGGTCACGCTACATCCAATATTATGGCTACCGATTCTTTTGATGCCATACCTAGGCCCATTATCGGTTGCCTTAGTCTATTGGCGCATGTATAGTCGTGAAGATTTCCAATCTATTGTTGTGAGTCAGCAGGAAGCAAGCGCTCAGGATATGGACGAGCAGCTATCGGATGAAGAAGACCAAGCACCGATTTCTCTACAATCATCTGAGGATGTGCGCTTATGGGTGCCAATTGAAGAAGCGCTTTTACTTAATGATTCAGCTATCAAGCGCGAATTGACCATGAGTATGCTCAAAGACCAACCAAGCAATGTTGTCGCTTTGTTGCAGCAAGCACGTATGAACGAAGACGTGGAAGTAGTCCATTATGCGACAGTTATGCTAGCCGAGTTACATAAGGAATATGATTTAAAGATACAAGAACTCAAGCAAGAATTGCTTAAGCAGCCGGATGATATTGATATTTTGGAGAAGCTTTGTCTAGCTCTAGAAGACTATTTGGCATCTGGCCTAGTAGCTGGAAAGTTTGCTGAGAGCTCACGACGCCAATATATTGATTTATTGCGACGTAAAGTGGCGATTAGCCATGAATTAAAGGACTATCTTCGGTTAGGCGGTCAGTATCTAGCGCTAGGAGAAGGACAGCGGCTACGCCAAATCTTGGATTACTGCCAAGTTGAATGGCCAATGGAAGAAGCTTATCGTGTCTTTCAGTTTCAGGCCTTGGTCGCTCAAGGTGATCGATTAGGCTTGCAGCAATTCTACCAAGATATTGAGACACGACAAGTCTATTTGTCACGCCATAATCGCCAAATCATTGACGCTTGGCGACTTCAAGCATAGGGGGGGATTGCATGAAAAGATGGCAACAATTTAGATATAGAGGCCTAGTTTTAGTCTTTATTGGCTTTTTGGTCTTGGCTACAGCTTTGTTTATTGAACGCCAAGGGATTGGCTATCAAGTCCAAAAACAGCCCTTTACTTACTTGACGGGGCCAGTTGTGACAGCAGATCAAGCCCAAACACAAGTGCCGGTTAATACACTGGTTGTGACGGATAGTCGCGATCCATCTAGTAACTTAGCCAAGGAACAATTCCAACAAATTCTTAAGGACATGAAGGTTGGCTACAAGCAGATTGATATTGCCAAGGATTCTTTTCCGGATTTGTCTGGTTATGAGAAGGTCGTGATGTTGATTTCCCAGTTAGATGATCTAGATGATGAGCTCGTAGCTTTACGAGACTGGGTAGAGGCAGGCGGCTATGCTCAATTTGCCTTAACCCTTCAAAAGTCTAGTCGCCTATCCTTAATTGAACAGGCGCTTGGGATTGAACAGTCTCAAGCTGATCATGGACTGGTAGACAAGTTTACGTAGAAGCAGACTTCATGATTGGCGGTGGCCGAGAGTATGTGATTGAGGAACCCTTTGACTCAGCGCTTAAGGTAGACCTGTCGGACAAGGCCAAGGTTCTTGTCAGCCGCAAGGAAGGTCAGGGAGTCTTACCTCTGATTTGGGAACATCGTTATGGTAAAGGCAAATTTGTGATTGATAACTTCGGGATTTATAACAAGGTGACACGAGGGCTTTATGCGGCTTCTTTTAGCCTTTTAGGCAAGGTTTCAAGTTATCCAGTTATTAATGGCTCGGCCTTCTATCTGGATGACTTTCCAGCGCCGGTACCGAGTGGTGATGGTAAGTACGTCAAGCGGGACTATAACCTCAATGTGGCGGACTTCTACACCAATATTTGGTGGGTAGACATGCTAAGTTTCGTCGATAAATTTGGCATTAAATATACCGGTGCTACGATTGAAAACTACGAAGATGACACTTCTGGCCAAGTTCATGACCAGGAAGATATTGCCCGCTTCGTTTATTTTGGGAATATGTTGCTGCGTTCAGGTGGTGAAATTGGGTATCATGGTTATAACCACCAACCTCTTTCACCTAAGAGCTTAGACTATAAAGGAGTTTACTCTTATAATACCTGGGATGAATCCGCTATGATATCGGCCATGAAGGAATTAGTTCGCTTTAATGAACAACTCTTCCCTAATGTGGAAAAATCAGTCTATGTTCCACCTTCCAATGTCTTGTCACCGGAAGGTCGAGCAGTATTGACCCACGAGATACCGGAAGTTAAACCATTGCCAGTACTTATTTCCCAGGGGATTTTGCCTACGCGCAAGAATTTGAATGGGCTGCTGATGGAATGGTCGAACAACCTCGTGTGATTTCGGGGGGGATAATTGATGATTTTATGCAATTAGCGGCTTTCTCTGAGCTGAATCTGCACTTCGTTAATAGTCACTTTATCCATCCGGATGATCCTTTGGACACTGATCGAGGGGCTGAACTAGGCTGGGGAACTCTCAAGAAGAACCTGGAACACTATATTAGCTGGCTCAAGGAATCCGCGCCAAGTCTACGTGACCTTACAGGTTCCCAGTTATCAGGGGCAGTACAGCGTTATGCGGCTTTAGCACCTAAGCAAGAGGTGACTTCTACTGGTATCCAATGGACTTTTGAGCATTTCTATGATGAGGTTTACCTCTTTGTACGTATCAACGAAGGGCAATTGGGCAGCCATGTAAATGGTGGGACCCTAACGCATGTAACAGGCAACCTCTATCTCTTGAAAGCAACGCAGGCTAAAGTAAGCATGGACTGGAGTGAAGAATAAGGATGAGAATTTGTTTGATTTTAGAAGGAAGCTATCCTTATGTCCATGGTGGGGTCTCAACCTGGATGCATCAATACATCCAAAATATGCCGCAACACGAATTTGTTCTCTGGGTGATTGGGGCTAAGTCCAAATCAAAAGGACAATTTGTCTATCAGCTGCCTGACAATGTAGTAGAGGTCCATGAAGTCTTTCTTGATGATGCGCTACATGTGGCGCCAAGTAAACGCCTCTTCGATTATCATTTTACGACCTCTGAACTGGAGGCACTTAGACAAGTTATGGAGACAGGCCGGCCTGATTGGCAGGTGCTTTGCCAGCTCTATCAGGATAAGAAACTGAACCCCGTTGACTTCCTCCAGAGCGAGAATTTTCTTGAAATGATGGTGGAAATGGTTCAGCAGCAATATGCCTATAACGCTTTTGCTGAAGTTTTCCATACCATTCGCTCGATGCTTTTGCCTGTCTTCTATCTTTTAGGCCAGTCTGTTCCTCAGGCAGATGTCTATCATGCTATTTCAACTGGCTATAGTGGGATTTGGCGCTTTTAGGCCAATATCGCTACAATAAGCCTATCTTGTTGAGTGAGCACGGTATCTATACCCGAGAGCGGGAGGAAGAAATCATCCGCTCAAACTGGGTGCTACCAAGCATGAAGGAACACTGGATTAAGTTCTTCTACATGTTATCGGATATTATTTACAGTCGCGCCCAAATCATTTCTTGTCTCTTCACCAAGGCGCGTTTGACTCAAATTGAGATTGGTTGTGACCCAGCACGTTGTCGCGTGGTGGAGAATGGGATTGATGTCCAACGTTTCGCATCTGTTCCTGCTAAGATTCCAGATGGCGTAGTAGATATTGGAGCAGTTGTGCGCCTGGCACCTATTAAGGATATTAAGACCATGCTTTATGCCTTTTACGAGTTAAGTAACCGGCTTGATAATGTTCGCCTCCATATAATGGGGGGCGTGGATGATGAGGAATATGCCCAAGAATGCTATGACTTGGTTAAGCAAATGCAATTGGATAATGTCATCTTTACAGGTCGGGTAGACATAGTTTCCTATATGGAAAACTTAGACTTTACCATTTTGACCAGTATCTCGGAGGCTCAGCCCTTATCAGTCTTAGAGTCACTGGCATCAGGGCGCCCCTGTGTGACAACCGATGTGGGCTGCTGTCGGGAATTGTTAGAAGGCGGACCTGGTGATGACTTAGGAATAGCAGGCTACATTGTGCCGCCGACTTATCAGAAGGGCTTGGCGGATGCCATGGAAGCCATGTGTCGCTCGCAAGAAGATCGACTCAAAATGGGCGCCATTGGGCGGGAACGTGTTCAACGTTATTATCAGTATGACCGCATGCTCAAGGGTTATTTGGCCATGTATGAGGAGGTGAGTGCCTAATGGCAGGGATTGGATTTGAACTACGTAAGGTCTTTGACCAAAAAGGCCTCTTCTCACGTGCCAAAGCCTATGGCTATACGGGCGTGATTTATGCTGGTCCCATGGTCCTTGGGGGAACCTTAATCTTCGGGATTTCCTACTTGGCGGGTTATGTAGGTCTCAATCGTCTGGATCGAGACTTCTTGACCAGTATGATCACTTACGCCATCTTGGCTTCTCTGACAGTCAATTCTTTCTTCTCTTATGCAGTGACGCGTTTTGCCTCGGATATGCTTTATGAAGAGAAAGAAGCTTATATTATTCCATCTTTTTGGGGCTCTTCGGCCACTATGATTGGAATAGGGGCCTTATTATATACGCCATTTCTCATATTTTCTGGCTTAACGCCTGTTCAGTTAGTCTTAAATTTAACCTTATTTATGGAATTGATTTTTGTCTGGAATGGGGTTCAGTATCTGACCGCCCTCAAAGACTATAAGTCTATTCTCTTGGCCTTTTTGGCAGCAAGTGTCCTGACCTTCTTGGTGGGGTGGTGCCTTTTAGCCATTAAGTTTCCAGCCTTAACAGCACTCTTGCTGAGTGTCTGCGTGGGTTATGGCCTTATGTTTCTGGGAATTGTCTACTTGCTGGCACGCTATTTCCCTTTGATTTGGATATGCTTAAGGAATCCTTCCTTTTTCTTCAAATGGATGGACAAGTTCTTCGACTTGACCTTGATTGGCTTCTTCTTGCATATTGGGATTTTTTTGGCCACATCTTCGTTGTCTGGTTTGGTCCCTGGGGGAGCCGTGTCAAAGGTCTCTTCTATGCTTCTCAGGTTTATGATGTGCCGGTACTCTTGGCTTTCCTAACAATTTTAGTGACGACCATCAACTTTGCCTTAGCAACTGAAGTTCATTTCTATCCTAAGTATCAGCGTTACTATGGTCTTTTCAATGAGAAGGGGACCTTGGCTGATATTAAGGAAGCAGAAGTAGAGATGATTACGGTTATGATTCGCGAACTTCTGGCCTTGGCTTGGAAGCAATTGTTCGTAACCGTCCTAGCCATTTCTGCCGGGAATGCGCTCTTGGATGCCCTGCCGCTAGGGATTAATGACCTCATGCGTGGCTACTTCCGGATTCTCTGTGTGGGCTATGGAATCTACGCCATTGCCAATGTCCTCTTGTCCATGCTCTTGTACTTTACGGATTATCAAGGAGCTTTGATTGCTGCTACTAGTTTCGCTATTGCCTCGCCAGTCTTTACCATGGCCTCGCAATTCTTCAATCGTGCCTTTCTAGGTTTTGGCTTTTTAGTGGCCGCAAGTATTTTCTTCTTGCTGGCTCTTTGGCGTCTGGACCGCTTTACTAAGAAGTTAATGTACTATACTCTCAGTGCTCAGCCGATGACCTTAATAACACATGAAGGCTTATTTAGTCGACTTTATGATTATCTGAAAGGGGTGGGCGCTCGTGCCACCAAAAAATCCTAAGTTAGCGGGGCTTCTGGTGATGATTCTAGCGACGTGTGTCCTAGGAGCCTGTAGCCAAGAAGAAACTAGCACATCGTCCTCGGTCAGTCAGGAGAATACAGTCGAATTTGCCGAAAGTAACTATCATTTGCGAGATAAGGACTTGCTTTATCAAGAAGACCCTCAGTCGGTTAAGACCCTCTACCTGACCATTAAGTCAGGCGTAGAGTCAGAAAATACCAACCATACCTGGGAAGAAATCAATACTTATTCTGCTTATGATTACGAGAAATGGGGCGTGCCACGTTATCAAGTGGCGGCCATTTTACAGGCAGGGGATGACTCGGGTCCCTTAGCAGGTCAGGTGGGTTACAATGAGACAGTGCCGAATGCGACGGTCCAGGTTCGTGGTCAGACGTCTAGCCGTAATCAACAGAAAAATTACAAGATTAAGCTTAAGAAGAATAAGGGGAGCTGGCAAGGACAGCGGACCCTCAATCTTAACAAGCACCAAACTGACGGCTTGCGTTTCGTAACAAGTTGGCTTATGACTTGATTCGAGGCATTCCTCAAATCATGGGCTTACGGACACAATTTGTTCATCTCTATGTTAAGGATGAAAATGGTTCTGAGCCAGATAAATTTGTGGATTATGGTCTCTATACCCAGGTGGAACAGCTCAATGGTGCTGGCCTTAAGGCTCATGGTTTGGATAGTAACGCCCAACTTTACAAGGTTAACTTCTTTGAATTTCTACCTTATGAAGAGGTCATTAAACCAGAAAATGATCCAGATTTCGATAAGCAAGCCTTCGAGAAGTTGCTAGAGATTAAGGGAGATCATGATCATCGTAAATTGATTGAGATGCTACAGGTGGTCAATGATTTGGACCAACCTATTGAGCAGACCTTGGATACTTACTTTGATCGGGAGAATCTGACCTACTGGTTGGCCTTCCAGATTTTAATTGGTAACACGGATACTCAGAGTCGGAATGTCTATCTCTATAGTCCGCAGAACAGCCAACGTTGGTATTTTATCCCCTGGGACCACGACTCGGCCTTCTTCAAGAAGGAATATGAGATTGAGAACTTTGCGGGTAAGACTTCCTGGGAGTCTGGTATCAGCAACTATTGGGGGAACCGTCTTTTCCAACGCGCCCTTAAGTCTGAAACATTCCGCAAGGAATTAGATGATGCCATTCAAGATTTAAGAGCTAAGCTGACACCTGACTATCTGAGCCAAGAAGTAGCCAAGTATCAGGCAACGGTTCAGCCTTATGTGACCAAGGAACCAGATAGTACACATCTGGGTCTGACGCCTAGCCAATATGAGGAAGTAGCGGCTGCTATTCCTCAAGAAATTGAGAGCAACTATCAGGACTATCTAGACAGCCTTAAGAAGCCAATGCCGTTCTTTATCGGGATTCCTGAGAAGGACGAGAATGGCAAACTTAAAGTCCGTTGGGATGCGGCTTATGATTTGAAGGGGCAAAAGATAACCTATAAGGTTGAAGTAGCCAAAGACTTCGAATTCAAAGACGTCATCCATACAGAGGAAGGCTTAACCCTTCCCGAGACAGTCCTAGACATGCCGGAAAAAGGGCACTATTTTGCTCGTGTGACAGCTACTAATGAAGCTGGGGAGAGCCGCGATGCCTTCGACTACTATGTCACAGAAGCGGGTAAACACTTTGGCGTTAAGAGTTTCTTCATTCAGTCTGATGGGAAGATTAGTGAGGATGTTTATGAAGAATAAGTTTTTAAGCTCACTGTGGGGGCAGTCTCAAAACTTGACTTGGCAAGAAGAAATTCAAGCCTCTGGAGAGACTTACCGCCATGAAACAAGTATCTGATTTCCTATCATGATCAGGACAGTTTGCGACGTCGTCTGTCGCCTGTTTTGGCCTTGGACAAGCATGTCAAGGGCGACGGCTATACTATTCGCAGTCTCTATTTTGATGATTACTGGCAATCTGCCTACGAAGAAAAAGACGCTGGGGTTCTGATGCGGAAGAAGTATCGGATTCGTATCTATAACTTTCAGGACCACTATATTCGGCTTGAACGTAAGAAAAAATTCGGCGCCTATATTTATAAGGAAAGTGCGCCTCTGACACGGGCTCAGGTAGAGGATATTTTGCTAGGACACTATGATTTTCTTAAGCAAAGTCCTCATTCCCTAGCGCGTGAGTTCTATATCGAATGTGTGACCAATATGATGCGACCGCGTGTCATTGTGGACTACGAACGAGAGCCTTGGATTCTAGATGCCGGGACAGTGCGTGTAACCTTCGATACAGACGTGCGTGCGACGGTTGGTTCCTTTGATATTTTTGATGCTAAGTTGCCTACCTTGCCAGTCTTACCGCCTGATAAGTTGATTTTAGAAGTCAAATATACGGAACTTATGCCACAAGTCGTGCGTCAGTTGGTGCCGACTGGAGCCTTGGAGTATACGGCAGTCTCTAAATATGTGCTCTGCTATGAAAAGACAGCCTATAAACATGGCTTCAATTATTGGTTCGACCATGAGCATTTTTAATCTGGTCGATGAAGGAGGGGTTTGAATGAATACTAGCGTCCAAGACGTTATTAAACGTTCATTTATCGAAACGCAGCGTTTTGCTGCTGAAAACTTGCCCAAGCTGATTGGCTCGCTCTTGCTGGCCTTCGTTATGGGCTGCATTATCTACTTTGTCTATCGTCGCTTTTATACTGGCGTAGTTTTCTCGCGTAGCTTTGCGGTGACGCTAGTTGGGATGACGGTGCTAACTTGTATGGTGACTTTGGCCATTTCGACCAACGTGGTCATTTCCTTGGGGATGGTCGGGGCCCTGTCCATCGTGCGTTATCGGACGGCGGTTAAGGATCCCATGGACTTGCTCTATCTCTTTTGGGCGATTACCTCGGGCATTACGCTAGGGGCTGGTATGTTTGTGTTGTCGGTCTGTGCAGCCTTGATTGTGATTCTCATGATTGTGGTCTTCTATTTCCGTCAGGAGACGGGCAAGGTCTACATTGCGGTCATTCACTATAAAGGTCTGGAGACAGGGGATGCCATTGTACAAGCCTTTGGTAAGATGAAATTCTTCATCAAGTCTCGCACTATGCGCAAAGATGGCAGTATCGAAGCTGCTATCGAGGTCTTCTGTAAGTCACAAAATGACTTCCTTTTTATGGAGAAAATTCAAGCCCTTGAGGATGTGGAAGATGTGACCTTGATTCAATACAATGGTGAGTACCATGGCTAGTCGCTTAAAAGCTGGCTAGCAAGCAAGGAGGGAGCATATGCGACAACATTTTCTAAGCTGGGTGGCCATAGTGTCTTTGCTAGTGGTCAGTCTGACCCAAACCAGTCGAGTGAATGCTCAAGACCAAGTTTTGCGTGAGGCTAGCTTTGACTGGCAGGATCCTGAATCAGGCAACCCACTTATGGGCTATGCCCTCCAGGCTGAAAAATCCCAAGTAGAGGCTGATGTGCAGCTTCTCTATGTGGATGTGACCTGGAAGGAGCTGGAACCAGAGGAAGGCAAGTTTGATTTTGAGGCCATTGAGAAGGCCAACCAGTTTGACCGTTGGCGCAAAGAAGGCAAGCATCTGGTTTTGCGCTTTGTACTGGATATGCCTGGCCAAGACCGTCATCAGGATATTCCAGATTGGCTCTACCAAGAAATTAAGGGAGCGGGTGACTGGTATCAAACCGATTATGGCCAAGGCTTTTCGCCAGACTATAGTCAAGAAACCTTGATTAAAGCCCATGATAAGGCGGTAGCTGCCATGGGCCAGCGTTGGGGGCAGGATGGCTTTGTCGCCTTCATTGAGTTGGGCAGTGTCGGCCATTGGGGCGAGTGGCATGTCAACTATGAGAAGGGACTCAAAAGGTTACCGTCTGAAGATATTCTGGAAGGTTACGTCGCACCTTGGCGTACGGCCTTTCCCAAGACCCAGATTCTCATGCGCCGGCCTTTTAAATGGGGCCAGACCTATCAATTGGGGCTCTATAACGACATGGTCGGGGAAGCTCTCAATACCAGCCAGTGGCTTGACTGGATTAGACGTGGGGGCGTCTATGACCAGACTCAAAATAAGAGCCTGCTTGCCATGCCACAGGCTTGGAAGACGGCTGCCATTGGCGGCGAAATGACCAGCGCCCACTCTATGGAGGACTTGATGGGGTCACGACTCCAAGAAGTCTTGAAGCATGTAAAAGCCTCGCATATGACCTTTATTGGGCCAAAGGCACCTAAAGCTGATTTAGGCCAGGCAGCCTATCAGCAAATCCTCAGCCAACTAGGTTATCAAATCTATGTCTCTCAGGCTCAGTTAGAGCAAAAGGGGCAAGAGCAGACCATGACCTTGACCTTTGAAAATAAAGGAGCAGCGCCTTTCTACTATGACTGGCCGGTATATCTCTATCTTCAAGATGGCCAGGGAAAAGAAATTAAAAAGATGGAAGTACCGCTGACCTTATCTCAGCTAGTGCCCGGGCGCCAAGAGAAGGTGAGTGTGGCTTTAAATCTATCGGCCCAAGAAAGTTCTCAGGCAGGGCATTATCAATACGGTCTAGGTATTGTGGACCCTATGACTGGTAAGGATGCTCTGCGTCTGGCCATGCCAGGCTACGATGACCAGACAGGTCGGACGACTCTTTTTCCTGCCCAATAGGATCAAGCAAGTCGCTTGGCTGCGACGGAGGCCTGAGCTATAATAGAGGGGAATTTGCCAGACTATCAGGAGGAAACGTCATGTCAGCCAAGATTACCATGCCCTTGGACAAAGCCAGGGTGATTGTCAAGAGAATCCAAACCCTATATCCGGATGCCCATTGCGAACTCATCCATGACAATGTCTTTCAATTATTGATTGCGGTCATGTTGAGCGCCCAAGCCACCGACGTTTCAGTCAATAAGGTGACACCGGCCTTGTTTGAACGCTTTCCTACACCCGAAGCCTTCTTGCAAGCTTCGCCTAAGGAAATAGAGCCCTATATCCAAACAATTGGCCTATATCGCAATAAGGCCAAGTTTATCTATCAATGCTGCGAGCAGTTGATGCAGCGCTATGGTGGAGAAGTACCTAGAACCCGCAAGGAGCTCATGGACTTGGCTGGGGTTGGTCGTAAAACCGCTAATGTAGTCTTGGCTGTAGGTTTTGGCATTCCGGCCTTGGCGGTAGATACCCATGTGGATCGGGTGGCCAAACGTTTAGGTTTTGTGCCAGCCAATGCCACACCTTTGGAGGTGGAAGAAGCCTTGATGGAAATTATCCCCAAGGAAGATTGGGCTCAGGCTCACCATGCCATTCTCTTTTTTGGCCGCTACTACAGTACCGCTAAGAATCCTAAGCCTATTGATTTTCTCTTTGAAGGCTTAGAATAATCAATGAAATCAGTCAAGACCCTGGCAGTTGGAATACCTTCCAATTGCCAGGGTCTTTTGAATGAAAAAAACTCCCATTATATCATATATGATATAATGGGAGTGGATATGCTTATTTTTTGCGTGGTTGGTAGTGATAGTTAGGATCTAGTTGATGATCTAATTTGGCAAATTCTTCAGCCAATTGGGCATCAATTTGAGCTAACTTGTCCTTGTCGTACTTGACACCTTCTTGGTAAGGAATTGGAGCGCCAAAAGCGATTTTACAGCGACGACGCAAGAAGAATTGCTTGAAGCCGATAGGGGGTTGGATGGCACAAGGCACGATAGCTTGTTTGCTGAGTTTTTGGATGAAGGCTGTCCCGCCCTTAATCTCAGTAGTATGACGAGAGCCTGAAGGGAAGATCCCTAGAATCTTGCCATCTTCATTCATAATCTTAACCGCATGTTTGATAGTGCTGGTTGAGGGTTTGTCGCGATTGACGGGGAAGACGTTGACCTTACGGAAGAGCCAGCCCAGTGGCTTGAACTTGAAGAGACTTTCCTTGGCCATAAAGGCAATCTGATGAGGATAGGTCTCGAAGGCAACAAACAAGGGGTCAGTCAAAGACCGGTGGGTTGCAGCAATAATGTAGGGTTGATCCTTAGGTAGATTCTCTAAGCCTTGGACCACTTCACGGCCATTGATTAGGCGGAAAATGAAGCGGATAAAAGTTAATAAGAAATTATATAGCATAAGTGGCTCCTTCACTCAATATATGATACTATCATCATATCAAGTCATGGAGCGAAACTCAAGTGAGGAAGTGAGTGAGATGAAAAAATACCCTCTAGTTTTGGGGCTCTTGGCCCTAATTTCTCTAGGTGCATCTAATCAGCTAGTGCAGGCAGCACCTCAGGCTGACTATGAAGTGCTAGCTCAATATGAGCGAGATGACCGTTGGTTTACCCAAGGTTTGGAAGTAAGCCCTGAGGGCCAATTGCTTATGTCGACGGGCCAGTATGGAGATTCCGTTGTAGGTGTCTTGAATTTAGAAACTGGCCAGCTGGAAATTAAGGATCGGCTTGACCGACAAGTTTTTGGTGAGGGGTTAACCCAGACGCCGGATGCGGTCTGGCAGATTACCTACAAGGAAGGACTAGCCTATAAACGGGACCCTAAGACCCTGGCCATTTTGGAGACCTTCCACTATGAGGGAGAAGGTTGGGGACTGGCCTATGATGCCAGTCGCGACAGTCTCTGGATGACCAATGGCTCTACAAAATTGCAGGAACGAGATCCTAAAAACTTTGAGCTCAAGCGCGAGGTGACTGTGACGGACCAGGGCAAACCCATTAAATGGCTCAATGAATTAGAATTCGTCGATGGCAAGCTCTATGGCAATATTTGGCAGAGTCCTTTTATAGTGAAATTGGACCCTGAGACGGGCGTCATTGAGAGCCAGTATGACTTCACTGCGCTGATTAAGGAACATAAGTTAGAAGCTCAGTTGACACCGGGTGGTAAACCTGATGTGCTCAATGGCATCGCCCATATTGAAGGAGATCGCTTCTATGTGACGGGTAAGTACTATCCCTATGTCTTTGAAGTACGCTTAAAATAAGGAGGCCCCCCTATGACCAACGTGACAGATTTAAAAGCTAGCTTGCGGCAAGCTACCCTAGCAGCCCTTAAGTCCATGCCTGCTACTAGTCGCCAGCAATTAACGGATGATTTATGGCAACAGTTTTTGGCTTTATTGGCGGACGAAGGCTATCAGCGCATCGGCCTCTATTATGGCGTGGGAGAAGAAGTGCCAACGGCCCAGTGGCTAGACCCTCTGGTAGACTTAGACTATCAAATTTTCTTGCCGCGCATGATGCCTAAGCGAGCCTTGGATTTCTGTTTGTATCAGGGACAGGAGAGTTTGGAACAAGTTTTTCGTGGCATCTACCAACCTAGTCAGGCGGAGCCAGCAGTGGATCTAGCTAGCTTAGATCTCTTGGTGGTGCCGGGCCTAGCCTTCCGGGAGGATGGCCAGCGGATTGGCTTTGGTGGTGGTTATTATGATCGCCTCTTGGCGCAGATTGAGACACCAACGCTGAGTCTGGTCTTGCCTTGTCAATATTATGACCAGTCGGCTTGGCAGGCAGAGGCACATGATCAGGCAGTGGGACGTTTATTGTTAGCGCGCTCATTGAATCAGCCCTAGGCGAAAGACCAAAAATAAGGTATAATAATTGGGAACGATTTAGAGGACGGAGGGTATTATGGAAATCAAACGAACCTGGCGCCGAATTCAACGCGGTCCTTGGGTGACCTACCTCTTTTTATTGGTGTGTGTCGCCATGTTTATTGGCACCTTTGGGTTAACCCGAACTGGACTAGACTGGGGCAGTGCCTTGCTTCTACTGGGAGCTAAATATAATATTGCGATTGTTCTTAGGAATGAATGGTGGCGGCTAGTGACGGCTGTCTTCTTGCACGCTGACTTGCAACATATCGCCTTGAACAGTGTGTCTTTCTATTTCTTAGGTCAAGAATTAGAGCCTCTGATGGGCAAATGGCGCTTCTTACTGCTAAGTTTAGGGGCGGGGATTGGCGGCAACATTGTCTCCTTTACCTTTTCTAATTATAATAGTGTCTCAATCGGGGCTAGTGGGGCTGTTTTTGGACTCTTTGCTAGTTATCTGGCCTTATCTTATCTCTACCCGGATTCTTACAGCCTGAGTGCAAGAGCCCAGAACTATGCGGCCTTAATCGTGATTAACTTAGTCTTTTCCTTCCTGTCACCAGGCATTGACTTTTTTGGTCACTTGGGTGGCGCCTTCTATGGGCTAGGCCTGACCTATGTCTTGCAACTGCCACATTCTTTCCGCCGTACTTGGTGGCATCGCCTCTTGGCTCTGCTAGTCATCCTGGCTATCAGCGCCGGCCTGATTTATTTTGGAATTGTTAGATTCAATAATAGCCTTATCTATCGCTAGGAGTGAGATTTATGTCAAAGAAAATTTTAGGTATTGATTTAGGCGGGACATCCGTCAAGTTTGCGATTATTTCCTCAGAGGGGGATATTCAGGAAAAATGGACCATTGGGACCAACATCCTAGAGGATGGCAAGCACATCGTGCCTTCCATTATCCAGTCCATTCAAGAACATATGGAACGCTATGGCCTTACCAAAGATGACTTCTTAGGGATTGGCATGGGCTCACCAGGTAAGGTGGATGCAGAAGCGGGGACGGTAATCGGGGCTTTCAATCTTAACTGGCGGACCCTACAACGCCTGAAAGATGCCTTCGAAGCAGCCTTGGATATGCCTTTCTTCCTTGATAATGATGCCAACGTGGCAGCCTTAGGGGAACAGTGGAAAGGGGCCGGCAATGGCGAAGCCAATGTGGTCATGTTTACCCTGGGAACAGGTGTTGGGGGCGGTATCGTCTCTGGCGGCCAAATGGTGCGCGGAGCCAACGGGGCAGCTGGCGAAGTCGGCCATATCACCGTTGAAACGACAGACCCAATTCCATGTACCTGCGGTAAGCCAGGTTGCTTGGAGACAGTCGCTTCAGCCACTGGTATTGTCAACCTAGCTCGTAAATTTGCTGAAGAGTATGCCGGTGACTCACCAATTAAGGCAGCCGTTGATAATGGCGACGAGCTCTCTTCTAAATTAATTTTCGACGCGGCCAAGGAGGGCGATTTCTTCGCTAACCATATTGTGGACATGTTCGCGCGCTATTTAGGTTTGGCATGTTCTCATGTGGCCAACACCCTCAACCCTTCTAAGATTGTGATAGGTGGCGGGGTATCCGCAGCTGGAACCTTCCTTTTGGACAAAATCCAAGTATTTTTCAATCAATATGTTTTCCCGCCAATTAAAGACACCACTCAGCTTGTCTTGGCAGAGTTAGGCAACGATGCTGGGGTCATCGGGGCAGCCCAATTAGTACGTCTTGCCCTAAATAAGGACTAGGAGTAGAAGCATGCAAATTCTGAATTTTATTACCGTTGTTTTATTAAGTATTATTGTGATTTACACCCTCTATTATGGCATTTTGTGGGGCATGGGGCGCTATGCTGCCAAAGCCATTAAGCAGGAAGACCTGATTGCAGCAGGGCGTAAGGGACAATTAATCGATGTTCGTGAAGCGGCTGAGTTTGAGGCTCGTCATATCTTAGGGGCGCGTAATATCCCAAGTTCTCAATTCAAGATGCGCTTCAAGGAAATCCGTAAGGACCAAGCGGTCTACCTAGTAGACGAGGCTTTCGGGACCGCCCAACGTGCGGCTTTCCGCCTCAAACGTAATGGCTATCAAGACATTTACATCCTTAAGGGTGGGATGAGCGAGTGGACTGGTAAGGTTAAGACTGCCAAAGGAAAGTAGGCGACTAGCATGCGGATTCTTTGTTTTGGTGACAGCAATACCTGGGGCCTCAACCCCCTTAATGCAAGTCGCCATCCTAAGCGCTGGACCCGTGTCTTGGCAGCTTTGCGGCCAGAGGATGAAATTATTGAAGAAGGACTTAATGGCCGAACAGTCAATAGTCCCGACCATAAGAATCCTGAGCGACACGGCATGACGGCCTTGCCAATGGTCATGCAATCCCATGCTCCACTGGATCAGGTGGTTATCATGCTAGGGACCAATGAGTTCAAACGTCATTTTGGCAAATGCGCCAATCAGATTGCCTTGGGCATTGGAGAAATGATTAAATACATTCAGAATCCTGCTAACTGGGCCCATCAGAATCCACCTAAGATTTTGGTGGTATCACCTATTGTGGTGGGGCGCGGTCTAATGAATCATCCCGAATTTCTCTACCAGGAAATTGATGAGTATGGCATTATTCAGTCTGAGTACCTAGCCAATATCTTGGAAAGGATATGTGACCAATACGGGGTAGCCTTCTTAGATGCTAAAACTGTAGCCCAACCTTCCAATATCGACTTCGTTCACATGGACGAGGAAAATCATCAGGCTTTAGGACAAGCGATTGCAAAAAAGATTGCCCTAGGTGTATAATATTTGTGAGCTTTAAACGTGTCTTCGGACACGTTTAAGCTATGTTAAGAGACATATGATGGGAGAACTGTATAAATGAAGATTGTATTTTTTTTGAAACGATTTTCTGTGATTGTATGTACAATTGCAATGATTGTATTAGCTTTTACCAGTAATGTTCTGGCAGCCGAGCCACAAGTAATAGGTGGCAAAATCTATCGCTTTGATGCTAAGCAAGATTATACTGAAGCCACGTTGAACAGTGCTGAGTTGCTTGAGGAAAGTGGCTTAGGCAAATTGACATTGGAAGGCGTATCAGATTATAAAGAAGGGGCTAAGAACGGTCTTACTAGCTATCAAACTGCTGATAACAAAATGGACTTGCGTTACCAATTTGACTATGGAACGCTAGGACAAGAAGAGACCGAGTGGCACTTGGTTGAGGATAAGGTAAGTCAAGTTTACGGAGAAAAATTGCCCCATGATGTCCTGAAAGGCGCGGTTATTGTCCAAACATCTCTTGACCAAACACAATGGACGACTGAATTCGTTAAAACAGACTTTTTCAAGGAGTCGACTGACAGTTCAGAAGTTCTTTTCCATCCGAATGATCTTCAACTTCAAAATGGTGTATATGTTCGTGTGATTGTTACTTATAAACTAGGTAAAAAAATCAGCGAAGGTGCAAGTTGGAATCCTTTAGACCATGGAAAATTTGAATACCTTCGCCAAATGGAGGTTTATAATTTCCATCTAGAAAACCAAGAAGCAGCAGGTCAAACTTTGAAAGCTTCTGACAGCCCAAGACGAGAGTTGGGACGTAAAGAAGGTCGTGTAAAAGACAAGGGCTATTCAACTGTTCGAGAAATGGATAAGAATGATCCCCATTACAGTTGGGACTTAGGGACTTTTGTAGTTAATGGTTATACTAGAGAAACTGAAGATAGTGGCGTGCCTGTTTTCTTGAAAAACGTAGGTGACAAGGTATCTCTTTGGTTTACACTGAAACAGAATATTGAAAAACTGAATGGTGATGAGCACTTAAAGATTTCCCATGACAGAGATGGTTATGACCAATTATTTGAAATTAAGCAAACTGACTTCAAGCAAGGTGCTTTAATTATTCGTTACACGGACCACCAAGGGAATGTTCACGATCCTATTCTCTATCGGGATTTTTTGAGAGCTAATGCCCGAACAGGAGCAGATACTCGTGTACAACTTTTTGAAGAAGGTGACTATGAGGTTGCCTTGGATTATGAGTTGGAAAATGCACCAGCCCAACTTGGGCCAGTTAAGGTACTGCCAAGCTATTCTAATTACCAAATTCTTTTCCGATTTAAAATTCGGAATGGGAATAGTATGGTCTTCCCAATTAGTTTAGATAATGGCAGTGAGATTTCGGATTATAGCATCGTGAATGATGGTTTCCGCCTAGATATGGCACGTTCTCGCTATTTATCCATTGACGTTACGAAATCAGAGGTTAAGACAAACGATAATGGTGTATTAGTTGAGGATACGCGGTTCAGTCGACCAGCTAAAGATAATGATTCCTATACAGAAGAAGGTATTTATACCTTCACTGTTCGCAATCAATACACTGGAGGAGAACCTCTAACAAAAACGGTATTTGTTGGAAAGAATAAATATCTCAAGGCTCTCTCTAAGTATAAATTAACCGTTGATGGATTGAATCAACACCTAACAAAAGGTGAGACAGTCACGGAAGATGGTGACTTAAATGACGGCACGCGGACGTTAACTGAAGATTCTATTAAATCTGAACAGCAGGTAGTACTAACCTCTGAGTCTAGCCTTATGTCAGTGAATATAGAGAATTCGGACTCAAATGAAGCAAGAAAAGTGGATACCACAGCTACGACTTCTCAGTCATCTTCATCTACTTCTCTGCCACTTATAGTCTTGGTAGTGCTTGGAGTAGGGGCTGCTACTGCATATTATCGCTTTATCTATCTAAAAAATAAGAAAGTTACTAAAGAAGGAGAGTAGCTTTATGAAACGTTTATGGATTAAGATTTTAGTTTGCTTGTTGGTATTTACTCAGTTCTCTGCCTATGCAAGTCGTCATTCCGTATTGGCGCAAGAAAGCCAAAGTGAGACCAGTAGTCCAGAGTTGGCTAGCCAAGAGGAGGAAACAGAAAGTTTATCTCCATCCGATCCTGCTTACCTGAAGTCCCTTGAAGATTCTGTCTACGCGCAACTGAATGAGCAATTAGCGACGGATGATGTTAAGGTAGAGTCAGTAGAGGCAATTTATTATTCTAAAGAATACCTTGAAGAAATGCTCTACAATAGTAAGTCCAATATTTACTTTGGCTATACTTTAGAGGAATTGAATCAACAATTCAAAGGTCAACGTTATGTTTTCCAATTAAGTGAATCTGGCGAAACGGAAGTCGTACCTTTTGAAGATTATGACGATTCATTTGAGCGAATCATTAAGAATATCGCGACAGGTTCTGGAGTTATTTTAGTTTGCGCGACGATTAGTATTGCGACAGGAGGAACTGCATCTGTTGTGTTTGCTGCAGCTGCTACAACTGGACTTAAGGTCGGGGTGAGTTCAGCACTATCTACAGCAGTAATTTCCGGAGGCTTAACCGCCATCACTACAGGGGATTTAAAGGCTTCTGTCAAAAAAGCGGCTTTAGATTCAAGTGAAGCTTTTAAGTGGGGTGCTATTGTTGGTAGTGTCTCTGGTGGGACCAGTAAATGGCTAGAGCAACTTGATGCGAAGAAACAACTGACTTCAGCCATCAAGGCTACAAGTGGAATCCCAACTTATCAGCAGTCTGAAATTGATGCTATTGCTTATTATAGTAAATCGGGTTACGAAAATATTAGAACTCAAGTAAGTTTTTTGAATGGCAAAGAAGTTTCATCTAAAGTAGCAGGATCTACTCGACCTGATATATTGGCGTGGTTTGATGGCAAATTAAACGCTATTGAGACAAAAAATTATGATTTAGTAAAATCGGCTAATTTAAGGGCTATGATTACTGAATTGCGTCGACAATTCTCGAATCGTGCAACCCATCTTCCCGAAGGCACTGAGCAACGCCTAGCATTAGATGTCCGAGGACGTGGCTATTCAAAACGGATGATTCAAGATTACGTTAAAATTATCAGGGAGAAGCTAAGCGATGTAGTCCCAGATCTTCCTATCGACATCATTCAATAAAATAATGGGTAATTCAAGACTTAGATTATTGCACAGCTTAGGCTGTGCTTTTTTATTTTCAGGAGTTCATCCTCATTGACAAAACGAACATACGTTCGTATACTTAGGATGAGGTGAATACAATGGCAATGAATACAAATTATCATGACCGCGGCATGAAGAAGTGGCAGCCTTTTTTCTCCAGCCCTCATTTGAAGGCCAGTGTTCTGGCTAATCGAGAGGAGGTTTTGGCGACTTATCAGGCGCCAGAGGTCATGACCGAGTCTGAGATTGATGCCCAACTCCAGCGGGCTTTCCAAGAAAGACTGAGGGTTAAGGTGACCCTCAATGTGCAGGTGGCAGAGCGCCATGCTTATTATATGGGGCAGGTCATCGGACGGGCGGACCAGTTTGTCCTCATCGACAATTCGCCGGTCGAATATGAGACCATCCGTCACGTCCAAGTCTATGAGCCGACCAAGTGGTGGGACCATGATTGAGCGTGACCCTGACCTCTTCCCCAAACAGGACATTCTCTGCATCGACTGCAAGTCCTTCTTCGCCAGTATTGAATGTGTGGAAAGGGGGCTAGACCCGCTGACAGCCAAGCTTTGTGTGGTCTCCAGACCTCATCTCAAAGGGGGCTTGGTCCTGGCCAGTAGTCCTCGTATGAAGTCAGAATACGGCATTGGCACGGGCAGTCGGGTCTATGATTTACCTAAGCGGGATTCGGATATCGTATTGGCGCCGGCGCGTATGAATCTTTATGTTCAGCGTAACCATGATATTAACCAAATTTTTCTTCAGTATGTGGCTTGGGAGGACTTGCATGTTTATTCGATTGATGAGGCTTTCTTGGATGTGGGGCGCAGTCATGCCCTCTTTGGTTCCAATTATCAGATTGCCTGGCAGATTCAACATGAAATTTACAAGCGCTATGGCCTACCGACTTGTGTGGGCATAGGGGATAATCTGCTACTTGCTAAGCTCTGTCTGGATAATGTGGCCAAGTACCGGCCGCCTTATCTGGCTTATTGGTCCTACGCTAGGATTCCGGAGACTGTCTGGAAGATTGAAAGCTCAGTGATTTCTGGGGGATTGGTCGTCGCACTCAGACGGCCTTAGAGTCTATGGGTATCTACTCAGTGAGGGATTTGGCCCATACCGATTTGGGCAAACTCAAGGCTCGCTTTGGGGTCAAAGGGGCAGAACTCTATTATCACGCCAATGGGTTAGATGCCAGTGTCATACGTGAGGCCTATAGTCCTCAGAGCCAGGTTTATAGTGCTTCCCAGATTTTGGAAAGGGAGTACTTGGACTATAGGCAAGTTGCCTTGGTAGTCCGGGAAATGGCCGATAACCTAGCTAGTCGCCTACGGCGGGAAGGGCGGATGACTTCATGTCTAAGCCTGAGCCTAGGCTATGGCAAGGACATTATTCCCAAACGTTCGGGTGGTCAAATGACCTTTGAATTGACCTCTAGTAGCAAGCAGCTCATGGCCCACAGCCAAACCTTGCTAAAGCGTCACTATTTTCGTCTACCTGTTAAGAGCCTGCATCTTACCGTCAGCCACCTACAGGCAGCGGGTCCGACCCAACTCTCACTCTTCCAAGATCCAGAGCAGTCTGCCCAAGAAGAAAGGGCAGAGCGCGTGGTGGATGCCGTCAGAGAACGTTATGGCTATGGCAGTTTAGTCCGCGCTAGCAGCCTTTTGCCGGGGGCTACGGCGATCCAACGAGCGGATTTGATTGGGGGCCACTAGTTACCAAAAAGTACCTAATTGTTTTTTCTTGGCAAGCGAGCTAAACTAGGATTATAGTAAGAATGAAATGAGGAATTTACATGACACAACATTATCAAAATATCGTGATTGGCTTTGGTAAAGGGGGTAAAACCCTAGCTAAAACCTTGGCTGGTCGTCAAGAACAAGTACTCTTAATTGAAGCTTCTCCTAAGATGTACGGGGGGACCTGTATCAACATCGGCTGTATTCCATCTAAAACCTTGATTGAAGCAGCAGGACAGGGCTTAGACTTCGAAGCAGCGGCTGCTCGTAAGGCTAAGTTAATTGCTGCTTTAAACGACAAAAACTATCACATGATTGCCGATGAAGCAAGTGCCGAAGTTTGGACTGGTTGGGCTCGCTTTACTGGCAACCACAGCCTTGAAGTTACTTTAACTGACGGTCAAACTCGTCAAGTGACAGGGGATCGCATCTTCATTAACACTGGGGCTAAGACCGCCTTACCAGCTATTCCTGGCTTGGAAGGCAATGATTTTGTCTTAACTTCAACAGAAGCTTTGGATTTACAAAAGTTGCCAAAACGTTTAGTTGTGGTAGGGGCAGGTTATATCGGTTTGGAAATGGCCGATATGTTCCGTACTTTCGGTTCTGAAGTGACCGTCTTGGATATCTTTGACCGCTTCATGCCACGTGAAGAACCAGAAATTGCCGCTCAAATTAAGGCGGATATGGAAGCTGCTGGTTTGACCTTCTACCTAGGCATTCAAGATTTGGCCTTTGAGGGTGGGACTGTGACTTATAACTACCAAGGCCAAAGTCAACGTCTAGAAGCTGATGCCATCTTGGTGGCAGCTGGTCGCCGTCCAAATACTGCGCAATTAGGCTTAGAAAATACGGATATTGAATTGGATGCTCAAGGTGCAGTGGTAGTGAACGAGCACTTAGGAACAGCAGTTCCTGGCGTTTACGCTTTAGGCGATGTCAAAGGTGGGCCACAATTCACCTATGTATCCCTAGATGATTTCCGCATTGTTAAAGACCAACTCTGGGGTGACAAATCTCGCAAGGTGTCTGACCGGACCTTGATTCCTTACACCGTCTTCCTCCAAACCCCATTATCACATGTGGGCTTGACGGAAGCGCAAGCGTTGGAAGCAGGCCATGAGGTCTTAGTCTTCGGCTTACCAATGGCGGCTGTGCCTAAGGCTAAAGTCATCGGCAATGACCGCGGTAGCTTCAAGATTATTGTCAACAAGGCAGATCAAACCATTCTGGGTGCCACTCACTATGGGGTTATGTCACCAGAAGTCATTAACTTCTTGGCTCTAGCCATCAAGACTAAGATGCCTTACACTGAAATTCGCGACTTCCTCTTCACCCATCCAACCATTGCGGAAGCCTTGAACGATGTCTTAAAACAACCAAAATAAGTATGAGCAGCGAGGCCTAGGTCTCGCTGCTTTTTGTCTAGTCGGACTACGGCAAAAGTGGTGGTTTTGACGGGCAAAATTTGCTATAATGGGAGAGCACTGAACAGATAAAGGAGTCGATGACATGACCAAACCAGCAGTCTGGTATGAACTCATCAAAGAAGAAAAACATACTGGCGCCCGCCTGGGAATCTTACATACCCCGCATGGATCCTTCCCGACCCCCATGTATATGCCGGTCGGTACCTTGGCAACCATCAAGGGCCTGTCGCCTGAAGAACTCAAGGAGATGGGAGCAGACGTTGTCCTAGCCAACACCTACCACCTCTGGTTACGACCAGGTGAAGACTTGGTAGCGGAAGCCGGTGGCCTGCATAAATTTATGAACTGGGACAAGGGGATTCTGACTGACTCGGGCGGTTTCCAAGTCTTCTCCCTCAGCGACATGCGTAAAATCACGGAGGAAGGGGTCCACTTCCGCAACCATATTAATGGTGAGAAGCTCTTCCTGTCGCCTGAAAAGGCCATTCATATTGAAAACCAATTAGGTGCCGACATTATCATGAGTTTTGACGAATGTCCGCCTTTTGACCAATCTTATGACTATGTCAAACGTTCAATCGAACGGACTACGCGTTGGGCTGAGCGAGGCTTACGGGCCCACCAACGTCCACAGGATCAAGCCCTCTTTGGTATTTTACAAGGGGCAGGCTACAAGGATTTACGCCTAGCCCATGCTCAAGATATGATTGCCATGGACTTCCCAGGTTATTCGATTGGAGGCCTGTCAGTTGGGGAATCTAAGGAAGAGATGAATCAAGTCCTGGATTACTTGACGCCTGTCATGCCTAAGCACAAGCCACGTTATCTGATGGGGGTTGGCTCACCTGACTCGCTGATTGATGGCGTCATTCGTGGGGTGGATATGTTTGACTGTGTCTTGGCCACACGGATTGCCCGCAATGGGACCTGTATGACGAGCCAAGGGCGTTTGGTAGTCAAGAATGCTCAGTATGCCCGCGACTTCCGTCCAATCGACGAGAAGTGCGATTGCTACACCTGCAAGCACTACAGCCGTGCTTACATTCGCCATTTGATTAAGTGTGACGAGATTTTCGGCCTGCGTCTGGCTTCCATTCATAATGTCCATTTCTTGCTCAATCTCATGAAGCAAGTCCGCTACCACATTGAAAATGACTCTCTCCTAGATTTCCGCCAAGCCTTCTTCGAAGAATACGGTTATAGCAAGGCCAATGCGCGTAATTTCTAGAAACTGCTAGCAATTTATAGCAGAGTCTGATAAAGTATAGATTATAGAACACAATAAGGAGTGACAAAATGGATTTACTAGTTAGTGTATTACCCTTTGTCTTAATCATGGGGGTTATGTACTTCTTCATGATTCGCCCACAACAACGTCAAGCTCAAGAAAAGCAACAAATGTTGCAGGCCCTCAAAAAAGGGGATGCCATTGTAACAATCGGTGGCTTACACGGGGTTGTTGAAGAAGTCGACTTGGCTAACCGTCTGGTTGTCTTAGACTGCGAAGGCATCTACTTAACCTACGAATTAAGCGCTGTTGCCACTGTTAAACAAGGCGAACGCGTACGTCCTTCAGTAGCTGACTTAGAACCAAAAGAAGAAGTAAGCAATGAAGAAGCCTAAGTCCTAGGCTCAAGCTGAGACTCTGTCTCAGCTTTTTTTGTGCACCTGCATCAGAAAAAGGAGAGCGGGTTAGTGTAAATGTTCGTCTTTTTGCCTAAGATTCCCAAAAGTCAAAAAGCCTAGTAGAATAAGGATTTAGCAGGTCTCTCCTAATCTAAGGGACAACATTCAAATGGAATTTTGATTTTTTGATGCAAGTGACTAGAGCACAAGGAGCAGATAGGCTATAATATAAGAGATACTAGACCCTAAGACATCAAATCAAGGGGACAAAGGATGTGACCTATGAAAGCCTTTATTCGTTATATGGTCAAGCGCCTAGCCTACATGCTCTTGACGCTCTTTATTATTGTAACTGTCACTTTCTTCTTAATGAAACTCCTGCCAGGGACGCCATTCTCCAATGAAGATCAGTTGACTGCTGCCCAAATTCAAACCCTCAATGCTAAGTATGGCCTGGATCAGCCAATTTGGGTTCAATATGGGCGTTACTTGCTCAATATTCTCAAGGGAGACCTGGGAGTATCCTTCCAATTTAACAATACGCCAGTTTCTCAGCTTATTATTGACCGGGCTGGTCCTTCTATGCAATTGGGCTTACAGGCTATGCTACTGGGGACGGTACTGGGGACTTTCCTAGGTGTCATTTCGGCAGTCTACCAGAATACCTGGATTGACCGTTTTACTTCGGTCTTTGCCATTGCAGGCCGTTCAGTCCCAAGCTTTGTCTTCGCCGTTGTCTTGCAATTTCTCTTTGCCGTGGTCTTAGCTTGGTTCCCAATTGCCTTCTGGCGTGATGGCTTTGCCTCAACCGTTCTGCCAACTATTGCCTTGTCCCTGTCACCAATGGCGGATGCGGCCCGCTTTGTCCGGACGGAAATGATTGAAGTCCTCAATGCGGATTATATTGAGCTAGCTCGGGCCAAAGGCTTTAGCCGTTTCTATGTGGTGATGCGTCATGCCTTACGCAATGCCATCATCCCACTCCTGTCCATTATTGGCCCTATGACAGCAGGCTTGATGACAGGTTCCTTGGTAGTGGAAAATATTTTCTCTATCCCAGGTATCGGTGAACAATTCACCAAATCGATTATGGTTAACGACTTCCCAACCATTATGGGGGTTACCATTCTCTATTCCACTCTGTTAGTGGTAATGATCTTAATTTCCGACATAGTCAATGGGTTAATTGATCCACGACTCCGTCTGACCGGAGGTGCCTAAGATGCAACATGAATTAGCTAAGTCTTCCTATAATGAGGCTTTACTAGCTCAAGCAGGGGACCTAACCGCGCAAACTTCAACTAGCTAAGCGTGACTGTGGCCGCCAAGATGCCATGAGTGATGTGCCAGCCTTGAGTTTCTGGCAGGATTCCTGGCGCCGTTTGCGACGCAATAAGGCAGCTATGGTTTCCTTGATTATTATTCTGATTTTTATTATCTTGGCCATTCTGGCGCCTTGGATTGCGCCATATTCGCCAACCGCTCAGAATCCATCCTATGCCAATTTGCCACCTAAAATTCCAGGCCTAGAAGGCTTGTCCTGGTTTAATGGCTATGGGGCCAACCGGGCGGGCAACTTAGTTGACCGCTATGCTGCCGCCAAAGTGCCAGCAGGTACCTATTATTATTTGGGAACCGATGCCTTAGGGCGCGACTTGCTGTCGCGTATCCTCTATGGGACACGCATTTCCCTCTTGATTGCCTTTGTAGCAGCTGCCATTAACCTAGTCTTTGGTGTCATTTATGGCTTGGTTTCTGGTTGGTTTGGTGGCAAAATCGATACCCTCATGCAACGGATTTTAGAAATCCTATCAGGGATTCCTAACCTGGTCATCGTCATCCTCATGCTCTTGGTGCTCCAACCAGGGATTGTGTCCATTATTATTACCATTGCCTTGACTAGTTGGATTTCCATGTCTCGCGTGGTGCGGGCTCAAACCATACGTATCAAGCAACAAGAATATGTCTTAGCAGCTCGTGTGCTAGGCCAATCAACGCTTAAAATTATGTTCCGCCACATTCTGCCTAATATGTTGGGCTTGATTATTGTCCAAGTTATGTTTGCTTTGCCAGCAGCTATCTTCTTTGAAGCCTTCCTAAGCTTCATTGGGATTGGGATTCCGGCGCCAGCAGCTAGTCTGGGGACCTTAATTAATGATGGTTACAAGACCTTCCGTTTCTTGCCACACTTAATGTGGTACCCAGCAGGTGTCATTTCGATTTTGATGCTGGCCTTCAACCTTCTGGCGGATGGCCTGCGTGACGCCTTCGACCCTAAAATGAAAGAGTAGGTGACTTTATGACAGAACGTGTCTTAAGCATCGAGAATTTACAGGTTCAATTCAAAACCTATGCAGGAACTGTCCAAGCCATTCGCGGCGTGGACTTCCAACTCCACAAAGGTGAAACCTTGGCCATCGTAGGGGAATCTGGTTCCGGTAAAACCGTAACCTCCCGTGCCATTATGCGTCTATTGAGCCAGAATGCCACCATTAACGAGGGCAAGATTGATTTTATGGGTCAAGACCTCCGCAACTTAAGTGATAAGCAAATGGAAAAAATCCGTGGCTCACAAATTGCTATGATTTTCCAGGATCCCATGACTTCGCTTAACCCAACCTTGACCATCGGACGTCAATTGGTGGAAGTTATCATCAAACATCGTAAGTTTTCGCGTGCAGAAGCAGTCGCCGAGGCCTGCAACTTACTCAGTCTCTGCGGTATTAAGGATCCTGAGCAACGCCTTAAGGATTACCCAAGTCAATTCTCAGGTGGTCAACGTCAACGGATTGTCATTGCCATCGCCTTGGCAGGGGACCCAGAAATTTTGATTGCCGATGAACCAACAACCGCCTTAGATGTTACGGTTCAAGCTCAAATTATTGAGCTTTTGCAAGATATTCAGCGCCAAAAGGGTATGGCCATTATCTTCATTACCCACGATTTAGGTGTGGTAGCCAATATCGCAGACCGCGTGGCGGTGATGTATGCAGGACGACTAGTCGAAATTGGGCCTGTGGATGAAGTCTACTATAATCCACAACATCCTTACACTTGGGGACTTTTGTCAGCGACGCCGACCTTGACCTCGTCAGGTCCGCTATATGCCATTCCAGGAACACCACCTAACTTACTTAATCCACCAAAGGGCGATGCCTTTGCCTGCCGTAATGAGTATGCCCTGGATATTGATTTTGAAGTGCAGCCTCCAATGTTTGAGGTTAATCCGGGTCACTATGCCGCAACTTGGCTTTTGCATCCAGAGGCTCCTAAAGTGACGCCACCGGCTAGCATTCAAGAACGCTATGCCTATTATCAAGCTAAGAAGGAGGCTGAATCGCATGACACAAGCTCTAATTGAAGTGCGCAACCTCAAACAGTATTATCATCAGGACCATACGGTCGTTAAGGCCGTAGACGATGTGAGTTTCACCGTTCAAGCGGGGGAGACCTTTGGTTTAGTAGGGGAATCAGGGAGTGGTAAATCAACCATTGGTCGCGCCATTGTCAATCTCTATCAGCCAACTGATGGCCAGATTCTCTATCAGGGGAAGGCGCTCAGTGACCTATCCAAGGGGGAACGTCTGGACTATAACAAGGACGTCCAAATGATTTTCCAAGACCCATATGCTTCCTTAAATCCTCGTATGAAGGTCCAAGATATTGTGGCTGAGGGGATGGAAGTCCATGGCTTGGTGGCCTCCAAATCAGAGCGGGATGCCAAAGTGGCCGAGCTCTTAGCCTCGGTTGGTTTATCACCTGAACATGCTTTACGCTATCCCCATGAATTTTCTGGCGGCCAGCGCCAACGGATTGGGATTGCGCGTGCCTTGGCGGTTGAACCTAAGTTTATTGTCTGTGATGAGCCTATCTCAGCCTTGGATGTCTCTATCCAAGCCCAAATTATTAACCTCTTGCAAGGCTTGCAAGAAGAACGGGGCTTGACCTATCTCTTTATCGCCCATAACCTAGCCATGGTTAAATACTTTAGTGACCGTATTGGCATGATGTATCGAGGTCGTATGGTAGAATTAGCACCTGCAGAAGTGCTCTATGAACAGCCTTTGCATCCATACACTCGGAGCCTACTGTCAGCTATTCCCTTGCCAGATCCAGATCAAGACCGTCAGCGTCAACGGATTATCTACCAGCCAAGTCAGGCTGAATTAGAGGCGCCTCATGAATGGATTGAAGCGCAAGACCAGCACTGGGTCATGAAAGCCAAAGCTTAATCATCTAAGCATCAACCTTCTTCCTGTATCAGGGAGGAGGTTTTTTTGTATAACTAAGACATTGTGAAGCAGGGTCTAAGAAACCCGCTTTTAAGACAAAAACATGTGAAGTAAAATTCACGAACTAAAATATAAACTTGAAAGAGCCCGCAAAATACAGGGTGTTTCATCATTATTAGGCAATTTTGAAACAGTTATATAAGTGTAATATTACAGTTTAAGCCTTAATGTATCCACTTTCTCACTAAAAGTAACCGTTTTTCTTGGCTGGAGCCTCCTTATATTGTATCATTCACAAAAACGGACAATAGAGGCTAAAGTGACTATTATCAAGCCTTAGCGCTTGCATTTGCCGACTAAGAGTGGTAAATTTATAAGGTACAGTCTGCCAGTAATACAGAAATTAAGTCTGTCTTGCTTGGTAGTAGTTAAAAAAAGAGAGGAAAGTGTACAAGTATGGCAAAAAAAGTTAAGATTGAAGACTTATTGCGTCCAGATAACTTTAACTTCGACATGGTCCAAGTCTTGAGCCCAGAAGGTAAAGTTGTCAACAAAGATTTATTACCAGATTTATCTGATGAAGAATTGGTTCAATTGATGGAAGATATGGTATGGTCTCGTATCTTACATGAACGTTCAACTGCTTTGAACCGTCAAGGACGTTTAGGCTTCTACGCTCCAACTTTTGGTCAAGAAGCATCACAATTAGGCTCTGTTGCAGCCCTCAAACCAGAAGACTACATCTTGCCTGGTTACCGTGATGTACCTCAGCTCATCAAACACGGTTTACCACTCCACAAGGCTTTCTTATGGTCACGTGGTCACGTAGAAGGGAACAACTACCCAGCTGACTTCAATGCTTACCCACCACAAATCATCATCGGGGCACAATATGTGCAAGCGATGGGGGTTGCTTTAGGTCTTAAGAAGAACGGTAAAAAAGCAGTTGCTGCGACTTGGACTGGTGACGGTGGTTCTTCACAAGGGGACTTCTACGAAGGGATTAACTTCGCCGGCGCTTACAAAGCACCAGCCATCTTCTTCATCCAAAACAACGGTTGGGCGATTTCTACGCCACGTTCACTCCAATCTGCTGCGCCTACTTTGGCTCAAAAAGCAGTTGCTGCTGGGATCCCAGGGATTCAAGTAGACGGGATGGACATCTTAGCAGTTTATGCTGTAACCAAAGCTGCACGTGAATATGCTGTAGCAGGTAATGGTCCAGTTCTCATCGAAACAATGTGCTACCGCTTCGGTCCACATACCTTATCAGGTGATGACCCAACCCGTTACCAACCAGATGGTGTTCAAGAAGAATGGCGTGCAAAAGATCCACTCATTCGTTTCCGTTCTTACTTAGAATCAAAAGGCCTCTGGTCTCAAGAAAAAGAAGAAGCGGTAATCGAACGTACTAAGGAAGAAGTTAAGGAAGCCATCAAGTTAGCTGACCAAGCACCTAAACAAAAGATTTCTGACTTCTTGAAGAACATGTACGAAACACCAGACTTCATCACAGCAGAACAAATCAAGAAATTCGAAGCAAAGGAGAATAACTAATAATGGCTCAAAAAACGATGATTGAGGCTATCACAGAAGCGTTAGCCATTGAATTACGCAATGACGACCGTACCCTTATTTTCGGGGAAGACGTCGGCTTGAACGGGGGGGTATTCCGTGCCACTCAAGGTTTACAAGCAGAATTTGGTGAAGACCGCGTCTTCAACACTCCTTTAGCAGAATCTGGTATCGGTGGTATGGCCATCGGTTTGGCTTTGGAAGGTTTCCGTCCAATCCCTGAAATCCAATTCTTAGGCTTCGTTTTCGAAGTAATGGACTCTGTTGTTGCTCAAGCAGCACGTACTCGTTACCGTCTTGGCGGTAGCCGTAACATGCCAATCACTTTCCGTGCACCATTTGGTGGTGGGGTTCACACGCCTGAATTACACGCGGATAACTTGGAAGGTCTCTTGGCTCAATCACCAGGTATCAAGGTTGTTATTCCTTCTGGTCCATACGATGCTAAAGGCTTGCTCTTGTCATCTATCCGTGACAACGACCCAGTTATCTTCTTAGAGCACATGAAACTCTACCGTTCTTTCCGTGAGGAAGTGCCAGAAGCTGAATACACCATTCCTTTAGGCAAAGCTAATGTTGTCAAAGAAGGGAACCACGTATCCATCATCACTTACGGGGCAATGGTTCGTGAAGCGGTTAAAGCGGCTGAAAAGCTTGAAAAAGACGGTATCTCTGTTGAAATCCTTGACTTACGTACGGTTCAACCACTTGATATCGAAGCTATCGTTGCAACCACTGAGAAAACTGGTCGCGTAGTTGTGGTTCAAGAAGCACAACGTCAAGCAGGGGTTGGCGCTCGCGTAATGGCTGAAATCACTGAACGTGCGGTTCTTTCCTTAGAAGCACCAGTTGGTTTCGTTGCAGCACCTGACACCATCTTCCCATTCGGTCAAGCCGAACATGACTGGTTGCCAAACGCAACAGACATCGAAGAAAAAGTACGCGAAGTATACAACTTCTAATATTCAGTTGAGGAAAGGAAGTAAATAACATGGCTTTTAAATTCAGATTGCCTGATATCGGTGAAGGGATTGCCGAAGGCGAAATCGTAAAATGGGACGTTAAAGAAGGCGACACCATTCAAGAAGACGATACATTAGTGGAAATCCAAAACGACAAATCAGTTGAGGAAATTCCATCTCCAGTTACTGGTAAAATCTTAAATCTTGGTTCCAGAAGGAACTGTTGCACGCGTAGGGGACGTTTTAGTTGAAATCGACGCTCCAGGCCACGAAGACGATGGCGATGCAGCACCAGCTGCAGAAGCTGCACCAGAAGCAGCTCCAGCTGCGGAAGCTGCACCTGCAGCACCAGCAGGCCCAGGTGCCCCAACAGGCGCTCCTGCAGGTGAAGGTAAACGTGTCTTAGCAATGCCATCAGTTCGTAAATTAGCTCGTGACAAGGGTGTTGACATTCGTTTAGTAACACCTTCTGGTAAGGGTGGTCGTGTTGTAGCGGCTGACGTCTTAGCCTTCAACGGTGAAGCAGCACCAGTTGCGGTTGCAGAAGTAGCAGCACCAGCTCAAGTAGCAAGCGTTGCGGCAGCACCTGCAGCACCTGCACAACCATACGTATCTGGTAAGGGCGAAGCTGAAACTCGCGAACCATTATCTCCAATGCGTAAAGCTATTTCTAAGGCAATGGTTAACTCTAAACACACTGCTCCTCACGTAACCCTCTTCGACGAAGTAGAAGTATCTGCTTTATGGGATCACCGTAAGAAGTTCAAAGACATTGCCGCTAACCGTGGTACTAAGTTAACCTTCTTGCCATACGTGGTAAAAGCTTTAGTAGCAACTGTTAAGAAGTTCCCAGTCCTCAATGCTTCCATTGACGACGCTAGCCAAGAAATTGTCTACAAGAACTACTACAATATCGGTATTGCAACTGACACTGAACGTGGCCTCTTCGTACCAAACGTCAAAGACGCTAACACCAAGTCAGTATTCGACATTGCAGATGAAATCAACGGCAAGGCAGCTTTAGCTCACGAAGGTAAGTTAACTGCTCAAGACATGAGCCAAGGGACTATCACCATCTCTAACATTGGTTCTGCACGTGGTCAATGGTTCACACCAATCATTAACTACCCAGAAGTTGCCATCTTAGGGATGGGGACAATCAACGTTCAACCAGTGGTTAACGCTGAAGGCGAAATCGCTGTTGGCCGTATGTTGAAATTGTCCTTGAGTTTCGACCACCGTATCGTCGATGGTGCTACTGCACAAAACGCAATGAACGAATTAAAACGTTTATTGGCTGACCCAGAATTATTATTGATGGAAGGTTAAGGTGAAATAGATTATGGTAGTAGGAGATTTCGCAATTGAACTCGACACAGTCGTGATTGGTTCTGGCCCTGGTGGGTATGTAGCAGCTATTCGTGCTGCTCAACTCGGCCAAAAAGTTGCCATCATTGAAAGACTACATTGGGGGGACCTGCTTGAACGTAGGTTGTATCCCTTCTAAGGCTTTGATCAACGCTGGCCACACCTACCACAATGCTAAACACGGTGACCACTTTGGGGTTATTGCCAAAGACATCACTGTGGACTTCAAACGCACCCAAGAATGGAAAGACAAAGAAGTTGTTGCTAAGTTAACCGGCGGGATCCGCATGTTACTTAAGAAGAACAAGGTTGAAATTATCGAAGGGGAAGCTTTCTTCGTAGATGACCATACTTTACGTGTTGTCAAAGAAGATTCAGCTCAAACATACAGCTTTAACAATGCCATCGTGGCAACTGGTAGCCGCCCAATCGAAATCAAAGGCTTCAAGTATAGCGACCGCGTGATTGACTCAACTGGTGCTTTAGCTCTAGACCACATCCCATCTTCTATGGTGGTAATCGGTGGGGGTTACATCGGTTCAGAATTAGCAGGTGCTTTCGCTAACTTCGGTACTAAGATTACAATCTTGGAAGGTTCTAACCAAATCATCCCAACTTTTGAAAAAGACATGGTTAAATTAGTGGAAAATGAATTCGCTAAGAAGGGTGTCGATATCATCACCAACGCTATGGCTTTGAACTCAGAAGTAAAAGACAAGTCTGTTGTAGTAACTTATGAAGTAGGGGGCAAACAACACACTGTTGAAGCAGAATACTGCTTAGTAACAGTGGGTCGCCGTCCTAACACTGATAACTGTGGCTTGGAAGTTGCTGGGGTTATCGTGGGCGAACGTGGTTGATCAACGTTGACAAACAAGGTCGCACTAACAAACCAAACATCTTCGCCATCGGTGACGCTGTTCCAGGTGCTGCCTTAGCCCACAAAGCAAGCTATGAAGCTAAGGTTGCTGCTGAAGCAATTGCTGGGCAAGCATCAGAAGTTGACTATGTAGCAATGCCAGCAGTCTGCTTCACTGACCCAGAATTGTCTTCTGTAGGTTACACTTTAGACCAAGCTAAAGAAGCTGGTTTAAATGCTAAAGCTGTTAAATTCCCATTAGCAGGTAACGGTCGTGCCTTGTCCTTGAACGCAACTGAAGGTTTCGTACGTTTAGTTGTGGATAAGGAAGACAACACTATCTTAGGGGCACAAGTTGCAGGGGTTAACGCTTCTGACATCATTGCTGAATTGACCTTGGCGGTTGAAGGCGGCTTGAACGCTGAAGACATCGCCTTGACAATCCACTCTCACCCATCCTTAGCTGAAACAGTCATGGATGCTGCTGAGTTGGCTTTAGGTCACCCAATTCACGTCTAATTAAGTTCCCAATATATCATATATGATATATTGGTCAGAGCCGGGGGGAGCCTCGGCTCTTTTCTTAAAGTATTGTGAAAGGGCTTAGCTTCTTAAAGTGACAGCTTTTTTATGAAAAAAGTAGTGGATTCATTGCCTAAAGGCTTGTAATTGATTTGTAATAGATGTATAATGAGTGTAACGAGATTCGAGAATCCACTTAAGGGGGAAACGATGATGAGATCATTCAAGAAAATAATCGCGACCTTACTATTATTTGCGACTATTCTAGTACCAGCTTTCGCAGCTCAGGCAGATAGCTTGAACGCTATCTTAAAATACAGTATCTATGACTTATATTCAGGGGAATTTGTTCAAGAAGTAAACTTCTTGACCCACTCTTCTAAGGATGCCTCCATTGTCCAAACAGTTGACTGGTTCAACCAACGGGGCATTATGATGGATCCAAAGCGCTTCAACCTCAAGGTATCTAGTTACTTAACAGAGTACTCAACTTCTAAAGGTAACCTATCAGCTTATACAGCAGATATTATGGTTTACACTACTGAAGCGGATGTTCTGAAAAACTTGGGCATTAAGGCTGAGACAGAACCAGGCGTTCGTAATGTGATTGAGATGCCTCAATACGAACCAGAGCGTCAAATGCGTGAAGCTTGGGAGAATGCGACCAATGCTGTGCCTACAGCCATTACACCAAATGCCCCAGCTGCTGAATCAAGCAGTGAGGCAAGTGTGGCTAGCACTAGCAAACCAGCTAAGCCTAACCAAAGTAATGAGTCTAGCTCTAGTCAAGCAAGTGGCAGTGAAATCAATAAGCCAGTAACGGTTGAGAAGTCTAGCAGCAATGAAGTTGGGGCTAAACCTAATGAAACAGCCGTAGCAATACAGCTAGTCAAGATATCGCCTATAGTGTCGTATCAGAATCGAAAGCTAGTGAAAGCAGCAAGCCTTTAGCTAACAAACAAAATGCCAATGAGAAGAAACCAGACCCTAATAAGACAGCAGCTAATAGCCAGTCTGAATCCCGCTCTGAAGCTTCTCAAGCACCCGTAGTTCAGAAGAAAGCCTTACCTAAGACAGGGGAAGAGTCCAGCTTTGGTTGGTTACTCGCTCTAGTCTTCGTAATCGCTGGTGCAGCCGTTCTATTCGGCTACAAAAAAACACGAAAGCAATAGAAAGAAAGCTCCCTTTTTAGGGGGCTTTTTTACTTATTTAATTGACACTTGCTGGCTTTAAGGGTATACTAGTAGCAATTTAGGGGCAAAATCCGAATTTTTAAGGAAATCCCGTGAGGTTTCCAAGGTGCTCAGGCCAGCTTAGACTTGGCCATGTCGACGATTTTGTCTAGATGGAGAAGTGACTATGAAACGACGTGTTTATTCGATGCTAGCCAAATCAATCGCATGCTGACCCGCATGGCGCATGAAATCAATGAACGGACCGATATTCATCAAGTGGTCCTGGTTGGTATTAAGACTCGAGGGGCTAATCTGGCTGATCGCCTGCAGGAGAAACTAGCCACCATCACCCAGGTTCAAGTAGCCGTAGAACACATCGATATTCAATTTTATCGGGATGATTTGGTTAAGAATCATACTGACCCGCAAATACAACATCTTTCTTTTACTCACCATTTAACTGACAAGACTGTGGTCATTGTGGATGATGTCCTCTATACAGGCCGTACTGTGCGTGCCGCTATGGATGCCATCCTCGACGTTAGCCGTCCCCAGGTCATTCGTTTGGCCATTATGGTGGACCGCGGCCACCGCGAGCTTCCCATTCGGGCAGACTTTATTGGTAAGAACATTCCCACTGCGCAAGAGGAGAATGTCCATGTCTGTTTACAAGAAGTGGATGGGACTGAAGAAATTCTACTCACTTAAGATTTGACTTTTTAAGCTAGTCCAGAGAGGCTATCAAGAGGAAAACTTAAGGGTCTTGTTAGGCAATAATAAGACGCTCATAAGTCAACCACCTGATAGCAAGGACTATTAGGTGGTTTTTTCTTATAGTTTGATAGCCATAATAAGGAGGAGACGTATGCGAAACTTAGTAAAAATGTCGGACTTAAGCAAGGAGGAGGTTTACAACCTCATCCAACGAGCCCTAGAGCTCAAAGCGGGAGCCAGCCCTATTCAACGCCCCGACCTCATAGCGGCCAATCTTTTCTTCGAAAACTCAACGCGGACCAAGCACAGTTTTGAAGTGGCTCAAATGAAGTTAGGCTTGCAGGTCCTGAATTTTGAGGCGTCCACATCCTCTCTAAACAAGGGAGAGACCCTCTATGATACTTGCAAGACGCTGGAAGCGATTGGTGCAACATGCTAGTCATTCGCCATAGCCAAGAAGCATACTATCAAGAACTTGAAGGCTTGACTATTCCTATAGTCAGTGGCGGTGATGGCAGCGGGGAGCATCCAAGCCAATGCCTGCTAGATTTGATGACCCTCTATGAGCATTTTGGCCGAATTGAAGGGCTTGAAGTCGTCATAGCGGGTGATATCAAGAATTCGCGGGTTGCTCGAAGCAACTATCACATGCTGACCCGCTTAGGTGCCAAGGTTCAATTTGTAGGACCTCAAGTCTTTGCAGACCCGACTTTGGGACAAATGGTCGACTTCGACCAGGTCATTGGCCAAAGTTGATGCCTGCATGCTTTTACGTGTCCAATTTGAACGCCATCAGGAGGCGGTAGCCTTAAGCCAAGCAGACTATCATGCTCATTATGGCTTAACGCCAGCTCGCTACCAAGCCCTCAAGTCACAAGCCATTGTCATGCATCCAGCACCAGTCAACCGGGACATGGAGATTGCCTCTGAACTGGTGGAAGCTCCACAATCTCGTATTTTTACCCAGATGACCAATGGCCGTTATATGCGCCAAGCCATTCTAGAGAAAATAATTGCCGATAACGCCCTCTAAACAAGATAGAAAGGAAGTCACATCATGCTATTACTCAAAAACGGTCGTCGTCTGGTCAAGGGACATTTGGAACCTGTCGAAATTCTGATTGATGGGGACAAAATTCTAGCCATGGACAAGGAGCTCAATGCTACTGCTGATCAAGTATTTGACCTTAAAGGCAAACTCCTAGCACCGGGTTTTATTGATGTCCATGTCCACTGGCGGGAACCAGGTTTTGAATACAAGGAAACATCTACCATGCTTCCAGAGCGGCTGCACGCGGTGGCTTCACCACGGCCATGCCCATGCCTAACCTTAATCCAGTTCCTGATTCCTATGACCACCTCAAGCCTCAGTTAGACATTATTGCACGTGATTCTGTTATTCGCGCCATCCCATACGGTGCCATTACCAAAGGGGAGCTAGGGGAGGACTACGCTCAGTTTGATGAGTTAGCCCAACATGTTTTTGCCTTCAGTGATGATGGGCGTGGGGTCCAAAATGCTAATATGATGTATGAATCCATGTGTGTTGCGGCCCGCCTCAACAAAGCCATTGTGGCCCATTGCGAGGACAATTCCCTAATTCGGGGTGGCTGTATGCACTGTGGCTGCCGCAGCCGAGAACTGGGTCTACCAGGTATTCCATCTGTCTGCGAATCGGTTCAGATTGCCCGCGATATTCTCCTAGCTGAAGCGGCAGGCTGTCACTATCATGTCTGCCATGTGTCGACCAAGGAATCTGTTCGTTTGGTTCGTGAGGCAAAGGCCAACGGCATTAAGGTGACCTGTGAAGTCTGCCCCCATCATTTATTGAGTGACGAGGACGATATTCCTCACAACCATGGCTTCTGGAAAATGAATCCACCCTTGCGCGCAGCCGAGGATCGTCGCGCCTTAATTGCTGGCCTCTTAGATGGCACTATCGACATTATCGCTACTGACCATGCACCTCATGCTATGACTGAGAAAGACTTGCCAATGCAGGAGGCAGCCTTTGGTATTGTGGGGGCTGAAACAGCCTTTAGTCAGCTCTATACCCACTTTGTTAAGCCAGGCATTATGTCCCTAGAATTTTTCTTGGACAAGATGTCAACTAATGTGGCTAAGATCTTTGACCTACCTTATGGAACCCTAGCCGTCGGGCAGCCAGCTGATCTGGTCGTTATCGATTTAGACAAGGTAGCAAGTATCCAACCTGAGAATTTCTTGTCCAAAGGTCGGAATACGCCATACGCCGGTCAAGAAGTCTATGGCTGGCCTATCCTGACCATTAGCCAAGGTCGCATCGCCTATCAAGATACCGCATTTTTTGCCTAAGAGCGTGTAAGACAAGGAGCGAGATTATGTACAGCTATGATAAGCAATTGATTTTAGAAGATGGCACCATCTACAAGGGCTATGGCTTTGGTGCTGACCGGGCTATGTTAGGGGAAGTGGTCTTCAACACCGCCATGACCGGCTACCAAGAGACGCTGTCAGACCCTTCTTATAACGGTCAAATTGTCACCTTTACCTATCCCTTAATTGGAAATTACGGTATTAACCGTGATGACTTCGAGACCATTAATCCCTCTATCAAGGGATTGGTAGTCCGCGAAGTTTGCCAAAGCCTTCCAACTTCCGTAGCCAAATGTCCCTAGACCAAGCACTCAAAGAATTAGATATTCCAGGAATTTGGGGTATTGATACTCGCAGTCTAACTCGGAAGATTCGTCAATATGGGACCATTAAGGGGATCATTACTGACCTGTCTCAAGACCCAGAACAAGTGCTAGAGCAGCTTAGAAAGACTGAACTGCCTAGAGACCAAATTGCCCAAGTGTCGACTTCTAAAGCCTTCCTGTCGTCAGGAACGGGCTATCGAGTGGTCCTAGTTGATTTGGGTATGAAGTCAGGTATCCTACGTGAGCTTAATGAGCGCAACTGTGACATTGTCGTGGTGCCTCATAATATTAGCGCTCAGGAAGTTTTACGCCTTCAACCTGACGGGGTCATGCTCTCTAATGGGCCTGGTGACCCTGAGGATGTGCCAGAGACCATTGCCATGATTGGCCAAATTATGGACAAGCTACCGATTTTTGGTATTTGTATGGGCCATCAACTGATCAGTTTGGCAGCAGGGGCCAAGACCTATAAGCTCAAATTTGGTCATCGTGGGGCCAACCACCCTGTTAAGAACCTTTTGACAGGCAAGGTAGACTTGACCTCGCAAAACCATGGCTATAGCGTAGACATTGATTCATTAGCAGATACAGACCTGGAATTAACTCATTTGTCAGTCAATGACCGTACCTGCGAAGGCGTTCGACATAAGTTCTATCCAGTCTTTTCGGTTCAATACCATCCAGAAGCATCGCCAGGACCACATGATCCTAATTATCTCTTTGATCAGTTCATTGAGAATATGAAAGCCTTCCAAGCTCAGTCTCGTCGCCACAAGTAAAGGAGTCCTATCATGCCAAAACGTCAAGATATTCAAACCATTCTGGTTATTGGGTCGGGTCCCATTACAATTGGGCAAGCAGCTGAATTCGATTATGCCGGGACTCAAGCCTGCCTTTCGCTCAAGGAAGAGGGCTACCAAGTTATCCTAGTTAACTCTAATCCGGCCACCATTATGACTGACCGTCAGATTGCCGATAAGGTTTATATGGAGCCACTAACATTAGAATTTGTCAGCAAAATCATCCGTAAGGAACGGCCAGATGCCTTGTTGCCTACCCTTGGTGGTCAGGTGGGGCTCAACCTTGCCGTTCAACTGCATCGCCAGGGAGTCTTGGACCAATACGGAGTTGAATTACTGGGGACCAAGCTAGCCTCTATTGAGCAGGCAGAAGACCGCCAACTCTTCCGTCAGCTCATGCAGGAATTAGGCGAGCCTGTACCTGAATCTGAAATTGTGACCAACTTAGATCAAGCTCGAGATTTTGTGGCGCAAATTGGCTATCCAGTTATTGTCCGTCCCGCCTTTACCATGGGGGGGACAGGTGGCGGTATTTGTAATAACGACCAGGATTTAGATGAAATTGTCTCTTCAGGACTCCATTATTCGCCCGTGACCCAATGTTTGCTAGAAAAATCCATTGCGGGTTATAAGGAAATCGAGTATGAAGTCATGCGAGATGCTAATGATACCGCCATCGTCGTCTGCAACATGGAAAACATTGATCCTGTAGGCATTCATACCGGGGATTCAGTTGTGGTGGCCCCATCGCAAACCCTGACCGACCGTGAGTACCACATGCTACGCGACGTGTCACTTAAAATTATTCGCGCCCTTAAGATAGAAGGGGGCTGTAATGTCCAATTAGCCTTGGACCCAGATTCTTTTAACTACTATATCATTGAAGTGAACCCGCGCGTATCTCGTTCTTCGGCCCTAGCGTCTAAGGCGACCGGTTACCCGATTGCTAAGATTGCTGCTAAGATTGCCGTCGGCTTAAGCTTGGATGAAATTCTCAATCCAGTCACCCAGAATTCTTATGCCTGCTTTGAGCCTAGTTTAGACTATGTGGTCAGCAAGATTCCACGTTTTCCTTTTGATAAATTCGAACGTGCCGACCGTAAGTTAGGCACTCAAATGAAGGCAACGGGTGAGGTTATGGCCATGGGGCGGACCTATGAGGAATCTTTACTGAAGGCCATCCGCTCGCTAGAATACGGTGTCCACCATTTGGGCCTGCCTAATGGTGATAGCTTTAGTTTGGAAGAAATCATGGAAAAGGTTCAAGCTGCTAGCGATGAACGTCTCTTCTTTATTGGTGAAGCCCTGAGACGTGGCGTCAGCCTTGATCAGATTCATGACATGACTAAAATTGACCGCTTCTTCCTAGATAAGATGCAACATATTATTGATTTGGAACATGAACTCAAGGCTCATCCGCATGACCTCAATCTCTTAGCTTATGCCAAGCGTTACGGTTTCTCTGACAAAATCATTGCCCACCGTTGGCAGGTTACAGAGGCAGCAGTTTATCAGCTACGTCAAGAAGCGGGCATCACGCCTGTCTTCAAGATGGTGGATACCTGTGCGGCAGAATTCGAGTCTTCAACCCCTTATTTCTATTCCAGTTATGAGGCAGAGAATGAATCCATCGTGACGGACAAACCTAAAATCGTGGTGCTGGGTTCTGGCCCGATCCGTATCGGTCAAGGGGTGGAATTTGATTACGCGACTGTTCATGCCGTTCTGGCCATTAAGGCGGCAGGTTATGAAGCCATTATTATCAACAACAATCCAGAAACCGTCTCAACCGACTTTACCATTTCTGACAAACTCTACTTTGAACCGCTAACTGAAGAAGATGTCATGGCTATCTTGAATCACGAGCAGCCTTTGGGGGTGGTCGTGCAATTTGGTGGTCAGACTGCCATTAACTTAGCCGACAAACTCCAAAGACATGGGGTCAAAATCCTTGGAACTAGTCTGGAAGAAATTGACAAGGCTGAAAACCGAGATAAGTTCGAGCAGCTCTTGCATGAATTAGATATCCCACAACCTTTAGGTAAGACAGCCTCAGATACGGAAACGGCTGTTGCTAACGCGGCGTCTATTGGCTATCCGGTCTTGGTACGACCTTCCTATGTCTTGGGCGGTCGCGCCATGGAAATCGTCTATGAAGAAGCTGATTTACGACGCTATATGGAGACTGCCGTGAGGGTGTCGCCAGAACATCCTGTCCTAACAGACCGTTATCTCATCGGTCAAGAAATTGAAGTAGACGCTATCTGTGATGGTCAAACCGTGGTCATTCCAGGCATTATGGAACATATTGAGCGGGCGGGGGTTCACTCGGGTGACTCCATCGCCGTTTACCCACCTCAGACCTTAAGTCAGGCTCAGAAGGAGCTACTGGTCGACTATACCATTCGCCTAGCTAAGGGACTTAACATTGTAGGCCTACTTAATATCCAGTATGTGCTTAGCAAGGGTGAACTTTATGTCTTGGAAGTGAACCCACGTAGTTCACGGACCGTCCCATTCCTCAGTAAGATTACAGGCGTCCCAATGGCGCAATTAGCCATGCAAGCTATTTTAGGCCAATCCTTGAGTGACCTAGGCTACCAGATTGGCTTGCTGCCCGAACCGTCCGCTGTTTACACTAAGGTGCCAGTCTTTAGTTTCCAAAAGCTCAAGGATGTCGATACCGCCTTAGGGCCTGAAATGAAGTCAACCGGGGAAGTTATGGGTAGCGACTTTACCCTGGAAAAATCCCTCTACAAAGGGTTAGTGGCTGCCGGTATCCAAGTCAAAGATCAAGGGACTATTCTCTTCACAGTGGCTAACGAAGATAAGGCGGAAGCTTTAGAGTTGGCGCGTCGCTTAGTGACTTAGGCTTTAATCTCTTGGCTACCCCAGGTACCGCTGATTACTTAAGTCAGGCAGGACTTAAAGTAGCTTCTGTAGGCAAAATTGGTAGTCAAGATCACAATGTCCTAGATGCCATCTATCAAGGTCAAGTAGACTTAGTCATTAACACCACATCCAAGGATAAAGATGTCACCAAGGATGGCTTTAAGATTCGCCGAGTAGCCAGTGAACAAGAAATCGTCTGCTTCACCTCTCTGGATACCAGTATGGCCCTCTTGAAGGTGCTAGAATCCACCTCTTTCCATATAACGCCTTTGGCTTAGTCGAACTTGATCCATAAGGAGGAACTATGAAGCAAACATTTTCTAGCGATGTCATCGTCGCACTAGACTTCAAAAATTTAGAAGAAACCTTGGCATTTCTAGCACCCTTTAGAGGCCACGACCAGCTCTATCTTAAGGTTGGGATGGAACTCTATCTACAAAATGGGCCACAAGTCTTATCGGCTCTCAAGGAGAGAGGGCATCGCATCTTTCTAGACCTGAAGCTACATGACATTCCCAATACGGTATATGGAGCAAGCAAGGGTTTGGCTCAGTTCAAAGTGGATATGCTCAATTTCCATGCTGCGGGGGGCAAGGAAATGTTGGAGGCTGCCAAGCAAGGCTTGCTTGATGGGGGGAGCCCCGAAACTTTGGCTATAGCCGTGACCCAGTTAACCTCTACCTCTCAAGAACAAATGCAGGCGGAACAATTGATTCCAGTTGACCTAGTGACCAGTGTCCGCCATTACGCCCAGTTGACCAAGGAAGCTGGCTTGGATGGAGTCGTAGCCTCGGTTCATGAGGCACCCGTCATTCGGGAGGCTTGTGGCCAGGATTTTGCCATTGTTACGCCAGGTATACGTTTGGCAGGAGGTCCTAGTCAGGATCAAAAACGCATCGCAACACCGGAAGTTGCCCGTCAACTTGGTTCAAGCCATATTGTGGTGGGTCGGCCGATTACCCTAGATAGTGACCCGGTCGCCGTTTATGAGGCCATTCGTCAGAGCTTTTTGAAGTAAGATAGGAGGATTTTCATGACTAGTGCTAAAGAAATTGCCCAAGAATTATTAGCCATTAAAGCTGTCGCCTTGCAGCCCCACCAGTACTTTACTTGGACATCAGGTATTCAATCGCCAATCTATTGTGACAATCGCCTGACCATGTCCTATCCGTCAGTCCGTCGTAAAATTGCTCAAGGTTTAAGTCAGGTGATTAAGGAACATTATCCTCAGGTTCAAGTAGTGGCGGGGACAGCAACCGCTGGTATTCCCCACGCAGCTTGGGTCAGCGATTTGCTGGATTTGCCCATGGTTTATGTACGGGACTCCGCTAAGAAGCACGGCAAGACTAACCAGATTGAAGGGCGCTTAACGCCAGGAGTCAAGGTAGTCATAGTGGAAGATTTGATCTCGACTGGTTTGTCCTCGCTCAAAGTAGCTCAAGCCTTAAAAGAGGCAGGCTGCCAAGTGTTAGGGGTTGTGGCCATCTTCTCCTATGAGCTGAAAAAAGCTCAAGAGGCGTTTGCTGAAGCTGGGGTAAGCTACCATACCTTAACTAATTATGACGCCTTAATTGAGGCTGCGCTGGAAGCAGACTATATCGCACAAGAAGATGTGGCCTCGCTTCTTGAATGGCGCCAAAGCTTAGGAAACTAAACTCATAGAAAAAGCTGAGTTGCATGTCAACTTGGCTTTTTAATTATGATAGGGAGAGCTATATAAAATTCGTATATTAAGCTTCAATAATCTAGCGACTAGGACAAATGATAACAAAATCTATTCTGTAAGCGTTGACGATGAAGTTTACCTTTTATTTTTTGGTCAAAATAGGGTATGATAATAGTTAGAGTGTTTTGAATGGAGGAACATGTATGACACAGTTTGAATACCCTCTGAACCCGGATTGGACGACAGAGGAAATAATCACGGTCATCGACTTTCTATCAGCGGTAGAATCGGTCTATCAGGGTGGGGTTAAACTCAATTATCTGTGGCCACGTTATCAATCCTTCAAGCAAATAGTGACTAGTATTGGCGAAGAGAAGCGACTCGATCGAGCTTTTCAGTCAGCTAGTGGATATTCTATCTACCAGGTCGTTCAGCAAATGAAGTCTCTTAAGGATTCCTCAGCGGACAACCCCGTAGTGCGTATTAACATAGGAGGTTCAAATGGAAGATTTTAAGACAGTTCATGCCCATGTCTTAGCCTGGCTAGAAGAAGCCGCTGAGAATTTACGGCAATCACTTAAACGGTCCCTTCAAGTGGATCAGAAAACAGGGGCCAGCGACTTGGTTACGGAAATGGATAAGGCGACAGAGGCTTTCTTTGTTGAAAAGATTACCAGTCATTTCCCAGACCATCGCATCATTGGTGAGGAAGGTATGAGCCAGGGAACGGAAGATTTGGCCGGTATTGTCTGGGTTATTGATCCCATTGACGGCACCCTTAACTTCGTTAAGCAGAAGAATAACTTTGGGATTTTAATTGGGATTTTCCAAGATGGTAAGCCATTAGCAGGTTATATTTACGACGTCATGAAGCATGACCTTTATGCCGGGATTGTAGGGCAAGGCGTTACCCTTAATGGACAGCCTTTAGTGCCACTTAAGATTGAGCGTTTGCAAGATTCTCTAGCAGTAGGTAACGTGGCCATGTTTACCCAAAACCGTTGTAATAGCCAACGTCTCTTAGAAAATGTCTTAGGTGTTCGGGCGCACGGTTCTGCTGCGCTTGAAGTGATCGAAGTCATTCGTGGTGAGGCAGCTGTTTACCTAAGTTTCAAATTAAGTCCTTGGGACTTTGCTGCTGGTTGGGCCATTTGTGAGGCTATGGGCTTCAAGGCAACTAAGCCAGACGGCTCGGCCTTATCCATTTTGTCAGCTAGTCCTATCATTTTTGCGCATGACACTGTCCATGAAGAAGTCATCCGCGTTTTAGCAGAAGAAAAAGATCAGTTAGGAGAAATTAATGAATACGCGTAACGATATCCGAAACATTGCCATTATTGCCCACGTCGACCATGGTAAAACCACATTGGTTGATGAGTTGCTCAAACAGTCCAACACTCTAGATGAGCGTGCCAAATTAGACGAGCGTGCCATGGACTCTAACGACATTGAAAAAGAACGTGGGATTACGATTTTGGCCAAGAACACTGCCGTAGACTACAAGGGGACCCGCATCAATATCTTGGATACCCCAGGTCACGCGGACTTTGGTGGCGAAGTAGAACGTATCATGAAAATGGTTGATGGGGTTATTCTGGTGGTGGATGCTTATGAAGGCACCATGCCTCAGACTCGCTTCGTCTTGAAGAAAGCCTTAGAACAACACTTAGTACCGATTGTCGTTGTGAACAAGATTGACAAGCCTTCTGCTCGTCCAGAAGAAGTGGTTGATGAAGTTTTAGAACTCTTCATTGAATTAGGGGCAGATGATGATCAATTGGAATTCCCAGTGGTCTATGCTTCAGCTCTTAACGGGACATCTAGCTTGTCTGATAATCCAGTAGACCAAGAGCCATCCATGGATGCCATCTTTGATGCTGTTATTGAACATGTGCCAGCGCCAGTTGATAACTCTGACCAACCATTACAATTCCAAGTTTCCCTCTTAGACTATAACGAATATGTGGGTCGTATCGGGATTGGTCGTATCTTCCGCGGGAAGATGAAAGTCGGCGACAACGTGACCCTTATGAAGGTTGACGGTACAAGCAAGAACTTCCGTATTACCAAGATGTTTGGTTTCTTCGGCTTAGACCGCGTGGAAATTAACGAGGCTAAGGCAGGGGACTTGATTGCCTTATCAGGTATGGAAGACATCTTCGTAGGGGAGACTGTAGCAGATGCAGCGAACCCTGAAGCTCTGCCAATTCTCCACATTGACGAGCCAACCTTACAAATGACTTTCTTAACCAACAACTCACCATTTGCCGGTAAAGAAGGAAAGTACGTGACTTCACGTAACCTCCAAGATCGCCTCATGCAAGAATTGCAAACGGACGTATCCTTGCGCGTGGATCCAACCGACTCACCAGATGCCTTTATCGTGTCTGGTCGTGGGGAATTGCACTTGGCCATCTTGATTGAGAACATGCGTCGTCAAGGTTATGAGTTCCAAGTATCACGTCCTAAGGTTATTCTTAAAGAAATCGATGGCAAGACTTGTGAGCCATTCGAACGTGTACAAATTGATACACCAGAAGAATACATGGGGGCTATTATTGAAGCCTTGGGTCAACGTAAGGCTGAAATGGCAGATATGGTGACCACAGGTAATGGCCAAATCCGTATGGTCTTCTCTGTACCAGCGCGTGGCTTAATTGGGTTCTCTACTGAGTTCTTATCCATGACACGTGGTTATGGGATTATGAACCATAGCTTTGATGACTACCAACCAGTTATTGATTCCAATATTGGGAACCGTCGTAACGGTGCCTTGGTTGCGCTTGAAGCAGGCCAAGCTACCACTTATGGGATTATGAACTTAGAAGACCGTGGGACCATCTTCGTTAACCCAGGGACCGAAGTTTATGGTGGGATGATTATCGGTGAGCACAACCGTGAGAATGACTTAACAGTTAACATCACTAAGGCTAAGCAATTAACCAACATTCGTTCAGCAACCAAGGACCAAACCGCGGTTATTAAACGTCCACGTATCCTAACGCTAGAAGAATCCTTAGAGTTCATGGATGATGATGAATACTGTGAAGTAACACCTGAGAGCGTTCGTCTACGTAAGCAAATCCTTGATAAGGGTGCGCGTGAACGTGAAAGTAAAAAGGCTAAGAAGGCCTAAGAGCTAATTAGTAAAAGGGCAGTCTCCTATTCTGAGGAAGCTGCCCTGTGCTTAATAGGAAAACTAGACTAAGAGGAGGGAGCATCATGTATAACTGGTATCAAGAAGGCTTTGTGGTCTTGCCACAGGTTTTACTCAGCCATTATCAAGATTTAGGCTTGAGCCCTGAGACTTTCCTCCTAGTAACGACAATATTAGGTCAGAAAGAAGGTCAATTGAGTCCTATGACCGTTGTGGACCTATGTTGGCAGCACTACGGTTGGCAGTCACAGCAAGCCATGTCTCAGCTCTCGCTCTTGGCAGATCAAGGTTATTTAGTTTGAGGTGGATGCGTCAGGCCAAGACCGGTTGAGTCTAGCACCCTTGTTTGAACGCTTAGAGACCTTGAATCCATCATCTTCTCAAAATCAGTCGACTACTAGTGCTGAGGCAGACCAAACAAGCGACTCGCAAGAGGCCATGACAGCAAGTCAGCTGATTCCTCTGATAGAAGGGGAGTTTGGCCGTTCCCTGTCTGCGCTCGAATATGAGACCCTGAATGGCTGGCTCAAGCAAGATGGCTATGCGCCTGATTTAATTCGTCTAGCAGTTAAAGAAGCTGTCTTACGCCAAGCGCTCAGCCTCAAGTATATTGATCGGATTCTGATTAATTGGGAGCGACATGGTTTGACTACTGTGGCGCAGGCACAAGCTTATTTGGACAAGCGAGATAAGGACCAGCCTAATAATCAAGAGGCGGTCTATGATCAGATTGATATTCCACTACTCTAAAGCACTGTAAAAGGAGAGAGAAGTATGGTTGAATCATTGAATAGCCGGGCAGACTATGTGACGACTGCTAACTGGATGTCAGGTGGTGTCATGGGGCGCCACGGCCGTATTCTAGTCGGTAACAAGGCCTTTGAATTCTATAATGACCGCAATCCAGCTGATTTCGTTCAGATTCCTTGGGGCGAAATTCGGCAGGTTCGGGCCATCATGTTGATGAAACGTGGCTTTATCCGAGGCTTCTTCATTGATACTAAGTCTGCTGGCACCTATCACTTTGTCGTCTCTAAGGCCGGCCAGACCCTTAAGGCCATGCGAAACTATCTGGCGGAAGAACAACTGGTCAGAAATAAGCCAATCTTCTCCCTGGCCAAGCTTTGGAAAGAATGGCGCGATAAAAAATCTCCCAAAAAATAGGAGCTCAAACCCTCGGCGATTTAAGCCAAGGGTTTGTTCATTATTTGAACTTTTTGCCTAAAACTCTAGACATCGACTGAAAAGTGGTTTATACTAGACTAAAGTTCAAAAAATGAACACAGAAAGAAGGGCTCACATGAATGACTTAATGACCTTGCTGTATTACTTGAACCGAGCAGAAGCGGGCAGTCAACGTGATATGGCACAAGCGACTAACCTATCCCTAGGCAAAATTAATCTGATTCTCAAGCGACTTGATGAACAAGGATACATTGAGATTGACCGTCAGGGGACGCGTAACCACTATCAAGTGACGGACAAGGGCTTGGCTTTGCTAGAGACTGGCTTAAAAGATGCAACTGCCCGTAAGATTCAGTTGGCTCAGGCCAAGGAGCAAATTCATCAGGCAGTCATTCTTGCTGCAGGCCAACCTCGTAATATGGATCAACCCGTGCCGCTCCTATCATTAGGGGACCATACCTTATTAGACCGGACCCTTCAAGTCTTACGAGACCAAGGAGTAGAGCGTTTGTCTTGGTTGCTGGTTTCCAAGCTGACCTATTAGCTCAACATGTTGCGGACATGCCTGATGTGACCCTAGTAGTCAACGAGGCTTATGCCCACACAGGGACTATGGCTTCACTGGCCGCGGCGGCCCCTCATATTGATGGCGATTTCTTCCTGATTGAAGGGGACTTGCTCTTTGAAATTCGTGGGATTAAGGGGCTGAATAAGGTCGCTAGTGACTCTGCTATGTTGATTACCAGTGTGCGTGAGCAACATGATGAGGCCATGGTGGAATTACGTGATGGCTATGTTTATAAGATGGGGAAGGATATTCACCAATTCAACCGGATTGACGGTGAAATGATTGGTCTATCCAAATTGTCCTATCCTTTCTACCTTAAGATGTTGGCCATTTATGCTGACAACCTTAATCCTTATGTTAACTATGAATATATTATGTTGGATGTTGCGCAAGACTACCGCTTGGGCTACCTTAAACTGGATGACTTCTTCTGGGGTGAAATTGACGATGCTAGCCAGGTTCATCATGTGCTTAAGCGCGTTTATCCTCGCTTGGTTCGTAAGGAAGAAGAGGCTGCTAAGCAAGAAGTCCAACAGTTCTTGGCCGATCAGATGGATGCCAGCCCTGAGGAAATTGCGACCTTAGAAAGTGCCGGTGGTATGACTAACAAGAACTACAAGGTCACCCTTAAAGGACAACCTTATATCATTCGGATTGCCGGTAACGGGACGGAGAAGTTTATTAATCGCTCGGCAGAAATCCAATAGCCTCTTAGCGCATATTCTGGGCTTAGATGCTGAGACGCTCTACTTTGACGAAGTGACAGGGACCAAGGTTTCAGCCTTCATTCCAGACGCTGAAACCTTAAATGCCAATACAGCGACTTACCTTAACAATATGCGAATGACAACGGGACTCCTCAGACAGTTACATCAATCAGGATTAGACTTTGATAACCATTTTGATGTCTTCGAGGAGATTGCTAAGTATGAGAGTTTTGTGGATGAAGTAGGGGCGGACTATTTTGACGGCTATCAGGCGACACGTCAGGAAGTTTTCCAACTACAAGAAGATTTGGCTGACTTACCAGTTCAAATAGTGCCATGTCACATTGACACAGTTCCAGAGAACTTTGTCAAAGGTGGAGACGGCAAATCTTATCTCATTGACTGGGAATATTCAGGTATGAATGACTTGGCTTGGGATTTAGCGGCTCATAGTCTGGAATGTGGCTTCAGCCAAGAGCAGGAAGACCACTTCTTAAGCCTTTACTGTCAGGACCAAGCAGTGCCGGATAGCTTGAAGACCAAGCTCTTAATTTATCAAATTTGCCAAGACTTCCTCTGGTCAGTTTGGACCATCTTTAAGGAAAGCCGAGGCGATGATTTCGGAGACTACGGGATTGAACGCTACCGTCGTGCGCAAACTAACCTTGCACGCTACCATGCTCTAAAAAAGAAAGGAAGAATTTAGATGAAAAATAAGGAAAGAAGTGGCATCATTGCCGGTCTCTTGTCAGGCATTTTGTGGGGGGCAGATACCCATTATAATGGCGTTATTCTAATGATGTTGCCCTTCACGCTAGTTGATCCAAGGCTGGCTGGAGCTGCTCTCTTATTGGCGCTCTTCCATGATGGTTTTTCTGCCTTAATGATGACAGGGGAGTTGGTTCGTCAAGGGCAACTCAAGCAAACTGTCAAACAATTGACTAGCAAGAGTTCCTATGTGGTCATGTTAGCCTCCGTTTTAGGGGGACCTATGGGTATGCGGGCCTATCTCTATGCAGTAGATGCGATTGGGGCAGGCTTAACCGCAAGTATTTCCTCTATGTATCCAGTGGTAGCTGCTTTTTTGGGTATGTTAATTCTTAAGGAAAAGATCACTAAGCCAGTTTGGATTGGTTTGGGTTTGGCCGTGTTAGCGGTCTTGGGTGTGAGTCTATCTGGTGATATGATGCAATCTAATGCCCAGCTTATTGGCTTCTTAGTGGCCTTTCTCAGCGTAGTCGGCTGGTCCTTGGAGAGCGTGATTTGTTCCATTGGGATGAAGGAAGATTTGAATCCTAAGCAGGCTCTTTGGATTCGGCAATGCGTCTCTACTTTAGTTTATTTGGGCTTTATTACCTTCGAGTCTGACTTGGTCTTTAGCGTGACGGCTGTTATGAGTCAGCCAGTACTTTGGTTAATCTTGGGTGTTGCTGTCTTAGGCACATTGTCTTATTTGAATTTTTATCGCGCAATTGATACAATTGGTCCTGTAAAGGCTACTGCACTCAATATCTCATACGCTATTTGGGCCATTGTCTTCTCCATCTTGCTAGGAGGAGCTGAATTTAACCCCATTCTCTTGCTATCGGCGGCTTTGATGATTGTAAGCAGTGTCTTAGTTTCACAACACGAAGGAGCCTAAGCTATGAGAGCAATAATTCTCGCCGCTGGTATGGGAACTCGCTTGCGGCCAATCACCCTTACAACCCCTAAGTCCTTAATTGAAGTCGCTGGGACAAGCTTAATTGAGCGCCAGATCGAATTCTTACGAGCTAAAGGGATTGAAGACATTATTGTTGTAACAGGGTACTTGGCTGAAAAGTTTGATTTTCTGAAGGACCAGTATGGCGTGACCTTGATTCACAATGACCAATATGAAAGCTACAATAACTTCTACACCATGTACTTGGTCCGTCACTACTTGAGTGATGCCTATGTTATTGATGCTGATAACTTCCTAGTTGATAACTTCTTGTTATCAGCACCCGAAAGCTCCCTTTACTTTGGGGTAGCGAAAGAAGGCTTCAAGGATGAATGGGTCTTGCATTACCGGCAAGATGACCTCCGCGTAACGGCCATTACGGTAGAAAGTGGTCAAGGGCGGATTCTGTCTGGTGTCTCCTATTGGAGTGCTGAAGATGGTCAACATTTGCAGCAGTTAATTGAGGGCTACTACCAAGAAGCTGATTATGCTAATCTCTACTGGGATGACGTGGTCAAGGATAACCTAGCTGATTTAAACGTTCATGTTTATCCAATTGAAGGTCATCAGACCTTTGAAATTGATAGCCTAGAGGATTTAGAAGTGCTACGTTCGCAAATGGAAGCATAAAATTAGTCAGAAGCCAGACAAGTGTCTGGCTTTTTTGTTTGGATGTGTGATCAATTCTTAATAAAATGCTTAAGCTAACGACTTTTCCATGCGTGTCGATATAAGATGTGCTATAATAGTTAAGATAGAAAGACACTTTACGACAGTGAGAAGGAGAGAGATGCATGATTTATGCAGGTATTCTAGCAGGGGGCATTGGATCTAGAATGGGGATTCAAGATATGCCCAAGCAATTCCTCATGTTAGGCAATAAGCCCATTATTATCCATACCATCGAAAAATTCTTAGTGGTGCCTGATATTGACAAAGTTTATGTAGCCGTACATCCAAATTGGTTAGTTTACTTCAATGATTTAGTAGGCAAGCACTTGCCAGGCCATGAGGCTAAGATTAAAGCCGTTGATGGGGGCGGGGATCGGAATGATAGTATCCTCAATATCATCGCAGATATTAAGGCAGCCGGTCCTGTCTCTGACCAAGCGATTTTAATTACTCATGATGCGGTACGTCCTTTGTCTCTTACCGTATGATTCAAGACAATATCAAGGTCATGGCTGACTATGATGCGACTGATACAGTGGTCATGGCTAACGATACTATTGTGGAATCCCAAGACGGTAAGTCTATTAGCTCTATTCCTAATCGGGCTCACATGTTCCAAGGTCAGACACCTCAAACCTTCCGCATTAATCAGTTTGATAGTCTCTTCGCGAGCCTCAGTCAAGACGATCGCGAGATTTTAACTGATGCCTGCAAGGTCTTTGTACTCAAAGGTAAAAGTGTTGGCCTAGTAAAAGGGGAATACTCTAACTTGAAGATTACGACGGTGACCGATTTGAAGATTGCCGAAGCTATGTTGGGAGAGATCTAAAGTGATTAATCGCGTCTATCAGTTACTTCGCCCATACTTCTTCTCAGTTAAGTATGAAGATGTGTCGGCGGATTCAACTAAACCAGTCGTAGTGCGTCCAAATTATATGGCCCTCTGCCATGCAGACCAACGCTATTACCAAGGCAAGCGCGCAGCCAAGGTACTCAAGCAAAAATTACCCATGGCCTTGATTCATGAGTGTTGTGGCATTGTCGTACGTGACGAAACTGGTACCTATCAAGTAGGGACAAGGTCGTCATGATTCCCAATCAGCCGCCTCAAGGGTTTGATCATTCAGGTGAGTTCTATGAGAACTATGTGGAAGGCACTCACTTCCTATCCAGTGGTTACGACGGTTTCATGCAGGAATTTGTCCATTTGCCATTAGACCGTGTTGTGGGCTATCAAAGCATTCCAGATGTGGTAGCGGCTATGACCGAATTTGTCTCGGTGGCGGCGCACGGAGCTCGTCGTTTTGATTCAATTGCACTATCCAAGCGTGATCGTATTGTGGTTTGGGGATCTGGCTCCCTAGCCTTTGTCCAAGCTACCGTCTTAAGAGCTAAGTTCCCAGATGCTACCATTATTGTAGTAGGTAAAAACCACGATAAATTAAGACTTTTCAGCTTTGTAGATGAAGTCTATGAATTGCAGGATATTCCGGAAGACTTTAGCTTTGACCATGCCTTTGAGTGTGTGGGAGGCGATGCCAGTCAGGAAGCCATTCGTGACATTATTAAGTATATTAAACCTCAAGGAACCTTAATCTTAATGGGAGTTTCGGAGACGGAAGTGCCGGTCAATACCCGCGACGTCTTAGAAAAAGGCCTGACCTTAGTAGGGTCTTCTCGCTCAGGACGTGAGGACTTTCAATTAGCTGTGGCCTTGATGGAAAACCCACAAGTCTCCTCAAGATTGCGGATGATTATCCACCAAGTAGGGGATTTAGAGGATGTCAAGGATATCTATCAATTCTTCGAAGAAGACCGTAAGACACCATTTAAAACGGTGGCTAAGTGGAATATCTAATGATCAATTAAAAGAAGGAGGGGTTAGATGGAACCCATTCAAGCCAAAAGCCTAGAAATGGCCCAATACTTTGTTGCCTTCTGCCAGAAGCATAATCTTTTATGCTACTTGTGTGGTGGTGGCGCGATTGGAGCTTTGCGTCATCAGGGCTTTATTCCATGGGACGATGATTTAGACTTTTTTATGCCAAGGGAAGACTATGAACGTTTGGCAGAACTCTGGCCAAAAGAGGCAGATTCACGTTATTTTCTGTCGCGCTCTCATGAGGGTTATATCGACCGTAACCTCTTCATCACTATCCGTGACCGCCAGACAACTTGCCTCAAGCCTTATCAAGCCGACCTAGACTTGCCGCATGGCCTGGCCTTAGATGTGCTGCCTTTGGACTATGCACCGGCCTCAGCTTGGAAACGTAAGACCCAGAAGGTCTGGGCCTTAATCTACTCGCTCTTTGCGCTCAAACGGTGCCTGAAAAGCATGGGGGTCTCTTGGCTTGGGGCAGTCGAGTGCTACTGGGCCTAGTCCCAAGTTCTAAACTTCGCTATAAGATTTGGTCACTAGCTCATAAAAAGATGACTAAGACCACTCGACAAGAGGCGGCTTACCGCATTGAGTTGTGTTCAGGTCCTTACTATATGGGTAAACTCTATCCAATTGAGGCCTTGGATCAAGCTGTTTTCAAGCCTTTTGAAGGAACGGAAATGCCCATTCCAGCGGGTTATGATGCCTATTTGAGCGAGGCATTTGGCGACTATATGACGCCACCGCCTAGCCAGAATCAAAAGCCACATCACGATGCTTTATTGCTGGATTTAGAGCGACCTTATACGGATTATGACCTCAAAACAGGTCAGCTCAAGTAGGAGACGATAGCTTGCTAGGCTATGGACCAAGCGAATTTTAGCCAAATCAAGGCTGACCAGAGGGTCAGCCTTTTTATGAGAAAGGATGATGTGAGTGTTGCGCGATTTTTTTGCCTATTACAAGCCTTATAAGAAGCTCTTCATGATTGACTTTGGCTGCGCTGTTATTTCGGCTATGTTAGAGTTGATTTTTCCATTTGTTGTCAATCGGGTCATAGATACCATCTTGCCGACAGGTCATTACCAGACGGTTATTTGGGTCTGTCTCTTGTTACTTGCCTTTTATCTCTTCAACATGGTGATGAAGTACATTGTAGTCTATCTGGGGCATAAGTTGGGTATTACCATTGAGACCGATATGCGACGTCAGCTTTTCCAATATTTCCAAAGTCAGTCTTTTGAGTATTTGATAATAAGCAGACGGGGGAGCTCATGTCGCGACTAACCAGTGACTTGTTCGAAATCGGGGAGCTAGCCCATCATGGGCCTGAAGATTTATTCATTACTCTGATGAGTTTGGTGGGGGCTTTTTGGCTCATGTTGCAGGTTCATGTGCAATTAGCCATTGGGACAGTGATTTTAGTGCCAACCTTGGGAGTTGCGTTGGCTATCTTCAATAAGAAGATGGGACGTATTAATAGCCAAGTCTATCGTCAATTGGGGGAATTTAACGCCGGCTTATCCAATAGCCTCAGTGGCATCCGAGTAGTCAAGGCATTCGCTAATGAAGCCCATGAAGAAGCGCGTTTTGAAGGTCTGATTCAAGACTATCGCGAGAATAAACTTAAGTTCTACCAAACCATGGCCGCTTCTAGCGCCTTTAACTATGTCTTAATGCGTATTATCACCTTAATTGCTTTGGTGTCCGGGGCCTATTTCACCCTCAAAGGGGAGCTAACGACGGGCCAATTGGTCGGTTTTGTCCTATTGGCCAATACCTTTGTTAAGCCGATTGAAAGTATTAATATCATGATTGAGACTTATCCCAAGGGTTTTGCCGGCTTCAAACGTTTCAGACAAGAACTAGCTAAACCGGTGGCGGTTCAGGACCTGCCTGGTGCCCAGCCAGCGCCACACTTCCAAGGCCAAATAGATTATCGTAATGTAGAACTGGCCTATGAAGAGGGACGTCCTGTTATTTCGCAATTGAACCTGTCCATTGCGCCCGGGGAGAGCGTGGCATTAGTCGGCCCAAGTGGGGCAGGTAAGTCCAGTATGGTCAATCTCCTGCCGCGTTTTTATGATGTCACGTCGGGCCAAGTCTTAATCGATGGCAAGGACATTCGGGAGTATACCTTGGCATCACTTAGACAACAGATTGGGATTGTTCAACAGGATGTTTTCTTGTTCGATGGGACCATTCGGGAGAATGTCCTCTATGGTCGTTTGGATGCTAGTGAGGCTGAGGTGGAAGAGGCCATTCGCGCGGCTAAGCTAGATCAAGTCATTGCTCAGTTATCTGATGGCTTGGATACTGCCATTGGGGAACGAGGTGTACGCTTATCTGGTGGGCAAACAACGTTTGTCGATTGCGAGAATATTCTTGAAGAATCCTTCCATTCTTATCTTAGATGAGGCAACTAGCGCCTTAGATACGCAAACCGAACAGTATATTCAGCAGTCCTTTGATCAATTAACCAAAGGGCGGACCAGCCTTATTATTGCCCATCGCTTAGCCACCATTCAGCATGTGGATCGCATCGTGGTAGTAACTGAGGCGGGGGTGGTAGAATCCGGTAGCCACCAGGAACTATTGGCTTTAGATGGTCATTATGCGGCCCTTTATCGGGCCCAGTTCGCCTAGCTAATAGGGCTGCTTAGACTTAGTCAGCCAAATTTGCTATAATAAACAGAGTTACAATGAGGGAATGATGACATGAAGACCTTAGCAGTCACAGGATTAGAGAAAACCTATGGAACCAAAACCTTGCTGGCAGGTATCGACTTTGCCATTCGGACAGGGGATCGTATTGGCTTGATTGGACCTAACGGAACCGGTAAAAGTTCCTTCTTAAAGGTGCTAGCAGACCAAACCGACTATGACCAAGGCACTATTGATAAGCCAAAGGATTATCGCATAGCCTATTTGGCCCAGAATCCTGAGTTAGATCCTAACCGGACCATTTTAGATACGGTCTTTGCAGGAGATACGCCAGAATTGAAGCTCTTGCATGACTATGAGGCGGCCAATCTTGCCTTGTTATCAGATCCTCATAATGGCAAGCTTCAGGAAGCCTTTCAGTCTATCACTGAAGCCATGAATCAGGCAGATGCTTGGCAGATTGAAGTCAAAGCTAAGACCGTCCTGACTCAATTAGGCCTTGTCAATCTCAAGCAACGAGTGGGAGATTGTTCAGGTGGGGAACAGAAAAGAATTGGCATTGCCCAAGTCCTCATCGCTGAGCCTGATTTGCTTATTCTAGATGAGCCGACTAACCATTTAGATGTCGATTCTGTGCAATGGCTAGAAAAATACCTTGCTTCCTACAAGGGCGCGCTACTCTTGGTCACCCATGATCGCTATTTCTTGGAGCGGACCGTTAATAAGATTGTCGAGTTAAGACACGGTCGCTTCCGCGAGTATAGTGGCAACTACCAAGCTTATTTAGAGAAGAAGGCGACTGAACTGGCGCTTGAAGAAAGAATGCAAGACAAGCAGGATAAGCTCTATCAAGCTGAATTAGCTTGGATGCGAAAGGGCGCCAAGGCTAGAACAACTAAGCAGCAGGCACGAATCGAACGATTCGACCAATTAAAGGAAGACATTGCTGCGCGTCAGGACAGCGTGGAGACCTCTGGTTTTGAATTTGATCAACAAAGAATCGGCAATCAGATTATTGAGTTGGAGCAGGCGAGGATTGAAGTGGGGCAGCAAGTGGTCATTCAAGACTATACTAAGCACTTCACCAAAGGCGAACGTATTGGGCTGATTGGTGCCAATGGGGTCGGTAAGACGACTTTTCTTAATACCCTCGCAGGCTATCATGACTTAGCTGCTGGGACATTGAAGCTAGGGCAGACGGTCCGCTTAGCCTACTACCGCCAATTAGATCAAGATTTGCCGGGAGACATGCGGATTTTAGCTTATCTGACGCAAAGCGCTGATAACTTTGTCAGTTCTGATGGCCGCACCAAAAGTGCCGCTCAGATGTTAGAACAATTCAATTTTCCTCGGGTTAGTCATGGCTCTACCATTTCCAGCCTGTCAGGGGGAGAAAAACGTCGGCTATATTTATTATCGCTCTTGATTCAGGAACCTAACGTCCTATTCTTAGACGAGCCGACTAACGATCTAGATATTGATACCCTAACTGTCTTAGAGGATTATTTAGCCCAATTTGAAGGGCTTGTTGTCGTGGTGTCTCACGATCGTTATTTCTTAGATAAGACAGTAGACCAGTACCTGATTTTAGAGGGGCAAGGGGCTTATACCACCTATTGGGGCAGTTATTCTGACTACCTTGCTAAGGATCAGACAGTCCCTGAAAAGGAAAAGTTAGCGCCTGCTCCAAGCAATAAACCAAAACGTGAACAGAAAAAGTTAAGCTATGAAGAGAAGAAAGAATGGGCAGGAATTGAGGAGGCGATAGAAGTCGCTGAAAACCGTCTTACTCAGATCCAGGAAGACATGGAAGCCAACAGTCAAGATGCTGGCCAATTAATGAGTCTTCAAGAAGAATTGGAAGTGACCGAAGCCCATCTCTACCATCTCTATGAACGATATGACTATCTAAGTGAATTGGCGCCATAAGACGCTGTAAGAAAAAAGCCAAGCAAAGGAGAAGCACATGCAACAATATCAAGAATTAGTCAGAAAAATCCTAGCAGAGGGTCATGTCAAAACTGACCGTACCGGGGTAGGGACCAAGAGCCTTTTTGGTTATCAGATGCGTTTTGATTTGAGCCAAGGCTTTCCCATGGTGACGACTAAACGCGTTCCCTTTGGCTTGATTAAGAGCGAATTACTATGGTTTTTACGCGGTGATACCAATGTCCGCTACTTACTAGAACACAATAACCATATTTGGGACGAGTGGGCCTTCAAACGCTATGTGGAGTCTCCTGACTATCATGGCCCTGATATGACTGATTTTGGCTTGCGGGCAGTAGCTGATCCAGACTTTAATGAGATCTATCAACAAGAATTGGCTGCTTTTAATGAGCGTGTCTTGACTGACGATGACTTTGCTGAACGCTATGGTAATTTAGGTAATGTCTACGGAGCTCAATGGCGTTCATGGCCTCTACGAAATGGCGAAACTTTGGATCAAATTAGCCATCTCGTTGATATGATTAAGCATTCGCCTGATTCAAGACGGCTGATTGTGTCAGCCTGGAACCCTGAGGATGTGCCTAGCATGGCTCTGCCACCTTGCCATACACTCTTCCAGTTCTATGTGCATGACGGTAAGTTATCCTGCCAGCTCTACCAGCGCAGTGCAGATGTCTTCTTAGGTGTGCCTTTTAACATTGCTTCCTATGCGCTCTTAACGCATTTGATTGCCAAAGAATGTGGTCTAGAGGTAGGGGAATTTGTTCATACCTTAGGGGATGCCCATCTCTACCTCAATCATTTGGAGGCGGCGGAGACACTCTTGAGCAGAGAGCCTAAGCCTCTGCCACAATTGGAAATTGACGATTTCGAGCAATTTGACCAAGTCTCTACTGACCAAATTCGGTTACAAGCTTATGAGCCTTGGCCAACTATCAAGGCGCCGATTGCCGTCTAAAAAAACTGCTCAGAAAGGAAGATAATCACCATGCTGACGCTTGTATATGCCCAAGACCAAGCAGGCGGTATTGGCTATCAAAATCAACTGCCCTGGCACTTGCCCAATGACCTCAAGTTTTTTAAGCAAGTGACACTCGGCCATGCTATTCTGATGGGGCGCAAGACCTTTGAATCCATGGGCTGTCGCCTCTTGCCTGGCCGGACAAGTTACGTCTTGACTCGACAAGAAGACTATAAGTCCGAAATTGAAGGCCTACACCGTGTTCATGACTTAGAAGCAATCAAAGCCTTGGCGCAAGATCAAGAAGTCATGGTTATTGGAGGAGCCGAGATTTTTGCTACCCTATTACCTTTAGCTGACCGAGTTATTCGGACACAGATTAAGGCAACTTTTCCAGCAGATACCTTTGTCGCTGACCTAGATCAAGACCAGTGGCAATGTTTAGAAATTCAAGAAGGACTGGTTGATGATAAAAATCACTATGCTCACCAGTTTGAATGGTGGGTCCGTCGCTCCAAGGAGGGGAAATCATGCTAGGTTATCTTAATACACCAGTTTTTGCCAGCCATCATATTCCAGTTGGTTCTGGACATACCTTATTTGTGGAAGAAGCAGGCAAGCCTCAAGGTTGTCCAGTAGTCTTCTTGCACGGTGGTCCTGGTGGCCAGGTTGGGGAGGCATCTCGACGTTTCTTCGACCCTGAATTCTATCGGATTATTCTAGTTGATCAACGTGGTTGCGGCAAAAGTCAGCCCTTCTTATCCCTTGAAGCGAATACCGTCTTGGATAGTGTGGCGGACTTGGAGATTATTCGACAGACACTCGACATTGAGGACTGGCATGTCTTTGGTGGAAGTTATGGCTCAACCTTGGCCTTGACTTATGCCATCCACCATGCTGATAGGGTCAAGAGTTTGATACTTCGTGGTATCTTCCTAGGACGACAGGAAGATTCTGACTGGCTCTTCCAGTTTGGCGCTAGCGAGTTTTATCCTGAAGCCTTTGCTTTGTTTAGAGATTTTATCCCTCATGAAGAACAAGGTGATTTAGTAACAGCCTACTATCGGCGAATGATTGGGGAAGATCATGCCCTAGCAGAAGAAGCCATGAAACGTTGGAGTGCCTGGGAAGGATCCGTTATTACGCTACGACCAAATTTCCCAGCTCCGGATGCAGAGCTAGCGCCTATTGACCGTTCACTCGGCCTACTTGAAGCCCATTATTTTGCTAACAAGATGTTCTGGGGAGAGGACAACTACATCCTCAATCGTGCCCATTTACTCAAGGATATTCCTATGTCAATCTTTCATGGCCGTTATGACGTCGATTGCCGTCCGAGTGGGGCCTATGCCTTGGCTCAGGCTTGTCCTCATGCTAAGTTCCAAATTGTCGAAGAAGCAGGCCATTCGCCTCAGGATGCACCACTCTTCGAGGCCTTATTGGCAGCTATGGAAGCTATTAAAATTGGGTAAACTTCGTAGAATGTGTAAAACGACCTTATAACAGGTCGTTTTTTTGTATTAGTAGAACTTTATCTTGAGTTTACCTTATTAATTCTTTAGTAGAACTTATTCTCTTTTATTTAGAAAGGGTATTCTTTCATGCTACAATAGGGTATGATGGACTTATTAATAAATCTATCGATAAAGGCGGGAAAGTAAATGAAGAAGAATTGGAAGAAGTTAGCAGTCCTCACTCTATTAGGAGCTCAAGTGGCCACTGTTTCATTAACTAGCTATTCTGTATTAGCTGAGGAGTCAAGCTCTGTTCAATCAGTAGATTTGAGCGCTGAAACTGAAACTTATAAGAAATTTGTTAGCGCAGAGATTGACCAGCTGCTAAAAGATACTGAAACTTTGCTAAGCTAATTCAAGAGGGTAAGTTGGATGAAGCTAAGAAAGTTTATCCATTGATTCGTAAGGCCTATGAGCGGTCAGAACCTATTGCTGAGCTTTTTGCAGAATCTGATGTTAAAATTGACTACCGTCTAGCAGACTATGTAGAGGATAATCAAACCGAAGAAGGTTGGTCTGGATTCCACAAAATTGAACAAATCCTGTGGGAAGAGGGCAAGACCGAGCCTGCAGTGTCCTATGCAAAACAGCTAGTAGATGATATTAAGGAGCTTAAGGCCAAAGTCGCGACAGTTGAGGTAACTCCTGAAAACATGTTGACAGGCGCTGTAGACTTACTGAATGAAGTGGCAACTAGCAAGATTACTGGTGAAGAGGAAATCTATTCCCATACAGACCTCTATGATTTTGAAGCTAATATTGCGGGAGCAGAGAAAATCTTTAACATCTTTAAGGACAAAATTTCTGCTAAGGATCCTGAATTGGCCAAAAACCTAACCGAAAAATTCAAGGCAGTCAATGATCTCTTGGCTAGCCACAAAGTGGATGCCGACCATTACAAACTCTATACAGAATTAAACGAGAAAGAAACCAAAGCCCTAGCTGAAGCGGTTACTAAGTTAGGGGAACCCCTATCGCAAATGGCCGTTATCTTGGAGGCTGATGAAAGTGGTCGCTAAATCAGACGAAAAATGGTATGACAAACCCATTTCCCGTCGGGATTTTATTAAGAAGGCGGGCATGATGGGGGCAGGAGCCATGATGGCTCCGAGCATCATGAAATTACTTTTTGGTGGGACTTTACCCAAGGATGCTCTAGCCCAAGAAGATGCCAACCAAGCCATTCCATTTTATGGTAAGCGTCAGTCAGGTATCACCACACCCATTCAGCGTCAGGTCTATTTTGCTGTTTTGGATTTGGCGACGGAAGATTTGGAGACTATTCGTAGTATTTTCAAGTCTTGGACAACCTATATTGCTCGCATGATGCAGGGTGAGCTGGTTGAGGCCTATAAATCGAATACTATGCTACCACCTACCGATACCGGCGAGGCTGTCGGCATGGGGACTGAGCGCCTTACGATTACGGTTGGGGTCAGTCCGAGTTTCTTAGACAAGCTCAAACTAACAAGCAAAAAATTGCCTGAGCTTGAGGACTTACCTAAGTTCGTACGTGATCAATTGCAAGAGGCTTTTACGGGTGGAGATATTTGTATCCAGGCTTGTGCTGAAGATGCCCAGGTGGCCTTTCATGCGGTTCGCAACTTGCTTCGCAAGGGGCGCGAACATTTAACCCTTAGATGGAGCCAGACGGGCTATGCTGCAATTACTAGCCAGGGCTCTACCTCTCGTAATCTTTTTGGCTTTAAGGATGGAACTGCTAATGTGACCAGTCAAGATGATTTTGACCGTGTCATTTGGTGTGACCAAGACAATTGGATGAAAAATGGGACTTACCTGATTGTGCGACGTGTCCAAATGCACCTTGAGACCTGGGATCGTACTAGTCTAAAGGAACAAGAGAATACCTTTGGTCGTCATCGCGATAGCGGGGCGCCTCTTGGGGCAGTTGATGAATTTGATCCGGTGGATCTGGAACTCAAAGATGACAAGGGCAACCTTGTGATTCCAGAAGATTGCCATGTCCGGCTAGCTAAAGAAGTGGGGGAAGAAATATATCGCAGAGCCTTTTCTTATGCTAACGGTATTGATCCGCGTACAGGGCAATTTGATGCTGGCCTGCTCTTTATTTCCTTCAAAAGGATCCCCAACAATTCATTAAGGTCCAGAAGAATCTAGGGACCAAGGACAAATTAAATGAATACATTACCCATGTAGGGAGTGGCCTCTTTGCTATCCTACCGGGAGTAGAAGAGGGTGGCTATCTTGGTCAAAGCCTATTTGAATAGATTTGTTAGTTGCCTAGCTCTGTTTGCTATCTTGTTTTTTAGTCCTATTGTCAGTGCCAAGACAGATTTGCAGACCTATTTTATTCAGGTCACAGAAGCGACTCAGGCGCTAGAGCAGGGTGACTCCATTCTGGCTCAGCAAAAACTAGAGGCTTTAGACAGCTCTTTTGCCAAGGAAAGCCAGGCGACTAGCCCGGCGGGTCAAGCAACTAAGTCAGCCATTGAGGCAGCTAAAGCAGATTTGACTCATGAAAATCTTGTGACCATTTCGCGTGCGCTCTTGGCTTTCGACAAGGAACAGAATCCAGTGGATGAGTCTGCTGCTAAGACCAAGCTTGAGAAAAGAATGACGCCTCTGTTCAATCAATTAGAGAGTGTCATTGCCAAGCAAGATATTGAAGCAGTTAAACTGGCTTATAAGCAGGTCAACAGTGGTTGGACTGCTAATGAAAGTATTGTTCGATCAACATCTAGCGCCCATTACAATCGAATTGAAACGGCCTTGGCCCTATTACGGGCTGCGATTGAGCTGGAGCCGGTCGATTACCAAGTTATTGAGGTCAATAGCGATAGCTTGAAACAAGCCATTCAAGATTTTCTGACAGGCACGGAGGCTAGTGCAGTTTCAAGCACAAATGGAGCTAGCTTGAAAGATGGTTTGCAACTTTTAGATAGAGCCAAAGATGCCTTTACTAAAGGCCAGACCAACCAAGCCAAGCAGCTCATGCAATCCTTCATTGAACTCTGGCCCAGCATAGAGGGCGAGATTTCGACCCGTAATTATAAACTCTACACCCGAGTTGAGCAAGAAACGCCCGTCATTATGGTAAAGGGGCAAGATCCGATTTACCAAGCCAAGCTAGATTCCTTAATTGACGAACTTAAGCAGATTAATAAGAGTAGCCAGTATTCCTACTGGGATGTTTCACTCATTGTCTTGCGCGAAGGCTTAGAGGCTATGTTAATTGTCTTGGCTTTGGTTGCTAGCTTGAAATCGCTCAAGGCCAAACGCCCCCTAGCTTATGTTTATGCAGGCACAGGTGTTGGACTCTTAGCAAGTATTGGCTTGGCTCTGGCATTAACAGCACTTTTACCGACTATTTTCTCAGGTGTGGCACGGGAATTAATTGAAGCAGTCACTGGCTTCTTTGCGGTTATGACCTTAACTCTAGTAGGGATTTGGCTACATCGGAGCTCAAGCTTAGCCTCTTGGCAAGCCTATATTGATCGCCAATTGGCAGCTTATCAAAAGAGTGGAAGACTTTGGACCCTATTTGGCGTCAGCTTCCTAGCCGTCTTCCGTGAAGGAGCAGAGACGATTCTCTTCCTAGTGGGGATTCTGCCTAAAATTTCCTTTTGGGAGATGCTACTCGGCATCAGCCTCGCTACATTGATTTTAAGCTTGGTCTGGTTGATTCTCAAATACTTAGCCAATCGCTTATCACTCCCATGGCTCTTTAGGATACTCACTGTTGGGATCTATATCTTAGCATTTAAGATATTGGGAGTCAGCATCCATACGTTGATTGTGACGCAGTACCTGCCAGCCAAGCCAATTGTATGGGGTAACTTACAGGCTATTGAATGGCTCGGTTTTTATCCAACTTGGCTGACAGTGACTAGCCAGGCTATCTATGTATTGTTCTTGTTACTTATCTTCTTCCGAGTGTCGAAAGGGGAGAAGTCAGGTGACTGATAGCAAGCAACTCAGTCTAGTGGGGCATTTGGCAGAATTTAGATCCCGCTTGATTGTTTCTCTCATCTGGTTTGTTCTTTGGTTTTGCCTTGGGATTTTCTTAGTAGATCCTTTTTATCATTTAGTGACGCAATTTTCGGACCAACCACTCTTAGCCTTGGGACCTAATGAAATTCTCTGGCTCTATGTAAAAGTAGCTAGTTTAGTAGCCTTAAGTGCTAGTCTACCTTTTGTCACTTATCAGATTTGGGCCTATGTTAAACCAGCCCTTAAAAAAGAGGGGTTGCGTGCCATTTATTGGTACTTGCCAGCTGTCTTTCTTTGCTTTATGATGGGATTAGCTTTTGGCTTTTATCTGGTAGCTCCGGCCTTGTTACAAGTGCTCTTGAATTGGAGTCAAGAACTCTTTGAAACGCGTCTAACAGTTGGAAATTATTTGGATTTCATCTTTGGCGTGACCTTGCCATTAGGCTTTCTTTTTGAAATGCCGGTCTTAGTCGCTTTTTTGACCCATATAGGCTTGCTATCACCTAAGTGGTTGAGCGCCTATCGGCGCTATGCTTACTTTGTGCTCTTGGTATTAGCCGTCGTTTTAACACCAGCTGACTTTGTCAGTGACTTGGCCATGTTGGTCCCTCTAGTGGGCCTTTATGAAATGAGTATTCTAATTAGCCATTGGATTTTGTATCGTAAGAGAAGAGGAGGGAAGCGAGATGGGATTACTTCGTGATATTGGGGCGCCAGGCTTAATTTTGATTGTCTTAGGTGCGCTCTTGATTTTTGGACCTAAACGATTACCAGAACTAGGAGAGTCTATTGGTAAAATGTTTGTGTCATTCAAACGTACCGTCCACGAACTGACGGATGAGGATAAGAAGCAAGAAAAAGATCAATAGTTTGTGATAAGAAGAGAGGAGCTAAGCTCCTCTTTTGTTTTGGTACAGATAATAAAACTGTTTTATTTTATTTCTGAAACAGCTATGTTTATCAATATTTATTGAGCAGAACAGTTGAAAGTAACTGTTCTAGGTGCTAGAATAAAATCAAATCTTAAAACCTAGGAGGTTTATTATGGTGAATGTGAAATGGAAGAAACTTGTGGCTGCTGCTAGCCTGATTACTTTAGGGGGAGCTTTATTGGCGCCAGTGCACCGAGTAAGCGCAGCGGATGAGTCTTGGGATCGCATCCAAAAATCAGGTAAAATTGTGGTGGCAACTTCAGGGGCTTACTACCCATCAACTTTCCACTCAGAAGTAGAGGGTAAAGATGTCTTAACTGGTTATGATATTGAAATCTTGCGCAAGGTTGCTGAAAAATTAAACCTTGAACTCGAATTTAAAGAAATGAACACAGATGGCATGTTAACAGCCATTAAGTCAGGTCAAGCGGATATTGTAGCCAACGACTACGACATCACACCTAAACGTGAAAGAATTTCTTTTCTCAACACCAATTAAATATAGCTTCGGTTCTATTGTAGTTCGTGAATCAGATGACTCTGGCATTAAATCCTTGGATGATTTCAAAGGTAAGAAGGCAGCTGGGGAAGCAACTACCAAATATATGGCTATTGCGGAAGCAAAAGGTGCGGAAGCTGTCACCTATGACAACGGCACCTTAGAACAATACATTGCGGATATCCACAATGGTCGAACTGACTTCATTCCAAACGATTATTACGTGCAAACAATTGCCATTAAGAATGCTAACAAGCTCTTCCCAGACTTCAAGACTAAGGTAGGGAATGTCTTCTACAACCCAAGTAAGGCGGCCTTCGTACTTAACAAGGAATCTGTGACCTTACAAGAAAAAATCAATCAAGTCTTAGAAGAAATGCGTAAAGACGGTTCCTTAGCAGAACTTTCTAAGAAGTTCTATGAAGGGGAAGATGTCTCAACCGAGAAGGAAGAAATCGGGGGCAAGAAGCTTAAAGATTTACCTGTAGTGGAAGTGGATCGTTAAGATGACCCATTTGCTCTTGACTATCAAGTGGCACTATATTTTTAATCCAGAATTGGCGCTTAAAGGCTTGCCAACGGTACTACAAGGTCTAGGCAATACGCTGACTTTGTCTTTAGCTAGTTTTCTCTTAGCCACGCTTGGAGGTCTTTGTCTAGCACTCTTGCGTTTAGCGCCTTTGCGTGGCTTACGCGCTATTGCAATTGCCTATATTTCCTTTCCGTGGGGTGCCACTTCTAGTTACTTTGTTCTTTATCTATTATGGCTTACCACTAATGGGCGTTGTTATGTCGGCCTTTACAGCCGCTATTTTGGGTTTGTCCATTACGGCCTCTGCCTATACAGCTGAAATTATTCGTGCTGGTATTGAAGGCGTAGAAAAGGGCCAGTGGGAAGCGGCCTTTGCTGTCGGCCTGACCTATCGGCAGTCACTTCGCTATGTGGTAATACCTCAAGCTACGCGTCTAGCCATTCCACCACTATCCAACGTCATGCTAGATTTGGTTAAGTCCTCTTCGATTGCCGCCATTATTAGTGTGCCGGAGATATTCCAGAAGGCTAAAGTAGTGGGAGCCTCAGAACATGATTTCATGACCATGTATATCTTGGTAGCAGTCATCTATTGGCTAATTTGTACGGCCTATTCCTTGGTTCAAGCCAAGTTAGAGCGTCGATATGCCCTAGATATTTAATGAAATATAGAGAAAGAGTCCCTTAGTTTTAAGGGGCTCTTTTCTATATATGATGAGGCGTTTGCTTGAATTGAAAAGTCTGATTGAAAGTGCTAGACTTAAAGTAAAGAGGAAAGGGGAAATGCCAGCTATGGGCAATAAGCAGCAAAATAAGGCAGTGAGATTTGGTTGGCCCGTGGACCGAAAAATTCCTCGTAATTCAAGAGAATGGACAATGTTTTGGCTATCAATTGCCTTGACACTGGTCATCAGCTGGGCTTTCTATCTCAGTCGTTGGCCCGTTCCAGTTAGGAAGGCACATTTTATTTTCCATGACGATGTAAACCGCCTGATGGACTTAAAGATGCTTGAGTCTGAATCTTTCAGTTATCTATTGACTCTTTTGGCGGTCCTGATTGTTATTTTTATTTTTTATACAGTGATATCCCATCTTATCTATTTAGCCTTTGATATATGGCAGACAATGAAGGGAAAAACTAGTAAGGAGGGCAAGGTATGGTAAAACGCCCCAACCATCGAAAAAATAAGAATAAAAAGAAGCGAACTCGAATTTCTAGTCGCGAACGCCACTATCTGAGCTTAAGGAAAAGTCTGTCCTCCAAATCGTCGCCTTATCGATTGTCATAGGTTTTATCGCCATCGCCTATATGATGGATATTCACTTGATGGCCTCTGCCAGTTCCCCTGGGCTTAGCCTTAGAAGAACCTTGTCTTGGGAAAGCATCCAAGTACTTACTAACTTTTCAGATTTTAAGACTTGGCTCTTTGGCATTCAGGCTTTAATTGTTCTCTTGCTTATCTTTGCCTTCTTCGTAACAATTTGCAATTTCTGGGTTCAATGGACTTGGCATGAGTTACGCACCCTCTTTTTCTCCCAAGACAAGGGGCAGGAAGAGGTGGATGCATGACCTTGATTGTGACAACGGCCATTGAAAAGGAAGCCAAGCTAGTAAAACGGGCCCAGGACTTAGCTCAACTATATGGTGGAGTCTATCAAGACCGTGGTAAGCGTACCATGAAGCAAATCTATCGCCAGGCAGAAGGTACCTTAGTCCTTAACAAAAATGAGTTAATCTATTATGATGCGGAGGGGCAGAAACTCTTTTTCCACCCCAACACAGCCTGGCTCAGGGTTCTTAACGGCCGCGACCCTTTGTTGGAAGCCCTAGCTTGTCCAGCTGGTGCTAGTGTCCTGGATGCCACCATGGGGATGGCCAGTGACAGCCTGGTAATGCAGTATTTTGGCTACCAAGTCACTGCCTTAGAGTCTAATCCCTTGGTGCATTTGATTGTCAGTGATGGGCTGTCTCGATTTGTTATGGAAGATAGTCGCTTTACTCAGGCTATGAGGGACTTAGTGACTTTTTGTCAGGACCATGAAAGCTATCTTGCTCAAGTAGAAGATAAGAGTATAGATTGTGTCTACTTTGATCCCATGTTTAAGGTGGGAATTGAAGAATCCAAGAACTTAGATGGTATACGACTCTTAGCCAATCGACAGACCTTGACCGAGGAAACTTTGGCGCAGGCTAAGCGAGTCGCAAGGCACCGCATCGTTGTCAAAGCCCACTATCAAGATCCTATTTTTGAAGACTTAGGTCTAACACGTATCAAACGACCTAATACCAAATTCCATTATGGCTACTACCAATGTTAGGAGGAGATTTTATGAAACAATTAGTTTTAATTCGTCATGGCGAAAGCGAGTGGAACCGGCTTAACCTCTTTACAGGTTGGACGGACGTAGAACTGACCGACAAAGGTTTGGCTGAAGCACATGAAGCAGGGCGCCAGCTCAAGGCAGCAGGCTTTGACTTTGATTTGGCCTATACGAGTTATCTTAAACGGGCCATTCACACATTGGATGCCGTTCTGACTGAGCTAGACCGATCTTGGATACCCGTTCATAAGGCTTGGCAGTTAAATGAACGCCATTATGGCGCCCTACAAGGCTTGAATAAGGTTGAGACGGCAGAAAAATATGGGGAAGAACAGGTTAAAATCTGGCGCCGTTCGTTTGATGTATTGCCACCAAGCTTGGAAGCTAGTGATGGTCGCAACCCGCGTTTGCAAGACCAATATCGGCGTGTTCCTGCTGAGGATAGCTTGCCATTAGCGGAAAGTCTTGCAACTACCATCGAGCGGGTTGTACCTTACTTTGAGACAGTGATTCGGCCACAAATGGCAGAAGGTCAACGCATCATTATTGCAGCACACGGTAACTCACTTCGTGCACTCGTTAAGTATTTTGATAAACTAAGCGCAGATCAGATTATGGAAGTGAATATTCCAACAGGTGTTCCGCTTGTTTACGAATTTGATGACAACTTCCAAGCAATTAAACATTATTACCTAGGTGACCAAGAGGCCTTGGCAGCTAAAATGTCTGCCGTAGCTAACCAAGGTAAGCTTGCCCATTAAGCAGTTGAAGGATTGGACTTAAGCGCCAATCCTTTTTTTGACTTGCAATCTGGCCGAAAAAGCGTAAACTTGTATTGTGAGAAAAGGAGGATTCATTGTGAAGCTTTATGTCCAGTTCATGATTATTGTTTTATTAGCCTTTATAGGTGAGGGGATTTCGACTTATTTTCAATTACCGATTCCTGGCTCTATTTTGGGCTTAATCCTCCTATTTTTAGCCCTTGAATTCAAGCTGCTACGTTTGCGTCATGTCAATGCAGTAGGTAACTTTCTCTTGGCCAATATGACCATTCTCTTTTTGCCGGCAGCAGTCGGGATTATGGACCGTTATGAGGTCATTGCGCCTTTTCTAGGTCCTATTGTGCTCATCATAGTAGGGGCCATTGTGCTTAATATTGTGGTCATTGCCTTAGTGGTTAATTATGTTAAGAACCGCTATGAAGGCAACTACGAGGATCGTTTTGTGGACGACTTTACTGAGGAGGTAAACTAGGTGACTGCTAATTTTTGGGAAAATCCCTTATTTGGACTTGGACTATCCATTCTAGCTTACTATCTTGGTATGCGACTCAATCGACGTTGGCCTCACCCATTGACGACGCCACTTCTGATTGCGACAATCTTAATTATTGTAGTGCTCAAGCTAAGCGGCATTCCTTATCACGCTTATTACGTGGGAGGCAGTTATCTTAACACCTTGATTGTGCCTTCAACAGTAGCTCTGGGCATTCCGCTTTATAAAACCTTCCACTTGATGAAACACCATATACGCAGTATTCTCTTAGGGACTTCCATTGCGGTGTTAATTAATACGACATTTACTGCACTCCTTGCTAAACTTTTTGGCATGGATTTCTTCCTAGCGATTTCGCTTTTCCCTAAATCAGTTACGACCGCTATGGCGGTGGGGATTATCGACAAGATGCAAGGTATGACAACTGTGACCTTAGTCGTTGTAGTGGCTACTGGGATTTTGACAAGCGTTCTAGGGCCTGTTGTTTTAAAAGTATTGAAGATTGAAGACCATGTAGCAGTTGGGCTAGCCCTAGGCGGAACGGGACACGCGGTGGGGACCGGGACAGCTTTCAAATATGGTCAAGTCGCAGGCGCCATGGCAGGTCTGGCAATTGGCGTGACGGGTTTACTTTATGTCTTTATCAGTCCATTGATTGCGGCACTTATCTTGTCAAACTAATAGAGAGATTTAAATCCTAGTGCTATAAGTACTAGGATTTAGTTGTTGATGAGAGAGGATTATGATTGACAAACTGAACTTTCTATTTTACAATATGAATGAATATAAAATATATTCACTCAAACAAAAAAGGAGGCACGATAGCTGTGGATAAAAAACAAGCCCTAAAGTTAGCCGCGCATGAAGTCTTTTCTAAAAAGGGATACAAAGCGACAGGAATATCAGAAATTGCCAAGCAGGCCGGTATGGCAGTCGGCTCTTTTTATAACTATTATGATAGTAAAGAAGCCATTTTTTTGGATATCTACATCGATGAGAACAATCGCGCTCGTCAAGCTATGATTGAAGAAATTGATTGGCAGATGGACATGGTTGAACTCGTTAGCCAAATTTTTGGACGATCACGTTCCTTGGTTTCTTCCAACAAAATCCTTAAGGAGTGGTATAATCCTGCAATCGCAGATGAATTACATGGATATTATTCCTCCGAAGAAGGCAAAGTCTCAAATCCTTTCCACAATTTTTTAGTCGAAACTTTCACCAGTCGAATGTTAGCAGAAGGTTACTCGCAAGATAAAATTCAGGATATTTTACGTGTCTACAATCTTTTCTATTACTTGGATATGCAAATATCAGAACAAGATGTGCCAGAGTTAAGTAGAACGCTTGAAATACTTGCAACTAACTTTGTTAAAGGTATTTTGAAATAAAGAAGCAATTCTTTATTTTACACTATAATGAATGAACATAAGATATATTCACTCAATGATAGAGAGGAAGTATCAAGTTGGAAAAACGTAAACAGAAAAGAGGTAAAAAAATGTTAAACATAATTCTAGTTGTCATTGCGACTATAAGTCTTATCATTTGGGGCATTATCGCCTATCTTGGACGGAGCCAAACGCTCACTGTAGCCTCGATTGAAAAAGTAGATGGGGATTTAAGGCTGATACATTTAAGTAAACCGGATAATCTGCAGTGGAAGGCAGGCTCCTACGCTAAGATTAGTTTGTCAAACGATAAAGATAGCAATTCAAAAAATATGGAGGTAGTCACTGGTGCAAGCAGGAGTGATGCTAAGGAGGAGAAAGATAGTCGCTGGCTGACTATTGCCTCAACGCCACAGGAAGAAGAAATTTTGATTTTGACGCATGATAGTGGCAGTCTATTCAAAAATAACCTGACTAGCCTTTCAGAGGGAAGTGAACTAAAGCTTAGTTGGCTAGAAGACTCCCTAACCATTACTGATAGTGATCAACCACTAGTGTGTTTTGCCTCAGATGTCGGCATTGCGGCCATTCGCCCAATCATCAAAGAGGAGCTAGGTAAACGCGAATTGGTCTTGAGTCATTTTAGTAAAGGGGTGATGGTCTTTAACAATGAACTGGAAGATTCAGCTAAAAATCATGCAAATCTAAGCTATGAGAGCAGCTCGAGTCTTTCTCAAAGTCAAGCTTATTTAAATGAAGCAGTTGAGCGCTATGGTAACGATGCGACTTATCTATTAGCTGGACAGCCCGAAGATGTCAACACTATGAAGCGATTCCTTAGAGATAAGGGAATTGATAAAAAGAGGATTAAAACTAGTCGCTTCAGAGGTTTAAAATAGAAAATCGTGCTAGAAGACTAGAAAGTTGTGTCAAATATAAAAAAATCCAATGACCATTAGGCCATTGGATTTTTTTATACAAAGTATAAGATGCTATAAAACATGAAGATGGCACCGCCTAATACGAAAAGGTGCCAAATGATATGCATCCATTTGTTGTCTTTCATACGATAGAAAATCGTTCCTAGTGAGTAAGTGACACCGCCCAAAGCTAAGAGCAGAATCCCGGTCAAGGGAATGGATTGTGCTAAGGGATAGATGATGAAGACACTAAGCCAGCCTAATCCAAGGTAGAGGAAGGTGCTGAGTTTTGGCCATCGGCCGATAGCAGAGACTTCGAAGATAATACCTCCAATAGCCAAGGCCCAGACAAGCGCTAGGAAACCATAGCCCGCAAGCCCCCCAATTGAAACCATGAGGTAGGGGGTGTAAGTCCCTGCGATTAAAAGGTAGATAGATGAATGGTCAATCTTTTGGAAGACTTCTTTATAGCGCGTCAGGCTAAAGGAATGATAAAGGGTTGAATTTAAGAATAATAAGAAGAGGCTAGCTCCGTAGATTGCATAGGAGACAATCTCTAAGTGTGAGCCATGTTGGACGCCTTTGAGTATGAGCGCAACCGTGGCAATAATGCTTAAGAGGGCGCCAATACCATGAGTTGCAGCATTGAGAACTTCAATGAGGACCTGTTTAGTATAGGATAATTTGAGTGTTTCTTTCATGTTTTCCCTCCTTTTCTATCATTGTACCCTAAATAAACAGAGAAAGAAAGTTAAAGCCTTAGGGACTATGTTTTGCATCTTGTGGCCTTTTTTTGGTAGAATGGGTATATACAGACACGAAGGAGGGCCTAATGGCAAAGAGTTTTTACGATTATATTTCTCGATCGGTGGACTATGGAGCCAAGGACCCCATGAGTCGCTTGGCGAATGCTATCCACTCAGATCAAGGGTTTCCTAAGCGTAGCGACGAATTTGACGAAATCTCACGTTACATGGAAGACAGCCCTCATTATTCACGTCTATTGTCCATTTTTTTGATGATGCGTGGCAACAGTATCTTTACCACAAATAGAAAGGATTGAAATTTATGTCGATTCATATTGCAGCCCAAGAAGGCCAAATCGCTGAAGTAGTTTTATTCCCGGGGGATCCATTGCGGGCCCAATATATTGCTGAAACCTTCCTGGAGAATGTGACGCGTTACAATACGGTACGCAACATGTTCGGTTTTACTGGGACCTACAAGGGTGTTCCAGTTTCTGTTCAAGGTTCTGGTATGGGGATTCCTTCAGCCATGATTTACGCTGAAGAACTCTACCAAAGCTATGGCGTTAAGACCATTATCCGCATTGGGACCGCTGGTGGGATGAAAGAATCTGTCAAAGTTCGGGATATCGTCTTTGGTCAAGGGGCGACGACTGACTCTAGCTGCTTAACCAATATCTTTAATGGGCAAGTCTCCTTTGCAGCCTTGGCTGATTTCAAGGTTCTAGATACTGCTTATCATCTAGCAGCAGAAAAATTACCTAAGGAAAATATCCATGTCGGTAATATTTTATCTAGCGATCGTTTCTATAATGAAGAGATGGACAAGGGCAAACTAGCTCGTTATGGGGTCTTAGCTGTGGAAATGGAAGCAGCTGGGCTCTACGCCGTGGCAGCTAAACACAACCGTCAAGCCCTTGCTATGTGTACGATTAGTGACCACTTAATTACAGGTGAAGAAACAACGGCTGAAGAACGCCAAACAACTTTCACACAAATGATGGAAGTTGCTTAGAAACAGCTTACGCGCTTCAAAGCAAATAAGCTCAATATTCTTGGAAAGAAGGGATTCGATGAAGTTAAGCAAAGGATTGAAATGGTTGTCTGCCTTACTGTTAACAACCAGTGTCGTTACGACAACAGTTCCTGTAGCCGCTGCACCATTTAGCCTCTTTGGCTCAAAAGAACAGCTTTCAGATGAAGACATTCAGAAAATTCAGGAAGTCTATCGTTCTATTCGTGAAGGCTACATTGAAGAAATTGATAAAGAGAAGATTTTAGAAGGTGCCCTGAAAGGTATGGTGTCTGCCACAGAAGACCCCTATTCAGAGTATTTTAACAAGGAAGAATCGACTGCCTTCGATAATGCCATGAGTGATTCTTTTGAAGGGATTGGGGTTCAATTCCAAGTCAAAGGTGGCGAGATGGTTGTTATTAGTGCCCTTGATGATACGCCTGCGTCTAAGGCTGGTTTGCAGCCTAATGACGTCATTGTCAGCGTAGATGGGACAGAGCTTAAGGACAAAACAACACAAGAGGTCATGAAACTTATTCGTGGCCCTAAGGGGTCTGAAGTCAAACTCGTGATTCGTCGCGGGGGTTCTAGCTTCGAGGTTAAGTTAACCCGTGACACCATTCCAAATTATTCAGTGACTAGCAATTTGGACGAACAAGACAAGACCATTGCCCACATTAAAATTATCCAATTTGGTGAAAATACCGCCAAGGAATTGGAAAATGCCGTTAAGAAAGCTCGTGAGGACGGGGCTAAGAGCTTTATTTTTGACTTGCGTAATGACCCAGGTGGTCTTTTAAGTCAGGCGTTGGCTATTGGGAATATGTTCTTAAAAGATGGCGATGTCATCCTCCAAACCCAAGAACGTGGCAGTGATCCGACCGTTTTTTCTGCGGATACTAAGCTTTATGGCGACTTTAAAATCACAGAACCTTATGTCTTCTTGGTAGATGGTGGTTCAGCTTCAGCTAGTGAGATTCTAGCTGCTGCTATTAAGGAAAATACCAAACATGATTTAGTAGGTGAGAAAACCTTTGGTAAGGGGACCGTTCAACAAGTACTCAATCAATCAGATCTTGGCGAATTGAAGCTGACGATTGCTAAATGGTTAACGCCAAAAGGTGATTGGATTCATAAACAAGGGATTGAGCCAACTGTTGCGGTCGAGCAAGAACCAGTCGCTAAGGCAGTGAGCCTCAGTTACGATGACACCTTAGCCAAGGGCCAATCTAATGACGGAGTAAAAAATCTGGCCTTAATTCTTAAAGCCTTAGGCTATGAATTGGAGTCTACTGAATACTTCGACGATAAAATGGAGGCTGCTGTCAAGGCCTTCCAGAAGGATAAGGGACTGACTAAAGATGGTCAAGTAACTGGTAAGACGGCAGATGCCCTCAATGAGGCAACCCGTGATTATCTCAAGGCCCATGACGTGCAGTACGACAAGGCTAAAGAAGTACTCAAGCAAGGAAACAACTCATGAACTCGCTTAGAAAATTAGGCCGTGACCTGGTCAATGTGATTTTCTATCTCATGATTGCCGTCTTAATCTTAACAGGTATTCGTCAGTACATTCTGCAGCCCTTCCAGGTAGATGGGCATTCTATGGAGTCAACCCTCCATCATGGAGAGCATATGTTGCTCTTTCCTAGTGCTAAGATTAATCGCTTTGATGTAGTGGTATTTCCTGATCCGAAAGGGTCAGGAAATTCCTATGTAAAGCGGGTTATTGGTTTGCCTGGTGATCATTTGCAGGTGAAGAATGACCAACTCTATCTCAATGACTTGCCAGTACCAGAGCCATATCTGGAACCAAATAAATCTCAAGCTGATAGCCATCCATTTACTCAAGACTTTTCCTTGTGGGATACCTTGGGAATCGAGTCTATTCCTGAAGGATATTACTTTGTTATGGGGGATAACCGACCAGGATCAGGGGATAGCCGTCAGTTTGGTCTAGTCCCAATTGCTTCGGTTCAGGGCAAAGCTGACCTAGTTTATTGGCCATTCAACCAAATGCGACGCATGGCGCAATATCAGCTACAAGCAGATGGCTCCTTGTCTATTAGTGCACCCTAAATTATGTCCTAGGAGGAAAGTTCGTGTCACAACCTATTCAATGGTTTCCTGGCCATATGGCCAAGGCTAAACGTGAAGCCAAGGAAACTCAACTTAGTCGATATTGTTATTGAACTAGTTGACGCCCGTATCCCTGAATCCAGTCGTAATCCCTTAATTGATGAAATTGTGGGTAATAAGCCTCGTATTATGGTCCTCAACAAGGCAGATTTAGCTGATTCAGCTAAGACCCAGGCTTGGATTAATTACTATCAAAGTCAAGGTATCCAGGCTTTGGCCATCGATGCTCAGCATGGTAAAGGTCTCAAACAACTTGAGAAGCAATGTCAGGCACTTATGTCGGACTACTTTGCCAAACAAGCTGCTAAAGGTGTCAAGCCGCGTGCTATTCGCCTGATGATTCTGGGGATTCCTAACGTAGGTAAATCTACCTTAATCAATCGCTTTGTGGGTAAGAACCAGGCCATTACTGGTAATAAGCCTGGGGTTACCAAGGCCCAACGTTGGCTAAAAGTAGGGCGCAATTTTGAATTACTGGATACGCCTGGGATTCTGTGGCCTAAATTTGATGATCCTTTGGTGGGCAAAAAATTAGCCCTAACCGGTGCCATCAAAGACCAACTGGTTCATATGGATGATTTGGCTCTTTACCTATTAGAATTAGTATTAGGCAATAATCTGGATGTGCTTAAACAGCGTTACCGTCTGACTGAACAAGAGTGCCAACTGCCCCTAGTAGAGTTACTTTTAGTTATTACTAAGAGACTGGGCTTTAAGGATGATTATGATCAGGCATCTACAAAATTAGTCATTGACTATCGTCAGCACCAATTAGGTAGTTTGACCTTGGATCAAGTGCCTTTAGAAGCCTCATTAGTAGGTGAAAATTAATGTCTAAGTTAACTGTAAGTCAAATTAAGGATGCTTTGCTAGAAGTAGAGGATGAGTCTCATGAATTATTAGCTATACTAGCAAAAGACGAGCGTAAAAGTGTCCAAAAATTGCTTGAACAATGCCATAAACGCCTACAAAATCAGCAAATCATGTTTCGCGACCACCAAAAAAGACTTATACATGAAATGGCAGCCTATGAGGCTGGATATCAAGTGATCGCCGGATTAGATGAGGTAGGGCGTGGGCCTTTAGCTGGCCCAGTGGTGGTAGCAGCAGTTGTGCTGCCTAGAGACTGCCAGCATCTACTGGTTGGGGTGACAGACTCTAAGCAACTTTCACATGCAAACGTCTAGAGTTTGCCCGCCAAATTCGTGAGGTCGCCCTTGATCTTAAAATTGTTGCCATTCCTCCAGCGATTATTGACCGGGAGAATATCTATCAAGCTACGCGCCAAGGGATGAAGGCTGCAGTTGAGGCTCTGAGTCTAAAACCTGATTATTTGTTGTTAGATGCTATCACGATTGATTCTGATGTGCCACAAGAATCGTTAGTCAAAGGTGATCAGCGTTCCTTATCCATTGCGGCGGCTTCTATTATTGCCAAGGTTTATCGGGATGAATTGATGGTCCAATACAGCCAGACCTACCCAGAGTTTGGTTTTGAGCGGAATATGGGCTATGGGACCAAGGAACACTTAGAGGCCTTGGATAGAGTAGGTTACACACCTATTCATCGTCGGAGTTTTGAACCGGTTAAGTCCATGGACAAAACATATGAATCTTAAAATTCAATCGGTTCCGCTAAGGAGCCGATTTTTTTGTGGAGAAGGCAGGATAAGCTTGACAAACCCCTTAGACATTTGTAGAATTAAAGTGAGAAAGATTGATTTATCAAACGAAAGGAGATTCTTATGGCAGCAAAAATTAAACGTCTAGCAGATGGCGAATTTACTATCTTGAAGGCCATCTGGCAATTGCCGCAGCCTACCACTTCTGCTCAGATTATTGAATATCTAGGTGAAGACAATCATTGGAAGCCACAAACCTTGCTTACGGTCTTGGCTCGTCTTACTGAAAAAGGCTATCTCAATAGCGAGCGAGTGGGGCGGGAACGTCACTATACAGCACTAGTTTCAGAAGCAGATTATCTGGAGGTTGAGGCCTCTGACTTCTTGAATCGCTACAAGGGTCACTCTCTCAGTGGCTTTATTAATAACTTATTCCGTTCAAATTCCTTATCTGATTCTGACATGGATGAATTGCGTGACTTGCTGAATCAGCATAAGTCCTAGTGAGGAGGGGACTAAATGCAAGACATACTCTTTAACTTCTTTTTGACTAGCTTATCAGTTTCTTGCTTAATCCCATTTGTCAGTATTTGTTTTATGCTTTTCAAGAATCGACTGTCAGTCCGGAGTAAATACTATATCTGGATTGGTGTCATTTTAAGTCTCCTCTTACCATTTAGACCGGCTTTTAGTCTAGGGTTAATTGAGGTGCAACCACCTGCACCATTACTGCCAGCGACAAGACCGCCCCAGTTGGAATCTGCACCGATAGAAGCATCGGGAACGCCGCTTGCAACTTCTGCTTGGTCCTTTAATCTAATGCATGTTATTTTGTTGGTCTGGCTTATAGGTGTCTTTGTTTATTTGGGGCGCCAGCTCTATAGCTATTTCAAATTTAGGACCATGCTCAAGCGTTGGGGTGACCCGGTCGAAGACTTAGTCATCTGGGAAAATCTAGCAGAGATGCAAGCGCTTGTTGGTGTAAAACGTGAGATTGGCTTAATTTATTGCCCTTTGGTTCACAGTCCACTGCTTTTTGGCTTCAGAAAACCAACCATCGTGCTTCCTGAGCTTGACTACACAGAGGAAGAATTTAGTTTAATCTTCCATCATGAATTGGTCCACTATAAGCACGGAGATGTTTATGTTAGTCTTTTAGCCATGTTTATTAAGAGTCTCTACTGGTACAACCCATTGGTTCGTTTCGCAAGCAAGGAGTTATTGGAAGCAGGGGAAATGTACTGTGATGCTACAGTTTTGGCGCAACAAGATGTTAGCTATCGAATCTTCTATGGTGAGACAATCCTAACCATGATTGATCGAAGTAAGAAAAACCAAGTGGCTTTAACTACTTGTTTCTATTCTAATCGCTTTAACCTCAAACGACGTATACTAGCTATAATGGATAATCGCTATCCGATTCGATTCTTATCCGTTCTTGCCATTCTAGGAGTTGCCGCTTTGGTCTTACTATCGCGTTCTGTCTTTGTAATGGCACAACCTCCTGCCAATCAAGTGGTAGAGAACCATACAAGCGAGCCAAGAATTTCTAGTGACCAAGCACGAGATTATGCTTTAGCAGAGGCTGGCCTGACGCTTGACCAGGTACAAGCCTTAGAAATAGAGCTATCCCAGGATCGCTATTTTGTGGCTTTCCAATATCAGAATTCTATTTATCAGTACCAAATCAGTGTCATGGATGGGCAAATTTTACGTGTATATGAGACCAATCAAGTAATGGTCTCGAACTCACAAACCAGTGCAAGTATCACAAGCTCTGAGCAAGCAGGCAGTCAAACTCCTAGCAGTGAGTCTACACAGACTCCATCCATTTTTAGACCTCTCCTCAACGTGCAATCCTTCTTCAAAGACGGTGATGACGATGAGTCTGAAGACAAAGATGATATAGATGATCCTGATGACCCAGACGACCCTGATCTTGATGATTAAATAAGCAAAAAATCGACTTGAAGACTAGCGAGAGCCTATAAGGCTCTCGCTTTTTCATATGTAAAGCTTTTCGAATAAAACAATCTTATTACAAAACGCAGATTTACTTGAATCCCTATAACTACAAATGTAGAATAATGATATAAACGACAAATGTAGTAAATGGCTTAGCTCCTAGGGAGCTTATCATTATACTTTAAATACTACATGTGTAGAATTGGGGGGAGTAAAAAATGAAAGAGCATAAAGTTCAAAAGAATTTCCAACGTATCGAGAGTAAATATTTAGTGGATGCCAAGACCATGACGGCACTGGAGAAGGAGTTTAGTCAACACTTAGTGCCAGATGACTACCCTGTCTCGACGATTAGTAACTTGTATTTTGATAATGCAGACTATGACTTAGTGGAAGATTCATTAGCTAGATTGCATGGACGAGAGAAAGTCCGGATGAGAACCTATGATGCTAAGCCTAAGGCTGATAGTTTTGCCTTCTTAGAGATTAAGAAGAAGATTTTAGAAATAGGGCATAAGTACCGTTTTGTAGCAGATATGGCAGATATTATTCGCTATGTGGCCCATCCAACCAATGCACGTCCGGATGCTAACCCAGAGTTGCAATTAACTTTGTTAGAGTTACAACGACGTTACGTGGCACTTAAGCCAATGATGTTTATTGGTTATAAACGTCACTCATATCGTGGGATTGAAGACCCTAAGGTACGCGTAACCATTGACCGCGAAGTTGTTTACCGAAACTATGACTTAGATTTAACAGCAGGGCGCTATGGAGAACCATTAGTCGACGACGATCAAGTTATTCTAGAAATCAAGGTCAATGGCGATCAACCTGACTGGATGGTTGAAATTCTGAATCGCTATCAGGTTGAAGAAATTTCTTTCTCTAAATATGGGCGAGCCTATTCTAAAACTTTAGAAGCTTCAGAAGCTCGCTTAGCTTTATAATAGGGAGGTAGGTTTATGAACCAATTATTCAATTCAGTTTATGTGGCAAATGAAGCCAATGCTAAGCCTGAAATGTTAATGATGTCACTACTAGTGGCCTTATTAACTGGTCTTTGGTTGGCTTGGGTCTATAAGTATAAAACGCTTTATACAAAAGATTTTGTTATTACTTTGGCTCTTTTGCCAACTATCATTGCCATGATTATCTTTTTAGTCAACGGCAATTTGGGCACCAGTGTGGCTGTAGCCGGGACCTTTAGTCTCATACGCTTCCGTTCGGCTGCAGGGGGCGCCAAGGAGATGCTGGTTATCTTCATGGCAACTGCTATCGGTTTAGCTTGTGGTATGGGCTATGTTTTCTTAGCCTTGGGCTTTACCTTGGTTTTGACCTGTCTTCTCTTGACTTTGGAGCATGTTAACTTTGCTAACGCCAGTCAATCCCGGCGCTATCTGACTGTTAAATTTCGGCTGATCAAGATTATGATTTGCTTTTTGAAGGAATCTTTGAGGCCCTCTGTCAATCCGTGGAATTGGCTGCCATTTCTTTTGAAGATGGCGACACCTTACTCAAATTAGACTATATCGTAGACCTCAAGCGCGAGGTCAGCGATCATGCCTTTATCAATCAATTTCAGGCCTACAATACGCTAGCCAAGGTTAGCTTGAGTAAAGTGGCCAAGAAGAAAAAGACCTTATAAGAAGCGTGTTTGCCAGCAGTTTTATCTGAACAGCTGGCATTGCTTTATTTGACACAATTATGTAAACGCTTTATAATTATTGTGTAGAAATTCTTCAGGGAGATAGAGTAACAAAGTTCAATGCTCATATAAAAACATATTCGTTGCTACTTGACTAAGCGGAAAGGGAGAGTGCTATGAGACCTAGAAAAGAGTTAGTAAAAGAATTACTTGCTAAACTTGCCCAACAATCACCTGTGCATCTTGATCCAGAAAATCTCTTGGATTTGGATAATCAGCATGTCTATAGTCAAGAAGAGGTCATATCAGCATTAGAATATCTTTTGCATGAAAACCATATCTCAGGCCTCATCCTCTATGATGATCAAGGGTTAGCCTTTCACTTTACGATTGATAGCTTGACTCATCAAGGGAGAGTTTGCTTAGATAGTCTAGAAAAGGAAGCGTGAATTCAATATTGCCTTTATCTTGTCGGAACTGGGATTTACTCCCAGTCTTTTTATATGCTTAACTTACTAATATATATAAATATGCAACTTTTTAGTGTTTATAGACGCATTTTATACTCCTTTTTGCCTATATATAGTATGAAAGGGGAAATCTTGATGGATTTGACGATGAAGGAGCAACTCATTCTTTTGAGCCTAGAAGGCGCTAATTACCGTGAGATTTGGTATTACCTCAAGCATGCTATCAAAAGTGCCTGTCATCGCGACGCACTTCAGCTCGCAGACTGTCAGGCTATGTTAAGGGAAGTACAGAAAGAAGCAGGCGTGTTAGTTAATCCAAGTTTTCATTTCTATTTGGATGACCAACACTATGTAAGAATTAAGGAATTAGCCAACTATAGCCTGATGATTGGAGAAAGGCTGTATCCTAGCGCCTGGTTAGAGATTCCTAAGCCTCCTTTGCTTGTTTATTTTCGGGGACATATTGAATGGTTGCAAGAGCCACTTATTTCGATTGTTGGAACTCGAGCTATTAGCTCACAAGGTCAGCGAGATGCCAGCTCGCTAACACAAGCTTTGTGTCAAGCAGGTTATGTTTGTGTCTCGGGGATGGCTTTGGGAGTAGATGCCATGGTCCATCGAACGGCTTTAAGTTGCCCTGGCGGTAAAACCATTGCTGTCTTGCCTGCTGGCTTCGGAACCTGTTATCCACGAAGCCATGCTAGTCTCATGAACGAATTAGGCCAATCCAACTTGCTCTTGTCAGAGTATCAACCTCATATAGGAATAAAGAAACATCATTTCATTATGCGCAATCGTCTGGTGGCGGGTATCGCGCCTGCCCTAGTGGTTGTCGAGGCAGCCTTGAGGAGCGGGAGTCTCATCACAGCTAATTTTGCCCTGCAGTATAATCGCGAGATTTATGTCTGTCCAGGCCATCTAAGTGATGCCAATTCAGCTGGATGTAATCAGTTAATTGAAGCGGGGGCTAATGCCATTTATAGTCTGCCAGACTTCATGGGTGACCTGGAAACTCTCTATCGTCTCCAAGCTATAAAGAATTAAAAGTGTTGACAAGCGATCCGGTTTCGTCTAAGATTGATACGATTTACATTGAAGCAAGCCCCCTTGCTCGAGAAAGGGATGTGTCGATCAGGTGACTTATAAATATCTGGTGATTGTCGAATCACCAACAAAAGCAAAAACTATTGATAAATACTTGGGTAAGAACTATAAAGTAGTAGCCAGCAAAGGACACTTGCGTGATTTACCTAAGAGCAAAATGGGTGTGGATATTGATAACCATTTTGAACCTAGCTACATTAATATTCGCGGCCGTGGCGATACCATTAAAGAACTGCGTAAATACGCCAAAAAAGCTGAAAAAGTCTATCTAGCTGCCGACCCGGACCGCGAAGGGGAAGCCATCGCTTGGCATCTGTCCTATATTTTAGGTTTGGACCCAAACGACAAGAACCGCGTGGTCTTTAACGAAATTACCAAGGATTCTGTTAAAGAGGCCTTCAAGCATCCGCGTGCCATTGATCAAGAACTGGTTGATGCCCAACAGGCGCGTCGTATCTTAGACCGAGTAGTGGGTTATTCCATTTCACCTATATTATGGAAGAAAGTTAAAAAAGGCCTATCTGCTGGTCGGGTACAGTCCACGGCATTGAAACTGATTATTGACCGTGAAATGGAAATTCGCAACTTTAAACCAGAAGAGTATTGGGATATTCCGACAACCTTCCTTAAGGGCAAAAGCAAGTTCCAGGCTGATTTTTATGCACTGGATGGCAAGAAGCGAGAGCTTAAGAGCCACCAAGATGTCCAAACGGTGATGGCGCGAATTGATCAAAAGGCCCCATTCAAGGTGGATGAGATTGAGGAGAAGGAGCGTCGTCGTAAGTCGCAAGCACCATTTACAACTTCAACCCTTCAACAAGAAGCGTCTAATCGTCTGGGCTTCCGTACCAGTAAGACCATGATGGTCGCTCAACAGCTCTATGAAGGGATTAGCCTTGGCCGCAACACGGTCGGTTTGATTACCTATATGCGTACGGATTCAACCCGAATTGCGCCAAGTGCCCGTCAAGCTGCTCTCGATTATATCAATGAGACATATGGATCTGAATATCTTGGGCCTGGCAAGGTAGTCCGTAATAGCCAAAGCGCTCAAGATGCCCACGAAGCCATTCGTCCATCCAATGTCACACTGACGCCAGAGTCCATCCAAGCATCCTTAACTAAGGACCAATATCGACTCTATAATTTGATTTGGTCACGTTTTGTGGCCAGTCAGATGGCAGATGCAGTCTACGACACCATTCGTTGCGACTTAAGTCAGAATGGTGCGACCTTCCGAGCAAACGGCTCTAAGATCAAATTCCCTGGTTTCCTTAAGGTTTATCCATCGCAAGGTGCTAAGGATAACTTCCTGCCAGACTTAAAAGTTGGAGAGGCAGTCAAGGTAGCGGATATGAATCCAAGTCAGCACTTCACCCAACCACCTGCTCGCTATAACGAAGCTTCCTTGGTTAAGGTCTTAGAAGAAAAGGGGATTGGCCGTCCATCTACCTATTCACCAACGATTGAAACTCTGCGCAAGCGTTACTATGTCAAAATGGTGGCTAAGCGGTTTGAACCAACTGAACTAGGCGAGATTGTCAATAATCTCATGACTAGTTACTTCCCTAACATCGTCAATACGGAATTTACGGCCGGTTTGGAAACGGAACTGGATGCCATCGAGGAAGGCAAGTTCCAGTGGGTTCAAGTCCTAGAGTCCTTCTATGAAGGCTTTAAAGGCAATTTGACCAAGGCCGAAGAAGAAGTGGCCAAGATTGATATCAAGGATGAGCCAGCCGGTTTTGCTTGTCCTGAATGTGGCCACGATATGGTCATTAAGATTGGCCGTTTTGGTAAGTTTTATGCCTGCAGCAATTTCCCAGATTGTCGCCATACAGAAGCGATCGTCAAAACCATTGGGGTGACCTGCCCACAATGTCATCAGGGCCAAGTGGTTGAACGCCAATCCAAGAAGAATCGGCTCTTCTTTGGTTGTAATCGATATCCAGAATGTGACTTTGTCTCATGGGATAAGCCAATTGGTCGCGACTGCCCAGTATGTCAACACTATTTAGTAGAAAAAACAAGCCGTAAGGGCAAACAAGTAGCTTGCAGTCACTGTGACTACCAAGAAGATATTCAAAAATAAGCAAGTTCCTTGCCAGCATAAAAGAGATTAAACTGTGGTTTAATCTCTTTTTGTTTATCAATTCTTAACAAATGAGAGCAAATGAGGCGGGGCAGTCGCTTCAAAAGCAAAAAAGTGATACACTAAAAGACATAGAAAGATTGAAGGCAGGTGGTCACATGCAAGAGGCAATAACGCGTTTTCTCCAATATATCAGTGTTGAAAGACGCTATTCCCAGAAAACCCTGACTGCCTATCAACTAGACCTAACAGCTTTTCAATCTTTTATTGAGACCAGTGGTGGTGGCGATTTGAAGCAAATTGCCTATCAAGATGTTAGGCTCTATCTGGCTTACCTCAATGAACAAGCCTACGCAAAAACGAGTATCCGCCGTAAACTATCCAGTCTACGATCATTTTTTTCTTACTGCCTAAGCCAGGGATGGCTTGAGACTAATCCCATGGAATTGGTTCAGTATCAGGTAAAGAAAAAGACTTTACCACAATTCTTCTATGAAGAAGAACTGACTCAACTCTTTGATTCCCTTTATAAGCGGGAAGATGATGCGGCCTGGCGTGACCGAATGCTTTTAGAAGTTCTCTATGCGACCGGTATGCGGGTCAGCGAATTGAGCGAATTGAGCTTAGAACGCCTCAACCTAGAGGTACAGCTGATTCGTGTTCTAGGTAAAGGGAACAAGGAACGTATCGTTCCCTTGGGAGATTCAGCGACTCAAGCCATTCGGGATTACTTGACGCATCTAAGACCGAAAATAGACGTTAAGAATAGTCAATACCTGCTACTGACTGACAAGGGTGCTCAAATGACACCTAGACAGATTCGGACGCGACTTAACAGCTTGGTTCAAGAACAAGCCATGAACTTGAAGATTTATCCCCACAAATTGCGGCATTCTTTTGCTACGCATTTGCTCAATAAGGGGGCAGACCTGAGAACGGTTCAAGAACTCTTAGGCCACGCCAATCTTAGTTCAACCCAAATTTATACCCATGTTACCAAAGACCAATTGCGAAGCCAATACCTTAAAGCCCATCCTAGGGCTAAACAAGCTAAGCAAGACAAATAATTAAGCTAAAGGAAGTGACCATCATGACAACAATTTGTGCTGTAAAAAAAGATAATCAACTGGCCATGGCTGGTGATGGCCAAATTACCATGGGCCAACAAGTCATCATGAAAGGCTCTGCCCGTAAGATTCGCCGTATTTATCATAACCAAGTCCTGGTAGGTTTTGCGGGTGGGGTAGCGGATGCTATTACCCTATCAGAAATGTTCGAGACCAAGCTTAGTGAGCACCAAGGACAATTGACCAGAGCGGCTGTCGAACTAGCCAAGTCTTGGCGTTCTGACCGGACTTTACAGAAGCTAGAAGCTCTATTAATCGTTATGGATAAAGAGAATCTCCTCATGGTCAGTGGGACCGGTGAAGTCATTGAGCCAGATGATGGCATTTTGACCATTGGCTCTGGGGGTAACTATGCCTTAGCAGCAGCCCGTGCTCTCAAGCGTAACGCGCCTGAATTGAGTGCCGTAGACATTGCCAAGCAAGCCTTGCAAATTGCGAGTGAGATTGATGTCTTCACCAATGACCAAATCCGTGTGGAAGAAGCCTAAGAGGGCTGACTTGCCATTATAATAGAAGGGATGAATTGATTATGAGTCAATTAACACCACGTTTTGTTGTCAATGAATTAAATAAATACATTATCGGCCAAGATGAAGCTAAACGAGCCATTGCCATTGCCTTGCGCAATCGTTTGCGCCGTCTCAAGTTGGATCCTGCTATGCAGGCTGAAGTCAAACCAAAGAACATCTTAATGATTGGACCAACTGGGGTCGGGAAGACCGAGATTGCCCGACGCTTGGCTGAAATCGCCAATGCGCCTTTTGTCAAAGTAGAAGCGACCAAGTATACCGAAATCGGTTATGTTGGCCGTGATGTAGAAGCCATGGTTCGTGACTTGGTGGAAGCCAGCATCCGCATGGTCAAGAAGATTAAGCACCAAGAGGTGAGAGAAGAGGCTTACGAACGTGCCTTAACTCGACTCGCTAAGGCCCTCAAACCTGGCATTAAACAAGAAAAGAAACAATCAGCCCAGCCTAATGATTTTATGGCTATGTTGCAACAAATGACTCAAAGCCAGGAGGAACCTCAGGAAGTGGTGACAGATGACATTAAGGTAAGTCGCCGCCAAATCAAGGAACAATTACGTCAAGGCCTACTCAATGACAAGGAAGTCACCATTGAGTTGGAGGAGAAGAAGTTGCAACTCAACAACTTAAACCCTATGATGGAACAAATGATGGATGTTCAATCTGAGTTCCAAAACTTACGACCTAAGAAAAAAATCAAACGCAGTGTGACCGTCAAAGAGGCCCTCGAATTGCTAACGGAAGAAGAGTCAGACCACTTGGTGAATCAAGATGACATCAACCAACAGGCTTTAGAACTGGCTCAGAATAGCGGGATTATCTTTATCGACGAAATCGATAAGATTGCAACTTCATCCAATCATGGCGGAGAAGTCAGCCGTCAAGGGGTCCAACGTGACATTCTTCCCATTGTCGAAGGAAGTGACGTTCAGACTAAGTATGGTATCATTTCAACTGACCATATTCTCTTTATTGGGTCAGGTGCCTTCCATGTAGCCAAGCCTTCGGATTTAATCCCAGAGCTGCAGGGGCGCTTTCCAATTCGTGTTCAGTTGACTGACCTTAAGGTAGATGATTTCCGTCGAATCCTACAAGAGCCTGCACATGCCATTTTGCATCAATACCAGGCCATGCTGGCTACAGAAGGGGTAGAGGTCATCTTTACAGACTCTGCTATCGATAAAATGGCGGAGTATGCGGTGCTCTTAAATGAGTCAACTGATAATATTGGAGCGCGTCGTCTGCACACCATTGTCGAAACTGTCTTAGAAGAATTGCTCTATGAAGCCGCTGATATGAACATGGGCCGTATTGAGATTAATGGGGCCTATGTTAGTCAACGACTAGATAAAATTGTAGAAAGTCCTGATTTGAGCCACTATATCTTATAGGAAAGTCATAGAGGAAGATTTGAGGAGGTAAATCCATGATACGACTTGAGAATGAACAAGTAATTGTAAAAATTAAGGAGATGGGGGCTGAACTGACCTCTGTCTTGGATCGCGCGTCAGGTTATGAATTCATCTGGCAAGGGGATCCCAACTACTGGGGACGTCAGGCCCCCATTCTCTTTCCGATTGTGGGTAGCTTAAAGGAAGGAACTGTCTCTTATCAGGGACAGGATTACCGCCTACCACGTCATGGTTTTGCCAGAGACAGTTATTTCCGGGTTATTGCCCAGTCGCAGCAAGCGGTCACCTTTGAACTGACATCAAATGATGAGACCAAAGCCCTGTATCCTTTTGACTTTGTGTTGCAAGTCTCCTATATTTTGTCTGGCCCACGCTTGACTGTTTCTTATACGGTCCATAATCCTAATGCTAGCCAGGTATTATACTATAACATTGGGGGTCATCCAGCTTTTAATGTCTGCCAAAATGATAAGGACGAGTTTGATGGGGTATACCTTAGCTTCCAACCGCAAGAGATGTTGCGCCATATTCCCCTAGATGTAGCTAGTGGCTTAATTGAGCTTAATAAGGCGCGCTACCAAGAGCTGAGTCGAATGGAGCTTAGTCACAAGACTTTTAAAAAGGATGCGCTCATCTATCAAATCAAGCCAGAGACTGAGCTGCTTCTAGAAGACGCCCAGGCAAGCATCGGACTCAGCCATCATGGCATGAGCTTTGTGGGGATTTGGTCTCCGTATCCTGCTAAAGCACCATTTGTCTGCCTAGAACCATGGGCGGGTATTGCGGATAGCAGTGAGGCAAGTGGCCAGTGGCCAGAAAAAAATACCAGGTCATTGAAGTGGGACCATCCAATGTATCCACCCATGACTACACCCTGACTTTTACTAAGAAAAAAACTAAGACAAGAAATTTAGGAATTAGCAGAAAGCGAGGCTAGACATATGCATTCCCTTCAAGTGGCGCCCCAAACTAAATTAGGGGTTCTAGAAGCCTATTATGGGTATGATAGTTTTCGCCCAGGCCAAGAGGCCATTATTGATGCCATTCTATCTGGACGGGACGCTATGGCCATCATGCCAACTTCTGCTGGTAAGTCTCTTTGCTTTCAAGTGCCAGCCTTGTTATTGCCAGGGGTTACCTTGGTGATTTCGCCGCTTATTTCCCTCATGCAAGACCAGGTTTCTAGCTTGGAAGCCATGGGCATACCTGCTGTACTCATTAATAGTGGGCAGAGCTTGGAAGAAAACCGACAAGCGATAGCGGCCTTGAGAAGTGGCCAAGTCAAATTAGCCTATATTGCGCCAGAACGCTTGTCCAATGATTATTTTTTGAACTTAGTCAGCCAATTAGAGGTCAGTTTGGTGGCGGTGGATGAAGCGCACTGTATTTCCCAATGGGGGAATGACTTTCGGCCTTCCTATCAAGCCATTCCTCATTTGCTGGACTATCTAGCCAAACGACCGGTTATGGCGGCTTTTACGGCGACAGCCACCCACCAGGTTCGGCAAGATATTGTCCATTATCTAGGCTTGCAAAAGCCCTTTGAAATGGTGACAGGCTTTGATCGACCTAATCTTTTCTTTGCCTTGGAAGAACCAAGCGATAAGATAAGAAGGCTAAAGGAACTTTTGGCCAGTGGCGAGCCTGGCATTGTCTATTGTGCCACACGCAAAGACGTGGAGTCTGTCGCTAGTAAGCTAAGTCAAGCCGGTATTAAAGCCAAACCCTACCATGCTGGGATGGATATGTCGGATCGTCACGCTACTCAGCGTGCTTTTCAATTTGATGAGATTCAAGTAGTAGTGGCTACCAATGCCTTTGGCATGGGAATTGATAAATCCAATGTCCGACAGGTCATTCATTATGCCATGCCTAAGGATTTGGAATCCTACTATCAGGAAGCAGGCCGCGCTGGCCGTGATGGGGAAGGCTCTCGTTGTACCTTGTTTTATTCAGACCGCGACATTATGACCAATGTCTACTTGATTGAACAGGGAGGGGGATCCAATCGGACGCCAGAAACTCAATGAAATGATTGACTATTGCCGAACCACTCAATGTTTGCGGGGCTTTATGTTACGTTACTTTGGTGAATCCCCACATGAGTCAAATTGTCAGTCCTGTACCAATTGCACGACGACAGTGGAACAGGTTGATATTACGGTGCCTGCGCAAAAAATTCTAGCTTGTGTCTATCGTATGGGCCAACGTTATGGTTTGACTAAGGTGGCCGAGGTCCTTAAGGGCAGTCAGAAGGCAGACATCAAAGGAACATATCTGGCTGATTTGCCCACTTATGGGCTCATGAAAGACATACCAGAAGCTCAAATCAAGCGTTATATTAGTGCCTTGGTAGTTGAGGGCTACCTCAAGATGGTGGGGCAAGACTACCCCATTCTCAACCTAACTTCTAAGGCTAAGCCGGTGCTAAAGGGGCAGGAACAAGTAAGTATTAAGCATACTTTGGCAATGAGTATCGCTAAGATGAGCCAAGTCAAGGCGCGTGGTAATGAGAGTCACGACGCCTATGATCAAGTACTCTTTGAGCGTTTACGGCAAGTCCGTTATGATTTGGCCCAAAAGCATCAGGTACCACCTTTTATTATTTTTTCGGATGCTACCTTGCGCGCCTTGTGTCGTCATTTTCCGACGACGGAAACAGCCTTCCTGACCATTTCAGGTGTGGGGCAGAAGAAATTATCCCAGTATGGCTATGACTTTATGCAAGTCATTGAGGCCTATCTGGCTGAAAAAGATCAGTAAAAAAACACGCTTAGCTCCCTTAAGAGCTAAGCGTGTTTGCTTTTATTTAGCTTGTTATGAATCCTTGAATCCATGCTGATTGAGCCATAGACCGAGACCAAAGTTAATGGTCTTTTCTTCATGGCGCAGCAGGCGCTCGATATTCTGACGGTGACGATAAATCATAAAGAGGGCGATAAGGATAAAGGTCACGCCGTAGATTTTATTAGGCTGAGTCAAGAAGAGGTAGCAAGCGGTCAAGCTATAAGAAAGCATGGCTGAGAAGCTAACAGTACTGGTTAGATAGAGTAGGGTAAAGAAGCTAATGACCATGACCAAGGCAATCCAGAAATGGAAGCCTAGTAAGACGCCGATAGAGGTGGCGACAATCTTGCCGCCCTTGAAGTTGGCCCAGATGGGATAGGCATGGCCAATTAAGGCTGCTAGTGCAACAGCTGAGATAACCCAGGCGTTGTCGGTGAAGAGCCATTTGGCTAAGAGAACTGGAATCCAGCCCTTCAAGACGTCAATCATGGCAACCAAGACGGCTGACTGAAAGCCGTAGGTACGTCCAATGTTAGTCGCACCACTGTTACCAGAGCCGGTTTGGCGCACGTCTTGACGATAGCGTAAACGTGAATACCAAACACCAGTAGGGATGGAGCCTAGTAAGTAGGTAGCAATAATCAATAGGATTTTGAGATGCATAGAGAGAGCCTCCTTTAAATTCTCCTTTAGTGTATCACGAATTCCTACTAAAAAAAAGGCCAGGGGACATCTTTCAGTTGCTATTTGGCGGATGATGCGCTAGAATGGGCCAGATGAAAGATTTAATTGAAATCTAGACCTAGTATTTGGTATGATAGAACAGTTGAAACAAAAAGTTGAGGTGACAATAGTGGCTGACAAGCAGCAATTATTAACAAATTATGGTGATGATGCCATCCAAATCCTAGAGGGTTTAGAAGCCGTACGTAAGCGTCCGGGTATGTATATCGGCTCTACTGATCAACGTGGCTTGCATCATCTTTTATATGAAATTGTGGACAATGCTGTCGATGAAGCTTTGTCAGGCTTGCAGACCATATTAAGGTAACAATCTGTCAAGATGGCAGTGTTAAGGTTCAAGATAATGGCCGTGGTTTGCCGGTTGGCTTGCATGCTTCCGGTAAGCCAACCATTGAAGTGGTCTTTACTGTCCTCCATGCCGGTGGTAAATTTGGCCAAGGTGGTTATAAGTCTGCTGGTGGTCTTCACGGGGTAGGGGCATCTGTTGTCAACGCCCTCTCGACTTGGGTACAGGTTGAGGTGGACCGTGATGGCTATACCTATCAGATGCGCTTTGAAAATGGGGGCGTGCCGGTTACTAAACTGATTAAGACCAAGAATTCTAATAAGTCCAAACATGGGACTACCGTGCATTTTATGCCTGATAGCAAGATTTTTGGTCATGCAACCATTAATAGTGAGACGATTGCAGAACGTTTGCGTGAGTCTGCCTTTCTGCTTAAGGACTTAACCATTGAGCTAATCGATGAACGCATTGATTATCATGAAGTCTTCCACTTCAGCCAAGGTTTGATTGACTTCATTACCTATTTGAATGAAGAGAAAGATACCTTAGGAGATATCGCTGGCTTTGCTGGTGAGGTTGAGGGCTTTGAAATTGATTTTGCCTTTCAATATAATGATGGCTACTCTGAGACCATTCTATCCTTCGCCAATAATGTTCGCACAGGTGGCGGAGGGACCCATGAAGTTGGGATGAAGACCGGCATGACCAAGGCCTTCAATGACTACGCGCGTAAGGTCGGCTTGCTCAAGGACAAGGACAAAAACTTAGAAGGTTCAGATGTCAGAGAAGGGTTGACGGCTGTAATCTCCCTACGTATTCCTGAGGAATACCTTCAATTTGAAGGTCAAACCAAGGAAAAACTTGGAACGCCTAAGGCGCGTCCACTGGTAGAAAACTTCGTTAACGAGAAAATGACGGCCTATCTCAATGAGAATGGCAACTTCTCTCAGATGATTTTACGTAAGGCCATTAAGGCTCGTGAAACGCGCGAAGCGGCGCGTAAAGCTCGTGACGCGGCGCGCTCTGGTTCTAAGAAGCAGGCCCAAGAACGAGCAATTTCCGGTAAATTAACCAAGGCTCAATCAAAGGATGCCAGCAAGAACGAACTCTACCTAGTCGAAGGGGACTCTGCGGGTGGTTCAGCTAAGCTTGGCCGAAATCGCCAGTATCAAGCCATCTTACCACTTCGTGGGAAGGTCATTAACACCGAAAAAGCCTCTATGCAAGATATCCTCAAAAACGAGGAAATCAATACTATGATTTATACTATTGGGGCTGGAGTAGGAGCAGATTTTGACTTAGAATCGGTTAACTATAACAAAGTTATTATCATGACCGATGCGGACACGGATGGTGCCCACATTCAAGTCTTACTCTTAACTTTCTTCTATCGCTATATGAAGCCTTTATTAGAAGCTGGCAAGGTCTATTTGGCTATGCCTCCTCTCTTCAAGGTGTCTAAAGGGGCAGGTAAGAAACAAGTGGTGGAATATGCCTGGACTGATGAAGAACTAGCTAGCAAAATTGCTAAAGTTGGTAAAGGCTATGTCCTACAACGCTATAAAGGGCTTGGGGAAATGAATGCTGACCAGCTATGGGATACCACTATGAATCCTGAAACCCGCCTTCTGATTCGGGTGACCATTGATGATGGGGCGCGGGCGGAGCGTCGCCTGACCACTCTCATGGGCAACAAGGTAGAGCCTCGTCGTAAGTGGATTGAGCGCCATGTCAGCTTTACACTGGATACGGAGGATTCACTTCTAGAAATGTCACAAGGGCAAGAATCCAGTCATGCCCATCATGAAAGTTTAGTCAAACAGCAAGAAGGGTGCCAAGAAGCCCAAGAACCTGAGTTAATTGCCCAGGATTCCGGAGAATTTTCATTCTTTAATGATGAGGAGGTCTAAGCATGAGCCAAGAAATGATTCAAGAATTAAGCTTCGCGGATGTGATTGGGGATCGCTTTGGTCGTTATTCCAAGTACATCATTCAAGACCGGGCTTTGCCAGACATTCGTGATGGCCTCAAACCAGTTCAACGCCGAATTCTCTATGCTATGTATCGTGACCGGAACACAGCTGATAATCCTTACCGGAAATCGGCTAAAACGGTTGGTAATGTCATCGGTAACTATCATCCACATGGGGACTCTTCTGTCTATGAAGCCATGGTCCGCATGAGTCAGGACTGGAAGTTGCGTAATCCTCTGATTGATATGCATGGGAACAATGGTTCCATGGATGGGGACCCAGCCGCGGCTATGCGTTATACCGAAGCTCGCCTATCACCGATTGCGGCTCAATTACTGCGTGATATTAAGCAAGAAACGGTTGATTTCATTCTTAACTTCGATGATACAGAAGAAGAGCCAACCGTTTTGCCAGCACGTTTCCCTAACCTCTTAGTCAATGGGGCAACTGGGATTTCTGCTGGTTATGCCACCGAAATTCCGCCTCATAATTTAGGCGAAATTATTGATGCCGTTATCTATCTCTTAACCCACAAACGTCCTAAGTTGGAGGACTTGTTGGAGTTGGTACCGGGGCCTGATTTCCCCACGGGAGCCATTATTCAAGGTATAGATGCCATTCAACAGGCCTATAAGACAGGCCAAGGTAAGATTACCTTAGTTTCGCAAACTGACATTGAAAGTCTAAAAGGTGGGAAAAGTCAAATTGTGGTGACTGAGCTACCATACGAAGTCAATAAGAGTAAACTCATTCAACGTTTGGACGAAATTCGCATTCAGCGTAAGGTAGAGGGTATCGCAGATGTTCGCGATGAATCTGACCGTAATGGGGTGCGTCTAGTAGTCGAACTTAAGCGTGACGTTGACGCCAAAGGGATTCTGACCTATCTTCTGAAACATACTGACTTGCAAGTGAACTACCATTTTAATATGGTCGCGATTAACAAAAGACGACCTGAACTGGTTAACTTACAAACCATGTTGGAAGCCTATATAAGTCACCAACAGGAAGTCCTAACCCGTCGTACTCAGTATGATTTGGCTAACGACCAAAAACGTCTACACATCGTAGACGGCTTGATTCGGGTGGTTTCCATCCTAGATGAGGTTATTGCGACAATTCGTCGCTCGGATAACAAACAGGATGCTAAGGAAAACTTAGTTGCCGAGTTTGATTTTTCTATGGAGCAAGCGGAAGCCATCGTATCCTTACAACTCTATCGCTTAACCAATACTGACATTACGGCTTTGCAACAGGAACGCCTAGAATTAAATGAGCGGATTCTGATGTATCAAAATATCCTATCCAACCCTGAAATCCTCAATAAGGTTTTGATCAACGAACTTAAAGCTATTAAAAAAGACTTTGCAACGCCGCGTCGTAGTCAAATTCAAGCTCAAGTTCAAAATTTGGAAATCGACACCCATATCCTGATTCCAGACGAGCAGGTCATGGTTTCCTTGACCAAGGAAGGCTATATGAAGCGGACCAGTATGCGTTCCTTTGCTTCATCTGATCTAAATAGTTTGGGCTTGCGTGACTTTGACTATCCAATTTTTGTAGAGGAACTCAGTACCCATCAAGAATTAGTCATTATCACCTCAAAGGGGAATTATATCCATATCCCTGTGCATGAACTGCCTGAGGTAAAATGGAAGGATCTTGGGGTCCATCTGTCTCAAAACTATCAACTTCAAGATGGCGAGCGCTTTGTTAATGCTTTTGTGGCCAGTCAAGAGGAGCATAAAGTCATCTTAGCGACTAAAGCTGGTATGATTAAGCAGACGCCTTTAGCAGCCTTCACAACTTATCGTTCCTATAAGACTCGGACGGCTAAGGCCATGAATCTGCTGGACGATCAAGATGAAGTGGTAGCAGCAGAATGTCTTAAAGCCGGTCAAAACTATGAGGTCGTCTTGTTGTCCAGACGCTCTTATTGCTTGCGTTATTCGGCTGATTTGGTATCAGAAATGGGCCTGAAAGCCAAAGGGGTAACAGCCATTAAGTTGAAAGAAGAAGACCAAGTAGTTGCCTGCTTAGTGGTTGAACAAGAAGCAAAACGGCCACAACTCTTTGCCTTGACTCAGCGAGGTAATGTGAAACGCAGTGATTTAACTGTCATACCTGAACTGGGGCGTGGCTCGCGTGGCGTCCTCTTACTAAAAGAATTAAAAACCAATCCGCATCAATTATTGAAAGTCCTAGCACTTGATAAAGCCCAGTACCAAGTCTGTCTCTTAGGGGATACAGGCCATAGTGTCGTCTTTGCTGCTAGTGAGATTCCTTTGTCGGATCGTCTTGCTAACGGCTCTCAGGCGCCCGAGTTAGCTAAATTAGGCAATGTCTTGGACTGCTATCTAGTCTTGGATATCCAGTCTCAGGCTTCTGATGCAAAATAGTTTTTTAAACCATCGTCTGATTAGGCGATGGTTATTTTTTTGCTTAGACTTTGTGTAAGATAGTAAGGGTAGGGTGATAAAGTTTGTTCATTTTACTAACAGAAGCTAATTGATTGACCTTAGCCTAGCCTGTCATAGAATTTTTGTAAGAAAAAGAAAACTTATCAGAGCAGGGATAAAAGCAAATGTACTAATACAGATGACAAATTTAGGACAAACAGAATTAGTACAGGATAGATATTTCACAAACTTTTACACAAGTTGCAACACTTTGTGAAACCGTTGCAAACCCCGATATTATAAGACATCTTAGTGAATCTTTCTGAGTAAAAGGGCTTGCATTTTAAAATGTGAGTGTTATAATGAACATATAAAAGTTGTTGTACTAGATAGTTTACAATTCAGTTAAGGAGGATATCTATGGAACAATGGCAAGGCTTTAAAGGTAAAAAATGGCAGGAAGAAATCGACGTGCGCGATTTCATCCAACAAAACTATACCCTCTATGAAGGAGATGATAGTTTCTTAGCAGGTCCTACCCAAGCTACCAAAGACTTATGGGCTCAAGTAATGGACTTGAACAAGCAAGAACGTGAAGCGGGTGGTGTCTTAGACACTGATACTTCTGTTGTATCTACCATCACTTCTCACGGTCCTGGTTACTTAGATAAAGACAAGGAACAAGTGGTTGGTTTCCAAACTGACAAACCATTCAAACGTGGTTTGCAACCATTTGGTGGGATTCGCATGTCTGAGAAAGCGGCTGAATCTTATGGCTTCCATATTGATCCAGAAGTTTCTCACATCTTTACTGAATACCGCAAAACGCATAACCAAGGGGTATTTGATGTTTATACGCCAGAAATGCGTGCAGCTCGTAAATCTGGGATTATCACTGGTTTACCAGATGCTTATGGTCGTGGCCGTATCATCGGTGACTACCGTCGTGTTGCCCTCTACGGTGTTGACCGTTTGATGGAAGAAAAACTCAAAGACTACAATAACATCGGCTGCGATGTTATGACTAATGACATCTTACAATTACGTGAAGAGTTGTCAGAACAATATCGTTCATTGAAAGACCTTAAGAAATTAGGGGAAATCTACGGCTTTGATATTTCTAAACCAGCCACTACTGCTAAAGAAGCTTTCCAATGGCTCTACTTAGCATACTTAGCGGCTATCAAAGAACAAACGGGGCAGCTATGTCCTTAGGTCGTACTTCTACCTTCTTAGACATTTACGTAGAACGTGACTTACGCAATGGCACTTTGACAGAAGAAGAAGCGCAAGAATTAGTTGACCACTTCATCATGAAGTTACGTTTAGTTAAATTCATGCGTACACCTGAATACAACGAACTCTTCTCTGGGGACCCAACTTGGGTAACTGAATCCATTGCAGGGGTCGGCTTGGATGGTCGTCCATTGGTAACTAAGAACTCCTTCCGTTACCTCCACACCTTATCTAACTTAGGGCCAGCTCCAGAACCAAACTTAACCGTGCTTTGGTCACCACATTTAACAGATGGCTTCAAGACCTTTGCAGCTAAGATGTCCATCGAATCTTCAGCTATTCAATACGAAAACGACGAAGTAATGCGTCCACAATATGGTGATGACTATGCCATTGCCTGCTGTGTATCTGCAATGCGTGTAGGTAAACAAATGCAATTCTTCGGCGCTCGTGCTAACTTAGCTAAGTGCTTGCTCTATGCAATCAACGGTGGTATCGACGAAAAATCTAAGGCTCAAGTAGGTCCTAAGTTCCAACCAATCACTTCTGAATACCTAGACTTCGATGAAGTAATGGAAAAATATGATGATATGATGGAATGGTTGGCAGGTCTTTATGTCAATGCCCTCAACTGTATCCACTACATGCACGACAAGTACAGCTATGAACGCATTCAAATGGCGGTTCAAGATACCTACATTCACCGTACAATGGCGACAGGTATCGCTGGTTTCTCTGTGGCGGCTGACTCCTTGTCTGCTATCAAATACGGTAAAGTTAAGACAATCCGTGACGAAACGGCGTGGTTGTTGACTTTGAAGTTGAAGGCGACTTCCCTAAATATGGGAACAACGATGACCGCGTAGATGCAATGGCAGTTGATCTCTTGAAACGCTTCATGACTAAAGTTAAGAAGCACCCAACCTACCGCAATGCGCAACACACTACTTCTATCTTAACCATCACTTCTAACGTTGTGTATGGTAAGAAGACTGGTAACACACCTGATGGCCGTCGTGCTGGTCAACCATTTGCACCAGGTGCTAACCCAATGCACGGTCGTGACACTCACGGGGCTTTGGCTTCCTTATCATCAGTTGCTAAAGTACCATACTCTTACGCATTAGACGGTATTTCTAACACCTTCTCCATCATTCCTCGTGCCTTAGGGAAGGAAGAAGATGTACAACAAGAAAACTTATCCAACATGTTGGATGGTTACTCTAAAAAAGGTGGTCACCACCTCAACATCAACGTATTCAATCGTGACACCTTAGTGGATGCGATGGAACACCCAGAAAACTACCCACAATTAACCATTCGGGTATCTGGTTACGCCGTTAACTTCATTAAGTTGACTCGTGAACAACAATTAGACGTTATCAACCGGACTATGCATAGCCAAATGTAATAGTCACGTCTTGACTGGGAAAAGTGACGGGGCGACTCGTCGCTTTTGCCCTTTTATATAGCGATAGGTAAGGAGATAAGTGCAATGCAATTTGGGAACACAGCCACAACACAAGTAATTGGTCATGTCCATTCAACCGAAAGTTTTGGGTCCGTGGATGGCCCAGGCATTCGATTTATTACCTTCATGCAGGGCTGCCGCCTACGTTGCGAATTTTGCCACAACCCTGATACTTGGGCGACGCGTGGGGGACATGACTATACGCCGCAACAACTCTTTGATGAGGCTGTTCAATACCAAGATTTCTGGGGTAAGAAGGGTGGCGTCACGGTCAGTGGGGGAGAACCTCTCTTACAGATTGACTTTATTATTGAGTACTTTAAAATTTGTAAAGCCAATGGCATTCATACGACGTTGGACTCATGTGGCGGGCCCTTCACCCGTAAGGAACCATTCTTTAGTAAATTCAATGAGCTACTTCAGTATACGGATTTAATTCTGTTGGACCTTAAGCATATCGATTCAGATGGTCACCGTAAGTTGACTGGTCAGCCCAATGAGAATATTCTGGATTTGGCTCACTATTTATCGGATATTGGTCAACCAGTATGGATTCGCCATGTCTTGGTGCCTGAACGGACTGACTTTGATGAATATTTAATTCGCCTCAGTGCCTTCGTTAAGACGCTTAAGAACGTCTTAAAATTTGAAGTTTTACCTTATCATAAGTTAGGGGTTTACAAGTACGAAGCCCTGGGGATTAAGTACCGGTTGGCAGGGATTGAACCTCCAACACCAGATCGGGTGGAAAATGCCAAGCGTATTCTGGAAACTGCCTCATATCGTGGTTATCTAACAGCCTAAGCATTAAAATAGCCTCTAGTGATCCTAGATCACTAGAGGCTATTTATTTTAGTGCACAAGTCATAGGCGGGAAATTTGCTAATAGGGGTGTGAAAGCGTAAAATAAAAGGGTATGAGGGACTTTGCCTGGACCTCTTTGGGGCTATAATTTTTCCCAGCTACATGTTAAAATTAAGGCAGTAATTATCTTATAGGAGGATCCACTGACATGACCCAATATTTAGTTTTCGGACATAAAAATCCAGACACTGACACCATTGCATCTGCTATTGCTTTTGCCTACTACCTCAACCAAAAAGGCCACCAAGCTGAGGCGGTGGCACTTGGTACACCTAATGAGGAAACGGCTTTTGCCCTTGACTACTTCAAGGCTCAAGCACCACGGGTGATTGAATCAGCGGCAGGGACAGGTGCTCACGTGGCCCTAGTTGACCATAATGAAGCTAGCCAATCCATCGATGATTTAGCTGATTTAACAGTAGACTATGTCATTGACCACCACCGGATTGGTTTTGAGTCTGCACAACCTTTGTACTATCGTTGTGAGCCAATCGGCTGTACCGCTACTGTCCTTTACAAGATGTTTGGCGAAGCAGGAATTGAAATTCCAGCGCAAATTGCAGGCCTCATGTTGTCTGCCATCATCTCCGACAGCTTACTCTTCAAATCACCAACTTGCACTCCTGAAGATGTGGATGCAGCACAAGCTTTAGCAAAACTGGCGGGTGTTGATGCACAAGTCTATGGTTTGGATTTATTGAAGGCTGGGACTAACTTAGCAAGCAAATCCGAAGAAACCTTACTCAACTTAGATGCTAAGAGCTTTGACATGAATGGCCACCAAGTACGGATTGCCCAAGTCAATGCCATTGGTTTTGCTGATCTCTTGGCCCGCAAAGAAGCCTTATTAAAGGCTATGCAAGCGGAAGTTGAGGCAAAAGGCTATGAACTCTTCCTCTTAGTAGTCACAGACGTCTTAGATAGTAACTCCTTTGGTTTAGTTGTAGGCCAAGATGTATCTGCTTTGGAAGCCGCATTTGGTCAGAAGGTAGTGGACCAACAACTAGAACTGCCAGGAGTAGTATCACGTAAAAAACAAATTGTACCACCATTAACTGATAGCTACGCAGCTCGCTAGTTATCTGCCGAAAGGGAGCTTTTATGAACAAAATTAAGAAATTACTTTATCCAGTATTATTGGTTTTAGGTTTAGTAGTGGTTGGAGCTAGTATCTGGCTAGCCAACCAATCCAATCAAGAATCAGCTTCAGTAGCCGTGTCTACTAACTCATCTGAGGCATCTAGCTCACAAGTTGCCAAGGCAGATTCGTCTTCTAGTGAGACTGCTAGTTCTACATCGTCTAGTAGTCAGGCTGTGCGTGGGGTAAATAAACCTGAACGTAAGGGACCATCTGCACCTGATACTAAATTGCTAGATGAATTGGGCAATACCATTGCTTTGTCATCAAATTTGGCAAACCAACTATTATCAATATTTGGGCTTCTTGGTGCCCACCTTGTCGGGAAGAGATGCCTTATTTTCTAGAAGCCTACCGTCAATACGGCGATAAAGTAAATTTCGTTATGATTAATGCAACCGGTAGTCATCCGGACGAAACAGCAGAGAAGGCACAAGCCTATCTGAAAGAGGCTGGCTTGACTGACTTACCAATTTATTATGACGATCAACGTCAGAACCAAATTGCTTTTAATGCAGTAAGCCTACCAACTACCTATATTCTCAACGCCAAAGGCGAAATTATCAAGCGCGGGCAAGGTTCTGTCCCTCGCGAAGAGCTCTTCAAGGTGCTAGAGCAAATGGTGGCTGAGCAGTAGTTTAAGTGACTCATACTAAGAACAGTGCTTAAGGCGCTGTTCTTTTATTCAAGATTTAAGGAAGGATGTGATTGAATGAGTTTTGATGGTTTTTTGACTCATGCCTTGGTTAAGGAGCTAGGTGCTCACTTAATAGGAGGGAAAGTTGCTAAGATCTATCAACCTTTTGAGCAAGAGTTGCAGCTAGTCGTTCGATCACAACGCCAAAATTTTCGCCTACTCATCTCCATTCATCCTCAATACTATCGACTTCATTTGACAGACGAACGTCCTTCTAACCCCGAACATGCGCCAATGTTCTGCATGCTCTTGCGTAAACATTTAGAACAAGCCGTTCTGCTGGATATTCAACAAGTTGAGAACGACCGGATTCTTGAGCTGCATTTTACGGGACGAGATGAGTTGGGGGATAGCCAGGTTTATCGCTTGATTATTGAACTAATGGGACGACATTCTAATGTTATTCTGGTTAATGGGCAGGACCGCATTATTGACTGTCTTAAGCACGTCCCAATGGCCTTAAATTCCTATCGTTTGTTGCAACCTGGCGCTGACTATCGTCGGCCACCTCAAGATGAGCATCAAGTTAACTTGTTTAAGCTCAGCCAAGCAGAAAGAACAGAATTAGCAGAACACTTAGCAAGTGCAACAAGCCCAGGGCAGGTCCAAGCTCGCATACAAGGACTAGGTCGACTGGCTAGTCAATCCTTCTTGGCTCAGGTCCAAGAAGGGGCAAGTTGGGATAAGCTACTAGCTGATTTCTGCCAGACTGTGGATGCCGGAGGCGCCTATTTCTTGGAGGCTGATAAACCTGATTTTTATATGACGCCTTTGCCTGCTGTCGCTGGCCAATGGATAGCCCATGAGACATTGTCAGGCTTGATTGCTTTCTATTATGCAGAGCGTGTTCGACTGGACCGTATTAAGCAAATGACGGGAGATTTAAACCAACGTTTGCAGTACTTAATCGATCGTAACCAACTTAAACTGGCTAATTTAGATCAAGATCAAGCAGTGGCTTCTCAATCAGAAAGCTATCGAATCAAAGGGGAATTGCTCTCTGCCTACGCCTATCAGATTCAAAAAGGGCAAACTCAGGTTGCTTTACCAAATTATTATGATAATGACCAAGTCATTGAGATAGAATTGGATCCTCGCAAGACAGCCATCGAGAATAGTCAAGCCTACTTCAAGCGCTATACCAAGTACCGCGATGCGCTTAAGCATATTGCGCTTCAACGGCAACTTGCGCAAGAAGAAATAGCTTATTTGGAGTCAGTGCAAGTACAGCTTAGCCGTGCTGACCTCCAGGATGTAGCACAAATACGGCTAGAATTGGCTGAGCAAGGCTACCTAAGTGCCAAGCAACAAAATCTCAAAAAACGCCGTCAGGAGAAGGGCTTGGGCCCTCGGCTTTATCAAGCAAGTGATGGGACCCGAATCTTAGTAGGGCGCAATAATCTTCAGAATGATCAGCTCAGCTTGAAACAGGCCAATAAGAACTTCTGGTGGCTACATGCTAAGAATATTCCTGGTTCACATGTCATTATTGAATCTGACCAGCCTTCAGATACAACCCTAACAGAAGCGGCCATACTAGCAGCTTTTTATTCTAAATTTCAGCAGTCAGCCAATGTTCCAGTAGACTACTTGCAGGTCAAGCATCTTAGAAAGCCAAATGGGGCTAAACCTGGTTATGTGATTTATGAGGGGCAGAAAACCTTGAGCGTAACGCCAAGTTCGGAAGCTGTTGAGGCTATGGAAATCAAAGATTAAATTTTTTTTTCTGAATTAGTCTTGACACTGCTTGCAAACAAGGTTAAACTAGGATTATAAAATAATGAAAGGTTGAGGCAAATGTTTCAAAGTCAAACACAAGCAACAAAATATTGGCAATTCTGGCATAGATAGGTTGTAGACTTGGAACATTTCCAATGGATACAGCCCAGTTTAACATACTGCTGTATCTATGTAGCCTAACACCTCTGTTTACTGCATAGACACTGAGTCAAGACTATGCGTAGATGATCCAGAGGTTTTTAGATAGGACTTCTAATCCGACGCATAGCTGGCGTCGGATTTTTTGTTGCTAACTAATTCTTATCAGAAAAAAGGAGATTTATTATGAAAAAAGTAGTTAAATTTGTCGCACTATTCTTTGCTTTAATTCTTATTGCAGGCCAAGGCCTAGTGGCGCATGCAGCGCCTGCCAAATTAAAAGTTGCCATCGTTCAACTTGTGACCCATCCATCCTTGGATGAAATTACCAGTGGGATTAAGGAATCTCTCGCTAGCCATGGCTACAAGGAAGGGGATAACCTTGAAATCGACTTCCAAAATGCAGAAGGCGATATGAACCTACTTCATAACATTTCAGAAGAAGTAGTAGCTAAAGAGCCGGATTTAATCTTTGCCATCACCACTCCAGTGGCACAATCCTTACAACAAGCTACCACAAAAATTCCAATCGTCCTAGCTGGTATTACGGATCCTGTCAGCGCTAAATTAGTGACAGCCTTAGACAAGACAGACGCGAATATCACTGGGGTTAGTGACTTTGCACCTTTAGAAGAGCTCTTCAAGCAATTTAAGTCTCTTGACCTAGATGTTAAAACCATTGGGATGATGTACACTACTAGCGAAGACAATGCCAAGGCTGAAGTAGAAAAAGCCAAAGCTATTGCTGAAAAATTAGGCTACAAGGTGGAAGTCAAGACCATTGACTCAACTAATGACATGGCTTTAGTTGCTGAAGAATTGGCAAGCAAGAGCCAAGCTATCTTCATTCCAACGGATAACACCATTGCGAGTTCGATTAGCACACTTTTAGATGTTACTGACAAGGCCAAGATTCCTGTTCTTCCAACTTACGAGAAGGCAGTTAAAGAAGGGGCCCTCTTATCAGTCGCTATCAGCCAAACTAATATTGGTAAGCAATCAGCAGATTTAGGTCTCAAGATTATTGATGGCACCAAGATTTCTGAGTTACCAATCGAATTTGCCAAAGAAACAGTCAAAGTCTATAACGGACAAACAGCAGAGAAGCTAGGCATTAAATTACCAAGCGACCTAAGCTCTCAATTTAAGGACTTAAGTAAGGAGTAATTTCTATATGGGAATTTATTATAGTGCCATCGCTCAGGGGCTGCTTTACAGCCTCATGGGGATTGGGCTTTACATTACCTTTCGTATTCTGAACTTTGCCGATCTGACCAGTGAAGCTTCCTTCGCGGTTGGGGCAGCAGTCGCAGTCAAAACCTTAACCCTAGGCTTGAACCCTGTCTTGTCCCTGATTACCGCTTTTGTGGCAGGGATGCTGACAGGTTTGGTCACTGGGCTTTTGATGACCTATTTCGAAATCCCATCCCTCTTAGCGGGAATTATTACCTTAACGGCCTTTTATTCTATCAACCTACGTATTATGGAGCGGGCCAACTTGAGTTTGCGCCAGGTTAAGACTCTCTATGATTTATTAACTAACCTATTAGCAGATTCCACAAGTCGAATTTTCCTGGTGGGTATTATTCTGACCTTGATTGTTATTCTATTGCTGGGTTACTTCTTTAAAACTGATTTGGGCCAGTCAATGGTGGCTTCTGGTGATAATGAAGTCATGGCTCATAGTTTAGGGATTTCGGTTAAGTTAATGAAATGCTTAGCCCTCATGGCTTCCAACGGGATTATTGCGATGAGTGGAGCGTTGATTGCCCAACAGAATGGGTATGCTGATGTGGACATGGGGACCGGGACCGTGATTATCGCACTTTCTTCCATCATTATTGGGGAGATGCTCTTCAAGCAGTTGACTCTCACCATGCGCCTCGGTGCCATTGTTTTGGGTTCTGTCCTATATCGCTTGCTCTTGGTAGCCGTGCTCAAGCTAGGCTTCTTGCCATCTGACTTCCGCTTGATTTCAGCCTTAGTCTTAGCCATTTTCTTGGCCTTGCCAGCGATGCGCAAGAAAATCCAAGCTAAAAAATTAGGATAGGGGGATAGGGTAATGACCATACAACTTGATGTACAAGCTATTAATAAGACCTTCTATCGCATGCAGGATAGTCCTTTACAGGTATTGAGCGATATTTCTTTTCAAGTCAAGAAGGGCGAAATACTGGGCATTATTGGGACTAACGGGGCGGGAAAGTCTACCTTACTTAACTGCTTGACTGGCCATACACCTGTGACCTCAGGTAATATTCTACTAAATGGCCAAGTCATTAGTAACCAAGCTGAAAGCAAATGCAGCCCTCATTAGCCGCATTTTCCAAGATCCTCGTATGGGGACTGCCCCACGTATGACGGTCTTTGAGAATCTTATGCTAGCCTCTAGGCGGGGGCAAAAACCTGGCTTTAAGCGGTCACTTACCAGGGATAATTATGAGGCCATGAGAAATTTACTGAGTCAGTTCCATTTGGAATTGGAAGATCGCTTAAATGTGCCGATTGAAGCCCTGTCTGGTGGGCAACGCCAAGCTATCGCCTTAATCATGGCAACCCTTAAAAGACCAGAACTCTTACTCTTAGATGAACATACGGCTGCTTTGGATCCGCGTACCTCCCGTCAAGTAATGCAAATGACCTCTGACCTGATTGAGAAAGAGGGCTTGACGGCGCTGATGATTACTCACCAATTACCTGATGCCATTCAATATTGCGACCGTATTTTGCTCATGCACAAGGGGCAGATTCAGCATATTTATGACCAGGAAGAAGTTAAGACTTTAACGGCGCCTGTCCTTTATCGCCATTTGGAAGACTTGATTGAGGCTGAAGCCCAGGCTAGTCTCTAAGGAAGGGAAATGCTTATGAAACTCTTAAAAGGTAGCCATGTAGTGCTATTAGGGTGTTCAAATGGTAAAGCCAAGACCCTTCAAGCCCAGGACAATTTGGATGCTTTAGTCAAGCTTCTGTCCCATCAATATGGTGCCAAGGTTTCGGTTAGGCCTAGCATTTGGTTGGATGAGGAAAGTGGTGATCATTGCTCAGCTCCGCAAAGAGCTGACTATTTAGCTCAAGCTTTAGCTGATTCTGAGGTCGACTGGATTATGGATTTAACAGGTGGGGACTTAGCTAATCAGACCCTAGCGGCTTTACCGGCAGCATTTTTCCAATACTTAAGGCGAGACAAGCCTGTCTATTATATGGGTTACAGTGACAATAGCGTGATGCTTAATGCCTGTTTGGCTCATGACATGATTCTGCCAGTGAATTTCTTTCCTCTAGCCCTGGTGTTAGATACTGCTTCGCGTGCCAATTTTGAGTCCTTCTTGCAAAATAAGATTGAAACCATTTGGAGGCCTTTGGCGGAAATATTCGTTGTTTTCTTAAACTAGCTGGTACCAGCTTCTGGCCACAAGATATAGTAGGGAGACGATTATACCTGGAAGCTAGTTCAAGTTCCTTAGAACGAATTCAATCCCTAGTAGTACAGCTTAGTCAGCTAATTAACTTGGATGAATTAGGCGAAATTTGCCTGGGACAATTGAATGAATTAGATGATAGGGGGCAGCGACCAATTTTAGTGGACTATCTTAGTAGTATGACTAAGACACTGATCACTCAAAATTCTGAACTAGGTCATCGTTTTCCACTAAAACCTTTCATTTACCATGTAATTGAGGGTGATTTTGAGCTTAATCACTAAAAATTATAAGAGACTTCTCAAAAAATGACTGAACGTTTACTTGACTTATATCGGGGAATGTTCGTGACGCAACACTATATATAGTAGGTAAAATTTATTAAACCAAAAATTTTTACTAGATATAGATTGCCTTTTTCTTCCAATCGGGTTATGATAGTAAAGTAAATTCGAAGGGGGGATCCTACTCATGAACAAAATTACTGTATATTCCAAACCCAACTGCATGCAATGCGATTTTACTAAGCGTTTCTTAGATCAACACAATCTAGAATACACTGCAGTAGACGTTATGCAAGATAGCGAGGCCCTAGCTCGTGTCCAAGCACTTGGCTTCCAATCCTTGCCTGTTGTAGTGGCTGACGGAATCGAACCATTCTTTGGTTTCCGTCCAGATATGCTAGAAAAACTAGCTTAAGACTTATAAAAGACCCGCCTAGTCCAAAGTTGGAGACAGGCGGGTCTTTTATCTTTATTTGAGGAGTTGTTTGGCGTAATGGGATGGGCTCATACCATATTCTTGGGTGAAAACTCGTGAGAAATACTGGAGCGAGCCGTAGCCCAAGGTTTCAGCAATCTCAGATAGGGTTAATTTTGATTCCTTAATTAAGAGCTTGCTACGTTTGAGTCGAAGCTGGTTAATATAGTTTTTAGGCGTCATATTGGCGTACTTTTTAAATAGTAGCTGTAGGGTAGAGCGAGATAAATTGAAGTGATTGACCAAATCATTAACCTGGTTCTCAGCTTCCACATGATGGTGAAGATAATCCACGATGGATTGGAATAGCTCATTCTCGTAATTCTCGCGCATAGAAGTGCTGGGCTCATCATAAAAAGCCTGATCGCTCTTAAGCATCTGGATAATGACCGACTTAAAGAGCGTAATCATTTCATCAGCATAGAATGGCGCCCCAGGATGATTGGATAGCTCAACCATTTTTCGATGACCTGGGTATAGTGATTGCTGAGGTGGACAATCTTATTCTTGAGCTCGGGACTAATGCCACTAGCCTGAAACATAATGGATAGATAGGTGGACACACCGTCGCGTTTAACCATTTGACTATGACGCTGCTTAGGATAGTAGAGCATACAATCGTGGCGCTTGGCCGTGTGCTTGACTCCGTCAACTTCGTGGACTAGTTCGCCTTGGTCGACAATGGTCATCTCAAAATAGTCGTGTTGGTCATTACTGAAGCGATAGGGCGCTGTCTTAACCTGGTAGAAAAAGCCATAAACTTTCTCAATTTTAATTTCTTCTACAAAATCTCGCACCTTAAGGGCTTGCTTAGCAGGAACTAATTCTGGTTGATGATTAAAGCGTGGCTCTAAAATAATGCTACATTCATCTGTAATAGAGAGAATATTAAAACAAATGTTGGCATGTAGCTCGATAGAGCCTTGAAGAACAAACTCCTGATAGGTATCTACTAGATAGGGATTATGGGTCATAATAATGAGGGCAATCCCGCTTTTAGCAGTAATGGTCACCGTATCAGGAAACTTAAGAAAACTATCTGACTTCTGGCGATTAATAGTCAAGGACTTCTTATGGTGCTTCTGACTATCCATGTCAAATTAGTGAGGGAATCAAAATAGTCAGCATGAGCAAAGGCAGACGTCTTAATGTACATAGGTTCACCCCTTTGTTTTTTCGGGCATTTACTCTTTTAGTATACCTCAATTTTGGTTATTAATCACTAAAAATGTCCTAAAAGTTAAAAAGGATAAATTAAAAATGGCTAAGATTCAGACAATAGAGTTGTAACTGGCGCTAAATAGCATTATACTATTGTTTGTAGAAAGTATTTAGTCATGAGAGGAAGGAATTCTCAATGCCAACAATCGAAATGGCCAGAGTTGATAATCGACTCATCCATGGTCAGATTTCAGTTCGATGGTGCAGCAAACTCGAAATCAATACAATCATTGTGATTAACGATGCCCTTGCGCAAAATAAGGTCCAGCAGGGCTTGCTAGATATGGCCGTGCCAGATGATTACCCTACACGCTACTATAGCTTGCAAGGGGCCATTGATAAGCTACCAAACTTATCTCCAGATAAAAAGATCTTACTAATTTTTGAAAACATACGTGACTTGCAAAGCATAGTCGCTGCTGGAATCAAAATTCCCTATATCAATATTGGTAACTTGGATATGTCACCTGGTAAACGTCATATTGCGGCCTCTACTTCCTTAAGCCAAGAGGAAATGGATTGGCTGGCTAGTCAGGCGCAGGCAGGGACTAAGGTTGAAGTTAGACGGATTCCGTCCGAAGATGCGACCTACGAATTTTAAGCACTAGAACAAGTCCAGGCCCTTGGTTTGGGCTTGTTTTTCAATTTTTCTAAATGTTAGGAAGTGCCCTATGATACGACCAGCTCAGGCCGATGATGTGCCCATTCTCTATGATTTGATGACCATTATCTGGCAAGATATGGAGTTTGAACCCTATGCAACCTTAGACGCTGAGACTTTCAAGCAAGCCATGCTAGAACACCTCTTGGATCCTAAGCAAAAGTACACCTACCAAAATTGCTGGGTTTATGAATCTAGCCATAGTGGTCAAATCCAGGGCCTAGTTTTAAGTTACCCTGGCAATCTAGAACCCGCTTATGATCGCCTCATAGAGCAACAATTCGGTGCTCACCCAGACTTAGGTGATTTCTCCCTGACGCGTGAAAGTCGCGATGACGAATGGTACATTGATATGCTAGTCGTGGCCCCTGAGGCAAGAGGATCGGGGATTGCGAGCTCTCTTATCAAGCATCTAGATACTATTCACACGCCAGGTACAGTTTTAGGGCTTAATTGCGACTTAGTCAATCCCAGAGCCAAAGCACTTTACCATCGCTTAGGCTTTGAAGTCAGTGACAAAGTATCGTTCTCAGGCCATGACTACTACCATATGCAAAAAATCGTAAGCCCCTAGGAGGATGTATGAACTTTAAAGACTACACAGCTAAAGATTGGATTCGCTTAGTCATTGGTCTCTTAATTCTGGTACTAATCTGGTATTTCCGTCCGGGTGTCCAGGATAGCCCTAAGGACCAGAGCCATAGCCCTGAATCTAGTCAAAGAGTGCAAAATTCAGGCTCAACTAGTGACCAGATTGATATCAAGGCTTTTACTGGGACCAACTATCAGGTCCTACCCAAGGGCCAGAAAATACCGGTTAACTTTGTCCGCATTGTAGATGGGGATACGGTCGTCCTCTCCTTGAACGGTCATGAATTTCGGACCCGTTATCTGATGATTGACACGCCAGAATCAGTTAAGGAAGGTCTTAAGCCGCAGCCATACGGCAAGGATGCAGCCCATCGCAACCAAGAATTACTGACCAATGCCAAGCAAGTCAGCCTTGAGTTTGACAAGGGCCCCTATGCTGATGATTATGACCGGGCACTTGCCTATGTCTATGCCGATGACAAACTAGTTTCCCTGGAATTAGTCAAGGAAGGTTTGGCTTCAGTTTCCTATGTCAATCCTCCTAACAACAGTCAAGAAAAGACCCTGAGACAGGCCCAAAAGCAGGCTAAGAATGCCAAGAAGGGTATCTGGTCCATCCCCAACTATGTCAACGATAAGGGGAAATTTACTATCCAAGAATAAGAGAGGAATCGCCTATGAAGCTAAGAAATCAGCAACCTCATCAAGTGATCAAGTTTAAGTTCAAGTGTAAACTTCTTTTAGTTTTGAGCCTATTGACTATATGGACACCTCTGTCATTGGTTCAGGCTCAGATGACCATTGATAAAAATGAGTCAGCCATGCAATCCGTAGGCCAAAGCAGTGAGTCGAGCCAAGAGGGATCAACAGTTCGCGTACGAGCTATTGGCGATATTCTCTTACATGACTTTGTCTATGAACGGGCGCGAACTGCTAATGGCTATAATTTTGATAGCATGTTAGCACCAGTCAAATCCTATTTAGAAAATGCCGATATTACCGTCGCTAATATGGAAACCATTGTAGCAGGGGAGTCTGTTGGCTTAGGGACCTATCCCTTCTTCAATGCACCGTCACAGATTGTTGACAGCCTTAAAAATGTTGGGGTAGATATCGTCAACAATGTGTCCAATCATACCATGGATATGGGGGCACAAGGGGTATTAGCTTCCATTAAAGCCCTCAAACAAAGGGACATGATGTATGTGGGTTCTTATGAGAGCTGGGAGGACTATAATACGCCTCGCATCATTGAACGAAACGGCATTAAGGTTGGCTTTTTGGCCTATGCTTATGGCCTTAATGGTTTGGAACGTCCTCAGAATCAGCAGTACTTAGCAACTTTGATTGACAAGGAACTTATACCACTAGAGATTAAAGACTTGAATAGCAAGGTGGATGTCTCAGTTGTTATTATTCAAAATGGGGAAGAGTATGAGACTATGCCGACAGCAGACCAGATTACGACCCATCAACTGGCTCGTGATGCTGGCGCCAACTTCGTCTTAGGCGGCCATCCACACGTTTTAGAGCCTTTTATCTACTATAATGAATCGCAAGCCGGTCTCTTCTCACATGGTAACTTCCTAACCGGCCAGTATGAGGCAGCAACCAAGGTAGGGGGCATCACAGAATTTACCTACCGTAAGTTAGACGACGGTAAGGTTGTTTTGGATAGCATGCGCTTTATGCCAACATATAATATTGGCTTACCGGAGTCCTCTGAATACCTGGTTGTGCCACTAGCTGACTGGAAAAAATACAACATTGCCAATGGCCAAGACCTCATGGACGAAATCCGTCAGCGTATGACGCGCTTTACTAACAAGGTCCAAGTCGTGGACTATTTGGATTAAAATACATATTTTATATAATAGAAAAGCCTGCTAGCTTGGGCTTTTCTTTTTTTATGCTGATTTTTCGGATATAAATAGCCTGTTTGGGGTATTTATATAAGGAGGGGAGTAGTATGAAATCAAAAATAAAAGCTGTCCTGACAACTGGCTCACTGCTAGTCATCATGCTAGCCAGTCAGGTAGGGGCACAATCAGCCTATGTTTTATCTCAATCTGTTAATAAGACACCAGTTGAGGCCTCTACTTGCGTCAGACTTATCCGTCAAATGACCCAAGCAGACGAAAATGACACTAGCAGTTCCCAGGACTTAGCCAGTCAGATGCGGGAGCAAGAATCCAACTTAGCTAGTCTAGAAACTCAAGTTAAGCAGGTCCAGGCTGAACTAGCTAAGCTAGATGATCAAGTCAAATCCCTACATGATCAGTTAGATCAAGCCCTAGATAGTGCTTATCAAGCCTTAGTAAAAGAAAATCCTGAACTAGCTCAAGCGAGTGAAGACCAGCAGGCAGCAGCTTTAGCTAATCAGCCTCAAGTGGCTAATTTGCAAGAAGCCTTAACGAGTGCCCAGACTGAGCAACAAGAAAAACAGGCCGCCCTAGAGCAAATCAAATCAGAAATAGCCAATTTGGACTATGAGCATCATCATAAAGAAGACCAATTGGAGCAATCCAAATCCAACAAGACGGCACTAAATGCCTGTTTGCTTTATCCTTATTCCAGTCATTATCTCAGTGCCGACAGCCTACCGCTCAATCCCGCTAGTGAAACCTTGGCTGACTATTTGGTGCAGGTTAATCAAGTACTTAAGCAGATTGTTCCCTTAGCCTATCAAAAGCTTAAGTACCAGGAGATTGAGACCTTATTTTCACCGGAAACTAGCAATATGGACGAGGTTAACAAGCTATTGGAGGGCAAACAGGACTTGCAACTTTCGCCAGAAGGGGAGACCTATTATCAGTATGCGCAGGAACTATCGCTCTTTGACGTAGAAATTTTGGCTAATCTTGCCTTGCGTCACTACTACCAATCAGGTGATAAGGCGACCTTGCAAGCGAAGTTTGATCAAGTCTACCAACTCAAAATCGGCCAGTATCGTTATCTGACATCCATTAACCAAGAAGTTTTTCAATCCCTCAAACAAGGTTTAGCTGACTATCTTAATGGCCATCACTATGGAGCTGAAGCTCAAGGAAAATTACAAGCCTTAGTAGATCGTTATCAAATACATTTAGTGGCTTATAATAAAACAAGCCAAAAGTGGCAGGTGGTTGAAGAAGAGGAAGAAGCCTTTCTAACTGTGCCGGATTTGATGGCAGAGCATCCAGTGGCCAGTTCAGGGCCTGACATAGAGGAAGTAGATTCTGACATAGAAGAGGCAGGCCCTGATAAGCCAGCGGGAACTTGGACACCGACAGAACAAGACAGACAAAGTCGAGATTCAAGTAGTCGAAGACAGGATCAAACTTCAAGTTCTAGTCAGAGCCAGTCAGAATCAAGCTCCGAAAGCTCATCGGATAAGAATCCAGAAACGCTCAAGCGACTTAAGGAGCGACTTAATAAACGGCAAGCCAAGAACTCGAATCATCAGAGCAAGTCCAAGCACCAAGCTCCCTCTCACCAATCTAAAAAGAAGCCAAAGCCGGTGCTAACTCAAATCAGGCTAATGAGAATAGTCAAGAGAAGGGCAAGGGCAGTGTCAAGTTGCCTGATACCGGCGAGCAAGCCTTCTACATGACGGTGGCCTTGGCCCTTTGTGGCTTAGCAGCTATTATTGTGGCGGTCTATTTCTATCGTCGTTACCGTGAACGCAAGAAACTCAAAGACATTCATTTTGACTAAGCAAAGCATTTTGTGATAGGCCAGAAAAATCGTATAATAAAAGGGTAAAAAGCAAAGGAGTGATTAATTCATGAATGAAGTAGCAAACTACCTAGAACAAGTCAAGTATTCCAAGCGGTTAGCCCTGAAGAAGCCAAGGCATTGATGGACGCCAAAGATGGTGGCATCCTCTTTATTGGCCGTGAAAGCTGCCCATACTGTCGTCGTTTTGTGGCTAAACTTAGCCCATTGGCACAAGAAGCTGGCTTAAAAGTGGCTTATCTGCACTCACAAAATCCAGAAACTTTGAGCCAAGTGCAACAATTACGCGATCAATGGCAAGTGCCAACTGTACCAGGTTTCCTCTTTTCAGACAATGAAGGGGTTCACGTTAAGTGTGACAGCTCCCTAAGTCCAGAAGAGATTCTAGCCTTTGTTAAGCGCTAGTTACTAAAATCTTCTTGATTCCTCTTAGCTGATTCTGCTATACTGAGACTAAGCAAAAAGGAGGAAGAAGATGTCTAAATTACCAAATTGCCCGCAATGTGATTCTGAATATACCTACGAAGATGGCCAGCTCTTTGTCTGCCCAATGTGTGCCCATGAATGGACCCAGGAAGACGAAGTAGCTCGTGCTGAAGCTGGGATTATTCGCGATGCCAATGGCAATCAACTTGAGAATGGTGACAGTGTCACGGTCATTAAGGACCTTAAGTTGAATGCAACGACAACGATTAAACAAGGGACCAAGGCTAAAAATATCCGTTTGATTGATGAGCCTGTTGATGGTCACGACATTGCATGTAAGATTGATGGCATTGGTAGCCTTTATCTCAAATCAATTTACGTCAAGAAATAACCAGCGTCTTAGGACCCGTTCTTACGTCAAGAACGGGTTTTTTGCCGATTAAATCGGCCTGTGGACTGATGGGGTCAGGCTGATTCTAGGTTACAATAGGAAGTGCATAAGGAATCATGGAGAGGAGGGGAGAATATGCAGCAGACCATGCGACACTCATTGAAGCAACTATTTTTGCTTTTATTTCGACATTTACTGAGTTTTGTCACGATTGCAGCTATTCTCCAAATTACCATTAGCTACTTAGGCGGTTACCTTCTAAAATTGATTTTCCGTCTAGCCCTTATCTTGGGCAATCAGACTCATTTGGATTTAAATAATATTTCTTACCTTATGAGGCAGCCAGATAGTCTATTAGCTTTTCTTCTCTTCGCCCTCTGTTTTGCGGCTCTCTTTTTTATCGAGTTGTCGGTTTTGATTTACGTCATTTATGCTCGTCAACTTAAAAAGGAAATCTCCTACGGAGCGGTCATTCGCCAAGCCTTAGGCCGACTGCGCCATTTATTTGGCTTGAGCTTCTTCTATTTTCTTGGCTATATCGCCATCACGATTCCCATATCCGGCCTAGTCATGCAGTCTTCACTGACCAATGGCCTCAGGATACCTGATTTCATCACAGGTGAGTTTCTTAAAACTTGGCAGGGAACCGTCCTTGTGGTCCTCCTAGCCATTTTGCTCTTCTATCTCAATCTTCGCCTGATTTACGCTATGCCCCTTATGATGATTAAAGATCAGAGTTTTGTCCTATCGCTAAGGGAAAGTTGGCAAATGACCCAAGTTAAAAAGTGGAAACTTTTATTGACTTTCGCCATTTTCGGTTTTGTCCTGGGTTTAATTAGTGTAGGCTTGATTAGCGTATTTATAGAAGTGGCCAGGGCCTTAGATCCCTCCGGTAATAGTTTTATAGTCGAAGCGCTGCTCTTGTCAATTCTCAAGTTTATTGCCTTCACGGTGATTATCCTATCCAAAGTCGGGACCTTAATCATTTTAGTGGATCAGGTAGTGGCGCCAGAATTGGCCGATTCGCTAGTCTTAATTGAACCACGTCATCGCCGTCACCGTCGCCGTATCTTTTTACTAGTGTTCAGCTTGATTTTCTTCAAAATAGGGGAGAATGCCTTTCTACTGGCCAGTCAAACCTATCAGTCCCAGCAAGCCATTATTGGCCACCGCGGCTATGTAGAAAAGGGCGTAGAAAATACCATTCAAGCCCTGGAAGCAGCAGCTGAAAATGGCGCAACCATGGTAGAATTAGATGTCCAAATGACTAAGGATCAAAGGCTAGTTGTTATGCACGACAGCAACTTACAGCGTTTGGCGGGCATCAATAGAGAAGTTTGGGATATGACTTATGATGAATTAGTGGGGCTGACGCTCAGTCAGGGAGACTATCAAAGTCAGCTGCCATCCTTTGAGGAATTTGTTAAGCGAGCTCAGGAGCTAGATATTGATCTTCTAATTGAGCTCAAACCCCATGGCAAGGAGCCGGATAATTATGCCCAGCTGATTGTAGAAAAACTCCAAGAATTGGGGATAAGCAGTCGTTATCCTGTCATGTCCCTTAATCATGAGGCCATTGACGCTATCGAATCCCTTAATCCAGCCATTAAAACTGGCTATGTGATTCCACTACAGTTTGGCCCTTTTGCCAAAAATGAGGTTGATTTCTATGTCTTAGAGGCATTCTCCTATACTAGTGAGCTAGCTAGTCAAGCTCATCAAGAGGGGAAAGAAGTCTATGTCTGGACCATCAATGATGAAGAGGAAATACAAAACTTTCTCTATCGGCCTGTAGACGGCATTATTACCGACAAACTGGAAACACTCAAGGAAATCCAATACGGTATCTCAGACCATCAAACTTACTTTGAACGTGTAGAACAACTTATGGCGCCACAGTTCTGAAAGAATCGAAATGGGTAAGCTGACAACTTGGAAATGAGGGGGAAAGGTATGAGTCGTAAAAAAGCAATTTTCCTTTATCTATTAGGAAGTTTAGGGCAAATAGGGATCATATCTATGATCGTTTTTATATTACGTAATTTGGAGATGAGTGTAGATTACACGACGCCAATAGGAATGTTTGCGATTGGATTAGGGGGCGTTTCATCCGCTCTATGGGGATTCATTATTGCAGTTAGCTACAAAAAGTATAGTAGGAGGAAAATCTTAAAGGATTTTTTCGCTATCAAGCAAAAGATCAGCAGCTATTTATGGGTCCTTGCCTTCTTGTTATTAGATTTTTGCTATCTTGCCTTTGATGGAAAACTAGTCTTGAATGCCTGGTATCTTCCGATTATTTTATTTCTTAAAGCAATCCTTTTTGGTGGGATTGAGGAAGTAGGGTGGAGATATGTTTTTCAACCCATCATTATGGAGCGCCGTAGTTATCTTAGTTCAACTTTAATGACTTTTGTCCTATGGGGGATCTGGCATTTTGCTTATTTCTACATTGAAGGATCTTTGTCACAAGTAGGAACAGTTGGATTTTTGCTTGGCTTGTTGACTAATTGTTTTATCTTATCTGCATTATTTATAAAGACAAAGAGTTTGTGGATATGTGTCATGACACATTCCTTAATAAATGTTTTGTCTCAATTAGCAGTTGGTGGTAATGAAAATATCGCTTATTCAAGCAAGGTAATCATTATTGTAGTGGCGATTCTTCTTGCACTTAGAGCACATAATAATAAAGCAAGAGAATTGTCGGTTATTTAAAAATCGACAAATCGGATGACTAAAGAAAACCCCATAGACTTCTCTGACAATCGAACTTATATGGCATCACACTTCTGAAAGGATTAGATTATGACATTTCTCTTTTTACTACTACTTGTCTTGGTCAGCTCGCCATTCTTTTGGGTTTACTGGCATGATAAGCGAACCTTATGGTTGGGATTTTGGTTTCTAGTATCGGGCTCATTAGCTGGTATTATTGGAATCTACTTGACCTTCGTACTAGAATGGCAATTCTTTGCTGTCATCTTGGTCGTCTTGGGAGCCCTCTTCATTTTGACTTTGATGTTGGCGCCTTTGATCAGCCTAATAGCTCTCTTGTATTCAGGCCTTACCTTGATTCGGAGGGAAGGCTTCAATCTGGTTAATTCACTAGCGCTCTTGCTAGCATTTGGCATGATTTGCTATATGGTCATTTGGCCGATTCTAGCAAGTCGTTTGTCACTCAACTGGCCAATCTTTAATGTCATCTATGGGCTCATGGGTAGCACTATTTTCTATTTTGCCGTCTTAGTCGGTATCTTTTTCGTTACCAACATTCTCAACTTTATCCATTTCGTACGACCGCGCTATTCTTATATTGTGGTGCTAGGAGCTGGCTTGAATGGGACAGAAGTGACACCCTTACTTGCCAGTCGAATTGATAAGGCCATCAAACTCTGGCGCCGTCGCCCTCAAGAAGTGACCCTGATTATGTCGGGTGGCCAGGGGCCAGATGAAGTCATCTCAGAAGGGGAGGCGATGAAAGCTTACGCCTTACGACAAGGTGTGCCCCAATCAGCTATTCTGGTCGACAATCAGTCTCGTAATACCCATGAAAATCTTCTGTTCTCCTATAAGCTAATGGAAAAGGGAAGAGAGGACTTTGTCATTGTCACCAATTACTATCATTTGTTGCGTGCCCTTATTCTGGCGCGACGCCTAGGCCTAAAGTGTCAGGGTTATGGCGCCAAGACTAAGCTCTATTTTTCGATTAATGCCTTTTTGCGCGAATTTATTGGCTATTTGACCTTAGCCTGGCGCCTACATTTGAGCTTGATAGGGGGCTTGTGGGGACTAACACTGGTTTTATATCTATTACATGGATTACTTAACTAAGAAAGGAAGGCTCTATGCAAAAGAAAAAGTTGATTTATCTCTTACTTGCCTGCAGCATGTTCTTACAAGCTTCATTAGCTGTACAGGCAAAAATAAGCTACAAATTACCTAGTTTAGAAGAAATACAAACAAACAACAAAGATTTGAAAGTGGATGCTTTAATTGAAAAACTACCAGTGACCGCACATGGTGATGATCCACTGCTTAAGCTAGTTAATAAGAATAATCCTAATGATGATAAAAAGGAACCAGAACTGGCTTGGGATAGCTACGGTAATATCTATCATAAGGATTTAGTCAAGCCCTTAGAAGACTTAATGGAAGCTGCCGCTAAGGATGGTTTCTATTATCGGGTTGTATCAGGTTATCGGTCTGTTGAAGAACAAGAAAATAACCGTAACCTTAGCATTCAAAACTATCTAGCTCAAGGCCTAAGTCAAGCTGATGCAGAGTCCGTCACCAATCAGTATTTCGCACCAGCGGATGCCTCAGAACACACGACAGGCTTGGCTATTGATCTTTTAGGCACTGAATGGCTAGATAATGGTGGTGAGCTAGAGGCTAGCTATTCAGAAACAGATTCAGCCAAATGGTTGGCCAATAATGCGCATCGTTTTGGTTTCATCTTAAGATACCAGCAAAACAAAGAATCCATTACAGGATATAACTTTGAACCTTGGCATTTTCGCTATGTAGGTAAGGTTCATGCGGGCTTTATCTATGAGAATGGCTTGACTCTAGAAGAATATCTGGCTTTATTGGCCAAGAAGGAGTCTAACTAGACTCTCCAAGTGAATATCCTATAATGTATATTATGTTAACTCGAGGGTATGAGAGATTATCTCGCTATCTACTAACTCTTCTCCCTTCCACTAGAAAGGATTTCTAATATGAATTTTGAATTTACCAATCAAGCAATCGACTTTATCCAACAAGCGCTGTCCCAGCATGAAAGCAAATCTTACCGCATCCTCATGGATTATGTGGATGGCAATAGCCCTTATAATGACGATCCTGTTGGCTGTCACTGCAATGTGATGGGCAAGTATCGTCTGCTCATTGTAGCTGATCATGACCCTGAGGTGCCTTTTAAGCTTTATTCAAGCAAGTTTGAGACTAATTTCCAGCCTATTTACCTCAATCCCCTCTATGACATGATGTTTGATCATCAACATAAGATTGGCTTTGATCCAGCTTACCCAGCCTTGACCTTATCAAGTGATGCAGGACAAATCACACCTAAATTACCTTTGATTGTCGCTCTTCCTAACTCGTGAAAACGATGACAAGTGACCACTATCATGCTATAATAGAGTCACTTATAAGCGCAATATTTAGGAGGTTTCCTCTATGGATATTCAGTTATTTATTCAGCGGCGCAAGTCATTAGGTATTTCTCAGTCTGAATTGTGCCAAGGAATCTGTACCCAAGCCACCCTGAGTCGTTTTGAGAATCAAGGCCAAGTCCCTTCTGTTAAGATTTTACTGGATTTGTGTCAACGATTAGATATGAGTTTAGGCGAGCTCTTCCCACGTCAAGATGTCCAATCGACTGAACTATATCAACATATTGAAGCGGCTGAAAATGCCTTTGTAAGAGCGGACTACAAGTTGGCCAGTCAGGAATTGGCTGCTGTGGATGCCAAGCAAGTCAGTCCCCTTTCGCTTAAGAAACGCTACCTTTACCTTAAGGGCTTTTTGGCTGCCTTGGCCAAGGCTTCAATCAATGATAGTTTCTTCTACTTAAATCAACTAATGACCGATTTACATACCGATTTCGAGCCACTTTATAGTTCTTTAGCTGCAGCTGGCTTAGGGCTAGCCTATGCTAATGCGGGAGAATCTGAACGGGCTCATCACTACTTTGAGAAAGCTCAAGACGGGCTGCTAGATTATGAGCCGGCCAATAGCCAGGAATTATGGCGTGTACTTAATATTGTTTTGCATTCAGCTAATTTCTATGCGACAGCCCAGGAATATGACCAGTCTGACCGCCTCTTGCGACATGGTATTAGCCTTTCCAGCCAAGCTGCGGTATCCCATTACGTCGATCGCCTCTATTTCCGCCTTGCTCAAAATGCAGAAGCTCAGGGCTTAGAAGTCGACCAAATCAAAGAATATAGCGCAGACGCCCTAGCCTTTGCTAAGTTTAATGGCAATAATCAGTTGCTAGCGCGTATTAAGCAATTCCAATCTCATATCTAAAGCAAAATCCCATTATATCATATATGATATAATGGGATTTTTTTGTAGTCATAGGTCTTTTCTGAAGGCTTTTTGGGTTTTGTAACAATCATAACCAATGGACTGATAAAAGGCGTGCGCCCCAGTACGATGGCTAGCGGAGTTGAGGCGAACATGGTGGACGCCCTTTGAAAGAGCTTGAGACTCCAAAGCTTGCATTAAAAGCCGCCCTATTCCTTGGTGCTGATAGGCCTGGTCGACCGCGAGTGCCATGACATTATAGGCGGGGTCGCCATAAAAGGAATAGTAGTAACTGGCGTGGACAATGCCCAGGGCTTGTTTGGGAGCATCTTGGCTGCAAGCCACTAAAAGAATCTGCTGGTCATCCGCCAAGAGAGCTTGCAGACGTTCCCGGCAGGCTGCTAGCGGATAATCATAGCCTAATTCTTGGCTAGCTAGCTTTGAAGGGCCGCCGCATCCTCAAGCCGGGCTGGTCGAATATCAATAGTAACCGTCATTTTATCGCCCTTCCTGACTTGCTAAATTTTCAGCAGGCGATAAGGCTTGATCGGCCCAGGCCAATTTGATATGGCAGTAGCCACCAGGGTGTTTATCTAAGTAATCTTGGTGATAGTCTTCAGCTGGCACAAAATGAGCCAAAGGCACGACTTCAACAGCCGTTGGCCGCCCTGCTCTTTGCTCAAAAGTAGCCACTAGGGCCTTAACAGCCGCTTCTTGACTGGCACTAGTGGTGTAGATTCCTGTGCGGTACTGGCGACCTATGTCACCGCCCTGCTTATTGAGGCTAAAAGGATCAATGACACGGAAGAAATGGCTAATTAAAGTCGCCAGATCCACCTGGCTCGAATCATAATGAATGGCTAGGGTTTCCGCATGATCTGAGCTTTTAAGACCTTGATAGGTAGCCTGTGGGCTTTTGCCGTTAGCATAGCCAACTTCCGTATCCACCACACCTGTCAGGCGCTTGTAATAGCCTTCCATGCCCCAAAAGCAGCCTCCTGCTAAATAAAGTGTTTCTGTCATCCTTATACCCCTCTCTTGGCTCTTGATGCTTCTATTATAACATAAGCCCAAAATAGACGTCCTCAAAAAAGCACCAAGTGCCAGGCACCTGGTGCTAGAATCGTTAGCTACTTGCGATTATTTGATACGTCCTGGACGTTCCTTGTAACCATAGTAAGCGTCTTGGAGGATTTCCACCATGTCAGCTACCATAGGTAAGCGAGGGTTAGCTGGTGAACATTGGTCTTCGTATGCTAAGTAAGCAATCTCTTCAACGGTGTCCATGTATTCCTTCTCATCCACGCCTTGTCCCTTGATACTCATGTCAATTCCGACACGAACACCTAGGTCATAGACTGCTTTAGCTAATGCATCGACTGCTTCTTCAGGTGTTGAAGCTGGCAAGCCTAACATCTTAGCAATGTCTTGGAATTTAACATCGGCCTTGTAGTAGTTGTATTTTGGCCAAGTTGCAGCCTTAGCTGGACGAGTCCCGTTGTAACGGATAACGTATGGTAAGAGGATGGCGTTAGTACGGCCGTGAACGGTGTGGAAGAAACCACCGATCTTATGCGCCATAGAGTGAGACATCCCTAAGAAGGCGTTGGCAAAGGCCATACCTGCCATGGTTGATGCGTTATGCATCTTCTCACGTGACTCAAAGTCAGCATTCTTAACAGAGCTTTCTAAGTTTTCGAAGACTAACTTGATTGCTTGGAGAGCCAAACCATCTGTATAGTCGTTAGCCAAGGTAGAAGTATAAGCTTCCACTGCGTGGGTCAAGACGTCCATACCAGTATCAGCAGTAACGGATGCTGGTACGGTCAAGACAAAGGCTGGGTCCACAATGGCAATTGTTGGGGTCAAGGAGTAGTCAGCCAATGGGTATTTGCGGTTATTCTTCTTATCAGAGATAACGGCAAATGGTGTTACTTCAGACCCGGTACCAGAAGTGGTTGGGATCCCAACGTATTTAGCTTTTTTACCTAATTCTGGGAAGCGGAAGGCACGTTTACGGATATCCATGAATTTCTGTACTAAGTCACGGAAGTCAACTTGAGGTTGTTCGTAGAACATCCACATTACTTTAGCCGCGTCCATTACAGACCCCCCACCTAAAGCGATGATGGTATCTGGTTGGAATTCACGCATGAGGGCTGCCCCGCGTTCAACGGTTGTAATATCTGGATCTGGTTCAACATCTGAGAAGATGGTGTAGGTAACTTTCTTAGGACGGAGGGAGAGTTGCTCGATGACACGGTGAACGAAACCTAATTTGAACATGGCATCGTCCGTCACAATCATAACTTTCTCTACATCCTTCATCTTTTGCAGATATTGGATGGAGTCACGTTCGAAGTAGATTTTTGAAGGTACTTTAAACCATTGCATATTATTTCTACGTCTCCCCACTTTTTTGATGTTTAACAAGTTAACGGCGCTGACGTTGTTGCCGACAGAGTTGCGACCATAAGTCCCACAACCCAAGGTTAAGGATGGCAAGAAGGCGTTATATACGTCACCAATCCCCCCGAAAGTAGATGGTGCGTTCCAGATCACACGGATTGCCTTAACCTCACGACCGAAGTCTTTAGCCAGTTGCTCGTTACGTGTATGGATAGCAGCAGAGTGACCCAAACCATGGAATTCAACCATTTGACGAGACTTAGCAATCCCATCCTCAGTATTCTCTGATTTCAATACAGCAATGATTGGTGAGAGTTTTTCACGAGTTAAAGGTTCTTTTGGCCCTACTTCAGCTACTTCGGCAGCAAGGATGTTGGTGCCCTCAGGTACGCTGAAGCCAGCTTGTTCCGCAATCCAAGCAGCTGGCTTACCGACGATATCAGCGTTCAATTTGCCTTCCGCACAGTTCTTGCTGTTGGCTTTTACGCCGAAGCAGTAGTTTTCTAACAAGGCTTTTTCTTTCTTGTTAACGAAGTAAACATGGTAAGACTCAAGTTCTTTCTTAAATTCAGCGTAAACTTCCTTGTCCACGATGGCAGCTTGCTCAGAAGCACAGACCATCCCGTTGTCAAAAGACTTAGACATGATAATGTCGTGTGCAGCTTGTTGGATGTTAGCTGTTTTTTCTACATAAGCAGGTACGTTACCAGCCCCTACCCCTAAGGCAGGCTTACCACAAGAGTAAGCGGCGCGCACCATGGCATTACCACCAGTTGCTAAGATCGTCGCGATCCCTGGGTGATTCATAAGTGCAGAAGTTGCTTCCATCGATGGTAAAGTAATCCATTGGATACAGTTCTTAGGTGCCCCTGCTGCTACTGCCGCATCGTAAACCACTTTGGCTGCGTGAGCAGAAGATTCTTGGGCAGATGGGTGGAAGGCAAAGACGATTGGGTTACGCGTCTTCAATGAAATCAAAGATTTGAAAATCGCGGTAGAAGTTGGGTTGGTGGTTGGGGTAATCCCAGCGATAACCCCGACAGGTTCAGCAATCAAGGTTAGCCAGTCACATCGTCTTCTGAGATGATGCCAACTGTTTTAGTGTGACGCATGTTGTTAACCACGTGCTCGCAGGCGAAGAGGTTCTTAGTGGCCTTATCTTCGAATACCCCACGACCCGTTTCGTCAAGCGCGTGTTTAGCTAAGACCCCGTGTTGGTCTAAGGCTGCAACTGAGGCTTTAGCCACAATGTAGTCTACTTGATCTTGGTCTAAGAGACGGAATTCGTCAAGAGCGACTAAGCCTTTTTGGACAAGCTCATCAACATGGGCTTGAGCCTCTAACTTCTTATCTTCTTTTTCAACCATGGATGTTCCTCCTAAGTTCTTTTTATTTACATCTTCATCATACGCCTTTGTTTTCAAAAAGTAAAGTTCTTGTTCATCACTAAACGATAAAAATTTTATATTGCCGGTCTTTTTTTGCAAATGGCTCTTTATGAAAACACCCCACAATGTGAAGTCTGTTTTCAAAACGTTTTCAAATATTGACTTATCAGTATTTTAACTAAATGCTTATGTGAATAGAAAACCTTATCATTTTTAGTAAAAACCCTAGAATTACTATATAATAAATTATATATTGCCTATTCGGATTTTAGATTCACAAGTACTTTGTGAAGTTGAGTTTATAAAATAATCTTGATATATCGGCTTTAAGACATGAAAAAAAGCCAAAGTGAACAAACTTTGGCTTTGGCTTGTTAAAATTGATTGAAGTCCCAAATTTGGTCGACCCAACCTTGATAAAAATTCAGGTTCGTGGCAAACCATGAGGATACTGCCCTTGTATTCTTTGAGGGCTCTAGCCAATTCTTCCTTGGCATCAACGTCCAAGTGGTTGGTCGGCTCGTCCAAGATCAAGACATTATGCGGAGCATTCATGAGTAGGCAAAGGCGAACCTTGGCCTGCTCTCCCCCACTTAAGACTTGAATTTGGCTTTCGATATGCTTAGAAGTCAGGCCACAACGTGCTAAGGCCGCGCGAACTTCAGCCTGGTTCATGGCTGGGAAAGCATTCCAAACAGCTTCTAATGGCGTCTGACGGTTACCTGAAGCCACTTCTTGTTCGAAGTAACCAATTTCCAAGTAATCCCCTTGCTCGACTTGGCCACCCAAGGCCGGAATAAGGCCCATGAGACTCTTGAGTAAGGTTGTCTTCCCAATCCCGTTGGCCCCGATGATAGCCACCTTCTGGTTACGTTCAAAGACTAGGTCCAGCGGCTTGGTCAGGGGCTGGCTATAACCAATTTCTAATTGATTAGCTTCGAAAATGAAGCGGCCAGGCGTCCGGGCAGACTGGAAGTCAAATTTTGGCTTAGGTTTCTCGCCCTGTAGCTCAATGACTTCCATCTTATCCAATTTCTTCTGACGGGACATGGCCATGTTACGTGTTGCTACCCGGGCCTTATTGCGGTTGACGAAGTCCTTAAGGTCCGCGATTTCCTTCTGTTGCCGTTCATAGGCTGCTTCTAACTGTGCACGCTTCATGGCGTGGACTGCTTGGAAGTTCTCATAGTCGCCAACATAGCGGCTGAGCTTGAGGTTTTCCACATGATAGATAATGTTAATAACACTATTAAGGAATGGGATATCATGGGAAATTAAGATAAAGGCATTTTCGTAGTTTTGCAAGTAACGTTTAAGCCACTCGATATGTTCGGCGTCCAAGTAGTTGGTCGGCTCGTCTAAGAGCAAGATATCGGGCTTTTCTAAGAGTAACTTGGCCAATAAGACCTTGGTCCGCTGTCCCCCACTCAGTGAAGTGACGTCTGTGTCTAAACCAAAGGCAGTAATCCCTAGGGCCCGTGCTACTTCTTCGATTTTGGAATCCAAGGTGTAGAAGTCATGAACTTCTAAGCGTTCTTGTAGCTCTCCTACTTCCTCTAATAGGTCTGCCATGGTTTGGTCGTCAGCAGTCGCCATCTCTTCATAGGCCTCGCTAATGCGCGTTTCAATGGCAAATAAATCATCAAAGGCCATGCGCAAGACGTCGAGAATGGTTTGACCTGGCTTAAGGACGCTGTGTTGGTCTAGGTAGCCAGTTGTCACATACTTGGCCCACTCTACCTTGCCTTCATCTGGCAGTTGCTTACCTGTTACAATGTTCATGAAGGTTGATTTTCCTTCACCGTTAGCCCCAATTAGGCCGATATGTTCCCCTTTGAGTAAGCGGAAGGAGACATCTTCGAAGATGGCCCGATCGCCGAAACCATGGGTAAGATTTGATACGCTTAAGATACTCATGTACTTCCTCCAAATTGACAGTTCCTTCCTATTATAGTCTATTCTGTCAGCTTTGAATAGGGTTTATTGCTCTGGTAGCACTAATTGGCTGAAAACCTGCCCAATAGGAGCATGAATAACTAAATCTGCCCATTCATCCTGAGGAATAGCCTGCTTATTGATGACCATCAAATGTTTGCCCTTAAAATATTGCAGTAGACCTGCAGCCGGATAGACCACTAAGGAAGTGCCTCCTACAATCAAGGTATCGGCTTGCTGAATGGCTGAGATAGCCTGATCGAAAACTTCCATATTAAGCGACTCTTCGTAGAGGGTGACGTCTGGTTTAAGCACGCCACCACAGTGGGGACAGCGCGGAATCCCTTGTTCGTCATAAGCAGCAAGAAAGCTATTCAGGTCATAGACTCTGCCACAATCCTGACAAATATTACGGTCAACCGTTCCGTGAAGCTTGAGGACACGTTGACTACCAGCCGCTTCATGTAGGGTGTCAATGTTCTGGGTAATGACAGCATCCAAGTGGCCACTGGCCTCCAAACGCGCTAGAAAGATATGGGCAGCATTGGGCTTGGCATGAGGATAAATCAAATGCTGACGGTAAAAATCATAGAAAAGCTGGGGATACTTACGATACATGCTATGACTAATCAGTTGTTCGGCTGAAAAGTTTCTGCCTAAATCTTGACTATAAACGCCCTGAGCACTGCGAAAATCAGGGATACCCGATTCGGTTGACACACCTGCCCCACCGAAAAATACTAGGTGTTGGCTATTGTTAATAATGGTTTGTAGAGCCTGAATGGCTTCTTGCATAGGTTTGCCTCCTATCTTGACTTCTAACATAAAAAGTGACCGAGCCAGAGGCCCCGTCACTTAGGCTTAAAAGCTATCCTTCTTGACCTAGCATTGTGGGCTTAGGTCGTTTTCAATTAGGACCTTAATGGCATTATTCTTAGAGGCATCACGGAAGACGTCATAAGCCTCTTCGATTTGAGATAATTTGAAATAGTGGGTGACGAGCTCTTCAGGGTGAATCTTCTGAGCTTCTAAGGCTTGCAGTAGTTGTGGCGTCGTATTAGTCGACACCAAACCAGTTGTCACGGTAATATTGCGAATCCAGAGACGGTCTAAGTCAAATTGTACAGGCACCCCATGGACACCCGCGTTAGCAATACGGCCGTCAACTGCAATAATCTTTTGGCAGAAGTCAAAGGACGCAGGAATCCCGACCGCTTCAATGGCCACGTCAACCCCACGACCACCCGTTAGGTCGAAGATTTCCTTGATGGCTCTGTCAGTATCGGAATTATTGACCTTGTGGGTAGCACCGAACTTAAGAGCTGTATCTAAGCGGTGATCATCAATGTCCACCATAATAATCTTAGCAGGAGAATAAAATTGCGCGGTTAAGAGTGCTCCCAAACCAACTGGGCCGGAACCAATAATGGCCACAATACATCCTGGCTCTACCCGACCTTTGAGGACCCCAATTTCATAACCCGTTGGGAGGATATCGGAAATCATAACCAGGGCTTCATCACTAAGGCCTGCTGGTGGATTATAGAGAGTATTATCAGCGTGTGGAACGCGGAGATATTCCGCCTGAGTGCCGTCGATTAAGTGGCCGAAAATCCAACCACCCTCATCTTCACAGTGGGCATAGATCCCCTTCTTACAGTAGTAACACTTACCGCAAGAGCAGACGCAAGATACAATGACTTTATCGCCAGGCTTGAAGTTAGTCACGCTGGATCCAACTTCTTCGACAACCGCAATCCCCTCGTGCCCTAAAATCGTCCCACTTTGAACAGCTGGCACATCACCCTTGATGATGTGTAGGTCTGTCCCACAGATGGTCGTTTTAAGCATACGAACAATTGCATCCGTTGGCTTCAAGATGACAGGCTTTGGCTTGTCAACGAATTTAGCTAGGCCAGGTTCAACATAAGTGTATGCTTTCATAGTATTCTCCTCCTTATTGTGAAATTTGTGAAATATACTACACTTATATTGTAAACCTTTTCTAAGCTGATTGCAAGCGATTTCCTAATTATTTTGACCTTCTGTTTATACAAAAAACTCCCGCCATAGTGGCTGGGAGCTTGATAGATATTAATCTTCGTCCATTTGTAGGACAGCCATGAAGGCTTCTTGTGGGACTTCCACCGTCCCAATTTGTTTCATCCGCTTTTTCCCCTCTTTTTGTTTCTCGAGGAGCTTCTTACGACGGCTGACGTCCCCACCGTAGAGTTTGGCCGTTACGTCTTTACGCAAGGCTTTAATGGTGGTACGCGCTAGAATCTTATTACCGATAGCAGCCTGAACAGGTACTTCGAAGAGTTGACGCGGAATGATGCCACGAAGTTTTTCTACTAATTCACGGCCACGACCGTAAGCAAAGTCCTTGTGGACAATCATGGAGAAGGCGTCAATCAGGTCACCATTGAGCAGGATATCCATCTTAACCAGATTAGATGGCTTGTAGCCAATTAATTCGTAGTCAAGGGATGCATAGCCTTTGGTATTGGATTTGAGCTTATCGAAGAAGTCATAGATAATTTCTGACAAGGGTAACTCATAGACCACATTGACTCGGTAATCATCCAGATAATCCATGGTAATGAAGTTACCCCGCTTACGTTGGCCGATGTCCATGACCGCCCCAACGTATTCATTAGGCACCATAATGGAGGCCTTAACGTAGGGTTCGTAGATTTCATCGATGACGGTTTGATCTGGCATAGCAGACGGGTTATCCACGATAATTTCCTCGCCATTGGTCTTTTTGACCTTGTAAATAACCGAAGGCGCTGTGGTAATCAGGTTGATGTCGAACTCACGTTCCAGACGTTCCTGAATAACGTCCATGTGCAGCAAGCCTAAGAAACCTGTACGGAAGCCAAAACCTAGGGCTTGCGAAGTTTCAGGCTCAAATTGCAAGGCCGCGTCATTGAGTTGGAGTTTTTCTAAGGCATCCCGCAAATCATTATAGTCGTTAGACTCGACTGGATAGAGACCGCAATAGACCATGGGATTAAGCTTACGGTAACCGTCTAGGGGTTCTTGGGCCGGATTGTTGGCCAAGGTAATGGTATCCCCTACTCGCGTATCTTGAATGGTCTTAATGGAAGCCGTGATATAGCCCACATCCCCTACCATGAGATAGTCGCGTTGAACCGGTTTAGGACTGAAGACCCCGACTTCGACTACATCGAATTCTTTGCCATTAGACATCAGACAAATCTTGTCGCCAGGTTTCACGACCCCGTTAATGACCCGGATATTCAAGACAACACCACGGTAGGAATCATAAACAGAGTCGAAAATAAGGGCCTGAAGCGGTGCTTCTAGGTCGCCTGGAGGGGCTGGAACCTTGTGGACAATTTGCTCCAGGATTTGGTCAATCCCAATCCCGGATTTAGCTGACGCGAAAACCGCCTCACTAGCGTCAATGCCAATGACATCTTCAATTTCAACTTGAACTCGCTCAGGATCAGCGGCTGGTAAGTCAATCTTGTTAATGACCGGCAGAATTTCTAAGTCGTTATCTAAAGCCAAATAAACGTTGGCCAGAGTCTGAGCTTCAATCCCCCCTGGGCGGCATCGACGACCAAAATGGCTCCTTCACAGGCTGCCAGTGAACGTGATACCTCATAGGTAAAGTCCACGTGCCCTGGGGTATCAATTAGGTGGAAGATATACTCTTCCCCATCCTGAGCCTTATAGGTCAGTTCAACAGCGTTAAGTTTAATGGTAATGCCTCGCTCCCGCTCCAAGTCCATGGAGTCCAAGAGTTGGTCCTGCATTTCCCGGTCTGAAACCGTCTCTGTCAATTGCAGAATACGGTCAGCCAGAGTGGACTTACCGTGGTCGATATGGGCAATAATGGAGAAGTTGCGTATTTTCTCCTGGCGGGCTCGGAGTGCTTGTAATTCTTGTGGATTCATAGGCTTCCTCTTTCGTACAAATTTATCTAGATAGGAGTGCCATCTGGCACTAATACACTGGTCTATTGTACCAAATTTTTGGCTCTAAGACTAGGGTTAAGCCAATGAATACTAACTAAAATTAATAAGTCTAAAGGCTGGAAGATTCCAGCCTTTAGACTTATTTGCCTTCAAACATATCCTTCATCTTATCGAAGAAGCCACCTTCATGACCCTTGACAGATTCACCGCTAGATTCAGCCAGTTGCTTGAAGAGATCTTTTTGGCGATCACTTAAGCGTTTGGCGTTACCACCTTGGCGGTTACGTGTTGGTCCCCATTGCGGCCACCGCGTAGGCTTGGTGCCCCCTTCTCGCGTAAACGGAAGGTGGTGCCAGTTTGGGTACCAGCTGGGATTTTAAGTTTGACGTTACCATGTACAGTTGGCACCTTGACTTCATCCCCTAGGGCTGCCTGGCTGAAGCTGATAGGCAGTTCGTAGAAGATTTCGGTACCTTCACGTTCAAAGATATCACTGTCTTCGACCTGGAAGACCACATAGAGGTCGCCGTATGGACCGCCATTGGTTCCAGCTTCACCTTGACCAGACACCCGCATTTGTTGGTTGTCCTCTACCCCTGCAGGGACCGTTACTTTGACCGAATGCTGTTGGGTTTCTGTCCCAGCACCGTGACAGGTCGTACATTTTTCCTTGATTTCTTTACCCGTCCCGTGACAGACATCACAGGTTGCCTGAGACATCATGGCGCCAAATGGGGTATTACGTTGAACATTGATTACCCCAGAACCATGACACTTGTGACAGGTTACGGGTTCGGTCCCTTCCTTGGCACCTGAACCATGACAGGTGTGACATTCTTGCTTACGATTATAGGTGATGGTGACTTCCTTACCAAATGGCTTCCTCGAATTTGAGTTTAACCCGGTATTGGAGATCATCACCTCGTCGGGCTGCATTGGCTCTTGCAGAACCGGCACCGCCCATACCGCCACCGAAGAAGGACTCGAAGATATCTTCAAAGCCACTAAATCCTCCACCGCTGAAGCCACCAAAACCGCCACCACCGAAACCACCGGCACCATAGGAGCCGTCGGTAGCTGCGTGACCGTATTGGTCGTACATAGAGCGCTTATCGGCGTCACTTAGGACCTCGTAAGCTTCGGTAATTTCCTTGAATTTATCGGCTGCGTCTGCTTCTTTGTTAATGTCTGGATGATATTGTTTGGATAGTTTACGATAGGCTTTCTTGATTTCGGCGTCACTAGCGTCTCGAGAGACCCCTAGGACGTCGTAGTAATCACGTTTATCTGCCATTTTCCCACTCCTTTATTCAAGCCCTAGGGCTTATGACACAGTTAGATTAGAAAGGAAACGCCAAAGACAAGCTCTGGCGTTGTTCCTTACCTCTTATATTAGTCGATTTCTTCGAACTCAGCGTCTACAACGTCATCGCCAGCGGCATTTGTATCAGCTTGAGCTTGCCCATCGCCTTGAGCTGCTTGCGCCTGGGCAGCGGCTTGCTCATAGAGTTTAACAGTTAAGTTTTGGACGATTTCATTGAGGGCGTCACGTTTAGCCTTCATTTGATCTAAATCATTAGCTTCGATGGCTGCCTTGAGTTCGTCACGAGCTGCTTCAGCCTTCTTAACTTCTTCTTCAGAAACCTTATCTTTAAGGTCAGCTAAGACTTTGTCAGTTTGGAAGACTAATTGATCTACTTCGTTGCGGAGGTCAGCTTCTTCACGACGTTTCTTGTCGGCTTCAGCGTTAGCTTCCGCGTCTTTGACCATGCGGTCGATTTCTTCATCAGTCAGACCTGAGCTAGACTTGATGGTGATGGTTTGTTCTTTACCAGTCCCTAAGTCCTTAGCACTTACGTTAACAATCCCGTTCTTGTCGATGTCAAAGGTAACTTCGATTTGTGGGATACCACGTGGTGCAGGTGGAATATCGGTCAATTGGAAGCGGCCAAGAGTCTTGTTGTCAGCCGCCATTTGACGTTCCCCTTGGAGGACGTGTACGTCTACTGCTGGTTGGTTGTCAGCTGCAGTTGAGAAGACTTGTGACTTGCTAGTTGGGATGGTCGTGTTGCGGTCAATCAACTTAGTGAAGACGCCACCCATGGTTTCGATCCCTAATGACAATGGCGTTACGTCTAAGAGGACGATGTCCTTAACGTCACCAGAGATTACCCCACCTTGAATAGCAGCACCCATAGCGACTACTTCGTCAGGGTTAACTGATTTGTTAGGTTCTTTGCCAGTTTCCTTACGAACCGCTTCCACTACTGCTGGGATACGTGTTGAACCACCGACCAAGATGACTTCGTCGATATCAGCTTGCGTTAAGCCAGCATCTTTGAGGGCTTGACGAACAGGTTGTTTAGTACGTTCTACTAAATCGTGTGTTAATTCTTCGAATTTTGCACGTGTTAAGGTCAATTCCAAGTGAAGTGGCCCTTCAGCTGATGCCGTGATAAATGGCAAGCTGATTTGGGTAGTAGACACACCAGATAAATCTTTTTTAGCTTTTTCAGCAGCGTCTTTGAGACGTTGAAGAGCCATTTTATCTTTAGAAAGGTCTACACCATGTTCTTTCTTGAATTCAGCTACTAAGTAGTCCATAATCTTTTGGTCGAAGTCGTCCCCACCTAAGTGGTTGTCCCCTGAAGTAGACAATACATCGAAGACGCCATCACCTAATTCAAGGATGGATACGTCGAAGGTACCGCCCCCTAAGTCGAAGACCAGGACTTTTTCTTCTTTATCCGTCTTGTCTAAACCATAGGCCAAAGCAGCAGCAGTTGGTTCGTTGACAATACGTTCAACTTCTAAACCAGCGATTTTACCTGCATCTTTGGTTGCTTGACGTTGTGCGTCGTTGAAGTAAGCAGGAACCGTGATAACGGCCTTATCTACTTTCTCACCTAAGTAGTCTTCAGCGTAAGACTTCAAGTATTGCAGAATCATCGCAGAGATTTCTTGTGGTGTGTAGTCTTTGCCGTCCATGTGGACCTTGTAGCTGCCGTCACCCATGTAACGTTTGATGGAGCTTACGGTTGATGGGTTGGTGACAGCTTGACGTTTAGCCACTTCCCCTACTTGGATTTCACCATTTTTGAAAGCTACGACAGATGGTGTTGTACGGTTACCTTCTGGGTTTGGAATAATTTTCGCTTCGCCGCCTTCTAAGACAGATACGGCAGAGTTTGTAGTCCCTAAGTCAATACCAATAATTTTTGCCATAATAGTTTCCTCTTTTCTTTTAGTTTATTTTGTTAGTCTAGAATATTCATTAAAATGTTATTGAGCGACAATGACCATGGCAGGTCTTAAGACCCGGTCTTGTAGCATATAGCCTTTTTGCAAGACATTAATGACGGTATCAGCTTCCTGACCCTCGCCTGCAGGCATCATACTAACTGCCTGATGGAAATTAGGATCAAAGGCTTGGTTCAATGGGTCAATAACGCTAATGCCTTCTTTTTCAAAGGCTTGTTGGAACTGCTTGTAAACCATCTCGATGCCCTTATGGATGGCTTTGGCATCTTCAGACTCAGCTGGACTCGCCAAGGCACGTTCTAAGTTATCAGCTACATCTAAAAGATGGCTTGCCAAGCTTTGCGAGCGATATTTTGCCGCGTCTTGGCGTTCGCGTTGATTAATGCGACGCATGTTCTGGATTTCTGCTTGTAAGCGTAAGAGTTGATCGGATAAGGCTTCTTTTTCTGCCTCTAATTGACCGACTTGGTCTTCTGCTTCTTCAATAGCCTGATCTAGAGTCTCGCTTGATACTTGATCTTGAGTCTCTACTGAATCAAGACTATCTTGTGACTGATCAAGTTCTTGGTCTTGAACAGGTGTGTCTTGGTTGAGAACTTCTTTTTCTTCATTTGACACGTAATCGCCTCCTTTAAGGGTTTCATAATTCTGGATGTGGCTTAATAATGAGCCAGCTCTTGTGTGATATGGTGCATCAAGCCTAAAACACGCTGATAAGGCATGGTGGCAGGACCAATTAGGCCAATGATGACCTGTTGCGCTTGATACTGATAGGAAGAGGTCACCAGACTGACGTCTGCTAGGCCTCCCAATCCCAATTCAACCGCTAAGCCATGCTTGGCTTCAAGTAGCTGGAACATTTCTTCAGAACCATCGATTAGATTGAAGAGTCGCTTGTAATCTGACGCTTCGACCGAATCGAATAGGTTGTTCTTGCCACTGACATAGTAACTACGCCCCTTCAAATGGCGCATTAATTTGGTGATAACTGACGAAAAGTCGACCTGGAAGCCAACTAAGCGCTGCATCAAGAGCGGCAAGGTTAATTTAAGGCGTTGTTGAGCTTCTTGTAAGGACAGCCCCACAATTTCCTGGTTGATGGCTTGGGTCAAACGTCCCAAATCCTCTCGACTCAGAGCTCGAGGCAAATCTACTAGCTCACTCTCAACGCTACCCTTGTCAGTCAAGACGATGGCTACAATCCGGCTCTCGCTGAGTTGAATCAAGCGGAACTCGCTTAAGCGATAACGCTCCTTGGACTCCCCTAAAACGACGGCTGTATAGCCGGTCAAGGATACCAAGATATCAGCGGCCAATTGGGCATGCTGCATAGCGTCAAATGACGATCGCGGAAGATCGATTGAATCACTTCACTGTCTTGCTTAGCCATTTGAATCTCTGCTTGATCCTCAATCAGACGATCTACATAGTAGCGATAACCATCGAAGGATGGAATCCGTCCACTAGAAGAATGTGCCTTCTTGAGATAGCCAATGCGCTCAAGAGCCAACATATCGTTTCGTACGGTTGCTGGTGAGACATCCAATAGACTCTTCTGAAGCAGGGTCTTGGACCCAATAGGTTCTTCATACTGGCCATACAGCTGTACAATCAACTGTAAAATTTGCTGTTGTCTAGCTGTTAACATTGTTCTCACCTCTTTTTTAGCACTCATTAACCTCAAGTGCTAATGCTAGTATACACCCTATTCTAGCCCTTGTCAACCCTTTTGAGCATAAATTTTAGCACTCTTTTTATTAGAGTGCTAATTTTAGCCAAAATAAAAACTCGCACTGGTCAAAAGCGCGAGTTAATAAGCTTTTTAGCGATGTGGAATCTGTTGGCCGGTCTCTGCATCAAGGTAGAAGGAGAAGCCTTCCCCATGAACTTGTTGGACATTAGAGATAATCATAAAGGCTGATGGATCAATTTCAAGCACTGTCCGTTGCAGAGGTAGAATCTGATTACGGCTAACCACAATGAAGAGCACGTCTTTCTCATGGCGAGTGTAGTAGCCTTCCCCTTTGAGGATAGTAATCCCACGTTGAATGCGTTGGGAAATTGCCTGTGCCACTTTATCCGATTCCTTGGAGATAATGGTAATGGATTTTTAGGATTGAAACCTTCTAAGATAAAGTTCATGATGCGGGTAAAGACTACCAACATGGCTAGGGTTAAGACGGTCTTCTCTAAACCAATAACAAAGGAAGTTGAAAGTACGACGACCGTATCAATCATGAGGAAACCAGCAGAGGTGTTAATCCCAAAGTATTTATTGAGAATCATCACGATAATGTCTGCGCCGGCAGTGGTCCCGCCGCCTAGGAAGACCAAACCAAGCCCTATCCCAATCATGGCCCCACCCATGAGAGGAATAATCATCGAGTTATCAGGAATAAAGCCTGTAGACGGCAGAATCTTCTGGAAGATAGAGATACACATAACTGAAACAATGGTTAGATAGAGGGTTTCTCGTTCTAAATAGCGCCAGCCAATAATCAAGAGGACTACGTTGATAATCCAGTAAGTAATGGCGTTATCCCAACCTAATGTATATTTGAGTAGCAAGGTGACCCCGGTCACACCGCCCTCCCCCATATGGTTAGGCACGAGTAGCAAATTAATAGCATAGGCAAAGATCAAACTCCCTAAAACCACTAATAAGAAATTCTTTAAAAATTTACGATTCATCAATTAATCCTCCTTATTCAATATTTGTGGCCTTTCCTTGAGCCAACCAATCAAATCCCGAAAGACTAAATCGGCTAGGAAAAGGCCCCTAGTAGTTAAATAAATACGGTCACTTTCTTCTATTAATAGTCCACGCTCAGCTTGCTGTCTGAAGAAATCAGCAAACAAAACTTCTGCGCGATGGCCAAAGCGGTCATGGAAGTCTGTCAGGCAGACGCCTTGCGTGGTCCGTAAGGCTAAGAAGAGAAATTCTTCCATCTGGTCGACTAAGTCCAGGGGACTGGCATCAATAATGGGCTTATTGCCCGCTCTCAATTGTTTGAGATAATGGTGAACGGGTCCGTGATTGTAGTAGCGGGTACCATCTAAGAATCCATGGGCCCCCGCACCAAAGCCATAGTAAGGCGTATAACGCCAGTAGCCTAGATTGTGTTGCGATTCAAAGCCTGGTTTGGCGAAGTTGGAGACTTCGTACTGGTGGATGCCCGCTTCCTTGAGCCGGTCGATGGCCAATTGAAACATATCAGCATCTACATCCTCGCTAGGCAGGGGCAACTTGCCCTGACGCATTAGCTGCTGAAAGACCGTCTGATTCTCAATAATCAGGGAATAGAGGGAATAATGCGGCAAATCCAAGGATAAGGCCTTGGTTAAGCTCTCATCGAAGTCCGCTAAAGTCTGCTCTGGTAAGCGAAAAATTAAATCAATACTGAGATTATCAAAGCCTACCTGACGAAACCAGTCAATGGACTGGTAGATTTGCTTTTCCCGATGATTACGCCCGATTTTACGAAGTAGTCGGTCATTAAAGGTCTGGACTCCCATACTAATGCGGTTAACCCCTTGGTCCTTGAGCAGACAGCATTTTTCTAAGCTAAGTTCACCTGGGTTAATCTCGAAAGAAAATTCGGTCTTATCCGTTAGGGCAAGCGCCGGTGAATAGCAGCTAGCAAGTAGTCTAACTCAGATAGAGACAGGCAGCTTGGGGTCCCGCCTCCAATATAGAGGGTATCCAAGGGCTGCTTTTGATCTAAATCATAGGCAGCCATTTCCTGATCCAAGGCGGCCAGATAATCCCCCACTGGTTGACCATCATAGAAGAACTTATTAAAGGCACAATAATGGCAAATTTTCTTGCAGAAAGGAATATGGATATAGGCGGCCTTGGCTTGCATGCTAACCCTCCTTCTTGATTTCTTGGAAGTAAGCTTGAGAAGCCGCTTGGTCAGCCTGCAGTTGTTGAATGAGGCCTTGCACTGATTCAAATTTAACTTCGCCACGGAGGTAGTGATGCCAACGAACCTTGACAGTTTCACCATAAATGAGCTGGTTGAAGTTAAAAATATGCACCTCACAGGTCAAACCGGTATCCGTCTCAAAGGTCACATTATAGCCAATCGACGCCATGCCTTGATGCCAAATGCCATTGACTTGAATTTCGACCACATAGATACCCGGCCCTGGTTGGACTTGGCCAGCTTGGGGACGAATATTAGCCGTTGGGAAGCCAATGGTTCGCCCTCTCTTCTCACCATGCACGACGACACCGCTTGTCTCGTAGACATAGCCTAGAGCCAAATTGGCCTCATCAATTTTCCCTTCTAGTAAGAGTTCACGGATGGGCGTCGAGCCGATTTTCTCTTGATTAAGCACAAGTTCAGGCACTTCAATAATTTGGAAGCGACCAGCCGCATGTTGTGGCAAGGTAGACATGTTGGCTTCTTCTTTTGGACCATAAGTATAGTCAAAGCCCGCTACCACCACTTGAGCCTTAAGCCCGACAATGTAATTTCAACAAAAGCCTGAGGAGATTGGGAGCCAAAGGGATAGGTAAAGTCAACTAAGAAGACTATGTCCACCTGATTAGCTTCAAGCAAGTCCATCTTACGATCTAAGTCTGACAGGTAATCCATCTCAGCTGCTGTCAGGCGGCTATAGACAATTTTAGGATGTTGATTAAAGGTCATAACCGCCAAAGGCAGGCCTAAACGGTCTGCTTGGCGACGACCGGCTTGAATGACCGCCTGATGCCCCCGGTGCACGCCATCGAAGAAGCCTAAGACTAGGACAATAGGCCCCTTAAGCTGTGGAATATTTGGATGGTGTATACGAATAATTTCCATGTTGTCTATCGTGACTCCTCTTCATAGGTAAACATCTTCAAGGGCTTGACCATGCCAGGTTTGCTTGGATGTGGCCCATAAATGGCTCGTACTTTGCCTTGGTAGAAGCAAGCGGTAGCCTGCTGAATAGTTTGGCTGAAGGCCGTGCCTGGCACAACCTGCCCATTCTTGACCATGGGCCACTCTGATTCTTGCAAGTGGTAGTGTGGGCAGAAGTTGATCGCTTGATCCAGTGGGACTAGGATCTGGCCAACCCGCCCTTCTTCTGCTGCTTGGGCTACTTCTTCTAGACTATGGGCTTGAGACAGGCTGTAGCCCCCTGTTAGGTAGCGGACCAGATGGGACATGTGACTTGGATAGCCTAACTTAGCGCCTAAATCAACTGCAAGCGTTCTGACATAGGTCCCCTTACCGCACTGGACATCAAATGACCAACGTTGTAGCCCTTCTTGTGGGTCGAATTCACTAGCCCCAAGTCGCTCAAAGCGGTCAATCCGAGCTATTCGGCGCGGGCGCTCTACTTGCTGACCCGCACGGGCATATTCATAGAGGCGCTTGCCGGCTACTTTAACGGCTGAATAGTAAGGCGGAATCTGAACAATTTCGCCCAGGAATGTCGCCATGGCTGCGTCAATTTCTGCCTCAGCCACTGGCGCTTCAAGTCGCTTACGCTCGACAGGCGCCCCGTCGGCATCTTCCGTCTCCGTAGAAAATCCCAAGGTGATTTCACCCCGATAGCCCTTTTGACCGTCCATGAGATCCTCCACTAGCTTAGTCGCTTGGCCGATACAACAGACTAAGACGCCTGCTACGTTAGGATCCAAGGTGCCGGTGTGGCCAATGCGTTTGGTTCTGAGAATTTTGCGTAATTTAAAGACAACATCGTGACTGGTCATGCCAACTGGTTTATTGATTACCAAGATTCCGTGATACATAGTGTGCGACGCTCCTTTAAATTTCATAACGATTTATTATATCAGATTTAGGTCCAAAAGACTAACAAAGCCGCTTAGACAGTGCTTTTTGAAGAGCTATCAACCAGAATTACGCAAGCCTGTCGCAATCCCATTAATGGTGATGTGCAGAATCTTGCTAGCCAAAGGACTGAGCGCTTCTTGACGAGACCGTCTAATCAGTTCCACCTGTAAGTAATTAAGGGCATTGAAGTAAGGCAGACGCATAGCTAAGGAATCACGCAGGTAATTATTTTGTGCCAAGAGCTGTTCTTCCCCTTCTATTTGTAAGAGGAGATCTTTAGTGCGTTGCCACTCTGCCTCTAGGCTATGGAAAATGGCTTGACCCTCAGGATCCTCAACCAGTTGGCTATAGTAAGACGCCACTTCCATATCAGACTTAGCCAAGACCATGTCTACATTCGATAGTAAAGCCCGGAAGAATGGCCACTCAGCATACATTTCTTGCAACAAAGCTAGATGACTAGGGTCTTCCTCGATAAAACGTTGAAAGGCGGTTCCGACACCATACCAACCCGGAAACATCATGCGACTCTGTGACCAAGAAAAGACCCAAGGAATAGCACGCAAGCCATCAATATCGGTCACTTTCTTACGCGAGGCTGGACGAGATCCAATATTGAGTTGGCTAACTTCCTTGATTGGCGTTGCTTGGAAGAAGAATTCAGAGAAGCCAGGTGTCGCAAACAAGCTGACGATAGGCTTGGTAGCTCCAGTCAACCAAGCGATTCATGACTGCCTCGTAAGGACTGCTGTCATGTACCTCGTGCGCTAAGAGGACATGAGAGAGCGAAGCGACTAGCATGTTTTCTAATTGATAATAGGCAGTATCGGGATTACCATATTTGGTCCCGATGACTTCTCCTTGCTCTGTCAATCGCATAAGACGGTTAATGGTTCCAATAGGTTGCGACATAATCGCCTCATAACTTGGCCCACCGCCACGTCCGACAGTTCCCCCACGACCGTGGAAGAAACTAATGGTAATGCCCTCCTGCTTGCCCAAACGAGTTAATTTATTCTGCGCTAGATAGAGGGCCCAACCAGATGCTAGATAGCCTCCGTCCTTGTTAGAATCTGAATAGCCCAGCATAATTTCCTGACACCAATCTTGAGTCGACAACCATTTCTGAACAAGAGGCAGGCGCAAGTAAGTGGTCATGACCTCTAGGGCTTCTTCTAAATCTTCAATCGTCTCAAAGAGTGGCACTAATTGGACATGGGCGAAGTCGGGTCCGACCAAGCCCACTTCCTTGAAAAGTAAGGCCAGTTCTAGTAAGTCTGAGACGGAAGTAGTATGGGAAATAATGTGGCGTTTAATGATGCGATGGCCTAAACGATTTTGTAAGTCAGCAACAGCTTGGTAAATAGCCATCTCACGATGAAGAATTTCTGATGCTTGATTTAAGGCGCTGGATAGTCGACGTGGCTCTAAGGTTAACTGGTATAAGAGACACTGAACCTTGCTTGCTTCATCTAGCTGACTATAAGCTTCCTCAACCTTAGCTTGTGCCAATAATTCAGCTACACAGGCTTCATTAATACTAGAGTCCTGTCTCAGGTCGATACTGGCTAAATGGAAGCCAAAGATTTCCACACAGACAATTAAAGATTCTAGCGGAGCTAAAGTGTGTGACTCCTTACCATCGGCTTTAAGAGCCTCTAAAACAAGAACTAAATCAGCCTTGAAGGTCTCAGCATCTGGATAGGCTTGGGCTTGAACCTGAGTGCCTTCTCCTAAAATCGAGGATTTGCTAGCACAAAGTCGATTCTTAATGGTGTTTAAGGCCTTACGATAAGGTTCTTTTTGGCGGAAAATTGAGTAATCTTCAGATTCTTCCGCTAATGCAGCTAATTCGGGTGTCACAGCTACTAAATCACTCGAGAAAGAATAGCGACGATAAAGTTGGTCCAGACTGCTTAAGTAATAGTCTAAAATGACTTGTGATTGAATGCTGGCGGTCAATCTAAGGGTTTCGGCGGTGACATAGGGATTGCCGTCGCGATCCCCGCCAATCCACATGCCCATGGTAATGGGGAGAACTTGCTGAGACTCTATCTCCAGATCTGACAAGGCTTGCCGATAATTGAGGGTAATATCCGTAATACTTTCAATCAGAGATTTCTGATAATAGGTCATGACATTAGAGATTTCGTTGGCAACTTGTAACTTCTGTTCACGAATCAAGTCTGTACCTAAGATAATTTCGATGACCGCCTCAAGCTCGTGTTGCCAAGCCTGACGGTCTAAAAACTCAGGCCTTGTATTGCGATAGTCGGTCAATAAGCCGTAAAGCTTATCCATGAGATCTAGCATGGACTTACGTTGGACCTGAGTAGGATGAGCAGTGAGAACTGGCTCAATGGTCATGGGACGTTGGAGGATTTGTCCCTTGCCTGCTTGCTTGATGGCAGCCAAAGTGGCTGGCAACTCCCCTTCTAAATCAGCATGACGACAACGTTTCATTTTGATTTGACTTGCTAACTCAACGTCTTCCGCAATGTTAATCAAGAGGGGTAAGGCCGAAAAGTAACGGGCCACTAGCGCCAAATCTTCTTCAGCCAAGGGCTGAATAGCCGCCACATAGGCTGCGTAGTCCCCCTGGTCCGCTAAATGCTTCAGCTTGGCTAATAAGGCTTGCTGTTGGGGTGAGGTCATGGAAGTAAAGGCTCGCTCAAGAGCATCTGTAAGAAGCTGAGATAAATGTGCGACTTGACTCGGTTGAATCTGGTTTTCAATATTCACGGATGTCACCTTCTCTATAGCAAAATATCTTACTCTTATTATAGGTTAAATAGGTTAGTTAAACAAGTCGCCCTCCTCATACTTGTGCTGACCTGGTCACATTTTGGCGCATGAAAAAAGAGACTAGGCTGACCTAGTCTCTTTGGTTTATTCTGCTTGATCTTTTTGGTGAATCTGATTGAGTAATTGATCAATTCGATTGCCGTAATCCACCGAACGGTCACGTTCAAAGCGGATTTCAGGCGTCTTGTAGAGCTTGAGAACCTTGCCTAGTTCACTGCGAACCAGACCTGTTACAGCCTTAAGCCCTGCTTCCGTCTTCTGACGCTGCCCCGCCTTATCGCTGAGTGTTGAGTAAAAGATGGTCGCCTGTTGCAAGTCACCAGTCAAATCCACATCGGTAATGGTCACCCCTTCGATACGCGGATCTTTGGCTTCGCGTAGCAAAATACGGTTGACTTCACGCATGATTTCTTGGCGGACACGGCCTACACGATAGTTTGCCATAGGCTTGCTCCCTCCTAGCTACGTTTGACTTCTACCATACGATATGGTTCGATGATGTCGTCAATCTTAATGTCGTTATAGTTTTCAATCATAATCCCGCACTCAAAGCCCTTAGATACTTCTTTGGCATCATCTTTGAAGCGCTTGAGGCTAGCTAGTTCGCCTTCGTAGATGACAATGTTGTCGCGAATAATCCGAACCTTGCTGTTACGTTGGATGAAACCATCTAAGACATAAGAACCAGCAATGGTCCCAACCTTAGAAACCACGAAGGTTTCACGCACAACCACTTGACCCGTAATTTCTTCCACATATTCAGGATCTAACATACCCTTCATGGCTGTTTCGATTTCCTCAATCACATTATAGATAATGCGGTGGAGACGAATATCGATTTCGTTATCATTAGCCAAGGAACGTGCTTGTGGCGTAGGACGAACGTTAAAACCGATCACGATGGCCCCTGAAGCTTGAGCTAAGGTGATATCACTTTCGTTGATGGCCCCAACCGCTTGGTGGATAATGTCCACGCGGACGCCTTCAACATCAATCTTCTGAAGACTAGCGGACAAGGCTTCAACGGAACCTTGTACGTCACCTTTGATGATGACATTAACAGACTTGAGTTCGCCTTCTTGCAGGCTCTCGAACAAGTTGTCCAAGGTCACCTTCTTCTTAAGGTCACGCATAGCCAATTGAGCACGTTTAGCACGTTCTTCACCTGCTGCACGCGCAGATTTCGTCTGGGAAGACGACAAAGAGGTCACCCGCTTGTGGTGCGTCATTCAAACCAGTAATTTCAACTGGTGTTGCTGGGCCAGCTTGACGAATGCGACGACCGGCATCGTTAACCATAGTCCGGACTTTACCAAAGGTGTTCCCAACAACGATTGGATCACCGACATTAAGGGTCCCTTGTTGTACCAAGAGGGTTGCGGTTGACCCTTGAGACTTGTCTAAACGAGCTTCGATGACAGTCCCGATAGCCAAGCGGTTAGGATCAGCCTTCAATTCTTCCACCTCAGAAACCAAGAGAATCATCTCTAAGAGTTCTTCAATGTTTTGATTGAACTTAGCAGAAATTGGAACAAAGATGGTTTCCCCACCCCATGCTTCAGGAATCAAACCATACTCGGTTAATTCTTGCATGACGCGATCTGGGTTAGCACCTGGCTTATCAATCTTGTTAATAGCTACGATGATTGGAACCTCAGCCGCTTTAGCGTGGTTGATGGCTTCAACTGTTTGTGGCATGACCCCGTCATCTGCTGCTACCACGATAATGGTGATGTCGGTAACATCGGCACCACGGGCACGCATGGTAGTGAAGGCCTCGTGACCAGGTGTATCCAAGAAGGTAATTAACTTGTCGTTAATCTTAACTTGGTAGGCCCCAATATGTTGGGTAATCCCGCCGGCTTCGCCTTCAGATACGTTGGTGTTACGTAATTGGTCCAAGAGCGTGGTCTTACCATGGTCGACGTGACCCATGATGGTTACAACTGGTGGACGCGTCACTAAGTTTTCAGGCTTAATTTCTTCTTGGGCAAAGTGACGTTCCAAGTCAGCATTATCAATGACCACTTTTTCTTCCGCTTCTACCCCATATTCCATGGCAATTAATTCAATGACTTCCTTGGAAAGGGCTTGGTTTTGATTGGCCATAACCCCTAGCATGAGGAGTTTCTTGATGATTTCACTGGCGTCACGGTGGAAGAGCTTAGCAATCTCTTGGATATTCATGCCTTCCGTGTAAACTAACTTCTCTGGCAATTCCTTATGCTTACGCGCTGTAATCCCCTTGGATTCAGTTACGTTGGCATTTTGACGGTTGTGACGACCGCGGTTCTTACGGCGGCTACCGCCAGCCCGACGATTGCCATCAAAGTCTGCTTGATTGTGACGTTGATTTTGGTTGTTAGACTGTTGGCCATTGTGGCGGTTGCCTTCAGGCTTAGCCTTGGCTTGACCTTCGTGGTGCTTAGCAGACTCTTGGCCATGCGGCTTCTTAGCTTGCTTGTGACCTTGGTGGCCTTGATTTTGGCCCTTGTTGTCAGTTTGTTTGTGGCCTTGCTTGGCTTCAGGCTTAGCTTTAGGCGCTGACTTGTCTTGTTTTGGTTTTGATGCTGCTTTCTCTGCTGGCGCAGCCTTTGGTTGACGCAATAAGCGTTCCAATTCTTGAGTTTGTCCCTCGGTCATGGAGGACATATGGCTATTGAATTCAATACCATTCTTTTTGGCCAATTCTAATACAGCTTTAGAGCTCATATTATGCGCTTTGGCAAATTCATATACGCGACTAACTGTCATTGTCTCACCTTCCTATTCCTAAGAAATGGTCAGTAGAGCTAATAGGAAAGATAGGTCATGGCCATGCCCTGATTGCTAATGGCCACTATTGAACGCGTCTTTCCTACAGCGTGACTGATTTGTTCTCGGTTAAATGTCATATCTAGTGGAACATGATAGCGCTGGGACCAATCCTGATAACGTGCACGGGTGGTGTCGCTGACATCTTGGGCACAGAGGACCAAGGCAACACGTCCGCGTTTAATGGCTTTCTCGACCAGTTCGTCACCACTAATCAGGTTACCCGACCGGTTGGCCAGGCCTAGCATGTTCAATTTCTTTTGTTCTGGTGTCATAGTAATTCTTTACGCGCCTGTTGATGATCAATATAGGCATAGAGCTCATCGTAGAAGGCGTCTTCCACTTTCATACTGAAAGCACGGTCAAAAGTCCGTTTCTTCTTGGCTTCCAAGGCAAGATTACGGTCTAGGCCAATATAGGCACCACGACCATTTTGACGACCACTTGGGTCAATCGAAATCTGTCCTTCTTTGGATTTGACCACCCGGACCAGTTCCTTCTTAGGGAACATGGTCTGGGATACAATAACATTTACGCATTGGCACCTTACGTGGTGCTTGCTGTTTCTTCGTTTGCATCGGGTCCCCTCCTTGACTTAGCCTTATTGATCGCTAGCAGGTTCAGCTTCAAGCACTGCCTCTTCCGCTTCTACAGCTTGATCACGCGCCTCGACTACAGAATCATCTGTTGAATCTTGGTCTTGAGCGGCTTCAGCTGCAGCTTGAGCTTCTAATGCTAAGGCGGCTTGCTCTTCTAAGTAGTCAGCATAAGAAGATTCTGACTTGATGTCAATCTTATAGGTAGTCAATCGAGCAGCAAGGCGGGCATTTTGACCGCGTTTACCGATGGCCAAGGATAATTGGTTGTCCGGTACTACCACGATGCAGGCATGCGCTTCTTCGTTGAAATCAACCTTAAGAACTTGAGCAGGACTCAAGGCATTTTGGATGAAAACAACTGGATCTTCATTCCATTCGATGATATCCATGTTTCGCCGTTAAGTTCGTTAACGATGGCTTGTACACGTTGCCCACGAGGCCCCACACAGGTCCCGACTGGGTCGATATTCTTATCACGTGAACGCACTGCTACTTTGGCACGGTCACCTGCTTCACGAGCGATGGCCATGACTTCAACCGTACCATCGTAGATTTCTGGTACTTCCTGTTCGAAGAGGCGGCGCAAGAAATCATTGTGAGCACGGCTGACCACGATTTGTGGGCCCTTGCTTGTCTTATCAACCTTAGCAACATAAACCTTAATACGTTGATCAGGTTCAAATTGTTCACTAGGGATCTGTTCACCGAGCGGCATAATCGCTTCCACGCGGCCAATATTGACATAGATAAAGCGGTGATCTTGACGTTCAACTGTCCCGGTCATGATTTCATCAACATATTGGCTGAATTCTTCGAAGATGTTTTCCCGCTCAGCTTCACGAATACGTTGCATGATAACGTGTTTAGCTGTCTGAGTCGCAATACGCCCGAAGTCCTTAGGTGTCACTTCGAATTTGATTTTGTCGCCAATTTCATAAGCGCGGTTAATCTTGAGCGCTTCTTCTAGGCTGATTTCTAGGGTCGAATCATAGTTGGTTTCTACGACTTCTTTGACCGAGTAGACCTTAATGGTGCCCTTGTTCTCATCGAATTGGACCTCCACGTTTTGGGCTTGGTCATAGTTTTTCTTATATGCTAGAGCTAAGGCAGATTCTAGGGCTTCCTTAATGACTTGGCGAGAAATCCCCTTTTCATCTTCTAAAACCTGCATTGCTTTAACAAGTTCCTTACTCATTGTCTATCCTCCAGTAGTCTATTAGAACTTAATAGCCAGGCGCGCTTTGGCGATGGCTTGACGTTCGATTTCTAGTTGTTTTTTGACGGTTTTGATTTGGACGGTCAGCGTAACCTTATCATCTGTCACACTATCCAAGGTCCCCTCATGGCTCTTAGCGCCATGTTGTGGGGCATAATAATCTAAATGAACATACTCACCGACTGCCTCACGCAAGGCCTGGTCTGTCTTCAAAGGACGTTCCGCCCCTGGTGAGGAGACCTCTAAAGAAGTAGGCCTCAGGAAATGGATCAGGCTTAATGCTGTCCAGATGTTCGCTGATTTGCTCACTGATGGCCGCACAGTCATCAATGTCAATCCGTCCTGGTTTATCCGCATAGATGCGAAGGAACCAAGACTTACCTTCCTTGACATATTCCATGTCAACCAAGTAGCAGCCGTTGGCTTCTACTATCTCGGTAATGGCTGGTGTCACCTTATCTAAAATTGCACTCATAGTTCACCTCATTCTCTCATGCAAAAAGAGCAAGCGTCACCGCTCACTCCTTTCCAACTTGATTTCGACTGTATTCATTATATCATAAAGAGCCTAAGTGTCAAGCCTTTGGGCTTAGTTACTAGGCACGCACCCCAATTTGACGCTCCTTAACATGGATGAACTCCGTCACCATCTTACAGTAAGGTGTATCAATGCCTAAGTCGGCCCCCATACGTGCAACAGCCCCATTGATGTAGTCAATTTCCGTTAGGCGTTTTTGTTGAACCAGATCTTGGTGCATAGATGGATAGTGACCTGCTAACTTAACAGATAAGTCCATAAGGTACTGGTAGATTTTCTCTTCATCCAGGACAATGCCTTTGGCTTTGGCTACGGTGATGAACTCGTGCATGAGTTGACGAACGATTAAGCGCCCCTCTTCCGAAGAGAAGAATTCTGCGATAGTACAATCTGTTAAGGCACAAGTAGAGTTCATGGTCCCATTGACACAGGCCTTAGTCCAAATAGCCTTAAAGACTTCTTGGTCGTAAGTCGCATTAAGCCCAGCTCGGTTAAGTAAAGCTTCCACTTCAAGCCCCATTTCTTTGCCGCTTGGGTCAAGCGCGCAGAAATTAATGGTTCCGGAATCTTTGAGACGAACTTGGCCCGGCCCAAGAAGGACTGCTGTCCAGACGGTTACCCCCATCATAATGTTATGAGGATCCACATAACGCTTAATGACTTCTTCGTGACCTAAGCCATTGAGTAAGCAGAATACCTTGGTGTGCTGATCGCGTAAGTGGGCTGTTTCCTTCAAGGTTGTCTCCAATTGGTGGGCTTTAACGAAGAGAATCATGAGGTCACAGACAGGTGCATCCTGACCAAAAGGCCGAATATCTAAGGCAACCGTCTTATCTTGGTCGCCAGTAATAATTAAGCCTTTTTCTTTGATAGCTTGAATGTGGTCTTGCCAGCCATCAAATAAGACGACTTTCTGCCCAGCCTCAGCCATTTGGTAGCCGAAACGGCAGCCCATTGCGCCGGCACCTACAATATAGGTTAACATAACAAGTCCCCTCCTATGTAAGTTTTTTAACTAACTTCATTATAGCACTTTTTAGGTAAGAAAAAAAGACGCAAATCCTGCTATACAGCAGAATCCACGTCGATAAAGTCTTATTTTTCTAAGATTTCTTTTTCTTTTTCAGTCGTTAATTTTTCGATTTCTTTGACGAAGTCGTCTGTTAACTTTTGAATGTCTTTTTCCAGACCTTTCAAATCATCTTCGGTGATTTCCTTGTTCTTCTCTGCCTTCTTAGCATGGTCAATGGCATCACGACGGATGTTACGGACACGGACCTTAGCCCCTTCTTGTTCCTTACCAACAGTCTTCGCCAATTCTTGACGACGCTCTTGGGTCAAGGCTGGGATTACCAAGCGGACCACAGACCCATCGTTGGATGGCGTAATGCCCACATCACTCATTAAGATTGCTTTTTCGATATCCCCAAGAGTCCCTTTGTCATAAGGCGTAATCAAAAGCATACGTGCCTCTGGAATGGTGATGGATGCTAATTGGTTAAGTGGCGTTGGCACGCCATAGTATTCAACACTAATACGGTCTAAAATGCTGGCATTAGCACGACCAGCCCGAATAGAACCTAACTCGCGTTGGTAGGCGTCAACGGTCTTTTGCATACGTTGCTTAGTATCTTTGATTAATTCAGTAGTCATTGAGACAGCCTCCTGCATATTTTGTACTAACTTATTATAGCATATTTAATCAAGCTTGAGTATAGCCTATTTATCCAAAAAGAGCGCCCTAGAAACTAGGAAACGCTCTTGAAACTTGCTTATTTGCCGCCAACGACCGTCCCGATGGATTCACCCAAAACTACCCGACGAATGTTACCAGGTTCATTCAAGTTGAAGACAACCAACGGAATATCGTTATCCATGCTGAGCGAGCTAGCGGTAGAGTCCATAACCTTTAGGCCCTTAGCAATAACATCTAAGTGGGACAAGTTGTCGAACTTAGTTGCATTGGCATCCTGGCGTGGATCAGCATCGTAGACACCATCCACATTATTCTTAGCCATCAAGATAACGTCTGCGTTCACTTCCGCAGCGCGCAAAGCGGCTAGAGTATCAGTTGAGAAGTAAGGGTTCCCGGTACCTGCTGCAAAGATAACCACGCGGCCCTTTTCCAAGTGGCGGATAGCACGACGACGGATAAATGGTTCCGCAATTTGGCGCATATCGATAGAGGTTTGAACCCGAGTTGGCACGCCATTGTTCTCCAGAACATCTTGTAGGGCTAAGGAGTTCATGACAGTCGCTAACATGCCCATGTAGTCGGCTTGCGCCCGTTCCATGCCCATCTCAGCCCCTGTAATCCCTCGCCAAATATTGCCACCACCGACAATTATGGCGATTTCTACGCCTAGGGCGTGAACTTCTTTAATTTCCTTGACCATTTCTTTGATGGTTGCTGGATCAATACCAAAGCCAGATTGTCCAGCCATGGCTTCGCCGCTTAATTTCAAGACGACACGTTTGTATTTCGGTTCTACCATTTTCCTTACTCCTTACCTTGATTTGCCTGATGAGTCCGTTTTTCAGAAAAAGCCCCAATCACTTGGGGCTTAGTCAATTAGACGAGCTTATTTACCCATTTGGGCAGCCACTTCGTCTGCAAAGTTATCTTGACGTTTTTCCATACCTTCGCCGACTTCATAACGGACAAAAGTTTTCACTTTGCCGCCCTTAGAAGCTACGAATTCAGCAACTGTTTGGTCAGGATTCTTAACGAATGCTTGTTCAGTTAAGCTGATTTCAGCTAAGTATTTGTTCATACGACCTTTAATCATTTTCTCAACGATGTTAGCTGGTTTGCCTTCGTTGAGGGCGATTTCGGTTTGGATCTTTTCTTCGTGTTTGTAGTCTTCTTCAGATACATCTTCACGGCTTACGTAACGTGGGTTGATCGCTGCAACGTGCATGGCAACGTCTTTAGCTGCTACAGAGTCATCAGAACCTTCGATAACAGTTAAGACACCAATACGGCCACCCATGTGGAGGTATTCACCGAAAGCATCGCCATCAGCTTTAGATAATACTTCGAAACGACGAAGAGAAAGTTTCACCGATAACGGTTGTACCTTCTAAGATTAATTCTTCGATTGTCTTGTCGCCAACTTTAACAGCTAAAGCTTCTTCCATAGTAGCTGGTTTTGCTTCAGCAATAGCTTTAACAACAGTTGCTACTAAAGCTTGGAACTTGTCGTTCTTAGCCACGAAGTCAGTTTCAGAGTTCAATTCGATCAAGGCAGCAGTGTTGCCGTCTACATAAGTAGCAGTAACCCCTTCAGCTGCGATACGGTCAGCTTTTTTAGCAGCTTTAGCTAAACCTTTTTCACGCAAGAAGTCTACCGCTTTGTCGATGTCGCCTTCAACTTCAACTAAAGCTTTTTTAGCGTCCATCATACCGACGCCAGTCATGTCGCGTAATTCTTTTACTAATTTTGCAGTAATGTTTGCCATTTTGTATGTTTCCTCCTCAGGTCTTATAAAAAACTGTCTCAACACAGGTCCCTAGCCTTGAGCCTATGGTTATCCTCCTGAATTAAGACAGTTCATGCTTATACTAAGTTAAGTAACGCTTAGGCTTCTTGGCCTTCGTTTGATTCGAACAAGTTGTCGAAGAAAGCTTTGTCAGTTGATTCTTCAGCGACAGCTTCTACAACCCCTTGGTTGCTTTCGATAACAGCGTCAGCCATAGCTCCAGCGATTAAGCTGATAGCGCGGATAGCGTCATCGTTAGATGGGATTACTACGTCGATTTCATCTGGGTCACAGTTAGTGTCGACCATAGCAACGATTGGAATGTTTAATTTTTGAGCTTCTTGAACCGCGATGCGCTCTTTACGTGGGTCCACGATGAAGATAACATCTGGAATTCTTGGCATGTCTTTGATCCCGCCTAAGAATTTCTCTAAACGCTCTTGTTCCTTACGGATTTCGATAACTTCTTTCTTAGGAAGTACTTCGAAGGTCCCGTCTTCAGCCATTTTCGATAGCTTTCAAACGACGGATACGGCCTTGGATAGTATCCCAGTTAGTCAAGAGACCACCCAACCAACGGTGGTTGATGTAGTATTGACCTGAACGAACTGCGTGTTCTTCAACAGCTTTTTGAGCTTGTTTCTTAGTACCAACGAAGAGTACTACACCGCCGTCAGCTGCTGCTTCACGCATGTAGTTGTATGCTTCGTCAACTAATTTAACGGTTTTTTGTAAGTCGATGATATAGATACCGTTACGTTCTGTAAAGATGTAACGCTTCATCTTAGGGTTCCAACGACGAGTCTGGTGACCGAAGTGTACACCAGCTTCTAATAATTGCTTCATAGAAATTACTGACATTTCTATACCTCCATTTGGTTTAATATTTTTCCTCCGAACGTGTCACCTAGCAAGGAAACTTGGTTACCCAAGCACCGTCCTCACTATCAACGAACGTGCGAATTGGCGCATCGGGTGATGCAACCTTATATAATATACACCATCTCATAAGAAAAAGCAAGGCCTAAGATAGGTCAAACCTTGCTTTATATCTCTAATTACTTAACTAAATATCTGTTGGTTTAGCGTTAGTCGTTGTATCTTCATGGTGGCAGTCCGTGGAAGGTCGCCCCATTCCATGATAATTGGTTGATTGAGGTGAGGCATATCTGCAGTCAGGTGCCACCAGGCTTGCCAATCCATGCTCATACCATCATTGACGGCAATAACTGGCTGGGCATAGCCCTTGGGATCTCTAATGATGACCACTTCAGCCAAGAAGTCCAATTTATCCAACAGCACATCCTCTATTGCCAGCGTGCTAGTAAGGCCTCCACTAGGTCGACTTGGCGATCTTGAAGATATAGATGGCCCCGCTCATCTAGATAACCGTAGTCCCCACTATCCCACCAGTCACCATAGACATTTTCAGCAAAGCGCCCTTCTTCTTGATAGTAAGTCAGCGCCCTGCCCTTGGAATAAAGTTGGATATGTCCTGGCAGACCTTGCTTGACTGGATTACCCTCAGCATCACATATTCTGGCCTTGGTTAAGTCGCCTAGGCCTAGTCCCATGTCTCTGGCTTCGAGATTAGCTAAGCTTCTCAAGCGATGGGCTCTTAAAATCATAGGCCCACATTCACTTTGGCCATAGACCTGAAGGAAGACAGGATGATTGGACTTAGCCGCCTTCAAGAAGGACGCCATGGTATCGCCATTAATGGCATCGAAGGTCGAATGAAAGTACTTAGTCTCATTGAATAGTTCCGGTTTGTCCTGCGCTAGGCTGCGCCACTGGACAAAATGATTAGGATGAGTTTCTACAGCGTAGGGTGGATGTGCACTGATAGCAGCCTCCACTGAAGCTAGGTCAGGATTCGATAGCGGCATCATGGGAAAGCCCAAAGACATAAGGCTGGAAACTCCAATATTGAAGCGGGAATGAACCGGACTGACTAAGAAACTACAGAGTTTTTTCTCCTGCATTTGGTCTAGGACCCGCTTCTGCCATAGGGTTCGCCAGCCCATGCTAGAGCAAGAGTGACAGATAAGCTTGGGAACCCCAGTTGTGCCCGAAGTATGCGTCATATAGGCAATGGCATCTAAATCCATCTTAGCTGGTTCGAGTCCCTTCACTGCATCAGCTGCTAGTATCAAGTCAAGACTTAGGCAGCTTGAGCCATCTGGAATGGCAAGTTGCGAAACATTTTTCGCTGTTACCTGGTCGTAAATTAAGGCATGACCTAGTCCCAGTCTTTGACCAAAGACCTTGAGCACTTCAGCACCTAAGTGATAGGACACCATAACCGGTACCGCACCAAGTTTAGTCAAGGCAAGAGCTAAAAGATAGGTGTCAAATGCAGGCGCCTTATAGACCATGACCTTAGTGCCAGGCTTGATACCTAATCTTGCTAACTGCTTAGCACGTCGATCAATGGATTTTAAAGCATCCTGATAGCTAGTTTCAAGACCTAATTCCGGGAAAGCAGCTAAAATCTGATCAAAATAAATGGGAACATGAGGCCATTTGCGACTTGCGGTCGCAAAATTATCATAGAGATTGAGAGGCTCATAATCAAAATGTGCCATAATCTGCTTCCTCGCTTTTGGCTTGTGACTCCCCTTCCTCTTCTGCTTGATTGTCCTCAGATTTTCCTGGTAATAGGGCATCAGGAACTAAGTCCTTAATGAAGCTTGTGGCACTATCTATCTTGCCTTGAATGACTTCCAAGAAATTGGCATTTGACTCATCACCCTGCTCCTTATAGATAGCTTGGAGCTGAGCGAATCCTTCTTTAAGCAACTCACTATCCTCTGTATCACGAATTTCACGTTGTAGAGAGATAAGAAACGCGAGGAAATTGTCGCCTATCTCATTCAAAGTTTCAATACCTGTAGCCTCAATAATGCCAAAAATGGCACCAAAGAAAGCTTCTAACTCTTGAGCCGAATGTTGATCTACCCACTGACCTAAGGTGGCTTGAAGGCGCTGACTGCCTGGAGTAACCGAATCTCGCTCCTTAAAGCTTACCTTATCGATTTCCCAGTTTTCCAGTAAATGCTGCATCATACTGATGCCTTTGCAGGCAACAACCTTAGCTTGAACTGTATGGAAGAGAATCTGACTGACCACAGCATCCTCTGGCTGGAAGGCATGAATCTTAGACTCGATGGCTAAATAGCCCTCTGTTTCCAGAAAATCCCGTTGATAACCTGGCCCATCGTAAGCATAAATAGCCGACACTTGATCTTGTAGTTTTTTATCAAGTTGACTAGCGGCATAGATGGCTAAGTTAGCCCCCTTGGAGTGACCAGCTATGATGTATTGGCCGTCGAATTCTGTCATAACCTTAGCTAAATATTCTCTAGCCGCCTCCTGAGCCGGAACCTGGGTTTGGTGGCTCATGTTGAAGTCTTCCTTCCACCCCACAATCGTTTCATCGGTCCCACGAAATACTACCAAATAGGTATTAACTTCCGGAATATAGAAGGTTGCAGCCGCAAACTGCTTTTCTAACTTGAGGTCCAAGTCGGATTGGAAGCCGAAAATCTGAATATTGCGATAACGCGGAGCTTGAGCTGCAGCCTTAGCAGCCTCCAGCCGCCCCTTGGAAATTAAGAAGGGATTTTCCTCTTGTATCTCTTTCTTGTCCTGGGCAAACTGCTGATAGAAGTCCATCACAGAAATAGCTTTTGTTTCTGATATGACGTGACTAACATAATCATCCAACTTAAGATAGACCATTTCGACCATAACTGCGATATCCACTTCATTGAGGGGTTGAAGCATAAAATCGACATGGCTAATATTCTTGATATATTGTTTAAAATCTGTCATAAGGGCATCCCACTTTTCTGAACTTAGTAATCCTACTTTCATCCTAACACTTTGGTCAATAAAAGCAAGCTTCCTGATTATTTTGTGTCTAACTAAGCACAAAAAGAGGCAGGAAATACTTCCCACCTCTCCTAATTTATTACTTAGACTGATATTTTGGCTTGAGAATCTCGCTGTAGACAACCGCATCCTTAAGGGTCTTGCGATTGAGTTTGATAACTTTAGATCCACGGCTTGACTGCTGACGATTGGAAGCCAGACGTTCTAATTGAATGCTATCAGCTTCTGTGTCAGTTAGCGCCCATTCTTCTTCATTATCAGGCGCCTGATCAGCCAAGGATGCTTCCATTTGAGCCTGCGCTTGGTTAAACTCGGCCTCATCCAACATGGACTGGCCAGCTTCACCTCGTGCCTGCAAGGCATTATCCGCCTCGATTTCTTGCGCCCCAAGAGCCTGATCTAGCTCTTGGTTAAGGTAATCAATCTTATCCTCTAATGAAGCTCTCTCCTGATCAGTCAGATTAGGATCCTGCGCAGCAGACATGAGCAGATTTAATTGAGCTGACAGATTTCTTAGTGAATACTGAGAGGCCTCTTGAGGCTTGGGATTCTGGCCAAGCCTAGTCTGTTTACCTACCGCATTATCACGAATCATGTCCCTAATTTTAGGGATGAGGAAAGACGCCAGGAAAATCAGCAAAAAGATATAGCTTCTCATTGGGTGGCTCCCCTTTCATCATGACTTAAGTGTCTTATTCAGAAATCACAGTATCGCCAGCTGGTTTATCATCCTTAGCAATAGATTCACGCATAGCAGTATCTGCTTGGATATTTTGTAATTGATAGTAATCATGAATACCTAAGTTGCCTTTACGGAAAGCTTCGGCAATAGCTAATGGCACTTCAGATTCTGCTTCAACCACTTTGGCGCGCATGCGTTGAACTTCGGCCAACATTTCTTGTTCTTGGGCTACCGCAAAAGCACGACGTTCTTCGGCCTTAGCTTGGGCAATTTTCTTGTCAGCGACAGCTTGATCGGCTTGCAATTTAGCCCCAATGTTACGGCCCACATCAACGTCCGCAATATCAATGGATAGAATCTCAAAGGCAGTCCCTGAGTCTAGCCCTTTACGTAAAACCGTTTGGGAGATAGAGTCTGGGTTTTCTAGGACAATGGAGTGCTTAGCGGCACTACCTACAGTCGTAACAATCCCTTCACCAACACGGGCAATAATGGTTTCTTCACCCGCACCCCCGACTAAGCGTTCAATGTTGGCACGCACAGTCACCTTGGCTTTTGCCTTGACTTCAATCCCGTCCATAGCGACACCCGCAATAATTGGGGTTTCGATTACTTTAGGGTTAACGGATACTTGCACGGCTTCGAAAACGTTACGCCCTGCCAAGTCAATGGCAGCAGCTTGTTCGAATTCCAAGTCAATATTAGCACGTTGGGCCGCAATTAAGGCGTCAATAACCATGTTAACATTCCCACCTGCTAAGTAGTGAGCTTCAAGTTCATTGGTATTAATGACTAAACCTGCTTTGGTTGCCTTAATCATAGGGTTAATGATCATTTTGGGCACAACCCGGCGCAAACGCATCCCGATTAAATTGCCAATCCCCACTTTAACACCAGAGAAGTAGGCGGTAATCCATAAACCTACTGGTACAAAGCGGAAGAAGAGGCTAATCAATACTAATAAGACGATAATTAATAAACCTAATGGAATCCATCCATTCATTATGCTTCTCCTCCTTTTCTAACAACAAGTGTCCCTTGGCTAACAGCCTGAACCGCAACCGTCGCCCCTTGACTAATAAAGTTGTGGGCACTCCGCGCTTCATAGACTTGGCCATCCACTTCGACTTTACCAATCGGCTTCAAATCCGAAATAGCATGACCTACATGACCAATGAGCGGATGATCAGCGCTAGCTGCCTGGTCTCCTTGTCTTCCTCGAGCATGAGACTTAATCTGTGCATCTAGAATTAAGGCTTCATTGACCTTAATAGACAGGCCAAACTTCAATAGTACGAAAAAGACTGTCACACCGACAAGTCCAATCCCGAAGAGTAAGAGCCAGGTCTCTTGCCAATTCTGCGTATGGTATTGAAGTACCAAGCCCATGACAACGGAGCCAATAAGGCCCGCAAAACCTGTTTGTGGTAAGTAGAACTCTAAGATGACCATCACTACCCCAACTGAGAAAATGATAAAGGGTAAGAGTCCATCAGACTGCCAAGCTTCAAAATACCAAGCAAAGGAAGCTAATGCTAAAAGTGCTGTCGGCAACTTCTGCTTGAAGAAGAGCGTCGCCGTCGCAAAAGCAACCCCCAACAAGATAAGTAGATACACGAGTTATTCCTCCTCTCAAGTTTCTAAGTCTATTATAGCACTTTCACTAAAGTCTGAAAACTATTTACACAAGCTTACCAATTCGATTCTTGAGAAGATGAGAGCTCTTCAATTGGTCTAGCATCTTTGGCCTCGCTAGGAAGCTCAAATTTCATATCTGAGACCTTATTATGGCGACTAAAGGAAATTTTAGCATGTTGGATTTGAGGGTTCCCTCCTATTTGGGTCTCTACCTTCAAATCAAGTGATTGGAGATAATGCTCCTTTTTAGAAACCTCTACAGTCAAACTAAAATTGCCTTGCCTTTCATTTGAGTCTGTCCCCGTCAAATCCATTAGCAAGTCTCTTGACAAATCACCAAGGATCCCAAGTTCATGGCCTTCCAATTTCAACAAGTAATTTGTTCCCGATTCTTCAACGGTCATTTTTTCAGTTAGCTTTATCTGCTAAGACTGTCAGCAGGCGCTGGTATTCTGGTTTGATATCCTCTGTTTTAGCTGCCGATATCGTGTACCATTGGGTATTGAGACGCCCATAAAAGGTTTTGTCATTCAAGCTCTTTATGATTTCAACGAACCGACCATCAGGATAGCCCTGATCTAGAATACCAAAGTAATGAAGACCGACGATTTGCCCAACCTTATTATAGGCCATATCACCTTCTAAGGCTGTGACATTGGTCTTGTCATCTGATAGGACTATTTTCTCGAAGGACATGAAGACTGAAGAAAGTAGCCGCTCTCGCCATACTTCTTCCATGATTTGGCTAGCCTTAGGAGAGGACTCACGACTTTGGCTGGAGTCAGCTGTTTCACTTGTTTCATCACTTAATTCAGACCTATCAGAACTGCTATCCTCTTCCAAGACAGCGTCTTGCGTCCATGGAGCCAAGGTCAGATCTTTCTCAGAGACTTGATTAATATCTTCTACCGATAGCTCTACGGACCGCTGTTCCTGATCGTCTTGATAGTAATAGGTTAAGCCCTTAAGATTAAAATCCTTCTGGTCGATTATGAGCTCAAGACTACTCTTTTCTTGACCGACTTTATCTTGCCCAATACTAAAGAGGAAAAGGTGGGTTAAGGACTGGTCCTTGTCACTGATGTAGACATGATAACTCGAATCTTTAAGTTCAACCTTAGCGTATGGGGCGTCAAGTAAAATAATGGACGTAAGAATATCCTGGTAATTGACTTCGGCAAAGGGAGAACTTATCTGCCTATAGCTAGCCCGATCATTCTTTGATTTCGTATACAAAAGATAGTCATCTTGAGCTCTCTTAGTCAAAAAATACTCAAATTTAAGTATGCCAGCCAAATTCAATTCTTCATGATTAAAGGAAAGTACCGGCTCACTCTTCTGGTCATCACTGACTTCAAATTTATTCCAAGCTATATACGCATCTTCACTTGGCACAGAAAACTCCTTAGTTTTTCGAGAGGTCTTTGCTGTGATTTTAACACTTAAAACCTTTTGTCGCGCTTGCTCTAGCTTATCCTGTAATTCAGGGAAGGTCATACGCTCAGTCTCTTCAGATATCAGTGAACTTCCCTCACTTGCTTTAGAACTTTCCTCATTAGAACTTTCCTCAGAGGAAGCATCTAAAATAGGTGGGCGTGCAGCAACACTTTGGCCCGTATAGTTGACAAGAAAACTCAATCCTAAACAGCCAACTAACAAATGCTTAGTCAAGTGTTTCATCTTATTAACCTCCTTACCTTCGAGTGCTTAAATCAAAGGATAAAATTGATAGTTCAATTATAACATAAAGCCTTTACAGTCACCAAATAATCCTATTAAAATAGCGAGAGCATGGCTGCTCTCGCTATTTAACTTATTCAAGAATAGTCAAGGTCTGACGTTTCTCCCGCATGAGAACATCTCGGCCCAACAATTTATAGAGGGTGGCTGCTAAAGGAATCCCCAGAATCATACCTGAGATTCCCATTAAGCCGCCACCGACTGTGAAGGCCACTAAGACCCAGAGACCTGGTAACCCAATAGATCCCCCGACTACACGTGGATAGATTAGGTTCCCTTCCAGCTGCATGATAATGATGACCATGATTAGGTAAAAGAGAGCCTGGCTTGGTGAAACGGCCAATAGCATCAGGGTCCCTACTGCTGCAGAAATATAACCACCAATAATTGGAATTAAGGCCATAACCCCAGCAATCACGCCTAACATACCCGCATAGGGCAGATTGAAGATGCTGGCAGCAACGGTCACTAGGCTGCCCAGAATGATGCCCTCTAAGGTCATGCCCACGAAGAAATTGGTGAAGGATTCGTTCATTAGACGAATAATGTCTAAGAGAGTCTGAGCGTGGCCAGGTTTCAAGTAGGCCATAATGACCCGCTTGCTCTGTAGCAAAAGACGTTCCTTAGACCCCAAAATATAGAGGGCCACCATCAAGGACAGGATGGAGTTAATGGTATTGGAGGCCACGCCAGTAATGGTGTTGAAGGTAATATTGAGAAAATTAGAAGACAAGGTATTGAGCACCGTCATGGACTGTTGAATCAAACTCCCCCAGTTGATATTAAGCTGGGACATGAGGGTCTGCAACTGAGGGAAATAAGCATCGTATTCTTCAATCGCTCTCTGAAGCCAAGTGCTGACACCTGGAATTACCTCAATAAAGCGGCTGATGGCTGTTGACAATTGCGGCAAAACCAGAACCAAAATCATAATCACTGCTAGGACAAAGGTTAAAAGTGATAAAAACATAGATACCGGGCGTTTGAGTGATTTGACACCAGGTACTTGTCCTTGGACTTTGGTCAGTAACCCCTCATAGCGCACCATGAGTAGATTCAAGATATAGGCGAAAATCGCCCCATTAATAATAGGCCCTAAGGTTTTATAGATGGATCCGACAAGACCCATAAGGGAGTTCCAGTTCCAGACCCCTAAGACAATTAAGGTGACTAAACCAATGTATTTCATTATATATTTATCGTAGCGTGCCATAGCGCTCCTCCTAGCAATCCTAAGCTTAAAACCAGGCTTGGGATTGGAATCATCGTATAAAATAAACTCTTTACTCTTAATTTTACCTTACGCTAGCTAAAAAGGAAAGTCAAGTAACTTAGAAGTTAGCTCAAGCAAATTTTAAAGACAAAAAAGATGACTAAGTTAGCTTAGTCATCTTTTACGACCCTATTCTTGATTAGGTTTAGATTCAAAGACCAGATGGTCATCCTCTAAGTGCACCGTCACATGTGAGTTTGGTTGAATGTCCCCTGCAATTATGGCCTTAGCTAATGGCGTTTCTAATTCACGCGTCATGTAGCGCATAAGTGGACGCGCCCCATAGACAGGATCATAGCCATTATGAGCTAACCAAGTGGCTGCTTGATCATCTAATTCAAGGCTAATATCTTGGTAAGCCAAACGTTCTTGCAGCCCCTTCAAGAGCTTGAAGACAATCTTATTCATGTGGCTTTGAGCCAATGGCGTAAAGAGTACAGTATCGTCAATCCGGTTGAGGAACTCTGGCTTGAAGTGTTGACGCAAGAGTTGACGCACTTGAGATGCGGTCTCTGGATTAATGCTACCATCGTCCTCTACACCTTCTAACAAGAGGCTTGAGCCGATGTTAGAGGTCATGATTAAGACTGTGTTCTTGAAGTCAACCGTCCGACCTTTGGAGTCGGTCAAGCGGCCATCATCAAGAACTTGGAGCAGGATATTGAAGACGTCTGGGTGAGCCTTTCAATTTCATCTAATAAGACGATGGTATAAGGTGTCCGACGTACGGCTTCTGTTAATTGGCCGCCCTCTTCATAACCTACATAACCAGGAGGAGCCCCTACTAGACGAGAGACATTATGTTTCTCCATATACTCGGACATATCAATCCGGACCAGATGGCTTTCTGAGTCAAAGAGAGTCTCGGCTAAGGCTTTGGCTAACTCTGTCTTACCTACCCCGGTAGGTCCTAAGAAGAGGAAGGAACCGATTGGGCGGTTAGGGTTTTGCAAGCCGGCACGAGAACGTAAGACAGCTTCTGCTACCTTATCAACTGCCTCATCCTGACCAATGACGCGTTCATGTAGGGTATCGCTAAGCTTGAGTAATTTCTCCCGCTCACCTTCAACCAGTCGATTAACTGGAATACCTGTCAATCGACCTACCACTTGCGCGATTTCCTCGTCAGTTACCGATTCTTGGGTCAGACGTTCATGACGTGGCACCGTTTCTTTGGCTTCAAGTTCTGCTAATTCCTTCTCTAATTGTGGAATTTTACCATGACGGAGTACAGCTGCCTGTTCCAAATCGTAGCTAGCCTCTGCTTCTTCGAGTTGGTGGCGAGCCGCTTCTAACTCAAGGCGTTTGTCACGCATTTTGTTTGAAGCTTCTTTCTCGATTTCCCAACGCATTTTGAGCATGTTGGCTTGTTCGCGTAAATCAGCCAATTCTTCTTGTAAGTTCTCTAAGCGTTTCTTACTTGCTTCGTCATGTTCCTTCTTAAGTGCCGCTTCTTCGATTTCAAGTTGCATGAGACGCCGATTGACTTGGTCCATTTCTGTCGGCATAGAGTTAATTTCCACCCGAATGGTAGCACAGGCTTCGTCAACTAAGTCGATGGCCTTATCAGGTAAGAAGCGATCAGTAATGTAGCGGTTGGACAGGATAGCTGCTGCCACCAAGGCATTGTCATGAATGTTAACCCCGTGGTGGATTTCGAAGCGTTCCTTAAGCCCCCGCAGAATGGATATGGTATCTTCCACGGTCGGCTCTTGAACAAGTACCCGTTGGAAACGACGTTCCAAAGCCTTATCCTTTTCAATGTTCTCACGATATTCGTCTAAGGTAGTGGCACCAATACAGTGCAACTCACCACGCGCCAACATAGGTTTGAGCAAGTTACCGGCGTCCATTGCACCGTCAGTCTTACCAGCCCCCACAATCAGGTGAATCTCATCAATGAAGAGCAAGATTCTGCCTTCTGACTGTTTCACTTCCTTAAGAACGGCCTTGAGGCGTTCTTCAAATTCACCACGATACTTGGCGCCTGCAATCAAGGCCCCCATGTCCAGGCTATAGATTTCCTTGTCTTTGAGGTTTTCAGGTACATCGCGTCTTACAATACGATGAGCCAAGCCTTCCACAATGGCAGTCTTACCCACACCAGGTTCCCCGATTAAGACAGGGTTGTTCTTAGTCTTACGTGATAAAATTCGGATAACATCCCGAATTTCTTCGTCCCGTCCAATGACTGGATCTAGTTTATTTTCTCTTACGGCTTGGACAAGGTTTGTGGCATACTTGGCCAAAGCTTCATAGGTTTCTTCTTGGTTTTGTGATGTCACGCGTGATCCTCCTCTCAATTGATCGATACGTTCTTTTAATTTAGACTCACTGATATCATGTTGATTCAAGAATTGAGTCAAGGGATTGCCCTTTTGTTTGTAAAGCGCTAATAGAACAACTTCAGTAGATAAAAATTCATCCTGATTGTCCTTAGCAATCTGATTTGCTGCTGCAAAAAGTTGGTTAAGTCGTTGGCTAATCGCTTGTCCATACTGAACATTACTTCCTGATACAACGCTAATCGCGTCAATCTCTTTATTGACTAAGTGTCGGAACTCTTCCATAGGAACGCCAATTTCTTCATAGAGACGTGCCGCAAATTCATTAGGTTGAATCAGAACATGCCAGAGATGAGGAATATCAATTTCCTGATGTTGCCGGGTTATAGCAATCTGTTGCGCTTGACCCAAAGCTTCTTGCATGGTTGTTGTCATTTTTTCAATCATCTTAGCACCTTCCTTTATAGTTATTTGGTCAAAAATAGTCAGTGTTTTTAGTGTTTAATAATAGCCCAATCTTGGGCACATTCTTAGTATAGACCAAAAGTCAAAAAAGGTCAAGAGTTTTCTCTGACCTTTTTTGACTTTAAACTTTTCTTAACCTTTTAAGCCAGGTGTATAGTTGTAAATATTGCTGAAGCCCGCTGCTTCGAGACTTTGTGCCACACGGCGTGACTTAACACCTCGGTTACAGTAAACCGCAATTGGCAAAGTCTTGTCTCTATCAGCTAAATCCATCAAGATAGTTTCCTCAGGATGATGAAGTGCTCCCTCCATATGACCTTCTTCATAGTCCGCTTGAGACCGGACATCAATGACTAATCCCTCCGGATTTTGTGCTTTAAAATCCTCAACGGCTTGTAAATCTGCTAACTCACGCATAATATCCCTCCTATAATTTAACGCCTAAGGCGATACGGGCATAGCGACTCATGCGACTTGGGTCCCAAGCTGGATACCAAACCAACTCAACCTTAACTTCTTTAATTTGATCAATCTTAAGCAAAGCTTGTTTGACATCATTGATGATAACGTCTGCTAAAGGACAACCAATTGTGGTCAAGGTCATCTGAACTTCACATACCCCTTCTTCGCTTAAATCGACTTCATAAACCAAGCCAAGATTGACGATATCAATTCCCAGTTCTGGGTCAATCACTTCTTCCAAAGCGGTTTGAATCTGGGTCTGTAGTTTTTCTGTTAGTTCTTGACTCATGGTCACAAGCCCCTTTCCTTGGCAATTACTCCTTCATTGTAAGCTATTTAATAGAAAAATCAAGCATCTTGCTTGTCATTAAGAGTTGAAAGCCAAGGCAGAAATGGCTATACTAAGATGATAAGGAGGATTTCCATGCAAGCCTATCTCATCGCCATTGATTTAGATGGCACAACCTTAAATAACCAATCACAATTAAGTCCCTACACCATTCAAGTACTGCAACAAGTACGGAATATGGGGCACCTTGTCGTCATCGCCACTGGCCGACCTTACCGCAACAGCCAACAATTTTACAAGGCGATTGACCCTCAGGCACCAATTCTTAACCTTAATGGAGCTTATGGTCACTATCCTAGCCGTCCCAACTGGCAAGCACGCTATGAAGCAGAAGTCCCACGGGAATTAGCGCTCAAAATTATGGATCAAAGTCGAGACCTAGGTGTTTCCCTGGTCTGCGCTGAGGGTCCCGGTTACGTCTTTGTCTCTAGTTATGATATTCCAGATAGCCCCTTCTTCCAAGTAGACCCCAATGATTTGACTTTGATGACACCAGAGAGTTTGACCTTTGGCCCGACATCACTTAGCGTCTTTTCAACCGCTGAGACTCAAGAGCCAATTAAGAAATTACTTTTAAAAGAATATGGCCATACGGTGGATATTGACACTTGGGGTGGTAGCCTTCCCTTTTTAGAAGTTGTCCAAAAAGGAGTTAACAAAGCCTATGGGATTGATCGACTAGCTAAGTTCTACCATATTCCTAACTCTCATATTATGGCTTTTGGGGACCAACACAATGATTTGTCTATGATTGCTTATGCTGGCCATGGTGTAGCCATGGCAAACGCCATTGAACCTCTTAAGGCAATCGCTAACGATATTACTACATACACCAATGACCAAGACGGCTTAGCCCGTTACTTGGTTGATTTCTTCAAACTATAAGAAATCTTCTCCCCTATACTTTGGGGAGTTTTTTTAGGTCCTAGGTACAAAAAAAACTCAGAGCTCAAGCTCTGAGTTTTTGCGCATTTAGGGTTTGCGTCTATTGGTCGCACTAACTTAGTTACGACGACGTACTGGAGAAATGACATAAGCTGCTGCTAATATGAAGCTTAAACCTGCCAAACCAGTTAAGAATGTATCATGTTCACCAGTCTTAGGTAATTCACGCTTACCAGAAGGAGTTGGTGGGGTTGGTGGTTGATCGACTGGCTTACGTGAGTTAATAACCGTTGCTGAAGAAGCGGTTAAGTTCTCAACCTTCCATTCATAGCCACCTTGGTTAGTTGGATCTAACTCATCAACAGTGTAGACACTTGGTGTAGTAGTTCCATCTTGATAGAGTGGTAAATCAGTCCAAACAACTTGACCGTCTTCTTTTGGCACATCACGAAGTTCGCCATAAGCTTGGCCGTCACGTTTTAATTGGAATTTAGCATTTGGACGTTTCATGTCAGCTTCAAAACCACGCCATTGCTTATTAACAGTGAAGCTAGTTGTTTTGTTTTGAAGTGTGTTAGTTACAGTCACAGTGCTTGCTGTTTGATCAGCATAGGTCGCTGCATATGGTGAATCCACTGCTTGTACTTCTTGAACAGTGTAGACACTTGCTTCATTCTTACCTTCTTGGTAGTAAGGTAAGTTAGTCCAAGCAACTTGACCATCAACTGTTGGAACAGCTTGCGGTTGGCCATATGCTACCCCATCACGGTAGAGTTGGAATTGAGCTTGAGGACGAACTGAAGGATCTTTATCGCCTTTCCAAACTTTGCTTGCAACAAAACCAGTTGTCTTGAAGGTGTTTGTGACGGTCACACTACCATTGGCATCAGAAGTGTAAGTTACTTCATAGCCATTTGGTGTTTCAGTTAATTCTTCTACAGTGTAAACAGAAGCCTCAGTCTTACCATCTTGGTAGTATGGTAAGTTAGTCCATGTGACTAAACCGCCTTCTTTTGGTACATCCTTAGCTTCACCATAGTTTGCACCGTCACGTTTGAGTTGGAACTTGACAGACGGACGCTTACTTGCGTCTTGATCGCCAGCCCATACCTTGGTTACTTTGAACTCAGTAGTACGGTAAGTATTGGTTACAGTTACACTTGTTGCGCTTTGGTTGCTATAAGCTACATCATAGCCAGTACCTTCTACGCCAGTTTCTTCAACAGTGTAGACAGATGGGTCAGTCTTACCATCTTGGTAGTATGGTAAGTTAGTCCAAGTTACTTCACCGCCTGCTTGAGGTACGTCTTTGGCATCGCCATAGTTAGCACCATCACGCTTAAGTTGGAACTTAGCTGCTGGACGCTTAGTAGTGTCTTGGTCGCCAGCCCATACTTTGGTTGCTTTAAATTCAGTGCTGCGGTAGGTGTTGGTTACAGTTGCACTGGTTGCGGTTTGATCGCTATAGGCTACTTCATAGCCTGTCCCTTCTACGCCTGTTTCTTCAACAGTGTAGACAGATGGGCTCAGTCTTACCATCTTGGTAGTATGGTAAGTTAGTCCAACTTACTTCCCCGCCTGCTTGTGGCACGTCTTTGGCATCGCCATAGTTAGCACCGTCACGTTTGAGTTGGAACTTAACAGCTGGACGCTTAGTTGCATCTTGGTCGCCGGCCCAAACTTTGGTCGCTTTAAATTCAGTATTACGGTATGTGTTGGTTACGGTTGCACTGGTTGCGGTTTGATCGCTATAAGCTACTTCATAGCCAGTACCTTCTACTCCAGTTTCTTCAACTGTGTAGACAGAAGGCTCATTCTTGCCATCTTGGTAGTATGGTAAGTTAGTCCAGCTAACTTCCCCGCCTGCTTGAGGTACGTCTTTAGCATCACCATAGTTAGCGCCATCACGTTTGAGTTGGAGCTTAGTGGCTGGCCGTTTGCTTGCATCTTGGTCGCCTGCCCATACTTTGGTGGCCTTGAATTCGGTTGAACGTTTCTTGTTCTCAATTGTACGAATGACACCTGATTCAGTTACGGTTACTTCTGTCACGTCAGTAGATAACTCATAACCTTCTGGGGCAGTTTCTTCTTGAATCTTAAAGGTCCCTTTGGCAGCTAAAGAATCTTTAATTTCATCAGAAATGGTCGAACCATCCGCACCAGTAGGCGCTAAACGGAACTCGTTACCGTCTGGATCTGTTACTTTAAAGACAGCACCTGCTAAAGGCTTCTTAGTTTCAGCATCTACCTTATTAATCACAATACGGTAGGCAACATTCAATTGAATAGCCCCACCTTCAGTCAAACGACTGCGACGACGCACTTCTTCTCTGGTACTATTATTATAGGCATTGTTCACAATAGGTTTGTCATCACCTTGAACAGAAATCACGTTCCCTACATTAGTACCGTCACCTGGCGCCGTAGTCTTATAATCAAGAATAAATGGCTTGCCAGATGGATCAAAGATGGTCATAGAAAACTTAGTGTAGTTATCGCTGAAACGAATAGAATAGTCAACACCTTCACGCAACATGTATTCACCATCCAAGCCCCAGTTCTGGTTAATCTTGCTACCAGACAAGAGACGGAAAGTTTCAGGAATGAATTGCATGCCGGCGCTATCAGCTGAAATTTCATCATTAACTACATATTTGTTGTAATTAGCTTTACTTGCATTCAGACGTACACGCCATGGGTGGGCATAGGTACCCGTAGTACCCAAGGCAGCAGATTCCCAAGGGTCTTCAATCATGACACCCCAGTATTTGTTAAAGTTCTCACCTTGTAAGTATGGACCATTGTCAGAGGCTGGACCACGAGGATCTACCTTTAAGACGATGTCAACACTTGCTGCTACACCCTTTTCTTTAAGGCGCACAGTAATAGGGGTTTTAATGGTATCAGATCTGAACTGCACAAAGAAACTCCCTTTTACGCCATAAGCAGCATCTGCTTTCTTGGCTTCAAGGTATTTTTCTAAGTTTTGCATACTAATATGAACCGAACCACCTTGGCCATCACCATTAGATGTTACTTCCGCAACACCAACAGAGATACCCGTTGGACGGTCGATTAAGGCAAAGCGACCTTCTTGAACAGTCAGGGGTGCTGGGATTTCATACTCAAAGTAATCCCCATTGTTCAAATTATAGTCATAGTCCGCTAGGTCAAACTCCATTTCAAAACCGAAGAGTGAGCCTTCTCTTAAGACATAGTTGCCATCCGCGTCTTTACTCGCTTCACGCGCATTGTTGTAGTCCCAAACAATGGCACTTTTAACCGCATTGTGTAGAACCTTGGGAGTCCCATTAACATTAACAGCTTGAGCCTGAGGTAAGGCTTCTTCTTCAGTTTCTGATGAAGAGTTTTCGGTAGCATCATTAGCTGATGCCGAACTTACGGACGAAGAGACCAACTCCTCGACGTCGGATGCGCTACTGACATCCTGGGCAAATGCCTCTAACGGACCTGTTAAAACGCTAAAAACCAGCATTAAAATAGCAAACAGTTTTGTCCATTTAACATTTTGCTTCATTTATTCTCCTCCTTTTGATTAAGACATTCTTATGGCAACAGAACACTCTTTTACGAAGGCCCTTGTGGGGCAAAGCCCTGTTTCTATCAGAATGAGTAGCCAAGTTCTTAATCGCTATTCGTTGACTAGTTACGTTCAGGTTGCCTGAATTCACTAGGTTAACCTAAATACCTATTCGTTATATATCGTTCTCCTGCAAAGAGTGCCGACCCATCTTATACAGTTTCAACTCCCATAAGACTATTTAAAGGTCCTCCCTAAATGCAACAATGACCATTATCTTTCTTAGTTAGATATTAACATCGAGCGAACATGGTAGACATCTCAGGACTTCAAGACAGTCTCATGACAATTACTGTAGAAAACTTTTGCATATATAACTAGTCACAGATATTATAACAAAAAGGTTACGCTGTGTAAATGAAAAATACGTTAATTATCACTATATCTTGTTATCATCATTCGGAATACGCCCTATATATAGCTGTTATCCCCTATATATAGGGGATTCTGGGCTCTTGTTTCATAGCTGTAGTAATGCTGTCATATTGCATGTGATAAAACACGAACTTTAAGTTCATGACCCCAAAATATCGTACGCAACTTGTCTAGATATTTGGACAGGTGTCTATTCCATATATAATTGTTCAGACATCTGTAAGATTCTAAACACCTATATAGAAGTATTTTCCTGTAAATGTCCTTGTGATTTCATATATATTTCCAAGCTGAATCTGAACGTTTAACCTTTGATATTCTAATATATTGCATAAAAAAAGTAGCTAAACCCTCGGTTTAACTACTTAGGCTGAAAACGTTATTCACCTAGAATTCTCATTTTAATCCACTGTCCAGTTGCTTGGCGTCTAAGGACATGGATTTAGCTTGGTGGTAGCCTCGTTCATAGGCTAAGGTCTGTTCATTAACCACTGGCTGCTTAAAGACAATATGTCCTTGAACCTGAGAACGAAAGGCATCCTTAACTGCTTCAGGTACCTGAATAACTAAGGCATAGCCAGCCTCTTCTGCCACCATACTTTGACGCTGTTGCTCATATTTAGCCGCTAAACCATCCATAAAGCCTTGGTAATAGGCCCGACGCTGATTCTGCTTTTGCGAACTGGTCAGGCTGTCATGGTCTAACTTTAAGTGTTGTCCAGCGTGGAACTTCATGGCATTAGCCGCTAGTTGAAAGACATGATAGGCCAAATCCACATCAGACTGATAACCCATATAAACAATTTTACGTTGGGTTTTTGACTGGTGTGGCAATCGAGTACTCTGAACGTAGAGCATGATGCGAAAATTATCTGCGATAGTCCGCGCTAAAATTTTTTCCCACCAGTAGAGGGTTTTGTAAACAGATAAGGAACGCGTCACAATCGCATCCAGACTAGTCGCAGCATCTAACTCTTGTTGCGAAATTTGTGCTTGAGCATGAGTTTCTGGGCCATCAGGAGGGCCGTCTGACTCTCCTCATCCTGGTTACCATCTTCTGCTAGTTCAAGCAGATTGCGGATTTTATCCAGAATCTTATCATTTGGATTCATGACATCCCTTCCTTTCTGTCTTAGAATCGTTGGATTTTATCGTAACTGGTCTAATACCTCTTCAAATCGTCTCGGAAGTGGCGCCTTAAACTCAAGCCATTCGCCACTTCTAGGGTGTTGTAACTTTAAGGCATAGGCATGCAAGAGTTGGCCTGACATATCGTGGACTAAGGAGCCCTTGATATGGTCTAATCCTTTGCGGTAAACAGGATCTCCAACTAGTGGGTGTCCAATAAACTCTAGGTGAACACGAATCTGATGGGTTCGCCCTGTTTCAAGTTCAAGATCTAGTAGAGTCGCATTCTCAAAGTTTTCCATGACTTGGAATCGAGTTAAGGCATACTTACCCTCTTTCGCCACTGTCCAACGTAGGCGATTAGCAGGATCGCGTTGCAACGGCGCTTCAATGGTCCCCTGGGGAGCCTTGACCTGGCCGTGTACCAATGCCATATAAGAACGGCGCATATCATGATTGAGTAACTGCTCTGCTAGTGCTTGGTGAGCAGCATTATGTTTAGCTACAACTAAAAGGCCTGAAGTATCCTTATCAATTCGGTGAACAATCCCTGGACGATAAAAATCCGAACCAGTGGATAGATTGCCATTTAAATAATGGAGCAAGCCATTAACAAGGGTTCCCTTGAGATGACCTTTAGAGGGATGGACCACTAGCCCAGCCGGCTTGTTAATGACAAGGATATCTTCATCCTCATAAATAATATCTAAATCCATGGCCTCAGGCTCTGGGAGGGAGTCCTCTTCTACTGCTTGGTTTCGGCGAGCCACCAGGAGGGTCTCATCACCCTTTAGTTTGAAATTAGCCTTTTGCGCTTGACCATTGACACTTACCAGGCCGTCTTTAATGATTTTTTGAATAGTTGAGCGGCTTTCACCTGATAACAAGTCGGTTAGACCTTGTCCAAACGCCCGGCCTGCCCTTCTAATTGAAATGTTTCCTTTGTCATAGTATCTCCTTAAGGCTTTCTTTTAGTATAAACTTAAATCATGATCCTTGGCCATCAATAAGAGTATCAAGACCCCCACTGTCAAAGCCGTGTCCGCTAGGTTGAAGATTGGGAAAGATACAAAGTCTAATTGTAGCATATCGACCACATAGCCGTTTAGCAGGCGATCAAGGAGATTCCCCACAGCCCCTCCTACTAAACAGGCATAAGCTAGATTGACCCAAGTAGAACTAGCTTGACGGCGATAAATTTTATAGCTGAAGAAAGCCACTGCTAAAAAGCTGATGCCGATAAACAAGCCTTGAGCTCCCGGCAAGATACCCCAAGATGCGCCTCTATTCTGTATATGAGTTAAGCTTAAAAAACCGGGCACTAATTCCATCTGCTGACCTAAGGCTAGATGGGTTAACACCCAAAATTTAAGTCCTTGGTCCACTATCAGAATGCCTAGTACGGTAGCAAATGCGACTAACATAGCGTTCTCCTTGTTAAATGCGTTTTCTTTTTGGTATAATAAAGAAGTATAAGTACTATTATACCTCAAAATGGTGAAGAAAACACCTAGGTGACACCCAAAAAAACTAAAAGCAAAGGAGTCTTTATGAAGCGAATCAAATATCTTTTGATTTTGATCTGTAGCTGTCTTTTTCTCGCGGCCTGTGATAATTCCTTGGCCCGCGTCGATCGAGCAGTTGGCTTGATTCAAGAAGATACTACGGGCATCATCAATGATTTAACCGAAATTCAAACGCAAGAAAAGAATTTGCAAGCAGCTTTTGAAACAGACTTAAGCCAAAACAATTTGGCACTTTTCAATTCTAATGATAGCCAAGTTGAGAAGAACATTCAGGAACGTAAATCACGTCTTGAAAGTATTAATAAGAAACGGACCCATCTCCAAGAGATGTTGAAGGAATTAACTCAAGGGACCGATAATAAGAATCTCCCAACTGACAAATTCCAGGACATTAATAGTGCCATCAACCAATTAGATCAGGACTTAGCCACCTACGTTAACGACTATACGGCTAACTTGGCCTTGGAATCTCAATCCTTTAAATCCATTGCTAATCCTGAATCTAACTACCAATCATTCTTCGATGTCTTAAAGAATGTTAACACACTCTCTACGACTAATCTGATGAATCTAGATAAGGTCCTCCCCCATTTTGAGAAACTCAACGCCAACTTAGTCAATCTTAAGGTTGACCTAGTGAAGCTGAAAGAACAGAAAAAATAGCCTCAGGAGGTAACGCATGAAATATGTCAAATCCGGCGCTCTCTTGCTGCTCTTGATGCTCTTTTTGACCGCTTGTCAAAAGCAAGAAGCCAACCAAACGACTTATCAGTCGCTTCCCCAAGTTCAGTCTAAATACTCTGCTGATGAGATTGCAGACTTCAACAATCGCCGTAACCAAGGCAAAACTAACCGTTATGAAGGGATTAAGATAGAGGAAGGACGTATCCTAGATACGCCAACCAATCTACCAAAAGCCCTCTTCTACGATTCTGGGATTAATATTGCCTACCCGCAAAATGGTGTCAAAGGTATCTATCTGTCACCAGAGATTATTGCCAACGAAGCCAAATTCCAGAAAGTCATCGCCATGATGAAACGTAATGGCCTTAACACAGCCGTCATTGACTTTAAGGACGACTACGGCCAAATTGTCACCCAAATCGATACTGACAATGCCATGGTTAAAGAAAACATTGTCCAAGTTGCTGATTTAAAAGCTGCTCTCAAGACACTTGAAGCCAACCAAATCTATCCGATTGCTCGTATTGTTACCTTCAAGGATAATATGATGGCAGAAAAACACCCAGACCTCTCCTTCCATTCACGTGAGACCGGCAATATCTGGTCTGATGGCAATGGCTCTCAGTTCATTAACCCCTACCTAGAAGAAGTTTGGAAGTACAACATTGACGTTTCTATTGCTGCCGCTAAGATGGGCTTCAAGGAAATCCAGTTTGACTATGTCCGCTTCCCAGAAGGTTTTGAGACCTTTGCTGAAGATTTACGTTTTGACAAGGCAACTACACCAACTATGTTTCTGCCAGTGGTAATAAAATTGAAGGTGAAGACCGCGTGGCGGCTATTACCGACTTCTTGAAACTCGCCAAGGAACAACTTGCGCCATATGGTGTTAAAGTTGGTGCCGACGTCTTTGGTATTACAGCCGTTACCAGTGGTCAAACCGAAACAACCGGGATTGGTCAGGACTTTGCTAAAATGGCCGAACAATTGGATGTTATCTCAAGTATGATTTACCCTTCTCACTGGGGTACAGCCTTCTTCGGAATTGAGTTACCTGACTTACATCCATATGAATTAGTTGATGAATACATGTTCTCAGAGGAACAGGTACTTAAAAACGTCCAGAATAAGGTAATCAGTCGCCCTTGGATTCAAGACTTTACCGACTCTAGCAAACCAGTAGGTACCTATCAAGAATACGGCACCTTACAGGTTCAGGCACAGATCAATGCGCTAGCTAAACATAATATTCACGAGTTCTTACTTTGGAATGCTAATGGTGATTATTCGGAAGGGATTGATGTCAATGGTAGCAACACCAATAACCCAACCATCAATCAGGGTTCCAATCAACAGATGCAGAACACGCAACAGAATCAAAACAATGGCAATCACTAGATAGCACAAAATCCCCGTCACTGATTAATTCAGTGACGGGGATTTTCTACATCATTAAGGCAAAAGCTTAACTTGAGCTGGTTCAGATGAAACTTGCTGATAAATCGGGTTAGCTTGCCAATGATAGTGAGTGTTTGGCTCCATAAAATCAGCGCCATAAAGTAAGGACAGATAGCGATGGCAATCTTGCGGTACCATGACCTTATGCGCTTCAATCTTGGCCCAATCAATCTCCATCAGAGGTAATTGATAGCGATAAGCCATCAAGCGCGTTGGCTGTCCAATGGCATTAATCTTAAAGTCAATGGTGACACTCGTAAAATGATTCTCAGTGGCCTCATAGAAGATAAAGTCAATATTAAGCCCATTGAAATCATAGGCCCGTTCCACTACTTTTCCCTCATAGGTAAAGTCCTTGCGTTTACGGAAACCATTGGCTAAGAGATGAGCTTCATAGACATCAAAGGCCTCTAAGTCACTGACTTTGAGAGCAAAGTCCATATCAATATCATGCTCAATGCGCCCACCTTCGCGGTAATAACCTAGTAGACTACCAAAATCCAACCATAAATCAAAGTTTAAGTGGTCTTGATCATAGACAATCTCTAAAATTTGGTCAAAATTAGCCTTCAATAGGGCTTGTCGACCTTCATCTAGCTCTTTGTTAGCCTTTTGATTTAACTGCTTAATAAGCGGCAATTTTTTAATGCTATCTTTGTGTTTACCTAAAAGGCTGGCTAAACTCCGTTTAGCCCATTGCATCAGTGACATCTAGGCTTCCTCCCTATAAGCAGTAAAAGGCGCATGTTGAACACGGTCTTCTTCTGCAGGCAATTGCATATAATCTGCTCCATAAATAGCCGTCAGAACCTGATCGTAATCTGACAGAATTTGATAGCGACGGTTTTCAAATACAGCCTCTTGAACCTGGTTATGAGCTGCCTTAGTAAAACTTGTATCACTGCGCTTCTTCTCCATCAAATAATCAAGTCGATTAGAGTCGCTCCCCTTCTGCGCTAATTGGTCCATTTTTTGGTTCCAAATACGAGGTGGCAAGAGACGGAAGAAGAAATTAACGGCATAGCGAATAAGGTTACCTAAGCCACCCTCTTCATTACGAATGCCATTCCAAGAATAGGCAGAGAGTTGCCGCAACTGATCTAGGCGATCCATTTTTGCTTGGTCTCCCTTAGCATGGTCAAAGGGGAAGACATCTACGCAGATACCTAATTTACTTGGCCATGCCAAAGTATTATTTTCATAGAAAGTACGCTTATCGACCACACGATAAAACGGGAAAGGATAATGCCAAGCATCTTGGAAGCCCGTCACCTGGTAAACTGGATGGCGGTCTGCCTTAATGGCTTGATAGAGACGCTCATACTCAGAACGAACCAAGGCAATATCCATATCATCATCCCATGGAATGAAGCCTTGATGACGAACAGCCCCAAGTAAAGTCCCATAAGCTAAGCTATATTGGATTTGCTCACGTTGACAAATGGCATGGATATAGTCCATGATTTCAAGTTCAACTTGGCGAACTTCTTGATCATTCAACTGACGATAACCGGCATAATCCTTAGCAATAACAGCTTCGTAATAGCCTAGGATAGCGAATAAAATGACCCCTAAGAAAGAAATTCCGTATAAGGTCGAACTCAAGAACAAGTTAGAAGTAAAGATGACGGCCATCATGGCTAGAATCATATCTAGGTCCTGACGGCTAACGCCTTTCTTGTTGAGGGCCCACCATTTGGCTAAAGGCGCTTGGTAGATGCCAAGATAAAGAAACCTAAGGTGATAAACCCTAAGATACCATTGTAGAATAGGACTTCGATATATCCATTATGAGTCAAATAGTGCTGCTTAACCACATAACTATTGGCATCATAGGACTTAGCTACACTGTGCCAGTTCCCTGAAGAAAACCCTAATACTGGACGGTAAGGAACTAAAGCCAAGGTTGACTTCCAAATATCGAAACGGTTGTTAGAGATATTGGTTTCTTCAGTATCTGACCGTTTCAAAGTCCCTTCACCAGTGGTGACCTTTTGATTACCTGTCACGCTTGCTTCATCGTTGAGAATGTGAATACCACCTGATTGTTGTAAGTAAAACTCCCCTACTGTGTCAACACTGTAGACTCCGATCCCAATAGCAGCAAAGACCACACAGATAGTTAAGAAACGTTTCTTCAACTGCCAACCAGAAATGTTGACCATACTATAAATCAAGGTCGCTGCTAGTAAGCATAGCAAGGCCGTTCTAGAACCAGATAAGACAATGTAAACGAAGTTAATGACAATAGACGAGACGATTGCCACTTTCATCCATGTCAGCTGACTCTTACGCCATTGGCTTAAGAGGAAGAGGACTACCAAAGTGAGATAATAGCTAAATAGTTAGGGCTAGCCAAAATCCCAAATAATCGCGACTCAATAAAGCCTTGACGAATAATTAAACCTTTATAGTCGCTAACATGATAGCCAATCAAGGCCACGAATTGCCCAATGGAAATCAAATCCCCGATAGTATTCACGATGACGACTAGCCAGAACATGTTATTCAGCAAGCGTTTGGCTTGTCCTTGACCCAAATTAATAAAGATTGGGTAAATGGCAAAGAAATAAAGGAAGAATATAACCATATTCTTGAAGTTTGCCATATAACCAAAGTTCACGACCAAGAGACTTGTCACAATATTCAAGAGGAAGAAAGCAACTAGCCACGGTAGCAAGCTAAGTTTGAGATGAACCTTCTTTGATAATAAATTATAGATCCCTAATAAGCACCCAATCAAGGTGATGGTACCATATACTAAAGGATGGGCACTGAGAAATTGTAAGGGTACAATCAACCCTGCCATACAATACATAATCAATGCTAAAAGAAAGCAAGTATTGATTTGGTAGTAATGTTTCTCAATCCAATCTAATCGTATCATTTATCCATGCAACTCCTTTTTGTATTTCTTACTAATGATTTGCTTATAGAGAGCAGGACTAATCTGTAAAGCAAGCATACTAAGTTTACGCCCTTTGGTGAAAAGCGGATCACGCATGATCTGCCAAAAGTGTTCTGTTAGATAGGACCGTAGGCGTTTTTTAAGACTTTCATCTTGATAGTCTGAATCTAGCAACAAGCGATCGTAGACATAGAAATGCGCCCAATAAAGCCGAGTCATGGCAACTGGCAACAAATCTGGATAGTCACGTTCGATAATTGCGTAATTTTGTTGATAAGCCTCAATTACATTGAGGAATTTTAGTGAGAACTTTTGAGTGGTAATGCTATTCGGGCGATGCATATAGTAATAGAGCTTGGCATCCGTCGCTACCACTCGCTGACACTTGGCTAACAAGCGAATCATGATAAAGGCATCTTCAGCGATTTTTCCTATCTCAAATTTCAAGTCATCGAAAAGTGAGCGCTTATAGAGTTTAGTTGGGGCCATGACTGTAAAGCCTTTAGCCGCCATCACATGGCCAATCGCCTCTTTGGCTGTATAGACCCAAGTCTGTGCTTCTGCTTCTGGGCCACTCGGAATCTGGTCATCATAGATATCATAGTGTGAGCACATGGCCAAATCTGCTTGGGCAGAGACCATCTCTTGATAAAGAGTCTTCATCATATCCAAAGAAATAACATCATCACTATCAATAAAGGCAATATACTGCCCTTTTGCTTGAGCAATCCCTGTATTTCTTGCAGCCGATAAACCACCATTCTCCTGCGAAATCAGACAAATACGTTGATCTTCTTGCTCTAGACGCTGACAGATTTCTAAACTCTTATCTGTAGAGCCATCATTGACTAGCAAAATTTCAAGGTTAGTGTGACTTTGATTGCGAATGCTGGTCACGCATCGCTCTAAGTAAGATTCAACATTGTAAACCGGCACAACAATCGTAATTAAATCTGACATGGTCTATCCCCTTCTTCTTAATTTATTGCCGACTGCTTCTACCATACCGGTCAGCACTGGATCCTTAAGTAACCAAAGGGCTGCAAGGTAGTACACCCCGCATAAGGTCATTAGAATTGCAAGGTTTACTAAGACGGCGAAGTTTAAATGCGTCATTTGCACTGGAGATAGCGCATTTACGAGTAAGCTGATTGGAATAAAACCTGCTGCAATCAGTCCATAGCGCAAGAAGCTGCCAATGACAGGTTTCAACTTAATTAGGCCATGACGTTTGATAAAGTAGATTTCGAGAGCAATTAAGACCCCTTCTGACAACCAAGTGGTTAAGATATAGATTTCTGGAGATGAGAAATGCATATTGAGGAGTAGGAACTTGAAGGCTAGGTTGAGTAAGCCACAGGCAAAATAATAGAGAGTCAAACTACGTTCATAGCCATGAATAAAGATAATCTGGTTAGCGAAGAGGGTCTCAATTGACCAAGTAATACTCCGAATCCCGAAGATAGCTGTGACAGTAGCGGCCCCCATATAGGCGCCCCCACCATAAAGCAAGACAGCATAATTCCCAGTAATGAAGAGTCCCAAACTAATTGGTGCGATTAAGAAGGCAAAGAGACGAGCCCCTTTATAGACTAAGTTGTCATAGGCTTCACGGTTATTCTGGCCCAAATAGTAACCCAAACGCGGAATACTTACTGAAATTGGACTGCTAATCAGAGTCGCAATCATGGTTGAAATTTTCTGGCCCTGGCTATAAAGGCTGACGGCATCCTCTGAATCTGTATAGGATAGGAAGAGCTTGTCTAAGCCGTATAAAGGGTCACCGCACTGGACATAAGCAACAAGCTAATCAGAGGTAGAATCATGGACAGCATGTCCTTAACCTTGACCTTAACTAGCTTGACTTGGCGTTTAATCCAGACAAAGCCAAAGAGATAGTTGAGAATTTGAGCACCAGACATGACCATGGCGTATATGATAATATCTTCAGCTGTTCTTACAAATCCAAAGAGCGCCACAATCATAATAATCCGCAAGATGATGGTCTTAATTAAGATAAAGCGATAATTTTCGAAGGCCTCTACCATCCACTCGATATAGAGGAAGCTGGATAGAATCTGACTGCCCAAAACTAAGTAAATAGCCAACTGGCTCTTCTGGTGAACGGTCGCATAGACATAGCCTATATAGAAGAGCGTCGTTAAAATGGATGAAATGACGGTAATATAAAACAGGCTCGAGAAGAAGTAATTGACCTGGTCTCGATCATGCTTGACCTTACTAATTTGACGGACACCAAAATAATAAACCCCTAAAGAGGCAAAAGGTAAGAAAATGTTCATCAATGTGTCACCAGCATTGAAGTAGTTATATTCTACCGAGTTTTGGAAGACCCGGTTAATATAGGTTCCTGTGAGGACAGGCACCACTACGTTCGCAAATCGCACTAAGAAATTCGCGAGGGCATTGGTTTTGATGTTTTTCATGGAACCTCCCCTAGCATTTTTTTGCTAATTGAAATTTGTCTCCACCTATTTTACCACGAAAAGGCGAATTATTCACCTGATTTCCTAATTCTTAAACTTTTAGGGCTTTACTGACTGACTCGAACCTAGGATATTTGTTATAAGTTGATCACCAATTTTAGGATGGAAAAGGCTAAACTAAGTACTAGGCCACTCCAACTGGCTAATCTGATCCAAATAGGATTTACTCTTGAGACGAATACCGACATATTCTTGATAGATAGCATCCATCAGTGTTCGCAGATCCTTAAGCGTCTGATCACTTAAGTTAATGTTCTGGATCTGTTTCAAATCCACCTGAGATAGACGGCTTGCTACGTGCACTGCTCGACTTGAAACAGGTAGGCAATGAATATCCAAAGAGGCATGGCGGTCACACAAAACAGCTTGACGCTTGAGGCTGAACCTTAGCGGCCGATCATTGGTTTGACATACGGCACAAGAAGCCCACTGAATATGAATACCAAAGATAGGCAGTAAATGAATCTCGAGATAAGCTACAATGACTTGAGCCGTTAAACCTTGGTTCAAGGCCTCAAGCACTTGTAAGAGAAGCTGGTAGACTTTGGGATTGGCTTGATTATCTTCCAGTGCAGCATCTACTAGCTGTAGGACGTAAATGCCATAGGCTTGAAGTAGAATATCCTGCTGCAAAGCTTGAAAGAGTTGGATTGGCTGACTTTCTTTTAGAAAAGAGAGACCTTCCTCTTGAATGTCACCAATATAGGCATGATGGGTCATAGGAAGGCAGGCACTTGTCAGTCGATGATGGCCCCGGTAAAGACCGCGAACAAAGAACATCTTGGTTCCAAACTCTTGGGTGAAAATTTTAACCAAGCCATCATGTTCGCGGTGGGGACGCTTGAAGAGGACAATCCCCTCAAATCGCTCATTCATGCGCCTCCTCCCTTCTGTCTCCATTCTTTAGTAGTTATCTGGGCGATAGCCAAAGTCACTAAGATTGGTTTGACGGTCGCGCCAATTCTTCTGAACCTTGACCCACAAATCTAAATAAACTTTGTCATCCAATAATTGCTCAATATCACGTCGAGCCAATTGACCGATTTTCTTAATCATTTGGCCTCCGGCTCCAATGATAATGCCCTTCTGGCTCTTGCGCTCCACGATAATAGAGGCTTGAACTTCAATCTTGCCATTCTCGTTGCGTTGCATGCTTTGCACTTGAACTGCCACGGAATGAGGAATCTCTTCTTGGGTTAACAATAAGATTTTTTCGCGGATAAATTCAGCCACAACGAAATATTCGGGATGGTCCATAATCTGACTATCAGGATAGTACTTAGGTCCTTCCGGTAGGGCTTCTTGCAACTTAGCCACCAATTCCGGTACATTGTTACCTTGAGTAGCCGAAATTAGAAAGACTTGGTCAAAGCTTCTGACTGCTTGATAGCCTTCAATAATAGGCAGTAAATCATCAGGTTTGACTAAGTCAATCTTATTGATGACTAAAAAAACAGGTACCTTAACGTTTTGAATACGCTCCATAATTAAACGGTCACCAGGCCCCATCTTTTCGGCAGCATTGACCACAAACAAGACGGCATCTACCCCTTTGAGGGCGCTATAAGCCGTGTTGACCATGAAATCACCTAAGGCATGTTTAGGCTTATGAATACCCGGTGTATCGATGAAAACAATTTGAGCCTGGTCAGTTGTTAAGACCCCCTGGATTCGATTCCGAGTGGTCTGAGCTTTATCGGACATAATAGCAATCTTCTGCCCCACAAAACGGTTCAGCAAGGTTGACTTACCCACATTAGGACGACCAATAATGGCTACAAACCCCGATTTGAATGCTTCTTTACTCACGTTTCACACTCTCTTTCTCTATAACTAAGTAAGACCAAGCAAAGTAGCCAAAACTTGCCAGGCTTTTGGCCCTAGGACTAGGAGCCCGACACTAACCGCTACTAGGGCCGCAATGACAACTGCTGCCGCCGCAACGTCCTTAGCTACCTTGGCCAAGGGATGCAATTGCTCCCCTACTACCAAATCAACGGTGGCTTCAATGGCACTATTGACCAATTCCATACACCAGACTAAGCCAGTTACAAGTAGCAAGAGACAGGCCTCAATGGCATTGACGCCAAGTAGACCAGCTATGATGAGGACTAAGACTGTCACCCCTGCATGCACCTTAAGATTACGTTCATTGGCTAAGGCATAGCCCAAACCGGACAATGAAGCCCGGAAGGAAGCCAAAATGCTTGGATTAGCATGATGCTTATAGGGCTGTTTATCGCGTGAGACCATAAGTCGTCAACACCTCTTCTTGGATTCTAAACATTTCCTGCGCTTCTTCTTCTGTCTGATGGTCATAACCATTGAGATGAAGGAAGCCATGAACTGCTAGAAAAGCCAGTTCACGGTCTAGGCTGTGCCCATAGTCCTGTGCCTGTTCTTGAGCACGAGGGTAAGAAATGATGATATCTCCCAAGTGTTGAGGAATAGCTTCTTCTTCCTCAAACTCAGTCTCCTCTAAATCTTCTGTCTCTTCCGCTTCCTCAGCAAGGTCTAAATGAGCAAAGTCTACATCATACTCACTGGATACTTCAGTCAAGGCAAAGCTCAAAACATCCGTCGGTTTGTCTAAACCACGGTAGTCTCGGTTAAGCGCTTGGATTTCTTCATTAGAGACGATGGAAAGATCTAATTCAATCCCCTCTGGTAATTTTAGATACTTGGCAGCAGCTTCAATGACCTCATGAAGCAATTTTTCTTGACCTGCTGCAAGATAGGCTTGGTCATCGATAATATCAACTAACATAAATGTCCTTTCTAATCCCAAATGATCTACTTAGGATATTCTATACGGGTGTGATACATACTTGCGACGCCTTGAATCAGAGACGCTTGTACGATTTTTAATTCATTAACGGTTAAGTCACATTCAGAAAACTGATCGTCCGCCACTTTCCCTTGGATAATAGCACCTACAAGTCCTTCGATACTTGCTTGGCTATACTCCTTGAGGCTACGGCTGGCCGCTTCAACCGAGTCAGCAATCATGATAACGGCAGCCTCCTTGGTCCGTGGCTTAGGACCAGGATAGCGGAAATCTGCCTGATTGACAGGATGCCCTTCCTGTTGGGCCTGATAGTAGAAGTATTGGACCAGTGTGGTCCCATGATGTTGCCAGCAAATATCCTGAATGGAAGCAGGCAAATCATGAGCCTCCATAATTTTTACCCCAGCGGTCACGTGATCTGTGATAATCTGGGCACTTTCAATTGGCTTAATCATTTTATGTGGATTTTCAACGCCTGCAGGCAAATTCTCAACGAAAAAGAGTGGATGCAGTGTCTTGCCCACATCATGGTAATAGCTAGCGACCCGCGTTAGCAGGGAATCTCCGCCAATGGCTTCAACCGCATTGGCACTCAGATTAGCTACCATCATGCTGTGGTGGTAGGTACCTGGTGCCTTCTCAATCAAGTCCTTAAGCAAAGGATGATTAAGGTTGGCTAGTTGCTGTAGGCTTAATTCTGCGCTTGGGTTAAAGAGGCGCTCCCAGTAAGGAGACAAGGACAAGTAAAAAATGACCGTCATCAGGATATTAGCCAGCATTAGCCCTGCCATACGTCGACCTTGGAAGGTTGTTAAATCCATGTTAAAGCCCAGTAATAAAGGCAGAATGGTCAATAGCTGTAGACCAATATAGGCAGGAACAAAACGGCGTTTGCGCCCTAACCAAACCTTGGCATTTACCAAAATCATACCGATTAAACCAGTAAAACAATAAAGACCAGAGGCATGAGACTTTCCAAAATATTAAAGATATCGCTTAAGACGAACAGTGCCATCACATTGAAAGATACCAAACCAATTAAGCCATCGCGCATACTGGTTTTGGGTACTACAAGCAGTGGCCACAAACTAATTGGTAACAAGAGCGTTGCCCAGGCAAAGCCCCCTACTTGAAGGACTTCGAGAGCCTTCAAGACGGCGAAGAGCCCCCCAAAGGCTAGCGCATAGATGGTCATAGCCATTTGACGCTTGGCACTTGGTGCTTGCTTGAAACGGAAGCCTTGGGTATTGATACCTAGAAGCAAGAGAAAGTGCGCAATAATCAAGGCATAGAAGATATAAGCATTATAGCGTCCTACACTAGCATCCAAGTAACCAAAGAGTTTAAGTTGACGCAAAACGGTCGAGTCAATGACATGCCCTTCTTGAACAATAATTTGCCCTTGAAGAATATAAGCAGGCTGAACAGCAGCCGCCGCTTCTTCTTTCAAACGGTTGGTTTCTTCCTGATTGTAGACCAAGGTTGGCACAATCAAGGGCTGAATAAAGTCAACCAAGGCAGATTGATATTGGCTATACTGCCCCGCTTCGCGAAGAGTGGCCCGTAGCTTGCTTAAGTTAGCTGCAGTATTAGCAGGCTCAATTTCCTGACTTAAGGTTTGGCTCAGCAAATCCACTACATATGTCGACATGGTTTCAAACTGCTTGTCATCGAGTGATAGCCAGAGATTACGGGCGTTATCCGGCAAGGATTCATTCAAACTCATAAGGGCGACGGAGCCTTGCTTCAGACTCTGATTATAGAGTAAGAGCCGCTCAGCCTCGGTCAACTGTGACCAATAGAGGCGTTGACTCGCGCTAGTAAAGGATGCCTTTAGGGTCTCAATGTCAGTATCAGACCAAGCTTGAGCACGTGCAGCCGCTTCGAGATCGCTGGCACGATAGTCTTTCTGTCTGACACTTTTAACAAAGGCAAAATACTGATTCAATAAATCGACCTGCTGGTTTTTAACCTCAGGAGAATAGAGGCGCACATCAGAGACACGACTCCGCGCATGTTGGCGAAGTTCTTCCGTACGCTCACTATCTTCTACTGTCTTAGGCGCCCGAACAGTAATGTCGGCCACGCGATTGAGAGTGAAATTATAGGTTCTGGGTTGGACACTGGAATAGCCTAAAAGCAAAAGCCAAAGAGCTAGAATCAGGCCAACCATTATTTGGTAGCTAAGACCCATCTTGGCTTGAAGCCGCTCTAATCGACGATTCATGGCCATCACCTACACTTCGCCCATGTTCTCATCGGGTAACTTGCGACTGTAAGCCTTGATAATATCGGCCACTACAGGATGACGCACCACATCAAAGGCGTCAAAGGTCACAAATTGGATGCGGTCAATTCCCTTAAGCTTACTTTGAGCATCAACCAAACCTGATTTTACCCCTTTTGGCAAGTCGATTTGCGTTCTGTCCCCATTGATAATCATCTTAGAGCCAAAGCCTAAACGGGTGAGGAACATTTTCATTTGGGCAATGGTGGTATTTTGAGCCTCATCTAAGATAACAAAGGCATCATCTAAAGTACGACCCCGCATATAAGCCAAAGGCGCAATCTCAATAACGCCACGTTCCATGAGGCGGTTGGTTTGCTCTGCTCCATAGATGGTGTAAAGCGCATCATAAACCGGACGCAAATAGGGGTCGACCTTTTCCTTAAGGTCACCAGGCAAGAAGCCTAGGCTCTCCCCTGCTTCTACCGCTGGACGCGTCAAGATAATCTTCTTCACTCGCCCTTCCTTCAAGGCTTGAACTGCTAGCACCACAGCTAAGAAGGTCTTCCCTGTCCCCGCAGGCCCAATGCCGAAAACCACGTCCTGTTTGGCAATAGCGCGTGTATATTGTAACTGACCAAAGTTCTTGACCCGAATGGCCCGACCATCTGCTGCTCGACCAATGACTTCCTCATAGAGATTGAGGAAATAATCCAAGGTATTGTTCTGGGCCATCTTAATCGCCGTCACAATATCCATAGTGTGCGGTGTAATATGGCGTTCTAGCAACTGCACTAATTGGTTAACTACCTCTAAAGTTAATTCAACAGCTGCTTGACGCCCCGTAATGGTTAATTGCTCACCACGCGTCGTGATCAGCACTTCAAAGTGTTCTTCAAGTAATTGTATATGGTGATCTTGATTGCCCAAAATGGCTAAAAGCCAATCCGGATTGGAAATAATTAATGTCTGACTATATGGGTGTTGTTCCGTCATAAGCAATCCCTCTTTTCTTCACGTCTCAGACGACGTCAGGCTAGTTACTAGTGGACACACTAGGCTGATTCTATTATACCTTGTCTTGCTCTAAAAGTCATGATTTGTGACATTTTCTCCGTCTAAAAGAAAAACAGGAGCCTAGCTCCTGTTGTGTATAAGTTAGCCTAAGAGACGTTTAACTGTCTCATTGATGGCCTTACCTTCAGCTTGACCCTTAAGGCTGCTAGCAGCTAAACCCATGACCTTACCAAAGTCGGCCTTACTAGTGGCCCCTACTTGCGCCATAATCTCGCGAACCTTAGCCTCTAAAGCTTCAGGACTTAGCTGTTCTGGCAGGTATTTGGACAATGACAATTTCATCCTGGGTTGCCGACACCAAATCCTCGCGTCCCGCCTTCTCAAATTCAGCTAAGGAATCACGGCGTTGCTTGAGTTCCCGAGAAATAATGGTAATCTCTTGGTCTTGACTAAGTGGCTCAGGCTGTTCTAGCGCCTCTTTCTGGAGCGCTGCCTTGAGCATGCGTAAGACCTTAAGGCTGTCTTTGTCCTTGGCCTTCATGGCAGTTTTAATATCTTGGTTAATCCGTTCTGTTAAAGTCATTAGGCTTCCTCCTTATAGGCTACCAATTCGATTTCAATACCAGCATTGAGTGGAAGTTTCCCAACTTGAAAGGCTGAGCGGGCTGGATAATGTTCTTGGCTAAAGTATTGGCCATAGACCCCATTGACTGTCGCGAAGTCGGAAATATCATTGAGAAAGACGGTCGTCTTAACTACATGATCAAAGGTCATACCCTTTTCAGCCAATAAGGCCTTGAGATTGGCAAAGACTTGATGGGTTTGATCCCCAATAGTAGCTGGCATATTACCCGACACAGGGTCGATTGGCAATTGACCTGAGGCATAGAGCCAACCATTGACGTAACTAGCATGCGAATAGGGTCCAACTGCTTTAGGTAATTTGTCTGAGATAATACGTTGGATTGACATAAGTAAACTCCTTTACTCTTGGTTTAATCGCTTATTCAAAGCTGAAATGATGCGGTCTGCAGCCTCCGCCACAAAATCTGGATGGGTAGCACAGTTGAGACGAACGAAGGTGGCAGTTTGACGGCCAAAGGTCACCCCAAAGTTAACCGCTAGCCCTGCTTCATGAATCATGAAGTCCTTAATCTGGCTAGCTGGCAAATAAGCGCCAAAATCAATAAAAGTCACATAGGTGGCTTGACGTTCCGGTATCACCAAATCTGGGAAGGCAGCTAATAGGGTTCGGCGTAAGTAGTCATCATTGTACTCTACTGTTGCATTAAGACCTTCCAACCACTGGCTACCTGATTCATAGGCTGCTTGTGTCGCCAATAAGCCCATCAGGGAGTGGCTGGCTTGCTGATAAGGTGCCACGCCTCGGTCGTATACTTGACGCAATTTTTCATCTGGAATGACCACGTGCGAATTAAGCAAGCCCGCTAAATTAAAGGTCTTAGATGGTGAGTTTAAAACAATGACTAGGTCACGATAGGCACTTAAGCGGTCATCTAAGGCAGAAACAAACTGATTACCAGCAGACACAAAGTCTTGATGGATTTCATCAGAAATCAGATAGACCTGATGACGACGGCAAATGGCTAGGAGTTGTTCCAACTCTTCTAGGCTCCAGAGACGACCTGTTGGGTTATGTGGAGAGCAGTGAATGAGTAGCTTAACTTCTTCCGCTACAATTTGCTGCTCCAAGGCATCGAAGTCAATTTCATAGCGGTTATGACGCAATTGCAACTGGTAGTCCACTAATTTACGGCCCGTGTCTTTAACGGCGCCATGAAAAGGCGGATAAACAGGTGTCATAATCATGACACCTTGACCTGGCTGAGTCAAAATTTGAACTAACCAATAAAAGCTGCTGACAACCCCTGGCGAAAAACGAACCCAGTCAGGCTCAATCTCAACGCCAGCTCTTTCTTGCTGCCACTTGATATAGGCTTGATAGTATTCTGGGCAAGGATAGGAATAACCAAAGACACCATGGTCTACCCGCTCATGTAAAACCTTTTGAACCGCTTCAGGTACCTTAAATTCCATATCGGCAATCCACATACCTAGTAAATCAGGGGCTCCAAAAAGCTCTTGACTTAAGTCCCATTTCTTACAGTTACTACCACGACGGTCTGTAAAATACCGTTGGCAAAAATCAGCTACTTGTTGATTCATGGTCATCCCACCTTGTCCTAATGATGTTATTATTATCCCCTTTCAGGTTAAATTTGCAAGTAAAGTAAAACACCCAATGACTTGAGTCATTGGGTGTTTTAAATCGCTATGTATCGCTATTTATAAGCTAGCGTAATGTTATTAAAACTTACGTTTACGAGCTGCTTCTGATTTCTTCTTACGACGTACAGATGGTTTTTCGTAAAATGATTAGACAAGAATCACTAACTATCACAACCTATCAAAAATGCGTTGTAAAAGCATCCTTTAAGTTTTAACCTATCACTACCACTCATAACCAATCATACTTTCAAGTAGAATTTGCTACTTTTCTGCTACTAGTTAGAAGATACGGTTTAGGTCATCCAATTCTTTCATCAAGTCATTGTATGACTCAAGACTTGTCTTAACACCAACCGGCACTTCACTGATAGAGAAATAATAATCTACAGGTATAGGCCGACCTACTAACTCGTTCATTTTACGTTCGACAATCACACGTTCACCAATCAGACCTTCAAACTTATCATGCGTAAGTTCTTCTATCAGTTCTGAGTAGTCAATGCTGACACGATACCCAGTCTCTTTTATCATACAATCAATTCTATTCAATTCCTCGGTAGATAATTCATCTACACTTAAAAGGCCGTCTCGGACCAAATTTAAGCGCTTTAATGATACCCCTGTTTCTCTAACGATAATTTCCATTGGAATAGCTTTGTTCTGAATAAAAGATTCAATCAATTTCTTATTCATATTATCCCTCGATTCAACTTGTTATTTTAATTACATAGTATCACATTGACTTGTTTTTGTATATAAAAAATGCCGACTAGTAGAGGGACTAGCCAGCATTAAACCCTATACAAGAATGAATTGAGGATACACACCCTTGTACCTATATTATACTGCATTAGTGATATTATCTCAACCAATTGTTCGCATAAAAATAATCCCCTGGGCAATGCCCAGGGGATAGATGCCAGGTCCTAAATTCAGGACTTATTCAATTACTTCCGTTATTTCGGACTTAGAATTTACCAACGATATTGCCGGTTGCTTTTTCGATAAGCGAACCGTCTTCACTGACTGTAATCTCAGTGTTTTCAAGCATAGCGCCATCTTCTGTTACATAGTACAAGCGACCATCGCCACCTGGAACGTATTCCTTAGATGACATTTCGCCATTGTCCTCCAAGTGATACCACTTATCCTCATATCGGACCCATCCGATAACCATTCGGCAGGCCTCGTCAAAGTAATACCACTTCCCGTCACGGTACACCCAGCGCTTAGCGTAAGCATAACCGTCTTCATCGAACAAGTACCAGTAATCATACAGTTAAGCCATTGGTCTGCTGGCCATGAACCATCTTCGTTACGATACCACCAGCCGGTCTCATTCTTGAGCCAACCAGTCTCTTTGACCTCAGAAGATCCAACAGATTCACCGCTTAAGATAGCGTTGACCTTAGCTTGAACGGAATCGTAGTCATATCCAGACGCAGTTAAGCGAACTTTTCTATCCTCACCAGTTCCCCATTGTCCATTGATTACTTCTTGAGCCACCTCCGCAACTGATTTAGAGCCACTTGAAGCGGTAGATGAAGCCGAGCCAGACCCGTAGTTAGGTCTAGCATATCCCTTGATTTGCCACATATTCCATGTGTATGACCGACGCCGAACAGCAGCCGGATAGCCGGAGTTACCTTCAATCGTGTAGACTGTATCGCCAGACACACTTTCCACGATTCCGATGTGGTCCGCGAATCCACCGCCATCCCAGTCAAAGGTGATAATATCACCAGCTTGTGGGTATGACTTACCAATCCAGATACCTTTAGCTTGGAAGATAGCAATGTGACGTTGCACACCGCACTCGCCTCCAACTAATGATGACAACCCTGCCTTTCGGAAAGCAGCGGTAACCGTTGCATCGCACCAGTCATCTTCACTTGTCATTCGATAGCCAACAGGTAGCGGACTTTGAGAATTGTAAATTGATAGAATTTCACTGTGCACAGAGCCATATTTTTGGCCGCCTAGCCAGTTTCTGAATACATTTAGCACATCTTGAGCACTTGCCATGTTGCTAGTTTCCCCCTTGTCGATTCTATCCAACGACCCATCTGCATTGAGTGTGTCATGGATAGTTTTCATTGAATTATAGTAAGAGTTAAATACCCTTTCTGAATTGCTGCCATCACCAGCATAATCATATTGAGCACCACCAAGACGGAATAGACCACGCGCATAGTCCCATAGTGTCTTAGCTCCGGAAGTCTTGTAAAAGCCACCATTACGGAGTAAGTAACCATAGTCCTTAAGGAAATCTTCAACCGTGTCATAATGGATATAATACCCACCTTCAACTGCCGGGCGCTTGCGTCCAGGCGTCACAGGAACGCCACTCTTTCTAGTTTTAGGGTTAAGGTCATCGTACCCCCAAGTCATACCACCCCAGTTGTTGTCTTCCCTGGCCGATATAGAATTAGGGTGTTGCCCCCACCCAGTCTCGTGGCACAATTGGCAGATGACAAAAGAAGGGACTAGGTCATAATGCCTAGCCACCTTCTGCATTTTTTCAATTAGATCATCCGATAGTGTGTAATTACCGTATTGCAACATACGGCTTCACCCCTTCCTAGGATTCTTTTGGAACTTCGTAAGTCAACGCTTGCTCACTGTCACCTAACCCAGCAGTAGTAGGGTCAGGAATTAGGTTAAATGCGTTAACGAATGTCAATACGATTAAGTAAGGATTGCTGAATAGAGAGACAAACAGTTTACCTAATGTCTCAAAAGTTGTTATGTCCTCAAGTTTGAGGTTTTGATAAGCCAATACAGGCATCAAAATAGCAATCGCGAAACGTGCCAAGAATGCAACGTTTTTCTTGTTAAAGCGAACCTTCCAGTTGATTTTATTCATAATGAATTCCTCCTATTTTAACTTTTGTTTGATCTCAATAAGATCTTCCTTCATAGCCTTGATTTGTTCCACGAGCTGATAAGTAATCTTATTCTGCTCGTCATGTTCATCAATACGTCTACTGTTTTGTTCAGCTAGTTTCTGGGTATAGTTTTGACTAGCTTCAATCATTGTCATGCGGTGTTCCTGTTCAGTAATTTTGCTTTTGTTATTTAAGTACAGACCTGCTACCGGAATCAGCACGCCGATGATGTAACCCAACACCTCAGAGCTAATACTAGTGCTCCCTGGCATACTCTTCCCCCTTCCTTCATAAGAAAAGGGTGCACTAGGCACCCTTTCATTTGCGGTGATTATTCTTCACCTTGTTCTAATTCCTCAAGACGTTGCTTGAGTTGTTCAAGTGTCATGAATTCCAAATCGGCTAAACCAAGAATTTGAAGTTGCTCACGAACACCTTTCTTATGACGGCGTGGCACAGAAGCAAAAGTACGTTTTGCTAATTCAATGTGCTTAGCGTAAAGAAATGTAGTTCCATAAATTTGTCACCTCCTCCCCACAAATTCCGAACATGAGTAGCGAGTGCAGTAGCAGCTTCCCTAATGTGGTGTAGCATGCTCCTCATCCCCTTCTTCTTTATGCTCAGTTTCTTTGTCAGATTCAAAACGTTCCCGGTAATCTTCAGGAACTTCAGTTGGCAAGGTGAAGTTAGTTACAACCTTTGCCATTTGTTCTACCTGGTATTTAACCAGTAATAAGTGTTCACTAATATTTGCGTTGTCATCAGCTTGTTCAAGCATTGCACCGCTAGCTTTTTCAAGAAGCTCCTCAGTTTTCTTGTTTTGCTTGCGTTGGTCCTCAATAATTGCTTGAGAATCAGCTAGAGTTTTCTTGAGGTTTTCAACCTGTTCAGCCGTCTGGTCTGCTTGCTTGATGGCATCATTCATGGCGTATTTCTGAAACGAATCTTTATACACCTTTTGCTGCACTAACTCAATAATCTCGTTATCCGGTGTAGCTAAGTGGTTCCCATCAATCTCCCTTTCAAATGCGGTGTATTCGCCATCGGTTGATTGAATCAGAACCCTAGTTTTTTCCTGATCGAACGTTAGTTGCTTGCTTACTATCCGGAACATCTTGCACCTCCAGTTCTGCCAGCTTCTCTTTCAACTGACGATTTTCTTCTTCCAATAATTCACAGGCCCGTTTATACATAGCCCGATTGGCTTTTTCCTCAGCCAAAGCCAAGGCAGTTTCAGACAATGCTTGTTTGACTGATTCAATTACTAACTCATTCATAAACTCCTCCTGAAAACATCAATTTTATACGACTCTACCATGATCTATAATGCTGCAAGTCCCCCAGTTACCAATGAACAACCCACAATCAGCATGTTTATTCTTCAAATAGACTCCTGGTTCAGTACCAACGATTAAATTGGATAATACAAACCCATTCCCGGAATCAGTAGTTAAAGGACTATAAACCTTAATCTCACCGTTATCGCCATCAATAGATAGTGCGGTAGAAAAGACGTTTTCTTTATTAGTTCCATATCCGAGATTAAGATTAAAACCTTTCTTAGCCCAAAATACAACGCCTTTGTTTCTACCGTCTTCGTCAGCCCAATATGACATAGAACCGGTCCATCGACCGCCACCCCAAATCTGAATACCATCTGATAGATATTTAGCGGATATTGAACCATCATTTCGAGTGGAATACATGCCGTCACCATTGATATGCAGGTTGTTTCCGACCCCATTGAAGCCAGCTTGGATAAATTGAGCAATTTCACCGGTTAAACTTTGGACATCAATGTTAACCACCTTTATTTTCCCTCCGTCAAGAGTACCAAATGTAATCTTGTCAGCTTGAAGATCCGTAATGTGAGAGCTATTGATGACGCCTTTCTCAATGTAAGTCGTACCGGTAATAGCATTCAATTTACCATCGAGGCGGAACCCATCAGCAGTTTGACTGAAGATAGATTCACCGCCATTGACCTTATTACTAATGGCTTGAATGACCTTATCCGGTGACTGTTCAATGATAGACTTAAAATGTTCAGTAGTTACACTGTCGCGGATGATGCTAGGCGTTTGTTCTCGTATAGAACTAGCAGCATCGCTAGAAGCTTTAGATAACAACTTCCCAGCAATAGTAGCTAAGTCCGTTTGCAAGTTGTTGTGATTGTCATAGAACTGAGCATACAGACCACGGGAAGAAAGGCTAATTTCACCTTTCAATCCTTCAACTTCCGATTTCATCTTGAGCGTCAGTTGCTGAAGATTTTCAATCAGTTCAGCTAACCTACTTCTTTGTGACTGGTTTTCTTCATAAGTAGAAGCAGAATCACCTGCCACAAGACGAAGCTCCGTCAGAATTGTATCTCCAATTAAGTCTGGTTTGATACTACCGTTCTTAAGTGTGATAACAGAATCAGGCTTAGGTGCTAAGAACGTATAAGAGAACAATCCGTCCCCTTCTAGCAAGGTGAACTCAGAATTCTTGTCAATCTGAGCATTAAACTTTTGTGGCATTTACTTCACCACCTAATCAGTCAGCGCCCATTCAGTAAAGCCGCTAGGCTTAACGCCATTAACAATCGACATCACAACTTGATAGGTCTTGTTACCTTTACGAAGCGTCCCAGAGAACATGACATTGTTGTTGTCAACCTTTGTGGTCATCCCAAACGCACCGCTCTTAGAGTCTTTTTGCATCGATACTCCGACCGGAACAGCATCAGATTTGAGATAGTCCCCAAAGTCTTGATTACCCTGGTTCAATGAAAGTTTGGCGTGTTGTGACAGGTTTATCCATGACTTCCAAACGTTATTGGTTAAAGACGCGACATAGAAGTCGTTATCCCAATGAGGAGCGAAACAATAGGCATAGCCAGATGAAGGTTTCCACACACACACCTCTTTGACCGGTGCGTTCATGTCTTTTACGATACTAAAGCCAATAGGGACCGAATTACTGTTGAGGTAGGAACCAAAACTGGTTCCTGCTGGGCAAGTGTTAATAGCTAATGTCGCGCCCCATTCGTCAAGACCAAATTTTCTTAGCAATGTAGTCAGGACATTACCATTGGCTACATCAGTGACATTCCACGCTTCGGTATTGATTCGTTTTCGAACCCACATCCGACCGTTTGTCCCAACAAATAGCTGCCAGGTGAAGTGCCCATTTTGTCCAAGTGTCCCTACTCCATTCGAAAAGACAAGGATAAACCCATAGCTACTAGAAATACCCTTTGACGCCATATTTGTTGTGTATTGATAAATACCAGGCGTGGTTAAGTTGTCAACATCGTTATTAGTTTTGGCAATTTTGCCAAATAATGCTCCCAAGTTTTCAATGTTGATAAGATTATTTAGTTCACCAACCGAACCAGTCTTAAACTTGTTCACCGTATCTTGCACCCGGTTAACAGAATTGACACTAGCATAACTTGTTCTATCGTCAACCAAAGTAACCGTAATGCTTTTATCAGAAGATATGCTTACTAGATATCGAATCGTCATCTGAATTCGTTGGACCCTATAATCTTCTAATACAGGAGGGGCAGCAGTATCACCACCATATAGCCACAGAAATTCTGGCCCATTCCCAATTTTGGCAAAGACGCCAATTTCGGACATAGCCTTTCTTTGTGTTATATTTAGTTCCTTATTGTCGATGACAATTTCAACGACTTTCTTATCACCTTCATTCGTAACAGTTGGAACCTTCCGAACAAATTGAGCTGCTAATCCAGTCGCATTTTCAGCATTCGTAGATCCAATACCAATTGCCATACCGGTGACAACTAGTTCGCCTTGTTTAAGCATTTCACGCTTACCCACATTAGTAAGCGTTAGTTGAGTAAAGGGCATATTATTCTAACCTCCATTCAATATGTGTCGTACTAGGCACAGCTTGTACTTTCATAACAGGGTTTTGAACAGTAACCCTATTCATGTCTCCTTCTACACTGACATTGACATGCCCTACCAAAGGTTCAAGTTCAATTGAGTGACTAGTAGAAGTTTCCGTCACATCAACTCGAACAACAACCGGGTAATACCCTTCAGCGTGGCATGTTAGACGGTATTCATCCAAATACACCTTATCGAAGATTACATCGCCACCAGTTTTAGTCAATGTTGGATAGTGCTGATTCTTAGGTTGCATCACCACTTCAGTAGTAACCTGACTTCCACCTTTTCTCGTTCTTACCAGGAATGACCGGTGAGGGCGTTCAACAAACCTTGTGACGCCAGCTAAAGTATATTTCTGACCCGTTGTGAAGCCGGAGCCGTTGTGACGAATCGTAATACTTCCCTGCTCCACCGTAATGGTGACAGGTTTTCGCGTATCAAGTTCTTCTTGGATACGGTTCTTGGTGTAGATCATGGTATTGTCATTACCAATCAATCCAATTGATAACTTTTGGCTATCGTCTAATCGTTTAATATCCGATAGCAAAGCAGGTAAGTCAGTCTCTTTCCATTCAGTCAACGACACTTTAGCCTTATCAACTGCTTCTTTTACCTTTTCAATCTCCCGTCGCACCTCATCTGACACTTCACCAGACATAGTGCGAACCCATCCGGTTTCTGCCTTTTCCCAAATTTCCGTCTTGCCGCCATTATCTAAGAAAACAATGTCCCCAATTTCATAGTCGTTAGGGTCAGGCAATTCAGTCAGATGGTACATAATGTGACGACCGTCAGCATCTTCTATGTAGTTCAATAAGTTGTACTCAAAGTTACGTTCTTCAGATTGGACAGATAAGGTATGAGAAGAAGGTCTACCCTCATTCAGTAGTCGCTCGGCCAACTTGACCGAATCATAATCATTAGTGAATTTCACCCGCACGACTTGTTCCGTCAATGGGTTCCATTCGACTTCCTCAACGCGCAATTCAACATCAATGTCATACTTTTCCGAATACACTTCCACCGTGTCATACATGCCGAAGAAAGTATCAGTCGTAGCGTCCATAGCCGCCATGTCGAGCGTGGCCGTGATTTTTTCGTAAGCAACACTAGGATGCTTTTCAAAGAAATCTTCCGCATCATCGTTCAAGTCTTCAACATCTTCATACTTGTATTGATAGAGAATCTTTTCCTTAGTGTCAGGTGTTGTGTAAGGTGTTTTGCGTTTTCGCTTAGTAGGCTTACGCTTACGCTTCACCTGCACCTTCTTACGTTCTTCTAAGGTTTCGTTCTTAAACTCAACATAACGAGTGACGATTGGCAGACCGTATTTCAACAGCAGGAGACACAATCGGCGTCCCATACTCTTTTGCTTTATTGGTTTTCCGTTCATCTTTCTCGTTCAAGTAGTCCGACATCACAGTCGTAAACGGAATGATACGCGTACAGAATTCGTCTGTTTGTTCATACTTCAGTTTGAAGTGTTGCATCAAGGCGCTACCCTTACGAATGACTGCAGCTTTCTTCTTGCCCCGAACGGCGCGGAAGATAATCCCATTAGTCGTAAACTCTTGTTCAGACCGTGTAATCTTCATAAGTGAGTTGTCATCTGAGAACAGCACCGCATAAGCAGTAGAGTCCGCATATTTCTGCTTGACACTTACACGTACATTATCGGTTGTAAGGCTTCCGGTATAAGGAGCCGTCATCAAACCTTTGGCCTGGTTCAAGGCCGTTTGCAGTGGGACACCGCCAAATTCATACTCAGGAATACTCCGGTCCATCACGTCTTGAATCGGCTTAGCCCTTGCTTCAACCTCAACTGTTTCTGATACCGTGTCCGGTTCGCATGTATGAATGTAGAATGGGATAGGTTTTTGCGTATGGTTAGGAGTAGTCTTAACGTAGTCCCCCTTCTTTAACCATTCAGCATTCAATCCGTTCATGTCATACTGGAACCTCAATTCTAGGTACCCTGGACGCTCAGTCACAATTGGCCGGTCAGTGAAGTGTATCAGTTCGCCCTTACCGTCCGTATTGAAGTTTGTTTCTGATTTGTCGTAGACATTGAACATCACAACGCCCTCCAATCAAGTGCTGCCGTCATCGAGTAGTTAGCAGACCAAGTAATCACTTGCCCACTTTGATAGCTAGGATAGGACTTATTCCTAGCCTCTTTGGTGTGAGACATATTCGTTTCGTTATACCCTTCTTTTAGGTATGAGCGCATGTGTAGAATATCTACAACCAGTTTCCCACTCGGCACACCCTTGTATGAGTACTGGACACCGCCAAAACTGAACGACACATCACCACCTGGTCCGTCTAATGTTAGTACCAGGTGCAGCTTCCCATAAGGAATAACGAATGAATCGCCACGATTGACCGTAACATTCTTATTCTCATGCCTTACTTGACGATACGGTTGTAGCTTGAATGTCAGCGTGACCGTATAACTATTACCTAGGGCCACTGATTCTTCAATGTTACTCATTTCAGATACAGTTCCTAGAAAAGTAGAATAAGGATGATTGTAGAGTTCCAACGCTACTTGTGCTCCAATAAGAGAAGCTAAGTAAGCGCGTTTAGCTTCCATTTCTTCCTCATTAGCAGCATAGACAGATAGTTCTAGGTTGAATGGTGACCGTTCACCATACGAATCATGATCTATCGTATAGAACCCATCCCTACCAGGGACAATGTAGTAATCAGCAGACCGGCTAGGATAAGTCATAGCCGGTCTTTTTGATACTTTAATTCCTCTATCGTAGAGAGAGACGCCGTTGATAACAGCTTCACCGCGACGATATGTCTTCTTAATTGGTTTCAAACTTATAACAGCCATCTTATCCCTCCTTGATCACAAAGTTTTGCCCATTCTTACGAGCAAATCGGTTAATACTATCGACAATAGGTTCAATAATTGAATCAGCTTGACTCTTAGATAACTGAGATCCAATCGGGTTAACAGACAGGTTGAATACAAATGTATGTCCACCATCAGCAACCGAATCCCGCTTATCTTGGAAGTTGTCAGGCATCTTAATGGTACTCAAAGCATCCAAGAAGGAACGATTGGTACCCTCAGCATACTTAGGCAAGAAGTCAACAAACCGTGATAGCGCCTTGTTCCTGCTAGCATCAGACATGAACCGCCCAATGCTAGGCCATACCTTGGTACCAATAGGCAAGTTATACAGGGTGTCTCGGTCAGGAGATACGCCAAAACGTCCGTCAGGCGTTAAGAACGGTTCACGTTTCCCACCGTCACCCAGGATAGCCATACCACCATAGTGATATTGAGTACCAGACATCAGGCGCCGCCCAACATCTTCATGGTGAGTGTAAACATAGGTATGAGCCGTTTGACCATCTAAGGACCACAGATAAGATTGCACAGACGAGATTACACGACTCGCAAAGTCAGTCGCATTCAGTGGAGCATTTGCCCCCTTGCCCGAAATTAGACCTTGTGGCGTGCATCTGATCGCTGGCACCACTCAATTTAGCTCGCGTATCATCGGCGTTGGTTTCCGTCTGAGCCTCAATAGCATTCGCACCATTCGCTCGACTGTCACCAATTATATCGTTCATCCGACTCAACTTAGCTTGAGTGTCTTCAGCATCCGTTTCAGTGTCAACATCAACACCTTCACTGTCAGCATTCTGAGCCGCATTCTTCAAGTTTTCTAACTTAGTCTTAGTATCGTCAGCATTAGTACTTGTCTTTGCTTCAACCGGTGACAGGCCTAACATGCTAGTCAACCAATAGAAAGCCAATGAAGATACGCTAGTCAAGGTTGCATCCGCGTTAGTGTTAGTAATCAAGGTCCGTGTATCACTGTCCGGGATAACACCCCAAGCAACTAACAAGTTGTGCATTTGCTGCTCAGCATCAGGTGCGTTAGTGTCAATGTTGGCATACTTGCTTCTGAATTCCTCATTGTTCCATAGTCCCATCTGTTCAATGGTCTTTTGAATGTCATCATGAGGTACTTCCATCTTCAAGACAGCAATCTTCTGTTCAAGCGACAAGTTTTGCCAAATACCCAATTCATACAAGGCGTTTTCCAATAAGTCAGCCCCGTAGTATTTAGTTTTTAACTCTTGAACCTTAGGCTCAATCTGCTCCCATGTCACGCCTAGACTTTCAAGTAAGGCGTCGAATTGCTCCTTACCTTCCGTCTTGATTTTGGCTTGTTTTTCTTCCAACGTTAGGAAGTCCCATTCAGTCTTAGTCTCTAAGATCTTCTGAATCAGTTCTTTAACGTTGCTATCAACATGGGCATCCTTAGATAAGAGTTGCAAGTCATTCCAGGTTAGACCCATCGTGTGAACCTTCTGTATGAATTCATCTAGTTGATCCGTAGATAAGGCCCCAGCAGTTGTTCCCTTCTCAGTCGCAAACGTATTGACCGCCTTATTCCACCGGAGCATAGCGGAAGATACCGCGTCACCCATTTCCTTGGAATAAGTGATAAGGTTTTTGATTGGCTCAGCAAACTTTTCAGCATCAGGCCCTTGTTCAAAGATTTACGCACCTTATCAACAGTTGTACCTGCAGCTTCAGCCACACCTTCTAGGAACGTTTGATACTCATGCTCATTCTGCATAAGTTGTTCCTTAGTCTTTCCGTTCATTTTAAAATGCAACGCTAGTGTTGTACGAATGTTTTCTTCTTCTAAAGCTAATTTTCTAGCCAAGTGCGCCTTAGTAATAGCTTCCATCTGAGTATTGTACTGTTCTTCGTTAATCTTCCCAGCCTTTTTCATTGCGAACAAGGCGTCTTGTTGTTTCTGATAAAGAGCAGTTTCAGATGCTAATGCCTGATCAATGTAGTTTAGTCTAGCGCCAAATTCTTCCTCAGTCATTTGACTTAGGTTTTTAGTAAAGCTAGCATAAATCTGCTCATATTGTTGCGCATTTTCAGCCAACGATTCGGCATAATAACGCATCACCTTGTCAGATAAAGCCATAACTTCAGATTGGTATTCAGGTTTTAGTACACCTTCAGGGTCCAACCCACTTGTTTGTAGTTCTTGAATTCTCTTAACAGCATTCTCAGCTTCAGTAGCCTTGGCTTGAATATCCTTGACAGTCGCATCAAAGCTTTCTTTCAGAGCTTCTTGGACATCTTTAGGCAAAGCCTTGAAGTTTTCTTTCAGCTTGGCCACCTTTTCGTCACTCAGTTTTCTGACTTCCTCAGAAATACCGGATAGACTGGTTGCCAAACCGTCCATGCTCATGCCTTTACCAATATTACCCATTTCAACCGATACACCTTGGATATGCTCACGCATAGCCCTTAGTGATTCAGCTTGTTTCTGAGTAATACCGCTTATATCTGGGAACTCTTTAGCCCTTGTGTAAGCATTCCATGCTTCCTCGCCCCACGTTTTCCATGCTGCATAACCAAGTACCAAGGCTGCAGTTACACCCGCAACACCTAGCACAACAGGGTTGAATGCTGCACCCAACATACCAATGCCACCCGTAATATCACCGGCTAGCATAGTAGCGAACGCACCGCTTAATTTACCAACACCAGTTAATAAGGTCCCTGTCATCTTTAGAAGATTACCGCCAGTCGTAATCAATGACCCAAACATAGATAGTACAGGGCCACCCACTAAGGCGAAAGCACCGAACGATACAATATTCTTCTTAGTCGCATCATCCAAATTGCTAAACCACTTAGCAAAGTCTTGCACCTTACTTACTAACCCATCAGAGTTGTTAATCAGATCGTTGATAGCAGGCAATAAGGCATTACCAATCTGAACTGACAATAGGTAAGCGTTGTTCTTAGCAATTTCCCATTGAGACTTAGTTGAGTTCAATTGTTCATTGTACTCTTTGTCTAAGGCAGTCCCTTCCTTGTAAGCCTCATTGGCTAAGTTTAAGGACTTATGTAGCACCTCACTACCATTAGCAAGTTTCAGCAAGGTATCACGTAAACGTACTTCCTTAATTTTCATCCCGTTTAAGACATCAACTACATCGCCACCCTCGGCCTTGATACGGGCTAACCCATCAATAAAGGCAGTGAAGGCAGCAGAACTACTTTGTTGATATAATGATTTGAATTCTTCAGATGTCATGCCAGCCACTTTAGCAAAGTTTTCTAGCTTGTGGCCACCGGCAGATACGGCACTCGCCATATTGACGAAGAATTTAGAAACCGCAGAACCCCCACGTTCAGCAGCAATACCTAACGAACTTAAGGCAGCAGAGATACCCAGAATGTCAGCTTCACTAACCCCTAAAGTATTCAGAGTACCGACCAAAGCACTAGCCATCGACATGATCTCAGTTTCAGTCGTAGCAGAGTTGTTACCTAAGTGCACCAAGGCTGACCCGATACGTTCGATATTGGCAACCCCAGTCCCTGTAACGTTAGTAAACCGCGCAATCGCATTGGATGCTTCCTCACTAGATAGCGAGGTGGCCGTACCAATCTTTGCCATTACCTGGGTGAATCGGGCCAAGTCATCTTGCTTAACCCCTAATTGACCCGCAATAGACGCGAGGTTTTCTAATTCACCAACTGCAATCGGCATCGTCCGGCCCATTTGCATAATCTGCTCACTGAAAACTTTCATCTGTTCAGCAGATGCGCCCGTAGTCTTACGTACTTGAACCAATCCAGATTCATAGTCAACCGCATTCTTAATGAAGTACCCACCGGCGGCAGATGCAATCACACCTAATTGAGTCAGACCATTCCCGACTTCTTTAACACCACGACCAAGACCAACCATCTTATTGCCCACGTAATCAAAGCCACGCCCCATCTTTGTAGCCCAGCTATTCTCTGTATGCAATTGTTTTTGGAATTGGCTATACCGTTGGCTCAAGGCATACATTTCAGCCTTAAGGTTATTGATATTCCGTTCGTTCTGTTTGAAGGCAGTACTACTTTGTTTACCCGATTCAATCAGGCTTTGTTGCCGTTGATTATACTGATCTAACAAGGCATTCATACCTTGATACTCAGTCTTCATGTTGTTTAAGGCTACACGCCCAGTACTCATGGCCCAACTATGGTCCTTCGTCATTTGAATACTGGTTCTCGTTGCCTTACCGAAAGAAGCAAGTTCGCGCTTGGCTGAAGCAATCCCACGGTCAAACTTCGTCCCATCAAAGGAAAGTTCAACAACCAATTGACCTGCTAGATTTCCGCCATAAGTCACCGCCCTTTCTTTATCTTATACCTGGTCTATGAAGTACACTTCTTCCTCGGCCCCTAGTTCATCGTTGATGAGTTCTAAGGTCCGATAGAATGGTTGCTTGTCGATTGTACTAGCATCCCAATTGTACTTATCCATCAGGTACTTATAAGTCTGTTTAATAATGGTTAAGAGACTTACTTCCGACCAGTCGCGCTTACTTTTTTGGACTTTTTTTCAGCATCTTCCTTTTGATTAAAGGCCAGTTCAAAAATATCTCTAGCCATTTGATATAGACCGGACGCACTAGGGAAGAAAGCCCCTTGAATGAATTCATCGTATGTAAACTGATCATTGAAGAAGGAAACAATAAGCTGAGCAGATAGCTCCAAATCTTCTTGAGGCTTAAACAATTCTGCTCGTTCTTCTTCAGATAGAGTTTCATCCTCAATGTTGTCTTGAATCATTGCCATAGTAGCAGCAACCTGTTTGTCCAACCGTTCTTGCCATTCAAGCGCCAATCGCATAGTCTTGAAGTTGATTTCATTTTGGACGAACGTTTTAGTTTTGCCGCAAATTTTAATATCTAATTTCATGATGATTACTCCTTATAAATAAAGGACGGTATTACCCGCCCTTTCGATATTGAATGCCCTATGGCCCAACTTGGCCAGCAGGCGCACCAGGAGGTGCACCCACTGGAGAAGCAGGACTAGGGCTTACGACTTTGCTACTTTCTTTGGACGGCCTTCTTCTTCATCGTGTGTAGCAGTCTTGCCACCCAAGAGTTGGACCTTCTTGTACCAGTTTTCAACAACGTCTTTGTTGGTGTCGTTCCCCACTACTTGTTGCCCGTATGAGCCGGTGTGCGCACATAACGCAGATACAGCAGTAATCTTAGGTGTTTGATAGTTGAGGTTTTCACCGCGAGTCTCGTAAGTTTCGTCAGGTAACATGAATTTAACCTTGTTAAGAACACGGTATTCTGTTGAGCCATCTGAACGAGGAGCCTCGAATAAGACAGCAACCCATGGCGCTTGATCATCAGGACCGACCGCAATCATCCCATTCTCGTCAATCTTGTGACCCAATAGAAGTGCTTGGTCTTCTAGTTCCAATTGGTTGATTTCAAATGATAAATCATACCCAGTTACAGATGAGTTAGATTCATCTAATGAGTCATCTGCATATAACTTACCTTCAGCAGTCTTAGGTTTAACATCAACCTTAATGTTTTTAGCTAATTGTAAGATTTTGTGGTATTCCAACGCTTCAGTGGTGTCTTTCTTTAAGACAGCAACAGCAAATTTCTTTAACCCAATACGTTTTGGCATGTAAAGTTCCTTCTTTCTTTATGTAATAGTGACTACTGTTCACTCAATACTTTAGATTTCTTTGTTCCAAACTTACCGATAGGGAACTTATAACCCTTGTAATAAGTGGCATCGTATAAAACCTTTTCTCGGTGCATGTAGAAGTCATATAGTTCTCGACTCAAGATAGACCGCACATGGACGGTCCAGTGAATCAAGTTAGTAAATGAGTTTCGTTGAGTATAGACATGAATCTGACTAAACCCAATTTCATACAGGGCCTTAAGGATATGATCCCTAATTTCCGTATATTCCATGTCATCGCAGTAATATGTTAGTTCAAAGGTATGACGATACATTTCTACATCATCATCTGCACCAGAACGACCAGCACCTGCTATTTCATGGTAGACAATAGATGGATATAAGCCACTCACATTTGAATTGGCCCGAATCAGAGGCACACCGCCTGTATCACGGCCAACCAAGTTCACAATTTCAGGAGAGTTAAGCAACTTATATTGAATCAGACGCTCAATATTCATACGCCACCTCCAATCAATGACCTAATACCATCCGCCAACGTTCGTTCAATTGATGGTCCAGTTGCACTAATCGTTCTCTCAACGATTCTTCGTGGGCGAATACCAGTAGGATTACCCTTTGAATAGGTACCATCGTTGACAAAGTACATGCGCCACGCAACGTTAGAATCGTAACCGGCCTTAACAGACTTGTGCATAGTCTTGTCAGTCCGTACATTCCCAACCTTTACATGGTCTCGTGCATGCCCATAGCGAATACCGGGACCTAACGGCGTATTATTCACCAATGCACTCTTATAGATTTCAGCCCCTTCTCTTAGGACATGGTTTGCACCATCCCCAACCTTACGGACCGTAGTATCTAAATTCGCAATGGTTTGTTCTAACCCCTTTAAGTCAAAAGCATAACCAGACATTATCGAGCACCCCCATCTTCCAATGCTTCAGCGAGGAATCTTATCCGGTCAGATAATCCTGAAGTGTCCCCAACAATAGATACCTGGTACATCTTCCCTCTATATTCAACACGATGAGCACTTGTCAGCTTAGTAGTATAGCGACACTCAAATTCCAATCGGTCACGAAGTATCTGCCCACCAGAGACTATCGTTTCCAACTGTTCACGGAATATGGTGATTTCGCGACACCATAGTGAAAACACCTCTTTCCAAGTGAAGATAGCTTGACCCGTTTCTGGGTCAAACTCATTCACTTGTTCAAGGACTTTCACCTTATGGCGCATATCACTAGCTTTGGCCTTCTTCATCCGACTTCACCGCCTTCTTAGGTAGAAAACGCAACGTATTGATAAGACCCACCAGTGCACGCGGAAGATAATCCGCGTTACGGTGTTCTTCACCTAATGAATCACGATTTTCTAGCCAGTGACCAACAATCAAGCGGATGACCGTACCAGTCATCGGATTATCCTTATGGAACGCCCCAGCACCAACCAGGAGTGCCTGGGCACCCAGGATATAGGCTTTAATCGTTGGAATTTCGTCAGGATCATATCGTTGCTCATCCGCAATTTCAGACCCCTCTACCAAGTAATCGGTAAAGGGGTTGAATTCCTTCTGAACTTCCACAGTTTCTAAGGCTTCCATCTAGGCACCTCCGCTACTATGGTAAGGTGATTTCGCAGGCAATCAATGCGTCCTTATCCAATGAGATAACATCGAATCGGTCAATTACGCGGACATCAGTACTGTTGCGCAAGAACGCCTTGCCCCCAATGTCAGTAGTTGCCACTTCGTACACGCCACGGTCATACAAGCGCAACGCTTCTTTGGAATCACCAATGAAAACAGGAACCTTCTTAGTGTTGGTCTTAAGCGTGCCGTTAGGTAAGACCACAATTTCCAACCCTTTAAGGCGTTTCTTAGTAGGATCTTTTACATCGTCTTCAATGTAGCCGTGTCCGTTCTTGTCTTCTAAGCTATCCAAGAAGTCAAAACCATCTTGGTTAGTGATAATCTTAGCCGTTGGCAAGAATGCAGCATCCAATGTTACGTTGATAACTTTCTTGATAGCCTTAATGTCAGCCAAGGCAACTTTAACACCAGTGTAAGTTGCGGTAAGCACATCAAGAATCTTCTTGTTACGAGTAGCAATAGATTTCTTAGCAATGAATCGAGCAACATAAGCCATCAAGTTTTGGTCTGTATCTTGTAACAAGGTACGTGGAATTGGCAAGATGCCACCGTAATCTTTGATAGTATATGTCTTAGTTTCAAATTTGCCAGGTTCAACTTCTGGAACTTCATCCCATTGGCTGATATTGGCGAACGGTGTGATTTCTGCTAATTTTTCGTAGGTAAAAGTACCAGTCACCACAGAAGTGAAGACCACATCTACTAATTGACTCAAGTCATATTGCCCTTGGCGTTTGTACTCTTGAATCATGGTAGAAACAGCTTTAGGAACAATGAACCCGCCATTTGCATCAACGCTTGATTCAAAGTGGCCAACAGTAGGCGCCATGCTAGCACGTTTTTCCATTTCGTGGTATAGTTCCATGTCACGTTGACTCAACTTTTGACGACGGAACGCACGAATGAACGCACCTTCATATTCCTTGTCTAAGTCTTCGTTAGACAGAGAACGAACTTCTGGAGAAGCTTCAGGTGAAGCAGTCTTCTCAGGCGTCCCAATTGTAGCGTCAGGGATATGTAAATTCCGTTGTTCTTCCATCAATTTAATACGTTCGTTCAAGTCCAAGATTTCTTGGTTTAATGAACGCAATTCTTCCATGTTAGGGGTAGCTTCTTTTGACATGGCGTCAAATTGGCTCCGCTTAGATTGCAATAACTCTAATAATTCTCGTAAAGTCATAGTATTACTCCTTTGATTTAATTTTTGGCATAAAAATAGCCGGCTACACGCCAGCTTGTTGCATATACATCTTCATGATTTCGATTTCCTGTTCACGGGCTTCTACATCACGTTGATTGTTTTCTTGTTCTTCTGCCTGGAAGTCTTCAAAACTTCTTTGAGATACGACACTTTCAGTATCTTCATAGGCAGGATAGGTCACCACAGATACATCATACAGTTGCTTGATCTTCTTGATGGTACGCAAGTAACTTCCGTCTTCTCGCTTAGACCATTCAATAGACTTAGGGTCAGGTACGAAAGCAAAGCTGCATTTAGCAATAATGCCACTTCTCATATTCGCAATCAGATCCTTAGCGTAACTTGTATCAGTAGGGCTAACCTCAAAGTACAGACCAATGTTATCCACCCTTAGTTCTAAGTTGAATCCTGTTCTCCCTAGTAATAAGTTGGCATCATGGTTAATCAATGCAACCGTATTAGACATATCGGCTTCATCTAAGCACCGTTTGTCTAAGGTTTCATAGACATGATCATCACCATAGCCAAAGTCATGACTCAGCGTGTCAAACTTCAAAGCATAGCCACTTACAATATTAGTCCCGCCAGATTCGAGCGTTCTAACCTCAGCGACTTCACCATAAGTACGAACATCATGCTTTGTTCTTCAATATCATCACCTCCTTTCCCTTTGCCATTCAGCGCTTCACCAAACTTGTTATTCTGGTAAGCTTCAATATTCTTAGCAGGAGCCAAGTTAAGCGTCATGAATGGAGAATCAGCAACATCCAATTCATAAGGAGGTAATTCATTCATCGCCCGGACTTCATTGATCGTATTGATGCCGTATTGCATGTTAATAGCATGTACCTTAGCCCGTGCTTCACTGTCACCGCGCAATTCGCTATCCATATTGAACTTGACATAGTAGCCTTTGGTCCGGTATTCGTCAGTGAATAACTTCAAGTTGAATTCTGATTCAATCTGAGTTACCCACGGTTGCAAGGTATTCTTAACATAATCCAACGATTGGTGCTCAATGTTAGTGTAAGTAGCGTTGCCCAAGTCGTTAATCTTATGGAGTGGTACCTTGAATATGGCCGCAATTCGTTGCGCGTTGTACTTCTGAGCATCTAACCATTGCATATCAGCCTGGCTAATACCAATCTGTTGATAATCCAAACCGGAATCAATGATACCGATTGGTTGACCCTCATTGACCTTCCGCCACTCCTCGCGCATAAGATCTTTAGCTTCAGGGCTTACTTGCCCAGATGCCTTTAAGATACCCTGAGGAGAACCGCCACCCTCAATCAATTCACGATTGTATCTAGCTGCTGCATCATTGCTTTCTAACTGAACCCTTACACTAGCAATTGGAGATAACCCCTCTATACCATTCTTAGACATCCCCTTAATATGGATGACTTCAGAAGGATATAGGGCCACTGGTTTGCCCATGTAAGTAGTCTGATAGAACAATTCACCGTCAGTCGATATCATCGGACGCGTTAGACTAGCCTTCATTGGTAGTAATTCCTCTGGCTTACCATCTTTTCCAAGCTTGATATAGGCGTAGAAGTTACCATAGGTACAAACATCCGTCATCATCAGCTTAATGAAGTTGAATGGGTTCATATACCGGTTAGGCTGCAACCTTAGCAACTTATGGGCATAAGAATCAGTCACAACCTGTATGTTACGGTCTTCTGATCGATAACACTTGAACGGAAGCTTAGCAATGTCATCACTCAATACGTTAATACATGCGTATACCGTATCGAACAATAGCGCAGTGTTTGATTCTGCTTGCAATGCCTTCACATTATTTTGGCCGAAGATTTGAAACAGAGAACCCCATTTCTTTTCCAGCTCCATAGACAGGATATTTGTTGGTTCTCTACCCATCGAACGCGAACTAAACAGCTTCTCTAGCATTTATTCACCCCCTTTCTCGTCTGTTTGAAGGCATTAAACTAGCCAATTTTAGCAATATCAATCCCCAAATTATCAACGCTAGGCCCAATACAAGATAGCCAACTATCTTATGTAACATGAACCCAACCAATACTAGGAAGAAAGTGCCAATAAGCATCAGTAATTCAGCAAGTATAACCATGTTCCACCTCCTAGAATGAGAATTTACCAGACATAACATAGTCATTGAGATTGAAGTTCTGACTGTCATACATTGCCAACGAGAAGGCGTTGATAATAGCAGCCAACGGGTCAATCTTATCCCGTGATTTTTTCTTGCTTATCTTAATGTTTTGGTTGCTATCCTCGTCCACAACGGCGTTGCTAGCAGCCCATTTAAGCAACTTATCGTCTGCATGGTGTAGTTTCCCTGAATATAAAGCGTCACGGAAGCCCTTAGTAGCTTCAGTAAGTCCAACAATCGTCTGCTTAACCTCAACAATCTCTACCCCTTCCGATGCCAGCTCAGTGAAGAAGTAAGTACCGTTCCACATATCGACTCCAACTGACTTGCAACCATACATAGCAGATAGTCGCATCAAATCTTCCTTCAAGTAGGCATAATCGACTACATCACCATCAGTTAACGTCAATTCTCCGCGCTCCTCGAACAAGTCAAACCGTATTCTATCCCGACTCATCCTCTCATTGAACGTATTGCTTGGCATATAAGACAACTGACCACATACATAGCGTCCTTCTTTTACGGCAACCCATCCTAACGAGGTCAAATCGACCTTAGAAGACAAGTCAATACCATAGTAGACAGAAGCGCCTTGCAGGAATTCTTTGATATAGTCGTCATCAACCGTCCGCTCATTCCACTTATTCATCTTCAAGAAGCCCGTTTCTTTTTGGTCTACCCATACGTCCATGTTCTTAGTCATAAACGAACGCATCTTTTCAGGTTGATCTAGAGCTTCTTTCAATTGGTTCCGTAAATATTCAAGGCCCTTTGGATAGGTGGCAACAATCGGATTGGCCTTTATCCAGTTAAATTCATCCTTGACATCATCGCCTTGGTCCAATTCATAGATGGCCACAAATATTGTGTCGTTCTCAGTATCAGTTTCAGGATTGATAATGTCCTTACAGTAACCATAGAAGGAATAGCATGGATAAGATAAGTCAAACCCTGCAGTTGTAATATATGCAAGCAGTGGTTGAAATCGAGATACAAACCCTGTCTCAATACCATCCACAATTTCATTTGTTTCGTGAGCCGTTCCGTACTCGTCGATAATACCAACACTAGGGTTAGTACCATCACCACGTTTTCTAGCTTCACGGGACAGAGCCTTAATAACCGAACCATTCTTACTAAACGTAAGTTTCTTGTAAGCTTCTCTAAACTTGCCTTTCAACAAGTCAGCGCCATGAATCTGGTTAACGATTTCGTTATAACATAGATCTGATTGGTCCTTAATCCAACCAGCAATGTAGATTTCTTCCATTTCGTTAGACAGAGACGCAATGTAACTTGATACGATTGCCAAAAACTGAGTTTTGGCATTCTTACGGGCCTTCTGAATATAGACTTTACGGAAGCGTCTAGCACCATCTGCCTTGTTTTTGAAGCAGAAGATATTACATGCTTCCCACAGTTGTGATATATGAAGTTCGATTGGCTGCCCCGCTAGCACCCCTTTAGTATGCTTAAACAACTTAGCCCATCGGTAGAATCTGAATAGCTCATTCCATTCAATATAAAAAGGACAGTCCCCATCGGTCTCTGCCCTCTCAACATCTTTAGGAATCGCTTCATGCTCCACTTCATGGCAACACACTGTCTTATGGTCCCGTCCAGAGAGTCATTAGCGTATTGCATGACCTGTTCTTTAAGTAATGCAACTTCATTATCGAACTTCACTACAAATCACCACCAAAGAGAATCTGTTCTTCAGTGAGTGGTTCTTTCTTGTCTTCTTCCTTGCGTTTCAACTTGCTTCGACTAACCATCGTCAATCCAAGTTCCTTAGCAAGGATAGTAGCTTGAGAGAAGTACTCTTTTTGAACCTTCAGTACTGGAAGGTACTTCTTGTTGGCCACACCCATTTTGCGAAGCTCGATAGTTGCCTTACGATAACCGTCAACAGCAATTAGATACATGCTGAGTGCATCCCCATCAACGTTTGATAAGATGCCGTACTCCTTGAACTGTTCGACAATCCAGAAGAACCTATCATGCAAGGCCGCCGGAAGGAAATTGCTAGGTTTAATGTCCTCACAAGACATTGCAACTTCTTCCGCTTCACGTTCTGCCAGTTCAGCTTTAGTGAAGTGCTTTGCGCTACCCTCTTTTGCAAGCTTAGACGGCATTTTCGTTCTTGCCATTAAACCACCACCTTTCCTTTTATTAAATATAATCGTATTGAAGTGTTATAATATACTATTTTAGCTATATTTACCCCCAGAAAAAAATGCTGAAAAGGGAATTTTGTGCGGAGTTGAGTGGGGAGCGGTCTCCATGGTTACTTTCGTCGTGATTTTCGAGTGGGTACCCCTTGAAAACATTATGGAAGCTTGTTATATCAATGTTTTCTCGGTGTTTTGGTGTGATCCGTTCAGCTGCTTTTTACATTCGTTTATTTTCAGTGAAAACTCTTTGTATCAACGTTTGTCGCTTGTTTTGTGCGTTGTTTTATTGCTTTTAACCTTTTCTAATCGTTCAGATCGTTGATGCCGTTGACTTTATGCCGTTTTTTCGATACTCTTAGGCCATAAATTAGGAAGCAGCAAGCAATGAATCAAATTCTATTGATTGACGTTTTGAAGCTTAAAAAAATAATTGAAAATAAAGGATGGTAAATTATGGAAATTATTGTAGAGTTTTACGAAAAAAACGGAAGCAATTACACGCTGACATTTGAAGCAGGCGATAACATTGAATCATCGTTATATGAACTTACAATCAATGACGAAATTCACCAAATCGAATTTGATGAATCAGATTTCATTATATCTTCTGAGCTTTGCAAGCTTTTTACAATAGAAACATTAGCGTCATTCGTATCTGATTTTTCTATTGAATGTGAAAATGTCAGATTATCAGGTGATTACGATATTAGAGAAATATCCAAATTCAAAGAATTTTCAAAGACGTTAACCCCTCACGACCTTTCACATGCTCTTAAATGTTTACAATATGAACACGAATATTTTAGAGTGTTCAAAGATACCAGAATCGAATTCTTAGATTATGCTGATCTATGTCACATAGAAGCAGAAATTCAATCTAAAGCAGCTAAAAAACTAATTGATAAATTATTGCCCATCAAGAACCAAAAGTATATCAAAGTAATTGATTGCGACTACAATAATACAGGCGCTTACGTTGAATACTTTGTTAAAGAAACCGCCGGACCATGGCATGAGCAGGAACCGTTATTTATACCGTCTGAAACTTTAGAAGGCACAATAGAAAAAACTATTTACCTTCACTTTGATTAAAAAATAGGAGTGCTAACAATGATTAAAACCAGATTCAAGAACTTTATCTTATCTCACGCTAAAACATTCAAGGCGTGCACATATAACGGTATAACAAACCAATGGCAAATTTTCGCAACATATAGCGACGCGATGGCGTGGCTATCTTCAAAAACAGAGCCGGTTAAGCGGCTAGAAATATCTTCAAAAAAAGGCGCATTCTATTCAGATCAGTTTTACGACATTGAAGAACTTGAGAGAATGGCGCAAGAATATGGATCTGCTTACGCCGTCAGAGCGTGGTACAGATTCAGCAAATCAGTATTTTAACCAGCGTTGGCATCGCCGCGGATCGTTCCCGCGGGCTGGTGTAGCCCATCAGGGCAAATAAAAACAATAAAGGAGAATCAACATGAAAAAGGCAAAAGACTTTTACAGAAACGGATGGCGCAAAAACGGCCATCCATGCAAAAAAATAGCGGATCGTTGGCGCGGTCCGCGTGACGCTAGAGGATTTCGCGGCGTCGTTAGTTTGGCGCCGGTCTATCGTCACGGAAAAGAATGGCATGAAGAACAAGCAAAGAAGCAGGCCGAACTAGATGAATGGTTTTATTCTGTAGTATTCCAAAAAGAAGAAAACTAGGAGGCGCCGCAATTGGATACAAGTACATTGATTCAGGCCAAAAAGCAAGCGCGAAACTTGCTAAATAAGCTGATTAAACTTGACGGCCTTGACCCCGCACAAAAAAAAGCATTGACAAGCATCAATAAACAAGTTCATTATCAAATCAAGCAATTAAACAGAGAGGAAGAACTAAAGATGAAAACAATCGAATTAAACGCATGGGAAGCAGATCGCACTAATAGCGAATGGGATTACACTTTACACGGCTTAGAATTTGACATACCGGAAGAACTCAAAGCATCATGTGCAAATCTAGGAATCTATGACGCCGATTTACAAGAATATATTTTTGATCATCATGAAGACAATCTAAAACTAGAAAACGTAAATTACCGCCCTTTCTACAATCAAACTATCCGGCGCGACGATATAGCAGTATCATTTGACTACTCAGGCGCCATCAATCTAGCCGAATTAGATAGCCGTCTAGCTCATATAACTCTTACATTTTCCGGCTCAGTTTACCGAGAAGAAAACGAATTTACTGACGAAATAGCGGAATGGCTTCAAAACAAAATTGAAGCCATCCACAAAGCAGCATTTACAGAATGGCCATCTATTGCATGGCTTCCGAAACTAGATTTTAATTGCTCAGAATACAGACTGAGCAAACTCACTAAATCAGGATTTCAGTCTTTAGCAGATCAGGCGCGCAACACATACGAATTTGAGCGCTTAGAAGGCGTCGAATATGATCAAGCTTATGAATTGCTTGACGAATTAGACGCAAGAGAACGCGAATTATACAGCGAATTTATTTAAGCCGCAAGGCTTGCGAAAACAGAACACGCTTGTTAGATCCATGGCATGGATCTAACAAGCGTGTTTTTCTTTTGTCAACCACTCAAACGACCAGCACCACAAAAGGCAACCAAAAAAACGGCCGTCTAAGCCGTTCAATCTCAAGTCCTTTATAAATGACCATCGAAAACACGACGCCTAAAACGGCGTAATTTTTAAGCCGTACGGCGCTAGCAACAGAATAAGCATCAGATGCCGCCATACATTCAAGCCATCAAGCAGCCGATGCCATGCCGTCATACGTCAAGCAGCGAATCAGAAGCAGCTTAAGCCGATAATTGACAAGCTGAAAAATCAAGCTTGACTAAATCTAAAATAACGCTTGACATATACCAGCCGGCGAATTCCCCGCCTTGCATTTCCTAGAATCAATTCTAAGCCTTCCAATCGTCAAGGATACATATTTATCCACTGACAAGCATAACGCCTAAAATGGCCTAAATTTTAAGCCATAGCATCCACGAGCGGAAACCAGGCGCGAGCTGCTCAGGCCGTCCGCCCTTCCGTCAAGCTTCACAATCTTTTCAATTCATTTTCACGACCGCTCACAAACCGCGTTAAATCAGCATTCTTCAAATGTTACAAAATTCTAATCAAAATATAATTTTCTAATATTTATTTTCTCTCGCTTTCATGAAAAGCTTGATAAATCAACATTTAGAAAATGTAACTGATTTTTGAATTTTTGAAAATTGAAATCAAAAACCCGAATTCCTTACCAGCCCATAGGTGAACAAATTTCAGGGCCGGCCATGGTACATCATGAACTCTTAATAGCAGGTGTTGTTTATCAAACTCATCTGCTATTTTCTTTTCGCTTTTCGATATTCTCTCTTGGCTTTCTTGATACGATAATCAATTATCATCCTTTGATAATCAACCTTGAGCACCACAGATACACCAACAAAAGCCATCAGCAGGAATGGAGACAGAAACAATAACATCCACCACATTATACCAACCCGAACCTTTCCACTTTGAAACCTTAAGCTTAGGAACCCTAATCGAGAACTTCCCATCGCCAACATATCTAGCCATAATGTCCAACCCAACATTGTAGCTAGAAGATTCAACCACAATACGCTCAACCGGAACACCAAGCCCAATATTTACATCCGCCAATGTGTCACCAATATAATCAGGACTAACTCTAGTGACAGATCTTACTTCCTTGCCGTTCAGATACAAGGCAGTCGCTCTGGATAACTTAACCAACACCAATTCCATTTTTTATCACCTCACTCCATCAGATTGGCCACAATCAATTCAAAACATAAAGACATATAATCTATCGGATTAACTTCAAAACTTCTTACACGTTAGTTATTTGCTATTTGCGGTTATGGTATTAAAACCAAAAATAGAAATACCCTACTCAAAACCAAATTTTGAATAGGGGTATAAAAACTAAAAATCAAACCACCGGGTATAAAACTAAAATCATAACCCAGGGTACGACCCTTCAAATCAAATACCAGGGTATTACTTAAGACCCGACTTGTAGTCCCAGGCGCCCATATCTTCCTTAGCCGTCTTACGGTTATGGCAAGACTCGCATAAGGCCTGGTGATTAGACGCATCCCAGAACAACTTCATATCCCCCTTGTGCGGGATAATGTGGTCCACTACCGATGCCAAAACCATCCGGTCATGCTTCGCGCATTCCTCACACAATGGATGAGAGTCAAGGAAGGCTATTCGATACTTGCGCCATCGGCTATCATAACCACGCCTAGCACTAGACCCACGGAACTGATCATAGCGAGCCTTTTCTTCATCGGCCATCTTCACATGTACATCACAGTACTTGCTACTCGTCAGCGCTCCACATCCAGGAGCCGCACACTGTTTCTTGAATGCCATACCTTCACCCCCAACACAAAATAAAAAGGCCAGGCACGGCCCAACCTTAAGGAGAAATTATATACCACGCGTGACAGTCGCGTGCCAAGTAGCGCGTATTCCGATTAGCCTACCTGGTTTTCTTGGTATCTTAATACTAGCACAAAGTTAGTGTTGCGTTCCGTCTCACTTTGTCGCATTCCGTCGCATTTTGTCGCAAAGTGTCGCATTTTACCGGTAAAACACACGCATCATCGTAGATATGTTCACCTACCAGCGCATCATCGAACCCATTTAATCTAGGTAAATATGCCCTGGCAGTTCACTTGGCCGGTATTGGCGCATCGCATCTAGCATTTTGGCATACGCTTCAGGGTCACACGATACACCTTCCAGTTCTTCTAGTGCGTTCCGATGAATAGCATCCATGGCATCAACGAATATATACGCATCATCCTTGCTATTGAACTTAACAAGCCGGTTTATGATAGCCTTGCCTTCAATACCAAATGTAATTTGACAGGTATACTCTTTATTCAACTTTACCAACCCCATATCATATACGGCATAGCCGGACTTCGGCTCTCGATTTACAGCATTCTAGTTCACTTAACAAAATATCGAACAGTTGCTTATTGTATACTAAACTTCTTAGTTCTTTATTTACAATCCCGTTATTGATTCTTATGCTACTAATAAATTCAAGCACGTTAACTTTACTGCTAAAGTCAATAGTATAACCTTTGCACTCTCCATCATGGAAATGAATGTAAAGATTAACTCCATATAACGGATCATTTTGGAACCTAAAAATAGGATGGACATCTATCATCCCCTATTCCTCCTCAGCCACATAAGTCGTATTAAAGTACTTCTCAAAGGACTTCTCAAAGAACTCATCTATATCCATCACAGAAAGGTTAGCTTCTAACCTAGAATGGCGTTCCGTCTCCTGGCCCCACCATTCCGTATTACTCTTTCGAGTCATACCATGTCGCTTTTCCATATAGACTACGGCAGCTTCCTTTTTGCCAAAGGCAGTTTGTGCTACTTGAAAAGAATCATCATTAACCAATAGATATATATTCACCACATAGACTTTCATCTACCCTATGGCCTCCTTCTTGAATATCTCTTTGAAGGCAAGTAGCCCGAACCCGTGTATACGGTATATCTGAGACCGTGACCGTAATAGGTCATCTGATATCTCAACCCAGTCCCGACGGTTCAAGTACCGCTCGCGCAATACAAAGCGTTGTTTCTCGTCTGGTACCCTACTAATCATCTGAGACGCCTTATCTCGCATCATGACCGTATGGCTTATCTGGTTCATCAACCGCTCCCGAATCTCCATCATCTGCACATAGGTATCATCTGTCGATTGCATCCCACTTGTCTGAACCTTCATATCAGACCAACTAGGTGACGAAAGCAGTGTCGCTTCTACTTGTCGTAACTCGTTCCGCAAGGAATTCACTTCCTTTTCAGACCAGTACACCGTTTAAGAACTCCTTAGCTTCCAAGTGTTCACCTCCTAAACGAATGGGACGAATAGAACCCCATTTACTAATGATAGCGGTCCATCTAACGCTTCTTGTAAGTCCTCGAATTCCTTAACAGACTTTAGCTTGACCGTATTCACCTTATCGCCAGCTAGTTCTTCCGTTTTGATTTCAAATTTAGCTAGCCGTTCATCCTTTGACGCATCCCATTCTAAGTTAGATTTATCTGCTAGAATAAATTCTCGACCCTTAATGTCACTAGTCACTTGCTTAGGCTCCATCGCTTCCATGGTATCAGCTAACTGTTCTAGCACCTTGTCCAGCTTCCAGTCATCAACGTATAAGGGTCTTGCTTCCCCTTGAAGTAGGATGCCTACCCCCCTTATCATTTTCAAACAAGCCAACAATCCGGCCGGCATCTACCACTACAACACCGAATCTTACAAACTTTTGATTCATCATAATTTACCATCAAGACCTTTCTTAGCTTTTAACATCTCATTCCATAATTCACTAGCCGTGAACTTTGAAAAACCAATGAGCGTCCCATCATTGAACAAGATATTGCATACTTTCTCAGTAGGCTCCTGTACATCCCATGCCGCTTGTATCTTTCTGATTTGAAGCATGACGCCATTGATAACAACATATATGCGCTCATCTTTATTCCCCATCTTTATGACACCATTCTGCCCCTTCTTATTTTATTTTCCCTAAGGCTTTCCAAAAGTCCTCCGCACAGACTCCTTTATGTATAGATTCAGTTCCATCAGTAAACCGAATCACACATACATTTTGGTCCTCTCTGAACGCGTCAAAAATACTTTAATCAGATTCACTCTGATAATCAAACTATCAATTCTTATAAATGTGTTCTCAATCATTTTATAACCCTGCTTCCCTTTCTAATACACTTCGCCTAGTAATCATTTTGACCCCGTACATGTCATAGACAGTCTCCTGAAACCTTACAGACGGAAACCCCTTGAGGTCTAGCACCCTGGCCACACTGTTCCGGTCCAATGATATTTCATTTGCAAATCTGGTAGTTGACATGTTCAGGTCTTTTATGACACCCAACAACTTTTCCTGGTTGTGTTTCAGATACGGCATCATGTCAATTGGCTTGTGCGCGTATGGATCATAGAACTTCTGACTTAATTCCATACACTCCTTCTTGACATCAGGCGACCACTTCTCATTGAGATTACGAGCAGTGTATTCTAACACCTTTTGCCAAGATTCCTTATCCTCACTCCATCGCATGTGCCAATTCTCCAATCTTATAGATTGTTACCTGGCTAGGTATCCAGTCACGAATGAAGTTCACCACATCGTCAAAGTGTTTAGCCTTTAGTTGTGAACGTGTTGCCGTCCCAGCAATCGCATTGATGCTAGATCCAATGTCCTTATATAACAGATTTTTAGCTTCTTGACTTCCTTGGATATTCTTAGCTTCAAGGTACTCTCTGATTCTTTGCCCAATGCACTTATTGATAAAGCTATAAGAACTTGGACTAAGCGGCGTATTATCTTCCAATTCTGAGACACGATTTTCCACATCGCTTAAGTGGGCATCCGTTTCATTCATTGCTTGGAACATTAGCTGCATAGCTTCCATCGGATTATGTGGCACCTTGTATACCCCTGTTGTCCGAATCTCTTTGAGGATTGCCTTGACCTGTTTCTTAAACGACTTAGCAACTGCCTTACGAGATTGCATCAAGACTTCATACAGTCCATCTTCCGTTAAGAACCAAGCATCCCGTTTCTGACCTGACACAAACAATGTTTGTATCTGCTTCTCGTCTTCATCCACATTACGAATCATCGTAGACACATCGCTATGCTCAATCCAACTAGCTACATCTTTCGCCAGGAACAGTGGCTCAGCCACCGTTCCATAGATGCGAAAGTTCTTACCCAACACTTCGTGTCGGCTAATTACCTTCAGTTCCATCTTCCTCATCCTCCTCTTTAACGTATGAACCGCCCTTCATAACCCCCTTGCGGTTCTTGATAACGTCGTATGCTTTCACATAACAATCAACCGGATCTAAGTCCTCTGCATTGCAGTAACTATTTAGCTCGCAAGATAGATTCGTCAACGAACTAATCATCGTCTCTTTGTCAATCCGTGGCTCCATAATGTCTTCAGCAACTAGACCAAGCGCAACCCCAATCCGTAATAGGTTGTTGGCTCCACCGTCTACCGCTTCACGTTCATTTGCCAGGTACAGACATTGGTAAGGACTCAATCCATTTTGTAGACAGACCATCGTCATAACAACAATCATATCGCCAACGGCATCTTTCCATTCTGCTAGCCACTTATCTAGCCCAGTCCCTTTGTACTTCAAATGGGCACGGCACAACTCACCGAATTCTTCATAGAGTTTAGCAACTTGAGACGCCTTATCTCCGTCTTCAATGCCACGTTCCTTACCCCACTTCAAAACATCTTCAATTGTTTTTTCAAGTTTAATTGCTTTCATCATTTCAATTCCCCCAGATTCATCTATTTTTTTGTTTTATATTTTGAGTACAGAGACACAACTGCAAGTGATGCAATCGCAGAAAAAAATACTGTACCAATAACAATTAGGATAATTGTTAACCAGTTCAAGACTAGTCCTACCCGTTCATAAAAGTAAGAAACACGATCTATTACCCACATTTCCTTAATCATTTTAAGTACATCAAGTATTATCCTATCCATCACTTTCACGCTCCTCAGCCATCTTTGCTACAAAAGCAGGTAAGTTAAACCCAGTTTCAGATTCAATCAAAGCTATCATATCCTCAGCAGTCGCATGCTTCGAGGTTATATGACCTACTTGAATCGTGATGTCACGCATAGTGTTTTCTAACCTATGCCGTCCAAAACCGTATTTGTCACGAAGCACCATCATGGTAGCACCCAGATAGTTATAAAGAGCTTGCTCCATACGGTCAGCACAATACTGATGGATAAACTCGCCATGCTTTTTCAGTACCTGGTTTTGATAATCGTAGTATGGCGTCTTTTTTATTAGTGCCTTTATACGCTTTTTATTCATCACTAACCCTCCTCTACAATTAGTTCTCTGCTTTTCATCTTTCGTTTTTCAATCTTGAGTTCATAGACACTTACTTTAACATCTTTCTGGCGCTTAGCGTTTCTTACCAGAAGCTTAACCAAATCTAGATCACGATAGGTTTTCCTAATAACATCGCCAGGCTTACCATTGATCCTAATTTCTAACATGTATTCAGTGACATATCTAGGTGTCATTTCGCTGCCCCCATATACTCTCGACCTTTCCAGATCACCAACTTTTATACCCATAGGTACTTTCCTTAAACTTTTGCCAAATTTCATGAACACTTTCTTTTACGCATACACTATCGCAGGCAAATGAGATTTTGGTTTCATCTTCAAATTCTTCCATATACATAACAAGATTTAGATTGACAGCCACTTCATTTCCTCGTGTGCTAGTTAACTGAATAATCATTTTTTCACCATCCTAAGTGTTATCAATAGTTCTCTAAGTACTACCCTTACAAATTCTCTAAAAGCCACATCTAGCTCGCTACTACCCTCTACAATCGGTTCATCTATCGTTTTACTGATTTCCTTAATTATAGGAACAGTTATTACGTACCCAACCAGTATGATAATTACGACGATTATCTCATATATCCTTTCTATAAAGGTCATTAGTATCACACCCATATTAAATTCCATTCATTGCTCATCTTTTTAATAACATGTTTAGCTTTATCCTTTTTTATGTCTTCTCAACACTTCCATGTCAAAGTCTTGCTCCTTAAATTTTTTAGCAAGTTCTTTATTCAAGCCACATCCAATCAATTCATGGATAAGCATGTAATCGGAAAAAGAAAATTCTTTACCGGTTATATATTTAATTGCCCTTATCACATTGCCACTAAACGATCTAGACTTAACATCTGCACTAATTCTTTCAAAATGAATTGTATGTTGAGAAAGCCACACTAATAGTTTCAACGAAAAATCTTTCCTGTTTCTAACATCGTTCAGTTGTATAAACACGTTATACTTGTAAGAAAGAACCAACTCTCCATAGCTAGTGATACCAGCATCATTAAACTCCCTCATTACCTTAAGGACATATTTAGGTATCATCTCTTTTTAACCCCCAGCAAGTCCTTATTCTCATAGACATTACCAACAATTTGAAGTTTGTAGGGTTAGATAGAAACTCATTCAAATCAATGTCTTCTTCATACAAGCTATACATCATTTCTGATGCATTATCTTTTAATAAATCTCCGCCATACTTGTAATCCTCTAGTGCTAGCTCTAGACCTTCTTTGATTTTAACAACAGCTAAATTCTTTACATCGCATTCTCCACTGGTAACAACATTGGTCTCGCCATACGAATCGTCCTCGTAATAAAAAGTGTCATCAAACTCAATAATGTCTCCATCGAACAGCTCTTTACCGTTACAGTCCTTAAGTCCAGTACTTTGCATCAATTCGATGCAGCTATTAAAGTCTGCCATGTTCAAAAACACCTGCCCGTTATATACAATAACTCTGGACTTATACATTTCCTTTGTACCACGCTCTGAATTTAGGTATCATTCCGCTACCTCCACTATCTCCCAGTTAACATGGAGTTTATCCATCAATGCTTCCGCCTCTGGCTTTGTAAATTTATCAGCTTTGCTAATATCAACAAGCCCATATCTACCTGTTTCACTCTTAGCTATATACTGGTTCCCATCGAAACAATCTCTCCAGTCAGTTGTCGCCTTGATAATATACTTCGTATCGTACTGGATGTTGTAACCAAATTGGACCATGTTAGCCAGTACAATGACAATATCTTTATCATCAAACCATTCGCCAACATTCCTAGGCATTTCCTCAGATTCCCACATTGATACGAAGTCAGACAGTATCAACGTTTTAGGCTGGCTATTAATCCAATCAACTACAAATTTAGGAATCGTTGGCTTCAATGACTTTAGATACTCAATTTCTTTAATAGCCTTATCAAACAACAATGGATTGCCCAATGCCGAAAGCGTATAGCACTTGCTATTGATAATGTCATCAAGCTTCATCATTCATCATCCTCCGGATAAGCACTAGCCATCAACCCAAGTGCAATCAAGACCAGCACCCCTAATAAAATTACAACCATCAGAAATTCCCCCTAATCAAATTCTCGACCAGCTCCCGGTCCGATGGATCATAAGGGTAATACCGCATCGAGATTGAGAACACCCCATCCGCATCCAATTCAATCGCAACCTTCCGCATTCCATTGACGAAATAAATATGCGGATGCTTGGTCCATTGAGTCACGCGACCAGATGCAATCACCTTCTTAGCCAATTCACTAATCTTAGGTTCCGTTTGATTAGCCAAGGACTTTAAGTAGTCAATGTACCCTCGAATAGTCTTTCGACCATAATGAGACTCGCCACGTTCCGCCTTGAGAATTTCTTCTTTGATACGGTCAACATTGTCAGGAGCCAATCGAACACCGTTACCGTTCTTGTTCAATCCAAGGCGGTAGTTTTCTTCCTGCCACTTCAATTTCTCAACTCTTGCTTCTTGAGCGCGTATCTCGTCATTCTTAGCAGATAGACGATCATCTAGTTGACGGTTGCGTTTCATCCAGGCGTCAGCACCGCGCTTGTCATTAACCGGTGAGCCATGCGTAATCTTGGTATGATCATACATAGCTTCCACAATCGCTTCCGATTCAGCATACAGTCTAGCTAGCTTAGACTCTGCAACTTCCAATCTGGTTGTCATAGATTAGTTCTCCTTCCACAATAACCGCACCAGTGCCGGAACATTGAAGCCAGCCCATGAGGTCTCCCAGTTGTTGACAGATACAACTGGGAGGGCTGAGTAACCGTGTTCCTTAATCAGATTCAGTGCCGCCGCATCTACCGTGACATCGACATATTCAAACTCAATGCAGTGTTCTCTCAGCCATTTCTTGGTATTGTCACAATTAGTACAGTTCGGTTTCCCGTATACAATAATCATTTAATTTCCTCCTCTACTACATAGCGAATCTTTTCGCCATCAACAACCGTCTCATATAGCTTATGTAGGCGCGGTTTAGCATCGTCCCCAACTTTCCATTGGCGGACCAAGCGAGGCCCCGCATCATCCTGCTTAACTCTTTCAGGAGGGTGACTATTCATCTTCATCACCATCATCACACCAACAATCAGAATCACAACCGACATTACTAGTGGAATAATCAAAAATCTATTATCAAACTTAGCCATTTTCCTTCCCCTCCTTGTCCATCCAAGCCACTGTCATAGCAATGTAGTTACACATATCCAATAAGCTATCTCGCATGGACTCATTGACTTTAGCATCCGGACTTTTCACCAATTGTTTAACCCGTTCAAACTTATGGTGAATCTGAGCAATACCAGGAATAAGACCAAACTCATCTAGCGTCTTTTCAAAGCTATTCCCATAATCTGAATTCTTACGCTCATAGGTGCCCTTCATTTCTTTTAGGACCGCATCATAGCCATTATCATTACTTACATCTTCCAGGGCTCTTCCCATCATCTCGTTCCAAATATTAGATAAGGTATTAGACAGAACGAAATCTTTATCAAAGCTTCTCATAACTTTTACAAAAGCCGACGAGTAATTATCAGAATCATAGACCACATCATCACTGGATATTAACTCTTTCGAGATCCATGTTGCGTCGTACCGCTTGAGTTTAGGAAATTCAATCACTTTAAGGTACATAATATGTTCACCGCTATATGAAAATTCTTTCGCCATTTCATCAGGCAGCAAGTTGTTCAGCCCGTAAAACCGATTATAAAAATCGAGTATCCAAGTAACGTGGACCTTTTTTGAAATCTTGTAGATCATTCGTCTTTCCTCCTACCTATGGCATCGCACAACGCGCAGATGCTTTCCTACTCGATTATGCTTCCGTAGCCACTGGAATACTTCTTCTTCCGTATCAGCCACAAATCTAATCTTGTCCTTGCCCTCGACTGCTGCAAACAACCAATCAGTCTTAGGTAAGCATTGATGGCGCGTTGGAATGTAGGTCTCACAGTACCCATCCCGAAAATCAACTCGATGGTTGCTATCAGCCCAATTTGACCTCATCAGAATGCACCCCCGAAATGTTCATCTGGTACTGCATTGTATACACCATTAGGAACCTGTTCAGGTGCCGGATAACTACCAGGGCCAGCATATCCACCTTGGTAAGCACTCTGACGATTCTCTTGTGACTTCTTAGAGTCCAAGAAGTCGAATTCTTCTACAACGAAAGTCGTTGTATAATTCGTTCTTCCGTCTTTTTTCGTACTGCCCAGTTTCGCAACGAGTCTTCACTGCTAGCTGACTACCCTTCTTGGCCCATTTAGCAATCGCTTCAGCAGCGCCACGCCATGCGCGGACCCTAATAAAGTCTGCATCACGTTCGCCATTGTTATTGGTAAAGCGACGGTTAACAGCTAAATTGAATTCAGCTACCGCAATACCGCTTCCGGTATACTTAAGCTCAACATCCTTAGTTAAGCGTCCAATGAAAGTGCAGTTATTCATCGGCTGCTCCCTCCTTTTCTAGTCATCACGCGGCGTTCATAGTACCGCTTCATATCGCGCAAATCATCGCGCATTGATAACAAATCTTCTCGATTGCGAATAGCAACCGTCTTGTTTTGTCGTTCCATCCGCCGGCAGAAGCCAATCTCGATTTCCAATTCCTTAATTACGGAATCGAATTTTGCTGCTAAATCTAATTCACGGGCTACTCTGATTTCCCGTTCATGATCTATCTTATTTTCTAAGCGAGATAGCCAGTTTTCGTGATGCTCCACATCGCGCATCAACCCAACCACACAAGCTCCAACTAAAAGTAGCAGTATTGCTACAAACCCATAAAACAACGGCATCATTTCTTATTCCCCTTTATATTTTGATTCGGCGGTTATTCCCGCCCATTTGTATTTCTTTGGCTAGACTATCTAGCCGTTCACCAAGACGGGTTACATCCATTGGCAGGACATCCCTTCCCATCCGCAACTGATCCAGATAGTCATGCTTAGTTAAATTTGAGGTGAAGAAGGTTGCCTTCCCATGCTCCATCCGATAATTTAGAATCGCATACAGGACCTCTTTAACAGACCAATTAGATGGCGTCTCAGTCCCAATGTCATCAAGAATCAGAACCTCAGACTTTTTAATCTTGTCCACTTCTCTAATAAGAGACCGACTGTCTAAGTTCATCTTCTCCTTGATGGTCCGGAACATCACACCCACATTGATGAATGTCACACCAATATCTTTATCGACTAGTCGTTGGCTTAAGAACCCCATTAGATGCGTCTTACCAACGCCCATCTGACCTACCAACCACATGCCAAGGTTTTTACCATCGTGCTTGTAGTTAGCAATGAAGTTCTTAATGTACGTGACAGCTTCCACCATTTCCGTTGTCACATCCGCTTTCCCAATCACGGCATCCTTGAATGTCCGTGTGGTTTCATCATAGACAGCAGAAGCCGCCATACGTTCGCCAGCTTGCATACGATACGCCATTGCTTCCGAACGTGGCCGGTAAATCAACTCAATATTGTTGTTTACCAAGACCATTTCGACATGATACCACTTATCGTAGTTGTCTGAGGTCCTTGTAATTACTCTCCAGTATTCAAGTAGTCGAGTTATATTGCGCTGCACGATTTCATCTTCGCGTTGCAAATCGTGAGCCGTCAGGAATTCTTTAACCAATAGGTTAGAGAAAACCTTATTCAATGTCCGTTCTACCATTTCTCGATGGTGAGGTAGTGGCTGCACATCTTGCAAGGCACTACCTATTGACATCATTCCATCCATGAGGTAATGTCCCCCTTCTCAAGTAAGGCCTTTGCTTCAACCTCGCTCATTGAAGGTTTATAAGCAGGAGGAGTAGTAGGCATTCCAGATCCAGCATCATTCAAATAGCTTTCAAACTTTTCAGAGTTAAACAATGTCGCAGGTCTTAGATATACTCGCATCTTATTGTCTCTTATCCACTTTGAAGTTTGATTGTCAATCACCTTTTTCAGGTCATCGACTGTATATCCTTCTTTTAGACGAGCGGTAATATATTTTGTGTTCCCTTTCGATTTAGGCGAAAACTTCTTGCGTGTTTTCTCATTCAAGTAATCAATGACTTTTGCGACATCATCCTTGGCATCGTCTGGCTTGCCAGACAATATATTATTAAAAGGAGTATTATTATATATAGTATTATTCTCTAGGACATTTCTGTCCTCCCTCTTTGGACAAAATTGTCCTCCCCCCTCAGGGCATTTTTGTCCTCCCCCCAGGGCATTTTTGACCGCACCATCTACAATGGAGATATACCGTCTTTCAACGTATTTACCTCCATCAGCGTATTCCATTTCTAATCTGAAATACCCCATCTTACCAAGGTTACTGATCCATCTTCTTACAGTCCTAGAATCAACGCCGTATAGAGAAGCAAAGTATGCGTTGCTTGCATAGCACTCTCCATTCATATTGCATAGAGCCGTAACTTCTGCATATAGTAATTTTTCAGCAGCCTTCAACCTCATGTCGTACCGAACGTTAGCCGGTACTACCGCGTAATAATTAGGAACCTCTGTCATCATATTCACCTCTAATCTTGATTCGTCTTAATTGTTCATCATCCAATTTAATACCTGGAGGCAGATGCCATTTCTCTAGGAACCTTTCCGCCCCAATCGTGTGATACTCTGAATGGTGATCACGACACAAGGCCATCACCCGATGCTTCCGGTGATCTACCTTATTTCTATCAGCCCCCATACCCACCGCGTCAACGTGGTGAATATCAGCTCCATACTTGCCACAGCAGATACACCGTCTGTTCATTGTGTACAAGAACAGAATTTTTTGCTCGTCTGCATCTAGGTAATAGGCACGTTCATAGAACGGAACTCCCCAATAGAAGCAGCATTGAATGATATAGGTTATGAAGTCTTTTGCCAGCTCAAGACTCATGCAACCATCCGCCAAAGAGAATGGTTCAATCTCCTTAATCTCAGCAAACTTCTTCTTGAATTCAGACTTTATAAAGTCTTCTTCATATCCAGAATGATTGGCTATGTCTCTGAATAATCCATAGATCTTACGCCTTTGGTCCGGCGTTATGAATCTAGAATCTTCAAATTCAAGGCTAGCCATTATCTGGCCTTGATTGCTTTTCCGTACTAGTTGTCTTTTACTTATAGCAACCGGTAACTCAAAGGTAGCAATCTTTCCTTCTAACTTGATTAACCTTGCTTTCATCCCACATTTCCAAGATGGAAGCACAATAAAAACAAGTTGCTAGCGGATATAATGAAGATCTCCATGGTTATCCACGTACTCGTCCCAACAGTCTGCACAACTTGGTCCGTTAACAAGAACAACTCCAGTAGGCATAGCCCACTCTTGTCTGCCTTCAACATCGACTACACGAGATTGCATACCCGTATTGCCTGAATCAAAACGATAAGGATAGTTACCGTTTCTTTCTGCCGCTTCAACTTGTTTTGCATTTAGAATTTTAACTTCCATCTTGGTTCCCTCCAACCATTTATTATTTATAGCCCATAGGCAATCCTAATTCTTTCGACTTCCTCTAAGTCGAATTCCGGAACTGACCTGCTGCCGGCGTCTAGTAAATCTCTATTTTCCCAATAGAAAATCACAGGCACTAGCATGTATTCATAACCCTTTCCGTTCCATTGGTACGGGTTCTTGAACCATTTGAAGAAATCAGGGTTATCATCAACGAACTTTCTGAATCTCTCCAGCCGCTCGTTAGGGTTTTTGTAATTCATAATATGGGCCACGTGGCCCCTAGTCCCCCATGTTGATGGGACTTTTTTTGTCTCTGCAAAAAGAATTTTACCCATTAGATCCTACCCTCCTTCAACTTTTTGTTTAGTATATTAAACTAGATAACTAAAAAAATATCCTCAATTTTAGAGTCTAAGGCCTTTGCCAGCTTAGAAATTGTTTCAAATTTAGAATTTACGACTAAGCCATTTTCCATTAAGGATATTGTTCCGCGTGATACACCGCTTTTTTCTGCCAATTCCTCTTGTGTAATCTTGAGTTCTTGGCGTCTCTTTTTCATGTTGCATTTGAATTTCATTTTTACATCCCCCTTCTGGTTAAGGTCACTTAATTTACCTTACAACATAAGTTTAATATACTGAACACAGAATGTCAAGCACATTAAACATAAAACTTGAAAAAAAGTTTAATACGTTATACAATACAATGTAGGAAAGGAGTTTTTAACCATGAGACTCGGAGAAAAAATCAAGACCCTTCGTAACGCTAAGAAGTGGACCATGGCTGATTTAGCGCAGCGCTCAGGCATTAGTAAAGGGTATATTTCAATGTTAGAACGTGGGGTCAACCCTACTACCAATAAGGAACCTATTCCTACTTTAGAAACTATTTATAAGATTGCTAGTGCTTTTGGAATACCAAGTGACACCCTATTAGATAATGTAGAGGGACAAGTCAGTATAAACAAGGTAAATCTTATAGAAACAAAAAGAACCGGTACTATTCGCAGAGTGCCGGTATTAGGAACCATTTCTTGCGGCCTTCCTATTATCAGTGAAGAAAACATTGACTACTATGAGGAAGAATTAGATGACTTGCTTCCTAGCGGTAACATTTTCTATCTCAAAACAAAGGGAGACTCAATGGCTCCTACCATTCCTATTAACAGTCTAGTCATGATCCGCGAGCAACCATCCGTAGAGAATGGAGAGATTGCTGCAGTCCTCGTCAATGGGGACACAGAGGCAACGCTTAAACGCGTTCACTACTCAGGGGATACCATCTTGCTCCAGGCAGACAACCCACTCTACCCACCTTATATCGTGAGCGAGGATAACCCAGCGCGCATCATCGGCAAAGTAATCAAATACAGCGTATACGTTTAGGAGGTGCAAAAAATGAAGAAGACACTTTTAATCCTATTATCACTTGCTATGTTCTTACTACCGACGACCATCAAGGCAGTTGACCTATACGAGTGGCAGACTAAATTCATCGAGCAGGCGAAGCCCGTATTTGAAGAAGTCGATAAAAGAATTGATAAAAAGGACTTCTCAAAAGACTCTCGCGCCTGGATGTCAGTCCAATTGTACGGCTTATCCAGTGAACTAATCGAGCAAAAAAAGCGTAAGCAAGAATCTAACAGGGATAACAATACCATCTTCAGCTATCTGCCAGAAGCCAAAGCAGAATATATGAAGAAGTATGATAGAGACGGTTATTTACTTTGGTCCTTCATTACTCCTAATAGTTTGTTGTGGGTCTACTTAAATCAAGATAAAGACCTATCAACTATTGAGCAAGAGGAACTGAAGTACCGCATCATCGAACTTAAGCGAGACATTGCAGATGTCCTCAGTGCGAATGCAGAACAGGCCGACGCCATCTATCAAATGCTCCGTCACGACTACAAGTAGGAGGTCCCAACATGTGGGTTCAAGAATTGCCAAACGGCAAATACAAATTCAATGAGCGGTACAAGGACCCTGTAACTGGATCATACCGTTATGTTTCCGTTACGAACATTAGAAATAACCGCAACGTAGCCAAGAGTATGCAGCGCATCCTGGATGAGAAGATTCAGAAGAAGATAGCATCTGCCCCATATAACGATGACATTACCCTGTCAGAACTCTTAGACAGGTGGTACGAGGTATACGAGTCCACTGTTCGACCAAGTACGGCCCGCGGACAGAGAACGAGAATCAAGCACATTAAGTCTGAACTAGGTCATTATAAGACCTCACAACTTAACGCCACTCTCTGCAATCAATTTCTATTGTCTCTGACGCGCCAGGGACAATCATATACCAATGTATCGTTTCGCAAGCAAACTCTCTCTATGGTGCTAAAATTCGCCAAAAAATATGGGTACATAAAAGACGACTTTACACACCTACTATCAGTCGAGAAAGTCAACCTACCAAGCAAGAACGAATTTAAGTACCTAGAAGCCCACGAACTAGCTGACGCCTTAAGCCAATTAGAAGCCATGGGCTACCAGGAGATAGCCAACCTATGCAAGATACAGGCCCTTACCGGTATGCGGATTGGAGAGTTGCTAGCATTAGACTATCGACAGCATATCGACCTAGATAACCGTACCATTGACATAGTGGCTACCTGGGACTCAACCTTGCAAAGACTAGGTCCACCCAAAACAGGTGATGCTAGAACAATCAATATCAACCAAGATGTTGCTGAAACAATTAAGCGGCAGATAGCACTCACCCAACGCAAGGTGATTAGTCACCGTCGCATAACGAGTGACAACACCCTACTGTTTGTCTCTAATCGTGGGACACACAAGGACTATCGGCAAGTCAATGCAGCGCTAGCCAAGGTCAAGATTGACGGCAAGCACATTACCACGCACTACTTCCGGCACACTTTTGTTACCATCATGTTAGAGAACAATGTGCCGATTAAGCAAATCTCTCAGCATGTTGGACATACAGACACCGCAATGGTTGAAAAAGTCTACTCTCATTTCTCCCAAAAAATGGCGGACAACCTCCGTTCATCCATCGACCAATTACAATATGCCTTTTGATACTTTGCTACTTTCGTGCTACTTAGGGTGTAAGGTAACGAAAAAACACTTAATATTGCAACGCAAAGAAGACCCCGACCAAATCAACGGCCGGGGTCTTTCTTTCGCTATGTATCGCTATTTATAAGCTAGCGTAATGTTATTAAAACTTACGTTTACGAGCTGCTTCTGATTTCTTCTTACGACGTACAGATGGTTTTTCGTAAAACTCACGTTTACGTGCCTCTCTTAAAGTACCTGTTTTAGAAACGTTACGCTTAAAGCGACGAAGAGCGTCATCTAGAGATTCGTTTTCACGAACGACTGTTTTAGACATGGGTTTCCCTCCCTCCGAGCTTTTAGTAACCTTTCCTAGATAAAGCATCTAAATAAGATTCCTTGTCTATTATAGCCTACTTCTTACCTATTTTTCAATAGGCTTTTTTCATTTTTTAAGGTTTTATTACCATTATTTTCATGATTTACCTTTACATTGCGCACACTTACCAAAGACATCGAAGCGATGCCATTCAATTTCCACTTGGGACAAGTCTGTCTTGACCTGATCCATAGGACAAGCATCCAAGGGGATGGTCCGGCCACACACAGTGCAGATGAAATGATGATGGTGGTGACCATGATCACAGTTCCAACAATTGATGCGGAACATTTGCTCACCATTATACTCTGTTGCTTCTAAGAGGCCTTCGTCTACAAAATCATAAATATTGCGATAAGTCGTATTATAACTCATGGTTGGATAGTCTTTGGCTAATTGCTGATGGATATACTTAGCGCTTAGATAGCGTTGATTCTCTGCAAATAAATGCAGGATTTCTTGTCGCTTCTTGGTCATTTTATAGCCAGCAGCTTTTAATTGTGCCATGCCACGTTGAACAATCTCATCCACTGACATGTCCTCAGTCTCCTGATGGTCATGCGACTGGCAGTGATGATGCCCATGACAATCATGATGGTGATGATCAACCATATACAAGCCCCCTTCTAATATGCTATGATGTAAGTGATTAAGAATTGGAGGCGACTCACCATGGAAGACACACGTCCAACTTTACACTACTTTATTATTTCGGATGCGATTGGAGAAACTGCTCAAAAGGTTGCGCAGTCATCCCTTGTTCAATATCCGTCTGCACATAAAGTATGTCACAAATACAACTTTATTTCAAATATAAACGATTTAGATATTGCCCTAGAAGATGCAGCAGCCCATGATGGCTTAATCTTTATGACCATGATTGATAACGAAATGGCTGCCTATGCTGAACGCTTTTTCAACAAGCACCAGCTGACCTACTACAACCTCATTCAACCCATTGTGGACGAGATTGGCTACCGTATCAACATGAAGCCTAGCAAGATTATTGGGGCCCAACACGAGCTATCTGACCGCTACTTCGACAAGATCCGGGCCATGGAATACTGTATGTCTTTTGACGATGGTAAGGACCCTAAAGGTTTTGAAGAAGCCGATATTATTCTGCTAGGGGTTTCTCGCACCGGTAAGACGCCCCTCTCCATGTATCTGGCCATGTTAGTTACAAGGCAGCTAACCTACCGCTAATTCCAGAAAACGAATTACCCGAAATCCTCTTCAAGCTAGACCCTAACAAAATTGTTGGTTTGACCAATCGGGTTGAAGTCATCAACCGTCACCGGGATGCCCGCATGCGGGAATATGGCATCACTAGCCCAACCAAGTACGCTTCCTTTGACCGTATTCAGGAAGAATTTGACTTTGCTCAAGAAGTTTATGAACGTATTGGTTGCCAAACCCTCGACGTCTCCCAACGTAGCATTGAAGAATCGGCTGCTATTATTCTCAAGATGCTTGACCTACACAAACATGAAGGCTAAGGCAAAATGCCCTGACAGAAGGTTCTGTCAGGGCATTTTTTATTCTGCATCTACTTGAAGATGTAACTCTTGTAATTGAGCGCTAGCAACATGACTTGGAGCTTGGATAAAGGTGTCCACCCCGCGACCATTCTTAGGAAAGGCAATGACTTCCCGGATGTTTGGCTCTTTGGCTAAGAGCATAACCAAACGGTCTAACCCGAGCGCCAAGCCACCATGTGGTGGGAAGCCGTAGTCTAAGGCGTCCAAGAGGAAGCCAAATTGACTTTGTGCTTCTTCTGGTGTGAAACCAAGCAAGTCAAACATTTGCTCTTGCATAGGACGGGTGTGAATCCGGATGGAACCCACCAATTTCATAGCCGTTAAGCACGATGTCATAGGCCTGCGCCAAGGCTTGATCAGGGTTGTCCTTCAACGCTTCTAAATCTAGGTTTTGTGGCGATGTAAATGGATGGTGGGCTGCGAAGTAACGTCCTGCTTCTTCGTCATATTCGAAGAGCGGCCAGTCCGTAATCCAGACAAAGGCTAAGGCATCCTCATCGAAGAGCTGATGAGCTTTGGCTAGGTTAACCCGTAACTCACCCAGAGCGGCAGCAACCACTTGAGGTTTATCCGCTACGAAGAAGAGAATGTCACCAGGTTCCCCTTGAGTCAAGTCAAGAATAGCTTGTGTGTCAGCTGCCTCAGCAAAGAACTTGGCAATTGGACCGTTCAAGCCTTCTTCGGTTACTTTCAACCAGGCAAGGCCTTTGGCACCATATGGCTTAACTACTTCTACTAAAGCATCGGCTGTCTTACGGGTATAGGCATCGGCTTGACCCTTAAGGTTAATAGCCTTAACTTGGCCACCCTCTTTGACTGTGTTAGCGAACACAGAGAATTGAGACTTAGCAGCAAAATCACTTAAATCCTTCAAGGTCATATCAAAACGAATATCTGGTTTATCTACCCCATAATGAGCCATGGCATGGGCATAGGTCATGCTTGGGAAGGCTTCAGTCATGTCTAGACCTCTGGTGGCCTTGACCACTTCTTTAAGCATTTGTTCCACGATTTCTTGGATGTCAGCTTGATTTAAGAAGCTAGTTTCCAAGTCAATCTGGGTAAATTCTGGTTGGCGGTCACCCCGCAAGTCTTCATCACGGAAGCAACGTACAATTTGATAGTAACGGTCAAAGCCTGCCCCCATTAACAACTGCTTGAATAATTGAGGTGATTGAGGTAAGGCGAAGAACTTACCTGCTTCACGAGTTGCAACCAAGTAGTCACGCGCTCCTTCAGGCGTAGACTTAGTTAAATAAGGTGTCTCAACATCGATAAAGCCTAAATCATCCAAATAACGACGGATGGCGCTGGTTACTTGATGACGGAGGCGCAGGTTAGCTTGCATACGTGGACGACGAAGGTCTAAGAAGCGATGACGCATACGGAGATCATCTTGAATCTCAGCCTCATCGTCTAAGTAGATAGGTGGTGTCTTAGAAGTGGCTAGAATAGTCAGCTTCTCAGCCATTAATTCAAAATCACCCGTTGGAATTTTGGCGTTACGTTGTTTCTCATCACGGTATTGTAGCGTCCCCGTCACTTCTAGGACATACTCGCTACGGATACGCTCAGCCTCAGCCATGGCCTCTCCTAGGTGATCACCATTAAGCACCACCTGGCAGAAACCTTCACGGTCTCTTAAGTCGATAAAGATTAAGCCCCCTAGGTCGCGTCGTTTTTGTACCCAACCTTTAAGTGTAATGGTTTGGCCAACTTGTTCTTGGCCGACTTGCCCACAGTATAAACGTTGTGTGGTCATTAAAATTCCCCCTTAAAATACTTATCAATGACTGAGGTATCCACTGTTAATTGGCGATATGTCCCCATAAAATCTTCTAATACTTGATCAAGTGGCAGTGTAACTTGCTTACCACTGGTTGGATGCTTGGCTTGTACGGTACCAGCTGCCAACTCATCTTCCCCAATCGTTAAATTACTTGGGCTTTGAGCTTATCAGCTTGTTTGAATTGTGCCTTGAGGCCGCGATCCAGGTAATCCCGCTCAGCCAACAGTCCTTCTTTACGGGCTGCTTGAACCAGACGCAAGGCCATGATATTGCTTGCCTGACCTAGGCCCATAACATAAACGTCCAAAGGTTCAGCTTCAGGCACTTCCACTTCCTGTTGCTTAAGGAGTAGCAAGAGACGTTCTACCCCAATCCCGAATCCAAAACCAGGTGTAGCAGGTCCACCAAGAGCCTCTACTAGACCATCATAACGGCCACCGCCGCAGATAGTTGATTTAGCCCCGATGGCTTGATCATCCACCATAATTTCAAAAATCGTATCTTGATAGTAATCTAAACCACGAACTACTGATGGATCCACAAGATATGGAATCTCAAGAGCCTCTAGCATAGCCTTTACAGTTTCGAAATGTTCCTTACTTTCTGGGCTGAGGTAGTCCGGAATTTTTGGCGCATTGGCTACCAATGCCTTATCCTCAGGCGCCTTGGAATCTAAATCCGCATAGGGTTATCCGTCAGGCGTCGTTGTGAGTCCGCACTTAACTGGTCGGCCAATGGTGTGAAATAATCGACCAAGGCTTGACGGTAGCGCGCCCGGTCCTGGCTAGAGCCCAAGGAATTGATATAGAGAGTCAAACCTTCAATGCCCAATTCCTGGAAGAAGTCCCATGCCAGCGCAATAGTCTCGGCATCGGTCGCTGGATTGGTTGAACCGAAGACTTCTACCCCAATCTGATTAAATTGACGTTGTCGGCCGGCTTGAGGGCGTTCATAACGGAACATGGACCCCATATAGTAGACTTTGTATGGTTTAGCGTGTTCGGGGCCAAAAAGTTTGTTCTCAACAAAGGCCCGAACGACCCCTGCAGTCCCTTCCGGACGCAAAGCGCAATGGCGGTCACCCTTATCCTTAAAGTCATACATTTCCTTGGATACAATCTCCGAAGTATCCCCTGATGAGCGAGCAAATAGCTCATAGGCTTCAAATAAGGGAGTCCGGATTTCTTGGAAATTATAGGTTTCAAAAACAGCGCGGGCTGAATCTTCTATATACTGCCAGATACGACTTTCTGCTGGCAAGATATCAACCGTGCCCTTCATTCTTTTTACTTGTGCCATGATTATTGCCTCCTAGTAATATTGGTGATGGTGTTCTATAAAAGCAAACACGTCCTATAACCCCTGAGGACTATAGGACGTGTTAAAACGTGGTACCACCTATTCTTCGCATGATTACTACATGCCTTTGGACCGTAACGGGGTCAGCGGAACAAGTTTTCACTTATTCATCTCGGTAGTGTCTTGAAGGTAATATTTGTGTCCTTGCAGCCTAGGGAACACTCTCTGATGTTAAAACCTCTACTTGTCTACGTCATCGATTTCTTTGCTTATTTCTCTGTATTTTACCGCGTTTATTCCATACGTCAAGCCTATTGTGATTTAGATGAAGATTCTAAATACTGCTCCAGACCCTTAACGATGGCCTCCGCCACAGCATCGTAGTAGCCAGAATTTTGAATCAGTTTCAAGTCGTCCTTATTACTCATGTAACCTAATTCTAAGAGCAGACTTGGCTGATGATTTTCTCTTAAGACATAATAGTTCCCGAAGTGAACCCCGTTATTACCAACAGCTTGATTATTGAGTTGAATTTTACCCAATTCTGTGTTGACTAAATTAGCCAAAGATTCATCTTGGGTATGATAGTAGTAGGTCGTAATGCCTGATGCGATATTGCTGCTGGCCTCATCAAAGTGAATACTGATAAAGGCATCGACTTTTTCCTGATTAGCTAGCTGAGCCCGCTCTTCTAAGCTGACATCTGTGTCGGTAGTACGGCTCATGATGACAACCGCGCCTTGAGCTTCCAGTTTGGCTTTAAGACATTCGAAGCAGCCAAGGTGACAGCCTTCTCTTGAGCATATGGATCTTGACTAATGGCTCCAGGATCACTACCGCCGTGACCGGCATCAATTAAGATAACTGCGCCATTGAGCGAACGTGCAATTGGCCCATCCACATGGTCTTTAGACGCATCCTCAAAGGCCACAATTCGAGATTCTACATAACCACGTTGGCCATTTTGGTCCTCTACATGATAGAACTCCGTCCCGTCGTCACCATTAACCGTTCCTAGATATTTGAATCGTTGATTAAAGCTTGGGTTGTAGTAAGGCGTGCTCTCAAGATTAGGCTCACTATGGAAGGCCTGGCCTTCTGAGCGAACTTGAATATATTGAGCATTAGTAATGTCAATATTCTCAGGCCGGATGGTCTCTTGTTGAGCTTGGATTTGCTCCTTAGTCGACAGGGTTAAATCAGCCGTGGCTACATAGCCCGGTTGGTTATTGACAATCAATTCAGTCCAGCCCTTAGACTCACTGACCACATCATACTGGTAGCCTTCGGTCAAATCCCGAATCTTGGCGCTCGAAGTGGATGCCCTTTGGTAGAAAGGCGTCGTTTTCTTAACTTGTGCTGTCAAGCCTTGGTCAGATGACAGGCTTGGTTGATCTAATAGCCATTGGGGCAACCAACCTTCCCGTTGACGATAGCGAACATTAAGCCAGTTCTCTTCCTTCTTAATGACATGGACCACTTGGTCTTTGCTAATAGCACTAATAGCCTTGGAATTGGTATCTGGTGATTGTCGCAGGGTCACACTGGCATTTTGAATGGTCACCTGACTAGAGGTTTGAACCCAGAAAACCACCAGGCTAGATAGGGTCAGAATGACTAGCAAGACTAGCAAGGGGAAATAGCGTGGTGACCGCATGGCTTGTCCTAATTTATTGACCTTTTGCATTTTATTTCCCCTCCTTTCACTAATGCTAATCTATTATATCAAGCGTTTTCCTGTATTTTCAACTTATGATTGTGCTTGTCATCTAAACGTAATATAGTTTCTGGACAAATAGTAAGAAAACAGCTCGTAGTTAGTACTACGAGCTGTGGCTTGTATCTTATGCCGCGTCTTACTTCTTCACTTCACGGTGTAAAGTTACTTTACGCAATCTTGGGCAGTATTTTTTTACTTCTAAACGATCTGGGTTATTACGTTTGTTTTTGGTAGTTAAGTAATTACGATCGCCGCATTCTGTACATTCTAAGTTAATGTTAACACGCATTGTCACAACCTCCTCAAATCATTTCTTGCTGATACCTCAACAGTACTCAAGTATTATAGCACGAACACTTTATAAATCTCAAGCCTTTTTTGAAAAAACTTGAAATTCTACCACTTGCTTGCTCATAAGTTCAAGACTAAGTCGCTGAGGCCAGTCTTTTAGTCTCTCGTAAGCTCATAGACCCGCTGGCCAATCTCTTGGAGTGGCTTTAACAAGTCGCCATCACCTGGACCTTCCTGCAACACCACTAATACATAGGCTGATTGATTAGTTAGCTGAACAAGTGCCGCATCATGTTGCAAGCCTTGGGCTGAGTTGGTGCCTGTCTTATTATAGCTGATGACACCTTGAGGCAGTGTCGCTACCACCCCTTGGCGATCTGTTTGTTGGGCTAAAAATCTAAGAAATTTTGATCTTGTGCTTGCCCTACTAGCTTATGCTGATAGAGCTTGGCTAAGAGTTGGCCGACTTCACGTGCACTGGTGAAGTTTTCCCTACCTTCAGCAATTGCGACTTGGTCCATCATTAAGCGCTGCAAACGAGTATCTTGATAGCCAAGTGAATGGATCTTGGCTTGAACCGCAGATAAGCCACCTAGACGTTCAATGATCAGATTGGTTGCGGTATTATCTGAATGAATTAGCATTTCTAAGGCTAGTTCTTCTAGGCTATAGGAAGTGCCAGGTTCAGCTGCTTGGAGATTACCTGTCCCGCCTACCTGGTCTTCAGCCATCATGGTGATCATCTCTTGCCAGCTTAAGCGTCCAGCCTTAATTTCCTCTAACAAGACTTGCATGATGAATAGTTTGATGATACTAGCCGACTTGATAGGCCCTGACTGACTCACCAAGGCAGCCCCTTGACTATTTGGCGTCACTTCTTGGAAATAATAGGCAAGCTGTATTGACTTAGACCCGTATAGACTAGTAAAAGCAGCCTGGACGGCTTGGTTTTTATTAGACAGAGACTCGTTCTGACTAGATGCGACAGACTGGCTATCTGTAGACTCGACTGATAGACTGCTCGAGGCCTCCGAGTCCTGACTGGATACCAAGACTGAGCTTGAAACTTCAGGCCCCTTAGGACTTTGCGTCATGGCTTGATAAAGGAGAAAGCCGAGCCCCAACATTGCGATCCCAGCCACTAAAATCAAGATAATCAGTAAGGCGCGACTGTAATCAGGTTGGCGATGTGATGACATTAAAATTCCTCCTTCTATCACTTAAGAATGTAACAACTTGTTACTCAACTAGGGATTTTTGGGCCCTATATCGAAATAGATTTCTTTTTTGGCAAATACATTCTTATACTTTAGTAGCAGTTTTTCGCCTTTAGGTGCTGGTAAAACCATATATCCCTTTACACTACCGCCACCAAGTATAGGACGAAATTCATACTGATTTCTAGCATTCTTAAGGAGGTTGGCCCCTTGAAAGAAGTGCTCCCTACCTTGACTGTCTACCAAGGATAAATCGTTTTTACTTGGCGTAGCGTCAAATTGCTTGTCATCGCTTTTAGGCGCAATGCTAGACTCCATATGCAAAACTAAGAATTCTTGGTTGGACTTCATTTTCTTAGCCATGTCCTTAAAATCATTGGCATCTAGAAGATCCATAGCCTTCTCTTTAGCTTGTTCTCCTCGCCAAGCATTTAGCACGGTGACCCTGTGAGATATAGCCAGGATACCATAACCACTATCACTCACCTCATATGGAATAATGTAATTGATTGGCTTGGTTTCAGTAAAGGGAACAGGATTTTCCTTTGTCCCCCATTTGGCTTGTTCAGGAGTCTCAGCTTGGACTTCCTGACTAGGAACCGTAGTATCTTGTCCCTTCTCTACCTGGAAAAATACAAGATTACCTATGCCTTCCTTAAGGTAACTAAAGATAAGTGGTGTATTTTTGGGAACAATCGCCACTAAATACCCCTCATGTTCATTACCAGGATAGAGGGACAAACCTTCAAAGGCTAAATTATCTGGTAATTTAGAAACATATTCATTAGGAATTCCGCTCCCGGACAAATCATAGAAGGGATTTAAGAGACTAACCTTTGTATATTCTTCATGTTCCTCATTTCCAGACTTGTAAGCTAGCTTAAGATGCAATAAGAGCAATTCTTGGTCGTCGTCCAAAGACTTATAAGTTGCTTGATAGGATGGTGCTAGTTGCTGTAATTGTTTTTCAGCTTTCGCTCCGCGCCAAGATTCCAAAATACTAAAGGAAAGATGGCTTTCTGCCCCATCACGAGATTTCTTTACATAATCATAGGCCTCTCCCACAGGGATAGGATTTTGTCGGGAGCCCTTTTCCTTAGATGGAGATTCGTCTTGACTATTGTTCACTGCACTAGTACTTATTTCACTACTTTCGCTAGCCTGAATGGCAGCCAAAGGTTGACTCGTACCTAAAGCTAGCAAGGCCAAAAGAATTGCCAGTTTTTGCTTCATATCGATACCTCATTTCATAGAACTTGGTATCATTATAACAAAGTCGCCCTTCAGCTACAAGTCATTCTAAAAAGACTAGAAAGTAGCTACTCTCTAGTCAAATAATGCTTGATCTACCCTTGGCGTTTTCTGAGTTCAACTTGCTTAAGGTAGATAAGCCCAGCAGCAGCCGCTACTGCAGACACACCTCCAAGAAGTAACCAATAACCATCATCTTCGCCAGAACTTGGTAAATCAGGTTCTGAGCTACTTACTGTATGACGCTCAGACATTTCCACTGAAGAACTTGCACTAACAGACGAAGAATGCGAAACCTGAGTCGAGCTTGAACTAGATTCCTCTTCTTCAAGCTCTTCACTACTTGCTTGTTGTTTTTGTGCCATAAGGTTGCCCTTTTCCACCAGGCTAGGCAAGTCTCGGCGCGGACGTTGATCCAACTGGTCAGGGGTTTGGTCTTGAACTTGATCCTGACCTAACTGATCTGGCGCTTGACTTGGCTCTGGCTTATTAGGTTCTTGTGGTGGCTCCGGTTGAGGTGACACCGGGTCTGGTGGACTAACCGGATCAGCTGGTAAGACAGGGTCTAGTGGATTAATTGGGTCTATCGGAAGAACAGGATCCTGCGGAATGATTGGATTAGCTGGGAGTTCTGATTGGCTTGAATCAGAAGATTGACTTGAATCAGATGCGTCATCGGTTTGAACAGGCCCAGCCTCTTTTAGCGGTGTTAGAAATGTTAAAGACATGAGGTATTCACTGGTTTGGTCTGTGCCAGCTGCCTTGTTTAGGGTCAGCGCCAGGCTAGGTCGACGACTGGCAACTGCACTGTCTAAACTTAATAAATAGCGCGCAGCTTGATAGTTATCGGCTTGACCTTGGAATAAGACGCTCAAAAGCTGTTGATGGATTGCTTGCTTTAGTTGTCCTAGATTCTCAATAGCCTTTGGCGTTTTAAAGCTCAACCAGTAGTGTTTGACAGAAGTTGATAGCTCACCTAGACTATCTTGCTCTAACTGAGTTTGACGTCCTTGTGTAATAGGATTCCAATTCTGGGCTTGGTAACGGTCTGACAAGGTTTGACTAGCAGCTTGCAAGCTAGGATCAGCCTGATAGGCTTGATGGCCCCAGCTAGTACGTATAGGATTAATCAGCTTAGTTAGCCATTGGCTTAGTTCTAATGCTTGTTTTGGTTGGAGCCCTTCTGGGGATATTGGAGATTCTGTCTCAGCTTGACTAGGTTGGTAGGATTTATTTCCTTCTAAGGCACTTTGACCATTCTGACTTAAATTAGGGCTAGGCTGCTTAAGTTCTGTTTCGGTATAACCCTCAGGTAAGTTTAAAGAAGCTTGGTTCATTTGAGTTTGACTATTGCTGCTTGAATTATCGCTTGCTTCTATACTTCCCACAGACTCAGCCAGACCTGTAGTCTGACCTTGGTCGGAAGAATTCCCAGAAGTGTAGGCAGATTTCTGCTCCTGAGCATGCGTCTGATGACTTAAGGAAGTTAACCAAATAAAGGAAGCAACTGCAATTGACACTATTCCCATGCTTAATTTACGAATGGCATAAGGCTTGTTCATCTCTTTCATTGGGCTAACCTCCTTACTATTGTTCTTGTATTCTGTTTCCTATTATAGCAATCTCTGCTTGTAAAACCCACCAAAAAACCGATATAATATTCAAACTTTACCTGTCTGACATATTGTTAACATTCGCGTTTGAAAAGAAAAAAGACAGCCAAAAAGCTGTCTTTTTCTCAATATTAGATTTTACGACGTCGTAAGGCCATGAGCGCAAGCCCTGCTAAGGCACTAATGATGGCCGCTCCAATAATAATGAGGTTGGAGCTTTCACCTGTATCTGGCAGTTGCTTACCATCTGCTTGAGCCTGACCTGCTTTCGGCGCTACCATGTTCGGAGTGGTAGAAGTCGCCTTATCAGCTGGATCGTTTTGGCCTTGCATTTGGCTAGTCCCGTCGTTTTGACTTGGGTCTTGCTTATCGTTCTGACCCGTTCCATTATTATCGCCAGGTTTGTTCGGTTGTTCTGGCTGGGTTGGAACTGTCGGAGTCGTTGGTTGTGTCGGCTGAGTTGGCTCAGTCGGCTGGGTCGGCTGGGTCGGCTGAGTTGGTTCAGTCGGTTGTGTCGGCTGAGTTGGTTCAGTCGGTTGTGTCGGCTGAGTTGGTTCAGTCGGTTGTGTCGGCTGAGTTGGCTCAGTTGGTTGAGTTGGCTGAGTAGGCTCAGTCGGTTGCGTTGGCTGAGTTGGCTCAGTCGGCTGTGTCGGTTGTGTTGGCTCAGTCGGCTGTGTTGGCTGAGTTGGTTGTGTCGGTTGCGTTGGTTGACTATCGTTTGAGTAGTCATTACCAGGCGTAAACTCAGTCGCGCCATCTTTTGGTGCGAACATGGTATAGTACTGGGTACCAAACTTGCTACTGTCGTTTGCCCCCGCACGGTTGGTCGCAACCCCTAAGTAGACATCCTTGTTACCATATGGGTTTTCGAAGAGCAAGAAGTTTCTTGCGTGTCCGAAGTTAGCATGGCTATCATCGAAAAGCATCCAAACAGTTTGGTAATGGAATTGTTGCTTCAATGAATCCATAGTCGTCGTATTTGGACTAATGGTTGCTAAGTTTTCACCCCAACCATTGGCCACATTAGCCAAGGCACGTGTCGTTGCATTGACATCATGGCTATTAGTCCAAGCATACCAGTTATCTTCTTGGTAAGCATTAGCAACCTTCTGTGCCGCGTTCAAAGAACCTGCGTTAACCTTAAAAGGTTGTTTGCCGAATTGTTGGCGGATTGGGTTGATTAAGTTGGCAATGTAGAGAGATAACTCCTTACGTTGTTCCTCAGTCAAGTTGTTGACGTCGACAATGCGATTCTTGTCTGCTTCATTAGACTTATAGGTGTTAAGGGCACGACCTGGTTTAGCTATTGCGTCAATTTGACTGGCTGTATAGGCCCCTTCCTTAAATAAATCTGGCGTAAAGCCAGGAGGCAAGACTAGCTTGTTATCAGAAGTATTGTTAGCATTAGCCAATGGTTTAACTTCTTCCGCCTCATTGGCGCCATTAACCACAGCCGCTTGTTTAGCAACCGTTGCTTCTGCTTCTGCTAGCGATGCCTTTTGGTCTGAACTTGATGCTTCTTCAGCTGGATTTTCTTTTGCATCTGAAACATCCTTAGCCAAAGCCTTAATTGTTGCCTCTTGAGTCGCTGAATCTTGTGATTCTACATCCTCAGGTAGGTCTAAATTAGCTAGTTCAGAGGCAATGGATTCTGCTTCTTCTACCGGAACGGGGGTGTTGATTTCAACGGGTTCGGTATTGGTTACAGGCGATTTGTCTGCTTCCAGTGCCTTGGTGTCCACATCTAAGTCAGAGTTAGGAGCTCTTGACTCGGAAGCTTCTCTTCTATTTGCTCAATTTCTGATGAACCTGTATTGGCAACGAAAGCTGATTCTTGGTTCAAATCTGCTGCGTTAACTAGGTTATTCCCAGAACCCAGGAACATCAAGGCCGCTACTGCGATTGAAGCAGTGCCGACTTTGAGCTTACGGATCGCATAGCGATAAACCGTATTGGTGTGCTTCATTATAAAACCTCCAATGTTTTTTTAAGTTATGCTTCTATTATATCTAGAAATTTATTATGTCACAATGCCATCAGGGCTTTCTTCACTAGACTGAAACATACTTAACACCTGTAAAAAAGCCTTACTATACTCTATATATCAAGGTTTCTAAGACTAAATCATAGACTTAGAAGGAAACAAGCTGTAACTTAAACACCTATTACTTGCTGTAAATTTTATACTAGGATTTGTGAGATAGTTTCTCATTAATAGACTAGATTTACTCCTATATATCTAAAACTAAAAGGCATCGCCATAAAAAAGACGAACGTTCCACTTAAGCGAATCCCCTTTCAAATCGCTTTTCTAGTAGTTAATAGCCGGTTAGCTGTTCTAAATCAGACTAAATATAGTGATACACAATTGCAGATAGGACGACTAAAGGATAGCAAAGTTATGAAATAGCAAACCAGCCTATATTACAAGCTGGTGTCAAAACAGTAAAAAACGCCTGCCACTAGGCAGACGTTGTCATACATTAAAAGAGACTGAGTTGATCTGAATCAGGGAGACCATTAAGGACACCTTGTTCACTTAAGTAATCAAGGATGGTCTTAGAGACCTTGCCACGCTTCTGCAAGTCCTCCTTAGACAAGAATGGGGCTTCCTGACGAGCCTTAATAATCTGTTGAGCTACGTTGGCACCTAAACCAGGTACGGCTCGGAAAGGCGGAATCAGGCTATTGCCCTCAATGATAAAGCGGTCGGCATCAGACTTCTCTAGACTGATCATTTGGAAGCTAAGTCCACGCTCCAACATCTCATTAGCCAATTCTAAGACCGTTAAGAGGTTCTTGTCCTTGACCGACGCATCAAAGCCCTTATCATTGATTTCGCGAATACGGCGCTTAACCATTTCCTTTCCTTGGTGCATAGCCACGATGTCAAAGTCATCTGCCCGCACTGAGAAGTAGGCAGCATAGTACATAATAGGCATGTGAACCTTGAAATAAGCAACCCGCAAGGCCATGAGGACATAGGCAGCTGCGTGGGCTTTAGGGAACATATACTTAATCTTCAAGCAGGAATCAATATACCACTCAGGCACCTTCTTGGCCCGCATTTCTGCCTGCCAATCCTCTGGAATCCCCTTCCCTTTACGGACTGACTCCATAATCTTGAAGGCTAAGCCATCCTCTAAACCATAGTAAATCAGGGTGACCATAATATCGTCACGACAGCCGATTACCTTAGCCAGTGGCGCAATCTTATTCTTGATGAGTTCTTGGGCATTTCCCAACCAAACATCGGTCCCATGAGAGAGTCCGGAAATTTGCAGTAGCTCGGCAAAGGTAGCCGGTTTGGATTCTTCCAACATACCGCGTACGAAGCCTGTTCCAAACTCAGGAATCCCTAGCGTACCAGTTTTAGAGAAGATTTGCTCTGGTGTTACCCCTAGGACTTCGGGACTAGAAAAGATCTTCATGACATCCGGATCGGTCGGTGGAATAGTCTTAGGATCTATCCCCGATAAGTCTTGTAACATACGAATCACGGTTGGGTCATCGTGCCCCAGAATATCTAGCTTGAGAACGTTATCGTGAATGGAATGGAAGTCGAAGTGGGTAGTCCGCCACTCGGCTGTCACTTCATCGGCAGGATATTGAATTGGGGTAAAGTCATAGACATCCATATAGTCGGGAATTACGATAATCCCGCCCGGGTGCTGACCGGTTGTCCGTTTAACCCCTTCAATCCCCTTAGCCAGACGTTCCTTTTCAGCTTGTGGTAAGAATTGTTGGGCTACCTCTAGATAGCCTTTGACATAACCAAAGGCAGTTCGTTCGGCAACCGTCGAAATGGTTCCTGCCCGATAGACATAGTCCTCCCCAAAGAGCTCCTTGGTATAGGCGTGGGCGCGCGGTTGATAGGCCCCAGAGAAGTTCAAATCGATATCAGGCACCTTGTCGCCATAGAAACCAAGGAAGGTTTCGAATGGGATATCCTGCCCATCCTTATTAAGGGCGTGGCCACAGTGAGGACAGTCTTTGGCTGGCAGGTCATAACCTGAACCAACCGAACCATCCGCGATAAACTCTGAGTATTGGCAGTTTGGACAATAATAATGTGGAGCCAATGGGTTAACCTCGGTAATACCCGTCAAGGTCGCCACTAGGGAAGATCCCACCGAACCCCGGGAACCCACGAGATAACCGTCAGACACCGACTTGTGTACCAATTTCTGTGAAATCAGGTAAATAACCGCAAATCCATTCCCAATAATGGACTTGAGTTCCTTTTCAATCCGCTTCTCTACAATCTCAGGCAGAGGGTCGCCATAGAGCTCTCTGGCCCGTGTATAGGAGAGTTCCGTAATCTCTTCGTTGGCGCCAGGAATGTTTGGCGTGTAAAGCTTGTCCTTGATAACTTCGACTTCTTCCACCATATCCGCAATCTTCTGAGGATTGGTGATGACTAGCTCATAGGCTAAGTCCCGTCCTAAAAAGTCGAATTCTGCCATCATCTCGTCGGTCGTCCGGAAATGAACAGGCGGCAGATGCAGGGTCCGATTGGCATTAATCTTCATGGAACGCAAGAGAATTTCGCGGTAAATCGCGTCCTTAGGTTCCAAGTAGTGGACATCCCCTGTCGCCACTACTAGCTTATTCTTGTCTTGACCCAGTCGCACCATTTCTTTCATGATAGTTTCTAAGTCAGCTTCGCTACGAATTAATTCCGTCTCGATCAAGGGTCCATAGACAGACTTAGGTTGGAGTTCGATGTAATCATAGAAATCTACCAGCTTCTCTGCTTCATCGTAGCCCTTTTGCATCATGGCAGTAAAGACTTCCCCATTGGAACAAGCTGTCCCAACTAAGAGATTGTCCCGATACTTGGTCAACAAGCTACGCGGAATACGAGGTTCGCGGAAGAAGTATTGAACGTTGGAGGCAGAAATTAACTTAAAGAGGTCTTTAAGCCCTTCTTGGTTCTGCAATCAAAGTTGCATGGAAAGGTCGAGCCTGTTTATAGCTATCCCCTTTCCCTACTTGCTCGTTGAGCTGGTCGTGGCGGACCATACCATATTGTTCTTTGGCTTGATCTAATAGCTTGTAACAGACATACCCGGTTGTCTCAGAGTCGTAAACTGCCCGGTGGTGTTGTTCCAGGGTCACACCATAATGCTTAGCCAAGACATTGAGACGATGGGAGCGCATGTCAGGATTAACCAAACGTGACAGTTCCAGCGTATCGATGACGGGCTGATCAGGCACTGGCATGCCCAGACGCGCATAGGTCTTATTCAAGAAGCCCATATCGAAGCTCGCATTGTGAGCCACGAGAATGGTGTCTTGGGAAAAGTTGGCGAAGCGCGCCATGACCTCTTCTTCTGGCGGTGCATCGGCTAACATAGCGTCTGTAATACCGGTCAATTCGGTAATCATAGCCGACAAATGGTAACCGGGGTTGATAAAGGCTTCGAAAGTATCGATCACCTCGCCATCCCGCATTTTAACCGCTGCTAACTCAATGATGCGGTCATAAACAGAAGACAGACCCGTGGTCTCCACGTCGAAGACAACATAGGTCGCCTGATCTAAGTCAATGGCTTGCGGATTATAGGCAATCGGCTCACCGTCATTAACCACATTAGCTTCAATCCCATAGAGAACCTTAATGCCATGCTTCTTACCAGCTGCATAGGCGTCTGGAAAGGCCTGCGCCCCCGCATGGTCGGTAATGGCAATGGCTGAATGGCCCCAAGCTGCTGCTTGGCCAATCAAATCCCCTACCTTATTGGTGGCATCCATTTGACTCATATTGGAGTGCAAATGGAGTTCAATCCGTTTGGCACCGTCTACCCCCTGGTCTTGGCGGGAGGCCTTGGAGATTTTGCGAATACTACGTGGCGAGAAGTCCATCTCTCCCGTGAAGTTATCCGCCTTAAGGCTACCTTCCAGACGGACCCAATCCCCCTTCTTGAAGAGGCCAAAGGATTCCTTCTTAATGTTACGACCTGCCATTAGTTTGGCCGTAATGGAGGAAGTATAGTCAGTCACCTTCATAATCATGAGCTGGGAACCTGATCGGAGCTCGCGGACTTCATAGTCAAAAATATAACCTTCAATGATCTGATTAAAAGGATTGTCGTAGACTTCCTGAATCGAAATAGCCGGCGTATCCGGAATGTCCTTACCAATTTGAGGAATGTCCGTATTCTCTACGACCACCTTGCTTTGTTCTTGGCGTCGTTGTTCTAATTGAGCCAATTCTTGTCGCTCGCGCTCCACCTCAGAAGCTAGATGTTGTTGAGCCTGAAGCTTAGCCTGCTCGCTAGCCTGATCATCTACCAGATAGACGAGTTCCCAGTCATTCAGTTGGTTTTGGGCCAGTTTAAGTTTGAAGGCTTGGTCATAGCGGGTTTTAACCACCTGAACTTGATCTTCAGTTGCCAAGCCGACTTGGATTTGCCCATCCTTGACCTGATAGGTGGCATTGGCTAAAACGCGCTTAATAAAGCTCGATTCCTGGCCCATCACCCCTAGAATGGACTGCCAGTAATCCAACATTTGACTCTCATCAAGTATAGTCGGTGCTTGATATTTCCACCAGACTTCAGTCTTAGCAATGCCCTCGAAGGCTAGACGCATATGGTGCATAAGGGCTTCATAGACGTGGGGATGGAGGCGTTCCACCTGACTTAAGGTAAAATGCCATTCACCAGACTTAGCATGAACCTTAACAGATTCAATCTGAGTCTGGGATAGTTCGGCCAGCATGTCTGCGTCCTGCAACCCAATTTGGTCCAATAGATGTTCGAATAATTGGCGATTCTTGGCCATAAGTTCCCTCCGTCCACGGTGATTTGCATACCTTCTTATTATAGCATAAGCCCCCTCTAAAATCACCTGAGGGCCATGCCAAAAAAGAGACCTACCTTCGGTAGATCTCTTATTCAAGACTATTGTGGGAAGAGTCGGCTGATATCATTCCAGGTGACAGCCAACATAAAGGCCACTAAGATTAGGGCACCAATAATGGTCAAAATCCCTTCTTTTTCTTGGGATAGAGGCTTACCTCGTACACCCTCAATGGCATTGAGGACAATCTTACCACCATCCAAGGCAGGAATTGGTAATAGGTTGAAGGCACCAATATTGGCAGACAGCAAACCGGTTAAGACCAGCACTTGCATGAAGCCCTCAGAGGCTGCTTTAGAGGTAATCTGAGCAATTGCCACAGGCCCACCAAATTGATTGAGGTTGAGGCCGCGAAGGAAAATCCCTACAATAGCGGCAGCTACCCCCGTGATTTGAGACCAAGTAGCGGTGAAGCCATAAGCAATCTTTGCCCAGAGATCTTGAGTCTCTGGTTGCGCTACGCCAATCCGACCGATAGTTGCTTGTTCCACTTGGTCAGCCCGAATAGCGACTGGTAAGGTCAAGTCTTGATCACCACGATGTACCGAAAAATCGACCGTTTGACCTGGCTTGGATTGAATAGCATGCACCATTTGACGCCAGTTGGAAACCTTGCTTTCGCCAATGGCATCAATCCGGTCACCTGACTGCAGACCTGCTTGCGCAGCAGGCGAATCTGGTTCAATATAACCTAAGACATTGGCCTCAACTGGTACACCGCCTGGGCGGACAAAGGCCACTACAACAAAGATCAAAATAGAGAGGATAAAGTTATTCATAGGACCCGCTACATTGGTCATGAACTTAGCCCATGGCTTAGCAGCGCCATAAGTGACTTGACGCGGTGCCACTTGGATACTAGACCCGTCTGCTTCAATGATGCGGGCCTTGTGATCCACTTGATAGGTAACCAAGTCTTGACTGCCAAGCGGTAAGCCTGTAATAGTCATGGCATCAGTTAAATCCAACTGATCCACTTGCACTGGTACTTCGTCTTCAAGGGCCACTTTTGAGGTGTTAATGCGGGTTACTAATCCAGCTTCATTCAAGACAAGGCCTACTTGCATACCGGCTTGAACTGCATCCTGATCCTCACCTAGCCCTGCTAGACGAACATAGCCTCCTAGGGGAATCATGCGAATGGTATAGAGAACTCCGTCCTTACCTTGATGGCTGAAGAGCTTAGGCCCCATCCCAATGGCAAATTCGCGCACCAGGATACCAGCCTTACGGGCAAAGTAAAAATGGCCGAATTCATGAATACTTACGATAACTGTGAAAACAAGTAAAAAGACAATCAATGCTTGCATGGTCAACTTCCTTTATCTATTTCAATTCAAAAAAATTTGCTTAACTTAACCTCTTAAATATACCCTAATTAGGCCCATAATGCAAAAATAGTCAACCAAACTCAATCATAGAGTTTGGTTGACATGAGGACTATTTTAACCAGTTAAACCAGGTCATGAGTAGAAAACTGGTAAAAAGGGTGGAATCAAAGCGATCTAAGACCCCGCCATGGCCTGGCAGGAACTTACCAGAGTCCTTGACCCCAAATGCCGCTTAAAGGCTGACTCTACTAAATCTCCTAGCTGACCTAAAACTGACAAGGCCATGGCCAGTAAAATATAATGCTCTGAGCCCCCCAAATGTGGATCGAAGAAGTAATTATAGAGCACTGCGATGACGACCGCACTGACAATTCCACCTAGCGAACCTTCAATGGTCTTATTAGGACTCAATTGAGGCGCTAGCTTATGCTTGCCGAAACGTCGGCCAACGATATAAGCCCCAGAATCGGTTGCAAAAATAATTGCAAATTGGAAAATAACTAAGTCCAAACTAATTTGACGTAACTCAATCAAGTAACGGAAACCATAGCCAATGTAGAGGGCACCAAAAATCAAAAGAGCTGCTTCTTCAATGTTGAAGGTCTTGTACTCGTAGACCGTTAGGACCAAAAGTAACATACAACAAATATAGAAAAGATAGGTAAATTTAAGACCTGGAATCAAGGCAGATTGGTAGTTACTGGGCAGAATCATCAGGGCAACTGCAATGGTTGCAATGACCCCAACCAAGTTGAAATATTCAATCTTCTTCATATTAGCTAATTCAAACAAGGCCATAACCCCTAAAATTAAGAACATGCCCGTGAAAACCTTGCCCCCCACTACCACAACCGGAATCAGGACGGCTAAGGCCGCCAAGGCGCTGATCGCTCTTACTTTCATTCAGTATCCAACACCTTTCCAAATCGTCGTTGTCGGCTAGCGTAGACCGCTAGGGCCTGGTCAAAATCTGCTTCATCAAAATCAGGCCACAAACGTTCAGTGAAATAGAACTCACTATAAGCCGCTTGCCAGAGCAGGAAGTTGCTGAGACGCTCTTCTCCACTGGTTCGAATAATCAAGTCTGGATTGGCTAAGGAACCAAACTTGGCAGTTTCTAGATTTTGCCCAATTAAATCAGGGGTGATGTCTTCTTGCTTCAAGGTCCCCTCAGCTACCTGACCAGCCAAAGCCTGCACCGCATGGCAAATCTCGTCTTGCGAGCCATAGTTGATGGCAAAATTGAGGATTAAGCCACTACAATGGGCCGTATCCGCAATAGCTTGCTTAAGGACCTTGCGAGTAGCTTCTGGCAGTCCTTCCAAATCACCAATGGTCTCTACCCGCACATTCTGTTCCAGTAATTCAGGCACAAACTTGGCAAAGAACTCCTTAGGCAATTTCATCAAGAAGCTGACTTCTTGTTCAGGTCGTTTCCAGTTCTCAGTTGAGAAGGCATAGACCGTCAGCATCTTAACGCCTAATTGATTGGCACGTTTAGTGATTTTCTTAATGGTGTCGACACCTTTTTTGTGCCCCGCTACCCGAGGTAGGAATCGTTTCTTAGCCCAACGGCCATTTCCATCCATAATGAGCGCAACGTGCGCAGGTACCTTACTTAAGTCAGCCATGCCAAGCCCTCCTGTCTTCAAATTCCACTATATTATAACAAACTCTGACTCTGATTGAAACGATTTAAACTAAAAATCCCCTCTGAAAGGATCAGAAGGGATTGGATTATTAGAAAATTGATTCTTTTCTCAAGTCAGCCTGTTGCTGTCGATTTAGGAAATTACCGGTCACCATGGTGGACTGGACTACATTAATGAAGGCCTGGGAATCAACTGAAAGCACTGCTTGCTGCAAATCATAGAGTTCATAACGACTTAAGACTACCATTAGGACTTGCTTGGGCTGGTGAGAAAAGGCGCCCTGCCCTTCTAACAGAGTGACGCCACGAATGACCCGTTCCTGAATGGCCTTGACTACTTGGTTCGGTTCTTGGGAAATGACAAAAGCAGTCAAACGTTGCTCACCTGTATGAATTGCATCAATGACCATGCCCGCAATAAAGATGGCTATGCAACTGTAGAGGGCATATTCCCAACTATTGAGGAAACCAGCTCCAACTATGACCAAACCATTGGTCAAAAAGGACATAAAGCCGACATTGCGACCTGTTTTCTTAGCAATCAAGAGGGCAATAATATCAAAGCCTCCACTGGACATACCAAACTTAATCAAGAGGCCGACCCCGATACCCGAAATCACCCCACCCGCAATGGCAGCTAGTAAGGTATTATCGGTCACTTGTTGAATGGGCACCCAGTTACTTACCAAGGTGGACAAGAAAATACTGGTCACGGTCAAAATCGAAAAGCGCCGGCCTAAATAGAGCCAACTCAAAATCATCAAGGGAATATTGAGAATGAAATAGAGATTACCGGCCGTCAAGAGATTTGCTAAGGGCGTATCCTTGAAGATGGCTAAGATAATTTGCGCTAAACCAGGCACGCCATTCGAAAAAATCAAATTAGGAACATAGAACAAGTTGAGGGCAACTGCAAAACAAAGGGCTGAAAGCCATAATACGACGCCGGACAGAATTCTTTGTCCTTGACTGGAGCGAACAAAAGACGTCAGCATGAAGTTTTACACCTCAGCAGAAGGTCCTAAGCCAGCAGTTAAGGCTTCTACCATATCCTTAGCGATGGCTGAGCCATAGACAATGGTTTCATAGAGCGGTTGTGGGTCAACGCTAGCCCGCATCAAGTTACGTTGGAAAATCTCCCCATCGCCCGCTAAATAAAGGGCAAAATAGCCTGTCCGAGTTTCATTTAACTCGTTAATCAGTTCTAAGGCTTGACCCCGTTGGTTATAGTCTTTCAACATGTGAACGTGACGGTAGATAACTTGGGCATCACAATATGGTAAATCTGAATTTTGCACGATGACTTCCACAATCAAGTCACGAACTGGGGTTACACCAAAACGGAAACGATAGAGATGGTGGCCTCCTTCAATCTCCAAGTATTCAGCTGGGAGTTCTTTTTCTGCAATGAGCTTATCGAAATTTTCCTTAATAATAGACATAGAGCTTCCTCCTCAATTTGACTTTCAATACTCTTATAGTGTACCACGTTTTCTAGGACTTTTCATCTGTAAGTAAAGCGCCTGGATAAGAAAAAGTCCACCATTAGGCGGACTTAGATTCTCTTGATTATTGACGAACCTTCATTTGGGCCATGATTTGTTGAACCTTCTTCTTAGATGGTTTTTGACCCATTGAAGCCATCATTTGCGTAATCATGCGCTCATCAATTGGTGGGTTTTCCTTAAAGTAATTCATCATGTAACGGCGCGCCATAAAGAAGCCACCAACAAAACCGCCGATTAAGGCGACTACGACAATGATTAACCAAATCCATGTTTGCACTACCTTCTCCTCACTTTCTTTTCATATTACTCTTCTATTTTACACAACTTTCCGTCAAAAGCCTAGTCTAATCTTCTAAATGACGGTTATGAATTTTCTTTCTTTTTGAATTTGTTTGAGTTTGTCAGGAGTCACATCGGTCCCCTCTTGATCTACAATCTTCATACCTTCAATATGATTGCGCATGCCATAACGCAAGCTAGCCAAGTACTCCTCACGCAAAGTCGCCTGTTCTTGGGCTTCTTCAGGGCTTAAACCCTCACTTTTCTTCTTACGTGCTAAGACATTGATGCGCTCAATTTTTTCTGGTGATAACATTTGACACCTCCACGAACATTCGTTTGCATTTGATTGATAAGTGTGCTATAATAGGCTTAAGATATAAGGAAGGTGAGGACATGACGACATTATCCACTAAACAATTAACCATACTCTCATGTATCCATGAGGCCATTGAAGCCAACGGCTATCCCCCTACTGTGCGGGAAATCGGTGCAGCAGTAGGACTTGCTTCTACTTCAACCGTACACGGCCACCTAGCACGTCTAGAACGGGCTGGTTACATTATTCGTGACGCCAGCAAGACCCGGGCCATCGAACTTTCTCCCCTAGCTCAAGAAGCCTTGGGTATTCAACCCCAACAAATTCCCTTGCTAGGTCAAGTTGCCGCTGGTGCACCTATTCTAGCCATTGAACATGCCACAGATTACTACCCTATTCCACCTGGCCTAGAGCGCTATGAACCTAGCGAACTCTTCATGCTAGAAATCAAGGGTGAATCCATGGTTAATATTGGGATTCTGGATGGGGACTACATCACGGTCCGCCGTCAAGCAAGCGCTAATAATGGTGATGTCGTGGTTGCCATGACCGAGGATAATGAAGCCACCTGTAAGACCTTCTTCAAGAAGTCCGATCACGTCATCTTACGGCCAGAAAATGACCACATGGACGATATTATTTTGCCTCAGGTGACCATCCTAGGTAAGGTTGTCTCCCTCTACCGTTATTTCTAAGTCTCTTATAGTCATGCCCTCAGTCTAAGACTGGGGGCATATTTTTGATGCTTTTAGTATTGCATTAAAGCCTTGTAGTCGTAGCCTGCTAATTTCTTTCCCGTTTAAGTCAACGAGTTCAATTAGGAAGGCACAACCAACGACAATGCCGCCTAACTTTTCAACTAGGTCGATAGAGGCTTTAATGGTCCCACCTGTTGCCAAAAGGTCATCGGTGATGAGGACACGTTGGCCCGGCTTAATGGCGTCTTCGTGCATGGTTAAAGTTGCGGTACCATACTCCAATTCATAGTCCACATCAACTGTTGGACGAGGCAATTTGCCTTTCTTACGGACTGGGGCAAACCCAATCTCTAATTCATAGGCAACAGGACAGCCTACGATAAAGCCACGCGCTTCTGGTCCTACAATCACATCCACCTGTAATTCACGGGCGTAGTCCACTAATTGTTTAACTGATTCGTGGTAAGCTGGACCATCTGCCATGAGAGGGGTAATATCACGGAAAACAATGCCTTCTTTTGGATAGTCCATGACTTTAGCAATATAATTCTTCAATTCCATTATGACTTAACTCCTAATTCTTTTAACATATTCTTTTATTTGGTCGAGGGTGGCAAAGACTAAGGCTTCTTCGCTGTCCATAGCAGCTTGATAAGCACGGTAGGCACCCGTTTCTTCCAAGTTAGTGTTCTGATGGCGACTAGCATCTTGGACTGCCACTTGTCCCTCTTCAATTGATACAAAACCTGCTTCATAGAAAACATGAAACATTAATTTGAGTTGAACTGGATTAATGCCCAGTCCTTGGCTGATGTCAGCTAACCTAGCCCGCAAATTGAAGGGCTCCTGGCTGACTAACCAGCGATAGAGTTTAGCGAAGTCAACCCTTTGTGGCAGACCTGCCAAATACTTAGATTCTTGGGCATAGAGCACCAAGTAGAAGGCCTGCCAGTCCTGACCAAGCACTAGTTGGTCGAAATCCGACATTTGCTTGGGCGGCTCTAAAAGTACAAGCCCCTGATAATTGGCTAGATTGGCCTCTTGGGCTTCTTGGTAGGTCATCAGGCCAGAACCAGACTGAAGGCGAGAAGAAACTTGGGCCTTAACTGCCTCGCGCTGACATACATAGACCACTTGATCCAGCTGCCAGAGACGACCTTGTTGGCCACTTGCCCGCCAATCATACCAGGCAGCACCTGAGACTCCAATATCAGATAAGAGTAGCTGAGGGCTGATTCGATTTTGCCATTTGTTCAAATCCAAATGACCTACGGCTGTCAGGCTATCTCCCACTTGTCGATCGCGCATGCGATTAGCAAAATCAAAACCGATGGCATTAAGCTCTTGCCCATCCTGGCCTAGAACTAGCTTAGCATGTTGGCCATTAGTTCCAATCAAGCGCATTTGGTTGATCTTAGCATCATCAATGGCAAAGACTGGCTTATCATTATCCATGCCAAAGGGACCCAGTAACTGGACTTCTTGGATGAAGTCAGTCCCTACTTCCGACAGCTTCAAGGACAAATCAATGATCAAGGGCGCTTTTCTAGGCTCACTTTCTGCCTGAACTTGTGCCTTGGCCTGCAAGGCTGAGACAAAGGCTTGCCATTGATCTTGGGCAACGGTCATACCTGCCGCCTGGGCATGGCCACCAAATTGGGCCAGATGCTCCTTAATATCGGTCAACCAGTCAAAGAGGTGAACCGCTTCTGTAGAGCGGCCACTCCCCTTGTATTGACCTTTATCAGCCTGAAACTGGAAGATTAGGGCTGGTCGCTGATATTGTTCGCTCAAGCGACCGGCCACAATCCCAACAACCCCAGCTGGCCAGCTAGGATCTGACTCAATAATGATATGAGGAATTGGCCCCTGTCCCAGTCTTTGGCTGACCTGATTCATAATATTAGCCACCAGGTCCTTACGTTCCTGGTTTTTTTCGTTAATTAAGGCTAATAGTTCTTGGGCTTCTTCCTCATCCTGGGTTTTGAGCAATTCCAAGGCTGGCGTCGGGTCGCCCAAACGGCCAATAGCATTAAGCCGAGGCCCGATCGTAAACCAATTGTATCGGCCGTCATGTTTTCCATATCGACTTGCTCTTCTTCTAGCATTAATCGCAAACCGATACGCATGGTATCGCGCATGAGCTGCAGACCACTCAGAACAAGGGTCCGATTTTCGTCACGCAGGGAGACCACATCACTGACCGTCCCAATGGCCGCTAATTCCACTAACTCCGTTGGTACTTCGCCTAATAAGGCGGTGGCCAACTTCAGGGCCACCCCTGCCCCACTCAAATCTGGGAAGGGGTAATGACCTTGTGGATGTCTGGGGTGAACCACCGCATAGGCTGCTGGCAAGGTGGCTTGGACCTCATGGTGGTCCGTCACAATGACATCGACACCAGCCTGCATAGCCCACTCGATGGCTTCAAAACCAGCGATACCGTTATCACAGGTTAAAATCAACTGCACCCCTTGGTCCACAAAGTCCTGGTAGCGAGCCAAATTAGGCCCATAACCATCTACCAGACGATTGGGCACGTAGTATATAACTCGGGCCCCCAACATCTCCAAGGTCTCATAGAGAATCAAGGTTGAGGTAATGCCGTCAGCATCGTAATCACCGTAAATCAAGATGACTTCTTGATCCTCGATGGCAGCCTGGATTCTTTCCACCGCACGGTCCATGTCATAGAGCAGGAAGGCATCGTGGAAGGTTTGGGGCATTTGGTTGGTCGCGTCCTTGATCTCTTCCAAGGTCTTAAGACCGCGGGCCAAACATAGCCGCAGAAAAGTGTCACTATAGCCTAAGCCGGCTTGGCGCCATTCAGCCACCTTGTCTTGCCAATCATCTGGCAAGCTTCGGAAGTGCCACTCATAGTGTGTCAAGTTCATGCTCTACCCCCTCGAAACCTGAGGATCCTCATCATCTTGCAAACTCTCTTCAAATTCATCTACACTGTCTTCAAGCTCTTGGGCTGATTGGTCCAAATCAGCCTCTAAGTCACTGGTCTCTTCTTCTTGCGCTTGGCTTTGAGAATCAGCCTCTAATTGTGCCTTCAAATCAGCCATGGCCTTTTCAAGACTGGCAATTTCTTGATTCTTTTCTTCAAGATTGGCCTGATATTGGGCTTCTAATTCCGCCTTAGTCGTTTCAAAACTAGATTGTTCTTTACTAAGGGCTTCGCGCTCCTTATTCAAGTTCTTAATGGCGGCACGATTGGCCATGTGACTGGATAAAGAAGACAAGAAACCAATTAAGAGACCAAAGAGAATCGAAATCAATAGGACTAAGACCATAGGCATCTGAGCTTGGAAGAAGAGGAAGGTTACCTGCACATTGTTAACGTTTTGTAGGGCAAAGACCACCACTAAATAACTACACAGACTCCTAAAATTAATTTCCATTGTTGACGCATCGCTATTCCTCCTTCAAATTAAACAAGCGGGCGGCTAAGAAATCTCCAGCCTGTGGGAATAAGCCGTAGAGCTTTGAAGCAAAGGCTAACTGCCAAGGCAGATTTAATTCTCGTTTGACTTGCTTGCGTTTCATATTGGCTACAATACGACTAGCCAGCTCATCCTCTTCAAGACTGAAGGCCTCGACTACTTGGGCGTAGGCTAACATTTGTGGCGAACGATCGAAGAAAGCCGTCTTAACTGGCCCCGGATTGATAGTAGAGACTTGAATAGGCGTCTCATAGAGTTCCAGTCTCAGGGCATCAGCATAAGCGATAATGGCTGCCTTAGAAGCTGCATAAGCACTAGTCATAGCGGTCGGGATTTTACCCGCAATAGAGCCCACTAGGTGAATTTGTCCTGGACCGCCTTGGTTCAACTGCTGGATAGCCACCAACTGGCTCAAGTACATCATGCCGAAGACATTGACTTGGAACATATCCACTACTGCCTGAGGTTGATTATCTGAGAAGGCTTGGGAAGTCGCCATAACCTGCATTACTGAAGAGAATGTCAATACGACCAAATCCTTCAAGTGTCGCCCTCACTAAGGACTCAATTGCTTGAGGCTGTGACATATCTGTCACTTGGACTAGGACTTCTGTGCCCCACTGCTCCTCAAGTTCCTGAGCTAGGGCCTGCAAGCGGTCCTGACGTCTGGCAGCTAAGACTAGCTTACAACCTTCTTGAGCCAATTGGCGGGCCACTGCTTGGCCAATACCACTCGTTGCACCCGTGATGATGACGACTTGCTTATCTAAGCTTCTGGACATGAGCTGTCTCCTCCAATCACATCAAACTCATCAAAGTCATAAACCAGTCGCGCACCTTCAAAAATGCGGCGCGCTTGGTCTTCTAACTGCTTGGCGTCCCTGCCCATATAACGGGCGCTGATATGGGTTAGGTAGAGGGCTTGACATTGCTTGCCTGGGCCACTTGGGCGGCCTGACGGCTAGTCGAATGATGATAAGAGGCCGCCATTCGGGCTTCACTTTCTTCAAATGTACATTCGTGGACTAAGGCATCCGCATCTTGGGCTAGTTCTTGAATGGCATCACAGGTCTTGGTATCTCCCAGGATAGTGACTACTCTTCCCTCTCTAGCTGGCGCTAGAAAATCCTGTCCGTTAAGGACGGTGCCATCCGCTAAGGTAACAGTCTCACCACGTTTGAGCTGACCAAAAATCGGCCCGTTAGGAATCTGATATGGAGCCAAGCGGTCGACTAAGAGCTCGCCACTGGTTCTTGGCTCCATAATCCGATAGCCAAAGCTTAAAATACCATGGTTGAGGGCCTGATAATCCACTAACCACCCCTTGCCTAGATCCATACGCCCTCCCTTAGGCGACAGTTCAACAATCTCTAAGGGATATAGCAGACGTGATTTAGACAAGCGTAAGGCCGACTCAACAAAGTCCTTAATACCCGGTGGCCCGTAAAGGGTCAGGGGTTGATCGCCTCCTTGGAAGGAACGCGAGCTAAGGAAACCAGGCAGACCAAAGATATGGTCGCCATGTAGGTGGGTAATGAAAATCTTGGTGATTTTTCGAGGTTTAAGAGAGGTTTCTAAAATTTGATGTTGGGTAGCTTCACCACAATCAAATAGCCAAACCTCATTGAGTTCATCAAGGAGTTTGAGGGCTAGAGCACTCACATTACGATTGCGGCTTGGGACACCCGCCCCAGTACCTAAAAATAATAACTTCATGCTCATTTCCTTTCTGTTTATTTGCCAATTTCTTAGCGATTTTGCGCTATTTGATTGGCAACGAATTTAGCAAATTCCAGGGCACCGGTTGGGTTTGGATGGATGCCATCCTCATAGTACCAATCATCGTGGCCCTTGGCGTAGGTCCGCCAGTCAATGACTTTGACATTAGAGTAGCGGTTGGCTGCGGCGAAGAGACGATTATTGGCATCTTCTACCCAGACCTTATCAACCGAAGAAGTCACAAAGTACTGCTCCCGGTCCGTCCCAATAGCGTTAATATAGTCATTCAGCTGACCATCTGTAAAGGTCCCGTTAGAGCCTAGGACGGTCACTACCGTCCCCTTGAGCTTACCAGAGGCCTTAAGGCTATTGATAACCTCATTACTTTGGTAGAGCTGACGACCAATCTGACCATCAACAATCGCCTTAGGAAAGACTTCTTTGACCTTATCAGCTGACGCTAAGAGAATAGAGTCCCCCACAAAGGTTACTTCAAGGGCGTTTGCTTGTAGGAGTTCTTGACGGTTAAGGCCTTCAATGTTATTGATGACCTTGGTTTCCTGACTTTCTGGCTCCTTGGTCTCCTCCACCAATTTGGTTAGATTCAATAACGGTTGCTAACTCATCGGCTGCCTTGTTCTTCTGTTCTGGCGTAATAGCCAAAGCTACTAGACCGATGGTTGACACTAAGAGATAGCTAATAGCCAAGGTCTTAATGCCCCAAAGGCTGGCCCGGTGTTGAACCAGGTAACGTACCCGCGCTTGGGTTTGTTTCCAGTTGAAATCCTGACCAAATGGCAAGATTAAACGACGACGTTCGAAGAGTTGATAGGAGATTTCCGCCATCAACATAATCAATAGGAACTGAACGCCGACTGAAATCCAAATATTATGGAAGCCATTCAAACGGTCTGGAATGACCAAGTGGATTGGGTAAAACCATAGGTAGTAAGATAAGCTGCGTTTACCGAAGAAGGTAAAGACTGGCAGACTTAAGAGCTTATGTAGCCAGGTTGAGGGATGGAGACTGACAATGACAAATACCATGGACAGCAAAGTAAAAAGCAACATCCCAAAACGGTAGGCAAAGGGTTGCGTCCCATACATAAAGAGCAACATAAAGGTCATCAAGATGACACTAGCGATCCCAATCCCATTAAAGACCTGTTGCTGACGCTTGGATATGACCTTTGGCTTGAGATGGACTGGGAAGAGATAGCCCAATGCCCCACCAAAGGTAAAGGCAAAGGCTCGCGTTAACAAATCATAGTAAATCCGGCTTGGATCCTGGCCATCTTGATAGAGATAACCTAAGAGCACTGCCGAGGCAATGGATAGAGCCACCAACATAATGGCGGCAGTAGCCGGATTACGGTGCCAGGAATAGACTACCTTGACCACAAAAGGCGTCAAGAGAATCAGCTGGGCATAAATGGAAATGTACCAGAGATGGGTAAAGGCACTAGGGTTGGCCGCCTGAACAAAGTAGGATTGGTTGGACAAAATCTGATAGTAGTTGTTAACGAAGAACAGGCTAGAAAACCCCATATTGCGCAGATTATAGAAATAATCAGGTGCAAACAAGGCAATATAGGCTGCTACCAGCAAGACCATAAACAAGGTCGGAAAGAAAATCCGTTCCAACCTGGATTTGAGATAGGATTTAATTGAGACTGATTTTCTCAGCGTAGGTGCCGTATAGAAATGACGGAAGGCGAAGAAACCCGCCACCATCAAGAAGGCGTTAACGGCCAGAAAGCCCCCAGGCAAGATATGCTGGAAGAAATAATAGGTCAGAATTAAGAGGATTAAGACCCCACGATAGCCGTCGAAGAAGGCCAAACGAGGACTTTTAGTGGATGTTTTATTGGTCACGCGCATCCCTTCCCCTTAATCCATGAATTCAAATTGATAGCCGGCTAAATCGACTAGATCACCGGATTCAGCCCCTGCCTCACGTAAGGCTTGGTCCACACCCATGGACCGTAATTGGCGGGCAAAACGCGCCACACTCTCGTCGTGGGCCATATTGGTCATGGCATAGAGTTTTTCAATTTTAGCCCCTGACAATTGCCAGTAACCCGCATCAAGCTTGGTTAAAGTGAACGGCACTTCCTCTTCTAATTGGTAATGCACTTCTTCTGGCTCTTCCTCAAATAAAGGAATAAAGTCAGAATTTTGTACCAAGTCATAGGTAAAGGCCAAGAGCGGTTTGAGCCCCTTGGCTTGCCAAGCAGATACTTCAAAAATAGCGGGCAAATCTAAGCCTTCTTGTTGGCAATAGGCTTCTAGCTGCTGCATGAAGCTAGGTAAATTCTCTTGGGCTTGGCTTTGGTCCATTTTATTGGCCACAATGACCATAGGACGTAAAAGTAATTTCTCGTGATAGGAAGCCAGTTCATGCATGATATCGAGGTAATCTTGGAAGGGATCCCGTTCATGGGTCGCTGCCATGTCAATGACATGCAGTAAGACCTTGGTCCGCTCAATATGGCGGAGGAAGTGAATCCCCAAGCCTACCCCTTGCGAGGCTCCTTCAATCAGACCTGGCATGTCGGCCACGATAAATTCCTGGTCGTAATTGAGTTTGACCACGCCTAGGTTAGGGGTCAAGGTCGTAAATTGATAGTCTGCGATTTTAGGTTTAGCATTACTAATAACAGACAAGAGGGTCGATTTACCTACACTTGGGTATCCTACCAAGCCTACATCAGCCAGAACTTTAGCTCTAATTGCAGGTCGGCTTCTTCACCTGGTTCACCATTTTCGGCGATGGAAGGAGCCGGATTCTTATGGGTAGCAAATTTAATATTGCCGCGTCCACCACGACCGCCCTTGGCAACGACACATTCCTGGCCTTGCTCTACTAGGTCGGCTAGCAATTTGTCAGTCGCAGCATCGCGGATAATGGTACCAGGTGGAACCGACACAATTAGGTCTTCCGCAGCCTTACCATACATGCCTTTGCTCATACCATTTTCGCCGTTTTTGGCCTTAAAGTGACGATTATAACGGAAATCCATCAGGGTCCGCAGGCCTTCATCCACTCGGAAGATGACACTGCCTCCTCGACCGCCGTCACCGCCGGCCGGCCCGCCATCTGGGACATACTTTTCGCGTCGGAAGGCCACCATACCGTCGCCGCCTTTACCGGCTTTGACTGTGACCCTTGCACGATCTAAAAAGGTCGACATTGAAAGCACTCCTTTCTCTAACTCATCTAGTTGAGTCTTAAAATTTATTAATCAATAAGCGTGAATCGAAGAGTTCCAAGACTGCCTCTGTCAGCACCTTGAGGGTAGCCAAACGGTTAGCTCGAATAGCTTCATCGTCGGCATTAACCTTATTGTCATCGAAGTAGGCTTCAATAACTGGCACTAGGTTATCCAGATACATGTAGAGGGCATCAACTGAAATCTTGTATTGGTCAATTTTAGCAGCGGCTTCTAGTAGCTTAGCCTCAGAATCAGTTTGAGCTAAGTCTAAGTTAAGCTGAGTTTCTTCTTGAACCTTAGCTCCCAGATTGACCACCCGGGTAATAGCTTCTAAGAAGCGTTTGTAGGCTGTTGGGTTCTTATCCTTGTGAGTCTTGAGGAAATGCGCCACATAGTTAGCCTTACCCACTTCTAAATGCTTAGCAGCCCCAATCCCTTGAATTTGGTCCATATCGACGGATTGGTTACGTAAATGCACAGCAACCCGTGCCCAGACAAAGTCTGCTAGCTGCTTCAAGAGTTCTTGGTCCCCTTCTTGGGCTTCCACTAGCTGCTTAAAGACTGGTAACAAGTCTAATTCCCAACCGCGATCTAAGAGAATCTCCACAATCCCCATAGCCGTACGACGAAGGGCGTAAGGGTCGTTAGAACCCGTTGGAATTAAGCCAACCTTGAAGTATTGGAATAAGGTGTCAAGCTTATCAGCCAAGGCCAAGAGCGCACCCGCATCTTGGTTTGGTAGCGCACCACCGCTAGTCGTTGGTAGGTATTGGGTCCCAATGGCTTGGGCAACCAAGGTCTCTTCACCGTAATGGCGGGCGTAGATTTCCCCGATTTGACCTTGGAGTTCATCGAATTCGCCGACCACTTGGGTCATGAGGTCAAACTTGTAGATTTGGCTAGCACGTAAAGCTGCCTCATAAGAATCTTGATCTAAGTTTAAATTGCTTTGTAATTGGCTAATTAAGGCACCAACACGCACTTGCTTGTCAGCCAAAGTGCCTAACTTAAAGTGTTCATTAACGTTGGCTAGTTTATCGACAAAGAAGTTTAAGTCATGTTTGAGATCTTCTTGATAGAAGAATAAGGCATCTTCCAAGCGAGCCCGCAAGACTTTTTGGTTACCTTTAACCACGTTGGCTAAGTGTTGATCATTCCCGTTACGCACTGAGATGAAGACAGGCAAAAGCTCACCTTTAGCATCTAAGGCATAGAAGTAACGTTGGTGATCACGCATGGCCGTAATCAAGACACAGTGTGGCACTGATAAATACTTGTCTTCGAAGTCGCCATAGAAGACGGTTGGCCATTCGACAATGGCAGTCACTTCTTCTAGCAAATCTTCATCCACTGGTACTTGCCAGCCTTGAGCAGAAGCTAAATCAGCCAATTGTTGGCGGATATTAGCACGGCGTTCTTCAAAATCTACTAGGACGTGTTGCTCACGTAAAGCCTCCACATAGTCTGTAGCCTTTGCTAAGGTCACATCATGGCCTAAGAAACGATGGCCACGAGAGATGCGGTCTGATTTAACACCAACAAACTCTAATGGCACCAACTCTTGGTCTAGGAGGGCCACAATCCAGTGAACTGGACGAATGAATGGGGTCTCGTAATCATGCCAGGTCATGGTAACTGGGAAGGTCATGGCTTCCAAGACACGGTTAAGACCTGACAAGACTTGGTCTGCTGCTTTACCTGGCAAATGCTTGTTCACGAAGATATAGTCTTCGCCTTTGATACTTTCTACAATCACATCTTCTTGGCTAGCGCCTTGGCCTTTGATGAAGCCAAGGGCTGCTTTGGTCCAATTGCCTTCTGCGTCTTTGGCGATTTTTAGGGATGGCCCTTTTGCCTTGGTCGATACATCCTGACTACGCTCAGCCAAACCGTGGACCAGGACCGCTAAACGGCGTGGAGTAGCGTAGGCGCTGAGACTTTCGTAAGCTAAGCGCTCTTCTGCTAAGAAGTCAGCCACCCGTTTTTCTAATTGTTGTGATAAATCTAAGAGGAAGCGTGCAGGAATTTCTTCCATGCCAATTTCAAGTAAAAATTCTGCCATGGTCTAGGCCTCGCTTTCTGAATTTTTAAGGAGTGGGAAGCCGAGGGCTTCACGCTCAGCCACAAGGCTTGGGCAACGGAACGCGCCATCTTACGAATACGACCTAAGTAGCCGGCCCGATCTGATACGGAAATCATGCCACGCGCATCGAGTAAGTTGAAGGTATGGCTACACTTGAGGATGTAGTCATAGGCTGGGTGGACCAGACCTAAGTCAATCAATTTAAGAGCTTCTTGCTCAAACTCAGTAAACAAGGTGAAGAGCAAGTCGCTATTGCTTTGTTCGAAGGCATAAACAGAATGCTCACGTTCAGGTTGACGGAAGATATCGCCATACTTGACGCCTTCCACCCATTCCAGTTCATAAACATCTTCAACGTCCAAGATATACATGGCCAAACGCTCTAGACCGTAGGTAATCTCGCTAGTCACAGGATGACACTTAAGCCCCCCTACTTGTTGGAAGTAGGTAAATTGGGTAATTTCCATCCCATCAATCCAGACTTCCCAACCTAAGCCAGCACAGCCCAGAGAAGGGTTCTCCCAGTTGTCTTCAACGAAACGAATGTCATGTTCCAAAGGATCAATCCCAATGGCTTCTAAACTCTCAAGATAGAGCTCTTGCACATTCAGGGGTGATGGCTTCATGACGACCTGTAATTGGTGGTGCTGGAAGAGACGGTTAGGGTTCTCCCCGTAACGACCATCTGCTGGACGTCTGGAAGGTTCCACATAGCAGGCATTCCAAGGTTCTGGACCAATAGCACGTAAGAAGGTGTAAGGGCTCATAGTCCCTGCTCCTTTCTCCGTATCATAGCTTTGTAAAACCAGACAGCCTTGCTTAGCCCAGAATTGCTGTAAGGTCATGATAATATCTTGCATGGTTTTCTTCTTCATGATGCTTCCTCCTTTATAGCGGGGACGGCAAACCCCTGGCGACAAATAAAAAGTCCCTATGGTAATCCACTGACCACCATAGGGACGAAGATAACTTCGCGGTTCCACCCTATTTCTAGTTACATTGAACTAGCGCTTCATTTATGCCTATGAGTGACTTAAAAACTACCATCGATTCGCTCTGGCTTCCACCGTCCCAGAGTCGCTAAGCTATCTTCTTTTAATTGCGCTTTTAATCCCCTTTATTATAGGGCATAACGGCCTTTAAGTCAAGCAAAGTCGCGCTTTAATGACCATAGGCGTCCTGTTTTTTTGTTCAAAACAGGACGCCTAGCTGGTCTCAATATGTTGCTTATTCTAAGAAGTCTTTCAATTGTTTGGAACGACTTGGATGGCGAAGCTTGCGCAAGGCTTTGGCTTCAATCTGACGGATCCGCTCACGGGTCACGCCGAAGACTTTCCCTACTTGTTCTAGGGTCCGGATGTTACCGTCGTCTAAACCAAAGCGAAGACGTAAGACATTCTCTTCGCGGTCGGTCAAAGTATCTAAGACGTCTTCCAACTGCTCCCGCAATAAAGCCGAAGAAGTGAAGACTTCTGGACTCATTGCGCCCTCATCTTCGATGAAGTCACCTAAATGAGAGTCGTCCTCTTCCCCGATTGGTGTTTCCAAAGAAACAGGCTCTTGGGCAATCTTGAGGATTTCGCGGACTTTTTCAGTTGGTAGGTCCATTTCCGCCCCGATTTCTTCAGGTGTTGGTTCGCGGCCTAAATCTTGCAATAGCTGTCTTTGGACCCGAACCAGCTTGTTAATGGTTTCCACCATGTGAACTGGAATCCGGATAGTACGGGCTTGGTCGGCGATAGCCCGGGTAATAGCCTGACGAATCCACCAAGTAGCATAAGTTGAGAACTTAAAGCCCTTAGTGTGGTCGAATTTTTCAACGGCCTTCATCAAGCCCATGTTCCCTTCTTGAATTAAATCAAGGAACTGCATGCCACGGCCCACATAACGTTTGGCAATGGATACCACTAAACGCAGGTTGGCTTCTGCCAATTCTTGCTTGGCAATGTCGTCGCCGCCTTGGATACGAACGGCCAGGTTGATTTCTTCCTCAGCGCTCAAAAGTGGCACATTCCCAATTTCCTTAAGGTACATACGGACTGGGTCACTCACCTTGAGCTTGGAAGTCGCGGTTTTAGATTCAGCAGCTAAATCAGCCTGCAATTGTTCTTCTTCGCGAACCATTTGTTGTTTGGTTGGTCCCCCATCATCACCGACAACCGAGACCCCATTATCTTCGACGATTTGAATTAAGGTATCAATCCCGTCAGCGTCTAATCCATAAGGGCTGGCGATTTTCTCCGTTAATTCGTCATAGTGAACTTGCCCTTCTGACTTTTTAGCAAGAATGAGGGCTTGGACTGCCTCAAGATAAGGTGAGGCGACGTCTTGATTTGGAGTTAACTTTAGATCTTTTTCTTCAGCCATAAAAGAACCTCCTAGTTTTTCTTTAATTGCCGGCTTAGGCGGAGGATTTCGACCAGATATTCATTCATCTTGGTCTTATCTCCACGTATTTGGGCTTGTTTGAGTTTGGTTTGTAGCTCCTTGAGCTGAATCTCAGTAAAGGCAGCATCAATGGTTTTAAGGCAATCTTGCATGGCCTGCTCCGAATAGTCGGTTTGGGCATGATCCCAAATGAGACTGGCCAAGTATTGTTGCTCATCAGGGCTGGCTTCCACATCTAAAATACCGGTCAGAGGCAGACGGCCTCCTTTTTCATAATAGAAGTGTTCCAGCTGATAATAAATAGCTTGAGCGCTTGGATGGACAAAGAGCAGAGGTTGCTCCAAGCCTTCAATAAATTGCCAAGCGGGCTCATTAAAAATAAGGTTCGATAGGATATAACGCTCGCAATGATAGGCCTTAAGCGACTTAATCTGGTCAGCTAATGCCCCTGGCTTAGCTTGGACTGGGTTAGACGGAAGTGCCTGATCCGAAAATCCCGAAGAATGGACCTTATCCCACTTGTCAGGTGAATCTTGCTTGGGTCTGTCGCTCTCCTTAGCCTGTTCCTTGCGATGACGATAGGAAACTTGAGCGAGTTGCTCTTCCAACATGGCCAAGTCTAAACCGAATTCCTCGGCTAAGGCCTGCAAACGCATGGTTCGTTCAATTGGCGATGGTAACTGAGCAACTAAGTCTAAAAGTCGATTGATATAGAGGGCTCGTTGTTCAAGGTCTGCTAACTGGTATTCCTGTTGCAGATAATTCTTGAGGAACTCATAACGAGGAATAGCCTGGTTAATCAGCGACTTAAAACTGTCGGCCCCACGCGACTTAATCCATTCGTCAGGGTCCATCTTACCTGGAATGGCAACGGCTTTGACGGTATGACGAGGTAGAGTAAGACTTAGTTCAAAAGCCCGAGCAGTTGCCTTTTGACCGGCAGCATCGCCATCGAAGACGAAAATAATTTCCTGAGTCACCTTGCCTAACTGACCAAGGTGTTGGCTGGTCAAGCTAGTCCCCATGGTCGCCACGGCCTGAGGGAAACCGGCCTGGCTCAGGGCAATCACATCCAGATAACCTTCGCAGATCAGAACCTGGTTGAGACGGCGAATATGCGGTCGAGCCTGAGCAAAATGATAAATCAGGGATGATTTATGGAAAATATCGGTCTCAGGAGAGTTGACGTATTTGGCAAGTTTTTGCTCGTCGCCTGAATTGGCTTGGTAGATACGCCCCGAAAAGGCGACCGTTCTACCCTGGCGGTCTTCCAAGGGGAAAATAATACGACCATGGAAACGATCCATCAAACCTTGGCTAGCTTCATAGAAGATTCCTGATTGCAACATTTCATCTTGGCTAAAGCCCGCTTCCGTCAGATACTGAATCAGCAAGTGAGGATTATCAGGCGCTAGACCCAAATGAAAGTCTGACAGAGTTTCTTCCTTAAGCTCACGTTGCTTCAAATAGGCATAGGCTGACTCCCCCGCTACCGTCTGAGTTAGGTAGAAGTGATAGAAGTCACGGGCTTTTTCGTGCAAATCAAGCAAACGTTGATGGGGCTGACTGACAGCCTGCCCCGTCTCAAATAGCGACTATCGAGTGCTATATTGGATAGTTCCGCCACCTTCTTAACGGCTTCCGGAAAGCTAATCCCTTCCATTTCCTGTAGGAAGCCAAAGACATTGCCCCCTCTGCCACAGGAAAAGCATTTATAAATCTGCTTGTCAGGGCTAACCGAGAAGGAAGGGTTGTTATCTTCGTGGAAAGGACAAGAGCAAGTATAGTTATTACCACGCTTGGTCAGGGCTACATATTGGTTGATAATGGCCACGATATCGGCTTCTTTTTTGACCGATTCAATGATGTCATTCGGAATACCCGCCATCTGATGCCCTCCCTTACTGAACTAGCTTAAACAGAGTTGGTGCGGGGCTTAGCCCGATAGAGACAGTAAGCACCCAATAAGAATTGAATAATGATGGCAAAGAGCCCCTTGAGCGAGTCCCCTGTCATCTGTGCGACTAGGGCCAAGATAGTGGTCCCTAGTACGGAAGAGAATTTACCAAAAATATTATAGAAACCAAAGAATTGGTTGGTCTTTTGCTTAGGAATTAACTGGCCAAAGTATGAGCGACTGAGGGCCTGAATGCCCCCTTGAGCCGTACCAACTTGGATTGCCAAGATTAGGAAATCTCGGAAACCAGACAAGCCGAGTGCAAAGACACAGATGACCACATAGGTCCCAATGCCGAAGAAGAGCAAAGCGCGGCTGCCATAACGTTTAGCCAAGGCACCATAGGCCAGGGATGACGGGAAGGCCACGACCTGCACCACCAAGAGAACGATAATCAATTGGTTGGCAGGTAAGCCCAAATCGCTCCCCACAGAGGTCGCCATCTTGATAATGGTCCCTACCCCGTCAATATAGAGGAAGTAACCTACTAAGAACCATAAAATGGTTGGATAGTGTTTGAGCTCTCCCACTGTTTCCTTGAGCGAGCGTAAGGTGGACTTGACTAAGCCATCGTGGTGCTCAATATAGGAGACTTGCTTAACATGGCGCCAATAAGGCACCGTAAAAGCAAACCACCAAATGGCTGTGATCAAGAAGCCAACATTGACTAGATCACGCGATGACAGCCAACCAGACACTTGCAAAGCAAAGAAAATCAGGAAGGCAAAGACACTGCCAATATAACCATAGGCATAACCTGCTGAGCTGACCATATCCAAACGTTGTTCAGTGGTCACATCCATAATGGAAGAGTCGTAAAAGACATTGGATAAGGAGAAGCCAATGGCAGACAAGGTGTAAACCACCAAGAGATAGAGCCAGGCATTTGGCCCTGCAAAAATCATGGCCAATACACTGCCTACCCCAAGCAGGGTCCCGAAGGTAAAAGAGCGGCCCCCGTACCCCTTTGTAGTCAGCACTAGTCCCCAAGAATGGTGACATAACGGCAACGACAATGGTGGACAGGGAATTGGCGTAACCCAGATAGGCTGTAGAAGTGGCCGGTGCCATGCCCACACTATCGGTTACGGCCTTATAAAAGATAGGAAAAATAGCGGCTGTAATCATCAAAGAATAGACGGAGTTAGCCCAGTCTTGGAGAATCCAAGCCCACTCCTTCTTGGTATAGCCTGAGAGAAATTTCTTCATAGCAAGCCTCCCTAGTCTTCAATTTGGGCTTCAATAACGTCCCAGATATCTTGCGCCCCGTAGCCCGTTTCGGCTGAGAATGGGAAGAGCGCATCGACCGTCGGCAAATCCAAGGCCTTTTTGTACATGGATAAGTGCTTATTCCATTGGCTCTTCTTAATCTTATCCACCTTGGTCAGGATGATAGCATAAGGAATCTCAGCTTCATCGGCAAGTCCTTCATGGCCTTATCCAACTCGGTAGGCTCATGGCGGAAATCCATCAAGAGAAAGAGCACGCGAACATTTTCCCTATTCAGGAGATAATGTTCAATCATCTTGCCCCACTCTGCCCGAGCAGTCTTGGAGACCCGAGCATAGCCATACCCAGGCACATCGACAAAACGGAAGGCCTGATTAATATCATAGAAATTAAGGGTTTGGGTCTTACCAGGTTGGCTGGAAGTACGTGCTAGACCCTTTCGACCAATCATTTTATTAATGAAAGAAGACTTGCCCACATTAGAGCGCCCCGCCAGAGCTACTTCAGGCAAGGCATCTTGTGGATATTGCTTAGGGCTGACGGCACTAATGACTAATTCTGCCTGACTTACCTTCATGAAGCAGTCTCCTTTTGCGGTTTGATACGCTTGTTGTGCTTATTGTAATAGAAGGGCTGGTGGCTACCTAGCACCGTATCTTCTGTAATGACAATACGGCTGATATTTTCGTCACTTGGGACGATAAACATAATATCCAGCATGACGGATTCCAGGATAGAACGGAGGCCACGTGCGCCAGTATTGCGCTCAATGGCTTGCTTGGCAATGGCAATCAGGGCCTTTTCCTTGAATTCGAGTTCTACGCCATCAATTTGGAAGAGGCGTTGATATTGTTTAACCAAGGCATTCTTAGGTTCTGTTAAGATGCGCACCAAGTCCTCTTGGGTTAACTTCTCTAACATAGCCATCACAGGCAAGCGACCAATAAATTCTGGAATCAAACCAAACTTCAAGAGGTCTTCTGACGTAACTTGCTGCATGAGTGACTTGGATTGGTCTAACTTGCCATTGCTGCTACCAAAACCTATGACCTTGCTACCTAAGCGTTCCTTAACAATGGTCTCAATACCATCAAAGGCTCCCCCTACGATAAAGAGGATTTGCGAGGTATCCAACTGGATGAACTCTTGGTTAGGGTGCTTACGGCCGCCCTTAGGCGGAATGTTGGCAATGGTGCCTTCTAAAATTTTGAGCAGGGCTTGTTGGACCCCTTCCCCACTGACATCGCGGGTGATGGAGACATTCTCACTCTTGCGGGCAATCTTATCGATTTCATCGACATAGATAATGCCGTGTTGGGCTTTTTCAATATCATAGTCTGCTGCTTGAACTAGCTTGAGTAAGATGTTTTCCACATCTTCCCCCACATAGCCGGCTTCAGTCAGGCTGGTCGCATCAGCAATCGCAAAAGGCACATTGAGCAATTTAGCCAAGGACTGAGCTAGGAAAGTCTTCCCAGAGCCCGTTGGCCCAATCAGACAGATATTGCTCTTTTGTAATTCAATATCCGCTTCATGTGATGCAATGCTGGCGTTAATACGTTTGTAGTGGTTATAGACGGCAACTGCCAAGGATTTTTTGGCTTCAGTCTGGCCGATGACGTATTGGTTAAGATGGGCCATGATTTCGGCAGGTTTAAGGACGCTCACGCCACTAAAACCTTCTGAATCGCCGACCATATCCTGACGAATGATTTCCTCACATAGACCTACACATTCATCACAAATATAGACATCTGGCCCTGCTATAATCTTATTGACTTCATCTTGGGACTTGCCACAGAACGAGCAATAGTAGCCGCCATGATTCCCGGTATGGTTACTGGTCATGGTAATCGATCCTTCCTCTAACGTACATAATGAGGGATGCAGATAGTCATCGTTGAACATAAGACTCTCGCAACCCTCATTTATAGTTATTCTAATAGGTTTATTTTATTATTTTTCTACCGCAGAATCAACAATTAAGCTCATTGCCTTCTTCATACGGATGTCAGCAGTTAACATATCAGTTGACACAAATTGTTTCACTTGGTCAGCAGACATGTTGTATTGAGATGCCAAGTCAGCAACCTCAGCGTCGATTTCAGCATCTGTTACTTGAATATCTTCAGCCTTAACGATGGCTTCTAATACTAAGTTAGTCTTAGTACGTAATTCAGCTTCTTCAGCGAATTGAGCACGTAAGCCTTCAGCGTTAGTGCCAGTGATTTGGAAGTATAAGTCTTCGTTAATCCCTTGACGTTTCAAGTTGTTGGTGAAGTGAGATACTTGACGGTTGATTTCGTCTTCTACCATTACTTCTGGTAATTCTACGATTTCAGCGTTCTTAACTGCTTGACGTAAAGCTAAGTCTTCGACAACTTCCTTAGCAGCAGCCTTTTTAGACTCTTCTAATTGAACACGGATTTTGTTTTCTAATTCCGCTAAGCTTTCAACTTCAGAATCAACGTCTTTAGCGAATTCGTCATCTAATTCAGGTAATTCTTTGGCTTTTACTTCGTGCACGGTCACTTTGAAAACAGCGTCTTGACCTTTAAGGTTTTCGGCATGGTAAGCTTCTGGGAAGGTTACTTTCACTTCCACTTGGTCGCCTGCTTTAGTCCCTACTAATTGGTCTTCGAAGCCTGGGATGAAGCTGTTAGAACCGAGTTCTAATGAGTGGTTTTCACCCTTACCGCCTTCAAATGCTTGGTCGCCCAAGAAACCTTCGAAGTCGATCACCACTGTATCGCCTAATTCAGCTGCGCCTTCTTTAACAACGAGTTCAGCCAAACCTAAACGACGAGATTCTAATTCGTCCTTAACATCTTGATCAGACACTTGACGGTCTTGTGCTTCTACTTCTAAGCCCTTGTAGTCGCCTAATTTCACTTCTGGTTTTAAGACTACTTCAGCTTTTAATACCCAAGGTTGACCAGCTTCGAGTTTTTCGATGTCAATCTTTGGTTCAGTCACTACTTCTAATTCAGCCTCTTGGATGGCTTTAGATAAATGAACTGGTAAGAGAGCGTTCAAAGCATCTTCGTAAAGTGCTGCTTCGCCATATACATTGTTGAAGATTTGACGTGGCACTTTCCCCTTACGGAAACCAGGTACTGACAAACGTTTTTGTACCTTCTTGAATGCTGTGTCTAAAGCTTTCTTCACATCTTCTACTGGAATTTCAAAGGTTAATAACCCTGTATTTGTTGCTTGTTTTTCGAATTTCGCTACCATGTAACTTTCCTCCATAGCTTCTTGTTTATTTACACACTCCACAATTTTAACTGAAAGCGTCCAATTTGTAAACAGATTTCCCCTATTTTTACTGACTTTTCCTCAGATTTGGCTCAACCAAGTGGGACCACCTATTTTCTCTACCTATTCCACGTAAGGAAGTAAGTAGCCATAGCCCTTGCTTTCCATCTGGTCCTTAGGGATAAAGGTGATGGAAGCGGAGTTAATGCAATAACGCAGGCCACCCTTATCCTTAGGCCCATCATCAAAGACATGTCCCAAATGAGAGTTCCCAGAACGTGATCGGACTTCAATCCGCCGCATGTTAAAGCTGGTGTCTTCCTTATAGCGGGCTACATCCGCTGAAATAGGCTTGGTAAAGCTAGGCCAGCCACAACCCGAGTCATACTTATCCTTAGAGGAAAGAGTGGCTCCCCAGTGGCGACATCCACATAGATACCTGGCTCCTTATTATCCCAATATTGGTTGGAAAAGGCCTGCTCGGTGTTATTTTCCTGGGTCACAGCGTATTGGGCAGGGCTTAACTTTTCCTTCAGTTCTTGATCACTTGGTTTGGGATAGAGGCTGGCATCAATCAAGGGATCCTGTGCCTTCTTGAGATCGATGTGGCAGTAACCGTTAGGATGTTTGGTCAGATAGTCCTGATGTTCTTCCTCAGCCTTAACATAGTTTTGAAGGGGCTCCAATTCCACCTTGAGTTCTTGGCCTAATTCATCTGCCTTTTCCTTCATGACTGCCTCAGCGACGGCCTTATCCTCTTGGCTCTCATAGTAAATACCAGTCCGATATTGTCGGCCCTCATCATTACCTTGCTTATTAAGGGAGAGCGGATCGACAACCCGGAAGTAATAAAGTAAGAGTTGACGCACATCTAGTTTACTGGCATCATAGGTGATTTTAACCGTTTCGGCGTGGTCAGTCTGACCGATTAAGCGATAATTGGTGACGTCAGACGTCCCATTGGCATAGCCAGATTCCACATCTAGCACCCCGTCAATTTGTTCAAAATAAGCCTCTAGGCCCCAGAAACAGCCACCTGCTAGATAGAGCGTCTTGACATTCTCAGCTTTAACTTCTTCCTTGCTTGAACTACTAGAAGAGCTAGTAGCATTTGCCGCAAGGGCGGCTTCTACCCGGCCTTCGATATTTTGGGCGGTCAGGCCAGAATGAGAGGTCCGCCACCAGACAAGCGTAATTACCCCTAGTAGCGCAATTAAGCCGGTTAATAAATAACGTTTATCCATTATAGTTTCCTTCTTTCAGATTTTAAGAACCTTCCTTAGTCCATGCTAGCCAATTGGTCTAAAACACTTTGCCGATCCATATGACCTAGTTGGACCTTGACTAGTTCCCCCTTGGAATTGATAAAGGCCGAAGTGGGATAGGCAACGACGCCCAATTGCTTCATAAAATCACCTGACTGGTCCACTAAAACCGGTAGATGTGTATAGTCTAGGCCGGAAAACCATTTAGTAAAATCAGCCAGCGGCTTTTCATTTCGAATTTCAGGTGCCACCATGGATAAGACCACCACATCATTTCCTTGATTGCTTTCATCAGCTAAGGCATCGACATCCTTGAGTCCTGCTAGACAGATAGAGCACCAGGAGGCCCAGAATTTAATGTAGACTTTCTTGCCTCGCAAATCTTCTAACTTATAAGTTTTACCATGAATATCTTGAAAGGTCCCGCTTAAGCTTTGCCCTGCTTCTTGCTTTTGGGAAGAAGTGCTTGCTTGCGTAGTGCTAGCTGCTTGCTTGGCATTACTCGCCTCCTGATGAGGTTGGCAGGCCGCTAGACAGCCTGAACTTAAGCTTACAAGTCCTAAGACTTGACAAAATTTACGTGTAAAATGTGACATGTTGTTTGCCTCTTTTTCCTAGATTTTGTTGAACATAACCAGAATGCCGACCAATATGATGAGGACAGCCCCCACCCGTTTGATCAGTATCATGTGTTGTTTGGCCACATTAAGCCATTTGACGAGAGAAGAAGATACCACTGCCAATAGTAAGAAAGGCAGTGACAGACCCAAAGCATAGACGAAGAGTAAGCTGCCACCGTACCAAGGACTGGCCCCTGTGGTGGTCACTAAGACCAGCACAGAACTCAAGACTGGCCCGACACAAGGCGTCCAACCAAAGCTAAAGCTTAGTCCCAAGAGAAAGCTCCGCGTTAATTCCCCAGCATTCTTAGCCTCCATTTGGACGGTCTTTTGGCGACTAAGCCATGGGATCTCCACTAATTCAAGCTGATAAATCCCCATCAGCACGATAATGCCCCCTAGCACATAGCGGGTATAGTCACCATAGACGATTTGTCCAAAGAAACTGGCCGCAAAGCCTAACATGAAGAAAATCAGCGAAATACCTGACATAAAGGCCAGAACCTTCAAGACTGGCAAGAGATAAAAGCTATAATTGCCAATTTTTACCTTCTTGTCCCCAGTCTCCCCCATAAAGGTTCCCATATACAAAGGAAACAGAGGCAAGACACATGGGGATAAAAAGGAAAGTATTCCCGCCCCAAAGACTGTTAAATAATACGATATCGACATAAAATCCCTCCTGCGAATAATTACATACCTATTATAAGTCCTAATTGCTAGATTATCATTTATTTTGATTGGGAACAGCTACTTGCTTAAAAAAAGTGCCTATTTATGAACTTTTTGTGTAATTTCAGGGCACTTATAGCGAAATACTAGGCGGGAGGGGCTTGCTTCTAGTATAATAAGGTGAAGGAGTGAGTGGAATGGTTAAATATCCAGCTGGTTCAGCCCGGCATAGAGCCATTAATAAACCAGCAGGGCCAAGCATAGAGCCACCTAAAGCTGGGACTATGCAAAATCTCAAGGCATCCAAAAAGCCTACTCAGTACGGTAGCCGAGGCATGTCCTTAGAAGATCGTATTAATCAATCCAACCAATACTACCTCAGTCATAACCTGGCGGTGATCCACAAGAAACCGACACCGATTCAAGTCGTCAAGGTGGATTTCCCGCGTCGTAGCGCTGCTCGAATAACCGAGGCCTACTATCGCCAAGCCTCGACAACAGACTACAACGGCCTCTATTTAGGTCGCTATCTGGATTTTGAAGCTAAGGAAACGACTAATAAAACTAGTTTCCCACTGGCCAACTTACCAGACCACCAGATTGAGCACATGCGACAATGCTACCAACAAGGCGGTATCGTCTTTCTCTTAATTAGCTTCAAAGTGCATGACAAGGTCTACTTACTTCCCTTCCCTGCCCTCGATCAGTGGTTGGAAGGTCAGAAGCGCAAGAGCTTGCCACTAGACTACCTGGAAAGCCATGGCTACCTCTGCCAACAAGGGGTCTTTCCGATGATTGATTATTTAGCAGCTGTGGACCTTTGGCTCCAAGCTCATTAGTTTGACAAGAAAGGAGGGATTGACTTGGTAACTGGAAGTCGTCTCGAACGCAAGAAATATCAAGCCTCCCAACAAGAATCTACGCCTCTTGATTCATCTGAGAATCAAGGCCGTCAAAAGAAGAAAGGTAAAAAAGCCGGCAAGAAGCCTCGTTGGCGCCGTATCCTCAAATACTGCCTGATTGCCTTCTTCAGTCTCTTTATTCTGGCAGTTGCCTCAGGGGCCGCCATCTTTATCTACTACTCCTCTTCTGCTCCACAAATTACGGAAGCAGATTTGGTCGGTCAGATGCCAAGTAAAATTTATGACCAAAAAGGCAATCTAATCAAAGAGTTAGGTAATCAGAGCCGTGACCTCATGCAGGCCAATGAAATCCCTGAAAACCTAAAAATGCCGTGATTGCTATTGAAGACGGTCGCTTCTACAAACACAACGGGATTGACCCCATTCGGATTGCAGGAGCCTTTGTCCGTAATATTCGCAGAGGTCGAATTTCCGAAGGTGGCTCGACCATTACCCAGCAATTAGTCAAGAACTCGGTCTTCTCGACTGACTTTAAGGACCAAACCTTAAAGCGTAAGGTCCAGGAAGCATGGTTAGCCATGCAACTAGAGCGTGAGTACACTAAGGACCAAATTCTGACCTTCTATCTCAATAAGCTCTTCTATTCAAATAATACATACGGCGCTAAGACAGCTGCCCGCCTCTTCTTCGGCAAAGAACTTAGTCAGTTAACCGTTGGTGAAGCGGCCCTCTTAGCTGGGATTCCGCAAGCTCCATCATCTTATGACCCTTATGCCTTTCCTGAAGCAGCTCAGGAACGTCGTGATACTGTCCTGAGTGTCATGCTCCGTCGCAAATTGATTAGTCAAGCCCAATACGACGAGGCTGTCGCCCAATCCGTCAGCTCCATGCTCAAACCCTTGGATCAGAACACCATGGATAACACCGATATGGTCTTAGATTCTTATTTGGATGTGGTCGCCAAGGAAGTCAAGGACAAGATGAATCTGGACATCTTCACCGATGGTGTGGAAGTCTATACTAACCTCAACTGGGATGCTCAAAAGCAAGCCTATGACTTAGTCAACAACGACTCTTCCCTCTTCCCAAATGATAAGATGCAGACGGCTATTTCCATTGTGGACGTCACTAATGGCCAACTCCAAGCAGTTATTGGCGGTCGTAAGCAGAATGTCTATCTAGGTCTCAACCGCGCCAATACGCTAAACCGTAGTATCGGCTCAACTATGAAGCCACTGGCTGACTATGGGCCTGCCTTCGAGTACCTCAACTACTCGACCGGGACCACCGTGGTCGATGAGCCTTATACCTATAAAAATGGTGGTGAGCTCCAAAACTTTGACTTTGAATATAAGGGCAAAATGACTCTCCGTGAGGCCTTAGCGGGCTCTCGCAATATCCCTGCCCTCAAGATGCTACATGCAGTCGGTATGGACAATGCCTATGCCTTCCTGCAAAAACTTAACATTAACATTAGCAATAATGACAAGAAAGAGTTAGTTGAAGCCAACGCAATCGGTGGGGAAGTCTCACCTATCCAGCTTTCAGCGGCCTATGCGGCGATTGCCAACTACGGGGAATACCATGCCCCTTATGCAGTACGTCGTGTTATAACCTCTGCTGGGACTGTGCGTGACTTCGATTCTCCAGGATCTCGTGCCATGAAGGATTCTACCGCCTATATGCTGACTGATATCCTTAAAGGGGTTCCTGGCGAATTCGCCGCGGCTGCCAAGCTAGATGGCATCCCTAATGCAGGTAAGACCGGGACAACCAACTATACGGCAGAGCAACTGAGCCAATTAGTCTGGAGGCTAGCACCTATGCTGCCCCAGATGGCTGGTTTGCTGGTTTTACTACCAAGTACGCCATGGTCACTTGGGTCGGTTACGATAATCCATACGAAGCTGGTAATTATCTGACCTTAGAACAGACCCGCCTACCTCAACAAATCTATGCCAAACTCATGACCTCGCTTATGGCTAACCAAAGCAAGTCCGACTGGACCATGCCAAGCAGCTTGGTCAAGGCTGATATTGAGAAATACACGGAGCCCTTGCTACTCCCTGGCCCGTATACACCGCGGGAAATGATTTCCTCTGAGCTCTTCATTAAGGGGTCGGAACCTAAGGAACAATCCCTCAACTATGGCCGCCATATTGCGGCTCCTACTGGATTCGACGCCAACTACAACCAACAAACACGTACCATTCACGCCACATGGGGACCATTAACTGGCTCCGGCACCTTCGAATTATCCGTCAACGGGACTGTGGTCTACCAAGGGACAGGTACAAGCTTTGATATTCCTGCCCATGAAATCCAGGATTACGTCTTACGCCTGAGAATTGTGGATGGTAACAGTAGTTCCGATACGCTAGTGATCACTGTGAGTCTCAAGTCCGAGTCTAGCTCTTCAAGTAGCCAACCAAATCCAAATGAGCAAGGAGAAAATAACCCGCAATCGCCTAACAACCGAGGCAACCAACCTAACCAGCCGGGTCAACCGGGTCAGCCTAACCAACCAGGCCAGAACGGTAACCAGCCAGGTAACCAAAATCAACCTGGTCAAAACGGCAACACGGGTCACCCTTAACATCACTCATATAAATAACCCATCACCAAGAGGTGATGGGTTATTTTCTTATGTCTTATGGTTTGGCTGCCTTAACTAGTTCAGGATCTACCAAAAACTGAATCAGAGATGGGGCTTGCTGATTGAGATGGCGGAAACTATAGCGATTGACATGCGTGATAGCTGTATCTTCTGCCGTCAAACTCCATAGGTAGAAGCCTTCAAGCTCTAGACTGGCCTTGTTGACCACATAATCCACCCCATAGACGGCTTCCCCTTCGCGTTTGAGATTGGAGATATCGATGGCACCAGCCAATTTAGCTAGGCCATCATAGTCATTCTCAAAGGTCAAACGATAGGTTGTCGTAGTGGCACTTGCCGGGTCATTAATGGGTTGGCCAGCTTCATCAGTTGGATTAAAGGTTTGAACCTGGTCAGAATGATCAATCAAGGACTGCACTGCTAAATAATAGAAGTCGATTGGCTCCATCGTTTCTTCTTTAAGGCTGCCGTCCTCTGCCTTGCTATAGCGCTTTTGCCCGAGTTGGTACTGATAGCCTTTGATTTGCTTGTCCTGAATGGTTCCAATGGCTTGGGCTAGGACCTGGCCATTTTGGCTATTGGTTAAATACAGCAGATTACTATCCTGGTCGCCTGCTTGACGCCCTTCCGTCACTTCATAAGTACTAATAGCCTGCGTTGGATTAGCCGCCTTAAAGGCTTCTAACCACTGGCCTTCTGCCACTTCAAGAGGGCTTACTTGAGCCTCTAAATCAGGCTTAAGGCTATCCTTAGTCACAGATTCCTCTAGAACTTGGGTCGTGCTCTTGGCTTGATAGACATGGCTGGATTCCCCATCTGTAACGGTCAGCTTAAGAGCGGCCTCAAGCATCTGACCGGTCTCACTGTCAACCAGGTAAGTCACGTCCGCCTGGTAAGTGGCCTGAGCTGAGAAGCTTTCAGGCAAATCCAACAGGCCAACTAGGCCTTGGATCAAGTCAGGATTGGTCACTGTCTTATTAATCCGCCATTGACCTTCTGGTGCCTCAGAATCTAGCTCTGAGTTGTCATCTCCCTCAATTAGGAGTTTGGCCCAATAGAGGTAGCTCATGGAGTTCTTGGCGTTGTCGTTTTGATTCCAAGCCGCATGAGGTGATGCCACATAATGATGTTCCCCGTCGAAGTAGAATTCCAAGTCATAGTGGGCATCCTTGAACGTGGTAACTACCATACTGCGATAGGCCTTCAAGGCACCCGCTTCATAAAATTGTTGACTGTCGGCAACTGCTTGCCAGTCCCCTCCTTCTTGAGTCAGAGTAGTTTTAACTTGGACCGCACTTAATTTTTCGTAAAATTCGTGCACCTTATTAAGAGCTTGATAGCGTTGACGCGTCGCTTCATCAAGGGAAGATTGACTAGTGGCTGACTCGGGTGGACCATAGAGGGCGTCCCCACCCTGAGCAGCGTCGCGCGGCTTAGTCTGGCAGGCTGCCAAGAGGCAGGCCACACTTAAGAAGGAAATAATGGTGGATTTTTTCATGTAATACTAATACTCGCTTTCTAAACTTAAGCCTTTTGGCCCTTTTCACTCTTCCAGAGTGAATAAGACCGCTTGAAGGCATGGATAACCCCTTTGTCACTGGTTGAGAGAACGGTCGCTTTGTAGAAGGTCAAGGCCAACCAGAAGGCAAAGACCATAAAGGCAAAACAGCCAAGTAGGCAGAGAACAATTTCCAAATTTGAGACTGTCTCAGTCGCTAGACGAACCGGCATGACAAATGGAGAAGTGAATGGCACCCAAGAGCCGATGACCACAACAGGTGAATTAGGTTGTTGGAGACCATAGATGGCAATATAGAAACCAATGATGGTAGTGAAGATGACCGGCTGAATGGACTTTTGGACATCTTCTAGTCGTGTGGCGATAGATCCTAGGAGAACAGATAGAATCATATAGGCCAACATCCCCATCAAAGCAAAGACTAGACTTAAGCCAAAGATAGGCAAAATTCCTAGCAAGAGCGGTTTGAATGGCTCTAGGTAGCTAAAAATGGTGGAGACGCCGGTCAAGAAATAAAAGCCAATCCCTAAGATTAGGTAAATACCAATTTGGGTAGCCATTACCAGTGAAGCACCCAAAATTTTGCCTAACAAATGTTGTTTGGCAGGAATGGAGGATAGGATGATTTCCATGACGCGGTTGCCCTTCTCCAAGGCCACTTCCTGAGCAAAAATTGAACTGTAAGCTAGAATCAACATATAGGATAGCATAATGGCCACAAAGGCAGCCCCCATACGGGCCATGACTTGAAGGGACTTAGCGTCCTCTTCAGAATAAGTCCCGTCCTTGCTCTCCTTGAGATTAATCTTACCGATTGACACCTTGCTTGAACGAATAGTGGCGATTTGCTGATCATTTAGGTTAAGGCTTTGACCTATTTTGCTGAGTTGGTAGCGATTGAGGCTTTCAGCCAAATCAGACAAGGTCAGGCTATGGGCGGTAGATTTTTGGTAGTAAGTAGCTTGCACGCGCCCATTGTCTTCTTGGACCTTTAGATAGCCGTTAACCCCTTTTTGGTTAAGGGCCTGGCGAGCACTAGCTTCATCTTCATAATAGGCCAACTTATAAGTCAAATTATCCTGGGACAAACTATCTTTTAAGCCCTGATCTTGACTGACAATAGCGATGGTCTCATTAGCATGACTCGATTCATCATTGGCAATAAAATAGCCAATCAAGGCAGAAACACCCATAACAATAAAGGGCGCAAAGACCATGAAGAAAAAACCCCAACTCTTCACATTTTTGCGGTAGACTTCCTTGGCAATAATCCATAACTTACTCATGGTCTGACACCTCTACTTTCAACTTGAAAATCTCGTCTAAGGTTGGCGGTTGTTGACTAAATTGGGCAATATACTTACCCTGAGTCACCGCGTCAAAGATAGCATGACCGGCGGACTCCTCACTTAGAATTAAATGGTAGCGATGACCGCTTAGGTGACGGACCTTTTCAACGCCTGGCAGGGCTTCAAGTTGGGCTTGATTCCAGTCAGGACTTTCTAGGAAAATACGGGTCCGGCCGAAAGACTCCTTAACCTCGTCAACCGTTCCTGACAGCACCTGTTTACCATAGTGAATCATAACCAAATGGTCACAAATTTCTTCTACGTTATTCATATTATGACTAGAAAAAATAATGGAAGATCCTTTCGCCTTGAGCTCTAGAATACCTTGCTTGAGTAAGTCCGCATTAACCGGATCTAGACCTGAAAATGGCTCATCCAGAATCATGAGTTTTGGCTCATGAATTAAGGTCGCGATGAGTTGCACCTTTTGCTGATTCCCTTTGGACAGACTCTTAATTTTATCGCTTCTTTTGCCTCTGACATCGAATTTTTCCATCCAATAATCAATTTTTTCAAGGACTTGGGCCTTCTTCATGCCGCGCAGTTCGGCAAAGAAGACAATCTGATCCTCAATGGTCATCTTATCATACAAGCCGCGTTCTTCTGGTAAATAGCCCACCGTGTCATAGACTTGACTGCTCATAGGCTGCCCTTGCCACTCAATGGATGCACCAGGTTCTAAATTCAAGAAATTGAGAATCATCCGAAAAATCGTAGTCTTACCTGACCCGTTCTGACCAATAATCCCCATAATACTACCTGGCTGCACCGCAAAGGAGACATCATTGACAGCGCACAAGTCGCCAAAGTGCTTAACTAAATGCTTCACTTCTAACACAAAAAACACCTACTCTCTACAGTCTGTTGCCTAATCATGTTGACGTATTCAGTATAGCACTTTAGCTATGGGCATACAAGATAAGCTTATCTTTTTGACTGGCTAGACTCACTTTTAGGATAGGTGGATTGAGGTGCTTCCAGAACTGTTTGCCAGCCTTCCCAACCCCAATCACTCCACTCATAGCGGATAGCACCATGATAGGGCGTTGCAAATAGGGAATGCCCCTTTTACTTAGTTTAGCCAGGGTGTCGGGATGAGGATGGTGATAGGTGTTGTGGACTCCTGCAGACAACAAGGCTAGCTTAGGCTGGACGTGATTGAGCAAGGCATCTGAACTGCTAAAGCGACTGCCGTGGTGGGCGCATTTAAGTATATCAGCCTGAATCCCGGGGAAACGTTCAATCAAAGCCTGCTCATATTCACCCGACATATCACCTAAATTAAGTAAACGATGCCTACCCATCGCTAGAGTTGCGGCAATAGAGGCGTCGTTAGGGGCCGTCGCCTGATTAAAATTATTGGTGTAGAAGTTCAGCCCATCCTTGATTGAATAGGCTTGACCTGGTCCTAGGACATGGACTTGGGTGTTTGTCGCAAGATAGGGCTTGATTTCCTGCCATACCGGATGACTGGCGGTATGCTGGCTAATCCAGAGATTGTCAATGGTGACTTCCTGACTGAGACTAGCCAGGCTACCAATATGGTCTAAATCCGAGTGGGTAATCATGACCCCGGTCAGTGAGCCAATCCCCTGTGCTTTAAGGGCGGGGATCAGATTATAGTAGCCATATTGAGTGTCAAAACTCGGCCCTTCCTTGCTTGCCGGATAAGGTGGCCTGCCACCTGTATCAATCAACCAGGCTTCCTTGGACCAGGCTGTTTGGTAGACCAGACTATCCCCCTGCCCTACATCCAATATGGTAAGGCTAGACTGCCAATGCAGGTATGGTTTAAGTCCCAGTATTAAGCCATAAGCGCAGACGAGGATCACTCCCGTTGACCAAGGATGGCGCCAACCCCATCGTAACCAAACTAGAAAAAGGCCCAGAAATAGCAGCCAGTAGATGAGACTTAAACGTCCTGTGATGACATGCCAGGAGAAGATTTGGCTACAGGTCCTAGCATTTCTAGTAAGAATCCATAAATCCCATCCAACAAACTTGCCAGTCTGTCTATGCCTGGCAAAATGAGCACTAGGCCTGACACTAAGGCTAGCGGCATAATAAGCGCTTCAAAGACAATCCCTAAGAGAAATATGGCCAAGACTTGTAGCGGATACCATTCATAACGCCAATCCATCATGAGGGGCCAGGTAATAAGTAAACAAGCCACTAGCATAAAGATTTGATTGCGCCAGCCATAATATTTAGGTTGAGCCATGGCTTGGTTAGCAAATATCAGTACCACCGACAAAGCAAAGCTCAACAGGTAGGCCGGCTGAAAGACTAGGCCAGGTTGGCAAAGTAAACAGGCCAGTCCCACAAGACTTAGTCGGTCCAAGGAGGTCATAGTTTGGTCACCAAAACGTTTAGAAAAAGCTACAAGTCCCCAACTTCCTAAGACTCTAATACTGCCAATAGGCCAACCACATAGCCAGCTATAGAAAAGGAGAAAGAGAGGCAGCCAGAAAGCAACACTTTCTTTAAGGCAACCCAATCGCAAAAAAAGACGACTCAGCACTCGCCTTAAATAAAGCAAATGAAAGCCCGATATGGCGAAGAAATGACTAAGGCCCAGCACCCCCAAGCTCACCGACTGGTCGCGAAAGCCCGGGGTCTGCTGATTAAATAGAAGCCGTAAAACCAAGCTGGTCCAGGAAGACCCTTGCCCTTTCCATCTAGCTAAAGGCGCCAAAAACCACTGGCGTAAGGCCTCCATGAATCCCAAAGCCAAGGGTTTGGCTTCAATGCTAGTTAGCGATTTAAAGTCTAATAGCCAAGCAATCCCCTTATCAGCTAAGCTCTGATGATAGTCATAGACCCCAAAATTGCGGGCTCGCTCGGCTTCTTTAAGACTAGCCTGCCCCTTGACTTCCATCACCTCATACCCTAAATCCCAATCAATGTCGCCCTGCCCCTTTGCCAGTACAGGCAGGAGTCGGCCATCTGCTAATTTTAAATAGCCTATGCCCTGCCAACCAGTGGCCGTATGCTTGACTTGGCTAGGCGCTAGAATTAGCTGATAGGTTTGCGCTATGTCCGGTTCTATGCTTTGATTAAGTTGAGACTGCTCATTACCTTGCCAGGCCCACTTGCCCAAGCAGCAGGTGCTTAAGACCAGGCAAGCCATGAGGCAGTTTCGCCGATGACATTTAGGGTCTAAAAAGCAAATCCTAACAATTAGAATGACTAAGGCCAGGCCCCAAGCCCAATTTTTGTGGTAGAGCATGCCAATGAAAACTGCAGCATAAATCCATAGAAAAAACCACACATGTCTCATTTGCTCAAAGCCTCTTGCTAATGCTAGACAGCCACTCGACCAATAGATTCTTAACTTGTCCTTCATTGAAAAATCACCAGATCTCGTAATTTGTCTAGCATCTTAGGCCCGATGCCCTTGACTTTGCCCAAGTCTTCAAGCGAATGAAAGGAACCATTTGCTGTTCGGTAATCAATAATGGCTTGGGCCTTTTTGGCCCCAATTCCGGGCAAGGTTTCGAGTTGACTTAAATCGGCTTGATTGATATTGACCTTACCACTGCTAGCACTAGGGCTAGAAACGATGCCAGCCTGACTACCCGTCCCCTTAGCTTGCGGTCCTTGGCTCTCTGCTTGCCATTCTTCTATGGTGGGGACATAGAGGCTCTGCTGATCCACCAGGAGTTGAGCCTGGTTAAGAGCTCGCTCGGCCGCTTCTTCGGTCAAACCGCCCGCCATTTCCAGCAGGTCAAAGACCCGACTGCCCTGATCTAGGGCATAGACACCAGGACGCTTGACTGCTCCCTTGAGGTCTACATAAATCTTGTCGGTCTTGGCGGATGCCTGAGAAGAGATGGACTCAGCAAGCGTGCTGGAACTGTTTGCGGTCGCTTCTTGCCTAATGGGCCGACTTGGACGCAAGTTAAGCCATATTAAACCAAGCGCAATGCCTATAAGACCTAAGGACACTAAGCCAAGTATCCACCATTTTACCTTAGTTGCACCTGTTTTGAGTTGATATTGGGGTTCCATATAATGCCTCCTCTACATGTCTTCATATATATATACCCCTTTACTCTGATTTAATCCGAAAATCCTCGATTAAATTTGTATGACAGCACAAAAAACGCCCTACCTAATGGTAGAGCGTTGCTGATTATTAGTGAGGTGAGCTTAGATGATCGCTGCTGCACCGCGGTAGATTAAACCACGACGCGCATCTACAGTGATTAATTCACCATCTGCCACATTAGCAAGCACATCTTTAGCTGCTACAATGACAGGAATCCCCTTTTCAAGGCCCATGATGGCTGCATGAGAAGTGATCCCGCCTTCTTCAGTAACAAGAGCACCGATTTTATCGAATGCTGGCAAGAAGTCCTTGTCAGTTGCACGAGTAACTAAGATAGTCCCAGCAGTGGCTTTCGCATTGGCAGTAGCCGCATCAGTTGCTAAAACAGCCTTACCGATAAAATTTCCGTTACCGACGCCTTCACCTTTCGCTAATTGAGTCCCAATCGCTTGAATTTTCATCAAGTTAGTGGTCCCTGCTTCACCAACTGGTACACCAGCAGTGATTAAGATTAAGTCGCCTTCTTTAGCGAAGCCTTTCTTGAACCAAAGCAGTTGCGCTATCCATCATTTCGTCTGTTGAAGTTGGACGGTCGATAACGTAAGGGATAACACCCCATGCTACAGCTAATGAACGTTGAGTTTCTTCATCGAAAGTAGCTGCCACGATGTGAGCGTTTGGACGGTATTTAGAAATCATCAAAGCAGTGTGACCTGAGCTTGTAGGTGCTACGATGGTTTCGATACCTAAGTTCTTAGCAGTGTGACCAACTGCTTGACCGATTGCTTCAGTCATGTCAGAACGGTCGAAGCGTTTGATGCTGAATGCGTCGTGTTCGTGCAATTCTTTTTCAGTACGGACACAGATAGCAGCCATAGTCTTAACTGCTTCTTCTGGGAAGTCCCCTGCTGCAGTTTCACCAGAAAGCATTACTGCGTCAGTCCCGTCGAAGATAGCGTTGGCAACGTCCCCTGCTTCCGCACGAGTTGGACGTGGGTTGCGTTGCATAGAGTCTAACATTTGAGTTGCTGTTACAACTGGTTTACCCGCTTGGTTACATTTCTTGATGATGTATTTTTGAACGATTGGCACTTCGTGAGTTGGGATTTCTACCCCTAAGTCACCACGCGCTACCATGATACCGTCAGATACAGACAAGATTTCGTCGATGTTGTCGACCCCTTCTTGGTTCTCAATCTTAGAGATGATCTTAACGTTTGGACGACCTTCTTGTTCTAAGATTTCACGGATTTCCATAACGTCGCTAGCACGACGAACGAAAGATGCAGCGATGAAGTCGATGCCTTCGCGAACACCGAAGCGGATGTCAGCAGCGTCTTTTTCAGTGATCCCTGGCAAGTTGATGGAAACGTTAGGAACGTTAACACCCTTCTTAGATTTGATTACGCCAGAGTTTGAATTTCAGTCACTAATTCTTGGTTAGCGTGGTCGATTTCAGTTACCAATAAGTCAACTAAACCGTCATCCAAGAGAATGTGGCTACCTACTTCAACGTCGTTGATTAAGTTAGCGTAAGTTACAGAGAATTTGTCCTTAGTTCCTAAGACTTCAGTCATAGAAATACGAACAGTTGCGCCCTTCACTAAGTCGATGGCATTGTCTTGCATGTCGTTAGTACGGATTTCTGGACCTTTGGTATCCAAGAGAATGGCACAAAGTTTGCCAGTAGCTTGACGGGCAGCCTTCAAGTTGTTGAAGCGTTCTAAGTGTTCTTCGTGAGAACCGTGAGAGAAGTTAAAACGTGCAACGTTCATCCCTGCTTCAATCAACTTTGCCATTTGTTCTGCTGTGTTAGAAGCAGGACCCATGGTACAAATAATCTTAGTTTTTTTCATTTTAAAAGAACTCCTTCTCTTATTTATTTAGCGCTAAGGCCTTGGTTTAATTGGTAAAGATCGCGACGGACTTGGTGTTTTTCCTTGGTCAAGGTTTCCACAATATCAAAAGTTGCCAATTGCTCGTTCTTAAGACCTAAGAAAATCCCAGCTTGACCTTCTAACAAGAGGTCAACCGCCTTGGCACCCATCAAGCTAGCGAAGACACGGTCACGCACTGTTGGGTTACCCCCACGTTGAATGTGTGACAAGGTCACATCACGCACATCGTCACCAGAGATTGCTTCATATTCCTTACGGAATTGAGCAGCTGTCATGACGCCTTCGGCTAAGACGATTAAGGAATGATCCTTACCGGCACGGCGGTTAGCCGCGATGGTTTCTGCGATTGCTTTCAAGTCATAGGCTTCTTCTGGAATCACAATGGCATCTGCACCAGCAGCCACCCCAATCCAGCTAGCCATATCCCCTGCATGACGGCCCATTACTTCGACAATAAAGGTCCGGTTGTGGGAGGAAGCAGTGTCTGTAATCTTATCAATAGCATCTAGGGCCACATTAACCGCGGTATCAAAACCAATGGTGTATTCTGTCCCTGCAATATCGTTATCGATGGTCCCAGGAATCCCGATAGCTGGGAAACCTTTCTGGGTTAATTTCAAGGCCCCAGTAAAGGAACCGTCCCCACCCACAACTACTAAGGCATCAATGCCATGTGCCTTCATCTGTTCAATTGCCTTCTCTTGGATTTCAGGCTCCTTAAATTCTGGGAATCGAGCAGAATATAAGAAGGTGCCACCCCGTCTTAAGGCATGAGAGCAAGTCGCTACGTCTAAAGGTCTGAAGTCACCTTCATATAAGCCTTTAAAACCATAGTAAGCACCTACGACTTCAATGCCATGATGCAAGCTACGCTCTACGACAGCCCGCACTGCTGCATTCATACCAGGAGCGTCGCCACCACTGGTTAAGACTGCAATACGCTTCATGTTTCTCACCTCTAAGTTGAATTGTAATCAATCGACTTGGACTGATATCCAAGGCCTATTTTACCACTTTTATTGGCTAAAGTCATACATTTTTTCGAAAATAATAGATGTAATCGATTACTTGTAAATAATTTTGAAAGGAGCCAGTAGTTTTGCTAATTCTGCTTGCGCTTTCTGACCATAGGAGACCCGATAGGCATCATCCAATTGGAAGGTCTGACGATTGCCATCGACTAAAATCATGGCTACTGGTCCAGAATATTGATCGGCAAATTTTCTTAAGCCTGGCAGAAAAGGTTTGAGGTCTTGGAAGGCCTTGACCTGGACAAAGCAACGTTGGAAAGGATGCTGATTAGGGCTAGTTGGCGCCTTGGCTTCTTGTTCATTGACTAGCGCCAAACGCTTAATAATCAGCTGATGGCGTCCCTGGCGGTCTAGTTCGACCGTCCCTTCTACTAGCAAGACCTGTCCCTCCTTAAGCAGTGAGACATAGTGTCGATAGCTTTGCGGGAAGACTACCCCGCTAATGCTAGCTACTTCGTCTTCTAGTTCGAGGAAGGCCATTAATTCCTGTTTCTTAGTGTTAATGACCCGGACGCCCTTGACTAAGACTAGGGTTTGGACCTTGAGATTAGCTTGAGCTGCTAAGATATCTCTTACTGACAGCAAGTTGGGATGGGACTTGGCAAAGGCTTGATAAGTCGCTACCGGATGCCCTTCTAATGAGAAGCCCAGTATTTCCACTTCCTTATCCCGCTTTTGGCTAGGGCTCCAGTCCTCCACCCATTCAATTCGTGGTTCTAGCTCTGGGAAGAGCGACAAATTTCCACCACTGAAGGTGACACTTTGCATGAGCTTGTCTAAGTTCTTAAGCAAGGTTGGCCGGTTCATGCCGGTATAGTCAAAGGCCCCTACACTAATCAGACTTTCTAGCCATTCATGCTTGAGCCATTTCTTAGGAAGCCGCTGCATAAAATGCAAGAGGCCGGTATAAGGTCCTAAGAGCTGACGATCCTCTACTATGTGGCTGACAAAGTCATGGCGTAAGGTCCGAATGGCTGATAGACCTACTTGGAGTTTTTGTCCACTGACACTAAAGCCTATCTGACTCTCATTGAGGTTGAGGCCAAGGAGTGGACCCGTATGACGCTTGGCCTCCAGAATATAGTCGGCCATGGTCGTCTGGTTGGAACTGCCCATATTCAAGAGGGCTTGATAGAAGGCCAGAGGGTAATGGACCTTGAGATAGGCCAGTTGGAAAGCCAAGGTCGAATAGACCACCGCGTGCGAGCGGTTGAAGCCATAGCTGGCAAACTCATAGATGTAATCATAAGTAGCAGACGCGATTTCAGCCTCTATCCCCTGCTCTCTAGCTCCTGTGATAAAGTGTTCGCGTTCCCGCGCCATGACATGAGCTTGCTTTACCCATGGCCCGTCTTAGCAAGTCGGCCTGTCCTAAGCTGAAACCGGCCATACGTTGACAGACCTGCATGACTTGTTCCTGATAGACGATGATGCCATAGGTTGGCGCTAAGATTTCTTCCAGGATAGGATGGATGGCCTGATAGCTTTCCTTGCCATGACGACGCGCTACATAGTGGTCAATCTGCTTCATTGGTCCCGGACGGAAGAGCGCGTTGACGGCTACTATATCTTCAAAGCGCTCTGGTTGCAACTTGCGTAGGACTTGCTTAATGCCGTCTGATTCAAACTGGAAGACCCCATTAGTATCCGCCGCCCGGAAGAGGGCCAGAGTTTGAGCATCTTCCATGGAAATTGCTTCAATATCAAAATCAGCTTGGCTCTTTTGAACTTGTTTAATGATGGTATCTAGCAGGTTGAGGTTTCTCAGGCCTAGGAAGTCCATCTTAAGCAGGCCAACCTTTTCCACATCATACATGGTAAATTGAGTCATAAGAGGTTGGTTAGTCGTTCTACGACTGGAATGACCTGATCCAGGGCTTGGTCATGAATGACCACTGCTGCCGCGTGAGTTGAAATGTGTCGCGGCAAACCCTCGATGGTTTGCGCCACTTGGAAGAGCTGCTGGTTAGTCTCAGATTGACTGACTAACTGGCGTAAGGCCGCCGACTTCTGATAGGCCTGAGGCAGACTGATGTCTAACTCTTTTGGTATGGCACGCGCCCAGACTCGCAAGGTCTCACTATCCGCCCCTAGCACTCGTAAGGTATCCCGCATGGCTGCTCGAGCCCCGAAGGTCCCCAAGGTGGCAATTTGAGCGACCTGCTCTTGGCCATAGCGCTCGACCACATAATGCAAACTTGTTGCCGTTTATTATCGGGAATATCCATATCAATATCGGGCATGTTATAACGTTCCGGATTTAGGAAACGCTCAAAGAGTAAGTTGTATTGGATGGGATCGACGCGTGTAATCCCTAATAGGTAGGAAACTAAGGAACCAGCTGCCGAACCCCGACCTGGCCCTACTCGGATGGCATGACTTTGGCAGTAGACGATAATATCCCAGACAATCAGGAAATAATCGCTAAAGCCCATGCTATCGATAACCTCAAGCTCATAATCTAGCCGTTCTTGGTAGAGCTCCCTATTAGCTGGAGCCAAAGCTTCTAATGCTACTTGGGTCAAATTCCGCAAATACTGACTAGCTGGCACTTGTTCTGGCGTCGGAAATTTTGGTAGAAAGGCCTGATTTTGTGGCAAGGACACCTGCATACGGTCGGCCAGTTGGCGACTATTAGTCAAACAGTCGGCCAAGCCCAAACGGACGTACTGGGCCTCCAAATCCGCCCAATTATAGACATAGTGGACCCCCTGCATGGCCCGTAGTTCCACGTCTAAGGTCTCATTAGCCCCAATGGCCTCCAAGACCTTAAGACTGAAGGCATCGCCTTGATTTAAGGTCGATACCCCCTGCCCCACTACTAGTGGAACTTGTTGGCTCTTAGCCAAGGCCTTTACAGCCTCGCCTTCAACTGGATTATAAGGAAAAGCCGCTACCCCCAGATAGACATTACCTGGCCCAAAGACTTGCTCCAAGCGCTCCAAAACTAAGCCAGCTTCTTGGTCCCCACTATGAATCAAGGTTTGTTCCACTTCGCTGGCATGGCCACAAGAAATATAGACTAAATTGTGGCAGGACTGGGTCAGATAATCCCAAATAGCACCTGGCGACAGAGGTTGGTGGCTCAAACGTCGAATAAGGCCAATCAATTCATAATAACCAGCTTGATTGAGGGCATAAACTAGGAAGGGATAAACTTGTGTTTGCTTAAGAGCCCCAGGCAGCTTAATGGTCGCCCCAATCATGGCTTTGAGACCAGCAGACTGACAGCGATTATAGAAGTCTAGCGCCCCTTGCAGGCTGTGAACATCTGCCAAACCTAGGATTTGATAGCCCCGTTCCTTGGCTGCTTCCACATAGGACGGAATCGTCAAGGTGCTGGCAAGTAATGAATTGGCAGAATGAACATTAAATAGCATGGGATTTCCTCCTCTCAAGCCCTATTGCGGTCCGAACAGGCATTCGACCACTCTCTCCTTATTGTGCCATGAAATGCCTTAAAGTACAAGGTAGAGCTTAGCTTTAAGCAAATTTGGTTAAGAACTGGAAACAAAAACTTTTTCATTGTATTATTTGGCAAATATGCTACACTTATACTGTAAAGGAAAGAAGGGAAAGTATGAAATATATCGTCACATTTTTCTGGAGCTTCATCCTAGGACAAATCGTCTACTACCTAGGTAGCTCACTCACACGCGCCCAATACGATTTAGTGGGCGGGACCATTTTGGCTTTTGTCATTACCATTGTTGTCGCCATTGTGGCGCGAATTATGGAGAGTGTCCAGGGCGACAGCTCCCAAGCTCAAGCAAACAAAGAGGCGCATTCCTAATAGCCTAAATGAATAGCCCTAGCAGTCTGGATTCTTCATCCAAACTGCTAGGGCTATTTTTTCTAGCTTTGGACCTACCAGCTTCCTAATTGATAGACCTGATAGAGTACTAAGACGGCCAAGAGACTAAAGAGCGAGCCAATGAGATAGTATTCAGCAAAGGCGCTGTTCTTGGAAATTTTATCGTAGCGGGCGATGGATTTGGCCGTGAAGACCAAGCCCAAGGCTGCATAATTCTGGCTGACTAAGAGCAAACCTGTTATCAGACGCTCTAGTATCCCAATCGTGGCTCCTGCCCCTTCAATGGTCGCGTCATCAATCTCAATTTCAGGTTGAAAACGTCGGAAGAGGAAATGGAAGATCTGGTTGACAGGAGCTCCTAACCACAAGGCATAGAGGGCTGTCCACAGCCAATCAGCTTTGTATGGCCAAACCCAAGCTACTTTTGCCGCATAAAAACTGGCGCCAAGTAAAAGTAGGGCCATTACGAGAGGCACTTGTTTAGGCTTAAGTAATTTTTCTAGGACAGCATTCACTACTCCTAGGCCAATCAGCAGACCCCCTGCAACAAGATTAGGTCCTAAGAGCAAGGCGCCCCATACCAAATAGAGCATCCAAGGCTCTAACCAGGTCAATCGCCCTTTTAAGAAAGCCCGGCCATAAGGTCGGTAATAAGATTCGATTAGGGTCCAGCCTAGCCCATAGTAGAGGCCCATTGAATAGGTTGATATCATGCGCTCTCCCCTCCTTGAGCTGCCTGTCTGGCCAGATTTTCCATCGCCTGATTGAGGTCATTCTTGACATCCAAGTAGAGTTTGATGCCACTCGATTTCATGCGTTTGGCGAAGGCACTAGAGGATAGACCAAGGGCTGTCGCCACTCGCTTCTGATCAAAGCGCGACTGATAGTAACCCAAGTCTAAGATGGTCCGGAAGGTTTCCATTTGCGATTGGATCCAAGAAGAACGAACAAACTCACTCAAGGCCAGGCTATGATTCAAAGTCGCATCCTGGTCCTCTTGCCCCGTCACCAGATAGACATGGACTGTCTCGTAGTGATGCTGTTGATGGACTTGTTGGATGGCCTCACGCGCCCGCCAATATGCCGGCCCATCAGCCCCCAGACTAAGGGCTGGGTTAATGCTGGTCAGGATCTCACCTAGTCCAAGGCCAAAACGCAGATTTAAGTCAGGCAAGGCCAAACGCAGTTGATCAATTATTTGAAAGATGGGTGCCCCTACTTTGACTAGGCCCTGAAATTCATCGCCAAGGGTTAGGCTAAAACGTGAGGCCAAGTGGGCCTGATAGCGGTCATTCAAGTTATCGAGGACCTGGCTTAAGGCTTCTTGCTGCTGGGCACGATTAGCTAGTTGGCGTGACTCAATGATGTCACCAATTAAAGCATAGTATTGATTCATAGTGACCTCCTCTCTTAAGTCTATTATAATAGACCGTTTTAATAAAGTCCATTATAATAGACCAATTCAATAAAGTCCATTATAATAGACTAAAAACCAAGGGCCTACTTAACCCTTGGTTTTTGCCATTAGTCTTAATCTTCTAGAGTTGAACCACGGGCAATAAATCTGTGTGGCAAGATAATTTGGTGCTCTTCCACTTCTTCATTATTCATGATCTTAGTCAAAAGACGCATTGCCACCGCCCCGATATCATAGAGCGGAATTTGGATACTGGACAACTTAGGACGTACAACTTGAGTTAACATTGAGTTGTTACCCGTAATGATTTCGAAGTCTTGAGGGACTTTGACACCACGATCGGTCAAGGCATTGAGGACTGCTACCGCAATTTCATCGTCGGCAATAACAGCCGCATTAGCCTTAGCAGCAATCAATTGCGCTGCAATCTTATCGCCATCAGCGTAAGTGAATTGCTTTTGAATGACTAGGTCTTGTTTGAACTTAACGCCTGCTTCCTTAAGGGCTTCTGAGTAGCCTTGGAGACGGAAGTCACGGTTGATATCATATTCTCCAGGACCTGTTACTAAGCCAACTTTACGGCTGTGAGCCAAGAGCAAGGCGGTCGCTTCCTTAGTAGCTTGACGGTAGTCAATGTTGACGTTGGAAAGCTCTGTGTTAGACAGAATGGTCCCAGCAAAGACAACAGGTGTCCGCGTACGGTTGACCTCATGTTGGATGCTTTCTTGGATATCGTTGCCCATGAAGATAATCCCATCCACTTGTTTAGCTAACAAGGTGTTAAATACTTGCACTTCTTTCTCTGGGTTTTCATCAGAGTTCGCCAAAATAATGTTGTACTTGTACATAGAAGCAATATCATCGATCCCGCGCGCTAGAGACGAGAAGAAAACATTGGTCACGTTAGGAATGATGACCCCAACGGTTGTAGTCTTCTTACTTGCCAAGCCACGCGCTACAGCGTTAGGACGATAGTCCAAGCGCTCAATGACTTCTGATACTTTTTTTCGAGTTGACGGTTTAACGTTTGGGTTGCCGTTTACCACACGGGATACTGTCGCCATGGAGACGCCGGCTTCACGTGCAACGTCGTAAATGGTAATAGTCTGTTTTTCCATATCTGATGCCTCACTTCCTAGGTAAACACTTTTATACTCTTATAAAGTACCATAAACAAAGCGCTTTAGCAAGCGTTTTACTTACATTTTATTACTCATTCTATGCCCTTACCTTGAAAAAGTATGAGAAAAATGAAAAGTTTTCATAAGTAAATGTAAGCGGAATCTGCATAAAAGGCAGGCGAAAAATCAAAAATCCTAATTTAGCGCTATTCTAACTTGAAAGAAAGTAAAATTCACAAATAAATTCCTATATCTAATTTGAACTACTTTCATATAAAGAGATTATAAAAAGACTTAGTCTCAAGATAAAATAAAAAAATCCCTGTTCTAAACTAGGACAAGGAAGGTAAAAATATAAAAAAACAGCCGAGAGGGAGCTCGGCTGCAACGGATTCGGCATATCCGTATCAAGAGGGGACTTCTATCATAGGCATTAGGGGATACCTATCATAGAAGGGATTGCTTAGTCATTAACCTGACTAAGAAGGTTTAAATTGATTGCTTATGCCCATATGACGTCTGATTGGAAGTCTCCAGGGGTTATGAACAGTATGAAATCGGCATACACACACTGCGATAAGGCCCTAAGACTTACGACATGATAAATTCATTAAGGGGATCATACGGACACAAAGTCAATTTGTTAGAAGGCTGCTACTACCCTCCTTTAAATGCTCGTTGTCGAAAACTTAAAGCAAGGAACTAACATCTTATGAGACTATTATAACGCATTTCTCTCTTTAATGCGTCTCACATTTTTGTCGGCTTGTTACATTTAGTTGAACGAAACAAATTTTCAATCCAGGATTTACAGAAGATTGAAAATAAGCTTAAGATAACCCTTTCAATTAGATTATATATGATAGCGAAAGAGAATGCAATAGGTAAAATGATTGAAATAGAATTTCGCATCTAGGCTAGGATATTTGAATAGACAAGTGTTGATAGCAGCCTTTCACAAGTAAATAAAAAGTTCGAAATCCTCTTGCATAGGATGCTTAATCAGCTTTCAAACTTTTAAAATTAAGCAAAAATCCCCTCTTATCACAATAATGATTCACACATATGTTAGTCAATCGTCAAATCACATACAAAAAAGAGACTAACAATTGTTAGTCTCATAAATCATTAGCTAAGCTTTTCGAGCTTGACGCCGCTCTGCCCTTTTCTGCTTACGGGCTTCCTTCTGGCGGTGCTCCTTAATTTGGTAATTGAGTTTACGTTTATAGCCAGGCTTAACCTTCTTCTTCTTGTTACGGTTAATCATGGCCCTTACGGTTGGATCTTCCTTATCCTGCTTGGTGTCCGTCCGTTCCAAACGACGATGGCGTGACTGAACAGGACGGATTTCGCCCTTAACTAAGTCAACCTGTTGGAATTCAATGCCCTTGGCTTCTAATTCCACAATAGCGCGATCGTCATCCGGCGTCATGAAGGTATAGGCGGTGCCGGCCAGTTGATTACGCCCTGTCCGCCCTACCCGGTGCACGAAGAATTCCAGCTCCTTAGGTAATTCCGTGTTAATCACCATGGAAATACCTGGAATGTCGATCCCACGAGCAGCCAAGTCAGAAGCGACGACATATTGATATTCTAAGTCTTTGATTTGACGCATGACTCGTTTACGTTCACGTGGCGTTAAATCCCCGTGAATGGAGGCCACCTTGAGGCCACGTTCCTTGAGGTATTGGGTCAATTCTGCAGCATACTTCTTAGTATTACAGAAGACCAAGGCCAGGAAAGGATGGCCCATGGTTAAGAGATCATAGACCAAGGCCGAGCGGTCCCGACCTTTAGTATTAATCAGGTAGTTATCTATCTTGCTAGCTAAGACCTCCTGAGGCTCAATCTGGATGAATTCAGGGTTGGTCACATACTTGTTGAGGAAGACCTCAAGCTGTTGAGGAATGGTTGCCGAGAAGACCATGAGCTGCAAATCTTCTGGCATGCGAGAAGCAATATCATCGACCACTTGAAGAAAACCTAAATCCATGGTCATATCGGCTTCATCGACTACCATGATTTTGGCGGTTTGAACATGGAGGGCATGGCTAGCCATCAAGTCATAGATACGACCTGGCGTCCCAATCACAACTTGGGGTTGACCCGCCTGCAACTTATCCACTTGACGTTGCTTATCTGTCCCCCCCATATAATGCACAACCCGCAAAGGCTCTGAGCTTGTGCTAGCCAGTTGCTTGGCCGCTTGGTAGAGCTGGGTAGCCAATTCCCGGCTAGGGGCTGTAATCACCACTTGGACTTGATCCAAGCTAGGGTCTAGTTGCTGGAAGATAGGAATCAAAAAACTATGAGACTTACCTGATCCAGTTTGCGATTGGACAATCAGGTTGCGCCCTTTGAGGGCATAGGGAATGACCGCCTCTTGAACAGGTGTTAGGCGGGAAAATCCCAGTTCCCCGAGAGCTTCCTTAATAAAAGGGGCTAGCTCGAGACTTTCAATGGTTGGCCTAGTCATAGGTCACCTCTTTCTTGCATTTGCTTATTTTGCTACCCGTTGGGCATAAGACTCCAAGGCAGCGCGGTAAATAATAGGGTTAGCGACGGTCTCTAATGGATAATAGAGACGGTCTTGGAAGGCTAATTCTTGGTCCGTCAAGCCTTGTCCGATAGCCAAGGCCAGGGTGTCGGCATAGGTCAAAATATTAGATTCTGAGCGCATTTTGGCTCCCAGAATGCGTCCTGTCTCCGCCTCCGTAATGAGCTTGAGATAGACAGGGGTTGAATCCGTTAAGGAATAGTCAGCTCTAACTGTGATAGTCTGAACGGGCTGAGCACTGGTTCCATTGGCTTCATGTTCCGTCTTAGCCACACTGACCACATATTGGCTGAAGATACGGGAGCCAATGACCCGCAGGGAAGTAGCTTGCTTGACGCGATTTTCCTTGAGGTTGAAGGCTGCAATCTGACCTGAACGAATGGCGTTATTAACCAGGGCGATAAAGTCACGCCCTTGATCAGCATAAGGCACTTGAACCAAGTCCCCTACCGCAAAGACATCGGTCACACTAGTTTCTAAGTAAGGGCTGGTCCAAATCGTCTTATCTGAGTTGAGCTCAACTTGATCCGCCACTAGGCTGCTATTAGGGAAGAGATTAACCCCCATGAGGATGGCATCCGCATAGATTTCATCGCCATCTTCTAGGATAACCCTGAGTGGCTCGGTTTCAACTGCTGTTACTTTTTGTCCAACGCGTAAGTCGACCCCTACGATTTCAATCGCCGCTTCAATCTCTTCAACAAAATCAGCATCAAAATAACGTTCAGCCAGGCTATCATTGGCTTCAATCAAGGTCACTTGCTTATTGGCGTTAACCAGGGCTTCACAGGCTTCAATCCCGATTTGCCCCCCACCGACAACCACCACATGTCCAGCGTCTTCGAGGACCTCTAAGGCATGGTGGGCAGACCCAATGTCCTTGGTCGAGATAATAGCGGGATGGTCTAGATGGGCCACTAAGTGACCGGTTTGCTTAGACCCCATGGCCAAGACGAGTTGATCATAAGGATAGTCTGTAATCACTTGGGTCTTTAGTTCTTAGCACGTAACCACTTGGCTTTCATGTCGACTTCAACCACTTGATGGCCTAGATAGAGTTGGACGCCAGCCGCCCGCACTTCTTTCTCCGAGATAAAGCTAGCTGCTTCTAATTGGTCTACCTCATGATTGAGGACTAGGTTCATCCCACTTGGAATGAAACCCACTGTTTCTTGGCTATCGAAGACTTGCACTTCCATGTCCGGGTAGAGTTGCTTGGCTTGGAGCGCACAGCTTAAGCCCGCAAAAGAACCCCCTATGATAATAGTTTTTGACATGACATATCCTCCCTTAAACTTATGACTTACACACTCTTAAGTATACGCCCTTTGGCGCCCTTTTCAACCGCAAATTAGTCCGCTTGGACAAAAACCTGACGCGGTTTAGACCCGTCTTGTGGCCCGATAAAGCCCTGGGCTTCTAAATCATCAATCAGACGCGCAGCCCGGTTATATCCAATCCGGAATTTACGTTGCAATTGCGAGATTGAAATGGTCTCAAGACCACGAATCAGCTCAACTGCTTCACCAAAGTATTCATCATCAGAGGCGCTGGCTGCTCCGCCAGTCTCATCATCGGATACCATCATGGTTTCATCATACTCTGCTTCCTGTTGATTCTTAACAAATTCCGTAATCTTCTCAACTTCAGAGTCAGAGATATAGGCCCCTTGGACCCGAACAGGCTTGTTCTTACCCATAGGCTGGAAGAGCATATCCCCACGGCCCAGTAATTTTTCCGCCCCGTTACTATCCAAGATAGTCCGGGAATCAATACTTGAGGAGACAGCAAAGGCCAAACGAGACGGTACATTGGCCTTGATAATCCCAGTAATAACATCGACCGATGGCCGTTGAGTGGCAATAATCATGTGGATGCCGGCCGCCCGCGCCATTTGGGCCAGACGGATAATCGCCGATTCCACTTCATTGCTGGCAACCATCATGAGATCGGCTAACTCGTCAATGAAGACGACAATCTTAGGCATGGCTTCATAGCCAGTCCCCTGCTCTTTGTTATAGTTATCTACTTGTTCATTATAACCATCAATATTCCGCACACCCGTCGCCGCAAAGAGTTCATAGCGTCGTTCCATTTCCTGAACCACTTTGTTGAGGGCTTGAGCGGCCTTACGCGGATTGGTTACCACCGGCGCCAACAAATGCGGTACCCCATCGTACATGGTTAATTCAACCTTCTTAGGGTCAATCATGAGGAATTTAACCTCATCTGGCTTAGCCTTCATAAGCAAGGAGGTGATGATGACGTTCATCCCTACCGATTTACCTGAACCCGTCGCCCCGGCAATCAGCAAGTGTGGCATCTTGCTTAAATCAGCCAAGCAAACCACGCCTGAAATATCACGTCCTAGTGGAACTTCCAAAATGTGCTTGCTTTCTAGAGCTGCATCAATGATTTCCCAGAAGGAAACAGGGCTAACCTGGGTGTTGGGTACTTCAATCCCAATCAAGGACTTGCCCGGAATTGGGGCTTCCATACGGACATCGCGAGCCGCAAGTGCCAAGGCAATATCATCAGATAAGGAAACAATCTTGCTGACTTTAACCCCGATGGCTGGCTGAATTTCATACTTGGTAACAGACGGGCCTAAGTTGGCCTTAACCACCTTAGCCTGAACGCCGAAACTTTCGAAGGTCCGCTCTAACTTGGCGATGTTCTCATTAATACGGGCGTATTCTTCAGATTGGTCAACAGGCGGTATTTCTTAAGTAAGTTCTTACCAGGCAATTGATAAGGTTTATGAGCCCGCGGTTTCTTAGCGGCCACTGGAGTCTGAGGCCCTTCTTGTTCCGCCATTTGATCTAATTGGCTGTCCAAGTCATCCCGCGTTAAGTCAGCTCGTTCATGGGCTTGGGCCTGCCAATGGCCGGCAGCGGCATCTGCTGCTGGCGCTAGTGGCTTGCTAGGTTCAAGTTCTGGTTCAACCGACGCTAAGTCCGATACTGGAGCTGGCTCTATATCGAAGACATTGTCTTCTGACTCCCAGTCCGCCTCCGCTGGATAAGGATTGGCCATAACGATTGGCACTGTGTCTTCTTGGGCGCCTTGGCCTTCTAGATAATCTAAATCTAAGACAGGAGCCTGAGCTCTGCTAGTCTCCTCACCTTCCCAGTTAACTACTGGTCGACGTCTGAGACGATTAGGTAGATTGTGCTCCGCATCATCTAGTTCCGGCTCCTGATCTTCCTCCTCGACAAAGCCAAAGAAACGCTCAGATAGTGATAATTTACGACTCGAAGATCTGCTTGGAGCTTGTGGAGCGGCTTCCACCTCATCTTCTGAATAGAAGACTTGATTAGCTGGCTCTTGCTCTGTTGCTTGGCTTGGCGGAAAGAGGCGCCGGCTAAGGCCTTGAATCCCTGTCGACATACGGGCAAACAAGCCTTGCCAAGCCTGCCATGGCAGATTGAGTAAGAGGGAGAATCCTGCTAGGAAGAGGATGACAACCAGCAGATAGGTGCCCCATTTGCCGAAGAGGTAACCAAAGGTCGCATAGGTCATGGCCCCTAGCATGCCGCCCCCCATTGGAACGCGGACTTGGCCCATCAAGATCTCATTGCGGAAAATCTGATAGGTCATAGAAAAAATAGACTGCGGCAGTGGTTCCTGGCCGATAAATTGGTTGACATGCAGTAGGCTGGTTAGAGCTGTCAAGGTCATGGCGCCACCTAGGAAATGCTGGAGCCGGACCACAAAGAGTTGGCCCTTGACAATCATGTAGAGGCCTAAGGCCAAGATAGGCGCTAGTAGTAGCGCATAGGTCTCCCCAACTAGAAGTCGAAAGCCATTAACAATCAGAGCGCCTAGCGCCCCCCATTGAAAGAGCCCTAGTAGAGCTACAAAACTTATCATAATACCCAGAATCAAATAGGTGGTATGTTCAGAGAGATTTAGGGCATGTTGCTGACGACTTGCTTGGGTCTTCTTACCAGGTCTTGAACCTGTTTTTTTCTTGGTGGTCGTCTTCTTCTTCGGCGCCATAGGGTCCCCTCCTTCATCAATTAGTAAAAATGTTCATCACTCGCTATTATAGCATAAATCCCTTAAATAGCATGATTGAGCCCGACTTATCTAAGCAAAAAAACGAGGGGAAATCAATCCCCTCTTCCCAATTATCTATTAAAGCCGTAAACCAGCTAACTAGCCTTCAGGCACCTGTTGGGTCAGAATGCGCGGTCCTTCCTTGGTAATCACTAAGGAATGTTCATACTGGGCACAATTGCCCCCATCGCGGGTGCGTGCCGTCCAACCGTTATTATCCATCTTCATTTGCCAAGTACCAGTCGTAATCATTGGCTCAATGGTGATGGTCATGCCTTCCTTGAGGCGCAAGCCCTTGCCCTTGGTCCCATAATGCGGAATGCCTGGTTCTTCATGGATGGTTGGGCCAATGCCGTGGCCGATAAAGTCACGGACTACCCCATAACCCTTAGCTTCAGCATAGGTTTGAATGGCATGGCCGATATCTCCAATACGATTACCGACTTGAGCTGCTTCAATCCCCTTATAGAGAGCTTCCTTGGTCACTTCCATAAGGGCTTGATTCTCAGGGCTGACCTGACCGACTGCATAGGTCCAGCAAGAATCTGAAATAGCCCCTGCCAAATCCACGCAGAAATCTACTTTAACGATATCGCCATCTTTAAGCACATAATTGGATGGAAAACCATGACAGATTTCGTCATTGACACTGGTACATGTCGCATATTTATAGCCTTCATAGCCAATTTGAGCAGCGACTGCCCCAGCGGCTTCAATCTTGTCTTGAACAAACTTATCCACTTGAGCTGTTGTTAAACCTGGTTTAATAAAGTCACGCAACTGCACGTGAATGCCCGCTAAAATCTCGCCGGACTTAGCCATAGCCTCGATTTCACGCGGTGATTTTAAGGTAATCATGGATTAGATACACTCCTTCTTAAGCTAAGTCAACCGGCTGGTTCCAGACAAACTGAACCAGACAGGCAACTTTATCCTTACTTACATTATAGATTTGATGATCGGTCACCCACTGCTGGTCGCCCAGAGGAAGAACCTGGCTTCGAATTTCCACTTGGTCATTAGGCAGAAGTTCACTGCCATACTTGATATAACAGCTAGAGTATGGCGCTTGACTAGCTAATTGGTCTAGGGCCCAGCCAATATAGACCAGATTGTTAACATGACCATTTTCGTCGATGACCTCCGGCGTAATAACCAGGGGCACAGTCTTGCAGTCTTGGGCTTGGCCTTCCTGCCATTTCACTGGGTCGAAGTGAGCCGGCTCTTCTTCTGTTATGACCAAATTAGCCTCTTGGAATGCCTCAATTGGTAAGCGCACAATCCGGCGTTTATCCAGGTCCAAGATGACATATTGGGCTTCTACAATGGCCAGTAGCCGGTCCCCTTCATAGAAGCGGAAGCGACGATTACAGAAGAAACGGTTGGCCTCACAGACTAAGGTTTCAACCCTTAGGTCATCCTGTCCTTGATAGCAATCAACTAGCTCCAAACGGTACTGGGTGACAATCCAAGACTGGGACTCACTGACAAAGGCATAGTTGAGTTGGGTCCGAACCGCTTGGTCATGAGCGCCAGAGGTAATCAGAGCATAACGAATCATGCGCTGGGGCTCAATAATCCCCTGCTTGTGGACGATTTCTTGACGTGGGAAAAACTTAGAAAAGCGGGTTTGAACCATAGAACACCTCTTTATTGCTTGCTTGAGACCGTTAAATTAACCAGTAACCAGGCTAGACCTAGGAAGAGCCCTGCCCCCAAGAAACTTGGGATTGGCGCAAATCCATAGATGGCAGGCCCTAGCTTGAACCAAAAATAATTACCAATCCAGGCACCAATTAAGCCGGCTACCATGAAGCGACTTCTGCTTTCGGGTAACTCATGGTAGAGTAAGGCCATGAGCCAGCCCAGGAAGACGCCAACTAATAAAGATATTACCATTATCTCGCCTCCAGCTCAAGTCTTAACGCATGGTAACAAACTCTTCTGAACCGGTTGGGTGAATGGCGATGGTGGCATCGAAGTCAGCCTTGGTCGCCCCATCTTAATGGCTACCGCAAAGCCTTGTAGCATTTCGTCTACCCCTTCGCCAATGGCGTGGAGGCCGACAATCTTCTCTTCAGGGCCTTGGCAAACCAGCTTAAACTTAGAAGGAACATTGAGTCCGGCAGCCCGTTGATACATGGAGTTGAACTGGCTAGTGTAGACTTTAAGATTGTCTGCCCCGAATTTAGCTTCTGCTTCTTCTTGAGTGTAACCCACTGTGGCAATTGCCGGGTGGGAGAAGACAACTGTTGGAATTTGGCTGTAATCAATGGCGGCAGAGGCTGCCCCATTGAAAAGGAACTCTGCCACGTGACGTCCAGCACGGATAGCGACTGGCGTCAAGGCTGGGCGACCAATGACATCCCCTACTGCATAAATATGTGGCACGGCCGTCTGATGTTGGTCATTGACTTGGATAATGCCTCGTTCATTGACTTGAATGTCGGTATTTTCTAATCCTAGAGCGTCAGAATTAAGGGCCCGACCAATGGCTGCAATAACCCGATCCACTACTAAGACTACTTGACCTTGAGACAAGCATTCAATCTTGCCATCCTGGCGACGACGATATTCGTCGAACTGGGTATGAGCGTGTAAAGTTGGGCCATGATCAGCCATAGTGTCCAACAAGGCTTGGCTAAGCATGGAATCAAATTTACGTAATGGGCGGTCATAGCGGACTACTAAGTGAGACTCTACCCCCAAAGCGTGTAAGACACCGGCTAACTCTACCGCAATATAGCCAGCCCCCACAACAGCAACGGATTGAGGCAGATCTTGCCATTCGAAGAAGGAATCAGACGTATCCAAGAGCTCGTGACCTGGCACTTGTGGCACCGCTGGGCGGCCACCTGTGGCAATCATAAAGTAACGTGCAGAATAGGTCTGACCATTAACTTGGACCGTGTGATTATCGATGAATTTAGCATAGCCCTTGATGTAATCAATGCCATTATTTAATAAGCCACGTTCATAGCTAGCGCGGGCATTAGCCACATAAGTATCACGAGCCTTAACAAATTCCTGGTAGTTAAATTGATAGTGAACATCTTGGAAACCATAGCCTGGCCCTACTTGGTTCATAACATCGGCCATATGAGCCGCGTACCAGGTGATTTTCTTAGGCACACAGCCTTCGTTGACACAGGTACCTCCTAAGCGTTTGCCTTCAATCAAGGCTACCTTGGCGCCGTACATAGCCGCACGATTGGCTGTCGCCACACCGCCGCTACCGCCACCAATTACAATTAAATCATAGTTTGCAGTCATGCAAATACCTCCTTATAATCTCTACCCTTCTATACTACACCATTTGGTTCAAAATCCCTTCTATAATGCTCAAAAAGCGGGAGACAGGCTCCCGCTCAGTATTAGGCTATAAGTCAATCCAATAACGACACAAGAGATTGCCATCTGCTTCCGTCACCATATTTTCCAAAATACCGCCATTCTTCTCAATGACGCGTGCCGAACCTAGATTGGTCTTGTCACAGGTAATCAGTAGTCTCTGGAGCCCTTCTTGACGGGCCTTATCTAGGGTTAAGGCCAAAAGTTGGGTGCCATAGCCCTGGCCCCAGCAATCGGGCGCGATGGAGTAACCGACATGACCACCGAACTGACGTAAATAATCCGTTAATTCAAGCCGTAAATTACTTAGACCAACCAAGCGATCACTGGCACCATCCTGAGTGGCCGGCTCCATCACTAACCATATTTTGGCTGGCGCATAGCCCTGGGGCAGCGTCTCACGTTTGGTCATGGCCACTTGTCTTTGATGCCAAGCCGCCATATCGTCATAGTTTTCAAGGTCACCACAGCCATGGGCGACTAATTGACGATTGAGATAGACCTGACGATAGGCTGCTAGGGCCGGATAATCAGCTGGACTAATCTCCTTAAGATACAAGTTACTCATCATAAGCCTCCTTTTCACTGCTACTAGCCATTGGCTTGTTGTAGCTGCATGCGGTACATTTCAGCATAGCGTCCGTCTTGGGCCAGCAAGGCTTGGTGATTGCCGCGTTCCACAATCTGGCCTTCATGTAAGACCAAAATTAAATCAGCGTCTTGAATAGTCGACAGACGGTGGGCAATGATAAAGGTGGTCCGCCCCTGGCTCACGACCTTCATGGCATGCTGGATGATTTCTTCCGTCTCCGTATCAATATGGGAGGTTGCCTCATCCAGAATCAGAATCTTAGGATCTGCTGCCAAGGTCCGGGCAAAACTAATCAGTTGGCGTTCGCCACTGGAATAGGTAGCCCCTTTTTCAAAGACAGGAGCCTGAATGCCTTCTGGCAGGCGACTGACCATATCCTTGGCCCCAACCCGCTCCAGAGCTTGCCAGACGGCCGCATCATCAATGGCCTCATTCCCCATGGTCACATTAGAAGCAATAGTGCCGGTGAAAAGATAAGGGTCTTGAAGCACAATCCCCATTTCCTTGCGGACACTTTCACGGGAATAGTCGCCAATGGCTTGGCCATCAATGAGAATCTGGCCTTCTTGGGGGTCATAGAAGCGGAACAAGAGATTAATCATAGAACTCTTACCCGACCCCGTATGCCCCACCAAGGCAATGGTCTGACCTGGCTGAGCCAGCAGATTCAGATCTTTCAAGACGGGCTGGCCCGGTACATAGGCAAAGTGAACATGCTTGAACTCGACTTGACCTTGCGTCACTACCAAGTCTCGGTCTACCTCCACTTCCTGCTCCGCGTCCAGTAATTCCAGGACCCGTTGGCCGGTAGCCACCGATTGTTGAATCTGAGAGAATTGCCGGACAAAGTTATTGAGGTTCATGAAGAGACGATCCAAGTAGTTGATGTAGATAAAGAGCTGGCCGACTGTAATAGCCAGAGTCTGCCCCAAGAATTGATAACCCACCACAGCCAAAATTAAGGCTACAAAAGACCGGTTGAGCAATTCACCCAAGCTCCAAGAGACCGTGGAGTCCACGCGAATCCATTTTAGTGCTGCTTGGTACATCTGCTCTACGATTGTTTGGAAACGGGATTTGAAGCTGGACTCTATGTGAGAAAGCTGAATCATGACACTGCCGTTCATGGTTTCATTGACCTGGGAATTAATCTCACTTTGAGCTTCGAAGAAAACCTTCATAGCCTGAGAGACTTGGCGGCTGTAGAGCACATACCAGCAATAAAAGAGTGGTAAAAGCAGTAAAAGGGCCAAACCAATATACCAGTTCAAGCTAAAGATAAAGACATAAATAATGATTACCTGAGCCAAATTAAGAAAGGCTTGCGACATGATACCACCGTAGAAGTTGCTTCTAAGGGTCTCCGTGTCATTAATAATGCGAGAGGAAATCTTGCCAGCCGGCTTATCATCAAAATATGAGACCGGCAGATTCTGCATGACATCGAAGGCCTTATTGCGGATGTATTCCACTATACGGTTGGCACATGACATTAAGATAATACTAGCAAAATAGCCAATAATCGAAGCTAAGGCAATCAGGCCTACATAGAAGCCCAGATGTTGCAGCATAGCTGCCCTATCCAGTTCCTTGCCCTGATTGAAGACAGGCGTGAGCACCTGGTCAATGACTCTTTGAATTTCTAAGGGGGCATAGTTTTGAATAATGGTCCCCCCGCCCAAGAGCACTAGGCCTAGGAGGAATAGACGCCACTCTACTTTGACCAATTTAAATAATCTTAATGGGATACTCATGCCATCACCTCCTCTTCTGAGACTTCTTCATTTAGGCGTTGCCGCCATGCTTGTTCAGCATACCAACCGCCTAGGGCCATGAGATCTTCTGCGCGCCCTTCTTCTACAATGCGGCCTTGGTCTAGGACCACAATCCAATCGGCATGCTCCACAGCTGATAAGCGATGAGTAGTAATAATATTGGTCTTACCGGCTCGTAGAGTTTGGATATTTTCAATAATAATACGTTCAGTCCGCGCATCAACTGCCGATAAGGCATCATCTAAATCAGGAGCTCTGGTTCCTTAATCATGGCGCGGGCGATGGAGATACGTTGTTTCTGACCGCCTGATATGGCCACCCCTTTCTCACCAATCAGCGTGTCATAGCCCTCCGACATACGTTCTAAGTCTTGGCTAAAGGCTGCAATGGCCACCGCAACATCCACTTGTTTCTGACTGGCAGAAGGATTACCCAAGAGAATATTCTCCCTTACGGTACGTGAAAAGAGTAAGTGTTCTTGCGGTACATAACCAATCAGCTTTTCCATATCGTGACGATTAAAATCACTGATTGGTCGGTTGTTGACTAAGAATTCTCCCTGGCCAATGGGATACTGGCATAGGAATTGGCGAACCAGGGTGGTCTTGCCGCTGCCTGTTTTACCGACAATCCCCAGGGTCTGGCCTTTCTTCAGACGCAGATCAATGTGACGGAGACTGTCTTCAGAAGCTCCTTGATAGCGGAAACTATAATCAGCTAGGCTCAGCTCCTCTAGGTCACTTAGCCTTTGAGTCCCTTGACTAGCCAAATCATCGCTAGCATCCAATAATTCTTGGATCTTACCATAGCTGACTTTGGCATTTTGATAGACAACAATAAAATCGGTTAAGGACCAGAGCGGTTCAGCCAGTGAAAGTGAATAGAGTTGCAAGGCAATAATTTGGCCCAAGGTCAAATGCCCTGCCGCCATTTCCAGTCCCCCTACGCCAATGACTATGGCCGCGGTCAGGGACATAATGGTAATGGATAGGCGCCCAAACGCCGCTTGGTAGTACATAATCCGGATAGCCTTGCTGGCTAAATCGCGCGTTTTGGTCTGGAAACGTTGACTGGCTTCTTGTTTGTTACCGTAAGCGCGCGTCACTCGAATGCCTTCTATGACCTCTAAGACCTCATTACTAAGGGCAGCAACCGCATCGCGTTGTTGCGTCACGGCTTCTTCTTGGCGACGCGTTAAGATTACAAGAGGAAGCAGGATGAGACTAGAAGGAATAAGAGCTAAGAGGGTCACCTTCCAAGAAATAGATAGCATAATGGGAATAATGATAAAGTAGTTACCCGAGGATAATAGAAAGCCCATTATGCCATATCCCATAAAATCCTCAATTCCTCTAACATCAGAAGTAAAGCGAGTCATCATGTCGCCTGAACGGAACTTCTCAAAAAATTGAATCCGCATGCTGATGATCTTCTGGTAGAGATTGAGCTTGACTTCCTTGATATAGAATGCCGATTGACTAAAGAGTCGACTCATCCATAGATATTCAGATGTGTATTGAGCCACCGACACCACCAAGATAATGCCAATGAAGAGTGCCAGACTCTGCCCCGTCAGCGAGTGGTCGGCCATGGCATCAATAATGGCCTGAGTTACGCGCGTAGGAATAGCCCAAAAGATATAGTTGGCAATGATGGAAAACAGAATAATCAGGTAAGTCATCGGATAACGTTTAATAAATTGCCACATGGCAGCTAACATAAAAATCCCCCTTAATATAGATCGATAGATAAAATCCCCTAATAGACGCACAAAAAAGACCCTAAGATGGACAGTACAAGGCACAGAATCTAGTCCTAATCCTTGCCACTCCAGCTTAGCGTCTTATCATCTTCTATATTCTTGTCTATAATGCCTAGTATGACACTTGTTTATAGCATGACGTCTAAAAGGAGTGGGTGTTGTTTGGCTTGTTTGGTTTTAGCTACTAAGATCATGACACATACTCCTTTCTTTCATTTTTTCTTACTTTTCTAGGATACCACAGGCTTATCGTATTTGTAAAGCCTTTCTTGAAATTTCTTTACAAACTTCCTTAGTCCTAGGCCCCTTCAGGTAGCTTGGCTTGCAATATGGTGTGGCTTTCGGTAAACTAAGCCTGTATAAAGCAATTTCTAGATTAATATAAAGGATGACCACATTGAAACAATTAATTGCCATTATCTTTTCCTCCTTGCGAATGCCCCAACAAATCTTCGGGCTTTCCAAGGTGCCCTTTAAATTCTTCCGTCGTCTTAGCCGGCTGATTATCCTCTGGCTAACGGTCACCTCTATCCTGGTGACCCTCAAGCCATTCAATCAACTCTTTGACGATGTCAAAGCCAGCTCATCTAACCTACCAGATTTCCATACTGTTGACGGTAAGCTAGAGCTGGCCCAAGACCAAAAGCCTGTCTACTTCCAATCTCAATCTTTCCAATTGGTTGTCGATGATACCGTAACGGTTGGCGGGCCCCAAGACCAACCTACTATTCCAACGGATATTGCTAGCCGCCTGTCTACTAAATCCATGGCTAGCGTCTTCCTCTTCAAGGATCGCGCTTTCGGCCAAATAGCCGGTCGTATGATGCAAATCACGGACCTCTACAAGGCCAACTTTAATAAGCAAGTCGCTAACCAAACTTTAAACTCCATTGAAAATTACCGCTGGATCTTTTATTTGACCCTTGTCATTATGGCTTGGATTATCTCCTGGTTACTCTATTGGTTTGTAATCCTACTGATTTCTTACTTGGCTCACTTCACTACCCTACGGTCCAAGTCCTTCAAACTCTTTAGCCAGACCATGCGCCTAGTTATTCAAGTGACCTTTGTTCCCTTCCTTATCTATGGCCTCTTACAAATCATTATGCCTCTAGGCTTTGTCTTCTTTGTTTTCTTGGCCCTCTATACAGTGGCCTTCATTTATTACGCCCAACAGCGTTTTATGATGAGTCTCTTCTCGGCCTTCAATAGCCAAGCTTTCAAGGAAGGGATGCAGGACTTACAAGAAGATGCCAATAAGCTAAGTCCTGAAGAAATGAATGAACGCTTCATGTCCTTAATCCAAGAAGCAAGACAAGAGCATCATGCTCAAGGACAAGATGGAGACGATGAGGAAACAGCAGAGGCAAACCCTCAAGATCACACACCTCAAGATGACCAGCCATCACAAGATTCTTCTGACCAAGATCAAGATAATAAATAATAAAAAGCTAGGACCTCAAGTCCTAGCTTTTTTATGTCTTAAGTGCTTTACTTGGCTTCTAAGAGTTCCTTAGCCAATTCGTAACAGCCGGTAATGCCGGCATTATCTTCCAAAGCTGGTGGTACGATGAAACCTTCTAATTCTGGCAAGGTCACATAGTTGTTGTTAAGAGCCACCAAATGTTCGCGAATCATTGGGAAGAGTTGGCGTTGCTTCATGACCCCGCCACCCAAGATAAAGCGTTCAGTACTCAAAATCAAATAGTAGTTGTAGATAGCTTGGGCAATGTAGTAGGCTTCTAAGTTCCAGACTTCCATCTCATTGCTGAGTTCAATCCCCTTCTTACCCCAACGCGCTTCAATCGCTGGCCCAGCAGCCATGCCTTCTAAGCAGTCGTGGTGGAAAGGACATTTACCTTCATAGTGGTCCTCTGGATGACGTTTGAGGCTGATGTGGCCGGCTTCAGGGTGGGCAAAACCGCTAATAATCTTGCCGCCAACTACAACCCCAGCACCTACACCAGTCCCAATAGTGATATACATACAGTTTTCTACGCCACGAGCTGCCCCCTGCTTCATTTCCCCGTAGGCTGCCGCGTTGACGTCAGTGGTCCAAGCCATTGGCACATCGAATTCCTTCTTGAAAGCACCCAAGAAATCAAATGTTGCCATGGCAATTTAGGCGTATTGGTAATAAAACCATAGTCCTTGCCATTAGGGTTAGCCCCAATTGGACCGAAAGAACCAAAACCAAAGGCCTTAATCCCCTTATATTTCTTGAAGAAGTTAATCATGCTTGGCATGGATTCAGCTGGCGTCTCAGTTGGGACACTCAAACGTTCAATCAAGGTTCCATCCATTTCGAAGACAGCGCAGACACATTTTGTACCGCCTAATTCAATTGCTCCAATCATCTTACACACTCACTTTCTATGCTTTTGCTTTTCTTTTACCCTTGTTCTTACTGTCGCGATGCCGGTCTTTTTTCTTCTTAGGCTTGGTCGCGACAGCTGCCTTCGCTTTGCGGGCTGGTTTGGCCCCAGTCTTGGGCTTAGGCTTTGGCTTTGGACCCTCTAGCCTTTCTTGATCCTGATGACCAGCGCGTTCTTGCGGCCCAACTAATTGACCCTTGAAAGTAATACGCTCCGTCAGTTGGTAAGGACTGGAAGCCAAGAGCCTTTCTAGATCGCGTAATTCCTGTTCATTAACTAAAGACAGAACTGTCCCGGATTTGCCCATACGGCCTGTACGGCCTGAGCGGTGAACATAGGTATCCAGGCTATCCACTCGATTATAGTGGATGATATAAGGTAGGTCAGGGATATCTAAGCCCCGCGCCGCCATATCGGTAGTCAGCAAGTAAGTCACCTTGCCTTGCTGGACTAGGCGGAAGGCCCGCTCCCGCTCCTGTTTGGACAGTTGGCCATGCATGACTGCTAGCTTAATGCCTTGAAAGACTAATTTAGCCGCCACCGTTTCTAGGTCATGAACCTGTTCAAAGAAGACCAAGGCTTGCATGTCGGCTACTTGGGCCAGGCGCTTGAGTTGTTGGACCTTTTGCCGGTCATGGGTCAGGACATAGACATGGTCTACCTGGCCAGATTGGCTGACCTGGTCCTTTTCCACCTGATAGAGGGGAAGGCCAGATCCAACCAAATCAACCAAAGGCTGACCATAAGTGGCACTAATCCAGGCAACTGTCACATCCCGCATAAGGGACTTTCTAATCTGGTGGATTGCCCCTTCATGCTCGTCTTGCAGTAAATAATCTGCTTCGTCCAAATCAAGTAACGAACCTGATGGACCTTGAGTTTACGGGTTTGGTTGGCTAATTCTAGGAAACGACCTGGCGTTGCCACAATAATTTCTGGCTTAGCCTTAAGGGCTTCCTGCTGACGCTTAAAGTTGGCGCCCCCTACCACTAATTGGACTTTTAAATCCAGATGACGTCCCCAAGTTTGGGCCACACCAGCAATTTGCTTGGCCAGTTCTTGTGATGGCGCCAAAATCAAGGCCTGTAGCCCCTGACCGGCTTGCAGCTTTCCTAAGACTGGTAAGAGATAGGCCAAGGTCTTACCACTCCCCGTAGGCGAAATAGCCACCAGGGATTGGCCTTGCGCTAAAGGTCCCATGATGAGCTTTTGAATCGCAGTGGCTTGTTGATAGCCCGCAGCCTGCCATTCCTGGGCAAGGGCTGGGGCAAGTTCTAGAGTCTCTGACATCAGAGGCTTACCTCACTTTCTTGATAGGCCTCTCCCTCGAAAGGAAAGGCGAGTTGGGCCGATTGTCGCATGGCTTGCATGACTTGGGCCACCTGATAACTTAAGAGGGTCCAGTGGCGATAAAGTTCATTAGCTGGGCTCTTTTCTTCTAGGCCGCGATAGCCTCGCAAGACTTGGCCATATGCTTCGAGTTCTCCCACCATATCGTGCTTAGGCTGATATTGACTGATGACTGCTGTCTGCCCCTGGCTATTGGCCAGGCTGACCGTCCGAATACGAGTAATATCTTGAATGGCGATCACTTCATTATCCAGGTAGATTTCGCTAGCTTGGTTGGAATGAATGGCCTTAGAAACCAGGAGACTGACCTGAAATTGGTCATAATAGAGAATGGCATTGCCAAAGAGGTCTACCCCATTGGCTCCTTGCACAGCCGAATACTTAAGGCGCTGGGGCATACCAAAGAGGTCCACGATGACATAAAGGGGATAAATCCCCAAGTCCATTAAGCTCCCCCCTGCCATAGCCGGATTGAAGATATTAGGCACTTCCAAGCCCTGAGCCTGGCTATCCAAATAGGCCGGATAGCGACTAGAATACTGTCCTAGAATAAAATTAGCCCCTAGGAGAGGCTGCTTGGCATCCTGGCGCTTGTTGGCCACCAGTTGCTTAAGCCGTTTATAGTTAGGGTTGTGGATGTGGAGGACCGCCTCAAAGAGTAAGACGCCATGGGCTCTGGCCAAGGTATGGGCCTCCTGCCACTGGTCCACATTAGCAAACATAGGCTTTTCAACCATGACATGTTTGCCGGCCTGGATGGCGCGTTTGGTCTGTTCAAAATGGGCCCCATTAGGACTGGCTATATAAACCAAGTCCAGCTCAGGATCCGCCCAGAATTCAGCTAAATCATCACAGTAATAGGTCGCACCAAAGCGCTGAGCTAAATCCTTAGCCTTATTCTTATGGCGCGAATAGACGCCGTGGAGCTCATAAACCTCTGGCAGAAGGCTGAGGGCTTCTAAGAAGCGCTCAGTAATCTGAGAGGTCCCGATGGTGCCAACTCGAATCATTGTGGCCATCCTTTCTATTCTTTAGACTTGAATTGTTTTCCATTTACCCTGACGATAGCGCCAGGTAATAAGGAAGGAACGAATAGTTTGGTCGCCAATTACGGCTATCCAGGCGCCGGCTAAACCTAAGTTGGCATAGTTGACCAAGATATAGGACAGGCAGACCCGGATACAGAAGACCGAGAAGCCCGTGGACAGCATAGGAAAGAGGGTATCCCCCACCCCACGCAAGGCCCCCACTTGAACTAATTGAACCAATTGGAAAGGCGTGAGAATCGCCATACAGATAAGTGGAATCGCGACCAAGCTAACAACATCCGCTTGTTGGGTGTAAATCTGGCCCAAGACATCCCGTCCTAGAAAGAAGACTGCACTCATGGCTAAGCCAAAGTAGAGGCCGAATCGCGAGGTCTTACGGCCATAAGCATCAGCTAAGGCCACATCCCCCGCACCTAAGGATTGGCCCACTAAGGTCGAGGCCGCAATCCCCAAGGCCATACCAGGCGTAATGGAGAAGGATAAGATATTAAGGGCAATCTGATGGGCCGCCATCACGACCGTTCCCAGCGAGGCCACGATCTTAGTGTAAAGAATCAAACTAGACCGCAGCAGGACTTGTTCTCCCGCCGACGGAATCCCAAAGCGGAAAATAGCAGCAAGGTACTGGCTTCCAATTTCCAATCCTTGAACCAATCAACCTGGATGGCTGAGCGGCCACTAGAAATATAAAAGAGCAAACCTAAGCCCGAGCAGACATTGGCCACCAAGGTAGCAATCCCCGCTCCTGTAATCCCCAGCTCTGGTAGTCCAAAATAACCATTGACCAAACTGAAGGCCAAGGTCACATTAATGGCATTGGCTATGACATTAATCCGCATAGGGATTTGAGTCTCCCCTACCCCTCGAATAGAAGAGGATAGGAGGGCTGCCAAACAGTTAAACCAGAGGCCAATCATAACCAAGCGATAGTAGATTAAGCCTGCTTCTTGAGTCAGGGCATCTGCTCCCAAAAAATCCATCATGGCTTTCTGGAAAATTAGGACAGAGGCCACAAAGAAGGTCGATAAGGCCAAACCCAACATGAGGTTATGCTTAAGAATACGCCCCAGTCTATGGAGCTCTCTAGCGCCATAGGCACGGGCAATTAAGGTTGTCCCCCCTACCCCTAGCGCCTGCACGACAGCAAGGATAAAGAAGAAGGGTTGGTTGGACAGCCCCACAGCCGTTACATTGACATCGACCGGATAGAGTCCGCCCGCATACTGGCCCAAGACCACCATATTAACCATCCCGAACAAGGAGGTAAAGGTGACCTCAAGTAAGATGGGCCAAGATAGGTTAAGGACCTGACGACTGATCTGCCGATCTTGCGATTGTTCCATGATAGAACCACCTTTCTAGCGACTAGGCTTGGAAGGCTGATTCCGGAATATCGTCTAGATATTGTTCAATGGCTTGCACCGTTTCTACTAGGCTACCTGGCTCAAATGGTGATTTAAGATTAGCTTCTGCCACGATCTTAAGGAAGGACTTGGTCCCACCTGTCCGACAAATATTGAGGTAATCGGTCCATACACTTGGGTCATCGTCAATCTGGCTTCGTTTCCAGAATTGGAAGGCGCAGACTTGAGCCAAGGTATAGTCGATGTAGTAGAATGGGCTGGCGAAAATATGGCCCTGACGGAACCAGAAGCCCCCACGATCTAAGAAGGAATCTGCTTCATACTCTTTCCAAGGCACATATTGACGCTCCAAACGACGCCATGTCGCACGGCGCTCAGCTGGTGTCATTTCAGGGTGTTCGTAGACTTCGTGTTGGAAGTGGTCCACTAAGACCCCATATGGCAAGAAGATTAAGCCGCCAGATAAATGGGTAAATTTGTATTTGAGGGTTTGTGAGCCGAAGAAGAGTTCCATCCAAGGCCAAGCCAGGAATTCCATGGACATAGAGTGAATCTCACAAGATTCAAAGGTTGGCCAGACACATTCTGGTGTTTGGATCCAACGGGATTGGAAGACTTGGAAGGCATGCCCTGCTTCGTGGGTCAAGACATCGACGTCAGCAGCCGTGCCATTGAAGTTAGAGAAAATAAATGGTGCTTCATAATCTGGCAAGTAGGTACAGTAACCCCCGCTAGCCTTACCTGGTTTGGTTACCAAGTCTAAGAGCTCGCGATCGACCATAAAGTCAATAAACTCACCTGTTTCTGGCGAAAGTTCATGGTACATCTTAACCCCGGCAGCCAAAATTTCTTCTGGCGTCCCTTGAGGCATGGCATTACCAGTCTTGAATTTATACTCCAAGTCGTAAGGTTTGAGGCTTTCTAAGCCTAAACGATCTGCTTGACGTTGGTAGAGTTTGTTTACCACAGGCACGACGTGCTCCAAGATTTCTTGGCGATAAACTTCCACTTGTTGACGGTTATAGTCTAAGCGGTTCATGCGCAAGTAACCTACTTCAACGAAGTCCTTGAAACCCAAGGTCTTAGCGATTTGGTCGCGAACCTTGACTAATTGATCATAAATACGGTCAAATTCTGCTTCATGGTCATTATAGAAGGCACTGACTAGTTCAGAAGCTTGACGACGGACCTCCCGATCAGGATCTTGGGCAAACTTAGCCATACCTGGCAAGTTGTAGGTTTGACCTTGGAACTCAATCTCAGCAGAAGCTTGAAGCTTGCTGTATTCAGTGCTAAGCTTGTTCTCTTGTTGCAACAAAGGAATAATCTCAGGACTAAAGACCTTGAGGCTGTTCTCAGCCATTGGGAAGAAGGTCTCTGGCAGGTAGTTTTCTAGTTCACTCCGCCACTTAGAGCCTAAGACCGCCCGGTAATAAGCTGTATCCCATTCGCCAATAATTGGAAAATGCTCATCCCAGAAGGCTGTTTCTTCTTCGTAGAAGCTATCCTTGGTATTGATGCTGTTACGGATGCTTACCAAGGTTGATAAGGTCCCTAAAGTATTTTGGATTTCTTGAATATGTTTGGTGGCTTTGAGGGCAACTTCCGCCTCTTCTGCCTTTTCAATCAGTGAAATTTGATTAAAAAAATCTTCTTTCAGAAGGTCTAGATCAGGACGCTGATACTCCAATTCTGAAAATTTCATGGTATCACTTCTTTCTATTTACAGTTAGCTTTATTATAGCACAAAAATGGCCTAGCGGTCCTATATTTTTGCATAATCAGTGCCAAATTATATACACTCTCTGCGCCTTAAACAGAAAAAGCCCAAAAGCAACTAGCTGCTGGACTTTTTAGTTTGGCTCTATTATTTCTTAGGGCCTGTCCCTTCTAAGTTCAAGAGATAGGTCTTCATGTCTAAGCCACCACGATAGCCTCCCAGACTCCCATCGTGAGCCAGGACCCGGTGACAAGGCAGGAGAATACTAAGAGGATTCTGGCCTACCGCATTAGCCACGGCTCGCACTGCCTTAGGCCGGCCCAGGGCTTGTGCTAATTCCTTATAGGAACAAGTCTGGCCATAGGGAATCTGAGCCAAGGCCAGCCAAACTGCCTGCTGAAAGTCGGTCCCCTTGATAAAGTCATAGGCTAATTCTAGGGGGGCTTGACCACTAAAATACTGATCCAGGGCTAAGCAAATCTCAGGCAGCTCCTGCTCTTGCCATTGGTAGCGACCTTTGGGGTCTAAGTCAGCCTGACAGTCTGCCAGAGACTCACCAAAGGCGCCAATATAGACTAGGCGACCTTGATGGGCAACAACTGGCAACTGACCTAAGGCGTGATCATAGAGGCAATAGCTTAACATCTTGTCATCCTTTCTGAGCAAAAAGAGGCGACTGGCGCCCCTTTTGCTTTGCTTACATTTTGTCTGGCGCATGCAGGCCTAGGAGATGGAGACCATCCTTGAGGACTTGAGCCACAGCTGCTACCAGGGCAATCCGGGAAGCAGTGCCGGCATCTTGGTCTAAGATGCGACTATTAGCATAGTATTTATTGAATAATTGGGCCAACTGTACCAAGTACTTAGCCACGACGGATGGCTCGTAACGGTCACCTGCCTGACGGATAATGCGTGGATAGTCTGCTAATTTCTTAGCTACTTCCCAAGCATAGTCATCAGACAAATCAAATTCAGCTGACAAGTCGACCTCTTGGCCGTACTTGGACAAGATGCTGCGCGAACGGGCGTGGGTGTATTGAACATATGGTCCAGTTTCCCCTTCGAATTGGACGATTTCTTCTAGGTTGAAGTCGAAGCTATTCATACGCTCAGTTTTGAGGTCATGGAAGACAACGGCCCCTACCCCTACTTGACGGGCAACTTGGTCCTTGTTTTCCAAACCTGGGTTCTTGAGCTCAATTTGTTGACGCGCTAGGCTAATAGCTTCCTTAAGCACTTCTTCCAAGAGGACAATCTTACCTTTACGGGTAGATAGCTTCTTCCCATTCAAGGTAATCAAGCCAAATGGCACATGGGCCATATCTTTTGCCCATTCGTTGCCCATCATCTCTAAGACAGTTTGAAGTTGCTTGAAGTGAACGCTTTGCTCACTCCCCATGACATAGAGGTTCTTAGCAAAATCATAGGTCCGCTTACGGTAGTAGGCCGTCGCCAAGTCACGTGTCAGGTAGAGGGTTGAACCGTCTGACTTCTTAATCAAAGCAGGTGGTAGCGTCTCATCTTCCAAGTGAACCAGGGTAGCGCCATTATCAACCGATAAGAGGCCTTTTTCTTCAAGAATCTCTACGATTTCATCCATCTTGTCGTTGTAGAAGGCTTCCCCATTGTAGGAGTCAAACTTCACTTCTAAAAGGTCATAGACTTTTTGGAATTCCTTGAGGGACTCTTCACGGAACCATTGCCAGAGGGCTAACATTTCGGGATCGCCATCTTCTAGGCGCTTGAAGATAGCCCGAGCTTGGTCTTCTAATTCTGGTTGGATTTCAGCTTTTTCGTGGAAATCCACATAGAGCTTAACTAATTCTTTGACTGGGTCAGCCTTAACTGTGGCTTCGTCTCCCCAGCCTTGGTAAGCCACAATCAACTTACCAAATTGTGTTCCCCAGTCACCCAAGTGGTTGACACGAACCGGTTGGTAACCTAATTTAGCCAGAATAAGCGAAATAGAGTTCCCAATCACTGTTGACCGCAAATGGCCCATTGACATAGGCTTGGCGATGTTAGGCGAGGACATGTCGATCACGACGTTACGGCCTTGACCTAGGTCTGACTGGCCGTAGTTAGCGCCCCCTTCTAGGACAGCATGCAAGGTTTCATTGACTACTGCGCCACGTTTAAGGAAGAAGTTGACATAGGGGCCCATAGCGACTACCTTGTCAAACTTGCTGGCATCTACTTGCTCGGCTACTTCTTGGGCGATGGCTTGAGGGGCCTTGCGGAAGACCTTAGCCAGTTGGAATACAGGGAAGGCCAAGTCACCATGCTCAGCATGACTTGGAACTTCAATTAACTGTTCAATTGCTTGCTCGGTCAGGTGCTCAGCCAAGACTGGGCTGAGGGCTGACACAACGGCTGATTTTTGATTCATTGTGTGCCTCCTTATGTTATATGAGATGGAAAATTTGAAAAAAGCCTCCAGATATCCCTAAGGGAAATCTAGAGGCGAATTAGTGACTAATTAATACGCGGTACCACTCTACTTCAGTTGCCAACCGACTGGCGGACAACCCTTATACTTGATAACGGAGTGGGCTCCGACTTAGGCTAGCAGGCCTCTGCCCTTCACCTAAATAGTATCCAAGAGTGCGCTTCATCTGTTGACCTCTACCGGCTCTCAGCATCCCGGCTCGCTGTCTGAGGCTAGGACAGACTACTCTCTCCTGCTTACTGCATATTCTAGTTGGTATTGTATCACAGTCTAAGGACTTGGCTAGACTATTTAGTCTTCTAATTGCTCCTCACGACCTTGGTTCCAGTGGAAGTGGAAGGTCCCAGGGCGGTCTACACGTTGGTAGGTGTGGGCCCCAAAGAGGTCGCGTTGGGCTTGGATTAAGTTAGCTGGCAAGACTGGTGAACGGTAGGAATCATAGTAGGCCAAAGCACTTGAGAAGGTTGGCACTGGAATCCCTGCTTGAATAGCTAAGGTCACCACGCGACGAACCGCAGCTTGGTTGCTACCTAAGATATTGAGGAAGTAGTCATCCAACATGAGGTTGTCTAAGTCAGGGTTCTTGCTGTAGGCATCGGTAATCTTTTGCAAGAACTTAGCACGAATGATACAGCCTGCACGGAAGATCTTGGCAATTTCGCCATAGTTGAGAGTCCAGCCGTATTCTTGGCTAGCTGCCTTCATTTGAGCGAAACCTTGGGCATAGCTGACAATCTTAGAGAAGTAGAGGGCTTGACGCACGGCTTCAATGATGTCTTTTTTATCTGCTTCAGATAGGTTAGCTTGGAAATCTACCCCAGGAATGACTTGGCTAGCTGCCACACGTTCTTCCTTGAAGGTTGAAATGTAACGGGCGAAGACAGATTCCGTAATCAGAGACAATGGCTCCCCTAAGTCTAAGGCTGATTGAGAGGTCCACTTACCTGTCCCCTTGTTACCAGCTCGGTCCATAATGACATCTACCATTGGCTTGCCAGTAGATGGGTCGACGGTTGCCAGGATTTGAGTTGAGATTTCCATGAGGAAGCTGTCCAACTCACCCTTGTTCCACTCGCCAAAGATTTGAGAAATCTCAGCCGCAGACAAGCCAAGCACACGGTGCAAGAGGTCGTATGACTCTGCGATTAACTGCATATCGCCATACTCAATCCCGTTGTGGACCATCTTAACATAGTGACCCGCACCATTTTCGCCAATGTAGGTCACGCATGGTTCGCCATCTTCTGGTGCTTTTGCTGAAATATCGCGCAAGATTGGCGCCACTAATTCGTAGGCTGATTGAGGCCCACCTGGCATGATAGAAGGACCATGTAAGGCACCCTCTTCCCCACCGGAAACCCCGGTCCCGACAAAGTTAATGCCTAATTCTGCCAAACGTTCGCTACGGCGAATGGTATCCTTGAAGAAGGTGTTCCCACCATCAATGACAATGTCACCCTTATCTAAGTGTGGCAAGAGTGCGTCGATGGTTGCGTCCGTTCCTCGGCCAGCTTGAACCATAAGGAGAATCTTACGTGGAGATTCAAGGCTGTTGACGAATTCTTCTACTGTGTAGGTCCCTACTAAGTTCTTACCTGGGTTTTGCTCCAAAACCTCAGTCGTTTTAGAGCCGGTACGGTTATAGAGTGAGACACTGTAGCCACGGCTTTCAATATTTAAGGCAATGTTACGACCCATCACGGCCATACCAACGACACCAATTTGTTGCTTAGTCATTGATCCAATTCCTCCAATTTGTCTTTTTACTTTTAACGGTCTTATTTTAGCATAAATGAACCTATGATTAAAGCTTTGCGCTTAATATGAGCTAGAATTAGCTGAGAAATCCTCAATCTAGGCCAAAGTGATTGAAAGTCGCTTGCCTTTGGGGTAAAATTAGGGCTGAAATTACAAAAGGAGGCGTCCTAATGTCGTCATTGCATGAGCGGAACTATCCTTCCGCCCCTAAAAAGAAAAGAAGCAAATGGACCTACTAGTCCGCGTTACCGCCATTCTCATGGTCCTCTTGATGGTCGGCACCCTTGTCGGCTCAGTCATCCTATCATTCATTAACCGCTAATTCTATCTTGTAAGGAGGTCGCCATGTCGCAAATAGTCTACTATACACCAGATTCTGAAATCAAGACAGAATGTGCCAGCGAAGCCTTGGCCCTTCTCCTAGGCAAGAAATGGGTGCCCCGCATCATTGAAATCCTCAGCCAGGGACCCCAACGCTTTGGCCAGCTCCACAAGGAATTGGATGGCGCCAGCCCCAAGATGCTCAAGCAACAATTGGCGCTGCTCGAAGCCAATGGCTTGATTATCAACCACAAGGAGTCACAAGCTAATCAAGTGAGCTCCACCTACTGCCTGACGGATACCGGTCAGAGCCTAGTGGCTATTATTAGCGCCATGAAGGACTGGGGTAGCCAACATTTACAATGTGACCATTCCTAAGGTTAGGACGACTATGTCCTAGCCTTTTTTGCTTGCCATAATATAAAAGCGTCTCCCTAGGGAGACGCTTTTATAGAATTAACATGGAATCGCCAAAGCTGAAGAAGCGATACTCCGCCTCCACCGCATGCTCATAGGCTGCTAGGACTGCCTCCCGGTTATAGAAGGCTGATACCAACATGACTAAGGTGGAACATGGCAAATGGAAGTTGGTAATCAAGTGATCAACTACCTTAAATTCAAAGCCCGGCGAGATAAAAATCTGAGTCCAGCCAGAATCTGCTCGAACTTGGCCATCGAATTTAGCCGCGATGGTTTCCAGGGTGCGGACACTGGTAGTCCCTACTGCAAAAATCTTGCCGCCACGTGCCTGAACGGCCTGGATGGCATCAGCCGATTCTTGACTTAATTGATAGTATTCGGCATGCATTTCATGGTCTTCAATGCTATCGGCTGAGACTGGGCGGAAGGTGCCCAAGCCCACATGTAGAACTAGGGGAATAATTTCCACGCCCTTGGCCTTGATTGCCTCTAACAATTCATCGGTGAAGTGCAAACCAGCTGTTGGGGCAGCCGCGGAACCATTTTCCTTAGCATAGACGGTCTGGTAACGATCTGCATCCTCCAGACGTTCCTTAATATAAGGTGGCAGAGGCATTTGACCTAGAGATTCTAGAATCTCTAGAAAGACCCCTTCATAGCTAAATTCAATAATCCGGCCCCCATGGTCCCCTTCTGAGACCACGGTTGCTGTCAGACGACCATCCTCGCCAAAGACAATCTGAGTCCCTGTCTTGGCTCGGCGAGCCGGTTTAATCAAACACTCCCATTGATTGCCTTGGGTGTTATTAAGTAGCAGGACCTCCAAGTGTCCGCCAGTCTCCGGCTTGATACCGAAGAGGCGGGCCGGAATAACCCGGGTCTCATTGACTACCAAGGCATCGCCTGAATTGAGAAAATCAATAATTTGATCAAAGTGCAAATCTTGCTTTTGGCCCGTTTGGCGGTCTAAAACCAATAAGCGAGAAGCCGCCCGGTCCGCCAAAGGCGTTTGAGCAATTAGGTGCTCTGGTAAGTGATAATCAAATCTTTGGTTGTTAACATTTCTAGCTTTACTCTACTTTCTCTCTATCATCTGGGTTGGAATAGGCATAACCTAGGTGCTCATAGGCCAAGGCAGTCGCCTGTCTACCCCGCGGGGTCCGCTGAATGAAGCCGTTCTGCACTAGGTAAGGTTCGTACATATCTTCCAGGGTTTCGGTGTCTTCGCCAATATTAACGGCTAAAGTATTAAGACCTACTGGGCCACCACCATAAAACTCAATTAGACAGCTGAGAATCTTACGGTCGATAGCGTCCAAGCCATATTGGTCGATTTCCAAGACTTCTAAGGCGGTTTGGGCCATCCTTAAGTCTACCACGCCCTGGCCCTTGACTTGAGCAAAGTCACGTACCCGTTTGAGAATGCGGTTGGCAATACGCGGGGTCCCCCGGCTACGCAAGGAGATTTCCCGCGCCCCTTCACTATCAATCCGCGTCTCGAAGACATCAGCTGATCGTTCAACAATCAGAGCTAATTCATCTGGCGTATAGAATTGCATGTGGGAGACAATACCGAAGCGGTCCCGCAAAGGCTTGGACAAGGAACCTGCCCGTGTGGTCGCCCCAATCAAGGTAAAAGGGGGCAACTCAAAGTGGACAGGATGGGCAGATGGCCCTTGGCCGATAATAATATCGACAAAATAATCTTCCATGGCCGAATAGAGGACCTCTTCGATGACCCGAGGTAGACGATGAATTTCATCAATGAAGAGGATATCGCCTGGGCTTAATTCATTGAGCAAGGCCAATAAATCGCCCGACCGTTCAATGGCGGGCCCGCTGGTCGTATGGAGCCCTACCCCCATCTCATTGGCGATGACCATGGCCATGGTGGTCTTACCTAGACCTGGTGGCCCATAAAGCAAGACATGGTCCAGGGCCTCTTCCCTTTGCTTGGCGGCCTGGATATAGATGGCGATTTCGTCTTTAATTTTGGACTGACCAATGTATTCAGACAGGCGACTTGGTCGCAGACTGAGTAAATTGCCTTCGTCTTCCGGCTGCCAGTTACCCGACAGCATACGTTCATCATGAGACATGGTCGCCCCTCCTCTACTTTCTTAATAACTTGAAGGCCGCACTCAGCATTTCCTGAGTGGACGTCAGACCCGCTTCTTGCAGTGGCTTCTCAACCTTCTTAATTTCCTTAGCCGAATAACCTAAGCCAGCCAGAGCTTCTAAGGCTTCTTCTAAATGTTGTTGGCTAACTGGAGCCGATGCTTGCGTTTGGGCATGAGCTTGGAAATCCAGATTGCCACTTAAGTCTAAGATCATTTGCTGGGCGGTCTTCTTACCCACACCTGGGAATTTGGTCAGGTAGGTAGAGTCCCCTGAATCAATGGCTTGAATTAAGCCCGCATGGTCGTCCAAGGCTAAGATGGATAAGGCACTCTTAGGCCCGATACCCGATACCTTAAGCAAGGTATTGAAGAGTTGCTTCTCCTGGTGATCACGGAAACCATAGAGGGTCATGGCGTCTTCCCGGACCACTAATTCGACCGGACAGAGGACTTGCTGGTGCAGTTCCCCCTGCCAACGGTAAGGATTGGCGCATAGCAGGCGATAGCCCACACCATTTGCGCTAATTACAAGATAAAGGGGCTGGATTTGGACCAGCTCCCCTTGGATAAATTCATACATTGTCATTACTCCACGTATTGTTTATAGTCGCCATAGCCGGCAGCATCCATTTGCTCATAAGGAATGAAGCGCAAGGCGGCCGAGTTAATGCAGTAGCGTAAGCCCCCTAGTTCCTTAGGTCCATCACCAAAGACATGGCCTAGATGGGAGTCTGCCTTGGCAGAGCGCACTTCTGTCCGCACTCGTGCCAAAGAGGCATCTTCTTTTTCGACAATTTCAGAGGCTTGGATTGGCTTAGAGAAAGCCGGCCAGCCACAGCCCGCATCATACTTGGCGGCACTTGAGAAGAGAGGCTCCCCACTGACAATGTCCACGTAGATGCCCTTCTCATAAAAATCATCGTATTCGCCACTAAAAGGACGTTCGGTGGCATTTTCTTGGGTAACCTTGTATTGGATTTCATTTAAGCCCTTGATGGCTTCTTGATAATTTTCTTGACTCATAATTGGTGACCTCCTTGGTGCGGATCTTGGATCCGTTTGAATAGTTTTTCCAGCGTCTTGTCGGTAATTTGGACAAAGACTGGCCGGCCATGTGGACAGTGGAAAGGATCATCCAAACCATCCAACGCCTGAATGAGGTAGCTAGCCTGACTGTCGTCTAGGTAGTGGTTGGCCTTAATAGCCCCACGGCAAGACTGCATAATCAGGGCTGCTTCCTTTATTTGGTTAATGCTTAGATCGGGTTGTTTGACCAAGCGCTCGGTCAGATCGCGAACCGTCTGTTCTACTTCATGGGCTTCTAGCCAAGTCGGATAAGAAGCCAATTGGTAGGTCTTAGGCCCAAAGGCTTCTAAGACAATGCCCAGTTGCGCCAGTCTTGGTAAGACTTGGTCTAAACCAGCTAACTCAGCTGGGCTAAAGTGGAAGAGATAAGGCAACAAGAGGGTTTGCTGGGTCTTGGTATCCATTTCCTGCTTCATAAAGGCCTCATAGCGAATTCGCTCTTGGGCCGCATGTTGGTCAATCAGGTAGAAGCCTTCTGGACTTTCCGCAATCAAATAAGTGCCATGAATCTGGCCGACATAGCGCAAGTGACCAAAGGATGGGCGTAAGTCCTGACTGCCACTAGGCTGAGCTTGGGTCTCCTTGTTAGACTCCTCTGATGTCGCTTGAATTGGCTGACTTTGACTCGGTGCATCATCCTCAAACTTGCTGGCTTGCTCCACTTGTCTATCTTGCCAATCAGGGGCTAGGCTTTCTGCCACCTGGCTGACTGGCGCTGATTGGGCTGGCTGGCTTGCTTGGCTAGTCCTTAAGTCATCGTCTTCCTCATAAGCCGAGTCAAATGTCGGCTCCTTCCCCTTGCCATCCAAATCTAAAGGCATGACTTGGTTGGCAGCTGGACCTTGAGGGCTGACTTGCTCTGGTTGATGGAAGAGTCGACTGCCCGCCAGTTCTTGAACCTGGGCATTGGGCACAGGGTTGAGGCTGGCTAGGCTCTCTACCACCGCCTGGGTCAGCAATTGGCCTAGTTCGCTTTCCTTGCTAAGGCGGACAGTTTGCTTGGTAGGATGGACATTGACATCTACCAGGCGCGGATCCAATTCTATGGCGATAACGGCCAAAGGATAGCGGCCAATCATAAGTTGGCGGCCATAGGCTCGCAGCAAGAGCTCAGTCAAGGCATAGGAACGAACGGCCCGGCCATTAATCATCCAGTGAATATAGTGCTTGGAAGTCCGGGTCAACTGAGGTGGCGAAATATAGCCTCGAATCCTAAAGTCCAAATTCTCCGCTTCTAAGCCTATGAGCTGACGAGCTAGCGCCGGTTGATAAACATTGGCTATGGTCTGGCGCAAGTCCCCTGTCCCGAAGGACTGGAAGATGGTTTGGCCGTCATTGACCAAGTGGAAGCGAATGTCGGGATAGGCCATGGCAATATCCTGAATAAAGTTCAAACTGTGCTTAAGTTCCGTCTTTATACTGCTTAAATGCTTAAGACGGGCTGGCGTGTTATAGAAGAGACTATCGACGGTCAAGGTCGTTCCCTTGCGGGCACTGGTCATGCCCTGAGCTTGCACCTGTGAACCGGCAATCTCTATATAGTGACCGGCCTCTGCGCCCGTCTGCATGGACTCTACCCGCACCTTGGCGACAGACCCAATGCTAGCTAGGGCTTCACCCCGGAAACCCAGTGATTTGATTTGAAAGAGGTCATGGACATCATAGAGCTTACTGGTGGCGTGAGGCAGGAAAGCCTTGGCCAAATCTTCAGCATCCATGCCTTCCCCATCGTCAATAACCTTGACCTGCTGAATCCCCGCTTCCCTCAATTCCACCCGAATGGTCTGGGCGCCTGCGTCAATGGCATTCTCCACTAACTCCTTAACGACTGAAGCGGGACGTTCCACGACTTCACCGGCCGCAATCTGGTTGGCTAAGGCTTCTGGCATTTGTTGAATCTTGCCCATGAAATCCCTCCTTTCAATAACTTATTAGAAAATTATTTTAATTGATCTTGCATGGTAGCCAGGCGTTCTAAGGCCTGGAGTGGTGTTAATTGGTTAATGTCCAAATAAGCCAGTTGCTTGAGCACTTGCTCCTGGTCCTCTCTCAGAACCTTAGGCGACGGCTTGGTAGCCGGTAGGTCGAAGAGCGAAAGCTGGCCGTCACTTTCAGGTTCTTGACGTCTCAACCATTGGCTATTAGACTCCAATTCCTGCAAGACTTCCTGGCTTTGAACCAACAGAGATTGTGGTAGGCCGGCTAGTTTGGCGACATGAATCCCGTAACTCTTGTCGGCAGCCCCTTCCAAAATCTTATGTAGGAAGACCACTTGGCCATTTTGCTCGGTGGCCCCCACATGAATATTGCGCAAGACGGGTAATTTGGTCGATAAATCAGTCAATTCATGGTAGTGGGTGGAGAAGACAGTGGCCGCTTGCACTTCTTGAGCCAGGTAATAAAGAATGGCTTCTGCAAGGGCCATGCCATCGAAGGTGGCAGTCCCCCGCCCGATTTCGTCGAAGAGCAGGAGCGATCGTGGGGTTGCTTCGCGCAGGGCCACATTGGTTTCCATCATTTCCACCATGAAGGTCGACTGACCACTAGAAATATCATCAGAAGCCCCAATACGAGTGAAAATCTTATCGACAATTGGTAGCTTGGCCGACTTGGCTGGCACAAAACAACCAATCTGGTTGAGAATGACGCAGAAGGCAATCTGCCGCATATAGGTACTCTTCCCTGACATGTTAGGCCCCGTTAGAAGCAGCAGAGGCTGGTCTGGTAAGAGGACAAAGTCATTAGGCACAAAAGCAGCCTTACCGATTAATTTTTCTAAGGCTGGATGGCGGCTAGCCTCCAGTTGGAAATGCTTGGCTTCTGCCACCAATTCTGGCTGGCAGTAATCTTCCCGCTCACTTAGACTGGCAAAGTTAGCCAAGACATCTAGGCTGGCAATCTGGCTAGCCAAGGTCTGTAACTGGCCTGTATAAGCCGCAATGGCTTGGCGTAGCTCGGTGAAGAGCTGGTATTCTAACTGGGTGGCCTTTTCTTGGGCACCCAGGATGGTGGTCTCAAGTTGCTTGAGTTCCTCCGTAATAAACCGCTCCGCATTACTGAGGGTTTGCTTGCGGATATAGCGCGAATCATCAAAGTTAGCTGATTGAAGGCGGCTCATTTCAATGTAGTAGCCAAAAACCTTGTTGTAGCCGACTTTGAGGGTCTTAAGCCCCGTTCTCTCACGTTCACGTTGCTGTAATTCTGCTAACCATTGGTGACCATTAGCCAAGGCATCCCGGTATTGGTCCAATTCCTCATGGTAGCCCGGCCGAATAATATTGCCTTCGGTCACTGATATTGGTGGTTCATCCGCTAAAACTGTGTCAATAAGCTGATAGAGCTCCTGAAAATCCGGCAAGCGCTCAAAGAGCACCTGATTCTGGCTAGCATTGAGTCCGTCTAAAATCCGGTTAATATGCGGAATCTGACCAAGGGATTGGCGCAGATGGTCCACGTCACGAGCATTGGCAGTCCCCAGACTAATTCGCGTCACCAGACGCTCTAAGTCATAGACAGTCTCAAAGGCCGCAATCAAGTCTAAACGTTCAAAGTAGGCCGACATGAGTTGGGCCACCTGTTGGTGACGCTGGCGCAGAATACCTTCATCAATCAGGGGCTTTTCCAGCCACTGATGCAGCATGCGGCCACCCATGGCCGTCTTGGTATGGTCAATCAGCCAGAGCAGACTGCCCTTCTTACGTCCTGTTCTAAGAGACTTGGTTAGTTCCAACTGACTTTTAGCAAAATGATTCATTTGCAGATAATCGGCAAAGGCATAGCGGACAACGGGCTGCAGATGCCCCAGGGCTTGTTTTTGAATGCTATAGAGGTAAGCTAGCAAGAGATTCAAGAGGCTAGCTTCTTGAGGGCTGGCTTGGTCTAGCACCCATTGGGTGCCAACTTCCGTCTGGTCAGTCAGGTCAAAGCTAGACAGATAAATAGCCAATTGCTGCTTGATTTGGTCTTTGATTTCAGCATCCAAACTGCTATCGACCACAATTTCGCTTGGCTTGAGGGCATAGAGCTCGCTAAAGAGCTGGGCTTGTCTTGGCGTTTGAGTGACTTTAATTTCCCCAGTAGAGACATCAATGGCCGCCAAGTAGAAGGTCTGGCCTTCCTGGCGCAAGGCAACTAAGTAGTTATTCTCCCTGACTTCAAGGGCTTCTTCTTCAATCAAGGTCCCAGGGGTAATGACTTGAACCACTTCCCGTTTGACCATGCCCTTGGTTAGTTTTGGATCTTCCACCTGCTCACAGATGGCTACCTTATTGCCTGACTCAATCAGACGTTTGATATAGTCTTTGGCAGAGTGATAAGGGACTCCACACATGGGAATGGGATTGTCAGCCTTCTTATTGCGGGAGGTCAAGGTAATTTCCAGTATCTTGGCAGCCTTGAGGGCATCGTCGAAGAACATCTCATAGAAGTCCCCCAAACGATAGAAAGGAAGGCATCCGGATATTGGGCTTTAATTTCATGATACTGCGCCATCATGGGCGTCATTTTAGCTTCTGCAGTCACGGAGGACGTCCTCCCTTCTTAATAGTATTTGCTTAGGGACTCCTGGGTCACCTGAATGGGCACAATGGACTTGGCAAGCCCGGTCTTATCATCTAAATCAATCAGACAGGCACTGAGCACCAGTGGCCCCTTGGTTTCTTGCACTAGGCGCGTTGGCAACTGGCTAGTGAAGCGCTGAATGACTTCCTTGGCCGCAAAGCCCAGAATGCTGTCTTGGGCCCCTGTCATGCCTACGTCAGTCAGACTAGCAGTTCCGCCTGCCAAGACCTTGGCATCATTGGTTTGAACATGGGTATGGGTCCCGACGACAGCCGACACACGGCCATCTAAATAATGGGCAAGGGCCAACTTCTCGCTAGTCGCTTCCGCATGGCAATCCACAAAGATAAAAGGCGTTTGCTTACGGGCCTGATCTACTAGTTGGTCAATCATGAGAAAGGGACTGGTGACCGGGTTCATAAAAACTGTCCCCAGGACATTAATAACCGCCACTTGATGTTGGTTATAGCGGACATAGTGGATGCCCTTGCCTGGCGTTGTGGCTGGTAAGTTAGCCGGCCGGACCAAAGGCTTGGCTCCTTCTATGAAGTTATAGAGGTCGCGATTATCAAAGGCATGGTTGCCCAAGGTAATGGCTTCAACGCCTAGGCTTAGAATTTGCTTATAGAGTTTCTCAGTCAAGCCTCGGCCATCAGCAGCATTCTCTGCATTGACAATGGTTACTTGGGGCCGGTGGCTTTGCTTAAGATAAGGCAGATAGCTAGTTAAGGCCTCCATACCTGCAGTGCCCACAAGATCGCCAACAAATAATAGCTTCATGGTCTCCCTCTTTCTCTTTTGACATCTCTTTTATTTTACCAATCCTTAGCCCTAAAATAAAGGAAAAAGGCGTTATCTTCCCCATTAAAAAAGCGCTGAATCCTTAGATTCAGTCGCTTATTTACTTTGATATTTAGACTGGAGCGGACCAATGAGGTTAGCTGGCACCAAACTGGTCAAATCGCCGCCATAGCTGGCAATCTCCTTGACCAGGCTAGAGCTAATGTGCTGATAGGCTGGCCGGGCTTGCAGGAAAATGGTCTCTAGGTCAGGATTGAGGCCCCGATTGGCTTGGGCAATGGGTAGTTCATAGACATAGTCCCCTGAATGGCGCAGACCGCGTACTAGGCAAGTGGCCCCAAGTTCTTTGGCTAGGTCAGCCATAAGTTGACCTTCTAGCACTTGAATCGACACATTAGGCAAATGCCCCAAGCAAGCCTGCAAATGACCTAAGCGCTCTTCCAAGCTGAAGAGTGGCTGTTTGAGGGCATTGACTCCCACCACTACATAGAGACGATTGAAAAGGCGACTGGCCCGTTCAATCAAATCCACATGTCCCAAAGTAATGGGATCAAAACTCCCAGCAAAGAGAGCCACGGTTTCTTGTCTGTCGGCCATAAGCCTTCCTCCTTAATCCGCTTCTGGCATCCCGTAAAAATAAATCTGAGTTTGGCCATAGCGTTTGTGTTGATAGCGTTGGTAGCCTGCAATGGCCTCTGGCAAGTCCGTCACATCATCGGTCTCGCAGACCAGGGTCGTTTCAGGGTCGATTAAGCCTTGGGCTTGCAACCATTCAATGTCTTCTACTAATTTCTGTTTGGCATAGGGTGGATCCAATAAGACTAGGTCGAAGACCAAGTCTGCTTCTGAGACTTTTAGGCTTTGAAGGCTCTTGCGATTGTCCCCTGCCAAAACTGTGAAGCGATCCTCTTCCTTGGTCATGGCGACATTTTGCTTAATGGTCAGTAAGGCCGGACGATATTTCTCGGTCATGACTGCGCGATCCATGCCACGAGAGACCGCTTCAATAGCCAGAGCCCCGCTGCCCCCATAGAAATCCAGGCAGAGGCCACCATCAAAAAAGCCACCCAAAGACGAGAAGATGGCTTCCTTAATTTGTCGGTAGTCGGCCGCGTGTTGAGGCCTGGAACAGGCTTAAGTGGCCGGCTGCCATAACGTCCTGCGACTACTCTCATGCTGGCGCCCCACTCTCAGCGGCCGCCTCATTCTTATCCAGCGAAGAGGCCAAATCAGATAAGAAATTATCCTTGTGTTGGCCAGACAAGTTACCCTTCTCGCTCTCTGGCTTGAGGTCTGGATCTTTACGGTTAGGAATGGCATCCTTAAAGGTCATGTCGATGTCGTCGCGCATGGAACCTTCCACCTTACGAACGAAGTGCAGGCGATTGAGTTGTTGGGTCACTTGGTCTACCTGGTTGGCATTGACGTAGAGTACCACATAACGTAGACGATCACTAATGTAGTGGACATGCCCGTATTTTCGAATATTCTTGACTTGTTTCAAGGAATAGAGCCAGACAATAAGCTCTTTACGCTTGACCATCTTAAATTCCATGATAGTCCTCCTTTACTTGCGAGGCTTGTGCTTCTATGACTCGCTTTTCTTCAATAATCATAACTTGTAAGACCCCAACCAACATCATGGTCAAGACCATACTGGTCCCCCCATAGGAGACAAAGGGTAAGGTAACCCCGGTCAGAGGCACCAAGCCGGATACCCCACCGATATTGAGGCTTGATTGAACCAAGAGCAGACAGCCAACCCCGGTGAAGACGGCGCGACGGAAGGTATCTTGACTCTTGGCTGCCCAACGGAAGCAGAGAAAAATCAAGGCCGATAGCAGTAAGACTACTACGACCAGGCCCACTAGGCCTGACTCTTCCCCAATCACTGCCAGAATATAGTCCGTATGACCCGCTGGTAAACCTTCTTGTTTGGTCAAGGAATGACCAATCCCCCGACCAAAGAGGCCACCACGGCTAATGGCGATATAGGCGTTAACTAATTGGTAACCCGCTGCTTTGGCATACTTAAAGGGGTTCACAAAGGAACCAAAGCGCCGTAATTGATAATGGTCACTGGTCGCTAGCTTATCCGCATTGGTATAAATCCAGGTGATAAGCCCGATACCTAGGCCTGCAAGTATCAATAAGACGACTTTTTGGGTTTTGCTATTCATGATTAAGGCTAAGGCCACCAGCAATAAAGTGGCCGAAATAATCATAAACATCCCCATATCAGGCTGGGCAAAAATAAGGACTAAATCTAAGAGCATCAAACCAATGGAAATGACGGATTCATAGTCCATATTGGCAAACCAACGCTCTTTAGTTAGTAGCACTTCACGTCTCGACTTGACACAAAGAATGCCCATCAAGAGAATCAAACCAATCTTGGCCAACTCACCTGGTTGGAAGTTGAGACCCATGAAGCTGAGCCAACTTCTGGCCCCACCACCAGAGACCCCGATAAAACGCGTCAGTAAGATTAAGAAGGCAATCAGGCCATTGGCGACAAAGAGCCAGAAAGGCTCAATATAGAGACGATAAGGCAGGCAAATGGCCACTGCCGATACCGCCAAGCCTAAGCCAATCCCAAACATTTGACGGCTAAGATAGTGCAGTGGCGTGGGAACTGTTGCCCCGTTCTCCAATAAATATTGTGTTGAACTATAGACCATAATCAGGCTATAGACACTCAATAGACCGACAATCAAGAGTATCCACCAATCCATACGGCTGAAGTTATAGCGAATCTGGTCCAAGAAGTGCTGTCCTGACTGCTTGGCATGATTCGGTTGCTTTGCTTTTTGCATGCTGTGATAGGCCTCCCTACATAGTACACATATTATACCATAGGACTGAGCATGAAGAAACCCATAGCTACTCAAAAGCCCGGCAGATGGGCATAGAGCCAGATTTTTCCCATGCTAAAAATCAAAAAGAGGCTAGGACTCAGTCCTAACCTCTCTCATTATTAAGCTTCAACTGCTACTGGGTAGACAGAAACTTGTTTCTTGTCGCGACCTTTACGTTCGAAACGTACCACGCCGTCCACTAATGCGAACAATGTGTCGTCGCCACCTTTACCAACGTTTACCCCTGGGTGGATTTTAGTACCGCGTTGACGGTATAAGATAGAACCACCAGTGATGGTTTGGCCGTCAGCTGCTTTAGCACCTAAACGTTTTGCACGAGAGTCACGACCGTTAGAAGTCGAACCCCCCCCTTTTTTGTGGGCGAATAATTGTAAGTTTAATTTCAACATTCTCGAGCACCTCCTATTTTGCTTGGTTAATCTTCAAGTGTATAAACTCTGGATAATTGTCAGCCAGGACCTCCAAAGCATACACCAAATGACGCAATAAGACTTGCGCATCATGCTCCTGTTGCTTGTTAGAGCAAGCCGGAACCGTCAGCTTCAAGTAGCCACCTGCTACCTCATCGACTTGGACGTCGTAGGGCAGCCCGACTAATCGTTCAAGTGAATTCTCTACTGAGATAATCTGGCTTGATACTGCCGCACAGACAATATCCTCGCCATACTCCCCTGCACCGGCGTGACCGGACAGTTCTAGTTGACGGATAGCGCCTTTGGTATCCACTTGGCCTTTGATCTTAATCATAAGAATTAAGCGTTGATCGCTTCAACAACTAATTTAGTGTAAGGTTGACGGTGACCTTGTTTGCGGTGAGTGTCTTTACGACGTTTGTATTTGAAAGTCACGACTTTCTTAGCACGGCCTTGTTTTTCAACTTTAGCCACTACAGAAGCGCCTTCTACTAATGGAGTCCCAACTTTAGTTGATTCGCCACCTACTAAGACTACTTGGTCAAAGGTAACAGTTTCGCCTGCTTCTGCGTTGAGTTTTTCAACGAAGATTGTTTGACCTACTTCTACTTTTACTTGCTTTCCGCCTGTTTTGATAATTGCGTACATTCAAGCACCTCCTTTATTTTTCTTTCGGGGTTAATCCCCTGCACTTAGACTCGCCATGTTAAGTGGCCAGAACTGGCGCTTAGACTCAACTTGCGCGGTTGCAGATGTGGTGCTACACATAAACAACAGTCATATTATAGACCATCCCGCTAGCAAAGTCAACTGCTAGCAGGCAATCCCTAGAATTTCCCTAGGTTGCTTAAGTCTTCCTTGGCTGGCATGACTTCCTTGGTATCCCAATGCTCGACAATTAAGCCATCTTTAAGACGGAAAATGTCCATCCAGGCATAATCCTGACCATCTTGCCAGACCTTAGAATAGGCCACGACATAGTCTCCCTGAGCTAGAAGCTTGAAGACGAAATCATAGTTGACTTGGTGGTCCTGGAGATAGTTGCGATAGGCTTGACCCCCTTGCCCCATAGCCAGGTTATGTTGGACTAAGTCGGAACTAACATAGCGGTCGAAGCTATGGAACTCCTGATTTTGCAACACTTCAGTTAAAAAACGACGAACTTGCTTTTTATTCTCTGCCCCATCCTCATCCTGGTCTAAGGCAAAATCTCCCAAAATAGGATCCACTTGTCCATCTGCTGGTGCTTGGTAGGCTTCAATAACATCCCAATGCTCGACAATACGCCCAGATTCATCGGCGCGGAAGATGTCGGCAGTGATCCATTGGGTTTGACCTTGGTTAAGGTATTGATGGACGTGTAAGAAGACGAAATTGTCATCCTCGATATAGCGGACAATCTTAATTTGCCGCTCAGGATTGCGTTGGAAGAAATCCTGGAAGAAGGCCTTGAAGCCTTCCTTACCATCTGGTACACCAGTACTGTGCTGAGTATAGCTAGCCCCCATATAGTGACGGTGAACCTCATCAATTTGGCCGTCTTGAATCCCACGCATATAGAGCTTTTGGGCGTTTTGCATTTGCTGTGACATGGGTGACTTCCTTTCTTTCATTTAACTCTTAATTATCTTACATTAGTTTGCCAACCTATTTAAGTAGACCTTGACGTGACAAGAAGTCATGGGCCACTTCCTTGGCTGATTTGCCTTCCACGTCAACTTGATAGTTCATGGTGGCCATTTCGGTCGCCGTAATCTTCTTATGGAGCTTGTTGAGGATGCCTTCTAATTCAGGATGTTGCTTGAGGGTCTCTTCTCTCATTAGCGGTGCCCCCTGGTAAGGTGGGAAGAGGTGTTTATCGTCTTGTAGGAGCTTGAGGCCATACTTGATAATCTGACTATCCGTCGAATAAACTTCGATGATATCTAGTTTATCTTGTTCTAGCGCTTGATAACGCAAGGCTGGTTCCATGGTTTGAATGTTAAGCTTCAGGCCGTAGAGGGACTCCAGCCCTTTTTTACCATCGGGCCGATCGTTAAACTCCAAGGAGAAACCAGTGCGAGCTGTCGATTCTACCTTCTTCAAGTCCGAAATGGTTTCTAAGCCATGCTCCATAGCATAGGCTTCTTTGACCGCGATGGCATAGGTATTTTGGTAGGCCATAGGCTTGAGATAAATTAACTTATCTTGTTGGTAGATACCATCCCGCGCCGCCTCATAAACCGCCTCTTGGTCATTGGCTAGCTGAGGTGGATTGGTTAGAAGCGAAGCTGTAATGGTGCCCGAGAATTCCGGATAGATATCGATACTGCCAGCCTTAAGGGCCTCATAGAGGAAGGAAGTCTTACCAAAGTTTGGCTTAACTTCGACTTGCAGGTGGCTATCCTGTTCAATTAATTCCTTATAGAGATGAATCAAGATGTCCGGTTCAGCCCCTAATTTACCTGCAATAATTAGCTTGTTGTTACCCATTGGTAGGAAATAAGGTTGCCCAAAGCTTGCCACCACTAAAACTGCGGTAGTTAAGAAGCTTAAGAGCAAGGTTTTAGGACGACGCTTGGTCAGAGCGCCCAGAATTAAGCTGATAACGACTGCTAAGAAAGCCGAGCTAATGGCCCCAATCAAGATTAAGGCTGAATCATTACGGTCAATCCCTAGCAGAATCAGGCTACCCAAGCCCCCTGCCCCAATCAAGGCGGCTAAGGTGGCGGTCCCGATAATCATAACGGCAGCCGTCCGAATACCAGACATCATGACCGGCATAGCCAGAGCAAGCTGATACTTACGCAGTTTTTCCCAGCGCGTCATACCAAAGGCCGTCGCCGCTTCTTCCAATTGAGGGTCCAACTCCCAGAAGGCCGTAATGGTATTTTGCACAATGGGAAAGAGCCCGTAGACGACCAAGGTCACAATGGCTGGCAGGGTTCCAATCCCAATAAAGGGAATCAACAAACCCAAGATAGCCAGTGAGGGAATGGTCTGCACAATCCCCGTTAACTGTAAGACCCAAGCCGCTAGACGGCGATAGTTGACCAGAAAAAAATTGAAAGTGGCACGGCAATCAAAAATGGCTAGCAAGAGAGCCGCTAAGGATATTTGCAGATGTTGCCAAATAGCCGTCTGCCAATCACCAAAACGATTAATAAATACCTCAATCAAATTATGCATGCTGCTCACCTCCCTTAAAGAATTGGGCAACTGTCTCATTGGCTGGCTCTGCTAGGATGCTAGCAGGATCCGCAATTTGCAGAATCTGCCCTTCGTGCAAGACACAAATCCGATCCCCTAATTTAAGGGCTTCCTGCATATCATGGGTGACGAAAACAATCGTCAGACCTAACTCCTGATGCAATTGCTTAATTAAATCCTGGAGCTGGGTCTTAGAAACGGGGTCTAAGGCACTAAAAGGTTCATCCATTAACAATAATTGTGGCTGAGAAATAATAGCCCGCAGGATTCCTACCCGTTGCTGTTCCCCACCTGACAGCTGACTTGGATAACGGTCCTTATATTTTTCTGGCGCCAAGCCCACCTTGGTCATTAAGTCCTGGACGGCTTGCTGGCGCTTGGCCTTGGGCCATTTTTCATTTCAGGGATGAGTTCGATATTCTCTTCCACCGTCAAATTCGGAAAGAGCGCCCCCTGCTGAAGGACATAACCTGTATCCAGGCGCAAGCTTCTAAGGTCAAGGTCTTGAATGGCTTGATTATTGCGGTAGATCTTGCCTTGGCTTGGCTCAATCAGGCGGTTAATCATCTTAAGCGTGGTGGTCTTGCCACTCCCACTTTTACCAACTAGGATAAAAAACTCCCCTGCTTCAATTTCAAAAGTCAAATTATCTAGGGCTCTTGCCCCGTCAAATTCTTTACTTACTGCTTCAAATTTTATCATAAGGTCATCTCCTTCATTTGAGCCTCTAAGGCGGTCACATAGCGTGCGCTTAAGGCGACTAGCTGGTCCAATTCTTGCTCAGAAAAATCAGCCAGAGCCGCTTGCTCCATGGCATGTAGGCGGCTGATAATAGGCTCAGCAAAGGCCAAACCCTCTGGCGTCAGGCACACCTTCTTCTGCCGCTTGTCTTGCGTGTTTGAACATAGGCTGACATAGCCCTTGGCTAGCCAGCTCTTAATAGTAGCGTGGACTACCTGCTTGGTGGACTGGGTCTTCTCGGCCAGATAACCTTGTAAGCAGCCATTTGGCGAGTGATAGAGCCAGAGCAAGATAACTAAACTCTTACCTTGGAGACCCACCCGGCGGGCATAGCATTCAAAGAGACACATTTGTTGGTCCCAGAGTCGTATATAAGCACGATCTAGTGGTGATTTTGCCATGGTCACCCTCCTCCTTCAATTTACCTTATGACTAGCTTAGCATATAAGACAATAGTTAGTCAAAATATTTGACTACTATGCTCCGTAAAAAAAACTCCGCGCTAAGCACGGAGTCATTTCTAAACGATATAGTAATTCTCGTAACCTAACCAGGTCAGAATGGACCGGGTTGGGAAATAGAGGACAAAGGATAGGACCGTATTGAAAATCAAAGTCGGTACCAAGTTCTCCATAATGAAGCGACTCAAGGTCACTTGGGTATAGCCCGTCTCCCGATAGAAGACAAAGATGGCAAAGTCCAAGAGACTGATTAAGACGATAAAGAGCATAAAATGTACAAGCCCACGCTTAGGTAGATAACGTTTAATCCGGGTCACACAATAGGCAATGAACCAATAGCCAAAGGCGAAAACCCCAATAATGGTCGTGTTATAACTATCGGCTACCACCCCAAACAAGAGACTGTAAAGTAAGACTTCTCGTTCACGGAAGTAAAAGGCAAAGGTAATGACCCAGTAAAGCATAAGGTGACTGACAATCCGCTGACTATCAGCCAGAAACTCAGCTGGGAAGATAGCTGGCAAGGCGGAATCGATGATAATGGAGAAGAAGAAGACTAGCGGGATAAACCAACGTAATTTGCGTTCTCTAGTAACCTTCATACTTACTCACTCCGTCCCTGACGCTTAATAACCGTCACAAAGCGGATATCTGTCATTTCACCGGCTGGCTTAATCCGAACCGTTTGGAAGAGACCATAGTCATCCATCTTGGCTTCGGTCACTTCCCCGATTAAGAGTGAAGATGGCGTCACGCCCCCTAAGCCAGAGGTCTGAACCAAGTCCCCGGCTGCCACTTGAACAGTTGGGTCAACTTGCGTCATCAAGTATTCCTTAGTTTTGCGGTCATAGCCGGAGATAATGCCGTTGGCTGAACCAGACTTAATCTGAATGCTAGCCGCTACCTTACCGTCATTGGATTGTTCATTGGACAGGAGTAGGACCTTAGAACTGGTTGGGTTAACTTCGATAATACGGCCAATCAAGCCGTTACCAGACATAACCGACATGTTCTTCTGGATGCCCTCGTTAGCCCCTACGTTAATCACCAGACTCTCCATCCATTGATCGGGATTCCGGGCAATAACGGTCGCATGAACAGTGGTATATTCGGACAGGGACTCGGTCAAGTTAAGTTCTTGCTTCATCTTGCCGTTTTCAGCCTCTAAATCGGCTACCCGCACTTGGAGTTCGTAAATCTTATCGATTTTTTCTTTTAAGTGTTGGTTTTCTTCATGGGTGTTAATCAAGTTGTCGACTGAATCCACGAAGCGCACGACCATGGAGACCGGCTCAGAAAAGAGACGGCCACCCCAGGCGGTCGCATCATTAATAGCACTGGTCACCGCATTGTTGGCCCCATTAATCATGGTGTAGGCGACCACGGACACTACTGCGATGGCAGACAGGAGTATCCAGATTAATTTCTTATTATTTAACATTCAAGTATATCTCCTTTTCTGCCTAACGCGCGTTCCGTTCTTTCTTTGGCTTGGTCAGTCATAGTCTTAAGCATCTTGCCAGCACCAATAGCCACGGCATCAATAGGTTGCTGACTCAAATGAACGGGTACGCCCACGCTATCATGCAAGCGTTCAGGCAGGCGTTTCAAGAGGGCCGCACCCCCGGTCAAGACGATACCGTTCTCGCTAATGTCCGCAGCCAATTCAGGCGGCGTCACTTCTAAGACCTGGCGGATGCCGGTCGCTATTTGGCGGATGACTTCGTCAAGGCCTTGGGCCACAACAGCTGCGGTTACTTCCTTGCTGTCAGGCAGACCTGTGCCCGAATTTCGTCCTTTGACGACCAGGGTATCTTCTTTATCGTAATCGGCATAAGCGGCATTGCCAATGGACAGCTTCAAGTCTTCAGCTGCCTGGTCCCCAATCACCAAGTGGTAATGGGTCCGCACTAATTCCTTAATGGCTTGGTTCATGGCATTACCTGCTGCCCGTGAGGTCAAGGATTTGACCACTTCGCCATAGGAAATCAGGGCAATATTGGTAGTCCCCGCGCCAATATCGACTAGGAGATGGCCACGTGGTTCATAGATTGGCAAATTTGCCCCTACGGCTGCCGAGAAAGATTCATCAATAATCATGGCCCGGCCAATTCCTAGGTCCTTGAGGGCGTCCACAACGGCACGGCGCTCAACTTTGGAAATATTGCTAGGGACTGAGATAACCACCTCAGGCTTAGACAGACTGCGGTGGAGGGCCTTCTTGATGAAGAAAGCCAAGAGTTGTTTGGTCAAGGAAAAGTCTGCGATAACCCCATCTTGGATGGGATGAATGGTTTCATATTTGTCGGACGTACGTCCAACTAAAGCCGCTGCTTCCTTGCCATAAGCCACGACTTCTTTGGTTTCTGAATTGATTGCGATAATAGAAGGTTCTCTTAACGCAATGCCCTTATTCTCAATGTAAATGATGGTATTAGCGGTCCCTAGGTCAATCCCTAAGCGTTGCTTGCCGAATAAAGCCATTAAGATGTCCTCCTTCACTAAAATGATAGCTACAATCCATTATAGCAAAAAAGCCCCCTTCATTCTACTCTTGACCGTTGAAATATTTGAAATTTGCCTGACACGCCTCCGCCTTAAAAATCTGAGCCCTAAAAAATGCGAAAGCCACCCCTTTGGTCTATATATATATGAGGAGTGATTTTTATGAGAAAAACTGTCAGCTACCTAAGAGAGCTACCTCCCGATAGCCTACCCAGGGAAAGGCTGGTCAACTTCGGCGCCAAGGCCCTCTCTAACCAAGAATTGCTGGCCATCCTGTTAGGACCGGCAGTCAGGACTTGAGGGTCCTAGACTTATCCCTGGCTGTCCTGACCCATTTTCGGGATCTAAGCGAGCTCAAGTCTGCCAGTCTCGATCAGTTTGAAGCCATTAAGGGCATCGGACCCGTCAAGGCCATCCAACTTCAAGCCTGCATCGAACTTGGCCAACGCATTGCCCAAAAGCGGCCACCTAAACTGGGCACCCTCACCTCCACCAAGGCGGCCGGCCAGTGGTTGCATGATGCCCTCTGTGATATGCAGCAGGAGCACCTCATTGCCCTCTTCCTTAACAGCAAGAATCAGGTCATCCGCCAACAAATTATCTTTATTGGCTCAGTCAATGCTAGCGTGGCCCATCCCCGCGAAATCTTCAAGGAAGCCGTCAAGTATCCCACTGCCCGCCTCATCATCGCCCACAACCATCCCTCTGGGGATCCTGAACCTTCTCAGGCCGACCTGCACTTCACCCAGCGCATGATTCAATGTGGTGATTTGATGGGCATTGAACTGCTAGACCACTTTATTATTGGGCATGATGACTATGTTAGCTTACGGGAAACGACTAAGCTCTTTCACTAAATTGTCTGTACAACCAATAAGTTGAGTCAGTATCTTTAATAGATATGCATAGTATTTCCAATTATTTTTAGTATAACGCTTGCAATTTGTATAGCGAGTGCTATAATAAAGTTATATTTTATGTTTAGTAAGATCGCGATGTCCCTATCACCTTCTAACGACGGCTAGAATATAATATAGACTGTGCGACAGCACAAGGAGGAATTGCATAATGGAGCAAGGTAAGGTAAAATGGTTTAACTCAGAAAAAGGTTTCGGTTTTATCGAACGCGAAAATGGCAACGATGTATTCGTTCACTTTTCTGCGATTTTGGGTGAAGGCTATAAGACCTTAGAAGAAGGCCAAGTTGTTAACTTCGAAGTTGAAGAAGGCGCTCGTGGTCCTCAAGCAGCAAATGTTGAAAAATTAGCTTAATGCCAATTAACACACAAAAAGCGATGGAGCTTCCATCGCTTTATTTTTTTCGACAAATTTCGGTACCGGTTTTTGTAATTTAATTTTATATATAATTTATTTCAAAAATTCCTTAACCTGACTAATAAAATAGAGAGAACCCGTCAAAATCAAGGCTTTTTTTGCCTCCTGTTGTCCAGCTTGATAGTCGGTTAGCTTAGGCTGCCAGTCTAGGAAAGGCAAAGCTGTTTGCGCCTGCCAATCAACTTGTGTCATGGCCCCAGGATAGTCAAAAGTCGACAGATAGACTGCCATCCCCTCTTCCGCCCACTTATGCAGATAAGTTAGGTGGCTAGCCTGGTCCTTGCGTTTGAGGCCAGCAAAAATTACCGTCACCTGGTAGTCTGCCAAATCATGCGTCAGGAAGTCATCCAAGGCTTGGAGCCCTTGACTATTATGGGCGCCATCAACCAAGATAAGCGGTGCCTGACTTAAGCACTCTAGGCGCCCCTGCCAGTTTACCCCTTCTAGAGCTGCTAGGGCCTGATCCCAGTCAATCTCACCTTGCTTTTGATTCATCCAAGCTTCAAATGCAGCTAAGGCTAGGGCTAGATTGTCTCCCTGGTGCTGCCCCAACATGGCAATGGTCACCTGGTCAAAGTGGCGCCCTGATGGCAAGGTCACTTGCCAGCTTCGTTTACTTAGGCCTCTGCCTTCTTGCACAGGAGTGACATGAAAATCTCGGCCTAATTGCATGACATCCCCTTGGTAGTTGAGATTAGCCAGTATTTCAGGTAGGACTGCCAAGGCTTCTTGGGGCAGGCGCCCCAGCCCCACCCTGCCAGTGTTCGGCTTAATTATGCCAAATTTTTGCTGGGCAATCTCCGCCAGAGTCTGGCCTAGTCGGTCCTGGTGATCAAAGCCAATGGTAGTAATTAAGGCCATATCAGCCTCCAGCACATTGGTGCAATCCCAGAGTCCCCCTACCCCTGCTTCAATCAGGCAGACATCAAGCTGACACTGGCTGAAATAGACCAGCATCATAACCGTATAGAGTTCAAAGCCAGAGAGTGGGCCCCAATCTTGAGCCATCAATTTCTCATTAAGCTCCACCATGGTGCGGACCAATTCCAGTAGTTTCTCATCCTCAATGGGCTGGCCGTTGACCATGAGTCGCTCGTTGAAGGCCAGGATATGGGGCGAGGAAAAGGCCCCCACCCTCAGTCCTTGGCTGATAAACAAGCCCTGTAAATAGGCCAAGGTCGAGCCCTTACCATTGGTACCAGCTAGTTGAATAATACTTGGCAGTGATTCTTGCGGCTGACCTAACAGGCTTAAAGCCTGGTGCATACGGTCAAAACCTGGTCTTAGCTGGTGACTGGTCTGGCGACTGAGCCAGTCATGAGCGTCTTCAATACTTGTCATTTCTTGTCCCATGACATCCTCCTTAATCAGTAACTTAATTCAAGGTATAGACCGAAGGCTAGGACGCCCGTCCTAGCCTTCTTACTATCTTGCTACTTACATTAAGTCTTTTACTTGTTGAATCCGTTCCTTGACGGTCTCTAATTGGCTGAGGTAGCCTTGACGCTTGTTGCGTTCTTCCGCCACCACCTGCTCAGGCGCGCGAGAAACGAATTTCTCGTTAGACAATTTGCCGTCAATACGTGCGACTTCTTTTTCTAGCTTAGCTTGTTCGCCTTCCAGACGGGCTAACTCATCTTCTAGCTTAATCAAGCCCTTGAGTGGCATTAAAATCTCAGCGAAGCTTAAGACTTGGGTTACCACTTCTTCTGGATGCTCGGGTGCTTGACTGATTACCAGTTGCGCTGGATTACAGAAGCGCTTGATGTAGGCTTGGTTAGCCTCTAAGAGGGCTTGGCCTGCTGCATCTTGGACCTTAATGTAGAGATCCACCGGCTTAGATAATGGCGTGTTCATCTCGTTACGGATGGTCCGCACGGCACGAATTAATTCCATTAACTGAGCCATTTGAGCTTCCACTTGGCTATCTTGGTAAGCCTCATTTACGCGTGGGTAGTCCGCCACTACGATTGACTTGTCTTGGCCACCAATTTGTTGCCAGATTTCTTCCGTCACAAATGGCATGATTGGGTGAAGCAGACGGAGGAATTGATCTAAGACATAGACCAAATAGATTTGGTGGTGGTATTAGCGGCTTCCTTGTCTTGGAGTTGTTCCTTGGTCATTTCGATGTACCAGTCGCAGTAGTCATCCCAGATAAAGCTATAGAGGATACGGCCAGCTTCCCCAAACTCGAAGCGTTCGAAGAGTCGGGTCACATCCGCAATAGTTGTTTGGAGACGGGCTAGAATCCAACGGTCTGCTAGGGTTAAGTCTTGGCCAATAGACAAGTTAGCCAAGGTCAAGTCGCCCACGTTCATGAGCACATAACGGCTAGCATTCCAAATCTTGTTGATGAAGTTCCAAGCTGCATCCATCTTATCAGTCGAGAAGCGGACATCTTGGCCAGGGGCTGAACCATTGGCCAGGAACCAACGCAGGGAGTCTACCCCATACTGCTCGATAACATCCATTGGGTCCACCCCATTACCCAGGGACTTGGACATCTTGCGACCTTCCGCATCCCGAATCAAACCATGAATGAGGACATTTTGGAAAGGACGACGACCGGTGAATTCCAAACTTTGGAACATCATACGGCTGACCCAGAAGGTCAGGATGTCATAGCCTGTTACTAAGGTGTTGTTAGGGAAGTAGCGTTTGTAGTCAGCTGACTCCTCATCAGGCCAACCCATGGTTGAGAATGGCCAGAGGGCACTTGAGAACCAAGTGTCTAAGACGTCTGGATCTTGGGTCCAGTTTTGGCTATCTGCAGGTGCTTCCATGCCCACATAAACTTCACCTGTCTCATTGTGGTACCAGGCTGGGATTTGGTGCCCCCACCAGAGTTGACGGGATACTACCCAGTCGTGAATGTTTTCCATCCAACGAATGTAGGCATCGTTAAAGCGCGGTGGGTAGAAGTTAACGGTATTCTCTCCTTGAGCCTTCTGAGCGGCAATGGCTTGTTCAGCCAAAGGCCCCATGCGGACGAACCATTGCGTCGATAGACGAGGTTCTACTACCACACCAGTCCGTTCAGAGTGACCCACAGAGTGTAAGTGTTGCTCAATCTTGATTAAGAGGCCAGCAGCGTCTAAGTCCGCTACCACTGCCTTACGTGCAGCAAAGCGATCCATGCCTTGGTACTTACCTGCTAATTCGTTCATAGTGGCATCATCGTTCATGACATTGATACGTGGCAAGTCATGACGGTTCCCCACTTCAAAGTCGTTAGGGTCGTGAGCTGGCGTAATTTTAACTACCCCAGTCCCAAAGTCTTGCTCCACGTATTCATCAGCAATCACTGGAATTTCGCGGTTAACTAGTGGCAAGATCACCTTCTTGCCAATCAAGGATTGATAGCGTTCATCGTCCGGGTGAACCGCCACGGCCGTATCCCCTAAGAGGGTTTCAGGACGGGTAGTCGCCACTTCTAAGTAGCCAGAACCATCTGCCAAAGGATACTTCATGTGGTAGAAGGCACCTTCCACATCCTTATGGATGACTTCGATATCAGACAAGGAAGTCTTAGCCGCTGGGTCCCAGTTGATGATGTATTCGCCCCGGTAGAGCAAGTCCTTCTCATAGAGGGTTACGAAAACCTTCTTAACGGCTTCTGACAAGCCCTCATCCAGAGTAAAGCGTTCACGACTATAGTCGACAGAAATCCCCATTTTAGCCCATTGTTGGCGAATGTGGCCAGCGTATTCTTCCTTCCAAGCCCAAGTTTGTTCCAGGAATTTCTCCCGACCTAGGTCATAACGTGACAGGCCTTGGCTACGTAATTTTTCTTCGACCTTGGCTTGGGTGGCAATGCCGGCATGGTCCATACCAGGCAACCAGAGGGTGTCAAAGCCTTGCATCCGTTTCTGACGGATAATCATATCTTGCAAGGTAACGTCCCAGGCATGGCCCAGGTGGAGTTTACCGGTTACGTTTGGTGGTGGAATGACAATGGAATAAGCCTCTGCTTCTGGGTCTTCCGATGGCTTAAAGACGCCACGTTCTAACCACTCTTCGTATTTCCCGGCTTCAATGGCCTGGGGATTATACTTGGTTGATAGTTCTTTGGTCATAATGTCCTCCTTATAAAATTAACGATGGGTGGGTGGAGAAATGCGCCGTCTTGTGCCTAAAAACGTGAAAATCTTCCGTCGCTCGAGCCGAACTGACAGCCTGAAGAGCGGGACCGCCTCCAGCCTCCTGCGGAGTCTTCCGGCTTGCCCAGCTATGGCATTCGTACGTCGCCAAAAAGCTCCTACGACTGCTCATACGCTTGACATCCTTAGCGCCCTAAGGCTGTCAGTTCGGACGCGACTCCAGATTTTCACTTGAGGTACACGGACAAGAATGAAATAGTATTGTCTTCCTACTACGAAAAAACTCGCCCTAGTCAGCCTGTTGCTGCCTAGGCGAGGGTCTCGCGGTACCACCTAAGTTTTGTTACTCATCTGTTGCTATCGGAGTGCCTCCTCCGTCAGGGACTACTGGGCCTGGGGCCGTTGGCACCTGATACTCTGAGCTACTGGGTTCATCCTATGGAAGCTTGCAGCCGATGGCTTCCTCTCTGGGGTGGGCGGTGAACCGACTCTCTTCATCGTTAGTTATGTGATATAGTTAGTGTAGCAGAAAAGAGGCATTAAGGCAAGTGCCTTTACATCAATCGAGTAGTTGATCAATCATGCGATGGTGATTATTAATGAATAAGGAATAGGTATTAAACACTTCCGTCTCTTCATATGATTTCTGAGTAATTTCACTATCATTAATCTCGTAAATTACAGCACCAGGATATGCAAGCAATATCGGAGAGTGAGTAGCTATAATGAGCTGGCATCCATGGTCTAACATACGCTTAAACTCTACTAATAATGTCATCTGCATACTAGGTGAAAGTGCAGCTTCAGGCTCGTCGAACAAATAAACCCCACTATCCTTCAAGCGAAATTGGACAAAACGCATGAAACTCTCTCCGTTCGAAAAATTATTCATTGATTTAACGCCATAGTAGTCATTCAACTGATAGTCATCGACAAACTGCTTCGTTTGATAAAACGTATCCGCCCGAAAATAAAAGGCATCTTTCTCTCTTTGGGACGCTACTCTTACTAATCTGAATAAATCAGCATATTGTTCCGGCTCTGTCTGACGATTGCCTATGAAGTTTCTGGACCCTCCACTTTCGCGAATGCCTAATTTATTGGCGATAATGTTTAGAATAGTCGTCTTTCCTGATCCATTTAACCCGGTAAAAAGTGTAATCTTACCAAAGTGCAGTCCCTTATCATCCATATTATTTAAAAACTTCAACCTATCGTATAGCTCGATATTCCTACATTCACACGAAAAAAACAACGGTCTAATCGCTCTAACAAACACTATTAATCCCCCTTTAAATACCCCTTTCTTTACTTAACAATGGGCTGGATCCAGACGATTATATCATATATGGGTAAGTCAAACTCGCCCTAGTCAGCACAAGGCTGCCTAGGGCGAGCTAAAGTCGCGGTACCACCTAAGTTTATCACTCGTCTGTTGCTATCGGAGTGTCTCCTCCGTCAGGGACTACTGGACAGCAGGCTGTCGTTGGCACCTGATACTCTGAGCTACTTGGTTCATCCTGTGGAAGCTTTCAGCCTCTGGCTTCCTCTCTGGCTTGGACGGTTGAACCCCTTCTCTTCATCGTCTCTTATGTGAATACACTAAGTGTAGCAGAAAAGTTGAGTCATGACAAGTTATTCATTAATAGAGACTAGGCGAACTTTCATAATATCCGGATTGGTGGATAATTCTTCGATTAATTGGACGTGAGTCAAGTCCTTAGGCAAATGAATGGTAAAGGTATTGCGGTAAATCTTCTTGCCGTCTACATTGGTTACATCGAATTGAACATCGGTCAGTTCAATGTGATGGGTCTTGAAGAAGTCGGCAAAGAATTCCTTGGTAGCCACCCGGTGCACATATTGGATTTCCAGACGCCGAACATCGGGGATACGAACAATAAAGCGAATGACCGTTAAGGAGAAAATAACCCCTAAGAAGGTCAAACCAGCAATTTCATAATAACCCATACCGAGAGCTATCCCCAACGCCGCTGTCGTCCAGAGGGAAGCAGCCGTGGTCAGGCCGGCTACCCTTTGCTTGGTGACCACAATGGTCCCGGCGCCCAAGAAACCAATCCCGCTGACAATAGGTGCCAGCAAACGCACTTGGTCCACTTCAATTTCTGGGAAGCCATTCATTTTTTGATAGAAGACAGCCGATTGAATCATGGAAATAGCGGTGGCCCCGATACAAACTAGAATATGGGTACGCAGACCAGCCGGCCGGTTCTTACGTTGGCGGTCATAGCCGATGACCCCAGCGAAGAGGATGGCCAGACATAGTCTGACTAAAATAACATAAGCTGACATGAGCTCTTCCTTTCTCACTTTAAGTAACAGTTCATTATAGCCCATCAGGTCGAAAAATGCGAGTTAAATGCCACTGGAGTGCTATAAACTGCCCATAGAAAAAGGACTGGTCACCCAGCCCCCTTTTCCTATAAGCCCCGCTTGCGACGGAAGGCTGTAATCTTGTTCACTGCCCGGTCCAATTCAATCTTAGCCTTAATAAAGGCCTTGTTATCCTTGTTGGCAATGGCTTCTTGCATATTAATCTCGGCTTCTTGTTGTTCCACACTTACTTGGGCTTCATCAATGTCGCGTCCTCGGATAGCGTAGTTAGAGATAATCTCTACTTCATTGTTACGCATTTCCAAGACGCCACCATTAATGGCGATAAAGTCATCAGTCAGGCCTTCCTGCACCCGCACCACCTTGACAACACTCAATTCTAGCGGAGCCAAAATTGGCGTATGGTTAGGTAGAACGGTGAGGCCACCATCTACTGCCCGAACACTGCAGGACAGGGCTTGGTGATCATAGATGACCCCTTGTGGCGAGTAAATGCGTACCCGCATGGTATGCTGGTCCTTTGAATTGGCCATAGTGGTCACCTTCTTAATCTAAGCCTGCTGGTAAGTCAACGCCCATCTTACGTGCCTTCTCAATGGCTTGGCTAATTGGCCCCACATTACGGAAGGCTTCTTCAGGTAAGGCATCGTACTTACCGTCCACAATCCCTTCAAAGCCATGAAGGGTTTCTTCAATTGGCACGAAGGAACCAGGAATCCCGGTAAAGGCTTCGGCTACATGGAAGTTTTGCGATAGGAAGAATTGGATACGACGGGCACGTTTGACCACGATTTTCTCTTCGTCGGATAATTCTTCAATCCCCAGAATGGCAATGATATCTTGCAATTCACGGTAGCGTTGCAGAATCTTCTGTACCTTAAGGGCAATGTTGTAGTGGCGTTGGCCAACAATTTCTTCTGCTAAGGCACTTGAAGTGGAAGCTAGCGGATCCACCGCTGGGTAAATCCCTTGCTCCGTCAAACGACGTTCCAAGTTGGTAGTCGCATCCAAGTGGGCAAAAGTTGTGGCCGGCGCCGGGTCAGTATAGTCATCGGCAGGCACATAGACAGCCTGGATGGAGGTAATGGACCCATTCTTAGTTGAGGTAATCCGTTCTTGCATGGCCCCCATTTCAGAAGCCAAGGTTGGTTGATAACCCACGGCAGAAGGCATACGACCTAGTAAGGCAGAGACTTCTGAACCCGCTTGGGTGAAACGGAAGATGTTGTCAATGAAGAGCAGCACGTCTTGTTTGAGCTCATCACGGAAGTACTCGGCCATGGTTAAACCAGTTAAGACAACCCGCATTCGGGCACCAGGTGGCTCGTTCATTTGGCCGAAGACCATGGCGGTCTTCTTGTTAACCCCGGATTCACGCATTTCGAAAACTAAGTCGTTCCCTTCACGCGTCCGTTCGCCGACCCCAGTGAAGACCGAAATCCCCCCTAATTGTTCGGCAATGTTATGAATTAATTCTTGAATGAGGACCGTCTTCCCTACCCCGGCACCACCGAAGAGACCAATCTTACCCCCTTTGATATAAGGAGCTAAGAGGTCGATGACCTTAATCCCGGTCTCAAGAATGGTATAACTAGAACTTAATTCTTCAAAAGTTGGTGCTGGACGGTGAATCCCTCGCACCTCATGGTCACCATCAAGGCGACCCATATCATCAATTGGTTGGCCTAAGACGTTGAAGACCCGGCCTAGGGTTACTTCCCCTACCGGCACTTCAATCAAGCGGTCTGTATCCAGTACGGCTAGCCCACGCTGGAGCCCGTCGGTAGATTCCATGGCGATGGTCCGCACCACCCCATCCCCTAAGTCCAAAGCGACTTCCAGGGTAATGGATTGGGACAGGTCTACATCTGACAAGTCCATTGCTTCACTGACGGGTTGACGGGTGACCACCAAGGCATGGTGGATATCAGGCACCCCATTTTCAACCGGAAAAGCCACATCGACAACTGGGCCGATGACTTGCTCAATTCGTCCAATCCGCATGGTCTAATCCTCCTTCTTCTTATTATCATTGAGGGCATTAGCCCCATTGATAATCTCTAAAATTTCATTGGTTACTAGTAATTGACGTTCTTGGTTAAATTGTTGTTTCAAGGCGTCAATCATCTCATTGGCTGCGTCGGTCGCACTGCGCATGGCGTTCATACGACTGCCGTGTTCAGCCGTCTTGGCATCGACAATTGCCCCATAAATCTGACTCTCCGCAAACTGTGGCAGGAGCACGTCCAGCAAGGCCCCTTGAGAGGGCTCTACTAGATAGTCAACATTGGCCATATCATCCTCGTCCTCATCTAAGACATCTAAATCAGTCAAAGGCAAGACCTGGTCAGCCCGGAATTGGGAACTAACCGCGTTAATATGGTGATTGTAGCAGACATAGAGGGCATCGAAGGCCTGCTCCTTGAAGAGCTTGACCGCCCGCTTGACGATGGCTTGTACCTCACCGAAGGTTGGTCGGTCAGAAATGTCATGCATTTCCTTGGCTACATAGTAGCCGTTCTCCCGACAAAACTTGGCAATAGGCTCCCCAATGGCCAAGACCACAATCTCACTCTTGTCGGCATGGTCTTCTTCAAACATCTGTTGAACCGCCTTGATTATGGAGGAGTTGTAGCTCCCCGCCAAACCACGGTCTGAGGAAATAATCAGATAGCCGGTCTTCTTAACGGGACGCTCTAAGAGCATATCGTGAAAGTCGATATAGTTAAGCCCGTCTTGACGAATGGGCACCCCATCGTCTAAGAGCTCCAACTGAGACTTGGCCACATGGGAGACCATCTTGCGCACTTTCTCAGCATAGAGGAAGTAATCCTTGGCGTCTTGGGCCATCTTGTTATACTTGGCAGCCGACACCATCCGCATGGCATTGGTGATTTGGGCAGTCTTTTTAGTGGACTCAATCCGCTTTTTAATTTCATTTAAAGCCATTTATGTCCGCCCCTCCTCAGGCTTAGTCAGCGACCAAAGGCCGCGCACTCAATGGTTGGAAGCGTTGGCCGAATTCAGCCAGGATGCTATCCATGAGTTGTTGATCCGGTAGAACCTTCTTGGTCACAATCTCATGCAAGATGACATCGTAGTTATCTCGGAAGAAGGTCATAAGTTGGTCTTGATAGTCTTCAATCATTTCCAGTGGTACAGAATCCATATAACCATGAATCAAGGCATAGAGGATGACCACTTGTTCTTCAACTGGCAAGGTCTTGTGCAGCTTCTGCTTGAGCACCGCTACGGTCCGTTTCCCACGGTTGAGCTTGTGTTGGGTTGCCGCATCTAGGTCTGAACCGAACTGAGTGAAGGCTTCTAATTCACGGTAGCTAGCCAAGTCAATCCGCAAGGTCCCAGAGACCTGTTTCATCGGTTTGAGCTGAGCTGCCCCCCCTACCCGGGAAACTGACAGACCGGCGTTAATAGCAGGTCGAATACCCGAGAAGAAGAGATCACTTTCCAAGAAGATTTGACCATCGGTGATGGAAATGACGTTGGTTGGAATGTAGGCTGAAATGTCACCAGCCTGGGTTTCCACGATTGGCAGTGAGGTCAAGGACCCACCGCCTAAGGCGTCACTGAGTTTGGCACTACGCTCTAAGAGGCGTGAATGCAAGTAGAAGACGTCCCCTGGATAAGCTTCACGACCTGGTGGTCGTTTGAGCAGGAGGGACATTTCGCGGTAGGCCGCCGCTTGCTTGGATAGGTCATCGTAGACCACCAAGACATGCTGACCATTATACATAAATTCTTCCCCGATAGCGGTCCCTGAATAAGGCGCTAGGTAAAGTAAAGGCGCAGGTTGTGAGGCAGAAGCCGTCACAACGACGGTGTAGTCCATGGCGCCATATTGTTCTAAGGTGTTGACCAGGTTCTTAACGGTGGATTCCTTCTGACCAATGGCCACGTAGATACAGATAACATCCTTACCCTTTTGGTTGATAATCGCATCCACCGCTAAGGAAGTCTTCCCTGTCTTACGGTCCCCGATAATCAGTTCCCGTTGACCACGACCAATTGGTACTAAGGCGTCAACTGCCTTAATCCCTGTTTGCATTGGTTCATTCACACTCTGGCGGTCCATGATACCAGGCGCAGGTGTCTCAACAGGACGGGTCCGGCTGCTGTCAATTCGGCCTAAGCCATCAAGTGGACGACCCAGAGGGTCCACAACACGCCCTAATAAGCCAGGACCTACTGGGACTTCCATGATTTTACCCAGACGGCGGACTAAGTCACCCTCGTGGATATTCTCGTACTTACCGAAAATGATAATCCCAACATCATTAGATTCTAGGTTTTGCACCATGCCGATAGAGCCATTGGCGAACTCGACCATCTCACCTGACATGACATTCTCTAGTCCAATAACACGGGCAATCCCGTCACCGATAAAGGTAACCGTCCCGATTTCTTCTAAATTGTCTTGCGATCTAAAGCGGCGGATCTGTTGACGTAAACGATCTTCTAAACGCTCTGTCATCTACGATTCATCTCCTTGTAACCAGCCTTTTTCTAAGAAGGCACGTATTTCTCTTAATTTCTTCTGCCCTGTCACTTCATAGTAGAAGGTCTCTGACTGTAGACGCACCCCAGTAATCAAACTAGGATCGACCACTGTCGTAATGCGACGCAGAGGCTTCTTGGTAATTTCCATGAATTTACGGGTCATCTTTCCTTCTCATCTTCAGTCAAAGGCACGGCACTGGTAATCATCAAGGTCTCAGAACGGACTTGGCGGCGACGTTCATCATGGTTTTCATAACCACTTGAAATTTGCGCCATGAGCTTGTCTAAGAGACGGTCCTCATACTGGGTCCGGTTTTCGTCCCGAACCTGGTCCGCATCAGACGATTCCCCTGCTTGATTACTAGCCGCAGCCTGGGCGACCTCACCATGATAGGTTTCCAGGTATTCTTGTTGCATCTTGCGCAACAATTTATCTTCGAAGGTTTTCTCCCGCTTCTTCTTAGCCTCTTCCCTATCAGCAATTTGAGGACGCTTGAGAGAGACAGAGGCTTGCTTTATTTCTTCTGTCATGATATATCATCCATTCCTTCAATAAAGTCGTCCACTAAACGGTGATAGTCTTCTGGTTTGATTTCCCGTTGGATAATCTTCTCAGCAATCTCAATGGAGATGTCAGTCAATTCTGCCCGTAAGTCACTTAACATGCGGCGACGTTCCAAGGCAATATCCTTCTGAGCGGTCTCCTTCATGCGGATAACCTCTTCTTTGGCTTCCTTGAGCATGGTGTCTTGAACTTGCAGGCTTTGTTTCTTAGCTTGCAAGATAATTTGAGTTGCTTCCGCCCGTGCGTCACGCAAAGCTAGTTGCGCATCACGGTTGGCGTCTTGGGCAGCTGCCTTCTCAGAAGCAGCCGTCTGAATGTCGTGGTCAATGACCTGTTTGCGCTCTGACAAAATCTTAGTCAGCGGGCCCCAGGCAAAGTGTTTCACGATGAGAAGCAAAATCACGAAGGCCACCAAGGTAACAATGGTATGGCCCAACGAGGTATTGATACTTGTATTTAATAACAGCGTGTTCATATATAGCCTCCCGAATTTGACCTTCAAGTGTCAGCTGGCTTATTTGAAGGCGAAAAGTAATGCGATAACGACCGCAATGATTGGCACGGCTTCAATCAGACCGACACCCAAGAACATGGTCATCCGTAATTTACCTTCCAATTCTGGTTGGCGAGCGATTGATTCGATGGTCTTAGAAATAACCATCCCGTTCCCGATTGATGCCCCTAATGCAGCGAAGGCAACAGCGATTGCAGCAGCGATTGCGTAATCCATAATATATCTCCTTTAATCAATAAATATAGTCAGTTTATTCGTGTTCCGTCTCAACCTTATGGGACATGTAAACCATGGTTAAGGTGACGAAGATGTAGGCTTGAATGGAACCTACAAAGAGTGAGAATCCTTGCCAAATAATTTGGATCAGAATCCCAACAGGCCAAGTGACTAGACCGGCAGAGGTTGCCAAGTTAGCAATCAAGCCCAGTAGGACTTCACCCGCGAAGATGTTCCCGTAGAGCCGTAAGGCCAGGGTAATCGTGTTGGTGAACTCTTCAATGATTTTCAACGGAATCATGGCCTTCATTGGCTTGGTATAGCCGTTAATCAGGTAACCCTTGAAACCTTGTTTCTCAACCCCAATATAGTGGGAGAGCAGAATCATTAAGGCTGCCATGGACAAGCAGACGATTGGGTCAGCCGTTGGGCTACGCCAATAGGAATGTTCGCCATAGTTAAGCATGAATGGTAAGCCTAGCATGTTAGCCACGAAAACAAACAACAACAATGTCAGCCCTAAGAGCTGGTACATTTGGGCATTGGGATCCGTAATGGCCCCACCCACGATACCGCGGACAAAGTCGATGATGGTTTCTAGGAACAATTGCGGTTTACCCGGTTGGTCAACCGACAGTTTACGCGTACACCAAACGCACAAGCCCCATATCAGGAGCACTGTCGCAATGGTCGCCAGCACTGTATTCCAACTGAAGGCTAAGCCAAAGAGTTCAAATATGCGTGATTCTTCCACACGTCTTCCCTTCTTTCCTCCATTGTATTTTTTGTGCGTTCGTAAGAGATTGACTACAATTCCATAGAAAAGCACACATTATTACTCTACTATATCACTTTCAAATCTGCTTGACAATTCAAGTGACCGCTTCCAATTAACGAATTTTAGTCTTTGAATTTTTTATAAAATATTTGTTCGTTTAACATTTCGATACTAGGTGTCTCAAGACCTGATATAATGACCTCAGGCCATATAAAAAGACACTAAAAATACATTTGCTCTTAGTGCCTCTTATCTATAGTTTTTTCTTATAGATAGGGGCTGCTAGTAGCCTAAGTACCAAGCAAAAAAGGCGAACTCACCAGGGAGTCGCCCTCTTGGCTTCTAAGCCGCCTAGCTCAAGCGCTAATCGACCTATAAGTATTGTGCTAGAATGGCTTCTAACTTAGCTTGGTCATGGTAGCCGATGAGTTTTTCAACGGGCTGACCATCTTTCTTAACCAAAAGTGTTGGAATAGACATAATGCCAAACTCTTGGGCTACTTTTTGTTCTTCATCTACATTCATCTTGAAGAATTCTACTTGACCGTCATATTTTTCGCTGAGCGCATCGATTACTGGCCCTTGCATACGACAAGGTCCACACCATGGTGCCCAAAAGTCAACAACGGTTACGCCTTCTGCAGTTGAAGTTAAAAATTCAGCATCTGTTAAATGTTTTGCCATAATACAGACTCCCCTTTTGCTTGTGATACTCCTATTGTATCACTGGACTGTGAGGACGCCTATTTTTTTGCTCACTACTTGAAATAAACAATGGTCGAACCATTACCACCCGCATTGGCTGGCGAATATTCGAAGCGGTCAACCTGAGGATGTTTGGCAAGGACTTCCTTAACTCCCTGTCTCAGCGCCCCGGTCCCCTTACCATGTATAATAGTGACCATAGGATGGTTGGACAGTAACGCCGCATCCAGGTATTGGCGCAGTCGATAGAGGGCTTGCTCATAACGTTCGCCCCGCAAGTCCAAGCTAGTCTGCACCTTGGCCCCCGCTTGACGGTGAACATTGACCTTGGTCTTGGTCTCCACTTGATTGAGCGGTTCTAGTTCTTCCTGCTCAAACTTCATCTTAAGAATCCCCATTTGGACAATGTATTCCTTGCCCTTGACTTCAATAATCGTCCCGCGTTGACCATAGCTTAAGACTTCCACATCGTCCCCTACCTTGAGTTGACGGTTGTTCTTAGCCTTCTTAAGGACCTTATTCTTCTTGAGATTTTCGGGTTGCTTGAGTTGCTCAAAGCCAGCTCGTTTCTCAATCAAGACATGTTCCTTGATGGTCTGATTCTGGCCTTGTTCTAACTGCAGGTCACGAATCTCTTGAATCAAGGCTTCGGCTTGAGCCTGAGCCTGGGCCACCTTGGCATTAGCTTCTTGCTTGGCCTTGTCTTGCAGGCGCTCCTTGGCTTCTAGCCAGCGATTGTATTCATGTCGCAAATCAGCATGTAGCTGTTGGGCCTCTTCAAGCAAGTCTTGGGCTGCTTCATGGTCCAACTCAGCCTGACGCCGCTCTTCTTCTAATTTGGCCACCATGTCGTTGAGGGCCTGACTGTCTTCCTTAATCCCTTGACGGGCTTCTTCCAAAATACTTGGATCCAAACCCAAACGCCCTGAAATATCAAAGGCGTTAGACCGGCCCGGCACCCCTAACAAGAGGCGATAGGTTGGCGACAGGGTCTGGGCATCGAATTCCATGCTGGCATTGAGAGTATTGGCTGTCTCATGGGCATAGAGCTTGAGCTCAGGATAGTGAGTGGTCGCCATGACCAGGGTCCCGATTTTACGCAAATGGTTGAGGATGGCCATAGCCAGGAGGGCCCCTTCTTGAGGGTCCGTCCCCGAACCCAATTCGTCAAAGAGGACCAAGGACCGGTCGGTCACCTGATTCAAGATGCTGACAATATTGGTCATATGGGAACTAAAGGTGGACAGGTTCTGCTCAATGGACTGCTCATCTCCGATGTCGGCATAGACGGCATCGAAAATGCCCAGACGACTCTCCGCCTCAGCCGGGATATGGAGACCAGACTGCCCCATCAACTGCAAGAGACCTAGGGTCTTAAGCAAAATGGTCTTCCCACCTGTGTTAGGCCCGGTAATAATCAGGGCTTGATAATGCTCACCCAGAATAATGTCGTTAGGCACAATCTTGTCTGCCGCAATCAAGGGATGACGAGCTTGATAGATGGCCACGATTTGCTGATCGGAGAATTTTGGTCGAGTAGCCTCTAGCGACTTGGCATAGTGGGCGCGAGCTTGGATATAGTCCAAATGGGCCACAACCCACTCGTTGCGCTTGAGTTCTTCTTGATAAGGCATAAGGGCATCTGACAGGGCCATTAAAATCCGTTCAATTTCTTGGCGTTCGGCCCGTTGCAATTCAGCTCGCTTATTGTTGAGTTCCATAACAGCCTGGGGCTCAATATAGAGAGTCTGGCCCGTTGAAGACTGGTCGTGGACCGTCCCGCCAAATTGATGCTTGTACTCGGCCTTGACCGGCAAACATAGCGGTCATTCCGCATGGTGACTAAGGCATCAGATAGCTGGCTGGCCTTGGACTTAAGCAGTTGGTTGAGTTGCAGGCGGATTTGCTGCTCCATCTGGCCTTGTTGGCGGCGGATGCTAGCTAGCAGCACCGAAGCCGATGAGAGGACCGAGCCATCTTCGTCAATGGCTTGGGCAAGTTCTGCTTCAATTTCTGGCAAGGTCACCACTTGGTAGACCCAGGCCGTAAGAGCCGGATAAGTCTTCTCTTCAGCTGCCAACTGGTCGAAGAACTTCATGAGTTGGTGGATGGTCGATAGGAGCTTGGCAATACCGGCCAGTTCCTGACCATTAAGGCTGGCGCCTAATTCCAAGCGTTTAAGCGCCATGTCGATATTGACTAGGCGTGGAATCGGTAATACTTTTCCTTGCATCAAAATACCGAGCGCTTGCTCGGTTTCTGACTGCCATGTTTGAATGATGTCCAGCTGGTCGCTAGGCGCCATGGCTTGAACCAGGCGCTCAGCCGACTCGGTCTGGAGATAATGTTGCACGGCTTGTTTGATTTTACCGAATTCCAAGGTGCTAAAAATCTTCTGATCAGTCACCTTGAATTCCTCCTTTAATATTAACGGTTGTTGTTGTTATTGTTGGGATTGGCCTGGAGCCAGAGGCGGTTGGCCATATCAGATAAGACAGGTGTTTGCGACACGACCCGATAAGCAATCGGGTTATTAACGAATTGTTGTTGGATGCCTTCTAGCGGTACCAAGGATAAGGTAAAGAGCGAGAAGAAAATCCAGATATAGGCGATGAGGACACTAATTAGCCCACCCCCAATGTGGTTAGCCCATTTGAAACTTCATAGAAGGCTAGCTTACGGAAGAAGAGGCTAATAAACTCGGTCACTAACCAACCTACCACCACAATGGCAATATAGGCCACGACCCGATAGAAGGCCTGGTCGATGACGAAGCTAGTGGCTTGGTCATAGAAGGTCATCTGGGTATTCTGTTGAACTGATGGGAAAGGAATAAAGTTAGAGATAAAACGTGCCAATGGTTGATAGTGGCGATTGGCAATGGTCATGGCAATGACAAAACCAATCAGACGCACCACTTGCATGACCAAGCCACGGCGATAACCACGGTAGAAGGCATACAAGAGAATCAAAAGCATGAGTAAGGTTAACATGAAGGAATTCCTCCTTAATTACATTCTGTATTACTTTCTGGTAAAGGGAACCTGAGGGCTGGCCTTCTTAGGCTCGGCTACTGGAGATTTAGGGGCCTGAGCTTGAGCGCTGCCCTTGGCTTGCAGGCTTTGGAGCTGAGCTTCCAATTCCGCAATGCGTTGTTCCTTAACTAGTTGATCAGATAAGGCATTGACCGACATGAGGATGGCCCGATCGCGTGCCGACATGTCAGGGGCTAACTCGGCTAACTGAGCCAATTGGCTGTTAACTAATTCTACCACCTGATTGAGGTGAGTCGCTGAGCGATTTCCCACAATCGTATATTCGGTACCTTCAATTACGGCGCGGAAACGTCGTTTATTTTCCATGAACAGTCACTCCTTAGCTTGATTAACCTTAGTGTATCAAAAAATAAGTACAAAAGAAACTAAAAGCAATTTTGCCAAGGCCTCTCGATTTGTAGGCGAAAGGGTCATGACAAGGACTGAGAAATTGTGTATACTGATAAGCGTTGAAAACAAGGAGGAAGAGACTATGACGGCATTATGGAAAGGACGACTTTATACGATTTTGGGGGCAGCCTCTTGGGGCCTATCGGGAGTCTGCGGACAGTACTTGATGCAGACAGCCCAAATTCCGGCTCGAATTGTCGTTTCGATCCGCATGTTGCTAGCAGGTCTCATTATGACGACCTATCTCTTGGCCTGTCAGCGGCCCCAGCTCAAAGCCCTAAGCCAAGATAAGCGCAGCCTAGTCCATCTAGTCATCTTCGCCATTTTTGGCATTGTCCTCTGTCAGTTGACCTATCTGGAAGCTATTGGGGCCTCCAATGCGGGGACAGCCACTGTCCTTCAATATACTAGCCCTATTCTGGTCATTGCCTATGTCAGCCTCAAGACCCGCCAGACTCCAACTGGCCAACTGCTGGCTGCTATTGCTTTGGCCATTCTGGGGACGGCCCTGATTGCCACTCATGGCGACATCACTAGCCTGAGCCTAACACCGGCTGGCCTGACCTGGGGCTTAGTGGCGGCTGTCGGCTACGCCCTCTACACGGTCTTGCCAGCTGACCTCTTACAACGCCACAATGCCACCTTGGTGACTGGCTTAGGCTTACTACTGGGCGGCGCTAGCCTCTTCCTGGCTAACCAGACCTGGACCTATCCAATTGACTGGCAGCCTCTGACAATACTTGCTATGGCAGGCTTAGTGGTGGTCGGCACCCTCTTGGCCTACACCCTCTTCCTTAAGGGGGGTAGCCTTGGTGGGGCCTATGGAAGCCTCTCTCCTAGGGGCTTCAGAGCCCATCTCAGCCGTCTTCTTCGCCTTCTTATTGATGAGCGAGCACTTCTACCTGATTGATTTATTGGGCATGGTCCTGATAATTGCGGCCGTTGTCTGGGTCTCCCTGCATCCTAAGGCGGCCCCACATCCCGTTAATGACTAGCAAATATCAAAAGAGGAGAGAAAGTCATTCTCTCCTCTTATTATTTTTCACTTCATCAAAAAAGGGACTAGGTTTATATCCTAGTTCCTTTTTGGCCTTTCAGCCTGATCTGACGTCATTAGTTTTTAACTTGTTCGCGTCTAACGACGAGTCCTGCCGCAATCGCTAATACAAAGCCTAAGCCAATCAAGAGGATTGAGCTAGATTCACCAGTTTGGTAATTTCTTTTCTTCCTTCTTGCCTGGGTCTTTGCCTGGATCTTCAGTCTGACTTGTCTCTGCAAGTCGGTTAACGAAGACCACGCCGGTTGCATTTTCTGCTTGGACAAGTAATTGACCTTGACCGTTGTCAGTCACGGTGACTTTGACTGTGTAAGTCTTGTCATCATAAGTCATACCTGGTTCAGAACCTTTAACTTGACGAAGCGTGTAAGTGTATTCGCCCGCTGCATCAAATGTTAGGGCTGGGAAGACCACTTTACCATTTTCGTCGTTCTTAAGTGCGTGAAGCACCTTGCCATCTTTATCGACTAATTCAAGAGTGAATTGGTCCTTCTTGACTGGTACGTCTTCTTCTTTAGGGCCTTTTTTGATGACTGTCTTAGCATTCACTACTAAGCTAGCTGCTCCAGCCTTGTAGCTGTTAGAGAATTCTGCTGGCTTAGCATAGCTAGCCTTGGCTTCTAATTGACCTTGCCCATTGTCAGTTACAGCGACCGCTAGATCAAATTCACTTGCATCATAAGTGTAGCCTGCAGCTCCTTCATTCTTCTCACGAATCTTGAAGCTGTAATCGCCTGCTGCATCGAAGCTGAGAGCTGGAAACTCAACAGAACCGTCCGCCTTGTTCTTAGCTGTGCCAACCACTTTACCATCTTTGTCCACTAATTCGAAAGTGAATTGGTCTGCTGCTAAAGTAGCACCTGCTAGTTTCTTGCTTGCTTTGACAACTAGGCTGGTTGCTGCCGCCTTATAAGTGTTAGTAAACCCTTCTTCTGAAGAGTAAGTGGCATTGGCAACTAGTTGCCCTTGACCGTTGTCGGTAACGTCTACTGTCACTTCAAATGTCTTAGAATCGTAAGTGTAACCTGCTGCACTTTCATTCTTCTCTCGAATCGTGTAAGTGTGGTTACCTGTCGCATCGTAGTTTAAGGCTGGGAACTCTACAGAGCCGTCTGCCTTGTTCTTAGCAGTACCAACTACTTGGCCAGTTGCTTTGTCCACTAACTCGAAAGTAAATTGGTCCGCTGCTAAAGTAGCACCTGACAATTTCTTGCTTGCTTTGACTACAAGACTGGTTGCTGCCGCCTTATAAGTGTTGGTGAAGGCTTGGCGATCATAAGTCACTTGAGCCGTCTTAGCCCCCGCCTTGTCGGTTACTTTAACAGTTGCTGTGATGTCATTTTCATCATAAGTCACACCTGGCAAGTCGCCTTTGACTTCGCGAATCTTGTAGGTAAATTCGCCTTCCGTCTTAAACTTAACTTTCTTGAATTTAACAAGACCGTTTTCGTCGTTCTTGGCAGTCGCCACGACAGAATTGTCTGCTGCGTTCACTAATTGGAAGTCGAATTCTTGGGCCTTTAATTGGCGACCTTCCAACTTCTTATTCACTTGGAAGACCACCAGGTCTGAACGAGCACCCGTCCCGACACCATCCGTCGTTTAATGGCGCAAAGCCATCAAATTCTTGCTTATCTGTGTCAGAAGTGAAACTTACGTGGTTGGTTGCCCGTTTGGTGACTGGATCAACTGGTTCAGTAATACGCGTTTGGTAGATTAGGTAGAGACCACGTCCGTCCAAGCTACCGCCCTTGTTAGGAATCACCGTGAAGTTATTGTCATCTTCATTGGTGATCGTTGTACCCGCAAAGGAGTCTACCCGAGTCCCATTTTCCCAGTCAGTGAAATAATAGCCCGTCATGTCGCCAACAAATTCTTGGCCTTCTGGGATGGCGTCTTTAATCACTGCATTGGTCACGCCTGCCTTAGCATATCGGTTAACGCGAATCCGCCAGTCGATTAATTCTGGGTTATCTTTGTTTTGCACCCCCCACTTGGTGTAACCAGTTGGGTCTTCATCGACCACAATACGGGTCAGAGCGTAATCACCAGCACCTGGCATGGTAAAGTTCTGAACTACATTCTTAGGCACGCTATCTGCCCAAACCGCCGTAAAGGACATGGTTAGTGTCTTCTCTTCATTGAGTTTGGCAAAATAGGCTTCGTTCGTAATGGTTAAGGTCGCCGTATTGGTTGCTGGATCTACCACCACATTCCCAACAACTTCACCTCCAGCCGAAACTTCTGTTAGGCCGGTTGCCTCAACTTGGAATACATTAGGTACTGTATAAGTTAGGGTATCCCCATTCTTTAAGGTCACCTTGTTAGGAATCTTGTAGGTTGGGGCAATGTAGAATTTCCCTTCCCCGTATTTCCCATTTTTTTGTACCGGATGTGTATTGATGGTGAAGTTAGTTGTCATCTCATATTGAGATGGCTGAACCTGCGCTTGCGGAAAATGCCCAGCTTGTGCGTCTGCTTCTGCATCTCCCTCTTGAGCAGTATCTTCCTTGCCTTCCTCACCGTTTGCAGCATACTCAGTAGCTGGCTGAACTGCTTCTGTTGCTGGTGATGCCGAGGTCGCTGCTTCTTGCGCTAAGGCCACAAGAGGGCTGGCGAAGACTTGCAGAACCATCAGCAAAACAATCAGAAGACTGTGTAGCTTATGTTTTTTCAAATAATCACTCCTATCACCATATTACACCTTCTCCCTAGCGGTGGTTTTTCTAGTGGGTCAGTGTCTTTTGGAATGTTTGATGGTAGTATCTACCAATCTCATTTTACCAAAGCCAACAAGATTTGTATATAAATTTTGTGTATTCTAGAACCATTCGTAAATCGCTTGCATAAGCGCTCTAAATCAAACTTTTCGATAGACTCACGACTTAAAAAACACTATAAAAACAAAAAAGCACCTGCTTACTTGACTAGTAAACAGGTTGCTATTCTTTTGCCTCTGGCCTACTTAAGCTTGCGCGCTAGGGCCAGGGCTTTTTCCGTATTTTTGAAATGGAGCTTGGCAGTGTCTCTTAAGACATCAGGGCCGAACTTTTTAATGAGCTTGGCTGCAAAAGCATCCACATTGGCACCTGCCCCACAACACAAAAATAATACCGACTTACCCTATTCATAAAAACAGAGTCAAAGCATCTATCACTTTGATTCTTTAGGATGCATTATTTCTTTTCTCTAAAGTATAAATACAAAGTAACCGAAGAAGAGATAATGAATCCTAAAATTATAGTCATAAAAATTGTGGAATTTGAAGGAATTCCTTTTTTATTTAGCGCACCCCAAAAATACCCTATAGCTTTCATGGAGACAAAAAAGATAATAAGAGCTACAATCAAGTAAATAAACTTTTTGGAGCTCTTTCTAGCATTTTGACTCTGCTCATTTTTTTCTTTCCACTTTTCTACTAATTTATCTACATTATCCTGGCTAGCCCCCTGGAATCTAACTATCCCACTCTGAAACGCTGTGATAGTAACACCATTCACTTTAGCAAAAAATACAGAATGTTCAACTGGATCTTGTAAATATTGTTCATAATATTTTTTCATTCCTTGGATTTCTTCCAATTTTAAAGTGATACTCTTCTCTGCCATTTAATTTTCCACCTCACCATACTCAGCTGTTAAAGAAAATGCACTTTCTCATTTTTACACTATTGAATTATTCTTATTTAATCTTATTATGGTATTATACGGTATTCCAAAGCATAAGTAAATCATTCGCTTAATGAAGTGTTCATTCTGAATTACTAAAGAGGTGTTTTATGATTCCTGAATTATTACAACAATTACATGATGCTAACTCACTTCCTTCGTAAATCGCTCGCATAAGCGCTATAATACAAGCTTCTTGATAGGCACGCTCCTAAAAAAAACACGATAAAAGCAAAAAAGCGACCGGCTTACTTGACTAGTAAACAGGTCGCTATTCTTTTGCCTCTGGCCTACTAAAGCTTGCGCGCTAGGGCTAGGGCTTTTTCCGTATTTTTGAAGTGGAGCTTAGCCGTTTCTCTTAAGACATCAGGGCCGAACTTTTTAATGAGCTTGGCCGCAAAAGCATCCACATTGGCACCTGCTCCAGACGGCAGGACCACATCATAAGGCGCTCCGAAGGTAGTTAGGGACTCCAAGAACCAGGCCCGGGCTATAATAGAGGCGCAGGCTACTGCCAAGTGGGCACTCTCCCCTTTCTCAGCGAAATAAAGTCCCTTGGTCAGGGGATGTTTTTCCTGATTTACATAGTTATAGTAGTTTTTAGGGCTGGTAAACTCATCAATCAGAACCCCTTGCAGGGCCAACTTCTGGCGGGCAGACAGCTTGGCCAGTAGCTTCTGAATGGTGAAGTTATGGAGGCTGACCTTAATGGCATTGGCATTGCGGGTCTTATTGGCCTCATTATACTTGGCTGGCGAGCAAATGGTCAGCTCATGGGTCAGAACTTGGCGCAACTTAGGGGCTAAGTCCAGAATCTGGGCATCCGACAGGAGCTTAGAGTCCTTAACGCCTAGCCTTCAATCTTGGCCCGGTCACCGGCGTCCAGGTAGACGGCGCAGACCGTCAATGCCCCAAAGTAGGAGCCATTGCCCACCTCGTCACTGCCAATAATGGTCCAGTTGGCGAAATCCTCAGGTAAGTGATTATGCTTGGTTGGATTAACCTTGTCAGAACTAGCGCTTTTTTTGGTGGCAGGTGCCGAAGTCGCCTGACCCTGCCAGCGGGCTACCTGAGCTTCCACATCCTTGCCCTGGAAGAGGACCTTACCACTGGCATAGGCTGTAATGGTCACCCCATCGACTTGGGCGCGGAATTCACTATGAGGCACCGGCTCTAGCAGGTAGTCGGCGTAAGTTGCTTTCATTTGGGCGCGGGTGGCTGCGTCCATTTGGAGAGTGACTGAGGCCATGGGCAGGCTCCTTTCTATGTTGGATAATCTCTTCTAGTATTGTACCTAGCAAAAAACACGCCGTCAACCGGCGTGTTTTCTTAATGTCTAGGCTTAGCCTAATTTGTTGTAGTATTCAACGACGAGGGCTTCGTCGATTTCAGCGTTGAGTTCGCTACGTTCTGGTAAGCGAGTCAAAGTCCCTTCAAAAGCAGCTGCATCGTAAGATACGAAGTCTAAACGAGAAACAGTGTTTTCCAAAGCTTCCTTGATGATTGCTAAGTCGCGAGAAGATTCACGCAAACCAATCACTTGACCTGGTGTTACCAAGTAAGAAGGAATGTCCACACGCTTGCCGTCAACAGTCACGTGACCGTGGTTTACTAATTGACGAGCTTGACGACGAGTGGTAGCAAAACCTAAACGGTATACCAAGTTGTCCAAACGAGTTTCCAATAAAGCCATGAAGTTTTCACCGTGTTTACCGGTTTTGATCTTACCAGCTTTGCGGAACAAGGTCGCGAATTGACGCTCGTTCATGCCGTAAGTGTGGCGTAATTTTTGTTTTTCTTGTAATTGCAAACCATATTCAGAGATTTTCTTACGTTGGTTGCCGTGTTGACCTGGTGCGTAGTTACGACGAGCTAACTCTTTACCAGTTTCACTTAATGAGATGCCTAAGCGGCGAGATAATTTCCAAGATGGACCTGTGTAACGAGACATTCTTGAATTCCTCCAATAAAATAGATTTTTGTTTGGAGTAAAATAATCCTAAAAAACCGAATGCGTGCAGGTGATGTGAGGCTTTCGCTTTTCTGCAGCCGCAGTTACTAACCTACCCCAAGGGGCAATCAACTGTTGACGCGCTTTCTTTTTTTATGCTGCATTACTTTACACTCTTACGATTATAGCAAATTCTTTTGGCTCTGACAAGTCTTGTCGCGCAAATATTTTAGCATGGCTGCTCCTACTTAAAGTCACAAGACTCTAAGTGGTCATTCACCATTCCGACTGCCTGCAAAAAGGCATAAACCGTGGTGGAGCCCACAAATTTGAAGCCCCGCTTCTGCAGGTCTTTACTCAGCTTATCGGACAAGTCTGACTTGGCTGGCACCTGGTCGATTGAAGTCCAGTGATTGATAAGGGGCTGGCCTTGGACAAAGTTCCAAATATAGTTGGAAAAAGAACCAAACTCCTTAGAGACTGCCAGGTAGGCTTGGGCATTGGTCGTAACGGCCTTAATCTTCAGGCGGTTGCGTACCACACCAGGATCGGCTAACAAGGCCTCCCATTTGGCTTCATCGTACTCGGCCACTACTTCAGGCACAAAGTCATCATAGGCTTGGCAGAGGGTCTCCATCTTAGACAAAATGGTTAACCAGCTGAGGCCAGCTTGCATGCCTTCAAGGACTAGCATCTTAAAGAGATAATGGTCGTCATAAGAAGGCACGCCCCATTCGGTGTCATGATAGTGAGTCTCCAAAGCATGCTTGGTGGCCCAATCACATCGTTTCATTAGATAGCTTCCCCCATACGCTCCAAGAGTTCCATGACCAAGCTAGCAGATTCCTTGCCAGCCAAGAGAATAAACTCATCGAAGCTGATATTGGCTTGGTCATCGGCAGAGTCTGAGATGGCTCGAATGACCACACAAGGCGTCTTGAGCACATAGGCCGCTTGGGCAATGGCGGCCGACTCCATTTCACAGGCTAAGGCCTCAGGGAAATTTGCCTTGATTGGAGCCTGTTGACTTGGTCCCGCTACGAAGGCATCTCCTGAGACAATCAGGCCACGATAGACTTGCTTGCCCTTAGCCTGATAGAGTTGGGCTGCCAGGTCTGACAAGGCTGAGTGGGTCTCATAGGCTGCTGGCATGCCCGCCATTTGGCCGATTTGATAGCCAAAGGCTGTCACATCCGCATCATGATGGCGCAGTTGATCCGCTACCACCACGTCCCCTACCTTGAGGCCGTGGCCCAGAGCTCCGGCGCTCCCGGTGTTGATGACCAGGTCCACGTCAAAAAGCTGCTTGAGCAAGGTCACCGTCATAGCAGCATTGACCTTCCCAATCCCGGATTGAACCAAGACCACGTCCTGGCCAGAAAGTTGACCTTGGTAGAAGGTGTAGCCGGCCACGACTTGCTCTGATTCTTGCTGGAGAGCTTGCTTGAGTAGGCGGATTTCTTCTTCCATGGCGCCAATAAGTCCGATTTTCATAGATTAACTCCTTTTTCTCATTAAAATACAAACATGATGACCATGACAATGAGTAGCAAGACTGCTACCAGTATCAGGGCATTATTAAGGAAACGATCTAGTCGCAGGCTATAAGGCCCCTTGACTTTAGGGGACTTGCTAGGAGCCGGTGCGGGCTCTTCCTCATATTCTTCATATTCGTCATTTTCATTATAAGCCACATAGGCCTGATGCTCATCATAGTCGTAGCCCTCATCCTCATAGCCCACACTCCCATAAGACGAGTCTTCATAAGCTGAATAGTCTTGATAATAGGATGAAGGCTCATCCGGAATTTCCTCAACTTCATGATAGGCATAGGGATCTTCTTGCCAATTCTTACTAGAATAGACCTGAGTTTGGCCTAAGTCCTGGTCTTGGTCTTCTAGGGCCGGCCAATCCGCTTGTTTGCTTTCTTGACCGGCGCCTCCTTTGACATAGTCTTCATATTCCCGTCGGTGCTTGTCCTTACCGTGGTAGCGGGACATGCGCGTTTCGGTCTCAGGCATGCAAGCCACCTCCTCCTAACCAGAGCTGGAGGGCGTAGAGGGTCTTAAGGTCAATAATTTGGCCTTGGTCCAGTAAGTCTTGGACTTGCTGACGCGTCATTTCAAAGAGTTCAATGCCCTCATCATCGTCTTGAGGCAGTGGATTCTCGACTGAAACCAGACCATGGGCATAATAGAGGGTTAACTTCTCGTCTAAGAAGCCTGGGGAGGCATAGAAGTCACCCAGATTCTGCCAGTTTGCTGCCTGATAGGTGGTTTCTTCTTCTAACTCACGCTTGGCACCTTCTAGGGGCGCATCTTGGTCGCCCTTATCTAGAATACCAGCTGGAATTTCATAGGTATCAGCGTCGATGGCTGCCCGGTACTGCTTGACCAAGAGGACCTTGTCTTCTGGCGTGACAGCTAGAATGGCCACCGCCGGTTTCTTATGGATAAGCTCCCGCTCAACCACCTGGCCCTGGTCCAATCTTACCTGATTAAGGTAGGTTTGCAGAATGACGCCATCAAAGATTAACTGGGTCGACACCATGCGGGATGATTGATTAAAGCTGACTTCATTGGCTGCAATTTTCATAGAGCAGACCTCCTTTTACTACTTGACTCTAGCATAGCCTCTCCCCTGCCATAAAGCAAGAAAAAGGCCACGGCTTAAGTCTTACTTAAAAATAGGCCTCAAGTCCGATATACAAGTTCAAGTTCTGTGCTACAATAGAGACAGTAAAACAAATAAGGAGGTTTTGAATATGTGGTTACATATGTGGTTACATATGCGGTTACTAGGTCAATTAACGATTGTCAGTCCTTTGATTGTCACTTCCCTTGTACTCCACTAGCCTATCGAAACTTAGATTTCTCCAGCCGTTTGGCAGCATATAAAAAAAGTATTCAACGTCGTGCCGGTCTTGGCATCGGCCTACTCTTCGTCTTGAATTTCCTATTCAAAGACTTATTTGGCGGAGGCTATGGCTTGGCCTCACGCTTAGTCTGGGCTTTCTTCCTCTATGGACTGGGCCTTCTAATCCTAACCACTGGCTTCCAGCTGATTAATAAGCTCAAACCTGCTGACTGGGTCCGTTACTTCTTCTATATTGGTATTGCCTGCACCATCCTGGCTGTCAATGCCATTGTCTCAGGCCAACACATGGACTTTGAATGGATCATCGGTCTCATCTTCCTAGAGCTATTCGGCTTGGCCTGCGTGACCGGCTTGGTGGTTCTAGCCAAGTTTGCCGGACCTAGCGAGGAAGCCCCCTATAAGACTTCTGTCACACGCACAAGCAGCAACAAGGTCCAACACTACCGCCAAGCTGGCTTGTCAGACCAAGAAATTCAATTCTTACGCGAACAACTGGCTACGGCCAAGCCTCAAATTCAAAGCATAGAGCAGGAGTTCAACCAAAACGCCAAGCTCCGTACCTTGGAAGTTCGCTACAATACCGTTAAGGTCTGCCAAAACTACTTTAAGGACATCGTCAACCAGCCTAAACGCCTGGTCGAAGCCAGTGACTTCCTCTATAAGTACCTGCCTTCCCTAGAAGACATTCTTAAGAAGTATAATGAAATTAACGGCCACGTTGCCAAGAACAAGCAAACCTACATGATTTTAGAAAAATCAGCGGCCACTATTGAGAAGCTCTGCCAATCCATTAACGATGCCTATGTCAACTTCCACCAGGAAGATCTCAAGGCCATGGAAGATGAACTCTACGTAGCCAACCGCACCCTTAAGAGCCAAGAAGCGCTCCAATCAGATGAAAGTGTTGAAGATCTCATTAACCTTGGAAAGGATGAAGCCTAATGTCACAACGTCCCGATTTATTTGAAGAAATGCAAGCCCAAACCCCTAAAACTAGTACGGTAGAAGACTTGCTGGGCAATCCCTTCGACCTAGAAGAGGCGCCTAGCCCTGCCTCCCCTCATAATGACCTAGTGGATGCCGAAATGATGGCTAAGCGGGCCGTCACCACTGAAAAGCTAATCGACCGCTTGCCAGAGCATCGCCAACAACAGGCTTATGATTTGGCTAAGCAGATTGACGAGCAGAATATGAGTGCCGTCATCGCCTACGGCTCCAATGCCCAGAAGAAACTGAGCGAGTTCTCCCACGGCATGCTCAACAAGGTCCAACTCAAGGATACAGGTGAAATTGCCGATGTCTTAACCGACCTCATGCACCAACTGGAATCTTCTAACCCGCGTGACTTAACGGCCGCTCCTAATATCTTCCAAAAATTCTTTGGTAAGATTAAGGCTTCTATCGCCGAAACCCAAGCCCGCTACCAGAAGATTGGCACTTCCATTGACCGCGTGGCCATCCGCCTAGAACGCGAGAAGAACGAGTTACTCAACGACAACCTCATGTTGGAACAACTCTATCAGAAAAACAAGGACTACTTCGAAGCCCTCAACATCTACATCGCGGCCGGCGAGCTTAAGATGCAGGAATTGCAGGAAGAGATTATCCCTGCTGCTATCGAAAAAGCTAAGGCTTCCGGTGACCAAATGGACGTCCAAACCGTCAACGACCTCAACCAATTCCTAGACCGCTTGGACAAACGGACCCACGACCTGCGCCTAACCCGCCAAATGACGGTCCAACAAGCGCCACAAATCCGTATGATTCAAAATACTAACCAGGCTCTGGCTGAGAAGATTCAAGTCTCCGTCCACACGGCCATCCCACTCTGGGAGAACCAGGTCATGATTGCCTTGACCCTACTCCGTCAGCAAAATGCTGCGGTTAGCCAACGTCAAGTCTCCCAAACCACCAACGACTTGCTCAAGCGGAATGCCGACATGCTCAAACAATCGGCCATCGACACAGCCCGCGAATCTGAACGAGGTGTGATCGACATCGAAACCTTACAACATACTCAAAACAGTTTGATTGAAACCATCGAACAAACCCTGGAAATCCAACGGGAAGGACGCCGTCAACGTCAAATCGCCGAACAGGAACTCCAACTTATGGAAGGTCAGTTGCGTGATAAGCTCATGGCGATTTCCAACGAACAACAAGCCTACCTAGAAGAATAAATAGATTCCCCCCGGACAGGAAGTCAACTTCCTGTCCTTTTCTATTCCCTGCCCTCTTGTAAGAAATTGAAAAGGGTCTTATAATAGAAGTAGAGAGAGAGGAAAGGACTCGCTATATGTTTAATGAATTATTTAATGACAAGCAACAAGCCCTCTATTTATTCGACGCTCAGCGTCAGGCCTTTGCCTTAATTCCGGAGCAAAAGCGCCCCATCTATCTAGCCTGCCATCATCGTAACTTCTTAATTCTGGTCGCCTTCGCCATGATTTCGCTGGCGCCGGATAGCACCATTTGGCTGAATTTAGCCATTTGTGCTGGCCTCTATGGCCTCATGACCTGGTACTACCTGACCAAGTTGACGCCTAAGGCTGACTGGCAAAGTCTGACAGCTGACCTAGCCGTCTATCCGACCTTCTACAAGCGTTTTGACTTATCCAAGCTCAAGCTCAACATCAGTCTCTTTGTCTTGGTCTTATTGGCGGTCTTGATTGGCATTAGCCAGCGGGTCAGCCAATCCCTAGTCTTAGAAATTCTGCTAGCGCTGGCCATCGCCTATGAAGCCCTACGTCAGATTCTGATCTTCCTGGCCCTCCGCCAAAATCCCCTGCCCCCACTTTCAAGCAAGCAAGTCAGTCCAAGACTCAAAAGCCAAGTGCTCAAGAAAAAGAAAAAGTAGGTGATCCTCATGTCTGCCCTATTCAGCCTTATTCCCATCTGTCTGCTGATTTTTGCTGGCTATCTCTACTGGTTTCGCGACCACATTGTCACACTCTTAGAATTGAGTTCCCATCGGGAGATTGTCGTTCTGAGCGTAGCCTATGCCTGCCTGGCACTCTTGGGGCTAGTCTTGGTAGTGCTCAAGCAGTTTGAGTGGTTGCTGGGTCTCCTCATTCTAGTCTCCGTCCTCAGCGCCATCTTAAGCTTGGTTCTGACTCGTTTTATGAAATAGTTGCTATAAAAATAACCCGCCAGAGTCCTAAATTCTGGTGGGCTATTTTTTGTGTTTCGGTCCACTAACAGGACATGATTTGAAGCCCTTTTCAAAGAGTGGTATAATAGTTGCATAGTCAAGTGTCATTTTCAGAATGATTTGCACTTGCTAGAGAAAGGAAGATGATTATGAGTCATAAATGGCTCCGGAAACTTCTGCTATCCGGACTTAGTCTCTGCCTCCTAACAGCTGGTCTCCCAGGGACAGCTCATGCCCAAGAGAGCAATTCACCCCCACCAACTGCCGAAGACAAAAATGTTTTCGGGGAAAAAACGGCGGTTTACGGCAATGAAGATGCCGGCTATCTGCAAATTCCCCTTCGCTTCGTGCCTGTCGAAGGCCAAAGCAAGGACGAACAAGCCTACCGCTTCCGCGATGAGGCCAGTGGCCAAGAAATCGTCTGGGGCATTCGTGATGTCAAGGCGCCGACCGACGACAAAATTCCCCAAGACTTCAAAGACCTGTCACCTGTCTATTGGATTGGCTTCCTCAATTTGCGCGAGCGGATTGGAGAAGGTGGCACCAACAATATGGGAGAATTTGCGACCGTCAATAATTTGACCTTCTACCATGTCGCGACTACCCTACCTGACCGGTCTGAATCTACTTTCTACTATCTTCGCCTTAACAATAAGGAAGATGTCATTCTACTGACCATCACCGGACCCGACCGGGCGGCCATAGATAAATTAGCCCCTATTATGTTTACCTGGTCCCCAACCAAGTATGAATAGAAAGGAGCCTGACCATGAAACTTAGAAAAAAATTCTGGCGTGGCCTCCTGATTAGCCTGACCTTGGTCTTAATAGGACTGGCTGGTCTGACACCAAGCAGTGTAGGCGCTCAAGATAATAAAGCACCTGCGGCTCCAACCCTCAACATGGACCAAACCCAACGCGTGGGGACGGACACCATGGGCTATGTCACCATTCCGGCCGACTTTAGCCAGACCAAGGACGAGGAAAAATACAAGGAATGGGCCAATGCCGACGGTAGCATTACGGTCATCTTGCGTTCCCTGGATCCTCATCAGCCAGTGGCAGATGCCCCTGACAACTCAGACGTCTACCTCTATACCATGGGCTATCTGGGTGAGGAAATGGGCAAGCGCAATGCTGGCTATGTCGCTGTCGACCGAATCAAGGCCGATGATCCTAAGGCAGGTATGACGCTCACGGCGACCATCCTACTTGAAATGGATGGCAAAAAAGTTCCTACCCTGATGAATTACAATCTAGCCCCTGCTAGCACAGGCGCCAAATTGCTTTTGATTCGCGTCTACAACTTTGATAACAACAGCATCGATAAATTAGTTCCAACCCTTACTAAAACTTGGTCTGATACCAAGTAAGTCAACGAAAGGAGTTTCCAATGAAACGATCTATCCCTCTATTAGCTTTGGCTAGCTTAGCCTTGGCCGGTCATTTAGCCTTGACTGAAGTAGCTCAAGCCACTGAATCAAGTGCTGCAAGTAGCACCAGTCAAGAATCTGCCAAGGAATCAAGCAAAAACTCATTTTTCAAAAATCTAACGAATCCCAAGCTAAATCAGTCCAAGTAGGCCTCCCTAATGCCGGCTACTTCAACCTTCCTGGTAATTTCCAAGAACAAAAAGGCGATACCAAGGATACCACCATTCACTATCTGGATAAAGAAAATCAAGAAGAACTCTACATCGATATCCAAGACGTCAAGGAAGGCGACCTGCCTGAAGCATTCAAAAAACTCAAACCACTGGACTATATGGCCCACAATGACATGTCCGTCTACGCCTTCAAAGCCCATAGCAAAAAGGTGACGACTGTCCCTGTTGACCTAGGCAAGCCTTTGGGTTATGTTTATCAAATTGATGTGACCAAATCAGATGATAGCCGGTCCGTCATCATTGTCTTCGCCCATCCTGATGATGCCAACCGTATCGTGCGCTTGACCTTCTTCAGCTCTAATGAAGAATCCCTTAAAAACTTAGTTAAGCACTTAGAAAAATGGCAAGCTAAGCCAGCCAACTAGTAGAAAGGATGAATCACATGACTAAAAAATTATTGAAAAGCGTCCTCTTAAGTTTGGCTTTGGCTACTAGCTTAGCGCCAACTGCTATCTTAGCCGAAGAACAAAGTCAGCAGGACAACACTTCTTCCGTTGAGTCTATCTCTAAGCTACGCGAAGAAGCCAAGAAAGAAGTTTACAATGAAGGCAAGTCCCAACGTGTTGGGAGCGATCTAACAGGTTGGGTCAATGTCCCAGAAGATTTTAAAGAGTTCACTAAATACAAGGAGGAAAATGAGGGTAGACTGCTTCAATACGACCGCAATAACGAAGATGTCGTGGTCACCCTTGAGAAACTAGATGCCTATCCGCGCGAAAAAGTGGCCGAATTCATGAAAAAGGCTACTGATCTTGAACTACACGCAAAGGATAAGGTATTCCATGTCAACTCTACCTTGACCCCTTACTTTATCGAGATCACTAAGACTAAGTTACCTTTTGCTGATGAAGCCATCAGAATCCAGGCAAAATACGGGCCAAACGACAATCCCGACTTATCTAGCCAAATCGTCTACTATGTCTTCGCACCAAATGACCAAAAAGATCAATACTATGTGGTATCAGTCGTTTCTTATATCACAGATGACGCCTTCATCAAAAACCAAGCGGAACCAGTCATCAAGACCTGGTCACCTACTAAATAAGTCAAAAGCGACCGGCATTGCCGGCCGCTTTTTTGTTTGGTGGGGGTTCTGGCTTTTCTCAGCTTCTGACTAAGCTAGTGGACAACCGGCTCACACCTTTTCCTAGCTTTCGGCCCGATTTCCTCCCTTTTTCCCAGTTTCTGATCGAGCTAGTGGTCCACTCTCCAAAGTGGGCCACTGGCTCCTGGCTTCCACCCGGTTTTCCGGCCTTTTTCCCGATTTCCGGCCCAGCTAGTGGTCCACTCGACAAAGTGGACCACTGGCTCCCGGCTTTCCCCCGGTTTGTGGGCCTTTTCTACGGTTTCTGACTGAGCTAGTGGTCCACTCTCCAGAGTGGGCCACTGGCTCCTGGCTTTTTCTCGGTTTTCTGCCCTTTTTCCTGGTTTCTGTCTGAGCTAGTGGTCCACTCTTCAAAGTGGACCACTGGCTCCCGGCTTTTCCCTGGTTTTCCGCCCTTTTCCCCGGTTTGTGGGCCTTTTCTACGGTTTCTGTCTGAGCTAGTGGTCCACTCTCCAGAGTGGGCCACTGGCTCGCGCCTTTTCCTTAGTAACAGAACAAAAAAGAGGCTGGATTCACAGAATCTCAGCCTCTCGCTTATTTTTATGCCCAGTGAGCAATGATTTCTAAGCCAAAGTGGTCGCTGACAACGGGACCGCGCTGGCCGTCTAAGACGACGCGGTAGCTGTCTACCACAAAGTCTTGGCTCAAGAAGGCCAAGTCAATCCGTAGCTGGTCCACATTGCCTTCCCAGCCGTCAATGGCTTTCTCGACAGTGAACTCGCCCTCTTTTTCCTTAGCCACTAGGAAAGCATCCTGGAGCTTGAGGTCACTGGCAGCAATCAGATCATAACCTTCCTGGCGCTTGCCAGCCGGATTGTTGAAGTCGCCCATCAAAATCAGTGGCAACTCAGCATGGCCACGCAGGATGGTTTCCGTCTTCTTCCATTCATAGCCAAAGCTAATATCACTGTCAGGATCCCACCAGGAGAAATGGCCACTGGCTACTTGCAGAGCCCGCTCGCCAATATGAGTCTGCGCTCGCAAGAGGACTCGGGTGTGATAGTCCGTCCGATCTTGGATGGCTGACACCCAGTAAGCTTCTGGCTGTAATGGCTCCTTAGACAAGATGGCCACGCCCTCATCATAGCGATCAAAGCCAATGTGGGCATCTGCCCAGGCCCAGTAGTAGGCCTTGCCAGCTTGACGCAAGCCTTCTACTAGAAGACGGGCAAAGTTATCTTCCTTAATAGAACGTTGCTTAGCCACCGGACAGAAGTAGGCATCTGGCTCCCAAAGTGGTGCCGTCATGGTTTGGTTGACTTCTTGCAGGGTAATCAGATCATAGTCGCCCGCCAGGATAAAGTCAATCAACTCCCCAAGCTTGCGCTCCTGCTCCACTTCAATCCAACTATGGGTATTGAGGTCCAATAATTTCATAATTTACCTCCTATGAAAAAAAGGTCAAAGAGTGGTGCGAGCCACTCTTTCAACCTTTTGAAATGATTAATGACTTAAAGCGTCTTGGATGTCTGATTTGAGGACATCGGCTTTAGGCCCGTAGATAGCTTGTACCCCAGTGTCTTTGAGGACTAAGCCCATAGCACCGGCTTTCTTCCAAGCTTCTTCAGAACCAACCTTGCTTTGATCCTTAACAGAGACACGTAGACGGGTCATGCAGGCGTCAACATCCACGATGTTTTCGCGACCACCTAAGAGTTCGATGATGGTGGTTACTTGTTCATCGGCTGGTTTTGCTTCACCTGAATCTTTGCTGTCGGTAGTACCGGAATCGTAGTTCCCGTTACGGCCTGGAGTTGCAAAGTTAAACTTCTTAATCATGAAGTCAGCGATGAAGTACATAATCACTGCGAAGGCTACAGTTGTTACAACAAAGCGAACTAAGTCCATAGCCAAACCTGCTTGAATGGTCATCGGTGTACGAGTTAAGAGCTCGATAGAACCGAAGGAGTGAACACGTAATGGCCAGACATCTGCCATAGCGAAGGATGCCCCTTGAACCACTGCATATACCAAGTATAATGGCATTGCCGCGAACATGAAGAGGAACTCGATTGGCTCGGTTACCCCTGTTAAGAAGACAGCCAAGCAGATAGAGATAAACATGGTGCGGTATTCAGCCAATTTATCCTTATCTACGTTACGGTACATAGCGAAAGCCAAGCCCATGAGGGTCCCCATAGAACCAATCATTTGACCCACTTTGAAACGAGCTGGAGTCCAGTTTTTCAAAATGTAGTCGACTTGAGACATGTCGCCAATGTTGCGGAAGTGAGCTAAGTCAGATGCCCATGCTAACCAGAGTGGGTCTTGACCGCGAACGATTTCACCAATCTTGTCACCAGACAGGATTTGGTAAACCCCACCTAAGTCGGTGTAGTTGATTGGGATCGTTAACATGTGGTGGAGACCGAATGGTAAGAGCAGACGCTCCAAGGTCCCGAAGACAAATGGTGACACAATTGGTGCAGAGTCTTGCGAAGTCGCAATCCAGAGACCAAAGTTGTTAATCCCGATTTGGATAAATGGCCATACAACTGCCATTACTAAAGAAGTAATCACTGACCATAAGATAATTACAAACGGTACGAAACGTTTCCCGTTGAAGAAGGCCAAGGCATCAGGCAACTTACGGAAGTTGTAGTACTTGTTGTAGGCGTTAGCCCCTAAGAAACCTGAGATAATCCCAACGAATACCCCCATGTTAAGTGCAGGTGCACCCAACACGCTGGTGAAGAAACCTTTAACCATGATTGGTGTACCAAACAAGGTATGGGTGGTAGAAGCTTCATCTAAGAGCATCTTATCGCTCACGTTGAAGACTGCACCCGTAATACGGTTAATGAGGATGAAGGCCAAACCTGCTGCGAAGGCACCGCCCGCACGGTCCTTAGCCCAGTTCCCCCCGATCGCAAGCGCGAAGAGAATGTGCAAGTTAACAATGATTGCCCAACCGATGTTTTCTAAAACACCACCGGTAGTAACTAAAAATGGAATAGACGCAAAGCTAATCGCTAAGGTTTTCCCGATACTGATCATCAGACCAGCTGCTGGCATAACGGCGATAACGACCATGAGGGCTTTACCGAACTTTTGCCAGAACTCAAAACTCAAGAATTTTTTCATCTTGTGTCTCCTTTCTATAAGTGCTAATTGTCTCTCTGCCCTTCGCACATGTTGTCGGAATCCCAAGTTGGCAAAGTGACAATTCATAATAATGACATGAAGATTCCAACACGTACTTACACTTATATATTAGCGTTTACAGAGCTAAAAGTAAAGCTCATAAAGTGAAAGTTTTACGATTGATATCGGTATCAAAAAAGCTGACAAATTGCCCCTTACGTCTATAGAAAAAAGGACTGGGCACCCTGTCCCAGTCCTTGTCATGCTCTTATTAAGCTTGTTTTAGGCGCTCAACTTCGCGCGCGATTTCCATTTCTTCGTTAGTTGGTACGTTAAGGACGGTAACCTTAGCACCTTCTGGTGAGATGATGGCTTCTTTACGTGTGTTGTTACGTTCAGTATCAATGTCACAACCGAAGACGGTAATGCCTTTGATGACTTCCTCACGGATTTGGATGGAGTTCTCCCCAATCCCGGCAGTGAAGACAATAGCATCTACCCCGTTCATGACCGCAATGTATTGACCAATGTATTTTTGGATACGGTTGACGAAGATATCGTGAGCCAATTGGGCACGTTCGTTACCTTCACTAGCGGCTGATAAGATGTCACGCATATCGCTTGATACGCCAGAAATCCCTAAGAGACCTGACTTCTTGTTAAGGATGTTGACCATTTCAGCTACATCGCTAATGCCAAGTTTTTGCATCACGAAAGCGACTAAGGATGCGTCGATATCCCCAGTACGGGTCCCCATGGTTAAACCAGCTAATGGTGTGAAGCCCATAGAAGTATCAACAGAGATCCCACCGTCTACGGCAGTAATAGAAGCCCCGTTCCCTAAGTGGCAGGTAATGATTTTGAGGTCTTTGACGTCTTTGCCCATCATTTCAGCTGCACGACGTGCTACATAATGGTGGCTAGTCCCGTGCGCCCCGTACTTACGAGCCTTGAATTTCATAGTACTCGTATGGTAGGCTGTAGAGGTAGTTAACCGCTGGCATGGTGGTATGGAAAGAAGTATCGAAGACAGCAGCCATGGTGATTTCTGGTAAGCGTTCTTTGAAGGCGCGCATTACGGCAGCTTCCGCTGGGTTGTGGAGCGGTGCAAATTCGCCTAAGTCAGCCACTTGTTGGATAACCTCGTCGTTGATTAAGGCAGATTCCTTGAAGAGTTCGCCCCCTGCTACGACACGGTGGCCAGCCCCAGTGATTTCGTGGTAGTCTTTGACAATCCCTAATTCGGTTAAGTGTTCGAATAAGAGTTCAACTGCCCGGTCGTGGGTCGCAATCTCTTCTACAAGTTCAAATTTTTGGTCGTCGCCGTATTCGATGGCAAAGATTGAGTTATCCAAACCAATCCGTTCTACCAAACCTTTTGCAACTACCGTTTCTTGTGGCATTTCAATTAATTGGAACTTCAAGCTTGAAGAACCAGCGTTAATCGCCATTGTTTTTGACATGGTCTTAATCGCTCCATTCTGAGTTTTAAATAATCGATACTCATATTATAGCACCCTTGGCAAGCCTTTGCATAGAAAAGACATTAGAAAAACGCAAAAAAGTCAACTTTTTTTCCTTGAATCTATTTGCCTAGAAATTTATAATAAGAACATAAAGTAAACATGTTTCTATGCGCATCAAGGAGGTTATGATAATGCGACGATTTATTAAGCTTATGTTGGCATTAGGATTGGTGCTGGGATTAGCCCTACCACTCAGCCAAGTATCCGCCCAAGATGATTACATCTATGGAGTGCCAGTTGAGAACTTAGGCAATCGTACCTATGGACGTCCAGCCGTTGATTTAGGTTACAACCCTGATTCCTTCCAGCTAGACGCTGATAGCAAGACCCTCTATACCCAAGGAATTTCCTATTCTGTCAATTTTGAACAAATTCCAACCCAAACCATCCAACTTCAGTCTGCCTACCCTGAAGAAGGCACGCGGACAATTTATGTCAATACCCGTGTGACGGTTACTAGCGACCCAAGCAATGGCCTAGCCATTCGTGGGCACCAGTTCTACCTCTTCTATAACAAATTTGGAACCATTTCCCTGGCTTTCCCTAAATTAGCTTCTAATACCCTTCAAAAACCAGACCCTGCAACGCCTTATGTTGAATACCTAGAATCTGGTACCAAAAAACCTGACTACAAGACAGTTGAGGCCGTACCAGCCGACCAAGCCCCTTACCGGGTGGACACCAAGAACTTAAGCCCATTAGCCTATCACATGAACACAGTCAATGCGCCAAGTGATTACAGCCTAGAATTCACCAACTACACCATGTCCTTCAACTACCTCAACGATAGCAAGCAAAACACCTATCGCTTCCAAGTAGTCGACGGCCCAACCAAAGAAATTCGGGTCTACTCAGCAGATGGTTCTGGTATCCGGACGGTTAAGGTCAACACCCGCCTCATTCCTCAAGCTATTGTCAATGGGAATGAGCGCCAATTCGGTTATACCTACTACCTCTTCCACAACAAGAATGGCACCATCTCATTAGTAACTCCTAACTTCGCCGGCAACTACGGCCAAGGTGAAGAAGACGTTATGACAGAATATGTTGTCAATCCATAGGATGATTAAAAGACTGGGACTAGCTCCCAGTCTTTTTTTGCGCTTTCCTCAAGCCTGGTAGTCTGTTATACTGTTAGCCATGAGGTGATGACATGGAATTTGTATTAGTCGGCGTTGGTGGTGCCTTGGGAGCTATTTTACGCTATTTACTGGGGCTCCTACCCTATCAGGGTAACTTTCCCTTTAAGACTTGGGCCATCAACTTAGTCGGTAGTTTCTTGATTGGCTGGTTGAGCGCACGCTTAGGACGTCAAGCCTGGTTCCCGGGTGATCAGCTGCTGCTTATCACCGGTCTCTGTGGTGGCTTTACCACCTTCTCCACCTTCAGCTTGGAGAATCTCAAGCTCCTGCAGGCGGGCCACTTTTCCCAAGCCCTGCTCTACATGGCCAGCAGCCTAGTCCTCGGTTTAGCTTGTGTCGCCCTGGGCTACTACTTAGGCAAGCTATAAAATACCAAAAGGCTGGAAGCTAATGAGCTTCCAGCCTTCTATTTATATCAATTAGATAGCAACCACATTAATGGCCTGCAAACCGCGCGATGTTTCTTGGACGTCATAGGAGACCGTTTGGCCTTCATTCAAGGTCTTGAAACCTTCCGCTTGGATATTCGAGAAATGTACAAAAACATCGACCCCGTCTTGACCCGAGATGAAGCCAAAGCCCTTATCGACGTTAAAGAATTTCACTGTACCGTTTAACATGACTTTCCTCCTTATTTTTTTATGGATTACATCATTCAAATAATCAAGAAGAAAGCAAAGCATCTTAATCATTTTCTTAATTAATCTACCACTCTGATACTATAATGGAACAAGTTCCAAAAGTAAAGTCTTTTTGCCTGTTTATTTTAGAATTTGGCAAATTTCTCCTTGTCCCCCTTGAGACTTGGCGCTTATGGCGTCCTATGCTACACTATAATAGAAGCAAAGGAGGGCTCCCATGTATAAGATTCTACTGGTCGAAGACGACCCTATTATCGCCCAATCCATCCAAAATATCCTGGCCACCTGGCACTATGAGGTCATCCTAGTCCAGGAATTTGATAAGGTCTTGGACCTCTATCTGCAAACCTCACCTCAGTTAGTCATTCTAGATATTACCCTACCCCTCTTTAACGGCTACTACTGGTGCCAGGAAATCCGCAAAGTCTCCAATGTCCCTATTCTCTTCCTGTCCTCTCATGACCAAGCTACCGAAATCGTCATGTCCATCAATATGGGGGCAGACGATTACATTACTAAGCCTTTTGACAGCATGGTCCTAGTAGCTAAAATCCAAGGCCTCATGCGCCGGGCCTATGAGCTGACCGCCGAGACGGAATTTTCTGAGTATCACGGGGCCATGCTCAATCTCAAGACCACCCAACTCCACTACCAGGGCAACTTGGTGGATTTAACTAAGAACGAATTCCAGATTCTGCGGGTCCTCTTCGCCTCAGCTGGCCACTATGTCAGCCGCGACCAACTCATGCAGGAACTCTGGTCTAGTGAAGTCTTCATCGACGACAACACCCTTAGTGTCAACATGGCCCGTCTCCGTAAGAAATTAGAAGGCGTGGGCCTGGAGGACTTTATCCACACTAAGAAAGGAATTGGCTACGGCCTGGTGACTGCTCATGAAGCCTAACTTTTTCTTATCCTGGCTACGCAACCGCCGCTGGCTACTAGTCAGCAGCCTCTTGCAAGACGGCCTACTGCTGATTTCGGCCTTTGCCTTTCCACTATACCAGGACCTTGCCCTCTATATCTTGACCCTAAGCCTGGTCTTACAAGTGACCCTGGCAGGCCTAGATGCCTGGAAGGAATGGCGCCACACTCAACGGGTTGAACTACAGCTGACCAATCACCAGCACCATCTTAAGGACTCCAATTCTACTTTGGCTGAGCAGACTATCTGGCAGGGCCTGCAAGAAGCTCACCACCAACTGCTCCAAGCCCAGCAGGCCTATCAAGCCAACTACCATGAACAGTTAGATTACTACACCCTCTGGGCCCACCAGGTCAAAACACCCCTGTCGGCCGCCCAACTCCTAGTCGAGCAGCTAGATCCAACGGGTCCCCTACGGCCCCTTCTGCAACAGGAGCTCTTCAAGATTAGTCAATATGTCGACCTGGTCTTACACTATCTGCGTATGGATACCTTCCACCAAGATTTGCAGATAGAATCGGTCAAGATTCAGGACCTAGTCAATCAAGTAGTCAAAAAATACGCCAGTTTCTTTATCCATAAGCCCCTGACCCTGGAATTGGAAGGCCTGGACTATGTCTATGTGACCGACCGCAAGTGGCTGGAGCTCATTCTGGAGCAACTCCTGTCTAATGCTATCAAATACACCCCGCAAGGGACCATTAAGATTAGTATCCAAGAGGGTATCTTGACTATTGCCGACACAGGCATTGGCATCCAAGCCCAGGATATTCCTCGGGTCTTCGAGCGTGGCTTTACAGGCTTTAACGGCCGTGTTTCCCAGCAATCCTCTGGCTTGGGCCTCTACCTCTGCAAGGCCATCGCCGCCAATCTAGGCATTGGTCTAACTCTTAAGTCTCAAGTGGGCCAAGGCACTCAAGTTCAATTGGACTTGAATCAAGCCCAATTAGCCCAAGATTAAGTCAGTCACTGCCAAAGTGACAATAATGTAAGATTAAACCGGAAATTGCAAGCCAAAGCTAAGGTAAGGCAATTTCCGGTTTTATATAATGAAACTATCAAATAACTCAAGAAGGAGTGACTGACATGACTTTATTAGATGTTCAACACGTACAAAAAACATATCATACACGATTTGGCGGCCAAGCCGTCCAAGCTCTTAAGGATATTCACTTTTCGATCGAAGCAGGTGAATATGTGGCCATCATGGGGGAATCAGGTTCTGGTAAGACCACCCTACTCAATATCTTGGCCCTTTTGGATCAGCCAACTAAGGGCCTGGTCTATCTTAACGGTCAAGATACCACTACCATTAAGCAAGCCGATGTGGCGGCCTTCCGCCGTAATGAGCTGGGCTTCGTCTTCCAAGACTTCAACCTCTTAGACACCCTATCCGTTAAGGACAACATGATCCTGCCCCTGGTTCTCTCCAACCAACCTGCCAAGCAAATGGATAGCCGAGTTAAGCCGGTCGCTAACCTACTAGGCATTGGCGACCTCTTAGATAAGTTCCCCTATGAATTATCAGGCGGGCAACAACAACGGGTAGCCATTGGCCGGGCCATTATTACCCAACCTTCCCTTTTATTAGCCGACGAACCAACAGGGGCCTTAGACTCCAAGTCCTCGGCCATGATTCTGGACCAGTTCGAAGCCATTAACCGCCAGGGCCAAACCATCCTCATGGTCACCCACTCAACGACGGCTGCCAGCAAGGCTAAGCGGGTCCTCTTCATTCGCGACGGCATTCTCTATCACCAACTCTTCCGCGGGGACAAGACCGACACCGCCTTCTTCCAACAAATCAGTGACACCCTGACCGCCATGGCAAGTCGAGGTGAGTAAGATGAGCAAAGTACTCTTTCCCTTAGCGCTGGCCAACCTGCGCAAGAATTACCGTCTCTATGGGCCCTTCGCCCTAGCCTTTGTGACTTCGGTTGCCCTCCTCTATAACTTCATCACCCTGGCCTTTAATCCTAGCCTGTCTAGCCTGCGAGGAGGTCCTTCCATCGTGACCGTTCTGGCTCTGGGCATGATAATCCTGGCCATCACTGGGGCCGCCATTATCTGGTATGCTAACGGCTTCGTCTTCAAGCAAAGAACCAAGGAATACGGGCTCTACGGCATCCTAGGTTTGGAGCGCCGTCACCTGCTCTCCCTCATGTGGATTGAAATCACTGTCTTCAGTGGCCTGTCAGCCCTAGTTGGGCTTGCCAGTGGCGTCCTGGTCAACCGCCTTATCCTGGCTCTCTATCAGAGGATTATGGATTTGAGCCTGGAATTGGATACCAAGTTCCAGCCCCAATACTTGTGGACCTGCCTGACTTTAATCTTCCTGCTCTACTTGAGCCTTATTGTCATTAATAGCTGGCGGATTTTCCGTCTCAAGCCCCTCCAATTAGTTCGCGAAAGTCGACGCGGGGAGAAGAAGGGCCGCTTTACCTGGCTCATCGCCTTAATTGGCTTAGGCCTCATGGGCTTTGGCTACTACTTGGCCTTAAGCATTGAAAATGCTCTGGCTGCTATCATGGTCTTCTTCGTGGCGGTACTCTTAGTGACAGCTGGGACCTACCTGCTCTTCCAGGCAGGCTCCATTACCCTACTCAAGTTCCTCAAAGGCCGCAAGTCCTACTATTATAAGCCTGAAAACTTTATTTCCACCTCTAACCTCATCTTCCGTATGCGTAAACGCGGTCGGGCTGGCCACCATCTGCCTACTCTCCACCATGGCGCTGGTGACCCTATCAGCGGGGATTTCTCTCTTCCTAGGGACCGAATCTGCCATTAACCGTTTCTATCCTACTGACTATAGTCTCAGCCTCAACTACTCCTATCAAGTGCCTAGTGTGGATGCTAGCAAGACGCTAGATGAGCAATTAAGTCAATTTGGTCAGAAATATCAACTAGACCTAGTAGATATGGATCATACCCACTACATCCAGGTCATTGGTAAATTCCATGGCCATGATTTTACTGGCCAAGAAGTCCATGTCGATAGCGAGACTGGCATGGTCAAACATGATAATCCTGATAAGGAAAGTGCCACCCTCAATATTATCAGCCTAGCAGACTACAATCACTTAAGCGGTCAGAACTATCAATTGGCAGCCAACCAAGTCCTCTGGTTCGACAATCAAGCTAGCGCAGCCGACCGCAAGAATCAAGAGATCCAAGTGGCCGGCCAAAGCTTCCAAATTCAAGAACAGCTGACCTCTAACCTCTTAGAGACCAAGGCACCAGACTTCACTATGAACTTCGTTGATCACCGGACCCTCTTAGTCGTATCCGACCTGTCCGTCATCCAAGACAAGCTAGCCGGCACCAACTTCATTAGCCGTTACACGGTCTATGCCAATAGCCAGGCCAGTCACGACCAACAACTGGCTTCTGCCGAGCATCTTGATGAAGTGCTCAAGACAGTGCATGTTGATGAAGGTATTCCTGTTAATGCTTCCTTCCTGGTTAAGGCGGAAATTCATGACTCCTACATGCAGATGATTGGCTCCATCTTCTTCATCGGCATCTTCCTAGCAGCTATCTTCCTACTAGGCCTAGCCTTGACCATCTACTACAAGCAAATCTCTGAAGGCCTGGAAGACGCGGAACGCTTTGAAATCCTTCAAAAGGTCGGTCTGACCAAGCAAGCCATCCACAAGACCATTCGCAAGCAAATCACTGTGGTCTTCTTCGCCCCAATTATCTTGGCCCTCTTCCACCTGGCGGGTGCCTATCACATGATGAGCCTAATCCTGCGCTTGATTTCCGCTATGCGCCTAGAAGATATCTTGATTCCAACCATCGGCACTGCCCTGGCCATCACCCTCTTCTATTTCCTAGTCTTCTTGATTACTTCACGTAGCTACGAGAAGATTGTCTCCAGCAAGAGTTAGGAGGTCCTAGCCATGCGCCGCTTGCTCCAAATTCCACGCGCTATCAAGCTCCTAGCCCTCTGCCTTCTCTCGCTAGTCCTGGGCTTGCTAGTCTTTGTCAAGCTCAGCCTTCACATCTGGCTGGCCCACTTAGGCGGCAAATTGGCCCTGATGACAGCTGGAATCTTAGCGCTTGGCCTAGCCCATCTCCTATTAACTTAATAGCACTAGAGCAAAAGAGACAGACCCCTTAAAAGGTCTGTCTCTTTTAGCTTATAGTTTGAGTTCTGGGTGTGCTTGCAGGTAGTCGGCAATGGCCGCCACGTCCTTGTCCCCACGACCGGAGACATTGACAATGATGATTTGGTCAGGTGACATCTGAGGGGCGCGCTTAATGACTTCCGCTAGGGCATGAGAGCTCTCAATGGCTGGAATAATGCCTTCCAGACGGGTCAGGAGCAAGAGGGCCTGAACCGCTTCGGCATCCGTTGCTGGCACATATTGAGCTCGGCCTGCGTCCTTAAGATAGGCATGTTCTGGCCCTACCCCAGGATAGTCCAGCCCTGGAGAGATGGAATAGACTGGCATCACGGAACCATCTTCATTGAAGAGAGCGTAGGTCTTCATGCCATCCACAACCCCGACCGTCCCCAGGGTCAAGGTTGCCGCATGACGGTCGGTCTGGAGCCCATGGCCAGCGGCTTCAACCCCTACTAGAGCAACCTGGCTATCAGGTAAGAATTCAGCAAAGGCCCCGATAGCATTGGAGCCACCACCCACACAGGCAATGACCATGTCAGGTAGGCGCCCTTCTTTTTCCAGAATCTGACGGCGAGCTTCTTGGCTAATGACCTTCTGGAAGTCTTTGACCATGGAAGGATAAGGGTGAGGTCCTACAGCCGAACCTAGGACATAGAAGGTGTCCTCAATGCCTTGAATCCATGCGCCAAAGGCAGCATCCACGGCTTCCTTGAGGGTTCGCTCCCCTTCTTGCACGGCATGGACGGTGGCCCCCAGCATTTCCATGCGGAAGACATTGAGGCGTTGACGTTCCACGTCTAGAGCCCCCATGTAGATGTCACAAGACATGCCGAACTTTGCCGCCGCAGCAGCAGTCGCCACCCCGTGTTGGCCAGCCCCTGTTTCAGCAATGACCTTCTTCTTACCCATGCGCTTGGCTAGTAGGATTTGGCCGATGACGTTGTTAAGTTTGTGGGCCCCCAAGTGATTGAGGTCTTCGCGCTTGAGGTAAATCTTAGCCCCGCCTAAATGTTGGGTCAAACTCTCCGCATAGTAGAGTGGGGTCTCACGACCTGAGTAGTCCTTGAGATAGTGGTGGTATTCAGCCAAATTCTGGGTCATCCTTGTAGCGGTCATAGGCTTCCGCTAATTGGTCTAGAGCTTCTTGTACAACTGGTGGCACATAGCTGCCGCCAAATTCTCCGAAAAAGCCTGTTGGTGTTTGTGTTAATTCTTGTGTCATAAGGGGTTCCTCCTCTAATTTTGCTTGTCTATCTGATCAAAAGTCAAAGCTAGCTAAGATACAAAAAGAGCCACATAGTAGCGACTATGCGGCTCTTAATCTCCTGATCGGGAACAAATTCGCCAACATAGATGCATCTTAGACCACGCTAAAAGTTGCATCTATGTTCCAGAACATACACACAACTTATCTATGCCAGCTTTGCCAACTTTGAGTTGCTGTAAATGTCATGGCGAATGCCCTCCTTCTCTCTCATTTGATTCTCATTATACACCTTTTTTCTCAGAATGCAAGCCTAAATTTCAAAATAAGAAGCCCCAGCTCTCAATCGAAAGCTGGGGCTGGTCTTATTTGACTAGTTTTTAGTCTTCATCTGTCGCTTGGCGCTTGCGCGTCGCAACTAGGCCGACACTTGCTAAAATAGTCAAGGCCACACCTGAGAAGAAGCTATAGTCTGGGGCTTCACCAGTTGCTGGTAAGAGCCCTTGTCTTTGCACCTCTGGCTCACTTGGAGCGACTGGCACTGGCACAACGGTTGGCACATATTGTGCGGTCACCTTGCGCCCGTTGCGGTCAACCCGAACCACGGTCACACCACTTGCTTGGCCTAAGAAGCCTGCTTCTGGCGTGAAGGTCACAGAACCATCTGGGTTAAGAACATAAGTCCCTTCCCCTGGCACGGTTAATTCAGTTTGACCATTTCGAAGGTAGCAGGGATGGTTAGATCCACATCGCCTTCAAAGACTGGCGTCCCGGTTTGTTTTTCACCTGGGTAGCCGGTTGAAGTCGTATCTTGTGTCTTCACTTGCCCGTAAACGGTTGGAATGTACTGAATCTTCAGTTCTTTCCCGTTGACATCACGACGGATAACCGTAATTGGACTTGCCTCACCAATAAAGTCTGGCTCTGGCGTGAAGGTCACTTCCCCTGTCTCAGGGTTGACGGTGTAAGTCCCTTGACCTGGCACGGTCACGCTAGTGACCCCACCTTCAAGATAAGCTGGAACTTTTGGATCCACTTGGCCCTTGAAGTCTGGTAGCTTGCTTTGGCTTTGACCCTTCATGCCCTCGCTAGTTACGCTGGCGTTGACCACTGGTGAATAAGTTGCTTCAGCAGTTGTCCCGTTGACGTCAGTCGCTTGAACACGAGCTGGTACTGGTTGGCCGACATAACCTGGATTTGGTGTGAAGGTCACGGTTCCGTCTTGGGCTAAGCTGTAGGTCCCTACTTGGTTACCTGCTTGGTCCAAGGCTGGAATGGTGGTGTCAGCCACGGCTTGGCCATTGACCACAAACTTGAGGCTGCCTGGAACTAAGTCAACGGATTGTTCTGTGCCGTCAACATTAGCAGAACCTGGTACAAATTTAACTTGACCCGTTTGGGCTTGGTTAACTACGCCTGAAGAGTAGTCGTTGTTAGCACCTGGTTTAACTGGGATAACGGTTGCTTGGTAAGTAGCCGTCACTGGAGTGCCGTTCTTATCGACGCGTTTAACCGTCAATGGTGAACCTTGGCCTGTGAAGGTCTTCTCTGGCACAAACTCGATGGAGCCATCTGCTTGGATGGTGTAGACCCCTTCGCCGATGACAGTCTTAGTAGTGGTCCCGTCTTCGAAGGTCATTGGTACGCTGTCATCCATTGGCACAACAGCAGCACCTGGCGTGAAGACTGGCTTACCTGATTGTTTGTAACCTTGCGCCCCAGTTGAAGTAGCTGGCGTGCTGGTTGGCGTTACCTTGGTCACTGTTGGCGTGTAAGTCGCGGTCACCGGTGTACCGTTCTTATCGACACGTTTAACTGTTACTGGGTCTGGACTGCCCACGAATTGTTTGTCTGGCGTAAAGGTGATGGAGCCATCTGGGTTGATAGAGTACTCCCCTACACCTGGAACAGACTTAGTCGTAGAACCATCTTCGAAGGTCATTGGCACGGTATCATCCATTGGCACCTCAGGGTTGCCTGGGGTGAAGACTGGACTGCCTGATTGTGGTTGACCTTGCAGACCAGTTGAAGTGGCTGGCGTGCTAGTTGGGGTGACCTTGGTCACTGTTGGCGTGTAAGTCGCGGTCACTGGGGTGCCGTTCTTGTCTACACGTTTGACTGTCACTGGGTCTGGTGTCCCGACGAATTGTTTGTCTGGCGTGAAGGTGATGGAGCCATCAGGGTTGATCGAGTACTCACCCACACCTGGGACTGACTTAGTCGTAGAACCATCTTCGAAGGTCATTGGCACGCTGTCATCCATTGGCACAATTGGGTCACCTGGGGTGAAGCTTGGCGTACCTGATTGTGGTAGCCCTTGTGCTCCTGTTGAAGTGGCTGGAGTGCTGGTTGGGGTGACCTTAGTCACAGTTGGCGTGTAAGTTGCGGTCACTGGGGTGCCGTTCTTGTCTACGCGTTTAACAGTGACTGGGTCTGGAGTGCCCACAAATTGTTTTTCAGGGGTGAAAGTGATGGAGCCATCTGGGTTGATGGTGTAGACACCCACACCTGGGACTGACTTGGTGCTTGAGCCGTCATCGAAGGTCATTGGGCTGTCCAAATCAATTGGCACAGCAGGGTCGCCTGGCGTGAAGACTGGGCTGCCGCTTTGCGGAATTCCTTGAACACCTGTTGAAGTAGCTGGACTACTTGTTGGGGTTACCTTAGTCACGGTTGGCGTGTAAGTCGCGGTGACTGGCGTCCCGTTCTTATCTACGCGTTTAACCGTGACGGGATCTGGGGTGCCGACAAATTGCTTGTCTGGCGTGAAGGTGATGGACCCATCTGGGTTGATGGTATAAACACCGACGTTTGGAACAGTCTTGGTGCTTGAACCATCTTCAAAGGTCATTGGCACGGTGTCATCCATTGGTACCGCTGGGTTACCAGGGGTAAAGACTGGGCTACCTGATTGTGGAATCCCTTGAACACCTTCCGAAGTAGCTGGAGTACTTGTTGGGGTCACCTTAGTGACCGTTGGGGTGTAAGTCGCGGTGACTGGCGTCCCGTTCTTATCGACACGTTTCACTGTGACTGGATCTGGCGTCCCGACGTATTGTTTTTCTGGCGTGAAGGTGATAGAACCATCTGAGTTGATGGTGTAGACACCGACATTTGGCACTGTCTTAGTGCTTTGACCATCTTCGAAGGTCATTGGGCTATCCAAGACGATTGGCACCGCTGGGTTACCTGGGGTAAAGACTGGGCTACCTGATTGTGGAATCCCTTGAACACCCTCTGAAGTAGCTGGCGTGCTGGTTGGAGTCACCTTGGTTACCGTTGGGGTGTATGTCGCCGTTACTTCCGTCCCGTTCTTATCGACACGTTTCACTGTGACTGGGTCTGGCGTCCCAACATATTGTTTCTGGCGTGAAGGTGATGGAGCCATCTGGGTTGATGGTGTAGACACCGACGTTTGGCACTGTCTTAGTGCTTTGGCCATCTTCAAAGGTCATTGGGCTATCTAAGTCAATTGGAATTTCTTCATTCCCTGGGGTGAAGACTGGCGTCCCACTTTGTGGAATCCCTTGAACACCCTCTGAAGTAGCCGGCGTGCTGGTTGGCGTTACCTTGGTAACCGTTGGAGTATAAGTTGCGGTCACTTCCGTCCCGTTCTTATCGACACGTTTGACTGTGACTGGGTCTGGCGTCCCCACGAATTGTTTTTCTGGTGTGAAGGTAATGGAGCCATCTGGGTTAATGGTGTACTCCCCTACGTTTGGCACCTTCTTAGTGCTTGAACCATCTTCAAAGGTCATTGGCTTGCTATCATCGATTGGAACCAATGGGTTACCTTCAGTAAAGCTTGGCTTGCCTGATTGTGGCTTCCCTTGGATACCACTAGATTCAGCATTGGTGCTGGTTGGGGTCACTCGGGTCACAGTTGGCGTATATTGAGCGGTCACTTCCGTACCGTTCTTGTCTACGCGCTTAACTGTCACTGGTGCTGGCGTACCGACGTATTGCTTGTCTGGGGTAAAGGTGATGGAACCATCTGGGTTGATGGTGTAGACACCGACACCTGGGACAGTCTTAGTTGGCTGGCCGTCTTCAAAGGTCATTGGGCTGTCCAAGTCGATTGGCACTGCCTTGTCACCTGGTGTGAAGACTGGAGTCCCAGTTTGTGGTTGACCTTGGATACCTTCTGAACTAGCGTCCGTGCTAGTTGGCGTCACCTTAGTGACCGTTGGGGTGTATGTCGCGGTTACTTCCGTCCCGTTCTTGTCTACACGCTTAACCGTCACTGGATCTGGCGTCCCGACGTATTGCTTGTCTGGGGTAAAGGTAATGGAACCATCTGGGTTGATGGTGTAGACACCGACATTTGGCACGGTCTTAGTGCTTGAACCGTCGTCGAAGGTCATTGGCTTCGTATCATCAAGTGGTACTAGTGGATCCCCTTCAGTAAAGGTTGGTGTGCCTTTCTGTGGTTGCCCTTGAACGCCAGTTGACTCAGCATTGGTGCTGGTTGGCGTTACCTTGGTCACGGTTGGTGTATAAGTGGCAGTTACTTCCGTCCCATTCTTGTCCACACGCTTAACAGTGACTGGATCTGGCGTACCAGAATATTGCTTGTCAGGTGTAAAGCTAATAGAGCCATCTGGGTTGATGGAGTATTCCCCTACGCCTGGAACAGACTTAGTGGTCTTGCCATCATCAAAGGTCATCGGGCTGTCTAGGTCGATTGGCACTACTGGGTCACCAGGCGTGAAGACAGGGGTCCCTTTTTGTGGTTGGCCTTGAACGCCATTTGACTCTGCATTGGTGCTAGTTGGTGTTACCTTGGTCACCGTTGGAGTATAAGTCGCAGTCACTTCCGTCCCGTTCTTGTCCACACGCTTAACTGTCACAGGCGCTGGGGTCCCGACATATTGTTTTTCTGGTGTGAAAGTGATGGAACCATCTGGGTTAATGGCGTAGACACCGACACCTTGAACGGTCTTAGTTGCTTGGCCGTCTTCAAAGGTCATTGGGCTGTCTAAGTCGATTGGTACAGCCGTGTCACCTGGTGTGAAGACTGGTGTCCCACTTTGTGCTTGCCCTTGAAGGCCATTAGAAGTGGCATCTGTTGAAGTTGGGGTGACCTTGGTCACAGTTGGTTGGTAACGAGCTCGGTGAGGGACACCGTTAGTGTCGCTTACTTGAACCGCAACTGGATCTGGGGTCCCAACAAAGTTTTATTAGGTTTAAAGGTCACTTGACCAGTATTAGGATCTAATTCATAGGTCCCCACTTGTTGGCCATTAGACATAGCAGGCACGGTGTTGCCTGTGACAGGTTGACCGTTAGCATCCACAAAGGTCGCAGGACGTGACGCATCTGGTGTAACAGGTGTCTTAGCTGGATCGCCGTCGTTAAAGACTAGCTCCTTGCTTTGATCTTGGCCTTGAATACCAGTCGAGTCGTATTTTGGTACCTTGCGAACAGTTGGAACAAAACGTCCATCCATGTTGTTCAAACGGTCATTCTTATTAGGATCTGCGGCATCTGTTGATTGCCAGCCGGTTGAAGAACCGTTAGAGTCAGTGCGGCGGATATTAATCCCTTCTGCCACCCCTGAGAAGTCTTCATTAGGCGTGAAGGTCACATTGACATCATCACCATTGGCTGTCACTACATAAGTCCCTTCAGGACGAACATAAGTATTGCCGTTGGTTGGTGTCAAGACATTACCTTGATTATCCAGAACTTGAGGCGCTTGGTTGCTCATGCTAGCGTTGGTAACGAAGTCAGAACTGTCTGGCCCCTTAGCGGTAAAGTGAACGGTTGCGTTTTGAGTTTCACCTTGGAAGCCAGTGCTTTCTTGCTTTTCACCTTGAGGTGGGTAAACGCGACGAACTAACATGTCCTCTACTTCCCCACTAAAGGCAGTCCCTGTAGGCTTCTCGATGTCACCCGCATTGGTTGCGATACGGACACGCATGCCGATTTGATCCACTAGGCCGCCAGTCAAACCTGGAATGGCATTAAAGCTTAAGGTATGGTCGCCATTAGCCGTAATTGCTTTAACAACGCTACCTTCGTTGTCATCAAACTTGCCATTGTTGTTGAAGTCTACCCAGGCTTTGACATAGGCCTTGGCATTGCCATTAGGGTTAGCCTTAATCTTAAGGGTGTAAGTCCCATTCTTAGCCTTGTTTAAGTCTAAAAGGTCATTGGTTTTGCTTAACTGATCAGCTGTCAGCAATTGAGCTGGACCTTCATCGGCTACATCCTCACGGTCGTCGGCCGTCCAGTCACTGTCAGAGTCCGCATCGATATCTGCTGCGGTTGAACCTAAGTAAGGCTGGTTGATTGGAGTATTAGCAATTGAATCACGGGTTGAAATCGTATGGTAAGCTTCACCATAACTTGCTGGCGCGTCACTAGAATCGACTACCAAGAAACCCATCATGAGGGCTTGTTGCCCACCCGTTGCCACGTAAAAGCCAACTTCAGAGGCCCCACGGGTCATCACAACTGGCACAGCCTTGCTAGCCGAAATAATTGGCCCGAAGACCTGGCTACCCAAACCACCTGTAACCGTATCTGGACTTAAGTATTTGTTCCAGTCAACGCTCTTATCCTTCAAGATTAGAAGACCATCTTTTCTGCTTTTATCGAATGCTTTAACCATGTCATCGGTCATGACAGTGTATGGACCTTTGGCACGAGGGCCCTTCATCCATTCACCCACATATTCCCAACCTTCCCCGTTGGTGGTAAAGATACCATATTCAGCAGGGTTAGCATCTTCCCCGTCAGCCATTACAACCGTTGGTTTGACAGGGTTGCCACGATAGGTCGCTTCTACTTTGAACTTAATCCCCCAGTTAACCGCGTCATCTGGTAAGATAATTTGGGTTTTACGGCCTTGGGTATCAAACCTTGGCCCCCAATGGTACTAAATTTGTTCTGTGGACGACCGGTTACAGAAGGTGGAGTCTTACCGTAGTCTTTATAACCTTTCAAATAGCTGTTAACGGCATTGGGATCATAAGTGCCGGCAGATGGTGTCCCTTCTACCCGCTTCTTATAGATTTCTGTCGAGTTAAATGGCTTGAGTTCGGTAACGGTCATGGTCACCACATAACCTGGTGAGATTTCCTTCTTGAAGACCGTTCCTACCTTGAAACCACCTTGTGGATCCAAGTTCTTCAAGCTAGCAGTATCAGAGAAATCAATCCAGTTGATTTGTTTGGCTAATTGGGTACTTTCCTTCTTCTCGGACTCTGACAAAGCCGGCTTAGGTACGCGTGGTACTGAAGTCGCGTCATCTGCCCCAGCTGGGCCAGATCCTGGGGTAATACCAGTCGCCCCGCTATCGCGGAAACCTGTCCCTTGCGGAATAGGCTGGCCTTGGTTGCTTGCCCGTGGCATAGAAGCCGTGCTTGGCTTAGGCACTGGCTTAACCGCATAACCTGGCGTCCGTCTAGCTGGTTTATCTGTCTCGGCTGGACTTTCTACTTTTGCTGTAGGTGTTGCGGCTTCCTCAGCCTTCTTATCTGTTTCTTGGCTAGCTTGGTTTGCTTTATCTTCTTGGCTGGCTGCAGGAACTGCTGGCTCAGCCTCCGAGCTTTGGCTAGCGCTAGACTCGATCGCTTGGCTTTCGGCCGTTGGTGCCTCAGCTGTGGCGGATTCACTAGCCGCTGCTGCTGGTGCCTCGATGCTGGTCTCGGTGCTAGTCGCATTGGATACTTCTTGCGCCGTTACAACTGGCCAGTTAGCAAAATAAATCCCGAAGGCAACGGCAACTGAAGCAGCACCAAAGCTATACTTCTTAATCCCGTAACGAGTGATCTTTCACCCTTACGCTGGTCATTCATGAGCTTATTACGCTTACTGAACATGTACTCTCGTCCTCCTTAAAAGTTTGGTATACAAAAAAATAGGCCCACAATAGGTCATGCCCGTCTTCGCATCCTTGAGGGGAATCAGAGCGTTAACGGCTAACTGGGAATAGGGCTCCATTTGGGTATTGCCTATTTGATTCCGAGCCTATTATATAATAAGCAAACACAAATTGCACGATAAATTTTACTATCTATGCCACATATTTTTTATATTTGACATAAGGCGAACATTCATCACATTACTTGGTAATTCTACATTTATAGGGCGAACGAGAACGGGTAAAGTCTATACATATTTCGTGTTTAGACTTTCCTATCTAATAATGGCTCCACAGCCCTTATTAAGTCAAAGTCCCCTTATCTTTGCGCAAAAAAAATCCCTCAGTCCTTCTTTAGAAGGCTGAGGGATTTTGACTAGGTTTTAGTCTTCATCTGTCGCTTGGCGCTTGCGCGTCGCAACTAGGCCGACACTTGCTAAAATAGTCAAGGCCACACCTGAGAAGAAGCTATAGTCTGGGGCTTCACCAGTTGCTGGTAAGAGCCCTTGTCTTTCTACTTCTGGCTCACTTGGAGCGACTGGTAGTGGCACAACAGTTGGCACATATTGTGCGGTCACTTTGCGTCCGTTGCGGTCAACCCGAACCACGGTCACACCACTTGCTCGGCCGACAAAGCCTGCTTCTGGTGTGAAGGTCACAGAACCGTCTGGGTTAAGAACATAAGTCCCTTCCCCTGGTACGGTTAATTCAGTTTGACCATTTTCGAAGGTAGCTGGGATGGTTAGATCCACATCCCCTTCAAAGACTGGCGTCCCGGTTTGTTTTTCACCTGGGTAGCCGGTTGAAGAGGTTAGGTCCGGTGTCTTCACTTGTCCATATACCGTTGGGATATATTGAATCTTCAGTTCTTTCCCGTTGACATCACGACGGATAACGGTAATTGGTGTCGCCTGGCCAACAAAGTCTGGCTCTGGCGTGAAGGTCACTTGGCCTGTCTCAGGGTTGACGGTGTAAGTCCCTTGACCTGGAACAGTCACGCTGGTGACTCCACCTTCAAGATAAGCTGGAACTTTTGGATCCACTTGACCCTTGAAGTCTGGTAACTTACTTTGGCTTTGACCCTTCATGCCCTCGCTGGTCACGCTAGCGTTGACCACTGGTGAATAAGTCGCCTCAGCAGTTGTCCCGTTGACGTCAGTCGCTTGAATGCGAGCTGGCACTGGTTGACCCACGTAACCTGGATTTGGCGTGAAGGTCACAGTTCCGTCTTGGGCTAGGCTGTAGGTCCCTACTTGGTTACCATCTTGGTCTAGGGCCGGAATGGTGGTGTCAGCCACGGCTTGGCCATTGACCACAAACTTGAGGCTATCTGGGACTAAGTCAACGGATTGTTCTGTGCCGTCAACATTGGCAGAACCTGGCACAAACTTAACTTGACCCGTTTGGGCTTGGTTAACTACACCTGAAGAGTAGTCATCGTTAGAAGTTGGCGCAACAGGTAGAACGGTCGCTTGGTAGGTGGCGGTCACCGGCGTTCCGTTCTTGTCTACGCGTTTAACCGTTACTGGGTCTGGGATTCCAACGAATTGTTTGTCTGGTGTAAAGGTGATGGAGCCATCTGGATTGATGGTGTAGACACCTACGCCTGGTACTGACTTAGTGCTTGAGCCGTCTTCGAAGGTCATTGGCACGCTGTCATCCATTGGCACTGCTGGGTCACCTGGAGTGAAGCTTGGTCTAGCAGTTTGTGGTAAGCCTTGTGCTCCGGTTGAGGTCGCTGGCGTGCCGGTTGGAGTTACTTTGGTAACAGTTGGGGTGTAAGTCGCCGTCACTTCGGTTCCGTTCTTGTCCACGCGCTTGACTGTTACTGGATCTGGTGTCCCGACAAATTGCTTGTCTGGCGTGAAGGTGATGGAGCCATCTGGGCTGATGGTGTAGACACCCACGTTTGGCACCTTCTTAGTGCTTGAACCATCTTCAAAGGTCATTGGCACGGTGTCATCCATTGGCACTTCAGGAATGCCTGGGGTGAAGACTGGACTGCCTGTTTGTGGTAGGCCTTGTGCTCCTGTTGAAGTGGCTGGCGTGCTAGTTGGCGTTACCTTGGTCACAGTTGGCGTATAAGTCGCGGTCACTTCGGTCCCGTTCTTGTCTACGCGCTTGACTGTCACTGGATCTGGCGTCCCAACAAATTGCTTGTCTGGCGTGAAGGTGATAGAACCATCTGGGTTGATAGAGTACTCCCCTACACCTGGCACCTTCTTAGTGCTTGAACCATCTTCAAAGGTCATTGGCACGGTGTCATCCATTGGTACCTCAGGGTCACCTGGAGTAAAGCTTGGGCTACCTGTTTGTGGTAAACCTTGCAGACCTGTTGAAGTCGCTGGCGTACTGGTTGGCGTTACCTTGGTCACAGTTGGCGTGTAAGTGGCGGTCACTTCGGTCCCGTTCTTGTCTACGCGTTTAACCGTGACTGGGTCTGGGGTTCCAACGAATTGCTTGTCTGGCGTGAAGGTGATGGAGCCATCTGGGTTGATGGTGTAGACACCCACGTTTGGCACCTTCTTAGTACTTGAACCATCTTCAAAGGTCATTGGCACCGTATCATCCATTGGAACCTCAGGGTTACCTGGGGTGAAGACTGGGCTACCTGTTTGTGGTAAACCTTGCAGACCAGTTGAAGTGGCTGGCGTGCTGGTTGGCGTTACCTTGGTCACAGTTGGCGTGTAAGTCGCGGTCACTTCTGTCCCGTTCTTGTCCACGCGCTTGACTGTTACTGGATCTGGCGTCCCAACAAATTGCTTGTCTGGCGTGAAGGTGATGGAGCCATCTGGGTTGATGGTGTATTCACCCACGTTTGGCACCTTCTTAGTACTTGAACCATCTTCGAAGGTCATCGGTACGCTGTCGTCAATTGGCACCTCAGGGTTACCTGGGGTGAAGACTGGGCTACCTGTTTGTGGTAAACCTTGCGCCCCAGTTGAAGTGGCTGGCGTGCTGGTTGGCGTTACCTTGGTCACAGTTGGCGTGTAAGTCGCGGTCACTTCTGTCCCATTCTTGTCCACGCGCTTGACTGTTACCGGATCTGGCGTCCCGACAAATTGCTTGTCTGGGGTGAAGGCGATGGAACCATCTGGATTAATAGAGTAGTCACCTACGCCTGGGACTGACTTAGTCGTAGAACCATCTTCGAAGGTCATCGGTACCGTGTCATCCATTGGAACTTCTGGCGCCCCTTCTTTAAAGACTGGGCTACCAGTTTGTGGTTGACCTTGCAGACCGGTCGAAATAGCAGGCGTGCTAGTTGGGGTGACGCGCGTCACTTCTACTTGGTAGTCAGCGGTCACTGGCGTGTCGTTCTTATCGACACGTTTGACTCTTACAGGATCTGGTTTGCCTACAAATTGTTTGTCTGGTGTGAAGGTGATAGAGCCATCTGGGTTGATCGCATACTCACCGACGCCCGGAACTGACTTAGTGCTTGAGCCGTCTTCGAAGGTCATTGGCACCGTGTCATCCATTGGCACCTCAGGGTTACCTGGGTTGAAAGTTGGCATACCGGTTTGTTTTTGCCCTTGAAGGCCAGTTGAGCTGACATCTTCAGAAGTTGGCGTTACCTTGGTCACGGTTGGCGTATAAGTTGCGGTCACTTCCGTACCATTTTTATCGACACGTTTCACGACTACTGCCGCAGGAGTTCCGACATATTGTTTATCTGGCGTGAAGGTAATGGTGCCATCTGAGTTGATCGCATATTCACCTACGCCTGGGACGGACTTCGTGGTCTTACCATCTTCAAAAGTCATTGGACTATCCAGATCAATCGGCACAGCCTGATCCCCCGGGGTAAAGACTGGGTTGCCGGTTTGAGCAAGACCTTGCGGACCAGTTGAAGTAGCCGGGCTGCTGGTTGGCGTTACCTTGGTCACCGTCGGTGTGTATGTTGCGGTGACTTCCGTACCGTTCTTATCGACACGTTTAAGGGTGACTGGGGCTGGTATCCCAACATACTGCTTGTCTGGGGTAAAGGTAATGGAACCATCTGGGTTGATGGTGTAGATACCAACGTTTGGTACAGTCTTGGTGCTTGAGCCATCCTCGAAGGTCATTGGCTTAGCATCATCCAGTGGCACTAATGGATCACCTTCGGTGAAAGTTGGTGTGCCTTTTTGTGGTTGGCCTTGAACGCCGTTCGATGTAGCGTCAGTACTTGTTGGCGTCACCTTGGTCACAGTTGGCGTATATTGAGCCGTTACTTCCGTACCGTTCTTGTCAACACGTTTAACAGTGACTGGGGCTGGTGTCCCGACATATTGCTTGTCTGGGGTAAAGGTGACAGAGCCATCTGGGTTGATGGTGTATTCACCTACACCAGGTACAGTCTTAGTAGGTTGACCGTCTTCAAAGGTCATTGGGCTATCCAAGTCGATTGCTACTGCTGGATCGCCAGGTGTAAAGACAGGGGTACCGGTTTGTGGAATGCCCTGAACGCCGTTTGATGTGGCATCAGTGCTTGTTGGTGTTACTTTGGTCACAGTTGGAGTGTACTTAGCCGTCACTTCCGTTCCGTTCTTGTCAACACGCTTAACAGTAACTGGGGCCGGTGTTCCCACATACTGCTTGTCTGGGGTAAAGGTAATCGAACCATCTGGATTGATGGTGTATACACCAACACCTGGCACCGTCTTAGTTGGCTGTCCGTCTTCAAAGGTCATTGGGCTGTCCAAATCAATTGGCACGGCTGAGTCACCTGGCGTGAAGACTGGGGTCCCTGTTTGTGGAACACCCTGAACACCGTTCGATGTGGCATCAGTACTTGTTGGCGTTACTTTGGTCACAGTTGGAGTGTATTGAGCAGTCACTTCCGTTCCATTCTTGTCAACGCGTTTGACTACAACTGGGTCTGGTGTTCCAACATATTGTTTCTCTGGAGTAAAGGTAATGGAGCCATCTGACTCAATGACATAGGTCCCGACATTTGGAACTTTCTTGGTGCTTGAGCCATCCTCGAAAGTCATTGGCTTAGCGTCATCAAGTGGTACCAACGGATCACCCTCGGTGAATGTTGGCTTACCCTTTTGTGGCTGGCCTTGAACTCCAGTTGACTCTGCGTTGGTACTTGTTGGAGTCACTTTGGTCACAGTTGGCGTGTACTTAGCCGTCACTTCCGTTCCGTTCTTGTCTACACGTTTGACCACAACTGGATCTGGCGTCCCAACATATTGCTTGTCTGGTGTGAAAGTGATGGAACCATCTGGGTTGATGGAGTAAACACCGACACCTGGCACCGCCTTGGTTGGCTGTCCGTCTTCAAAGGTCATTGGGCTGTCCAAATCAATTGGCACGGCTGAGTCACCTGGCGTGAAGACTGGGGTACCGGTTTGTGGAACACCCTGAACACCGTTCGATGTGGCGTCAGTACTTGTTGGCGTCACTTTGGTCACAGTTGGCGTGTACTTAGCGGTGACTTCCGTACCGTTCTTGTCTACGCGTTTTACAACTACAGGATCTGGCGTCCCAACGTATTGCTTGTCTGGCGTAAAGGTAATCGTACCATCTGATTCAATGACATAGGTCCCGACATTTGGGACTTTCTTGGTGCTTGAACCATCCTCGAAGGTCATTGGCTTGGTATCATCAAGTGGCACCAATGGATCACCCTCGGTGAAAGTTGGTGTGCCCTTTTGTGGCTGACCTTGAACGCCGTTCGATGTAGCGTCAGTACTTGTTGGTGTGACCTTAGTCACAGTTGGGGTGTACTTAGCGGTGACTTCCGTACCGTTCTTGTCTACGCGTTTTACAACTACAGGATCTGGGGTCCCAACATATTGTTTCTCTGGTGTGAAGGTAATAGATCCATCAGACTCAATGACATAGGTCCCGACATTCGGTACCTTCTTAGTGCTTGAGCCATCCTCGAAGGTCATTGGCTTAGCGTCATCAAGTGGTACCAACGGATCACCTTCAGTGAAAGTTGGCGTCCCCTTTTGTGGCTGGCCTTGAACGCCGTTCGATGTAGCGTCAGTACTTGTTGGCGTCACTTTCGTTACGGTTGGCGTATACTTAGCCGTCACTTCCGTACCGTTCTTGTCTACACGTTTGACCACAACTGGATCTGGCGTCCCAACATATTGCTTATCTGGCGTAAAGGTAATAGAACCATCCGGATTAATGGTGTAGACACCGACACCAGGCAACGTCTTAGTTGGCTGCCCATCTTCGAAAGTCATTGGACTATCCAAGTCGATTGGCACAGCATCGTCACCTGGCGTGAAGACTGGGGTTCCTGTTTGTGGCTGGCCTTGAACTCCAGTTGACTCTGCGTTGGTACTTGTTGGAGTCACTTTCGTTACGGTTGGCGTGTACTTCGCAGTCACTTCAGTCCCATTCTTGTCAACACGTTTTACAACTACTGGATCTGGGGTCCCAACATATTGTTTCTCTGGTGTGAAGGTAATCGTCCCATCTGATTCAATGACGTAGGTCCCAACATTTGGAACTTTCTTAGTACTTGTGCCATCCTCGAAAGTCATTGGCTTAGCATCATCAAGTGGTACCAACGGATCACCTTCGGTAAATGTTGGCTTACCCTTTTGTGGTTGGCCTTGAACACCATTCGATGTGGCATCAGTACCTGTTGGTGTGACCTTCGTCACAGTTGGGGTGTACTTAGCGGTGACTTCAGTACCGTTCTTGTCCACGCGTTTAACAGTGACTGGTGCTGGTGTCCCAACATATTGCTTGTCCGGTGTGAAAGTGATGGAACCATCTGGGTTGATGGAGTAAACACCGACACCTGGCAACGTCTTAGTTGGCTGTCCGTCTTCAAAGGTCATTGGACTATCCAAGTCGATTGGCACAGCATCATCACCTGGTGTGAATACTGGTGTCCCTGTTTGTGGTTGGCCTTGAACGCCCTTCGATGTGGCATCAGTGCTAGTTGGCGTTACCTTAGTTACGGTTGGCGTGTAAGTAGCCGTCACTTCAGTCCCATTCTTGTCAACACGTTTTACAACTACAGGATCTGGTGTTCCAACGTATTGCTTGTCTGGAGTAAAGGTAATAGATCCATCAGACTCAATGACATAGGTCCCGACATTCGGTACCTTCTTAGTGCTTGAGCCGTCCTCGAAGGTCATTGGCTTAGCATCATCAAGTGGCACCAGTGGATCACCCTCGGTGAATGTTGGCGTGCCCTTTTGTGGCTGGCCTTGAACACCATTCGATGTAGCATCAGCACTTGTTGGTGTTACTTTAGTTACAGTTGGCGTGTATTGAGCAGTCACTTCCGTACCGTTCTTATCGACGCGTTTAACAGTAACTGGGGCTGGGGTCCCAACATATTGCTTGTCTGGTGTGAAAGTAATCGAACCGTCTGGGTTGATGGAGTAAACACCGACACCTGGCACCGTCTTAGTTGGCTGTCCGTCTTCAAAGGTCATTGGACTGTCTAGGTCGATTGGCACAGCATCGTCACCTGGCGTGAAGACTGGGATGCCTGTTTGTGGCTGGCCTTGAACACCGTTCGATGTGGCATCAGTACTTGTTGGCGTCACTTTCGTTACAGTCGGCGTGTACTTAGCGGTGACTTCCGTACCGTTCTTGTCGACACGTTTAACAACTACAGGATCTGGTGTCCCAACGTATTGTTTGTCTGGTGTGAAGGTAATCGTTCCATCTGATTCAATGACATAGGTCCCGACATTCGGTACCTTCTTAGTGCTTGAGCCGTCCTCGAAGGTCATTGGCTTAGCGTCATCAAGTGGTACCAACGGATCACCCTCGGTGAATGTTGGCTTGCCCTTTTGTGGCTGACCTTGTAGGCCTTCCGAGGTCGCATTGGTGCTTGTTGGGGTTACTTTGGTCACAGTTGGCGTGTAAGTAGCCGTCACCTCGGTCCCGTTCACATCCACACGTTTGACGGTTACTGGAGCTGGGGTCCCGACATATTGTTTCTCAGGCGTGAAAGTAATGGAGCCATCTGGGTTGATGGTGTAGACCCCAACACCTTGCACGGTCTTAGTTGGCTGTCCGTCTTCAAAGGTCATTGGCTTGCTATCATCAAGCGGAACCACAGGGTCTCCCGCTGTGAAGGTTGGCTTGCCAGACTGAGCTTGACCTTGCAGACCAGTTGAGCTGTCGTTGGTGCTAGTTGGCGTTACCTTAGTTACCGTTGGCTGATAACGCGCTCGGTGGGCTTTGCCATCCGCGTCCATGACTTGAACGACCACTGGATCCGGTGTCCCAAAGAAGCTCTTGTTAGGCTTGAAGGTCACTTGACCAGTGTTTGGATCCAATTCATAGGTCCCCACTTGCTGACCATTGGCCATGGCAGGCACCGAATTGCCCACTAACGGCTGACCACTAGCATCTACAAAGCTAGCAGGACGAGTCGCATCTGGTGTGACGACTGTCGCATTCGCATCATCATCGTTAAAGACTAGGGTTTTATTTTGTTCCAAGCCTTGGAGGCCATTTGACTCATAGTTTGGAATTTTCCGAACGGTTGGCACATAACGGCCGTCCATATTGTTGAGAATGTCATTCTTATTTGGATCTGCTGCATCACTAGACTGCCAATTAGTCGAGCTACCGTTGCTGTCCTTCCAACGAATGTTAATGCCATCGGCTGTCCCTGAAAAATCAGCAGTCGGTGTAAAGGCTACTTGAACCTCATTACCATTGTGGGTAACTACATAAGTCCCTTCAGGTCGCACATAAGTATTGCCACTAGTTGGAGTCAGCACATTGCCTTGATTGTCCAAGACTTGAGGTGCTTGCGTGCTCATGACCGTATTGACGGTGTCGTCTGAGCGATCAGTTCCCTTAGGGGTAAAGTGGAGGCTGGCTGTCTGAGTTTGGCCGGTAAAACCATCCGTGCTTTGCTTTTCACCTTGAGGTGGGTAGATACGGTGCAGGAGCATGTCCTCGACTTCCCCACTGAAGGCAAAGCCCGTAGGTTTATCGATATCACCTGCATTGGTTGCAATCCGAAGCCGCATGCCTAACTGGTTAACAGTCCCACCTGTTAAGCCTGGAACAGCATTAAAGCTCAAGGTATGGTCGCCCGCTGCAGTGATTTCCTTGACCTCACTGCCTTCATTATCGTCAAAAACGCCATTTTGGTTGAAGTCAACCCAGGCCTTGATATAGGCCTTAGGATTTCCATTTGGACTGGCCTTAATCTTGAGTTTATAGGTCCCATTTGAGCCTTGCTTAAATCGAGCAGGTCATTAGAGTTGGCCAATTGCTCATCCGTCAATAACTGGCTAGCACCCTCGTCCGCTAATTCCTTACGATCGTCAAAGGTCCAATCATTGGCCGTATCAACGTCAATATCGGCAGGCGTTGTTCCCAAGTATGGTTGGTTAATGGTGGCATTGGTCAAAGAATCCCGTGATGAGACAGTATGGAAGGCTTCGCCATAACTGTCTGGAGCATCACTACCATCGACTACTAAGAAGCCCATCATCATGGCTTGTTGACCGGAAGAAGCCACATAGAAGCCAACTTCAGAAGCCCCACGCGTCATCACGACTGGTACCGTACGTTGGTTGGAGAGGTTAGGCCCAAAGACTTGGGTGCCTAAACCACCTGTCACTGTATCTGGACTCAGGTATTTATCCCAGTCCACGCTCTTATCGCGTAGAATTAAGAGGTTTCGACGCTTATTATCATCCTCTACCATTTTCTTGGTGATGACAGTATAAGGCTCTTTGGCAGCTGTTCCATTTTTCCATTCACCTAGGTATTCCCAGCCAGCCCCGTTAGTCGTGAAGATCGCAAATTCACCAGGGTTAGCATCTTCCCCATCGGCCATAACAACCGATGGCTTAACCTGTTTGCCACGGTAGGTCGCTTCAATATTGAACTTTACCCCCCAGTTGGTGGAGTTTTCTGGTAAGACAATCTGAGTCTTGCGTCCCTGGGTATTAAAGCCTTGGCCCCGGATGGTTGTCCATTGGTTTTGAATAGCCCCCTTGACAGAAGGTGCTACGCGTCCATATTGTGGCGCTGATTTTAGGAAATCGTTCTTGGCATCTGGATTATAGGTCCCGGCAGAGGCCGTCCCTTCCACCCGTTTCTTATAGATCTCGGTAGAGTTGAAAGGCTTAAGCTCAGTGACGGTCAAGGTCACCTCATAACCAGGTGAGATTTCTTTCTTGTAGATGGTCCCTACTTGAAGGCCGCCACTAGCGTCCAAATTCTTCCAACTAGCATTATCGGAGAAATCAAGCCAGGTAATTTGCTTGGCTAATTGCACGCTGTTCTTGCGCTCGGACTCTTCCCAGGTTGGCTTGGCCACACGTGGCACAGAGGTCGCGTCATCCGCCCCTGCAGGACCAGTCCCAGGAGTAATCCCCGTTGCCCCGCTATCGCGGAAACCTGTCCCTTGCGGAATGGGTTGTCCTTGGTTCGTAGCGCGTGGCATAGAAGCTGTACTTGGCTTAGGCACTGGCTTGACCGCATAACCCGGAGTCCGTCTGGCTGGTTTGTTAGCCTCAGCAGGACTTTCGGCATTTGCAGTTGGGGCAACTACTTCTTCTGCCTTCTTATCTACTTCTTGACTAGCTTGGCTTTCTTTTTCTTCTTGGCTAGTTGCTGACTCAACTTCTGAGCTTTGACTAGCGCTAGATTCAGACGCCTGGCTTTCTGGCGCTGGTGTCTCAGCACTGGCTACTTCACTGGCTGATGTCGCCGGCACTTCTAGGCTAGCCTCGGTACTGGTGGCATTGGACACTTCTTGCGCCGTCACCACAGGACCGTTAGCAAAATAAATCCCGAAAGCTACCGCAACAGAAGCCGCACCAAAGCTATACTTCTTAATGCCGTAGCGGGTGATTTTTTCACCTTTACGTTGTTCGTTCATCAGCTTATTACGTTTACTGAACATTCACATTCGTCCTTCCAATCATTAGGTATCAAAACAGGTCTATTGGCATCAGTATATTTGTCCCCTTATCATGAGCCAACCTCAACTTTGAAAAGGGCTTCCATCTAGGACAGAGACCGTTTTTGTCACGTTAATAATTATAATACAGAGCTGAGTAATTTGCATCCATTTTTTAGCATTTTGTCTTCTTTATTATAAATCGGTATAATTTCTATCGTAAATATTCAGTTAATACTCTTCATACTTCACATACTGCAAGGTTGATTATCACTATTTATAATGCAATATCCATCCAATGTACAAAAAAAGACCGAGACTGGATCTCGGTCTTGTGTGCTGATTAGTCTAGATTGCTGAAGCCTTCGCCAAGCAAGTTGGTCTCAGGCGACACATTCCAGATGCTTTCGGCGTAACGCAAGATGGTGTAGTCTGACGAGAATTTGCCCGAGTAGGCAATATTGGTCAGGGCACGTTTGGCCCATTCCTTAGGCTCTTGATAGAGCTTGTCAGCAGCCATTTGCGCTTCATAGAAGCTTGGGTAGTCTTGCAAGAGGAAGTACTCATCATTGTAGAGGACCAAGGAATCGAAGATTTCGCGCCCTTCTGCTTCGATATTAGGGATGGTCCCGTCAATGAAGGCATTGAGCACACGCTTAATCTGTGGATTTTCCTCATAGATTGCCCGTGAGTAGTAGTTATTCGCCTCACGCAATTGTTGGACATCATCGGCCGTCATACCAAAGAGGAAGATGTTGTCGTCACCGACTAGGTCATAGATTTCAACATTGGCACCGTCCAAGGTCGCCATGGTTAAGGCCCCGTTAGCCATTAACTTCATGTTAGAAGTCCCGGACGCTTCCTTACCCGCCAAGGAAATTTGTTCGGATAGGTTAGCAGCAGGGATAATCAATTCGGCTAGGGAGACCCCATAGTTTTCTACGAAGACAATCTTGATCTTGTCGCCAATGGCTGGATCATTGTTAACCAAATTCGCCAACTCATTAATGATCTTGATGACAGACTTAGCATAGTGGTAGCTTGGTGCCGCCTTGGCCCCGAAAATGAAGACCCGCTTAGCCAAGTCAGACTTAGGATTCTCCTTAAGGGTCAAGTAGCGATCTACAATATGCATGACTTGCAGGAGTTGACGCTTATAGGCGTGGAGTCGCTTGATTTGCACGTCGAATAAGGCAGTCGGATCAATGTCTAGCTTCATCTCTTCCTTAACAAAACGGGCAAAGCGTTCCTTATTGGATAGCTTGACTTCTTGTAGTTTTTCTAATACCTCATCATTGTCACGGAAGGCTTGGAGAATGTTCATTTCCCGTGGCTTGAAGCGCCACCGGTCGCCAATATATTGGTCTAAGACCTTGCTGAGGCCTTCATTGGCTAGTTGCACCCAACGGCGGTGGGTCACCCCATTGGTCTTGTTGTTGAAGCGGAATGGATAGATGGTCTTGAAGTCCCGCAAGGTGTAGTGTTCCAAATCTCGGTATGGAGCTTGGCTACCCCGTTAACACTGTGGCTGGCAATAATGGCCAGATTAGCCATGAGAACTTGGTCCCCGTCGATTGGGGCTGTACGGTGGGCTAGTTCTGCCCCGTAGAGGGCGGTCTTGTTAACCAAGTGACGGCGGTTGATTTCATAGATAATCTGCATAATCCGTGGCAGGAGGCCTTCAATCATGTAGATTGGCCAACGTTCCATGGCTTCCGCCAAGATGGTGTGGTTGGTATAGGAAGTTGATTTCTTAACGATGTTCCAAGCTTGCCCCCAAGTCAGGCTCTCTTCATCGACCAGAATCCGCATCAATTCTGGAATACAGAGGGTTGGATGGGTATCGTTAATGTGGATGGCCACCTTATCAGGGAAGACGCTCCAAGGCAAGTCCAAGCTCTTAAAGTAACGAACAATGCTTTGAATCCCAGCTGAACACATGAAGTATTCTTGCTTGAGGCGTAAGAGTCGGCCTTCATAGTTGGAGTCATCTGGATAGAGGACTTCGGTGATTTCTTGAATTTCCTTGCGTTGTTCAGGAGTCGTGAAATAAGACTCGTGGCCTGGCGGAATTTCGGCCGTGAAGAGACGTAGGTTGTTGACCACGTCATTACGATAGCCGATTTGTGGCGTATCGTAAGGCACCGCCAAAACATCAAAGGTATTCTCATAGACTGGCTTCAAGTCCCCATACTGATTGGCTTCCAACCAGACATTACCACCAAAGCGGACAATGACTGACTTGGATTCCTTGCGAACTTCCCAAGAGTTAGGGTTACGCAACCAGTTTTCTGGCAATTCAATTTGGTAGCCGTCGATGAATTTCTGCTTGAAGAGCCCATAACGGTAGCGAATACCGCAACCATTGCCCGGCACGCCAGTGGCTGCCATGGAATCCATGAAGCAAGAAGCCAAACGGCCCAAGCCCCCGTTCCCTAAGGCTGGATCGACTTCCGCCGCCGCTACGGCTTCAAAGTCCAAGCCCAATTCTTCCAGGGCAGTTCGAGCCGTGTCTAACAGGTCTAAGTTAAGCAAATAACGCTTGAGCTGGCGACCTGGCAAGAACTCCATGGAGAAGTAGAAGACTTGCTTCTGCTTGCTGTCCAGTTTCCCTTGGTTGTAGTGGACCCATTTGTCAGTATAGATAGAGCGTAATAATTGGCCTAAGGCTTGGAATTGTTCGGTGGTGCTACCAGAGGTATAGGGCACGGCGAACATGTCTTCAAACTTCTTCTTATAGGCGTCTTTGAATGCATCGACCTTCATTGATTTCCTCCTAAATAAGTGTGGCATAAGCCCAAGAAAGAGACGCAAGCAAGCGCTTGGTCTCTTCTGAGCTAACTATCCTTGAAGTAGCGAATGGTAGAGGGCTAAGTATTCTTTGGTTGGCCCGGTCCAAGAGAAGTCTCGGGTCATGGCCTGTTCTACCAATTGCTTGTGAGCGCCAGGTCGGTTATAGTAGACATCTAGCGCATAGTAGATGGTTTGGAGCATGGTCCAACCGTCGAAACGATTGAAGGAATAACCTGTCCCCTCCCCCGGTATATTGGTTGTAAGGTTGAACGGTGTCACGCAAGCCCCCTGTCTCATGGACAATTGGCAAGGTCCCATAGCGCATGGCCATGAGTTGTGACAGACCGCAAGGCTCGAAGGCACTTGGCATCAAGAAGAAGTCACAGCTAGCATAGATTTGTTGGGCTAGTCCCAAGTCGAAGGTAATAAGACTCTTCATCTTGTCAGGATAACGTGACTCGAAGTAACGGAAGGAGTGCTCGAATTGCGGCTCCCCAGTCCCTAAGAGGACCACCTGAACTTCTGCTTGCAGTAATTCTTCCATGCGTTCTTCCACTAACTGGAAGCCCTTCTGGTCGGTCAAGCGAGAGACCATACCAATCATGGCCACATCTGGATTGACTGGCAAGCCTAAGCGTTCTTGCAAGGCCGCCTTGTTAGCTGCCTTACCACTTAAGTCCGAGACATTAAAGTGATGTGGAATGAGTGGGTCTGTCTCAGGATTATTGAGGTCATAATCAATGCCGTTAATAATCCCGCTTAATTTCCATTCGTTGTACTTGAGGACCCCTTCTAGGTTCTCACCAAAGGCCTGGGTAGTAATCTCATGGGCATAGGTTGGACTAACCGTAGTAATCCGGTCAGAGAAGTTAATGCCGCCCTTGAGATAGTTGACCCGGTCATAGTACTTAGCCCCATCTTCGGTATAGACATTATAGCCGGTCCCGAAGACTTGGCCCAGGATGGCCGGATCATAGACCCCTTGGAAACGTAGGTTGTGAATGGTCAAGACCTTACGGATATGACGCAAGCGGTCTTTCCAGTGATAACGGTCCACCAAGAGCACGGGCACCATAGCAGTATGCCAGTCATTACAGTGAATAATGTCTGGAATCCAGTCAATGACTTCCAGCATCTCAATAATAGCCGTTGAGAAGTAGCCGAAACGTTCGCCATCATCCCATTGACCATAGAGGGCCGGCCGGTCAAAGTAAGCCAAGTTATCGATAAAGTAGTACTTGACCCCGTCCATTTCCAGATACTTAATGCCGCAGTAGACATTCCGACCGCCTAATTGGAAGCGGAAATGGGCAATTTCTTGGATTTGGTCCTTGTATTGCTGAGGCGTTTGGGTGTAGTAAGGCAAGACCACTCGAATGTCCACGCCCTGCTTAGCCAATTCCTTAGGCAAGGCATAGGCAACGTCACCTAGCCCGCCTGTCTTGAAAAAGGGTGCCGCTTCTGCGGAAGCAAATAAAACTTTCATGGCGACTCCTTTATTCTGCTGGAATGACGGTGTTCTTGCTGATTACGACCACATTATCAGGTGTTCCAATGACGTGAGCGCCTGGTTCAACGACACAGCCCTTGTCCAGGATGGCGTATTCAACACGTGCCCCATCACCGATCTTAGTCCCTTGCAGGATGATGGATTCCTTGACATGTGCCCCTTCCGATACATGTACCTTACGGGAAATGAGCGAACGTTCCACCTTACCTGCTAGGTAAGAACCAGAGGCCACCACGGATGAACGCACATCAGAACTTGGCGCATAGTAGGACGGCACCCCATTCTTGGTCTTAGTCAAGATTGGTTGGCTTGAGTAGAACAAGGAAGTGAAGTTTTGACGGTCTAACATGTCCATATTAGCCTTGTAGTAACGTTGAATGGAGTCAATGTTCGCCATATAGCCTGTGTACTTGTATGGGTTGACGGTGTAGTCCAAGAGATAGTGTTGAATCAATTCATCCACTTCCATGTAGACTTCATCGTCTACCGCCCGGTCAATAATATCGTTAAGGGTCTTAACGCTGAGGAAGTACATGCTGAGAGAAGCATCAACCTTCTCTTCCTCCCCTAAATCACCGTACTCAACCAATCCCTGGACTTGGCGGTTGGCATCGAATTTGAGGGCACGAGATTTAGGGTTTTGATCGCCTAATTTTTCTTTGTCTAGTTGTTTGTAGATTAGGGTAATATCCTTACCTTCAGCCACATGGTGGCGGAAGACGCCGCGGATATCCACGTTGGCAATAATCTTAGACCCAGCTACAAAGACATACTCAGCCTTAGCCCGAGACATGAAGACCCGGTGGTTGTAATAGTAATCTTCGTAGAGGTTTTCTTGGTGGTGGCGGAGCTTCCAGTTCTGTTGAGAGAAGGTGAAATCCCACCTGATACTTGAGAATCCAAGTCCCAAGCTGCCCCAGAACGGATGTGGTCATAGATTGAACGACCAGATTCAGCGATGAAGAGGGCTACCGAATCAATTTCCGCATGGCAAATGCTGGACAAGGCGAAGTCAATCACCCGATAGCGGTCAGCAAATGGTAAGGCGGCAATGGGCCGGTTTTGGGTCAATGGTTTTAATAATTGATCATCTTCGGTCAAATTGAGAATCGCACATAACTTATTCTTCACCATCATTTTTTGGTCCTCCTACTACTTCAGCATATCCTACAGTGGCAATTTGGTCTGGGGTCCCGATGACACTTGCCCCGTCCGCAATCACGGCTTGTTCACCGATAATGGCATACTCTACGCGGCAGCCTTTACCGATGGTGGCACTGGACATGACCACAGAATGGTCAACCTGGCTATTAGGCCCCACCTTGACATCACGGGACAAGAGGGAGTTATTCACTTGGCCGGCAATGTAACAGCCATCCACAACTAGCGAGTGCTTAATTTGTGCTTCTTCAGTCAAGAATTGTGGCGGGGTCACAGGGTTGGAGGTATAAATCCGCCAAGTATCCTCACTAATGTTGAGTGGATGTTCTGGGTCCAAGAATTCCATGTTAGCTTCCCAGAGCGATTCGATGGTACCCACGTCTTTCCAGTAGCCTTCAAATGAGTAAGCAAAGCAGTTTTCAGCATTGCTGAGGTAGGCTGGAATCACGTTCTTACCGAAGTCTTCCATTTCGCGGTTCTTAGCTTGGTCTTCCACCAAGTAACGGCGCAAGGTTTCCCAATTGAAGATATAAATCCCCATGGAAGCCAGGTTGCTCTTAGGTTGAGCTGGTTTTTCTTCGAACTCGATAATGCGGCCATTTTGGTCTGTGTTCATAATCCCAAAACGTGAGGCTTCCTTCATGGAAACTGGGATAACCCCAACGGTCAAGCTAGCCTTATTCTTGATGTGGTCTTCTAACATGGCTGCATAGTCCATCTTGTAGATATGGTCACCTGATAGAATGAGGACATACTTAGGATCTAAGGAATCAATATAGCTGATGTTTTGGTAAATGGCATTGGCAGTCCCCTTGAACCATTTTTCACCATCAGAGCTAGAATATGGTTGGAGGATAGTGGCCCCACCTGAGCGGCTAGTCAAGCCCCAAGCTGCCCCTTTGCCAATGTGTTCGTTAAGCTCTAAAGGTTGATACTGGGTTACTACCCCAATATTCTTAATCCCAGAGTTGGCGCAGTTACTTAAAGCAAAGTCAATAATGCGGTATTTCCCTCCAAAGGGAACGGCTGGCTTAGCCGTTTGTTTGGTTAAGACACCCAGACGGGTCCCTTGACCACCGGCTAAAATCATCGCGATCATATCTTGTTTCATATACACACATGCGAAACTAGCTGACTCACTCGGCGTAAGAAGTCAGTTAATTTCATCTCCTTTCTTAGCTTTTATTTAGCGCCGTAAACACGTTTGGGTTTGATATAGAGCACACCCAAACTAGGAACCGTTGTGACAATGGAGTAAGGTTGTCCATCATGAGGCACTTCTTCTGTCTTCATGACCGGTAGATTCTCGGTCCACCGTCCGCCAAACTCTTGCATTTGCGAGTTGAGCAGGACTTCGTACTCTCCTTTATAAGGCACCCCAATTCGGTATTCCTGACGTTCAACTGGGATAAAGTTCAAGGCAATGATTAAGAAATCACGCTTGGCCTTACCCTGCCGCATCATGGTCAGGACAGCCTGTTCCACATTGTCAGCATCTAGGACAGTCAGACCTGCTGGCTCAGTATCATAATAATGCAGGGCCTTGTAGTCCTTACCGATTTGATTGAGGGTCTTCATATAGTGTTGGTACTCACGGTTGAACTCGAAACTCAAGTCCTTCCATTCCAACTCGGAGTAGTAGCGCCATTCCAGGTATTGGCCTAGCTCGTTACCCATAAAGTGCAACTTCTTACCAGGCTGGGCCATCATGTAACCATGCAAGAGACGTAAGGTCTCAAACTGGGTTTCGCGGCTGCCAGGAATCTTATCTAAGAGCGACTTCTTACCGTGGACCACTTCGTCATGAGAAAATGGCAAGACATAACGTTCATTGTATTGGTACATAAAGACGAAGGTAATTAAACGGAAATTCTGTGGTCGGTAATAAGGATCGGTCTCGAAGAAACGCAGGGTATCATTCATCCAGCCCATATTCCATTTGTAGTCAAAGCCCAAGCCCCCTTCTGAAACAGCATGCGTGATGCCCTTCCAGTCGGTACTTTCTTCCGCAATCATGAGGACATGCGGCAGATGATCTTTGATGGTGGTATTGAGTTTTTGGAGAAAGGCCACCCCTTGGCGGTTGTGGTTGCTGCCGTCTTCATTAGGCGTCCAAGGCCCTTGGTCAAAGTCCAAGTAAAGCATGTTAGACACGGCATCCACCCGCAAACCATCCAAGTGACATTCCTTAAGCCAGAACATGGCGTTGGAAATGAGGAAGCTTTGGACTTGGTTCTTACCCAAGTCGAAGTTGAGCGTCCCCCAACCCACATTGTTAGCGCGGTTGACATCTTGGTATTCAAAGGTTGGGGTCCCATCATAGTAAGCCAAGGCATTGGCATTACGGCAGAAGTGACCAGGCACCCAGTCCATGATGACCCCGATGCCTGCTTGGTGGGCTTGGTTAACGAAGTCCTTGAACTCTTCCAAGGTCCCGTAGCGGCCACAGACCGCATAGTAACCGGTAATCTGATAACCCCAAGAAGCATCCAGCGGATGATCCATGAGTGGCATCATTTCAATATGGGTGTAGCCCATTTCCTTAACATAAGGAATCAGGCTGTCTGCCAGTTCCGCAAAGGTATAGGTGCGGCCGTCAGGGTGGCGACGCCAAGAACTGGCGTGCACTTCATAAATGTTGAGAGGCGAATGAACGCTATTTTTACGCCATTGCTGGTTCATCCAGACCTGGTCAGACCATTCAAAGTCTTCCAAGCCCCAAACAACCGTAGCATCCTTAGGCGCAATCTCAAAATTAAAACCAAAGGGATCAATCTTATATTCGATATGACCATTACCATGGTCAATCCCAACCTTGTAACACTGACTTCGCTCGGCGCCTTGGATGATGCCAGCCCATACCCCACCTTCAATGTGGCTTAGTGGCTCATTCTGCCAGTGATTGAAATCACCTAGAATGTAGACATTGGCTGCATGAGGAGCCCAAATGGCGAAGCGATAGCCCGTCACTCCATCTTGGTCCACCTTGTGACAGCCTAAAATTGGTAGGCTGCTTCATGGTTACCATGATTGAAATGATAGATGTGTTCCGAAAGTTGTTCTTGTAATGCTGCGAAAGTCATTCTATCCCTCCCTTTGTTTGTTTATACATTTATTATAGCACTGAAAGCGTTTCATGTAAACGCATACGACTAGACAATTTGCTATTTTATTTACCTGAAAATATCGTACAAAACATTACCGTCGACATATTGATGGAAATTAAGTTTGAGCGCCGATAAAATGGTTGGCGCATGATCAATCAATCTGCCCGTCTCTACTGCGTGCCCCACTTTAACATCTGGCCCGTGGTAAAAGGCCGTTGTCGCATAGTGATTGCGGGTTGGATGATAGCCATGGGTGGCATGTAGGAGCTTGGCATCCGAAGTTGGATTATCCACTGATTCTTGGAAATCACCCGCCAAATCATCTAAGAAATAGTAACCTTTCTTGGCTTCAATCATGAAGAGGCAGTTAGGGTCCGCCCCGAATTCAGCCGCTTCTTGAGCTGTGTAAACTGTCTCAATCATGGGCATCATGGGCCGTAAATTGTCTAAAATTTCTTTGACCGTTATCTTAGCGCCCGGCTTGCGATAAATATAAGCACAGCCATCCGCGCCCTTGCAGTAAACCTGCCAAGACTTGATGGTGCCGTCACGACCTAGGGCTTGCCAACCAGGTTGGCGGCTAAGCAGGTGGTTAGGCCGCACCACGGTATGAGTGTTGAGTTGGTAGTGGTCCCCCACCAAGACGAAGAGGCAGTCTTCCCATTGGCCCATGTCTTCTAAGAGTCGAATAATACGCCCTAGGCGACCATCGAAGTCGATAATGGCTTGCTTGGCTTGCTCCGAATTAACTCCGTAGTAGTGGCGCATGCTATCCAGCTGCAGGAAGTGCGCCGTCACGAAATCGGGATTGTAATCACGAATGGTATCCAGCAAGACTCCTTCTAGGAAATAATCCAGAGCCGGTTGCTGAATGCCGTCCCGTTTATGACCATGGCGGGCTTCCATTTTGAGCAAGAAAGGAATGCTGGAAGCAGCTAGTGAGACCATTGCCTGATTCTGCCAAGGGCGGTTGGGAATAATTTCCGCTAAATTATAGTCGATGGACTTGTTACGCCCCATGACCGGCCAGAGCAAGGAAGCCGTCTTATAGCCAGCCCGCTTGAAGACATCGTAGAGGGTTTCGCCTTGGACTTCCTTGGCATACCAGTGCCAGTCAGGACTATGACGCTCTGGCTGAATCTTGGTATTATTGACAATTTGGTGATGCAGAGGCAGCAAACCTGTCATAATACTGGTGTGGGCCACATAGGTCAGTGAAGGATAGGTCGATTGGACCTTCTTAACCCAAGTCCCCTTATCTAAGAGACGTTTAAAGTTAGGTAATTTACTCGCAAAGGCAACATCCTCATAGCCAAATGCGTCAAAAGAGATTAAATATACTTTTCGTTTTGCCATATAACCAGCTCCAGTTCCTAGTCTTTCGATTATCCTGTGCCTAGTCTAAATTTACTTAATTTTATCAGACTTTCCTAGCTTTTTCCACAAAAAGTCATAAGTTACACCATCATTTTTGCGTAATCATTCGTCTTTTTTATGAAAAAGCTAAGCTGCACTCATTCTTATTATACACCCAAACAAGAAAAAATACTGTAAAGCGTTTCAATTTTTTATCTTTTAGTGTAAAATAGAAAGACACAAGAAAAGTAGGTGACTTTACATGGCAACATATAGCAAAGAAAGCTTGATTGAACGGGCTCGCCAACTCCTGTCTAAGGCTTATGCGCCCTATTCTCATTTTCCGGTTGGGGCGGTCCTTTTAATGGATGACGGCCAAATTATTGAAGGGGTCAATGTTGAGAATGTTTCCTTCGGTGCTACCAACTGCGCGGAGCGGACAGCCATCTTCACGGCTGTCACCCAAGGTTATGGTCCTAAATCCATCCAGGCTATCGCCGTTGCCGGAGATACAGAGGATTTTTTACCGCCTTGCTGCATTTGCCGCCAGGTCCTAGTGGAATTCTGCCGGCCTGACGTGCCCGTCTATCTGACTCGTCGCGACGGCCAAATTTACGAGACCACTGTCAGCCAAATCGTTCCACTCGCTTTCGAATCCTTAAAAATGTAAACTATAAGTATCAATACTTAGGAGGTATCCCATGGCACAAACTTTACTCCATGCTTGCATCCGCGTCCAAGACTTGGAAGCAACCCTTAAATTCTATACTCAACTCTTCGACTTCACCGTGAGCCGCGAAAGCCGCTATCCTGATCACGGCTTCGACTTGGTTTACTTAACGGTTCCAGGTAGCGACTTCGAATTGGAATTGACCTATAACTACGACCACGGTCCATATACAGTCGGCGATGGCTTCAGCCACTTGGCCTTGGGCGTTGATGACTTGGAAGCTGTTCATGAACGTTGCTTGGCTTCAGGCTATGCCACAACTGAAATGAAGGGCTTGCCTGGCAAACCACCACGCTACTTCTTCGTGACAGACCCAGATGGCTACCGTTTGGAAGTTATGCGTAACAACTAATAGAGTGAGTGAGGCTAGGCTTGTCCTAGCCTTTTTCTTTGGGACTAGGCCTTGCGCTAGCCCCTCCCCTATGTTATACTTAGAGCTCGATGAGCCGATGCGCAACCTGGTAGGTTGCCATCGTCAGCCTATCATAGGTCTCCTTAAGAGGCCGCACCCGGATGGTGGATAGGAAGGTCCCTGCTGTGAACAGTGACCTTGGCTAGCTAAGCTAGTTCTGACACCCAAAAGACCGCAGCCTAGGCCTAGCCTAAACTGCGGTCTTTTTTTATTTTAACTCATAGTGAAGGAACTCATACAGCAACACATAGTTTCCTTGACAGGAGTCAAAGCTCTCCTGACGTTCATAATCATCACCCACACGATTGAGGTAGGTCTTGCCGTCTGGCCCAAGCTCAATTTGACCATCCGCAAACTGCCACTCTTGGCCGCCCATCTCCTGCGGCGTCCAGTGGCCCTGCCTCATTTGGTGGTCTGCCTTGATAAAATTGTCCTGACTTAAGCTGGGGTCTGCCTGAGCTGCCACTTCTTTTAAGGCTGCTAGGTCACTTTGCCAGTCCCTCTCCATAGGACCTGGCTCATAGACCGCCAAGGCTTGCCAGGCTTTTTTATCTAAGCCGGCCGCTAACTGGGGTGATAGATCCAGTCGTACCCGGACCAAGATTCTTTCCCCTTTGTGGGGGCCTTGCGTCAAATCAACCAGGTAATGCGCCCCATCAATTTGCCGCATAGCACCTGGCTCACTTAGGCCCAAGACCTGTCCCAGGAGGACGGGCACCTGGTCTTGGATTTGCACCAGCAAGCCCTTGGCTTGCTCTTCTCTGTCACGTCTAAGTTGGGATTTGACCATAGACCATTGAATATTGGCCTCATAGTAACGACTGACTTCATGTAAATGGGCCGCGTGGCCAGCCAAAAGCCACAGGACACCCATTAAGGTTAGCTGACTAATCAGCATGAAGGCTAGCACCAAGGGAAAGGTAAAGCCCCTAGGGCCCACTTTCATCTTGCCTTGGTCTGAGCCAAAAGTAAGTTTGATAGACTTGTCCATTGGTGAAGCTCACCTCCACTCGCAAACTCTCTCCAAATTGTGCCAGCCGCCACTCCGCTACTTGATAGAGATAGGGCTGGTAGCCAGCTTGCTTATAGAGGCGTTGCTTGTTCAAGACAATGCGATAAGTCTTCTTGTCATCTTGCCTGTCTACTAGGTCCAGATAGTCCAGACCTACTTGCTGGACTTGAAAATGATTGAGCTCGGCCTCGAAGACCATGACGAAGTTTTGCCACTCCAGACCATGGTCGGTCTCGGCTGCCTTAATCCAACGCTGGTAAGACTGCAGGGTCAGGACGGCCGCCTCAAAGAGCAAGGCCAAAATTAAGAGGCTAAAGAGACATTCCACTAAGGTAAAGCCTTGCTTAGTCCGTCGCTTGAACATGGTAATGACTCCCCCGCTCAAACTCGATCCAACAATCTTGGTCCTGACAAACAAAATCAAGCATTTGGGGATGGGCTTGTCTGGCCTGGCTTAGCCAGTCTTGGTCTTGCCGCATCCAGCCTTCCACCATCAAGGCAAAGAGCCGCCACTCTTGACTAGCCACTTGACTGTCCTCAAGTCGCTGGTAAGCCTGATGCAGGGCTGGAAGGTAGAGGGCCATCATGGCCCCAAAGAGGAGGAAGCCCACCAAAGCTTCCAGGGCAACTTGTCCCCTGCTCCCCTCAGGATGGCGGTGACCACTAATCCATTTCAAAGCGTCCACTCCCCAACTGAAAGCGAATATGGTGCCTTTGGCCTGTCACCCGATTGACCAAGGTCACGGTCTTGAATTTCTCGGTGCGTCCATCACCAAAATAATGAAATTGCAAGAAAGTAACCAACTGCCAATCTTGGGGCAAGGCATAGGCTTGTCGCGCCTGGGCCTGGCCTAAAGGCTCAATCAGCACATGATTGCCACCCGTCTCAAAGACCACCCGATAGGTCTGGTGGCGACTAATGGCCTGGGTCTGGCTGACCAGTAAGGCCTGGGCTAATTGGTCGCAGAATAGACGGCAGCGCCATTCTGCCAGAAAATTACCCATAGGCAAACTGGAAAAACACCACCAGACTAGGCTGAGAATGACCATGACCAAGAGCGACTCCCAGAGGCTAAAGCCCGACTGGTGATTTGGCCGACTTGGCATCATGGTTGAGGAATATTAATTGGCAGGGTAATGGTCGTATTCTCATCCAACTGCAAGAGCTTCTTGGCTTCCTCTACCTGCTTATCAGTCAAGTAGCCTGCAGTCTTGAGTTCTTTGACGGTTACCTCGCTATCATTTTCTGCCAATTTATAGGTATTAACTTGGGTTTCGATGATTTGCGCCATATTCTGACGCGCTTGCTTCTCAATTCTTTCCTTCTGACCGGCCACGTTTGGAATAATAATGGCCATGAGAAGGGCTACGATAATAAGGACGATCAACATTTCAATGCGTGTAACTAAAAACGATAAATCTTTGTATTTGCGATATTTCCAATGAAACAAAAAAAGCCCTAGGCGCATTGCCTAGGGTAGTGTTTAGTCCATTATATCGGACTTTTTGAGTTTGGTCTAGTATACCGGACTTAGTTATCCGCTAGACCGTCATCATAGATAAAGGAACCGTCAACGGGCTTTCCGTTAATACATAGTTCGCCGGACTTGTTAAACTCTGCCGTGCAATTAGCCAGCATGCGCCCTTCTTTATCCAAGAAGTACACTTGACCGCCACGGCCAATGAGGAGGCTGTTCTTAACCATGTGGCCGTCATCGTGATAGAAGTAATACCAGTGGCCGTCAATCTCTTGCCAGCGATATTTACAATCGCCGTCTTTGCCAAGTAGTACCGTTGGCCGTCAATGTCATGGAAGCCACCTTCCAACATGAAGCCGTCTTTAATGTAATAGAGTTTGTCCTTGTACTCTACCCAACCTTGCATGATGCGGGTTTGCTTATTCCAAGCAACCCAGCTACCGCCCTGCTTAGTCCAACTTGTCACTGTAACTGTCATTGTTAACTTCCTTCCTATAATGCACCAATCAATTTGCCTGTTGAAACCTCTACTAAAGAACCGTCCTCGGATACCTTAATGTCAGTTGCTTCTAACATAGAACCGTCTGCCTTAAGGTAATATAGACGGTCGTCTTGACCGCGGACAAACTCCCGGCTTTCCATGTGCCCGTCAACACGGCTAAGGTGGTACCATTTGTCTTTGTACTGCACCCAGCCCATGCGCATAGAACAGTCGTCATTGAAGTAGTACCATTGGCCTTTGTACTCAAGCCAGCGCTCTTGATAAGCCCAACCCTCGGCGTCAAAGTAATACCACTTGTCATCAAGTTCTAGCCAGTCGTCTTTGTGCCATTCACCGTCAGAATGACGATAACCCCAGCCGTTGTCATACTTGACCCAACCGCTTTGAATTTCCGGCGCTGGTGTAGCCCCGCCATTCTCTGCGTCAATCATTTCACGAACCGTCTTACCTAACGATTGGTAATACTTGATTTCTCAATGAAGTAGTCCTTAACTGCGTTCACGCTTTCGCCGTGCAAGTCCCATGACCGGTGCGGACAAGAAGTACTGCTAAACTCTTGGTGTAAGCGCACTGTTGACCGGTTAACCGGCAATTCATAATACAACATGTCCTCTGCCACTTGGCGTAAGGTCATGTCCTCATTAAGTAGAAACTCCGGCGTGCTTAAGCCATTGTCCCAACGGCTCCCGCATACTTCATAACCGATATAACCGCCCGTATTGGCGCCCCAGTTGCCAGCGTGATATGCGATATTATTAGTATCTACCACGCGTGCAATGGTGTTCTTGTCAATGTAATAGTGCGCGATACCTAAAGCCTTGTCGCGTGTTCTAAGCCAGTTAACGTACCATTCAGGCGTGCCCAAGGCTGACCCATAGTCATTATGGACAATGACCCCTAGGATAGTACCCATAGGCCCCACGTTCATAAGTGTCTCGTTAATAATCTTTGGATAAGCAATCGTCACTTTATCCTCTCCTCTTTCCTCGTCATACTCTTTCAAGCCGTATTGGTTGATAAAGTTGATTAGCTTTTGACCGTAACGGCTGTCAGTTGCGTAAGTCCCGGTTAAGGCTTCCGCTTGTTCTTCCGGCGTGCTAGCACTTAGTACCTTGGCATAGTACTGCTTACGGTACTCCGTACTTTCAAAGAATGTAGCATGGTCTGCAATAGATTCTTCAATCGTTCCATAGGCCCGAAAGTCTGAATTTTCAGGCTTAAGCACCCCTGCTCGTTCCTCTAAGCTGTCTTTGTTGAATACCGGCCCAGTCCAAGGTGCGCTAGCCTTGATGCCAAATAGATTGCGCCCACCTCGTGCCAAGTCCGATTGCCCAAAGGCGGACTCTAAGCACGCCTGAGCAATTGTGATGCTGTTGAAAATCTTTGAAGGATACTTGCGCACCAGCGGTGCAATCGTATCAATGAAGCTGTTCCCCATGGCCTAGCCCTCTTTAGGCTCTGTATAGTCCAATGCTTGATTGCTGTCGGTTAGTCCGGCGGTTGTTGGGTCGTTGATAATACCAACTAATACACCGATAGCTAGCACGGTGTTTGTAATGTCTGCCACGTTGTCCGGAAAGACTTTAATGCCTAATTGTTGGCTTAAGATAAACAGCAAGCCAATTAAAGCCACCCAAAATGATTTTCGTTGTAAGCGCACTGCCCAGTTGATTTTGTTCATAGTTTATACGTCCTTTCTTGGTAAACGTTTGTATTCTTCATATAGCGCATCAATAGCGCCGTTGCCACCTGTTGCGTGGTAGCCGTCAATTAGATTGACGACTTCTTGAAAATTGTCATAGCTTTCGTATCCCTGCTTAATTGCTCTTAGCATCTCTTGCCGGATACGGTAGCGCGTTAAGTTGCGGTTAGCTATGCTATTAGCTTGACCTACCGCCTGTAAGTCTTTTTGATTCACCTCTAGCTTGTCCATGCGGTTGAGTACCTCGGCAATTTGCTTGGCAATGTTCCGGTTACTCTGCACCATGTCCCAAATAATCTTAACTACCGCCCCACACGCGCCAATCATAGCGGTTAGTTCTGTAACACTCATTCATCAATCCCCTAAATTAAAAGGGCCAGCACTAGGCTAGCCCTTTATGTATACTATTGTTGCGGTTCCCCTTCGGTTTCAGACTCGCGCGCTTTAAGCTGTTCCAAAGTCATAAACTCTAACTCAGGAAAGCCAGCAATCTTAAGCTGTTTGCGGACTGCTTTGCGCATAGATTTGTGAACTTCACTGAAAGCAATCTCGCCCATGATAATGTTCAATGCCAATAAATGTGCCATACCTCGTGCACCCCCTTTCCTCAACAATCGGTAAGCCGTCAGTAAATCGTTAGCCCGTTCTCTCAGTTGTTTGAACATTCTAAGCGCCCCCTTCGTGCTTCTCCTTGCCGTTAGTTTCCTTGCCCTCGGTCTCTTCGCCGTCCTCTTCTTCGTCCGGCACTTCCTCAGGCAAGGTAAATTGATTATGCTCTGCAAAGCGTTCTAGCTGGTACTCCGCCAACTCAACACGCGCCATGACCTCGGCCATGCGTTTGATAAGTTCGACTACCCCGCCGTTAACGCTCTTAAGTAAATCATCACTAGTTTCTAGTTGCTTCTCGTACCGCGCAAATAGGGTGTTAACCCGGTCGCGTTCTTCTTCCTGCGCTCGGTTGCCATACGTTAAGCGGTAGTCTTGCTCTAGTACTTCTTTGATAATGTCGTCATCAGTGCGCGCCGTCCAATCCCCCTCAAGGTTCCAGCTAAGGTACTTCAAGGGGTTCTCGCGTTCAATCATTACAACCGTCTGCGACTTGCCCGGCTCTGCTCCGATAAGCGTCTTACTTCTTACCTTGAACATTGTCCACCGCCTTATCTTTGGCTTGCAATTCCTCAATAATTGAATTTGCGTTGTCCAAAGCTACCGCTAAGTCCGCAACTAATAAATTAAGTCGCGCGATTTCCTGCGCTAAGATTTCTTCTCTTTTCATTATCCAACCTCCGTAATATCAATCCATACCCATGAGTTTAACCCGGTCTTAAACCCGACTTGCGAACCTCCGTTCTTTCCGTTGTTACGCCAGCCAATTTCAGTTACTCGGTTATAACTTTCTCCTTGTTTAGACATAACCCCACTTTGCGCCCGTTCTGCTCCAAACCTATCCAAGCGTTGCCCGCCAATGTTAATCCACTGATGAAACTCCGGGATATTGTTAACGTGCATTATACCGTCATTAGTTATCCACCATGCGCCAGTTCCAGCCTCGTTCCAACGCCTACCCCAGTTCACCCAAATTGCGGTTCGTTTAGGGCCACCTCGGCCGTCTCCTATACCGATAGCAAATTGATTTTCTCCTGTTATCCAGTTCCCTACGCCGTCAGGGTGTGTACCAAGACGGAAGCCACCAATCAAACCTTGATACCCTTGCAAGGAGTCCGCCGTAACTACGCGTGACCGGATAATGTTAGCCGTCACGCTATCAGCTACAATCTCATTTGCTATAACGCGATTGAATAGACCAACAAACGACTTAACGGTTTGCGCATCTATTCTTTCGGTAAGCATCTTCTTAATGAAGGCATTTTCTATGTGGGTATCTCCGTCAAGGTAAATCTTAGACCCTTTGAGATACACCCCGTTCGGTGTCAGGTTCAGTTGCGCCATTAGGTCGCCCATTTTGTTTTTAAGGCCAAGCAAGATATTATCCCCACTTTGAGAGATAATAGACCTTGTGCTTTCTCCTATGACTTCTTCACTGATAAGGCCCGGTAATTGCTTTCTGATGCTCTCGTTGGTGTCGCTCTTGACCCTCTCAAGTATCTGTCCTGCAATAGTGGCACGGTCAGTAAGTAAGTTGCCTTGACTGTCAACGAACTTTTCAAGGATACCGCTAGCGGTTTCCCGGATAAGGACTTGTAAGCCCCTTTCCCTATCTTCCATTGACCTTTGTAACTCTTGGAAGTTCTGCCATACCTGTTGCACCCGGCTAGCTTCGGACTCGTTCGGTACATACTCGCCCGGTTCCTTGCCGTGCTTAAGCATCAAGTGAGTTAGAATATTATCTCTTTTAATGTTCCAGTCACTATTGTTGTATAGCGTCAGTGTGTCAGTTGGCGATTCCGGCTTAAATCGGTAAGTATACCGGCCGTCTACCGGCGATAGGTATAAGGCCGGCTTGTCATTGTGCTGTACTTGTATTAACCCAGCCATTTAATCACCGCCTAAGTAAGTTGCCATTTTGTAAAGGCACTAGGCTTAACGCCGTCCACGATTGCATAGGCCACTTGATAAGTCTTACCCTGCTCTCGCAACGCGCCACTAAAGAACACGTTGTTATTGTCAACCTTACTTACTTGCCCAAAAGCGCCTGTTTTAGCATCCTTGTGCATGGAAAGCCCCACCGGCACCGCTCCGCTCCGCAAATAATCCCCAAAGTCTTGAGTGTTTTGACTTTGGTATAACTTAGTTGTTTGTGCCAAGTTTGTAAACGGTCGCCATACGCCGTTGGTTAATGAACCAACAAAAAAATCATTGTACGCCATAGGCGCAAAAGCGTAAGCATAGGTATTAGACGCTTTCCACACGAAAAGTTCTTTGGCCGGCGGGTTGGCATCACGTACAATACTGAACCCGATAGGCACTGCGCTAGACCCTAGGAAGGTGCCAAAGTTAGTACCACTAGAACAAGTAGTGATATTGAAACCCGCGCCCCATTCATCAAGTCCAAGACGTTTAAACAATGAAGTAAGATACTCACCGCTAGCTACCCCTTGCACCTTCCAAGGGTCTTGGTTGATTTTATATCTCACCCACATACGGCCATTAGTAGCTGTGTAAATTTGCCATGTCCAGTTGCCGGCTTGGCCCAGACTTCCAACCATATTGCTATAAACAATTACGAACCCATAACCGGAAGCAATCCCTTTGCTAGGTGCATTGTGGCTCTGCTCGTACCAATAAAGCCCCGGCGTACCTAGCGCGTCTAAGTCTTGTGGTGCACGTTGTTTACCAGTAGACCCCAGCAATACCTTAAGACCGGCTAGGTCTAGCGTTTCCTCAATACTTGCGCCGTTCTTTAACTTGTCCACCTTTCCAGCAATCTGATTTACACTGTCAGATGTAGCTAGTCCGGATATGTTCGGATTGACTTCAACCGTGATATTATCCCGGCCGGTCAGTTTGATTTTGAACTTCAATCGCATGGTGTAAGACTGATTGCCCTTTGCCGGCACCTGTACGCCAACGTTATCTGCGCCATAATAGGCTAAGAACTCGGTGCCGTTCCCAACCTTGGCAAATACACCAATTTCTTTGATAGAGTCCGCATTAGTCAGTTGGCTGTTGTCGTAAACAATGTCAATGACTCTAAAGCCTTGTTCTTCTCGTACCGTTGGCGATACGCTCGATAGTTCGGAACCCATTGCGGTAGTTGTTTTAATAGTGGCATAGCCACTAAAGCGCGAACCAAAGCCACCCGTGTAATAACAAGGTCGCCCTGCTTCGCCATTTCTTTAGACCCAATGTCTGTTAGTTGTAATCTTGGTAATGTCATAGTGGCGTCTGCTCCCATTCTTCATCATAGTTAGTAAAGGCGCTAAACACGTTGGTATCCTCGCTTGTTACCGTTAGGATATTTACATGTTGGTTTGTCGCACCTTCTATATACTCGGATACCGGTATTAGTGTCATGCGATATGACGGCGCTTGATATTGGTCTATCTTAATCTTAGTTACTTGTGTAATGTAACCTTCCGCCCTCATTGTCGCTAGATAGTCGTCATAATAGACGCGGTTAAGCGTGACTCTTTGCCCTGCTTGCGCTTCGCCAGCCTTAGTTAAGTAATGCCTGTTGTTTGGCGCTATAGTGACCGCAAACGCCGTATTATTGCCGTTCTCAATCACCACCCCACTTTCCTTGAATGGTCTTTCGACTTCTTCCATGGTAAAGCTAAGGTTGTAATCTTCGCCGGCCGTAAAACCGCTACCGTTGTGGCGGATAATTAGCTTGCCGTCCTCGACTGTAATGGTGACCGGGTTCTTTGTGACTATATCCTCTTGTATGCGGTTCTCCGTATATACCATGTTGGCGTCATTCCCAATCGCCTTAATGGTCGTGCGTTGTTGCTCGTTTAGCTTCGTGATATAGTCGGCCATTTGCTCTAAGGTCATGCCGGCCGGCACCTTAAACTTAGCCACCTCGGCTTTTAATGCTTCCGCCTGTTCGTTGGCCTTGGCTAGTTCAGTTCTGACCGTCTGCAAGTCCTCGGTGTCAAATTGTAGCTCCCAGTCCGTTCCGTTCCATATCTTCATGCGCTTATATTGGCCGTTTTTCTCAAACCAAACATCACCCACTTTATGGTGGTTGTTAGGCCCCGGCGCTTCGTACCAAATACGGTTGCCGGTGTTGGTAACTAGGAAACTGCCAATGTCGCTTGCTATTGTCTTTTGCTTGGCTTCCAGCTCTTTAATCTGTCCGCCCATGACGCTTTCAATAGCTGACCGCACGCCAAGTGTAGAGTGCCCAATCTCAACGCTGGTATATTCTTCTAGTTCAAAGTCATAGACCGTCTTAATGACTTTGGCCTTAGTCTCGATACCCAAGGCGCCAAAATAGACCGGTACAATGTCGCAAAGTTCGACTTCTTCCAGCACGCTAGCAACATCACTGTTTGCATAGTCCAAGGTGCTAGCTAGGTCTGCATACTCGACTTTGATATTAACGTTAGGCACGCCAATTTGATTAGCTTTAATGTACTGTTCCGCTAGCTTCCGCAAGTCTGCTTCGTTAGGCGTTTCTTGTCGTTGAATTTGTCGCTAAAGTTAACCGGTAAGATGCGTTGATTGGCATACTTGTTGCGGTGTGGCCCGTCAATCACAAAGCCCCTGACGGTGTGTATAACCGTTTCGCCTTGGATATACTCGCCATTTGCGCCTTGTTTGCTCTCGCCGGTTGTGATTGCATACGGATAAACGCTAGTAAACACGTTCGTTAGTTCCGCGTCCTGCTCTGCCGTAATAATGTTACGGCCATACTCAAGCACCGTTGGCGTGTCTCGGCCAAGTTGCTTATGCAAGACTATGCGCCGGTTGTCATACTCAAATTCACCGCCAAATACATCTACTATTGACCCCTCAACACCGATTAAGGCGCTGTAAGCGTTGGTCTGCTTGTCAATGCTCCAATCAATCGGCCCTTGCGTGGTAATATCCGTGGATACTTCCCATTCATTATCTCCAACTAATTCACGGCGCCATAGGTCTAGCGCGTTCTGCGCTGGTATAGCCGTACTCGTGATTTTAGGCTTGATTGCCGTTTTGGTAAGTATTGAAACAATATGATTTGCGTACACTTGCGTTACGCCGTTGCTGTTCTTAACCACCCGGTCAATGATAAAGGTTTGGTTCTTTGTCCGTTTGCCTGCGTCCGCCTTAATCTGCATGCCCTCTTTTAATATTGAGTTCATAGGGTTAAAGGCGTCTAGTTCCATGTATAGCTTCGGTATGCCGTTTCTTTCGCGCTCAACGTTACGGGCCAAGGTTTCAATGAACCCTAGCCCAAACGTATCAAAGCGCGTTTCGCTTGCACTGTATAAAATAGCCTTTGTCATAGCTTCCGCCCCCAAAACGGCGCAATCTTAAAGCCCGTGATGCCCGGCCCGGCAACCACTTTGATAGTGTTCTTGCCAAGGTCAAGATAAGGCATAGGGTATTGAGTATCGCGCACTATTTTATCCCATGCTTGCAATCGCCCGCTGTAAACTTGTTGCTTTTGCATGTCGATTGTGATGCCGTTTTGAATACCTCGCAACTGCATGCGCCGTTGGTTGATATAGAAAACGCAATCGCCGGTTCCCTCGATTTTGATAATCGGGTCGCCTAGCACGTTGCCTGCGTTGGTTAGCACGTTGTCGCGCTCTAGGTCTAGCGTTTGGAAGTTCAGACCCTCGTCAATAAACTTGATAGGGTGCAATAAGAAACTGATATTTACACGGCCAAACGCCCGGATAATCTCTTGAATGTCGAAAGACTCGGTTACGCTGGCTATGTAAGTGTGGCCTTCGTCCCACGATAACTTAAGCGGGTGGTACCCTCGCACGTTGACCCAGTCACTGATGCGGTCTTGTGCTTTCGTCAGGTCGTCAGATGCCTTTACAACAAACGGATAGGAGCGGTGCACCGGCAATAGGCGTTTACGGTCGCGCAATAGCACGCCGTCACGCCCCGGTATCGTCACTTCCTCGACTTCGTAAACCGTTGATTGGCTACTTACATCGTTTGTAAGAACAAGGCCTAAATCAGTGCTTTTTACGCCGTTGTAAGTGATATATGCTTGTGTCACGCTCTCGCCCCTTCCGTTCTCATGTAATAGGTAAATTCCTTAAATAGTCGTTTCTGTTCTTCCATGCTTACGCGTCCATTGCCACCACCGGCACCGCCTGCGTTGAAGTTGTATTGACGGTTGTCATACACGGCATTAGATACCGCTGTACCACTTCCAGCAAGCGCCAATGTCCCGGCCATGTTGACCCGTGGTAAAGCACTTTGCGCCAAAAGTGTAGCACTCTTTGTTACTTCGCCTTGCATATCATCAAGACCCAAGGCCAAACCCTCACCGGTAAACTGACCGATTGCACGCGTTACCCGTGACGGCGAATGAATACTTAAGGCGCTTCGCATGGTGCTAGCCACGTTTGATGCAATCGCACTGGCTACCGCATAAATAGACCACGCGGAAGCTGATAGACCACCAGCAAAGCCCATTCCTGTCCAATAGCCGGCACTCCATGCGCCACCGCTTCCGCTTCCTAGCGTGGAAACAATTTGATTGACGCCTGCACTTGCTATGCTGTTTGTGGTGTTCATGCCCTGCTTAAACGTGTTATTCAAGGCATCAATCACGCTTGTAATAGCGCTTGTCACGCCACCTTGGCTATTGTTGATACCGTCCGCAAGTCCTCGGTCAATGTTTTCCCCGTGGCTTCTAAACACGGTAGACGGGGAGTGAATACCTAACGCGCTCTTGGCGCTATCATCTACCGTCTTGGCAAGGTCAGAACTGGCTTGCCCTGCCGTTGTCGCGCTGTCGTTGATACCACTCACAACGCCCGATACAACGTTAGACCCGATTTCTTGCCCTTTGGTTTCTGCGTTTTCTCCGGCGCCCTCTGCCACGCTATCAGTCAACTTAGCCCCTGACGCTTTAACATCAGGTGCTTTCTCCTCAATCGCTTGTGGCACGCCGTCAACGGTCGTTTTAACCGCTTCTTTAACGCTGGTGTTGTCTGCCTTGATACCTTCGCCAATCTGCTTAGTTACCTCTTGCGCTCCGGTTTTAACGCTCTCTGCGCCGTCAGTGATACCGCCTGTTACACCGGTTTCTACCACTTCTTTAACTGACGCTTTCATAGTGTCTTGGCCTGCCTTGACCCCTTCGTCAACCTTATTCATGATTTCCTTACCACGTTCAATAAAGCCCGCGTTTGCCATTTGGTTTTGCATGCTCTCTGAAACCTTATTGACAACGTTCATAAGGCCGTTTGGTAAGTCTCCGTCCTTGATGTTCATAGACTTTAAGTAAGCGTCCTTACCGGTCTGACCGGCGTTAGAATAGCTGTTACTAAACTCTTGTATCGCGCTATCCGGCTGGCTAGCTAAGGCGTGAATTTGCGCATAGGCTTCCGGCCCTGCTTCTTGCAACTTAGCAAGTAAGCCTTGGTCTATCCCAAGTGCGCTTAAGCGTTGCATGTCTTGTGCCCATTGGTCTACCGCCTGCGTGTTGTGCGCCAAGGTGTTCTGCATGTCTGCAAACACTTCATCAGTGCTCTTGACGTACTTCTTACCCTCTGCGGTCGTGCCCTCAATGGTCGTCTTGATTTGATTGGTAAAGTCTTGGGCGTGCGTTCTGACGTTCTCAAGTTGTTTCGTCATGTTGTCCGCGACTTTTTGCTGTTCTTCATTAAGCTGGGCATAGCTTGTAATGATTGACGTATTAGCTTGTTGCTGGCTAGCTACCATTTCTTGGTCTAACTCAAGCTGGCGCGCGTTCAATGTCTCGCGTTCTGTCGCAAGCCGTTGCTGTGTATCGCCTAGCTGGGTTTCTGATGCTTCCAACTCTTTAATAGCTTTCTTGGTATCGCCCATACCAATACCCAAACCCCAAAGCGATTTAGCCACCGCATCTTTAGCTGTTGCTAACTTCTCGCTGTTCTGCGTAAGTTGCGCCTGTGCTTGGCTCTCTTCCTTGGTAATTTCTACCAAGCGTTGTTGGATAGCCACGCGCTCTGCTTCCTTGTTGTGCACTTGAATTAAGCCCCGTAAGGCTTCCGCGTTCATGTTGATTTGTCCGGTCTGCTTGTCGTATTCAAGCCCTAAGCCTTCCATTTGGTTATTAAGGTCTTTAACCGCGTCTTTAAGCTGTTTCTTCTCGAGCGCGGACTTGTTCTCCTTCTCGGATAACTTAATAACCTTCTCGCCTAAGTCACTTAAGGCGTCACCTTGTGCCTTGGCGGACTCTTGCGCCTTTTGGAAGCTGTCTTGGTTGCCGGCTATCGTGTCGCCTAACTGCTTAGATGCTTCCGCCGTCTTCTTGGCTTCGTCCGTCATTTTCTGCATTTCAGGCGTCATCTTGATAAACGCATCATATAGCAATTTACCCACGGCCACGACTGCTCCAATAGCCAAGGCCACCGGGCCTAAAGCGCTCCATGCGCCTAGAATAGCCATTTTCAAGGCCGTAAAGCCACCTGCCAATAGTCCCAATACTCCGGAACCTGTCGCCATGGTCGCGTTAGCAATCGCATAATTGATAGCGAACCCCTTAGCGGATATAGCGGATATTTTAAGTACTGCGCTTAAGCTGTTGAATAACGACAACACCAAGGCTTGGCCCTTAACCACCGCAAACGCTGTGGCGATACCTAGTAAGGCTGGCGACAACGGTTTGAGTGCTCTCAACAACACGCCAACGACAACACCAACCGTCTTAAAGAACGGGATAGTTGCCCGGATAGCGCCATTGATAGCCCCAAATGCTCCATTTATGACGTATTTAAGCCCCGTTAGGTTCTGACTAATGTTCTTGCCTGTCATAGCCTGCACTAACTCGTCTAAGGCCCTAATACTGCCCTCTACACCCTTAATGATTGCGCTGTTGATATTCTTCATGGCGGTGTCGATACCGTCTGACGATTTAAGCGCCATTTCTGCGAACCCTCCGGCCCGTTCGCTAGCTTCAATCAGTTTCGCGTTAAACTCACTAAAGGTAATGCTACCGTCTCTTAATGCACCGTATAACTTCGTTTTGGCACTCTCTCCGGTAAAACCAAACTCCTTAGCCACGGTCTGTAAACCGTATGCCATGGTTTCGTTAAGCGTCTTCCAGCTTTGCATGTCAACCTTGCCACTACTCATCATCTGAATATATTGGGTAAGCCCACGTTCTGCGTCACCTGCGCTAGACCCACTGGCAATAAAGGCGTTGTTCAGTGCTAAAGTTGTTTTTGTAGCCCGGTCAATATCACCGGTCATAGATGCAATTTGTTGCGCCGTGGATACCACGCTGTCTAAGCGTGTCGGCAAGCCCTCGATACCTTTAGCTAAGGCCCGTACACTACGGCTGGATTGTTCGGCGCTGTACCCCATAGACTGCATAACCCGTGGATAGCGCTGTAAGGTATCAAATCGGCTTATTGCATCACCCGTGGCTTGCGTTACGGCGTTCAGTGCTGAAGTGATTAGCTTCATAGCACCAAAGGCTTCTACTAGCTTTCGTACACTTACGCCGGCCCTCTCGGCCCCTTGGCCCATTTGCTCTAGGCCTTCCTTGCCCCGTCTAGCTTCTTCCGGTACGGCTTTTAGGGCCTTTCCGCCTTCGTCTCCGGCGCTCTTAATCTTACGCCCTGCTTGGTCTGCTTTGTCCCCAACGTTGGTTAGGGCTTGGCCCGTCTCGTTGGCTTCCTTCTCGGCTTTGTCAAGGCCTTTGCTGGCTTGGTCTGCGCTAGCGGATACCTTATCTAAGCCTTTGCTATCGTCTCCGGCTTTCTTTACCGCCTTGCCTGCTTTGTCTGCCTTCTCGGCCATTTTGTCCATAGCTTGCCCGGTCTTGTCGGCGCTTTGGCTTGTCTTATCTAAAGACTGCGCGCTTTCGCTAGCTGTCTTTTTCAAGGAGTTGGCAAATTGTTCTAATGCCTTGCGGATACTGTCAATATCCTTGCTGTCGGCTACTATCTTAATTCTAACTTCGCCGTCTGCCATTTAATCACCCCTTTAATACTCTTGTTCTTCTTCGTCCTCATCTAAGAGACTGGAAGAAGGCAATCTAAGCGCCTTTTGGGCCTCTCTCATCGCTTGCTTGCGCGTCTTTTTATCGTCGCTTGGCTTCCACTGTCTAACACTCACAATACGCTTAAACTGCGTATTTTCCGGCAACCCGGATAGGAGCGCCTTAAACTTAAGCCAATGTAACTTGCCCTGCTGTTCGATTAAGTCGATACCGTAAGCCTGCATAAAGCTAGCATAGATAGCGCTAGCGTCATGCTTAATGTCATAGTAGATTTCAGACTGCACTCTAGGCCCTTCCATAAGGTTGCCTAGTATGTCGTACTGTTCTTCTTGTTCAATCTGTACATATCGCCCTAGAATTTCCCGGAACAACTCGCCCTGTTCTTCTAAATTAAGGTCTAGCCCTCTCGCTTCGGCGTCGCCAAGGAACATAATAAGCCCGCACTTGATTTTCAAATAGTCCGGCATGGCTTCATCATCTAGCATGTCAAAGACTCGCAAAATGGTATCGAAAGAAGCGTTGACCGTATAGCCAACGCCTGCAAACTCGACTGTATCCGTAAGCGGATAATGTATGAGTAAGTCCATAGCCTTAAGCAAGGTTAGTGTACTTGCCCATTAGCTGGGTTTCGCGCTCGTTCGTGATTTCTTCGATAATGCTATCAACCACCGCAACAAGATACTGCATGCAAATAAAGATAGACTTGTTCAGTGCGTAAATCTTAGTAAACGCCCCTTTACCTAATAAGCTGTCAAAGGCCTTTTCTAGCGCCTTCTTGGCTGTCTCCAAGGTTTCCGGTTCCTTATCTGTCTTAAGCACCGCTTCTACCTCTTTAATCATGGTTTCTTGCACTTCCGTTAGCTTCTTGATGCTCTTGTCATCTTTGCTAAACTCAAACGACAATACAACATTTCCGTTGTCGTCCTCAAAGTTGATTGGCATTGTTGTTGATTTAATCTTGATTGCCTTCATGTTCAGTCCTCCTAAATTCTATTATTTACACCACTAAAAAGGGCGGTTGCCCGCCCTAAGGAAACTATTAACCGCCCGGTACTGGGCTTACTGCTGGTGTAACCGTCTTTTTCTTTGGTACCTCGTCATGAGAGATTGTAAATTCAATTTCTTCATACTCGGAAGCGTCACCGCCGGCAATCTTGATGTCAGTCAGTGTTGCCAAGCCTGCGCGCTCTGTCTTACCGTCAGAATCAACGTATTTGTGGAAGATTTTGCGTTCTTCCCCAATCGCGTATTCTTTGGCTTCAATCAACGCTTGTGCCTTGTCGTCACGGTTCAATTTACCTGAACCCTTCCATTTAGGCGTTACCCCAATGATTTCATCATGTTCTGTGCCGTCACCAGCATAGTCAGAATAAGACTCGGTCTTTTCGTCCATGTCGTTCTCCATGCTAGTAATGTCCTTACCTAATGCTAACCACTCTGTAACCTTTCCACGCTGTCCACGGTCTTAGTGCGGTCTGCGATAAAGTGTTTACGTTTCGCGTTCTTATTGCGCATTATGTCACTCTCCTAATAAATTGTTAAAGCCGTATTGATGCTAAGCCTGAATAGCATGTAGCCTTCTTCGCTCGCGTCCAAAAAATAAGGCTCGTTGCTTACAACGATACGCCCAAAGTCATAAGACCCATTTTGACTTGGCAAGTCGATAAGGCTTTCTAGGTCGGCGCCAATAGCTAATAGCGTGTTATACGCCGTCTGCCGTGGACCGTTCCTGTCTAATAGGCTCGCTTTCAGTTGGATAAAGTGGCTGTATTCTTTATCCATAGCCCCGTCATAGTAAGTTCTTACTGTCTTGCTCCCTGGGGAAGAAACAAGACTAATTGAAGCATCTGCTGTGTTTGTGTCTGTAACTACTGGATATGGAAGGCCTAGGCCGTCCAAGTGGTCTAGTAGTCTATCTTCATAATCTAATAGCTTTCTTGTCACTTAAAGCCTGCCTCCTGTGTCCATAATCTCGTCCAATCTCCGCCATGTACCCCTTTAGCTACCGCGTCCCACTGCGGGCCGGTTCCTGCTGTCGTGTATCCTTTGGCGATAAAGCCTTGTTTCAAAGCCCAAAAGAACCACCGCCGTTGCTTGTCACTCACAAAACCTTTACGCTTGATGCCGTAATACTGCGCTCTTGCGTAAGGTGTCTGCCATACCAAATCATCACCGCTTATATGCCCACTACCTCTTAAACCGCCGTCTTGCAACGGTACATAGTTGTTCATATCCGCTAGCATCTGATTAAGCAAGGCTTGCTTTGTTCGTTCCATGTTTCCGGGGCTGGTCTTTCTTAAGGCTTCGTCCAAGTTCGCTTCCATACTGACCCTAAACATGTTAGACCACCTCTAATTCAACCGCGAAAAGGTCACTAGAGTAAGGCATTGTAACCGGAACAACCTTTGATATACTGTGGTCTTTGCCGTCAAAGTGGACTATATCGCCCTCTTTGAATGTCATAAAAGGTTCCGTTAGACCTGCATAGCAAAATATAACGGCGTTTCTTAGTACCTTACGTTGGCGCTCGTCCACGCTGTATACCGTGCTTCGGTCTATGCGACAATGTTTTACTTCCGTTTCCTGCCCAAAAGTCGGTTGATTATAGCGGTCTGTCTTGGCTTTTGGCTTATGAACAAAGTTATCCACAAGCATAGCCTTTGGTATCCGCGGTATTCTAGGCATGATGAACACCCCGATATAATAACCCGGTGCCTTGCAAAGCCATTAGGCTATCTTGGCATAGCAAGGGCCGTTTGATGCTCTCGGCCCCTCCGCCATTCTTACCGCCGTTGCTAATGCTCGTACGGCCTAGCGTGATAGTTGCTGGCCCGTCATTGATGCTGGCGTAAGAGTCGCCCCCGCTTTCATGATAGTAGTCAATTTGGAAGGTCAAACAAGCCTTGACTGACGCCTTCCGCCATTCGTGGTCGGCGTCAAATTGTGCTTGGCTTGTGTAAAATCTACGGCTGGTAACATCAAGTAAATGTTCAGCCCTAACTAATAGGCGGTCAAAGTCCTCTTGCTGGGCCTTACCGCCTAAATTCTGATACTCTGAATAAGTTAGCTTAGGCATAAGGCCACCTGCCTAACTATTCAGCTTCCGCGTCTGCTGTCGTTTCTTCCGCCACTTGCACAACGTCAACTAGTACTGGCTCGTCATAGAATGACAAGCAATTATCGTTGATTTCCTGCGCCCGTTTCGCTGTCGTTTCCAACACTTCGCCTGCTTCGTGGCGTGTATCGCCGTTATAAAACGGCGCTGTTACTGTATACTTAGGCATTGGCTACTTCCTCCTAACCTACTGGTGCTAATTGTGCTTTGACAATTGCTTTCTTGTTCTTGTCAGGGATATAGTTGGCATCTTTCCCGGCACCTTGTAAGGCGATACCGTAAAAGTCTTCACTGTCCAAGGCACGCGCTACTTGAATACCAATACCAACAACCCCAACGTTTGCCACAACAAAGTAAATGTTGTCGCCTGTTTGGAACAAGTGAGAAGGTACTTCAATAATCGCAAAGCCCTTGAACATCAATACTTCCGCGCGGTCAATGTTAACGCTTGACCCTTTAGCTGTGGTAGTCAATTTGCTTTCTAAGAGAATGTCGTAAACATCAGACGTTACATAAGCAATCTTAACCGCGTCTTTACGAACCTTGTTGTTGATAAGGGCCTTGCGCGCTTCAGCAAAAGCCTTCTTAACGCCGTCCTCTGTTAGCTTGTCAGTAATAGTCTTGCCTGCGTCTGTTGATAACTTCTTACCTAACTCTTGAGAAGTATGGTCTGCCCATGCTTCGGAATGTTTCGCCAAGCGCTCTGCCACCACTTGTTCCGGTACATCGTTCACTGTGAACGCGTCAATACCTTCATGGATAGCTAAAGGCGTGTTGTAAGCTACTTGCTTGTTAACAGACTTAATTTCTGTACGTGCGCCAAAACGGTTACCGCCGGTGCCGTCACCAAAACCGCCTGTGTTTGCATCAGTCTTGTACTCTTGTAATACCGCATCAGTTTCAGCACTGATTTTCAACTCCATGAATGTATCATTGTTAGATACGCCGTCTCGGACTTGGATAGTGCCCCCAAACGCTTCTAAGAAGTACGCTTGAGATGCGAAAATGTCCGGTAGTAAGCCGGTAAACTGTTTTGTATATTCTTTAATTGCCATTGTTTAGGCTCCTTCCTATCGCTTATAGCGACTTAAAATTTGTGCGAAAGCGTCGCCTTTGTCACCGTCATTAGTGCGCTTAGGGTTGCCCCCTGCTACACTCGGCTTGCTTGGCTCTGCTCCATTCTTGAATTGTGGGTACTTGTCTAGTACCGCCTTGATTGCGTCTGCAATAGTCGTGCTGTCGTTGACTGCTCCGCGCGCTAGCGTGATAACATCATCTACTGCTTCTGCTTTGGCTCCGGCTGTGATAGCTTCATTGCGTGCTTGCAAGTTCGCTAGCTCGGACTTAACGCTTTCTAACTCGGCTTCTTTAGCCGTCAATGCTTCCGCTTGCTTCTCTTGCTCGCTCTTTTGAGACTCTTCATAAGCCTTTGCCTTTTCTAGTGCGCTCTTGGCGCTCTCTAAGTCCTCAAAGCCTAATGCCTTAAGTACTTTAGCTTGCCCCTTTGCGTGCTCTTGTTTACCGATACGGTTTAAGTCGTCTTGGCTAAAAGTCGCTTCGGGTTTTTGCTCTGCTTCCGGTTCTCCTTGCCCTTGGCCTTCGGGTGCTGGTTCGCCTTCCGCAAACATTTGTAAATTCAACGGTAATCGCTTGTGCTTTTCCATTGTGAAACCTCCTAATTTAACGGCGTTAGGTCGCCTATTTCCGTTCTTTAACGTCTGCGGATAAAGACAAATAAGGCGCTAGGTCATACCTACCGCCGTTATTCTTGCTCTAATTCGACTTTTTCCAAGTCGTACCGCCTTCTTAGTCCGTGGGCCTTTACAAATTCATTCATTCGTTGGCTCTGCCGTCCTAATAGGCGCTTAAGTCGTTCTGCTTCCTCTTGATTGCCCATTTTCTCAGCAACCCCTAGGCGCTTCTTAGTGCGCTTAATAGCCCTCGCTAAGGCCTTGCGCTCTTGTTCTATCTGTTCGTTTCTAATCGCTTGTTCCGGTTCGTAATAGCGCTGGTTGTTGATATTCACGCCTTCTATGAACGGGAACCATTGATGCCCACAATTGCAACCCCTGTGGCCTGCCGGTGTGCCATAGCCGTAATCATATACGCTAGGATAACCGCTATCCGCTTCACCTCTCGGCCTTACATCAACCACTTGGCCTTGAATCGGTGCGCATGCTGGGCGTGCTTAGGCTTACTGCTTACCAAGACGGTGTGGCAATCGTATTCTGCCATGCGTCTAGTCCGCTCCTCGTTGTATATGTCCGCGGTTGCTGTCCGCGTCACCATTCTAACGTAAGTGCCTGTGTCCCATACTCTGCCCCCTGCGTCCGTAAACTCGGAAGGTATGCCACGGTCTGCCCATTTCATCAGAACATCTGTCACGCCCTGTGAGACGGTCTTTTTACCACCCACAATAGTAGCAGTGGCTTGTTGCGTCACCTGTCTAACATACTTCATAAGCGCCGGGTTAACGTTACGCCGTGCAAGTCCTAGGTACGGTACACCGTTGTTTAGATTTCCTAGCAGGTCAGCTAGATACCGCTTGTCTGCCACGCCCAAGGATAACGGCATCAGGTCTTTACCCTGTGCCGTAAAATAACGGTCAGTGTCTCGCTGTACTTCCTCGGAAGCGCGTTTGACCTGACTATCTGCCATGTTTCTTGCTCGTCTCTGTGCGTCATCTAGCCTTCCCTGCAATCGCTGTGCAATTCTAGGCGTTGCTTTAGTCGCTTCAATCTGCCATGCTACCGGGTCATCACCTACCCTTTCGACAATGCTAGCAAATTCATCGACCAACGTTTCAAATGCCCCAATCTCAAAGCCTTCGTATTCTTCAATAATTGGGGCAAATAAGCTATTTAAGTAGTCGGGCGATACTTTCATTGGCTATCACTCCAAAGGGCCACCGTGGGCCGTTTCTTGGCGGATAGCTTGGATATACGGGTCTTTAGCTAGTTCTTCCGCCCTAATGTCCGCTATCCACTTCTCCGCCTGCTCGTCTGTCAAGTCAAACAAGCGTTTAACAATCTCGGTGTCAGATGCCAAGCCTGCGGTCTTGACCTTTTGCCAAAAATCTAACTCTGTGTGACGGTCGTTAAAGATGCCGTCGTCAAAGTCAACGCTAATTTCATTTCTGTCGGGATATTTCCACTGTACACCGGTTGCCCGTCCGCCTTGATAGTCGCCTGCGCTAACTCCAGCGTGCTAATGATTAGTTCCTTGATAAATTCTTCAACCTCTGTCAAGTGGCTGTTCCGTGTCCGGTATGTCATGCTGTCACGGCTTACAATCTCGGTTGCTGTCCGTACACCCTCGCCGTTGAAAGTAAAGGTGCCACTAGCTAGGCCGGTCTGCATTTCCAATGTCGCAAGAAACTTATTGATGCTCTCGATATACTCGCTACTGCGGATATTGCCAACCATTTCTTGGAATTGTTGGCTATCCATGTCACCCTTAAGAGCCACAAAAGTATCTTCGTCATCATCAAAGTACTGTACCGGGCGCCCTGTGCTGTCAATGTCCGTGCGTAAAAAGTGGTCTGATACAATCACCCTGCGCTTAGATTGCTTGATTTCCCAATATAACCGGTCATAGGCCGTGTTGATTTGCTCCAAGGTCTGTAATGCGTTGTCGCATACCCCTAGGCCTAGTGGGCTTTCAGGGTGGATATTATTAAACCCGTTAGGGCGCAAGTAAACAAAGTTAGGCCGTGATAAGCCTGTATAGGTCGTTGTTTCCTCTAAGTCCTCGTAAATCTCGCTTAGTGGTACTCGCCGGCCTAGTTGGCCCTTGTCCTTACTGCGGTATAGTTCGTTAGTGATGCGATACGCGCCACCCTCTGCCCACTCGTGGAACTCTAAGAGAGTGTAATAGAAGGTGTCCTTGCCCTCTGTCCGTGTCGTCACGCTGGTAATAGCGCACTCGCTAATACTGTTGCTGTTGCTGTGCAACGGGATAAAGGTATCCGGCATACACCAAGCAAATTCAATCTGCTGGGTTTCAGTGTCAAAGTACGGCCGTACCGCCAAGCCACCACCTGCAAGCATTGGCTCTAGGTATCTGCTAAAGTTCTTATGGAACTTATTGTGATTGAATACCTGATTGATAAACTCGTCAGCATCAGATAGCGTGTTCTGCGCGTCCCTGTTCTGCGCTCGCTCTAGTTCACTGTCAACGCGGACAATGCACTGTTCATTGAAAAGTACGCCGGATAGTAACCGCGTGACCTCTTTCATCATGTTTAGGTATTGAAACTTCCGCGTTTTCTCTTTGCCTTTGCTGTTGATATACTTCACATCATCATAGCGTCCTGCGTACACTCTTAAGCTGTTCCTGATGCGGTCAAACTCCCGCCGGTCGAAACTGATTTTAGGGTGTTCAAACACGCTAGCATAATCTTGTCCTAGTGTCGTCAAGTTATAACCACCTCGCCTAAATAAATTCTTAATTCTCTGCCATATCGTCACCTTATCACCTCCTAATACTTAAGGCCTAAGTCTCTCAAGTTATCCATGACCGCGTACTGTAAAGCATCGCAAGTGTGGTCGTCCTCTTTGACTACTTCCGGCTTGTCGCTCGATATAGTCCGTTCTTCCCAACGGTAGTTGCGGTGCTCTGTCTCAAATATCTTGTTGTTTGGCGTGTCCAAATAAAATAACCGGCCATTAGCCAGCAATGAACAAACATAGTCTGTCATGGTCGCCTTGGTCTTCTTGGCTACCGGGTTCCAACGCGTGCCATAGTCTTTATAGATTTGGTTTCTTAATGCGCCCTCTGCGCTATCTATCGTGCGCTTTCTGACCGGATAAGGGTAACGCCTTAGTATGTCCCTCTCAAAGTCCTGTAAGTCCTTAGATAGGTCACTAGGCGCCTTCTTGTTGACCTTACCGCGCGGACTGTAATAATAGGTGTCCAGCAAGTAAAGGTTCCCCTTGTTACTTACGCCAAGGCATAGGCAAGCTGTCGCGCTTTGCTGGTGTCCCGCATCGACTGCAAACAAGAGATATAACAATCGTTCGCCGTCCGGTATCGCGTCAACCTTCTTGAATAAGCTAATGTTATACACGTTAAGGCCAAGCCCTACCGCTTCACCTAGGTATAGATACCGGTAATAGTCATAGTCGGTGTTCTTTATCCGCTCTATGTCCTCTAGCATCTGCGGTGTTACAAAGCCTAGAATGTCGTCTAGGTAACTGCTAGAGTGCACTAGATAGTTTGGCGCGTCCTTCACCTGGGCGCTCCATTCGTTTATCCAGTTGTAAGGGTTCCTAGGCGGGTTGTAACTCCACCAAAAATCAACATAGCCTTTTGGCGGGTAGACCTGCCGGGCAAAGGTGCCGTTTGTTTGGTCGAACTCTTCAAAGCTGTTAAACTCTGCGCTTTCCTCATACCATACGGCAAGCACGTTACCAATGTCATTAGACTTAAGTTTTTGGAAGTCGTCCAAGCCATAGAAGTAAAAAGCACTGCCAGTTTGTAGATGCTCTATCTTAAACGGGCTTACCGTGGTCTTGAATTGGTTCAATACCCCAAACTTAGCCAAGGCCCATTGTATCTTCAAGAACACGCTATCGCGGATAGTGTTTGCTACCTTACGGATAACTACCGTATTGGCCTTACCGCCGTCTTTAATCACCATAAGCAATTCATATACCAGCCTAAGAGCAATCACTGACGATTTGAAAGAGTTCCGGCCACCTTTAAGTACCTTATTAGGCTTCTTACTGTGCCATACCTCGTAAAAGTTCGGGTTGATTTCTTTCGTAAGGTCTACCTTAACCGCCTGCGTCATCTTCCGTCACCTCCGGGATAGGCACGATTTCAATGTTCAGGCCAGCCGTTGCTTGCTCTAGTGCTTCTAAACGTTTCTTCTTCTCTGCCAGTTCCAACTCCAGCGCCTTAATGCGTTGCCGTTGTTCCTTGCGGTCTAGTTCGTCTTTCTCTACGCCCATGACCTTAGATATTGCTTCAAAGGCTCTTACATTGCCTTTCTGCGCCTGTTGCATCTGCGCAAATACCATAGCCATTAGATTACTGTTGTCAAAGCCCATGTCTTCTAACTGCTCTGCCACTTTGTCACTATGCACGTTGGCTTCTAGCACCGTCTTAAGCGCCTTTTTCAAGTCGGCTTTTCGGCGTCTTGCTTCTCCGCTTGCCTTGCCACCTTTTCTAGCTATTTCCCTTACTTCTTTCTTGGTTCGCCTATTAGTCGGTATCAAGTTTTCACTCGTCAAGTCGCCTCACCTTCTTACCTCTTTTCTGCATAAAAAATAGGCGTATCTAAACGCCTTTATTTTTCACCGTTCCACCATTTCTTGCCTTTGTATCCTGTGTTAGTCAATTCACGCTCTAGCTTATCAATAACTCTTTGGTTCTTAGAGATTACACTTTTCAACTTATCCAAACCTGTAGCTTTAGTGTTAAGACCTCTCCTAGTGTAAATCTCCATAGCTGTATCCTGAATTATGTTTCTTCTGTTCAAGATACCATTGATAAGTCCATTATGTCTTACTTCTGCACTTAGTTCTCGTTTGCCGTTCCGTCTAGCTACGCCGTTAGGGCGTTTCTCTTGGGAAACCCGTGAGTAATCAGGTTTTTTTGTCCATTTGCTCTAGCTTCTCTAGCTAATTTTAGGACTTTCTTACGCGCTTCGTTTTTTTGCCTAATTGGTCTCTGCTAATAACTTTTTTTGCCAGTAATGCTACTATGGTTCGGGCTAACTAGCTTCAACCCTTTAGTGTAGCTGTCGTATGACTCACGTCCGCCGAAACTCCATTCAGCGTCACCCGGGGCCTTAATTAAATAACCTTGCTTGTTGTAATAATAGTCATCATCATCTTCTGTTAGTCGCCGTACAAGGTATGGTCTGCCGTCGTACCCTATAAATGCTTTTACGCCACCAGCGCTTGAATTGCTTCTCTGTCCTCTACCGCCCATTCTGTAACCTCCTAAATCTCTCTTGTGTATTGCTCCGGAAGTACACCGCTTTAGTGTCTCCAAAGTCATAATCAATGTCATTGCCATACACAACAACTGCGCTTGGCTTTAACCGTCTAATAGCTTCGTCCATGCCAGCCTTCCAAATTGCTAGGCTCTCGCTGCCGTTTAGTACGCCAACGGTCGATACACTCACAACGCTATTGACCGGCAAGCCCTCAAAAGCAAAGTCAAAAGTATCTGCGTCACCCCAACTAAGTGTGGGTATAACCTCTATGCCGTATCTCTGCATAATCTGACCGATTAGCCGGCTCCTGTACACGTTCCAAATCTTGATAGGCAAAGGCATGTCCAAATACAAACTAAAGTCCGGCGTCAATGCGCAACTATAAGCCGTCAGGCGCTTAATGTACTCCTCCGGCCGTTGCCATATCCGGTTAAATTGATAATCGTCAATATAAAAGTGTATCCCTTTGTCTGCGCTCCGCCCTTTGTCACTTAATACATAGTTAAACGGCATTAGTTCCGTTGGTATAAAGTCAGTCGGTGCCAGCATAGGCATTTCCCAAGTCGGCGTTATCCGGCTATGGTCTACTAGGTGTAACAAGTACTGCCGGTCAGTCTCAAATACCGCCGTTTCTTCTTCCTCGTCCTCGTCTCCTAGATGCAAGTCCGGCAACTCTAGGCCGTATGGTGCCATGTCAATTTCATCAATCGTCATCAGCTCCATATTCACCATGTCTTTATCCCAACCAGTATTCATGGTTAGCTGGTTATGCACTAGTAAATACGCCTTGGCCTGTTCTTCCGTCAGGTGGCCTAGTTGGATAATATCGACTTCCGTATATCCTAGTTCCTCAAGCGCCATATAACGCCCGTGGCCCTCGATAATGACCCCGTTAGCATCTACTGCGATAGGGTCGTTATTGCCAAATTCTTCAATGCTCCGCTTAATCTGCTCTATCTGCTTGCGCGGGTGCTTCTTGGCGTTCCGTTCGTACGGTTTAATGCTGTCAATAGGTACTCGCTTAATCTCCAACTGTCCACCCCCTTTTGCTAAAACAAAAAGGCCTACACTCTCGTATAGACCCGCGCCACTCTATCCGGTGGCTAGTGTGTTTCTTTCACCACAGGGCGACACATTCCCCGCCTAGCGCTTGCTAGGTCTTTTTTGGTCGTTAGACCCACGGGGCTTGCAAGACCCCATGAATGGTGCCAAAGCACCCAATGCCACGCGGTGGACTCGAACCACCGGCAGGTAAAAACTAATCTGAAAGGAGGTACGCGCATGACCCAACGCGTGAATTAAAAAACCCTGCGCCCTCCGTGGCACCTCTACAAGGAGGAAAACTAGCCGGCGTCCAGTCCGGCTATACGCTCCCAAGGACTCGAACCTTGGCACGGCCACCCGGCCAGCGCACTGAATAACCATACTCCCGTTATTCCATACCCTTGTTCCTAGTGGTTCACCCTAACCACAATAGCATAATATCACCATTTACTTGGGTCATCTATGCTTTTTTGACCCTATTCCAATTCCTCACCCAAGGCAACTAATAGCTTACGCTCCACCTTGTCGCATACCCGTTGGATAGTGCTATATCCGTAATTCAGATGCTTGGCAACGTCTCGCATACTCATTAAGTTCTCAAATAGTATGTCTCTATGATTGGCTTAGTCCATTCAGGCATATTATTAAGCGTATCTTCCACCGCCTGCTTCCATTTGACCCGGTTTGAGATATACGGGTCTTGCTCTTGCTTAATGTAATTGGCTTCAAGCGGATTGCCAGTCCGCCCTCCACCTTTTATACTTGCGTTTATATCCGGCTCCCGGTACTCCATAGCCAGCTTTCGCTCTCTAATTTCCCGGTCGTATCTCGGATAGTCGTTTAGTCGTTTCTTTGCTATCTTCAATATTTATTCACCTTATCCAACTTTGATTAAACAACTGTCAATTCTCGCCACCTCATTTAAGGTGGCTGTAATCAAAAGGGAGGTCGTCCTCCTGAACATGAATTGCGTTGCCCGGCATATTATAAGCCTGTTGCTGGTACTGCTGTTGTGGCTGTTGTTGGCTATACGCTTGATTTACTCCACCTTGCGCCTGCTGACCGTCTTTATTAGGCTCTAACAGGTCAAAGTCTCTAACGTTAATTTCAGTCACATACACCTTTTGGCCTTGTTGGTTCTCATAGTTCCGCGTCATGATGCTACCAACTACTCCCAACTGATGCCCCTTGCGCGTGTAATTGGCTAGCGTTTCTGCGCCCTTACCCCAAATAACACAATTTATAAAGTCCGCTTCTCGCTCGCCTTGCTGGTTCGTAAATGACCGGTTAACGGCCAAGGTAAATGACCCTACCGGCTTGCCTGCTTGCGTGTATCTTAATTCAATGTCGCGCGTTAAGCGCCCAACTAAACTTGCTGTATTCATTTTTTATCCCCTCTCAATCGTTTTAATTCATTTGCTAGCGCATCAATTCTTTCGTGCGCAAGAATCGTTTTATCAAGTCCTATTTGCATTATATTTTCGTTATTGTCAATTCTCATTCTAGCAACGTTTATTTCACTTTTTAGAACCTTTATTTGCTTTTCTAATTGTTCCGCAATATCTAGTTTTCGTTCGTCTTTCTTTTTTTCTAAAAGCGAAACTAAGTAACCAACAAAAAATGCTATCAGTAACTGTAATAAACTCTAAGCTAATTTCACCCATGTTGCACCTCTACTTAAGTCTGTCTATCTTCTCTAGCGATTGATTAACCGCTTCTTGTTCTGCTTCCTGCTCTAGTTCTAACTCTCTCTTTATCCACCTAAGCATAGCCTTGTCCCGCTCTCGTCTGCGTTGGCGCTCCTCGTCAAACTCTTTTGCGAACACCGAAAGCAAACCTCCAAGCGAACCAAGCGCAACGCCTAAAGCAAGGTAAATAATTATTTCCGCCACCCTGTTACCTCCCCGGCCTTGGCTTCATATTCTTCTAACCGGCGCAATACCTCTTGGCCTTTCTTGAAGTCCTCTTTGCCGTTCTTGTCCGGATACCGTCTAAAGTACCGCTCTGCTGTACCGTACATAAGCGCGCGGAAGGTCGCAAGGTCATAGCGATTAAACCATTCATCAAACAAATCACCTGACCCACTCTGATAATGACTCGGCTTGATTGTATTGGCGCCGTCTGCGATTGATTGCGCGATTGCGCCAGCAAGTGTACTTACATGCGATAATTCAAATTCTAATTCTCTTGCATTAACAGCCTTTCTGTTTAAGAATGATTGAACAGTTTCAGCATCTCTAACGACTTTTAGCTTAGGCAATTCCACCTTGATAGCAATATCCTTTAAGTTCATAAATGCTTCATCTCTAGGGACTGCGGTGTATTGCAATATTCTATTTGAATCACCACTAATGATAATTGGTTCGCTGTAATAACCAATACCGTAGTAAGGGCGGTTGTATAAATCGTGCTGTGTAGGTAAGTCACCATTCCACCACTTCCAACCTCGTTCCTCCAGCTTCTTCATCAAGTGCTTATAGTGTACTTCGCTTTTGCAATACCAGTGATTGATAATATCGTTATTCATGCTGTTATCCCCCTATGCTAATTTATCCAATTCATCAGGACGGTAGCCCACCCAAGGCGCCATGCCGTCCACCACAACAACCGGCAAGCCGTGGAAGCCCATTTGGTACACCTCGTCTAGCGCCTGCTGGTTTGCCGTCACATCTACCGCTTGATACTCTAGCCCCATTCTGTCTAGGTGCTTCTTCGTATAATCGCACTGCATGCAATTAGGTTTACTGTATACCTTAATCTTCACTTGTCGTTTCCTCCGATTTGATAATAGCTTTAATTTTCTCCACTGATTCCGCTACTGGAATACTGCCGTTTTCGTGTTGACATTCAGTGAAGCTACCTTTCTCCGTGAAAAACAACACTTTTTCAACATCAATTAGAACCGGCTTATCATAAATTGGGCTTGTTAGTTCTATAAATTTCATATTCAACACTCCTTGTTAGTTCTTTAGATACTTAATCAACGCCATGACGCCAAGCACCATAGCCAGCAATAAGAATAGTTGTGGCGCAAAAATCATTAGCACTGCCAAGATTAGACACCCACACCCGCTATTGTTTTTCATCATCTTCACCGCCTTTATTTACTCTTATATGACTTTGCAAAACCTCCATGTCAAAGTCTTGTTCCTTAAATTCTTGCGCAAGTTCTTTGTTCAAGCCACGCCCAATCAATCCATGGATAAGCATATAATCGGAAAGTGTAAATTCTTTTCCGGTTATATATTTAATCGCCTTTAACACACTCCCGCTAAATGACCTAGACTTAACATCGGCACTTATTCTTTCAAAATGAGTTGTATGCTGAGAAAGCCACACTAACAACTTCAAGCCAAAGTCTTTTTTGTTCCTAACATCATTCAGTTGTATAAACACGTTATGTTTGTAAGAAAGCACCAATTCTCCATAGCTATTGATACCAGCGTCGTCAAACATCCTCATAACCTTGAATACATATTTAGGTATCATCATTTTCTCTGCTCCCTAATCATCAAGCCAATTTTGATAGGCGCTTACCACTTCGTAATGCACACCACTCACCACCAAGGAACAAACGCTGTAATAGAAACCGCCGTTGCCATTGTCCGCTTCGCAATTAGCCGTTGCGATAATGTTTTTGATTATGCAAGAAAGTAACCTTCACTTTGTTCGTCACTGTCTCGTCATTCCAAATGTTAGTAGTGGTATAGTGTTCTTCTTCTTCTCGCTCCACGTTCGTAATGCCAGCGTCCAGCGTTACGCCGGAAAACTCCCCACCAGCGCACGCGCAACACCGTTGTATGCTTGCACCCAATCACATAAGCCATTTGTGCCGGCGTGAAGCCCTTAGACTCTCTAACCGCCCTGCAACGTTTGCCAATGCGTCTGCTGTTTAGTTGTTTCATGCTAGCCCCTCTTTCTGCGCTTGCGTGACTTCTCCAGTTCCAACTTCTCGACTTCCTCAAGGAAGGCCCGGCCAACAACGGTTTCCCGTACGGTGCTGGTCTCGTTATAAGCGTCTGTTAGCTGGTAATTATCGCCCCGTTTGGCGTCATCAATGACCCAGCCAAAGACCTTAAAGGGGTTGCCACCTAGTCGCTTATATACCTCCAGCATGTAATCTAGTAAGTAGACTTCATGCTTATGTATCAAAAGTTGTCTAATCGCCATTTTTGATAAATACCCCGTTTACTGTCTTGCCTTTGCGTTGCGCCACCTCGTTATAGGCTAGTTCCCAGCACTCGTAAATATCTAAGCCCTCTGCCAAGCAATATTTTTGTAATAATACCCAAATTTCTCTAAGGTGAACAACCGCACCTTTTATATCCACATATAACGAGTCAATGTTACCTATACGCAATACGATTTTTTGTAAGTAAACTTCACTTTGGTATTGTAGGAAGGTGTTTTTTGATAATCGTCTATCGAACACTTCTCTTTCAGCATCAAATGTATCAAACACATTAAGTAATCCTTTTTCAGCATCAGATTCCGAAAACTCCTCTAGCACTCCTTTTTCAACCAAAATAGCACGGGTAACGCCCATAACAACTAACATATCCCCAACGCTGTCTTTTTGTACTTGGCGCCATTTATCGCTTGGCCCCTTTTTAAGTTTTAAGTGCGCCCCGATTAGTTCGCCTGCTTCCTCTGCCAGCTTCAAAGCCTGCATTAAATGACTCCCAAGGTGCAACCCTCTTTCACGCGCCCATTCTTCAGTTTTGATAATCAGTTCTTCTTTCGTCATTGCCATTGTTTATACCTCCAAATCTTGTCAAATTGTTGTTCGCGGATATAGTCCAGTCCGCCATGAATGTAGCCCGCCCGGTGGTTCGCCTGCCAAACGTTGGCTGTTTTTTCGATTGCATCAGTTACCGTGTACACCTTTACTCCAAGTCCCGCAAAGAATTTCTGCGCCGTTTTTTGTGGCCGGCCTGTTGTAAGTGTTATTCACCGTATGCCTAGATATATCCAAGATGTCAATCAGTTGTCCGCGCGTCATTATTCCTTCTCTAGCCATGTATCCGTCTATTGCGCGTCTGTTGCGCTTAACCATATCGTCATATACGCTCGCATACTCGCTGGTTGACCTTAAATCAAAGGCCCCAAGGTCATTTACACTTGAAAAAATCACCTGCGACAAGAATTTAGCTTCTAGTTCCTCGTCCTCGGTCATCTTCCGTTCTTCTAGGCCTTTGCCGTCCTTTAGTCTGCGCGTAAGCCATATAAGCCGTTTCCAACCTTCCGGCCAATCTCTAGCCCGCATACTCTACCCCCTCCCACGACACAATCACACAATCAAAGGCGCCGTATCGTTTGCTTACTGTTATCTTGGACACCTGCGCATCATCTTTGTATAAAACGCCATTTAAGCCGTCTAAGATTGACTTAGTGTAATTATCCAAGTCAGGACGTTTCGCGTTAAATAGGCCCAATTCTTGCGCTTCTCGGCGCCGTTTCTTGCTCCAACTTACCGGCGGTGCTTTTATCACTTCAATAGTCAATGCTAGTCCGCCGGTTAGTGGCTCTTTTACATACGGTCTAACCGTCTCTGCTACCAGCGTTTCATATTTTTTCGTTCTATCCGGCGTGAATACCCGGCCATAGTAGCTAAGTCGTGGCCGTCCTTTGGGGATACAAGGCCCCATGATTGTAACTGCTCCTGCTGTCAATTCTATCCCTCCAGCAATCCCTTATTCTCATATACATTCCCAACAATTTTGAAGTTTGTAGGCTCAGATAGAAACTCCTTCAAATCAAGGTTTTCTTCATACAAGGCATACAGTAATTCCGATATATTACCTTTCGATAAGTCCCCGCCATACTTGTAATCTTTCAGAATCATCTCCAAGCCTTCTTTTATCTTAAAAACAGCTAAATTCTTTACATCACATTCTCCACCGGTAACCTCGTTGGTTTCACCGTACGACTCGTCTTCATAACAAATGGTGTCATCAAATTCGATAATATCCCCGTCAAAGAGTTCTTGACCGTTACAGTCTTTAATCCGGTGCTCTGCATCAATTCGATACAATTATTAAAGTCTGCCATGCTCAGGAACACTTGTCCGTTATATACAATAACTCTAGACTTATACATTCTCCCTTTGTACCATGCTCTAAATTTTGGTTTCATCATTATTCACTCCCCATGCAATAATTGTTCCGCCGGCATACCACTCAACTTTGCGATAAGCGCCAGCTTAGTTAGCCGTGGTTCAGTCTCGCCCTGCTCCCACTTGCTAACCGTCTGCTTAGTTACGCCTATCGCCTTGGCCCACTCTCTCTGCGTCATACTAGCCATTGTCCGGGCCACTTTTAGGCGCGTGCCCTTGTTTTCCATTCTCTAACCTTCTTTCTCTGCAAACGGGTTATGATAGCCACCACTTGGCGCCGTCTGCTCTTTGTATTGCTTGCCTAACCAGTCCGGCACCACTTCCGCCCGTGGCTGGTTGTATCTTGCCTGCTGTTTAGGCTGTTCTTTGTCTTTCCTAGCCCAATTCCGGATAGTGGCATAGTGGCTTTTATAAACCTTGCCAGTGCTAGCGATATAGCTAGATAGGCGTTCTATCCTGTCGTCTAGGTCGCTATACTCTGCTTTTAGCTTCTCTAGTTCCTCGTCAGTTAGTAGCACGTTGTTATACTCGCCATGCTTATGCTTGACCTGCTTAACCTTTTTCTTAATCGGCTCTGTATCCACTTTGGATACAAGGGCGGGCGGTAAGCTGTCGTCAGACGGCTTATATATCTCTATCTCTTTCTCTATCTCTTTCTCTATATCTATCTCTACATTATCAATCGGTTTCCCAAGCGTTACTTGGTCGTTACAATGTAACGCTTTTCTCTGTCTGTGGCGTCTCACTCTTACCGCATTTTCTGTTTCTGAACCTATCAGTGAAGCCATATTCTGCATAGTCATTTCTTCTTCACTGTTCATTTCCACTAGGCCTTTTGACCGCAAGTAAGCTAGTGTTACCTTTACGTTTTCCTCGTCCTCGTCAAGCTCTAGTGCAATCTCGCTAGCAAAGTCATCTTCTATGCCGTCAAAGTAAATCTTGCCTTCATTCTTCAATGAAACCAGCAACATTTTTAAGTAAATGATTGTGTAGGTATCGCCACCAGCAATCTTTCTTAATCGCTTAATTTCTTTTCGGTTGAAAAAGTCATCTTTCAGTTTCAGCCAGTAGTACCGCTTTGGCTTTCCTGTTGCCAATTCCCCTTCACTCCTATCTTTCTAAAGTCTTCCTCGCTTAAGCTAATTGGAACCAGCTTATACTTCTCCATGAAGGCTTCTAGGCCAATCATGTGCTGTTCAAAGTGGTATCGCCTGCTAAGTGTCATAATATGATGTTTGGTATGGTCTACCTTGTTCCGGTTCCGACCCATACCAACTGCTTCAACGTGCGCTACCTCTGCGTTTGGCTCGCCTGTTATCATGCACTTACGATTGATTGCGTAATAATACATGACCTTTCGGTAGTCCGTTGCTAGATGCCAATCTTGGTGCAAGAATGGTATCTCATTATCGAAACAAAATTGTATTAGGTTTTCTATAAATCGCCCTGCCATTTCCATATTGCAAGACGCTTGACTTAAGCTAAATGTTTCTAGTCCCATAATTAGCCGGTGGTACGCTTTAACTAGCGATTCTATATACTCGGTAGGGTAGCCGGTATAATCGCTTATATCGCGTATCAGGGCGTAAATAAGGCCTTGCTGTTTCCGGCTTATCATTCGGCTATCCTGCCACATTAAATCAGCAACCGGATAGCCGTCTGATTTCTTCTCTAATTCGTGGAAGTCTACCGCGCTTTCTAGTTCAAACACGGCTCTATTACCACTAAGGCTTATTAGTTTCCCTTCCACGTTACCACCTCTAAATCACTTCAAAATAAACTCCAAGGTCATCAATGACCCGGCGCACTTCCATAAGCTGGGTGTGCGTTCCGGTCAGCTTAAGCGTGAAGGTCATTAACTCTTGGCTTGTTGGCTGTTCTTGTTCCGGTTCGGGTGTAGGCTCTGCCATTGGTTTCTCTTGTTCTTCTTGTTCCTGCTTCTCCTTGTGCTCGGCCATTCGGTCTAGCACTTCATTTACCGGCATGCCAGTTTTGACTAACTCCACCCAAGGCGCGGACTCTGCGCCAATCATGCGTGCGCCTTGCTCTACTGACTTAATATCCGCTTCTAGTGCTTTCTCTGCTTCTTTGGCTTGTCGCACTAGGTCTTTAATGTCGTCAATGATATTCGCGTCCTTGGCCGTCTTATTAAGCCATGACGCTTTCCACTCGATTTGGTGGCCTTGGCCGTGTTCTTCTACCAGTTTGGCAACATGTGCCCGTTTGGCTTCTTTCTCGGCTTCCTCAACCTCTTTGATTCCTGCGTCAATGTCATTCTTTGGCTCCTCTAAAATCGCCATTAAGTCCTTGATTTGCGACTTAAGAAGGTTGAAAGGTTCCATGTAAGAATTTTCGGCCTTGATACGCGCATCATTTAATTCTTTGATATACTTGTTCAATTCCGCCCGGGCGCTTTTGGCGTCCCGGTAAGTGTCCCCCGTGACGATTAAGCCACGGAAGCGCTCGGCTTGCGAATTAACTGCGCCTGTTAGTTCTTCCAAGTTAGCAATCTTGATGCCGTCTTTGTCGTAACCAATGACCGGCACTAAGTTTTCAATTTTTGCAATCTCCATGTTTTTATCCTCCTATTTTGCAAACGGGTTATTATAACTCTGTTGTCCTTGTGGCTTTGCCTGCGCTCTCGCTTGGCGTTGTTGTGCTACCTCGTCATTAGGTTGTATCGGTTGCATGCTAGCCTTGGCTTCTTTGTAGATAGCAACTAGTGCGCCTATAACATCGCGCTGGTGGTTGTTAAAATCTTTTGTTGGCACGCCTGTTCTGCTTGATACCATGCCGTGAACCATGTCAATGGTTGTTCCGGGTACCGCGTCCATAATCTTATGCGCGTACATGGTATAGTCCGCCTTGAAGTCCGGCTCTTTAGGTTGTTGTGCCTGTTGTGGCGCGTTGTTCATTTGATTTTGATGCTCGTTAGTATCGGCATCTTTGTTATCATCAATTAAGAACATGCCATTAAGCGCGTACTTGCGCGCATAGCTTGAAGCCGTTCCTGTAATTTGGCTTTCGTCCATTCCCTTTTTCGTCTGTGGTTCTCGCGCAAAAGCATTAACACTTATAGAGTTAACGCCGTCTGTCAGTGTAGCTGTGGCCTTGATGTAATGCCAATCGCCCACCAACTCTAGGCTGTCGAAAAGATATAAGGTAAGGCCAAAGCTAGCTAGCACCGGCTTAAGCGCTTCTAGTATGTCCTCGGCACTGCGGTAATGATACTTACCAAAGCTGTTATATTGGCCCTTGGGCGCTTTAAGCGCCTGTTGGGCCAGCAATAACCGGCGTTCTAGTGTTAGGTTCTTTTCCTCTGTCATGTTATAGCCCTCCTAAAGCGCCAAATAGTCTTTCAACAAACATTTCCTCGTCCTTTGAAGTAGTGTCTACTTCTTCTAAATATTCACCGCCAAGGGTGCTAAATTCCGCTTTGTATGATACTACTAGCAATTCAGCGTCTAGTAAGCTAGCCAATTTGTTTGCTTGCTTTTCCGCTTTCTCGGATAGCCCGTCCGTGATGTCGTATTTAAGGGCGGAACCCTCCCAATAATCTGATAGATGAATTTCTAAATCTAAACCGCCGTCTGACTTGAAAGAAGTTACGAACCCTTTGCCTGCTTTGTAAAATACTAATGCTTTCTTTCCATTTTTGTTTTCCTCCTAAAATGTTGTTAAATCTTCTAATTGATAAAACGTATGTAAATAGTCCTGCTCGTCACCCTCGGCCACTAAGCCGTTGATGCCCCGGCGGAAGTATCCGCCGTCAGGATAGAAAGTTTCGTTGTAATCAACAACTTCACCTTCCACCTCTATAAGTGGCCCTATTGCGTCTTCACCCTCTTCTTCCGGCACCCACCGGCCGTCAAAGTCATAGTGCCAGCCACCGTATATTGGCCGTCCGTGCCAGTCTGTCGCAACCGCCTTTGGTTCAGGCGGTGTTGCTAGCCACGCATCATAACTACTTAGCATAGCTTGCGCCCCCTTTCGTTAGTTTCTCTAGTTGGGCCATATCCGGCTTAGGGATATAGCAACCATTCGGGCCGTGGACTTCCGGCCAAGTGCAATAAGTTTGCTGGTTGTAACTCGCTACCGCGTCCGCGTGGTCTATCCACGCTGTTAAGAACATGACGCCTAGCGTGAATAATGTAGCTACCGCCGTGGCTCCAATGAAGCCTAACGAAACGACTAGCATAATTCTTTCGCCTAAGTTCTTTGTCATGCTGGTACCTCCTCGCCTAGCATAATCACTAGGCACTTGCTTTCTAGTTCTTCCGGCAAGGTCACTTTGGCCGGGTCAAACTCCTTGCCTTTGGCATCAAGATTGATAATCTTCATTCGTTAACCTCCATAAGTAGCGACTGACTTATACCACTCCTGCCAGTCCATATACTCTAAACGTTCTCGGTGCCGTCTAGTCGCAGGGACACACACCGTGCCCCGGAAACCGTCCCGGTTCCGAACCCGTCCGGGCCATTTTGACCCGTGGCGTTGATTAGTTACGAACCAGCGCCGGCCGTCTGCCAATCGGCGCCCTTTTGTGTTTTTGATTTTCATTGTTTTTATCTCCTTCTTAGTTACTGTTATCGAAAAAAGCGATAATGGAAGTTAAAAAAATATAAATGCCCTTGGACACTTCTTATTATATATCTCTTTTTTCGATAATGCAACCCCTAAAGTAGATTTTTTTTGACTTTTTTATCATTTTAATTGATTTTCTTATCACTTAGCTAAATAATAAGGTTAAAACAATCAAACTTTAGGAGGTAATGCTTTATGTCAAACGCGAAAGGCCACGGCTATAAGATTGCCCAACTTAGAATTGCTAGGGGCTTAAATCAAACTGATTTTGGCAAGGCTATTGGCGTTGCTCAATCAACTGTTGCCGGCTGGGAAGGAGGAGAAAAAAGACCAACTAGCGCAAAGCTAACAAAGATTGCAGAGTTTTTCAACGTCAGTATTGACTACCTATTAGGCACTGACAAAGCGGAAGATTCACCAACTGACCTTAAGGAAGTCCTCAAGTCAGGCCTAACTTACGGAGGTCAAGAGTTAGACGCTAGCGACTTAGCTATTATAGAAGATGTTATTAAGGGCATGTTGAAAAGAAAGGGGCACGATTTATAAGAATGACAGTAGATGAACATATTCAACATTTAATGGATACATACGGCACCACTGACCCGTTTAAGCTGGCGGACTACTTAGGTATCATGATTGGATATGCAGACGGCACCACCCAACAATTTAAGGGCGTGTATTGCCCATATATCCAACCGGTAATAGTATTGGCGGAACGATACCGGGAAACGGCTTATAATGCTTTTTATTGCGCGCATGAGTTATACCATGCCATAGAACACGCGGACAATGTAGCTTACTACCACCACGCCACCGCGATTAAATGCAAGAAGGAAAGAGAAGCCAATCAGTTTGCTACTCGACTGCTTGCCCAAGGTTATCCTATTGAAGAAGGTACCACGGTTTATAGACTATGTACGGCCTGCGGTATCCCACTAGAGATGAAAGATTACTTGAATAAGGAAGTGCTTAAATGAAAAAACTACTATTATTGCTGTTGGCCTTTGCTATACTCGCGCCAACTACTGCTTTTGCAAGTGACGAATTAAAACCCGAAGAATACAAGGTGTTTTGGGGGAAGCTAGACGCGGTTATAACTGACAACCCGAAGGAATCACAACGTGCCTATGCTGACTTGATTAAGAAGGGAGTCGGAGCACCGGTGGTTCAAAATACTCCAAACGGCAAAAAAATAAATTACTACCCTGTCGGCAATAATTTTGGCGGTATATCTGCCTATAATGATAGCAAGGTTTCTGCCTATGCAATAAACAATGTAGAGAAGAACGGCATCATTGGCCTAGCTGACTTCTTTAAGTTTGATATGCCTGCTGACTTCCAAAAAGCGATAGACCACCCGGATAAGATGCCTGATGCCACATTAGTATTCAAAGGCGAAAAGCTAGGTTTTGGCTTACATGTCCATGCTGAAGCCGAAAAAGACAATACCTATTTATATGATATTATCGTCTTTCGTGATTTAGATTTGTTCGACGACGTACGAAAAGCGGTAGAGAACGAAAAGAATTAGCCGTGTAGGCTTTTTCTTTTGCGCATCATAAGAACATTAGTTCTATTGGAGGGATACAATATGGAAGATATAAAGAAGGTAGCCATATACACGCGTGTTAGTACCATTGAACAGGCGGAAGGTGGTTACTCGCTAGACGAACAACAAAGCAAGCTAAAAGCCTATTGTGACCTGCGCGATTGGCATGTTTACAAGGTCTATACTGACGGCGGTTATAGCGGTAGTAATTTGATAAGGCCTGCTATGTCCGCGCTCTTAGAAGATGCTAACGCCCGCAAATTTGACACGGTACTGGTCTATAAGCTAGACCGCCTTTCGCGCTCTCAAAAGGACACGCTATATTTAATTGAAGATGTATTCAACCCGCTTAAAATTGACTTTGTTAGCCTGTCAGAAAACTTTGACACCAGCACCCCTTACGGCAAGGCTGGGCTGTCCATGGTGGCCGTATTTGCGCAACTGGAGCGCGAACAAATCAAGGAGCGTATGCAACTAGGTAAGCTGGGCCGGGCCAAGTCAGGTAAGCCTATGAATTGGGCCATTAAGGCCTTTGGTTATGAATACAAGGAAGGTTCCTTGGAGATTGTGCCGTTTGAAGCGGATATTATCCGGGGCATGTATGAAGATTACAACGCTGGCATATCCTTGCACGGTCTAGTGATAAAATTGAATGAAGAAGGACACCTTGGCAAGTCTAAGCCATGGTCTTTTAACCCTGTCCGGCGCATACTGACTAACCCACTGTATGCCGGCATGGTGCCTTACAAAGGCGACACCTTCCCTGGCAACCATGAACCGATTATATCGCAAGCCCTCTTTGATTCTGTTCAGGCGCAGATTGCTATACGCCAAAGGACTAATGCAGAACGCTTTAACCCTCGCCCCTTCCAAGCCAAGTATATGGTAAGTGGTATCGCCCGTTGTGGCATCTGCGGGGCACCTATGAGACTGGAAAGCCAAAACAAGAAGAAAGACGGCACCCGGACACAAAACTATCTATGTAGCTGTGCGCGCCGTGAGAAGTCTAAGCATATCCCTGTGAAGGACTACGGCCCATGCAATAACATAAGATTCAAGCGCCAAGACTTAGAAAACTTTGTTCTAGGAGAAGTGCAAAAGCTAAAGACGCGCCCCGGCCTGCTTAAGAAGCTAACCACTAAAAAGGACAAGCGGACTAATTTTGACAATTTGCAAGCGCAACTGGATAAAGTGCAATCGCAACTAGATAAGCTGATAGATTTATACCTTATGGACGAATTATCACGCGACAAGCTAGACGCTCGGCGCGATTCCCTGCTAAAAAGAAAAAAGCGCCCTGCTCTCTAAGCTAGAGAAGCAAGACGCTGTTACGGTGGATATAACGCCGGTATCGGCTATATTAGACGGGTTTAAGGATATAAGGTCATTACCATATCAAAGGGCCTGTATTGTGGTTAAATCGTTGATTGAACGCGTGGAAGTGTCTCCTGACCTAATCAAAATAACGTGGCGTTTTGAAGTGTAGTAATCATTTTTAGTTACATTGATTTCGATCAACGTGAAGGCATTCTTCCGCCGACCCTTCAGCACCCTTGCTTTCATGTTATGACCTCCTTTTGTCCTTGCGCAAAACTACAAGCCCTGAATAGTCAACATAGGCAGCATCATGACCAAGTACATGGCCACCACCAGCAAGCCGATAAAGATAAAGAGAATAGGCTGGATAAAGTGGATTTTCTTGGTCATGTCTTCCTGCAAATCCCGACCTAGCTTGGCCGCATAGACTAGGCATTTGGCTGATAGTTGGCTGGTCAATTCACCCTGCTCAATAATGAGAGGGAATTGGCGGGTAAAGAGACCTAGCTGGCTCATCTGTTGGGTTAGAGGCCTCCCCTCCAGACAGCCGGCCATCAGATAATGGGCTAGTTCAGCCAGAAAAGGATCAACTGGATAGTCCATCCAGACCTGCAACATCTGTTGGAGGGATAGCCCCCCTGCCAGGAAGTAGCCCAACTCGTAGGCCACCTGCTGGGTCAGCTGCCAGGACAGCCACTTGCCTAGAAGTGGCAAGGGTCTCAGCCAGGCATAGCGCTTGAGGTAAGAGGCTTTTTGCAGGAGTAGTCCCCCTACTCCCAGACCTAGCAAGCCCACTGCCAGTAAGACCAAGGACAGTTGGGGCAAATAGGGTGAAAAAAAGCCAATTAAGAAGCGGACTAGCCATTCCCGCTCATAAACCTCCTGGCTAATAAAGCTGGTGACCTGGGGCAAGATAAAGGTCCGCATGCCGAAAAGCATACCCACCAGACAGAGTCCCATCATACCCGGATAGGCCAATTGCTTGGCCATTTCCTTACGGAAGAGCCGGGCCTGATCTAGGCGCTGAGCTGCTTGAACTAAGGCTTGCTGCAGGCGATTTTTGACGACTGGCATAGAAGAGTTGCGCCACTATCTTGGTCCCAAAGGCCCTAATTGGGCCAGAGACTTTTCTAGGCTCTGCCCTTCTACTAAGGCCGCATCTACCTTCAGAAGTAAGGCCTGATACTTAGGCATTAAGAGGGCCAGAAATTGCAGGGCTGTACTTAAGGCAAAGCCCTGCCCCAACAAATCCGCCAAGACCGACAAGACATAGGCTTGTTGGACTAGTGGCAGCTTCTTGGGTTGGTTGAGCCGCTCAAACCACTTCAAACTGTAGGTAGGCCTTCCCATCGATATAGCCATAGGACCACGCCTTTCTCAACTTGTCGTTCAGAGTCTGATAGACAGGCTCTGCCAGCTCCTGGGTCAGATGTTGGCGCAAGGCCTGTCCTGACAGAATCTCTAGCAAGGCCAAGCGCTTAGCCCCAACTGGGTGATGTTGGCAGGCTAACTGACAACTGGCTTGGCAGAGGCTACAATAGCGCGGAATCAGGCGTTGACTGACAATGCCAATCAAGGTCTGGGTCAGCTGAGCCTGACTAATACTAAGCTCAGCCAAACGCGCCATGACGCCCAGGCTATCCTTGGCATGGACGGTCGCAATCATCAAGTGGCCGGTCAAGGCACCCCGGATGACCATGCGGGCCGTCTCTTCGTCTCGGATTTCGCCAATCATTAAGACATCCGGATGATGACGCAGGCTGGCCTTAATCATGACATCATAAGAGATGCCAGCCGCTTCATTTATCTGGGTTTGTAGGAAACGGGGCTCGAAGATTTCCACCGGATCTTCCATGGTAATGACCTGAATGGACTCCTGATCCAGTCGCTCTCTCAGCAGGTGATAGATGGTGGTCGTCTTGCCCGAACCCACTGGACCTGAGAAAAGGATGAGACCCGACTTGCGTCGGATTAAGCGCCGTAGAATGTCTAGGTCCTTGGGAAAATAAGTCAGCAAGGGCCCGCCTTGATGCGCTTGCGACTGGATGACCCGAATGACCAGAGACTCTCGTAGGTGGACATCCCCGATGGTCGAAAAACGCAATTCCACAGCCTGTCCTTCTAGTTCTAGATGGCATGCGCCCGACTGGGGCTTGCGCTTCTCCCCCACATCCATATCCGCCCGATACTTGAAGTAATTGATGAGCCGCTTGCCCCAGTCCAGGTCCTGGCGGCCCTCTTCATACAAGAGGCCATTAAGACGAAAGTAGAGGACATAGTGGTCAGGCTTGGGCATCAAGTGGATGTCTGATACACCTTGGGAGACAGCTTTAACAATGAGATCATGGGCTTGTTCTTCAATTGCTAAGGACATAGAATTTCCCCCTCACTTATAAATACCCAAAAGCAGGCCTTTTTATCCGAAAAAATTTAGGGGGTTGGGAATATTGTTTGGCAATATGATGACGGGACAGCTGATTTTTAGCGGAATGACTTGAATCTAAAATCAGAGAATATTCTATTTTTCTTATTTAAGTAATATACAAATATTATATAAGCAACAAAAAAGGACGGGACCTAAGTCCCATCCTGCTAAAACCAGGTCTCCTGCTGGCTGACCTGCTGGTAGTATTGTAAGGTGTGGTTGTTTTCCAAGAGATAGTAGCCCAAGACCCCAACGGCTAGCCCGGCCAGGCAGCCCCCTAGGCTGAGCCAAGGCAGATAGTTGAAGAGGGTCCAAGAACGGGCGAACCAGGCGGCTACCGACAGCTGGCCCACATTGAAGAGCATGCCCCCCAGTATGGAGAGTCCGATGACCGACACCCGCTTAGGCCCTAGCTGCTTGACTAAGAGCATGGCCCCGAAAGACAGGTAGGAACCCACCAAGGAATAAAAGAACATGGAGAAGGTCCCCCCTACCAGGAGAGTGACCAGTAAACGCAAGCTGACCACTTGGAAGCTCTGGCGTGGCGTCAAGGTGAAGAGGGCCAAGAGCGTGACAATATTAGCCAAACCTAATTTGGCTCCCGGCGCAAAGACAAAAGGCGACGGCAACATACGTTCAAAAATACTAATGACCACCCCTTGGGCGACCAGAAGCGAGAGATAGACCAACATTCGATGGCCGTGGCGCTGCATGGGCACCCTCCTTTCTAAGCCGAGATTAAATAGAAAAATTGCGCCCTAGTCAGCCTAAGGCGCAAAAGTCGATTAATGAGCCAATTAGTTGCTTGAAGACTCGCTTGAAGCATCTGGAGTGGTTGATGGCGCATCTTGGCTGCTTACGTCATCTGGTTGGTTAGCTAAGTCTACTAACTCTTTGACTGCATCCTTCAAGTCAGCGTCGTCGATTTGAACCTTAGCTGCTTCGATTAATTTCCCAATAATCTTGTAAGAGAATTTTTGGTCTTTAAGCTTGCTGTCAAGGTATTCTTTCTTCACATCGTCTTTGATGTCAGCAAATGGTTTCTTCTCCCCATTGTTGATGGTCTTGATGATGTGGTAACCGAACTTACTTTTAACTGGCGTCTTGGTGTATTCGCCATTAGCTTGACCCTTAACCCCATCTTCAAATTCCTTAACCATTTGACCTGAAGTGAAAGGTGATAAGAGACCCCCTTGTTGCGCAGACCCGTCTTTAGAGTAGGTCTTAGCTAATTCGTCAAAGTTTTCGCCAGCATCTAATTTAGAGATGATGTCTTTTGCTTCTTCTTCAGTGTCAACCAAGATGTGTTGAGCTTCCATCTTAGGTTGGTAAGTGTTGTTGTAGTAGTCTTCGATGGTTGCATCGGATTGGTCGATTTGCTTAGAAACCACTTCGTTGAAGAGGTTGCGGATGTAGATTTGGTTCTTGAAGTCTTCAACTGAACCTAATTTGGTAGGTTAAGAGTTCTTGGAACTTCTCTTCGCCACCCACTTTATCAATTTGCTTAGCGACTTCATCTTCGGCTTGCTTCTTGAGGTCAGCAGCGTTAGAAGCGTTCATTTCCAATACTTTTTGTAAGATCATCGAACGCAAAGTAACTAAACCCGCGTCTTTTTTCATTTGGTTGTAGAGATCTTCCTTGGTAATGGTTTGGTCACCTACAGTGGCAATGTTGTCTTGCGCATAAGCAACGGTTGCTGTATTAGCAACAGCACCTGATAAAACCAATACTGAGGCAAAAGCCATCATGCGGTTAAGAGTTGTTTTTTTCATTTAATCAATCCCCTATATAACTTTAAATTTTTGATTACTGTACTACTATACCACATTTACCATGAAATGAGTATGAAGAAGTCGAAAATCCATGAAAAGATTATGAATTTCACATTTTCCTGGGCTTCTTCTAAATCTGAGTTAAGTTTTTCAACTTTTTCCTGGGTCCGACGGATGCGGGGCCCATTGGATTCCTGAAAACGACGGAAGAGAGTCTGTACTTCCCCTACCGTTGACTGTAAGAGCGGCAAGCCCTTGTCAGTTACCTCGTGCAAGGCCTGGCGAATACGGCAAGTATCTTGCCCCAATTGTTGGCTATCCTGACAGAAATCATTGACATAAGACTTAAGTTGGCGGCGCGTAGTCGCCCCATCTTGTTTGACATTAAATAGCGTCCAAGCCCCAGCTGCCAAGGCGCCTAAGACGAACCCGCGTGTAAATTTACCCATTATGCTTCCTCCTCTTGAGCTAAGGCGCTGGCAATGGCAGCCGCCCGAGCGCTAAATTCTTCTGCTGTATAAGACTTGCTGTTGTCGGCGAAGGACCAACCAAAGCCATCGCTGTCCCCTTGATAGCGAGGAATCAGATGAATATGGGAGTGGAAAACCGTCTGGCCGGCTGCCTGACCATTGTTATTGAGGATATTAAGCCCCAACATATCAGGAAAGGCACGGCGGACTGCCCGGCTAATCTTAGGCAACTTGGTCATAACCTTAGCCGCCAAGTCCTCATCATATTCAAAAATGTTAGCCACATGGGTCTTAGGAATCACCAGAGTATGACCCGGCGTCACCTGGGTAATATCTAAAAAGGCGTAGACATCCTCATCTTCATAGACCTTGGCACTTGGAATCTGGCCTTCAATTATCTTGCAAAAAATACAATCTGTCATGGCAGTCGCCTCCTCACATTCTATGATGCTAGTCTACCATAAATGTAGGGGAAAGTGTATGGAAAAGGATTGGACTACTGACTGTTAGGACAGTATGTGGACTTTCTATCCTGGATATTAAAAACCGCCCTGTACAAGGGCGGTTTAATCTATCTTAGTTTACTTAACTTGTTTCTTTCAGCTAACAGCTTTGATATTCTTCTTCTAACTCTGCATTTGGATTGACTGATAACTGACTCAATAGCGAACTAATTCTGAATTCTAGTATTGTAAGCTCATCTTTACGACCACTTCTCTTATTTTTTGTATCGTGTTTACAACTATCGCTCCGACTACTTGATAATACCTGATGATCTAAACTTAGCTCAGAAGTAGCAAGGGCTGAGACAAAAGTCTTATCATGACTTACAAATAGTAAGATGCCTGGAAACTTCTTAAGTATGTGTTCTAATGCTTCAAGCGCCTTTATATCTAAAAAGTTTGTTGCTTCATCGACAAGTAGAACATCTAAATCTTGAATCAGTAAGCAGAGTAAGTGACACTTAGCTCTCTCTCCACTACTAAGCTGACTCACCCTAGTCTCAATATTATGCGTTTTAAAATTTAACACTGCCATCATAGTACGCAATTCATGCTGGCTTAAAGAGGACACATCACGAACCATTTGGTAGAGGGTACGATCATCCTCTTGACTATCTGAGTTCTGCTGTTGAAAGTAGCCCTTTCTATAGTGGCTAGGGATAATTGAATTGACATAATTAAGATAGCTAGTCTTCCCAGTCCCATTATTCCCTGTAATAGCAAGTTTTTGCCCACTCATCAAGGTAAGCGCAGGTAAATCCCAAAGTATTTTTCCTTGAACGGTACATCTTTTGGGCGGGATATAAAGCGTTCGATTGATATTCTTTTGCGAATAAGTTAAGAAAGATACATCATACTGCTCGGTAACAGGCTCCGGCTTATCCAATGCTTGCAATCTATCTACTAATTGTAAACGCGCCTTATGACTTTTCTTATTTTTTACTGCCAGTTTTGTTTTCATACCTGTGATTCGATATTCTGATGGGCTAAGCTTTCTAGGCTTCTTACTTTTGCGTTCTTGCTCCTCATACTGGGCTTGAATGGTCTGTTTAGACGTTTTGTCTCTTGATGATATTTCTTAAGGTCGGCCTGATATTCTTGTTGCCTAATCAGGAGCTGATCTTGATATTGATCGTAATTACCTTCATATTCAGTAAGCTGCCCTTTCTCAATCGCCCATATCTTATTACAGATACGACGTAACAAATCACGGTCATGACTTACAATGCAAAAAGTTCCATGGTTTCTTTCTATCAGGGCAATCAAATTAGCTATATTGTTTACGTCAAGATAGGTAGTAGGCTCATCCAATAGATAAAGGCAATTCGTTTCTTTCAAAGTAGACACCATTTTATCCATGACGGTCTCACCACCACTTTTACCTATATCGGCCAAATTGGAGAAAGTAGAAAGAACACTTGTTAGACCTTGTTTATCGCATATTTTAGCTATAGAGGCTAATAAAGTGGATTTCCCACTACCATTTTTACCGATGATGCCTATAACATCTCCTTCATTTATTACTAAAGGTGGCGACTTAAATAAGACACGATCTTTAATTTCAATATTTTGTGCAGGTAAATGGTACTGTCTCATAAATGTCCCCTCCTAACCAGTATACGGGCGCTATAGCTCTGTTAGCTAAAATTAGATATACTCTTATTTTTATCATCTTTTTTTAATTTTAAGCTTACTAACATTGTACCCTAGTTAAGGTAAATGTCAACTCTTGTCCCGTAGTTGAAATTTCTGTTTGATTTATGCCTTCCTCTGAATACTCTCAAAGGGTTTAGCTGCTACGAACTTTTCTGTTTTCCGAGCACACCAAAACTCCCCCTAGAAGTTAAACTTGCATAGGGGGAGTAATCAAATTATTCTTTGGTTTGTTGGGCTCGCTTTTCAGAAAGATGCCATCCGTCAGGGAAGCTATAACATTCTAAGACCTTACTAAATGGAATGGTCGAGATATTCTTGGACTGTACCTTGAATCGTTTAAGCAAGGTATTGTAGAATATTCTGTAATCTTTATCTGGCATAAAGCATTGCAAAGTTAAAAAGGTACTGAATACTGTGTTCTTCGGACTATCTTTTAAAACGCCGTAGGGTTCAAATAATACTGCGACATGGTATAAATGCTTTCGACAAGTAAAATGATGTAGTTTATTATTATGAGCCACACAATTTCGTATCTCATTAATATGCTCAAGCATTCGATCTATGTATTCTGGCGGAAGTTGCACAGATTCCTTTGTATTGGAATATAGAAACTGAGCTAATCTTCGTGCCACTTTGGTTCGGACACTAGAACTAGAATGTTTGTACATATATCTAACCGTCCCAAACTCTAACTCATTTATAATCACCCATAAAGGGACGTCATGATAGTTGCCGTGATGGTGTTTAACAGAATTAGGCTCCTTTTTCTGAATCAGAGAGGAAATCTTCCTTGAAATATCAGAAAGTGTTCTACTAATCTCTAGCGGCGATGTATCAGGATAGCTGGAAGTTCTCAAATAAGCATAAGGCTCATCATGGTATTTTTCTGCCATGTAGTAAGACAAAATCGACTTAAAATGTTTTTCGGCCACTAAAATAAATTTCATTAGGTTAGCCTTTATTTCTGTATCTAAAATGTGCAACGCCTTTATTTCTTTGAATTCTGTTCCGCTGACATATTGGTTAGTATTTTCTTGGAAGACCTTACTATACATATTGATGATGTTGTAATAGTTGTTATCTAACAAATATAGTTTGGCCTCTTCTTCATTATCAAACGCTAATCCCCGTTCTCTAAGAATCTGAATTTGTTGCTCTAAGTTTTTAAAGGGCCTCATGGTTTCATCTCCTCTAAGATAAACAAAAACGCTACCTATTCTTGGGAGAATAAGTAGCGTTTTGCGCGCATAGCTCCTCCACATATTGCGGTCAGAGTACTACTGCTATCTTCTTAACCAAATTATAGGCCTAATCTCAAAGTCTGTCAATCATTATCTCGAGCGAAAGGTGAATTATTTACTAACAAAAAAACCCTCACTAGGAGGGGACTTTCCATACATCGCCGGAGGGAATCGAACCCCCATTACAAGAACCGGAATCTTGTGTGATATCCTTTACACTACGGCGACAGTACTTGATTATCTTACCACAGAAGGTGGTTTTTGGCAAGGTCTTTCCCTGGAATTTTGGCATAAGAAGAGCCCGGACGAGGCTTGGCCCCATCCGGACTGAATCATCTTATTCCTTAGTTGTGCTGAAGAAAACAGGGTCGTTAAGGTTGAAGGAGACCCTATAATCACTATCTTTTGGGACCATAATCGCAATATAGCCTTCATGTTCAACACCAGGAAAGAGACTATATTCTAAAAACATGCGCTCTTTTGGAATGTTTGGAAAGACCTCTTGCTTAATTTCCTTACCCTTAAGATCAAAAACTCTTGGAAACATTTCGATAGTGTCTAAAGGATAATCTTCGTCGCCTTTTTCATAGACTAACTTGACCTTAATTAGATGATATTCATACTTACTATCCAACTTGTCAATGTCAGCTTGATTTGAATCATCAAATTCTAGTAATTTATCTTGTGCTTCTTTACCCTTAAGAACTTCTAGAACTGTAAGTTTAACGGTGATTGTCTTCCTTTGGTCACCAAAAAATTCCTTGTAAGTCATTGCCTTTCTTGTCCTAGAGGAACAGGGCTGTCAAGCTTGCCCCACTTGTCTTTATCGGCTTCTGAATGAGTTTTCTTCTGGCTGGAAGATTCTGTTGAGCTAGAGGAAGTAGCTTCGCTAGAAGTGCTAGAAGAACTTGAAGAGCTTTCAGCTGCCACCGAGAATGTTGGGGCCACAGCACCTACTAGGCTTAAAGCCAAAACTACTGATAGGAGTCGTTTTTTCATTCCATAACCACCTTTACATCTTAATAAATTGATGATAGCTTCTTGCCAATTGCCTGACAATAATGCCTTGACTGTCAATCATAAAGCCCGGCTCAGGATCTTGCCCTAGCCGGACTTGTCTGCGTCTATTACTTAGTCGTGCTGAAGAAAACAGGCTTGCCTAAGTCATAGGAAATTGAATAGTCGCCACCTTTAGGAACAGCTACTACCACATACCCTTCATGGTCACTACCTGGATAGAGTTCAATATCGGAGAACTTCTTCTCGTTTGGCACATCCGCATAGAAATCCACCTTAACTTCCTTACCTTTGGCATCAAATACTTTTGGTCGGTAAGGCGTTTTTAAAGGCTCATCTTCGTCGCCCTTTTCATAAACAAATTTGAGTTTAATCAAGTTTAACTCATAATTACTATCCAATTTTTTGATGGCTTCTTTGTTATAGCTTTCAAACTCTAATAGTTTAGCTTCAGCTTCTTTGCCCTTGAGAACTTCTAAGACAGAAAGCTTAGCCTTTACATCAACCTTTTTACCTCCAATATAGTCTTTATATTGAACTTCCTTTTCTTCACCTAAAGGAACTGGTGTGCTGCGCTTACCCCAGTTAGCCTTGTCCGCTTCTGAATGAGATTTTTTCTTGCTTGAAGTTTCTTCTGAGCTAGAGGAAGCAGCCTCGCTAGAAGCGCTGGAGGAACTTGATGAACTTTCTGCTGTTACCAAGAGGGTTGGAGCTAGGGCGCCAACTAAACTTAAGGCAAAAGCTGCAGATAGGAGTAGTTTTTTCATTCAATGACCACCTTTACATGTTGATAATTTAATTATATCTTATTGAGAATCATAATACAAGATGGGATTCATAGAAAAGGCTAGGGCCTCTGCCCTAGCCTTGTTTTGCTTATTTTTGTCCGTAGTAGGCATTGGCCCCGTGTTTACGGAAATAATGTTTATCCAGCACATATTGTGGTAAAGGCTGAATGTCTGGGTTAATGGCTTCTGTTTCCAGGGCCATATGGCAGACTTCATCCAATACCAAGCTGTTCTCGATGGCCTTTTGAATACTTGGCCCCCAAGTGAAAGGTCCATGTCCTTGAACCAAGACACCTGGTACTGCCAAAGGATCCAAGTTGCGTTCCTTGAAGGTGTCCGCAATGACCACCCCAGTATTGACTTCGTAGGCTTCCGCCACTTCTGTCTCAGTCAAATGCCGGGTTAAGGGCACTGGACCATAGAAGGTATCGGCATGTGTGGTCCCGTAGCAAGGCAAATCGCGCCCAGCTTGAGCCCAACAAACCGCATACTTACTGTGGGTGTGTACCACGGCATTGATGCCAGGAAAGGCCTTATAAAGCACCACATGGGTTGGCAGGTCAGAGGATGGGCGATAGCTATCGGCCTCCAGTGGCTTGCCGTCTAAGTCGGTCACAACCATTTGGTCAGGTGTCATCTGCTTGTAGTCAACACCACTTGGCTTGATGACAATAACACCTAAGTCGCGGTTAACTTCAGAGGCATTCCCCCAAGTTAATTGGACCAAGCCCCATTCAGGCAATTGTAAGTTGGCATTGAAGACGCGTTCTTTCATTTTAGCAATGATTTCTTCACGATTCATTAGTATCCTGCCTCCTCAAAGATTGGTTTTAGGAAGGCTTGTGCTTCCTTAATACGTTCAGCTGGCTGATCGTCGGTCTCACTCCACATTTCGAAGAGGAAGGTGCCTTCATAGCCTAAGCGCTTAAGGGTCTTAAGGCAGCCTAAGAAGTCGACGTCGCCCTCACCCCATGGCACACACTTGAATTGGCCTGGGAAGTCTGGCGTCACATTCTTGGTGTCCTTGACATGGACGGCCACAATGTGGTCAATGCCCTTCTCCAGTTCGTAACCTGGGTTGTTTTCTGGCCAAGCAGACAAGTTACCCAAGTCAGGATAGGCTTGCAGCCATGGTGACTTGATTTGTTGCTTGATTTCCATGAATTTAGACAGGGAGTTAATGAAGGGGTCATCCATGATCTCAATGGACAGCATGACTTGTTTGGCTGCTGCCATCTTAACCGCCTTGTCTAGGTTCTCGATAAAGCGTTCGCGCGACAGCACAGTCTTGTCTTCATAGTAGACATCATAGCCGGCCAATTGGATATTGCGGACGCCAAGCTTAACGGCTAAATCCACACACTCCTGCATCATTTCCAAGGCCTTTTGGCGCTTAGCGGGATCAGCCGACCCAAATGGATAACGGCGATGGCCTGATAAGCAGATAGAATAGATGCGGACGCCCGTAGAGCGTTGGGCTTGGTTGACGGCCTCAATCTCTTGATCGGTCCATTGCAGGCGAGCCAGACGTTCGTCGGTCTCGTCAATGGACATTTCAACGAAGTCGAAGCCCAGAGAAGCCGCTAGCTCTAGCCGCTCCTGCCAGGAAATACCCTTAGGTAGGGCCTTCTCATAAATACCAAATGTTGTCATAGCCTAACCCCAAATCTCGCGGATCTTGTCCTTGAACTCGCGGGCTGCGGCAGCAGGATCTGCTGCTTCCGTAATGCCACGACCGGCGATGAAGGTGTAGACATCAACGCCACGGAAGAGTTCCAAGGTGTCCACGTTGAGCCCACCGGTTACAGAGACCCGGAAGCCCATTTCGATTAATTTCTTAACCTTGCTCAGGTCGCGCTCACCCCAGGTTTCACCTGCTAGGAGGGCATCACGGCTTTGGTGGTAGATGGCTTGGCTGATGCCGGCGTCTAGCCATTGTTGAGCCTGCTCATAAGTCCAGTCACCGTAAAGTTCGACTTGGATTTCTTTGACTTCTTTGGCTGCGGCCTTCATGGTTGGAATGGTGGCGCAACAGATACAGGTCATCCAGTCAGCCCCGTACTTAGCCACGTTCTTAGCGACCGTCCCACCCGCGTCGGCACACTTGGTGTCAGCGACAATGATTTTGTCAGGGAAGATGTTACGCAGGGTTTGCACTACTTCGCCACCTACTTCCAGTAAGAGGACGGTCCCTGCTTCGATAATGTCGACTTCATGGCCAACTGATACGGCAGCCGCTACGGCATCAGGACGATTAGAATGGTCTAAGGCAACTTGTAAATTAGGAATTCCCATGGTCAACCTCCTTAGGCCCCAATGCCGTTTTCAGCTAATTTCTCAGTGATTTCTTTTTCAGATAAGAGGTTTTGTAAACCAATGACTTTGGTGTTTGGTAAGTCTAAGCCATCGAACACGTCGATTAAGGCTTTGGAGCAGATAACCACATCATAGCCCTTAGCCAAGGATTTTGCTTCGGCAATCGCACAGTGATGAATTTCCAAAGGCACTCCGATTTTGCGGAAGACGTTGGTAATCTTCATCTTAATAATTTGGCTTGAACCCATCCCTGAACCACATGCTGCTAATACTTTCATTTTTTATTCGCTCCTTTTTCATTCTTAAATTGGTATGGCTTGACCGGTGTAAGCGCAGTCAAGCCATCCACGTTTTTATTATACTACGATTAAGCTTCTTTTGCTTCTAAATAGGCTTCGTAATCTTCTGCGATGGTGAAGTAGTGTTCCTTGTTCTTGAGGTATTGCAATTGAGGAATTGCCAAGAGGATTACTAATACGACGCCCAAACCTACATAGTGTAAGTTTGCATTAAGAAACCGAACCCAACCCAGACAGTGTCCCAGTCGAAGTTACCGTGCCAACCGCCGAATTTAGCTAAGCCGAAGGCACCTGCTGCCAAGGCCCCACCCAATACTTGGATGACCCCAGAAGCGAAGGTTAAGATAGAAGCGGCGCGTAAGCCACCCTTGTGGTTAGCATAGACAGCGAAGGTCGCGTTGTCGAAGAAGACTGGCACGAACCCAGTGATGATGAAGACAGGGCTCTTGAAGACAATCAAACCGATGATAGCCACTAATTGACCTAATACCCCGAAGAGGAAGCCGATGGTCACGGCGTTTGGTGAGCCAAAACCGTAGACAGCCGCACAGTCAACCGCTGGCATAGAACCTGGCAAGAGTTTGTTAGAGATCCCTTGGAAGGCTTCAGACAATTCAGCCACGAACATGCGCACCCCAAGTTGCAAGACTTGGATGTAAACGGTGAAGGTTAAGGCAACCTTCATGATGTAGAAGAAGAAGTCGTCTGTTTCTTTGAGAGTGGTCATCTTGAGCTTGAGAATTTCTTGCCCGTTGACGCTGACTAAGTAGTCTTTACCTAAGATTAAGAGGATAGCACCGAAGAAGACAATCATCAAGATAGAAGTTGCCACGATGGATTCTTTGAAGATAGACAAGAAACCAGGCAATTCCAAATCTTCGATCTTGCGGTCGTTCTTACCAGAGAGTTTTGGAGCCAATTTGTCAGTTAACCAAACACCAAACATTTGTTGGTGACCGATAGCGAAGCCCCCACCTTGAGTGAGTTCTTGGGTAGGTTCCACGGTAAGGTTAGAAGCCACTGCCCAGTACACCCCAAGCACGATCCCTAACACTACCACGAATTGTAATTGGTTAACGTCATTGCCCAATGCCAAAGCTAGGAGCCAGGTAGCCGTTGCAGATTGTTGGACCATGATGTGACCAGTAATGAAGACGGTACGCACCTTGGTAAAACGACGGAAGATGACTAAGGCTAAGTTAGCCAAGAAGGCTACTAAGAGCACTTGCACGGTCAAACCCGTCGCGTGACCTGCTTCTTTCAAGGCTGCTTCAGCCGCAGCTTGCCCGAAGTATGGGTCGATAACCGCTGCTTGTAATTGGAAACGGTCAGCCAAAGCGACCAAGATTGGACGGAAGTTAGAAACCAAACCGCCGGCTGCCACGTTCAAGATCATATAACCGACCACGGCTTTGATGAAGCCAGCTAGGGCATCATACCATTTGCGGCCCAAGAGTAAATAACCAACTAAGACAATCAGCCCGACAAAGTATTCAGGCTTGGTAAAGATGTTGGCATAGAAAAATTGCCAGAAACCGAATAAAAATTCCATATTATTCACCTAATCCCTCTAAAATAGATTGTAAGTCTTCCTTGCTGCGGGCCTTAACAAAGGCCTCAACCACGTCTTCTGAATCGAGCAAGGTCACGAGTTCAGAGAGGTTTTCCAAGTGCTTCTCATTGTCTGTAGATGCCAAGACGAAGAAAAGGCGAGGATGGAAATCAGCACTAGGACCGAAGTCCACAGGCTTTTCTGTATTCATAAAGGCAACGGCGGTTTCATTCACCCCTCTTCCCTCTTGGGCATGGGGAATGCAGATGTCCGGCGCAATCACGATGTAAGGTCCAAATTCGTGGACGTTAGCAATGATATAGCCTGGATATTCTGGCTCAATCACGCCCTGAGCCACTAGGGGCTCACAGGCAGCGCGAATGGCATCTTCCCAGGAATCGTAGCCAGCCTGGAAGCTGAAACGATTACTGTCAATAATTTCTCTTAACATTAGTCAGTCTCCTCTAGTTCAGTCTTATAAGAAGGATGGGAATGGCACGTCGTTTTCCTTGCTGAAGGCATCGTCGAAGCCACGGTAGAAGTTGAATTCTAACTTGTTCAAGTCTTGTGGGTAGTTGTATTGACCCCCTACTTGCCAGATAAATGGTTGGAAGTCATATTGCAGGCGGTCTTTCTTCATGTTCCAGAGGGCTAAGATTTCATCGGTGTCAGCCATGAAGTTAGTCCAGATGTCGTGGTGAACTGGGATGACTACGCGTGCGTTCAAGCATTCAGCCATACGCAAGATGTCAACAGAGGTCATCTTGTCGGTAATCCCACGAGGGTTTCACCAAAGGCCCCTAAGCAGACATCAATCTTGTGTTCGTTACCGTGTTTAGCAAACATGTTAGAGAAGTGAGAGTCGCCGGCATGGTAGATGTTACCACCTGAAGTTTTGAAGAGGTAGTTAACGGCGATTAGGTCCATGTCTTGTGGCATTTTACCCTTGAGTTCATATTCAGGGTCACCATCCCAAGTTACCAAGGCGGTCCGGTCGAAGGCTTCTAAGGCCACGACTTCGATGTCTTTGATCTTAACGGATTCGTTAGGACGCACTACCACGGTACGTTCTGCTGGGACACCCCATTTGAGCCAGGTATCGACCACAGCTTTAGGACCCACGAATTTAGCTTCTGGACAGTTCTTAGCCACAGCCGCGGCGGTGTTAATGTCTAAGTGGTCGGAGTGGATGTGAGTCACGACTAAAGCGTCCACGCCTTCGATTTCGAACGGATCCAGAACAAATGGTTGGTTACGTAAGTTTGGTTGGAGTTTTTCTACCCCGGACATACGCATCATTTGGTGGCCTTTCTTCATGTTGCCAGCCCCATGACTGCGTTTACCTGTACCGGTCCAGAGATCGCAAAGGATGTTAGTGCCTTGATCGGATTTAATCCAAATCCCGGTACAGCCTAACCACCACATAGCGAAAGAATTTGGCTCTACTTGTTTGTCACGAATTTCTTCGTTGAGCCAAGTCCCCCACTCTGGGAAGGTCTCGCGCAACCAAGTATCCTTTGTTACATCTTGGATTGTTCTCATCATTATTACCTCCATTGTTTTGTTCATCTGATGTTTACATATTCATGATAACGCAATCAGTGACCGCTTACAAGTTGTTTTTATGTTCGTTTTAACATTAAATGTTCTTTTATTGTGTTCGATGTTTGTTTTATGCTTGTTTTGTGGTAAGATAGGATTAGAAATTACTAGAAAGAAGTGTCCCCTATGAAACGTTCCGTCCAAGATGTTCGTCAACGGCGTGACTTGATGATTCAGGCCCTCAACCAATCCCCTAGCAAGAGTCTAACCGTCGAAAGCCTAGCCCAATTGGCCAAGGTGTCGACTATGACGGTGCGGCGCGACTTAAACCTCCTGGCTAAGATGGGCATTATCGAACGCCACCATGGTTATGCCATCCTCAATGAGGTGCCCTTTTTCGAAGGCGACACCCAAAATCCCCATATCGAACAAATCAAACAGGCCATCGCCGAAAAAGCCGCGACTTATATAGAAGAAAAAATGACCATTTATATGAACACCTCCACCACCGCCATGCATGTCATGGACTATCTTAAGGAGACGCCGGTCACCGTGGTCACCAACAACCTGCGCATGAGCGAACAGGAAATGCACCCAAGTTCAACCATTATCCTGTCAGGGGGCGAAATTCATTTTCCTAAGGCGGCCCTGGTCGGCGAACTGGCGGCCGACTCCCTGCGCCATATCAATGCCAATATCTGCATTATGGGCTGCTCCGGCATTAACGCCCAGGTCGGCATTACCACCGGTGACTTCCGCGAGTCCAAGGTCAACCAACTCATGGTTCAGAACTCCCACGGCCTGGTCATCGTGGTGGCTGACTACCGCAAGATTGGCGTCACCTCCAACTTTCAGGTGGCCGGCATTCAAAAGATCGACATCCTCATTACCGACACCTATGGCGACCCTGCCCGCCTCAAGGAAATCGAAGAGGCCGGCGTGACCGTCATTCAAATTGATGAAGCCATCTAAAGTCCAAGCCCCACTTGCCAGTCTTAAGCAAGTGGGGCTTGAAATTTCTATAGCAAAAGGGAGCAAGCTCAGAGGCCGGCTCCCTTTTCTTGTCTTATTTCTTGTCTAATGATGGCTTCTAGGCAAGCTGAGAAACGATCCCGGTCCTGGCGACCAAAGGGCTTGGGCCCCTTGCCCCCGTAGCGTCCCGTCTTGCGCCGGCTGACCTGGCCCATATAGCGTTGGGTCAGGAGCTGGTCCATGGCTTCTGGCCGGTAGCGCCAGCCCATGTGATGTAAGACAATGGCCTTGTTAAGGAGAATGGTCGCCAGCCCATAGTCCTGGGTGACCACAATATCGCCTGGCCGGACCAAGGCCACAATCTTATAGTCGGCCTGGTCGGCGCCCCGCTCCACATAAACCGTCTGGACATGGGCCGGATAGTCGCTCTTGCTGACATGGTTATAGGAGGCCACGATAATAACGGGCAGGTCCCATTTGGCTGCTAGGCTAATGGCCTCAGCCTTAACGGGACAGGCATCCCCATCCAGCAGAAGTCGCATCTACTTGTCCTCCTGGGCGGCCAACTTGGCTGCCACATAAGCATCTTGGAAATGCGTCGCCCAGTAAACCCACATAATCATAGCCATAAAGGCAATGCCTAGTCCAGTTAGGACATGGGCCGGGTTACCCGTCACAAAACCTACTAGAACGGCCACCACGGTCGGCCAGCCGAAGCAGTTGAGGCAGACCCGGAAGGCCTGGCCATAAGACTTAATGGAGAAGATATCCGTGAATTTCATAAAGGACAGGAAGCCCGCCACACCAAAGAGCATGATCAGGAAGCTGACCGCCACCAAAAGCCAGGAGTTAATGAAGATGGTCAGAATAATGGCCAGGCGATTATTTTGGAACCACTGGCCAGATAGGAGACGGTTGAGACTGTCGGCGCTAGTGGTAGTTCTAAAGTCCGCCTCTGGCTCATAGGCTTGGGACAAGAAGCGGTTGCCCGCTGTTGTCACCACGAAGCGCTCAGGGGTAAAGGCTACTCCAGCCTTGCCTGACAGGCTGGCTTCTAGCTGCTGGCTATCATCTTGAGCCAGCAGCACGACGCGCCCTTGGTCATCGTCACGCAGGCTGGTGTCTTGGCTAGGCATGACCAACTGGCCATTAGGCCCAGTCGCATAATGAGCCAACTGCTCCGCTACTTGGTCGTCTAGCAGGGCCATAGACTGGGAAGCAAATTGTTCTAGGCTGACAATCTTGAGCTGGCCAATCTTAACCGCAATGGGCAGAATCATGACGCTGATAATCAAGAGAATGACAGCCAGGGTCTGTCTGAATTTGAGGGGTTGCCGCTCCTTGAAGGCTGACACGGGCCCTGCCATGGCAGCAAAGTAATTAAGGGGAAATGCTTTTGTGGACATCCGGGTTCCTACTTTCATTGAATTCTACCTCTCTAGTATACCATAAAGGCACCCGCTGGAAAACCAGGCCGAGAGGTCATGAGGAGAGCCTCCCCTCCCCAAACAAAAAGGACAGGAAAAACTTCCTGCCCCATAAAGTGCTAAGATTAGCCCTTGGTCCCCCCGTTGACCAAACCGGTCACGAAGTTCTTCTGTAACATGAAGAAGAGGGCTGAGATTGGCACGGCGATTAAGATAGCACCGGCCGCGAAGAGCGCAACCCGTTGGTTACGTTGGTCCGCAATCAGAGTTTGCAGACCGGCTGCGACAGTATAGGACTCTTCCTTACGCAGCAAGAACTTAGCCAAGAGGTAGTCCCCGAATGGTCCCATGAAGGCCCAGAGAGCTTGAACCGCGATCATTGGACGGACCAATGGCAAGACGATTTGCCAGAAGATCCGGAAGTGGCCTGCCCCGTCAAGGTTAGCAGATTCATCCAAGTCGTAAGGCACGGTATCGAAGTAACCCTTCATCAACCAGGTGTTCATTGGAATCCCACCGCCGATGTAGATCAGAGAGAGGAACCAGAATTGGTTGAGGGCGTTGAGTAAGACAGCCATAACATAGAAGGCAGTCAAGGCAGCCATGGTTGGCACCATTTGCACGATTAAGAAGAAGAGCAAGGATTTCTTACGGCCCATGAAGTTGTAACGGCTGTAAGCATAACCTGCCAAGGTGACAACGAAGACTTGCACTACCATGGTAGTCGTCGCAACGAACAAGGTGTTACGGTACCAAGATAGGTACTTGGTCTCGTTGAAGAGACGGGTGAAGTTGTCCAAGGACCATTGCATCCCCAAGTCTAAGGAGAAGGCGGTCACGTTCCCTGCCTTAAAGGCCGAACTCACGGTAATTAAGAGCGGGTAAATGATGATGATGGAGAGGACAACCATGTAGAAGTAGGTCAGGAATTGGCCTACAAAACGGGAAAATTTCGCTGATTTAGTCAAATTTTTCATGATTAGGCCTCCTCAATGTTAAAGGCGTTGGTCTTCTTGAAGACGAATAAGGATACCGAGATGATGATCAAGGAGATAATCAAGGTCAAGGCCGCCGCAATGGAGAACTGTGGTGATTGACCAGTGGTAATCTTATAGATCCAAGAAATCAAGATGTCGGTTGACCCGGCACCGCCCCCAACAGAACCCGGACCCCCATCGTTGAAGAGGTAGATCATGGAGAAGTTGTTGAAGTTGAAGGTGTATTGGGTCATGAAGATTGGTGCTGCCACCGACAAGATAACCGGTAAGGTAATGGCGGTGAAGCGTTTGACAGCCCCTGCCCCATCAATTTTCGCTGCCTCATAGAGGGTTTCAGGAATAGACTGAAGGATCGAAGTGGTCATGACATAGACATATGGGAAACCTAACCAAGCTTGAATCATGATGATGGCTACCTTGGTCCAGTTTGGATCGGTCTTCCAAGCCAAGGTTGGCAGATCCACAAATGGAATCAAGTGGTTCAAGAATGGAATAACCTGAGTGTTAATGGCCCCGATAGAGTCATTGAACATGTTAGAGAAGGTCATGATCGTGATGAAGGCTGGTACCGCCCAAGGCAAGAGGAAGATAACCCCGAAGATACGTTTCCCCTTGATAAAGGCTGGTGAGCCACAATCGCGGTGAAGACCCCGATGACGATTTGTAAGGTGGTCGCACAGATGGTCCAAATCAAGGTCCAAGTGAAGACCGCCATGAAGGCATCACGGAAGGTTGAGAGGTTGAAGATATTCCAGAAGTTTTCTAGCCCTACCCAGTCTAAGAGTTTAGCAGGTGGTGTGTGTTTGAAGTCATAGTTAATAAAGGCTGTACATACGGTCACCAATACTGGGAAGACAATGGCAAAGGCCATAAAGATATAAGACGGAATAATTAAGAGATATGGGAAACCATCCGCATAGATGTTGTGGAGCATTTCCTTCAAGGTCTTGGAGATTTTCTCGCCCTTGTTGATTTTACGAGCGATTGAACGCGCGTCTATGATGTTAGCCCCATAGAAGGCTAAGAAGATAATGGTAATGATGATTTGCAAGCTCCCGCGAATTAAGAGGAAGAGGGAGTGGTCATGCTTAGGAACAGTCCCGAGGGTCACAAAGCCTACGAGGGCGCCATAACCGAAGGTAAACATTTCAAAAATAAAGAGTGCAGTCAAAGCCAGGAAGATAATCCCTTTGAGGGCTTGGCCATTATAGAATTGTCCCAGACCTGGAATCAGAGACAAGCTCATGGCTTTACGCTCATCATGACGCGGAGCAACCGTGTCTGCCATAATAATACCTCCATTTCAATATTTTAATAGTCGGTCTCCTCTTGCAAAAAGACCTGGTAGCCGAAGGCTACCAGATCATTCAGCTTGAGTAGTTGTCAGCTTATTCGCCGTGTTTTTGTTCGATCGCTTGTTTGATCAATTCTACCGCTGCGTCAGCTGCTTCTTTAGCAGACTTGTTACCTGAAGCTGCGTCGAAGATTAAGTTTTCAGCACCTGGCCATACTTCAGCCATTTCTGGGATGTTTGGCATTGGAACTGCGTTAGCGAAGGTGTCGATTACCGCTTTGGTAATTTCGTTACCGTCTTTAGCTGCTGCTTCACGTGCTACGTGGTTAGCAGGAACTTCGCCGAAGCCTTTGTACAATTTGTTTTGTTGTTCTTCAGAAGATGCCCAGTCTAAGAATTTTTGAGCCAATTCTTTGTTTTCTGAGTATTCTGAGATAACCCATGCTTTACCGCCGGCAAATGGTTTGTACTCGTTACCGCCAGGTAATGAAGGTAATTTAGCAGCACCTAAGTTCACTTTAGCATCTTTGAAGGCTTTAGCTTCCCATGGACCTGCGATGACTGCAGCAGTCTTACCATCGATGAAGGATTGTTTCAAGAAGTCGTAAGAAGACTTAACGTCTAACATGCCTTTTGGCCATACATTCTTGTACCAGTCGCTGATGTAGTTGATCGCTTCAACAGATTTGTCGTTGTTCAAACCGATGTCTTTAGGATCAGTACCGTTTTTACCGAATACATAACCGCCGTAACCAGATAAGATACCATAGCTGTAGTAGAAGTTAGTCAATTGACCGAGGAAGGCAACGTTCTTACCTTCTTCACCTTCAAACTTGTACTTGTCGTCTTTAGATAAAGCCATTAAGTCATCGAAAGATTTTGGTGCTTCTTTCAATAAGTCTTTGTTGTAGTACATGATGATGGATTCGATAACAGATGGTGCACCGTATACTTTACCGTCGATGGATACCCCTTGTTTGTCTTTGTCATCGTACTTAGCGTCGTCTAATAATTTCACTTCTGATAAGTGACCAGCTTTGCTAAAGCACCTACACGGTCGTTAGGTGCGATATAAACGTCTGCACCGTTCCCAGCAGGGCCGTCTAAAGCTAAAGCATCTAACATACCGAACATGTCAGTATTGTCAGAGATTTCAACTTTCACGTTGTTTTTCTCTTCGAAGTCTTTGATGTTTGCTTTGAGGTAGTCAGTTAAGCCCCCACCAGAGATCACCAATTTAGCTTCTTGGGCAGTTGCAACTTTCACTGCGCCGAATGGGAATGCTGCTAAAGCCATGGCTGCAGACATAGTCCCGATTGCAAGTTTTTTCCAGTTAAATTTCATTACGAAATCCTCCTTAAAGATAGTATGTTGACGCTTTCGTCAAACGTTACAAGTTTATTATGCAACAAAACGAAACGGCTTTCAAGTTAAAGTTTGGTGTTACCGATAACAATAGTTGCGTGCGTTCTCATTCCCTTATTATCCTCCTATTTCCTAGCCCTTTTAACACTAATAGACCGCTAAAAAAAGAAAAGGCACTGATAAATCAGTGCCTTCAACGGATTATAAACAAATAACAAACGGTTGGGCGGCGTATCCAACATCTCAGTTACCTCTAGGAGGTGCGTCAGGTGCCTTTCTGACCTCGTTGTTATTCTACACTATTATATTTACACTCAAAGAGGTAACTTGTCAATTCTATTAACTCGAATCTTTCCTATTATAAGATAATCACAATTGGATCAGCAGCAACTGTCAGCTTGCCCTCCTTGACGGTGACAGGACTTGAAGTCAAGGCATTGACATAGTCCCCGTCTGGCAGCTCAACCGCTAGCTTGCCTGACTTGCCTTTAAGCGATACTGCCGCTAACAGAGCTAGTCTTGGGAGCCTGGATGCTTGTAGGCGATTTGCACTAAGTCTAGGTCACGGTCTCCTGATAAGTCATAAGCCCCTTGGACTGGCAGGGCCGACTTCTTGATGTCAATCAGGCGACTTAGGCAGGCGCTTAAGTCTTCCTGCCCTCCTTGCCAGTCAATGGGATCCCGGTCGAAGAGATTAGGCAGATGGCTGGCGCCAATTTCCTGACCGTTATAGATCAGGCTAGTCCCCCGCTGCATCAAGCTGAAGGTCAACCAGTGGCGCAGCGACGCTCCTTGTGGCATGACGCTAGCAAAGCGTGGCTGGTCATGGTTCTCCAGGTTACGCAACTTAACATAGTTGTCAGGATAAATCATGTCCTGTAGGGACAGACGCTCCAGATACCAGTCCAGCGGAATTTCCCCGCGGACATAGCGCTCATAGGCGGTCCAAATATCATAATCATAGGTCAGGTCAAAGGCCTCATAGAGTTGGCTGTCGCTAGCCGCGTCTACCCCTTCCTGGCGCAGGGCCTTAACAAATTCCGCATGAACGGACTCAGCCAACCAAACAAAGTCCTCCTTGACTTGAGCCACCGCCTTGCGAGCCTCCCGCCAAAAGTCCACGGGTACCATGGAGGCCACATCACACCGGTAGCCGTCCACGTAATGAGCCCAGTATTTCAGGCTTTCAATTTGATAGTCCCAGAGCCCCCGGTCTTGGTAGTCCAAGTCCACGATGTCGGTCCACTCCCCTACCCGGTTGCCCCGCTTGCCATCTGGCTTATAGTAGAACCACTCGGGATGGGTCTTAACCAAGACAGAGTCGGGTGAGGTGTGGTTGTAGACCACGTCAATCATAACCTTCATGCCCCGCGCATGGATGGCCTGGCAGAGTTCCTCGAAGTCCTCTAGCGTCCCATACTCAGGATTGACTGCCCGGTAGTCTTGAATGGCATAAGGCGAGCCTAGCTTGCCCTTGCGCTTATCCACCCCCAGCGGATGAATAGGTAGCAGCCAAATATAGTCCACACCTAGGGCCTTAAGCCGGTCCAGGTGGGGAATCACCCCCGCAAAGGTCCCTTCTTGGCTGAAGTTGCGAACATAGACGCAGTAAATAACGCTGCGACGTAAATCATAGCTTGTATCAAGTGCCATTATATTTCCTCCTCATAGATGATGAGACCATCAGGTCCCAGGCAGTTGTCTTGGTAGGCATTAGCCAGACAGAGAGTAGCCGGTTGGTCGAATTTTAGACTGCCTTCATGGTTGAAGTAGGCCACCAAACGTGTGCCTTGGTGGGTCAGACTAATCTTGACCCCATTGTCTAGGGCCTCATAGTCAATTTGTCCCTGAATAATCCAGTCATTGTAGCGGTGACGTAAGGCAATCAGAGCCTTAGCAAAGGCATGCATGTCTTGGTCCTGTTGGGCAGATCCCATGGCATGACCTTGCGGCAGCCTGGATCGTGGTCGCCATCTAAGCCGTACTCGGTCCCGTAATAGAGGCAGGGACTGCCCAACTGCAAGAAGTTGAAGGCCAGGGCCGCCTTGACCCGGTCCTTATTACCCTTGGCTAGACTTAGAATGCGCCAGGTATCATGGGAATCCAAGAGGTTGAACATGACCTCATTGTGCTGACGACGGTAGAGCATTTGCTGGCTCAAGACCGCGTCCACTAATTTCTGGGCAGAACCGCGATGTTCCAGGAAATACCGGGTGGTCTGGGTGGTGCCCAAGTAGTTCATGACCGCATCAAATTGGTCGCCTGCCAACCATGGCTGGGAGTTATGCCAGATTTCGCCTAGGATATAGAGATCTGGCTTGATGCCTCGCACTTGCTTGGCAAAGGCCCGCCAGAATTCATGGTCAATTTCATTGGCCACATCCAGGCGCCAACCGTCAATGTCAAACTCGCGAATCCAGTAGCTGGCAATGTCTAAGAGATAAGACTGCACTTCTGGATTCTGGGTGTTAAGCTTTGGCATGCGACCTTCAAAGGCAAACATCTCATAGCTCAAGCCCTGAGCCCGGTGGATCTCCTTAGGTGTTAGGGGATCCACTACAGGGAATTTGTGGATGTGGAACCAGTCTGTGTAAGGAGAATCCGCCCCTCGCTCCCTGACATCCTGCCATTGCTTGGAGTGTGCTCCGATATGGTTGAAGACGGCGTCTAACATGACCCGAATACCACGAGCATGGCAGCCTTGGACCAGGCGTTTGAAGGTTTCCTTATCGCCAAAATGCGGGTCCACGCTGAGATAGTCGATGGTGTCATACTTGTGGTTGGTCGGCGCCTCGAAGATAGGACAGAGATAGAGGCCCGTAATGCCCAAGTCAGCCAGATAATCCAGCTCCTGAATGATGCCCTCTAAGTCACCGCCGAAGAAATCCTCAGAGGTCGGTCTGATCTTAGCATCCCAAGGCTGGGTCTGTTCAGGACTGAGTTCAGGTCGCCCATTCTTGAAGCGTTCTGGGAAAATCTGATACCAGACGGTAGACTTGACCCATGCCGGCACCTTGGCCCGCTCGCTCTCATGCAGATAAGGCAGACGGAAGAAGGAATCAAAGTTAATATCCTGATCAGACTCCGATTCATGGAAGCCATCGTCGCCGTAGACCATGGTCTGACCCTGGCTGTCTTCCAAGACAAAGTAATACATGAGACGACGGTAAGGCACCGTCACTTGGACCTGCCAGAAATCAAAGATGGAAGTCTTAGCCACTCGAGTCATTTGGGCCTCATCCTGATCAGTTAGGAAGGGATCCTGAAAGACCACTCGCACCTTACTTAGGTCGCCTCTTTTACTGCGCAAACGCAGGTGAATGTGTTCCTGGTCGTAGAGATAGGCAAACTCCGACTCAGGACGATGATAAATACTGCTTAATTCCATAAAGTCACTCCTTGTCACTCTCATGCTAGCAGAATTGAGGTTCGTTTACAAGAGTAAAGAAAGCGGTTACCGGTATCAAGTCGAGCTTACCCTAATGGGGGTTGCCCAAGAAAAAAACGCCCTTTCCAGGGCGTTTAGATGGCTTAAGCCTAGTTCGCGTCAATTCGTGCACGAATCTCGGCAAAGACTTGCTCATGGTCTAGCCGAATATCCGTCTGAGCGGCAAGTCGGTCAGCTTCATCCAAGGCAGCTTGAATAGGAGCGCTCTCCTTAAGTAAGTCATCTTGTCGCTTCATGGTCTTCACTCCTTTAAGGCCAATCTACCATAAATAGGCATCCTAAAACAAGTCATTTCAAGAAAAAAAGCAGGGACCGCGTCCCTGCTTGCTCATGCTATTAAAATTAGTCGTCCTTGCGATCGTCTTCTACGCCAACTACTTGGCCAGTTTGGGCATCTACCTTGACTTCAACGTCGACGTCACCGTTCTTGTAGGTCAGGGTCCATACGGTTGCTTCCCCATCACGGTCTAAGTCCCAATGATCTAACTTCAAGTCCTTAACATCGGCCCCTGCTTCAGCAGCAGCTTTGATGTCCTTGAATTCCTTCATCTTCTCTAAGTTAAGACCTTCCTCGCGACGTTCTACGCCCCCTTGTTTAGCCTTAACCAAGCTTTGTTCAGACTTAGCAACTTCTGCGCCTGTGCCAGCGTTAATCTTGAGTTCGTATTCATTTTCGTCATCGACTGCTTCGAATTCTACCACATAGAACTTCAAGTCATCATCATACTTCAATTCAACAGTGGTTAAATCTTGCTTAGGATGTGCCTCACGGTAGAATTTGATGAATTCTTCTGCAGTTTTAGTTACTTGGTCATAAGTCGTTGCATTTTGCTTAGTGGTCTCATTGCTGCTAGCATTGGCTGCTGTTGAGCTAGAATCTGAGCTAGAACTTGAGGATTGAGCCAAAACGCTCGGAGCTAGGCTAGCAGTTAGGGAGAGGGCCACCAAGGCTGTTGTCAATTTTTTCTTCAGTGTCATAGTAAAGACCTCCTATACTTTTAACTTGTCTTTATGATAACACGACAATTGTAGAATGTCAACCTATAAACCAATTATTCTTCTGAAACTAACTTCTCAACCCACTCGGCATTGACCATGAGTTGTAGGTTGGACTCGTGCTGGGTCATGCGGTCACCCCAACGCTCTAAGATTAAATCATAGTGGTCTGGGTCGAAGGCAATGAAGGCTACAATGTCATCCTCATGCATGAGAATGAATTGCTTCTGCCCTGTCTCCCTATCCACATAGAACTGGACCCGCTCCACCTGGGCAGTCGGATACTGCTCTAGGAAGGTGGCCTGAAGGTAGTATTTCAAGAGCTCAATCACCCGGTCATCCAGACCCGCCTCGAAAATAAAAATCTTCTCCCACAAATCACGCAATTCCGGCACAATGCGGAAACGATAGCCCGCCTTGCGTTGGACATAACCTTCCTCGCGGAAATAAATGGTCCGCAAGTCATGGGCAATCTGGACATGCTTTTCAGGTTGAGGTTCATAGTAGACCATGAAGACATGCTTAGGATCATGGTAGAGATAGCCATAGTTGACGAAGGTGTCATAGCCACAATTCTCGCAGTGGAAACTCAAGAGATCAGTCGACATGACTAGGGGCTTGAGTTCAGGGTTGGCACTAATATTGATACTATCATAAGCTAGGAAATCTTGCGTATGGTTACAGTTAGGACAAATCATGGGATAGGTATGGTGTCGGGTCATAAGGTCACTCCTTTAATTTTTACTTCCTATATATACCAAAAGATTCAGTTGCGAGCAACTGAATCTTGAAGTTGACTTAACGGGTATTGGCGACATTGCCGTAGGTTTCAGTCAGAACAAACTCAGGGTTGCCTGCCTGATCTTCGACTGCAATGAGGCCTGCTTTTGGTGCGTAGTAGAGGTAGATCGTGCCACTTGGCAATTCACGCGACACCTTAATGGTGTTCTCGTAACGCTTGCCATTGATGACATAGGTCATAGGATTGGCCACCACCGTGTTCTTAACCGACTTATCATAGCCGGTATAGTAGACCTTGCCCACCGTCAAATCCGCTGGCAGAATCAAAGCCTGCTTGTCATCCTTGGCTGCATCTGTGGTCCGCTTGTCTTCCACATCGCTATAGGTGTCAAAGTGCGCGAGTTCGTAGAGACCATCCTGTCTAATCTGGTAGATATAACAGTTAGAGCTGGTCCCTTCCAGGACAGAGATTTGGAAAATCCCGTTAGCATCTGGCGAATATTCCATAATGACATCCCGGGCGCCGCCCGCTACTCCATTGCCCACATAGTGGTAATTGACGAAATGAATATAGGGAGCACTCTCAGACCAGTCAGGTTTGGCATAGACTGGCTGCCCCATTCCTAATAGGAATACGGCTAGCAGGCCCAACAAGACCCAGCCACGACGCGCTATGGATTGCTTCTTCCGCATCGTATTTCCCCCTTTTCGACAGACTTACTACTTTACTCTCTTATTCTAACATAAATTCCGCCAAACGGAAGGAGTTTAGCAAGAATAAACTATGAATTTTTAATGAATGACAAAAACAAGAGCCTGGGACCAGGTCCCAAGCTCTTGTCAGTCTGTCAGGTAGACAGATTCTATTTGGTTTGGCCTTGATGAGATTAGCTCAATGGCTCTTCTTCATCCTTGCGTTTGCCGGAGGCAACTAGACCTAGACCTGCTAATACAGCAAGGGCTGCTGCAGAGAAGAAGGACTGGTTGCTGGTCTCCCCGGTTGCTGGCAAGAGGCCTTGTTGCTTAGTATCGCAATCTGGACATGGCACATAGCTTGGCGCAGGGTTAACGGCGGCGATATCAGCTAGGGCTTGGTCCAGCAGAGCTTGAACTTGAGCCTGGCTAGTGGCTTGGTCGATGGCATCCTTGGCTTTCTGAGCCAATTCTTCAACCTCCGCGATGGCCTTGGCCTTGTCAGCGTCATTCAAATCAGTGCGCGCCTTGAGTGCATCAATCTTAGCCTTAGCGGCTGCATCGATGGCATCCTCGGCATCGGACTTGGTGTCAGAACTTGGGTTGAAGTCATTCATCCCGTCTAAACCAAGCTTAGTGGCTGCATCGACTTCAGCGTTGGTGGTTGCGGCGTCGATGGCATCCTTGGCCTTGCTTGCGTCTTTTGCTAGCTTAGCCTTGGCCGCATCCTTCTCTTCTTGCGTCAAGTCGGTGCGAGCATCAATGGCGTCTGACTTAGCCTTAAGGGCTGCGTCAATGGCTGCCTTGGCTGTCGTCTTCTTGTCGGCACTTGGGGTGAAGCTGTCAATGCTGTCATTGCCAAGCTTGCTTGCAGCATCAACTTCCGCGTTGGTGGTTGCGGCATCAATGGCATCCTTAGCCTTGCTTGCAACTTCCGCCAACTTAGCCTTAGCTGCATCCTTCTCTTCTTGCGTCAAGTCGGTGCGAGCATCGATAGCGTCTGACTTAGCCTTAAGGGCTGCGTCAATGGCTGCCTTGGCTGTCGTCTTCTTGTCGGCACTTGGGTTGAAGCTGTCAATGGTGTCATTGCCAAGCTTGCTTGCGGTATCAACTTCCGCGTTGGTGGTTGCAGCGTCGATTGCATCTTTAGCCTTGCTTGCGGCTTCCGCCAACTTAGCCTTGGCTGCATCCTTCTCTTCTTGCGTCAAGTCGGTGCGAGCATCAATGGCGTCTGACTTCGCCTTGAGGGCTGCGTCAATGCCTGCCTTGGCCGTCGTCTTCTTGTCGGCTCTTGGGTTGATGGCTGCGATGGCTGTTTCGCCCTTGCCTTGTTCGGTCGCTACATCCGCGTTGGTGGTTGCGGCGTCGATGGCGTCCTTAGCGGCTTGAGCTGCATCGTTAACTTGCTTGATGGCTGCATCCTTCTCTTCGCGAGTTAAGGTGTTATCAGCTTCAATAGCTGACTTCTTAGCATCAGCTGCTTTATCAACTTCAGCCTTAGCTTTTGGCTTAGCGTCCGCTACTGGGTTCACGGCGTTGATGGCTGTTTCGCCCTTGCCTTGTTCGGTCGCTACATCCGCGTTGGTTGTCGCTGCATCGATAGCGTCTTTAGCTGCTTGGGCTGCATCGTTAACTTCTTTAATCGCCGCATCTTTCTCTTCACGAGTGAGAGTGTTGTCAGCTTCGATTGCAGCCTTCTTGGCATCGGCGGCTTTGTCTACTTCGGCTTTAGCCTTAGGTTTCGCATCTGCTACTGGGTTGATCGCTGCAATGGCTGTTTCGCCCTTACCTTGTTCAGTTGCTACATCCGCGTTGGTGGTTGCAGCGTCAATCGCATCCTTGGCTGCTTGGGCTGCATCATCTACCTGCTTGATGGCTGCATCTTTCTCTTCACGAGTTAGGGTGTTATCAGCTTCGATGGCTGCCTTAGCGGCATCAGCTGCATCTTGCACCGCTTGCTTAGCTGCTGGCTTAGCATTTGGTGTTGGGTTGACGTCTGTGATGGCCTTGACGCCAGCGTCTTTCTCTGCGCCAACTTGGGCAGCAGTCGTCGCAGCATCAATAGCATCCTTGGCTGCCTTAGCGGCATCATCCACTTGCTTAATAGCTGCATCTTTTTCTTCCTGAGTTAAATCAGGACGACTTTGGATGGCATCCTTCTTAAGCGCAGCGGCTGCATCGACAGCGGCCTTAGCATCTGTCTTAGTAACTGAAGCTGGTGTCACTGCGGCAATGGCTGCGAGGCCGTTGCCTTTGGCGTTGGTCACGTCGCCGTTATTGCTTGCAGCATCGATGGCATCCTTAGCGACCTGTGCGGCGTCATCCACTTGCTTGATAGCTGCGTCCTTCTCTTCACGAGTCAAATCAGGACGGTCTTCAATGGCTTGTTTCTTAGCATCAGCGGCTGCTTGAATTTCATCTTTGGCTGTTGGCTTAGCGACAGGTGTTGGGTTGATGGCATTGATTGCGTCCACACCCTTACCTTGCTCGGCCGTCACATCAGTGTTGTTGCTTGCGGCATCAGCGGCATTCTTAGCGGTATCTGCTGCTGCTTGAACTTGTGCCTTGGCTGCATCTTTCTCTTCTTGAGTTAGGCGATCATCAGCCTGGATGGCTGCCTTCTTAGCGTCGGCTGCATCTTGAATGGCTTGCTTAGCTGCTGGTTTAGCTACTGGACTTGGGTTGACCGCATTAATCGCGTCTACTCCGCTGTCCTTTTGAGCTTTCACTGCATCGTTATCAGCCGCTTGGTCGATGGCGTCTTTGGCTGCTTGAGCAGCTACGTCAACTTGAGCGATGGCATTCGCCTTCTCTTCGTCGGTCAAAGCGTCATTGGATTGGATAGCATTTTTCTTAGCTGTCGCTGCATCTTCGATGGCTTGTTTAGTTGCTGGCTTGGCCGATGGGGTTTGTGGCACATCGTTGATGGCTTGCGTGCCCTCGGTTTGCTTAGCAGTGACGTCTTCGTTGGTTGTCGCTGCATCGATAGCATTCTTAGCCTTAGTTGCTTCAGCGACTACCTTGGCCTTGGCTGCATCCTTCTCCTCACGAGTCAAAGCATTATCAGCTTCGATAGCTGCCTTCTTAGCATCGGCTGCTTGGTCGATGGCATTCTTAGCATCAGTTTTCGCTGTCGGTGTTTGTGGAACGGCGTTGATTGCGTCCTTGCCGGCGTCTTTCTGAGCTGTTACGTCCTCGTTGGTGGTTGCGGCATCGATGGCGTCTTTGGCCTTCTTCGCTTCTTCGTCCACCTTAGCCTTGGCTGCGTCCTTCTCTTGACGAGTTAGGGTGTTGTCCGCCTCGATGGCTGCTTTCTTGTCGTTAGCTGCTTGATCGATTGCGTTCTTGGCATCAGTTTTAGCCGTTGGGGTTTGTGGAACAGCGTTAATTGCGTCCTTGCCGGCGTCTTTCTGAGCTGCCACGTCTTCGTTGGTTGTCGCTGCGTCGATGGCGTCTTTGGCTTTCTTGGCTTCTTCATCCACCTTAGCTTTGGCTGCATCTTTTTCCTGACGAGTTAGAGCTGGATCGTTTTCGATTGCATTCTTCTTGTCAGTAGCTGCTTGGTCGATCGCGTTCTTGGCATCAGTTTTCGCGGTTGGCGTTTGTGGAACGGCGTTGATTGCGTCCTTGCCGGCGTCTTTCTGAGCTGTTACGTCCTCGTTAGTGGTTGCCGCGTCGATGGCATCCTTAGCTTTCTTAGCTTCTTCGTCCACTTTCGCCTTGGCTGCGTCCTTCTCTTGGCGAGTTAGAGCTGGATCATTTTCGATCGCGTTCTTCTTATCAGTTGCAGCTTGGTCGATTGCGTTCTTAGCGTCAGTTTTCGCTGTCGGTGTTTGTGGCACTGCGTTAATCGCGTCCTTGCCGGCATCTTTCTGAGCTGTTACGTCCTCATTGGTTGTTGCTGCGTCGATGGCATCTTTGGCCTTCTTGGCTTCTTCGTCAACCTTGGCCTTGGCTGCGTCCTTCTCTTGGCGAGTTAGGGTATTGTCCGCCTCAATCGCTGCTTTCTTGTCGTTAGCTGCCTGATCGATTGCGTTCTTAGCGTCAGTTTTCGCTGTCGGTGTTTGTGGCACTGCGTTAATCGCGTCCTTGCCGGCGTCTTTCTGAGCTGTTACGTCCTCATTGGTTGTTGCTGCGTCGATGGCATCCTTGGCTTTCTTGGCTTCTTCGTCCACCTTAGCCTTAGCCGCGTCTTTTTCTTGACGAGTTAGAGCTGGATCGTTTTCGATCGCATTCTTCTTATCAGTTGCAGCTTGGTCGATCGCGTTCTTAGCATCAGTCTTCGCTGTTGGCGTTTGAGGTACGGCGTTAATCGCGTCCTTACCGGCGTCTTTCTGAGCTGTTACGTCTTCGTTGGTTGTCGCTGCGTCGATGGCATCTTTAGCTTTTTTGGCTTCTTCTTCCACCTTAGCTTTGGCCGCATCTTTTTCTTGACGAGTTAGAGCTGGATTGTTTTCGATGGCAGCCTTCTTGTCGTTAGCTGCTTGGTCGATCGCGTTCTTGGCATCAGTTTTAGCCGTTGGGGTTTGTGGAACGGCGTTGATAGCTTGGGTGCCTTCGGTTTGCTTAGCAGTTACATCCTCGTTAGTGGTTGCTGCATCGATGGCATCCTTGGCTTTCTTCGCCTCGTCGTCAACCTTAGCCTTGGCCGCATCTTTTTCCTGACGAGTTAGAGCTGGATCATTTTCGATCGCGTTCTTCTTATCAGTTGCAGCTTGGTCTATCGCGTTCTTAGCGTCAGTCTTCGCTGTTGGCGTTTGTGGAACGGCGTTAATCGCGTCCTTACCAGCATCTTTCTGAGCTGTTACGTCTTCGTTGGTTGTCGCTGCGTCGATAGCATCCTTAGCTTTCTTCGCCTCATCGTCAACCTTAGCCTTGGCTGCGTCCTTCTCTTGACGAGTTAGGGTGTTGTCAGCTTCGATGGCTGCTTTCTTGTCGTTAGCTGCCTGATCGATTGCGTTCTTAGCGTCAGTTTTCGCTGTCGGTGTTTGTGGCACTGCGTTAATCGCGTCCTTGCCGGCATCTTTCTGAGCTGTTACGTCCTCATTGGTTGTCGCTGCGTCGATGGCATCTTTGGCCTTCTTGGCTTCTTCGTCAACCTTGGCCTTGGCTGCGTCCTTCTCTTGTCGAGTTAGAGTGTTGTCGGCTTCGATTGCTGCTTTCTTATCGTTAGCAGCTTGATCGATGGTATTCTTGGCGTCAGTCTTCGCTGTCGGTGTTTGTGGAACGGCGTTGATTGCTTGGGTGCCCTCAGTTTGTTTAGCTGTGACATCTTCATTTGTTGTCGCTGCATCGATGGCATCTTTAGCTTTCTTAGCTTCTTCATCCACCTTAGCCTTGGCCGCATCTTTTTCCTGACGAGTTAGAGCTGGATCGTTCTCAATCGCGTTCTTCTTGTCAGTAGCTGCTTGATCGACTGCGTTCTTAGCGTCTGTCTTCGCTGTTGGCGTTTGTGGAACGGCGTTGATTGCGTCCTTGCCGGCGTCTTTCTGAGCTGTCACGTCCTCGTTAGTGGTTGCTGCATCGATGGCATCTTTTGCCTTCTTGGCTTCGTCATCCACCTTAGCCTTGGCTGCATCCTTCTCTTGGCGAGTTAGAGTGTTGTCGGCTTCGATTGCTGCCTTCTTGTCGTTAGCTGCTTGATCGATTGCGTTCTTAGCGTCTGTCTTAGCCGTAGGTGTTTGTGGCACGGCATTGATGGCTTGAGTGCCCTCAGCTTGCTTAGCAGTGACATCTTCGTTTGTTGTCACCGCGTCGATAGCGTCTTTGGCCTTCTTAGCTTCGTCATCCACCTTAGCCTTAGCCGCGTCTTTTTCCTGACGAGTTAGAGCTGCGTCGTTCTCGATTGCATTCTTCTTATCAGTTGCAGCTTGATCGATTGCGTTCTTGGCATCAGTTTTCGCTGTTGGCGTTTGTGGAACGGCGTTGATGGCTTGAGTGCCTTCAGTTTGCTTAGCAGTGACATCTTCATTTGTTGTCGCTGCATCGATTGCATCCTTAGCTTTCTTAGCTTCTTCATCCACCTTAGCCTTAGCCGCGTCTTTTTCCTGACGAGTTAGAGCTGGATCGTTCTCAATCGCGTTCTTCTTGTCAGTAGCCGCTTGATCTACTGCGTTCTTAGCGTCAGTCTTCGCTGTTGGCGTTTGTGGCACGGCGTTGATTGCGTCCTTGCCAGCGTCTTTCTGAGCTGTTACGTCCTCATCGCTTGTTGCCGCGTCAATGGCGTTTTTGGCCTTGGTTACTTCTTGGTCAACCTTAGACTTAGCTGCATCCTTCTCTTGACGAGTGAGGGTGTTATCAGCTTCGATGGCTGCTTTCTTAGCATCAGCAGCTTGATCGATGGCGTTCTTGGCATCAGTCTTAGCAGTTGGGGTTTGTTGGACATCATTGATTGCCTGAGTACCCTCATTCTGCTTAGCCGTCACATCGTTATTAGTTGTCGCTGCATCAATGGCATCTTTTGCCTTCTTCGCTTCTTCGTCAACTTTGGCTTTAGCGGCTTCTTTTTCTTGACGGGTCAAGTTAGGATCTTTCTCAATCGCATCTTTCTTCGCGTCTGCTGCTTGAGAAATCGCATTTTTTGCGTCCGTCTTCGCTGTTGGCGTTTGTGGCACGGCGTTGATAGCTTGCGTGCCTTCGGTTTGCTTAGTTGTCACATCCGCGTTGCTTGTCGCTGCGTCGATGGCATCCTTAGCCTTCTTAGCTTCTTCGTCAACTTTCGCTTTGGCAGCATCCTTCTCTTCACGAGTTAAAGCTGGATCATTTTCAATGGCTGACTTCTTGTCAGTTGCTGCTTGATCTACTGCGTTCTTGGCGTCGGTCTTCGCTGTTGGTGTTTGTGGCACATCATTGATGGCTTTAGTACCTTCATTTTGCTTAGCTGTTACGTCCGCGTTGCTTATCGCCGCATCGATAGCGTCTTTGGCTTTCTTAGCTTCGGCATCCACTTTCGCTTTGGCAGCGTCTTTCTCTTCGCGAGTCAAGTTCGCATCGTTCTCGATGGCTGACTTCTTGCCAGTTGCTGCTTGATCCACTGCGTTCTTCGCGTCCGTCTTCGCTGTTGGCGTTTGTGGCACTGCATTGATAGCTTGCGTACCTTCGTTCTGCTTAGCTGTTACATCCGCATTAGAAGTCGCTGCATCGATAGCGTCTTTGGCTTTCTTAGCTTCGGCGTCCACTTTAGCCTTGGCAGCATCTTTCTCTTCGCGAGTCAAAGCTGGATCATTTTCAATAGCTGACTTCTTGTCAGTTGCTGCTTGATCCACTGCGTTCTTCGCGTCCGTCTTAGCTGTCGGTGTTTGTGGAACGTCATTGATGGCTTTGGTGCCTTCGTTTTGCTTAGCTGTTACATCCGCATTGCTTGTCGCTGCATCGATAGCGTCTTTGGCTTTCTTAGCTTCGGCATCAACTTTCGCTTTGGCAGCATCTTTCTCTTCACGAGTTAAAGCTGGATCATTTTCAATGGCTGACTTCTTGTCATTCGCTGCTTGATCCACTGCGTTCTTGGCATCAGTCTTCGCTGTTGGGGTTTGTGGAACGGCGTTAATCGCGTTCTTACCAGCATCTTTCTGAGCTGTTACGTCAGCATTGCTTGTCGCGGCGTCGATGGCATCCTTTGCCTTCTTAGCTTCGGCATCCACTTTCGCCTTAGCTGCGTCCTTCTCTTCACGAGTTAAAGCTGGATCATTTTCAATAGCTGACTTCTTGTCAGTTGCTGCTTGATCCACTGCGTTCTTCGCGTCCGTCTTAGCTGTCGGTGTTTGTGGAACGGCATTGATAGCTTGCGTACCTTCATTTTGCTTGGCAGTGACATCCGCGTTGCTTGTTGCGGCATCGATAGCGTCTTTGGCTTTCTTCGCTTCGGCGTCTACCTTAGCTTTGGCTGCGTCCTTCTCTTCACGAGTTAAAGCTGGATCATTTTCAATGGCTGACTTCTTGTCAGTTGCTGCTTGATCCACTGCGTTTTTGGCGTCGGTCTTAGCCGTTGGCGTTTGTGGAACGGCGTTAATCGCGTTCTTACCAGCATCTTTCTGAGCTGTTACGGCGTCGTTGGTTGTCGCTGCATCGATGGCATCCTTAGCCTTCTTCGCTTCTTCGTCAACTTTCGCTTTGGCAGCATCCTTCTCTTCGCGAGTTAAAGCCGGATCGTTTTCAATGGCTGACTTCTTGTCAGTCGCTGCTTGATCTACCGCGTTCTTAGCGTCAGTCTTAGCTGTTGGTGTTTGTGGCACATCATTGATGGCTTTGGTGCCTTCGTTTTGCTTAGCTGTCACATCCGCATTGCTTGTCGCTGCGTCGATGGCATCCTTGGCCTTCTTAGCTTCGGAATCTACTTTTGCCTTAGCTGCGTCTTTCTCTTCGCGAGTCAAAGCTGGATCGTTTTCGATGGCTGCTTTCTTGTCAGTTGCCGCTTGATCTACCGCGTTCTTCGCGTCAGTCTTAGCTGTTGGCGTTTGTGGTACATCATTGATGGCTTTGGTTCCTTCGTTTTGCTTAGCTGTCACATCCGCGTTGCTTGTTGCGGCATCGATAGCATCTTTAGCCTTCTTAGCTTCTTCGTCAACTTTCGCTTTGGCAGCGTCCTTCTCTTCACGAGTCAAGTTCGCATCGTTCTCGATGGCTGACTTCTTGTCAGTTGCCGCTTGATCTACCGCGTTCTTGGCGTCGGTCTTCGCTGTTGGCGTTTGTGGCACATCATTGATGGCTTGCGTACCCTCGTTTTGCTTAGCTGTTACATCCGCGTTGCTTGTTGCGGCATCAATGGCATTCTTAGCCTTTGTAGCTTCGGCGTCCACTTTCGCCTTAGCCGCGTCCTTCTCTTCGCGAGTCAAGTTCGCATCATTCTCGATGGCATCTTTCTTAGCGTCAGCTGCTTGAGTCACCGCATTCTTAGCGTCTGTCTTGGCTGTTGGCGTTTGTGGCACTGCGTTGATGGCTTGCGTGCCTTCATTTTGCTTAGCCGTCACATCCGCATTAGAAGTCGCTGCATCAATGGCACTCTTAGCCTTTGTAGCTTCGGCGTCTACCTTGGCCTTGGCTGCATCCTTCTCTTCGCGAGTCAGGTTAGGGTCTTTCTCAATCGCATCTTTCTTAGCGTCGGCTGCTTGAGTCACCGCATTCTTGGCGTCGGTCTTCGCTGTTGGTGTTTGTGGCACCGCATTGATTGCTTGCGTGCCTTCGTTTTGCTTAGCTGTGACATCTGCGTTGCTTGTTGCGGCATCGATGGCATTCTTAGCCTTAGTTGCTTCGGCGTCTACTTTCGCCTTAGCTGCATCCTTCTCTTCGCGTGTCAAGTTAGGGTCTTTCTCAATCGCGTCCTTCTTAGCGTCCGCTGCTTGAGTTACCGCGTTTTTCGCATCAGTTTTCGCTGTCGGGGTTTGTGGCACATCATTGATGGCTTTGGTACCTTCATTTTGCTTAGCTGTCACATCCGCATTAGAAGTCGCTGCATCGATGGCATTCTTAGCCTTCGTAGCTTCGGCGTCTACCTTGGCCTTAGCTGCATCCTTCTCTTCGCGAGTCAGGTTAGGATCTTTCTCAATCGCGTCCTTCTTAGCGTCCGCTGCTTGAGTGACTGCATTCTTGGCGTCTGTTTTAGCTGTTGGAGTTTGTGGCACTGCGTTAATCGCGTTCTTACCAGCATCTTTCTGAGCCGTTACATCCGCGTTGCTTGTTGCAGCATCGATGGCGTCTTTTGCTTTCTTCGCTTCAGCATCAACTTTCGCCTTAGCGGCATCCTTCTCTTCGCGTGTCAAGTTAGGGTCTTGCTCAATCGCGTCCTTCTTAGCGTCGGCTGCTTGAGTGACTGCATTCTTGGCGTCTGTTTTAGCTGTTGGAGTTTGTGGCACTGCGTTAATCGCGTTCTTACCAGCATCTTTCTGAGCTGTTACATCCGCATTGCTTGTCGCTGCATCGATGGCATTCTTAGCCTTTGTAGCTTCGGCATCAACTTTTGCCTTGGCTGCGTCTTTCTCTTCGCGAGTTAAGTTCGCATCGTTTTCGATGGCATCTTTCTTGGCGTCCGCTGCTTGAGTTACCGCGTTTTTAGCATCAGTTTTAGCCGTTGGCGTTTGTGGCACTGCATTAATCGCGTTCTTACCAGCATCTTTCTGAGCTGTTACATCCGCGTTGCTTGTCGCTGCATCGATGGCATTCTTAGCCTTTGTAGCTTCGGCATCAACTTTTGCCTTGGCTGCGTCTTTCTCTTCGCGAGTTAAGTTCGCATCGTTTTCGATGGCATCTTTCTTGGCGTCCGCTGCTTGAGTTACCGCGTTTTTAGCATCAGTTTTAGCCTTAGGCGTTTGTGGCACCGCGTTAATGGCTTGCGTACCTTCGTTCTGCTTAGCCGTCACGTCATCGTTGCTTGTTGCGGCATCGATGGCATTCTTGGCCTTAGTCGCTTCGGCGTCTACCTTAGCTTTGGCCGCATCCTTCTCTTCGCGAGTTAAGTTTGGATCGTTTTCGATGGCTGACTTCTTGTCTTCAGCCGCCTGAGTGACTGCATTCTTGGCATCAGTTTTAGCTTTAGGTGTTTGCGGCACTGCGTTGATTGCTTGCGTACCTTCGTTTTGCTTAGCCGTCACATCCGCATTGGTTGTCGCCGCATCAATAGCTTGGCGCGCCTTGTTGGTTTCTTGATCCACCTTGGCGATGGCTGCGTCTTTTTCTTGACGGGTTAGGTTTGGATCGTTTTCGATGGCTTGCTTCTTAGCGTCTGCGGCTTGTTCTACCGCTGCTTTGGCAGCATTCTTAGCCGTTGGTGTTTGTGGCACATTGTTAATGGCTTGGGTGCCTTGGGCTTGCTTAGCGGCTACATCCGCATTGCTGGTCGCATCATTGATAGCCTGACGCGCCTTGGCTGCTTCTTCCTCAACCTTGCGGATAGTAGCTTCCTTCTCTTCCTGGGTCAAAGTCGTATCATTGTTGATCACGGCCTTCTTGTCAGTCGCCGCCTGATCCACTGCCGCAATGGCATTGAGCTTGGTGGTTGGGACGGCTGGCACATCGCTAATGTTTTGGAGCCCTTGGTCCTTGGCCCGGTCTACGTCGGCCTTGGATCTTGAAGCGTCTACCGCTGCTTGAGCCTTGGCTGCTTCATCTTCCACTTGTTTAATGGCCGCTGCTTTCTCTTCTTGAGTCAAAGCATTATTAGCCGTAATGGCTGCTTTCTTAGCATCTGCCGCATTTTGGATGGCTGCCTTGGCCGTATCTTTGGCACTTGGCTGGCTGTCATCTAGGGCTTTGATGGCTTGGATAGCTGCCTTACCTTGGTTGACGGCATTGTTGACATCGCCATTAGAACCAGCTGCATCAATGGCGGCCTTGGCATCACGTGCGGCATCTTGAACCTTCTTGATGGCCGCTGCCTTCTCTTCATCTGTCAACTTAGTATTAGCCTGGAATTCTGCCTCTTTATCACGAGCCGCTTGGTCGATAGCATTCCGAGCGTCTGGTTTTACGACAGCTGTAGGATTAATCCCTTGAATTTGAGCCACACCATTATCTTTGGCACCCGCAACTCCCGTATTGTTGCGTGCTTGGTTGACCGCGTCTTTGGCCGCTTGCGCCTTGGCCGTTAGGTCTGCCAGGGCATTATTGCGCTCTTCGGTGGTCAAATCATTCCGACCCTGCAATTCTTGACGTTTGGCTTGTTCAGCCGCTTCAATGGCCGCAATGGCTTGCGCCTTCTGGGTCCCTTGAGGATTAATGTTGTTAATAGCGGTTGTCCCGGCTGTCTTAGCCTGGTTAACCCCATTATTGTCGTTAGCAGCTTGAACTTGAGTCTTGGCATTAGCCAAAGCTTGGTCCACCTGCTGGATAGCTTGCGCCTTCTCTTCATCTGTCAACTGATTATTATTGTTGATAGCTTGGCGTTTGGCTGCTGCTACTTGTTCCAAAGCTTGGCTGGCAGCTGGCTTGGTCGTACCTTGCGGATTAATAGCATTAATAGCCTTAACCCCATCACTGTCGGCCTTAGCCAAGGTTGCGTTGGTATGGTTCTGGTTAATGGCAGCTTCAGCCGCTGTTTGGGCAGCATCTACCTGACGCAGGGCATCGGCTTGTTCTTCGGCTGTCAGGTTGGCATTGTCGCGAATAGCTTGACGCTTAGCGTCGGCCGCTTGACGCACATGACTCTGAGCCTCTGGGTACTTAGCTGCTGGCGTTGGTAAATTATTGACTGCATTCAGCCCTTGGTCGCGGGCAGTGGTCACGGCCTGGTTGTTGGCCGCGCTGGCAACCTTGGCCATAGCCGCATCGCGTGCAGTCCGTACTGATCCATGAAGGCTTGCTTCTCTTCACGAGTCAAATCTGGTCGCTGGCTGATTTCATTAATCTTGTTAACGGCGGCTTGTTCCAGGGCATCGTTAGCCGCTGGCTTAGCCACTGGCACAGGGTTGACCGCATTAATGTCAGAGGTCCCCTTGTTTTGAGCCGCATTACGTGCAGCCGTTGTCTTAGCCTGGTCAATACCTGCTAAAGCCGTGTTCTTAGCTGCTTCTACCTTGGCTTTTTCGGCCGCTTTTTCTTCAGCGGTCAAATTATTGTTGTTGTCAATGGCGGTGTTCTTAGCCTTGGCCGCATTATTAACGGCTGTCTTAGCCTCTTCACGAGGTAAAGTGAAGGCTACTTTGACTTGAACTGTATTATTAGACAGCTTGTCCTGACTGTCGCGCGCCCGCAGGGTCACGGTGTATTCCCCTTCAACCGTTGGGTCGATGGCTGCGACTGTCTGGCCATTCTTACTGTAAGAAACAATGTCGGCTTGGACAGGCGTCCCGTTGGTTTGACGTGCATCGTCTTCAAGGTCGTTCACACGCACCATAGACTTGATGGTCGCGTCGCTTATGGCTTTGATCAACATTAAGTGTTGTAGAAGGTGTTGTAACAGCAATCGTTGGGGCAGCGTTGGTCGCATCCCCTGAGGTCATGCGATGTTCAGCAACGACTTGTCCTGAGTTGTATCGAGGGACAATCCGTAATCCTGCCACTACAGGTACTGTTTCAGGTCCCAAGGGGCGATCTTTCCCTTTATATTTAAGAACTGTATCGCCAGTTTCCTTAATCTTGAACTCATCAGACGTCGTGATACGAATCCGTTGATAGCCGAATTCCGCACCTGGGAGTACTTCAATTTTCTTAATCAAATCAGGCTTGGCGGTGTCTTTTCTTAAGAAAGTTCCCCCGCCATGAACAGTCCATGCAGCAGTGATTGAACCACGTGTAAGTGCTAACTGCGAACGGTTATCGTCACTCCCAAATTTTCCCTCTTGAGTTAAGTTAGCCTCTAAGGACATGAAGAGGGCATCGTGAGGGACGGCAAGTTCAATATATTTTTGACCAGCAATCATCTTGCCATAACCTGAACGATTAGAGCTAGATAAATTGTTTTCTAAAATTAAGAAGGTCCCAAGGTCCACAGTTTTGCGCACCACATCACTTGCTTGACCATTCATAATTTGAACAACTTCAATTGCTTTACCCTTTCCAGTAATATACTGGCTATCGCGCATTGGCTTGAGCAGGTTGATGGTCCAATTCCCTCGACTATCAACACGGGTTGTTTGTACGCTATTGTCTTGCAAGGTGACTTTGATGGTCGCCCCTGGAATCCCGGTACCGGTAATAGTAGCATCAGTAGAGGATAGTTTGTCTTCATAGGTGCCATTAACGGTAGGTGTTGCCGTAGCGGCAGGTCTGGCCACATCTGTCGTCACCTCATCCAAGTAAGAAACATAGCGGTCCCCACCTAGCTTGCCACTGACGATGACTCTGCCATCATCGGTAATTTCAATATTACGCTCAGTCAGGCCGCGCCCTGGGTTAAGGCGGATGTAGGCTGCCTTGAGGCGGCGTTTCTCATCATTGGATAGGTTTTGTGGGTCCACCACTGGGATGGCGTTTGCGCCACTTGGCTCGATTAGTCAGTAAATTTACCCGTCCCAATCCCGCGCAAGCTAGTACCAGTTGGCATAGGTTGGCCTTGGTTGTTTGGCCGTGGCATGGAAGCTGTGGCTGGTTTCAACTGGCTTAACGGCATAGCCCGGCGTCCGGCGGGTGTCATTGTCCCGGCTTGGCTTGAGGTTGGTCTGGCGCGTTTCGTCTGGCTTAGCAGGGGTCTCCTGGGATTGGCTAGACTGACTGCTTGAAGCTTCACTCGAGCTGGCGCTCTCTGAGGATTGGCTGCTCTCGCTACTTTGTGATTGAGATTCAGAAGTCGCCAAAGAAGCCTGCTCACTAGAGCTGGATTCAAGAGACTCCTGGCTTGAGCTAGAAGGTTGGACTTCTGCAGCCTGAGCTTGCTCAGGGCCTTGGCTGGCTTCTGGTGCTGAGGTGCTAGTTTGGCTAGCGACTACTTGAGCGGCTTGGGCATTGCTGGAACCGAAGAGGATGAAGGACCCTACGGCTACAGAAGCAACCCCTACGCTAAGTTTCTTAATGGCATAGTGCGTGACTTTTTCGCCTTCACGCAAGCGGCGCAAATGAAAATTATTTTTTCCTAACATAGCTATCTCCTTTTTTCATTCGTGATAATGGCTGTCTAGCAAGGAAAAGCACTTACGGGGGGTGCCCTTCAGACAGAATCATACAAGCTATATATTAGCACAAATCCATAAGAAAACCTACACCAATTTGATAGAATTTCATATTCAAAATGAAATTTCACCATCCTTGCCTTTACTTATCAGATTTTTGTCTTCTCAAAAATGACATCCTTTGCGAACCGGACTCTTAAAACCCTATTATTATAGGCATCAGAGGCTTCACAAGCACCGTCTAACTTGTCGCTTTTTTTATTCCTGAGCCCAACAAAAAATTGCCAACATTTTATGCCACGCTCCCAGGCCCTCCTATCCATCTATCCGCCTGCACAAAAAAAAGGACGGAAGCAAGCTTCCATCCTCTCGTCGCTGACTAATCCTCGAAGACCACGTCGGTCTGTTGGGTCAGCATTTCTTTAATTTTTGGATAGTATTCGTGGAATTGGGCCTCACGGTCGCTGACGGGCTTGCCTTCGGCAACTTCCGCCATGTTCTGGAGGGCAATCATCCAGCTAGTCAAGTCCTTAGGACTATGGTCGTTGAGCTCAGCCAGCCACTCGGTGAAAATCAAGGTGGTCTTGCCAGGCTCTAACTCATGCAGTTCGAAGGTGACAATGTTCAAGTCCCAGGTAAAGGACAAGTAAGCATTGGGCTCCACATCCAGAACCATCATGTCTTCATGGCCGCCTGTCTTATAGTTGAACTTGAGGCTAGCCCCTGTCTCCAGGCCTTGGAATTCTAGCTCTGGATACCAGGATTGAAGCTTGTCATTTTCCGTTAAGAGGGACCAAACTTGCTCCTTAGGTAGGCTGAAGACGCCGCTGAATTGGACGCTAACGCCTTGGTTTTCCTCGTGCCCATGGTCGTGGCCACAGCCGCAGCCGCAACCTGCATGGTCATGAGCGTGATCATGATGGTGGTCATGGCCGCAGCCGCAAGCATACTCGTGGTGGTGATGATGGTCATGGCCGCAACCACAGGAATGGTCGTGGTCATGATGTTGACAGTGCTCGTGTTCACTCATAGGCCTTAAGCTCCTTTATTTAAACGTAGGTTTGTAGAATTGACGTCGGTCTAGCGGATAGATGGCCTCGGAGAAATTACCGGGCTCGACCTTGGCTAAGGCCGTCGCAATCATATTGAAGGTGGCATCCATATTGTCAATGTGATGGATGAGCTCAGCTTCTAGTAGCTGAGGCGCTACCGGGCTACCATACTCCAACTTACCATGGTGGGCTAGGACGACGTGCTTGAGTAGGAGCACTGGCTCAGAATCTGGGTCAAAGCCCAGCTCGGCACAGGCCCGGTCAATCAACTCGTCCACAATGACGATATGGCCCATCATCTTACCCTTGAGGGTGTACTCCGTGGCAATGGCGCCGGACAGCTCAATGGTTTTACCCATATCGTGTAGGATAATGCCGCCTAAGAGCAGGCTAGCATTGACCTCTGGGTAAATCTTCAGCAGGGCCCGCCCTACCTGCAACATGGAAATGGTGTGGTAGCTGAGGCCGCCTGCTAGGGCGTGGTGGTTGCGCTTGGCTGCCGGATAGGAGAAGAAATCTTCCTTGGCATAGTTGAGAATCTTACGCACAATGCGGGCAATATGGGACTCGTGAATCTCCAGCAAAGCCTCATTGAGGGCTTCCTCCAGGGTTTCCTTCTTAATCCCGATATGTTCCACATAGAGGGTAGGATCATCTGGCTCGCCTGCATCGGCTAGGCGCAAGCTCTGAATCTTAATCTGCGGGGTCCCATTATAGGTGTCCCGCTCGCCCTTGAGGAAGACTACCTTGCCGGCTTGATAGCGGGCAATTTCTTCATCGGTGGCCGACCAATACATGCCGTCCATGCTGCCAGAACGGTCCTGGAAGCGAAAGGCGATGAAGGGATTGCCATTGCGGGCTACCCGGATGTCGGCGGATTTAATGAGGACGAAGAGCGCGAAGCTCTCGCCATGATTGAGGTCTAATAATTGGGTCATGCCGGTTCCTCCTCTGCTTGACTGACTTGAATGGCGTCCAAGTTCACAGCCTTTGCCCCGTCGAAGAAGTGGACGGCTTGTTGGTCAAAGGTGAAGAAGAGGACTTGAATGCGCTCCGAAATTTGGCCTAGACTTGGTACATGCTAGCCTTGCGATACTCGTCGAAGTTGACGAAGGCATCGTCAATCAAGATTGGCATCTTAACCATGGTCCGGACATTCTCAATGAAGGCAATCCGCAAGGCCACATAGAGTTGTTCCAGGGTCCCTTGGGATAGTTCATGCGGTTCAAAGTAGATGTCAGAGAACTGACGGACCTTGATGCCGTCTTTTTGGAGCTTGATCTGGGTGTAACGACCGTAGCTGAGGGTCTCGAAGAGTTCATCGGCTAGGCGGTTCATCTCAGGCAGCGGGTTGTCTAGCCCTTGACGTAGGGTGGCATAGATTAATTCCATGGCAATCCGCTTGCGGCCCCATAGGGCCACCATGTCCCGCACTTGGGTTTCCTTGTTGGCTAGGGCTTGGACTTTTTCTTGGTAGGTGCCGTCTTGTTCCAGGTGGTGGATTTCCACTTCCAGGTCGGCCCGTTCGCGGTGATGCGGTACCAGGCGTTCCTTAAGGGTCTCCAACTGGTGTTCCAGACGGTGGAAGTTCTCCAGCAGGCTTTGCTTGTTCTGCACCTGGGTCAGGGCTTCTTCATAGCCTTCCATTTGCTCAGCGTAAAGGGCCCGTTTGGCGGTCAATTCTTCGATTAACTGGTTGGTTTCAACCTTTTGGAAGAAGTCCAGTTCATCTTGGGCATGGGTGTCCTTGAAGACTTGGCCAATCATGGCTTGACGCTCGGCAATGGCATCTTCTTGGGCCTTCATTTGTTGAGCGGCTTCATCTAAGCGGTCATCAATGACTTGGCCCCGCTCCATGGTCCGCACCAGACTAACTTCCACGTCTTCGACATGGCGAATTTGCTGACGAACTGAATCGTCTACCAATGGGAAACGTTCGAAGAGGGGTTGCAAGAGGCTACGCCACTCGGTTAATTGTTGGGTCAGCTTATCCTTCTGAGCTTCCAAATCTTTCTTCTGATTCTCAGCGGCGAAGTATTGCTTAACGGGGTTAGCCTTGAGGATGAGCTCAGGATCGGCCGTTGGGTAGAAGCCCATGGCTGCCAACCAGCGGGATTGCTTGCTGGCTAAGTTCTTAAGCTCGGCTTCAATGGCCTCGATGGCTTCCTCACGCTGGTTAATCTGGGTACCCAAGACCTTGCTTTGTTCTAGGTATTGAATTTCCTTCTCGCGCAGGTCCTGAATCTTGTTGAGGACCGGACTGTTATAGAAGGCCTGGTAGCGACGGCGGTTGGATTGGAAGATATAGCCAATACTGAGGACCCCGACCACCAGGATCAGTACCCCTAACCAAAAGAGCAAGTTGGCGCCCTGGGTCATGTTCTGATAGAAGGCCAGGAAGAGCCCGCCGGCAAAGGCCAGAATCCCAGGGAAATACTGGTTGAGGCTGGTTGCCTGCATGAGTTGGGCTTCTTCATTCATACGTTGGTGTTCTAGGTGAACCACCTGCTGGCGCACAATGGCCGTATAGTTTTGTTGTTCCTTGCGTTGTTCCAAGTAGACCTTGCGCTCGGCCTTGAGGGCTTCTTCCTGCTTGAGCAAGTCTAGCTTGTCAGCTTGGAGGGCTAGCCCCTCTTCCAACTTGGCGTCATAGGCAGGACCCTGTTCAACCTTTTCTGGGAAGAACTGGCCTTGGTGGGCCAACTGGGTCATGAGCTCGCCCTGCTCTTGGATGCGGGCGGTCAACTGTTCAATGACGGTCTGGGTTTCCTTGGCCTTAGCGGTCTCGACTAGCCATTTCTGGCGATCTTCCGCGTGGTTACGGGCCCAGTTGAGCTTGGTCAAGCTACCTAGCTCGCCCTTGAGGTTACGAATCCGTTCTTCCAATTGGACGATTTGGATTTCGCTGGCCTGGTTAAGCTTGAGGGCATCGGAAATCTCCCGCACGGTCTGTTCAGACAGGGGCGTAAAGACTAGCTGCTCTAGCTCCCGCTTGGCAGCCCGGTCCTTGAGGTAGATGTCATAGAGGCCCACTAATTTGTCTTGGGCCCGGATTTCTTTCTCCAGGTCCTTGATTTCTTGGTTGAGGCGGGCAATGGCTTCTTCCTCTTCCTGACGGCGACGGGTCAGCTCATCATAGGCCCCCATCTGCAAATGCAGGACTTCCACTTGTTGGGCTAGTTCTTCATACTCGGCTAGGAGCACATTGAGAGGCCGGCTCTGGCCATTTGGCCGATAGAGGTCATCGGTCTCCTTCTGATACTGCTTGGCAATCTTGAGGAATTGGTCGCTCCCCACGGTCCCGATACTCATGAAGTAATCATTGAGTTGATCGGCCCCGATATTAGCCAGCTCCTGCAGGTTCTGCAGGCTGAAGGCATAGAAGTTATCGAAGAGCTTCTCGTCCAAGCCCCCCAAGACCTCATCCAAGGTCTTAGCTGGCAACTCTTCCCCGTCAGTCCGCGTCACCCGCAGGGTCTTGCTGGTCCGCTCCACCCAAATATCACCGAAATCGGTCTCGGTCAGGAGCATGCGGCCCCCATAGGTCTCATGTTGCTTAGGTTCATATCGGTTCTGTTGGTTGACCCGACGCCGACGGCTTGGGAAACCAAAGAGCATGCTGCGGATAAAGGATTGTAAGGTGGACTTACCGGCTTCATTCTTTCCATAGAAGAGTTGGAGTTGGTCGCCCAGTTCGAATTTCTGGTTGACCCATTTGCCGTAGCCATAAATCTCCAGTGTCTTAATCTTCATGAGCCGTCCCCTCCTCTCCGGATGTCAGATCCTCATCGTCAGCCTCAAAGCCCACAGCTTGGACTACCAGCTGCTGGCCATCGTGGATGACCGAGTCCTTGAGCTCCTGGTCTTGGGTCAAATCGCCCAACCAGGTTCTAAGGGTGGCATTGCTGAAGAGAGGCTGCATGACGCGACCATAGAGGTCACCGGTCTGCAAGGCCTGGCTAGCCTGGTCAAAGCTATCCTTGAGACTAGCATCGTATTGGAAAGGCTCGATGGCCACCTGGCTGACCGTTTGCAGGCTGACCAGGGCCACAAATGGCGTGTTGGTCACATCGGCTTGCAAGGCTGCTAGCACCTCACCTGATTCTACCTGGCTGGCCAAGTTAGCCGGCAACTTCTCATAGTGGTCCAAGACCACGGTCACCAGTTGGGACTGGTTAGAAGCTTCTGCCTCGGCCTGGTAATTGCGTTGGATGCCTTCCAGGGCTTGGACTAGGTCCAGTTCATGCCAGTTAGAACGACATTCCAGATGTGCTTCCTGCCAGACAATGGGTGCCAGGGAAATAAACTGGGATTTGGCCGGCGTCTGTGGCTTGAGTTCCACAATGAAGGCCCCCTTGTCGCCTAATTCCTTGCGGTGGCGACCCTGGATGGTCCCAGGATACTGAATCAGAGGCTGTTCCTTGAGAACTTGAGCCTGATGAATATGGCCCAGGGCCCAGTAGTCGTAGTTTTTGCTCAGTAGGCTTTCCAGATCAAAGGGCGCATAGTGGTCGCCCGATTCTTGGCCGTGCAAGACCCCAATTGTGTAGGTGGTCTCATGCGGGTTGACCGGATAGCTGTCAATCATGCGGGCATCTACCCAACGTTTGGTATAGGAGAAGCCGTAGCAGCGCACGGTCTGGTCGTCAGCAAGGGGGATATCGATAGCAGTCACTTCTTGGTCTTTGAAGAGGTGAACATTATCGGGATATGGGACCGACTGACACTCCATGCGCAGGTAGTCGTGATTACCGTGGCAGAGGACCACTGGAATCTTGGCAATATGAAGACGTTCTAATTGCTTAAGGAAGAAATGTTGGGCCGTCACTGTCTGTTGCTCGGTGTCATAGATATCACCGGCAATAACCATGAGGTCGACCGCTTGGTTAATGGCAATCGAGACACAACGCTCGAAGGCCTGGTAAGGAGATTGAATAAGGTGTTTTTGTAATGAGTGCAATTGCTTGGTGAGCCCAGTAAAGGGACTATCGAGATGTAAATCTGCAATATGTAATAATTTCATCAAATTCTCCTTTCTTTAGGGATAGGTGGACTGAACATCACAGGGTCAAGCGGGGCAGTCCCACCCCTTGACACAAACAACTGGGAGCCGTCACCCTCAGGTGAGGCTGGGGCTTCCAGTTGGTGCCAGCCTATGCTTAGGCTTGTTGTTGATAGATTTCTTGTAAAGGCTTGGTGATGATGTTGTTGAGGTCACGAATGATTTGATCCATACGGCGCTCGGCCTCAATCAAGCCTCTAATGTGATCATCTGCCATGATGCCCTTGGACAGTTCATCAATCTGCTTCATTTCTTCTTCGCCAATTGGATGGCCTTGCGCCTCACGAAGGCTAAGTGCTTGAACTTGCTTCTTGTAGCTCTCAAATAAGGTCTTAGAAGTTTCATCTGCTTCAATCCCTGCTAGGGCTTGACGAATAGCGGCCACTTCTGGCAACTGACGAATTTCACGTTCTAATTGATTGGCTGTATCGTAGACATTTTGGTTAGACATGCGTCTATCTCCCTTCAAATTTCTTCATTCTTAGTGTATCACATCCAAGCCAAGCTCGGCTATTAATACTTTATTACTATTGAATTAAATCGGTTCTTCCCAGTCCTGGGCATCTAGCCACTGATTGACCAAATCCAGGTCAAAGCCCTTGCGGTAGAGGGACTCCTTAATCTTAAGGATTAAGGCCTTGCCCTCATGGCGTCGGCTCAGTTGGCGACGGGCCTTGCTGGCCGCTTGGTCAACCAAGTCGGCTTCATGGTCCAAGTCGGCCTCTGGCTGACAGTCTTCCAAGTAAGGCTGAATCATAGCCAGACTGTAGCCCTTGGTCAGAAGATGCTCCTGGACCTTGCGCTTAAGCTGGCCGGCCGGCAGACGGCGATGGGACTTGTAGAACTTTTCAATTAAGGTTTGGATATTTTCCTCCAGCAAATCCACCTCATAGGCTTCCAAGGCCTGGGCAATCTGACTGGCTGTCAGGCCCTTGTCTTGGAGCTTACGGCCGATCAGCTGGGGCCCCTTACGCCCTACCCGGGCCTCGGTCAAGACCAGGCTACGCCCATAGAGGGCATCATCCAGGTAACCCTGGCTGACTAGCCGGCCAATGACCCGACCCAAATAAGGTTCTAATTCCGCTAGAAAATCTTCCTTGGCTTCTAGGCTGTCCAGGTCCGCTTGCTTGAGGGCCTGAGCCTTGAGATAGTCATAGACCTCACCACTGGACTTAAGGGCCCGCGACAAGTGCTTGATGGCCCTGAGATAGAGGGACTCTTCCTGCTCATAGTCGCGAATGGTCTGACACTCCTCTGGGGTCAGGGTCTGGCCCTTGGCCAGGTTGAACTTGATCAAGGTACCCTCTGACACGCCCAGCCAGAAGCTGTCGTCCAGATAGACCGAGTAACGACTCTTGTCCTTCTTCTGTACTTCAATCCGGCTTACGCGCATGGGGCACCTCCTGGTCAAGTTGCTAGTATTGGCTGAGGTTGGCAAAGGTCGCCTGACTATTGGCCCACCGTATAGCGATAGGCCAAGCCAGCTGGATTTTCCTTGACGAAAGACACCAACAAGCTAGCAGCCTGGTCGCCACTAGGCGCCAAGGTCTCCACTAATTGTTTAGCTTGAAAGGCAAAGCGTTCCGCCGCCTCAGCGGATTCACAGTAGATGAAGTAGCTAGCTTGATCAGCAAGGCTTAGTTCAAAGACCAGCTCATTCTTAGCAATTAAGCTACCTTGTGCAAATGTTAAAACAGTTTCTTGATTATTCATGAGTTTATCCCTCACCTATTCTTAGAATGCCATACAGTCAGCGAGTGACGATGGGTCTTGCAAATGGTCTTGCTAAATGGTCTTACATTGCCCCAAAGGGCCATAGGTTACTAGAGGGGACAGCCATAGGCTCATAACCTAGGTGACTTCACGCCCAAAGATCCGCATCTTAATTCGATTCCCGGTCGGGGTATCGGCTAATCCCCCTAACCCTGTCTCACGAAGTTCGCGCGGCATATTGCGACCCACCTTGTACATGGCTTCAATGACCTCATCGGCAGGAATCTGATTTTCAATTCCGGCCAGGGCCATATCGGCACAAATCAAGGCGTTGGTTGAACCGACCGTGTTGCGCTTAACGCAAGGCACTTCCACCAAACCGGCCACCGGGTCACAAACCAGACCCAGCAGGTTACCCAAGGCCATAGCAAAGGCATGAGCCGACTGGGCCGGGCTCCCGCCCATAATGGCCACAGCCGCGGCCGCCGCCATAGCGGAAGCCGACCCTACTTCAGCCTGACAGCCACCCGCCGCCCCTGAAATAAAGGCATTGTTGGCCGTTACCATGCCGAATAGGGCTGCCACGAAGAGGAAGTTGAGCTTGTCTTCCTTGGACAGATTGTACTGTTCATGGATGGCAAAGAGCACTCCCGGCAAGGTCCCGCTGGCACCTGCCGTCGGGGTGGCACAGACCACGCCCATGGCAGCATTAACCTCGTTGGTAGCCAAGGCTGCTTCCACCCCTACTAGGGTCATTTGCCCTGAGAGGGTTTTGCCTGCCTGGCGGTACTTGCGCATCTTGACGGCATTGCCGCCCGTTAAGCCGGTTGGTGAGAAGACGCCTTCTCCGGTAATCCCTCGCTGGTAGGCATTTTCCATAGCTAAGAGGGCATCCGACATCTTATGGAGGACGGCTTCCCGGCTAGTCCGGTTAATCCGCATCTCCTGTTCAATCATGATCTCAGCCAGGGACAGGCCCGTCTCTTGGGCGTAGTCCACAATGGCTTCAATCGATTCAAAAATTCCCATTTCTTTACCTCAACAATTGATAGCTGTCGACACAACTAGAGTAGAATTAAAGACTCCACATGGTCCATTTCTTCCATGGCATAGTAGAGACTCTGTGGAAAGTGGTGCTGGATCTCGAAATAAGACAGGTAACGTCCTTGGACAGCCTGGCTCAAGGTCTGCGTGACCACAATGCCTTCGGCCGCAAAGCGCGCCAAGAAGCTAGCCTCCGTCTCCGGCCGGTCACTGATTAGGAGCAAGGCAGGCAAATAGCCTGTCGGCTCAATCAAGAAGCCCCCCAGCTCAATCAGGCGTAACTCCACCTTACCGCCGCCCACCGAAATCCCGACTAGCGGGAAGTCTTGTGGTCATTGATTAAGGTAATGTCAGCCGTATTGGGATGGTTATAAGGACTTGGCCCCTCCATTTCGATAAATTGCACCTTCATCCCCTGGTTGCGGGCGATATCCACTGAGTTGGGAACCCGATGGTCGTCATAAGAAAAGCCCAAAACGCCAGCGATGGTCGCAAAATCCGTTCCGTGTCCCAGATGCGTCTCCGCAAAGGACTCGTAGTAGCGGACGATAATCTCGGTTGGGCGGTCGCGAAAAATCTTCTGGGCCGCTGCCCCGATATTAATGGCGCCAGCCGTATGTGAAGAAGACGGTCCTACCATGACAGGTCCAATCACGTCAAAACAGCTAGAATAGCTGGTATTTTTGGCTTGAATCTTAACTTCCTGGCTCATGCTAGCACCGCTCCTCTCCATATGGCTTTGTCATCTCCTTATTATACACTCTCATGCCCCTGTTTTTCTAGCAAAAGCACTCAATTTTTCTGGCTTTTTTTAAGAAAATCTGGCGCCAAAAACTGGCCCCCAGCAACTAGCCGGACTGGGCACATTGGTGTATAATCAATAGGGTATAGACATGTCAAGAAAGGGAGACCACGCGTGAAACAAGAATATAAGAAAATTGCCGAAGTCGCCGTCCTGGCCGGCCGCATCATGCTGGAAAGTCAGGCCGAGAGTTATCGGATTGAAGACACGGTCGAGCGCATCCTCAAGACCAGCCAATGCCAGACCACCGAAGTCTTCGCCAATACCACCGGCCTCTTCGTCACCTTAGACGACCCTAGCATCGAGCCCATTACCATCGTCCGCCGCATCAAGCACCGCGGTACCCACCTGCGTAAGATTCACCATGTTAACAATATTTCCCGCCAGCTGACCAAGGGCGAGATTAGCCTAGAAGAAGCTCGCGTCCGCCTGGAAAAGGTCGACGTCTCCGAGTACACCCTCTTCCACTTCGACCTAGCCGTCTTCTTCCTAGTGGTTTCCTTCGCCGTCCTCTTAGGCGGCTCTATCTGGGATATTGCTGTGTCGGGCCTGGCCGCCCTGCTGGTTATTTTCGGTTACTGGCTACAAGGCAAGCTGGCCATGAATGCCCTTATGACCGGGACGGTCTCCACCTTCTTCCTGGGTGCTATTATGCCCTTCGTCTTGCTGGGTGTGCCCCAGCCCCATAATCTGGATATTATCATTATTTCCGCCCTCATGCCCCTCTTCCCAGGCACGGCCTTCACCAATGGGATTCGGGACACCCTCAAGGGCGACTACGTCTCCGGCCTGGCCAAGATTGCGGAAGCCTTGGTTATCGCCGTTAGCTTAGGGCTGGGTGTGGCCCTAGGACTCTTTGTATCGAATGGAGTGTTGAGCCTATGACCTGGATGTCCCTATTTTCTTTATGCTTTCAAACAGCCGGGGCCTATGTGGCCACTATTACGGCTGCCATCATGGTGGAAATCCCCCGCTCCCTCCTCTTCAAATGTGGTTGGGTGGGCGCCCTGGGCTACCTGATCTATCTCTTAGTCATGCCCGGCCACGGACCGGCCGTCGCCACCTTGGTGGCCGGCATTGGCATTGCCATCCTGTCCCAGCTCTTCGCCCGCAGCTTCCGGGCGCCGGTCACCATGTTCTACATTCCAGGCTTCTTCCCGCTGGTACCCGGGATTGGCGTCTACCGGACGGCCTTTTACTATATCAACGACAATCCGGCCCAAGCCAGCTACTATATGGTCCAGTCGGCCCTGATTGCTGGGGCCATTGCCCTGTCTATTTTCCTGGTGGATTCCTGCCTGGAAATCTACCACCATCTGCGCAACCAAGCCAAAGCCAAGCGAAAGGAGCAGTCACATGGATAATTGGATCGACCTCAGCCTGCCGGTCGCTTCGACCCTTAAGGCCCACCCCGAAGTCAAAGAACTCCTCATTGACCTGGGCTTCAAGCCCCTAGGCAATCCCGTCATGCTCAAGACCGTTGGCGCGGTGACTAGCCTGGAAAGGGGCGCCAGCCTGATTGGCCTGGATTTGCAGGTCCTCATTCAGGAGCTCCACCACAATGGCTACCTGGTCAAAGGAGTGGATGACCATGACCAATAGCAGTCGCGACCAACGCATTCAAGTCCTCAAGGACATCCTGCTCCGCCTCCACCATGGGGCCAGCCCCGACAGTGTGGAGGCCGACTTCCAGGCCCATTTTAGCGATGTGTCGCCGATCGAAGTCTCCCTCATGGAACACGAGCTCATGAATGGCGACCACGGCGTGGGCTTCGAAGACGTGATGAAGCTCTGTACCGTCCACGCCAAGGTCATGGCCGCCGGCGTTCAGGGCAAAGAAGTGCCCGACAGCCAGCAGGAAGGCCATCCCGTCTGGATCTTCAAGCAAGAAAACCTCGCCCTACAAGCGGGCCTCCACCGGATTCAACGCCTGCTGGATGCCCTGGAGTCTGCGGAAAGCCAGGGCCAGGACTTAGATCCTGGTCTCCTGCGCGGCCTGACCCGCCAGTACCAGCTGCTAGACCAATTCCAACGCCACTACCGCCGCAAGGAAGAACTCTTCTTCCCCATCATGGAGTCCTACGGCCACGACGCGCCGCCTAAGGTTATGTGGGGCGTGGACGACCAGATTCGGGATTTATTTGGCTTGGCTAAGGAAGCGCTGAAAGGCCTGGTGGACCAGTCTGGGGACGCCTCCGTGACCCAAGTCCTGGCCACTTACCAGGCCTTCGTCCAAGAATTCAAGGACATGATCTTCAAGGAAGAAGCCATCCTGATTCCCTTGCTGCTGTCCCTCTTCAGCGAGGACGACTGGCTGGCCATCGCCAAGGACAGCCCCGAGTTCGGCTATGCTATTATCCAGCCCGACAAGGAGTGGCTGCCAAGCCGGGTGAAGTTTGGAGCCGAGAGTGCGGCTCAAAACGAGGGGCCGGCAGGAGCCTCTGCTGAGTCGCCCACAAAATCAGTCGCTAGCTCAGTTAGTGACTCTGCCTCCAACCCGGCCACTAGCCCAACTGCTAAGCCGGTCGCAAAATCAGCTGCTGACTCAGCTACTAGCCCGACGCCCAAGCCCGAGGCCGACCTGCCCTTTGGCGGCGGCTATCTCAGCCTCAAGGAAGCCAACCTCATCCTCAACCACCTACCCTTTGAGATTACCTTTATCGACAAAAACGACCTTTTCAAATACTTCAACACTTCCATCGCTATTGAGAACAAACTCTTTCCCCGGGTGCCCAGCGCTATCGGCCGACACGTGAAAATGTGCCACCCGCCCCGCAGTCTGGACATGGTCATGACCCTGATTGACGACCTTAAGCACAAGCGCCGGGCCAGCGAATCCATGTGGTTCCACCGCTCGGACGGCCGCTTTGCCTATGTGACCTATATCGGCGTCTTCGATGACCAGGACCAATACATGGGCGTGCTGGAATATGTTCACGACATCGCTCCCCTACTGGATTTGGGTCCAGACAAACGGGGGCTGGCACCTTTGGAGGGGAATGGGGAGCAAGCTAAAGACTAGACTTGCCCTGAAACGACAGGCCTAAGTCGCTCGCTATGACAGTCCTACCCGACTCAAAGCACTTGCTATGACGCAGGCAACGGACTCAAAGCCTTCACTAGGGCTCCAGCCCCGACTCAAACCCCACCCAAGACACATATCACCAACCAAAGGAGCTCACCCATGACACAAGTAACAGACTTTAGCGTGATGGCCCAAGACGGTCAGCCCTTTGCCTTGGAAGCCTACCGCGGCCAGGTGCTCTTAATTGTCAACACCGCCACCGGCTGTGGCTTCACGCCCCAATACCAAGGCCTGCAAGCCCTCTACGACCGCTACCGCGACCAAGGCTTCGCCGTCTTGGACTTCCCTTGCAACCAATTCAAGGGCCAAGCCCCTGGAACCGCTCAGGAAATCAATGACTTCTGTAGCCTCAACTACCAGACCACTTTCCCACGCTTTGCCAAGATAGAAGTTAACGGCGACCAGGCCGACCCGCTCTACACTTGGCTCAAGTCCCAAAAACGCGGTCGCATGGGTCGGCGCATCGAGTGGAACTTCGCCAAGTTCCTGATTAACCGCCAGGGCCAAGTGGTCAAACGCTACTTTGCCACCACCAAGCCTGAACGCATCACCCGTGATATTGAGCGACTGTTGGGGGAGAAGTAACAAGAAAAATTAGGCTGGCAACTACCAGAAATAAGGGCTGCTGCCCACTAGAAAGGATTGACCCTATGACCTATCGTTACCTCCTCTTCGACCTAGACCACACCCTACTGGACTTCGATGCTAGCCAAGCACTTGCCCTTGAAGCCTTCTGCCAGGCCCACGACCTGGACTACAGCGACCAGCTTCTAGCTGACTACCACGCCCACAGCCACCGGCTCTGGCACCAGCTGGAATTGGGCCAACTGACCCTGGACCAACTCCTGGACCGCCGCTTCAAGGAATTTTTCCAGCCCCATCTGGATCACCTGGACGGCCGCAGCCTGGATGACCAGTACCGCGACCTTTTGGTCGTTCACAACCAAATCTTTCCCGGCGCCGACACCCTCTTGCTAGACTTGAAAAGCGCTGGCTACCAGCTGGTGGCCGCTACTAACGGCGTTTCCGACACCCAGCGCAAGCGTCTGGCTCAGGTTCAGTGGCTAGACCTCTTTGACCACTTAGCTATCTCAGGCGAACTGGGCCACAGCAAGCCAGACCCTGGCTTCTACCAGGCCATTTACAAGATGACCGGCGTCGACGACACCCGCGCCTACCTCATGATTGGCGACCGCCTGCAAAGCGACATGCTAGGCGCCCACCAGGCCGGCATTGACAGCCTCTGGTACAACCCGCATCAAGCCGCCGCGCCGGCCGACCTGCCTCTGACCTATGTAGTTCAGGACTATGCTGGAATTAGGAAAATTTTACTCTAAAAAGAAGGGGACTGTGGCTCCCCTTGAGTTTCTGCCCGAGCCAGTGGTCCACTCGACAAAGTGGACCACTGGCTCTTGGCTTTTGCCCTGTTTTGCGCCTTTTTCCTAGGTTTTTGGCCGAGCTAGTGGTCCACTCGGCGGAGTGGTCCACTAGCTCCTAGCTTTTGCCCTGTTTTGCGATTAAGTCCCTATAATTGTGTAAAAAGAAAAAGCCAGGTAATCTCTGGTACAATGTAGTTGTCGGAAAACATTGAAAGAGGAGATTACCATGACTTACCTTAATATTAACCTAAACTTGAAGAATTAACAGAGGCAGTTTTAAACAGTGATATGAACACACTTATGAAGTCGCTGGCCATTACCGTCTTCAATGCCTACATGGAAGAAGAACGCCACCAGTTCATCCAAGCCGCTCCCCATGAACGCTCCGACCAGCGCCAAGACTATCGCAACGGTTACTATGAACGCCAATGGACGCTATCCATCGGCACCCTTAAATTACAAGTCCCACGCACGCGTTCTGGCGAGTTTAAAACCGAGCTCTTTGAACGTTACCAGCGCAACGAACAGGCCTTCCTGCTCTCCATGATGGAAATGGTGGTCAATGGGGTCTCAACACGCAAAGTCACTAAAAATCGTGCAGGAATTGTGTGGTGAGACGGTTTCCAAGTCCTTTGTGTCAGATGTCATGAAGCGGCTGGATCCTGAGATTGAAGCCTTCAAAAAAACCGGACCCTGACCCACAGCCACTTCCGTTATCTCTACCTTGATGCCCTTTACATTAAGGTGCGTGAAGAAGGCCGCGTGGTATCCAAGGCAGTCTACCTTGCCCAAGGCGTTAACGAGGCCAACAAGCGTGAAATCATCGGCTTTTGGGTGTCAGAAGAAGAAAGCAAAGAGGCTTGGCTGACTTTCCTTCAGTCTCTCCGTGCCCGTGGTTTGAGCCAGCCCACCCTGATTATTTCAGACGCTCATTCTGGACTTAGAGCCGCCATTCAGCACTGCTTTGTTGGGGTGCCATGGCAACGTTGCGTCTTTCATTTCTTGTCCAACATTGTCGAGACCATCCCCAGAAAGGGGAGTCTAGAGGCGCGCGCTAAGTTGAAGGCCATTTTCCAGGCGCCCACCGCCGAACATGCAAGGCGACTCAAAGAAGATTTTTGAGGCCTCCGTCGCGGACAATCCTCGCTATCAGAAGGCCTTAAAGGTTTTAGACGAGGGCTTTGAAGATGCCGTTCAGTTTATGATGGAGCCTGAGATTTACCATCCCAATTTGCGGACTACCAACTCTGTCGAACGTTTAAACCGTGAAATCAGACGGCGGGATAAGGTCATTGGCGTCTATCCTAATGTCGCTTCTGCTGAGCGATTAATTGGCGCCATCCTCATTGATTTAAACGATGCTTGGCAGGCCAATGCACGCCCCTTCCTTGTCAACTTCACCAAACGCAAATAAGCTATAGGACAGCCTACATATTTTTACACAGGATTTTGGACTTGACTTGTTTTGCGCCCTTTTTCCAAGTTTCCGGCCTAGCCAGTGGTCCACTCGGCGGAGTGGACCACTGGCTCCTAGCTTTTGCCCCGTTTTGCGCCTTTTCCCAGGTTTCTGACCGAGCTAGTGGTCCACTCGACGGAGTGGACCACTGGCTCCCAGATTCCGCCTCGTTTTGGGGCCTTTTCACAGGTTTCCGGCCTTTTCCTCGAATTTTGGCGGCTTTTCCTAGTTTCTGCCTTCCTCTTAATTTCCTGTCCCCCTTTCCACTAAAGGTTTTACTTCACAATTCACTTGAAGTATACTAGGTAAAAGTCCATTTCCTCTCCCACATCAGTTAGGAGGCTAGATCATGAAGTATCTCCACCCCACCTTGCTCTGTGTTTTATTAGCGGCGGTAACCTGGGCCATTCTGGCTCACAGCGACTGCCTGCTCTGGCTCGTGGCGGCCACCCTACTTGAGGGAATTGCCTGTCTCTATTACTATGAACGGCGCAAATCCTAGCCCGCATCATTTTTTTCTTTAATTTTGCCTATAATGTATGCTATAATAACGAAGGTATCGAGGCTTTGGCCTCAAATTCAACTGACAAAAGGAGCAGTAAGATGATTAGTGTAAGTGATTTAAAAGCAGGGATGACTTTCATCCTAGACGGTAAATTGTGGCGCGTATTGGAAATTTCCCACCACAAACCAGGGAAAGGTAACACCATCATGCGGATGAAAATCCGTGACGTCCGCAACAACTCTACTGTGGACACCACCATGCGTCCAGATGAAAAGGTAGAACGTGCCCACATCGACACCAAGGACGTGCAATACCTCTACAGCCAAGACAGCACTGCTTTCTTCATGGACTTAGAGACTTATGACCAATACGAAATCGCTGAAGACGCCATCGAGCGCGAATTGAAGTTCTTATTGGAAAATGCGGAAGCTAAGATCCAATTCTACGGCAGCGAAGTAATCGGGGTTCAACTCCCATCAACGGTTGTCCTCCAAGTAACCGAAACTCAACCTTCTATCAAAGGCGCTACCGTTTCTGGTTCTGGGAAACCTGCAACTATGGAAACTGGCTTAGTAGTCAACGTGCCAGACTTCATCGAAGCCGGCGAATACTTAGTCGTTAACACCGCTGAAGGTACTTACAGCGGCCGCGCTAACAAGTAAGCATAAAGAAGCCACTACCCTGAGGTAGTGGCGTTTTTTGTTGTGGCGTCATAAAAAGAACCCCTCCTCCTCACCACATAAGGCCAGGAGCCTAGTTCTTTCTTCCCCACTCCCCAGTGACTACCAGGCCTCATGGCCAAAAGCGGCCTAGTGCTGGCCAGGATGGCTGGCCTATGAGCGGGGCTTGGAGCCCTAGCGACTTAGCCCAGCCATAGCCAGGCAAGGCGGAAGACAGCCGCAGGATGGCTGGAGCCGGTCCCTGCACTTGGCCCCGCCTTTTGGCTTAAGGAGGCCTGGCAGTCACGACCCAGCAGGCAGACACCAAAAGACCAGCCACCTCCCCACAAAGGGCCAGGCAGCTGGTCTTTTCATTTTAACTGAATCTATTGCCGTCAGGCGGGCAGAAACTAAGTAACCCCCCCTACTTCTCCTTATCCTCCAGAATCTCAAACCCATAGCCACGGATATTGGCCCGCAAGAGGTCCAGGTACTGTCGCGTAATAGGGCTTGGCTCTACCTGTTGGGGCATGAGGTAGCCCAGGGTCATCATGTCGTCCACTTCCAGAGGAATGGCGATGATTTTGTCGTCGTTAAGCTCGCTGGAGATGATCCCTGAGGAAATAGTGTAGCCATTAAGCCCCACCATGAGGTTGAAGATGGTAGCCCGGTCGCTGACCTTGATGTGCATCTTGCGGTTGAGGGTACTCAAAATCTCTTCCGCAAAATAGAAGGAGTTCTCCTGGCCTTGCTCATAAGATAGGTAAGGATAGTCCTCTAGGTCCCGTAACTTAACCGATGACTTCTGGGCCAGAGGATTGTCCCGGCAGACGAAGACGTGGGGCTTAGCCTTGAACAAAGGCGTAAACTTGAGCTTTCTCCTTGAAGAGTTTGGTCAGGACCTGGCGGTTGAACTTGTTGAGGTAGAGAATGCCCAGGGAACTCTTGAAGGACATGACGTCTTCCAGGATGTTCTGGGTCTCGGTCTCCCGCAGGGTGAACTGGTACTCTTCCGCATCTACCTGCTTAATCAAGTCCACAAAGGCATGGACCACGAAGGCATAGTGCTGGGCGGACACCGAGAAGGCCTGCTTGCGGACGGTGTGTTGCTTGTATTTGGCTTCCATGAGCTTGACTTGGTCCAGGATTTGGCGGGCGTAGATCATAAACTCCCGGCCTTCGTTGGTCAGAGAGACCCCAGACTTCTGGCGGACTAGCAGCTGCAGATCCATCTCCTGCTCTAACTCCTTAATGGCATTACTGAGGCTAGGCTGGGATAAGAAGAGGGCCTTGGCCGCTTCATTAATGGAGCCTGATTCCACGATTTTCTCAAGATATTGCAGTTGTTGGATTCTCATCATAGTCACTCCCTTGAATTACTCCAGTATATTATAACCTAAAACTATAACCGTGTATACTTTTTTTCAATTATTCAAGAGGACCGTTTCCATGATAGGATAGACTTATCAATAAGGAGGTCGATTGCATGACAACATCGATTATTGGTTTCCCACGAATCGGGGAACACCGTGAATTAAAATTTGCTACTGAAAAATACTTCCGTAAGGAAATCAGCGCTGAAGAACTTCAAGCAACCGCTAAGGAACTCCGCGCTAAACACTGGCGCCTAGCCCAAGAACGCGGCGTGGACCAAATCCCAAGTAATGACTTCTCCCTCTACGATACCTTCTTGGACACTGCTGTCCTCTTCAATATCGTACCTGAGCAAGTGCAAGCCATTGACTTGAGCGAATTGGACAAGTACTTTGCCCTAGCCCGCGGCTACCAAGGGGAAAAAAGGTGACGTACGCGCCCTCCCAATGAAAAAAATGGTTCAACACCAACTACCACTATATTGTACCTAAATTCGAGGCTAACACCCAAGTTAAGTTAGCCGGCCACAAGCTCTTTGACGAATTCCAAGAAGCTAAGGACTTAGGCATCCACACTCGTCCAGTCTTAGTTGGGCCATTCACCCTCTTACGTCTGGCTGAATATGCTGAAGGCGTCAACCCAGTTCAATTCATCGAGCCTTTAGTGGCAGCCTACAAGGAAGTTTTCCGTCGCTTGGCTGACTTAGGCGCAACTGACATCCAATTAGATGAGCCTGCCTTAGTTAAGGACATCTCTGAATTGGAATTGACCCTCTTCGACAAACTCTACCAAGGCTTATTAGCTGACAAGGCTGGCTTGTCCGTCCTCTTACAAACCTACTTCGGTGACGTGCGTGACGTCTACAGCCACTTGGTACAATTACCAGTTGAAGCCATCGGTTTGGACTTCTTAGAAGGCCGCAAGACCTTAGACTTAGTCAAAGAACACGGCTTCCCAGCTGACAAGGTCCTCTATGCAGGGGTGGTTAACGGTAAGAACATCTGGCGTAACGACTACGCTAAGACCTTAGCCCTCTTGGAAGAAATTCCAGCCCAAAACGTGGTCCTATCGACTTCGTGTTCTCTTCTCCACGTGCCTTTCACTACGGCTAACGAAGAGTTTGCGCCTGAAATCTTGGCTCACTTCGCTTTTGCCGCTGAGAAATTAGACGAATTACGTGAATTAGACGCTATCCGTGCTGGCCAAGGGGAAGAGTTCTTGGCAGCTAACAAGGCCCTCTTTGCGGCAGAACGTACCGTTCGCAATGCGGAATTAGCCACTCAATTGGCTGGCTTAGATGACGCAGCCTTCACCCGCCAACCTGCTTTGGCTGAACGTGCTAAGGCTCAACACCAAGCCTTCAACTTACCAGTCCTACCTACTACCACTATCGGGAGCTTCCCACAAACACGCGAAGTTAAGGTTAACCGCGCGACCTTCCGTCGTGGCGAGAAGACAGAAGCTGAATACACGGCCTTCATCGAAGCTGAAATCGACGAATGGATCAAATGGCAAGAAGAAATCGGCCTGGACGTTCTGGTTCACGGTGAATTCGAGCGTAACGACATGGTGGAATACTTCGGTGAGAACCTGTCCGGTTACCTCTTCTCTAAGAACGGTTGGGTACAATCCTACGGGACCCGCGGCGTCAAGCCACCAATCATCTGGGGCGACGTTAAGCGTGAACGTCCAATCACCGTTAAGTGGTCTGCTTACGCTCAAGCCCAATCCGACCTGCCTGTTAAAGGCATGTTAACCGGTCCGGTGACTATCCTCAACTGGTCCTTCCCTCGTGAAGACATCACCATCAAGGAATCTACCCTGCAAATTGCTTTAGCAATCCGTGAAGAAGTCCTTGACTTGGAAGCGGCCGGCATCCACATCATCCAAATCGACGAAGCGGCCCTCCGTGAGAAATTACCTTTGCGTAAGTCTGACTGGTACTCTGAATACCTAGACTGGGCGATTCCAGCCTTCCGCTTGGTTCACTCCGGCGTGGCACCAACCACTCAAATCCACACCCACATGTGCTACAGTGAATTCACTGACATCATCCCTGCCATCGAGCAATTAGATGCGGACGTGATTTCCTTCGAAGCATCCCGTTCTAACCTCCACATCTTGGACGAATTAGAACGCCAAAACTTCCAATTACAAGTAGGTCCTGGGGTTTACGACATTCACTCCCCTCGTGTCCCTTCAGTGGAAGAAATTGAACACACCATCCGCGCCATCTTGGCCAAAGTGCCAACGGAACGTGTCTGGATCAACCCAGACTGCGGTCTCAAGACGCGTGGTATTCCAGAAACTAAGGCTAGCTTGGTTAACTTAACCCAGGCTACCCGTAACATTCGAGAGGAGCTCTAACCCCTATGACACAGCCACCGGCATCCTTCCACCATCCATCCTTATCCTATGAAGTCTTCCCGCCCAACACCCAAGTTGGGGCGGAGAGACTGACCCATACTTTGAATGATTTGGCGGAACTCAAGCCGGACTTCATCAGTGTCACCTGCAGCAACCGCCAGCCTAATATTCAGGAAACCACCCTCAAGGTAGCCAATCACGTTCAGAACACCCTGCACATCCCAACCATCGCCCACCTGCCAGCTATGTACCTGAGCAAGGAGCGCGTGGCGGCTAGCTTGGACTCTCTGGACCAACTGGGCATCCGTCGGGTCCTGGCCCTGCGCGGCGACATTCTGGAAGGCCTGGAGCCGGTCGGCGACTTCTCTTATGCGGAAGAGCTCATTCATTTCATTAAGGAAGGCAAGCCCCACTTCGACATTACGGCGGCCTGCTATCCGGAAGTCCATCCCGACGCGCCTAATGCCGTCGCGGACGTCCGCTTCCTCAAGCGCAAGGTCGACGCTGGCGTTGACCGCCTGATTACCCAACTCTTCTTCGACAATGATTGTTTCTATCATTTCCAAGAAAAGTGCGCCCTGGCCAATATCGAAGTGCCAATTCTGGCGGGTATCATGCCTATCGTCAACCGCAACCAGGCCCTGCGCCTGCTGACCACCTGTGAGACCACTAAGTTGCCTCGCAAGTTCAAAGCCATCCTGGACAAGTACGAGCACGAGCCTCAAGCCCTCCGGGCGGCCGGCCTAGCTTATGCCCTGGACCAAATTGTCGACCTGATCACCCAAGGCGCCGACGGGATTCACCTCTATACCATGAACCAGTCGGACACCGCCCACTATATCGCGGACGCGGCTAAGGCCTTGTTTAAGTGATTGAAAATGAAGTAAAAGAGCCAGCCCTAGGGGGCTGGCTTTTTTGACTTGATGCCTTATGTTAGTTTTTTATGTTCAGCTTCTTCTTTTAATGCCTGAATTTCAGCGTCTAGCTTATTAGCCTTCTTCGTAAGATATGCTAGATAAAGCGATAAAATTATTTGGACAATAAACAAGATAGTTAGGATAATTTTCATGATGATTGTCATGCGCGACCTATCACTGGAGCAATCACGCACGTATTCACCTCCAAGTTTGTCATAACACTAGTATACAACTTAAGCATTAGATTTTCCAATAGAAAGCTAACTGTATGATATGATCCTATTTATTCATCTCCATATCTGCTTATTTTTTCTTACAATTTTTTTGATGTGCTTTTAATTTCTTCATCGCCCAATCATAATGACTTGAAGTAGTGCTTACAAAATACGAACCAAGTACACTTCCTCCTACCCACTTATAGACATCTTTTGAAAACAATTCTTCGTTTGTAAATCTCTCAGCTAATTCTAAAATATCTTTATGGGATTTATGAAACATTTCTTTTGCATCTTCAAGAGAAGTATTTTGATGTTTTTTCCAAAACTCGACATTCATATCTCCATAAGTTTTCCAATTATATGGAGCTGGAATAAAAGGTTTTGCCACTCCCTTTAAATTTGTATCTACCCAATTCAAAAGAAGTTGGTGCCATTCATATAAATGAATCAAAATATCTCTTAGATTTTTATCTCTTTTCCAATGAGCCTCTTTCTTTTTTTCATCACTTGAAAAGTCAAAAGGTGTGTTTAATTCTTCGTCAGATAGCTTAGCAATTAATACGTTCAACTTATCATAGTTTTCTTTCGCTGCAATCATTAAATCTTCTTTTGTTCTTGGTCTTGGCATAATATTTCCTCCTACTTTACGCTATATCTCAATATGGTTTTTGAGTTTTCTTCTGATGTTCTATTCTTGTTGCTCAAATAGATTAAAAGATAAAAAACTACCTCAAAAGCCTTATTTAAAAGGGCTTTTTTTCCTTATTTTCCCACTATTTCTAATTCCGAGAAACTATTTGAATTAAAAAAGAATGCTGATAAATCAATATTCTTTTTTTGTATTGTTTTAAAAGAAACTTGATATTCTGTCTGTTTAGCTACCAAAAAGCTACCAAATTTTATTGGCTCCACTGTTTTATATAATCAATTATATCCTGTTCGAGTTCGCTTTTCTATTCTTTACTAAGTCCCTTTAACCTCGTTTATTTCCATCAACATACCTGTGTCTTCAAATTATTTTTTATTTAATAGATAAATTGTAAAATATAGTGCAGAAAAGACAGATTTCTCAAAATTTAGAATCTGTCTTTCTTTTCTTAATATACTGTTCGTGTATGGACCAGTCCATTTGGAGCTTCAAATTCGTATTCTAAATAATCTTGATAGGTCCCTGGTGCAATCACTCCCCGCACATCTAATACGGCCGTTCCCGCCTGTCCCACAATTGAATCTGCTAACAGGCAGCAATTAGTAGACAGAACAAAATAAGATTTAAAACGCGAAGAAGTAAATTTATATAGCTCAGCCCCTAAATCATACTTCAATTTGTAGGCATAGGTCGGCTGACCGTCTTCTTGTAACCTACTAGGCGGATCCCAAGGTGCTAATAACTGATCAATCTCAGCTAGACGCTCCTCCACTGCCTGACTCTCTTCTTCAGTAAGGGATAGACTGTATCCAAACAGAGTCTTGTGACTCTCCTTTTTACATAGTTCGATGTATGGTTCCTTATCCACTTTAAAAAGTACGCCATCGCCAATCGTCCCAAACAGACGCTCTGAAAAGGGATCGTAACTTCCGTAAGAAATCACCGTCCCCTGGTAACAAATATCAACATGCCCAATGGCACCAAATAGGTTGCTATCAGAAGTATGAACTAAAATTTCTAATTCTCTTGCCTCTTCTTCTTTTTTCACCAGTCGATAAGGACCGCTATGGCCCGCCGAACTTCCTTTTTGAAGAAATTGGTTAAACCGTTTTAGCGATTCAGCTGGGATAAAAGCAGCAAAGATAACAGGTAGGCTAATACGAAAGCGACGTTTTAACTCCTGGCCTTGTTGGTCTTTATCAAATAAATACCATCTCGAATATTAGAAATCCCCAACAAGACCAGATAAGTCCCCAAGATGATAAATTGAAAGTGCCCATCTGAACTAGGTCCCAAGACGCTTGCTATACCAATCCCCCCGTTCAAAAGAGCATCCAATAAATAGAACCAGCCTCCTTTTACACGATTGGCCTTGTAAAGCCAAAATGTAATGGCATAAATCAGAGCTGTTCCCAACTGGTAAGCTCCTAAACAAATTACAACCAAATCAACGGGTAAATTGGTCAATCGATTCAACCAACTCAAACTAACCGAAAGAAAAATTAACCAAATGGAATGGCTATAGGAAATAGACTTGCGACGCAACATAAAGCGCAGAAGAAAGCTTCCTAGTCCATCGACTAAAAAGTAAACAGCTAATAGGTCCAAGGAAAATTTGGTGAAACCAACACCGTTTCGAAAAATGAGGACCCCAAAAATGACGGCAAGAACCCCAAACAATAAAGTCCGTCTTCTTGCAACTTCTTCAACAGATAATTTTTTCACCGTAGCACCCTCCTTCATAGTTCAAAGGTCTTTACACAACTTATTTTACACTACCTAAATACTTCTTTATCAAGAAATATATTTCTAACTTTTGTTCATCAGTTAATTCCACTTTTCTAAGTAAATCTACAATATCATCCAATCCATCATTTCTACCTTGAAGTTTATCAAAAGTAACTCCAAATATTTCAGCTAGTTTTTTTACTGTTTCATCTTTTGGATTCCTCCCTCCGTTTTCCCACCTAGCATATTGAGCTTGAGCTACACCTAACTTTTCAGCAACTTCTATTTGAGTGAGACCTGCATCCAGTCGGGCTTTTTTTATATTGTCTTTTAACATTATAAAATTCCTTTCGCTTTTTCATTGACCTATAACCAAAAAGGTTGTATTATACTTATATAACCTTTTTGGTTATAATATGAAACGTACAAAAATAGATGATACAAGCTAACTTATGAATATACAAAAACACCCCAGAAAGCCTTACAAAGAGTTCTGAGGCTTTCGTTTAGAATCAATATAATTATACCAAAATGGTAATACAAAGTCCATGAAAAACGAAAAATGATTATGTTGAGGATATTATGAAATCTACACATTACGCAACAAAAGACAATGACACTCATTCTTTTTATTTGTCTAGTTTAGGGAAGCATCTGTTTTAATAAATGATGATGTATTTAACGACATTCGAGGCGAAGAAATTGAATTTAGACCATTTGAACTGCTCTCAAGTTTTTTAGACAAGTATTTAGCTAGTATATAAACTAATAAGATGGAGATTGGAGAACAAGTGCAAGGGCGCGGGCCGAAGGCAGAGCGCCCGAAGCCCGAAGTTCTCCAAATTCTCCAACACAAAAGCTGGCGTTTCTAACAGCCAGCAAACCGATACACTTAAGACAACGTCCTAAGTAACGAGTCATTGGCAAAAATCAATAGTACCAACGAATTACGCATATTTTAAGCATAGAAAGGAGGCGTTACAGTTGAAAAATACCATTCAATCTCTACGAGAATATCAAAGTCAAGTAGATTTATCAAAACTAGAAAAATCTATTTATATCAGCATTGACCGATTAACAGTAATCTTTGATAGTGAGAACCAATCACTTAGACGAATATTTCGTGAATTACGAAAATCACTCGATAATATAATTCAAGAATTTAGTATTCAAGAAAATCTAAAAGAAGACTATTTTACTCTTTATAAAACGATAAACGAAGATGGTATAAATCTAATTTTCTTTCAACTATCGGATTATGGTGGTTATCAAGTCATACGCCTAGACTTCAACCCAAACTCACTAATAGTGGGGCGCATATTTGTTTTCTCTGGGCATCATGTTCACCCTTGGTCGAAATTAGGTAGGTCTTAAAAGTTAAATTCTGAAAACCGTCTGACTTGGTCCCATTATCTCTGACCGCTGCCGAATAAAGATTCATATCAAGATTATCTGGCAACTAAATTTTGTATTGCATTGATAATATGATCGACCTCCTCAACTTATATCTAACCCTCGGTCCCTATTAATACCACTTTTCGAATAGTCTTTCCTTTAATATAGCTGGGTTTGTAGGGGAAAGGAAATGATAGAACTTGTATTAATTGTACTATTCACGAAATGGGTTGTAAAGGCATTTATGTCTTCTATGCTTATCCGTATTCAATAAAGCTATGAAACACGCAAAAAAACGACCACCCTTACCAGAGTGATCGACTAATCAAGTGTTTGATTATAGTGAGGCTGGTTAAGCCTAGTTTGAGTTTGCTTCTTCTGAGCTACTACTGACTGCTTCTTCCGCCACTTCTTGGCTGGCTTCAGCAAGGTCTTCTGCCTTTTCCTGGACAGTTTGAGCACCTTCTGCGACCGCGTCCTTGGCGTCATCGGCTACTTCTGCGTATGGCGATTGCCTATGTCGGGCTATACCGAAATATGCAGGATCTCGTAGACATTCATACCTTGAATTTGATCCGGCAAGTTTTGGAAGAAATAATATTCTGAGCATTCCCATTTATCGGGGTTATAGATTAATAAGCGGGCTGCGTCCTGGTCAGTGTCGCAGGAGAAGGTCAATTCCTGCATGGTGGCTGACTCTGGGATAGCTCTTTTGAGCTCTATGCAGTATCGCGCTGACAGGAAATCCTCACTTCTTTGGAAGGATAAGGGAACCCCAATGGGGATATGTTGCCAGCCAAAAGACTTGAGAATGTTGTCGTAGAAGCCCTGCCAGATGAATTGGTTCATCCCATCTACCCCACTCCACAAATAGAGGGGCGCGTATTGGTTTGTCTGGGCATCATGTTCACCCTTGGTCGAAATCAGATAGGCCTTGAAAATTAAATCCTGGAAGCCGTCTGTCTTGGTCCCATTCTCTCTGACCCGCTGCCGGATAAGATTCATATCAAAATCATCTGGCAACTGAATTTTGTATTGCATTGATAACATGGTCGTTCACCTCAACTTATATCTAACCTTCGGTCCCTATTATTATATCGCTTCTCCAATAGTCTGTCATTTAATCTAGTTGGGTGCCCTAGTTGATAGTCAAGTCTTCCTAGTCAAAAAAATCGACCACCCTTACCAGAGTGGTCGACTAATCAAACGTTTGATTATAGTGAGGCTGACTAAGCCCGGTTTGAGTTTGCTGCTTGTGAGCTACTACTGACTGCTTCTTCCGCTACTTCTTGACTGCCTTCAGCAAGGTCTTCTGCCCTTGCTTGGATAGCTTGAACGCCATCTTGAGCAAGGTCCTTAGCCTCTTGAGCTAGCTCTTTTGCGTCCTCAGTCGCCTCTTGGCCTGCCTCAGCAAGATCTTCTGCCGTGTCTTCAGCCACATGTGCTGCTTCTTCTGCAGCTTCTTCAGCCACTTCCTTCGCGTCATCGGCCCTTTCTTCGACAGCTTCAACACCGTCTGCTACTGCTTCTTCAGCTTGGTCCGCAGCTTCTTCGGCTACATCCTTGGCTTGATCCGCAGTTTCTTCGGCTACATCCTTGGCCTGATCAGCTGTATCCTCGGCTGCATCTTTAGCCTGCTCAGCACCGCCACTAATGGCGTCCTTGGCCGCTTCAATGCCTTGGCCTACTTTTTCAGTGACTGCCGCTAGCCCGCTGCCAATGCCGTCTTTGGCTTTGCCTAAGGTGTCAGAGGCAAATTCGCCTGTGCTTTCAGCCATATGGCTTACATGATCTTGCAGACTGACAGTATCAGCTTCTTGCTTGGCTTGAGTCTTGACTTCAAGGACCTTGAGATTGACATCAATCACGCTAAGGCCTGTCATGTTCCGAATGACATCGATCACTAAATGCTTGATGTCATGATATAAATCAGAAACGTTTCTTATATTCTGCAATGACATTTAAGTCTACACGCGCCTCTTCCTTACCAAGCACTAGCTTGACGCCACTGGTAAACTTGTCGGTGTTGACAATCTTGCCCGCTAAGTTAGAGAAGAAGCCACCGTCAACTGCCAAGAGGCCGTCAACATTGGCTAGCGCCTGTCCAATCTGCTTTTTGATCGCTTTGCGATTGTAAGACTTGCCAGCAGGACTTGGATTGAGTGTCTTATCTGATGTAGGTTGATTATTTGACATACCCTATCCCCTCTCTACTTTTTATTTGCGAGAATTTTGAAGATACCAACCAGCTGCTGCGCCAGTTCCTACAAGCGCGACAACAAAGATGGTTCTGAAAAACCCGATATTCAAAATGACAGTTGCCAAGCCAAGGCCAATGGCCCCTCCGAGAATAGGATAGGGTAGGTTTTTGATTTTCTTCATCATAAGACTTACCCCTAGTTCTCTAAGTTTTCTTGTGGCTGAGTTTCAAATGCTTGAGCTTTTTGGCTAGTTGGCTCTGCTGCAGTATTCAAGACCTTCACATTGAGATAAATATTATGGTTCAATCCCAAGTAGGAATTGAGGCCATTAATAATCTCCTTTTGTAAAGCGTTTGTTCTATTGGCAACGTCTACCCCTTGGTTAATGGCACCCTTAACGGTTACTTCACACTTTTTCTTGGTGAGTTTGACCTTAACTTTAGGAGAAGCCATGTAAGAGGCGGCTGAAATAGCCGACTTCACATGGCTTACGATCGCTGATTTTTTAACTGTCAACCGTCCATTCGCCTCCGACAAGACCACTTGGGTGTAGTCTCGCGGATAGAACAAGATGACAAGTATCGCAATGAGTGTCGCAATGGTCAGGACAAGGGATAACCAGAAGATAGCCTGGTTATAGTAGTACCCGAATGAAGACAGTTTGTTGAGGTACTCTCCTATCCAATCCAGATTGACATAGGACTGATTACGATACAAGTTAATGGAAAATAGAACAAGCGGTGGAATACACAGTAAGATGAGCAGAGATTTTTTAATTCGTGACATGATAGTCTCCCTATACTCTATTTAATGTTTGTGTAACTGCTTGTGTTTCCTCTCGGTTGCTTAAGCCTTTTTGCCAAGTAATGCAGATACGACTGCTACTACAACTACGGCACCTAATACAGATGGAATTAAAGCCATATCTGCGAGGCGAGGACCCCAAGACCCAAGGAAAGATTGACCAACAGAAGAACCTACTAAACCAGCAAGTACGTTAGCCACGATCCCCATTGAACCGCGTTTTTTAGTGAGGTTGCCGGCTACTAAACCGATCAAGCCACCTACGATAATAGACCAGATCATGATATTGCTCCTTTCGTTCAGAATTGAAATGTAAGGACTAATTTCCGCCTTACATCTTCAACCTTAACACAGGATACTTTACAATGCAAGTTCAATATCCCTGTCGATTTTTTACCATTTTGACTATATGAGATTTCAAGATTTAAAACTAATTTAATTAATTTCACAAGTTGACATGCTAGAAATCAAGATATAGCTCATAATCTGATTGCCTATATATCGGTTTATATGACATATTTACTTATATTGTTCTAATGGCCGTTTGATTTTTATGTGAAGTCAAATTAGAAAAAATCAGTCTTAAGACCGATTTTTAGCTAAAGCACTTTCCAATCAAAATTTCCTGTGCTATACTTAGGTCATCAAATGAAAAGGAGGACATTAAAATGTCTGATTTATTGAAAGATTTGTCTCAAAAAGCTGGCGAGTTCGGCGAAAAAGCTATGGACGTAGCCGGTGATGTCTTTGAAAAAACCAAAGAAGTAGCAGGTAACGCCTTCGAAACCGCTAAAGATGTAGCGGGCGATGTTTTTGACAAAGCCAAAGAACTTGGTGGCGCAGCTAAAGACAAGGCTGAAGATGTAGCAGATGCTGCAGCTGACAAAGCTGAAGACGCTAAAGACGCGGCAGCTGATGTTGCTGAAGCAGCAGCTGATAAAGTTGAAGACGTTAAAGACGCGGCAGCTGACAAGGCTGAAGACGCTAAAGATGCGGTTCAAGACGCCGTTCAATAAGCTCTCAAGCATGGTAAGAGGAGGCATAATGCCTCCTTTTTTTGCTTATTCTTCTTTGCAGATATGATCGATGATTTCTATCTATGTAATTCAGACTTTCCTAAATCAAACATCGGCTGCCATATCAATAATAGCATTCTGAATAGCTTGATTCCCCGCATAGAAGAGGCTGATAGGCTCTCCTGATGAGTTACGCGAGCATGCATACTGCTCTATTCCTAATTCATTAAGTAGGTCCTGTATTTGCTTGCGGGCCTCATTTAGCATCTCTGTATCGGCTTCATTTTCGCCCCACGAAAGTAGGACTGCGCTAATGTCTCTTGATACTAGATAATTCGCAATGTAGCAAATATTCTCTTGCAGTAAGGCATGATTTTTGAGACTGTAGTCTATTGGCTCAAACTCTTCTGCTCGCAGTGGATGTACGTTTAGAATAGCCCAACTATCGTACTTTAAATCAGATAATAGATGGTGATTGGCATCACCCAAGGCCTTCAATAGCCGATAGGTGTTTCTATCAGGCATCCTTAGGTCTGACTTCACTGGGTGAGGACCTATCACTACCAATGGTCGTTGACCCTCTTTTTCTAACAAGTAACAGGCATCATCGTCCCCATCATAGCGTATATAATCTGGTTCGAAGCCTTTTAAGTAGCTATAATTTACCATTGCATCACATCTCTCATGGAACTAACTGTCTAAAAAAAGCTGGTTCTACACATCTATGAACCAGCAAATTCCTATGTATCCTATTTATACTTTACACTATTATAACAACAATGTAAAGGCATACACAACCAGACGAAAAAACGACCGCCCTATTCCAGAGTGGTCGTCTAATCTAATGATCGATATAGCCTAGGATTAGTTAACTCGGCTAGGTTTTGGTGCCTCGTTACTACTAACTGTTTCTTTTACAGCTTCAGCGCCGTCTTTTGCAGCCTCTTTAGCCTTATCTTCTCCAGCTCCAATTGCATCTTTGGCAGCTTCAACACCGTTGTCTACAACATCCTTAGCTGCTTCAAAGCCATTGCCTAAGACTTCTTTAGTTGCTTCGTAGCCTTCGCCTACTTTTTCAGTAACTACAGCTACACCGCTACCAATACCTTCTTTAGCTTTTTCAAAGGTTTCAGAAGCAAATTCCCCTGTAGACTCAGCAAAATTAGTCACGTGGTCTTGTAGACTAACTGAGTCAGCTTCATGCTGTTCCTTAGTCTTGATGTCTACTACTTTCACATTGACTTCTACAACTTCAAGGCTTGTCATGTCAGAAATTTCTTTAGACACAACGCGCTTGATTTCTTTATATAAGTCAGGAACATTTCTTGTATTCTACAACGACATTTAAGTCCACTGCTACTTGTTCCTTACCGACCTCTACGTTAACACCGGTTGTAACATTATCAGTATTAACAATCTTATCAGCTAAGTTAGAGAAGAAACCGCCGTCAATCGCTAAAAGCCCATCAACGTGTTCTAAAGCTAAACCGATAATCTTTTGAACTACTTTGTTATCATAAGACAATTCGCCCTTGATATCTGTAGTTACATTTTGTGTGTTTGTATTAGTATTGCTTGGTGTATGATGTTTGTTTGACATACCCTATACCTTCTTTACTATTATTTTCGTGAGTTTTGAAAATACGTGCCGACTGTAGTACCAATACCTACAAGTATCAGGATAAAGAGTGTTCTGAAGAACCCTATAAATAAGATACTTGCCGCCAATGAGAGACCAGCTGCTCCTCCGAGCACTGGATAAGGAAGATTTTTGATTTTATTGATCATTATAATACCCCCTACTTCACACGGCTTTGTACTGGCTGTGTTTCAACTACTTCAGCTTGCTTTTCTTTATGTTGCTCTGCTTCAGTATTCAATACCTTAACATTCAAGTAAATATCGTGGTTTAAGCCTAAATAAGCGTTCAACCCATCGATAATCTCTTTTTGCAATGCGTTTGTTCTATTAACAACATCTACTCCGTTGATAATGTCACCCTTTACGGTTACTTTACATTTTTTCTTAGTGAGCTTGACATTAACTTTAGGTGAAGCCATGTAAGACGAAGCTGCAATAGCCGCCTTTACATGGTTTTCAATTGCTGATTTCTTGATAGCTAATCGTCCATTCGCTTCTGAAAGCATGACTTCCGAGTAATCACGCGGATAGAATAAGATAGCAATCATCAAGATAAGGGTTGAGATCGTGAGGACTAATGATAGCCAAAAAATGGTTTGGTTGTAATAGTACCAGAATGAAGACAGATTGTTTAGGTACGATTTCAGCCAACCAAAATTAACTAAGGTCTGATTACGATACAACACGATAGTAAATAGAACTAATGGCGGAATACAGAGTAAGAAGAGCAGAGATTTCTTTAATCTTGACATGATTGTCTCCCTATACTCTTTTAGTCGTTGTGTACTCTATTTGAGTGTTCAGTTGACTCATTAAGCTTTGTTTTTGCCGAGTAACATTGATACTACTGAAACTACGATTACAGCACCTAAGACAGATGGAATTAAGGCCATTCCCGCGAGGCTTGGACCCCAAGTCCCAAGAAGATGCTGACCAACAGAAGAACCTACTAAACCAGCAAGCACATTGGCAACGATCCCCATTGAACCACCTTTTTTAGTAAGGCTACCCGCAACTAAGCCGATAAGCCCACCAATGATAATAGACCAGATCATGGTATTAGCTCCTTTCTTATAGATTTGAAATGTAAGGCTATTCATCCGCCCTACATTTCAAGATTATCACAGAAATGTTTATAAAGCAACTGTAATAATTTTCTCGGACAAGTGATAAAATCAGCAGATTAGATTTCAAAATATAAAACTAATTTAATATAATTAATGCTCTTGAAGTTGTCAAACGCCTGTTTGATTGTTTTTTTTGGATGCTTATTATAATAATCTTTATTGTTCCATTTTTTGATACTCCTCTTGTTTTTACTTGAAATTATGTGAATAGAAATTAGAAAAAATCAGTCTTCAGACCGATTTCTTCCTAAACCGCTTTCCTAAGACATTTTTTTATGCTATAATTTAATTATCAAATGAAAGGAGGACATTAAGATGTCTGATTTATTGAAAGATTTGTCTAAAAAAGCTGGCGAATTTGGCGAAAAAGCCTTGGATGTAGCTGGTGATGTTGTTGAAAAAACTAAAGAAGTAGCTGGTAACGCATTTGAAACAGCTAAAGATGTAGCTGGCGATGTTGTTGAAAAAGCTAAAGAACTTGGTGGCGCAGCTAAAGACAAGGCTGAAGATGTAGCAGATGCTGCAGCTGACAAAGCTGAAGACGCTAAAGACGCTGCAGCTGATGTTGCTGAAGCGGCAGCTGACAAGGCTGAAGACGTTAAAGACGCGGCAGCTGACAAAGTTGAAGATGCTAAAGACGCCGTTCAAGACGCCGTTCAATAAGCTCTCAAGCATGATAAAAAGGAGGCATCTGCCTCCTTTTTTTGTGTCCTTGCCCTGCCCCAGCTAGCCAACAGGTCCCTGGCCAGCCAGGGGCTATTTCTTTTCCGTGACATTTGTCTAAACAGCTAGCTATTTAGTGGGGTCTTGTCTATAATAAATATAACCGACACAGGGGTGCGGTGTCTTAGGCGCAAGTCCAAAGGAGATAGAATGAAAGAAAAAGTAATTATTATTGGTGCCGGCATGGGTGGCCTATCAGCCGCTATCCGTCTGCTTCTAGCGGGCTACCAGGTTGAGATCTATGAGAAGAACCTGACGCCTGGGGGCAAGATGAGCCAAATCCAAGCCCAGGGCTACACCTTCGATGTGGGCCCTACCATCGTCATGATGCCCGACCTCTATCGTCAACCTTTGAGTTGGCAGGCAAGAATCCCGATGATTATTTCCGTCTTAAGCGGCTAGAGCCTATGTATGACGCCTATTTTAAGGATAGCCCCTACCGGCGCTATACCATCACCAGTGACTTAGTTGAGTTGATGAAGATGAATGAGGGCTTGGGGCAAGAGACTGCCCTGGGCTTCCTACAATATCTGAGCGAGATGTATCGCCGTTATCAGGTGGCGGTCCAATCCTTTATCACGCGGCCATTTCGCCATGCCAAGGATATCTACAATCCTAAGATGATGCGGGAAGTGCTCAAGCTCAAGACCTTCGATAGTGCCGAGGCCATGATGGCTTCCTTCATTCCTAATAAGGACCTGCAGCAGATGATGGGCTTCCAGACCCTCTACATTGGGGTCTCACCTAAGAAGGGCCCTTCCCTCTACAATATGATTCCCATGATTGAACTCCTCTATGGCGTCTGGTTTATTGAAGGTGGTATGTTTGCCTATGCCCGCGCCTTGGAGCGCCTCTTCCTTGAATTGGGTGGCCAGATTCACTACGGCCAAGATGTCCAGGAAATCCTGATTGAACAGGGCCAGGCCAAGGGGATTGCCTTAGCCAACTCTTATGTGGCGGCCGATATTGTCATTTCCAATGCTGATTTTCCTTACACCATGCAGAAGCTGATTCAAGATCAAAAGGCCAAGGGCAAGTATAGCCCGGCTAAAATCGAGTCCATGGATTACTCCTGCTCTTGCCTGGTCTTCTACTGGGGGGTTAAGGGCACCTATCCAGAGCTTAAAACCCATAACTTCGTCATCTGCCCGAACCTATCGACTAACTTAGACCAGATTTTCGATGGTTCCTTGATTGAGGACCCTTCACTCTACCTGCATATTCCGTCCATAGCTGACCCTAGTTTGGCCCCTGAGGGACATTCTAGCTTCTATGTCTTAATGCCGGTATCGGAATTAGGCACCAGTCGCTATGACTGGACCCCTCAGGTCATTGACCACTACCGTCAACGGGCCCTGGAAAGCCTGGCGCCACTCGCTGGCCTAGCCAACCTGGATCAGCAAATCGAGTTTGAGCAGGTCTACACTCCGCGCGACTTCCAGCAGGCCTTTAATGCCTATCGCGGAGCCACTTTTGGCTTACAACCTACCCTCAAGCAAAGTAACCACTGGCGACCACAATCCAAATCCTTAGACTGCGACAACCTCTACTTCACAGGTTCCTCAACCCATCCAGGGGCAGGCGTGCCCATTGCCTTGGAAGGAGGTAAAATCTGTGCTGACGAAGTCCGCCGCGATAAGGAGGAGGATTTCAAATGAGTTCAGATTCTATTCTTAGCGCCTCCTACCAGGCGGCTGAGCAAGTCATGAAGGCTCATTCTAAGAGCTTCTACCAGGCTTTCTCGGCTATTCCGCCCCATCGCTTTCAGGGGGTGGCGGCTGTCTATGCCTTCTGTCGTTATGTTGATGACTTGGTGGATGAGGCCAGCGGACCGACTTCAGCCATCCTAGCAGAATTAGACCTTGTGTCGGCTGCCATTGACCAGCTGGGCCAGGCGCCCGCAACTGAGAGCTTAAGCCAGCTAGCTTGGTGGCCAGCCTTCCAGCATACGGTGCTGACTTTTGGCGTGTCTGGCCAGGCCCTACTGGAACAAATACAAGGACAAAAATCGGACTTGACCTTTAGAGACTTTGACAGCCTGGCGGACTTGGAGCGCTATTGTCGACGGGTGGCAGGCTCGGTGGGAGCCATGCTCTGGCCCATGCTAGGACATGAGGAAGCTCTAGCGGCTGCCGACCAGACCCCTTACCTGGAAGTCTGTTACCAACTAGGCGTGGGCATGCAGCTGACCAATATCCTGCGGGATGTGGGCGAAGACGCGCGTCAACGCCAACGAGTCTACCTACCTAAGGATATCTTAGCCAGCTATGGTTGGACGACCGATCAAATCCTGACCTTAGCCAATCAAGCCACTTCCTGGCGGGACATCCCGGCTAGCTTTGGCCAAGTCTGGGAAGCCATGGCCCAGGTCAGTAGTCGCTACTATCAGACCTTGGACCACCATCTAGCGGCCTTTCATCCTAGCTGTCGCTTGGGCTTGCTGGCGGCCGCCCGCATCTATCACGCCATTGAAGACCAAGTGCGGGACGACCATTATAACTGCCTAACTAAGCGCCACTATACCAGCCCACTCAAACGCCTGGCTATTGTGAATGAGGCCAAGCAAGAACTCAAGCGCCAAGATTTATAAGTGCATGAAAAAAGCCACCCTAGGGTGGCTTTTTGTTTTGGATGTTCTCGTGATTCCTTAAAGCAAACTTGCTTGACAGCAACCAAGTCCTATACTTGGCGGCTGTTGAACAAGCTTGCCCCACTCCCTATGCCTGGCTCTCTTCTTTCCTTGCCGTCAACCCGCGCAAGGCCAGAAAGACTAGCATTGAGATTAGCGTGAAGGCGATCCAGGTCTTACTGATGCCGATTAGATCTGACAGGTAGCCGTTGACGGTTAGGAGCAAGCTGGAGGCGAGGGCCTGTAAGGAATAGAAGGATGAGACAAGCGAGGTCCGCAGGTGATCCTGCTTGATCAGCTTTTCGTGGATATAGGTGATAATCAGCGTCCCATTAATGCCGACTAAGAAGACATGGAAGAGGAATAAGTATGGGAAGACCGGCAGATAGAAGCTGATGACCAGGAGGGTCACCACATCTAGCAGGAGGACCCGGTCAATTAGGGCAACCATATCCCGCTTTTTCTTCAAGAGGACCTTGCTGAGGAAGAGGTTGGACAGGATGGTGGAGAGGCCAATTCCGATAATATAATAGCCCACAATATAGTCCTGCACGGCATCCCCTAGGATGACCTGCCACTGATTAGAAGGCCCCAGGTCCAAGACGGCCGGAATGGAAAACATGATGAAGTAAAGCAGGATGCGGCTGTCTTTGAGGGCTTCGATTAGGTTGACCACAGTTTCTCGGTAGACCTGCTTAATCTGGCCCCAGTGGTTCTGACGCGGGCGCGGCTTGAAGACATTGGGCACCAGCTGCACATAGACCAATAGGCCGATCAAGATGGCCGATGCCACATAGAAAGGAATGGCCGGGTTGTCTTTGCCCAGAATTTGCGCGCCAACAAAGCCGGACAGGAGGCCGAAGAATGGACCGATAATCTTCAGGTTAGAAAATACTTGCGCGATATCGTAAGGCGCATTGGCTTCCTTGATTTCATTGACAATCCAAGACTGCAGGGTCCCAGAGCTGAGGGAGACGGCCAAGCCGGTTAAGACAGCCGTCAGGATTAAGACGACAATGTTGCGGGTCCCTGCCATGAAGAATAGACCAATGGCCCGCAGGAGAAAGGACAGGGACATGACCCGCTTCTCCCCGATAGAATCGACCAAGATCCCACTGGGAATTTCAGCGACCATGGTGGTAGCCGTAAAGGTAGCCAAGAGCAGGCCAATCTCGGTCATGGAGTAGCCCAGGTAGATCAAGAGCAGATAGGTCAAGGAGACAAACATCTGCTCCGCGATGGTCTCCACCGTCATAATCAAATAAAAATTCTTAATTTTCCAATTCATGGGCTGCCTCCGTCTGAGGCGCTTGCCCTACTTGGGGATTGAGCTGGTAAGACTTACCGTAATTATCCCGGATCAGAAACTTATAATCCACCAGGTATCTCCGCATGGTCGCGAAATCCTCATAGACTTCCTTGATCCGCTCATTGAGTTCAGGCTCGGTGAATTCCTGGGCATATTGCTTCAAGTGTTGATAGATATATTGAAAGACCTCTAGTCTATTTTTTTGTTTGCGCGGCAGGACATAGAACTTACCATCTCTCATATAGCGCGCAATTGTCTCTTCAACCATGCTTTGGCCTCCTCTGTTCATTAAAATGCTACTTGTCTCTATTCTATATGGCATTGTGTTAGATGGCAAGGGAGAGTGACAGTTACCAGAAGCTAACGTTAAAGTTTTTGCGCCAGAAAATAGCCACCGCAAGGTGGCTATTTGTTTTGTGTTAGCTTAGTAAAGGGAGCTAATTGTTGTCTACTAAGTAAGTAAGGGGTGGCTATTCCTTGTCTATTGGCTGAGTAAGTAGGGCTATCTCTTCTCTATTAGCTGAGTAATTGATTAACTCTATCCTGCACGGTCTGATAATCATACCCTGCTTCAGTCAACTCTTTGATTCTCTCTTCTCCATTCCCATACTCACCCCGAATAACATCCCAGGCTACTGCGGTAATGAGGTCGTCACTAGGTGAGGCCTCTTCCGATGATGCGGGGGCTGTCTCTTGGCTACCCTGGTCATAGCGTGGTCTGGCGTAACCCGCAATAGCCTCGTGATTCCAGTCGTAGTAGGCTCTGGCTACTCGGCCATTGTAATTACCTTCTATGGTACTAATAGACCCATCAGCTTGGACGCGCTCTACAATACCGATATGATCGACAGGGCCACCGTCGAAGTTGAAGATAACAATGTCTCCTGCCTGTGGCCATTCTTGGCCTAGCCAGATGCCTTGTTCCTGGAACCAAGCTAGGTGGCGTGGGACCCCACACTCGCGGCCAATAAGGTGGCTGATTCCTGCCTCATCACCGCAGACGGTGACAAAAATGTCGCACCAGTCGTCACTGTACTGGACAGCGTAACCGACTGGAATGGGGCTGACTGAATTATAGGCGTCTACCATGGCCAGGTGGTCGTCAGACCATTGACTGGTGCCCAGGTAGCTCTGGGCAACTCTAATCAGTTTATCGGCCTGTCCCATGGTCGTCACCGCCCTTCTTCCAATAGTCTAGGCTAGACTTCTGAATGAGTGCGCCTAGGAAGACAGCGACCAGGTTAATGGTGGCTACTAGCTGACTGGTTGGTGACCAGCCATAGAGGTCGCCTAAGCCTGAAGCTAGGACGGCCAAGGCTGGTAAGAAGATCAGTACCAGCCACTTGAGCGCATCATAGTATTTATTATCTAAGTTCATTTGCTTACTTCCTTTCTTCTAACAGTGTTTCTATCTTGGTAATGCGCAGATCCATTGAAGCTAGGCGGTCGTCAATGGTCTTGACGACTAGCTTATTAGCTTCAATCTCTAGCTGCATCTCATCTATGCGGAGGATGAGGCTCTGGATGGCAGTAATGAGGTTGACTAGCTTGCTAATCAGGGTGATCACTGCTACCGTTGCAGAGGCCAAGCCTCCAATTTCTAACAGACTCATCCGACTCATCTCCTTTCTTATATATGAATAAGGGACCCGCCCCGCGGGTCCCCTGCACCTACGGTGCTTAGTTCTCTGCCTTGTAGATTTCTTCTACGGACCGGGTTACCATGTTAGCGTTCTTGGCGCTAGCATATTGGTCGACGCTGTCCTTCTCGAAGATATTCTTGGCCACAATCGTGTCCATGGCGGACTTAACCGTGTTGGCATCTAAGTTGTCCTTGGCGTGGGCAAGACTGATCTTCTTGGACTTGCCGTCGGCTGCCTTGAAGTTGAGGTCTAGCTTCTTGGTAGTTTTTACTTCTGCCATTGTGGGTGGCTCCTTTCTTCTAATTTTGGGGTGCTAGGCCTAGTTGTAGGCATAGACTTCAGTGACTTTGGTTTCGGTGATTGGATGCTTAACCAGTGTCCCCACTGCGTCGCGCACCGCAGTCACATCTTCAGTAGAGGCATTAGCCACCACATGACCTAAGCTGACGTTTTCTTTCTTCTTGTTTTCGTCGATTGAGGTCATTTGGAGGGTGCCCTTAACGAATGATCGTGCCATTGTATTTCGCTCCTTTGCTTTGATTTGTAGCTACATATATAAATAGGGTCTGAGCGCCCCCTTTCTACGTGCTCACTTAGACACAACTTGCCTTTTTCGAAAAGATTTATCTTGAGCCCGACCTAATTCCTGACAAATTACCCAGTTTTCTGCCCTTCTCCTTAGTTTCTGACCGAGCCAGTGGTCCACTCGAAAAAGTGGACCACTAGCTCCTGACAAAGCCCCCAATTTCTGCCCTTTTCCTCAGTTTCCGACCCAGCCAGTGGTCCACTCTCCAGAGTGGACCACTAGCTCCTGGCAAAGCCCCGGTTTTCGGCCCTTTTCCTTAGTTTCTGGCCCAGCTAGTGGTCCACTCGACGGAGTGGACCACTAGCTCCTGGCAAAGCCCCGGTTTTCGGCCCTTTTCCTCAGTTTCTAGCCCAGCCAGTGGTCCACTCGACGGAGTGGACCACTGGCTCCTGACTTTTTTCCTAATTTCGGCCTAAGCCCACACAAAAAAGCCTTCCCATCAGGGAAGGCTTTTTGCTTCTATCTAATCTACTGATTTCAGGGCTTCTAGCATGTCGACTTGGCGGAGTTGGCGGTCTACTAGCCAGCCCAGGGCGGCCAGAATCAAGAGGATGGCCACAACTGGGGTCAGGTAGACGGTCCAGGCGACATTTTGGTTGAATTGGACGAAATCTGCGCTAATGCGGCTGAGCAGGAAGCGGTGCAGGACCCAGCCGCCGGCCAGGCCAAACAAAATGCCGACTAGGGACAGGGCCACGGTTTCGCGGTAGATGTAGCGGGTGACTTCGCGATTATGGAAGCCCAGAACCTTAATGGTAGACAGCTCCCGAATTCGCTCGGCCACATTAATAGTCGTCAAATTATAGAGGATGACGGCGGCCAGCAGGACGGACACCAGGGTCAGAATCTGCATGACCAGGGCCAGGGAATCGACGGTGACCTGGATTTGGTGGCGGATGCCGCTGTTTTGGATGACCGAACGAACGCCGCTCAAATCCATAAAGCGGGCGCTGACCTTAGCCAGGTCGCCTTTGGCCTCAGGCGTCAGCTGGACCAAATGGGCATTGGCGGTCCAGGCTTTGCCATAGGCGGCCTCATAGGCGGTCCGGCTCAGGTAGATATTGTGGCCGGCATAGAGCTCGACAATGCCCGCCACCTCCAGGCTAACCGGCTGACCGTCGGGGTCTTCCAAGGTCAGGCGGTCGCCTACCTTGAGGCCGGCCTTTTCCGCCATTTTCTGGCTAATCAGGGCGCCCCGGTCAGGTAGTTCCAGGCGCTTATGGTTATAGGCATCATAGAAATTCATGAGCTGGTCAAAGCCACCGTCAGGCGCCACCATAATGGTCAGCTCCTGCTGATCCTTGAAGCCAGGCAGCTGTTGGCGCCCCGTTTGCAGGTGGAGATCTAGTGTCTGGGCCAGGTCAGGCTCAGCCAAGGCAGCATCCAAGTCTTTTTCCTGGGAGGCATTGACATGCTGCTGCCGGGCCACAATCAGGTCATAGCCCACCAGCTGGTCAAATTGGCGCTCGGTGATGCCGGCCAAGGACGAGGAAATGCCCAGGCCCGCGAAGAGCAAGGCCACCGAGCCGGCCACGCCCAGGATGGTCATGAGCATGCGCTGCTTGTAGCGGAAGATGTTGCGGGCCGTCACCTTCTGGGTGAAGCTTAGGCGGCGCCAGAACCAGGTCACCCGCTCCAGCAAGATGCGGCTGCCGCGCGCCGGGGGCTTAGGCAGCAGGAGCTGGGCTGGCGTCTCAGCCAGTTCGCGCCGGGCCACCCACCAGATGGGCAGCAGGCTGGACAGGAAGGACAAGCCCAGGGCCAGAGCCGCTAGCTGCCAGTAGAAATGCAGCTGGATAGGCGGATAAGTCGAAGTGGCAAAGAGAGTATGGCCCAAGACATAAGGCAGGCCGTAAGTGCCGGCCACAATGCCCAGCAAGGCCCCCAGGCCACTGGACAGGAGCCCATAGAGCAGGAACTTGGCCAGGATGTCACCGGGCCCATAGCCCAGGGCTTGCAGGAGGCCGGCCTTAAGCCTTTCCTCGCTCATAAAGCGGGTCATGGTGGTGAGGGTCACCAAGGCGGCGACAAGGTAGAGGACCACGGGGAAGATATTGCCCACATTGGCCATGCCCTCGGTCCGCAGCTTGCTAGTGTAGAACTCGACATCGCCTGGATAGGTCTGGCGGCTGTAAACCCGGTACTTAGGCGTCACCAGGCCAGCCAGACTATCTCGAGCCTGGTCAAGTTCGTCCTGGCCCTCCTTGAGGGAGGCTTGGGCCTCAGCTTCCTTGCTGGCAAATTCAGCCTGCTGGTCATCCAGCTCCTGGCGGGCAGAAGCCAGGGCTTCCTGGCCACTGCTGATTTCCTGGCTGGCCGACTCCAGGGCTTGGGCGCCTGCTTGGGCGGCTGCCGATTGGCTGTCGTATTGAGCCTGGCCGGCTTGGTATTGGGCCAAAGCCCCCTGATAGTTGGCAGCCTGGCTGTCATATTGGGCCTGACCGCTGGCCAGGGCCGCGGCGCCAGCTTGATAGCGGGCCAGCCCTTCTTGGTAGCTGCTATTGGCGGCCTGCCACTGGGTTTGGCCGGCTTCAAGTTGGCTTTTGGCGCTGGCCAGGGTTTGGGCCTGATCAGCCAGGGCCTGGCGGGCGGTCTCAATGTCTGGCAGGGTGTCCGGATCCTGGCCGGCTTGGCGCAGGGCCTCTTCTTGGGCGGCCAGGGCCTGCTGCCCGGCAGCGAGTTTGGCTTGGCCCTCAGCCAAGGCCTGGCTCTGGCTGGCTAGGGTCTCGGCCTGGCTGTCCAGCTGGCTCTTGGCGGCGTCTAATTGGGACTTGGCTTGGGCCAGTTCCTGGGCCTTGGCCGTCAAATTGGCCTGGCCACTGGTTAGGGCAGCCGCCCCGCTTTCCAGTTGGGCCTTGGCCTGGGCTAAGGCAGCTTGGGCGCTGGCTAGCTGGCCTTGGCTCTGGGTCAAAGTCTCATCCTGGCTAGCCCATTGGCTGGCTGCTTGGTCCAAGGCAGACGACTGGTCCGCCCACTGGCTTTCAGCTGAAGCTAGCTGGCTGGAGCCTGAAGCCAGGGCCTCTGAGGCCGAATCTAGGTCGGACTGGCCATGGTCGATTTGGCTTTGGACCTGGGATTGGACTTGGGCCAAACGAGCAGCGCCGTTATCGGCTAGCATGGCCTCCAGCTCGCTCTGGTGCTGGTCCACAAATTGCCAGTAGCGGGCCTGATAGGCGTTGAGCCCAGCCAAATCGTCGTAGCGCAGGCGGGCCAGGGTGTAGACCGGACTGTCAAAGTCCTGGGCCGTCACCACCCCGTAGCCAGCCAGGGTCCCGCTGCCGGCCGTTGAAGGCCCGAAGAGGACCTGGTTGCCCAGCTCGCCCGAGTTGACGAAACCGGTAATGGTAAAGGTAGTCTGCTTGAGCATGGCCTTGGCATTGCCGGACTCCTTGAGCTTGACGGTGTCACCTAGCTGAAAGCGGCCTTGCAGGCTACTTAAGAGGGCAATTTCCCCCGAGGCTTGAGCAGGCGGCCGGCTACTAGCTGGTAGTGGGCTAGGTCCTGGGTCAGGCTGAAGATCCGCCAGGCTTCTGGCGTCTGGTCCAGGACCACGTCGGTCAGGTAGCCCCCTTCGACCTGGGCGCCCGACAGCTGGGCCAGCTCCTCCATGTCTTCTTGGGACAGGCCATAGTCGGACAGGACGGTCAGGTCCTGAACCCGCAAGCCCTCTAGGTAGGTGCTGGCCGTCTGGGTGATGTCCGGCGGCGCCGCCTGCAAGCCCACCAGGGCAAAGGACCCCAGCATCATAAGGCAGACCATGGATAGGAAGCGCCCCTTGGTCTGACCAAGGCTACGCCAAAATTCTTTGAAAAGTGTTGACTTGGTCATGGGCTGACCTCCTTTTGGATAGAGATGTTAGTCAATTATTTGTAGGGTGGATGACAGGCTCAAATCACTGGCCCGGCAGGCTCAAGTCACTGGCCCGACAGGCTCAAAACGCTGGCCCGGTAGGCAAAAGCGCTCGGCCGGCAGGCACAAAGCGCTGGCCCGGCAGGTACAAAGCGCCCACCCGGCAAGCACAAAGCGCTGGCCCGGCAGGCTCAAGGCGCTGACTCGACAGGCTCAAAGCGCTCGCCCGGCAAGCTCAAAGCGCTGGCCCGACAGACTCTAAGCGCCCCGCTACACAGAGCCAGAAACCCGATCTTTTCTTTCCCCATCTACTAGTACTCCAAGTCCCCAATATGCTGCGGCTGATCGTTGACCGTGACCGACTGAATTTGGGCGTCGTGTAGGCGGATGACCCGGTCGGCGATAGGCGCCAAGGCCCCGTTGTGGGTGACGATGATGACCGTGGCCCCCTCCTGGCGGGACATGTCCTGAAGAATTTGCAGGACCTGCTTGCCAGTCTTATAGTCCAGGGCGCCGGTCGGCTCGTCGCAGAGCAGGAGCTTGGGCTTCTTGGCCAGGGCGCGGGCGATGGAGACTCGTTGCTGCTCGCCCCCTGATAGCTGGGCCGGAAAATTATCCAGTCGGTGGCTGAGGCCCACGGCGGCCAGGGCTTGCGCGGGTTCCATGGCATGGGGCACGATTTCCGCGGCTAGCTCGACATTTTCCAGCGCGGTCAGATTGGGTACCAGATTATAGAACTGGAAGACGAAGCCCACGTCATAGCGGCGGTAGTCGGTCCGCTGGTGGCTGGTGTAGGCGGCGATGTTCTGGCCGTCAATCCAAATCTCCCCCTGGCTGGCCGTGTCCATGCCCCCCAGAATGTTGAGCAGCGTGGACTTGCCAGCGCCGGAAGCTCCCAGTATAATGACCAACTCGCCCTGCTGTATGTCAAAATTCAGGTCTTTGTTAGCAGTAATTTGCCCCTGACCCGATGGAAAGAACTTAGAACAATCTTTTACTTCAATATAGGCCATGCGGTCACGTCCTTTCTCCTGCCTTGTAACTTAAATTGACAGGTGTTGATTTATGTCTGCTTTTATTATAGAATAGATGAAAAGCTAAGACAATGATCAAAAATCAACAGACTGTCTATTTAAGGAGGGCCTATGACTCAAAAACGCCAAACCCAAACCAAGGCTGCCATCAAAACGGCCCTAACCCAGCTCCTGCAGGAGGTAGGCTTCGAGCAGCTGACCGTCCGCCAACTCTGCCAGCGGGCCGGCATTAACCGCGGCACTTTCTACCTGCACTACCAGGACAAGTTCGACCTCATGGAGCAACTCAAGGAAGAGACCCTGAGCCAGCTGCGCACTTTCTTCATTGAAAACCAGGAGCACGATGTCCACCTGGTGCTAGTCCTGGAGTATATTAAGGAAAATTACGACTTCATCTACGCCCTCTCCCAGAGCAACTATCTCAACTTCAAGGCCACCATCCGCGAATTCATGCTGCAACTCTTCCAGCGCGAAGATCCAGCCGATTTGCAGGCCTTTCTAGGCCGCAACTTCCCTATTAATCAAAAATACGCCCTGGAATGCGTCCTCAGCCTAGTCGAAGGCATCATCAACCTCTGGGTCAGCAGCGGCGCCAAAGAATCCCCTCAAGAAATCCGCGACATCTTTAGCAAGGTGCTAGACTTTACTAACTGGTAAAGGGGTTGGCGGCGCGGGAAAAGGCTGAAACCGGGGCAATTGCTCAGAAAAAGGCGTGAGCTAGTGGTCCACTTTGGAGAGTGGTCCACTGGCTGCCTGGGAAAAGGCTGAAATCCGGGCTTTTGCCCCGAAATGGCGTGAGCTAGTGGTCCACTTTGGAAAGTGGACCACTGGCTACCCAGAAAAAGTCGGAAAACCGGGCATTTTCCCCGAAATAGTGATTAAGTCCCTATAATTGTGTAAAAAGAAAAAGCCAGGTAATCTCTGGTACAATGTAGTTGTCCGAAAACATTGAAAGAGGAGATTACCATGACTTACCTTAATATTAACCTAAAACTTGAAGAATTAACAGAGGCAGTTTTAAACAGTGACATGAACACACTCATGAAGTCGCTGGCGATTACCGTCTTCAATGCCTACATGGAAGAAGAACGCCACCAGTTCATCCAAGCCGCTCCCCATGAGCGCTCCGACCAACGCCAAGACTATCGCAACGGTTACTATGAACGCCAATGGACCTTATCCATTGGCACCCTTAAATTACAAGTCCCACGCACGCGTTCTGGCGAGTTTAAAACCGAGCTCTTTGAACGCTATCAGCGCAACGAACAGGCCTTCCTGCTCTCCATGATGGAAATGGTAGTCAACGGTGTCTCAACACGCAAAGTTACTAAGATTGTTCAAGAATTGTGTGGCGAGACGGTCTCCAAGTCCTTTGTGTCAGATGTCATGAAGCGGCTGGATCCAGAGATTGAAGCCTTCAAAAACCGGACCCTGACCCACAGTCACTTCCGCTATCTCTACCTCGATGCCCTTTACATTAAGGTGCGTGAAGAGGGTCGTGTGGTATCCAAGGCGGTCTACCTAGCCCAAGGGGTCAACGAGGCCAACAAGCGCGAAATCATCGGCTTTTGGGTGTCAGAAGAAGAAAGCAAGGAGGCTTGGCTGACCTTCCTTCAATCCCTACGTGCTCGTGGTTTGAGCCAGCCTACCCTGATTATTTCAGACGCTCATTCTGGCCTCAGAGCCGCTATCCAGCACTGTTTTGTCGGGGTGCCTTGGCAACGTTGCGTCTTTCATTTCTTGTCTAACATTGTCGAGACCATTCCCAGAAAAGGGAGTTTCGAAGCACGCGCTAAGTTGAAGGCCATATTCCAGGCACCCACCGCCGAACATGCAAGGCGGCTTAAGGAAGATTTTGAGGCCACTGTCGCGGACAATCCTCGCTATCAGAAGGCCTTAAAGGTTTTAGATGAGGGCTTTGAAGATGCCGTCCAGTTTATGATGGAGCCTGAGATTTATCATCCCAACTTGCGGACGACTAATTCTGTCGAACGTTTAAACCGTGAAATCAGACGGCGGGATAAGGTCATTGGCGTCTATCCTAATGTCGCTTCTGCTGAGCGATTAATTGGTGCCATCCTCATTGATTTAAACGATGCTTGGCAGGCTAATGCACGCCCCTTCCTTGTCAACTTCACCAAACGCAAATAAGCTATAGGACAGCCTACATATTTTTACACAGGATTTTGGACTTGACTGAAATAGTACGAGCTAGTGGGCCACTAGCTACCCGGGAAAAGGCAGAATTCCGGGCTTTTGCCCCGATAAAGTGTGGGCTAGTGGTCCACTCTGGAGAGTGGACCACTGGCTTCCTGGGAAAAAGGCGAAAACCGGGCTTTTGCCCCGAAATAGCGTGAGCCAGTGGTCCACTCTAAAGAGTGGACCACTGGCTACCCGGAAAAAGGCAGATATCCGGCTTTTGCCCCGAAAAAGCACGAGCTAGTGGTCCACTTTGAAGAGTGGACCACTGGCTCTGCCAGAATCTATCTTTTCAGGAGGCAGGCGCCCCGCTCCCTTTCCCAAAACACAAAAGAAGCCCTGCCACTCGAATGGCAGGGCTGTTTGCTGTTAACGGGATTGTTTGCGGTGCTCGGTGTAGGCGATCCAGATGCCGGATACGATTAGGAGGCCGATGATGAAGAGGGAAAGGATTGAGGAGGCTTCCCCAGTGCTTGGTAGGCGGCGGCCATTACGGTCATAGCGGACGCCTGGCTCTTTAGATTCCTTGGCAGATTGGCTAGCGACTGAGCTTTGGTTGGTGGCTGAAGATTGGTTAGCGCCTGAAGCTTGGCTAACTGCTGAAGATTGGCTTGCGGCAGCACCTTGGTTATTGCCAGAAGTTTGGTTGGCGCCAGCACCTTGGCTCGCAGCTGGTGCCTTGCTTTCTTGGCTTTGGCTATTGGCAGCCTGACTAGACTGGCTTGCTTGACTAGCCTGCCCTGCTTGCCCGGCCGCCACAGCGGTCAGCACATAGTTAGAGCGGTAGACCTTGAAGGTGCCCAGGTTAGTTTGCACCTCTTCCTTGGCGTCTGGGTTGGTTTGGCCCACTTGTTGAGCTTGGCTGGCGTCGACTTTGTAGTCGGGATGGGCTTTGACGAAAGCTTGGGCCGCCATGTCGAAGGCAGACTGGCTGGTCTCGCTGTTAACCAGGTAGTGGCTGGTTTCGGAGACTGCTTGCTTGTCATCTTGAACCTTAACCGTCATCAGTTGGGCGTCTAAAAGAAGGTTTTTCTTAGGCAACTCTGTCACGGCGTAAGTCTTAGGTTCTTGGGCTTCCTCTACTGGCAGGCTGTCGGCAGCTTCCAAGACAAAGTTGGCTTCAAAAGTATGGCCGTCAAACTCGCCCTTGTCTGTGACATAGTGCTTCTTAGCCGTATCAGTCTTGATATTCTGAGGGACGCGCTCAATCTTATAAGTGCCCTTAAGCAAGTCATAGATTTGGTTAAAGGTCACGTCTCCTGTATTGACGCTAGTATAGTAGAGGGTCTTGTGGACCTTGCCGTCCTTGTCGACTAAATGAATCTTGACTAGCCCCTTCTCGGAAGCTGTCTCGTCCGCCTTAGGCATGAGTTGACAACGGATAAGGTCTCTTGCGCTTGGGCAACCGGCACTGGTGCCAATGGCAAAGCCAGGCTCACAGCTGCTAATAATGTAATACTCTTTTTAATAATTGCTTTCATGGTAGGTCTCTCCTTTTTTCTTTTTCTTGACTATAGTATAAGCCTTGGGCCAGCAAAATGGGGCAAAGTCATCAAAATCGATTAAAAATCGTCGAATTTGATGTTTTATGAGAAAAACCCTCAGAAAAGTTATCTGGGGGTTTAGAAGTATAATAAATTAATAACCTTATTACTTATTTAGTACAAAAGTGTCGTAGACTTGTAGACCAACACTATTATTGAAAATAAGAAAATGCTGCGACTAAGGTAAATTTGAATATTTATTCTGCATATTTACTGACAACCTTTCTATCACGTTCATAAGTCTATCTTCTTAAACGGCGTTTTTCTGCCAAGACGATTAAGAAACCAATCAGCGTTAATCCAAGAGATAGGATTGAGATAATTCCAATATTGACTTCACCTGTATTTGGTAACTGTCTGCCAATCTTGTTGCTTGGTGTGGCCGCAGCTACTGGAGCAGGGCTTTGAGTTGCTTTGTTAGCTTTCTCTGACTGACTATCTTTCTTAGCTAAATTAGTTGGAGCGTCAACCTTCTTACTTGGAGATTGAGTAACTTCTTTCTTAACTGTATCAATCTTCTCTTCTTTCTTGCTTGGAGCTGGATTTTCTGCCTTATTTTCTTTGGCTTGCGCAGATGAAGTCGCTTCTTGACTTTGGCTTACTTGGCTACTTACGGTTGCGGCTGATGATTGAGCTGCTGGCTCAGCTGCTGCTACTTGAGGCTTGGCAGCTTTGACCGCCGTTAAGACATAGTGGCTACGGAAGACATTAACAGTCCCTAGACTCGTAAGGACTTCCTCTAGTTGCTGACGGTTGACGCTCCCTTGTAACTGGGCGGTTTGCGCGTCCACATGATACTCAGGGTGCTCCTTGGTAAAGCTAGCTGCCGCTAAGTCAACTGGAGATTCTGTGCTATCACTATTAATTAAGTAATGGGTGGTAGCTAAGTCAGTCCCTGCTTGGTCCTTAACATCTACTGTCACTAATTGTTCATAGAATAGGTCTGCTCCTTTTTCTTCCAATACGGTAACAGGATAGATTACAGGCTCTTCAGCTTTCAATTGGAACTTGATCTGGGTTCTTAAGAACAAAATTAGCTGCTAAGTAACTTCCATAGAACTCGCCATGGTCGGTCACATAATTCTTAAGATGGGTGTCTGTTTGCACATTTTGTGGTGCTAATTCAATGTCATAACTTGACCCTAGCAAGCTAGCAACTTGGCCCAAGGTAATATCCACCGTGTTGAAGCTAGTGTAATAGAGCGACTTATGAACGACATTATCGGCACCTACTAAGTTAATCTTGACTAAGGCATTGCGCCCGATTCTTGGCGTTGCATCTTTGGGTACAAGACTCACAACTGGTAATACATTAGGCTGTTCTTGGGCCTGGGCTTGCACAACTGGCAAACCCATCCCCACAAGAGCCGCTAAGGCCATTAGCTTATGAACAACTTTTTTCATGATAATATCCTCCTAGAATATTGGATTATTGAATAATCCGACGAGCAAACTTGGCATATAGTAGGTCATATCCGCAATCTTAACAACTTGGCCTGGATAAGGAGCATGAATATATTGCTTACCACCTAAATAAATGGAGACATGCTCGGTGCCACCACGAGGACCATAGAAGAAGAGGTCACCTGGTTTTGCGTCTTTGATTGCAACTTCAGTCCCTTTACGTTCTTGAGTAACTGTCCATGTCGTAATATCAATGCCCAAGGCTTCCTTGAATACATAGCCGACAAAACCTGAACAGTCAAAGCCACTTGGTGTCTTACCGCCATAAACGTATGGTACACCTAAATACTTCTTAGCTACTTCAATGACTTTCTGACGTCTAGCATCCAAAGTTGATGGTGTAGTAGGTTGCGGTTTTACTGGCGCTGGGGTTGCCTTACCAGAATTACCAGAGCCCTTCTTAACGATAATTTGTTGTCCTGGATGAATCATATCACGATATGAGCTGAAGCCATTCCACTTAACCAAATCGTCAAGCGTCACTCCGTAACGTTGTGATAACAACCAGAGAGAATCACCTGATTGAATTGTATGAGTAGTGTCAGGTGTATAATTATTGCTTCCACTTGCTGAATTGTTGTCATTAGATGGCGTGCTAGTAGCAGGCTTGCCTGGTTTTACAACTAGCTTATCTCCCGGATGGATCATTGTGCTTAATGATGAGAAGTTGTTATATTTAAGCAGCTCGTCCAAGGTAATCTTATAGAGGTTCGCGATTGCCCATAGGGAGTCTCCTGATTTTACTTGGTGATACTGTGCCGCCTCCCCGCGAGACTTGAAGCCAGTGTAGCCTTTATCTTCTTTTTCTTTCTTATCTGCTTGTTTGGCTTCTTCATTCATTTCTTTCTTCGCATCTTCCTTGGCTTCTTGACTTGCAGCCGGCTCTGATACTTTGTCTTCATTGGTAGTAGGTTTCGCTTCGGCTTCGGAAGACTCTTGGACTTTAGTTTCTTCTGCCTTCTTATCGTCTGGTACTTTCTTATCCTCTGGCGCTTTTTCTTCGGTCACACTCCCTAGCTTATCAGCTGAGGCTGCTTCAACTTTGGCAGACTCTGGAGCTTGAGGCGCTTGACTTAGAGTTGACTCAATAGGTTGTACTTTTTCGACTAATTCAACTGTTGGTGTTGATTGAGCTTCGGTTACTTCCTCAGCCTTAACTGCTTGTTCTGTTGCTAAAATTGCTACTAATGCTGCACCACATAAAAATAATTTCTTGTTCATTTTCTTTTCTCCTCTATATTTATTTTAGCTATAATATAAAATGTTAAATGTATGTCCCGTAGTATCCCCCATCTCCACATCTTTTAACTAGTACTAGTCTCATTCCGCCATATTTAGTTGGCGGATAGTTCTTAAAGATTCTTCGATATGGCATCTTAAAAAATGATGTATATCCAACTTCATTTTCTGTATTAGGATGATTCAACTCATGAGCTGATATGTTACTTACAGCTAACAGTTGAAGCCCCAACAATGCGAGTAGTACTGTTTTTTTCATTGTCATAATCACTCCTTGTTCTTTGACTAAATTAACTATATAATAGAACTATCAGAAATTGTTCGAAGTCTTCAAAATCGATGTTGAAATCGTCATTTTCGATTGCAAAACATCAAAAGCGATGTTCAAAACATCATTTTCGATGACAAGTCATCATTTTCGACGTTTTGTCCATCATTTTCGATGACTACTCGTCATTTTCGATAGTTTTTTCGTCATTTTCGATGACTTATTATTAGATTATTCAATGGAGGTAGCTACTCTATGGAGCTTCTTATCAATCTAAGTGAATCTTACCACACACTAATCGGTATCTTTGCTCAGCGAAATCCTCTTAAAAATTGGCCTATGTCCTTTTTTTATACCCTGGCAGTGATTTTGATTTCTTATTCATTTTCTATCTTTGGTTTTCCTACCTATGTCTCGCAGCTAGTTATATTTGTTATTTTGCTGACCGGCGTCCTAATCGAGCCTAGTAATGATAAGACCAATGCCATGGTAAAAGCGACCATTTTTGCTACGCTCCCTTATATCAACCTCAAACTAGATGGTTTTATTCAGGACTTCTTTCTCTCAAATATCCAGATAGAATCTATCGAAACTGAGCTTATCGTTTCTCACATCATCTCGCTCATTCTTATTATCTTGTTGACTCGACTTGAAATGTCCTTTTATAAGTATTGCCAGAACCAGTTCAACCGGCTCAGTTTCTGGATTATCCCGATTCAGCTTTCTCTTTACTTCTTCTTTATTTATAGCGATTTGGCCCTAACCATTACCGAAATGTATGACGCAAGTCCGGCTCAGACACTTCTTCATTTCAGCCCTTTCGTGGTCTTGCCTATCTTATCTATTTTATCTATTGTTTTCTTCAACCATGCTATGAACAAATCCCAAGAAGTCGCGCGTGAGAAGGAGCAATTCAAGGTTAGTCAGGCCTTTTCTAGCATGATGGCCGACCAATATCAGGAAATGCGTAAGTTCCGTCATGACTATAAGAATATCCTCCTGACCCTGGAAGGCTACATTCGCGACCAGGAATGGCAGGGGCTGGCGGACTATTTCCATCAACATATCCAACCTACTCAAGTCACGACCGACCAGCTGGGCCAAGAACTCAGTCGGCTGTCTAAGATTCAGAGTCCGGATGTCCGCAATCTGCTCTTCACCAAATTGGCCTTTGCCGGGACTAATGGCATAGACCTCAGCATTGAAGTGCCGGATGACCTCCATCTCAATGTTGAGCGCAATCCTATCTACTTGGTCCGCATTATCGGGATTCTCTTGGACAATGCCATTGAAGCCCTAAGCAATCAGGAGGGTGGCAAGTTGACCTTGGCGGTCTTCGAAGACCTTGGCGATGTTCACCTTATTATTGAAAATGACTGCCAAGAAGACCCAGGTGACCTCAACAAGCTCCTGGAAGCCGGCTACTCCACTAAGGGCAGTGGCCGAGGGTTGGGCCTGAGCAACGCCTTAGAATTAGCGCGAGAAAGTCAGTTCCAACTGACCACTCAATTTGCTAACGAACGCTTCACCCAACATTTACTCATTCAGAAGGAGTTGCTAGTCCCATGACAGACTTCAAATTCCCAATCTATATTTGCGAGGACAACCCCAAGCAGCGTCAGTGGCTGGCGGACCTGATTGAACGCTATGTCATGATTGAAGATTATCCCATGGACTTGGCCTGCGTGACGGGTGACCCGGACAAGCTCCTGAATAGCTGGACGGATCGGCGAGGAAATGCCGTCTTCTTCCTAGATATTGACTTGCAACATGAGCTTACTGGCATGGATGTGGCTCGGCGCATCCGACAATTTGACGATAGCTCTAAGATTATTTTTGTCACTACTAAGGAGGACTACCTGCCCCTTTCCCTGCGCTATAAGGTGCAGGCGCTGGACTTCATTCCTAAGGAAAACTTGGAAGAAATGACCCAGCGCGTCAAGGAGTGTCTCGACACCATCAACGACTGGCGCAGTCTCAATGGCCAGTCCAAGCAAGTCTTTACCTTCAAGCAAGGTAAGAGTCAGATTAGCCTCAGCTACGACAAGATTCGCTTCTTCGCCACCCTGCCCCAGGCGCATACCGTGGAAGTCATGGCCGTCAATGCCCGCTATCAGTTCTATCATTCGATGAAAGAGCTAGTCGATGAGCTGGCTGAGCCCTTCATGGCCATTAGCCGGTCTGAAATCGTCAACCTGGACAAGGTCGTCAGCTACAATCCCATGCTGCACACCCTGACCGTGGAAGGCGGCTACTCCCTAGGTATCGCCCAACGCCAGTACGGCCGCGTCATCCGCGCCCTCAAGGTGCGGAATATCAAGCCCCAGCGACTATAGGCAAATAAAGCAAAAGCACTGCACCCCTTGGCGGGGTGCAGTGCTTTTTGTGTGGGGCGGGATGGGGGCTGGTGCCTTGTTTGGAGGGCGCGCCAGTGGTCCACTCGACGGAGTGGTCCACTGGCTACCCGGAAAAAGGCAGAAACTAGGCAAAAGTCCCGAAATACCGTGAGCTAGTGGTCCACTCGACGGAGTGGACCACTGGCTACCCGGGAAAAGGCGGAATTCCGGGCTTTTGCCCCGAAATAGCACGAGCCAGTGGTCCACTTTGGAGAGTGGACCACTAGCTACCTGGAAAAAGGCTGAAATCCGGGCTTTTGCCCCGAAAAGACGTGAGCCAATGGTCCACTCTGGAGAGTGGACCACTAGCTACCCCGGAAATGGCGGAAATCCGGGCAAATGCCCCGAAAAGTTGCAGCCACTACCCATCCCCTTTCAACAAGCCCTTCAAATCCCATAGCTTGGTGGCTAGGCGGGTGCGGCGATCGTCGTAGGAGCTGAGGCTGATGCCGAGTTGGCGGGCTTTGGCGGTGTCGGTCAGGCGCGGATCCAATAGTAAACTCAAAAAGTCTGCCTCTTTATCAGACAAGCGCGACCGAGCGGCAGCCAGGAAGGCGTCCGCCCCCTGACTAGACTCATGCGCCCCGACCTGCTGGGCTTGCCAGGCACCCGTCTCGCTCCGCTTCAAATCTTGTTCTAGCAAATCAGCCACTAACTCCGAATCGGTCTCAGCTCCGCCGCCATTTGCCAATAGACCTAAAGGTTCGCGACTGCGCCGGCGGCTAGCGGCCTGGGCCAAATCCCAGAGATAGTAGCGCAGGGCCGGCTTGACATAGCCAACGAAGCGGCTGCGACTCTGATCCTCTAGGGGCTGGCCCTTAAATTTCTGGGCCAGGTCCCAGAGTTTGAGGTAGAGTTCCTGATAGAAGTCCTCATAGTCGGGATGGCCGCGGTAGTAACCTTGCGAATGTAATACATAGTGTATGACCCCACCATACTGTTCGACAAGCGCTGTTTGATCCAGCGTCTGGTCTTGTGTCAGCATGGTTTCACCTCTTGGGGCGCCGCCAGTCAGCCCACACTCCCCATCCCGATTTCACCCTAAGGGATGAGGCCAAGCCTGGGCAAAGCTGGCTAGGCGCCATGATATTTGTGCTTAATCAGTCACCTATTGGGGCGCGTCCTGTGTTAAACTAAGACTGACCCCACTAGTTCGACTGAACAACCGCTTGTTGACGCAGGCGGTTGTTTTCTTTTCTTTTGTCTGGAAAGGTCCGCCGGCTTGGAGCGACGGGACCTGATTTCCCCTCCTCATAGTGGATGCCGAGGGTGCGCTAGGCCTTGCTGGCCTGCTGGCAGATGGTGCTAATATAGGCAAAGGGCTTCTTGGCCTGGCGACGATGAGCCTGCTCGATGGCTTCTATGACGGGCCAGTAACCAATCTTATCCAGCCAGTTCCGAAATTGCAGCTTTCCGCTCCAGTCATGGTGCCAAAGTAGCGCTCGTAGAAGGGCCGTAGCTTGGCCATGTCGCGCTCCACACGGACAAATTGATCCATGGTCTGCTGGCTAAGGTCCGACTGGGACTGGCCTGGCTGACTAGTTAAGGATTGGGCCCGGGCTAGGGTCTGACTAAAGCTCTGGTCTGGTAGACTGATGGCCTGGCCAAAGGGTTGGGAGCTAGTGGCGCTGGAGGAAGTGGTGTGCGCTTGACTTGAAGTTGGCCTACTGGAGGTGATGCCTAGCGCTAAGCTGGAAACTGGTGCGCTGGAGCTAGCGCCTAGCCTTGGGTTGGAAACTGACGTACTGGAGGAAGTGCCTAGTGCCTGGCTGGAAACTGGCGTGCCGGAGCTAGTTGATAGTGCTTGGCTGGAAACTGACGTGCTGGAGGAAGTAGCTGAACTGGCTGCCCAATCACTAAGCACCTCTTTTGCCGAGCTCTCCCCCAACTCCCTAGCATCTAATTTGCTCTCCGAATCAGGGTCCAGCTTGGACGCTGAATTATGATTCTGATTCTGTTTGTGATTATGACTCTGATTCTCTTTATGAATCTGATTGTCTTTCTGATTAGGATCTTGATTATGGAGGTCACGGGTGCTTAGGCTCCTGGAAGCCACATGAGTTTCTTGACTGCCACTAAGCATCTGGGTCCCCTGGCTCAAACTAGTCACCCCTTCCCCCTCACTGCCCAACCCCTGGCGGCGCTTAAGTTCGGTGGCTAGGACCTCCTGGGACAGCTGGTCAATCAGGCGGTGGCTGTGCTCATAATAGCTGGCTAGGTGCTGGAAGACCTTGACCAGGAGTTGGCTATCGCGGACATCTTCGGCCTGATTGCGCAGCAGGCGCTCGACCGGCTGGCCGCCTTTGACTAGGCTATAGGTGAGAAAGTCCAGAATGGCCACTTCCTGGGTCTGGTCGGAATAGGCGATGACCTGATAATCGTCTTGAAAGCGGGCTAGGAGTTGTCCCACCTGAGCATCGTCCAGACTCATATCGAAGGCAATGACCCGCTTAGGCAGGGAATAGATGCCCAGCTGTGTTGAACGCGGACAGGTCATGAGATATAGGGCAAAGAGCTTATCCTGGGAGGAATAGCGTTCCATAACGTCTACTTGATTCCAGAAGCGGGTGTCGACGACGCGTTTGAGGCTCATAGGTCCTGCCCCTCTCTCTCATTGCAGGCTTGAATGGCCTGACGCAGGGCGCTGGCGGGTTGCCATTTGGCCCAGAAATCCAGGGCGGCTTGCTTATCGCCTTGGCGGATCATGTCGAAGCGACTGACCTCGAACTGGAGTTTGAAGTCGCGTTGGGCCTGGTGGAAGAGGCGGTAGCGCAGCCCTTCATTGAGATAGGCTGGGGCTTGAGGTCCGCCCAACCAGTCCCTCAGGCACTGACGGCGAATAGAAGCCAGGCCTTCGGCAACGGCCGGTAGAATGACAGGTTCCGGCCGGCTGTCCAGGGCGGGACGGTCGCTGGCCAATTTCATGAGGGCCGCTAGGACCGTTTGGACATCTTGTGGTGACAGAGAATTTGCTTTGTTTGTGTTTTTATTAACATTTGTTGTCATATGAATTCCCCCTATAGGTGACAACTGTGCTTGCTATCGAGCGCCAGCCGCTTGGCTAGTTGAGGACGTGGCCACCGGGTCACGGCTCGATATCTTCTCTGAAATGATGGGGTCAGCCTTGACTGCTGTCTTCTGCCGCTTCAGGATGCTCGCGCAACCATAGTTGGTGGTAGAAGATACGAACGAAGGCGTCATTATCTAGATTGAGACCCAGGGCCAAACGCAAGGCCACGCGTCGCCGCGGCTTATAGTGGCCGCAGATAATGCGGTTCAAGAGGGAGCGGTCAATCCCATATCGTTGGGCCCGTTCCTTCTGGCTACCGTAGTCTGCCTCAATCAATTGGATCAAGAAGCCAGCATCATAATCCTCATCGCTGTTAGAACGATAGTCTGCCATTGTAATCCCTCCTTTCTGACTTATATTACCTTTAAGAAAAGGTTTACAACTACATCATATTCCCATCTTCACGAATTTTCAAGATGATTTTAATTATTTCTTGTAAAATCGCACAACTTGTTAACTTTTGTTAACTGACTTGGCCTGGGACCGGTACTAAGCGGCATTATTTATAAGCACAAAAAAAGACAGGAAGCTAAACTTCCCGTCTCTCTTGCATTTCTTAGTACCAGCCGTTGGCTTCCCAGAAGACTTTGGCTGCTTCCCAAGAACCGTAACGGTTCTTAACGTATTCGTCAGCGACGCGTTCTTGGTTCTCGATGGAGTAGTCACCGTTCAAGTACTCAGCCGTTAATTGGTAACGGCCGATGTAACGACCTGATGGGTTAACCGCGTTATAGTCACCACCGGATTCCTTCTGCGCAATCCATTCTTTGGCTGCGGATTGGATCCCTTGGTAGCCTGAGCTTGTGTTGTTGCTTGTAGTTTCTTCGGTCTTGCTTTCTTCAGCAGCTGGGGCAGCTTGATCAGAAGATTCCGCAACTGCTGGGGCAGCTGGAGTCGCTGGCGCTTCTTGGACTGGCGCTGGCGTTTCAGCTACAGGAGTTGTAGATTCCGCAACAGGACTTGAGCTTTCTTCAAGCGAAACTGGCGCGTTAACTTCGCTAGCAGCTTCAACTTGAGACTCAGAAGATTGGCTTGCTTGCTCTTGGGCGCTAGCAGGCTCAGCAACTGGTTGAGCTTGTGCTGCGGCTTGTGCTTCTTGGAAAGCAGCGGCAGAAGCCGTTGGCGCTTGATGAACTTGAGTGACTGGTGACAAGTCAACTGGTTGTTGGCTTGCTTCAGCTAAAACTTCTTGTGGAACAGCTTCAGCGGCCACTTGTTGGTGGGTATCCGCTTGAACGGTTTCCACGTTACCTTGACGGTCGTCTAAGGTTACGGTGTTAGCGCTTGGGTTATAGTAGATGACAGACCCTGCAATAATCAAGTCTGGGTTGGCAATGCCGTTAAGACCGACTAAAGATTCTGTTGGCACATCTAAGGCCTGAGAAATGGTCCATAAGGTGTCGCCCCACTGTACCACATAGTATTGTGAGTTGGTTACAGAGTTGCGGACATGTTCAACCGTCCGTTGAACCCAGCCGGTTACAGACGCATCAGAATAATCTACGGCTAAGGCAGTTGCTTGTTGTGCTGCAAAACCTAATACAGTTAAGGCAGTCACCACTTTAAGTGTCTTCTTCATATAGATATCTCCTTTATACATCGCACACGCCCTCGGGCGCAGACGTTAAATTCTTTGAGTGGGTAGGCGCTGGACTTGCGTGAGCTCCTGGAAGTAGGCTTGCTGAAACTCCGGAAAGCTTGGCTTGAACTCCTGAAAGTCGGGCTTGCACTCCGGAAAGCCGGACTTGAGCTCCAGAAAGCCGGGCTTGCTTAACTAGGAATAAGTCGGACTTGCTGACCTAGACCTATGAATCTAGGAAAAGCCGCCAAACTTGGCGCGGCCAGTGACCCTCCACCTCGTGTCACATACTTATCATACCCTAATTAGGCGCTCCTGTGGGGAAAATGCCCCAGATGTTAATCAGCTTTAAAGGATCCCGCCCCAAGCTGACGCAAATTTGTTATCTAGGGCCGGGATTGTAACCTGGTTGTAACTTTTTACTCAGCTGCTGCCTTGTTCTTAGGGAGCTAGTGGTCCACTCGACGGAGTGGACCACTGGCTCGCACCTTTTCCGGGCTTTTGACCTGGTTTCGGGCACTTTCCGGGGAGCTAGTGGTCCACTCCAAAGAGTGGACCACTGGCTCGCGGCTTTACGGTAGCTTTGCCTTAGTTTCGGCCTTTCTCCTAGCCTTTCAAGCCGGCTTCCTGCCCTTTCCCCGCCTTCTCATCAACTTTATCTCGGGCTTTGATGCAAAACGGCCCCATTTCGGGTATTTATATATGAAGAAACATTTGCACACCGAAAGGAGAATGCGGCATGCGACCGCCTACTTGGAATTTCTACTTCTATCAGCTGCTTAGTCAGCGCTTTGAACTGAATGATTCGGACCAACGAACGCTGGCCCGGCTGCGCAAAGGTTACGAGGGGGAGTGCCGGCTGGACGCCAGTATTCAGGCGGCCGGTTTGAGCTCAATTTATCTGCAGGATGTCTGGCTGCCTAGTCGGGAGGGGCCGGCGACTCGGGGTAGCCAGTTGGATGGGTTGCTGGTCTTGCCGGATTGCTTGTTGCTGCTGGAGGCCAAGCACTACTCGGGCTCCTTCCGCTACCAGGGCAAAAAAAGTTTGCTAAATGATCGACCCTACCACCACAATTTAGTCAATCAACTTGAAAATCATGTAGAGGACTTGCGTCAATTTATCGAAAGTCGCCACCTGCCACCTATTCCTATCCGGGCCCTGCTAATTTTCACAGACGACCAACTCGCCCTAGAGGGAACGCCGGGGCATTTTCTGACCTACGCCCAGTGGCTGGACCTGCTTGGACAACTTGCTAGCAGACCGCTCCTGGCCAGCCAGTCCCTCTACCTCAGGGCGCTCAGCCCCTGGCAATTCCAAAACCCGCACCGGCCGCGTCAACTGGCACCGGTCGAAGAACAGTTACTGCGGCGGGGGCTGCTTTGTGCAAAATGTGGCTGGGGACCGCTAGAACGATCGCGTTATAAGTGCAGCTGCCCCGCTTGTGATTTCAGTGAAAACAAGTCGCGCTACTACTTGCGGGCCCTCTATGAGTTTGCCCTCTTGCATCCTGACCAGCCCATCACAAGGCGGGCGGTGCTGGATTTTCTGGGAGAGGATGCCAATCCCAAGCTTGTGACCAAGTTGCTGGCCCATTATGCTCAGCAGCAGGCCCACGGTCACGGCGCCAACGTGCCCTATGCCATCGCCCAGCCTCATCTTAAGCTGCATGAGCTGCTTGAAAATCCTGATCAGCCCGTGCAGATTCATTAGTCCGCTTAGAAAGGGGGATAGTGGTATTCGGGCTCGTGGCTTTTTCGGGCTTTTGACCCAGTTTCGGCCATTTTCCCAGGGAGCTAGTGGTCCACTCGAAGGAGTGGGCCACTGGCTCACGACTTTTTGGGGCTTTTCGCCTAGTTTCGGCCCTTTCCCGGGGAGCTAGTGGTCCACTCGGCGGAGTGGACCACTAGCTCACGACTTATCCTAGCTTTTGACCCATTTTCTGCCCTCTACCTAGCTTCTGCCCCAGCCCCCTTCCACGCCACACAAAAAGCCCGCACCGTAGTGCGGGCTTTTCTCTGTTTTCTTTTCCTTATTACTCAGTCACGTAGACCGGACGTAGGTTAATGGTACGGCCGAATGGCATGACTTCGAAGTTTTTCACGCGGGCTTTGAGTAAGTAAGAAGTGGCAGATTGATAGATTGGCGCAGCGACTGCGTCTTGCTTAATGCCGATGACTTCGGCTTGGATTAAGGCTTGGCGACGCTTAGCTGGGTCGTTGGCGTATTCGTTGCGGGCTTGCTCCACTAGTTTGTCGTATTCAGCATTCGAGTACTTGGCGAAGTTAATGCCGCCGCCAGTCTTGTACTGCTCGATAAAGTTGAGGGCATCTTGATAGTCTGGCGCCCAAGTCCCGTAGAAGATGTCAAAATCAGATTGACGTTGGAACTCTAAACGGTTCTTGAGGGGCACGCTGGAAATGGTCAGCTTGAGACCTGGCAAGTTGGCTTCTAATTGGGCCTGCAAGAACTCAGCGGTCCGCTTGGACAAGCCCACGTCAGAGGTCAGTAATTGCAATTCAATGGTGTCCTTGCCTAGGGCCGCTTTGGCCTTAGCCCAGTCAGCTTGGGCTGCTTCCAAGTTATACTCTAACATTGGGCCAGCCGCTGTTTGGTAGTCCTCGCCTGCCTCGTTGACGTCGAAGTCCTTAGGCACTTGGTTGTTGAGGACCTTGGAGCCGTCTTGGATGACAGAGTCCGCATAGACTTGCTTGTCGAAAGCTTGGGCGATGGCGCGACGTAAGTCGGCATTAGCGGTCGCTTCCCGTTGGGTGTTGAAGCTGAGGTAACCGATGGTGGCTTTAGAAGCGGTATGGAAATCGTCAGCCCCAGTGTATTCTTGGACAAATTGGTCAGTCAAAGTGGTGTAGTCCAACTGGCCAGCATCGAAGAGGTCAGCACCAGTAGAGTTTTCCTTAATAACTTGAACTTGGACATCCTTAAGGTAAACGTTGGCTGCATCCCAGTAGTTGTCGTTCTTGACCAATTTCCACTCCAGGTTGGTCCCGTTCCAGTCTTGGATGGTGAAAGGACCGTTGGTAACGACATTGTCAGCGCTGGTCCCGTACTTGTCGGCCTTGGCGCTGTGAACGGCCTTGCTGACAGGCATGTAGCGGCTACCAGACAAGAGTTTTGGCAGGTATGGCGCTGGGTATTCTAAGGTCACTTCAAGGGTCTTGTCGTCTAAGGCTTTGACCCCTAATTCGGAGATTTCTTTCTCACCTTTGCGCACTGCGGCTGCGTTCTTGAAGACGTCAACCGATTGGACGCTGGCACCAGACTTAGGATCGGCCAGACGTTGGTAGCTATACTCGAAGTCGGCCGCCGTCACCGGACTGCCGTCGCTCCATTTGAGGCCGTCGCGCAAGGTAAAGGTGTAGGTCAAGCCATCGTCAGAAACTTTGACTGATTCAGCTTGGCCGAACTCCACTTCGGTCCCGTTCTTAACCCGGTAAAGACCTTCGAAGACCTGACCGATCATGTCGGAACTTGGCACGTCATTGTAGAGGGCGCTGTCCAAAGTAGCCAACTCCCCTTGGGTTGCGATGCTGAGCTTTTGCTCTACAGAGGCATCAACGCCAGCTGGTTGGGCAAAGCTTGTTACAGGGCCAGCCACAAAGCTAGCCAATAAAGTCGCCACAAGGGCGGAACGTTTCAATGCTTTTAATTTCATTAAAGAACCTCCTATTGGGTTTTCATTCTAATCATCATGAGAATATTCTAGCCCTTTTGCCGCCAATAGTCAATCATTTAGTTTCTATGACGGGTTATAGGGGGTAGCTATAGTGGAAAGGAGGCTTCTGACTAGGTTGCTGCCTTCTTCCTAGGGAGCTAGTGGTCCACTCTCCAGAGTGGACCACTGGCTCACACCTTTTCCGGGCTTTTGACATGATTTCTGCCTTTTCCCAGGGAGCTAGTGGTCCACTCCAAAAAGTGGACCACTGGCTCGCGCCTTTTCCGGGCTTTTGCCCTGATTTCTGCCTTTTTCCGAGGAGCTAGTGGTCCACTCGACAAAGTGGACCACTGGCTCACAACTTTTCCGAGCTTTTGACCCAGTTTCTAGTCAAGTCCAAAATCCTGTGTAAAAATATGTAGGCTGTCCTATAGCTTATTTGCGTTTGGTGAAGTTGACAAGGAAGGGGCGTGCATTAGCCTGCCAAGCATCGTTTAAATCAATGAGGATGGCACCAATTAATCGCTCAGCAGAAGCGACATTAGGATAGACGCCAATGACCTTATCCCGCCGTCTGATTTCACGGTTTAAACGTTCGACAGAATTAGTCGTCCGCAAGTTGGGATGATAAATCTCAGGCTCCATCATAAACTGGACGGCATCTTCAAAGCCCTCATCTAAAACCTTTAAGGCCTTCTGATAGCGAGGATTGTCCGCGACAGTGGCCTCAAATCTTCCTTAAGCCGCCTTGCATGTTCGGCGGTGGGTGCCTGGAATATGGCCTTCAACTTAGCGCGTGCTTCGAAACTCCCTTTTCTGGGAATGGTCTCGACAATGTTAGACAAGAAATGAAAGACGCAACGTTGCCAAGGCACCCCGACAAAACAGTGCTGGATAGCGGCTCTGAGGCCAGAATGAGCGTCTGAAATAATCAGGGTAGGCTGGCTCAAACCACGAGCACGTAGGGATTGAAGGAAGGTCAGCCAAGCCTCCTTGCTTTCTTCTTCTGACACCCAAAAGCCGATGATTTCGCGCTTGTTGGCCTCGTTGACCCCTTGGGCTAGGTAGACCGCCTTGGATACCACACGACCCTCTTCACGCACCTTAATGTAAAGGGCATCGAGGTAGAGATAGCGGAAGTGACTGTGGGTCAGGGTCCGGTTTTTGAAGGCTTCAATCTCTGGATCCAGCCGCTTCATGACATCTGACACAAAGGACTTGGAGACCGTCTCGCCACACAATTCTTGAACAATCTTAGTAACTTTGCGTGTTGAGACACCGTTGACTACCATTTCCATCATGGAGAGCAGGAAGGCCTGTTCGTTGCGCTGATAGCGTTCAAAGAGCTCGGTTTTAAACTCGCCAGAACGCGTGCGTGGGACTTGTAATTTAAGGGTGCCAATGGATAAGGTCCATTGGCGTTCATAGTAACCGTTGCGATAGTCTTGGCGTTGGTCGGAGCGCTCATGGGGAGCGGCTTGGATGAACTGGTGGCGTTCTTCTTCCATGTAGGCATTGAAGACGGTAATCGCCAGCGACTTCATGAGTGTGTTCATGTCACTGTTTAAAACTGCCTCTGTTAATTCTTCAAGTTTTAGGTTAATATTAAGGTAAGTCATGGTAATCTCCTCTTTCAATGTTTTCGGACAACTACATTGTACCAGAGATTACCTGGCTTTTTCTTTTTACACAATTATAGGGACTTAATCGGCTTTTGACCCGGTTTCCGCCTTTTCCCAGGGAGCTAGTGGTCCACTCGACGGAGTGGACCACTGGCTCACGGCTGTTCGGGGTATCTGTCTCGGTTTCCGCCTCCTCACAGGGAGCTAGTGGTCCACTCTCCAAAGTGGACCACTGGCTCGCGCCTTTTCCGGGTTTTTGACCCGATTTCTGCCTCCTCCCAGGGAGCTAGTGGTCCACTCTCCAAAGTGGACCACTAGCTCACAACTTTTCCGGGCTTTTGACTCAGTTTCGGCCTCTTCTCGAACTATCTTCTGCCTCACTAGGGGCTGGGAGCCTTTTTCAAATCAGCTAGCTCACGGATTTTCTGCCTTCTCCCATTTCCCGCCGCCCCACGCCACACAAAAGCCCGGGCTAGGCCCGGGCGGTCACAATTCCTAAAATTGCTTGAAGCGGTCTTGGCGTTGGGCCAGGCGCTCTTGGGCCGTTTTTTGGCCTAGTTTCTTAAATTCGCGTTTGATCAGGTGGCTGAGGCGCTCTAAGAGGACGTCATTTTCCACTGGCTTGGAGTTGTAGGTCTCGGGCACGATGCGGTCGATGACCTTCAAGTCCAAGAGTTCGGTCGCCGTCAATTTCATCATGTCAGCGGCCTTGCCGGCTTGTTTGGCGTCTTTCCATAAGATCGAAGCGAAGCCTTCAGGCGACAAGATAGAATAAATAGCGTTCTCCAGCATCCAGACTTGGTCGGCTAGGGCTAGGGCAATGGCACCGCCACTCCCGCCCTCACCCAAAATAATGGCGATGGTCGGTACGGTCAGTTCACTCATGAGCAGCAAGGAAGAAGCAATGGCTTCCCCAATCCCATTCTCCTCGGACTCAGGCGAACAGAAGGCGCCGGCCGTGTTAATGAGGGTCAGGATGGGCCGGCCGAATTTCTCAGCCTGCTTCATCAGGCGTTGGGCCTTGCGGTAGCCAGCAGGACTGGCTGAACCGAAGTTGCGCTTGATGTTTTCCTTGGTGGTCTTGCCCTTTTGAATACCGATAATGGTCATGGGCTGGTCGTCCACCAGGCCGACACCGCCAATAATAGCCGCGTCATCGCCCATAATGCGGTCGCCATGGCACTCGATGAAGTCGTCGCCACAGAGGGCCCCAATCACATCCGAGGTGGAGATACGCTTAATGTCGCGGGCTTTTTGGACAATTTGATAAGCCTTCATTGAGCCTTCCCTCCCTCGTGAATGGTCAAGAGTTGCGCCAGCATCCGCTTTGGCGGTCGCGGGGCACGATTTGGTCGATAAAGCCATAGCCTAGGACGGTCTCAGCCGCCTGGAAATCATCAGGCAAAGGCTTGCGCAGGGTCTGCTCGATGACCCGTTTGCCGGCAAAGCCGACGGTGGCATCGGGCTCAGCCAGGATGACATCCCCCTGCATGGCAAAGCTGGCCGTAACCCCACCGGTAGTTGGATGGGTCAGAACGGCACAGTAGAAGCCGCCGGCCGCCGAATGACGGGCTACGGCTTGGCTGACCTTGGCCATTTGCATGAGGGACAGGATGCCTTCCTGCATGCGGGCCCCACCAGAAGCGATATAGAGGACCACTGGCAGGCCTTGGGCCGTCGCCAGATCAAAGAGTTGAACCAGCTTCTCACCTACGGCCGTCCCCATGGAAGCCATGACGAAGCGGCTATCCATGACGCCTAGGGCCAAGTCATGGCCGTCCAGGCGGCCTGTCCCAGTCACGATGGCCTCCTTAAGGCCAGTCGCTTCCTGCAGTTTGGCTAATTTTTCAGAATACTTAGGAAAACCTAGGGGATTGTCATTCCAGAGATCAGCGTTGATTTCTTGGAAGCTGCCCTCATCCACTAGCCAGTCAATCCGTTCCATAGCCGGAAATGGCAAATGGTGGTGGCAGTGCATGCAGCAGTAGTCCTCAGGTTTCTGCTTGGTGAAGTAGACCTTGTGGCACTTAGGACAGCGGGCCATCAAATCATCTGGGATTTGGGCGACCTTATCCGAATATTTTGCTACGGCGTCCGCATTCAGTTGAATGGTTTTATTACGACGAAATAATGCCATTTGCTAGGCCTCCTCTGTTGCTTCAGCCTCTTTCTGGAAGTCCAGCCAGGCTGGCATGAAGCTTTCTTCTAACCACTTGGTGTGGTAATCATCCGCTTGGATGTGGGAATCTGCCACCATGGCTTCTAGCAGTTCCACGTTGGTTACCAGCCCATCCACGGCCACTTCATAGAGGGCCCGTTCCATGAGTCGGAAGGCCGCCTCACGACTAGGTTGGTGGACAATGATTTTAGCAATCATGGAATCATAGAAAGGTGGCAAGGTGTATTGAGGATAGATTCCAGACTCCACCCGCAAGCCCATACCGCCAGACGGTAGGACTAGCTGCTTGATATGGCCAGCAGCCGGACGGAATTGGTGGAGCGGATCTTCCGCGTTCAAGCGGCACTCAATGGCAAACCCTGACAAGACAATGTCCTCTTGTTGATAAGAGAGGGGCTGGCCCATGGCGATTTTAATCTGTTCTTGGACGATGTCGACCCCGGTAATCATCTCGGTCACTGGATGCTCCACTTGCAGACGGGTATTCATTTCCATGAAGTAGAATTCGCCATTGTCAGCCAAGAGGAACTCGATGGTCCCGGCATTGGTGTAGCCAATGGCCGAAGCTGCCTTAACGGCTGCCCCATAGATGGCCTGACGAGTGTCCTCATCTAGGCAGACAGCGGGCGCAAACTCAATGACCTTTTGGTTATTACGTTGCAGGGAGCAGTCCCGTTCACCCAGGTGGATGACATGGCCATGCTCGTCGCCCAGAAGTTGGACTTCGATATGGCGGGCTGGGTAGATGATTTTCTCGATATAGAGATCTTGGTTACCATAGACCGACTGGGTTTCGTTCTGGGCTTGGAGGAAGAGGGCTTCAAAATCCTTAGGATCTTCCACCCGGCGCATGCCCTTACCGCCCCCACCGTCGGCTGCCTTGATAATCAAGGGGAAGCCAATCTTTTGGGCGATGGCATGGGCTTCTTCTAAGCTATGCACCAAGCCGTCGGAACCTGGCGTGATAGGCACGCCGGCTGCCTTCATGGTGTTGCGGGCATTTTGCTTGTTCCCCATGGCTTCGATAATGTGGCTCTTAGGGCCAATGAACTTGATATTGACCTCTTCACAGAGGGCAACGAAATCGCTACGCTCGGATAAGAAGCCGTAGCCTGGGTGGATGGCGTCAGCCCCCGTCACCATGGCAGCGGACAGAATGGCCACTGGGTTGGCGTAGGAGTCTAAGCCCTTGGCAGGCCCGATACAGATGGCTTCATCCGCTAATTGGGTATGAAGGGCCTCCCGGTCTGCCTCGCTATAGACCGCCACCGACGTAATATTCATTTCGCGCAGGGCCCGAATGATTCGGACTGCAATCTCACCACGGTTGGCGACTAACACTTTTTTAAACATATTATTTTGCTCCGATAATGAAGGTCATTTCTGCTTCAGCAACTTTCTTGTCGCCAACGAAGGCTTGGCCGTAACCAATCCCTGCGTTCTTACGCAATTTGACGATGTCTACTTGGAGACGAAGCACGTCACCAGGTACGACTTTTTGACGGAATTTTACCTTGTTCAAGCCACCTAGGTAAGCGGTCTTGCCTTGGAAGCCTTCCATTTGCAAGAGTGGGATAGAACCTGCTTGGGCTAAAGCTTCACAGATGAAGACACCTGGTAAAACAGGCTCGCCTGGGAAGTGACCTTGGAAGACTTGTTCGTTGATGGTCACGTTCTTACGGCAGACGATTTTTTCACCTGGAATCAACTCATCTACAGCGTCGATGAAGAAGATTGGGTAACGGTTAGGGATAATGTCCATTACTTGTTGAGCAGTTAATAAAGTCATGTTTATTCCTCTTTTCTTTGGGGGTTGTGTTTGGGGATTAGCTAATGCGGAAGAGGGCTTGGCCGTATTCCACGATGTTTTCATTTTCAACTAAGATAGCAGAGACCACGCCGTCTTGAGGGGCCACAATCTCATTCATGAGCTTCATGGCTTCAATCAAGCAGAGGACTTGGCCCTTCTTGACGCTGTCGCCTACTTGCACGTAAGGATCCGCGTCAGGGTTAGCTTGCAGGTAGACCACCCCTACCATAGGGGCTGGCACCTCCTTACCAGCGGCTGCTGGCGCTGGTGCAGGGGCTGCAGTCGCTTCTACCACTTCAGGCGCCGCTACAGGGGCTGGGGCCGCCAGGCTAGCTGGGGCTGTTAGGGCAGCTGATTCGGTCACATCGGTCACCACGACTGGGGCTGGACCTGCCACTTGTGGCACTTCCTTAGCCAAGAGCAGACGCTCATTGTCATTGGTGAATTCGAAGTAGGCCAGGCTAGACTGGTCTAGTTTGTCGATTAATTTGACGAGTTCTTCATATTGCATGCTTACTTACCATCCCATCGTTTGAAGGCGAGGACCGCATTGTGACCGCCAAAGCCCAAGGAGTTAGACAGGGCAACTTGGATGTCTTGTTGGCGTCCATGGCCTGGGACATAGTCCAGGTCACAGCCTTCTTCTGGATTTTCTAGACCGAGGGTCGCAGGTACGAAACCTTCTTCCAAGGCCTTGACGCAGACAATGGCTTCTACCCCACCGGCACCACCTAAGAGGTGACCGAAGTGGCCCTTAGAGCTGGATACAGCCACTTTGTAAGCCGCATCGCCCAAAGCATACTTGATGGCTTGGGTTTCGCCCTTGTCATTGGTTGGAGTGCTGGTCCCGTGGGCATTGATGTAGTCCACGTCTTCAGCGCTGAGCCCGGCCATAACCAAGGCTTGCTTGATACATTCACCGGCGCCAGACCCGTCTGGGGTTGGTGCGGTCATGTGGTAGGCGTCTGAGTTAGCCCCGTAACCCACTAATTCAGCATAGATGTGGGCGCCACGAGCTTGGGCAGACTCCAGGGATTCCAGGAAGAGGACACCGGCCCCTTCACCCATAACGAAGCCATCGCGGTCCTTGTCAAAAGGACGGGAAGCAGTGGCTGGGTCTTGGTTGGTGGACAAGGCCGTTAAGGCTGCGAAGCCGCCAATCCCGATTTCACAGATGGTAGCTTCTGCCCCACCTGCCAAGCAGGCATCTAAGAGACCTGTCTTGATCTTGAGGAAGGCTTCCCCGATAGAGTTAGTAGCAGAGGCACAGGCTGTCACGATGTCCAAGCTTGGGCCCTTGATGCCTAACTTCATGGAAATATTACCAGAAGCCATGTTCCCGATGGTCAGTGGCACGAAGAGTGGCGGAATACGTTTAGCGCCCTTCTCAATCATCTTACGGATGCCTTTTTCGATTTCGATTAAGCCCCCGATCCCAGAGCTGACTAAGACCCCTACCCGGTGGGCATTGTCTTCAATCTGATAGCCGGAGTCTTTGACTGCTTCTACTGATGCTACTACGGCATATTGGGAGAAGAAGTCCATCCGTTGGGTTTCCCGACGGTCTAAGACTGGGCTTGGGTCGAAGTCTTTGACTTCAGCGGCCACAGAGACGCTAGAGCCACTGTGATCGAATTTAGTGATAGGCGCGATACCGCCCTTGTCATGGCGCATGCTGTCCCAGAATGCGGCGACATTGTTACCAATTGGGGAGACAGTCCCCAAACCTGTTACGACAACTCGTTGCATAATTACCTCCTGTAGTGCGGGTCTAGGAATCAGACCTTAGATGTGCAAGCCACCGTTGACTTCGATGACTTGGCCTGTGATGTAGTCATTGTCGATTAAGAAGTCGACTGTTTTAGCGATATGTTCCACTTGGCCAAAGCGTTTGAGTGGGATTTGGCCTAACATGGCTTCCTTGACGCGATCCGATAATTGATCGGTCATGTCTGTTTCGATAAAGCCTGGGGCGATGGCGTTGACCGTGATGCCACGGCTAGCCACTTCGCGGGCTAGGGACTTGGTCAACCCAATCATACCAGCCTTAGAGGCAGCATAGTTGACCTGGCCAGCATTCCCCATAACCCCAACAACGGAGGTCATGTTGATAATGCGTCCGCCCCTTTGCTTCAAGAGACGTGGGGTCAAATGACGGCACATGTTGAAGCAACCGTTCAAGTTGGTTTGGATAACTGCGTTGAAGTCTTCTTCGCTCATGCGCATAACCAAACCGTCGCGAGTAATACCGGCGTTGTTGACCAATACGTCCACTTGGACGCCTTGATCATAGAGGTCGTCCACTAATTGCTTGGCCACGTCAAATTGGCTGATGTCGCCAGTCGCTTGTAAGACTGGTTGCTCATAGCCGTCAAATTGGGCTAAGATTTCAGGGGCAATGGGACTACGGCTGTTTAAGATGACACGGTGGCCTTTAGCCGCTAAGTGGTGGGCAATGGCTAGGCCAATCCCTCGGGAGCTGCCCGTAATCAAACAGGTTAAGGTCATTTATTCTTCCTCCGTTAAAAAGTTTTTGAGGGCGTCGAGGTCTTCGACTTTGTCCAGGACTTGTACCTTGAGAGGCAGGCCTTCGCGTTTGAGCAGGCCGGCTAAGGTATTACCGGGACCGATTTGAACTAGGTGAGTCACACCTTCTTCAACCAATTTATCAATGGTTTGCTTCCAGTAAACTGGCTCAACAAGATGTCGAACAAGTACTTGGGAGAGGCTTTCAGGCTGATGAAGGTCTAGCGTGGTGTTACTGATGACGGGCACGTCCCCTTGCTTGAAGGTCACTTTTTCCAAGGCTTGGGCCATGGCTTCTTGGGCATTGGCCATCAAGGGACTATGGAAAGGTCCTTCGACTTTGAGGGGGATGACTTTCTTGTAGCCGGCAGCTTTGGCGATTTCCTTGAAGCGCTCAACCGCCGAAATGGTCCCAGCCACGATGATTTGGGCTGAAGAGTTGATATTGGCAATGTAGAGCGGCTCTTGATCGGCCACTTGGGCTACCAAGGCTTGACATTCTTCATAAGGCACACCCATAACCGCCGCCATTTGGCATGGACTGTCGCTGGCTAGGGCTTGGCATTGTCTGGACATGAGTTCGCCACGTTCCTGCAATAAGGCAAAGGCGCTGGCTTGGTCTAGGCACCACTGGCAACCAGGGCGGAATATTCACCTAGGCTCAATCCGGCCATATAGCTTACAGGAGGTAACAAGTCTTGGATGCTACGGTAGATGGCTAGGCTGGTCGACGTGATAGCGACTTGGGCATAGCGGGTCTGGCCGAAGCGTTCAGGTTCTTGTTGGATCCATTCTCTTAAGGGCCAACCGGTCACCGCTTCTGCCTGCTCATAGACAGCGCTGGCTTGGGGAAATTGACGGTCGAAGTCCATTCCCATGCCCGCATAGTGGGCACCTTGGCCATTAAAGATAAGTGCTAGTTTCATACACTGACTCCTATCCTCAGTTATAGTTCGTTTTGTTTGCGATCATAATATAAAAGGCCCGAAGGCCAGAGCTCACTCCTAAGAGGGATAAAGTCAGAGCAAGCTCTTTGGTTCGCCTACTGACCAGCTAGGGGGTGCCGGCAAGTAGGAAAGGAAATATCAATTATTGGTTGACCAAGTCAAGCTTAGCTTGAATGGTCTGACGGCATTCTGCCAAGTAGTCTTGGATGATGTCGTGACAGGATTGTTCCTTAGAGACCAAACCAGCAATCTGGCCGGCCATGAGGGAACCTGTCTTAACGTCACCTTCGACTACCGCACGGCGGAGGGCGCCTTTACCGATTTTGTTCAATCGTTCAAAGTCTGGCTCTGCCTTGCTGGTTTCTTCTTTTTCCGCTTGCAGGTATTCGGTGGTTAAGGCGTTACGCAAGACCCGTACTGGGTGGCCGGTAATTTGGCCGGTCACCACGGTTTCGATGTCTTTGGCCTTAATGATGGCTTGCTTGAAGTTGTCATGAGCGTTCGACTCATGCGCTACGACAAAGCGAGTCCCCACTTGAACTGCGGAAGCCCCCAACATGAAGGCTGCTGCCATGGCACGTCCGTCCCCAATCCCGCCGGCAGCGATGACTGGGATGTTGACTGCATCTACCACTTGTGGGACCAAGGCCATGGTGGTCAGTTTGCCGATGTGGCCCCCTGCTTCCATACCTTCGACCACCACTGCTTTGGCGCCGATGCGTTCCATACGTTTGGCCAAGGCCACAGACGCTACTACTGGAATCAGGCTAATGCCCGCTTCTTCGAAGCGCTGCATGTACTTACTTGGGTTCCCTGCACCAGTGGTAATGATTTTGACGCCAGATGCGATTAAGTAGTCTACCACTTCTTCCACATGTGGGTTCAATAACATTACATTGACAGCGAATGGTTTGTCGGTTTTGGCAAACATTGCCTCTACCTTAGCGCGAACTGTGTCCACATTGTCGTGACCAGTCCCGATTACCCCTAAGCCGCCTGCATTTGATACCGCGCTTGCTAAATCAGCGTCTGCTACCCAAGCCATTGCGCCTTGAACAATTGGATATTCAATGTTTAATAACTCCGTAATAGCTGTTTTCATACCTTCAGTCCTAACTTTAAGAAAAATTGATTATAAAGAGTCGATGTAGTTTACTAAGTCTTGAACAGTCTTCAAGTTTTGGTCAGTGTCGATGGTGATGTCTAATTCATCTTCGATTTCGCTGATGATTTGGAATACGTCTAAGCTGTCAGCTTTCAAGTCGTTTTCGAAGTCGGTAGTTAATTGTACTTCTGCTTCGTCGATCCCTAATTGGTTAGCAATAATCGCTTGTACTTTTTCAAATGTCATAATAATCTTCCTCCATTAAATAAATAATATTTTGATTCTTAGATGGAAAGGTGTAGGTGACCCCAGGCTAAGCCAGCACCGAAGCCACTTAGGATAATGGACTGCGTTCCATCCAGTCGCAATCGCCCGTCACGAACCAGTTGGTCTAGCAGAATTGGGATAGAGCCTGCTGAGGTATTGGCCGCTTGGGCAATATTGGCAGGTACCTTGCTTTCTTCTAGGGACAACTTGTCCGCAATCAGATTTAACAAGCGTTGGTTCGCTTGGTGACAAATCAAATAGTCAATATCAAAATCATTCTGCTCAATAAAGTTTGCTAGGGTTTTGATGACGGTTCGTTTGACGAAATTGAAGACGTCACGCCCTTGCATCTGCATAGCCCACTGACCATCGGACGCTTCATGGACCTCAATGGCCGCGCCCCCTGTTCCTTGGGCAAAGACTTGACTGGCATAGCCGCTGAGTTCTTGACCATCATGTTGAATCAGGACAGCCCCCGCCCCATCACCGAACAAGACGGCAGTGGTACGGTCTGTCAGATCCACAATCTGACTCATCTTCTCAGCACCGATGACCAGGGTGTAACCTTGGGTCTGGCTAGCTGCCAGGCGGTTGGCTACTTCCATCGCCATTACAAAACCAGAACAGGCGCCGTTGAGGTCAAAGCCCCAAGCCCCTTCAGCCCCAATCATGGCTTGCACTTGGCAGGCAATAGATGGGGTCGCAGCCTTAGCCGACATGGTTGCGACGACAATATGACGAATTTGGCTGACAATGTCAGGGGATAAATTCTTCAATAATTGCTTGGCCGCCTCACTCGCCATCATCGCGACGGTTTCGTCCTCAGCTGCGAAGTAACGTTGGTGAATTCCTGTCCGTTGGACAATCCACTCGTCACTGGATTCTAGTTGATAAGCATTGATTAACTGGTCGTTGGACCAGGCTTGTCCAGGTAAATAAGCACCTGTTGCAATAATACGACTCATCTTACACTCCTAATCGTTGTTTAGCGTTGTCCAAGAAACGATGTAAATTACGTAGGCCCTTCACTAAAGTGGCTGCCTCTTCAGGCTCTATGCCATTTAGGGTCTCGGATACCATGTTCAAGTGGAACTTACGGTGCATCCGATAGAGTAATTTACCCCGCTTGGTTAGCTTGAGTAGCACCACCCGGCGATCGCTGGGTGAGGACACACGCTCAACATAGCCTTTCTTTACTAAGTTTTGGATGGACACTGACAGGGTCCCCATGGTGATGGCAATTTTCTTAGCCACCTCCGAAGAGCTCAAGTTGCCGCCCAAACCAATGGCTTCAATCGTATGCATTTCCTTGATTGATAAATCCGAAAACTCACTCATCTTGAGCGAAGTTTCTTCAATTAACAGAATTTCATTAAAGATAGAGACCAAAAATTCGTTCATTTCAAAAATGGTCGAATGGTCCACTCACTATCACCCCTTTAACTTATTTTGAACATCAAACTATTTGATAATCAAAGTTTATCGAAAGTCTGCTCATCTGTCAACACATGTGCTAGGCCCTGATAGGCTTTACGGGCCCCTATCCTTGATAAATCAGGCATGGTCGCGTTTGCAGGTTTTTTTATCATCTTCTTGTTGCCTTAGCGAAAGAAAGTGACTGAAAAGCCCTTACCTTGGGGCTGGACCGGGCTTGAGGGCTTGTGACTTACAGAAAGTAATCAAAATCAGGGGAGCCAGTGGTCCACTCTCTCGAGTGGACCACTAGCTCCTTTGTTTTTGCCGGAAACTAGGGGAATTCACCGTTTTGGCGTGAGCTAGTGGTCCACTTTCCAGAGTGGTCCACTGGCTCCTTTGTTTTTGCCGGAAACCAGAGAAATTCGCCGGTTTGCCGTGAGCTAGTGGGCCACTGGCTCCTTTGTTTTTGCCGGAAACCAGGGGGATTCGCCGATTTGGGGTGAGCTAGTGGTCCACTTTCTCGAGTGGTCCACTGGCTCCTTTGATTTTGCCGGAAATCAGAGGGAATTCGCCCTTTTAGTCTGAGCTAGTGGTCCACTTTCTCGAGTGGTCCACTGGCTCCTTTGATTTTGCCGGAAACCAGGGGAAGTCACCGATTTTGTGTTAGCTAGTGGTCCACTCTCCCGAGTGGACCACTGGCTCCTCTGTTTTTGCCGGAAACCAGGAGAAAGCGCCAATTTTGTGTGAGCTAGTGGTCCACTTGCCCGAGTGGGCCACTGGCTCCTTTGATTACCACCAGAATCGCTGGTGGTTTTCTCCATACAAAAAAGCCAGCAAGATGGGCTTGCTGGCTATAAAGGTTGCAAACTTATTGGGGCAGGCGCTCCCACTTGGCCTTAACTAGGTCGCCCTGCTGGCTGTAGTGGACGCCCATGCTGGTGTCTCCCTGCTCAGGCGCCGTCCCACTAATGGCAGCCAGGACCTGACCCGAAGATAGGTCAACTAGATACCATTTCTGGCTAGACTTGTCTTGGCCGATTAGGGCCGTTTTCTGGGTCCCCTGGTCATTAAAGGCCGTCACCTGGCGCATGGCCTGGTAGTCCTTGAAGTCGATCAGCTTGTCCTTGGCCCGTAAGTGCAAGGCATAACCGGACTGGGTCTGATAGAGGGTGGCGGACCGGGTCAGCGACCATGCCTGCTTAATGCCTGTCAGGCGCTCTTCTTCCCCAATCCAAAGAGACTGATTGCCCTCTGACCCTTCCAGACGGCCACTCTCCCCCATTTGATCTAGGCCGGACAAATCCAGGCTAAAACTTGGAATGGAAATAGGGTCATAGCTGATGACGGCCAACTTGCCGACATCGACCGCTGGCTTGCGCGGCGGAATAGGATGGCTAGGACCCGAGCCGGTAAAGCGTCCGAAGATAGCTGCCAGTAAAAAGGCAATCCCCGCCAGCACTAGGCGCCACATAGGCCAATAAGGTAGGCGGAAGCCCTGCTTGCTCTTCTTGAGCAAATGGGTCAAGCCATATTGCTGGGCCAGTTGCTTGACCCGTTTGCGCTTGCGGCGATTCTGGGTCAGGACTAGGCGGGTTAGGGCTAGGTCTAATTCTTCTTCCTGGTGATGCTGGCCAATTTGCGCCATGAGGGCTTGGTTGGTCATGAGCCCTTCTAGGTCCTGGTCATCCAGGAAACCTCTAAGCGGGGCCAAGAGCTGCTTGATGTCAACCTGATAGTCCAGGTTGAAGTCCACGGACGGCTGGTAGTCCGCCACCTCTTGGTCGTCCTCCAGCTCCTCCTGACGGAAAAGGTCCTGCTCGGGCTCTTCCAATTCAGAAAAAATCGGGTCGTCAGCCTCTAACTCGTCCAAGTCCCCCAAAGAACTGTCGGACTTGCTGTCTTGCCAATTGAGGCTACCCGATTGGCGGCCTTCCTCGGCTTGGTCCTGCCAATTGAGGCTTCCTGTTTGGCGGCCTTCCTCGGCTTGGTCTTGCCAGTTAAGGCTACCACTTTGGCGACTGTCCTCTGGCTGGTCCTGCCAACTAAGACTAGCGGATTGGCGGGTCTCTTCTGCTTGGTCCTGCCAATTGAGGCTGCCGGATTGGTGGTCTTCCCCAGCTTGGTCCTGCCAACTAAGGTTGCCGGATTGGCGGCCTTCCTCTGCTTGGTCCTGCCAGCTAAGACTACCGTTTTGGCGACCTTCCTCAGCTTGATCCTGCCAGCTCAAATGACCGTCGCTGGCTGGCTCCTGGTCTTGCGGCGCTGACCAGGACAGGGACTGGCTGCCGATACTGTCTTCTGGCCTCTGATTGGCATCCGACCAGTCTAAGTTGGTTTCGGACTTAGGCTCCGTTTGCTGAGGAGCCTGCCACTGGGACTGGGTCTGACCACTTGGGCCGGCCGTCTGGCCAGGCTTTTGGTCAGCTGATTTTCCAGGCTTTTGGTCAGCCACCTGGCCTGGCCCCGGATCTGACGGCTGGATCTTAGCCGGCTTACCAAAATCAGCAGGCTGGCTGGCCGCTTTAGGGTCACGGCCACCCGCAAAATCCGCCCCCGCCCCCCTGCTTTCTTGGGCCGCTATCTCGGTCGCCCGCTTGAGAGCCTCTTGGTAGGCTGCCTGCAGGGCCTGGAATTCTTCCGGATGGTCCTCTGGGTGGTAGAGCTTAACTTGTTGGGCGTAGGCCCGCTTAATGGCCTTCTTATCCGCAGTTGGCCCGCTTAGCCCTAAGACTTGCCAGGGCGTCTTAGCCATGGGCATCCTCCCCTTCTTCAGCTTCACTATCCTCATTGAGGAATTCTATGACGGTCCGGTCTAGTTCGGCTTCTAGTTCTTGGTCCCAATCCGAATCTTGGTCCCAGTCAGATTCCACATCCCGGAAGATATCGCCCATACCAGCATCCAAGCCCCACTCTAGGTGGTCTAGGTAGTCATTGGTTGAATCCAGCAACTGCCGCTTCTTGAGCAGGTTGTTCTGATAACGGGCAAAGAGACGGGAGAAGCGCATCAGAGTCAGTTGCAAGTCTTGCTGTTGCTCCAGGCTTAACTCTTGGTAGAGGCGCAGTGCCCGTTCAAAGAGGGCATCCCGCTCTGGTTGGCTAGCCAATTGCAGGGCCAGCTCCTTGATTTCCTTATGGGCCTTATCCGTGGCATCCACCGCTACCAAGCTCTTGTTAGGACCCAACTTGTAGGTCTTGACTTCATCGGTGGCCACGGTCTTGATTTCCACATAGAGGATAGAGTTGATGTCATAGGAATAGGTGACCGCAAAGGACTGGTCGTCAACATTGCTAGGCACCGGCAACTGGACCTCGCCCAGGAAGAGATTGTCCTTGGCATACATGGCTTCCCCCTGGTAGACCTTGAAGCGAATGGTTGGCTGATCCTTACGGACTGGCGAATAGATTTGGGTCTTGCTGCTAGGCAGAACGGAGTTACGCGCAATCAGGACATCGGACAAATCCTTGTCCTCATCCACATAGTTGTGAACCGAAGTAGACAGGGAGAAAGGACAAATGTCGGTCACCACCAAGTCCTTGACCTCTTGGGCCCGGGTCTTGATGCCGATATACTGGCCTAAACCTAGGGCCACTAACTCATCCATCTTCTGACCGCTAACGACTGGCAGGTTAAGTAGGCGCTTAAGGTAGTCATTGACCACCGGCATATAGGAAGAACCCCCAACTAGAATGAGGCGGTCTAGTTCGCCCGCGCCAAACTTACTTTCCACAATGGCCTTACGGATGACCTCCCGCATGCGTTTGAAGAGGGGCTGGCTGATTTCAGCCAATAATTCATTGGTAATCTTGTATTCGTGGGACTTGCCTTCCAGATGGACCTGCATATTGACTGACTCGAATTCAGACAATTGCTTCTTGACCCGCTCGGCCGCCAAGAGCAGAGAGTTGCGGGTGCGGCGGTTGAGGGATTCAAAATTAGTCCCGGCCTTGCGACAGACATACTGGGCAATCAGTCGGTCGAAGTCGCTACCGCCCAGGTGGTTATCCCCGGCGATGGCTGCAATGGAGATGACATTTTCGAAGCAGTCCACCACGGACACGTCCAGGGTCCCGCCCCCAAAGTCGAAGACCACGAAGGTCTCGAATTCATCTGCCTCGTGACAGGCAATGGCTGCTGCAGACGGCTCATTAATGAGACGTTCTACCTTGAGACCTAGCAATTCGCCCGCCTTCTTAGTGGCTTGGCGTTGCTCCGCGTTGAAGTAAGCCGGCACACTAATGACCAGCTCGGTCACCGTTTGACCTAGAAAGGCCTCGGCATCTGCCACCAATTGTTTGAGGACACAGGCCGACAATTCTTCCGGCTGGAAGGCCCGTTTGGACAGGGTAATTTGGCGGTTGGCCCCCATGTGGAGTTTGAAGAGTTGGGCGGTGTCTTGGGGATGGGTCACTAATTTCTCCCGGGCAATCTTACCGACTTGGATTTCCGACCCGTCATAGTAGACCACACTCGGGGTCAGATATTCCCCAAAACTGTTGGGAATCATGCGAACTTGCCCGTCACTATAGGCCACCGCCAAGCTGTTGGTGGTCCCTAAGTCAATACCGATAACTGTCATAATACTTACTCCTTTTCACGCGATGGGAATCTGGCCAGCAAAGTTCCCACGAGGTAGGGAACTAAGGTCAGGGCCATGACCCACCAGATAATGTTGGGCACCTGCCAGAAGGCACCTTGATAGAGTCGCCAAGCCACCAGCAAGGCCGAGACGCTGATCAGGTAGCTGACCTGGTTAATCAGGTAGCGCCCTGCTGGCTTCTTGGTCGGGTCTAGTTTGGCGTTGACATATAAATAGAAGCTACTTAATAAGAAGATAGAAAAATTAGGCTGGCTCATGCGCAAGAACCAGGCAACCAAGTTCACTAGGACCAGAGCAGCCAAAATCAGATAGAGGATAGGTTGGCCCGCATCATAGACCTGATTCTTGAAGTGAAAGGCCCCCATGCCTAAGCCCCGCTGGGCCAAGAGCAGGACCGCCACTAAGACCATCAGCAGGCCAAAGGTCCAGCCAAAGGCCGGCAACCAGGTCTCTTGCCAGACCGCCAAGAGGCCCAAAACCAGGGTAGCCAGATAGAGGCCGGCCAAGGGCAGACTGGACAGGGCCAGATAGCGATAGCCCCTGCTATCCAAGTAATGAGGGAAGTGTCCCCAGTTGTTGACCGTACTATACTCTAGTTCGAAGCAGTAGCAGACTAAGGCGTTGCTGGCCACCAAGGGCAGCCAGACGGCATAGGCTTGGGGCCAAATCATGATTCCCAACCAGATTAAAATCTGTAAGCCAAAGCAAGCCAGACTACCAATGGTCGTGATGAGACCCGCCAGCAGCATGCAACGGTTGGTTGGATACCAGGACTTGCCCACCAGCTCTTCCCAGCGCTGATTGACCCGCTGGCCAAGGGCTTGGGTCAGGTCAGGGTCGCCCTTGAGGCTGGGGACATAGCCGATGAGGGTGTAAAGTACCCGTTTATTTTCTAATGATTCTAGGGGCAGCTGCTGGAGGGCCAAGAGGAAGTCTTCCTGGGGCACCTGCCAGTCCTTATTGGCTTGGTCGACTAGGAGTTGCTGCCAGGCTGACCAGTCATTGAATTGGGCCTTGACCCCGGCCAGGTTCTGGACCAGTCGATTATGAGCCACCTGCTGGCTGAATTGGCCCGACAGGCCTGACGCCATCCAGGCTTCCAGGTCAAAGTCGGTCCAGTCTGTCCCCTCTTTCTCAGAGTGGTCATCTAGGTCATTAAACAAGCTGGCGATGTCTTGGCTAGCGCCCCGCTGGCTGAGGGCCCATTGATAGGCCGCTTCTAGTTGGGCCAGGGCCTGGGCATCCCCCTGCCACTCCTCATAGCGTTGGCGATAGGCTGCCTCTAGGACCGCCTCATCCTCTGTGGGACCCTCTAGGCCCAATATTTCATATGCTAACATGTCTGTCGCCCCCTCCGTCGCGCGGTCATATTTCCTGCTTGATTTTCGTGCTTCTATTGTACTACAGATTGAGGCCAGTTGAAAGTTAGGGCCTTTTCTTGGGCAGGGAAGGCATGGGTCTGCTATACTAGAGCTAAGAATCCATAAGGAGGGATTAGTATGGTATTAGGCAATTTATTCCAAGGCCTATCCGGCAATATGAGTGAGGTCTCCAAAGACAGCTTGGCCAAGGACTACGGCCACCTATTGATTGAAAAGGAAGAAATCCAGGCGGGCTACGCCCTCATTCGGGACCTAGTCATCTTCACCAATATCCGCATTCTCTTTGTCGACCGCCAGGGCACTACCGGCAAGAAGGCCCGCTATAAGACCATCTTCCTCATGAACATTATTAATGTTGAACTGGAAACGGCTGGCGCCATGCTGGATGACAGCGAACTGACCATTGAATACCTGGACAACATCCGCCTCAAGGCCCACAGCGAAAGCCGCCAGACCCTGACCCTTGAATTCCCCAAACGCTATGACATGGGCCCCCTCTACACCATGTTAATGAAACTGGCCTATGAGAATAGGCTAAGGGCGAATGGGTAGAAATAGAAATTAAAAAAAGCCATTTGACTTATTTCAAATGGCTTTTATCTTGCTTATTATTCATTTGGAGCAATGTTAGAACTGTCTCGTCCATCAATTATTTCTATGTTTTTCTTATCATTTATATACTTCGCTATATTAATTAGCGGAAGGTGATAAGTAGGAAACAAATTGCTCCGCGATGTCAAATCACTAACAAGAGACCTTATATAAGGGAACAACACAGCTGTAGCATTAACCTTAAAAAATGATTCCCTAGACTCATCACTACCATCATATTCAAATATACCAAGGATCTCTACCTCGCAATAGAAAGGTGAAGACGCATCTTCAGTATCCCCTACTTGTGCATTTAGAACGACGTAGTTATTATCTTCACCATATTCTATACTTGCATGGATATCATAATCTATTGATATTTTATCACTCTTACGCTCAAAGTTTGGATTCAAAACATAGATTGCTTTATGCACTATATAATCTTTAAATTGAAGTGAAGCCCTGTACTTATCCATCCTACGCAGCTCCTTTCAGTTCTAAGAAACCACTTTCAGAATCGCAATATTCATTGTTCGCTTCTATATCATACGACACTCGATCATAGCTGTGTAATCTTTTCGGGAAGCGAGATACCATTTTTTCAGTATCATAATACATCTCACTATTTTTAATATCATCAAAATCTAGAAACAAGTTACTAAATCCATATAAAATCATAGCACCTTTTTCTATCTCTTCACTAGTAAACTCTAGATTATCTAAATCTAGTATTTCAGAAATAATTAATCCCATACTAGACACCCCTATTCATCTTCTATAAATTGTATGCATTTACTACACTTCACACAAAGTTCTTTCCCATTTGGTATATTGCTTCTTTGTTGCTCACTATCTATCTTTGTATACGTCGCTCGTGAAACTGACTTTATTTGTAGTTTCTTTTCTTGCTCTATACGCATAACCAACAAGTCAACAACATAACCATCAAAATTTCCTCTTTTGTATGCTCCATCCTGATGATCGGATTTTTTAATCAACTCTTTAATAGACTCTTCGAACTGCGTTCTAAATTTATGTAGCGACTGCAAATTATCTTTTTCATCAAAATCTAAATACTCATCATCATTCTGCGTTACTTTAACTTTAATGATTTCCACACATGTTTTTTTACGCTCTATAAGTCGACTCTTATTATATTCTACATATTTGCGTGCTATCTCATCTGGAGGATCATATCCTTCAATAAAAAAATAGATACCTTCTCCTAAGTCATTAGGTACTCTATGTCCCTTACAATACAAATTAGGTCCTTTACAGCTTCTATTTCTTTTAAATCCTTCTCGTTTAATAGACGCAACATTGCAAGCCAAAGTTCCATGAAATCCAAACAACTCCATACTGCACGCTCCAACTTTCAATATGTACCACTAATATACTATCAAATTATAGCCTTTTTGTACATAGAAACGAACTACACCCTCATTTCTCTATACATTGAATGTTTTTATCCCCTATCAACCAACCCAGTACAATCTAATCTAGTAAAAAACCACCATTTATGTAGGTGGAAAAAGATTAAAGTAACCTACCTTTACATCCCAGGAGGGATTCGAACCCCCGACCGTTCGCTTAGAAGGCGAATGCTCTATCCAGCTGAGCTACTGAGACATGATGTATTCGCAAGTCGAATACCTATCTATTTTACGGCATGGGACAGGCTTTGTCAAGGTCTGTCAGGATCGGTCGGGCCCCTTTTCTTGGCTGGCAGATTCGCTAGCCTGGTCCTAAGCCGAGACTTCGCAAGCGCCCCTTCCCGGTCGGCTCTTTTACTTAACTTGAGTCCTGGCCCCCCCTCCTCAGCCAGCTCCCAAGTCCAAAGGCCTTCCCACACACAAAAAGAGACCAGGACCGCCGTCCTAGTCTCCTAATTCTTAGCTTATTATGCTTGGCCAGTTGCTTTAGCAACGGCTTCAGCTACCAAGGCTTCTACTTCATCAACAGTGGTGCACTCGTTGATGGCTTTGTCAGCCAAGGCTTTCATTTCTTGAGAATCCAACTTGGTTAAAAGGGAACGCGTCTTCAAGATAGAAGTCGCTGACATAGAGAACTCGTCTAAGCCCATCCCTAAGAGGAGTGGCACAGCCGTTTGATCCCCAGCCATTTCCCCACACATACCAGTCCATTTGCCTTCAGCATGCGATGCGTCGATGACGTGCTTGATCAAGGTCAAGATAGATGGGTTGTAAGGTTGGTAGAGGTAAGAGACTTGTTCGTTCATCCGGTCCGCCGCCATGGTGTATTGAATCAAGTCGTTGGTCCCGATAGAGAAGAAGTCTACTTCCTTAGCAAATTGATGAGCCAAGACAGCCGCAGCTGGAATCTCAATCATAATCCCGACTTGGATGCCGTCAGCTACTGCCACGCCTTCAGCGACTAATTCAGCCTTGACTTCTTCGTAGAAGGACTTAGCTGAACGGAATTCGCTCAAGGTCGCAATCATTGGGAACATAATCCGTAAGTTACCATGAACAGACGCGCGTAAGAGAGCCCGCAATTGGGTCTTGAACATGTCACGTTGGTCCAAGGAAATCCGGATAGCCCGGTAACCCAAGAATGGGTTCATTTCGTGTGGTAATTCCAAGTATGGTAACTCTTTGTCACCACCGATATCCATGGTACGTACCACTACTGGCTTGCCAGCCATTGATTCCAATACAGCCTTGTAAGCTTCGTATTGTTCATCTTCAGTTGGGAAATCAGCAGAGTCCATGTAAAGGAACTCAGTCCGGTAGAGACCGACTGCTTCCCCACCGTTAGCCAAGACACCGGCTACGTCTTTTGGCGTCCCGATGTTGGCAGCCAATTCCACGTGTTTACCGTCTTTGGTTACGGATGGTGCAGAGACCAGTTTCGCCCATTCTGCTTTTTGGTCAGCGAAGGCTTGGGCTTTTTGGCGGTATTCCGCTACTTCCGCTTCGCTAGGGTTAACAAGTACTTACCTTCTAAGGCGTCGACAATCAGTAAGTCGCCATCCTTGACCACATGGGTTACTTCCTTGGTCCCAACAATAGCAGGAATTTCCAGAGAGCGCGCCATAATGGCTGAGTGGGAGGTGCGTCCGCCAATATTTGTTACAAAGGCCCGAACGTATTTCTTGTTCAATTGCGCCGTGTCACTTGGAGTCAAGTCATGGGCAATGACAATGGCTTCTTCAGAGATAGTAGCTGGACTTGGTAACTTAACGCCTAAGAGAGCGGCAAGTACGCGTTCAGATACGTCTTTGATGTCGGCTGCACGCTCTTGCATGTACGGGTTGTCTTCCATTGATTTGAACAATTGGATGAACATGCCACTTACATCACGCAAGGCTGCTTCCGCATTTACCTTTTCGTTACGGATAGTATTTTTGATTTGGTCAGTTAATTCTGGGTCGCCTAATACCAACAAGTGAGCTTCAAAGACCTGTGCCTCGTGTTCGCCTAAAGCGTCTAATGCCAAGTCACGAATGGCTGTGATCTCTTCTTTGGCTTGAGCCAAGGCAGCATCCAAACGCGCAACTTCGGCGTCAGTGTCTGCTACGGCTACTCGCTCAAAGCTCAAATCTGGCTCCGTTAATAAATAAGCAGGAGCGATGGCAATCCCATCACTCGCTGCAATACCCGCTAAGTAAGTCATTACTCAGCCAAGCCTTCTTTTTTCATAGTTTCAGTTACTGCTTCAAGTGCTTCTTTTTCGTCAGCACCTTCTGCCGTAATGGTTACGTCAGCGCCTTGGCCTACGCCTAATGACATAACACCCATGATGGATTTCAAGTTAACAGATTTACCTTTGTATTCTAAGTTTAAATCAGCAGAGAATTTGCTTGCAGTTTGTACCAACAAAGTCGCTGGACGTGCGTGAATCCCTGTTTCAGCTACAACGTGAAATTCTTTCTTTTCCATATCAAAAAAACTCCTTTGAAAAAATAGTTTAGAAGATGAGGATGTAATGGCGATTACATCTCTTCACGTACTAGGATAACATTTTTTTCCCGATAGAACAACCGTCTAGCATGAAAAAATAACCCTAAAGACGAAAATTTTTTAAACGCTTTCCTAATTTGGCCCCATCCTAGTCGCTTTTTATCATGAAAATGTCTCTTTGCGGTTTTTTTCTAGAAATTCCCCTATATTTTTGGTTTGAAAAGGCTTATAATAGACTTAAAGGAGGGTCTCGTATGAAAATGATTGACGTCACCAATAGTCATTATGACTTGGTCACTAAACAGCTGGAATGTTCGGACGCATCCATTGTTAAGGTCTACACCCTAGGTCCTACAACCGTCTTCTATTCAGCTGCCCCAACCCACAAGAACATCATCGTCATCAATAAGAACCGCCCTGTGCGCGCCAAAGAAATTGATTTTGCCATTGCCAAACTCTTCCAGCAAAACAACCGTGACAATGTCGAAATCCTAGAGGCCCACAACTTTGTCGAGTTAGAACTCCGCCTATAAGCAGGCGGTTTTTTTGTGGCTATAATAGAATAAGAGACTGAAAGGCCAGCTTTCAGTCTCTTTTGCTTCTATCTGTTACTTATTTTTTAGGAGCTGGCGAATGTCTTCTAGGGAAGTCCGGCGCAAGAGGCGGCCGTTCTCGAAGACTGGCAGCAACAAGTTGTCGCAGCCTGCCAAACTTTCGCGAGTATGGCCGTCTTCGTAGGTCAGCTGACCTTGGTCATTGCGGTAAACCCGCACCCGACCCTTTTGCGACTTCTTGGTGCCGCCCTTGTCGGTCTTAGGCGCCTTGAAGATGGCCTTTTCCTGACCGTCGATGACTACAGAGGTCGCCTTGAGGGCGAAGCCGAAGGAGTCCCGGGTCATGGATTGATAGGACCGGCTGCCAATGCCGAAGACCACGTTGGAGCTAGCAAAGCCCTTAGCTGCCAAGCGCTCTAAGATCAGTTGGGCCCGTTCAAGGGTAATGGAGTCGCCATAGATAGCCCCGATATGCGGATCTAGCACCTTGTAGCCCAAGTCATTGACCTGGCCGCCAAAGGTATCCCAGAGGCACTCAATTAGCCCCTTTTCTTCAGGCGTTTGGCCCTTGCCAAGCCTGGGACGGTCCCGCAGAGGATGTCTTCTGGCACGCCAGAGTCAGGCCGGATGACCAGGCGGCCATCACGTTCCAGAATGACTGACTTAAGGGCTGGCAGGTACTCCCCTACCACGCGCCAGAAGTCCCAGCTGTCGCTAACCACGCTGACAAAGCCCTTAGGATAGACATCCGTCAGCAGGTGGCGGAAGAGTTCTTGTTCGCTTTCCTCGCCATAGGCACACATGACGCTGTGCTCTGTGGCCGGAATACTCATAATAATGGGCGCCTTTTCACAGTCAGCCTCATAGTATTCCTCATGGAAGCAACCGGCTGGAATGGTGTCAGAGCCCAAGAAGCTGAGCAAATGCGCCGCACCTGACACGGTCGAGGTCATTTCCGAACTCATGCCCCGCATACCGAAGTCATGGGCTTGGGAAGTCCACGCCTTCGACCCCACCCGTGGTTTGCAGGCTGAAGCTTTCCAGAATCCGGCGGTAGCCATCGGCTACCGTGGCACTGGTCATCGGCAACCAGAGGGTGTTGAGCATGGTGGTTTCCAGGTAGCTAGACAACCAGAAGAAGTCCGGATGGGTATTCTCGATGGTCAAGACTGGCACCTTGATAGGTGCCCGAGTCCCTTCAGCTAGGGCAGAGATTTTAATAGGCAGATAGCCCAAGTCGTGTAGGGCCTCCAAGTGGGCCACGGGGACAGGGTCCAAGCCTAGGGAGTGCTTAACGAAGCGTTGATAGTCGGCGATGACTTGACGCTTAGGCTTTTGGAAGAAGCCCTCATTGAAGCGTCGGATCAAGTATTCCTTGATATAGTATTGGATCCCGAAGACCACCACATGTTGGCTAAATTGAGCCCGTTCATTGGAACGTGGGGTCAAGACTGAATAAACATTCTCGGTCTTGGCTGGGTATTGTTCCCGGTGGGAGAGTTTGTAGAAATCTGCTAAGAGGGTAACTGGCGTATTCATGGGCCTGGCTCCTTTCTATGAGCAAGTGATTAAAGTAATTTTTTCAATTCAATGTCTGGATACTTGTCCTTGAACCAATTTCAGCAAAGGCGTTCTCGAACAAGAAGACCGGCTGACCGAAGCGGTCCTTAGCCAAGAGGTTACGGCTGGAAGACATGTTAGGGTTGAGGTCCTTCTCGTCAATCCAACGGGCAATCTTGTTGCCAATTGGGGTCATATCCACTTCCGCATTGTACTCATGCAGGAGGCGGTACTGGAAGACTTCAAATTGCAGCTGACCCACGGCCCCGATAATGTATTCTTCGGTGTGGTAGGTCTTGTAGAGCTGGATGGCCCCTTCTTGGACCAGCTGCTCAATCCCCTTGTGGAAGGACTTCTGCTTCATAACGTTCTTAGGCGTCACCTTCATGAAGAGTTCCGGTGTAAACTGTGGCAGTGGCTTGAATTGCAGACCGGCATTGCCCGTGTAGAGGGTGTCGCCAATCTGTAGGTTGCCTGTATCATAGAGACCAATAATGTCCCCGGCCACGGCTTCTTGCACTTCTTCCCGGGTATCGGCCATGAATTGGGTGGTGTGGGCCATGCGGATGGTCCGCTTGGTCCGGTTGAGGGTCACGTTCATGCCCTGCTCGAATTTACCTGAGCAGATACGGACAAAGGCAATCCGGTCGCGGTGGGCTGGGTTCATGTTGGCCTGAATCTTGAAGATAAAGCCAGTAAAGCGTTCATCGGTTGGCTGGACCACCACTTCTCCTTCGGCTTCTACCGCCGCTGGCGCTGGCGCCAAATCCACAAAGGCATCGAAGAAGGTTTGGACCCCGAAACCGGTTAGGGCTGACCCGAAGAAGACAGGCGTCAACTTACCCCGGTTGATGAGCTCGCGGTCGAAAGCATTCCCCGCTTCTAACAAGAGTTGGGCATCTTCCATGGCTTGAGAATAGATAGAGGATTGCTTGAAGGCATGGTCGCCTTGGGCTTCCCCGTCTTCATCTAGAGGAATATAGCTGTCCTCTTCCCCGTCCAAACCGCGTAGTTCCACCCGGTTATTGTAGAGGTCGTAGAGGCCCAGTAAGTTTTTCCCCATGCCCATTGGCCAGTTCATAGGATAGGCATCAATGCCTAGGACTTCTTCCAGTTCCGCCACTAATTCTAGGGGCTCCCGACCGTCCCGGTCCAACTTGTTCATGAAGGTGAAGATGGGAATACCACGCATGGAGCAGACTTCGAAGAGTTTCTTGGTCTGAGGCTCAATCCCCTTACCTGAGTCCACTACCATGACCGCGGCATCCACCGCCATCAGGGTCCGGTAGGTATCTTCCGAGAAGTCCTCGTGCCCTGGGGTATCCAGAATATTGACTTGATAGCCATCATAGTCCACTTGCATGACCGAAGAAGTAACGGAGATCCCCCGTTGCTTCTCGATTTCCATCCAGTCGGACTTGGCGAATTTCTTAGACTGCTTCCCCTTGGCCTTGACCGTCCCGGCTTCCCGGATGGCCCCCGAGAAGAGCAGGAGTTGCTCGGTGATGGTCGTCTTCCCCGCGTCCGGGTGAGAAATAATGGCAAAGGTCCGGCGCTTGGCTACTTGACTTGTTAAACTCATGTTAGGCTCCTTCTTAGCAAGCAAAAGCCCGTGGTTGGTTGACACGGGACTTAAGGCTTATGATCGTTTCTTCTTGTGTTTGGGTTTAAAAGGGACGAGCTTGCGGTCAGCCTCGCTGACTGAGCTGGAGGACTCTTCCCCTACGGGCGCTTCTTCATAGACTTGATCAGACCCGACAACTTTCTTGACTGCTTGGAACTGAGAGGAGGCGTCGTCCTCCTGGTCTTGCTTATCTTTGGCAGAGGATGATGACGCGTTCGATTGGGGCGCCTCTTGATTAGGCTCGACCGTCATCACTTCCTGGATTAATTTCTTCAATTCTTGCTTCTCTTCTTCAGTCAGGCTGCCGTCTTGTAAGAGGTGGCTTAAATCTTCCCGACCCTTGAGGCTAAAGCCCTCGTCGGCCACATATTCCTTAAGCTGGATGTTGAAGCGATTGACTTCCTTCTCTGGATAGAGGGCATCAAAGTCAGTATCTTTGAGGATGGCTTCATACTGTGACAAAATAGTCATCATTTGGGCCTTCATCTCATTGAGTTGGTCCTTAAGTTGGGCCCCACCTTCCACCAAATCATGGCTGTAGGCTGCGAACTCTTCTTTGTATTGGACCACTTGTTGGTTGGTCTGATCGACTAGGCGTTGGGCCTCTTCCGTCGATTCTTGCACAATCTGATTACCTGTGCGGCGGGCATCCACAATCCCATCCTTAAGGGCTTGTTCCATGTCCTGATATTTGACCATGTCTGCTTGCAGCTTGGTCACTTGTGCTTGGATGTCAGCGACTTGCTTTTCTAGCTCACTGATGCGCTGATCCTTGGATTCAATGACGCGTTCTACCTGACTACGATTGTAGCCGAAGAAGCTTAATCCAATATGGGTTACTTGACTCATATGGGTCACCTTTCTACTCATTCTAACTGTCCCTATTAGTTTATCAAAAAAACGGCGCCTTGGCATCCCTTTTTTGATAATTTTTCACTTATTTTGCCCCTAAATGAAAGGCCTGGGCGATATTGACCGGCGTCTGGCTATTAAGCAAGACCAGCAACTTGATGCGAGCCTTGACCCCACTCAAGCCCTGGGTGAAAATCACGCCAGCTTGGCGCAGCTGCTTGCCGCCCCCTTCATAGTCATAGACATCTTCCGTAATGCCGTTGAAGGCCCGCGATACCATGACCACTGGCAGGCCGGCGGCCATGACCTTCTTAAGGCCAGCTAAGCTAGCCGGTGGCAGGTTGCCTGCCCCTAGCCCTTCAATAACCAGGCCGCTATAGGCGCCTGAGTCCGCAATGTGGTCAAACAAATCGGCCGTCATACCTGAGTAGGCCTTGAGCAGGGCCACTTGCTTGGTCAGGCTTTGGAGCTCATAGTGCTCGGTATGAATCAACTTCTGGAAGTAGAGGACCTGGTTCTTAGACACAATCCCATTGGGGCCAAAGGTTGGCGTCTGGAAGGTGGCTACATTGGTAGTGTGGGTCTTGGTCACATAGGTAGCCGTGTGAATTTCCTCGTTCATGACCACCATGACCCCCTTGCCTCGTGACTGGTCGGCGACGGCAGTGACGATGGCCGACCGTAAATTGGCCAGGCCATCCGAACCCATTTCATTGCTGGAACGCATGGCTCCAGTAATGATAACCGGAATGTCTAGATTCAGGGTCAACTCCAGGAAATAGGCCGTCTCTTCTAGGTGTCGGTCCCGTGGGTGATGACCACCCCGTCAAACTCCTCCTGGTGGGCTTCAATCCAGTTCTTAAGCTCCAACATATGCTGGGGCGTCACATGGGGTGACGGCAGGTGGAAGAAATCAATGATAGTTAGGTCAGCCAAGGCACGGAAGAGATTGCCTTCCTGGCTGAGCGGATTGGTGGAAGATGGCGAGACCTTACCAGTGGTCTGGTCCTCGCTCATGGAGATGGTTCCCCCTGTGTTTAATATGGCAATCCGTTTCATCCCTTGCCTCCCTCCTTTGGCTCTAATCGGCTATACAATACTTGCACCCCTTATTGTAACATGAATGACCCCCAGTGTCTGTAACAAATTCCCTACAAAATGGCCGACTCAAGGCTAAAAAAGAGGCCCTGGGCCTCTTTTAGGTGTGCTTAAATTGGCTTAACTAGGAAAAGGGTGAGCCCATGCCAACCTAGCTGGTGAGCCCATGCCAACCTAGCTGGTGAGCCCGAGTCAACCCAGCTGGTTAGCCTGTGCCAGTCCCGCTAGTTACCCGAAGCCAACTGGAGCAGATAGTCCAAGTAGTTGACCTTATGGGACTGGAGCTTTTGTCTGATCTTGGCCACTTGATCCGGCTGGTCCGTAATGATGGCATCGACCGGTTTTTGCAGGTATTTACGAATTTTTCGTTGTCATTAATGGTCCAGACATAGACGGCCTTGCCCTGGTCGTGGGCTTGGTCAGCCAGGTAGTCCTGATAGGAGAAGTCCTCGATGACGAAGAAGTCTACTTGATTGTCGCCAAAGCCCCCTAGTTGGATGGGAATGACATATCCGGTCTCGATTTCTGGCGCCAGCCGCTCAATTTCTTCCATGACCTTGAGGTCCAAGGACATGGTCTTATACTGGGTCTCCACGCCCAGCTGGCGCATCTTGTCGATAAAGATCTGCGCGTAATTATTGGGCTCGCCCCCGTGAGGCTTGAGCTCGACTAGGAGCTTGACGCCCAGTTCTTTGGCTCGTTTGACATAGGCGTCAAAGGAAGGAATGGTGGCCTCCAGGCCGTCCTGGTGCACGGTCAGGCCCTCTACTTCCGCCAGGGTCATATCCTGAACCCGGCGGTCAAGGCCAGCCAGACGCTTGAGGTTATAGTCGTGCATGACCACAAACTGCAAATCCTTGGTCAGCAGAATATCCATCTCTACCTGGTCTACCCCTTGGGCAGCCGCCGCTTCTAGGGCGGGAATGGTATTCTCCACACCCTCGGCCACATAGCCCCGATGGGCCACAACCTGCTGTTTAGTGTTAAGCCCACTGCTAAAGACTTCAAAGGCCGCCGAGCCATAGGCCATGGCCCCCAGCAAGGCGAGCAAGAGGTAGAAGCGCCAACCGCGTTTGCCCTTGGCCTGGGCTAGCAAGTAAGGCTGACTTTCCAAAGGCCGCCCCAGGAAAATCAAGAGAATGGACATGACGCCCACCTTGGTGAAGAGGCCAAAGGCAAAGTTGACGCCCCGATAGAGGGTCAGGACGCCGGCCTGGAACCAGAGATTATCGCCCTTTGTATTGATTAGGAAGGCTAAGCTGGCACCTAGAATAATAAATAGAAAGCCCAAGATAGCCAGGATTACTTCAAAGCCCAGCAAGGCGCCCACTAGCTTGCGCTTGCCCTGGCGCGTGGCCTGCCAACTCATTTTAAGCGATTGGGAGAAGGCCTGGTCGCCAATGACCATGAGGGGAACCGTGTAAATCAGACGCAGGTTGAGATAGGATAGGACTAGAAAAACCAGCCCCACCATAACCGTCCCCATGGGGGTCTTCATCAATTCACCCGTAATGAATTCCGGCACATAAATGCCCTCCGTCAGACTGGACTCGAGGACCCAGCCACTGACTGGCAAGGTAATGAGCAAATAGCCAAAAAAACTCACAAAGTCCAACCCGGTCAAGGATTTGAGCCGGCCCAGGGAATGGGTCAGCAAGCCTCGATAGGACAGGCGTTTGCCCTGGCGACAGGCATCAATCACATAGGCTATGGCCGACAGTTCCAGGTAGAAGAGCAAGGCGAAGACCGCCCCCAGGACCAGCAGAATGCCAATAGAGAGCGGGTTAGCCAGCAGATGACTAATATTGTTTGTCCAAGTTGGTCTGGTCGGCCGCAATTAGAGCCAGCCGGAAGAGATAGACCAGCAGCCCGGCCCCTAGCCCACTGACTAGGAATTGCAGGGCCGTCCCCATGGACAGCAGGACCAAGGCATGGCGCCTAATCAAGGTTAGGGTCTGGCGGATGGGTTGGGCTTTGTGGTGTGTATGGGTAGGTGACATAGAACTTCCTCATTATCTTAATCTAAACTTATCCAGTTCCGAGAACTGGGTCTCGTTTAGCCTAACATAAAAGAAATAAAAATCATAGGGCTGATTACAAAAAAATAAGCGCAAAAAAAGGAGCCGGAAGACGGCTCCCAACTCTTTCATTTGATATTTTTTAGCCCAAGTAAGCCTTCATGGTCCACAAGTGCTTGTCGTAGACAGCTTTCATGCCAATCAAGAGGTCTTGGCTGACTTCGTCGATGTCAGAATGGATGGCAGCTTCCAATTGAGTGCGAAAGAGCTCGAAGTCGGCAACGGTTTCTTCGACCATTTGACGCGCTGATTTTTCAGTCGTGTAGGGTGCTTCCTTGATGGTTGCTAAGGCTAAGAATTCGCCTAAAGTTGAGACTGGCTTGCCGCCAATCATGAGGATGCGTTCTGCAACTTCGTCAAATTGTTCGTGAACTTCGTTATATTGCGTTTCAAAAAGTTCGTGCAATTTGTAGAAGTCTTGGCCCTTTACATAGAAGTGGTGTTGATGCAATTTCGCATATAAAACACCCAAGTTGGCTGTGATTTCGTTAAGACGTTGAACGGTTGACATAATCAAACACTCCTTTACTTTTTTGATAGGATGACCCTATCTATCTTCCATTATAGACCTCTCAGATAGCAAAGCAAGGAATATGCACTTTTTATTGAGAATAATATAAACTTAGGTCTAATTATTAGAAGAATAGGCTAGTAAGGCCAAGAAAGGCAAGCCGCCCTGTTTGACTAGAATGGCCTTGTTGCTAGTGACTGCCCCATAGGCCGCCACCACCAGAATGTTGTTCAGCAAGACCAGGGCCAACTCCTTAGGCGCCGAGGCAAAGTAAGCCGCGTAGAGCAAGGCCGCGCCAATAAAACCATTATAGACCCCTTGATTTTTCATGAGGGTATTGAACTTAGGCTCTGCCAGCTGCTCCCGACTAATAGAGAAAACCCGGCTGGTATCTTGCGAGGTCGTCGTCACCGTCTCCAGATACATAATATAGAAGAAAAGCAAGGCCGATAAAGTAATGAGAATCTTTGAAATAATGGACATGGTAAAACTCCTTTAAGTTCTTGATTAGTAACCTTGTCAGTATAAAAAGGGAGCCCCTAACTTGTCAAGCCTTGGGCTTGGTGCCGGAGTTTCTGCCACTCCCCCGGATACTGGCCATTTTCCGGCCTTTTTCCGGCCTTTCCAACCTAGCTAGTGGTCCACTCGGCAAAGTGGTTCACTGGCTCTGACACTTTCCTCAGTTTCCGGCCCTTTCCCAGCCTTTCCACCCCAGCTAGTGGTCCACTCTTTAAAGTGGACCACTGGCTCTGCTACTTTCCCCAGTTTCCGGCCCTTTCCCGGCCTTTCCACCCCAGCTAGTGGTCCACTCTCCAAAGTGGACCACTGGCTCCGCCATTTTCCCAGTTTCTGGCCCTTTCCCGGCCTTTCCGACCTAGCTAGTGGTCCACTCTCCAGAGTGGACCACTGGCTCTGCCTCTTCCCCAGTTTCCGGCCATTTCCCAGCCTTTCCACCCCAGCTAGTGGTCCACTCTTTAAAGTGGACCACTGGCTCTGCTACTTTCCCCAGTTTCCGGCCCTTTTCCGGCCTCTCCAACCTAGCTAGTGGTCCACTCTCTAAAGTGGACCACTGGCTCTGCCATTTTCCCCAGTTTTCAGATTAAGTCCCTATAATTGTGTAAAAAGAAAAAGCCAGGTAATCTCTGGTACAATGTAGTTGTCCGAAAACATTGAAAGAGGAGATTACCATGACTTACCTTAATATTAACCTAAAACTTGAAGAATTAACAGAGGCAGTTTTAAACAGTGACATGAACACACTCATGAAGTCGCTGGCGATTACCGTCTTCAATGCCTACATGGAAGAAGAACGCCACCAGTTCATCCAAGCCGCTCCCCATGAGCGCTCCGACCAACGCCAAGACTATCGCAACGGTTACTATGAACGCCAATGGACCTTATCCATTGGCACCCTTAAATTACAAGTCCCACGCACGCGTTCTGGCGAGTTTAAAACCGAGCTCTTTGAACGCTATCAGCGCAACGAACAGGCCTTCCTGCTCTCCATGATGGAAATGGTAGTCAACGGTGTCTCAACACGCAAAGTTACTAAGATTGTTCAAGAATTGTGTGGCGAGACGGTCTCCAAGTCCTTTGTGTCAGATGTCATGAAGCGGCTGGATCCTGAGATTGAAGCCTTCAAAAACCGGACCCTGACCCACAGCCACTTCCGTTATCTCTACCTTGATGCCCTTTACATTAAGGTGCGTGAAGAAGGCCGCGTGGTATCCAAGGCAGTCTACCTTGCCCAAGGCGTTAACGAGGCCAACAAGCGTGAAATCATCGGCTTTTGGGTGTCAGAAGAAGAAAGCAAAGAGGCTTGGCTGACTTTCCTTCAGTCTCTCCGTGCCCGTGGTTTGAGCCAGCCCACCCTGATTATTTCAGACGCTCATTCTGGACTTAGAGCCGCCATTCAGCACTGCTTTGTTGGGGTGCCATGGCAACGTTGCGTCTTTCATTTCTTGTCCAACATTGTCGAGACCATCCCCAGAAAGGGGAGTCTAGAGGCGCGCGCTAAGTTGAAGGCCATTTTCCAGGCGCCCACCGCCGAACATGCAAGGCGACTCAAAGAAGATTTTGAGGCCTCCGTCGCGGACAATCCTCGCTATCAGAAGGCCTTAAAGGTTTTAGACGAGGGCTTTGAAGATGCCGTTCAGTTTATGATGGAGCCTGAGATTTACCATCCCAATTTGCGGACTACCAACTCTGTCGAACGTTTAAACCGTGAAATCAGACGGCGGGATAAGGTCATTGGCGTCTATCCTAATGTCGCTTCTGCTGAGCGATTAATTGGCGCCATCCTCATTGATTTAAACGATGCTTGGCAGGCCAATGCACGCCCCTTCCTTGTCAACTTCACCAAACGCAAATAAGCTATAGGACAGCCTACATATTTTTACACAGGATTTTGGACTTGACTAGTTTTCAGCCCTTTTCCCGCCTTTCTGACCTAGCTAGTGGTCCACTCTTCAAAGTGGACCACTGGCTCGGCTACTTTTCCCAGTTTCCGGCCCTTTTCCCGCCTTTCTGCCCCAGCTAGTGGTCCACTCTCCAAAGTGGACCACTAGCTCCTGCCCCCAAAACCCTAGAAAAAAGACCAGCCCCATAGAGCTAGTCTCCCTCCTCTCCCAACTACTTAGCAGCCAGGACATATTTAGTTTGCGCCAAGGCTTCTTGCAAGTTGGCTTGGTCAACTTGACCCGTGACGGTCACGCTTTTGCTGGCCAGGTCGGAGGTTACGGCTTGGACGCCGGCTACCTGGCTAAGCAGGTTCTCAATATTCTTGGCACAGCCACCACATTTCATGGCTTCTACTAGATAAGTTTTTTCCATTATAATCTCTCCTTTTACTCTTAAGCCTTGAAACGACGTAGGCGCAAGGCATTGACAATGACTGAGACGGAGCTGAAGCTCATGGCCGCGCCCGCCAACATGGGGTTGAGGAGCGGCCCGCCAAAGAGGTGCAAGACCCCCATAGCTACTGGGATACCCAGCACATTGTAGGCGAAGGCCCAGAATAGGTTTTCCTTAATATTGCGGATGGTGGCCTGACTGAGTTTGATGGCGGTCGCCACGCTAGTCAGGTCAGAGCCCATGAGGACCATGTCGGCCGACTCGATGGCCACGTCCGTCCCCCGGCCAATGGCTAAGCCCACATCTGCCTGGGCCAGGGCAGGCGCATCATTAATGCCGTCCCCTACCATGGCTACCTTGAGTCCCTTGGCCTGCAAATCGGCCACTACCTGGGCCTTGTCCGCAGGCAGAACGTCGCTAATGACCTGGTCAATGCCAGCTTCTGCAGCCAAAGCCTGCGCCGTCTTGGCATTGTCGCCCGTCAACATAATGACCTGCAAGCCCATGGCCTTGAGGCGACGGACAGCCTCTGGACTGGTCTCCTTGAGCGGGTCGGCTACCGCAATCAGGCCCAAGAGCTCTTCTCTAGTCCCAACATAAATCGGCGTCTTGCCCCCAGCCGCCAAAGCCGCTGCCTGGTCGTCTGCCTGATCCAAGTCCAGCCCCTGCTCTTGCATGAGACGGCGGTTGCCCAGGTAATAAGTCACCTGATCTACCCGAACCTGAATACCAAACCCGGTCAGAGATTGGAAGTCAGTCACTTCAGGCAAAGCCAGCTCCCGCTCACGGGCACCGGCCACAATGGCTTGACCCAGTGGGTGCTCAGAGTTAACTTCAGCCGCAGCTGCCAAGGCAAGTAACTGATCTGACGTCCAGCCAGTCAGAGGCAGGACATCGGTCACTTGGGGTTGACCCTGGGTCAGGGTCCCCGTCTTATCTAGGACCACGGCGTTCACTTGGTGGGCCATTTCCAGGGCGGTCCCGGACTTAATCAGGATGCCCTGCTCGGCCCCTTTACCCGTCCCCACCATAATGGCGGTTGGCGTGGCCAGACCCAGCGCACATGGGCAGGCGATGACTAGGACCGCAATGGTAATAGTCAAGGCAAAGGCCCAGGACTGGCCGCCAATCAGGTACCAGGCCAGACCTGCCACCAGGGCCAAGGTCATGACCACCGGCACGAAAACAGCCGAAACCCGGTCAGCTAACTGGGCAATAGGTGCCTTAGAGCCTTGGGCTGCTTGGACCAAATGAATAATCTGCGCCAAGGTGGTGTCTTGGCCAATCTTATCAGTTTCAACAATTAAAGACCCTTGCTGGTTAAGGCTGGCGCCCACCACTTGGTCGCCTACCTTTTTAGCAACCGGCAGGCTCTCACCAGTCAACATGGACTCGTCCACCCAGGATTGGCCTTCAACTACGCGACCGTCGACCGGAATCTTTTGACCTGGACGGACCCGAACTAGGTCACCCACTTGGACTTGATCCAATGGCAGGGTCACTTCCTGGCCATCGCGCAAGACCTGAGCCTCTTGAGGGGCTAACTTAATCAGGGCCTGAATGGCGGCTGAAGTCTGGCCCTTGGACCGGGCTTCGAAATATTTACCTAGTGTGACCAGGGTCAGGATGACGCCGGCTGACTCATAATAGAGGGACATGGCTGCATGGTGGTCGCCCAACCAGACCTGAATACTACTATAGAGGCTATAGGCTACCGCCGCACTCGTTCCCAGGGCCACCAGAGAATCCATATTAGGATGCCCTTTGACCAAATGCTTGAAGCCATTTAGGAAGAAGGACCGTCCCAGCCAGAGAATAGGCAGGGTCAAGGCCAGTTGCAGACTAACAAAGAGCTGGCCACCCCCGCGATGGCTGAGCCAAGTTGGTAGGGTCAGGCCCACCATTTCGGCCATGGCTAGACAGAGCAGTGGCAAGGCGAAAATAGCCGACTGCCAGAAACGACGCCAGAGGGCTGCTTGGTGACTGGCCTTGGCTTGGGCCGCTTGATCCGCCTCTTGCTGGATTTGCGCTTGGCTAGCTCCAGCTTGATCTGCTAGGACCTGGGCTTGATAGCCGGCCTCTGCCACGGTTTGGCAAATTATTTCTTCATTAATAGCGCCTGGCTGGTAGGTCACCGACAGGACTTCAGTGGCCAGATTGACGCTAGCCGCGCTGACTTCTGGCAGGCTGCTGACTGCTGACTCAATATTGGCTGCGCAGGAGGCACAGGACATGCCGGTCAGGGCGAAGTTTTGCGTCACTTGGGGCAGGACCAAATCATAACCGGCCGCCTGGACCGCTGCCTGCAAGTCTAGGGGGCTGACACTCCCTTCTGTCTCCAGGCTGACTTTTTCAGTTGCTAAATTCACTTGTGCTGACTTGACGCCCGTTACGGCCTGCAGGGCCACTTCCACTGCATGGGCACAAGAAGCGCAAGACAAGCCTTGAACCGCATATTCTTGTGACATGGTCATCACCTTCCTTAATCTCATTTTTAGGATTACAAGCGTAACCCTCATCTCTAGTATAACACCTTGGATTACATTTGTAAACCCCAAACTTTTCTCAGACTTAAGACCGATTTTACTGCATATAGCAGAATATCTCTTGACGCATTATACTATGTGTCGTATAGTATAGGTGTAGAAAGGAAGAACGACTATGGAAGCTCAACTCAAGCGTGGCCTTTTGGAAGTCTGTGTATTGGCCGCCCTGCGCCAAGAAGACTCCTACGGCTACAAATTGTCAAAGATGTGTCGGAATACATTCCTATCTCCGAATCCACCCTCTACCCCATCCTCAAGCGACTGGAAGCCAACCAGGCGGTGGCTGCCTACTCGATTGAGCATAAGGGACGTCTACGCAAGTACTACCGTCTGACCCATGTTGGCCACAGTCAAATCCAGAACTTTCTCCAGGACTGGGATGCCGTCATGAAAGCCTACCACTTTATCCTAGGAGATGATCGACATGAATAGATACGACTTCAAACACCAACTAGCCGGGCGCTTGGCTGACCTGCCCGAGGAAGAACTGGCCACCACCCTGTCCTTCTTCGATGAGATGATTGATGACCGCCTAGACGAGGGCATGACTGAGGACCAAGCCGTAGCTGACTTGGGTGACTTAGATGAAATTGCTAACCGGATTCTAGCGGAAATGTCACCCTTTGAGCGGGTCAAACAAAAGCTCAAACCCAAACGCCCTATTTCGGGTGGTCAATGGGTCTTGATTGCGCTGACCTTCCCCATCTGGTTGCCACTTATTATAACGGTCGGCGCTATAGGCTTCGCCTTGGTATTGGTGATGGCATCCCTACTTTTCGCCTTCTATGTCACGGTCTTTGCCCTTATTTTCGGCGGTGCATTCATAGCGGTGACCAGCCCCTTCACCTCCGGTTTCAACCTGGTGAATGCCCTCTTCAACTTCGGGGCAGGTCTTTCCCTAGTCGGTCTAGGTCTCCTATTCTTGCCATGGGCCCAACGCGGCTTCCGCAATCTCAACCATCGACTGCGCTGGATTCACTCTCGTCGCGACTAGACTCACCTAGAAAGGAGCTTATTTATGAAACCTGACCAAAATCGCCATTTTACTCATTATCATTGGTCTCTTGTCCATTGGGACGGCCTTCGCCCTATCGGGTGGCGACCTAACCCGCTTCAGTATGGCCGGAACGCCAGAGAACAAGCAATACCAAGCCTCAGCTAGCGATGTGACCGAGTTGGTCGTCAAGGCTTCGATTGCGGATGTGACCGTCACAGGCGCTGACCAATCCGACATCAAGATTGACTATACCGAAGATCGCAGCATCAACTATAACATCAAGCAAGAAGGCTCTCGCCTGATTATGCAATCCAAGGGCCAGTTCTTCTTCTTCAATTTCTGGGTCTTCAATCCCTTTGGCATTTTCAACTCCCACAAGATTAACATTACGGTTCCTAAGGAGCTGGCTGCCAAAGTGGACGTCAAGTCTTCGACTGGGGCCATCACCGTCCGCGACCTTAACCTCAAGGACAACCTCAAACTCGACGACTCGACTGGCGACATCCAGCTAGAAAAGGTTAAGGCTAGCAAGGATATTAACGTCTCTGCCTCGACGGGTAAGATTAGCCTTGACCAGGTTTCCGGCCAAAACTTTGACTTATCTGCTTCAACGGGTGATATCCGCACCAAGCAAACCCAAGCCAGTGGCACGACCTTCAAGGCCAATAGTTCAACTGGGAGCCTGGACATTCAGGATTTGAATGATGTCCCAGACATTGAACTCTCCTCTTCAACGGGTGATATTAAGGCCACGATTCAAGGCAAACGCAAGGACTATCAAATCGACACCAAGACCATGGGCAACAAAACCCAAGAAAACGAAGGCGCCAGCAAGAAAGTCAAGGCCCACTCGTCAACTGGTAATGTTAACGTCCAATTCTCGGAATAATCAAGATAGAAAAAGAGGCCCTTGGGCCTCTTTTTTGTCTGCCTGCTTCTGCCTTGTTCTGGCTTGGCCGGGGCGGCTAAAAGGTTTCTTGGACGCGATTAAGGGAGTACAAAGCTACGGAAGCACAATTCTCCCTATTATTCTCAAAATCATGTTACCAAGAGAACCAACTCACACCCACTCTATTAATCCCCAAAGTAGGCTTTAGAAGCGCTACTTGCTCTTGATCCAGCATCTCTTGCCCGTCTATTAGTTTATTTATGGCTTCAAGGGACACACCAGAAGTCTCACTCAATCGTTTGAGATAGTCCGCCCCTTTACTTTGGGATTTTATACGGATTAATTCCGCATAGTAATCATTGGTCACCCTAAGAACGGTGGCTTCATCCTGAACGTCGATAGTGTCACTCAGCAAATCAAAAACCGTCTGCAAATTCAAGAGTCCCGCCAAATTACGAATGACCTGCTTAATTTGGCGCAAGATATAATCATTTTCAACAAACATGACGCTTCCTCCTTTTGACTGATAATTCTGCTTACACCCTTATTATAGTCCTCTAAAACAAAAATAAATAGGCCTACTTCATTTAAATACAGGGCTTTTTCGACAAGTTTGTCCCCCTAACTTAGGCACTAACTTAAGGAAATTGGGGCGGCTAAAGACTTGCGCCAGGGGCCCAAGGGATGTCTAGCGTATTAGAGGCCCTTGGAGCGGAGCGACTTAGGGACTCAATAGCTAGGCAAGGCGAGAGACTGGCAGGCCAGGCTCGAACCGGTCCAGCCCCAGGCCAAGTCTTTGGCTTGAGCCCCAATTTCCTAGTCACAGTCCCCAGCCAAGGCGGAAGACTCGCCCCCGCGAGGCTGGAGCCGATCCCGCCACAAGGGTCCCCTTTGCCCTCAGCACCCGACCAGGCCAAGGCAGTTCAAGTCACACAAAAAAAGGACCCTGCCCCTAACAAAGAGGCTGGATCCTTTTTTATCTAATCAAATGCTGACATTAAATCTGGGTTCTGGGTGGTTTGGAAGGAGACCTGACCCTCTTGGTCTGGCTGGGCAGTAGCCTCCAAAATATAAGCATGATTGTGACGCTTAACAAAGGCAATCACCTGCTTACCATCCTGGCGCACATAAATGGCCGACACTTCATAGCTCAAGTCACTCTTGCCCAGCTGCATGCCATAGAATTGGAAACTTGCTGCTTGGCCGTCCACTTTGGCTTGGTTAAGGACTTGGTCGGGAACCGCCAAATCATAATAAGACAAGGCCGTTGCTGGCGTGGCAGCCTGATAAGTTTGGCCTTGGGCCTTACCGTAGGATTGCATGACTTGGGCAATATGATCCCTTCTAAGGTCACTTGGACCGGCAATGGTGCCATCACTCGTCTGCCCACTGTCCCGATTTTCAGGATTGAGATACCGCGCAAAGCCCTGACTCAAGTCCTGGTTCTCGGTCTCTTTGAAATCCAACTGATCACTGTCAGCCAAATGTGCCTGACTGTAGAGGACTTGGGGCTGACCTTGATGGAGGGTGAAGAGGTAGAGATGACGCTGACTTGGGTCCGACTCGGTGGTCTCATAACTATCCAAGACCAGGTAATCATAACGAGCGTTTTTGACATTGCCCATAATATTCCAGGTCACCGCTTGCCCATTAACGGTGGCATTTTTAAGCCGATTATCGCGATCGCCAATGCCCACAAATCTTCCAAATGTAAAGGCCGATAGTCTTGCTTCATGCCTTGGGCCCACTTGAGGAAGAAGGAAGCAAAGGCTTGCTTATCCCAGTTGAGAAAGTGCTGAAAGTCCGCTGACTCTTGCTCAATGCGTTGACTATCTTGGGGGTGGAGACCCTTGAGCCGCTCCCCTTCTTGATAGGCCGCGGTAAAAGGCACTTGAACTGAAGACCGCGCGTCTTCACTCAGCGAATCGCGGTAGTCCAACTGTTTTTGATAGGCGGCCTGCATCTGCTTGAAATAAGAGGGTTGAGCCTGACTGCTAGCCTGCTCCTGGCTGGCTTGCGAGGCTACTTGAGATTTGGCCTCACTTGCTGACTGACTACTTGACTGGCTGTGACTGGATTGACTAGTAGACACACTGCTGACGGATTCACTGGCCACAGAATTCGCGACCTGTGTGCTAGTAGCTCCTTGATTGCCTTGACCATGCCCACACCCACTTAGGGCTAGGGCACCAATAACCGTACCGACGAGTAATGCATATCGCTTACTCATGGTGACGCGCCTCCTTTTTGCTTGTGACTTTTACTTACAGCCTTATTATAGTCCTCACAAAGAAAAAAACAAGGGCTTACATGGTTTAAATATAGACTATTTTGTGTCTTATTCTAGACTAATTTGTCACCCTAACTTAAGCCCCAATTTCCTAATCACAGTCCTAGCCTTGGCCAGGTCGGGTGCGGGCAAAGTGGCCCATGTGGCCTCTAGGATGGCGGACGCATGAGTGGCCTTGGAGCGCAGCGACTTAGGCCACCATAGACCGCCAAGGCGGAAGACTCGCCCGGCGAGGCTAGAGCCGGTCCCGCCACAAGGGCTCACTTTGCCCTAAGCACCCGACCAGGCCAAGGCAGACCGAGGCAGACACAAAAAAAGACAGTGGTCCTTCAGACCTCTGTCCTCCACAAGCTATCGCTTGTCTTATTTACCGAATGACTTAACGCGATCTTGGTCAGCCATGTATTCTTTGTCGCCAGCTGGTGCCACCACGCTACCGAATGGTGCTTGAGCACGTAATTTCCAAGTAGATGGGATATTGTATTTAGCGGCTACTTTTTCGTCTACTAATGGGTTGTAGTGTTGCACGTTCATGCCGATGTTTTGCTCAGCCAATGCCAACCATACTGCGTATAAGTTGATCCCGTGGGCTTGTTCTGACCAGATTGGGAAGTTGTCAGCGTAGAGTGGGAAGTTAGCTTGTAAGCCTTCTACGACTTCTTGGTCTTCGAAGAAGAGGATGGTCCCAGCCCCTGCTGCGAAACCTGCTAAACGACCTTTAGTCCCTTCAAAAGCTTCCGCTGGCGTTACCTTTTCAAGTTCGCTGTAAGCAATCTCGTTCCAGAAGTCTTCAGACTCTTTGCCGAATAAGATGACGGCACGGCTAGATTGAGAGTTGAAGGCAGATGGTGCTTCCTTCATGGCTTTTTCTACGATTTCAACAAGGGCATCGTTAGAAACTGACAGTTCCTTACCGAGTGCATAAATTGAACGACGTTTTGCTTGTAATTGGTTAAAGTTTGACATATTGATTACCTCTATTCTTTCTATTTTATATGTTCTGATCCGCTAGGAATATTTTATTTACTTAATTATTGGGCGCTTTGGGCAATGGCCTTTTCTAAATCATCCACCACATCTTGCATGGTGATGCGCTTGAGTTCATTTTCCATAGCGGCTTGGACTTGCATCAATTTGCCATCCACCGCTTGGTGAATATTGCGGCCAATCGGACAGTCCTGATGTGGGTTAGGATGGAAATTAAAGAGCCCATCCTTGTCAACACTGTCTACCGTGACATAGATATCATAAAAAGTGATGGCATCCAAGGGCTTGGCCAAGCGCGACCCCCCACTGCCTTGACGCGACTCGATAATGCCCGCCGCCTTCAAGCCGGATAGGACCGACCGAACGACCACGGGGTTGACCTGAATACTCTCCGCTAGGAAGTTGCTGGTAACGCGCTGCTGGTCTTGTCTCAAATAGATGACGGCCAATGAATGGATTGCAATGGTAAAGCGACTTGATATTTGCATAGACTCACATCCTATTTCTTACTTTCTGACCATGGTTGTGACGACTTAAGGATGCTGAAGCAACCGTCTGCCTAGTTTACCATTGGCTACTGGGACAACTCTGTAGTCTACCCTCCTTTATTGTCAAATACCAACTTGTAACTTTACGTGTTACAAGTTTATGCTTAAATCTTAACACCCTCTCCTTTTAGTTGTCAACCCCATTGACTTATAATTTTTAGAGGTCCATTTTTCCTTGATATAGCGACATTCTTAGCTAATCAGACTAGGTTAGAGCGAGTGCGTGGGCAAAAAATTTTTTAGGCACGATCATCAACAAGCCCTCCATCTGACCTAGCCTTAAACACGAACGAGACCATTTTTCTTAGCCCCGGCCATTCGTTTTTAGTCACAAGGCCTGACATTTCTGTTATAATCATAGCAGAAGCCCCTTGCAAGGGCTGGCCATTACCAAGCATTCTAGGAGGACCGCTAATCCATGACCCATCTATCTGATATTGAAATCGCCAACTCTGTTACCCCCCGTCCCATCGAAGACATCGCTGCTTCAGTGGGCTTAAAACCCCAAAACCTCTTCCGCTACGGCCATCACATCGCCAAAGTGGACCTGGCTTCCCTACCCAAGGAAGCAAGCAAGCCAGGCAAACTAGTCCTGGTGACTGCCATCACGCCAACACCCGCCGGCGAAGGTAAGACCACGACCTCAGTGGGTCTGGCTGATGCCCTGACCCTGATTGGCAAGAAGGCTGCCATCGCCCTGCGCGAACCCTCCCTTGGCCCAGTCTTTGGGGTCAAAGGTGGCGCCGCTGGGGGTGGCTATGCCCAAGTCATTCCTATGGAAGATATCAACCTACACTTTACCGGGGACTTCCATGCCATTGGCGCGGCCAACAACCTGCTGGCGGCTATGCTGGACAACCACATCCACCACGGCAATGCCCTAGGCATCGACAGCCGTCGCATCACCTGGAAACGGGTGGTCGACATGAACGACCGCCAGTTGCGTCATATCGTCAACGGCCTCCAAGGCAAGATTAACGGGGTGCCACGCGAAGACGGCTACGACATCACCGTGGCTTCTGAAATCATGGCGGTCCTCTGCTTGGCGACTAGCCTGTCCGACCTTAAGGAGCGCCTTGCCCGTATCATCGTGGCCTACACCTTAGACGGTCGCCCCGTGACGGCCGCTGACCTCAAGGCTGAGGGCGCCATGGCCACCCTACTCAAGAATGCCATCAACCCTAACCTAGTTCAAACCCTGGAAGGCACTCCTGCCTTTGTCCACGGCGGACCATTCGCTAACATCGCCCACGGCTGTAACTCGGTCCTAGCCACCAAGCTAGCCCTGCGCCAAGCCGATTATGTGGTCACCGAAGCTGGCTTCGGCGCTGACCTAGGGGCAGAGAAATTCCTAGACATCAAGTGTCGCCTGGCTGACTTAGAGCCTGACGCAGTCGTGCTAGTTGCCACCATCCGGGCCCTCAAGATGCACGGTGGCGTGCCTAAGACGGACTTAGGTCCTGAAAACGTGGAAGCCGTCAAGGCTGGCTTGCCTAACTTGGACAAGCACTTGGCTACCATCCAAGAAGCCTTTGGCCTGCCAGTGGTCGTGGCCATCAACAAGTTCCCAACCGACACCGAGGCTGAACTGGAGGCCGTCTACCAAGCCTGCCAAGCGCGGGGCGTCGATGTGTCCATCTCTGATGTTTGGGGCCAAGGCGGGGCCGGCGGTCGCGATTTGGCTGAGAAAGTAGTGGCTCTGACGGATGCTCCTAAGGACTTCCGCTACATCTACGACCTGGAAGATTCCGTCCAAGACAAGATTACCAAGATCGTTCAAAAGGTCTACGGTGGCGCAGGCATCAGCCTAACCCCAGCGGCCAAGCGTGAGCTCAAGGAGCTGGAAGACCTGGGATTCGGTCAGCTGCCAATCTGTATGGCCAAGACCCAGTACTCCTTCTCTGACAATGCTAGCCTGATTGGGGCACCTAAGGACTTCACCGTGACTATTAAGAAACTCAAGGTCTCAGCCGGCGCTGGCTTCATCGTGGCCTTGACCGGTGACATCATGACCATGCCAGGTCTGCCTAAATCCCCTGCCGCTGAACGTATCGACATCGATGCCGACGGCAAGGTGACCGGCCTCTTCTAATCTAATCCTAAACAAGCAAAGAGCCCCTGCCAGATGGCAGGGGCTCTCTTTATTTATCTTGTAAGCTTGGCAAGTAATGCAGCAAGGCGTGGGCTACGCCGTCTTCTTGATTGGATAGGGTCACATAGTCGGCCTGGGCCTTAATGGCCTCACTTGCATTGGCCATGACCACCGCCTGACCTACCACCTGGAACATGGCCAGGTCATTGGTCCCATCGCCAAAGGCCATGAGTTCCTGGCGAGTCAGCCCTTCCCGCTCCTGGATATACTGGATACCCAGGGATTTCTGGGCCAGACGCGGCGTGACTTCCAGATAAGGAATGCTGGTCTGGTAGAGACCGATTTCGGCTTCTGGATAGGCTGTTGGCAAATAGGCTTTGACCTCTTCCATGAGGTCATGGTCCAAGGTTACCAGCATAAGCTTGAAAACCTTGCGCCAAGGGGCCTGGAAGAAGTCCTCATAGTCCACCAGGACATAGTCTAGACCCGTCAAGTTCTGCTCGTAGGCCACACAGTCATCGTAGCGGTCCACGAACCAGGTCTGGTCGTCAAAGACACTAATGCTGAGGTCGGGATAACGCCCTCTTAAATCCAGGACCAGGGTCTTGGCTAATTCATAGTCCATCCGGACCTCATGAATGACCTGGTAGCCCTCAGGGCTAGCCTGGAAGATATAGCCCCCATTGAAGCCCACATGGACATCATGCAGCCCCAGCTGGTCGATCGCTTCCCGCATTTCCATAGGCGAGCGGGCCGAAACCAGGGTCAGGGGCAGGCCCACTTGGCGAATGACCTGGGCCGTCTCCGGGCTAATGCGGCCGTCCTCCCGCAGAATGGTTCCGTCCATATCGGAAAAAAGATGTTTAATCATGGTCGCATCCTTTCTAATTGGCCTAAACCTCAATTATTGAGAATAAATTTCTCAAAATTGAATATTTTCATAAGAAGCAAGAAGGCTAGAATCACCAGTACTACTAAAACCGTGATGAAGACCACTGTTTCAAAGACACCTAGAATTAAGACCCCGGTGGATTGAGAAAGCAAGATACCGATAATTGGCATTACGATGATCATGGATACCCCTTGGGCTGACTTACTATTCTTCAAATATTGTGAACTGCCAATAATCAGCAAGATTGATAAAAAGACCAGCAGAGGCGAAATCACCAGGATTACTAATAACCAGGTCAGATTAGGTAAGATCAGATGCCCAAAATAGCCCCAGCCTAGTGTATTCACCACTAAAGTATAAGCCAGAGAGGAAAGAGTGGACAGGGCCAAGGACGGCAAGGCACAACCTAAGGCTTTTCCTAGAATTAGGACTTTTGGCGATAGAGGCGTGTATAAGAGGCCCTCCAAAGTCTTGTGCTCCTTCTCCCCAATAAAGCTGTTGCTGGCTAATAGCGTCGCAAACATAATAGGCTGCAACATAAATAGCGGTAAGAAGAAGTAGGTCAGGACAGCGTAGAGGGGTATGGTTTCCTTGGTCAGATAAGCTGGATAATCAATAAGCTTAAACTGTTCAAGAAAAGTATTAAGACCCACTATGCTAGCCGACATTTCCTTACTCGTGCCCACAAGTAATATGAGTGTTGGAAGGACAATGCTAAAGATAATGGCCATGGACAGTAAGGACAACAGTAAGCCTTTCTCCTTGACTAATTCCTTGTATTCCTTTTTGATCATGACCTTTAATTGCTGTCTATTCATGGCTATCTACCCCAATAATTCTAAAGTATATTTCTTTTACGGTTTCCCTTACTTTATAGACATAATGAATGTCATTGCCTTTTTGAACTAAGCTTCTGACCAGGTCAGCTAGCTGATCATCATTCTCCACTGAGATGGTAAATTCATCCTGCAGATTCCCGCTTACTTGGCCATGGGCAAGTAATGCTTTGATATGGTCGGGCTTAAATTTACCTTTGAAATGGACTTGCTTATCTTGACGACGTAGCTTATCCACTGCATCGCTGATTAGTATCTTTCCTTCAGAAATAATGCCAATACTATCGACCACGCCATCCATGCCATAGAGATAGTGGGTGGACATGATAATGGTCACACCCTCTTGCTTGAGGGTCTTGATGGCATCATAAAACTCATCAATGGCAGCAGGGTCTAGTCCTGTTGTCGGCTCATCCAAAATCAGGACCTCAGGATTGTGGAACATGGCTCTAGCCAACATGACTTTCTGGCGATTCCCCTTACTGAGACTCCCTACCGGCATGTTGGAATAGGCTTCTAAATGAAACTTCTGCTTCAATTCAGCTAGGCGTTTTTGGATAGTGGCTTGGTCTAAACCATAGATTTGACCCCATAAGGCCAGATTGTCTTCAAGCGTTAGATTCTCGTAGAGATTGCCATCATTTTGAACCCCAATGCGTAATAGCAAATCAGACCGGGATTGAGCAGTTAGCTCCTGGCCAAAGAGCCTAATGGTCCCCGTTTCGGCTTTCAACAAGCCTAAGATGATACGAATCAGGGTAGTCTTCCCTGCCCCATTGGGTCCCAGCAAGGCAAAGACTTGGCCTCGACCAATACTTAAAGAGACATCTTGAATGACCTGTTTTGACCCAATTTTTTTATTAACTCCATTAATCTCAATTACCATTAGCTTTTCGCGCTCCTCTTACGACATCCATCAAGCAAAGTAAAATATATGACTGTGAACTCTGCACTAATTTGTATCTCATTCTCATACCCTTGGGCTCTAATTTTGGCGCCTCCTTTGTAGCTAGCGTAACTAATACTCCGCCTTGGCAAAATAGTCCTTAAGCTCGTCAACGGCGATTTCCAAGTCTACTTCTTCTGCCTTCTTGGGCAGGCGTAACTCTAGGACTTGCCAGTTAGCTAGGGACACAATCAGATAGCGAATCTTCTGCAATCGGCCCCACCAGTTGCGTTGGTGGCGGCTGGACTCAGCTGGCCGCATATTCTGGTCGGGCTCCTCCCAGTTAATATCGAAGTCCAGGGTCAGAATATCGTTGAAATGCCAGACTTCTAGGCCATCACCCCAAAAGATCAGGTGGTTCTGATAGACCATGCAGGTAATCTCCGGCCACTCCCGGTCAGGCTGGAAGTCGTCGCTTTCCACTTGGGGATAGTTTTGGACTAGGTAGTGCCAGCGCTCTTTATTGTGGCGGCGAATGAGCCAGCATTGGCGGATTAGCCAGAGCAAGCGGGCAATTAGAAGCGAACCAAAAATTAAAAGTGGGACGCGCATAAGAAACATTAAGATTAGACTTACTAAGCAACGGGCAATGGCGCCATAGCGCGAGCGGAGGCCTAGGCCATAGATGCGATGCCTCGGGAAATGGCTGTTAGCAGGCGGCCTGGTGGGGTAGCTTTTTGCGACATGGTTTACTCCTTAGTTTGAGAATCTAGTGCTAAGCGCTCTTCTAAGTAGGCAATCTTAGCAAAGTCTTTATGGTTATTTTGATCATTACGATAGGAATCCTGGGAGGAGGCCCGGTAGATAGCCAGATACTGGCTCATAGTAGGTAAATAGAAGCGGACCCCCTGACAGTCTTCCAGGGGCAGGTCTTCCAAGGCCACGCCGGCAAAGTCTGGCAAAGTATCCAGAGCGCCAAACTCTACTGAGCCGGCAGGCCCTTGGAATTCATGCTCGTGGCGGTCTACCAAGACATAGCCCAAGTCCTCCATGACTCCTTCAAGCAGCTCAAAGTCATAGATACGTAAGTGGTCAGGCGCCTCCCACCCCCGCGGATCACCCGGCACATGAATGTCCAGGTCGCGCGCCTGCCAGGAGCGGCCCGTCCGAACTTCCAGACCGACCGACCCCATCAAGAGGGGTACAAGGCCCCGCTCATTAAGGGCTCTAGCAATGCTTAAAAAGGCTTCGAATAAGGGACTAGTCATCAACTCACTTGGCTCCCTTCTTAGAGGCTGGCCGCTTGGGCTTGAATTTTATCTAGGAAGGCCGCAATTTTTTCAGGCTTGCTGCCACGCACATAGGCTAATTGGCTTTGTTGAACTGGCCTAATGCCCACCATGCGCAGAATATGGCGAGCTAAAACGCGACCATAATCCTGCATGAAGAGGCGGGCGAAGAAGCCTACTGTATCGTGGGTGGTAATGACCCAGCCCGTTCGGCCCTTAAGGAGGGCTTGAGGGATTGGATTATCACTATAATCATAGGCAAAGCCCTTAACCAAAACGCGATCAACAAAGCCCTTGAGCACGGCAGGCATGCCGCCCCACCAAATAGGATAGATGAAGATTAGATGGTCAGCCCAAGTCACCAAGTCGCGATAAGGAGCCATTTGAGGGTCCTTATCTAAATCCCGACGTTGATGGTCTTGGTCGAAGACTAGGCAGGGATCAAAGCCCTTTTCCTTGTGCTCCTGGTAGAGATCTAGGGTCTTGACCTCATGGCGGCCTGCCAGCCCAGCCTGCACTCGAGCTAGGATTTGGGCATTGAGACCTTGATGATTTGGGTAGGCATAAACAATTAAGACTTTCATGGTCATAACCTCCTTATATTCTATGCGGTATTAGTCGCTTTGCTCCTCCTCGGCCAAGAGACGTTGGAAGCCATACTCGTAGAGGTAGCTGGCCAGACGGGTTAGGACGACAGGACGTTGGGCAATTTCGGCTTGAACCCGGATCATGGCATCCACTGAAACCTGGAGGCGCAAGGTGGCCTGGCGGTAACGCCAGTGGTTGTAAACATTCATGGCGACTAAGAAGACTAGGCAGAGCGAAGTCAGATTCCAGACAAACTGGTCTGGCCTTAGCGCCAAGAGCCCCGTCAGCATGGTCTTTAAAAAAGGCCAGGCCTGGTCCAAATGACCATTCAAGAATTCCACCACTAGAACTAAAAGCACGAAGCCCAAGACAAAGATCAGACCATCTGTTAGGGTGTCGAAGAGCGCCAAGAGAGACTGAACAATCTTCTTAGCCGTCAGACCACTTAAATCCTGCTTAATCAAGTCCTGATAGCGATCGTAGTCGCGCTCAGTCAGGTCGGCCTCTTCCCGCTCCAGCTGAAGAACCAGCTTGTCCCTGTCCTCTGGACTCAGTTTCCTGACATTGCTTGGCTCCATCTTAACACCTCCTTGATAGCTCTATTATAGCACAAAGGCAATTGGCTCCCAAGTCCTCCCCCTTATCCTTGATTTATGTGGTCAGAATTATTAAAATGATAGATGAAAGAGTACACTGTAAAGGATTTGACTTCTATTATGCAACTGCTTGAAGGCGTCTATGCCCCCCACCAACACAAAAAACTCAAAGACATCCTCTTCCTGGTCATTGGCATCCTGCTCTTTAGTGTCTATGCCGGCCTCTTAGTGCCTTATAACGGCATCGGGGCTAGTGGCACCATCGGGATTGGGCTTATTATGCAGAAGTATTTTGGCATTCCCATCGGGACCACCCAATTAGCCCTCAACGTCCCCCTCTTCTACATTGCCTACAAGTATATCGGCAAGCAGTTTCTCCTGCTAACCGGGGCCACTATCTTGGCCTCCTCCTTCCTCATTAACAACCTACCCAATATCGTGGCGCCAGTCGAACTGCACGATTCCCTAGTGGCTGCCATCTTCTGTGGGATTATCTCGGGGATTGCCATGAGCTTTCTGCTGATTGCGGGGGCTTCGACAGGCGGGACCGACATTACCGGTAAATTCCTGTCCAAGCGTTTCAAATGGAGCATTCCGACGGTCTTCCTTATGCAGGACATCCTGGTCTACAGCTTGATCTGGCTGACCTTCGACATTCAACACGTCATGTATGCCCTGATTATGAGCTTCGTTCGTAACCAGACCATGAAGAACATCCAACGCTTCTTCTCGGCCTATATCCAATGTTCCATTATCTGTCTCAATCCGCAAGAAGTCGTGTCCGCCATCAACTCCCGTCTAGCTCGGGGTTCGACCATTCTTGAGGTAGAGGGTGGCTATTCCCACCAGAAACAATTTATGATCATCCTCATTATTCAGCAAAACGAGCTGCATACCCTCAAGAAGATTATCGCCCAAACCAGTCCCAAGTCCTTCATCACCATTACCAACATCAGCAACATCTTGGGCAACTTCAAGGAACACTCCTACGAATTATAAGACAGCAAAAGGCTGGCAACCCGCTCTGGGTGCCAGCCTTTTTTGTGCACTTAAACTTAGCCTTAAGCCAAGAGTTCTTCAAAGTCCATGCCGCTAGAATTCTTATCGAACTGGCTGTTATAGAGGTCAGCATAGAAGCCGCCTTGAGCCATGAGCTCTTGGTGGTTGCCCTGTTCGATAATGCGGCCTTCCTGCATGACCAGGATATAGTCGGCATTCTTAATGGTCGACAGACGGTGGGCGATCACGAAGGAAGTCCGCCCTTCCATGAGGGTATCCATGGCCTGCTGAATCAGTTCTTCGGTCCGGGTATCCACTGAAGAAGTGGCCTCGTCCAGAATCAGCAGAGGCGCGTCCTTAAGCAAGGCGCGGGCAATGGTCATGAGCTGCTTTTGCCCGACCGACAAGGTGACCGTGTCATCCAGGACCGTGTCATAGCCCTTAGGCAGGGTCATGATATAGTGATGGACGCCAGCCGCCTTGGCTGCCTCGACCACTTGGTCGTCACTAATGTCGGTCTGGTTGAAGATGAGGTTTTCCTTGATGGTTCCTTCAAAGAGCCAGGTGTCCTGCAAGACCATGGCAAAGGCATCATGGACTTCCGACCGCTTCATTTGGGCCAGGTCTACGCCATCAATGGCGATAGTCCCTTGGTTGATTTCATAGAACTTCATGAGCAGGTTAACAATGGTGGTCTTACCTGCCCCGGTCGGCCCTACAATGGCAATCTTCTTACCAGGACGGGCTTGGGCCGTAAAGTCATTAATGATGGTCTTATCAGGCGAGTAACCGAAGGTGACCTGGTCGAAGGTGACCTGGCCTTTAATGTCGGTCAAGGCCTGTGGCAGGTCGTGGTCATCGGCCATTTCCTCTTCATTGAGGAATTCGGAGACCCGACTCATGGCTGCCCCCGCTTGTTGCAGGGAAGTCATGCCTTGGGCCAGTTGGGAAATAGGTTGAGCGAAGATCCGCACATAGACCATAAAGGCCACGATGGTCCCCATGGTCACGCCACTGCCCTCCTGCAAGGCCAAGATAGCCCCAACAATAATAACCAGGACGTAGGCGAAATTGCCAATGAAAATCATCAGCGGCATCATAATGCCTGAGATAAATTGAGACTTCCAGATGCTGTCATGGAGCTCGACATTGAGCTTGGCGAACTGTTCCAGAGACTCCGGCACAGCATTATAGCTGGTGACCACATTGTGGCCCGAATAAGTTTCCTCGACGAAGCCATTGACGGCCGCCAAGTTGACTTGTTGGGCCTTGAAGAAGCCTTGGGCCCGCATACCGATAAACATAATCAGGATAAAGCCTACAAAGACAGAAATCACCGTCACCAGCGATAGGATGACATTGGCGGTGAACATCATAATGAGAACCGCGACAATCAAGATAACCGAAGAAATCACATTGGCCAGACTCTGGTTAAGGGATTGGCCGACGGTGTCCACGTCGTTAGTCACTCGTGACAGGGTATCCCCTTGGGAATGACTATCGAAGTAGGCCAAGGGAAGACGGTTAATCTTGGTGGCGATGGCCCGGCGCAGACGCTGGGACAGGCGCTGAATCATGGTGGTGATAATGAAGCCTTGTAGGTAGTTAATTACCGCCCCAAAGGCGTAGAGACCAGCCAGCAAGAAGCCCACAGCTGAAATGGCCTTGAGGTCCATATTGCCTGACATGCCTTGGCCAATTAGGTTGGTCATTTCTTCCAACTTGCGTGGCCCGTAGACGGTAATGATACTGGAAATGGTCGCCCCCATCAGAGCCAAGACCAAGGGCAGTTGAAAGCCTTGAATATAAGGTTTGATTCCCTTAAAGAGGGATGGTTTGGATGTCTTATTGGCCATCTTCTAATTCCTCCTTGGATAATTGAGAGTAAGCAATTTCGCGATAGACTGCATTGTCTTTTAGCAATTCCTTGTGGGTCCCTTGGCCGACCACCCTACCTTGGTCTAGGACCAGAATCAAGTCGGCCTCCATAATGGTGGAAATCCGTTGGGCCACAATCAACTTGGTCATGTGGGCCGTCTCCTTGGTCAAGGCCTCACGCAAGATACGGTCGGTCTTATAGTCTAGGGCAGAGAAGGAATCGTCGAAGATCAAGATTTCTGGCTTACGCGCCAGAGCCCGGGCAATGGCCAGACGTTGACGTTGACCACCCGAGAAGTTGGTCCCGCCCTGAGCCACATGCTCGGCTAGGCCACCTTCCTTGGCCTCCACAAAGTCCTTGGCTTGGGCCAATTCAAGGGCCTGCCACATCTTGGCTTCCGTCAGTGGGCTTTCTAAGCTATCCCCCATGTCCAGGTTGGACTGGATGTCGCCCGAGAAGAGGACGGCTTTTTGGGGAATATAGCCTACCCGCTTACGCAGTTCGCTTAAGTCGTAGTCGGCCACGTTGACGCCGTCGACCAGAATTTGGCCTTCTGACACATCATAGAAGCGTGGAATCAAGTTAACCAAGGTGGATTTACCTGAACCGGTTGAGCCGATAAAGGCCACGGTTTGACCAGCTTGAGCCTGGAAGGACACGTCCTGGATGACCGGCTCGGCTTCTTGGGCATAGCGGAAGGTCACATTTTGGAAGGTGACTTGGCCCTTAAGACTTGGGTCTGGAGACTGGCCTTGGGCTGGTGAATGAATGCTTGGTTCTAGTTCTAGGACTTGATTGATCCGGCCCGCTGCTACCAAGCTACGAGGCAGGATGAAGAAGATAATCCCCATTAAGAGGAAGCCGATGACAATCTGCATGGCATAGGACATGAAGACAATCATGTCGCTGAAGAGACCAACTTTATCAAATAAGTTAGCGGAGGCAATGAGATAAGCCCCAATCCAATAGATGGCCAGGGTCAAACCTGAGGAAATCCCCGACATGATAGGGTTGAAGATGGCCATGAGGTTGTTAACGAAGAGGTTGAGTCGGGTCACTTCATTGTTGGTGGCTTCGAACTTAGCATCTTGGTAGTCCTCAGCATTGTAGGCCCGAATAACCCGAATCCCCATCAGGCTCTCGCGGGTAACGGCATTGAGCTTATCGGTTAATTTCTGAATGACCGCTTGCTTAGGAAAGGCCAAGGTCATGAGGACTACGGTCATTAAAATCAATGTAACTAAAAATGATTACTACACTTCAAAACGCCACGTTATTTTGATTAGGTCAGGAGAAACTTCCACGCGTTCAATCAACGATTTAACCACGATACATGCCCTTTGATATGGCAATGACCTTATATCCTTAAACCCGTCTAATATAGCCGATACCGGCGTTATATCCACCGTAACAGCGTCTTGCTTCTCTAGCTTAGAGAGCAGGGCGCTTTTTCTTTTAGCAGGGCATCACGCCGAGCGTCTAGCTTATCGCGTGATAATTCGTCCATAAGATACAAGTCTATCAGCTTATCTAGTTGAGATTGGACTTTATCCAGTTGCGCTTGCAAGTTGTCAAAATTAGTCCGCTTGTCCTTTTTGGTTGCTAGCTTCTTAAGCAGGCCGGGGCGCGTCTTTAGCTTTTGCACTTCTCCTAGCACAAAGTTTTCTAAGTCTTGGCGCTTGAACCGTATATTATCGCATGGGCCGTAGTCTTTAACAGGGATATGCTTAGACTTCTCACGGCGCGCACAGCTACATAGATAGTTTTGTGTCCGGGTGCCGTCTTTTTTCTTGTTTTGGCTTTCCAGTCTCATAGGCGCCCCACAGATGCCACAACGGGCAATGCCACTTACCATGTACTTGGCTTGGAAGGGGCGAGGGTTAAAGCGTTCTGCATTAGTCCTTTGGCGTATAGCAATTTGCGCCTGCACAGAGTCAAAGAGTGCTTGCGGTATGATTGGTTCATGGTTGCCAGGGAATGTATCGCCTTTGTAAGGCACCATACCGGCATACAGTGGGTTAGTGAGTATGCGCCGGACAGGGTTAAACGACCACGGCTTAGACTTGCCAAGGTGTCCTTCTTCATTCAATTTTATCACTAGCCCGTGCAAGGATATGCCAGCGTTGTAATCTTCATACATGCCACGGATAATATCCGCTTCATACGGCACAATCTCCAAGGCGCCTTCCTTGTATTCATAGCCAAAGGCCTTTATAGCCCAGTTCATAGGCTTACCGGACTTGGCCCGGCCCAGCTTACCTAATTGCATACGCTCCTTTATCTGTTCGCGCTCCAGTTGCGCAAATACGGCCACCATAGACAGCCCGGCCTTGCCGTATGGGGTGCTGGTGTCAAAGTTTTCTGACAGGCTTACAAAGTCGATTTTAAGCGGGTTGAATACATCTTCAATTAAATATAGCGTGTCCTTTTGAGAGCGTGAAAGCCGGTCTAGCTTATAGACTAGCACCGTGTCAAATTTGCGGGCGTTAGCATCTTCTAAGAGGGCGGATATAGCAGGCCTTACTAGATTGCTACCGCTATAACCGCCGTCGGTATAGACCTTGTAAACATGCCAATCGCGCAGGTCACAATAGGCCTTTAGCTTGCTTTGTTGTTCGTCTAGTGAGTAACCACCTTCCGCTTGTTCAATGGTACTAACACGCGTGTATATGGCTACCTTCTTTATATCTTCCATGTTGTATCCCTCCAATAGAACTAATGTTCTTATGATGCGCAAAAGAAAAAGCCTACACGGCTAATTCTTTTCTTCTTTAAGTGCCTTATGTAATGTGTCGAAAAGGTCTAAATCACGAAAGATGATAACGTCATATAGATAGGTCTTTTCGTTCTTGGTGTCCGGGTGGACATTAAGGCCAAAGCCCAATTTGTCGCCTTTATACATGAATTGCTTATTAGGAACCTTTTCCGGGTGGTCTAGCGCGCTTTGGAAGTCAGCAGGCATATCGAACTTAAAGAAGTCAGCTAGGCCAATGATGCCGTTCTTCTCTAAATTCTTTAACTCATACGCCGACAGCTTGCTATCTTCCATGGCGAATACACCGCCTAAATCGTCGCCAACGGGGTAATGGGTAATTTTGGTGCCGTCCGGCAAGTTTTGGACTTCCGGCTTGCCTACTTTCCACTTAAGCAACTTAGCATAGGCTTCTTGCGATTTAGTGGCGTTGTCTGTTATAACCGCGTCTAACTTTCCCCAAAAAGTCTTGTATTGTTCGGGCGTTAAGTCGTCACTTGCAAAGCGGTAGTTGGCACCAGTATAGCCAAGGCCAACAGCAATAATAGTAGCTTCTTCATTTAAGCACTTCCTTATTTAAGTAGTCTTTCATCTCTAGTGGGATACCGCAGGCCGTGCATAGTCTATAAACGGTGGTGCCTTCTTCGATAGGATAACCTTGGGCCAGCAGGCGAGTAGCAAACTGATTGGCTTCCCTTTCTTTCTTGCATTTAATCGCGGTGGCGTGGTGGTAATAGGCTACATTGTCCGCGTGCTCTATGGCGTGGTATAACTCATGCGCGCAATAGAAAGCATTATAAGCCGTTTCCCGGTACCGTTCCGCCAATACTATAACCGGTTGGATATATGGGCAATATACGCCCTTAAATTGTGGGCTAGTGCCGTCTGCATATCCAATCATGATACCTAAGTAGTCCGCTAGCTTAAACGGGTCAGTGGTGCCGTAAGTATCCATTAAATGTTGAATATGTTCATCTACTGTCATTCTTATAAATCGTGCCCCTTTCTCTTTAGCATGCCTTTAATAACATCTTCAATGATAGCCAAGTCGCTAGCGTCTAACTCTTGACCTCCGTAAGTTAGGCCTTCCTTTAGCACTTCCTTAAGGTCAGGTGCTTCACTCTCCTTATTGGTGCCTAGTAAGTAGTCAGTACTGACATTGAAGTATTCAGCAACCTTTGCTAATTTGGCGCTTGCTGGACGCTTGGCGCCTTTTTCCCAATTAGCTATTGTTGGCTGGGCAACGCCTATGGCTTTTGCTAAGTCCACTTGTGACATGCCCCGTGCTATTCTAAGTTGGGCTATTCTATACCCTTGATTTTCTACTGACATTTGGCATTACCTCCTTGATTTGTATTGCACCCTTATTATTACTCTAGGGAATACGGAAATCAATTAAAATTTATCAAAAGTCAAAAAAAATAGGTTTTGGGTATTGACTTATACCCAAAGGGTATAGTACAATAAGAATTGTCAAAGGGATATTTTTTTAATCTGAAATATACCCTACGGGAATAAAAGAATAAACAGGAGGAATTAAAATGAAAATCAAAAACACAAAAGGGCGCCGATTGGCAGACGGCCGGCGCTGGTTCGTAACTAATCAACGACACGGGTCAAAATGGCCCGGACGGGTTCGGAACCGGGACGGTTTCCGGGGCACGGTGTGTGTCCCTGCGACTAGACGGCACCGAGAACGTTTAGAGTATATGGACTGGCAGGAGTGGTATAAGTCAGTCGCTACTTATGGAGGTTAACGAATGAAGATTATCAATCTTGATGCCAAAGGCAAGGAGTTTGACCCGGCCAAAGTGACCTTGCCGGAAGAACTAGAAAGCAAGTGCCTAGTGATTATGCTAGGCGAGGAGGTACCAGCATGACAAAGAACTTAGGCGAAAGAATTATGCTAGTCGTTTCGTTAGGCTTCATTGGAGCCACGGCGGTAGCTACATTATTCACGCTAGGCGTCATGTTCTTAACAGCGTGGATAGACCACGCGGACGCGGTAGCGAGTTACAACCAGCAAACTTATTGCACTTGGCCGGAAGTCCACGGCCCGAATGGTTGCTATATCCCTAAGCCGGATATGGCCCAACTAGAGAAACTAACGAAAGGGGGCGCAAGCTATGCTAAGTAGTTATGATGCGTGGCTAGCAACACCGCCTGAACCAAAAGGCGGTTGCGACAGACTGGCACGGACGGCCAATATACGGTGGCTGGCACTATGACTTTGACGGCCGGTGGGTGCCGGAAGAAGAGGGTGAAGACGCAATAGGGCCACTTATAGAGGTGGAAGGTGAAGTTGTTGATTACAACGAAACTTTCTATCCTGACGGCGGATACTTCCGCCGGGGCATCAACGGCTTAGTGGCCGAGGGTGACGAGCAGGACTATTTACATACGTTTTATCAATTAGAAGATTTAACAACATTTTAGGAGGAAAACAAAAATGGAAAAGAAAGCATTAGTATTTTACAAAGCAGGCAAAGGGTTCGTAACTTCTTTCAAGTCAGACGGCGGTTTAGATTTAGAAATTCATCTATCAGATTATTGGGAGGGTTCCGCCCTTAAATACGACATCACGGACGGGCTATCTGAGAAAGCGGAAAAAGCAAGCAAACAAATTGGCTAGCTTACTAGACGCTGAATTGCTAGTAGTATCATACAAAGCGGAATTTAGCACCCTTGGCGGTGAATATTTAGAAGAAGTAGACACTACTTCAAAGGACGAGGAAATGTTTGTTGAAAGACTATTTGGCGCTTTAGGAGGGCTATAACATGACAGAGGAAAAGAACCTAACACTAGAACGCCGGTTATTGCTGGCCCAACAGGCGCTTAAAGCGCCCAAGGGCCAATATAACAGCTTTGGTAAGTATCATTACCGCAGTGCCGAGGACATACTAGAAGCGCTTAAGCCGGTGCTAGCTAGCTTTGGCCTTACCTTATATCTTTTCGACAGCCTAGAGTTGGTGGGCGATTGGCATTACATCAAGGCCACAGCTACACTGACAGACGGCGTTAACTCTATAAGTGTTAATGCTTTTGCGCGAGAACCACAGACGAAAAAGGGAATGGACGAAAGCCAAATTACAGGAACGGCTTCAAGCTATGCGCGCAAGTACGCGCTTAATGGCATGTTCTTAATTGATGATAACAAAGATGCCGATACTAACGAGCATCAAAATGTTGATTAAGACCGCTACCCCCACTGCCCACAGCCAGGCCTCGGACTTGCCCACAATCTTGGTCATAGCCCAAATAGCCATAATGGGACCGCGTACGATGACTTGAAGGCCCATGGTAATCAGCAGCTGAATCTGGCTGATGTCATTAGTGGTCCGGGTCAAGAGAGAGGGAATGCTGAAGCGTTTGATCTCGGCATCTGAATAGCTGAGGACTTGGCTATAGATGTCCGACCGCAAACGGGTGGTATAGCTAGCAGCCAGTCGAGCGGCTAGGAAGCCCACCATGACTAGGCTGGCGAAACTAGCCAGGGATAGGCCTAACATGAGGCGCCAGGGCCCATTAACTGGTCCAGGCCCACGCCAGGCGTTTGTAAGAGTGTGGCTACTTCCTTCATATAACTTGGGACTTCTAAGTCCAAGTAGACGGCTAGGAAGATGAAGGCCACGGTAAGACCCACCATGCCCCATTCACGGGCACTGAGTCGCTTAATTAATTTAAACATGGTCTACTCCTTTGTATTCAATATGTTCCAGATTTTGTGTCAATTGGTGAATTACCCGATGGAAGACTGCTAAATCTTGCTCACTGAGTCCTTGCAGCAATTGGTCGTGGATAGTGGTCAAGAAATGCCCGACCTGGGCTTGCTTGACCAGGCCTTGCTCGGTCAGGGTCACATACTTGCGCCGCTTATCGCGGGGATCCGGCTTAATGTCAATCAGCTGATTCTTCTCCATGCGCTTAAAGAGCTGGCTAGCCACAGGCTTGGAGATTTTCATTTTCTCTGCTACTTCCATCATGGTAACCGGTCGTTCTTGGTGGTGGAAGAGATAGGTCACCACCCGTCCCTGGGGACCGGCTAACCAGTCCATCCCGGCTTCCTTGGCTAGGTTCTGGGCTTGATTTTTAAGGCGATGGCTGAAGACCATCGTGTCATGGATACACCCTTCCATTGGCATCCCTCCTTGAATAGTTATCATGCTAACTATTTTAGCATAGCCCCAAGCCCTTGGCAAGTTATAGCCCTCTCGACAAAACTTTAGAAATACTTTAGAATTGCTTGAGAGATATTTGATTTTTAGGTCCTATACTTAGAACTATCAGGAGCCAAGCTCCACATTAGCAGAAAGGACGTGTTCCACATGACCCCCATCCTTAGCACCCAGTCCCTAACTAAAAACTATGCCTCTGGCCCGGCCCTGACCCAGGTCAGCCTCAGCCTAGAAGAAGGCGATATTTACGGTTTAATCGGCCAAAACGGGGCCGGTAAGACCACCCTACTCAAGCTGATTACCAGGCTTATTCACCCAACTTCTGGCACCATCTCCCTCTTCGGCTCTAGCAGCGACCGGGAGTGGAGCCAGGCCCTGACTCGGGTGGGTGCCGTCATCGAGTCGCCAGCGGCCTTCCCTAATCTGTCGGCCTACGAGAACCTACGCTACCAAGCCACCCTCCTCTGCCTGCCCCAAGCCGAGCAAGTCATCCAGGAGATCCTAGAACTCATCGACTTGCAGAATGCTGGTCGCAAGCCCTTCAAGGACTTCTCGCTAGGCATGAAGCAACGCCTAGCCATCGGTCTGGCTATCTTGGCCAAGCCCGACCTACTCATTTTGGATGAGCCGGTCAATGGCCTAGACCCCATCGGCATTAGCGACTTGCGCGCCCTCCTCCTCCGCCTCAACCGCGAGCTGGGCATGACCATGATGATTTCCAGCCACATCCTAAGCGAGCTCCAGCAAGTGGCCAACCGCTTTGGCTTTATCAAAGATGGACGGCTAATTAAGGAAATCTCCAAAACCGAATTCGATCGCCTGTCCGAAGACTATATTGTCCTCAAGACCCATGCGGTGGAAGCGGCCAGCCGCCTACTTGAGAGCCAGTTCAGCTATCCCTTCAAGGTAGTCGACGAGACCGGTGAAATCCATGTCTTCGCGCCTGCCAACCAGCTGTCGGCCGTCAATACTGCCCTGGTGCAAGGTCAAGTAGCTCTGGATGAGATTTATTATGCCAAGCAGAACCTAGAAAACTACTTCACCCAATTGATTCACGAGGAGGATGCCCACCATGTTAGCCATTCTTAAAGCCGACTTCCGTCGTCTGCTTCGTTCAAAGGGTTTCTGGACCATGGAAATTCTGCTCCTGGCCTTCAACTTCCTCATTGTCCTCCTGGCTCACCCTACCGTCCTCAAGTTTATCTCGGGTCTCCAAGGAGTCACCGGTACTGAGGGCCTGGAGCAGCTGAGATTGGACGGCTTGACCGCCGTCAGCCAGTCCATTGAAAGCGGAGCTGGTATTCAGATCTTTATGCTCTTTTTGACCCTCTACTTGGTGGGGCCTGAACTCAACCACCAACTCTATAAAAATTCTCTGTCCGCCGGCATTTCCCGATTCAGCTACTACTTCAATAAATGGCTGATGATTTTCCTCCTAACCGGCTTCAATCTCTTCCTCTACACTGGCACTCGCTATCTATATGCTAACCTCTTTCTGGATATGTCGGGCCTAAGTCCTGAAGTGCTTGGACAAGGAGTCCAAGTCCTTCTGCTGCAATGGCTCTTCATCCAATTCTGGGTGGCCGTCATCCTGACCCTCCTCCACTTGACCCACTCCATTCCTATCAGCCTGGTCTTTTTCTTCCTATTCGGACCTAGCGCTAATTATCTGGCCATGCTCTTGCCAAAAATCACCTGGCTGCGCTACGTCGATGTGGAAGCCAACTTCGCCCTCCTATCAGACCCCAACCTAGCCCTAGCCGTGGGCCTGTCAGTAATCCTAAGTACCATCTTCGGCTGCCTAGGCTACCAGATTTTCAAAAGACGTGACTTATAAAGCCACAAAAATAAACCAGTCCATCAGTTTGAATACTGACGGGCTGGCTTTTTGCTATCTCAATGGTAGGCTGACGCAGACGGAGAAATCCAAGTCCTGACTGCTTAGGGTCAGCTGGCCTCCTAGTAATTGAACTAGTTGCTGACTAATATAAAGCCCCAAGCCTGAAGAAGACTCAACTTCTGACAGGTTTTCTGAATAGAAGCGTTTGGTCAAGTAGCGGACTTGTTGGATGGGCTGGGCCATTTGGTTATCGAGACGAATTTGCAGCTGGTCGGCTTGGAGGCTCAGGCTAATTCGGCCCTGGCCCTTGCCATGCTTAAGCAAGTTGCCTAGCAGGTTCTGCAGGACCCTCACCAGGAGTTCTGGGTCGGTCTCTAGCCAGATAGGACCTGGCGCCAGGTCCAAATCGACCCTAAGTCCCGCTCTTTGGAAGGATTCATAGTAGGTCAAGGCCGTCTCCAACAAGAGCTGATGAACATCTACGCGCGCAAAGCTGGGCTTGACCTCGTGCTCCAAGACCCGGCGATAGTCCAAGAGGGCCTCTAGCCGGCCCGAAACCTGCTTGAGTTGCTGGTGGACCTTTTCCAAGGACTGGACATCGGGTAGCTCTTGGGCTTTGACCTGCTTAAGGGCTTGCTGGGTATAACCCGACGCAATGGTGAGCGGGGTCCGGATATCGTGGGCAATATTGCTGATGGCCTGGTCCAAATCCCGCCGCTCCTGTTGGCTGGTGAGCCGCTCGGCTTCCTGGTCCTTGAAGACTTCTTGGACAGCCTGGCTCAAGTCCACTAAAGTTCGACTCTGCTGGCTGAGACGCAGGCGCCCTTGGGATTTGGTCTGGCGCTTGGTCTCAATCTGCCGGGTCAGCTGGCGGACGGTGTAAGTTTGATGAAATAAATAGAGGATGGTCCCTAGCAGGCAGAGACCTAGGCCCAAGATAATTCCCAACATTAGGTCGCCTCCCCTCCTGGCCGGACGCCTTGAGCCAGGCGAACCCCCAGGCCCCAGACTGTCTCAATATAATCCTGGCTATCATCCAGCTGGCTGATTTTCTTGCGCAGGTTGGACAGATGGGTGTTGAGGGTATTGTCGCCCGGAATGAAGGCATCTTGCCAGACCAATTCATAGAGCAGCTCCTTGGTAAAAATCCGCTGGGGCTCGCCTAGTAAGGTGGTCAGAATGCCAAATTCCTTTTTAGACAGGCGGACCACTTGGCCCTCCCGACTGATCTCAAAGCTATCGGCCTGGAGTTGCAGCTGGCCTAGACGGGTGGCTACTTGACTTGGCTGACTGCTAGCGCCCGCCTCATGGCCGGCTGTCCGCAACTGGACGGCCACCCGGGCATAGAGCTCCTCGAAGTCGAAGGGCTTGACCATGTAGTCATTGGCCCCAGCCAGCAGCATCTGACTGATCAGCTTCTTGTCCCCCAAGGCCGTCAGCATAATAACCGGCACCTGGCTAAAGGCCCGAATGGCCTCTAGGACCGCCTGACCGTTCATGCCCGGCAACATATAGTCCAGCAGGACCAAATCCACCGGCTGGGACTGGCAGTAAAGCAGCCCCTCCGTCCCGGAAAAGGCGGAGACCAGCTCATGTTCCTGGCCCAGGGACTGCTTAATCAGGGCGTGAATGTCCTGGTTATCTTCGATAATCAATAGGCGTGCCATAGCGGCCTCCTTTCGTGCGGGTCTTGCCAAGATTAGTCTTGGCTTGGAGCTGGACTTTCAGCTTGTGTATCTGCTTGGTCTTGTGATTCAGGTGTATGAGTTGCTGACACTTGAGCTGTAGCAACTTCTGATTCAGCTTCAGGCACTACTTCTTCAGCCACTTCTGCTACAGGCTCAGCTTCTTTAGCCACTTCTGTTACAGGTGTTTCTTCAGTCGCCTCTAGTGCTTGACCTTGGTCACCCTCAACTGGCGCCCCTTCTAAGACGGGCACTGGCGCTTGTTCCGGCTTCCTAAGCAGGTATACTTGGCCGGCAAAAATCAAGCCAACTACCACTACTAGACGGACTAATTCCACGTCGTCTGTGGCAGGTGAACGCAAGGATAGGATCCAGCCCACTAAGAGAGGCAGATAGATTTTCCACGTAGCAAAGCCACCCAAGAATTCAGACTTTCTCTTGAAGCTCAGCAAGAGAATCCCCAGATAGTAAACAGCCAGGCCGGCATAGCTTAGGTCCACAATATGACTGATGCGCACATAAGGGGTCATAAAGCCACCCAAGGCAATAATGACAAGACTCAAGCCAATCATAATCACATAGTGGCTGTAAATAAAGCCAGCAGCTGACTGGTCGGCCCCTTGCGGCACCCGGTCGATTTGAACCTTATAGTGGAGAACGAGGCAGGCAACGAGGATGAGGCCTAGTAAGGTGGTCGTCTCCAGAGATAGGAAGGTACCCAAGCTGAGGACAACCAAGCCGGCTGAGTACATCATGGTCATGAGCGAAGTGCGGTCCTTCAACCGGTCGAAGTCCAGGGCTGGCACTTGGCGGTCACGCAAGAAGTAGAAAGGCGCCAACCAACCAGCTAGAATTGCCACTACCAAAGCAGCGACACCCCATTCATAAGGCAACTTGGTGCCTATCAGGAGCAAGGCCCCTTGAGCCAAGAAAATCAAGGCATGGCTAGCAGCAAAGTATTTATCCTGGTCATCCTGGGCCTTGAACCATTGAAGGCCGTAACGTAGGGCCAGACTGAGGCTGAGGAAGGCCAGGCCTGCTGACAAGATGACCCAGCTCTCCTTCCAAGTAGCGGTATTGCCTTTAAAGAGGAAGAGGAAGACGGTCATATCGAAGAAATGACAGACATAGTCCAGGGGCCCTTCCTTCAAGTAACGATTGTTGTAAGCGGCTTGGCTGAACCAGACATAGAGGATGACCGACAGGGTCAAGGCAAAACGCCAGATCAGGTTGGTCTCCAGAGGATACTTGGTGATATCTGCTAACATATAGAGCAGAGTGAACAGGCCGGTAACAAAAACAAAATCATAAAAAATTTCTAAAACTGAAACGCGTTTGGTTTCTAACATGGCATTCACCTCATTTTATTGATTGGTCTTGAGATACTTGAGTCGAAGTAAGCAGGGATTCCATTCATCCCAGAGATCCGGGAAGACTTCAATGGCCTCGTAGCCACAGGCCTGGTAGAAGGCATTGGTGGCATCATAAGCCTCATAATGGCCCGGAGCCACGGTCTTAACCTGCAGATAATGATAGCCCTGGCTGATAGCATAGTCTTCAGCCACCGCCATGAGCTGACGCCCTAGTCCCTGGCCTTGATAAGCCTTGAGGACGCCCATGCAGTGAATTTCCAGACAGACAGGGGAAGTTTCTTGAAGAGTGATAAAGCCCCAGCCCTCCCCTGCTTGAAAGCAAACCCGGTCGCTGGCCTGGTCAATGTATTCCTGGGTGGAGTCGGGCAGACCAAACCATTCAGGTAGGTCGGCCAAGACCTTGGCTACTAGTTGTGAGCGGTCTTGACCTGCTTGCACTAATTGAATCACTGAAACGCGTTTGGTTTCTAACATGGCATTCACCTCATTTTATTGATTGGTCTTGAGATACTTGAGTCGAAGTAAGCAGGGATTCCATTCATCCCAGAGATCCGGGAAGACTTCAATGGCCTCGTAGCCACAGGCCTGGTAGAAGGCATTAGTGGCATCATAAGCCTCATAATGGCCCGGGGCCACCGTCTTGACCTGCAGATAATGATAGCCCTGGCTGATAGCATAGTCTTCAGCCGCCGCCATGAGTTGGCGGCCTAGTCCCCGGCCTTGATAAGCCTTGAGGACGCCCATGCAGTGAATTTCCAGACAGACAGGGGAAGTTTCTTGAAGAGTGATAAAGCCCCAGCCCTCCCCTGCTTGAAAGCAAACCCGGTCGCTGGCCTGGTCAATGTATTCCTGGGTGGAGTCTGGCAGACCAAACCATTCTGGCAAATCGGCTAAGACTTTAGCCACTAGCTGTGAGCGGTCTTGACCTGCTTGCACTAATTGAATCATGGCTTGTCCCCCTTTGGCTTCTTCTTAGGCTTAGGGGCCGGTAATTCAGGCCACATGGCTTCAAACAAGTCCAAAACATAGCCTGGTCGCTCTAGGTCTTCCACCTCAATCATGGGCTTGGCACCCGGATAAGGTATGGCCTGGGCTTCTTTGGCTAGATAAGAGAGCGCGGCAGGCACCGGCTTGACTAGCAGGCGGTTATCGTAGAGGCCACCCACTAATTTGCCTTGATAGTAGAGCAGGTACTCGCCCATCATGGCCCGACTGGTAACAGCTGGATCATGCTGGCAAAGGTCTAAGATAAAGGATAGATAATCCGGACTGGTGGCCATCTTAGTCCCCTCCCTTCAGATAGTCCTTAAGGTAGGTCAGGTTGCCATAGGCTTCTAGGTCCAGGGGCTCAGTCGTCAAGACCATTCCTCGTCCGGCCGGGTCACTTGGGACTTGGAAGGCCAAACCTAGACGGCCAGGCTCTTCTCCCGGTGCCCAGGCGATGTAGAGGGTCTTGAGATAGCCGTAAGTGGCATCCTCGGACTGGAGGACGGTCTGGGCATAAGCATACCAGTCGCCGACCTTATAGAGTTGGTTGAGGATTTGGTCCAGATAGTCCTGGCTGACCTGCCGGCTGTCTGGCACTAAATGGGGCAAGAGCCGTAGTTCCACGCTATCTTCGGCGATAGTAGCTAGGTCAATCTTGACTGCCCCCAAACTTCTGAGTCCTTCTAACACCTTATCCCTCCTCTGTCTGATCCTTGGCTTGTTCCAAGGCCTGGAATTTGGCCTTCATGGTTGGGTTCTTGCGGGTCAGCTTCTTAACACTGACATCGTCCAGCTTGTTGTTGGCCAGGCGCAGCTGGTTCTCGCTGGTCAACAGAGCCGTCTTCACGGCCTCCATACGCTTGATGGCCTTGTCGATTTCCTCGATGGCTTTGGCGAAGTTGTTGCTAGCTGAATTGTAGTTTTTGGCGAAGGCTAGTTTGAAGGCGTTGAGGTCTTCTTCAAAATGGGTAATGTCAATATTCTGCTCCCGCATCTGGGCCAGTTCCTGCTTGTAATGGAGGGCATTCATGGCCGCATTGCGCAGGAGGGTAATCATAGGCAGGAAGAATTGAGGCCGGATGACATACATCTTGTCGTAGACATAGGACACATCTACGATGCCGCTATTATAGAGCTCATTGTCGGCTTCCAGCAGGCTGACCAAAATGGCATACTCGCAGCCCTTCTCCCGCCGGTCCTTGTCTAACTCCTTGAAGAATTGTTCGTTCTTCTTTTTGCTGGCGGTCTCGTCGCCTTCGTTCTTCATCTCAAACATAATGGAGAGGATTTCGACACCCTGGTCGTCATACTCGCGGTAGATGTAGTCCCCCTTGGAACCCGTCCGGGCATCATTGTCCTTGCCAAACTGGGCCTTGGGAAACATGCCCATACGGTTACGGTTGAATTCGTACTCGCAGTGCTGTTCCAGGCTCTCGCCAATCATCTTAGTGGATTGCTTGGCCTTGAAGTCCTTATAAAACTCAATGGTTTCGTCCTTCTTGCGCAGCTCCAATTCGTACTTTTCTTGATCAGCCTTGCGAGACAGCTGGGCTTCCTTCTCCTGTAAGGCTAGCTGGTTGGCAACCGCATCGCGCTCCTTCTCCAACTGGGTCTTGGCCGCTTGCAGGGCTTGTTGGTGCTCCAACTGAGCCTGCTTGAGCTGGAATTCCAGGGCTTGAATGGCCTGATCCTTAGCCGTCAACTGGCCCTGGAGGGCAGCCTCAGTTTCCTTTTGAATCAGGGCCTTCTCGGTCTCAAATTGTTGGATTTGATGTTGCAGCTGACTCAGTTCCTGGTCCTTCTGGGCCCGCAAAGCCTGCTCCTGGTTCTGATAGCGTTGCTCGGCCAAGTCTAGGGCCTGATGGAGGCGGGCCTGCACTTCAGCATCGAATTCAGCCGTCCGTACCTGGGCTAGCAACTCGCTATATTGGGTTTCATTAATGGTAAAGTGGGTCCCGCAATGGGGACACTGGATTTCTTTCATATAATACGGGGACTCCTTTCATCACTTTGTCTTCTCTATTATAACAAAAAAAGCCCCCGGCTTGTAGTGGGAGCTAGGCTTGGGCAAGGGGCGCTTGCCTATTATTCGTGAATTGTAAGCGCCAAACTTGGAAAGGCTTGGTGTCAGTTTAGTGAGGCCTCAAGCTCTGGCCTTGCTTAGCCAATCTTGGCTAGGGAGCGGGACCGGCTTGAGCCAGCCTGCGGCTGTCTTCCGCCTTGCTGGTCTATGGTGGCCTAAGTCGCTCCTCTCCAAGGCCACTCATAGGCCCAGCATCCTAAGCGTTCCTAGCCAAGATTGGGCGCAAGGCCGCCGGTTGACAATCAAGCGAGGACATAAAAAATGGCGGTATCGCTACCGTCATTGGCAACTTGCAACTAAGCAAGTCTATTTTTTAATTCTGTTTAGCTTCTTCCACATAGCTATGGAAGAGCGAAGCATAGTGGTCATATTGATCCGGATAGCCCTTGCGCAAGTTACGCAGGAAAGCCCGTTTGACCGGCGTCGTATAACGGAAATGAATGTAGAAGAGAGCAATAAGCCCTGCACCAAGAAAACCGACAAGGGATGAGAGGGTAGACCCAAAACCGGTACCCGGCTTGCTTAAGTATAAAACCCCTGCCGCTGCAAACAGAACCGCCATGATAATAATGACCCACTTAAAGTTCTTGTCTAGGCGCGCCTGCACCTCTGCTAATTCTAGAATCACACCTTGTAACTCGCCATCTGTATAGACTCCCTCACGTAGGTTACGCGCCGCGTCACGAGAGAGTACTGTCCGTGTTGCCATCTAATCATCCTTTCTAGTCAACATAGATTAGCCTAACTATATCACTCTTTACATTCGGATTCAAGGCAAGCCCTCTTGCCTGATTCATTGAATCCTCTAAATGACTATGATACAATGGGACAAATATAGCGATACCCACTCACTAGGAGCAAGCAAATGAACTACCAGCATTATTTTTTCGACTTTGATGGCACCCTGGCTGATTCCAAGAAATGTGTCATTCAAGCCGTACAGGAAGCCTTCCGGCGCAAGGGTTTGACCCAACCCTCTCCGCAAGTAATCCTTAACTTCATGGGCATTCCCATCGAAGCCTCTTTCCCACAAATGAGTGACCAATCCTTAAGCCCTGAGCAGCTTGAAGACTTATTTGCTGACTTCCGTTCCGCCATGGTGGCCTATGAACCAGAGGGGCTGGAAGTCTATCCTCATATCCATCAAGTCCTAGAACAACTCCAAGCGCAAGGCCGCCACTTATACATCGTGACCAGCAAAGCTGGAACGGCCCTAGAACGAAATCTGCATTTGCTTAACTTAAACCACTACTTCACGGATAAGATTAGCTCCGACCAAGTCAGCCACTACAAGCCTCATCCCGAAAGTCTCCTAACCTTACTTGAACGCCACCAGCTCGACCCAGCCCACTGCCTTATGATTGGGGATGCAACTTTCGACATTGACATGGGAAATGCGGCCGGGGTGGCCACCTGCGCTGTCACTTGGGGTAGCCATGACCGAGCGCAACTTTTGTCCTCCAAGCCCCTTCATGTGGTTGAGTCGGCGCTTGACTTACTGACCATCTAATAAAAAATACAGGCATCTCTGTCATGATGCCTGTATTTTTTTACTTTTATCCTTCTAAAGCCTCTAGCAGTGCCTGGCGCATCTGGGACAGCTCGGGCTCCTGCAGCCGCACTGCCTCATCCGTCATTTCCTCAAAGGGCACCCACCAGACGGGCCCGCGTCCCTGATGGCCGTAGGTCCCCATATCGCCGGCGCGACGTGGGAAGAGATGCCAGTGCAGGTGGGCATCGCCATTGCCTAGCAGTTCGACATTCATCTTCTCTGCCCCAAAGGCCTTGGCCACCGCTTCTTGAACCTGACTCATTTCAGCCAGGAAGGCTAACCTAGTCTCAGGGTCTAGGTCATGTAGCTCCCGCACATGCTGCTTGGCTAGGAAGAGCGTATAGCCCTTGAAGTATTGGTGGTCACCCAAGACCACATAGCCGGTGGACAGTTCCTTAACTAGGTAAGGATTGCTGCCTTCCTTAATCATCTCAATTCGTTGACAAATTAAACACATGGTCTGGGCTCCTTTACTGCATTTTTGCTTTGACCTGATTATAGCATAAGTCACTCTCCCATTCAAAAAAGCGCCCTAGGGCGCTTTTTCATGTTTGATCTAATCCTCCAGCACTTCTAGCTCAAAGCGCATACCGCCCTCGATAGCATAGAAGTCATGGGCAATATGATAATTTTCCAGCAGATTATGAACCATATAGAGACCCAAACCGGTCCCCTTATTGCCCTGTTGGTCGCTGTCCTGGTGACTAAATGTCATAGGCTGACTGAAGGGCTTGTTCAGACATAGGCTGACAAGGATTCTCAATTCTTAGCTTCTGCCCTTCCCGATAGATGCGGATGGTGCCGCCTGGTGTGGAGTAACGGACCGCATTGCTCATGAGGTTGGAGAAGACCTTGCGGAAGGCTGACTCACTCATAGCAAGAGTGGCCTGGTCTAGCTGACAATCAATCTGCAAGTCCTGAGCTTGGGCCAGGACTTCATAATCAGCCAGGACCTGAGGCACAATAGCCGCTACATCCAGTGGCCCGGTCTCAGCCTGCCATTCTTGCAGTTTGGAGAGTTCCAGAATTTCCTTGACTAGGCCGGACAATTGGTCGACTTTCAGCATGGCCTCATCCAAATAAGTGTCCCGGTCGGCATACTTGCCTACCTTCCAGCGCATATTTTCTAGCATAATGCGCAGGCCCGCCAAAGGCGTCTTGAGTTCGTGGGAAGCACTGCGCAGGAAGTCGACCTTGAGCTTCTCCAACTCCACCATGCGCTGGTTCTTCTCTTCCAATTCATCAATAACGGCTAAGAGATGGCCGTAGAGCTCATTGATTTGTCGCTCCATCATGCCCAGCTCATCCTGGCGGATATTCGCAAAGAAGGCCGTCCGATCCAACTGCTTCATGCGCCCGGTCATGGCCGCCATGCGGCTGAGAGGCCGAGACAGGCTGCGGGCGTAGACATAGGCTACCATCACTGCCAAAGCCACCGAGCCCCCTAGGGACATAGGCAGTAAGGTCAGGGTCACCCGCGTGGCCTGGCGGACCACTTCGGTAGTGGCAACAAATTGAACTAGCAGGCGTTTCTTATCCCGCGTCACCACTTCCCGCTCTTCGATAATGACCGAGTTCTGGTCACTGTCCTGATTATAGTTGAGGTTACGGCCGAGTGTCTTGGTATAGCTAGAGCCTTGGGGCTGCATAAAGGCCGTAATGCCCTCGTTCTTAGCATAGACTTCCAGGGCTGTCTCCACTTCGGCTTCCTCTACTTCAGCCAGGTTTTGGACCATAGCATCAGCCTTGTGACTCAAGTCGGTCTGGCGATCATTGAGATAGAAATGGGGAAAGACCAAATAGATGGAGAGATGGGCCACCGCCACCAAGGCTAGCAAGATGGAGATGGTCCAGATAAAAATTTTCGGAAATAAACTTAATCGTTTCATTTTAGCTCCAATTTATAGCCCACATTTGACCGTGACAATACAATCCAATCCTAAGTTCTTGCGCAATTGCTTGATATAGACGTCCACTACCCGGTCAAAGGGTGGATCATCCTGGTTGGCCCAGACATGGTCGAGGATTTGCGCCCGACTGAGGACTTGGCCTTGGTGATCCAGCAAGAGCTTGAGAACTGCCAGCTCCTTAGGCTTGGTATCCGCCACTTCCCCCTTATAAGTCGCTTCATAGCTGGAGAAGTTGACCTTGCTGTCCTTGTATTCCCAGATGTCAAACTCGCCGTAATGGCGCTTAAGCAAGGCTTCAATGCGCTTAGCCAGTAGGGCCAGGGAGAAAGGCTTCTGAATATAGCCATCCACCAGCAAGTCGAAGGTCTTAATTTGGGCTTCTTCATCGGCCACCGCTGTCAGCATGAGGACTGGTACGGTACTGGTTTTACGGATTTCTGCTAAGACTTCAAAGCCATTTTTCTTAGGCATCATAATATCTAAGAGGACCAGATCCACGGATACCTCCCCAAAGAGGTCCAGGGCTTCTTGGCCATCAGCCGCCTCCCAGACATAGTAGCCTTGGCTGCGGAGAAATTCGCTGACTCCTTCGCGGATGGCTGCTTCGTCTTCTACAATCATCAGATTCATAGGCGCACTTCCTTTCTCATTAATATCTTAAGTCAATTATACCATAGAAAGTAGGATTAGCCTGCGCAAACCCTACTTTCCATGGTAAAAAATATTATGGACTTCCTAGCCTACACTTGAACCAAATTCTGAACATTATCTACAAATGGAAGTCCCTTAGGTGGAGAATAAAGGGGTATCTAGAACCCCTCATAGGCCGGTCAAGGCGTCATTGCTTGGACTGAGTGACGAGAGTATGTAAGTGACAATGACGGCGACTTGGCCGGTCTATGAGGAGTCCTCGATGACGAGAACTCACCCCTTGTTTGGCCTTTGGCCTATTGATGGTCGGCCAAGAGTGATTTAGGTTGCTTACGCATGAGGGTAATGGAAGCCAGGAGCACTGCTACCAGGATAACCACCAAGCCTAAAGCTACTACCCAAACCATATCCATGGCTTGTACTTGGATGGATAATTCGGTCAAGGTCTTGTTGAAGCTATCGATGGCTGCCCCGCCCCCAAGCGTGGTATTCTTAGCTTCAGTTGCCAATTGTTGGCCGATGCTTTGGTTGACGCTGCCCAGAATGGTATTGCCTACCCATTGGCTGACAGGTCCACCTAGGAGGAAGGCCCCCACAAAGCTTGCCAGACTGACCATAAGGACTTCAACTAGGAATTGAGCCAAGATTTGTGGCTTGGTCATCCCTAGGGAGAGACGAATCCCCATTTCCTTACGACGACCGTTCATCCAGAGGAAGAGGATTAACATGAGGACGACACCTGAGAAGATTAGGCTACCCAAGAGTAACTTGTCGGTCATACCATAGACTAAACCAATTGATTTTTGCAAGGATGGGAAGTTTTGGCTGCTCTTAACCAAGCTGTAAGCCCGCCAGTTAATGGACAACTTCTTAGCTTCAGACATAATCTTGTCTAAGTCATGGTTCCCGTCAACGAAGAAGCTAGCATCTTGATAGATAGCCGTCTTGTCGGTATAACCGTAGAGCTTTTGCGTGGTCTCTAAGTCGGTCAGCAGGTTGTTTTGGTAGAGCTCTTGGATGGCCGTTACCCCACCCTTGTTCTTCCCGCTGAAGGTCCCTACGATGGTGACTTCAGTCGTTTCGTTGGCTTGCTTTCATTATCGGCATCATAGATGTTGGACTTGAGCTTGAGCGTGTGCCCTACCTTGAGGCCGTTCTTCTTAGCAAATTCTTCGTGGACCATGGCCACGTTCTTGTCTTCAGGCTTAATGTGACGGCCTTCAGCCAACTTGAAGGTTTCGGCGCTAAAGCGATCATCTAAGGAAGAGTCATTGGTCCCTGTCAACATAGCGGCCTTACCGAAGCGACGTTGACGGTCGGCATCAATTCGTGGCAGGCCTTCTTGGGAAACCAGTTCCTTGTCGACTAAGTCGGCTACAATCCCCATACGTTTGACCACTTGGCTAATACCATCTAGGCCTTGAATGGCCGCGATGTCCTCACCACGCAAGTTCCCACTCCCCCGGTTGGTCCCTTGGTTGTTACGGCGATCGATTTCCATCGAGAAGGAAGAGCTGATGCCCTTGAAGGTTTCTTTGGAGGCCACGTCGGTTGCCCGCTTAACAGCCAAACTACTTAAGGAAACAGTGGACATGACCAAGAGAATAAGGAAGATAATCAGAGTCTTAAATTTTTTACGCCAGACATAGGCCCAAGCATTATTCAATAAACGCATTGTGCTTCCCCCTCTCTACTTCACTTTATGTCCGTTAGCAGCTTTCAGCTTACCATGACTGAGTTCTAGAACCGTATCGGCTGCCTCAGCCACTTGCGGGCTGTGGGTCACGACAATGACACATTTGCCTCGTTCATGGGCAGCTTGACGTAAAATGTCGATAATTTCTTGGGCAGTCCCTTCGTCCAAGTTACCGGTTGGCTCATCCGCTAAGATGATTGGCGCCTCGCTGGCCAAGGCCCGGGCGATGGCCACCCGTTGTTGTTGGCCCCCAGATAACTTAAGGACGTTACGATGAATTAAGTCTTGGCCCAAGCCTAGTTGTAAGAGCAAGTCTTCGCTAGCTTCCGCATTGGCTAGGCGCACATTTTCTAGTGGCGTCAAGTAGTCAATCAGGTTGTAGTTTTGGAAGACCAAGCAAATATTGTGGCGGCGGTGGGCGCTATAAGACTCTTGGGCAATATCCTTGCCTTGGAAGAGGACTTTACCCTTGGTTGGGCTATCTAAGCCTGCCAAGAGGGATAAGAAGGTCGACTTACCAGCCCCAGACTTACCCACCACGGCATAGAAGGTGCCAGCATCAAATTTTGCGTCTAATTCCTTGAGGACACTCTCTTGTGCCCCTTCATAACGATAGTAAATGTTGTCTAATTTCAATAATGTCATCATGATCACTTCCTTAACTGAGTTGTCCTAGGATTTCCTTAGGTTTTTTGGTGAGAATTAAGCCGGCACAAGCCATGACCGCTACTACGATAATGAGGAGGACGACGCCATAACTTGTTGCGACTAGACCGGCCTGCCAAGTTGGCGCAGCGGCCGCGAAGAGTTTGCGGACCTGGTCTGGCAGGTCATTGGAGACTAAGAGGCTGGAGAAGAAACTGTTAGCCAGTGGATAAGCTACTGCGGCTGCGATAGCCCAGGCCCCAATGGAGAGGCCCCAGAGCTCTAGCAGGATTTGGCCAATGATTTGGCCCTTGGGAAATCCCAATTGAGAGCAGAATGCCGAATTCATGCACTCGTTCCCGCAAGCAGAAGAGCAAGACTAGGAAGAGGGTAATCACGCTGACCAATAAGACCGCGCCGGTCATAATGGTCATGAGAGACTTGAAGCTAGCGATAGGCGCTGCCACCTGTTCAAAGGCTTGACTGTTGGCTGTCAATTGGGTTTGGTCCCAATCTAGCGACAAGGCCTTAACGCGGCTAATAACTTGGTCTAGTTCTTTGGGATTTTTCACCCGATACTGAGCCAGACGCACTTGATAGTCGTCTGCTTGCCGCCCGTAGAGGGCCTGACTGCTAGCGTAGTCTGTGTAGAGCCGGTTTTCGGTCAAATCGGAGCTGAGCCCGGTGAAGGTCTCACTGCGTTTACCGCTATAAATCCCGACAATTTCAAATTCCCTGGCTTCCCCGTCCTTGGCTTCCCCACCTTCTGTTAGCTGGGTGCCCTTGAGGCTAATCTTATCGCCTAGCTGGAGCTTGTTGGCTTCGGCAAAGGCCTCGTGGACCATGACCTTGTCTTTGTCATCTGGCGTCAAGTGGCGCCCTTGGCTGAGGGTCAATGCCCCGCTAGCAAATCTAAATCGGTCTGACTGTCTTGGCGACCTTGAATGGATAAGAGCTGATTAAAGATATCGTCGCCTTGGTCACGTTGCACGGCTTGTTGGGCCTGAATGACTTGGCCGGACTCAAACTTGGCCAGCCCTTCTGATTGATACTGAACGTCTGCTACCCCTTCTACTTGAGCCACTTGACTGATGTCCGACTCTTTCATACCTGCCTGCAAGCCCTGACCTTGGAGCTGGAATCCCGCATTGGAGAGGGACAGGAGTTTATCTTGAACTTGTTGGGTACTAATCTGAATCGCGAAAACAGCTAAGACAGCGGTCGTGATCAGAGATAAGATGAGGAAAAGCAGCCCTACTCTGACTCGCTTACGGCTGACATAGGCCCAAGCACGCTGATACCATTTCATACGAGTCACTTCCTTTCTGCTGATTAAGAACTAACTATAGTATGCAACCCCTGTGTGAAGTTGATATGAAATTGTGAAATAAATTTTTGTCTTCTTCAATAAATGAAAAAACCAGCCCCTGACCTGGCTTTAGAACAGGATAAGGGCTGGGTTTTGGGGAGATTAGCCGATGGTAAAATAACTATTTTATATTTTTCTAACACTAAGCCACCCAAGAAAAACCACCCTACCATCAGTTCGGCCGCTGATGTCAGGGTGGTTTTTAAATAGAGGGTTAGACTTAGTTGCTTGAAGTCGTTTCGTCTTTCTGATCGCTTGCTGCATCAGCTTTTGAGCCGGACGAAGACTGGGATGAGCTTTGGTCTGAAGATGAGGAGGCCTCGCTTGCCTTGTCCTCTTCAAAGTTAGTCACTGGCAGGCTCTTGTCCTTGTCAGCGTCTTCTAAGACTTCGGAAGTAAAGGACTTGTTGCTTTCCCAAGATGCTTGGGCCACCATCTTCCCCGGCTTGGGTAATGGCCTTATACTTGTCGCCTACGCGGGTGTCGACCTTGCCATTGAACTGAGCGTGCGCTAGCTCGATGGCTTGCTTAGCCAAGATAGCTGGCGAGAAGAGCGGTTCTGCTGGGTCATCCCCACCGAAGACGGCATTGGTCTTGGATAGGCGGGCAATGATATCCGACACTTGTTCCCGCAAGTCATAAGATAATGGCTTGTCTTGGACGTGTTGGGTCAAGAAGTAGAGATGCTTCATAGCTTCAACCCCAGGCCGGTCGTTGGCATCCTTGAGGGCGGCCACATAGGCAGCTAAGCGGCTTAAGCCCACCGCGTCTTGGGCTTCGATGGCCTTGTTGGCTTGTTCCCGCAATTGGTCGGCAGTCACGCCATAGTTAGTCAAGTTCAGCTCGCTGATGGCCTTTAGGATGCTCTCGTGTTGGGCATTCAGTTTGGCCAGGCGTTCAGACAGTTTGTCGCTATTGTCTTCAATTTGGAAGATGTAGCGGGCGGCAAAGCGGTCTAAGAGTTGGAGGAAGCCTTGGGTTGAATTACCCTTGTCCTTGAGGCTTTCTTCAATATCTTGTAAACCGGCATCAATCCGGGCTAGGGCCACTTCTTGGCCGGCTAGACGTTGGCTAGCTACTTGGCGCAGGGTGGCGATGTAGGCTTTGACAGTGGCCTCATCCAAATCGCCTGGCACATGGATACTTGGCAGACTCGCTAATTTGTTAGCGACATAAGCCTTGGCCCCTTCCACATTGCGGATGCGGATGTTGTGGCTGTGGTCGCCATGTGGCACCTCGAAGTAGCCATCGCGAATGCGAATAATGCGTTGCGGAATACCCATGCGTTTAGCAAGACCTGCTAATTCGCGGGCAAAGCGTAACTCAGGGTCAATGCTTGGATCCTGACTAGGGACTTCCAAGGTCCAGAGTGGCACTACCCAAGGATGGATGTGAGACTTGTCTTGGCCCTGTTCCGTATTTTGGAAGGCAAAGACTTGACCCCGGTAGTTGCCTGCATCATCATAGACGGCCTGCAACTTGATGGTGTCCCGCTCTACCCCATAGGCATAGCTGATGTAATCCAAATGAGGCTGCAGCTCAGGCGAGTCTAAGGTCAAGAGGGAAGTTGGCCCTTGTGGCGTGCTTGGTTGGTCTGGCTGACTCGGAGCCGGACTTGGCGTCGCCGGCTGATCCACTGGCAGACTTGGCGTCGCTGGTTGACTTGGTCGGGTCAATTGGTCGGCTGGATGACTTGGTGCTACAGGTTGGCTAGGGCTGGCTGGCCGACTAGCGACTGGACCATTAGGTCTTGGGCTGACTGGTTCATCATCAAAGGACAGATTACCTAAGCCTTGACCGCAATCCAGCACATCGTGGAAATGGTCGCCGTGAGGAATCCGCACTAGGCGGCAACCCCCTGGTGTATGGGCATTCGGCACGGTTGGCGCGTTGGCTAAGTCGCGTTTAGAGATAAAGTGGAAATGGTCGCCGTGACGGACTACATAGCCGTCAGCATTCTCTTCGACAATATCAGCTGGGTTAAAGGTATAGTGATCGTCCCCACCCCTTCTTGAGCTACTAGCCCCTGCTTGGGCCTGGTCTTCATAGACGGCGTCCACTGGTGGCTTACCATAGACAAAGTGATAGTGGTTGCCGTGCTTCTTAAGGTAACCATTGGAAAAGACCTTACCCACGATGACCTTTTGCTTGCCCATTTTTTCCTTGAATTCTAGCTCCAGCTTATCCAAGGCTAAGGATTCTTTTTCGGCTTGGGCTGCGGCCAGATCGCTAGATAATTGCCCTTTGTCGCTTTCCGCTTGAGACATGGCCGTTTGGGCCTCTTGCAAACGGGCTTGAGATTGACTGAGATCTTGGTTAAGGCCCCACAAACCGGCCCCGGCGCTCAAAAGAATGGCGCCATTAATCCCCCATAAGAGGATGCGTTTTTTAGTCATGAATGATGACTCCTTTTATATATAATGGTAATTCTTACGTTTAGCATCTTACACCCAATCGTAATGATTGTCAATAGTATAATGAAAAAATATTGCACTACTTGTTAAATAGTGTGCCAGAATCAAAAAAAGCCCCCTGCTATGAGGGAGCTGGATTATAAGCTTTAGGAAATACCTACCATGTCTAAGTAGAGTTGATGGGCATAGCTATCGGTCATGCCTGAAATGAAGTCCGTGGCCAAGAGCAGGCGCAGGTAGAGCTTCTCCAGTTCAGACCTACCTTGCGCAAAGTAATGGTAGGACCGCTTCTGGCTCTCAGAAATGATGCCAATCTTCTTAAGGTCCACATAGTCCAAGCGACGCGCTGTATCGTAAGCTACAAGTGGTGGCACGAAGCTATCCAGCAGATAGGTCAAAGTTGAATAGCCCGCTATTTCCAGGCGCAGGATGGACTTGTGGTCGTAAATCCGGCCTTCAGAAATGGACCGCAGTTGATGATAGAGCGGCGCCACATCCGAGTCTTTGAAGAGGTCAAAGTCGTAGGTCCCGGCCATCAAGTCAGCATAATGGCTCACGAAGGACTGGGTGGCACCGGCAATCAGGACATTGCGCAGGTGCTCGAAGAAACGGTTAATGCTGAAGATTTCTTCATCAATGGTTTCCAGAATGTGAACCACCTGGCGCGAAGCCTGGCTGTCCTGGGCTGACTGCTTAAGGCTGGCTAGCAAGTCCGCCTTGACCATGGCGAAGGTCAGCACCCCCTTGCCCAGGGCGTCTTCCATATCGGCCACCAGATAGGCAATATCATCAGCCGCTTCTAAGATAAAGGTCAGCGGATGGCGTTGGCTGCCCGCCCCTGTTTGGCTAGTAATGGCCTGGAAGAGGTCGACCTCCGCATGGAAGTAGCCCACCTTCTTATGGGTGATGGCGCCGGTCTTAGGCTGGTGGGAAGCCCGCGTGTATTTGAGAATGGTATTGAGGGTAGCTACGGTTAAATCCAAGCCAACAAAACTGCCCTTGAAGTCGTGGAGCTTGGCCGCAATCCGCAGGGCCTGGGCATTGCCCTCAAAATGATAAAGGTCATGAACATAGTCACTGGCCAGAAAGTCCTGGGCCAGTTGGGGATCCAACTGCTCGCTCAGAATAGCTGGCAGACGCTTCTTGAACCACTGACGGATAATATCCTCACCAAAGTGACCATAAGGCGGATTGCCAATATCGTGCAGGAGACTAGCGCACTCGACAATACGGGCAATGTCGGCCTGACGGACAATGAATTCCTGCTGGCTGACTGCCAGCTCTGAATCTGCCACGCCTTCCAGTTGATCCGCCAGACTGAGAGCAATCTCCGAGACCAGGGTCCGGCCAATCATGGCCACCTCCAGGGAATGCGTCAGGCGCGTATGAATAAAATCCATGCGCTCCAGGGGAAAGACCTGGGTCTTGTCCTGCAGCCGTCGGAAAGACGGACTGGTCACAATTCGTTTGTAGTCATCATCAAATTCATTACGATGCTGGGTCGCGCTACCCGATAGACGGGCAGTAGATAAAAGATCTGTCCATTGCATAAGCCGGACCTCCTTGTCTGCTGGCTGGGGGTGTTGGGGTGTTAAAGTGGGCGTCAGCCAGCCTATTTTGCTTCCTTATTATAACAAATTCTCAAGCCGGCATAAAGAAAGACACCCGGGTGGGTGTCTTGGGTTTAAGTATTTGTGTAACTAGGCTATATGAAATTTTTATTGGTCTAAGGCTTTTCTCAAGGATTCGATGGTGGAGTAGCTTGGTGCTGATGGATCATGTGAAATGCGTCAATCCCTTTGAGGGCCGTAACCGATAGGACATACTGGAAAGCGATGCTATACTATGCACCTTGCAATTACGCTCGATTTTCTGAAGTACGTGCAGATTTAATTTAAATTTGCTGGATTATCATTAAAGCCTCTATTTTCTACCCGTATCACTGCATATATTCTAAATATAGATTATACCCTCTTTGGATGTATATTTCCTTGCACACTAAATATTCTTTTTCTAAACCGAGTCTCTTTCTTATAAACATTTGTTTGGCTAAAGCTTTCATTAACATATTCTAGGTATTTTAAATCAATGAGTTCGTTAAATAATTTTTCGTTAGGTACTTTCTCGATGTAATAAAAATATAGTGGATTGCTTTCCAGAACCGTATCTTGAGCATCTTTCCATAACCCTAGTATCCTATCCACTGCAAAAAATAGAGCAAGTATAAACGTTAGATATTTTCCTACTTCATTCTCTATTGGTAAACTTGTATAAAATACAATAACAAAGAAAATCAAATAGAGAACCAGCATTTTTTTTATTTCCTGAATTCGATCGCCTTCATTTTTCCTTGAAAAAACAGCTAAACATATTGCTGATATCATAAGTAAAGAAGTATTAAGTGGTAGATTTATCCAGTTGCTAATTCCTATGGAAACCAACCAAGCAAAAACAAAAATTAATACTCTTTTCCACTTTCTATACTCACCTTGATTCTTATCATCTTCATCTTTCTCACTGACTAAACAGATTAATACTTGAACAATATACATATACCTGCCATTCCCAGATGGAAAGAGCAAATATAATAGAGGAACACATAACGATATCAATATCCAATTAATATTGCTAATGTAAGCTAGGAATAATATGGAGAATATAGAGCCGATTATAAAAGCTTTCTTCATATCCTTTTTGAGCACCTTAAATATTACAGTTTCTATTATCAAATATATTATTAAATAAAAAAACGCCAAATAAAGACTTGAATCAATCCATGGTGCTTTTAAAGCTTTCTCTAGTTTATTATTTGTATCAATCAATAACTCTAAGCTAGGACTTGAAATTAATCGGTTTATAAAATCCTTAGAAAAAAAATAGAGAATCAATTCAAAAATTGGAATTCCAAATACATGAGGTAGAAGTTTACTAAATAGGCACACTAAAAGTGCAGTAAAATTTAGGGCGATATATACTAGAGATAGAAATGCTAACTTATCTTGCTCACTTTTGTTTTCTGATCGTTTTGGGATTTCAAACAAAATAATGTTCAAGGCTTCATACAGTGCGTTCTTAAGATGATTCATCAATATTCCCTCCAAACTCATTAACCTTTAAAAATTAGATGGCCACAATCATGTAGCCATCTAATAGATTAATCTTTCTATCTAGTCATCCACACCCAGAATCTCGTTGATGTTGTTCTTGTAGAGAATGGCCTTAGCCCCGTAGACTGCTTGGATGCCGCCTTGGACTTCCAAGACATCGACGGCGCCGATGGCCTTGAGGGTTGGCTTGTCGACCTTGCCTGAATCTTTGACTGATACGCGCAAGCGGGTGATGCAGGCGTCGACTTCTTCAATGTTTTCAGGACCACCTAGGGCTTCAATGATTCTAACGGAATCTTGCTTGAGGCTGTCCTTGGTGTCGACCACTGGCTTAGCATCCTCATCCAAGTCCTCTTCCAGACGACCTGGCGTTGGCACGTTGAATTTAGTGATGAACCAGCGGAAGACCACATAGTAGAGGCCGGCCCAGATTAAGCCAAATGGAATTTGTAAGAGCCAGTTGGTCTTGTCATTCCCTTGCAGAATCCCGAAGAGGGAGAAGTCGATGACCCCACCAGAGAAGGTGTTCCCGATAGAAATGTTGAGGATATCGGCGATGAAGAAGCTGACCCCATCTAGGAAGGAGTGAATCACATAGAGGAATGGACTCACGAAGAGGAACATATACTCGATTGGTTCCGTAATCCCGGTGATAAAGCTGGTCAAGGCAACCCCGAAGAAGAGACCTGCGTATTTCTTACGACGGTCTTTTGGCACCAAGTGGTACATAGCCAAGCAGGCAGCTGGCAAACCGAACATCATGGTTGAGAAACGCCCAGCGAAGAAGCGAGTTCCTTCGGTGAAGAGACCCGTGTGGTTTGGATCTGCCAATTGGGCGAAGAAGATTTTTTGCGCCCCGGCTACGGTTTGACCCGCAACTTGAGCCACCCCACCCAATTCCGTGTACCAGAACATTGGGTAGATCATGTGGTGCAAGCCGACTGCCCCACAGAGACGCATGAGGAAGCCGTAGAGGAAGGTCCCAAACGGACCCGCTTGGGAAATGTAGTCCCCTGTTGACACTAACCATTGTTGGAATGGTGGCCAGATTAGGAAGAAGACGCCCCCTAAGAAGATTGAGGCAAAGGATGTCACGATAGGCACGAAGCGGGAGCCTCCGAAGAAGCCCAAGACCTGTGGCAGTTGAATATTATGATAGCGATTATGGAGCCAAACTGCACAGGCACCGACCGCAATGGCGCCAATGACCCCGGTGTCGATGGCAGAACCCTCCGCCATGTAGAGTTTGACTAAGGCACCGATGGTGGCTTTCATGACCAGGTAACCGGTCACCCCTGCTAGGGCTGCCGTCCCCTTGTCGCGCTTAGCTAGGCCGATACAGAGGCCCACACAGAGCAGGAGGGACAGGTTGGCGAAGACAATTTCGCCGGCCGAACTCATGACTTGGAAAATAGCTTGTAGGCTTGGATTATTCAATAGGGGATAGGTCGCCACCGTAGTCGGATTCGACAAGGCGCCCCCAATCCCCAGTAATAGCCCGGCTGCCGGCAGAATGGCGATCGGCAGCATAAAGGCTTTCCCGATTTTTTGTAACAACTTAAACATGGTACAAAGACCTCCTTTGATTGTTAGGTGCTTCAGAAGTCTCGCATCGGAATCCTCCTGACTCACTCCTGTGGTCCCTTCTTCCGAGGGACTCGCGGCCCTTCCTGGCCTGGCTACCTCCTTTCCTGGTCTGACATAATCTTGCATAAGTTGCGATGCGAATGCGCAGGGTGTCTGTAACCCTTTACAAGTTAATTATAAGCGGATTGTAAGGAAATTTCAACTTGGAGGGGGAGACTTGACTGGTACTCCACACAGGTATATACTTAGTATATACATTAAGAGAGGTGATTTTATGGAGTCACAAGCACAATACCGGACCACACTATCCCAATGGGGCAATTCTAAGGCCGTGCGCCTACCTGCTGCCATTCTCAAAAAGTTAAATCTATTGGACAATCAAACTCTACTGGTCTCTGTCGAGGACAATAGCATTCGCCTAAGTCCTGAGCACAAGCAACCTTCCACCATCCATGAATTGTTTGCTGAATGGGATCAGGACGATGTTCGAGATGGCGAACTTGATTGGGGCCAGGCGAAAGGTCAGGAACTAGAATGGTAATCAAACAAGGCGATATTTTCTACGTTGACTTCAACCCCAGCAAGGGCCACGAGCAGAAGCATCGTCGCCCGGCTCTCGCTCTAAGCCATAGCCTCCTAACTAAGTTCAGCGGCTTAACCATCGTGGCCCCCATCACCACTACCAGTCGCAACTTTCCCACCTATCATGAGCTGACTAGCACTCGCACCATCCAGGGCAAGGTCATGCTAGACCAGACCATCGCCTTAGACTTGGCGGCACGAGGTGTTGCTAAGGTAGAGGAAAGACTATCCCAAGAAGAATTGAAACTTATCTTGGATAAGTATAAGTTGCTGTTTGATATGGAGGATTAGGAATTACATAAAAAACCGCCTTTTACGGCGGTTTTTTGTATTTAGGTACTCAAGACTATTCAGATTATCCCTCAATTTTATATTGAAACAATTGCCCCGAGTATTCCTCACATGCCCACTCCCATCGAGCTACTCTTCTATAGATATTTAAATTAAGAACTGGATTATCAATCCATATATATTCTATTTCAAACTCTGATTGCTTAGCAATAACAAGTACGTAACGATCCATATAATGGGTGGCAGTAGAATACTCATTGTTTGTTAAAGCGACTGAATCTCCTAATTGTTTAACACTTTTAACTTCTACATATTTTTTGCTACCATCCACAAAGGTTAGCTCTAAATCATAGCCTATATTCTCCTTACCGACATCCTTCGAGGAAACAACGTTTTCTTTTGATTGTAAAATCTCAGCAAGGTTTTTTTCTACACTTCTCCACTTGGATACACTGTTTTTGTAGGTTTTAATAACTCTTTCGTCTAATCCTTTTCCATGGTTATTGGTTGAATTCATATGATTTGGCTTCTCTGATTCTACGTACGTAATGTTAAGTCGATTCAGAAAATCTAATAATTTATCTCTATTTTGTGTGTTTTCAAGAACTAAATCAAAGAAATCGGCATCCAAAGTTATATTTTCAGAATCATCATTGATAGCTCTCAGATTCCCATTCACTTTAAAAATACAAGACTTTTTAATCTCAGAAAGTACAGTACTATATAACACTAGCGACGGGAATTTATCAAGCTCACCTATCATTCTTGCTGCAGATAAATGGGACACCGAAACTTTTTGGCATGCCTTTAAAGCATCTGTTAAATCTAGACTCTTTATACCTAGCACTTTCATGTATGGTAATAAAACAGTTAGGAAGTCCTCTTTTAGCTCTGATAAGTGGGAAATCCCTAACTCTTTACATATAGCTAAATAATCTTCTTCAGTCAACCAAGTTGGTCGAATCGTTAAAGAAGTTTCACTTCCCGATAATTGTAATAGAAACTCTAGATTTTTAGCATTGAGTCTATTGATAAGCTCATTGCTTGGATTAAATCCTAAATACTTAGGAAACGCACTATCACTTTGGCTAGTAATAACGGAGATGAATCCCTCTGAGTCTACACCTTTATAAAACACCCTCTTAAACTCCTGATGCAAAATGTCCACTATCTCATCAATCGCTTTATTAGTATACTCATCATTGATTATTTTTTTCCGAGAAGGATCAGTAGAAAAGTCAGAGTTTGCCTTTATATGAAAGCCGACATGCTCCTCAGTGGGTAGAAATGAATGAAATAGTGCATGTTCTTTGGGAACAAAAGCTATCTTATCTTCTTGCATTAATACAGCGACACTGCTATTGCTGTTTGCATTTGAAGGGTAAATCCTCCAAAGTTCGTTTTGATTAAACGAATCCGTAATCAAACGACTGTGATAGCCATTACTCACAGATTTGGATGCTTTAAACACACTATGGTATGACTCAGTTTTCACTTCAATCCTAGTTACATGATTCAAAAACAATAGAATAGATTTATCCAGATATGTCAGTTCCTCTAAATAATCCGACCTTTTCGTAGAGAATATAAAAATTGTAGTGTATCCATCAGCTCTATATTTCTCTAAATACTTATCAAAATAGAAGTTATCTACTGGATGAGGAACCCTAATTAATGGCACTGTTTTGAGAGTACTCAAAGACTCACGAGTTCTACATTTAGAGAAACAAATTGAAAAATCGCCACTAAATAAATAGGCCTCTTCAGCATAATTTACAATCGACTTAAAACCTATACCACGGTATCCTATTGTACCACCATTTCGAACCTTATTCGACTCACCACTTCGACAAATTGCAAGTATGTCATCGCTAGTGAATTCTAGACCATCATTCGCGAATAAGATAGTACTATCATTAATCACTTCAATAGTAAAACGGTCACTTTTTGCATCATCCGCATTTTGCAGCAGTTCAATCACAGATCGTCCCGAATAACTTTCAGATATGTATGACTCTAAATGAGCTAAATCACTCATCAGTAATGGGGCATTATTGGCCTCCCGCAAAAATAATTCACGTATTTCATCTACTATTCTGTTTTGCATGTTATCTTCTTTCAGCATAAACTCTACATGATTCAATATCACTTATGTCTAATACTAAAACAGATTCTACGGAGAAACCATTAAAGTTTTCGATTGAAAGCCAAACTTCCTCTTTGCATACTGGTCGCTCTGATTCATCGTAAAACGCCAAGACAATTTTTATATCATCGTCTGAAACTAAATCTTCAGTTTCTAAAATTTCAAAGAGCACATAAGCATCAAAATCTTCATAACTGTCAGGTATGGTTTCCTTGACATTAAAATTTCTAATTTCAATCCCAACATTAGAAAATGTTGAGTCTATTACATAAATATTATCAAGTAGTCTTTCTGCATATTCAGTTGAATTCATAATTATTCCCTCATACTTTCTCTTTCGTAATATTTTATAGCATCTTAAACTAATCTACTTAATAGATAGGCATCCACCAAGCGCTCGGTCGCCTCCACAGAGTCCACATGGGTCCGCTCATAGGAATGGCTGGACTCGATGCCGGCACCGCAGAGGGCGTGCTTGACTTCGGCACCCGCTCTCATAGCAGCAGAGGCGTCGGAGCCATAGAATGGGTAGATGTCCAATTTGTAAGGAATGTCCTTGGCCTTAGCTAGCTCCACTAGGTGTTGGCGGAATTCATAGTGGTAAGGGCCGCTGGCGTCCTTGACACAGATGGAAACGGTGTACTCGTCGGTCTGCTGGTCGTCACCCATGGCGCCCATGTCAACCGCCAGATACTCCACCGCTTTGTCCGACAGGCTAGAGTTAGCCCCATGCCCTACTTCCTCGAAGACCGAAAAGGCAAATTGAGTCGTCACCGGCAGGGTGATGCCCTCTTCCTTGTAACGGCGCAACAAGTTGAGCAGGATAGCGGCAGACACCTTATCATCGAGGAAGCGCGACTTGATAAAGCCGGTGTCGGTGATGGTGGTGCGAGGGTCGAAGGAGACAAAGTCACCCACTTCAATGCCTAGGGCGCGGGTTTCTTTCTCGTTGGTTACCTTGGCATCTAGGCGGACTTCCATGTTGTCTTGAGTCCGTTCAGCCGTCCCCGCATCGCGGTAGACGTGGGTCGAAGTCTGGTGAATGAGAATAGTCCCGGACACAGTCTTGCCGGTGGAAGCCACATGGACGGTACAGTTCTCCCCTTCGATCATATTCCAAGGAAAGCCGCCCACCTTGTCCAGCTTGAGCCGACCGTCGCCTTTGACCGCGCGCACCATGGCCCCCAAGGTGTCAACGTGAGCCGTCACGATGCGGTGGTGGTCATCGTCCTGGCCCGGCACCGTCACATGTACTAGCCCTTTGGAAGTGCGCACCGGTTGGTAGCCCATTTTTTCCAGAGTCGATACCAAATAGTCCTGAACGCCACGCGTGTAACCCGTTGGCGACGCGATAGCTAGAAGTTCTTGCAGATAACTTAAGGTTGGATTCATCCTAATGCCCCCTTGAAAATTGTTTACACCTTCATTATAACACAAGTTTGGAAAGGCGCCCTATCTTTTTGCGTGGCAAATGGGGCGGGTGCCCGCAGTCACGTCGTGTTGGAGCCCCAACACGACATCGCCCTCCTCCAATGCGACGTGGCTGCACCTTTTGGCTCCTTTCGCTCAAAAACCAAGTTCATCGCCTCCACCACGTCGCGTTGGAGCCCCAACACGACATGGCACTCTTCCAACTGATGGACAGCACTTAGAAGATTTACTCTATCTAACACGGGGCAACCAACTATACACAGAAGATGGAGAAGAGTTGTATATTGATCCAACTTCTCAGAAAAGAACATTTCATACCCAATATGAACCCGATTTTATTGTAGCAAGAGAAAAATCTCCACTAGAACTCTTGATTGAAAATAAGGAATTGTTTGATAAATAGAAAAAGCGAGGATAACCTCGCTTCAGATTGGAGTTAAAATCTTTAGAAGACACTTTTATAAGGACTTTGTCCTCACTCTGAAAGCCTTTATTTAAAGGCTTTTTTACTTTTCCAAAGTAAATTTGTTGCGAGTTTATCGCATTTTTAACGAATCCTTTCTGATAATACACTATCTTCGTATCATTTCATTTCTTGCTTAATTCTCATCAACTCTTCCTTTGCCTCTTCTAAATGCACACTCGTCAAGTACGGAATAGCAGCGTCGAGCTGTTCTTCTGAAAAATCCCACCATTTAAGTTTTTCCAAAAAAGCAATCGTCTCTTCGTCAAAGCGGTACTTGATAACACGCACTGGATTTCCGACTGCGATAGCATAAGGTGGAATATTTTTTGCAACAGCTGCTTTACTACCGATTCTTGCAAATCATGATGATGAAAGAGTATGGAACAGCTGATAGTCCCCAAAAAATTGCTTTTATGAACATCACTTTGGGAAGTGTCATTTTCGGCGTACTTGTCATCCTTGGTACCTATATGATTTCAAAAGCGTGAAAAGCAAAGCGAAATATATAAAGTGTGAAAAGGAGCGAAAACACCTTTTCTTTTTGCGATCCAGACTGAAACTTCCAAGTTGTCTATTTATTTTATTGACATTTTTTATAAAAAGAGGTACAATAACTTTAATATCAAACTATACTATATCGGGGGTATTGAAATGAAATTTTCTAATCGTTTACTGCTATTCCTTGCAGGAGTTGTTTTTGCCCTTTTAGGACTTTTCCTATTTACAAACCCAGTAGCTAATCTTGTTGCTTACAGCTGGTGGATTGCATTTGGTTTACTGGTTGCTTCTATAGCAGATATTTTAGGCTATTTCTCTGCACCAAAAGAGCTTCGCTCACCTGTTTATCTTTTCCAAGGGTTTGTTAGTCTTCTCTTAGCTCTTTACCTCGTTGCTTATGGCTTTGTGACCCTGCCGGTCGTCATTCCGACCATTGTAGGAATTTGGTTAATTGTAGAAGCCATTATTGCCTTCTTTAAAGGCAATCGTCTAGGATTGATTTTCCCTATTATTGGTAGCAATATCACGTGGGTAGCCTTGCTTGCATTTTTACTAGGTCTAGTTATTCTGTTCAATCCAGTGGCTACAAGTGTCTTTGTCGTTTATGTCAATGCCTTTGCATTTTTAGTTACTGGCTTCACCTACATTATTGAGGCCTTTCGTAAATAGTCTAGTTGCTATTTCTATCGCATTCAAAAAAGCTGGGAAATCATATTCTCAGCTTTTTCGTCTCTTTAACTATCACTTTTTCGCATCCCATTCTGCGTAGAATTGCTCCAAGTATTCTTCCAAAAAGTGATGGCATAGCGCTCTGGCATTCGATAATCTGCAATAATAACCGGTCGAGAACGGGGCATCGACTCAATCATACCGAAAAAAAAAGAGCGAATGTTATCTGCAAAAAGAAAGCTTGGATTTTTTGCGATTTCAACAAAAAAAGCACTGTTTGTACTGACCCCAAAAAGTTAGACAAATAATTTAAGTGAAGGATTTAGTTCTGTATTGCACAGGACTAAGCCCTTTTTAGTTTTACCTTAATTCGTTTGTTGTTGTAGTACTCATTGTAGTCAACAATAGCTTGTTCCAATTGGTTAAGTGATTTAAATGTTTTCTCATAACCATAAAACATCTCAGACTTAAGAATACCAAAGAAGGATTCCATCATACCGTTGTCTGGTATGATGATGAAAGAGTACGGAACAGCCGATAGTCCTCAAAAAATTGCTTTTATGAACATCACTTTGGGAAGTATCATTTTCGGCGTACTCGTCATTCTTGGCACCTATATGATTGCAAAAGAAAGAAAAGCAAAGCGAAATATAACGTGTGAAAAGGAGTGAAAACTCCTTTTCTTTTTGCGAACCAGACTGAAACTTCCAAATTGTCTATTTATTTTATTGACACTACGAGCAACAGCGTAATGCGTGACATGCTTCTTCTATATCAGAATTGGACTCTTTCAGGCTGCTGTTCTAGCAAATAATCCTCTTAGCCTTAATCATAGAAATTCATTTTTGTTCATTTTTACATGACCCAGACTAGAAAATATTCAACACCTGACTGGGATTTATTTTAATGGGTTTTAACCTTTCTTGGTTAGATAAAAAAGAAGAACCATACAGTATAGAATCTGTATGGTTCTTTGCCCTACTTTTGGCCCATTTTGAAATAATTATATTTAATAACGCTCCAAGCATCTTCTAGAAATCACTTATATTTCCACATTTTTGATTATTTTCAATATGAAATTCTTACAGATTCATGCAGGGGGCTAGATGGTTTAAGGTCTTGGACTTTGAACCGGTTCGTTGTATTGGTCAAAGGTGATTTTACCTTGAATACGGTAGGTGCCTGCTAAATAGTTCAAGTGACGCGTTTTGCCCTCTTCAACAGTAAAGACCATGTCCACTTCAAGGCTCTGAAGTCGGAAGTCCTTATCTACTTGGTAATTAAACTTAGGCTTGCTGGCAAAGAAAGCTTCGAAAGCATCCTCGTTAAAGATGTAGCGAATGAGTTCCGTGCTAATCTCTTTGGAGTCGGTTGGGTGGTCCGATTGATAAGCCCCATAAACCGCAGCTGCACTTAATAGATTCCACGCAGCTTCGTGGTCGCGGTAAACCTTCTTACCATCTACATCCTCTCTCAGACGCAACTCGTAGCCATTCTCTAGCTCCTTAACCTCGTAAATCTCTGAATATAAGGCGATTTCTTCAGGCGTATAGAATTGATCCAAGCTACGTAACTGCTTAAGTGAGTCTTGAAATTCTTGAACTTCGGTCTTGATATCTAGACTTCTGACCTCTTCTTCATGGTTCTCCTTGCCATGAAGCTGCCCGTCTTTGACAGAGGCAATTAAGTGGTAGTCGCCCAAGAAACTGCCCAAATCAAAGGAGCCAAATCCCGACGCTTGGTCCAAATCTACATTTGCTTCAAAACGGCCTCCTATGAGGATACCTTCCTCCTGGCTTGGGAGCGTATTGCTTATCTTCCACTCACCCTTAGTATGCACCGTCTGGGTGTTGACCATCTTTTTGACCGTCTCATTCAGTAATTGGTCCACGGACGGGGCTTGCGCACTAACGCTTGCCGGAGCCACCCCACCAGCCCCAGCCAAGAGGCCGCCAGTCATGGCTAGCAAACTTAATTTTTTAAACCATTTCATCCACTTTCCTCCTTAAATACCCTAAGGCTTTTCTACTGAAACAGCTTGGTCATATTGATCCAAGTCCGCTTCCAATTTGACATGGAAGATTCCTGTTAAGCCAGAGAATAGTTCCATCTCCTGGTCAATACTAAACTGAAAATCAACCGTAACATGGGTCACACGAAAATCCTTGTCCGTCCGCACCAAAATCTCTGGCTCACGGGCCATGAAAGCGCCAAAGGCTTCTTCATTTAAGATATAGTCAATCAAGCGCGCATTTTGGTCATAGATGGTAGGGTTGCTAGTCTCCAGCAGCACTTGATGCAAGAGCTCTTGCTTGACCTGGTCCCAGAACTCTTGGTGGTCACGATAGAGCTGCTTGCCATCAATAGCTTCTGATAATAGCAAGAGGTAACCCCAATCTTCTTTGACACTCTTGAAATACTTAGCTAGCTCCCAGGTGTCTTGAGGCCTAATCCAAGTCTCCACCTGACGCAAGTTCTCCAAGTCTGACTTCCAACTTAGCACTTGAGACTTGAGGTCAATGCGATCCAACTCCTTACCGTCCGCCTTACCATACAAGTAGCCATCTACTAAGGCTAACTTGACTTTGCTTGCCCCGGCAAACTTATCCAAGCTAATGACAGCCTTGCCCGTCATTTTATCTAAGTCAAGGCTTGCATCTACCTCGCTTTTTAGCACGGTCTGTGTATGATTCTCTTCAAGATCACTGTGGGTCATGGAAACTTTGATCTTAGTGTGGACGCTTTTGCTTTGGAGGCTAGTCTTAATGACCCGGTTTTCCAGCTCGTCTTGAGCCTGCACACTCGGCGCGCCAATCCCCCATAACATAGTCGCAGTCAGGCTTAAAAGCCCTAGTTTCTTCCATCCTTTATTCATTATTTAAATCTCCCTTCTAGTTTTCCGCTTCTAATTCAATACCCTTAGCTCGCAAGTTAGCTAAGCACTCAGCCAGATATGCCGCGTCATGCTCCGCATAAATAGGAGAGCCCAGCGGCTGAGCTTGGATTTGGCTGGACTCATAGGCTGGCATAATTTTGCCACGATAGCTGGGCTCCCACCACTGGTCGTCCGGCCGATAGCCGCAGCGGACCATTTCCTCCATAATCAGGCGGTGGTAGGCGTAGAGCTTGTAGGGCGAATGTTCAAAGACATAGTTCACCACACTGTGGGGCTTGCCCCAACCCTTGCCACGTAAGGCCGCGCACTCCCGATGCTGACCTAGCAGCTGTTGTCTTGGTAACTTGTCAATCAAGGCTTGATGCCATAATCTCATGTAAGGCCCTCCTTCTTGCTTTCCCTTACTATAGCACATTCTGAGCCTAAGGAAAAGCTTACAAAAAACGACTGGCCCACACAAAGTGTGAACCAGCCATCTGAAAAGCTCCTCCAAGTGGCGCAGCCTCTTACCTATTGGGCTACTTGTGCCGCTTGGACTGACTTAAGGTCTGATGGGTTATGCCGAAAACCTAAGAGACGTAAGCCGTTGAGAATCACTAAAATCGTAGAACCTTCGTGGCCCACCACGCCCAGCGGTAGACTGACCACTTGGAAGACATTTGCTGCAATCAGGCAGACAATGACGGCCAAGGCGAAGATAATATTTTGCATAATAATGGTCTTCATGCGGCGAGAGAGACGAATGGCCTGAGGTACCCGGGTCAAGTCATCCATAATGACGCAGTCCGCTGTTTCCATAGCAATGTCAGTCCCTGAACCAATGGCAAAGCTAACATCAGCCTGAGCCAAGGCAGGCGCATCATTGATGCCGTCCCCCCACCATGGCCACACAATAGCCTTGGGCCTTGTAGTCGGCCACCAAACGGGCCTTGTCATCCGGCAGACAGTTGGCCTGCACTTGGTCAATGCCCAAGTCGTTAGCAATGGTTTGGGCCGCCGCCTGGTGGTCCCCCGTCATCATGACCACTTGAACCCCTAATTGATGCAGCAGCTCCACTGTGGCCTTACTCTCCGCCTTCACGCGGTCAAAGAGCGCATACCAAGCCACTAATGCTTGGTCACGAGACACCAAGACCAAGGTCTTGCCGGCTGCTTCTTGCTCAGCTAGGACTTGTGCTAAGTCAGCAGGCACTTGTCCCACTGCTTCTAAGACGAAATCGGCCTTACCAATCCGCCAATCATGCCCTTGATAGGCACAAGTAAAACCACGCCCGGTTACGTCCTCAAGCTGATCCAAGGTCACCGCTTGATAGTCGCCCACATAGTTCAAGATGGCTTGAGCCACAGGGTGAGTAGAGGTGGCTTCCGCCGTTGCCACCAAGGCATTCAGGCCAGTCGCCTCTTCTGCAAACCAAGCTTCTTCTACTTGGGGTTGACCTTGGGTCAAAGTCCCGGTCTTATCCATTACCACCAGGTTGACATCGCCAATTTGGTCCATAATTTGACCGCCTTTGACCATAACGCCCATACGAGCAGCTCGGCTAATAGCCGCAAGGACAGCCGGTGTGGAGCTAGCCACCAAGGCGCAAGGAGAAGCCACCGTCAAGAGAATCATGCCGCGGTAGAAGCTATCCAACCAGGACCAGCCCAGCAAGAAGTGGACCGCCACGATAAAGGTCGGAACTAGGAAAAGCACCGCCTTGACATAACCATCTTCTAAGTTTTCAATCAGGCTAGACACCCGACTCTTTTGGCCTTGGGCTTGTTTGACCAGGGCTACGATTTTAGCGAAAAGGGTATCCTCTTGGGCTACGGTCACTACCATGTCCAATTCGGCGCCCACATTGAGGGTCCCACCTAATACTAGGTCACCTGCTGCCTTATCCGCTGGGATTGGCTCCCCTGTCACCATGGCTTCATCTAAACTAGCCCAGTCACTGATTAACTTACCATCGATTGGCACTGCCTGGCCTTTTTTGACCCGCAGACGGTCGCCAATCATGAGGTCGCCGGTTTCTACTTCTTCCAACTGACCGTCGGACAGAATGCGCCAAGCCTTATCTGGCCGTAGGGCCATAAGGGCTGTAATGGCATCCTGGCTCTTCTTCATAGCTAATTCTTCCAAAGTCCCAGACAGAGCAAAGATAAAAATCAGCAAGGCCCCTTCTAACCAGTAACCAATAATGCCTGCACCCAAGGCTGCTAGGACCATGAGGACATCGACATTAAGGTGACGTTCCTCTACTAACTCCTTCCAACCTTCTAGGGCTGGCTCATAGCCCCCAATCAAGAAAGCCAGAATAAAACTTGCCTGTCCCCAGACGGGTTGACTTTCTAAAAAGACTAGTCCCAATAGGATAAGCCTAGGCAGAGCACGGTCTCAATAATTCGTTTGTTGTATCTTAAACACTTCATGATCTCACCTCTTATTTATAATCAATTTACTTTACACTCTTATTATAACTTCTCTAATTTAGAATGTCAATAATATTTATCGTCAAGATTGTATTATTTAATGATACTGATTATAGATAGTAGAGCTAGTAAAAAGGCCGGGAATCTCTTCCCGACCTTAGCTTGCTTATTTAAGTCGATAGATCATATAGTAGACCCCGACCCCTGGCATTGGGACATCTTCCAAGAATCCATAGACTTCAAAGCCATGTTTGAGATAGAAGTCCTTGGCCTGATAGGTCCGCGTAGTTAGAAGGATGCTGGTCACCCCTATTTGACGAGCATAGTCCTTGGCATAGTCTATAAACTGGCTGCCCAGGCGCTGCCCTTGATAGTCCGGGTCGATGGCCAAGTTATCGATTTCCATGGCCTGATAACGAATCTTGCCATTCATGGCAGCTACCAAGCGCTCCCCGTCTTTCATCTGCCAGATGAAGGACTGGTCCAAGCCTTCAGGCTTAGGCTGATTGAAGTAGGTCTCATAGCCATGAGTGAAGACTCTCTCATAGAAATCTTCCGGCATGAGCTCTGTGCTTTCCACAGGATAGTGTGTCATAGGACTGCCTCCTCTTATAAGTTAATTTCTAACAGAATAGGTGTATGGTCTTGGCGCGCACCTGAATCCAGCATCTCGGACTTGGTCACCTTGTCTGCAATGCGATCAGATACCAACCAGTAGTCAATGCGCCAGCCTGTATTATTAATTTTGCTGGTCCGGCTGCGTTGGGCCCACCAGGTATATTGATGTGGCACGTCCCCATGTAGGTGGCGGAAACTATCGGTAAAGCCCCGGCTCAGCAGATGGGTAAAGCCTGCCCGTTCTTCATCAGTAAAGCCCGCAGATTGGCGGTTAGCTCCTGGGTTGGCCAGGTCGATTTCCTGGTGGGCAACGTTGAAGTCCCCCGTTGCCAAGACTGGCTTCTTAGCATCCAGACTCACTAGGTAGTCAGCGTATTTAGCATCCCAGACCTGACGTTCAGCCAGACGCTTGAGGCCATCCCCCGCATTAGGCGTGTATACCTGGGTCACATAGCAGTCGTCAAATTCCAGGGTAATGATCCGGCCTTCCAAGTCCATGGTCGACGGCGCCCCGATTTCAGGGAAGGTCACCTTAGCTGCAAGCTCTCCCGATAGAGGAAGAGGGTCCCAGCATATCCCTTGCGAGCTGGCTCCTGAGAAGACCGCCAAGTGTGGGCATAGCCTGGAAAGTACTCTGCCAAGATTTCTTCATGCTTCTTGGTCGGACCTGTCGGCGATAACTTAGTTTCTTGAATGGCAATAATGTCTGCCCCTGCTTGCGCTAGCTGGTCTAGGACTGCCTTGGAGAGTTGGGCCCGGGCCGAGTCGCTAGTTAGGGCCGCATTGAGTGAATCGATGTTCCATGAGATGAGTTTCATTCTATCTTCCTTCGTTGTGTAAATTCTTTGTACTTCTATATTATAGCAGATTGACTGACAGAAAACAGGGTCTAGGCTTGCCGCTCAGACATCAAAGCTTCAATTTTGGCAACAATGGCTTGGTTGCCACCCGCTTGGACTGATAACTCAGCAAAGTATCTGGCTTGGTCAGCGTAGTGCGGGTTGCTGAGCACTTCCTCCACCGCTTCTTGTAAATGAGATGAGTCAATAGACCGAATGGCGAGTTCCTGCCCTAGGCCACAAGCCTGTACCTGTTTGGCCACCGTAGGTTGGTCATTACCAATCGGCAGTACTATCATGGGAACTCCAAAATAAATGGCCTCATTAACACTATTCATGCCACCATGTGTAATGAATAAGTCAGCCTTCTGCAGGACTTCTAGTTGTGGAACTCGCTCATAGATATGAATATTATCAGGCAAGGAACCATATTGAGCGAGATTCTGCCCCTGACCAATCGATAGGATGAGGGTGACATTTTGATTGGCAAAGGTCTCGATGCAGAGTTTGAAGAAGCGTCTGCCCGCCCGGCTAGTGTTAAGCAAGGTCCCAAGTGACACATAAATTAGCTTGCCCTTAATATCAGGCAAGGCGAAATCATCCTGTTTGCTTGCTTGAGGAATCGACGCGCCAACAAAGTCAAACAGTTCCGTCGCGAATTGCTCGGAATAGAGCTGAAATTCTCTTGGCGTATAAACGAAATTATACTTGGGCTGATTATGACAGAGCTCGGCTACAATATCCCCTCGGCTAATCATTTGCTTCTTCTGCAATCTACGACCGATAAAACGGCAAAGCCAAGGAAACTGGAAGGCTTTGGTCATGTACCAGCCACCTGAATGGGCAAAATCACTGAGTACCGTCTCATTCAAGGCGAAGGTAGAAAAGAGACGGAAGGCAGGAATCCCTAGTTGGTCAGCAGCCTGCTTGCCTTGCAGAAAAAGCATTTCATAAATCAACGCATCATAGTCAACCCCCACTCTGATTAGAGTTTGATAGGCCTGATTCCAGGCTTGAACCTCAGAACCCAACCATTTTCCTTTTGTTGTCACCGGGTCATAGGGGATAAAATCTGCGCCTGTCGCTAGAATTTATGGCGCCATTCTTCTGCATGTATATACCCAACACTATGGCCAGCCTTGACCAATTGACGAGCAAGCTCTAGCGTTGGATTAGTATGCCCCGAAAAAGGCAGATTAACCATTAAAAGTTTCATCATCATTCGCCTCTCAATCAGTATTAGGCTTCCACCACAAAGTCAATGGCCTTAACCTTCTTGCCCCACCAGCGGGCAAAGGCCTTGAAGCGAGCGCGGATAGTGGCCTGGTGAGCCTTTGCCAAGGGCTGGGGACTAGTCACCTGGAAGCTAATCTGGTCGCCTTGTTGGCGCAAGTTCCACTCGCCCTTGACCTGGCCCCGAATCAGAATCAGAGCCGGAATCTGGCCGGCTTTGCGCCAAATGGTGTGATGGTGGTCCTTTTCAACTAAGATATCCTTGGACTTATAGGAAACCAAGAGGGCATCGAATTTGCCCAGGACTAAGACAGTCGGCAACTTGGCCGCATCCTGCCAGCTTTCATAGTAGAAGGTCTGCTTGCCATAGCGACAACTTGGCCAGTCAGACAGGTCCACCTGACTGAAGAAGGCCTGGGGCACCCCGAAGAAATGGGCCGCATCCCCCAGAGTCGCCGGACCATAGAAAGAGAAATAGGTCGCCAGCAACTGACGCTTGATTTGTTGCAAGTCCTGCCCTTCTGGCGCTGGCTGCCAATGAACTTGCCGGTCACCCTGACTCAGGGTTTGGTAGAGCTGGCCCTGACGCGAAGCCGCCAAGAAGAGCCCTCCCCAGCGGAAGAGTTGGCGCCACTCTTCCTGACCATAGCGATCCTTGAGGGCCTCACGCGTCAGAGGACCGTCAGCCAGATAATTAGCCAGGCGCTCTAATTGGGCCGCCACCTCCACCCCTTGCTCAGCCAAATGATGCCATGGCCAAGAGACCGTCTCCGACAGAAGCAGTGACAAGGCCTCCCAAGTCGGCCGATTATAGAAGTGGTAGGTCCCCCGCTGGCCCCAAGCCAGAATACCTTGCTCTGTCAAGTCAGCATAGCTATCCGCCTTGGGATCAGCCAGACGATTGAAGTAATTATAGATGCCGTGCGTCACATACTGAGACTGAATCCCCAAACTCTTGGCCAAGACCTCTGTCCCCGTCAACTTAGACTCAAGCAAGGCCTGATGATAGAGCCTTTGCGCTAAAATATCCTGTGCTGTAATGGTCATACGGTCGCCCCCCTTTCGCTTACTTTCCCATTATAACAAAGCCTGTCTTGGACTTCAAAAGGGCATGCCCTATTCTTTACTTTTAATAGGTACTTGTTTAAGCTCTCAAGCCAGTGACTAAGACGCGACACGGTCAAAATCGGGTCCGTGTGGTGCCTCAGGATGCCAAGCGTATGAGAAGCTCTGGGAGCGCCAGCGACCTAGAGCTTCCATAGCTAGGCAAGGCGGAAGACTCCCGCAGGGAGGCTGCAGCCGGTCCCACCTCACGGACCTGACTTTTGACCAAAGTGTTGCGCCTTAGTCACCCTTTTGCCACAAAAATGAGGCTAGGACACCCGTCCCAGCCTCAAGCTCGTCTTATTTAGTTCATCATACCCGCCTGGAGCTGATACATGCGGTAGTAGAGCCCACCTTGAGCTAGTAGCTCCTGGTGGTTGCCCGACTCGATAATCTGCCCTTGGTCCAGGACATAGATGCAGTCCGCATCCTGAATGGTCGACAGACGATGGGCGATGGCCAAGGTCGTCCGCCCCTTTCGCATCTTGGCTAGCGAGGCTTGAATGACTTCCTCGGTCTCCGAGTCAATATTGGCCGTGGCCTCATCCAGAATCAAAATCTTAGGATGGGTGGCCATGGTCCGGGCGAGGCCAGCAACTGGCGCTGGCCACTTGACAAGGTCGCCCCCCGCTCCGTCACCGGACTGTCATAGCCGGCTGGCAGACTCTCAATAAAATCAGCCGCATCGACAAAGCGCGCCGCCTCTCGCATGGCTTCATCTGTCAAGCCCTCTTGATACATGCGGATATTGGAGGCAATGGTCCCATGGAAGAGGAAAGGATCCTGCAGGACCAAGCCCACCGCTGACCGCAAGGCCTCAGCCGAATAGGACTTAATGTCCTGGCCATCAATCAGAATCTGGCCGCGATCAAATTCATAGAAGCGCAAGAAGAGATTCATAATCGAAGACTTACCAGATCCGGTCGCCCCTACAAAGGCCACCGTCTGGCCGGCTTCCACCTTGAAGCTGATATGCTTAAGGACATCCCGCTTGCCATCATAGGAGAAGCTGACATCCTTGAACTCAATGCTGCCCGCCCCGATTTCTGTGACCTGACCGCTTTGGGCTGGTTCATAGTCCTCCTGGTCAATCAAGGCAAAGACCCGGTCGGCCGCAATCATGGAAGTCTGCAGAATGGAGAAGTTCTGGGTGACTTCAATCAACGGGTTGAAGAGCTGATTGGAATATTGAATAAAGGCATACATAAGCCCCGCGGTTACACCGGCTACCTGCCAAGTGACCCCAAAATAAGCCAAGATAACAGCATAGGCCAAGAGCTTAAGCAAGGACATGGCCGGCCGTAGGAAGAGGCTGTTGACATTGAGGGACTTATTGGAATAGGCCACATGGTCTGCATTAATGGCTTCAAATTCCGCCAAGAGACGCCCTTCCTGGCCAAAGGCTTGGACAATTCGCATGCCCTCAATGCTTTCCGACAACTTAACGTTCAGGTCGCTCAGCTTAGCCCGGGTCATGGCAATCAAATCGCGCGACTTACTGTTGTAGAGGGCAATAGAGCCAAACATAATGGGAATAAAGACCAGCATAAGCAGGGTCAGGGGCACATTGAGACTGAGCATGGTCCCAATAGTAACCGCCACAATGACCAAGGAACTGAGGAAGCTAGAGAAGATGGCACTGAACATATCGGCCACTGCCTGAGTGTCATTGGTTAGACGGGACACGATGGCCCCGGCTGGCGTCTGGTCGAAGTAAGACATGGACAGGCTCTGTAGCTTGTCGAAGGACTCTTGGCGCAAGTCGCGGACCACGCTTTGGGCCACGCGGGCGAAGGTGTAGTTACCTAAGAAGGTAAAGGCCACCCGCACCAGGAAGAGGCTGTAGTAGGCCAGGAGGATTAAGCCCCCTTGGGCCACCAAGCCGCCCCCAATAAAGTGGTCGATATAGTAACGGGCCAGGAGTGGAATGGCGGTCGTCACGGCCGACGTTAGGAAGATGAAGACCAGGGCCATCAGGGCCGTCCCCTTGTAACGCCACATATAGGTCATAAGGCGTCTAAATGTTTTAGCACGATTAGGCATCTAAGTCCCCTCCTTCCAAGCTTTGAGCCAGTTGCTGACTACGATAGGTAGTGGCATACCAGCCATTTTGCGCCAGCAATTCCTGGTGATTACCCCGCTCCTTAATGCGACCCTCTTCCATGACCAGAATCAGGTCGGCATGGACGACGGCTGACAGACGGTGGGCCGTAATAATGGTAGTCTTGCCTTGACGTTCCGACTTAAGATTTTCTAAAATCAAATGCTCAGTCTTGGCATCCACGGCTGATAGCGAATCGTCCAGAATCAGAATGTCTGGATCCAAATCAGGGCCCGGCTCATGGCCAAACGTTGCTTCTGACCACCGGACAGGGAGACGCCCCGTTCCCCAATCAGGGTATCTAACCCTTCAGGCATGGCCTGAATATCCTGGTAGACACCACAGAGTTGGGTGGCTCTGACAACGGCCTCATCATCTAAATCAGCCTGACCAAAGCGGACATTGTCCCGGATGCTCATGGCAAAGAGTAGCTGATCTTGTGGCACATAGCCCATCAAGCTCCGTAAGTCGCTTAGGCAGTAGTCGCGGATGTCGTGGCCATCTAACTGAATGCTGCCCACATTGACATCCTGCTCCCGCAAGAGTAGGCGCAAGAGACTGGTCTTACCAGACCCAGTCACCCCGACAATACCCAGGGTTTGGCCGGCCTCCAAGCTAAAGTGGACATCCTCTAAGGTGGTCAAATCTTGATAGGCGAAGGATTCAATATCATAGTCCAAGCGGCCATTTTGAATGCTAGGCAGAGGATGTTCCGTCTCACGGACCGGGCTTTCCTCATGCAGCAGTTTATCAATCCGATCCAGGGAGACCGAGCCCCTTTGCATAATGTTGAAGAGCCAGCCAATGGCTTGTAGGGGCCAGACTAGCATGTCCAGATAGGTCATGAAGGTGACCATTTCCCCGACGGTGAACTGGCCCTGACTAATCAAATAGCCCCCGTAGAGCAAGCTAATCAGATAGGAAGCTCCCACGAAAATCAAGACCATGGGTTGGAAGAGCTCATTGTACTTGGCAGCTCGTATGTTCTTGGCCCAGACCATCTGATTGGTGGCCTGAAACTTAGTCGTCTCTTGGGCCCCATAACCAAAGGACTTGGTCACCTTAATACCGGAGACCGATTCCTGAACTGAGTTGTTAAGCTCAGAGAAGGCCTCCTGAGCCTGCTTAAAGCCTTCATGGTTGATGCGTCCCAGGCGACTGGTGCCCCAGGCCAGAACTGGCAGAGGCAAAATGGCCACTAGGGTCAGGCGCCAATCCAGAATCCAGAACATAGTAGCCAGGGTAACTAGGGCGGTAATCGAGGCATCTACGGCCGACATGACCCCGCCCCCTGCCGTCATGACCAGGGTTTGGACATCGTTGGTTGCATGGGCCATCAGGTCCCCGGTCCGATAGCGGGTATAGAAGGACGGCGCCATGCGGGTAAAGTGTTCAAATAAACGAGTCCGTAGAATCCGGCCCAGGCTATTGGCTGTCCCTAAAATAAAGAGCCGCCAAACATAGCGGAGGGCATACATAATGAGGGCGGCCCCCACTAGCCAGGTCAGATTGATGGCCAGATCGCTAGGGGTCAGATTGCCACCAGCAATGGCATCAATAACCTGCCCGATAATGCGCGGCGGAATCAAGTTGAAGACGCTGACCAAGGATAAGGCCAGAATCCCAATGATATAGCGGCGGGCTTCCAACTTGAAGAACCAGCCTAATTTGCGAATGAGTGACATGACACATTCTCCTTTCGTAACCTTGCTATTATACAACAAAAAAGAAGCCGGGACCAAATCCCTGCTTCTTGGGAGTGGGGGTGCTAGCTAGCCTGCTTAACTGCCCTATAGCAAAAGGAACGGAAAATCCTTTCCAGTCCTCACTTATCTATTGATTTAGATAGTCATAGGCCTGCCGGGGCGAGCCGTCTTGCAGATAGATTATGCCTCGCTCCTGGAAGCCGTAGGCCAGGATGGCCTGCTGCATGGGCAGGTTTTGGGCGTGGGTGTCAATCCGAATGTGGGGACAGACGGACTTAGCGAAGTCGAAAGCTGCCCGCGCAACGCCCCGGGCCTTGCCATTGGAAACCAGGCGGTGAATGGTCACATAGGGACTTTGGCTGCGCCAGCCCAGGCCATGAATCTGGCTATAAGTTGGATCTTGGCCACCAATCAGGGAGAAGGTGCCCACCAGCTGGCCGGCCTCGTCCTCTAGAACATAGGAATGGCCTTGCGCTATATCGGCTTCTAAGAGGCTTTGAGGCGGATAACCATCTGGCCACTGATTGGGATTACCCTTGGCCCGCATAAAGGCCCGGGCTTGTTGGTATAAGGCCATCAAGGCCGGCAAGTCCCGATTCTGTGTTTTTCTAATCTGCATGTGGCTTCCTCCTCTGCTCCACGCCTTACTGTGCCCCCAGTCTATCACAAATCCCCGGCCTTGCCAACAAGGTCTAACTTGGGTCTGGCCCGTCATAGTGCTATACTAGACTTAACTGATTAAGAGAAAGAAGGCTCCGCCATGGAATCCATGCTCCAACGCTTTATCCGCTATGCTAAAATCAACACCCGGTCCGACCTGCACTCGGATGCCGTGCCGACCACACCCGGCCAACTGGACTTCCTCCGCATGTTGGAGGGCGAACTCAAGGACCTAGGTCTCAGCCAAGTCCGCTTCAATCCAGTGGACGCCTTTGTCACGGCCCTCTTGCCAAGCAACCTGCCGGCCCATCAAAAGGCGCCAGCCATCGGCTTTATCGCCCATGTGGATACGGCCGACTTCAATGCTGAAAATATCCAGCCCCAGGTCCATGCGGACTATGACGGACAGGATATTGTCTTGAACCCTGACCTGGACATTGTCATGCGAGTGGCCGAATTTCCTAACTTGACGAATTATGTGGGCCAGACCCTGATTACCACCGATGGCACTACCCTGCTAGGGGCCGACGACAAGGCGGGTCTGGTCAGCATCCTGGAGGCTGTCATCCACCTCTTGGCCCATCCCGATTTGCCTCACGGCGATATTTGGCTAGCCTTTGGTCCCGACGAAGAAATCGGCAAGGGCGCCCACCGCTTCCAAGCCCAAGACTTCCCGGCTGACTTTGCCTATACCTTAGATAGCGGCGAAGTGGGCAAGTTGGAATACGAGACCTTCAATGCCGCCCGAGTCATGCTGACCATCGATGGGACCAGCGTCCATCCCGGGACTGCCAAGGGCCTCATGGTCAATGCCCTGGCCGAAGCCGCCAAACTCTTTGCCCGCCTGCCCCAAGACCAGGTGCCAGAATTGACCGAGGGCCACGAGGGCTACTATATGCTGTCCAGTCAAAGCGGCGACATTGGCCAAGTTCAGGCTACCTACATTATTCGCGACCATGACAAGGAAAGTTTCCAGGCTCGCAAGGACTTCTTCCATCAGATTGTGGCCCAACAGAATGCAGGCTACGATCGCCCTCGCATCCAATGCCAAATTTATGACGAGTACTACAATATGTACGATATCCTCAAGCAAGACATGACCCCGGTTGAGGTGGCCATTGCTGCCTACAAGGCCTGTGGCATTGAACCTCTTATCAAGCCTTTCCGGGGTGGGACAGACGGCTGCATCATCACCTATAAGGGCATCCCGACACCCAACCTCTTCACGGGCGCTGAGAACCTTCATGGCCAGTATGAGTTTGTCAGCTTGGAAAGCATGGAAAAGGCCAGCCAAGTGGTCCTTACTATTATCCAATCAGTGGTCAGCCCACGCTAAAACAAGCCAGGTAGCTCAACTACCTGGCTTTCTTTGTTTACTTTTGCTTCCTTAACGAATGGCGGAGCCGGCCACACGGCTCACCGTATGCCGCATGCCCCGTATAGCTACCGATAAGGCGAAGATATTTTCCACATTGGCCAGGCCGCCAAAGCCTGCGTCCCCAATATGTTGAATATCCACGCCAGCTACCTTATTCCGAATGGCAATGTCTTCCACCACCCGCGGGCTGCTGGATTCCTGGCTGGTCCCGATAGCGGATAGGACTAGGACGTCGTGAGCGTGGGCGTACTTGACGATGGCCACCAGCTCATCATCAGTAAAGCCCGGCACTGTTCCCACGGCCGGCACCAGGAGAATGTCGGTCCCAGCCTCGATGAAGTCCTTGGCAGTCTCAATGCTGGCCACTGGCTCCTTGGACCCAGCCCCATGCATTTTACCGGCAATAACCAGGCCAGAGAAATGTTGCTTGGCTACCTTGACATAGTGGGCGATTTCCTTATTGGTTACCCCCGTGCCAGGGTTACCTGTCAGGCAAATGAAGTCTAAACCTAGGCGGTCGGCCGCTTCTAGCGTCTCAAACGAGCAGGTCCGACCTTTAGGCAGAACATTGCGTGCCTCCACCATAATGGCGTCAGCATCGACTGGCTCTAAGTTGGCCCCAATAGGGCGGCCTGATAGGGCTTTGAGGCGGCGAATGGGATCCTCTGCCCCTTGATCCAAGCCACAAATGACAGGATTAAGGACATCTAGCCCATTCAAGAGCATGAGGTCTGCCCCGAAGGCCTTGGCGATTTCCGCATTGGTCAAGTTGCTGATATAGGCGGGCACAGGCGCCACCATTTCACAACAAACGGTTCGGCCTTCAGCAGCCCAGATTGCTTGCTTAAGTTCTTCTGCACTGTAGCCAGCATAGTCGCTGGGCAGGCATTCTAATACACGTCTTACCATATTACTCCTTCTTTCCTAGTGCTTGGCCTAGCGCGCGGGCTAGGTCTAGGTCTGCCCCTTCATAGGCTCCATGAGAATGGTAGGCAAATGAAACAGGGCCTTGCTGGGTCGTAGGGTCTTGGTACCAGGTCTTGAAGCTGCCGTGGACTTGTTGAATGCCTGTATAGGCCACCAGGTCCGCCGCATTAGCCAAATTGAGACCAGCTCCCATGACAAATTCAATGTCAGCGCCATATTGGGCTTGATAATGAGCCAGTCGGTCTCGCCCTTCCTCAATGTTTGGCGCTCCCCCACTGGTCAAAATCCGCTGACAGCCTAGCTTTATCAAGCCTTCAATGGCTTGATCAGGCTGGGCCACCACATCAATGGCCCGGTGGAAGACCGATTGGGCGCCATAGGTCTGACATAGCTCAATCAGGGCTTGGTTGGCTTGCCAATTAAGCTGACCCGTCTCAGTCAGACAGCCAAAGGCTAGGCCCCGGGCACCAGCCCTCAACAAGGCTTGGCCTTCTGCTAGCATTTGCCTGATTTCAAGCTTATCATAGGCGAAGCCACCGCCGCGTGGGCGGACCATGCAGATGATTGGCAGGTCACGCCATTGGCCTTGGCTAATTCCAGACAGGCCACCGTTGGCGTCAGCCCTCCCAGGGCCAGGGCACTGTTGAGCTCAATCCGGTCCAGGCCGGCTTCTTGGGCAATCAGACAATCTCTGACACTGCCGGCACACAACTCGATTAGGGTCATGGACTTGCCTCCTCCACTTCTTGTTCTAGCTGCCATAAGGCCAATAAGGCCTGGCTATAAATTTTTAGATCCGTCTCTAAATCCTCAATGCCTAGCCATTCATGAGGCAAATGGGCGATGTCCCGTTGGCCCGGGAAGGAAGGCCCGTAGGCCACGATGTTAGGTACAAACTTAGCATAGGTTCCCCCAGTGGTCGTGACGGGCTCAAGGGCTTGGCCGGTCACCTGGTTGTAGACCTGCTGCAAGGCCTCAATATAAGGCGACTGCTTGTCCTTGAGGACAGGCGACCAATGGCTGAGGACCTCTAGCTGGGCCCCCTCAGGTAGATGCGTCCTGATTTGGGCCAGAATCTCTTCCTGACTGCAGGCTCCTGGATAGGCCATGGACCAGGCCACCCAAGGGCGTCCCTGCGTCAGGCCCAGCTGGTAGCCCCTTAGCATCATGCGGCCAAAGTCCCGGTCCTCATAAGCAATGCCCAATTCCCGACCATCGTTGGTGCCGGTCAGCAGATAGGCATTGACAAAGTCAAAGAGGCTGGCCACTTGATCCGAATCCACGCTAAGGGCTACCCGCAAACGCCCTCGCTCGCCATAGACGACCGGCCATTTGCAATCTGGCGTCCAACCGAAGAGGGGCGCTGCTTCCTGAGCCAGATAATGCTGGATGCAGCCAAAACCAGTCTCCTCATTGGTCCCAAAAACCACCCGAATGGGATGACGGAAGTGATAGCCTAGGCATTTAAGGGCATAGACAGCATAGAGATTGGCCAGAATGGGCCCCTTATTGTCTAGGACGCCACGCCCTTGGTAGCGGGCTTGTTCTTGATTCTTTCTTAGGATCCAGGGATCCTGCTGCCAACCTTGGCCGGCCGGCACCACATCCACGTGCCCGAAAATCCCATAATAGCCAGCACCTGAGGTCGCCTGGTTAGGGTCAGGCGACCACTGGGCGTAGCCAACCTTATGGTCTAGATTGACCGTCTCAAAGCCCATGGCTTTGGCCCGGTCTAGCACCCAGCTCAGGGCAGCCTTAGGTCCAGGACCATAGGGAGCGTCTGGCTCCGCCGGTCCCTGCACGCTGGGGATAGCTACCAGTTGGGCTAGGTCCTGCCAGTATTGGGGCAGCAAGTCTTCCAATAAGTCATGGAGTACTTGAATTTGCTTGAGGGTCATGCCTACTTCACCTCCAGGGGCCGCATGCGTTGACGCACATAGTCATCGAGCCATTCCTGACTCGCCCGCTCCAATTCCATCTGGCCAGAAGCTAGGGGATGCAGGCGGTAGACGGTCAAAGGCGTGGTCTTGCTGGCCACCACGAAGGAGAAGTTGTCAATATTGGTCGCGGCCCCCCACTGGCCCTTGGCGTTCATGGCTACCACCGACAAATCGCCGGCTTGGCCGCGTTGGGCTCTCAGACGTCTATCTAGGTCATGAACGGCCTTTTCGCAGGCTTCCTGAGGATGGTAACCCGCAGCCATCAGCTGAACGATGGCGTAGGACAGGACCCCTTTCATCAAATCTTCCCCTAGGCCAGTAGCGGTGGCACCTCCAATCTGGGAGTCCACATAGAGACCCGAGCCAATAATTGGCGAGTCGCCTACCCGGCCGGGATGCTTCATGAAGAGGCCACTGGTCGAAGTACCCGCTACCATGTGGTCATGGCCATCCAGGGCCACCATGCCCACCGTGTCATGGCCGTCGTAGGCAGCTAGGCCTTGTTCTTGAGCTAGCTCCACCTGGCGATTGTGATAGTGAATTTGAGCCCGATCTGTCAGCATTTCTTTGGCTTCAAAACCATGGTCTAGGGCATATTGGCGGGCACCTTGGGCGACTAGGACATTATTGACCGGCTCCTGGCTGAGGCGGCGCGCCACCCCAATAGGGTTGGCAATATCCTGAATCCCGCAAACGGCCCCAAAGTCCAAGCGACTGCCGTCCATATAGGCGGCATCTAATTCCACCTGACCTTGACGGTTAGGCAGACCGCCGTAACCGACGGATTTATAATAAGGAAAGTCTTCGACGGCCTTGATGGCTTGCTCAATGGCGTCACCCGCGGAGCCACCGCCTGCCAAGCTGGGCAGGGTGGCCTGGACTCCTTCTAGAGCCATCCGCCAGGTCGCAATGATTCCCCACATGGCTGTCACCTTCTTTCTGTCATTGATTCTATACTTGATAATGATAATTTTGGTCCAGCAGCTGCTGGTAAATAGTAGGCGTCAGGTCCCGCGCTACGGCCACCATGAGGCGGTAGGCCGCTAGAACATCGGCCCGATGCAAAATGCCCCGGTGGGTATGCATATAGCGCATGGGAAGGGACAGGGTCGTCGCTAGAATCCCAGTCTGGGACTTATGGATATTGCCCGCATCCGTCCCCCCATCTAGGAAGCAACCTAGTTGGTAAGGAATGCCCTCCCGCTGGCAGATTCCCTCTAGATAACGCAAGAGGCCCCGGTGGGTCACGGTCATATTGTCGGCCACCGTCAGGGAGACCCCTTTGCCTAGCTTAATGGGATTGTGGTCGGCTGGCGTATCGCCTGCCAAGCAGGTATCCACGGCCAGGGCAATGTGCGGCTTAACGGCTTGAGCCACGGTCCGCGCCCCCCGCAAGCCCACTTCTTCTTGAACGGTCGCCCCTAGGGTCACCTTGTTGGGACAAGGCCCCTCAGCCAGGGACTGCATGGTCCAGACCCCCAGGGCCACACTGACCCGATTATCGAAAGCCTTGGCAGCTAGATAGTCAGGGTTGGCTAGGGCCTGAAAAGTGGTCACCGGGCAAACCCAGTCGCCCACCTCAATACCCAGAGCTCGGACCTGGTCACGATTGTCCACCCCCAGATCCAGATAGACCCGGTCCATGGGCACCACTTGCTGGCGCTGCTCAGGGCTGAGACTGTGCACTTGCGGGCCGGCCAGAATCCCCGTGTAGACCCGGCCATCTTGGGTGAAGACCTGGGCTTCTTGTTGCAAGAGGGTATGGGACCAAGAGCGCCCCACTTCTTGTATGAAGACATAGCCGGCCTCATCAATGGCCCGCACCACCCAACCGATTTCATCCATGTGGGTAGAAAAGAGCAAGGACAAGGGCGACTGGGACTGACCTGCTAGGCTGTAGAGGCCAGAGCCCAAGGGGTCCGAACCTTGCTGGCACATGGTCAGCTGCCGGTCCAAGTAGGCCCGAATGCCCTCTTCATGGCCCGAGACCCCGGGCAAACAACATAAATCTGACAGGACTTGCCAGTCCACCTGACCTTGAGCTTTAGTGGTCATAAGGGCCACCTCCCCGACTGCCAAAGCCAAAGTCTCGCACTTGTTCTGGGGTCAGTTGGCTCAAGAAGGTCACCAGGGTGTCCCGCACGGGCTCAAAGCTAGCCGGATCCAGACACTGGTAGAGGCCTGGCGATTGGAGGAGCGGCAGGGCAATAACCAAGGTTGGGGCCCCCACCCCTGTCTTGTGGATAAAGGCCCCATCGGTCCCGGCTTCTTGAACCTGGCCCTTTACTTGGTAACCCAGACCCTGGGCCACTTGGCGAATGGCTTCCAACAAGGCCGTGTTAGGTAAGAGGGTCTTATCAAAATAACGCAAATAGAGACACTTAGGGTCGTAGTCAGAAGCAGGCACCGGACTGGCATCCAACACCAGAGCTAAATCTGGTTGAATGACATTGGTGGCCGTAATGGCCCCCCGAGTCCCCACCAGGGACTGGCTAATGCCACCCACAGCCAACTCATAGCTAATCTTATCTTGAACTTGGCGACTCATCTCCACTATCAGCTCTAGGCTGGCCCGATTGGCCAAGTTACGACCTAGCCAGGCGCCCCCACCTATTTGCCGGCGGGAGAAATCTAAGACAAAGCTGTCCCCTACCTGGATGCCCAAGTCAGCCACTTGCTGGGCTGAGGCCGCGCCTAGCGCTAGATAGGGCTGACCCTCTACCAGAACCCCATAGCCCACATGAGGCGCATGGTCTCGCGTCAAGAGACGGACCACTTGGTTAACATAGTCGATCTTCTGGTAGCGGCCTAGGGCCACAAAGTCCAAGAGACCATCCGGACGAATGGCTTGAATCAGACCGCCATTTTCATCCAGGTTAGTGGTCAACATGACCCGAAAGGGCGCACCCTCCCGGGGCTTAAGGCCCAAGACAGAGCCCAGTTGATCCCGATAGAGACTGAGCCCTTGGTCGGTCAGGGCTTGGGCCAGGGCTTGATGCAGGTCGAATTCATCCCCCGACAAGGCGGGTAAATCATAGAAGGCTGTCCAATCCATAAGGCACCTCCTAGTGGAAGAAGTAAGGCCAATCGGCCTCTGCTGGGCCACTGAGAATTTCAGCAATATGGTGCAGGGCATCCGTCAGCCCTACCCCGCCCTTCTTAGGCATCTGAATTATTTTAACCTGGTCCTTGTAGTGGTCAATCACGGCCTCGTTTTCGGCGGAGCAGGCCACATAAGTACGGACCGGCGTCTGGTCTTGAATATAGGCTGCAACCTCAGCCGCCATTTGGGCGTAGGTATCGTAGTTGAAGCAAGGGCCACACAAGAGGACGTCAGGTTGCGCCTTCTTCATGAGATTAGCAATCTTGTGCAGGACTTCTTCCTTATTAGCCTGAAAATAATCAGGCCCGCAGTAGACGGTCGCCAGGACCTTGAGGTCGTGGGCCGCGAAGACGTCTTTAAACATGAGATAAGAGCCAATCCCGCCCTTTTCCAAGCCTAGTGGCGTGTTGGGGCGTTCCTTGCCCCCATAACCGGCCTGAATTTGGTCGAATAATAGGATTACTTTCATCCTTATTCCCTCCTCAGCAAAAAGAGCTCAGCAGGATAGGGCTGAACTCTTCAGTTGTCTATAAATCATCGAAGGACAAGTCGTCCAAGGAAATATCATCTAAATCATCTTTAAGGTCTTGTTCAGGTTTTTCTTCTTCAGCCAAGAATTGACGGTCCATTACCTTGAAGAATGGATAGTAGATGAGGCAGTCGATGGCAATTAAGATAATTTGCCAGAAGCCGGCAATCAAGTGCCCCGTCGCCAACCAACCAGAGAAGAAGAATGGCGTTGTCCATGGGATGCTGACCCCGGTCGTCCGTGGCAAGAAGCCAATGACGGTCGCAATAATCGATAGAATGGTGTTAACTAACGGTGTCGCAATAAATGGCACCAACATAATTGGGTTGAGTACGACTGGCAGCCCGAAGATAATCATTTCGTTAATCCCGAAATCCCAGGCACAATGGCCAAGCGGCCCAAGGTCTTCATACGTTTGGACTTGGCAATCCCCACCATGAGGAAGACCAAAGCCAAGGTGGAACCCCCACCCCCGAAGTTGGTGAAGAAGTTACTGAAACCATTGGTGAAGATGTTAGGCAATGGCAAGCCGTTCTTGAAGGCATCCAAGTTTTCAGTAGTTAAGGCCAAGCCAATTGGGGCGAAGACCGTATTGGTAACGGCTGGCCCATTAATCCCGAAGAACCAGAAGAAGGTGGATAGGAACTGGGTCAGAGGTTCTAGGAAGACACTGCGTCCAATCCCCAAAAGTGGTGCTTGCAGGTTGGTATAGATAAAGGTGTGGGCATAGTGATAATCTGTGAGTGAGAAGCCAAGGTAAACCAAGAAGAAGGTTAACATGGCAAAGAGCGAAGGAATCAAAGCGGCGAAGGATTGAGAAACTGCTGGTGGCACCCCGTCAGGCATCTTGATGACCCAACCCTTGCGTTCAATAGCTACGAAGATGCGGACCGAGACAATAGCCGTAATCATGGCTACGAACATGCCGGCCGACCCCATATTAGTGTTAGCCAAACCATTGAAGACCTTGCCGGCTTCGTTGGTGAAGGCTGGGTGGGATTTAGGTGTCAGAATCAAGAAGCAGACGACTGAGATTGCAGCCCCTGCAATAGGGTCTGATTCCCAGTTGACGGGCATAGGCATAACCAATCCCGATAGCCCCTAAGAGGGCGATGACACTGAAGGTAGAATCAATCACGGCATCCATGTGGTTTTCCCAACCTTGGCCGAAGAATTGGGCCATAAAATCGGTATAACCTTCAATTGGGAAGTTACCAGCTAAAATGAAGAAGGAAGCGACAATAATGAGTGGCGTGGTCACCAAGAAACCATCACGAATAGCAATTAATACCTTATTATTGCTGAGTTTCTCGGCTGTCCCGCCCATGACTTTTTCAAGATTTGCAAACATGTGACTTACCTCTTTTCTTATAATGAGATCTGTACTTAGCCTTGCTTGTTTTGCTTGAGTAATTGAATGGCGCGCTTGAGAATGCGTTCGCCATTGACGTTACCATAATCGTCTAGGTTCATGACTTCAACGGGAATGCCTTGGGGCTCGTATTTGTCCCGGGTGGCATTGAATTTGTATTTAACTTGAGGCCCTAACAGGATAACATCAGGATGATACTGTTCCACGATAATATCGAGCTTAGAATCTGAGAAGGCCTTAACTTCAATGGGCAGTTGTGGTCGTCCGCCACGGCCTGCATACGGCTGGCAACCAGGCTGGTCGACATGCCGGCACTACAGAATAAATAGACACGTTTCATGGTATTTCCTCCTAATCTAGGTGGTGAGCTGGTCCAAACGTTGATAGAGGGCCAGAACTTCTTCGGCTGTCACCTTGAGCAGTTCGGCACTCATGAGTTGATCTTCGGCATGAACTAACAAGAGCGAGAAAGGTGGATGGTCCCCTGCCGCATCCGCCTGCAAGAGGTCGAAATGTTGATCATGACCGGCAATCCGTTGGCTCTCCCCTTGTTCAATGGCCGCCTGGGCTTGGGCGAAGTCGCCTGTCCGGGCTAGCGCCATGGCTTCCATGAAGGAAGAGCGGGCGGATCCCAAGGAAGAAATCATCTTGAAGAATACCAACTCTAAGTCATCCATACCATTACCTCCTTTCCTATAAAATAAACTTGCTAACGAGATGGATGGGGAAATTCGCCCACAATAGCGGCCAAGAAGTCGTCGCGACTGCTGGCGGCTAAGAGGGACTTGAGCTGACGCGGATGGGCTAGGCACTGGCCTAGCCATTTGAAGAAGACCTGGGTGAAGGCCCAGTCACTGTCCTTAAGCGCCAAGAGAATGACGAGTTTAACTGGGTAGCGCCCCCACTCAATAGGACTGGCGAGATTGGCAATGGCCAGGACCGACTGGTGACTGTGGGCTTGCAAGGGATGGGGAATGGCCAAGGCATAGTCAAAGTCGGTCGACGACAGGGCTTCGCGCTCCAAGACCGAAGGCAGAAAGTCCGGCGTCACATAACCGGCTTGGGCCAAATCCCTAGCCATGAGGGTCAGGACTTGCTCGGGACTGCTGGCCTGCAAGTCCTGATAGAAGAAGCGTGACTCCAGAAAGTCTCCCAACTGTAAGGCCAGTTGAATGGCGGTCTGACGTTGTTCGACTTGGTTGAGCAGACTAACCAAGGCTAGCTCATCTTCCTCATTGAAGAAGGTAGAGACCTGCAAGATCGGAAGGCCCAAACTTTGAGCCAGAGGCATAAAACTAATAACTAAGTCGACGGGCTGATGCAAGAGCTGGGCTTCACTGACATAATCATATTGGGCTAGGATTTCCAGCCGGTGGCCGAAACTAGCCTTGAGCCGGTCGATTGAGGATTGCATCAGGGGGTAGTGCTGGGGCGCCAACAAAATGGCTCGCGCCTTCCATGGTCGCTCCAGGCGAGAATAGGAACTACCAATATGGACGGCAATCAGCCCGATTTCGGCTTCGGATAAGACCACGCCTAGACGGGCACCCAACCAGGTACTGACCGTTACCGCCAGGTCGAAGACCAGGGGATACTGGCGTTTCATATCTTGTAGGAAGAGATTGGGCAGCTCCACCTGATAATGGAGCCGTTCAATCAAGCCTTGTAGGTGGAGATGGAAGCGATCCTTAAAGTCGGCATCACTGAGAAAATCCAAGCCCACCAAGTCTTGTAAGTGCTGGCCCAAATCTTTAACCAAATGGGTCAAATCCAGGGGATGGCCCTGATAGATGACCTGTGAGGCCAGCTCATGCATGGCCTGATAAGCTTCCAGCAGACGGCCAATACTGTAGGCTTCAGCGGCTGGAATCCGACAATGATAGTGCGCCCTTACGCCCTGCAAGAACTTGCGCGCCAGGGCTTCTTCCTTAGGCGCCAGAGGCGGTAGGTCCTGACGATGATAGAGAAATTGACCGGCTAGCATACGCTGAACCGCAATTCCGACGTGTAGGAGTAAGATTGGCAAACTGGCAGGCCGAAGCTGATAGTCAGCCTGCTTGAGTAGGCCTTGGAAATAGTGGGCCACCCAGACCATATCGAATTCTTCATAAATAGCTAAGACCTTATCCAGATTCAAGAAATCACCCTGAAGCTCTGAGGTCAGGAGCTCCCGATAGAACCGGCGCTTCTGGAATTCAGGGCCCTTAAGCTGCCAGCCCTTGGCATCATGTTCTAGGTCTAAATCCGGGTAGGCCCCCACCAACTGGCCTACTTGATGCAAGTCCATAGTTAGGGTTTGGGGGCTAACATAGAGGTCTTGGCTCAGCTCCTTGAGGGTCTTGGGCTGACTGTCAGCCAATAATAGTTTGAGTAAATAGTGTAGCCTTTCTTCTTGAGTCTGAGGCAGGCCCAGAGGACTGGGCTGATTGGGATCTTCCAGGACTTGGGCCACTAGCCGATAGCCCTTGTGGTGATGAGTCTGGATGGCGCCGGGATAGTCTTGTTTTAACTTGTTCATATCAGAGCGAATGGTCCGGTCGGAGACGCCCAACAAAGCCGCCAGGTCCCGTCCCTTGAGCCAGCCTTGTGACTGGGCCAGGATGACTATGAGCTGTTCCTGTCGTGTCTGCATAAGCGCCCTCCTCCTAGGCTGTGACATCGCTTTCTCTCAATTCTATTATAACATTTTATGTGCCATCTAATCGCTAAAGTTATTTCCTAAGCTTAGGAAATGGGCGAAAAATCAAGAAAAGTATGGAACTGATTCCGCGATTGGCTGACTTTTTACATTTGCCTTGACCTGCCAAGAGCCTTATACTAGAAGAAAAGGAGGTGGCTCAATGCCATTTATCAAAGCTAAATCAAGCCAAGCATCTGGTTGGGGCTGGATGCTTTCCATGCTGGCCTTTCCCCTCTTGTTTCGCCACCTTCAGGACTGGCAGACCAAGGCCACCCTATGGGGCATCACACACCCCCGCTTCCAAATCCTCAATTGGACCCACCCCGACTTGGTGGCCCCACTCGTAAACGTCTTGGCCCTCTTTTCGACCTTGATCCCCCTCTTAGGCTTCGCCCTCTACGGTTGGACCCTGGGCCGGCGGTCCTGGCAATCGATGGGCTTCAAGCGCCCCTTGATTGGCCCCTATCTACTGGGCTTTATTCTGGGGGGGCCTACAACTGCTGGCCTGCCTCATCATCCCCGCCCTGCTGGGCCACTTATCGCTAGAGCGCATTAGCCAGACGCCCGCCTTAGTTACCCTACTCTATCTAGCCGGCTTCCTGGTTCAGGGGCTGAGCGAAGAAGTCATCTGCCGGGGCTATCTCATGAATGGCCTGGCCTTACGCTTCCCAACCTGGCTAGCAGTCCTGGCCAACTCCCTGATTTTCGCGGCCATGCATTTGGGTAATCCCAATGTCTCGACCCTTGCCCTGGTCAACCTGACCCTGGCCGGCCTGACCTTCTCCCTCCTCTTCGCCTATACGGAAAATATCTGGTTTGTGGGGGCGGCCCATTCAGCTTGGAACTTCATGCAAGGGCCTGTTCTGGGTATCCAGGTATCAGGTCTCAGCCTGCCTTATCCTATCTGGCGCACCCGCCTAGGAGGCCCTAAGCTCTGGACTGGTGGCGACTTCGGGCTAGAAGGGGGTCTCTACTGCCTGATTGTCGAAGTCCTAGCCATTCTGATCCTGATCTATCTAGTCAAGGCCAAGGCCCAGAAAAAAGTTCAACTAGAAGCAAAAAGCTGAGACATAGTCTCAGCTTCTTTTTCACCACATAAAAAATCCCCTTATATCCTATAGGATATAAGGGGATTTTGCTTAGGCTGCTTGATGACAGTGGCGGAGGATAAAGTAATAGGTCCCCGTCACCAGATAGGCCAGGGCCAAGACCAAAATCATACTGATAGTCGAATGATTGAGCCAGACATAGGTCAGGAGCCCTCCTACTAGGAAGCAGGCGATGCTTGCCATGTAGAAGATAATCTTATGGCCATCTTCCTTATAGCCCCGCAAGTAACGTCCTAGCGCAAAGCCCGTATCAGTCAAGTAACCCGTAAAATGTGAACTGCGGACAATCATGCCGCGATAGTAGATAAACATACCATTTTGGGTCCCCATACCGAAGGCCAAGAGATAGAGCCAGCTAGCCTGCCAGTTGAGGACATAGCTTAAGCCCAATAAGAGGCCAAAGCTAATCAACAAAACACCGTAACGGTTGCCTAGGCGGAAGGCTTTATCAGAGAATAAGAGGCCGCTTAGCATGCTCCCCGCTATAAAGGCCAGCAAGGTCAAGGCCAGACGGCTGGCCACTTCCCCCTCCCCTCGCACTAAGGCTAGCACAAGTTGGGATAGGTTGCCCGTCATATGGGTCGATGGCGTAGCCACTAGCCACAGCGTGGTCACGTTGACCGCCCCCGCCAGGCTACTGAGTAAGCCAATCCAAATGGCTAGCAGGATTCCTTTAGGCTCTTTCATTGCTTACTCCTCTCAAGTCCAATACCTATTCATTCTATCACAAAGACCTAACCCTCAACAAGGCAATTCCGCTATTGCTTGCCGGCCGGTTCTATGGCTAGACGCCGGTCGCAGACTTGGTCCAGGAAGACTTGGTCATGGGAAACCGCCAGAATGGCCCCAGGGAAGTCGCGGAAAATCTGCCTTACTTCAGCTTGAGACAAGGGCGAGAAATTACGGCTAGGCTCATCCAGTAACAAGACATTGACCTCCATCAGATTCAACTTAAGCAGGAGCAACTTGGCCTGCTGGCCCCCAGACAGTTGGCTAATGGGATGACGCATCTCATCAGGGTCGAAGCGTAGGCTACCTAGATAGGTCATGAGCTTAGTCTTCTCCTCCTGGCTGCCCGATTCCTGGAGAAAGTCCAAGGGCGTCTGATCCTGAGGCAGGACCTGGCGGTAATCTTGGGGCATATAACCCAGACGAAGGCCCGGCCGGTTGCTCAGCCAGTCACGGACTTGCTTGAGGAGGGTGGATTTGCCTACCCCATTAGGGCCCACTAACCCGATTTTCTCCTGGCCTCGCCACTCCAAGGTCAGGGGCTGGGTCAAGGCGCGTCCCTCTAGGCGGACCACATAGTCCGGCTCGTTGACCAGCCATTTGCTGGCGGGCAAGGGATGGGGACAAGGCAGTTTGACCAGGATGGCATCCTCTTGAATGGGAATCTCCAGCATGTCCTCAGCCTGACGCTCCAAGCGCCAGCCCACAGACTTAACGTTGCGCATTTTCTTAGCCAAGAGACGACCCAGACTAGAATCATGGGCCTGACGCAATTGATGCTGGACCTTGTCATGCATTTGCCGATGTCGGGCCTCCTGCTTGTCCTGCTCCTCCTGCTGCTTGCGGGCCAGCTGGCCCTGACGCTGGAACTGGGCCTGACGTTGACTGCGATAGGTCTCATAGTCCAGATTGGCCAGATGAACCCGGCTAGCCTTGTGGTTATGAATTGTCTCAATATGCAGAATGCGATTGGCCACTTGAGCCAGGAAGGCCTCATCGTGGGAAATAAAGAGGACCGCTGCCGGCAAACTAGCCAGGGTCCGGCTGAGCCAGTCCAGCGTGGCCAAGTCCAGGTCATTTGAAGGCTCATCCAGGAGAAGGCAGTCCGGCTCCAAGGCCAGGGTCCGGGCCAACTGCAACTTGAGCTTCTCGCCCCCTGACAGGGTCCCCATTAGCTGCTTGCTGGTGAGACGGTCGGGGTCAAAGCCTAATTGGCTGACTAGCTGATAGAAGTAGCCATAGTCTATTTGCTCGGCTAGACCGGATCAAAGCAATAAGCCTCGATGGTCAAGCCCTCATCCTGAACTGGGAAAGTCTGGCCAATCCAGACCGTCCGGCCAAAGGCATTAGAACAAGTGCCCGTCACCTCGACATAAGGCAGGGGCTGATCTGGCTGCCTGAGCCAGTTCAAGAGCGAGGACTTGCCGCAGCCTTCTTCGCCAATCAAGGCTAGCTTGTCGCCCGGCTTCAAGTCAAAGGACAGGGAAGGAATTAAGACCTTGAGGTCTTGTTGATGGGTCATGGTAAAATTTTCAACGTGTAACATCTGCTACCTCCTATATAAAGAGGGACCGATGCCCTATCTAGCGTCGGTCCCTGTTGGAAGCAAATGGAATAAGCCAAAGAAAGAGTCTGCGCCCTAATATAAGGGGCGCCTGCTCTAGCTGCTTGTACCTCTTCACTAAAATTGACCGCACTAAATAAAGCCATCTTGATCCTTTATTTAGTAATTGACAATTTTAGTTAACTTTCATCGGCACAAGTACCTCCTTGGTGAATTACCTTTAGTATACGCTTACTTAGTGGGGAATGCAAGTCATTTATTAAGCTAGCCTCTCTTCCTCCAAGCACAAAAAAAGCACCCCTAGACTTGAGGGGTACTGGTGATGCTAAGCTTGTTTTACTTGGATTATTTGCCCAAGGAATTTTTGATGCCTTCCACTGCACCTTTGGCAGCGTCAGCCACGTCATGAGCCACTTCTTTGGCTTTACTAACGACGCCTTCAACGACGCCTTCAGTTTCAAGGCCTTTGTCGCCAGTTACTTTACCTGCAACTTCCTTGACTTTGCCAGCAGCTTGGTCGAGTTTATCTTCCAACATCTCAGTCCCCTCCTTTCTACTATGATAACTTCAGTCTACCACGTTAGGGACCCCAGTACGAATTATTTGCCTAGCCATACCAAATAAAAAGAGACTAGGACAGCGTCCTAATCTCCCTGATTGGCTATAAATCCTGTTAGCTGGGCCTGAGCAAAGCCCACTAGGCCGCGACGATCGTACCATTCCCGGACAGACTGGTTCCAAGGCGAGGTGTCCGTCACCAGGAAGACCTGACGATAGTCTTGGCTGGCTTCCTGAATTCGATTCAGCAATTGTCGGCCTATGCCCTGCTTCTGATAGGCTGGCAGAACTAAGAGGTCTTGGATCAAGGCTACATAGTGGTCATCGCCCACTGTGCGGACTAGCCCCACTAACTGGTCCTAGTCCCAGGCGCTAATGACATCTTGGGAAGCCGCCAGCATCTGACCCAGGTCAGATACTTGGTCTAGGTAGGCAGTCCAACCGACTGCCTGATAGAGTGGTCGCAACTGGGCATCAGCAATCCCCTTATCATGACGATAATTGATCATCTTGAGCACCCTCTTTCTTAGGAATTTGACGATTAGAGCCCCAACTTAGCTAAGATGCTGGCCTTCATACCGGCCACATCTACCACTTCATTATGACGGATTTGGGCTTCTTTGACTTCGAGAACGGCTGCAGGTTGTGGTACGCCAGAGATAGCTTCCAGTTGGTCCACCAAGGTCAGGTCATCTACCTCAGGATCTAAGTCTTGGAAGGACTGCATGACAGAGCGTGGGAACTTGTAAGGGCTGGCGGTCGAAGCGATTAAGGTTGGCGTGCTGTCGCCTGTCTCCTGACGATAGTCGCTGTAAACCGAAGTAGCTACTGCCGTATGTGGATCTAAGACATAGCCAGTCTCTTCATAGACGGCCTTAATGCTGGCTTCGATTTGAGCCTCATCAGCGTAACCGCCATAGAAATCAGCATAAGTTGCCTGCATTTGAGGCGTCACTTGGTAGTGACCTTGGTCTACTAATTGCTTCATATAAGCAGCCGTTTGGGCCGCATCATTACCAGTCGCATGGTAAATCAAACGCTCTAGGTTGCTAGAGATCAGGATATCCATGGATGGCGAATTAGTCACATAGAAAGGACGTTGGCGGTCGTAGACGCCGGTCTTGAAGAAGTCAGTTAAGACATTGTTCTTGTTAGAGGCACAGATGAAGGTCTTGATTGGCAAGCCCATTTGACGCGCATAGTAGGCCGCCAAAATGTTACCAAAGTTACCAGTTGGCACATCCACATTGATGGCGTCGCCTAAAGCAATGACACCTTGACTCACCAGTTGCAAGTAGGCAAAGACATAGTAAGCCACTTGGGGAATGAGACGCCCAATGTTAATAGAGTTGGCACTTGAGAATTGGTAGCCTGCCGCGGCAATCTGCTCATTGAGCGCTTGGTCCCCGAAGAGGGCCTTGACTTGGCTTTGGGCATCATCGAAGTTGCTGGTAATGCCTACTACATAGGTGTTGTCACCCTTCTGAGTCAGCATTTGCAGTTCTTGGATATGGCTGACGCCGCCCTTAGGATAGAAGACCACAATCTTAGTGCCGGGCACATCCGCAAAGCCGGCCATGGCCGCCTTACCAGTATCGCCGGATGTGGCAGTCAGGATGACGATTTCCTTGTCAGAGCCTTGTTTCTTAGCCGAAGTAGTCATGAGATAAGGCAGGATGGACAGGGCCATATCCTTAAAGGCGATGGTCTGGCCATGGAAGAGCTCCAGATAGTAGGCATCCCCTACCTTCTTAACTGGGGTTAATTCTGGCGTATCGAACTTGTCGCTGTTATAGGCTCCATCGATGCAGGCCTGTAATTCTTCCTGGCTGAAGTCATCAAAATAGGCCTTCATGACGGTAAAGGCAACCTCCTGATAGGACTTGCCCACTAGGTCAGCCAGAGGGACTGGCAGTTTCGGATGCTCCACCGGCACATAGAGGCCCCCGTCTTCAGCAATGCCCTTGAGGATGGCTTGAGAAGCGGTGACACGGTTTTCTGGGTTACGAGTACTTTGGTAATATAAGGTCATGGTGACTTCCCTCTTTTCACGTTAAATATTCACTTGGTCATTATACCATAAGTCAGGTGGACTTGACAGGGCCAAGGAAGGCAATTAGAATGGGACTATTAACGATGCCGAGGTGAATCAATGAAACGTGCACTCTCCCATGTCTTCCCTAAGACCATTCCTATTATGACGGGCTTTCTCTTCCTAGGATTCTCCCTGGGCATGTTAGCCGTCAGCAAGGGATTCCCCCCCTACTTGCCGGTCTTAATGTCCCTCTTTATTTTCGCTGGTTCCATGGAGTTTGTGACCTTGCAGCTCTTGCTTGCTGCCTTCAATCCACTCCAGGCCTTGCTCTTGACCCTCATGGTCAATGCCCGCCATCTCTTCTATGGCCTGGCCATGCTGGACAAATACCACCATCTGGGCTGGCAGCAGCCCTATCTGATCTTCGGCATGTGTGATGAGTCCTTCTCCATTAATGTGACGCTAGACCTACCTCAAGACCTTGACCGCGGCTGGGCCTACTTCCATGTGACCTGGCTCAACCAATTCTACTGGGTCTGTGCGACGGCCATAGGGGCTTTTATTGGTCCCTACCTGCCCATTAATATCAAGGGCATGGACTTCGTCCTCAACGCCCTCTTCATTGTCTTGCTGATTGAACAATGGCGTTCCCACCGTCAACATTCCGCTGCCTTTATTGGCTTAGGCGCATCGGTTCTCTGTTTGGTTCTCTTTGGCCCGGAAAATTTCATGATTCCGGCCATGATCCTCATGTTAGTCCTCTTTGGCTACCGCTACCGGCAACAGAAGAAGCAGCCAGACCAGGAGGTGAGCGCATGACACCTTGGCAGCAAGCGATTACCATCGTACTAGTCGTTCTAGGAACTGTGCTGACACGTTTTCTAGCCTTCTGGATCTTCCCAGCTCACAAGCGGCCACCAGCCTTCGTTAGCTACTTAGGCCAAATGCTACCCACTGCCGTCATGGGACTCCTAGTCGTCTATGCCTTCCGCCATCTCAGCCCTAGTCTGCCCCAAGACAGTCTGCTTTTGATTGGCGCAGCCCTTATCACAGCTGTCTGCCACCTGTGGAAGCGTCACTTCCTCCTTAGCATCGCGCTAGGCACTGCCGTCTATATGATGGGCTTACATTTAATAGGATAAGAAAAACGAGCTAGGAAGCATCCTAGCTCGTTATTTTATATTCAATTAAACTAGCACATTCAAGAGACCCATAAGTCCCATGCCTAGGGAAGACGGCATAGGGAATGATCGGGCGCTTAGCCTGGCGGACCACCTCCTGATAGAGGGTCTACAAAGGCCACATAGAAGAGATAGCCAGCCATGAGTTGGTTGAAGACGGCTAGGGCTGATTAAAGAGCCCATGCCCTCGATTAGGACAAAACCTAGGCCAAGCCCAGCTAAGTTACCAAGCACCAACCAGAGCCAGGTGCCAGCCTTAGCTGGACGGCTTAATTCCCGAATGGTCATAGCTTCCACTAAGGCGTGCGGCGCCGTTAGGAAGAGATAGGCGGTCCCCAACCAGGGATTAACCCGGCAGAGGCTGTAAATCAGGATCCCTTCCAGCATATTTTGGAGGGTGAAGGCCCCTAGGCGCAGGCGCCCGCTCGGTGCCCAGCCAACAAAGGAATGAAGACCTGACATGAGGATAACTGGGGTAAAGAAGAGAATGAGGCTAAACAAAGTGGCCATGCGGAAACCCAGAATCCCCATAAGAGTGGGCTGGGTAGAAGGCAATAAATCGAAGAAGACTAATTCTAGCCAGATGCCGCAGGTCAACAAGAGTAGTTGGCTGCGAACCCAAGGCCGTTGCTGTAACTTAGGGCCTAAGTGCCAGCCCCAAAAGGTGGCCAAAGCATAGGCAGCCATGCCCAAGCCTAGGCCTAACCAAGCAAGTGGACTCATGTTAACACCCCAAATTCATAACCTTGAGACTTGAAGTAATCAATAATGTGAGGCAGGGCCTCAATGGTCAATTGCTTATCCGAAGCATCGTGCATGAGGATGACCCGGACCTTGGCATCAGGCGCCACATAGAAGGATTTTTCCATATAGGCTAGCATGTCACTCGGCGTAGTTGGACGGGCAGACGGTGTTTCCGCATCGCCGGACATACCATTCCAGTCCATCCAGTCCACATCTAGCTTCTTAAGGGAGGCATCCAGTTCCTCGGTCCCCTTCCAGGACATATGACCACCTGGATAACGCCAGACAGCCGTATGGAAATCCCGACCTAGCACTTCCTGCATAGAAGCTTGGGTTTCTTTGACTTCCTTGACTACTTGATTGACATCGACTACCCCGCCCGGAAAGAGACGGTTGTAATCATGACTGTAGGAATGAATCCCGATGGCGTGCCCCCCTCGCGAATTTGCCGTTCTAACAAGGGCCGGGTCTTGTCTCCCACCGTCTTGCCAATCACGAAGAAGGTGGCTGGCACCTTCTTAGCCTTGAGAACATCTAAGATCTTAGGCGTCACTTCAAAGTTAACCCCGTCATCGAAGGTTAAAAATACTATTTTTTTATCTGAGGCTTTAGGATCGTAGAGGAGCTTGCGCACATCCTGAGCCTTATAGGCATAGGCGCTGGCCGCCTGGTTATGGTTAGAACCCTTGACCAGTTCTTGGGGCTTGCTTTCTGCTTCCTTCTTACTGGACTCTTGACTAGATGAAGACTGAGATTGACCTGTTAAGGCTAACTGACTTGAGCTAGTCTGTTGGGAAGAATCCTGCCCTTCAAGGGTCTGCAGGAAGAGCATGACGGATAAGACGCAGACAATACAGACCAGGCACAAATAAGTGCCAATAAGCTATTATAAAGTAGATTCTTCTTGTCCTTTGACCGCATGCTATCGCCCTCGCTATATTTATATCCTTGACTACAATCCTATTATACTCCACTGTCCAAAAAAATGCGACACTTTATTAGCCTGGGAGCCATTATTTTTTTCTAAACTAGCAAAAAAGTCACCTCGCCTAGAACACTTTCTAAAGCGAGGTGACCAGCTAGTCTTGATTATGCTTCATGATCCTCATCTTGTGAGCCATCAGTAGACGCTTGATTCTTACGACGACGGAAGAAGAGAATAGCGCCGCCGAGAGCTAGGAGAGCAAGAGCTAGTGGTGTTAACCAAGCCATAACTTGTTCACCGGTTGATGGCAAATTGCCGTCCTTGCGTTCTACACCAGAAGTCTTAGTCGCTGTCACCTTGTCAGATGAAGCACTCGAACTTGAGGAAGCCGCTGGTTTCTCAGCTAATTGAATGGTCCGCTTAGCCGTCTGTCCGTTGGCTAGCGTTAATTTAATCTTGGTTTGATCCAATTGGTAAGGTTCTGGAACGGCCACTACATAGTAGTCGTAGTCCCCTGCCTTAAGATCGGTAAAGGTGACCTTGCCTTGGGCATCCGTCTTCAACTGTTGGTTGCCAAGGGCTAGGGTTACGTCTGCTACCGCTTGGCCGGCAACGTTGACCACGTTAAGTTCCAAGCTGGCTACTTGGGCCTTACGGCTGACCTTGAGGATTGGATGTAAGTCCGCACCTGGGGCCACATCTAAGGTTTGAGCACCTGTTGCAGCTTGATAAGCTTCTGGCACTTCTTTAATGCCGTAAGTGTACTTACCTGCTTCCAAGGCCTCGAAGAGGATATTACCTTGGTCGTCCGTTTGGCCTTCCAATTCACCTAAGTAAACTGTCACACCTGGGACACTTTGGTTCTTGTCATCCATGACCTTCACCGTCACATTAGCGACTGCCTGTTGACGTTGAACAGTCAAAGTAATGGAATGATCGGTGTCGGCTGGTAATTCAGCATCGCCTGCTTGGGCGCCGGTGTAGTTTTCAGGCAAGTTGACAATCTCATAGTGGAAGGTCCCTGGGGTCAAGCCTTTGAAGACAGCTTGGCCGTATTCATTGGTGACTTGTACTTGGTCGCCAATCTTGACGCTAACGCCTGGTACTTCCTTGCCGGCATTGTCCAAGATTTAACGGTCAGGTCGCGCTTCTCAGCTTGAGAAGAAGATGAGCTTGAAGAAGAAGCTTGGTCCTTACGAGTTACTTGTAAGGTAATGGAGTGATCCGTATCCGTTGGCAATTCAGCTTCGCCGCTTGGCGTGCCTTCATAGCCGTCTGGCAACTTGGTCACCGCGTAGCGAACCATCCCTGGCGTCAGCCCCTTGAAGTGAGCATCCCCATTCTCGTCCGTTACAGCTGTCTGGTCTTCAACCGTTACAGTGACACCCGCTACAATCTTCTGGTCTTGGTCTAAAATTTTGACCGTCAAATCACGTTTGGCTGCTGGAACTGCTGGGTTTTCAGCTTTCTTGGTCACTTGTAAAGTAATGGAATGGTCAGTGTCGCTTGGGAGTTCCGCATCACCACTTGGCGTGCCTTCGTAACCGTCTGGCAAGTCAGTCACGGCATAGTGAACCTTACCTGGCGTCAAGCCCTTGAAGTGGGCATCCCCATTCTCGTCGGTGACCGCCGTTTGCTCTTCCACCTTGACAGTTACACCTGGCACAAGTTTTTGTTCTTGGTCTAAGATTTTAACCGTCAAGTCACGCTTAGCAGCTTGAGACTCAGCCTTCTTAGTTACTTGTAAAGTGATGGAGTGGTCGGTGTCGCTTGGTAATTCAGCTTCACCACTTGGGGTCCCTTCGTAACCGTCTGGTAATTGAGTGACCGCATAGTGAACCTTACCAGGCGTTAGGCCCTTGAAGTGGGCATCCCCGTTTTCATCCGTCACGGCTGTTTGACCTTCAACGGTCACAGTGACACCTGGCACAAGTTTGTTCTTGGTCTAAGACCTTAACGGTCAAGTCGCGCTTAGCAGCTGGTGCCTCACTAGAAGCTGCTGCCTTCTTAGCTACTTGTAAAGTAATGGAGTGGTCGGTGTCGGCTGGTAATTCAGCTTCGCCACTTGGTGTCCCCTCATAGCCTTCTGGCAATTGGGTCACTGCATAGTGAACGGTACCTGGCGTCAAGCCTTTGAAGTGGGCATCCCCATTTTCATCCGTTACGGCACTTTGGTCTTCAACTGTTACCGTTACACCGGCTACTGTCTTTTGTTCTTGGTCCAGAACCTTAACGGTTAAGTCGCGCTTAGTCACTTGAGACTCGGCCTTCTTAGCTACTTGCAAGGTAATGGAATGGTCGGTGTCGGCTGGCAATTCAGCTTCACCGCTTGGGTTGCCTTCATAACCTGCAGGCAATTGGGTCACGGCATAGTGAACTGTTCCAGGCGTGAGATCCTTGAAGTGGGCATCCCCGTTTTCATCCGTGACGGCTGTTTGGCCTTCCACGGTGACAGTGGCACCCGGCACAATTTCTTGCGCTTGGTCTAAGACCTTGACCGTCAAGTTGCGCTTAACCTCTGGCGCCTGGCTAGAGGATTGGGCTGGTGCTTGTGGCGCACTGCCTGCCCCCTTTGGTCAGATAGGGTAACGGCTAATTTAGAGACCATTTTCTGATGGTCAGCACTTTCTAAGTCAGGACCTGCCTTGACTTCGAAGGCCACTTCATAGTAGGCCTGACCTTGGTCGTCTGTCTTGAGACTGCCCTTGTCAGACTGTTCCTGTAATTGCTTGTTGGCGGCGATATCTTGTTCTGACCGCTTAGGAATAGAGGTTTCAACTTTTTGTGCCTTGAGAACCTTGTCCGCACGTTTGAAGCCTTGGCCATCATACAAGCGTAAACGATACTTACCAGCGGTTAACTTAGGTACTTCGCTCGCTTGGGCGTCAGATTCATGACGATAAACGACATTGCCTGCCTCGTCCAGGATTTCATAGGTCGCATTTTCCTGACGTTTTGGCGGATTGGCATCAACTTGTAACAGAATATCCACCGATACTTCAATCGGTGAGTTAGGATTCACTTGCGCTAGGACCAGTCCAGAAGGTACATAGGTCGCTAACATTCCGGCAACTGCAAGGGCAGCGCCAATTTTTCTTAAGCGATTCATACTCTCGCCTCCTTTACCCATATATTACCACATTCAATCGACCCTGTGGGCCATGTCAATAAGAAGTCTAGATTAAATCAATAATCTTCATCATAAATTCATAAATTAGAAATCTAGCCCTCCTCAAGAGGCCATTAAAGTCCAATTCTCTAGCCAAATGAAGCCCTACCAATAGCTAGGGCCAAGCCGGCGACAAGCTAACACTATCTTGCTAGCAGTCCAAGTAATTTTGCCCACAAAAATAAGCCTGACCACTCACTCGGGCGAATGGTCAGACTCTCTTACTTAATGACGTCCCCGGCAGGAATTGAACCTGCGGCAGTCCGCTTAGGAGGCGAATCCTCTATCCTACTGAGGTACGGGGACTAGGTGCTCATAGCACATGGTTTATTATAGCACATGAAGGCCTATCCGACGAGCCTTGCAGGCTCCTAGCTAAGAAAAAAAGAGACTGGTTGCCCAGCCTCTTCTTCATGGCTTATTTTGCTAAGCTTGGTTAGCGGTGATAATGGCTACCTTGTAGACATCTTCTTCCACGCAACCACGAGATAAGTCAGAGATTGGCGCGTTCAAACCTTGTAAGATTGGACCTACTGCTTCGTAGCGACCCAAACGTTGGGCAATCTTGTAGCCGATGTTACCAGATTGGAGGTCAGGGAAGATATAGACGGTCGCATGACCCGCTACTTCAGAACCTGGTGCCTTTTGGTCAGCCACGATTTCTGAGTAAGAAGCGTCAAATTGGAGTTCCCCGTCGATGAGCACTTCAGGTGCTAATTCTTGTGCCAACTTAGTTGCTTCTACCACCTTCTCCACTTCAGGTGCCTTAGCTGAGCCCTTGGTTGAGAAGCTGAGCATAGCTACACGTGGCTCGATGTCGAAGATTTTAGCAGTGTGCGCAGATTCTACTGCGATTTCAGCTAATTCTTGCGCTGAAGGGTTGATGTTGATCGCGCAGTCGGCGAAGACTAATTTTTGACCGTCGCTCTCAGCTGGTACCATGATGAAGGCCCCAGATGTACGGCTAATGCCTGGCTTGGTCTTGATGATTTGTAAGGCTGGACGAACGGTGTCACCAGTTGAGTGAACGGCCCCGCTGACTAAACCATCCGCTAAGCCCATGTAGACCAACATAGTCCCGAAGTAGGACACGTCTTTGAGCAAGTCGCGTGCTTGTTCTTCAGTTGCTTGCCCTTACGGCGTTCTACGAAAGCTGCTACCATGGCATCATATTCTGCATAAGTTTCTGGATCGATAATGGTAAAGGCATCGATATTCCAGCTGTTTTGCGCTGCTAAAGCCTTGACTTCTGCTACATTCCCCAAGAGGATTGGCTCAACTAAGTCATCTACACGTAGACGAACAGCTGCCCCTAATACACGTTTGTCGTTAGCTTCTGGGAAAACAATCTTGAGGTGTTTACCCTTGATGTTGTTAGCTAAGCGTTTGAACATTACCATAAAATTTGGCCACTTCCTTTTTTCTAGTGATAAAACTCTAACTCCTAGTTTACACCCTTTAGGCCTAAAAAAAAAGTGTTCAGTCTAAAAAAAACAAAAAAGGCGCAAATCTTTTAGATTCCGCCTTTAGTCTGTTTTATATGAGAATTAATCTGTACTAGTGTTTTTCATGAAAACGCACTACTTTTGGCGCTCGTTTTAGGGCTAGCATGCCATAGGCCAAGAAGAGGAAGACCGCCAAAATGGCCACAAATATTTGCTGAAGCCCCACCAGCCAATGCGGTCAATATTGAGGAAGAAGTAAGGATAAGGTGAGGCCTTCTCGTTAGGAATGGGCAGATGGAAGACAGCTCCCCGTATCAGGGCGAAGGTCATATAAATAAGGGGCAGGACCGTCCAAGTCAAGGGCTCAAACCAACGATAGTGGCCCTTGGTATCATAGAGGAGCCAGTCTAGGATGACCAGAATAGGCGCAATAAAATGCAGGGCAAAGTTCTGGACCCGCCAGAACTGCTCGGGTGTCGCAGTCGGCATCAACAAGACCAGGTAAACGAAGAAGGTCAGAAGAATGGCCGTTGTCACTGCCCCCTTGATACGGGTCAGGCTAGCAGATGGCGTCGGGCGAGCCAGCACTAGCCAAGCGAAGAAGGCTAAGACCAAGATGTTGGATAACAAGGTATAGTAGGTTAACTGGTGCCATTTATTAGGATAGAGATTGAAGGTGAGGCCTACGAGCTCTGTTAGGACAATGAGGCTAGGTAGGATGAGACGGCGTTGGCTCAAGATAAGAGACTCCTTTACTTAATTTATTTACTGGCCTATTCTAGCACAAGCTCAGCCAAATGAAAAGGCTGTCGAAAATTTGTTATTTTATTGCCTCAGCTACTTATCAAGCCCCCAAAAATGCGCTATAATGAAACTATCTTTTATTGGAGGGAAAACCATGTCAGATATGTCATTATCACCATTCGTAGATTTTATTAAGAAAGCCTGCACTAAGAAAGCAGCGCTGCTGGAAGAAAGCCTAGGTCGTTACGCAGCGCGCTCTATCTATGCCGGCGCCTTCTTGACCTTGTCAACCGCAGCTGGGGCTGTTGCTGCTGATCAAATCAACACCCTGCACCCAAGCTTGGGCCGCTTCTTCTTCGCCTTCATCTTCGCCTTCGGCTTGGCTTATGTTGTCTTCCTCAACGGGGAGCTGGCTACTTCCAACATGATGTTCCTCACTGCAGGGACCTTCAGCAAGGCCATTGATTGGAAAAAAGCACTCAAAGTCCTCTTAATCTGTTCCATCTTCAACTTAGTTGGGACCTTGTTCGCAGGTTATCTCCTAGGTAACACTGCAGCCTTCGCTAACCTCAATGAGAACTCAGCCATTGTCGGCATTATCCAAACGAAACTGGCGCGTGGTAACGGCCAAGTCTTCCTTGAAGGGATTGTGGCTAACGTCTTAGTTAACATTGCCATTCTCTGCTTCGTTTTAGTGAAGGATCAAGCAGCACGCCTCACCTTAGTGCTTTCTGCAATCTTCATGTTTGTTTACATGACCAACGAGCACGTGGTAGCGAACTTCGCTTCTATGTCAATTCTGCTCTTCTCACCTTTCAAAGGAGCTAAAGGTTTTGAATTAGTCAATGTCCTACGCCACTGGGGTGTTTCTTACCTTGGTAACCTGGTAGGTGGCGGCCTCTTAATCGGGGTTGTCTACACTTGGCTGAACCAAACCAAGACCAACTACCAAGAACAAGTTTAATCATGCAAACCAAGTCTGGGCTATGGCCCAGGCTTTTTTTGTGGGCAAAACAAAAAGGTTGAAGCTAAGGACTGCTTCAACCTCTTGAGTCTAGTTTATTTGAGGACGCGGGCAATGGCCTCTTCTAAGCGGTCCTGGGTTGGATAGGCCAGGAGTTGGTCTTGCAAGGTCTTCATAGCGGTCCAATCCGTCCGGCTTAGCAGCTGCTTAAAGCCAGCTTCAATGGAGTCTGGCCGCTTGAGGCTAGCTACCAAGGCGGCGTCGGCCCATTCTAGTCGCGCTGCATAGTCAAACTGGTCATAATCATGGGGAATGACCAAGGCCGGCTTGCCATGGCGGATGCTAGCATAGAGGATGCCGGCCCCACCGTGGTGGATGACGTAATCGACATGAGGTAGAACCGCCTCGTAATCAATGTACTGATAGCGGTAGACATTGTCCATAATGGCTTCTGCCGGTTGGTCTTGGCGAGCTTCACTGCCAGCCGTCACCAAAAAGCAAATATCCGGATGAGCCTGAGCCAGACGCTTGACGATTGTCAGCAGGGATTCCTTGCCCCAAGGTAGCAGGGTCCCATTGGTCACCAAGACTGTTGGCAGGTCGGTTGGTAACTGGAAGTCGGCTACTGGCTTCTTAGGATAGGTCGGGCCTAACCAGGTCAGATGAGCTGGAAAATCCTTGCGGAACTCCAATTCTTCCATACCTAGAGCCAGAATACCATAAGGTGAATAGAAGCCCTCTTCGCCATTTTCACGATAGAGCTTAAACTGCTGATAGATGACGGGGTCGAAGCGCTTAAGGGCCTTCTTAACGAAGAGTCTATAGACTAGGCGCTTGAAGCCATGGACGGCACCCCGCCCTAGACGGTTGCGCAAGGCTTGGCGCCAGTTAAGAGGTGGCTTAAGCCCTCCTAAGAAGGCAGGCGCGTCGGTCTTACTTTCGATTGAAAAAGGCGTCGGGTTGGTCGTCAACCATGGCAGTCCTAGCTTATCACAGACCATGCCGAGAGGCGCGAAGACAAAGTCCACGGTCGCCACATCTGGTTGAGTCTCTCTCAAAATAGCTTCCACCTGGGTCATGAGGTCCTGACACATGGTGATAGCAGCCTGAATCTGCCCATAGAGGGTGGAGGCATTGAGTTTGGTATCGGTCGAGGCAATGTTGTCAAAGATATCTGGTTGATCAGGCAGAAGGGCCTGGCACTTAAAGCCTAGAGCTTGGACCACCGGTACCTTGGTCACGCCTGTATAGACGGTAATATCATAGTTAGGGTTATCTAATAAGGGTTGCATCAAGCCCAGAACGGGATAGAGATGCCCACTTAATGGGGGGGCAAACACGGCCAGTTTGATGACGCTGCAGGTCATAGTCGTCCCACTCCTTTGTTCATAAATTCATCTCACTGCTCTAGTGTGAACCATCTCCGCTCAATAGTCAACGATATTTGCGAATTTTTTAGATTAAGTTTGCATAACACCAAGCAAAAAGGACAGGTCGAATAACCTGTCCTAAATTCTTAATCTTCGCCAATAATCCGTACTTCTGGCTCCATAAAGACCCCAGTCCGGGCCCAGACCACCAGACGAATGTGTTCAATGACTTCCAAGTAGTCGGTAGCTGTCGCATGGTCTACATTGACAATAAAACCCGCGTGCTTGGTCGAGACTTGCGCCCCACCTACTTGGTAGCCCTGCAGGCCAGCATCTTGAATGAGCTTGCCGGCAAAGTAACCCTCAGGCCGCTTGAAGACCGAGCCGCAAGACGGATACTCTAGCGGTTGCTTGCTTTGACGCAGGTGGGTCAACTCGGCCACCTTGCTATCAATGGCGCTCTGATCGCCTGGTGCTAGATCGAAGGTGACGCCTAAAATCACCTCGTCCCCTTCTTGGAAACGACTATGGCGATAGCTGAAGTCGCAGTCCGCTCCCGCATAGGTCTTGAGCTGGCCATCACGCGTCACCACCTCAACCTGGCTAATGACATCCTTGACTTCGCCCCCGTAGGCGCCGGCATTCATATAGATAGCCCCACCAATGGAACCCGGAATGCCACAGGCAAATTCCAAGCCGGTCAACCCGGCCGCCGCTGCCTGACGGCTAGCTTCAATCAAGGCCGCCCCACTGGCTGCCTTCAACTGGTTGCCTTCTATGACCAGCTCCTGCATGTCCGTTAGAATCATGACCAGGCCCCGGATACCACCGTCTTTGACGATGAGGTTGCTGGCATTGCCCAGAACGGTTAGAGGCAAGTTTTCTTGCTTGACTGCTGCTAGGACCCTTTGGACTTCCTCCACCGAACGCGGGAAGACTAAGAGATCAGCAGGCCCCCCGGTCTTGGTGTAGGTATAATTGGATAAGGGTTCATTGGCTTTGATCGTCAAAGTCCCTAAGATATCTTGTAATTTGGCTAAATCCACCATAAATTAACCTCTTTTCACATAATTTACTGGCCTGAATCCTTGAGGACATATTCCATCAGGATGGTATCGTAATAGCGGCCGCCACGGGCCACGCGTTGCGTCAGTCGACCTCGCTCCTGGAAGTCGAATTTCTTATAGAGGCCGATAGCTGGCAGGTTGTCCGCAATGACTTCCAGATGCAGGACTCGCAGTCCCACCCCCTGGGCAAAGTCCAGCATGGTCTCCATCAAAAGGGAGCCAATGCCATAGCCCCAATACTCGGCAATTAGGCAGACCCCGATTTCGGCCACATGAGCTTGCGCCGGCAGTCCTTGAGGTTGAACCGTCGCAAAGCCCACCAGCTGGCCATCCACTTCGCTGACTAGCATGAGGGCGTGGGGATGCTGGTTATATTGCTCGATAATGGTCACTTGCGCGTCCACATCATCGGAGTTATCGGCTAGGACCACATAGGGTGATTCCTGGCGAATCTGGCTCAACATACCCAAAATGGCGCGGGCATCACCGACTTCTGCCTGACGAATAATGACTTCTACATCCTGCTTATCTGGCATGGTCGCTTACCTCCTTGTTCCATTGGCTCAACCATTCTGGCTCCTGGCCACCTACCCATTGGATGGTCAAGACCCGGTCGTCGACCTCTTGACCGTATGAGAGTGCCAGGTCAAGATAGGCCGTCGGGAGTTCCGTTTCGATAAATTGAGCCCACTCCACTAGGACCAAGTCGCCCTGTTGGCGATAGGAAGCCAAGTCCACCGTATCGGCACCCCCTTCTTCCAGTCGGTAGGCGTCAATATGAATGAGACGAGGTGCCGCCTGGCCTTGCAAGTCATATTCTTTCACAATAGTATAGGTGGGACTCTTAATTGCCCGCGCAATCCCTAGCGCCTTGCCCAGTCCTTGGGTAAAGGTGGTCTTGCCAGCCCCTAGATCCCCTTCCAAGCGAATCCAGGTTCCTGCAGGTAAGACGGGAGCCAGGCTGGCTGCCAAGGCTTGGGTATCTTGGGCTGAATGGGTCTCTACTCTCATGACGGCACTCCTTTTGACATGATATATTTCCTTCATTATATTATAACCAAAAGCCCGTCAAGACGGAAATAATATGCTAGCTAATCCGGTTACAATTGCGAAAGATTTGACTTTCCACCTGATTCTTGGTAACGTATAGGTAACTACACTTAATCAGGAGGGATCGTATGAAAAACAAACGATTAGCACTTGTACTTGCGGCGATTGTCTTCTTAATTGCGATTATTATTGCCTTATGGGCTATTTTATCAGGGGTATTGAAGGGCAACCAACCAAGTCCACAAGTATCCGGATCTAACATTGCCCAAGTTGTCTCTTCTTCAGAATCACATTCTTCTGCTTCTTCTAGCAGCTCATCTGCTAGCACTTCTAGCGAAAGCCAAAGCAGCGAGTCCAAAACTTCTGGCGAAGAAATCTACCACCGTTACCTTCAAGTTCTATGTACACGGCGAAGTCATCGGTAGCTTTGATGTACCAAATGCCGCTGGTAAGACCGTCTTCGAAGCGATGGAATCTAACAAGGAAATCCGCTTCAAATACAATGAAGAAGAACAAGTCATCGACAACTTCTTCGACAACATTAACGACGGCGAAAATACCTGGGTTTACCTCTTAAACGGCCAAGTGGCTGATCACGGGGCTAAAACTCAAGTCCTCAAAGCCGGCGACTCTGTTGATTGGTACTTCGGCACCATCGACGAAATCCCAACCTCTATTATTCCAGCCTCAGACGCTGAAGCTGAATAATCTCATGGTAGACAAAGTAAAAGCGAGCCAGCCCAGTGCTGCCTCGCTTTTTTTGTGTGGTTGCTGCTTGGTTGCTGGCTTTTGACTCGGCTTGTGCCCTATTCTAGGTTTCTGCCCCGAGGCTTTTGACCCGGTTTACGCCTTTTTCCGGGTTTCCGACCCGAGCTAGTGGTCCACTCGACAAAGTGGACCACTGGCTCTCAGCTTTTGACCCGGTTTACGCCCTTTTCCGGGATTCCGACCTGAGCTAGTGGTCCACTCGGCAGAGTGGGCCACTGGCTCCTAGCTTTTGCCCCGGTTTAGAGTCAAGTCCAAAATCCTGTGTAAAAATATGTAGGCTGTCCTATAGCTTATTTGCGTTTGGTGAAGTTGACAAGGAAGGGGCGTGCATTGGCCTGCCAAGCATCGTTTAAATCAATGAGGATGGCGCCAATTAATCGCTCAGCAGAAGCGACATTAGGATAGACGCCAATGACCTTATCCCGCCGTCTGATTTCACGGTTTAAACGTTCGACAGAGTTGGTAGTCCGCAAATTGGGATGGTAAATCTCAGGCTCCATCATAAACTGAACGGCATCTTCAAAGCCCTCGTCTAAAACCTTTAAGGCCTTCTGATAGCGAGGATTGTCCGCGACGGAGGCCTCAAATCTTCTTTGAGTCGCCTTGCATGTTCGGCGGTGGGCGCCTGGAAAATGGCCTTCAACTTAGCGCGCGCCTCTAGACTCCCCTTTCTGGGGATGGTCTCGACAATGTTGGACAAGAAATGAAAGACGCAACGTTGCCATGGCACCCCAACAAAGCAGTGCTGAATGGCGGCTCTAAGTCCAGAATGAGCGTCTGAAATAATCAGGGTGGGCTGGCTCAAACCACGGGCACGGAGAGACTGAAGGAAAGTCAGCCAAGCCTCTTTGCTTTCTTCTTCTGACACCCAAAAGCCGATGATTTCACGCTTGTTGGCCTCGTTAACGCCTTGGGCAAGGTAGACTGCCTTGGATACCACGCGGCCTTCTTCACGCACCTTAATGTAAAGGGCATCAAGGTAGAGATAACGGAAGTGGCTGTGGGTCAGGGTCCGGTTTTTGAAGGCTTCAATCTCAGGATCCAGCCGCTTCATGACATCTGACACAAAGGACTTGGAAACCGTCTCACCACACAATTCCTGCACGATTTTAGTGACTTTGCGTGTTGAGACCCCATTGACCACCATTTCCATCATGGAGAGCAGGAAGGCCTGTTCGTTGCGCTGGTAACGTTCAAAGAGCTCGGTTTTAAACTCGCCAGAACGCGTGCGTGGGACTTGTAATTTAAGGGTGCCGATGGATAGCGTCCATTGGCGTTCATAGTAACCGTTGCGATAGTCTTGGCGCTGGTCGGAGCGTTCATGGGGAGCGGCTTGGATGAACTGGTGGCGTTCTTCTTCCATGTAGGCATTGAAGACGGTAATGGCCAGCGACTTCATAAGTGTGTTCATATCACTGTTTAAACTGCCTCTGTTAATTCTTCAAGTTTTAGGTTAATATTAAGGTAAGTCATGGTAATCTCCTCTTTCAATGTTTTCCGACAACTACATTGTACCAGAGATTACCTGGCTTTTTCTTTTTACACAATTATAGGGACTTAATCCGGTTTACGCCCTTTTCCGGGATTCCGACCCAAGCTAGTGGTCCACTCGACGGAGTGGACCACTAGCTCCCAGCCTTTCTCCTGTTTCCACTCAGCTGCGGCGCAGGCGCAGGCCTTTTGGATAGTAGTTCTTAAGCACTCGGCCGGTGACCTTGGCGAAGCCTAGGCCGTTGCCGCCCGCTAGGACTTGGTACCAGCCATTTGGCTTGTCCTCTGCCAAATCGACCGTCTCGCCGGCCAGGTAGCGGGTGACTTGCTCTTCGGACAGGGCCACCTGGCTGACCGTCTCGTCCGGACGTAGCGCCAAGCCCAGAGCGAAGCTAGGCTCGAAGCGCTTCTTCTTGAATTCGCCCAAATGCAGACCCTTGTGGGCAATGCGTAATTTGCCTAAATCCGGCAGACCCTCTGGCAAGAGATAGAGGTGGTCGCCAAAAGTCTGGAGGACGCCCGGCAAGGTCACAGTCAGATGACTGGCCGCAAAGTCCTGCCAGAGTTTGAGCTGCTCAGCCGTCACTTTGGCTTTGAGGGGCTTGAATTTACGGGACTTGCTTTCAGTCTCCTGCCACTCATAGCAGAACTTGGCCACAAACTGCCCCTCGCCACGAAAATGCTGCGGATACATGCGGGCCGTCTCAGCATAAGACAGGCCCGGCACCATGCCGTTGAGCTTAGGCACCTCAAGCAAGGTCAGCGGATACTGTTCCAGCAACCAAGCCACGATATCCTCATTCTCCTCTGGCGCCCAAGTGCAGGTCGAATAAACCAAGGTCCCGCCCGGCTTGAGCATGAGCAGCGCCTGCTCCAGAATTTCTCGTTGCAGCGCCGCGCACTGGCTAGGATATTCCGGCGTCCAGTAGTCCATAGCCTCAGCCTGCTTGCGGAACATGCCTTCGCCCGAGCAGGGCGCATCCAGCACAATCAGGTCAAAGTAAGCCGGAAAGACCTGGGCCAAGCGCTCTGGCGACTCATTGGTTGCCACCACATTGCGGGCCCCGAAGCGCTCCAAGTTCTCGGCCAGAATCTTGCTGCGCTTGGGATGTATTTCATTGGCTACTAAGAGACCCTGGTTATCCAGATATGACAGCAAATGGGTCGACTTGCCCCCAGGAGCTGCTGCCAAGTCCAGGACCTTGAGCCCTGGCTTGGGCGCGGCTGCCTGGCCCACCATTTGAGCGGCTGGCTCCTGAGAATAGACCAAGCCCGTCACATGGGCGGTCGAGCTGCCTGCCACCTTGCCATAGTAGCCCCAAGGGGTGCCCGGCATGGGCTGGGCTGATGCTGGCAAAGCTGATTGACTGGCCTTGAGAGGGTTGACCCGGAAGCCGGACTCCGCTTCTAACTTAAAGGAATCTAGGAAGGCCTGCCCCTCCTCTTGGCCTAATAGGGCTAAATATTTTGCTTGAAATCCTGCTGGAAATGTCATGACCGGCCTCCTTATGTCTTCTCATTTTATTGTAGCGGGATAAAGTAGCAACTGCAAGTCCAAAAGGCCTTCCCAAAGACAAAAACACCCTGCCCTGAGGCAAGGTGCTTAAGAGATTATTCCTTAACAAAGGAAACCTGATCCAACTTAAAGCCCTTTTCTGAGACCTCGGTCAAGGTCAGGACTTCTTCACCCAGTAAGCGAACCCGAATAGTGCCTTCTGACTGGCTCAGTTCTGGTTTGGTTAGCCGCAGATAGATAGTCCCTGTCTCTCTGACGTGGGCATAAAGACCGGACACTTGATTCTCCAGGACTTCTACCATCTTATCTGGTTCTACTTCTTGGCCTAGGGCTTTCTGATAGGCGGCCACATCCAGCCCCAGTTCTTGGCGCGTTTCTCGATTTCCTGGCTAGTCATGCCGGGTTTAATCTTCTTAGCTAGCGCTCGCTGGTTGACGGTCATTAAAGTTTGGAAGGCTTGATTTTGCTTAGCTAGTTGCTCAGCATCAATCTCAAGCTCCATACCGGTTTCCGTAACACTTACCTTCTTAATGAGGTGGGCAGATTGCGCTTGATAAGTCACTGACAAGGCATTAGACTGAGCCAGGGCTAGACTAGGCGTGAGAAAGGATAGGACTAGCAGGAAACTTGCTAGAAGTGAATAAAATAAGGTCCGCTTGCTTGCGTACTGACGATTGGCTGCTAGGGTATAGTGCGTATGGCTCATGGTGTTTCCTCCTAACTCGCTAGATACCATAAATTAAGAACAAGAATAGCCACTGCTATTGAGGGAATTGATATTAAACGACCTAGTTTCTTTCATTAAATTCACCTCTTGCTTTAATATTTTTTTCATTATACACCAGTGACTGCCAATATGGAAGCCCTTTTTTTAAATAAACTTGTATTTGTCGCCAAAGCCCTTTAGAATTTAGCTTAAGGGAGGTGTCGCATACTGTGAAAGGTCATATCAAGCAAAAACTCTATAGTCTGGCCAGCGGAGAATTAGTTGCCCTTGCCGTCTTTTGGTTCAATTTCTTGCTCTTCAAAAATACTTGGTCAGGCCACAAGCCCTGATTTCCATTGCTTACCCCCTCTTGCTAGTCAGCCTTATCTTGCTACAAGGTTCCCTTTATTGGTGGATTCTGATCAAGCGCCTTAGCAAGCCCAACTTTGCGATCAAGCAGACAGGCCCAATTTATGGCCTACTCAGGCAAGTAGACCTCATTCTCTTAGCCCTCGGCATCCTAATCATCCTAATCGAGTTCAGCTCCTGGCCAGTTAGCCTGATAGCAGTAGCCATTTGGCTATTCGCCCTCATAGAGTGGATCAACTACTTTCACTGGCAACTATCATACAGCCTCAATCCCCTGGTTCTCTTAAATAAGCTGGCAAAGAGAAAACTTAGAAAGAGCAAAATAGCCAAGGAAATTGACAAATCTAAATAAGCATCAAAAAAACACTCAGCAGTAAATTACTTACGATTTACTGCTTTTTTATCTAAGGTGCAGCTGGCTAGCTTAAACTTGGCTTTTAGCCTGAATGATTTCTCAGCCACTCTCTCTTATTTGAGGTATGTTATCAATCTAATGATATACACATATAATTAGATTAGAAGTAGAAATCAATTTGACTTTCTAACTTTTACTTGTATAATACTAGTAAACCTATGTATTTGACTCCCTAGTCTTACTTGAAAGAAGTGATACCCATGACTCAATTTAACTAGGTCACTTCCTTGAAACAAAGGATGTGCCTTAAACTTATTTACAATGCTAGTCGTCATCGATTAACACTTATAATAGTCATCACGATGAACGGAGGTTTATGCATGTCGAATTTTGCTTTCTATGGATTCCTTAATCATGACTCAAAGTATCCTTTGGCTAACATGATTTGGGGTAAAGATTCAGTGACTCAAACAAACAATGGGAAGGTAGCATTTCATACTAGTAAGGATGTGGCTAGTCTATCTGAAAGCTACTCTTCCCCAAATCACTCCTACGACTCAGGGAATCTGACTCAAGCGCGATAAGCTGCTTGAGCCAATAATTTATGAGCTTATTTTCTACTTTCACATCCTATATGTCGCTCTACTACCGCAGTCTTCGTTTTGTCTGGCAGGCAGCGGGTGGCTTAGCTCTGGGACTTTTGATTACCATTCCCCTACAAGCCTTACTGCCTTCCCTAACGCTCTATCTGATTAACCAGCTCATGAATGAACTGGCAAGTGGTAGACAAGAAGGAGTCTGGCTCCTATTAGCTTGGGGGTTAGCCTTCATACTGGGCAACGCCATGATCCCTCTCAACCTTTATTTGCAGGGGCGCTTGACTGACCAGTTAACCTTTGCCCTTAATGATCAGATAATGAAAAAGGCGGAATCTATCCAGACCTTGGCTTGGTATGAAGACCATGACTTCTACAATAAAATTGATTTAATCAGTTCTGAAGCCAGTTGGCGTCCGGTCAATCTGCTAGTCTTCGGGACCAGTCTCATCAGCAATGCCCTCTTGGTGATTTCCATGTTCGCCCTCCTCAGCCAATTCCATTGGCTGATTGCGGTGGTCTTAATCGTGGTGCTGATTCCTCAAGGTCTGATGGCTTATCGAATTCAGCAACAAGCCTTTGAAACCCTAGTTGCCAACAGTGAGGATTCGCGCAAACTAAGCTACTACGCGAGCCTTGTGCTGACAGCAGACTATATCAAGGAAGTCCGTCTCTATCATTTGCATGGCTACTTCCAAAATAAGTATCGGCAAATTTTCAGCCAAATACGCTCAGCAGTCCAAGGCAACCGACGGCGACAACTCTGGCTCTCAACTGCCTTTTTAGTAGTGACTGGCCTTGTCAGCGTCCTGAGCTTTGCCTATCTTGTTCAAGGGGTCAAGTCCGGACTCTTCGCCATGGGCGCTATTATGATTTTTGCGACTGCCATCACCTACACCATTCAAGGTGTCAGTCGCTTGGTAGAAGATTCGAGCTTGCTCTATGATACGCTCCTCTATATGTCTAATTTCTTTGACTTCTTGGAACTTGAGGAAGAAACCAGTTTTGGAAATCAAGAAGTTCCGAGTGAATTTGACTCACTCGGATTCCAAAATGTCAGCTTCACTTATCCAGGCGCAGATAAAGCCACCCTGTCCCAGGTCAGCTTTGACATAGCACGTGGTCAAAAATCGCCCTGGTCGGTGAAAATGGGGCCGGCAAGTCTACCTTAATCAAACTCTTGTTAGGCTTCTATTTGGCGGATCAAGGTCAGGTAGAGTTTGATGGCCATAATATTTTGGACTTAGATATCGACCACTACCGGCAACAGTTCAGCGCCGTCTTCCAGGATTTCGCTAAGTTTGACCTGACGGTCCGAGAGAATGTGGCCTTATCACGAATTGACCAAGTCGATGACCCCCTTGCCTTGCAAGCCAGCCTGCAACGTGGCGGAATTGAAGAAGGCGACTTGCTAACACTGGACCAAACCCTAGGCAAACGTTTTGAAGATTCCCGCGAGCTTTCGGGCGGTCAATGGCAAAAACTTGCCTTGGCACGTGCCTTCTATTCTCAGGCACCCATTCTCATCCTCGATGAGCCCACTGCTGCCTTAGATGCACGCGCAGAGAATCAACTTGTCACCAAGTTCCTTGAACTGGCGGAAAACAAGACTGTTCTCTTTGTCACACACCGCTTGGCCATGGTCAAAAAAGCCGATAAGGTATTAGTCCTAAAAGACGGCCAAGTCGTCGGCTTTGATCACCACGACCAGTTACTTCAGCATAACGCCTACTATGCTGACTTGTATGCCCTACAGGCAGATTTGTATCGGGAAGAATAAGGCTAGAAATTAAGGCCTGTAAAGTATAAAGGAGCCTCAAAAGCTGGATCCTAGGTCCAACTTTTGAGGCTCTTATTTGTTTGAAGCCAGCCCAATCGGCCTTCTTCATAAAAAGGGTGGGCATGCTCACGGCACTGACCCCCGTAAATGAGAATTAAATAAAAACACCTCCAAGTTGGATTAGGTACAATAGAATCAAATGCACATTGAGGTGTCTTTTTATGGTTAAAAAACGTGTGGCCTATTCTGTCGATACAAAGAATAAAGCCGTAGAAATGAAATTACAGGGATATAGTACAAAACAAATAATGCAGGAGTTAAACATAAAAAAATGAAACTCAAGTAGAAACATGGTTTAGATGGTATAAAAATGGAGAAACTCATCGTTTCCACCAACAGATAGGAAAACAATATTCTTACGAAAAAGGAATGGCTGAACTTTCAGAAATCGATCAATTAAAATTAGAACTAAAAAGAAAAGAAGTTGAATTAGAAATATTAAAAAAATACAAGGAATTGGAAAGGAAGTGTCGCCTCAAGTAGTTGTATAGTTAGTGGAAGAATTGAAAGATAAATATGCGGTACATTTAATTTGTTCTTGCCAGTAAAGGCATACGTCCATCCATGTCTCGCAAGGGAACCAGCATAGATAATGGCATGATGGAGTCCTTCTTTGGTATCTTGAAAACAGAAATGTTTTACGGATTTGAGAAAAATTTCAAGTCTCTGGATCAACTGGAGCAAGCTATTACCGAGTATATTTTTTACTACAACAATAAACGCATTAAAGCAAAACTAAAAGGACTTAGTCCTGTTCAGTATAGAACTAAATCCTTTCACTAATATTTTTGTCTAACTTTTTGGGGTCAGTACAATGACTCATAAATATTTTTTTGCAAGTTCAAATACTCCATGAGATTAATAACTTTATTATTTTCGCCAACTTTACTAATCGTATAAACATTCTCCAAATTTCTCAACATCAATTGAGAAATTTGGCTTTTTCCGTTGCTCAGTTAAAGCGTCCTTTAGTTGTATATTTCCTGTTAATATCCCTTTTGAAGCATAACATTGTTTTCAATGATCGCACCCGATTGTTGACACCCATTTTAGAACCTATTCTTTGATTTTCAATAAGCGTAAACTGTTTAATGTTACAAGTAAAGTTGCTCCCATATCAGCAAATATCGCTATCCAAAGTGTTAACCAACCGGGCATGACCAAAAGTAATGCCACTAATTTAATCGCCAAAGAGAAGGTAATGTTTTGCTTGATGATTGCTAAAGCCTTACGACTTAATTTTATTGTATATGGCAATTTACTCAAATCATCAGACATTAAGGCGATGTCAGCCGTTTCTAAAGCTGTATCAGTTCCAGCACCACCCATTGCTACACCAACGGTAGATGCCGCAAGGGCTGGAGCATCATTCACGCCATCTCCGACCATCCCCACACTTTGATGTTTTTCTCGAAGTTCTTTAATAAAATTAAGCTTATCTTCTGGAAGTAAGTCAGCTTTAATATCCGAAACACCAACTTGTTTTCCGATGGCTGTTGCCGTTCTTTGGTTATCGCCTGTTAGCATCACTGTTTCGATTCCCATATTGTTCAACTTGCCGATAACTTCTTTAGACGATTCCCTCATTTCATCGGCTACGGCAATAAACGAAAGAATTTCTTTTTCTGTTCCTAACACCATCACCGTTTTTCCTTGAGTTTGCATATCGGCAATTTTTTCTTTTTTATCGCTTGAAATGCTTCCGTGTAATTCCTCAAAAAGATTTTGACTTCCCACATAATACATTTCATTATTTATTTTGGCTTTAACGCCTTTACCTGTAATGGATTGAAATCCTCTACTGTTACTTCATTGAATTTTAATCCATTTTCTTCTGCTTTTCGCATAATCGCTGAAGCAAGAGGGTGCTGCGATCCTTTTTCAATGGCTGATGTTATGGTTATTAATTCATTTTCATTTCTACCATATGTCACAATGTCTGTTACAGCTGGAATCCCTTTGGTTAATGTTCCTGTTTTATCAAAGGCTATCGCTTTTAAGTGTCCTGCTGCTTCTAAATGGATACCACCTTTAATTAATACACCATTTTTCGCTGCATTTCCTATTGCTGTAACTACAGCAACTGGAGTTGAGACTACTAAGGCACAAGGACAACCAACCACTAATACAGCTAATCCTTGATAAATCCATTGGCTCCAGTCTCCGCCAAATAATGGTGGAACTACTGCAATTAAAAGAGCTAGTATGACAATAGCTGGTGTATAGTATTTTGCAAATTTATCGACAAACGCTTGAGAGGGGGCCCGTTCTGCTTGGGCTTCTTCTACCAAGTGAATGATTTTTGAAAGAGTGGTATCTTCAACTCGTTTTGTTACTTTAACCTCAAGTAACCCTTCTTCATTCAAGGTTCCTGCAAATACTTCATCATTTGTGATTTTCGTTACTGGAACACTTTCACCTGTAATCGCAGCCTGATTTAATGTCGATGTACCTTTAACCACTATTCCATCCATTGCTAACTTTTGACCGGGCTTAACTATCATGATGTCTCCAACTTGAATCTCATCAACATGAATCATCATTTCTTCATTGCCTCGTCGAATTAACGCTTCTTTTGGGGCAATATCCATTAAAGATTCAATAGATTGACGTGCTTTATCCATTGAATAACGCTCTAATGCTTCACTAATCGCAAATAGGATAACAACGGTTGCCCCCTCACCCCATTCACCAATAATTGCAGCTCCTATAATGGCAATAGTCATAAGCGTATTCATATCGAAATTTAATCTGCTTAAATTTTTGAGACCTTTAATAAATAACGAATATCCACCGATTAAAATGGACGCTGCATAACCAATTGTCGGTAGAACATGCTCTTCACCATACTGCTCTCCTAAGAACCAGCTAACTACAAGTAAAAGAGCTGATATATATACCTTAATGTTTTCTTTCTGCTTCCAAAAAGGTTCTCCTTCTACCCTTTGTTCTTTTTCATCTCGAATTTTTAAATTTTCAAATGCTCCTGCTTTTTCTAATTCTTCAATGGTTGTCGTCCCTTTAACATAAACTTTAGATGCTCCGAAATTTACTTTCGCATCCTGAACACCGGGAAGTTCTTTAACATTATTTTCAAAAATGGCTGCACAGTTAGTACAAGTAAATCCTTGAACACGATAGGCTTTCATTTCTTCTTCGAACAGTTTTGCTTTCCCACTAGACATTGATCTTCACCTCTTTCTTAAGTGCCAATGCAATCATCATAATTTGTCTGATATGCTCATCATCTAATGAATAAAATGCAAGTTTTCCCTCTTTTCGAAACTTAACAATCCCTTGCTTATGGAGCGTTCGCAGGTGATGAGAGGCATTTGCAAACGTAACACCTATAATATTTGCAATATCACACACACACAGTTCGTCATCTTGACACAATGCATAGGTAATTTTTGCTCTATTTTTATCTGCAATAGCTTTTAACATTTGGGCAACACTAGAAATATCTACTGTCTGTAAATTACCTTGTATTCGATTGACCTTTTCTTCGTCATAACAATAAATTTCACAAGTATCTTTTTCAATCATATTCTCACCCCAATATCATTCAAGTATTTGCTTGAACATAGTATAACCCTTTTCATTAATTAATTCAAGTGTTTTTTTGAGTGAATAAAAAAATTCATAAAAAAGACTTGGAGTACCCAATTCTAATAACAAAATAACCAATCTGCATAAGACTTTAAGTACATAACATTATTAGTATTGAACTTGTTGAGGAGGTGCTCTATGAATCAGCTTGAATTTCAGCGTAATCACCTACAAATGGACTATTACAGCGAGAGCTACCAAGATTTTGAACGTGACTTCTACCGCTACTCCAACATGAATATTCCATTGACCTTTCTGACTGATGATATCCTCAAAACAATGGCAACTTCTCGTAAGAATTACTTTGTCCTCAATAAGGAAAAGGCTAGAGATAACCGTGATCACTTCTTCATTTTCGACATAAGCACCTTAGAAGAGAATCCACTAATCTACCGCTATTCGTACAAGAAAACTACAACATATTTAGTACAAAAATAGGAGTGATGCAAAAGACCACTCCTATTTTCTATCGTCTCATTATATAATTAAAATCACCATTTTATTGAAGCAACTAGATTCTTAGGAATTATTTTTTCTATAATATCTAATTGCGCCGAATGTACTGGTACTTCTTCCTTTTAAATGAAATGTTTAGGTTTTATTGGCTTATCAAAATAGATGGGTTTGCAAGAATATCTCTACTATCATCTACCCTTTTTGGGAGACGAGAATTTTAAACATCTCGTCCTGATAATATGTGCCAATTTTTGGTCCCAGATATTGTTATTTTGTTTCATCATTTCAGCCATGATTTTCAGCTCAAACTCTGCGCAATTATTCCTGGGTTTGAACTAGCTTTGCCAACAGGCGTTGCATTATTAAACGTTGAATTACCGGAGACCGTAATCAAGGCTAAATTACCAAAGCAATTCAGATCTTCATTTTCCAAAGGGAGCAACTCTGTTGGATTTTGCGGATAGATATGAAGAAAATTTATAATTTGTGCATTTAAGCCCTTCAAAGTCTTCAACTTTAAACATTAGCGGCTTGTAACTTTCAAATCGTTGATTGATGTTGTCATTGTATATCATTGTTGAAAAAGCCCACAAAGCACCTACGATTAGTACGAGTACAGTGAGCACAATCATTCGTACTCTTGATTTTTTTGAGTTTCTCATTAAAAATCGTGTTGGTAGAAAAATCGACTACTTCTACCAACACGATTTTACAAAGAGCCAGTACTCACATCTCTTTTTCTCCTGTAAAACTATTGTATCTTGATACTTTAAGGAGTTTCAATCATTCGATCTGTTAACCATTATTTTTTGGTTCTAAACTTAATAACATAGCATTAATGGCAACGATGACTGTTGACACAGACATTAAGATTGCTCCTAATGCAGGGCTTAATGTGATACCAATAGGAGCCAAAATTCCTGCAGCTAGAGGGATAGCTATAAAGTTATAACCAGCTCCCCAAAATAGGTTTTGTTTCATTTTACGAGTTGTTTTGTGTGCTAATTCAATGAATGATTCAATATCTCCTGGATCGGATTGAGTCAATATGACATCAGCTGAATCCAATGCAACTTGAGTTCCAGCACCTATAGCTATACCAACATCTGCTAAGGCAAGAGAAGGAGCATCATTTACACCATCACCTACCATGATAACTTTCTTTCCTTCATCTTTAAGTGTTTTAACTAACTCATATTTGTCTTGTGGAGATTGATTTGATCTATATTCAATCCCTAAAACTTCTGCCGCGCCTTGAGCCGCTTTTTCATTATCACCTGTTGCCATAATTGGTTGAATATTGTTCTTTTTAAGAGCTTTAATTAACTCTTTACTCGTTGGTTTTAATTCGTCCCCTAAAGCTACAGCACCAATGGCATCATCGTTTTCTACTAAGACACTAAGAGTTGCTCCTTTTGGAATATCCATATCAAGATTACGTCCATAGGCTTTTTGACTGATTAATTGGTAACGGTGCTCACCTGCTTTACCCTCTACTCCAGCACCGGAAATCACATCAATCGAATCAAAAGATGCTGGACGTATATCTTGCTGCTCGGCGAACCTTATAATTGATTGAGCAATTGGGTGGCTAGATCCTCCTTCAATACCTGCCAATAAGGCAATGATTTCCTCTTTTGTATATTTGTCATTAAGAAGTTTTACATCTAATACTTTAAATTCACCAGTTGTTAAAGTACCCGTTTTATCTAAAATGATCACATCTGCATCTTGAGCTATTTCTAAGGCTTGGCGGTCTTTCACTAGTAAGCCACGGCTAGCTCCTAAGCTTGTGCTACGGGCGGTTACCAATGGAATAGCCAGACCCAATGCGTGCGGACAAGCAATAACTAATGTAGTAATAGTAAATATAACTGCCGTTGGGATATCTCCAATAATCATCCACACTACAAAAGCAATTAGCGCGACAATAACAGCAATATAGAAGAGCCAGCCTGCAACCTTTTGCGCAATATTTTCTGCCCTGGAAGGCTGACTTTGAGCTTGGCTAATTAAAGTCTGTACTTGAGAGATAAAGGATTGATCACCTGTCTCAAGCACTTTAATATAAAGTACCCCTTCTCCATTTGTTGATCCCCCGATTACTTCATCGCCAGGGCCTTTTTTTACTGCTTTTGACTCCCCAGTTAGAAGAGCTTCATTTAAACGTGATTCGCCACGCTCGATAATCCCGTCTGCTGGCACATTTTCTCCGGCTTGAACACGAATTAAATCACCTATCTTTAAGTCAGCAACTGGTCGTGTTTCAATTGAATCGTCTTCTAATACAACGTGAGCATCTTTCGGCACTAACTTAGCCAATGCTGCTTGTGCGTCTCCTGCTTCTCCAATAGCTTTCATCTCAATCCAGTGACCTAATAGCATGATTAATAGTAATGAAGCAAATTCAAAGAAAAAGTCCATCACGTGTCCACCCGTTACGTAGGTAATGATCACAGCATAAATACTGTATAAATATGAAACACTTATACCTAAAGAAACGAGTGCCATCATTCCAGGGTTTTTTTGTTTAAATTCGTCAACTGCACCTTGATAGAATGGACGTCCACCATAAACAATTAATATAGTAGATAAAATAGCTACTACAATATCAGAATATGGAAAAGTAAACTGGAATGGTAGTTTAAATCCATGCAAAGGGGAAAAGAACATAATAATGATTCCTAGTGGCAATGACTTTAAGAAAGTTCCTTAAAGCTTCCGTGATGATGGTGGGCATGCCCACTGTGTCCGCTGTGATTATGCCCGCTGTGATCATGCCCACTGTGCCCGCTGTGATTATGCCCACTGTGCCCGCTGTGCCCGCTGTGATCATGCCCAGCATGATGTTCTTGATGTTTATCCTTATGGTCTCCATGTTCATCTGTGATTCCATGCTCGTGTTTTAACTTATCCATGTCGTTATAATCATGGTGATTATGGGACGAATATCTGTTGTCATTGTTCATTTTAAATTCCTCCTTATACTTAATGATGATGTAAATGACATTTGCATTGTCCTTCTGGACAATTGCAATCCACTTCTTCTACTGCGAAAGATTTTTTCATCTCTAATATTTTTTCTAGTCGATCTATATCATCGAAGCTTAAAACATGATCTTCAATGATGCTTCCTATTACATTTCCGACTTTCTTATTGCAAATACGGTTAAAAATATCTTCTGCATAATCCCTTACGGCTTCTGTCTCTTCAATATTGGCAGTGTAAATAAACTTTCTACCTTCTTTCTCTGTATTTAGTACGCCTTTTTCAACTAATCGACCTAAGATCGTTTTGATTTAGAATCTTACACTTAAATTGTGGGAGCATTATGAAGATATAAAATATTATTTATTATTCTACTTTAATTTGTCCCATCATACCTGCTTCTTCATGTTCAAGAATGTGACAGTGGTACATATAAGTACCCTTCTTATTAAACTTAACTATAAGTCTTACTTTTTCGTTAGGCTCAATATATACAGTATCTTTCCATCCGCTCTCCTCTGGAGAAGGCGCATTACCGTTTCTTGATAGAATTTGAACCTGTGTGCCATGAATATGGAATGGGTGCCCCATTTCATGCATCATAGATCCTGGGTTTGTAATTTCCCAAATCTCTGTATCTCCAAGCTTCACTGTTTCATCAATTCTATTCATATCAAACTTTTTACCGTTTATTGATACCATGTGACCCATACCTTGAAGCTCAAAGCTTCTTATCTTAGTAGCTTGTGCTTCTGACATTCTTTCTATATTCGTTAAAGTGCTAGGTACTTCAGTATCATCTTTCCCATCGCCTTTAACATTAAAGGTCATAATGGCTTCCTTATTACTCATAAGTGATAGCTGCGTTCCCTTTTCATACTTTGAAAAGTCCACTATTATCTCTGCTCTTTCCCCAGGTGATAACATAATATTTCTCTTGCTAACCGGTTTTTCTAAAAATCCACCATCAGATGCTATTTGATAGAATCCATCTCTATTATCTAACTTCAAATTAAAGTTACTTGCATTAGCACCATTAACTATTCTAAATCTCATCTTGACTCTATTAACCTCTAAATTAGGTTTAATAGCTCCGTTAACTATGATAGTATCCCCTGTTGCTCCATCCATCATATTTGTATTATAAATAAAACTGCCGTCCTTGCCAAAGCTTCTATCTTGAATTACTAAAGGTATATCATTTACTCCATATTCCTTAGGAATATTTAAGCTTTTTGATACTTCATCATCCACATAGATTAGTCCTGCTAAACCTTTATAAACTTGGGTAGCAGTATTTCCTCCAAGTGCGGATGATACCACAATGTTGCAGCCTGTTGATTTACTGTAAAACTAGGCCCCCAAGTTGTTCCTGGTTCAATTCCTTGATGAGGGCCCCCATCCTTTTCTCCTTCTACCTCTAGTCCATGCCAGTGAACTGTAGTTGCTTCTTTGAGCTTGTTATTTACGTGCATATTTACTTGCTCACCTTTACTTACTCTGATGACAGGGCCTAAGAAGCTTCCGTTGTAACCCATAGTTCGTGTCTTGGTATTTGGTAAAAATGAAGTTTCTCCTTCTTGAGGTTCTAAAGTAAAATCCGCAATATTAGGATCTGGATTTTTATCCTCTAATAGTGGTGGTATAGGAAGCGTACTTTTTGTTTTACTTGTTTGAATATCTATATTAACTGCACTCTGGTTTATTTTAAAATAACTAATCATTGGTTCTAAAAATGTAATATATCCAACTGCAGTTAATACGACTGTAAGTCCAATACCTAATAACATATGTTTATTCTTACTCATTTTTATTCCTCCATATGTTAATGATGATGTAAATGACATTCGCATTGTCCTTCTGGACAATTGCAATCCACTTCTTCTACTGCGAAAGATTTTTTCATCTCTAATATTTTTTCTAGTCGATCTATATCATCGAAGCTTAAAACATGATCTTCAATGATGCTTCCTATTACATTTCCGACTTTCTTATTGCAAATACGGTTAAAAATATCTTCTGCATAATCCCTTACGGCTTCTGTCTCTTCAATATTGGCAGTGTAAATAAACTTTCTACCTTCATGCTCTATATTTAGTACGCCTTTTCCAACTAATCGACTTAAGATCGTTTTGATAGTGGATTGTGTCCAGTCCATTTTTTCTTGCAATACGGAAATGACTTTTTTGCTAGTTACTCGATCATTTGCCCAAACTACACGCATGACTTCCCATTCTGCATCTGTGATATAAGTATTAAATTCTATTGTGCTCATTCTCCTCCCCCCCCCCCTGGTTGTCTACAGATGTAAACAAATAAGTTTAAAATGAGTTTACCATTGTAAACGAACTATGTCAAGTCTTTTTAATAAATGTAAGCAACGCTTATAGCTTTTTATCTCTCCACTTCTATCCCATAATAATTTTCATAGTTTTTCCTAAACTGAACAAGGTCAGAAAATTGTTCTTTATTCAAAGAATACTCTTGCATAAGGGTGTTATTTTTTTCTTGCAATTTATCGAGGCTTGATAGTATTTCTTTTTTATTGGGTAGCTTTTTATAGTTTTCTAAAATTTCTTTTGCGGCTATTTTATAGAGGGAAAGTTCACTATAATACTCATCTTCAAATTGCTTATCTCCATGATTTTTCTTGTGGTATTTATATATTTCACGATACTTATTTACAGTATTTATATTTTCCATATCTTGAGATAAACTCTTCATTTCAGTTTCAATTATCTTTATTTTATCTAACAAGACTTGTCTATCATCGGCAGATTTTTTGATTAGATCATCGAGTTGTGTAATTGAATTAATTCCTTGTTCTCTAAGTTTAATTATTGAATCAGCCATTGTTTTGATATTGTGTTTTCTTGCCCAAACTTCATAACCTTTGGCACTGCCCCCCGTAAATGAGAATTAAATAAAAACACCTCCATGTGCATTTGATTATATTGTACCAAATCCAACTTGGAGGTGTTTTTATTAAATTCTCACTTTTTGGGGTCAGTCCCAACCACCCCTTCAACTATTTATTCTTCAAACCGATGCTTAAACAAATTGCGAAAGACTTCAAAATAGGGATTAGTCGCCAAGGACTCGCCCACGGTCACAGCCGGACCATGACCTGGATAGAGGACATAGTCTTCTGGCAGCTGGATCAACTCCCGGTGGATGGACTGCATCAGCTCAATGTAGGAGCCACCTGGCAGGTCCGTCCGCCCGATGCTTTGGGCGAAGATGGTATCGCCGGATAGCACAAAATGGTCCTCAGCAAAAATATAAGCCACATGGCCTGGGCTATGACCTGGCACGAAGACCACTTTGAAGTGGAAACCCGCCACTTCCTTATCCCCTAGATCCTCCCAGACGACTTCTGCTGGACGCGCCGTAAAAGGCTGACCCCAGTAAGCCGACAGGTTGAGTTCGGGTTGATTGAGGAAGCCTGACTCCACTGGATGCATATAGAGTGGAATGCCATAACGGTCCCGCACTGCATCCACCGCCCCGATATGATCGTGGTGGGCATGAGTCAGAAGGATGGCCTGTGGCGCCCAACCCTTGGACTCAATCCAGTCCAGAATCTTAGGCGCGTCAGCCCCTGGATCGATTAAGAGGGCCTGGCCAGCTTCATTGACGACTGCATAAGTATTTTCCTCGAGTGACCCGACGGTCAGCTGATGAACAGTAAGCATCTTAGTCCTCCCCTTCCTCATCTTGAAGGTAAATCCGTGGAATGCGATCGCTGAGCCCGCAGAAGATTTCATAGGAAATAGTCCCAACCAGGCGAGCCAGATCCGCTGCATGGTTCTCCAAGTGGTGGTCCTGACCAATCAAGGTAACGGTGGTTCCCACTGGCACTTGATGCGGCAAACGAATCATAAGTTGGTCCATATTGATGACGCCAAGGACTGGGCAGGCATGGCCTTCCACCAAGACAGGAATGTCCTTGTAGTGGCGGAACCAACCGTCTGCATAGCCGATTGGAATGGTCGCAACCCACTCATCTTCCTGGGCTTCATAGGTTGCCCCGTAGGAAATCTTGCTGCCCTTTTCCACTTGCTTGACGTAGACAATTTCCGAAATCAATTGGAGGGCTGGCTGCAAATCAATGGGCAGGCTAGAACGCTCATCCTTAGGATGCATACCGTACATGGAGATGCCGAAGCGCTCAATGGAAGAAACAGGCTGACGCTTGAACCAAACGCCCATGGCGGAGTTGGCATAGTGACGGACAGTGACATAATCCGGCACGGCGGTCAGTAACTCCTGCCACTTAGCCCATTGGGTCTCCACATAAGCAGGATCCCCCCCGCCAGCAGTAGAGAAGTGGGTATCGACCCCTTCCCAGTTGACCCAAGAAAAGGCCTGAATGCCCTCAGCAAAGGCTTGGACTTCTTCGACTGTCCGTAGACCAATACGTCCCATGCCCGTATCCAAGGCCAAATGCACCTTGAGCTTGGCATCATCCAAGAGGCTTTCTTGGTGGTTGGACACTAACTGAGCCCAGGCTTCCTGGAACCAGATTAGGTCAGAGACAATGACAGTCAGGCGATAGTAGACCAACTCGGCAATAGCGCGTGGATCTACCAAGCCTAGGATTAAGATAGGCTGGGCTAGGAGGCCGGCTTGACGGAGTTCAATCCCCTCGTCAACGGTGGCAACAGCTAAGCCTTGTGCACCGGCGGCCAAGGCTGCCTTGGCAACGGCAACTGCCCCGTGCCCATATCCGTTAGCCTTCACAACGGCATAGAGGGCCTGGTCGGGCTCCAAATGACGCTTCATTTCCCTCACATTATGTTGAATTGCATTGAGATTAATTATCGCCACTGTTGGGCGGTGTTCACTGGCTTGTGACATAAGACTTTCCTACCTTTTACTCTAATCTTCTCTAGTCAAATACTGGGCCAAAGCCGCCTCTAAGCTGGCTTGGTCTTGCTCTATCAGGACGGTGGCCGTAGCATAGTGGTCCGAATGGCTAATACTAAGCTGGACGCCTTCCGTCAGGGGAGCTACCGCAAAATAAGGGGCACCCGAAGGCTTGTTGGCAATGCTCATATCCGTGAAACGAATCCAGCCAATGCCGGTCTCCAGGGCCTTGACATAGGCTTCCTTGGCGGCAAAACGACCGGCCAAGAATTCAAGAGCCCGATGCTCCTTCATGGTCTCATAACGAGCCAATTCCTCTGCTGTTAAGACCTTAGAGGCAAAGCGTGGCGACCGCGCCACTGCTTCTTGAATTCGGTCGATTTCAATAATGTCAGTTCCAATACGCACGATCGCCACGCTCCTTTGGGCTTATTCTCTGGTTAGTTGGTTCGTTTTTTAATGGTATATTGCTTCTTGCTGCTGTCAGCCTTAGGCTTGCCGCTAGGCTTAGCAGCTGAACGTGGCCGCTTGTCTTTGCGGTCAAAACGTTCCTTATGACCTTGGTCTTGACGGTCGCCACGGTCCTTGTGGAAGTCCCGCTTCTTACCGTGATGACCACGACGGCCGTTGTTGCCACCCTTGCCAGTCTTGTAACCACCGGATTTGCGGTGGGCATTTGGCAATGGTTTTTGTGGTGAAATTTGAACTTCTACTTGGTTGTTGCTAGACAGGATTTGCCCTAACATAGCCGCTACCAAATCGTTAGGCTGATAGTGGTTGAGCAGGAGTTTAGCCGTGTTGCGGTGCTCATCCGCATCGCCCGCTTCCAAGGTCTCATTCAGTTGATCAATCAGTGATTGAACCTGACCTGCTTGCGCCTCTTTCAAGGTTGGCGGCTTCATTGGTTGCATACGTTTGCGGGTCAAATCTTCGATGACACGCAGGTAAGACATTTCCGCTGGCGTCACGAAGGTGATGGACATGCCTTCGTTACCGGCACGGCCTGTACGGCCAATACGGTGAACGTAAGATTCTGGGTCCTGACTGATATCATAGTTGTAAACGTGGGTCACGCCGGAAATATCTAAGCCCCGCGCCGCCACGTCAGTCGCTACCAAGAGCTCTACCTGACCTTGACGGAAGGCGTTGATGACGCTAGTCCGCTTCTGTTGCGGAATGTCACCGTGGATGAGTTCAGCATTGTAGCCGCGCAGGCTAAGGCCCCGTGCCACTTCGTCAACCCGCTTCTTAGTACGGCAGAAGACAATGGCTTGTGTTGGCATCTGAACATCCAACAAGCGAGTGAAGATATCAAACTTCTCGTCATCCCGGCATTTGATGAAGAATTGTTCAATCAAGTCAGCAGTCATTTGCTTGGCTTCAATCTTGACGTGAGCAGGTTCCTTAAGGAATTGGTCTGCTAGGCTGCGGATTTCAGGTGGCATGGTCGCTGAGAACAAGAGGGTTTGACGTGAAGCTGGCGTGGTCGCCACGATTTCCTTGACGTCTTCAATAAAGCCCATGTTGAGCATTTCGTCGGCTTCGTCTAAGACTAAGGTCTTGAGATGCTTGAGGCTAAGTGCCTTACGACGCATCAAGTCTAGAATACGACCTGGTGTCCCGACCACGATTTGTGGTTGATTACGCTTGATCCATTCGATTTGCTTACCGATGGAAGACCCCCCGTAGACCACATAAATACGGGCACGTTGGTACTTACCTAAGCGGTAGAGCTCTTCTTGTACTTGGATGGCTAATTCCCGGGTTGGGGCTACCACCAAGCCTTGGATGGCGGATTGGTTCTTGTCCAATTTATTGAGCATTGGCAAGCCAAAGGCCGCCGTCTTCCCAGTCCCTGTTTGGGCTTGACCAATCAAGTCTTGGCCTTCTAAGGCCACAGGCACTGCTTGTTGTTGAATCGGGGTTGGCTCTTCAAAGCCCATGTCGGCTAGAGAATCGAGCAAGGGCTGAATCAAGTTAAGTTCTGTAAATTTCAAAGGTATATCGTCTCTTTTCTATCTAAAATTTTGGGGTTGATTCCAGTGGCATCTTGTCATCAAGACATCAAAATTGACCGCCGGCGATGCCGAATCCGTCGGCCATCAAGCGGTCAAGTTACACATGTTGCTTTGTTAACGCGTTGTATGGTTGTAACCTCTAACTCTTAGTGTACCATGACTAGGAGGGAAACACAACTGAGAGGACTAGGCAAATGACATCCCGACTTACTTATAAATCGTGGCTTTAGAGACCATAGCTCATCTAGTCTAATTCAACTCCATCCTTGAGTCGGCTACCTCTAAGAAATCTGGGTCGTGGGTTACGACAAGCACTGCCTTTCCTTGGTCAGCAAATGATCTGAGTAATTGGATGATGATTGCCTTATTATCCGCATCTAGGGAACCGGTTGGCTCATCGGCTAGAATGAGACGACTGTCCCGCAATTTGAGTCGAGCCAAAGCTAGGCGTTGTTTCTCTCCGCCTGACATGGTGTAGACCTTGGTCTTAAGTGGCAAGTCGAGATTCACCGCCTCTAAAGCCGCTAACATGGCCTGTCGGCTCGCTTGAGACTTAGGCAGATAGTGACTGGCTAGCTTAAGGTTCTGCTCGATGCTTTCATTGTCGATAAGGGCGAAATTTGAAAAACATAGGAAATTGCTTCCCGTCGCAATTTCATGGCTTGACTGCTGTAGGGTGCAGGTGCGGGCTGTCCAAACAGTTGGTATTGGCCCGCATCATAATGAGTCAAAAGACCTAAAATATTGAGTAGCGTAGACTTGCCACTACCACTTTTGCCATGAATAACTGTAAAGGAGTGTGCAGGAACATCTAGATTGACGTCCTTAAGGACCTGGTGTCGGCCAAAATTTTTATCCATATGGGCTAAGTGTATCATGTATTTTCGCCTCCTTGAATGTAATCGACAATCCGACGTCTGGCAATAGAGCGAATACTGTATCCTATCATTGCTAACTCACCTAAAGTCATTAAGGCAAGGGCCAGATAAAACTCACCCGCCATGCCATTCCCCCAAATATACAAGACGTAGATGAGGGCTTGAATCGCTAGAATGAGATAAAGCCAAGCAAAGGAATGGGATAAGGAATAGCCATGAAGGTATTTACGGCAATCTTATTAGCATAGACTTTAGTGTATAACAAGACCGTTAGCAGCGTAATGCCAAACAACAAGTAGACGGCAAAGCCAATTTGACTTAGATAGGCCACACTTTCCCCAATAATTAATTTATAGCGGTCTTCCTTGACCTTGGAGATAGGCAGGAGGTAGGCAAAATTGTCATCTTGGGCCAAGTCCTTGAGCAGATTCTTTAAATCCCTATAGTCTTGCGCAGTCATCATCGTCATATCAATCTTAGCACGAGACTCCAGCCCATTTCCCCCTATATACCACCAATTGAGGTCATAATCATTGTACTTCTGAACCAGAAAAATCACATCTTCAGCTAGCTTACGACCAGGATGATTGAGGTCAACAATGGCTTGCTTGCTATCGCGAACGTAGATTTCCACATCTTGTTCAAGCACTTCCGTATTCCTGTTTTTTTCTGCATAATAGTCCCTAATTTCTTTGAGATATGGCAAGAGTGTGTCAGGCACTATTACGATACGTTTAGGCGACTCTGTATCTACTTTTATCGGCTGACCTTTTGTCGTCAGCAAAGGATACTTATGAAGGTAATATTCATTTACCATGACACGATTACCGAATGGCTTTTCTTGATTAAAACCAGGCCTAGCCAATTGACTGGTATCAAAGATAATTAAATTAAAGCGATCCAAATATTTAAATAAAGGAACCAAAGAAAGACCACGATAGATATCGTCCCCGTCTCGCGCAGCAAAGAAGTCCTTGCCAGGAAACCCTGGATAGAGGACTCCATAATTATTGAGAGACGGGTCATGCTCTCCTCCCCGATAGACCGCCATCAAACCCGTAATTGGCAATAGCAGGCTAAAGCAAATAAAGAAACCAAATAGTTTAGTGGCAATGACAGGCATTAAAAAGTAGTGATTAAATTTCAATTGCCCCAAGAGAGAATTTATGGGTAGCCAAGAGAGCAGGCCAATAACCAACCAAGCTAACAAAGCGATAGCTAGGTAAATCAGCCCTATCCATAGGAAATTTAAGCGGCTCAAATCTTTTATCAACCAGAGATTAACTGCCAAATTGGTCAGTAAAAAACCAAGGCTTACGCGATCAAGGCAAAGATGGCACAAAGCATGAAGACTGCTATAACCATGCATTCTCAGTACAGCTAATTCTTTCGACTTACTGAGTAGCCAGACCATCAGGAGTAAGAGCCAAATAATGGCACCATAAATCATACTTTTGATGGCAGGTTTGAAATCTCTACCTAGGAGAGTTTCTTTGGCCCCCTTATATTCGAAGGCTTGCAAGCCATAGTTTGTCCCCATTACCTCATTGTAGGCTAATTGAAATTGCTTGAGGAAAGCCGAATAAGTTTGGGGATTATCCGTCTCAAGAAACAGACTATAAAAATGGTCTTCTAATTGATCAAACTGATAGACAGAGAAATGCCCATTGTTATATACCCTTGACGCGATAAGACCCGAGCTCTCATCTGCTTGAGGCTTCATTTCTAGGTGCTCTAAGAGTTGACTTCGATTCAATTTTGTTATGAAATAATCAAAATTCATCCGCGAGCTATCTCTTTGCTGATAACTTTCTTGAAATGAAGTAGCACTTAAATTACTGATTCTGACCACAAGATTGACATCAAATTCTTGGCTCAGCATCACTAATTTTTGCTTTAGTCGCGCTCTTTTTTCTGGCTCTTTGATATAGCTTGGCACCCTGAATTGTTGATAGGAATCAGGGAGCATGAAGAGTTGGCGCAGGTGAACATCTTGCTCCCTCTGAGCCATTGTATATGATGAAAAACAGGTTAATATTGAGAAAAACAACAGTAGATTCCACTTGATAATATTTTTCATTTTCCATAGCACCTATATCCCATAAATCCAAGTTAGACAAGAAATGGTTACGCTACCATAATTGTACAACCTTTCTTTCCTATATGCAATAGGATTGCTAAGCCCCAGAAAGTGCTAGCGTAGCCACTGGCCCCTATCCACCTTCATCCTATGCAAAAAAGCGACAAGCCATCTCCTGCTTGTCGCTCTTCTTTTCTTCTAGTGTGTCTCCTTACCAGTTAGGGCAGTGACTACCTGCAAGAGGTCTGTCCCGAAGCTAGACTTGACTAGGACTAGGTCCTTATCTGTCAAATCAGCCTGCAATTGCGCAATTAAGCGGCTGTGGTCAGCTGGCTCGTAGAAGAGGTGGCTGGCTTCATAGCGGTCTTGCAAGGCCTCGTAGAGACTAGCGATTTCTGGACCGAAGAGGTAAACCCGCTCGAAGCTTTCTGGCGCTAGGCCTTGGGCTAAGGAACGGTGCAGTTGGGCACTGGCTTCACCCAGTTCGCGCACATCTCCTAAGACAGCTATTCGGCGTTGGCCAGGCGCCAAGTTAAGGGCAGCCAAGCTCTTCAACACGGCTAAGACAGAGGTTGGGCTAGCATTATAGGCATCATTAAGTAGGCGCGCCCCTTGGTGGGTGGTCAACCATTCTAAGCGGTTAGCCGTCAACTGGAAGTTAGCTAATTGGAAGATTGCCTGTTCTAGTGGCACATCTAATAGCTCTGCCACACTGAGGGCAATCAGGGCATTGCTGACATTGTAGGCCCCTAGGACTGGGATGGTGCAAGTGACATTAGGTTCCAGATTGGTCTTGAAGTAGGTCCGGTCCACTTCCTCCATCATGTCATAGGCGAAGGCATCCGCATGGTCTGTGAAGCCAAAGGAACGTAGGTAAATTGGTTGGTCAATTTCAGGCATTTCAGACTCAATCAGTGGCTCATTAGCTGGATAGAGCAAGACGCCATTTGGCTTGAGGCCATATAGAATCTCCAATTTGGCTTGAGCAATCCCAGCGCGGGAGCCTAAGAATTCCAGGTGGCTTTCACCAATCAAGGTAATGGCCGCAATATCAGGTTGGGCAATCTCACTCAGTTGCTTAATTTCACCGAAGTCGGACATGCCCATCTCGATGACCGCCACTTGGGTGTCTTCTGGCATTTGCAGTAAGGTGTAAGGCAAGCCAATCTCATTGTTGTAGTTACCCTGAGTCTTGTGAACCCGGTACTTGGCTTGGAGAACCATGGCGGTCATGTCCTTGGTCGTGGTCTTGCCGTTTGAACCCGTTACCCCTACCACAATGGGATTAAGGTCCCGACGGTAGAAGTTAGCCAGGTCTTGGAAAGCCTGGAGGGTATCATCTACGAAGACGACTGCTAGGTCATCACTCGGCGCCTGAGCTGGGTCTGCAGACCAGAGGGTGGCCACGGCACCATTATCGAGGGCTTGTTGAATATAGGAATGGCCGTCTGTCGCGCCCCCTACTAGCGGAACGAATAGAGAGCCAGGTGTCACCTTGCGGGCATCAAATTCGACGCTGGTGATTGAAATCTGACGATCTTTGGCCGTATAGTCGATGGCCTTGGTATATTTTACAACATCCATGAGACGGATTGCTTTCATATAGTCACTTCCATTCTTGTCTTATCACCTACTAGTTTACACCATTTTGCCACAAATTGCACTGAAAGGGAGACAAGCCCATCCTATTATGGTATCATTATCCTAACGTATTTATTACAAAGGAAGTGATCCTGTGAAAGCACTCAAAAAAGTCTTGCTAGCTGGCTTAGCCCTAACCTGTCTAGCCAGTCCTATGGTCCAAGCAGCGCCTCGATTCATCAATATCCGCGATAAAGACTTCACCAATATTGAAGAACCCCTCGACGCCATTCCTGCCACCACCCTTACCCTCCATCCGGCGCCAAGAACTGAAGACCAGGTACGTGAAGATGTTAGCTTCGCCCTCCAAGCCTTTTACTATAATTCTGGGGCCCCTAAACGGGCTGATTTAGTGCAAATGGATGATGAAGCCTTATATGATAAGTTGACCGAACTTAGTATTGCTGCCATGAAGGAGGTATACGGCGACCTCATCCGTGCCGACTATAGCGTTGACTTTCTAGGCAAACCAGTCACCCTCGGCAAGGAGCTACGTGACAGCATTAAGGTGATAGTGGACTCCCATCAGGTCGCCAATAAATTTGCCATCAAAGACCTCAAAATAGACGGAGACACGGTCAATGCATCCGTTGAGGTTCGCTATATCGATCAATACCAGTATGAAGTCATGCTACAACATGCGCCCAACTTCCAATCTGAGATTATGCCCTACATTGAAAAAATGCGAGCTAAATACACAAAGGACCTTCCTGAGAGTCCAGCAGCTAGCCTCCTCATTAACCGAGCGCTCAAGAATTATGCTATCAATGAGGTAAATATCGACGGCAATCACCGGGTCCCCCTAGAATATCCAACCCGCGTACACGAGATTAAATTAACCTTTGTCTACGATGCTCAAGGTCGCTTAACCCTTCCCGATGAGACCCTGCTGGCCATTACCCAAATCAAAAACCGCGAATGGAAGAAACCATCCGACTCCCCATCCTCTGACCAAGCCAGTGATTCATCAGATAGCTCTAGCGAAAGTCGATAGAAAACTAATTTATAGAAAAAGAGCCTTTATCCTAGCGATAAGGGCTCTTTCTTACTAGATAGCCTTAGGTTTAACCGGCACCCGCAAAATCGTCTTAAGCTTGTCCGGCGCCACCCGCCGAGGGTCGGACAGGTAGATTTCATGGTGGTGTCGGTCCTCTTGGGAAGTCTAACTCATAGCCAGAAGTCTCTATGAAGGCATGCATCTTAGCCATGGTGGCAGGCTCCCTATCATAGCTCCCCAGGTGCAGACACTGGACACAGAGCCCTTCGTCCAAGCTAGCCAGTGTGAGCGTCTGACAGTCCAGACCTTTCTTGGCTTTGACTTGCCCCTTAGCCCACTCAACATCCTCTGGCCGGATGAAGTCAGGTACCCGAATTAAGGCTCGCCAGTGAAAATTAGCCTTGTAACTATAGTCGACTTGCCCTTGAAGCTGGTCTTCTTGCCACCAGAGGCCTTCCAGGGGTGCGACCACATATTGCTGGAAGTCGGGAATGGCATAGTCAGTCTTGTAGGACATCTTGAGGGCATAAGCTACAGCGTAGAGAATGGCCAGCGCCTGACTATAGGCGCCCCCTTCCTCATTGGGGTCACCCTGCCCCGTCATCTGCAAGAAGCGTTGGCTGGGCACAGTCACTAGAGCTGGCGCCTCCTTGGCCTTGTAGAGGGGGTCGGCTTTTTTGACATCATAGGTCATGATACTTCCTCCTTTAACTCTTTGATAAGTCTAGTATAGCAAGCTAACCCCGACATCTTCTGTCAGGGTTGAGTTTTTTGCCACATTTCTTTTATTTGATGCTGGAATGATTGGGCTAGTGACTTAGGGGCCAGGACTTGAACATGGGCTCCATAAGATAAGAGGTAGGCCACCAGGTCCTGACTAATTGGCAGCTGGGTCTCAACTAGGAGGCTGCCTTGGTCATCTTTGACCGCTAGTCCGGCGAAATCATCATAGACCCGATAGGCCACCTGGTCATCAAAGCGTAGACTGACAGGAGTTAAGTCTGACTCTGACATGGTCTGGGGCAAGTCCAAGTGGCTATAATCCGAATCAAAGTCTTGCGTCAAGACTTGGAGGTCCTGCATACGACTTAACTTAAAATAGCGAAAGTTTTGCCGTTCCCGGCACCAGGCATAGAGATACCAGCGATAGTGCTTGAGTACTAGCCGAGCTGGCTCCACCTGACGTTGACTCCAGATACCCTGATTGGAACAGTAGCGGAAGGTCACCAAGTGACGCTCCAAAATAGCCTGCTTGAGCAGGTCAAAGTCATGAGATAGATGGGAGCTTTGATGCCAAGTAGTTTGGTCCACCAAGAGCCAGTGGTCAGCTTTTTGACTGCCTTTGAAATGGGCCTTCAACTTATCTAAGAGTCCATCATCAGCCTGACTGGCTTCTAGTGCGGCCAGAATCTGGCTCTGCTCTTGCTCTTGGAGCAGGCCAGCCGGCAAGACATAGCGCCGGTCAATTTCCCAGCCTCCCCCCCCTGGCCCTGGATGGCATAAACTGGCACGCCGAATTCCGATAAATCATCCATATCCCGTAAAATGGTCCGTTCCGTCACCTCAAAACGTTGGGCCAAGATTCGAGCCGGAATCCGGCCATGAGCCAACAAATAATGCAAAATTCCTAAAAGACGGCCTGCTTTCATCCTATCACCCCTTTTATCCTATTATAGCATAGGCTCTAATGCCCAAAAAGCCTCCCTAACTCGGACCTGTCATCCAAGCGAGGGAGGCTCATTTAGTTAAGGTAAGAGGATGCCTAGCAGGAGCCATGCACAATACAAGCTAGCCACTAGGACAAAGGATTGGACTGACAAGACGAAGGTTTCGCGCTTAACTTGTTTGCCGCGGAAGGCCAGGACCTTAGGCCAGTGGAGAGCCAGGCCAACAAAAGTCACCAAGCCCAGACTGGCAGACGCCCAGTCAAGGCCAGGCCTAATAAGACCAGCCAGGGCAGAACTTGCAAGCCAGTATAGAGGGCTAGCGCTCGCGCTTTGCCTAGGTAATAAACTAGGGTGAAGCGGTGGTTACGGATATCCACTTCCAAGTCACAGGTATTATTGGCCAGCATAATGCCGGCAATCAGGCTGACCAGGGGCAGACTATAGCAGAAGAGCTCCAGGGTCAGGGCCCAGTTCCAGCCAATGGTTACCATCCCGCCCGTCCAATGGCTCCACAGCAGCTGGTCGTAGGCGGTCATGTAGACGGCTAGGAAGAAGATGCCAAAACCCATGGTCACGCCGGAGAAGACCTCGCCCAGAGGCAGGCGCGACAAAGGCATAGGCCCATAAGTATAGCCAATCCCTATTAGGAAGCAAATGCCTCCAAGCACTAGCAAGAGGACATCCGTCCGGCTGACAATGACTAGGGAGACGATAACCGAGAAGGCCAAGAGGCCAAAAATAATCCGGACCATTTGCCCAAAATCTAATTGATGGGCCCCAATGACATTTTCGCTGGTCTTGTAATCCAGGTCCACGGCCTTGTGGTAATCAACGGCATTATTAATGGCCGTCGTACACATATCAAAGCTCAGCACCGCCAAAGCGAAGAGGCTAGCATTAACCCAATTGAAGCGCCCCAAGCGATAATAGGTCCACAAGAATCCCGCCAGCATGGGAAAAACGCTGGCCACCTTGGTCCTGAGCTCAACAAATTCAAAGAAAATCGCCAGTTTCTGCTTAATCTTCAACAAGATGATACCCCTCATTCGTTAGTTGGAAGCTATCCTTGAGGCCAGAGGTCACGTGAACCCCGTGATCCTTATCAATCAGCACCGCTTCAACCCCATCTAGGCTCTCAATAAAGGCCAAGCCATCCTTGGTCCCCAAGAGGAAGAGCGTGGTCGACAGGGCATCCGCCTTGAGCGATACTTTGGTAAATAGTCGCCCCTGATAGGTCATTATCCACCGGATAGCCCGTCTTAGGGTCCAGGATATGGTGATAGCGGACACCGTCCACTTCCACATAACGTTCATAAATCCCAGAAGTCACGACTGTCCCGTCAATGACCCGCTTGGTTCCCACAACTTGCCCCCGGACCTCATCAGGGTCTTGAACCCCAACATTCCACCCCTCAGGACTGGATGGCGAGGTGCCCATGACGATGACATTACCACCTAGGTTGATAATGGCTGTATTGACCTCATGTTTGGCGAAGATATTGCGAATACCGTCAGCAATATAGCCCTTGGAAATCCCACCTAATTCTAGGGCCATGCCCTCTTCTTCCAGACGCACCGTTTGGGCTGTTTCATCTAAGGTGATTTTGTGGTAGTCAATCTTAGGCAGGGCTGCCTGAATTTCTTGGTCGCTAGGCTTGCGCGCATCCACATCGCCAATCTTCCAGAGATTGGACACGGCCCCGATGGAAATATCGAAGCGCCCGCCGGATATTTCCGCCGTTTCCAGGGCTTGCTTAATGATGGTCAGAGTGGCGGGATCAACCTTGACCGCCTCATGGCCTGCCGCCTGGTTAATGCGGTAGACATCCGACCCTTCCAAGTTGGTAGAGAGCAGTTGCTCCATTTGGTCCATGTAGTCGTAGGCTTCGGTCATGGCCGCTTCGGCCTCTGAGCCCTCATGGAAAATTTGCAGGGTAACGGCCGTATGGAGCTTGGTCTCAGCCCGCATGAGGGGCGTGGTCACCACTGGTAAGGGCTCCGAAGTCGCTTCTGAGCTGGCACTGCTAGCAGACTGGCTGGTGCTATTGCTGGACTCCTCGGCACTGACCCAAACGGGACTCAAGGAGCCTAAGATTAAGAAGCCCAAAGCCAAGCCTTGCATAATAGTTGTTTTCTTCATACTTACTCCTTTTTGGTGGCAGTTTATCTGGCCTACCACCTAGCTAATCTTACCTGATAGATCAGGCAGGCTCTGCTTGGAGCCATAAAAATAGAGGCCGGGAACAATCCCAGCCTCCCTTCACTTCTTATTATTCGCCTACAACGGCTGCTTTGATGACTTCTTTTTCACCTAAAGCGGCTGCTTCTAACAATTGTTTAGCATAGGTCTTGAAGGCGTTAGTTGTGTTGGTTGCCCCAGTCACAACATCTACATTGGCATTGCTAGACTTAACTAAGGCTTCGTTTAATTTCTTAACTGCATCAGCGTAAGAGACTTTAGCCTTGTCAGCCATCATCTTGTTGTAGTCAGCATCTTCAGACTTACGTTTGCCGTCTTTGTACATGTCGTAGTCTGCTTTTTCTACTTTACCGTCTTTGACAGTGAGGACGAACTTGGTAGTCCAGCCACGTTGGTCAGCTGGTGCTTCCAAAGTATATTCGCCATCTTGAAGTGGTAATTTAGAGATGTTGACTTCGCCAGTCTTACCTTCTTTGGCTTGTTTCAAAAGAACCTTAGTAGAGAAGAAGAAAACTTCGCTGGTGTGGCTTGCGCCAGTCACTACATCAGCCTTACCGTCTTTGACCAGGCTTTCGTCTAATTTCTTCATGGCTTCAGCCGCAGAAACTTTGGTTTCTCTTTCATTTTGTCGTTATATTCAGCATTTTCAGACTTCTTCTCGCCCTTGTCGTTGACATAGTCGTAGTTAGAAGAAGCAACTTTGCCGTCTTTAACCACGATGGTGTGGTGGAGTTTCCAGCCACGTTCGTCAGCGTCAGACACAGCGGTATATTCGCCGTCTTTCAAGTCTTTGACTTCAAAAGTAGTGGTTGCAGCTGGTTTAGCATCTTCCGCTAAAACTACGCTAGATAAGCTAGTCCCCAAAGATAAGACTGCTGCTAAGAGCATGGTTGATTTTAACAATGATTTTTTCATTCCAATTACCCCTTTACTGTATATGTTTACATCTTATAGTTTAACGCAATTTGGGCCTCATGTCCATGACAAGCCCCTCTTAAAAGTGTCCTCTCATCACTTGATTGAGTAAGTTGACTAGTGCCTGGCTCTCTTGCTTGCCCCCGAGTCCTCTGAGTCGTTTCTCAGCCTTGGCCAGATAGTTGTCTACCAGGCGCTCCGTCTCTGTCAAAGTCCCTAAGTCCACTAGGGATTGATAAAGTCGATCTAGCTCTTGCTGGCTCCAAGGTTGACCCCGCTCCTTAAGTTCTTGACGCAGACTTGGATCCGCCTGCAAGCCTAGAATTAGGGGCGCTGTATAGATACCATTTTGGACATCCTGCATACGAGGCTTGCCACTGACCTTGGCATCCACCTGGTAGTCTATTAGATCATCTCGGAGCTGGAAGGCCATACCAATGGCTTGGCCTAGGTAGAAGGCCTGGCGATTCTGCAGGGCTGACTGGCTCAGGCTATAGTAGCCGAAGAAAGTCGCGGCTGCAAATAAGAGGGCCGTCTTGCCTCGAATCTGTCGTAGGTAATCATACATGGTCATGCCCTGACGGTATTGGTTGGCAAGTTGGTTAAGCTCCCCAATCAGAATCCCCTCCATCACCCAGGCATCCAGAGGATTGCGGTCAAATTCCTGTTGGCTCTTTTGAATCAAGCGAGCCGCATAGGTCATAAGATAGTCTCCCGCATAGATGGCTAGGCGGTTGGACTTTTGAATATGGAGGGCCTCAATGCCCCTGCGAGTATCCGCCTCATCAATGACATCGTCATGAATGAGCGTGGCCAAATGTAGGACCTCAATGGCTGCCGCAATATAGCGTTTGGACTGGGTGATGCCTTCTGGGGTCAGCTGGGCCATGGCCAGACAGAGGCCGGCCCGCAGGTACTTGCCTGGGGCATCCATATAGGCCAGAATTTTCTCCCGGACATCCGGGATTTTAAGCTGGAGCTCTGACTTCATCAGGGCTTTGACTGCCACTAACTCCTCTTGAATACGTGGCAAAGACTCCCATATCGGGTGAACCATGGTTGGCCTCCTTTCTCGAAAGTGGGAGGAGACTAGCTCCTCTTACAAAGCAAGGCCCCACGCGGGGGCCTCCTTATTACTTTATTATTTAGGCTGGTGGCCCATAATGGTGACTGGTTCGGCCATAGAGCCATCGATCCAGCTTCTTACCTAACCAAGGCATTACCCAGTAGTCCAGACCAAAGGCCCGACCAGAGCCATTCATAAGGGCGATGGCAACTGGAATAAACCAGATGTTAACCCAGTAGAACATACCTGAGAGGCAGAACATAGTAACCAAGACCACCGTCCCGGCATTGATTAACCAGACGAAGAGACCTGCAATGAGGGCCAAGCCGATTAAGATTTCCATAACGGTCATGAATTTTTGCATGAATAGGGCCATATCGCGGTTAGGCACGAAGAAGCGCATAATAGCCGCGAACCAATCTGGCATACCGTCCAAGACAGGTTTTGGACTTTCCCCATAAGCGTAGCTGAGGCCAAAGACAGCATGGCTGGCTTGAGCCACTGCCCCTCCGGCAGCGCTAGCTGCAGAGCTCATCGCTTCAGAAGTACCACTAGTAACAGCTGAAGATACGGAGCTCACAGCTTCAGAGGCGCCAGAAGTCACAACAGATGACATAGAGCTAGCTGCCTCAGATGCCCCAGAAGTCACAGCAGATGCTGCAGCATTTGCAGTTTCTTGTAACCAGGCAAATGGGAAGACAACCTTGTCCCCAAACCAGTTAGTGGTCCCCCAGAGGCCGAAGGCCTTCTTAAGCCCTTCTAAGAGCCAGACAGACCCGTAGAAGAAACGCAATGGTACGGACCAGAGGATGTTACCGTGAGCAGCTAAATGCCCGCGGAAAATGTTGCGTTTGTCCTTAATCTTGAAGAACTCATGACGAACATAGGTCCACATGTAGTAGAAGGAACGAATGGTGAAGAAGTAGAGCACATTGACTAAGTGCTTCATCAACATAGCGAAGAAGCCAGTCAAATGCCATTTGCCCATGAGGAAGGCCACCCCGTAACGGGAGCCAATAGAGACCATAAGCCATCGTATTTACCCTTGTAGGCGTGTTTCTCAGTTCCTTTGATATCGGCAATGATGTTGTGGGCCGCGGTTTCCCCAGTTTGTTCAGCTGCCTGAACGATTTGAGGCGTTGGACGACCGCCTTCATTTGGATCTTCATAGTAAACCAAGTCCCCTACCACATAGATACCTGGGTGGTCCTTAGCTTCCATGTATTGGTCAGCCACCAGACGGTTAGCTCGGCCAGTCTCTAAACCAAAGACCTTGGCTTCGGTATTACCTTGCACCCCGGCAGTCCAGATTGTGGTGTAGCTGTCGATGGTCTTGCCTGAGGCCAACTCTACGTTATGCTTGTTAACGGCTTGAATCCCGTCACCAGTTGAGACTTTGATACCAACTTTGGTCATGTAACGCATGGCCTTGTCTTGTTCCTTTTCAGTCACCATAGCCAAGATTTTTGGCGCAGCTTCTACCAAGTGAACAGAGAATTCTTCTTCATCTAAGTGGTAATCCTTAGCTAAGCGAGGTACCCATTCGATCAGCTCACCGACCATTTCAACCCCAGTAAAGCCTGCACCGCAGACGATGAAGCTGAGTAAGGCACGACGTTTAGCTTGGTTAGGTTCGTGTTCGGCCTTGGCACAGCATTCCTTGATGTGAGCTCGAATGCGCTCTGCTGCCGCCAGTGACCAGAGGGTAAAGCCATTTTCCTTAACACCTGCGACGCCGAAGTCGTTAGCTTCGCCACCCATGGCTAAATCAAATAATCATAATGATAGCTGTAGCTTTCACCTTGGACTGTCTTAGTGGCTTCATCAATCCCGACCACAGTGTCTGTTACTAATTGTACTTTTTTGTATTTGTTGAAGATACGTTGTAAGTCATACTTGACCGCGTTAGCTTCCACACGTCCCCCCGCTACCTCATGCAATTCAGTCATGTAGGTATGGTAGGCATGCTTATCTACCAAAGTAATCTTAACATCCGCGTCATTCTTGAAGGTCTTACCCAACTTACGGGCGGCCGAGATACCGGCATAACCGGCACCGACAATGACGATTTCTTTCACGCTCAACACTCCTCACTCTATTTTTTGATACTATACATTATACGGCTAAAAGCCTATTTTCTCAACGATTATTGACTTTTTGCTAAATATTTCCCATTACTATCCTTAAAGATAGTGCTTCAATTGTTCCAGTTCTTCTGGCTTAAGTGGCCGATAGGCACCAGGGGCTAGGTCCTGGTCTAAGACCAGATGGCCCATGCGCAGACGGTGAAGCTGCGTCACCTTGACACCCACCGACAGGAACATCTTCTTGACTTGGTGGAACTTGCCCTCACGAATAGTCAGGCGAGCCCGACTTTCTTGCGGACCAGAGGCCTCAATTACCAAGTGGGCTGGCGCACAAGGACGATCCTGGTCAATCAGGATACCTTGGGCAAAACTGGCAACATGATCCTGGGTCAGTGGGCCATTGACCACCACCTGGTATTCCTTCTCCACATGGTATTGGGGATGCAACATGCGATAACCCAAAGGACCATTGGTGGTCAGAAAGACCAGGCCAGTGGTAGACCGATCCAAACGCCCTACTGGGTAAAGGCCTGGTACCTGGTCTTGAGGGGCTAGGCAGTCAATGACCGTGGTGAAGCGGTCATCCGTGACTGCCGTTAAGACTCCCTGAGGCTTATGTAATAGCCAATAGGTTTCAGCCGGCTGGGTCAAGATTCTCTCCTGGACCTTGATTTCTTGTAGGCCAGGATCCACATTACGATTGGGCCTACGCTCCACCTGGCCATCGACTTGCACCTGGCAACTCTTGAGCAGTCGCTTGACTTGATTACGGGAACCCAGGCCAGCCTGATTCATGACTTGATCCAGACGCACGACTAGTATTCCACGATGGTGATGTTACCATCAATATATTCTGCCAAGAAAATTTTGGCCACATCTTCCTGACCTGCTTCTGCAATAGCTTGCATGAGCCATTCTTCGGTCTTATCAATCGAATCCAAGGTCTTATATTGAATATGCCCGTCTGTAATCAGAGGGTACTTAGGATTCTCTTCACCGTAAACCACAATATTGAGGCTGCCATTTTGTTCGATAACGGCCCGTTTAACTTTCTTGATAGAGTAGATATTCTGACTACGCAATTTGAAGGCCAAATCTTGAGCTGTTAGACCTGCTGCTCGTGTCGCTTCCACATCGATGACGCCACGGCTAATCAAGTCCGTTGGTTCCCCGTCGATGGTCTTCTTAAGGACTTGGTTGTGGGTCTTAAGCCACTTGAAGCTCAGAACCAGCACCAGCCAAATCATGAGAATAATCAAAAATTGCAGCACCGAAATACCAGGGTTATAAATGACCCCACCAATAATGCCCCCTAGGACATAGTTTTGGACTTGGTCACTGGCAGAAGCTGGCGCCAAATTGCCCTTACCCGTCAAATTAATAACAACCACTAGGGCCAACAAGCCTAAGGCTAGCTTAATGGCGATATCTAAAAATTTAATGTCATGGCTTTACCTCCACCAATTCAATCTTAGGCACCTGAACTGCCATTTCCTCAAGGATATAGTGCCCTTCTTTATCGATGATGGTCCGATAGTAGCGGTCACCGGACTTAATAATGCCTCCGTCGGCCGCTGCTTCCGTATTGAGGTAGAGCTCTTGAGGCGTCGTCCCCAAATCTTCAGCCACCTGTTCCATCAAGTGACTAGCCCCTGAATATTGGCTAATGGCTGCTTGCTTGGCTTGCGCATCTTGCCAACGGGTGCCAGCTAAGATAAAGAAGCAGAGAATCCCAATGATGGCTAATTCTTGGTACTTAGAATCCTTGTTGCGATGGTAGTAAAACCATATGGCCAAGCCAATTAAGATAGCTAAGCCAACGAAAATAGTCAATTGTAACCAGTCCGTTAAGTTGATTCGACTTTTCATATAGTCATAAGAATAAAATTTCATGGCATAACCTCCTTACGCTACACTATTATAGCGTAAGGAAGAGGTATGGACAAGCTTACAAACTCCGTAAAACTAGGCTAATCCCATTGCTATCGGTTACTTGCCAGCCCCCTTCTAGGACTTGAACTTTAGCTCCCAAATCTTGGGCTCGCTTGACGATGGCGGCCTCTTCTTGAGGCGAGCTAGCGACAATACTAAAGTGCTTAAGTCCTGCTTGGTCTGGTTCTTGTGGCGCTAGGCGACTGCCTGCCCATTGGTTGGCAGCTAACTGGTGGTGATAGGTCCCAGAGGACATCCAAGCCGCTGAAGACATCTGGAATTTGGTCTCCATGCCTAGCACTTGATTCCACCAGACAGCCGCTCGCTTACTGTCTTGGACACTGAGGTGAATATGGCCAATGCGCGACCCCTCAGGCATTTTATAGGGCCCATCTAGAGGCTTGGCACTGTCATAGACGCCTTGGCCGTCCATTTCCAGGGTCACGCCTGGGATGCGGCCATCCAGCTCAATGTCCCATTGGCTGATTGGCTTATCGCGATAGACTTCAATGCCATTGCCTTCCGGGTCCTCTAGGTAAATGGCCTCAGAGTAGCCATGGTCTGAAGCCCCAATCAGTGGCAGGAACTGCTTGATAGCATGGACTAGGAAAGTCCCCAAGTCCTCCCGGCTTGGCAGGAGATAGGCTACATGATAAAGACCATAACGGGCTTGGCTTTCATCTGGCGCGCTCACGGCTTCTAGGTAAAGCAGAGGCCGGTCACTGCCTTGAACGCCTAAGCCCACACGCTCAGGGCTTTCTTCTAAGATAGCCATCCCTAAAGCCTCTTGATAGAAGGCCACCATATAGGGCAAATTCATCACATTAAGTGTGACAGATTCTAAATCAAATGTTTCTTGATACATGAAAAACTCCTTTCGTTGGGATAGAGAAATAAAGACATCTCTATTATAAAAAGCTTACCCTACTAATAACCAGTAGGCACTTTTTGCAGACTTACTATCTTTTGGGATAGAATTAAGCCCCGATAAGCCTACCTTTTGGGCTAGTCCTAGAAGTTTCTAGCCTTCTTCACACTTTCTTTATATTCTCACGGCTAGTCCTGACCAAAAATCCCTAGCCTAGACCCTGGCTTCATGTTAAAATATGGAGGACTAAGAAAGGAGCCCTGCCATGCATCACGCAGCCTATTTTTACCTAGAAATGCATACCCATGAATTAACTGTCCCTTACACCAACAAACCTCGTCGTATTCGGGTTCTCCTACCTAAGGATTACCAGAAGAACGAGAACAAGTCCTATCCTGTTCTCTACTTCCATGACGGCCAGAATGTCTTTTACAGCCGCGAATCCTTCAGTGGCCACTCCTGGAAAATCATTCCCGCCATCAAGAAGAATCCTGACATCCCCCAAATGATTGTAGTCGGAATCGACAATGATAACGAGAATCGCCTCAACGAATATTCACCTTGGCCTTTCACCAACACCCCGATTCCTGAAGGAATGCGCCTTGGGGGCAAGGGCTTGAATTATGCTGACTTCGTCATGAATGTAGTCAAGCCTTTTATCGATAGCCACTACCGGACCAAGCCTGACAAACGCTACACAGCCATGGCCGGCTCTTCCTTGGGTGGCAATATCACCCAATTTATGGGCTTGGAATATGCGGACCAGATTGGTAACCTAGGGGTCTTCTCTAGTGCCTCCTGGTTAACCGTGGAAGCCTTCAACCGTTACATTAGCCGTCAAAAGCTAGATCCTAGCCAACGCATCTTTATCCAAGTGGGGACCCAGGAAGGGGACGACACCGACCGCGACCTGACCCACGGTAACATGAAGCAAATCTACATCAACGCCTCCCTCAGCTACTATCAACAATTACTGGCTGGCGGCATGCCCCAGGACCGACTCCAACTGATTATTGCGGCTGATGCCACCCACAGTGAAGAGGCCTGGGCAACCTATCTACCCGATTGCCTACGTTTCCTAAGCGAAGAATGGTAGGCTAAAGGCCCCTGACCCTAGCAGAAAGGATGGATTCCCTATGAACTATATTGTTATTTCTCCCTACTACCCTGCTAACTTCCAGCCCTTTTCCTATAAGTTACGCCAGCATGGCGTCAATGTCCTAGGAATCGGCCAAGAACCTTATGACCAACTCAACCATGAGCTCAAAGCCACTCTGACTGAATATTTCCGGGTGGATAATCTGGAAGACCTGGACCAAGTCACTCGTGCGGTCGCCTTCTTCTTCCACAAATATGGACCGATCGACCGTATTGAGTCCCACAATGAATACTGGTTGGAATTGGATGCCGGCTTGCGTCAGCAGTTCAATATCTTTGGCGTCAAACCCCAAGATTTGGCCAAGACCAAGTACAAGTCCGTCATGAAGGAATACTTCCGCAAGGCTGGCGTACCGGTCGTGGACGGTCGTGTGGTTAGCCAGACTCCAGAAATTGAGGCCGCCGTCCAAGAATTAGCCTGCCACTGATTGCTAAACCTGACAATGGCGTGGGGGCTGCCGCTACCTACAAACTCATGACGCCAGAAGATGTGGCCCAATTCAAGGTTACTTGGGGCGAATCCACTCCTTACTTCCTGGAGCAGTTTGTCTCCTATCCAACGGTGACGACTTTTGATGGTCTGATTGATGCCGAGGGCAATATTGTCTTCGAAACCGGTCTGACCTACTACTACCCACCACTGGAATTAGTCTTGGATCGTAAGGACAACGCCTTCTATATTGAGAAGGAAGTCCATCCTAAGTTGCGCGAATATGGCCATGCCATCATCAAGTCCTTTGGCATGAAGGAGCGCTTCTTCCATATCGAATTCTTCCGGACGCCGGACGATGACTTTATCGCCATTGAATACAACAACCGCCCAGCCGGTGGCTTCTGTATCGACATCTACAACTATGCCCATGATATTGACCTCTACGATTATTGGGCTAAGCTAGTGACAGGCCAAGAACTGCCAAAGCAGGCCGCCCATGGTCGCTACTGCCTGGCGGTAGCCCGTCGTGATGAGCATACTTATGTGGCCAGCCACCAAGACATCCTGGATCGATTCGCTGACCAGATCAAGATGACCGCCCGCATTCCGCAGGCTTTCGCTGATTTACTTGGGGACAGTCTCTATGTCATGACGACCCCTTCCCGTCAAGTTGTTGATGATATGGTCCGTTTTGTCGGCCAACGCGTCTAAGCATCTCAAATATTAGGGGGCTCCTGCCCCCTTTTTCTTCACTAGAAAGGATTCCTCAACATGTACATTCACCATGCCATTCTCCACATCCTGGATAAGGATGCTGGTAATCTCTTCCTATCCCAGGAAGCTATGGACTTATCCTCGCCCCTGATTCGGACCTACCTGGATAAGATCCTGACCAAGGTCCAAAGGCAGAACCCAAACGCGCTAAGCTAGAAGCGGACAGCGCCCTCTGGGCTAGTCTCAAAGATGACCAAACCAGCCTGATTGACAAATCCACTAGCCTAGCCGATAAGCTATTCGATTTGATTGGGCCAGCGGAAGAAATCGCTGCTGCCGACTATCTCTTCTTCGAGGCTAGTGATGACCATGAACAGCGCTATTTCGGCCTGATACGACTGGACTACTCTAGTCAGGTGACGCATTTCCTCTCGGCCGAATCCCAATTAGTCAATCAACTGGTCATGCACCACGCCATTCTCCCTAGCCCCACCCAGACGCCATCGGAATTCTTCTTGCTGAACTTGGCCACTGGTGACTACCAAATTCTAGAGAAGCAATACGTCATCGAAGGCAAACGCTGCCTCTACCTATCCGAACGTATTCTGGAAATCGCCCCACCTCAAGCGGCACCGCAGCAAATCAAGCAAATCAAAAAGGCGATCGCCGATACCGCCAAGCAATTTGACCAAGAACCTTATCAAGCCCTGGCAACTACTCAAAAGGTCATTCTGCAACAGTTAGAAGAGGACCATGTCATTAATGCGGAAGAAATCACCCGCCAGGTCTTCAAGGACAATCTAGGCGCCCAGGACGCGGCGCGTGAGGCCTTAGTCAAACGAGAAGTCCCAACCAACATTGCAGTCAACAACGTGCCCAAGTATGAGAAGAAGTACGCCAAGCAGAAATTCAAACTGGCTAATGGCATCGAGCTCATGGTGCCAACTGAGCTCTATGATGACCCTGAAGTCATTGAGTTCATTAACAATCCAGACGGCTCCATTTCCGTTATGATTAAAAATGTCGACACCATTGTCAATGCCTTTAACGGCTAAGAAAAAAGCCTCTGGCTGATGAACTGAATGTCATCCGCCAAGGGCTTTTTCTTATTAGCATGAAATTACCAGATAGTCACCCGGTCTTCAGGTGCCAAGTACATGGCGTCGCCGGGCTCAATCCCAAAGGTTTCATAGAAAGCGGCCAAGTTCTTAGGCGCCATATTGGCCCGTAACTCACCTGGCGAGTGAACGTCAATGTTGAGGAGCAGGTTAACATACTCTGGTCGTGCTTTGCGGCACCAGACGCGGGCCCAGTTGAAGAAGAAGTCTTCCAGGTCTGCATCCGGCAGAGCTTGAGCTGCTTCAAGGGCGCAACTTAGGCCACCCGCATCCGCAATATTTTCAGACACGGTTAAAGTCCCATTAATCTTGCCGTCGCCAAATGGAATCCCATCCCAGAGCTTGATCATCTTATCGGCCAGGCCGTTGAAGTGAGCCAAGTCCTCTTCTGTCCACCAGTTAGACAAGCTACCGGTCTCATCAAACTGGGCGCCATTATTGTCAAAGGCATGGGAGATTTCATGGGCAATCACAGCCCCAATCCCCCCATAGTTGGCGCTGGCTGATTGTTGCAGGCTATAGAATGGCGCCTGCAGAATAGCCGCTGGGAAGCAGATGAGGTTATTGGATGGATCATAGTAGGCATTGACCGTGTTGGCACTAATTTCCCAGAGGTCGCGATCCACTGGCTTGTTCCACTTGCTGAGGTTGTAGCGGGTTGCTACTTTGGTGAAGTAGATGGAAGCTTGGAAGAAGTTACGGTCGCCGACAACTAATTCCTCATAAACTGGCGGAATCTTGTCTGGATAGCCCACTAAGAGGTCCATTTTTTGTAACTTGAGAATGGCCTTTTCGCGGGTCGCAGGGCTAAGCCATTCCTTGGTCTCTAGGCGTTTTTGGTAAATGGCAATCATGTTCTTGACCATTTGGGTCACGTCTTCCTTGGCTTCAGGGCCAAAGTAACGTTGGGCATAGAAGTCACCTAAGACTTGGTCGAAGGCTTGATTGACATGGCTGTAGGCCAATTTCAAAAGGTCTCATGGCTGGGTTGCCGGTCAAGGCCTGGGTCATACGGTGGCTGATGGCCCGCGCTTCTTCAGACAGATAGCTGGTCGCACCCGTAACCAGACGCAAGGTCAACCAGGCCTTAAGCTCGTTCAAATCAGCTTGATCCACAAGTTGCTTGAAGGCCTCGAAGAATTTAGGTTCGCCCACGTTTAGGGTCTCAGGCAAGCCACCTAAGACGGACTCCAACACTGCCTTGAAGTCGATTTGGTCGGAGTAGGCCGCTACTTGATCCAACTTGCGAGGGTTGTGGAAGACCACATATTCTGCCGCTTCTTCCTTAGACAAGGTATAAGGGGCTAGACGAGCATCAAAGGCCATACCGGCTGTCACCAGTTCCACTGCTTCCTTCACATCTAAGCCTAATAAAGCCAATAAGTCCAAGGCCACTTGGCGGTAGACGGCCAATAATTGCTGACCTTGCGCATGGTCAGGCTCATAGTAGGTCCGATCTGGCAAAATCAAGCCTGGACGGCCCAGATGCACCACATAGCGATTGGAATCAGCCATATCTTGGATCACGCCTAGACCGAAGGGGCCTGGTAGGCCTTCTAAAATACCGGTCTTAGCCCATTCAGTCAGGTCAGCCACTGAGGTCAGTGCTTGGATGCGGTCGATGTAAGGACGCAAGGGACTCATACCTAGCGCAGCGCGCCCTTCCTTATCCAAGGCTAACTGATAGTAGGCCACCATTTCCTTTTGCATCTTGGTCAGTGACTGAGGCTGATTAATCAAGTCGGCCAAATCCTTCATTAGGTCGGCTTCTACCTTGTCGGCCAAATCTGAAAAGCCACCCGTTGTGGGCTTATCATCTGGAATCACGGCGGTCTCTAACCAGGCCCCATTAACTGCCTGGAAGAGGTCTGTCTTAATCAGATCACGTTCTACTTTATGTGTCATAGCACTTCCCCTTTTCTTATTTTCTTAGCTCTATTATAGTCTTTTTGCCTTCTTAGGACCACTCAAACGATTAAAGCATAAAAAAGGACTAGGTCTACCGACCTAGCCCTTAATGCTTAGAAACTACTGTAAATGTATGGCTGCACGCCTCCGGTATCCTTAGCCAATCCGTAGATGACGAGGATCATAATCAATACATAGAAAATCGCAATCCACAGAATGAGTTGGAGAATTTTGGAGGATTTAATCTTGTTTACCATATTCATAAAGATCTTTTTCAAGGCGAGTCCATCCTTTCCATCCTAAGTGCAACATATCCTGCATGACATAAGGCTCATAATCATCATCCTGGTAATCATAATACTTGATACCACGTTGATTCAGCACTTGCTTGATTGCCTCATAGATAGCCCGGCGGTCTTCCTTAGGGAAGCCGGTGTAGTCATACCACTTACCATTAACGGGTAGGAGGACGACACGGACATCCACGCCCAAGTCTTGAGCGATGTCGAGGAATATGTTCAAGTCTTTCATTTCTGGTGAATCGGTGACGTATTTTCCTACATCACTGTTCTTAAACTTCTCTAAATCTTGACCAATTTCATTGGTGTAATAATGATTTTCAACCTGAAATTCATTATTGTTGGTCTTGTCTGCTGCCCCTTCTTGCTCAGCAATGGTCTTATAACGTTGATCCCAATCATAGTCAGGCGTCTTGTCACCTGCCATTGGCAGAGGATCTTTGTCAGTTAGGGCATAGCGGATCTTGTTCTTGAAGACATCGAGCTGGTAATGAGCCCGCGCCCACTGGTTCTCAAACCAATTATCTGGCTCGTCTAGCAGAGCCTTCTTATAGCGAGCCAAGGCATCGTGCACTTGGGGATGCTGGGTTGAGGCTTCTAGCAGACGATCAATAAAGGCACGTTTGTGTTCTTCCGTCACCTTAGGATTACTTAAGGTATTATAAACATGCTCAAAAGACAGACGATAGAGTAAGGCGTTAGCTGGTACGCCTTCTTTGGTAAACCATTGCAGGGATTCCAATAAGACCGCTTTTTGTTGAGGCAAATCATCCCCTACAGAACCCAAGATGGAGGCCAAGGTAAGGTTGCGATAATTCCCGCGGCCAATTTCCATCAGGTGAAAGTCCTTGTAGTTAAATACCACGCTAGGGTCGAAGTTTTCCTTGAAGGTTTGGACCAACTCTGAGGAACCAAAGACTGTTAAGGTCTGGGCGTCCATATTCTGAGTCAAAATGTCCTTACTCTGGTTCTTCTCCACTTGTCGGCCGTAGCGAATACTGTTATCTGGTACCTGGTAGGCCCCGGACAAGGAAGCATTGAGGCCAATCATGCTGACAATGGCTAAGCAAATGGCATAGACTAAGGCCTTCATTTTAATCATAAAGCAGCCACTCGTTTCTTAACGTAAGCCATGACCCGGCGTGGCGTATCAATCTCTTCATAGGTGACTTCAGTTGGCGCCGTCGCGAAGCCGAAGACTTCTTCCATCCGCACCAGCATTTCAACGAAACCTAAGGAATCTAAGAGCCCTTCGTCACGGAGATTGATATCCAAATCCTCGCGAACCACTTCATCTTCACACAATTCTTCTAAAAGGCTTAATACTTGTTCTTCCATACTCTCACTCCTAACCTTGTCCAAATCCTAGCCACTTCCCTACGACTTCTGGAAATTTATTGGAGAAGATGAACATCCCCAAGACAACCAATTGTAAAGTCACTGCCCAGCTTACTAACTTGTAGAGGGAGTGGTTTTTGTATTTCTTATAAAATTTTGATTTCTTCTGATAGGCTTCAAAGCCAGCCATTAAAACCCCGTGGTAACAACCATAGAGGATGTAATGGAAGGAGAAACCATGCCAAAAGCCCATGAAGAGCATATTGGCCATATAGGCTGCCATGGCCCGATTGAGCCGGGTCTTGAAACGCTTATGACGAATAAAGTTCATCATGACGCGAGAGAAGACAAAGTCCCGCAGCCATTGGGATAAGCTAATGTGCCAACGATTCCAAAAATCCTTGATATCGATGGCCAAAAAAGGTTGCTTAAAGTTCATTGGGGTCTCAATCCCTAGCAGGTTACTGAGCCCGACCGCCATGAGGCTATATCCAGCGAAGTCAAAGAATAAATAGAAGGTATAGCCGTAGGCGTATTTAATCAAATAGTAAAAATAATTGCCAACCTGTAATGCCGACAGCCATTTGAAAATGACGGCAGCAATGACAAATTTGTAGACAGCCCCGAGTAACAGTCGATAACTGCCTAGCCCCAGCAGTTCCCAATAGTCTTTCCAGTCCAGAATTTTCTCCGTATCCGCCACAAACGCTTGGAGCGATCAATAGGTCCGGCACTGACAACTGGGAAGAAGAGCAGGAAGCTCAGGTAATCGACCAAGGACATTTCCTTAATGAGGCCGTCCTGAGTCTCTAGCAGAATCTGCACCACTTTAAATGATAGGTAGGAGATGCCGATAAAACCGAAACTGTAGAGAGGCCAAATTTCATGTAGCTTGGCTAGAACCAGAGGCAAAAAGGACAGGTAGACTGGCCACTTGATCTTAGGGTGGCGAAATTGATATTGAATCAAGCCATACTGAAAGACTAAGAAGCCGAGCGAGACCGCCAAATGTTGGAGATCTGCGCCGAAGACACCAGCATAGATAATCAAGGAGCCTAGGGCCAACCAATATTTGATTGGCCACTGGCGCCAACGAATTACCAGTCCGCCTAGGCAGAAAATCGCTGCTATCAGAGCAAACTTTTCATCGCCAAAGTAGGTCATAAGAGCCCTCCTAAGGCCTTCCGGTCGACCTTGCCATTTTGATTAAGGGGTAGGCTATCCAGAAAGACGATTTTCTTAGGAATCATGTAGTCTGGCAGGGTTTGCTTCAAATGCGCCTTGAGTTCACGCACCGTTTGGAAACGTTGCTGGATGACCTGGTCATAAACCACAAAGCTGACTAAACTTCTGACCCTATCGCCTTCGTATTTAGGTAGGGTGATGGCTTGGCCGACCAGAGGATGCTTGATTAGGTTGGCATCAATGTCCTCCAGTTCAATCCGGTAGCCATGCCACTTAATTTGGAAGTCAATACGTCCATTACAGAAGAGTAAGTCATCTTCAAAGTAACCCACGTCCCCTGTCTTATAGGCAGGTTGACCACCGACTTGGCCAAATTTTTGGGCCGTCAATTCAGGTTGACCATAGTAGCCTTGCGCGACTGTATCCCCAATGATTTGGATTTCGCCTTGGCCTTCTTCTGCCTCTTCTAGGGGCAGCAACTTGACCTGACTGCCAGGACGGACACGCCCAACCGGTAAATTGTCCGGATAAGCGTCAATGAGGCTTGGTCGATATCCACCCAGGTCATCATAACTGTCGATTCAGTTGGGCCATAGGAATTATAGACCTTGGCCAGCGGGAAACGATCCAAGAGGGCCTGAGCCGTACGCGCCTGAAGTTTCTCACCGCAGAAGGCGAAACGTCTGACTTGGGGCAGCAGTTCTTGATTGAATTGCGGATCAGCCAAACAAGTGTCCACAAAGGACGGCGTAGACACCCAAGTGGAAATGCCCGACTGCTTGAGGCAGTCGAACAAGGCCCCATAATTACTTAACAAGCCCTTGTCCAATTGGTATAAGGTGGCACCCATACAGAGGGCAGGGTAGACGCTCATGACCGACAGGTCGAAGGAGTAAGGCGGTTGGCCGATGAATACAGGTCTCTCTCCTGGTTGGGCTGGAATCAGTGGCAGATACCAAGTCAAGAAATTGTCTAGGTTCTCGGCTGAGACGCAGACCCCTTTTGGTTGGCCAGTTGAGCCAGAGGTATAGATAATGTAGGCTGTCTCGAACCCCTTAACCGCCAGGTCATCAGCCGGCGCATCATAGCTCCCCGCCTGCACAAGGGCTTGAGCTTGGGCTAAAGTGACTTGCCGGCAATCGAGTGGCAGGTCTTCGGTCGTAAGCACCAAAGGCGGCGCCAACTTCTCAATAATAGTGGCCACCCGATCCAAGGGCATGGACAAATCAATGGGACAGTAGGCATGACCTGACTTAAGGCAAGCCAAGAAATAAACCAACATGTAGGGATGCTTATGTCCGTAGACAACTAGGGGTGAACGGTCCTGGCCCAAGTTTTCATGCAACCAGCCTGCTAATTGGTCAACAGCTAGCCACATATCCTGATAGGTGAGTGTTTGGGCATCCTGATTCAAACGATTCAATTGGCAAGCCAGGACCTGTGAGTTACGATGGCCTTCAATTGCTTGCATAAATTTCAACATACTCACTCACTCCAAACATTTCCTTGTTCTCTACTAGAACAAGTGATTACTTTTCTACAATTCATAGTTTACACCACGTATATGAAAAAGATATGAAAAACTCCACCACATTCTGCGAAGATGTGATTTAAGTATAAAAAGAGCTACTCACTAGCAGCTCCATCTAATTCTGTTGGCGGGGCTGGGTACTTGATGGCATTCTTACGCAGTTTATCCGCAATAATGTCGTCAATATCCAGGCCTAAATTATCTGCCAGCATATAAGTATAGATTAAACATCTGCTACTTCTTCTTTAATATGTTCTAAGTCTTGACTATTAGCTTCCTCAGGCGTCCGCCATTGATAGATTTCCATCAATTCAGCCGCTTCGATTGCAATCGATATAGCCAAGTCCTTCTCATTATGATAAGGTCGCCAATGACGTTCATCGCGGAAACGATTGATGGCCGCCATGGTTTCTGAGCTTTGTTGATTCATTCTCATCACCTAGTCTTGGTCTTGCTCTAGCTGAGCCATGAGCCATTCTGCCCATTGCTGATTGATGAAGAAGCCACCACCGTAGCGGGCTAGCTCCTGGGCAAAACTGTCCTTGGTTAGGTCATACTGGCCCTGGTCAAAGGCCACTGTCGCGACCAATTCATGGTCATCCCCTAGCAGAAACTGGGCTTTGCCTTCCTTGGTCAATGCATAAAGAATATGCTTAATTGGCTGGTCTGGCATTTGTTGGTGGAAACCAGCAAAGACCAAGTATTTTTGTAACTCTACAATGCGGTCATCTAGACCCGCTTCATGAATTTGAATCTTCTCCCAGAGATTAGGCAAGCCGTGTACAATCCGGATAGTGGTGACAGCCATCTGTTCGGGGGTGAAGGTGTCCTTCAATACTTGCACATCTTCTTCAAAAAAACTAGGATCTGGTTCGTAGAAGAGGACAAGGCCCTTTTGTAAATCTTGATAGAGGAAGCCGTAATCCGCCATGCCCTCATAGCCACACTCAGGACATTTTACTTTGAAAAATTCCCCAGACAGAATGGCTTCACGTTCCGGCGACTGGTCAGTGACATCGATTGTTTCATAGACCTTGACGTCGATTGGTGCCTGACATTGGTGGCAAGCCACTTGCTTCACATCATATTGAGACATTAGGGCACTTCCTTTTAATTTTCTTGACCCTATTATAACATATTAGGCTGGACTTGGCTCGTTAAAAGAAAGCCTCGCACCCCGTAAAAGCGCTATCTTTATTAGATTGTTCGCTATTATTTAAGTAAAGAAGCCAACCAAAAGATAATCAAAAAATAACCGACTGCTTGAGTATTTTTGCCAGATAGCCCCCTCCTAAACTCCTTCATTTCTCACTTCTTGCATTTCAGCTCCCCTCTCTTACCACTTAAGCCCCAATTTTGACCACTTAGCTTCTTTATCAACGCAAGGGCCAAACATCATGGTAAGATAAGCCTGTAGTAAAGGAGGACACCCCAAATGTTAATTCAAACCCAAAACTTAACCAAACGTTACGGCGATAAACCGTCGTACAGCAACTCAACCTATCCATCCCCCAAGGCCAATTAGTGGCGCTCTTAGGTCCTAACGGGGCCGGTAAATCCACCACCATTAAGATGTTAACCGGCCTCTTGTCCCCTAGCGAGGGCTCCATCATCTTCCAAGGCCAACAGCTTTCACGCTCAGACTATCAACGTCAACTGGGCGTGGTCTTCCAAGACAGTATTTTAGACCAAGACTTGACCGTTGGCCAAAACCTCTTGAATCGGGCCAAATGCTACCGTAACTTTGAAGCCAGCCAGCTGGACTTCCTGATTCAAGTCTTTGAACTCGAGTCAATCTTGAAGCAAAGCTATGGCACCTTATCTGGCGGTCAACGCCGCCGTGTCGACATTGCGCGCGCCCTGGTCCACCAGCCCAAATTCTTGATTCTGGATGAGCCCTCAACCGGCTTAGATATCCAGACCCGTAATGTCATCTGGGATGCCCTCTTGCGCCTACGCCAAGAACAGGGCCTGACCATTCTCTTAACCACCCACTACCTAGAAGAAGTTGAAAATGCCGACTTTGTCTACATTATTGACCACGGTCACTTGATTGCAGCCGACACAGTCAGCCAGCTCAAAGCTCAATATGCCTATGACACCCTGAGCTTAGACCTTGAAGATCCTCAAGCCATAGCCCAAGAGCTTGCCCCCGACTACCAAGTCCGCCTAGATGGCCCGCTCTTGAAGGTTGACCTCAAGCCTGAGCAATCCGTCTGGCCCCTCTTAGATCGTTACCGCCCACTCATTAAGCACTTTGAATACCATCGCGGTAGTGTCGATGACCTCTTTATTAATTTAACCGGAAGGGAGATCCGCTAATATGTTAAACTTCACACTTCGTTGCCTTCGCCTCTACTTCATCCAAAAGAGCCGTGTCTTCTTCTCGCTCTTAGGGGCCCTCATCACCTTCATTCTCTACCTAGCCTTCCTCAAGGACAACATGGCCTCTTCATGGCCACAGTTACCAGGTGTTAACACCTTCTTGGATTACTGGCTCTTAGGGGGTATCTTGGCAATCGTCGGGGCGACCACTAGCGCAGCAGGCCTCAGTCAAATGGTGGCGGACAAAGAAAGGCGTCCTAGCCGACTTCCTCTTAACTGATTTAAGCTATAATCAAATGCAATTTGGCTACTTCCTAGCCAGTGCCTTAATCAGTTTGATTATGCAGGTTCTTTCCCTAGTCTTATTATTTACCTACTACGCGCTAACGGCGGGCATGACCCTATCAGGCTTGCAATTACTCCAAGTCTTGGGCGCTATGGTCTTATCAGCCCTAGTTTGGACTAGCTTCAATGTCTTGCTCTTTGGCTTTGTCAGAAGCGTGACTAGCTTCGGCCATGTCATGTTATTACTATCCACTTCCCTTGGTTTCTTCGCTGGCGTCTACCTACCACTAGGGCTCTTGCCACAAGCAAGCCGTTGGGTCATTCAAGTCACCCCAGCCCCTTACTTCTCCTCCCTCTTCCGTCACATTCTCCTGGCACCAACGCAAGAAGCCATGACCCAGCAGGTGCCTGACTTCATGTTACAACAAATCTTGCGCCACACCGGTGTCGGCTTGGATGTCGGTTTCTTAACCAGCGCTAGCCAGGAAGTTCTCATTCTCCTAGGCTTCGGCCTCCTCTTCCTCATTCTCATGCCAATCTTAGGCAAATTCAGTCGCAAACTAGCCTTACATAGTCTATAATAAGGGGGAAGACGCTGTTTTAGGAGGAAGTCCCTGTGAATATACGATTTGAGCCCAATCCCCAACTCGCCCCTGATACGGTCAATGTGACGGTGGAAGCGGCTAAGCTTAACGCAGAGGCCCTGCAAGTCCTGCAGCTTTTGGAAGAAAATCAAAATGCCTCTTCTGGCCTCACACGGCTTCCGCTCCTAGTCGACGACAAGACCATCATGGTGGCTAGTCAAGATTTGATTGCCATGGAAGTCTACCAGAATGAGTTGACCGTCTACACTCAAGAGGCTACTTACCTAGTCAAAGGCCAACTTAATAAGATGTTGGAACGTTTAGACGGACGAGACTTTGTCCAAGTCTCCAAGAGCGCCCTGCTCAATATCAACCATCTGCACACACTTGAAATGGGATTTTCTGGCAATATGGTGGCCTTACTGACCCACAAAATCAAACTTGGCGTTAGCCGTAAATACCTGCCAGCACTCAAGCAAGCGCTAGGCATGGGAGGGATATAAGATGTTAAAAACACATACCTTAGCCTTCGTCAATGGCCTTCTGATTGGCTCACTCACCTATCTGCTCTGTACCTTGGTCTTCCTTCGTACCAGCACCATTAGACCTGCCGAAGTCGTCACCGTGCTCATTATGAGTGGCCTCATCGGCCTTGTCACCCTCCACTATCGGGAGTGGGAAGAAGATCATAACCTGACCTTGGCCTTGCTTCTTCATTTCGCTTCTATCCTTATCATTGTCGGTATCACGGCCCTCTACAATGGCTGGATTAGCTTTTCTTGGCAGGATTTACTTCCTTTTGTTGGAGTTGTCTTGGTCATCTACATCCTAATCTGGCAAGGTATGATTTGGCATCGCCGCTTGGATGTGGCGGCCACCAACCATCTCATTCAAAAACGACGTCAAAAGTCTCACTAGCTAGTAAAATAAGCCCTCCCTAGGAATCCTAAGGAGGGCTTGTTTTTTATTGATAGTAAGCTGAACCATTTTGCAAGATTTTACGCTGGCAATAATTTTGTAGGTTCTCTAGCTGGCGTTGATGCTCATCCGTTCCAAGACGGTAACTTCTGCCTTGGAAGGTCAGGACCAAATTCAAGCTCTTAACCCGCGTTTGGCCTGTGCGGCCCACACGATAACGGTGCATCTTGACCTTGACTAAATCCGACCAGGAATGACGATCCTCGCGATCTCCTACGCTAATGGCAACTTGGCTGCCCAAGTCTCGTATGACCACTGGGCGGCGCCATATTTTCTCATATGCCCACTGAACTAAAGCCGATGACCCTAAAAGCCAAATCACGAAGACTAATAGCAATAAGGCTTCATGAGCGCCTTCTGGCGTCCTTTGCCAGAGCCAATCGAGTAGGGAAAGTAACCCCCAGCCTAGCAAGGACATAAAGACCAAAATCAGCCCCACAATAGACCAAAAACGCACGCCATAGACATGGCTAACCCGCAAGACCTTGCTGAATTCTAGCTCTTTATTTTCATGATGTGTCTCCATGTCTGTGTCGCCGTCCTTTCATCTAGACTTATTCTACTCTAGTTCAAACTTTCCAGCAAGTGGTTGACTTGCTTCTCTGTGCCTATTTGGCTTTCTTAGCCTTTTTGCGTCTATTCCTTATTTTACTCTCACAATAATGTTGGAATTTTGTCAAATCTGTTATATATTCATCCGTCCATAGGCGATAAGTTCGCCCTTTGAAATCAGCAATAGAGTCATGGTCCTGGTTACAGAATAACCACCTCTCTTGTTAGATCCAAACTCCGCCTTGACCTTGCGCAAGTCGTCCCAGGCATGACACCTCTCTCGATGGCCTACCTTAATGGCAATTTGACTCCCTATATCGCGCATGGTAACTGATCGGCGCCAGATTTTGTCATGAGTCCGAATAATCAACGGAGCCGCTATAAAGGGCCAGGCAAGAAGCATACATGAGCCTAAGACTGGCTGCCAGCTTCTGGGTGAGAGCTCAAACAAGAAAAGTAGTCCCCAGCCCACTAAGGACATAAAGATTAGCACCAAGACCAGACCGGACAAAAAACGCACCCCTAAAATTTGGCTAACCCGCAAATCTAGGCTTAATTTCTTCATAGCTCGTTCTCCCGTTCTTTCATCTAGGCTTATTCTACTCTAGTTCAAACTTTCCAGCAAGTGGCCAACTTGCTTCTCTGTGTCTATTTGGCTTTCTTAGACTTTTTGCGTCTATTTCTTATTTTACTCTGGCAATAGCGTTCCAGGCTTCTCAAGTCTTCTATATGATCATCCGTCCCAAGGCGATAGGTCCGCCCTTTGAAAATCAGCACCAGATTTAGACTCATGACGGGAGAGGCGTAGTATCTACTTTGCCCTTCAGTCGACACCTTGACCTTGCGCAGGTCGGCCCAATCATGGCACTTCTCTCGGTGGCCAACCTTAATGGCAATTTGACTGCCGATATCGCGTATGGTAACCGGTCGGAGCCAGAGTATGTCATAAGACCACCGAACCAGAGGAGCCGAGATAAAGGGCCAGGCAAGATAGAAACATACGCTTAAGACTGGCTGCCAGCTTTTGGGGGAGAACTCATATAAGGAAAGTAGCCCCCAGCCCACTAAGGACATAAAGACTAGCAACAAGACTAGAACGGACAAAAACCGCACCCCAAAAATATGGCTAACCCGCAAATCTAGGCTTAATCTCTTCATAGCTAGCTCCACTCTCCTTTCACATAGGCTTATTCTACTCTAATCGCCTCTTTCTAGCAAGAAGAAGACGCAAAAAAGACCGCCTCAGGCAGTCTTTCTTGCTAATAAAATGGATTGAGTTGATAGGTGTAGGTTTTGTGACTACGCCCTCGTTTACCGGCACCCGCATGGCCAAATTCCAGGAAGGTCAGATACTTCTCCTGACGCAATCGGAAGGCCGTCATGCCCACATGGCGGAATTGGGGATGATTGAAGACATCGAAGATGGCCCGCACATCCTTAATGGTGAAAGTACTTGGCAGAAGCGACAGAACCGTCGGATGGTACTCCAACTTATTGGATAGACGTCTCACTGCCTTGGTAATAATCAGCTCGTGGTCGAAGGCCAAGTCATGAATGAAGTCTTGGCTCTCACTGTCCACTAGTAGGAGAGCTCCTGACTCGGTCACGGAGAGATTAGCCCAGCAAATGTCGCTTGCATCATCCCCTGCCACCGCCTCCTGGCCGCTATCATAGGGCAGGTAGACGATATGGGCCACCGAGACCACCCAGGCCCGCGGATCGCGACCTGGACTGGCAAAGGTCTCCAACTGCTCAATTCGCAACGGGTCCAAGGCAATATGGGTTTCCTCTAGCACCTCACGAATGGTAGCCTGAGTGGTATCTTCGTCTGGTTCGACAAAGCCACCTGGCAAGGCATAGTGACCCAAGAAAGGATGGGCCTTGCGCTTGACCAAGAGCAATTGTAGTTGGGGCGCCTCCTCTGGGTCAGCCTGATACCAACGTAAAATCACATTGTCTACTGTTAAGGCTGGTTTGGGATAGTTGGGAAATTCCTGTTTTTGGTACCAGGTCAAAAATTCTTCCTGGCTGGCCTCAGTCTCATAATAGTGCTTTTCGGCTTGAGGGTCCTTAAATTCAGGCATGAAGTCCCTCCTTATTGATTGGCCTTGGCTTGTTGAATCCAACGGTACATCCCAACAATACTGTTAACTGTAAAGAGCATAAACATGACCACAATATCAATGGATTTCTTTTCATCCCACCAGAGGTAAATGGAAAAGAGATTGGTAGCAATCCAGAAGACCCATTGTTCAGCATAGAGCTCGGTCATTAACTTCTGACCCACCACATTGGTCCCATCAGTCACAGAATCACGGAATGGTCGATTAGCACCGATAGATTTGTAAGCTAAGCCCATAAGTAGCCAAACAATGGCAGTTTGAGCTAGAGCAATAATCCAGTCAACCAAGCCCATGCGACGAGACTTAACATTAGTAGGTGTGTTTTCTACTTGATGAGTTTTTTCTTGGCGCTTACGGTCTGCCATAAGCCAGACATAAAGGCCAATCGGTTGCATAACTACGAAGTAGGCATTAGTTAAAACCTCTCCATAGAATCCCCTACCGATAGCCAAGAATAAGTAAATACTGGTCGTAATGACACCAAAGAAGTAGTTAGATTTACGCCCTTCAGCTACCAAAATAACGTTAATAACCCCTGTAATAGAGGCGATAAAGCCTAGCAAGGTTGAATCTGGGTCGCGCAAAGCAACAATAATCGGCACAATAGACATAATGATTAAGTAAGCCCACTCCAGTTGAGTACGGCCCACTACTAAGTCCTCATAGATGGCCTTAATGACGCCAGCAAAGCCTAATTTCTTGGTGTCGCCGGCTAAGACTTTGAGGTTGCGCCCCGTAACCTTATAGCCTGATGTGCAGTAATCGTGGAGCTTGGCCCACTTGGTCTTAAAATTTTCAACAATTGACATGTTCTATACCTCCTGATTCAATAAGCTTGCAATTTCAATTTTGGCTGTTTCATAAAGACTTTCGAAGAAGGTCTGGCCCGGCTTAGGATTACCCAAGTAGACAATCTTGTCAGCCAATCCCGCTTCTTCAAAGAGCTGGATGGTTAGAGATGTGAAGGCATCACGGGTTTCTTCATCCGCCATGGTCATATCCCGAACCCCGTCGTCCACATAGTTAGATTGTGGCAGAACAACAAAGATTTTGTCCCACTTTTCCTTCTCAATCATGGACTGGTAGACATCCGTTAAGGCTTGGAAATCTTCCTCAGACAGACTGTCCTTGAGGTAGTACTCCGCATAGGCCATGGTAATGGTCGAGTTGGTATCGGCGATAATTAAACCATTATTAGCTGGCGAATCAATCAAGTCCGAAGTCTGACGGAACTGGCCGGTAAAGAGATAGGTGTAGTCGTTCTTGTCCAATTCATCATCTAAGACATTGTAGCGTTCCTGATACTCGCGGGCATATTCCGGTGACCAAGGGCAACCGAAGAGACGTGATAAATCCCGCGCCAAGGTCGTCTTACCATTAGAAGCAGAGCCTGCAATGAGGACATTGGTCGAGAAGAAACGGCGGAAAGGCTTGGCAATTTGATGCCAGTGCATCCGAGGATTACTCCGAATCATGGTCCCGGAAATCTTAATTAAGGATCGGTCTACCAGAACTACTTCCCAGTCAGGGCGCAATTCATTAATCTTGTCCTTATACTCTGGTTCACCACAGTAGACCATAACCTTAGCTTGGCCACTGAAGGTCACATACTGAGCAATGGACTCATCGAGCTTAGCTAGCCACTCTACCCAACCATTAGGATAGGCCGGAATATGATTCTCATCTAGCTTATCGACAATGACCAAGTCATCGTAGCGGAAGGTCTCGCGTGTATAACGGAATCTCTTGCGCAGGCTAAGCCCAATCAGGTCGCCTCGATCTCCATCATAGCCTGATACGATGGTTAGGACCCCATCATTGTGACGCTTGGCCTGGTTAATAATATCAATATGCCCAACGTGTAGTGGAGCGAAAGTCCCAAAGACGATACCAAGGGACGTCACATTCTCTAACTTCTTTCGTTTTACCATTCTCTAACCTCTTTTGGCCTATAAAGTTAGATGCTAACTTTAATCAGACCTAAAATTAAGTCAGACTCTAACTTTAATTTTCCAAAAATTAAATAAGTTAGACGCTAACTTAATTTAACTATAACACAATTGACATATAATGTCTACTGCTTTTCAGAAAAAGTCGCTTTATTTCTGAATCAATTTGGTATACAATGGTAGTATGAATCACTTTAGGCTCGTAAAGTTTGTTGTAACCTCACCCTAACAGGGTTATGACATCGACTCGTAAAGGAGGCAGAATATGCGGATAGGCATGGTCTTCGAAGGCGGCGGGATGCGCGGCTTATATTCAGCCGGTGTCCTCGATAGCCTGATGGCAGCCCAAATTCCCGTGGATGAAATTGTGGCTGTGTCTGCAGGGGCCCTTTTCGGGGTCAATTATGTCAGTGGTCAAATAGGCCGAGCTTGGCGTTATAACCAGCGCTATCTTGGCGACAAGCGTTACATGAGTCTGAGCTCTTGGCTTAAGACTGGTAACTATGTCAACAAGGACTTCGCCTATTACCAAGTCCCAATGACACTTGATCCTTTCGATAACGAGCGCTTCAAAGCTTCCCCGACCCGCTTCCATGCGGTGGTCACCCATGTAGCCAGTGGTAAGGCCGAATACGCCTTGATTGAGGATGCCTTTGACCAAATGGAAGTCTTAAGAGCGAGCTCTGCTCTACCCTTCGTCTCTAAAATGATTCAGCTAGACGCCAGCCCTGATCTAACCGGCGGCGCCTATCTCGACGGTGGTATTAGCGATAGCATTCCAGTTCATTACGCGCGCCAACTGGATGTCGATAAGTTAATCGTGGTCCTTACCAGACCCGCCTCTTATCGGAAAGCCACCCGCACCAATCCACTCTATTCAATCGTTTATCGTCGCTTCCCAGCTTTGGTCCAAGCCCTCAACCAGCGTGGTTATCACTATAACCAGACTCTGGACCAGATCGAAACCATGGAAGCGCAAGGCGAACTTTTCGTCATACGCCCATCTGCCCACCTTGAAGTTGGCAGATTCGAACGTGACATTCGAGTTCTCGAGTCACTCTACAACTTAGGTCGTCAAGATGGACAAAACCAAATAAATCCCCTCGAAATTTACTTACAAACGTAAAAAGGAGATATTTATGGTTAAAGTTATATTTGTTTGCTTGGGCAACATCTGCCGTTCACCAATGGCAGAGGCTATCTTCAGCCATTTAGTGGCGGAGGCAGGTCTGAGCGACAAAATAGCAATCGATTCCGCCGCGACCAGCCCATGGGAAATCGGTAAACCCATGCATGAAGGTGCCCAAGAGCGCCTCAAAGCTGCCGGTATTCCGATTCCAAAGCATGTCGCGCGCCAGCTCAATCTAGAAGATATCAAAGCTGATTACATTATCGGTATGGACGAACCCAACATTCGGGCTATCAATTATCTGATTGGCGCTCGCCCAAGTGGTGAAGTCAATATGCTCTTGCACTATGCAGGGGAAGAGACCCAAATTGCGGATCCCTGGTATACCGAGGACTTCGATACTGCTTACACTGAAATCTATCGTGGCTGCCAAGCTCTCTTGGCTTTCTTACAAAGACGTTATCAGTTTAACGAAGAAGCCCCTACGATTTAATTTCTGAACTTAAGGCCTCCTGACAAGCTTGCCTGTTCAGTCAATCCCCTAGTCGTGTCTCTGTAAGCCGACAGAACCACCCTAGCATCGGTTGACTGCCCAGCAAGCCCCTCAGGGGCTTTTTATTTTGAATCAAAAAAAGCGAGCCCCTTTCCTGAATAGTAGGAAAGGGGCTCGCCTATTTTATAGCTTGCTTCAAATTAGAAGTCTTTAATTCTTCGCTTTGACCTTGCGCTCTAAGGCTACAATGGCCATGGCTAAGCCCATGAGGCTGGCAGCTAACCAGAAGAAGCTGTCGCTCTCACCGGTCTTAGGCAATTGACGTCCACCTGGACGGTTATTTGGCCTCGAGAACCATTGCCACCAGAATGTTCGTTGGATTGACTAGCATCTGGGTCGCTTGATTCTTGGCTTGAAGCTGGATCATTTGAAGTCTCGCTTGAGCTTAAGGAACTAGCGTCACTTGAAGTTTCACTAGAACTTGACTCACTTGAAGATTCGCTAGCACTTGAGGCGCTAGACTCGCTTGATGCCTCACTAGAACTTGACGCACTAGATTCGCTTGAAGTCTCGCTTGAGCTTGAAGAACTCGACTCGCTTGAAGTTTCGCTTGAGCTTTCTGAGCTGGACTCGCTAGACTCTTCCTTAGCCTTAACATTTGGTTGGTAACGTGCAGTGACGCTAATACCAGATTCATGTTGGAAGACTACCTGAGCAGCTTGTGGTTTACCCACAAAGTCCTCATTTGGTTGGAAGGTCACGAGGCCGGTTAATGGATCCACAGTGTAAGTCCCAATTTGCTTTCCATCTGCATCCAGAGCTGGCACAGAGCTTGCATCGGTTGGTACTTGAGTTGCTGGATCTACCAGGCGGGCTGGTTGGCTAGCACTTGGCGTGATAACTTGGCCGCTGACTTGATCTCTAGCTCCTAGCTGACCAGTTTGGGCCTTGCCTTGCACATCTTCAGATTCAGCGTCAACTGGTACGATATCTAAGACATGCGGTGTGTAAGTCCCTTTGGCTGGAGTGCCGTTAGTATCCACACGGACGATGACAACTGGACTTGCTGTGCCGACGAAGTTAGCTTCTGGTGTGAAGGTGATGGTTCCGTCGTTGGCTACTTCATAAGTACCTTGGTCCTTCACTGTCAACTTCTTGCTACCATCTTCGAAAGTTGGCGCAACAGCTGGATCAATTGGCACTTGGTCGTGACCAGGCGTAAAGCTTGGCTTACCTGTTTGGACTTGGCCCTTGTTGCCATATGACTCAACTTGGTTACCAGTTGGCGTTACAGGTGTCACAGTAGGTGTGTAAGTGGCAACAACTGCAAGGGCTTGGTCATTAGTAAATTGAACCTGAGCTGGAAGAGGAGTTCCAACAAAGTCCTTATTCGGTGTAAAGGTAACTTGACCAGTTAGGCGATCTAAGACATAGGTCCCAACTACCTTACCGTCAGCATCCTTAGCCTCTAATTGATCATTGGCTACTGGCTCTTGAGTTGCTGGATCTAATAAACGAGCTGGTCGCTCAGCACTTGGTGTCAGCGCCTTGCCTGTCGTTTGATCTTTGGCACTTGGCTTGCCAGTTTGTACCTTACCTTGGATGTCTTCAGAAGTCGCATTTTCTGCTACTAGGTCTAAGACATGTGGCACATACTTACCTTCTGCTGGAGTCCCGTTGACATCGCGACGGATGATGGTTACTGGATTAGCAGTCCCGACAAAGTCAGCTTCTGGCGTGAAGGTAATCACACCCTCTGGCGTTACGGTGTAGGTTCCTTGACCGGCAACTGTCAATTGGTTCTGACCGTTGCTGAAGGTGGCTGGCACGCTATCATCCATTGGTACGCTAGCGTCCCCTGGGGTAAAGCTTGGCTTACCTGTTTGGGCTTGACCTTTCAGGCCATAGCTTTCTACTTGGTTACCGCTTGGTGTTACGCCCGTTACACTTGGCGTGTAAGTAGCAGTCGCTGGGGTGCCGTTAGCGTCTTTGGCTTGAACAGTAACTGGGTCTGGAACTCCTACGAAGTCTTTCTTAGGTTGGAAGGTAACCGTGCCAGTCAGTGGGTCCAAGGTGTAGGTCCCGACTTCTTGGCCATCCTTAGTAGCTGGAAGGCTAGTTTCAGTGACTGCTTTACCTGCTACTACAAATTGAGCTGGTTGATCTGCATCAATCTTGATTGGCACGTCAGGGTGTCCTGGTGTGAAGCTTGGAGTGCCAGTTTGACTTGCTCCTTGTAAGCCACTTGAAGTTGCTGGGCTACCACTTGGAGTAACAGCTGTCACGATTGGGGTATAAGCAGCAGTCGCTACTGTCCCGTTGACGTCTTGGCGTTTAACAGTGACTGGGTCTGCTGTCCCGACGAAGGATTTTTCAGGGACGAAGGTCACAGTGCCATCTTTGGCAACCGTGAAGGTCCCTTGCCCTTCTACCTTCTTCTCAGTAGAACCATCTTCGAAAGTAGCGTCAACCGTGTCATCCATTGGTACCTTATCTGACCCTGGTGTAAAGACGAGGGTAGCAGATTGGGTCTTACCTTGAATGTCGGTCGTAGTTTGATTGTCACCACGTGGTACGACGGCAGTGACGGTTGGGGTGTAGCTTGCCTTGGCTGGTGTGCCGTTAGCATCTTTAACCTCAACTTGGATTGGTTCTGGGGTGCCGACAAAGTCCTTGTTAGGTTGGAAGGTGACGGTCCCAGTCTTAGGATCAATGGTGTAGGTCCCGACGGTCTTGCCGTCTTTGACAGCTGGTAAGCTAGTCTCATTGACTGCTTGGCCTGTTGCGGGATCAACTAAGCGAGCAGGTTGCTCATCATTGATGGTGATTGGCACATCTGCATGTCCTGCTTCAAAGCTTGGCGTACCTGTTTGGGCTTGACCTTGCAAGCCTTCTGAGGTGACGCCAGTTCCGGTTGGCGTAACAGGTGTCACAGTTGGTGTGTAGGTAGCAGAAACGGCTACCCTGTTAGGGTCTAGTACTTGGATGGTAGCTGGTTGAGCAGTTCCGACAAAGTCCTTGTTAGGTTGGAAGGTAATCAGGCCTGTCTCAGGAGTGAGTGTATAGGTCCCGATAACCTTGCCATCTTTGTCCTTGGCGTCGATTTGGCTAGCATCTGAGACTGCACCATCAACCACAAATTTAGCTGGGTTTTGAGCAGAAACTTGGATAGCTTGATCCGCCCCACCATTGTTAGGGTCTGGATTGTAGGTGAATTCTGGTTGGCCAGTTTGAGCCTTACCTTGGATATCTTGACTTACCTTGTCAAGGCCTTGACGGCTAGTTGGCAAGACAGTTGGCGTATAGTTAGCCTTTGCTGGGGTCCCGTTGGCATCCTTAACTTGAACTGTCACTGGATCTGGTGTCCCCACGAAATCAGCTTTAGGTTGGAAGGTTACTTGACCTGTCTTAGGATCTAAGGTGTAGGTCCCGACTTCCACGCCATTTTGCATAGCTGGCAGGCTAGTTTCAGTCACTGCTTGGCCACCTACAAAGAATTGTGCCGGTTGCTCATCGTTAATGGTGATTGGCACCTTGGCATCCCCTGGCGTAAAGACAGGTTGACCCGTTTGGCTAGCCCCTTGGAGGCCACTTGAGCTAACGTCCTTACCAGAAGGCGTCACACCCGTTACATGTGGTTGATAGGTGGCGGTGACTGTCACATCATTAGTGTCATGCGCTTGGATGGTAGCTGGAACTGGGGTTCCGACATAATCCTTGTGCGGCGTGAAGGTCACTTGACCTGTCTCAGAGTTGAGCTTGTAGGTCCCGATGGTTTTGCCATCCGTATCCTTAGCATCAATTTCTTTTTCTTGAACCACTTGACCATCAACAACAAAGACTAGACTGTTGTCTACCAATGGCACAGTGACAGTTTGGCCGTCAATTTGTGCTTGGCCTGGTGCAAAGCTTACAGTTCCTTCTTGGACTTGACCTTGCACGTCAGTAGTTTCAGCATTGGTTGAAGTTGGCGTCGCATCGACAACGGTTGGTGTGTAGGTCGCTTCAGCTGGCGTGCCGTTCTTATCCACACGGACAACGGTCACTGCTTGGGCCGGCCCTACAAAGTTCTTCTCTGGAACGAAAGTAACTGTTCCATCAGCTGCCACAGTGTAAGTCCCTTGGTTTTCTACCTTGAGACTTTCGACCAATTGACCTTGAGTATCTTTCAATTTAGCAGGCACCTGATCATCCATTGGCACATCTGCATGGCCTGGTTGGAAGGTCACTTGCTGCTTTGGCTAGCGCCACGAATACCGGTTGAGGTCGCAGGTACCCCGACTGGTTTTACGCCCGTTACATGTGGCGTGTAAGTTGCCACAACAGGCGTACCGTTCTCGTCCTTGGCTTGGACTTGAACTGGTGCTGGGTCACCTACAAAGTCCTTGTTAGGTTGGAAGGTTACCTGACCATTTTGGTTGAGCGTGTAGGTCCCGATTTCTTTACCGTTGGCATCTTTGGCAGGAATGGTCGTTTCAGTTGAAGCCTGGCCATCCACCAAGAATTGGAGGGAGTTAGCAGCCATCGGCACAGAATAATCTTGGCCATCTACTGCGGTCGTCCCTGGGGTAAAGGTTAATTGACCTACTTGTTCTTTCCCTTGGATATCGGTGGTTTCAGCATCCTGTGCACTTGGTTTAACGGCTAGGACATGTGGAATGTACTTGCCACGTGCTTTGGTGCCATTCTTGTCGACACGGACAACGGTCACGCCGGTGCCGTCGCCAACAAAGGTTTTTTCTGGAGTGAAGGTGACGGTCCCGTCTTTAGCAACACGGTAGGTCCCTTCTTTAGGAATGGTGATTTCTTTCTCGCCATTGTCAAAGACTGCATCCACTTGGTCGTCCATTGGCACTTGCTCATTACCTGGTGTAAATTCTACCAAGCCTGATTGCTCATGACCTTGAACGTGAGTGGTTTCCTTGGTGCTGCCGTTTGGCACAACGCCTACAACAGTAGGAGTGTAGCTAGCATCAGCTGTCATGTCGTTCTTATCCCAAGCCCGAACGATAGCAGGTGCGGCGGTCCCAACAAAGTCCTTGTTAGGTTCAAAAGTGACTTGACCACTTGCTGGATCAAGTGTGTAACGTCCGATTACCTTACCGGCTGCATCTTTGGCATCGATTTGGGTTTCTTCGCTTACTGCACCATCTACTACAAAGCGTAGGCTATTGTCCTTAAGTGGCACTGTATAGTCAGTTCCCCCAACATTGGCAGTCCCTGGAGTGAAGGTCAAGGTAGTGCTTTGAGTCTTACCTTGAATATCTTGGGTCTCTTTGTCTTGACCACTTGGCTTGGTCCCGACGACTGTTGGCGTGTAAGTCGCAGTAGCTGTCTTGTCATTGGTATCGCTGACTTGAACAGTCACTGGATCTGGCGTGCCAACGAAGTCTTTCTTAGGTTGGAAGGTCACTTGACCAGTCGATTGGTCTAAGGTGTAAGTCCCGACTTCCACACCACCGCTAAGAGCTGGCGTTGAAGTCCCGTCAATGGCTTGCCCATTGACTACTAGACGGTAGCTATCAGCCTTAAGTGGCACTTCTACCTCTTTACCCCCAATGGTCACTTTACCAGGTGTAAAGCTTGGCGTGCCGGTTTGGCTAGCGCCTTGAATGCCTTGTGAAGTGACATCTTGCCCTGTCGGCTGTGTCTCTAAAACATTTGGCGTGTAGGTCGCAGTAGCTGGCGTGCCGTGTTCATCTTCAACCTGCACCTTAACTGGGTCTGGTTGACCTGTAAAGTCCTTATTAGGTTGGAAGGTTACTTGACCTGTTGCTTGATCAAGTGTGTAGGTCCCGACTTGTTGGCCATTTTTCAGAGCAGGTGTTGAAGTGGCCTCCGTTACTTGGCCATCCACCACTAGCGATAGCTGTTAGCCTTGAGCGCTACCGTAATTGGTTGGCCATCAATGGTGACGGTCCCCGGTGTGAAGTTAGGCGTACCAGTTTGGCTAGCGCCTTGAATGCCTTCTGAGGTCACATTCTCCCCAGTAGGTAAAGGTAATTTGTTAGTAATCGTAGTGGTGTTACCGTTAGATACGACTTCCTTATAGTAACCAGCTGGTACATTAAGCTCATCCGCGCTGTACTCAATCTCTTTAACATTGGTGATGATTGGTAGGTCTGGAATGGTAATTTCCCAACGGTCTGCTTCCGTGATATCAAGTGGGTCACGGTAGTCTTGGCCGTTTTGCTTGAGCTGAACCTTGATTGGAACCCGTTTGCCTAGACGGTTATTGTCGTCTTCCCACTTCTTAACGACATAGTAAGGACGAACCTTACGTTCATTGGTAATCTCGTAGACATGCTCATCTTCATCTAAGCCAGGGTTAGTAGCATCATAAGAAGAAGTGATATTGTAGTCCAAAGCATAACGATCTGGCAATACTTCACGCACATCGTAGTCGGTCACGTTAGGATCTAACAATTGGCCGTTGTCCAGGCGCTTGAAGATCCCCTTCCAGCCATTGGCTTCGTTCAGGGTCATGCTTGCTAAAACATCGCGTGGTTGACTCTTACGGAAGAGTTCAAAGACTACTTGGTCTAAGTTTCTCTTTGACCCATTTCTTAGCAACTGGAATATACTGTGGTAATTGGTTAACAACCGCATTGGTATCCCCGAAGCTAGTCAAGTCATTGGCATCGCGGTTGGTTGAGAAGAAGTTCGTTGCTTTCTCACGGTTAATGTAGCCGTTAGTGTAGGCAGGTGCCTTCATTGGCACATTGAAGTTGATGATTTCACCCGGCTCTACCACTTCCCCTTGGTTTAAGACAATCTTGATAGCTGTTACCTGGGTAAAGTCAGCGACTTGATCAGCCGTCATCCAGCCATCACGCCCTACTTCTTGGCCTGCATTCTTGGTCATATCAGCAGCGGTATGGTAGTAAACCGTGTATTTCTCTGGTACCGTCAGCGGACCAGTTAAGAGGTTAGAGAATTTACTTGTATTAACATCCCCACTATATGGTAGGCGGTCATACAAGACAAAGTGTCTCATTGGCAGAACAGAGAAGTTCCGTGTTTGCAGACGATAGTCGAAGGCTTCGTCATAATCAGTAATAACTGGTTTGGTATGGAAGCTTTCCCCTTTGCGGCGAATGTATTTAGTAGAAGCAATTTCGGATGGTAGGTTAACTGTGGTTACAGAGGAAGCCCCAACTAATTGAGCTGGTGTCTTACCATTAACTTGAATACCGAACTTATTATCTACTAAAGTAGTAGACTTGATGCCATCAGGGATTGGGTCATATTCATCAGAAATGAAGTAAGCATGGTTATCTTCATTATTATTAGCATTCTGAATCTTACTTGGGATGGCCCCTTCGTTGATGGTCCCTTCTACTAAAATAGGGAAGTTAGGTTTTGTGTCTGAGAAGGCTGGGATGGTCCCTAAGTCAATAATGACAGCCGTTCGACCCGAGTTGTTATAGTTTTCCACTACTTCAACATTCTTAATCTTGCCCTTATCTGCTGCTTCTTCTTCAGTCACGCCCTTGAAGGTTACCCCTTGAGGCAAGACATCAATGAATTTAGCATTACGGTAAGCGCGGGCTGGCGACACAACGAAGTTAGAGAAGACGAGACGATAAACAACTTGTTCACCTAAGGTACCTGTTTGGTTGACTTTGGTGGTTTTGCTGAATTGAACTGTCTCTTCAAGCTTATCCGCGATAAAACGAGCTGATGAGGTCAACTGTCTAGGTCTTACTTCTGATCCGTCTTCTGTTTCCAAGGCAACATCTAAAGTAGCCGTGTTGTTATAGAACTTTTCGTCCGTAAGAAGCTTAGTGTTATATGGGTCTAAGAGGCGAGTCCGGTATTGCAAGGCGAAACCTGTGGTTGGCATATGTTTCTCACCTGCAGGCAATTTAATCCGAATCCCCTTGTATTTACGGGTAGCGGCTACAGCCTCGGTATCTTTAATTTCCCCACTTTGGACCTTGGCAACCTGTTCTTGAACTTGGCCCCAAGCTTGGTCGTCAATATTCTCAATGGAACGTTTGGTACGCGACAGGGTATCGAGGTAGGTCTCACTGCCATCTTCCCCAACCCCATAAATTTCTAGCGGGATATTCAAGGTCCCACTCACGGTCAAACTGTATGGGTACATACGTGAATCTAATTGGGTATCTTCCATTACCAATTGCGTTACCGGCAGAGCGGATGTATTCCGGAAGGCTAAACTCCAGAAGGCTTCCACCACATGGTTGGCTTGTGGCTGCAAGCGGAGTCGGCTAGCATTATTGGCAATCTTACGGAACATGCCGGCAGGCACCAATTCACTCGTTAAGGTAAAGGGTACATCATCATTCAAGACAGTAGCAGGTTCCGATGGCCCTTGTTGGTAAGGAGTCATGGTTAATTCCACATTATTTTTGTGAACGATTTGCTTGTTACCATTTTTATACTTAGCATTTGGGAAGGACAAACGCAGACGTACATTCCGCAAGGTTGTCTCTGCCCCACCTGAAGCTGGGTCTGGGTTGGTTACCGTATAAGAAACCGTCCCATCGCCATTATCAGTCCAGCCTGGGTTTTTAGCTGGATCAAAGGTTGCAGTTAAGGTTTGGCCCCCTACCCCCCTTCATAAGTAGGAAGGGTATCCTTGATGACAATGGTCTCATAGGAGCGGTAGGTTTGATTAGCTCGGTATTCCTGAATAGTTTGGTTGGTAATCCCTTGTGGTGATAAGAAGAAGTAGAATGGCACGTCAGAGGCCTTACTGTTAAGGTAGTCCCCGCCATCAGTCTCCCCACCATAGACGTCTTGTTGGACGAACATATCTAAGGTGTTACCTTTGACTAATTTGCAGTTGTGGCTTATCTGCTTTGACATTAAAGGTCAAGTCAGAAGATGGACCAGCAATGACACGACGGTCTGCTTGGCGAATAGCCACCCGAGGTTGAACGCTATAGCCGTCTGGCGTTAAGCGATCCTTAAACTTAATACTAAATGGGAAACTCCCTGAGGTAGTCCGATCGATGGCGTTAAGAGGAACCGACAAGAGGTAGTTGTCCCCATCTTGAGTCAGAACCCCAGCTGCCTTGGCCACCCCACCGGCCGTAGCTGCCATGGTCTCCACATACTTAGCAGGGACCCGAATCTCAACATAGGCACCCTCTAGGGTATCATTGAGACCTGAACCATCGACTGCCACTTCCCCTACGTGGGAGTTAGTGGTGTACTTAGCATCTGTCCCCGTGTTGTTGTTGAGGCTCATCTTTAAGACCCCATTAACATCTGCGGAACGAAGACCAGTTGAACCAGACTCACTACTTGATTCCTGACTGGATTCTTCTTGAGCTGGAGCAGCTGGCGTTGGACTGGTTGGAGTTGGATTTGGTGTCACCTCCTCCGGCTTGATTTCTTCAGAGCTGACAGGTGCCACGATAGGGGTCGTAGCGGTCTCTTCAGCACTGGCTTCTTGCGCATAAGTAACCACAGTTGGTAGAAGTGTCCCCATAATTAAAAGGACTACCGCCAAGAGATGGTAGAACTTACGCATAAATTGACTCGTCAATTTCATTAAATCCTTCCTTTCTTTCAAAATCGTTACGAACAATAAATTCTTTCGACAACTCATTATACACTATCAGAATGGGATTTCCAATAGCTTATATTAAGATTTCAAAGGCAATATCTGCTAGTTATTTTTATGAATTATTACGATATTGTTGCGACAGTAATAGTCTATACATGTAAAGTGAGCAAAACCGCCTTTTATGCCTCTTTTTTTAAAATGATTTTTTGACAACTCAAACAAGACAAAAGCGTCCTATAGCCCATTGTAACTCCTTTAGAACAAATAAAAAGCCGAGACCTGAGTCTCGACTTTTCTTAGTTTTCTTGATAGAGGACAGTCAGTACCGCATCAAAAGCGTTCTGAGCAGCTAGCGCCAGGCTATCCTTGAAGAGTTGAGGGGCATGGGCGCCCACATGGTCTGAGATGCCCCGAATGTTGAGGACCTGGCAAGCTGAACTTGCCAGCACCTGAGCTAGGGCGGCACTCTCCATATCAGAAGCTAGGAGGCCTGGTTGCCGTTCCAGGATTTCCGCTACTCTCTGAGGATCGCTCATAAAAGAATCTGACGTCGCAATGGTGCCCACATGAACCTGATAGGACTTGCCTGCCCCTTGGAAATGAGCCAGAAGATTAGTCAGCAAGTCAGCTGCGACCGGGTAATCAGCTGGCATTTGCGGCACCTGCCCCCAAGCGTAATTGAAGCCTGTAGCATCTACATCACTATAAACGAAACGGTCACTTATGACTACGTCACCTAAGGCCACGCTTGGCTCAAAGCAGCCCGTCGACCCAGTATTGATGACTAGGTCTGGCCCTACTTGGCTTAAGAGCCAGGCAGCGCAGGCGGCAGCATTAGCCTTACCAATACCAGACTCTACTAAGTAAAGCTGACTAATCCCGGTCCCCTCAGGTGGGTTGACCGCTTCTATGCGAGTCTTAGCCTGTTCAAAGACTAGCTGCTTGGCCCCAAAATGTTGGCGGAAAGGCGCCAACTCTTCCTGCATGGCCGCTACGATGGCTACTTTCATTATTCAGCTTCCTTCCAGACATCTTTAATATCTTTTTTCACTTCTACCTTAGTACCTTCGAATTTTTCCTTGATGAATTCTTGGACCTTAGGCGTGTGGTAGAGTTCCACTAGTTTAAGTAGGTTCTCATCTTTCTCGCGGCCTTTCTTGACGGCGATCACGTTAATGCGTGACTTGGTTGAGTCGTTGATTTCTTCCTTGTAGATGGCATCCTTAAGAACGTTAAGGCCGCCTTCCAAAGCAATGGTGTTACCGATAATGGAGAGGTCCACATCGTCTAAGACACGAACCGCTGTGGTGTCATCAATTAACTTAAATTCTAGCTTCTTAGGATTTTCGATGACATCATCGGGTGTCCCCACGCCATCATCAAAGTCCGGTTTGAGCTTGATCAGACCAGCAGACTCTAGCAAGCGCAAAGCCCGAGTCGTATTGGCTGGGTTATCAGCCAAGGCCACCACGGCCCCTTCCTTGACTTCCTCAATCTTCTTGTATTTCTTAGAGTAAATCCCCATTGGCTCGATATAGGTTGTCCCAATCGGTACCAAGGCATTGTCGGATTCCTTATTGAAGGCGTCTAAGTAACCTAAAGATTGGAAGGCATTGGCATCTACGACGCCATCCGCTACAGACTTGTTAAGTGGCAGGCCCCCATCAATTTCTTTGACCTCAATCTCTAGACCTGCTTTCTTAGCTTCTTCAGACTCAGCAATGAACTTCCAGACATCGTAGTCAGAGCCAATACTGCTGACCGTAACCTTGGTCGCGGCAGATGCAGGTAGGGCCGCACCAAATAGGCTCAAGGCAGCGAGTGTGGTAAGGGTAACTTTCTTGGCAAAACTTTTAATGGACATATGTGATTCTCCTTTGATGGCTGATTTTTGACGGGAGAAGACAAAAAAAGCCCGTCCTCCCCTAGGGAAAAGGACGAGCGTCACTCGTGGTACCACCTTCATTTACCCTGCCGTCACCGACAAGGCCTCTGTGAGTCCGTTAGGACTCTGCCATGGTAACGGGTGCCCCCGTGCGCTAGCTTAACCCAAGCGCCCACTCTGAGACCATTTGTAAGGAGATCCTAGGCTTGCTTCCACCCGCTACAAGCTCTCTAGACAAGGATTGATCCCTACTCTTCTCTTCAACGTGTTTCCTATGTTTTCACTATACCTAAGTCCCAAGCCAGGGTCAAGCTATGCTGTTAGACGAAAAATCTAGCATGTGTTATAGGAAAAAATTATAACCGCTCCATAAACTAAGACAAGCACCCCAACTTGGCCATGGGGTGCTTGTCAATCTTTATCTAGTTAGGTCCTAGAAGAGTTCCTTATAGAAGGCAATGGTTTCTTCCAAGGTTGGGGTGAATGGATTACCTGGTGCGCAGGCATCAATCATGGCATTCTTGGATAGATATTCGAAGTCGAAGTCTTTTTCTTCAATACCTAGTTCGGTTAACTTCTTAGGAATCCCCACTGTTTCAGACAATTTTTCGATTTCGCTAATGGCATAATCCGCACACTCTTGGTCTGACTTGCCTTCAACTTGTAAACCTAAAGCCTTGGCCACATCACGGAAGGCAGCTGGTACGCGCTTAGCATTTTCACGTTCGATTACTGGTAATAACATGGCACAGCAAACACCGTGTGGTAAATGATAAACTGCCCCTAGTTGGTGAGCCATGGAGTGGACATAACCTAAACCAGCGTTGTTGAAGGCCATACCACCTAAGAAGATAGCGTTAACCATGCCTTCACGGGCTTCGATATCATGTCCATCCTTGACTGCTCGTGGCAAGAATTCCTTAATCAATTCGATTGCCCCGATTGAGAGTTTCTTGGTGACACCATAAGCGCCTGGAGTTACCAAGGCTTCTACTGCGTGAGTCAAGGCATCCATACCGGTTGCAGCTGTTAAAGCCGCTGGTTTAGACACCATTAATTCAGGGTCGTTAACAGAGATCAGCGCCAAACTATTCTTGTCAACCATGACCATTTTAACCTTACGTTCTTCGTCGGTAATGACATAGTTAATGGTGATTTCAGCTGAAGTCCCAGCCGTCGTGTTAATGGCTACAACTGGCAAACCTTTCTTAGCTGATTTGTGCAAGCCTTCGTAGTCTTGTGGCTTGCCACCATTAGTTGCCATAACCGAGATACAGCTCGCTGCGTCTTGTGGTGAACCGCCACCGAGTGAAATGATGAAGTCGCAGTTGTTTTCTTGCAAGGCCTTGAGACCATCTAAGACATTCTTACATGAAGGGTTTGGATCAACATCTGAGAAGACGACATAGTCGATGCCTTCTGCATCCAAAGGTTTCGTCACTTTAGGTAAGATATCGCTAGAGGCAATGAATCCATCGGTTACTAAGAGAGCTTTCTTGTAGCCTAATTCTTTGACGTAAGGACCAACTTCATTAATCACCCCTTTACCGATTAAGTTAATAGCTGGTACATAAAATGTTGACATAATTGTTCACTCCTATTGCAATTTTTGACGTGGCTAAAGCACGCCTTTTTTCAAAATGATATTGCCGTATAGGGCGGTCTCCCCGCTTTGGATTACGAGATAAGCATCTTTGGCTTGTTCATAGAAGGCAAACCGCTCAATTTCTTTGATTTGATAGCCTTGGTCTTGAGTCTGACGGTCTAGGATGGCCTTGTATTCCTCCCAAATGACCGGCACCGTTGGGTCTCCTGGCACCACCTGCATTAGACCTGCTTGGTAATCACTGTAAGGATCCAAGGCAGGAGGGTCAGAATGGCATCCAAGAGTTCTGGGACCCCATGACCGTCAGCGCGAATGACACGCTGGCCTAGGCGATGAGCTGGGAAGTTGGCGTCGGCAATGACTAATTCGTCCCCATGACCCATTTCCATCAAATATTTGACTAAGTCTGGACTCAAAATAGCTGGTATATGTTTAAGCATTTATTGACCACCTTTCGTCAATTCCAGGTAGCGAGCATAGATTTGATCACGATTAGGCAAGTCCGCTACCTCATAATCATGTGTTGTTTCACTGTTTTTAATTAAGGCTTGGGCCTCGTGGCGGGTCTTAATCTCGCCCAAGGTTAAGAGTTGGGCTAAGATATTACCCAAGGCACTGCCCTCGATTGGCCCCGTCCGGACAGGACGCCCGGAAAAATTAGCCGTTAACTGGCAGAGCAGGCGATTTTGAATGCCGCCACCCACCATATGAATGGCGTCGATGCTTGTCCGGTCAGTTGCTCCAACTGATCCAAGGTCTGCCGATAAGCAAGAGCCAAACTTTCTAGGACCACTCTGACCACATGTCCCTTGGTTTGAGGGACTGCTTGGTTGGTCAGACGACAACGTTCCTTAATCTTAGCTTCCATATCATGAGGCGAAGCGAAAATCGCATCATTTGGATTAATCCAGGTTTGGTTGTCGGTCACTGCTTGAGCTAATTCTGCCATTTGAGCGAAGGACAATTCCTCACCTTGCAAGCGCCAATCACGTTGCAGTTCTTGCAGAATCCACAAGCCAGTGGTGTTCTTGAGCAAACGATAACGACCGTCGAAGCAGCCTTCATTGGTTAGGCCGGCTGCATAAGCAGCTGAACTCAAAACTGGTTGATCCGACTCCAAGCCTACCAAGGACCAGGTCCCGCAAGAGATAAAGCCCGTTGGTTGGTCGCTAGCATAAGGGATAGCCAGAACAGCCGCGGCTGTGTCATGGCCTGCCCCTGCGATTACGTCAAAAGGCTCAATCTTGAGCTCTTGGGTAATGCGTGGCGACAATTGGCGCAAGATACGCCCGCCTTTAATCACCTGACCAAACCATTCCTTAGGAATTCCGAAGCAATCTAAGACCTGGTCTTCAAAGCTTCCTGCCTGGCTGGATGATAACAAACCAGAAGTGCTGGCAATGGTATACTCGGTTGCCGCTACCCCACTGAGTAGATAGTTAATCAAATCCGGCATAAAGAGGACCTTTTGAGCGATTTGCTTGAGATGTGGTTTTTCCCGCAAGTCCGCATAGAGTTGGAGGACCGAGTTAATGGTCGCTGGCTGTACCCCCGTCAAGTCAAAGAGCTTTTCTGGCGCCATGGCTTGATAGAAGTCTGCTTCATAGGAACCCATGCGGTTATCACGATAGCAGTGTGGCAGGTAAATCATATCTCCCGCTTGATCCAAGTAGGCATAGTCGACACCCCAAGTATCCACCGAAATAGAACGAATAGGAATGTCATCAACTTGAGTCGCCTTCTTGATGCCGCGTTTGATTTCATTTTGTAAGTGTAAAATATTCCAGTACAAGCCATCATTGAGGCTGACCGGTTCGTTAGCGAACCGGTGCACCTCAGTGAGTTGGAGGGTCTGTCCATCGTAAATGGCTTGCATTACCCGACCTGAGCTAGCCCCCAGGTCAATGGCCAAAAGTTTCATGCGCGTCATGGCATTCGCCTCCACTAGAGTTTACATGGTCTTCTTATTCATATAAGAGGTCTTTGATTTCATCAGAGTCGATGTTCTTAGCGTCATACCACTTGGACCCAGTGTCCACGTCTTTTACTTCTTTACCTTGAGCTGCTTCAACCGCTAATTTCACTGCTTGGTAACCGATTTGGATTGGGTCTTGGGTAACAGAACCTACAAAGATCCCTTTGCGGATGGCATCTTGTTGGAGGGCCCCAGAGTCAAACCAACAGCTAAGATCTTGTCTGCGCCTAATTTAGATTCAGAGAAACCACCGTTAGCGTTGATGATGGCCTTAGCTGCAAATTCGTTAGAACCGTAGATCGCAATAGTATCTTCTTTTTCTAAGACAGTAGAAGCTTCTGTCTTACCAGCCGCATCATCTACTTGAGCAGGCACCCGTACTTCGATAATGACTTTAGCATCTGCTTCCGCTACATTGTTCTTGAACTTGTCGTGACCTACAACGGCTACTTTCACACCCTTCTTCTCAAAGAGTTCGACCATCTTGTCGATAAAACCTGAAGTACGTTGAGTGATTGAGAGGGAGTTGGCTTCTTGAGAGATAACCCCAATACGAACTGGTTTGTCTTTGACCTTACCTTCTAACATTGGGAAGAGGTGTTCAGCTGCATTCCCACCTGCTGCGTGGTTGTCAGTTGAAGCAGTTGCCTTGATTGCCCCTTCTGGTGCCCCTGGAACCCCAGAGTCAAACCCAATGATTGGAATGTTTTTGCTGAGCGCCATGTTGATGGCATCTAATTCAGCTTCTGTATCCAAGGCTGCTAAAGCAATGGCTTTAGGGTTCTTGTTAATAGCGTTGTTCAATTGCTCCAATTGTTCTGCAATGGCTGTTTCGTTTTGTGGCCCAACGAAGTTGATCTTAGCACCTAATTCGCTAGCAGCTTTTTCAGCCCCTTTGTTAACAGCTTTCCAGAAGTCATGTTGGAAACCTTTGGCGATGACTTCAACACGCGTTTCTTCAGCATGTGCGACAAAGCCAGTGCTGGAAACACCACCTAAGGTCAATAAGGATGCAAAAGCTGCGATAGCAAGTTTAAATGACTTTTTCATAATAGGTTGCTCCTTTTTATGTGTTTTTTTAGAGTGGGTGAGCCATGACCTCAATCCCTCATAATGACGAGGTCATGGCCATCTTGCCCCTTGATCCTATTTTTTCTTGTTTTGACGAATCAAGATATCGGAGTAGACTGCAATAATCACGACGAAACCTGTAATGAATAATTGGTAGTGTGGTTGTAAGTCGATGTATGGCAAGCCAATCTTGAGGACTGACATAATGAAGACCCCAATGATGGTCCCAAGTACTGACCCGACCCCACCGGCCAAGGAAGTACCACCGACCACGACACCGGCGATGGCATCAAGTTCCATCCCGTTCCCGGTACCTGGTAAGATAGTAGAATAAGTCGCTGCATAGGCAATCCCTGCTAGACCTGCGAAGAGACCACTAATGACATAAGCCATAGCCTCCCATTTAATAACGTTAACCCCAGATAGGCGAGTTGCTTCCTTGTTAGACCCGATGGCGAAGATATAACGCCCAATCTTAGTCTTGTTAAGCACAATGGCAGCGATGATGGCGATGACAATGAGGACAATCAAACCAGTTGGGAAGTTATCCTTGGTCCGGAACAAGTCCTTGTACCAGCCTTCGCCTGTCCCCCGTAATGGGAAGGTCACACTCTGAACGTTGGAGACGATGGAAGAAAGCCCCCGTGAAATCATCATGGTACCTAAGGTCGCAATAAATGGTGGCAAACCGAATTTGGCAATCAGAATTCCGTTAAATAAACCGAATACACCCCTATCACTAAGATTGCCAAAAGTGAGAGCCAGAGTGGCCAGCCTAGTTTGGTATGAAGGACCCCACCAATAATGGCCGAGCACATCATGACCGTCCCAATTGATAAGTCAATCCCTGAGGTAATGATAACGAAGGTTACCCCAATGGCTAGGAACCCAATGTAGTAAGATGCATCTAAGATGCTGACCGCTGTATCAAAAGAGCGGAAGGATTCGCTGGAAATTGCGAAGAAGCCAAAGATGACAACCAGGGCAATCAGCGCAATCAGCTTTTGTAAGCCGACTGTTTTTTCTAATTTCATCCATAAGGACTGTTGATCTTTCATGCTTATACACCTCTATCTGCTAGTCTAGCGGTCAGTCGCCAAGGCCAGAATCCGTTCTTGGGTTGCCTGGCTGATGTCGAGCTCACCGGTTTTTCTGCCTTCACACATGACAACAATTCGGTCACTCATCCGTAAAACTTCAGTTAATTCTGAAGAAATCATGATGATGGACTTGCCTTGGGCAACCAAATCATTCATGAGGCGGTAGATTTCACTCTTAGCTCCGACGTCAATCCCACGAGTTGGTTCGTCGAAGATGAGAATGTCACTGTTCTGTTCCAACCACTTAGCGATGACGACTTTTTGTTGGTTCCCCCCGGATAGGTTGCGAACCAGCTGCTTGGAGGATGGGGTCTTGGTCTTAAGGGAAGCAACGAAGCGGTCACTGGCCTTGATGATTTCCCCATCGTTGATTAGGCCTGCGTGAATGTAGGCATCTAGTTGGTCATGACCGTATTGTTGGCGATGGTCATATCCACGATACAGCCATAACGCTTGCGGTCTTCTGACAGATAGCCAATCCCATTAGCGATGGCATCTTGTGGTGACTTGATAGTCACTTCCTTACCCTTGATGCGAATGGTACCGCTGTCTTTTTGGTCTGCACCAAACAGTAACCGCGCTACTTCGGTACGCCCTGCCCCCATGAGGCCAGAGAAGCCGAGGATTTCACCCTTGTGTAACTTAAAGCTGACGTCTTTGACACTGGAACCCGCATTGAGATGCTCTACTTCGAGCACCACTGGCGCATCCGGCGCTACGGTTGAGGCAGCCTTTGGATCTTCGTAAATAGTCCGACCAACCATCATGGCGATAATTTCATCCTTGGTTGTGTCTTTGGTATTGACGGTCCCGACATATTCCCCATCCCGCATGACGGTTACGCGGTCGGTAATCCGAGCGATTTCGTCCATCCGGTGGGAAATATAGATAATGCCGACGCCTTTGGCCCGTAAATCATCAATAATAACAAAGAGCTCATTGATTTCGGATTCTGTTAAGGCAGCGGTTGGTTCGTCGAAGACAATGACCTTGGCTTCCATGGATAGGGCCTTGGCAATTTCAACCATTTGCTGCTTACCGACGGTCAGGTTACCGACTTTCTCTGAGGGGTTAATGTCTAGCTTCAAGAGGTCGAAGAGTTCCTTGGCCTTCTTAATGCTAGCACTGTCGTCTAGGAGGAAGTGGTTCTTAACGGTTTCTCGTCCGATAAAGATATTTTGGGCCACACTCAGGTGGTTCATCATATTTAATTCTTGGTGGACGATGACAATCCCGGCATCCATGGCATCAATAGGACGAGTAAAGGCGACCGGCTTGCCTTGGTAGAGGATGGTGCCTTCATTAGCACCGTAAATCCCGGTCAGGACCTTCATGAGGGTGGACTTACCAGCCCCATTTTCACCCATTAAGGCATGCACTTCGCCGGCCCGTAAGTCGAAATCGACGCCCTTAAGCGCCTTGACAGGGCCAAAGCTCTTGACGATGCCTTTCATTTCTAATATGACTGGATGACTCATGCATTTTCACCTACTTTTTCTTCCAATTTTTCTAACTTTTCTTCTAGGGTCTTGATGGTTTGAGCTTGGCCAATCAAGATATCGGCGACTTGGACCAATAAGTGGCTGTTCATAAAGTGATCCTGAGCATGAACGGCTAAGAGGCTGACAGGCGCCGCCTGGCCTTTGAAGCTCTGCTTGAATCAGACCCGTCTGAAGGTTATGCGCCTCTATATTGAGGGCTTGAGCTTGAGTCAACAAGTCTTGACTGGCTGCTGCGTCTCCCTCTTGGGCGGCCTGAATGGCGGCCAAGACTTGGCCGGTGGCCTTAGAGGATTTTAGAATCAGCTGCATCAAGGCTTGACTTGGACTTGTGGCTTGGGCTCCCTCACTCATGGCTGAGGCCCATCAAGGTTTCGGCCTGACGGAGCACCGCTTCCCCTTGCATTAATTCGAAGTCTGAGTCTGAGATGACCCCTACTGGGACAGACAGATTAGCCTTAGCCTTTTCTTCTAAATAAGCTAATTGTGGGCTAAGGAGTAAGACATCAATATTCTTGAGGTTGTTAATCCCGGTAATCCCAACTGAATAGAAAGAGTAGTCCAGTTGATCCTTGTGGATGGTTTCGTTGATGCGTTCAACCAACATAGAAGTGGTCAGCCCACCCACGCAGGCTAAAATAATTGTTTTGGTCATGGTGACCCTCCTTTTCTTAAAGCAGCGTCCTGGGGGCTAGCTTGCTGAAACCCAGCCCCGCTGACGCCAAGTGCTTAACTACTTATGAATTGGGCCTAAAGTTTGGCAAGCGCGATAGTCCGCTGCTTCCAAATCTTCTGTACCAAAGAGGCTCCAGTTCTTAGGACGGAAGATATCTTCTTCTGGTACGTTGTGCATGTTGACTGGAATCCGTAACATGGAAGCCAAGGTAATCAGGTCTGCCCCAATATGGCCGTAAGAGATCGCCCCGTGGTTAGCCCCCCAGTTATTCATGACATCATAGACAGAAGTGAAGGCACCCTTGCCGGTCAAGCGTGGGGCGAACCAAGTGGTTGGCCAGCCTGGATCGGTCCGATTATCTAAGGTGTGGTGCACTTGATCTGGCAATTCTAAGGTGTAACCTTCCGCAATTTGTAAGACTGGTCCTACGCCCTTGAGAAGGTTGAGGCGAACCATGGTCACTGGCATGCCGCCCTTAGTCAAGAAGCGAGTTGAGAAGCCACCGCCACGGAAGTATTCGCGGTTAGCTGGTGGGAAGTCTGTATTCGCCAACATGGCATCGACTTCGCTTTGTTCCAATTCCCAGAATGGCTTAATCACAGCTTGCCCATCACGACTAGCTTGGCCGGTACCATCGAGAGTACATGAGCCAGAGTTAATCAAATGAAGGAAACCATTCGCTGCATGACCTTCTAACTTATGACCGGTTACCCGTTCGACTGCTTCAGGACTCCAGTAAGTCCGTACATCAGCGAAGATTTGTGGTGTATTGGTCAAGAGATAGTTGAAGAGCATGGACACGCCGTTGAGGGCATCATTTTCAGTGGCGAAGATATAAGGCTTACGGATACCATTCCAGTCAAATTGCGTGTTAAGGAAGGTTTCCATGAAGTCCCCGTTAGGGAAGTGGTCAGTCCATTGACGTTGGCCTTGGAAACCAGCCACTAGGGCGTGGTGACCTACCGCTTCTTCTTCAAAACCTAGTTCTGCCAAGCGAGGGTTACCTTGCATGAGGTCGCGTCCAATCATGAACATCTTAACAACGAATTCCCATTGTTTTGCTTTTTCTTCTGGTGATAGGACTAAGTCCTCACGGTTACGGTCCTGGCCTTCTTTGATGTTGGCCTTCACCCAAGTCATGGCGCGTTCAAATTCTTCTGGGTCATAGATGCCACGGTCAATCCGGCGGGTGAATTCGGTCATGTCGACTGATTCATTACGCATACCCAAGTATTCTTGGAAGAAGTCTGGGTTGACGATTGAGCCCCCAATCCCCATGGAGACACTCCCCATTGACAGATAAGCGGTGTCGCGCATCAAACCAGTTGCTAAAGCAGCCCGGGCGTAACGGAGAATCTTTTCCTTCACGTCAGCAGGATTTCAGTATCATCGGCTTCTTGTACGTCGTGACCGTAAATACCGAAGGCTGGGATCCCCTTTTGCGCATGAGAAGCTAAAACAGCGGCTAAGTAAACAGCGCCCGGACGTTCAGTCCCGTTGAAGCCCCAGATGGCATGTGGAATATCTGGTGACATATCCATAGTCTCACTCCCGTAGCACCAGCAAGGGGTCACGGTAAGGGTTGCACAGACATTGGATTTCTTGAAGAGTTCGTGAGAAGCGGCTGCTTCTGGCACCCGTCCAATGGTTGAAGGTGAGATAACACATTCAACCGGTTGGCCGTCCGGATATTTGAGCGTGCTGCTGATTAAGTCAGCCACACTCTTGGCCATGTTCATGGTTTGGACTTCGAGGGATTCCCGTACGCCTTGGCGACGACCGTCAATTGTAGGGCGAATCCCAATACGTGGATGTTGACTCATGATTATTCCTCCAATTCTCTAACTGTTCCATCCGCATTGTATTTCTTATAGCCCGGATGGCGGCCGGTTACCTTATAGTTAGCCCGCATAGCGAAGAGTCGCTCTAGGGTTGGACGGGCGATTTCGTCTTCTTCAATCCCCTTGGTTGAGATTAAGAGACGTGCATGGAAGGTAGACTTAGCAACCAGTTCTAGTGTTTCCATGCGGTAGTAAGCGGTGATGACGTCACTCCCTACTGTTAAAGCCCCATGGTTTTCTAAGAGCATGACGTCATGTTCTGGTAGGTATGGGGTGATAGCATCTGGCACTTCCATGGTCGATGGTACCCCGAATGGCGTGATAGGAATAGAACCGATGACAATGGCTGATTCAATCAGTGAATAGCTGTCTAGCGGAATGTGAGCCAAGGCAAAGGCTGTGGCAATTGGTGGATGGGCATGAACGACTGCTTTGACGTCGTCGCGCTCTTGATAGCAACGAATGTGCATCTTAATCTCACTGGATGGACGGTAGCCTTCATTAGCTTCCAAAATCTCACCTTGCAAATTGAGCTTGACCAACTTCTCTGGTGTAATAAAACTCTTACTCATGCCAGTTGGGGTCGCGATAATCGTGTCGTCAGATAAACGAACTGAGACATTCCCGTCGTTGGCGGCTACCCAACCTAGTTGCCACATTTTGTGGCACACGTCACAAATTTGGTCTCTGACCAAACGTTCTTCTTGATTCATACAATCATCCCTTTCTTTAAGATAATGATACCTCGTTGTAAAATCGCTTACAATAGATGGAAGCGCTATTGGTAAATGGTCAAAAATAGTGCTATAATATAGTCAGAAGTGTTCAAATTTGTTCATCAAGGAGGGATACTGGATGGTTTCTTTTGAACGGATGAGCCGTATTATGGATATTCTCGGCAAAAAGAAAGTCATCTCCACCACGCAACTTGAGTCACTCGTCTACTGCTCCACTTCTACTCTCAGACGCGACTTGATTGCACTCGAGCGCGACGGCAAGATTCTCCGCAGTCACGGGGAAGTACGCCTCGCCAACAGCAACAACATTGAGTACACCTATTCTGCGCGTGCTCATGAGGAACAAAGAAGCAAGGAAATTATCGCCGATATTGCCTCTACCTTTATCACCGATAATCTCTCCATTTCATTGACAGCTCTACCACTGCTGCCAGTCTCATTCCCTATCTATCCCCCCACCAGAATTTGCGCGTCATTACCAATGGGATTGAGGCCGCCCGCCTACTCAACAACTTCGAGAATGTCACCCTCTTCCTATCGGGTGGGCATATCGACTTTGGCACCAACTCGGCCTTGGGTGACTTTGCTACCCAGTTCATCAATAACTTTCATGCTGACCTAGCCTTCTTCTCCTGTCGCGGGCTTGATCGCTATGCTGCCTACGAGGCCAACCACAATCAGGCCATGATTAAACAGCAGATGATTGCTAATGCCGACAAGTCCATTCTGCTGGCGGACCACTCCAAGTTCAATACCAGCCACTATTTCAAGCTCAGTAACTACTCTGCTCTGGATTACATCGTAACCGACCAATCCCCTATTGAGTCCTTCCAGGACACAGTGGGGCCCCACTGCGAAATCCTCTGGGGTTCCTAAAAAGTCAAAAAAGCGCGTCATGACGACGCGCTTTTTGTCTTAGAAATAATTATTAAACTTAATTTGTTTTTCCCTCATATTGAAAAGTCACTTTTCTCCACTTACTTATAAGTTAAAAGTGCCTAATTTCAAATTCAGACGACCACAAGCCAAGCCAGTCACTGAGCAAGTCACCAACTAAAAAGGGCCAGCATTTTCTGCTGGCCTTTTTTTAGATTGCTTTGCTGTCAATGCCCTTTTCCTGATTACGTTTGGCTACCCAAGCGGTCAAGAGTGGCGTTAAAATAGCCGTTACAATAACAGAAGCCGTAATTTGAGTTGTGGCGATTGACTCCAGCCCCTTAAAGCTAGCATCCACGGCTGCCAAGGCTGCTGGGGTCGCAATGGCGCTGGCTGCCGTACTTGAAATGGCTGCACCGGCAATCCCAGAGCCACCTGTACGCCGGTCCACCCAGATAGCGACTGCCCCGCCAAGCGCGGTGGTCAGAATCCCTAAGAGGATACCTGGTAGGCCGCCTTCAAGGATTTGGCCGAAGCTCATGTTGGCCCCCAAGCAGAAACCTACAATCATAATAATGGCAGGCACCCCATTGGAGAGAGCTTTCTTCATAAAAGGAAAGGCATTCCCAAGGGCAATCCCTAAGACTAGGGGCAAGACCGTCCCGACCAAGTTCCAAATGGAAATATTAGCCAAGCCTGCTGAGGCCAGGGCCGCCATGGTCACCATCGGCCCGACACTAAGGGTGGTAATCCCCACAGCGCCGGCGTCAATTTCATTACCGTAGACATCAACAATGCCGGCATACATGGCATTATTGGCCACAGACATGGCCCCGATGATGGCGAGAGCTGATAGGCCCAGGAAATTATCGCCTAGGAGTTTGGCTACTAAGAGCCCTAGGACAACGGAGACGGCAATCTTGGATAGGATGATAGCTGCCCCGCGGCCTACCGCTTTAGGCGTATTTTTTAAGGAAATGGTCCCCCCAATGAAGAAGAGGAAGGCCCCGACTAGAGGCCCGGCCCCCTTAACAATTGGGGTGGTGAAGCCCCCAATTTGTAGGACCTGTGGCAACATGCTGTTAATGGCACAGCCGATAAACATAGGGATAATAATAATATCCCCAGGGATTTTGAATTTTTTGGCTTTTTGCATCTTGCTTGGCTCCCTTCAGATAGATTGACTTGGAGACATCAACCATCTAAGGTAATGCCGCCGTCGCAGTCGCCAATTTCCCCAGTGATGAAGCTTGCTAAATCGCTGGCGAAGAAGAGAATCATTTGGGCAATTTCAACTGGCTCGGCGCGTTTGCCTAACGGAATCATGCTAATGACGCGTTGGCTCTTTTCGGCATCTTCGGATAGAACAGTCGTCATTTCAGTCCGTGTGAAGGATGGGCAAACTGCATTACAGTAGATACCGTATTTACCGCCTTCCTTAGCAATGGCTTTGGTCAAGCCATTCAAGCCGGCCTTAGAGGAGGCATAGGCAGCGGTCCCTAGGAGGCCACCCCCTAATTTAGCGGCTACTGAGGAGACGTTAACAATACGACCACCGCCCGCTTCTTTGAAATAAGGGAAAATCTGGCTGATGGTAGAGAAGCAACCGGTCAGATTAATTCGGATGGTGCGTTCCCATTCTTCATAGCTTAATTGATCAAATGGCTTAGCAGAGATGACCCCAGCACAGTTGACTAGAATATCCACACGTTCAGGTCTAGACAGAATACTTTGCATAGCGGTCTCAATGGCCTCATGGTCACCTAAATCCATGTGTACAAAATCAACGGCTGGACCAAATTCGGCAATGGTAGCCCGAGCTGCTGCCTCATTAATATCGGCGATAATGACGGATCCACCGCCTTCGACAATACCGCGAACGACTTCTTTCCCGATCCCATTGGCACCACCTGTGACAATGGCTCTTTTACCTGTAAAGTCCATGTTATCAGATCCTTCTTTCTAGGTTTGTCATAGAATTCTATGCTTTAAGTATAGCACTCCTGTTATCGGATTGAAAGCCGATTATATAAAATATGGTATTTTATTGAATTTAAGAATATAGTTTATACTTAGATAGAGATTGCCTATACCTCAGTCATAAAAGGACCTCTGCCCGACAAAAATTAGAAAATTTGTGAATCCTAATCACAACAGAATTCTGAAAGGCCTTTCACTTGCTTCACAAGCCTTCCAGTGCTAGACTGAGGTTATAGTGGCCTAGCCACAAATCTAGAAAGAAAAGGTGATGTTTGATGGAAAAAGTATTTGCAAGTCCTTCTCGTTATGTCCAAGGTAAAGGCGTGCTCAAGTCTGGCTTAGACCATATTCTCGCTCTAGGTAAGCGCGCACTCCTACTAGCCGACTCGACTGTTTATGAAATTGCCGGCCGTCAGTTAGAAGAAGACCTCAAAACTCGCAGTGCCTTTGTTCACTACGAAGCCTTCCATGGGGAAGCTTCAGACGTCGAAATTGACCGCGTTAGCCAAGTAGGTCGTGACCTAGACATTCAAGTCATCCTTGGTTTGGGTGGTGGTAAGACCATTGATACCGCCAAAGCCATTGCTGACAAGCTACAAGTGCCGGTGGCAATCTTGCCGACGGTCGCTTCGACTGATGCTCCTACTTCGGCTCTCTCGGTTATTTACTCAGAAGAAGGCGTCTTCGAACGTTACCTCTTCTACAGCAAGAACCCTGAACTCGTCCTAGTAGACACCCAAGTCATTGCCCAAGCACCTGTACGCCTGCTAGCTTCTGGGATTGCAGATGCCCTAGCTACCTGGGTTGAAGGCCGTGCTGTCATTGAAGCGCATGGCGCAACCATGGCCGGTGGCAGTCCAAGTATTGCGGCCGAAGCCATTGCCCGCGCCTGCGAAGCCACCCTCTTTGAAAATGGCCTCCAAGCCCTAGCTGCTGCTCATGCCAAGGTTGTGACACCAGCCCTAGAAGCAGTGGTGGAAGCTAACACCTTACTGAGTGGGATTGGTTTTGAATCTTGTGGGCTGGCTGCTGCTCACGCTATCCACAATGGCTTTACTGCCTTGCATGGCGATATTCACAGTCTAACTCACGGGGAAAAGGTAGCCTATGGGACCCTGACCCAATTGCTATTAGAAAATCGTCCTAAAGAAGAATTAGACCGCTACATCCGCTTCTATCAAGCTTTGGGCCTCCCAACTACCTTGGAAGAAGTGAAATTAGCTGGTGTGGCCTATGAAGACCTAGTCAAAGTCGGCGCCCTAGCTACTCAAGATGGCGAAACCATTCATCAAATGGCCCAAAAATTCACGGCTAGCGATGTAGCCGATGCCCTCTTAGCCTTAGATGCTTACGTACGGGAGAATTTCTAAGCCAGTTAAATCAAAACAAAAAAGCTAGGACCACGCACGGTCCTAGCTTTTTTTTTATAGCCATTTAGAATAGTCTTCGTCTTCCATTGCTTCCACTTCACCCAAGAGGTAGCCGTTACCTACTTGAGAGAAGAAGTCATGGTTGGAGGTTCCAGTTGAAATCCCGTTCATGACAATTGGATCAACATCTTCTGCCGTATCCGGGAAAAGCGGGTCAAAGCCTAAGTTCTGGAGGGCCTTATTGGCATTATAGCGAATGAAGACCTTAACTTTTTCAGTCCAACCTACTTGGTCGTAGAGGGACTGGGTGTACTTGGCTTCATTCTGGTAGAGGTCCATACAGAGTTCATAGACCCACATCTTGAGTTCAGCTTGCTGATCTTCTGGCAATTCATTGTAGCCCAATTGGAATTTATAACCGGTATAGTCCCGTGGACTGACTCGTCACGGATAATGAGCTTGATGATTTCTGCCACGTTAGCCAACTTGTTATTCCCTAAGTAATAAAGTGGCGTGAAGAAACCTGAGTAGAAGAGGAAGGTCTCTAGCATGGTAGAGGCTGCCTTAATCTTGAGGCCATGGCCTGATTGGTAGATTTCGTTAATCTTCTTAGCCTTATACTGGAGTTGCTCGTTAGTGTTAGTCCATTCGAAGATTTCTTCGATCTCGGCCTTAGTATTTAAGGTAGAGAAGATAGTGGAGTAAGACTTAGCGTGAACAGATTCCATGAACTGGATATTGTTCCAGACCGCTTCTTCGTGTTGGGTCCGGACAAAATCCTTCATGAGCGCCGCCCCTTCTTCTGATTGAAGGGTATCGAGTAGGGTCAAGCCGCCGAAGGCTTTGGCCACTACATCGCGCTCGGCTAGGGACAAGGTCCGCCAGTCATCCAAGTCATTAGAAACCGGAATCCGGGTGTCTAACCAGAATTGCTCGGTCAGTTTCTCCCAGGTTAACTTATCAATCATGTCTTCGACCTTGTTCCAGTCGATGGCCTTATAGTAGGCTACTGGCATGCTGTTCTTCTGGGAGAGAATTTGGTTAAAGTATTGTTTGTCTGTCATGTCTGACGCCTCCTAGATCGAGCAGCTTTCGCATTCGTTGCTGCCGACTTCGTCGTTATTTTCCGTAAAGGTCCGCACATAGTAGATGGACTTGATGCCCTTCTTCCAAGCATAGTGACGTAAGATGTTGAGGTCACGAGTGGTCATCTTATTGGTCCGGCCTTCTTTCCACTCATACATGCCTTCTGGTAATTCTGAACGCATGAAGAGGGTTAAGGACATGCCTTGGTCGATATGTTTTTGGGCCGCCGCATAGACGTCGATGACCTTACGCATATCGGTATCATAGGCTGATTTGTAGTAAGGCAGGGTCTCGTTAGACAACATTGGCGCTGGATAGTAGGTTTTCCCTGTCTTCTTCTCTTGACGTTCTTCGATCAGACGCGTAATTGGGTGTAAGCTAGCACTCGTCTCATTGACATAAGAGATAGACCCTGTTGGCGCAATTGCCAGTCGGTTTTGGTGGTAGAGGCCATGCGCCGCTACTTGCTCCTTAAGGGCACGCCAGTCATCTGCTGTTGGCAGTGCCACCTTGCTCATGATGGCAGCCACCTTGTCAGAAGTCACTTGGAAAGGTGCTTGGATATAAGCATCGAAGTATTCGCCTGTCGCGTACTTAGAATTCTCGAAGTTATCAAATTTCTTGCCACGTTCCTTGGCAATCTTGTTGCTGGCTACTAAGGTGTAGTAGTTGAGGGCATAGAAGTAGGCTTCGGTCAATTCAACTGATTCTGGTGAACCATACTCCATTTGGTTGATAGCGAAGAGGGTATGCAAGCCCATGCCACCCAAACCAATGGTGTGAGCCAAGTCATTCCCGTGTTTAACAGTTGGCACTGCTTCAATGTTAGAGTGGTCGGTGACATAGGTTAAGGCCCGGACCGCAGTCTCTACCGATGAAGCAAAGTCAGGTGATTCAATCATGTTTGGAATGTTAGTTGAACCTAAGTTACAGCTAATGTCTGTCCCTAGCACTTCAAACTCTTGACGGTTGTTAATGTGGCTTGGCCGTTGAACTTGAAGGATTTCAGAACAGAGGTTAGACATGGTAATGGTCCCATCAATTGGGTTAGCCCGGTTAGCCGTGTCGATGTTAACGATATAAGGATAGCCTGATTCTTGTTGGAGTTTAGAAATTTCATTTTCTAAATCACGTGCTGAAATCTTAGATTTGCGGATTTCAGGGTTGTTAACCAAGTTGTCATATTCTTGCGTAATATCCACATAGGCAAATGGACGGCCATAGATGCGTTCCACATCGTATGGACTGAAGAGGTACATAGGCTCATCTTTGGCAGCTAATTCGTAGAATTTATCTGGTACCACGACCCCTAAAGACAAGGTCTTAACCCGCACCTTCTCGTCCGCGTTTTCCTTCTTGGTTGAGAGGAAGGAAACAATATCGGGATGGAAGACATTGAGGTAGACAGCACCGGCTCCGTTACGTTGGCCTAATTGGTTGGAATAGCTAAAGCTATCTTCCAAGAGCTTCATTACTGGCACAACCCCGCTTGAGGCGTTCTCAATCTTCTTAATTGGATCGCCAGCAGCACGTAGGTTAGACAGGTTAACCCCTACCCCGCCACCAATACGAGACAGTTGTAGGGCTGAGTTAATGGTCCGCCCGATTGAGTTCATATCATCAGATACTTGAATCAAGAAGCAAGATACCAATTCCCCACGGCGCTTACGCCCTGCATTCAAGAAAGTTGGGGTTGCGGGTTGATAGCGTTGGCTAATCATTTCATCTCGCAAGCGAACGGCTAATTCTTGGTCCCCGTCTGCTAAGAAGAGAGCACAAAAAGCAATCCGGTCTTCATAGCGCTCTAGTAGCGGGCACCATCGTTAGTTCGTAGGGCATACTGGGTATAGAATTTGAAGGCAGACATGAAGGACTTGAAGCGGAACTTCATCTTATAGGTGCTGGAAATTAGCTCCTTAATGAACTCCATTGGGTATTTCTCAATGAAATCCCGTTCAATAAAGTCGTTATCTACCAAGTAGTTAATCTTCTCTTCCAAAGAATAGAAGAAGACCGTGTTAGGGTTAACATGCTCTAGGAAATAAGCACGCACGGCTTCCCGGTCCTTGTTGAGAGGGATTTTCCCATCAACGGGACGGTTCAATTCATTATTGAGTTTGAAGTAAGTGACTTCAGTCGGACGACTCTTTAAGACTGGTTTATCCAAGTTGTTCCACCTGCTCTTTCAATTTATTAACATCATTTTCGGATCCCTGAAATTCAAATAAGTGCAAGAGGGGCACTTGATAATCTCGGGCTAGATCCTTGGCTGTAAAACCAAATAAGGTATTAAAATTACGGTTCCCACCACCGGCAACGCCCTTAAAATAATGGCGGTTATTGCCTACTTCGATAAATTCATTCACTATCTCGGTTGCTTCCTTCTCATAAGTCGGCACGACCACAATATAGGGTTCCTGGACTTCAGTGAAGACGGAGTCTGGAGTAATCTCCAACAAGGGATAGCCTAATTTATGGACAAACTTACGCGTTTGACCCGTGATGGATAGGTAGACCACTAGCAATTTCAACACCTCCTTCAATAGATTTTTCAACATGTTCTATCTTACCATATCTGGGACGAAACAAGCCCTAAGCCCCAACATTTAGTGCACGATTCCTCTAGACAACACAAGATGTAGTGTTGAAAAGCCTGTCTACCCTAGCTAAATCAGGCTAATTCAAGCCTGGCCAGTTGGCTCAGCGCTATATCTTGTGCTCCTTGCTTGACAAGCCAGAGGCCAGCCTCTAGACTAGTAGATGACAAGTGTAATTTATTTACAGAAGGGAGCACGCCTATGACGGATACACTCACCCAAGCCAAGCTAGGTCATCCTCACATTTCTGAAGCTGAATGGCGTCTCATGCGTGTCGTTTGGACGCAACCTGGTATTACCAGCCGCCAGCTTATCGATACTCTGTCTGCCAGCACCGACTGGAAGGTGGGGACCATTAAGTCCCTACTCTCACGCTTAATCCAAAAGGGCTACCTGGATAAAGCCCAGGACACAAGCCCCTTCCAGTTTCATGCTACCATTAGTCAAGAAGAGGCCGCACTGGGACGCCTGCAGGCTGCCCTAGAGCCTATTTGTACAAAATCACGGGCTCGTTATCTAGCCCACTTGCTGGCTACTAATCCCCTCAGCCAGGCTGACTGTCAGGCTCTAATTGACCAGCTCCAAGAACAAATCAAGTCAGCTCCCCAAGCGGTTGCCTGCCAGTGCCCACCTGGTGCCTGCCAATGCCACCATCATCATATTAGCTAGCCTATAAGATAAGAAACCCCAGACAAGATGTCTGGGGTTTCTTTTGTTTAGTTATTAGTTGGAATGGTTTGTTTAGCTTCGAAGGCTTTAACCATTTCAGAAGTTGCTTCTTCAATCGGCTTAGTATCCACTAATTTAGCTTGTACTACAACCCGCATGGTCAATGAAGAGTCACAGGTCACCATGGTCAAAATTGGATTGGCCGTTGGCTCAATCAAGTCAACTCGGCTTGGGTCTACTTCATCGATATAGTTGATTTCATATTTATAAACCTTGTCTAAGTCTGTTAGGTAGACTGATTGACCCACCTTAGCGTGCATTAAAGGTTCGAACAACAAGCCCTTATGGATGGAGTGGTGACTGGCAATGGCGTAGTTGGATTCCCCCATCTTCTGGTTAGGCATCAAGGTCCCTGCCCCTAAGTACATCCCCTCGTTGGTCACACCCTTATAAATTGGCAAGTTCATGCCGACATCTGGCATAGCTACCCCACCGACTGTTGGTAGGTCTTTAGGATTGACACCGCTAGAAATCACATCATATGGGTTTAGCGGTTTGATAACGCCAAAGTCATAGCTTACTTCCTTCTTCTCGTTGGACTCAATTTCAGCCCGCTTGTCACGGTTTAATTCCGTCACGGCGTTGGTTTCTTGACCTTGGCGTACCAAGTAGTTCTTAATTGGATCCAATAAGAAGAGTACCGCTGCTGCTAAGAAGAGCAGGACTGCTAGGAAAATCCGCCAAGAGAAGCCACCCTTACGCTTCTTCTTGCCTTGTTTTTGCGGCTTCTCTTTCTTTACTTTTGCTTCTTTAGCTGGTTTTTCAGCCTTGGCCGGCTTCTTACCCCGCTTTTTCTCTTGACGCATGCGCTCTGTCCGCGTCATCCGTTCTTCCGTCATATTCTATATCCCCCTCTAAGTACTTATCATTCTTAGTTTACCATGTCCCCGTCTAAATAGGTAGTAAAAGAGCCTAGGCTCGTGTCGAGCCTCGTTCCACCAAATCTGCTTCAAAGTAGCAGGCCCTTTCCTTGAGGCTTTCTCCTTCAATTAAGCGCATGAGCTGTTCCACACAGGCAATTCCCATGTCCAAGACTTTCTGCTTCATGGTGGTCAGCTGTGGGCTGGCAATTTGGTCTAAGAAGACCCCATCAAGCCAATGACCCCCACATCGTCAGGCATGGACTTACCCAGTGACTTAAGGCCCCGCTGAATGCCTAAGGCAATGCGGTCTGAGGCGCAAACAAAGCAAGTGTTAGGTTCCAAATGCGCGTCCAGACGCTCAACCAATTCTGCTGCCGCCGTCGAGGAATTCCGAATGCGGTGAATTTGCGCCGTATGGTCTGGATGTTGCGCTAGGGCATCTTGATAGCCTTGCTCCCGCTGGCGCTCGAAGTATTCCGGCACGTCAATCCCGACAAAGATAATGTGGTCATAACCTTTTTTAAAGGCATACTCGGTGGCCTTAAATTCAGCCTGCCGGTTATCAGAATCAACAAAAGGCACCCCGTAGGTATTCTCCCCGTAGAGAATAAGTGGCTTGTCGATTTTGCGAATCCATTCATAGTCGGACTCTCGCATGCCGGTGATAATATAACCATCACTATTCCCCGTATCAATGGTGTTCTCCGTCATGAGTTGGAGGGAGTATTGGTACTTATCTAAACCTTTGGCAATCCCAGATAAGAGGTTCATATAATAAGGCTCTGTCGCGTCCATTTCTTCCAGAATCAAGACCTTAACAATCAGGGTCCGGTTCTGAGCTAGAGCCTTGGCCGCCATATTAGGTCGATAATTGAGTTCTTCCATGGCCTGATAGACCAATTGCTTGAGTTCATCCGTCACCAGTTGGGGGTGATTGATTACTCGAGAGACCGTCATTTTAGAGACATTGGCCTTCTTGGCCACGTCTTTCAGCGTTGCGATAATGTCCACTCCTCTCCATCGATTTGCCAGTGTATTCTTCCCTATTATACACTAAAATAACCTGCTCTTGCGACTAAAAGCAGGTATTTTTTTAGGAAATTACTATGAATTTACTAGGAAATAAATTTAGGCAATTGAGGTCGCGCATGATAAGGAATCCTAGTCCCGTGCCTGCAGAATCCCCCTAAGCAGACCTTGGCGTCCTATGACCACTAAGTGATCCGCCAGGTCAGTCACTGAACTTGCTGTGGACGCTTGGTCAATGGCCTCTAAAATCATAGCCAAATTCGTTCCCGCCAGGACCGCGACTTGTGGATGTCCCTGAGACAGCAACATACTGACATTAAAGGGCGTGCCCCCCTTAAAATCTGTTAGGATCAACAAGCCCTGGGCCCCATGCGCTTCAATGCTGGCAGCGATTTGAGCTTGGTAGTCACTGAGATTGGTGCCTTCCTCAAAAGGCAACCAGTCGATAAGCTCCTGGTCACCAACAATCATCCTACTGGCGTCCGCCATGCCTAAGGCAAAGCCCCCATGCCCTGTCACCAAGACCTTCATCTGACATCCACTCCTTGCTTTTTCTTACTTCTATTGTATGTAACTTGCGCCCATCCGACAAGCCCTGATCATAAGAAAAAAGCCCAGTTCAAGCAGAACGGGGCTAAAAAGAATTAATTGGCCTAATCCCGAGGCTTAATATGTCGCAAATGGGTCAAGGCCAAAGCCAAGAAAAGGCTGTTAACAATCATAGGAAAGGCTAAGACCGTTTGTTTTTCCTTGAAGTAGTAGGCTGCCAGGACGAATAGTTGGACAGCCAAGACGATGACCATGAGAAAACGAGTCATCCGATAACGCTTGATCAGTTCATTAGGTTCTGGTTGATTCATTGCTTTACTCCTTATCCTTGCCGTTTGAGTTGCCGGCGGTTTGGTCCATCGAGGGTGATTTCACGCGCTAGTAACGAACCCGCTCCATGATACGGCCTGCCTTAGTTAGGCTAATGCCTTTTTGGTTGTAGGTCAGGACTTCTTCATATTCTTTCAGAGAGAAGTTGGAAGTGAAGAAAGTCGGTAACGATTCCCGCATACGATACTCTAGAATAATGGCCAAGACTTCGTCTCGAACCCAGCCCGACGGATCGGACTCGGCGCCCATGTCATCTAGCATTAAGACATCCACCTGCTTGACCTTATCCAAGTTGGCTTGGGTGCTATTGTCCCGAATAGAAGCCCGCATATCAGAAGCAAAGGTTGGGAAGTGTAAGAAAGTCACCGTCGCTCCCTCTTCTTCCACCAAATGATTGGCCAAAGCCCCCAATAAGTAGGTCTTACCCACCCCATAAGGACCCGTAATATAGAGACCTTGTGCTGATTTAGGATCTTGATGATAGGTCTGCATAAATTGCGTCACGGCATTGATTAAGGCCTGGCGTTCTGGTGAATCAATAATGTAATCAGCCAAATGAGCCTGGCGGACATCATCCGCCATCATGCGGTTATCTAAATTAGCGGCTTGGCGACGGGCCTTGAGGCTGGCCAAGTAATCGGTGGTTGGCTTGTAGCGGACATCAATAAAATTATGGTTAATGAATAATTCCGGCTGGTAGCCTGGGTTGGTCCCTGGCTGGCCTGCTTCAATAGCCCGACGTTCTAGGCGAAACTCATTGAGTTTGGACAGGGAATTTTGAATCATCTCCCCGTTTAATTCTGCCTGATGTTCTCGGAGGAAGGCTTGAATGGCTTCATCCTGGCGGACCAAGGCCACTGCCTGCTCATAAATTTCTTGCAGATGGGGCTGGTTCATAATCTGACGCATGACGTCTTGGATTGTCTCCATAAGATTCCTCCTCTAGTGGTCTAGCTCCTGGGCTGACCCTTTCTTAAATGGATTGACGAAGATCTGGGTGGCTTGACTAGTAGCTGGGCTGGCCTCAGGCTGGGCTTGACTTGATGCCTGCCTTGAATCCTGACCTTCTTGGCGTTGCTTGGCTAACCATGAAGGCACCACTTCTTGACGCTGATGGCCGCCAGCCCCCTTGTGGGTCCGGCCATAAGGACGTCCCGACTCCTGGCTAGCCTTCTTGGCTTGGGCCTGGCGCTTGTCTTCGATATAGCGAAAGACTTGGTGGACTTCTTTAATCCCCTTTTGCTGCCATTCATCCAGTAATTTTTCGAAATTAGACTTGTAAAGGTGGTCGCGCCCTTCCATGACCAAGAGGTAATAGACTGCTAGGTTGACAATAGCAGGCGACAATTTAACCTTTTCCAAGGCAGCTTCTAGGTTGTAGCCCTCTTGGTCGCTCCGGATGCCACCCTTGGCTTGCTTAACTTGCTTGAGAAAGGCTAGCGGTGGCAAATCTCCGCCGTGGCAATAATTTGTGCCTGGTTTTGGCTATAGTGACCTTGATCCAACAAGGCCTGAGCGCGGGCTTGAATCTGGTCTTTGAGCTGGCCGGCTTGGTTAGCAGCCGTTTCCTTGCTGCTCAGGCTGGCCTTATAGCGCTTGGCCAAACTCGGTAATTGATCCATGGCGATTTGTTCTGTCTGGTCTTGGTAGGCCAATTTAATGACTGTGGCCACTTGTTCTTCGTTCAGGCCATAGACTTGATGGAGACTGGCCATTTGCTGGCGCAGTTCCCGCGTGAAGAGTCGGCTATTAACTTGAGCCGCTTCTAGTATATCCAGCACCTGACCATAACGGAAGCTATCCTGGCCGGCTTGGTCCAAGTTGGCTTCTGCTGGATTAGGGGCGGTCTGCTGACGGTAGGAGCCAGATAAGGCATCCTGGTTCTGCGCGTCTTTAATGGCTTGGTCTGATGGATAGTCGAAGACCTGACTAAAGGACTGGGTCACTTCCACATATTCGCTAGCATCCATCTCTTCCCATTCAAAGCGGCGCATCAAGCGATAGAAGGCCTGATCCCCAATCTTATTCATAAGCAAAGCCGCGTAAAGGGGGTGCTGCAAGAAGCTCCCCACTTCAAGTGGCGCCATGACTTCATAGGAGACTAATTGGGTCTGGGCATTGCCCTGGACCTTCTTAGGTTGATAGGACTTGAGTAAGCCCAAGGCCTCTAGGTATCCGCGGGCTTGATTTAAATCGGCCGGCGATACTTGCAGTTGATCAATCAGGCTAGCATGCATGACCGCTGGACTCCAGGCCCCGTCTGCTCCTGCATAATCCGTTAGAGACAGATAAAAGGCCAGTCCCACCGTGCCGATGACAGGCTGATAACATTGACGCAGAGTCACTTGCTGTAGCTGGGACAAGGGCGCTTGCTGTCGAACCCGAAAGGGCTGTAAGGGACTTAACATGGTGGGACCTCCTTTCTAAAAATGATGCCTAGCTTATTTCTTATCGTTTTTCTCACTTAAACGATCTTGCAGGGCTTGGAGTTCCTTTAAGAAACTCTCACGCGAATGGAATTGGCGATAAACACTGGCAAAGCGAATATAAGCCACTTCATCTAATTCCATCAAGAGTGGAATCACAAATTCCCCAATTTGTTCTGATTCAATTTCCTGGTCAGTGATTTCGCGAATCTTGTTTTCGACTTGTTGAGCCAAAGCCTGCATTTGTTCCATGGTAATAGGCCGTTTTTCAGCTGAACGCACAATCCCGCGCAGTAGCTTCTCTTGGCTGAATTCTTCCCGGGTACCGTCACGCTTAATGACCAACAAGGGAATCTGTTCGATCCGTTCATAGGTAGAGAAACGATGTTTGCAGTTGAGGCATTCCCGCCGCCGCCGGATTGCCGCCCCACCATCAGCTGGCCGGGAGTCATTAACTTTGGAGTTTTGGTGATGACATTTTGGACATTCCATAGGGTTCCCTCCTTATCTTCTGGCGCCAGATGGCGCTTTCCCTTCTATTATAACGAATTCTTATCAGAGGAACAAGCTAGAGACGGCTTAAAGCCTGATCTACCTGGGAAAAGGTCGCCGCTAAGCTTCCCTGATTATCGATGACTAAATCTGCCCGTTGACGTTTGGCTTCAATAGATGCTTGACTGGCAATGGCTGCCTCCGCTTGGCCTTGGCTCCAGCCATTTCGGGCCATTAGCCGTTCTACTTGCAAGTCATGAGGCAGATAAACCACCCAGACCTGATCCATTTTCTGGTCATAGCCTGTCTCATAGAGTAAGGGGATATCGAAAAAGGCAAGCGCTGCTCCCGCCTGGGCCAGACGCTGACTCTCCCCTTCCAAGGCCTCATAAATGAGTGGATGCAAGAGTTGATCCACCTCCTGGCGCAACTGGGCATTCCCAAAAAGCCGCTGGCCAAAGACTTGGCGGTTAAGGGCACCTGACTCATCCAGAATTTCCCTACCAAATCGCGCCACCAAGCGCTCCAGGCCCTCTTGGCCAGGTTCCACTAGCTGACGGGCTATTACATCCGCATCGACAAGGGGATAGGCTAGTTCCTTTAAATAGTTAGATACAGTGGATTTACCCGTGGCAATCCCTCCTGTTAAACCAATTCTAAGCATGGCTTTTTCCTCCTAGCGGATGCTTGAGGCGGGCTGGTTGGCAATGAGGGCAGAAATGGGTCCCTCTTCCGCCCAATTGGACCTTATGGATTAAGCGGCCACAACGTTCACAGGGCTCATCAACTCGGCCATAGACAGCCAAGGACTCCTGATAGGTTCCAGCCGCCCCCAAGGAATTGCGATAGGTCCGAATAGTAGAACCACCCGCCTGCACAGCCGCCGCTAAAATCTCAATAATGGCGGCATGTAGGCGTTTGACCTCATGGACGGTAAGGTCACAAGCCGGTCTTTGCGGATGAATCCGCGCCTTAAAGCAGACTTCATCCACATAAATATTGCCTAAACCAACCACCAGGGTCTGGTCCAGCAAGAGGGGCTTAAGTGCCCGTTTAGAAGACGCTAACTGAGCCCGAAAATGAGCCAAGTCAAAGGCTTCTTGGGTAGGCTCAGGTCCTAACTTCTTGCTGGCAAAATAGCTTTCTAATTGGTCCTTGGCCATATAAGAGAAACGTCCAAACTTGCGGACATCTTCATAATGGAAGTGGCTGCCGTCCTTAAAAGTCATGATCAGATGCACATGTTTGGGCTTAGTCTTAGGCTCCTGACCTGGTGGGTAGACATGGCACTTACCTTCCATTCGCAAATGAAAAACTAGCACCTGAGAACCAAAATCCAGCCATAAGTACTTGCCCCGCCGCCCCACCGCTTGGATGGTCTGGCCACGCAAGTAGTCTTGCCACTGAGCCAATGTCTCTTGAGGCCTTAAGTCAATTAGCTTGGGCCAGAAAACTTGAACCTCCCCAATGGTCTTGCCCTCAATCAGACTGGTCAGGCCACGCCGTACAGTTTCAACTTCGGGTAATTCTGGCATAAGTCACTTCCTTTCTAGGCCGGGCTCGTCAAGGAGCCGAGGCCTTATTTTAGTTGATACCAGTTGCTACCACTGGCTGCTTCTACCTTGAGTGGTACTGATAGGCTAACAGCGCCCTCCATAACTTCCGGCACCAAGTCTTCTAAAATGGCGATTTCTTCTTGAGGTGCTTCTAAAATCAACTCATCGTGCACCTGTAAGAGCAGACGAGCCTGGAGGCCGCGTTGACGAATGGCCTGATCTAAGGCCACCATGGCTACCTTAATAATATCGGCAGCCGTCCCTTGAATTGGCGTATTCATAGCCGTCCGCTCTGCAAAGGAACGCAGGTTAAAGTTGCTGGAATAGATATCTGGCAGGGCACGTCGCCGGCCCCACAAGGTGCTGACATAGCCGTCTTTCTTGGCTTGAGCCACGATTTCCTGCATAAAGGTCGAGATACCTGGATATTCGGCCAAGTATCGGTCGATAAAGGCCTTGGCTTCCTTACGCGGCATGTCCAAGTTCTGGGACAGGCCATAATCACTAATACCATAGACAATCCCAAAGTTAACCGCCTTGGCCTGACGACGCATGTCGCTGTTTACCGCCTCATCCTCTGCTAGGCCAAAGACCCGCCGTGCGGTCGCCGCATGGATGTCCTGCCCCTCCAAGAAGGCCTGTTTCATATGAGGATCACCTGAAATATGGGCCAGCACCCGCAACTCGATTTGCGAGTAATCGGCGCCAAAAAGTTGCCAGCCTGGTTCAGACGGCACAAAGGCCTGACGAATCTTGCGACCTTCTTCCATCCGAATGGGGATATTCTGCAAGTTAGGATCCGCACTGGATAAGCGACCGGTCTGGGTCAGGGTTTGGACGAAGCGGGTGTGAATCTTGCCATCGGCTTGAATAAACTTAGGTAAACCAGCCAAATAGGTTCCCTGAAGCTTAGCTAGCTGGCGATAGGTCAGTAGAGCTGCCACAATGGGATGGGCGTCCTTGAGTTTTTCTAGGACATCGGCTGCTGTCGAGTAGCCGGTCTTGGTCTTCTTAATGACCGGCAAGCCTAAGCGCTCGAAGAGGATTTCACCCAATTGTTTAGGCGAGTTAGGATTGAAGGCTTGCCCTGCTAATGTTTGAATTTCGGCCTCTAATTCCTCTAAACGTGCTAAAAGCAAGTCATTCATCTGATCCAGAGTGTCCACATCAACCGCTACCCCTCTTTTCTCCATGTCCGTCAAGACTTGAGCTAGGGGGAATTCCATGTCTTGATAGAGTTGCGTCATGCCTAAATCATTCAGCTGTTGAGTCAAAGGAGCTACTGCTTGATCTAAGAGCGAAACCTTGTCGGCCAAGTGTTTGGCCAAACGCTCATTTTCTGGCAGAGCCTGCTTGGCGCCCTTGCCATAGACTACTTCATCCAGCTGGACTTGGATCCCCAAGTCTAGATAGGTGGCCAGGCTAGTTAGATCCTTAATCTTCTCGACATCAACCAGATAGGCCGCCAAGCCCACGTCGAAGGTCACACCCGCCAGTGTCAGGCCTTGATGGTCCAGCAAGATGCTGTCTCGCTTGAGGTCTGCGCTGATTTTAGGGATAGACCCATCTTCTAGCCATTGTCTAAAGGCCGGGCTGGCAAAGGCGACTTGGCCACTTGTGGCATAAGCCTGGTCGCCTTGGGTCCATGCTACCGCCAGGACTGGTGCAAAGTGATAATTCTCGCTAAGCGTCTCTAGATAGAAGGCACCAGCTGCCTTGACATGGTCATCTTCAATGGTCTCCAACCAGGTAACAGAATAGCTACTGGTCTCTTGACTAGCGACGACTTCCGTCCCCTGGTGGAGCTGGGCTAGGAAGCTACGGAAATCCATTTGGACATAAAATTCACTTAATTGAGCTAGGTCACGCTGTCCCAGTTGGCAATCATCGAGGGTGATTTCCAGTGGCGCATCTTGGACAATGCGAGCCAGGGACTTGCTGAGGCGGGCATTGGCTTCGTCCCGGATAATGTTCTCCTTCATCTTGGAAGGCTTGAGTTGATCCAGACCTTGATAGAGGCCTTCGACGGTCCCAAATTGATGGAGCAACTTAAGGGCGGTCTTCTCCCCTACCCGTTCAATGCCCGGATAATTATCCGAGCTATCGCCCATTAGCCCCTTGAGGTCGATAATCTGCTCAGGCGTCAGCTGGTACTTGTCCCAAATGCTGGCAGGCGTGTAAGGCTCTAGCTCACTAACGCCTTTTTTAGTGATATAGACGGTCACCTGGTCGCTGGCTAATTGGGTTAAGTCCTTATCCCCCGACACAATCATGACCTGGTCGTCTGGGTCTGCGGCCTTAGCCAAGGTACCTAAAATATCGTCCGCTTCGTAGTCAAGCAATTCGTAGTGCTTGATGCCATAGGCATCCAAGAGCACTCGGAAATAAGGTAGCTGCTCGCGGAACTCGCCCGGGGTTTTCTGGCGTCCTGCCTTATATTCTGGATACTGTTCCGTCCGGAAGGTATGACCTGATTTGTCGAAAGCCACCAAGACATGAGTCGGCTTAAACTGGTCTAAAACCCCATCCAGCATGCGGTTAAAGCTAAACAAGGCATTAGTATGTAGGCCTGCCTTATTCTTGAATCGTTCAATATCCAAAATGGAGAAGAAGGCCCGATAGGCCAAACTGCTTCCATCAATCAATAAAATTTTGCGCTGGGTCATGGGGCGCCTCCTTAAGTGTTAATGATAAGCTCCTAGACTCTAATTGCCTGAAGCAAAGTAAATCAGCCAGTCCAGCAGCATCCCTTAGGACAAGCCGCTAAGAATGGCTGATCGCGATGACTTGTATTGAGTGTTAGGTCTTAGCCGCCAAGTGAGTCTTAGAGGACATTTGGATGTAGGCGGGCATATTCTTTCAAAGCGTTGGGCAATCTTATCCACGTCGCCCGCGCCCATAAAGACAATGACATCGTCCTTGTATTGCATAAGCGGAGACAGGTGCTCGCTCGAAATAATCTCCACCTCTTGGTCAATTAAGGCCGCCAAGTCTTGGATGGTAACTTCCCCACTTTGCTCGCGGGCAGAGTTGAAGATGTCGCAGAGATAGACTTGGTCTGCTAGGTTAAGTGACTCAGCAAATTCGTTGAGCAGGGCCACTGTCCGGCTAAAGGTATGAGGTTGGAAGACTGCGATACAGCGTTTGTCTGGATAGCGTTGCTTGGTCGCATCAATGGTCGCCTTGATTTCGCTTGGATGGTGGGCATAGTCGTCAATGATGGTTAAATCCCCCACCGTCTTAACACTGAAACGACGTTTGACACCCGTGAAGGTCGCTAGGTTTTGGGCAATGGCATCTGCCGGGAACCCTTCTAGGGTCAAGACCGTAATGACCGCCAAAGCGTTCAAGATATTGTGCTTACCATAGGTCGGCACATGGAAACGTCCTAAGAACTTGCCTTCAAAGGTCACATCAAAGTCAGATCCATCTTGTGTCCGTTCAATATTGGTTGCATAAACAGTAGAGTTGCTGTCAAAGCCATAGTAGTAAACAGGAACTGGTGCTTCTAATTGGCGTAGATAAGCATCCTCCCCGCAGGCAATCACGGCTTTGGTGGTTTGGCCTGCAAAACTAGTGAAGGCTGAAAAGACATCCTCAATCGAAGTGAAGTAATCAGGGTGGTCAAAATCCACGTTGGTAATAATGGCATAATCTGGTTCATAGGACAGGAAGTGACGACGATACTCGCAGGCTTCTAGACCAAAGTACTTGGCAGACTCCTGCCCACAACCGGTTCCATCCCCAATCAAGTAAGACAGTGGGGCTAAGTGCTTGAGGGTATGCGCCAAAAGACCTGTGGTAGAGGTCTTACCGTGACAGCCTGAAACGGCAATACTGGTATAACCCTTAATCAATTTACCTAAGAAATGATGGTAGCGGTAGATTGGCAAGCCCAATTCGCGTGCCCGCACCAATTCTTCATGGTCATCCCCGAAGGCATTGCCTGCGATGATGGTCAGGCCAGGTTGAATATTGTCAGCCGAGAATTCCATCATAGGCACACCCGCAGCTTCTAAGCCTTGCTGGGTGAAGAAGTACTTCCCTACGTCACTCCCCTGTACCTTATAGCCTTCTCCTACCAGAATAAGCGCGAGAGCACTCATGCCTGAACCTTTGATTCCCACAAAATGATAGGTTGTTGCTTTGTCCATAATCAACCTACACACGTCCTTTCACTCAATTAATTTCTAGTCTTCAAATAATAAATAGCTGTCCTTGTCCTTACGCATACGGGCCAAAATCTCACGAGAGACCCCGACTTCCGTCACAGCTTGCGATTGCGGTGGCTGATAAGGTTTAGGTAGTTCCTTAGGTTGGAAACGTTCTGCCCGCGCCTGTCTTGCCACTTCCTGGCTATCTCGCCCGTTCTCTAAAATAGACTGGAACTTAGCCTGGGCATCTGAAACCTGCCGTTGGCTGCTGGCCTCATGGTGATCTCGCTCTCTTTGGGCGCTAGCTTGCCAAGCTTGGCGTGAGCGCTGAGAAGTCGGCGCTTCTAAATTCATCCAGAACCTGGCGGTCTTGCTGTCGACGGCTAGTTTGGCCTGGCTTGGGCCAGTCATTTTGAGGTCGCCGCTCGGCAGGTGCTACATAGGCACGATCCAAACGGTCAGAATGGGTTTGTGGCAGTCTTAGCTCCTCACCCGGTCGATAGCTAGGCGCGGGACTTTCCTCTTCGATTGGCTCTGACATCATGCGTTCCCGCACCAAATCCGAATTAAAGCGCTGATTTGGGCTACTATTACGGCGCTCACGGTAGGCTACCCGATAGTCAGCCTCTTCCAATGGCTCCTCTGTCGTAGCTGGCGGTGGTGTCTGACTGGCATCAATCATCTTTTGCGGTTGATCCCGCCAAGGTTGCTCGTGATGATAGACAGGGCGATGGCCCCGACTAGTTTCTTGCTTCTCTTCTAGCGCAGACTTGAATTTGTAAGGGGCGCCCTTGCTTGAAGGCGATTGGGATTCCCGGTTAAAACGTCGGTTATCGTAATTTACATTCCGCTTCTGATAAGCAGGTCCTTGGTAGTCCTTCATAAGCCACCGTCCTTTCATCTTCTGGTCTTGCTTGATGCTGCTAGTTTGATCACCTAAATGGCTAACTAGCCTTGGTAGTGGGCGATGACTTGCTCAAGTGGTGTGCCGACTGCTAAGTCATCTTTCAATACCCAGATTCCTGGTTTATTTTCAATGGCATCCAAACCTAGTTCGCGTGTAGAACAAATCATACCATTGCTGTCAACGCCACGTAATTGGCCTGGCCAAATGATTAAGCCATCTGGCATAACGGCACCTGGTTGAGCCACTAAGACCTTTGGCCGGCTTCAATATTGGCTGCCCCACAGACGATTTGTAGGACAGTGTCAGCCGCTACACGTGTTTGCGTAATATGTAAGTGGTCACTATCTGGATGGTCAACACATTCTTCAACATAACCAACAACCAAACGTGGTGAAGCATCAAAGCTAACCGCTTGATCGAAGCCCGCCGCTTGAATACGGGCATTGACTTGAGCCACTTGCTCGGCAGTCAAGGTCACTGGACCCTCTACAGCCAAGTTCAAGTCTGCCACTCCGAAGAGGTTATAGCCCACAATGGCTTGAGATTGATGATGGCGCAGGGCGGTTACCTGACCTTTGCTATCTGGGTCAATCTCGTGTGAAGAAACTGGGCCACTAGTGAGAAGGAGCACGTCGCCTACGCCTCCAGGATTATAGAATGCTAACCACATATTATTTCTTGTCTTCCTTTCGTCTACTTGTCTGAAATTTCTAGTTTCTTTAGTCTGTCCTTAGACATTGGCGCGAATGGTCGCTAAGGTTGTCTTGTCGAAAGTCTCTAGGACTTTGATGACCATTTCCTTGGCCGCCTCATAATCATCCATACGGAAAAGGGTTTGGTGACCGTGAATGTAACGGGCGCAGACCCCAATGACAGCTGAAGGCACCCCATCATTGCTGACATGAGCGGCACCCGCGTCGGTTCCACCTTTAGAGAAGAAGTATTGGTATGGAATCTTGTGGGTTTCAGCTGTATCTAACAAGAACTCACGCATACCACGGTGGGTGATGTGGCCTGGATCTTGCACCCGCAAGAGGAAGCCACCGCCTAACTGCCCAAACTTGTCCTTGTTACCATCCGTATCATCGGCTGGAGAACAGTCTACCGCAATAAAGGCATCTGGTTGGTAGCGATGAACAGCACCTTTGGCCCCACGCAAACCGACTTCTTCCTGAGCGTTGGCCCCTGCAATAATGGTGGCCGCTAGCTCCTTGTCCTTGACTGCCCGCATGGCTTCTAACATCACAGCGCAGCCATAGCGGTTATCCCAAGCCTTGCCGATCAGGGCTTGCTTGTTGGCTGTCCAGACAGTTTCTGTCTTAGGTACAATGGAATCGCCAGGACGTACGCCATATTCCAAGGCTTCTTCGCGGGAAGTAAAGCCCGCATCAAAGAGGATATCTTCAGGCGCCACAGACTTGGCCGCCCCATCCTTACCCCGTAATAAGTGAGGAGCCACAGATGATGAAATGCAGACATAGTCTCCCTTGCGAGTTTGAAGGGTATAGCGTTGAGCTGAGATGCTATAAGGGTTCCAGCCCCCAATAGGTGTCACCGTTAAGAGACCATTTGAGGTAATCTGACGGACCATAAAGCCCACTTCATCCATATGAGCTGCCAGCATGAGACGTGGCGATTCTGAATCCTTAGCATACTTAATCCCATAGAGGTTGCCAATCCCAGATACTTCGATCTTATCAACTAAGGGAGTCAACTCTTCCTGCAAGAAGCGACGAACCTGCCCTTCATTGCCCGAAATCCCTTGTAATTCGGTCAGATGTTTGATTAAGTCAAAGCCTTGTAATGTCATGCCTGTCGCGGTTGCACCGCTACCTCCTTCGCCCTTATCATAGGTAGATTTTACTCTTTTTATTATCTCACGAGCGCTTAGTAAAATCAATGAATTGTACTCGAATTTGTGTTACACTAAGAGTACGGAGCACAAGTCTGTGCGACCCCACCTACCGCTCCCTGATGGAGCGCGCACCCTGCCTATGAAAGAAGGAAAAATACTATGTCATCTACTCCACGTAAAGGCCTCGTCGGTGGCCTCCTACTCTTAACCGGCGCTATCGTCGGCGTGGCTGGGACCCTCTTTTACTTGGAATCCCAACCTAAACGTCCTAGCCGGGTCCTAGCCGAAGTTAAGGCCGAATTTGCTAAACAAGGACCGATTGAAGGTTCTTGGATTCACTATGTTCCGGTTGAATACCCTGAATTAGAAAGCCAACCTCAAGTTTATATTGGGGGCATTAGCCGCTATGAAGGGGAACAATTGGTTCACTATCAATTCGTCTGCGATATTTACACTGGTCAAATTCTAGACCTCTTCCCTGTAGAAGGCTAACTTAAAGAATCTTTGGAGTCGCTCTGGCGGCTCTTTTTTTGCATGCTGACAAACAAAAATCCGACCACTAATGTGGCCGGATTGATTTGTGTACTTATTCTGCCTTCTCAACGCGTTCCAAGACGGTCACAGACAGGCCTGGCATTTCGTAGTGACCATTAAGGTCGAAGACTTGGCCTTCTTCCAATGGTGCCGTATAGTCGACGATTACCTTGCGGTAGAGACCATGTGGCAGATAGGTAATCGGCATGCGCCAATCATTAGCATTAATCATAACGAAATAAGCAGAATTCTCATCTTCCAATTGGTAGGCAATGACGCCATCATGTAACTGATAGACAGCCAAGGAGTTGAGAATTTCATCATAAGAGTTTTGGCGGAAGAGTGGTGAGCTCTTACGTAACTTGATTAAGCCGCGGACATAATCCACCGTCTCTTGATGATCCGCTACTCGGTTCCAGTCAAATTGGTTGATTTCATCCGGTGCATTGTAGGTATTCTCTATCAGTCTCTTGGTTCTTAAGAATTCTTGACCAGCATGAATGAAGGGAATCCCTTGCGCCAAGAGGACCAAACTGGTCGCCATTAAGGCTCGATGAACACGAACTTCTTCAGAATCATGCGGATGAGTGTAACACAACTTGTCATAAAGGGTTAAGTCATCGTGGGCCTCAACATAGTGGACGACTTGGTCCGGACTAGCATAAGCCGAGTTAGGAATCCCTACTAAGAGGTTCTGAGCCACTAACTTTTCTAAATCAGGACGTCCATTGACATAGCCGCCTTCTTGCTTGTTGAAGTTACCACCTTTGAGGGCATTACGAATGGAATCGTTAAAGTGAGCCACTCCAGGCATACGGTAGGCATTGTGTTGGGCAGCCTTATCTTCATAAGGCAACATAGTCCCTAGGTTCCAACCCTCGCCTAAAACGATAATGGAAGGATCAATTTCATTCAGGGCTTGACGTACGGCCAACATGGTTTCAACGTCATGAATCCCCATTAAGTCGAAGCGGAAGCCATCTAATTTGAATTCTCGTGTCCAGTAAAGGATAGAATCCAAGATATAGCGGCGCATCATATAGCGTTCAGACGCGGTATCGTTGCCGACCCCCGTCCCATTAGACAAGTTACCTGCCTGGTCATAACGGAAGAAATAACCTGGTACAATCTTCTGGAAGGCTTGCAAGTCAAACTGATAAACGTGATTATAGACCACGTCCATAATGACGCGCATACCATTGTCGTGAAGGGTCTTAATGGTTTGCTTGAGCTCTAAATCCGGCTAAGCGGATTATAAGGATCCGTCGCGTAGGAGCCTTCTGGCACATTGTAGTTCTTAGGATCATAGCCCCAGTTGTAGGCTGTTGGCTTGGCTTCTGTCTCATCTACTGTCGCGTAATCATAAATTGGTAATAATTGCAAATGGGTAAAGCCTAGCGACTTAAGATAGTCTAAGCCAGTGATTTGGCCATTAGAGGTATGAGTGCCTGCTTCGGCAAGTCCTAAAAACTTACCTTTGGCTGAAATGCCAGAATCTTCCGCTACTGAAAAGTCACGGACATTGAGTTCGTAGATAATAGCATCGGTCGCCTTGCCAAAAGACGGCATACGGTCAAAGCCCTCCACTTGAGTGGCTGCTGGGTTGACCACCACACTGCGGTCACCATTAACCACTGCCGCAATGGCATAAGGGTCTTGGCTGCGTTTAAGGCCTAATGAACCATGGTCTAATAGGTAAGTGTAGGCAGTTAAGTGCAAGTCCCCTAAAATCTCGATCACCCAAGTACCGCGTTCACCACGTCGCATGACGTGAGCACTAGCTAAGTTGCTATCTGGCTGGTTGGATTCATAAATTTCAACGGTCACACTCTTAGCCGTTGGTGCCCAAACGATAAAACGTGTTGATTGTGGTGTGTAGAAGGCACCTAAAGGTCCGTCATAGGCAAATTCTTGATCAAAATCAACCGTTCTGACTGCTTTGGTAGCCAATCCCACCGCCTGATTTGGATTTAAATCTGTCACAATATTTCTCTCTCTTTCTATGTATACGTATTCTCACGCATAGTGTACCGCAAACGGTGCTCAGAAACAAGTCTTTAGCCTTACATTTTAGCTCATATCTGATGAGAAAACAACTAATCTTATGCGATTCTCATCTTATGCCCCAAAGTCTCATCTAGCTGTCTATTTTATACAAGCACAATGATTGAAATACTGGTCTTGAAGCGCTACAATACAAAAGTAAAAAAACAAGGAGAGGAAGCAAATTATGGAAAATCTCTTATGGTTATTTCCCGTCATTTTTATGCTACATGAGATGGAAGAAATCATTGGTTTTGGTCCATGGCTGGACAAAAATCAAGCGATTTTAGACAAGTACCCTAGAATTGCAGCTGCCTATGAACACTTTTCCCCTTCAGGCTTTGCAGTGGCAGTCTTAGAGGAGTATCTAGTGGTGCTTATCATCACCGGCGCTAGCCTGTATTTTGCTAACTATCTGGTCTGGTTGGGAGCCTTTATAGCCTTCAGCCTGCATCTCCTCATCCACCTGATCCAAAGCATCCTGATCAGAAAATATATTCCTGCCCTAGCTAGCAGTCTAGTGCTGCTTCCCCCCAGCATCTTGATTATCAAGCAAGTAATCGATCAAACGAACTATAGCCTCCTAAGCCTCCTAATATGGACCTTGCTAGGGCTAATTTTCATGGTGGTGAACTTGGCTTTTGCCCATCAATTGATGCGGTTAGTGACGAAAAGCCTTAAATCTCAGAAATCCTAGTCCCTCTATTTAAAACCATGTAAAAAGCTCGCACTTATCCCAAGTGCGAGCTTTTTTATAATAAGAGTTGATAGAGTCCATAAGTATGGCTAGTTCCCTGTAAGTCAGCAGCATAGTGACGTGTCAGTGTATGCTGATGTATTAAGGCGCCAACGGCAGAAGCCCCTCTGGCTTGAGCTTGCTTAAAAATTGGGTAGCTCAGTGCTGACCCCAAACCCAAATACTGCGGATCTACTCCTAGGTAGAGTATGATGTAGCGTTTGGCTCGATGCTTAATCCAAAGCAATTTGGCTAAAGTAAATAAATTTAACTTTTGATAAATCAAGGCTCCATAGTCTGGCATGGTAATCAAAAAACCCACTAACTTATCCTCCTGATAGGCCAACTTAACCATAGAAAAATCCAAAATATAACGATACTTCTCGAAGATGGCACTAAATTGCCCCCCTTGCAAGGAACGGTAAATAGGAAAATCTCGGTAAAGTCGATTCAAGAGTTCAAGACTTGTAAGGACACCTCAGACCAATCCGACTTGTGGGGGGATCGAATGTCAATCCCTGCTGCTAAGGCAGCCTCATAACGCTTAGCTAGTTTGGCTTCCTGGGTAGTGGGACTTACCTTAGGATAGAAATTAGACAGATAGCTTTCGGTTAGTTTGAATCCCGCTGCCTCCCAGAGCTTGGGGTAATAAGCCGGCTGATGGGGCTCGCCAGTAAAAGGTAAGTCCTCATGGCCAGATAGCTGCATGCGATAGCCTAACCAAAAACTAGCCTGAACGGGCCCAATGAGTTTTTCAGCCCCTAGGTCGCGGGCCTGATCAGCTACGTAGGCTATAAACTGCTTGGCCATGTCCACATCATCTAAGGACTCAAAATAGCCTAAGAAGCAAGTGCCATCGACTGGATAATAAGTCAGCATGCCTCGAATCTGAACTTGCTGGTCTTGGTAACCGACAAAGGCTCTCACTTCTATTTCCGGGCTAAGTGGATGGGTTCCACTAATCAGACTTACTTCCTCTTCAGGTGACTGCATCAAGTGCCCCTTGCCGTAAAGCTTCTTTGGTAAGGCTAGAAAGTCGACTAGCTCCGGCGAATGAGGCTGCACAGCTTTAATGGTCAGCATGGTCCGCCTCCTCTAAGAGGGTCACTTGGCCGCTTAAGCCATCCATTTCAATCCAATCTCCACTTTTCAGCAATTGAGTAGCGCCCCGCACATTTACAACTGATGGAATGCCTAGCTCACGCGAAATAATGGCTGTATGAGACAGGAGGGATCCCTGCTCAGCGATGACCCCTTGGGCTTGAGTTAAGAGATAGACCCAACCTGGATCCGTCATTCTGGTCACCATAATCTTACCCTGAGCAGATTCAATGGCTTGAACATCATCCACAACTAGCACTTGACCCTTGACTCGGCCAGGAGAAGCACCCAATCCCTTGAAGGTGTTCTGCCCGACTTAATTGGCTACGTGCCTGTCCTGAAAATCGCACATACTTCTCAAATACTTGACCCAAGAAGACATAGCGACTGAAGTTAGGCAAGGTCTTGTCACCTGCTAACTTAGCACGTCTTTCTACAATCAGGTCCGATACAGAGTGTGGCTGTCTGGCCAGTTCAAAAATTTCTTCCTTGGTCAGATAGAAGATGTCTTCTTCCGTCTCTAAATAGCCTTGCTTGGCAAGTTGCGCCCCAATGGCTCGGAAATCATCCGCATCATCCCATAAATTCGTGTCCGATTTAGCCTTGAGCTTTCTCGGTATTTAACGCCAGTCATAGCGCGACGGCGTAAAAAGCCCGTCCACCAACTCCTTGGTCGATTGCTTGCGACATTTGAAGCTTTGAGGTCAGGAGCTTCTTGCTGACACATTTGAACCAACAAGGATAAGAGACCTTGTGGATGGGTACGGAAGGTCGGTGTTTCTAGTTTCAGTTCTTCGGGTGCCCGGTCACCAAATTCTTGGATAAAATCCAGAATCTTGGCTACTAAGGGATCTTGTCGACTTAAAAAGTCTGCTGCATCTTCATTTTCTATTGCCTGACGAAGAGCGTGGTTCTTGGGGTCCTTAAGCTCCCTAACTAAGTCCTGAAGAGCTAGAGCCGGTCGCATACTTTCTATCTGTTCAATACCGGCGATTTCAGCCTGAACAGCTTGCCCTTGACGCGACTTTTTCAATAGCCCCGTATAGACAAGGCATAAAGATCATTAATCAAGGTAATGTCCCAATGTGCTAGAATCTCATCCTTAAGCTGTCCAACTAGAGCTGTCAGTTGCTCCAAATCCGCATCTGGTGAGAAGCGCTCTTGAAAGACTGCTTGAATCCGGATGAATTCCTGTTCTAGCTGGGCCATTTGCTTGGGCGCAGTGCAAAACTCGCGCATGATTCGGCCCATAATCTTAAGTCGCTTCCAAGGCGAGAGATGGACCGGCATGGCCGGTACTTCCGTCTCCCTCACGCCCAGCATATCCTGCCAGATAGGAATAATCTTTTTAGAGAAGGGCAGCAATTGCAGAAGCTGGTACCAACTTTGAATTTGATAGTAGACTCGACTATTGACTGGACAGAGCATATTCTGGAAGGTTGGCTCATAGGCAGCCAATTCAGCTGCCCCCTTACCCACCAATCTTTGAGCCAAGCCACGGAATATACTTGCATAGGCTTCTTGAATAAAACTGATCGTTAAGGGTGTAGAGAGACCTGGATAGCTCTCTACAATATTACTATTATCCAGAATGATTTGCTTGCCTTGTGGCAAAGTAGTAATAGGCCGAGCTTGTAAGATGTAGAGCCGGTCTCCTTGGAAGGTAAATTCCAAATCCAGATAGGGGCCAAAAAGCGCCACGGCTTGCTGGGCCAAGGATTCTAATTCCCCTAATTGACTAGTTGTTAAACTTGGGGCACCTGGCTCTTGTTCAGTATAGGATAGCTGATCTGCCGGATGATAGGTCACCATGCTAGTAGGAACCTTATCTTCTACAATTTGATCCCCCAATCCCTGTCCCACAACCACAATGTGTTCATTAAGAATTCCCTTAGGGTTGGCTGTAAAATAAACACCTGATAAATCCCCCTTAATCATGACTTGAACCAGACAGTTCATCTGAGCTTCTGGCAGACTAATCCCTTGCTTGAAGAAATAGGCCAGAGCGGATACCTGATAGAGGGACAAGAAAGTATGCTCTAGAGACTGGGGTAAGTGGTCGATTGGGATATCTAGCTGACTTTCAAATTGCCCGGCAAAGGACGAGACGGCACCGTCTTCAATGCTAGCAGACGAACGAACTGCCAAACGCACCTGACCAGATGGAAAAGTTTGCTTGGCCCAGCTCAGAACAGGACTTAAATCTTCCTTAGCAAAAGTCTCTTTGGCCCAAGTCAATAGTTCTTGACTTAGCTGCTCTAAACTCAGGTCACCCGCCTGATAGGCTGCTTCCTGACTAGCCAGAAAATCCATGCTATCCACTCGATCAAAACAGTCAAAGGCAAAGACCGCAAAACTCGGTACTGGTAGCCCCGCTTTGGTCATTTCCATGAGGTGGTAGGCTTTCCCCCCCACTTTCTGGAGATCATAGACTTGTTTCATTAGAAGACTCCCATCAAGAGGTAGACAGCTACTGAGACGACCATGGTGGTCTCAGTAATATAGGTATAACGCTCAACTCTTTCCCGAATATTGAAGAGGGTTGGGTCCTTAATGAACTGCTCAAACTGAACCGTCATCCAGATAACATTAAGTACCAAGACCACGACCCCTACATGGGAAATATTCCAGAGCAGAAGGAAGTTGGTCATAATATCTAGAATAGTGACTATTTCGATGAAACGGGTAGCCTTCTTATAACCGAAGAGCTTGGAGTAAGTCACATATTCTGTCTCATCTTTTGGTGCTCGAATCTTACGACAGACTTCCCAAATCAAGCTTGGGAAGTACATGGTGAAGGCCAAAAGGACGGTCGGAACTGACAATAGGGGCAGATTGTACTTATAGCATACGAAGGAAATAGTATAAAGATTCAGGATCATCATGACCGGATTATGGGTCACCAAGGCTAAAGGCAATGAATTTTGAATTTTATCTCGCTTAAAGAACCAGAAAGACATCAAGGTTCCGTAGATATAGAGGAAGAGGAACCAAAAGATATTATTCATGAAGAAGAGATTCAAGGCAACGGAGACTGTGACGATAAAAGCCAAGGCGATAGCTAAATCCTTCTTCTTGACCCGTCCAGATGGCAAAGCCCGATGGGGGAAGAGTCGCTGATCGGTCTCATAGTCCTTGAAGTCATCTGCAATACGTAAAATCATTAAGAATACAAAAATGGTGAAAATCCCAATCAATTCTTGATGGTTGAAATTAAAGCTTGTCACCCCGTCATTTAACAAGAGGACAAAATAAATCTCGAAAAACATAATGGCTGCCACAATAAAACGCGACCCCAGCGGAAACATTTCCTTATAATAAATCGCTAAACGTTTAAACATGTTTAACACCTATCCTTTCACCCATTCTGACCTGGCTTTCGATACCTAAGTCTGAGTAATATCTAATATCTTGGTCCAGCTCAATACGATTGGCTGGATATAGTACAACAATAGTGGATCCACCTAAGCCAAAGTAGCCCTTCTCCTGGCCTCTGACTAGGTAAGTTTGATGATGGTTAAAAATTCGACCGACTAGCAGCGCACCAATTTCCATCTGAAGGACCGGCCCCTCTTCCATCTCAATCAGACAGTAATGCCGGCTATTCTCACGATAAATCAGACGCTGGGCTTGGGCAACTTCCCTTACACTATGTAACTTGCCCTTGATGCTTTTCTGATGGGTAATCACCCCAGATTCAATGGCTAAATAGCGATGCAAGTCTTCGACCCCTAGACGGAATACTAAGGCTAGCCCACCCTGGAAGGCCTGCGCTAGTTGGGCATCTTCCAATAATTCCGCCAAATTATAGGTTTGGCCCTTTAAGACCAAACTTAAGTCTTCATGAATATCAAAAACTTGTAATTTGGCGTCGGCTACGGCCAAGACTTGCCCTTCTGGACAGACTGGGCGTAAGTCTGGCTGAATTTTTCTTTGGAAAAAGGCTGCAAAGTGGGGATAGGTCCCCTCTTGGTAGTCAGCCAGAGACAGGTCATAGGTCTCTAGGAACTTTCTTACCTTAGCTTTTGACCAGGGCAAGTAATCGCTTAGAGTCAACAAATAGGAGATACTAGGCCGAGTCAACAGAGGGAGGAGCCACCGCCCCCATCTAGTCTGATAGAGGCGATTAACCAAGCCTTCTTGATAGACCTCAGGCTCTATGACCTGACCACTTTGACGCTGGTAGACCTTAACCATAAGGCAAGACCCAAGCCCGATAAGGCTAAGAATCGCCAATAAGGCGAAAGCCAGATAAGCCTTCTTGTTAGGCTTAGGAACGGGCTGGTTCCAGACGAATAGGCCGCTTAAGAGAAAGGCTAATCCCAACCAAAGCCAAGTATAGAGTCCAGGCGCCAACCATTGACCTAATAGGTAGCTTAAGGGAAAGCACAAGGCGCCATAAGTGACGGGAACTCCGACAAAATATTGCCCGCTCCCCTCATCATGCTTGGCCAAGCGATTAAAGTGCCCCAGGCGCGTCACGGCTGCTAGCACATAGATAATAGCAGGCAAGAGATTGGCAGGTCCAAGCGCTAGCTGAGACATGAGGAGAAAAGCTGGCAAGGCAGCAAAGCTAATCATGTCGCAGAGTGAGTCAATTTCAATGCCAAAACGTTCCTGTTCAGGTGTCCGTGGTAAGCGTCTAGCCACTACACCGTCGAAGAGATCACAAATTCCACTAAGGATAAAGGCCATCATGGCTAGCCGGACCTGCCCTTGTAAGGTCCAATAGATCGCTACTAAGGCAAAGGCTGCTCCCAAATAAGTGAGTATGACCGATTTATCATATTCTCCAATCAAATAGTTTTTAATCTTCATGTAGATGAATCTTCCCTTTCTCTGCATCTAGCGTGACTAGCATGCCTGTTTTGAGCCTCTTGGTTGCTTCTTGGACACAAACCAGAGCCGGAATACCACATTCACGGGCCACAATCGAGGCATGACAGAGTACCCCACCCGTCTCCGCAATCAGGCCTCCCAAGATACCAAAGACATAGCTCCAACCCGTATCGGTATAAGCTGTCACCAAAATCTCACCCGGTTGAATGCTAGCTATATCTGCAAAGTCTAAAATCACGCGCACTCGCCCCGTGACCTGCCCACTGCTAGCAGGCATGCCACTCAAGTAAGCTTCCCGGCTGCCTTGTGGGAGCGGTTGGAAATTACCTTCTGTTAAGTCTCCTAGCGCCTGACATTTATCATAGGACTGGCAATAATGGCGATCCTGATTGACTAGTTGCTGTATATCAATACTTCTATCTTTATCATTCATGAAGGCTAAGAGATCCCATTTGGTTAGATAGAAGATATCCTCCACTTGCTCTAGGTAGCCTTGTTTAAGATAGGCTCGACCCAAAGCCAGGCTGACTTGCCGAATCAGGTGGTAGGCATGAGTTGAGCAATCCTTAAACTCCTCTCGCCACCACAATAAGTGACGTAAGGAGTTCGCAATCTTCTTAATCTTGCGGCTTTGACGTCCTGTCAAGCCACTAGGTAGCCCTTGATTCTTGTGCTGTCTGACCAGAGACTTTTGCGCCTTATCATAATAGGCATCGTCAAGCACTAGGCGTTGGATTAGCGCTAAAATTTGTTCAGGTTCTTCCATGTAACTTGGTACCCTCAAGTCCAGTTCCCGCCTTGAATGATGACCAAACTTAACCATAAAATCAGCCAAGGCCTTAAAATCGTCTCTATGCCCTTCTTGCTGAGCAAGTTCTACTAAGCCTGACACTGTTTGCTGCGCCCAATCGTCTTTTATCAGCGGCCGATTTCGAATCATACTAGCTAATGCTAGCATCTCCTCTAAGGGCTGGGTATGGGAAATATTACCTAAGTCTGCAATCAATTGAAAGAACTGGTCTTGGCTTAACCATTTGAGTAGCCGTGTCTTTTGCATGGATAGCTGGACCGTATTGATGTAGGCTTGCCAGAAATAAGTCTGCTCAGTTTTTCTGTAACAGTTTAAGATGACTTGACGCCAGAGGGCCTCAACTTGTTCCAAGGATGTCTCAAAAGTTAGCCCTGCAATCTCAGTCTCTAGCTGCTTAAAATTGTCCTGTAAGTTAGTTAAGTTTTCAGGGGCTGCTTTCATGAAATTTTTGGTAAGCCTTTGTGTCTTCCAAGCCACCTTGATGAAGCGTGTCAGAAGATCCAAACTTAGCTGGCTTCGATATCCTCTACCCTCGTAATCCTTATTAACCCCTAGCTCATCATCAAAATCCCGCTCAATGTAACCAGGAATTTGCTGCATGGCTGCTTTGACTACCCCTAAATTCCAGTAGGGCCGAGCATGATGCCGGCGCATCAAGATCGGCATAGGACCACTAGGAGCCAAGTCAATGGCCTCCAAGAAGCTCGACAAGGACTCTTGCCAAGCATCAAAGTAGAGGCTCCACATGAGATTCGGGCAGGATTGGGCTGCCACACCGCCATCGCGAAAATTAGCTGTCGTCCAACGCCCTTGGCTGACTCGAGTAGGCAGAGTCGTCATAGGGCGAGCCTGAACTAGATAGACTTGGTCACCACAGGCACACCACTCGACATCCATTGGGCGACCAAAGTGGGCGCTAATAAGCATGGCCTGTTCATGAAGTCTGGCCAGTAGGGCTTGGGATAGACCACTGGCTGCAGCTAGCTTCAAATCCGGTTCATACCAAGCTAAGCTTAATCGCTTTGGATTCACGCGTCCACTGACTAACTGCTCTCCCGCTCCCGCTACATACTCAATCAGCATCTCTTGGTCTTGATTAGATTCAGGGTTCAAGGTGAAGTAGACCCCACTATAATCAGCCTGACATTGCTCCTGGATCAAAATGGCTAAGCCAAAGTCCTGCCAGGATCGCCCTTGGCGATGCCAGTAAGCAAGGGCTTGAGGTTTAAGTAATGACAAGACGCAAGCTTTAATCCCAGCTGTAATTGATGACATAGTCTGGCAATCTGATATCGAGTCATATTGACCAGCAAAAGAAGTCGTTGCCTGGTCCTCCAAGAGAGCACTACTGCGAACAATATAGGTCTTACCGACCTCTATAAAATCCTCTAGAGCCGCCTCCAGTATAAAAGGCAGATTCTGACTTTCTAATCGGTCTTGCACCACTTTCGATCTAACTTGAGCCACTTGTCCCAGTCTAGTCTTGGAGCTGCTAATTCTGGCCAGCAATCAGCTAGCCAGGTCATGACTTGCTCGGCTGATAGAATAAGTCCATTTGGTACTGGGAGATTGAGTTGCCTCAAACTCAAAAGATGATTAATTTTCCCCCCATAGCTTAGGGTCTGTTTGGCTTGGTAGAGTGTATCCATTTTATCACTCCTATAATCGATTTTGTCTCAATTTCGCTAGATATAGTAGGCGATTAACCCCTAAGTGGGTCAATGTCCCTACTAACAATAGGCCAATGACTTGTGCCCAATTTAAGGAAATATAAAGGTGTAAGACCAAGAGAATCCCGATTAAGGAATCAATCTGATCCAGCAAAATAAAGGGATACTTCCAAGCGTCCCTAGCGGTCTTGCCTGGCAAAATATCTAAGCGACGCTTGAGATAAGAATTAGGCAATTCAAAAACCACATAGGCCAAGCCCAAGAGGATACCTAGCGGAAAGTTAATTGCCAGCTTATTCGGATAATGAGCATAAATCAAATGGAGTTTCTCTAAATCCGGCTGATGCGCCAGAAAATAGGCCCAAACTAATTGAGCAAGTAAGCCCCAGACCACCATCCCCCAGAATCCCTTCCAGGTCTTATTGGCTCCAAAAAGACGACGACCGTCCCCTAGTAGGCGCCCAGCATCAATGGGTTGATTGACTGAGTCTAATAGGGAAGATTTACAAATATCATATTGGCGACACCTGCCAATATGACTGGCATAAGGGTCAGATAAAGAGAGAGAATCATGGACATGCTGCGTCATTCCTTTGAACTAATATAAGAAGCAAACTGGCTACATGAAAAGTAGCGAGTCGTCCGTCTCCTTGAGGAGGAGATATAATGAGCGATATACAAAAAAAAGCTAGGTCCCCCCAGCCTCCTCAATCGCTACTTAGACCTTGTCCCCCTTGGAAAAGCTGGTAAGCTAGTCTGAGCTATCTCAGTCTTGACTTACCAATCTTCTTGAAATAAGGGGAGGGTCTGACTTATTATTTCTATAGTATACCATCAACTCTATAATGAAAACAATATAAAACTCATATTTCTTACCATGCTTATAGGCTAGATATCCTATATTATAGGGATTTGTAGCTAATTACTTTGATAATTTAGATTGGTATTTCATTATATATAGAACTGTAAATAGCACTTTATTTATTAGCTAGCGTAATTTCTAACTTAGTATGATTAATCCCTCACCTTCCCCTACAAAAAAGAGGCTAGATCTTCTAGCCTCTTTAGTCCTTGATTTACTTAGTTTGTACTTTTACAGGCGGAAATTTCACCTCAAAACAAGCCCCTGCTCCCGGCTGACTCTTAAGGCTTAGCTGGGCTCCATGCTGGTCGGCAATGGCTTTGACCAAGGACAGACCTAGGCCGGCGCCACTTGAGGCCGACTTAGTACGAGCACGATCCACCTGATAGAATCGTTGCCAAATGTGCGCCTGCTCTGGCTCCGCAATGCCTGGACCATCGTCAGCAATGGACAGGATTACCCCCTCTTCCTGATTAGCCGTCAAGCTAAGACTGACCTGACTTTGGGCAAACTTGAGGGCATTGCTGAGCAGATTATCCACCAAGCGACCTAAGAGGACTTCATCAGCATAATCTTAGTCTAAGGGGCAAAAATGAATGAAAGATGAACAGATTAATGTAGCGAAAAATTTTTCTACTATCTCGACAAAAAAAGCGTCCCCTAAGGGACGCTTAAAAACTTTCACCCAGCATGGCAACGACCTACTCTCACAGGACCAAAGGTCCAACTACCATCGGCGCTAAGAAGCTTAACTGCTGTGTTCGGAATGGGAACAGGTGTGTCCTTCTTGCCATAATCACCACACTTGGGTGTTGTCTTAGTTGAGTGCTTACACACTCAAAACTGAATAACCTCAAACCTAACCTCAAATCTTGTGGTTAAGACCTCGACCGATTAGTACTAGTCCGCTCCATGGATCACTCCACTTCCACTTCTAGCCTATCTACCTGATCGTCTCTCAGGGGTCTTACTTCTTTCGAATGGGAAATCTCATCTTGAAGCTGGCTTCACGCTTAGATGCTTTCAGCGCTTATCCATCCCGCACATAGCTACCCAGCGATGCCCTTGGCAGAACAACTGGTACACCAGCGGTGCGTCCATCCCGGTCCTCTCGTACTAAGGATAGCTCTTCTCAAATTTCCTACGCCCGCGACGGATAGGGACCGAACTGTCTCACGACGTTCTGAACCCAGCTCGCGTACCGCTTTAATGGGCGAACAGCCCAACCCTTGGGACCGACTTCAGCCCCAGGATGCGATGAGCCGACATCGAGGTGCCAAACCTCCCCGTCGATGTGAACTCTTGGGGGAGATAAGCCTGTTATCCCCAGGGTAGCTTTTATCCGTTGAGCGATGGCCCTTCCATACGGTACCACCGGATCACTAAGCCCGACTTTCGTCCCTGCTCGACTTGTAGGTCTCGCAGTCAAGCTCCCTTCTGCCTTACACTCTGCGAATGATTTCCAACCATTCTGAGGGAACCTTTGGGCGCCTCCGTTACTCTTTAGGAGGCGACCGCCCCAGTCAAACTGCCCACCTGACACTGTCTCCCGTGCTGTTACACGTGGGTTAGAGGGTCCGCATCACAAGGGTAGTATCCCACCAGCGCCTCCATGTAGACTGGCGTCCACACTTCTTCAGCTCCTACCTATCCTGTACATGCCATACAAACACTCAATATCAAGCTACAGTAAAGCTCCATGGGGTCTTTCCGTCCTGTCGCGGGTAACCTGCATCTTCACAGGTACTATAATTTCACCGAGTCTCTCGTTGAGACAGTGCCCAGATCGTTACGCCTTTCGTGCGGGTCGGAACTTACCCGACAAGGAATTTCGCTACCTTAGGACCGTTATAGTTACGGCCGCCGTTTACTGGGGCTTCAATTCGTACCTTCGGATTACTCCTAAGCACTCCTCTTAACCTTCCAGCACCGGGCAGGCGTCAGCCCCTATACGTCATCTTTCGATTTTGCAGAGACCTGTGTTTTTGATAAACAGTCGCCTGGGCCTATTCACTGCGGCTGACATTTCTGTCAGCACCCCTTCTCCCGAAGTTACGGGGTCATTTTGCCGAGTTCCTTAACGAGAGTTCTCTCGCTCACCTTAGTGTTCTCCACTTGACTACCTGTGTCGGTTTGCGGTACGGGTTGTTAACAACTCACTAGAAGCTTTTCTCGGCAGTTTGATTAGCCACCTTCGCTACTTAAATTTCGCTCCAGGTCACACGTCACAGTTATAGGTATAAGCATTTAACTCATACCACCACTTCGTGCTTCTACAGACACTTCCATCCGTCTGCGTGGCGTCGCCTCCTGCGTCCCTCCATCGCTCAAACATTGTTAACAAGTACAGGAATCTCTACCTGTTGTCCATCGCCTACGCCTGTCGGCCTCGGCTTAGGTCCCGACTAACCCTGGGCGGACGAGCCTTCCCCAGGAAACCTTAGTCTATCGGTGGACGGGATTCTCACCCGTCTTTCGCTACTCATACCGGCATTCTCACTTCTAAGCGCTCCAACACTCCTTTTCGGTATGCCTTCACCGCCCTTAGAACGCTCTCCTACCACTCAATCATAAGATTGAATCCACAGCTTCGGTGTACTGTTTTAGCCCCGGTACATTTTTCGGCGCGGAGTCACTCGACTAGTGAGCTATTACGCACTCTTTGAATGGTGGCTGCTTCTAAGCCAACATCCCTAGTTGTCTATGCAACTCCACATCCTTTTCCACTTAACAGTTACTTTGGGACCTTAGCTGGTGGTCTGGGCTGTTTCCCTTTCGACTACGGATCTTATCACTCGCAGTCTGACTCCCAGAGATGAGTCCTTGGCATTCGGAGTTTATCTGGATTCGGTAAAGCGTGAGCCCCCCTAGTCCAAACAGTGCTCTACCTCCATGACTCTTACTCTGAGGCTAGCCCTAAAGCTATTTCGGAGAGAACCAGCTATCTCCAAGTTCGATTGGAATTTCTCCGCTACCCACACGTCATCCAAACACTTTTCAACGTGTCCTGGTTCGGTCCTCCAGTGCGTCTTACCGCACCTTCAACCTGCACATGGGTAGGTCACTTGGTTTCAGGGTCGACGACACCTGACTTTCGCCCTTTTTCAGACTCGCTTTCGCTACGGCTCCGTTTCTTCAACTTAACCTCGCCAACTATCGTCACTCGCCGGTCCATTCTACAAAAGGTACGCCATCACCCCTTAACGGGCTCTGACTACTTGTAAGCACACGGTTTCAGGTACTCTTTCACTCCCCTCCCGGGGTGCTTTTCACCTTTCCCTCACGGTACTGGTTCACTATCGGTCACTAGGGAGTATTTAGCCTTGCCAGATGGTCCTGGCGGATTCCGACGGAATTCCACGTGTTCCGCCGTACTCAGGATACTCTTAGGTACAAATCAGTTTTCGTATACGGGGCTCTCACCCTCTTTGGCGCTGTTTCCCACCAGCTTCTACTAACTCATTTGAGTCCACGTTAGAGTCCTACAACCCCAGTGTGCATGCACACTGGTTTGGGCTCTTCCCGTTTCGCTCGCCGCTACTCAGGGAATCGATTTTTCTTTCTCTTCCTGCAGGTACTTAGATGTTTCAGTTCTCTGCGTCTACCTCACCCTCAGGTGTGACTAGCCATTACGCTAGCCGGGTTCCCCCATTCGGATATCTCTGGATCTTAGCTCACTTACAGCTCCCCAAAGCATTTCGTCGTTCGTCACGTCCTTCTTCGGCTCCTAGTGCCAAGGCATTCACCGTGCGCCCTTTGTTTCTTAACCACGATCATACTTGATGCATGATACTTTCGCGCTATTTTTTTCTTACTCTGTAATTTCTTACAGACTCGGTCAATTCTCGGTTCATTATTTTAGAAATAATGTGTTTTACCATCCATCCTGTCGGATGATAAAACGGTTTGTTTGGTTATTCAGTTTTCAATGTGCAAGTTTGAGTGTTAGCACACTCAAAACTAAACAAAGACGCAAGCTCCGTGAGGTTCCGTTACTCCTTAGAAAGGAGGTGATCCAGCCGCACCTTCCGATACGGCTACCTTGTTACGACTTCACCCCAATCATCTATCCCACCTTCGACGGCTCCCTCCTATAAGGTTAGGCCACCGGCTTCGGGTGTTACAAACTCTCGTGGTGTGACGGGCGGTGTGTACAAGACCCGGGAACGTATTCACCGCGGCGTGCTGATCCGCGATTACTAGCGATTCCGGCTTCATGTAGTCGAGTTGCAGACTACAATCCGAACTGAGAATGGCTTTTAGAGATTCGCTTACCCTCGCGAGTTCGCTGCTCGTTGTACCATCCATTGTAGCACGTGTGTAGCCCAGGTCATAAGGGGCATGATGATTTGACGTCATCCCCACCTTCCTCCGGTTTGTCACCGGCAGTCTAACTAGAGTCCCCATCTTAATGCTGGCAACTAGTTATAGGGGTTGCGCTCGTTGCGGGACTTAACCCAACATCTCACGACACGAGCTGACGACAACCATGCACCACCTGTCACCGACGTTCCGAAGAAAAACTCTATCTCTAGAGCGGTCGTCGGGATGTCAAGACCTGGTAAGGTTCTTCGCGTTGCTTCGAATTAAACCACATGCTCCACCGCTTGTGCGGGTCCCCGTCAATTCCTTGAGTTTCAGCCTTGCGGCCGTACTCCCCAGGCGGAGTGCTTATTGCGTTAACTCCAGCACTGAAGGGTGGAACCCCTCCAACACTTAGCACTCATCGTTTACGGCGTGGACTACCAGGGTATCTAATCCTGTTTGCTCCCCACGCTTTCGAGCCTCAGCGTCAGTTACAGACCAGAGAGCCGCCTTCGCCACTGGTGTTCCTCCATATATCTACGCATTTCACCGCTACACATGGAATTCCGCTCTCCTCTTCTGCACTCAAGTCTCCCAGTTTCCAATGACCCTCCACGGTTGAGCCGTGGGCTTTCACATCAGACTTAAAAGACCGCCTACACTCCCTTTACGCCCAATAAATCCGGACAACGCTCGCCACCTACGTATTACCGCGGCTGCTGGCACGTAGTTAGCCGTGGCTTTCTGGTTAGATACCGTCACACGCATAACAGTTACTCTATGCGCTGTTCTTCTCTAACAACAGAGCTTTACGATCCGAAGACCTTCTTCACTCACGCGGCGTTGCTCCGTCAGACTTGCGTCCATTGCGGAAGATTCCCTACTGCTGCCTCCCGTAGGAGTTTGGGCCGTGTCTCAGTCCCAATGTGGCCGATCACCCTCTCAGGTCGGCTATGCATCATCGCCTTGGTAGGCCGTTACCCTACCAACTAGCTAATGCACCGCGGGTCCATCTCTTAGCGATAGCTTGCGCCACCTTTCCTCACAGAATCATGTGATTCCATGTCCTATGCGGTATTAGCAGTCGTTTCCGACTGTTATCCCCCACTATGAGGTAGGTTACCCACGTGTTACTCACCCGTTCGCCACTCACCTTGACCAAGTGCAAGCACTCAGTCGCGGTTCGTTCGACTTGCATGTATTAGGCACGCCGCCAGCGTTCGTCCTGAGCCAGGATCAAACTCTCATGAAAAATTTCATAAGTCTTGTTGACTCATTTCTTTACTAGCTTGTTTTTTACCCAGCTTGTCTGCTGCTGAATTGTTGGTTGTTCATCAAGTTTCCTCGATGACCCTCACATTCTTGGTGTGTCTTTGTTTAGTTTTCAATGTGCTTGTTGTCACCACGTGACAACTTTTATATCATACCACCCTGCATTGGAGAAGTCAACACTTTTTTTCGACTTTCTCAAATATTTTTCGGATAGTTGGTCTGTCATTTTCAGACGAACATTAATATATCACGCCACTTAGTCAGAGTCAAGCCCAAATGCTAAGAAATTTTCATAAGTTACAAAATCAAAAAAAGACCGGGACAAAGTCCCAGTCTTTGATCTATTAGAATCCACTTGCGCCGCCGCCGCCACCGGAACCACCAGAGGAGCCACCACTGAAGCCACCACCGAAACCACCGGAGTTACTACCGGAGTAAGAGTGGTCTTGGCTATAAGCGGAAGCCGAGCTCACGTTAGATGAGATGGATTGGCTGAGCACATGGCTGTAGAGGCCTGTATTATAGTACATTGGATAGTAGGTCATACCTTCTACCAATTCTGCTTGAGTGAATTGAACCTTGAGGGCATCCAAGACCTTATCCGCTATCCCAAAGGCAATGGCATAAACTAGGTATTCTTCCCAAAGAGCTAGGGAAGCAATGTCTCGCATATTCATTTGCCCCACATCTTCTAGCATCTTGGCAAAGCCATGCCACTCTTGATAGAGTTGGTCTTCCTCTGCCGTCCGGAGTGGTCGGACAGACACAGTAATCATAAAGATCACATTCAGGACGATTTCAAAGAGGGCTAGGCCCAGTGCAATCCAACCTACTTGTTGTAGGAAGGGATGATTGGTGGCCATATAGCCTGCAAAGAGGGCTGCCCCACCTAAGATGACATTAAGGATAATAGCCCCAATAGCTTGGAAACGTAGGCTATTATTCTTGTCTCGAGCCGATTCCACTAATTGTGATCCGGCGATGCTAGCACGGCTTTGGAAGTTTTCGTAGGCTGCCAAGCGCTTCTTGGCAAAATGCCGGTTCTTCTTCATGCGTTTTTCCAAGTCTTCTAGGGTGACACTGGTTTCATCATCTGGGAAGAGGAAGGTCAAGACTGCCCGTTCGTGACCTTGAAGCGGATAGTCGGCTACCTCGTCTGTCAGCTTGGTGACACGCGCGGTCATGGAACTATTGCTGAAGATGCCGCGATTTTCGCGACGTTCTTCCTCTAGCTCCAAATACCCCTTACGGGCTAAGTCAGCAACTGTTGCTGAGAAGTCATCGGGATTAGGTTCCCCACTAGACCGAAAAACAGCGGAAGTGACCACTGCTGGCGCCGTATGTGATGGCAAGTTGTAGTTGTGAATTGGCAATTGAACCGGATTAGGATTCAACTGGCGACGTAACTTAAAGTATTTACGCCAGAGGTGAAAGGGAAGCAAGGACATGAGAATCATAGCTCCCCACTGGACCGCGCTAGTGGTATACTTCTGGCTTTCATAGGCCTTGCGGTCTGCCTCAGCTTGGGCAGCTTCCTTAGATTCAATTTCTGCCTTCATATTCTGATTGACGACATTGGTGTTGTGTGGCGTCAAGGACGTTGGGAAAATGGTATGCACTTCGACAAAGCGATTGGCTGGTGTTCCATTAGACTTAAGAATCACGACAGAGCGCCCATTTTCTTGGCCCAGTTCTACTGTCCCGCTTCCGGTCCCACCGTGGGCCCAGGCTTTGAAACTATCCTTATCGGTAATTTGGCCTGGTGGCAGAATGACCTTGGCAGTAACGTCGGTTTTGAAGTCAACACCTTCCCCAATTAGCTTACGGTTGAATTCCGCTGTATCGGCATAGTTGGTCACGATGTGATTGAGGGTATACTCGGCCACAAAGGTTACCTTCTTATTGCTAACAGGGTAGTAAGCCTTGAAAGTTCTGATGTCACGATTGGATTGAATGTGGAAGGTTTTAGGCCGCTTGGAGTCCAACTTATCCTCAGTGAACTCTTCGAGCTTGTTGCCATTTTCAACGCCGACCTTATAGGCGCCTAATTCAAAGCCACCTGTATCCACCTTGAGGAGGGCACCATTCATGAAACTGGCGTCAAAGACCCATTTCTGGGTGAATTTGACATTCCCTTCAGCCGTAATCTCGGCAGTGACATCTTGATTGGTAATCTTATAAGATACTTCGGCAGCACGTATCTGGCTAATAGGTCCCGCAAGCGAGAACACTAGGGCCATCAATGCTAACCAAAGAATGAGCGTCGCTTCATCTTATTTTCCTCCTTTATGGGCTTGTGACGTTGGTATTAGGCTTGGTCACGACTTGGTGTTCCACCGCGTCGACCAAGACAGTACGGCTACTTGCTTCATCTTGACTATAGGTAATCTCCCAAACGGGCGTGTAGACATCAAAGTCCTGCAAATTAACCGTACGATAGTAACCTAGGCTAATTTGTTGGATGGTAGAGCCATCCGGAATGTAGGTATCGACCCGGGTCTCCAGAAGTTTGAGGGCATCCTTGACACTAATCAGCGCAATGGGCTGGTCCAAGACCTTAAAATCACTCTGATAGGTCTGGGTGTATTCCCGCAATTGGAAATCCGCATTAAAACTCAACCGCAGCTCAGAACTCCCATCCAAGACAGGGTAGCCATCATAAGCCACCATGTAGAAGGTTAGGGTCCGAGATTCCGGACTGAAGGACCAAACCGTATATTCTGCCCCCCGAACAAAATATTCAGGCCGATCCAGAAAGTTACGGCGAATGTCCTCTACCTGCTCCTGGGTCAAGGTCTTACTATCACGATCAAGGCCGAGACCCAAATCCAGTGGCTGATCAAAGGTCGATTGTAAGACCCCATTATTATAACGGGCGGTCTGACCTTGAAGGGTGCCACGCTCCTTGTCGAGGACTTGGCTAGTTTCCGTCTTAACAACGGGCAGCTGATAGCTTTCGTTAGATAGGGTCTGATTGATTTTGATGTTACGGTTTTTGAGCTGGGTCTCAATGCTGACATTGGTGACCTGCCCACTATTGGTCTGTCTGACCTGCTGCTTGGTAATCAGGGTAAAGGCCAGATAGGCATCGAAGAAGATGAAGAAGATTAAGAGCAAAATCTGGGTTCGTTTAAAATCCATTATTCTTGGCCCCCTTCATCTAGGGTATCTGCACCTTGTGGGCTGGTCCCCTCGCTACTTGCAGCATCCGAACTTGAGGCATCCTGGTTATGTCGCAACTCACCACGGTTAAGGCGTTCCAAGGAAACATAGCGTCCCTTGTATTCGACATAGTACTTAGGAATAAAGGTCACCAACTGGAAATTCTCCATATTGGCCTGCCATTCATAGGCCACAAAAATCTGGTCTAAATCAGTCGTCACCATACCTTGTTCATGTAGTTGGGAGACCAAGCCACTTGCTGAATCTAGGTCGGTTGCTTTACTCTTGTCGTCAATATGCGAACGCAGGCTCAGGAAGGAGCCGGAAAAGCGTGTCACCTTGGGCGACAAATTAAACTGCAGGCCTAAGTAATAAGGTGAGGCATCCGACATGAGCGGATAGCCGTCTAGATAGCGCTGGTAATAGAGTGTATTGGTGCTATTATTGGTGGTCAAACGCAGGCCTTGGGTCCAGACTCCGTATTTCTTCATTTCGGCAAATGAATCCATGATAATCTGGTCGCGATGGACCGAACTACGGTTCTGAACGGCTTCGCTCCGCGCAGTGTAGACGTGACTATCGGAGTTGACATCTAGCTCCAAGTCCAGGGTCTTATATTTTTTCTCCCCGCTCTCCCCACTATCGGTAATGGAGTAGTTGTCCGAACCGAAGAAGAGACCAATCAGATTAGCTTCCGATTCTTTCTTAAGGGTATAGACCTGACTTGGCAGGCTAAAGGCTTCGGTCCGAATCAGGGCCTTGCCCTTGGCTAAAGGCACTTGCGACATAGCGGTCCAAGAAGTGACATCCTGGGTCACCGTCTGATAGAGGCTAGCAAAGTCCCAGCCATTGAGGGGCACCCGGACATAGGTCTCATCTACCTGATTAACTAAGTAGAGAGCTTGGGGCTCCTCTTTCAAGAGCCAGATTTGGTCAGCTTCAAATCGAGTGGCGGGCCGTCCTTAGACTTGAACCATTGTCCCCACAAGGAGACTGGCAAGCGGTCAGCAAAACGCAAAATCAAACGTGGACTGGTCGACATGTTGGCAAAAGTCGTTGAAGACTCTACCACATCAAAGTCGCCCCCTAGTTCGCTCGGTTTCTGAGCTAAGGCTGCCGTCACCTGGTCAAGATGACTGGCACTAGCTTCCCAGTAACCCCCTGCCTCATAGGCATCTAGGGCGACAGGGGCTAGCGCATCGGTTAGCTTCATGCCGGCTACTTGCCGATTGAGGCTATCCACTTGCTCATTACGAACGGTTTGTTGTGGCGTTTGCGAATTAGCACCATAGAGAAAATCAGGGTTGGTTAGAAGCAACCAAGAAAGGACCCCGCTGGTTAGGACAGCTAGAATTAAGGTAATAGGAATAAAGAGACGGCGAATCATCAATCATCCCACCCTTCATCATCAAAGTCCATCTGCAGATAAGGGAGATCAAAGCCAAAGGTCGAGCCCTTGCCTTCCACACTGGTCGCCCAGATTTTCCCACCATGCAGTTCAATGATTTCCTTGGAAATAGCCAGACCAAGCCCTGTCCCCCCCTGCTCACGTGACCGTGCCTTATCAACACGGTAGAAGCGTTGGAAGAGATGTGGGATATCCTTCTGCGGAATCCCTAGTCCCTGGTCCTTGATGGACAAGTGGACATGGGAATGGGAGTCTTCAATCTTCACGACGATGACACCCCCATCAGGAGAATACTTGATGGCATTGTTTAAGATATTATCAATCACTTGGGTCACGCGGTCCTGGTCAATTTCCAGGTAGATTTCCCGTGAGGTGAAATCCCGCTTAAGCTTGAATTTCTTCTGGTCAGGATTCTGTTCCAACATAAATTCAAAGCGGTCCAGAATATGACTGACCATGCGTTTAAAGTCGATGTATTCTAGGTTGAGTTTATATTGACCTTCATGAATCTTGGATAGATCCAGCAGGTTACCAATCATCCGCATCATACGGTCGGTCTCCAACTGAATGACATTGAGGAACTGAGGCGCAATGACCTGGTCCTGCCATGCCCCTTCGCGCAGGGCTTCGGTATAGGACTTAATGGAAGTCAAAGGCGTCCGCAATTCGTGGGAGACGTTGGATACAAAGTCCCGCCGTTCTTGCTCGGTCTTCTCTTGTTCGGTAACGTCTGTTAAGACACAGACCACCCCGGTAACGAAGCCGGTCTCACGGCGGATAACGGAGAATTCCCCCCTTGAGGATGGAATACTCCCCATGGTCTACCCAATCCATGAGGATTTCCCGGTCATCACCTAGCAAGTCGGTCAAGGTATATTGATCCTTGAGCCGCAAGAGGCGAATAATAGAAATGCCAATGGCAGATTGTTGGTCGATCCCCAAGAGTTGCAGGGCCCGCTCATTGACCAGCAGGACATTACCACGCCGGTCGGTCGCAATCACCCCGTCAGTCATATAACGGAGAATCCCGTCCAAACGTTGCCGTTCGGATTCAATCAATTCTTGAGAGTCCTTAACCTTGACCGATAATTCATTAAGTGTCTTGGCTAGTTCACCCAACTCGTCATTCCCAAAAATCTTGGCCGGGTAGTTATAAATCCCCTCCGAAATCCGCAGGGCTTGTTGACGCATGTTTTCAATAGGCAGGGTTAAACCTTGAGAGAGCACCAAGGCTAGGATAAAGCTCCCCACAATAGCAATCACAGCCGACTGGATGAAGACACTCATGACACTCTGGGTCTGTTCATAGACCCGGTTCATATTGGCCGTCACCCGCACTGCCCTACCACCGTATTATTCGACTGACTCAAGATGGGCTTAATCGTGGTGTAGGTATGACGCTTGTTATTGACATCATACTCTGAAAACTTAGAAGAGCGTTGGCTAACCAACGCTTCCCTCACATTATTATCATTGGTCTTGGCCAGTGCTTCTGACTGGTCCAAGGCGTTATTTGACGCGATAATCCCATCCTTAGTATTGATGATTTGGATACGGGTCAAATTACTATTTGAGAAGGTATCAATGACCTGAGTCAGACGGGCGCGTTCATCCGTCTCACTCAAGCGTTCTTCTAAGATTGGCGTCACATTGTTAACCAAGAACTCTACCTGGGTATCGATTTGATCCTGGTAGTTCTTGAGCGTACGGCTCTCGTATTGGTTAACGAAGTAGACCCCCACGAATTGGAAAGCAATCAGCAGAATAATAATGATTTGAATCGGAATTTTAAAATGGATCGATTGAAATAATCGTCTGATTCGCTTCATATGCTAGAACTTCCTATTCTTGATCTGGATTCTTCAAGAGGTAGCCAACCCCACGACGAGTCACAATATAAGTTGGGTGGCTTGGAATATCTTCAATTTTCTCCCGCAGACGACGGATGGTCACGTCGACCGTCCGCACATCCCCGAAGTAATCATAATCCCAAACAGTCTCAAGGAGATGTTCCCGGGTCATGACTTGGCCAATGTGGCGGGCTAGGTAGTGGAGTAATTCGAACTCCCGGTGGGTCAATTCAATTTCTTCCCCATGCTTGGAGATAATGTAGGCATCTTGATGAATGACCAGATCTCCTACTACAATCTCGTTTTTGTTGACTTCTTGTGGCTCAGGTTCCTTGACTAGATTGCGGCGTAAGTTGGCCTTAACGCGGGCAATGAGTTCACGGTTAGAGAATGGCTTGGTGACATAGTCATCTGCCCCTAACTCTAAACCTAAGACTTTGTCAATCTCTGAATCTTTGGCGGTTAACATGATAACAGGCACAGCGGATTGTTTGCGAATTTCACGACAAACTTCCAAACCGTCCATCTTTGGTAGCATGAGGTCTAAAATCACTAAGTCTGGTTGACTCTTCTCAAATACCTCTAATGCTTGTTCACCATCATAAGCTTTTTCAATGGCATAGCCTTCGTTTTCTAAGTTAAAAGAAATAATATCAGAGATTGGCTTTTCATCATCTACGACTAGAATCTTTTTCATATGGTTCATCCTTTCTCATGACGTTCTAGGTTCAAATGGGTGAGCCTTCCCCTTAAGGTCTCACTCCTTTATTATAGCGGGTTTTGCGGGAATATTAAAGCCCTTACGCTCAAGTTTTCTACTTATGTCAAAGCTTGCTCGGACTTGTAATCTAATAGACAAGTATTTGAAAAGAAACCTTAAACAAAAGGTAGGGCCTTTTGTTTAAGGTTTCCCAAATTAAAGGCGTTTAATCATTAGAAGATGATAACTGGCATGCCGACTTCCACTAATTGGTAAACTTCTGCCATGGTACCTGGTGGTGTGTTGATACAGCCTAAAGAACCACGCGATAGGTAGGTTTCGCCCCCGAAGGAAGCTTGCCAGTTGGCATCGTGAATCCCTTGGCCAGTGTCATCAAATGGAATCCAGTAATCAACGGGCTGTTTGTATTCCACCTGAGTATGTGGGTTGTAACCCTTGAGGGTTGAAGGAGACTCCTTGTTCCAAGCCGCGTAGGCCCCGGGGATAGTGGTCGTCCCAGGGCGACCGGTTACGACTGGTGTTTCCAGTACCTTATTACCATCCTTGTAAATAAACATCATTTGGTGGGCAATGTCGACTTCGACATAGCTTGGGCCGATGTCATTTTCCTTGTCGGCATAACCAGTCCCGACAACCGTTGGTTCACGCTTGATGGTACCACCCTTGTTAAGGTCTGCTACAATCTTCTCGGCTTCTGCCTCAGAGTCAATGGACCAACCTAGGGTCCCTGGTTGCACATCGACCACCCCAGATAAGGTTGAAGCAAATTTACGCGTTTTGTTGATGGTCGCGTATTTGGTGTTGAGTTCCTTGACATAGTCTTGGACCTTGCTTTGGTCTACTACCAAGTTATTAGACTCATCGAATTGAATCCAGTCATTAATTTTATCTTTAGGGAACGACTTCTTCCTTGCCTGAGATAGTCAAGGTAATTTTGGTATCAGCGACCTTGTTAATTTGATCCATGACTTGGGTAATCTTAGGATCATCACTCTTGATTTTTGGCTCTTGGTAGGCCGAATTGATTTCAACCGAGGTGTTACCTGATTGCACTTGAGAAACAATCAGTTCCTTAACCTTGGCTACATCTAATTGGTTCCCGTCCTTTTCAGGCGTGACATGGTAACCTTGACCGTTAGAATACTCGATCTTAGCATCTTCAGCCGCAGTCCGGTTTTGGTTGTTCAAGCCGAAGCCATCCAAGGTCTTGCTTAGGTTTTCGTCGTTAAAGGCCACGTGATTGAGCAAGACATTCTTATATTCGGTCGTATTGAAGAAGCTGCCTACCCAACCAGTTGGGTCTTGTGAATTATAGGCTGATTCCAAAGCCTTGTTGGCATCTACTTCGACACCTGCTTGCTCTAAGGTAAAGCGACCTACTTCCTTACCATTTCCAGAATGGTCACTTCCTTCTGGTTAAGGTCTTTACCAATCTTATCCTCCGCTTCCGCTAAGGTTAAGTTGGAAATATCCAAGGAGCCAAATTTAGTGTTGGCCTGGAATTTCTGGGCGTAGAAGCCTACACCGGCACTGTAGCCCAAACCAGCTAATAATAAAACTGTTGTCGAGCCAATGATCAATCCCTTTTTCATGATTTCTCGTCCTCACTTTTTCTCTTATTCAAATACAGATTTTAGCATCGAATTGTGAATTTTCTTTGACCCTTCCATTAATTATTCTATATGATTTTGTTTCTTTTGTAATATGAGGGTCTCAATGGCATGTGAAACACCGTCTTCTTCGTTGGTTAAAGTCACAAAGTCAGCCTTAGCTTTGAGGTCTTCTGAAGCATTACCCATGGCTACGGCACAGCCGGCAAAATCTAACATCTCAACATCATTAGCCGCATCACCTAGAGCCATGACTTGCTCAGGACGTAGGCATAAGTGGCGGGCCAACTGGTCTAATCCACTAGCCTTAGAAACACCAACCGGCAGAAATTCTAGGATAACCTTCTGGCTCCGCACCATGGACAGGGCCTGCCAGTCACTCGCCTCAATGGTTGGAATCCAAGCATCTAGCACTGCTTCCGGCGCCAGAATCATGGCCTTATTGAGCTGGCTATTGGCTAGGAAGTCTGCTTGGGAGATTGGCGTCACGTCTGTTTTAAGAAACTCGGCGTCGCGGGCTACCAAGGCATTGGGCGTTGGATCCCCTACTAGGTAGAGATGGTCGCGGTCAAAGGCCACCAGCTGAGCGCCCTGGTCCTTAAGCGGCGCCACTAACTCCAGCGCCCGTTGCCGCGCTGCTTGAGTGAGGAAGCGTTGGAAGACTGATTGGAAAGGCGCCTGAGCCGTCAAAGTTTGTGCCCCATTTTGCAGAATCATAAAGTCCGACTCGCTTAAGAAAGGCAGCTCTGGCACATAGAAATCCACCCCTGGTAGGGTCCGGCCGGTACAAATGACAATCTTAATGCCGGCTTCGTGCGCTCGAGCCAGGGTGGCGACGTTGGTGGCACTAATGGTTTTTTGGTTGGTCAGCAGGGTGCCATCTAGGTCAATGGCAATTAAGCCAATATCCTGAGCTAGTTCTTGGCCAGATTCCTTGCTGTCTTCCATTTGTTCGGCTGCCATTTGTTGGAACTCGTTAAGGGCAGGCGCCGCCTCTTGGCGTTTGGTCTCAGCTTTGGCTGCCACTTGTTGGCACCAGGTCTTGTCCCATTGGGTGGCTAGGAAGTCCTCCACCTCTATTTCCTTTTCCTTGCGGACCATGAGTAGGCCATCGCCTAAAGGCAGGAGGCAGGCCCGTTGGTCCTGATCGGTCAAGACGGCTTGGAAGAGTTCATTGAGCTTGCGATGAATCTTGCGCACTCGCTTAGGACGTGTGTCTAGGCCATCCATAATGGTGCCCGCTTGCAGGACATCATCAATGAGCAGGACGCCCCCCATCTTAAGCAGACGCATACAGTAAGGATAGAACTCCAAGTATTTGGCCTTGGCGCTATCCATAAAAATCAGGTCATAGTGATTAGCCGGTAAGGTTGGCAAAATATCGGCCGCGTCCCCTTCTAGGACCGTCACCTTATCCGCCAGACCCGCCTGTTCAAAGTTAGACTTAGCCCGTTCAAACATGAGGGCGTAGCGATCAATCGTGGTCAAGTGACCGTCAGATGCGAGGTGTTGGGCCATGAGACTAGCCGAAAGCCAATCGCGGTCCCGATTTCCAGGATTTGTTGAGGTTGGGTCGTGGCACAGAAAAAGTCCAAGAACTTGGCTGTTTCGTGAGGCACCACTGGAATCCCATTGGCATTAGCAAAGGCCTCCAACTGACCTACGACCCCTTCAAAAGGAACTTGCCCCTCCCGCATCAAGTCGATTACTTTCTGCATGACCACTGGCCGGTGCATCATCTCATTCAACATAGTCCTGTCTCCTTCTCCTGACTTATTCACTGTCTATTATAATGGAAAAGACTTAAAAGCAAAAGACCCAGCCTCCTCATCAAACTTTTAGGTCTAGATTTGGTGTGAGGAGGAGCCTTTTGGGGTATTTATATAAGAAGGAGGAAGTGCTATGTACCATCAAGAGGCAAGATTTTATCAGCTCATCAAGCAAAGAGGCCACCTATCCCAGGAGGACGAGGCAGACTACCTGCGCCTTCTGACTGGCTTAGAGGGGGAGGCGCGGGTCGCCCAAGTGATTCAAAGCCTGGGGCTGGCTGCCTTTTACCTGACTGATTTATGGATCCCCCTGGGTAAGGGCACGCAAATCGACGGGCTTTTGCTGGTGCCCCAGGGGCTCTATTTAATAGAAATCAAACATTATGGCGGGCAGTTTCTCTATCAGGGATTTGCCTCCAGACTCAACGGGCGACCTTATCAACATGACTTGTTAGGGCAAGTGGCCCGAGCCCAGAGCCTGCTGCAACAATTTCTAAGGAGCCAGCAATTAGACTGCCAGCTAGTGCCCAAGCTGATTTTCAGTCAGGACCATTTGCAGGTTGAGGGCTTAGAGCCGGAGCAATGCCTACTGTGGCCGCAGGCGCTGACCTGGCTTCAGGGGCTGGCCGATCAGATGGCAGGTCAGCCCTGCAGTCGACGCCAGCAGCTAGTCTTGGATTTACTGAGACCACTCCAGCATGCCAGCCCCTATCGGCCGCGCCAATTGACTTCCATCGAGCGCCAAACTCTGCTAAGTGGTATTGGCTGCCCCCGTTGTTTGCGGCTGGGCATGACTTGTAGTCGTCATAAGGTTTCCTGCCCACATTGTGGCTTTAGGGAAGATAAGGCAGCCACCTGTTTGCGAAGCGCCTGTGAGTGGGCTTTGTTAAATCATGACCTGCCACTGAGTCGCTCGGCAATTTCCGACTATATGGGAACCAAGCAATTGGACCGCACCCTGCAACGCCAACTAGCTAAATACTTCCGACCACTCCATAAAGGTCACCACGCCTGCTACCAAAATGATTACGCCACCGTTTATCGGTGCCTGTCACAGTATGGTGGAGTCTGAAGTTGGGGAGCCACGTCGCGTTAGAGGTCCAACGCGACATGGCGCACTCCCAATACGACGTGGCGCGCTCGTTTTACCCTCTTTTTGGGTGTTTTGGACCCTTTGAGCTGGAGCCACGTCGCGTTGGAGGCCCAACGCGACATGGCTCACTCGTTTTCCTCCCTTTTGGGCTGTTTTGACGCCTTTGAGGCGGAGCCACGTCGTGTTGGAGGTCCAACGCGACATGGTGGGGGCCCAATGCGACGTGGCGCGCTCTTTTTGCCCCCTTTTGGGCAGTTTTGGCACCTTTGAGGCGGAGCCACGTCGTGTTGGAGCCCCAACGCGACATGGCTCACTCCCAATACGACGTGGCGGGGCCCATCACAATCTTGCACCGCCTTTTTCTGGGCACTTCAACACATAAAAAGCCACCCCCGAACTAGGTCAGAGGTGGCGGGCTTTATGCTTATTTGGTTTCTTGTTTGCTTAACTTGTCAGCTAGGCCACTAGCTCGTAGACCCCACTTGATCAGCTCGACTAACACGATGATGCTGAAGGATACAGCGAGTACCAAGCCCCATTGTGGTAGGTTGGCGCAGTCACATCGAAGAAGTCGTTGATACCTGGAATGACGATAACGCCTAGCAACATCGCAGCTGATAAGAGGCTGGCACCGTTGAGGAACTTGTTATCGAAGGCTTTCCCTGTGAAGAGAGAAGTGAAGACATACTTGACGTTGAAAGCGTGGAAGAGTTGAATCAAACCTAAGGTCGCAAAGGCCATGGTTTCGGCCAAGTTTTCTTGGTGGTACCATTGACGAGCTAACCAGTAGATGAAGAGGGTCAGCGCACTTTCCAAGACCCCTTGGTAGAGGATACTTGGCAAGATACCGTTAGATAGGAAGCTAGACTCCTTAGTCCGTGGCGGACGATTCATCACATCTGGCTCGGCTTTTTCCATCCCCAAAGCAATGGCTGGGAAGACGTCCGTTACTAGATTAATCCATAGGATATGAACAGGTTGCAAGATAGTCCAACCTAATAAGGTGGCTACGAAGAGGGTAATGACCTCACCCAAGTTAGCTGACAAGAGATATTGGACAGCCTTCTGGATGTTGGCGAAGACCTTACGCCCTTCTTCTACTGCCACAACGATGGTTTCAAAGTTATCGTCAGCTAGGACCATATCAGAGGCACCCTTGGATACTTCGGTCCCGGTAATCCCCATGCCGACCCCGATATCTGCTTGCTTGAGGGAAGGCGCATCGTTAACCCCGTCCCCGGTCATGGACACGGTCTTACCTTTAGACTGCCAAGCCTTGATAATGCGCACCTTGTGCTCAGGCGATACGCGGGCGTAGACTGACAAGTCTTGAACACGCGCTTCTAATTCTTGATCAGAAATAGCATCCAGTTCAGCCCCGGTCATGACGTGATGGTGGTTGTCTTCATTTGGATTCAAGATGCCCAGACGTTCCGCAATGGCTTGCGCGGTTTCGGCGTGGTCACCTGTAATCATGACGGTCCGCATGCCCGCTCCTTTGGCTACAGCAATGGCATCCGCAGCTTCCTGACGCTCAGGGTCAATCATACCGACTAAACCAGTAAAGATTAAGTCATGTTCTAAGTCCTCAGACTCGAACTTGCTAGGCAATTGATCAATAATCTTGTAAGCCCCTGCCAAGACACGTAAGGCCTGACGCGCCATGCCTGTATTTCGGTCAAGATGGCTTGGCGATCAGCATCGGTCAAATCGGTCACCTGGCCGCCAAAGTCCTTGTAGAGGCAGCGTTTGAGCAACTGGTCTGGCGCCCCTTTGGTGGCTACCAGGTAGCGACCATCCGCTAGCGGGTGGACGGTGGTCATCAATTTACGGGTAGAATCAAATGGAATCTCGCCCACCCGTGGGAAGCTAGCCAAGCGTTCAGCCAAAGGATAGCCCTTGTCTAAGGCAAACTTAACCATGGCAGTTTCAGTTGGATCCCCAATTAAGTTACCTTCGGCGTCCACTTCGGTGTCGTTAGCCAAGACAATGGAACGCAAGAGCGGTAAGTCCAGGTCTAAGTCTTCTGAAGCATTGTGGAGGACCCCATTATAGTAGGCTTTTTCAATGGTCATCTTGTTAAGGGTCAAGGTCCCCGTCTTATCGGAACAGATAATTTGGGTCCCACCCAAGGTCTCAACGGCAGGCAAGGTCCGAACCAGAGCCTTACGGTCAGCCATAGTTTGGGTCCCGATGGAGAGGATAATGGTTGAAATGGCTGGCAAGCCTTCAGGGATGGCAGCTACAGCCAAGGAAATAGACACTAAGAGCATGTCGGGAATCTGACGGCCACGCAACAAACCAACAATGAAGGTCACAGCCGCAATGACTAAGATCATAATAGTCAAGGTCTTACCCAAACGGTCTTGGTCGCGTTGCAATGGGGTCTTGGTTTTCTCAGCGCTGGCCAACATGCTGGCAATATGGCCGACCTCAGTATTCATCCCAGTAGCCGTTACGATGGCTAAGGCACGACCATAAGTCACATTGGTGCTAGAGAAGACCATGTTATGGCGGTCCCCAATCCCGGCGCCCTCTTCTGAGATGACTTTGATGTCCTTATCAACTGGCACCGATTCTCCGGTCAAGGCGGCTTCTTCCACCTTGAGTGAGTTGGCTTCAATCAAACGCATATCCGCTGGCACAATATCCCCAGCTTCCAATAAGACGATATCGCCTGGGACCAAGTCATGAGATTTAACGGTCATGACATTGCCATCACGGCGAACACGGGCGTCAGGTGAGGCCATTTCCTTAAGAGCGTCAATGGCTTCTTCAGCCTTGGATTCTTGGACGACCCCCATAATGGCGTTAAGCACCACCACTAGGAGAATGATGACCGCGTCGTGCCACTCGTGGCTGGCCACGAAGGAAACAGCCGCCGCAATCAAGAGGATGATAATCATGAAGTCCTTGAATTGCTCAATAAACTTCTGCAAGAGGGTTGAATGAGCCTCGGCCTTGAGTTCATTTGGGCCGAACTCTTCCAAGCGTTGCGCAGCCACTGCAGCTGTCAAGCCCGTCTCAACATGGCTTTCTAAGCTGTCAATGACGGCTTGCACCTCTTGGTTATAGGCTGATAATTTTGTTGACATAGTAACCTCCTATTTGATCCATACCTTCATACTGGCTAGCCCAGCTTGTAAAAAAAGACCTATGCCGCCACCCAACGAGTGAATCAGCATAAGTCTCACTATTTCAGTCAGTACCAGCAGCAAACGCTACATATTTGTTGATACCAACGAGCTAAGCTCTAGTTACTCCCTTATGAAGTCAATGGTTATATTACTCTTACTATTATAGAGACAAGCAGCAAAAAAAGCAAGAAAAAAACACTTGCTTTTTTGACTCTGACAAGAGCAGCGATCTTGACGATAGGGGCCTGACGCGCTAGGATAGGAATGAAGAAACGAGGAGGGATTGACATGACAAAGACAGGCAAGATCATTCGCGTAGTAGGGGCGGCCATTATCCAAGATGGCCAGGTCCTCTGCCTACAACGTGGCCAGCAAATGAGTCTAGCCGGCCTCTGGGAATTCCCAGGCGGTAAGCTAGAAGCTGGCGAGACAGAAGCCCAAGCTCTGGCGCGGGAAATTAAGGAAGAACTGACCCTCGAAATTGAAGTGGGCGACTGGGTGACCACGGCGGAATACGCCTACGAATTCGCCACGATTCAGCTGGCGGTCTACAAGGCCAAGATCCTATCTGGCAGTCTGACCCTGCTCGAGCACCAGGCTAGCCGTTGGGTCCAGCCCCAAGACCTCATGAGCCTAGAATGGGCACCCGTCGATATACCGGCGGCTCAACTGCTGGCCCAAGAAGGCTCCTCCCTATAGAGATAAACAAGACAAAGGCGACCAGGACCCAGTCCTAGTCGCCTTTATTTTAATGTCTGCGGAAATCAACAAAGTCATCATGCTGATGCATGTTGCTGTCGATGAAATAAATCAAGGTTTGCAGCTCGTTGGTTAAGTCCACGTGTTGCATACGAACATGACTTGGTACATCAAAACGCAATGGCGTGAAGTTGAGAATCCCTTTGATGCCTGCTGCTACCAAACGTTCTACCGCTGCAGGTGCCTCTTCTTGTGGCACCGTTAAGAGGGCAATTTCAATGCCTTGGGCTTCTAATTGCTCTTCCAACTCATCAATGGAATAAACTGGCACACCTGATTGAATGGTCCCAATCAATTTAGGGTCTACTTCGAAGGCCGCCCCAATCCGCACATTATTGTTCTTGCGGAAGTTATAATGGAGGAGCGCATTCCCTAGATTCCCTACCCCGATCAGGGCCACAGAAGTCAGACGGTCTTGGTTCAGGGTCTTGGTGAAGAAGTCTAATAAGTAATCAACATCATAGCCATAGCCCCGTTTACCCAAGGCGCCAAAGTATGAGAAGTCACGACGAATAGTCGCGCTATCCACTTTCACCGCATCACTAAGTTCAGTAGACGAAATCCGTTTTTTGCCGGCATTCTGTAAGAATCGTAAGTAACGATGGTAAATTGGAAGCCGGTTCACAGTTGCTTTTGGTATTTCTCTACGCATTTGATCACTTCTTTCACATAAAAATATTTCGCTTATTCTCCGGTCGATATCTTTAGTATACCACCTTACTAGATTAGACTCCATTATTTAGGGGTGAACTTAATACAATTATTATAGTTCAGTAATAATTGTCGTACTCCTGCCTTACCACGCTTTCATTTAAGTGATAGCACGAACTTCTCTAGGTGGTTTTTATGTGACGAAGGGAACGATGAGAGTCTTTCTCATAGAGCAAACCTTTTCACTTCGTCATTTTTCTTAAATATTCAACCCCCATTATGGCCTTATGCTAGCCACAATGGGGGTTGTTTTATTCGCTCAGTGACAAACGAAACTGGGACCAGTCGCCCCGGATATAATCCAGGAGGCCTAGGTCTGAGCTGGCCACCTGCCCGACAATGGCCTGGCGGTCATCCGCTGGCAAGTCTGTCAGGCAAATTTCCAGTTCATTGGCATAGCTACCATAGTTGGCCCGGCCCAGGACTAGGTCCCCTCGTTGTCGAGGACCAGACTGGCCCACTACTTCTTGCCCACGCAAGGCTTGGCGGGTTTCCGAGGCCCGAATGACCCAATCACTGGGATCCGGCCGATTGGACCAGACTTGATTTAGCAAGGCTTGTGGCGCCTGGGCACGCAAGTCCACCAGACCATCATTAAGACTGGCCAGTCGTCTCAGCTGATCTTGACTGACATCACAATCCCCTATGTAGACCCGGTCCACCTGGCATTGTGACAGGAGATAGAGGGCCGCCTGCTGACTTGGCCAATGGCGGGTCTGCTCGACTGTACAGAGACCGTCAAAGTAAGGCCCCCTAGCCACCTGGCCACTGACAAAGGCCAGACAGGGAATACCTAGGGCATGCAGTCTTTGGTTTTGAGCCAGAACATAGGCCTGGCTGAGACCACTATAGACCTTGGGATAATAGTTATGGGCGGCCCAAACCCGGCCCAAATCGACTCCTGCTTGAGCTAGCTCTTCTAGCATGGTCCCCGTAAGGGTCGAAGCATTGAGGACCAGGTGACTGGACTGGCTGAGGACGGCCATCTGCTGAGGGGTCAGTCCGGCATCCACCCGCAAGGAGCCAAAGCCCCAGGCTTGCAGGCGGTCCAAGCCATAACGGTCCAGACTGGCTTCATTAATATCCGCCATAACCTGGACCCCTTTTTCATGGCAGGCCGCCATAATCAAGTCAAGTTCAACCGGCTTATAATGAGGAGTCAGGTTAAGACTGGTAAAGGCATGGCCAAGGCCTTGCTGACTAAAACGGTCAATCCGAGCCAGATTGTCGTCCAGGGACTGATTACTATAGAAGGAAAATCCGACTACCTGTCCTTTCATTGACTATCGCCACCATAGACTTGAGCAATCCGAGCTTCATCCACCCCGAAACCAGGTCAAGACAAAGCCACCTAGATAAGCGCCTAACATGGCGATGACATAGGAGATTTGTGTGCCCGGCACCATAATCAGCAAGCCGAAGAGGCCAGATACCCCTTGGGAGACAGCCCCTAGATGGAAGAGGACTGCCAGGACACCCCCTAGACCTGAACCCAAGCAGGCTGTAATAAAGGGTTTGCCTAGTGGCAGGGTCACGGCGTACATCATAGGTTCGCCAATCCCCAGGATGCCGACTGGCAAGGAGTCACGAGTTAATTGTCTCAGACGTTTGTTGCGTGATTTGAGGTAGAGGGCCAGACCCGCACCGACCTGACCGCCCCCTGCCATCATAAGAATTGGCAGGAGATAGTTGACCCCGGCCGTTGGGCCTTGCGGATTATTCAACATGGTATGGATTGGCGTTAAGGCTTGATGGAGCCCCACAGAAACCAGTGGCAAGAAGCCAACGGAGAGGATGAAGCCACCGAGGGCACCCAATTGGGTATAGAAGTAATCTAAACTAGCATAAATCCCGTCCGTAACCAGAGCAGCCAGCGGTTGAATGACAATGACCGATACCAGCACCCCGACTACGACGGTCAGGAGTGGCGTGAAGAAGGTGTCTAGCAAATCAGGCATGATACGGCGAATGGCCCGCTCTAGGTAGGCGAAGAAAATCCCCATAAAGAGAGCCGCTAGGAGCCCACCGGCACCTGGCGAGAAGGCCTTATTGGTAATAGGCAGAAGGATAGGCGCATCTGCCACCTTAGCCAAGAGGGGCATGCTTGGAACTGCCACGGACAAGGCCCCAGCCATGCCACCCAGAACAGCACTACCCTTGAATTCTTTGGCCGCATTCATGCCCACATAAATTGGCAAGAAGGCAAAGAGGGCCCAGCCCATGGTCCGAATGGCTTGGAACCACCATTCGCCAGCCCAGGCATTCTGGTTGGAGACATTGATAACATTGGCAATCCCATTGATCATACCGGCTGCAATAATCCCCGGCAGCAAAGGAATGAAGATATTGGCAATCCGTTGCAAGAAGCGTTGCAGGGGCTTGTCATACTTAGCCTTTTGTTGAGCCTTATTAGTCTTAGCCACTTGATCGGCCGCTAGTTCTTCATAGCCCAGACTGAGGCCTGTCAATTGAGCAAAGGCTGACCCGACTTGGTTGACCTTGCCCGGTCCTAAGATAACTTGCACTTGGTCTTGGACAACTAAGCCCATGACCCCTTCCACTTGCCTGAGGGCCTCTTGGTCCACTAAGGACAGGTCACGCAGGGTCAGACGTAGACGTGTCATACAGGTTGCATTGGCTAGGACATTGTCCTTGCCTCCCACTAGGGATAGAATTCGACTTGCTAATTCATTCATGGTAATACCTCCTTAAGTTAATCTTGCTTATTTACTGATTGCTGGCTGGCTTGGATAGCCTGGGCAATGTGGTCTTGATTATCAGCCAAGAAGGCTTGGGCGCCCGCCAAATCACAACCCGTTAAGGCCATGAGAATGGCGCATTTGACCTGACCCTGGGCTGCTTGATAATAGGTTGCTGCCTGCTCCAAGGATAGGTCCGCGGTGGCGGCAATAATACGGTGGGCACGGTCAATTAATTTCTGGTTGGTGGCTTGAACATCGACCATATAACCTTGGTAGACCTTGCCTAACTGAATCATAGCGGTGGTAGAAATCATATTGAGCACCAACTTTTGCGCCGTCCCCGCCTTGAGTCGGCTAGAGCCGGTAATAATTTCTGGCCCCACTAGGACTTCAATGGGATAGTCGGCCCACCGGCTAATTTCAGCCGCCTCCACACAGGCTAGGCTGGCCGTCAAGGCTCCCTGCTCCTGGGCATAACGCAAACCGGCTACGACATAGGGAGTGCGACCGGAGGCGGCAATACCGACTAGTGCATCTTTGTCAGACAGCTTAAGGGCGACTAGGTCCTGGACGGCTGCCCCTTGATCATCTTCGGCCCCTTCAATGGCCTGGGACATAGCTTCGAGGCCACCCGCTATCAGGCCTTGAACGCGATTTGGACTGACACCAAAGGTTGGGGGACATTCCGATGCATCCAAGAGACCCAGCCGGCCTGAAGTCCCGGCCCCCATATAAAAGAGACGACCGCCTTGGGCCATGACTGGCACCAAAGCTTCTATAAAGGCATTAATCTCTGGCAAGGATTGCCTAACGGCCAAGGGGACGCCCTGGTCTTCTTGATTCATGCGTTGAGTGATTTCGGCTACTGACAGGGTCTCAATAGCCTGCGACAGGGGATTAGCTTGTTCAGTTGCTAACTTACCAAGTTCCATCTTCCTCCCTCCTTCCTACAAGCTCATTATACTCCTTATGTAAGCGCATTACAATATGCTTTGGATATTTTTGGTACGACATTTCTTGTGCTATAACAATTGTGTCCCTGTTCTATGTTTGGAAAACAAAAATGCCACAAGACCCCCTGAGCTCTAGAGGTCTTGTGGCAGCTTATTTGATAGAGCGGAAACCAATATGGCTGGCCGTCACTAGGGCGTCAGCCCCATTGCGGGCGCCTAGGCGATAGCGTTGGCAGTAGGAAGCGTGACAGAGGAAGGACCCGCCTCGAATGGCGTACTCCCCTTTCAAGTCCGCTAGACTTGGAAGTGGCTGAGCCTGCTTAAAGTCCTGCAAAAGTTGATAGCGAGGATTGGCGCACCATTCCCAGACATTGCCGATGACCTGATAGAGACCCAGTCATTAGGAGCGTAGGTCTTGACCGGCGCCGTGCCTAGGTAGCCATCCGCCTGGCTATTCAAGCGAGGAAAGTCCCCCTGCCAGGTATTGGCGTGATAGATTCCATCGGCTTCTAGTTCCTGACCCCACGGAAAGGTCGTGGTCCGGCCAGCCCGAGCCGCATACTCCCACTGGGCTTCAGTAGGCAAACTCACTCCCGCCCACTGACAGTAGGCTAGGGCATCGGCCAAAGAGACATGGACCACCGGGTGGTCAGCCAAGACGTCTGTGGCGAGGGGGCCTTCAGGTCCAAAGGGATGCAGCCAGTCGGCGCCCGCCACTACCCGCCACCAAGGCGTGCCCGGCACGCGAGGAGCCTTGGCTCCTAAGTCTTCAGACAGGAGGGCCTCAAAAACCAAGGATCCTCCCGTCCGACTAGCAATGGTCTCATAGCCAGTCGCCGCCACAAATGCAGCAAATTCTTGGTTGGTAACAGGCGTAGTAGCCACAGAGAAGGCCGCTACTTGCATGGAGACGGCAGGTGCCTCATAGTCTTCTACAAAACCTTGTCCTAGGGGCGCCCATTTGGAAGTGCCCTGCTGGTAAATCAACCCATTCCATAATTAGACCTCCTGACGGGGATAACCCATGACATCCCCACGGCGGGCAGCTGCCAAGGTGGTCACTAGGGCCGACAGGGGCCGCGCCACTAGACGCCCATCCTCTACAAAGCCCTCTTCACGATTGGCTAAATAAGCAACCAGCTTCTGAGTCAACTCCAAGGCGACGGGCGCATAGTCGGCCTGGTCATAGAGATTGACCTGCTCATAAGGGTCGGCCACATAGTCGAAGAGTTGATAGCGGTCCTGAACGGGATACCAGATTAACTTATAGCGTTCATTAAGGACAAATTGACTGGAATCTTGGCCCAGAACATGTTCGCCGTGGATATCAGTCCGCCAACCGTCAATTTGACCTAGCAAGAGCTGGCGTACGCTGCGCCCGTCTGTGGCCACTTGCTGGCCCAAGACCAGGTCTACCAAGGATGGAAAGATGTCTTGAATCTTAACCAGCTGCGGAATAGTGTGATGGTGGGCCGCAATCAGATGGCCAGGGTCATAGATAAAGGAAGGAATTTGGATGCTGCCCTGATAAGGATAGCCTTTGCGGAGGAGGTCATGCTCCCCTAGTTGGTCGCCATGGTCAGAGACAAACCAGAAGAGGGTGTCCTGGGCATGGCCGAACTCTTCCAAGGCCGTCAGGAAGCGACTAATTTGATGGTCCAGATGGGTCACCAAGCCATAGTAGCCGGCCAACAAGCGCCGTTGATCGTCGGGCTTGAGGCGCCCTTTCTTACTATCGATGCTAGGAACGGCATCCACCAGCTGCTCCCAGTCGCCTAAATGGCGGTCCCATCCCTGCCCCAAGAGTTGATAGTACATATCAAAGTAATACTGAGGCGGATTAAAAGGCGAATGTGGCTTCTCAAAGGACAACTTGAGGAAGAAAGGCACGGTTGGGTCCTTAGTCTTGAGGAATTCAATGGCTTCCGTCACCAGCCAGTTGGTCGGATGGAGGGCCTCCGCATAAGGCCAAGGCCGGGCCATCCAGGAATTACAATTGAGGCCGTCATCCATGAGGTCGGCTTGTGGCCCCAGCTGGGCCTTGAGGAATTTGAGATAGTCACTAGACTGTTCAAAGGAAGCCCCATAAGCCCCATCATAGTGGCGATCGACATGGAGGTAGCCGTCGTGCAGAGTTACATGGTCAAAGCCCAAACGCTTGCGGGCTGGATAGACGTGCATCTTACCGATACATTGGGTTTGGTAGCCCGCATCCCGGAAGGTCTGGGGCAGGGTCTGGGTGAAGTTCCAAGGCATTTGGTCTTCGTAGCCCACCCGTCCCGAATTGGCCTGGTCCAAGCCCGTTAAGAGAGCTGCGCGAGCCGGCACACAGGACGGCACCGGTGAATAGGCATTGACAAAATTATAGCCCTGGCTGGCCATCATATCTAAGGTTGGGGTTGAGAGAAAATCAGGCCCCTGGTTAATTCCTAAGGCGTCAGCCCGCATTTGGTCGACGACAATAAGGACCACGTTGGGGCGTGGCTTGCTGTTGGTCATGGTAGTGGAGTCCCTCCTCATTCGGTCGCATGATGGGCGACCTGTCTTCGCTTTCATTATACACCCTCTGGCATCAAATTGCCTATCTTCTACTAAAAAAGATGAGAATATTAACAAAAATTATAAAGCAGACCCAAACTCGAGCCTGTCTCTAGCTTAAGATTTCGGCCAAAGCAAAAAGCCTGACTGAGAGTCAGGCTTTTATTTTAAGATTTTGCTTTTTTTAACTTGGCTTGCATATATGCTTCCAAATCACTGAGAGGAGCTACGGGTTGGTCCTTGGTCAAGCGGAGAGAGCGGCTTTCAAAGACTAAGATTAAATCCACGCTGACTAATTTACCCCGACTAGTCGTTCGATCCAAACGCACCTTGCGCAGGCTAGACCAGGGCAAGAGATAGTGACGGCTGCCCAGCTCAATCCGAACCTTATCTCCCAAATCTTCTATGGTGACGGTTCGCGTCCAGAGAAAATTATAGAAGGCATTGACCAGGAAAAATAGTAGGAGCAGTAACACAACGAACAATAAGGGTCCATATTGATTATCGCGCGGGTAGAGGTCCAAGTCCAACAAGAAATTGACAAGGTCCTTGATGCCTAGTTGTGCTAGACCTAGTAAGACCAGAATAGAGAGCAGGCGTTGGCCGACAAAGCGACTGACCTTTAGCTTGACTTTATTCAGTAGATACTTGTTTTTACTTGTCATTTTGGCCTAGGCCTCCTTTTTGGGCTCGCTTCAGACCCTTTTCTAAATATTGTATCAGCCACTCTAGCTTAGCTACCTGGTCATCTGAGGTCAGGTAGAAGCTGCGGCCATGAAATTTGAGGACTGCCGTCTTGCTGAAGATTCCACCATGACGTTTGGGCGCGATGAAAGTCTTGACACGACTCAGGCTAGTCCAATCATAGCGATAGAGCTTGTGGTTAATCAGGATTTCCAGACTTTGGCCCCGATCGTAGATGGTGACTGAGCGTTTCCATAGGCTATTGTAGAGCAACCAGCCCAGAATGACTGCCACTAAGAAGATTAAAGTAGCTAGCCAACTCCTAGGTTCAAGTTCAATTTCTTGGCCAAGTCTAGACTCACAGGCGTCAAGATAGAGTAGACGAGAATAAAGGATAGGGCCTTAGCGCCCCAAAAATAAGACACCCGACAATCCAAGGTCATGACCAGGTCTTCTTGGCCTGGAGCCAAGGGCTTGGCTTTAGCAATAATCATACAAGCTAGGCTCCTCTCTGATCTAAATAGACCTGTAACTCTTGCCCTAGCTCACTTAGGGCGCCCATGGTCTTATCCGATGAAGAGAAACGGTAGGTGCGCCCCTCAAAGACCAAGACTAGGCTAACCACGACTAGGCGCCGTGATTTGTTGCGAAGCTGGGATGGCTTGACACGGCGGAGCTCCCGCCAGTCATAGCAATCCACTCGGCTACCAACTTGTACCAAGACTTGACTCCCCAAGTCCACAATACGCACTTTCCGCTTCCAGATCCAGTCGTAGAGCCAGAAACCCAAGCCCAAGCATAGAAGTGCTGTCACTAGCACATAGGCTAGGCTCCATTGCTGCAAGTCCCGATTCAATAGTCCCCAAGTGACTAGCCAATGTATGCCATAGGCAAATAAGAAGGCCATGACCATGGCGATGACAACACCGCTATAGAAGCGTAGGCCAAATAAGTGGCTGACCCGAAGCTTGCCTTCAAAGAGTAGCTTTTCCTCTCTATTCGAATTTCGATATTGCATCTTATCTCACCCTTCCTTGTCTTCTCATTATAACTTAGCTGGCAGGACTTGAGAAGCCTAGTCCTACTTGGAAAGAATCGCATAAGAAAAGGCCAGGCACAAGGCCTGACCTGCTGCTTCTAATTGCTTATCCCTGCTTAGATAAGCCTGGAGGGCTTGACCTAGCTGGCTCAGGGCCACCATACTCTTATCCGATGAAGACAAGCGGTAAGTCCGATTCTCAAAGACCAAGACTAGGTTATAGGTGCTGACCTGACCACGTCTAGCATAGAAGCGATAGGCTCTGACCTTACGGAGGGTCTGCCACTTATAGTAGGCCTGGTCACGGCCAACTTGTAAGCAGACTTGGTCGCCTAGGTCCAAGATACGAACTGATCGCTCCCACAACTTATTGTGGAGCCAGTCACCCAGCATCCAAATCAAGATACCCGAGATGATGAAGGAAGCCACGCTCCAACCTTTCAGGTCTTCTTGCCACAAGCCCACTGCTTGCAACAAGTGTAGGCTGAGGATAAAACCACCGAACATGACCAAGGCCATGAGGAGGCCGCCTAAGAAGCGCACCCCAAAGATATGGCTGACCCGCACCTTGCCTTCAAATAGTAAGTGATTAGCTTCATCATTCTGTCTAACTTGCATGCTTTCACCCTTTCTAGTCCTTTCATTATAACTTAGCAAGGAGCCCTTGAAAAGCCTGGTTCTATTTACCTAGCGGTCAAGGGGCTAAGATTTAATAAATAGTTAGCGACAAGTTAAGAAAGACTTAATAGTTGTTTCAAAAAGTCTTCAGTTTCACCCGCTATAGTAAGGTCATCAAATAAATCCAAGGAGTGATTTCCATGTCAACCAAACACACACTAACCAAACTCAGCCTTGTTGCCTTACTAAGTCTAGGTCTTGGGGCCGGCAGCTTATCCCAAGTGGTCTTAGCTGAGGAAAGCAGCGCAAGCTCTAGCCAAATGCCAGAAGATAAGCAAAAAGACGAAATGAATCAAGCCCTTGTCGGCCAATTAATGGGTCAAGGAAAACACAAGGTTATGGGTATGGCTAAGGTCACCGCTAAGGAAGTCGTACTGACCGGCTTTTCAAGTGATGAAGCCCCTGACCTCAATGCCTACCTAACCAAGGATGGCGATGTAGAACATGGCCTCAAATTAGGCAAGGTCGATGCCAAGGGTGCCATCCAAGGTTACAAACTGGACAAAGTCGACCTCAGTCAATACAACACCCTCACCATCCACTGTGACCAAGTCAATGAAACCTTCGGTTCTGCTATGTTGACCAAGTTTTCTGACGGAGCCATGGACCAAGCCATGAAACGTATGGGCGAACTCATGGGCGCCAATGGCAAGATGGTCATGGGTTCTGTTAGCATCGAGAAGAACCAACTCAAACTCAGCAACTTCAAGAGCGACAAGGCACCTGACCTCCACGTCCTCCTTAGCAAAGACGGCAAATTAGAGACAGCCGTTGAAGTCGGTGCGGTAGACAGTGAGATGATGGAACAAAGCTATGACCTTAATGGTTTGAAGGCAGATGGCTACAACAAGGTCTTAATCTACTGTGTTGAAGCGCATGAAGTCTTTGGTCAAGCTGACCTTAAATAAGCTTTCGAGCATCCCAACCACCTGAAGTCCTTTCAGGTGGTTGAAGTGCTTTGGGCATAAGGCCTACAAGCGTCGCTGACCCCTTCCCCTCTCAAGCTATGCTATAATGGCATTGCCCCTGCTACTTTCAAGCAGGTTTTGATTTCAGTCATTAATCGAAAGGAGGGTCCCTATGACCCACATCCTCCTAGTTGACGACGAGCCAGCCATCCTGGATATCGTCACCCGCTACTTAAGTAAGGAAGGCTATCAAGTCACGACCGCGATGAATGGTCAGGAAGCCTTAGACCACTACCGAGCTCAGGCCGTCGATCTGATTATCACGGACATTATGATGCCCCAAATGGATGGTTATGACTTCATTGATGCCGTCTTGCAATTACGCGAAGACCAACCTTTTATCTTCATCACGGCCAAGGATCAGGCGGTCGATCGCATCTATTCCCTGACCCTAGGAGCCGACGACTACCTGACCAAACCCTTTAGCCCACGGGAGCTGACCTTGCGGGTCAAAAATCTCTTGCGTCGCATTCAGCCCAAGCAAGCGGGGCAGTCGGTTTTGAGCTATGCACCCTTTGCCATCGACGAGGGGCAACATCGCGTCACGCTCTACGACCAACCCTTGCAACTCTCACTCAAGGAATTCCAGCTCCTGGCCCTCTTCCTCAAATCCCGGTCGGGTCTTCGCTAAATCAGAACTCTTCCTCAAGATTTGGGAAACCGATTATATGGAAGATGCCAATACCCTTAATGTCCATATCCACTCCTTGCGCGATAAATTAGCCAAGTTAGCAGGTCAGCGTCCCTACCCTAAGATTGAGACAGTCTGGGGACTGGGCTACCGCTTAGGAGGTGACCCATCATGAAGCTGCGTTCACTTGTCTTCCTGGCCTTTCTTACTTCCACCCTCTGCGCCCTCCTGCTGGTCTGGTGGGGCCTGCAGCAAATGTTAGTCTCCCCGAATGTGGCCTATATCATTATCTGGATGACCTTAGGGGCTAATTTGCTAGGGGCCCTAGTGGGCTTCTGCCTACTTGAGCCCAGCGTCAAATCCCTGCAGCGACTGAGCCGAGATGTGAGACGGGTGGCCGGCCAGGATTTCCAACCAGTTCAGACCATTAAATCACCGGCTGAACTGGCCTCGCTGACAGCCAACATCAACCTCATGATCCAAGACCTCAACCAAAGTTTCCAGGCCCTCAGCCAAAGCGAGCAGGACAAGACCCGCCTCATGGCTAGCCTAGGTCACGACATCAAGACGCCGCTGACCGCTCTCCAGCATCAAGTTGAAGCGCTAGAAGATCAGATGGTGTCAGAAGATGAAATGCAAGCCCTCTGGCAGGCCATGGCCCATCAAATCGACCGACTCAAGACCCTGACCCAGCAACTCATGGAAGTTGGCCTCATGGAGAAGCAAGCCAATCAGCAGGCTAGCCAAATCCAAGTCCAGACCCTCCAACTGGATGATTTTCTCATACATTTGCTGACCAGTATCCAACCCCATTGTCAACAGAAGAAACAAGAACTTGAGGTCAAACTAGCGCCAGAGCTAGAGACCATCCAGACAGACGGTGACAAACTATCCCGTATTCTCCTCAATCTCTTGGAGAACGCCAGCAAGTACTCGCCAGAGCAGAGTCGCATTCAACTCCATATCCAAAAAGAAGGCCAAGGAATCGGCTTCCATATCATTGATCAAGGCATGGGCATTCCCGCCCAGGACCTGCCTCATATCTTTGACCGCCTCTATCGGGTCGAACAGTCCCGTAATCGGGAGACAGGCGGCGCCGGCCTGGGACTCTATATCAGCCAAACCCTGGCCCAACAACTGGGGGGCCAGATTGAGGTCACCAGTCAAGTCAACCAAGGCAGCCACTTCAGCTTATGGCTTCCACTATAGCCATAGCAAAAGGCCAGGAAAACCCTGGCCTTTTTCTTATGGTCTAAATAATTGATGAGCCCGCCAGGTCAAGTGGCTAGAGAGGCGACTGATCGGCTCCCAAGTCAGCCATTTGAGTGAGACTAGCTCATAGACGCCCTCTTGGGCATAAGCAAGAAGTGAGCTCCAAGCCTTGTGGTCATGGTCATGGTAGACAGCACCAGGCGGCAGGGGTCGGTTTCTCCAGAAGACTCGGACTCCCGCTGCTGACGGGATTCGGTCTCATCAGAGGAAGACGGATCTTGCTGGCTAGAGCCAGATAGCTCACTATCTAGCTCAGCGCCCTCAGGCAATCGGAAATCTTCAGCCTCTAATTGATTGAATCCAAAGAATTCAAATTGGCCCTGCACCTCACCAGACGGATCCAGGCAACGGTAATTGAGACTGGTCATTTGGAAGTCGTCCTTGCTGAAGCGAACTTCCATATAGTTATAGATATCTTCTACTGGGGTGTCTTCAGGTACTAAGGTAATTCCCAAGGTCTTAGACGTAAAGTCTGACAAGTCAAAGTTACGTTCTAGGACCTTAAGACGATAATCGTGGGGCCCTTCTTCAAACTGGAAGTCGGCCTCATGGTCCAGAATCCAGTCTAGCATGAGACGGTAGTTAGGTCGCAGGCGAAAATCATCGGGCATCTGGATGGCAGACCATTTGTTAGTCTGCTCTGTATAGAGGTAATACTTGTGGTTGCTGTCCCCCAGATAGTAGACCTCCATATGTTCAATAGCCCGACTATAATCCAAATAACCCTGGAGGACCTGGCCAGTCTTGGCATCATAACGGTAGGCCGCTTGATAGCTTGACTGGCTTCTCCGATCGCCAGACACTCCCTTGAGGGCTACCGAGGTCAAAAGGTCCCGGCTTTACGTACTTGATTGAGGACATCCTTGCGGTCTAACTGTGCACAATCATGATTCTGCCATTCTTCAGAGGTCTCTTCATGCCCTGATTCCTGGCTACTAGCAGATTCCAGACTGACAGTCGCCTGCCCTTGGAAGCCTGGCCAGCTTAAGGCCAAGGCATTAGCAGTCAGAGCCGAGACCAGCAGGTATTTGAGACTTTTCTTCACGTCACTTCCTCCTTCATCCGAATCTAATCGACTTACTTCTTGTCCCTTCTATTATAACAAAGCGGTCAAGACGACACAAACCCCTGGGGTCAGTCACTCGCTGATTCCAGGGCTTGCTTAATACTTAGTTGGCGTCTTGGGCTACAATTTCTTGCACCCATTGGATGAAGTTAGCCGACGCATGGCCGGTCCGTTCAGCTGTGGTATTACCTTGCCCCCAAACCGTGGCAAAGTCCACTGATTTGACAGCCCCATTAGCTTGATTCTCTAGGGCTAGGGCCAGGTTGGTTTCCACCGTTAAGGCCGTGTCTCCTTGGCTAAGGCCGGAACGAATCCGCCAGTGAGGTGCTGGTTTAGAGGTTTGGTAGCCAGAATAAGCGGACGTCAGATAGAACATTGGATTGTAGAGGTCCTGACGTTCTGCAATGGTCTTACCCAAACTATCGGTCTTAGCCAAGTCAGACTCAAAATCCGTCACATACTGGCTGTTCCAGTCGGTCAAACTCTCATACTTGGCCTGATTGTTCTTGAGCAGGCGGGCCACTAGCTGGTCAAAGTGAAGCTCATTGGCATCCGCTACCCCGAAGACCGCATTCTCCGCTAGGCTACGGTCCAAGGCATCGAAGGCAGGCACAGACTTTCTGGCCGTCTTAACATACTTGGCGAAATCCGCCAGGCTGGAAATCTTAGCCCTATTGGCGGCCACATCATAAGTCACCCATTGGGTCTCAGCATTCAAGCTATCAATATAGGCTTGAGCCGTCTCATAGGTGACCGATTCTGTCGATCCACCCGGACCAGCACCATCGCTGGTATAAGGGAAGCTGGTATCGTCTAGGAAGTTATTGAGGGATTGATTGACGACCCCTTCTAGATAAGTGGCATAGGAGCCTTGGGTATAGATCCCCTGGCTGGATTCTGCCAGGGTCAAGGCTTGGCCTTCATGTTTGAGGCCTAGCTGATTGATATAGTTGGCATATTCCTTAGCCAAGTCTTGGGATAAGGCCTGGGTAAAGGTACCCTCTGCCCGCGTATTGCTGTCAGCAAACTGACCCAGGTTCCATTCATAGGCCGCATCCGCATAATCCAAGCTGGTAATGGGACTCCAAGTCATAGTCCCATAAGGCGCATCGGAAATTGGGTTGCCTTCCTTGTCCTTCATGGCTGCCCCTAAGGCTTCCAAGTAAGGATTGTAGAGGGTCGAATCCCCACTAGCCCCTAGGATAGCAGACTGAGCCCCACCGCCACTATGGCCAAAACTCACAATCTTGTCGGTGTCACCTGGCAGAAGATCCTTGTTATAACGAACATAACGGATAGCGGCCTTAAGGTCGGTGACGCCCCATGGCGCACCGCCCACTACTTCTTGGCCCTGGCTATCGGTGGTGTTGTCGCGCCCACGAATACCAGGCTGCAAGTAAATCATCCCGGCTTGGGTATAGCTGGCAATGCCGTCAGCAAGCCAGGTTGGTGCCTGAGAGGCATTATAACCCGGCGTGTTAACCGGTAGGATATAAGGAGCCGTCGCAGCGGTAAATTGGCCCACTTGGGCGTCAGACTTGACGCTGGCAGTATAGGTCCCATCGCCATTGGCAGTTGCCTCTAAATAGGCACCCGGCACATAAATACCCAGGGTCTCATAGTCCAAGGAAGCAGGATTGGCGACATAGACGACGCCGACTTGCCAGTAGATATCATTAGCTTCGTCGTATTGCCAAGCCGCATTGTCAAAGGCCAAGCTGTATTGGCCGACAGTAGCCCTTTCTTGGCTAGATGAGGCTTGGTCATCGGTCTCTTGGGCTAGCACAGGCACTTGGCTAGCCATGAGATTGGCACAAAGTAAGGTCAGGGCGCTTAGTTTCATTTTCCTTGATAGGGTCATATCATTCAGTCCTTTCACTTATTAAGGGCTGGAGAAAATAATGGGGGATACTTAGTTTTCGCCTATCCAGCAAACCACTTCCTGGCGTGGCTTACGGCTACGGGGATGTTTAGGGTCCTTGAGACGGTAGCCTAGGGACAACATGCAGGCTACCCCTTCGTGCTCCGGATCCAACCAGCCTTTGGCAGCCAATAGGGCATTGACATCGGTATAATTGAAGCCTTCGATTGCGCAAGAGTCGATGCCCAGCAAACTAGCACTAAACATCATATTGGCCATGGTGATATAGGTCTGCTTAGAAGTCCAATCGTGGAGGGCACGCGGCGTTTCCAGACCCATGCACTTGATTTGGAAGGTTTCATAGAGGGCAATCCGGCCTTCCAGATCTTGATCAGAAGTCAGGCCTCGACGAATGAGGCTCTCTCGTATGGAAGGACCGTCATAACGGGCATTCTTCTCCGCTAGGAGAATGACAAAGTGGCTGGCGGTGTCCAATTGCGGCTGGGCACCCCAAGATAGGGGTTTGAGCTCAGGCCGGATGGTTTGAATTTGGGCCCGGTCTAAGACCAAAAAGCGCCAACCTTCCAGACCAACTGAAGACGGGCTGAGCCAGGCTGCGTCCATTAAGAGCTCCATGTCTTGACGGGAAATATCGCGATTCTCATCATAGACCCGTACGGCTACCCGATGGTCCAGGGCTTGACGAATTTGTTCTTGAATAGCTTCTTGTGTCATAGGATTCATCCTCTCTAGGCTTTTGTTTTAGTATAGTCTACCGGTCCCCTTAAGTCTAGGCAAACGCCTGCTTTTGGCCCTTGCCCAACTAGCGCCTGGGGCGAGACTTTGCTATACTAGAGGATGACAAAGGAGCGATATCAACCATGACATTTTCTAAGTTTTCTGACAGCAACTGGGCCAGCTGGGCCAAGATTCTGATTATCACTGCCCTGGCCTATGCCATTGAAAGCCTAGTGCCAGCCCTAGGGGCTTCCATGCTAGCCATTCTGCTGGGCATGGCCCTGTCCGCCTGGCGACCCCCTGCCTCGACCAAACCAGCCAAGCAAATCAGCGGCCAACTGCTCAAAATCGGCATTGTCTTTTTAGGCTTTGGCTTGTCCTTTGCTAAACTGCAAGCAGTGGGCCTCAAGGTCTACCTGGTCTTGATTCCAGTCGTGGCGGTGGCCCTCTTGAGCGCCCGCTACCTAGGTCGCTGGATGGGGATTGAGTCGCGTTCAGCCCTCCTAGTGGGTATGGGGACGGCTATTTGTGGGGGTTCGGCCATTGCGGCCGCTGCACCTATTGTGGAGGCGGAGGACTCGGAGATCGCCTTCGCCATCACCACCATCTTCCTCTATAACACCCTGGCCCTCTTCCTCTTCCCTCTCTTAGGGGCTTGGTTGGGCTATGGCGACCAAAGCTTCGGCCTCTTCGCCGGAGCCGCCATTAACGATACCTCGTCGGTCGTGGCCGCGGGCTTCGCCTTTAGTGAGGCGGCTGGCACCACCGCCACCATCGTCAAAATGGCCCGGACCCTGCTAATTGTGCCGGTCTGCCTAGCCTGGTTGCCGCCCGCTATCAACAAGCAAACGCCCAATTGGCTGACGACCAAGAGACCAAGGTCGGCTTGTGGGCTCAAGCCCGCCGCCTCTTTCCAAGCTTCATCGCCTACTTCCTCTTGGCAGTCCTGGCTAGCTCCCTCCTGCCCCTCCCAACTTGGTTGCTGGCCGGCTTCAAGTTACTGGCCCGCCTGACCATGATTGCAGCCCTGGCTGGGGTGGGCTTGGCCGTTGACCTCAGACAACTACGCCGGGCCGGTAGTCAGTCCATCTTGCTAGGGGGCCTCTGTTGGGCCCTGGTCATTGCCACTGCTAGCCTAGCCATTCATTTCTTCTACTCCTAAGATAAGCAGCGAAAGGATGAGGACCCTTGAAGCATCGCGATAAAGTCGATCTCTTCTTGACCCTACTGGCCGGCCTGCCCCTCCTGGCCAGCGGCCTCTTCGGCCTTTGCTATATCACCAGCCTCATGCTAAGTGACTATCAGCATGCCCTCTGGATTGCCCAAGCCATGTCAGCCCTACTCATTTGGATTGGGGGTTACTTCTGCTATTATGCTTGGCGCAAGCGACGACGCATCCTGAGCGACTATGATATGCTTTACCGCCACTATCCTGAACTGGCTGACGACTGGAGTCGTCTCAGTCGCCAGGCTCAGGTGGGGGATGATGATCTAGGCCTCTACTACTACAAGGACCACCTAGTAATCACCGCCCAAGGTCTCTATATTTGCCCCCTCAAGCAAATCGCCGCAATGGGCTATCAGGTGCAAAAGGTCCCCGTCAGCCGCCACCTCAAGGAAGCCCATCTCCTACTCTACTGCCGCGACCTGGCTGGTCACAAGGAAATGCGGGACCTAGGTCAGCGGACAGGCAAGCGCGAACGGGCCCTATCTAATTTCTTAGCCGACCTTAAGACGCTTGCGCCTCAGGTCCAAGATGTCAGTCCTAACAAATAAGCTCACACAAGAAAGAGCCCAGCTGAGCTGGACTCTTTTTTCATATTATTTGTCTGCCAAGGCTGGCAGAACCGACACCACTTGGTGCTGACAGTCTATCGCAGCCTCAAGCGTCGCTAGAATATCGGCCACTCGCTCCTGAGGGCAGAGGGTCAAAATGCTAGGACCCGCCCCCGAAATAACGGTAGCATAGGCACCCTTTTCAAGAGCCGTGGCCTTAACCGCTGGAAACTCTGCGATCAGAGACTGACGGTAAGGTTCATGGAACTTATCTTGCATCATGAGCTGCCCCATGGTCAGGTAATCTCCTTGCATCATGGCCATTAACATGACACTGGTCAGGGCATTCTGGCCAATGGAATCCGGCTTGGAGTAGACCTCAGGCAAGACACTGCGGGCTGCCGCCGTCGACAACTCATAGGCTGGGGTGGAAATAATGACCCCGACCCCTTCCAAGTTGCCTACTTGATAGAAGAGTTGATCCGTCTCCGGCTCATAGTAGCCCACGAAGAGACCGCCGGTGATGCAGGCCCCCACATTGTCGGGATGGCCTTCCTTAGCACTGGCCAGACGCACCTTATCGAAGGTCGACAGACCCAAGTCAGCAAAATCATTAGCTAGCTCAATACCGGCCACAATAGCTGAGGCAGAGCTACCCATGCCATGGGTCAGAGGAATCTGACTCTTCATGGTCAGATGCAGGGGCGCTAAGGTCTTACCGTAGCGGGCCGCCGTTTCCAGGGCCACTGCCACTACTAGGTTGGTCTCATCCTGGGGCAGGCCAGCCATAAAGTCGGTCGCAAAATCCACCTGCCAGCGCTCAGCCGGACGGGCAGTCACCCTTAGATAGCGGTCGACCGCAATCCCGATTGAGTCAAAACCCGGGCCCAAGTTGGCACTAGAGGCAGGAAAATCCTTTTGCCATACCATGAATTCCGCCTCCTAGACCATGAGGTAGCGGGCTACCACAGTGGCATTGGCTTCTAACTTAGCCAAGACAGCTGGGCTGATGGCTTCGGTCTTAATGGTCAAGCCTGGCGCTTCGGCCAAGGTCAAGTAGCCGATTTCTAAGGTTTGGAGGACAGCGCGAACGTGGCTAGCTGGCGCGTCAAAACGTAGGTAGTAGCAAGCGGGTGCTTCCTGGCTGACAATGGCTAATTCTTGGCTTGGCAAGACAGCCGGAATGAAGCCACGGTCGGCAATTTGCAAGATGTCAGATACCACGGCAGAAGCGGTCTCCAGACTACCGGCACCTGGCCCCCAGAACATGGTTTGGCCTACCGCATTGCCTTCTACATAGACGGCATTGAAGGCTTCAGAGACACCAGATAAAGGATGGGCGTTTGGCAAGAGGACAGGCTCAACCCCGACTTGAATGCCGGCAGCTGTCTTGGTGCTCTTGCCCAAGAGCTTCATGGTGTAGCCCGCTTGTGCCGCAATGGCGATGTCGCTGGCATCCACTGTGTCAATCCCCTTGACGCTGACTTGATGGAAGTCCACGCGGGTGTCATAAGCTAGACGAGACAAGAGGGTAATCTTACGCGCCGCGTCAAAACCACCCACATCATTGGTTGGGTCGGCTTCGGCATAGCCCTTTTCTTGAGCAACAGACAGGGCATGGTCATAGGTCCAGCCGTCTTGAGTCATGTGGCTAAGCATGTAGTTAGTGGTCCCATTGAGAATCCCCATGACGCCAGAAATTTGGTTGGCTGCTAGGCCTACTTGGACCCCGTTAATAATGGGGATCCCCCCGGCTACACTGGCTTCATAGAGCAGGCTGACGCCCTTTTCATTGGCTAGGGCTTGCAGCTCATCAATGTGGAGGGCTAGCAGATCCTTGTTGGCAGTGACCACGTGACGGACTTGGCTCAGGGACTGACGGATGACTTGATAGGCAAAGTCTACGCCCCCCATGACTTCCACCACGAGGTCGATGTCTGCTTCATAAATATCTTCTACCCGATCGGTGAAGACTGCTGATTCTAAGCCCAGACGGTCCACCTTGTCGGGATCCCGGGTCAGAACATGGCTGATGACTAGTTCTTCTTTATATTTTGCTTGGAATTGGGCTTGGTTCTCAGCTAAGACCTTGACGACCCCGCCACCTACCGTACCGATACCACATAATGCGATTTTCATTCCTGCTCGCCTCCATTTCAATTCTACTCCTCTAAGTTTAGTGGGAATGGCCTGTTTTTTCAAGTAAATTTCATAAGAAAGTATATCGTTTGGGCAAAATATAGTGTATCATAGTAACTGTTAGGCTCTAGCGCCAATCTGATAGAAGGATGGATAGATATGATGATTGTAGCAAAATTCGGGGGCTCCTCCCTGGCCAATGCCGGCCAGATTAAGAAGGTAGCCGCCATCATCCAAGGCAAACCAGAAATTAAAGCCGTCGTAGTTAGCGCCCCAGGCAAGCGTTTCGCTGAGGACATTAAGGTCACCGACCTGCTCATCGCCCTCTTCGACGCGGTGCAGGCAGTGGCAGGCCAAGTAGGCCACCAAACGGAGGCCCTATTGCAGGCTGAGCCAGTGGCTGAAGCCCGTCAAAAGGTACTAGACCGCTATGCCAGCATCCTGATTGAGCTGGGCCTGTCGACAGAGCTTTGGCTTATTTTGAAGATATCCTAAATGGCTACATGGCCGACATCCAGGAGCCTGAGCGCCTGCTGGATGCCCTCAAGGCTTGCGGCGAAGACTTCAACGCACAAGTAATTAGCCACTACCTAGTCAGCCTGGGCCTTGACGCCCACTATGTGTCGCCTAAGGAAGCCGGCATTTTAGTGACGGATGAGCCCTCTAATGCCCGCCTCTTTGATGAGTCCTACGCCCAAATCGCCAAACTCCGTGACCGGGCTGGCGTCCTCATTATTCCCGGCTTCTTCGGCTACTCCAAGGGTGGCGACATCGTGACCTTCTCCCGTGGTGGGTCTGATATTTCCGGGGCTATCATCGCCAACGGCCTAGGCGCCGACCTCTACGAGAACTACACCGACGAGTCCTTTATCTACTCCATGCATCCGGGCAAAATCGCACGGCCGCATCCCATTAAGGAGATTACCTATAGCGAAATGCGGGAGCTATCCTATGCCGGCTTCGGGATTTTCCATGAGGAAGCCTTGGAACCTGTCTACCGCAATGACATTCCGGTCATGATTCGCAACACCAACCAGCCGGAAATTGCCGGCACCAAGATTGTCTCCAAGAAGGAGCTAGATCCTCGCTATCCAGTGACCGGGGTCAGCTCGGCGACCGGCTTTACCGCCATCTCCATCAGCAAGTACCTGCTCAACCGGGAAATGGGCTTCATGCGCCGCGCCATCCGCTTCTTCGAGGAAGCCGGCGTGCCGGTTGAACACGTGCCTTCAGGCATCGACAGCATTTCCCTGGTTATTCGCTCGGCAAATATCCAATCGCCCGAGCATTTGGCCGGCATCCTAGAGACCATTCAGGACAAGCTCAACCCTGACTCCATCCAAGTGGAAGACGACCTCTGCATCTTCGCCATCGTCGGGGAAGCCATGCGGGAAAATGTCGGGGTGGCGGCCGCAGCCAGCCGGACTTTCGCTGACAACCACATTAACATCCGCATGATCAGCCAAGGCGCATCCGAAATCAGCATGCTCTTCATGATCAAGGCCGAGGACGAAGACATCGCCCTCCAAGGCCTCTACCAAGCCTACTTCCCACGCGAAGCCCTAGCTACCCTAGCCGCTGCCGCCCAAGGAGAATAAGTCAGATAAATGAGAAAAGTGCAGTTCAGAACCTGAACTGCACTTTTTGTCTGCTGGTTAGGTTGATTGGTTGGCGGCTCGCATACATTTTTGGCATAAATCAGCTTTTTTCCGGCCTAAAGCTTCGAGCCAGTGGTCCACTCGACGGAGTGGTCCACTGGCTCATCTAATTTCGGCGCAAACCCGCACTTTTCTGGCCTAAATGCCAGAGCTAGTGGTCCACTCGACGGAGTGGGCCACTGGCTCATCTAATTTCGGCGCAAACCGCCCTTTTTCCGGACTAAAGCCTTGAGCTAGTGGTCCACTCGACAAAGTGGACCACTGGCTCATCTAATTTCGGCGCAAACCTGCACTTTTCCGGATTAAGTCCCTATAATTGTGTAAAAAGAAAAAGCCAGGTAATCTCTGGTACAATGTAGTTGTCGGAAAACATTGAAAGAGGAGATTACCATGACTTACCTTAATATTAACCTAAAACTTGAAGAATTAACAGAGGCAGTTTTAAACAGTGATATGAACACACTTATGAAGTCGCTGGCCATTACCGTCTTCAATGCCTACATGGAAGAAGAACGCCACCAGTTCATCCAAGCCGCTCCCCATGAACGCTCCGACCAGCGCCAAGACTATCGCAACGGTTACTATGAACGCCAATGGACGCTATCCATCGGCACCCTTAAATTACAAGTCCCACGCACGCGTTCTGGCGAGTTTAAAACCGAGCTCTTTGAACGTTACCAGCGCAACGAACAGGCCTTCCTGCTCTCCATGATGGAAATGGTGGTCAATGGGGTCTCAACACGCAAAGTCACTAAAATCGTGCAGGAATTGTGTGGTGAGACGGTTTCCAAGTCCTTTGTGTCAGATGTCATGAAGCGGCTGGATCCTGAGATTGAAGCCTTCAAAAACCGGACCCTGACCCACAGCCACTTCCGTTATCTCTACCTTGATGCCCTTTACATTAAGGTGCGTGAAGAAGGCCGCGTGGTATCCAAGGCAGTCTACCTTGCCCAAGGCGTTAACGAGGCCAACAAGCGTGAAATCATCGGCTTTTGGGTGTCAGAAGAAGAAAGCAAAGAGGCTTGGCTGACTTTCCTTCAGTCTCTCCGTGCCCGTGGTTTGAGCCAGCCCACCCTGATTATTTCAGACGCTCATTCTGGACTTAGAGCCGCCATTCAGCACTGCTTTGTTGGGGTGCCATGGCAACGTTGCGTCTTTCATTTCTTGTCCAACATTGTCGAGACCATCCCCAGAAAGGGGAGTCTAGAGGCGCGCGCTAAGTTGAAGGCCATTTTCCAGGCGCCCACCGCCGAACATGCAAGGCGACTCAAAGAAGATTTTGAGGCCTCCGTCGCGGACAATCCTCGCTATCAGAAGGCCTTAAAGGTTTTAGACGAGGGCTTTGAAGATGCCGTTCAGTTTATGATGGAGCCTGAGATTTACCATCCCAATTTGCGGACTACCAACTCTGTCGAACGTTTAAACCGTGAAATCAGACGGCGGGATAAGGTCATTGGCGTCTATCCTAATGTCGCTTCTGCTGAGCGATTAATTGGCGCCATCCTCATTGATTTAAACGATGCTTGGCAGGCCAATGCACGCCCCTTCCTTGTCAACTTCACCAAACGCAAATAAGCTATAGGACAGCCTACATATTTTTACACAGGATTTTGGACTTGACTCTTTTCCGGCCTAAAGCCCCGAGCTAGTGGTCCACTCGACAAAGTGGACCACTGGCTCATCTAATTTCGGCGCAAACCGCACTTTTCCGGCCTAAGGCCTCGAGCTAGTGGTCCACTCGACGGAGTGGGCCACCGGCTCCCCATATTTCGGTGCAAACCGCACTTTTCCGGCCTAAATGCCAGAGCTAGTGGTCCACTCGAAAGAGTGGACCACTGGTTCCCCAAATTTCGGCACAAACAGCACTTTTCTGGCCTAAAGCCCTGAGCTAGTGGTCCACCCGACGGAGTGGACCACTGGCTCATTCAATTTCGCCACAAACCGCCCTTTTCCTGACAGTATACCCATTTCCTATTCCATTACTAGCACCAGGGCTTGATAGGGCGCTAGCTTAAGGACCTGATTATTTGATGAGTCTAGCTCCTCTAGATTATTGAGCAGAACACTTTGCCATTTTCGCCCTAGATCAAGGACCTGCTCTTGGTTTTGATAATTCAAGACAACCCAGAGACAATGCGTCTGATTAGAGCGTTCGAAAGCCATGAGGTTTTTGACATCCCGGAAAGCGGCACGAAACTTCCTGACACAATGACCTCTCCGTAAGTAGCGTCAGTTCTGAGTTGAATTAAGGTCTGATACCAATACCAGAGGGACTGCTTATCCTCTAATTGGCTAGCCACATCCGTCAAGTTACCTTTCACGGCACCCTGCAACCAAGGCTGGCCCGTCGTAAAACCGCCCCACTTTTCCTTATTCCATCTCAGCGGAATCCGGGCATTGTCCCGAGAGTAGCGATTTAGAATCTCAAGCGCCGCCTGGTCGGTCAGCCCGTTAGCAAGGGCATTATGATATTCATTAATGGAACCAATATCGTCGACTTGCGCTAGGCTCTCGAATTGACGGTTCTCCGTCCCGATTTCTTGGCCTTGATAGATAAAGGGCAAGCCACGGCGCATCATGAGCATGGTCGCCAATAGCTTTTTGCTGCTATCATTGATTTCCTGGCCTTGCAGATAGAAATTCACCCCGCGAGGTTCGTCATGATTCTCAATAATGGTCGACCAGTAGCCCGCCGCTTGCGTTTTGGCATGGGTCTGGAAAATGGCCTCCTTAATCATTTCAGCTGTTACCGGCTGATGATCATACCAACCTAGAGGGCTCTTGCCTAATTCTGTCTGACTAAAGTCAAAGATAGAAGAAAAGTATCCCTGATCGCCCATAAACTCATGAAGCTCTGATTCCGATGCATCAAAGACCTCCCCTACCGTAAAGGCCTGGTGGGGCTCAAAACACTCTGCCTTAAGTTCATTAAGGAAGGGCTCAATAGGCTGGGCATCTTGCAGTGAACGCTGCACCGCCACGAGGCCATCTGGCCGATCGGCTGGATAAGATTGCCAAGTCAGATTCTTCTTGATATTAATAATGGCATCAATGCGGAAGCCGGCAATGCCCTTTTCCAGCCACCAATTAACCATCTGATAGATTTCCTGACGTAGGTGAGGATTCTGCCAATTCAAGTCAGGCTGGGTCTTGTGGAAACTATGTAAATAGTAGGTGTTGGTGCCTGGCAGCTTTTCCCACACACTGCCACCAAAGTAGCTGCGCCAGTTATTAGGTGGGCCGTCCGGACTTTCCACAAAGTAGAAATAATCCGCGTAGTGGCTAGATAAGTCCTTAAGGGCCGCCTGGAACCAAGGGTGCTGATCCGAACAGTGGTTTACCACCAGGTCCATGACAATTTTAATGTCTCGTTTATCTGCTTGTGCAATCAATTCATCAAAATCCTCCATAGTCCCAAAAATCGGGTCAATGGCATAGTAGTCGGATATATCATAGCCTTGATCAACAAAAGGCGACTGATAGATAGGCGAAATCCAGATAATCCCGATTCCTAGCGACTGGAGATAGTCCAGTTTTTCAATAATACCGCGGATATCACCCACCCCGTCGCCATTACTGTCCTTGAAACTCTTAGGGTAAATCTGATAGGCGACACGATTTTGCCACCACTTGCTTTCAACCATGCTTGTCACTCCTTACTTACAATGTCATCCCAATTGACCTTGACTAGGTCCCTAGTAGACGAGAAATGATAATCGGCTGGGACCTGCTCTAGCGATAGGCCAAGAGCAATAGAGGTCATACCGGCCGCCCGAATGGCTTCTATGCCTGCTCTGGCATCCTCTACCCCTACACACTTAGCTGGGCTCAGGCCCAAGGCAGCGGCCGCCTTAAGGTAAATTTCTGGGTCAGGCTTGCCCTTGCTCAAACTCCTTGGATCTACCATGGCCTCAAAATAAGACTCAAGGCCTAATTTTTTGATAATCAGGCCAGCATTTTGACTGGAAGAAGCTAGGCCCATTTTGATTCCCCGTTCCTTTAAGTTCTTGAGACAGTCACCTATGCCTGGCAGTAGGTCTTGAGGGGTTAGGTTTTCAAGTGATGCCACATATGACCTATTTTTTCTATCAGCCAACTCTTGGCGTTCGGTCTCTGTATACTTATCATATAGTCCCGCCTCTTTTAGAATCAGCGTCAAAGTCTCCTGACGTCCCAGACCCTTTAAGCCTTCATTGAGCTCCAGAGTGATTTCCACACCTAGGGAATCCCCTAATGCCTTCCAGGCCAAAAATGCAAATGCGCTGTGTCTGTAATAACGCCATCTAAATCAAAAATGACCCCTTGAATCGCCATCAGCTGTCCTCCCTATCTGGTTTGAAATTCTGGTCGGCATCTTAAGCCTTCTGCTAGGTTACTAGGGACCTTGGAGCTATCACTCACTCCGTCACCAGCAACTCAATAACGGGCTCCACAAGCTCTGGCTCTAGGGCTAGGCCTTGGAGTTCTAGCATCTTATAGGCAAGCAGCAGGTCCTTCTTAACCAGGGCCCAGATTTGGTCCTTGGCCTGGTTTTCTATTTTGGCTTGCTCGATATAAGCGAAAATGACATCTAAACGGACTTGCTGCGAGTCACGCGGCGTCTGCTTGAAGGAGAGGGTCACAGGTCCGTCCAATTTCAGCCTAAACCGCCCTTTTTCCGGACTAAAAGCCCGAGCTAGTGGTCCACTCGGCAAAGTGGACCACTGGCTCTTCTAATTTCGGCGCAAACCGCACTTTTTGCGGACTAAAAGCCCGAGCTAGTGGTCCACTCGACAAAGTGGACCACTAGCTCATCTAATTTCGGCGCAAACCGCACTTTTTCCGATTAAGTCCCTATAATTGTGTAAAAAGAAAAAGCCAGGTAATCTCTGGTACAATGTAGTTGTCCGAAAACATTGAAAGAGGAGATTACCATGACTTACCTTAATATTAACCTAAAACTTGAAGAATTAACAGAGGCAGTTTTAAACAGTGACATGAACACACTCATGAAGTCGCTGGCGATTACCGTCTTCAATGCCTACATGGAAGAAGAACGCCACCAGTTCATCCAAGCCGCTCCCCATGAGCGCTCCGACCAACGCCAAGACTATCGCAACGGTTACTATGAACGCCAATGGACCTTATCCATTGGCACCCTTAAATTACAAGTCCCACGCACGCGTTCTGGCGAGTTTAAAACCGAGCTCTTTGAACGCTATCAGCGCAACGAACAGGCCTTCCTGCTCTCCATGATGGAAATGGTAGTCAACGGTGTCTCAACACGCAAAGTTACTAAGATTGTTCAAGAATTGTGTGGCGAGACGGTCTCCAAGTCCTTTGTGTCAGATGTCATGAAGCGGCTGGATCCAGAGATTGAAGCCTTCAAAAACCGGACCCTGACCCACAGTCACTTCCGCTATCTCTACCTCGATGCCCTTTACATTAAGGTGCGTGAAGAGGGTCGTGTGTATCCAAGGCGGTCTACCTAGCCCAAGGGGTCAACGAGGCCAACAAGCGCGAAATCATCGGCTTTTGGGTGTCAGAAGAAGAAAGCAAGGAGGCTTGGCTGACCTTCCTTCAATCCCTACGTGCTCGTGGTTTGAGCCAGCCTACCCTGATTATTTCAGACGCTCATTCTGGCCTCAGAGCCGCTATCCAGCACTGTTTTGTCGGGGTGCCTTGGCAACGTTGCGTCTTTCATTTCTTGTCTAACATTGTCGAGACCATTCCCAGAAAAGGGAGTTTCGAAGCACGCGCTAAGTTGAAGGCCATATTCCAGGCACCCACCGCCGAACATGCAAGGCGGCTTAAGGAAGATTTTGAGGCCACTGTCGCGGACAATCCTCGCTATCAGAAGGCCTTAAAGGTTTTAGATGAGGGCTTTGAAGATGCCGTCCAGTTTATGATGGAGCCTGAGATTTATCATCCCAACTTGCGGACGACTAATTCTGTCGAACGTTTAAACCGTGAAATCAGACGGCGGGATAAGGTCATTGGCGTCTATCCTAATGTCGCTTCTGCTGAGCGATTAATTGGTGCCATCCTCATTGATTTAAACGATGCTTGGCAGGCTAATGCACGCCCCTTCCTTGTCAACTTCACCAAACGCAAATAAGCTATAGGACAGCCTACATATTTTTACACAGGATTTTGGACTTGACTCTTTTTCCGGACTCAAAGCCCGAGCTAGTGGTCCACTCGGCAAAGTGGACCACTGGCTCTTCTAATTTCGGCACAAACCGCCCTTTTTCCGGACTCAAAGCCTGAGCTAGTGGTCCACTCGGCAAAGTGGACCACTAGCTCATCTAATTTCGGCACAAACCGCCCTTTTTTGCCCTAAAGCCTGAGCTAGTGGTCCACTCGGCAAAGTGGACCACTGGCTCATCTAATTTCGGCGCAAACCGCCCTTTTCTGGCCTAAAAGCCTGAGCTAGTGGTCCACTCGGCAAAGTGGACCACTGGCTCATCTAATTTCGGCGCAAACCGCCCTTTTCTGGCCTAAAAGCCTGAACTAGTGGTCCACTCGACGGAGTGGACCACTAGCTCGGGGCGAGGGCTAAGGTTCCGTCACCAGCAACTCAATAACGGGCGCCACAAGCTCTGGCTCTAGGCCTAAGCCTTGGAGTTCTAGCATCTTATAGGCTAGCGGCATGTCCTTCTTAACCAAGGCCCAGATTTGGTCCTTGGCCTGGTTTTCCATTTGGGCTTGCTCGATATAAGAGAAAATGACCTCTAGACGCACTTGATGCGAGTGACGTGGCGCCTGCTTGAAGGAGAGGCTGGCGGGCCCATCAGCTTCAAGGCGCACCAGGCTGTCGCCCTGGTCATTGTGGCTAACATCAACTAGGCGACCCTGACCCGTTAGCTCTAGGTCCGTCAAACAAGCCCCCACAAAGGTTAGCTCATAGGTCCGAAGCCCAGTTCCTTGAGGCTCAAGCTTGAATACTTTGCCATCGACAAAGGTCAGCCCGGTCGTAAGGAAGGCCGTGCCGGCCCAAGTATCAGTTGCAGTTTCAGCCTCTTCCACCAAGTCGAAATGGCCATCGGCGCCAGTGAAGACCTTGATGGCCAAGACGCTTGGATTAGCCAGCGAATTGTCAGTCCCATCATCACCCGACAGAGGAAGGATAGCGCCCGCCTTGGCGAAGAGCCCCATACGTTCTAGCGGCCGGTAGATGGACAAGCGCCGGCCCCCACTATAGCGTAAGCCAGTCTGAATATCATACCAGGTCCCTTCCGGCAGCCAGCCATCGAAACGGGAGCAGAGACTGCCCTTATGACGCGGCTGAGTCAGGGGCATGACCATGATTTGGCTACCAAAATAATATTGATTAGCCACTTCATAGGCCGCCTCCTCTTCCGGATGCTGATAATAGAGGGGCTCAATCAGGGGCTGAGCCTGATAGGCCGCCCGGTAGTTCATGGTATAGAGATAAGGCAGGAGCCGGTGGCGCAGGCGCAAGTAGTCCTTCATGCTGCTAGCATATGGCTCCGGATAGCGCCAGGGTTCTTTGCCTAGGAATTCTGAAGACGAACTATGCAGGCGCATAATAGGAGAAAAGACGCCCAGCTGGTACCAGCGCAAGGCCAACTCATTGTCGCGGTAGCCGAAGATGTGGCCGCCGATATCATGACTCCACCAACCGTAGCCGATATTGCTGGCCGTCGCCGTGAAATAAGGCTGGAAGTCTAGCGATTCCCAGGTCATGTGACTGTCGCCTGAGAAACCAACTGGATAGCGATGGCTACCCGGCCCGGCATAACGCGAGAAGGTGATGCCTTGAGGACCACGGGCTTGGATATCGTGGTAGTGGTAGTGGTTGAGTACCCAGAGCGGGTCCACGCCCTTGACGGTCTGGCCTTGTTGCCAGTCAATCCACCAGAAGTCTACCCCCTGCTCTTCTTTTGGATGGTGCAGGTGTTTGAAATAAGCTTCTAGGAAGCGAGGTGAGGTCGGGTCGAAGACCACATATTCGCCACCCTCCCAGTCCAGGCCAAGCTCTTGGGCCATTTGCTGGTACATGGACTCAAAAGGTCGCACCCCATCAGCCGGATGGACATTAAGGGTAATGCGCAGCCCATGCTGGTGGAGCCAGGCCATAAAGCCCGCAGGATCCGGGAATAGTTCCTCATTCCAGGTATAGCCGGTCCAACCGCTCCCATATTGAGGCGGAACGGAGACCACATGCCAGTCCATGTCGATGACCGCCACGGTGAAGGGCAGGCCCTCGGCTTCAAAACGTTCAATCAGCTGGCGATAGGTCGCCTCGCTATAGCGATAGAAGCGACTCCACCAGTTGCCCAAGGCATACTTAGGTAGGAGGGGCTGGGGCCCGGTCAAGCGATAGAAGTCGGCCAAGCAAGCCCGGTAGTCATGGCCATAGCCAAAGTAATAGAAATCTAGGCTGTCGCCTTGCTTGACCTGGTACCAACCATCCTGAGTCAGTTGCAGACTCTGGCTGTCATCCAGGACACTGAAGCCAAAGCGGGACATAAGCCCCCGCTCCAGCGGCACCGCCCCATTAGCGTGGTCCAAGGTTTGAGCCGTTCCGCCCAAGTCTTGGATGGGGTCACCATAATGCCAATCACTGTGGTAGATACTGAAGTACCCCCGCAGCTTGAAGACCAAGCCCTCTCTAGAGAAGGCCTGCTTGTCATATTGAATGAGCACATGGTCGGTGATAATTTCCAGTAGGTCCTCCCGCTCCCGGATCTCATAGTGAGACACAGGAAAGTCCCGGTTCAAGACCGTCTGGGTCTGACCATCATAGAAGGTCCCCGTCGAACTATACTCGGCCCGAATCAAGCGGGAAGTCAGAATAGTGAAGCGGTAATTTGGCCCCTGAATGATGGCCTCCGGCGCCGCCAAGGGCTGATAGTCTCCATAGACAGCTTTAATCATGGCTAGTACTCCCTTCTAAGGATAAATTCTTGTTGATGAGGTTGGCGGAGATGTATTGCTGGTGCTGGCCTTGAGCGGTCTGACCTGACTGTAAGACGCGACTCAAGCTAGCCATAGCCTCCTCCCCCTTGTGGACCTGATTGAGGTCAATCGTATTGACCTCGGTCGCCAAGTACTGAAGATAAGGTATGTTATCAAAACTTATGAGGCGCCGATCTGGATCCCACTGGCCTAGCTGGCTTTGGCTGGCCTTGACTAATTCCATGGCCAAGACATCGGCGGTCACCATCAGGCCCCGGTAGTTAGACAGGTCCTGGATCAAGTCACCCAGCTTGGTGTTAAGGTAGATAGGCAAATCCCCCTGGCCGCCAGCCGCCTGATAGGCCGCATTGGCCCCCGCATAACGGGCCTGTATAACCCCCACTTGGTCAGGGTCAAATTGATAGCTTAAGAAGGCTAGGTCCAAGCCCTGACTGCGGGCCAGCAATTCCACCCCGGCATAGGCTAGTCATAGTCCTTGGAGTTGAGTAGTTGCACATGGTCAGCAGCCTCGACTAGGGCCTGGCCTGACGCCGTCAAATAGGTATCAATGAAGACCAGAGGCTCGCTGACACTTTCTATCATGGCCGCTGCCATATGAGCATCACAGCCCACCACGATATGACCTGCAAAGGCCCACTGACGTCTGACTTGGTGGACAGCCTCTAGGCTCTCTATATTATGAAGCAGGATGTAGTAGTTCTCTTGCCTGGCAATGCGCTCAATCCCCTCTAGGAGAGAGGCCACAAAAGGGTCAGAATAATTAAAATCCCGTCCGCCACTATAGAACAAGACACTGACCAAGCGCGAAGCCTTAGTCACTAGGGCTTTGGCATTGAGGTTGGGCATGTATTGCAGTTCCTGGGCCAAGGCTTGAATCTGGGCTACCGTCTCCTGGGAGACCTTGTGGTGGCGGTCATTCAAGACATTGGATACAGTCGCGATACTGACATTAGCCGCTTGGGCAATGTCTTTTAGGGTTGCTTTTTTCATTGGGGTCGCCTCAAATCTGACGATTACTTGCTGGAACCTGTCGCAATCCCGGCAATAAATCGTTTTTGGAAAATAATATAGACAATGACAATCGGAATGATTGAAATGGTCGTGGCAGCGAAGAGGCCGCCGTAGTCGGTGCCATACTGGCCATTGAATTGACGTAACCCAACAGCCAAGAGTTGCTTGGACTTGGTGTTAATCATCAGGTAAGGCCAGAGGAAATCTTCCCAACTCCATAGGAATTGGAAAATGGCTAAACTGGAAATGGTGTTGCGTGACATAGGCAAGATCAGGCGATGGAAGATGTAGAAATCCGAACCCCCATCGACTCGTGCCGCTTCAATCAGCTCATTGGAGATGCCTGAGATACTTTGTTTGAACATGAAAATCCCGAAGCCACTGACCATACTTGGGATAATCAGAGATTTATAGGAATCCAGCCAACCGAACTTAACCATCATCTCATATTTAGGAATAATGGTCACGGCCCATGGCAACATCATAGTACTCATGACCACCGCGAACAGCAAGGATTTGCCTTTGAAAGTGAACTTGGCGAAAATAAAGCCAAAGAGCGCGGAGGTATAGATAATAATGGCCGTAATGGTCACCGAAATCATCAAGCTATTCCAGAACATGCCCATGAAATTGAATTTTTCCTGGATATTGGTGTAGTTGTTGAAGGTGGACATGCCTGGGAAGAGACCCCCACCTAACTTGACAATCTCACTATTAGGCGCAAAGGAAGACACCAGCATCCAGATAAAGGGAATAATGGTGATAATGGCCAAAGCCGCCAAAATCAGATTCAAAATCAGGCTTAAGATGCCTTTAGATTTCATTGTTGGTCACCTCCCATATCCATATAGCGGAACATTAAGAGCGTTAGCACGGCAATGACGACGAAGAGAATGACCGCAATGGCCGAAGCCGTCCCAAAGTTATAGTTGACGAAGGCTCATCAAAGATTAAGTAGGAAATAACAAAAGTCGAAGTCCCCGGTCCCCCTTCCGTCATAATCAGAATTTGAATATAGGTTTGGAAGTAGGAAATGAGGGAGGTAATGGTAACGAAGAGAGTCACTGGCTTGAGCAAGGGCAGGGTAATATTCTTGAAGGTCTGCCAGCCATTGGCCCCATCAATGCGACTAGCTTCATAGACCTCTTCCGGCAGGCCCATGAGCCCCGCTAGGAAGAGAACCGTCGCATAACCAAAATCTTTCCAGACGGTCATGATGATAATGGCAATCATGGCCCAGTTAGAGTTCTTGAGCCAGTTAATGTCCAGATGGAAGAAGCGATTAATGAGCCCAAACTGAGGATTAAACATCCACATCCAGACGAAGGAGACGGCCACCATGGGGGTGACAGTCGGCATATAGAAGAGCCCTTGGAAGAAGGTCCGCATCTTGGTCATGCGCGAGAAGAGCATGAGGGCCAAGGCCAAACCCACCGCCAACCGCAAGACGGTCGAGACAAAGGTAAAGAACAAGGTATTAGTCAGCGACTTCCAAAAGAGCTTATCCCCTAATACGAAGCGATAGTTCTCCCAACCAATATAGTTGTACTTCTGGGTCAGCGGATTCCAGTCATGCAGACTCCCGGCAAAGGCCTTATAGATGGGATAGAAGAGGAAGACGGCAAAATAAACGATCAGGAAGAGGACCGACACATTACGAAAGTTGAGTTGTTTTTTCAGGATATTCATCATTTTAACTCCTTTTAACAACGAGAGTGAGTGAGTAGCTGACTACCCCCTCACTCTCAGATTGAGATGCTGCCTCATGCCGAGTGGCCTAGGGCAGATCTACTATTCTTATTGATACGCTGATTCTAGTGACTTGAAGGACTCATTACGCATGTCGCGTTCCATTTGACGCTGCGCATTTTCTAAGGCTGAATCCAAATCCACGCCATTATAGAGTACTTCTTCGGCTGCCTTCTTGGCACTTGTTTCCATGGTCGCAGGGAATGGGCCAGGCCAAATCAACTTCTTGATACGTGGCGCAATGACAGATAAGACAGGATCTGACTTGAGTGACTTATCTTCTTGGACACTATTCTTGGTTGGATAAGAAGCATAGGCTTTGGCTGCTTCTAATGAGTATTGGTCGTTAGCCAAGAGATACTTGAGGAAGTCTTGAGCCACTTTTCTTTGTTCTTCTGATTGGTTCTTGTTAATACCTGGGGTGCTTTCGCCGTTGTAGCGGTCATAAGCAAAAGGCTGATCCTTGCTGAAGGTTGGAGTCGCGAAGACGCCATATTCAACATCTGGATACTTGGTCTTAAGCTCGTTAGCGAACCAGCCCCATTTGTAAACCATAGCAGATTGTTGGTTACCGAAGCTTTGGGTATCGTCGGTCCCGAAGTCCTTAGAGCCCACGCCATCCACCTCATAGAGGTCTACGAGGAACTTGAGGTTTTCTTTGGTCGTCTCATTATTGTAGTTAGGGGTGGTGCCATCTTCTTGGAAGAGTAGGGTCCCCTTTTGGTAGTTGAGGCCTTGGTAGAGACCAGCATAGGAGCCATTCCAGTTGAAACCGGCTTGAACCAGGTTGTCGCCTTCCTTGATGGTTAATTTCTTAGCCACTTGGCGGAACTCATCCCAGGTCTTAGGAATGTCCTTGTCCGTTAAACCGGCTGCTTGCCACATCTTCTTGTTATAGTAGATGTTGCCCGTATTCATGACGATATCGATATAGTTGACTTTACCGTCCACAACATGAGGCTCTACCCCAGTGAAATCTGCCTTGAGATCTTCGGTTGGAATATCATAAGCTTCTAGGTAGCTTGATAGCAGCTTGTCTTGGGAGTTATGAATATTGAAAATGGCTGGACCATCCGAACCTTGTAAAGCCAATGGCAACTTGGTCCAGTAATCATCCCAAGGATGGTTAACCACTTCAATTTTGACATTAGGGTGTAACTTTTGGTAGGACTCCGCTAACTTGATAGCTGGGTCGCCGTCATTCCAGGTCCAATACTGAATGCTGATATCCTTACCGTCATTAACAGGCGCCTTGGTATCATATTGGACTTTCTGGCCGAGCGTGTCGTTAGCCTGAGCAGAGCTGAGGGGCACCACACTGGTAGCTAACAAAGCAGAAAAGGCCACTAGTAGTGACTTCATCAACGGTTTTTTCATAGGGAACAGTCCTTTCTCGTGTTTAGGTTAAACGTTTAACCTTTACTTGAGTGTAGCACTAGGGTCGGAGTTTGTCAAGCGCTTTCTTTTTGAGTTTTGGCTAGACTCCCATTTTCTGGCTAAAAAGGGCGAGCTAGTGGGCTACTAGCTCTCATGAATTCGGGGCTTTTTACCCGGTTTCCAGCCAAATCAGAGGAGCCAGTGGTCCACTCCGGAAAGTGGACCACTAGCTCGCACGTAATCGGCGCATTTTACCGGTTTTCCGGCCAAATCAAAAGAGCCAGTGGTCCACTCGGGAAAGTGGACCACTAGCTCATGAGAAATCGAGGCTTTTCCCTGGCTTCCTGGCCAAATCTGAGGTGCCAGTGGTCCACTCGGGAAAGTGGACCACTAGCTCATACGAAATCGGGGCTTTTCGCCCTTTTCCGGCCAAATCAGAGGAACCAGTGGTCCACTCGGGAGAGTGGGCCACTAGCTCATGCGAAATCGGGGCTTTTCGCCCTTTTCCGGCCAAATCTAAGGAGCTGACCGGCAGCAGCACCAAAGCTTTTTTCTCACAAATCTCTCTAGACAATTATTCTTAGAGTGCTATACTTAAGTTGAACAATAAAAGAAAGGAGGACACACCACAAATGGGCGCAGGAGCCGTCTTTCAGCCTTATTAAGGTGGGGTCTAGCTAGGAAGCAAGTATCAAAGAATGCTAGCCAGCGCATGCCCCACTCTTATCTTAGTTAATTTTGGTACCGCCTTCATTCCAGCGTAACCAACATTTCGAAGCCCCACCGAAAGGCCAGCCACCCTAGCGCTCATCCGCCACAAGTCCAGCCACTGGTGTCGTCAAGTCAGTCTGGCTCAGGACTTGGCCCTTATCAAACCCACAAGCTATTTAGGAGGAAAGATCATGGAAAACTCAAAATTCGTTGATAAATTTGCCGCCTTTGCCGGTAAACTCGGTAACCAGATTCACCTCAAGACCCTGCGGGACGCCTTCGCCACCGTCATGCCCCTCTATATTCTGGCCGGCCTAGTCGTTCTGCTTAACAATACCGTCTTCAAATGGCTCTTCACCGGCGATACCCTGACCAATTTCCAATACTGGGGCATCACCATCGCCAACGGGACCCTCAATATCTCTAGCTTAATTATCGCTGTCATGATCGGTTACTATCTGGCCCAAAACCGCAATTACAGTAACCCGCTAGCAACCGCCATGCTGTCGCTAGTGGCTCTGGTTGTCATGATGCCTAACACCGTCCAAGTAGCCGTCGACGGCAGTGAAGTCAAGTCAGCGGTCTCTGGCATCCTGCCCTTTGAAAATATCGGGACCGGCGCCATGTTCGCGGGGATTATTGTAGCTCTGGTCGCGACCGAGCTCTTCATTGGCCTGACCAAAGTCAAAGCCCTGACCATCAACCTGGGCGACAATGTCCCACCTGCTGTCGGCAAATCCTTCGCCGTCTTGCTACCTGTCATCCTGGTTATCTCTTTCTTCGGGCTAGTCTCTGCCCTACTCTTCAAGATGACGGGCATGAACCTGATCAACCTGATCACCACCTTCATTCAAGAACCTATTCGGCATATCGGGACCGGTCTCTGGGGTGCTATTATTATCTACTCGCTGGGCAACATGCTCTGGCTATTTGGGATTCACCAAGCCGTCATCTACAGCTCCATTCTTGAACCCCTCTTGCTGATTAACATTACAGAAAATATCGCGGCCTACAACAGTGGCCAAGCCATCCCTCACATCATCAACCTGTCTCAAGTCCAATCCTTTGCCCTGATGGGTGGGAGTGGCTCCACCCTCTGCTTGCTGATTGCCACCTTCCTAGTAAGTAAGTCCGCCGTCAGCAAGAACGTGGCTAAACTAGCCTTGGGGCCTGGTATCTTCAACATTAACGAGCCCGTCCTCTTCGGCTACCCAATTGTCTATAACATCTCTCTGGCCATTCCATTCATTGGCGTGCCAGCCCTTGGTATCTTGATTAGCTATCTGGCAACTTCCCTAGGCCTCATGGGACCATGTGTCATCCAAGTGCCTTGGACTACTCCAGTCTTCTTCAATGCCTTCCTAGCAACCGGTGGTGACTGGCGTGCGGTTGTCGTGCAGGCGGTCATTCTAGCTATCGGCGTCCTCTGCTACATCCCATTCATCAAGGTCAACGACCGCGTGTCGCTAGAAGCCTAAGTTAAGGAGTGTTTAATTATGAAGAAAATTCTACTGATTTGTAATGCCGGCATGTCGACTAGCATGCTAGTTAAGAAAATGCAGGAGAGTGCCCAAGAACAAGGCTTGGACCTAGAAGTCGAGGCCCAATCCCTGACCGAAGCTAAGAAACATTTGCAGGACTACCAGGTCATCTTGCTTGGCCCTCAAATCCGATATGAACTAGCCAATGTGACGGCCGCCGCTAACGGCCTGCCGGTGGCTGCCATCGACATGCGCGACTACGGCATGATGAACGGCCCTAAAGTCCTGGCCCAAGCCCTGGAATTGCTAGGTGATTAAGATGACGGAAGAAATGGAAATGATTTGCTTCCAGCTCATTGCTAACAGTGGCGCGGCTAAGTCCGCCTACCTGGAAGCCCTGGAACTGGCTAAGTCAGGTCAGAAGCAAGCTGCCCAAGCCAAGCTGGAGGAAGCCGAAGAATGCTTCGTCCTAGCCCACCAGGTCCATAGCGAGCTTATCCGGAAGGAAGCCAGCGGCCAGCAAACCCCGGTCTCCCTGCTCCTCATGCACGCCGAAGACCAAATGGCCAGCGTGGAAGTGGTCCAGCTACTAGTCAGAGAACTCATGGCCGTCCACCAAGCTAAATGAAGATAATAAGGGCGCCCCGGTGGGGGCACCCTTTTTGGTGTGGGCTGAGTTAATAGGTTGAGGTGCAAGTCGTGGAGCCAGTGGTCCACTCTGGAAAGTGGACCACTAGCTCGCACGTAATCGGGCCTTTTCCCCGGTTTTCCGGCAAAATCAATGGAGCCAGTGGTCCACTCGGGAAAGTGGACCACTAGCTCGCACGAATTCGGGCATTTTACCTGGTTTTCCGGCTAAATCAACGGAGCCAGTGGTCCACTCCGGAAAGTGGACCACTAGCTCATGCGAAATCGGGGCTTTTTACCGGGTTTCCGGCTAAATCAACGGAGCCAGTGGTCCACTCTGGAAAGTGGACCACTAGCTCGCACGTAATCGGGCTTTTTCCAGTCAAGTCCAAAATCCTGTGTAAAAATATGTAGGCTGTCCTATAGCTTATTTGCGTTTGGTGAAGTTGACAAGGAAGGGGCGTGCATTAGCCTGCCAAGCATCGTTTAAATCAATGAGGATGGCACCAATTAATCGCTCAGCAGAAGCGACATTAGGATAGACGCCAATGACCTTATCCCGCCGTCTGATTTCACGGTTTAAACGTTCGACAGAATTAGTCGTCCGCAAGTTGGGATGATAAATCTCAGGCTCCATCATAAACTGGACGGCATCTTCAAAGCCCTCATCTAAAACCTTTAAGGCCTTCTGATAGCGAGGATTGTCCGCGACAGTGGCCTCAAAATCTTCCTTAAGCCGCCTTGCATGTTCGGCGGTGGGTGCCTGGAATATGGCCTTCAACTTAGCGCGTGCTTCGAAACTCCCTTTTTCTGGGAATGGTCTCGACAATGTTAGACAAGAAATGAAAGACGCAACGTTGCCAAGGCACCCCGACAAAACAGTGCTGGATAGCGGCTCTGAGGCCAGAATGAGCGTCTGAAATAATCAGGGTAGGCTGGCTCAAACCACGAGCACGTAGGGATTGAAGGAAGGTCAGCCAAGCCTCCTTGCTTTCTTCTTCTGACACCCAAAAGCCGATGATTTCGCGCTTGTTGGCCTCGTTGACCCCTTGGGCTAGGTAGACCGCCTTGGATACCACACGACCCTCTTCACGCACCTTAATGTAAAGGGCATCGAGGTAGAGATAGCGGAAGTGACTGTGGGTCAGGGTCCGGTTTTTGAAGGCTTCAATCTCTGGATCCAGCCGCTTCATGACATCTGACACAAAGGACTTGGAGACCGTCTCGCCACACAATTCTTGAACAATCTTAGTAACTTTGCGTGTTGAGACACCGTTGACTACCATTTCCATCATGGAGAGCAGGAAGGCCTGTTCGTTGCGCTGATAGCGTTCAAAGAGCTCGGTTTTAAACTCGCCAGAACGCGTGCGTGGGACTTGTAATTTAAGGGTGCCAATGGATAAGGTCCATTGGCGTTCATAGTAACCGTTGCGATAGTCTTGGCGTTGGTCGGAGCGCTCATGGGGAGCGGCTTGGATGAACTGGTGGCGTTCTTCTTCCATGTAGGCATTGAAGACGGTAATCGCCAGCGACTTCATGAGTGTGTTCATGTCACTGTTTAAAACTGCCTCTGTTAATTCTTCAAGTTTTAGGTTAATATTAAGGTAAGTCATGGTAATCTCCTCTTTCAATGTTTTCGGACAACTACATTGTACCAGAGATTACCTGGCTTTTTCTTTTTACACAATTATAGGGACTTAATCCTTTTTCCAGGTTTTTCGGCCAAATCAACGGAGCCAGTGGTCCACTCTGGAAAGTGGACCACTAGCTCGCACGTAATCGGGCCTTTTTCCAGGTTTTTCGGCCAAATCAATGGAGCCAGTGGTCCACTCGAGAAAGTGGGCCACTAGCTCTTACGAAACCGGGGCTTTTCCTCGGTTTCCGGCCAAATCAGAGGAGCCAGTGGTCCACTCCGGAGAGTGGACCACTAGCTCATACGAAATCGGCGCTTTTCCCCCGTTTCAGGCCAAATCTAAGGAGCCAGTGGTCTACTCTGGAGAGTGGACCACTGGCTCGCACGTAATCGAGGCTTTTACCCAGTTTCCTGGATAAATCTGAGGAGCTAGACTTGGGACTTGCGGAAGGAGCGCCACCAACGCCAAACCAGGACTAGGGAGAATAAGCCTATCAAGCAAAATAAGGTCGGTAGGACGATTTGTGACACTAATAGGTCAGCTTGGAAGTTGGCGCTCCTGACTAGGGCGGAATTTAGCCAGTCAAAAATCACATGCGCCAATAGATGAATGACATAGAGGACTTCCAGAATTAGCACGGCAATGATTAGCCCTTGCGACTTGTGGGCAAAGTGCTCTGATAATAGGACGACTTGAATGGCGAAATATACTACGAAGACTAGGATTGAATTGAGGCTGGTAGGCTTAATCGAAGCCTGCATCTGTAGGAATCTCAGCAAAACGAGTCCAGCAAGCAGTAGGATTCTTGTGAGTAGGTAGAAGGACTTATAGCGCGCACGTTGCTTGCGCCCTTGCTCTTGAATGGAAGAAAATTGGTCGGTCATGATATTACTCCTTTGTTAAGGTGGCTAGGGTGTACTCTAAAATCCTTACCGCTAACACCGCTTAAGTAATTACTAATCTGATTATAGCAAATCTTAGCACAAGAGGTAAATGGAGAGGTGCTTTATTAAGCGAGAAGTTGCTCTGGCATCCGCCGCGATGCCGTCACCGTCTACGATGAAGTCGCTTGAGCTAGTTACACCTATTGCCACTTGTCAAGGACTTTTTAATCAAAATCATCTTTTTTTTCATTCGATTTTCTCCTAAGCTCCCTCAGCATTATTCTTGTAAGTTTATCTTGCATTGTTTCAGTTGCATTTTCATCGAAATGGACAACAACCTCATAGGTGGTCTTTCCAATCTTTCTCTTTGTGCTAATGCCTTTTTTATCTGTGTTTTTCAGTTCTTCCATAAATTCTCCTTTCCTCGTTGAAATAAAAAAAGCGATTAGATTTTTTATTTTCTAATCGCTCTTACCAATATTTTGAAATTAGTTCTAAAACCAAGAAGCTCAATCATCTCTAAATTGAGGTTTCTCACTATTTTCATATGGATTATAATGATTGATGTTGCAGCCAAATTCTTTTAGTTTCTTGATTTTATTCTCCTTTGTCCACTCAACCAACGATATACCATCAAATCCTTCTATTCTTCCATCATTCATCTTACTTTTGAAGTACCATTCAACAACTGTTTGATGTTCACTATGGAAAAACTGCTTTATATCCCACGCAAGCACTTTTCCTCTTGTATTCCACTCATTAAACCAATGCTTTACAGTTGCTCGATTTTCATATTTAGGACACCAACTTTCAGTATAAACAACATCTTCCGCAAATATATCGTCTATTCCTAAATCTTGTTGTTTGAGCCACATATCAAACCATAAGCTAATGATCTTCTCTCGGTTTTTCATATTTATCACGCTCCTAATGCTCGGACTTATAAATCCATTTTTAGATAAATCATATGCACCCTTGCTCTTGAATTGAAGAAAATTGATGGGGCATGATATTACTCCTTTTATTGAAATGAGGAAGGGTCCGGGGCTTCCTGCGACAGTCCCTGTCACCTCTATAACTCTAGGCGCCCCTATGAACGCATCATCTAAGTAGCTTCCTGTTTAGCGTCTAACTTTCTAACGCCTTGTCTTCCTCAGTCGCGGCAATATCCTGCTGGGACTTGCGATAGGAGCGCCACCACAGCCAAGAGAAAGTAAGCGACAGCAGACCTAGGCCCAGTAGGATGGCTGGAAAAAGGAATTTGAAATAAAACATTAGTCTCTCGGTATTCTGTGACTTTACATAAACAAAGTTCATCCAACTAAACACAAAATGAACAAAAAGGTGTAAGGCATAGAGGGCATCTGATACGACAAGGCCCACCAATATCGCGGCTGACTTACGTCCAAAGTGCTCTGATAACAAAACTAACTTTGCAGTGAAGACTAGTGCGAAAAGCACCAAGGGCATCGCTTTAAATTCTTTGATTTCCGCGAGAGCTTGTAGGGCACTTAAGACTATCAGACCAAGGAGAAGCAGATATTTTGTCAGCATATAGAAGGATTTATAGACTAAGCGCTGATTGCGTCGCTTGTCTTCTAGATTAGGCGACACTTCCAATCCTTGAATCAGAAGATAGAGAGAAGCACTTGGGCTATCTTCTATTGCGGACCGTTCCGACTCCCAGACTTCCAATGCAGTGCGACGAACTTTTTTAAGGGACATGACTAGCAGTAGCATAGATAAAATAGATAAACAAGCGCCTATAACTAATCCAGCTGTCAAGAGTGCGACATAGATAAGAAGAGCAAAACCTAATCCACCTTCACCATAACCATGTCGACCATTCCTATTAAATATCATAGCAATAATCAAGGCAATATTGACTAAATCCCAGACCATGAGAACAACATAGGCACTAGACTGGTAGCGAAAGCGTCCGAAGAGAGAGATACCTAAGCCAATTAAAGCCGGTAGCACCACCCAAAGCCATATTCCATATACCGGTCTATACTCCAAAAGTAAATCAGGTATCCACCAGAAAAAAGCATAGATAATCAGCATAGTCAGACGAAAGATAAGCGTGACATGGTGAGTGAATTTAAAGCCTCTTTTGGCTTGCCAGAAATCCTCGCGATTCTTTCTATCTTTGTCAGAAAGTTGTCTTGTCATCGGAACACTCCTTTATTTAAGCGGCTGGGATGGCCCCTCTATCCCTAGCCCTGTAATGGAAAATCATTAACCTAATTATAGCAAATCTTAGTATAGAAGGTAAACGGATTATTTTAGGAGTTTTAATGGAGGGTGGCGGTTGGCTAGGGTTGGATGCTTTTTCTGCCTGAGCCCGTCCATTGTTCTGGCTATCTATGGACGGGCTCAGAAATAGATGCTGCCTCCCCATTAAATAGAGAAGCCCAGTGCAATTGACTTGCGCTGGGCTCTTGTAAAACTAGCTAATTAGTTATTATTGAGATAATGGTAGAGCGAATAAGGGACTTCGTGCTCTAGTTCCAGGTTCATAGACACTACCGAGACGGGCTTATCGCCTGTCTTCATAATCTCTTGGAGGGCTGAACCCTTCTGATAATGCACCCGCCCCAGATAATAGAAGTCGGTCCCTTCGCTATTGTCCTTCTTAATGAAGAGGTGCATGGCCAGGCCCGTCTCATCCGCATTCATCATTTGTTGAACGTCATTGGATTCCAGGCGTCGTTTACTCTTGGAGAAATAATGCAACATCTTCTCATTAATGAAGGCATCCTCATACTTGGTCGTATCACTAATCTCATCACTCTTGTGATAAGTCACGTAAATCGGCATGGTATTGGTCTCGGCATCGATGAAGTAGCCCCCGATATTCTGCGGCACCACATTAATCTTCCAATTAAGAAGATGGCAGACATCCTTCCGACTGTAGCGTTCACCCAACTTGAAAGGCGAATCTTGGCTGTCGTCAGCATAGCGCTCTGAGCGCTTCAAGGCCGTCTCCAGCATATCCAACACCAAGTCCTTAATCGCCGCATTGGCTAAGAAGTTCTGAATAGTCGCATTCAAGCGGAACACCGGCAGCCCAGGTACAATAATGGGCTCGCCAAACTTACCTGCAGCTGTCTGAGCGAAGAAGGAGAGATCTAAGAAACCTTCAATCGACCGACGAATGGCCGGCGACACATCCAGGTTCATTTGCGCTAGAAAGTCATAGAAGGCTTCCTTATCCAGATCGCCTTGCCCTTCCACCAAACGCTTCATAAGCCAGATTTCATGCGGCCGCTTGCCTGGCAAGAGCTCTTCGCAGATAAATTGCAGGAATTGGTCCAGTTCTTTTGAACTTGGAAAATCAACTTCCTCTTCAAACTTATCAATGACTTGCCCATAATGCTTGAAGCTTCCTTCGAAGAAAATAATGGGATCCAGGCTGTCTTCCAAGAGGAAGTCCATGAGACGAGGCACCCGACCCTTGCGGTTACGCATCTCAATATAGGCCTCCTTGAGGTTCTTCATGCTGGACAACTTGGTCTGCTTAATTGAGGAGAAGATCTGCTCCCGAGCCACGGCCTCAAAGTTAATGGTCGTCATGCCGCTCAACTGATGGCGATTGACCAGCTTACGGCGATACTCATCCTTGTTCATGGAACGGTCGCCATAGAGGGCGATTGGGATTAGGTAGTTGTTCTTATAATTGCCGATGAAGTCAATAATGGTCACAAATTCCTTGCTGTCATGCTTACGCAGACCACGTCCCAGTTGCTGGATAAAGATGATACTGGACTCAGTATTACGCAGCATAATGACCTGGTTGACACTTGGGATGTCGATCCCCTCATTGAAGATGTCCACGGTCAAAATATAATCCAAGTCTCCCGCTTCCAATCTTGCCACCACATCTTGGCGGACTTCCTGAGAATCTTCACCGGTCAGGGCTTGAGTCCGGTAACCTCGTTCATTGAGCTTATGTGACAGCTCATGGGCTTCGTCTTTACGCGAACAGAAGATAAGACCCTTAACAGTCTGCCCGCTGACACCATAATAGGTGACCTTCTCAATCAGGTGATTGACCCGATTATCCGCCACCAATTGGGAGAAGTCGCTAGTCTCATCTAGCAGCTGGCCGTCTAGTTCAATGTCTTTGACCCCATAATACATGAAGGGACAGAGCATATCTTCGTCCAGAGCTTCTTGAAGTCGAATCTCATAGGCCACGTTATAGTCGAAAAGCTCATAAATATTGAAGCCATCCGTCCGCTCTGGCGTTGCCGTCATACCTAGGAGAAAGTCCGGCTTGAAGTGGTCAATCACCTTCTGATAGGTGGCCGCGCCTGCCTTATGGACCTCGTCAATCAGGAGATAGTCGAATAAATCAGGCGCCAAGGCCGCCAAGTTAGCGTCCCGGGACAGGGTCTGAATGGTAACGAAGACGTATTGCTTGTCTGCCAGGTTCATACCAGGCCGGTAGATGCAGGACTTATCCATTTGGAAGCCAATGACCCGCTGGAAGTCCGACTGAGCCTTGCGCAGAATCTGCTCGCGGTGAACCACGAAGAGCATGCGACGGGGCTTATATTGCTCCACATCGAAGGCTGACAAATAGGTCTTCCCTGTCCCGGTCGCACTGACCACTAGGGCACGACGGGCGCCCTTATCACGAACTTGTTGCAGCGAGGCTAGGGCTTTGACCTGCATCTTATTAGGTCGAATGACTTGCGTCTCATAAGGCGCTAGCGGCTCCTTGGTCAGAGGCGCAATGGATTCCTGGGCATGCGGCGTTTGCTGGAAGAGTGGCCGCTGCCAGTCCCGCTTAGGTAGCTGATCGCGTCCTGGCGTCTCACCCAACACTGTCAGCTCTTTTTGACGGGCCAGGTCATATTGATTAATGATGAGCTCGTCCAAGGGCAGAGACTCCTGCCAAAGCTGGTCGTATTCCTGGTACATCTTCTGGATGAAGTCCCCACTCTCAGCCGAGGTCAACTTAATATTCCATTCATAGTTTTTCTTGAGGGCCGTATAGGTTAAGTTAGAGGACCCCAAGATGATCACATGCCGCTCCCCCTGTTGGAAGAGATAGCACTTGGCATGCATATTGAGCTCCTCACGAGTCAGCCGCACCTGAACATTGGATAGCTTGAGCAATTCCCGCATAGCATCCGGATCGTTGAAACCTAGATAGGGCGAAATGAGAATATAACCCTCTACCCCGCGATCAGCCAGATCCGAGAGTTGGGTCTTGAGCATGGCAATCCCAGCCTTGGAGATAAAGGCCACAGAGAAGTAGAAACGATCACACTTAAGCAGCTCGTCTTGAATAGCGGTGAGAACATGGGCCCCCTTGGCCGGCTTATTAATAAGAATCTGCGGGGCATAGTTGCCATCCGGATAGTCATGTCGATGAATGAAGCCATGCTGGAGAGATTTAGTAAGTTGCGATTGAAAATAATTGGACACGGTGAGGGCTCCTTTTGTTGGTAGGATACAGTCATATTATACGAATAAAATACTATAAAAACAACGCTAGTTGACGCTAGCGTTGTTTTGTTTATATAAGGACAGCCTACGCTTAGTGCTAAGTTATGGCTTGTGCCTTTTTGGCCCCTTGCGGGGAGTAAAGTATCTGAACTCATTGATGATTTAGGCGTGTATTTTGAAGTGATTTAGGAGTTTCCGTCCCCTCATGGGGAGTAAGGTATCTGAACATGTCACTAAGAAATTTAATGCAACAAGTAACCGCCTTTTCCGTCCCCTCTCGGGGAATAAGGTATCTGAACCTAAACGTGAAGTAACCCTTTGGTCACAACGTAAAAGTTTCGTCCCCTCTCGGGGAGTAAGGTATCTGAACTACTATTAATTGTGATGTGGACATTCATATTAGGGTTTTCGTCCCCTCTCGGGGAGTAAGGTATCTGAACTATAGTAAACCAAGAACATACGGCGGGCGCTACTTGTTTTCGTCCCCTCTCGGGGAGTAAGGTATCTGAACGCTATAACTATTACGAGTATAGCCGAGAATGGAAAAAGTTTCCGTCCCCTCGCGGGGACTAAGCTATCTGAACAACAAGTTGATCCGTTGCAAGAGGTAGTATTGAAGGAGTTTCCGTCCCCTCACGGGGATTAAGGTGTCTGAACTGGAATACGTTAAAGATATGTACGAATGTTCTTTGTTTCCGTCCCCTCTCGGGGAGTAAGGTATCTGAACAGACGATTCAATTTTCATTGATACAGAGAAAGAAATGTTTTCGTCCCCTCTCGGGGAATAAGGTATCTGAGCCTTATAACGAAAATGTATTTTACGCTTTACATGGGTTTTCGTCCCCTCTCGGGGAATAAGGTATCTGAGCATAACGGGGTTACTTACATTGAATTAGTACTTGACGTTTTCGTCCCCTCTCGGGGAATAAGGTATCTGAGCGGCTTTTGTGTAAGTCGTAAAGGCCTAGAAGAATTGTTTTCGTCCCCTCTCGGGGAATAAGGTATCTGAGCGTAACATTGCCGTTACAAGTGGTTAGCTATCCACTAGTTTTCGTCCCCTCTCGGGGAATAAGGTATCTGAGCATAATGAATTTAGTTACTACTCAGTACACCGCAAGTTTTCGTCCCCTCTCGGGGAATAAGGTATCTGAGCGTGAGATAGATTTCCTTTTACCAACACCAGGCTTGTCGTTTTCGTCCCCTCTCGGGGAATAAGGTATCTGAGCGGATATAGTTTAATTGGTAAAATAATTGGCTCCAACCGTTTTCGTCCCCTCTCGGGGAATAAGGTATCTGAGCGCGTTTGCTGTTGCCGTATGAGTCTGTCACGAACGTTTTCGTCCCCTCTCGGGGAATAAGGTATCTGAGCAGTCTAAGTACCATACATCATTTTCGTTAACTAGGTTTTCGTCCCCTCTCGGGGAATAAGGTATCTGAGCAACTAAACAACGAGCGGAACAATATCTTTATAGGTTTTCGTCCCCTCTCGGGGAATAAGGTATCTGAGCTCTATATCTTGTGTCGCCCTTGACACGATATACTATATATAGTTTTTGAGGTTTCTCCTGTATCAGATACTCCCTTAATCACTACTCTATATTATACCATAAATGCCTAATTTTTTCAATATTATAACAAAAAAGCGCCCTCCTGGCGCTCTTTTCTTGCTCTCTAACTTGCCAACTTCTCATTCACCAATTCCTGCACAACTTGCGCATCATAACCCGCCCCAGTCAAGCGTTCCACTCTTTCCTGCCCATTGCCCCAATCACCTCGGATAACTGACCAGGCCACTTCATCTAGGTCGCTAGCTGCATCGACACAGCCATTCGGATGATTAGCTCCCCCAGCTTCACTACCAGTGGCTACACTCCCAGCCCTCGCATCATATCGAGGCCGGGCATAGCCTAGGATGCGCCAGTCGTCACTAGCATAATGACGGCGGACAACCTGATTAAGCCAGTTACCCTCAATAGTATTGATGGTCTCGCTGTCGCCGTCCACACTTTCTACGATGCCGATGTGAGATGCAGGCCCACCACCAAAATCGAAGAAAATTAAGTCGCCGGCTTGAGGCCAGACATGCCCTAGCCAAATGCCCTGCTCTTGGCACCAGGCCAGATGACGGGGCACGCCACATTCGCGACCAATCAGGTGGGCGATACCAGCCTGGTCCCCCATGACGGTGACGAAGACATCGCACCAGTCGTCGCTGTAGGTCACGGCATAGCCGACCGGCAGAGGCTGGACAGCGTTGTAGGCATCAATGAGGGCCTGATGGGCGGGGCTTCCGCCTTGGACGCCTAGATAGGCTTGGGCCTTGGAGAGAAGTGCTTGTATTTGTGGCTTCATGGGTGGATTCCTCCTTTGAATGAGATGAGATGGGTTTGGAGCGTGGGATGGTTGGCTTTGGGCCTGAGCGGTGAGCCTAAGCGGACTTTGCCTTACTTTTAGTCTTACGTCGGCCATAATGCCAGCCTTGAAGCAGGGCCCCTAGGAAGACGCCGACTAGGTTGAGTGTGCCAACCAGGCGACGAGCCCAGGGGTCGGGCCAGGCATAGAGCTCGGCTAGACCTTGAACTAGGACCGCTAGCGCCGGAATCAGAATGAGTGCCGTCCATTGAATCGTCGTATAAGCCTTGCGACTAGTGGGAAGGTGCATAATGACTGCCTCGCTTTCTTTGCTTAGGGTTAGAAGTGCGTGGGTGCGTCAGGCCATACTGTGGGCCCGCCTGTCCTCCAGGCGCCCCAGACGTTGTCGGACGCGGGACAGGTCCTGAGCCACCGTTGTGACCTGAGTCTGGGTCGCGCCTAGGTCGGCTTGGGTGACCTGTAGCTGGGCTTGGGTGGCGGCTAGGTCTGTTTGGGTAGCATGCAGATTGGACTGGGTCGTGACTAGGTCATTTTGCGTGGCATGCAGATTGGCTTGGGTGGTGACTAAGTCATTTTGCGTGGCATGTAAATTATCCTGAGTCGTCGCTAGGCTGGCTTGCGCGCCTTGCAGGTTACTCTGCGTGCTAGCCAAGTCCGTCTGCATGCGCTCGATTCGAAGAATTAGCGTCTGGATCGCCGCAATCAGGCGCACCAACTTGCCCAGGAGGGTCGCGCCCGCGACTAGCCGGACGCCAACGTCGTAAGCTGTAGCCATGTCATGATGAAGGCTCCTTTCTGAATGATGATGGGGTGGCTGAGTGGCGGGCGCCAGTCCATTGTTCTAGCTATCTATGGACTAGCTTGTCGCAAATCCAGCAAAATGCCCGGTTTTCGCCACCTAGCGACCGAGCCAGTCCACCGTTCCCCCTATCTATGGACTGGCTCGTAAGATACTAGGTGTCTCTGGCTGAGCCATGGCGCGTTGGAGGCCCAATGCGACGTGGCGCTCCTCCAACACGACGTGGCGGGCGCTTTTTCGCCCTTTTCTGAGCTAAAAGAGGGTATCATGCCTCAGCCATGTCGCGTTGGACGCCCAATGCGACGTGGCGCTCCTCCAACGCGACGTGGCGGGCGCCCAACTCACCCCTAAGCCTCAGCCTTGTAGACTTCCTCTACGGTGCGGGTGACGTAGTTGGCGGTCTTCTCCTTGGCAAACTGGTCGACGGCATCCTTGCTGAAGATGTCCTTGCCGACGATGGTGGCCATGGCGGCTTTGGCCTGGTCCTTGGTGATGTCTGCCTTGGCGTGGCGCAGGCTAATCTTCTTAGACTTGCCGTCTGCGGTCGCGAAATTCATCTCAAATGTCTTAATGGTTTTGTTAGCCATGATGGGTTCCTCCTTAATTCAGTACTCTACTCAACAAGTCGACTAGTTGACGCTGAAGACCTCGGTCACTTGGGTCTCGGTGATGGGGTGCTCAACCAGGGTAGCAATAGCGTCGCGCACGGACTTGATGTCCTCGGCGCTGGCGTTCTCTACTAGGTTGGGCATGGAAACATTCTCCGCCTTCTTGTTCTCATCCAGGGACTTGAACTTGAGGATACCCTTAACATATGATCGTGCCATAATGAATCACTCCTTAAACTAGTTTCTTGTAACGTTACATACTTAAAAAGAATTAAGCCCCCGCCTCATGCCCAAGTCAGTCTCAAAAATTTATTTTTCTGCAAAATAAAAAAGCCCCCTCTGCGGGAGCTGGAGAAAAAGAGCTGAGCAGGGCACTCAAGCCGACCAGTCGCTTGCTTGCAGGGTCTGGCGTAGGCGCTTGAGGCGGGCATAGTAGGTATTCTTACATATGCCTAGCTCTTGGCATTTGGCCCTAAGCGAGAGTTGCTCGTTCTGGGCCACACAGAGGGAAATGATAGTCTGCCGGCGACAAGACTTGCGACAGCAGCAGCGAGTTGACCAGGTCGTCCAGAGGCGGGCGACTGGCACCAGCCTGTTCGGCAAAATGCAGAACCTTCTGATTGCCAATCAACCCTTGCGCCTGACGTGATCGTTTGGCTAGGAGTTGACCCAGATGCCAACTTAGGCCCCGCTGAGCATAGCCCACGAAGCGGAAGCGGTCAGACTCGCTGAGCGCGTCCCCATCGAAGTCGCGGGCTAGGCGAACAAGGTGTAGGTAAAGTTCATTGAAGTAATCGTCATAGTCTTGATCCTTAGTCATGAGATGGTATTGGTGCAAGACATGATGTAACAAGAGCCGGTAGCGGGCCAGGAGTTGCTCCTGGTCCAAGGGATAATGGTCGGAAGTCATAGCTGTTCCCTCCTTATCCCTAGTTAGGCAACTGCATGGAGTTGAGGCCGGTCTTGCGCCAAGTCCTTATAGGCTTGGTCTAGCTGAGCCTGTAAGTCGACCGGGACCTTCCATTCCTTCCAGAAGCTGACAGCAGCTTCATAACGCTCCTGTGGCAGATGGCCATAGCTTGATAAGCTAAAATGACTGAGGAAGGCCAGGCGCGCTGTCCGATAGACTAGACGCACCAGTTCCGGACGCCGAGCCCTTAGTAAGCGGTCCTTGTCCCCTAGTCGTTGGTGAATCTCATGCCGGCGCAAGCGCGTTAGGGCATAAGTGGCTTCCGGTGATAGAGGTTGTCGCTCTAAGAGAGTCGTTAAAACTTGGAGATGGCTGTTAATCTGCCCCAGCAACTGGTGTTGAGCTTGGACTTGGGCTTCTAGGCTAGTCATTTGATTGTTCAATGTACTTGGGGTTGCTGTTTCCATGGTAATTCCTCCTTATATTATGCAGCTGCTTGCTTTTCTTGGGTTGGGTTAGTGAAGTTGGACTTAGGTGCGCTAGGGCCAGAGCTTGCCTGCGTAGCCTGTGCTTGGTTAGCCTGCGTCCTAGTGCCCTCAGATGTCACATCTCGCCGGCCTACTGCTTGGGCTTGATGGATGCTAGCACGCATGGATTGAACCCAGTCGTCTACTCGGTCAATCTGCTTAAGGTAATGGTCGACCATTACCTGATTCTGAATGGCCTTAAAGTCATCAATATAACGCATAGGCGCTAACTTAACCAGCAAGTGGTCAATCTCATGACTGAAGGCGATGATCCGATTGAGGCCTTCCAAATCCGGTATGAAGGTTGTTGATCGATTAGCGAAATGCGATAAGCCCTCACGGAATCGCTTGAGATAACGGTAGCGCTCCTCGATAGATTGGAGATCTTCCTGATACTTAGCATTAGCCTGCTTAAGTGATTCTCTTAGGCGCTGGTTAGTGGCCTCCGCCTCGGCTAGCTTGGGGGCTAGTGGGTTGGACTTGAGATCTTGACTTGGGGTAAGCAAGTTAGTCTGAGTCTGGCTCGCTTGGTGTGTGGTATCGTCAAATTGCTTGTTGGACTGAGGCACTATAGCTTGAGGGCTAGTTGGACCCTGTTGCGTAGTATCTTGGTTGGTAGCAGGAGATTTCAGTGCCCTAGCCTGGCTCGCTTCAGACGCAACGGCGTCCTGAGGCTCCTTCTCCAACTGTTGACAGTCAACTTGTAACTGGCTATCTCCTCGGAAGCAAGACTCTAGCTGCCCCGCCTTCAATAGGCGCTTAACGGTCCGAAGTTCTAATTGTGACATTTGATGCAGGTACTTACGTTTGCCTGAAGGCAAGCTATAGACCTTCTGGCGATGTTCCTCGGGGATGGTTGCAATCAGATAGAGTAGCGATAGTCCTAGATGCTCGTAGCACTCCATCTTAGGTAAATTCTTGGCTATGTACATCATGCGATTGGCTTCGTCATAATCAATATATAGTCTATCTAGCCAGGGGGAGAAAGTCCTCCTCTGGCAACAAGAACAACTTGGCATATCGTAAACGCCGACCAATCTCCCAGTAGGACCGAGTGAGCTGAACAGAATAGGCTATAATTTGGTCACTAACATTGGCTAAGTTCAATCTTGTTAAATCTTCGAATTCCATAGTTTTTCTTCCTTCCAAACAATTATAAAAACCTATATTACAACATTGTCTATTATCAGATATAACTTTCTTGTTTGGTCACGATTCTTATCCGAGTTCGGGTTAACCCGAACTCGGATAATTATATTGCCTCAATATAACGAGTTTGTAAACTACGCCTCCTGATGTCATATGTCGAATTTGATGTCTTGGGTATCACCCATACTCACCCCTAAATGACGCAAGATACCCATACAAGAGAAATAGAAAATCTCAAGCTGCTCTTCAACCGTTAGTTTCAAAGCTAGACAGACCATAATGATGGTCTCAATGCTTAGACGGCCACAGCCATTGAAGATCCGAGAGACCGTAGCGGGCGAGCAATAGATTTCTCTGCAAGCGCACGCTCGGTCATGCCTCTCCGCTTAAGCGCCTCATAGAGACGGTCATGATTATAGTGGTAGCTGATCTGAATTTGCTGCACCTCTCTCATAAAGTAACCCTCCTTTCTTATAGAATTTGTCTTGATATAGCAAAAAGACGACTTCTACCTAACTGCTTAACCATGGAGCCAAACGAGAGAGAGAATCCGCCTTAACTTACTATAGTTATATTATACGACTGAAAATTCTAGAAAGAAAGCCCTTCACTAAATGATTTCATAATTTGCAACAAAATTCATTTTGAGCAATATTATAGTCTAAGGAATGGCTTAGGGATGGGATGTTGTTAATTGAAGAGGTTAATGAGGTTGTGCACATTACGGTGTGGTGTTAATGGATTTTATTGGCAATAAGGAAAGATGGATAGACATAATAATATTCAGGAGCTATCACCTATAAATTATGAGATATAAAACCAATGTATTCAGAAAAAATCAAATACTCGCAAAAAGTGATACACACTTTTTGCGAGTATGATTTAATATCCTATCTCTGAATAGAGGTCCGTTATGACAAGGCTGTATTAAAACATCATGTAATAATTCTAGTAATTTAATATCACTACCGTATCTATATTACTTTTTCGACTCACCTAAAATCAATTCCGGAACGCTGAATAATAATTCTTGGGTTACACAACTTAAGGTACGGTGCAATGTAATCTATATCTACTGACCTAGGTCCTAAAATTGCCCTTGAGTACTTCAACTCTACTGCATTTAATTTAATATGAAGAGTTATGCCCTTGGTCGAAAATACAGGTTCAATCATTCTTTCGAATCCCCATTTTCCTTGGGTATCTAGTAAAATACGATACTCTTTCTCATAAGAATACGACATATTTTTAAATAGATAGCTTATTTCACCTAATAATCTTCTTATTTCTTGCAGTTTCTTATCTTTATCTGAATCTTTCGCTTTACCTAACTCTTTCTCTATCTCGGTTTTCAATTTCTCTAGCAGTCTGCTAATATCATCATTCTGAGTCTTAATTTTTCCGTCTTTTTGCAATTGGATATAACAAACTTCGCCAATCCTAATATCTTCCTGCTCAAGAACTTTTTTTAGATATCGCGAATCATATTCTAGCATAATTCCCGAAGCATTATCTGCGTATTGATTCCACATGGCAAGGTTATCGCATTCAGTGGTAGCACACGAAATATAAGTATTCGATAAAACATATGACTCCTCTTCTCCATTTTCGCCTAAAAGAAATTTCCAAAGCACCACCCCTTCATTAGGATCATTCATTTGCTTTGAGTTGGTTAACCTTAGAAATGCCTTCTCGCCGCTTTTATCTCGTGGCTTAAAGATGTGTTGCAAAGTATCCAAAGAAGTATAATGACCTAGGGTTAGTTTTTCACCTATTTCATCGATGCTATCCTTTACTAGAAAGTCTTTGATTTTATAAATTAATTCTCTTATTCTGAAATTAGACTTTAAAATTCTGTCTATTAATGAAACTAATCCAGTGTCTTGCTGATACATTTCTCTAATTTTATATAAAACCGATTTATCCCCTTTCCTACCATAGTTTGAAAAATTCAATATGTAAGCTTTCGCGAAGAGCCTATATTCATAGTGATCAGCCAGGATTTTATTTATTTCACGTGAATTGCTTTTGTTAGGTAAATTCATGATATACTCAAGAGTTCCTTGCATATTTCTTTCCGGAGAAACTGAATGTTTCGTCTCCGTTAATTTCATTAAGGTCCTCTGAAACTCCTCATCTTCTCCCCGCATGAGGATTGAGTAGACTTCCGAATTTTTGATTTCATCTAGTTTTTCTTTTGTGAATGTAGTCATATCCCCTAAGCGTCTCAGTAAATAGTCTATCTGATTGCTTGATAGTAACTCCGTCAGTTTTTCATAGTATTCTTCGTCTACCCCGATTGAATACGTCGATTCGCTATAAGTTACGGTATATATATTTCTATTACTTATTTTAGCTATTCTTGGTCTCCCTTGTTTCCTTTCTTCCATTGTATTTAGTCCAGCTACTCGTACTTTTCCAATATAAATTTGCTGACTCGGGCTAAACTCAATCGTTCTGCTGTTCATATATGGTGCAATCAATACTAGGTGATACTGATGTATATCAGAGCTATATTCATTCCACAAATCACGAAACAGTACAAAGGTATTACCTCCAAATTTAGAAAACTTGTCAGGAGATAAACTTTCCTTCCACTCTACATATAATTCATCCGTTACCTTTAAATTTACGAACTGCATTTACATACCTTCCTTTTTAACTATCAGATTATTGCTGAATTATGAATTTAATAGGAAACAATTATTAAATGCTAATTTCCACTCATCACATCAACTATAAGTGTTTAATCCTATATTTGACTTCTATCATTTTATAGAGACTCAAATACCAAAGTTGCCTGGATTCTATCTCCACCCATAAAACCTTTGCTACCACCACTACTTGTCGCAATAGTATGGAGTCTATATCCTTTTGCAGCTTGTCTGTTAATGACTTCCTCTAACTCTGATAAATTCCCAGAACCCGTCCCAATAAATTTTTCCTTCAGGGTTACCTGTAAAACCACATAATTTAAGTCTCTGCCAGATGCTACTGAATAGCTACTTTCTTGTTTTGCATTTTCAAAAATTCCCATTAATATCCCTCCAAAATTTGGTAATCTATTCTGAGTATAACTTAGCAACCTCAAAATATCTTGCTCATTCTTGCGCTAGAGTTTAGGGTTCTTGTGGTTATATGTCTCTTAATTAAATACAAATATGCCGTGATTTATAAGCACGGGTTGATTTTATTGACTATTACGATTATTCCCGACTTCTAATATACTGCCTCTCTAACCCCCCCCTAATACCCGGCTCCATAATACTGCGGGTTGGGGCGCAGGCCGAGCCCGCAGGTCACTAAAAAGCTGTTAAGTGCAAGGTACAGACATTCAAGGGATTTGGGCGTATAATAGAAGTGTCCCCCTGAGTGACACACTACTTTCATTTCAGCCTATAAGCCCCCCAAAATCATGGGAGGGCTTCTTTACTTTTTAAGGGAACTACCAACAATGCTAGTGCTTTCCCTAATACAAAAACAGAGCAATCCTCCTCTACCAGAAGATTGCTCTATTCAGTCTACGTTGTATGATTCTACTAGTAATTGATAATGTTAACTATCTCTGCTTACTCTAAAATTGTAAATCCTAAGCTAGAACTATCTCTTAAGAACATTTGGACTGTCTCAAGAGAATATTCAGTTAAATCCTTATCTTTCAATTCTAACTTCTTAATCAAGTCTGAAGTACAGGTGATGATGTCCACTCCTAAGGAATCCGCTTGATAGATGTTGAAGGTCTCGCGCGGACTAGCCCATAATAGCTCAACGCCTTCTTTTTGGCGGCAAATAGCAAGTGCTTCTTGCATGATTGGCATTGGATCAACGCCTGTATCCGCAATACGTCCTGCAAATACGGACACCACTGCTGGGGTTCCGCTCTTGAGCGCATCCACTACTTCTCGAACTTGCTCAACCGTGAAAATAGCAGTTACATTGACTTTGATTCCTTCTGCAGTCAATCTATCAATTAATGGGGCGGTAGACTCACCCTTAGAGTTGGTGACAGGAATTTTAACGTAGACATTATCGCCTAAGGCTGCAATTCTACGCGCTTCTTGCTCCATTCCTTCTAAATCATCTGCAAACACTTCAAATGATACAGGATAATCAGTAATCTCTTTTAAGACATCTTTTGCAAAACCAATATAGCTAGTAATTCCTGCTTTTTTCATTAAACTAGGATTGGTTGTAAAACCTGTCACTAAGCCTGAATTTAAATCATGCAGCATCGTTTCCAGGACAGCGCCATCCGAAAATACTTTAATTGATAATGCTTTGCTCATTTGCCTATTCCTCCTCCGTTACATTATTCAATGCTTCCTTAGACTTGGTTAGGATAGATGGCAGAATCAACACGATTGCTAATACTGCAGCGACAACATAGATACCGACTGAACCGACAGACTCTCCTACACGTCCTAATAAAATCCCAAAGATACCAAAGTCAAATCTCCGAAGGTCGTATTAGCGAAACCTAGTTGGCCTAAGACTGGTAATAGCGTAGCAGGCAGGAAGGCAAGGAATAACCCATTAACAAATGAGCCAATAACCGCACCTTTGCGCCCACCGGTTGCATTACCATAAATACCTGCCGTTGCGCCACAGAAGAAATGCGGCACCATGCCTGGGATAATTAAGACGCCACCGATTGCGCCAAGAATGAACATGCCGATCAGGCCTCCGAGGAAGCTAAAGGCGAAGCCGATAATAACGGCCGTTGGGGCATATGGGAAGAATACTGCGCAGTCTACAGCAGGAACTGCGTTCGGAATGATCTTAGTCGCAATGCCTTGGAAGGCTGGAATTAAGTCTGCCAGAATCATACGTACACCTGAGTAGACAATGGACACACCCACTGCAAATGTTAGCCCACTAATAACTGCAAAGATAAAGGGATTCTTACCTCCAGCTAATTCTTCTACTGCCTGCGGGTTACGAACTAAACAAGCTACTACTCCGACTAGATAGAAGGCAACCATCACAATCCCCGTAGAAATCGTGGTATTTCTGAGGAAGCTCCATTTTTCAGAGATTTCCAATTCCTCAGTACTTCTGCTATCTTTACCTACTTTCTCTCCCAATCCAAGCTGATAAATAGTAGCCAAGGCTTCCAAAATGCCCCATGGCAATTTCATCACCGTCTGTCACCTTGAGGGTGTATCGTTGTCCGATAGCCGGTGAAATTGCAGACCAAGCACCTAGGAAGAAGCCACCAACCAGGACAAGTGTTACGCCTTTAAATCCGATGGCCCCTAACACTGCTGATAACAAGCAAGCCATGAAGAAGCTATGATGACCGGTTAAAAAGATATACTTAAAGCGCGTGAATCTTGCAAATAATAGGTTTAACACCAAACCCACAATTAAGATAGACATGGTTTCTACACCTAAATTTGTTGCGCAACACTGGTAACAGCCTCGTTATTAGGCACCACCCCAGTAATGCCAAAACCTTCTTCAATTAATCTTGCTAAAGGTCCTAAGTTAGCTTGAATAACGCCAGCACCTGCCGCTAACATCAAATAACCTAAAACAGGCCCTAAGGTACCGGTTAAGACCTTATGTCCAGGCGTTTTTAATGCTACCAAGCCAATAAAAGCAATTAAACCCATTAAGAAAGCCGGTTCACTTAAGATGTTTTGTAAAAATGTCAAAATGCCATTCATTGTACTTCCTCCTTCTTTTAATGCTAGTGATATTATTGATTGACCATCTCTTTTAAGATTGGAACAAGTTCCGTTTCAATTTTCTTGCGATTGGTATAACTTGGCACGAGGCAAACTTTCGTACCTTCTGGGAATATATCTTTAAATTCCTTTACGGTTACATACAAATCTGCATTCTTACCAACTGCTGCATTGGAATCGCATGATTCCACATCTACGTCAATCCCTAGATCCTTAGCAATTGTTTCTACCTTGAAACGTAGCAATAAACTACTACCAATTCCATTACCACAAACAGTGACTACCTTAATCAAGTTACTCTCCTCCTTCCTCTATGATTTTGTCAATAATAGCCAATATTTCCCTTGGGTCAGAAGCTGCAATTAAGGAATCAATTGCCTCTTCATCATCTAAAATTAAGGCTAACTCTTGTAAGGCTCTTAAGTGCGCAGTTGAATCTACTGCAGCTAAGACAAAGATTAATTGAACCTTCTTATCGTCATGACCCTCTTCAGAGAAATCGACAGGTTCTTTTACTTGCAATAAACTAATGCCTAGTTGATGCACGCCTGCATCAGGAGAGGCATGAGGTACAGCTACTTTGGGCGCCAAGACAATATAAGGTCCTGTTTCATTAATGGACGCTATCATGGCCTGAATATAAGATTCTTCAATATAGCCATTGGCAAGCAGTGGCTGAGCCGCCAGACCAACGGCATCTTGCCAATTACTCACGCTGTCTACTTGTTGAATCAATTCTTCTTTTAATAGTTCAGTCAAAGAATCACCTCCTAATAATTGTTGGTTGTTTTGAGCAAAAAGATAATGGATTAACTCATTCTTTAAGCCTTCTTCATTCTTGATAGTGGTATATTTGGCCACAATCCCCATCAATTCGTCTATCGATACCACATCCTCTTTTTCCAGGTGCAAGTATTCATACACCCTTCGTTTTAAGAGAATTTTTTCAATAGAAGTCATTAAGGGTTTAACTAGGAAGACCTTGTCTTGACTTTCTAAATGAGTGGTTGAAAAAATAACTTGAACATCATCCCTCTCCATATTATCTACAGTATTAAAATGACTCCTTGAGATTGACTGGAATTCCATCCTTGGAAAGATTTTCTCCAATTCAGATTGCAGTATCAAGGATGTACTGACCCCGTTGGGGCAGACGATCATTGCCCTTAAATCCTTCGTTTCTCTACGCTTGACTTGGGACTGTAAATACCCACCAAAATGTATAGTGAAGTAGGCAATTTCGTCGCTAGATAATGGTTTGTCAGTCATCTCTTCTAGCGGTTTTAAACTGCGTCTAATTAATTCATACAGCGAACTATATTCTCTCTTGATCTGATGGGTTAAGGGATTATGCAAAGAAATATTGAATAAAGACGATAATAAGACGGATACAAGTGCGCATACAGATTCTTCCTGAACGAAATCCCTATCGGGAATTCAAGGCCAGTATTGGCTTTTACTTGCTTGATAATTTCGTCCATAATCTGCACTACAGTCGGATCAGGGTTTAAATCCAAGTTGCCTTGTAGACATCCTGCAAGTCTCGACAGAATATAGTCTCTTTCTCTGGCTAGCCTCGGATATTCTTCCTCAAGTTCCTCCACTAGCTTCAATAGGGCTGTTGCCTTAATATTACGGTAGTCCTCTTGCTTTATTTGATAGTCGCCTTCAATCTCGATTTCATTCAGAACAGCCATCACGAGCGAAACTATTTTCACGTTTTCGAAAATAAAGGTAAGCTGATATTTTTCACTCAGCATTCGGATTTGAGAGAAGATGGCTGCGTCCTTAGTTGCTATGCGACATTCCTTGAGCACATAATCTAAGATAAATCGTCCACTCTCTAGACGCATTAACTTCTCAATCGTGCGCTCTAGTAATTGCCTTAACTGACTTCCTGTGCCTTCCAAATAATAGCCCTCACTACGCGTGTATTGTAATGAGATTGATTGATTTTTTAGCAATTGCCGAATATCTTTCAAATCAGCTACCACTGAGTTTTTGCTCATTCGTAATAAGTCTTGCAAATGATAGTTGGATATGTAGTCTGGATACAATAGCAAATAAAGAATAATCATATCCAGCCGTTCATGTTGAAAAATATAGGATCTACTGCTTATATCTACATGACCTAGTAGCTCGCCACTTGAAATAGCAGGTACTCTAATTAGGTCATTCTCAATTCTTATGTTTGGAAGTAATAATTGACTCAGCGCTTCATTGATTCTCAGAATATCTGAAAGGATGGTTCTCCTACTAGTATTGGACAAATTCTCTAACTCCCCAATTGAAGAATTAGTATAATTCAGGAAAAATTGGTATTTCTTTATGAGCTCATTGGTAAACACGTTCTCCCTCCTATCTCTATTATACTTAGGCTTTCTCTTGCCTTAAACAGCCTTTGAGCACAATCTCATGCCTAATCTAGAACAGCAAATTGTGCTCAGTGTATCCCCTTTCATTTAGGGGTGTGTCTTGGCTTATTTTTAAGCCAAAAAGGCCCTGTATGTGTGTAAACAGAAAAAGCCAGATAATCCCTAGCACAATGTAATGGTCCGAAAACATTGAAAGTGGAGATTAATCTGACTTATCTCAATTTTAACCTAAAAGTTGAATAATTAACAGTGGGAGATTGAGTTAGTGGCATGAATATGTTAATAGTGTCTTAAAATATGCCCTACAACAGCTTCAGCTTAAACCCAGCTTACGCTTTGAGCCCTTTTTGCCTCAAATCCCCCACTTTCTTGCCGTGCCACGTCCTGTTGGACCTCCAACGCGGCATCGCCACCTTCCAATACGACGTGGCTCACACTTTTCCTCTCTTTCTACCTCAAATTACTCGCTTTCTTGCCCAACCACGTCGTGTTGGACCTCCATCGCGACATCGCCACCTTCCAATACGACGTGGCTCACGCTTTTTCGCCCTTTTTGACTCAAAATACTCGCTTCCTAGCCGAGCCACGTCGTGTTGGACCTCCAACGCGACATCACCACCTCCCAATATGACGTGGCTCACGCTTTTCCTCTCTTTTTGCCTCAAATTACCCACTTCCTAGCCGAGCCACGTCGCGTTGGACCTCCATCGTGACATGGCTGCCTTCCAACACGACGCGGCGCCCCCTTTTACATCAAAAACCACCCGCGCTATACGGGTGGTTGCCTACCTTCTTTATCTTAGCTCAAATGTCCAATCTAGTTTAAAACTTGATTCATCAAAGCGGTGTTCTGGCAAGAGGCGCGGACCACAGGAGTTGGAGCCAATACCTGCCTGTCTATAATCTAGATGGAGGTAATAGATGCCCTCTTCCACTAGTTCGTCTCGATGGCGCGCCTGACTTAGTTGGCGTGTTGAATATGGCGAGAGGTTGAAGGATAGGGAATGAGACGAAGCCACACTCAGTTCTAACGATCCTTGCTGGACTGCTAGCTTGATCACTTGGTGGGCGCCATTCTCTTGTGGGGTTACATAAGGTTCGTACAAGTCTTGGGCAGACTGTTCGAAGTGGCCCCAATAACTACTGTGATGCTTGTCCACATAATTCTCATAAGGTCCATAACCGATATAGGAAACTCGGTCTGCGTCCACCATCGATAGGACTAGGCCAAAGCGTGGTAATTCCACCATTTCCTTAGGTCGTTGCCCTTCTAGGCTTAACTTCAGGCGACCCTCTTGATCTAGGCACCAATGACCTTGGAAACTAAGGGCTGGCTGACGTCCAACCCCTGCAATAACTGCTTCAAAGTGCAGGCAAACTTGATGATTGATGGTCTCAGCCCTCAGGCTGTGCACCCGAATCTGGCTGTTTTCATAGTTGGCCTGGCGCCACTCTGCCACAATCACGCGGTCATTATCCGTTGGCGCCCGCCAGATAGTCCAGTCACCCGGGCCTGCTAAGACTTCTTTTTGGCCAGCCTGCCATGAGCTTGGGGCGGCATTGGCCTTACTGAAGGTCACTGCCTGATCTCGCCAATGCATGGTGAAATCCCTTAGAGTCTCGGTCAGCCAAGGCGTCTCAGGCTCTTGACTTAGCGAACTAGCTTGTGGCCATTCAATGTCCCGCAGGCGCACTTGGTCTTGGCCCAAGCAGACGCCGTCTCCTTGGCGCAAATAGCGCAGGCGAATATGGGATACTTGCATCAAATCCCAGTCCTTAGGCAGAAGACGGTCGCTTCTTGGCCTGGCTCGGCCTGCCAGTCAGTGACCGTCACCCCTGCTAGGGGTTGCCCGGCTACATCATAAGGGGTCATCTCCAAGCAGACCTGATCTTCTAGCTTGGTGAAGTGGTAGTGATGGCAGAAGGTCAGACTCCCTCTCTCTAGATCACTATCTACCAAACGAACTGGCCGATGGATTTGAGCGTATTCCAGGGCCCCGGTATGTGGCCGACGATCCGGATACATTAGGCCATCCATACAGAAGTTACCCGCATGAGGGTACTCACCGTGATCCCCACCATAACGGTAAACTGGTAGACCTTGGTTCCAAGCACCTTGATTAGTCACTCCTTGGAGTTCGATGGCGTGGTCCGCCCACTCCCAGACAAAGGCCCCAATGAATTCAGGATGGCGCATCATACAATCATAGTAATGAGCCAAATCGCCTGGCCCATTCCCCATGGCATGCGCATATTCACAGAGGATAAAAGGCCGGTCCAGTGGCGCATAGGCGCCTCCTTCATGGAAATAGGTGGCCTCGATTTCTTCGACGCTCGGATACATACGGCTCCAAACATCCAGATACTGGGTGTCATAGGTGACATCAGGCTTGTGATACCAGTAGGCTTCATAGTGGAGCGGCCGGCTTGAATCTTCCTGTCTGGCAGCCTTCAACATGGCTTCAATGTTAGGGCCATAGCCGGACTCATTCCCGGCCGACCACATAATAATGGAGCTGAAGTTCTTGAGGGCTCGAACATTGGCTATCATGCGCGCGAGACAGGCCTGCCTGAAGCGTTCATCGTAGGCTAGCAGGTTATAGTTGTCGTTCCCGCCCATGCCGTAGAGATCCACGACCCCATGACATTCTAAGTCCGTCTCGCTAATGACATAAACCAAGCTCATCACAGAGCTCATAGAATTCTGGTGACTTGGGATAGTGGGCTGTCCGCACAGCATTAAAGTTCAGGCCCTTCATAAGAAGCAAGTCTTGGCGCTGACGTTCCAGGGTCACAGTTGCCCCTGTATCCGGCCAAGAGTCATGATGGTTGACTCCCAAGAGCTTAACTGGCTGATGATTGATATAGAGGCAATTGTCTTGGATAGCTAGCTGACGAATCCCTACCTGGTGGCGGTAGTACTCCTCCCCGACCTGCCAGTAAAGGCTGTAGAGATTTGGGGCCTCTGAGGACCAGATCTGAGGGTTTGGAATTTCGATTTGCCAGTCTTGCCGTCCTAGGGGTAGGTTGCCCTCTTCTACTAAGCCTCCATCAGGCGCATAGAGCTCATAGTGACCTTGCGCTAGGCCCGCTGTGGCCGTGACAGACAAGCCTAAGTAGCCAGTCTGACTATCAGATGATAGCTGGGTCTTGAGACTGAAGTCTAGCATACGGGCCTGCTGCCGCTTAAGTAGGTAGACATCGCGGAAAATCCCACTATTACGGAACTTATCCTGGTCTTCCAGATAGGTCCCGTCAGACCACTTAAGCACTAAGACGCTTAGACGGTTGCTGCCGGCCACCAGATAGTCGCTGATATCGAAGATGGAAGTCGAATGGGATATTTGGTCATAGCCCACAAAATGGCCATTGACCCAGACATAGAAGGCCGAGTCTACCCCTTCAAAGACTAGTTCATAAGTACTTGACTCGGTCCAGTCCTCTATGTCAATGCTGCGTTGATAGAGTCCCGCCGGATTGTCATAAGGCACATAGGGTGGATCATAGGGAATCGGGAATTCTGTGTTAGAGTATTGAATCTGATCGTAGCCCTGCATTTGCCAACAGCTGGGCACCGGAATTTGGTCCCAATCCAAGCCTTGAGCTTGCTCCCAGTAAGGCGCCTCAATCGTCTGCACATTAGGGAAATACTTAAAGTTCCAGATGCCATTCAGGTCAAGATAAGAGGTAGAGTCCCGTCGATTCTTGGCCTGCTTAGCCTGGTTCAAACTAGCATAAGGAATGGTATAAGCCCGTTGGTCTAGGGCTCCCACACTGACTAATTGAGGGTCTTCAAAATATGGATGGATTAACATGCTTGAGCTCCTTTCCCTTATTTGACAGAACCTAACATACCTGCAACGAAGTGACGTTGTAGGATGAAGAAAATCGCAATGGTTGGCAGGGTCGCAATACTAATGGCCGTCATCATGAGACCGAAGTCTGGCGAATAAGAGGACCCTAAGTTGGAAATCAAGAGGGGCACGGTCTGTTTGTCAGGCGTCTGCAAGACAATCAAGGGCCAGAGATAGTTGTTCCAGCTGGACATGAAGACAATAATCCCTGCCGCGGCGTAGGTGTTCTTCATGGTCGGCATGAAGATTCGGACGAAGCAGCCTAGCTCAGATAAGCCGTCAATTCGCCCTGCTTCTAGCAATTCCTTGGAGAACATCTTGGTATTCTGTCTGAAGTAGAAAATGAGGAAGGCAGTCGCCACAAAGGCAGATAAACGGAAGCATAGGAGTTAATCCCGATGGCCGAGCTCACCGAAGACAGTTGGCTGAAGAAGCGGAAGAGCGGGATAATGATGGCTGCAAATGGCAGCATCATGGAGATCAAGAGGATATTGAAGACAATGTCCTTGGCCCGGGAGCGATAGACTTCAAAGCCATAGCCTGCCACTGACCCTACTAAGAGGGCTAGGACTGTCTGCCAGAGAGCCACAATGGCGGAGTTAATTAAGGCGCCCCGCATCTGGGTCTGGCTGAATAAATTAGTCAGATTCTGCCACAAGGCATTACCCGGCAGGAGCCGACCGTTAGTAACATCTAGACTGGTATTGGTCGCACTGACCAAAAGGAAATAGAAGGGGAAAGCAAAGATGATAGAGGCCACCCCCAAGAAGAGGTAAGACCCAAGATGTTTAGTTCTTTTCATGTTGATTCCCCACCTTTAGCTGAATAATTGAGAAGATAACCACCAGGAAGACAATGGCATAGGAGACAGCGGCCGCATAACCGAAGTCGGGTGTGAACTTGAAGCTAATATTGTAGATATACTGGGAGATGGTAAGGGTGGCATTCCCTGGCCCACCCTTGGTCAAGTTCATGGGTTCGTCGAAGAGTTGCAGGGTCCCGATGGTGGAGGTAATCGAAGTGAAGAGAATGACCGGTCTTAAGAGGGGGACGGTCACGCTGAAGAAGGTCCGCCATTTGGAGGCCCCATCGACATCTGCGGCTTCATAGATTTGTGGGTCGATATTTTGCAGGGCAGCCAGGAAGAAGATCATATTATAGCCTGTCCAACGCCAAGTAATGGCAATAATGACCAGGACCTTAGCCCAGACTGGATGAGATAGCCACATAATGGGTTCACTGACAATATGTAAATTCACCAGGAGCTGATTGACAATACCCTCATTCCCGAACAAATACTTGAAGATCAGGGAATAGGCAACCAGGGAGGTGACACAGGGCAAGAAGACGAGGGTCCGGAAAACGCCCCGCCATTTGAGTGTTTTCTGATTGAGCAAGACCGAGAAGAAGATGGCCAGAATGACCATGAGTGGCACTTGGAAAACCAGAAATCAGTGTGTTACCGAGGGCCGTCAAGAAGACCGGGTCACTGAGTAAGCGTTGATAGTTGGCTAAACCGACGAATTTGAGTTGGTTACCCTTCCCTGCCGATAGGGACAAGAGGAAGGTCTGTACCATAGGATAGAAGTAAAAGAGGCCAATCAAGAGGGTGGGTACTACGATAAAGCACCAACCCAGAATCTTGGTTCGGGCGAAGTGATTGAGTTTGAACATCCTACCTACCTCCTTAAATAGAAGAGGCAACAAGTCTGTAGGGATGCCTTGTTGCCTCTGGATGTCATTATTGAATTTGATTCTCTGCTTGTTGTTGGGCTTCAGTCAGCACTTGGTCTAGGTCTGCACCATTGAGGTATTGGTTGAAGGCATCAACAACAATACTTTCCATAGCGTAAGTATGTTCCCCGTAGTTAACGGCAGGAATCTTAGTAGACCATTCAGCGAAGTCCTTATAAATCTTCTGATTACCGAAGTATGGTACCGCTTGGTCGTAGGCATCAGTCTTAAGGAGTGGTTGATAGGTCCCTAGGGCACCGACTTCCTTCATAATACGGCGGTAGAATTCTTCGCTAGAGCCGAAGGTCTTGCCTAGGAAATCAGCAGCTGCTTCCTTGCCCTTGACATTGAGGACATAGAAAGAAGAACCACCTAAGTTAGAGGCATTGACTGAGCCCGACACATTTTGGCGGGGCCAAGGCACTACCACCCATTGGCCAGATTGGCTAGCTTCAGCTGTCACAGATGGTGTAATCCAGTTACCTTGTGGCACAGTCGCAACGGTTCCTTTGTTGAAGGCTTGCAGCATTTGGCTCCAGTCATTGTGGACATTAAGTAAGCCCGCATCATTCATGGATTTGAGGGTACGGAAGGCTTCCTTAAGGGCTTCATTGTCCTTGAGGTTAGGCGCCTTGCCATCTTCCGTCGTATACCAGCTACCGCTAGCATTAATCATGGCCCGGACTAGACCTAAGTCTTTGAAGTCAACGGAAAGGAGTTTGGTCCCTGTCTTATCGTAGATATCTTGACCAATCTTTTGGAGTTGGTCCCAAGTGATGTTTTGCAGTTCTTCCACCTTGTGACCAGACTGTTCTAAGAGGTCCTTGCGGACATAGAGGCCAGTCACCCCAGTATCAAAAGGCACCGCATAGTGGGTATCCCCAATAGAAGTAGCTGCCACCTTATATGGTGCGAAGTCTTCTGCCTTGAAGAAATCAGAGAGCGGGAAGAAGCTATCTGGGTAAGCAGCTAGGAAGCTCTTAGCCCGGTAGTCTTCAATCAGGACGATTTGTGGTAAGCCATCGGTCACCCCAGAGCTGAGGGCTGTATTCAACTTCTGCACAATATCGTCTTGTGCATTCTCAACGATATTGAGCTTGAAATCTGGGTGGTCTTTCTGATAGAGTTCTTGGGCTATTTCTAGGGCCTTAATGTTGAACTTAGGGTCCCAGGCCCAGACCGATACCTCATCCGCAGCATGTGCGGTATGGCGTGGAGCGACTAGAAACGTGGTAAAAGTTGTCAAAAGCACCGTCAAGGTCATCATGATACGTGTAAACTTCTTCATCTTTCGTTAATCCTCCTCAATAATTGGGCGCCTTAGCCGACACACCTCGAGTCTGGTCAACCAGGCACCTGAAATGGTAACGCTTTATATTTACAGTGTATAGTCTTTTGGTTTTACAAGATATAGTGAAAGCGTTAAACTCTATGTCATTTTGTTGCAACATGTCTCTGCTATACTAGAAGTAAGGAGGCGAAACTTATGCGACAATTATGGCAACATTTCGACTATGGACTGACGGATCTGCAGTTTGATGAGTGTGGCATCCAGCAGTTCGAACCCTATCAGGTCTACCAATACACCGTCTATCAACCCTACATTATTCATTGGATTGCCTCAGGAAAGGCAGCTTAGAAGTCGACAACGACTGTTACCCCCTGACTGCCAATCAAGGCTTCATTCTTAGACGCGGTCAGCAAGTCAAATACTATGCCGATGGCAAGGAACCCTGGCGCAACTACTGGATTGGCTTTAGTGGCCAACGTTTGGAAGAATTCCTGCAATTTACCCAGTTAGCTGACGCCCACTGTATTCAGTTCCAGGATGAGGGGCAGTGCCAGGCCATCATTCAAGATATCTGCCACTATAACCTGTCCCAGACTCAGGATGCCAATGCCTTCTATTGGCAAATGATGAAGGTCTTCGACTTCCTCTACCATGCCCATCTAGAGCTGGTCAGCCTGTCAGCCCCCCGCCAGCAAAGTAACTCTTCGCCCGCAGAGGTAGCCGCCGCCTACATCTACGCCAACTATGCTCGTCCCATAACAGTTGAGTCTATTGCCCAGTATATCGGTATGAGTCGCAGCGCCCTCTTCCGCCTCTTTCGACAACGCTATCGCCAGTCACCTAAGCAATTCCTGATGGAGACTCGCCTCCGTCAGGCCAGGCAACTCCTGGTTGAAAGCCAAGACTCTATTAAGACCATTGCCGCTAGCGTCGGCTACTCTGATCAGCTAGTCTTCTCCAAAATCTTCAAAAAAACCTTCGGCCTCAGCCCCAGCGACTACCGCGACTGCGCCGGCGAACCAGATTATATGGGTAAAGGATGACGTTTGGCTAGTTTGGTGGCTATGTGGAGGTAGCTGGTTTGGTGGCTTTTCACAGGCTTCTGGGCGAGCTAGTGGTCCACTTTAAAGAGTGGACCACTAGCTAACTGAGTTTTAGCCTTTTTGATGCCTTTTTCCGGGCTTCTGGCCGAGCCAGTGGTCCACTTTCAAGAGTAGACCACTGGCTCAGAAAATACCGTCCCCTTAAAAATGCGTAAAAAAAAGCCAGGTAATCTCTAGTACAATGTAGTTGTCCGACAACATTGAAAGAGGAGATTACCATGACTTGCTTTAATTTTAACCTAAATCTGGGAGAATTAACAGAGGGAATTTGAATCCCTAACCAAAAGTATTCTTAAAGAAAGTAGCAAAGCTTTCTTTCCCGAGAAAGAGATTTGACTTCTTCCAAACCTGTACAGTATAATAAACATAGAAGGAGTCGAGGGCGAACTCGACTCCCATGCAGAGCCGTATAAGACGGTGATGCGAAGATGACTAGAAATAGCCGTCCTGCGTGTCAAAGTGGGGACGGCTATTTTTTGTCGTGTTTATTGAAGAGTTTGTGGCAGAGCCCAATCAAGGCAATGACAAAAGTGCCAAATTCCAAGATAAGCCTTACCACAGCATCAGCTGACAAATTCAGTGTCCTCCTTCCCTCTAGATTTTGATGGATGCACATAGAGCACCTCCTCCTCCTGAGTGGGAGTCACCACCGTCTTCACTTCTCTACAATGTCTATTATGCGACTATGGGGAGAATTATGGAATATCGAACAAGAACTTATGTTCGTAAAATTCAAAACCGCCCGTGTCAAAGGGCGGTTGGCTATTCTATTTATTTTTCAAAAAAGAAGTCATCTAAATCATAGGTTATTCTTGGCGTCACATAGACCTCATACTGAGCAACTAAGTCACATATTTTCTCCATCAATCAAAGTAATCACCCTTGTTCCTTCACGCGCCGCTCTTACCGCCTCCTGGGTGAAACGACTAGTAGTGACAAAGATACCGTAATCTGCTCGGAATTTATCCATGGCCCCACGGAACTTATCAATTTCAGGCGCACCTACGCTTCCTTGCCAACGCTTGGCCTGTATAGCCACTCGAGTAGTGCGCAAGTCCTTTGATACTGCATAACCGTAACCATCAATACCACCATCTCCCACATAGGACATTCCTTTTATTTCATCAATCATAATCCCAGTATGGCGAACAAGCTGGCGAGTAAACACTTCAAATTTTGCTGGCGCCATAGCATGTAACGCTTGGAGAAGTCGTTTGCGCCAAGCATCAACCTCTATTTCTTCTTCAGTATTAATTTCGACTTCCGCATCACGCTCACCATGACCATTGTCCTCTCGAGCTTGCTGCTCCAAAGGATCTGTAATGGCACGAACTTGTTCTACACTATCGAAGGTCGATAAATCGACGTTCAGCCCTTTAGCAGTTAAAATTGCATCTTTTCTCAGTTCATATTCCAAGAACCCCGAAGTTGCTAAATGCTTCACAGCAAAATTGAAATTATACATAAATGGTCGATATTCTCTTCCGCTCTTGGCAGAGGTTCTCACATAGCTAATATACTCTGCTAATTCCTCAGATGATTCAGCCAAGCGTTCCATAATTTCACGCTTATTTGCCTTACCACCTAGCTGGCGCAAAGCCTTTAAAATAAGTGGCATTAGCTGATTCTCTCTATCAAGGTTCTTATATCGCATATACACGGGTTTATTCATTTGGTATTTTTCCCTTCATAATTGTAAAAACTATAGACAAACTTAACGCCATCCTCGCCCAACGCTCTAACTCAAGCCAGCCAATAAGCGCATGACTAAATCTACATCCTGATTCTCAAGCTCTTGAATAATGTGTAAATAGGTCTTCTGAGTCGTCGTCATACTCGAATGCCCTAGACGACGCGCCACGCTGGCAATCGAAACCCCTGCAAATAGAAGCAAGGACGCATGCGTATGCCGCAAGCCATGTATCGAAATCACCGGAATCCCTAAGGCCTGGCAATGTCGAGCCAAAACATGGTTAACAGTGGAGTTAAAGACCTTTCCACTCACGAAAGTGGCTGAGTATCCTCAATTCCTTTCACCAATTCTGAGAACTGCACAACCGTCTGCCAATCTATCTTGATTTTCCGAACAGATGAAGGATTCTTAGTTGGCGAAAACCCACCATGCCCTTTGTAGTCCCATGTTTTGTTAATGCTTAGTATCTGGTGGCTAAAATCAAAATCCTTAGGCGTGATCGCTAAGGCCTCCGAGAAGCGCATCCCCGTCTTAGCTATCAGTAGAATCAGCCAATCCCAGTTTAAGTTCTCGCCCAAATTCAAATGCGTAAGCAATAAGTGTAGCTCGAACTGATTCAAGTATTTAGGCTTTTTGGGCTTAGCTACTCGTCCCTTAATAATAGCCTTACGAGTAGGATCCCGCTCTATCAGTCCCTCATCCACAGCATCCAAGATAGACGCCTTCAATTGGTGATGGAAATCCATGGTGGACTGCTTCTCATGGCAGGCTGCATAGTCATTCAATAATTGTTGATAGGCCATGCGATCCAAATCCTTGACCTGCAAGGTCGGTAGTAGTCGGCGTAGCCACGATTGGGTCATCCGATACTTCTGCATCGTCACCTCACGAATGGCTCCCTCCTTATACATGCCAATCCAACGCTCATAGTAGTGATGAAATAACTCTGTCTTATCATATTGAACTAACATACTCACATCTCCTCATCCAGTTCAACACGAGGATGGCGCACGCTGATGAAGAGAAAGCAGAGTGTCATAGTGATTAAAGAGCTTTCCTATCGCAACCTGCTCATGTGAATTAGGAACTGCAATCTCTGACTTTTCAAACTCTGATATTACTAATTCATTCATCATTGTGCCCGCTTTTGTTGATCGCACAAGAATATCTCTCATGACCGGCTCATAATGAATATAGTGTTTCCAAAAGTGAATATTTATCTTTTGAGTTGGACGTAACGACAGTAAAATCGTTGATGACATAATACCTGTATCCTAGATCGCTTTCACAAATCCCATACTCGATCCAAAAAATACGAAAGACTCTTATTAGTATGTCACTCAAATCGCTATTTTCACCTATACTAATTTGTCAATCTTATACCCTCTAAGAGAGTCTACATTAAATTTCCATTGCCTTCATTTCCTATATGACATAGATGCAATAGATATCGTTTTTTCAGAGCCGATTCCAAGTTGGTTCTTTTCCTCATTCTTCTGGAATATCGCTCCCAACTTCCGCTGTTCCCAAGCGGGAGCCGAGACCACATCGCCAAATAAAACGAGAATTTACATAAGATCTTCGGAATTATAGGTTGTATAACCTTCGTAATGATAGCTCGCATCCAAGCCTTTCATAAAGACTTCTCGACTATTAACCTGATCCGTAAGTGACTGCTTCAGAAGATGCTTAATTTCAATGTCTTTGATTGGACTCCGTTCCATTGCTAGCAGATAGTCTCCCTTATCAACACGGTTCCAGTCCACTACTTTACCCAAGCTGTGTTTAAACATGTGATCTAGCCAAATCCGAGCACTGCGTCCATTCCCTTCACGGAATGGATGAGCTGCATTCATTTCAACATACTTCTCTACAATCTCGTCAAAAGTACTATGAGGCATTTGTCCGATATGCTCCAAGGAACTTTTCAGGTACATAACTGGCGCAAATCTAAAGTTGCCTTTGGCTATGTTCTCCTTACGAATCTTTCCAGCAAATTCATAAATATCGCTAAAGAGATGATGATGGATAAAGGCCAAGGTCTCAAAGGTACCAATAGTTTTCCCCTGAAGAAGGTCATCAGTAAATAATTCGATTGCCTTAGTTTTACTAATACGTTCCTCTTCTCGAGCCAACTCAGCTGACTCAGTAATGCCCAATTTATTTTCTAGCACCATAAAGACTCCTCCTTTCTAAAATAGATAAGATATTTTTTATAAAATTAGATTGTCGCTGATGAAGAGAGAGTAGCTTATTAAGCATCTCGAAATAATCCGATATCTTAACTTGTTCCTCTTTACTTGGAAAGATAACTTCACCTTTTAGTGCATTTTCATCGGATACCTTCATATCATTTTTTGCACCTTTATTTACAAGAGGGCTCATATAATTGTTCATTCTGGCATCTTGTTCAAAATAGGTTTGTCTAACATACATCAGAGTGAGTATTTTTTGAGTGGTCTGTATACAGCGTACAACGTTGATACTACACCTGCGTATTTCCTATTGCTCGTCTATATAATTCCATATGGACTTTGATTTAAGCGGAGATTTTGTATACACCACATCTCCATTTTTTACAACACCATAATTTGCAACTGAGCTACCTGCAAAAGAGCGTCCTTGGAATTCTATCTGATTCACTATCCCATAGAAACCTGATACAGACAGTACATCCTCTTTATCAAATGTGCCATCTTTATTTTTTTCTTTAGAAACCTCTAAGTAATCTATTAACTTCCGCTGTTCCCAATCATCAGCATCTAATTCAATTTATCGCTACACTTTCCTATAACAATCCTTCTACACCGAGCAACTTGAGTTGCGCGTTGATTTCCTTCTCTAAGGCTTCAATTTCTGCATTGTCCTGAGCAATTTGCTTCAGAACTTCTTCAATATCAATCTCTTCTTCTTCTTCGAAGGTATCGACATAACGTGGGATATTGAGGTTATATTCATTCTCTTCGATTTCCTCAATCGAGGCAACATGCGCATATTTTTCTACGTCTTCGCGCTTCTCATATGTTTCAATAATCTTCTGAATATTTTCCTCAGTTAGGCGGTTCTGGTTCTTGCCTTTCTCGAACTCACTGCTTGCATCAATAAAGAGAACATCACGGCGATCCCGATTCTTCTTGAAGACTAGGATAGTAGTTGGAATGCTAGTGCCATAAAATAAGTTAGCAGGCAAGCCAATTACGGCATCTAAGTAATTCTTCTTAATCAAGGCTTCGCGAATCACACCCTCAGCAGCCCCACGGAAGAGCACACCGTGTGGTAAGACGATGGCCATGGTCCCCTTATTATTAAGGTGATAGATGCTATGAAGGATGAAGGCAAAATCCGCCTTACTCTTAGGTGCTAGCTTCCCATACTCTTGGAAACGCGGATCCTTAAGCTTGCTCTCTGAGTTATCCCAGTTAGCGGAGTATGGTGGATTAGCTACGACCGCATCGAAACTCCTTGGCCGGTCAATCCCCTGAGCGTCCATACCATCTGGCCAGTCGCTCTCTAAGGTATCGCCATTACGCAAGGTCATGTTAGTGTAAGAAACACCATGCATCATTAAGTTCATACGAGCTAAGTTGTAAGTAGTGGTACTCCATTCTTGCCCGAAAAACTTAATGGCACCTGGTCGGTCGCCCCCCTTCAATTCGTTACGCACTGTCAGCAAGAGAGAGCCTGATCCCATGGTTGGGTCATAAACTGTGAAAGAGCCTTTGGCTTCTTTACCCAGGGTTATAAGCTTGGCAAGAATCTGACTTACTTGGAATGGAGTATAGAACTCGCCACCCTTTTTACCCGCATTGGCAGCAAATTGCCCAATCAGGTACTCATAAATCTCACCTAAGACATCGCGCCCAGCTTCGTCCTTGTAATTGACCGTATCGACAAGCTTCACGACCTTATTAAGGGACTTGGCACGCTCTGGAGTGGAGGCACCAAGGCGTGAATCACCTAGGTTCACATCACTGAAGATACCTGAAAAGTCAGCTTCTGCTTCTTTATTGAGGCTAACGTTTTTATTGAAGTTTTCAAATATTGTCTGATAATCACTAGCTACAATTTCTGAATTATTAATCTTATTTACCAGAGATTCCCAGGTATCTTCTGGCGCAATAGCATAACCTAAACTCTCAGATAAATCTTGCAAATAATCTTGCAGGTCATCACCTGAGGCTTCTCGAAGATAGGCATCGTTAAGACTCTCGCCTTCCTTCGGTGTCAAAATATCTTGATCAAGCAAGTATTGAGCTTGGTGATCAGATAAATATCGGTAGAATAAGAAGGCTAAAATATAGTTTTTATACTCGGAGGCGTCCATATTTCCGCGTAATTCATTGGCCATTGCCCATAATTGGCTTGCGATAGACTGAACTTGTTCTTTACTCATAGTTTATTTCCTTTCTTAGCTACTAAACAAACATCTGTTGTAGCAATCCTTTTTTCAATTCTTTAAGATGGTCTAATTTTCGCTGATGAAGAGAAAGCAGAGTCGCATAGTGCTTAAAGAGTTTCCAATTTTGATCTTGCTCATGATGAATTTGGTAGTGAAATCTCATGCTTTTCCAAACTTTGCTATCAGTAATACACTTCATCAGTGTCCCTGCTTTTCCCTGTTTTATTTTTACAAGTAAGTATTGTCATGACAAAACTATAAAATATAGTGTTTTCTAACATACATTAGACATGACTGAAAAAAATCTTTTGAGTTGAGTACATAGATCTTTCAGCCATAATACGCTGTATTTCCCTAGCTCGGGTCACAAATAGATCTCCCAATAGACGTACATTTTAGCTGCTGATTTAGTCATGTGCCCTCATTTTTGCTATATCACCTATCACTAATTTTCTAACGCTCTGACACATCGTCATTTAGACTCCAATTTGCAGCTTCTGCCATATGACATATATCCCGCCATCCCAATATTCTTTCAGAGCTGAAGTCTTGAGGGTTCCTCCCCCATACATTCTTTCAACTATCTCCCCAACTTCCGCTGTTCCCAAGCGTCAGTAAAAACCTGGAAATCTTAACTCAGGGGTTTTTCGCCATCTTTAGGAAAAAAAGTTTTTTTGAAGTAAGGATTTTTTTCAACATTTTAACATTATCTAGCTTACGCTGATGAAGAGAGAGTAGAGTCATTAGTCTTAAAGAAGTCTCCATATCTTAACTTGTTCCTCATATGAATTTTTGGAAATATAATCTTTTCACCTTTTCAGTGCACTTTTTCATCGTGATACCTTCATCATCATTGTTTCACCTTTTTTATTTTTTACAAGAGTGGGCATACAACATAAATTGTTTCATTCTGACATACTTATTAGAAAATAGGTTTGTACAAAAATCATAGTGAGTATTTTTGAGTGGTCTATACCAGAGTACAACGTTGATACTAATCCCGGGTACTCTGATCGTCAAAATAGATATCCATATGGGATATGATTTTAGCTGAGCTTTTTTGTATCACCCACATCCTCATTTTGCTATACACCTATTTTGCAACTTTAGCTACCTCTAAAAGAGCGTCCTGAAATTTCAGCTGATTCACTATCCCATAGAAACTATACAGCCAGTCACATATTCTTTATCAGAAGTGATCTGTTAGTTCTTTTTCCTCATAACCTCTTAACTATTCTCCCAACTTCCGCTGTTCCCAAGAGTCAGTAAAACCTGGGAATCTTAATTTTGGCACCTTGCGCTTCTTATCACTCACGCATACTCCCCCTATCTAATAATTACAATATTGGTCAGCCAACTCGTAAATTGCCTGCCGTAAAGCATTCCGATACTTAACCTTATTGAGGGCTAAAACTTCCTCATCATCGGTCATATCTTGATATTCCTTGGCCCCCTGCTTGAGAATATCACCAAGTTTACCACTATCATCTAAATCTTTCTGGCCAAATCGATGACTATAAATCATCGTCAATAAATCTTCATTATTGACCGCGTCCATAATCCCCCATTTTACCCGGAAGAGTCGGATCTCGCGCACAATACTCTTGGTGCTAGCTTCTTGAATAAGTTGCTCACTCCCTGATAGTCGTGCAGGGTATTTGAAGTCTGGATTATCTGGGTAAACACCTGTTAAGATAGCGTCTGCCGCACGATTGATCTTATCAGCATATTGTTGGTCTTCCAAGCCCAAGGCGAATCGTTCAATCTCACTACGCGTTGAATGAGCTTGATCCAGTTGCTTATCGTGTACCTGATTGAGCAAGTCTTCAAGTAAGTCAGTTAAATAATCATAATCGACTTTAACATCCTTAATATGGGTTAATTTCAGGTCAATATGATAGTCTCCATCCTTGTCCGAGTGTTTCTTCTCTAAATGTCGCTTAAGTTCATTGGCTAAGGTTGTCGTCAAGGTGACACATTGATCACCGGACATTCCCAAGGCATTGATTAAGCGATCTGGATTCTCATAATCGTAACCACTGGCATGACCTTGGGTCTGATTCTCATAAGATGAAGCATCTTCTCTCAAGGCGTCATATCTACTGAGGGTCTCTAATACTTCTTCAGAATCCTGGTCGAATTGCTTGAGCTTCGCAAAGCCACTATTGAAATTGCGAAGTTGAACGAGCATTTCCTCTTTCTGGCGCTCACTCCGTGGCAAGTCTGTGAAGGCTTCTGTCAAATGACTTAAATTCCGAACAGTCGTCCGAACATCAAGCAACAAATCAGTAAATGACTTTTCAATAATGCCTTCTTCTTCATTGCGCTTTTTGCGCTCTGCATCTGTTAGTTTAGCTGAGTCGCTATTGGAGTATATAGCTAGCGCCTCATTCATGAGTCGTTCATTAATGGACGGCCAACGATAGTTAACGACACGTCCCCACGGCTTCTCTAACATATCTGCCACGCGATTGGTTCGTGAATATGCCTGAACTAAGTTGGCGCCTTTCAGAATCCGGTCTACATAGAGTGTGTTCAGTTCAGGTGCATCGAAGCCCGTTAAGAGCTGATCCACTACGATCACAATATCCAAGAATTGTTTGTCGGCAATGGTGCGATTGAGGCGTGCGGTGACATCTTGGGTGTACCCCGCCACATTATCCATACCGAAATTAGTGCTAAACAATTGATTATAATGCTCCATAGCACGCGACAAGCCTGTATTTGTCTCCAATTGATTATCCCCGTTAGAGGTGTCTTTACTGAAGGTAACAGCAACCTTCAATTCAAATTTACCCTGTTCACGCTGCTCAGCGTTCTTGCGTTGGAATTCGTCGAAGTACTGCATGGCCATTGGCGTGCTAGCACGACCGCCTCCCACGTGTGTCGTCAGCATGGCATTATAACGTCCATCGTTGGAGCGATTCCGCCAGTTATCGAAAATATCCTCTACCACGATTTTCACGTGCTCCGCGTTGTTGTCGTAGAAGTTATTGGGTATCTTCTCATCAATATCTGCTGCAGTCATATTGGCAATCTTGTCTTTGATCTGCTCCTCAGTCCAGTTAGGATACTGGGCTTTGAAGTAATCAGGCAAATAATCTTGTTTGAGTTTTTCCTCGTCGATGGTCGTCTCAAAGTCCACCTTAAAACCAAGGACATTTCGGTCAGCAATAGCATCGCGAATGGTATAATGATGAAGTAAATCACCAAAGATATCCTGAGTACGTAAACCCTTGGTAGTATCATCAAACATAGGGGTCCCTGTATAGCCAATCCAAGCCGCCTTCTTGAATGCCTTCTGGATATCAGCGAACTGGTCCCGCTTGTACTGCGGTGGGCTTCATCGACGATGAAGACAATCTTCTTATCTGGCGATTTGAAGGAAGAACGACTGACTAATTTACCAAGTTTTTGGACAGAGGTGACGATGATGCCTCCTCCCTTGTTACGCAACTTGCGGCTGAGCATCGTGGTAGACTCGGTATCTTGAATCCCCTTGTTATCAAAGTCAATATCTTCATCTGGATTATAGGCTTTATAATTCTCGCTTGTCTGTTTCGTCAAGGCAATCCGGTCCACGACAAAGACTACCTTATCTACATTAGGCAGCCGGCTAGCTAGCCAGGCTGTCTTGAAACTAGTGATAGTCTTCCCTGACCCTGTCGTATGCCAAATATAGCCAATCTTATTGTGCCCCAATTCGAAGTCTGTGGCTTTGATTTTTTCAATGACGCGTTGAGTGGCATAGACTTGGTAGGGGCGCATGACCTTAAGGGTTTGTTTATTTGGCGTTCCGTCTAAAATCATATAGTTGGTCGCCATCCGATGGGCCATGGGAATACTTAGGAAGAGGTCTGAAAATTCCTTCCAATTCCTTACCTTCCGATTGTCTTCTCGCTGCCATTGAAAGGCAAAATCCTTATTGAAGCGGTCTGCCGTTGTGTTGGCCATATAGCGGACATTATTAGGTGTCATGGCTACTAATATTTGAAGGGTCGAGTAGATGTCGCCGTACTGGTGCTCTGCTATATACTGATGCATCTGATTGAGGGCATCATTGACATCCACATCGTCTCTTTTTTCTTCTATTTGAATAATAGGCAAACCATTTATCAAGAGTGTGGTGTCGAAGATGCGGTTCTCTTTGCCGGCCAAGACAGCCTTACGCTTAATTTGATTGACCACTTGGTAACAAGTATTGCCGGCCCCAACCTGATTCTGATCGAAGACTGTCAGGAATCGATGCTCGCCATTATCTAAGTCAATTTCAATTTGTGAGACTCCATTCATACCATAGAGGAATTGGCCAGCCTGGAAAGGTGTGCGCAAGTCTGAAATGATGCGCTTAACTTGCGCAAACTCATTATCACTAAGGGGTTGCTTAAGCACCTCTTGGTTCAGCACATATAGGATATGGCGGAAGTTTTCCCACAAATCCTCTGTTGTCTTAATATGGGAGGCATACTCCCATTGCTTGCTGCCAGCAATATGCTGCAGGTAGGAAATCAGTTGCTTTTCAAATTCTAGCTCCTTCATCTAGTTCTCAAGTCCTTTCAGTAATTGTAAGATTAATTGCTCTTCTGCCTGAGCTACTCGCTCCATAAGATTTTTTCTTCGTAATGTCATGGCATAAGTCTTGCCTATCAATTCTTGCTTCTCTAGATTAGGCAGCTTGGGAATTTGTAAATCTCTGAGCTGGGCTAAGGTGTACTTTAGTACGCTAGATCCTTGGACACCTTGCAATAATTGCCGCTTAATCTTAGGGCTCTCATTCAAGAGGTAAACCAGATACCAGGACTCTATATTTTCGTGAAGTTCCAAACGAACGAAGTTCTGGGTATAGAGATAACCCACGTGCTGTGCACTTACAATGGAGGTCACCCCCGTCATCAAATTGAAAATAATATCGCCTTCATTGGTAGTCGTTACCTCATCTTCAGTTCTAATAATCTTGGGGATGTCTTCATCTGAGGCTACACCTCGCAAGTCTGCCAGAAGGTGATTCTGCGCATATACTATATAAGTGGGTGCCGATGCCAGTTTGCTCTCGGTGATTCTAAATTGAGGAGAACCACTCTTCAAAGTCACTAATTTCGACAGAATCATAAAAACTCACCGTGCCTTTCTATAATTACATTATATACCAAAGTTCACTTTTTGTCAATGACTAATTTTGTAATTTCGTAAAATTACAAGCGATAGTAAAATAGCTCGCAGATGCGAGCTATTAGATAAGGTATATGTATTAAGCGGCACAGTTCAGCCCAGGTAGGTTAACTTCTATAGATAATAGACCTTCTTTTCCTTCTGGATGCTCTCCCTACTTTTCGGCCTTTTTAGTGGCTTTTTGGCACTTCCTGGCCTAGCCAGTGGTCCACTCGACGGAGTGGACCACTAGCTCCCTGCTTCCCTGCCTTTTTAGTGGCTTTTCGGCGCTTCTCGGCCTAGCCAGTGGTCCACTCGACGGAGTGGACCACTGGCGCCTTACTTTTCTGCCTTTTTAGTAGCTTTTTGGCACTTCCTGGCCTAGCCAGTGGTCCACTCGGCCGAGTGGACCACTGGCGCCAAACGAGTCACTTGCTCTTAACTCCGATAAGTCACGCCAGGCGTCAGGCAGTCTTCTAGAATAGCCCGCACATCTTTCGCTTCTAACGGCACATAGCTAGCCGTCAGGCGAGGCGCCACACGTTCTGAGATGACATCGAATTTGGCGTCATCGATGCCGGCTTCTGGTAGGGTCATAGGTAGGTGGGCCAGGTCTTCGAAGAATTGATAGGTGGCTTCGATGCCGGCCTTGGCCATTTGGTATTTATCGGCCTGCTCGGGCACTAGCCAGACGGTGCGGGCATAGTGGGCGAAGCGGTCCACTGTCTGGTCATTTAAAACATAGGCCATCCAACGCGGGGTCAGAATAGCTAGGCCGACTGCGTGGGTAATGTCATAGTAGGCCGACAGCAGATGCTCAATCGCATGGCAGGTCCAGGCACCGGCTCGTCCTTTGGATGTCAGGCCGTTGAGGGCCATGGTTGAAGCCCACATGAGGTTGGCCCGGGCCTCGTAGTCATCAGGGTTAGCCAAGGCCACCGGCAGATAACGGATGCAGCAAGACAGAATGGCCTCGGCCAGGCGTTCTTGAATGAAGGCTTCTTGATGTTGGAAATAAATTTCGAAGGTATGGGACATGATATCGGCGGTCCCGGCAGCCGTCTGATAGGCTGAGACCGTGAAGGTGTAGGTCGGGTCACAGATCGAAGCGTAAGGATAGAGGACATAGGCCCCCGTCCCCTTCTTATCATCTGTCTCGAAATTAGTAATAACGGCCCCCGTATTCATCTCGGTCCCGGTCGCTGACAGGGTCAAGACATCAATCAAAGGCAGGGCTTGGCTGATCTTGCTTGGGTCTAGCACTAGGTCCCAGGCATCCCCCTCATAACAGGCGGCCGCCGCAATGACCTTGGAGCAGTCAATGGTAGAGCCACCACCCACAGCTAGGACAACATCAATGTCGTACTCCTTACAGAGGGCTGCCCCCTGGCGAACCGACTCAATGCGGGGATTAGGTTCTACGCCAGCTAGCTCCACGATTTGGCAGTCGGACAAGAGCCCCAAAATCGTGTCATAGAGGCCTATCTTCTTAATAGAGCCACCACCGTAGACCAGGAGGACGCGCCGGCCCTTGGCCTTGACTAGTTCTGGCAGATGGGCGATTTGGCCCCGGCCGAAGTAGAGCTTGGTCGGAATGTCGTAAATAAAGTTATCCATAAATTTCTTCCTTTCTAGGGTAAAGCTGGGGGAAGGGAAATGAGGAAGCTAGGCTGGCAAGCTCAGTTAGCCTACCAAGTTAATTTGAAACAAGTCTCGCTCAGGGCGGCCTGGTCTGGCGTCAGGACAATCGAGCCCATGTCGGGATGGTGAGGGGCGTCAGGCGCTACCTGGGTCTCGAAGCTAACGCCGATATAAGGCACCTGCTCCTTGCCCCCTAGGATAAGGCCTGGAACTTGGTGGTTATGGGTATAGATGACCGCGCATGGCCGGTCGGTCCAAACCTTGACCTGGCGACCACTAGCCGGCTCGATTAAAGTGCCTTGAGGTGCGACTTCCTGGCCATGGCCCAAGGCATGGGCCTGGCCGACTGGCACCGGGGCATCTAAGACATAGGCATGGTCTAGCCCCTTGCCTCGGATGGCCAACTGCTCTTCCTGGGTGTGGCGGTCAATGACCTGGCCTAGGGTCTGGTTCGCTAAACGCAAGTCCAAGCCTGGATGCTGATCCAAGGCCCAAGTCCCCCCTAGGGGCAGGCCAGCTGGGGTCAGCGGAATCATGTGGCTGGCCTCAACTTGTAAGATATGGTTAGTGATGGGCGCTTGAGCATTGCCGTTGAGATTGAAGTAAACATGGTTGGTCGGGTTCCAATAGCTAGGCGCATCGATGCTAGCCTCATAGCGAACGGTCCAGCAATTGTCCTGGTCCAGGCTATGAATGACCCGGGCTGACAAGTTACCTGGATAGCCATTGTGGCCAGCTGGGTCCACTAGGCTGAAGATGACCGAGACTTGGTCCGCTCCCTCTTCAATTTCATAGTCCCAGTTAGCAAGATCTAGGCCTTCTGGTCCCCCATGCAAATGGGTGGATCCTTCGTTAGGCGTCAAGGCCAAGGCTTCCTGCCCTAAGCTCAAAGGCTCAGGCCCAATGCGGCCGGCTACCCGTCCCACTGTGGCCCCATAATAGGTATGGTAAGTGGCTTCGTCCTCTAAATTGGTCAGACTAAGAATCAAGGATTCCCGACCATTTTGACTAGGAATTGACAGGTCACTAATTCGGGCACCCAGGGTGCAGAAGCTTGCCCGTAAGCCCTGCTGATTTTCTATCAGAATTTCCGTGACTTTTTTATCTGTAAAATTTTTTGATATTTCCTTTACATACATCTTGAATTCCTCCGTTAAACCGTTTACAATATAACTATACCACTTTTTAGCACCATGAGACAACAGCAAAAATCATGGAACTTGGCCTGCTAACCAATATTTTGGAGAAGTTTAATTAAAATTTAATGGGAAACTCAATGGTACGGGTTCCAATTTTAATTTAAATGGTGTATTATTATAGTAGAACATTGCACGTTCGCTCAAAAACAGAAAGGAGATTGCTTTTTATGTATATTTCGAATGTAAATTCTGCATCAGTCAAGCTAACTTCGATTACAACTCAGCAATTACCTGCCAACGAGCATCACAAAATAGCATCAGAAGATTTATTAATTTTCTATGTTAACAAAGGCGCGGGTATTTGTCACTCAGAATATGAACAACACGAAATCAAAAACGTGATGTCATTATCCTGAACCCAGGCACCACCATTACCCTTGATCCAATTCGGAAGATTGACTGGATCTGCATTGCCCTATCCGGTGTTGTCTTCACTTCCTCACAGGAAGCCAACTCTAGCTCACAATTATTTGTGGCATCCCATCCTAACCCAACTCTCAAGTACTACTTGGACTTGGCTCTGATTGAAGAGTCCAACCGTTTCCGCGGTTCCGACCTCATCATGAAAAAGTTGATTGAGTGTGTGATGATTCATCTCTTACGTCACAACGAATTATCAATCAAGGACGCCAGCCTCCAAGCTAAGCATAATGAGATTGACGTGCTCCAAAATTATATCCGCAAGAACTACTCTAAGAAGATTACCTTGGAAGAGTTGTCTGACTTGGTGGATATCAATAAATACTACCTGATCCGTCTCTTCAAGCAACAAACTGGCTTGTCACCAATTGACTACCTCATTCACGTTCGCTTAGAAGAAGCAGAGAAGCTATTGGCTAAGTCTAACATTACCGTCTCTGATATCTCAGACCGGGTTGGCTTCCACTCACCTTCTCACTTCTCCAAGACCTTCAAGGAGAACAACCACTGTACGCCTTCCCAATACCGCAAACGCTACTCAGCTAACACGGTGCCATTATAAGGCTAAATTTGACTTTTATCCCTGCTGCGGCAGGGATTTTTTATATGCCACAAATACAAGAAGAGCGCCCGACTAAGTCGGGCGCCCTTTGCTAGGCTTAATTAGTTGCTGGCGCCAGAAGTAGCGTCAGCTTGTCCGCCGCCACCGTGGCTGTCTGGCGCATCAGAAGCACCAGAAGTCGCATCGGCATGGCCGCCACCGTGTGGGCCAGGGGCCACACTGCCGTTACCGCCAACGAGGCGTTGACCAGTTGATTTTAAGTACCAGTCTAACCATGGTTGGAAGTTGAAGACAATCTCGTTGATCCCAGCGTAAGACCCATCTGGATAGTACATAGCTTGGTAGTTGTGGGTGTTAATAACCCCCTTCAGGTGAACCCGGTACGATAGTCCGTACGTATTCTTGGTCCCCGTTACGGAGAACCCCAACTACCCACTCAACGTTCTTCATCCGCGCAGCAGGCAAGGAGTTATGAACGGTTGATAAGCGGCTACCTGATTGAGATGGTACGCGTTTAGCGAACATGGTGTTAGGATCTTGGTGAGCGTTGTTATAGTAGAGGAATTGGTTGTTATCATCGGCATAAGTCAACTCGAAAGGCATGGCCTTAAGGAACATGTCGATTTGGTTAACGGTCAGAATCCCGTGGTCTAACTTAACGTAAGTATCGCCAGAGACTGCCCCTACAAGCTCAGCTGCTTTTTCTACCCATTCTGGATCATCTGGATCCACCCCTTGGATGGTAGTCGCGATTGGGTTAGTTACATCTAAGTCTTCAGGTTCGATTGGTTTTGGTTTCTTCAATTTAGAAACGACCTCCACATACTTAACGAAGTTATCCAAGCAAGAGCCTAAGAACTTAACCGTGCCTTCGTTGGTGATGTTACCGTTCAAGTCGAAGGCTTCTTTGGCTTTACCTAATAGGAATTCATTCCCTGGTAAGGTATAAGCGTTCACCCCTGGTGCGTCCAAGATCTTGCGAAGGTGAACTTGGGCACGTGAAGTCCCTGATCATGGTAGGAAGCCCCTACGATCATAACAGGTTTGCTTTCAAATGGGTGTACTTCATAAGACAACCATTCCAAGACATTCTTCAAAGCTGCGGTAATGGTGTGGTTGTGTTCTGGAGTTGCGATGATGACCCCATCCGCACGTGTGATTTTGTTGTAAAGCAAGCGAAGCTGGAAGCTATCGTCCCATTTGCTTTCTTGATTGAAGAGAGGTACTTCATCAATTTCCAACACTTCTAATTCGAATTTGAGTTTGAATTCCCGGCGGATAAACTCTAATAATTTACGGTTATAGGATTGTTCAGCGTTTGAACCAACAAGTCCGACAAATTTCATAGTTTTCTTCCCTTCTCGTCACGTATGTTATAGGTTTTCCCAGTCAAAGTTTCCGCTTCTTTGTGGAGCAGATCTTGCGCGCTTTTCAGCTTTTGCGTAATCTTCACGAATAAACGGAAATCATCGAAGATGGCGTCTAATTTCTTAATGGTGTCTAGGTCAATCAGGTTGCCCTTCTTGTCAAAGGCCTGTAAGGAGTGTGACAAGAGGAATTCTGAACCAGGCATGACGTTAGCCTTCAATTCTGGGGAGTCCAGGATTTGGCGTAATTGTAATTGAGCCCGTGAAGAACCTAAGGTCCCGTAAGAAGCCCCGGTAATCATAACTGGCTTATTCAAGAGTGGGTAAATCCCATAAGACAGCCAAGCCAAGGCGCTCATTAAGACCGCTGGAATGGCATGGTCGTATTCAGGTGTCCCGATGATAACCCCATCAGCTGCGTCAATTTTAGCGGCAATTTCCTTAACGATTTCTGGAACTTGCTTGTCAGCTGGTTTGTTGAAGAGTGGGATATCTTGAATCTCAACGAGTTCGATTTCTGCCTTATCAGCAAAATGCTTCTGCATGTATTGAAGCAAACGACGGTTAGTGGAACGTTGGAAGTTAGTCCCAACAAGTGCAATAAATTTTGTCATAAGTGTTCCTCTCTATACTTAGAATGTTCAGTCTCGCTTGAGACCGGAAGTATGGTAGATGTGTTGGTCTTGGGTGACTAAGACAGCCTCTAGACCGGTTTGAGCCTCGACCTGGGCCAGGATATCCGCTGGCATGTCGCCGAAGAGGCGGGTTGTCCAGATTTCGCAATCGACGGAATGCTGGGCAATGATGGTCAGGCTGGCAATGGGGCTGGTCATAGGATAACCCGTCTGGCGATCCAGTATGTGGTGGTAGGTCTGGCCTCCGCGCGATAGGGTCCGCTCATAGATGCCTGAGGTCACCACCGATTGGTCCACAATAGGCAGAACCATAAGGTGCTGGCCACGTGCCGCCAAGGGATTCTGAATGCCAATCTGCCAAGCTTGCTGCCGGTCTTGATTCTGGCCAATGGTCAGAATATTACCGCCTAAGTCAATCAAGGCTGATTGGACACACTGCTCTAACAAGAAATCCTTAAGACGGTCAGCGATATAACCTTTGGCTAGGGCGCCAAGGTCTAGCTTCATGCCGGGCAAGGCTAACTTGACTTGCAACTTGTCCTCATCCATGAGGATATTGGCTGGGTCCGTGAGAGCCAAGGCCGCTTGAATTTCCTGTGGGCTTGGGACGCGGGCATCTTTAAAGCCAATCCGCCAGGTTTGGACCAAGGGCCCTATGGCGATATTGAGATGACTACCAGGAGCTAGGCTGTGGGTCCGTCCCACTTGAATGAGCTCGAAGAGCTCGGGATGGACGGTCACTGGGGCCAAGCCTGCTTGCAGGTTGACCTGCATGAGCTCCGAGCGCGCATCATTGGCACTAAAGCGCATATTATAGGTATTAAGACGTTCTTCCACCGCATCGAGGAGGCTCGGATCTTCCGAGTCTGCCAGTGAAATGGCGATTGTCGCACCCATCAAATGAATGATACGTTTGATATAAGGCAATTCACCACTCCCCTCCGTGTTATACAAACATCCACTCCTATTATAGCATCCCTACAGCGTTTTCACAAGTTATTCTAGAAGCAATCCTGAGGGCCAGGTAGGGGGCTAAGATGAGGAAAAGCTGACGGTCAGCCTATTGACGAGATTGGACTGGCGTCTGGCTCCCAGTCAGCCTTTGGTCAATATGGATAAGGGCTTCTTCCTTAGGTCTTTTAGGCAAAGAAAAACAGTAAAGCTTTTTGGCTTTACTGTTCTGTCTTAGATTTAATAAGTTAGGCCTTGCCTACTGGCGATAGTCTTTTATCTTATCTTCATAGTCCCTTAAGAGATTGTCTGAATAGATTTTTTCCTGGTCTGAATCTCTGACTTCTTTCCAGAGAATGGCCGCTACTTTCAATTTATTTGAGTAATGGCCACTATTTTTATCGGCACAGAAATCCTTTAAAAACTGATTCCATTGACAAACAGCATGATCATACTTGGCATAATCTGATTGGCCGTAATAGACCTTCAGCAAGTCTTGGATTGTAAACTTGCCATCCTGTTCGCTTTTTACTTTCCGCCAGGCAGTCGCCATATCAGCCGTAAATTTAAAGGGCGAAATCCCCGTTACAGCAGCGAAATATTCTCTGAATTTTGCATTAAAGGAAAATCCACATTCAAGTAAGGGACTATCTAAGGTAATATTTTCAACTTGCTTCTTGAGCTTTTTTCTTGGCGATTTCTTAATTAAATTGCCTTTGAAGTAGGCTTCAATAATGTGGTTGAGTTCCTGTTTGGTCCCTCTATATTCTAATCCTAACGACTTGCATATCTGTGAAATTTCCTCACGGTACCAATAGTATTTAATAAACTGGTCAAAGGATGTAATTTTATCAAAGTCAGGTCTAGTTTCCATCAATTTGTTAGCTCCTCAACACTTATTTGCTTTTTCGACTCAACAGCATGGCCTTTGACTGACTTTAGGCAAAGGCTTGCAGCATGAGCTTTAGAGGCTGACCACAAAGCGGATGACCCCATCCTTGTAGTGGACGCTAATCTTGCCCCGGTGTAGGCTGACAATGTTTTGGGCCATGGACAGGCCGATGCCGTAGCCTTGGGCGGGACTGGTGCCCCCACCTGCTGGCGCCGAGTCTGACTCAGCCCCCTCTTGGCTCACCACTTGGCGGGTGCGGGACTGGTCGGACCGATAGAAGCGGTCGAAGAAGAGGCGGTAGTCCTGACCCTGGCCGGCGGCATAATCGTTGGAGACGGTCAGAACCGCCCGCCCCTTTCTCAGCCAAGGCTTGTAGTTGGCCAACTGCAGTCGCACAGTGCCCTGAGGGTCGCAGTACTTGCGGGCATTGTCTAGGAGGATGCTAACTAGCTCATAGAGGTCGTCAGGCACCCCTTGCAGGCTGATGCCTTCTTGAATGTCGGCCTCGTAATGCAGGCCTTCTTGCTCCCAGAGGGCCGACATGTTGTGGGAGACCCTTTGGACCAGTTGGCTAAAGTCAACCGTAACAGGCGCCTGGTCCTTGCGTTCTTCTAGCCGAGCCAGGCGGATTAATTTAGCGATCAAATGATCCAAGCGGTCGACCTGATCCTTGGTGCTCTGGGTCCACTCCGTCTCGCCGGTTAAGAGCTCCTGCAGCTCATTATTGGCTGCAATGACCGCCAGCGGCGTCTTGAGCTCATGGCCGGCATTGGTGATGAAGGAACGCTGCTTGTCGTAATTGCGGACAAAGGGCCGGATAGCCAGGCCCGAGAAGATGGTCACCACCACCACAAAGGCCAGCCAGCTGATGGCGGCGATTTGGATAGAGAGGACCAAGAGGGCCCAACGGTCGCGGAAGGCCTGAGTGGTCTCGAAGAAGACGACTAGGCGTTCCGTCTCGGAAACGGGGCTAATGCGATAGGAGAAGTAGCGCCCATCTTCTTCCAGGTAACCCCGATCACGGAAGGATTGCAGGCCCGACTGATCCACAAAGCCTTGAATTTGTTCCGAGGTCAGGTGGTTGGCCGTGCCCGGGTTGATGATGGCCTCGTTGGCCTTGATGCGGGCGCTAAAGTAGTTAAAGTTATAGAGGGTCCCCTGGCTGACAAACTGGCGGTCAAAGGTCTGGCGGTTCTCATTGGTGTCAGGGATGGTCCCATTATTTTCCGTCAATAAGTCTAGCACGGCCTGAATATCGTGCTCGGTCTGCAGGTAGCGAACCGTGTTAATGACGCCGACCAGGGTCATGAGGATGAGGGTGATGGCCAGGGTGGTAATGGCGATAAATTGGAAACGCAGCTTGCGGAACATGGTTAGTCGCCCCCCTTCCAGGCTCTGGCTAGGTTCAGTCGGCGCGGCTTCCACTAGCAACTGGTAAGGACCACTTGGCTGGCCCACAATCTGGAGATTGGAGCGGATGCTGAGTAGCTTTTGGACTAAGTAGGCCAAATAGACATTGACTAGTTCATAGTCGGCCGGGCCTGGTTCATCGGCCCAGACATGGTCATAGATATAGGTTTGGGACAGGGCCTTGCCTGGGTTCTTCATGAGTAGGGCCAGGAGTTTGGCTTCCTTGCCGGCCAGTCGAATGGCATTGTTGGCCGACACTTCCATTTCTTCTAGCTTGAGTTGGGTGTTGCCTAGGGCCAGTTGCGGCGCCTCATAGTGATCCACCCGGCGGGACATAGAGCGTAGGCGGGCTAGGAGTTCTTGAGTGAAAAGGGCTTGGTCAGATAATCGTCGGCTCCGGCATCCAGGCCAGTCACCCGGTCGTCGACTTCGGCCATGGCCGTCAGCATGATGACGTGATTGGTGTGGCCACTGGCTCGAATTTCCTTGAGGGCCTCAATGCCGTCCTTGACTGGCATCATAATGTCCAGAATCATAAGGTCATAGACCGTCTGCTGGGCCAGTTGGACCGCTTGCTGGCCGTCCTTGGCCCAGTCCACCTGATAACCTTCATGGGCTAAGGCCGTCATCACGACCCGGGCCAATTGTTGTTCATCTTCAGCTAGCAGGATCCGCATGGACCTCACCCCCTTGGATTAAGTGTCGAATGGTCTGCATGGTCAAATCACAGGAGGCCAGCTCGTCGGCGCAGCGTTTGAGCTCGCGACTAATGCGCTCCGGATTGGCAATGTCATGCTTGTACTTCATCTGATGCTCCAGGCTGGCCCAGGAATCCATGGCGATGGTTCTGAGCTGAACCTCGATGTAATAGCGACCTGGCGTCTGCCCCTGACAGTCCGGATAGTCGGTCTCTACCTCTAAAATGACATGGTAGGAGCGGTAGCCGTTGGGCTTAACTTGGCTGATGTAGTCCTTCTCCTCCACTACCTCATAGCCATCTTCCTGACGCAGGCGGTCGACTAGGTGATAAATATCTTCGACAAAGCCCGTGACAATTCGGACGCCAATAGCATCGCGAATAACCTTAAGGGCTGACTGCGGCGTCTGCTCCAGGCCTTTGCGCAGGCACTTGTCTCGCATCGAGTCCTCGGCCTTGACCCGGTATATCAGGTGCTCATAGAGCTTGAAGTCCGTAGCAGCCTTGTTCTCCTTATTATAGTCTTCCAGCTTTCTAATCAAGTCTTGCATAATAGGCGCTAGGTAGGCCCCGTATTCGCCGTATATTTCCTCATGTGACATGCCGTCACCTCCTCGCAAAGCTTCTTGCCCCTATTATAACATCTTGCCCGCCTTTTGTGGTTTAGGACACATTTTCTTCTAAAAAATTTACATCTTAAGATAAATCGTGCTTAGGCTAGCCGGAGGAACTTGCTAGTAGCTAGCAATTTTCTGCTAATGAGCTTGGGCTAGATTAGCCGACGAGCTTGCCTGATTTTGACTCCTAGCTGATCCCAGCCAGTCCATCTTTCTGCCTATCCATGGACTGGCACCGGGAAAATCACCCCTATACATCTCTTTTCCCTGCAAGCTTGCCCTGCCAGTCCATTGTTCCACCAATCCATGGACTGGCACACAGACACCTAACTTACGGGCCGGTTTGGCGCCTTTCCTTGCCTTCCGGCCCAGCTAGTGGTCCACTCTCCAAAGTGGGCCACTGGCTCGAGGCTTCTACCCCGTTTTGAGCCCTTTTCCTGGGTTTCCGATCCAGCCAGTGGTCCACTCTTCAAAGTGGGCCACTGGCTCACGACTTCTACACCGGTTTGGGCCATTTTCCTGAGTTTCCAGCCCAGCTAGTGGTCCACTCGACAAAGTGGGCCACTGGCTCTCAGCTTTCTCCCCGTTTTTTGAAGTCAAGTCCAAAATCCTGTGTAAAAATATGTAGGCTGTCCTATAGCTTATTTGCGTTTGGTGAAGTTGACAAGGAAGGGGCGTGCATTAGCCTGCCAAGCATCGTTTAAATCAATGAGGATGGCACCAATTAATCGCTCAGCAGAAGCGACATTAGGATAGACGCCAATGACCTTATCCCGCCGTCTGATTTCACGGTTTAAACGTTCGACAGAATTAGTCGTCCGCAAGTTGGGATGATAAATCTCAGGCTCCATCATAAACTGGACGGCATCTTCAAAGCCCTCATCTAAAACCTTTAAGGCCTTCTGATAGCGAGGATTGTCCGCGACAGTGGCCTCAAAATCTTCCTTAAGCCGCCTTGCATGTTCGGCGGTGGGTGCCTGGAATATGGCCTTCAACTTAGCGCGTGCTTCGAAACTCCCTTTTCTGGGAATGGTCTCGACAATGTTAGACAAGAAATGAAAGACGCAACGTTGCCAAGGCACCCCGACAAAACAGTGCTGGATAGCGGCTCTGAGGCCAGAATGAGCGTCTGAAATAATCAGGGTAGGCTGGCTCAAACCACGAGCACGTAGGGATTGAAGGAAGGTCAGCCAAGCCTCCTTGCTTTCTTCTTCTGACACCCAAAAGCCGATGATTTCGCGCTTGTTGGCCCTCGTTGACCCCTTTGGGCTAGGGTAGACCGCCTTGGATACCACACGACCCTCTTCACGCACCTTAATGTAAAGGGCATCGAGGTAGAGATAGCGGAAGTGACTGTGGGTCAGGGTCCGGTTTTTGAAGGCTTCAATCTCTGGATCCAGCCGCTTCATGACATCTGACACAAAGGACTTGGAGACCGTCTCGCCACACAATTCTTGAACAATCTTAGTAACTTTGCGTGTTGAGACACCGTTGACTACCATTTCCATCATGGAGAGCAGGAAGGCCTGTTCGTTGCGCTGATAGCGTTCAAAGAGCTCGGTTTTAAACTCGCCAGAACGCGTGCGTGGGACTTGTAATTTAAGGGTGCCAATGGATAAGGTCCATTGGCGTTCATAGTAACCGTTGCGATAGTCTTGGCGTTGGTCGGAGCGCTCATGGGGAGCGGCTTGGATGAACTGGTGGCGTTCTTCTTCCATGTAGGCATTGAAGACGGTAATCGCCAGCGACTTCATGAGTGTGTTCATGTCACTGTTTAAAACTGCCTCTGTTAATTCTTCAAGTTTTAGGTTAATATTAAGGTAAGTCATGGTAATCTCCTCTTTCAATGTTTTCGGACAACTACATTGTACCAGAGATTACCTGGCTTTTTCTTTTTACACAATTATAGGGACTTAATCCGTTTTGAGCCCTTTTCCTGGGTTACTGACCCAGCTAGTGGTCCACTCTTCAAAGCGGACCACTGGCTCGCGGCTTCTACCCCGGTTTGACGCCTTTTCCTGGGTTTCCGGCCCAGCCAGTGGTCCACTCTCAAAAGTGGGCCACTAGCTCGCGGCTTCTACCCCAGTTTGGGCCCTTTTGCCCTATTTCCGCCCCAGCTAGTGGTCCACTCGACAAAGTGGGCCACTGGCTCTCAGCTTTCATCCCGGTTTGGGCCCTTTTCCTGGGTTGCCAGCCTAGCTAGTGGTCCACTCTTCAAAGTGGGCCACTAGCTCGCGGCTTTCTCCCCGTTTTGGACCCTTTTACCAGGTTTCTGGACTAGCTAGTGGTCCACTCAAAAGAGTGGACCACTAGCTCACAGCCTTCTCCTCGGTTTGGCTCTATTTCTAAGTTCCCCAACCCATTTCCACACAAAAAAGCAGGGAAGCTGCTTCCCTGCTTACTGACTTTACTTTAGTCGATTTCTAGGCCGCCGGTGTAGAGGCGGTAGTAGGTGCCTCGCTCGGCCATGAGGGAGGCGTGGTTGCCGCGTTCGATAATGCGGCCGTGGTCCATGACCATGATGACGTCAGAGTTGACGATGGTGGACAGACGATGGGCGATTACGAAGACGGTGCGGCCGGCCATGAGTCGGTCCAGGCCTTCTTGCACCATTTTCTCGGTCCGCGAGTCGATGGATGAGGTGGCCTCATCCAGAATGAGGACGGGCGCGTCAGCCAAGGCCGCACGGGCAATGGCAATCAGCTGGCGTTGGCCGTTGGAGAGGCCGGCCCCGTCGTCCGTCAGCAGGGTTTCATAGCCCTGATCCAGATGCTTGACGAAGGAATCGACGTTGGCGATGCGAGCCGCCTCCAGAATCTCCTCGCGACTGGCGTCTTGGCGGCCGTAGGCGATATTTTCTGCGATGGTCCCGCTAAAGAGGTGGGTATCCTGCAAGACGATGCCCAGAGACTTACGCAGGGAGTCCTTGTCAATCAGCTTGACGTCGATGCCGTCATAGGTAATAGAACCTGACTGGATATCGTAAAAGCGATTGATCAAGTTGGTAATGGTGGTCTTGCCGGCCCCGGTTGCCCCGACGAAGGCCACCTTCTGACCCTTATCAGCGTAGAGCTGGATGTCATGCAGGATCTGCTTCTTGCCATCATAGGAGAAGTCTACATTGTTGAAGACCACATTCCCTACCAAAGGCACCAACTCGTATTGGCCTTGTGGACGTGGATGTTTCCAAGCCCAACGATTGGTCTTCTGTTCGGTGACAACTAGCTTACCGTCGACTTCTTCTGCATTAACCAGGCTTACCTTCCCTTGGTTGACTTCAGGCTCCTCATCTAGCAAATTGAAGATGCGGTCTGCCCCAGCCGATGCCATAAGGACAAAGTTAAGCTGTTGGGAGACCTGCGCAATTGGCCCGATAAAGGAACGGTTGAGTTGCAGAAAGGACATAAGGCCCCCAATAGTCAGGCCGCCGACCCCATTCAGGGCCATAAAGCCCCCGGCAATGGAAGTCAAGACGAAGGAGACGTTGCCCAAGTTCCCTAAGATTGGCATAAGGACGTTAGAAAAACGGTTGGCCAGGTAGGAAGATTGGAAGAGTTGTTCGTTAATTTGGTCGAAGGCTTCAATGCTGGCTGCTTCATGAACAAAGGCCTTGATGACCTTCTGCCCAGACATCATTTCTTCAATAAAGCCATTCTCAATCCCTAAATTCTTCTGTTGTTCGCCAAAGTAGCGACCAGACTTGCTGGAAACGGTCTTGATGACCCAGACCATAATGGCCAGCATAAGGGCCACCACTAGAAAGAGCAAGGGACTGACTACCAACATGGAGACCGTGACCCCGATCATGGTGATGGCAGACGAGAAGAGTTGGGGAATAGACTGCTCGATGGCCTGACGTAGCGCGTCAATATCGTTAGTATAGATAGACATAATATCCCCATGTGGATGAGTGTCAAAATACTTAACCGGCAGCTTCTGCATGCGCTCAAAGAGTTGATTACGTAGGGAGCGCAGGGCATCCTGAGAAATGGTGGCCATCATGATAGAGAAGCCATAGTTGGCGATGACCCCAACCAAGCAGAAGAGGGCTAAGCCCAACAAGAAGTCACGCAGAGGCCCGAAGTCACTAGAGCCCGTCTGCAACATAGGCTGGACGAAATTGTCAACCAAGGAGCGGATAGAACTGGTCAAGTTAACGGTCACTAGGGCTGATATAACAATCAGGACAGCGGAGACTAGGAGGACCCACTTGTAGTCCTGCCACATGAATTTGAGGAGTCGGACAATGGAAGTCCAATCGCCACGTCTTTTCTTATTCTCCATTTGAGGCCGCCTCCTTTCCTTGGGTTTGCATTTGATAGACTTCTTGATAGATAGCATTGCTTGCTAGCAGCTGCTCATGATTGCCAATGGCATCGATTTTGCCGTCGTTCAAGACCACAATGCGGTCGGCCTCTTGAATAGAGGAAATCCGCTGGCCGATAATGAGCTTGGTGGTCTCCTTAAGACTAGAAGCCAAGCCCTGACGAATTAGACTGTCGGTCTTGGTATCCACGGCCGAGGTGGAGTCGTCCAGAATCAGAATCTTAGGATTCATGAGCAAGGCCCGGGCAATACAGAGCCGTTGGCGCTGACCGCCGGACACGTTAGCCCCGCCCCGTTCAATCATGGTGTCGTAACTATCCTTGAACTCGGAGATAAATTCATGGGCCTGAGCCAGCTTGCAGGCTGCCTCGATTTCGGCGTCAGTGGCATCCTTCTTACCCCAGCGCATATTTTCCTTAATAGTTCCAGAAAAGAGCACGTTGGTCTGCAGGACCATGGCCACTTGGCGGCGCAGGCTATCCAGGTCGTAGTCACGGACATCCTGTCCGCCCACCTTGACAGCACCGGCTTCCACATCGTAGAGACGCGGAATGAGTTGAACCAGGCTGGATTTACCAGACCCGGTCCCGCCTAGAATCCCGATAACCTCACCAGACTGAATGCTGAGGTTGATGCCATCTAAAACATGGGCCTTGTCACCATTTTCATCCGTATAGGCAAAGCTGACATTTTGGAATTCAATACTGCCGTCAGCCACTTGAGTCAAGCCATTTTCAGGCGAGACAATGGTAGACTGGGTCTTGAGCACTTCATTAATCCGTTCAACAGAGGCGATGGATAGGACTAGCATGACGAAGATCATCATGAGCATCATGAGGGACATGAGAATGGTCATGGTGTAGGAGAACATAGAAGTTAATTCCCCGGTTGTCATGTTGCCAACAACAATGAGATGGGCCCCCATCCAAGAAATCATAAGGAAGGAAGCATACATAGACAGCATCATAGCTGGCGTGCTTAAGACGCTGACATTAATAGCCTTCATGAACATGCGATAGATTCTGCCAGAAGCAGTTTGAAACTTAGTAGTCTCCTGGGCTTCCTTTACATAGGACTTCACCACCCGCATATTGGTGATATTTTCTTGAATACTGCTGTTGAGGTTGTCGTAAGCCTTGAAGACCTCGGTAAAGAGTGGATAGACAATCTTAAGAATGAGGGCTAGTACACTCCCTAAGAATAGAGCTACCCAGACAAAGATCATAGCCATTTGACCGTTAATAAGGAAGGTCGCCCAGATGGCAAAAATCAAGTTAAGCGGTGCCCGCACGCCGACCCGGATAATCATTTGGTAGGAGTTCTGAACGTTGGTCACGTCGGTCATCATACGGGTAACCAGCCCCCCAGAAGAGAAACGGTCAATATTCTCGAAGGAGAAGGACTGAACCTTGGTGAAGAGGGCCTTACGCAAGTTCTTGGCAAAGCCAGCCGAAGCAAAAGCCCCATAGCGAGCAGACTGCATACCACAGAATAGGGATAAAAAGGCACAGACCAACATGAGGCCACCATAAAGGGCCACCTGCTGCATATCCCCCATCTGCACGCCCTTGTCTAAGAGCAGGGCCATGACAAAGGGAATGGAAATCTCAAAAATGACTTCCAGAAACATATAAAGGATGCTAAGAATGAGGGTTTCTTATACTCCTTAATCTCAGCAATCAATGACTGAAACATAACTACCTCCTAATATCAGATACACCGTATCCGTTCATTAAAATAGAAAAGCCCCTGACAGCCTAGCTGTAGGGAAATCACAAACTATTGTACATACTCATTATATAGAATCTTCCATTCATGTGCAAGAATGGAGGCAAGACCATAAAAAAAGAGCAGCTCAAGCTGCTCTAGTATGCAAGCGGGTGACGAGAATCGAACTCGCGACGACAGCATGGGAAGCTGTAGTTTTACCACTAAACTACACCCGCATGGCGGTCCCGACGGGATTTGAACCCGCGATCTCCTGCGTGACAGGCAGGCATGTTAACCCCTACACCACGGAACCTATTGCGGGGGCAGGACTCGAACCTGCGACCTTCGGGTTATGAGCCCGACGAGATGCCAACTTCTCCACCCCGCGATGATATTAAGGAGGATAAGGGATTCGAACCCTTGCACGCTTTTACACGCCTGACGGTTTTCAAGACCGTTCCCTTCAGCCGGACTTGGGTAATCCTCCGAGATATGATAATGATCCGTACGGGATTCGAACCCGTGTTACCGCCGTGAAAGGGCGGTGTCTTAACCACTTGACCAACGGACCAGCTAAGTTAAGGCAATAAAAAGAACGGAGAAGGAGGGATTTGAACCCTCGCGCCGGTTTACCCGACCTACACCCTTAGCAGGGGCGCCTCTTCAGCCTCTTGAGTACTTCCCCACCATTCTAATATTTTATTGCAATGGGCCTAAATGGACTCGAACCATCGACCTCACCCTTATCAGGGGTGCGCTCTAACCAGCTGAGCTATAGGCCCTTCATTATATAAAGTTAAGCGGGTGACGAGAATCGAACTCGCGACAACAGCTTGGAAGGCTGTGGTTTTACCACTAAACTACACCCGCAAAATTGCGGAGGCAGGACTCGAACCTGCGACCTTCGGGTTATGAGCCCGACGAGATGCCAACTTCTCCACTCCGCGATAATGGAAAGGAGGATAAGGGATTCGAACCCTTGCACGCTTTTACACGCCTGACGGTTTTCAAGACCGTTCCCTTCAGCCGGACTTGGGTAATCCTCCATTATGCCCAAACTGGCAAGAGAATGGACCTTGTAGGACTCGAACCTACGACCGGGCGGTTATGAGCCGCCTGCTCTAACCACCTGAGCTAAAGGTCCATGTCTATAGCGGCGAAGGGGATCGAACCCCTGACCTCCCGGGTATGAACCGGACGCTCTAGCCAGCTGAGCTACACCGCCAATATATAAAAAAATGGAGCCTAGCGGGATCGAACCGCTGACCTCCTGCGTGCAAAGCAGGCGCTCTCCCAGCTGAGCTAAGGCCCCATTAATATAATCGGGAAGACAGGATTCGAACCTGCGACCCCTTGGTCCCAAACCAAGTGCTCTACCAAGCTGAGCTACTTCCCGTTTATATAATACACCCAGCAGGAGTCGAACCTGCAACCGCTTGATTCGTAGTCAAGTACTCTATCCAATTGAGCTATGGGTGCCTATTCAGTTATTTCCAAGCCTAAGCTTGAATGCCGAGGACCGGGGTCGAACCGGTACGGGTATCACTACCCGCAGGATTTTAAGTCCTGTGCGTCTGCCAATTCCGCCACCCCGGCAAGGGCCATTATTGGCTAAGCGGAAAACGGGATTCGAACCCGCGACCCCCACCTTGGCAAGGTGATGTTCTACCTCTGAACTATTTCCGCGTGGTGCCGGCTAAAGGACTTGAACCCTCGACCCTCTGATTACAAATCAGATGCTCTACCAACTGAGCTAAGCCGGCTATTAAGTTGTTAATGCGGATGAAGGGACTTGAACCCCCACGCCCTAAGGCGCCAGATCCTAAATCTGGTGCGTCTGCCAATTCCGCCACATCCGCTGGCTTTTCATTCTCTAAGACGCATTTAATAGAGAATGAGTCATACAGGGCTCGAACCTGTGACCCTCTGATTAAAGTCAGATGCTCTACCAACTGAGCTAATGACTCATGGTGGAGGTTAACGGGATCGAACCGCTGACCCTCTGCTTGTAAGGCAGATGCTCTCCCAGCTGAGCTAAACCTCCATCAAGACAACCTCACCCAGCATGGCAACGACCTACTCTCACAGGACCAAAGGTCCAACTACCATCGGCGCTAAGAAGCTTAACTGCTGTGTTCGGAATGGGAACAGGTGTGTCCTTCTTGCCATTATCACCACACTTGGGTGTTGTCTTATATTGAGTGCTTGCACACTCAAACTGAATAACCTCAAACCTAACCTCAAATCTTGTGGTTAAGACCTCGACCGATTAGTACTAGTCCGCTCCATGGATCACTCCACTTCCACTTCTAGCCTATCTACCTGATCGTCTCTCAGGGGTCTTACTTCTTTCGAATGGGAAATCTCATCTTGAAGCTGGCTTCACGCTTAGATGCTTTCAGCGCTTATCCATCCCGCACATAGCTACCCAGCGATGCCCTTGGCAGAACAACTGGTACACCAGCGGTGCGTCCATCCCGGTCCTCTCGTACTAAGGATAGCTCTTCTCAAATTTCCTACGCCCGCGACGGATAGGGACCGAACTGTCTCACGACGTTCTGAACCCAGCTCGCGTACCGCTTTAATGGGCGAACAGCCCAACCCTTGGGACCGACTTCAGCCCCAGGATGCGATGAGCCGACATCGAGGTGCCAAACCTCCCCGTCGATGTGAACTCTTGGGGGAGATAAGCCTGTTATCCCCAGGGTAGCTTTTATCCGTTGAGCGATGGCCCTTCCATACGGTACCACCGGATCACTAAGCCCGACTTTCGTCCCTGCTCGACTTGTAGGTCTCGCAGTCAAGCTCCCTTCTGCCTTTACACTCTGCGAATGATTTCCAACCATTCTGAGGGAACCTTTGGGCGCCTCCGTTACTCTTTAGGAGGCGACCGCCCCAGTCAAACTGCCCACCTGACACTGTCTCCCGTGCTGTTACACGTGGGTTAGAGGGTCCGCATCACAAGGGTAGTATCCCACCAGCGCCTCCATGTAGACTGGCGTCCACACTTCTTCAGCTCCTACCTATCCTGTACATGCCATACAAACACTCAATATCAAGCTACAGTAAAGCTCCATGGGGTCTTTCCGTCCTGTCGCGGGTAACCTGCATCTTCACAGGTACTATAATTTCACCGAGTCTCTCGTTGAGACAGTGCCCAGATCGTTACGCCTTTCGTGCGGGTCGGAACTTACCCGACAAGGAATTTCGCTACCTTAGGACCGTTATAGTTACGGCCGCCGTTTACTGGGGCTTCAATTCGTACCTTCGGATTACTCCTAAGCACTCCTCTTAACCTTCCAGCACCGGGCAGGCGTCAGCCCCTATACGTCATCTTTCGATTTTGCAGAGACCTGTGTTTTTGATAAACAGTCGCCTGGGCCTATTCACTGCGGCTGACATTTCTGTCAGCACCCCTTCTCCCGAAGTTACGGGGTCATTTTGCCGAGTTCCTTAACGAGAGTTCTCTCGCTCACCTTAGTGTTCTCCACTTGACTACCTGTGTCGGTTTGCGGTACGGGTTGTTAACAACTCACTAGAAGCTTTTCTCGGCAGTTTGATTAGCCACCTTCGCTACTTAAATTTCGCTCCAGGTCACACGTCACAGTTATAGGTATAAGCATTTAACTCATACCACCACTTCGTGCTTCTACAGACACTTCCATCCGTCTGCGTGGCGTCGCCTCCTGCGTCCCTCCATCGCTCAAACATTGTTAACAAGTACAGGAATCTCTACCTGTTGTCCATCGCCTACGCCTGTCGGCCTCGGCTTAGGTCCCGACTAACCCTGGGCGGACGAGCCTTCCCCAGGAAACCTTAGTCTATCGGTGGACGGGATTCTCACCCGTCTTTCGCTACTCATACCGGCATTCTCACTTCTAAGCGCTCCAACACTCCTTTCGGTATGCCTTCACCGCCCTTAGAACGCTCTCCTACCACTCAATCATAAGATTGAATCCACAGCTTCGGTGTACTGTTTAGCCCCGGTACATTTTCGGCGCGGAGTCACTCGACTAGTGAGCTATTACGCACTCTTTGAATGGTGGCTGCTTCTAAGCCAACATCCTAGTTGTCTATGCAACTCCACATCCTTTTCCACTTAACAGTTACTTTGGGACCTTAGCTGGTGGTCTGGGCTGTTTCCCTTTCGACTACGGATCTTATCACTCGCAGTCTGACTCCCAGAGATGAGTCCTTGGCATTCGGAGTTTATCTGGATTCGGTAAAGCGTGAGCCCCCCTAGTCCAAACAGTGCTCTACCTCCATGACTCTTACTCTGAGGCTAGCCCTAAAGCTATTTCGGAGAGAACCAGCTATCTCCAAGTTCGATTGGAATTTCTCCGCTACCCACACGTCATCCAAACACTTTTCAACGTGTCCTGGTTCGGTCCTCCAGTGCGTCTTACCGCACCTTCAACCTGCACATGGGTAGGTCACTTGGTTTCGGGTCGACGACACCTGACTTTCGCCCTTTTCAGACTCGCTTTCGCTACGGCTCCGTTTCTTCAACTTAACCTCGCCAACTATCGTCACTCGCCGGTCCATTCTACAAAAGGTACGCCATCACCCCTTAACGGGCTCTGACTACTTGTAAGCACACGGTTTCAGGTACTCTTTCACCCTCCCGGGGTGCTTTTCACCTTTCCCTCACGGTACTGGTTCACTATCGGTCACTAGGGAGTATTTAGCCTTGCCAGATGGTCCTGGCGGATTCCGACGGAATTCCACGTGTTCCGCCGTACTCAGGATACTCTTAGGTACAAATCAGTTTTCGTATACGGGGCTCTCACCCTCTTTGGCGCTGTTTCCCACCAGCTTCTACTAACTCATTTGAGTCCACGTTAGAGTCCTACAACCCCAGTGTGCATGCACACTGGTTTGGGCTCTTCCCGTTTCGCTCGCCGCTACTCAGGGAATCGATTTTTCTTTCTCTTCCTGCAGGTACTTAGATGTTTCAGTTCTCTGCGTCTACCTCACCCTCAGGTGTGACTAGCCATTACGCTAGCCGGGTTCCCCCATTCGGATATCTCTGGATCTTAGCTCACTTACAGCTCCCCAAAGCATTTCGTCGTTCGTCACGTCCTTCTTCGGCTCCTAGTGCCAAGGCATTCACCGTGCGCCCTTTGTTTCTTAACCACGATCATACTTGATGCATGATACTTTCGCGCTATTTTTTTCTTACTCTGTAATTTCTTACAGACTCGGTCAATTCTCGGTTCATTATTTTAGAAATAATGTGTTTTACCATCCATCCTGTCGGATGATAAAACGGTTTGTTTGGTTATTCAGTTTTCAATGTGCAAGTTTGAGTGTTAGCACACTCAAAACTAAACAAAGACGCAAGCTCCGTGAGGTTCCGTTACTCCTTAGAAAGGAGGTGATCCAGCCGCACCTTCCGATACGGCTACCTTGTTACGACTTCACCCCAATCATCTATCCCACCTTCGACGGCTCCCTCCTATAAGGTTAGGCCACCGGCTTCGGGTGTTACAAACTCTCGTGGTGTGACGGGCGGTGTGTACAAGACCCGGGAACGTATTCACCGCGGCGTGCTGATCCGCGATTACTAGCGATTCCGGCTTCATGTAGTCGAGTTGCAGACTACAATCCGAACTGAGAATGGCTTTAGAGATTCGCTTACCCTCGCGAGTTCGCTGCTCGTTGTACCATCCATTGTAGCACGTGTGTAGCCCAGGTCATAAGGGGCATGATGATTTGACGTCATCCCCACCTTCCTCCGGTTTGTCACCGGCAGTCTAACTAGAGTCCCCATCTTAATGCTGGCAACTAGTTATAGGGGTTGCGCTCGTTGCGGGACTTAACCCAACATCTCACGACACGAGCTGACGACAACCATGCACCACCTGTCACCGACGTTCCGAAGAAAAACTCTATCTCTAGAGCGGTCGTCGGGATGTCAAGACCTGGTAAGGTTCTTCGCGTTGCTTCGAATTAAACCACATGCTCCACCGCTTGTGCGGGTCCCCGTCAATTCCTTTGAGTTTCAGCCTTGCGGCCGTACTCCCCAGGCGGAGTGCTTATTGCGTTAACTCCAGCACTGAAGGGTGGAACCCCTCCAACACTTAGCACTCATCGTTTACGGCGTGGACTACCAGGGTATCTAATCCTGTTTGCTCCCCACGCTTTCGAGCCTCAGCGTCAGTTACAGACCAGAGAGCCGCCTTCGCCACTGGTGTTCCTCCATATATCTACGCATTTCACCGCTACACATGGAATTCCGCTCTCCTCTTCTGCACTCAAGTCTCCCAGTTTCCAATGACCCTCCACGGTTGAGCCGTGGGCTTTCACATCAGACTTAAAAGACCGCCTACACTCCCTTTACGCCCAATAAATCCGGACAACGCTCGCCACCTACGTATTACCGCGGCTGCTGGCACGTAGTTAGCCGTGGCTTTCTGGTTAGATACCGTCACACGCATAACAGTTACTCTATGCGCTGTTCTTCTCTAACAACAGAGCTTTTACGATCCGAAGACCTTCTTCACTCACGCGGCGTTGCTCCGTCAGACTTGCGTCCATTGCGGAAGATTCCCTACTGCTGCCTCCCGTAGGAGTTTGGGCCGTGTCTCAGTCCCAATGTGGCCGATCACCCTCTCAGGTCGGCTATGCATCATCGCCTTGGTAGGCCGTTACCCTACCAACTAGCTAATGCACCGCGGGTCCATCTCTTAGCGATAGCTTGCGCCACCTTTCCTCACAGAATCATGTGATTCCATGTCCTATGCGGTATTAGCAGTCGTTTCCGACTGTTATCCCCCACTATGAGGTAGGTTACCCACGTGTTACTCACCCGTTCGCCACTCACCTTGACCAAGTGCAAGCACTCGGTCGCGGTTCGTTCGACTTGCATGTATTAGGCACGCCGCCAGCGTTCGTCCTGAGCCAGGATCAAACTCTCATGAAAAAAATTTCATAAGTCTTGTCGACTCATTTCTTTACTAGCTTGTTTTTTACCCAGCTTGTCTGCTGCCGAATTGTTGGTTGTTCATCAAGTTTCCTCGATGACCCTCACATTCTTGGTGTGTCTTTGTTTAGTTTTCAATGTGCTCGCTGTCACCACGTGACAACTTCTATATATTAGCACAAGCCTCACTTCCTGTCAACAACTTTTCAGAAGTTTTTTCGAAGTTTTTGGTCAGTGCTTGTTGCTGGTAGCAACTCATATATCATATCAGTCTCAGCTATACTTGTCAAACACTTTTTAGCTCTTTTTGGAACTTTTTAAGTGAATGTTCGCTAGCTCTCAGACCTACTCTATAATATCATTACAACCGCTTCAGGTCAAGCCCTTTTTGGGGATTGGCCAGCAGCTTTTTCAGCTGTCGCTGTCGTAAGGACTCTAGTAATATACCATGGTCCACTTATGACTGTCAACCACTTTTTTTCATCTTTTTTGGTCTATTTGAGAACTTGTGTTTAAGACTCTTTGGGGCCCTCTTTGGCCACAAGATATAGTGGTAGAAACAAGACAAGCAGGGAAGTCCATCTGGATCCCTGCTTGTTTCTGCCTATTATATAGTAGAAAGTCTTATAAGCGGCTGTTCAATTCTGCAGCTAAGTCTTCAAAACCTGGCTTGCCTAAGAGGGCAAACATATTCTTCTTGTAGGCTTCTACCCCTGGTTGGTCGAATGGGTTAACCCCATTGAGGTAACCAGAAATAGCCACCGCAATTTCGAAGAAGTAGACTAAGTAACCTAAGCTGTAGGCGTCCATCGCTGGAATGCTTACGACTAAGTTAGGCACTTGGCCATCGATGTGAGCCAAGAGGGTCCCTTGGAAGGCTTTGGTGTTAACGAAGTCAACTGTTTGACCTTGTAAGTAACCTAAACCATCGGTATCAACTTCTTGTTCTGGAATGACCACGTCATGGCGAGGCGTCTCAACCTTGACAACCGTCTCGAAGATGTTACGACGGCCTTCTTGGATGTATTGACCCAAGGAGTGTAAGTCAGTAGAGAAGTTAGCACTTGATGGGTAGATGCCCTTGAAGTCTTTCCCTTCTGATTCACCGAAGAGTTGCTTCCACCATTCGTTGAAGAAGGCCATACCTGGTTCGTAGTTGACCAAGAGCTCTGTTACTTTACCTTTACGGTAGAGAATGTTACGAATCGCCGCATATTGGTAAGCTTGGTTGCTTGCTAAATCTGCTTGGCTGTATTCGGCCATAGCAGCAGCTGCCCCTTGCATCATGGCTTGGATATCGCCACCTGCAACCGCGATAGGTAAGAGACCTACTGGGGTTAAGACAGTGAAGCGTCCGCCGATTGCATCTGGGATAACGAAAGTTTGGTAACCTTCTTGGTCGGCTTCTGCCTTGAGGGCCCCACGCTTAGCGTCAGTGGTTGCGTAGATACGTTTGATGGCTTCTTCCTTACCATACTTAGCAATCAATTTTTCCTTGAGGACACGGAAACCAACGGCTGGTTCAGTAGTGGTCCCTGATTTAGAGATGACGTTGATTGAGAAGTCACGGTCGCCAATCAAGTCTAATAAGTCATGTAAATAAGTAGAAGAAATGCTGTTACCAGCAAAGACTACTTGTGGCATACCCTTGCGGCCAGCTTTCATATTATAGAAGCTATCGTTCAAGAACTCGATGGCTGCACGGGCGCCTAAGTATGAACCCCCGATCCCGATAACCACTAAGACATCAGAATCTTGACGGATTTCTCAGCAGCTGCTTGAACTTGAGCAAATTCTTCCTTATCGTATGCTTCAGGCCAAGTTACCCAACCGGTGTAGTCACTACCTGCCCCTGTACCCTCACGCAATTGGCGGTCAGCTACCGTCACGTAGTCTTGGAGTTGAGTTAGTTCGTGTTCGCCAAAGAATTTTTTGGCAGTAGAGTAATCAAATTTAATATGTGCCATTTTTTCCTACCTCTTGTCTAGCTAGTATTGGACTAGTTTATTTGATTTGTTGCTTGACTTCAAAGCGATCTTCTTCAATGGATTGAAGGGCGCTGTCAATCCACTCCGGTAACTTCTTAGCCACACTGGAAAAACCAATGTCAGGCAAGTGGCGCTTGGCACGCTTCTTGGTCCGGGCTGGATACGGCGGGGTGTTGAGCTTCATCAAGACCCGCATGGACAGGCTAATCTTCTTGGTATATTCGTCAATGTCAATGACCATGACCTTAACCTTGTCGCCTACCTTAATCTGGTTGCTGAGTTCATTCATGTAGCCATGCTTGCACTCAGAAATGTGAACCAGACCTTGTTCGGTTGGCGAGAGGCCGACGAAAACCCCATAATTTTGGATGCCTGTGATTTGGCCTTCAACGATATCGCCTATTTTAAATTCAGTCATAGGATGTCACCATCCTTGCTTATTCTAACACATCAATCGTCTCAATCACAACAGGTTCTACCGGTTTATCTTGGAGACCGGTAACAACTTTATTGATTGCAATGACGACATCCATGCCTTCTACCACATGACCGAAGACCGTGTGGCGTTGGTCCAACCAAGGTGTTCCGCCCTCTGTCGCATAGGCTGCCACGATTTCTTCAGGGAAACCCAGTTCCTGCATTTGGCCTAACATGGTGCTTGGTACATTGCTAGCTGTTACGATAAAGAATTGGCTGCCGTTAGTATTAGGCCCTGCGTTAGCCATGGAAAGGGCCCCCTTCAAGTTGTAGAGCTCTCGTGAGAACTCATCTTCGAAGCTCTCGCCATAGATGCTCTCGCCACCCATACCGGTACCGCTTGGGTCGCCCCCCTGAATCATGAAGTCTTCAATGACCCGGTGGAAAATCACGCCGTCATAGTAGCCTTGCTTAGCAAGACCAACGAAGTTAGCCACGGTCTTAGGCGCTAGCTCTGGGAAGAGGGCTACCTTGATGTCGCCGTGGTTGGTTTTAATTAAAGCATGTAAGCTGGCTTGGGCCAGATCAAGTTGTGGATATGTCATGAATCATCCTCCTATTGTTAATGGTTGAATATCATCTATATGATACACTAAATCCCGTCAGATTCAAATCAAAAGTGACCTTCTCATGATTTTTCTTGAGAATTTACGGCTTCCTACTAGTTTCAAGTCGCATTTTTTGATATTATCTAATAGATACCTGTATAAGGAGAAGGAGGGATCCCCCCACTTATGAATACCATATTGCTGACATCTCTTGTCGCGATTCTCTTCACCCAAGCTATTAAATACCCTATTGCCCTCGTGACTAGCCGTCATAAGGTCAAAGTAAATATTGTCATGACCACTGGCGGCATGCCAAGTTCCCATTCGGCCGCCGTTAGCAGCCTGATTACCAGCCTGGTGCTGGAATACGGCTTTGAATCCCCTCTGGTGGCCATTGCCACTATCTTCGGGGTCATCGTCATGTTTGACTCCATGGGCGTGCGTCGCCAGAGTGGTGAGCAGGGTCTTCTGCTCAACCTCTTAGCTAAGCGTCGCCTGCAAGACCCGGAGATTCAAGCTGACTTCCGCCGTCTGCAAGAAAGCCACGACATCGATCACTATGAAGATATGATCATCGAAAAATACCTGGGCCATCGCCCCACCGAAGTGGTGGTCGGCGTCTTAGTCGGCGTTCTAGTCGCCTTCGTCAGCCGGGCCATCTATCTCAGTCTCTAAGAAATCTGGTGCAAGGACCCTGGACTTGCCCTTTTCTTTTGCCTTAAAAACTATGATTGCATAAGGAGTCCCTACTATGTCTCAAATTTACGACATCACCATCATCGGTGGCGGGCCGGTCGGCCTCTATGCTGCCTTTTACGCCGGCATGCGCCAGGCCAAAACCAAAATCATCGAAAGCCTGGACCTACTGGGTGGCCAGCCAGCCCATCTCTACCCTGAAAAGGCCATCTACGATATTCCGGCCCACTACCAAATCAAGGGGGGCGACCTCACCCAGTCCCTGATTCAACAACTGGGCCACTTCGACACCACCATCTGTACCGGCCAGGAAGCCCGTCAACTAATCCAACATGAAGATGAGGACGGCAAGCCCTACTATGAAATTCAGACCCCGCAAGCCAGTCATTTTAGCCGCGCGGTTATTATCGCCGTAGGCAACGGGGCCTTCCGTCCTCGTAAATTGGACTTAGCTGAGGCGCCAGACTTTGAAGGGACCTCCCTTCATTATTTTGTCCGCCAACCTGAAGCCTTCCAAGACCGGGTCGTAGCCATCTGTGGTGGGGGCGACTCAGCCCTAGACTGGGCGCTAGCCATCGAACCTTATGCCAAGCAAGTCCACCTAATCCACCGCAGACCCCAGTTCCGGGCCCATGAACACAGCGTTAGCTTGCTGGAAGCTTCTAGCGTCAAGATCTGGACCCCTTATATTCCAGTTGGCCTCCATGGCCAAGACGGCCAGCTAGACCACCTGACTTTGCAAGTGCCACGCCAAGAAGAAAAGGTCGACTTAGCCGTCGATGACTTCATCGTTAGCTATGGTTTCGTCTCTTCCTTAGGCGAGATTGCCAAATGGCCCCTGAACATCAAACGTCAGACCATCGAGACCGGCAGCTGCTACCAAACCAATTTACCAGGCGTCTATGCCATCGGGGATATTGCCCAATACCAAGGCAAGACCAAGCTGATTGCGACCGGCTTTGGTGAAGCCACTACAGCGGTTAGCCACGCCATGGCCAGCCTCTATCCAGAGCGCAACAATCTACATGTCCACAGTTCCTCCCTTTTCGAGGACAAATAAAAAGACGAGGCTTAGGCCTCGTCTTTTTTATGCTTATTCAGCTACTAATTCCACTTCGATGTTGCCTTTTACTGCTTTAGTGTAAGGGCAAATGTTTTCTGTCTCTTGAACATAGCGTAAGGTTTCTTCTGGGCTCAAGCCTTCAATAGATACAAACAATTTAGCTGCTAGGTGCAAGCTGCTAGTATCTGGTAGGTCGCCTAAGAGCACTACTTCAGCGCGCACTTGGCGTTGACGGTCGCCTAAGCCATCACGTTGTAATGGGAAGGACAAAGCCCCATTGAAGCAGGCAGACAAACCAGCTGCGAAGAGTTCTTCTGGGTTGGTGTAGCCTTCTTTTTTAGCCATGCTAGTCTTAAGGTTTAAGTCCCCTGTTACGGATTTAACTTCGCCATCACGGCCACCTGTGTTCACGACAGTTGATAATGAAATTTTTTTGCTCATTCTTACTTCCTCCTCAGTTAGGTTAAGCTCATTATAACATAAGCTTATGCTAAGCGTATTCAAAATGCTCGCGGTGCGAAGAATTTGGCAAAAAGCCAGGACCACAAACCATAGAGGGCCAGAATAAGTGCCGTCAGCCCCAAGAAATAAGACTGGGGCAGAATCCAGATGACGGGGTCCAGACGCGGATCGAAGAGCCAGAGCTCATTGGCGAAGAAAAGCCGGTGGAAGGCTACAAAGGCTTGGTCAAAGAAGAGCAACATCCCCAGAGCTAGCAGGGCAAGGCCCCACTGGCCTTGCTTAAGTGCCTGCCAATAGGACCAGGAGTTGAATTGCCCTTGACGGGCCCAGCGCCAGATAAGGACATTGAGCAGGAGAGCTAACAAGACCAGGCCGATTATAAGAGTCCGAACCTCAGCAAAGTGCTGGCGCCCTCCGGCTGAACTGGCAAAATGTGCTAGTTCTAGGCTAGGCCGCCAGACTTGCCAGAGATAGGTCCAGATGCGCATAAAGTCATCATAGATAGCTGACTTTGACAGACCCGCAATGTGGGGAATCCAATCTACTTGCAAATAGACCCCATAGAGCAGGGGCGCCAGGAGAATGGTCCCCAAGGCAGCATTGGCCAGGCCACCCAAGAGACTGACTCCCGCCCGAATCCAGGTCCGTATTTGATCCATGACTAGAGCTCCCAAGTGGAGAGGTCTGGCCGGACATAGGTTGGTTGCACTGGCACGGACTTGAGGTCTTCTTCTTGAGTGAAGCCTGTTAAGACGAGCAGGGTATCCATACCGGCATTAATCCCCACCTTGATGTCGGTCTCGTAATTATCCCCAATCATGAGGACTTGATCCTTGGTCAAGCCCAGGGTATGGAGACCACCCTCCAGAATAGGACTGAAAGGTTTGCCCATCACGACCGGTTCTACCTGACTGGCGTACTGAATAAAGGAAGTCAAGGCTCCTGAGCTTGGCATCATGCCCCGTTCAGTTGGGATGTTACTGTCGGTATTGGTCACCAAGAAGGCCGCACCATTCCGAATAGCTAGGACCGCAATGGACAGGGCTTCATAGGTGGTCTGACGGTCCAAGGCTTGGACCACCACTTGGGCCGACTCATCTTCCACTAGCGTGAAGCCGGCTGCCGCTACCTGTTCCTTAAGGGGTGCTTCGCCTACTACATAGACCGTTTGCCCCTCATGATGGGCTTGCAGATAGTCAATAATGGCCATGGCGGAGGTATAGACATGCTTCTCGGTCACAGGCAATTCATACTGGGTGCTGAGGGCCTGAGCCACTTGAGCTGCCGAGCGCGTCGCATTATTGGTAATGAAGAGGAAGGGGATGTCTTGCGCCACTAACTTCTTTAATGAAGGCTTCGGCCGTCGGAATACGATTCTTGCCGAAGTAGACCGTTCCATCTAAATCAATCAAATAACCTGCGTAGTCTTTCATAGGGACCTCCTAAGGGTTGGTTTTGTTCTTTTGCTTGATAACAAAATTATTCTTACGTTGCTTGGCAGCAGCTGGCGCCTGCTTAGGAGCGGCTTGATCGCCAGCCGCTGGACGGCGGTTGCGTTTCTTGAAGGCTTCTTGCCGCCCTTGGCAGGCGCGTCCACCTTGTTGCCCTTGAAGCGGTTAGGATCCTCCTTGACTTGGATCTTAGCTAACTGCTTGGTTTCGCCAACCTTTTTCTCGATTGGGGCCGGCTTGGTCTTGGCCTTGTCTTTGAGTTTGGCGTATTTAGCCACTTCCCGCTCCTTAGCTAGGACGAAGTAACGGCAGCCAAAGTTACAGTATTCATTGAGGTAGTCTTCTAGGAAATCAATGGTTTGATCCTTAGGCACCTTGGCCTGGCCGATTTGATAGAAGCCTCGTAGGCGTAACTGTTCAAAGCCCCAGTCCCCGACAATGAAGTCGAACTTCTCGAAGTATTCTTGGTAGCGATTCTCGAAGGCTAGCAAGTCGAAGCCCTCACGGTAGTTGAGGACCAACTGATAAGGTTCCTCCTTAATCAGCAGATGGTCTTCGTTAATTTGGCGAATTTGCTTGTCTTCTTGGACTTGGTCCTGACTAACGTCGGTCAGGATGGAGTCGATTTGATAGGATATATTATTATCGCGTTGGGTCATGCCTTTAGCTCCTTTACTTCTATGTCTCGTTCCTTCCTATTATAGCAAATTCTGGCCCTGCAAGCTATGGAATTCTCTGGGACTGCTAGCGCGACAAAAAAGCCCGCTCATTCAGCTTATGGCGGACTGAATGAACGGACCTATCTTAAGGAAGCAGAAGTTGGGATTATTTGGCTTGGACTTCTACCTGATAAACAGCCGCTTGGACCTGTTCAGGGGTGACACCTGGCACCGCCAGTTTGAAGGTTTCTTTGTCGGATGCGGCGAAGTCAGCTAATTTGGCTACGGCAGTCGCCATGTCCTCTTGAACCTCTAGCTGTTGCCAAGAGTAGATGAAGCCATTGTCCTTGCAGTAGTCGATGAGTTTTTGGGTCTCACCCTCTTCACCCATGGCTGCCAACATTACCAGCAGCCCATAAGCCACCTTGACCCCATGTTCAATGGTATGGGTTTCGGCAAATTGTGATAGAGCGTTGTGGACAGCGTGAGCCCCCGACATACGGCCATATTCACAGGCAAAGCACCCTACGGCAGCAGCCACGTTGAAGACCGTGTCAACCACGCGCTTGAAGGTGTCGTTCACTACGCCCAAGGCATGAGTGGCTAAGGCAGCGTGGGTATCGCGAAGCAGAATATCCTTGGTTACCTTGGCAGCAGCCAAACCTAATTCTACATTGGCTTCTAGCGCCCCAGTCAAATGACGGGTGATACTTTCGGCTTCATACCACTTGGCTACCGTATCACAGATACCCCCTTCGAAGTAGCGTCTAGGCGACTCAACTAGGAGATCTAAGTCCACCACGCAGGCATAAGGGGTACGTTTGAAGTAGGCCACGTCATTGAAGACTCCATTAGGATGGTAGACAGCCGCAACAGGAGTGGTTGGCGCACAGGTCCCCACGATTGTCGGCACGGTCACCACTTCACAGTGGAGGCGGTCAGCCGTTCCCTTGGCAGTGTCACAAAGCTTACCCCCACCGACAGCCACAATCACATCGGCATCGGCTGCTAACTTAGCCAAGCGGTCCATATCTTCATAGCTGGCTGTGTGATCATAACGTAAGACTGGCACACCTTCTAGAGGCTGAGGTAAGTGCTTAAGAAAGGCAGCGTAAGATTTCTCCCCGGTAATAATGTAGGGACGCTCGAAGTTCTTTAAAATGCCTGCTAAAGAAGCCAAAGCTCCTTTTTCACTGATATATTGTCCGGGTGTACTACGTACGACTTGTACAAATTCCATAAGCGTCCTCCTTATCACTTAGATATAGCTAAGTGAATGATTAAAGTTTTATTAGAAAATACTCTAACACACTTATTTTTCTAATACAAGACCTGGCCGGCAGAAATTTGTGTCACTTTCTGAAAACAATCGGAAATTTCATGAAAAAAAGCGCCAAGTTATCAGCCTGGCGCCAGTTTATGTTAGCTTAATGGCCCAGCTTAGGGAGCCATTCAAAGATGAGGAAAATGAGAAGTAGGGCCTGAAGCACTAACATAAGAGGGACCCCCAGGGCGAAAGGCCACTTATGGGTTTTGTGACGCCAAATCTGCATGGCCAGGAGAGCACCCAGGGCTCCGCCTATGGCAGCTAGGCCTAGTAGGCGGGCTTCCGGCACTCGCCAGCGGTGGGCCACAGCCTGATTCTTGTCCCAGATATAGACAGCGGCTGTCAGCAGATTAACCAGGACAAGATAGAGCCAAATATAGGTCATCATGGTCGCTGCTTCCATTCTGCCAGGAAGTCAGCCAAATTACGCTCGTGTTGGTACTTGATGGCTGCCTGAATATCCTTCTCGATGATGGCCTTGCTTAAATCCAAGCCATTGATGGCCGCAATGGCCACAGCATAATGAATCAGGTCCGCCAGCTCAGTCACCAGTTCCTGGTCGGTATCCTGACCCTTGCCTTGCTTGCGACCGGCACGAATATTGAGTAGTTCGGCTATTTCGCCCATTTCCTCTACTAGCTTAATGAAGAGGCCCTGTTCCTGACCCCAGTCACCATAATGTTCCGCTAGATAGGCCTCTAAGGCCGCTAAATTCAAATCTGTCATTCCCGTCTCCTCCTATGGGTGCAAGCACCTCACTTGCCCAGTCTCAGTCACCATGCTACCATAAAAATAAGAATCTGTTAAGGAGGACCCACATGCAAGCACTCCAAGCCCATGAAGACTTGGCCCAACTCAAGGCCCAGTCTCAGCTCCTCATTCTCCAATTCGCTAGACCTCAATGTGCGCCCTGCGCTAGCTTAGCCATGAGACTGGATGAATGGGCTCAAAGTCATCCCCAGGCTACCCTACGCTACATCGACATAAGCCAGTGGCCCCAAGTAGCCGCCCAGGAACAAATCCTCTCCGCGCCTACCCTATAAGTCTACATTGACGGGCGCCGCTACCTGCAAGAAGCTGGCTATTTAGCCTGGACCTCTTACTAGACAAGCTGGATCACTACTGGGAATTACGCCAAAATAGACCATAAAATAAGAAAAGAAAAAGGCCATGACATGGCCTCTTTTTTATGCAGTGAGAAATTTGCTGGCTAGCTTATGGACCACTTCTAGCCCCACCCTTACAGCTCATCTAGTATTGACAGACACTTTCATTTATTTTGACCGCATCCTATCAAGGCGATCAAACTAAACTTAGACTTGAGCTGGATGCTGGGCGATAAAGTCACAGAGGGCCGTCACCTGCTCTGGTCGCGTAGACCAAGCCGTTGTCAGACGGGCCACGACATAATCTTCAGCCAGTTCCCAGGTCGCATATTGGACCTTGTCCGACCAGACAGACGCTAGCGTCTTAGGTAGGCAGACAAAGACCTGGTTGGTCACCGAGCGATTGACTAGCTCATAGCCATTGGCAACTAGGCAGTCTTGAATAGTCTGAGCAGCTGCCACCGCCTGGCGACCGATGACCTGGTAGAGGCCATCCTCAAACAGCACCTCGAATTGGGCCCCTAGGACTCGTCCTTTGGCTAGGACCGCGCCCCCCTGCTTCATGACAGTGAAGAAGTGTGGCAGCAGGCTTGGGTTGGAAATCACCACGGCCTCCCCTAGCAGGGTCCCACACTTGGTCCCGCCAATATAGAAGACATCCGTCAAACGCGCTAAATCAGCCAAGCTAACATCGTTACTTGGGCTTCCCAGGGCATAGGCCAGTCGCGCCCCATCAATAAAGAGAGGGAGCTGGTGCTGGCGACAAACCTCGGACAAGGCCTCCAATTCTGCCAAACTGTAGAGGGTGCCTAGCTCGGTTGGTTGCGACACATAGACCATGCCGGGATAGACGGAATGAACATGGTTGGCATCCCCATAGAAAGTCGTCACCCAGTCCTCAACCGCTTGGGCGGTCAATTTACCTTCATGGCCAGGCAGAGGCAATACCTTGTGGCCCCCTAGTTCAATCGCGCCCGCTTCATGGACATTAATATGGCCCGTGTCCGGCGCCAGGACTCCTTGGTGGGGCCGCAAGAGAGCCCGAATCACGGTCGCATTGGTCTGGGTTCCCCCTACAAAGAAATGGACCGTGGCATGCGGGCAGTCACAAGCCTGACGAATCAAGTCATAGGCCCGCTCACTGTGACGATCACTGCCGTAACCCGCAGCCGGCTGGCGGTTGACTTCTATCAAGCGCTCTAAGACCCGCTCATGCGCTCCCTCTAAATAATCAGATCCAAAATTCAAATAGTCTTCGGTCATCCTAATCAATCCCCTAATTTAATCAATATTGTCCTGCTGGATTTATTATATACCCTCTTCTCTCTAGCGCGCAAACCGCAGTGCGGTAGAGAGAAAGCTAATGACTCAATATAGATGCTTAAGCTTAAGATACAAAAAGCCCTACTTTCTGAAGTAGGGGCTTGGGACTATAAGATATTTTCCTGCCAGATTAAATTATGGCCCTCATCAAAGTTCCGTAAAATAGCTAAGTCATCTGGGCTCAAAGTCAAGTCTAGGCTGTCAAAATTCTCCTTCATTTGGCTAGGGTTGACCGTTCTCGGAATGACAATCACGCCTTCTTGCATCAAAAAGGCTAGGAGGACTTGGGCTACGCTTTTACCATAACGGCGCGCCATAGCGGCAACAGCCGGATGTTGGAAGATTTCCCGGCGACCTTCAGCAAAGGGCGCCCAACCTTCAAACTGAATGCCTACCTGCTGGGTGTAAGCCCGCATAATACCTTGTTGGTGGAAGAGATGGCACTCATTCTGCAAGACAGCCGGGCGAACGCGGCAAGCAGATAAGACGGTCTCAATTTCCTTACGTCCAAAATTGGAAATACCAATGGCGCGCACATAGCCCTTTGAAACGGCCTCTTCCATGGCCCGATAGGTCCCCATATAATCAGGCACTATCCAATGAATGAGCATGAGGTCCAGATAATCTAGTTGCATCTTATCGAGCGCTTGCTTAATGGCCTGCTTAGTAGCCAAATAGCCGGAACTATTGACCTTGCTCGTTATAAAAAAATCTTGGCGCGGAAGTCCCGATTGCCTGACGGCTTGCCCGACTCCCTGTTCATTTCCATAGTAATAGGCTGTATCAAAGAGTCGATAGCCGATCTCAATGGCTTGGCTCGCAACCTTAGCCGTCTCCAAAACTGGTACCTGGTAGAATCCCATACCTAAGACAGGCATTTGTTGACCTGTATAAAGTTGACAGTAACGCATCATTAGCCCTTCTTTCATCCTCATTCGAACGGTTCCCTATTCCTTAAGTGATGGCAATCAAGAAATGTTGAGTGTAAGCGTTTTTCTCCAATTATATTTTACCGGCCCTTTTCAGGCCTGTCAACCTCTTCCGACCGTATCTGTTATATGAGAGTCTTTCTAGAAGGGGCTTTAGTTGGGTGATATTGATGCCCCTAAGAAAACAAAAAACTATGACAGAAGCTAAGTTCTATCATAGTTTGTTTCGTCTTGCCACCAATCCAACTGCCACTGGCGTTCCTTTTGAACGACTGCCAGGTCATCTCGATAGGCTAGGTTAATAAGTTTAATCGCATAATCACTGGCAACCATGGCGTGCTCCTTCATATGGGAGGTCGCCACCGCATGGCCGATGACCCGCAAAAGGGCTTGTTCTAGAGGATTCTCGGCTTGCTTGGCCAGGGCATGTATCTTGAAACCCGCCTGTCTGACATCGTGCATACGGGTCTGGCCGGCCAAACAAGCTTGGCTGACCGCCCAGCCTGCCTCAATATCAGGCTCCTGCCCTACCTTAGAGCCAGTCAATTCAATCAGATGCTCTACCAAATCCCGGCCGAAGCGGGCACAAGTCTCTTGACTAGCGACTTGGTAGTAGGAATCTAACTGGTTTCTCAAATCATCGCTGTCTAGCAACTTAATTTTCCGTCTGGTCATAGCCTTGCGCCTCCTTATAGACTTCTTAGCCCTAGTATACACCAAGCCCTAGCTGAGTCAAACAAAGCCAGTTGCCACACATTCCCATAAAAAAGGGGCCGGACTTCAGAAATCCGACCTCTTTTATTGGCTTAAGGTAAAATGGCAATAGCGCGCACAGGCGAACCAGTGGCTTGCTCCCAATGTGGGAAGCTGACACTGATCAAGGCACCAGTGGCTGGCACTTGGTCCAAATTATTCAAGACTTCTACTTGGTAGATATCTTGCTCCAAGAGATAGTATTCGTTCACTAGGCCATGCTCCGCTGCTGGAATACCCGCATCGGTGTCAAAGGTCTCATGGCCCACTGCCTTGACTTGGCGTTCCTTAATCAGAAATTCCAAGGCCTCGCGACTCCAACCTGGACTCTGCTGAACGCCAGCTTCATCTAGGTTACGCATAGCATCCTGGCTTGGCCAACGCTTAGACCAGTCAGTCCGGAAGGCTACAAAACTGCCAGGAAGAATTTGACCATGTTCAGCTTCAAAATCCAAGATATCTTGCTTGGTCAGGATATAGTTAGGATTCTCCGCCACTTGGGCTGACTTGTCAATGACATAGAGAGGTAGGAGCAAATCCTTGAGCTCAATCTGATCTAGCCAGCGGCCGCCTGCCACGAAGTGGATTGGGGCATCAATGTGGGTCCCGTATTGGCCCACTACCGAGATTTTCTGAACGTGGAAACCATCCTTAAGGGTGAAGAGGTCTTCCTTCTCTAGGGCTGGTAGAGCTGGGAAGTGAGGGCTGGACTCATTAATGACATGGCTAAGGTCAACCCATTTTTTGGACTTGAGTGTTTCATAGAGTGAAAGTAAATCTGACATCTTGTCTCCTCCTAACTAAGAGCTAATGATTACTGTAAAGGCAGTATATCAAAGTTAACTGAGGCAAAACAAGATAGAAAGCCTTATTCCCTTAGACTATTTTGCTAGAACACGATATAACTATTAGCTATATCTTGCACCCTAAACTGAGCCCGCGTCCTACTAATCCACGCCTTCTATCTATTGCCAGAGTCTTCCCCCTTATCGGTCTGTCCTTGACAAATTTCATGACAGGGACTAGACTGAGGCAAAGTAACAGATTCCCTTCTAGTAGAAAGGTCAGCCTATGATTGATATCCATTTAATTACTCCTGAGCGCCAAGCCGCTCTTCAACTCCCCAATGAAGATTTTCCCCTTATCGGCCAACTCCTGCCTTCTTACAAGGAAGGGGTCTGGTCCTACCAAGAACGGCTACTGGCCGACCATGACATCAGCCTCATGCGCTTTCCAGATGAGACTTATGACCTCCAGCAGATCAACCAAGCTGGCTTTGCCCTAGGTGCCTTCGACAAGGAGACTTGCCTTGGTCTGGCCATCTTCCAGGATGGCTTCTTTGCCTATAGCTACCTAGCTGACCTCAAGGTCGCCAGTGCCTACCGTGGGCAAGGCATTGCTAACCAATTGCTAGACCGAGGACGCCAAATCGCCAAGGAACGTGGCTCGCGTGGAATTTATACCATTGGCCAAGATAATAACCTGATTGCTTGTCGCTTCTATCTTGCTTATGGCTTCCAGATAGGCGGCTTAGACACCCGAGTCTATACGGGGACGGCTCAAGAAGGTAAAGCTGATATTTATTTCTATCTAGATCATTAAAAAAGAGGCCCTAGGCCTCTTTTTCTTGTCTTAATTGATGGTCCCGACTAAAGTCACTGACCTCACTATGGTCATAGGACTAGTTGTTAGACCACCTTACTTATCCTTACTCAATTGGCTTAAAATCCCCTTGAGATTGCCTACTTGCTGGCCGATGGCCGTCTCTAGGTCTTGGTCGCGTTCTAAGGGGAAGTAGAGGGCGCCGACTAAGACAGAATCATCTTCTTTACCCGTATCCTCTAAGCGGTAGAGGACTAGGCAGGCCATGCCTTGGTTAGCTCCACTTCATAGCGAGCTTGGAATTGTTTGCCGTCTATCTCAAGCTTATCTTGGAAGAGGGCATCTTCCCGGTCCGATTCAATCCGTTCCTGCAGCTCCTTCTCGGTAATCAACTTGCCACCTTTGAGGGGCGAAGTCGCATAGGCCTCTAAGGTATAGAGATTGACATAGCCCTTCATACCAGGCGTCATGATACGATAACCTACATCCCGACGGTCGTCCTTAGTTAAGGATGGATGCAATTTCCAGTCCTCAGGTATCTTGTAAGGACGTTCGGTTGGCTTAGGGGGCTCCTTGCCATCCACGGCCTCATACATCCAGTTCTTGGATGATTCGAAAATCTTATCTTGGCCCTTGTCAATAGCACTTGGCTCCACCTTCAAGAGGGTCTTGAAGAAGGCCTCTTCCTGCTCCTTGTTTTCTAACTCCTTGCTAGACTCTGAAAGAGCGGAACTGGACTCTTGGCTATCGTCCGATTCGTTAGCCCAGGCTACTTGAGGGGCCAATAAGAAGCTAGTGGCAGTTGCTAGACTGGCTAAGACTAGATGTAATTTTTTCATGTTTTACCTCCTTGGGTGACCGATGGTAAGGGGAGTCACCTTGGTTACTGGAGTACCTAGCCCTAGTGTAACCTATTTAAGCTCGTCAGGCAAGGAAAGGCCTATTTAGCCAGACCTGCTGCCACCAAGGCTAGAAGCCAGAGATGTAGCGGATAGAAGGCATAGAAGAAGTAGCGGTTGAAGGCTGATTGCTTACCTCTTTGACCATTGTAGAGGGCTAAGAGTGGCAAGACGCTAATGAAAAGCCAGTCAGAGTTGTAGAGCAGCATGGTGAGGGTCTCCTGCCAGCTATCGTAGGTGGAGTAAGAGAGAGCAAAGAGAATCAAGGCTAGCCCCAGATAAAGCCAGTTCCGTAGCCCCTGGCGCTGACGGCAGCAGTAAGTAATCAAGATAAAGGGTAGCACCACCATGCCCCCTTCTGTCAGCAAGAGGCCGACTAAGAAGAGCAAGCCGGCACCTGCCCAACGGAGGCGTTTGGCTTGTGTCGTCAGGCTTTGACGGGGGAAGGCCAATGCCAGCATGCTCACTCCTAGGGCTAGGGTCAGGAAGATATTATTGCTGATATGGACACCGCGCTCAGCCAAGAGGCTGTTAAGCAACCAGTTGCCGGCCGTCATGATGGCAGCAGCACCCCATAGTCGGACTTGATAGCGACGCAGATTGCGGCTATGGAGGAAGCCCTCTACAGCCAAATAGGCAAAGCCCGCGGCCACACAGCGTGTCACCGCATGGAAGATAGCCTCCCAGACTGGCGGCACCAGGCCAGGCACATGGGGCAGATGGTCCAATACCATCAGGGCCGCTAGCAGGTATTTGATTTGATTGGCATTTAATTTCTTCATGGGAATGCTCCTTTAAGTTTTCTTAGCTTAAGTTTAGACCCAAAAAGCCCGGCTAACCATAAGCTGAGCTTACAGTTAGCCGGGTTATCTTACATTATTGAAAGTTTAGCCTTGTTAATCTAAATTACGCAAGAGTCGCTGGATGACCCAGGACTTAAGCATGAGGTTCAAGATAAAGCTTGGCAGCAAGGATAGGAGAAAGGCCAAAATCCCCAAACGAGCCACAAAGGATGAGAGCAAGACGGGTTGCCAGTAGAGCCCCCAAACTAGGGGCACCAGGCCAAAGAGATAGCCTAACAACAAAAGGCCATTGACCAGATAAGGCCGCTGGCGTCCCGGTAAGGCCCCATTAAAACGCAGGGTTTGGTCACGAAAATCGCTTAAGATGGCACGCTGAGTGGCCTGGTCTGGCGCTGGCACTGACTTGACTTGGCTTCTGAGATGACTTGACGCGGCTTCATATACTAGCGCTAACAAGATTCCCAAGAGCAGAGGTAAGGCCACTGCCCCCAGGCTACCTAGATCGCTATCCGGATAGTGCGGCTGACGCCCCGCATCATAACCTAGCCAGCGAATGAGGCGCCCGGCTAGCAAGGGTAAGATGACCAAGCCTAGGGACCACAGGGTCCAGGCCACACGCCGGCTTAGGTCAGTGGGACTTTCCTTTTTCCAAGTCAGCTGACCACTAGAGAGGTCGTACTCAGCTAGCAAGCGACGGTCTGCTTCCTTCTGGCTGTGACGCAGATAGGCACCATAAAAGACTAGTTTTCTATAGGGGAGCCACATTCCTTACTACCTCCGCTTCCTGGGCTTTTCTTCCTCTCTATTCTAGCCACATTGGCCATCAAAAACAAGACCTGAGGCCTGAGGAAACGGCTGATTTCAATAAAAAAACACCCCCTCGTCAGGGGGTGCCATATGTCTGTCTATTGCGTTGCTCCTAGCTAACCGTTAGAGGAGAGCGCTAATAGATTAGGCATTTTCTTTTTTCTTGATCAAGATTAAGCTCATCCCACCAAGCATAGCGACGAGACCTACCGCAAACAAGGCAGCATCACTCGTTGCCCCAGTGTTTGGTAGTTGCGCGTTGTCCGCTGGGCCATTGGCTGGCTTAGCTTCCAAAGCAAGTGCGGATTCTTCTGCTGGTAGTTGGCTGCTAGCAGGGTCTTCTGAGATAATCAGTTCTGGTAATTCAGACTGAATGTCAGCTTGCCCGCTATTGAATTGGTCGCCTTTGGATTCTGAGAAGAATGATGAGGACTCGGACTCCGAACTTGTCGATTCACTCATGCTAGATGCTGACTCAGATTCGCTGGCTTGTGACTGGCTAGAAGATGCCACTGATGAGGATTCAGACTCCGAACTTGTCGATTCGCTCATGCTGGACGCTTGGCTAGCTTCACTTGATTGAGACTCGGATTGAGCTTGGCTAGAAGATGTCACTGATGAGGATTCAGACTCCGAACTTGTCGATTCGCTCATGCTGGACGCTTGACTAGCTTCACTCGATGAAGCTTCTTGTGAAGAGCTGGAAACTTCTTGTGATGAGGACTCGGACTCCGAACTTGTCGATTCACTCATACTTGAAGCTTCACTCGATTCACTTGAAGATTCTTGAGAAGAACTTGATTCTGGGTCAGTTGGGGTCTCATTGCCACCCACTTTGGTACCTACGCGGATGATTTCTTTGACCATGGCTTTGACCACAGATTCAGTTGTATTGCTGACTAATTCGCCAGTCGCCTTGTTGGCTAGGGCGTAAGTCGTCAGCTTAAGGATTTGACCGTTGACACCGGCTTGCAAGACTTCACGTTTGCCCGCTTCTAAGGTGTCATCTTTCTGCTCCTCTGTTTCGTAAGGAACATCTACATATTCCTTATCAGGACGCGTCCCAACTTTAATTAAGCCATTTTGGACTTGGGTCGCTACCTTGGTGACAGTATCTACCACCACTTTTGAAATCACAGGTTGCTCAAACAATTCCTCATAGAGTTTAGCGAAATAAGGTTCCGCTTGATCCATTGGGGTGAAGCCCTGTGCATCCCAGACTAGGGAGCCATTGACGGTCTTATAGCGAGGATATTCCCAATTAAATATCTTCTTAGCCGCATAGCGACCCATGAACTCAGCGAAGGCTTCCTCAATGTTCTTGGTGTAGTATTCGCTGTAGTCTGGCTTGTCTTTGAAGGCTGAATTGAAGACTCCTTCAAATTCCTGGGTATTTCTAAAACCTAGGACATTACTACGAGAATCGCGGTAAGTCGCAGGATAAGCATATTCCACCGCCCCGAAAATCCCGGCGTTAGCGTCGATGATATGGGCGATTTCATGCAAGAGTGTGGCAATCATGGCTGTGGCTGGTTGATCCACTGGGTAGCCATAACTTGACGTGTAGTACAAGAGATCAATATTGCCGGTCGCATAGTAAGCCAAACCAATGGCATCATTGGTCTTAGCCGCACTTGGCAATTTCTTATCTGACACGCGTAAGTAGACTAAGTTCTTCCGATATTCAAACGGAATTTTCTTAATGGTTGCCTCAAACTCATCCCGGACACTCTGAGGAATGTCTCCCTCATAATGCACGTTGAGGTTGTCGCTACCGTTGAGGTAGTTATAACGTTGAGTCATACCTGTATAAGCAATCTTAGCCCAGTCAATCATGCCTTGTTGGCGCTCGTCCAACTTACCTAAGGCCTTAAGATGCTCAGCCGCTAATTCTAAGCGCTGATAGTTGGCCTTAACGTCCGCATAGAGTGCATCGGTCATAGTGTTCTTAGCATGGTAGCGTCGAACTGCATCCTTCTGCGTAATCAAATTCTGTTTATCCAAAGGAATCAAGCGTTCGACATGACGCCCACTGGATACTTCGATTAAGTAAGCGAAGGTTTTCTCTAACATGACCTTATAGAGGTCTTCATCACGGCTAAAGTCAATATCTTCCCAATTGCTGGTCCCCATTGCTCGCGCCTGGTATCGGATGCTACGAATATTAGGGTTATTAGGGTCTAACATTTCAGTCGCTAGTGTATAACCCTGATAGACACCATCTGTTGGCTTAAGCAAGGTTGCATCAGACTGTACTAACTCTCTCACGCCGGTGCCTTGATCAAGATGCTGTGTGCTTGGCACTGGTACGAAGAGTTTGTTGATGACAATCTTATCACTTGGCAGCGCCTGAGAGCTGTCCACAGAATAAAGTTTCTCATCAGTGTACATATATTTGTCTGACCGCAAAGCGTCTTCCACGCCTGGCCCTAAATCAACGGCCGGTGCTTTTACTACCTTGTAAGTAGTCGTGGTTGTGACGCCACCATCAACTGGCTTTTCAACGACATCCTCTAAGCCTGCATCCATCTCTGAGTCAGCAATATATTCGATGCTGGCCGACTCCGTGATTTCATGCTCGACTTTGGGATCAGGAGCCCTAAGATTAGGTCCTGTATGTTCAGATGACTCAGCTGGCTGGTCGTCTTCAGCAAGGTTACCCCCGCCATAGTCGCCGGCTGCTTCTTCCGCTAGGTTACCCACAGCAGGAGAAGTCTGCGCTGCACTTGAAGGCGCTGCTTGTGATGATTCTGCTGGTGAAGATATCGCAGGCACCTGACTTGCTAGCGGATTACCGGATTCAAGACGCGTAGCTGCCTCATCAGCTACAGGTGCTTCTTGACGGTGCTCTACACTGGCAACTTCATGACTTGCCTGAAGAACCGCTGGGTCTTCATTCGCAAACACTGCCGGGGATGGTAGCACACTACCCAGCAAGAGTGCTACAATCACAAGTCGATGTATGGTGCCAAGTCGCTTAGCCATCGATCGATCCTTCTTGTTTGATATAAACATGTATCGATTGTTCCCTCCTGTTTCCGTTTTTGATCGGATCCTTAACATAAAATGTCACATGCACATAAAATCGCATCCTAATTTAGTCTGCAAATAACATTCTATCTAAAGACCCAACTTCTAGTTTACCACAGGAACTGAGGCAGCCACAATATAAGATGTGAATTTTTTTAGAACATTTTATGGCCCCACCCCTCAGAAATCGCGTCACAATAGGAAAAGGACCTAGTCCTGTCAACGACAGAACTAAGTCCTAAGACTAGTCGATTTAAGGGTGACTCTCCAAGTAGGGAGAGTAAAGGACTAGATTAGAAAAATTTCTTAAAGACCGAAGTCACCCAAGAAACTACCGCGAAGAAACCTGTCACCAACCAGTTGGTTGCATTTGAGATAACATTGCTAAATTCTGATTTTTTAGCTGGTTTCTGAGCTGGCTTCTCAGCTGGTTTCAGCCGGCTTCTCTTGAGATGCGCTCGAAGAGGATTCAGAGGAAGCTTGGCTGCTTGAAGATTCTTCCGGGATAGACAATTCTGGCAACTCAGACGCTACTGCTGCTGCCCCATTATTGAATTGGTCGCCTTTGGCTTCTGAGAATGGTGGCTTAGTCCCTACCAGAATGATTTCCTTAACCATTGGCTTAACAACGGTTCTGGTCACCTCGTTAGTCATTTCGCCTGTCTCCGTATTGACAAGTTTGTAAGTTGTCAGCTTACGGACTTGACCATTAACACCTGCTTGCAAGACTTGACGTTGGCCTTGTTCTAAGGTGTTATCCAAGCGTTCTTCTGTCACGTAATCTAAGTCTTCGAATTCCTCCTCAGGACGAACCCCAACCTTGATTAAGCCGTGCTTAAGTTCTTTTTCTTCCGTGGTGATGGTGTCTACTACAATCTTGGAACGAACAGCTGGCTCGAACAATTGATGGTAGAGATTAGCAAAATAAGGTTCTAACTTGTCCATTGGGCTAAAGCCTTTTGGATCCAAGACCAATTCACCATCAACAATTTTATATCGAGAGTACTCCCAATTAAATACCTTCTTAGCTACATAAACCGCAAAAAATTCAGCAAAGGCTTCTACAGTACTTTCAGTATAATGATCTGGATAAGCCTTTTGGTCCTTAACATAGGCATTATAGAGAGCCTCAAATTCTTGGGTATGACTAAAGCCTACGATGTTGTAGCGGGAATTAACATAATCCCATACATTTCATATTCTGAGGAACCGAATATCCCCGCATTATAATCAACTAAATGACCTATTTCATGTAAGAGAGTCTTCAACATATACCATTCTGGTTGAGACAATTCTTTCCCATTAAATGTCGTAATGTAGCGTAGATTGATGTGACCAGTAGGAGGATATGCACTACCAACAGCATCTTCACGTACACTTGGTAATTGTTGATCTGTCACAACTGTATAGACCATATTCTTTCGATATTCGAACGGAATATCCTTAACCAGTGACTCGAATGCCTCACGCGTCTCTTGAGGAACCTCCCCATGATAGTGGAAGCTGAAAGTATCATAGCCGTTAACGTAGTTATAACGTCGGCCGAGCAATTTGTAGGACAACTCCCCCCAGGAAGCCATCCATTTTTGTAAGGCATCGGTTTTACCCATGGCTTCCAGCTTCTCTGAAGCTAATTGCAAACGTTGATAGTTGGCTTTGACATCGGCATAGAGGGCATCTGACATGGTGTTTTTAGCAAAGTAGCGACGAACCGCATCCTCTCGCGTTACCAAGTTATTCTCTCTTAGAGGAATGAGACGTTCAACATGTGCCCCACTGGTTACCCCAATAAGATATTTGAAGCTTTTCTCCAACATTACCTTGTATAGGTCTTCGTCACGACTGAAATCAACTTCTTCCCATTTATCAGTTCCCGTAACTTTTGTCCGATACTTAATAGTTCTAATAGCTGGGTTATTTGGGTCCAACATGTCAGTCGTTAGGGTGTAGCCCTTATAGGTACCTTCTGTCGGCTTAATTAAGGTTGTATCGGACTGTGCCAATTCTCTGACACCAGTGCTTTGCCCTAATTTCTGAGTGGCAGGCACTGATACGAAGAGCTTGTCGATTACAATTTGTTCACTTGGTGTCTTTTGTGAGTAATCTACCGAGTAGATTTTCTCATCAGAGTACATATATTTATCTGATTTTAAGGCTTCCTCCACACCTGGGCCTAGGTCGACATCCGGTGTCGTGACCTTTTTATAGGTCGTGGTAGTCTTACGACCCGCATGGACTGCCTCTTCAACGACTTCTTCTGCTCCCGCATCCATGTCTGGATCGGCAACATATTGGTAGTGCGCGCGTTCCTTAATATCGTAGTCGATTTTAGTTCTAGCGTCTGTGGTAAATCATCTGAATGATCAGACGACTCGCTCGATAAGCCGTTGGCAAGATTACCGTCGTCTTCGTCATCATCCAATAGGTTACCCGTTGGTGTGTTTGGTAAAGCTGAAGATTCAGACTGAGCTGATTCTTCCGATGTTTGATTGTCTCGCTCGACACTCGTCACCGCTTCATTAATTGCTGGACTATCCTCCGCAAGGACTGCTGGAGAAGGCAGCATGCTTGTCAGTAAGAGCGTCACGAGTACAAGACGATGAGCTAGGCTAAGCCGTTTAGCCTTGGACCGATTTTGTTGATCTCTTTTGAACATAAATCGTTTCTTTCCTCCTATTTTCCCTTCTTGATCGGCGCTTTAGATAAAATCACAAGCACATTTTTTTCACCCTTATTGAATGTGCCAATAACAAAATATCTAGAAAGCCAAACCCTATTGTATCACAGGAGAATAGGGTTTCACAATATGCTTTGTGAAATTTATTTAAGGGCTAGATATTATGTGAATCCAGCAAAAGAGACAGGGTTAAACCCTGCCTCTAAATGATTATCTTGACCTGCTAAAATACTGCTTGCTAGTCATAGCGCGCCCCATAGTCCTGACGGGCTTGGCGCGTCCAGGTTTGGATGAAGTCAGTCTTGGCATCGGTGTAGTCATCACGATTGTGCTCATACTGCGCCCAGAGAGATAACTTAAGCGCCTCATAGTCCTTGGCTACTTGGGTATGTTCCCTGAGATAGTCCCTAAAGTAGAGCTCATCATGATCGCCTTGATAGCGCAGGTGAATGTGATAGACCTTATCCGCGAAGCCTTCTGGGGTGTAACCCGCATTCAAGGACACCCGCCCCTCTGATTCCGACATTTTAAGAAAGCCAGACTGAATCAGGCGATCACTGGCTAGGCGCAAATCCGACTGAGGTGCTAACTCGACCAAGACATCAACAATATCCTTGGCCCAGATGCCCGGTATGACCGTACTACCAATGTGGCTGATACGAACCAGAGGCAAATCTCCTAGGACTTGTTCTAGTCGCACGGCCATTTCTTGATAATTGGTCTCCCACTGGGGCTTAGGCGCCACTAGGAAGATAGGAAACAAGTGCCAGAGTTCTTCTAAGGATAATTGACTTAAGTCCTTGGCCATATGGGTGGCTCCTTTCAGACAAAGTAAATCTAGTTTTTTGGCTTTAAACCTAAAGCCGAGTAGCCCGAAGGTCGCATACGATTCTCGGCTGCTAGCTTGTCAACCAGTCTTAAATTCCGCTCAGACTGGGTAGACTTGCCCTTGCGAGGTGTAAACTTCTGCAGGTAGGACAGCTCATCATAGGACCGTCGCATGCTTTCACTCCACCCGAAGCAAAGCCCTTCTTCCAAGACCTCATGGAAGGTCACCGATGGCAACTTGGACTTGGCCTTGAAAATCCGAATCCAAATACCTGGCGAAGTTTGTTCATTGGCTAGTAACCAATCATGTAGTTCTTGTCTCTTCTCAAAAGATATAATCGGAAGTTGATCATAGACTTGGTCTAATTGTAGCATTGATTTTTTCCTTTCATTCTTGATAGTGACATTTCTGCTAAACTAAGGATAAGATGGCCTCATCAGTGCCTTATCTAATTGATTACCCTCATCCAGTCTGAGTTCTCGGATTGTTTATCCCATTGACTCCCGTCTTAGAACTTATGGTAATGGCTATAAACTAGCTATTGAGTCCCCTCCACCCATTGATCATTGTCCATAATAAAGGGCTTGTCCAAGCCAGGGCCAGTATAGTCAGAATATTTAGTCCCCAGATATTGATAGACCTCTTCCTTGCTGGCAAATTTGATGGCCTGATAAGGCTCTTCAAAGGTCAGCTTCTCTAGGAAGAGATAGCCCTCTTTGGCTGGAACTAAGACGCCAACATGACCGATGAAGAGGCTGTCGCCATCCAGATTATCATGCAAGACCACCGACAGCATTCTAACCTTGTCATTGAACTTGAACTGGGACAGATATTGCGCCATACGCTTGGCGTGGACCTTGACGTCCTGGGTAGCCTCGGTCTTAACCCGGGAGAAGAGGATATTGAAGGCCGCCTTATCCTTGTCATCCATGACATGCCCCTTGTCGATGGCATCATTATCCATGAAAAGCAGCTCATCATCCTGGCTGACTGACGGAATCTCAATGGTATTTTTGAGCAAGGTATAGCTGTTAATGCGGCAATTAGTCCCGATAAAATCCCCCTTCTGCTCATGCCAGAGCGGGTTAATCTTGGCCACATCGTAGTCCGTCTTGGTGAATTCGGTGAAGTCCCCCTTGAGACCACTAGGTCCTACAATGTCATTGTAGTCCTTGACGAGTTTGAGGAATTCCTCGACACTATCCTTGTCCAAATGAGCAGACAAGAGGCTCCTCACTTCTTCCAGGCTACTTGGACTATTAAGGTTAGAATAGCTAGGATGAGAAGGACTTGCTTCTTGGCCACTTGGCTTAGGACTGCATGCCGCTAGCGCTAAGACGAGGCCGAGGGATAGGATGATAGTTTTGGTGTGTTTGAACATGAGGTCTCTCCTCTAGCTGATATTTTTGTCAAAATAAGTTGTGGTGCCATCTATTGGGCTTGTTCCAAGAGCTTCTTCATTGAAGGCTGTCGCCCTATTCAATTTTCCAATTATCCTTCAAACCTAATGACCTGATTGGTCGCATCTACGGTCGCTTTCAGGCCAAAGGGAATGATGCAGCGGGGTTGAGCATGGCCGACGTTGAGGTTAAAGACCACGGGCAAACTTGGATTGGCGATGACGTCGGCCAAGATTTGCTTGTATTCTTCCGAATATACCTGATCCATGGGCTTGCCTACTAGCAGGCCGGAAATCGAATCGAAGATACCTGTCTCCTTCAGCAGAGTGAGTGCTTGATAGAATTTCTCAGGTGGCATTTTTCCTCGCTAGATTCCAGCAAGAGGATTTTCCCCACCCAATCTTCTTTGTTAGGAAACAGGGCATACCGGCTACAGAGCAGGGGCATATCCGCATAGCGCTCCCCATTAAAGATGTCATAGAGTGAGTCAATGCAGCCTCCAAGAATCTCGCCTGAGAAGACTGGATTCCCCTGAAGCAAGTCAAAACCGTGGTCCGTGTGAGACTTCAAAGGCTTGCCAATTTGGTCGACGCCGAAGTCAGACCGGCTCTCATACCACACCTCACTCGGTCTTATTTCTTTTATTGTACCTGTCTTTATTAATTCCTCAAAGTATTGTCGTGTGTATGGCAGCATGTCCTGGTCGAGCTCACAAATATCCGCAAGGAAGGATTGTCCATAGAAAGTATTGAGCCCGACCTTATGTAGCATCAAGTGATTGAGGGTTGTATCGGAGAAACCGAGGAAGACCTTTTGGCACACAGCACTAGCCAACTCTCCGTTTTCAAATAAATAGGGTAAGAGTCGATAAGTATCGTCGCCACCAATGGCACAGAGAATCATGTCAATCTCTGGATTTCTAAAGGCTTGCAACAAATCGGCCGCCCGTGCTTCCGGCTGCTGCTTCAAATAGTCAATTCCCTTGAGCGCGTTAGGCATAAAACTCACCTCTAGACCAAGCTCTGTCAGTCTTTTAAGGCCAATTTTTAGCTCATGCTGGACGAAATCTTCGCCCAATACCCCAGCTGATAGGCTGACGATTGCTAGCTTTTTAATCATCATATTCACCTCACAAAAATAACCAAATGCTTATAAAATATACCTTTTAACAACAAATTAAAAGGTAAAATGAACTATTTTAGGCTTGTTGAGATGGTCGCGAAAAGAAGTAGAGATAGGCCCCAAAGGCGAACTTGATGGCAGCATCCACATAGGCGATGACCACCATGGAAATATTAGGGAAGAGGTAGCCCACCGCAATGTTGGCCGCACACACCAGGGCTAGATAAATCATAGACTTGCCATGCACGAAATAAAAGGGGAAGAAATGCAGTGCGGTAGCCATTAAGGCTCCTAGCCAGATTAGGCGCCAATTCTCCGTCGCGAAGAAGGGACCGCCTAAGATGGCCATTAAGACAAAGAGTAAAATGACCGCATAGAGGGCTACTTTCTTCTGAAAGGGACTAGAGCTACCCCTTGATAATTTATTAAGCAGGGTCTTATTCTGGTTAATAGCGAAAAAGCTGGCAATGTAACCCATGCTGAAAACCTGCATATTGATAATCTGCTTGCCACCAATCAAGGTTGCCACTGCAATCACCGACGCGACGGCCATTAACCATAAGCCACAGGCTTTCTTGAAGTTAAATGCTAGTTTTTCATTCTTGTCATACCCTAAAAATCCCATAAATAAGTGCCTCCAAAATCTTCATAGCTGCCATCTAGCTTCTTTCCAGTAAGCTAGATGGCTCTTACTTTATTATAGCACTTTAATAGAAGAAAAGGAGTCGACAAGCTCCTTTTAGCTCAATATTTATACTGGAACTGGGAACTGCTCAAAGCGCAACCATTCCTGAGCAATTCTTAAGAGGCTATCACCTAAGCCGTGTTCTTGAATTACTTTTAAAAACAACCCTGTTGAGACAGATTGAATGAATGCCCATTCCCAGATGCTCTGCTTCTCAACTCCAGTTTCATTATGAAGTAAGAGAACTCTCTCAAGAGCTTTTTCCAAAGGAGCATCAACTAACTCCTCCACCCATTCTCGCACGAGGATTCCAAGGTCGTAGGCAGGTTCTCCTAGGATTCCATCCGGATCTATCAATTTATAAGATAGCTCATTGGAATCTAGTGTTTTCAGTATATTGTCAGCGTGTGGATCCCCATGGACTAGCACAGATAGATATGAAGACAGGCACTTTCTTCTTGATTCTAAAAACAAGATCGCCCGTTCAATGATTTCTTTACTGCACGGTTGCTCTAATTTTTCCCAAGTGGACAGGATAAAGTCTTGAAACCACCCAATTAATTGTCCCATCAGTCTTAGCTCCTGTTTTTCATCGAGGGGAATCCAGGTTTTCTTAAGTAGCCCGCAAATTATCTTCATTTGGTCTCTAATAGAATAGTCAGACTCACTCAAAGGCTCGCCCAAACACTCTAGTAGGACTGCTTTCCTTTTGACATCATACTTGAGCAACTTGACATATCCCGCTCCATTTACAACTCTAAGGGCCTCTACTTGTTGCTCAAACTCGGAATTCCCCTCCAATTGAGGCATAAATAATTTGAGAATCCCCTTTTCTTGATTACTCAAGGCACATTTTGCTACGAAGGCCTCTGATCCTCCTTCGAGGATTTGCTCCAAAGAAAGGCTCCACTCTTTTACTATGCAATCAATAACTGTGTTTAAGTCCTTTTTCCATTGTAGCCCCTCATCACCTAATGCATCCAACTTGTTTTGAACATTGCTTGGAATGTGGTCTTCCCAGTTTTTCATCTGATGCTATTCCCCTTTAATTTTTCTAGCTTATCTTTAAACTCATTTGTCGACTCATCCCTATTTTAAATAGTCTCTTCATTTTTTTCCACTGCTTTTAAGTAGCTTTTAGGTTCATGCTTTACATTAGAGTTAGCACTTAGGAAAGGAGAAAGCTCCCCCCAGAGGTGAGCGGTGTAAAACAATGAGAACAATCGTCGTCATACCTTCATATGAACCAGAAGAAAGACTAATAAGCTATCAGATCAATTAGTCGCCAAAGACTTAGATGTCATCGTCGTAGATGATGGCAGTGGGGAGAAATACCTCCCTATCTTCAACCAATTGGCAGGAGCTCGAGTGCTGAGACATGCTGAAAACCAAGGCAAAGGCGCCGCCCTCAAGACAGCCTACCAATTTATCAAGGAAAACTACCTAGACCAAGACCTAGCCCTTGTTACGGCCGACTCCGACGGCCAACACAGTCCTGAGGATATTATTCGGATTGCTAGACGCGCGGCTCTGGATTCAGATAGCCTAGTACTTGGCGTCCGGAACTTTGACGGCCAAGAGGTGCCGCTGAGAAGTAAGGTCGGCAATAAGATTACCCTGAAGATTTTCCAACTAACCAGCGGCAGCAAGCTTTCCGATACCCAGACAGGCCTGCGCGGCTTCTCTGGCATCCACTTGGATAAGATGCTGGCAATCTCAGGCTCACGCTTCGAATACGAGATGAATGTGCTCATGGTATGGGCCAAGAAAAAACGCCCCTTCTACGAGCTCAAGATTAAAACCATCTACGAGAATAAGAACGAGGGCTCGCACTTCAATCCCTTGCGAGATTCCTTCCGCATCTATAAGGAGATTCTGCGCTTCGGCCTCTCCTCCCTCCTCTCTCTTTTTTTCTAGACTATAGCCTCTACGCCTTGCAGATTTTTGTTGGCCTGCCCCTAGTAACCGCCAATGTCATCGCACGACTAATCAGCGCAGGCTTCAATTTCGTCGTCAATAAGAAACTGGTCTTCGCCAGCGACCAACCCGTGCTCAAGGAGCTAGGTGCTTACGCCCTACTGGCTGGCTTATCCCTAGGCCTCAACACGCTGGTCTTAATGGGACTGAGCTACGGCATTGGGATTGGCCCCCTCATCGGTAAAATCCTAACAGAAATCGGCATGTTTTTCTTCAACTGGCTGGTCCAGAAAAAGCTGATTTTTGGGCGAAAGAAAGGTGTGCATTATGTCAAATAAGCTAAAAGGAAAATCACTCAGAAAAGCCTTAACCCTGGCCTATAGTATCTTGCTAGTCGGGAGCTCTGGCCTGGCCGTCCTGGATACCCTCTTTATCTCTAAGAGCTATACCAAGTTCAGCAACGAAACCACGACCACCAGCCAGTCTACTAGCTCTAGCGGCACAAGTACCGCTACGGTTAATACGGCGACTGCCTATGAAGATGACACCAAGGTCATTGCCATCGAGACCTATGAGCGCAATTCGACTCAGATTCACGTCGCCATCGTCACCATCAAAGGCGACGCCTCTATCAAGACAGCCTAGCTGACGAGACCTACGGACGCAACGTCAAGGCCAAGACCTCGACTACCGCTCAGAGTGTCAATGCTGTCCTAGCAGTCAACGGGGACTACTACGGAGCCAGAGATGCCGGCTATGTTATCCGTAACGGGCAACTCTTACGAAGCGATAGCCAAGACGCCAACCAAGAGGACCTGGTCATCTACCAGGATGGCAGCTTCGAGATTATCAGAGAAGGTGATATTACAGCACAAGAATTGCTCAATAAGGGCGCTGTTCAGGTCCTAACCTTCGGGCCAGCCCTGATTGAAAACAGCCAAGTGGCTGTCGATAGTACCGACGAAGTGGGCAAGGCCATGGCCAGCAATCCACGAACGGCCATTGGTGTCATCGATGACAAGCATTATGTCTTGGTCGTCTCCGATGGACGAACAGATGAAAGTAAGGGCCTATCTCTTAAAGAACTGGCCGACTTCATGAAGGAACTCAAGGTCACAACCGCCTATAACCTAGATGGCGGTGGCTCCTCTACCATGTACTTCAATGGTCAGATTATTAACAAACCAACCACCAACGGTCACAATATTGAAGAAAGAGAGGTGAGCGACATTGTCTACCTATAAAGCCAATCACCACAAGCAAGACATCCTCTTCTACACAGTCGCTAGTATTAGCACCTTAGTAATCGGAACGGTCTATGAGTACTTCAGCCACCAGGTCTACTCACCCTTTATGTACCTACTCTTCCTGATTCCCCTCCTACTAGGGCTAGCCCCTAATCTGTTGGCCCAAAAGCTTCATAAGTACTTCCTCAGATCAGAAAACGCCAAAGCAGCCTACAAGATGGGCGTCCTCACCCTCATCTTCGGCTCCTTCCTAAAAGGCGTCTTCGACGTCTACGGCACCCATTCAGTCTATCCGAGCTTCTACCTGCCAGTGGGCCTACTACTCTTGCTAGTCGCACTTGGCTTTGAAATCCACCAGAGGAAGGAGATGGCAAAATAGGAAATTGGTTACGATAACAACAGCACCCCATAAGTTGGATTCTCTGATCCGGCTGATGGGGCTTGTTTATAATATAAGGCAATATTCTCGTACCTTCAAAAAATCCTCGAGCACGGTAAGAAGCAAAAAAATCTTGGTTGCAAAGCGCAACCAAGATTCCGTTTAAACTATTCTTCGTTTAACCTAGCAAGAAGGTGTTTGAAATGATCTTCATCCTCAACTAGTTTTCCAAAGAATAACTCATCGATTTGCTCGATTACGGGCACCACTTTTTGTAAAATATCTTCTCCCTTTTTGTTCAAAATAACAGCCTTAGCTCTTGAATCTCTGGAGTGTTCTTTTCTCTCTATATATGCATGTTTTTCTAATAAACTCAATATTTGAGAAACAGTCATTACGTCTATCCCGGAAAGTTTAGAAATCATGACTTGAGTCACTTCGTCATTAGTTTGAGCTAGATAGGCAAGAGAGACTAAAACAACAAATTGAGGGTGAGTCAGATTCATTTTCTTTAACTCTTTTTTTATCATGAAGTGCCATTTATTGTACACCCTCATAAACAACAAGCCTGTTGATTGTTCTGAATCTTTTTTATATTTCGATGTAAACAAACAGCAATCCCCCCTATCTTTCCAAAAGCTCTTTCAGAATAAATATAGAGTTAGGGACATCTGAGAACACCTGGCGTAAAAATTCTAAATGTTGCTTATCCTCACTATCTAAGGATACAGAATGTTTGACCGTTACACTTCGATCATTGTTCTCCATTATTTGGTGTCCAAAAAGGATGTCACCAAAAGGAGTGGCTGTTTTATCCCAAAATTCTTCGAAGGCTGTTACTAGGGTAAGCTGATAATCCATAGGAGGCATACCTTCAAGCTCCATCGTCCCATGGGACCCAGTCTTAAAATCATCGTTTAATGTAATATTTTTTAAATCCTCTTCCCAGGCATACCATTTTTCAATATTGGCATAATACTCCCAAACAGCTTCTTTTGTTGCTTTAATTTTCAAACTGAAACTAAATTCCATTGTTTTCACCTCTTTTTATTAAGTGTACTTATTATATGTTATTTTACAATGTGCGTCAACACTGATATTTTTAGAATCGTAAGGGCAGGGATGGCAAAATAGGAAATGAAATAACCGGAGGGCTGCCTGTAAAGGCGCCTCCGGTTTGTTTTGGATATGAGGTTAAGACTTAACTATCTCTAGCTTCTAGGCATAAAGCTCTAAATCGGTCATCTAATTCCGCTATCTCCAGCAAGAGGCGGGACAAGTCTTCGTAATCTTCCTTTAGGCAAGACAGGTGGGCTTGTCCGAATAAAGAGGCTAAGTCTTTTTTAATTTTTGAAAGCAGACTATCATGCTCTGCTAGAAATCTACTCAGGTAGAGATTTCTGACAGCGGCCAGTTTAAAGCTGAAATACTGATGCAGTTGCTTTTGCTCATCGTTCAAACCATATTTTGCTACTGCCGCCGCGTAGAATGAGAGGACGCCTCCCTGCCCTTGCAGGTATCTTTGGGCCATTATTTGCGAGGTGGCCAGATAGATTGTGCTCGCGTCTGGATTAGCGACTCGCTTGAAATTGCCCCACATAGAATAGGCGCCCCGCTTATAGTCGATTTCCTGGGCTTGCCATGCTGGCAGAAAGTCTTCAAACTGAATCTTCATACAGGCAAAACCTGCTGGATCATGCAAGTAGAGATAGTCATCATCTAAATCATAAACTGAGACAAAGTGATCCACTCCGTATAAGTGGGTGTGGTTAGGATTGTATGTCAGATGCCCCATATCGAGTGGTCCTAGCACTACCGGCCCATTAGCTAGGAGTGCTTTCAGCTTTCTTCTGATTAAGTCAATATCTAGCACTTGCCCCTCATTTAGATAATATTCTTCATAGTCAAAACCTAGAACTTCTAATACATGAGAAATCGAAAGATCCGGCATGCCGTTATCGAAGAATACTAATGGGTGCTGTTCATCTTCTTTGACAATCGAAGCCCCATTCCCCATCAACATAAGGGCCTCAAGATATTCCGGTCTCAGGTCATAGCCATAGGCCTCCAAAGCCATGGCCAAAGAATAGGTATAACAAAGCGATACGTCGCCAAAATAGATTTGCATCTAACTGCCTCCTTCTCATTGATAGCTTGATTATACAGTGCAGTTAGCCAGGCCACCCTAGAAAAAAGGATCAGAATTTATGGGGTGTGGGGATTGGAAAAAGTTACAGACCATTAAAAAAGCCCCCCTAGTTAGATTTTTATCCAGCTAAGGAGGCTTTTTTTGCTGTTTAATCATACTTCTTGCCGAATTTCTTCTCCAGCATTTTCTTGACTAGATAAGGCATCTTGACGTTTTCTCGTCCCTTTTTGGCAATGAGCTTCTTAACAAAATCAGGCATCTGGATGTCTTGGTCTTCTTTTAGAATCGCATCGCTGTCTCTAGGCGCCGCCATCTCATCAAAAGTAGTCTCATTAGCTTGATGGATTTGGTAGTCCCCGTGGAGATGCTTGGCAATCGTTGACAGCAAGGCCTCAATCAAACGCGGATCCGTATTGGGCATAGGGGGGCGCTTATAGCCCACGCCTAATTCATGGCAGAGTTCTTGACACTCCACATCATTGTCAAAAAGCACCTCGATATGCTCACTAATAAAAGCAATAGGCACAAAGATATAATGGTAGGGATGCTGGCTTTGCTCCCGCAAATACTCCAAGACATCTGGCTTAATCCATGGCATCCCAATATCGCTCTCACTCTGCCAAGTGTTAGTATACTGGTCTGGAGCAAGACCGAGACCTTCAGCAATCAAGCGGCTATTGTCGTAGATTTGATCGATATAAGGGTCGCCAAACTCCAAGGCCAAGACAGGCACACTATGGGCTGAGAAAACGACCCGATAAGTCTGACTACCAATTTCTTGGATAATTTTTCGAATCTCCTCTACCCAGTAATTGATTAGGGCGGGCTCGCGATACCAGTCTTTAATGACTTGGAAGCGGATGGTCTGGCTCTCTAGGAATTTCTCATAGCCCATTACGGAGTAATAGGAAAAATGAGGTTCCAAGATTAAACAGAGGCAGTCTTCAATCCTATCTGCCTCCATCTGTGCAATGACATCGGGGATGAAGGGACGCGAAAATTTATTAGCAAAATAAACGTTCGCTTGACCTTCTAGGGCCTCAGCTACTAGCCTCACTTCTTCCCTAGTAATGGCTTGGAGCGGTGTGCCCCCAATCCGAACATAATTATCATATAGGGTCTTGATTTCATCTTCTTCTGGACGAACGCCCCGACGAATATTGGTAAAAAATTCCGCGACTGCTTCATAGCTAATCGCTTCTGGTGACCCAAAGGTCATCATGAGGACAGCTTTCTTAGACATGTCAAACTCCTTATGTGTGTGTCGTAGTTTCCGTCTCTTATTCTATCATAGAAAGGGCTTTATCGGAACAGGTTATAGATACTTAGTCCACTCTAACTTATCCGACAAATAGAAAATATAGCCTAATCTAGTCAACAGGTGCATAAAGTCCCTCCTAAATCTTAATATCTATCGTATTCTTCATACCAGCTCAGCAAGGTTTTTTAGAACAAAGGATATTGAAAGACCTGACATAAATTAATATAATCATTGTTTCCTGTTAATCTTTTAATGCCCTTAGTATCATTCTAACCCACGACTCCTTTCTCTTGACAGTACTTTTTAGTTTTGGTAGATTGATAGGACTAAACTCGGAGAATGGGTTACAAAGAGATATCCAAGCAGTAATTCAATGCTTCAAATGTTTTTAGATAATGGGCCGGCTAGACTTAAGCTATCCAAGAGCCAAATCACAACCAATTAAGGAGCATTCACATGTATCTCGCGATTAAAGAAATTCTGCAGAATAAATTACGCTATAGTCTTATTGTATCCACCATTTTTCTGATTACCTTCATGGTCTTTTTTCTAACTGGCCTAGCGCTTGGTCTTATGAGGATCAATCGAATTGCTGCAGACAACTGGAACGCTACTGGCGTTGTTTTATCTGACTATGCCAACAATAATTTAACTGCTTCTTTTATCCCAGAGGCCAATTACCAAGATAAGCTCTCAGATGATGCTGTGGCTCTTGGTTTTATGTCTGTAGTGACAAATCTTAAAGACGATGACAATACTGAAAAACTCAATATATCTCTCTTTGCCCAAGACTGGGACAGCTTTATTGCACCTAAGTTGACTGAAGGCAATTATCCAACTAAAGATGATGAAGTGGTTGTTGACGAATCTTTGAAAAACTATGGCATCTCAATGGGAGACGAGATTCAACTTAACGGCAGCGATACAAGCTACAAGGTTGTTGGTTTAACGACGAATAGTAAATTTTTTACTGCACCTGTCATCTATAGCAACTTGACAACCTACTGGACTTTACAAGGAACACTTGACTCTAGCCGTTCGGTTTCGGCCTTAGTCTTGAAAAATGATCAATCGATTTCTGCAGACGAATTGACTCAACTCACGGTGGAAGAGATGATTTCTCGTCTCCCTGGCTATGGCCCACAGAAAAATGTTTTCGCTGGGATGATTATTGCGATGATTGTGATTACTGGGATGATTGTCGGAATCTTCATTTACATTATCACCATCCAAAAATTAGGCTTATATGGCGTGATGCGAGCTCAAGGGATTCAAGCTAAGACCATTGTTTGGTCCTTGTTTTGCCAAATATTCATTCTGTCTCTTATTGGGATTGCCTTCGCCTTAATTGGAATTTGGGCCGTCACCTTCGTCTTGCCTGCCACCTTCTTCTTCTATACAAATTGGGCTGCATATGGGGCTTTAAGCCTAGTGATTGGTCTGATGGCGTTACTTGGCGGCATGATTTCATTGCCGCGCTTACTCAAGGTTGACCCAATCACTGCTATTGCCGAATAAGGAGAAAAAAATGACTAAGTTAATTGAAATGAAGCAAGTAACGAAAACTTACGGGCATGGGCATTTACAGGTTACTGCTTTGCACGAAACAAACTTCCATCTCAATGCCGGTGAGTTTGTGGCCATTATTGGACCGTCAGGTTCCGGGAAAACAACCTTCTTGACGACGCTTGGACAACTCCAACATCCATCAAGTGGTGATATTCTTGTAAAAGGGAAAGATACGCATCAGTTATCTGAAAAAGAAAAAACGGCTTTACGTTTCAAGGAGTTCGGCTTTATTCTGCAAACTTCAAACTTAATCCCATTCTTAACCGTCAAAGAACAATTAGACTTAATCGACCGTTTGGATAAGGGACGGTCGGTTAAGGAAGATCGTCAAAAATTATTCAATCTATTAGATTTAGACAAGGTCAAAAACAACTACCCCAAAGAACTTTCTGGGGGCGAACGTCAACGTGCTGCGATCGCAAGAGCTCTCTACAATAATCCAAGTATCATTTTGGCCGACGAACCCACTGCTAGCTTAGACACCCAACGGGCTTATCAAGTCACTGATATGTTAGCTACTATTGCCCATGAACAAGGGAGAGGGGTTGTCATGATTACCCATGACACACGACTTTTAGACAAGTTTGACCGTATTTACACCATGAATGACGGCCAATTGAAGGAGAAAGTCTAAGACTATAGGTAAGTAATTCCATCTATTTGGTCTGCATATATAGAAAAAAGCCTTGAAATCAAGGCTTTTTTCTATCCACATTTTTCTTTCATTTTCTAGGCTCTCAGGAGCAGTCCCACACACTCCACATGCGCTGATAGGTCTTGCCTATAATTATGGAACGAAAGGGTGTAAAAGTGATTTTGGAATTATACTATGGAACGGCACTTAAGTAAATCCCCTAACTCACTGCTCAACCTCTGCTTTATAGAACAGAAATCAATACTCTGAACTTTCTCTTCACGTAATCTAAGTTTTTCTTCAGTAGTATAAGAATCTAACTCATCTTGAGTGAAGAAATCTAGTGCATCATACCGACGTATAGATATAATTTTTTTATTATAATAAACCAGCATTTTAATCGGATTAGCTCGTAATACCTCAGACAACCCAGAATCCGCAGTTGCAAAATAATGGAGATAAATCACATCTGGGTTTTCAATACATTTGAATAAAGTACTTTGTTCCAATAGTCTTATATGAAAAAAATATCCCATGCTGTATTATATATTTTATCAATTAACTCCTTAGCCCCAAACTGCAACTTTTTTTAAATATTTCTTGAACTGAACTATCATTTTTCAAAAAAAGTATTAATAGAGACATTTCTAATTCTAAAAATACACATAAATCCTCAAAACAATAGCGTTTGAACTCAGCGACTTTAGCTTCTGTAGAAATATTTTTTGTATTTTTCAAAATGAATGCTTTCAATATATAGCAACACACCGCCTCATACTGTTGTATCACTTTATCATTACTTAGGTAAGCTTCTGCTTCTTCCCAGATTTCTTTCATCCAAATATATTTATCTGGTGTTAGAGGCTGAGGTACATTAGATTGAAACGATTCAAAATTAATGCTATCAAAATAAACATAGCTTTCAATCATTCTAGCTAATAATTCACGATTTATTGGGGTGGTATATCTTTCCATTAAAGCAGTTGAAATATTATTTGTGAGACGCAACGATTTAATTTCGTGTAAGAATCTAAGTAGATTCTCCTTATCCGGGACATTTCTTCCTCTATATAAATCATGTATGTAGGTAAAAATGTTTAGGTCATAATTTATAATTCTGGCAACAGGTAAGAAATTTTCCTTAGCATTTACAGTGTTTTTATCAATAACCCAAATTTTTTGGTAATCTCCCAAACCAATCAGATTAAACTTTCCATAGCTAATTGATTTACCTATATTACCAAAATTTGACTTTTCTTCATCAAATAGAAAAACTCTACAATCATTAAGGTTCCATTTATTGAAAACTGTCATTTTCTGTATGGTCGTTTCACAATTAATTATCTCCTGAATAAAAGCATACAGTTCATGCATAAGCGTTTAACCTCCAAAAAATACTCAGTCGCCTTGTTCATAACGGATAACCTCTGTCCAATAATCATACTCATCATAAATATACAACAGTGTATTAAATAGCTTCAAAAACTCTAGTTCTTCGATTTTTTTCTCCCACCGACCATGACCAATCATATGTCGATTAGGTTTATCAAGTGTAAACCTATTTGTATCTTTGAAGAAATTATACAACCAGTGCATCAATCCTACATCGCTAAACGACTTATCAATAAAGATATTATCGATTTCTTTAACAGCTCGATGACTTACTGGTATTTTTTTCTCTAATGAAGTCATTTCTGAAATTCTATTTATCACACCATCAATTGCCAAACTCCCCAGAGTGTATGCTGCATAGTAGTTTTGATTTAAGTAACAATCAACCATAGACTTTACTAGAGGTGCTGAGTAACATGGCGAATTTTGTAAGTCAATAATGAAATCCTCATCTCTTAAGTTTTCCCTTAGTAACTTGATCCATACTTTCTCTAAGACAGCCCATTCTTCGGAAAGTACATGCTGGTAAACATTTTTGCCACGAAAATAGATAACCCAGCCATTTTCTGCCAGTATTTGAACTCCAGAAATAATCTGTTCACTTTCTTCTTGCGTATAAGTCGAAGGTAGTGACTTTAAAAGTTCATTTATGTTACTAATAATCTTTGAATAATCAATTTGAAAGCTAGAAATTAACTTTTTAGTGGACTCTGAAATGTTTGAATTGCTTGCAAGTGTGCACTTGACCATACATTATTATGCGAAGCAATTACTTTTGACATGGCATCGATAGCACATTTGTCCATTTGAATTGATGATGCAAGACTTGCTATAGGAGTCGTCAAATTAGCTATATTCACAAGTTTAGATGCACTTAATGCATTTGAAGCCGCAATGATTCCTGAAATATTGGAAGTATTCACTGCTACTTGAAAGTTACTAAGGGTGTCAACCAAAACAGAAATAGCTGCAATATTTTGTCCTAAATTAATTTTTTTCAGATAGGTTCGTTGCGCTGTTTAAAGCAATTTTTATAGAATCTATTTCAACTTTCTTCACTTCATTACTATCAGTCATTTCGTCCTCCCGAAACAGCTTATTCATATTGTTTATTATACCACTAAAATCACAAAAAAACTCAACTATTCGGTCACAGCCCCTCACACCTCTACCTCAATCTTCCTAAGATTTGAAGCCAATATTTCACTTCTTATACGATAATTATTCTTCTCAATATCTAGCACATAATTAGCCTATTAAAAACCATTTTAGTGCTCTAAACCAAGAATTTTATTCATAACTGAAATAATAGTCTATTTCTACTTCGCTGATGAATTAGCTCGTACAAGTAGCGCTACCGTCTCCACGTGCGCAGTCTGTGGGAATAAATCAACTGGCTGCACCCACTGCAGCCCATAACCTGCCTGGGCCAAGAGTTGACAATCCCGAGCGCAGGTGGCTGGGTTGCAGGACACGTAGACGATTTTGTCTGGCGACAGTTCAATCAGGGTCTTAACGAATTCAGGGTCTAGGCCCTTGCGTGGTGGGTCGACCACCGCCACATCAAAATGAATGCCTTCTGCCTGCCAAGCGGGTAGCACCTCTTCGGCCTTGCCGGATTGGAAGGTGACATTACTTAGACCATTGGCTTCTGCATTGGCCCGTGCCATGTCGATGGCTTCTGGCACGATTTCCATGGCATAGACCTGGCCGGCTTGACGAGCTAGGGCCAGGGAGATGGTACCAATCCCGCAGTAGGCATCTAGGACAGTCTCGCTGCCAGATAAGTCAGCTGCCTCAAGGGCATAACGATAGAGGGCTTCGGCCTGAGGGGTGTTGACCTGATAGAAGGAATGCGGGGAGATGGAGAAATACAGCCCCAGCATCTGATCCTGGTAGACTGGCTGGCCCCACAAGAGACGATTGGTCGGCCCCATAATGACATTATTGGCCTGCGTATGGCTGTTGAGGACCAGACTGACTAGGTTAGGAATGGCATCGGTCAGGGCTTCCACCAACTGCTCTTCACGCGGCAGACCTTTGCCATTAACCACTAGTATCAGCATGACTTGGCCGCTATAGTGGCCGCGCTTGACGATGATATGACGAATTTGGCCCTTGCGACTTTCCTCGTCATAGGCAGTATAGCCCAGCTGGCGCAAGATATCTCGCGCCTTAAGAATGGCTTGGTCGATGGCTGGGTCCTGAATATGGAAATTCTCCACCGGCACTAGCTGGTGGCTATTCTTACGGAAGAAGCCGGTCTCTAGTTGGCCTTTGATAGTCCGTACTGGGATTTGGGCCTTATTGCGGTATTGCCAAGGATGGTCCATGCCATGCGTTGGCCGGACCTCCAGACTTTCCGGGAATTTTCCTAGGCGACTGAAGACCTGCTTGACTAGGGCCTGCTTAGCCTTGAGCTGGGCAGGATAAGCTACATGTTGCAGGGTCATGGTGCCAATCTGACGGCCGATAGGGTCGGTAATCTCCACGCGGTCCGGACTGGCCGTTAGAATCTCTTCTAGGCGCGCAAAGCCGAAGGACTTGCCGACCTTGAGGACCTTAATGGCCACCTGTTCACCCGGAATGACGCCCTCCACAAAGAAGGGGTAGCCGTCGATTTTGACTACGCCCTGGCCTTCATGGGTCAGGTCCACTACCTGGCCTTGGTGTACTTGGTTCTTCTTAAATACTTGTTTTGCGTCCATCTTCAGTCTCCTTTGCTCTTCCTTCCTATCATACCACGAATCAAAGGCTAGGCAAAGGTCGCTAGCCCTAAAGAATCACCAAGTAACCAGGTTTACTAATTTTTTTCAATCACATCTTGACAAGGGCCACTCTATCTGTTAATCTTGTACTTGTATCAAATACAAGTTAACGGAAGGAGTCGCCATGGATACAAAATTTTCTGTTGCCCTACATATTCTAGCTATGATTAGTGAATCCAAAGAAACCTTGAATTCCCAGCTTTTAGCTGAAAGCGTCGGAACAAATGCAAGCTATATCCGTAAAATCCTCGCCCTTCTTAAAAATGCGGGTCTTATTCGCTCCCAGCAAGGTAAGATAGGTATTCAATTGAATAAAAAGCCTGAAGAGATTTCCTTATTAGAAATCTATTATGCTACACAAGAAGTAAGTCGAATCAAGCTTTTTCAAGCTCATCAGAACCCTAACCCAGCTTGTCCAGTCGGCCAACATATTGACGCAGCAATATCTCCTATTTTTGAAGGCTTAGAAGAGCAGCTAGAGCGGCAACTAGCCAATCAGACCCTAGATGTGGTCATTAAAAATCTATACGCCTCCGCCTCACAAGCACGCCAGGATTAATCTTAAGGGATTAATCTCCATTTCGTGTACTTGTATCTAGTACAAGTCAAATAATACTAAAGAAAAGAGCATCTCAATGAAAGCAGCACAACATACCAGCTATAACAAAAATAACATTAACCTAAACCTTGTCGATATTGACAAACCTCAAATTTCTGACAATCAAGTCCTCCTACGCGTAAAAGCCGCTGGCCTTAACCCGCTAGACAATATGATTTCTCGTGGCCAAGTCAAGATGATTGTCCCTTACAAGCTACCACAAACGGCAGGCAACGAAGTGGTCGGCATGGTTGAAGCACTGGGTCAGTCTGTCAAGAACTTCCAAGTGGGTGACCGCCTCTTTGGTCGTCTACCACTAGGTAGCATTGGCGCCTTCGCTGAATATGTTGCGGTAGACAGCGAAGCCCTAGCCAAAGTCCCTGACTATCTCTCCGATGAAGAAGCGGCGGCCGTACCTTTGACTGCTTTGACCATTATGCAGGCTCTAGACTTAATGAACGCTCAAGCTGGCAAAACTATCTTTATTTCAGGCGGAACTGGTGGCGTCGGTGCCATGGCGATTCCAATTGCCAAAGCTAAGGGGCTAACTGTCATCACCAACGGGGCGGGTGACAATGGCCAACGGGTCTTAGACCTAGGCGCGGACCAGTTCATCGACTATAAAAAAGAAGACTACACCCAAATTCTCAGTAATGTCGACTATGTCTTAGATACATTAGGGGGCGCGGAGTCTGAGAAGCAAATGTCCATTATGAAAAAAGGCGGTCAACTTGTATCGCTTCGTGCCATGCCTAATGGGGCCTTCGCCAAAAGAATGAATCTACCGCTATGGAAGCAAGTCTTGCTAGGCCTTGCAGGTCGTAAGTTTGACAAGATGGCAGCTAAATATGGTGTCCACTATCATTTTATCTTCGTCCAAAGCAACGGCAAGCAATTACAAGAAGTGGATGATATCTTTAGCCGACTTGAGATTAAACCCTCTATCGATACCGTCTTCCCCTTCCAAGAAGTCAATGTTGCCCTCAACAAGGTCGCCAATGGGCGCTCGCGTGGCAAAACCGTCCTCTCTTTTAATTAAATTTAAGTAGGTAAATCAAAATGTCTTATATTACAACCCAAAATCAATACATCCAAGTAGACGGCAAACAAATTGCCTATCGCGAACTCAGCAAGGGTAAATCCGCCTTGCCCCTAGTCATGCTAGTCCATCTAGCCGCAACTTTAGATCAATGGGATCCAAAATTACTGGATTTAATCGCCCAAGAACACCATGTCATTGTCATGGACTTACCTGGGGCGGGGGCTAGCCAAGGCAAAGTCGCCGACACCATTCCTGGAATGGCCCAGCAAGCCATGGACATTATTCAAGCCCTAGGCTATGAGCGCATTAACTTACTCGGCCTGTCCATGGGAGGCATGATTGCCCAAGAGATTGTCCGTCTCAATCCTTCCTTAGTCCATCGCTTAATACTAGCGGGGACTGGGCCTCGTGGTGGCTTTGAGATTGATAAGGTGACTGGCAAAACCTTTAAATTTATGCTCAAGGCAGCCCTGCATAGGGTCGACCCTAAACGCTATATCTTTTATAATCACGATCAGCAAGGACGCTTGGAAGCTGACAAGGTTCTCGGTCGTATGGCTCAACGTCAAGCTTCAGATGCGGATAAAAAGTTCCGTATTCCTAGCTTCTTAGTTCAACTGGCTGCCATCAAACGTTGGGGCAAGGCAGAACAAGATGATCTAGCCTTTATCAATCAGCCTACTCTCATCGTCAATGGAGATCATGATATGCAGGTTCCGACTGAGAATTCCTATGACATGCATAATAAAATTACTGGCAGCCAGCTGATTATTTATCCTCAAGCAGGTCACGGCTCCATCTTCCAGTATGCAGAAAAATTTGCCCAAGAATTAAAGTCATTTTTAGCCGAATAAGCAGACACTTCGAGACTTAACTAAATCAAGAGCAGCCCATCAGATGGATTTCTCATCCAACTAATGGGCTGCTCTTTATTATAAGGTGTTATTTTCTTTATTTACTTACCATCTTGCCGGCAACACGTCCGAAGGTGATGATATCAGCGATGGCATTCCCACCTAAGCGGTTAGCTCCATGAATCATACCGGTCAATTCACCGGCTGCATAGAGACCTTCAATAGGCTTGCCAGCTTCATCTAGGACCCGGGTATCCTTGTCGGTCACCAAGCCCCCCATAGTGTGGTGGACACTTGGGCGAACTTTTTCTAGGATATAAGGGCCTTCTTCCAAGGATGCCAAGCCAGCCCGGTGGTTGAAGTCGGGGTCTTTCTTGTCCTTGGCATATTGGTTAACCTTGGCTACCGTTTCCTTGAGCTTAGCCGGATCGATGTCGAAGTGAGCCGCGACTTCTTCCAGCGTATCTGCTTCAACTAGCAGACCTTGTTTTTTGAGTTCTTGGTACTCAGCTTGGTGGTGCTCCTTAGAGTGGGAGATATCGTCGGTCTTCTGGTTCCAGAGTTGATATGCATAGCCCCCTGGTTGAGCCAAAATAGCCTTAGAAATCACATCCCGCCGGTCCAATTCTTCGACAAAGCGCTGGCCCTCTTGATTAATGAGGACCGCCCCATCGAAACGGGTATCGGCTAGGAGGGAGATTTCCCCAGTCTCAGGGTTAGACACCGGATAGGTTTGGATGGAAGACATATTAGTGACAGCTGCACCAATGGCTTGAGCCATGACAATACCATCACCGGTAGAGCCGACCGTATCCGTGGATAGGTAGCGCTCGTCCATCTCAGGATTGTATTGCTTACGCATGTCAATGTTAGAGCCAAAGCCCCCCGTAGTCAGCACGACCCCATTCTTGGCATGGAAGGTCACGGCCTGGCCTTGATGGTCTGCCTTGACGCCGACAACACGCTTGCTGTCATCTTGGATGAGTTCAGTAGCCTTAGTATTCACCAGAATTTTAACACCCAGTTCTTCTGCCTTGGCGTTGAGCTTGGTCACCAATTCTTGGCCGGTGTGGCCTTCTGGAATCAGGGCCCGCTTGTAAGAATGGCCGCCAAATTGGAAGAGCTTGTCTTCCAGGAATTTGACGCCAACCACGTCACGTAGCCATTCGGCTGACTCTAGGGCATGTTCTGCTAGATAGCGAACCATCTCAGGGTTACCTAGGTTGTCGCCACCCTTCATGGTGTCTTGGTAGTAGGTTTCTACGCTATCGCCTTCAATGCCTAGTTTCTTCTGAACCCAGTTGCCTGGCGCATTCATTTCGCCCCCACTAATAAGGGTATTCCCGCCGACAGCTGGCATCTTCTCGATAATCACCACGGATTTGCCAGCTTGGGCTGCTTCGATAGCCGCACTAAAGCCCGCGCCCCCTGCTCCGACAACGACCACATCATAGGATTGTTCGCTGTCTAGCTGCTCTTGGGTTGAAGTAGTAGAACTTACCTCTGCTAGGGTCAGACCTGATTTCTTGACGGCATCTTGGACGGCTTCCAAATAGCCTTGGCTAGTGGCTGTGGAGCCGGACACCACATCGACATCGGCCTTGTTGTTGCCAATAATCTTATCCTTAAGTTGCTTGTATACGGGTGTGGCTAGGACTTCATTCTCATCGGACTGGAGCACCTTAATGTCCGCAATCCGGTCGTCTTGGAAGGTCACTTCCACCTCGACAGTGCCGTGTTTCCCCTGGCCTTGGCCCTTGACCGTTTGGCTACCAGCCGCCTGAGCTAGGCTAGCTAAGGGACCCATGACTAGGACTAAGAGGGCTAAGACTAGCCAGAACTTTTTCCAGTAATTTTTCATATTCCATCCTCCTATCTATTTTTACCACCAAGACTAGGCTCATTATCTTGGTTGACTTTCCATTATACTCCTTTTTAGGCTGACTGTCTTTGCATATTCTTGCTGAAAACATGCGCAATCTTGCGGTCTTATCCATCAACTTTCTGTCAAGATTTGCTAAAATCTGATATTATTCTTAGTTTAGTTGACAAGGAAGAGCTAGTATTCCACTAATATCTAGGTCACATATGGACTTTTACATTCCAAGAACCCTGATGACTTTCCTATTTATCTATTCTATAGATAAATAGGGTTTAAGTTGGCAAATCTACGTTTATTTCTCGTCACATATTTCTCAGACCTACTTGTCCATGAAAGTAGAATCCCTATTGTTATGACCTAAACTTTTCGATACATAATAAAAGAGGATAGGAACAAGACATTCTCTAACCTCTTAAGAATCTATTATTTATCTCTATATGTGAATCTAACACAAGACCATTCTCATCTACAAATTTCTGCCAAGATAGTAAGCAAAATCCTTAGGCATGAATGCACTAGGTTGGGGAACTATCCTCCCTCTACTTTGATTTACGACATATGAATAACCTGATCACTTAGAAGCTCAATATCTTGTTCTAGGTGAGAGGCTATGAGTATAAGCCGCCCTTTAGAACGGTAATCTAGCAACACTTGTCGAATGTTAGCGACTGACTGCTTATCCAATCCATTCATAGGTTCATCTAGCAAAATTACATCGGGAGATTCCATGAAGGCCTGAGCCAAGGCAAGCTTTTGCTTCATTCCTAATGAGTAGTGCTTGACCTTCTGACGCGAATTCGGGTCGAGCCCTACTAGAGCTAGGTGCTCACGAATAGTCGCATCATCAATCTTCCCATTGATAAGCGCCAATTGCTTGAGATTATCAAAACCCGAATACGCCTCTAAGAACCCTGGCGTTTCAAGAATCAAGCCCAAACTTGGAAGAAATTGCATATCTCGACCTAGCACCTGACCATCAATGTCAATGTGACCACTAGTTAAAGGCTCCAGTCCACAGAGACATTTGAGAAGAACCGTTTTACCTGAACCATTATAGCCAACAACCCCATAAATTTTTCCGCCTTCCAATGTTAGGCTAAGATCTTGGAAAACTGTTTTTTGTTTAAATCGCTTACTGATGTTATGAACGTGAATCTTAGTCATTTGACACGCACCTTTCTGGTCTTGAGGCGAAAAGCAAGGATTCCCATAAGAATGATATAAAGGACTGCTAATCGAAGACAGACGTTCTCTAAGCTAGGCAGGCCGGAATGAGGCTCATACTTAATCTGATAAATACTAAGCCAGTTTAGAGGTGAAAGGTAATAGATCCAGTGACCTGACGCCAAAGAGAAAAATACCGACTCTACCACTAAGCCACAAGCCACCATCAGGCCTAGATTTTGGGCCAGTTGATTGAATGTAAGGATTATGAGACCTAATAAGATAACTAACAACCAAAAGAGTAACAACGTCTGGATTAGGGCAGCTCTTGGCGTGTAGTATTGGAAGGCAACTTCATGAGCCGCCCCCTCCAAATACTCCGTTGAGGTCACCCTCCCCTGAGCTAAGGCATTAAGCAAGCGCCCCCAAGAGTTCAAGTTCCAGTTGTGATGCGGTTGAATCAATGCCCATATTAAACCCACATTGAAAGCAACGAATACAGTACTACTAACCACCACATAAAGAACTTGACTTACTATCCAACGGACATACCCCAGTTTGAGGACTAGCCAGAACTGAAAACTATTGCGGAAAGGCAAGACACTAAAAAAAATAATCGCCCCTACCATGACAATAGCCACATACCAATAACTCCCCATCAAAACTGCGATAATACTCAAGGGATAAGTCTCCTGATACTGGGTTGCAAGGCGCCTATAGGGTAAAATAATAATGAGACTATAGAGTAACAGGTAGAGACCTATTGGCAAAAGCCTCTTCCATGTCAACTGCTGTCGTAAATGAAGACTTAGGGCACGTAAGGTTCCCATTAAACCACCCCTTCTTTCTCGTAAAAGTGCCATTGGCGCTCGAGGGCTACCTTGATAGCCCAGGTTACTAGGAAACTGATAACTACGAGATAGCAATAAGGAAAAATAAGGCCAAAGATCCGACGTATCGTCTCGTTACCGAACTGAAAGTACTCCATAGCTTCTATTAAGGTATTATCAGCAGACAAGACTGAAGACGGTAAAAGGAAGAATGGGACTAGCTTCTCCAAACCAAATTCTGTAAAGAAGAACCACCAGACTACCGGCATCATATAGCTAGTCAATTTATTCGGATAGTAAACGGTCGCCCAAACTCCTATTAATGCATAAAATGACAGCATCAAGCCAATACTACTTATTAGTTGAAGGTAGAAAATTAGGTGGTGTCCGTCAGCATATAGCCAATTGTTGGTCATCACCGTGACTACGGAGTTTGGCGTCTCGATAACAGATAGTGGAGCTCCAGTCAACAGATAGGCGAAGAAAAGTAATCCTGATAGGAATCCTATCCCATAGACTCTCAATAGAACGCGCCCTACCAAACCAAACGCATAGCCCCCATAACCACCGCGCGTGAGCAAAAAAGGTAAGCGATTCTGACCGTAGTCCTCACAAAAAAGCGCTAAGGCGGCCTGGCTACCAGCCAAAAGGTAGGTTGCTATAGCCACTTTTTGGTTGAAAGCTGAGTAAAAATAATATGCGACCGATTGTGGTTGGGAGGTGCCTTTCATAATATAGAAATCCCTATAAGATACCATCATTGCTACTAGCACAATTGCGCCTACGCCGAACCAAATACGCCTATCTTGCAGAAAAGTTCGTACATAAAAGCGTATCTTACGCATCCTACTGCACCTCTTTCCAATTAAGTGGATTCAGATAAAACTTTTCTAGGCGATTTTCTTCCTTCGCAGTAACCGCAACAAGTGGTTGATAGCTTCGCGCTTCGTAGAGTTGCCCTTCATTTTGTTCAATAGGAAGGGGAGCATATTCTATTTGTATATTTTCGATATATACTGGATTTCCAGTAAAGTCTCTTTGTATTTCTCTTTAATCGCCTCAATTGCTTGAGCGTAGCTGACTAATATTTGTTCACCCGCCTGAGTAGGGAGGTAAACACCTAGCATGTCCGCATGAATAATTCCAGACTCAGTGATTGCAAACATAAAATTTGTACCATATGTCACGTTAAGTTGTCCGCGTGAACCTAACATGACATTTGAATCAATCACCCGGTACCCTTCAATCTTTGGATAGACACTAATTACACATAAATCCTCCGCTTGATTATCGTAGATGCTGAAATCTGTTCCTTCTTTCATGGGATTTTTTTTCATTTGAGGTAGATAGGCTTCAAATGATTGTTTAGATACTGTCGCAATTACATAATCATAATCGGAAAAGTTGAGCTGATAAATTCCAATGAATTTTTTTACTTTATCTAAAGCTTCATCACTTGAGAAACCAATACTATCGTTAAAATTACTTATTTCCACAGTATTGTCTACAGAATCTGCTAAGAAAGAGCTATATAACGTTACTAAAGGAAGCTTGGCTTTATTATCTAGCGTAATCCATGTACCATTTTTATTTACTAGAGCCTCCCCACTCATCTGACCTAGAACTAATTGAGTGTGCGTACTACCATCCCCCGTGAGACTGCTCTCTTGGGCTCCTTCTCCCATCCACTCCATAAGTTTTTTAGTGGCGAACGCTTCATCTCCAGTCGAAACACCATATTGATATAGTTTAGTCTGGAAATCGCGTTTTATATTGTCAGAAATATAAACTTTGGCTACCAGTTCCTGATAACCATCCACTAATTGTGCCTCCGCATTGGAAGAGCTTGTGGACTCCTGCTTTTGTTCGTTCGAATAAGTACATCCAACACATAACAAAACAGAACAAACTAAAATAAATACACGTTTCATCACTTTACTCTCCACTTCTATATGAGAATAAAGCCATATGACAAAATATCATATGGCTTATATGTCCCTTAAATCATCTTAATTCTATACTCTATGGCGCAAACCGACCATAGATTGTAGAATCTAAAATACCGTGCTTAGAAGCATTCAAATAGTAATAGCGTCCTACTGTTCCATATCCAGGTAAATAATATAGACTATAGCGTCCATTACTACCTGCTACAACCATTGCGGTTGCCGGCTCACCTTCAGCTGAAGTCCAGGCGCGTAGATTAACTTTTCTTCCCCAACCCAAACCACCAAGAATATTTGCAACCGCTGGGTCCCAATCATCTTTCCGAACCCTTTGAGTCGATATAGAATAATTTTCATGTCGAACATAGAGATTAAAATAAACGGTCCCTGCATGAGCGACACCCTCGCTCCATACAGTAAACATTGACAAACTCAAAAACAAAGCCAACAACAATTTTCTCATCTTGTCACACCTCCTGAGTTTATTTTGTATCCGAATACAATTATAGTATACGCTTTCACTAGGTGGTTGTCAACTCTTTTTTTGTTTTTTCACATTTTATTGTTCAGATCAAATTTGTACATATTCTTTATACATGCACCTTTCACATCCCATTTCAAAGATATTCTGATAATTCGAAATTATATTTCGTATATAGAATCCTTTATAGGGAACTACCTAAATATAGTTATTTGTGAATTTAAATTCTTTTCATGAAAAAAATCATAGATTTGTGCGATTGACACTAAACAGCTTTTCATTACTAGTGTAATTTTAAATAAGGTATCGGTTGTTCTGCTACCTGGTCTTCCTGAACTTGAAACACTTAACTTGGGTGGAATACTGACTAACATATGAATGTGGCCTTTTCAGGCATTTACTTCACGGATAATTCTCCCAATCGTTGCCCTGTACTTCCCATATATGATTTGGCGTCGATACTTGGGTGCGAACACGATATGGTACTTACAATTCCAACTTGTGTGTGCTAAACTATCATTGTCCTTTTTCATTAGGATACCTCCCTGGTTCTTTTTGTGTGGTCGGGAAACCTACACTAAGTTTACCACTTGGGAGGTCTTTTTGCTTACCTCGCTGTAAGCTATCCTGAACCACTAGCACTGCTGGTGGTTTTCTCTATACAACAAAAACAGGCAACTGGAAATTCCAGTCGCCTGTAACTTATTAACTGCGTAAGTAACGTTCCAAGAATTGTTGGGTCCGTTCTTCTTGAGGGTTGACGAAGAGTTGCTCCGGCGCGCCTTGTTCGGCGATGACCCCTTGGTCCATGAAGACCACGCGGTCGGAAACCTCACGAGCGAACTCCATTTCGTGGGTGACAATAATCATAGTCAAACCAGTGTGAGCCAATTCCTTCATAACCTTCAAGACTTCGCCGACCATCTCAGGGTCAAGTGCAGAAGTTGGTTCATCGAAGAGAATGACATCTGGCTGCATGGTCAAGGCCCGAGCAATGGCTACCCGTTGCTTCTGACCCCCAGATAATTGGCTAGGACGAGCATGGACATAATCCCCCATGCCGACTTGTTCCAGGAACTTAGTAGCTAAGGCTTCGGTCTCAGCCTTGTCCTTACCTAGGACCTTGATAGGGCCGACGGTACAGTTAGCCAAGACATCCATGTTGTTGAAGAGGTTGAAGGATTGGAAGACCATGCCGATATGGGTCCGGTACTTGTTGACGTCATGCTTAACGTCTAAGATATTCTCGCCCCGGTAAATGATTTCCCCACCACTTGGTTCCTCTAAGAGGTTAATACAACGCAAGAGGGTGGACTTCCCTGAACCTGAAGAGCCGATAATGGTCACGACTTCCCCTGCTTCAACGGAAAAATCAATGTCCTTGAGGACCGTACGGTCGCCAAAGGTTTTGCTTAAGTGTTGAATTTCTACAATCGCCATGATTAGGCCTCCTCTTTGAGCACTGCCACTTGTTGTTGGTTACCGGCAGCCAGTTGATCACTTGGGCGACCGTCAATGCGTTTCAATCGCGCGCAAGAGTGATGTAATGGTAAAGGTTAAGATGAAGTAGATAACGGCCGTTACGAAGAAGGTCTCGAAGTAACGGAAGTTATTGCCGGCAATGGTCTTGGTCGTGAAGTACAATTCGCTGACCGAGATCACGTTGAGGACAGATGTATCCTTAACGTTGATGACAAATTCATTGCCGACAGATGGCAGAATGGTCCGGAAGACTTGTGGCATAACCACTTCTTTCATGGTTTGCCAGTGGTTCATCCCAATAGCACGAGCCGCTTCAAATTGGCCCTTATCGATGGCATAAATCCCACCCCGAACGACTTCGGCAATATAGGCCCCGGTGTTAATGGAGACAACCAGGAAGGCCGCCGACATAGGGGTTAATTTCCAGCCCCAGAGTAGGTCGGTCCCGTAGTAGAAGATCATAGCTTGAACGATCATTGGTGTCCCACGGAAGATGGCAATATAGGCGTTGAGCAATAGGTTAGCGACTTTCAAGACGCCATTATGGATTTGGCTCTTAGACTTCGGAATGGTCCGGATAATCCCGACGGCCAAACCAATCAGGAGACCGATTAAGGTACCGGTTAAGGATACCCAGAGGGTCATGCCGGTCCCGGCCAAGTATTGACGCCAGTTCTGAGTGGCAATCTCCCAAGTACGAGCAAAGAAGTTATAATCTTCTGTGGCGGCTGCCTCAGTGCTGGTTTCTTGACCGTCAGCCGCTGGCTGGTTCTTAATGGCCTGGTCCATGAAGTCCTTGCGTTGCTGATCTGTAATTTCCGCGATGGCCTCATTAATTTGGCTCATAAGTGGGCTTCCCTTCTTGACCCCGATAGAGACCTTGCGATCTTCTGGCGCCACTTGGAAGCTTGGATTAAGTTCTACGTAGGTGAATAGAGGGTTAGCGGCTGCCGCAGAGACAGCTTCTGGATATTCTGAGATGTAGGCATCTAACTTGCCCGCTTCTAAGGCCACTCGCAAGACAGGGAAAGAATCCTGTGCCTGCTCAACCTGAGCGTCCTTGAGTTGTTTCAATAAGTCATAGTGCAAGGTCCCTTGTTGGCCTGACACCTTAGCACCCGCAAAGTCTTCTAGCGTCTTCGCTTGCGCATAAGGCGAATCCTTGCGGACCACCATGACAAAACGTGAGTCATAGTAAGACTCGGAGAAGTCAATCTCCTTAGCACGTTCCGCAGTTGGCGACATGCCGGCAATAATCAAATCTATCTTGTCCGATTGGACAGCTGGTAAAAGCCCATCCCACTCCGTCTTGACCACTTGGACTTCGCGGCCTAATTTTTCCCCAATCTTACGCGCGATTTGCACGTCGTAACCATTGGCGAATTCCTTGGAGTCCTTAATAGGTACAGCACCGTTAGCGTTGGTGGACTGTGTCCAGTTATAAGGCGGATAGCCCGCTTCCATCCCGATCAATAGGGGTTGAGTGTCTTGCTTCTTGGCGCCACACGCTACCATCAAGAATGCAACGAAGGCTAGTGCCAAGAATTTTAACGTTTTTTTCATTTTTCTCACTCCTATTAATAGAATTATAATAATAAGTATACACCTTCCGAACCATAGTGCAAGATATTTTTAGGATGAAAGCGTTATTTATGGTTTAATTTTTTCAAATGCACTAAGGATTCTCTCGGCTAAACTTGCACTCTGGCTTCTATTACTATACACTTAAGGAAAGCAATCGCATTTTAAAGGAGGTTTCGGGGTGAAAGTCCTACTCTACAGTCAACATCTCGACAAAATCGCCAAATCTGGCCTTGGTAAATCAATTAAACATCAAATGAAGGCCTTGGAACATGCCGGGATTGACTATACCACCGATCCCAAGGACTCCTTCGATTTATTACATATCAATACCTACTTCCCCCCAATCCATGCTCTTCGCGCGCAAATGTCGCAAGCAAGGCATTCCGGTCGTCTACCATGCTCACTCGACCATGGAAGACTTCCGTAATTCCTTCCGCTTCTCTAATCAGCTAGCGCCTATCTTCAAGCGTTGGCTTATGACCTGCTATCAGCAGGGGGATGTCCTCATTACGCCTACGCCCTACTCTAAGCGTCTACTCGATTCCTATCATATGGGGCGGGAAATCTTCGTCCTGTCTAACGGTATCGAGCTAGAGAAATTCGCCCCTCAGCCACAGGCGCGAGAACTCTTCCGGGCGCGCTACGGACTAACCGAGCAAGACTTCGTCTGCATTGGGATTGGCCTCTACCTAGAACGCAAGGGTATTCTAGATTTTGTGGAGTTGGCTAAGCGCCTGCCCCATATTCGCTTCATCTGGTTTGGCTATACGGACTTGAACCTAGTGCCGTCTGCCATTCGGGCTGCGGTCTCTAATCCGCCAGCCAACCTGACCTTTGCCGGCTATGTCGACAATCAGCAGATTATTCAGGCCATGCAGGGTAGCGACCTCTACCTCTTCCCTACCTTAGAAGAAACCGAGGGCATTCCGGCCGTCGAGGCCTGTGCCGCCCATGCCAAATTCATCGTTCGAGACATTCCGGTCTTCGATGACTGGTTGACCGACCAGGTCAACGTCTACAAGGCTAAGGATGTCGATGACTTCGAGCGTCTAATCCGCGCTAGCCAAGCCCAACAACTACCTGACTTGACCCAGGCAGCCTATCCCGTGGCGGTCCAACGCGACCTAGCGGTCATCGGCCAAGAACTAGGCCGCATCTACGGCCATGCCATTCGTGCTAGTCAGGAGCGACAAGGATTATAAAATAGTAAAAGGTGGGAGTTCTCCACCTTTTTTCTATGCCTTAAAACGTGTGAGACCAGCCCCACTCGAACCAAAAGACGGGGCTTGTGGACGTGGGGCTGGTCTCACACTGGACGATTGGCAAAATGAAGAAAGCTAAGTTGTTTGCCTCTTGAAAAGCACCCCATAAGTTAGACATTAAAAGTCCAACTTATGGGGTGCTTTTCTTAAAAGACGAAATCTTATTTTCTAACTCAATTATTTGCCCCTGGACCTTGTAAAATAACCGCTCCCTTATATAGAGCGTAGTAAATTGGGCCCAGTTGCCATATTTTAACCAAAGGGATATAACCATAGTAGTGATTTTTATTATAGTAAATGGTTTGAGGTGGCTGAGAACTAAAGAATCGAATCTCTTCTACCACAATAGAGGTTGGAAATGCATCTCGTTTTTTGTCCTTCTTATCAGGAATATAGGCTGTCAAATCTTCTTCAATCGGCCGAACATCATTTGGATTTGCTCCCTTGTACCACTCTACAGCATATTCTTCACACCAAGATTCATGTGGCTTCTTAGGACAGCAACATAGGTTATCACCTGCTAATTGATTGGCTTGAACGTTTGAAGTCGAAAGACAAAAGAGCAGTAGAAACAAGAAAGTGAGTGGGGTCCAAATAAAACGTTTCATATTGCATTGCTCCTTTATATAGTTGCATGCCTGATGACGACTTAATCCTAACCCTCCCTTCCCGAAGACATCGTCATCCAAATTCTATCTTCACACTCATTATACATCCAGAAAGTGTTTTCATCCACCTTTTTATGATTTGAGCCGTCCAGTGGGAGCCCAGACCCACGGCCAAAAGCGGGGCTTGTGGTGCCTAGGATGTGGCGCGTATCAGAAGGGCTTGGAACGCAGTGACTTAGCCCTTCGATAGCGACGCAAGACGGAAGACAGCCGCAGGCTGGCTGTAGCCGGTCCCACCTCAAGCCCCGCCTTTTGGGTTAAGTGGGGCTTGGCTCACACGGTTTTGGACACAGATAAAAAGGGTGGGAAATTCTTTTCCCACCCTTTCTATCTTACCCCCTCCGTCTGGCGGAGATGGTCCACAAATTTATCCAGTTGATGCTTGTCCCGCGCCTTCTGGGCCTGAGAAATATTGCTAGGATTGAGGTAAATCCGTAGCTGTTCGACATCGGCCGCATCATAGGCGACCACTGCCTCCCCTTCTTCCTCATTGTCCGAGACCCGAGCCACCCGGGCGAATTCCTGACTCAAGAGAGCCAACAAATCCTCGGCCACGGCTTCCCGTAGGACTTGATACATGGCAGCAAAGGGCGCCGGAATCATAAAGGCGTCAACCTGCACCAAGTCATCTTGGGCTTGCTCCTTGTGGGCTTTTTGCTTTCTTTTGCTTGGCTTTTTGGACACGGTCTTGCTCCTTTACTTAGCGACGATATTGGGCCAGGAAGTCCGCACTTGGGTCGGCCACTAGGGCTTCCAGGATATCAATCACTGCTTGCGATTCATTATCGCCAATTTGATAACGGCAGATAGCCAATAAATCTGGATCGGCGTTGCCCATGGCTAGGCTATAATCGACCACTTCCATCATGGTCTGGTCATTGAGGCTATCACCGAAGGCCATGGTCTGGCTGGCATCCGTCTGCAGATAGTCTTGCAGGTAGCGGATGGCCTTGCCCTTGCCCCCTTGGGGACTGAAGACATCAATCCAGCGACCACCACTGGTCACCGCATGCCCCTCTGGGAAACGTTCATTGAGAATCCGCGTCATGACCTTATTGTCGGCTACGCTACGCTTACTCATGACCGATAGTTGAAGAATGGCTTCTTCTGGATTAAGGTCACGGAAATTAGCCAAATGATCAATATGCGGATGGTAGAGACGGAAATGATCCAAGGCATCCTGATCTTGGGTCACGGCATAGGAGCCACGATCGGTCATGACCAGACAGAAGAAATCTGAGAACTCATTGAGGAAGTCAATAATGGCTTCGGTCGTGTCATAGTCCAAGGCGCTATAATGAAGGCCTTGCTCTTCTACCATAATGGCGTTACCGTTAGTCGAGGCAAAGAGCAGTTCCTGACGTAATTGGTCATCAAAATAGCCACGCAACTTAGGATAGCTATTGCCTGAGGCAATACAGACACGGGTTCCGGCTTCCTTAAGGGCATGAACTGCCCGCTCGAAGCGATCCAAATCAAAGGACTTGTCCCCTCTTAAGAGGGTACCGTCCATATCAATGGCGATTAATTTCATTGATTCTTGTCTCCTTCACACTTGATTAAGGGAGGCGATTGCCTGCACTCTTGTAGATGTCATACCATTCTTGGCGAGTCATTTGCACACGATCAGCCTGGGCCAGCGCTTCAATCCGTTTTGGGCTCATGGTCCCCACAATCGGTTGGAAGCCTGCCGGATGGCGCAAGAGCCAGGCAATGACCATGGCTTCGAAGGCCACACCATGTTGCTTAGCGCCCTGACTTAAGGTCTCGGTCAAGAGCTGATAGTCAGGATGGGTCATGAAAACTCCTTGATGCAAGTCTACCTGGAAGGGCGACCATGGTTGGATGGTGATGCCCTTGAGGCGACAATAATCCAGAATGCCCCCATCCCGGTTAATGCCTGCAACTTCTCGCATATTAACATTGAGGCCGGCATCAATCATGGGGGTGTGGGCAGGCCCCAACTGCAATTGATTAATAATGAGGGGCTGGGTTAGACTGGCTTGAAGTAGCTCTATTTGATAAGGGTTCTGATTGCTGACGCCGAAATAACGCACCTTACCGGCTGCATGCAAGCGATCGAATGCGGCTGCCACCTGGTCCGGCTCCATAAGGGCATCGGGCCGATGTAGGAGCAAGACATCCAGATAGTCGGTCTTGAGGCGTTTGAGAATGCCGTCTACCGAATCCAGGATATGCTGGCTGGAAAAGTCAAAATATCCTTCCGGCAGGCGAATCCCACATTTGGACTGGATCAGCAGTTGATCACGCGGAATACCTAGTTCCTTCACAGCTTGAGCAAAGCGGACTTCCGACTCGCCTCGGCCATAGATATCGGCATGATCGAAGAAATTAATGCCGACCTGGCGGGCGGTCTCCAGAACCTGGCTAGCTTCTTGTAGCGAATGGGAGGCCATGCGCATGCAACCTAAGGCGATGCGACTGGCTCCGGCTAAGTGACGACCAAGACATAAGGTTTCCATGATAGCGACTCCTTTATTGGCTGGCGTAGGAATAGGACAACAAGGTCTTACTTCTTGAACATACCGGTAATCCCGCGGGATACCACACGGCCGACTTCACGACCCACTTGTCCGACTACATTCTTCATGAAACGATCCAAGAGATTGTCTGTCTTGCGACCACCAGTGCTAGTTGATTTCTTGCTAGTTTTTGCCACGTCTTCATCCTCCTCTTCTTCTACTTCTGCTGCCTCTTCGGCTTGAGCGGCTGCTAAGAGGGCTGCTTCCTGTTCTTGGGTTTGTTTGAGAATGACTTCATGGGCACTCTCACGGTCAATTGCTTCACCATACTTGTCATCCAATGGTGAGCTATTCATTAGGCTGGCCTTAACGGTTGGGTCGATGGTCCCTAAGAGACTTTGCGGTGGGTAAATGAGTACCCGATCGGCCAGGCTAGGGCTCCCATCTTCCGTCAGGGTAGACACCACGGCTTCCCCTACCTTCAGTTCTTGAATGACCTTGGCTAGGTCTTGATTGGCTTCTTGACGGAAGGTGTCCGCTACCGTTTTAACGGTTTTGAGTTCCTTAGGCGTAAAGGCCCGCAAACCATGTTGGATGCGGTTAGCCAATTGGCTGGCAACCTTGTCTGGAATATCGGTTGGGTTTTGGGTAATGAAATAAACCCCGACCCCTTTGGACCGAACTAAGCGGACAATGAGCTCAATCTTCTCTAATAAGACAGCCGGCGCATCCTTGAAAAGGGCGTGGGCTTCATCGAAGAAGAAGACCAACTTAGGTTTATCCAAGTCCCCGACTTCCGGAAGGTTCTCATAGAGCTCAGCCAGGAGGGCCAAGAGCACAGTCGCATACAAGGTTGGTTGGTTGAAGAGCTGTTCCGCATTGAGGATGTTGACAATCCCACGGCCATCGCTGTCTTGGCGCATGAGGTCGGCAATCTCTAAGCTTGGCTCGCCAAAGAAGTTGGCTGCCCCTTGTTGCTCTAAAATAACCAGAGAGCGTAGAATAGCCCCAACTGAACGCGCTGGAATGTTACCGTAGTGTTGGCTTAATTCGCCAGCATGAGCGGCCACATAGTTAAGCATAGCCCGCAAGTCCATGAGGTCTATCAGCAAGAGACCTTGCTTATCGGCCACATCGAAGACCACGTTGAGAATGGATTCTTGGGTTTCATTGAGGCCCAAGAGACGGGTTAACATGACAGGCCCCATATCGGAGACGGTCAAACGCAAAGGCGTCCCGTTCTCGCCTTTGACATCCCAAAGTTGGACAGGATAAGAAATTGGTTCATAGTTCTCACGACCTGTCTGAGCTAGACGCTCGCTGACATCGGTATTGTTGGCTTGAGCCAAGGACATAAGGTCTCCCTTGATATCAGAGAGGACGACTGGAATACCTTCTTGGCTTAGCAACTCGGCCAAGACCTTAAGGGTCACGGTCTTACCGGTCCCTGTCGCACCGGCGATAATGCCGTGACGGTTTAATTTATCAAGGCGAAGTTGCGCTGGCTGCGCTCCCTGCCCGAAGGTGATGACTGAAGTCATGCTCTTTCCCCCTTTTTTCTTGATGACACTGGACAGTCTTCGCCCAGTTGCCCATTCTACTCTTATTTTAACATATCCATAGCCCGTAAGCGACCACAAAAAAGCCGTCCACAGGTAAATCCTGTCGACGGCAGTCAATCTTAAATTGTGCGAAGAATTCCAAGGCATCTCCCGCTTGCAAGAGTTCCCCGTGTTCCTTCAAGATGGCTTCCTTGACGGTGGCTTCTTCCCCAAATTCCAGCATGAAGAGGAATTGTTGGTAGAGACCGTCCGGCTCATAATCACCAATCACATCGCTCAAGACTAGGTAGTAGGCGTCATGATAGCGATAGAGGCTATTCTCAACTGGGAAGTCCCGTAGTTGACGTGCCAACTTGAGGAAATCATCCAAGTTATCGAAGCAGACAATCTCAGGTCCTACAGGTTCTTCTTGATCCTGGGCCTGTTCAATCTCGGCTTCAATCTCCTTGGTCAAGCCTTCAAGGACTTCTAGCTTCTCATTGACGCTGAGGTCTTCTTGATCTTGGGCTTGTTGCTTATCTTTTAGGGCGGATTTACGACGGTCCAAGAGACGTTTGAGGACTTCGTTCTCCAGCAAATCTTCTAGGCCATTACCACTGCTACGGCTAATGTAGAGTTCGAGGCCTCGATCAGATGGGATGACATGGAAAGTGACGGAATCAGATTCCGCGAATTGGTTCTCCACATCCACCTCTTCCAGGATGGAGTAGAAGAATTGCTCAATGCGGGCATGGTTGCTGATTAGTTCTAGGAAGTTAATCCCTCGTTCTTCCAGATCTTCTGGCATAATCAAGACTTTGATGGTATCCTCATTGATACGTTCCATTTCCATAGTAACACCTCCTCTATTTCTTCATTATACTAAACTTTAGGCCAAGACGCTATCCTAATGTATTGTCCTAAGGGAAAAGAAAGGCGAGGCAGAAACAAGGTTCCGGCCTCACCTAGACTCTATTCATTACTCATTGACTAAGGCTTGCACCTTACGCAATTCCAAGGCACGCACTTCGCGTGGCAAGAAACGACGAATTTCATCTTCATTGAAGCCGATTTGCAGGCGCTTCTCGTCAATCATAATTGGACGACGTAAGAGTCCTGGTTGCTCTTGCACAATGCGATAAAAGTCATTCAAGGATAATTCGCTAATTTCAATATTTAAGTCTGAATATGCTTTGGAACGGGTTGAGACGATATCTTCTGTCCCTTCTTCTGTCATACGTAAAATATCTTTAATTTCTTGTAGAGACAGTGGTTCCGAAAAGATATTACGTTCTGTGTAGGGAATTTGATGTTCTTCCAACCAGGCGCGGGCCTTACGGCATGAAGTACAACTTGGGGTCGTATATAACGTTACCAAACTAATCACTCCTTTTTTCAATAACCACTACGATTACTACTCTGCTATTATACTACCCCTAGCCCCTGATTACTATACTTTTTTTGAAATTTAACAATAAATCATACTTAAGACCGAGATTAGTTCACAGCCGTAAACAAAACTTCACAAAAAATTCATATACTCTTAGGGAATTCTTTAAAAGTCCTTGTTCAATCTCTCCTTGGCCGTCTTTTGCTAGGCGGGCGCCACATTGCTTTTGTCAATTAAGTGAAACTGCGTTATAATAATAGTAGCGAAACTAAGAGAGAATGAGGCTCGATTTGATGAAAGCAAAAATTTTTTCTGGCGTTCAACCTACCTCGGTCCCAACCATCGGGAACTATGTCGGGGCTATGCGCCAATTTGTTGAATTACAAGATGACTATGACGCTACCTACTGTATCGTCAACCAGCACGCCATTACCGTGCCCCAAGAGCCAGCCAAGCTCCACCAAACAACCCGTGAGCTAGCGGCCCTCTATCTAGCCCTAGGGATTGACCCTAAGAAGGCAACCATTTTCGTTCAGTCTGATGTCCCAGCCCACACGCAAGCAGCTTGGATAATTCTCTGTACGACCGGCTTGGGCGAATTGGAACGCATGACCCAATATAAAGATAAATCCACCAAGCAAGAAAGTGTCAATGCTGGCTTGCTCTGCTACCCTGCCTTAATGGTGGCAGATATTATTCTTTATGATGCTGCCTATGTACCGGTGGGCGAAGACCAGAAGCAACATTTGGAGTTAACCCGTAACTATGTGGACCGCTTCAACCAACGCTACGGCAAGGGCAAGGAGCTCCTAGTCAAACCTGAAATCATCACCCCTAAATCCGGTGGTCGGGTCATGAGTCTACAGGACCCATTCAGCAAGATGAGTAAGTCCGACACCAATGCCAAGGCGACTATCTCACTCCTGGACGATCCTAAGACCATCCTGAAGAAGATGAAGAGTGCTGTCACTGACTCGGTCGGTCAAGTCAATTATGACCGCGAAAATCAACCAGCTGTCAGCAACCTGCTGGATATTTTCTCTGCTTTTTCTGGCCGTTCAATCGACTCTCTGGTGGCCGAATATCATGAGGCTGGCTACGGGACCTTTAAGCAAGCTATTGCCGACAGTATTATCGCGACCCTAGAGCCAATCCAAGCGGAATATCACCGTCTCCTGACCTCTAGCACCCTAGATGATATCCTGGCCGACGGGGCTAAGAAGGCCAACGAACAGGCTAATAAGGTCCTCGCGCGGATGGAGAAGGCAATTGGCTTGACTTATCGCTAAAATTTGTGCTATAATGTTATATGTAGTAGGTTGTTTTAATTATCAATAAATAAAGGAGGTGACCCAAAATGGAATATGTAACTGATGTCGCTAAAGAACTCGAACAAGTTGTTGCCCAACTTAAGAACAAGCACATTCGGATGACGCCACAACGTCGCGCCATTCTGTCCTATATGATTCAAACGCACAATCACCCTACCGTGGAAGAAATCTACCATGATCTCTTACCTGACTGGCCAAGCCTTAGTCTTGCGACCATCTATAATAACCTGTCTTTCCTAGTCAAAGAAGGTTATGTCAATGAGATGAAATTCTCTGATGTCACCAGTCGTTATGACTACATGGGCCTAAATGGCTACAACCATCAGCACATTATCTGTGAACGCTGTGGGAAAATTGCGGACTTCGCTATGACTAAGTTCCCAGATCCAACCGAAGACGTCCATAAACAAACCGGCTATACAACCAACCGGACTAAAGTCGAAGTTTACGGTGTCTGCCCAGACTGCCAAGGTCGCATCCGCGCCTGGTAATCACAGACGAAATCAAATGACGAGGACTGAGTCCTCGTCATTTTTGTATTCATAAAGCCAAAGGCAAGGGTTATTCCCTTGCCTTTTTGTCTGATGCTACCAGGTCATACGGGACCGCGACATAGTCCGTAGGGCGCGGTTGTAGTTGACGGCTGGTTTGAAGTCACTTTGGTCGTTTGGCAGCGGATTGAGTCGAGCTTCCTCCAACTCTGGCAGACTGTCGACACGGCCTGACAGATAATCCTTCAAGCGCGAAATGACCGCTTGAGTCCGAGCCATCAGCCCACCAATCCGATATTCTAAGATTTCCAAGCCAAATGGGTTGGCTTCTTGTAACCAGACTTGGCGACGACTTTGCAGGACGCGGTCGTAGTCCGCAATCAGTTGTGGCAAGCGACCGTGAACGAGGTCAGCTAGCGTCTGACGGTCGTGGGCATGATAGGCCTGCCAGATTAAGTAAGGTAGGTTCCATTTGTTAGCCAAGCAGAGGGCATAGTCGCTATAGAACTGGTTGACAGCTGGGTTGCCACCCTCCATAGCATCGAAGTCAACGGCTAATTTGGCCATACGGGCCCCATAGTCCACATCCATGGACTCAATTTGTGGCATAAACATTGGTAGTAGCAAATCTTGATAGAAGAAGTATTTAGAAGGCGTCACATCAATGCCTGCTAATTGATCCCATTCTGGCAACAAGTCTAATTCCCCTTGCTTGAGCCAGTCGGATAAGGATAAGCCGGTGAAGAAGCTTAGCCATTGGCTAAACTCCTCTTCTACATAGTCAGCATGGCTGTCTAGGTAAGAATAGAGGACCAGGCCGAAGACGGCCACTTCAAATGGTGACTCAGAACTATCGTCACCCCAGGCGGTCGCCATGACTTCCTGGATGCCGGTTTGGCGGGCCGCTTCTAGGCCGGCCAGGCTAGCCACCAAGGTCTTACGGTGGTGCGGTGTGTAACCCGTCCAACGCCAGGCCCCACCAGCAAAACTGACTTGAGCCCCTAAACTACGACGTTGAGCGATTTTATCCAAGTAAGCTTGGGTGGTATGTTGGTAGTAATCCCAGTACATGAGGCTGATGCCCTCAGGAATGTCGATTTTCTCGTCTTCTCCCACTTGGTTATACCAAGAGAAGAACATGTCATCCCAAATGATTGGTTTCAGGTCATAGCGGTCACAGAGGGTCTTCATACGGGCTAGGTGGTCCAACATAATGTCAGTCTTGGCTCGCAAGCCCACTTGATCCAGATAATGGCCTCGCCCTAGATCATAGGCTTCATCCATGCCTAAGTGAATGCGCTTGGTTGTAAAGCAAGAAGAGAGGGAGGCCAACATTTGGTCGATTAAGGTATAGGTCTCTTCCCGCCCTACGTGGAGGACGTCAGCCAAGTCTGCATATTGACTGTTAATATGCTCCCATTGGAAGAACTGGTTGAGGTGGGCCAAGGTCTGCACACAAGGCACCAATTCAATACCCAAGTCCTGGGCGTAAGCATCCAATTCACGCAAATCGGCCTGGCTATAACGGCCTCGGAAGGCCCCAAAATAAGGTTGCTCCGGAATTTCATAGACATCTTCCATATAGAGCATATACCAGCTGTGGCCTAAGACGGCCAAGCGTCTTAAGAGGGACTTAACATAGTCCACCTTGGCAACGGCATTGCGGGAGTTATCCAGCATGAGGCCATTGCGACTGAAGCTAATAGGCTGACTAAAGCTGCTAGTCTGGCCGGCCTGCTGGCGCATATTCCAGAGGGCCAAACCATGGAAGAAATGCGGCAGGTCAGGCGCCACAATATGAACGCCCTCCCCTTGGTCGGCTACTTCTAACTTGCCCGCCGGGCCCGCTTGATAGTCAACCAGGCGGCCATCAGGCGCTAGGGATAGGTCTAATTCTGCTACTAGACGCTGAACCTTGTCGCGCAAGGCCGCATCATCAATCCAAATCTTAGTCATAATACTTACCCTTTCTTAAGGCGATAGGTCTTGATTTCATAAGGCGCAATCAGCGAAGAGGTCTCCTCTAGGTCCTCTTCTAAGAGGTTGACCGATTGCAACTTGCTAGGTAGGTAAGGCGCTAGGTCTAGCGTCTCTGAGGCATGGCTGACCAGGCGGAGAATCCAGTCTTGGCTATCATGGGCTTGCTTGAAGGCCGTCACTTCGATGCCTCTTGGCAGGTCATTGACCTTGACAGGGCTGGCTTGCCAGTCAGCCAAATCTTGACCTGGGCTAGCTTGCTTAACCAAGAGTGGGATGAAGATGGAAGACCCGGTCGCAAAGCTCTGGCTTAACTGATCTTGGCCTTGCCAGAATTGGAGGTAGGCACTGGCTTCGTAATCGCCCAGACATTGGGCTTCTGGTGTTGGGAAGTAACCCCAGTCACCTAATTCGCCGGTGCAACGTAAGCAGGTCAGATAGAGATAAGTCGCTTGGTCGTCGACGGTCACTTCATATTCAGGTAGTCCTTGTACGCTCAAGGTCAAGCCTTGACCCTCCCCAATGGCCACATTGCGGTGCAAGGCTTGTGGGTTGCTTGGGTTACGCCATTCAGGCGCCACATGGTTAGAGCGCCAGAGCCATTCATAGGCAGAGTCGACAAAGTGGCGGTCCGTGCGTTCAGGCAGCTTGAAGCCCAGTCGTACCCGGTGGTCCAAGACCTCATTGTGACCTTCTAGACGGATGGCCAGGCCTCGTGATTGAGGGGTCAGGCTATAAGTCACGAAGATTTCCACCGGCACTGTCTCAGAGGCCCGGCCAATTTGGCGTTCGACCACATCAATGACTTGTTTTTGCGCCTCTAGTAAGGCATAGTCAGCCGAAATTGGCACTTGAAGTTGATAGCTTAAAACCAGATGATCGGCCAAGCCATCGCGGATGACCCGGGCGCTAATCAGAGCATCAGCTTGGGTCAAAGGTTGACCTAAGGATTCGCGGAAAATATATTCATTGCCCACATCTCCGGTCTCTTCTAAGAGCCCTTGATCTTCATAAACCTTGCCGGTCACCTTATCGGTGATGGTAACAGAGCCATTGGCGGCAAGGGCCACTTTGAGGTAGTCATTTTCGATGAACTCCTTGTCTTGGGCCCCACCTTCTAGTTCCAGTCCCTCTGTCTTAGCACTAAGTAGTACTCAGCCAAGGACATAGCTGGCACGGTGGCTAGCCATTCCACTTCTAATTCACGTGCGAAGTAGGCCCGGCGGAAGCGGTCATCTGGTAGGTCATAGTCGAAGTTAGCCCCTAGGTCCACAATGGTGGCAGGCACGACTTGACCTTGGCCATCCACTAATTGGTAGTCTTCAATGGATAATTCTGCCATGCGTTTGTAGGCTTCCTTAACCGGATATTGACTGAAGAAGGCCCGGTCTAGGACAACTTTGCTGACCAGACGTCCTTCCTTGAGGCAATTGCTTGGGTTCCAGACCTGCAAGACATAAGGCTGGTCTGGCAAACGATTTGGCGCCTTGACCTGCTGAGCCAAGAAGTCTAGGATGCCCCGCACCAGGGTCTGGCTAGCCGCTTGGACGGCTTCAAAACGTGACACCATGCCCCGGTGAACTTCGTCGATACTACAGCCACAAATGCTGTCATGAGGGTAGTTCTGTAAGAGGTTCTTCCAGATAAAGTCAATTTTATCGCTTGGGTAGACGTAGCCGTAGCGGCTAGCTAAGGTGGCCAAAGGCTCTAAGACTTGCTCCAAGTAGTCAGACAGACGAGCTGAATACTGCTTGAGGTAGAGACGGGAAGAAGCGGTATTGGCCAAAGTATACCAACCATCCGTTGCTTGCGAACGTAGTTCTCCTTCCACCACACTTAATTGTGGTGGATTGCTTGCTAGACTCGCTTCTAGGGCTTCTTGATAGAGGGTAAAGTTAGAGTGGATAAATTCATAGTCTGGGTAGAGCTGGTTGGCCAAGGCAATGGCTTGGGACAGATCAGTCTGGGCAGGTTGATGGTCACAGCCATTGAGCATGAGCAACTGGTCAGAGACCGCATAGCGCTCAGCATCGGCTAATTTCTTGTCCCAGAAGACTTTGGCTTGCTCAGAATCAGCAGGGATTTCATTGCCGTTACTATACCAGTTAGCGAAGAGAATCCCCAGGACATCTGACCCATCTGGACTCTTCCAGGTAAGCTCTGAGAAGGCCGACTTGAAGCTGCCTTCTTCAAAGGTCTGGTTGTCAAAGCCCGTTGGTTTGACCCCGCGACCAAAGGCCGCCACAGACATGCCCATACCACGCGTGATTTGTGGGGTTTGGCCGGTTAGGCCGAAGGTGTCCGGATAGTAACCTAATTGTTCGCCCTTAACGCCCCAGCGTTTGAGATCTTGATAACCAATCAGACCGTTACGTACCGTTGCCTCGCCGCTAATCAGGAAGGCATCTTGTAAGATATAGAAGGGCCCAATCCGTAATTTACCGGACTGAACGGCCGCCTTAAGACGTGCTTCTTGATGAGGACGAATTTGTAGATAGTCATCCAAGGTGATGGTTTGGCCATCCAGGTGGAAGTAACGGTAGTCTGGATCTGTGTCAAATAGGTCTAGGACTTGATCAATCAAGTCGACTAAACGTAGGTGGTGTTCTTCAAAGGGAAGGTACCATTCCCGATCCCAGTGGGAGTGGGAAATGATATGAACGGTTTTCTTGCTCATTTTATTGCCTCATGTCTTTCTAGCGTTTAACGCGAATATCGAAGTAGTCTAAGAGGAGTTCGCAGAACATCATATTAGACCAGGAGAACCACTCCCGGGTGTAACGACTGTCATCGTCCACGTGGAAGGATTCGTGCATTTGGTTGGTGCCGGCGTCCGTATTGACCAGCAAGTCTAAAATCCGAGCCTTCTCCGCCTTATGGCTGGTCGTTAAACCTTCCATAGAGAGGGAAATAGGCCAGATATATTGATCCCAGGTATGAGAGGAGCCCAAGCCACTGGCTAATTTGCCACTGTAGTAGTAGGGGTTCTCTGGCGACAGAACAGTCTGGCGTGTGGCCACGTAGATCGGATCGTCTTCTGAACAGAAGCCTAGGTAAGGCAGGGAAGTAAGTTTGGCACATTGCCATCATCCATGATGCTGGCATTGCCTAAACCATCCACTTCGTAAGCATAGACTGCTTGACCTTGGGCGTTTTGAATGATCCCATAACGCTCAATGCCGGCCTGGATTTGATCCTTAAGGGTAGCCGCTAGTTCGATTTCTTCTTGGCTCAAGCCCAAGAATGGCGCCAATTCTGCCACATAGCCCAAGACCACGCTGGCAAATTGGTTGGATGGCACCAGGTAGTGGTAGGTGCAACGGTCATCACTTGGACGGAAGCCAGACCAGGTCATGCCGGTGTAGCCAACGGGTGAGCCCTTGCCATCAAATGGTAGGGTGTCTTCCTGGCGGTCGGTGTCACGCACAAAGCGATAAGGACTAGACCCTGCATGGTCTTGCTCTGTGCGCCAGAGGTCTAGAATGGTCACCAAACCCTTGCGGACAGTCTCTGTTAAGTGGTCGGTCCGGCCACTATTGACATAAAGTAGGTAAGCTAACTGAATGGCATAGGCCAAGCTATCGATTTCGTATTTGCGCTCCCAAATCCAGTCATTCATTTGTGTGTGGTCGGTCGCTCCGTGGCCTTGGCCATTTGGTTCTTGGTTGAAGGCATTGGTATAAGGGTCAATTAAGATATAGCCAAATTGGCGCTCGACTAAACCGGCAATCATGTCGTAAATGTCCTCATGCTCCTTAGCTAAGACTAGGTAAGGCCGCACCTGTGCGGTCGAATCCCGTAGCCACATAGCCGGGATATCCCCAGTTACCACGAAGGTAGTGCCATCTTCTAGGCGTTCGATGGTGGTCTCTAGGGTATTTAGGAAGCACTCATGAAAGACCTCAGCCCAACGGGGATTGACCGCCCGGGCTTGATCACAAATCTTTTCCATATATTTTTTTAATTCAGTTGATACTGGCATTGCCATTTTTCTTCCTCCTCATCACGAATCGAGTCTCCTCTATCCTCTATTATTGCTAAGCGCTTACCTTAAATCAAGTCTTGTCATAGACTTCTCTATTTTTTGCTAAAACAACTATAATTTGTTAATATATGCCCCGCAGAAAAACAGTAAAAAACCCCGCGAAAGCCTTTACTTTGTGCTATACTAACATTAGCACTTGATAAGGAGGTTCCCATGGCTGATTCCACTCTTCCATCTTTCCTGCGGCCCAACAAGAAGTCTAGTCTCTTAGTGCTGGCCCTCTATACCTTTATATTTAGCTTCTTGATGCCAGACGCCGGAAGCCTCTGGTCTGATTACGGCCAAATTTAAGTAAACAAAGCTACCTAATGACTGACTTTACGGCCATGGGGATGGCGGCTACCTTCTTCAATGTGGCTTGCCATTTCGTTATTGCCTACATCCTGGTCTACACCAACACCCGGTCACGTCTCAATGGTCTGCAAGTGGCAGCTGCCGGTATCTTTGCTGGCCACGCCCTCTTCGGGACCCATGTCTTGAATATCCTGCCTATTATTTATGGGGTCTACCTCTATAGTCGCTGGACCGGCCAATCCTTCGGCTCCTTGACCACGGTCAGCCTCTTCGCCACTTCGGCGGCGCCCTTTATCGCCTTCTGGGCCATCGCACCTGGCTTGTCCTGGTGGTCGCTCATTTTGGCAGCCCTGATTGGGACTGGCGTTGGCTTTATTTCGGCGCCTTTGGCTGAGCAATACCTCAAGTTCCACCAAGGCTTTAACCTCTATAACTTTGGCTTCGCCATGGGTATCATCGCCATGTTCGGGACCATTAGCTTCCGCTACTTCAAGCTGGAGGCGCCTAGCCTCAGCATCCTCAATCAAGAGCATCATGGCCTCTTAGTCCTCTATCTGCTGGGCATCTTGCTAGGGCTCTTTGGCCTAGCGGTCTACAAACGGACAGAAGTCAAAGCCAACTATGGCAAACTCTTGCGCCGGGCCGGTCGGACACCGGATGACTTCCTAGCTCACTTTGGCTTCGGGACGGCCGCCTTCAATATGGCCCTTAACGGTAGCCTCTACTTGCTGCTGGCCCTGGCCTTGGGTGTCCAATTGAATGGGCCTATCCTGGGTGGTATCCTAGGGGTCATGGGCTTCTCAGCCTTCGGTAAGCACCCACGTAACTGCCTGCCTATCTCAGCTGGCATTCTGTTAGCTGCCTTATTGCTAGGCCAAGACCCCGCCCAATCCTCGGTTTGGGTGCCTATCTTATTTGGGACCACCCTAGCGCCAATTGCTGGACATTATGGCATCATTTATGGTGCAGTCGCAGGCTTTTTGCATTATAATGTAGTGAGTATGGTCTTTAGCTTACACGCAGGCATGAGCCTCTATAACAACGGCTTTGCGGGTGGCTTTGTCGCCGCCTTCCTGGTACCCATCTATGATACCCTGCGCAGCAACCATCACGCCTATGATGATTAGAAGGAGCCCCCTATGAATATCGAAAAACACAAAGCAACGCGTATTATGAAGGAGATTGTCTCCTATTTCCTAGATAATGGCCTCAATGATTTTAACCTAGACTTTAAGGCTAGTAACCAAGTCATTGAAATGACCGTCCAAGCGCCCTGCCAGGCCGAACCCGCTAGCTTCCAAGAGCTACTCAAGGATCTGCAAAGCCCGCGGGAGATCGAAGTGGACGAATACTTCAATGCCCTCCTGGGTAGTCACTGCACCGGCCATGACTACAGCTTCCTGGGCAAGGCTATTGACGAAGCCCAGGGTGGCTTCCAAGACGGCGTCTTGACTCTTACCATTAGACGATACAAAATCAAATAATTTAGTCACTAGTAGAAAGGACTGTTTCCCCCATGGATTTTCTCCGCATGCCAGCTTATCAACTCTTCTTACATCCGATTACGGGTGGTGCCATCTGGGGCTATGTGCTCGCCATGATTTATCTGCGCTATGTCCGTCGCTTCCCTCAATACAAGCCGCACTTCTATGGCGCCTTGGCTATCTTGATTTATGTGGCCCCTCTCTTCTTAACCCAGCACATCACCTTCAGGCATGGTGTATCCTGCGGATTGGCCTATGTCCTGACCCGTCTCTATGACTATGATCGGTCACAAGTTGCTAGCTAAATAGACACGAGTCCCCTTGGGGGCTCTTTTTTTGTGGCTGGCCTGATAAGATTTGAGGCAAAAATATTTTGGGGCATTTTAGATTTATCTGAATATTCTTGGGATGGCTATTGATGCGACAAGCATATCAGGAAACTCTATAAACTTCTTGGTTTTCAGTTTTTTGATGTGAGTTGTGGTTAACCACAACTAGATGCTGAATATTGATTAGCAAGATTGTTTTGGAGTTAGCGTCTATGGGTTCTGAGTGTCTTTGGACCTAAAGTAGCTATCTAGTTGTGTCAGGCTTATGCCTCCATTGGCTATTTTTAACAAAAATTATTCTGGCCATTTTACATTTCTAGCTATATTATTCCGATGAACATTGATAGCACAGCAATAACAGGACTCACATTCACTTTCTTGCTTTTCAGTATCTTTATGCGAGTTCGGGTTAACCCGAACTCGACGTAAAATGTTGAAAAGCAAGATAATTAAATTCTCGGTATTTGTGGCAAGAACCCGTGATTGTCTTTCGGCATTTAGACCTAAAACGGGCATTGGGAGCTGGACCGGCTCCAGCCTGGCTAGGCCAGTCTTCCAACAGATTTTTCACCGTCTAACGCTCTCTTTTGTCCCAAACATGAGCCTTGTCTCCACTAAAAAATACTTGGACTAATTTAAGTTTCTCAATGTTTTCTACACTCTCCTATTGATATAAAGGCAATAAAATCTTCCCCTATGACTTTCTTGCTTTTCAAGATTACCCACCCAGTTCGGGTTAACCCGAACTCGACCTAAAATATTGAAAAAAACAAGATGGCGACAAACCACCCTCCCATCTCCTAGAAAAGCACCTCTTTTCTTTCCTTGAAGGTCCTGAATCTTCAAGGTATAATGATAGAGACACTGATAGAAAGGAATCGCCTGCTATGATTCTACTACAAGCCAATGACCTGGCTCGGCGCTTTGCCGATGACACCCTCTATGAAGGGGTCTCCTTCAATATCCAAACTCAAGACCGCATTGCCTTGGTGGGCCGTAATGGGGCCGGCAAGTCCACCCTGATTAAGCAAATCATGGGCGAGGAGCCAATCTCGGATGGTTCCATCACCAAGGCCAAGGGCCTAAAAATCGGCTACCTGGCCCAACATGTTCGGACCGAATGGAACGACAGCCTGTCCATCTGGGATACCATGCTAGCGGTCTTCCAGGAGACTTTGGCCCTACGCCAGACAGCTGAGGAAGCCGCCATGCGACTAGCTGAGCTGTCTGATGACACCCAAGCGCCAGCCTACCAGGCTGCCTTGGAGCGCTACGACCAACTCCAGGAAGCCCTGACCCAACGCAATGCCTATGCCATTGAGTCCGATATCCGGACGGTCTTACACGGTTTTCGTTTCTACGAGGCTGACTATGCCACGCCGGTCAGCCAATTGTCTGGGGGACAGCGGACCCGCCTGGCCCTGGCCCGCATCCTACTTATGGACTATGACCTGCTGATTCTGGACGAGCCGACCAACCACTTAGACATGACTACCCTAGCCTGGCTAGAAACTTACCTGACTGGCTACAAGGGCGCTCTCCTCCTGGTTTCCCACGACCGTTATTTCCTGGATAAGGTGGTCAACCAGGTCCTGGAACTGCGCCATCATCGTCTCCACACCTACAAGGGCAATTACAGCTACTATGTGGAAGAGAAGGCTCTGCGTCTGGCGGCTGAAGAGAAGGCCTATGCCGCCCAACAAGCTACCATTCAAAAACTCGAAGACTTCGTCCAACGTAACTTGGTTCGGGCTTCAACGACCAAACGAGCCCAAAGTCGCCGCAAGCAGTTGGAGAAAATGGACCGTCTAGAAAAGCCTAAGCAAGATAAGCAGGCGCCCCGCATCCAGTTCCTAGCAGCCAAGGACTCCGGTGAAGATGTCCTCGCTGTCGATCATTTGGCGGTGGGCTATGAAGCCACGCCGGTCGCTCAGGACCTCAACCTCCAGGTCCGGCGCCAAGAAGCTATCGCCCTAGTGGGGCCTAACGGGGTCGGCAAGACCACCCTGCTCAAGACTCTGATTGGCCAGTTACCTGCTTGGCAGGGACCTATCGTTTTGGCACGGGCGTTCAAATCGGCTACTACGACCAGAACCTGGTCTTGCCTGATGAGAATTTGACCGTCTTAGAAACCCTCTGGCAGGCCCATGACACTACCGACGAGAAGGTCATTCGGACCATTTTAGGTAGCTTCCTCTTCTCGGGCGATGACGTCCTCAAGAAGGTCTCCATGCTGAGTGGGGGCGAGAAGGCCCGGCTCAGTCTAGCCCTGCTAGCCACCGAGCACGACAACACCCTGATTCTGGACGAACCGACCAACCACTTGGATATCGACAGCAAGGAAGTTCTGGAAGATGCCTTGATTGCCTTCGATGGCACCCTGCTCTTCGTCTCCCACGACCGCTATTTCATCAATCGATTGGCGACGCAAGTAGTTGAAGTCACCCCGCAAGGCGTCAAGACCTACCTAGGCGACTATGACTACTATCAGGAGAAGAAGGCCGAAGAAGCCTTGATTGCCCAGAGCCAAGCTGGCGAAGCTAGCACTGAGCCTAAGACAGCTAATTCAGCTAATCCGGCCCAACAAGACTATCAAGCCATGAAAGAAGCCAAGCGTCAACGCCGCCGCTTAGAAGAAGCCGTGGATCAGGCAGACGCTAGCCACGCCCAATGGGAAGCTCGCATCGCCCAACTCCACGCCCAGATGGAGACGGCTGCCTTGGCCAATGACCAGAGCCAGCTAGCCCAGCTCCACCAAGACCTGCAAGAGGCTGAAGCTGCCCAAATTGAGGCCTTAGAAGCCTGGGAAAGCGCCAGCCTGGCCTTGGAAGACTTCCTAGCCTAAGTTTAGCATTTGCCCAATATATCATATATGATATATCGGGAAAGCAAAAAGGCACTGAGACTTAAATCTCAGTGCCTTTTTTCATTGGCTTAACAATCGATTTAGTGGCCCTTAGTGCGCAAACTTTGGCCCCCAAGAAGAAAAAATAGCCTAGCTTATAAGAATAAGCCAGGCTTAGCATTGAGGGTCAGGGGACTAAATCTTTTTTGTAAATAAAGCGGATAGGCGGCCGCCCCAATCATGGCCGCATTGTCGCCACAGAGGGATAGAGGCGGAATCAGAACTTCAAGCTCAGGATAGCGACTGGCCAATTCCTCGCTGAGCCGCTGACGCAGGCCAGAGTTAGCGGCCACCCCCCCCGGCTAGAATAAATTGCTTAACTGGATATTGCGCCAAAGCCTTGAGGGTCTTGCCCACCAAGACATCGACAACCGCCTGCTGGAAGCTGGTGGCCAAATCAGCCGTCACCAGCTCCTGGCCCCTTTGCTTGGCATTATGAACCAGGTTCATGACCGCACTCTTCATACCACTAAAGCTGAAGTCCAAGTTATCTTCCTGCAGCATGGCCCGTGGCACCGGATAGGTGTCCTGACCCCGATGGGCCAAGGCATCCACATGCTTGCCGGCCGGATAAGGCAGGCCCAGCAAGCGCCCCACCTTATCATAGGCTTCGCCGACCGCATCATCCTGGGTCTCTCCCACGACTTGATAGCTTGCATGTTCAGGCATGTAAACCAACTCGGTATGGCCGCCCGAAGCAATCAGGGCCAACAGGGGAAAGGCTAGTGGCTGCCCGATTTGACTGGCATAGATATGGCCGGCCAAATGATTGACCGCAATCAAGGGCTTATCGTGGACCAAGGCCAAGGTCTTGGCGGCCGTAATCCCGACTAGGAGAGCGCCAACTAGGCCCGGTCCCTGGGTGACTGCAATGGCATCAATATCCTGCCAAGTGACGCCTGCTTGTTCTAAGGCCAGACGGGTGACCTGACTGATTTGCTCCACATGATGACGGCTGGCGACCTCTGGCACCACCCCGCCAAAGCGGATATGGCTTTGGACCTGGGAAGCCACCACATTGGCTAAGATGGTCTGGCCGTCCTCGACAATGGCCACACTGGTCTCATCGCAAGACGATTCAAAGGCCATAATCCGAACTTTTTGACTCATGAAGGCTCCCCCTCCTTTTCTGATCGACTTAGTAATTTCTGCATAATGACCGCATCATCCACCGGATTTTGATAGTAACGTGGCCGGACGATTAAGGTTTCAAAGCCGGCCTGCTGGTAGAGGCCCAGGGCCGCTGCATTAGCCTGGCGCACTTCCAAGAAGACATGGCGGATGCCCCGATGGGTTAGTTGATTTAAGACGAAATCCAGGAGCTGGCGCCCCAGTCCCTGACCCCGCAAGTCAGCTTGGATATAGACTAGGTTAAGGGTGGCTTCATCCAGTACATGGTGGAGGCTGACATAGCCCAGCACCTGATCATGATCTAGCAGCAGGTAATACTCGGCCTGGTCCAGTTGGAAGTCGCTCCGACTCTGGGCTTCATTCCAGTGCAAGGCTTGGTTGCCTTCAATAATCACCTGACAGAAGGCCTCGGGTAGCTGGGCCCCGGTGAAGGGCACCACCTGATAATGTTTGCTGTCCATGCCGACACCTCCTATTGCTGACAGTCATATACCATGAAGAGGGCATCCTCCTGCATGGTGTGGTAGTAGTTGGGCACTAGACGTTCGATTTCAAAGCCTAGCCCCTGGTAAAGGGCTTGAGCGGCCTGGTTGGTCGCCCGCACCTCTAAGGTCACCCGCCGGCTGCCGATTTGGCTGACGCAACGACACCAGCGTTGCACCAGGCGACGGGCATAACCCTGGCGCCGAAAGCGCGGGTGGATGAAGAGATGGCTGATGTGGGCGGTCTTTTGCTGGCAACGGCCAGAAATCAGGCCCTGAATATGGCCATCAATTTCTAGCACCCAGTAGATAGCGTAGAGATTATAACGGAAGTCGGTCCGGAAATCCTTGAGGGTCCAGGCCAGAAAGCCGTCGTAGCAGAGTTCTTCCAGGGCCACTAGCTCAGGCAAATCCTCTTCGACTAATGGCCGTAAATAGGCCCCCGCGCCCAAGGGTTGGGGCGGGAACTGGCTAATGTCAAGAGCCGCATGACGCTTGGGTGGCGTCTGACTCGCTTCCTCAGGCTTGCGTCCTAGCACCCGCTCCTGCCAGAACTCACGAATAATAGTGGATAAGTGCTGCATGGTCGACACTGGCGCCTCCTTCTTTGGCTAGCCATTCCTGTTCCGCCAGGGTCAAATGGCCATAGACAGGCTCCAAGAGGGCAGGCTCTGCCACCCGCTCATGGACGACTTGCTGGAACTTGTCGGTATGAGGATAGGCGGCCCAACCTTCCACCGTCTTGAGGCTGACATCTGGCAAGGCTTGGCCAAAGGCCTCAGCGAAAGGCGCCAGATTCTGGCCAATCATCAGGACCTGGGCTCCGGCCTGCAAATGTTGGCGGGCTTCAGAGCTCAGCCAAGTCTGCCAGTCGGCATGGCAATCCCCTGCCACCGCCACCAAGCCCTGGTCTGTCTGCTGATAGAGGGCGGTGTAGGCTGACAAGCGGCGGGCATCCATGAGGGGAATAATGTAATCTCCTACAGGAACGCTGGCTTGCGCCGCTAGCAGGGCCAGGGAAGACATCTGATAGAGGGCTAGGCCCAGACTGTCCGCCCAAGTTTTAGCCAGGGTCACCCCAATCCGCACGCCGGTATAAGAGCCGGGTCCTACCCCCACATAGAGGCTATCCACGGCTTGGCGGTCCACATTGCAATCCTCCAGCAACTGGGCCACAACCGGCACCAAACGCTCCCCATGCTGTTTGCCAGCCGCTAAGCTGGTATGTCCTAGCACCCGGTCCGCATCATCTATGACTGTCACTGACAGTGCCTCCGTCGCCGTATCTAATGCAAGCTTGGCCATGCCGCTCGCCTCCTTCTCTGATTTATCACCTATCTATTTTAACACAATGTGACCAGCAACTGAAGAGGCCAACTGGACTCTGTGCTGTCTTTCTAACATTCTTTCCCTAGCCCTTTAGTCGACTTCTAGGACCTGAGACCTGTTCTTAGTCAATAAAGCTTATTGTCGTTCTAGTCTTCCTCTGGTATAATGAAATTAATTATTGAAGTCATAGAACGAATTTAAAGTGAGGTTAAATACACCTTGAAGGCTTCCACGATAAAAACAAAATTTTAAGTTTATTGGGATACTAGCTAAGATACCCTTATGTTTACTTTCTATTTACGGTTTATCATGATTGAGTCTTCCAGTAGTTTTTAGTTATCAGGCAATACTACTGCAAGTTACACAGTGCCTATAGATGAAATATATAGTTTTACTAGTCGATAGAGGATAACGCATAACAATATAACAATTTGAGAAACGGAAAACTCTTAAGGAGAATATAGAATGTTTAAGCAAACTCGAAAGATGGTTACCATCAGCCTTTTAATATTATTCGCCATTATCTGCTTTCCCCTTTATCAATACCATCAGACTCAACAAGAGATTGAGGCAGAAATCAATCGCACCATGCATAGTCCCGCTGTACACGCGGAGATTGAAGGTTTCTTGCTCAAAGAAGACAAGCAAGCCCTAACCAGTAAGGGAAAAATCCAATCCTACGAGATTGACTACTCCTCTGCCAGACCAAATCCTATGGGCGGAATCATGTTTACAGTCTATATTAATGGAGACCGAGAGATCTATCTAAAATTCGCCCTGTCGAAACATACGAATAGGGAGGATTCTTCTCAATCCTCTGAAGATAGATTTAGCTATAGCGTATCCATCTCAGAAAAATTCCAACAGTTAGTAGGCAAATAATAAGAAAAAGCGTTGGAGCCCTCAGGCTACCAACGCTTTTTTATCTACTCTATCAATAGACCGGCTTATTTTACTTGTGCTGCTAAGGCATCGTGAACAAATTGTACTTCGGTCCCGATAATGACTTGCACGTTCTTTTTGTTGAGGACACGCGTTGCAACAGCACCGGTAGATTTGATCTTAGCTTCGTCAACCTTGCTAGTGTCAGCTAAGGTTAAGCGTAAGCGAGTAGCACAGTGATCAGTTGCTTCAATGTTGTCCTTGCCACCTAAACCTTCAATTAACAAAGGAATGTTGAAGTCGCTAGCTTTAACGGTCATGTTAGATCATTTTCAGTAGACTCGTCATCTTCACGGCCTGGAGTGGTGAAGTTGAATTTCTTGATTAAGAAGTCGAAGACGAAGAAGTAAACTGCGAACATTACCACACCTAAGACAATCAAGAGCCAAGGATTATTAGCCATTGGCAAGCGGCTAGTTAAGACAAAGTCAATCAAACCAGCACTGAAGTTGAAGCCTGCAGTAGCATGTAACAAGGCTGCAATTGTCAAGGATACCCCTGTTAAGACAGCGTGCACCAAGTAAAGAACAGGTGCTAGGAACATGAAGGCGAACTCAAGTGGTTCGGTAATCCCGGTTAAGAAGGAAGCCAAGACAGCTGCTACTAAGAGAGCTGATACAGCTTTTTTCTTGCTGTCTTTGGCATTGCGGTACATTGCCAAAGCAGCCCCTGGTAAACCAAACATCATGACTGGGAAGAAACCTGCTTGGTACATACCAGTTTGACCTAGAACCCCAGTGTTACCCCAGAAGTTCCCGATATCGTTAATCCCAGCTACGTCGAACCAGAATACAGCGTTGAGGGCATGGTGTAAACCAACTGGAATCAAGAGACGGTTGAAGAAACCATAGATACCAGCACCGATCGCACCCAAGCCAACAAATGACTTACCAAAGGCAACTAAAGCACTGAAGACTGCTGGCCATACGAAGAGTAAGACAAGGGCAGCAAGTGATGCTACAAGACCTGCCATGATTGGCGCAGAACGACGACCGCTGAAGAAACCTAGAGCGGTTGGTAATTTAACATCTTTGAAACGGTTGTACATTTCCCCACCGATGATCCCTGATAAGATCCCGATGAAGGCATTAGTGCTCTTAGAGAAAGCCAAAGCTACTTCTTCTGGTTTTACCCCTTGTAATTGAGCCACAACATCCTTAGATAGGATGGTCGTGATAATCAAGAAGGCTACCAGACCACTGAGACCGGCTGCCCCGTTCTTATCTTTGGCTAAACCAACAGCCAAACCAACGGCGAATAAGAGTGGAATTTTGTCGATTAAGACTAAACCTGCTTGAATCAAGAAGACTGCTACTGGGTTGGTCCCGGTTTGGCCTGGAACACCTAAACCAGCAGGGCTAATCCAGTAACCAATCCCCATTAAAATGGAAGCCACTGGTAAGATGGCAACAGGTAGCATCAAAGAGCGACCCATTTTTTGTAAATATGACATCATTGTTTTTTCCTACTTTCTATTTATCTTAATACTGATTGTCCCATACGGAAATAAGTATGTCGCTTCCCTCTAATTGCTAGCGACAAGGCCAGAATATTCTCTGGATCTGGCATGCGTCCGTAGGAACCATCGCCAATGTGATGAATATCTGTACCCACGCGTTTGTTGGCTAGCGCAAATTCGCGAATGGTCCCACTATCGGCACTTTCCTGACTGGTTCCAATGGTTGAGATGACTAAACCGCCCAAGTCCTTGACCTGATCGGCAATCCGCGCCACCTGGTCTTCTCTGACACCTGGCACGGTCCCCACACTTGGAATCAAGACGCCATCCGCACCTGCTGCCATGTAGGCTAACAAATGGGCTTCAGAGACCACCTTCTCGCCAGTCCCGGCACTGTGCATCTTACCTGCAAAGACCAGCCCCTTGAAATGCTGCTTAGCTAGCCGCACCGTGGCTTCAATGGCCTGATGACTAACCCCTGTCGAAGGGTTACCCGTCAAGACCAAGAAATCAAATCCCTCTCGGTTAGCGGCTTGGAAGTTCTCTACCGTAGCACGTCGGCCCTCCGGTAGGTCAATCCAATCTTCTAGCGCTTCAGCACTTGGATCAACCGGTTCTAAGTTCAAGCCCATAGGTCTACCGGTTAATTCCTTGAGATAGGCAATGGGTTCGTCCATTGCGGGCAAACTATGGATAAATTTGGTGGATAGATCATATTCATTCAATAATAGCATATCCGCACTAAATGCCCGCATCATCTCCGCATTGCTCACCCCTTCAATTAGCGGTGCCTTGGTGACTACTGTTTCTGCCAAGATAATACGGCCTTCACTAGCCTTAATGGCTTGTTTTAGTTCCGCGGCTGTCAAAGTTTTGACCTCACTGGCTGTGCAAGACAACAAACGTTTATGAGCCATGCTTCTCCTCCTTTCCAAATATTTTTGAAACGTATTCTAGGATACGTCTTGCCTTCATTATAGTCCTGAAACCCCTTAATGTAAAGCCTTTCTACCCTAAATTCAGCACATCACTAATTGAGATAAATTTCAGCTTAATTTTGACTCGACTTCCTAAAGGCAACACTTGGGCGATAAAACTATAAGCTATCTAATCCGCACTATTGTGACACTTTTTTGTCTAGTCCAATTACAAAAATAAGGTTAGGACAAAATCCTAACCTTATGGGCTTATTGATTAAATTGGCTTTGATAGAGCTCGTAGTAGAAGCCCTTGGCTGCCAAGAGGCTGTCGTGATTGCCTTGTTCTACAATCTGGCCATCACGTAAGACCAAATCTTATCGGCTTCCTGAATGGTCGACAGACGATGGGCAATGACGAAGCTGGTCCGGCCCTCCATCAAGCGACTCATGGCCTTCTGGATGAGGAGCTCCAGACGGGTATCCACTGACGAGGTGGCCTCGTCCAGAATCAGAATCTTAGGATCTGCCAGCAAGGCCCGGGCGATTGTCAGCAGTTGCTTCTGACCCAAGGAAATATTGCTGGATTCCTGGTTCATCTTCATATTGTAACCACCCGGCAAGGTCCGGATAAAGTGGTCCACGTTGGCGGCCTTGGCTGCTTCCACGATTTGTTCATCAGTAGCATTTAAGTTACCGAAACGCAGATTGTCCTTAATGGTCCCTTCATAGAGCCAGGCATCCTGGAGCACCATGCCAAACTGCTGGCGTAATTCCTGACGTGGCAAGTCCCGGATATCCAAGCCATCCACCAGGATAGCCCCCTGGGTCACATCATAGAAGCGCATGAGCAAGTTAATCAGGGTTGTCTTACCGGCGCCCGTTGGCCCGACAATGGCAATCATTTGACCGGGTTCAACTTCTAGGTTGAAGTTACGAATCAGAGGCTTATCTTCCTGGTAGTGGAAGGCCACGTCCTGGAAGCTGACACGCCCTGTTAGCGGCCCTGCCAAATGAGCCTTAGCACTCACCACTTCCTCGGGCGCATCCATTAATTCTAGAATCCGGTCCAGGGAAGATTTAGCTGACTGCAAGGCACCTGTCAGCTGGGTGATCGTCTGAATCGGTTGGTTGACCTGCCAGACATACTGGACGAAGGCTTGCAGGTTCCCGATAGTCAGCACCCCTTGCAAGACGGCCAAGCCCCCCAGCAGCGCTAGGAGCAAGTAGGTCATGTGGGAGATGAAGCCTACCAGCGGCATGACCATCGAAGACACCATGGTCGCCTTGAAGCCTACTTGTTGTAAATTATGGGTAATGTCATAAAATTCCTGGGCGGATTGTTCTTCCCGGCCATAAAGCTTGATGACATTAAAACCCGTTAGGTTCTCCTGGACAAAGCCATAGAGGCGACCTAAGGCGTCGGCCTGGCCCTTGAAATAAGGCTGAGATAGAACCAGGACCTTCTTAGCCACCCAATAAGACAGTGGCATAGAGATAATGACCACTAAGGCCAAGCTTGCGTTAAGCCAAATCATCATGGCTATCACCAAACCAAGGGTGAAGACGGCATTGACAATTTGGAGCAGGCTCTGCTGCAAGGCATTAGAAACGGACTCCACATCACCAGTCATACGGCCCAAGAGGTCACCAAATTGATGTTGGTCTACATAGGAGACCGGCAGGCGGTTGAGCTTCTGATTCATGGCCTGACGCAGATCCCGAATGGTCCCTTGGACGGCATTGGTGATGGCCACGTTGGCTAGATAAGAAGACACTTGATAGGTCAAACCACGGAAGAAATAGATGACCAGAATCCAGCCAATATAGGGGTAATTGAGACTAGCGCCCGGCACCTTTTGCAGGATGGCCACACTACCCCGCGAGATTTCTGTCAGGGCCAAACCCCAAATGAAGGGTTCCAAGACGGAGGCAATGTCGCTCACAATGGTCAAGAGGATTGCCCAGAAATAAGACAGGCCATAAGGCTTCATATAAGGCAGGAGGCGCTTGATACTAGATACTTTTTTATTCATCTTACATGGCCTCCTCATCTAGACTGGCTTGCTTAAGCTGAGAATTGGCGATATCACGGTAAATCTCATTGCTAGCCATTAATTCTTGGTGAGTCCCGCGACCTACAATTTCGCCCTTGTTGAGGACGATGATTTGGTCAGCATTCATAATGGTTCCCACGCGTTGAGCCACAATCAAGACGGCGGCCTCTTGGGTCACTTCCTTGAGCCGCTTACGCAGTTGGGCGTCAGTCTTATAGTCCAGGGCCGAGAAGGAATCGTCGAAGATATAGATATCAGGACGCTTAACTACGGCACGGGCAATGGACAAGCGTTGCTTCTGACCCCCTGACAGGTTGCTGCCGCCCTCTTCTAGGAAGGCTTCATAGCGTTCAGACCGGCTATGAATAAATTCCCGCGCCTGGGAGATATCGCTGGCCTTCTCCAACTCGCCTTCGCTGGCATTCCATTTACCATAGCGCAAGTTATCGCCTATGGTCCCGGTAAAGAGCAGGGACTTCTGCGGGATAAAACCAATCTTCTGGCGTAGGGCCTTGAGATTGTAGTCGCGGACATCGACGCCATCTACCAGGATTTTACCTAGGGTGACATCATAGAAGCGCGGAATGAGTTGCACCAGAGAAGACTTCCCGCTCCCGGTCGACCCGATAAAGGCGATGGTCTGGCCAGGCTTGACTTCAAAGCTAATATTATGAAGGACCGGACTCTCTGTCTCACCTGGATAGGCAAAGGTCACATTCTCGAAGGTCAGATAGCCCTTAGTTTCCGTCTCAGTCACTCCCTTGGGATTTGGATCAATAGAAATAGGTAGGTCCATGACTTCCTGCAGCCGGGCTGCCGATACGGCCGTCCGCGGATACATCATGAAGAGGTTGGCGAAGAGCATGAAGGAGAAGAGAGCATGGAAGGCATACTCCACAAAGGCTACCAGATTCCCCACTTGGAGTGAACCCTGAGCGATTGGCTCCAAGGCAAACCAAACAATGGCCACAATCATCCAAATCAAGATATGGACGAAGAGTGGGTTGGCCCAACCCATTAATTTGAAGAGACGGGACGAAGTCTCGGTATAGGATTGGTTTTGCTCATCGAAGCGTTCCTCTTGGAAATCCTCGCGCGCAAAGGCCCGGATAACCCGCAAACCGGATAGGTTCTCGCGGGCATACTGGTTAATCTTATCTAGCGTCTTCTGTTGTTGCTTAGACAGGGGCGTCGACTTTCTGGCCAAAAACCAGATGGAAATAGCTAGCGGTGGCACCGCCAATAAAATCAACCAGGCCAGGGACGGGCTGGTTACCAGAATCATGACCATGGAAGATGCTATCATAAAGGGGGTAATCATCCCCAAACGCAGACTTTGGTCGGCAAATTGCATGAGGGCGAAGGCATCCGAAGTTATCCGGGTTACCAAACTGGAAATCCCAATCTGCTCATATTCATGGTGGGAGAACTGCTGAATTTTGTCATAGAGATCATTACGCATCTCCCGAATCATCTCGGTAGTCAGCTTGCTGGCGGTGTAGGAGAGCAGGATTCGCCCTGCCACCCCGGCCAGAATCACAAGGAACATGATGACAGACCAGTAATAGAGACGGCTGACATCGTGAGGTAGGATGGCTTCGTCTACCATACGGGCTAAGATGGTCGGCAGGCCCAAGTTAACTAAGACAAAGAAAAAAGCCCCTAAGAAATCTAGAAACAAGAGCTTGGGTTGCTTGCGTAAATAACGCCAAATGTACTGCATATAGAACCTCCTTTTTGTTATTGATTGATTAAAATTCAAAAAATAGAGGCATCGACCGACCGGTCCTGCCTCCATTAATCTGCTTAATCCGCTTCTTATAAAGCTTTCTTAGCTTGTTCTACTAAAGCAGTGAATGCTGCTGCATCGTGAACTGCTAAGTCAGCCAACATTTTACGGTTCACTTCAACGCCAGCTTTCTTCAAGCCGTTCATTAAGACGCTGTAGCTGATCCCGTTCATACGAGCTGCCGCGTTGATACGGGTAATCCATAAACGACGGAAGTCACGTTTTTTCTGACGACGGTCACGGTAAGCATACATGTAAGATTTCATTACTTGTTGCTTAGCGGTCTTGAATAAGAGATGTTTGGCACCGTAGTAACCTTTAGCTAATTTTAATGTACGTTTACGACGTTGACGGGTAACGTATCCACCTTTAACACGTGGCATAGTAAATTCCTCCTTGGTTCTTCTCTAGTATTATAATTGCGAAATTTGTTGTTTAATACGTTTGTAGTCTGAGTTAGATACTAAATCAGCTTGACGTAATTGACGACGTTGTTTCTTAGTTTTACCATGGAAACGGTGGCTAGTGAAAGCGTGTGAACGTTTCAATTTACCTGAACCAGTCTTCTTAACGCGTTTTGCTAAACCGCGGTGTGTTTTTTGTTTTGGCATGGGAATTCCTCCTATAAAAAGATTAGTCTTGTTGCGCCGCTTGGGCTAATGGGGCTAGCACGATGAACATGCTGCGACCTTCCATTTTTGGTCGAGCTTCAACCGTTGACACATGGCTTGTGTCATCAATGAAGTCTTCCAATACGTCTTGACCCAATTCCTTGTGGGTGATGGCCCGCCCGCGGAAACGAATGCTGGCTTTGACCTTGTCACCATGTTCGAGGAACTTGATGGCCTGGCGTAATTTGGTTTGGTAATCATGGTCTTCGATACCAGGAGAAAGACGAACTTCTTTGACGGTTACAATCTTCTGATTCTTCCGTTGTTCCTTTTCCTTCTTCTGCATCTCATAACGGTATTTACCGTAGTCCATAATCCGAGCAACAGGTGGCTTGGCATTTGGTGAGACAAGTACTAGGTCAAGTCCGAAAGATTCTGCAATAGTGAGCGCATCATTAAGTGATTTGACTCCGATTTGTTCACCATTGTCTCCAATCACACGTAATTCACGTGCGCGGATATCTTCGTTAATGATCATTTCTTTAACGATGGTAGTCCACCTCCAGTTAGATTTAGAGCCTAACAAGAAAAAAACTAGCTTGTGTACACAAACTAGCCGCTACTTATCCCCGCACCGAGGCGCAAAGGAAACTTTCTATCGGCCAAGCACCTAAGGGGATTGGCGAGAAACGGCTGGTTTCTACTTGTTTTACTCAACTACGATAGTATAGCACAGCTTAGACCGGTATGCAAGGGGAAATTTTTTGTTTTTGCTGGTCGCTTAGTCAGCTAGTGGGGTATTGGGGCGTGCCTTTTTCGGAGCTTCTGACTAGGTTGCTGCCTTTTCTGGGGAGCTAGTGGTCCACTCGACAAAGTGGACCACTGGCTCGTACCTTTTCCTAGCTTTTGTCCCGGTTTCCGCACTTTCCCGGGTAGCCAGTGGTCCACTCGACGGAGTGGACCACTGGCTCATGACTTTTCGGGCTTTTGACCCGGTTTCGGCTCTTTCCCAGGGAGCTAGTGGTCCACTCTTCAAAGTGGACCACTGGCTCACGGATTTTCGGGGCTTTTGACCCGGTTTCTGCCCTTTTCCCAGGGAGCTAGTGGTCCACTCTCAAAAGTGGACCACTAGCTCACGGCTTTTCGGGACTTTGACCCGGTTTCCGCCCTTTTCCCAGGAGCTAGTGGTCCACTCTCCAGAGTGGACCACTGGCTCACGCCACACTATATCTTGCGAAACTTTGGCCTAGTTTTGGCTGTCAAAGTTGCCTTGTCTAGACCGGACATTGGCACAGTTTAGCCCAGCTGTTTTGGCTATGGAGCAGACGCCAACCCAGTTAGCACCCTAACACCTCAAGGAACAGGCAGAAACACTATATATAGTTGTGGAACAAGTTTATAAACACTATATATAGTGTAAAGTCTATTGACTTCACACCCAGACTAGGTTAGCATAGGCTTTGAGGTGATAAGTATGAATCCACAAATTAGAGCGGCCCAAGATATTCAAGCTGCAGTTGACCGCCTGCACCAACAGGAGTCAAGTATTGTTAACGAGAATGCCAACAAGGACAGCCAAGTCTACAACACCCAACGAGACTTGACCGCCAGGCATCGTTGCTAAAGCCATCGGCATTGGCATGTTGCCGGAAGCAGTCGCCCTAGCTCACTTGAACGGCGACTTGCACTATCATGATTTAGACTACCATCCCTACCAGCCTATGACTAACTGCTGCCTGATCGACTTCAAGACCATGTTCAAGCTTGGTTTCAAAATTGGCAATGCAGAAGTCGATTCCCCTAAATCCATTCAGACCGCCACCGCCCAAATGGCGCAGATTATTGCCAACGTGGCCTCTAGCCAGTACGGGGGCTGTAGCGCCGACCGCATTGACGAGGTCCTGGCGCCTTACGCCCAGCTCAACTACGAGAAGCATCTCAAGCTGGCGGAAGATTGGATCCCCGACACCACCCAACACCATGACTTTGCTACGGCTCGGACTAAGAAAGACATCTATGACGCCATGCAGAGTCTGGAGTACGAGATCAACACCCTCTACACTTCCCAAGGCCAGACGCCCTTTACCACCTTGGGCTTTGGCCTGGGGACTTCCTGGATTGAACGCGAAATTCAGCGCGCCATCCTTAAGGTTCGTCTGGGCGGTATCGGCAAAGAGCAAAGAACGGCTATCTTTCCTAAGCTAGTCTTCTCCCTTAAGCGCGGCGTCAACCTGGCTCCCAAAGACCCCAACTACGACATCAAGGAGCTAGCCGTCCGTTGCGCCACCAAGCGCATGTATCCCGACGTCCTCATGTATGACAAGCTAGTCGAGCTGACCGGCAGCTTCAAGGCGCCTATGGGCTGTCGCTCCTTCCTGCAAGGTTGGTGGGACGAGCACGGCCAGGAAATCAATGCCGGCCGTATGAACCTGGGCGTGGTGACCCTTAACCTGCCCCGGATTGCCCTCGAGAGCCAAACTCTGAATGAGTTCTGGCAGCAGCTAGAAGGCAAATTAGAGATAGCCCGTCAGGCCCTCTGCTACCGTATCGAGCGCGTCAAGGAAGCTAAGCCTTTCAATGCCCCTATCCTCTATCAACATGGGGCTTTCGGTCGCAAGTTGAGTCGTGACGGCAAGGTCGACGACCTCTTCCGCGACAAACGGGCTACTATCTCCCTGGGCTACATCGGCCTCTATGAAGTGGCTACCCGCTTCTTCGGTCCCGACTGGGAGACCGATCAAGAGGCCAAAGCCTTTACTATCGACATTGTCAAAAAGCTCTACCAACACACCCAAGACTGGGGCAACCAATACGGCTACCACTTCTCTGTCTACGCGACACCGAGTGAGAGTCTAACCGACCGCTTCTGTCGTCTGGATCTAGAGCGCTTTGGCTCGGTGCCTGACATTACCGACAAGGGCTACTATATGAATAGCTTCCACTACGATGTCCGCAAGAAGCCAACGCCATTTGATAAGATTGATTTTGAAGCGGCCTATCCACCTTATTCTTCAGGCGGCTTCATCCACTACTGCGAATACCCTAATATGGTTCAGAATCCTAAGGCTCTGGAAGCCGTCTGGGACTTTGCCTATGACCGGGTCGGCTATCTGGGCACTAATACACCGATTGATAAATGTTTTGAGTGTGGCTACGAAGGGGACTTTAACCCGACCGAACGGGGCTTCGAGTGTCCATATTGCAAGAACCGTAATCCCGAGACCTGCGACGTGGTCAAGCGGACCTGTGGTTACCTAGGCAACCCTCAGGCTAGACCCATGGTGGCTGGGCGTCACAAGGAAATTGTGGCCCGGCAGAAACACCTGACCATCCGCATTAAGTCCTCCGACAAAGGCCCGGACCCAGCTGACGACAAGGAGGTCTAGCCATGGCCATTCCTGAGACGACTACCAAGGTGGCCGACTACAAGCCCTATAACTTCGTGGACGGAGAAGGCGTTCGTTGCAGCCTCTATGTCAGCGGCTGCCACTTCGCCTGCCCGGGTTGCTACAACAAGGTAGCCCAGAACTTCAACTACGGCACTCCCTACACGGAGGAACTCAAGGAAAGAATCCTGTCCGACCTAGGCGCCAGCTACTGTCAAGGTCTGACCCTATTGGGTGGCGAGCCCTTTCTCCATACGGCGGTCCTGATTGACCTCTGCCAGGAAGTCAGACGGCGCTATGGCCACAGCAAGGATATCTGGTCCTGGACGGGCTACGACTGGGAGGAACTCATGCAGGAGACGCCAGACAAGTTGGAACTCCTGTCCTATGTCGATATTCTGGTCGACGGTCGTTTCATTCAAGAACAGTTAGACCTGACCCTGCAATTCCGGGGTAGCCGCAACCAGCGCATCATCGACGTCCCTAAGTCCCTGGCGACCGGTCAGATCGTCATCTGGGACAAGTTAATCCGCTAGTAGCTAGCGGACTTGTCGGTCTTAGGGGCCCCTATGGCAGGGACTAGCGCAGACACACCCACACAAAGCGCGAGGGCGCTAGCACAAATAGGGGCCACACTCAAGCGATAGATCCACTAGCCAGGAAGCGTTTTTGTCAAGTAGCTTTTTATATTTATGGACGCTTTTTTTCTGTAAGATATTTTTAACCTTTGGATCAAAGAAAAAAACAGTAAACCTTTTTTTGGTTTACTGTTTTTATTTAATTGATATTACTAAAAAAATAGGAAGTTTACATGCTTGAGTAGATATTATATTTTAAGTCAATGCTTCATTCTTCATAACACAATTAAATATCTAATATCTCAACAATTTCTCCATTGTACTGTTTCAATTCAATCTTCCGAATTATTTCTTCTCCCAAATATTTAATAAAAATCGCTTAATTCTGATGAAACTTCAAATATAATGTTGTGTTTACTATCATTCTCCGGATTAAATGTTGAATTATAATTTCTTTCGCTCGACCAATAATTCCAATTTACATCTGTCCTTTCGTAATAAACATAATTCTGTTTTTTTGTAACATATATTCTTTTTGTTAATCAATACCTTTTCATCTTCAGATTTAAAAAAATATCAGAATATAATTTTTAAGCCCTCAAATTGCTTATATTCTTTAATTTTATCATTTGAAACATTAAGCTTTTATTTCTTTATAATCCATAATCTCTCTCCTTAAACTCGTTGCCTATATTGTTCATCTTATAATCTCCTGGTAATTTTATACTGTGCGATTTAAGTTGGACGTCTTGCCATTACATTTTTTTCTCACCTCTACAAATTCCAATCTATTTCAGTTAATAATGCAACCCAGAGAGCATTTATCAAGTAGCTTTTATGTCTATGGACGATTTTTTTGAAAATTGAGCAAGAAAAAAACAGTAAACCTATTTTTTTGAACTGCACCCCATAAGTTGGACAATAAAAATCCAACTTATGGGATGCTTTTCATTTGATTGACTGTTTCTCAAGTCCTTATCTTCAATTATAGAAACTGGTATTTTTTAACCCTTAATATTATAGTTTAACGCAGAGTGTCGCTATATAGTCATTTCCATAACGCGATAATCTATTTCTTTTTATCACATGATTCATAAAAATCGATCATAGCAAGACCATTTTTAAGTTGTCCTCTTATCTGACTTTCTAAGGTATGGCTAAATTCATAGCCATATTCTGGATCTATGGTTATTTTGCCTTCCGCTTCAAGCTCTTTTGAATTAAAAGGTAGTGCAAACTTCAAAAGTAATTCCTCATCGGGTTTGTCCCATACAATGTCCGCATCATACATGTAGATCCAAGGATTCATGAATCCGACCATTAAGAGCCCACCCTTTTTCAATACGCGAGCGGCTTCTTTATACATGTTGTCTAAATCTTCTATATAGACATTTGAAACTGGGTTAAAAATAATATCAAAAGTTTCATCTTCAAAGGGAAATGCTTTTGTCATATCGCCTTGAATCGTCTTGATTTTTAAGCCTTCTCTTTCAGCAACCATCTCGTCTCTTTCTAATTGTGATTTAGAAAAATCCATGATGGTGACATCATAACCTTTTGCAGCAAAAACTGGACCCTGCTGGCCACCACCACAAGCTAAACCTAATATTTTTTTCCCTTTGGCTTTTTCAAACCATTCTGTCGGAACTTTTTTCCCAACAGTTAAGGCAACAGAAATTGGATGCTTTCTAGCTTCTTCTAATTCTTCATGTGTCAATGGCTCAGTATAGGCATTCTTGACATTATTCCATCTATCTTCATTTAATTTTATATAATTGTTCATCTTATGGTCTCCTCGTCTTTTATCCTATTTCGATTTAAGCATTAGATCCTTTTCCCTTGCCTATAGATTACGCTTGTTCGGTTCATCTTATGCAAGCCAGGCCAATAGTCCATCGCTTTTTTTAATTATCTTATCGGTGTTGGGCGTTGAGCCAGTGGAAGACATCTTGATAGGGCTGGCCGGCCACTTGGACCTGGGCCTTGCCACCACCGCTAGCATTATCCGGCTCAAAGCCGCTCAAGCCTGGACTTTGGCGAATGGCTTCCGGGTCTTGCACGCCCTGGACCTGCTGATTGAAGAAGGGAATCCAGGAGAAATGGCCGGAATAGCGCATCTTAGGCAGGTCTTGGCCTTGCACCGATTGGAAGAGGGACAGCCAGACATTCTGACCGCCCGCATCGACTAGGTCCTTGTAAATCGGCAAGACATAGGCATTGGCTGGCACGGTCGGGTCATCCAGACTATGAACAAACCAAATGGCCTGATCCTTGAGGGCGGCTACCTTGTCCTGGTCCAACCAGATTCGCTGGGTTGGTGCATAGGCTTGAATACTCCCCCGTTTCTTAGGGTCTTTGATCAGATAGTGGCCGTTGTCCATGCGCTGGAATTCATAGTAGGAATAGGCCGTAGCCTGGGGCACCAAGCCGGCAAAGTAGTCCGGATAGTGTAGGGCCATGTTGAGCGTCATATAGCCCCCGTTGGAGCAGCCCATGAGATGCACCCGATGCGGGTCAATCTGGGGATGGCTAGCCACATAGTCGCTAATGACCTGCATGAGGGACTCGGTATAGCGGGAATGGCCTGCCCCCGGCCCATTCAGCCCGTCGCCCTCGTCCATCCAGTAGGTCGGTGTCTGCACCGCCAGGACATAGGCACCCTTAAGCTCGGGCTGGTCCGTCGCCGTAAAAATCTCTTGGACTTGCGGTCGACTGAGGGCGGTCACCTCATTGCCTAGCAGACAATGCGAGGATCCTCGCCTCCTTCGGCTTGGCCATGCAACCAAATCAAGAGCGGGAACTTGGCCTGGGACTGATCCTTGGCAGCCGCCGGCTCAAAGGCTCCATAATGCAGAGTCTGGCGCTCTTCTTGACCGGTCAGGGGATTGGTCACCCCGTCTACATGGACTTGCTCAAATTGATAGCCGGCCAAGTCCGGTAGCTCCAGATGGGGCAGGGCGTCATAGTCCGACAAGCGAACCTGAGCCGACTTGCCCTCTTGGGTCGTCACCTGCACTGGCCCCACCGCAATGAGATAGCTAGCCTGCCACTGACTAATCAGCCGCTCTTGGTTGTAGCCAAAGAGGCTACCTAAATCCCAAGAGTCCACCACCAAGTCCAAGGCCAACCATTGACTAGCCTGCCCCTCTGGCAAGGCCTGGCCCTGCTCATCTGCTAGATAGAGGGCGCTCACTTGGCGTGCTTTACCCTGAGTGGTGACCTCTAGCTGGGCATCACGATCCACCGCCGTCACCGCTTGACTAAGCTGAAGGACAATTTTATTAACGGCTGGCCCAAACTCATAGCCCTGGGCCTGAATCTTGGCTTGGACTACCTGGACCTGATCCGACTCTGCCTGGGCTGGCGCCGCTTGGCTGCTTGCCCAGCCCCTAATCACTAATAAGGCGCCTAGGCAACCCGCTAGCAGGGACCACCAGTATTTGGCTTTCTTCATGACGACAACCTCCCTTTTGTCTCCTATTCTAGCAGAAAAGCCCGACCCGCGCAAAAGCCCCCTTACCAGCCAGTAAGGGGGGCTTGATTCTTGATTTAGTCTACTTTGGCTGCCAATTGCAAGGCTAAGCCGATGACATGGTGCATGTCATAGTAGCGGTAGTGGCCCAAACGTCCGGCGAAGGTCACCTGTGGCAGGGACTTAGCCAAGTCAGTATAGGCCTGATAGAGCTTGGTGTTGCGCTCATCATTAATTGGGTAGTAAGGCTCATCCCCGCGTGACCAGTTGGCTGGATATTCACGCGTTACCACGGTTTGTGGCTGGCTGCCATACTCGAAGTGTTTGTGCTCAATAATCCGGGTATAAGGCGTCTCGCGGTCCGTATAGTTAACCACCGCATTACCCTGATAGTTGGCCTGGTCCAAGACCTCGGTCTCGAAGCGCAAGCTACGGTATTCCAATTCACCCAACGCATAGTCGAAGAACTGGTCGATCATACCGGTATAGAAAATCTTAGGAAAGGCCGCCAAATAGTGGTCCTTATCCGCGAAGAAGTCAGTCTCCAGACGCACTTGAATGTTAGGATGATCCAACATCTTCTCCACAATCTGGGTGTAGCCCCCGATTGGGATACCTTGGTAGCGGTCATTGAAGTAGTTGTTGTCATAGGTCATGCGGACTGGCAAGCGACGAATGATGAAGGCTGGCAATTCAGTGGCTGCCTTGCCCCATTGCTTCTCGGTATAGCCCTTAATCAGTTTCTCGTAGATATCGCGACCCACTAGGGACAGGGCTTGTTCTTCCAAGTTGCTTGGCGTCTTGCCTGCCACTTCAGCCCGCTGTTCTTCAATTTTGGCGGCCGCTTCTTCCGGCGTCACCACACCCCAGAGCTTGTTGAAGGTGTTCATATTGAAGGGCAGGTTGTAGATTTCCCCGTGATAATTGGCGATCGGCGTATTGATATACTGGTTGAATTCCGCAAATTGATTGACGTAATCCCAAACGGCCTTGTCGTTAGTATGGAAAATGTGGGCGCCAAATTTATGGACTTGAATGCCCGCGATTTCTTCTGTATAGATATTGCCCGCCACATGGTCGCGCTTCTCAATGACTAGGACGCGCTTGCCTTTCTTGGCAATTTCATGGGCAAAGGTAGCGCCAAAGAGGCCGGCACCTACCACTAGATAATCATATGTTTGTGTCATAAGTCTCTCCTTTTCTCCTTGAAAGCGGGCCTATTGGCCGAGTACTTGCTTGATTTGGGCTTGCCGCTCAGCCAAGCTAGCCTCATCTACTTGCATCATATAGAGCTCAGCACCCGGCATAGCGTAAGATGGCAGGCCAGTTGACCCGTGACCGGTTAGGGCGACTGAAGTCACCGTGTAAGCTTGACCGCTCTCCAGTTGCTCGTTCACCAGTTCCATGGCCTTAGCCAGTGGCAGGTTGGTTTGCACCGACTGGCTCATGCGGTCCATAACTTCTTGGGCTTGGAGCAGGGTCTGGCGACTGCTAATTTCTTAATCAGGGCGGTAATCACCTTCTCATGGTTCTTGCCGCGGTCATTATCCCCACCTGACAGGGAGTAGCGTTCACGCACGAAGCCTAGGGCTTGGTCGGCATTGAGGTGGAGTTCGCCGACAGGGAAATCGTATTTGCCGTAGAGGGAGGTAAAGGCTTGGTCGTTGTAAACATCGATGCCCCCCACCGTATCAATGATATTGAGGAAGGAGGTGAAGTTGAGGCGGACATAATAGTCAATTGGCGTGTCATAGAGACGGGCCAAGGTATGCATGGAAGCCTCCACGCCATAGATCCCCGCGTGAGTCAACTTGTCCTTCTGGTCTGCCCCGCCATCCGCGATTGGGACATAGGCGTCACGCGGTGTGGTGGTCAGAAGAATCTGATGGGTCTTAGGGTTGATAGTGGCAATGACGTTGACGTCTGACCGGGAGACGGAGCTGACTGGCCCGAAGGTATCAATCCCTGAGATATAGAGGTTGAAAGGCTGGTTCTCAGCTGGCGTCTGGCTGGTCTGCTGGTTGGCTGCCTCTGGCTTAGCCGGATCTTCGGCTACTTCGGTCACATGATTGTACTGGTAGAGCTTCTTGATCTTGCTGCTGAAGTCGCTAGCCATGCCTTCTAAGAGGGACTCATAGCCTGAGTTGAGGACCATGGCTTGAGCCTTGCCGTCCAGGAGTTGTTGGTAGGCCGCTAGTAAGATGGCACTTCCTCAACGGTCACCGTTACCTGGCGTTTGGCCTTGAGGTCATCGACTAAGGCTTGGACATTGTCGCGGTCTTGGCCCAGCGGCGCTAGGACCACTTTGCCGTCTAAGGCCGACACATCTGCCACGCCACCCTCTGCTAGGGTAGCCAGACTCATGGTCAGTTCCTTCTTTTGGGTATTGGTATTGAGCTTGTTGAAGAAATTGACGGTGGCATTCATTTGGTAGGCGCCATAGCTAGCCCCCAAAATGACGATCGTGGCTAGGACCAGGGTGGTCTTGCCTAGGCGCTTGAGGCCGTTAAGCAGGATGAGGAGCAGTAAGACCGCGCCCAAGCCGCCCAAGACCCAGAACTGGTAGCCGCGCCCGGCAAGGATCTTGTAGGTTAAGAGGAAATAGGCAACCAAGCCACTGGCTACCGCTGCCAAAATAATAAAGAGCCAGTTAATTCGCCAGAGTACTGACTTAGTCCGCCCATGACTAGGGCGGGAGTGGCCGTGACGCCGGCCCTTTGAGTGATGTGATGCTGTCATTGTTAAGTTCCTTCCATAAATTGGATATCATTTCGTCGTTACTTTTTGCACTAAAAGTTATTATAGCAAAGATTCCGCCCCGGCAAAAGCCCCTAAAAGGCTTTTTTTCTAGCTAGTAGCCCTAGGTTTTTGGCCTTTTTTTAGGCTTCCCTGCTCCAGCTAGTGGTCCACTCTCTAAAGTGGTCCACTGGCTCACGGCTTTTCGGGCTTTTGACTTAGTTTCGGCCTTTTCCCAGGGAGCTAGTGGTCCACTCTCTAAAGTGGTCCACTAGCTCACGGCTTTTCGGGCTTTTGACTTAGTTTCGGCCTTGTTCCGAGGAGCTAGTGGTCCACTCGGAAAAAGTGGACCACTGGCTCACGGCTTTTCGGGCTTTTTGACTTAGTTTCGGCCTTTTTCCCAGGGAGCTAGTGGTCCACTCGACGGAGTGGACCACCAGCTCGCGGCCCTTCCCCAGTTTCCGCCTTTTTTCCAGCCCCCTACATAGTCAATGGCCCACTCCTTTTGAGTGGGCCATTGGCGCAAACTATATTAGCGATGAATATCGGTATCTTCCTGGGTCCACTGGGTTTCTAGGTGGCTGACATAGCGGAAGTCTTTGGTATAGAGTTGCATGCGCTGGCGAATAATCTCGTACCAGTCGGCGCCCTCGGTGACCGCGTAGCGATTGTAGTCGGCCATAGGCACCGTTTCGTAGAACTCGGCATTCTCGGCGCCCGTAATATAGATTGGCATGAACTTCGGATCAGTGACGGTCACTTGGCCGTCTTCGCCGCGTTTGAACGTCACCTCGGTGATGCCCCCTTTGCTTATTAGCCGGATAAATTTGGCCCGACATGAAGCTAGCCTGGGAGTAGATGGCAAAGGTCTGCTTGCCGTTAAACCACTGCATAGGTTGCAAGACGTGCGGGTGGCCGCCCAAAATCAATTTGACGCCAGCATCGCTCAGGGCTTGGAAGACTTGCTCCTGAGTTGGATCTGGAGTAGTGTCATATTCCTGACCTAGCTGCAAGGTCACCACCACGGCATCAACCTTGTCTTTGAGGGCCTTGACATCTTCTACCATCTGAGGCAGGTCTACCAGGTTAATCAAATAGGGCTGGTCTTCTGGCACGGGGACGCCGTTGGTACCGTAGGAATAGGTCAAAATCCCTATCTTAATGCCATTCTTCTCGATAATGCGCGGGGTATCGTGATCTTCCTGGCTCTCAAAACTCCCTACATAAGGCATCTGTGCCTCTTTGAGGTTAGCAATAGAGGCTAGCGCCCCACGCGCCGAATAGTCCAAGGTATGGTTGGTCCCGTTGGTCACCATGTCCACACCGATAGCCTGAAGGGCCTTAATAATCTGCTTAGGCGCATTGAAGGAAGGGTAACCAGTCACCGGATACTGAGGGTTGGCCACAATAACTTCCATATTAGCCAAAGTCACGTCGGCATAGGACATATAAGGGGCAATCTGCGCCAACATTGGATAGAAATCATAGGCGCCCCCTGGATTTTCCCAGCTGATGCCATCCTTGTGGAGCCGGTCGACCGCTGATTTGTAGAAAGGATTCTTAACGCTGGCCATCTCGCTGACAAATTCATGCAACAAGACATCGCCTACTGAGCGCAGCTTGAGCTCTCCCCTCTTTGCCTTCAAAAGGCGTCTCCTGATCCTTGGCCTTGAGACCTACTAGGGGTTCTGCCAAGACCAAGGGCTTGGGCTCACTGCTAGAGCTCTCAGTCACCACTGACTCTGATTCTATGGTCTGCAAATGATCGTGGGGCTGGCCTGCTAGGAGGCCAATCATGGCGAATCCAGCCACTAGAAAGAGAACAAAGGCAAGTGCAATAAGTTGCGGACGATACTTACTTAAAAACTCTGATTTCATAAACAAGACCCCTTTGTAGGAAGATAAGTGCTATAATTACAAAAATAAGACATTTATATTACATATTTTACATCCGCCCGGTCAACCCCTGTCAAGCCATTCCCCTAAAAACATTAGAAAATTTACTTGAATTTTCGTCCTTCGCCCACAAAAAGCAAAAAACGGCAGAAGCCTTAGCTTCTACCGTTATAATCTATTCTTAAGCCTTACCGAAGTAAGCCTGAATTCCTTGAACCAGACCCTTAATGAGCTTGTCCTGGTAGGCAGGTTGATTAAGTTTCTTGAACTCCTCGGCGTTATCCATGAAGCCTAGCTCCACCAAAACAGCTGGCATGTCCGTCTTACGAGTCACATGCAGGTTCTGAGGACGTGCCCCTTGGTCACGGGCGCCCGTCATCTTAATCATTTCGCTTTGCAGAAGCTGGGCCAGACGCTTACCTTCTGTAATCTTGCTTTCTGGGTGATAAGGCATGGACATGAAGCCTTCTTCTTCAATGCTGTGATCGTGGAAGAGAGACAGAATCCCCTGCACCTTACCTGACAGAGCCGCCGGCATAGCGTTGTGGTGAACGCTGACGAAGATATCCGGCATGAGTCGGTTAGGCTCAAGCTCACGTTGGCCTAGTGGAATTTCCTTGTCGTCCACGCGCGACTCATAGACCTCATAGCCTAGACGGCGCAGTCGGTCAGCCAATGGCCGGGTAATGTCTAAGTTCATGTCCTTCTCGGCACGACCAAAGGCCACCGCCCCGGTCTCGGCACCGCCGTGTCCTGCGTCAATGTAGACGGTCCGCTTGCCCATTGGCACTTCCACCAAGTCAGCGCGTTTAGCATAGGCGAAGACCTTGTTATTGCGAATCAGCGCTACTTCAGCATTCTTAGCGCCTGGCAGACTCGCCACGCCAAAGCGTTGACCGAAGTAGTCCTTAACCGGCACGGTCTGGCGCTTGCCATTGGCGTCTAGGACTTGAATGGTCGTACCAATGCTGCGGACTTTGACTTCGTGGTTAACTAGACGCTCTTGATATTGCAGCTGCAGACGACCACCTGGCGCTGTCAGCAAGAGGTTGCTCCCTTGTTGGCTGAGACTCCGGTCACCATGCCAGATAACTTCGCTAGCATTGCCTACGCCGCCTACTACTTGATAGACTTGTCCCTTGCGGATCTGGCTAGCATCGAATAACAACTCGAAGAGTCGCGGGTTTTGAGTGGCTTTCACTTGGACATTGACTTTATGACGGCCATCCTGAGACAGAACTTGAGCACTCACTTCCTTAGCTGGCGCCGCTTCTCGATAGCCGGCCGCATCATAAGTCCCGTAAGACAAGTGAGCCAAAATCTTAGCTACCCCGTCTACTACAGAGAAGTCATAGAAAGAAGTCGAAATCCCCTTATCAACTGGCTTAGCAGGCGCTGACTTCTTGACTAGCACTCGTTGCTTAGCTACCATGGCAGTCAAGTCCCCTGACTCTTGCTTGTAGCTGTTATCGCCTGCCCAGAGGGCTTCTTCCTTATTGTCCACACTAATCAGCACCCGGTAAGTCTGGTCGGCCTTAAGCGCCGTCCGGTCAAAGTCTAGGTTGAAGAGTCGTGGATTTTGGCTAGCCCGCACCCGCAGGCCGACTTGATGCTGACCCTTAGTGGCTTCTAAGTGAGCCTTGATGACAGCTTGCGGCGCTACCTCGCGGTAACCCGTCGCATCATAAGTCCCATAGGCAATATGGGCTAGGATAGTCCCCACCGTATCAGTCGCCGAAAACTCATAGAAAGAAGTGGAAATCCCCTTTTGCACTGGGGCTGCCTTACGTAGGCTGACGCGTGCGCCTTGGGCATTGAGTTCTAAGCCGGCCACTGCCTGCTTATACTGGCGGTCGCCATACCAGAGTTGCTCCTGGTTATCAGCTACCTTAATCATCACCCGGTAGGCCATGTCCGTCGCGAGGGCTTTGGAATCGAAGCTGAGCTCGAAGAGCCGTGGGTTCTGGGTTGTCTTCACTTCTAGAGGCACATGGCCTTGGCCAGTGGCGGACTGGAGTTGCGCACTAATCTGGCTCTTAGGGGCCACCTTACGGTAGCCAGCCTCATCGTAATCCCCGTAAGCAATATGAGCGAGGAAGGTCCCACGCCCGGCTGATTCGGTAAACTGGTAGAAAGAAGTCGAGATGCCTTGGTCAACCGGCTTAACTGGCGGCTGGCTGTTAGCCTTAGGCGCTAAATCCAGGGCAGGAACTGCAGGCAAGGTCGCCGGCTCTGAATCATCAGCTTGAAGCGAATCGGAACTAGCTTCTTTGGCACTAGATTCCTGATTTTGGGACGTCGACGTCTCCTGGGCTGCTTCTTTGGCCTGTTGCAGCGGGGGCCACTGCTAGGGCCGATTCTTGTAGAGGGTCCTGCACTTCATGACTGGCAGGTGCTACTGGACTGACTGATTCAGCATGCACCTGATCCAAAATCATGACAGAACCCAGGGCAAGGCCCACTAAGGCCGCTAAACCATGTTTCTTCATTTTGGTGATTCCTCCTAAAAAAATACACATTTGTGGCTTGTAAATCCTTGTCTATCATACAAGTAAGCCATTCAAAAAGCAATAGATTTTTGCCCAATTGTCACCAAAAAAATAAACTTTCATCTTATAGTTAAGCCAGTGTTATTGAATGTCATCACATGGTGACAGACGTCATAACTCTGGCCTATTCAAAAAAATCCCTCGCGACTAACCATAGCCACGAGAGATTTTTAAAATTTGTTTATAAGAGAGCACGTATTTTGGCTGACTTCTACCCTATCTATTAGTGTAGACACTAATAGATAGGAGCACTTAATCAGACCTTGCGTCTTTTTAAGAAACCTAGGGCCATCTGGCCTAGATAGCTGACAAACTGCTCGCGACTGAACCAGAGAATAGCCAAGTAGATTAGGCCGAAGACAGAGGCCGATAGCGCCAAGGTCCAGAATGGCGAAATCCATTGTCTGAACAAGAAGGTGCTCAGCGTCGCCAGGACTGTCGCCAAGCCAATCTTGCCTAGGTCGGCGAGGACCACCATTTCTCTGAGTTGGTCGCGTAAGTACCAGGCCTGATAGAGGGTGACAAGCAATTCTGCCAAGAGCGTGGAGAAGGCCGCCCCGGCTACTCCCCAGCTTGGAATCAAGACTAGGTTAAGGGCGAAGTTCAAGACCGCACCCCAACAGACAGAAGATAAGACCACCCGCTCCTTGCCTAGCGGTAGGAGAATCTGAATCCCTAATAAATTAGACAGACCAATCAAGACAATGGTCGGCATGACTAGCTGCATAGGGAAGACCGAAGGCAGGAACTGTTCCTTGGATAGGAAGAGAATAGCCGGCTCCGCCATGGCGATAAAGTAAGTCGAGAGTGGAATACTAGCGAAGCAGACAAAGGCAAAGGCCTTACGAGTCACCCGCTTAAAGGCTTCATGCTGTTCCGTCTGAATATAGTGAGACAGACGAGGTAGGAGCACCCCACCCAGAGCCGTCACCAGACTAATCAAGATGTTCTTAATCTTAATAGCCGCATCATAATAGCCAACGGCTTCCTTGCCAATCATCATACCTAACATGACAGAGTCCAGACTGGTATAGATGGTGGTGGCGACAGCCATGAGGAAGAACTGCAGGGCCGGGAAGAAGTGACGCCAGATCTCCAAGTCAGGCTCTAGCTTGAAGCTGATATAGTGACGGGCGTGAATGAAGTTGAGGACATTGGCCCCCACCGTCGCAAAGACCAGAATCCCTCCATAAATCAAATAGTCCGAAGTTGAGTGAACCAGGAGGAACATGAGCACCAAGGACAAGCATTTGAAGGCAATGGAACGTACCGTAATATAGCGGTACTGCTCCAAGCCCCGATAGAGCCACTCCATACCGAAGAGGTTGAAGACAATCCCTACCCCGTTAATCAGGAAGAGGGTCTTATCTTCCGCAAATCTTGGCACCAGGGCAATACTGACCAGATAGAGGGCCAGGGCTCCTAAAGTGGTAATGGCATTGAAGAAGAAAATCTCTTGAACCGTCTTGTTGAGCTCCCGCTGCTGGTTACGCACCCGCGCGACCGCCCGAATCCCATAGGTCGGAATCCCCACCATCCCTAGCATGGTGGCATAGCTAGCCACCGAAGTGGCGAAGGCAATCCGCCCCGTCCCTAGCGGCAGCAAGGTCCGCGAGATATAGGGAAAGGTAATAATAGGAAAGATGAAGGACGACACCGTTAAGATGAAGTTCATGATAAAGTTGATTTTAATGGATGCTTGTTTGTGTTGGGTCATGAGCGACCTCCTTATCAATAAATCATCTAACGAACCCAGTTTGCCCGTTTTGGCCACAGTCTAACGAAGAGCCGGGTTAAGTAATAAGCGGCTAGCCCTGTTATAACTAAACGTAAGACCATCATGAGGACTAAGCCACCTAGGGACAGCATGCCAGCTGGTCCCAGCAAGGCTTGGCCCAGTCGTAATAAGACATAGTTCAAAGGATCAGAGAAGATATAAATCCCTAGCCCATTTAGCAAGACTGCCTTAACAAAGCTAGACTCCAAGAAGCCCTTCTTCAGAGCCAGTGACTCAGCCAAGAGATAGGTCAGCCCCATCCCCGCGACAGCTGCCAAGTCATTGACTAGGCGTTGCAAAGCTGGAATGCCAAAACGCCCTACATAGAGGGATAGTAGTGAGCAGACAATAAAGGCTGTCAGCCAGATGGTTAAGAAGACCGCTCGCTTAGTCCGGAAATAAGAAGTTAAGGTCTCGCGATAGCTTTCGAACATGGCTCCTAGCATATACCAAAGGAGAAACTCCATCGGTAGGCTAATTAAGGATAGCCCAACATAGGCACTCACTAGATGGATCCCCCAAAGTGGCAGGAGATACCAAACCTGCATACGCGGCACCAAGAAGTAAGCTATTAAGGCCACAACGAACAAGGTATAGAGATACCACAAGTGCGAGTTACCTAAAAGCGTTAATTGGCTACCTTCCGCCATTAAGAAATTAGTCTGCCCAAAATAGCCACTCAGATACTTAAGAGGCACTAGATAGAGCAAGGTAAAGACTAGATAAGGAATCATGAGACGTTGCCATTTAGCTTCAGTGAAAGTGCCAAAGTCTGACCAACGCCCCTTCTTAGTCTGCAGCGCGAACAAGGCGCCTGAGATAGCCATAAACAGAGGCATATGGAAGAGGTAGATGACATAGCGAAATTTATCTATAAGATAATACCACTTGAATGACGTTCCACTGGGGGCAAGCGCTAGTATATTTACACCACCAAATTCATTTCCTACCTTATAATATGAGATATGACTAACTAAAACTAGGAGAATGGCAAATACACGTAATACCGTGTATTCATTAATTCGTTTAGACTGTTGCATCGAATCTCTCCTTCTTCATAATTTAGTGATTTAGGGTAATCTTATTGATAAGCGCCGCATATGCTGTCGCGGCAATCACATTAAAGCATCGTATTATAGAAGATTGTTGTTAACATCAAAATGAAGTACAAGCTAATAGCACACTTAGTTCGATTAGTAGAGGCGCCTGGTGCAAAGAGTGCCATAAAAGGTGCAAACTGAACAATGCCTTGCAGGATGCCACCTTGAGCTAAAACAACGAAGAAGCTATTGCTATATCCATAGTTTGGTCGAATTGCACCGTTCATATAGTATTCAATACTTCCAAGACCACTGAAACCCCACCCTGTTATGAGGCGATTGCGCCAGGCATTAAACCCAGCTACATAATCATCCATTCGAATAGCGGCCGAGTTACTAGCAGCCTTATCTTCAATTACTCGAGTTAAAGCATAAACCAGTGCTGGAGTCGCTAATAAAGATAGAAAGCGGAAGCGACTTTTTCTCACGAACAACATATGAGCTAAGAAACCTATCCCAATAACGTAAATCCCTGTTGTTGAGAAAATTGTTGCTGCTGTTAGTAGGATAACCACTAACCTCCACTTACTTAATTCTTCTAATAAGAATAACTCGATGATAAAGGCCAATGAAATAATCAAATTCCACATTGGTCCTTCTGTGAAGAAGGCACTATTACGAATAAATGTAAAGCCCATAACACCAATACGTTGAGTTTCATAATATAAATGGTAGTAGCTATTTACTATATTACCTCCACTCCAAGCATTCACAACTGTGCCACTTGGCTTTAATATCCCTAGGAGGCTTCCGAAAAACCAGAAAAAGAGAGATAGCACTGCAAAAACTACCACAATTCTATTAAAAGCTAGCAAGAAATCCTTTAACTCCTTACGAAAAATCATCAGAGTTAGTGTAATAATAAATACCGGCAAGGCAATCAAATTCAACAAGATGAAGTCTCGACTTAAATTTTCTGATAGATTTCTTAACAATAGGATGCCTTCTATTCCATAATAACCGCCTAATATTAGCATAGTGTTCTGGAATAATCTCGATGGGATTCTTGTTTCATATATTAGAAATGCACACTGTCCAATTGAATAGACAAGCAAAGTCACATACCATAAGAGACGGTTTTGATGAACAGCATACATGGTCTGGCATTGCAATATTAGTAAACAGGCCCATATATAATAACTAAGGGTCGCAATTCTTACTTTCATTTTTTCACCCAACTTCTTTCGATTCTTCTGTACATACTAAAAATACTACCATTATCTTAGACTTTTAGCATCTTGATAAGACGCAATTTTCTTATTAATTAATGGTTTGATTAACCAACTGAGTACGCCTTTTGTCTGATAGTTAATGTAGGCAAGCCCACTTGTCTTATTACCTAGATTTAACTTGAATTTGAAACCCTTTTGCTCCATATATGCAAATAGCTCTCGATTCAGTTAATCTCCATCATCACTTCGAGGATTTCTTTCATTAACAGCAAGCTTGCCACGAAAAGTAATATCAGTAAAAAGAGGCTACTTTCAAAAATAACGAGCATAAAAACGAGGTATTCAATAAAGTAAAAAATACAAAGATAGTATAGGCACTATAGAATAAATAGGTTGGTATACGAGATGGATATAATTTGATTGTCACTTAATCACCTTCACATTTGTTTGCGATGAGCTAGGTCTTATTCCGCTTCCTTACAAGCAGATAGAGTCGGGGAGTCCAGAGAAAGAGCTGGTACTTCAACTTAAACTGGAGACTAACATGGTGCGATTGCCGAACGGTGTCCTGATAAACACGCAAGCGCCGGCGTATCCCATCAAGCTCTCCATACTGCTTAGCATTTGCAATTAGATCAATCAACCGGAAAGAGCCAGCCACACATTTGATATTGAGCGCAGCCTCCACCCGCTCAGCTTGATTACCAAATCCAGGCAAGAGCGCTCGATTTGCCTCCACCGCATCATAAAAATCATAGTGTTTAAGGCTAAAGTTTGAATTAACCGTACTTCCTGACCTTTGGTAATAATGATAGGTCACCAAGGGGCTTACCACAATCGTCTGAGCTGCCAAAACATGGGCAGCAGCAACAGAAAAATCCTCATAAATTTTCCCTACAGGAAATGGGTGGGACTCAATCAGCGACTTGCGATAGAGCTTACCACACGCGGAAACAGTCGCTTCATGATTATAGAGCATGGCCTCCAGAGCTTCTGCTTGACTGGATGTAGAGAGCCTAAAATCCGCTTCCATCAGTGTATACCCGTTATAGGCTTCGTACACTGTGGTCAACTCAACCTTAGTCGAGACTAGGTCAGCCTTGTAGCGACGTTGCAATTCAATCATTAAAGATAGGCTGTACGGCTCGAGATAATCGTCCGGATCAAGAAAGGTCACCCACTCTGCCTGAGCCTTGGCTACCCCATAATTCCGTGCGTCAGATTGGCCACCATTGGCCTTGGCATAGTAATAAACATGGTCATAGCGAGACGCATACTCTTCACACAAGCGACCCGAATCGTCGGTAGACCCGTCATTGACAAGAATCACTTCATAGTCTGTATAGGTCTGGGCCAGGAGACTCTCCAAGGCATAGTGGAGATAGTTCTGTACATTATAGACCGGTACAATAACAGATACCTTCATGTTAAGCTCCTTTCTGATTAGAGTGCTTGATTGAGCAGACGATGATAGTAGGTGTCGCCTGTCGCTGTGAGAGAAATCTTATAGCTACATTTATAGAGCTGAGTCGTTGACTTCACCCGGTCCCATTCGCTCACATCAACGAAATCATTGGCATGGTTAGCGATAAAATACAGGTCCTGATTATTCTGAGGAACCGCATCAATCGCCTCCCGAATGACATCTGAGTACCGATAGCCAATGTCCAAGAGGTAGTCAATAAGAAAATAATCAATCGGTAATCTATACCGTGTAAAGTATGCTACCTGAAAATCCCGCAAAAATCGGAAAATCACATGATTAGCTGAACCTGCTAGGCAGAACATTGCCCAGCGGTTATTGGCCACATACTTGGGATACCATTCTTTACCACGTGCAGGAATGGTATAAAAATCATTTGCTAAATACGAGGCACTACTTGTATCGGTCACATAGAGCGTCGAGTCGAACCAGACGCCCCCATAATCAGACAGAAGACTGCAACGAATCAAATCTGATAACTTGACGACATCAATGTCGCCTTGATCTACAAACATCCTGAGGCTATCTGGCACCTGGAAGTAGTCACTGAGATTGTCTTGAGTCAAAAAAGTCCAATTAAAACCGTATTGCTCAGCAAAAGCTTCCTGAGATGCAAGCGTAGCTTGCACCAAAGGTGGTGCCGCCTCACGTCCTTGGAGCCAAAGGGAGAAAATCCGTCGTGGAGTGGTTTTCGACTCGGATGCCGGGCCTGTGAAGTCATAGTTTTCCAAGAAATCTTGAAAATCACGTTCTAAATAGGTTAGAATCGCCCGATGTTTGGCTAAAAAGCCATGATGAACCAAGGGGCGAAGGAAGGGAAGAGGAAGTTTGGCGAGCTTAGTTAGCACCTTATCCAGAAACTGAACCCACATAATCCTCCCATTAAAGACTTGCCGGTAGCGCGATAATTCACGCCACTTCTGTCTGATTTTGCCCATGGAAACATCTCCCTTCTTAGTTAGTTCGGGTATTCTTAAAACGCTTGAGATAGTGGCGTAATAAGCCAAAGAGACGATAACGACTGAGTCGCAAGACATACACTAACTTGCTTGGTGCTTCCCGCTTAAAGTCCGGTGCTAGGGTAGCCTCGAAGGCCAATAGTTCTTTCTTCCCTTGGCGAGTATCCGGTAACATCAAATAGAGTCGAACCTGTAAATTAATCATACGTTGAATTTGTGCCTTAACCACTTGAGCGCGAATCCCTTTCAACTTACCTGTTTGGTAAAAGGACACGAGCCGGTAAATCACATTTTGGTGCATGACCCGATTCTTGAGATAACTTTCAAGGCTGACACTCTGCCCTACGCTACCTAGTCGATAGCGATAGATAGGGGCATCAAACAAGCTGACTGTCTCGATATAAGGCATAGGGTAAGTGATATATTCCATATCGACATAGAACATCTTCTCACCCAAGCGCACCGCATTATCCCGCAAAATAGAGCTTTTAATGGTCATGGTATGCATACCTAGTGTATGTTGCGTAATATTTAATAGTTCATCGAAAGTATAATGATGTTCTGGTGTCACACCTTGAAATTCGTGGTGCAACTCTTCTTGATTGCTGTCAACATAGACCTTAGTATAAGGCGACACTACCAAGTCATCATCCACACCCGCTAGATAGTCTAGGAGCGCGTCAAAGGCCTGAGTATCCACCCAGTCGTCAGCATCTACAACCTTGAAGTATTTACCTTGGGCCGCTTCAATCCCGGCATTAACGGTAGAGCCGTGGCCCCCATTTTCCTTGTCGATAACCCGTACTACCTGTGGGTAGTCAGCCGCAAATTGATGGCCGATGGTCGAGGTCTCGTCTTTGGACCCATCGTTGACAATCAACACTTCAATTTGATCAAGGTGGCGGCTAGCCAGAATAGTTGGGACCGTCTCAGGTAAGTAGCCTGCTGCATTATAGGACGGCATGACTACGGTCAATAATTTTTCCATCTTACTCTCCTAATAGTTCATGAATCAGGCCTTGCCATTGAGCCAGGATTCTTGCTTTATCGAATTTCGGTATCATCCATAGACTGTTCAGACATGGATTGTCTAAGGTCGGTATCATCCATCAGGGTCTGGATGCGGTTCACCATGAGATCCACATCATAAGGTGCCACTAGATAGCCATTGCGGCCGTCACTGACAATCTCAGAAGGTCCAGTTGGACAAGCGAAGCTGACAATGGGCAGGCCATACTGCTTGGCCTCTAATAAGACCAAGGGCAGGCCTTCATGATAGGATGTCATGACATAGAGGCTGTGGCCTGGATAGATATGGTCCATGCCTTTGACATTGCCTTTGAAGTCTACTTGATGGAGACAGCCTGCTGCCTCTAGGCTCGCTACTAGATCAGCCTTGATGCTATCCTGGCCCTCCCCGTAGATATCCCAGGTCCAGTCCGGATTGGCCGGCAGGATTTGGCTGGCTACCTTAGCCAACAAATCATAACCCTTTTGTTGACTAAGCCGGCCTACTGTCAGGATTTTTTTAACTGACATGTCAATTTCAGGCTGGCCTTCTAAGGCTTCTAGCCAGTTGTAGATAAAGCTGACCTTGCCGGCTTTCAAATGATACTTTTCAATGTAGTTTCCGCGGTCTTCATCAGTTAAGGTGACTACTCTATCCGCAAACTTAGCGCCTAGATAACGCTGAAGGCGACGCCCTCTGCCGTCATCGAAGGCCAGACTATGATGATCGCAGAAGACCGTCTTGATTCCTGTCCCCATGCAGGCTAAGAGCATAATGGTGTTAGTAGCGGGCGCAATGGAAAAGACCAGTTGAATGCCATGTTGCTTGAGATAGGTCCGTAGGGCCCGACTGGCTTTCCAGGTTAGCTCGCGTACCCGCGGATTGCCCTGGAAGAAGTTGTGAAAATGAACAGCCGGGTCCAAGTCGAAGGCCAGACCCGCCCCATCCATAGTCATGGACAAGAGATGCACTTGATAGTCGGCAGACAAGGCATTGGCTAGATTGACTGCTACCTTCTCAGCGCCGCCGACATGGCTGAGATTATAGCGTAGAATTGCAATTCGTTTCATGGCGGCCTCTTAGCGCAGGACCTTGCGTAAGGATAGAATCATAACCAGACCATTCAAGAGGAAGTAACCTACTGTGAAGAGATCATTCCACCCCAAAAGAATAGCAATCAGCATAAAAACTTGTGGCATGCCGGAAATGGAAGTTAAGTTCAAGGCAATGACTTCAGCCAGGCCAAATTCTTTCGGCCTTTGAGTTGTTGGCTTTCTTGCGTCTTCACCGTGTTAATGGCCTTATGCATGACTAAGCGTGGGAAGATGACGAAGGCCCCTGACAGAGCACCCAAAACTAGCAACCATTCTGGCTTCCAAATACTGAGCGCTGAACGATAGCTGGCCGCTACCCCCATGGCTAAGTAGCTGATAAACATGGCAGCATAGCCACTCATGGCGTCAACCACACTCCCCATTGGCGAGGAAATCCCCTTATAACGGGCTAAGTTGCCATCAACCCCATCTAACAAATTCCAGAGGAAGAAGCATAGCCAAGCCAGGATTTGACCGGCTAAACTTGGCACCAAGAGCATAAGCCCCAAACCAAGCCCTAATGGAAGTAAGGATAGATAAGACACCTGGTTAGGCGTAATAGAGGTATTAATGAAGGGAATAGTTAATAAATAAGACAAGGGCCGCCCTACATAGAAGGCGAATAAATCCTTCTTAGCCTCTTGACGCTTTTCTGGCGACATGGTTTTCGCTTCGATATCTTTGATTGTAACCATCACTAACGGCTCCTTTATTTTTTGAGATAGCGGTATAGACGAGGACGAACTTGCGCCTGGATAAAGCCTAGGATAGGCGCGAAGATCCCTTGCGGCAATTTACGATTGAGGCGCATCATCAGCCCCTCCTCCTGCTGGATGTAGGGACCTTGATAGTATCGCTTGAAATCCTCGACCCCAGCCACCTGACTGCCCTCCACCCAAGGACGCTTTGAGGCGAAGCAAGTGGTAAAGTGTCGTACCACCGGTTGGATCTTTGCTTCCTCTAATATGGCTTCTGAATAATAATTGACTGGCTGCTTAAAGGCCAACATAGACCGATAGTCAAAGTCATAGAAAATCGTCATGGCATTAAAACGCGGATGCATTTGCTTGTAGCGGTCATAGAGTGCCGCATTGAGAATGCCTAAGTCCGCTTGTAGGACCTTGCCTTGGAATTTTTGAATAATCGCGATAAACTTATCTTCAATTTTGTCCTGACGCCAAGCATCCAAATCAATCCATAGCACACCCGAGTTAAACATAGGCCGGTCAGCTGGAATACCCAAGACTTGCTTATACTGCTTGTTGAAGGTATCCGAGACCCCCATGACAATAGCCCCATCGAAAGGTGTCTCCACCAATTGATCTAGCGAGCCTTTGATGACCGTATCCCCATCTAAATACAGGACCTGGTGGACTGATTCCGGTAGGATAGTCCCCAAGAATAAGCGGCCAAACTGACTCAATGAACCCCGGTCTGACTGCAATTCTGCCGGCAAGGTCATATCCTCTAACCACTCAATTGGCGCTTGACCGTATTGGCTAGCTAACTGATCTAATTTTACCTTGTTGGCCTGGGTCACGCCATAGCTTAAAATCCAAACGCGTGGCTTTAGGTGAGCATTGGTCTCATAAAGGGAAGCCAATGAAACAGCTAAAATATCCACAAAATTATCGCTAGTAGCATAGACAATATTCATTTATTTCTCCCCCTTATCGCAAAATGAACCGATAATTAGACATTACCGGTTCCTTGCTGTTAAGTTTAGGCTTACTCTGCCTTCTTACCATAATTCCCATAGTTCCCGTAAGAACCATAGGCACCGTAGGCACCATAGTGGCTTGCCTTGACGTCCACCTTGTTGAGGACGACGCCCAAGAATTTAGCTCCGGTTTGTTCCAGGCGTTCTTGGATTTTCTTAACGGCACGACGCTTGATGGCGCCGGCTTCGATAACTAAGATGCTAGCATCACATTGGTGAGCAATAATCGACGCATCGGTTACCAAGCCCAATGGTGGCGTATCAACAATCACATAGTCATAGTGATGACGGCAGACATCGATTAACTCTTGGAAGGCTTCACCTTGCAAGAGAGCCGTTGGGTTAGGTGGCACTGGGCCAGATAGAATCATGTGTAGGTTAGGTTCCGTGGTCCCGAAGACAATTTCCTTAACGGTAGCTTCCCCTGCCAAGTAGTGGGTCAAGCCAACTACCTTGGAGCGGATCTTCATGCGGCCGACGAAGACAGAGTTACGGGTATCCGCATCAATCAAGAGGGTGCGTTTGCCTAGGGCAGCTAGGGAAGCTGCAATGTTCATGGCAACCGTGGACTTCCCTTCGTTGTCCTTGGTAGAGGTCACCGCAATGACCTTGAGGTCCTTACCAGAGAAGAGGATGTTAGTCCGAATGGCGTTGTAATATTCTTCAGTCTCTGGGGAAATGAGTTTTTTGTTTAATTTTGGTTCAACTTGTTCCATAGGATGCACGCCTTTCTACTTGAGGTTGACTTGAGGGACTACCCCCAAGAGGACCATGCCTAAGCCATCCTCTACGTCTTCTGCATAACGCACGCGGTCGTCTAAAATTTCGCGACCAACAACATAAGCAACTGAGAGCAGGAAGCCAATGGCTGCTGCCAACAAGGTATTACGACGAATCTTAGGTGAAGACTTAATGGTGGTAGGTTTCGCTTCTTCTAAGGTTGTCACATCGTTAACCTTGGTTACACGCTTGATTTTCTCTGAAGCGACTTCACGAACCCGGTTAGCTAGGTTACTGGCCTTTTGTGGGTCACGATCCGAAACTGAGATGGACAGAATCCGCGTATCGCGAGGTGAGTCAACCTTGACTGACCGTTTGAGTTGGCTAGGAGTTAGGCTCAAGTTCTCTGCGTTAATCACTTCTTCCATAACCGTATCTGACAGGATGATTTCCTTATAGTCCTTGACCAAGAAGTTCCCTAATTGCAAGTCCTGAGTGGTAATTGCCTTATCCTCTGCTTGGTTGACAACATAAACTCGAGTTGTCGACTCGAAGGTTGGTCGAATAACTACTAAATTTACTAATAGTGTCGTCACTGCTAATAAAATCGTAACAAAAGAAATGATGAATTTAGCAGCCCAAAGCTTGCGCAAGAGGAGCATAATATTAATCTCTATAAATTCTTGACGTTTAGTTTCCATGGGGGGTGTGAACTTCCTTTTCCTATTATTTTTTCTGGGTTGCTGACAAAGAGTTGGTGGGCATAGTCGGCTCCATATTTTTTGGCTACAAAGGCATAGGCTTCAGCCATATGATAAGGACGGCTTTCTACGCGATGAGCATCACTGGCAATGATGTCGATTAAGTCGGCATCTAAGAGTTGGCGTGCTCGCTTCTTGAGCACCTTGTGACGGTCAAAGAGCCCCATTGGCAAGAGACTAGCAGCATTGACTTGGATTAGACAGCCTAGTCTTCTCATTTCTTGCACGCGTTCCGGATGCTTGTGGAAGGCGTCGTAACGCTCAATGTGCGCAATGACCACATCATAAGCCAAGCCTTGGATGGTCGAATGGCACGTACAATTTCCCGGTAAGGGAGTCCATAATCGAATTCCACCAAGACATAATCACTGCCGGCCAGAGTCAAGATTTGCCCCTGCTCTAACCGGTCAAGCATACTATTAGAATAGAAGACTTCTGTTCCTAAATGCACAGTCAGATCTGACGCTACTTCTCGGGCAATGGTTTGAAGGTCCTGGAAATGCTTGTCAATCGTGGAACGACTAGCCTCGAAGCGCCCTTTGCGTTGGTGAGGTGTCGCGATGAGGGTCTTAATACCTTGGTCATAAGCTTGATGCAAAAGTGCCCGAGTCTCATCCAAGGACTGAGCCCCGTCATCCACGCCATAGAGCACATGGGAATGTATATCTATCATGCTTATGCCACCTTATCCTCTCACTCAATATCACTGGCGCCCTAGGGCGTCAAATTTGTCCAACCTATTGTAACATAGCCGCTATTAAAAGTATATAGACCTGTAAAAGTTAATCGGTTTCTTCTATACATTTTGCTCAATTATGTTAAAACTGAAAGTAAATCCGCTAATTGCTCTCCCTTATACTCCTACTAAAAGGCTTGATAAATTAACGATTCAGCCACTTGCAATTAGTATAAGAACTTCTTCTAGCTTCTATAAGCTAGCTTTAAATTTTTTGCCTCCTCTGATATTAAGCCTCTATATAATCAGATTCTGATGACGACTCTTGTGCCACCACCACGCTCTTAACTAAGTTGCTTGTGCTAAGACCTAACAATCAAGATCCAAATTACCTAGTCGACTCAAGCTAGCGGAAGTTCCCTTGTTAAGCTAGCACACAAGCAAAGCAAAAGGTAGGGGATAGACCCCTACCTTTTAAGTTGACTTTATGCTATTGTGCCTCGCGTTCTTTCTTCAAGCCTAGGCCGACCATGAGGCTACCTAGACCGGCCATGACCGCTGCCCAGAGACTGAGTGGGGCTTGGCTCTCACCGGTTGCAGGTAATTGGCCTGCTGGTGCTTGGGCGACATCACCACCAAAACCGCCAAAACCGGCACGCGCCACTGACAGAGGATCAATTCGGTCTGGCGCTTGGTTTTCTTGCTCAGGTTCAGACTGAGGCGCTTGATCTGGCTTGGCCTTGATCCGCAAGATAGTCGCCGTTAATGGTTGCAAGGTGACGGATTCCGCATCATAGGCTACCCCTACCAGATCCGTCAGGACTTGGGTCCCGGCACGGTCCCCGTCCACCAAGGCTTCCGCCTTATCTAAACCAGGGAAGCGCTCAGGGTTGAAGCGTAGCTTACGCACCTTATTATCTGCATTGACTACCACCACATAGCGGTCGCCATTAGAGTCCACCGCCTGATAGGCAATGACATTATCGCTATCCGCAATGTCTGGCGACGTCATCATGGTCACTTGGTCGGCGATTTCCTTAGCCGTTCCTTTGCGGAAAGCATCGGTAGACTTACGTAAGGCAATCAAGCCGCGAGTATAGGCTAGCGTCGCTTGGTTGTGAGGATATTGGCCATCTTCCGCAACCTTACTCCAATCAAAGCGGTTAATGATGTCGGAAGAATCATAGGAATCGTGAACGAAGTATGGATAGTCGAATGGCTTGCCCTCTTCATCGACTAAGAGATGGGTCTTATAAGGCGCCTTGTCGTCATCCACCTTATTCTTGTAGGCAGGGTCCAACAATTGCTTGGTCCGCCCCATTTCCTGACCGGAATGGATAAATGGTGTCCCTTGGGAGGTCAGAATCATGAGGTTCCCCAAACGAATGCGTTGATGAATCTCAGCCGCATGGGTCTTAGGATCCTTCTTAATGGATTGGGCGATAATATCATGCAGGGTCAGGTTGTCGTGGGCGGCAATATATTGAATGACATCGCCCGGTGCATCCGCAATAAAGTTACTTGGGTTGGCAATAATATTATTGAAGATTTGGTAGACATTGCGTGGTCCGCCTGTCAAGAAGCGCGGTTGCCCTTCAGATGGGTAGCCGGACTTGAGCTCGTTACGGATCTCATCGGAGAAGACCGCTACACCGTCAGTCGACCGCATCCAGTCTTGGTCGGCCGCTTGAACAGGATCCCATTCGTCCCCAACAAAGGTCCGCCAACCTTCCCCAAGCATGAAGACCTTAGGATTGAGGGCGCTGGCTGCCCGGTAAGCCTGGGCAATGGCTTCAGCATCATGGTCCCCCATCATGTCGAAGCGGAAGCCGTCTACCTTGAAGGTGTCGGTCCAGTATTTAATAGAATCCACCAGGACCCGACGCGCCATCTTATGGGTAGTCCCTAGACGACCGCCCCCGAAGCTTTCGCGTGGACTACCATCAGCATTCATGAAGTGGTAGTAGCCTGGCTCAATGTCTTCAAAGAGATGGGTCTTAGCCGTGTGGTTGTAGACCACGTCCATGATAACCCCCATGCCTTGGTCATGGATCGCCTTGATTAATTGTTTGAATTCTTCAATGCGAGCTTGTGGCTTGCTTGGGTCACTGGCATACATACCGCTGAGACTGAAGTAGGATTGTGGGTCATAACCCCAGTTGTAGTTATTGTTTTGGGTGCTTGGTTGCAGCTCACGCTGAGCACGAGCGCTCTCATTAGCAAAGTAGTAACTCATGACTGGCAAGAGCTGGATATGGGTCACACCCAGTTGTTTGAGGTAGCTGAGACGTTCCGCAAAGGCTGAGAAGGTCCCAAATGGTGACTTGAGCTGACCTTCTAACTTAGGATCAGAAGTGAAGTCGCGGACATGGGCTTCATAGATGACCGCATCTTCACGTTTCTTGAAGCCTGGAATATTGGCATAAGATAATTTTGGCCCAATCTTATTTGGATCCACGATGGCAGCCTTGGCTACTTTTTCCTTGGCAGTGGCTTGGTCCCATTTGGCTAGGGACTTAGCATAAGGGTCTAAGACCAGAACCGACTGACCGCCACGTTCCACTTGGTAGTGGTAGAAGTAACCATCCAGATTCTTGGCTGGCGTGTTTTGGCCATCCAAGGTCACCGTCCACAGGCCCGTGCTAGCGTCCTTAGATAAAGGCACGCGCGCTACCACTTGGTCCGGATTGTCCTTGTCATAGAGGACAGCCGTCACAGCGTCCGCACTTGGCGCCCAGAGGCGCATCAGAGCGGAACCGTCTGCCTGTAGGGTAGAGCCTAACTCGCCCTGATAATTATAGAGAGAGTCAGTTAGCTTCCAACCGGTCTGGCTATTGACGGTCTCGTCATGATAGGTCAGCTTTAAGCGGCGTCCGGCTGACATCCTCTTGGGTCGTCAGAATCAGGCGCTTGTTAGCTGCGTCGACTTCAATCTTAGTGACTTTGACCGGCTGACCGGTATTTGTGGCAACCGCCAAATCTTGCTGGACTTTGGCTAGATCCAACTGATCCACTGCCGTAAAGTTGGCTAAGACTTGGTGCGGCGCCGTCACTTCGGCGCGGGTAATACGTTCAGATAAGGTCTTAAATGGCGTCGTGTAGACCGTGTCTTCCTCATCATGCAGGTAGACTTGCTCATGGTTGGCGCGGTCGCTGAAGCTCATGTCTTTGGTTTGTTTGAAGTTGCTTTGTTCACGAGTAAGAAATGAATGTCCTTTCCAAGTTCTGTAATAGGTAAATCTAAGTAGCGTCCAAAAGGCCCGCTCTGATTGAATTCTAGGGCGCCCTTAGGCCAGTCGCTAGATGGGTGCTCCACATCCTTACCCCAGACCCAGAGACCCCAGTTGTCATACTGGCCGTCAGCTCGGTGATAGTGGACGCGCAGGCGATTCTTCTTGGCTGGAATTGGCTCTTCCACGCTAGCTTGGTAGTTTTCGTCCAACCAGGCTTGTTTCATTTGCGGGTTGGTGATGGCCAGGCTTAAGTCCTCGGTAAACTTCTTGCTGCCATCGTTGACATTGTTGAGCAAGTAATTGATGGCGGTCGCCTGAGGTGTCACCGGTACATCCAAGTAGTAACCATAAGCCGTCTTCTTGTCTTCCGAGAAGCGCATAGCTCCGGTCGGCCAATTGTTGGACGGCGCTTGGACCCCGTTACCCCATACCCAGGCGCCAATCTCGCTAATATTATCGCTTGGCAACTTAGCAAAATGCATACGGAAATGCCCCGCCGGAATCTCCGGCGCTTGGTTAGCTGGCGCCACCTGTGGCGCCGCTGCTGGGGTAGCTGTAGGGCTGGCGCCTGACTCAGAGGCGGTGGCTGGTTGGGTGGTCGCTGCTGGATTGGCGCTATCATTTGGCTTGGTGCTGTCGGCCGGGTTAGTGCCATCAGTTGGCTTGGTGCGGTCCGCTGGGTTAGTGCCATCACTTGCTTGAGCGCCTTCCGCCGCTTGGCTGACATCAGCCGGTTTCTTGCCATCAGCTTGGCCCGCTGAAGTGTCTTGTTCAGCCGGCTTGGCGCTATCAGCCTGCGCGGCGTCTGATTGACCCGCTGGCGCTGAATCAGCCGCCGGTGTCGCTTGATTTCCTGCGTCAGAACTTGGGGCTGGCGCTAACTGGCTAGTCGAGTTTTCTTCTGAGGTTTGACTAGCCGCTAAGACTTGGGCACTGCCCGGTAGGAAGTATAGGGTAGTCGCTACTAGGACAGAAGCCACTCCCACACTGAGTTTCTTAATGCCATAACGCTCTTGGCGTCGGACTTGAGTTGATCGCATATCTTTCATAGTTCGGATATCCCTCCTGCAATATAATGCGCTTTCATTATTTTATTATAGCATGCTCCACCCTTCTGTGCTCATAGCCAGGTCATTTTGTTAACGCTAACAAACTTTCTTCCAGCCAAAGAGGGCTCCGCCAGTCCATTGTTCTGCCTATCAATGGACTGGCTACACAAAAAACACCCCTAAACGCCCTTTTTGACAGAAAAAGCTTCCAGCTAGTCCATCGTTCCTCCTATCAATGGACTGGCTCATGCCCCCCTGATTTGGCCCCTTTTCCCTTCCTAGCCTAACCAGTGGTCCACTCTCAAAAGTAGACCACTGGCTCGCGACCACCGCCTCAGTTTCGGCCCTTTTCCCGGTTTCCTATCCAGCTAGTGGTCCACTCTCAAAAGTGGTCCACTGGCTCGCGACCCCCGCCTCACTTTTAGCACTTTCCCCCGCACCAAAAAGCCCCTGTCCCTAAGGACAGGGGCTATGCCATCTAAGCTTCTGGCGCTAGGTGGGATTTGATGACCATGAGTTCGCTATCTTCGACGGCTTCCAGGGAGTGTACTTCGTGAGGAGCCATGCGAATGATAACGCCGGGATAGATTTCGGCTGTCTCCTTCTCATCAGAGAAAAGGATTCGCCCTTTGACTGGGACGACGACCACCGTATAAGGGACGTGGTGCTGGCCAATGGCTTGCCCGGCAGGTAGGACCAGGTGGGTAACTGTCTGGCTAGGCGTCTCCACCAAATGCTCAAAACGCTCAATGTCTGTGCGACCGTGATAAACTTTCATACTTCAAACTCCTCTCTAGTTCATAGTTCTATTATAGCACAGCTTCTATCGATAAAAGGCATTAAACAGCTTACCCCAACATTATCTCTAAGCAAAAACCGCACCTCTTGCATCGTGGCAAGCAGGTGCGGTTCATGTCAATGCTTAATTTTGTCCAGCAGCTTATTATCCCTCACTTGTAAAATAAGCCTACCCCAGTCCAAGAGTCCCTAATCTCTCGAGCCAAGCCTCCTCAAATGCAGAGCCCTCGCTCTGCACGCGCACCTGATACTGATGACAAAAATCTAGCATCTCCTTGTATATATGACGATCCGTTGAAAAACGCCTTAAGCGTCTTAGTAGCCCTATCCATAAATAGCAGCTACCTGACCATGGATGGGTGAAGATCCATTCAGTCATCGAATCCTTGACTTGAGGCACTTGAGCAAGCCTCTTCGTCATCCCTCTTACTTAGAAGGAAATCCTATGAAACTATATATTCGACAAGGAATCAGTACCCCCATACTCGACTTCCTTGTTGAGGAGTTTTATCAGGTTGCAAAGGCATTATAGCACGTCTTAAGTCGCTTGAAAAGAGTATAGACTCATTTTTTTGTAGAATTATGCACTTTTTTGATAATCGACGATTTCACCAAAGTTTCGGATATTTTTTCGAAACAAATTAGGACAGAATTATCGGTCATATCATCCACCTATATTCCTTTTAAAATAAAGATTATCCTGTTTTTGAACCATATCTCTAGTCAGACTAATATACTTAACAATATTGAAAATCCATTTTCACCATTCAATATTCTAAATTTGTATATATACATAGACAATTGTATAGACTTTAATCCGCTTTGTCGCGAAGTTTCACTCACGCCTTTCAAGCGTGTCCAGACGCAAAAAGAGACCCGGCTATCGCCCGGTCCCTTTGTCTTCAAGTTTGTCTTTAACGCCCGCTACCATGCTACGACCAAAGCCCTTAATATGAGCTAGAAGGCCTAATAGGCTGTCCAAATAAGTATCATCACCGCGCACCGCCAACATGACGGTCTCGCTACCCATGTAAGCAGCCAGGAAAATCAGGATGCTATAGACCAGATTAAGGACTTGCACACCTATTCCTACCTCATGCTGCCAGTAACCCCAGACTTCTTGGACGGCATAAAGAGCGAGGATTAAAAGCAAATACCAGACTGCCTTCTGCCATTCAGGCGTGAAACGTGATTTGCGGCGCAACAAAAGATAGCCCGCTACACCCGTTAAGATAATATTTATCGTCACTAGTAAGAAGTTCAACATCTTACTCCCTCCTTGCATCCTAACTTTCTCTACTTCTAGTATAGAAAGTTTAGGCCTACTAGGCAAGGAAAACTTTGCTCTAAAGCTAAAAATCAGTCTCTAGACCGAGCTTTTGTCCGATTTAAAACTACTTGTAGGTTTTTTCATAATCTCCCCCCTATTTTGATGCGTGCTAGTTGCCTTTTTATGCAAAATTGCTATAATGATGATAGTATACTTGCGCACAAGGAGTAACAACATGAAAAAGGCAAAACTCATCGCCCATATTATTCTTATTCTATTAGCTATCGGGACAGTAGATGTCCTAGCCAACTTCAGTGGCTTAGATCTCTTGACCCATCTCGATGCCTGGGTAGGTCGGCGCCCCGACCATATCTCGGCGCCAAATGAGTCTAGCCGCGAGTCGTCTAAGGAATCCTCCTCTAGCGACAACTCCAAGGAATCGGCTGAATCCAAATCGGAAAGCTCCTCTTCTAGCTCTTCGTCTTCCTCTAGTTCGTCCTCATCTGAATCCTCTTCATCATCCAGTCAATCCTCCGAATCTCGGCCAGGAACCCAAGACAACGATGACCAAGATTCTCCAACCAGTCCAAACACTCGTCAAAATGACGACTACACAGCGCCAGCCACACCGGCTACCCCGGCGCCAAGCCCAGACCCAGTCACCCCAACACCTGCGGACCCAGTAGTCGAACCCCAACCAGACCCAACACCTGACCCAGCCCCAGCCCCACCAGCCGATGGTGGCGGAGCAGCAGATGGTGCGGGGGAATAAGTAGATAGAAAAATCCCAATCCATCATGGATTGGGATTTTTGTTATTATATGTCTCTTTACTTAGGGCTAATTTTTAGCCTTCTCCTTATAGTCTTTGACAGATTTCTGGTAGAAATCTAAATCTCTCATGACCAGAATATTGAAGCGGAGATTCTTGTTCTCCTTATCACCAAAAGTTCTGATTGCCACGCCGACCTTATCATTCTGGATGAGAACAAAACTGTCTTTTCCTACTTGAGGATCAGCCAACAGTTTCTTAAGCTCGCTCGTCTCTTCAAGCTTGAGCACTTTTAGATAGGCAAGTAAAGCTTCCTTAGTTCCCAAGGTCAGGCTATAGCCCAGCGTCTTGCCATCCGTACTCGCAATAATACCTTCCTGATCTTCGCTAATCTTATAGTACTTGACAGACCTGCCATCTTCTAAGGTAATCTTTTTGGCATCTTGGAGATTTGTGTTCTTAATTAAGTCCATATAGTTCTTATAAGAAGCTTCCGCATCATCGTTAATCAAGCTCTCTACCTTAGCAAAGTGGTCAGTATATAAGTTAACTAGCAAATCCAAGGCTTGATCTGCTTGTTCTTGGTCAGCTGGCTGACTCACCTTTACAAAAAAGGCTAAATCACGATAAATCCGGATACCAAACTGCCCTTCGAAGGCAAATACTTGGACGATTGTCTTGTCATTCTTAAGAATTAGGACCCGCCCCTGGAATTTATCAGGACTTGTCAGCATCGACTCTAACTCACTGGTTGGCTCAATCCCTAAAGCTGCTAAATAGCCTTTAATAGCCTCGGCAGGAAGTTGATCAAAAGCATAACCAAGTGTTTGCCCCGTGGTGCTACCAAAAAGGCAGCCTTATTATCCTTATTATCTCCTGTTCGATATAACATATAGTCGATCTGAGATGACCAGGTTTCTTTTGTAGCCGGAATGCGCTCCGTTGCCTTGATAAAGTCCTTGTATTGATTATAAGACTTCTCCACATCGTCGGTGATTAAGCCCTCTACTTGCGTAAAGTAGTCCTTGTACTCCTCAGCTGTTTGAGGCCCTGACTCCGCTCTGACAAGACTAGGCACCATAAGCACGAGGACGAATATGGCTAATAGTAGTTTTTTCATTGGGTCACTTCCTTTATGGGGGATTCTTTTCCATTATAGCACGAAAGTGCCAGGGACAAACAACCTACTTTAATAGGCACTTTCGAATAGCCTGCGCCAGACCCTCAGGATTCTCCCAAGCCATTGAGTGGCCTGCATTCGGCACTACTTCAATTTTCACACCCTGCTCTTGCAACTTCTCAAAATCAGGGTCAGGTAGTGTTTGTTCGCCGAAAATAAAATACTTAGGAAAGTCAAATTGATACAAGAGCTGTCTCCAAGAGACTTGACCGCCTTGAACCGCATTTCGAGATATTTCGAATGCCGCCTTTGGCAGCCAATTTCTTAAAGTTGCTAGCCAAGTTGTATAACCTGCTTGTTGGTAGTAGACCAGCTTCTTGGCGAATTCCTGCTCCAAGTTGGTCTGATCCAGACTCGCAATATCAAAACTAGCTGCCCCATCTGAACTTGGATCTAGATTCGATTCAGTCAGTATCAGCTTCTTGACGCGCTTGCTAATCAAATTACATAATTCGATAGCGACAGCGCCGCCTAGACTATGACCGAAAACAATCACTTGATCTAACTTCAAATCTTCCACAAACTCACTTAAATATCGTGCATGTGCCCTAACGCTGTATTCAAAGTCCATGGGCTTATCGCTGTAACCCGCGCCCAACAAATCAATCAGAATGATTCGATGGCTAGACCCCAGCATGGCGGCTACCTCAATATAGTCAAAAGAACTGGCGCAGCCTAAACCATGTATGAATAGGATCGGTGTCCCCTTGCCATAAAAATTATGGTAACGAATGGTGTATTCAGTCTCCCTAATTCTGTACTCTCTCATTTCTAGTTCCCCCATTCTAAATGATGTATGACTTGACACTAAAGCCTCCCATCAAAATGATAGAAGGCTTTTTTGTATCATTCAGTTAAATTACTTTGCTTGCGATTATACCCGCTCAATATGAGACTTGAAATATTTCTCTTGAAATCTAACAGCTTCTTCAATTTCTTCCACTGTATATTTTGTTCCTATTGGAGCAACAACCCATTTTTCTTCAACGTCATCGTCCCTTTTGATAACTGCAATTAATTCTCCCTCATATTCATCTACTGCTTTATCAACGCCAAGTACATACACATCTTGTTCTTCTCCATCAGGAGCGATTATTCCTTCAACATAACCATAATTGATTGGATAAATATGTTCCGGATAATCAGGGTGAGAACTCCCTAGTGGACGATCTATTTTAACTTTTAAAACTTTGCCAATCATATTATCTCCTCCACAAATTCAGGTTTGTCACCCACTATTTCCACAAAAGCCTCCCACCAAAAAGGATAGAAGGCTTTTTGTATCATTCAGTTAAATTACTTTTCTTGCGATTACTCCCATTCAATGGTTGCAGGTGGTTTACTTGTGATATCATAGACCACGCGGTTAACATGGGCTACTTCGTTAACAATACGGGCGCTGATGACTTGCAGCACTTCCCACGGTAGGCGGGCGAAGTCGCTGGTCATCCCGTCGATAGAGGTGACGGCACGAATCCCGACCGTGTAATCGTAGGTCCGGCCGTCGCCCATAACTCCAACAGATTTGAAGCCTGGGAGTACGGTGAAGTATTGCCATACGTCGCGGTCTAAGCCATGGTTGGCGATTTCTTCGCGCAAGATGGCATCTGATTCACGGACGATTTCGAGTTTTTCTTCGGTGATTTCGCCGATAACCCGAATCCCGAGACCTGGGCCTGGGAATGGTTGGCGCCATACCAAGCTGTCTGGCATCCCCAGCGCTGTCCCCAAGGCACGTACTTCGTCCTTGAAGAGGGTGTTGAGGGGCTCAATCAACTCGAACTGCATGTCTTCTGGCAGACCGCCCACGTTGTGGTGAGACTTGATAGTCTCGGCTGTCTTGGTCCCAGACTCGATAATGTCGGTGTAGAGGGTCCCTTGGGCTAGGAAGTCTACCCCTTCTAACTTGGCTGCTTCATCATCGAAGACATAGACGAATTCATTGCCGATAATTTTACGTTTTTGTTCAGGGTCGCTCACGCCAGCTAACTTGGACAAGAAGCGGTCCTTAGCGTTAACCCGGATGATGTTAAGACCGAATTTACCAGCTAGGCTATCCATAACTTGGTCGCCTTCCCCTTTACGCAAGAGGCCGTGGTCGACGAAGATACAGGTTAATTGGTCGCCGATGGCTTTCTGTAGGAGCACCCCCTACGACGCTAGAGTCTACCCCACCGGACAAGCCAAGCAAGACCTTGCGGTCACCGACTTGTTGGCGAATTTTGGCTACTTCAATTTCGATGAAGTCTTCCATAGACCAGTCACCTTTGGCCCCACAGATATTGAAAGCGAAGTTGCGGAGCAAGTCATTCCCGTGCTCAGAGTGACGCACTTCTGGGTGGAACTGGACGCCGTAGATTTGACGGGCTGGGTTCTCGAAGGCCGCCACCGGGCAGTGATCGTTAGACGCCGTCACGCTGAATCCTTCAGGCACTTGCACGATTAAGTCACCATGGCTCATCCAAACCTTCTCATGGCTATCTAAGCCAGCAAAGAGGCCTGTTTCACGTTGGTGAACATCTAACATGGAGCGACCATATTCGCGCTTGTTAGCAGATTCGACCTTACCGCCTAAAAGGTGGGTGGTCAACTGCATGCCATAGCAAATCCCTAAGATTGGAATCCCCAATTCGAAGATGGCGGGGTCAATGGTGAAGGCACCCTCAGCATAGACGCTATGTGGTCCCCCTGAGAAGATAATCCCCTTGACATTGCCTTCGGCTTGAATGTCGGCAGCACTGGTATCATTGGCTAATAATTCACTGAAGACCCCAAATTCCCGAATGCGGCGGGTAATCAACTGGTTATACTGACTCCCAAAATCCAACACAATAATTTTCTCTAACGATGCCTGTGTTTTCATGCTTTGCTCCTTTACTTCATCTTGTTATTGCCTATTGTACCAAAACCCTGTCCCGGTGTCATTAAATGTCGATGAGAGTTAGAATGTCTAGCCTCAACCCTATATATAACAAAAAAAGGAGGGTTGCCCCTCCTCGGTGATGCGGCCAAGAAGACTCGAACTTCCACGGGGATACCCCCACTGCCCCCTCAAGACAGCGCGTCTGCCATTCCGCCATGACCGCAAAATCACTACTCGACTATTATAGCATCCTGGACTAAGCATGGCAAGCAATTTTTTCAGAATTTATTGCTAGCCTCCTTGCCCTAAATAGAAAAGAGGCTGAGACAAAAGTCTCAACCTCTCTTATCTAAACTAGGCTTGATCTTCAGGACGTTTGGTTGCAACGAGGCCTAATCCTGCTAGTAAGGATAGGGCAGCTGCGCTGAAGAGTATGGTTTGATCACTTTCACCGGTAGCTGGCAATTGTCCCTTGCCCTCACTTGGAGTTACTTGAGCAGCCTGAGCCACCAATGGCCCGCCCGCTTGTTCTGCTGGGTTAGCCGGTTGGCTAGGAGTAGATGGTTGACTTGGCGTTGCCTGACGCTTACCGAAACTTACCGCATAGAGCGAGAAGTGCTTAACCGTCAAGGCCACGCGTCCATCATCCATCATCTCAAATGGCACTTCATTGACGATTTCTTTGGTGTCGCTGGTCAAGTAGTAAGCCTTGGTTACAGCCTTGTCCACTGGGAAGATGACCTTAGCGTCACCTTTGACAGGGACTTCCTTGCCGTCTTTGTTGAGGAAGCTGATTTCATAGGCTTGGTGCTCGTCTTCGCCTAGGGCTGCCAACTTCTCTTTGAGCGGCACAACAGATACTGCCACGATGCTTGGATTCAAGTGCTTGGTTGGAATCTTAACCGAAACGCGTGTATCGCCGTCATTATCCTCGAAGGTCGCTTCGGTCTTGTCCGCATTGAGGGTCACCTTAACCCCTTGGGTTTCATAGAGTGGCAACTTAGTGCCTGGTTGATCTGGTTGACTTGGTTGGTCTGGTTGACTTGGTTGGTCTGGCTGACTTGGCTGACCTGGTTGGCCTGGCTGACCTGGCTGACCTGGTTGACCTGGCTGACTTGGTTGGTCTGGCTGGCCTGGTTGACCTGGCTGACTTGGCTGACCTGGTTGGCCTGGTTGACCCGGCTGACTTGGTTGACCTGGTTGACCCGGCTGACCTGGTTGACCCGGCTGGCCTGGTTGACTTGGCTGACTTGGCTCTGGCGTCTTGATTTGCTTGAGGTAATCAACTAGACGATCCAAGGCCGCCTTAGTCACCAGGTTATCTTGGTTCAAGCCTTGATAATATGCTTCTACAGCAGTGGCCGCTTGACGAGCTACCTCACTATCAATGCCTTTAACGCGTGCAAGTTCCGCTTGATAAGCTGTCAGATCCAATGGCGTATCCACTACTTCTGGCAAGACAAAGCGCAATTCAGCCGCTGATTGGAAGGCTCCGCCATCCCCATAGGACTCCGTCCCAGTAATAGTAGCTTTCTTAATCTTGATCGGTTTATCGAACGGAATGACCTTGGTTGTGGCATCATTTGCCCAACCGTCAAATTCAAAACGGTGTTCCTTACCCGTCTCGTCTACCAAGACCAGGTTCCCTTTTTTGAGGCGACCGTTAGCACCATCTTGACGTGGGACATACTCAAATCGAGTCACTTCCAGTGGTTGCTTAAAGGTCACCGTCCCAGACTCGCCGATAGCACGTCGGTCCCATGGTGTATGCCATAATGTCCCCGTATCCCCGTCAAAGGCATACCAAAACTCTTCCCCTTCGTGGGCTGGTGCTTCCACTGATTCGATATCATCCCATCCTGGGCTAGTCCGTTTGACTTGTAGAGCTTCCTTAGCAGCTTGCACGGCAGCTACCAGTTTGTTTGCATCTTCAACACTAATGTCATCTTCTGCTTCGGTCAACGCTAAAACGGCATTCTTGTAGGCTTCTAGGCTAGCAGGAGTGTAGTTGCCATTGGCCACCGGCGTATTTCCTTGTAGGCTTCGTCCACAATTAACTTACCGGTTAAGTTAACTTCTTCAATCTGAAGATTATCCATCATGAAGTCCTTATAACCGCGGAAATCTACAGCACTACCGGTCTCACCCTTATTATCGGAAGCTTTGTTGGTAGAGTAGATCCCTATCCAAGTATTGCCAGAATCCGATGCTTGTACAATAAAGCTAGCCTTACCTGGCTTATCGGATCCTTCCCAGGTATTACGCAAAGCATGCATCTTAAGCTTGCTGCGACGTGTATATTCGCCATCCCCTTCAACAAAAGCATAGGCATCATGAGACCCCGCTTCATAGTCGAAGGTGACACGATAGGTCTTGCCAGCTTCGAAGCGGAAGTTTTGTGGAATAGTTTGATAGACAAGTCGATCCCGTCCGGTTAACCCATTAGTCTTGAGGGACCAGTTACCCTCAATAACATCGTTAATTTTCTTACCATTCCAGCTCCGTTGGGTATATGGATCGTGGCGTTCTGATAAGTGAGTACGGTTATCAGAAACACCCTCTACATTCCCCACAACAAATGGGAAGATCCCCCCTGTGGTACTTCTTCAAAATCTTGTTTGAAGGTGCCCGGAGTCGTATCATGACCACCGCTGTACATATTGGACTGATTCTCGAAGATTCGAATTTCATCGAAGTAGGTAGCATCCTGATCAGCATCACGCCCTAAGGTCAGAGTCACATTGCTGACATCTGATCCTGTTGTAAAGAAGACATACATATTTTGGAAGTAACTGCTATTGTCCACCGTCGCATTCTTAGCTGAGGTGTTATGGGCATGTGCTTGGACGTAGTTCTTAGCAATAGATTTATAGGTATAGTTGCTGATGGTCTGATTACCGGATTTAATGGTGATATCTGCCTTGGCATTACTACGGTTATCCACCCCAACATAGACGGCATAACGGGTATTAGGCTTCAAATCCGTCAGTTTCTGTGTCAAGGTCACACGTTCCTTGTTGCCTGCAATACGCAGCATTTCATTAGCGCCTTGGGACTTAACGATTTGAGCATTTTGGCTATCCCCTGTCTTAGTCCAGTGATCTAGGCTACCACTATTAAATCCTTGGTCATAGAGATGCATGCCTTCGCTCCAGGTCATGGTCCGTTTACCTTGGGCTACTTTGTAGAGAACATAAGGTTGATTAGCGAGCGCATCAATGGTAATGCGACCTTGGCTATCGACAGCTAGTTCTACTTGCTCTTGCTTACCTTGATCAGTCAACTTGTAGAGATAGACCTTATCACCGCGCCAAGCTTCTAGCAGGGTCCAGGTGGTTTGCCCAGCTGTCTTGGAGAAGAAGTACATCTTCTCTTTGTCGCCAGTCAAGGCCTTACCGTTAGCATCCCAGTTCCATGGGGTCAGGTAGGCACCGGCATTTTCAATCACGCGACCGTTGAGGGTGACCGTACGTTGACGGTAGCCCGCATCATTTGGATCGTTCGATAGACGCTTGATGACGATTTGGTCGCCGGCTTCATTAGCCAAATGCACTTCCATTTCTGGAGTCCAGTTATAGGTTTGGCCATTATCGGTCATTTGGACAGGGTGGCCGTTGACCCACTTGGTTACCTTGTAGTGTTGGAAGAATTTGGTCATGACATCGTGTTCGAAGAGGTTGGTAATATAACCTTCATAGTCGCTCCGGCCTTGCCAACCCTCGAAGTCCTTCATGTCGTAACCACCCAGGAGTGGATAGTTGGCTGCCCCCGCCATACCGTGGATAATCCCCTACCCAGGCATCTTTTTGGTGGTTGCGGATGAAACGAGCAATATTGGAGTTAATCCCCCTTGTTGGTATAACCACCATAGGTTAGGTCAGCTGCCCAGTGTTGGAAGGTTGAATCATATTCACCCCCGTGGCCCCACTCAATGGTGAAACGCCAGCCTTGGCTATTGATTTCCTTAGCAATCACGTGGGTAGCCCAAGCACCGTTGTCCCCGGACTGGCCGTTGCCCCATACGTCTAGGTAAATAAAGTCGAGGCCTTCACCCAGGGTTTCTTTGAGGTCTTTCCACCGTTTGAGACGGTTATGAGCTAAGTCGTAAGCCGCATCAATGTTAATCCCTTGGTCTAGCCAGTTCCAACCATAGCTATAAGTCCCGTCTTCGCGTTTGCGCAGGATCGCTTCACTAAAGTATTTAGATTCTGGATAGGTTTCAGAAGCATTGACGTGAATCCCCAGTTTAGCCCCGTATTGCTTGGATTTTTCAATCAGAGTCTTGAAGTCTTTGACGCCCCCAATACGACGCCCAATATCTGCATAGTTGAGGTGGCCAGAGTCGTGCCCTTCACTGCCGTAACCCTTAAGCAAGACAGATTGGCCTAGGCCATCCGTATGCAGATTGACCTTCTTAATCCCGTCTAGGGTCATGAGGAATGGGTTTTGCGCATGAGAACCGAAGTTCATGGCAATCCGGTAAGCTACTAGATCCGGAACATTTTCAGAGCCTTTAGGGTTGTTCATAATATTTCGATAGGCGATGGCCCCATCCTGCCAGTCTACTTGTTTGTCCTTATTAAGGTCTTGAGCAAAGACCACCTTGCTACTTGGCAATTCGAGGGTGTATTCTGGATAAACCAACTTACCATAAGCCCGTTGATAGTAGTAAGGGGAGCTTTGAATCCCGATATAGTTAACGCCGGCTACGCGTTCTTGAAGGCAGTCAGACGCGTGAAGTCTTCAGAACCACCACCGTAGCTAAATTGAGAGTTGCTCCAAACCCCGGCAGCGACTTTGTCAGAAGAGACAAAGCCATACATGAAGCCATAGGCGAAGTCATCCATCTTACCTGGCACTAAGTCCACATGGCTATCACCTGCCCGGTGGGTATTATTGGACATCCAAGAGCCATCGAACTTGGCCCCAGTTTGATCAGAGCCGACAGAAACTAGGGTGTTACCTGGGAATTCAATCGTCGAAATCAATTTACGAGGATTGTCGATTTCTTTGCCCATGGTCACCAAGTTCTTGTTTTCCACCTTGGTCACATCGAAGTGCAGTTCATTGCCCACTACCTTGAGTTGCACAGTAATAACCGCATCAATAAAGGCTTGAGGATTCTTAACCGTCAGCGTGTATTCGGCAGTTGCTTGGTCCACCTTGCGGTAAGTCACTTGAGGCTTAACATCAGTCCCGTTAATGCTGAGCTTGTCTAGTTTTTGCACTTGCCCGGTCATGGTATGGCCGCCGAATTGATAGTGCTTGATGCGTGGGAAGAGGGTATCAATTTCAGCATCTAAGACGTCCGAACGAATGTGGTCGTAGACAACATCTTGGTCGTTGGCTGCTAGGCCTGGATCCACTGCTCCATTATCTGGTTGACTTGGCTTGAGGTTAGACTGGTCGTCTGCCTGCACAGCCACACTAGTCCGTTCATTGCCCCAAGTTGCCGCCTTGAGATAAATTTTATTTTGCCCTTCTAAGGCTGTCTTAACTTCTTCAGGTACTAGTAGGGTATCGAAGAGGCTCTTACCATTGTTAGTGGCATTGAGCTGGCCATCCTTCTTGTAAGTGATGGATAGATTGTTGACCTCTCCTGCTTTAGGGGCGGCTACCCGACCTTTTTGATACCAGGTGCTAGCCTTAGGCGATTTATATTCCCAGAACCAACCATCGCGGTCGTAACCAACGAAGATATGGTTGGCAGGGTCCTTATACTTGAGGAAAACCCCGAAGCGGGATTGTTTCTCTGTTGATAAGTCCTTGAAGGTCAAGTTGACACTGGCATTGCCATCCTGATCCACTTCCAGTCCCTTTCTCAAAGAGGGCAGGGTTCTGCCCGTTATCATTCTGAGCAGTAGAAGCCAGTTTATTGTAACGTACGCCACCTTCTTCCACGACTTCGACGGTCCCCTTACGGCTACCGGTCGCAGTCCAATCTGGTGCTACTGCCTTGTCTTCAGTCGCCGCAGGACTCGGATTAGGGTTGGCCTCCTCAGTGGCAGCAGGACTTGGGGTCTCTGTTGCTGGCGCCTCAGCTGGGCTAGCCGCTGCTGATGGAGTCTCTGTCGCTGCTGGCGTATCTGTTGCTGTAGGGGTAGCTTCCGCACTTGCAGCTGGCTCAACCACATCAATGGCTCCCGCCGGAACAGGCTCTACCTCACTGGTGGCTGGGGTGTCGGAGACAGCTTCTTGGGCTGATACGCTTGGACTTTGTCCTAAGAGAAAGGCCCCAATAATGACGGAGCAAGTCCCAACACTGAGCTTACGAATGGAAAAACGACACTTCTTATCAAACAAGTTTTGGATCGAATTTCGCATGATAATCCTCCTTATAAAATATAATAGTTTCTTACCCTCTATTATATTGTATCCCCTTACAAAAAAGAATTATAAATTCTTGCTGAATCATTTAGCTTTCTTGCGATATTTGTCTTTTAATTACGTTCCTTATGGCGGTAAAGCTTGTTGTCTAGCAATCCCCATAATTGCTTAAATTTCTCTGTCTATACAGACCTCGGGCACAAAAAAAGAGGCTGATTGATCAGCCTATTGAATATTAATGATGTCTGCGCGCTAAGTCTTGGAAAGGCAGGCCCCGGTCTTGGGCCCAGTTACGCAAGTCTCCTGTCAGAATCAGGTCAGTGGCCTGAAGTTCTTGCCAGTCACGCGCACCAAGAAGCAGATAGAGTTGGCGCAATTGCTCCTGCCAAGCTCTGACCCCTTCAATGGTCGCTTCAAGTCCCTTATTTTCCAGATAGTGCAGGAAGTAACCGGCTAGCCCTACAGCTCTAGCCCCCATGGCGAGGGATTTGATAATATCAACGGGTTGATGAATACCGCCACTAGCCAAAATCTCCAACTCTACAGGTGCTACTCGTGCTTCCAGGAGCGACTCTGCCGTCGTCTGGCCATATTGGTAGAGGGCTTGGAATTGAGGTGTCTCGTGCCGTTGATCTTCAATCTGGATGAAATTAGTTCCACCCCGACCGCTGACGTCCACTGTCTTGACGCCCACTTCAGCCAAGCATCTTAAGGTTTGTTGACTCATACCGAATCCTACTTCCTTAATGATAACCGGGCAATCCAAGCCATTAACCAAGCGCTCAATTTGCTTTAACCATTGGCTGAAGTCGCGGTCCCCCTCAGGCATGACCACTTCTTGGGGCCGGTTGAGGTGGATTTGCAAGGCATTGGCACCCATGGCCTCCAAGACTCGCTGAGCCGACTCTAGGCTGTGATGGGCCCCCAGATTAGCTAGGATAAAGCCATCTGGATTGACCTGGCGCATCACTTGATAGCTAGCCGCCACTGTCGGATCCTTGACCATAGCACTAGCCGAACCAGCCGCTAGCGCTAGCCCCGTCTCCCGCGCCACGATAGCAAGTTGCTCATTGTATTGGCCGGTTAACTTGGAACCACCCGTCATGGCATTGATGTAAAAAGGAAAGGCATGAGTGTGGCCAGCCCACTGAGTAGTCAGGTCAATCTCATCTTGAGACAGGAGCGCCAAGGGATGGTGGACAAAGCGTAGTTGATCGAAGCAACTAGCAGTTTGAACCCCAGCCTGTTGGGCCAAGGCTAAGTGAAGATGGTCGGCCTTACGATGGGCCACTAAGTTTTCTTCTTGCATTAATTTCCTGCCTCCTCAGAGGGCCTTTGAGGCGCCCCTATCTCTAGTTCGACTAAGGTGATGCCGGCTGCCTGCCAAGCTGCCGCCAACTCTTTCTTGAGTCCTTGGCCTTGGCCGACCGCAATCCCGCAGTCTCCCCCTCCAGCCCCCGAGGATTTGGCCTCGAATTGATAGGCTTGAGCAATAGTCACCAGCTCTCGTAAGGCTGGTGTCTCAATAGAGAGGGTATTGTGTTTTTCAATTTGTAGTAATAAATGTCGGTAGTCTGCCAGACGCGATTGGATGGCTAGGCTGTCGCCAGTCTCAAAAGCTGCCTTGATGGCTTGGACTGTCTCCTTGGCCGAGCTTAGAAAGGCCTGATAGGCGGCACCAGACCGGTCCTGCCACTGGTCAATTAAGTTATCGGTAGAAGCTGGCACGCCAGTCCAGCCTACTAAGACCTCTAAATCCGCTGGCGCAGACATAGGCTGGATAACTAGGCTAGGCCAGTCTTGACTCAGCAGGGATAAAATCGAACGGTTTGCTAGGGCTTCTTGTAGCCAAACCCGATCCGGGGCCACATAGTAGAGCCAGCCGCCATAAGCATTGACCGCTAAATCAGCCAGACTCCCCTTAGAACCTAGGCGCATCATAGCCATAGCAGCCAACTTATAGTGCATGAGCGGCGACTTAGCCACCAAGCCATAGAAAGCCAACAAAGCTTGAATAGCCGCCACCGTCACTGCCCCACTAGAGCCAAAGCCGTATTTACGACCATTGTCTGCTAGCAGCTGACTGTCTATACTTAGACGATAATCTTGTAAAGGGCGCCCCACTTCCTCAACTAAGTCTTCCACTATTTGCATAGCGGCTAGAACATAGCGCCACTGGGCCGAATCAGCCTCATAGAGATTTGCCCGCTCATAGTGCCAGTCTTCTAAACCTGGCAGATTAGACTGGAGCAGACCTCGTCCTGGCCAGGGGCTGATGCTCACTTGGCAATGCAAATACTGGCTAACTGCGAAGAGCAGAGCCGGTTGGTCTGGGGCCAAGACAGCATACTCGCCTGCCAGAAAGAGTTTGCCGGGTGCCCAGCCCTGATTAGTCCCAAAATTCAATTCAGGAGCCAAATCAAAAAACTCTAAAAGCTGATCCATTGCTTCCATGGGCTGCCTCCTTCTTAGTCATTAATTGGATAAGGCGCGGGACCAGGATAGGCCACCGCCAATTGCTTGGAATCAAATTCGGTCATAAAACGATCGCGAATAGCCTCTGCCTGACTTGCTGGACAGAGAACCTTGACATTAGGGCCAGCGTCCATGGTGAAATAGGCGGTGAATCCTTCTTGCCGTAGTTGTCGCACCAAGTCCATGGCCTTGAGCGAATCCGCCTCCCAATAGCTAAAGCTTGGGTTGGCCGCAATCATGGTCGCATGCATCTTCATGGCATTGTGTTCAGCTATTTGGCCGACACGGTCTAAGTCATGGGCTAGAATAGCAGGTTGAATAGCAGCCAAATCCTTGGCGACTTCATCAGGCCACAAGGCATAAAAAGGCGATGTCTCCATGGTCAAGGCCATGCCTTGGCGGCTAGAAATCTTCTTGCTTCCTTTGTTGACCATAACGACTAGCATGGCCAAATCCCAGTCAGCTGCCTCAAAAGGTTCAGCATAAGAAGAGTCGCTGTCCTCTCCCCTGGCCTGCATGCCAAATAACGAAGCCACCAAAGAGACTACGGCTAGCAGAACCTGAACCCTGACGAGCTAAAATGGATAGTTGGCGTTGGGATAAGCCCAAGCCTAAGGCGGCATTGGTCGCACAGGCCAAGGCTGCGTAGGCAGAGGCCGATGAAGCCAAGCCAGCTGCCGTCGGAACATGATTGGTGCTGGTCACTAAGGCCCGGCAATCGGTCTGGGCTAGTGCCCGAAACCGGTCTAGGAAGGCTGAGACTTTGGCTACTTGGCTAGCCTCTTGCTCCTGGCCATCGAGAATAAAACGGTCATGGGCTAGCTGGGCATCAAAAGTCACTTGGGTATCGGTGTAGAAAGCATCTAAGGTCAGTGACAGCGAACTTGTCACCGGCAGGAAGAGGGCTTGGTCACGTTTGCCCCAATACTTAATCAGGGCGATGTTGGTATGAGCACGATAGATCGCGCTCCCTTTTGGTGGATTTGGCTGAATCATAGGGCTCCTCCTCCTTTTAAATGGCCATGGTCCAAGTACGGCCAGCACCTGCCTGACGCATGGCCTGACTAATGGCCTCGGCCTGCTGGGCCTGGCTGGCTAGGGCAATGACACAGCCGCCCAAGCCCCCACCCGTTAACTTAGCGCCTAGGGCACCCGCTAACCAGGCGGATTTGACAATATGATCTAGCTCAGGGGTCGAAACCTTGAGCTGGTTGAGATAATAGTGGTTGTATGTCATCAGACGACCCAGGCCACCAAATCTCCTTGGCGGATGGCCTGTTGGGCTTGAATGGTGCATTCCCCAATAGCTGCCATAGTCTTCATGACCTGGTCAGGTCTGTCTTGCGCTAGCTGAGCTACTTGAGCAACAGCAAGCTTGGTTTGGCCTGCCTGGCCGCTATCGGCAATCACCAGATAGCCTCCTAAGTTCATTTGGAAGGCTTGTGGTGTTAGGCCCTTACGATAGAGGGCTGGCTGCGTGGTAGAAGTCATCAAGGTGTCCAGGCCACTTGGCGCACCGTGAGCCAAGACTTCAGCCTTGTTGACCATGTAGTGCAGCACTTCCTGAGTCAGACTGACCCCATAGTAATCGGCCAAAGCCCGAACCAAGGCAACCGCCACAGCGGCTGACGACCCCATGCCTCTTTCCTGAGGAATGTCGCTATCAATCCGAATATGGATGGCTGAAGCCTGCTCTTTAGGCGCGCAATGTTCCTGAGCCAAACTAATGGCGGCTTGAACATTTTGTAGTTCTTGAGGCGCATCTGCCAAAGGCCCCTTGTAGTAGTGGCAGGACAGGTAGTCTGCCTGGTGTTGGGTGGGTGTTACCCGGACACGGATGGCCACAGCCGGTACCGGCAAGGCAATGGCTGGGTAATCGTAGACAACGGCATGCTCCCCCATAAGGATGACTTTACCGTGGGCGGTCCCCATACCTACTGGGCTCTCCGCTACTTGGCTTTTTATATTTAATTCTTTATGTTGATTTTCTAGCATCTTTTTAGGCACAAAAAGGTCCCCTTTACGAGTCAATTCGTCATGTTCTATTGTAGCGCATCCCAGTAAAAAGTGGGATTTTTAGGGAAAGTTTTAAGCAATCTTAAACTTTCTTAGATTCTGTGGTAAAATAAGCCTAAGCATCCCCGTCAGGAGGTATCTCATGTCATTGGAAATGTTCACGCGCTACGCGCCCCAAGAGTGGCAAAAGCTCCACCAAGAGGGCCAACCTATACCCCAGGTCCATGAATTGGCTCGACTGGTCTCACTTAATGACCGCCTGTCTCAGGCAGACGTGTCCACTATCTATGCCCCTATGATTCATTATTTGGATATGATGATGACCTATCAACAAGCCTATCAGTCCGCCAAGTATCAATTTCTGCAGGGCCAAAACCATCCCTCGCTCCAATCCCACCAGCCTTTTGTCATTGGGATTTCAGGGAGTGTGGCGGTCGGCAAGAGTACGACGGCCCGGGTCTTACATGAGCTGCTGAGCCGGACCTATCCAGAGCGCAAAGTCGCCCTGATGACCACTGATGGTTTTCTCTATCCTAACGCTGAATTAATTCGGCGTGGCATCCTAGGCCGCAAGGGCTTCCCAGATTCCTATGATATGCCTCGCCTCCTAGACTTCATGCAGCGTATCAAGACGAGCAAAGGGCCAGTTAGCTACCCTGTTTATTCCCACCAGGTCTATGATGTCTTAGTTGGGCAAGAAGCCGTCATGGAAGATCCCGACATTCTGATTGTGGAAGGGATTAATGTCTTGCAACTGCCACAGAACCAGAAACTCTATGTCAGTGACTTTTTCGATGTCTCAATCTATATTGACGCTAATCCTGTCCATATTCAACGTTGGTACATGGAACGTTTCGAGCTCTTGCTGGACTTGGCCAAACAAGATCCTCATAACTACTATTTCGAGCTGTCCCAAAAACCACGCGAACAAGCCCGGCAGTATGCTAACGAGGCTTGGCAGACCATTAACCTAGTTAACTTAATTCAAAATATCGCCCCCACCCGTGAACGGGCGGACCTTATTCTGCATAAGGCCTCCAACCATTTGGTGGACAGCATTTATGTTAGAAATTACTAGAACTTCAACTAAACAAAAAAAGTCGCCACAAGTTAAACTTATGGCGCCTTTTTATTTAAGTAATAGATTTAGAAATCTGCTGGCAACTTAGGCACAATCCCTAAGCCCTTGGTGCCATCACCCGTATGGGTACCAATTACGGGACCAATATTGGTATAGCTAAGGGGCATACCAGGATAGGCATCCTTCATCATTTCATCCAACACCTTTAAATCTTCTGGCGCACCAGCTTGGCCAATGCCGACATGCACGCCTTGAGGGTAGCGTGTTTGCCATTCTGCCACTAGTTCCACCATGCGACGGTAAACCTTCTTGGTTGTACGGATTTTTTCAGTGACAGCAATCTTGCCTTCTTCAAAATGAAGCAAGGGACGAATCTGTAAGATATTACCCAAGATGGCACTGGAAGCCGACAGGCGGCCACCCTTAACTAAGTTATTGAGATCTCCTACCATGAGGTAGACATCCGAATGACGAGCCGACCATTCTAGGCGACGCCCCACTTGCTCTGCTGACAAACCTTGGTCAATCCAGCCTAAGGTTTCCTTGACTAAGATTTCCATGACCATGCAGGATGAGCCAGAGTCTACCGCATAAGCGTGCAATTTATCCTCATACTCGCTCAAGAGCATACGGGCAGTTTGATAGGTTCCGCTGATTTCACTGGAGAGGTGAATAGCATAAACCGTATCATAGCCGGCAGCCACTAATTGGTCCAAGAGGGCCAAGTAATCCCCTGGTTGGGGTTGAGAAGTTGTCGGTAATTGGCTTTCAGACTTGAGGCGGGTGTAAAATTCATTTAATAATTGCAGATCCGATGTATCCTTCATGACTGAGCCATCACTGAAATTAACCGACAAGGCAACTTGATAGACGTCTGGATGTTGGGCTAAGGCCTCTGATAAGTAGGCAGTAGAGTCAACAATCACAGCTGCTTTCATCAACATTCCTCCTTAATTCAAAAATACGCTCCAGAGGGATTATATCAAATATCGCGCCAAATGTCTTGCCATGTGGTAGAATAATGTGGAAAGGAGGCGCCCAATGAACTATCTGACCATTGATCAAGCCAGTGTCCACGAAATCGAAATCAAGAAGTCCCGCTTCCTCTGCTATCTCTATCCGCTCCAGGATCCAGCCGACTTCCCACCAATCCTTGCCGCCTTGCGCAAGGAACATTACAAGGCTGCGCATCATTGTAGCGCCTATATCATCGGTCCTGATTCCCCTGACCCAGAAAATGAGTGATGACGGTGAACCTTCGGGTACGGCCGGCGTTCCCATGCTGGAAGTTCTCAAGCAACGTCAGTTAACTAACCTAGCCGCCGTGGTAGTCCGCTATTTTGGCGGGATTAAGCTAGGGGCTGGGGGCCTCATTCGTGCCTATTCCAGTGCAGTCAGTGAAGCCTTGAATCAGGCTACTATTGTCGCTAACGTCAACCAGTTGCTAATTGCTTTAGAGCTGGGCTATAACCAAGTCGATTCCTTCCAGTATTTTCTGGACCATAGTGACTTGGATGTCACGGTTATGGACACCGAATATGCCGGCCAAGTCACCTATACTTTGGCTATCTATCAAGACCAAGCTGCGACCCTAGAAGCCCAACTACGCGACCGGTTCAATGGCCAAATAGGCTGGCTAGAACTAGGCGAGGAGACCGTCAATGTCCCCGTCAAACAAGTAGCCGAGCAAGATTAAAACATAATCAAAAGACCCGAGACAAGTGTCTCGGGTCTTTGTGTCCTCTAAAACTTTTCGAAGAAGCTCTGCAACCAGTTAACTAAGGCGCCTTGCTTGAGGTTATCAGGCAAGACCTGGTTGACAACCGCCACATGCTGTTCAAAAGAGCGGTTCATGATTTTCTGGATTTCTCTCAGGCGCATATCGCGTCCTTGGCGTTCTGCCGTGGCAATCTGCTTAAGGACCTCGATATAACTGTAGGCCAGACTCAAAGTCAAACCAGAAGCAATGGCTCCCGTCACCGCACCGCCCGTTACCGTCCCTAAGCCAGGTAGAATCTTGAAGACGGATGATACCAAGAGTTTCCCCATCAAAGTCGTGCCACCGGTCCCACCTAAACCCATGACCAAGCTAATTAACTGGGATTTCTCTAGCGACACCCCGAAGATGGCCGATAGATGGGCCAACATGGTAATCTGCATGGGAACTAGGAGCGTTGCGTCCGCTACCGGAATTGGTAGAAACCCTACACCAAAGGCTGTCGTCACATAGGTTTGCGCCCAACTTCTAGCCTCTTTGACCTTTCTTGCCAAATCGACCTGTTGGGCGTTGATAAAAGCCCGGTGAACTGACTCCGGTACTAAACTTAGACTCAATTCCAGGAGCTCATTCAAACCATGAGGCGGAATCATAGCCTGTTTAGGTAGGCTATAAGCCTTGGCCAGAATAGGCACAATCCCCTTAACTGGCAGGGCCATTGCCTGTAACTGATTAAGAAATTCCTGGTTACCTGGATCCAATTGTTGGGTCAAGACCAGAATCACCGGCACATACTGGGCCAAGGTCTTGATGATTTCTATTTCCATGGCTTCAATTCTAGCCATGGTCGAATTCAAGCAGTAGTAGACCACGTGGATTTTATCGCGCGAATCGCCTTGACGTTTTTCAATCAGGAGATCCGACAAACTAGCTAAAACTTCCCGCTGGAATTCAGCTGTCAACTCCAGCCCCTTGGTATCATAGAGGGTCAGAGGGCACGCCTTCCTTGGTAATGCGCACGAGTTGTTGAGTAATGGGTAGCCCGGCCCCTGTACTTGCCAGATTTTCCCGGAAAAGGGCATTAATGAGCGTGGATTTACCACTCCCTGTTTTACCCGCTACTAGGACATTGAGGGGTTGCATCTTGTCAACTTCAGTCTGGGTTTTATTGAGTAATTCATCCACCAGCTGGGTGTTGACCCGACGCTTGAAAAGTTGATTTAGTTGGCGCATAGGCCACCTCCTGGACTGACATTAGTCGTTGTTGCGACTAGATAGAATAATCAAACGGAGCAATTGTAAGGCCGTAGCACTGGCTGCCGCCACATAGGTTAAGGCTGCTGCATTAAGCACCTTGCGGGCAGCTGGCATTTCTTCTGGAGCCAAAAGTTGGTTTTGTTCCAAGATTTTAAGTGCCCGCGCGCTCGCATCGAATTCCACTGGCAGGGTCACCACTTGGAAGACTAGGACCAGGGAGAAGAGAATAATCCCGAATTGGACCAAGCCCATCATTTGGAAGATAAAGCCGGCAATAATCACTGGCATGGCCGCTGCTGAACCAATTTGGGTCACAGGCACTAAGGCATTACGCAAACGGAGCGGGAAGTAGTTCTCAGCGTCTTGAACTGCGTGACCACATTCATGGGCAGCAACCGCAACCGCTGCAACCGAAGTCTCCATATCGGTCGCATCAGACAGACGCAAGACCTTGTGACGGGAGTCATAGTGGTCAGTCAAATCACCTGAAACATGTTCGACTTGAACATTGTTAATCAGGGTTTGTTGCAGAATGGCTTGAGCCACTTGGCGACCGGTCGTGCCCTTGCTAGTTTCCCATTCGCTGTATTTGCTGAAGGTGGATTTTACTTTCCATTGGGCATAACCAGCAAAAAGCCATCCCAATAATGATTAAGAAGTAAGTTGGGTCAAATAAATATCTCATGGATATCCCTCCATTATTTTCAAGTTATACCTTATTATATCAAGTTTAAGGACCCTTGGCATCTTTTAGGCTGAGCCCTTTGGGAAAACTTAAGAAATCTTGCCTTTAAGCCCTATCCACCAAGTCATGACAAATGTCACATCATGTCATGACAGGCGTTACTACTAGTCTCCGATTGCTTGGCCTATAATAAAACTATCAACAGCAAGGAGGGAACTATTATGAGTCTCATTAATGTAAAAGGTGTCGGCAAGACCATCAAAGGTCGCCCCATCTTACAAGATATCAACTTCTCAATTGAGGCTGGCGAATGCATCGCCCTCATTGGTCCTAACGGGGCCGGCAAGACCACTCTGATTGAGCTCTTACTCCATGACAAAATTCTCAGCCAAGGGACCATCACTATTAAGGGTATGGCCGTAGGGAACCACAAACTCAAGAGCACTATCGGCCTCCTACCTCAGACTAACGAGCTCCCTAAGAACCTCAAGGTAAAAGAATTAATCAGCTTCTTCCAAGCCATCTATGACTACCCCTTGACCCAGGAAGAAATTCAAGACATTTTGCGTTTCAGTCCTAGTCAATACAATCAGATGACCCAATCCTTATCCGGCGGTCAACGTCGTCTTCTGGGCTTCGCCTTGACCTTGATTGGACGTCCTTCCGTTCTCATACTAGACGAACCGACAGCTGCCATGGATACTTCGACCCGCCAACAATTCTGGGAAATTATTCGTCGTATCAAAGAAACCGGGACTACCATTCTCTATTCTTCTCACTACATTGAAGAAGTCGAACATACAGCCGAACGAATTCTGGTTCTCCACCAAGGCAAGCTGATTCGTGACACGACCCCTCACCGTATGCGGTCAGAAGAATTAACCCAATTCTTTACCGTCCCACTCCGCTTCCAAGAAGTCTTGTCCAAACGCCAAGACATTATGGAACTAACCGAAAGTAGTGATAGTCTGACCTTCCATACTAAGAATGGTGCTGTAGTATGGGCTGCCCTTAGCCAAGCAGGTTGTGACTTTAGTGAATTAGAAGTCGCTCGCCGCACCTTACTCAATAGTATTTTCGAAACCACCCGAGACGACCAAGAAAGCGAGGTAAAATAAAATGAAAAACTTACGCGCCCTCATCAAGGTAGAGACCTGCTTTACATTACGCAATTGGCAAAGTTTAGTCATGGCCATCGGCATGCCCTTGGCTTTCTACCTCCTCTTCTCTGGTATCTATCAAGCGGAGATGCCTTATAGCTACAGAGTCTTTATGATGATCTCCATGACGGCCTCTTCTCTTCTAAGCTTCAACGTTTTCGCCCTGCCCTATAATTTAACTGAAGACAAGCACAGCAATTGCCGGCGTTTTCTTCACCATTCACCGGTGTCTGTGGTACAATATTACTTAGTAAAAGCCTTACGCTTTGCCTTGCTCTATTCCCTCGCCATCGGCGTGGTCTTCAGCTTTGGTGGCTTAGTTCGTCAAATTACCCTACCGGCTGGTGACTATTTTATGGTCATTCTTATTCTCTTGGTCGGGATGATTCCCTTCTCCTTTATTGGGGCCCTCATTTCCTACTTGCCAAGTGAAGAAACTATCTCCATGGTTGGGAACATTGCCTTTATGGCCATGTCACTCTTAGGCGGCCTCTGGATGCCTCTGATGTTTTTCCCTCAATGGATGCAAAACCTAGCCAAATGGATTCCTAGCTACCACTTAATGCAAATCATCCAAAACTGGTATACTAACCGTGTCTGGGCATGGGATTCCATTCTAGCACTGATAGCCTATGGAATCTGCTTCTTAATCCTGATTGCCTTGGTGCAACGTAAAATTGAAGTAAAATAAGTCCTTTAGAAGGAGGGACCATCGTGTTCCAACGCCTAAAAATTGCTATGAAACAGACTCACATTATGTTCTATATCAGTCTGGTCTTCATTCTATTCCCCGTTATTGAATCCATCAATCAGTCCCCCATCAATTGGGGGCTTTTGGGCTTGACCTTTATCTTTTTAGTTTCCTATCTCTCCCTCTTATGGAGCCAAGACCAACGAATTGTCACCCTTAGTTGGATTTATGCGGCAGGCTATATCTGTTACTGTGCCCTTTCCCTCAATCCTAACTTTATTTGGTTCCTCTTTTATTTGGGCAATGTCATGGCCTATTCTTTTCCTCGTTCTTCCCTCTGGTCTTGGCGTTGGTTAAGTATTTATGGTATCGCCCTAGGAATCTATCTCTATCACACTTGGCGGGGCTTGGATTCCATTGAGTTATTCTATCTGGGCCTGCTAATTGGCTTCATCATCCTCTTTTCCATCGGGCAGCGCTTCGGTCGACTTCGGGAGCTCATGCAGGAAAGAGAAGAAGCTAAAAATAAGCAAATCAACTTACTTTTAGCTGAAAATGAACGTCATCGAATCCGGCGTGACCTCCATGATAACCTAGGCCATCTCTTCGCCACCTTAGCTGTTAAGAGTGAATTAGCCACTAGCCTGATGGCACGTCAAAAATATGAGGCTGCCCAAGAACATGTTAAGGATATTCACAACCTGACTCAGGAAGCTATGCATCAGGTACGGGCTATCATCAACGACTTATACCACCACGACTTGGCTAACGAACTCATCCGTCTGCAAGAAATGTTAGAAATATCTGGCATCCAGGTGGTCATTGACAACCAACTAGGTAATCTGTCATTGACTCAGGGACCAATCCTCCACCCTAGCTTTGTGCTTGCTAGAAGCCTGCAACAACATCATTAAGCACGCTCAAGCCACGCATGTCCTCATCCGCCTTTGGCAGAATGACAATTTCCTCTATGCCTTTGTGAAG